>BNJS01004019.1_pt1 | contig 2126121 bp, 2072 predicted proteins | sample 8540461 | NCBI WGS metagenome assembly BNJS01 (sample SAMD00202454, study PRJDB9452) | human saliva metagenome | isolation source: human saliva | place: Japan
CACCCCACCACACTCACTCAAGGAAACGGTTGGCAGTGCCCTACTCTCCCACAACCCACCAGTTGCAGTACCATCAGCGCAGAAAGGCTTAACTTCCAGGTTCGGAAAGGATACTGGGTGTAACCCCCTCGCTAAAACCACCAACACAACCAAAAATAAGCAACACCCCAAAAAAAGGAGGTGACCACTCACCAGTCAGTGAAACAATTATTCACAAACAACAACCCAACCCCTAAAGGCCGTGTTGGTCGTGAACCGCACAGTGGACGCAAACACCATCAAACAACAAGTTATTGTTAGTTATCGGTCAATTAGTACTAGTAAGCTGGTCACTTTACAATGTCTACACTCCTAGCCTATCAACCCGGTAATCTACCGGGAACCTCCCCCCAAACAATATGGGACGGAAACCTAATCTCGAAGCTAGTTTCCCGCTTAGATGCTTTCAGCGGTTACCCATCCCGAACGTAGCAAACCAGCCATACCCCTGGCAGGATAACTGGCACACCAGAGGTTCGTCCGTCCCGGTCCTCTCGTACTAGGGACAGCCCTTCTCAAGTTTCCAACGCGCGCAGAGGATAGGGACCGAACTGTCTCACGACGTTCTAAACCCAGCTCGCGTACCGCTTTAATGGGCGAACAGCCCAACCCTTGGGACCTGCTCCAGCCCCAGGATGCGACGAGCCGACATCGAGGTGCCAAACCATGCCGTCGATATGGACTCTTGGGCAGGATCAGCCTGTTATCCCCGGGGTACCTTTTATCCGTTGAGCGACGACCCACCCACACGGGATCGCCGGATCACTAGTTCCTACTTTCGTACCTGCTCGACCTGTCAGTCTCGCAGTCAAGCTCCCTTGTGCACTTACACTCAACACCTGGTTACCGACCAGGATGAGGGAACCTTTGAGCGCCTCCGTTACAATTTAGGAGGCAACCGCCCCAGTTAAACTACCCACCAGGCACTGTCCCTAACCCGGATCACGGGCCAAGGTTCAGGCACACGCTATAACCAGAGTGGTATTTCAACAACGACTCCACAATCACTAGCGTGACCACTTCACAGTCTCCCACCTATCCTACACAAGCTATAACGCGCACCAATACCAAGCTATAGTAAAGGTCCCGGGGTCTTTCCGTCCTTCTGCGCGTAACGAGCATCTTTACTCGTAATGCAATTTCGCCGAGTTCATGGTTGAGACAGTAGAGAAGTCGTTACGCCATTCGTGCAGGTCGGAACTTACCCGACAAGGAATTTCGCTACCTTAGGATGGTTATAGTTACCACCGCCGTTTACTGGGGCTTAAATTCACCGCTTCACCAACAAAAAGCCAGCTGACGGTTCCTCTTAACCTTCCAGCACCGGGCAGGCGTCAGTACGTATACATCGCCTTACGGCTTCGCACGCACCTGTGTTTAGTAAACAGTCGCTTCTCCCTGGTCTCTGCGACCCTCAACCCTAGAAAGCCAAAAATGGTTTCATCAAGTATCAGGCCCCCCCTTCTCCCGAAGTTACGGGGGCATTTTGCCGAGTTCCTTAACCATGATTATCTCGTGCGCCTAGGCATACTCTGCCCGACCACCTGTGTCGGTTTAGGGTACGGGCGGCCAGCCACCTCGCGTCGAAGCTTTTCTCGGCACCACAGGATCACCCCTACTTCCCACCCATAAGTGGTCATCATCCCGCCTCACATAAAACCACCCGGATTTACCTGAGCAGTAAGCTACACGGTTAAACGAGGTATTCCATCACCTCGCGAAGGCTTCCACTGTGCGTCACTCCACACGCTTGCCTACCAAGAAAGCCTGTCCCCAAACCAAAACCACAACCAGACTTCCGAAGAAACCCGACCGTGTTTTTAGCGTGGGTTAGTACCTTTCAGTCAACACTTGACGGTTACCAGCCGGTACCGGAATATCAACCGGTTATCCATCGACTACGCCTGTCGGCCTCGCCTTAGGACCCGACTCACCCAGGGCGGACTAGCCTAGCCCTGGAACCCTTGGTCATTCGGCGCTAGGGTTTCTCACCCTAGTATCGCTACTCATGCCTGCATTCTCACTTGCGTACCGTCCACGACACAATCACTCGGCCGCTTCACCCAGTACACAACGCTCCCCTACCACCCCCAACCCCTGGCCAGTAAAACTGACAGGGTGCTTGTTGAGGATCCGCGGCTTCGGCGGTGTGCTTGAGCCCCGCTACATTGTCGGCGCACGATCACTTGACCAGTGAGCTATTACGCACTCTTTCAAGGATGGCTGCTTCTAAGCCAACCTCCTGGTTGTCAACGCGACCGCACATCCTTTCCCACTTAGCACACGCTTAGGGGCCTTAGCCGGCGATCTGGGCTGTTTCCCTCTCGACAACGGAGCTTATCCCCCGCTGTCTCACTGCCACGCTATACCCGGACGGTATTCGGAGTTTGGTTGACGTCAGTAACCCTGTAAGGCCCATCAGCCATCCAGTAGCTCTACCCCCGCCCGGAACCACGCAACGCTGCACCTAAATGCATTTCGGGGAGAACCAGCTATCACGGAGTTTGATTGGCCTTTCACCCCTACCCACAGCTCATCCCCCTCCATTTTCAACTGAAGTGGGTTCGGTCCTCCACACGCTCTTACACGTGCTTCAACCTGGCCATGGGTAGATCACCCCGCTTCGGGTCTAGAACGTGCCACTAACCGCCCTTTCAGACTCGCTTTCGCTACGGATCCCCCACACGGGTTAACCTCGCGACACGCCACTAACTCGCAGGCTCATTCTTCAATAGGCACGCCATCACCCCCAAAAAAGGGCTTTGACGGCTTGTAAGCGCCCGGTTTCAGGTACTATTTCACTCCCCTCCCGGGGTACTTTTCACCATTCCCTCACGGTACTTATCCGCTATCGGTTACCAGGAAGTATTTAGGCAGCTAAGTGGTCTTAGCAAATTCACACAAGATTCCACGAGCCCCGTGCTACTTGGGGAAAACATGCCCAACGCAGTGCCTGATGTTTCGCCTACCGGAGTATCACCGTCTACGCTTAGCCTTCCCAGACTATTCAACTACACCAAACATTTATAACTACGCACACCCCCGCCAGAGAATATACGAACACGCCCCACAACCCCGCATCAGCAACAACTGGCGTCTATCACACTAACACGGTTTCACCTAATCCGCTTTCGCTCGCCACTACTAACGGAATATCTTTTCCTGCGGGTACTAAGATGTTTCACTTCCCCGCGTACACCCCCACACGCCCTATACATTCAGGCGCAGGTAACAAGACATTACTCTTGCTAGGTTCCCCTATTCGGAAACCCTCGGATCAAAGCCTGTCAGACAGCTCCCCGAGGCTTATCGCAGTCCACCACGTCCTTCATCGGCCCCTGATACCAAGGCATCCACCGAACGCTCTTAAAAACTAACAACAAAAACAACACCAACCAACCAACAAAAAGGAACAAAATCCCCTTTAAATCAATCAGTCAGTATTGCTTGCAAAGATCAAAGATGCTCGCGTCCACTATACAGTTCACAACCAACACACCCACACCAAACAAACAACCACAATAAAGCAATCACTCGCATTGGTGGGGTCAGGTCCGGAGCGCTGCTCCAGAACCCCGACAGCATGCCAAGCCCTTTTAGCCCCGTCCCTCTTTGCCAAAAAAGACAGAGCCAAAACATCTATAAAACGAATTCCCTAACGGTTCTTCTCGCCGTTCCAAAACAAAACTCCTTAGAAAGGAGGTGATCCAGCCGCACCTTCCGGTACGGCTACCTTGTTACGACTTCGTCCCAATCGCTAGCCCCACCTTTAACCGCTCCCCGTAGAGCCACGGGCTTGGGGTGTTGCCAACTTTCGTGACGTGACGGGCGGTGTGTACAAGGCCCGAGAACGTATTCACCGCAGCGTTGCTGATCTGCGATTACTAGCGACTCCACCTTCATGGTGTCGAGTTGCAGACACCAATCCGAACTGAGACCAGCTTTAAGGGATTAGCTCCACCTCACAGTATCGCAACCCTCTGTACCGGCCATTGTAGCATGCGTGAAGCCCAAGACATAAGGGGCATGATGATTTGACGTCATCCCCACCTTCCTCCGAGTTGACCCCGGCAGTCTCCCGCGAGTCCCCACCACAACGTGCTGGCAACACGGGACAAGGGTTGCGCTCGTTGCGGGACTTAACCCAACATCTCACGACACGAGCTGACGACAACCATGCACCACCTGTGAAAACCACCCAAAAGGGTAAACCCTATCTCTAGAGCCACGGTTAACATGTCAAGCCTTGGTAAGGTTCTTCGCGTTGCATCGAATTAATCCGCATGCTCCGCCGCTTGTGCGGGCCCCCGTCAATTCCTTTGAGTTTTAGCCTTGCGGCCGTACTCCCCAGGCGGGGCACTTAATGCGTTAGCTACGGCGCAAAACCCCCGGAAAGGAGCCTCACACCTAGTGCCCAACGTTTACGGCGTGGACTACCAGGGTATCTAATCCTGTTCGCTCCCCACGCTTTCGCTCCTCAGCGTCAGTAACGGCCCAGTAACCTGCCTTCGCCATCGGTGTTCTTCCTGATATCTGCGCATTCCACCGCTACACCAGGAGTTCCAGTTACCCCTACCGCACTCTAGCCGGCCCGTACCCACCGCAAGCCCCCGGTTGAGCCGGAAGTTTTCACGACAGACGCGACCAGCCGCCTACGAGCTCTTTACGCCCAATAATTCCGGACAACGCTTGCGCCCTACGTATTACCGCGGCTGCTGGCACGTAGTTAGCCGGCGCTTCTTATCCAGGTACCCTCAACACCACCAAAAAAGCAGTGCCTTGTTCCCTGACGAAAGAGGTTTACAACCCGAAGGCCTTCATCCCTCACGCGGCGTCGCTGCATCAGGCTTGCGCCCATTGTGCAATATTCCCCACTGCTGCCTCCCGTAGGAGTCTGGGCCGTATCTCAGTCCCAGTGTGACCGTCCACCCTCTCAGGCCGGCTACCCGTCAAAGCCTTGGTAGGCCATCACCCCACCAACAAGCTGATAGGCCGCGAGCCCATCCCTTACCAGAAAAAACAACCTTTCCAAACCAACCCATGCAGGCTAGTCAGAATATCCCGTATTAGCTACCCTTTCGAGCAGTTATCCAGGAAAGTAAGGGGCAGGTTACTCACGTGTTACTCACCCGTTCGCCACTAATCAACCAAGCAAGCTTGGTATTTTCGTTCGACTTGCATGTGTTAAGCACGCCGCCAGCGTTCGTCCTGAGCCAGGATCAAACTCTCCAAAAAAACATGAAGAACCAGAAAACAACTAGCTCAAAAAAACATTAGTTGACAAAGAAATCAACAAGAAAAACCCCCCAACAAACAACACATTCGTTGGAGAAGAATTCAAGACATAAAAAACTTGACACACTATCGAGTTCTCAAACAACGCACCCAGCAGAACATCTAACGAATTTTTTGTTTTCGTTGCTGTCCCGCAGGCACTCGTATAACTTTAGCGAGCGCCCAACAGCCTCGCAACCCGATTTTGGGTGACGGTAGCCACAAAGAGCTAATTTTGCGTTAAGCCTGATGACTTACAAGCTGTATTTCAGAGCCAACCAGGCCCGGCTGAATTACCTGTTTAGGCTGGCCAAGAGCAATTTAAGCTAGGGGCAACCAGTTTGACAGGCGCCGGGCGCGGGCCAAAATATTGTGACCGGCAACGCTTGTCACCCAAGAGCAACCCCGTAACTGCGGGGTTGCCGAACCGCTCTGAGGTGGGTGGAAAACTCGGCACAACACAGAAAACAACTGCGGGGACGCCCCTATAAGGGACGGCCCATAAATTTACTTGCAGCAGGGATACGCCAGCGCACGTAAGTAGAAGAATGAGCTAGAGCGCGTAGCTAGCAGTGCGCCAGCACGCGTAAGTAACAGTGCCCTTAGCGGCGCAGGAAGCTAGCGAAGCCCAGCTGCCCAATACGTGCCTCCAACTGTTCCACCTGCGCGCCCCAGTTGTCGCCGTCGGAAATAAAACCCTCAGGCGCCCCCAAACTACGCGCTACTTGCAAGGCCAAACTGGCCACGCCGGCGTCGTGAAGAGAAGAGGCAACCCTAAACGCTCCCTCAACCCCGCCGGGGTAACCGGGATACACCGTCAGGCGCACCTCGTAATCCACGCCCGCGTTGAGTACCAGCTCCAGGGCGTGCCAGGCCTTTTCTCCCCCGCCGCCGCGCGCCACCACCTGGCGGTAATCGGGGCCAGGCAGGGCCTTAATGTCCAGGCCCACCCAGTCGACGGCGTCGGCGGCAAGCAGGCGGGCCAAATTACCCGGATAAATACCGGCAGTGTGCAGCCCCACCGCAAAGCCCAGGGCCTTAACCTCCTGGGCGGCGCTAAGCAGACCGGGCTGGCGGGTGGCCTCGCCGCCGGAAAAAACCAGGCCGTCCAGCAGACCACGTCGGCGTTGCAGCAACTCCACCACCTGCGACCAGGGCACACTCCCCGGGGTGCGGGGATCTAAAATTTCGTGGTTTTGACAGTACACGCAGCGCCAGGGGCAGCCCTGCAAAAAGATGCTGGCAGCCAGTTTGCCGGGCCAGTCCACCGTGGATAGGGGTACCAGCCCGGCTATCTGTAAGTCAGCTGCGTCAGGCATAAATCTCGGAGGTGACTACCTCGCGGGTACGCACGCCGGCGTCGTCGAACTCAAAAGCACTACGTAACTGGCCGTGACCAGCAGCGCTAGACTCATCGAACATCTGCCGCTCGTGGTACTCGCCCTTTTTACCAATGTTGAAAGACTGCACCGGACGGAAGTAACCCATTACGCGGGTCCACACTTCGCAAGCCTGGGGCTCACGCTCAGGGTGGGCGGCGGCGCAACGCTCACAAGTGAAGTGCTCGCCAGCCAGGTAACCGTGCACCGGGCAAATAGAGAAGGTGGGCGTGATAGTGATGTAAGGCAGCTTGAAAGCAGTCAGTGAACGACGCACCAGCTCTTTACAAGCCTTGCCGGAAGAAACCCGCTCCCCCATGTACAGGTGCAGCACCGTACCGCCGGTGTACTTGCCCTGCAACACTTCCTGATCTTCCAAAGCCTGGAAGGGGTCATCGGTGTAGCCCACAGGCAGCTGCGAGGAGTTGGTGTAATAGGGCTCAGCCTCAGTCCCAGCCTGGATAATGCCGGGGAAACGCTTGCGGTCCTCTTTAGCGAAACGGTAGGTGGTACCTTCAGCCGGGGTGGCCTCCAGGTTGTAGAGGTGACCGGTGGCCTCCTGCAACTGCACCATGCGTTCACGCACGTGATCTAAGACGCGCACGCACATCTCAAAGCCGCGCGGATCAGTTAGGTCATAGGCGTCGTCGGAGAAGTTACGCACCATCTCGTTCATGCCGTTAACGCCAATGGTGGAGAAGTGGTTGTCCAAGCTACCCAGGTAGCGCTTGGAGTAGGGGAACAAGCCGTGATCCATGTGGTACTGGATGGTGGCGCGCTTAATCTCCAGGGACTGGCTGGCCAGGTCGATCAGCTCATCCATGCGGGCCACCAGCGCCGCCTCGTCACCCTTAAACAAGTAACCCAGGCGCGCCATGTTCAGAGTAACTACCCCAATGGAGCCGGTCAGCTCAGCTGAACCAAACAGGCCGTTGCCACGCTTTAACAGCTCACGCAGGTCCAGCTGGAGGCGGCAGCACATAGAGCGGATCATGTGCGGGTCCAGGTCAGAGTTAATGAAGTTTGGAAGTAGGGCAGGCCGTACTTGGCGGTCATGTTGAACAGGGCATCTACGTTCTCGCCCTCCCACTCAAAATCAGGGGTGATGTTGTAGGTGGGGATCGGGAAGGTAAATACGCGCCCGTCGGCATCACCAGCAGTCATAACCTCAATGAAAGCCTTGTTGATGACGTCCATTTCAGGCTGCAAGTCGCCGTAGGTGAAGTCCATGAGTTCGTCGCCGATTAGCGGGTACTCGTCGCGCAGGTCGTCTGGGCAGGTCCAGTCGAAGGTCAGGTTGGTGAAAGGGCACTGGCTACCCCAGCGGCTGGGCACGTTCAGGTTGTAGATAAGCTCCTGCATACACTGGACGATCTGGTCATAGCTCATGTCATCCTTGCGCACGAAAGGCGCCATGTAGGTGTCAAAAGAGCTGAAGGCCTGCGCGCCGGCCCATTCGTTTTGCAGCGTGCCCAGGAAGTTAACGATCTGCCCGCACGCTGAGGAGAAGTGCTTGGGCGGGGCTGAAGCGATAGACCCACTCACCCCGTTGAACCCCTCCTGAAGCAGGCGCTTTAGGCTCCAGCCGGCGCAGTAGCCGGCAAACATGTCCAGGTCGTGGATGTGGTAGTCGCCTTCACGGTGAGGGCTGCCAATGGCCGGGGTGTAGACGTGCTCAAGCCAGTAGTTGGCCACCATTTTGCCGGCAGAGTTAAGGATCAGACCGCCCAGCGAGTAGCCCTGGTTAGCGTTGGCGTTCACGCGCCAGTCGCTGCGGTCTAGGTACTCGTTGATAGTGGCAATAGCGTCGACGTCGTAGTGCTGCCCAGCAGTCATTGCTGCGCCACCCCGGTTGGTTGCGGCTTTGGCAGAGTCAAAACGCGGGTCCATCTGGCAGTCCTTTCACGAAAAAGACGCACAATGAGGTCACGCGGGAAATGGGGAGAATAACGGCGCGGCCACTACATGTTGTGCTTTGGTTTGCAAGAGACAACATTATCTTGTGGTAGCGCTTTATACAGGTCCCAAAGTCCCGAGTAAGTAAATGTGCTTTTATAGTCAAACGATCCCCCAGCTGGCACGCGCAATCCGCACGAAAACTGCGTAATTCGCCCGCCCACAACAGGCCGGGGTGAGCAGCAACAATCCGCACAAAGCCAGCTAAATCTGCCAGCCCACCCCGCAGCCGCAGGCTCGCACGCAAAATCCACGCGAAGACAAAAAAACCGCCCTGGCCCGGTTCGCGGCCGCCGGTGATTACAACCGTCGGCCGCCACAACCGCAGCCAGGGCAGCTAGCGCTATATCAGGCCAAAACCTCGTTGAAGGCTTCACTGGAGCTGGGGTGTGTGTAGATCGCGCCGGCCAGGTCGGCGGCGGTCAGGCCCTGCTTGATGGCCAGCGCCACCAGGTTGATCAGCTCCTGGGAGTCGATCACCAGCAACGAGGCACCCAGGATGCGGTCAGTGGCAGCGTCGATCACGAACTTAATGACGCCGTCGGGGTTACCCACAATCTTGGGACGCGGCATGGCGGCAATAGCGGCCACGGGCTTGGAGGCCACACGCACCTCATAGCCGGCCTCGCGGGCGGCCTGCTCACCTAGACCCACGGTCGACAGCGGCGGGTTGATGAAGGTGGAGGTGGGGATGATGCGCCCGGCGGTGGAGCGCTTACCGGAGCCCACCAGCTGGTCCATTACCACACGGTGGTCATCGAAAGAAATGTAGGTGAACTGCGGGCCACCGTTAACGTCACCAACAGCAAACACACCGGGCACGTTGGTGCGGCAGAACTCGTCCACAATCACTTCGCCGCGAGCGCCGGTAGCGATTCCGGCAGTTTCCAGGCCTAGCCCGTCGGTGGCGGGGCGGCGGCCGATTGCCAGCAGCACATAGTCCACGGCTAGTTCTTGGTTTTCCGCCTCGCCTGCGGGAGTGGTCAGGCTGTAGTTAACGACGACGCCGTCGCCGCTTTCTACGAAGGAGGCAACCTTGGCGCCATTTACGAACTGCACCCCGTGCTTGGCCAGGATGTCGGTGGCGACGCTAGCCACGTCAGCGTCGAAACGGGTGAAGGGGACCGGGGCGGCGTCGATTACCGTGACTTCCACGCCGAGCTGGGCGAACATGTCGGCGTATTCCAGGCCGATGGGGCCGCCACCAACTACCGCTAGGCGGCCGGGTAGGGTGGGTAGGAACTGGATGCCGGTGGAGTCAACGACACGCTTGGAGTCAACGCCAGGGATCGGGGGCACTACCGGGCGGGCGCCGGTGTTGATGATGATGGTGTCGGCGGTTAGCAGCTGGGCGCCCTGTTCGCCGTTTACGCGCACGGTCTTGGGGCCCACGAATTCGCCGGTGCCGTCATAGATGTCTACGCCCTTGTCGGCCACCATGTGGTAGTTGGCGTTGTTGAGCTTTTCGATTAGGGCGTTGCGGGCCTTTTGGGCGCCGGCGAAGATGGCGGCATCGGAGCTAGCTTCAGCTTCGCGGGCCTTGGCGGCCAGGGCCTGCTCGACTTCCACGATTAGTTTTTGGTGGGCACGCAGGCAATGTTGATGCAGGTGCCGCCGTACATGGCGGGGCTGGCTTCTACCAGCGCCACTTTCTGGCCGCGTAGGGCTAGTTTCTGGGCAATGGTTTTGCCGGCTTTGCCCCAGCCGACGACTAGGGCGTCGTAGTTCTTGGTGGTTTCGTCGAGGCTCACTTGCGGCTCCTGATCAATAGTGGGGACGACGGCGCCCAACTGGTGCGCTTACCGTCGCAAGTCCTAACGCCTCTATGAACCGACTTTAGTCCCAGCTTATTCCTGTTAGTTGGCTCTACTTCGCTGTGATCGGGCCAACCACGCGCGGGGCAACGTTAACGGCCAGGCCGGCGACGTCGTCGTCGAGAGGCCGCACCACAAAACGCATCACCACTGCACCAAAACCAACAGATTCTTTCAAAAGTTTTCACTTTCGACCTTGCCAGTGACTAGACTTGACCCTGACCCAACCCTTCTCACAAGGAGATACGATGGCGTACTTCAAAAGGTGGCTGGCAGTGCCCGCAGTGGCGGCGCTGTCATTGTCACTGCTGCCAACGGCGGCATTGAGCGTAGCCAACGCTGAGTCGACACAGGGCCGCAATGTGGCTCTGGCAAGCGCAGGTACCACCGTTTCCGCTTCCGGACAGGAAGTTGCCGGCCAGTGGGGGCCGGATAAGGTAAACGACGGCGTAATCAACGTTGGTGCCGCCAAAGCCGATCAGTCACGTTGGTCTTCAAACACTGCCGACGACGCTCAGGTCACTTTGACCTTCTCAAAACCCACCAAGATCCACCACGTCGCGATTCACTGGGAGGTGGCTTGCGCGGCCGCCTACCACCTAGAGGTATCCACCGACGGAACTACCTTCAAACGCGCCACTGATACCATTAGGCCCACGTGTGGCACCGCCGATGGTGCCGCGCGAGACGAGCAGAAACTCACCAAAGTCAGTGCCGACGCCGCCTATAAAGCTGTCCGTATGCAGGCTGAAGACCGTACTCCCTTTGGTGGAGTTAAATACGGTGTGTCCCTATGGGAGTTTGAAGTGTGGGATGGTCCTCAAGCAAACAGTGAACCCAGCCAGCCAGCCGCCAACACTGGCCTAGGCCTGGTGCCCCTACCGGCAGAGCTAAAAGACAACTCTGCCAGCCAGGACTCTTTTGAGCTCAGCCAAGACACTAAGCTAGTCGCCCCTGGTGACGCTAAGGACGCGGCTGAGCTATTTGCTGCCCAGGCCCGCCTATCCACCGGCTACCCGCTGCCGGTGGTTGACTCTGGCGAGGCCAGCGGCAACATTACTTTCAAAACCGGTGCGGTTGCCGGTCACAGCGGCACTGAAGCCTACGCCCTGACCTCCACCAAGAGCGGGGTAACTATCACCGCTAACGCCGCCCACGGTTTCTTCAACGCCACCCAGACGCTGCGTCAGCTACTGCCGGGCTTCATCAACTCCAAGTACCCGGTCTATGCAGCCTGGGAGGTGCCCGCCGTCGAGATTAAAGACTCCCCGCGCTACTCCTACCGCGCCATCATGCTTGACCCGGCTCGCTCTTTCCTGACGGTAGACGAAGTCAAGCACGTGCTTGACCAGATGGCCTCACTAAAGATGAGCTACCTGCACTTCCACCTGGCTGATGACCAGGGTTGGCGCATTGAGATCACCAATGAGGGCCGCGCTGAGGGTGACACCATTGACTACACCCGTCTAACCGGCGTTTCTGGCCGCACCGCCATGAACATGCACGACAAGGCTAAGTCCAATGAGGTGGGCCGCACCGGCTACTACACCCAGGCACAGTACAAGGAAATTGTGGCCTACGCCGCCGCCCGCCACATCACCCTGGTGCCCGAAATTGACCTGCCTGGTCACACCAACGCCGCCCTGCACGCAATCCCACAGCTGAACACGGCTGGCTCCTCCCACCAGGCCACCACCGCTGAGCCCACCGCCCCCGCTAACGGCACCGGCGCGGTTGGCTACTCCTACCTGGACCCCAACTCTGAAGTGTCCTTTACCTTCGTAAAGCACGTATTGGGCCAGTTGGCGGCCATCACTCCCGGCGCCTACCTGCACGTGGGTGGCGACGAGCCGCACTCGATGACCTCGCGTTACGGCACTGCGGTTTACAACAAGTTCCTTAACCGGGTTGGCACTATTGTGCGTGACCTGGGCAAGCACCCCATTGGTTGGAATGAGTACGCCGGCACTGACCTGAAATCGGGCGACGCCGTGCAGTACTGGGTGGGTAACTCCGCCTCCACTAAGGACGCGGCCTGCACAAGGGCGCCAAGATCGTGATGAGTCGCGGCGCTTCGTCCTACATTGACCAGAAGTACAACCCCAAGACCCCTATCGGTTTGAACTGGGCTTGCGCCGGGGTTTGTGACGCCCCGCAGTACTACAACTGGGACCCCAAGACGGTTATCTCCGGCTTGAGTGACGAGCACATTTTGGGCCCTGAAGCGCCGCTCTGGTCTGAAACCGTGCGCGGCAGCACTGAGGTGGACCTGCTGGCTTGGCCGCGCGGCGCCTCCCACGCCGAGATTGGCTGGACCCCGCAGGCTAAGCGCAACGTCACCGACTTCACCCAGCGTCTAGGGATTGTGGGCACCCACTGGAATGTGGCTGGCCAGAACTTCTATGACACCTCGCTGGTTAAGTGGAATTGGGAGCTGGCTGGCAACCCCGGCACTAGCGCCCCCACTAACACTTCTGTCACCTTCCCGCTGGGTTACCTCTCTGCCCCCGGCACGAAGGTTGCGGGTAACGCTATTAGTCCCGACAGCACCAATGACGACGACGGCGTATCTAACTCGGCCTGCCCGCTGGCACCACCATCAGCGTGGACTGGGGTGACGGTTCGAGCGAAACCACGGCCGCCGTCGTCGCTGACACCCCGCGCGATGCCTACCACTCAGCGGGGGTTTACCGCCTGCTAGGTGAGCACAAGTACGCCACTGCCGGTGACTATGTGGCCACGCTAAAAATCGGTGGCGAAGAGGTTAACTACGCCGCTATTCACGTTGCCGACGACGCCGCAGCCCCGCAGCTGCCCGCCGCCTGGGACGCTTCGGTTAGCCCCAAGGTGACTATTGAGAAGACCACGCTAACCGTGGGCGAGCGTATCCACATTGAGGCTTCGGGCTTCCAGCCTGGACAGCTGATCGCCATCAAGATTGGTGACGCTTTCGTGGGTAACATTCGCGCTGGCGAGGACGGCACCCGCGTGCAGGATCTGCTAATTGACGGCTCCATGACCAACGGTGAGCACGACATGACCTTCACCCAGGGCGAGCGGGTAGTGACCATTAAGGTCACCATCTCGGGCGGCACTGTGCCGCTGCCGCACCGCGTAGCCACGGGCAAGGTGAAGCCCGTCTGGGTTGACTCCCAGGAGGAAAGCGGCGAAACCCCGCCTAACGGCCCGGTTACGGCTGCTTTCGACGGCGACCCCAACACCTTCTGGCACACCCGCTGGAGCGCTGGTAACGACGGCTTCCCCCACGGCGTGATCATGAAGATTGAGGCCCCTGCCGGCCAGACCTGTAAGTTTGCTGGCCTGGAGTACACCGGCCGTAAGGGCAACGCTAACTCGCGTGCCAAGGACTACCGCCTGTATGTCTCGCCCACCGGCAACAAGGATGACTGGACGCTGGTTGGCCAGGGTACTTTCAAGTCTTCTGACGCACCCCAGACTGTGCTGCCCACGGCGGCCAGTGTTCCTAACGGTTGCTTCGTCTACTTTGAGCAGCTAAGCAGCCAAAACGGCGACAACTATGGTGGCGCGGCTGAGATTGCCCTGGGGGCTACCTTCGCGGCTGAGTCTGCTTCGCCCAGCCCGGCCCCGACGGCGACGGCTACTCCAGCTCCGACGGCCTCCCCGGCCCCTACGGCGTCGCCCACGGCCCAGCCCACTGCTGAGCCCAGCCCGGCCCCGACCACTGAGCCGACCAGCCAGCCGACCACTGAGCCGACCGCTGAGCCCACGGCCGAGCCAACCCAGGCTCCGACCAGCGAACTACGGCTGAACCGACTCAGGCTCCAACCAGCCAGCCGACCACTGAGCCCACTGGCGAACCTACGGCTTCTCCGGCTCCCACTGCCCAGCCCACCAACCCGGCAGTCGAACCCACCGCTCAGCCCACCTCGGCCCCTGCCCCCACCAGCGCGGTACCTACCGCGCCTGGCAGCGGCAAGCCCAGTGCGCTACCTAGCGCTAAGCCCACGGTGCCCGGCCAGCCTCAGCTCCAGCCCACCGCCCCGGTTGCCAATGCCACCACTCCAGTGGTTGGTAACCGCACCACCGCCTCGCCGCGCGGCGGCCTAGCCCACACGGGCGTAGCCACTGGCGCCTTTGCGTTGGCAGCTATCACGATGAGCGCTGGGGGCCTAGCCCTGCGTCGTCGTCGTCAGGACTGATAGCGCCCCCATATACAGGGCTAAATACAGCTATCAACCAAGGTCAGTTCGGTTCATCCTCAACTAACCACAAACTGAAAGGGGTGGCAGCGGATATTAACCGCAATGTCCGCTGCCACCCCTTAAACAAACCCTCCCCGTTAAACAAACCCCTCCCCCGGCTGCGGCCGGACCTTCGCATAGGAGCGATAATGCCCAGAAAACTGGCCAAACGTGCGGCTACGTTAGCCGCCGTCGTTGGCATGGCCCTGGCAGGAGGCGCACTACCAATCTCGGTAGCCCAAGCCGCGAGCGCGGCTCCGCCCGCCAAATACGCCACCGCCGACATCACCTTCCCCGGCAACGACGGCAAACCCCACAAAGTCACTTTCGACAAAAACTCCTTCATGGTTGATGGACAGCGTCTAAATGTGTGGTCTGGCGAGATCCACTACTGGCGCGCCCCGGATGTGAACTCTTGGCGCGATCTATTCCAAAAGATGCGCGCTAACGGTTACAACGCCGTATCCCTGTACTTCTTCTGGGGTCTACACCAATCTAAAGAAGGCGGCCCCTTCGACTTCTCCAAAGGCACCATTAAAGACCTCGACCTGCTGCTAACCATGGCTCAGGAAGAGGGCCTGTATGTCATTGCCCGCCCCGGCCCCTACGTTAACGCCGAAATTTCCATGGGTGGTTTGCCGGCCTGGATGACTAACTATTCGGGTGGACTGCGCACTACCGACCCCAAGGTGCTGGCAGCCTCCAAAGCCTGGCTGCACGCCTTTGACCAGATTGCCTCCAAGCACCTGGTCACTAAGGGCGGCGGCTCGGTGCTGCTCTACCAGGTGGAAAACGAGCTGCTCAGCGACAACGCCGCGCGCGGCGCTTTCCTTAAGAGCCTGGTATCTCAGGTTAAATCTGACGGCATTGATGTGCCCCTATTCCACAATGACTATGGGCTAGGTGGACGCTTTAAAAACACTAGCCTTTACGGCACTGACTTTTATGCCTACGACAAGTACCCGGTAGGTTTTAACTGCTCAGCTGGACGTAACCGGATTGATGACTCTGAGGCCACTTTCCGCAGCTACGCCCCCAACTCGCCGCATTTCATCACCGAATCTCAAGGCGGCGCCTTCACTCCTTGGGGGGCCAGCTACAACGCCTCAGACTGCTACACCTACACCGATGAGGGTTTCACCCGCCAATGGGGCGTACACAACATCGGTAACGGGGTAACCGCCTTCAACTACTACATGGCTTATGGCGGCACCAACTGGGGTTGGACTGGGGCGCCCGCCTCCGGCTTCACCTCCTACGACTACGGCGCCGGCATCACTGAGGACCGCACCTTGACCCCCAAGGCCAGTGTGCAAAAAGAAACCGGCTACTACACCAAGGCAGTACCCGAGTTAAGCGGTATGAACCCGGTGCAGGCCCCCAGCGCCGTCGTCGAATCTGGCTCCAACGTAAAGATTTACGCCCGCCAAGCCGAAGCTGGGCAGGTTCAGTTACTGGCAACGGCGTGCGCACCTACGCCATGCGCCTAGCCAACTCCAACGACACCACTGAAACCACCTTCACCACGGCGCTAAGCCTAGGCAAGCCGCGCGGCGCCACCACCACAGGCTTTAGCCACGACGACCGTAGCAGCGCCATCACCTACACCGGCTCCTGGAGCCAGGTGGCTGACTCGTCGGCGGCCTCAGGCACGCTCACTCGCACCAAGACTGTGGGCGACACGGCCTCCTTCACCTTCACCGGCACCGGGGTGCGGCTAATTACCGCCACCGGCACCGATCACGGCTACTTCAAGGTTTCTATCGACGGCGGCGAGGCCCAGCTGGTCACGAGCGCCCACGTAGACACTGAGCAGAACAAGCCCACCCAGCTGGAGGCTTACCGCATTGAAAACCTCAGCCCCGGCCAGCACACCATTAAGGTAGAAAATGTTGGTTTCGACGGCGCCAATGTGGTTGATATTGACGCTTTCGACGTTCTAGGGTCGACGGCGGTCCAAGCCCCCATCTACAACGACTCTGACACTTCTTTCTTCACCTTCACCGGCTCTTGGCAATACGCCACTGGTAAGAACTGGACTCAGGGTGACCACTCCGGTGACGAAACCTTCTCTAAGACTGCCGGCGACTCCTACACCTTCACCTTCACCGGCGTAGGTTTTGACATCATCGCGCCCTTCTCCTCCAACCACGGCTCGGCCACGGTAACCGTTGACGGCCAGGAAGTGGGCCAGACCAAGGAGGATGTCACCTCTGAGGCCACTCCGCAACAAACCGTCTTCAGCTGGCGCGCCGAAAAGGGCGCCGCAGCCGGCGCGCACACCGTGAAGGTGACCGTGGACGGGAAAGCTTTCAGCGGCTCACAAGACACCTTCGTATCCCTAGACGCTGTCAAGGTTTACCCCAACGCCCAGTCCCTGCCCGGCGAAAACAATGACGAGGCAGACGGAACCATCTCTTGGAAGCGCATCCCGCAAAAGGAAGGCACCACCCTGGCCCTGCACGGGCGCGACGCCATCATGCTGACCGCTGACAAGCAGGTGGGCGGGCACGAGCTGTACTACACCACCAGCCAAATGTTTGGCGCCACGCTAAACAGCGCCGGCGGATCCTTACAGTATCTAACCGGTACGCGCGGCGACAGCGGCGAAACCGTACTGCACTACACCGCCCAACCCCAGGTCAGCGCCCCTGAAGGGGTTGAGCAAACCTGGGATGCGACCACCGGCCAGCTGCGCTTGAACTACAGCTACTCCGCCTCGCCCCAGCAAATCATCATTAAGGATGGCGACAAGGTTCTCTCCCTGCGCATCATTGACCGCACCACAGCCCAAACCACCTGGCTGCTTGACGGCACCCGCAACGGCAAGCTCAGCAGCGTAGCCGTTGAGGGGGTGGAACTGGCTCGCACCGCCAAGTTCACCGGCAAGGACACCTTGCAGCTAACCGGCTCGGTCTCCGCTGAGTCTAATGTGCGCGTGATTGCCCCCGCGGGCATCAACCACGTGGGCTTCAACGGCGGCTCACTCAACCCGGCTAGCGCCACTGACAGCGCTGGCAATGCTGGCGCTGCCAAGTTCACCGGCACTGCTGGTGCCGCTGCAAGTGCCACCAAAGCCGCTACCGGCACGAACAGTGCTACCGGCACGGGCGACGTCGGCGTCTTTACTGGCAAAGTACCCGGACCTGCAGCCGTAGCCAGCCAACAGCTGAGCTTCGTCAAATCCACCGACTACGCTGAAGCCAAGGCCACTTACGACGACTCCAAGTGGAAGGTTGCCGCCGACACCCAGGCCGCCAACCCCCGCTTCCAAGGCCCGGGCGAATACTCCCACACCGTGCTGGACTCCAACCACTACGGCTTCTACGAAGGCTCAGTGTGGTACCGGGGCACCTTCACCGCCACCAAGGCCGACCCCTACCTGTACCTACAGGGCAACGGCGGCTCGGGCGTACCCTCGCAGGGCAAGAACCCCGCTTTCATGCAGGTGTGGGTTAACGGCGTCTACGCCGGGGCCTACGACGCCGCCGGCAACTGGGCCAAGGTGAACGTCCCCGCCGGCACCGTCAAGAGCGGCGACAAGGTCACCGTAGCGGTGCTGGTCAACAACCTCGGGCAAAACCTGGACTGGTCCGACGACGGCCTGTCCAAGCAAAACCGTGGCCTGTTTGACGTGGCCATCGAAGGCTCCGCCGCCACCTGGAAGATCCACGGCGCCGACGCCGACTTTGCCGCCAAGGCAGCAACCAACCCCTCGGGCACGCTCTACAACAACGGCGGCCTGGGCGGCGAAAGCCGGCTTCCACATGCCCGGCTTTGACGACTCCCAAGTGGGCCAAGGCCGACAACCTACACTCGCCGGCCGGTGTCACCTGGTACCGCGCCCGCGTCAAGCTGAACCTGCCTGCCAACCAGGACACCGCTTTCCGTCTGGACATCAACTCCTCGCGCTTTAGCTCCCTGGGCGACCGTGCGCAGGCCACGCTTTTCGTCAACGGTTGGAACACCGGCGTCTACATTGGTGACCGGGGCCCGCAAACCTCGTTCACTATCCCCGCCGGGTTCCTCAACCCCAACGGTGAGAACGTCATTTCGATTGCGGTGGCAGCCAAGGAAGACGGCATGGGTCCCGATTCGCTGACTCTGCGCGCCGTCCACTCCACCACCAAGCCCGTGCTTGGCTCCACGCCTGCGCCCACTGCGGTGCCCACTGTGGCTCCCACTGTGGCTCCGACGGCGCAGCCCACCACCTCGCCGCAGCCCACTGCCACTGCCAGCCCGACGGCGACGGCGGCACCCACCGGCCAGCCCACCGTGGCGCCCACGGTAAAGCCAACTGGCACGGCATCGCCCACGGCTCAGCCGACTGCCAGCCCAACTGGTGCGCCCACGGCCAACCCAACGGCCGCACCCACTGGCCAGCCCTCGCCAGCTCCCACGGCGGCCCCCACCGGCACGCCGACAACTCCTGGCCAGCCCACCACCTCGCCGCAGCCCACCGCAAGCCCAACGGCGTCGTCGGCCCCTGGACAACCCACTGCAGGGCCAGGCCAACCCACTGCCAGCCCAACGACGTCAACCCACCCCACTGCGGCCCCCGGGCAGCCGGGCAAGCCAAGCACAGCACCGGCGCCTGACGGCACTCGGGAGCCCATGGCCGGCGAGCAGTTGCCGCGCACGGGCGTGAACCTGGCGCTTGGGCTCGGGGCAGTTGCGGCGCTCGCGGGCGGCCTAGTGTTGCTGCGCAGGCGGCGCGCCCTGTAAAAGCGCAGGTGACACCCTGTGAATGAGCAGGTTGCGTGCTCTACGAGGACAGGCCCTGGACAGTGTCTGCGGCTTGCAAGGCAGCACCCATGGCCGGCAAATCTGCGCGCACAGTAGCCCTGCGCCTGAGAGGCAGTAAACCTGCGCCCACAGATACAGGCAAAATCGTCCCTTCCCTATAAAATCCCAGCGGAAAATCATAGGGAAGGGACGATTTTATGTGCTCTCGAGAGCGGGCTTCCACATACTGAACCTGCTTGCCCACACACTGGTCTTTTCGGGCACCAACCACCCAGCGAGCCAGGACAGCCAAGTTAAGGTGAAACCGCTCTAGACCTTATGAATGCTGGCCCTATTCCAATAAGCGCAGCCCAACCACCTGACCACCCAACTACTCGGCAAACCGGCGACCCTATGCAGAACCTCCCACCAGTGAAAGTCAGCCCAGCCGCTGCATCTACCTTCCCGGGGCAAGCAGACTACTCAGTACGCTGCCTCACCATGACAACCAGAATGGTTTGGACGCGTAGACCAATTAGAACACCTAAACATTTTGGGACCGCACCAGCTTCAGACAACCCCAGGCAAGAACTAGCTGCAACAACTACCAAGTGATGCAGTGCGGCGTCGGGAGATATTTCATGCCTGCGGCACACCTTCTCACAGATACGGAAAAATCGTCCGTTCCCTATAAAACCCCATTGAAAAATCATAGGGAACGGACGATTTTGGGTGTATTTGTGAAATTAGGTGTACGTACATTGATACCCATATCTCACATACTGGCCATTTCGCCTACCCTCGAACACCGCTAAGTCGCCCCACCTCAGGTGGGCCAGCAGCTCAAGCCCCACGCGACGGCCAGGCACGTCAGATATGTCAGCAACTCAGACATGATCCCCAGGTGTGGACCCCTCAGACCTTGCGCGGCCACTCCAGAGCCCACGCAACCCCTCAGAAATGGCAAGTCGCCAGTGGTGTGCGGTGCGGGATGCGGGGGCCTCAAGCCTTGTGCGCAGAAATGGCAAACTGCAGCGCCAGCCGCTCGGGCTGCTCGCGCAAACGCCACATTCCGTCCGCGTATTGCTCCATAAGCCCAGGCCAAGGGCACCAAGCGGAATAAGTGAACTCTTCGACGCCGTCGACCACCAATCCCGCATCAATCAGTGCCGTGATGATTTGCCCCAGGGAATGATTCCACTGGTGATTTGTGGTGTGGGCGATGCGAGGGGCGCCGGGAGTATCCACATAGCTTGAGTCGTCGTCCCAGGTCATGGGGGTATCAAGCTGGAAGTAGGGCTGCTCAATCTTCAGCCCATCCGACACGTCCTCGCCGATCGCCATGAACATGGGGTGATCATCGCGGATGAAGAAGGTGCCCCCGGGTTTAAGCAGGGACGCAATGACGCGAGCCCATTGCACGACGTCGGGCAGCCAGCAAAGAACCCCAATGGACGTATAGACCAGGTCAAAGTCACCACTTACCGCCTGCCGCGCGTCATAGACATTGGCGTGCACGTACTCGACGTCCACCCCGGCCTTATCTGCGATGGCGCGCGCGTGAGCCAGAGAAGTCTCGGACAGGTCTAGGCCCACAACTCGCGCGGCGCCGCGACGGGCAAATCCAATCGTGTCCGTCCCAACGTGGCACTGCAGATGCATGACTTGCTTGCCGGCAAGGCTGCCAAAGCGCCCAATGTCGAGGGCAAGCTCCGCGCTGATGGCGTCGGGGTCCGCGAGCAGGCGGCGCAGACCGCAGTAGTCGCCGGCCATGTGCAGGTTCGCGCGGTCATTCCAGTTTTTCTCGTTGTCTGAAAACCAAGCGGCTTGATTAGTCAATTTACTCATTGGAGATTTCCTAAGGGTATTTTTATTTCTTTGTGGCCAGCGCGTTTTCTTTGCGGCCAGGCGTGGTTTCTTTCCGGCCGCCTGACCCGGCTGGCGCGGCATGGCGCTTCGTCCGGCTGGCCCGGCTGGCCCAGATTTCCTAAGTGTCCCAACAGGCCCAGATTTCCTGGCTTGACTGCCTGGTTGGCCTGACTGCCCGGCTGTTGAGGAATTTTACTTCTAGGTTCGACGACGGCGCCCCGCTTCTCCCTTCCCACTCCCCTCCAATCGCTGTCGGCGCCTCCTGATTCTGCTGACGCCTCCCCCGCTGGCGTAGCCCCACTCCTCTGATCGCTGGCCAGATTGCCATCACCAGCACGCGGGTAGGTCACAAATACTGACATTTCATCCGTTCCCTATAAAACCCCATGAAAAAATCATAGGGAGGGGACGATTTTGGGTGTATTTGTGGCACCACATGTAATTGCAGACTGATTTCCATTTGTTTGTGCCAACCAGCCACCCTCAGGGTGTGCTCCAGAGACAAAATGTTTCACGTGAAATAATGCCTGCATGGCTGCACGCGACTCTTACCGAGGCTCCCAAAACCACTCCCACCGCTCCGACAGTTCCGGTTATTCAGGCCGCCAGAGCAACTCTTCCTACAGCTCAGACCGCCAGAGCCGCCACTCCTCCGGTTCAGGACACTCCTCCGATCAGGGCCGCCACTCCTCCGGTTCATCCCGCAGCGCAGGCAACTATTCTGGTTCATCCCGAGGCTCAGGTCAGCGCCGCTTCAATGATGAACCGCGCGAATCAACCCTCAATGAGCTCACCAGCCACCTACACGCAATTGACGGCCGCTCCTACGCCGCATACAAGGCCATCGTTGGCCGCTACCGCTCCCCGCTGGGGTGGGTGCTCTACATTGACCGCATCCAGCCAGACCCTTACGCTCCGCCCACAGCCATCCGCGTGGTACTACCCCTGGCTCTGACAGGCGCCGACGCACGCCTAACCGGGTTTACCCCACGCCTGACCGGCGCCGACACACGGCCCACCGGCACTAACGAGCCCCTGACCGGCACCAACTCACACTAACCGCCTCGCCCACCCGCGCCGTCGCCCTGCGCGATTACCTGGCCCGCACCCTACGTGAGCTGCTTAAAGGCCAGGCCATCTCGATTGCCCCGGCGGGGCAGGAAATCCTGGAGCGCTCCAGCGTCAACCTGCATGAGACCTGGCAAGATGACTTCTCAACCCCGGCCTTTAATGCTCCCGGCCCCTACCTGGAGCTGCGCCTGCGCTGGTCACTGCCCGCGTTCGGGCGCGAAATCGCTGGTCGCCAGGCTGCCCGCAACCTCAACTTGGATTTAGCCCGCGCCGTCGCCGGCCTGGACCTGCGCGAAAGCGAGTTGGGTGCAGAGGCCTGGAAGCACTGCCAGGTAGCCGAGGATCACGCGGCCCTGCAAGAGATTTTGGTTGAGCGCGGCTGGGTGGCTTTTTTGGCCGACGGCGCCAACTTGGCTCGCCGCTCAGGGGTTTCGCAGCTGCCGCTGGAGGGCGGCGTCCCACTGACCGCGCCGGAGACTTTAGCTCAAACCGTGCAGCTACCTCACGCCGGGGTGGTGCGCGGCACTGCTATCCCAGCTGGTGTAACCGTTATTGCCGGCGGTGGCTATCACGGCAAATCGACTCTGCTAAACGCCATTGCCCGGGGTATTTACCCGCATATCCCCGGTGATGGGCGTGAACTGGTGGCTACCGTGCCCGAGGCAATGGCGGTGCGCGCCGCCGACGGGCGTGCGGTTACCGGCGTCGACCTGCGGCCTTTCATTTCCCACCTGCCTGGGCGTGACGCAGACCCAGCCCAGTTCACCACCGCCAATGCGTCGGGCTCTACTTCGCAGGCGGCGTCGATCATGGAATCCCTGGAGCTGTGGGGACAGTCCGCCCAGGCCGCCCTGCTGCTGGATGAGGACACTTGCGCCACTAACCTGCTGATTCGCGATCAACGTATGCGTGCCCTAGTCAGTTCGGAGCGTGAGCCTATCACCCCGCTGGTGGATCGCATCCGCGCCCTGCACCGCGAGCGCGGCATTTCCACCCTGATTGTGATGGGCGGCAGTGGTGATTATTTGGATGTGGCCGATCAGGTGCTGATCATGGACAGTTACCGCCTGGTTGACGCCACCGCGCAGGCCCGCCAGGTGTGCGACAGTCAGCCTCGGATGGACACGAGCCTGCCTGATTTCCCGCTGCCCGCCCAGCGCCTGCCCCAGAGACCTGAGGCTAAGCGTCGCGGCCCTAGCCGTACGCGCGCTTTGGGGACGCAGCGCCTGGTGTTGGACCGCCATGAGGTGGATGTGGCTGACGTTTCGGGCCTGGTGGATGAGGGTCAGGCGTTGGCGGTCGCATGGGCTCTGCGCGCGCTGTTGGAGCGTCATTTTGATGGGCGCACTTCGCTGTCGCAGGCACTTGCGCAGGTGGCTAAGCGGCTCGACGACGTCGGACTGGATGCCCTGGGTGAGGCTCACCCCGCGTTTTTGGTGCGTCCGCGCCTGGTGGATGTGGGGGCGGCGGTTAACCGCCTGCGTTCCCTGCAGGTAAACCCCGGCTAAACCCCGGCGCCTAGCGGGCGCCCTGGCTGCAACAGCCGGCCTGCGGGCGCCTCTGCCCCGCGCTCGCGGCGCGCGGCCCACCGCCGCACCCGGGCCAGGCCTACCCCGCCCGCCGCGTCAACCGTGCCCGCCGCCCGGCGCCTAGCGGGCGCCCGGCCGCACTAGCCTCACGGCACCAGCGCCGCCGATCAGGGTCTTTCCCCTACGCGCGTAGGGGGCGACTCCTCCTTAGGTATTAGTTAGCCCAGGGCTGAAGTTCGCTCGCATGGGCGATTAGTTTGCGCCCGCAGGCGCCTAGTTTTAATTGCATGAACACCAAAGAGTTAAGCGTCACCGATGCGGTTAAAACTTTTTCTTCCGAGATGGGCACCCCGGTGCGGGCGCTTAACTCGGTGAACCTAACTATCCCCACCGGCAGCCACGTGGCCATCATGGGGCCTTCGGGCTCAGGTAAGTCCACGCTGCTGCACTGCATGTCGGGCATTTTGCCGCTGGACGCGGGCACGGTCATGTTCGCCGGCACTAACCTGGCGGCTCTGCGCGAAAAGCAGCGTTCGAAGATACGTCGTGAACATATGGGTTTTGTGTTCCAGGACGGCGCGCTGCTGCCGGAGCTGACCAATGAGGAGAATGTAGCCATGCCGCTGCTGCTGGCGGGCATGAGCCTGCCCTCGGCCCTGCCGCACGCCCGCGAGTGGCTGGTGCGTTTGGGCCTGGCGGATGCGGCTCGACGTCGCCCCGGACAGATTTCGGGTGGCCAAGCCCAGCGAGTGGCGATTGCCCGCGCCATGGTGGCCAGCCCCGCCGTCGTCTTTGCGGATGAGCCCACCGGCGCCCTGGACCAAAACACGGGGGCGCAGGTGATGCAGCTGCTGACTCAGGCGTGCACTTCCACCGGTGCCACTTTGGTGCTGGTTACTCACGACGACGCCATTGCGGCTTGGTGCCCACGGCTGGTGACCATGCGTGACGGTAACATCGTCGCTGACCAGATGCGGGTGGCAAAATGAGCGCCACAGTTTCAACCAACACTTCTTCAACCAACACTTCTTCAACCAACACTTCAGGTACCCCCACTTCTGCGGCCAGCACTCGCCACGTCACTTTGGCGCCTGCGAATGTGCTTTCCTCCCCCCACCACGGTGGTGGCCCGCACTTTGTGGCGTGGGCGTGACAAGACCACGGCGGCCCTGTCGATTATCAGTCAGGGCGCGGCCACATACTTTTTGCTGACTGTGACCGGTGGGCTTCATGCTTTTGCTAAGCGCTATGAGCTTTCCCAGTCTTGGTCCAAGCTTCACCCGAAGCAAGCGCCAACTTTAGAGACCATGTATTACAGCTACGCGTCCACCTACCTGATTTTGGCGGTGATCGCCACGGTGATGATGGTGATTCCGCTGTTGTCGCTGGCTGGGGCGGCGGCCCGGTTAGGTTTGAGCCGGCGTGAGCGTGATTTGGCGCGGCTGCGTCTGCTGGGCGCTACCGGCGGGCAGGTGCGTGGCGGCACGCTGCTGGTGCAGTGTGCTTATGCGGTGCTCGGCGCCCTGATGGGGGCGGTGGGGTATGTGGCCACGCTGCCGGCTTGGGGTTCGCTGCGGTTCACAGGCCACTCCCTAGGGATCGATAACATGTGGCTGGGTTTGCCGCTGCTGCTTTTGGCTTTGGCTGTGGTGGTTACGCTGGCTGGGGTTAGCGCGGCGACGGCGTTGCAGCGGGTGGCGGTGACACCGCTGGGTGTTTCGCGTCAGGCGCTGCCGGCTAAGGTGCACTGGATTCGGGCTGTGGCCCTGGTGGCCGTGCTGGTGGTGTGGATGTCTCTGGGTTCTTCACTGATGGGCGGCGGCACAGCGGTGGCGCTTACTATCACGCTGATTTCTTCGCGATTGGCGGTTTTATGATCAACCTGGTGGGCCCACTGATGATGTGGGTGCTGGGCGCGATTATGCACAAGTTTGCGCGCCGACCTGCCATGCTGTTGGCTTCGCGACGCATCATGAATGACCCCAAGAGCTTGTGGCGCTGCCTGGGTGGCGTGGCTTTGGTGAGTTTTGTGGTGGCCGTGCTGCAGTTGGGGGCGTCTGCTTCGGCCGGCTCTGACGATGCAATGGCTCGGGTTTTTGCCCACGACATGCTGCAGGGCCTGTTCATTACCCTGGGGATTGTGTATGCGCTGGCGGCGGTTTCTACCGCGATTGGCCAGGGGGTGCGGGTATTGGATCAGGCTGGTGAGCTGCGTTCGCTTATGCGTGCGGGGGCTCCGTTGCAGCTGTTGACGACGGCGCGCCGCCTGGAAACCATTATTCCGGCTGTGTTTGCGGCTTCTGGGGCTGCAGTGGTTGGCCTGGCTTTCACCGCGCCGGTGTTGGGTAGTGGCATGTTCCAAAGCCAGGGAGCTCTGCTGATGCTTGGCAGCCTGGTGGGAGGCACTTTGCTGGTGATTTTGGCTAGTGAAACTTGTGGCCCGATCACCAAGCAGGTGTTGCGCGAGCAGACCCGCCAAGAGTAAGGCCCACCCAGCTGCCAGCGTTAAATCCAACCGGCGTTAGTTTTTAACGACGCCGCAGGCAAACGCCTGGCCATCTAGCTAGCGATAGCCTGCTTAGCTGCTAACGCAGCTGCACGAAAACCAAGCTGGCCTTGCGCCGCCCCGTTCGGGGCGGCGCAACACTTGTATAAGGTAAACCTTTTATGCAGCCGCTAGCGGTCATATAATTTCTGCGCGTGAGCACTCACTGCCAGCAAGCTAACGCACTCCCCTGCCAGTCGGGCCAGGTTAAGACCGCACATTCCCACGGCCACGGGCACGACCACTCCCATGCCACTTCTTCACGCAAGCGCCTGATTGGCGCGCTGGCGGTCACCGCCCTGGTGTTTGTTGGCGAGCTGATTGCCGCCTATATTTCTGGCTCCCTGTCGCTGGCCGCCGACGCCGGACATATGGCGGTGGACAGCTCTGGTCTGGTCATTGCCCTGCTGGCGGCCCACTTGAGCCTGCGCCCGCGCGACAACGCCTACACCTGGGGTTGGGCCCGTTCGGAGGTGATTGCCGCCGCCCTGCAAGCGGGCATGTTGCTGGCCATATGCCTGATCGTGGCCTATGAGGCAGTTGAGCGACTGTGGGAAAACCAGTCTCTGCAGCCTCTACCCATGCTGGTTATGGGTGTGGTTGGTCTGCTGGCTAACCTGATCAGCCTGGCTATTTTGGCTGGTGGGCGCGGCGCCAACCTCAACATGCGCGCCGCCTTCCTGGAGGTAGCCAACGATGCCCTGGGGTCGGTGGCGGTTATTGTGGCGGCTCTGGTTGCTCTAGCAACGGGTTGGGGTAGGGCCGACGCCGTCGCCTCCTTGCTCATTGCCGCCCTGATGGCCCCACGTGCCCTGCACCTGTTACAGCGTTCGACGGCGATCCTAATGGAAGCTACCCCTAGCGAGCTGAATTTGGATGAACTACGCCAACACATGTGTTGCCTGCCCGGCGTCGTAAACGTGCATGACCTGCATGTTTCCAGCGTGTCCTCGGGGCTGGTGGTGCTCACCGCGCATGTGCAGGTAGATGGGCAGGTCACCGCTGCTGAGCGCGACCTGATTGTGCATGACCTGTCTGAATGCGCCGCCCACCATTTCCCAGTGGAAATCGATCACGCCACCTTCCAGCTTGAAACCGCCCGCCACGCCGGCCACGAGCATCTAGAGCACTGACGCCGCCCAACCTCCGCAGCGCGCGGTAGTGCGCACCCGAGCGCGCGGCGCGGCGTTTAGCCCTTGGTGGCTAGTACTTCCGGCGACTGGGCCTGGAAGAAACTGCTTTTATCTGCATCGACTGTCTTGAGCGCCAAGATCTGGTACTTCTCGTTAGGCCGCTCCACCGCACCGCGCAGCACCTTCCAGGACAGGTTCACGGTTACGGCTTTGCCCGCCGGCAAGTCAGCAGTGAGCGCCAAATAGAATCATGCCCCTCTTGGCGCACAAATTTCAGGCCGGCGTCTTCCAAGTCAGCAGCTTTCACGGCACCATCGCTTCGATCAGCGTCTTTCTGGCCACCAGCCCCGCGCCCAGGTGCCACTGCGGCCAGGGTGACGGACTGGGGCTGGGGGGCGGACTGGTCCGGGCTAACGCCCGTCCCGCGCACAGGTGCCACCTCAGCCTTAAAATAGTATTCTTTAGCAATATTTTTATTGCTTAATGACTGCCCTAAATTGTTTAGGCGCCTGCTGCGTACAGTAAACTCAGTTCCCGCCTTCCAAGCGGAATTGCCATCGTTAATAATGCTTAGAGCCTTGGGCATATTGGTGAATTTAGCTGAGCGCCCTTGCTCCTTGGGCACAACCACGCTCTCATCCGCGCTGATCAGCCGCAAACTCACTGAGGCTTCACCGAATGTGCCCATAAGGGCGGCTGAGGGCGGGCATTTGGCGCATTGGGACACGATCCCTTCGGTTAGCAGTGCCTCCACGCTCGCCGCATTAGCCCCGCCCGCGCTTAGGGCCTCGCTGTTGCCGGGCAGTGCGCCTTGATTTGCGGTGCCATGATTTGCGGCGCCTTGAGCCGTAGCAGTTGGATTGACGACGCCGTCGGCAATTTTCGCGGCCGTCTCAAGCCCACCAGCCCCAAGTTCTCCACCCCCAAGACCGCCATGGCCCAGTTGCCCATGCCCAAGTTCCCCATGCCCGCGCCCCTGCACCAGGCCCACCAGCACTCGGGTTGCGGATAAAAACTGGTCACCGTCTAGCTTCGCAGCTCCAGCCTCACCAACCGCGCCAACCGTCGACCCTACGGCGTCACCCACAGCACCAACCGCGCCAGTTACGCCACCGCCCGCAGCCCCTACGCCGTCGCCCGCAGCCCCTAGCGCATCGCTAACCGACCCAAAAGCCGCCCCCAGCGGAAGCGAGCTGGCCCCCTGCACCCCACTTACGCCGTCGCCGTGGCGAGAAATGCGGTAAATACCCCCAATCGTGCCCTGCCACCACACGCCATGCTTATCAATAACCCCCACCATCTGGGAGGGGTCGCCGCCAGCCAGTAGGTTAGCCAGGCGCGGCAAACGCTGCCTATGCACCACGCGACCACTATCCATATCAATCGCGCAGGCATAAACCACCGGGCCGGTGAGCACCCCAGCCGGTCCACGCGGGCGTTCACAGGTGTAAATTAGGTTATCAGCGGTAGACAGGCGCGGCACTGCCGCCGAGTAAATCCCGTTATTACGCCATTTCAGGGTGATAGCCGAGGCGTCGTCGTTAACATCCCAGCGTTCCATACCCGGCGCCACCTGGGCGCGGTAGGCGGGCTTAGTGTCGGGGTACTGCGCATAGGGGTAGCCGAAAGTGCAGGCCCCCACTATCGAGTTTTGCACGCCAATCATGGAGTTTTCCGTGCCCGAAGCGCCTGGGGTAAACAGCGGCCCCTCCCCCCACTGCGCTGCCGTCGGCGCTGCGGTACACAATGACTTTTTCTTGCCGATCCGCGTTATCCGAAAGCATCACATAGTCCGAGCCGTTAGGCCCAAAGAAAGTGGCGGTAGCCCCGGAGCCGTGCGAAAGCTGCCCCGGTTTTTGCTTAGTGCCCCGGTCATAGCTGTGGCTCCAGATGATGCGCGGCTTGGAGGTGGAGGCGTCGGCGCCCAGCATATAGATGCCGTAGCTGGTAATAATGCTTACCCCCTGCGGACATGCGGAAATGGAGTTGTCGATGCGCTCTGTGGGTGAGTATTGCTGTAGTTTGGTCAGGCGCACCACGTTGCGTTTAGGGTCAATTAGCCGACGACGCCGCGCTCTGAAGCCACCCAGATACGTCCGTGCCAGTCGGGTACGATCCCCACCACGTGATCCTTGGGTTCAAGTTTCATGGCGTCGGTTAGGTCAATGCGCCGCGACACCCACACTTTCATACCGTCTTGACTGTGGGAAATCCAGGTGAGGGCGTTGGTGCCGTCAACCATCACCAGGGTAGAGCCGGCGTCCAGATAGGCATACACCCCACCCAGCAGCGCCCCGGTGGGGATTTCCATGGCTCCCAGCTGGGCGCCGCTGGCTGGTTCAATAATGGCTAGCTTGGGTTTGCGCACTTTGGCGTCAGAACCCAAAAACTGCGTCATTAGGGCCTGAATGTAGCCGTCTTGGCCAGCCAAAATAGTGGGGCAGGCAGCCCAGTGGTTAGTGAAGGTGACTTTCCAGGTTCCACCGACGCCCGGATCGCCTGGGCCAGCAAATGGGGTGGCGTCCGAAGATTGGGCGTCACCATGCATGGTGGCCAGACTGTTAATCCCTAGATAGGGATTTTGTTGGGCGTTGTAGCTAACCGGCATGAGTCAAATCCTAAAACTGGCCCTGCCTGCCCCTAAAATCTGGGGTCTAAAGCGCGCTTTAGAGTAGCTTGCTTAGAGCATGCCGCCTAGAGCACGCTGCTTAGAACACTCCGTTTAGAACACGCCGTCGCGGTTTTGCAGGTTAACCTGCGGTGAGCCCACCCTGCCGCGCCAGAACTGGATGTCGTCGCCGACTACGGTGCCCAGGTGCGGGGTGTTACCTTCCGAACCAGCGGTGAGGTAGTTACCGGTTTCGTGAGACCAGATCCACTCACCCGGCTCCAGGTCCTTGAACACACCGTTGAGGCCCTTAGCCCAACCGGTGTACTTCAGGACAGCGCCAGCCAGGGCTTCGGTGGAGCCATTAGCCAGCTTGGCGGTGTTCCAACGCTTTACGCGGGCCTGGTAAGCGGCCCAGTAGCAGGCGCGGATGTCGTCTTCATTGGTCCAGCGCGGATCCTGGGCCTTAGCGAAAGCCACCACGTCATCCCACTGCGGGGGCACAAAGCCCAGCACGCGGGCGCCCAGAGCCACGTAAATACGCTTACCAATGGTGGTTAGACCACTACGCAGCTGGTAGTTGGCAGCCTCCGCAATAGCGTTGGGGGCCAGGTCGCGGTTGTAGTGCAAGGTGATGTCATAGTGAGTGCCGTGCGAGTCGGTAGCGCAGGTGAAGTCGTTTTCGCCGCTAATACCCGGGATGCGCTTACCGGTACCAACGTTATAGAAGGTTCCGTATGAGGTAGAGATGTTTAGATCCCGACGACGCGCGCAACTGTTGACGTAGTCTGCGGTGGCGCTAGCCGGCTGCCAGGGGTTCTTAACATGGACTTTAATAATGTTACCTACCGTGCTACCCGCCAGAGTGTTGTTCATAGCCGGTGAGGTAGCTACGTTCATAACCCCAAACTCGAAGTTCAACGGGTACTTGCTGAACTGGAAAGTCTTAGATCCCTTGTTACGCAGCTTAAAGAAGGAGGGGTTGGCTAGCTCACCGGCAATACTACCGGGGGCAGCCATCCAGCCCTCCAGCACGGCGCCAGCCATAGCGTTCTGTCCCGGATACTTGGCGGGGTTAGCTTTGTGGGCAGCAAATCTTTTCAATGTCATCGGCAACTTCGCTGCTGATGCAGCTAGACATGCTGGCAGCCAATGCGGGTGCAGTTACGGTTACTGCGGGCACAGCCCAAGCTGCGCCTTTCATCAAGGTGCGGCGGGAAGTGCTCGCGCCGCTAAATGAGGAGGGGACAGACATATTCAGTTCTCCTGGGACCACTGGGAACGAGGGATGAAACAATCCCTCTGGGCATAGAGCGACAGCATGGGGGTGCTGCCCTAACTTCATTCTAGAGGTATAAGACCTTTACCCAGCACCTCTAGACACTGAGTTTCTCCTCATATGTGCTGTGCGGCTGCGCGTTTGGGCTAAGTTGCTGCGAATTGGACAGGTGCCACTGCAAGCTGCGCAATTAAAAGTGGGCCGGCCCGAAAAGGGCCGGCCCACACTAGGCTGCAACTGGCTAGTTTTTAAGCCAGAAAGTGCTTGTATGCGGGTGAATCAGTAACTTCATGCCACTCATAGCCCAGATCTTGCACATGCTGGGCAAACAATTCGTCGCCAGCCACGTTCTCGAACGCCACCAGTACACGCCCATAGTCAGTGCCGTAAGAGCGGTAATGGAACAAGGTGATATTCCAGCGCGTCCCCAACTGCACTAGGAAGTCGCGCAGCGCCCCCGGGGCCTCAGGGAATTCAAAAGCAAACACCGATTCACGCAGTTCACGCTGCGGGCGGCCCCCCCACCATGTAGCGCACATGCTGCTTAGCTACTTCATCTTCGGTTAGGTCAACCACCTCATAGCCGCCCCCGCGCAGCAGCTTAAGGATCTGCCCACGTTCGGCGTCGCCCCCGCTAAGCGCCAAACCCACAAAAATATGGGCCTTTTCCCCGGCCACGCGGTAGTTAAACTCAGTAACCGCCCGATCGCCAATCAGCTTGCAAAAACGCAGGTATTCACCCTGACGTTCAGGGATAGTTACCCCCAGCAGGGCTTCACGGCGTTCACCCAGCTCAGCTCGTTCAGAAATGTAACGCAGCGAGTGGAAGTTCAAGTTAGCACCCGACAAGATACAAGCCAGGCGGGCATCTTCGGGCAGCTCATGGCTGTCTGCATACGCCTTAAGGCCTGCCAAAGCCACCGCCCCAGCCGGTTCAGCTACCGCGCGCACATCCTCAAACAGATCCTTAACCGCAGCGCTAATCTCATCGGAGCTAACAATCACCAAATCGTCCAGGTAGCGGCTGCACAGGCGGAAAGTTTCATCCCCCACACGTTTAACGGCCACGCCCTCGGCATAGGCACTAACGCGCTCCAAAGTGACCGGCTGACCAGCCTTAATAGCGGCGCCCAGGCAGCTAGAATCCTCAGGCTCTACCGCAATCACCTGCACCTGGGGCATCAGCTGCTTAATCACCACCGCAATACCAGCAGCCAAACCGCCACCGCCCACAGGCACAAACACGTGGGTCAGGGCCGCATCCTGCTGAATCAGCTCCAGGCCAATAGTGCCCTGGCCAGCAATCACCCAGCGGTCATCGAAAGGCGCAATATACTCAAGCCCCTCAGTTTCAGCCAGGTGACGGGCGTGCGCGGCGGCGTCGTCGAAGTACGGCCATGCAAAATTACCTGGCCGCCCAAGGCGCGCACCGCGTTTACCTTAATCACCGGGGTAATCACTGGCATCACAATAGAAGCCGTAATCCCCATAGCGCGTGCAGACAGCGCCACCCCCTGGGCGTGGTTACCAGCCGAGGCCGTGACCACTCCACGGGCGCGAGCAGCGGCGTCGAGCTGACGCATACGTGCATACGCGCCACGGATCTTAAAAGAGTGCACCTGCTGTCGGTCTTCACGTTTAACCAGCACTGGGTGCCCTACCCGCGCACTAATGGCAGGCATCGGCTCCAGCGGCGTGTGCTCGGCTACCTCATACACTGGCGCACGTAGCACCGCCCGCAGGTAGTCGCCACCGTTCCACAAGCTCTGCTCGTCTTGGCCCATTTCCCCATCTCTCGACGTCGCCGCCTCCGCAAGTAGCGGGGCGCTTGTTTGCGCCAAACAGCTAACCGTGGCGCATGAATAGCTACTGTTATAGCCCTAATTTGGCTCGGTCACGCACAGCGCCCAGGTCTGCGCTGGTGGCCAGCATGGCGTAGGCACGCAGGGCCGCCGACACGTGGCGAGCACGCTGGTGGTGCGGGGTCCAGGCGGCAGCGCCGCGAGCTTCCTCCTGGGCGCGACGCTGGGCGATTTCTGCCTCGCTTAGATCCACGCGGATAGAGCGGGCAGGAATATCAATCTCAATCACGTCGCCGCTGCGCACCAAACCAATCAGGCCGCCGGCAGCTGCCTCAGGCGAGACGTGCCCAATGCTCAGGCCGCTGGTACCGCCGGAGAAACGCCCGTCAGTTAGTAGCGCGCATTCCTTACCCAGGTGCATGGATTTGATGTAGGTGGTGGGGTACAGCATCTCCTGCATACCCGGGCCGCCGCGTGGTCCCTCATGGGAAATAATGACGACGTCGCCGCTTTTAACCTTGCCGCCCAGGATGCCTTCAACGGCGTCCTCCTGGCTTTCAAACACCACCGCCGGACCGGTGAAGGTCAAGATGGAGGCGTCCACACCAGCGGTTTTAACAATGCAGCCCTTTTCAGCGATATTGCCGAACAGTACTGCCAGGCCGCCGTCACGAGAATAGGCGTGCTCTAGGTCGCGGATGCAGCCGCCAGCGCGGTCAGTGTCTAGCTCGCTAAAACGGTTAGCTTGGGAGAACATCTGGGTGGTGCGCTCACCGCCAGGGGCGGCCAGGTAGCGTTCACGTACCTGCTCGCTGGGGTGGCGCATAATGTCGTAGGTTTCCAACTGCTGACCCAAGGTGGTGTCCAGCACGGTGGTGGTGTCAGTGTGCAGCAATCCGGCCCGGTCTAGCTCACCTAGGATGCCCATAATGCCGCCGGCGCGGTGCACATCTTCCATGTGGTACAGGTTGGTGGAAGGAGCCACCTTGCACAGGTGCGGCACCTGGCGCGAGAGGCGATCAATATCTGCCATATGGAAGTCCACCTCGGCTTCCTGGGCGGCAGCCAGCAGGTGTAGCACCGTGTTGGTGGAGCCACCCATAGCAATATCTAGGCTCATGGCGTTTTCAAAAGCAGCCTTGGTGGCAATGGCGCGTGGGGCCAAGTTGGCCTGATCCTGCTCATAGTAGGCCTTGGTGATCTTCACGATCTGGCGGCCGGCCTGCTCAAATAGGGCTTTACGGTCGGCGTGGGTGGCCAGCAGCGAGCCGTTGGTGGGGAGCGACAAGCCCAGCGCCTCGGTCAGGCAGTTCATGGAGTTAGCGGTGAACATACCCGAGCAGGAACCGCAGGTGGGGCAAGCGGCGCGTTCAATGGCGCTAATGGTTTCGTCCGAAACAGTGGGATCGGCGGCGTCCATCATGGCGTCAATCAGATCCAGTTTGCGGATCTGGCCGTCAATGTAGCTCTTACCCGACTCCATCGGCCCACCAGAGACAAAAATGGTGGGAATGTTTAGGCGCAGCGAGGCCATCAACATGCCGGGAGTGATCTTGTCGCAGTTGGAGATACACACTAGGGCGTCAGCGCAGTGGGCGCGCACCATGTACTCCACACTGTCAGCGATCAATTCACGGCTGGGCAGCGAGTAAAGCATGCCCTCATGGCCCATGGCGATACCGTCGTCAATAGCGATGGTGTTGAATTCCTTGGCAATACCACCGGCTGCTTCGATCTGCTCAGCCACGATTTTGCCAACATCACGCAGGCCCACGTGTCCGGGCACGAACTGGGTAAAGGAGTTGGCGATGGCAATAATGGGCTTGCCAAAGTCAGAGTCTTTGACCCCGGTGGCACGCCAAAGCGCGCGAGCACCGGCCATATTGCGGCCCATAGTAGATGTGGCACTGCGGTAGATCATCTAATTCCTCGCTCCAGGCGTGTGGCGCACGCCTTTGCACGGTGCAGAGCAGCCCACACACTATCTAGGTCCTAGTTTCCCACGACCAGGGCATGAGTCAAAAACTATTAGTTGCGCTGGAGGCGATTTAGCGCACCACTTCTTGCAGCATGTCCAAGTCTTTACCGTTTTGGGAAACGTATTCAGAAACCGTGTCAGAGTTGAAAGCCCGGCACACCGCCGTGAGCCTGTCACGGTCCAGGTTAACGATCGACTGGCCGTCATCGCTTGTGCCCGTACCGGTTACCGGCGCCTGGAAGAAGTGCACATCGGCTGGGCGAATTGAGCTAGCTGAGCGCCCCAGCGAAACCATCTCGCTGGTAGTTAAGCCCTCATCCACCGCTAGGTTCTTGGTAACCACATTCACGAAAGACACCAGCTTGCCCGGGTTGGTGAGCGTGTCGCGGTTTACTAGCGCCTTCAAGATTGCCCGCATCCAGGCCTGCTGACGCTGAATACGGTCAAAGTCGCCGCGCGCCACAGTGTAGCGTTCCTGCACGAAAATACGTGCCTGCTTACCGTTTAAGTGTTGCGGCCCGGCCGGCAATACATTTGCTGAGTTTGCCGCATTTTGCTTACCTGTTAAGTCCAAAGGTTGAGACAGTGTCAAGTCAACCCCGCCTAACTCATCGGTAAGCGCCTCGAAGCTAGAAAAGTCAGCTAATACAAAGTGGTCAATACGAATTTGCGTCAGCTTTTCTACGGTTTGAATTAACAGCTTAGGTCCACCCCATGAGAAAGCTGCGTTAATTTTTGCGTAAGAAGCATGTCCGACGACGTCGTTAGCGGGAATCTCCACCCACGAGTCACGCGGGATAGACATGACATTGGCGCTCTTACGGTCACCCGATAGCTGCACCAGCATGATGGCGTCGGTACGTTGCGCACCTACCTTCCAGTCTGAGGGGTTACCGGCGCTAATACGCGAGTCTGAACCCAGCAGCAGGAAGGTAACCGGCTTGCCTTTAGTGGTTTGAGCAGCCGCCGGACGAGTAGATTCGTCAGGGAAAACGTTGCTAATCGTTTCAGGCCGACCCAAAGAGAAGAAAAGCCAAGCCAGGGCGCCAGACAAAATCAGTGCGAAAATAGCGAAAACACCGATAAAGGCGGTTACCACCTTGTGGCGGCCAAACCAGCCTAGCAGGCCCTTGCGGCGACGTCGGGAAGAAGAGTGGTGCCGACTTGAAGAGTGATGACGCGAAGAGCCCGAGCGAGACGAACCCGAACGAGATGAGCCTGAACGTGAAGCAGAACCAGCCCCACTGCCGGCAGCGCCACTATGGGCGGAACTAGAGCGGCGACGTCGGGAAGAAGAGTGGTGCCGACTTGAAGAGTGATGACGCGAAGAGCCCGAGCGAGACGAACCCGAACGAGATGAGCCTGAACGTGAAGCAGAACCAGCCCCACTGCCGGCAGCGCCACTATGGGCGGAACTAGAGCGGCGACGTCGGGAAGAAGAGTGGTGACGGCTAGAAGAATGATGCGAAGAATGGTGACCAGAGCCGTGTGCAGCCTCACTGACAGCCGTGTAATCTACCGGGTCAGAACTATCAAACAGCGGCTTATCCGATTCCAACTTTGATTCAAAGGCATCCAACCCTGGATCCCTAGAATCGGAGTTAGCAACGTTTTTATCAGTCATTAATTCTCCGATTTGGGCACACGCTAAACGATATGGGGACACGATTTAGCGCAGATCGATACTAGCTTCGTTTCACGGTATCATTAGTGAAGTAGAAGTAACAATGAAACGCGGGAGTATCGGTTGCGAATTCACACTTTCGGCCTCGACTTTGAACTGGATCTAACCAGCCTAGACGCGGGCCTAGCGGCGCACCTAGCCGAGCTTTGGCGTCATAGCGAGGTAAAACCTGACACTGACCAGGAGCCGTCTGATAACCCGATCCGTTTGCAGGTAGTACCAGAGGATGACACCACATCCCCGGTACCTGAAGGCTGGGACCGTTTCGCCATCCCCACTGAGCCACGTCAGGCCAGTTACGCCTTCTCCCAAGCCATCACCCATATCGCTATCCAGGCCCAGGCCGGCAATCTACTTATGCTGCACGCTGCCGGGCTACAGGTGCCCGGAAGTAGGGATGTAATCGGTATCGCGGCGCCGTCGGGAACCGGTAAATCCACTTTTGCTAGCCGCCTAGCCGGCCAGTTCAACTATGTAACCGACGAGTGTTTGGGTTTTGACCCCGAAACCCTAAAGGTTTACCCCTACCCCAAGCCTATTTCCCTGGTGGACCCCCAAGAGCCCACCGTTAAGGGTGACCACGCGCCGGCTGAGCTGGGTATTACCCCTGCCACTGAGCTAACTTTTGCCGGTGAACCGCTGCGCATGGCTGCGCTACTAATCGCTGAGAGAGTCAGCCAAGGCAATAAGCTGGAGCCACTAACGCTAGCGGAGGCGCTAACCAAGTTCATTGCCCAAACTTCTTCCTTCTATCTACTGCCCAACCCGCTACTGACCCTGGCACGCGCCCTAACCCTGGCTGGTGGCCCTTTGGCAGCTAAGCTTTAGTGATCAGGCCCAGTGCGCTGAGCTATTCAAGCAGCTCCTGGAACACCCGGCAGATCCGCCCAGCTACCAGCACATTCCTGGCAGCGGTGACGTGAACCTAAAGCTGACTAGCTCTTCCATGGGCACCTCCCTGGGTGACTCTGACCGCTTGGTGCGCGCCCCCTTCACTGACGCTATCTACTCTGAATGGCAAACGGTGGTGCTGGTGGGCACAGTTCCGGTACTTCTCGACGGCGCTGGTGCGGCCGCTTGGATGGCCTGCCCCATTCCGCACACCCTGGCAGAAATCCACGCCGACGTCGTCGCCGCCCTGGGCGAACACCGCAAGTCTTGGAACCTAGTGGATGAAACCGTAGACACGCTGCTGGCAGCCGGTTTGCTACAGGTAGTGGAGTGACGCGCTTGAGCGAGAGCTGGCTGATTGTAGGTTTAGGTAACCCCGAGGCCCGCTATCTGCGTAACCGCCACAATGTTGGGCAAATGGTGCTTGACGTGTTGGCTGGACGCGCGGGTGGCTCGTTTGTGAACCACCGACAGGTGGCGCGTATTGCTCAGGTGCGTATTGGGATGCTGCCGGGCGGCGCACCGGGTCCGAAGGCGATTTTGGCTAAATCCAATTCCTACATGAACACTTCCGGTGGGCCGGTTAAGAACCTGATGCAGTATTTCAGCATCACCCCTGATCACCTGCTGGTTATTCATGACGAGCTGGATATCCCCGAGCATGAGCTGCGGCTAAAGCTTGGGGGCGGGGAGAATGGCCATAATGGCTTGAAATCTATCTCGACGGCGCTGGGCACGCGCAACTATGCGCGGCTGCGGGTTGGTATTGGGCGCCCGGTTGGGCGTCAAAGCGTAACTGACTTTGTACTGGCTGACTTCCCCAAAGCCTCGCTAACCCAATGGGCCACCACCTTAGAGCAGGCCGCTGATGCGGTTGAAGAAGTGGTGACTTTAGGGCTAGCCAAAGCCCAAATGCGCCTACACACCGGCAACTAAACCCAGCCGCCGCGCTTAAAAACACTAGGGCCGCAACGCTTTCGCGTCGCGGCCCGCAGTGCTAGCAAGCAGCTAATTTCACTCAGCAGCTTCCTCAGTGGCGGCCTCGGCAGGAGCCTCTTCCTCAGGGGCTTCTTCCTCGTTGGCAGCGATGTTAACCACGGGCAGCTCGGCCTCGTTGTGGATCTCGACGTCGTCGGCAACCTTCAGGTCAGCCACGGTGATGATGGTGCCAGCCTCCAGGCCGGTGACGTCAACCTCGATGGACTCGGGGATGTCAACCACGGGCACGGACACGCTCAGGTGAGCCAGCTCGATGGTGTGCATGGTGGCCGGGGCAGCCTCGCCGACTACTACCACGGGAACCTCAACGCTAACCTTCTCAGAGCGGTTAACGATCATGAAGTCGATGTGCTGGAAGCCGGGGCGTAGCGGGTGACGCTGAATGTCCTTAACGATGGTCAGGATCTTCTCGCCCTCAACGTTTAGCTCTACTAGAGCGTTGGAGGTGCCACGCAGAGCCATGTAGGACTCGTGACCGTCAACCAGGACGTGCTTGGGGTCGGTGCCGTGTCCGTAAACAACGGCGGGAACCTGGCCGGCCACGCGGGCGCGACGGGCGAAGCCCTTACCGAAGTCGGTACGTAGGGTTGCGGAAATCTTGGAAGCCTTAGCCATGATTTTCTCCAAATGCTTGGGGCTTGGGACGCCTCAACGCGCGCAGCACCAGAGCACTACCACGTCGATCACGGATGCATACGCACGGTTTGCGCATGTCCCTCGCCGGGTTTAACTCCCCTACCCTATCGGCTTAGCCGCTAAATCCCAAGCTTTAAGCGCGGTGAAGCCGCTTACTCAAAGCCAGTAAAAAAGTTAACTACCGAAAATTAACTAACCAAACCGGTTTCGTAGGCCACTACCACGGCCTGTACACGGTCGCGTACCCCTAGCTTGGCTAGCACTGAACCCACATGGGTTTTCACGGTGGTTGCGGAAACCACCAGTTCAGCAGCAATTTCAGCATTGGACATGCCGCGCGCCACCAGGCGCAAAATCTCTGTTTCGCGCGGAGTTAGGGAGGCGATACGCGGATCTACCTGCCCGCTAGCGGTAGCCCCACTAGGTAGCTGGCCCGCAAACATTTCCAGCATACGCCGGGTAATACGCGGCGAAACCACCGCCTCACCGCTGGCCACAGTGCGGATAGCTTCAATTAGCTCAGCTGGGCGCGTGTCTTTAAGTAAAAACCCGCTAGCCCCCGCCCGCAGCCCACCAAAGGCGTATTCATCCAGGTCAAAGGTGGTTAGGATAAGTACTTTGGTGTCTAGGGTGCGGGTGATTTCGGCGGTAGCCTCAATCCCGTTAACCCCCGGCATACGGATATCCATTAGTACGACGTCGGGGTTAAGCGCCTTAGCCTGAGTGATAGCTGCAGCGCCGTCGGCCGCCTCACCCACCACTTCAATATCAGCCTCAGCATCCAACACCATCCGAAAACCCATACGGATAAGTGCCTGGTCATCGGCTAAAAGCACGCGGATCATACCGGCAGCTGCCATTTGAGTTCCTCCAAGGTATCTTCCTGCCAACGCAAAATAGCGTACACCTGCCAGTTACCGTCAACTGGCCCAGCCTGCACTGATCCGGAGTAGACGGCGGCGCGTTCACGCATCCCAATCAGGCCCTTGCCAGAGCCGTGCATGGAGGGCGAGCCGGGGGCGGCGGCGTTAATTACCCACAGCTCGGCGCAGCCTACTCGCCGCGCCAGGCGCACGGTAATGCGTTTGGTGGTGGGCGCGTAGCGCAGCACATTGGTGAGGGCTTCTTGGGCGATACGGTAAATGGTCAGCTGTAAATTGGCGTCGTTTGGCAGCGGCTCCCCCAGGTGCTCGTAGCTGATAGGCATCCCGGCTTCTTTAAAGCGCTCCACCAGGGCGGCTAGGTCTTTGCTTTCCGGCGCGGGGGCCAGGGGCGCGCCCGTATCCTGGCTGGTTTCTTCCACTTCACGCTCACGCAGGTTGGCAATGGCGCTGCTGGGGTGGGCGGGTGCTATTGTGCCCGGGGCGGCAAATTCCGGCACCGGCAGTTCTTTTACTTGCAGTTTGGGGGCGACGACGCCGCTGCCAGCCGTATTTGCGGCCAGATCCGCGCTACTTGCCGCCGCGTTAGCCGGTAAGGAAACGCCCAGCCCCTGCAGCGCCGCTCCCGAGCTGACCGGGCTCTGAGGGCTGGCTGCGCCCAGTGCGGAGCCCCCGGCACCCGAGCTGCCTGCCGCGCCAGCGTTAATGCCGGCGGCGGGGGTGATCTCCCCACTCAGGCCGGAAACTGCCGGGTCTTCGCGCAGCACCCCTACTAGGCGGCGCGTGTCCGCGAGCGCGCTGCGGCTGGTCTCAGCCAGTAGGTTGAGTGCTTCTTTGGCCATTTTGGGGTCGCGGTCAATGGTGGAGGCGATACCGTCTGACATGGTGATCATGACGGCTAGGGAGTGGGCGACGACGTCATGCATTTCGCGGGCAATGCGGCTGCGTTCATTGGCGGCGGCCAGTAGTGTGGCTTGCTGGCCGGCGAGGGCTTGGCGGGAGGCTTCACTGCGTAGCAGCGCCACCTGGTAGCGGTAGGCCCAGGCGCAGATGCACACCACTACCCCAGTGTGGCGTGCACGATATAGGCCACCAACAGCACGATCCGGGTGTGGGCGGAGGTTTCTAGCAGCAGTTCTATGGCGAACAGGCTGCTTATAAATACCAGCCAGATGCTAATTGAGGCCGCTGGTCGGGTGCCGAGCTTTTCGAGGATGTTTAGCCAGGTTTTACGCATTGTCCACTTTTCCACGCTTACTCCTTTAAAGCTTAACCGCAATTGAAATTACTAGCCCTGGCTTGGCTAAGGCGCCGCCCTTACCGGGCGGCGCCTTAGCCAGTTTTTAGGTACTTGCGTTAAGCAGCGCAAGTGCCGCATTAGATACCTAGTACTGAATTATCAGTGCTGTTTAGGCATCGCGCTTGCTGAAGACGAAGTAGGCGATAATCATCGGGATGATGGCCCAGGCGTAACCGCAAGCGATCACTAGGTCGTAGTCCAGCTTGGTGGTGACAAACAGGCCGTAGGGGTCAGCTGCGGCCGCACCGGAAGTACTGGGCATAATTTCCGCAGCGTAGGCGGCCCAGCTCCACTTGGTAGAGGCCAAGCCTAGCGGAATCTGAATTACAAACAGCAGCACTACTACCAGCGAGATAGAGCCGGCAGTGGAGCGCAGGATATAGCCAAAGCTCATAGCCATCAGGCCGATAATGGCGAAGGCCAGTGCGGTGCCCCAGAAGAAGCCAAGATATTCAGGGTTTGATAGAGAGCCAGCCTTATCGCCCATGATCGGCAGGGAGAGCAGGTAGGTTAGCGCCACCGTCACCAGGCCCAGCAGCGCGGAAAAGATTGCTACTACTAAAGCTTTGGCAGCAAACAGGCGGCCGCGACGCGGCACTGCTGCTAGGGATGAGCGGATCTGGCCTGAAGAGTATTCGCCGGTAATCAGCAGAGCACCTAGCACTGCTACCGCGATCTGCCCGAAGGAAGAGCCTACAGTCAGGTAGTTGGCAGCCTTGTCGGCGTAACCTTTCATACCTGAGTACTGGGCCATGATCAGCACAGAAATACCGATAGTAATTAGTGATGCAATTGCAGCGGTGATCCAGGTGGAGCGCAGCGAAGCTAGTTTGCTCCACTCTGACCTAAAGACGCTAAAGAAAGTTTGCTTGGCTTGCACTCGACGGCGCGGGGCGCGCTGCTGGGCGGGTACTTGCCCGTGCGGGGCTTGCAGCACCTGGCCCTGCTGGGCGGGAACCGGCGCACCCTGTACGTGGGCCGCCTGGGCGGCTGCGGGAGCTTGTGCGTAAGCTGCCTGGGCAGGAACCGGCGCACCCTGCATGGGAGCTGCGGGCGCCGTCGTCGGCATTTGCTGGGCAGGAACACCCTGGGCGGGCACGCGGCCCTGGTTAGCGCTGTGGTTAGTTGCAGTCATGATTGTCTCTCTCCTTGCTTTCAGCGCTGCGGTGCGGGGTAAACGTTTTGGCCAGCAGGCCCCTGCGGAGGCTGCGGCAAGTGGGCGCCGGCACCAGCACGGTATTCGACGGCGTCGCCGGTAAGTTCCAGATAGGCGTCCTCAAGGGAGGCCTTAATGGTGGTCAGCTCGTGGAGCACAATGCCGTTAGCGGCGGCCAGCTCACCCACATGGATAGCGTCAGTGGCGGTGGTTTCTAGCACTGAGGGCTCCACCGGGCTGGCCTGCCAACCCTGTTGTTGCAGTAGCTGGGCCAAGGTTGAAGCCTGGGGTGAGGCCACGCGTACCCGGTCAGAAATAGTGTTTTCAATGACGCTGTCTACCGGGCCGGTGGCAATGATTCGGCCGCGACCGATAACGATCAGCTCATCTGCGGTCTGGCTCATCTCGCTCATCAGGTGCGAGGAGATGAACACGGTGCGTCCCTCGCTAGCCAGCTGGCGGCAGGTTTCACGAACCCAAATAACCCCTTCAGGGTCTAGGCCGTTGACGGGCTCATCAAAGATCAAAACTTCAGGGTCACCAAGCATCGCAGCGGCAATACCTAGGCGCTGGCCCATACCCAGGGAGAAACCCTTAACTCGCTTATTGGCTACGGCGCTAAGACCAGTAAATTCCAGCACCTCATCTACGCGACGGGTAGGAATACCGTTTGAAAGTGCCAACTGCTTGAGGTGGGCTCGGGCAGTGCGTGAACCGTGCAGGCCCTTGGCGTCCAGTAGGGCACCCACTTCAGTTAGCGGGGCGGCCAGATCACGGTAGGGGCGGCCGTTTACGCGCACCGCGCCGGAGGTAGGCCGGTCAAGGCCCATAATCATGCGCATGGTGGTGGACTTACCTGCACCGTTAGGGCCCAGGAAACCGGTCACCTTACCGGGGTGAACGTCGAAAGAAATATCGTTTACAGCCACTTTGTTGCCATAGCGCTTGGTTAAGTGTCGCGCCTGAATCATTGGCTTAACCTTTCTGGGTTTCGTTGTTACGACTTAAATTCTAGGAAGCCACTGTCCCAGCCTTATCGGCCTAGGTGAGGAAACTTAGCCGGCAAAGTGGCCAGACTAAAGGTGTACGCCGTCTCCTACTTAGGGAGGAGAGAGCAAAGAAAAGCGCCCAAAACTCCCATAGTGAATAAGTCCCTAGCTGAGTTAATAGCTTAAATCTCCCCATTATGGCAGGCTGGGACCAGGAAAGAATGGAAGGAGATGGGGCTAATGTCCAACCCCGTATTCAGCTCCAACCCTGTATTCAAGCAGGGTGCGCAGCAAACCACCCCGGCCGGGTATCCGACCATGCCCGGCTACACCCCCGGCCACCCCAACCAGGGCGGCTATGGTGCCCCCTACGGCCAGAACGCTTATGGTCAAAATACTTACGACCAGAATGCTTACGGCCAGACCGGTTACGACCCCTACAGCCAGGCCCAGCTTGAGCAGCAGTACGCTGCCCCCGCCGCCTCCGCTGTAGAGACCGGGCGCATGACTTACGACGACGTCATTGTGCGTACCGCTGCCCTGCTGCTAACGGTAGTTATCACCGCTGCTTTCGGCTGGTACCTGGTGTTTAACGCCTACCAGGCCCAGAGCGCACAGGCCATGGGCACCGCCGTCATGGTCACCAGCACTGGCGCTGTTGGGGCGCTGATCTTCGGTCTTATCAACACCTTCAAGCGTGAGCCTTCACCGGTACTGATGTTCATCTACGCCTAGCTGAAGGTCTAATGCTTGGTGGCTTCTCTGCCGCCGTCGAGATAACCCGCTACAGCGGCATTGTGCTACAGGCTGTGCTGGGTACTTTGGCCACGTTCGTAGTAATGCTGTGCCTGTACAAGTTCGCTAACTTCCGTCTGCAGGGTAAGTTCCTCAAGATCTTCATGATTGCCCTGATCGGTTACGGCGCTTTCGCCATGGTTAACTTCCTGCTGCAGCTCACCGGCCTGGTGGGTGGCGAATTTGGCCTGTACTCCATGACCGTTGCGGGTATCCCGCTGGGCCTGATCATTGGCCCTATCGCCGTGATTATGGCGGCTGTGTCCCTGGTGCTTGACTTCCAGAACACTGAGTCGCTGGTAAACGCCGGCGCGCCTCGCCGCTACGCCTGGACCTGCGCCTTCGGCCTGGTAGTGACCCTGGTGTGGCTCTACATTGAGATTTTGCGTCTGCTGGCTATCTTCAGCAGCGACGACTGACCCAATAGCGCTGCGCGCATTAAGCGCAGCAAACACAGGGGGCGTACCTAAAAGGTACGCCCCCACTTGTTTTTATTAGCTTGTAGCTGGTGGGCAAAGCCTACAGGCAGCTGGCAGCGCTCGCACCTAAGGGAGTCCTCGGCCCGCGCCAGCGCAGCTAAGAAGCTTCTCAACGTCGCAGGCTTTCACGGGTGCTCGGCCCGCGCCAGCGCAGCTAGCTATTTGACCTCTTCAATGCGGTTAGGGCCGGTAATGTCATAGGGGCGAGCAAAAGGCCAAGCCGGTAGCTCATCTAAGGTGATTAGCTCACTGTCTGCCGACCAGTTTAGGTCCAGGGCCGGGTGCGGGTTACCGTTTAGCAGATCCTGCCACAGCCCGGCGGCGTCCTGCGCCAGAGCAGTTTCAGTCTCATGCCACTGGCGTCCCAGGCGCCCTTCATGCTCAGCAAGACGCAGTGCCAAAGAACCCTGCGTTGATTTACGTTCAATCTGCTCTAGCGAACGCCACGGCAAGTGAATTAGGCGCATACCGGCGTCAGTTTCACCAGGACGGTCCACAAAGTGGTTACCCATAGAAATATTCATGCCAGGTAGCGTGGCCACAGCAGTTTCGGCAGGCTCGCTGCCCGCTGATCAAGACGCCACACCCCAGCGGTTTCGGTGGGGATAGCGTTGTGCACAGCGGCGCGGAACTGTTTCTTGTCACTGGCCCGCAGGTAGCTAGCTAGGGTGGCGCCCGGAGCGAACCACAGTTCGTCGGCGTCGAAAGGAATTACCCACTTAGCCCCGTGATTGCGCGCCAACTTAGCCAAGGCCGTCATTTTTTCTGACTGATAGTAGGCCGCCAGGTTATCTTGCACCACCGTAACCGGGTATTTACTGGCCAGCGCAGCCAAAATTTGGGGGGTGTCGTCGCTAGACATATTGTCAGCCACAATCACCCGGTCTACCTCCTGCTCCAGCAGGTGGGTGATGACGCGGCCAATAATGTCAGCCTCATCCTTAACCATGGTTACGGCCATAACCGCACCTGGAGTCACCGGGAAGTCAGGCACCTGGCGAGAGCTTAAAATTTCGCGTCGTTTATTTACCTGCTGAGTAGAAAAGCTACGTTTGATCGCTCTATTCGCATAGCCTGCCCACACACGCGACTTATAGACGAATTTGCCATAGTCCAACATAGCGCCAACCTCTCAAGGGCTATAAGTGGGATGGAAACCAATCTATACTATCAACGGTATAGTCACGTTTCCTCGTGACACTTTCCCACCCCAACCTTAGGACGCTAATGTCACTACGCCAAGATCTGGGTCAGGCCAGCTGGGTTTGCAAAGATTTTATTAAGCATCGCAGCCTACCCGCGCAGATGCGGGCCATAAAACATATGCAGCTACCTAACTTGCCGCGTCGTCGTCGTAAAGAAGGCGAAGTTTGGGGCGTAACGCTAGTTAAAAACGAGGCAGATATCCTGCCCCTGGTCATTGAGCACCTATTTGCGCAGGGCATCAGCCACATCATTGTTGGCGACAACATGTCCACCGATGACACCCCGGAAATTCTAGAAGAATTCGCCCTCAAAACCGGTCGCGTGCACGTAGCCCGAGACCGTGAGCCGGCACATATTCAGGCAGAAAAAATGACCTACATGTGCCATGCGGCTTGGCGGGCAGGGGCTGACTGGATTATTCCCTTCGACGGCGACGAGTTCTGGTTCGCCCCCGAAGGCAAGCTGGCAGACTATCTGCGCGCCCAAAGCGCAGACATGATTTACGCCGACTTTTTACACATGGTGCCCACCACGCCCGGCCCTGAGGACCTGATCAACGCCGAATTCATTGTGGACACTAAGCCCTCCTTCCCCGGCAAAGTGGCCGTGCGTTCACACCGCTGGCTAAAGATGGGCCCCGGCAACCACTATGCCCTGCGAGTAGGCGCCACCAGCCATGGCCTAAAGATCGCCCACGCCCAATACCGCTCCCCCGAGCAGGTAGCCCGCAAGGTACGTCAAGGTAGCGCCGCCACCGCCCTGACCGGCGAGGACCTAAGCTGGTTCTCCCCACACTGGGAGGCTGGCTCCAAGCTATCCAACGCTGAAATCCTTGAAGTTTGGGAAAACATCAGCCACGGGCGCCCCGATGAGCGCATCCAGTTTGCTGCTAACGGCCCCATGCTTAAAGCCCACCCGCTGCGCTGGAAAACCTGGAACGAGTCAGGTGAACTAAACAGCTAATACGCGTTTGTGCCCCAGAAACTTCTGGGGCACAAACTTTTTTATGGCTGCCACCAGCTAAACAGCTGGTTTTATTTGGCTCTGGTTTTAGGCCTGCTCTAGCGCCGCCAACTTAACCAGGTTACGGAAGCCTTCAGAGCATTCCTGCAGCTCAATGAAGCTACCGATGCCATCAACCACACCATTAGCCAGGAACACGATCTGATCCGCATTACGGATAGTGGATAGACGGTGAGCCACAATAATCACGGTGATCTTGCCGCTTAGATTATCGATAGTTTCAGCGATTTCCGCTTCAGTCTCATTATCTAGGGCGCTAGTGGCCTCATCCAAAATCAGCAGGTTAGGGCGGCGATACAAGGCGCGGGCAATACCCACACGCTGCAACTGCCCACCCGATAGACGTCGGCCCTGTTCACCAAACTCAGACCAGATACCTTCAGGCTGGCTAGAAACAAACTCCCACAGGCGTGCGCCTTCCAAAGCCTCGCGCACCCGCTCGGGGTCAATGTCTTCGCGGCGCTGGTCAAAAGCAATATTCTCGGCAATAGTGCGGTCAGTAATAAACACGTTCTGGGGCACTACCCCAATATTGGACTGCCAGCCGTAAATATTTTCACGCATGTCGGCGCCGTCAATCAGGATCTCACCGCTGGTGGGCACCTGCAGCCCCATCAGCAGATCCAACAAAGTAGATTTACCGGCACCCGAGGAGCCCACAAAAGCAGCTTTAGTGCCAAAGGGAATACGCAAGTCTACGCCCTTAAGCACCTCAGGGGCGTCGTCGTCATAGCGGAAACGCACGTCACGCACCTCTAGCTCTTTACGCAGAACCAGCGGGGTGACCTCCTCACGGCTAACAATTTCCATGCTCTTAATCTGTGAGCGGGCCGCCAGCTTAGAGGCAATAAATTCGCGCGTAGCCGGCTCAGCCTGACGGATAGTAGCCAAGGTGCCCAGCATACCGGCAGCAGTGGGTAGCACACGGAAAGCCGCCGCTAGCAATACCGCCATAGATGACAGCAGCGACTGGCTGTCACCCACAAAAGCAGTAAAAGCAAACACGATGGCTAGTGCCAGCATGAACACAATTTCAATTAGCTGCTTAGGTAGGGAAGCGATAAAACCCTTCTGAATGCTAATGTCGCGCAGCTTAGCTGAAGCCTCATCAATACGCTCTAGATAGAAGTCGTAGGCGTTACGCAGCTGGGTTTCTTTAATAGTGCCAAAAGCGTCAAAGCAAGCCCTGAACGAGCGCTCATTAGCGGCCACCTCTTCCGCGCCCAGGCGCTCATTTAGCGGGCGCACCTTACGTAGGAAGAGCCAGCCAAACAGGCCAATAAACAGCGCCAAAATCGCGGTAGCCACCGGAGCGGCAATCAGTAATGCACCCACCACACTGACAACCGCAAATCTGGGTAGCCAGCGTGATAGTGCCAAACAGGTAACCGCTATAAGCCATGGTCACGTTCTGACCAGACTTATTTAGAATTACCGCCAACCCTAAATAGGCGTGCTTAGAGTAAGGCAGGCGCAGATAGTATTCGCTGATTTCAATAGCGCTCTTATAGCGCAGATTAGAGGAAACCTTTAAGGCTCCACCACTGCACCAAAATGGAGAGCAGGTCCTTAACAATGAAGCCGATAATAACCGCGCCAGCTAAGGCAGCTACCAGCTCACCTTGGGTATTGACGCCCAGAAGCTCAGCGGCGTACCCGGCGGCTCCGCTGCGCCACTGCCCCGTCATGGCCTGCGCCAGCGGCGCTACCAGCAGAATCGAGGCGGTGTCCGCCAGTGACACTAGTACCGTTCCCAGCATCATCCACACCAGTGCCGGGCGTTCCGGCTTGTCCACTAGCACGCCCAGGTTGTAGTGAATAATGCCCAGCCTTTGTTTCATTCTTCCCCTTATGTGCTGCCGCCCACGCACGAATACGACGCTGCGCAGGACGCTCAACTCCACGGTATAACAGTTCAGCCGCCGCCTGGCAGATAACCCAAAGCACGATTACAGTCGCCAGATTAACCAGCTTTGAACCATGCGGCCAGGGCAGCGGTTTGAGGTTTAGGAGCACTAATTCGTGCACCAGATAAAAAGCAAAAGACGTAATACCCATGTGCTCTAGCAGCTTCAGCCGCAGCACGCCGCGCACCCCATCCAAGTCAGCCTGCGCGCAGGCATAAATCAGCCAGGCAAAGGCGGGCACCATCAAAATGCCGCTAACCGTCGTCAACTGCCCGGTGCGCAGGCAAACCATCACCATCACAGCGGTGGTCACCCCCGCAAGACACACGCTCCTGAAAGGCAAGCGCACGCCGTCGCGCAAAGCCAGAGCCAAAGCAATACCGATAATAAATTCACCGATACGCACAATCGGCAAGTGGTAGGCGTAAACGTTAGACCCATTAGCTGCCAGCACCAGGCCGATACTCCAGGCCACACCCACACCAGCGGCGGCAGTTAGGTAACGCTGCCAGGACTTAAGCGCGTTTAGCACACTGATCAGTAGCGGCGCACACAGGTAGAAGAAAGCCTCACAAGACAGCGACCAGCTAACTGCGTTTACCCCAAAAGCAATGTCATTAGGTGAGAACCAAGATTGCAGCAGCAGCGCGTTGGGAGGCACCGCAACCCAGGTTAATGGCAGCGGTGTAGCCGGCAATAGCAACGCGATCACCATCATCACCAGGTGGGAGGGATATACACGCGCTACACGTTTAATCCAAAACTGCTTGGCCTCCACACCGTTATAGATAGGGGTAGACCAGGTCAGCACAAAACCTGATAGCACAAAGAAAAATGCAACCCCCACATAGCCCACAGTGGACGTAGCTTTAAGCGGCATACCTGGATAAATGCGGCACAGGTGATACATGAATACACCTGATGCAGCAAAAAAACGCAGGCTGGTTAGCCTAGGTAAATTAACTATGCCGGTGTTGGGAGCCACAAAACATCCTCAAGAAAATGCAAAGCTTGTTGGGGAAACGAGCGCTATAAAAACGGGAACGCACCTATTCTACTTCAGGCGTAGAAACATACGTTGAGGCATTGGTTACCCTTAAACTTAAACCATGATTGCAACACCACTTCCTACCGTTTCCGGTAGCAAAGGCACCAAGCCCACCCTCACCTTCCCCGACGCTGAGGCCCCCGCTGACCTAGAGATTCAGGTTCTCGACGCCGGCGACGGCCAGATCGTTGAGCCCGGCGACACCATTGTGTGCAACTACCTGGGTCAGATCTGGGATGGACAGGTATTCGACAACTCCTTTGACCGTGGCCAGCCGCTGAGCTTCCAGATTGGCGTGGGCATGGTTATCCGTGGTTGGGACGAGGGCCTGGTAGGCCAGCGCGTGGGTTCGCGCGTGCTGCTGTCCATCCCCTCCGAGCTAGGCTACGGCTCCCGTGGCGTGCCTCAGGCCGGCATTAAGGGCGGCGACACCCTAGTGTTCGTAACCGAAATCCTGGCAGTTCTCTGAGCTTTACAAAGCTGCTGAGCTTTACAGGACTTCACTGAGCTTTAGAAGGCTAAACAAAAAGGCCCCGGCTTGTAGCCGGGGCCTTTGTTGTATTAGCTATCAGCCATTGCGACGCTCGCGCAGCGAGCGGCGCGTGGGCACGCTAGCCTGCGGGGCACCAAAGGCGGCAGAGGTCTGCACGGCAGTTTCCTCACCCACCGGCTGGCTAATGGAAGCAGCCGGTGGCGGCAGCGGCATACCGGTGCTTACCGGGCTGGCAACAGCCTCAGTGGTAGCGGTGTCGTCAGCAGAGTCCTGCACTGAAGGTACGCTCACCGGCTCAGGGTTAACCACGGCGCTCACGCGCGGAGCAGGCTCAGGGACGGCTGTCATGGTGGCCGCCGGCAGTTGAGCCGGTACCTGGGCCGGAACCTCGGCGCGGGCAGCGCGGCGGGCGGCGCGGCGACTCTGCTTGTCCTTAGGCAGAGGGTGGACCTCTTCCTCCTGGATAGAGACGATCTGGTTTTCGCGCTTGCGCTTGCGGTGACCGGGCAGCGGGATGAAGCCAAGCAGCTTACGCTTCTCGTCTTCCTCGTAGTAGTAGTAGTTCTGGCCGTAGCCGCCGTAACCGTAACCGTAGTAAACGCTACCGAGGTTACGACGTGAAGCACGGTTGAGCACAACACCCAGCAGACGGCCGTCAACTTGCTTGAAGATCTTGCCACACAGGCGGGCCTGCTCCTTGTAGGTGCCACCCACCTCCATGACCAAGATGGCGCCGTCGGCCAGAGCTGCAAGCAGACCGGCGTCGGTAACCGGCAGTAGCGGCGGGGCGTCCATGATCACCATGGCGTCGTCCTTGAGGTAGTCCATCAAGGCCTTCATACGCTGGGAGCCCAAAAGCTCTGAGGGGTTGGGGGGGATACGTCCGGCGGGCACAACACGCAGGTTGGGCTGGCCTTCAATCTTCTGAGCGACGTCGGATAGCTGCATGTCACCGGCCAAGATCTGGGTTAAACCCACAGAACCATCTAGGCCGAAGATCTTGTGCACCACGGGCTTACGCAAGTCGGTGTCGATTAGCACGGTGCGCTGACCGGAAGAAGCCAGCATCTGTGCCAACACGGCAGACATGGTGGACTTACCTTCACCAGGGTTAGCACTGGTCATAACGATTGCGCGCGGCGGGTTGTCAACATCCACGAAGCGCAGGTTGGTACGTAGGTGACGCAGGGCCTCAGCGGCCTGACCCAGACCGTCTACGTTCTGACGGCCCTTGGCGTTCAGTTCAGTGGACTTAGGTACAACCGCCAGTACAGAAGAACCCAGCAGCTCCTCAACATCGGAGTTGTGGCGTACACGGTTGTCCATCAGGCGGCGCATGAACACCACCAGGTAGCCAATCACCAGACCAGCCAGGGCACCCATGCCGCTGAGCTTGTAGAAGTCAGGGGAGCTAGGGGCGCTGGGGGCAACTGCCTGCAGGGTCTGGGTTACGCGGGTTTCGCGGTAGCTGTTGTCCGTAGTGGTTACGTTGGTGGTGCCATCCACGCTCTGGGTGGTGGTGGTTACCTGGGTACCATCAGGGTTAGTGGTGGTCTTGGTGGTGGGCTGCACGGTAGGCGCGTTAAGGGTGGTAATCGCGTTAGCCTCATCAGACACGGCCTTGATGCCGGCATTAGCGATGTCACGAGCGCGCTCCGGGGTGGAGGCGGTAGCGGTCAGAGTGAACAGACCAGGAACGGCGTCAGCACTACCACTAAGAGTGCCCTCCATGTTGGAGGTCTTGAGGGTCTTAGCCACGCGGTTAGCCACGTTCTGCGAACCAGCTAGGACTGCATACACGCTAGCTTTCTGACCAGAAATAGAGTTCTGGCTAAAAGCATCGGTACCGGGAACTACCACCATCGCCTGGGAAGTAGCGGTGTAGGTCCATGGCTGGGCGCTGGCATAGCCGAAACCACCGGCTAGACCCAATAGCACGCATAGGATTAAGAAACCCAGGTTGACCCGGGTCATCCTAACAAAGTCTTGGATTGTCACAGTGGGTTATTGCCCTTCTTCCGAGCGGCCTGGCGATGCCAGGGATCAGGTGGGGAACCTGAAAAATCTATATGTTAGTACGGTATCAACTAGGCCTTTAGCCGCGCGATAGTAGCGGCAGAATAGTGCGCAAGTACGCATCAATGGTATCGGCCGCCGCACTCATTATTGCACCTGATCCAAGCCACACGCCCTTAGCCATGCCCAATACTGTTTTATCCATACCAGCATTACCGCTACTTGCCCTAAACCATAGCCAGTACTAGCTGAACGCGACCAAATTCCTAGACAGGTCAGGCTTTATCTTTTACCGGACTAGTTATCCGCAGGTAGCCAGCCAGCAACAGGGTGCCAACTATTAGACCGCCCAGAGTCCCCAGAGAACCTTTAATGAGAAAATCATTTGAGGTAGGGAAGCTGGACTCGCTTGGGGTAAACGCCTTAAGGGTTTGGGTTACACGAGTCTCGCTGTTATCAGCAGCCCCGCTTGAACCACTCTGACTTGACCCACCCTGACTAGCAATCGCGTTAGCCTCATCAGACACGGCCTTGATACCAGCATTAGCGATATCACGAGCACGCTCCGGGGTGGAAGCAGTAGCGGTCAGAGTAAACAGACCAGGAACGGCGTCAGCACTACCACTAAGAGTGCCCTCCATACTGGAGGTCTTGAGGGTCTTAGCCACACGGTTAGCCACGTTCTGCGAACCAGCCAAGGCTGCATACACGCTAGCTTTCTGACCAGAAATAGAGCTCTGGTCAAAAGCATCAGTACCGGAAACTACCACCATCGCCTGGGAAGTAGCAGTGTAGAGCTTTGGTTGAACACTGACATAACCAAGCCCGCCAGCTAACCCCAAAAGCCCGCAGAGGATTATCAAACCCACGCGTCTAAGAAGTTTCCTAGCAGAATTTGAAGTTGTCACGCTAATTTTTCCCTTCTTCCAAATGTTTTAGCGGATTCAGGGAGCGGACGGGGAAGGCATAAAAACTTAGTGGCGACTAACCGCGCGATAGTAGCGGCAGAATAGTGCGCAAGTACGCATCAATGGTATCGGCCGCTGCAGCCATAGCTGCATCTCCACGCCGATATGGGTCAGCTACGTCGCGTCCACCCCCAGCTGGCCCACGCACTGCGTGTAGCGCCTGCACTAGCTGGTCAGTGTCATAGCTCAGCCAGGCGTCATCACGCTGGAGCAAGGTGGCGGCGTCGGCTAGCTGCCCCAAAGTCCAGTAACGCTCAGCGTAGGCAGGAAAATCATCAAGCAAGGCCACACGGTGCGAGTTAGCCATGGTCACCACTAGGCGTGAGCGACGCAAAATCCCTTCACGCATTTGGCGCGAACGCATAGCCAAGCAGTCTTCCAGGGCCACGCCACGCGCCACCGCCTGGGCCACCATGGGCGGGTCCATTTCGCGGCCAACCGTGCCCGGCACGCCGGCACTAAAAAAGGCCCAGCCGGCATCCAAACCCAGCATTTGGCGGGAGCGCACCTCAGCATAGGCGCTACGGCAAATGTTGGCGGTGCACACAAACAGCAACCGGGGCGAGGCCCCGTAACTGCCGCTCATCGGGCATCCTTTAGGTCCATGACTTCCTCCAGAAGTGCGCCAGCAATTAGTTGACTAATAAATTCGCTTACGTCTGCCTCAATTTGGTCAGCCGTAACGTTGAAATAGGGGGCAACCCGCTGGGCTACTTCAGCCATATTCTCAGCCCCATCAGCGCCGATCCAAATAGCGCGGGCAGGGCCTTCTAGCCTAGAGATTTCGCCGTCGGGTAGTGGTGCCAAGTAAATGGCCTGCTCAGTGGGGTCGTCGTAGTAACCCAGGCGTGAGGGGTGCAGGTAGGTCACAGTTTCCTCTTAACTTTGTCCATTCCTTCACGCAAAGCCGCCCGGTAGCGCTCCACATATTCTTGGCGCACTTCAGCCGGGGTGGGTTCGTGACCTAGCCGCATGGTTAGGTGGTCGGTGTTTACTAGCAGTGCCCGGCCCACAATGCGGGCTTTAGCCAGCGGGCCGTTGGCTGCTTTGAAGCGGGCTTTCCACTCGTCTAGGCGCCCGCCCTCACCGGTGGAGAACATCATCCACAGGTCGTGGGTGGGGTCTTGGCGGTATTGGTCTAGTTCTCCTAGCGCGGCGGCTAGCCCCACTTGGGCCCCTAGTTCCCGGGCTCGACGGCGCAGGTCTGCTTGGGCGCACTCGTCTAGGGTTGCCCATACTAGGGCATAGTCGGGGTCTGATGTCCCCGAGGAGTTGCGCGCTACGTGTAGCAGCAAAATTAGGCGCTGATCGATTAGTGCTGGGGTAGCGCAGCGAACTCCACCGAGCATTTGGTGGATGCGCCGCGCCCAGAGGTTGTTAAAAGCTTTAGGGGCGGTAATCCCCGGGTAGCGCCGGTGCAGATCTACATATCCCCAGGTGGGGTGAAAGAAGGTGGCCGCATGCTCGAAAGCGGAGCCGGTTTCAAATGAGGTGTTGTGACGCCAGCCGTGATCTAGCAGGGCTTTGACGTATAGCTTTACTTGCTCTGGGCGCACCAGCACATCGGCATCGGTGCTGTGGGTTAGGGCGCGGCCAATACTGGGGTGAACTGCCGGGCCTTTGATATGCAAAATATCCACGCCTGCGTCTTGCGCTAGGACCTGCAAGGCGGCGTGGGCTAAATGCGCGCGAATTCCGATGGGGATTCCAGCGGCCCGAGAGGAGGAGTCGAGGGGGCTGGCTCATAGTTCTATAGTACTTGTCCCCGGGGTGTTTTCTAGCCAGGCTCTCACGTGGGCAATAGTTGCTTGTCCTGGGGCACTAGCAGCGCCGTCGGCGATTGTCGCAAAGGTCAGACAATTGACCAGGTCAGTGCGGCTTGGGGCGCCCAGCTGGCCCATTGAAATAGCAATTAGCGGCTGGTGGGGGTAGGCGCCGGCAAAGTCGTGGGCGGCATGTCGCAGCGCGGCCACGTCCTGGGCAGTGCGTGGCATGTAAGCCACTTTGGTGATATCCGCGCCGGCGGCAGTAATTTGCGCCAGTTTTTGGGTTATCTGGGCCGCGCTGGGGGTGGCCGTAAAGTCGTGGCAGGAGCCGACGACGTCGTAGCCACCCGCTTTAGCCTCAGCTACCAGCGCCTTACTGGCGGGGCAAGCCATCTCTATGTCTACTGCGGCCACGGCCGGGCGCAACTGTAGCAAGCTAGCCAAATAATCCTCATAGCCCTGGCCGTGACCAGCGCCTTTACCACCCTCCGTGGTTGAACGATAGGTCAGCAGCAGCGGCAGGCTGGAGGCTGCCCTCACTGCCGTCAGCGCTGCGCACACCTGGGCGGGATCAGCTAGCAGGTCCGCACGCAGTTCCGCAGCCCCTGCCCCCTGCTGCTGGGCCAGACGAGCCTGGCGGGCCTGGCCGCTTGGAGCGCCGTCAGTTAGCGCCGTAGCAATCACCAGTTGACGCTCTCTGCGCGCCGCCAGCAGCAGGGCAGCAAAGGACTGGTTCATAGCTGCGAGAGGGCGATACCGTCGAGAATATCGTGCAGAGACACGTTAATGTGGCGCACCGGGTGATCGGTGTTAGCGGTGTCAGCCGCCACGCGGGCCACCATTTCATCGCAGATCAGGGCGCCGGCGGCAATTACGCTGCGGCGTCCGGGGGCAATGAATTCCCACTGCTCTAACTGCTCAGGGGTGGCATGGATGATGGCGTCGCAGGAGCGGCGCATGTCCTCTACGGGCACCTGTGCCCCACCGATTTTTTGGCTGTCGAAATATTCCAGCCCCAGGGCGTGGGCGGTAACCGCAGTGATAGTGCCAGCCAGTCCCACCAGGGAGTGGGCAGCACTGAAATCTACCTGCTCGGCAGCCGTATCCAGCATGGAACGCACAAACTCACGGGCGGCTGCTTCAGAGGCAGGGGTGACGCCTTCACTTAGGAAACGCTCGGTGACACGCCCCGAACCCATGTTGGTAGAGATATAGGCGTCAGGGTATTGGGTGCCCAGGCTGAACTCGGTGGAACCGCCACCCAAATCCACTACCAGGCGCGGGTGGGTCATATCCACATTGCTGCCCACCTTAGAACCTAGGAAGGCCAGGGCAGCTTCTTCTTCACCGCTGATTACTTCAGGTTCAAAACCCAAAATTGCCCAAACGCCGTTGACGAAAACGTCACGGTTGGCGGCGTCACGCGAGGCGGAGGTGGCCACAAACCGGGCCTGTTGCACCCCGTAATGCTCAAAACGCTCAGCGCAGGCACGGGTGAAGTCTAAGGTGCGCTCAATAGCTTCCTCATCTAGGCGCCCAGTGCGGTCTACCCCCACACCTAGGCGCACAATCTCACCTGAGCGCTCCAGCTCGTTGATGATAATGCCCTGATCGGTAAGCTCATAGTCGCCGATCAGCAAACGGATAGTGTTGGTACCGCAGTCAATAGCAGCCAGGCGCATTATTTACCGTCCTTACAGTTGCAAACCTGCTTATCCCACAGGCCGCGTTCACGCATGGTTTCAATGGCAATGTCGCCGATGGGGTTTACCCCCGCACCAGCGGCTAGTGAGTGGCCCACTAGGGCGTGTAGGCATTTAACGCGGGTGGGCATACCACCTGCGGAAATACCGGCAATTTCGTCCACGTGACCAAGCTTTTCGCGCTCTGCCAGGTAGGCCTGGTGGGCCTGGGCGTAGGCGGCGGCCAGTTGCTCATCTTCAGCTAGACGCTGGTTTAGCTCATCCATGTAGTGGGTGGCTTCCAGGGCTGAGCAGCCATATACCGCCCCTGGCAGGGTCAGGTAGAAGGTGGTGGGGAAGGGTGAGCCATCGTCTAGACGCGGAGCGGTTTGCACCACCGCCGGGCGACCACACACGCAGCGCGCGGCAATGGCTACTACCCCGCGCGGCACGCGCCCCAGCTGTTGGCCTAGGGCTTCAATATCGGCCTGGGTAACTTCTGAACTCATGTGCTCTCGCTTTATGGGGTGGTGGTTACGGTAGGCGTGGGGCTAGTGGTTGGATCTAGCCAGCCGCGCTGGGAGGGTTCACGTTTCGCAGCCTTGGGGACTTTACCGGCTTCACGAGTGCTTTGACGCAGGCGGTCATACCAGGGCTGGCTATTTTGGGGGGTGGAGCTGGTGGCGGTGGTTTCGCTAACTGAATCGGCGCCCACCACAATGTAGGTGGTCTCCCCCGGCATTACGTAGCCAAGGCGCCCACGTGCCTGGCTTTTTAGATAGTTGTTGTCTCGCCAGGCCTGCAGTTTGGCCTCCAGCTGGGCGTTTTCTTGCTTGGTTGCGCGCAGTTGGGAGCTAACTTCCTGGTAGCGCTGATGCTGCACAAAGTAGGTGTGCACGCTTTCAGCAATAAAGAATGTAGGCACTAGCAGGGCCACTAGCACTAATAACATCCGCAGCGAAACTGGGGTGCGCCCGTCGTCGCGCTGCTGGGGTACCTGCGGGATTTCGCCAGTGCGGGGCGTTTGTAAACGGACCCTGGGCAGGCCTTCAGGGTGGGTGCGTGGGGCTGCCTCGCTGCCGGTAGCGTTTGACGTTCGCCTCTGGCGACGACGACGTGGGTCAGCTTGGGTAGGGCGACGGGGCTTCACACCTTTGATACTACCTGAGGGCTAGATACAAAGCGGGCGGGGTGCTTAAATGCACCCCGCCCGTTTAGTCAGAGCCGGTTTAGCTCAGGACCTGCTTTATCAGGCCTTGAAGCGCGGGAAGGCGCTGGCGCCGGCGTATACGGCGTCCTCACCCAGGGAGTCCTCGATACGCAGCAGCTGGTTGTACTTGTTGACACGCTCGCCACGGGCGGGAGCACCGGTCTTGATCTGGCCGGAGTTGGTGGCAACAGCCAGGTCGGCGATGGTGGTGTCCTCGGTCTCGCCGGAACGGTGAGAGGTCATGCTCTTGTAACCGTTGCGGTGGGCCATCTCCACGGCCTCCAGGGTCTCGGTTAGAGAACCGATCTGGTTTACCTTAACCAGCAGGGCGTTGGCGGCCTTGAGCTCGATGCCCTTGGCTAGACGCTCGGGGTTGGTTACGAAGAAGTCGTCACCAACGATCTGTACCTTGTCACCGATCTCCTCGGTCAGGGCCTTCCAGTCTTCCCACTCGTCTTCGCTTAGCGGGTCCTCGATGGAGACGATCGGGAAGTCCTTGATGAGCTGCTCGTAGTACTTGACCATGTAGTCGTTGTCGCGCTGCTCGCCCTCGAACTTGTAGGTCTTGGTCTCGCTGTCGAAGAACTCGGAGGAGGCAACGTCCATAGCCAGGGCAACGTCGGCGCCGGGCTTGTAGCCAGCCTTCTCGATGGCCTCAACGATCAGCTCTAGAGCCTCACGGTTGGAGTCTAGGTTGGGGGCGAAACCACCCTCGTCACCTAGACCGGTGGACAGGCCACGCTCCTTGACGACCTTCTTCAGGGAGTGGTAGACCTCGGCGCCCCAGCGCAGAGCCTCACGGAAGGAGGGAGCACCGATGGGGGCAATCATGAACTCCTGGATGTCAACGTTGGAGTCAGCGTGAGAGCCACCGTTGAGGATGTTCATCATGGGGACGGGTAGGACGTGAGCGTTGGGGCCACCAACGTACTGGAATAGCTCTAGGCCGGCAGATTCGGCGGAGGCCTGAGCTGCAGCCAGGGACACACCCAGGATAGCGTTGGCGCCCAGCTTGCCCTTGTTGGGGGTGCCGTCTAGCTCAATCATTAGGCGGTCTAGGCCACGCTGGTCAGCGGCGTCGAAGCCGATAACCTCGGGGGCGATGATGTCGTTTACGTTAGCAACGGCCTTCTCTACACCCTTTACCCTCGTAACGGCCCTTGTCGCCGTCGCGCAGTTCCACAGCCTCAAAAGCACCAGTGGAAGCGCCGGAGGGGACAGCCGCGCGGGCGAAGGAACCATCCTCAAGTAGGATTTCAACCTCTAGAGTGGGGTTGCCGCGGGAGTCTAGAATCTCGCGTGCATGTACGTTCTCGATGAGGGCCACGTGGTGCTCCTAAGTAATCGAAACAGGAATATTACGTGACCAAGTCTAGCTTGCCTAAGCTACCTGCGCGAGGGTATTAGCCCTGCAAAATGACCTTTAGGTTAACCTCGCGAATAGTTCAAGCCAGTTATCGGTTACCGCAGCGGTACTAAAACGCTGCGCATAGGTCTGCGCCCGCAGCCCTACTGCCTCACGTTCGTCGTCGCACATAGCTTGACGCAAAGCTTGCGCAATGTCGTCCACCGCAAAGCCGCCAGCCAAGTAACCACCGTGCTCAGCCAACTCAATCGCGCCAGGTGAGCAGGGGGTAACTACTGAGGGCACCCCGGCCATGGCCGCCTCAACCACATTCAACCCCTGACCTTCATTGCCAGAAACTAAAGCGGATAGGCTAGCGCCGCTAAAAGCTTTAGTTAAGTCATAGCAACTGCCAGGTAGGCTAACGCGGTCACTAAGGTGCAGATCAGCAACCAGAGCTTCGAGGCTTTCGCGCGATGGACCTTCACCGTAAATAACCAGCTGCCAGCTTTCCTTTACCTGCCCCTGTACCTGCGCAAAAGCCTGAATTAACCGATCTAGTGTTTAGCCTCATCCAGCCTGGACAAAACCACGATTTTATTGGTTTTTGGCGCCGTAGGCAGTTCAAAAGACCTAACCGAGTTAGGCATTGTCACCACCTGACGCCCCAGGATCTGGGCGGTTTCACGCGTATAAGGATCAGCTAAACAGGTGAACACATCTGCCGGCGCGGCCACCTGCGGATAGTCGGGAAAATGACGCATCCACTGCATTGAAGCGTGGTTTTGATAAACCAGCAGCGGCCGCTTGGCGCCATTGGCTGCCCACACACCCCGACCAATAGCCTCAGTTAAGCATTTTTGGGTGTTGTACTTTAACGCGATTATGGCGGTATCCGGGCCGATTTTAGCCAGGTGACGATCTAAACGCTTTAAACAGTATTTACGCCACGCCGGCGTGTATAGGCTCAGGGCTTTTAGCTTTATGCCACCTGGCCCCGGAAAACGCTTCACCAGAGGGTTGTCGGTGGTGTACGCCTGGCCCGGGAACACCTGAAACACCTCGCCGGGCACGGGTAGCTGGCCCACCTCACGCCCTAAGGTCATATAGCTAACTGAAAGGCCGCGCCCGTTAAAGCCACGTGCCATTTCGTTTAGCGCAGAGGTAGTACCCCCTAGACCGCCCAGGTCAGAGGTAAATAAAACGACTTTATCAAGGCTCATGGTTAACTCCAGGAGCACTGCTCTAGTTAACGGCTGCGTCGGCGGCAATCTGATCTAGCCGCGAGCGCCAATCTAGATGTTCACGTGCCCAGGTGCGGATAGCGGTGAACTTTTCTTCGTCATACTGGGTTAGGGCGGCTTTGAGCTGCTCTAGGCCCTGCGCCACATCAGTGTCGCTGAGCTGCACTAATGCGAAAGATGGCAGGATTTCGCGGGCGGTGGGGGTGTCGGGAACCTGGCCGGCTACTAGGCAACCGTAGGCCAGTGAGTCAGTCCAGCGCGCAGTTACGTAATCCTTGGTGGGGTGGTTGTATTTGGCGCGGGCGGTGCGGGTGCCGAAAGCTAGTACCGCTTTGGCTTGACGGTAGGCGGTTTCCACAAAAGCCTGGTTGGCTTCATCGGTGTCGCCAAATGGGGGGCGGCCAGCAAAGCTAACCCCAGCGTTGGCGGCGGCGCCGGCTACGGCGTCGTCGTCATCCCACACCTGGGGCTGACGGCCTACACGCTGCAATTCCACCTGCTTATCAGCCCAGCTCACCTGGGCTCCGGCAACATCAGCACCCCAGGGCAGCACCCCGACCGGGCAGGGCACTGCCGCCGCCCACATGTCTAGATCCTGCTGGTCAGTGACGTAGAGGTGGTCGTACCAGCCACGTGAGCGGGCCACGCGGGGGATGCGCGCCTCCCAGAAGCTGTCGATCACCCAGCCGGCCACATAGCTGTAGTGGCGGCGCACCCCGGAGCGTAAAACTGCGTTGAGGTGATCACCAATAGAGGCGATAACCAGCAGTTTTTGCTCTCCACGCGGGCGTGGCGGCGGCAGCAGGGTGGCTAGTTTGCCTAACCGCCCAGCGGGCAGGGATTCGGCTGGGATTTTGATTAGGCGGCCGCCAAGGTGCTCGGCAGCGATCTCAGCGAGTTTTAAAACCGGGCCCCAGCCACGTCCGCCAGGCAGAATTACCGCAACATCCATAACCTGTAATTTACCTGCAAACTTCCTGGGTGTACACGCAAGAGCGTGGCCATTTTGCATCCGCGCAGTGCGGGCGCCAGGCAGGGCTGCGCGGATGCCGGGCGCCAGGCAGGGCTGCGCGGATGTGGGCAAGGCGCCGGCGCGTTTGGCGCGCGATGGGCGCCGGCGCACTTAGCGGCTGCGGTATTTGGTGGCTTCGGTTTCGTATTCAGCCTCGCCGGCCACAACCGCATGCAAGAACACCTGCGCCCAGCGCAGCAGCTCGGCGGCACTTAAAGTTTCGCGCCGCAAACCGCGCGTGCCCGGGGCGGGCACCACCAGGGTGCGGGTGGCTGGCTTAATGACTGTGCCCGGATATAGGCGCTTGACGCGCATAGCCCCCGACTCAGGCAGGGCCACCGGCGCAAAACGGATAGATTTACCCTGCGCCACAATCTCGTACACCCCTAAGCTGGCTGCATATACGCGCAAGCGGGCCAGTTGCGCCAGGTTTTGGGTGGGCTCAGGCACCGGGCCGTAACGGTCAGCTAGCTCCGCTAGGACGTCGTCGACGTCGCTATCAGACTTAGCCGCCGCCATCTTTGCGTAAGCCTCCAAACGCAAGCGCTCATGGGGCAGGTACTCCTCGGGAATATTGGCGTCAATGGGCAGCTCCACCTTCAAATCAGGTTCAGCTGCCTCCTCATCTTCACCCAGGCCCACGCCGCGCTTGTAGGCTTCCACCGCGTCACCCACCATGCGCAGATACAGGTCAAAGCCAACCCCGGCGATATGCCCAGACTGCTCCCCGCCCAGCAAGTTACCGGCGCCGCGAATTTCTAGGTCCTTCATGGCCACCTGCATACCCGCCCCCAAATCCGTGTTGTTAGCAATGGTGCGCAGACGCTGGTGGGCGGTTTCAGTAAGGGGCTTGTCGCCCGGGTATAGGAAGTAGGCGTAGGCCCGCTCACGTCCACGCCCCACCCGGCCACGCAGCTGATGCAGCTGGCTTAGCCCCATACGGTCGGCGCGGTCCACAATCAACGTGTTGGCGTTAGACACGTCCAGGCCGGTTTCCACAATGGTGGTGCACACCAGCACATCAATTTCACGCTTCCAGAAGGCGTCAATTACCTTCTCTAGGCGGTGCTCACTCATCTGCCCGTGGGCGGTGGCGATATTAGCTTCAGGCACCAGTTCAGTTAGGCGCGCAGCCACCGTATCAATGTCTTCAACCTTGTTGTGCACATAGAACACCTGCCCCTCACGCAGCAGCTCACGCCTGATGGCGGCGCCCACCTGCTTAGTCTCATAGGGGCCTACATAGGTCAAAATCGGGTGGCGGTCCTCCGGCGGGGTGGCCAGGGTGGACATTTCCCGCAGCCCGCTAACCGCCATTTCCAGCGTGCGCGGGATGGGGGTGGCGGACATGGACAGCACATCCACATCTGTGCGCATAGCTTTGAGGGCTTCTTTATGCTCCACCCCGAAGCGCTGCTCCTCATCGATAATTACCAGCCCCAGGTCTTTAAATTTAACTGAGCCGGTCAGCAGGCGGTGGGTGCCTACGACGACGTCGATGCGCCCCTGCTCAAGGTCACGCAGCACCTGCTGGCTTTCTTTAGCGCTTTGGAAACGCGACAGCTGCGCCACGCTCACCGGGAAGCCAGCAAAACGCTCCGTGAAAGTTTCTGCGTGCTGAGACACCAGCAGCGTGGTGGGCACCAGCACCGCCACCTGCTTGCCGTCTTGGACAGCTTTAAAAGCTGCCCGCACCGCAATCTCAGTTTTGCCGTAACCCACATCCCCACAGATCAGGCGATCCATAGGGGCGCTCTTTTCCATATCAGCCTTAACCTCATCAATGGTGACCAGCTGATCAGGGGTTTCAGTGTAGGCAAAAGACTGCTCTAGCTCCGCCTGCCAAGGGGTGTCAGGGCTAAAAGCGTGGCCCTTAGCGGCCTGGCGGGCCGCATACAGGCGCACCAGCTCCCCGGCGATTTCACGCACCGCCTTGCGGGCTTTAGCCTTAGTTTTTTGCCAGTCGGCGCCGCCCATCTTGCTCAGCGCCGGGGCATCACCACCCACATATTTACTAACCGCATCAAGCGAGTCAGTAGGCACCATGAGCCGGTCAGCAGGCTGACCACGCTTAGAAGGCGCATACTCAATCACCAAATATTCGCGGCTAGAGTTACGGTTTCCGGGCACAGGCCGGCGCGTGAGCTCCACAAAACGCCCCACCCCATGGTGCGAGTGCACCACCAAATCACCCGGATGCAGCGATAGGGGGTCAACGCTACGCTTCGAGCGCCGCGCCGGCACCGCCTTAGGTGCGCGCGGAGAAGCACTAGCCCGCCCCGTGATCTGCGACTGGCCAATAAAAGCAAATTTTTGGGAAGGAATCAGGAAAGACTGATAAGCCGAGGCAGGCAAAATCCGCACCACGCCGTCGCCACTACCATCGCTAGCACCCAGATCTGCAACCTCATCCAAATCAGCCACAATGCGGGCCGGAATATCTCCCTCACCCAAAACCTCAGCCAAACGACGCGCCGGGCCCGGACCCTCAGCGCTAATAACTACCCGCCAACCAGCCTTAGCTTGGTCTCCCACCTGGCGGGCAGCCGCCTCAAAGCCACCGCCATAGCCGGGCACCTCAGTAATAGGCAAACTAGGCATATCCGGGGCACTAGCAAAGGCGTTAAACGACCACCACCCCAGGCCCTTAGCCAAGCTCAGCTGGCGCACATCCGCCAGATGCGCAAAAGCCGCCGCCGACAAATCCACCGGCACCTGCCCACCCGAAGCTGCGCTAGTCCAGGCCGCCGCCAAAAACTCCTGGGTGGTGGCCGCCAAATCCTCAGCGCGACGACGCACCCGCTCAGGCTCGCTAATCACAGTCAGGCGCTGGCCAGTCAACTCCAGCAGCGGCACCATCTTGTCCACCAGCACCGGCGCCAGGGACTCCATGCCCTCAACGTAAATGCCCTCAGCTAGTTTTTCCAGCAAATCTGCCGCACCCGGGATCTTAGTTACCAGGGCGGCGGCGCGCTCGCGGACGACGTCGTTAAGCAGCAGCTCACGGCAGGCGGTAACCACCACCGGGGCTTTTAAAACCTCAATTGAGCGCTGGTCTGAAACCGCGAAGGAGGAGATTTCATCAATCTCATCCCCGAAATAGTCCACACGCACCGGGCGCGGGCAGTGGGCGGGAAAACATCCAAAATACCGCCGCGCACGGCAAACTCGCCGCGATTTTCCACCATATCCACGCGGGTGTAAGCCATTTTCACTAGGCGCTCGGTGGCCGCCTCCAAGGGTAGCTCCGTGCCAGCGCTCAAAGTGAGCGGCTCAATTTCACCCAGCCCCGCGATTACCGGCGCCAGCAGCGCCCGCACCGGCACCACCAGCACGCCGATAGCGCCCTCTTCACTGTGGGCTAGGCGGCGTAGCACAGCCAGGCGCGCGGCCACAGTGTCAGCCCTGGGCGACAGGCGCTCATGGGGCAGGGTTTCCCAAGCTGGCAGCATCTCTACTGCTTCATCGGGCAGGTAGCAGCGTAGCGCCGCCACCATTTCTTCAGCTTCACGGGTGGTTGCGCACACCACCAGCAGCGGGTGGTTTACTTGCGGCCTGACGGCGTCTAAACCCGCCTTCCCCAGGGCCATTGCAGCCAGTAGGGCCGGGCGCACCCCGGGCACAACCGCCGCCGTGTAGTCGGTACGTACACGTGAGCTGGCCAGGTCAATGACCTGTGAAACCGCAGAATTTTGAGCTAAAACATCGAGCAGGGCCTTCAGACGCACGCTCAGGATTCTAGTCGACCCGGATAGTTTTGCCAGCCGCCGTCAATTTCGTGAATAAAGTTCCAGCGCGGGTCACGCCACAGCTCACTGGCGGTGGGCACGTCCCCCTGGTGGAAGGCGGGGGCCACAATGTTTTCCAGCTGCGTGCCCAGCACCTGAGCAATAAAGGCGCCCCAGTAGGAGAAAGTGGAGTTAGCCAGGATCAGCCGCTTAGCGCAGGCCAGCACCGCCAGGTCATCAAACATGTCGCGGCGGTTCTCATTAACCACAAACTCTAGCTGCGGGGCTAGGTGGGTGAGGTTGTCAACACACCAGGGCACATTGTCACTAACTAGCACCACGCGCCCCACCGGCCCTAAAGCTAATTGTTTAGCTAGCGCCTGGCGCACATATTCCACAATGTTAATGCCAAATTCTGGTTCAAAACGGCTGTTGTAATAGTCGCCGCGACGCACGTTAATAACTAAATCATCATCACGTACAAAGGCCTGAGCGTGCTCTAGGCTCTGCTTAAAACCGTCAGATGTTAGCAGCACGTCTTTAATAAAGCGGGCGCGCTCTTGCGGAGTGTAGTCCACCCCCTGAGCTGCCCCCCATATAGGTGGCGCGGCGGTCAGTAAAGCGTATCTGGTCTGAGGGTGATTGACAGCTTACGCAACCCCGGGAACATCTCTAGCCAGGCGTCCTGGTTAGGGAAATAAAGCACCTTAGAAATTAGACCCTTATCTAAAGTTCGTGAATATGCCAGCTGCCACTTGAACAGGTTATTGCCGCCATTAAAACCAATGGCAGTTAATATGACTTCACGCTTGCCGCGTCGCACCAAAAGACAAAGCTTTAGCTTTAAATGTCATAATCTTTTTAGCTCCTAAACCGCGCTTTATTAATGCAGCTCACAGCGACACACTGCACACCATATATTTCACTTACCTGTCAACCATCATATATATCCCACAGGCTTACAAGCTAGACTGGGGTAACCAACGAGTAAAAGGACCCAGCCATGCCCTCTTGCGCGCTCAGTGTGGTAATCCCCTTCTACGGGGACCCAGCTGCCACCCTTCCCTTGCTAGAGCAGCTAAAAGCACAAGTAGACGCCCCTGATTTCGAGGTAATCGTTAGTGACGATTGCTCTCCTGAGCCTTTCCCGGATGTGCCCGGGGTTAAAGTAATTCGTCGTCAGACAAATGGTGGTTTTGGTAGCGCCGTAAGCACCGGCATTGCCGCCGCCACTGGCACTTATGTTCTAATCCTTAACTCCGACGTCGAGCTAGAACCCTAACTTCTTAGGCAGCTATTACCGTGCCGCCCTGCCCTGGATGCCCGCCATTGTGACCCCCTGCCGTAATTAATGAGGTAGGCGCCACACACTGGAATGGCCGGCACTTCCCCAACGCCCCTGCACCAGGGTATTGAATGGCTCACTCCCTGGCCCGGCTGCGTCACCTGCCGGTGCTCCATGAGCTGGTAGGACACGACACTCTAGCCGACAATACCCACACTGAAGTGGCCGATTGGGTGGTGGGCGCAGCCATGCTGCTGCCGCGTCAGGCCTTTGCAGCAGTGGGCGGTTTTGACTCACGCTTCCACATGAATAGTGAAGAAGTTGACCTGCAGTTGCGCCTGCGTCAGCTAGGGTTACCTTCGGTAGTGCTCAGCCAGCCCACCTTGGTGCATGCTGGCGGCGGTTCCTCAGCTTCCGATAAGCGCCGGCAGTGGCTGGTTGACTCGCGTTTCATTTACGCCGACAAGTGGCATGGCCCCAGCGGTGTAAAGCGTCTGCGCGCCACCCTAAAAAAACTGCCTCGTATATCAATTTTTGCTTGGAACCTGACCCGTCAGATGCGCGGCGTGGATGTGGCCGCCCGCGAGCGCCTAGCTACCGAATTGGCGTTTTTTTGCCAGCCTAAAATTGCCCCCGATTCCCTTACAAGCTAGTAACTTAGCTAGTACCCAAATCAATTACCCAACGCATGCCGATCGGTCCCAAGCATGAGTAAAAAAACCTTTTATTGGTTAGCCCTGTGTTCCACGGCTACTGGCAGGGGCATAGCGCAGGCTTTTAAGCAGCGCGGTTACACCGTGTTGCCCTACTGCTATGACCGTTTAGAGAATGCGGCGCACCGCGTGGAGCATAAGCTCAAAATTGAATTGGCTGACCGGCGCGATCCGCATGGTTTGCCCGGTTCGCGTTTGCATGCCCAGCAGGTTACTGCCCGCTGTGCACAGTTGGTGCGTTCGTCTCGCCCTGACGTGGTGGTCACCATTAAGGGCGACATTTTGCAGGCTGATTACTGGCAGTCTATTGAGGAAGTTGGGGCCAAGCGCATTACTTGGTTCTACGATGAGCTGCGCCGCATGAATGTGGATGAAGCGGGTTTGCAGATGCGTGGTCCGATCGCCACGTATTCTGCGATCGACGCCGCCGCTATGGCTGAGCGCGGTTTGGATGCGTTCTATTTGCCACTGGCTTTTGATTCCAGCTTGCCCTTTACCCCGGTAGCTAGCGACGCCGTCGTTTTTGTGGGGGCCCGTTACGGCCAGCGTGAGCCGATGCTGCGGGCTTTATACCAGGCGGGCGTGGACGTTAAGGCTTATGGACGAGCTTGGTCTAAGCACTGGTGGGATCGGGCCCGCACCTGGTCTTGGCACCGCCCGGCCATCCCTAGCGGACGCGACTTGGACCGTTCGCATGCCTATGGGGTGATGGCTGGGGCGCGTGCCTCGCTGAACCTGCATGGGGATCAGGATGGTTTCACTATGCGCACGTTTGAGGCTTGCGGCGTGGGTGGTTTACAGATTGTTGATCGCGCCGACGTCGATAGCCTCTATGATCCGGGCAGTGAGCTGCTGGTTTTCAACTCCACCCAGGAGCTAGTGGAGCTGGCTGAACGCGCCGGGGCTGAGCCGCAGTGGGCGCAGGCCATTGCCCAGGCGGGCCGTAAACGTACTTTGGCTGAGCATACTTTTGCTCACCGCGTGCAGGCTTTGGAGGCGCGCTGGCAATGATTATTCCTGAAGATGGCCTAGTTTTCGCCACTGATCTGGAGGCTTGGCAGGCTTGGTTGGCTAGCCGCAACCGGGTGCGGCAGCTAAACTGCTGTGCGCGAGCGGGTTTCGACGCCGGCGCCGGTGGATATTGTGGTGGCTTTGCGCGGTCAGCCGCGTGCCCTGGCGGTGTTGGAGGCGGCTTCGCCTTCTCACCTAGATGCCTATGAGCGCCCAGCGCTGATGCTAGACGAGGTGGCGATTGTTTTTCCGCGTGCCTTGTCTGAGCGCTATGAGGGCGGCCAGTGGCAGCTGGTGGATTGGGCGCAGGCCGCTGATTCACAGCTGCTAGCCAAGGTGGAGCGGGTACTGGCTCCCGGGCACTATTTGGGGGTTAGTACCGAGGTTTATGCTTGGGCCCGCGCACGCGACATTGAGTTTTTAGTTGAGCAGCACGGCCTGCTTACCCCGTTTATGGCGCCGCTAGCTGCGGGGGCGCGGGCTTTGGTGTGGTCCCAGGCCGACGGCGAATTTTGGGCTAGTTCGCGCACTGACGTCACCTGGCAGGTGGTGGGCAGCCAGCTGCTGTTTAACGCCGCTTTGCAGCCGCGTATTAAGGTCTGCGCTACGGCGCGGCCACTGTTTTTAGGTCAGCTGCATGGGGCCGAGATTGGCCGCAGCTATATGGCTCAGGTAAGTGAGCGTTTGCCGTGACACTGGCGCGATTTACCGGCCGCACCCTTCTGAAAAAGATAAAGCTTCACGTTTAATTCACGCCTATTGGCGTAGGCGCGGAATTGAATTTGATCCGGGCACCAGCCCACTATTTGAAACTAACCGTCCGGTAGTTTCGGTGTTCTCCACCGGAACCTTGGAGGCGGCCGCGCGCGGCATTCCTGCCTGGGTGTATGCGCCTAACGCCCCCAGCTGGGTGCACTCTTTCCATACCCGCTACGGCCTGTCGCGTTGGTCTGACATCCCTACGGTTGCCCCCCAGGCGCCAGCCCTTGAACCGGCCACGGCAATCGCCCAGATTCTGGCTGCTTAAGCCAGTACGTGAATCCCCGCACGCCCGGTGACTGGCTGGCGTGCTCCAAGCTACAATTGTTAGCAAATGTCATGCTTTTTGCGTGGCTACGTTCCCGTTATTACACATTGAATAGGACTATTCAGTCATATGAGCACCCTGTGTGTTATTCCCGTGCGCGGCGGCTCTAAAGGAATCCCGCGTAAGAACCTGCGTGATGTAGGTGGCAAACCCCTGGTGGTGTGGACCATCGAGCAGGCCCTGGAAGCCAAAGACGTCCGCGTAGTGGTTTCCACTGAAGATGAAGAAATCGCGAGCGTAGCGCGCGCAGCCGGCGCTGAGGTGATTGACCGCCCCGCCGAGTTAGCCCAGGACACCACCGCCACCGAGCCGGTGATTGTGCACGCCATGGACTATCTGCGTGACAAAGAAGGCTATGAGCCTGAGTTCGTGATGCTACTGCAGGCCACCAGCCCGGTGCGTCGCCCTGGCACCATTGACCGCGCTATCGCCCAGGCCCGTGAAACCGGTGTTGACTCACTGGTTGGCACCGTACCGCAGACCCCCTTCCTGTGGTGGACTGCCCGCGACGGTCACGGCCCCACCGCCGACTTTGAGGTGGACCACCGCCCGCGTCGTCAGGAGCTAACCCCCGACCAGTTCCGCTACCGCGAGACTGGCTCCCTATATGTAACCAAGCCATGGGTTTACCGCGAACGCAACAACCGTATCGGCGGCAACATTGGTCTATTTGTCATGGATGAGGTTGAAGGCATCGACATTGACGGCCCCCTTGACCTAGCCCTAGCGGGCAAAACCCTTATCGAAATGCGTCAGCAGGAAGGTCTAGCATGAGCATCGAGCGTTCCATTACCCCTTACGTAGCTTTCGCTGACGACTCTTTGCTCAGCACCCTAGCTAAAATCAACGCCAACAAGGCCCGCACTATCTTCCTGGTAGACGAGCATGGCGTGCTACAGGGTTCACTTACCGACGGCGACGTGCGTCGCTGGCTTACCGCCGGCAACTCCAATATGGAGACCAGCGCCATTAAGGTAGCTAACCGCTCCCCGCGTACCGTCACCGAGGGCACCTTGGTTGACGAGCTGGACTGGAAGTTCCGCGACGGCGTCAGCCTAGTGCCGGTGCTAGATACCCGCGGGCGCATGGTGGCCATCGCCTCCCCCACCAACGACTCCTTCACCGTTGGTAGCCACCGCGTTGGTAAAGACCAGCCCACCTTTGTAATTGCTGAAATTGGTAACAACCACCAGGGCAATGTTGACCTAGCCAAGCAGCTGGTAGACCTAGCTGTGGAAGCTAAGGCTGACTGCGTTAAGTTCCAGCTGCGTGACATGGACGCCCTCTACCGTGGCGCTTCCGGCAAGATCACTGCCGGTGAGGACCTGGGCGCCCAGTACACCCTGGACCTGCTCACCCGCTTCTCCCTGTCGGCCCCCAAGATGATCGAGGTCTTCGATCACTGCCGCGACAAGGGCATTGACATTATGTGCACCCCCTGGGACCTACCCTCCCTAGAGGTACTGCTAGAGTACGGCGTCGACGGCCTAAAGATTGCCTCCGCTGACCTAACCAACCACGCGCTGCTAACCGCCGCCGCTAAAGAAAACCTGCCCATGATCGTCTCCACCGGTATGAGCACCGAGGATGAGATCAAGGAGTCGGTGGCCCTGCTGCGTCGCTACGGCGCCCCCTACGCTCTACTCCAGGTGCAGTCCACCTACCCGGCCCCTTTCAAGGACCTAAACCTGCGCTACATGCAGCGTCTAGCTGAGATCGGTGACTGCCCGGTGGGCTACTCCGGTCACGAGCGCGGCTACCACATCCCCATGGCCGCTGTGGCCCTGGGCGCCTCAGTAATTGAAAAGCACTTCACCATTGACCGCAACCTTGAAGGTAACGACCACAAGGTTTCGCTGCTGCCTGACGAGTTTGCCGCCATGGTGCGTCAGATCCGCGACGTGGAGGCCTCCCTGGGCACTGCCGAGGCCCGTGTAGTGGCCCCCGGCGAGTTCATGAACCGCGCCAACCTGGCTAAGTCTTTGGTGGCCGCCCGTGACATCAAGTCCGGTGAGCGCATCACCGCCGACGCCGTCGACGTTAAGAGCCCCGGCCGTGGCCTGCAGCCCAACTCGCTAGACAAGCTGGTGGGCCGTATTGCTCGCCGTGACGTGGCCGCCGGCGACTTCTTCTACGAGGGCGACATCTCCGACAACCCCGCCCGCCCACGCGACTACCACTTCCGTCGCCCGTGGGGTGTGCCGGTGCGCTACCACGACTTCCAGGCCATTTTGGATGCCGGCGCCAAGCCCGACTTCCTGGAGTTCCACTACTCCTACAAGGACCTGGACATGGACGTGGACGAGGTGTTCGCGGCTTACAAGGACAACCCGCTACCCATGGGTTACACCTGCCACCTGCCCGACCTGTTCAGCGGTGACTTCATTTTGGACCTGGCCTCCCCCGACGACGCCGTGTGGGAGCGCTCCATCCGCGAGCTACAGCGCACTATCGACATCACCAAGTCGCTGCGCCCCTACTTCACTCAGGAACAGGACCCGGTCTTCATTGCCACCCTGGGTGGTTTCACCAAGGAAGGCCCGGTTGAGCCTGAGCGTATCCCGGCCATGTACGACCGCATCATTGAGGGTCTAAAGCACGTGGACTACTCCGGTGTGCGCCTAGCCCCCCAGACCCTGCCGCCTTACCCGTGGCTACTGGGTGGTCAGCAGTACCACAACCTGTTTATGAGCCCTGAGGCGCTGCGTGACTTTGCCGAGCGTAGCGGCCTACAGATCACCTACGACATCTCCCACTCGATGCTATCGGCTAACCACGAGCACCGCCCGCTGCGTGAATACACCGAGATTCTCGCCCCGCTAGCCGCCCACCTGCACATTGTTGACGGTAAGGGCGTTGACGGTGAGGGCGTGCAGATCGACGAGGGTGACGTTAACTGGCCTGAGCTGGCTGAGCAGCTTGACCGCCTGGCCCCCGGCGTGTCCTTCATTCCGGAAATCTGGATGGGTCACGTTAACAATGGTGAGGGCTTCTGGACCGGCCTAGACCGCCTGGAGAAGTACCTGTGACAGTGGCTTATAAGGGCGTAGCGGGTAACGCACCAATCGCGCTATGGGTAGTTCCGGTTGCTGAGATCGGTGGGGTGGCACGTCATGTTCTCGACGTCGCCCGCACCGGCCTGCCCCTGTACCCGCATGGTGGTGCTGTGCCCACCGGGAGCGCTAGCTGAGGAACTAACCCAGCTGGGGGTGCCAGTACTGGCTGAAAGCTTTGGCCCCAATTATGGGTTGGCCGCTTCAGTGCGGGTACTGCGCCACGCGGTAGCCAAGCTACGCCCGGCCATTGTGCACACACACCCTAGCCTATGCAGACATTGTGGGCGCCTTGGCAGTGCCGTTAACCGGCCCCACCAAGCTGGTGTCAACTGAGCATGGCATCGCCTACGATGACAGTGTCTACCACGGCAGTAGCTTCAAATCGGCTTTTGATGAGCCGCGCCCACCAGGTGCGCTGTGAGCGTTTTGATGCGCTTATGGCCTGCTCGGTGGCCACCGCTGACGCCATGGAAGCCAAGTGGCACCCGCGCCGGGTGATCGACGTGCTGCACAACGGCGTCGACGCCCCCACCGCGCCCAGCCAGCGCAAGGAGGGCCTGCGGATTTTGTCCCTGGCCCGCCTGGCGCCAGAAAAGCGCATTTTGGAGCTGCTTAAGGGATTCTCGCTGCTTAAGCGTGATTACCCCCAGGCCACGCTGACTATTGCCGGCACCGGCGAGGAGGAGGCAGCCCTACGCGGCGCTGTTGAGTCGCTGGGGCTAACTGACTGCGTTGACTTCCCCGGCTTTGTTGACGCCTGCCAGGCGCTAGCTAGCCACGATGTGCTTGCCCAGCTGTCGGTGTGGGAGAACTGCTCTTACTCTCTGCTAGATGCGGTGGTTAGCGGCATGGGTGTGGTGGCCACGCCGGTTGGCGGCAACCCTGAGATTCTGCCTAGCCAGTGTCTAGTGGACGCCTATGATGTCACCGCTATCGCGCAGGCATTAGCCAGCCAGGGCCTAGAGTTGGCCCAGCGCCCGCAGCTTAACCCCTACTGGCCTAGTGTGTCCGACATGTGCCACTCCATCGTCAAGGTCTATCAGGGGTGTTTCAAGTGACTCGCTTTACCCTAGCGGCTAATAACGGCGAAATTGGTGGCGGCGAGGTCATGCTGCTACGCACCGCTAAGGTGCTGCGTCAGCTTGGCCATGAGGTCACTGTGGTGGCTCCGGCCCTTGCCGACGGCGTAGGGGCGGCCGCCGCCAAAGCTGGTTTGCCACCGTGGCCATCAAGGGCCAAGGGCGCAAAGCCTATATGCGTAACCTGCGTGCCTGGGATGCCAGCCAGCGTCAAGGGGTGCTGTGGTGCCACGGGCATGTACCCGCCCTGGCCACCATGGGTCATCCCCAGCGCATTGTGCACCTACACCAGGCCCCAAGCTTTAAGCATGTGGTTTCTGGCAGGCTGGCCTCGCGCGGCGCATTAGCTTTGGCAGTACCCAGCGCCTCCATGGCTAAGCACTTCCCCACCGCCCAGATTGTTTACAACTGGTGCGAGGAGGTTAAAACCCAGCCTAAAGGTGACCTTAAGGCCCCGATCACGGTGGGTTTCTTGGGCCGCCCCAGCCCCGATAAGGGCATTGAGGTTTTAGCTGAGGCTATGGCGCAGCTAAACGCTACCCGTGGGAACGCTTTTGAGCTGGTGGTTGCCGGTGAGCCGCATTTTGTCGACGCCGCCGAACGCGAGCGGGTAAGTGCCGCCCTGGCCCCTATCGCCAGCTTCACCAAGCAGCTGGGGTGGACTAAGCGTGAAGACTTTTTCAACCTGGTTGATGTGGCAGTTTTCCCCTCGATTTGCCCCGAGTCCTTTGGGCTTATGGTCGCTGAGGCGATGAGCGCCAAGGTCCCCTTCGTGACTTCTATCGCCGGCGCTCTACCTGAGGTTGCCGGCCGGGACTACTCCTACCAGATAGTCCCCGATGACGTCGACGAGCTAGTCGACGCCGTCGCCGCCATAGTGGACACCACCCCCACCAAACGGGCCAAGCAGGCTGAGAAAGAATGGCAGCGCTGGCAGCGCAAATTCTCCCCCGAGGCGGCCACTAAGCGCATTGCCGCTTTCCTTACTGACGTGCTACCCCAGGAGGTTAAATGAGCCGCGCGGTTAAGCCCGGCGCTATCGACTGGGATGTGTTTTTCCGCAAGGATGACTCTTCGCTGCAGGCACTGCTGCGTAAATCTCCATCCTTGCTGGAAATGATCCTGTTCATCCCGCTGTGTTTGCGCCTGGAGGGCTTCGCTCCTGGCGTGCCTGTAGCCGATATCAGCGCCATACTGCTGTCCATCATGGCCTTTGGGCGTAAACCCAAGGTGGGCTGGCAACCGGCTTTCGGCTACCGCATGTTACTGTTTGCCATCCCTGCCTGGATGGCAATTGCGGGTGTCTATAATGACCAGCTGCCCTTTACTCGTATGGGCCACATTGTGGCTTGGGCGCTGGTAATTGCCGCCTCCACCTCGGGGCGTCTAAACATGCGGGCCCTGGTAGGTTCTATTGGAGTTTCGCAGGTTATCGCCACCGCTTACGGCATTATCACCCTGCCTCAATCAACTTACCCCGGCCGTATGATCGGTATGTTTGGTGACCCCAACACCGCCGGTTTGCACCTGCTGGCACTGGGATTGGTTTACGCCGGTATTGCCCAGCGTAACCGCAAGTACTTCATTGTGCTGGCTATCTCCGTACTGGGTATTTCCTAACCTTCTCGCGTACCACCTGGCTGGGTCTAGGCCTGGCTTTGGCTTGGGTGTTCATCCCTAAAAACTTTAATGTTTGGCTTAAAGCCACGCTGCTGTTTGGCGTATACAAAGCGGTGATTGGTTACGCCAACGACGTCAAGAACGAGGGTTCATTCTCTGACCGTACTGGTTCTGACCACCTGCGTTCACTGATCGTACCGCTGGAAGAAAAGCTGGTGGCCGAAAACCCCTTCGTTGGTCACGGCCCCGGCACCCTTACCATCAAGTTGGGTGAAAACGAGTTCTTCTTCCACTCCAGTTACCTACTGCTACGCGCTGAAGGCGGCTGGATCATGTTCTACCTGATGCTGACGCTAGTAGTACTCACCATCGTCAAGGTCAGCCACCCGCTATCCACCCTACCTAACCGTTACCTTGAAGCCGCCCCGATCGCAATTTTGGTGTGTGCGGCCAACCTGGGCAACGTGTTCCTGTCTTACCCCGCTTGTTTGGCTCTGGCTGCCTGCACCTGGTGGGCCCACGCCCCCGGCGCTGATGAAGAGCAGCTAGCCAAACTTGAGGCTCCGGTTGAAGAGGATCTGCGCGCCAGCCAAAACAAGCTGGTTAACTACCTGGCTGGGCACGAAAATGTCATGGCCAAATACGACAAGTTGGAAAAGTTGGAAGAAGAGGCCAGCAAGGCATGAACCAACCGCGCACTTCCATCATCATCCCCTCCTATCGGGGAGAAGCCAAGCTACCTACGCTGCTTAACGCCTTAAGCCAGCAAAGCGACACCGACTTTGAGGCGGTAGTGGTAATCGATGGGCTGCTTGATAACAGCCTAGAAATTATCGACTCCTTCGCCAGCAAGGTGCCCGTACGGGCCGTGGTGCTGGAGCAAAATCAAGGCCGGGTAGCCGCTCTAAACGCTGGTTTTAGCGCCGCTAAAGGCCAGGTTTTGGTGCGCTGCGACGACGATCTTGAACCTGGTGCAGACTTTGTCTCTGGGCACTGGGCGCGCCACCAGGGCCAGCCCTGCGGCGTCGTCGGGCTAACCATAGACATCCTGCCGCCCTCAAAGTACACCCGCGTATACGGCGCCACCCGCACCCGCGCAGCCTAGCCGCCTCCTACCGGGGCGCTATCCCCTCTTGGCGTCACTGGGCTGCTAACTGCTCTATTAGGCGCGAAACCTGGGAAAAAATCGGCCCCTACGACACCGCCTACCAGCACTACGGTTGGGAGGATGTGGACTACGGCTACCGCCTACATGAGGCCGGTATCCCGGTAATTTTGGCCCCGGAGCTGGAAACCCTGCACCACGGCGCGGCCACAGACACCGTCAAGCGAGCCATGCGCGCCTACCATTCAGGCGCGGCACGGCGCACTTTTGACCAGCTACACCCCGGCGCTATCGCCCCGGTAGCAAGCGGCGGCGGCTGGTGGGGCAAACTAGTTGGGGCGGTAGCTAGCCGCACTAACGAGGAGAGCACCGAGCAGCTAGCCAATTTCACAGATAGCGCTATTGGCGTATTGCCCGGACCATTTGCTACTAAATTAGTAGCGTTGAATGTCGAAGCCGCCTCCCTTAGCGGCTACTGCCACAGTGAGCAGGTCAACGCCCGCTTCTAAGGTACAAAATTCCATAAAACTACTTCCTCGCCCCATTTCCCTTACATTCTTGCCATAGGCAGAAGAGAGACCTTGATGAGTGAGCACTTTAGCGTTGCCATCGCCCACGATTACCTAACCCAGCGTGGCGGCGCGGAACGAGTGGCCTTAGCCATGCACCAGGCTTTTCCCCAGGCCCCGATTTTCACCACCCTATACGACCCAGAAGGCACCTTCCCTGAGTTCAAGGACGCCGATATTCGCGTCACCGCCCTAAACCGGGTAGGGGCCTTCCGCCACGATCACCGCATCGCCTTGCCGCTACTAGCCCCGGCGACGTCGAAAATTAAGATCAACGCGGACGTGACCCTGGTGTCTTCCACCGGTTTTGCGCACGGGGTTAAAACTACTGGCGCCAAGCTGGTTTACTGCCACTCCCCGGCCCGTTTCCTGTACCTGCGCGAGCAGTACCTGGGCCAGTCCTCACCCCTATCACCCAAGGTACTGGGGCTAAACGCGGTGTATGCGCCGCTGCTGCGTTGGGATAAGCGCGCCGCTCACAGCGCCACCCGCTACCTGGCTAACTCCTCTATTGTTAAAGAGCGCATTGAGCGCGTCTACGGCATTGAGGCTGACCTACTCTTCCCCCCTGGCGGGATTGACGCCAGTGCCAGCCAGGAAACTGTGGACGAGATTTCCAGCTGGGCTGGGCAGTTCTATCTGGTGGTCTCGCGCCTGATGCCCTACAAGAATGTTGATCGCGCCATAGCGGCTTTTGCTGACATGCCCCAGCGCAAGCTGGCAATTGTGGGTAAGGGGCCTGAGGCTGAGCGCCTAGCGGCTATGTGCCCAGACAATGTGCGCATGTTCCAGGGCCTAAGTGACGGCCAAATGCGCTGGCTATACGCTAACTGTCGGGCCCTGATTGCACCTTCCTTTGAAGATTTTGGGCTCACCCCGCTGGAGGCTTACAGCTTTGGTAAACCGGTACTGGCCCTGCGTGGAGGTGGCTACCTCGACACTGTTGTAGAAGGCCAAACTGGTCTATTCTTTTCTAAGCCCACCAGCGCTGATATTGCAGCCATCGTGGACAAGAACGAGCAAATCACCTGGGATCACCCTGCAATCCGCGCCCACGGCGAAAGTTCTCCCTGGACCGTTTCATCCAAGCCCTGCACCAGCAGGTCGAAGCACTGTCTTAAATTCCCAACTGCCCAAGTAGGTTTCGTCTTGAAGATGAGTAAACGTACCTTCAATCACCTAGTGCGCCTAGGCGCCATCGTGATTGATTTCCTCGCTATCTGGGTGTCGTTCACCATTGCGTGGCATTTACGCGAGCAGTCAGGTCTGTTCTCTAATGACGTCTCGGCCCTAACTCGGGCACTTATGCACTGGAAGCCGCTGGCTTCAGCTGCCTGGTTGGTGGTAATTGCTTGTTTTGGGGGCTATGCGGTACGCGAGTTCGGCTCGGGCACCATCAGTATCCGCCGCGCCCTTAACGCCGGCTTGTTTAACATCGGCTTTTTCTCGCTGGTGTTATACATGACCACTACTGAGTTCTCGCGCTCTTACTTCCTGCTGCTGTTCATCATTGCGATGCCGTTAATCACCTTGGGGCGTCTGTTTGGTCGCCGCATCCTGCACTGGCTGCACCGACGTGGCTACGGTATTTCGCGCGTGATTATTGTGGGCCGCCCCCAGCAGGCTGAGCAGTTCTCCCGGATGCTTAAGCGTTCAGCTTGGCTGGGTCTGGAACCCTACCTGGTTTTTGATCCTGATGAGGCGCTCGAAACCTATAAGGGTGACCACCGTTCTATCAGTGACAACCTGCTTAAGCTGGCTGAATCCAACCAGGCTGAGCTGGTGCTTTTCGCCCCCGGTTCGGTGCCTGACTCGGTTGATTTCCGCCGCTATGTGTGGCGTTTTGAGGGTCACCGCACTCAGCTGGCTGTGGTGCCTTCTTTGGTCGACGTCGCCGCTGACCGTATCCGTACCCGCCCAGTAGGTGGTATGCCGCTGGTCTACATAGAAGATCCCAACTCTGCCGGCGCACTATCGCACTCTAAGCGGATTTTCGATATTGTCATGGCTTCCCTAGCGCTGATTATGGTCAGCCCGGTCATGATTATTACCGCCCTGGCGGTGTACTTTACCGACCGTGGCCCTGTGTTCTTCCGTCAAGAGCGCGTAGGGCGCGATGGTAAGACCTTTAAAATGATCAAGTTCCGCTCTATGGTGGTTGACGCCGAGGCGCGCCTGGCTCAGCTTCAGGGCGGCAACAAGACCAATGAGGTCATGTTTAAGCTCAAGAAAGACCCGCGTATCACCCCGGTGGGTGGCTTTATTCGTCGCTTCTCTATCGATGAGCTACCCCAGCTGTTTAACGTGATCCAGGGTGACATGAGCCTGATTGGCCCACGCCCGCCGCTGCCGCGTGAGGTAGCTAAATACACCCCCGATGAGATGCGCCGTCTACGAGTGCGCCCGGGTATTACCGGCCTATGGCAAATTTCAGGGCGTTCAGACCTGTCCTGGGATGAAACCATTCGCCTGGACCTGTACTACATTGACAACTGGTCTCCGTTACAAGACCTATCGATCCTGACCAAAACGGTGCAGGCGGTGCTTTCTTCACGCGGGGCCTATTAAAAGAAGTAATTAACCATTTGAAACGTTTCCTCCCCGCTTCCCTCGCACTACTCACCTTCCTGGCCACCTGGGCTTACCGCAACCTTTTTGAGGCCACCCAGCAGGGTGCCTACCTGGCTGGTTTGGGTCTGCATACGTTTGTGGGTCCTCTTCAGCCCTATGTGCAGGTGTTTACCAAGCTGGGCACGGCCCCGGTGGCCGGGGCCAGCTTGGCTCTGGCCGTGGTGGTGGCCCTGGGCGCAAAGCGCTGGTTGTTGCCAGTGCAGCTAGTGGCTTTTGCGGCCGGCCTGCTAGGCACTGTCCAAGTGCTTAAAACTCGCCTGCCTTACCTGCCTCAAGGCGGTATCAATGGCACCGGCTATTTCCCGCATTACAACACCATGCCCTCAGGGCACGCCGCCATGATTTTGGTGGCTACCGTGCCACTTATGGCTGCCCTTAGCGCCACTAAACTGCCGCGTATTTTCAAGCGAATCGCCTTTGTTGGGGCACTGAGCGCCTTTATTTTGGGCACCACTGCGGTGCTGGTCAGCTCCGCGCACTTGTGGACTGACGTGTTTGCTTCCACAGCTTTGGCACTGTTTTGGGCTTATTTATTACTACCTTTACAACAAGTGCAATATAAGAAATTATCACAGCCCTATGTGCGGCTAACGCTGATTACCTTTGCAATTGCTTGGGTTTTGCTACATGTAGACCAAGCTCTACAAACAAACAATAAATTTGGGTTGGCATTTTGTGCGTTTAGTCTATGCGCCGGCGCTTTTATTGCACTATTATCGCAAGTGAGCACAGGAAACTCCCAGGAAACTATCAACTAGTTACCAGACAGTGGCTAGTACCTGGGTGCTCACGCCCCTAGTCCCCGATTCGCAGGTACGCCATGACCCCCCAACCGCAAGCCTCGGTTATCATCCCGACCCTAAACAGTGCCCCAACTTTGGCTATCCAGTTGGACTCGCTGCTGCGTCAAGACTATGAGGGCGCCTTTGAGATTCTGGTAATCGACAACGGCTCCACCGATGAGACACGTGAACTACTTGAGGACTACTATCCTCGCTTTGCTTTCCGCCAGGTCAACCTGCGCTACTTCATCTCTGACCGGGAGCGTAACGTCTGCTATGCCCGCAACGTGGGTATCCGCTATGCAAACAGTGAAAAGCTACTGTTTTGTGACGCCGACGATATGCTTTCCAACAACTGGGTCAGCCAGGGCATTGAATCCCTAAAGGAACATCAAGTAGTTTCCGGTTCAGGCATCTACTTTCTAGAAGGTACCTTCAAAAACTTTTGGGCTCTGGGCAAGGCTTATGAAACTATCCACCCGGCCACAGAAACCGAAACCTACACTCCCGTTAACGCTGACCGGGCTATCCCAATCCTCATGGGTTGCTCCTTTGCCGCCCGCCGCTCAGCGCTGATCTCGCGTGGCTTTGATGTTAACGCCCCCTGGGGTTCAGAAGACAATGAGTTAGCCCTATACCTGCGTGAGCACGGCATTGAAACTGAAAACTTCTCAGGTATGCGTATCGCTTACCGAGGACGCGACCCCAAGACTAAGTCGCGGCGCAAAGCAGAGTTTAAGAGTGCTCGCGCTCATGTATGGCTGGCCCGCAAATACCACCTGACCTCCCAGCTACCGGCCACCCGCCGGGGCGCCTGGCTGCTTAACCCGCTGCGTTTACCGCTGGTGGCCGCCAAGATGGCACTGGTACCCTCCAGCCGTGACTGGAACTCGCTGCGTTCGCGTTTTAACGCCACTGCTGGGGCTTTTGTGGGCGTGCTAGCTTCTACCACCCAGCCCCTAATCGTGAGGGCCTAATTGGTACGGGTAAAGAGATCAACTTGGATACAGGCAAGCCTTTGCGCCTGGAAACCACTGGTAACACCCACAGCCCTAGCCGCGACATGATTACGCCCGCCTCAGGTCTAAGCCCGGTGCTGGTGCGTGAGCCTGAGCTGCAAACCACCGCCGGTTAGATCTTTTTCTCGACGACGCCGCCGCTCTGGCCGCGCCGCTCTGGCCGCCGCCCTAGCTACGTCACGCTAGCCACGCCGGCCCAGTTACGGCGCTTTTGGGACCAGGGTCGGCTTATAGCTGTGGCTTGGCCAGCTCATTAAAGCCTATAAAACACAAGTGGGGGGCCAGTTCGTAAGAACTGGCCCCCCCACTTAGCTATGTGTCTTAGTGGTCGCCCGCGTCAAACAGGTCAGCCACTGAGCCGTCGTCGAAAACAGCCTTAATAGCGGCTGCCAGCAGCGGCGCGATAGAGAGGATAGTCAGCTGCTCAAAGCGCTTTTCCTCGCTAATGGGCAGGGTGTCAGTGACGATAACCTCCTTGGCGCCACAGGTGCTTAGACGCTCAGCGGCGGGGCCGGAGAGCACACCGTGGGTGGCGGCAATGATGACGTCCTCAGCGCCGGCGTCGAGCAGCACCTTAACCGCCTTAGCGATAGTGCCACCGGTGTCGATCATGTCGTCAACCAGCACGCAGGTGCGGCCCTTAACGTCGCCAACCACGCGGTTAGCCACAGACTCGTTGGGGCGAGTCACGTCACGGGTCTTGTGGACGAATGCCAGCGGGGTGCCACCCAGCTTGTCCGCCCAGCGCTCAGCCACGCGAATACGGCCAGCGTCAGGAGAAACCACCGTGGTGTTAGCCGGGTCAATGTGCTTAGAGACGTAGTCAACCAGCACCGGCTGGGCCCACAGGTGGTCCCAGGGGCCGTCAAAGAAGCCCTGTTCCTGGGCAGAGTGCAGGTCCACGCTCATGAGGCGCTCAGCGCCAGCAGTAGCGTACAGATCCGCAATCAAGCGGGCAGAGATAGGCTCGCGCCCCAGGTGTTTCTTGTCCTGGCGGGCGTAGGGGAAGAAGGGGGCCACCACAGAGATGCGCTTGGCAGAGGCACGCTTAAGCGCATCCACCATAATTAGCTGCTCCATAACCCAGTCGTTAACGCGGTCGCCGTGAGACTGGATGCAAAACACGTCACATCCACGCACCGACTCGTTGAAACGTACATAGGTCTCGCCATTAGCAAAGTCGTAAGCGCTAGAGGACAGCACCTCGGTGCCCAGCTCCTTGGCCACGGCCTGCGCAAGCTCAGGGTGAGCCCGGCCTGATACGATCACCAGGCGCTTAGAGCCCTCACTGATAATGCCAGTCATGGATTATTTGCCTCCTTGTAGCCGTTTGGCCATGTGGGTGGGTAGGTAGGAGATCATGCTGGTTGCGTTAGGCGTCCAGCAAGCTTAGTGGGGCGACGACGGCGCCGTCGGGAACTTCCACATTGTCTAGGACGCTGTGGGCCCCAACATAGGCCTCATCACCAATCACGGTGGCACCGTGAACAATAACCCCGGGCTCTAGGTAGGCATCCTGGCCAATCTTGGCATCCACATCCACCCAGGTGGAGGAGGGGTCCACGATGGTTACGCCAGTGCGCATCCAGTGCTCGAGAATACGACGGTTAAGCTCAGCCCCTAACTGGGCCAGCTGTACGCGGTCGTTGCAGCCCTCAACCAGCCAAGTGTCGGTGACCACCAGTGCGCTAGTGGACTTACCGGCCTGGTAGGCGGCGGCCACGACGTCGGTCAGGTAAACCTCGCCCTGATCGTTGTCAGTACCCAGGCCACCTAGTGCCTCACGCAGGTGAGCGGCGTCGAAAACATACACGCCCGCGTTAATTTCCTTAATTAGCAGCTGTGACTCAGAAGCGTCACGGTGCTCCACAATGCCGGCTACTGCACCTTCCTCGGTGCGTACCACACGGCCATAGCCACTGGGGTCAGCCAGTTCGGTAGTAAGAATAGTGACCGCGTCTGCGCGGCTGACGTGCTGGTCTAGCAGCGCTTCTAGGGTGGCAGTGTCCAGTAGCGGCACGTCACCGCTGGTAACCACCACCGGGCCGGTTAGGTCGGCAGGTAGCGCCGCCAAACCGCAGGCCACAGCCCGGCCAGTACCGGGAATTTCGTCTTGGTCAGCAATCACCACATCCGGAGCCACCCGCTCCAAGTGAGCGACGACGTCGTCGCGCTGGTGACGCACTACCGCAACCAAATACTGCGGCTGAAGTCCACGGGCGGCAACCACAGCGTGATTTAACAAGCTGCGCCCCCCGATCTGGTGTAGAACTTTGGGGGTCGCCGAACGCATACGCGTTCCTTTACCGGCGGCCATGATGATGACGGCGGCAGGGCTTGTGGCCACGAGGAAAGCTCCTAAACGGGTCGAAGCATAAATACTGTCTACAGCATAGCGCACAAAAAGCTCCGCCCCCAGGATTCGAACCCGGACCACAAGGCACCAAAGGCCTGCGTGCTGCCATTACACTAGGGCGGAAGGGTACGTCAGGCGTACCGGGATCTATTCTTACACACTTTGTGCGGTGGCTATGACTTCAAAACGGATTCGCATGAGTGCGGGGGAACGACGTGAGCAGCTGATCGACGTCGCCCGCACGCTTTTTGCTGAGCGCGGTTATGACGCCACCTCAATCGAAGAAATAGCTGCTAGCGCCCAGGTTTCCAAGCCGGTGGTGTATGAGCATTTCGGGGGTAAAGAGGGGCTTTACGCGGTCATCATTGACCGGGAACTGACTTTGATCTACTCCACTATAGTTAACGCCCTAGAGTCAGATCCCTCACCCTCGGCGGTGGTGGAACACGCCGCCTTGGCACTGCTGACATATATCGAAGATAACACTGATGGTTTCCGTATCATTTCCTCAGAAAATGACCGCTCCAGGGGAACCTACTCCACCTTGTTAGCGGATGTGGCGGTACAAGTCTCCGGCATCTTGGCCAGACAATTTACAGAACATGGTATTGATGCGCGTTTTGCTCCCCTGTACGCTCAAATGTTAGTGGGTATTGTTGCTATGCCCGCCCAATGGTGGCTACTCGACCGCACCATGACCAAGGAGGAGGTTGCTGCGCACATGGTTAACCTGGCGTGGAACGGCCTTCGCGGCATGGAGCCTGACCCTGTATTGCGTAACCAAGGAGACACTGCATGACCCCACCTGCCGCCCTAGCTAGGCGCGGCACCGGGCGTATTGCCTGGATCGACGTCTCTCGCGGATGGTGCATGTTGGCCATTGTGGCCGGCCACTTCTATCTCCCCTGGAATCAGCACCCCGCGCTGTTCGACCTGCTTTACGCCTTCCACGTTCCCGCCTTCTTCTTCCTTTCTGGACTGGTTTTCAACCCTGGAAAACGGTCCTTTCCCCGCTTCCTTTACACCCGTGCCCGCGCCATCATGCTCCCCTATGTGCTGTGGGCTTTTATCTCTGTATGTATTTTCGCAGTGCTGGGTTCAGTGGCAGCTGGTTCATTGGGTCGTAAAAATCCCGCAAGTTTTACCACCATGCTTAAAGACATCATGTGGGCCACCCCCTCGGCACACCACATGGACTGGAATAAGCCGCTGTGGTTTTTACCCGCAATTATGATCGCTTACCTGATAGCTTGGGCTACGGCCAAGCTAATTGAGGGTAACCGTATAGCTTTAGCTGTAATTACTGTTATTTCCCTACTTCCCAGTTGGTTTTTAGCCTCCCATCAAGAGGTCTGGTACCCCTGGAGTTTTGAGCGAGTGGGGGTGCTGATGCCGTTCTTCTTCCTAGGCATGTATATGCGCCCCATCGTTAACCATTTACCTATTAAATACCCTTTAATTGAGGGCCTGGACGGCATTGGTTTGCTGGCGATTGCGGCTGCCATCAGCCACTACAACACCACCACGGTGGACTATGTGGCCCGCACCTACGGCAACTACGCCAACTTTGTGGCGGCCGCACTGGTTGGTATTGCCGGTATCTGCATGATTTCGCGCGCCTGGAATATAGATGATTTGACCCGCATTGGGAAAATGACCCTGGGTATTTTGTGTACTCACAAATTCATCGTGCTGGCTGTGCAGATTGTAATTAACTCTCTGGGTATGGAAGAACTCATTACAGCTATGGGTCCTATCCCCCAGTTTGTTTTAGATAACTCCCTGTCGGTGGGTTTTGCCTGGATTATTACGGCGGCCTGTTTCGCGGTTTGTATTGCGCTTAAATACTTGGCGCCCTGGTCAATTGGCTTGCCTGGTAAGGGTATCGACCTACGCCACCTGGTTCCTAAGGAGAAGCTGCTGCAGTTGGCTGGGCAGGTGCGTATGCCCAGCTTGCCTAGCTTGCCCCGACGCCGCAAGCGTCCGCAGGGCCGCCGGGTGCAGCAGGGTCCGCCCTCGCGTCCTACCCGACCGCGTCGTCGTAGTGGCGGCGGTAAGCACGCAGCCTAAGCAGCCGCAGTTAAGCTTGGAGCGCCCGCACCCGGGGCGGCCCCGACAAGGTGTGGCGACCCAGGCCGCGCAGCACAGCCCAGGCCACGCAGCAGCGGGACTACTGCTCCAGCTCGCCGGCAGCTTCAAGCCATTCCAGCTCAATGTCTGCCTGGCGTTCCTGCGCCTGGCTAAGCTGTTTACCCAGCTCAATTAGATCGTTGACGCGCCCAGAATCAGCTGAAGCCGCTTCCATATCCGCGTGTAGCTTGGCGATCTGGGCACTGACCTTATCCAGTTGGCGCTCTAGCCGGGCCAGGTTCTTGGCAGCCGCGTGGCGCTGAGCCCCGCTTAAGGCGCCCTGCTCCCCCTGGGACGGGGCGTTTTTAGCCTCCGCAGTTGCCGACGTCGCCCCTACAGTCCCAGATGAGGCAGCCAGTTGCTGGCGACGCAGCTCCAGATACTGCTCCACTCCGCCAGGAAGATCACGCAGATGCCCGTCACCAAGCAAAGCCAGCTGGTGGTCGGTGACGCGTTCAAGCAGGTAGCGGTCATGGGAGACCACCACTAGCGTGCCCGGGAAGGTGTCGAGAATATCCTCAATTGAAGCCAGGGTGTCAGTGTCTAGATCGTTGGTGGGCTCGTCCAGCAGCAGCACATTGGGCTGAGCCATCAGCAGTCGCAGCAGTTGCAGGCGACGGCGTTCGCCACCGCTGATTTCCCCCCACCCGGGTCCAGGCGCGTTGGCGGGTAAAGCCCAGGCGCTCAACCAACTGGCTGGCGCTTAGATCTTTGCCACCCACGGTGACGTGCTCGGCCACTGCGGCCACTGCCTCAACCACTCGCAGCTCGCTGATCTGATCTAGCTCATGGGTGGTTTGCGACAGGGTTACTACGTCCACGGTTTGGCCGGTACGTACCCGCCCACTGGTGGGTTTTTGGGTGCCTTGCAACAGGCGCAGCAGGGTGGTTTTACCGGCACCGTTTATGCCCACAATGCCTACTCGCTCGCCGGGGGCAAGGCGCCAGGTTACCTCGCGCAGTACCTGGTTTTCGCCGCCGCCGGGGGCCGGGTAGCTGACGCTGACGTTTTCCAGGTCGATAACGCGTTTGCCTAGGCGGGCAGTGGCCATGCGGGTGATTTCCACGCTGTCACGCGGCGGGGGCACGTCGGCGATTAGTGCCTCGGCGGCGTCGATCCGGAAACGCGGCTTGGAGGTGCGCGCTGGGGCGCCGCGTCGCAGCCAGGCCAGTTCTTTACGCAGTAGGTTTTCGCGTTTGGCGGCAGCCACCTCAGCCTGGCGGGCCCGCTCGGCGCGCGCCAAAATGTAGGCCGCATAGCCGCCGTCGTAAAGCTCAATTCGGCCGGGGATTTGAGGGCGGCCGTTGCCGGGGTCGACGCCGGGCACTACTTCCCACACTCGGTTGCAGATGGCGTCTAGGAACCAGCGGTCGTGGGTGACCACCACTAGGGCGCCGTCGCCGCGCGCTGAGTCAAGCGTTTTTGCAGGTGACGAGCCAGCCAGTCCACGCCTTCAACATCTAGGTGGTTGGTGGGCTCATCTAGTACCACCACCTGGGCGTCTTGGGTGAGCACGTGAGCTAAAGCGACGCGGCGGCGCTGACCGCCTGAGAGAGTGTCGACGTCGGCTGCCAGGTCCACGTCTGCCAGCAGGCCGGCATGAATGTCGCGCACGGCAGGGTTAGAGGCCCACACGTGCTCAGGCATGTCACCGTGCACCGCTTGACGCACGCTGATACCCGGGGGAAAGTTGTCGCTTTGGTTGAGGATGGCCACGCGCGTGTCGGCGGCGCGGGTGATACGTCCGCCATCGATTTCACGCTGACCTGATAGGGCCTGCAGGAAAGTGGATTTACCAGCGCCGTTGGGGCCCAGCACGCCCACCCGGGTGCCGTCTTCAATGCCTACCGTGACACCGTCTAGTAGCGTGCGACTGCCTACAACAATGCGCAGGTTCTCGACCCCTAATAGGTGAGCCATTAAGTCCTCATTCTGCAGATAAAACCAGCCCCCGCATTCTACCGCGTGAGCGCTGGGGGGCGGGCGTCTGGGCTTGCGGACGCTTAACCGGTAACTACCTGGTCACAGAAGGGGGGTGAGGCTCCAGCATAGAGCTACCCGCTCAGCCGCCGCGCGGCTGGAACTAAGGGCGGCCACAGTAGGCCCGGAGCCAGAAACCATGGCTGCCAGAGCGCCAGCCTTCTTAGCCAGGTCAATTAGTTGACCTAGTTCTGGGCGTAGATCAATAGCCGTGGCCTGTAGATCGTTGCGGATATGGCGGCTAACCTCAGCCACGTCACCAGCCTCTAGGGCGGCCAGTAGCTGCTCTGGCGGCATGTCTGCCGCCGGTGGGGCCTGCACAGTGGCGTCAAAGTGTTTAAACACGGCCGCCGTCGATAAACCCTCATCCTGCAAGGCAAAAGTCCAGTAGTAGGGGCCGGGGGCGGCCTTAAGTGGCTCAATTAGATCCCCGCGTCCGGTGCCCAGAGCTACACCGCCGTAAAGCCCGAAGGGCACATCCGCACCTAGCTGGGCGCCTAGGTGAGCCAACTCTTCTAGGCTCAGGCCCACCTGCCAGAACTCGTTGCAGGCTTTGAGGGTGGCAGCTGCGTCCGCGCTGCCACCAGCCATACCTCCGGCTACCGGCACGGCCTTGTCTAGCAAAATGTGCACGTCAGGGGTGGCTAGGCCACGCTGGGCGGCTTGCTGGGCCACTGCTTGGGCGGCGCGGTAGGCCAGGTTGCTGTGATCTAGGGGCACATTGCTATCGGGGTGGGTCAGGGCCAGCTCAATGCGCGGGCCGCCGGTTTGGGCCGCCGGGGCCGAGGCAGCCGTGGCTGATGGGGCCGGCTGAGCGGCCGCCGGGGCCGAGTCTGACTGGGCCGGGGCCGACGAGGCAGAGGAGACAGGGGCAGTTGAGGCCGGCTGAGCGGCCGCCGGAGCCGGCTGCGGCGCCGTCGTAGCCAGGGACTGTAACGGCGTGACCGTAACCGTCTCGCTTAAGCCGATCTGGGCAAAGACGGTGTTAAGCGGGTGGTAGCCATCGGGGCGGGCAGCGCCCAAGGCCAGGAAAAGATTGACCTTGCCGGGGGCGCTGACGCTCACGGCCCGGTCGCTAACGCTCACAGCCGGGTCACTGGTGGCCGGGGCGGGCGCACTGGCGACTGGAACGCACGCACCGGCGCTAGCAGCATTTAGCTGCTGGGCCACGGCGGCAAACTGGTCAATGTCTAGGGTTTCGCCGCGAGCCGTGGGGCTAACCCCGGCGCGCGCCAGCGCCTCCTGGGCGGCGCCGGCGCTACCAGCCAAACCAGCCAGTGCCTGACGCAAGGTCTTGCGGCGCTGGGCAAAGGCGGCGTCGATAACAGCAAAAACCTGCTCGCGCGTAGCCGCAGTATCCGGATGGGGGCGGCGCTCAATTTTCACCAGAGCCGAGTCCACATTAGGCACCGGATAAAACACGTTGCGACCAATGGTTAGGGTGCGCCGGGCACTGGCATACCAAGCCACCTTGGCGCTGGGCACCCCATAAATCTTGTTTCCCGGAGTGGCCGCCAGGCGGTCTGCCACCTCCGCCTGCACCATCACCAGCACGGTCTGGATGCTGGGTAGCTTTTCGAGCACGGTCAACACAATCGGCACGGCCACGTTATACGGCAAATTAGCTACCAGACGAGTGGGGGTGGCGCCGTCGATACTTTCGGGCCCGGTGATAGTCAGGGCGTCAGCAGTAAAAACTTGTAATTTAGCTTCCGGGAAGCGGGCCTGGGCGGTGGTCGGCAAAGCTTGGGCCAGGGGCGGATCAATCTCGACGGCGCTAACCTGCGCCCCAGCCTCCAGTAGCGCCAGGGTTAGTGAGCCCAGGCCGGGACCGATTTCCAGCACCTGCTCACCTGCTTGCACGCCGGCGTTACGCACAATTTTGCGTACCGTGCCTGGATCGTTGACGAAGTTTTGGCCCAGGGTTTTGGTAGGGCGAATGTTTAACTGGGCGCACAGCTCACGAATATCGTTGCTGGTCAGTAGCTTGCCTGCCGCCACGTCACTCATACACGTCACCTACAAGTTTCCGGGCGCATTAATAGCGCGGTTTGGTACTGCCTTCATTGCCTTCAAGCCTAGCTGAAAGCTGCCTAATTTTAGGCCGCCGACGACGCCGCCGCCCCAGCCAAGTCCCAAATACACGTCTCCCCCGCAATCAGCACAGATTGCAGGGGAGGCGGGTAGCGTGCTCAAACGCCAGCTTATGTGAGTGCGGTTTAGTACCAGCCCACCGACTCAGAGTGTGCCCAAGCGCCACAGGGGTTGGAGTAACGCTCGGAGATGTAGCCCAGGCCCCACTTGATCTGGGTGGCCGGGTTGGTGGCCCAGTCGCTACCGGCGCTAGCCATCTTGGAGCCAGGCAGGGCCTGGGGAATACCGGTGGCGCCGGAGGAAGCGTTGTAAGCCTGGTAGTTCCAGCCGGACTCGCGGTTCCACAGCTTAACCAAGCAGCTGAACTGGGTGTCGTCCCAGCCGTAGGAGCTCATCATGGACTTGGCAATGGCCTGGGCGCTGGCAGCGTCGGTGCCGGCGGCAGCCAGGGTGGCGTTGCCGCCGCTGGAGCTGGAGGAGGAGTTGTTGGGGGTAGCCGGGGTGGTGGCAGCGGCGGTGGCTTCCTTGGTGCCAACCAGTACCACAGCGTTGGTGGCCGGCTTGACGACGGCGGTGGATACTACGGTGCGGGAAACTTCCTTACCGCCACGGGTAACCACGTTGTAAACGGTGCGGGAAATACCGTCTACACCCTCGGTTTCTACCTTCTTCTCACCCTTAGCCAGAGTCGGGTCTGGCTTCTCGGTGGTGCCAGCCTTGATGGCGGTGTCTACGTTGGTCTGGGTGACGCTAGCGTGGACAACGGTAACGACGGCGCCGTCAACAGGGGCGGCGGTCAGGTCTACGGAGGCGGTGTCGTTGTCGTCAACCGAAACACCGGCGTCGGACAGGGCCTGCCCCCAAGTCTCAGCCTGGGTAGAAGCGGAGATAGTCTTGCCGTCTACAACCAGCTTGTAGTTAACAGACTCGGCAGCAGAGGTGGGCTGAGCGGCCAGACCGAGTGCTGCGTGGGTCAGCGCGGCCTTGTTGGCGTCAGTGTTGACACCGTTGTTCATCTGTACAGCAGCGAATGCACCACCGGAGACGGCCAAGGACAGAGCCATGGCCACACCGCCCGCGCGGTACACCACATTACCGGTGCCTACCTGGGAAAAGAGAGCACTAACTGCTGAGGCCGGGGTGGCCTTCTGAGCGTGACGTCCCATGTCGAACCTCTTTCTTTATAAGCTAGTACCTGACTGTAATAGAAACGTAACCTTTTGGCCAGTAAGTATCAGCCCTCTCACAACTTAACTCTGAACACATTTGCCCTGGCCAGCAGCCATTAGTTTAATGATCTGGCGCACAATAGGTAAATCTGGAGCCAGCCAATTTAGGTCAAGAGCTTGTACTGGAGTAACCCATTTGACCTGCATATGACTAGTGCCTGGGCTAATTTCGGGGCGGTCAGTGCTCACTAGCCACACCCGCATCTCTAGCCCCGGTTTTAGTGGCCATGTAGACAATGGTGTATCGGGCGTCACTTCCACCCCGATTTTGACCACAATATCTAGTTCTTCACGTAATTCGCGCGCTAAAGCTGCCTGCGGCACCTCCCCCGGCTCCACCTTGCCGCCCGGAAACTCCCACTGCCCCCGCAGCTGGGCTGGGTAGGCACGCTGGGCAGCTAAAAACCGCATAGGCTGGCGCAAATCATCCACCAACACCGCCCCACCACTAGTTGCGTCGCTTTTGGTTGCGTTGCCTGCGCCCCCTTGGCGCCGCCCTGATAGTTTTCCACGATCTGACACACTTCCTACTTACGTCACTAACCAGCTAAGGTTTACCTATGCCCAAGATTACTGGTAACACCCTAGCCGAACACCGCGAGCGCACTCGCCGCGCCCTTTTCGACTCACTGGGTCAACTCTTGGCCACTAAACCTTTCGACAAAATCACGCTTTCCGACGTCGCCACTAACGCCCATGTGGGGCGCACTGCCGTCTATAACCACTTTGCAGACAAAGAAGATCTGCTCCTGGCCTATATCGAGGACGAAACCCGCAGCTATGTGGCGCGCCTGAGCCAGGCCCTTGAGGACGTGCAAGATCCGCTTGATCGTCTGCGGGTTTATATCCGTGAGCAGGCCCTACTAAAGCAGCACTATCACTTCCCGAGCGGCGCGCGCCTAACCGATACGCTTTCGCGCGACACCGTGGGGCGTCTACACTCGCACGCCGACATCATGGAGCATATGCTCAGCCAGATTCTGCATGAGGCTATCGACCAGGGCCAGCTTCCTAATCAGGATGTGGCCATGAGCGTGCAGCTGATCCACGCCTGCGTGCTGGGGGGGTCGTCCCACGCCCGCTAACCCCATGCAGCGTGAGCGTTACATGCACAGTTTAGATAGTTTCGTGTTGCAGGCAGTGGGGGCGGCGCAGGCAGCTCATCCGGTGCCGGTTTCGCTTGATCACGACGACGACGCCCCGGCCCCCTCCATTTCGCGTTGCCCCATGGCTGGCTGAGTGCTCAGTAAGTTAGGGAGCCGGTGACGTTGAGGCTTTCCCCCGCGCTGTGAGCGGAGGCTGCGGCGTCGTCGTCGGTGCTGGCGCCAGGGGGAAGGAAACGCAACACCACGCCGTCGCCCAAATCAAGCTCATCGCCGTAACGCAGGGGAACCTGGGCGTCGGGAACCAGCTGTACATCCTCATAACCCAGCCGGCGTAGCACCGTGCCATTGTGGGAATCCATGTCAATGGCGCTTACCTGCCAGCCCACCACCTGCAGTAACACGTGCGAGCGGGAAACCAGGCGGCCCGGGGAGGGAACCGTGAGCAGCTCGGTGCCTTCGTTGTAGCTCAAATACTGTGGCGCTCGCCCCACTACCAGATCCCTACGCAGGGCCAGGCGCGCCCCCGTGGAGGCCTCCACCACCATCCGGGGCGGGTTATCTAGCAGGCGGGGAGCAGCCGCTAAAGCACCCGCACAAGTGGCGCAATCATAGGCATCAGGCGGATTTGGGTGGCCGTTGACGCATTCCACGCCAAGTAATTCCTCAGCCAATGTGGGCCTCCCTAACTGGTGTGACGGATCGAAAATGGTGCCAAGCACACACTGTTAAATTATGTCCCGTTTTTACTCTGAAGTAGTTAATTGTCGGACTTGACCACTAGAGTAGTTGTATTGAGGTTGGTAACAGCGCTTGGCTAACACGGCTCAAGTGCATGGTACCTGGAAGGATCACGATGACGCTCTCGCTGGAACAGTTAGCCGCCCGGGCCGCCAGTCCCGCGACTTCGCAGGCTGACCTATATCAGCTGGTCAGCAACTATCCGCAGTTGCGCCCAGTGGTAGCCGCCAACCCGAACGCCTACCCGCAGTTACTTGAATGGCTAGCTAACCTTAAAGATCCACAGATCAACGCCGGCTTGGCCCGCAGCCCGCTGCCGTTAGCGCGTCAGCTGTTAGCTAAGCACAACCCCCAGTTCCTGGCCCAGCTTGAGGCCCAAAATGAGCCGGCAGCTAGCGCCACTAGCACTGCCAGCGCCCAGGACGCAGCCCCCACGCAGGTAGCCGCTGGGCCCTTGGTTAACGACCACGCTCCTACCCGTCGCTCTGTGCTTAGCACCAACCAGGAAACTAGCGCCCCCAGCGTTGCTGACTCTGTGTTTGCCATGAATGACCCGGAGCAGCCGGCTACTGGCGGCGTGGAAGGGCCGGCCCAAAACATTGTGGCAGCCAACCCCTCGGTTATTCCGCTGGATCAACCGTTAGGCGCACAGGTGCCCGACCCGGCCACCACCGGCTCAGCCACCATGGTTATGTCCACCCCGGTGTACGCCCCAGACCCCACCTACGCTGAGCCCACCTACGACTACGCCACCGCTAACGAGGCCCCTGAGCAGGAGGCTGACAGCTCTGCTAAGAAGGGTGGCCTTCCACTCTTTGGATGGATTTCGCTGGCGGTTTTGATTCTGGCTGTGGCTGTGGGTGCCTACATGCTTGGACGTGACACCTCCCCGCACTCGGTCAACGACGCCGGGCCGATCACCCCCACGGTGGTGCAGACTGAAACTGCCGCGCCGGTAGAGACTGAAACCCCCCACGCCTAGCGCCACGCCTACCGCTACGGTTAAGGCCCCGGCTCCCGACGGCGCCCGGGAAATGACCAGCTTCACCTCACCTTCCGGCAACATCACCTGCACCTTTGCTGACGACCAGGTTTCTTGCACCATCAAGGAATACAGCTTCAACGCTACCGGCCCCAGCTGCTCTAACAACTCCACCCCGTTTACCGCCACGGTGGGCACGCAAAACGGCGCCGGCGGCTCTTGCCAGACTGCCTTTAAGACTTCGGGCCCCACCCTGGCCTACAACTCTTCAGCTAAGCACGGCGCCTTCGCCTGCACCTCCACCGAGGAGGGCGTCACCTGCTGGAACACCCTAAACGGTCAGGGCTTCACGATTAACCGTCACGCAGCCAACTCTGAGCAGCGCTGAGCTAACCCAGAGCAGCGCTAGGCGCAGACCTCCAGCTTGAGCGCAAGCATAAAGCTGATCTTAGGCCTGGTTTGGATTCTCACAGTTACATAGTTCAGTTTGCCACCGCTCCCCATGTAATCATGGAGCGGTGGCATCTAACTATGTAAACATCCTACGTAAACCCGGTGCTTTTAAATTTTCTGCCACCGGACTGCTGGCGCGCATGCCCATGTCTATGGTGTCAATTTCTTCGCTGCTAGCTATTCAAAGCGAATACCACAGCTACACCCTGGCCGGGCAGGTCAGCGCGGTAACGCTGATCGCTTTTGCCTGCACTGCGCCTTGGCTGGCTCGACGTGTAGATATTTACGGCCAGCGCTTCATGATTCCTTTCATCATGGCCTCCTGCCTGGCCATGGTGGGCGAGATTGTGTCTATTACTTTCCATGCCCACCCGGCGGCGCTGCTGGTTTGCGCCGCCATTGCCGGTGGTACCAGCGGTTCTATGGGCGCCCTGGTGCGTGCACGCTGGTCTAACCTGCTAGAAACCCCTGATGAAATCCACACGGCTTTCGCCCTTGAGGCAGCCATGGATGAGGTGGCTTTCATTGTGGGCCCGATCCTGGCAACCATGCTGGTGACTAACCCGCCTCTGCCGGTTACCAGCGGTTTGATTGTGGCCGTCACCGCCCAGGCAGTGGGTTCACTGTGGTTCCTATCCCAGCGCGCCACTGAGCCGCCGGCGAAGGGGCGCGCTGCCGCGCAGGAGCAAACCGGCCAGTCTCATGTTTTACGTAATGGGGCGTTGGTGGTTACTGCGCTTACCTGCCTAGTGTTGGGTGGCCTGTTTGGCGCCAATGATGTGGCGATTGTGGCTTCAGCTACTGAGCATGGTCACAAGAATCTTTCCGGCGCTATCTTGGCTTGCTTCTCTACCGGCTCGCTGGTAGCGGCGCTGATTCACGGTTCACGCCAGTGGCATTGGCCGTTGCAACGCCAGTTTGTGGTGGGCGTGACTGTTTTGGCTTTGGGCGCCTCCACCCTGATTTTTGCCCCTAACCTGTGGTTTGTGGCGGTAGCTGCGGCCATCACCGGTATGGCTATTGCCCCTACTTTCACTACCGCCAACCAGATTGTGCAGCATTCGGTGGCCGACAACCAGATCACTGAGGGCCTGACTTGGCTTAGCACCACTATTAACGTGGGTGTTTCTGTGGGTACGTTCTTGGCTGGTTTGGCTATCGACAACTCCGGTGCGCATGGTGGTTTCTTGGCGGTTACGGTTATGTCGTGGCTGGCTGTGGTGATTGCGTGGAGTGGGGCGCGTACTTTGCGCCGCACCCTGGGGGTACGTCAGATACCCTAGGGATATTTGTATCTGCGCTTAACTAGCCCCTAGCCAGGCCAAGTATAGAGGTATCATGAATCGTTCTTTTGTAGACTTACGCGCTAGCATTTATGCCACGGTGCGCGCACCGATTGCGCAGATACTGGGCTGGCTGTGCCTGCTGGGGGCCACCTATCCGCAGATGTACGACAAGGACTACAAGCTGCCTCAGCATTTTGACGTATACGTGTACTGGTATGCGTTAAATAACTGGTTTAGTGGTAATTCCCTGTACGACTGGTACGCCTTGCCTGACTACAAGATGTACCCCTTCACCTACCCGCCTTTTGGAGCCTGGGCGCTATCCCCACTGACCTGGTTTGATTATGAGACCGCCGCACGCCTAATGATCATGGCTATCGCCCTGCAAACTGCTGTGATTGTGGCCTTGGTAGGGCGCAGCCTGGGCTGGTCTTGGGGCTCAGCTTTTGCTATCGCCCCCTGGGCGGCGATCCTGGTTCAACAGTGCCTGGAGCCGTTTACCCAGTCGGTTGGTTTTGCCCAGGTCAACACCGCCATGATGGCGCTGGTGATGATTGATGTGGCCGCGCCGCCCAGCTGGAAGGGACGCGGCGTGGCCTCTGGCTTGGCGGCCGCGATCAAGCTGACCCCAGCTATTGCCGTGCTTATTTTCCTGCTGCGCCGTCAGTGGCGTTCAGCTATCACCATGGTGGCTACCTCGCTCGCTGTCACTTTGCTCAGCTGGGTTATCAGCCCGGGCGAGTCTGCCCGTTTCTTCTTTGACGCCATGTGGGACCCCCAGCGTGCCGGGGATGCCTACTACACCAGCAACCAGAACCTGAAGGGTTTCGTGGCCCGCGCCCTGCCAGAAAACACCTGGAGTATTGCTTGGGCTATCACGGTGGCGCTGGCTTTAGTGGCCGCCGTTTGGCTATGCCTGCGTATTCAGGCCGCCGCTACCAGCGTGGTTACCCCGCACTCTGCCTCCGACGACGCCGCGCCCGGTCCCCTTAATGCGGCCACGCCCGCCACTGGGGTCACTGTCTCTGCTGCCTCTGCGGCCCTGGTTGCCCCTGCTGGCGACGCCGTCGAGCTAGCCGCCAGCGACGCCGTCGCCGCCCCGGACGCCGTCGCCACTACCCCAGCCGCCCCAGTGCTACCCGAAAACCTAGCCACCTTACTGACCGCCGCAGTAATCATGACCCTGGGGCTGCTGGTCTCCCCCATCACCTGGTCGCACCACTGGGTGTGGGGGCTAGCCAGCGTGGTGGCGCTAATCGTAGTGGCGCTACGGCTAAAGTCCGCACCCCTGGCCGCTTTGGCCTAGTGCAGGGAGCATTATTCATCATGGCCCCGCACTGGTGGTTCTCCCACGGGCAGGTTAACGAGCTGCACTGGAACGTGGTAGAGCAACTGGTGGGCTCCTCCTACACCCTGGCCGCTATCGCCTCTGGCGTAGCCCTGGCCTGGGCGTTACCGGTGCAGGCAACAGCTCGACTAGGCTGGAACTCCTTAAGGAGAACCAATGCCCCTATCTGACTTGGCACGACGCGGTGAAGAACACTTCCATCGCCACGTGATTCCGCGACTACGCCGCGCTGGTTGGCGCCCGCGAGCAGTGGCCTATGACGGCTACGGCTCGGCCACCATGGTGCGCGTAATTGCGCGCGTAGTGATGCGCCCACCCGGCGCACCCGCCGAGGGCCCACTATTCCAGCACATCCCTGAGGATCTGCCTTCTATCACCCAGCTGCGTGAAGCCGCCATAGCTTCACTGCTAGACGCCCAGCGCGGCTGGCGTTCCTTCATTGATATCCCCGTGCCGTTCATCCCCTTCACTGTGAAGGTGGGTGGGCGCAAACTCTCCGCACAGGCAGACCGGGGCGGCTATATCGACGTCGTCATCCGTAACCACAACCTCGAACCCGGCTGGCATGAAGCCACCATCACCGGCCCCGCCATGGACACAATCAAAGCCCCCGTGCTGATCATCCCTGACGGGCCACAGCTGGGCGTGGTGTGCGACATCGACGACACCGTAATGGTCACTCACATGCCTCGCGCCCTGGTGGCCAGCTGGAACGCTTTCGTTAAGCAGTCTTTTGCGCGCCAAGCCGTGCCGGGCATGGCCGCACTGCTCAACCGGGTACAAAAAACCAACCCGGGCGCGCCGGTAATCTACCTGTCTACCGGCGCCTGGAATGTGGTGCCCACTTTGCGTAACTTCTTTGAACGCCACAACTTCCCGCGCGGCCCCATGCTCATGACCGACTGGGGCCCCACCAACACCGGCTGGTTCCGCTCAGGACTGGAACACAAACGCACCCAGCTGCGTCGCCTAATGATTGACCTGCCTGAGGTAAAGTGGCTACTAATTGGTGACGACGGCCAGTTTGACCGGATCATTTACGGCGACCTCGCCCACGACCACGGCGACAAGGTAGAGGCTATTGCCATCCGTAAACTGACCTCATCAGAGCATGTTTTCGCGGGTGGTAACCACCTGGCCCTAGCTGAGCCGCAGGTGCGCAGCCTCAAACAGTCCGGCGCCCTGGTGGTTAGTGGCCGCGACGGCTTCACTTTGGCCCGTAAACTGCCAGCTTCGCTGGTAGGCCCTCAACCGTAAGGAGAACAAAATGGCTAGCAAGCTCCCATTTCTGATTGGCCTGACTGGCGGCTATGTGCTGGGCACCCGCGCCGGGCGCGCCCAGTACGAAAAGATTAAGGCCGCTGCCGGGCGTGTGGCGGAAACTCCCGCCGTGCGCAACCGCGTGGATTCGACTAAGGCTAAGGTTTCCGACGCCGTCAAGCGCCAGGGTGAAAAGGTCACCGACAAGGTGGTTGAATCGGTTAAGGAGCGTCTATTTGGCGGCTCTGGGCAGTCCAACTCCACTCCAGTGGCCGTGCCCGAAGCCCAGGTGCGCCCGCTCAACTGAGCGTCCGACAGGCACCCTGACAGCGTCTAAGCTTTCTGACCTGCCAGGTCTAATACTCCTCTAAATACTCCCGTGCGCCGGGCCTGTTCATTCAGGCCCGGCGCACGCTTGTTTTTGAATTAGTGCACTCCCGCTTGGTATTAGCTCCAGCTCTAGTTTGGAGTTAGGAACTACCTGGTTTAGTTACAGCTCCGATTAGAAGCCGTACACTTCACGGCTGTTGCGGTTAACCAGCTGGCATATTTGCTCTAGGCTCAGCTGGCGCAGCTGCGCCAAGGCGGTTAACGTCACCGGCAACAGGTAAGAGCCATTAGGCATACCCCGGTAAGGGGTGGGCGGCAGGTAGGGGGGCATCGGTTTCTATCAGCAGCAACTGCTGTGGCATCGCCGCAATTGCGGCGCGCAGCTCCCGGTTAGATTTGTAAGTCACCGGCCCCGACACTGAGGCATACCAGCCGTGCTCAGCGCACACCTGGGCCATAGCCTCATCCCCACTAAAGCAGTGGAAAACCGTGCGTTCAGGGGCGCCGTCGGCAATCAAAACCTCAATGCACTCACGGTGAGCCTGGCGGTCATGGATCTGCAACGGTAAACCCAGCTCTTTAGCCAGGGCGATATGGGCGCGGAAAGACTCCCGCTGCGCCACGCCCCCACGCGGGCCGGTACGGAACAAATCCATGCCGGTCTCCCCCACGGCCACCACAGTTTCGGGGTTTTCACGGCAGGCCCGCTCCACCTGGGCCAAGGCGGCGTCAAGATCATATGCACCATGGTGGGCCTCAAAACGCGGCTGCAAACCATCAGGGCCCACCTCGCTGACGCCCGCATGCAGCACCGCCTCATTAGGGTGAATCGCCAGCGCCACCTTCACCCCCGGCAGCTGTCGGGCCAGCTCCAGCGACGGCGCAAAAGCGGGCAGCTCGCAGGCGCTAGTGATCATGCGGTCCACCCCCACTGCCTGGGCTCGCTCTACCAGCTGCGCGGCGCTAAGCGGGCCGGAAGCAGCTGCCGCCCCCGGCCCTTCAGTGGGCGAAATCGGTAAGTGGGTGTGGTTATCCATAACCGCCTGCGGCAGGCGGGCAATATTTCCAGCGCCGGCCAATCGCTCGGCTTACGTTTAGACACTTTGTTCTCCCTGATAGATGAGGGTGGCCCCCGGTTTAATAGATAAGGGTGGCCCCGGTTTAAGGGCGCAGAGCCCGGTTAAGGGCGCAAGTTACATGCACGTGCCCTCGGCGCTACCAGTTACGGCTAGCGACGAGGGCACAGTTAGTTTCTAAGCAGCTCAGGCGCCGGTGACGTCGTCGGGCACCTGCCCGGCGTAACGGGCCAGCTCCTGCTCAATGATGGCTTCATCCAGCTTCACAAACACCGGGGTGGGCTTGCCTACGGGCGTGCCCGGGGTGACTGCGTGACGCTCCCAGGTGGGGGCGGTGGTGTAGTCACCGGTGATGATCGGGTAGGACTTGCGGCCAGCGAAGTCTGCCGGCAGCACCTGCGGGTCCAGCTCGGTTACTTCCTCAATCACCGGCATGGGGGCGATCTGGCCGTCCCCACCCATTACGCGGTCGACGTCGTTAGCGGCGTGCGGCAGGAAGGGGCTGAGCATCAGGTTCAAGTCAGCCACCACCTGGGCTAACACGAACAGAATAGTGCGTAGGCGCTCTTGCTGGTCTTCGCTCTTGAGCTTGAAAGGCTCAGTTTCGGCGATGTAGCGGTTGGCTTCACCCACCAGGCGCATGGCTTCGCTCAAGGCGGCCTTTTGGCGGTGGTGCATGATCAGGTCACCCACGGTCTTGAAGCCGCGCTCAACCTCAGATAGCAGCGAGCGGTCTTCAAAAGTGAACTCGCCCGGCTCGGGGATCTGCCCGAAACGCTTGTGGATCATGGAGGCGGTGCGGTTGACCAGGTTACCCCAGGCAGCCACCAGCTCAGAGTTGGTGCGGCGCACGAACTCAGCCCAGGTGAAGTCAGCGTCAGCGGTTTCCGGGCCGGCAATAGAGATGAAGTAACGCAGCGCGTCAGCCTGGTAGCGGCTGAGCACATCACGCACATAAATCACGATGCCATGCGAGGAGGAGAACTTCTTGCCCTCCATGGTTAGGAACTCGCTGGAAACCACCTCGGTGGGCAGGTTTAGCTGACCGAAGGGGTTGTGGTCGCCGCCGCGTGAGCCCTTACCGTTTTGGGCCAGCATTTCAGCAGGCCAAATCTGGGAGTGGAAAACAATGTTGTCTTTACCCATGAAGTAGTAGGTCAGGGCGTCGGGGTTGTTCCACCACTGGCGCCAGGCCTCGGGGTCGCCGCTGCGGCGCGCCCACTCAATGGAGGCAGACAGGTAGCCGATTACGGCGTCAAACCACACATACAGGCGCTTGCCAGGCTGGTCATCCCAGCCGGGGATCGGGATACCCCAGTCAATGTCGCGGCTCATGGCGCGCGGACGGATTTCCTTGAGGATGTTCTGGGAGAACTTAATGACGTTGGGGCGCCATGTGCCCGAGGCTTCACGCTCATCCAGCCACTCGCCTAGGGCGTCGGCTAGCGCCGGCAGGTCCAGGAACCAGTGGTTGGATTCGATGAACTTGGGGGTTTCGCCGTTGATGCGGCTACGGGGGTTAATCAGGTCAGTGGGGTCGAGTTGGTTACCGCAGTTGTCGCACTGGTCGCCCCGGGCGCCGTCGGCTCCACAGATAGGACAGGTGCCTTCAATGTAACGGTCGGGCAGGGTGCGGCCGGTGGAGGGTGAGATGGCTGAGCGGGTGGTGCGCTCAATCATGTAACCGTTGTCGCGCACGGCCTCGAACATTTCACGCACAACCCGGTAGTGGTTACCGGTGGTGGTGCGGGTAAATAGGTCATAGGACAGACCCAGGGCAACCAGGTCCTCAACAATGAGGCGATTGTTTTCGTCTGCTAGTTCGCGGGCGCTAACTCCAGCCTCGTCGGCGGCCACCAGGATGGGGGTGCCGTGCTCGTCAGTGCCGGAGACCATGAGCACGTCATAGCCAGCCATTCGCATGTAGCGGGAGAAAACGTCTGAGGGGACACCGAAACCGGCTACGTGGCCAATGTGGCGTGGCCCGTTCGCATAGGGCCAGGCAACAGCTGAAAGAATGTGCGTCATGGCCCCTAGTTTACTGGCTTTGGCCTGATTTGCCCGAACCGATATTTGCTTGCGCCGCCTGATAAGCGCTGGCCTTGCCGGCGACGGCGCCCAGTTTGGTCCCCTGGTGGTGACGGCGCCCGGTTTGGCGTTCTAGAGCCGACGGCGCCCAGCAGCTTTGCGTTTTGCTTACGCCGCGTTCTTGTCCGGCCCGCTGTTTTGGCGACGGCGCCCGGCGGCTTTAAATATGCACATGCAGCTTAGGGTTTGGGTTAGACTCTGCCCAAGCACACAGTTTTAAGGATTCACTATGGCCAGTGACGAAAAAATTGATGCAAGCGCGAGCAACGCAGCTAGCAAGGCACCTAGAAGCGTGCCGGATAATATCGACGAACTATGGGATGCCCTGATGGACACAATCCCCGAGATTGAGCCAGAAGCAAATGAGCCAAAAACACTTTGGCGACGCATCTCAGATTGTTTCTGGTACTGCGACAGCTCAGTATTCATGATTATTTTCGGGTTATTCCCGCTCATACTGGGCACAGTAATAGCTGAACCGTACTTTGGCAGAACAGCCATTCCTCCGTACACTACTTTCGAAGGGAGCATCACTAAGAGTATCTATCTTGAGGCCAACAAAACCTATACCCTATACGATGAGCGTATATACGGTCCCCCACATTGCTCTATAGTAGATTCAAAAGGAAATAACTTACCCGTAGAAACCTGGGAACCTAACGAACATGATTCATTCATAAAATTCTATAATGACTTTGGACAAGTGCGCCCCACAAAGTCTGGCACCTACAAATTTTTCTGCACAGACCGAAATGACTCAAACTATCACCCATTTGCTATAGCCGAAACTACCATATTCCCTAGACCTCAAAATATTTCGTCAGAAATATGTTATAATAGGATCATAGTTTTTTATGCTTCAAGCATTGCATTACCCGGACTGCTACTAATATCTGCGGGCACCATAAATCTTATTTTCAGGGGTCTTCGTAACGCAGCCCGTTCACGCGCATACAAGCGATCACTGCAAGGCACTGTTTAAGTTAGTTGTCAAGGGTACTAACCCCCTACCAGGCAGCCCTAGGCACACTGATTATTCCGCTAGGGTTGTATCAGTAGCCGATTTAAGGATTAGTCATGCCCGCTAGCCAGCCTCAAGCTGCCGCCAACCTAGCTGCAGCCGACAGTGACCCATTCGCTCACATCTACGCCAGCCCCAACGCTAAAAACATTCACGCCCCAGCCAGCTTCGGGCCAACATATCTGCAACCCCAGAAAGAGCTACAAACCCCAGAAAGAGCCACGCCGCTGCCCCGCCCATTATGGGCTGAAATAATTATAATATTTCTAGGCTAATAATTATCGCAAGTTCCGCTATCATCCTGACTTTATTTCTGCTAACTATAATCGCACCAAACTTAAACACTTTCTCCGCAGACAACCCCAAAAGTGTCTACCTAGATAACAACAAAGAATACTATTTCTACATTAAAACCAACATTCAGACTATAGCCGACAAGACCAGCTGTGTAATCTCAGGCCCTGGAGACTACCAGGCCTCTATCATGGCACAGCCAGTAGACAGCGAGCTTGACATTGATGGTTACTACAAACTTGGCAGGATCTCTGCAGGTAAAACCGGTACTTACAGTTTTTCTTGCGTTAACCCTGATTTAAACGGTTCGCACTCTTTTGCTGTAGCCGACACTACAGACAACTATTACGCTAAGACTCAAATAGGACTATTTCTTGGCTATTTTTGGGTAATCATTAGCGCAGCCACGATTTTATTGGAGACAGCTTTAATAGTTGCGAGTGTTCGTAACATTTGGCGCGCCTCTAAAGAGCGTCGCCAGCTACAGGCCGAGTTTCCCGCGCCTCTGCCCGCATACATGCCCGCGTCAGCATCAGCAGGCTCCACAGCCACCGCCTCACACGAGTATCGGCCTACGCAACTTTGACGTGCCACGCCAGCTGCGCCGTCGTCGCCCCCGCAGATAACGCAACCAGCATGGGCGCCGTCGTCACCAGCCACGTAAAACGCCGAGCCCGGCACCTATTCAGCTAGGCTTAGAACAGCAACCGAATTAAGGATTTAACATGCCGGACAACCAGTTCAATCCAGGACCGTACGGCTCCGCTAGCACCAGTTACAGCTCCGCTAGCGGCCCGAACCCGCAAAGCGCCCCCAGCGCGGCCACAACCTGGGCCTCCCCGGGGCAAAACGCCGGAATTTTGCCGCCCACGGACCAGAAAAGCCTTATCAGCAAGCCGGGCCTGGGGCTTTCAGTATTTTGGCTGGTTCTCGGGCTAATCACTTTGGCGGTGGGCGCAGGCCTGGCCTCACTGAACCTGACCGACGCCACACTGCCGTCTTTGTCATCTTTTTCTCCGGGCACATCCAAGAGCGCCCAGCTTGAGGCCAACCGGACTTACGCTTTCTATGCTGCCTCAACGAAGTTGGATTCCGCTCGCAAAACCTCCTGCGTGGTGTCTGGCCCCGATGGCTATAGCCCCACGGTAACCAACGCAAACTCCAGCGAAGAGCTTCAGCTGAACAGGAGCTACTACAAGGTGGCGACTTTCAGCCCCAATAAGTCGGGCAGCTACTCTTTTGCTTGCTCTAACCCCAACCTTGACCGTGCCGATGTTTTTGCTATCGCCGACATCACCGACACCACTACGGTCACTTCTAGTAATGACTTGATTTACGCCCGCATCTTTGTGGGCGCTGGTGCTTTCCTTGGCTTGGTGGGCCTGGGGCTAGGCATTTTTGGGGTCATTGCGCTTATCCGCAAGCTTAAGGCCCGCCGCAACTTCACAGATGGCCTGCCCGCGCAGGGTGGGGATAGCGCTTCGGCTAGCTCCGGGGCTTTTAGCGGTTATGCGCCGACGACGCCGGGCCAGGCACCTTTGGGCTACCAGGCTCCGGGGGTTGCGTCCCAGGGGCCGGACGCTGCTGCGGCGTCCCAGTGGGCTGCTGCGGGCGCTGGCGCCGCAGGTACTGCTGCCGCCGCCGCACCTCAGTGGGGTGCACCCCAGGGGCAGTGGGCGGCCCAAGCACAGTCCTCCCCGACGCAGTCCTCCCCAGCCGCTCAAAGCCAGGCTTCTGCACAGAGTTCTAACTCCAGTGCGCAGGCCGCGAGCGCGCACTCTGCTCCGCAGGCGCCAAACCCTTACGTGACCGTGCAAGCGCAGCCTCAGGCTAATCCCTACTTGACCCCTCAGGCTCAGCAAGCTCCGGCGTCGCAACCGGCCCAGCCCGCACAACCGCAGGCTAACCCCTATATAACCGCGCAGGCGCAGCCCGGCCAGAATGTGCAGCCGGGTCAGCCCATCGAGGTCTACGGCCAGCAGGCCACCCAGCCGCTAAACCCCTACGTAACCACGCAGGCTCCTCAAGTACCGCAAGGCTACGGCCAGGCACAGCCCGGTCAGAATGTGCAGCCGGGTCAGCCCATCGAGGTCTACGGCCAGCAGGCCACCCAGCCGCTAAACCCCTACCTCACCCAGCCACAACCGCAGGCACAGGCACAGGCACAGGCACAGGCACAGGCAAGTGTCGCACAAAGTGCCGCGCAGGCTGGCACCCCGGCTGGAACCCAGGTTGGTACTCCGGCCGGCGCTCATGCTGGTTCCCCTGCTGGCGCGCAGGGCCAAAATGCTGCCGGCTACTGGCCGGTGCCTAACTTTGCTCCGTCCGACCAAGCCGCTCAGCCCGGTCAGCCTGATCAAGCCGGTCAGCCTACCCAGGCGTCGCAGGGCTATGGGCAGGTACCCCAGGGTTATGGCCAGCCAGTACAACCGCAGGTTAACCCCTACGTAACTCCTCAGGCACAGCAAGCTCCGACGTCGCAAACAGCTCAGCCGCAGAGCTACGCCCAGTCAGCCCAGCCGCAGGGATACCCTCAGGCAGCGCAGCCCACGGCTCCTCAAGTACCGCAGGGTTACGGCCAGGTTCAGCCCGGTCAGCCGGTTCACGGGTACGGACAGCCAGTTCAGCCGGGCCAGCCCATCGAGGCTTACGGCCAGCAAGCCACCCAGCCGTTAAACCCCTACCTCACCCAGCCGCAAGCACAGCCGCAAGCACAGGCACAGGCCCAGCCAAGTGTTGTGCCAAGCGCCGCCCAGGCAGCCCAGGCAGCCCAGGGATATGGGCAGCAGGTGCAGGGATACGGTCAAGCAGTGCAGGGATACGCACAGCAGGCACAGCCGGTGCAGCAGCCCGCTCAGGTGCCTGGGGTAAGCCAGTTGGAGCACCCGAACCAGCCGGGCAGGCCTACTCAGCCTTTGCAGCCTACGAATGACACACGGGTTATCGCCAGCCCGACTGACACCAACCAGGTGGTTTTCGAGCCGGCTAAGCCGGTTTCTAGCCAGTTGCTTCTCAGTCACCGGTCTCTGAGCACACTGGTGCAAATGAGGAAGTTGAGGAGACTGACCAGCGTCCTGTGGATGCCATGTACACGGATCCAACCCGAGTAATCAGCACCACCGAGGCCGCCAACCGCTACAACTAGCGTTCACTACAGATACAGATACACACAAAATCGTCCGTTCCCTATTAAAAATCCATGGGGTTTTATAGGGAACGGACGATTTTTCAGTATTTGTGAGCAGTGGCCTGGGCTAGCAGCCTTACTCGGCCCTGTTCAGCCTCGCTTGGCCCGTAACTTGAGCCTTAACCTGCCCCTTAACCTGAGCCTTACTCGACCTCAGCCAGCTCCACGCCAGCCTCAACCAGCTTGGCCTTGGCGGCCTCGCCCAGCTCGGGGCTGACCGGCTCGGTCAGGTTGGTCAGCACTCGCACCTGGTAGCCCTTGGAAGCGGCGTCCAGCGCAGTGTCGCGCACGCAGTGCGATAGCGCCAGGCCCACAATGTCTAGGCTGTCCACCCCGGCGTCCTTAAGCAGCTGGTCCAAGCCCACACCGGCGTCGTCGACCCCCTCAAAACCAGAGTAGGCCGCCGCGTACTGGCCCTTCTTAACCGAAGCGTCCGGGGCCAGGTCCGCCAGCGCCGGGTGCAGCTGCGCGTTAGCAGTGCCGGCCACGCCGTGCTTGGGCCAGGTGTCCACGAAGTCGGGCTGGTCGCTAAAGTGCGTGCCCGGGTCAATGTGCCAGTCCTGAGTGGTTGCCACCAGCGCGTATTCCTTGCGGTGTGCGGGCACGTAGGCGGCCACGCGCTCGGCGACGGCATTGCCTCCCACGATGGGCAGCTCCCCGCCCTCGCAGAATGTGGGCTGCACATCTACCACGATTAGTGCTCGAGTCATTTTCTTCTCCCTATGGTTGCGGTTTTTCCCTTAGGTCTTTGGTAGCCGGTGGATGGCCGGGGTGGGCGGCAGGCCGGGCGATCAGCAGCTCAACCGGACCGGCGAGCTACGTCCTCGCCAGAAGCGTGGCGCCGCCCTCCCCAGCCAGAGTATTTAGTTTTCGCGGGCAGCCAGAGCCGCCTGGTACAGCTCATTCTTGCGCAGGCCGTGGGTTTGGGCCACCTGCGCGGCCGCCTGTTTGAGACGTAGGCCCTGGTCAGCTAGGGTCAGCACCTGGTCTACTACCTGTTCGACGCCGACACTAGCCCCCGCAGAGCCGGCAACTACCAGCACAATTTCTCCCCGCGCCCCCTCGGCAGTGGCCGCCACCAGCTCATCTAGGCTGGCGCGCAGTACTTCTTCATGGGTTTTGGTCAGTTCCCGACACAGTGCCGCACGGCGCTGCCCACCGAAAGCTTTAGCCAGGTCAGTTAGGGTTTCGTGGACGCGGCGGGGGGGATTCGAAGAAAATCAGGGTGTGGGCGTCGCTGGCTAGTGAGCTTAGTAGCCGGGTGCGCTCGCCGCTTTTGCGAGGCAGGAACCCTTCAAAACTGAAACGGTCGCTGGCCAGGCCCGATAGCGCCAGTGCGGTGAGCACTGCGGAAGGTCCGGGGGCCACGGTAACCGGCACGTCGGCGTCGATAGCGGCGTTGACCAGGCGGAATCCTGGGTCGGAAACCGAGGGCATACCGGCGTCGGAAATCATCAGCACGCTGGAACCGCCGCGCGCGGCCTGCAGCAGCTGCCCGGAGCGTTCGCGCTCGTTGTGTTCATGGAAGGCCAGCAGCCGGCCGCCAATTTTCACGCCTAGGCGCTGGGCCAGGTTCAGGGCGCGGCGGGTGTCTTCAGCGGCGACGACGTCGGCCAGGGCCAGGGCGGCCATCAGGCGCGGCGAGGCATCTCCACGGTTGCCGATAGGGGTTGCCGCCAGGGTGATTGTGCCCCGAGCTGGGGCGTATTCGGCCAGGTCAAGGCCTGCGCAGGGCCGGGCACAGAGTTGGCAGGCAGTGCTTGCTCTGCCTCGCTGGCATGGGCCGGTTGCTCTCCTTCGCCGGCAGGGGCCGACGACGCAGGCGCGCCCATACGCAGCAGCGCAGGTTCGCCCAGCGAGCCGGCGGCGGGAGCCTCCAACTCACTTGCAGCAGGGCTTGGCACATCTTGATTGGGCGCCATATAACCTTCCCCTTTTAGATACAGGCAAAATCATCCTTCACCTATAAAAATATGCGTTTAAATCATAGGCGACGGACGATTTTGCCTGTATTTGTAGATCATGCCTGTACTTACAGATTTTGCCTGCATTCACAGACTGTACCTGCAAACAACAGTGCAGCCGGCTTAAATCCAGCTCTTAAACAGCATGTGCCAGAGCCAGAAGTTGTAGTCCACCACCTGCGCGGTCCATATCGGCCACCACAGGACGGCAAACACAACCGCCGCCAGCGCAATAATGCCGGTCAGTATCAGGCCCATGAACATCGAGGGCTCATAGTCCTTGCCCAGCACCTGTCCCCCGCCAAGGTAGGCACCCAGTTCGTCTTTCAAAGTTACCTTTAGCGTTCGTTTCCTTGGTGGCGACGTCGTCGCTTACGTCACCATCAGAGGCATCGGTCCCGGCGGCGTCAGCCCCAGCAGCCCCCGCAGAACCAGTAGCCCCAGCGGAGCCAGACCCGGCAGAGCCACCAGAACCAGCCGTAACCACGCCGTCGCCGTCGAGCAAGCCAATTCCCCAGCCCAGCGCCACAGTCAGCGCCAAAACCACGAACGGCACGAAAGCTACCGTGTAGAAAGTGAAAATAGTGCGGTCCCAGTACATGAACCAGGGCAGGTACAGGCCAATGTAACCAGCCAGCACTACCCAGCCGCGCCAGTCGCGCTTAAGCGCCACATAGGCAACCACCACAAATACCGCCACGAAAGCCGCCCACCAGATCGGGATGTTACCGATCGAGGTGATAGCCCGCACGCAGTTACGGGTGTCGCAGTGGTAGGCGTCGGCTCCCAAGGTGTCATTGGACTGCCAGTAGAAGGAGGTGGGCCGCATCTGCAGCAGCCAGCCGCTGGGCTTAGCCATGTAGCTGTGGGGGGTGGATAGGCCCACGTGGAATTTGTAGATGGCGCGGTGGTATTCAATAAAGTCCGCGATCGAATCGGGCAGCCAGGAGCCGCGCCCAGCTGCGCGCTCAGCCGCCGCCCAGCCGTGCTTGTAGGCGCTGGGGTTCATGAACCAGCCGAACCAGCTAAGCAGGTAGGTCACCCCCGCCACGGGCACAAGCCGCATAAAGTTACCCCAGCCGCGTGAAACCAGGGTTTCCAGCTTCCACACCTTGGCTTTAACAGCGCGCAGCGCGGTGCCGTCCCAAATCACGGTCATAATGCCGATGGTTGCCAGCAGGTACAGGCCCGACCATTTAACCGAGCAGGCGCAACCCAGCAGCACGCCGGCGCTAATCATCCATGGGCGCCAGCCGGCCTTGGGGGCTAGGGCACCTTCAGTGGTGCCTTCCAGCAGGCGCGCGATGCGTTCGCGTTGGCTTTGGCGGTCACGCACAATGCAGTAGACAGCGGCCAGGGCGAAGAATCCAATAAACCCGTCCAGCAGGCCGATACGTGACTCGGTGATGCCCACGCCGTCGATAGCCAGGAACAATCCCGCCAGACCCACCAGCAGCGGTGAGGGGAACAGTCGCCACACCAGGCGGCACAGCAGGAACACGGTGGCAATACCCGCTAGGGCCACTGCCAAGCGCCAACCCCAGCTGGAGGCCGGCCCGATCAGCTCCATACCCGTGGCGATCAGCCATTTACCTAGCGGCGGGTGCACCACAAAGGACGCCTCGGGGCTGAGCGTGGAGAAATTACCGCGCACAAAACTGGCGTTGGCGTTTTGCGCCCAGGTGCCCTCATAGCCCAGATGCCAGATCGAGTAGGCATCTTTGACGTAGTAGGTCTCGTCAAACATGATTTCGTGGGGGCTGCCCAGGTTCCACAGGCGCGTGAAGGCGGCGATCAGGGTGGTCACCACAGTGGCGATCCAGCCGTTGCGGGTCACTACTCGCGAAGGTAGGCGCGAGGGTAGGCCCAGCACAGCCCGTAGCTGCTCGCGGGTGCGCGGCTGGGGGCTTTCTAGTGCCGGTGCTGCCGTGCCTGCCTGCGACGACGCCGGGGCTGCCGCGCCTGCCGTGGCTGCGGTACCTGCCTGTGCTCCCGACGACGACGCCGGGCCTTGCGTTGTCCCTGCAGTTGCCGGGGCTGCGGCACCTGACGGGGCCTGGCTACCTACCTGCGACGACGCCGAGGCACCTGACGGAGCTGCCCCGCCCTGCTGAGCAGCGGCGTCGGGCTTAGCGCCAGGACCCGAGGGCTTAGCAGCTGAATCCTGCCTACTGTTCGGCTCTGACAAAGTAATTGGAAAACGCGTGCCACGCACGGGGGTGACGTCGTCTTCCGGATCTAAATAGGCGTCAGCGTCCGGGCTTGGAGTAGTGGGCTGATCGTTCATTCGGCCAGTCTATTGCCTTTATGAGCCCAATACCGACTCTCAGCTCACTTTCAGCAACCACTATCACTTTATATTTAGCTATTAGTGTCGCTCACCACACTAGCAGCCCTGCCCAGGAGGCCGGCCCCACGCGTCCCGCCCGGCCCACCCAGGGCCGCCTCTCACAGCACCGCCCAGCTCACCCGGGGACGGCGCCAATCCCGCACGTCCCACCCGGCTCACCCAGGGGCCGCCGCTCACAGCACCGCCCGGGGACGGCGTCGTCGCTAGCGCCCCCCCGAAGCTGCCGCCGCCATAACTGCTGGAGCTGCTGAAGCCGCCGGAGCTGGACGAGGAGGAGCTGTAGCTGACCGAGCTGCTGGTTTGCCACACCACCGCGCTGGTTACCGGCTGGAAGCCATAGTCTAGGTCGCGGGTCAGGTCTAGGTTGTATAGGTCCGGGCCGGAGTCGTCCCAGCTGTAAGCCACTTGCTGGCTGGCCATCATTTGGGCGCCCAGCGGCACTAGGGCGTCTTGCACCTTGGCGGCCATACCGACGGCGGCCGCATTGGCTAGGTCGCTGCGGTACTGCTGCGGGGTGGTGGGGGCGTACATGGCGCTGTTGGTTAGGTAAGCGCAGTAGGCCCGCATTTGTCCGCCAACTATCAGGCCGCGCTGGGTGTAGCAGGTGCTTACGTTGTATGAGTGCATGAAGGCGGCAATGAAGCAGAAGCCGGGCACAGCCCATACCCAGTGGTTGTAGTGGGCCACACTGTAGAGGCTGAAAGCAAATATGGTCAGCCACAAAAGCATGCTGCAACCATTAGCTAACCCCCCACAGCTGGTACGCAAATTAGCTGAGCTATATTCTTTGTCGGCTGCTCTAGCGAATTTACGCATACCACTGCTTGTGGACTCATTGTTTTTAAGTACCGCACGCATTTGGGCTAAATCGAATTGGCTGGCTCGCAATTTATTCGAAATCATAAATAGCGCAGCCAGTAATGCCTGTTGGCTGGGGTAAAGCCTGCCGGGCTGTTTGCCGGTTAGCGCAATGGTCCACTGCCCGTGCTGTAGCGGCGGGCCGGAGCGGGCCGCCTGCGCCACCTGCTGTGCGTTAGCTACACGCAGATCCAGGTAGCGGTACCTTTGGGCGTCTCCTGGACAGACGTTAACCAGTCCAGCGTTGGTCAGGGACAGCAGGGTGCTGGTTAGCTGGCGGGTGCGCCGGTTCTTTTGTTTAGCTTTGCTGGGGAAGACATGGCTGGAAAATTCTGCGATTACTGCCGGCGACAGGTTAGGCATTTGGGTCACCAGCATGTCGGGCACAACAAACTGGGCTTGGGCGGCGCGGCGTGAGCTGAATGCGCCGTACAGCCCCACTGCGGCTATCAGCACACATACGCCAAAGCCGGCGGGAATTAGCCAGTCAAGCCACCAGGGGCGCTCTTGGGGTAGGCGGGTTTTTACGGCCTCGTCGATGGCTTGCTGACGCTGGGCTGGCGTGGCCGTGGGGGTGTAGCCGGGAATGGTGCTGGCGTCCCACATATAGGCCAGGGTTACGGATTTTCCACCTTTAACAAAGTCGGCTTTGTAGTGGCGTCGGGAGGCGGCTTGGGGGTCGCCGGGAATGGTGTAGTTGGTGGTGGGGGCGCCGCCTGGGGTGCCGGTAGCGACGCCGTCGTAGTGCAGCCACATCCAGGTGCGCTGGGCGGGGACTTGCTTGGGCATGGAGAAGTCGATGCTGAGGTGTTTAATGGGCACCGTGTTTTTGTCGGAGATGGGGCTCCACAGGACTTTGACGATGTCGTTGGTCAGCTCCCCGCCGCCGATAAAGCTCATGGTGATGCGGTAGCGCAGGGCGGAGGCGGAGCTGGTGCGTTTAATATTCCAGCCGATCTCAACTTTGGTGGGGTAGTTGACGGCTTCCCCGTTGTAGTCGGTGGAGCTGTCGGCTATGCGCACATAGGTTTTGCCGGCGTACTGCTCGTCCCATTCTTTTGTGCTTGAGATGGTGGAGGGGTCTGTGAAGCTGCTTTTGGTCAGCTCCTGGTTGGTGTCTAGGTCCGTGACTGTTACGTTTTTTAGCTGCTGGCCTTGTTTTAGCTCGTAGAGCTGGAACATTTGCGAGTAGCTACGGGTGTCTTTGATGCGGATGGTGACGTCTTCGGTGACGTTTAGGTTGCGCTCAGCGGTGGCGTAAGCGCTGTACTGTAAGTTTGTGTACAGGATGGGGGCGTTGTCGAATTTGGTTTTTTCAACTCGCTGATAAAAATTGTTGCCCCAGGCGATGGCACTGACCACCGCGATCCCGAGTACTGCTGCCAGCGTCGCTTTAATTAGAGCTTTAAATAGCTCTCGGCTGATGCCTGCGCTTTGGTCCATGCCATAAGCGTATTAGGTAAGTGGGGTGCGGTATGGGCAAAAATGCCCAGGTGGTTTGTTCTTTGCCGACGACGACGCCGGGCCCAGGCTGGTAAAGCAAAAAAATGGTGGGGGTGTCGACCCCAAACAGGACCAAACACCCCCACCACCAAGAAACGGTTGGCAGTGCCCTACTCTCCCACAACCCACCAGTTGCAGTACCATCAGCGCAGAAAGGCTTAACTTCCAGGTTCGGAAAGGATACTGGGTGTAACCCCCTCGCTAAAACCACCAACACAACCAAAATAAGCAACACCCCAAGGGATGAAACCCACCAGTCAGTGAAACAATTATCCACTTAACAACCCAACCCTAAAGGCCGTGTTGGTCGTGAACCGCACAGTGGACGCAAACACCCCCAAAAACAAACCACCAACCAAAACCAGTCGATGAAATATTGTTAGTTATCGGTCAATTAGTACTAGTAAGCTGGTCACTTTACAATGTCTACACTCCTAGCCTATCAACCCGGTAATCTACCGGGAACCTCCCCCCAAACAATATGGGACGGAAACCTAATCTCGAAGCTAGTTTCCCGCTTAGATGCTTTCAGCGGTTACCCATCCCGAACGTAGCAAACCAGCCATACCCCTGGCAGGATAACTGGCACACCAGAGGTTCGTCCGTCCCGGTCCTCTCGTACTAGGGACAGCCCTTCTCAAGTTTCCAACGCGCGCAGAGGATAGGGACCGAACTGTCTCACGACGTTCTAAACCCAGCTCGCGTACCGCTTTAATGGGCGAACAGCCCAACCCTTGGGACCTGCTCCAGCCCCAGGATGCGACGAGCCGACATCGAGGTGCCAAACCATGCCGTCGATATGGACTCTTGGGCAGGATCAGCCTGTTATCCCCGGGGTACCTTTTATCCGTTGAGCGACGACCCACCCACACGGGATCGCCGGATCACTAGTTCCTACTTTCGTACCTGCTCGACCTGTCAGTCTCGCAGTCAAGCTCCCTTGTGCACTTACACTCAACACCTGGTTACCGACCAGGATGAGGGAACCTTTGAGCGCCTCCGTTACAATTTAGGAGGCAACCGCCCCAGTTAAACTACCCACCAGGCACTGTCCCTAACCCGGATCACGGGCCAAGGTTCAGGCACACGCTATAACCAGAGTGGTATTTCAACAACGACTCCACAATCACTAGCGTGACCACTTCACAGTCTCCCACCCTATCCTACACAAGCTATAACGCGCACCAATACCAAGCTATAGTAAAGGTCCCGGGGTCTTTCCGTCCTTCTGCGCGTAACGAGCATCTTTACTCGTAATGCAATTTCGCCGAGTTCATGGTTGAGACAGTAGAGAAGTCGTTACGCCATTCGTGCAGGTCGGAACTTACCCGACAAGGAATTTCGCTACCTTAGGATGGTTATAGTTACCACCGCCGTTTACTGGGGCTTAAATTCACCGCTTCACCAACAAAAAGCCAGCTGACGGTTCCTCTTAACCTTCCAGCACCGGGCAGGCGTCAGTACGTATACATCGCCTTACGGCTTCGCACGCACCTGTGTTTTTAGTAAACAGTCGCTTCTCCCTGGTCTCTGCGACCCTCAACCCTAGAAAGCCAAAAATGGTTTCATCAAGTATCAGGCCCCCCTTCTCCCGAAGTTACGGGGGCATTTTGCCGAGTTCCTTAACCATGATTATCTCGTGCGCCTAGGGCATACTCTGCCCGACCACCTGTGTCGGTTTAGGGTACGGGCGGCCAGCCACCTCGCGTCGAAGCTTTTTCTCGGCACCACAGGATCACCCCTACTTCCCACCCATAAGTGGTCATCATCCCGCCTCACATAAAACCACCCGGATTTACCTGAGCAGTAGCTACACGGTTAAACGAGGTATTCCATCACCTCGCGAAGGCTTCCACTGTGCGTCACTCCACACGCTTGCCTACCAAGAAAGCCTGTCCCCAAACCAAAACCACAACCAGACTTCCGAAGAAACCCGACCGTGTTTTTTTAGCGTGGGTTAGTACCTTTCAGTCAACACTTGACGGTTACCAGCCGGTACCGGAATATCAACCGGTTATCCATCGACTACGCCTGTCGGCCTCGCCTTAGGACCCGACTCACCCAGGGCGGACTAGCCTAGCCCTGGAACCCTTGGTCATTCGGCGCTAGGGTTTCTCACCCCTAGTATCGCTACTCATGCCTGCATTCTCACTTGCGTACCGTCCACGACACAATCACTCGGCCGCTTCACCCAGTACACAACGCTCCCCTACCACCCCCCAACCCCTGGCCAGTAAAACTGACAGGGTGCTTGTTGAGGATCCGCGGCTTCGGCGGTGTGCTTGAGCCCCGCTACATTGTCGGCGCACGATCACTTGACCAGTGAGCTATTACGCACTCTTTCAAGGATGGCTGCTTCTAAGCCAACCTCCTGGTTGTCAACGCGACCGCACATCCTTTCCCACTTAGCACACGCTTAGGGGCCTTAGCCGGCGATCTGGGCTGTTTCCCTCTCGACAACGGAGCTTATCCCCCGCTGTCTCACTGCCACGCTATACCCGGACGGTATTCGGAGTTTGGTTGACGTCAGTAACCCTGTAAGGCCCATCAGCCATCCAGTAGCTCTACCCCGCCCGGAACCACGCAACGCTGCACCTAAATGCATTTCGGGGAGAACCAGCTATCACGGAGTTTGATTGGCCTTTCACCCCTACCCACAGCTCATCCCCTCCATTTTCAACTGAAGTGGGTTCGGTCCTCCACACGCTCTTACACGTGCTTCAACCTGGCCATGGGTAGATCACCCCGCTTCGGGTCTAGAACGTGCCACTAACCGCCCTTTTCAGACTCGCTTTCGCTACGGATCCCCACACGGGTTAACCTCGCGACACGCCACTAACTCGCAGGCTCATTCTTCAATAGGCACGCCATCACCCCCCAAAAAAAGGGCTTTGACGGCTTGTAAGCGCCCGGTTTCAGGTACTATTTCACTCCCCTCCCGGGGTACTTTTCACCATTCCCTCACGGTACTTATCCGCTATCGGTTACCAGGAAGTATTTAGGCAGCTAAGTGGTCTTAGCAAATTCACACAAGATTCCACGAGCCCCGTGCTACTTGGGGAAAAACATGCCCAACGCAGTGCCTGATGTTTCGCCTACCGGAGTATCACCGTCTACGCTTAGCCTTCCCAGACTATTCAACTACACCAAACATTTATAACTACGCACACCCCCGCCAGAGAATATACGAACACGCCCCACAACCCCGCATCAGCAACAACTGGCGTCTATCACACTAACACGGTTTCACCTAATCCGCTTTCGCTCGCCACTACTAACGGAATATCTTTTCCTGCGGGTACTAAGATGTTTCACTTCCCCGCGTACACCCCCACACGCCCTATACATTCAGGCGCAGGTAACAAGACATTACTCTTGCTAGGTTCCCCTATTCGGAAACCCTCGGATCAAAGCCTGTCAGACAGCTCCCCGAGGCTTATCGCAGTCCACCACGTCCTTCATCGGCCCCTGATACCAAGGCATCCACCGAACGCTCTTAAAAACTAACAACAAAAAAACAACACCAACCAACCAACAAAAAGGAACAAAATCCTTTAAATCAATCAGTCAGTATTGCTTGCAAAGATCAAAGATGCTCGCGTCCACTATACAGTTCACAACCAACACACCCACACCAAACAAACAACCACAATAAAGCAATCACTCGCATTGGTGGGGTCAGGTCCGGAGCGCTGCTCCAGAACCCCGACAGCATGCCAAGCCCTTTTAGCCCCGTCCCTCTTTGCCAAAAAAGACAGAGCCAAAACATCTATAAAACGAATTCCCTAACGGTTCTTCTCGCCGTTCCAAAACAAAACTCCTTAGAAAGGAGGTGATCCAGCCGCACCTTCCGGTACGGCTACCTTGTTACGACTTCGTCCCAATCGCTAGCCCCACCTTTAACCGCTCCCCGTAGAGCCACGGGCTTGGGGTGTTGCCAACTTTCGTGACGTGACGGGCGGTGTGTACAAGGCCCGAGAACGTATTCACCGCAGCGTTGCTGATCTGCGATTACTAGCGACTCCACCTTCATGGTGTCGAGTTGCAGACACCAATCCGAACTGAGACCAGCTTTAAGGGATTAGCTCCACCTCACAGTATCGCAACCCTCTGTACCGGCCATTGTAGCATGCGTGAAGCCCAAGACATAAGGGGCATGATGATTTGACGTCATCCCCACCTTCCTCCGAGTTGACCCCGGCAGTCTCCCGCGAGTCCCCACCACAACGTGCTGGCAACACGGGACAAGGGTTGCGCTCGTTGCGGGACTTAACCCAACATCTCACGACACGAGCTGACGACAACCATGCACCACCTGTGAAAACCACCCAAAAGGGTAAACCCTATCTCTAGAGCCACGGTTAACATGTCAAGCCTTGGTAAGGTTCTTCGCGTTGCATCGAATTAATCCGCATGCTCCGCCGCTTGTGCGGGCCCCCGTCAATTCCTTTGAGTTTTAGCCTTGCGGCCGTACTCCCCAGGCGGGGCACTTAATGCGTTAGCTACGGCGCAAAACCCCCGGAAAGGAGCCTCACACCTAGTGCCCAACGTTTACGGCGTGGACTACCAGGGTATCTAATCCTGTTCGCTCCCCACGCTTTCGCTCCTCAGCGTCAGTAACGGCCCAGTAACCTGCCTTCGCCATCGGTGTTCTTCCTGATATCTGCGCATTCCACCGCTACACCAGGAGTTCCAGTTACCCCTACCGCACTCTAGCCGGCCCGTACCCACCGCAAGCCCCCGGTTGAGCCGGAAGTTTTCACGACAGACGCGACCAGCCGCCTACGAGCTCTTTACGCCCAATAATTCCGGACAACGCTTGCGCCCTACGTATTACCGCGGCTGCTGGCACGTAGTTAGCCGGCGCTTCTTATCCAGGTACCCTCAACACCACCAAAAAGACAGTGCCTTGTTCCCTGACGAAAGAGGTTTACAACCCGAAGGCCTTCATCCCTCACGCGGCGTCGCTGCATCAGGCTTGCGCCCATTGTGCAATATTCCCCACTGCTGCCTCCCGTAGGAGTCTGGGCCGTATCTCAGTCCCAGTGTGACCGTCCACCCTCTCAGGCCGGCTACCCGTCAAAGCCTTGGTAGGCCATCACCCCACCAACAAGCTGATAGCCGCGAGCCCATCCCTTACCAGAAAAAACAACCTTTCCAAACCAACCCATGCAGGCTAGTCAGAATATCCCGTATTAGCTACCCTTTCGAGCAGTTATCCAGGAAAGTAAGGGGCAGGTTACTCACGTGTTACTCACCCGTTCGCCACTAATCAACCAAGCAAGCTTGGTATTTTCGTTCGACTTGCATGTGTTAAGCACGCCGCCAGCGTTCGTCCTGAGCCAGGATCAAACTCTCCAAAAAAAACATGAAGAACCAGAAAACAACTAGCTCAAAAAAAATAATAGTTGACAAAGAAATCAACAAGAAAAACCCCCCAACAAACACCATGCCTGTTGGAGAAGAATTCAAGACATAAAAAACTTGACACACTATCGAGTTCTCAAACAACGCACTCACAAGAAAAACCCACAAACCAAACCAGCCTGCATGCTTTCCTCAAAGCACCAGAGAAGCTTACCTTGAAAGTTTTTATCGCGCAAGTCCCGGATCAGTGATCCGCGCCTCTCTCGCACCGTTCCAGGAGGAAGAATTTCAACCGCCTCAACCGGTGCCAGAAAACTATAAACCACCACGCCCCACCCGCGTCAAATTAATTCTAGATGCACTAGCTCACAGTAAATGCGGGTGGGGTCCCGCTATTTCAGCAACTACCCAGGCGCTTACTTATTAGTGCTGGTAGGGGTCTCTACGGTGTAGGAAACGCTAGTGTCCAGCACACCATTAACGGTTAGGTTCTTACCGCATACCAGTTGGGTTTCGCCTACCTTAATAGTGACTTCCTGCTGGTCACAGCCAGTGAGCTTAAAGGTGACCTGCTCATCCTTAATGGACTTAACGGTCATGACGCCCTCACCGATTGAGGCAGACTGCTGATTGCCCAGGTCTTCCTTCACACCTTCCCTGGAGTCGGCGTCACCATTGCCAGGAGCCGTAACCGTGGGGGCTGCGCCCGGAGTAGCAGTAGCAGAGGTAGAGCCCTTAGAGCCACCAAGACCCTTATTAAGAGCAGATTTAGCCGTGCTAGGTAGTGCGGTTGCGGCTACATGGGTACCACCAGAACTGGGCTTCTTCTCTGAGTCCGAGCAAGCGACAAGACCCAGGGCCAGCATACCTGCTGCTCCGACACACATCACCTTTTTGACCAAATTAGTCATTTTTCAGCCTTTCGTCATCGCTTCCAGGTTATTTTCAGGTTTCTTTAAGGAAGCTAGTCGGTTCCCGTTGTTATATTTCTGTTGCGTTCGGGACGGTAACCCGCGAGAGTTGGGGAGCTTGTTGACCGGTCTGTACCGTTTCTTCAGGTCTGGGTTTAAGGGAGCTCAGCTGAGTATCCGATCGCTCCGGGGTGGCCCCATCTAGCTTAAGGGGCCACCCCTTTTTTTGCTTTTTTCCAGTCTATTTCAGCCAGCAAACACCTCCGCGCACCGAACAAATTCCCAGGAATCTTCCAGTTCGGCACCAAAAGTACACACGCACGCCACTGTGGCTAGGTGATTGGTTTGCTGCATGGCCTCAGGGTACCGGGTGAACCTGAAAAAACCTGGAGCTTATTGCTATTTAAGACAGAAAAACCCGCATTTTCTGGTTACAAATCTATAAAGATTGGGTCCGGGGTGGTCAGTTTGGGCCAAACATCCCGCACAGACAGCGTGTGCGGACAGGCGTGAGCAAGCCGCGAGCGCACAGCTTTCTCCCAGCTAAGCCCGCAAACAGCCCGCTTAAGCCCGAAATTGTCCCTCCTGGGCGCTCAGGTTTCTTTCAGCTAACGACGACGACGCCGGGACAGCTAGTTTCGCCCTAGTTTCGCCGTCGACGCCGCTTTTAGGGCCCCTGCGACGGCGTCCGGCTCGGCTCGGCGGCAGCCCTCAGCACCCCGGCCGCTAGAGCCCAGCAAACCAGTAAGCAGCCCTCAGCACCCCGGTCGCTAGAGCCCCAGCCAGCCCCGCCGTCGCACCCAGCAACGATGCCCGGGCCTGCCTTAAGCCAAATACCTACTCAAGCCCCACTAAAAACTAGTGACCCCCGATAGGCTGGGATCGTGAAGAAACTACCCCGCCTATTGGCCAGCGCAATCGCTTGCGCCACCTTAGCCCTAAGTGCGTGTAGTCCGAGTCCGTTGAAACTGTCAGATTCCGAGGCCACACTCACCCCCACCCAAGCCAGCACGCAGTATTCTGCCGGCCTGGCCAGCTATTACAGTCAGAAAGTTGACTGGACTAAATGCGGCGAGTTTAAGTGCGCTACCGTTAAAGTCCCGCTGGATTACGCCAATCCGCAGGGCGAGAGCATTTCCTTGGCTTTGAAGAAGCGCGAAGCTGACGGCACCAAGAAAGGCACCTTGTTCATCAACCCCGGCGGCCCTGGCGGCAGCGGCGTGGACCTGGTGAACTCGGTGAGCCGCATGTTCTCCTCTGACCTACTGCGCGCCTATGACATCGTGGGCTTTGACCCGCGCGGCGTGGGCCAATCAACCGCCGTCGACTGCTAACCGACAGCGAAACTGACGCCATGCGTGCCAGCAACGAGGGCGCTAGCCTCGCCAAGGGCATCAGTGAGAAGTGCTCTAAGAAAACCAACCCGGTAGCGCTGCTGGACCACATTGACACCCCTTCAGCCGCTAAGGACCTAGACATCCTGCGTCAGCTAAGCGGCGACAGCAAGCTCAACTACCTGGGCTACTCCTACGGCACCTACCTAGGTGCCACCTACGCGGATCTGTTCCCCAGCAATGTGGGCCGCATGGTGCTTGACGGCGCCGTCGACCCCACCTTGAGTGCCCACCAGGTTTCTTTGGGGCAGGCGAAGGGCTTTGAGAACTCTCTGCGCGGATATGTGGCTTACTGCCTTAAGCGCTCTAGCTGCCCGCTTACTGGCTCGGTTGACGACGGCGTAAAGCAGGTGCGTACCTTCCTGGAAGGGCTGCGTAAGTCGCCGCTAAAGACCTCTGACCCAGAGCGGCCACTGACCTACAGTCTGGCTGTTTCCGCCGTCATTGGCCCGCTATATGCGGACAGTATTTGGGACACGCTCACTATGGCCCTGTCGCAGGGTATGAAGAAGCACGATGGCTCTATGTTGCTGCGTATCGCTGACCTGCTGGCTTCGCGCGACGACAAAGGCCACTACACGGATAACTCTGCGGTTGCCATCATGGCCATTAACTGCCTGGATTACCCGGTGCAGGGCGACAAGACCACCTGGGCCAATCAGGCTAAAGAGCTAACCCAGGCCTCGCCTACTTTCGGCGCTTCCCTGGCTGGCTCTGATGAGATGTGTCAGCTGTGGGGCCACAAAGCTACCCACGAGCGTACGGCGCTAACCGCTAAGGGCAGTGCGCCAATCCTGGTTGTGGGCACCACCGGCGACCCGGCCACCCCCTATGCGTGGGCGCAGTCCCTGAACAAGCAGCTTTCCAACTCCAGGCTGCTGACCTGGAAGGGCTGGGGGCACACTGCCTATGGCCGCGCGGACAACTGCATCACCAAGGCCGTGGATAACTACCTGTTGTCGGGCACGCTGCCTGCCGATAACAAAACCTGCGGCAACACCGACACCACTGTTAAGTAAAACGCCGGTAGCTAACAGCAACGGGTGGCTTCCCAAATGCGGGGAGCCACCCGTTTTATATAAGTGCTTATACCTTGGGCCAACGTGATCTTGGCCAGATTTTTGGCTCCGCCGGGCGCGGGGCGTTACGGCTTAGGCGTCGAGTTCGCCGGCTAGGTTGCGGGTGAAGAACTCGGCCAGGCGCGCTCCGGTTAGGCCCTGGCTGAGTCCGTAAACGAGTTTGGCGTAAGCGGCCTCTAGGGTCATGTCCCCGGTGCCGACGGCGCCCGCCTGGGCTAGCACGTCGCCGGTTTCGTAGGCTCCCAGCAGCACTGTGGCCTGGTGGCATTGGGAAGACACCACAACCACTGTGCCGCTTTAACTACTCGCGCAATCAGCTCAGTAAAGCCCGGCTCAGCGCTGGGACCGTTACCAACCCCGAAAGCCCGCAAAATCACGGCTTTAGGGGCTGGGGTGAGCATTGCTTCCAGGCGCTCAGCGGTAATTCCGGGCACCAGTGAAGCCACTATCACATCCTGGCGTGTATAGGGCTTGGGGGTAGCTAGCGGCTGCGGGCCTCGGAAAGCATGGGCGGCTAGGGCGGCGTCGTCCCAATGCCAGGGCGCCCCGATACGGGCCAGGGGCGCTGCCGACGGCGAAGCAAAGCCCTCATAGCTCCAGGAGGAGGCTTTAGTGGCCCGGTTACCGCGCAGCAAATGCTGCCCAAAGAACAGGCTCACCCCCCTTATTAGCTGGGTTAGCGGCGGCCGTAAGGGCACCCAGGACGTTACCGGCGGCGTCGGACCCTAAAGCCCCCAGCGGCAGCTGCGCCCCGGTAACCACCACCGGCACTGACAAGTCCGCTAGCGCATAGGACAAGGCGGAGGAGGTGTAAGTCATAGTGTCCGTGCCGTGCAAGATCACGAAACCAGCGGCGTCGTCGGCGGGGGTGCGCACGCAATCAACAATGGCCTGCCAGTCGGCGGGGGTGGCGTTAGAGGAGTCAATCAGGGGCGCCAACTCATGCAGACGCACCTGACCAGCCAGGGCCGTTCCCGCCAGCACTCGTTCAAGCCAGCCGGCCAGATCCGCGCCGGGAACCAGGCCGTGAGGCGAGTCCACCATGCCAATTGTGCCGCCTGAGTAAATTACCTGGATTGTCATGAGACCCCCTGCAAAAAGGCTGTTTTATCTAGGTTAATGCACGTTTGCCCGCACAGCCCAAGCTATGCGGACAAACGTTAGGGTTGGCGCAGGCCAAAGCAGGCCCACGCTCTAGCCGGCGCGCGCCGGGCCCCAAAACCTGACCGACGGGCAGTGCCCTACGGGAGACTCGGGAGCCCGGCTAGCGCGGGGGCAGTGCGCAGACTAGGAGCGCTCCTCTTCGGCCTGCTGGATGGCAACCTCGACGGCGGCCTCAGCGGAAGCACCCAGAGGGTCTTCAATGTCTTCCACCAGCATGTTGTCCATCAGGTCTGCGTCGATACGGTCACGCACCGCATACCAGCCAATCACCATAGCCAACACACAACCCAAGGCAATACCCAGGGTGATCAGGCCGTCGTCGCTCATACCCATAGCCAAAATGACGATAGCGAAGAAAATAATGCCGATCAGGTTAGACCAGGGAGCAAAGCGCAGGCGGTAGCTGGGACGCTCCACCAAACCCTGCTTAGCGCGGTTAACGAAGATCCAGTGCGAAATCAGCACGCTAATCCAAGTGCCGGCAATACCCACAGCGGCCACATCCATAATGATGTTGAAGGCGCTGGCGGGCACCACAGCGTTAATAATCACGCCCACAATGCCCAAACCAGCAGTGATAGCGATACCACCAGCAGGCACCTGGTGACGGTTGAGCTTAGCGGCCACGGCGGGGGCCTCACCGGCCAGGGCCATAGAACGCAGGGTGCGGCCGGTGGCGTACAGGCCCGCATTTAGCGAGGACAGGGCCGCCGTGAGCACCACGATCTGCACAATGTCGCCAGCGTGAGGCACACCCAGGGCCGTGAAGAAGGTGACGAAAGGACTCTGGTTCTTGTCGTAGGCAGTCCAGGGCAGCACCAGCGTCATCAAAACCACCGCGCCCACATAGAAGAAGGCAATACGTCCAATCATGGAGTTAACTGCCTTAGGCAGAATCTCGCGGGCATTCTTGGCTTCACCTGCGGCCACACCAATCATCTCAGTGCCACCGAAAGCGAAATAACACCCATAGACAAGGTGACGATCGCAAACGAACCCATGGGCAGGAAGCCGCCAAAGCTGGTCCAGTTGTGGAAACCACTGGTGACCTCAAAGTGCCCGTTAGCCACGTGAGAGTACAGCTCAATACGAGAGGTGCGGTCAGCTAGCTGCACCGAATCCATATTGCCCACATTCACTGGCACGCTCATCACCCGCTCAGTGACGATCGCCCAGATAGCCAGAGCCATGAAGCTCAAAATGGTGACCACCTTGATCAGTGCAAACCAGAACTCCATCTCGCCAAAGAACTTGACGGACATAATGTTCAAAGCAAACACGATAGCCAGCGCCACCAGGGCCAACACCCACTGCGGGATACCCCTAAAAGTGGGCCAATAGTGCATATACAGGGCCACGGCGGTGATGTCCGCCATCGCCGTCACCGCCCAGTCCAGGAAGAACAGCCAGCCGGTAGCGTAGGCACCCTTCTCCCCCATGAACTCACGGGCGTAAGACACGAACGCACCCGAGGAGGGGCGGTAAATAGCCAGCTCACCCAGGGCGCGCACCATGATGAAAGCGAAGAAACCACACACCGCATAGGCGATTGCTAGGCCCGGGCCACCTTGCGCCAGGCGGCCACCGGCCCCCAGGAACAGACCGGTACCGATAGAACCACCGATAGCGATCATCTGCATGTGGCGGTTATGTAGGGCCTTATCGTAGCCGCCGTCGCCCTTATCTGCTAACGCAGCGTTTGGCTTAGGACTTGGCTCAACATAATTTGATTGGGACTCAGCCATAAGTACTCATCTCTTATCGGGACGGATTGCATCTACAGCCTCACCAGCAACCGCGCCCGTAAAGTACATGGCTCTACGCTAGCTAGGGTGCATGGCTCTACGCTGGACGCAAAAGGCATTGTCAATACCTGGTTAAATTTTAGTGGCTACCAGCGGTGGCGGTGGAGAAGGTACTCTATACAATTCATTACATTTGTACAGGTGGTTGTGGCGTAGTTGCGCATAGGGCACTTGTGTCGGTACGCTAGCTCAGGCTACTCACGGCGCCATTAGCCGAAGCTGTGAGATGCCGCCTTAGCTCAGTCGGCAGAGCGATTCACTCGTAATGAATAGGTCGCGGGTTCGATTCCCGCAGGCGGCTCCAATAGAACGTCACTCTGGATACAAAGATTTCCGGGTTTGCCGGGAAGTGTTCGGAGTGGCGTTTTCGCTGTGGACTTTGACGCGACTGACGACCAGGTCACAACGCACATCATGCCCTATTTCCGAGCAGTCCGTGACAGCCTCGGCGGTGGGTACCGAGTAGGCATCTACGCGTCCCGCAACATCTGTACCCGGGTCATTGAGGCGGGCTACGCCGGCACTGCTTTCGTTTCTGACATGTCCACAGGTTTTTCAGGAAACCTCGGCTTCTCAATCCCGAAGGATTGGACTTACGACCAGTTCACCGAGATTTCCGGATATCGAGGCAAGTGGGATCTGGACAAAGTCGCCTATTCCAACGCCTGGCCAGCGGTGTCCTACGTGTCCCCACAGACCGTAGAAGACCCTAACCCCAACACTGCAACCGACTATGAGAAGCTCTCGCCGATTGACCTGATCTGGCATCTAGAAAAACGCTTCGACGAACTTCGCAAGGACAATAAAGTCGGACGCGACTATATTTCAACCTCCCATGGAGATGTCGTTACCGTCGAGGTTTCTACATGGCGCGCTATCTTGAACTACCTGTCGAAGGAATACCTTGCAGAAGGCGGTTCCGGTTCCACATTCCAATGGACAGTGGCAGCTGAACCCTGGCGAGGCGCTGATGCCAGCGTGTTGGAAAATGATCCGATTGCTAAGAAGATCATTGCAGCTTGGCAACGCTGGTGCGGTGATCGTAAACAGCACCTGATCGACGTTGCTGGGGGCGAAGTAGACATGCCTCACATGGCAGTCACCACGCTCGGATACCTCAACACCAACGTGGTTCCAGACCGTTGGACTGGATGGGCAGGCGATCTTGCCACAGCAATGGGTGAACTACAGAAACTCAAGAACTGGAACAAAGATCGCCAGGTTAATCTAGACAGAGCAGCACGCGGTCTTGTCGGCCAAAAAGACGACTACCTTAGTGATCCTGGGCTCAGCGGGTACACGCTTTACAAAGATGGTGATCATATCCGTAACACCTGCAACTATGCAGACATGTGCTCAGACGGCGATGCGATTGTTTTTGCTCGTGAACTACCCAAGCAGAATGAACATACTCACATCCTGTCTAACTTCCTGGGCAGTTACTACACCGATAAGGCGCGCCTGGCTAACCGCTTCAAGGAAATCGCATGGAGTGTAGGTGCCAAACAAGAAGGGAACGCAGCTACCGAGTTCGAGGATAATACGACACTGAGTGACGCAATATTTCGTGATCCGCTTGCATCTGGAACTCCGGATTCAGACGTGACAACCGCCTGCTGCAAAGCGCTAGCTAGCTTCATCTTTAGCCGCTAACTACTGCACCTTTGTTGTGGCGACTTTAATCTTTATTAAGGTCGCCACAACAGTCACAACAAAAGGAATTACAGTTACAAGAATGGCCCAAAAAGTGAAATACTGGTTCTCCCAAAAGGCGAAGTACGCTAATCGGCTGATTGGAATACATAAAAACAGCATCACGCCAGCTACAATCAAGGCAGGAAGGTTCCCCCTTGATAACTCTTCTTGTCTGATGCTCATTGCTGCCAGTACCGGGGCTAGATGAAATACATAAGTATAGGAAACCCGATCTGAATCATCCTTCCTATCGATCCAGCAGAGAAATGTAGCAGCCGCAGCGGAATTACTGACACCAGCATAAGAATTATATAAACCAGGCTGGGCCTTAAAGCGATAGGCACCCTTCCGAGGGTTGCTTTGATGCCAATGATGCTGCTTTTAATTAATAAAATCACGTTTTTCTTCCTTCACCTGGCTCCCTTGTTTTTCATTACGAAAGTTTATTGCTTACGGTAGCAGATTTCCCACATCCAAGCTATGGGTAGGGACGGTCGGATCTCTACCGGTTTTGGGTTCCTCAGCGGGCGGGGCCAACCGCGCGCAAAAACACCGATTCAAACGCGGTATTGACCCCTTTCGCCCTTCACGCCGGGGCACAACGCCCTGGGAAGGAGGCGAGGCGCGTGGCTAAAGACGGAACCAACCGGGGCGGCAGGCGCGTGCGGGCAGGCGCGAAACCTGACCAACTCAAGGACAAGCTCGAGGCCGGAAAGCCCGCCTCCCGCCTGCTTGAACCCGCAGACCTCGACCCCTTCGGTTTGGAGGGCGGTGACGTGGGCGATGGTGCGTTGCTTGAGGGTGAGACCATGCCACCATCCACCCCGACGGCACAATCACCATCACGTTCAACGACGGATGAGTCTGTAGTTCGGCTGCACCCCTTGGCCCCAGGTGCATATGACCTCGGGCTTCTCTATCTTCGCAGTCAATCTGTCTTAACGCCCATCATCATGTATGCCATCCAGGTCTATCGTCGATACCCTCCTCACAATTGGAACCAGTGACATTTCTGCAGGGTTGCCAAACGGAGAAAGTATGAGTATGTTTATAAACATGCCTACAAAGAATATTTACGTCTCAGAAGCGGATATGGAACTATTTGAACGAGCTGCGCAGCATGCGGAAAGTGTTTCAGCGGCTGTCGTCCAAGCGCTTCGGGACTATTTGACCAACCGACATAACACTGAAAGGTTACGGAAGAATAGAACTAACGCTCTACGAAAACGGCTCACGGAGGAAGGTGATGTTTTACGGCCGAGAGATAGTCCGTGTTGAACGCCCGGTGGATGGTGGTGTCCAAATTAATACAATTTACGAAACAGCAAAAGGGCAGCTCGCTGTTGCAACAAAAATCCGCAGGCTTTTACCTGATGAGGTTAAAGGGAGCTACCGAATCTGGGATCATCCTGAGACCTGGTCACGAGAGTTCTGGTTAATAGGTGACAAAACGCTAGAGGTATATCCAGATATTGCACAGCTGGAGTTGGCGGATGCGTACTTGGCTGAGCAATGTAAATCCGCGCTTTCAGCAAAACCCTACGAGGTATTGGATATTTAACATGCAAGGATTTGCCTGGGCCTCCAATTACTTGGATTGGTATGTTTATCTTCCTGGCATATGCACTCTGCCGGGCTATGGCGCCCACGATGCCGAACCTTGCACCCAGCGGGCCTCGTACTGCACCCACCCCAGGCTTTGTATCCATCGTGACCACCTTTGGTCCGTGCGTGAGCGCACGCTAAGCGCTCAAACTAAATGAAGCACGACGCCCGCCACGTGCTCAATGTATGTAGAGACATCAATCACTCAACATCTTGCATCATGCTATAAGATGGTTCTATCTAGCAGTGAAGCTAAGTCTGGAAGGGACTAATCTGATGGATGGGCTCATCTCATTTGGTCTAGGACTCTTAGCGTTTGTTAGCGCTTTCTGCTTGGCTGGTCTGGCGCGAGCTATGCGAAATGACAAGTTGCCTCCGAATATGTGGGCGGGAATCAGGACGAAGGCAGCATTAGAGTCAGAGTCGTCCTGGTATCGGGTTCAACGAGCAGGTTCAGTACCAGTCATTTGCTTAGCCACTGCTTATGCAGATTCAGGTTTACTCTTTATCCTTCAAGGAATCTACCACGAGACTATTTCTGTACTTATTCCGGTAATTGTGTTTAGCGTGCAGAGTCTGGTCGGAATTATATGGATGTACAAGGCGAGCTATAAATCCGATCCATCACAAAAACCAGAGTAGAACCAGTGAGTTCTCCACGCCTGTGCGCAGCTTATGGCGACGACGCCGTCCCCCCAGCAGGCTCGACTGCACCCCTGACTGGCTCGACGCCGTCGCCAACTCCCACCCCTAGAACCTGGCCCGCCGCTCAGACTGTGCCCCCCACATTTTCACCAAAATCTGAAAAATTCCCGTAAAAGCAGCTATCCTATTTTTAACCTAGATCACAAAGACGTTAGTGCTGCGAGCTGACGCAGGCAGACCTACCCAGCATCGCAGCTACTGGTTACGAGTTTTGGTATGACACAAATTGCTGCTCTTAGTGGTGTAGATAAGGCTTTCGGCGATCGCCTGGTTTTATCGATTGATTCATTGACGCTTGAAACCGGTCAGGTTGTGGCCCTGATTGGCCCAAATGGTGCCGGCAAGACAACACTGCTACGCATCATTAGTGGGCTATGGGTACCAACCCGAGCTCAGCGTTTAGAGGTTCTTGGCGCTGACCTACTCAAGCCTTTACCCAGAAAAAAGTCCAAGCAGTGGAGTCAACAGCTGGGTTTTGCCAGTAATTCAAGCCAGCTGTTTGGCCTGTTAACAGTGCGAGAGAACCTGGAGTATGTCTGCCGCCTGTACGGCATCCACAAGGCACAGCGCGCTAAGCGGATCAACCGTTCTATGGAGCTTTGTAATGTGGCTGATCGCAGTGGGGATCAGGTGTGGACTTTGTCGACGGGACTTAAGCAGCGCGTCAACATTGCCCGAGCCATGGTCACCAACCCGAAGCTAATTTTCCTTGATGAACCCACTTCTGGTTTAGACCCGCTGGCAGCAAATGATGTGTACGGAGTAATACGGCGCCTGCAAAACAGTGGAGTAACCGTGCTGCTGAGCACCCACATCATGACTGAGGTTAATGATCTATGCGATCGGGTGCTGTTTCTATCTAAGGGCCGCATAATGGCTGACGCCTCGCCTGAGCAGTTACGTATGCGCGCTGGAGAGGTGGTTTACCAGCTGCAAGTACCAACTAGTCAGAAGCAGAGCGTTATTACTCGCTTAAATAATGAGCTTGGGGCGCGCACCGTTATTCGTCAGGACGACGGAGTGGAAGTTGACGTGCTTACTTTTGGTTTATCCAACTCGAATCTGCTTGACCAGATGGGGCTAACTTACACTCGCCGGGACGCTCAGCTTGCTGATACTTTCTGGCTTTTGGGCGGTGCTGAGTGAGAAGTTTATTTGCGCATATGCGCTACAGCCTGACCATGAATGCTCGCCAGCCGGGAATTTGGTTGCGGGTTTTAGTGGTGGTGCCGCTCATGGAAGTGCTTCCGTTATTGTTTCTTGGACGCGCTTATCTTGAGTCTGACACGCAAAACTTTTTCTTGTACACCAATATGGTTTGGGCATTTTTTACTGCCGTCGTAATCCAATGCTTGGTGTCTATCCAGGGTTTGGCCGGCGGGGGCCGCTTGGATACTTTCTTACATTCAGAGGGCTCAGTTATCCCTTGGCTGTCTGGCTACACTGGTGGAGTTTGCTGTTTTTACCTGTTTTCGTCACTAGTTTCTGTGTTTGCCTTGGGGTTCGCTTTAGGGTTCCCGGTAGTTGTGTGGCAGATGCTGGGCTATGCGCTGCTCGCTGTTCCCACCTCACTAGGCTGCGTGTATTTGGTGTATGGATTTGAGGTTCGTTTTAACCGAACCTTTCACTTCATAAATCTTCTTCTTGACGCACTAGTAATATTTTCTTGTGTGTTGTGGCCGCTAAATACTTTCGCGGGTATTACTCGGATTACAGCCCAAATGTCACCGCTGACGCATTTAAACGAGTTTATTCGCACTTCTAACCCAAGCCATGCTTTGCTAGGAATTTTGGTTAGCTTTATTTTCCTGCTGTTTGGTGTTGCGTGGGTGAAGCGCTCAACTAAAAAGTATCAGGTCGACGGCGCATTTGGAGGTTCGCTTTGATTAGTGCTACTGCTTACCGCTATTACCAAACCTTGCGACGCAACCCTACCGATACGTTTTCAATGTTGGCTCGCCCGCTGCTTTCTACTGCGCTTTTCTCAATCTTTGCAGCAACTTACCTAGCACCTAGCTATGGCGTTGCGTTCATGATTATCTCAGTGGCTGTTGTAAACGTTTTTACTAACGCTATACAGGGTGCAAGCTATGAGGCCCGCGAGGAAATCCAGGGGCTTCGCTTGGATGTAGTGCGTCTATCTCCCGGTGGTTTTCCTGCATTCGTGAACGCACACGCTCTTATTCAGACTTTCTTAGCAGCGATACAAAGCCTGGTGATTATTGTTATCTCCATGCCCTTTGTTAGCTATAGGCCAATAGGTCAGCCAATGTATCTGCTTGCAGGTGTGGGGTTACTTTTAGGTACTAGTCTTCTGGCAGCTATGCTGGGCACTCAGGTAACAATTAGGCGCAATAATTTTTTGGCTGTGTCTTTTACTAGCGTCTTGCTGATCACTTTTGCTGGCGCGTTTTACCCTATTGAGGCTTTCCCTAGTTGGGCTGCCACAATTGCTAGGTGTAATCCAGTCACTTACCTGATTGACCTGATCCGAGTGAGCTTGTTTAACAGCAAGCCACTACTCGCCCCCAGCTGGGAAATCTGCGTATGTGTAGCATTTTTAGCTGTTTTGAGCCTTGGATCTATTGCTTTTTCACGTCAGCCATTTGGCACCTCCGCCGAAAAGCAACGCTAAGCAGCCCACCTATAAACCAGCACGGTGAGCTGTAGTAACTAGCGGCAGCAGTTGCTTCACTCTACACTCCGCCCTTCTACAGAGTCAGCAGAGTTTAGTCCTCACCGGTTTCTGGTGATGGCGTATCTGGCGGGTTCATCTTGCGCTTAGCTGCTTCAAGATTTTTCTCCACTCGCTTGGTTAGTGGATGTTCTAGCCCTAATACCCGCTGACAGTCTGGCAGCAGTTTCTCCCACGCATCGATCGCCTCACCAAAACGCCCAACAGAGTCATAAGCGACAGCCAGATTATTGCGGGTGTTCAACGTATCAGGGTGATCAGCCCCCAAAACCCGCTCATACTCAGCCAACACCCGCTCATACAACTCAATCGCCTCACCAAAACGCCCAACAGAGTCATAAGCGCCAGCCAGGTTGTCGCGGACGGTTAACGTATCAGGGTGGTCAGGACCCAAAACCCGCTCTTGGTCAGCCAACACCCGCTCAAACAACTCAATCGCCTCACCAAAACGCCCAACAGAGTAATAAGCGACAGCCAGATTATTGCGGACGGTTAACGTATCAGGGTGATCAGCCCCCAACACACGCTCACGCTCAGCCAACACCCGCTCATACAACTCAATCGCCTCACCAAAACGCCCAACAGAGTCATAAGCGCTAGCCAGGTTGTTGCGGACGGTTAACGTATCAGGGTGATCAGCCCCCCACACCCGCTGACAGTCCGGCAGCAGTTTCTCCCACGCATCGATCGCCTCACCAAAACGCCCAACAGAGTCATAAGCGCCAGCCAGATTATTGCGGACGGTTAACGTATCAGGGTGATCAGCCCCCCACACCCGCTGACAGTCCGGCAGCAGTTTCTCCCACGCATCGATCGCCTCACCAAAACGCCCAACAGAGTCATAAGCGCTAGCCAGGTTGTTGCGGACGGTTAACGTATCAAGGTGATCAGCCCCCAACACACGCTCATACTCAGCCAACACCCGCTCAAACAACTCAATCGCCTCACCAAAACGCCCAACAGAGTCATAAGCGCCAGCCAGATTATTGCGGGTGTTCAACGTATCAGGGTGATCAGGAGTCAAAACCCGCTCCTGCTCAGCCAACACCTGCTCAAACAGCTCAATCGCCTCACCAAAACGCCCAACAGAGTAATAAGCGACAGCCAAGTTATTACGAGTGGTTAACGTATCAGGGTGATCAGCCCCCAACACACGCTCACGCTCAGCCAACACCTGCTCATACAGCTCAATCGCCTCACCAAAACGCCCAGCAGACTTATAAGCGACAGCCAGGTTGTTGCGGACGGTTAACGTATCAGGGTGATCAGCCCCCCACACCCGCTGACAGTCCGGCAGCAGTTTCTCCCACGCATCGATCGCCTCACCAAAACGCCCAACAGAGTCATAAGCGCTAGCCAGGTTGTTGCGGGTGTTCAACGTATCAGGGTGATCAGCCCCCAACACACGCTCACGCTCAGCCAACACCTGCTCATACAGCTCAATCGCCTCAGCAAGACGCCCAACAGAGTCATAAGCGACAGCCAGATTATTGCGGGTGTTCAACGTATAAGGGTGGTCAGAACCCAAAACCCGCTCTTGGTCAGCCAACACCCGCTCAAACAACTCAATCGCCTCACCAAAACGCCCGGCGGAGTCATAAGCAAAAGCCAAGTTATTACGAGTAATTAACGTGTCAGGGTGGTCAGGACCCAAAACCCGCTCTTGGTCAGCCAACACCCGCTCAAACAACTCAATCGCCTCACCAAAACGCCCGGCGGAGTGATAAGCGCCAGCCAAGTTATTACGGGTGGTCAACGTGTCAGGGTGGTCAGGACCCAAAACCCGCTCTTGGTCAGCCAACACCCGCTCATACAACTCAATCGCCTCACCAAAACGCCCGGCGGAGTCATAAGCAAAAGCCAAGTTATTACGAGTGGTTAACGTGTCAGGGTGGTCAGGACCCAAAACCCGCTCTTGGTCAGCCAACACCCGCTCATACAACTCAATCGCCTCACCAAAATGCCCGGCGGAGTGATAAGCGCCAGCCAGATTATTGCGGGTGGTTAACGTGTCAGGGTGGTCAGGACCCAAAACCCGCTCTTGGTCAGCCAACACCCGCTCAAACAACTCAATCGCCTCACCAAAACGCCCAACAGACTTATAAGCGCCAGCCAGGTTGTTGCGGGTTTTCAACGTATCAGGGTGATCAGGCCCCAACACACGCTCACGCTCAGCCAACACCTGCTCAAACAGCTCAACGGCCTCACCAAAACGCCCAACAGAGAGATAAGCAAGAGCCAGATTATTGCGGGTTTTCAACGTATCAGGGTGATCAGGCCCCAACACACGCTCACGCTCAGCCAACACCTGCTCATACAACTCAATCGCCTCAGCAAGACGCCCAACAGAGTAATAAGCGCCAGCCAGGTTGTCGCGGGTATTCAACGTATCAGGGTGATCAGCCCCCAACACCCGCTCATACTCAGCCAACACCTGCTCAAACAGCTCAACGGCCTCAGCAAGACGCCCAACAGAGTAATAAGCGCCAGCCAGGTTGTCGCGGGTATTCAACGTATCAGGGTGATCAGCCCCCAACACCCGCTCACGCTCAGCCAACACCTGCTCAAACAGCTCAACGGCCTCACCAAAACGCCCAACAGACTTATAAGCAACAGCCAGATTATCGCGGACAGTTAACGTATCAGGGTGATCAGCCCCCAACACCCGCTCATACTCAGCCAACACCCGCTCAAACAACTCAATGGCCTCACCAAAACGCCCAACAGAGTCATAAGCGACAGCCAGGTTGTTGCGGACGGTTAACGTATCAGGGTGATCAGCCCCCAACACACGCTCACGCTCAGCCAACACCCGCTCAAACAACTCAATCGCCTCACCAAAACGACCAACAGAGTCATAAGCGACAGCCAGGTTGTTGCGGACGGTTAACGTATCAAGGTGATCAGCCCCCAACACACGCTCACGCTCAGCCAACACCCGCTCATACAACTCAATCGCCTCACCAAAACGCCCAACAGACTTATAAGCGCCAGCCAGGTTGTTACGGGCGGTTAACGTATAAGGGTGATCAGGACCCAACACCCACTCACGCTCAGCCAACATCTGCTCATAAAACTCAATTGAGTCCTCACGAGAAAATACACCAATCTTGATTTGATCCCAGGATTGGTTCTTCCAACCGTACTCATTTGTGGTAGTAGCTACCACCCGCAAGCCGTCACCGCGCGGAACTAAACCAGTGAGATCGTTAATATCTTCAACATTATCAAAGACAATAAGCCTGTCAGTGGCGTTGGCAGACTTGAAATAATCAAGACAACGATTGATTAACTGATCCTGAGTAGGTTCATCACTTCGATCAATTGGAAGCCGCTGAGCGAGTTCGGCCAAATCACTTTGTACAGATTCTCTAGAGGCTGCGTTAATCCAGGCAACAAGGCTCCATTCCTGCTTCTCACACTGTTGTGCAAGGTCAGAAGCCAACTGCGATTTACCGCAACCATGCATCCCAACCAAGACTAGTCGCAGCCGAGGGTCTTTCTTTACTCGGTTGTACAGTCGTACCTGTTCTTCACGCTCAATATAATAAGAGTCAGCAATATCTGGGCGTCTCCCGAAAATAACCGATTCTTTGGCAGTGTTTTTCAGAATTTCAGCAACCTTATTGGTAAGGTCTTTAAGTGCCTCGATCTGGAATTTTGGTGACCAAGGCGCAAGCTTGACATACTCATCAACCGCAGCCTCAACAAGTTTATCAAAATAGGGCTCAAGTCGAGATTCAATATTTTTACGCCGCTGCCCAATATCACCCTGAAGTACCTCAGAGAAACTGTCAGGATCGTTTACAGCTAAAAAGAGTAACTCATCGTTTCCAACAACTTTATTGAAAATAATCTCAACCTCAGTAACAACACCCCCTAGCTGCTCCTCATCAATACCCTGATCACGACACTCCTCATACATGCCGCGAGTCTTATCTGCGAGAACTTCAGCAATCTGCTTAGCAAGTTGGTCATCGGCATCACCGCCACGGATCTTCCACCAAGACAGAATGCCGTATACTTCTTTTGCAACCCCGACAGAGTTAGCTTCTGTTGCGTAGCCATTAGCTTGCAGAAGTACCTTAACTAAAGACGCACCAACGCCTAGCGTCATCGGAAACAAAGGATCAGCCATATCTGCATATTACAAGCTCAAATACATCTAGGGCGGGGATCTAACCAGCCTTTTTGCCCGAAATTGAGTCCAAAGAAGACTAAGCGCAGCATTCCGGGGAAAACCGCATGATAAGTTGTTAATAACTTATACATGAGGGTAAGATAACAGTTGCCCGGGGCGATGAAAATCGCCCCGGGCAACGCTCGTTTGGTTCAGCTTCAGCGCAGCTGCGTGCGGCCAGCCGGGTTATGGCTGCGGGCCAGCCAGCACACAGCCGCTTAGCTGCCGCACAGCTGGCCGGTTTGAGCCGGTTTGGACCGCGCAGCGGGCTGGGTTGGCTAGGCGGTTAGCTCGGCTGCGACTAGCTCGGCGAGCTGCACGGCGTTTAGGGCAGCGCCCTTGCGCAGGTTGTCGCCCACCGCGAAGAAGGCCAGGCCCTTACCCGGCGCGGCGGCCTGGTCAGTACGCAAACGCCCCACAAAGTGCCGTCACGGCCCGCGCCGTCCAACGGCGTGGGCACCTCCACATAGGTGACGCCCGGCGCGTTCTCCAACAGCTGGCGAGCCTGCTCCACACTGATTTCACGCTCAAACTCGGCGTTAATAGCTAGCGCGTGCCCACTGAAAACCGGGATACGCACACAGGTGCACGACGCCGCCAAGTCTGGAATCTGCAAAATCTTGCGTGATTCGTTGCGTAGCTTCTGCTCCTCATCGGTTTCACCCGAGCCATCACCGGCGTCGCCGCCAGCCCAAGCCACCGCGTTAAAAGCAATCGGAGCCGCATAAACCTGGGGCTGGGGGGAACTCAACCGCACGGCCATCTAGCGCCAGAGCCTCAAGGTTCTGGCCTACCACCGCACGCACCTGACCAGCCAACTCACTCACGCCAGCGCGCCCAGAGCCCGAAACCGCCTGGTAAGTAGACACCGTCAAGCGACGCAACCCGGCGGCGTCGTGCAGCACCTTAAGCGCAGGCATAGCGGCCATAGTGGTGCAGTTAGGGTTAGCGATAATGCCCTTGGGGCGCTGCGCCAGAGCCTGCGGGTTAACCTCGGCCACCACCAGCGGAACCTGTGGGTCTTTACGCCAAGCCGAAGAGTTATCCACCACCACAGCCCCGGCGGCAGCAAACTTGGGGGCGTACTCACGTGAAGCGGTAGCGCCGGCGCTAAAAATCGCCACATCAATGCCGCTCAGATCAGCCTTGGCCACATCCTCCACAGTGATGTCCTGGCCGCGCCAAGTCACCACGCTACCCGCGCTACGCACAGAAGAGAACAGGCGCAGGCTCTTAACCGGAAATCACGCTGGTCCAGCATCGCGCACATAACCCGGCCCACCTGGCCGGTAGCGCCCACTACCGCAACGTTCACGCCGTCGGCCACAAAAGCCGCCTTAGCCGCGCAGCAACCCTGATTTAGCTCACTCATCGACCGGTACCTCCATATACCACGGCTTCAATCTGATCAGCATTCAAGTCAAAAGCGGTGTGAACAGCACGCACAGCGTCATCTAGACGGTCGTCGTCGACAACCACAGAAATACGGATCTCAGAAGAAGAAATTAGGTGAATGTTAATACCCGCCTGGAACAGGGCATCAAACAGCTTGGCGCTCACCCACGGGTGCGAACGCATACCAGCACCCACCAAAGACAAGGTACCCACATTGGGGTTGAACTGTAGATCAGAGATCCCCAGCTCCTCCTTGGCCCCAGCTAGCACTTCCTGCGCGGCGGCGGCGTCACCCTCAGGGATAGTCAGCGAAATGTTGGTGAAGCCGTTGCCGGCCGTGGCCACGTCCTGCACGATCGTGTCAATCTGCACCCCGGCGCCAGCCAGAAGCGAGAAAATGCGGGCAGCGAAGCCAGGCTGGTCACGCACACCCACAATGGTTAGCTTGTCGTTGCTGCGGTCATGCGCAATTCCGGAGATGATAGGGGCTTCCACGGTATCTTCCTGTTTGGAGGTGTGAATCCAGGTGCCTTCCTTGTCTGAGAAGGAAGAGCGTACGTGCAAGGGCACGTGGTAGCGCCGCGCGAACTCCACGGCGCGTAGGTGCAAGATCTTGGCGCCGTGCGCGGCCAGTTCCAAAGTCTCCTCACTGGAGATGGAGGTGATGCGCCGGGCGGTGGGAACAATGCGCGGGTCGGCGGTGAACAGGCCGTCGACGTCGGTATAGATTTCGCAGACGTCCGCACCCAGGGAGGCTGCCAGCGCCACCGCAGTGGTGTCTGAGCCGCCGCGACTAGCGTGTTGACATTGTCAGTGTCGTAGTCCAGGCCCTGGAAGCCGGCCACGATTGCCACGCTGCCTTCCCTTACGGCGCGCGCCACACGTTCGGGCACCACACCCACAATGGAGGCCTTGCCGTATTGGCCGTCGGTGCGCAGGCCCGCCTGGGCGCCAGTGAAAGCGGTTGCGGAAACGCCAGCCTCATTGATCGCCAGGGCCAGCAGACTCATAGAAATACGTTCGCCGGCGCTGAGCAGCAGGTCCATTTCGCGGGCGGGCGGGTTGTCTGTTAATTCCCCGGCCATATCCAACAGTTCATCTGTAGTGTCGCCCATGGCGGAAACCACTACTACCACTGTGTCGCCTGCGTTGTGGCGTTCAATCACCCGTGCGGCTACGCGGCGCATTGCCGCTAAATCCGCAACGGATGAACCTCCGTATTTTTGCACTACCAGGGCCATAAAGGTCCTTTCTGTTTTTAGCCTGCGCGTAGCGTCTTTTTGGCGTTACTCAACCCGGCGCCTACCTTCAAAAGCGCGACCGAGCGTGATTTCATCAGCATATTCCAGATCGCCGCCCACCGGCAGACCAGACGCCAGACGTGAGACGGGCACGTTCATGCTGGTCAGCATACGTGCCAGGTAGGTTGCTGTGGCCTCCCCCTCGATATTTGGGTCAGTGGCAATGATTACTTCTTGCACTTGTGGGGTCAGCCGGGCCAGCAGTTGGCGCACCCGCAGCTCATCTGGGCCGATGCCGTTGAGGGGGTCAATGGCGCCGCCTAGCACGTGGTAAAGGCCCCGGTATTCGCGGGTTCTTTCAACGGCGACGACGTCTTTGGGCTCTTCCACCACGCAGATTAGCCCCTGGTCACGACGCGGATCACGGCAGATATTGCACTGCTCTTCCTCCGAAACGTTTCCGCAAGTTTCACAAAAACGTACTTTGGCTTTTACGGCGGTTAGGGCTTGGGCCAGCCGGTTTACGTCGGCGGCGTCGGCGCCAAGGATGTGGAAGGCGATGCGCTGGGCTGATTTGGGGCCGATCCCCGGCAAGGCGCCTAGTTCGTCGATCAGGTCTTGTACTGCGCCTTCGTAAATGGCGGGCACTTACGTCTCCTTGGGTTGTTATTGGCAGCTAATGGGGTGTGGGGCCGTGGTTGGTTGCGCGAGCCGGTGGCTGGGGCGTAAGCCGGTGGCTGGGCGTGCACGGTGACGGCTAAGCGGCTGGGCCGGTGGCTGGGGCCGCAGGCTGACGGCTAGGGCCGCGCTAAGCCAGCAACTCGCGCCAGGCATCGATTGCAGCGACGCCGCGCCTTTAACGCTCAGATACGTCTTTAGCGATCATCTGCCCGCACGGTTACTTCTTCAATTACTTTCGCACCCAGCAGGCGTTTGACTACTTCTATGCCTACAGCGCCGGATTCGTCTGCGTCCGCGTCGTCCATGGAGGGCATGTCTTCTTCATCGTCGACGACGCCGCCCGCGTTAGCTGCGGCTCTTGCAGCGGCGATGGCTTGGGCCATGCGGCTAGAGGCGCCTGGATCGGGTTGCCAGCTGTGAGCTGCCTCTGGCGCCGGGGCTGCCTGTGCTCCCCCATTGGGTAGCGCAGGCAGGGGGTGCAGGCGGTGGACAGTGGCTAGTTCAGGCTCTGGCGCCACTGGCGTGTAGTTGTCTGGCGTGGGAATCGGGGCGGCCTCCCAGGTACTTTCCCAGGTGTTTGCGCTGGCAGCACCATTGGAGGGGTGGTTGGCGCGCGAGGCAGCCAGGGCCGCAGCGGCTGCACTGGAACCAACTGAGGCCATAGGAGTGGCTGGCGCTATTGGGCTAGCTGGCGCCAAGTGGGAGCTGACTGAAGCTGCACTGGCGGGTGCAATTGCGGCGCTGCCTGCGGTTACTGTTGCCAGGCCAGAGCTTGCGCCGCCTGGCACGGCATCAAACTGGCCTCTAGCTTGCCCTTCACCCTGCGCCGGGTCACCAAAGTAGACACTGTCTTGCCCCTGATCAAACTGACCGCCACCAGCCCAATCGTCCTGACCGCCAGCCTTTGGGGAGCCAGCGGCTTGCGGGCCGCCCATGGTTTGTGGAGCATCCGTGGGGCCACCAGCGGGGACGCTAGCAGGATCGCCAGCCTGGAGCCCGGCGGGGACGCCGCCAGCAGGGCCACCCGTGGGGACGCCGCCATGTGAGTCACTAGGGGCCTGGTCTACCGGTGCCTCAGCGCCGCCTGGCCCAGCACTACCAGAGTTGGGGATTTGTACTACTTCCCAGTCTTCATCCCAACTGGCCGGAGCTGGTTGGTCCCAAGCTGAAGGGGTCGCCTCGCGCACCGGAGTAGCTTCACGCCGAGTCGGCTTGGAGCGCTGCGCAGGGCGCGAGTCTGCGCGCTGAGATTCCGAGCGCTGCGCAGGCTGCGATTGTGCAGAGCGTGATTCTCGGGGCCCTGCAGCCCCAGACCCTGGGTGCTGGGCGCGCCCCTGCACCTGCTCTGCCTGGCCGCCTGCCGTCTCATTGTCACGGCCTTGGCGGCCACCTACATGAGTGGCACTAGCTGCACTAGGTGGATAGGGGGCTGAGCCGAGCTCAGCAACCGTTGCTGCTTCGCCGTCGCTAACTGCCTGAACCTGCAGACGCAAACCCAAAGCTTCATACAGTGCCCCGGCCACCACCTGCGGGTGACGCCCAGAGTTAAAGCTGCGCACCAGGCCCGGCGAGGCGAAAATCAGCGTAAAAGTCTCGCCCGACACCTTGCCCGGCTGCGCATTAGCCCCCACCAGGGCGTTGGTCACGCGGCTAGCGGCCTTAACTTTGGCCAGCACTTCGCCCCAACGGTTACGAATCAGCTCCGACGGCGACGACGAGCCAGCCCCCAGCCCCTGGGCAGGGCGGACAGCCGCGCTATTTGCCGCCTGGGCAGCCGAGCGGGTTTGCGCAGCGGATCCAGCAGTTGCGGATCCAGCAGTTGCGGATCCAGCAGTTGCGGGTCCAGCCGCTGCGGCAGAGCGCGCCGCAGGCGCGCTGGAAGCTGCACTAGCAGCGCTAGGACCAGCCGGAACGCTGGGCGTGCCCGGAACACTGCCCGGAACACTAGGGGCCGCCGGGACGCTGGGCGCCACTGGCACATTCATGCCAACGCCTCCCCCGACGCCCGGCCCACTTGGGGCCTCAGCAAGCACTGGAATTGCCATATTTGCGCGTTGCAAAGCAGCCCGCGCCGCCTCACGGCCCGAACCCTCCGGGGTGCGCCCCGAACCCACCGAGGCGCGCCCGGTGCCATCTTGACCCTGGGCCCCAACCACACCCTGAGAGCCGCCACCAGGCAGGGAGCGCGGCGCCGTCGTCGGCTGGGCCAAACCCACCACCAGCAGGCGGGCCATCAACAACTCAAGCTGCAAACGTGGGCTAGTAGCCCCCACCATGGTGCCCAAAGCAGCAGCACACATATCCGCACAGCGAGACAACTGTCCAGCGCCCAAAGCGCGCGCCTGCACCTGCATCCGCTCCAGCTGATCCACCGGCAGCGAACCCAAAGCCGCCTGCGCCTGATCCCCGGCCACAGCCAAAATCAGCAGGTCACGCAGACGCTGCAGCAAATCCTCCACAAACCGGCGCGGATCGTGACCAGAGGAAACCACGCGCTGCACCACCTCAAAGCAGGCGGCGCCGTCGCGGGCAGCAATCGCATCCACGCACTGATCAAGCAAAGAAATGTCAGTGAACCCCAGCAAACCAATGGCCTGCTCATAATTAACTTTGCCGTCAGAGCCACCAATTAGCTGGTCAAGCACCGACAAGGTGTCACGCACCGAGCCCCCACCAGCCCGCACCACCAGCGGCAACACCCCGTCGCCCACCTCAACCTTTTCGCTATGGCAAAGCTGGCGCAAATAGTCCTCCAACACCGGCGGCGGTACCAGGCGGAAAGGATAGTGGTGGGTGCGCGAGCGAATAGTGCCAATCACCTTCTCAGGCTCGGTGGTGGCGAAAATGAACTTCACATGCGGCGGCGGCTCCTCCACCAGCTTCAGCAAAGCGTTAAAGCCCTGATTAGTGACCATATGGGCTTCGTCGAGAATAAAAATCTTGTAAGTATCCCTAGCCGGTGCAAACGAGGCACGTTCACGCAGCTCACGGGCGTCCTCCACGCTGTTGTGGGAGGCGGCGTCAATCTCCACCACATCCAGTGAGCCACTGCCGCCGGTAGCTAAATCCACGCAGGAGGGACACACTCCGCAAGGAGTATCCGTCGGCCCCTGCTCACAGTTGAGACAACGGGCCAAAATGCGAGCACTAGTGGTTTTACCGCAGCCACGCGGCCCAGAGAACAGGTAGGCGTGGTTAACGCGGTTCGCACGCAAAGCAGCCATCAGCGGCTCGGTCACGTGCTCTTGACCAATCACCTGTTGAAAAGTGTCGGGGCGGTAGCGGCGATACAGAGCAGTGGTCACAGCTGAACTCTAAACGCTTTGCTAATCCCAAGCACGCAGGCTCGACGCAATAGCGCTGCAGCGCTACCGCCTAGCGTAATCCGTCCGCCGCGATCGACGCCTAAACGGCCCGGGCGGGCGGGCTGGCCCGGGCGGGCGCGGCGCCGGCACAAGTCGCAAAAGGGCAGCAAAAACCCCTCGCGTACCCGCCAGAGCCCGCTTACCCTTGCTACCTTCCGGTCCTGGGGGGAGTTCACGAGATAACGCCACACGAGGGGCACGCACGACTATAGCCCATTAAGGCCCCATAACAAAAGTCAACTTTTTAGCGCGCCCTGCCCCGAGCGGTAACTTTAGCCAGTTAATCTAGGGCCATGACTCCAGCTTTCTTCTCTTTCGGTCGCCATCGTAGGCACAATTCCGACACGTCTGCGGAAGAGAGCTACTTCGCCACAGATTCAAGCGATACCAGCGCACCCACCGAAACTGACGCGTCCCTATCGGCGCACTCGGGCGCCTCCCACTCCGCGAGCGCCATCTCCCCCGCTTCAGTTCCCGACGCCGCCTCCGCAGCTGGTTCTGCCGGTTCTGCCGGTTTTTCTGGCTCTGGTAAGCATTCTGGCCTTGAGGTAGACCCCACGGACTTTTCGGACGGCACTGACGCGGACGACGTCGTCGCCCCTTTAAGCCTGGACGAAACCCTAGATATTGCCATTAAGTCCTGGCGGGCTGAGCTTAACGCGCTGGGGGAAGTAGCTAGCCTTGACGATGTTAGCTTCCTGGATGCGGCGGTTATTGACTTAACTGACGGTCACCCCACGGGCTTGGCGCAGCTTTACGGCGGCAGCACTACACGCCTGCGTAACCTGGTGCGCGAAAACGCCTCTCTGAGTGTGGCGCAGCGTTCTTTCAACGCCCTGGCTACCCGCTCGCACCAGCTGCAACGCCAGTTTGGTCAGGCTGCGGTGCATTTGGCGTTGGGTGTGGCCGAGTTTAGTGAGCAGGTGGGTGACGGCCCGGTGCGCACGGTTAACGCCCCGATTTTGCTGCGCCCAGTGCGGCTGAGCACTGACACCGCCCAGAGTGCGTTGACCTTGGATTCTTCCATCGCGGTTAACCCGGTGCTGGTTAAGGCCCTTAAGGCTTATGGCTGCAAGGTGGATGTGGAAACTATTGCTCGCGCCGCTATCAGCCCTGGTGGGTTCACGCCGCGCGCGGTTTTGACCCGGATTGCCAGTTTGGGGCGCGAGTATCTGCCAGGCTTTGAGTATCACGAGCGCCTGGTTGTGGGTGCTTTTGTGCACCCGGGCCAGAGCCTGCTGGCTGACTTTGAGGCGGTTATTCCACTGCTGCGCACTAACCCGCTGATTGCCGCCGCTTTGGGGGACGATCATGCCCGCGCCGCCTTGCATGTTGATTTACCGCCGGCGATCCGCGCAGATTTGGACCCTGACTATGAGCGCGGCATTGGGGATCTAGACACTTCCCAGGCCTATGCCATTGAGGCTGTGGGCACGGGCGCCCAGCTGCTTTTGGATGCCCCGCCCGGGGTGGATGTGCCCGCGACTTTGGCCGCTATTTTGGCCGACGCCGCCGCTAGTGGCCGCCATGTACTGCATGTTCCAGCCTCCGGGGCTGATGGGCGGGCTGTGGCGCAGGTGCTGCGCGATGCTGGCCTGTCTGATTTGGTTTTGGATTTAACTGTCGACGGCGCTTTTAGGCGTCACGCTTCGGCCTCTATCCGTGAGTCTATGGGTGTGAAGGTACCTGAGGTGGATGTGGAGGCTATCGCCACCACCCGCGCTCACCTGGTGTCTTTGCGTCGTCGGATGCAACGCTACGCGGACGCGCTACACAAGCGCCGTCACCCCTGGAACGTGTCGGTGTATGAGGCGCTAGATGAGCTGGTGGAGCTCACTAGCGGCGATAACCATGCGTGCACCCGTGCCCGCATCAGCTCTGCGGGCCTAGCTAACCTTGACATGCAGGGTTTAAGTAACGCCAACAAGATCCTCACCCAGGCCTATGACCTGGGGATGCTGGATAAGGATCGGCCTGCTAACCCCTGGTCGCAAGTGCCGCTAAACAGTGCAATTATGGCTGAACGCACCGTCTCTAAGGTGCATGAGCTGGCCACAGAGCTACTGCCGCTGGTGCGTGAACAGATCAGCTCCGCCATCACCCAAACTGAGCTACACCGCCCCTTGAACCTGAGCCAGTGGCATGAGCAGCTAGCCATGCTTGACGGGGTACGTGAATCCCTAGACGTGTTTGTGCCCGAAGTTTTTGAACGCTCCGCCGCAGACATGGTGATCGCCACCGCCACCAAGCAGTGGCGCCGCGACAAGCACGTAGAAATGAGCGGCTCTGACCGGCGTCGTTTCATTAAACAAGCCCGCTCTCTGGTGCGCCCGGGCCGCCAAGTCGAAGACCTATACTCTGAGCTGGTACTAGTGCAGCGCCGTCGAGAACAGTGGCAACGCTACTCCAGCGAAGGGGGCTGGCCGCGCCTACCGCTGGGGCTAGACGAAATGGAGCGCGTCGCCGCCCAAACCGAGCAGATGCTCTCTGAGCTGGCGCCGCTGCTGGAGGGGCCGGCTGAGGGCATGGACCTGATGGAAATGCCCATCATGAAACTGCACTCGATGCTGCGTGAGCTGGACACTGAAGAAGCCAGCGCCAAAGACATTCCCCGCATCAACAGCATTGAGCAGCAGCTAGAGCACTATGGCCTAACCGACCTGGTGGCGGACCTGGCCCAGCGTCAGGTGCCCAAGCAGCACCTGGAACAAGAGCTGACCTACTGCTGGTGGTCCTCCATCCTGGCCCACTGCCTGGCGGAAGACCCCGACATGGGTGGCCTAGACACCACCGCCCTCGCCAACCTGGCCTCCCAGCTGCGCCAAGCCGACATCAACCAGGTACACACCCTGGCCGCGCCGGTAGCCCAGGCCTACGCCATGCGCGTGCGCCAAGAGGTGGGGGCAGACAAGGAACAAGCCCGCGCCCTGTACCGGGCCCTGGGCCGCAGCGACAACGCCTCCCTGCGCGACGTTTTGGACACCTACCCGCTGGCCAAAATCATCAAGCCGATTTGGATTGTGCCGCCCTCGCTGGTGCCCAGCGTGCTTAAACCCACCACCCAGGTGGATCTGGTGATCATTGACGCCTCCTACCCGCTGCCGTTAAGCCAGGTGGTGCCGGCTTTGGCGCGCTCGCGGCAACTGGTGGTGGTAGGTGACTCCCACGCGGTTGATAACGGTGTGGCCGGGGTTTTGGCGCCGGTACTCCAGCACGTGCAGCTGTCCACCACCCGCCACAACCTGGACCCGGAGATTGCCCGCTTCCTGGCTGCTAACGGTTACGCCGACGTGATTGACGTGATCCCCTCCCCGCCGGGGGCCCAAACCCTGACCCTGACTGCGGTTGATGGGCGCGGCACTCCCGCCCCGGGCCGCAACGAGGTGGAGACGGTACGTGCCGAGGTGGACGCCGTCGTCGATCACATTATTGACGCTGCCCTAACCCGCCCGGAGCAGTCCCTGGCTGTGGTGGCTCTCAACTCGCGCCACACTGAGGCGATCCGCGCGGCGGTGGCGGCTGAAACTAACGGCTCTCCCGCCCTGGAGGAGTTCTTTAACGCCGACAAGTCCGAGCCGTTTGTGGTGGTGGATATCAGCCAGGCTTACCGTCTGCGCCGCGACCACATCATTATTGCGGTGGGTTACGCCAAGACCCCCAACGGCTCTCTGGTGCACTCCTTCGGGCAGCTGTCTACTCGCGACGGCGCCGGCGGGCTGGTGGCGGCGCTGTGTGCTTCGCGCGGCACTACCACTGTGGTTTCTTGCCTGAGCGCAGCCGATATTGACCCCTCACGCCTGCATGGGGCTGGGGAGCGTTTGCTGCGTCAGCTACTTGAACGCGCCCAGGTGGGGCCGCTGCCTCTCGACGACGCCGGTAAGGCCCCTGACCGCCTGCTGCTGGATCTGGCTTTGCACTGCTTCCAGATGGGCCTGTCTGTGGTGCCGCGTTACGGCACGGATGGGCCCGGGGCGATTCCGCTGGCTGTGGGTCACCCCGACTACCCCGATGAGCTGCTGGTGGCGGTGCTTACCGACGACGAGGCTTATATGGATGAGCCTTCGGTGCGTATGCGTGAGCGCTACTGGGTGGAGCGCCTGGAGCGGCGCGGCTGGACCGTGTACCGGGCCTTTAGCGCTGGCGTGTTTGTGGATCCTTCCGCTGAGGCTGAGCGCATCTGCCAGTTGGTGCTCGACATTGTTGATAAGCGTCAAAGTGTCAGCGACGACGGCGAGGCGGTTCCGGAGCTAATTAGCGACGACGGCGACTCGGCGGCAGCCGGATATGGGGCTAGCTCTGGGCTCGGGGCCGGCGCTGGCGCTACCGGGACTGGCGCGGCCGGTGGGCTTGCCGGAGCTGGCGCTGGGCTTGGCAGCCGCAGTGCCCACACCACCGGGGCTGGGGCTGGCGCTACCGGAACTGGCGCTACCGGAACTGGCGCGGCCGGTGAGCGGCCGGTTCCTCCCCCGCCTGGTCTCTCTTCCAGCGCCGCTGGCGTTAGCAGCGCTGGCCAGGGCGCTAGCGCGGCCAGGGCCCACAGCACGGCCGCAGCCGGGCAGGGTTCTGCCGGAGCTAACGGAGCTGACCCGGGCGCCGTCGGCACTAATGCAGCTGGGGACGGTGACGGCAACGCACGCGAGCGTGACGTGCGCCCACCGATCGCCCAGGGCTTGCCGTTGCAGGCCTACAGCGACGATCAGCTTGACGATCTGGTGTCCTGGATTCGCTCTGACGGCGTCGAACGCAGTGAGGATGAGGAAGTGGAGCAGCTACGCGAAACCCTAGCCCTCAAGCGACGCGGCACCACTGTGGACGCGGTGCTACACCACGCTGTCAAGCGTGGCCGCAACTGAGCTGCAACCGGGACACCACCAAGCGAGCTGAGAACCATAATGACCAGCCAAAACAGTGCAGACGCTGGCGCGCCCATAGCTGACGTGCCCGCGCCGGATGCGCCTGTGCCGGGCACACCAGCCAGCGCAGTCGTAGCGGCCGATCAGGCAAACCCTGCCTTTGCGGCGGCGACCAGCGCAGCCTCCACAGCCTCCACAGCCTCCACAGCCTCCACAGCCACCACAGCCTCCACAGCCTCCACAGCCTCCACAGCCACCGCAGCCGGGCACACTGAGGCCCCACTGGCTCAGGCTTCCCCCACCCAAACCGGGCACCCCACCCAAGCTGAGCACCCCACCCAAGCCGGGCGGCGGCGTCGGCGCGTAGTGCATTTAGGGACCGAAGGATCGCGAGCGGGTGGCCGAGGGCGCCAACCTTGAACAGGTTGTGCAGGAGGCGCTGGGCAAGGTGGATGCTGAAAGGCCAGCTTGGAGCCGTGAAGATTTGCGCCGCGAGGACCCGTCCGCGCACGCCAATGACGCGCGGCTGCTAGGCGACGTCCCGCCGCACTACGGCAACGGCGTCTAGGTCTGGTCGTGCGGCGGCTTGGCCGGGCGGTGTCCTGGTCGGACGATGACCTAGCTGGGCAGCGGCGGCCCTGGCGGCATCGACGTCAACCCTTGCGGTCAAGCTAACCAGCCGGGCGGAGCACCTAACCTGACCTGCGTCTTGGCGCGTAGGCTGACCTGACCCATTGACGCACAACTAGCCACTGGCTGCACCGCGCTTGCCCGGCGTCGTCGTCGGCTCTGGCGGCATTGCCATCGGCCCCGGCGGCGGCAGCCCCGGAGGCGGTGTCGCCGGCTTTAGAGGCAGCCGAAAATGCCTAGAATTGCTTAAAGTATAAGTTATTGAACTAAGTATAAGTAGTTGAACTACAGATACTGACATTTCATCCCTTCCCTATAAAACCCCATGAATTTTTTATAGGGAAGGGATGATTTTGCCTGTATTTGTCTGTATTTGTATGTATTTTGCCTGTATTTGTACTTGCACTTGCCTACTTGTGGCGACGGTGGTTTATGCGCTTGACCATGCGCCTACGCAGCTGCCAGTGCACTGGCTCGTCGCCCTGCCATTGCAGGCGGTGCGAAAGCACCCCTAGACGCACCTGCACGCCGCCCAGGCGCCCACCAGATTCCACGCCAGTTTCACCCTGGGCCTGGGCTAGGGCATCACGGCCGGCGTCAACCCGCTCATGCGGGGGCACATACAAGGCGGTACGCACTTCGGGAGCATCTTGCGCCTCGGCGCCGTCGCTAGGACGGCCCACAGCGTAACCACCTTCTTCCTGCGTGCTGGCAGTGGTGGAACCATCGGCACGCACCGGCCCCTGTACCACACCCATGGTCTGTGTTTGGGGCAGCTTATCGGTGCGCCGCGACAAGGGTAGCGCCGCCGTCGGCATAATCAGCACAGACAAGGCACCAGCCAAATCAGGGTGGAAGCCACATCGCGGGTCATGGTTCCGGCAGAAACCGCCACCTGGGTCACGGCCACAATAATCGGCAAGGCGGTGGTGGAATAGCAGGCCACCTGCAGGCTTTGACGCCAGCTGAACACCCGTGAGCCGTCACGTTTACGCTCAGCGGCGCTCACCAGCAGCACCGGCACTCCGCGCACGGCCACCAGCAGCACCAAGAAACCCAGAATCGGGCCAATCTTTTCACTCAGGTTCGACACCGTAATGGTCATGCCTGAAGTTACAAAGAAAATCGGGATGAAGAAACCATAGGCCAAACCATCAAGTTTTTCCTCAAAGGGCCGCGAGCCCTCAGGCAGCACCCGGCGCAAAATAACTCCCGCCGCGAACGCCCCCAGCACCACGTCAAGCTCAAACACTTCAGCCAGTGCACACAGCCCCACCAGCAGCAACACGGCGGCACGAATAGTGGTTTGGGCGGTAGTGTGCTGCCCGCGCTGAATTACCGCGACCAGGCGCGTGCCAGCCCGCTTAACCCGCTCGTTGAACACGATGATTAGCGCTGTGATAGCCATAAAGCCGGCCAGCACCAGCGCCGAAGCCCAGGTGGCGCGACTTCCCAGCAGCAGCGCCATCAGCACAATCGGGCCGACTTCACCAATCGCCCCATGGTTTAGTACGGCGGCACCCACTGAGGTAGATAGCAGCCCGCGCTCGCGCAAAATCGGCAGTAGTGTGCCCAGGGCGGTGGAGGTCATAGCAATAGCCAGGGCTATAGCGCCGTCGCGCATATCAGTAATTGACCCCACCCCCATGGCGATCACCGCCGCGAAAGCCAAGCTCAGCGAGGCAAACCACCCCACTATGGCGTGGCGCCCGCCTGAGCCGCGCAGCTCCCCCAGGTCCAGCTCATAACCGGCCAGCAGGAACAGGAAACCTACGCCCAGTTCACGCAGGAAGGAAATCGGTTCGCCTGCCTCGGTGAGTGTAAAGCCAGCCGCACCCATGGCCATTCCACCGGCCAGCAAAAGCACAGTTTCTGGCACAAACCCGCCCGGGATGGCCCGCGCAATGAGCGGCGCTAGAAATATTACGGTGGCGATTAAAAACAGCGCCCCAAAGGCATCTCCTAGCATGTTCCCTCCAATCTAAAACCCGGCACAATAGAGGCATGGACGATCACCCCTACCTGCGCCGTCTTTGTGACGGTACTGTCAAGCAGCTTAGCCCTTTCACTGGCACGGAAGTGTGGACTGTACCCGGCCGCGCTAACCGCCCCTTGCGCCTACCTCAGGTTGAGGTGCGTCCGCTCAGTTCCCACATGCACAGTCACACTTGTGCTTTTTGTAGCGGCCGTTATCTGGAGACGCCGCCTGAATATGCCCGTATCGTGCGTTTCGCCTCGGTTAAGGACGACGACGCCGCTAGCGCCGACGCCGGCTCTGGTAACGCGGGTGCCGCAGCTGCAGGGGCTAGGGCCGCTGGTGGCCAGGGCGCCAAGGCTGGCGCTAAGGCCGCTGATGCCGACGCAGGGGCGGGGGCCGCTGGGGCCAACGCCAGGGCGGGCGACACCACCAGGGCGGGCGACAGCTGGCACACATTTTTTTGGCTTGCTGCCTGAATACTTAGATCAGAGCGTAGCCGACTTTCGCCGTATCCCCAACCTTTTTGAGATTTTGCCGTTCAATTACTGGCAAGCTAACTATGGTTTTAAGCTACCTGAGCGCTGCCGTGACCGGCTTGAAAACTACCTGGCTGACGCCGCCGGATACGAGCATTTGCGCGCTATTGTCAGCGCCAAGCTGCGCGCCTCCGGAGCTGGTGACGCAGAGATTGCCGAGCTGAACCTGAGCGACATTCGCCGTCACAGCGCCGGCTTTTTCGGGGGCAGCCATGATGTGTTGGTGGCCCGTCGCCACTGGCGCGATGACGCCGTCGACACTACCGGCTTGGCTGGCAGCGCCACTTTAAGCGTGGCCGAACACCGCGTGTGGACCCAGTGGGCGGTTAACGCCATGCACGCGCAATACCTGCAAAACAAGCACGTTAAGTATGTGGCCGTATTCCAAAACTGGCTGCGCCCGGCCGGGGCTAGCTTCGATCACCTGCACAAACAGGTGGTGGGCGTGGATTCGCTGGGGGCTAGCTTGCAGGCTGAGATTGCCCGCGTGAACGCTAACGGAAATATTTACCGCGATTTTGTGGATTGGGCTTACCGGGCGGGTTTGGTTGTGGCCGCTAACGACGGCGCCGTGGCCCTGGCTGGGGTGGGTCACCGTTACCCCTCGCTGGAGGTCTACTCCACCGGGCCGGTCTCTGAACCGTGGCTGATGGAGCCTGAACAGGTGGATGCGGTCTCCGATTTGGTGCACGCCCTGCACCAGGCTACGGGCACGCAGGTGCCACTAAACGAGGAGTGGCATTACCGCGCCCCGGGCGTGGCTAAGGAGATGCCTTGGCGGGTGGTGCTTAAGTGGCGTGTTTCCACTTTGGCGGGTTTTGAGGGCGCCACCAAGATTTACCTGAACACTATTGATCCGCGTTCGCTACGCGAGCGGGTGGTGCGCGAGTTGGAACAGCTGCGCGCTAGCCAAGCCGGGGCATTGGCGCCGGGCATCCGCATTGGTGACGAATGCGAGCAGCCCTATCTGCAATACGGCAGGCCTGACACTGTCTAGCAACTCTGCGTCTTACAGCGCGGTGACGAAGGCAGCCAGGCCGAAGAAAATGCCGGGGGCGTTAGCGGCTGCCAGCGGCAGGTCACGAGAAGGCTTGAATAGGCCGTAATACACCCACAGGCTGCAGTTGATTGCAGCTACCAGAGGCTGCAGCGGGTTACCGGCCTGGCCGTTGAGGTTGCTCACGATCTGAGGAACGTAGGCGACGTACATGCACACGGCCATGAAGGTAGCAACCCACCCCAGGACCTTTTCCTGCTTAACGGTAAGCGCCAAACCGGAGCGAACTTCCTGCTCGGAAGCGGCTTGCGCGTTCTTTTCATCCTTCGAGGATTCGGCTTGCTTAGACACAACATTCCTTATCTGTAGCTCTTGGTTACGAATATATTAGGGAATTAGTCAGGATGAATATGAGTGGAACAGGTTACATTCAGCCGGTCGGCGCCACAAACAGGACGCAAAGCCTAGTTGTGAATTAATTCAACTAGCACTTCAGCGTGATTGGTGTGAGGGAACATGTCGAACAACCGCGCCCGGCGTATCCGATAGCTACTCATTACCTCTAAATCTTTGGCCAGTGAGGCCGGATTGCAGGAGGAATACAGCACTCGTTGAATGCCGCTGTCTTCAATTGAGGCGGCCAACTCGCCAATGCCGCGCCGGGGCGGGTTAACTACTAATAGATCAGGCTTGTCGTGACCATAGACCTGGCCCGAGGCATCCAGCACGGAGGCGTCGCCTGCTTCAAAGCGAACCTGCGGGCTAGTCAGGCCCAGCTGGGCGACGGCCGCGCGGGCGCCGTCGATGGCAGGGGCGGAAACTTCCACTCCCAGCACCTGCGCACCGGGCTGGGCTAGAGCCAGGGCAAAGCCGCCCACGCCGCAGTACAGGTCCCAAATCGACTGGCTGCTTTGGATTGCGTCAGGGTACGCCCCGCCAGCCCCAGACTCACCCGTCAAGACGCCAGCTTGCCCACCAGCCCCTTCTCGCTCAGCCTCAGCACCCGTCAAGACGCCACCACCCGCATAGTCGCGCACCCAGGCGCGGGCTTGGGCGTAGAGCCCGGCGGCCACGTCACTGTTGGTTTGGAAGAATGACTGCGGGGGTAGCACCAGCGGCAGCACGCTTTTTTTGTTATTTACGACGACGCCGTCTGCGTCCAGTTCCGGCAGGTACAGCGGCATGTCCAGGGTTGAGTCCTGGCTCAAAATAATTTCGCGCTCGCCCTCCAAGATCGCGGCTGGGCGGGGCTGAATATTTACCGACAGCACCCGCAATCCAGGTAACTCACTTTGCAGGCGGGGCACACCTTTACGGATAGCCGGCAGCTGCGCCGTCGAGCGCAAACGAAACGCACCATCAGCTGGCCGTTAGCCGAGGCGGTAATCAGCACATGCTTAAGCTCCCCACGCCGCTTGACGATTGAGTAGGGTTGCAATCCCATGCGGGTAATTGCGCGAGTTAATGGGGCTAGTGCGGCTTTAATTTCGTTTACATGCAGCGGGCAGGAAGTTAAATCCGTGCCGTTATCGAAACGGTCAACTAAACCCAGCACCGGGGCGTAGGTTGTGCCCGAAACCGCCAGTTTGGCTTTATTGCGGAAGTGGCTGGGGGCGCTGGCGAAAGGTTCAAGCCAGGCGGCCGTCTCAACCTGGCCTGCAAGTGTGGCTTGCACCGCAGATTGCTTTAATTGCAGCTGCTGCGTCAGGGGTAGATCAAGGTTGGGACAGGAGCGACACAGGGATGCATCGTGGAGCTGACAGAGCACGGTTACAAGCCTACAGGCTTGGTAAGCTGCACGAAGTTGCATTGAGGGATAAAAACTTTACTTTGTATGTAGTCGGGTATTTTGGCGTTTATCCAGGTCAAATTCGCTTTTGCAGAAACCTGGGAACGCTATTTAAATTTCCCAGGAAATTCACAGCTTGCCCAGGGGTGTTCTTACAGGCAGAGGGGGTTAAATTCTTACTACCGCCAGAGGTTAGCGGTCGCGAGGGTTGGGGAGCCTGATGACCGGCCGAGAGCTAGTTGGACTGAGGTTTAAGGGAGCCTACAGTGAACGTTCTGGCGAAGGAGGCGCCCTCCCCGATCTGGAACACGGGTTGAGGAACCTCATTGGCGATGGGCCGCACGTTTCACGTGCGGCCCTCGGCATTTTCTTAAGCTTTTTACAAAGTCATCATAAACAATGCTTATATTTACAAAGCTATAGGTTTATCTGCTTTAGTCCTAAAGACCTAAAAGTAAACAATTAAAACTCTTATCCCAAAGGCGTATCCGCACCTTAAATACATGGGTCTCATTTTGGCGCTCACGCTCCACCCCATCCGCGGGTTAAAGGACAAAAAGAGTTGGTGGAGGGTTAGTCCCAGTTGTTTCGGTGGGGGCTTGTGTGGTGGAGGTCGTGCCAGGCGATAGCGTCGCCCCATCTGGGGATGACACCGGCTGCGGGGTGTGTGCGCGAGGCGTGTTCCCATTGGGCTTCAATCTGGGTGTCTGTGGGCATGATTTTGAGGATCTGGGCTGGTGGGAGCGGGTTTTCGGTGTGCATGTAGCACCACCAGAAGATCGCTTTGATCCGGCGGGTCAGCCGCATTCCCCGGTGGTCCCGCAACAGTTGACGCAAGGGCGCGTTGGTCGCGCCTTCGATCTGGTTGTTCATCGCCGGCAACGCCCCCTCAAACTGGGGGTCGGTGTAGGTGAACAACACCTCGGCTCCGATGAGCCGATTCACACTGTTGCGGGCCCGCACGAGTCGTTCGTGCGTGTATTGCCACCCGCCATCGTCCCTCTTGGTCTTCTGCGCGAGGAAGCCCTCCCAGCGCTTGCACCAGTCCAAGTAGGTGTCTATCCATGAGGCCGCTTGCTCTCGGTCTTTCACGTGCAAGAGCTGCTTGCCCAAGCCGTACAGTTCCTTGGAGGCTGCAAGCTTGGGGCCAATGGTGGTGGCTTGTTTGATGGTCCCGAACGCGTGGAAGGTGCACCGCTGGACCCGCGTGTTCGGCCAGGCTTTCTTGCGGGCTTTTTCGAAGCCACTGCCCCCATCCGTCACCACCACGTCTGGTGGGGCGATCCGGTTCATGAGCGCTTCCCAGGCGCGCGAGTTCTCACTGCGTGCCACATACCAGCCCAAGATGAAATCCCGGGACTGAGCAATCAAGACGACCGCTTTGCGGCCCAGGTGGATCCCGTCAACGAACACGACCTCATGCACCTGATCCACCACCGGGGCGAGGGGCCAGATCTCCCACAGGCTCTGGCATCGCCTGCGAAACGACCTGCCCCCACCTGGCATATCCGCCTGCCGATTACCGCTGAGCAGCCAGGCAAGAAACTCACCCAGATGCTTGGCCGAGGTATCAATCCGCTGCACGCCAGTTGAGTGGCACGAGGTGCAATGCCACCTCTGCTTGCCCGATTTCGACAGTCCGTACCGGATCAGCTTCTTGCCACAGGAATCGCATTTCGGGATGTTCACTCACCGAATCTGCCACTACCAACTTTGACACCCACTCTCCCGCACCACAAAGCCGAAAGTCGACGTCTCACCAACACATTTTGTCCACCCTCAAAGTTGGCCCCTAACAACTTTGAACCAGACTTTCCCGCACCACAAAGCCGAAAAGTCGGGCTCAGACCAACTCTTTTCGTCCTTTAACCCCCATCCGCTTTTGGGCAACAAAAAATCCGCCCTGGTTTCCAGGCCGGATTATCTGTCTGGTGGACTCGGGCGTGCCATGGTCACGAAGCGCCGGAGGCTATGCGGGATCCCGAGGCGGAGCCGCGACAGATAGCCCTGGAAAACGCCTAGTATTCCTTCGTAAAGGACGCGATCACGCAGGGGATCCGGCCTCGCACGACCCTGTAGGTGACATGGACATAGCCCATGCGCTCAAAAAACGCCCGGTAGGACGCCGGGTCGAAGTGCTCCTGGAAGTGTATGCCGCATCGGGAGATCAGCTTCAGAAATATGGTGTGTGCACGCTTCTTGGGAATCACGTAGGTAGGCACGATGATCGTGCCGCCCGGGCGCGTAACCCGCTTGAGCTCCTTGAGCGCGTCGCCCGGTTCAGGCAGCAAGTGAATGACGTTGGCAGCAACGACCGCATCGAAGGAGTTGTCCGCGTAGCGCAAGTGGGTGATATCCGCCTGTTCGACGACCACGTTCGGGTAGCGCGCGAGCTTCTTCCCGGCCTGCTTGAGCATCCCCTCGGAGTAGTCGGTCGCGACCACACGCGCACATGCGGGAGCGATGGCTGCGGTGATCGTGCCCGTGCCGCATGCACATTCGAGCACGGTGTCACCGGGGCGAATCAACCGGGCAACGGCGCTGCCTGTCTCGTAGTACACCCTCCTGTTGAGCGTGTTGACAGCGAGGTCGTAGAGCGGGGCAACCCGATCCCAGATCATATTGTTCCTCCACTTTCAAACGAAGTGACAGGTCAACGAAAACCTAATTATACCCGAGTTCCAGAAACGCTTGAGGTGACTGCAAGGCATCACCTGAAAGCAACAAGCTCTCCACTTTTCCTCAATCGCCGATCTGTTTTTGCCGCACGACTCGAGGCCTCGAAAAGGGCGTGAACTACCCAGCGTCGCGGTGCTCACGACGCTGACAGTGGGCTGCAGGCTAGCTGCAGAAACTGCCGAAGAAACCGCTCTTTTTCTCAGCGAGGGCGTACTCCTCATCGGTATGGTTCTTATCGCACCACTGATCCGGGGGAACCTGTTCCTTCACCGAGTCGATGTGCTTGCCGCAGCCCTTCCAGGTGGTCTTTCCGCATACCTCGCAGGTGGTGGGTCGACACATGATTGTCTCCTTCGTTGTTGCGCTGCGACGCATCGTTGTTTTCAGGGCCGAAGTCATTATGCGCTCCCCTCCCCATGACGAGGAAGGCCTCGGCCTTCTCGCCGAGCCAGACCTGGACCTCACCGAGGCGGTCGCGTAGCTGGGTGTGGGGGTTGTTGAGGGAGTTGAGCATATGCCCGGCCCTATCCCCAACCGTGCGCACATACAGAAACCCCGGACTTCCAACGGAAGCCCGGGGTTGGGATGCGTGGAGCTAAGGGGATTCGAACCCCTGACCTTCTCATTGCGAACGAGACGCGCTACCAACTGCGCCATAGCCCCATGGGCGGATTTAGCTTAGCACAGCGCGCGGCCCGGGTAAATTCTGCGGGCCACGCCCTGGCTGCTTATTCACCCGCCGCGCGACGCCGCTCCAAGACAGCATCGAGGTCGATCGGCTTGAAGTCCCCAGCCACAGACTCCACATCCAGCGACACGTTAGCCGGAGCGCTGGAGGGACGCACCGGGTTAACCACGCCGGTTACTTCCTTGGCGGAGTTGAAGTCCGCCTCGGCCTCTACAACCCGGCGACGCGGACCACGCGCAGCCATGGTGTAGCTGGGGGCGGGTACGTTCACCGGCTCCCACTTGGCGGCGCTAGCGGCCTTGGGGGCAGCCTTGGTGGTCTCGACGACGTCGCCAGCGCTGTCAGCGGAAGTTGCCTTAGCGGCAGAGACCGGCTTGGCGGCAGCCGAAGCAGACGCAGTAGCCGAAGCAGACACAGTAGTGGAGGCCGCCGGCTTGGCAACAGTCGGGGCAGGCTTGGCGGCCCGCTCAACCGGGGCGGCCGGCTTAGCCACCTCCTCAGCCCGCTTAGCTTCAGCCTGCTTGTTTAGCGTGCCAAATACTTGGCTTCAGTGGCGGTTTTAGCTTCCCGCACCAGCTGATCCTTAGCCTTAGCTACCTGCTCACGCTGACGCACATCGGTTTCCTCAGCGCTTTCGCGGGCCTGACGCTCCTGCTCAGCCAGCTCCTTACGGGCCGCAGCAACCTCCTGCTCACGCAGGCGAGCCGCCTCGCGACGGGCTGCTTCCGCTTTTGCCTTACGGGCGGCAATCTCAGCCTCACGCTTAGCTTTAGCTTCCTTGACGCTCTTGGCGGATCGGCCTACACCTTCAAGTTGCTCCTCTAGTTGGCTCACCCGCACAGCCAGAGCAGCATCATTTTTGGAGCTTACGCGACGTACGCGCACGTCACCGACCATAGCGGCCGCAAGCAGGGCCGCCGTCGGCAAAACCACAAACCAAGGCCAAGTAAAGACCCCAGCTAAAACCCCTAAAAGCACAGTTACGCCGGCTAAAGACCCCATCAGGATACGGCGAGTTTTGGCAGCAGCTGAAGCTTTGGCCTGGTGAGCAGCCTGAGCCCGCTTTGCCTTCGCTAAATCACGCTCCAGGCGCGCGGCACGCACGTTCCTCACGGCAGGTCGATTCATGACCTTCACCTCCGGGCTAAAAATCAGCCTAGCAATATCATTATTATTCGCGTGACCTGTAGATTTACCTGCCACCATAGCCGTATTTAACACACGCAGGTGGGGCGAGTAGCGATCCTGGTCATGCGAGTAGACTGCTAGCCTATCGCGCCTGCGCAAATGTGGCAGCAAATAGAACGAGATTGCGACCGCCAGCGCAAAACCAAGAACCGCCTGAAACACCATACGACTAAAAGTAAGTGTTTATACAGGAGGCATCCGGAAGTTTCGCGGCGTGTCGTTACTATTGCGTTACATATCTAAAAGTAGGCAATGCAATTGCGTCCCAGCATTAACTTGCGTAACTTCTTCGGGCACCACCGCAATAGCATTTGCATAGGCCAGGCCAGAAATAGTTTGCACCCCTGGAGCCTGCGTGGGGTGGGCCTGATAGCCAGTACTGGGGGCACCAGCTAGCTGAACCGGCACAAATTCACGCATCCCCGCCGGGCTAGACCAGGATGTAGAAACCGCCGCCGGCAGCGAGGGACGGTGGATATCCTGCCAGCCAGCAATCGAACGCAGCACCGGGCGCACAAACACCTCAAAAGCCATCTGAGCACTGACCGGGTCACCGGGCAGACAAAACACCGGAATACCGTCACCTAGCGTGCCCACACCCAGCTGGCGTCCCGGGCTCATCGCCACCGTGTCAAAACGCACCGTGCCCAGCGGCGAGAGCACCTCTTTCACCGTGTCACCCTGACCCACACTCAAACCACCGGTGGTGATCAGCAGGTCAGAGCGCACCAGCTGGTCCTCCAGGGTTTCGGTAAGGGCGTGGTACTCGTCGGGGACAGCACTTACCCGGAAAGGCTGCCCGCCGGCGTCGGCCACCGCAGTAGACAGGGCGTGACCGTTAGCGTCATACACGTCCCCCGGCTCAGCGCGCTGACCGGGCTCAATCAGCTCGTCGCCAATAGAAACCACCACCACGCGCGGCACCGGGTGCACCGCCACGCGCTGGTGACCCAGCGAAGCCAGCAGCGCCACCTGGCGCGCCCCAATCCGGCTACCCTTAGACAGCACGGTAGCGCCAGCCTCAACATCCTCACCCAACATGCGCACCCGCTGGCCGGCATTGACCTTACGGTTAATGGTCACCTGCGCCTCACCCCGGTCGGTGAACTGCCAGGGAACCACGGCGTCGGCCCCAATCGGCATGGGCGCACCAGAGTCAATCAGCACCGCAGTGCCGGGCACAAGATGAGTGCGGCGCACATCCCCCGCGCGGACGGCGTCGATCACATCCAGCACCACCGGCGTGGCCGGGGAGGCGCTGACGCAGTCCTTGGCGCGCACCGCGTAACCGTCCAAACCGGCCAGGTTCGCGGGGGGCATATCCACGTCAGAAACGATATCTGCAGCTAGCACCGTGCCCACGGCGTCGGAAAGTACCACGTCAAGCGGCTCAGCAGCGTGGGCGACCTCAAGGCAGGCCGATAAATGTTCAGCGACGGTACGCATTTGAAACTCCTGTGGGGTCAGTGGCGCGACACTTAGGGATACTTTTAGGGTACCCTGGAAGTACGAGAAACCGGATCAAGTGAAGGGAACTCAATGACCGACACCGTAGTCGGATTGGACGTTGACGATCTTAAGGACCACCTGCGTTACAAGCTTCGCCGCACGCGCGCTGCGTACAGCCACCCGTCCCGCCGCCACGACGCCCGTTGTGCGGCTTTAGCCGAAAACGTCTTTCAGGCTTTAAACGGCGCTCAGGCCGTGGCAGCCTATGTGTCTGTAGGAGACGAGCCCTGTACTCGCCTACTCATTGATGAGCTGCATGCCGCCGGTGTGCAGGTGCTCCTACCTGTGCTTGGGCCCCACTTATCGCGCAGCTGGGGCTGGTTCCGTGGTAGCGATGATCTGGCTACCCGCGCTCCCGGCCGTCCCCCCGAGCCTTCTGGCCTGGTGCTGGGGCCTGCCGCTATCACGCTGGTGCAAAGCGTACTGGTGCCGGCGCTGGCAGTTGACGCGCACGGCAACCGCCTAGGTCAAGGCGGCGGCTGGTATGACCGAATGCTGCCACTGGTTAACCCTGGTGTGGAAACTTTCGCGCTGCTGCACCCCAACGAGTATCTGACCAACACGGTCCTACCCACTGCCGAGTTTGACCGCCCGGTTAATGGCATTATCACCACGGAAGGCATCACCCGCTTCTAGTGGGCCCCATAGTTACTAGCCCCGCATCGTTACTAACCCCGCATCGTTACTAACCCCGCATCGTTACTAACCCCGCACCCTTGGAACGTAAGTTCTTGGGCGCGAGGTGTTTTTTGCCGACGACGGCGCCGCTGCGGGCTGCAGTTTGGTGCGGGGCGGTTTTACGCACCTGTGGATAAAAAATTTCCTAAATGCTGCCCATCCACAGCCGCCCAGCAGGCACTGGACTAAAAGCTAAACACTTGATTCATGCAACGCAAAACCGGCTCTGCCGTTCACTGCCAGGGGCTCAACCAGGAGTGGCTCAACCAGGAACTCGACGAACCCCAGCGCAGCTTTAGCCTGCGCTTTAACTCAAGGGCCTCTTGGCGCGGCCAACTATGGCTGCACCGGCGGCTGATCACCGCCTTAGCCGTGCTTTTATGCGCACTACTGGCAGTTCAGGCGCTGACTAACCCCGGGCAGGTAAAGGTATGGGTAATGCGCACGGATATGTCCTTAGGCCAAGTGATCACCAGCAGCGACGTCGTCCTAAGCAACCTGCCAACCTCGCCACCACAAGCGGTACGCACCTCCCCAGTGGGCCGAAAACTGAGCATTGACCTGCCCAAAGGCACAGCACTGATTGAATCAATGCTTACCCAACCGGCGCTCTCACATCTAGGCAAGCAGCAGCGGGTGGTGCAGCTGCAGATACAAACTGGCTCGCAGCTGGCGCGTATAGGCCAGCAGGTGGACATTGTGGGCTCGGTGAACGGTACCGCTAATGACGGGGTGGTTTCTAGCGACGCCGCATACTCCAAGGTGGGGGCGCAGGTATTGGCGCAGAAAGTCACAATTGTTGATGTAGAGCCGCCAAACAAAGCGAATCTCACCCAAACACAAGGGACTATGAGACTAATAACGTTTGCAGTTAAGGAAACTGAGGCTACGCTTTTATGCGGCGCGGCCTCCCAGGGCCCGCTTTCAATAGTGCTCAGACCCTGAAACGGGGTAGGCACACCCACTTCACTTAAAACTTCAGGGGGAAAACCATGCTTAAGGGCTTCCGCGACTTTATTTCTCAGGGCAACGTAGTCGACCTAGCCGTCGCCGTTATTATCGGTAACGCTTTCAAGCCGATCGTTGACAAGGTAACCGCTTTCATCATGGGCATCCTGGCTCAGCTAATCGGTTCCCCGAACTTCGACTCCGTACTGCAGTTCAAGATTGACCCCAGCTCCAAGGAATACATCCAGCCCGGCGCCATCCTGACCCAGGGCATCAACTTCCTGCTGGTGGCCGCCGCTGTTTACTTCTGCATCGTGCTGCCCATGAACAAGATGCGCGAGCGCAAGGCTGCCAAGGAAGCCGCAGCTCCGGCCGCTCCCACCGAGACCGAGCTGCTCAGCGAGATCCGCGACCTGCTGGCCAAGCAGAACTGATCTTCTCTTCACATACACACAAGTACATACAAGTACACACAGGTACATACAAAATCGTCCCTCGCCTATAAAAAATTCATGGGGTTTTATAGGCAAGGGACGATTTGTCAGTATTTGTAACCATCTAACTTTGCAGCCCTCTAACCTCTACCTCTCTATCCACTCCCCCGGCTCCCCCACCGCGCAATGTCAGCCCTCACGCCACTAGTCCACACTCGCCGTACGCCGCGTGCCGCTGACCCACAGGTGCTACCAACACCTCAACGCGCGCCGAAGCACCCACCAGGGCACACTCCCCTCAGCGCTCACAGCCCACGCACGCCGCCGACCCGCGCGACCACCAGCCCGGCGCCGTCGCCAAACCCCACTGTCAAGCTCCACGGCCAGGCAGCACCCAAAACTGCGCCCGCACCTAAAATTTTCCGGCCTAAGCAAGTGACACTAAGGCGAGTGTCTGCAAAGATGAAGCTATGGCGTTTCCTAAAAGACATCTATCCGCCGGCGAGTACGTAGTCGACTACATGCACACCCACCCCAAAGTATTGGGCTGGCGCATCTTGGGCACCATACTGCTCATTACCGTTGCCATCATCGCCAGCGTAATTGCACCGCAGTCGTGGCAGCCTTGGGGACTTTACGCAATCTGGATCCTGGCGCTTATCGTGGCTTTCCCGCTAATGATCATCCCCTGGCTGGAGTGGCTAAATAAAACCTTCACCATCACCAACCGCCGCATCATCACCCGCAAGGGCATTTTCAACAAAGACGGTCACGACATCCCCCTATCGCGTATCTCTGACATCCGTTACGAGCGCGGCTGGACTGACCGCATTTTCGGTTGCGGCACACTGATTTTGGAAACCAGTGCCGAAAAGCCGGTGCGCCTAGAGGACATCCCCAAGATTGAGACCGTGCACGTGCGCCTGGCCAACATGCTCTTTGAGACTGACGCCGACGCCGACGACCGCGCCGCCGGTGGTTACGATCGCCCCGCAGATCCGCAGGCTCCGGCCGGACCGGGTGCTCGCGTCGAGGGCTGATTACATAGCAGCAGGCTAGACACTGTGGGGTCGTGGCGTGGGGTCGACCGCGCAGGCCAGGCTCCCCAGGCCGATAGCCAGACCAGGCTCACTAGCTAACCAGCCCACTAGCAGCCGAGCCGTCAAAGCCTGCCTTAACGAGGCTTCTACCAAGCGTCGTAGGGCTCGCTTAATACCATCTAACACAATGGGTGTGGAGTGGTATGACCCCTTGGTGGGTAAATGGGATGAAGACCGGCAACCGTCACCCAAATGGCTGTCGAGGTACAAGGGACTGATTACCTGCCAGGACTGCGGTACCGCCTATGGGCGGACACCCACCACTCCACTAGTTCGACGTTTCGCAAGGCTGTGTGGGAATGCCGCATCAGCTACAAGAAACGGGGCACCTGCGAGACCGGCTGGCTACACGACACCGAGCTACAGGCCTGCCTCGCCCAGTTCCTGCTCAGGAGGCTATTCCACGACCCTGATCTGGTGGCAGCCATAGGTGACGCTCTGAGTTCAGCCAGCACTGCCCACCGTGGCGCGGTGTCTACCTCTATGGCCACAACAATGACCCGTGCAGCGCAAACACTGGCAGCCCACCCTGATGACGTCACCGCCCACATCGCCTGGGGCTGATGACCCGGTGGCGCACCCTCATCCTGGAAGGCACCGACGGGCAGCGGATGGAGTTCGTGCTCCCATCACAGTGGCACAGCCGGTTTGGATAGCGGGTTTGAGAGGCCCCAGTTTGGGGTCTGCGTCAAAAGGTTGGCTGACAAGGGGGGGTAAACCGATGGGCCCCCGCTGCGTGTTGTCTCCGTATGGACTAGTTACTTTGCAGGGCTCTCTTCTTGGAGGGTGATGACCGTGTCGTACAAGCCCATGCGGCGTTGTTGCTCGGGGTGGGAGCGAATGCCGGTGTAGGCCAGGGACGCGTCTTCGTAGCGGCGGAAAGCAAAAACGACCTGGTTCATGTGGACGGAATTGAACACGTCCAGGCTTACCAGCAGCTGGAAGTCGTCTACGCTCAAGCCGGTGACTTTTTTGAAAAGAGCCGTATCGAGCTTGGCGATGACATCCTGCAGCGTGTTTTCCCTGAAATCGGTCAGGTATATGAAGGCAGGGATGCGGGTGGCGAACTTGATCAGCTTTTCCTGGATCTGCTTGCGCTTGGACTTGTAGTCCTTCTCCTCCTTGCTGAGCTCCCTCTTCTCCTTGAGAGTGAGGGACTCGCCTTTTCCTTCTTGGTCTTAGAAACGGACTCGCTCTTATTGACCACGGTCTCGAAGATGTCAGAGCCAAGCGCACGGAAGCCCTCAATATTCATGATCGCCTCCATGACCTTAGCGTTCTCCATGATGCGTTTGAGGGTCTGGTTGTCCACGTTCACCAGGACCGCGGACTCCCACTTCTTGGCCAGCAGGGTTGCGGAGGTACCGGCCATGGCGATATCCAGGATTTCGCCGACGTTGATTTCCTTCATGTTGGCCCCGTCGTAGGCCAGCACGGGCAGGAAGCTCACCAGCTCGGCGACCGCCGCTTCTGAGCTCTCAGCTTCTGGGTTGAGCCCAGCCCCATAGTCAGCCATCTGCCGCAGCGCCCGCGTGGGGGCAAAGTCGAAGACGAAACCGGCGGGTTTGAGGATCTCTTCCTCACTGGGGTTATCCCCGTTCGGGTTCTTAATCGCCCACGGTGACTGCACACGGAAAGCGGCCTGGAAGTAGGTTTCCGGGCTGGTGAGGTTACGCAGCATCAAGATCGAGGACCACTGCTTGACGGTCACGCCGGTGGTGAGCTTGCCGCATGAGAGCGTGATGGTCTTGGTGTCATGCCCATCCCCTATTGCTGCTCGCACGGGCGGCAAGGTCTGAACACCGATACCGGCACCGGGGCCGGCCGCACGACTCCGGCTGCTGAGGTCCACCACGTGCTCCCGCTGGGTCACGGTAGCACCCACGACTTCACCAACCTCCGTTCGCTGTGCAAGCCCTGCCACTCGCGCCAGAGCGCGCTCGATGATGACCGGTGGAGGCAACAACCTCGGGTCTACACCTACTGACGAGCCCACACGTTGGCCGCTGTTGCGTCGATCATCTGGAACCTCAAAGATGCCCATCTTGATGGTGTTCGTTGGACACAGGGCAATGTCGAAAGCCTGCTGAGGGGTTGGAGGTCTTGAATCTCTAACGCCTTGTCGAAGGTCAGCGGGCGGGGCCAACCGCGCACAAAGTTCCCGAATCAAACAGGGTATTAACACTCCGTTATTTGTCGGCAGTACCAGTGAGGGACGAATCGCAGTCAAGCTTTCTCAGTTTTCCTTTTCCTTACCCGTCCGGTTTTGGGTTTCCCGGAGACGTACAGGTGAGGACGAAAACTCCGGAGCAGCCAAACCGGTGTTACTAGTCCCTCTTTAGCGGGTGACTGCCCGCCATGAGTTAAGGACTGATTTCTAAAGGAGGAATCATGACAGATCAAATGGTGCTGAAAACACAGCAATGGCTAAATGCGACTTACGGCAATAAAACTGGGTTCGGCTCAGTCCAAGAAACCGGCAACACTGGCTGGGACACAATCAACGCGCTCATCCGCGCTTTGCAAATCGAACTGGGGATTACAGCGACCGCAAACAATTTCGGTACTGGAACACAGTCTCGATTCAAGTCCCGTTGGCCAAACGGCATTACCCAAACTGCTGGCTATGACAATGTTAACGGGATTATTCAAGGAGCGTTGTGGTGTAAGGGATATCGAGCCGAATACGGTGGCATCACTCTTGAGTTTACCGATCACGTGGCCGATTCTATTCGCCAGATGAAAGTGGATATTGGGCTTGGCGACACGAGTGCAACGGTCGATGTTGAACTGATGATGGCGCTTCTGTCAATGAAACAGTTCCGGTTACTCTCGGCATACGGCGGCAAGACAGCTATTCGTCAGGCACAGCAAGCGATCAACCGTGGGTACAAGAACTACACAGGTATCATTCCCACTGATGGCTTGTACGGGCGTGAAATGAACACGGCTCTAATCCAGGTACTCCAAGCAATCGAGGGATACACACCTGCCGAAGCCACCGGGAACTTTGGTGCAGGCACTCGCTCCAAGCTACGGACAATTAGTAGCGGTACTAACCAGTGGGTATGGCTAGCTACTGTGAGTCTGGTCTGCAACAGCTACTCCATTTTGCCGACCAGCATGTGGAACAGCGAAATCAGCAACACGCTGAGGCAGTTCCAGCAAGCACACGCCTTGCCAGTGACCGGGGTGGCCGATCCAACCACATGGATGAGCCTGCTCACTTCTAAAGGCGACCCTAACCGGGCCTGTATGGCTTGCGATACGCGCTTTGAGATCACTGACGAGCTTGCTGGACATCTTAAGGCTGATGGTTATCAGATCGTAGGCCGCTATCTCAGTGAACCCAACCAAAGCAGTAAGTCCGAGGCGGACTATTTCAAGGCGCTCCGCACAGGTGAGCTAGAGCGAATTGTGGGTCATGGGCTGAAGTATTTCCCAATCTTTCAAGAGTACTCAACTGAACTTAAGTACTTAGTGTTGAAAATGGGCACCGTCATGCGAAAGAAGCCCAAACCGATGCCCAACGCCTTGGTGTTCCACCCACAGTGATCTACTTCGCGGTTGACTACGATGCCACGGATCCTCAGGTGACCAGCCACATCCTGCCCTACTTCAAGGCAGTTACGCAAAGTCTCGGCGGCGGCTACCGAGTGGGTATCTACGCCTCACGAAACATCTGCACCCGGGTCGCTCAGGCTGGATACGCGGTGGCATCATTCGTTTCTGACATGTCTACCGGATTCTCAGGTAATCTCGGTTTCCCCATCCCCGACAACTGGGTATTTGATCAGTTCCACGAAATTAGCGGATATCGGGGGAAATGGGATCTTGACCGTGTGGCATATTCAGGTCGCATGCCAGCCGATTCGTCGGTGCGCCCCGCGCAGCCAGTGAATTACGGCGATCTAGATTTTCTCGATCTGATCGAAGCACTTGAGAGCCGGTTCGAGGAATTGCGTGTTGTTTATAAGGACTACGCTTTCGGAGAGGATCCGATCACATCCAGTAGTTACGTGACATGGGTCAAAGTTCCGACTTGGCGATGCGTCCTCAACTACCTATCAAAGGTCTACCTCAAGGGAAGCGCAAAGTGGTCCGCGGCCGCTGAAGCATACCGGGAGGTCGACGCGGAAAGGCTGGAAGAGGACACTCAAGCGTCCCAGATAATCGCTGCCTTGAATAAGTGGATTAGCTCTGATCGACAAGAATGGACGGACCCCGCAGGTGGTGCAGTAGATGTCGCACATATGAGCGTGACCACCCTGGGCTACATCAACCCCAACCCGCTCGTCCCTGATAAGTGGACCGGTTGGGCGGGTGACTTAGCTTCAGCGCTCGGTCCGATTCAAAAGGTTGTTGACCTGAACCCCGGCTCAAACATTGTTGCGATAGCAAGGGCTCTGGTTGGCCAAAAGGGGATAACTATACGAATCACAGCGGACTTCAAGGTTTGACCATTCCCAATGATCTGCCGAACAACTGCAACTACTCCGACCTGTGTAGCGACGGGGATGCGATCAAACTGGCTGCGATGCTGAAAGGATCGGGGGCCGATGACCCCAACCTTCTGTCTCGAACGCTGAGGAGCTACTACAACAATCCAGTTTCGCTACTGCAGCGATTCAAGGCGATCTCTGAGAGTGTTGGTGCAAGCGATGAAAGAACCGCAAAGGACAAGTTCTTTGCAGAAATTGATGGCCTATTGAATGGCATATACGTTGGTCTTCTCACAGACGGTTCCAATGGAGCATACGGCTACTCGGGGGTTGAGCCTGGCAGAAAAACCAAGAAGGCAGCATGTCAAGCTCTAGCTGAATTCATTTACTGAGGTTGTCATCTGCTTCGTGGCTGGGGCCACGCATAAGATACGCGGCCCCAGCCACTGCGGCATAAAGTGCCCAAGCGCCTACGAAGAAGAGCAGGTTTCCCCGCCAGTTCCCAACGGAAATCTCGTGTGTGTCAGTACTGCGATAGAACGAGTTCGTGACAGTAAGTAGTAATGCTGCTGCCCCGCTTGACAAGAGTCGTATCCACAGTGCTCTCACTCTCCGTTGCGGCCATCGTTGTGGCGGGTCAACAATCAAAAGAACCAGGCCGGTGAGAAACGTTCCGTAAAGTGGAAATACCATCAAAAGAGTGCCAGCTGCGGCGAGCCCCGTGGCGGGGATATAGAAAATCCCGAAGCAGATTCCAATCCATGTCGTGTACGTACGGATCGCATCCCTGTTCGTGAAAGTAGGCGTGGCAAATCGGGCTGAGCTCCTCATGAGCATCCGTCCTGCCATGACCGTGAAGGCAATCCAGCCGAGACCGAGAGATAGGAGCGTCTCACCCCAATGTTGAGATCCATAGTAGGTGGAAGCAACTGTATCAAAAGCGACTAACGCGATGGCCGCAACCCCTGTACCCAATACGCGGATCAGTAATGCTCGACAGAGCGGCGTCTCCCATGTTGATGGCCTATCAATGATAAAAAGTAGCAGTCCTGCTAGAGGGGTAAGCCACGATGGGGTGTTCACCGGGGCGACTCCACCGATGAAGAGCAGGGAACCGGGCACTATCGCAAAGCCGAGGATGAGTCCTACCCAATACGTGTAGGTCCGAACGAATAGTTTGAAAGACTCAACCATTTACACCTCGTCACGGGCTCCAGCACCAAAACCATGATTATTCTACGGCGGGGCAACCCATGGCGAAAGATGGAACGAACCGAGGCGGGCGCCGCGTCCGTGCGGGTGCGAAACCTGATCCGTTGAACGAGAAGCTTGCCGCCGGTAAGCCTGCAACCCGACTGGCCGACCCCGAGGTTTTCGAAGGCCCCGACCTGCCAGCCACGGACATTGGCGAGGGCGCGCTGCTTGACGGTGAGGCCATGCCAGAGCTGTCCGAATACCTGTCTGCAGTGCAGCGGGACGGCAGTGACCTTCTGTTTGAGGATCTGTCTGCTCGTTGTGCGGTGGAGGTGATGGCGACTAAGGGCCGGATCATCGTGACTGGGGAAATCACCTCCAGCGTCAAGGTCTCCATCCGGGCCGCTGTACGCCGCGCCCTGACCCGGGCCGGCAACATCAAACCCGACAAAGCCAAATCCACCGAGAAAATCGACGGAGTCGTCGCCACCATCATGGCCTAGACCGAGCCATCCGAAACGGCAGCGGACATGTCAGCGGCAGTGTCTACGACCAGCGCGGGTTACTCGTTTTGTAAAGAAAGATGCGGGGTGAGATTGGAAGAAAACAGTGATCTCACCCCACATCGATTATGAAACGATGGCTAAAGCAACTGTGAAGCCTCTTCAAGAAGAGCTTCTGAACTCCAGACCTTATTCATTGGCCCTTGGCGAGACGGCAAATAATTATGCGCGTACCGATATGAGTCATGATGATCAAAGGGCTTCACTAGGAAGCAACGTCCACCAGACTTGCTGAACACATTAGGCACCCATCCCTCGACATGCCCGCCATCTAGGATGAACCCAGCATAAGAGGCCACGACGATCGACTTATTGGCGACCAAAAAATCAGTATCCTCCTGGCTTACACGCCAGTGTCCAGTGACTCGAAGCGTTCCTTCAACAATCTGCGCCCAGGTGTCAGTAGAAACGTTACGGCGGACTTCATCGAGCACATCATTGCGTCGTCCCCATGTAGCATCGAAATACAAAGAAGGACGAGCCGCCTGTTTTTCGACTCCCATCGAACAGACTAGAGCTTTCTGTCCTTTTTCAACCATTAAGGGGCGATTTCGAGCAGAAGACAGGTATCCAATGTCCCAACCGGAATACTGTTGATTTCGCTGATTCGCGCCATCTGGAAATACTGAGATGAGATTGAGATCGATGAGTTTGCTCAACGTGTTAGAGCCAACTCCGAGGATTTCCTTGGCGGTTTCGAAGCCGTAAACGGCGTTATCAAAGCTGTACATGACAGCCTCCTTCGCTTTGTTCAGGTAGCAGTTGATTCGTACTACGTGACGTCAATCTTTCGTTTGGATTCGGCAAACTACTAATGCAGCGAACCGCTCCACTAGCAATTAGAGCACGGCACACACATCATGTCAAGTGTGACTAGATAGATTCGCCTAGTCTCAATTTAGGTAGTAGATATGGGTTTATTTAATTGGCTGCGCGGCGACACCGTCCGCACCGCTGATGGCCACGCGATTGGTACTGGTTATAGCTTTTTCTTTGGGTCGACGTCGTCGGGTCGTCCGGTGACAGAACGTAGCGCGATGCAGATGACTGCCGTCTACTCATGCGTGCGTATCTTGGCTGAAGCTATTGCTGGTTTGCCGTTGCACGTCTACCAGCAAAGCAGTGATGGTGCGAAGGTGAAGGCCTTGGATTATCCGTTGTATCTGCTTCTTTATGATGAGAACCCAAAAGAAGCACCAGCGGCGGGTGCATAGCCGACACCACGGAGGCGACCTTCACCCGGCTCACCTACATCGCCCTCGCACACCTCCACCTCAGCGTGGAACAGGCAGAGCTGATAGTGTTCGGGGTGCTGCTCAACCTGGTGGACTGCTAGCGCATCGAGACCGGCCGTGCCCAGCCGAAACGGGTGTGGTTTATTGATGATGTGATCCCGGCTGGAATCTAGGTATCAGTGGGTACTGTTGAGGACGCAGGTGGCTATGAGCTGGTCGATGCGCCGCACATCAATTTCCTACCCAATTTGATTTTGAGATGACCGGCGCGTGTCCAAAGCTCTACTTCAGCATTGAAATCGATTCGTCCCGCATTCTCGGTTGACCACATGTTGATGGATGAATACGGAATCGAATAGATTTCAACCTTCTTCCCAGTCAAGCCTTGTGAATCACGTACAATAAGCCGCTTTGAAGTAAAAATAGCCGAATCTCGAAAAGTCTTGTATGCCGCGTAGGGTTGTTCTCCTTGGACGAGAAGCTGATTGACGTCCTGCGGAATGGGTACTTCTTCAAAGAAAGTCCATTCGGTGATGCCTGAAGTCTCCATGATTATTCCTCGTTGAAGCTCGTCGTTGATTCTTCCATCCCCGACTATTTCACCCCCTAAATAGTTAAGGAAGCGTAACACGCATGGCTGACTCGAGTTTTGGTTTGAAGATTGGTTTGGAGGGTGAGCGGGAGTTCAAGCGGGCGATCACGGATATCAACCGTGAGATGCGGGTGCTCGGCTCTGAGATGAAGCTCGTGGCCTCGTCGTTTGATAAGAACGACAAGTCCGCCGAATCCCTCACCGCCTGTAACCAGGTGCTGGGCAAAGAAATCGAAGCTCAAAAGTCGAAGATTGAGACTCTGCGCGCTGCGCTCGAAAATAGCGCTTCCTCGTTTGGTGAGAACGATTCGCGGACGAAGAACTGGCAGATCCAGCTCAACAATCCCAGCCAAGCCCCGTATCTCTGGGCCACAAGCACCCACCCTGGCACGCAGTAGGGGCGCGGCGTATGCGCGTGTATCCGCTGACAGGGGAGAGCAGTACTCCTCCTACCAAGCGCAGGTGGACTACTACGCCACCTACATTCAAGGCCGACCTGAGTGGGAGTGCAGAAAGTATTGCACTCTCACTCAGGGATGTTGCTGACATCAATAGACAAGATGTATGCCGCTACAAGGCTCAGAATGAGGACGATAACGGTCACTGCCGCCACGACGAATTTTCTTACCACAGTTTCGGCAGAGGGTAGTGAAACCTCGGCTAAAGTCAACACCCTACACGCATTCATGAAAGCGACAACTAGCCAACACAGTAAACCAAGGCTTGTTACGAACAACATTCGGTCTACCCAGACCTCTGACACAAACTCGACCGGGTAAGGATAACGTTGAAAAATCCTGATTGGGAGATCACTAAACCAGCCGTACGACACCGGTAGCAACAGTACAAGCCCTGCCCACCAGAAAACTCTCCTGATTAACCCCTGTATATCTCCGATTGAAGTAATCAAATTCTTCATCGTTTAACTGTACCGGCAGGTATGCCGGAAAGTCGCGAGTTGGTCTCAATCAGAGGAAGCGTTAGAAGGGGTACCAGCACACTGCGTCTAGCCGTCACCTACTGCTGTAGGGGAACGCAAGTATGCTCACGTGAAGGAGGAATCGGTGGCAAAAGATGGCACGAATCGTGGCGGACGCCGGGTGTGTGCGGGTGCGAAGCCGGAACCGTTGCGTGAGAAGCTCGCCGCCGGTAAGCCTGCAACCCGACTGGCCGGCCCCGAGGTTTTCGAAGGCCCCGACCTGCCAGCCACGGACATTGGCGAGGGCGCGTTTCAAGCTCCAGCAGTAGATCATGTTGCACCCTCAAGTGCCGGTGGCGCTGCGCCCGACACCAGCATCGATTACAACAAGCTGGCTCCGATTGATCTGATCTGGCATTTAGAGAAGCGCTTTGAGGAATTACGTGCTGATAGCAAAGTTGGTGAGGACTACGTTGCGGGTTCTCATGGTGCGGGAAGGCGGATTGCTGTTCCGACTTGGCGTTGCATACTCAACTATTTAGCAAAAGCCTACCTGCGTGACGGTGGTAGTGGATCTGCGGTGAACTGGTCCGTATCTGCAGAAAGTTTCAGGAGTGCTGACGCGAGCGTACTCGAGAAAGACGCTGTAGGCAAAAAGATCATCGCCGCCTTGAATCGCTATATCGATAACACTTGGCGGCAATCCATGACCGACAAGACCGGAGAATCAGTTGATCTGGCGCATCTGGCGGCAACAACACTTGGATACACCAACTGGAATGTTATCCCTGATGCGTGGACTGGCTGGGCTGGAGACCTAGCTACTGCCATGGAGAATATTCAGAAAACACTTGAGTGGAATCCCGGCGCGAACCTGGATCAGGTGGCCACAGCTCTAGTCGGTCAAGGTAACGATTACCGTCAGCATCCTGGCTTGAAAGGGCTAGTACTTGACAAGAAAAACGACAAGGGAAAATGGGAATCGGTAGGAAACAACTGTAACCGTGACGACCTCTGCTGTGACGGAGACGCCATCGTTATCGCTAACACGCTAGAAAACGGCAACGACTCCAACAGCCATCTCCTATCAGCAACATTGCGAGAGTACTACAACAACTCCAGCAAACTAGCCAACAGATTCAAGCAGATTGGCTGGAGCTTGGGGGCGAATAATTCCACTGAGGCATATCAGAAAATAAGTGAATATGCCGACTTGGATAGCGCCGTTTTAGAATGGTTCCTGGCTGGATACGTCAAGGAAGAGATCAGTTTGACAGCTTGCCGAAAGCTAGCTGAATTCATCTACTGATAATTGATTTGGTCTTTTCCCTGGTGTGGCGCTTGAGTAAAAACGCTAAACCCAAACGCTACACCACCAACAACAAGAGCGCCGATGGCGGGAACGGAAAACTGGCTCAGCAGTTGAGAAAAAGAATCGCTGCGAACTAACGAGCCAACACCATCGAGTGAAAAGAGAAAAGCTGAGAGCCCGATAAAGGCTCCTGCTGAAAGTTGCAACGCACGGGCAGATTGAATACCGATGATATGCTTATTGAAAAGCAGAAGAAGAATCGTGAAACACACATACATGATTGGCATCAATAAGAAGATCACAAAAAATCTCTGATCCCGATCCTCGTACCGTTGAAAGATAAAGATGGCGGCGAAAAGCCACGCGCCGACAAAATATGCCAGAGCGGATACAAGAAACACAGATATTTTTTTGATGACCAGTCCCTTCAACTTTTCGCTACACATTTTGATACGGCAACGGCATCAGGAGTTGTATGCCCCAATAGGTTTTCATTCTACAAGAAGGGTTTCCCTGCATTGCTAAGGATAGCGCTGATCGGGGCGGATCTCGCGTGAATGCGGGCACGAGGTCTGGTGCGTTGAACCCGACAGTCACGAAAAGGCGCACGGGAGCGCCTATACCAGAGGCTCCCGAGTATCTGTCTGTGGTGTACAGCGTGGTAAGAAGCTACTGGGGGGCGGCTTGGTTATGGGGTTGTTCTGGCGGCTTTCTGGTGAATGCGCGGAGCTTTTTGATTGCTCATTCGTAGTGGCTTGATGTGGCTGTCGGCGAGGTTTTCGCGGATAGCCTCAAGCTCAGTTCCCTGATATTGAGTCCAGTTCTCTTGGTTGAGCGTTGACAGCATTCACTTCAGTCATGTCAGGATTCCCAGGTGGTATTCTAAGACGAAAGCTAGCTGATTCAGTTTCCCCAAAGGTAAAAAATAAAGCCTGCGAGAAACTAGCGAATTATATTTTCTGACGGATCATTAGGTTCAGAAACATGGTAGGCTACCCGTTTTCGTATCGCTAAACGAATCAGGTAGCCTGCCATGAAAATAACAGCTGGGATTCCGTAAAGTCCATACAATTTAACATCCGAAGGGGAATTTGGAGCTACTGGATGCCAAATGTTATCTCCGGTTGAAAACACGCTTCCTCCAGTTGAAATCCAAAATGCCATAATGTCAGCAACCACGCCAAAGCAGTAAAGTAAAAGTGGTAGAACAAAAAAGTTTAGCCGCCAGTCTGTTACCTGGATTTTCCGGGTGATTAATAATGCGACTACAGGTACGAGAATCGGTCCAATGACTACCACAGGGAACAGCACCCACACCAGGTCGCTGTGAGAAACAATCTGGAATACCAGAACACATACGCCATAGAGCAGAGCGATTTTGACGATATCACGCATCAGTGCCCTTTCCCTCACCATACCTAGTCAGAGATAAGCCAACTTCACTATTGACTGAAAGCTCATCGATGTTGGAACCGTACCAAATGTCTGTCTAAACCGCAACGTGGTGGGAAAGTGCTGGGCGCAGCCGAGACAAAGTAGGAGCCCAACGACATGGTTCCCGTCCAGGGAAAATACTTCTTAGTGAACAGCTCCTCGTCGCTGAAACTCTCAATGAGTTTGACGGTCTGAGTGTGGCTCGCCGTGTGTAACGCTTGGATTTCATCTAGCGACACATCTTGGTAGTGCTCCCAGATTTCCTGGTTCAAAATTGGGGCGCATGGAGTCAATGAGTGCTTGCAGCTTGCTCCACTGTGTGGTGGTTGCATCTTAAGAGTTCTGTTTTCGTTTTTGCTCGGGCCACGTCTCAATTGCAACACGGACACACGGAAGGGAGCAATCGAGAAAGGTCGCTCTGATGGCGAAAGATGGAACGAACCGAGGCGGGCGCCGCATCCGTGCAGGTGCGAAGCCCGATCCGTTGAACGAGAAGCTCGCTAAAGGCGTGGCTGCGACCCGCCTGGAAGACCCGCTGAATGAGCCGTTCGATTTCGAAGGCAGCGATATTGGGGACGGTGCGGTGCTTGCTGGTGAGGTCATGCCCGAGCCATCGGATTATCTTTCTGAGATTCAGCGTGATGGGAAACCGCTCGGTGCTGACCTGGTCTACCGCGAGACGTGGCAGTGGCTCGATGCTCGTGGTTGTTCCCAGTTCGTCGCACCGCGCTTGATCGAGTCATATGCGTAGGCGTTCGCGCGTTATGTGCACTGCGAGCAGGCGATCTCGAAGTTCGGCCTGCTTGGCAAGCATCCGATGATGAGCGCAGTTATCGCGTCTCCGTTCGTCGCCATGTCGCAGTCGTTTGGTAAGCAGATGAACGTGTACTGGTACGAGATTTACGAGATAGTCCGCGCCACCAGCCAGACAGGTCGAGGAAATCGCGCTACCCGTGCCGCAGGCGGCATCCTTCGACTTGAGCCTGCCAATTCTTGAGGTCTTGACTGACCCAACCATGTAGCCCAAGTGCTACACCGATTTTTTGATGCCTTCACCCGTGTCGGGTGAGGGCGTTTTTTATGCCCACCCACCCCTTGGAAGGAAACACTCCATGTCTTTGAACGCTCTCTGGCACACCATCCAAGCCGGCATCGCCAGCTTCGGCGCATGGCTCGCCGCTTACCTCGGCGGACTCGACGGCCTCGTCTACGCGCTGATTGTCTTCGTGATCGCCGACTACATCACCGGGGTGCTGGCCGCCATCAACGAACGCCGCGTCAGCTCAGCAGTCGGCTTTCGGGGCATCTCCCGCAAGATTCTCATCTTCACCCTGGTTGGTCTCGCGCACCTGATCGACACCCAAGTCATCGGCACACCCAGCATGCTACGGGCAGCGGTCATCTTCTTCTACCTGTCCAACGAAGGCATCTCCCTGATCGAAAATGCCACCCGCCTCGGTCTGCCGATCCCCGCCCAAATGCGAGACGCCCTCGACGCGATCGCCAACCGCGCCGACAAACGACCACCCCTCACCAACACCGACCCAACTGAAACCCATACCGATAAGGAGCAGCGCTGATGAAGAACTGGAACACCCTCGAGGCCGACGTCGACCTCATCATGAACACACACTACACACCCGGCAGGAACGGTCGGCAGATCGATAAGGTTATCATTCACCACAACGCAGGCAACCTCACCATCAGGGGCTGTTACGACGTCTGGCAAACCTGTCCAGCTTCCGCCCACTACCAAGTCCAAACTGACGGCACAATCGGCCAGCTCGTGTGGGATCGTGACACCGCCTGGCATGCAGGCAACTTTGCCGCCAACACCACCAGTATCGGCATCGAACACGCCGACATGACCAGTGATCCATGGACTGTATCCGAGGCGTGCCTTGATAACGGAGCACACCTCGTAGCCGCTGTCTGCAAGTACTACAAGCTCGGCCGCCCGGTCTGGGGGAAGAACGTGTTCGGGCACAAAGACTTCTCTGCCACGGCCTGCCCGGCATCTCTTGCTGGCTCCAGTACGCCGCCTACATGGCTCGCGCACAGTCTTGGTACGACCATATGACCGGTTCTACGTCCGCGCCAGCACCCGCACCGGCGAAGCCTGCACCCGCAGTACCGAACATCGACGCTCTTGCCGATGCCGTCATTCGCGGCGAGTACGGAAATGGTGCCGAGCGACGCAACCGCCTCGGCCACCTCTACGACGCCGTGCAGGCCATCGTGAACCGCAAGCTCGGCTACTAACCCAAGCAGCCACCACGGCACACAGCGCCCTCACTTATCCCGACCCTGGGGTGGGTGGGGGAGCTTTTGTCGTTTCTGGCCTCTTTTCCATCGGTTCCGGATGTGGTGAATCCGTCGATACGCCGAGTACCCCGTCCGGTTTTGCCTGCTGCCACGCCCTACAGGTGAAAGGCCCTCTTTGGGCAGACGGGCGATAGGACGGTGACGGCTGCGATGACACCACTGGAGACACGACGGATTGAAAACCTGCGGCGTGCAGGATGGGGATATAAGAACATCGCCGCGTTCTGCGGAATGTCGAGTGAGGCAGTGCGCGCGTACTGCCTGCGTGAGAATCTCGAGGCCGACCCCGAATTAGTTGAGCAGGTATGTGCCTGGTGCGGGCTAGCTTTAAGCGGGCGCAGCAACAGTGCTCGTTTTTGCTGTGCATCATGTCGTTGGAGTGCGTGGAACGACAAACACCAGCGCACCTCCGACCACGCGCGCCCATGCCAGGCGTGCGGTAAGGACTTCATCAGCGCGAAGAAGCGGCAGAAGTACTGCTCGCACTCGTGTTACGTCCGGGCACGCTTCGCTACCAAGGGTGGCCGGGCTGCCCAGCTCTCACCGACACCAGCTACTACGAAATCCACGCCAAGCAGGCGGACCAGAACTATCGCCGGTATGAGCGTGACTCTGAGATCAACAAACGCTACGGGGCTGCCTGGCGCAAGATCCGCGCCGCCTATGTCGCCCCCCCCCCCTCTGCGAGATGTGTGAGAAGGAAGGGCGGTTGACGCCGGTGGCTGAGGTCCACCACATCCTGCCCTTATCTCACGGCGGCACGCACGACAAGGCGAACCTGATGAGCTTGTGCAAGCCGTGTCACTCGCGCCAAACCGCGAAAGATGACGACCGGTGGAAAAACACAGGTTCCGGTCCTGGTCAGGTGTACACCTACTAAAAATTTAGGGCTGTACATCCACCGCCTACCCCTGGCCCCGCTGTGGGGAGGGGCGGATCCGATCTTTACAGGCTCGTAGGGTTTCAGCGGGCGTGGCACCTCGCGCACAAACACGGCGAATCAAACGGGGTATTAACCCCCTCGTGTCTCAGTTGATGCATTTTCTGTGAGCTTGGGCCCAATGTTGCGTTCAACTCGCTTTACACAATCTTCCGCCACATATGTGGCGGTTGTTCATTCACCGATCACCGACAAGGGAAGGACATTTGTCGTGGATGAGATGGTTTACAAGACACAGCAGTGGCTTAACGCAACCTACCGGGGTAAGACCGGTTTTGGGTCTGTTGCGGAGACCGGGGCAACCGGCTGGGATACAATCAATGGCTTGATTCGTGCGTTGCAGATTGAGCTGGGCATCACTGCGACTGCGAACAATTTTGGGCCGGGCACACAGTCACGTTTCACTTCACGTTGGCCTAATGGACTCAGCAAGAACAGTGCTGAGAGCAACGTACATGGGATCATTCAGGGCGCACTGTGGTGTAAGGGCTATCCGGCCGAATATGGCGGTATAACTAGGAAGTTCACGGACAATGTGGCCTCCTCAGTCGCGAAACTCAAACGCGACATCGGCTTGCCTGATAGCTCTTCGACTATCGATGTTGAGTTGATGATGGCATTGCTGTCGATGAAGCAATTCCGCCTGCTTTCTGACTACGGCGGCAAAGCGTCGATCCGTTCAATCCAGCAAAGCATTAACCGTAACCACAGGGCATATACAGGAATTTTGCCGACCGATGGTCTCTACGGTCGTGAGATGAACACCGGTTTGATTCAAGTGCTTCAGAAACTGGAAGGGTTCAGCCCTTCGCAGGCGACAGGAAACTTTGGTCGCGGGACCCGTGCTCGTTTGCAGACGATCAGTTCAGGTAGCGGCAATTGGGCATGGCTGGCAAGCGCTGCTCTGGTATGTAACGGTCAGGCCTCCACGGTTACCAGCAGCTGGAACTCGGCAATGGCCTCTCAGGTTCGCTCCTTCCAGGCACGCTACGCGCTTCCGGTTGCAGGAGTGGTTGACCCGACAACATGGATGAGTCTGCTCACCTCCAAGGGAGACCCGGACCGTGCCTGTGTTGCCTGCGATACCCGTTTTGAGATCACCGATGAGCTTGCTCAACATCTCAAAGCCGACGGTTACAAGATCGTTGGACGTTACCTGACAGAACCCGGTCAAGACGGACTGGCAGAGAGCAAATACTTCAAAGCGATCCGCACCGGGGAACTACGACGTATCGTGTCCCACGGGCTGCAGTACTTCCCGATTTTTCAGGAATACTCCACCAAACTGTCCCACTTCAGCACAGACAACGGGCATCGGCATGCTAAACAAGCACAAGCAGCTGCCCAGCGTCTTGGAATCCCGCAGACGGTCATCTATTTCGCTGTTGACTACGACGCCACTGACCCTGAAGTTACCAGCACCATCCTGCCCTACTTTGAAGCAGTAAAGCAGAGCCTAGGCGGCGGATATAAGGTCGGAATCTACGCATCTCGAAACATCTGCGCCCGAGTCGTTAAAGCAGGTTACGCTGTCGCGCCGTTTGTCTCCGATATGTCTACCGGATTCTCTGGCAACCTAGGATTCCCGATCCCCGATGGATGGGTCTTCGATCAGTTCGACGAGATCCACGGCTACCACGGTAAATGGGATCTAGACCGTGTTGCATTTTCCGGACGAATCGGCGCGGTTGGAAGTGTGCAGAAAAGCAGCCAACCTAGTAAACCGTCTCAACCGTATACTCCGCCGCCTGTTCCTAGCCTTAATGGGCTAGATACCTTCGAATCAGAGGTTCTTCCATTGCTCACGGAACTGGAAAGCGCTGCCGGAAAATACCGAGAATCATCGCCCGACCCCATGAAACGGCATCGACCTGAAGCAGTCCTCGAACTAGTACTGTCCTACCTGGCAATGGTGTACCTCCAACATCGGAAGTTTGCTCTCGCTGCAGGCGCATGGACACCAACGGATTTCCATGACTATTTGCGCAAGAACCACGGGGAACTGGTCAGTAACCTCGACCGATTCATTGGAGTGCAACGAATCGAATTCACTGATTCCCACCATCGAGGGAAGAACGATCTTGCCCACATGGCATACACCCTCTTCTGTTACCGCTACATCAGCCCGTCTCCAGACTCCTGGACTGGCTGGGGAGGCGACCTCGCTACGGGTATGGCAGACCTTCACTCACTGATGGTCAACCACCCAACCTTGGACCGCCAGCTAGCCGCTAACGCACTCATCGGCTCTGATCCTAGCGAGGTTGACACTTATCTCACACAAAATGGGGTTGATGCACAGAAACTGCAGGTGAACTGCAACTTCACCGACATGTGTGACGACGCGGATGCGATCCTGCTTCGCGACATGCTCTTAGAAAATCCGCCAGCTGACCTCCATGCACTTTCGGATGCGATGATCTACTATTACGGCGAAATCATTGATCAGAACCGATACTCCGCCTACGAGGCTGATGGGTTGGACTACTCCTCCCAAACGGCATTAGCTGCAAGTATCTGGAATGCTATGAATAGCTTCAGTACACACATTTGGTGGGCTGGACTACTCGAACTTGCTGGAGATTCGACTGAAGAAGAGCGCCAGGCTTGTTGCAACGCGTTGGCTGGATACCTGTTGGCGCGATCACGCTAAGGGGAAGATCAAGTTGGGTGCGGCCGAAAAGTCATCCTTCCGCTGCACCCAACTGCCCCTTCCTTCGGAACCAGAAATACCGCGTAAGCACCGTTACGACTGACACGATTATGGGATAAGCCAAGTAGACAATTCTGCCGTCGTGGAGGTAGTACACGATCCGGCCTTGTACTACGGGCCCAATACTCGCCACTGCCGTGAGCACCGTCAAGACGATAATGGAGGGCAGCCTCAATGTCGTGAAAGCTTGCGGTTAGCAATCGCTGCGTAGCCAAGAACATTCAAGACTCCACTAATATCGAGCAGCACTAGACCAAACCACGTTATCTCACGCAGTGGCCCGACATTTTTTCCACTCTCGATAAAAACTGCGTGCTGGTTTGCGATAAGCCAACAGTCGATAGCCACCAGCACAGCGAAAAGCAGCCCAAACTTCAGCACCTGGACGCCCTGAGGCGACAAAGCCTTCTCGAGCGCCCCTAAAGCTTCTCGCAGCAGTTGCCGTACCTGTTCCATACTTCTATTGGACCACAACACCCGGGAAAAAGCATGGCTCGTGATGGCACGAACCGGGGCGGACGCCGCGTCCGCGCAGGCACCAAACCCGAGCCTTTGGCAGACCGCCTGGCTGACGGCCGCACCGACAGAATCCTGGCTACCGATGAGATGCCCGAGCCCTATGACTTCACCAGTACCGACACCGACAAAGGCTGCGCGCAGTTCGTTTCGAAGCGTCTGCTGGAGGCCTATGCGCAGTCGTTCGCGCGGTTCATCCAATGCGAGAAAGCCATTTCCGATTTCGGGCTGTTGGGTAAGCACCCGACAACGGGTGCTGCGATCGCGTCCCCGTTTGTGGGGGTCTTATTCGTTTCCCTATCATCATCCTGAATCCCCCTTTGGGCCCTTACGGGCGTTCGCTAATGCAGCGGGCGCCCGTTTGTGTTTGTCGCCACCACTTTTGCACTTGATGCAAATATGCATTGGGTGCAAAATTGTTTCCCGTGAAACACTCCGTGAAACAAGCTAGGTGCCCAGTGGTTCTGGATACTGAAATGCCGCCTCACAAACGGCGTCGCTATAGGGCGATTCGCCAGGCTGCCGCCGAGTTGGTTCGCGAGCGTGGCTATGAGGCCATGACTTACGACGCCGTAGCTGAGCGCGCCGGGGTCTCACGTCGGACCGTTTTTAATTATTTCCCCACCAAATTCGATCTAATTAAAGTCTGGCCCACGCTCGACGCTAAAGCCTTCGCTCATATCGCTACCAATAGCGAAAATTTCCTAGCAGATCTGCGTGAACTGCTGCTTGAGCGTGCCAGGCACCTTGACGGCGACCGGGCAGAATTTTTGTTACAGCGCGAAATTGCCGCAACCGACCCGGAAGTTCACAACCGCATCGACGCAGCAATTCGCAACTCTTTTGAGTCACTGCGCCCAGCCTTAGCTCAGCGCACCCAGCTCAGCGAAGATGACTCTCGACTACGAATGGCGGTCTACCTGATGCTGGCCGTTGAGCGCGCAGCTTTCGATGAGTGGCTAGATAACGACGCTTTCAGCTCTGCCACTTTAGAAGAGGCCATTGATCACACCTTGGCTTTGATGGTCTCCCTTGTTGGCTCAGGGACTGACCTCCCCCCAGTAGCCAAGCCGAGCCCCGCCGTCGAACCTAAAAAGATTAACCAAGCCAAACGCAAGAAGCAGGAGAAGGAAGGAAAATGAGCACACAAAAGCACGCAAGCGCGCCCGCACCAGCCGCCACGCCCGCATCGACCTCAGCCCAGGCTGCCACGCCCGCATCGACCTCAGCCCAGGCTGCCACGCCCGCACAAACAGGCACAGTAACACAAACCAGCTTAAGCCAGACCGCCGTTTCTGGGCGGTGTACGTGGCTTTGCTGCTGGTGATGTTCTTGTCCGCTATGGACCAGAGCATCGTAGGCACGGCCCTACCCACAATCGTGGGTGAACTGGGCGGCGCCGAGCACATGTCGTGGATTATCACCGCCTACACCCTGGCCATCACGGTTGTTATGCCGCTTTACGGCAAGCTAGGTGACCTGGTGGGCCGCAAAAACCTGTTCTTGGTGGCTATCGGCAGCTTCCTGGTGGGCTCTACCTTATGTGGTTTTTCTACCGACATGACCCAGCTTATTGTTTTCCGTGCCCTACAGGGCGTGGGTGGCGGTGGCCTGATTATCTCTTCTCAGGCAGTTATGGCTGACCTGATCCCGCCGCGTTACCGTGGCAGCTACGGCGCCCCGATTGGCGCCATGTTCGGTATCGCCTCGGTACTGGGTCCGATCGTTGGTGGCTGGCTAACCGACTCGGCGTCTTGGCGTTGGACTTTCTGGATCAACCTACCCCTGGGCGTAATTGCTTTCACCGCTATGGCGCTAACCCTGAAGCTACCTAAGCACAAGCTGACCGCCCCCATTGACTGGCTAGTTTAGTGCTTATGGATGTTGCGGCGGTGGCGATCGTTTTGGTGGCCACGTGGGGCGGCAGCGAGTACGCCTGGTCTAGCCCGGTGATTATTGGTATGGGTGTGGTGGGCGTGGTCTGCCTGGTGGCTTTTGTGTTCGCAGAGCGACGCGCGGTTGAGCCGATTTTGCCCTATGAAGTGATGACTAACCGCACCTTCGTGCTAGCCACGCTGATGTCCATGCTGTACATGGGGGCCATGTTTGGCGCCACCTTGTACCTGCCTACTTACCTGCAAATGGGTTATGGATATTCGGCCACGGTTTCAGGGCTTTTGCTGGTGCCGATGACGCTGGGCTTGTTGGCTACCGGTGTTTTTTCTGGCATAGCCATGAGCCGCACCGGCCATTACAAGATCTACCTGATTATTGGCCCTATCATTGCGGCAGCTGGCACTTTGGGGATGTCCCAGCTGGATGTTCACAGTCCGGTTTGGCTTATCACCCTGTATGCCACGGTTATGGGTGCTGGTATCGGCTTCTTCTTCCAGCTGATCACCACCCTGGTGCAAAATGACGTCAACCCGCGTCACATTGGCACTGCCACCAGCGGTAATAACTTCTTCCGCGAGATTGGCTTGTCTTTGGGCGTGGCCGCGATGGGTACTGCCTTCTCCAGTGGCCTGAAGGACAACCTGAGCGAGAAGATGCGTGCCCTGCTGGCTAACGCTGACCCGGCCACGCTTAAGCAGATGGCGGCTTTCTCTAACGTTGGTGGCGGCAAGGGCTCTTCTGGGCTCACCCCCGCCATTGTTAAGACATTGCCGACGCCGCTGCGTAACGTGGTGGTGGAGTCTTACGCCGACGCTTTGATTCCGATCTTCGCCTATTTGGTGCCCACCATGCTACTGGCCGCCGTGTTGGGCGCGCTCTTCCGCAAGAAGGAGCTGGGTACCAAGGCCGCCTTGCAGCTGCTGGAAGAAGAGGAGGCCGCCGCATCTAAGGATGGCGCCGCTGGTGAGATTGCGTCTGCTGGTGACGCTGCGCCTGCCACTTCGGTATCTGCCGACGACGCCGTTGCGGCTAGCCCGGTTGCGAGCGCTAGCAGCTAGCGCAGGGCGGGCCTTGGCTCCCCAGCCGGCCTAACCGGCTGTACACGCAAAGAGTGCCCACACAAAACTGCGTCACCATCTTGGTGGCGCAGTTTTGTGTAGTTTTACCGCCCCGACGTCACTTAACCCGCTCCACTCACTACTTAACCCACTCCCCTTGGCCGTGACACAATACGCATATGGAGTTCCGCTCAGTTTATGATCAAGGCTTTGCCCGTATCGCGGCCGTAACCGCCCCCGTAGCGCCTGCTAATCCAGCTAAGAATGCGCAAACCACCATCGATTTGCTCCAGGAAGCTCAGGCTCAGGGCGTAGCCGTGGCCGTGTTCCCGGAACTCAACCTCACCGGTTACGCCATCGATGATCTTTTCCTACAGGAAGTACTACTAGAGCAGACTCTGGCCGCGATTGAGTCGGTGCGTCAGGCCAGCGCCGAGCTAACTGTCATGGCAGTGGTGGGCGCCCCGCTACGCCAGGGCAACCGCCTATACAACTGCGCGCTAGCCATCCAGGGTGGTCGCGTTTACGCCGTCGCCCCCAAGACTTTCCTGCCCAACTACCGCGAGTTTTACGAAAAGCGCCACTTCGCCTCTGGCGCCATGGCCGCCACCACCTCTATCACCCTGCCCGGGGTGGGTGACGGCCCCACCGGGGACGACGCCGTCGCCGCCTCCGCAGCCACCCCGGCCACGCCTACAGCCAACCCCGTAGCCAGCCCGGACTCCCCCACAGCTGCCCAGGTGAGCCCGAGCGGCGCCGTCGTGCCTTTTGGTAACAAGCTGCTCCTAGACTTCCCCCACATCCCGGGCATGGTGTTGCACATGGAGGTGTGTGAGGACCTGTGGGTACCGGTGGCACCCTCCGCCCAGGCCGCCCTGGCGGGTGCCAACGTGCTGGTGAACCTGTCGGGCTCGCCCATTACTGTGGGCCGCGCCGACGACCGTGAGCTGCTGGCCCGCTCAGCCTCCCTGCGCTGCAACGCCGCCTACGTGTACGCCGCCGCCGGTGAGGGCGAGTCCTCCACGGACCTGTCGTGGGATGGGCAAACCATGATCTATGAGCTGGGTGAGAAACTGGCTGAAACTGAGCGTTTCCCGCAGGGCCCGCGTATGGCGGTGGCCGACGTCGATATCCGTACCCTGGCCTCAGAGCGACTACGCCAGGGCAGCTTTGACGACAACCGCATTGAGCAGCAGGGTACTGCCAGCGACTACCGCACCATCTCGGTGCCGCTAGTGCCTACCCGCGCCGATATTGGTTTGCGCCGCCCACTAGATCGCTTCCCGTTCGTACCAGACGACCCGGCGCGCCTAGCCCAGGACTGCTACGAGGCCTACTCGATCCAGGTGGCCGGACTGGAGCAGCGCCTGCGCGCTATCGGCAACCCCAAGCTAGTGATCGGGGTTTCTGGCGGCCTGGACTCCACACACGCATTGATTGTGGCCGCGCGCGCCATGGACCGCCTGGGCCGCCCACGCAGCGACATAATCGCCATCACCATGCCCGGTTTGCCACCACCGCCGGCACCAAGCGCAACGCTATCGACCTAGCCACCCGCCTGGGATGCACCTTTGAAGAAATCGACATCCGCCCCGTGGCCACGCAAATGCTTAAAGACATGGGTCACCCCTTCGGGCGCGGCGAGGAGGTCTACGACGTCACCTTCGAAAACGTCCAGGCCGGCCTGCGCACTGACTTCCTGTTCCGTATTGCCAATGAGCGCGGCGGGATTGTGCTTGGCACCGGTGACCTAAGCGAATTGGCGCTGGGTTGGTGCACTTTCGGCGTGGGCGACCAGATGGCCCACTATGGCGTCAACGCGGGTATCCCCAAGACCCTGATTCAGCACCTGATTCGCTGGGTGGTGGCGGAAAAGATTTTCGACGACGCCGTGGGTGCCACTTTGCTTTCAGTGCTGGACACTGAGATCAGCCCTGAACTGGTTCCCAGCAAGGATGGTGAGCCGATCCAGTCCACCCAGGCTAAGATTGGCCCCTACCCGCTACAGGACTTCACCCTGTTCCAAGTGCTGCGACGTGGGGCGCGCCCCAGCCGCATTGCGTTCCTGGCTGAGAAGGCCTGGCATGACGCCTCCACGGGCCACTGGCCGGTGGGGATTCCCGAAAATGAGCAGGTGGCTTACCAGCTGCCCGAGATTCGCAAGTGGCTGGAGCTGTTCATTAAGCGTTTCTTCGCTAACCAGTTCAAGCGCTCCACCCTGCCTAACGGACCCAAGGTGGTAGCTGGCGGCACTCTCTCACCGCGCGGTGACTGGCGTATGCCTTCTGATGCTTCCGGGGCGGCTTGGCTATCCGAGCTAGAGCGCAACGTCCCCAAGGAGTAAGAGGTGCAGTTACTGGCAACTGATTTGGATGGCACTTTATTTAGCGCCCCTAACACTGTGGGGGAGCAAAACGCTACGGCCTGTGCGCGTTGGCGGGCTGCTGGCAACGTGTTGGTGCCCGCCAGTGGGCGCAGTTTGAGCCTGGTTTCGCGCCCGCTGGGGATACAGCAGCTGGTTTATGACTACACCATTTGCGCTTCTGGCTGCGTGGTTGCCGACGGCGAAGCTAACGTGCTCTATAACCGCACTATTGCGCCAGCTCAGCTGGAGGCGGTGCTGCGGCCATTGTTGGAGCGTGAAGATTGCAGCTTCTACTGCACCACGCCGCAGGCGGACTACATTGTTCACGACGCCACCGGTCACCTGGCTAAATTCAGCACTGACCGGCCCGAAAACGGTTTTGTGTGGTCCAGCCTGGATGAGGTGTTGGAGCAAGGCTTAGAGGTTTCCTCAGTACCGGTTTATATCCCCAACCCGCAAGCTGCCGACGCCCTATCTGCCCAAATCAGCCAAGAGTTCGCGGGGCAGCTAGATGCCCCGCGTTCCACCAACTACCTTGATGTGGTCCCACATAGGGTCACTAAAGCCACTGCTTTGCAGTGGCTGGTGCAATACCTGGCCGCCGCAGGCAGGCCGGTGGCCCGCACTGCGGCGGTGGGTGATTCTTGGAATGACTTACAGCTACTAGCTAGCGCCGATACGGCTGCCGCCATGGAAAACTCTGTGGATGGCCTGCGCGAAGCGGCCGGTGGTCACAGCGTGCCTAGCGTGGCAGCCTATATCGATCAGTTGCTGGCGTAGCGGTAAACGTTGGTTTCACGCAGCTCGAAGCCGCAGCGTCGGTAGAGACGGTTGGCGGCTTCACGGCTGGGGCGGCTGGTTAGGTCAACGGTGCGCGCGCCGATCTTCTGGGCGTGTGCCACGGCGGCCTCAACCAGCTGCTGGCCTGCGCCCATACCGCGCGTGCCGGCGTCGACCACCACGTCCTCAACCCAGGCGCGCACGCCGGTGGGGATAGCGAAGGTGGCCAGGGAGAGCATACCTAGGATGGTGCCTGCCTCAACCTCGTTGCCGTCGGCAGCGATGACGGGCTTGTCCGTGCGGAAAACGAACAGGTAGACACTGTCCTGGTCTACCAGGGCCTGGGTCTGCTGGGCGGTGAGGGGCTTGGCGCTGCGGCTCAGCTGCGGGATTAGGCGCTCCATGGCAGCTACTAGCTCGGGGGAAGACTGCTCGATCAGTTCGACGCTCATATTTGCCTTTCAAATTTACTTTGGCTGGCTTTAAGCCTAACGCCTGGCGTAACTAGCGCACTACCCCACGCCGCCACAGCACACTTTTACAGGCCCGGGCGGCTTACAGGGCTAAGGCGGCTTACAGGCCCAGGGCGGCGCGTTCTTCGCTACCCACCCAGTAGCGGGTGTTCTCCAGGGCGCGGAACCAGCGGGCCAGCGCCGGCCAGAAGCTGATTGAAGGCGATCCCAGCCCCTCACGGGTGGAGTACTCGTAAGACTGGATCTGGGTGAACAGCAAGATGTCAGCAGCGGTGGGATTATTGCCGCACAGGTACTGGCCCACGGCGGTCACAGCAGCCAGGTAGGGCATCTCAGAGAAGGTCATGACGTCCTCGCGGGCAGCCTCCATGCCGGTGGCACGCGCCAACAGAGTGTCAATCACGTCAAAAGCGGTGAATAGGGTCAGCACCCCGGCGTCAACTAGTTCAGTGTCGCCGTCGGCGTGAATAATCTTGCCCTGAGGGGCGGCCACATGCTCATCTAGCCAGCGCTGCCAGGCGTCAATGGCCAGGCGGTAGGGCTCAGGGTAGAGATCGGGGGCACTGGCAATATGGAACGGCTTCCAGGCCGTAGCCAGGTCAAAGAGCAGGTCAGCAGAGGAGTCCATAACCACTTCCCCACTGGCCAGTTCAACCAGGGCGGGAATGGTGGGCGGCGGGGTGTAGCCGGGAGTGCTGGCGTAAACCTCAGCCACTGAGGTGGCGTGTAGTACCGGGTCCTCGCCGGGTAGACCAGAGCCATCAGTTAGCTGCCAGTAGCCGTCCTCGCCACGACCGTAGCTCCAGGCCACACGCAGAGCGTTGGTTAGGCTAGTAGTCGACGGGCAATTAGTACGCGGCGGCAGTAAGGGCAGGCGCCGCTAGCAACCAGTCGGTATCGCCCCGGTCCAGGTGCAAGTTCAGAACCAAAACGTTTATGGGTACTAATCGGCATCCCAATCTCCTTAATCCCAAAGGTCAACTTGACCTGACCCAACAGCCATACAGCGCAAGAACGTGGCGCTGCCCACTAAATTAATGTTACGGTGGCAAACCTGTTGTGGCTAGGGCTTAGGCGGCTCGTAAAGCAGTCGCGCGCTTAGCGCGGCGCTGAGCCTGAATAATTGGGTCAGGAACTGGTACAGCAGCCACCAGCGCCTGGGTGTAAGGATCACTGGGGGCGGAGAGTACCTTGTTGGTTTTGCCGGCTTCCACCACCTGGCCTTGACGCAGCACCACCACCTGGGAGGCTACCTGCTCCACCACGGCTAGGTCGTGGGAGACAAACAGGCAGGCAAAGCCAAGTTCGTGTTGCAAGCTAGCTAGCAGCTCTAGCACTACAGCCTGCACTGATACGTCCAGGGCACTAGTGGGTTCATCGGCGATCAGTAGCTGCGGCTGCAATGCCAGGGCACGCGCAATAGCCACCCGTTGACGCTGTCCACCACTCATTTCGTGGGGGTAGCGCTGAGCCATCGACGCCGGCAGGCGCACCGCCTCAAGCAGCTCATTCACCCGCTGGCGCCGCTGAGCATTAGTCAAATCAGTGTGTAGCTGTAATGGCTGACCAATGGAGGCCCCCACTGAGCGGCGCGGATTTAGCGAGGAGGCCGGGTTTTGGAACACGATGCCAGTTTGACTGCGCACTCCCCGCAGCTTGCGCCCACTGGCCCCAGCTACTTCCAGGCCATCTACCTGTACTGAGCCGGAGTGGATAGGTACCAGTCCGGTGAGCGTGCCAGCAATGGTGGATTTACCTGAGCCAGATTCACCCACCAAGCCCAGAACTTGCCCACGCGCAATATCGAAGCTAACCCCGCGCACGGCGTGCACCTGGCGGCGCCCATTGCGGTAGACAACGTCTAGATTTTCGATATGCACCAGCGGTTGGGCGCTATCCCCCGCACGGGAGGCAACGCCATCGCCTTGGCTGACGACGCCGTCGCTGTTAACTGCGGCCACCTTAGTGAGGTCGGCGCCAGACACAGCCGCGCCGCCGTCGCCAGCACCAGTGTCAGCGCCGCTACCCGCGCCGCCACGCAAGCTATTTAGACGCGGCACCGCAGCCAACAGCTGACGGGTGTAGTCATGGCTAGGAGAAGCAAAAATAGTGCGCACATCGCCGCGCTCAATGATTCGCCCATGACGCATTACCGCCACCGCGTCGGCCACATCGGCCACCACCCCCATGTCGTGGGTGATTAGCAGTACCGCCACGCCTTCACTGGCCAGTTGGCGCAGCAGATCCAAGATCTCGGCCTGCACGGTTACATCCAGGGCGGTGGTGGGCTCGTCAGCGATCAGCACGCTGGGGTTATTGGCGGTGGCCAGGGCGATGCAGGCGCGCTGCAACTGGCCACCAGAAAGCTGGTGCGGGTAGGAGTCAGCGATACGCTCAGTTTCACGCTGATCCCCGCCCAGCCCAGCGCGGCTAAGGGCGTTAAGCACCTGGGTGCGCACAGCGCGACGCTGACGCAAAGTGGTGCGCTTGCGTTTGCCCTCGCCGTGGATGGCGATGGCTTCGGCGATCTGATCGCCAATGGTAAACAGCGGGTCCAGGGCGGTGGTGGGTTCTTGGAAGATTACGCCCACGTGTTCGCCGCGCACCTGATCCAAAATTTCGCGCGCCGCACCCACCAGTTCCTGGTTTTGGTGGCAGCAATCCAGTACGGCACTGCCACTAACTAACGCGTTAGCAGAAAGTAGTCCCAACGCCCCCATGGCGGTCACGGATTTGCCCGAGCCAGACTCACCCACCAGCGCCAACACTTGGCCCTTAATTAGGTCCAGGTTGATCTGCTGGCTGGCGACGACGTCCTCGCCGCCTTGGGCGGGGAAGGTTACGCCAAATTCGCGCAGGCAAAACACCGCTCCAGGCGCAGGCTTTTCAAAGCCGGCAGCGTCCACCTGAGTGGTAGCCTCCTGAACGCCGTCGTAGACAGTGTCTACAACCGCCCCCTGAGCGTCAGCAGCCTGGCCGCCAGCCTCGCCGCCGGGCAGCAGCTCGGCGTCTGCGCCCGCGCCACTAGGGCGCTGGGAACTACTTTCGATGCTCATCTCTATTCGACCCCTAGTACCAGGTAGTTCGGGTATGCCGGGTAAGGCTCCACGTAGAAGCCGGTAACCTTCGAGCCGCGCAGGAAGGAGTTGCGGCGGTAGGCCAACGGCACTGCGGGGGCGTGCTGGGCAATCTGCTTGTCGACGGCGGCCCAGGCAACCTTGGCCTTGGCCGGGTCCAGCTCAGCTGAGGCCGCGTCAATAGCCTTGTCGACGGCGTCATCCTTAAAGCGCGAGGCGTTAATGCCACCGTTACCGATCTCGCTGGAGGCAAACAGCGGCTGCAGGTTAGCGGCCGGGCTGGGGTAGTCCGGGTTCCAAGACATTAGCGTCAGGTCGTAGGAGGAACCGTCAGAGTTAGTGGAGCGCTCACTGGCAGTGTCGGTCTCAACCGGGTCAATGCGCACCTTGAAACCGGCCTTGGTTAGCGACTGCTGCACCGCCTCAGCCACGGCCACCTGGGCCTGGCCGTTGGGGGTGAGCAGCACCAGCTCGGGCACGTTCTTGCCGGCGATCAGCTGCTTGGCCTTGTTCACGTTGTAGGGGTACAGGTCGTATTCCTTACGTCCCTCAATGCCGGGGGTGATGTAGGTGGTGGCCTTGAGACCACCTAGCTGACCACCCAGAGCCTGCACCACGGCGTCCTTGTTGACCGCGTAGTTGATGGCCTGACGCACAGCCAGGTCCTTTACGCGCTCAGTGTTGATGGCCAGGTACAGCAGCGGGCCGGCACTGGAGGTAGCCAGGCGGGCCTTAGCCTTGGGGTTGGCGGTGATTTCCGCTAGCTGGGCGGCGGCCACGCGCGAGGAGCTCATGGAGGTGGCAGCCTCACCGGCGTCAGCAATGATGGACTTGTTAGCTACCGATTCATCCTGACCCAGCTTGAACACCACCTTGTCGGGCAGGGCGCTACGCAGCGGATCACTCTTGGCCTCCCACTTGGGGTTGCGCTCCAGGGTCACCGAGACGCCCTGCTTGTAGTCCGCCACCTGGTAGGGGCCGGAAGCTACCGGCTTACGAGTGTAGGTGGACGGGTCGTCACCGGTGGGCACGGGCGAGAAGGTGGGGGTGGACACTACCCACGGCCAGTCACCGTAGGGGCGCACCAGCTTGAAGGTAATGGTGTAGTCGTCGGGGGTGCCGATCGAGTCCAGGTGCTTGCCATTGTAGGGGCCCTGGTAGTTCTTACCACCCTCTAGCAGGGTCTTGTGGTAGCCCAGGCCACCGGAAAGCGAGGGAGCGAAGGAACGCTCAATGCCGTACTTGATCAGCTTGGTGGTGATCTCCTGGCCATTTTGCATCTTCAGGCCCTTCTTAATGGTGAAGGTCCAGGTCAGGCCATCTTCAGAGACCTTACCGGTGTCGTTGGCTAGGTCACCAACCAGTTCAACCGGCTTACCCTCAACCAGGCGCAGGCCCACTAGGCGGCGGTGTACCAGCGGCAGGGAGGTGATGGGCAGGGACTGGCTCTTGGCCGGGTCCCAGTTAATGTCGGTGGAGGAGCTGAGTACCGTCAGGGTGCCGCCCTTCTTAGCGGTGGCCGACGCCGCCGCCCCCACCTTGTCCGAAGAGTTGGCGCCACATGCGGCTAGCACCAAACCCATAGCGCCCATACCGGATGCGCTTAGCAGACCACGACGAGAAATATTGGTTTTAACCCAAGCCGGAGCCGATAGGTTCTGGGACATTTCGAGTCCTTTCTTATGGTGCTTAAACCTGTAGTTGTTTCTACTAGGTTCTACTCGCTCAGGCGAGAAATCTGTGTGTTGTGGAAAGTAGACGGTAGCTGTTAGCTGCACGTCGGTTGTGAAAGTAAGTTCCAGGTTTAGATGCGCGGATCAACTAAAGTAGCGACGGCGTCGGCAATTAAGTTCGCGACCACCACGAATGCCGCTGCTACTAGGGTAACTCCCATGATGACCGGGATATCTGTGGTGCCCACAGCATCCATTAGTAAGGCTCCCAGTCCCTGCATGGAAAATACTCGTTCAGTAATCACCGCACCACCCAACATAGACCCAAAATCTAGGGCAAAGAAGGTAATGATGGGCAGAGCAATGTTGCGCATGACGTGGCGGCCAATCACTACCCGCTCAGGTAGTCCCTGGGCGCGTAGGGTACGCACATAGTCTTCCTGGAGGTTATCGAGCATGTCCGAGCGCACCAGGCGCGCATACATGGCGGCGGAAATAATCGCCAGCACGGTCCAAGGCAGCACCAGGTGCCACAGCCAACCCACGAAGTCTTCAGTTAGCGGCACATACCCGGCCACCGGCACCATATCTAGGGTGAAACCAAAGATTAAGATGCCCAGCAAACCAATCAGGTAGGTGGGGGCGCTAACCCCAAACTGTTCCGGCCATAATGAAACGGTCAGTGCGTGAGCCTCGACGTAGGGCGGAAATAATTCCGGCACCTACCCCAACTACCAACCAAAGCACGGCGGCACCTACAGCAATAGACACTGTCACCGGCAGGCGGCTGGTGATCAGCTCACTCACCTGAGCATTGAGGCGGAAGGAGTAACCCAAGCAGGGCGCGTTGCAAACAATCATGTCTGCCCCGCTACCGAAAGTGCGGCCAGTGAAAATCCCGGACAGGTACTGCCAAAACTGGACATACCAGGGCTCATCTAGGCCCATATAGGCCTGGGCGCGGGCTAGGTTCTCAGCAGTACAGGGCTTGCCACAAACCAGCAGAGCCGGGTTTGAGGGCCACAGCGAGAAGATCGCGAAAGTAATTAGGGTGACGATTACCAGCACCAAGATGGCTTGGAAGGTGCGGGAAATTAAGAACCGAGTCCGTCCCATCACTGCTCTCCCGTCTTGGGGTCCAGTGCGTCGCGTAGCGCGTCACCAAACATGTTGAAACCCAGCGTTACCAGGAACAGGGCGGCGCCCGGCCATAGCAGATACCAGGGGTCAGTGTTTACCCAGGCCACTGCCGAGCCGATAGTGCGTCCCCATGACGGCGTCGGCGGACTAACCCCTACCCCCAGGAAGGACAGGGCGGCCTCCGCACCAATCTTGCCGGGGATAGAAATGGTGGTGAAAACAATCAGGGTGGAGACCAAATTGGGCATGATCTCGCGGCTAAGGATGCGCCAGTTGCTGGCACCCATGGCCCGAGCCGCTTGCACGAAGGTGCGGTTGCGCAGGCTCAGGGCGTGTGAGCGCAGTACGCGGGCGGTGGAGGTCCACCCCAAGATGCCGATGATGGCGATCATTACGGGCACGCGCGGCACATTGGAGGGGATCAGGGCGGAAACCGCAATCATGAACACCAGGTGCGGAAAGCCCATGGTGACGTCGGTTAGGCGTGAGATGAGCCCATCCCACCAGCCGCTAGGTAACCGGCGCTAACTCCCAAGATAATGGCGATCAGTACGGAAACAATGGTGGCGCCCAGGCCAATGGTGTAGGAGGTGCGCGTCCCTTCCACCACAATGGCTAGCAGGTCGCGCCCAGTTTGGGGCTCAACTCCTAGCGGGTGGGCCAGGCTGACACCGCCCATGAACCCCTTGGGCACGCCAGAATCATCCAGCAGCTGCAGGTGGTATTCGGTGGCGGAAATGCCTAGGGCTTTGGTGATCCAGGTGGCCGTCAGGGTTACTAGCGTGGCGACGACGACGATCAGCCCGCCAAATAGGCCCCATTTGTCGCGTTTAAGTCCGCCCCAGACATAGCTGGCACCAAATTGACGTTGTGGTCGGACGGCTTCTTCTGTGTGCACTTGGCACCTCACTTAAAGGTTTTAGGGTTGGAAAATTGACTGTGGCCATCAACGGCAACAGCACATACACATCCCGCAAACCTGGGTCACTAGACCGTCTCCTTTAAGTGGTTAGTCATTAAAAGCTGACTAAGTTGTTGAACTGTGAATAACGTTAGCCTGTGCTAAAACGTGCTGACAACCCATCTATCGCTTTTAGTGCCGCTATTCACAGATTAAACCCGGTGATTTACCGGTAAAAATGCGCCCCGCCGGGGTTACCGGCGAGGCGCAAACAGGTTTCAAAAACCGCTTTATTCTGAGCCAAACTCGCCGTCTAGCAGATCGCTTTGTTCGTCGCAGAACTCTAGCGCCGGGTGGTCTCGATATTTGGGACTGTCCAGCATGGCGCGGATCTTGGCGATAGCGGCGCGGGCCTGCTCTACCTGACTAGCGCTATGTGACAGCGCACTACCATGGCCATGGCGCGCGGGGCCTGGTAGAGATCCTCGTCGCTCATAAAGCTCTCATAGGAGGCCTGGGCGTGTTCTAGACACTGGCTAATTTCCTCGCAGTTCCAGCAGATCACCGCGAAGTCGTAATGCCACGAGCCCATTTCGTATTCGGGCAGATAACGCGGGCTGGCCGGCTGGGCCTGGGCTAGTTTGCGGGCCCGCTCCATCAGCTCAGCGGCCCGGTCAAAGTTGGCGCGGCGCTGGGGCAGGGTGGGGCTTTGTACCAGGTCACCGGCGGCGCGGCGTAAGGTGCGTTCACAGTCAATGCACTCGTCAGGGGTTTTTAGCTCATAGCCATCAGCCAGGCGCATCAAAATCCCAAAGGCGCGCGTAAACTCGTCGTTTTCTTCGCAGCAGCTGGCCGCATACTCCAAAGCGCTCTCCCAGGCTTTGGTGTTGCCTTGGGCAGCCTCAAATTCGGCGGTTTTTTCGAAGTTGTCGGCGGCCTCCCCCAGCTCACCCATGGCCATTTGTACCTGGGCTAGGGTACGCACAAAGTGGTGTCGGATAGCCGGCAGGTCACGCGAGTCCAGCAGGTTTAGGCCAGATTCAATGATTTCAGCGCTCTCTAGGTAGCGCCCATCTTGACCTAGCGCCTGAGCCAGGAACAGCAGGGAGGTTAACGCCCGGTCCATCTGCCCCAGGGTTAGGCACACGTTAACCATTTCGCGGCACTGGCGCACAGCTTCTTGGTATTCACCCATGGTCACACTAGCCCGGGCAATCACCAGGCGAGCGTTTAGCACAATGCGCGGTGGGCAGGGGTCATAGCGGCGCATTAGCTCATCGGCTAGGGCGCAGGCATCATATACCTTACCGATGGCGCGCTGATATTCAGCCAGATCAATATCCAAAATGTCTTTGATCTGCATAACCGAGCTACCCCGGTCAGTAGCCAGGTTCAGTGGGCGCTGGGCAATGGTGCGTCGTAGCTCTAGGCACTTCGCGGCTAGATCTTTGTCTTCTAGCTGCAGGGATGTGCCAATTAGACTGCCAGCAATGGAAAACAGGAAACTGTCAAAGTCCTTTTGCCGCTCGCGCTCTTCACAGCCTCGCTCAACCATATCGGCAGTAAGCAGGTAGAGGCTTTCTAGCTTCTGTTGGCGTTTGGTGCGCTTGTCTACATTGGAGTCTTCATCCCCGCTCATCTGCTCTAGGCTCAGCTCAGAGTCAATGTCGGAGATTTCAAAGGCCACCAGGTAGGCTTCGTCAAAAGCTACTCGGCCGGCGCGCTTGTTTTTGAGCTTGGCTAGCAGGCCGCGACTGGCTTCCTGGGTGTTTAGCCGCTCTAGCACCGCTTCACGCGCTCGCGCCCGCCAGGTAATGGCTCCTTGGGGGTCTAGCAGAGCAGTGTGAATACCGGCTAGAGACACGTATTTAGCTACTGGATCAATGTCCATAGCTTCAATGGCTTCAGCGTAACCAGGGGTGATTAGCTGATCCATCAGGTATTCAAATTCCAGGTCAGTGCCGATATCAAAGAACTGGGCGATGTAGCGCTCCATGGCCTGGTTGACGTCGGTTACCGGCTTGGGTCGGCTCAGGTCTACCGCCGGGTAGGGAGCTAGTTCGTCATCTTTGAGGGGGCTGAGTTTTTGGTTGGGGCGTGCGGGGGCCTCAATGGTTTCCAGTCCGCCTTTTTCACCAAGGGCGACGCCGTCTGGCAGTTCTTCGCCGATCTCTAGCAGGTCTACGCCTAGGGAGGCGAAGCTGTCGTCGGCATCGCCTAGGTTTTTGAAGGTTTCGCGCTCTAGGCGAGTGCGGGTGGTGTCAGTGAAGAAGCTGTTTTGGTTGCGGGCGTCGAATTTTGCGGCCAGGTCGTAGGCCCACTGGGTGAGGCCTTCGTATAGCTGCGCCATGGTGGTTTGGGAGGTAATTTCCATTCCCGGGCACCACATGTTTTTGGTGTCGACGTCGATACTAACTAGCCCCTGACCCTGCCCGGCCGCCACTGATTCGCGGGCTACCAAAGCTGCGCCAACTAGTAGCTCCCACAGGGCGTAGGCACTGTCTACTGCCTTGATTAGGGGCAGGGTTTCGCGCAGGGCCCGCAGGCCCCTAGCGAGGTGCCCAGATAGGGCCAGGTATTGCAGGTGCAAACCTAGTTTGACGGCGTTACCCGGGTCGCGGCGCGATACCCGGTAGGAGCGTAGGTGCGCATCCCAGGCATCCTTGGGCCGGTTGGTGTACAGCATGGGTAGCAGGGCGCGCGCCTGGGTGGCTTGAGGCTGGTCGGCGCACCCGAGGGCGCCGCCTAGCATCGGGATGGTGGCGCTAAGGGCCAGCTGCCAGTCTTCGACGGCGGTAGCGTAGTCCACCTGAATTTGCAGGTCGCAGGCGGGGCAGTCAGAAAACTCGTCGGTGGGGGTGGCGCGCCAGGAGGTTAGCTGCTCATGGGCCAGGTCTAGTTCACCTAGACTCTGGTACATCCACACCCCGATGCCATACACCGTGTGGGAGCTAAGCCCCTGCTCATGGTAGAAGTCGCTAAATTGCTTAAATAGAGACTCAATCTGAGAGCGTTTAATATCGGGGTTTTTACACACCATTTCAATGATCCACTTGTACTGCCAGCGCAGCGTGTCCAAGCGCTCCTCATCGAAATATTCGGGGTGGTTTTTGTACAGCGCCAAGCACCAGGAGAAAGGTGCCATGGCTTTCCAGCGTTCACTGCCTTGCACATAGGCCTCAACTAGTAGCTGGTGAGCTTCTAGCTGCAGGGCAGTGTCATCAATGCCCAGTGAGGCACTGGCAGCCTCAGCTGCCGCAGTGATGCGGGCCCGGCCGTAAGCCAGGGCGTAGACATAGTCGATTTGCTGACGAACGTCGTCGGCAGTAGTCATGATGTTCCTTCCCAGCCTGCTAGTTGGCGTTAACCCTGCAACGCCATATCTAGCAAAGCCCCCAGGGCTTGCGCCGCCCAAGCACGTTCTTTGGGTCCCAGCGGCTGACGCCCGGCTAGCAGGCACTGCACATATAGGCCACGCAGTACTTGGCTAGCAATTTTCTCGTTGGAGCCTACCGCCACTAGGCGCGCCACCAAAGAGTTGGCGCGGTTAAGCACTAGTCGCGGGGGGCGTGAATTAGCAAATGGGTCAGTTACGCCCAGTAGTTCTTGCCAGATGCTGTCAGCGTTTTCGCGTGCAGTTTTGGCTACCTGACGTTCAGCCAGATCCGGGTCTGGCAGGTACAGGGCTGGCATGGTGGCCGGCTCAAAGCGGCGCAGTACCACTTCGCAGTCTGCCGGGTTGATAGCCCGGGCAGCTACCAGCATCAGGTCTAAAGCTTCAGCTTCTTCTGCCGGGGAGGCATTCTGGAAGGCATCTAGCAGGTCACCGGGGTCTACCAGGGAGATGTTCACACTATTACCAGACACTGTCTGGTTGCGCATAAAGGCGCCCAGCACCTCATCCTCATAGGCGTAGCCAGCGTTTACCAGCACCAGTTCCTGGCTAGCGGCCACATCCGCCAGCGCCCGGTACTGATCCACACTGCGGGTATAGCGCACCGGCTTGTCCATTTCGGCTAGCTCCACCAGCGTGCGCGGGCCCAGCGTGGTCTGGTAGGGCACGTACTTAGACACTAGGTCCAGCATGTAGTCGTCAGTTAGGGCCACTGAGCGCAGACCTACCGCGTGACTGGCCACGAACTCGTTAAACGTCCCCGGGGCGTGCTTAGCTAGGCGCTCTAGCCAGGTGCGAATACCGGTACCTACCGCATTGGCGGTGTCGTGCAGTAGGTCGTCGTCGGCTAGCTGCTCACGTGAGGCAGTTAGCCGCAGGTAATCGGCGTCGGCCACCACCCGTGCAAAGTAAGCCCACTTGGGGGCCAGCCCCTGAGCGGAGCGCGAAACCAGCATCCGCTTGACGTAGACGGTGTGGCGCGAGTCGTTGGTGCTCACCCCATCAGGGTTAATAGCCACCAGTCCGTGCAGCCCCGAGCCGGGAATCTCAATTTCGAGAATCTCGGAAGGGTTAAAGCCTAGGTTTTCACGGCACCAGCGCACCTGCTGCTCACGCGGCAGTTCCCAGGGGGCTTTGGCGTTGCCGTGGTGGGTGGTGCGCCCCTGGGAGCGCACTTCAATCTCTACCGGCAGTAGTGAGCCAAACTCGTCGATCAGCGAGCGCACTGTGTCTGGCTCCATCCACACTTCACCGGGCAGGGCGTGCAGGGTGATTACGGTGCCGCTTTGGCGCAGCACCCCCGGGTCGACGGCGTCGAGCACGTCTACGCTGTAGGTGCCGTCAGTGTGTCCCTGCCAGTGCACGGTGGGGGCGTTAGGGTCTTTGGCTGAGCGCGAGCGCACATCAATTTCGGGGCTGACCATAAAGCAGGACAGCAGCCCGATACCGAATTGACCCAAAAAGTCTGAGCGGGCCAGGCCCAGCTCGTCGCGTTTAGAGGAGGCGCCAATGGTGGACAGGAGCGTGCCCGCCTCCTGCTCGGTTAAGCCAATGCCGGTGTCGGCGCAGGTAAGGGTGTTGCCTTCAATGGTGAAAGAGATGCGGGCGGGAGCCTGCGGGTCTAGTTCGCGGCGTGCAGAGATAGCATCCACGCAGTTTTGTAGCAGTTCGCGCACATACACGCGCGGACCGGAGTAGAGGTTGCGCGAAAGCAGATCTACCATGCCGCGCAGGTCTACTTGGAATGTGGACATCAGTCAGCTTCCTGGTTGGGTTCCAACCCTAGGTCGAGGCGGGCTGTGCGCAGGGCGTCTAGGGTGGCGTCGAGCATGGTGTAGATGTAGCTGCTGAGCTGTTTGCCGTTGGCACCACGCCCCACGGGAATTACAAAGTCTGAGCGTATTTGTAGCCCGGTATCGTCAGCCTCACTGTAGAGGGTGGGAAACAGGGCGTTTTCGTTGTAGTAGCAGCACACGGAGTCTAGGCGTGAGCGGTTTTCTTCGCTAAAGCTCATGTCGACGTCGTACATGCCGTGCACGCGCAGCAGTCCAGCGCGGGTGATCTCCATAATCACGCCAAAGCCACCGAAACCACTAACCACATACTGGCGTTCGTCGTCGCCGTCTACGCCGTATTTGTAACCTTGCTGCTCATACCATTCGGTGAGGCGCTCCACCGTTACCGGCGGGGTGTCTTGGTCTTCAGGATGTTGCCACCAAGCCATTATTCACTCTCCCCCATCAGGTCTGGATGCTCCATACTTAATTCGCGCAAAGCACCTTCTGTGGCGGCAATTGCCAGGTCCATGAATTCATCCAGCTGCGCGTCACTCATGCCTTCCATGATGATTCCGGCTACTGCCGCCCGCAGCACTGGGGTGTCGGTGTTGCGCCCGTAAATACCTAGCTGCGGCATGAAACGCTTGGCGTTTAGTTCGTTTACATAGGTTTGCAGCAGCGCGGCGTCGGTGCGGGTTAAGTTAGCTTTCCAAACCGCACGCACCCAGATGAAATTATCGTGTTGTAACCCGATCACTACGGTACACACGGCAAAGTTAACTGAAATAATTCCCGCACTGTCTACGGTGTATTCCAGGCCCGCATTTTCCAGCCAGGTCCTCACTCGCTCCTGGTTGACCTGCGGCTGTGCACTCATGGCCTACCCTCCAAAATCTATTGATGTCCATCTTTTCATACTGGGGGCGCTGGCGCGAATTTTTTCGTTATTGGCGCTCACAAATCCCCATGAACAAGCCCCCTCATAAAGCATCAGGGAGATACCCGCAGGTACCTCCCTGGTTGTGCTTGCCGCCTGGACTTTAGAATGCTGGAATGTAGATCTCTACGCGGCGGTTGGCTTGACGACCGGCTGGGTTGTCGGAGCCGTCAGCGTTGGTGTTGTCAGCTACCGGCTGGGTTTTGCCGTAACCGTGGGTTTGCAGGTTAGCGGTGACGCCGTCGGCTTTGAGCTGAGTGGCGACGGCGGAGGCGCGCTTTTCACTCAGGTCCTGGTTGAAGGCGTCGTCACCGATAGAGTCGGTGTGCCCATTGATCTGTGCAGCGGGCACCTTAGCCTGGTTAAGCACAGTGGCCAGCTTAGCCAAAGTGGCTTTAGCTTCGGGGCGCAGATCGTATTTACCGAAGTCAAACAGCACGCCGTCTTGCAGGGTGATTACCGTGCCGCAGCTCTTGACGGGCTTGAGGCTTTCAACCTTGGGGAATTTACCTACCTTAGCTACCGGGGGTAGCTTTTCGGCCTTGACACTTTGCCCATTTACCAGGGCAGTGCCATCACCATTGTTGATGATGTTTAGCGTGGAAGAGGTGTAGGTTCCGCCGCCGTTACCGTTATTGTTGTACTTAATGTTGTTTTTGGAGTCCTCGTAGGTGCCTGAACCGGTGGAGGAGATGTTGATCTTAACGCCGGTTTCAGAGTTGTCGTAGGTACCTGAGCCGTCCGAGGAAACGTTGATGCTTAGGGTCTTGCTCTTATAGGTGCCCGAACCGTCGGAGGAAACGGTGATGTTTTCACCGGTTTCAGAATTGGTGTAGGTACCTGAGCCCTCACCGCCGTAAACGATGCTAACTGGGCCTTCGGTGATGACACCGGCGCCGGCACCGCTGTTAATTACGGAACCACTGTCGCTGCTGGTTACGCCCGCACCAGAGCCACTGAGGATGGTGCTGCCGGAAACCACGCCATTGCCGTCACACTTGGCTGGGCTGACGGTAATGCCAGGAACAGTGCTTAGTTCTTTGGTGCTTTCAATTATGGCTTTGTCCGAGTTTTGTGCGAACACGCCAATGGAGGGAATAGAGAAAACCGGTACGGCCGGGATTTCACCGGCCTTGAGGCCGGGCACAGCAGCCGTTGCGCTGGCGCTAGCAGCAGATTTTGCGCTGGCGGTGGCTACCGTGGTGGGTTTGGCGGAACTTTCCGCAGCAGGCTTGGTGTCTGAGCCGCAAGCCCCAAGCGCAAATAGCAAAGCTAATGGTGTGGCAACCAGGGCAAGGCGACGATGAGCGGTGTCTTGGTGTTTCATGTGTTAACCCTACGTGAGCTGTGCGTAAGAGTTGACCCAAAGCGTGCAAGTACACCAAAAACCCATGACTTTAATTGGTAAATGTCAGGATATATCCAGTTTTCCATTCAATTTGTGCCCCCGAGACGATTCGAACGTCCGACACCCGCTTTAGGAGAGCGGTGCTCTATCCCCTGAGCTACGAGGGCATTACACAAGCTAGTTTAGCAGCTGCAGACATAGTGGCGTCACCCGCCTTGCGGCGGGTGACGCCGAGTTAAGGTGATGACGACCGCTACCGGCTATATATGCTATGCACGCGGCCAGGGAGTGTTCCCTCGCCGAGCCGGCTCCTCACGCACACGCTGAGGTACTACCAGCACTGGGCAGCTTGCGTGGCTGAGGACGGCTTGAGAGGTGGAGCCGAGCAGGATTCCAGAGAAGCCGCCGCGACCGCGAGAGCCAACCACTACCAGGTCTACCACAGTAGAGAACTCAGCCATGAGTTCTGCTGCGTTCCCGTCTAGCACGTGCCGGCGCACGCACACATCCGGGTAATCCTTGGTAACTGCAGCGATCGTGCGATCTAAGCCTGCGCGTAGATCGTTAACAACTTCTTCATGGTCTACAGCGGCCGGTAGCCAGGCCAGTGCGCCTGAGCCAGCCGCGATGGGTACGGCAGCGATGGCGGTGAGCTCTGCATTCCACAAGTGTGCGGCTACCACTGCAGCAGTCAGCGCCTTGCGGGACGAGTCAGAACCGTCAACACCCACCACGATGCGTCTTACCGGCGTGAAGGCCGATCCCTCTTTGTGTTGAGGCACAACCGCCACCGGGCAGTGGGCGTGAGCAGGAAGTGCTGAGGAGACGGCACCTAGTAGGCGGTCAGCGAAGCCGCCGCCACCACGAGTACCTACTACCGCAAGGCTAGCCTCGCGCGATAGTTCCACTAGCACCCCAGTGGGATCGCCAGTCTCCAGCGCGCTGGTTACCGGCACATTGGCCTCACGCACAATGGCTTCGGCCTCTTCAATAACTTTTTGGGCACCAGCCCGAATTGCACTGTCGTCAATGCCGGCATATCCACCATCTAGCGAACCTGCCGTGAACGAAGGCAAAGAATACGCACAAACTAAGTGCACACGAGCACCGGAATGCGCCGCGTGTTGTACTGCCCACCGCAGGGCTTCCAGCGACTCAAGCGAGCCGTCTACGCCCACGAGGACAACATTGTCTGTGGTCATTGGTCGACACCTTCCTAACTACGGTTCACTTGAAGGCATGAGGACCGACACGCCTCCTAAGTGAGGTATACGACACTTTACCGCACTTATTTGCTATTTGCACCCATAGAGTTTGCGCATTTCAAGTGTCTATGCAGATCAAGAGCATTTTTGTAGCAGACTTAGTGGCATGTAGCAAGCTTTGTACCACTTGCACTATTGGCAGTATTTGCGCGACTTTGCGCACCAATCAATAGTCAACTAAGTTAGTTGCTCATAACATAGCCGGTCAGCGTTAATGTGTTGACAAACACATTTTTATAGGCACCTATCTTTGATCACGCCCCCTATGCCTTTAGTCCTATTGCCGACGTCGCCACTCACCTTCCAGCGCCGTGACCAGCTCCACAGCGCTACTTACCGGCGCTATTAGCCCAGCGGTATCACCAGCCCCGCCTAACCACTAGAGCTAACCGCAGCGGCGCCGTCGCCCCGATAAACCACAGCGGCGCCGTCGAGCCTTTAGGCGACCCTATAGGCGACCCCACAACCGGCACAAACAAACAAGCCCCACACCGGCGCAGACAAACAAAAAGAGGGCCCGCATATGCGGACCCTCCCTACCATAGCTAAATTCAGGAAATTCGCAGGTAAGTGGCACCGGCGTAGACAGAAGCGTACTGCACACCGATGGATTCGTTGGCGGCATCGACCATCATGCCGTTACCCATGTAGATACCTACGTGACCGGGCCACCACACAACGTCACCGGGGCGAGCCTCGGAGGCGCTGACGACGGTACCAGCAGCGCGGATACCTTCACTCTGGTGGGGCAGGCTTACACCGAACTGGGCGTAAACGTAGGAAACCAGACCGGAGCAGTCGAAGCCGGAGGGGCTAGAGCCACCCCACACGTAGGGAACACCTACGTACTGCATGGCCAGGGCGGCCACAGAGGAAGCGCTGGCGCTGGCGGCCGGAGCCGGGGTTTCAGCCTGGGTGGTAGTAGAGCTAGAGGACTCGCTCTCAGATTCATTCTGAGTGGCAGCGGGGGTCTCTTCAGCCTCAGCCTTGTCCTTGGTGGTGTCAGCTGCAGGGGTGGCAGTGGCGGCGGGGGCCGGCTCCGCCTTATTCTCAACACTTACACCGGCCTGGGCCGAAGAGTCAGCGCTCCATTGAACGTCACCAGAGACATCGAGAGCGGCGTTAGTAGTTACGGCTTCGCGTGCATCAAGAGCCACGGTGGTAACAGAGGCGCTCTTAAGAGTACCCGCACTGTTTGCGGCCTGGGCGCTGGTGCCGGATGCGGCCGCACCGGAAGCAACCACAGTAAGAGCGAGACCCGAGGATGCAGCGACGGCTAGGGAGCGACGCACCATGGGGGAGGCACCGACCAGCGAGTTAAGCGGGCGGGCTGCCTTACGGTGGCGCGCAGTGGACGTCTTAGACATTGGTTTCTCCTGTTTGAGCCTTACGGGGTTACCTTAGCGGAAATTTCCACTAGATGCGCATTAGCGCCCAGGTAACTCCGGTCCCGTTAGCCGGATCTGTGTTCCACTTCGGCCATAACGGGACTTGGCTCTGACCTCAGCGATCGTAAACCGGTATGGTTTGCGACAGGTAAGACTGTAGCTAACTTCAAGCCAGTTGTCACAGTAAGGTAACACTTCTTGATGTAGCGCAGGCCACAAGAGTAAACTTGGTTCCCGTTTTTTCCGCGCCATACCGCCATTTTGTTTCACACTGTCAGCTTAGAAATTGCTCTTGTGATTTGCCGCCAGTGACCATGATTTATTCAACTTTTGGAACAAAAAGGCGACGACGTAGCCCTACTTACGTCGTCGCCTGACGGTGGCTGAGCTGCGCACTAACGGCCCAGCCTGCCCTATATTGATCAGCCTCGGAAAATAAAGGCGTGACGCGCAATGGCGTCGGTTAGGAAGATACGGGCGCCCGCATCGGTGGTGACAATGACGCCGTGGGCATCAGTGCTGATATTTACTGACACTCCGGGGGCAATACCGGCCTTGTTGATCTCAGTAAAGACCTCTTCACGGGCCTGTACCGGCTCACCTAGGCGCTTGATTACGCCGCGCTGCACTCCCCGACGACGCGCCTCTTCTACGCTCATCTCGTCGGCTGCCGGGACGGGGCGCTGATCGCCCGCTTCAGGAATGGGGTTACCGAAGGGGTCTACGCCCGGGTCATCTAGTACGGCCAGCAGGCGCGCCTCGACGTCGTCGCTCATTACGTGCTCCCAGCGGCAAGCCTCCTGATGCACCAGATTGCGGTCCAGGCGGATCACATCTAGTAACAGTCGCTCAGCTAAGCGGTGCTTGCGTACCACCTCGGTAGCGCAGTGACGGCCGGCGTCAGTTAGCTCAAGGGAACGGTCGGGGGCCACATGGATTAGGCCGTCGCGCTCCATACGGGCCACAGTCTGGCTAACCGTGGGGCCAGAATGGTCTAGACGCTCCACAATGCGTGCGCGCAGCGGCGTGACGCCGTCCTCTTCAAGCTCGTAAACCGTCTTGAGGTACATTTCGGTGGTGTCGATTAAGTCGCTCATGGTGTAACGCGGGGACCCTTCGGGATGGTGCAGTTAAGGCAGCGTTATTGCTAAACCTCATCCAACTGAGGTCAGGCTATCACTCCCAGGTTTACTGAGGCACTCCTAACCCGCCTAGCAACGCTTTAACTGGTCATCTTGTGGCGAAATAAGGCCGTTTTCATTGTCAGCCTCACCCTGACGCAATCGCACGGTTTCCACAAAAGGCGCGTGACGCAAATACCTAAGGCGAATATTCCAGGCTTTAAAAGCCCACAGGCTAACCAGCAGGGCCACCGACATTGAACTAATCCCACCAGCTATCAGGGCGGCGCGCGGCCCAAAAGCGTCCGATAGCCACCCCACCACAGGTGAGCCGATCGGCGTCGCCCCTAGCAACACCATTACATATAGGCTCATTACTCGTCCCCGCACCGCCTCCGGGGTGGTTAGCTGCACGGTCTGGTTGGCGGCGGTAAGCAGGCTAAGCACAAAGAAACCTACCGGGATAGAAGCCACCATAAAGGTGTAGTAATTAGGCATCAAAGCCAAAATGCAGGTGGCTACCCCCAGTCCCAGGGCCCCAATAATCACCAGCCGCACCCGCGAGTCACGGCGTCGGGCCGCAACTAGCGCCCCAGTAAGCGAGCCGATAGCAAAAGCACTAGAAACATTGCCGTATGCGTCAGCCTCCATATGGAAGGTGGAACGTACCATGGCCGCTAAGGTGACCGGGAAGTTAAGGGTCATGGCGCTAACGACGGCGATCACCACCATAATCACCAAGATGTCGCTGCGTGAACGCAGGTAAGCCACCCCTTCACGGAGCTGTCCAGGTTTGGGTTTAGAGCGCTCCACCTCGCGAAAGTGACGCCTGGGGGTCAAGATCAGCGCTGCCATCGGCATTAAGAAGGTCAGTGCGTTGATGGCAAACACCCAGCCTTCACCAACCCAGTTAATAACCAAACCAGCAAAAGCGGGGCCAATTAGGCGGGCCGCGTTAAAGCTGGTGGCGTTTAGCCCCACCGCATTAGATAGCGAGCCAACCGGCACCATAGAAGCCACAAAAGTTTGGCGCACCGGGGCGTCATAGGCGGCCACCACCCCAGTCAGTGCCGCCGCCACATACACATGCCACAGCTGCACCTGACCACTGATCACATCTGCTGCCAGCAGGGCACTAATTAAACCCATTAAACCCTGGGTGCATACCAGTAATTTACGTGGATTGACCCGGTCTGCCACCACCCCGGCGTGGGGCGAGAACAGCAGGGAGGGCCCAAATTGCAGGGCGCTAACTACACCCACTGCATAGGCGGAATCGTTGGTAAGTGTGCGCAGCACCAGCCAGTCTTGGGCGATGCGCTGCATCCAGGTGCCGATATTGGCAATCAGGGCACTAAAAAACCAGATGCGGTAAGCGGGATATTTCAGGGATGCGAAAGTTTCTCTCACGTAAAAGCTAGCCTCCTTAAGGTTCTAAATTTTTACGCCTGCCCCTGCCCCAGCCGCGTCGCCACTCGCCCCAGCCGCGCCGCCCCAGCCGCGTCACCACTCATCCCGGCCGCGTCACCACTCGTCCCGGCCGCGCCGCCCCCGCCGCAAGCCAAGTTACGACGACGCCGGCCCTCCCAGCGCACCATCAACCCCCTGGAAGCTGGAGGCAGCAGGCAAATCCCCGAGCGCCGTCGGCCCTAAAAACCAGGCTCAAACGGCAGCAAAAAAAGGGGGCGCAGCTAAAAGCCGCACCCCCTTATGGGTTTATAAGGAATCAGCTGACACCCAAAATGGCCTTAATGGGGGCCAGAGTGAAGTAAACCAGGAACAGCACGGCAGTCAGCCACATCAGCGGGTGAATCTGCTTGACCTTGCCGCGAGCCACAGCCAGCACCACATAAGACAAGAAACCAGCACCAATACCGTTAGTAATGGAGTAGCTGAAGGGCATCATGGCGATGGTCAGGAAGGACGGGATGGCAATTTCCAGGTCAGTCCAGTCAATCTCAGCCACCTGGGTCATCATCAAGAAACCAACAATCACCAGAGCAGGCGTGGCCGCCTCGTAGGGAACCATACCTACCAGCGGGGCAATGAACATCGACAGGAAGAACAGGCAGCCGGTAACCACACTGGCCAAACCAGTACGGGCACCTTCACCAACACCGGTGGCGGACTCAATATAAGAGGTGTTGGAGGAAACGCCACCCATACCACCAGCAACTGCGGCTAGAGAGTCAACTACCAGGATTTCGCGGGTCTTGGGCGGGTTGCCCTCAGAGTCCAGCAGGTCACCTTCAGCACCGACGGCGATCATGGTGCCCATGGTGTCGAAGAAGTCGGCCAGCAGCAGGGTGAACACCAGCAGCACTACCGAAACAATGCCTACCTTATCGATAGAACCCAGCAGGGAGAACTTACCTAGGTTTCGAAGGAAGGCAGGGCGAAAGGTGAGCCGTTTAGGTGCGGCACGGTCAGGGACCAGCCGGTCTTGTTCTTTTCAGCGTTGAAAGCGCCCAGGTTGGCGACAGCTTCAACGATGACGGCTAGCACGGTGGAGGAAAGAATACCGATCAGGATGGCGCCACGAACCTTACGCACCATCAAAATCAGGGTTAGGAATAGGCCGAACATGAACACCAGCGTGGGCCAGCCCTGTAGCGAGCCACCCAGGCCAAGCTCTAGCGGGGTGCCACCTTGACGTACCACCTTGGCGTCAATCAGACCAATAAGCGCAATGAAAAGACCCAGACCAACACTGATAGCAGTCTTGAGCTGGGCGGGAACTGCGCGGAACACAGCTTCACGGAAACCGGTTAGCACTAGTAGGAGGATGACTAGACCCTCAATCACGATTAGACCCATAGCGTCGGCATAGGTCATGCCGTGCATACCAACCAGGGTGTAGGCCACCATGGCGTTGATGCCTAGACCAGCAGCCAAAGCTAGCGGGTAGTTGGCTACTACACCCATCAGGATGGTCATAACACCGGCAATAAATGCGGTACCGGAAGCGATCTGGGCGGAGGTGCCCAGCGGAGCGATTCCGTCGTGGGGAGTGCTAAGGATAAGCGGGTTGAGCACCAAAATGTAGCTCATGGAGAAGAAGGTAACCAGGCCACCACGTACTTCGCGGGCGACGGTGGACCCCCTTTGGGAGATCTTGAAGAACCGATCTAGCGGACTTAGTTGCGCGTTAGTAGCGCTCGCAGTACTCACCTAGCCCATTTTGACTTTTACGTCCAGAAAAGGGCAATATCGCCATCAGAGAACTAAATCACAGCAAGTTTTGCCACCTAACCGCTTAGTAGTATGCAGTTAGCGCCTAAGCGCCCCGAACTACCTGGTGACCGGCTTAAGGAGAAGCTATGGGGATCTACGAGCAGCTTGCTGCTGAGCACGCGCAGCGTGAGCGTGCGCAGCAGATGGCCGCTATGGCTGCCCGTGAAGCCGCCATGCGTGAAGCCGCCATGCGTGCGCAGGCCCAGCAGGCTCAACTAGCACAGGCCCAGCGCGCAGCTGCCAATGCTGCTGCCGCCCACGCAGCCACCCAGCATGCTGCGGCCCAGCACGCCACTGCCGCCCACGCAGCCGCAGCCCAAGCCACTGGCGCACGTGCTGGCCAATACCCGCGCTATCAGGATCCGCGCTATCAGCACGCCCCTGGCCCCGCTCAGAACGTTGTGCCCCAGCAAGCCCCTGGCCCGACGGCGCCCGGTTACAACCCCGCAGCTCCTGCCGCCCCAATGCCCGGCTACCCCGCAACTCCAGCACCCGGTCACCCCGCGCAGTTTGCGCCGCCAGCCCCCAGTCTGCCGCCCGGGCTCAGTCTGCCCCCAAGGCTGGCCGCCTGCGTAGCAAGCTCTTTGGTGGCAAACGCCGCGAGCGCACAGCCGACGCCAACCAGTTAGCAAATCGCGTCGTCGGCAATGTAGCTAATGCCGCCCAACCACCTTTAATGGCCCCGCCAGCCCCCCAGCAAAGGGCTCCTCAGCAGAAGGCACCTCAACAGGGGGCGCCTCAACCGCCAGCTCCACAGCCAGCCCTTCACTCAGCGCGCCCTCAGCCGGCTCTACCTCAGCCAGCGCCTTCTCGACCTGCGCATTCTCGCCCGCTAAGCCCGACGGCGGCCAATATCCCGGCCCCGGCGCAGACCCAAATTCAGGCTCCAACCCCGGCCGTAACGCCGGCAGCCCCGGCAGCCGCAGCCCCGGCGCAGTCCCAGGCCCCGCTTCCGGCAGCCCCGGCAGCCGCAGCTGCAGCCCCGACTGACGCCCCGGCGTCGGCCATTAAGCGCTTTAAAGCGCTATCCATTAAGCGAACCCCTAAGCCCAAGGCGCCTATCCCGGCGCCGGCAGATAAAAACACTGAGCACAATCTGGCGCACTATAAGTCCCTGCCCACTGTTGGCCCCGAAAATGTGGACGCGCTGCACCTAATGGCTGTGGGCACCAGCATTTGGGCCCTGGCAGCGGTGGGGCTGTCCATTTTGCTGGGCGCTACGGCTTCGCGCTCGACCGCTTTGGGAATTTGCCTGTGTGGAATTGTTATTGGGGTGATCGGTATGGCTTGGGGCGGCGTGCACGAGTATCGCAAAGCCCTAGGTCGCGGCCCCTTAAGTGAAGATAACAGCACCCCTGTCGACGACGTCGCTGCCGGCGAGGCCCTTAGCCTGCGTTACCGCGATATTTAAGCCGCGCAAACCTCGCGGCCCCCTCGCGGCTCTAACCCCTAGCGGTTCCCTCGCGGCCCTGACCTCTCACGGTCCCCGCCGCGCGCCAGTGTATGCCGCATCTTTGGGCCAGCGCCGGCGTTTTTGGGCCCGCTTTTAGTTGGCCGACTCCACCTCTACCGCACCTTCGTCCACGATAGGTGCGTTGGCGGGCCAAGCTGTTTCTCGCTCGGGCACGTCAGTCTCTGAGTGAGCCCCACAGCCGTGATCCATGGAAACCACCTGGCCGTCGTCGGGAGACCAGACGTTAGCGCACACCCCAAACAGGCGGCGCATGGGTCCATCAATGCGCATCAGGAAACCGCAGCTAGAGCAACTGGCGTGAGCGCGACGCACACCGTCGGCAGCGGGGCCGTGATCGCCCTCGTACCAGCGTTGGGCGGCGGCGGCCAGGCCCTGGGGTGAAAGCACCCGGGCGCGACCCAAGTAGAGCTCATCAACAGCCACGGCGTCAGCTACGGCGTCGTCGGTGGCCTGCCAGCCAGGCTGGAGGCGCTCATCTAATTCTCGAAAGGGTAACCGGTCACCACGGTTCACATCTGAGGGCTGCAAGCGCTGCTCCCAAGGCACCCAGGCGGGAGCTAGCAGCGCATCCTCGCCGGGGGCCAGGTCTAGCTCGCAGATGGTGGCCTGGCGGGCACGCGAAGGGCGCGCCACGGTCACCTGCCAGCGCCAGCCGCGATAGCCGGGCAGGGTGCAGTCGAACAGGTGGGTGACCATACGCTTGCCGGTGGGGATAGCCCCGCTATAGTCACCGACGCTAGCCGGGTCGGTAATGTCAGCTAGCGCCATGCGAGCTACCTCAATAACTTGCTCGCTACACAGCACTTTGTCTTTGGCGGCGGCCGCAGCCTGAGTGGCGGTGGGTGCCGCCCCTAAACGTTGATCGGTCACATGGTTTAGTCTACGACGCTTTGCAGTACCCGATAGGCGCGGGCCTTGCGCAGTAACATACGTGCAGCTGCGCGACCCATGGCGCAGGTGATGGCGTCAATGCGGCGCCCCTGGGCCAGTACGTCGTCGGCTTGGCGCTTGATAGTGGCCTGATCCAGCCCGGCTTTAACCCCGTCTTCTTTGGCCCACAGGTATAGGCGCTCAGGCACAACTTCAGGGTGCCACTGCAAGCCCAGCACGCTGCCCATGCGCCAGGCCTCAATGGGGCAGTCTTTAGAGCTGGCCAGCAGTTTGGCTTGCGGGGGTAGGGTGACGACGGCGTCGTTGTGGTTTACGGGCACGGGCAGTTGGGTGCCTTCATTGGTGGCTACATCCACGCGGGCGCTAGCGGCGTCACCTTGGGCGAACATTTCTGCGATGGCCTCATCTTCCTGGCCTGCTTCGGTGAGGAAGACACTAGCTAGGCCACGCTCGCCTTGTCCGGGGGCGGGGCTAGCTACCTGCCCACCCAGGGCGCGGGCGGAGAGCTGAGAGCCCAGGCAGATACCAAACACCGGCATGGCGTGGGCGTGGGCCTCACGCACCAGCTGACTGAGCGGCTCCATCCAGGGGTAGTCGGCGCCGTCGTTAGCACCCATGGGACCACCCAAAATGATGATGCCGTCGCTGTTTAGCTCACTGTAAGCTGGGACCGGCTGAGCAGCTAAGTCAATAGTGTTGAGGATCGCTCCCTCAGAAGCTAGCCACTGTCCAAACCGGGCAATGCCAACCGTAGATGCGGGCTGGAAAACAGTGAGGACCGGAGTTTTATTAATCGCGTCAGTGATTGAGGAATCCTGGGACATAGTGCCTATAGAAACATGTTGGCGGCTCTAAGGGAAATACTTTCTCATGCATGGCGCGTCTCATTCGCTCCTGACATAGACTACTGAGGGACGCCGAACAGGCAGGAAAGACTATGGGAACCGCTTTATTTATCTTCATAATTGGAGCTGTGCTAGCCGCCATCGTGGCGCTAAGCACTTCCAATTCGAATATGCGTAAACGCATCGAGGCCGCTCCCACTGCGGGTTTAATGCCCGGGGTGGATCTAAACCAGCTCGATGCACAGGCTAACTCTGCACTAATGGCCGCCGACGATTTGGTGCACACCGCCGATCAGGAGCTGGCTTTTGCGCAGGCACAGTTTTCTAGTTCCGAAACGCAAGCTTTTGCTAAGGCTATTGATAGCGCCAAGGCGGAGTTAAGCCGGGCTTTTGAGTTGCGCCGTCTACTCGACGACGATCGCCCTGAGACCCCGGTGCAGCGTCACCACATGCTTAATGAGCTGCTTGATCGCTGTCAGCGGGCCACTAACGCAATTAAGTCCCAGGAGCAGCAGTTCGCTTCTAAGCGCGATGTGTTAGCCAATATTCCTGAGACCCTCTCGCAGCTAAATATTCAGGTAAGCGAGGTGCGCGTCAGTATTGAAAACGCCCGCTCGCTGCTGGTTGCGCTATCTGCCACTTACCCGGCTGAATCGCTTGCTTCAGTGGCTGACGCCCCTGAGCGGGCCGCCAAACTACTGAAGGCGGCGCAGGTGACTGCAGCCCAGGCCAAAGAAACCCATGAGGCTGGCAATAGTGTGTTGGCACTAGAGCAGATTCGTTTGGCTAGTTCTACCGTCACTCAGGCGGGCGAACTAGCTAACCAGGTGATGGCGACACGCTCCCTGCTCGAAATGCTGCCGCTAACCTAACTGCGGCTATCACCTCTATTAGCTCTGACATTGAGGATGCTAGGCGCCTAGGCCAGCCTAATGGGCCCGTGCCCGCAGCCGTGCTTGACCCGCTAGTGGCTCGCGCCCAGCGCGCCATTGCGGCCGGCCAGCGGGTGCTGAGCCAAAGCCAGCTAGACCCAGTGGCTCCACTTAATGAGCTCACCGCCGCTGAGGCTGCTTTGGATAATGCCCTAGAGCAGGCCCGCAGCCAGGAAGAGGTGCATAATCGTGCCCGCGCCGGCCTTGACCAGCGCCTGGGGCGTCTTAACGCCTCTATTGATGCGGTTACCAACATGATTTCTACGGCCCGTGGCGCGGTAGGGATCGCCGCCCGCACTGACCTGGCTGAAGCTTCACGCTTGGCGTCTGAGGCTAAGCAGACTATTAAGAACGATCCGGTGCGGGCTGGGCAGGCTATTGGTCATGCCGAGCAGCTTATTGGCCGCGCCCAGGGCCAGGCCCAGCGGGACATTAACCGTTTTAACGCCAATCAGCCACGCGCTATTGGCTCCAGCGGAATCGATATGGGCACCATGATGCTAGGTGGTATCTTGCTGGGTGACGTAATCGGAAATGTTACCCGTAGTATTGGTAACCATGACTGGGGTGGCGGCCCGGATTTCGGCGATTCCGACATAGACTTCGGCGATTTTTTTTAAAAATTAATCGTCATATCCGTGCTGCCCCGCCAACCTGGCAGACAATAAAACGAAAGGTATAACTCATGGCTGAGAAGCAAACGATTCTGGGGCGAATTTCCCAGCTGACCCGCGCCAACATTAACGCGCTTATTGACCGCGCTGAAGACCCGCAAAAGATGCTGGACCAGCTGGTACGCGACTACTCCAACTCTATTGTGGAGGCCCGCCAGGCTGTGGCCCAGTCCATCGGTAACCTGCGCATGGCCGAAAAGGACCAGGCCAAGTACACCGCTGAGGCTAATGACTGGGGTAACAAGGCCCTAGCCGCCTCCCGTAAGGCTGATGAGCTACGCAACGCTGGTGACGCCGCTGCAGCTGACAAGTTCGACAGCCTGGCCAAGATTGCGCTAACCAAGCAGATCACCGCCGAGCAGCAGGTTAGCTCCGCCCAGCCTTCCATTGACTCCCAGCGTCAGGTGGTTGAGCAGCTAAAGACTGGCCTGACCCAGATGGAAGCCAAGCTTGGTGACCTCAAGTCCAAGCGCGATGAGCTGGTGGCACGTCAGCGTACCGCCCAGGCTCAGGTCAAGGTGCAAAGCGCCCTCAACCAGATCAACACCACCGACCCCACCTCTTCGCTGGGTCGTTTCGAAGACCGCGTGCGTCGCGTCGAGGCCCAGGCTGCCGGCCAGGCTGAGCTGGCAGGCACCTCCCTGGAGTCCCAGTTTGCCGCCCTAGAGTCCTCCTCCGCCCAGATGGAGGCTGAGGCACGTCTGGCCGCCCTGAAGTCTGGTAACCGCCCCTCTGGCGCCCCGCAGATCACCGCCGGCGCTTCCGACGTCGACATTGACGCCGCCTTTGCTGCTCTGAAGGCTGAAAGCCAGCCCACTGGCGACACCTCCTCCTACTGAGACGCTTTAGTGCCAAGGTGACTGTTCTTAGCTATCGCCTTGGCACTAAAGTGCCTCTAGCCGTAAAAACCGCAGTTTGCCGCTAAATTGTTGCCCTACTAGGCGCGGCCTTAGCTAAAACAACGCGCAAGTACGCGCCCGATTCAAGTCATTGACCAAAATCGGGCGCGTATTTTTTCATTTTAAGAAACAAATTCAAGACTTTTGAATTAGTATGAGGATATGGGCACTCCAACTTATCTTCTAGTCGACGGCGAAAACATCGATGCAACACTAGGCACAAGTGTTTTAGGACGCCGCCCAGACCCAGATGAGCGGCCACGCTGGGATCGCGTATTGCACTACTGCAACTCTATTTGGGATCAAGACACACTAACTCGCGGACTTTTTTTCTTAAATGCTTCTTCCGGACATATGCCAATGGGCTTTGTACAAGCCTTACTGGCAATGGACTATCGTCCGGTTCCGCTTTCTGCATCGGCTGAAGAAAAAGTCGTAGACATTGGCATCCAGCGCACCCTGGACGCTATCGCAGAGCGTGGTGCCCCCGCCCGTGTGCTGCTTGCTAGCCACGACGGCGATTACATCCCACAGATTGAGCGCCTGCTGCAGGCAGGGGTACAGGTAGGTGTATTCTGCTTCAGAGAGTTCCTGAACACACAGTTGGCTGCTCTGGAACTCGAAGGATTGGAACTATTCGATCTGGAACTTGATGTGCGTGCATTTACCAGCCCATTGCCGCGCGTGCGCATCATCCCGCTAGAAGAATTCGATCCGCAGCAATTCATCTAATCCGCTAAGTGGCTAACCTTACTCTCCGTTTAGTGGACGGGCTTTAAGGAAATCTTCAGGCCAATGCCTCATACTTTAAGCATGTCCCCGAATCAGACCGCTCCCGAAGCTCAGCTGCTAGTAGTTGACGATGAACCCAATATCCGCGATTTGCTAGCTTCTTCGCTACGCTTTGCGGGTTTTGACGTGTCAACTGCCCAAGATGGTAATGGCGCTATGCACGCCGTCGAGACTCAAAGGCCTGATTTAATAATTCTTGACGTGATGATGCCCGATATGGACGGATTCACTGTTGCCAGGCGAATGCGCGAACGAAATATCAAAGTACCTATTTGTTCTTAACTGCTCGCGACGATATGGAAGCAAAGATCCAGGGATTAACCGTAGGCGGAGACGACTACGTAACTAAACCTTTTGGTCTTGAAGAAGTAGTGGCACGTATTCGCGCTATTTTGCGTCGTACCCAAAACGTGGAGCCTGAGCGCTCCCATATTTTGCAGCTGGCGGACCTAATCCTAGACGAGGATGCCTATGAGGTGCGCCGCGCCGGCCAAGAGATCGAGCTATCCCCCACCGAGTTCAAGCTACTGCGCTACCTAATGGTTAACTCTGGCCGCGTAGTGTCTAAGAGTCAGATTCTTGACCACGTATGGGAATATGACTGGAATGGCGACGCCGCTATCGTAGAGTCATACATTTCCTATCTACGCCGTAAGATCGACCAGCTCAAGGGCCCTGACGGCGGCAAGGTAACTCCGTTGATTCAGACCCGACGTGGAGTGGGCTATATGATGCGCGAACCCAAGGACTCCTAATGCGTGAGGGGCAACCGCTTCCCTCGGTCCCACCAGTCAAACTAAACGCGGCCGAGCCCACCCAACCACCACCTAAACGCAGTTTGTTCCAAAGATTTTGGAGCAAACTACCATTAACTAATCAGCTGGCAATAATAACCACCTTGCTGCTGATGTTATCGGTGGCGGTGACTTCGATATCCACCACGCTGCTACTGGAAAACACCCTGCAAGAACAAGTAGATTCGCAACTGGTAGATACCGGCGCCACCCGCACAGTTGGTAACCAAGCCCTGACTCTAATTAAAAATAGTCAAGCCAACCCCATTCCCTCCACTTACTACATTTACGGCAAATGGTTTGACGGCACTTCTGGTCAGCTGGTTTCTAGCTCTACCGCCGAGCATTACGGCATCCCAAACATTAAAGGCATAGATTTCCCGCAAAGCTGTAGCCTCATATAAACCCAATCCCTTCACCATTGAATCAAATATCGACGGCGCCAAATGGCGTGCCATCATCCTGCCAATTTCTTCCGCTGACGGTAAGGAATACATCGGTGGGGTGCTAATTGCGCTACCCCTTAAAGACACCGCAGACGCCGTCGACCACACCCGCCTCTGCTGGGCCTAACCGGCGTGGCCATGCTGTGCCTGACGGCCACGGTAGCCACCTTGTTTGTGGGCCACGCGCTGGGGCCGCTGCGTGAAATCGAGTCGGTGGCAGGCAAAATTGCCAAGGGTGAGCTCTCTGCCCGCATTAATGTCACTCAGTCAAGTAACACGGAGATTGGCTCCCTGCAGCGTTCGCTTAACTCCATGCTCACCCAAAACGAGCATGCTTTTGAGGCGCGCACCCACTCCCAAGAGCGGATGCAGCGTTTCATCTCTGATGCCTCCCATGAGCTACGTACCCCTCTGGCTACTGTGCGCGGCTGGGGTGAGCTGTACCAAATGGGTGGGGTGCCCCCGGAGCAAACCGATGAGGTTATGGGCCGTATTGAGTCTGAGGCTAAGCGCATGGCGCGCCTGGTTGAGGACCTGCTGCAGCTGGCGCGTATGGATGAGGGTCGACCCCTAGAGGTAACCCACTTCAATGTTTCGCAGCTGGCCCGTGAGGCTATCTCTGACTTGATTGTGCTGGCCCCTGACCGCGACACCCAGGTGCTCACGCTGGAGGGCGAGGAGCTGGAAGAAGAGCTCTTTATCGACGGCGACCGTGAGCGTCTAAGCCAGGTGCTGACTAACCTGCTTTCTAATGTTTTGGCTTACTCGCCTGATGGCTCCCCGGTAGAGATTGCGGTGGGCACTAACGGCACCCACACCATTATTGAGGTGCGCGACCACGGCCCGGGTATTGACCCGGCTGACGCCAAGAAGGTGTTTGACCGTTTCTACCGCACCGAGTCTTCGCGTAACCGCAATACTGGCGGTTCTGGCCTGGGTCTGGCGATTGTAGCCACCATCATTAAGATGCACCGTGGTAAAGTCTCCATGCTAAACACTCCCGGTGGGGGTGCTACTGTGCGTATTATTTTGCCTAACGAATATGCCGTAGTAGAGTAATGCTTACAGTATGTTCTTAGATTTATTTCATAGAAATTTGCAGCCAGGAACGGTAGCCTAGCTGATTGTTTTTAATATGCCTGCTTGTTGGCTGGCATTACCTTACCGAGCTGGGAGGCTTGTCCTATGGGCGTCACAGACGTACCGCAGTGGCTACTTCCTGCCTATGTGCAAGCTATGAGCCATGCCGGGGCTACTGCCTCGCGTGAGCAGCTTCGTGACATGGGCACCAACCTGATCACGCTGTGGTCCACTCCGGACCGCGCGTTCCACAACTTACGCCACCTAATTGATCTGCTTACACGTGTAGATGAGCTAAGCGAGGAGACCCGTAACCCGGATCTGGTTCGTTTGGCCGCCTGGTATCACGGCGCTATTTTTAGTGTTTCTGCCGACCAGGCCATGCACCGTAACGGTGGTGAGGATGAGGCCGCATCTGCTGCTTTGGCTTATGAGGAGCTGACTGAGGCGGGCGTGTCAGAGAAGAACGCTAACCGCGTCTCTGAGCTGATTATGAATCTGCGTCGCCATGACCTGCCTACTTCCGATATCGATGCGGCGGCTTTGTCTGATGCGGACTTGGGTTGTTTGGCTATTGAACCCCAGCGTTATCGCGAATACTCGCACCTTATCTATTCTGAATACGCGCATTTGCCACTGCTGTCTTATTTGCGTACCCGCACCACGATTGTGCGTAAGCTGCTAGCGCGTGATCGTCTGTTTGCCTCTCCCCTGGGTCAGCATTGGGAACGCCCGGCCCGCGAAAATCTTGAGGCTGAGCTGCGTCGACTAAGCAGAAAGCTTTCTATTTTGGAGGCGGACAACGACGCTGTCGTCGATTTGGACCGTTTTGTTACCCCCGCTAGTGCCCCCTCCCCTGAATCTGTGGATTTAAGTGCGGCTAGTGCAGCTAGTGTGGCGCGCTCGACGGCGCCGTCGGCTGGGTCTTTAGGGGCGACGTCGGCCCCCACTGCCCCGGTTAAAACTGGCGCCGGTGCGTCCTCAGGGCTGAGTGCTGAGGCGGCGATGGAAGCTGAGCCCTATGTACCGCAGGCTTCAGCTAAGCCTAAGGCGGCGCCGGCTGTGGAGATTAAGCCGGTTACGGTAGAGGCAAATAAGCATCATAGTGAGGCCACCACTATGGAGTCTTGCATTGCCGATATTGACCACCTGCTTAAGTCTAAGAAGAAGCCGGCTCAGGCAGTTACCCGCCAGGAGGCTGCTGAGGTAGCTCGCCAAACCATGCAGGAAGTAGTTGAGCGACGCGCTAAGTTGGCGGCTCAAGCCCGGGCCCAGCGCACTGGCGAGATTCCGGTGGTAACCGACATTAGCCCGGACGGAGAGTTTTAACGGGCCGGTTTGCTCGCTCAGCGAGATCGCTGAGCGCCGCTTGCGCTTTAGCTAACTGAGCCAGCTGAGCGCCGTGCCACCGGTTTTGTGCACAGGTGGATAAGTTTTTGTGTCCCAGGCACTTAGCCACAGCCTGCAAGCAAACTAGTGGCGCCTAAACCTAACTTTGAGGTAGCAGCATAGCGCTGCTACCTCAACATAGTTAGGAGCCCATCATGATCATTAGCGCCAACACTGACGAGTTGGAGTCAAACTCGGCTCGCGCCAGCCGCCTATGCGGCTCTATCCGTGCCGATGCCCAAGCCTTAGACAGTGCCCTTAAGGCCTTGCAAGCCAGCTGGAAGGGGCAGGCCGCCACCCAGGCGGCGGCCTGCGAACACGAGTGGGCTCAGGCCCAAAACCAGGTCAACGCCTGCCTAGAACACATCAGCTTGGCTTTGGGTAACGCGGCTACCACCTACTCCAGCACTGAGGCGCAGGTGCGCACCCAGTTCGTGATGCGTTAGTAGTGTGAAACTACGGTGGTGCCCTCCGGGGCCCAGTCGTAGATCCACTTGGCGTCTTCCACCTTCATGTTTACACAGCCGTGGGAGCCGTTGTAACCGGCGTCGTAACCAAAGCGGTCACGCCAGTAGGCACCGTGCAGGGCGTAACCACCCTCAAAGTAGGTAACCCAAGGTACATCCGGGGTTTCATACTTAGAGCCGTCTGAGTTGGCGCCTTCCATGGTCTGGTACTCATATTTGAGGTGGACCTTGAAGGTACCTTCAATTGTGGGAGTGTCGGGGGCGCCGGAAACCATACCTACCGGCCCCCACACGATTTGGTGCCCACATAGGCGGTAACGGTGTGGTTGGTCAGATCAACATCAACCCATTTTTCGTTACTGGCGGGCTGGTAGGCGGTTACTTCCTTGCCTTCAGGCTGGTGGCGGTCTTGCCATACGTAGCCTTCGGCGTAGTCAAAGGAGCCAGAGTAGTCTTCACCGGCGCTTAGCGCGCTGGTCATTTCGCTGGTTACCTGGCCAATGTTGGAGGCGGTGTAAGCCACGTCCCCTACGCTTGTTACGGCCACCTGGTTGCCTTTAGCATCCACAGTGCGCAGGCTGGGGGCAGCTGCCTTAGTTTCGGTGCCTTTGGCTACCTTGGTTACCCAGGCTTTGATCTTGTCTTGGTCGTAGACCACGCTTACACCTGAGCTGGTGCGTTTGAAGCTGAGCCAGGAAGCTTTATCGGCGTTGGTGGCGCTAAAGCTGTCAATGCCGTCAGTCAAAGTGACGGTGGGGGTAAGTAGGTTAGCGGCGCCGGCAGCAGCAGCGGTGGCCTCGGCAGTGGAAATGTCGGGCTTATGGGTGGTTACCGGGGCGGTGATGGAGACAGTCTTACCTAGCGCAACTTTTTCGTGCACCAGTTTGGCTAGGGCGGCAGAGTCTACGCGCTCGCCGGTTTGGGCGGCGGTGGCGCTTAGGCTTTCACCGTCACCAGCTAGCACCACCTGGGCGTCTTTAGCCGGGTTTTTAAGCTGAGCATTTAGCTTGGCGGCTACCTCGGTTACTGCCGAGGTTTTCAGCGAGAATTTGGCCTGTAGTGAGTGCTCATCAAATAGTGCGCTGTAACGCTTGGTCATATCGTGGCTAGGAGCCATAGCCTGCTTTACCAGTTCTTTAGTGTTGAGGCTTAGACCTAGCTGACTGGCGGTGTAGGTAGAGGTTTTACCGTCGGTGGTGATAACAAATTTAGTTTCAGCCGCTGCGCGTTCCAGCTTAGCTGTTAGGGCTTTGGCATTAAGCCCACTAATATCCACGCCTGAGACAGTGGTAGAGGGCACCACTCGTGAGGCGTAGGAGTTAGCGTAGGCAACCGCTCCAGCACTAGTACCAACTAGCGACGTAACCGATAGCAGGGCTACTACAACCCTGCGCTTACACTTCAACTTCAACACACCCCTATGCTAGCCAGTGTCAGCCAACGGCAGGCCGTCCAAACATGACGGTTACCTAACACTTTGTTAGAACTTGGTTTTATAAGCGCAAACCAAACCGGTTAAAGACCCCCAAACCATAGCTATAAAAAGGCCTGGGCCTCGTGCATTGCACGAGGCCCAGGTTGCTATAGCTGATGCTTAGCGGCTCAGTACATGCCGCCCATGTCGTCGGCGCCGGGAGCAGCCGGAGCCGGGGGCTCGGGCTTGTCGGCCACAACAGCCTCGGTGGTCAGGAACAGACCAGCGATGGAAGCAGCGTTCTGCAGAGCAGAGCGGGTCACCTTAACCGGGTCGGCGATGCCGGCAGCCAGCAGGTTGACGTACTCGCCGGTAGCGGCGTTTAGGCCTTCACCGGTGGATAGTTGCGTACGCGCTCAACCACGACGCCGCCCTCTAGACCAGCGTTAACGGCGATCTGCTTGAGGGGAGCCTCAACGGCAACCTTAACGATGTTGGCACCGGTAGCCTCGTCGCCCTCTAGCTCGAGGGAGTCGAGTACCTCAGCGGCCTGGATCAGAGCCACGCCACCACCGGCGACGATGCCCTCTTCCACGGCAGCCTTAGCGTTACGCACGGCGTCCTCGATGCGGTGCTTGCGCTCCTTGAGCTCCACCTCGGTGGCAGCACCGGACTTGAGGACGGCCACACCACCGGCCAGCTTGGCCAGGCGCTCGGAGAGCTTCTCGCGGTCGTACTCGGAGTCGGAGTTCTCGATCTCGTTGCGGATCTGGGAGACGCGAGCCTCAATGGCTTCCTTGTCGCCAGCGCCTTCGATCAGGGTGGTCTCGTCCTTGGTGACAACCACCTTGCGGGCGCTGCCCAGGTCCTCCAGGGTGGTGTTCTCAAGCTTGAGGCCAACGGTCTCGCTGATCACGGTACCACCGGTGAGGATAGCCATGTCCTGCAGCATGGCCTTGCGGCGGTCACCGAAGCCGGGGGCCTTAACAGCCACGGACTTGAAGGTGCCGCGCAGGCGGTTGACTACCAGGGTGGCCAGGGCTTCAGCCTCGACGTCCTCGGCGATGATGGTCAGGGGCTTACCGCTCTGCATGACCTTCTCTAGCAGCGGCAGCAGATCCTTGACGTTGGAAATCTTGGACTCAACCAGCAGGACGTAGCTGTCTTCCAGCACGGCTTCCTGACGGTCGGCGTCGGTGACGAAGTAGGGGGAAATGTAGCCCTTGTCGAAGCGCATACCCTCGGTAACTTCGAGGGACAGGCCGAAGGTGTTGGACTCCTCGACGGTGATAACACCCTCGTGACCAACCTTCTCCATGGCCTCGGCAATCAGGTTACCGATCTGCTGGTCAGCAGCAGAGATGGAGGCGGTGTTGGCGATCTGCTCGGTGGTCTCAACCTCGGTGGCGTCGCTGAGTAGGCGCTCAACAACAGCCTCAACGGCCTTGTCGATACCGCGACGCAGGGCGATGGGGTTGGCGCCAGCCACTACGTTGCGCAGACCCTCGTGAACCAGGGCCTGAGCCAGAACGGTAGCGGTGGTGGTACCGTCACCGGCGACGTCATCGGTCTTCTTAGCAACTTCCTTGACCAGCTCAGCACCGATCTTCTCGAAAGGCTCTTCGAGCTCGATCTCCTTGGCGATGGTGACGCCGTCGTTGGTGATGGTGGGGGCGCCCCACTTCTTGTCTAGGACAACGTTGCGACCCTTGGGGCCTAGGGTCACCTTAACGGTGTCCGCTAGGGTGTTTAGGCCGCGCTCCATGCCACGACGGGCCTCTTCATCGAAAGCGATGATCTTGGACATTTATTTCTCCAAAGTTGGATGCCGGGCGGTGCCCGCGACGGACGAGTATGACCGCACTGTTCATGTCTCAGCGCAACCAGACCCTCACCTTCCGGCCGGTCTTATCACTCTCATGCTCGGAGTGCTAACTAATATGTTGGCACTCTCGCCCTGCGAGTGCAAGGCGCTAGGCCGTTAGCAAACACACCCACCCTCCAGCCAGGGCGGATAGCGCTAGCGCCTAACTGGCATAAATAGCGCTTTTAGCTACGCAAAACCACCACAATGGGGTTGGAACTGGCCTGCTCAGCAGACAGTTCAACATTGGAGATTCCCAGTTCTTTAGCCACTGCCTTAGCCACTGGTTCTTTATCCTCACTGGCGTAGTAAACCGTGGAGTCAGTGGGGGTTTCTTCAGAGTAAACCCCGGGCGAAACGGTTACAGCGGTAAACCCGGCCCCTTCCAGGGTAGATCCGGCCCGGGCAGCAAGCCCGGCAGTGTCAGTGCCGTTGTGTACGGTGATACCCACGGTGTGGTCAATGGACTGGGTGGGGGTAGGGGTGGGTGCCTGGGTGGTTACCACCGTAGCGTTGGATTTAGGGGCAGCTGAGGCCGACGCCGTCGCCTTGGCTTTAGCCGTTGTTTTGTTGCTGGCCATCTTGGTGGCAATTGAGGTGGCCACACTGGAGTTGGTGCCACCAGCTACTTTAAATAGAGCCAGGGCCCCCCAGGCCAGGGCGGGCACAATCACCACAATAAGTAGTAGGGGTAGCCAGTTACGCCAGGCTGGTAGGGGGCGGCGATGCACTCCTGCGGGCAGGACGCTGTCATTGGGCTCGTCGAATTCGTCGGCTGGGTACTCGTATTCCACGCTAACAGGCTACCGGGTTAAGGCCCCTTTTGAGCACAGCACACATCGGAGCCGGTTAGGCTTATGGCATGAATGCTAAGCCGCTGAGCCAGCTTGTTGACCCTTCTTGGCTGCCTGCCCTAGAACCTGTGGAGCCCATAATTCATGAAATTGGCGAGCGTCTGCGCGCCGAAGTGTCTGCTGGACGCGGCTATCTGCCGGCGGGAGCTAATGTGCTGCGGGCTTTTACCCAGCCTTTGCCTGAAGTGAAAGTGCTGATTGTGGGTCAGGACCCCTATCCGACGCCGGGACACGCAGTGGGCTTGAGCTTTTCGGTGGCGCCGGGGGTTAAGCCACCCAAGTCGCTGCAAAACATTTTTAAGGAGCTGCACGCCGATCTAGGGCTACCGATTCCCACTAGCGGGGATTTAACGCCGTGGAGTCAGCGTGGGGTGCTGCTATTAAACCGAGTGCTTACGGTTAGCCCTGGTCAGGCAGCTTCGCATCAGGGTTGGGGCTGGGAGAAGGTTACCGAGGCGGCCATTAAAGCCCTGGTGGCGCGCGATAGCGCGCTGGTGGCAATTTTGTGGGGCCGCCAGGCTCAGTCGCTGACTCCTATGCTGGGCAACACCCCGATTATTGCTAGCGCTCACCCTTCACCGCTGAGTGCTTCACGCGGATTTTTTGGTTCTAAGCCCTTTTCAAGGGCTAACGCCTTACTGGAACAGCAAGGCGTTAGTGCGATTGATTGGTCTTTGGATTAATTAGAAGGTCAACATCACCTTGGTGGCGCGGCGCTGGTCCATGGCGGCGTAGCCTTCGGCGGCCTGCTCAATGGGTAGCACCAGGTCAAACACCTTGCCGGGGTGGATTTTGCGCTCAAAGATCAGCTTGATCAGCTGCGGCAAGTAGCGGCGCACGGGTGCAGGGCCGCCAAATAGGTGTACTTCCTTGCCAAATAGCTGATCTACGCTGATGGTGCCGCCGTGAGGTACACCCACAAAGCCCACATAGCCGCCGTAGCGGGTAGAAGCTAGGGCCTGTTGCATGGCTTGCTCGGTGCCTACAGCTTCGGCAGTGCCGTGGGCCCCATAGCCACCGGTTAACTCCTTAACCTTGGTGGCACCTTCTTCTCCGCGTTCAGCGACGACGTCGGTAGCCCCAAATTCGCGGGCCAGTTTGGCGCGCGCTTCGTGGCGAGACATGGCAATTACGCGCTTCGCACCCAGCTGGCTGGCACCAATAACGGCCCCTAGCCCGACGGCGCCGTCGCCAACAACCGCAATAGTCTTGCCCGCAGCCGCGCCCGCAGCATCAGCCGCAAACCAGCCGGTACCTAACACATCGGAGGCAGCCAGCAGGTCAGGGATGAGTTCCGGGTCAGGCTTGGACGGGGTGGCCACCAGCGTGCCGTCAGCGAAGGGTACCCGCAGGTATTCGGCCTGAGCCCCACGAACATAGGCCTCACCAGCCTCGATGGCGCGCTGGCAGCGTGAGGGGTAGCCGGCCTGGCAGATTTCGCACTCGCCACAGGAGGCACAGAAGGAGCCCACCACAAAGTCACCGGGCTTAACATTGGTGACGGCGGCGCCCACCTCAACTACTTCACCCACATATTCGTGGCCCATAGCCTCATGGTCTACCGGGCGGATACCACGATAGGGCCATAGGTCTGAGCCGCAGATACAGGTGGCAGCTAGTTTGATTACGGCGTCAGTGGGCTTTTGGATAACTGGCAGGGGGCGTTCTTCGACCACTACCTCACCAGGGGCGTTCATGATGACTGCGCGCATAAAGCATCCTTAATTCAAAGAATTGTGCCTTGTTAACAGGATACTTAGGGGCGCGTTTAAAAAGCGCCGGGGTTTCACAGGCGGCGATACAGAACTTCAGGGGTGCCTTCAGGGTGCCAACACGGCTATACGCAGCCATATACGACCAAAAATGTAGCTTTACAGCCGAATAAGTGGAGCCGCTTATCGGACTCGAACCGATGACCTGCTGTTTACAAGACAGCTGCTCTACCAACTGAGCTAAAGCGGCGTTACCGCCTAAGTCTGGCAAATTTTACTAGCCATACGCAAGCGCGCCGACGTAGGCCACATTTTACCCAGCATGGTGACATAAGCATCACAAAATAGACGTATGAAATTATCAAAACGGCCCATATTGGCAGTTTTAGTGAAGTTCATGACCAAATATGAGGCTAGCTATTTCTACTTCTATGATTTTAGACAGCGTCTAACTTTCGTAATGACTATGCTATAGGCGTGCCCAAACAGCCTAAAACCAGCTCAAATCTACGCGACGCCATTTTGGTTTCTGCCACGCAGCTACTCGACGAGTTCGGCCCTGCCGGCTTAAGTATGCGCGAGGTAGCCCGCCGCGCTGGCTGCACCCACCAGGCTCCCTATCACTACTTCACTAATCGTGAAGCCATCATTACCGCTTTAGTGACAGGCGGATTCACGTCTTTGTCTAAGGTTTTGGCTAGCGCTCGCGATGAAGGTGACGCGGTTGCCATCGGCTATGCCTACGTGCGCTTTGCTTTAGAAAACCCCGGCGTTTTCCGCATCATGTTCCGCTCTGACATGTACACGCCAGAAAGCGACGTCAACTTTGTTTCCGCCGTAGCTAGCTCACGCAAACAGCTAAGCGCGCTATGCGAAAACATTTACCCCCAGGCCAGCGAAGAACAGCAAATGGCCCTATGGGCCTATGTGCATGGCCTAGCCACCTTGCTCCTAGATGGACCGCCTAGCTTGCAGTTCTCTAACAACACCCAGCGCCTGACCTACGCCAAGCGCGTACTGGAACAGGGCCTGCGCTAAAACTGCGCTACCCCTTCCCCCAGCAAGAGCCAAGCGCCACCACCAAACTAGGCGCTAAAACGCCTTGGTGCACAGCCCTACAACGTCTATAAAAACGTTTACAAAGCCAGCGTGGCCGGCCGTCATTGACGGCCGGCCACTACTTTTAGCAGCTACAGCTTCTGGCGCTACGGCGCTTTTAAAGCTCGGCTAGCCAAAGTGCTTTTTAAGACTTGCTAGCTAAAGCACCTAGTCGCTGCGGCTGTTTAAGCCGCAGCAGCTCAGCTAGCCAAGCTAGCTCAGTGACGCAGCTCGCGGTAGGCCTTAATCAGGGCCTGAGTGGAGGCGTCCTGGGCGGCTAGAGCTTCGGCGTCGCCAGAGACAGCCGGAGCAATCTGCAGAGCCAGCTTCTTACCTAGCTCCACACCCCACTGGTCAAAGGAGTCGATACCCCAAACGATGCCCTGTACGAAGGTGATGTGCTCGTAGAGGGCAATCAGCTGACCAACCACTGCCGGGCTCAGCTCGGGGCCCAGGATGGAGGTGGTGGGACGGTTGCCGGGGAAGACGCGGGCGGGCACGATCTCCTCGGGGGTACCCTCGGCGCGCACCTCAGCCTCGGTCTTACCGAAGGCTAGAGCGGCAGTCTGGGCCAGGAAGTTAGACAGGAACAGCTCGTGCACGTCCTGTTCGCCGTCGCGCACCGGGTGAGCCGGGTTAGCCATGGCAATGAAGTCAGCCGGAATCAGCTGGGTGCCCTGGTGGATCAGCTGGTAGAAGGCGTGCTGGCCGTTGGTGCCCGGCTCACCCCAGAAGATCTCGCCGGTGGCAGAGGTGACCGGGGTGCCATCCCAGCGCACGCGCTTACCATTGGACTCCATGGTTAGCTGCTGCAGGTAGGCAGCGAAGCGGTGTAGGTGCTGGTCGTAGGGCAGCACCGCGTGGGAGGCGGCACCGAAGAAGTTCACATACCAGATGTTGAGCAGACCCATTAGCAGCGGCACGTTCTTGGCCGGCTCGGTGTTGCGGAAGTGCTCGTCGACGGCGCGGAAACCAGCCAGGAAATTGCTGAAGTTCTCCGGGCCCACGGCCACGGCCAGAACAGTACCCACAGCGGAGTCCACGGAGTAACGGCCACCAACCCAGTTCCAGAAACCGAAAGCGTTCTTGGGGTCAATGCCGAACTCGGCTACCTTGTCCAGAGCGGTGGACACGGCCACGAAGTGCTTAGCGATAGCGCCCTCGGTGGAGATGCCCTTGGCCTCTAGGGAGGCTAGGAACCAGTCACGGGCCATGCGGGCATTGGTCAAAGTCTCCAGGGTGGTGAAGGTCTTGGAGGCAATGATGAACAGGGTGGTTTCGGGGTCTAGGTCTGCGACGGTCTCTGCGCAGTCAGTGGGGTCAATGTTGGAGATGAAGCGGCACTCCAGGCCGGGCTGGCGGTAGGGAGCCAGGGCTTCGTAAACCATGACCGGGCCCAGGTCAGAGCCACCAATACCGATGTTTACCACGGTGGAGATGGGCTTGCCGGTCACGCCGCGCCAAACGCCAGAACGGACCTCTTCAGCGAAGCCGTAAACCTTGGCCAGGGTGGCGTGTACGTCGGCTACCACGTTCTGACCGTCAACCTCTAGGGTGTCACCCTCGGCGCGACGCAGGGCGGTGTGTAGCACGGCGCGGTCTTCAGTGATGTTGATGTGCTCGCCGTTGAACATGGCTTCGCGGCGCTCGGCCAGGTCCACCTGCTCAGCTAGCTCTAGCAGAGCCGCGAGAACGTCGTCGTTAATAAGGTTCTTAGACAGGTCCACGTGCAGGTCGGCCAGCTGGTAGCTGTAACGCTCAGCGCGGGCCGGGTCCTGGGCGAACCACTCACGTAGGTTAGGAGCTAGCTCCTGGTGTAGCTGCTCTAGCTTGCCCCATGCCGGGGTCTGGGTTGCATCAACAGGTTTACGCATGGTTCTCACTCTACCTGCCTAAGACACCACTAAAAAGGTACCGCCGCCCTTAAATATAAGGACGACGGTCAGGTGTTGGTTTAACTTTGGCGCTGTGGGTAGCAGTTACTTAGCGCGACGACGGCCGGGTAGGTCGCTTGGGTGCGCCAGGTCCAGTGCTGCGGTTTGCGGCTGCGGCTTAGTTGGTGGGGGCCGGGGTGATCGTGGCTCCGGGCAGCAACAGCTTTTGCAGCGACCCCTGCTCTTGCAGCTGGGCTAGGTTGGCGTTAACCCCGTTGATAAAGATGGTGGGGGTACCAGCCAGCTTCTGGTTGGTGAAGCTGGTGGTGCCTAGCTTGGTCCAGTTTTCGTAGGCATTGGTCTGGGCTGAGTTGGTGGCGTCAGTGATGGTGTCTGCCTTTAGGCCCACGGCGTTAGCGGCGCTGACGATGGCGTCAATGCCGGGGTACTGCTGGGCGCCGCTCTTAATGGCGCTTTCTAGCTGCGCAAAGATAGCGGTGTGCATGGCCCAAGCCTTGGCGGGTTCGCGGTCCAGCACCGTGCCCATGAAGGAGTCGGCCAGATCAGACCAGGCGGCGCCCAGGATCTTGCAGGGGCGTAGCACTACCGTGGCCTTGCCGGTGTCAATGATGCTCTTGAGCTCGGCGGCGTGCACGGATTCAAATTCGGCACAGTGTGAGCAGGCGTAGTCAAAGACAACTTCGATTACGTTCTTAGTGCCGGTGTTCATAGTGCCTGGCACCGGGCCCTTACCGAAGGGTAGTGAGCCGTCAACTAGTACGAGTTTGGGCACGCCTTTACGGTTGGCCAGCTTGCTCTTTAGAGTGGTTTCGTCGAGCTTGGTGTAGTCGACGGCGCTTGTGGACTTGCCATTAGCGCCACCACCTTCTTTGTTCTGTGAGCGTTCGTAGAACACTAGGCCTGCTGCCCCACCTACGATCGTCACGCAGCCAGCTCCCAAAATGGAGCGGCGGGCGATTTTGCCACGACGCTCTTTGCGTTCTTGTTCTGCGCGCAGCTGCTTGGCGCGCTCACGTGCGGCGCGAGCACTACTGGAAGACACCACTGGGGAACTCCTCATGTATCTGGAGCCGACGCTAACGCGCCACCTCACGGTAGTTTAAATTAACTTCTTGGACTAGCTTACGCGCCCAAAGCTACTAATTTCCTGTGAAGATAGCAGCCTTGCGATACCACTTCAGTGATTACAGACACATAACAACTGCAATTCTGAACAAACTCTACCCAGCAGCTATTACATATGACACACTTGGTCATGGTTGGGGGATGAACCTCAACCACAAGAAATACGAGATTTGTGTCAGTGCGGACACGCATGGACACCTTTCACAACGGATCGTCCGGCACGTACCTGCCGGTGAAGGGAATGCAAGTCATGGCATCAGTAACTTTTGACCATGCAACCAGGATCTACCCTGGCAACGACCGCCCCTCTGTTGACGCCCTAAACTTGGAGATCGCTGACGGCGAATTCCTGGTACTTGTGGGTCCGTCTGGCTGCGGTAAGTCTACTTCTTTGCGCATGCTCGCAGGTCTGGAGGATGTGAACGCTGGTCGCATCCTAATCGGCGACCGCGACGTCACCGACGTCCAGCCCAAGGACCGCGACATCGCTATGGTGTTCCAGAACTACGCGCTCTACCCCCACATGTCGGTACACGACAACATGGGCTTTGCGCTTAAGATCGCGGGCACCCCGAAGGAAGAGATTGACCGCCGCGTTAAAGAGGCCGCCAAGATCCTGGGTCTAACCGAATACTTGGAGCGCAAGCCCAAGGCTCTATCCGGTGGTCAGCGTCAGCGTGTAGCCATGGGCCGCGCCATTGTGCGTAAGCCCAAGGTATTCCTCATGGATGAACCGCTGTCGAACCTGGACGCGAAGCTACGCGTACAGACCCGTACCCAGATCGCCTCGCTGCAGCGTGAGCTGGGTGTCACCACGGTCTACGTAACCCACGACCAGACTGAAGCTCTAACCATGGGTGACCGTATCGCCGTACTTAAAGGATGGCCTGCTCCAGCAGGTGGGCTCTCCGCGCGAAATGTACGACAAGCCTGCCAACGAGTTCGTGGCCGGATTCATTGGCTCTCCCGCCATGAACCTGGGTACTTTCGACCTCGACGGCGACGTCGCCAAGCTGGGTAGCGCCAAGATTCGTCTGCCGCGTGTCACCCTTAAGGCTCTAGCTGCCGAAGACGCCAAGACCCTGACCATCGGCTTCCGTCCCGAAGCCCTCGACGTGGTCAAGGAAGGCGACGCAGACTCTATCCCGGTACGCATCTCCTTCGTGGAGGAGCTGGGCAGTGACGCTTACGTCTACGGCGAGCTGGTGGGGGCTGACAAGTCCGCCCACAAGCTCGGCAGTGGCGAGGACTCCAGCCAGATGATTGTCCGCGTACCTCCGCGCACCGCCCCCGCCAACGGCGAGGTCATCTACGTGCGCATCCGCCCCGGCCAGGAGCACCTGTTCTCCTCTGCCACGGGTAAGCGCCTGCCGGCCTGAGTGCCTAGCGGATTTGGCAACTACACTGCGCTACCATTAGCGCGGCGGCAGACGCCAAATACCTAACACACCTAAGCGGGGTGGCTGCCACTCGGTAGCTACCCCGCTTTATTCATCTGTGGAAGGGTGATTATGGCCCAGGCCATTAACATCAAATCTATGAGCGTGGATCCCGCGCTCCTCGACCTACCTTGGAATATCCCGCTAGAGCAGTGGCCACCAGAGGTTCTGGCCGCTCTTCCGCGCGGTATTTCCCGCCACATCGTGCGTTTTGTAAACCTTAACTCCAATGTAATTGCAGTTAAGGAAATCAGTTCTTTTGTAGCAGACCGCGAATACGAAATGCTACGTGACCTGCTGCGTTTAGGGGCGCCCTGTGTACGTCCAATCGCAGTTATTACCGGCCGCACTGATGCCAATGGCGAAGAGCTCAACTCAGTACTGATCACCGAGCACCTGTCTTACTCGCTGCCTTACCGCGCCCTATTTAGCCAGTACATGCGCCCTGAAACCGCCACGCGCTAATTGACGCGCTGGCGGTGCTGCTAGTGCGCTTGCACTTGCTGGGGTTCTTCTGGGGAGACGTGTCTCTATCCAACACGCTCTTTAGGCGCGACGCCGGGGCTTTCGCAGCCTACCTGGTTGACGCCGAAACCGGCGAGCTTCACCCTGAAGGCCTCACCTCTGGTAAGCGCATGTATGACATTGAGCTGGCCCGCACCAACATCATTGGTGAACTAATGGACTTGCAAGCTGGCGGTCTACTTGAGGAAGACGTTGACACTATCGGCGTCGGTGACCGTATCGTCTCACGCTACTTGGAACTGTGGGATGTGCTCACCGGTGAAGAGTCTTTCTCCATGTCTGAGCGCTGGCGTGTAGCTAACCGTATTGAGCGTCTAAACTCTCTGGGGTTCGACGTCGGCGAGCTATCAATGACCACGGACCTGGACGGCACCCACCTGTCTATCCAGCCCAAGGTGGTTGACGCCGGACACTACCACCGCCAGATCATGCGCCTAACCGGTCTGGATGTGCAAGAGGGTCAGGGCCGGCGTATGCTCAACGACCTGGAAGCCTACCGCAGCCTGTGGAACCGTAAGGATGAGCCACTAGAAATCGCTGCCCACGCCTGGTTGGCAGACGTATTTGAACCCACCATTGCGGCTGTGCCCGCCGAGATGCGCAGCAAGCTGGAGCCTGCGGAAATCTTCCACGAGGTGCTTGAGCACCGCTGGTATATGTCTGAGGCTGCCGGTTATGACGTTTCTATGCAGGACGCCGTAGCTGACTATGTGGCCAACGTGCTGTCTAACCGCCCCGACGAACATTCCGTGATCAGCGGCAATGAGCAACTGCGTCCCAGTGTTCTAGATGACATTGACTACGCCACGGGCACCAGCGATGAAGACGACGCCGAATTCGCCGCCCGTGACCAGGAAGCGGTTGAGGAGTACAGCGTCAATCCGATGGGCTTTACCGCCAACTTGAAGTTCAAGGGCGAGTAGTGCCAGGCGGCGCCCAAACCGGGCGCTGTCCACACTGGGCGCTGCCACCATGGACACTGTCTACAGTGGGGGCTGTCCACACTGGGCATAACCAAATTGCCTGGCACAACCAATACAACTAGGCCGGCTAGTGGAAAACCACTAGCCGGCCTAAGTCTATAAATCACGCTCAGTATTAGCGCATCTCAAGGCGCTTTTCAAGCCACTCGCGCAGTGCCAGCGCGCAGCAGCCAGGGCAACTACCGCGCGCAGCGCCACGCCATATTAGCGCTCAGCTTTTACTGCGCAGCGGCAGCGCGGCGAGCTTCACGCTCTGCCTCAACTGCGCGGCGACGTAGCTCACGCGCGCGGGTCCACGAGGCTAGGGCAAACTCTGCTGCGCTGTCTACCACCAGGCCCGCACCCATAACTAGCAGGGTGCCACTCAGGCCCCCACCGTTGCGTAGGCGGCGGGTTAGGGCAGTGCCCACTAGCGCCCCACCGGCACCTGCCTCTAGCAGGTGCGCAGCCCTAAACAGCCAGGGCTGGTCGGTGACGGTACGGGTGTAGCCCTGCCAGAAGCTGGGGCCAGATACAGCAGAGTCGTCTAGCATCATGGAGACGCTGCGGCCTACCGCGTTGCTCAGGCCACGCGGTTCGTGCACTACTACATCCTCCACGGCGCTGGTGGCGATTTCCCCGCGTAGCCAGGGGCCCAGCCACTGCGGCAAGCCCAGGGCCTCTAACACCGGGGCGGCGCCGTCGACACCATTGCCACTGTCTGCAGCCAGGGCCTTGTCCAAAGCCTCAACGTCAGCATTCGGGGTGACCACACTGAGCTCAGCGGCGTGGGTGGGGGCAGCCAGAGCGGCGGCTAGCTCCTCCTTGCGAGCCTTGGCGATGCGCCCCTTGGGCCACACCACCCATTCACGACGGCGCAGCACAGTGACTACCTCAGAGTCGTCGTCTAGGTCTCCACTGGTGACTGCCGACAGGCTCAGCTCACCCTTGTAGGAGCGCAGCACCAGGCTCGGCAGCTGCTCTTCATCCCAACCTAGGTCACCGATTTCGAGCCCGTCACCGGCGTAAAGCACCAGGCGACGGTCAATTTCGGGCAGGTTCACTACCGCCAGGGTGCGCTCTAGCAGGGTGGACTGTAGCGGCACCGTATAGGAGCTCATGGGGGTGAGCACCGCTACGCGCAGGGCGGCATAGTCAGGTTCGTAGTCCTCATCGGAGCCGGCTGAGGCGTCATAGCGGGCCGGGCCAATTAGTACATCGGCTTCTAGCTCTGTAGCTAGCTTGTAGACCAGGTCAGATAGTCAAGGCCGGGGGCTAGCTCGCCATTTTTGACGGTAGCCACCTGGTTTTGGTCGCTAACTAGTACGCTGATCGAGCGGTGCTGGGGCAGCACCGGCTCACCGAGTAGTGCCAGCACACCTAAGTTGGCTAGCACCTTATCGATGGTCTGATCGTCTGCCTTAACCGAGCTTATAAAGCCGCTTCGACGGATGAAGTTAGGGGCGTTATCAGCCATGATGCCTCCCAGATTGTCGACATTTAGGTTCTTATTGTCTCAAGTTTGCTTTAAAAAGCTAGAGATTTTAGGCCATTTGGATAACTGCGCCGCTGCGTGGGGGCAGCACTAGATGTCCGGTCACCTGGTTCGCCCCGACTAGGTCGTAGCCCACCACGCCGGCTATTTCGGCGCTGGTGGCAGCGAAGTTAAGCAGGAACAGGCAGCTGCCACGCTGGTGGGCGCTGACCCCGGCCGGTAGTGGGTGAGCAAATACTGGGCGTAGTCGCGCGTAGGCGCCAGCCAATTTGAGTAGGTGTGCGCGCGCTGCGGGGGTTAGGTCGCAGCTGATGTACCAGGCGGCCCCGGCGCCTTGGGGGCGGCGGGTGATGGCGCCTTGCCCAGCTAGGCGGCCGGTGGCGTAGGAGGCCAGGATTTCGACGTCGTCGTTGATGGCCAGGTTTTCACTCCAGCCATAAGCTACCAGCGGGGCGTTTTCACTGCGGGCTAGTAGCCGCGCCAGGGGACCGTGGGCGTCGAGGGTGAATTGCAGGTTGCGGTTTAGGCCTTTGGCGACGGCTTGAGCTAGGGGCTGAGAGGCGTCGGGGACACCTTCCCAGTTCCAGGCGGAGACAGGGGCGTCTAGCACCGGGATTTGGTCTAGTACCCGCACGCCGGTTAGCTCAGCCAGGCTCATAGTGGCGGCGGGGGCTTCTTCTTGCTCGCCCTGGCTCATGGCTAGCCAGTAGCGGGGGCTTCCTCCGGGGTTGCGTGGTGGGCGCAGGCTAGATGGTTGCCACTAGTGCTCGGGTAGTCTGCGCTGGGGCCCTGGCTTAAATAGCCGCCGACGACGCCGTGCCCACTTTGGTCCACGACGCCGGTGCGGGCGGTAATTACTACCTGCGCGCCGCGCCTGGCGGCTTGGTTTAGCCGCTGGGCTAGCTGGGGGTAGGTCATGAAGATTTCTGGGACCACGATCAGGCTGTAATCATCCAGCTCAGCATCCACCTGGACAATGTCTATCGCGTAGCCGGCCTCGAAACAGGTGGCGTGCCAAGCCTGGGCGGCGCGTAGCGCACTGCCGGCGGGAGCGCTTAGCGACGGAATTTGCAGGCCGTGAGTGGCCTCATCGGGGCCAATCGCAGCGTTTTGGGCCCACATAGAGGGCCAGTCCAGCATGATGGCTACCTGGGCCTGGCTACGCTGCCCTACCACTGGGGCCAGGCGCTTGAGCACTTGACCTAGTTCCACAGTTTGGCGCCACTGCATCGACTCGGTGCCGCTGTGGGGCACCATGGCGCCGTGGAAAGTTTCCGCCCCCGCAACTGACTGACGCCACTGGAACTGCATGACGCCGTCGGCCCCATGAGCAACGTGTGCCAAAGACCAAAGCAAGTACTCCCCCGGGGCTTTTACCGCATTGCGTGCGCGCCACTGCACCGCACCGGGCGCCTGCTCCATAAGCAACCAGGGGCGCCCGCCACCCAGACCACGCATCAGATCCCCGGTAAAAGCCAGCTGGTGGGCGGCGCGCGGATCAGCCGGGTCCGGGTAGGAGTCGTTAGTTACCAAATCAATGTCTTTAGCCCAGTCAAAGTAGTCTAGGGCCTCAAAGGCATCCATAAAGTTGGTAGTTACCGGCACGGCCCGGCCTGCTTTAGCTAGCCCAGCGCGGATCAGGGCGGCTTCAGATAGGTAACCGGATTTTAGGTTGTCACTGCTAAAACGGCGCCAATCAAGCATCTGGTTGGGGTTAGCGAAACTGGGGGTGATACGCGGAGGGATCACCTGCTCCCAGTCGGTATAGAACTGGGACCAAAAATTGGTGCCCCAAGCCCGGTTTAAGGCGTCCAAGCAGCAGTAACGCTTTTTAAGCCAGTCACGCCAAGCCTGGGCACAGCGCTGGCAGAAACATTCACGAATATGGCAGCCATACTCGTTTGAAACATGCCAAGCCACCACTGCCGGATGGGCAGCAAAACGCTCCACTAAGCGCGCTGTGAGCGCATTAGCGGCCACCCTGAACCGGTATGAGCTGGGGCAATACTGTTGACGCGAACCCCAAGAGTAGACGGATCCATCAGCGCGCACCGGCAAAGTATCGGGGTAGTGGCGCCCCAGCCAGGCCGGCGGGGAGGCGGTGGCGGTAGCCAGGTCCACGCTAATACCTGCCTGCCATAGGCGGTCGATTAGCTGCTCTAGCCAGTCCAGGCGGTAGTTGCCCTCGCTGGGTTCTAGTCGCGTCCAGGAAAAAATTCCCAGGCTCACCAAGTTCACCTGGGCTTGGCGCATTAGTTCCAGGTCACGCGCAAAGGTGGCGTCGTCGAACTGCTCTGGGTTGTAATCCGCGCCGTAAGCCAGCGCGCCACCTAGATCCAACTTAGAGGCGTCCATTGCCTTAGCTCCTTATAGCAATTGGCAGGTCGGGCGCCATGCCCGACCCGCGTCAACCAATAGCTATTATCAGGGATTAGTTGCCCTGAGTGGTACGGCGCACCCGATCTACCTCATATAGGGCGATACCGGTGGCCACGGCCGCGTTGAGACTTTCGACGGCGGCACGGATGTTAATCGAGGCGATTTCGTCGCAGGTCTCACGCACTAGGCGCGACAGGCCCTTGCCTTCAGCCCCAGTTACCAGCACTAGCGGCTGGTCAGCCAGGTTTAGGTTATCGACGCTAACGCTGGCGTTACCGTCTAGACCCACCACAAAGCAGCCGCGCGCTTTGAAGGCTTCTAGCGTGCGCACCAGGTTGGTTTCTTTAGCTACCGGCACGCGCGCAGCGGCGCCAGCACTCACCTTCCACACGGTGGCGTTAACGTCTGCGCTGCGACGCTGCGGGATGATGACGCCGTCGGCCCCAAACGCACCCGCACTACGCAGCACCGCACCCAGGTTGTGGGGATCGGTAACCTGGTCTAGGGCCACAAATAGGGGTTTGCGGCCGGTGGCGCTGACACGGTCTAGTAGCTCTAGGGCGTCAGCGTAGTCGTAGGCGGCGATTTCCATGGCCACACCCTGGTGCACGGCGCCCTGGGTGAGGGCTTCTAGCTCCAGCTTGGTGACCTCAAATACGGGCGCGCCTTCTAGGGTGGCACGGCGCACCACAGCCCCTAGACGGTCGTCGTTTTCAGCTGAAACCGCCATAAATACGCGCGTGACGGGCACGCGGGCGCGGGCCGCTTCGGCGCAGGCGTTACGGCCACAGATAATTTCGTGGTCTGCGGGCACGTCAAAGCGGTTGCGGATCTTTTCTAGCTGACGTTCACGGGTGGGTTGGGTGGCAGCAGCCTTGGCCTCAGCGCGCAGCTTGGCCTTGTGTTTAGGGTGGTAGGGGCGGTCTTCTGCCTTGGGGGTGGGGCCGCGCCCTTCTAGGGCCTTGCGGCGGTGCCCACCAGTGCCAACCTGGGGGCCTTTTTTACTACCAGGACGACGGCGAGCGCCGTGGGGACGGTCATTTCCAGGCATGGGATTCCTTATCTATCAGCCCAGGTGCCAGCGGGCACCGGTAGGTGAGTCTTCAACCACGACCCCGGCACTAGCCAAGGCGTCACGGATAGCGTCAGCGCGGCCCCAGTCTTTTTCTTTGCGAGCACTAGCGCGTTGCTCTAGTAGGTTTTCCACCAGGTTACCCAGGGCAGCTAGGGCCGCATTGTCTGCGTTTTTCCTCGCTGGCGCCAGCGCGGGCCCAAACCGGTGAAAGTGGATCTAGCCCCAAAATATCAAGCATTACCCGTAGCTGGTTGGCGGCTTCAGCTACCTGCGTAGCTTCACCCCTGTCCGGCTTCGGCTTCAGTTAGGGGCCACGTTTAGGCGCTTAAGGGCGGCGTGGATTTGGGTCATGGCCCCAGCTAGGTTGAGGTCATCATCCATGGCGGCGCGGAACTCACTAGTGACGGCTACCTGCGCTAAATCAACTTCAGCTAGATCAGGAGCTAGTTTCACGGCGCGTGCCAGGGCCCCGCTAAAGCGGTCCCACAGGGCTTGGGCGTCTTCTAGGGTGTCGGGGCTGAACTCCACTGTGGAGCGGTGGTGGGTGGTGCCAATAACTAGGCGCAGAGCCTGCGGCGAGTACTGTTTGAGCAGCTCAGAGACAACCAGGGAGTTACCCAGGGACTTACTCATTTTTTCGCCTTTAATGGTCACCCAGGCGTTGTGTACCCAGATGCGTACAAAAGGCCAGCCGGCGCCGTGGGATTGGGCCTGCTCATTCTCATGGTGGGGGAAGCGCAGGTCAATGCCGCCGCCGTGGATGTCGAAAGTGTCGCCCAGGTAGCGTCGGCTCATAGCTGAGCATTCTAGGTGCCAGCCGGGGCGGCCGCGTCCCCAGGGGGTGTCCCAGGAGGCGTCGGCAGGTTCGCTTGGTTTAGCGGCTTTCCACAGGGCAAAGTCGCGTGGGTCGCGTTTGTCAGCCTCGACGGCGTCGTCAATCTGGGATTCATCCTCAGTTGAACGCAGCTGGTCTAGGCTTTGGTTGGTTAGCGAGCCGTAGTCGGGCAGGGAACGCACCGAGAAATAGACGTTGCCGGGGCTACCCACATAGGCGTGACCGGCGTCGATCAGGCGCTGCACCAGGTCGATCATGTCCGGTACGTGTCCGGTGGCGTGGGGCTCGTAGGTGGGGTCTTTAACCCCTAGAGCCTGGTAGGCGGCAGAAAATTCACGCTCATAGCGGTAGGCCCAAGCCCACCAGGGGGCGCCGGCCTGCGCGGATTTAGCCAGGATTTTGTCATCAATGTCAGTTACGTTGCGTACTAGCACTACTTCCTGGCCGCAGTACTCTAGCCAGCGGGTTAGTACGTCAAAAGCAATAGCTGAGCGCATATGCCCAATATGGGGGCTGCCCTGCACGGTGGCACCACACAGGTAGATCGTGACCTTACCGGGGGTAACCGTAGGGGCTAGCGACACGAGGGCGTGGCTGGCCGAATCATACAGTTTCAGGGAGGGTTCACTCTTGAGGGTACTCACCCTATAAGGCTACCCGAAACCCTAAAGTAATAGTTTTAGGCGGACGTATTGGGGTAAACCAGGGCGCTGGCAATTGCCATTAGGCCCTCAGCGCGCCCTAGGAAACCTAGGTGGTCGGTGGTGGTGGCGCTCATTTGTACGTCAGCTCCGGCTGCTTGGCTCAGCGCCGCATTGGCCTGGGCAATTCGGCCTGCTACGCGCGGACGCTGGCCAACTAGCTGCACGCTAACATTACCGATCTCATAGCCGGCAGCGCGCACGCGGCGGGCAGCTTCGCCTAGTAAGGTGGCGCCGGATGCGCCTTTAAACTCGGGGCGGTCCACTCCGAAATTACTGCCTAAATCGCCTAGCCCGGCGGCTGCGAACAGGGCGTCAGCACAGGCGTGGGCGACGACGTCGCCGTCAGAATGCCCAGCTAAGCCGGTCACCCCCGGCCATTCCAGACAGGCCAGGTGCATGGGCACCCCCGAGCCTTCAGGCGCAAAAGCGTGCACATCCATGCCGATGCCGGTGCGAGGTAGCAAAAATTGCGCCATGGCTGCTCCTTAAAGATCAGCTAGATTTTGGCTTACGCACACTTGCGCTAGGGCCAGATCAATGGGGGTGGTGATTTTAAAGCTGAGGGTATCTCCGGGCACAACCACCACCGGGTAGCCGGCCTGTTCAGCTAGGCCTGCGTCATCTGAGGCGGCACTGGATTCACTGGCTGCCGCCTGGGCGCCGAGCTGGTGGGAGCGCAAAATGGTTTCGCGTTCAAAGCCTTGTGGGGTTTGCACGGCCCGCAGCCGACGGCGGTCTACGGTTTCGCGTACCGGCTCAACTTGGATGGGGGCACAGAGCGGCGCATTTGCGGGTGCTGCCGTGGCACCTGCGGCTGGCATAGCCGCGATCTCACCCTGAGGGCGGGCGGGGCCTACCGCTTTGATTGTGTCAGTGACCGGCAGGGCTGGAATCACTGCCGGGTTACCCGCGCGTACGGCGTCGATCACGCGGGCAATAGCAGCGGGCGGGGTTAAGCAACGGGCGGCGTCGTGAATTAAAACCACATCTGCCTGCGGCGCTAACTCAACCGCAGCAGCCAAACCGTTAGCCACGCTGGCCTGGCGCGAAACATCCGAGCCGGCCACAACCACTAAATTGTCAAAATCAGCCAGTTCAGCCTGGAAGATTTCTAGATAATCAGCCGGGGCGGTAACCACCACCGCATCCACCTGCAGGCAGGCGAACAATCCGGCCGCTGCGCGACGCACCAAGCTCTGGCCAGCTAGCTCCACCAAAGCCTTGGGACCCTGGCAACCCAGGCGGGTGCCCGAGCCTGCCGCAGTTAAAACCGCAACGCAAGCACTCATTGGGATATAAACGCGCTTATCAGCCAGCTAGAACTTCATCCAGAGTCTGCTCGGCGGCGGCTTCTTCAACCTTCTGCGCCAACGCCAGCTCTGAAACCAAAATCTGACGCGCCTTGGCAAGCATACGCTTTTCGCCGGCGCTCAGGCCTCGATCAGTATCGCGACGCGATAGGTCACGTACCACTTCAGCGACCTTAAGTACGTCCCCGGAAGCAATCTTTTCCTGATTTGCCTTATAGCGACGCGACCAGTTGGTTGGCTCTTCTACCTGCTCAGTGCGTAGCACTTCAAAAACGTTTTCTAGACCGGCCTGGTCTACTACGTCCCTAACACCAATTTCTTCAACGTTTTCAGCAGGGACCATAATGGTTAGATCTCCCTGCGCCACCTCAAGCGTGAGGTACACCCGCGTTTCCCCACGAACCTTGCGATCCTGAATTTAATAATTCGGGCCGCACCATGGTGGGGGTAGACCACTGTCTCGCCAACTTTAAAGGTCATGAACACACTCCGGGCTAATACAACTGGTTTATATTCTACCAGCCGGCACATTAATTTTACGCTCGCCCGTGCAACATGTAGTCCACTCCACGCCTAAACTTATATGCATAACATAACCAATCGCCATAGGGCAGTGTGTCTAGTTGCTAACGCATCAGCTGGCGCCGGTTACCAAAACCAAAATAAGACGACTGTGGGGCGAGCGCTTTTCGCACTCGCCCCACAGATATGTAGCTATCTGCAGCTATTACTAGCTAGTTAGCAACCAAAAAGTTAACTAGTTATAAAACTAGCTCACTTGCCCTGGTTAGCAACAGCGGCGATCTTGGCCTCAGCCTCGGGGTCTAGGTAGCGACCACCCTTCTTGATGGGCTTGAGGGTCTCTTCGTCGAGCTCATAAACCAGCGGAATACCGGTGGGGATGTTGACGCCGGCGATGTCCTCGTCGGAGATCTCGTCCAGGTGCTTGACGATGGCGCGCAGGGAGTTACCGTGGGCGGCGATCATGACGGTCTTGCCGGTCTTGATCTCGGGAACGATGGTGGATTCCCAGTAAGGCAGCAGACGGGCGATGACGTCCTTAAGGCACTCGGTGGCGGGTACCGGCTCGCCGGCGTAACGCGGGTCAGTGTCTTGGCTGAACTCGCTACCAGCCTCGATGGCCGGCGGCGGCACATCGTAGGAACGACGCCAGAGCATGAACTGCTCGTCGCCGTACTCGTCGCGGATTTCCTTCTTGTTCTTGCCCTGCAGAGCGCCGTAGTGACGCTCGTTTAGACGCCAGTTGCGCTCAACCGGGATCCAGTGGCGGTCAGCGGAGTCTAGAGCTAGGTTCGCGGTCATGATGGCGCGGCGCAGCATGGAGGTAAATAGCTTGTCCGGTAGAACACCGGCCTCCTTTAGCAGCTCACCACCATGCACGGCCTCGGCCTTGCCTTTGTCCGAGAGGGCCACGTCAACCCAACCGGTGAATAGGTTCTTTGCATTCCATTCGCTCTCGCCGTGGCGGAGCAGTACGAGGGTGTAAGCCATGAAAGCTATTTTGCCAGCACTTGCACGCTTTTGCGAGAGCTAAAGCACCCAAACAAGACCTTAGTCACAGCCCGATGGGCCGCAAACACCAGCTAGCGCCCCTATACGCCGTCGTCGCTACCCGTCGTCGCTGACCGGCGGCGCCAACGCTAGCCCACAGCGTCAATGCAGACCCGCAGCGTCAATGCAGACCCGGCGCCGTCGTCGTCAGTAACTAAAGCCCTAGAGCGCCACCCGCATCAATCCCTCCCTGCCACTACAGACTCCCCCGCAGGCACCACAGCAATAAGTCGCAAATAAACGAAAGTGCCCGCACAGTAAAAACTGTACGAGCACTTCGAGCTATAAAACCTAGACGTCAGCGCAACCAATATCGCAGCAGTTTATTTACCGCAGTTTTATTGGCACTTACCTGACAGGTGCCTATAAAACACCTGCTTGAATTTAATTATTCAGTTAAGCGTAGTTGAGCTGACGCTAAATTAATCAGCGACCCTGCTCAGCTAGGTAAGCCTGGCGGATCTCAGCAGAGACGCGACCACGGTCAGAAACCTGGAAACCGTGCTCCTTGGCCCATTCGCGCATGCGGCGGGACTCGCTGTTAGAAACGGCCGGGGTGGTGGTGCGACGACGGCCGTTGCGGGCACGGCGCGCATAGTTAATCCACTCCTGTAGGTCAGCGCGTAGACGGCTAGCGTTTCGGAGTTTAGGTCGATGACGTAGTTAACGCCGTCTAGAGCGAAGTTAACGGTCTCTGCAGCACTAGAGCCGTCAATGTCGTCGATGAGAATGGTCTCCACACGCTGTGCCATGGATTTTCCTTCCGAGTATTTATGGTTGCGGACTTGTGTCCGTGATTTATTAAATTGTTACGGAAGTTATTTAACCTTGATTGCTCTCACTTTGCAAGCTACGACTATCAAGTGATCTATATTTTTGAACACAGAGGCCACCAGCTAACTTGCAGCAAGGTTTCAGTTTGGTTGCACACAAAGTAGACTCAGAGGCCTTTATAGACCTGCGAGCGTCTAAAATCGCAGCTATCCACCATTTTGATCCTGATATATGAGACAGAAGAATGTAGATCGGAATACGAACCGGCATATAGCTTCCAAGTTCTCACCCAGAGACTAACTACAACGCAGCGCGCCAGAGCCATTAACTTTGAAAGAGTGTGCACAAAGCTCGCACGATACCTAGGAAAAATCCAAGCCGAGCCAACCATCTATGGATTAGCTGTGAAATATTCTCGCACTTCATAGCAAGTTTTAGACGCGCGTTAAGAATTTATTTGCATGTTAGCAAGGCTGTTAGCGTACGCCTGTTTCAAGTCAACCCAGCAACGCGTCGGGCAAGCTTTGCCGGAAATTTGCCATACACAAACCGGGTAGACGGTGGCAATTTAGCCACCCCACAGCCACAGAAGTCCCCTAAAACCCCGCAAAACGTAACGCAAGCCACATTTAAATATGTTTTCCGTTCCGTGCGTGACCTACCGCATACATTTTTGTCTATCAACAAGTAGCGCCCGACGCGATTAATCAGTTATGATTTTCGACCGTAGCCGCTTTGCGGTTTGCTAGGAGGATTCGCCTAGTGGCCTATGGCGCACGCTTGGAAAGCGTGTTGGGTGCAAGCCCTCGGGGGTTCGAATCCCCCATCCTCCGCCACCAATCCGGGACCGTCAGGTTCCGGATTTTTTTATGCCTTATTTACTCCCGCTTTTCCCAGCCCTCGCCACTCCCCGACTTCTGCCCGCTCCCGGCCCCCACTTACGCCCCCCCACTCACTCCCCCGAGCCCCGCCTGCTCCCGGTCCGCTTAGTCCAGGCCCTGGCTTTACTCCCGGCCCTGCTTTTTCTCGACGACGCCGCCCCACGCAGAGCCTGCCACCACCTATCGCGAACACTCTACGTAACTCACCACCTACTACCTTCAAAGCCGAGCCAAGCAGTGTGGCTTACCTACTAGCAGCAGACTGACATTTTTAGAGCGCTGAAACCTAAAGACATCTAGGCCCCAGAATCTGATCTTGATTCTGGGGCCACATTCTCAACGTCACACATTATTCTATGTAAGGGTGAGGTCACGCAGATAGGTACGTACTACATCGGTAGTGAGATGAAGAGCTGCTGCCGTATCTGCAGTAGTGGTGTGTTCATCCATCATGAAAAGGACTTTGCGAAGTAGTTGAGATTGCTCTCTTTGAATACCGTCTGGTTCCGCAGAACGGTAGCCACGCTGCGAAAGCTCAATGACCACGCTACGATACTGCCAGTCAGACAGCAGCTTAAGATCATGCAGCCTTCGAGCCATGGCCATGGCTGAAACCTGCCAGTATTTCTTCGCTTTAAGAATGCGCTCTACGGGGGCACCATTCATAGATTGTGTATAGATGCGCGAAGCAGGCATAAGGAAAGCTGAGGCAAACGAGTCAGCCTGCCTCTCCCTTTCCTTTGAGTTAGCGCTGTCTGCCGGCACACCAGCATGCAGCACTAGATGCCCCAATTCATGAGCAAGATCAAAGCGCTGACGCTCAGCAGTTTTAACAGTCGATACAAATATGTATGACACACCGTCACGACTAAAACAAAATGCGTCAACATCCTTACAGCGATGGTCCAAAGAAAGTATACGGACTCCTTTAGACTCCAAGAGACTCATCATGTCAGCTATAGGTCTATCAGCTAGATGCCACTGAGCACGCACCTCCTCTGCAGCCTGCTCCGGAGTTGCGTCGTCTATCTCGGGGACCTGCAGGTCTGGCAGCTTAAATGATGATTCAATGACGCCAAAAAACTCGACTGCCATTTGAGCAGCCCCCATAGCTGCGCGTTGTTGACATTTAGAAGTTTTCGATGCCTTACGGAAACTCACCTCTTCCATAGGCACTTCATCCATATCGGGAAGGTAGAAAAACTCTGGACGTACACCAAGAGCATCAGCAAGACGCTCCTTAGCCTCAGCAAGAGGAACACGACGTCCATTCTCATAAGCCGTCAACGTAGACACTGAGATATTCGCAGCATCTGCAAGATCAGCGCGCGTCAACATCAACCTTTCACGTGCCCATCGAAGCCTAGATGGCGTAAACGTATCCCCTGTCGGGACAGACTTAAGAGACGCGCATCCACGTCCACGATGCATCCGGGGAGGTTCTTGAGAACGTCCCCCTTGAATTACGTCGAAGGTCCTCATGGCCGTCTTTCTACAGACACATCAAATGTGCTGCCTTCTTCATCCTCATTAGCCTCAATTGGCTCCTCATTAAGGACAAGCGGAGGCAAAATAATGCGTTCTCCCCAGATGATATGCCCATTATTATCCACACCTGAAGCTTGCGTAACCTCAAGCTTCAGGGTGTTTTTCCGATCTCTCGTGAAGAAGGAAATACACCTTCTCCTCATTCCTAGTAGCTGCCCCTCTTCACCCCGACTCTAGTAATTCACCTGACTTGCCTAGCAGAGTCAACTGTTTCTGCCCTGCTTCGTCACCGCTAAACAGCTCACACGTAACAGGACCTACAGGCGGCACAATAGGCTGCTGAGACAGATCTCCAACTCCAGATGCAGACCTAAGGATAAGTACTAATTGCTTCTCTGAGTGAACTAAACGAACCTGGTTCTGAACATCCAGTTTTTCCCATCGCCCCTCCACTACCAAACGCATTGCTAGCTTTTCGACGCCATCTGTATACACATCCATCCCAGAAGCTGAGTTAGGCGCCAGAGCCGTCCTACCCCTAGAACGCGAAAACCCGGAACGCATGGCATCGTGAATAACAGACACAGTTAAGTCCAGCTCTGCAAGCTGTTCATCTACCGTAATTTCAAAGGTGCTTTGCGCACTTGGATTAAACATGTGAAGGTCTTTCCATAAGACGATGTGTACATAAAACACCACCACGTTCGTGGTCTTAAAAATTGTACAAGCTGGTGATCGTGGTCCGCCACCCCCTGTCTTGCATCCGAGTCGAAAACAAAAAATCCCGCCACGCATTGCATGACGGGAATTGATGGCGGTAGCGCCGGGATTCGAACCCGGGGTGGCTTGCACCACACAGCATTTCGAGTGCTGCACCTTCGGCCGCTCGGACACGCTACCTCGGCTGCTCAATTTACCGGAGATTACAGCCGATACGCAAACCTTACTTACCCAGCCGCACTCACATAGAAAATGCACGGCCCCAAACCAGGCACGCAGGCAGTGACAGCGGCCAGGGCGACGTCGGATCCAGAAGCCAACCACACCCGCTAGCGGCGCTGGGCGAAAAAATCCTCTAGCAGCGCCTGTGCCTGGCGCTGCTGCAACCCCGTCAGCACCTCCAAGCGGTGCGTGGCGCGCACATCTCGCACCAAGTCACGCTGTGAGCCGCAAGCCCCGGTTTGGCTCCCAGGCGGCAAACACTACTCGCTTCAGGCGAGCCAAAAGCATAGCCCCCGCACACATCGCGCACGGCTCCAAAGTCACCACCAGGGTACAGCCCTCCAAATGACTCGTACCCAACTGGGCGCCGGCGCTACGCAGCGCCAAAATTTCGGCGTGAGCGGTGGGGTCATTGAGTTCCTCACGGCGGTTACGGCCCTGGGAAATCACTTCGCCGTCGTCGTTAATTACCACGGCACCTACCGGCACCTCCCCCAAATGCGCAGATAAAGCCGCCTGATGCAGCGCCAAATCCATGGCCGGGCCATATTTTTCCACCTGAATAGCGCCGGTCAAAGCCTCCCCGGGCAACTGCCCCGCGCCCTCATTTTCATAGTTATGCATCAGCCACCTCCCTGCAATTACGGGCTAAGGTCAGCCTACCTGCTAGCTCAAGGCTCGCCCTAACCGTAAACTGGCACTATGCGTGTTCATGTTGCAGACCACCCCCTAATTGACCACAAGCTTTCTGTCCTACGTAACAAGGAGACCCCTTCTCCCGTATTCCGCCAGCTCGCAGACGAGCTAGTTACCCTGTTGGCCTATGAGGCCACCCGCGAGGTACACACCGAAGAAATCGAGGTAGTCACCCCCGTGGCCACCGCCCACTGCCGCCGCATTGCCGACCCACGCCCCATGGTGGTACCCATCCTGCGCGCCGGCCTAGGCATGCTTGAGGGTATGACTCGCCTACTGCCCACCGCTGAGGTTGGCTTCCTGGGTATGAGCCGTAACGAGAAGACCCTAGAGATCGAAACCTACGCCAACCGTCTCCCCCAGGATCTATCCGGCCGCCAGGTGTTCATTGTGGACCCGATGCTAGCCACCGGTCACACCCTGATCGCCGCCATTGACTACCTACTTGAGCGTGGCGCCAAGGACGTAACCGCCCTGTTCCTACTGGCTGCCCCCGAGGGCCTCAAGGCTGTTGAGGAAGCCGTGGGCGACCGCGCCAACGTCACCATCGTGGTTGCCGCCGTGGATGACCACCTCAACGAAAACGCCTACATCGTCCCCGGCCTGGGCGACGCCGGCGACCGCCTCTACGGCGTGGTTGACTGACGCCCTAACCGGCACCGCTAACTGCACTAATACAAAAGGTGTGACCCCTAGGGGTCACACCTTTTTATTATCTAACGCTGTGCCTAATGCCGGGCGGAGTGCCGGGGCATTAGGCACCTGCGCATCAGAATGCGGGGATAACCGAGGAGTCAGTCCACTTTTCCTGGATGAACTTCTTGACCTCAGCGCTGTTCAGCAGCTTGGCCAGCTTCTTGAGCTGCTCGTTGTCCTTGTCCTCCTCGCGCACCACCAGCAGGTTGGCGTAGGGGGACTTGGTGCCGCTCTCCAGCAGCAGGGCATCCTTGGCCGGGTTCTTCTTAGCAGCCAGGGCGTAGTTACCGTTTAGCACCACCAGGTCGGCGTCGTCGAGGTTACGAGCGGTCTGGGCGCCCTCCACCAGGGTGAACTTCAGGTTCTTGGGGTTGGAGGTGACGTCGGTGTCGGTGGGCAGGTCAACCTTGGGGTCCAGGGTGATCAGCTTGGCGGTTTCCAGTAGCTTCAGGCCACGGGCAGTGTTAGCCGGGTCAGAGTTGAGTACTACCTTGGCGCCGCTGGGCAGGTCAGCCAGCTTCTTGTGCTTGTTGGAGTACAGGCCCATGGGCTCAACGTGCACCTTGGCCAGGGACTCGAACTTGTAGCCCTTCTCCTTTTCCTGTAGCTCCAGGAAGTTGGGGGTCTGGTAGAAGTTGGCGGCTAGGGAGCCGTCAGCCAGAGAGGAGTTGGGGGTCTGGTAGTCGTCGATCTGCTTGATCTCTAGGTTCAGGTTTTCCTTCTTGGCCAGGTTGGACTGGACGAACTCTAGGATGTCGCCGTGCGGTACCGGGGAGCAGCCGATCTTGATGGTGTAGGTGCCGTCCTTCTCGGTGATGCCCTTGGGTAGGGAGTCGCCGCCCTTCTTCTTGGAGGAGCCGCAGGCGGCTAGTACGGCGGCGCTGGCGGCCACTAGCGAGCCAGCGGTGAAGCTACGACGAGAAATTAGTGCAGTTGCCATGATTTTGTTCCTTGTGAATTTAGGTGGGGAAAGTAGTTCTGGTGGTGCCGCTTGGCTGTTGCGCGCCACAGTTTGGTTGGCACTGGGCGCGCCAAGCTGGTGTTGGATCAGCGGTGGTCAGCCAAGCGGCTGAGCATGTCGCCAATCACCTGGATGACGCCCACAATGAGCACGATGACGATTACCGTCAGGATCATTACGTCGTTTTGGTAGCGCTGGTAGCCGTATTGCAAGGCCAGGGCACCCAGGCCACCGGCGCCAATGGAGGCCGCCATCGCCGAGTAACCCAGCAAGGTCACTAGGGTGACTGTGGCCGCCTGGATCAGGCTGGGCAGGGCTTCACGTACCAGCACGCCGAAGGTGATTTGGATGCGGGAGGCCCCCAGCATCAGGGCCGCTTCGATTTCCTTGCTCGACGCCGTCGAGCGCAGTTTCCGCCAAACGTGCGTAGAAGGGGGATAGCCCCAATGGTTAGCGGGACTGCCGCCGCCTGCCAACTGGTGGTGTCGGTGACCAGCAGGCGGGTAAGCGGGATGATAGCGATCATTAAGATCAAGAAGGGCATCGAGCGCCCCACGTTAACAATGGCGCTAAGTACCTGGTAAACCGCCTGGTTGCGGGTCAGGCCACGGTGACCGGTAGACACTAGGGCAATGCCCAGCGCCAAACCGAGCACCACGGTGATAGCGCCAGAAACGAAAGTCATATACAGGGTCTCGTCAATTGCCGGACCCATCTTCAAACGCACAGCTCGGTTATCAAACCAGGTGCCTTCACCAAAAGCGCCCGTGAGCCCGGTGGCGTCGGAGATGTCCAGGAAACGATCCCATAGCCATTCACCGATTCCCATCATGCTGCCACCTCCTTGCTAGTGTCGCGCAAACTTGGCTTAGCCCCAGCGTCAGCCAAGGCGTCGATTAGGCCCTGGGCGCGGCTGGGTTCAACGGTAATTGCCAGGCGGCCAATCTGGGCCCCCGCAATGGTCTGGAATACGCCCCCGGCCACGTCACCGCCACGGTCAGCGGCAATGGTCAGGATCTTGGCGGCTGCGGGTTGGCCCTTCTTGGCGGTAATAGCCAGGTCGACGACGACGTCGCCGCGCCCGAGCACTTTCTCGCTAACTTCCGGTAGCGGCACCAGTTCACGCGAAAGTCGCGAATCTACCCGGGAAACTACCTCGTCAATGGGGCCACCTTCGACGATCTGGCCGGCTTCAAGCAGGCTGACCGAGTCGCAGATGGAGCGCACTACGCTCATTTCGTGGGTAATGATCACTACGGTCACACCCAAGGTGTCGCGGGCGGAGCGGATCAGATCCAAGATAGAGCGGGTGGTTTCGGGGTCTAGGGCGCTGGTGGGCTCGTCGCACAGCAGCACACTGGGCTCATCAGCCAGGGCGCGGGCAATACCCACACGCTGCTTTTGGCCACCCGATAGCTGTGAAGGGTAGGAGTCGGCACGGTCGGTTAGACCCACCAGGTCCAGCATTTTGCTTACACGCTCACGGCGGTAACCGTGAGGGGCACGCGCCAAAGCCAGGGGGTAAGCCACGTTCTGTACGGTGGTTAGCGCGTCCATCAGGTTGGCGTGCTGGAACACCATGCCGATCTTGCGGCGGGCTTCACGCAGGTCACGCTGGTTTAGGTCAGACAGGTTCTGGCCGTCTACGGTAATGACGCCGCTGGTAGGGGTTTCTAGTGCGGTTAGGCAACGCACTAGGGTGGATTTACCGGCCCCGGAGGTACCTACAATGCCGTGGATTGTGCCCGCTGCAACCTCAAGATTTAAGCCGTTTAGTGCGCGCACTTCACGTGCAGGAGTACGCATTGAAGCAATACCCTTGGGCTTGATTTGTATACCTTGTGGACATCACGCAGCGACAACATAGATTGCTGCTGATCTACTTCTGGTTGACTCATGTTCACCTCCATCGTTCCTGGCAGTAGCACCCGCACCCAAAATGGGGGGTTGCTGCAGCTTCAACGATCCAGGTCTCTCGGCTGCTCTTGATGGTCTATCTAAATTCAGGCTAAGCGGGTATAAGGTCCCTTGGCAAGCTTTACCTTTGTGATGTCTACAATATGGACATTAATTTTTTAGGGGTATTCATAGCGCTAGCTGTTGACCTGGGGTTATAGCCAAATTTATAGGCGTTCACGCTAAAACCGGCCCATGGGCGGGCGCGATAACGGCCCTGAGGCGGCCATCCGACTGCCAACCCCGCCACAGCAGCCCGGCGCCGTCGGCTTTAACGCGGACTGGACGTGGCCTTATCAGGGCGAGCCGTGGAGGCGCTACTTGGGGCGGGCGTGGCCGGCGTAGGACTCTGGCTAGCGCGTCTGGAGCCCTTCGTGGCCTTGCTCTTACTGGCCTTAGCCTTCGTGGCCTTGGCGGTGGGGTTTGTGGCTGTAGCAGTGGCAGTGGCGCTAGCTTAGGTTCTTTGGCTGCAATCCAGATAGGCAGCCGGTCGATCACCTGCCGGGCCACCGCCTGCAACCATAGCGGCGAAGGCAAAGTGGTGTTGTCGCGCGCCGCCAGGATCATAACCAGGCAGTAACGCGCCCCCTCCGGGCTGGTCAGCACCCAGGTCATAGCTAGTTGACCGGGCGATTCAGCACCCACATAGGTGGCATAAGTCCACTGGCTAGAGTCAATATGCACACCATTTTCAACCACCATGGCGTTACGCAACAACGCATCAGTGTTAACGTCGCGCTGGCTCAACTGTCCTAAATAGCTTTGCGCACGGCAAATCTCACGGGCTGAGGCAAACCAGCCGATCCCCTCCGGCCACAGCACATCCTGGTAGCGGTTCGGATCCATGGCCACACTGCCGCGCGAAAGCGAGTTCACCAAAGCGGTATGCAGAGCCTGGCGCTGCTGCTCAGGCTGCTTATTGGCCTCACGCCAATAAAACCGCAAATCCGAGTCTGACCAGGCAATTTGCCCCAACGCGCGAGGCGTAAGCAAAGGCGAGAAAGAGGTTAAATCCTGTTTGCCAGTGTTTTGAGCAGCGGCGCGGATCCCATCGGCCCCCACCGTCTTCATCAACATGGTGGCGCTAGTGGGGTCAGATTCGTGGATAGTGTGGGAGGCCACCACCCGCAGAGGATATTTCTTGCCAATCATAGTGGCGTCATTGCGCCCATAACCTTGAGCAATCATGGACGGCAAGACAGTAGCGTCCTGGTTAATCTCGACGCCGCCGTCGATCACGGCCTCCGCCACCCCAGCCAGGGTGTAAAGGTCTACCAGGCGCCCAATTGGCATCTGATCATCAGCATTAGACAGTGTCAAGGGAGAGCCGCAGCCATTTAACGTATCGATGCGGGCAACCAAGAAACTGCTTTGGTAGCGCGGCTGGGAAGCTGAAGCCGCACGACGCACGCCAGAGCCGTCGTCGCCAACCTCATTAAGGGCGCGAGCCAAACTAGCCTCATCGGTGATAACCGGAACCTGCCCAGGCGCCCAAAAGTCAGCGAAACAATCTGGCTGCGCGAATCGGCCACCAAATCAATACTGATCTGCCTGCCATTAGAGTCCTGCACCCCAATTAGCAGGCGGTTACCGCTGTCCTCATAGCCGAGCATCGTATATGGGCCGGCCGCACGCAGTTTCGTGAGAGAGTTGTAAAGGTTACTAGACGGTGTCTGCTTAAGTAGTGACTGCGAAAAATGCGAGCGGATCTGCGCCTGAGTAATGCTCTTGGAGTTAGAAATGCTGTAAAGCAGCCAGCTAGCCGCCACCCCCGCCGGCGTCGTGGGCATATCCCGTACCACCTCAGCCTTATAGGTTGCGGTAGGAGCCACGGCCACTCGCGGCTGGCTAGGCCCGCAACCGGCCAGCAGCGCCAATGCAGACACTGCCACCGTCAAGGTTTGCAGCTTACGGCGGGTTTTTGAGTGTGCATTAACGCGTAGCTTGCGCCCCGCAACGGCGACGACGTGTGCCGCCGTCGTGCTGACGCGTGCTGCCGTGGCACTGACGTGTGCCGACGTCGTGCCCAGGGCACCCAGCCTAGACCTTGCTTTAGCAGCCATTAAGGCTCCTGCACCTCAACCAGCTGAGCTAGATTCTTCGCCAAAACCTCACTGACGCGCTCAACCACATCTAGAGTGTCGCGAAAATCGTCTTCATCCCCATACCAGGGGTCTGGCACATTCAAACCAGTCAGACTGCCCTGCCCTTGCAAGGCCGCCTCCACCTGCTCGCGGCAGTGCGGGTCATAGATGCGGTAAAGCTGTACGCGGCCCGGGTCCACGCCTAGCTTCTGGGCGCGGCGAATCAACTCCCGCTGATGACTGGCAGTCATGGCTAGCAGCAGATCAGCGTGACGCAGCTGGGTGTCAGTAATCTGAGCGGCCCGGTGCGTGCTGATGTCACCGCCCTTATAGCCCTGCTCACGCAGCAGGCGGGCAGCGCGGTAATCAATCGGGTTGCCCTGCTCCTCATTAGAAACCCCGGCAGAGCTAACCTCCACCTCACTTACCCCCAGCTCACGCAGGCGCTGCGCCAGCACAATCTGGGCCATAGCCGAGCGACAAATATTGCCGGTACACACCATAACCACGCGGTAAGGCAGGCGTTCAAACGCCGGAAGTAAAGAAAGGTATGACATAGCCACGCCCTTATTATTCCACGTAAGACTAAACTTGCCTCATGAGTCACAAACCAAGCGCAATTGACGCCATCGCCAACGAGTACACCGCCAAGGTAATTGAGCTTTCACCGATGACCGGCTCCTCCACCGGCCTAGGCGAGCGCCACGACGTCCTAGACGACTTCTCCCCCCAGGGTCTAGACGCATACACCCAGCTAGACCGCGAAACCCTAGCCAAGCTGGATGAAGTAGCCCCCACCGACGCCGTCGACGAAGTAACCGTAGCCGCCATGCGCGAACGCCTAGGGCTATCGATTGAGCTAGCCGAAGCCGGCGAGCCGCTACGCAACCTCAACAACATCGCCTCCACCTCGCAGGACATCCGCGACCTATTTGACCTGCTACCCACCGAGTCCGAGCAGGACTGGGCTAACATTTGCGCCCGCCTAGGCGACGTCAAGCGGGCCCTGGGTGGTCACGTCGAATCCCTGCGCCTAGCCGCCAGCCGTGGGCAGGTAGCCGCCGCCCGCCAGGTGCGCGCCGTGGCCGGGCAAGCCCACAACCAAGCCGGCGAGTCCTCCTCCTTCCTGACCCTAGTGTCCTCCCCCGAAACCCAGGCCCTGCCAGAGTCCCTACGCAAGGAGCTAGCCGCCAACGCAGGCAGCGCCCAGGCAGCCTACGGCGACTTCGCTAACTTCCTGGAGACCGAGCTGCTGCCCCAGGCGGGCGAGCAGGACGGCGTCGGGCCTGAACGCTACCAGCTGTTCTCACGCGAATTCCTAGGCGCCACCATTGACCTAGACGAAACCTACGAGTGGGGCCGCGAGCGCCTGGCCGCCATCGATGCTGAGCAGCGCGAAGTGGCCCGCGAGCTGTACGGCGAGGGTGTCAGCGTGCAGGAAGCCCTCAAGCGCCTGGACGAGGAGCCGCGCTACCAGCAGCACGGCACCGACGCGCTGAAGAAGTGGATGCAGGAAACCGCTGACGCCGCCGTGGCCGGCCTAAACGGCACCCACTTTGACATTCCCGCCCCGCTGCAGCGCATCGAATGCTGCATTGCACCCTCCTCCACCGGCGGTATCTACTACACCGGCCCCTCCGATGACTTCTCACGTCCGGGGCGTATGTGGTGGTCTGTGCCAGCCGGCACCACCGTGTTTAACACCTGGCAGGAGCGCACCACCGTGTTCCACGAGGGCGTTCCCGGCCACCACCTGCAGCTGGGTATGCAGACCTACCTGCGCGATGAGCTCAACGACTGGCGCCGCCACCTGTGCTGGGTTTCTGGGCACGGCGAAGGCTGGGCGCTTTACGCTGAGCGCCTCATGGCCGATCTGGGCTGGCAGGATGACCTGGGTGACCGCATGGGTATGCTCGACTCCCAGCGTCTGCGTGCGGCCCGCGTGGTGCTAGACATTGGTGTGCACACTGGCAAGCAGCGCCCGGCTGAGCTGGCGGCTCTGCCCGGGGTTGGCGAGGGTAAGTGGGATCGCGACAGCGCCTGGGCTTACCTGACCCACAATGTGGCCATGGCTGAGGGCTTCTTGTCCTTTGAGCTGGAGCGTTACCTGGGGTGGCCGGGGCAGGCGCCGGCTTACGCAGTGGGTCAGCGTCTGTGGGAGTCTATTCGCGACGACGCCGCCGCTAAGGCCGCCCGTGAAGGCAAGGAGTTCTCGCTTAAAGGACTTCCACTCTCGCGCACTGGCTATTGGTAGCGTGGGCCTGGATGTGCTGCGCGAGGCGCTGAGCTAAGTATTCCGCGCGGCCTGGCTGGCCCCTGTGGGCCGGGGCCGGCACTGGCGCGCCGGGCTAGACGCCCGCGCCTGGCTGGCCTGGGCTGAGGCCGGGCTGGGCTGAGGCCGGGGGTACCGGGTGGCGCTTGTACCGGCCCGCCCCGCCTGCGCCGGTGCGCTAGCCTGAACACCCGCGCCGGGCGCCGTCGTCGTAGAAACTGCGTCGACGGCGCCGCCTTACAGTATGACCGGTCTGGGTGCGGCCCGGCGGCCAGGGCCACGGCCCTTGGTTCACAAATACTGACATTTCGTCCCCTCCCTATAAAACCCCATGATTTTTTTATAGGGAGGGGACGATTTTGCCTGTATTTGTAGTGCCTGTATTTGACTGCCTGTATTTACTTCTCCCAGAAGGAGGCCACGTCAACTACCCCACCACTGGCCTCGAAGTCAGCGCGCACGGCCTGACGCAGTTGAGGGTCACTGAGTAATCCAGGGCCACACTGGCCAGGCCCCAAGCCCCATCCACAGCCGCGCGGTCGCCTAGCGGCGAGCCAGCCGCCGTCGCGAATTCATGAGTGTGCAGGGCCGTACCCTCGGGGGCAATCTTGATCAGCGGGTGAATCCCGGGCACGCGCTGGGACACATTGCCAAAATCGGTGCCTGCCGCAATCACCTCGGTAATCACCCCACGCGGCAGCACCGTGCGTCCGGCTGTGTTCTGCGCCCGCACCCAAGCCTGGCTAAGCGGACCATTGGCACGCACCGGCATCTCATTGGTGGTTTCACCGGTAAGGATCTCCACCCCACAGCCGGTGGCCAGGGCGGCGCCCCGGAACACATCCTCCACCCGCGCCACCAGGTCGCGCAGCGTGGCAGCATCCAGCGAGCGCACAATCACACTCATTTCTGCCCGCTCAGGCACCACATTAGGTACCAGCCCGCCGTCGGTAACCACCGCGTGCATACGGTCTGAGGGCAGCATGTGCTGACGCAGCAAACCCATACCCACCTGCGCCACCGTCACGGCGTCCAGGGCGTTGCGGCCCATAAAGGGGGGCGCTGGCGGCGTGGGCGGAAACCCCGTGGAACACTACGCGCATCCGGCGTACCCCCAGCCAGGCCTGATCCACCAGGTCATAGGCGTAGGAGTGGGTTTGGATGGCGGCGTCCACCCCCTCTAACATGCCGCGCTGGGCCAGGATTTCCTTGGCGGTGTCGCATTCTTCCGCCGGGGTGGTTTGCAGGATAACCCGCCCGCCTAGCGCGCCAGGGTGGTGTTTTTCCAGTTCAGCTAGGGCTAGGAAGGCCCCCACGGAGTTGGCGCACATGACGTTGTGACCGCAACCGTGACCCACCCCGGGTAGGGCGTCGTACTCGCACAAAATCGCGATTGTGGGCTGCTTAGTGGCCTCGCCGCCGATTTGGGCGCGCAGCGAGGTTTCCATGCCGAAGCTGGCGCGCTCAACCTCAATGCCGTGGGCTTGCAGCAGCTTAGCGACGGCGTCAGCAGCGTAAAACTCTTGGTAACCCACCTCTGGGTGGGCGTGAATGTCTTGGCTTAGCGCCACGATCTGCGGGGCCAAAGCCTCAATGTGGGCCTTTAGTTCTTCACGCAGCTGGGTACTGGCACCGCCGTGGGGATCCAAGGCGGTGGCGGCAGGGTTAGCTTGACGGCGTTTTTCGGTTTCTACAGCAAGTTGGTCGTAAAAAGCTCGGGAGGGCACAGTGGGCTGGCTAAGATCGCGCATAGTTCAACTATAGGAATCTGCGCACAAAACGGGCAGTGCCATTTAGGCACTACCCGCCAAATACGTAGCCCCGGCGCCGGGAGCGACCGCAGGTAGCGCGTTAGAGCCAGCTGTTTGGCCTACCCGCTGCTAGAGCCCGCTGCTAGGCCTGCTTGGGGCCAAACACGCTGGCCCCCAAAGCGAAGGGGAAACCAGGCTTTAGCAAGGCATCGACAGCCGGACGCACAAAGCTAATCAGCTTGCCGGCGTCGAGCGCCTCACCAGCGGTCTCCACACCGTTAATTTCCGCCCTACCCAGCAGATCAGAGTAGTTAATGCTCATATCCAAGCTAGTGACGCCGTCGGCCTTAGAGTAACCCGCCCAGCTGGGAACCTCACTCATATCCACCATGGTGACCAGGTGGAAATACATGTATCCCAACTCATCCAAGGTGGAAGACACGCTCAGCAGGTGATGCGTTTGGGGGTTGCCCGACTCGTGCAGCGTAAACACGGTCAGTAGCCCATCGCGCGCCCCACGCAGCAGCATCCGAGCGATATGCACACTGAAAGCGTCGGCGTCGAAAAACTCACCCATAGCCTCCTGGTAAGGCAGCGGGTCACTGATGCCGATGCGGGCCCCAACCCCCACATCCTTAATGGCGCGCTTACCTGTGGGTGTGATGGCCTTGAGCTCCAAAATGTTGCCCATTAGGCGGCCCACCTCCACCCGCTCACTCCAGCCGGCAGGGGCTCCCTCGGTGATTTCACGCTCCTCAACTAGCCCCAGCCCCAGCACTTCAGCCAGGTCAATGTCGCTTTGGTGCCAGGTGATCAGCCCGTCTTCGTGCCATAGGGGGACGACGCCGTTAAAGGGCAGTCCGAAAGTTACGGTATGCATGTAGCTCCCTAGCTGACTTAGAAGTCCCAATCTTCATCCTGGGTGGCTTCAGCGGTGCCGATGACGTAGCTGGAGCCAGAGCCGGAGAAGAAGTCGTGGTTTTCGTCAGCGTTAGGGGAAAGCGAAGCCAAAATAGCCGGGTTTACATCCGTGGAGTCAGCCGGGAACATTGCCTCATAGCCCAGGTTCATTAGGGCCTTGTTGGCGTTGTAACGCAAGAACTTCTTAACGTCCTCGGTTAGGCCTAGCGGGTCGTAGAGGTCCTCGGTGTACTGCTCTTCATTGTCGTAGAGCTCAAAGAGCAGCTCGAAGGTGTAGTCCTTAAGCTCCTGCTGACGCTGCGGTGAAGCCTCGGCCACAGCCTGCTGATACTTGTAACCAATGTAGTAGCCGTGCACGGCCTCGTCACGAATGATCAGGCGGATCAGGTCAGCGGTGTTGGTGAGCTTAGCGTGGCTAGACCAGTACATGGGGGCGTAGAAACCTGAGTAGAACAGGAAAGACTCCAGCATGGTGGAGGCAACCTTACGCTTTTCCGGGTCATCGCCACGGTAGTAGTTGAGGATAATGTCAGCCTTGCGCTGCAGGTGGGGGTTTTCTTCACTCCAGCGGTAGGCTTCATCAATTTCCTTAGTGGACAGCAGTGTCGAGAAAATCGAGGAGTAGGAGCGTGCGTGCACCGACTCCATGAAAGCAATGTTGGTTAGCACCGCTTCCTCATGCGGGGTGCGCGCATCAGGGATCAGTGAAACCGCACCCACCGTGCCCTGGATGGTGTCTAGCAGCGTCAGACCAGTGAAGACGCGGTTAGTCATGAGCTTTTCGTCTTCAGTCAAGGTAGCCCAGGAGGGCACATCATTGCTCAGCGGCACCTTTTCAGGCAGCCAGAAGTTACCAGTGAGGCGGTCCCACACTTCAAGGTCTTTGTCATCAACCAGGCGGTTCCAGTTAATGGCCTGAACGCGGTCTAGTAGCTTGAGCTTCTCGTGATGCATTGGGACCTTCTTGAGGTGGATAGCGAGCAAAAGGCAACTCAATACTAGCCAATAACCGCCCCAAACGGGCCTAGGCCAACCCCACAAAAAAGGGGCTGTCGCAATCAAAAGATGGCGTCACCAAAAGGTGACACAGCCAAAAACGAGCTGGCCGTCTAGACCACCTAGACGGCCAGCAGCGAAATTATGATGTAAGGCCACAGATTACTGTGCAGGGCCAAGCCTCACAGCATACAGCTGACGCAGCCTTCTACCTCAGTGCCTTCCAGGGCTGCCTGGCGTAGACGCACGTAGTAGATGGTTTTGATGCCCTTACGCCAGGCGTAAATCTGGGCTTTGTTCAGGTCACGGGTGGTGGCGGTGTCCGGGAAGAACAAGGTTAAGCTCAGGCCCTGGTCAACGTGCTGGGTAGCGACCGCGTAGGTGTCGATAATGGCCTTATAGCCAATCTCGTATGCGTCCTTGTAGTACTCCAGGTTGTCGTTAGTCATGTAGGGGGCCGGGTAGTAGACGCGCCCAATCTTGCCTTCCTTACGGATCTCTACCTTGGCCACGATCGGGTGGATCGAGGAGGTGGAGTTGTTGATGTAAGAAATAGAGCCGGTGGGCGGCACCGCCTGCAAGTTACGGTTGTACAGGCCGTACTCACGCACCTGCTGGGCCAGCTGAGCCCAATCTTCACGGCTGGGCACGTGCACACTAGAAGCGGCAAACAGTTCCTTTACACGCTCAGTGGTGGGCACAAAATCCTGGTTCAGGTACTTTTCAAAGAACTCGCCGGTGGCGTACTTAGATTCTTCGAAACCAACAAAACGCTCATTGCGCTCGCGGGCCAACTCGCAGGAGGCTTTGAGGGCTTCAAAGAGCACGCTGGCGAAGTAAACATTGGTGAAGTCTAGGGCTTCTTGGCTGCCGTAGTGGATGGATTCGCGCGCCAGGAAACCGTGTAGGTTCATCTGGCCCAGGCCAATGGCGTGCGATTCGCGGTTACCGCGCTGAATGGAAGGCACAGACTCAATGTCAGTCTGGTCTGAGACGGCGGTCAGCGCCCTCACAGCGGTGCGGATAGTGCGGCTAAAATCAGGTGAATCCATGGTTTTAGCGATGTTTAGCGAACCCAGGTTGCAGGAAATGTCCTTACCCACGTGGGCGTAGGTTAGGTCTGCGTTTAGCTCGCTAGCTTCAGAAACCTGCAAGATTTCCGAGCACAGGTTAGACATGACCACCTTGCCCTTAATGGGGTTGGTCTTGTTAACCGTGTCCTCAAACATCACGTAGGGGTAGCCAGATTCAAACTGGAGCTCAGCGATGGTCTGGAAGAACTGGCGGGCGTTGATCTTGGACTTACGGATGCGCCCGTCGTCGACCATTTCGTGGTACTTCTCCGTCACCGAAATTTCGGAGAAGGGCACCCCGTAGACGCGCTCGACGTCGTAGGGGCTGAACAGGTACATGTCCTCGTTCTTCTTGGCCAGCTCGAAGGTGATGTCGGGGATCACCACACCCAGGGACAGGGTCTTGATACGGATCTTTTCGTCAGCGTTCTCGCGTTTGGTGTCCAAAAAACGCATGATGTCGGGGTGGTGGGCGTGCAGGTACACGGCCCCGGCGCCCTGACGCGCACCCAGCTGGTTGGCGTAGGAGAAGGAGTCTTCCAGCAGCTTCATTACGGGAATGACGCCGGAGGACTGGTTTTCGATGCGCTTAATGGGGGCGCCCATCTCGCGTAGGTTGGTTAGCAGCAGGGCGACGCCGCCGCCACGCTTAGATAGCTGCAAAGCTGAGTTGATCCCGCGTGCGATCGACTCCATGTTGTCCTCGATGCGCACCAGGAAGCACGATACGGGCTCGCCGCGCTGGACTTTACCCTCATTTAGGAAGGTTGGGGTGGCCGGCTGGAAGCGGCCAGACATGATTTCCTCAATCAGGTCTAGGGCTAGCTGCTCGTCGCCGTCAGCTAGGGCCATGGCTACCGTGGCCACGCGGTCCTCAAAACGCTCCAGGTAGCGCTTACCGTCGAAAGTTTTGAGGGTGTAGGAGGTGTAGTACTTGAAGGCCCCCAGGAAAGTTTCGAAACGGAACTTGTGGGCGTAGGCAGCCTTGAAAGCCTCCTTGGGGAAGCCTTCACGGTACTTGGCTAGCACGGTGGGGTCGTAGTAGCCCTCTTCAACCAGGTATTCGAGTTTTTCCTCAATGTCGTGGAAAAACACCGTGTTCTGGTTTACGTGCTGCAGGAAGTACTGACGTGCAGCCTGGCGATCGGCGTCAAACTGGATTTTGCCGTCAGCGCCGTAAAGGTTCAGCTTGGCGTTTAGAGCGTGGTAGTCCAGTTCAGGGGAACGTACCGACTCGCTGCCGGTATCAGTCAGAGTGTCTGCCAAAACTTTTCCAATCCTTGCTTTACGGTCTCTACGTCCTTGGGGGTTCCCAACAGCTCGTAGCAGTAGAGATATGGGACTTTTAGCTTATTAGAGATTATGTCACCGGCTAGGCCGTAGGCGGCACCAAAATTGGTATTGCCAGAAGCGATAACGCCACGGCATAGCTCACGGTTGTGGGGATTGTTGAGGAATTTAATGACCTGCTTGGGGACTGCACCTTTGATGCTGCCACCACCGTAGGTTGGGACTAACAGCACATATTCCTCGTCTACTTCCAGAGGCGGCTGACTTGGTAGCAGGGGGATGCGTTTAGCAGGCATACCCAGTTTGCTTACGAAGCGATGTGTGTTTTCAGAGGTGGAGGAAAAATACACTAAAAGCGCCATTGGTCACGACCTGTGTTGCAAGTTAATCCCGCCGGCTAGCAGGCCGGCAATTATGCGTCAGTTGACGCAGTTGAGCGACGCCCACCAGCAGGTAGACGTCGCTCGTAGAGCCACTTAGACGGCAACTGCGGTGGCGTTAGCTACAGCTAGAGCCTTGATCTTGTCGGGGCGGAAACCGGACCAGTGGTCATCGCCAGCGATAACTACCGGAGCCTGTACGTAGCCCAGAGCCTTAACCTGCTCTAGCGCCTGAGCGTCTACCGAGATGTCGACGGTGGAGTAGGAAAGGCCAGCCTTGTCCATGGCGCGGTAGGTGGCGTTGCACTGCACGCAGTTGGGCTTGGAGTAGACGGTGATCGCCATTTTTATTTGTGCCTTTCAATCCTGATGGGTCTGTCTGGCGGGGAGACCAGAGCTAGAAACAACACGCTTGTAACACGCGGCCGGCATATTCCGACCGGCAATAGAAAACACTACCCCTAGGGGTGCGAAAGCGCCAACACCCCAAGATGATGTGTCTGCCACCGAATCTGTGCATAAACCTCCCGGAATTTGTGGACAACTGACGCCGCCGCTGTGGATACTTCCGCCGCGCCGCGCGCTTCCTTTTAGTGTGCCCGGGCTACACCACGCGTTAAGTGGCCATTTTTGCGCCGGTTTAGCTGCTTTTTTTCCGACGTCGCCCCACGCCTGCCCCTCGGCTCCAGCTCAGGGCGGTTTATCCCCACTTCCCCCAGGCCGCCCACGCAGTTTTTCCCACATGCTGTGTTTAGAGAAGAAAAAATTGCTTAGCTATTCATCTCACACGCGAAAACACTTGCACTCTGCGCGCCACCGGCGCGCGGCGGCAAGACCGCCTGTGCATCAGGAACAGCAGTGGCCACCGGCGGCGGCCACCAGCAGGCTAGGCAGCACAAACCCGTACCGCGCCACCGGCGCGTGGCGCGCCGGCCAGATGGAAACTAGCGCTAGCTGGCCACAGGCAGACTGAGCACAAAGCAGGCGCCCTGGGCGGCGTCGTCGAGATAGTCAGCAGGATCAGCCAACTGCACGCTACCGCCGTGAGCCTGGGCAATAGCGGCGCAAATAGCCAGCCCTAAGCCCGTAGAGCCGCCCTGGCGATTACGTGAGGCGTCAGCGCGAGTAAAGCGCTCAAACAGTTTGCCGCGCAGCTGCGGGGAAATACCCGGGCCGTTATCAGCCACCACGATCCGGTACCGGCCATCTTCTTGCAGCAGCTTGACCCACACATGCGTGCCGGCGGGAGTGTGCAGGCGGGCATTAGCCAGCAAATTAGCTAGCACCTGACGCAGGCGCTGCTCGTCACCGCGCACCAGCGGCAGCTGCTCATCAAGATCCTCATCTGCCCCAAACACGGCGCTTAAATCCAGCTCAAAAGTGTGATCAGGGCCGGCTATCTGCGCGTCTGCCACCGACTCAATCAGCACCGGAGCTAAATCCACCAGCTCATCTTCCAACTCCCGGCCCGCATCCAGGCGCGCCAGCAGCAGTAAGTCATTAACCAGCTCGCTCATGCGCAGCGATTCACTAGCAATACGGTCCATGGCCTGCTGGGAAATCTCGCTGAGCTGATCGCCCTCACGCCCGCTACGCACCAGCTCGGTGTAACCACGGATAGCGGCCAGGGGCGTGCGCAACTCATGGGAAGCGTCGGCCACAAACTGACGCACCTGGGTTTCGGAGCGTTGACGCACCTCCAAGGCGTCATTGACGTGGTCAAGCAGGGTGTTAAGGGCTGTGCCCACCTCCCCCACTTCAGTGGAAGAACACAGGTCAGCAAGGCTTACGCGGCGCTCAATTTGTACCTCACCGCTATCCATAGGCTGCGTAGCTACCTGACGGGCGGTAGCTGCCACGCGCCGCAGGGGCTGCAAAAACCTAGACACCAAGCCAAAGCAGACCACCGCCGCCAGAACTACACCGCTGCCCACCAGCAGCACCTCAATAATCATTTGGCGGCCGATCAGGGCTTCATCATCAGCTAAAGACACCCCGGTAAGTACGGCGTCGGAGCTAACCGAGTCGCGCGTAACCAGTACCCGGTAGGTGCCCAGCCCCTCCACATACACCGTGAAAGGCTTGGTTTTACCTGAGTTAAGCGCTGCCATCAGGGTGTTTATCTGGTCGCGAGTCAGGTAGGTGTATTTGCCTTCATTGTTGATGTAAGCGCTGGCCACCACCCCTTGGCGGTTACGTAGCAGGGCCAGGGTGCCGGCAGCCTGGCCGGGGGCGTCTAGGCCGGCGGGCGGGTTATAGTCGCTGCTGTCACTGCCGTAGGTTTGCAGTAGCTGCTGGGCGACGTTTTTTTCGGTGGATTCACTGTGACGGCGAGTGTTACCGCGCTGGGAGGCGGCCTGCACACGAATATCGGCGCGGTCCATCAGTGAAGCTTCCAGTGCCCAGGTACTAAGGCAGCCAATCGTCCCAGCTAGCACAAACACCACGGCCACCACGGTCAGCACAATCATGCGCCGCAGGCTCAGTTTTTTGTGGACCCACAGCCGACGACGCCGCCCCGCCTCTACCTGGGTAGCCTGGGCTGTCTGGGGGTGCTGGGTAGCCTGGGCGGCTTGGGGCTGCTGGGCCGGCTGGGAACTCTGGGCGGCTTGGACTGCCTGGGCGCACTGGCTGGCAGTTGGTTGCCCGCTGTCTTCCCAGCTGCGTTCCCCGCCGTGCGCCCAGCTGCTCGCCGAACCGTGTGCCGAGGCCAGAAGCTGCTTTATAGCCTAAACAATTAGTTTTCCTCAGCGGCCTTAAGCATGTAGCCCACCCCACGCACGGTGTGAATCATGGGGGCGCGTCCCTTATCGATCTTGCGACGCAGGTAGGAGACGTAAAGCTCCACCACGTTAGCTTGGCCGCCAAAGTCGTAATCCCATACCCGGTCCAGGATTTGCGGCTTAGACAGCACCCGGCGCGGGTTTTCCATGAAGAAACGCAGCAGCTCAAACTCGGTGGCGGTGAGTTTAATTGGGTCTTCACCGCGCCACACCTCGTGGGAGTCTTCATCCATGCGTAAATCGCCCACCACCAGCTCGTTACTGGGCGGGGCCACCACTGAGCCGGAGCGGCGCAGCAGGGCGTGCAGGCGGGCCACTACCTCTTCCAAGCTGAAGGGCTTGGTTACGTAGTCATCCCCACCGGCGCTTAGGCCCTCCACCCGGTCAGCAATGGAGTCTTTGGCGGTCAGGAACAGCACCGAGATGTCCGGGTCATTGCGACGGATCTTGCTCAGCACCTCAAGGCCGTCAAAGTCTGGCAGCATAATGTCTAGAACCACCAGGTCAGGCGAGATTTCGCGGGCCAGGCGCACGGCGTCGGCACCAGTGTGGGCGGTGGTAACCTCCCAGCCTTCATAGCGCAGGGCGCTGGCTAGAAGATCGGCTAGGACAATTTCGTCGTCGACCACTAGCACCTTGACCTGGCTGGCCTCGGAAGTGGTGGCGTTTGTGGCTGTCATAGCTCTATCACACTGCATTTAGCTGCTGCGCGCTACTAATACGCTTAGGGAAGACTCCCCCTACTCAGCACTCGACGACGTTTACAGCCAGGCCACCCAGGGAGGTTTCCTTGTACTTGGAGAGCATGTCTTCACCGGTTTGGCGCATGGTTTCAATAACCGTGTCCAGGCTGACCTGGTGACGGCCCTCGCCCCACAGGGCCATACGCGAGGCGTTAATAGCCTTCACACTGGCCACCGCGTTGCGTTCAATGCAAGGAATTTGCACCAGGCCACCAACCGGGTCGCAGGTGAGCCCTAAGTTGTGTTCCATGGCGATTTCAGCAGCATTCTCCACCTGCTCAGGAGTGCCGCCCAGGGCCTCAGTCAAGCCCGCCGCAGCCATAGAGGAAGCTGAACCCACCTCGCCCTGGCAACCCACCTCAGCGCCAGCAATCGACGCGTTGGTCTTGATCAGGGCCCCCACGGCGGTAGCTGCTAGCATGAAGCGACGCACGCCGTCGTCGTTAGCACCCGGGCAGAAGTGGCGGTAGTAAGCCAAAACCGCCGGCATAATCCCCGCCGAGCCATTAGTGGGGGCAGTAACCACACGGTGACCTGCGGCGTTTCCTCATTGACCGCGAGCGCGTAGAGGTTAACCCAGTCCATGCCACGCAGCGGGTCACGGCGGCAGTAGGCGTCGGCGGGGGTTTTCTCCTCAGCCAGTAGGCGCTGGTAGAGGGCGTTGGCACGGCGGTGGACACCAAGCACGCCGGGCAGCACCCCCTGGGCCTTACAGCCGGCCTCGATGCACTGCATCATGGTGGTTTCTAGCAGGCGGATGTAGTCGATTACTTCCTGTTCAGTGCGGGCGGAGACTTCGTTGGCTAGCACCACGTCGCTGATGCGTAGCCCGGTGCGCCGGCAGATGGCTAGTAGCTCGTTGGCGCTGGAGAAGGGGTAGGGGGCTACCGTGGCGCTGACTTCTTTGGTTTCGGCTGTGGCCAGGGCGCGGATTTCGGGGTGACCGTCACTGCCCACATCCTCCATCACAAAGCCGCCACCCACGGAGAAGTAGGTGCGGCGTAGGATTTCCGCCCCGGCGGCGTCGTAGGCGGTTAGGGTCATGCCGTTGACGTGGTAGGAAAGTACGCGCCCGGGTAGGAACATGATGTCTTTGCTGGTGGAGAAGGGTACCTGGCCTAGCCCCGGCATTTGCACGTAGCCCTGGGCTTCCACCTGGTCCCAGAAGTTGGCGCACACTTCCTGGGGGACGGTTTTGGGGTTGTAGCCGCCCAGGCCCATGACGACGGCGCGGTCGGTGGCGTGTCCGCGCCCGGTGGCCCCCAGCGAGCCGTATAGCTCTACGGTCAGGCGGGTTACTTGAGGTAGCGCGGTGTCTTGGGTTTCTTGGGTGGCTTGGCGACGGCGCTCAAGGTTGCGCACGAGAGCAGCGCCAAATGCAGCCCCGGCACGCATAGGGCCCACAGTATGGGAGGAGGAGGGGCCGATTCCGACTCGCATCAGGTCGAATACGCTTAAGGGACGCGAGGCCAGCTCGGGGTCAACTGCGCCAGCCATCAGTGCGGCGGGGGTGATTAGTTCTCCATCAACTTCGGGGACAACCGGCAGGGCCGTTAGCGCATTGGTGTTGAGTGCGGTCATGTTCTAATAATGCCGCATTTAGCTTTGTCTGGGCTGTGCCCGGGTAGGTATGCGCTTAGCTTAAGGGGACGGCGCGCTTGGGGCGGGCAGGCCGACAGGCCAACGCGCCCGCTAGACGCGGGACGGTGCCAGCGACGCCTGCGGCGTCGGGGGCTGCTGAGAGCAACAGAGATGCAGACGAGACTATCGGGGCAAACCGGAGCCGGCGGCGTCGTGAATTACCGCCTAACAGACGCAAGCATCAGAGCAAACCCGGGCGGCGTCGTCGTTAATCAATTTGCGGGGATAATCAGACAATACTTAAGACATAACTGAGTTATTAATAACTAACTACATCCTCCCTACCCTAGCCAAGGCCGCTATTAAGGGGGCAAACTATCCGTATGGCTACTCCCATTGCACTTGCAATTGCTGGCTCTGAGGCTTCCGGCGGCGCCGGCGCTCAGACTGACCTAAAAACTTTCCACGAACTGGGTGTATTTGGCTGCACTGCGCTTACCTGCATTGTTTCCTTTGACCCCAACAACAACTGGGGCCACCGTTTCGTCCCGGTTGACCCGCAGGTGATTGCCGACCAGATTGAGGCGGCCGCCAGCGTTCACAGTCACATTGATGCTGTAAAGATCGGCATGCTGGGCACTCCGGCGACCATCGAGGTGGTCTCCCAGGCACTAGACACCTACAAGTTCCCCCAGGTGGTGCTGGACCCGGTACTGATCTGCAAGGGTCAGGAGCCCGGCGCGGCCCTGGATGTGGACAATGCTCTGCGCGCACAGGTGCTGCCCAAGGCCAGCATTGTTACCCCGAACCTGTTCGAGACCCAGGTGCTTTCTGGTCGCGGCGAAATCACCAGTGTGGAGCAGCTTAAGGACGCTGCTAAGGCCATCTACGACCAGGGTGTGCCCGTGGTGGTGGCTAAGGCTGGCACCCTGCTGGGCACCGGCACCGCCCTGGATGTTTACTACGACGGCGAGCAGCTAGAGGTGCTGGAAGTGCCGGCAGTGGGCTCCGAGCGAGTTTCTGGTGCTGGCTGCACTCTGGCCGCCGCCATTACCGCGCAGGTAGCTAAGGGCGTGGCGCCGCTGCAGGCAGTGCGCGACGCCAAGCAGGTAGTGCTCAGTGCCATCGAGAACCGTATGCACGGCAACGCCCCCTTCAGCTACGTCTACCAGGGCGGCGCATCCGCTACCCTCTGATACCCTCTGACAAACAGGTAAAATCGTCCCTTCCCTATAATTTTTCCATGGGGTTTTATAGGGAACGGATGGTTTTTCCGTATCTGTAGAGACCTGGCCGCAGCGACGACCACCAAAGCCGAAAGGCTGAAAGGCTGAACCGAGCCGGTCTTCCCATAATCTGTGGGGGTCCCAGGTATTAAGGGGTTACCTGGGGCCCCTACTTGTTTAACTTATGTACTTAGCCGGTGGAGGCCTGATTGCCAGGCATAGTCAAATGCAGGCATAAATACAGGTAAATACAGGCAAAATCATCCCTTCCCTATAATTTTTCCATGGGGTTTTATAGGCAACGGACGAAATCTGCGTATCTGTAAATAACTGCTCGGGCATCCGGGTATAAAGTGCTGTCCCGGCGCGAGATACTGCCCAGACGCGAAAACTACCCAGGGGCGAAGGTCTAGCCAGGAACCCCACCGGGGTCACATTTGGGACAGCCGTTAGGTGCACCATCCGCGCATCTGTTTAGGGAACTCCTGCGATCACCAGCCCAGTGACGCACAGCGCGGACATCCAGACCTCTGTAAGAAAACAGTTTTTGGCACGCTGCTCCCGGTTCCCCTTCTCTGGATCCTTCTTCTCCGGACCCTTCTTCTTTAGGCCCTCTTCTCTAGGCCCTCTTCACAAATACTGACATTTCATCCCTTCCCTATAAAACCCCATGAATTTTTTATAGGGAAGGGATGATTTTGCCTGTATTTATGTCTGTTTCCACCTGCAGTTACTTTTTCCAGGCGTCGGTGTGGATCCGCCAGCCGGTAGTCAGAGCCCGCATCCCCATGAAAATGAATGCAAACGCCCCCCACAGCAGCATCAGCGCCGCATTGTCGCTCAGGCCCTCATGGGCGTTGACCAGCAGCAAGATCGCCGGCAGGTAAGGCACCAGGTTGATCACGCCGGCCACCGCCAAGTAGCGCCCGTCGCCAGCCCCCATCAAAATGCCGTCGTACAGGAAAGCCACCGCCACCAGCGGTAACGACGCCGCCATGGCCAGTAGCGGCCAGAAAGCCAGTTCGCGCACGGGTGCGTCAGAGGTGAAGAACCAGGGCAGCCACTTGGCGCCCCCGGCCACAACCAGCCCCACGGCCACCCCCACGCCCAGGGTCCAGCCCATGCAGCGGCGCAAAATCCGGCTAATTGCTGCATCTTCCTGCGCCAAAGCAGCCTCGTCGCCACGCCGGCGCGCCTCGGCAGCCCGCCCCAGTGCCTGACCAATCAGCGCCTGAGCCGCAATCGCCAAGGCATCAAGCCCAAACGAGCACACTCCCCACAGTGCGTTAACCACCTGGTAGGAAGCCAGCGCCGTCGCCCCTAAAGCGGTAGCCGCCCATACGGTAGACAAAATGGCCACGCGCAAAGAAATATTGCGCACAAACAGCCCCAGTCCCTCACCCATGGAGGCACGCAGCCCGGCCAGGCGCGGACGCAAACTGACCTGCTCAGCGTGGGCCGCGCGGGCAATCGGGGTCACCAGCGCCGCCCCCATCGACAGCTCCGCCAAGGCCGTGCCCAGCCCCGAGCCGGCCACCCCCAGCCCCACCACATACAGGAAGAAGGCGTTGAGCAGCGTGTTTAGCACCGCCCCCGCCAGGGCCACAATGAACGGCGTGCGCGTGTCCAGCAGCCCACGCAGCGTGCCTGTGGCCGCCAGCACCACCAGCATCCCCGGCAGCCCCGGCAACACCATGCGCAGGTACGCCACCGCGTTAGTCGCCACCGACGCCTTAGCTCCCATCGCCGCCACAATCTGGGGCGCAAACACCATCGCTACGCCGGCCACCGCCACACCGATTAGGGCCGCCAGCCAGATTCCGTCCAGCCCCGCTTTTAGCCCTTCTCGACGACGCCCGGCCCCGAAATGCCGTGCGGTTGTGGCCGTGGTGGCGTAGGTGAGGAACACGAACAGGCCCACTGCCGTGGTCAAAATGGAGGAGGCCAGCGACAGCGCCGCCAGTGGGTCGGCGCCCAGGTGGCCAACCATGGAGGAATCGATCATGACAAAGATAGGCGAGGCCACCAGCCCGCCCAGGGCTGGCAGGGCCAGGGCCAGGATTTGGCGGTCAAGTTCGCGCCCGCGCAGTTTGTCAGCCGGGCTGGTAAAGGGCGCGTCGGCGCTGGCGCCGGTAGCGTAGGCGTCGTCTGTGGAAGAGACTTCAGGGGAGGGGGGAAACTGCTGTACTCATACTGTTGGCGAGCCTAACCTCCACCGGCCGCGCTAACTAGTTGTGTCCAGCTTTTGAAAGCGGTTTGCAAACAGTTTTGTAGACTGCGTCAAGCCTCGACACGCCGGTTCTCCCCAGGTCTGATGAGTTTTCCACAGATTTGGTGGCAATTTTTTTCCACTTTCCCCACAGGCACTTTTCGTTGCAATAGCAACGTTTCTCAGAATATGATCTGAGCTAGACACATCCTTTTCCACAGTTTTCCCCAACTTTTTCCACATATACACAGGCGTTGCCCACAGGCTTTTTTGTATTACCCACAGCGAAGCAATTTTTCGATTTGCCAACTGCCCCTCGCGCCCTCTACAGTGGCCCAGCAGGCAGCTTAACCTCTGGTCGCCTAGGTGGTTTTGCGCCAGTCTGGGAGGGATGTTTTTGTCGACGACGTCGGTCGGCTTAAATTGCGAGCTGTCGAGCTGTAAGTCTGCTATCTCTGTTTCAAACTCGCCGTACCCAGAATCGCTTGGCCCTTGCCAGTAGCTTAAACTCTTTGGTTACTTGGTATATTTTTATACCGCTCTGATATTGGTGTTTTTGTCAATGGCGTCGGTCTACTTAGATCTACCCGAACAATCACCGCACAGAAAGGTCAACCATGGAGCCGCGCGACACCGCAGATATCTTCGACCGCATCCCGCCTCAGGATGAATCTGCGGAAATGAGCACCTTGGGGGGCATGCTGCTGAGCAAGGACGCTATCGCTGACGCCTTGCAGGAGATTAAAGGCCCTGATTTTTACCGCCACGCCCACGAGCAGATTTTTGACGCCATCATTAGTGTCTATTCGCGTGGGGAGCCGGCTGACCCCATCGTGGTATCTGATGAGCTCCAGCGCCAGGGCAACCTGGAAAAGGTGGGTGGGGCCCCTTACCTAGCGTCTCTGATTGCTACTGTGCCGACGGCGGCCAACACCGCCTACTATGCGCGTATTGTGCGTGAGCGCGCCACTATGCGCCGCCTGGTGGAGGCTGGCACGCGCGTAACGCAACTGGGCTACGCCACTGACGGCGGCGACGTCGACGAGCTAGTAAACCTGGCCCAAGCCGAAATTTACGCGGTTTCTGAACGCAACAGCTCCGATGATTACGTGCGCGTGGGTGACATCCTTGATGACGCCAATTTAGAGATTGAAGCCGCCCAAAACCGCGACAATAAGGGGATGCGGGGCGTGCCCACGGGGTTCATTGAGTTAGATGAGCTCACCGGTGGTTTGCAGGCGGGGCAGATGGTGATTATTGCGGGGCGCCCAGCCATGGGTAAGTCCACGCTGGCCCTGGATATTTGCCGTTCGGCGGCGATTCACCACAAGATTGCGGCCTGCTATTTCTCGCTGGAAATGGGACGCATGGAAATCATGATGCGCATGATGTCGGCGGAGTCTAATGTGCTGCTAAATAAGCTGCGTGGCAGCGTCAAAATGGATGATCGTGACTGGGAGCGCCTAGCTAAGCATTACGGCCCGGTTTCTGAGGCGCCGCTGTATGTGGATGACTCCCCCAACCTGACCATGCCGGAGATCCGTGCCAAAGCCAGACGTCTAAAGCAGCAGTTCAACCTGGGTTTGATTGTTATTGACTATCTGCAGTTGATGACTAGTGGACGCCGCGTAGAGTCGCGTCAGCAGGAAGTTTCGGAGTTTTCTCGTGCCTTGAAGCTGCTGGCTAAGGAGCTGGAGATTCCGGTGATTGCCGCCGCTCAGCTTAACCGTGGCCCGGAAAACCGCACCGACCGCAAGCCCCAGATGAGTGACCTGCGTGAGTCGGGCTCGTTGGAACAGGATGCGGACCTGATTATGCTGCTGCACCGCCCTGAATACTATGAGGAAGAAAACCGCCCCGGTGAGGCTGACATTATTGTGGCTAAGCACCGCAATGGTGAGACCCGCACTATCCCGGTTTCCTTCCGTGGGCACGTCTCCTGCTTCGCCAATATGGCCCGCGAAGCGGTGGGTGCGGACCCTTACAGTGAGTAATTAACGACGACGGCGCCGCCCAGCCCCCAGCACAGGCCCGGCCCCCAGCCCAGGCCCAGCTCCCGCCGACGCACCAGGCCGTAGCCGCAGCCCTAGCGCCCGCAAGACCATGCCCGCCACTGCCCGGCCCCGGCGCCGTCGCCACTACCGCCGTCGGCCCTGGCACGCAAACGTGAACCCACGCAAACGTGAGCCAAAGACGCAAATGGCCGCACACCAAAACCGGTGAGCGGCCATTTAGCTGCGTTAATTAGCGCAACTAGCTTCAGCGAGCCACGATAACGTTGATCTCCAGGGGAGCAGTCACGTCCTGGTGCAGACGCACGCTGGCGGAGTGACGACCCAGAGCCTTAACCGGGCGGGTTAGCTGGATCTTGCGACGGTCAATCGCGGGACCACCGGCAGCCTTAACGGCCTCAGCTAGGTCAGAGGTGCTTACCGCACCGAACAGGCGGCCGTTAGCGCCGGCAACGGCGGCAACGGTAACCACATTGGAGGCTAGCCAGGCGCGAGCGGTCTGGGCGGCTTCCATGGACTCGATGGCGTTGCGGCGGCGAGCCTCGGCCATCTGGTCGATCTGACGCTGAGCGCCCTTGGTCCACGGGGTGGCCAGCTTGCGGGGCACTAGGTAGTTACGGGCGTAGCCGTCCTTAACGGTAACTACGTCACCGGCGACACCGAGGTTGGTGACGTCGTGGGTGAGGATGAGCTTGGTTGTCATTGCTAGTCCTCCCTATCAGCGAGCGTTGGAAGAGTAGGGCAGCAGGGCCATCTCGCGGGCGTTCTTAACAGCCTTGGCGATCTTGCGCTGTTCCTGTACGGAAACGCCAGTCACGCGACGAGCGCGGATCTTGCCGCGGTCGGAGATGAACTTGCGTAGGGTGGCGGTGTCCTTGTAGTCAATGACGCCGACCTTGATGGCCTTGACCGGGCCAACCTTCTTCTTCGGCTTGCGAAGTTGGGGCTTCGCCATAGTGGTACTCCTTGGTCTGAGTGCTTAGCACTCTAAAGATGAATGTCTGGGTGCCCTACCCAAATGATCCCAAATGGGCGGGCGTTGGTGACTTAAGCCGCCTGCGTTAGGCAGGCCCTGTATGAGGCATTCTGCGCTAAGCAGGTCCCGCGCTAGGCACTGCGCCTGGCAGGTTTAGAACGGCGGTTCGTCACCGAAAGAAGAGCCGCCAGTAGCCCACGGGTCTCCAGCACTGCCGCCTTGCGGGGCGCTGTTGTAACCGCTGTAGCCACCAGCAGAAGCGTTGTTGTTGGCGTTGTAGCCACCCTGGGAGCCGCCATAGCCGCCGCCATTGCTGGCGCCAGCATTGTTGCCGCCGTAGTTACCGCCACCGCGAGAGTTGCGGGTTACTTGGGCCTTGGCGTAGCGCAGAGACGGACCTATCTCATCCACCTGCATTTCAACCACGGTGCGCTGTTCACCTTCACGGGTGGTGTAGGAGCGCTGCACGAGACGGCCCTGCGCGATTACACGCATTCCCTTGGTGAGGGATTCGGCTACGTTCTCGGCGGCGTCACGCCACAAAGAGCAGCGCATGAACAGGGCGTCCCCGTCCTTCCACTCGCCAGACTGGCGGTCGTAGGTACGCGGGGTTGACGCGATGGTAAAAGAGGCCACAGCCGCCCCGGAGGGTGTAAAGCGTAGCTCCGGGTCGTGGGTCAGGTTACCGACCACGGTGATAATGGTGTCTCCAGCCATGTTTGCCTCCCTTGGCGGTTACTTCTCAGGCCTCAGGACGCAGCAGCTTGGTGCGCAGCACGGACTCGTTCAGGCTCAGCTGACGGTCCAGTTCCTGAGCGGTTGCCGGGGTCGCGGTCATGTCGACGACGACGTAGAAACCTTCAGACTTCTTCTTGATGTCGTAAGCCAGGCGACGACGTCCCCAGACGTCCACCTTGTCCAGGCTACCGCCTTCAGCGGGAACAACCTGTAGCAGCTTCTCGAGCGACGCGTTGATGGTACGTTCGTCGGTCTCGGGTTCGAGAATGATCATAATCTCGTAGTGACGCATGCTTGGTACCCACCTCCTCTGGTCTATACGGTCACGGTCTTTCCGTGACAGGAGGGTAGATGCGTAAGGTTTGTCATTCACTGCGGGTGCAGCTAAGCCAAACCAGTACATAACCCTAACCGATACAGGCGGGCGGCGGGAAGTGAATTTACTTCCCGCCGCCCGTGTGTATTTGGTTACCGTATGCGGTTAGCTGCGGTTACCGGTTTGGTTGGTTAACAGCATGGCTAGTTTCCACCGCCGGAGCCGCCGCCGTTTCCACCGCCGTTACCACCGCCATTGCCGCCGCCGTTACCACCGCCGTTGTCTCCACCGGAGCCGCCGCCGTTTCCACCGCCATTGCCGCCGCCGTTTCCACCGCCGTTGTCTCCACCGGAGCCGCCGCCGTTACCGCCGCCGTTGCCGCCGCCGTTTCCGCCGCCGTTTCCACCGCCGTTGTCTCCACCGGAGCCGCCGCCGTTACCGTTTCCGTTATCTCCGTTGCCATTGCCGTTGCCATTGCCATTGCCGTTTCCATTACCGGAGCCGTTGCCTCCGTTGGAATCGCCGCTGGGTACAGGGCTGGCAGACTGGGCTGGCTGAGTAGCTTCACCGCCACCATTGCTGCCACCGTTGCTGCCACCGTTGTTGTTCTGGTCAGAGTTGCCGCCGCCGTTACTGCTGCCGCCGCCACTGCTAGAACCACCACGGCTGCTAGAGCTGTAGGACTCGTCCGAACGCTCAGGGAAGTCAAGCACTTCCTGGCCGTCAAGAGCCGCGCCCATGTAGTTAGTGAAGATATCTGCCGGGTAGGTGCTACCGGTGATTTCACTGTAGTTACCGAAGGGGGTAATGGACTGTTCAGAACCATCAGCACCCTGCTGGAACAAGGTCACCGCAGTAACCAACTGGGGAGTGTAACCAACGAACTGCGCAGACTTGTTGTCCGAGGACGAACCGGTCTTAGCGGCCACCGGACGGTTCAGGCTCTTCGCGGTTTCACCTGAACCCAGCTGCACTACCTGAGTCAGCGCATAGGTTACGTCAGCCATTACTTCCTTCTTGAAGACCTGCTGACCAGTGGTGTTAGCGGTGTAAACCACCGTGTTGGTAGAGCTGGACACCTTACCCACAATGTGGATGTCGTGGCGCTGGCCCTGAGCCGCAAAGGTGGAGTAAGCGCGAGCAATATCGATGTTGTGGGGAGAAACCGAACCCAGCACGCCCTGCGTAGTGTCGTCGAAACCTAGCGTGTTGGCTGGGTAACCAGCGGCAATAGCTGTCTTATTGGTGTTTTCCGGGCCAATATCTTTATTCAATTGCAGGTAGGGGGTGTTAATGGAGAAAGCCGTGGCTTTAACCAGGTTCACCCAGCCATAGGAGACATCCTGGAAGTTTTGGAACTCGTGCCCCTCAATGGTCATGGGTGAGGTGCCCATATAGCCATCAGACAAGGTCATGCCGTCATTGAGGGCAGTGACCAGTGCGAAAGGCTTATAGGTAGAACCCGCCTGGGCTACTGCCTGAGTAGCGGAGTTGACCTGGCTCTTGAGATAGTCCTCGCCACCATAGAGCGCCACAATTGCGCCGGTGCGCGGATCAATACTGGTTAAGGCCACACCCAAGCCGGCAGGCTTGTCAGAGGGCAGGGTGTGTACTGCGTTGACGGCAGCTTCCTGGTCCTTCTGGTTAATGGTAGTGGTGACCTTGAAACCACCGGTATCGATCTGCTCATCAGTCAGCTTCATCTTGGCTTTAAGCTCAGTACGCACCATTTGCAGCAGGTAACCCTTGGTACCTGCATAAACCTGCTTGGTGGTGGGCTCAATAGTCTTGGGGAACTTCATTTCTGCACGCTGGGCGGCGGTAATGAAGTTCTGCTTAAGCATCAGGTCAGCCACACGAGTCCACTTGGCCTGACTGGTCTTGGCGTTCACCGCCGGGTCCCAGCCTGAGGGGGCCGGAATCACGGCGCTAAGCAGCGCAGCTTCAGACAGCGTCAACTTATCAGCGCTGTGACCAAAGTAGGCCTTGGAGGCTTCCTCCACACCGTAGGCACCACGGCCGTAGTAAATGGTGTTGAGGTAGTTACCCAAAATCTTCTGCTTGGACTGGGACTGGTCAATCTTGACCGCCAAGAAAGCCTGCTTGAGCTTACCCACATAAGAATCAGTGGTGTCTACGTAGTAGTTCTTCACGTACTGCTGGGTCAGGGTTGAGGCACCCTGAATCGGCCCACCGGTTAAGTTGTTGAACAACGCACGGACAATACCCTTAGGGTCAATACCGTTGTTGGAGTAGAAGCTGGAGTCCTCACTGGCTACCACTGCGTTACCCACATAGGAGGGCAGCTTGGTGGTGTCAATGACGGTACGGTTAATATCCGTAAAACGCCCCATCTCAGTCTTGCTGTCGTCGTAGTAGACCACAGTGGTCTGAGCCTTAGCAAAGTCATTAGGCGCGGGCACATCCGTGGTGGCATAAGCCAGCATCAGCGTGCCAATACCCATAGTCAGCACGAATAGGATCGAGCAAAGCACAAACTGCCAGCTGGGCAGCCAACGCCTAATCTTGCCTTTGCCAGCACGCGGGTAATTCCATAGCTTGCGCTTGGATTTAGGGCCTTTAGAGCCGCCACGGTTTGCCGGTCGCGTTGAATTTTTACTTGCCCCCTTACGCGCCGGGGCTCCCTTGCCCACAGGCCTTTGACCAGTAGGCCGCTGATTAGCCCTGCCAGCTCCACCTAAAGACGCTGCAGGCGATGAACTCTGTTTAGCACTTGCCTTCGCGCCCGAGTTAGCGCGCGGCGGGATTTGCGGTGGTAACGACACCTATAGTCCCCGTTTCTGCTTAATATTCTTAGCGCCCGGCGGAGAACCGGCCACACAACGATTCCTTCCAGTATGAAAGAAATGCTTTCTCAGGTATAGGACATGCGTCACGACAACACTACTACCTACCCACTATGCTTATGACTTATGGAGAAAACTTCACCTGAAAGCACAAACTCCGCGATCAGCTTACGTTTAGCACTGCTAGGCATCCCCGTGTCACAGGGCAACCTAGACTCTGCCACTGCCTCGCTTACGGCTCCGCTGTTGGCCCGTACTCGTGAAATGTCGCGGCGACTATCCAACCGTCTGTGTGCGTCTGACACTCGCATTCAGAACTTCCTAGACAGTTATTTCGAAGGTACCGACGTCGCACCTCGACTACCTGGAGCAACTTTCGTACTAGATCAGCCTGGTCTCTCACGCGCCCTAGCCCTCCCCGAAGGCGAAGACCACTTTGTTTCTGAATACGTAACCAGCTACAAGGTACTCAACGGCGTCGTCCACAACCCGAAGAATGACCGACGTACCACTGCCGGCGTGTTCCACGTAGCTGAAGGTGGCCTACCGATCCCTGACGACAAGCGCGCTGTGCCGCGTGAAGTCTTTGGCCGCCTGCTAGAGCACGCAATCAATGACGTTCCCGATGAACTCATGCAGATTCCTTGGGCCGCTCATTCGGACTCCCCGGCAAAAGCCTTCGTATCCCTCCTACTGCGCCCCATCGTCGTGCCCGCAGTGCCTGGCGTAAACAACCAGCGCACCATGGAAATCCGTTTCATCGCTCCCGGTGGCCTGGTTTCCAACCTGGACTTCGTAGAGTCCATTTTCGGCAATGGCGGCGACCCCTACCTGCCCGAAAATGACGCCTCCCTCGACCCCACCAGCTGGACTGGTCACACCGGTTGCGTCATCCTCGCCCCGCACCTGACCAAGCTGACCAAGAAGGAACTAGGCCTGCCCCACTGGGACCAGGCCACCGAGCGTCAGCGTCGCGACGGCATGTGTTGGAAGGAAGAGGGCGACCTCTACAACGACGGCAAGGCCTTCAAGTGCTGCGCCCGTGACGAGCGCGGCGTAATCATCACCGTAGTGGCCGACAACTACTTCGGTTACTGCAAGAAGGAAGTTAAGACCCAGATTGGCTACAGCGCCAACCTGCTGGGCAACGTGGAAGAAGAGCACGCCGGTGGCGCACGCGCCTTCCCGCGTTACAACCTGGGCCAGGACTACACCGACAAGTACACCCCTGCACACCTAACCGTGCAGAGTGTAGTTGACGCCAACCCTAGCTACTTCCAGATGTGCGACGACGGTCACGCCGTCGCCGTCAACGACAAGAACCTACTGGTAGTTCCCGCTGGCTCGCACTTCTCGATGCGCACCCAAACCGTGGAATGGGACCACAACGGCACCCGCGTGTCCATTCCGCTACTGGCCGGCAAGACCTACTACACCCCCTCGGGTTACCGCCTACACACCAAGCACCGCAGCGGTGACGAGCGTCAGTGGCACCTGGTAGGTACCGCCCCGTGGACCACTCAGATGCACAAGCCCGCTACCGTTTCCGGTGGTGGTAAGTCTGAGATCTCTAAGGCCCTACTGGACGCCTTCGTGTTCGGTGAGGCTTACGTGGGCGACGTCGAAAAGGACCTGGACATGGTGCAGGTACTACTCGACCGCGACTACTCAGGCCGTTTCGCCGACCCCAAGTCTAACGGGGTTGACCACCGCTCGATCCTAAGCGAGGAACGTTCGCTGGGTTCGGTTATCAAGCTGCTGACCGCCTCGCCGACCTACTCGCCTGACTACAACCACTTCCTGTCCACTATCCCGGACCACGTTAAGGAACTGGTTTACACCGTTAAGCGTTACTACCAGCCGGCTTGGGGTAGCGACTGGCGCAGCCACTTCACTGTGGGTCTGGTTAACGGCCGTCACGCCAACTCCTTGCGCCTAGATGGCGAGGTCATCAAGGTCAACATGCTGCGTGTGGGCTTCGAGGACGACGGCGCCTGGCGTCTATTCTCGCTGCGTCCGGACTTCTCCCCCGCCGCCAAGGTTCAGACCGAAGACGACATCACCGCCTCCATTGTGGTGCCCGCCCAGGAGGCCGACGCCGCCTTCGCCGCTGAGCACGGCATTGCTGGCCTGAGCCGCAAGTACGTCGCTAACTGCGAGCGTCTGCTGTTCCAGCGCCCCGACGACGCCGTCGTACGCGGCTACGACAAGCAGACCGAACTGGACATGTCCAAGCCGGGCACCTTCATCTCTAACTTCGAGCCCATGAGCCCCGCTCAGGCCCAGGAGCTAGTGGATGACGCCCCGGGCCTGAGCCAGTACACCAAGCCGATGCAGGACCTGATCCGTCGCGCGGCAGCCCAGGGTGAGGACGGAACCTACTTTGTTTCCAGCGCTCACACCCGCCTGGTTAACGGTGCTCGCTCCAAGAACCCGCGTTACCTGCAGCTGCGCCCGGACCTGGCCAACCCCTACGAGGTTGAGCTAGCCGAGGTGGCCGCCCACCTCTACCACGAGGTGCCGCTGGATGAGCCGCTGCGTGAAAGCGTGGATGTGGTGGCCGCTGGTCGCCGCAACAACCCGCCTGAGCCGGGTGTGCCCGCCCTGTGCGCTTACAACCCGCTGCACTACATGGAGCTGCCGGAGCTGTACATGGAGTTCATTTCCTCCATGACCGGTAAGTCGCCTTCCACCACCGGTGCCGGTAGTGAAGGTGCACTAACCAAGGCCCCGTTCAACGCTCTGCCCACCGTTTACGACCTGAACGCTTCGCTGCTGAGCTACGCGCTGGGTGGCTACGACGGTTGGTTGTCTTCGGCTGGTTACATCGGCCCCAAGGTGAAGGTCGCCCACGACATTTCGCTGCTGATCCCGGAGCTGTTCTCCCGCATGAGCCACGCTGAGCGTGACGCCAAGGAGCTAATCGCTAAGGGCTGCCTGGAGCGCATTGAGGACTTCGAATACGAAGGCCGCAAGGTTGAGGCTAGCCGCCTGGGCTACCGCATCAACGGCGAGTTCGTACGTAACTACTTCGGTCGCGTGTTCCTACACCCCGATGTCATCTTCACCGAGGAGATGCTGCGTCCTGAGCTGCAAGATCCCAAGACCTTTGCTGACAGCGTTGACGTTATCGTCACCACCCACAAGGTGGTTGCCGACCGCTACTTCGCTGACGGCTCCCTGGAGCAGGCCTGCCCGCCTCTGCGCGCCCTGCTAGAGATCATGCACGACGGCGTCAGCCGCGAGGGCTGGCACCTAGACAGCCCCGAGTTCCGCGCCCTATTCGAGCGTGAGAACATCCTGGCTTCCGAGTGGTACAACGCCCGCCTGGACGCCAAGGTGGCCCGTGACCGCAAGCACGCTGACAAGGCTCACGCTGCCCTTGAGAAGTTCATCAACACCCCCGGTAACGAGGGTGTAGTTGAGCGCATCGGTGCCCGCGAGCGCCTAGCCGAGGTAGAGGCCGCCCAGGCCCACTACGCTAGCGAGGCATACCGCGCTTCGCTGGTAGGCACTTTGGGTCTACAGCCCGAGCTAGCCTGACACTAGCTAAACGCTAGGGGGGGCGCGGCTTTTAGCCGCGCCCCCCTTTGTATACATCAGCTATTTAGTTGGCCAGCTTGTGGCTCACGCTTCAGGCGCAGGCGGCTTTAGCGCCGCCGGCCAGGGTGCTACTGCTGGGTGGCCCACCAGGAATGTAGCGCCTCGCGGGCTAGCTCTTTACCGATCGGGCCGCGTTCCATACGTAGATCCAGCAGGAACTTGTAAGCTTTACCAACCTCAGGACCCGGCTTAATACCTAGCTCCGCCATGATTTCCTGGCCGTCCAGCTCAGGCCGGATAGAAGCCAGTTCTTCCTGCTGACGCAGGGCTTCAATGCGTCGCTCTAGATCGTCGTAGGCGTGTGAAAGCATGGCGGCTTTGCGGCGGTTACCGGTGGTTACGTCCGCGCGGGTCAGGCACCCCAGGCGGGCCAGCAACGGGCCGGCGTCAGTCACATAGCGACGCACCGCCGAATCAGACCAGGGCGAGTCCGCATAGCCGTGGAAACGCAAATGCAGCTCCACCAGGCGTGAAACGTCTTTAATGGTTTGCTTATCGAAATGCAGTGCACGCATACGTTTAGCGGTCATGCGCGCCCCCACATAGTCGTGGGCGTGGAAAGTGACGGTGCCGTCAGGCATGAAGCGGCGCGTGGCCGGCTTACCGATGTCATGCATTAGCGCCGCTAGGCGCAGCCGCAAATCAGGCCCGGGCACAGCCCCATCAGGGCCGGTCTCCAAATCCATGGCCTGCTGCAATACGGTCAGCGTGTGCTCATAAACATCCTTGTGACGGCGGTGCTCATCGACCGTGTCTTGTAGGGCTGAGACCTCAGGCAGCACAATGTCGCAAATACCGGTGTGTACCAGCAGCTCTAGACCTCGGCGCGGGTAGGGAGAAAGCAGCAGACGCTCAAGCTCGGCGCGGATACGCTCAGCTGAAACGATCTCTAGACGCTGCGCCATCTGTTCCATGGCTTCCATCACCTCTAGGTCCACGTCGAAACCTAGCTGTGAAGCAAAGCGTGCCGCCCGTAGCATACGTAGCGGGTCGTCGTCGAAAGACTGCTCAGCGCTTACCGGGGTGCGCAAAATCCCTGCCTGTAGGTCCGCCAGCCCGTTGTGGGGGTCCACCAGCTCTAGGTCGGGTAGGCGCAGCGCCATGGCGTTAACGGTGAAGTCGCGGCGAGTTAGGTCACCTTCGAGGTTGTCACCGTAAGCTACGGCCGGTTTGCGCGAGCCGATTTCGTACTCTTCAGTGCGGTAAGTGGTTACTTCAACGACGACGTCGCCCTTTTTAGCGGCAATCGTGCCAAAGTTACGTCCCACATCCCAACAGGCATCACCCCACTGCCGCAGCAAGCGCTCGGTTTCTTCTGGGCGCGCGGAGGTGGTTAGGTCAAAATCGTGTGGCTCAATACCCAAGCAGGCGTCTCGCACTGGGCCTCCCACTAGGGAAATTTCATACCCGGAGCGAACAAAGCATGCCCTAATGCAGCCAATGAAATTGGCAGATTGGCTAGAGCTTGGTCGGCGATTGGCGGCAGAACGTTTTGCATCCCTACTAGATTGCCATGTCTACGCCACACGCGCAGTTATCCACCTGTGTTTTAGAATCTTGTATATGTCTGCTAACCGCCCGTTCCCATACACTGGCCCAGCTCTGCGCCGGGTCAGTTCGCGTGCGCTGCCGGTAGTAGACGAAACCAGCGCTGGTGGGCTGGTAGTAGACGTCCAAAACGGGCAGGCCATGGCCGCAGTAATTGCCCGCCGCAATCGCGGCTCTCGCCTGGAATGGTGTCTACCTAAGGGTCATCTAGAAGGCAGTGAAACTCCCCCAGAAGCTGCCGTCCGTGAAATATCGGAAGAAACCGGTATTGAGGGGCGCGTGCTGCGCCACTTGGCCTCAATCGACTATTGGTTTACCGGGGATCAGCATCGCGTACATAAGGTAGTTCATCACTATTTGTTGGAAGCTATCGGCGGCGAGCTGACCATTGAAAACGACCCTGATCATGAGGCCGAGGACGTAGCTTGGGTGCCACTAAGTGAAGTGTCACGCCGTTTGGCTTATCCAAACGAGCGTCGCATTGTCGCTGCCGCCCGCAGAATTCTAGTAGGTGACGGGTGAAACGATTTAAAAAAGCTTTACGCTGTAGCGCCATTGCCTCAGCAATGGCGCTGCTCGCTATCTTCCCTTCAGCGTCAGCTGGGGCAAGCGCTACAGCAGTAACTTACGGCAAAAACGTGGCTGCGGCGTCGTCGCAAGCTGCGCACTACGCCACCTTGAAAACAGCCCAGGCAGGCGGCGTCGCTAAAAGTAATGCGGCCACCAAAACCAGCGCAACCGTTAAAAGCACTGGTCACCGCCGAGGTACCCCCACTGGCTCAGCCGCAGACATTAGCCAATCTGCAGCTGACGGGCTCACTGTAGAAGTTGACAAAATCAACCCTGAGGTAATTAGCCCCGGCAGTGATATCACTGTGGAGGGGACTATCACCAATACCTCCACTGAGACGCTATCTGGCTTTGATATGCGCGTATCGCTGCAGTCACGCTCCCAGAGCTCAGTGGAGATGCTTAAAGACTGGCTGGTGTTTGACGACAGCTCCTACAGCTATGTAGCCCACACTGAGCAGCTAAACCACTCCCTGGCAGCGGGCGCCTCTATGCGTTTTTCGCTGAACATTCGCGCCTCGCAGCTTCCCAGCGCTGCCGGCAACAACTGGGGCGCGCGCGGCATGGAAGTGACCGTAACTTCCGGTGAGCTAGTTAGTAGCGACCGCGCCATTGCGGTGTGGTCACCCAACACCCAGGTGCAGCCCACCAAAGTCACTGCGGTAATCCCCCTCACCGCCTCAGCTATGCAGATGCGTGAGCTACTGGCCTTGCAGTCAGGGGCAGCCTTTACCCCCAGCCAAAGTGATGGTTTTAGCCCCAACGCCTGCATCACCGGTGACAAGGTAGACCTCAAACTTGCCACCACCCAGATGCGTACACGCACTATCGAAATACTTAACGCTGCTAATAGTCAGACAATTGTGGCTGTAGACCCCTACCTGCTTTCTGCGCTAGGCGCCACTGCCGCAGCGGTTAACCAAAAAACCGCAGACGCTACCCCTAGCGCTACGGCCAGCCCAACTGCTAGTGCCCCGGCCACTGCCTCTGCAAACACTGAGAATTCCACGCCTAGTGCCACCGCTAGCGCCACTCTAGCGCCTCAGCTACCCCTGCCCCCACTCAAAGCTCCACCCAGAACGCAAAAGCAGTTGAGGCCCAGCAAGTCGCGGCCCTTAACCAGGCCCTAGCTGGCGCTCTCAAACGCGGGGGCATCATCGCCCTGCCGCCTATGGACGCCGACCTGGTTGCCCTTAGCCATGTCAGCACTGGAGCCAGCCAAATCAGGGAAGCTATCAACCAATCTAAAGCCATGGTTGGTAAGGACCAGCTGCTAAGCGGGGCCCGTGCAGACGTAGCTATTTCCTCGTCGCTAGAGCTAGACCAAACCTACCTGGACGCGGTAAAAGGACAGGTGAGCACGGTTATCTCGCCGCCTGACGCGCTATATCCAGCTGGGGATTTGGACTACATTCCTGACTCCACAGCTTTCCTCAACAACCAGCGTGTACTAATCCCTGATCAGACCCTGTCAGAGTCTGTTTCTGGGGTGCTAACCACCTATGAGGGCTTTTTAGGTAACCTAACCGACTTTGACGCACGTCAGCTGGCGCGCGGCACTACGGCTGTTATCACCCGTCAGCGCCCGGATCAAGTGCGCCACATTTTGCTGCTGGTAGAGCGTGACTCTGCCTCCAACATGGATGTTAAGGACCTAAACGACCGGCTTTCGGCCATAAACAACAGTTGGTCCACCCCGGCCCCACTGACTGAACTGGAACAGTTGGCTAGTACTAAAGCTAGCGACGGCACTGAGATTGAACGCGAACCTCTGCCCGTCAGCTCCACTGACCCCTACCGCATCAACGAGCAAGAGCTAGCCACCGCCTCCAAAACTGTTAGCACCACCCAAAACATGGTGTCTATCTACAATGAGCCCGCAAAAATCGCTGGCTCTACCCTGCGTCTAACTGAGGTGGCTACGTCCTCAGCTTGGCGTCAAGGTAAGTTCATGGTGGTTATCGACGACGTCGGCTGCCGCAATAAGATCATCGGCAATATGCTGCGCACCCTGCCCAGCTCCACCATTAACCTCATTGACTCCTCCGCGCACCTACCTGTGCGCGTCTCTAACGACACTTCGCAACCCGCCAAGGTCACTATCCATTTACGCCCTTCGCGTTCGCTACTGCGTTCCAAGGGTGACACCACTGCAGTTATTCCGGCTAACTCCCAAACCACTGTGATGGTGCCGGTAAATGCCGTCGGTAGCGGTGATATTGACGTCAAGGTTTCTATGAAGAACGCCTTGGGGCAGCCGGTAGGTTCCAGCTCCACTGTGCATATGCGTGTGCGCGCCAACTGGGAAAGCTGGTTTACCTGGGGCTTAGGCAGTGTATTTAGCGTGCTTATGGTGGCCGGTATCGTCAGGACGGTACACCGTGGTCGCCGTGTGGTGATCTCAGAAGGGTAAGTAATGGCAAAAGCACCAACACTGGCGCGCTCTAGCGCAGTCATGTTTATGGGTACGCTAGCTTCCCGCATGTTGGGGCTGGTGCGTAACGCCATGCTGGTGGCCGCGCTGGGTGCTACCGGATCGGGCGCTGCTGACGCCTTCACGGTGGCCAATAACGCGCCCACCATGATCTATAACCTGCTGGCTGCCGGCGTACTAAACGCTATTTTGGTGCCGCAAATTGTGCGGGCGCTACGTCAAAAAAAGCCGGTGAAGAATTCATTAACCGGTTAATTACCACCGCTGGCGCCCTGCTGGCGGTGGTTACCGGCGTATTGACGGTAGCTGCCACCATAGTGGTAACTATTTATGGTTCCCAATTAGGTCAATGGCATGGTTTAGCTACCGCGTTTGCCTACTGGTGTTTGCCACAGATTTTCTTCTATGGACTTTATGCCCTATGGGGCCAGGTCCTAAACGCTAAAAATAATTTCGGCCCCTACATGTGGGCGCCGGTATTAAATAACATTATTTCGATCGTTTCCCTGGCTGCCTACCTGTTTATTTACGGCGAATACTCCGGCGGCGGTAGCCCAGCTGACTGGGATTTCACCCGCACTGCTGTAATTGCGGGTACCTCCACCCTGGGTATCGCCATCCAGGCTTTGGTCCTGTACATCCCGCTGGTACGCACTGGCTTTAAGCCTCGCCTGGTGTGGGGTCTGCGCGGTTCTGGCTTGGGTCAGGTATCCAAGGTAGCCCTGTGGGCAGTGTTTGGCCTGATTGTGGTGGAGCTAAGCACCTTGGTGGTCTATAACCTGGGTACTGCGGCTTTAAGCGCTAGTGAATTACCCGAATATGCCCATACGGTGGTGCCTTCTACGGTTATTTACACCAATGCGCAAATGATTTTCATGCTGCCGCAATCATTGGTGACTACCTCAATTATTGTGGCGCTATTTACCCGCATGAGTGAAAAAGCGGCTGCGGGAGATGCTGAAGGCGTTAAGGATGATTTGTCTTTAGGTCTGCGCACTATCGCTATTTTCACCACCCTATTCAGTGCCGGTATTTTTGTACTGGCCGGGCCTGCCATGCAGGTGTTTGTACCCACTTTGCGCCCTGAAGAGGTTTCCGCTTCTGCCGCTGTGCTGATGATGCTGGCAATCGGTATTGTGCCACAGGGTCTATGGGCCACTATGCAGCGTGTAATGCTGGCCTATAACGACACTAAACGTATGCTGTGGGCCGACGTGCCCGTGGGTCTTTCCCAGATCATTATTTGCGCTGCGGCATATATGTTTGCTCCGGCCACCTGGTGGATGATCCTGGCGGCCTTGGGTTCAGCGGCAAGCCAGGCTACCGGCTCGATAATTATCGTGTTCTTGCTGCGCAAGCACCTGCCGCATATGGATGTACGCCGGGTTAGCACCACCTACGTATTGCTGGGCCTGGCAGTGGCCCCCGCCGTAGTGGCTGGTTACCTGGTGCGTTATGGGCTCAACCTAATCCATATCAACAGTGGTTTTAGTGATTCTCTGGCACAGATCCTCATTGTTGCCCCCATCATGACCCTGGTGTATCTGCTCACCGCCCGGGCTTTGCGTGTTGAGGAGCTAAACAATATTGCCCGCCCGGTTACCTCCGTAGTGCGTAAGGTGGCTTCCCTGCTGCCCGCCCCGATCGCCAAGGTACTTAATAAGGGTGCCGCCGCCCTGGTTACCCCGCCCGCATATAAGAGTGTGCCGCTTAAGTACTCTGACGTGATCGCTGAGGGTGAGGTTATCCACGCGGCCACTACCGACGCCGTCAGTGATCAGGCAACCAGCAAAGTTACGCTAGCTGAATCAACCCCCGCCACCTTAGCTGCCGCCAAGGATGCCACTGCGGCTGCCCGTGACGCCGTCGACGGCGCCGCCACTAAGGGCTCAGCTAAGAACTCCATTAAGGGTGCTACCTCTACCAGCGTAAGCGACACCTCAAAGACTTCTTCGTCTGCATCTAAGTCGCTAGGTACAATCGCTAACGCAGCTCCTGCTGCAGCTATTCCGCCAATTCCTCCGCCCCCGGCGTCGTCGGGCGCGGATACGCCAGCGCCTTCTATTCCTATGCAGCCAGAAGCAGAAAATCTAGTTCAATCTTTCCCGATCGGTTCGGGCCGCTATCACCTGTGTGGCAATCTGCCCACATCACTTCCACACGTACGCCGCTACCACGGTATCGACACGATTTTAGACCAGCCGGTGGCCATTTATGTGCTCACCGAGGCTGTACGCAACCAGGTCGAGGTGCTTGAGTCTGCTCAGCGCGCTGCCTTGGCTACCGACCCGCGTCTGGTACGGGTGCGCGACGTCGAATTAGAGCCGGCTTTCATTGTCACCGACCCGGTTGAGGGGGTCTCCTTCGACCGTCTCATTGAGGACGGCTTGGAGGTTGAGCAGGCCCGCTCCATTATTGGTGAGGTAGCTTCCGCTTTGGATAATGCCTCCCGTCGCGGCCTGCACCACCTGTGCCTGAGCACTGAAGATATCCGCGTCACTGTGGACGGTAAAGTGCGCGTATTTGGCTTGTCTTACGAGTCAGCGCTGCGCCACGTAAAGATTGACCGTGACGAGCATGGCTTGTTGGCTTACGACATTACTGATGCCAAGGCGCTACTGGATCTGCTCTACTACGGGTTGACCAAGCGCTGGCCGGGTAAGCGCACCGGGATTCCCAGTGCCCCCATGACCGGCGGTCATCCGGTTTCCCCGGCCACGATTAACCCGCAGGTTCCGGCTGACCTGGACGAGATTTTCGCCCAGCAGTATTCGGGTAGGCCTATCCGTAGCGCCGCCGCGCTGGTAACCGCCCTGGGCACGTGGCAGCCAGTTAAAGGCTCCCAACTGCCGGTAGCTCAGCCCACTGAGTTCACCACTAAGCAGCTTGAAGAGGGCGTTGAGGGCCTTGAGGCTGTTAAGGGCCTGATTAAGAACACTCGCATTAAGACCACCCAGTTGGCTTCGCGCGTGGGTAACAGTGTGCGTGAGGACATTAAGGCGGCCAGTGACGCCATTCCGGCTGCCCCTGGCCCGGGCCGTGAGGTTGATTTAAGCGATCTGAGCGACATCATCTCTATGCCCACCATGCCGGCCACAAAAGAGGCCCTAGACGCACCTCGTCCTATGCCCAGCAAGGAAGAAAACGAGGCAGAGTACATCCAGTACAAGGAACGCAGCCGCACCTCCTGGGCGCTGCTGGCCGCCTTAGCGCTGGTAGTGATTCTGGCAGTGGTGTTTGCCTTCTCGAACCTGCTGGGTCTGTCTAACGTTTCCTTCGATGAGGATGATGGTCCCGCCGCTTCGACAGTGCCCACGGTCACCTCAACCCAGGGACAATAGTTACCGCCGCTAGTTAAGTTAGCTGCCCCTAGTTAATAGGGCGCAGCTAACATTTGTATTGGGAACATTCGGACCTAGGTCTCGGTTGTACCTGCCAACAAACATTGAAGAACAGGAGCAGCATGGTTCACGACGTCGTTATCGTAGGTTCCGGACCTGCCGGTTACACCGCCGCTATCTACGCGGCCCGAGCCCAGCTCAAGCCGGTGCTGGTAGCAGGCGCCGTGACTGCCGGTGGCGCCCTAATGAACACCACTGAGTGGAAAACTTCCCCGGTTTCCCTGAGGGTATTCAGGGCCCTGAGCTGATGAACAACATGATGGAGCAGGCTGAGAAGTTTGGCACCGACATCCGCTATGAGGATGTGGTCAAGCTGGAGCTGGCTGGCGAGGTAAAGCGCGTGCATCTAGAAGATGAGGTGCTTGAGACCCGCACCGTCATCTTCTCCACCGGTTCGGCTTACCGCAAGCTGGGCTTGGAGGAAGAGGATAAGTACTCCGGTCACGGCGTTTCTTACTGCGCTACCTGTGACGGTTTCTTCTTCCGCGACCAGGACATCATTGTGGTGGGTGGCGGCGACTCCGCTATGGAAGAGGCAACCTTCCTAACCACTTTCGCTAAGTCTGTGACTGTGGTGCACCGCCGCGACGAGCTGCGCGCCTCGGCTGCTATGGCTAAGCGTGCCCTGGAGAACCCCAAGATTAACTTCGCCTGGAACTCGCGCGTATCGGCACTGCATGGTGAGGGGGCGCTAGAGAGCGTAACCCTGACCGACACGGTTACCGGTCAAACTCGCGAGCTGGGGGCTACCGGGTTGTTTGTTGCCATTGGTTCCAGCCCGCGCAGCGAGTTGGTGCGTGACCAGCTGGAGCTGGATGCCGCCGGCTATGTGGTGGTTTCTCACCCCCTCCACCCGCACTAACGTCCCCGGTGTCTTTGCTTGCGGCGACGTCGCGGACCCCACCTACCGTCAGGCCATCACTGCTGCCGCCTCGGGCACGCGCGCCGCTCTGGACGCCCAGCACTACCTGGCTGAACTGAACTAACTACCTGCCTGATAACTAGCGTGGGTTTGCGCCCACAATCCTTTCAATCTCTACTAGGCTAGAAACAGCTATTAAATACAAGGAGAACAACATGTCGAACGCTCTCGCAGTTACTGACGCTACCTTCCAGGATGAGGTCATCAACTCTGACAAGCCCGTAGTGGTGGACTTCTGGGCCACCTGGTGCCCGCCTTGCCGTCAGATGGCTCCGGTGGTTGACGAGGCCGCTAAGCAGCTTGAGGACGTCAAGTTTGTGAAGGTGGACGTGGATGCCAACCCGCTAAGCGCCGCCAAGTACGGCGTGCGTTCCATCCCGGCCTTCCTGGTGTTCCGTGACGGCGAAGTCCGCCACGAGTTCGTGGGTTCGCGCCCCAAGGCTAACTTGTGGAAGAGGTCCAGAAGGCCGCCTTCCCCAACGCCTGAGCTGCACACACAGACAAATACAGCAAATACAGGCAATTTCATACAAATACAGGCAATTTCATCCCTTCCCTATAAAAATTCCATGGGGTTTTATAGGGAAGGGATGATTTGTCAGTTTTTGTGCTCAGCCCCCTACGTCTGCCTCCCTTAAGCACTAAATATCGACGACGACGTCGCCCGCCAGCCACACGATAAACATCGTGTTTCACGTGAAACACACGCGCCGCACGCGCCCCGCGCAGCCGTCGGCCTCTATGCTGCCGCACTTCGCACAGCTGCCGCCTGGCGCCGCAGCCCAAGCATCACCGCCCTCCAGGCCGCTGCATCTCCCAGCAAACCCGGTGCGCACATCGTCGCCGTCGGCCCAGCACCCAACCGCAGCGCCGCCGTCGGCCCCACAGCCAAACCCCAACATCCCAACCCCAGCACCTCAGCACTTACGCCCTCAGTAGCTTTCCGGCATTAGACGCCATCACGTGGCAGAATTAAAGCTACGCGCGCCTGGGCACAACCAGCCCACCAGCGCTTATGAAAGGAACCACCGTGACTGAGAATCAAAGAGGTAACCGACTCGACCCCTGGCTAGACTCCTACGCAGAGCGAGCCGCAGGGCTGCGCGAGTCAGAAGTGCGTTCCTTATTCTCGGTGGCATCGCGCCCGGAGGTAGTTTCACTGGCCGGCGGGATGCCCAATCTCAAAGACCTGCCCATGGCTGACATCGCTGAAGCCACCAAGCAGATGCTGCTACGTGACGGCTACAAGGCCCTGCAATACGGCAACGGTAAAGGTCTGCCGCAGCTGGCAGAGCAGCTCACTGAAGTAATGGCTTATGAGGGCATCGAGGCTGACAGTGCCAATATCCTCATCACCACCGGCTCTCAGCAGGCCGTGGATCTAATCACCGAAATCATGATTAACCCGGGTGACGTGGTGGTCTGTGAGGCCCCCTCCTACCTGGGCAGCCTGGGTATTTTCCGCGCCTATGAGGCTGAGGTAGTGCAGAGCCCTATTGATGCCGACGGCGTCATTCCTCAGGCCTTAGAAGAAACTTTCACTCGCCTGGAGCGCGAGGGCCGCAAGGTTAAGTTCTTCTACACCATTCCCAACTACCACAACCCTGCCGGTGTATGTGTTAGCGAGGAGCGTCGCCCGCAGATCGTGGAAATTTGCAAGCGCCACCACGTGCTGATTGTGGAGGACAACCCCTACGGCCTACTTGGTTTTGACGGGCGCACCTACACTTCGTTTAAGAGCCTGGCTCCTGATCATGTGGTGTATTTGGGGTCTGTCTCTAAGATTTTTGCTCCCGGTTACCGCGTGGGCTGGGCCTGTGCGCCGTCGGCAATGTGCGAAAAGCTAAAGCTAGCCTCTGAGTCTGCGATCCTGTGCCCCACCTCTATGGGCCAGTATTCGATCTCCATGTACCTAAGCGAGTTTGACTGGCGCAACCAGATTTCCACTTTCCGAGGCATGTACCGCTCGCGACGTGACGCCATGATTCAGGCGCTTAACGACTACCTGCCCATGTGCCAGTGGAATGTTCCCGAGGGCGGTTTTTACACCTGGGTTAAGTTGCCGCAGGGCCTGGATGCCAAGGACATGCTGCCGCGCGCGGTAACTAACTTGGTGGCTTATGTTTCGGGTACCGCCTTCTACGCCAACGGCGAGGGCCGCGACCATATGCGTCTGTCCTACTGCTACCCCAATGAGCAAGATATTCGTGAGGGCGTGCGCCGCATCTCTGAGGTGGTTAACCGCGACCTGGAGCTGGTTTCGCTGTTTGGCACGGCCAAGCGCCCTGCTCCCGGGCAGCACTAGTCCGCCGGGTCCCTGGGCACCGGGTTGCCCTGCCAGCCCCAGCGCCTGTCAGTGCGGGACCGTCACCGGACACCCGGGCCCCACTTACCCCTATTTAAATTTAGCCGTATAGAAAGGCCTTTCATGACACAGCAATTGCGTGTGGCCATCATCGCCGGCGGCCTCAACCACGAGCGCGAGGTTTCGCTGCGCTCGGCTCACCGCGTAGCTAGGGCGCTGCGCGAGGCCGGCCACGAAGTTAATACTTTCTGCCCTGACGCCTCTCTGCTGGCGTCTTTGCGCAGCTACAACCCGGATGTGGTGTGGCCGCTGGTGCACGGCTCCACGGGCGAGGATGGCAGTTTGCAAAACATCCTGTTGGCCCTGGAAGTGCCGTTTGTGGGCACGCACTCTGATGGCTGTCAGCGCGCCAGCTACAAGCCCACCGCTAAGGCTGGGGTGCGTACGGCGGGTGTGGCCACGCCTAATTCGCTGACCCTGCCGCAGTCTTTCTTCAACCAGCTGGGTGCCAATGAGCTGCTGGATTTGGTGATTGCGCACCTGGGTCTGCCGCTGGTGGTTAAGCCGTTCCAGGGCGGCTCGGCGCTGGGGGTTTCTTATGCCGACGACGTCGACTCGCTGCGTTCTGCGATGGTGGAGTGTTTCGCCTATTCTGACAACGCCTTGATTGAGGTGTTTGTGGAGGGCGTAGAGGCTTCCGTTTCGGTGGTGCGTGACGGCGACGGCGTAGCTCGGGCCCTGCCGACGGTGGAGATTGTTACTGACGGCTCCTACGACTACGATGCCCGCTATAACCCTGGGCGTAGTGAGTTTTTTGTGCCAGCGCGTTTGGATCAGGCGCGTGACGACGCCGTGCGTGAGGCGGCGGTGAAGGTTCACGAGACTTTAGGTTTAGGGGCGCTGTCGCGCTCTGACTTTATTGTCGACGCCGAGGGTACGCCTTGGTTCATTGACGTGAACGTGGTGCCGGGCATGACTGAGACTTCGCTGCTGCCGCTGGCAGCTGAGGTGGATGGTAACTTCACGCAGCTGTGCCAGCAGCTGGTGCTAGCCGCCTACAACAACTATCAGGGCGAGGGTCAGGACGCCCAGTAGCCGCTAGCGCAGCAAAATACCGACTACATAGCCTGCGTTGGGGGTGAGTGTTTCACGTGAAACACTCACCCCCAACATTTTTTGCCCGCACCCCAGCCACCCTGAAATTTGGTATTTAGTAAGGTAGGCCCTGGCAGATATTTGTCTAGACTGCAAGACTTGTCTCATCGACTATCTTCTAGACGAAAGACCTAAACGCTATGGCAGCTAAATCAGCTCACACTCTTTCACCGCCTAGCGCTGAACCACATACGTCCAAACAGGCAGGTAAAGTCTCGCTTATTGCCGTGTCACTGATGCTGTTTTCGATGTTCTTCGGAGCCGGAAACTTGATCTTCCCACCAGTTATGGGCGCCCAGGCGGGCACTGCCTTCACTCCCGCAATTACCGGCTTTTTGATCGGCGGCGTACTACTACCGGTTATTTCTGTTTTTGCTATTGCGGTGGCCGGAGCTGACCTGCGCGATCTTTCCTCACGCGCCGGCAAGGTGTTTGGGGTTATCTTCCCTTCGGCAGTGTATTTATCGATTGGCGCTATTTACGGCGTGCCGCGTACTGGTGCGGTTAGCTATTCAACCGCTATAAAACCAATTATTAATAGCGAAGGTATTTTGCCTTCGATAATTTTCAACGCTGTGTTTTTCACCGTGGCAGTGCTGCTTTGCTGGCGTGAAGGCAAGGTGGTTAATTACTTGGGTAAGATCCTCACCCCGGCCTTGCTGCTACTGCTGGTTCTGCTGGTGACGCGCGCGCTGACTGTCTTTGAGACCACCCCTGCCGCTCCCCGGGGTGATTACACCACGCAGCCGATTAATGCCGGTTTGTTATCCGGCTATATGACGATGGACTCGGTAGCTGCCTTGGCTTTCGGTATCGTGGTGGTTAACGCCTTCACTTTTGGCCGCACCGGCATTTCCCGCTCGGGGGCCACCACCCACACCGGCATTGCCGCGCTGATCGCTGGAGCCCTGCTGGCCACAGTTTATGTGGGCTTGGGTTTTGTGGGTCAGTTGATGCCTAATGGGGCTAGTTATAGCGACGGCGCCGCCCTGCTTTCGGATGCGTCGGCACTGACTATGGGGTCGGTTGGTAGGTATGCCTATGGTTTGACGGTGTTGTTGGCTTGTATGACGACGGCGGTGGGCTTGTTGGCAGCTTCAGCTGAGTTCTTTAATCGGCTTATTCCAAAGCTTAGTTACCGGGCATTGCTGATTGTTTTTGCGGTGATTGGTTTCGCCTTTGCTAGCTATGGTTTGGAGACTCTGCTTAAGATCTCAGCTCCGCTGATTACTTTCCTGTACCCCATTGCGATTGCTTTGGTGTTTGCGACTTTGCTCAGCCATGCTTTGCGTCTGCGCAGTAATTTCATGTTCACTTTCGCTGCGTGGGGCGCAACCTTGTGGTCGGCACTCACCTTTGTCAGCGAGCATGTTAAAGACGTGCCGGCGCTAAATGATTTTCTAGCTCTCTCCCCCGGCCAGGGTGCGCAGCTGGGCTGGATTCTGCCTACGGCATTGGTGGCAGGCTTGGGTTTGATTGTGGATCTATCGCGCGCTAAAGCCTAAGAAAGACTCCCGCGAGCCATGGCTCGCGGGAGTGCTTTTTTGATCAGCCTCAATTGGAAATGGTTTTAGACCAGCTTCCACCCGGTTTTTAGACCAGTCTCCGCCCGGTTTAGACCAGCCTCCATCCGGCTGCCCGACTACGGGCCTGCCAGAAGGCCCGGTATTGTCCATCGCTTTGGCTATAGAGCTCGGCGTGTGTGCCTACCTGGGCTACGTGGCCAGAGTGGTCAAGCACAATGATCTGGTCTGCAGCGGTAATGGTGTCGAGTTTATGGGCGATAACAATGAGGGTGGCGTTGCGTCGCAGCGCATCCATGGCATCGGTGATGCGGTTTTCGTTTTCGGGGTCCAATGCGCTGGTGGCCTCGTCGAAGAGAACAATGGGGGCGGCTTTGAGCAGGGCGCGAGCAATGGAGACACGTTGACGTTCGCCGCCCGACAGGGCGCGGCCTCCCTCACCTACGCGGGTTTTCCACCCTAGTGGTAGGCGCTCCACGATTTCGTCGACGCCGCTTAGGCGGGCTGCTTCTTTAACGTCGTCGTCGCTGGCATCAGCTCTACCAATGCGTACGTTAGCTTCGAGTGTGTCGTCGAAAAGATATACATCCTGGAAGACTAGCGATAGCTGGGCCATGAGCTGGGCGGTGTCCCATTGGCGTACGTCGCGTCCCCCCACACTCACGCTGCCGGCGTCGACGTCGTAGAAGCGAGCAACCAGGCGCGCAATAGTGGTCTTGCCGCAACCTGAGGGGCCCACGATCGCCGTCATGGTGCCCGGCGCAACCTGGAAGGAAACGCCGCGCAGGACGGGGTGGTCGGCCTCGTAAGCGAAGGACACGTCAGTAAGAGCCACGCAGGAGTCAGACAAGGCCGGGTTTTGATCGGAGCTGGACGGATCATGATTGGAGCTGACCGGGTCCTGATCGCAGCAGGCCGGGTCCTGATCGGGGCTGGCTGGAAGGATTGGCAGTTCGGGTGCACTAAGGACCTCGTGGCTTAGATCCAACACTGGGCGGCGGGTTTCAAAGCGGAGGCTAGCGTCCCAATATCGACGAGGATCTGCGTAAAGCGCAAAAGCAAACCAATCGAAACGATCGCCTCCACAGGGCTGACGCTACCGCCCACCGCCAGCAGCCCAATCGCAATAATCAGTGAAACCACTACCACCTGAGCGGCCATTCCATTGACAACCTGACCGATGGTTTCACGTATCAGTGAGCGCCGCGCGGCTTTCCCATAGGTGTCCTCGGCCCGCTCAAGCGGATCATAGGAGCCGGAGCGTCCGCACGCGCGCAGGGCCCCCTGCTTGGTTGCATACTCTACGATGCGGTGAGACAGCTCTTGGGCGGGAGGCTCTTTAAGCGCAGATCCGGAATTCAAGCAGACACGGGCCACCCACACTCCCCCAGCGATGACGGGAATAGCTAGCACACACACCAGCCCCAGAGCCGGTGAGAACACAGTGATACCCACAAGCATCGTCAGTGAAGTGACGATCGCAGCAATGAAGGGCGAATACATGTGCGCGAACATCTCGCTAACAGCATTAGTTCACGTGAAACCAGGCGTGACATCTTTCCGGCCGTGTCCGCCCGGAAAGAGCCCAGCGGCAGGGAGGCTACCTTGTCACCGATTGCGCGGTGCATGTTGGACAGGAAGTCGAAGGAGACCATATAGGAGCGCATAGCTAGCAGGTATTCAGTGATGAAAGAAGCTAGAGCGCACAGCGCCAGTACGATGAGCCAGGCAGTTAGGTTCATGCCCCAGGCTGGCCGCCCTGAAGTTAAGGCAATTGCGGCCGGGATGAACGCAATCAAGGATAAACCTCTAACCACGCCAACAATGCAGGAAAGCGCCGTCACCTGCCTGAAATTAGTGCGTCCCGCAGCAGACAGTGGTTCACGTAGTCGTGATATAAGCTCAAACATGTCAGTGTCCTTTCACTGCGCTCATGCGACGCATGTATGGGTGGTCGGCGAGTTGCTTGGGGGTGCCTTGCGCAATGAGACGGCCCGCCTCAAGGATGACAATCTGATCGACGCCGGCAATTGAGGTAGCGCGGTGGGCGATCACCAGGACTGTCTTGCCTTGAACCAGTCGGGTCAGGGCCGCCTGGATATCGGCCTCGGCCTCCGGGTCTGTGAAGGCTGTGGCCTCATCAAGTACAAGGATGGGGGCGTCTACAAGCAGGGCGCGGGCAATCGCAATCCGCTGAGCTTGGCCGCCTGAAGGATGCGCATCCTGGCCGATGACGGCGTCAAGACCTTGAGGCAGGCCGCGCACATAATCATCTATGCAGGCAGCTTTCACAGCAGCCCAGATTTCCTCGTCGCTGGCCTCGGGCATACCGAGCGCAATATTGTCACGCACGGAAATATCAAGAAGTTGCGGGTCTTGAAGTACAAACGAGACATGCTTGTAGAGAGCATTTGGGTCGACGTCGCGCAGATCTACGCCCCCAATACGGATCCTGCCTTGGTCCGGGTCAGCAAAGCGCGCAACCAATGTGGCCAGGGTGGACTTGCCAGAGCCAGAAGAGCCCACCAGCGCAGTGATACTGCCTTCGGGCACGCGCAAACTTACATGGTCTAAGGCGAGCGTAGGGCCGTAGGAGAAGCAGACGTCGTCGATCTCAATATCCGCCGCTTCAGGCACCAAAGTGCCAGTGGCAGGCAGGGGATTCACAGAAAGCAGGTTAACGATACGCAGCGCAGCAGCACCGGCAATCTGGTATGCCCAGGCCGTTGTTCCCAGCACCTCGATAGCCGCCGGGATAACCAGGGCGATAAGCGCGCAGGTGATGACCTGAACCGGGCTGACTGCACCCGTGGCCGCCAGCGCCGCCCCTCCCGCCGTCGAAATAAGCAGAATCAAGGAGGGAGACACACTGGCCTGCCCCAATGCGGATCCCTTCAACATGGGGTCGCACCACTCGCGGTAGAAGCGTGAATATTCCTCAGCAGCCTGGGTGAAACGCTGGTGTGAACGCCCCACAGTCCCGAAGGCTTTAACCACGCTAATGCCGGAGACGAACTCAACCATGGTGGCTGACACGCGCGTGAGGTGACGGTCCATCTGCGCCGTCTTATCCCCCATACCTCGCAGCATCCACGCATATATGAGGCCATAGATGGGGATGGTGGCAATCGAGAGGAGTCCAAGTCGCCAGTCAACAATGAAGGCGTAGATAACTAAAGAGATCGGCGCGCTGATGGCAGCGGTGGATTCGACGGGCGCGTGGGCGATAACAGTGTGTACGTCGTGTGTGTCGTCCTGGATGGCTTTGCGCACGGTCCCTGAGTTAGTGGAGGTAAACCAGGCTAGGGGGGCACCGGATAGAACTTTAACCATGCGAGAGCGCACGATGTGCCCAAAACGCAGGTCCGCGAAGTGGGTGATGCTTACGGCCACAAAGTAGATTCCGTAGCGGGCCCCAAAGGCACTGATAAGCCACATCAGTAGGTCCATAACCTCGCCGCGATCAGGTGAGACGCCCGCCTGGGCGGCAGCCAGCAGTACCTGGCCAAGTTGAACGAGGATGACGTAGGGGGCCACCGCGAGCGCCCCATAGAGAACCCCGAGTACCTGGGCAAAGATCATGGATTTACGAATTGGGGCGGTTAGCTCTTTGAAGGCGCGTTTGCCTGCCAGGTAGGCGGCGCGCGAATCGTCGCCCTGCGTGCCCTGGCTGTTTTGTGCACTGCCCTGCGCTTCACATATGCAGGCAGTTTGCGCTGCCTTGCTCTCGTCTTGGTTGGTGGTCATTGTTGGTCTCCTTCGCGGGCGCAGTTGATGCCCGTCGCTGTGAGCGTGATTAGTCGGTCTGCGCAGGCTGCGGCAAACTCGCCGTCGTGGGTAACGACGACGACGGCGGCCCCCTCGTCCGCGATGCGCCGCAGGGTGGCGGTGATTGAATCTAGGTGCCTGGCGTCCACCCCTGAGGTGGGTTCGTCGAGGATGACGATGGGTCTACCGGTTGCGCGGGCGGCGGCGATAACCAGGCGCTGTTTGCCCACCCGATAGGCTCAGTGGGTGGCGCTCGCCTAGGTTAGCTAGGTCGAAATCAGCCAGTAGTTGTTCCCCACTTTGTCCGCTGGCGTGTGAGGCGCCAATTGTTAGCTCCCCGGCGAGGGTGTCGGAGAAAAGTTGACGGCCGGTGTCTTGCATGACTAGGGCGCAGGCCGAGCGCCGGGTTTTGCGTGAGGCGGGCACGCCATCCATGCTGATGCTGCCTGAGCTGGGGGCAGCTAGCCCACACAGCACCCGCACTAGGGTGGTTTTGCCGACGCCGTTGGCTCCCGCAATGCAGGTGATCTGCCCGGCTGGGAAGTCGGCGTCGAGCCCTTCAAAAACCGGGTTGACACCGTAGGCAAAGCTCAGCCCCCGGCATGACAGGCGTACCTGGCTTGGGGTGGCTTCCCTGTTTTCCTGGCGGCCCGCCTGTTTTTCCTGGCGGCCCGCCTTAACCTGCCCTACCCAGGTTTCGGGCGGGCCAGGGTCCACAAGCGTGCGTAGCCCCAGCGAGCGACGCTGCGCCTGCCCCATGGAGAAGAACTCTGCGCCATTCCAGCGCCGCGTCACCCTACCGCTTTCCATGAGCAGCACCTGATCAGCCAGGCCGCGCAGGAAGTGCAGGCGGTGCTCAACGACAACAATCGTTAGACCCTGCTCTTTAAGTACTTTCAGGGCCGCTCGCACCTCACTAATCGCGGCGGGGTCCAGGTTTGAGGTGGGCTCATCTGCCAGCAGTACGGGGGCGCCGCTGGCCAGTGCGCAGGCCAACGCCACCTTCTGCAGCTGCCCACCCGAGAGGGTTGTAAGCTTGCGCTCCAGCAGGTGACTGATGCCCATGAGTTTGGCGGCGCGTTCGCTTTGCTGGCGCAGTGTGGCGCGCTCGCGTCCATAGTTTTCTCCGCAGAAGGCTAGTTCTTCGGCAACTGTGTCGCAGAAGAACTGGGTGCGGGGGTTTTGAAAGACTGAGGAGCATAGGTGTCCGACGTCGGTTAGGGCGACGTCGGCGAGGTTGCGTCCGTTGATACGCACCAGCCCGTCTAACTCCCCTGGAGTCATTTGTGGGACCAGGCCGGTTAGTGCCTTCATGAGGGTTGATTTGCCGCAGCCTGAGGCTCCGCAGACCAGGGTGAGGCTGCCGGCGTCAGCTGACAGGTCCACGTCTTTCAAGGCTTCGACGCGGTCTCCTGTTAGTTCACTTACGTAGGAGAAAGATAGGGATGCAACGTCAATCATGGCAGGATTCCCAGGTAGCAGCAGTATTCAAGGGCAATTACAGCGGCGACGCATACCAGGGCTAGCGCGTCCCAGCCTGTGGCGCGTAGCTGCGTAAGGCTGGTGGGGCGTGTAGAGCTGCCTAGGCCGCGAACCACACTGGAGGCCGCTAGGTCGTCGGCCACGCGCGCGATAGACGAAAGCAGTGGCACTAGGAATTGCTCAGCGATCACGAGTGGGTGGCGTAGCACGCCACGTGTGCTCAGGTCGACGCCGCGCATCTGCATCGCTTCACGTATGGCGACCGCCTCTGCCCCTACTGTGGGGATTACCCGGAAGGCAACCACCAGAGCATCAACGAAGATGCGTGGTAGGTGGGCAGCGCGCAGGGCGGCTTTCATCTGTCCGATCCTGGTGGTGCGGTACACGTACAGGGCCAGGCCGAAGCCCGCGAAGAAACGCGCAAACCAGTACATGATTGCCGCGCAGGTGCCGATTGTGAGCGCCACGGGATGCGGCCAAGCTGCTGACTGCATCCAGGTAACCAAGAGGGGAGAGCCCAGGTAGATCACGTCGCAGATAAGGCATCCAAAACCTATACGCAGCGCAGACTTGGTACTTACCTCCCAGGCCAGGGCGGCCACAACCAGCACCTGCACGGCGATGAGCGTCGTCGTAGGACTTGCCCGCATAACCAGCGCATTAAGCACCAGCAGGGCCAGCAGCTTTGTGCGCGGATCCAGCCGGCTTGGCGACTCACCGGGGGCGGACTCGGCCGGCGAAATCTCAGGCAACGCCGGCCTTAGCGAAGTGCTTGCGTAGCAGGAAGCGGCCGATGAGCCCGCCGATGAACGCGATGATCATGGCGGCAACAAGCCATCCCCCAATCACTGCGGGGCTAAAGAGTGCGCGCATACTATCGGCGTAGTCCTGCCCCATTGAGGAGGCAATATCTGCATAGTAGGAGTCGGGAGCGAAAAAGATTGGCGCAAGCGGGCCGATCATCCACAGGGAGACCAGCATGTATGCTGCGATGTTGCGAGATGCATTCAGGTAGCCGCCGCTGCGAGCAACAAGGTCAGCTAGGAAACCAAGCACCAGGGTAACCGGCAAGGTAACCCATGAGTGGCCGGTTAGGACCATCAGGAGCGCAACGATACCTCCCATGATCGTGAGCGTGCCAAACATGCGTGAGCGCACCAGCATCAGCATGATGACCGGCCCATTGAGAATAAGCCCAATGATCCAGCCAACAAACATGAATGCGGGGCCGAAGAAACCCAGCATTCCCGAGCACCACATGAGGACGAAGTAAACAGCTGTGAATGCACCGATCGTGACGGCCGAGCGTGCCTTAGTAACACCCGACCCAGTAACCTGAGACATTATCGTGACCCTTCACGAAGATAAGGTTTATATAACCTAAGTTAGGTTACCCTGTTTTGAGGTTTTCGCATGAGACTTTTAGCCCTTTACCTGCGCTTTTCTAAAAGACGCTAGGATGCAGCCATGCTTATTGCACCGATATCTAAATGTTGGTGGTTAGCCTGAACTTGATTGTGGATCTGCTAAATCTCGCAAGCGCTAGATCTGCACGAGCTTCTGAATTTATGCAAGTCGCTAAATTGAGCCACTAAATCTGCACTAGCGGCTAAATCTTCGCGAGCTAAGGTTTAGCGGCAATAAGCAAAACGTAGGGGCGGCCAAGTTCATTAGAACTTGGCCGCCCCTTTTGTCAGCAGCTGCTGGCGCTAGTTTTTGGAGGCTGAAGTTAGCGAGCCGATGATTCGGTCTAGGTCTTCGCCGCCGCTAAATTCGATGACGATTTTGCCCTTCTTAGCACCCTGGGTAACCTTCACGCGCGCATCGAAAATACCCGAGAGTTTGGTGGAAAGCTCACGGTTAAGCACTGCGCGGTTACGGGCCTTAACCTTGGTCTCCCCCGCCTCAGTGGCGTCCACCTGCAAGGCCACCTGCTCTTCAGTATTGCGCACTGACAGGCCCTCATTAACGATGCGCTCAGCCAGCTTTTCCATAGCCTCAGCGTCGGGCAGACCCAGCAAAGCACGGGCGTGACCAGCAGACAGGGAGCCGTCAGTGAGTTGGTTTTGTACCGACGGCGGCAGCTTCATTAAACGCAATGTATTAGCAATCTGGGAGCGGGAGCGGGCAATGCGCTCAGCTAGCTCACTTTGAGTGCAACCAAAGTCGTCTAGCAACTGCTGGTAGGCGGCAGCTTCTTCCAGCGGGTTCAGCTGGACACGGTGCAGGTTTTCCAGCAGGGCATCACGCAGCAGATCATCATCTGCGGTTGTACGCACAATTGCGGGAATGGTTTCCAGACCAGCCTCACGCGAGGCGCGCAGACGCCGCTCGCCCATAACCAGCTCGTAGGCGCGTCCGCCGGGCAGCGTTTCACGTGAAACACCATCGGGCAGTGGCTCGCTTTCAGGCCAGGGGCGCACTACGATCGGCTGCAGCAAACCAACTTCTTTAATTGAAGCTGACAACTCGGCAATTTCTGCCTGATCAAAATAAGTCCGTGGCTGACGCCGGTTGGGCACAATCGCGTCAACCGGAATCTCAGCAAAGCTAGTGCCGGGCACATCCACCAGTTCAACCGGCTCCGCACCCTCAGCGGCAGCAGGGGCGGCAGCGGCGTCGTCGTTAGAAACAGCGGATCCACTAGCCAATGAGAGGGTCCCACCCGTGACCGTTTCACGTGAAACACTCTTCTTACGGGAGCCTCGATCGCGGCGCGGGGCGGGGGCTAGCAGGGAGGTGACAATCTCGGAAGTTTCCGAACTGCCCGCGAAGAACAGATCCGTGGGGCGCTGGCCATCAGTGCCAGTAGCCTCAGCGGTGTTGTGCGCAGGACGGGAAACAACTTCTTGCTCGGCGGGTTCTGGGATCAATGAGGCGAGGCCACGACCTAGCCCTCGACGGTTTTTAGCCATGTCAGTTTTCCTTAGGAGCGACGCCGGGCTGGGTAATCCCGCGCATTGAAATTTCTTGTGCCAATCGTTTGTATGCCACCGCGCCGGTTGAGCGCGGGTCCCAGGTGACCACCGGTTCGCCGTAGGAAGGGGCCTCGGCAATACGAACCGACCTGGGAATCTTGGTTTCTAGCGTGGCGTGAGGGAAGTAGGTTTTCACCTCGGATTCGACGTCGCGCGCCAACATGGTGCGCTTGTCGAACATGGTAAGGGCAATCATCGATACGTGCAGAGCCGGGTTGTAAACCTTGGCAATACGATCGATAGAACGGGTAAGCAGGGCCAAGCCTTCAAGGGCGTAGTACTCGGCCTGCATGGGGATTAGCACTTCACCGGCGGCCACGAAGGCGTTAATGGTGATAATGCCAAGTGAGGGCGGGCAGTCGATAATCACGTAGTCCACGCGCTTGCCGCCACTACGGTTTACCTCAATGAGGTAGTTGCGAACTGCTTCGCGTAGTCGTGATTGGCGCCCGACCGCCTCTAGTAGATCAATCTCCACTGAAGAAAGATCAATATTGGACACCACTACCTGTAGGTTCTCCCCTAGCTCGGTAACCTTCGCTACCTGGCTAATGGGTTTACCTTCCACTATCACGTCATAGACGGAAGGTTCACCCTCGGGGTGTTCCAGCCCGAATGCGGTGGAGGCGTTACCCTGCGGGTCAGCGTCAATAAGCAGTACCCTAGGCCTGCTTCGGCTAGTGCCGCAGCCACGTTTACCGCAGTTGAGGTTTTGCCGACGCCGCCTTTTTGGTTAGCGACGGCGATAACTCGGGTCTGGGTGGGTGCAGCAAAGCCTAGCTCACGCACCTTCTCCAGGGCGGTGGTATCAGCCTTGAGTTGGTCGAAAATGGATGAGCCGGACACTTTGCTCCTCACGAGTGCGATCAGATCAGGACTAAAGTTTACGCGATCGACGCCCTCACAAAGGTCAGGCGCACCAAAAAATAATACAGTTGTTTCACGTGAAACAACATGCAACAGACTGGGCTCCCCAGTCACACCAGTCACACAGTTAACAAGTAGAACTACTGGAGCACAGACATAAAAGCCACGCCTAGACGAGCGCAGCCACTTCACTATGCACATAAAACTAGTGGGGTCCGGCAGTGCCGGGCCCCACTAGTTAGCAATCAGTTAAATCACTGGCTGATAGTGCAGGTTTCATCCCCGCGTGAGCGGGGAAAACTTCGGGGATCTGGATGCTCATAACAGGCCCTCCGGATCATCCCCGCGTGAGCGGGGAAAACATTAAAGGATCCATGAAACCATGCCAGCGTTTGTTATAGAAGAAATCTCTTCAACTTCAGACTTACCATCTGCTGGGATTACAGCTTTCCAGTCACCTTTACTCCAGGTCATTTTAAAAGTGTTCTTGTAAAGATCACCCGGTTCATCCGATCTAGTGAAAGCGAGATTCACAGTTACGTTGTTTTCGTCAATGACCTCGATGCTGTAACCAACAATTTTAATTGAAACAGCAGTTGCAGAATCTCCGTCTTCCTGGATCTGCTTCAAAGCTGCTTGTTGAGCATCATTTTCATAGGTAAGCGTTTTGATCAGCTCAACCCTTTTTTTACCAGCCCCAAGCATTATATGTAAGTTAGCGGCGGCTAGGATGGCGCCCTCGCTGCTGTGGGCGTAGCAGGTAGGCACATCACCGTCAATACGCCGGTCGGGGCCAACCAAGTTGTTGTAGTAGTAATAAGTACTATCAACAAACGCTTTGGTGCGCATGGCAGGTAAGTTCACCTGGACTGTGGGTTTAAGCTCCACCCCGGCCAGGCCACAGACCGAACCCCAAGTATCAACTTTCCCAGTAGGGTTAATTGAAGCCTGACTAGTGGCAGGGACAGTATTACCAGGACGCGGCTCACTCAAATCAACACGACCACCCCTGGTCGCCGTCGCCACCGCGCTCGGAGAGACAGGCCCGGCTTTAACCTCGCCACTATCGCTAGTCAACGACCAAACCAAGGCGCCAACCAACACAAGAATAACAACAAGCGCACCAATAAGGGCTAAACGCAGCTTTTTTTGTGCTTCCATAATCTATCTTCCGTGACCTATCACCAGTTAGAGAATGCTTTGTCAATACCAGTAGCAAACAAAGTAATAATTCCACCGATTAGCCGATCAAGCAACATAAGCACGTTTAGGGGTTCGCGGTTTTTAGCGCCCTAGATCAACCTCATCGCACTACGCTCTGCAACATTTCAAAACAAAAGCGAGGCCCGGTTTCCCGAGCCTCGCTCACGTTGTTTGGCCACCCTTGGCCGGGTCTAGCTTTAGCTTGGAGCCAGCCTTAACTTGGGTCCAGTTTTAACTTGACCCAGCCTTAGCGGGGCCGACGCACCTCCACCACGCGGGTGACGTCGTCGTCGCTAGTAACCACTTCATGCAGCACCGCCGGCAGCAGCTTAGCCTTCTTAATGACGTACTTGGCGTCATCAATCTCGCGCTGAGCCTGCTCCCCCTTCAGGGCTAGCAACACGCCACCGGGGGCGATCAGCGGGGAAGCCATGCGGGTCAGCTTGCTCAAGTTGGCCACAGCCCGGGCGGTCACCACATCGAAACGCTCGCGCATTTCTTCGGCCCGACCCCGCCACACCCGCACATTGTCCAGGTCTAGCTCTTCAGCCACCAGCTCCAGCCAGGCACAGCGGCGCTCCATCGGCTCAATCAGGGTCACTTCCAGATCCGGACGAGACAAGGCCACTACCACTCCGGGCAGCCCCGCGCCTGAACCTAGATCCGCCACACTACCGTGCCTAGGCAGGAAAGGCACCACCGCCGCACTGTTAACCAGGTGGCGCGAGTAGAGACGCGGTAGCTCGCGCGGGCCGATTAGCCCCCGCAGTTGCCCCTCCTCAGCCAGCATCTGGGCGTAGTGCTCCAGGCCAGACCAGGCCATGCCGAACATGTCGCGCATTTCGGCGGTGGGTACTTCCAGATCCTGCAGGCCCGCTAGCTCGCCCGCGTTATGGCTCATTTCAGGCTTCCTCGACGGCGTCGGCCTGGCTGTCTACGGCCTCAGTGGCCCCGGCTTCGGCAGCCGCGTCGGCCTCATCAGCCACAAGCTCAGCGCCCTCTTCAGCCTCTTCAACCTCGTCTTCGGCGTCGTCGACGGGCAGAACCACCACGTGACGGTGCGGCTCTACCCCCTCAGACTCAGAGACCAGGCCGGCATTAGCAACCACGTCGTGGCAGACCTTGCGCTCGAAGGGATTCATGGCCTCCAGCGCTACCGGCTTGCCGCTAGCCAACACGGACTTAACCGCCTCGGCGGCGATAGCAGTCAGCTGCTGGCGGCGCTCCTCGCGGTAACCAGCGATATCCAGCATTAGGCGCGAACGCGAACCAGTGCGGGCCTGTACGGCCAGGCGGGTCAGCTCCTGGAGGGCTTCAAGCACCTCACCGTCGCGGCCCACTAGGGTGGCTAACTCACGCTCGTCGCCGTCCTCGCCGGGGATGATGGCCACGGAGGCGCGCCCGTGATCCACATCGATGTCGATATCCCCGCCTAGATCGGCAATATCTAGTAGCTCTTCTAGGTAGTCAGCGCCGACTTCGCCTTCTTCCTCAAGCTGCTTGACGGTTTCCTGGCTCACCAGAAAACTCCTTCCACTAGTTATAACTAAGTCTTATTAGTTTTATAAGAACTACTTCTTAGCGGAGTTACCGCCCTTAGAGCCCTTTTTCTTCTTGGAGCCGCCGGACTTATTGCCGCTCTTACCGTTAGCAGCCCCGCCAGCGCCCTTGACGCCGTCATCCTTAGCGCCGCTGGCGTCAAAAGCCTGCTGACGTTCGCGCGCACGCTCAGCGTAGCGCTGCTCAGCGGTGGAGGCGGTGCGGTTCTTCTTTTTCTTGCGGTTGTTGCGTACCGGCTGGACTCGCTGCCCAGGCCCCGACGCCGCCGCTTCATCCTCGCTGCCAGCTGCGGCTGCGGGCTTCTTTTCGTCATCAGGCGGCAGGCCCTTACGACGACGGCGCTCCTGGCGCTTCTTGTAGGCTTCAGAGCCAACTGCGGGCATATTGCGGATAGTCCACCACTGCTGACCCATGGTCCATACGTGGAAACCAGCCAGTAAATCAACACACCAACCTGGAACTGAGGGCCGGTAATGAAGAAGATCAGCGGCATACCGTACATCATCATGCGCTGAGTACGCATAGCCGGGTTGTCGGATTCGGTAACCGACTTAGGCATGTTCTTCATGGTCAGCTGGTGCATGGTGTAGAACTGCGTGGCAGTCATCAGCACGATCAGTACCATGGTCACGATCTTTACGGTGGCAGAGCCGCCATTCATAAAGGAAGAGCTCAGCGGCGCCCCAAACAGGCTGGAGGCCTGTACATCCGCCGCCAAGGCGGGAGTTAGCGGACCAATTTTTACCGGGTGGGCGCTACCGGCAGAGTTAGCCACTTCCTGCAGGCGAGCCAGCACACGGAATAGAGCGAAGAAGATCGGTATCTGGATCAGCATTGGCAAGCATGAAGACAGCGGGTTGGTGCCGTGCTTGCGGTACAGCGCCATCATTTCTTCACGCATACGCTCCTGCGATGCGGGGTCTTTCTTACCCTTGTACTTGTTCTGCAGGGCGCGCAGCTCAGGCTGCATGGCTTGCATACCGCGTGAAGAGCGAATCTGCTTCACAAACAGCGGCATGATCAGCACTCGCACCGCTACGGTTAGCCTACGATTGACAGCACCCAGGCGGGGCCGGGTCCATCACTCATACCGATGGCAACCAGCAGCTTGTGGATGGTAACCATCACCCAAGCCTCGGCCACCTTCAGTGGCATTAGCAGTCCGTCCATTAAATTCTCCTTTTATGGTCAGCCAAGCTGGCCTTGCCGCGTCTGCGGCGCATCTTGGCCCGCAGCTGCACTAGGCACCTGGAAGCGGGCTACATCTTTGGGGTAGGCGTAACGCCAGTGCCCCACCTCGGGCACATGATCCACGCCGCCACGGCTATAGGGATTGCAACGCAAAATGCGCCACGCGCTCAACGCTAATCCCTTAAAAACTCCGTGTACTTCAATAGCCTCGACGGCGTAGGTGGAGCAGCTGGGATAGTAGCGGCAACGCGGCGCTATAGCTGGGGAAATGTACTTGCGGTACCAGCCAATGGGAGCCAGCACCAAACGCTTAAACACTTTCACCGCCTGGCGCTAACTGGCCCGGCACAGACTGCGGCACCACTACCCCTACCCGGGCCAAAGCCCGGTCAAGCTGGCGGGCTAACTGCTGGCTAGAGGCGCCGTCGGCACCTGCTAAACCACGCACCACCAGGCGCGAACCGGCAGGCAGTAAGTCCACTCGGGCAGCTAACAGGGCGCGCAGACGCCGCTTAATGCGATTGCGGTGGGTGGCGCGGGCAACCTGCTTTTTGGGCACAACAACGCCGACGAGTGCAGGAGAGTTACCTCCGTCATCGTCGGCGTTCAAATGAACCACCAGCGCGCGGTTACCGCTGCGCACGCCGCCTTTAACTGCAGCCGCGAAGTCTTCGCTGCGCAGCATCCGATGCGGCGCACTGAGCATGTCTCAGGCAGCGAGGCGAGCGCGACCCTTGCGACGACGCGCAGCCAGGACGGCGCGACCGGCGCGGGTGCTCATACGGTGGCGGAAGCCGTGCACCTTGGCGCGGCGACGGTTGTTCGGCTGAAAGGTCCGCTTGCTCACGGGGTACTCCTGCTAGGTCTATATCGCGCGCCCGGATGGCCGCACGAAAGTTTGTGGCACCTCACCGTTTTGATGAGGTCACGTGCACTGGATCCTCTGAGCGGAACCCGCATGTACACGTACGACTAATTAACGTTATATGGTCTTACACCCACCGGTCAAAGCATCTTTGCCGTGAGGCTGCCTACATCCGGGGGTGATTTTACCCATTTTCTTCTCCACACCTGCGTAAAACACCACCCCACAGCATGTGGATAACCCCACGTTATCCACAGGAAAATACAAGCTTGTAACTCCACTCCTACCAGCTAGATTGCGTATATCCTCAATAAGCGGCCTAAAATTGTCTGCGGACATCTGCTCCATCCCCAGGTGTGGATATCTCTGTGGACAACTTGGACTCAGCCCGCAGGGCCCTGGCCCAATTAGCCGGGCCCTGACCCAATTAGTTGTTTTATGAACTTAAGGAGACGCCGTGTCCGATCCGGTAACTGACCCGGGCGCTGAATTCGGCGCTCAGCTTTGGGAAAGTGTTGTAGAAGCCCTGACCGCTTCAAACTCACTAACTCCTAGCTACCTGGCCATGGCCCGCACCTGCCACGCCGTCGATGTTGAGGGCACGCTGGTAGTGGTGGTCAACTCTAAATTCGTTAAACAGCGTCTAACTGACCGCGCAGTGTCAGCCACAATCAAGACGGCAGTTGCTGACCAAATCGGCTATGACATGCCCATTATTTACACTGTCGCGCCGGGAGCTAAAGATCTTGAGGTCATTATTAGCGCCGCCCGCGCCGCCGTGCATGGGGGCTCTGCTGCTTCTGCCGCCTCTGGCGCCCCGGGGGTAAATGCCGACGACGACGCTAGCCCCGCTGCTGCCCCCGGCTCCCCAGCTGCCCCAACCCAGGCGCCGTCGTCGCAGTTCAAAGGTAATATCCCCACCCCAGCCGAACTAAACCTAGGCCACGGCGCTAACGACGCCGCCGCACCAAGTGCCCCCCAGCAGCTAGGTCTAGAACTGGGCCAAGAAAACGGCCTGGTGGTGCCAGATACCCAGACCGTAGTGGAATTTGGTCGCCCTGAGCAGCCCAAAAAGGCCGCGCGCGGCAAGGGGTTGAATGTGCGCCCCAGCGACGTCCTCGATGACTCCAAGCTAAACCCGCGCTACACCTTCGACACTTACGTGGTTGGCTCCTCCAACCGCTTTGCCTACGCCGCCTCCTACGCCGTGGCAGAAACCCCTGCTAAAACCTACAACCCGCTGTTTATTTACGGCGGCTCAGGTCTGGGCAAAACCCACCTGCTGCACGGCATTGGCCACTACACTCGCGCCTACCACAAGAGCAAAGTTAAGTACGTAAACTCTGAGGAATTCGTTTCTGATTTCATCACCTCCGTGTCTGAAGGCCGCATGGATGCTTTCAAGCGCCGCTACCGTCAGGTGGATATCCTGCTGGTTGACGACATCCAGTTCCTGCAAGACAAAGAGCAGACCTTGGAGGAGTTCTTCCACACCTTCAATGCGCTCTATAACGCAAATAAGCAGGTAGTGCTGACCTCCGACCAGCCCACCAAGGCCTTGAAAATTGATGAGCGCCTGCGTTCACGCTTCGATATGGGCCTCTCTACTGATGTTCAGCCCCCGGATTTAGAAACTCGTATCGCGATTTGTCGCGCCGCGCCCAGGCCGACAATTTGGATGTGCCCCTACAGGTTTTGGAGTACATTGCCAGCCGTATCTCGGCTAACATCCGCGAGCTTGAAGGCGCACTTATCCGCGTAACCGCCTACGCCTCAATTAACAAGCTACAGGTGGATCTGCCTGTGGCCGAGATGGTGCTTTAAGGATCTGGTTTCTACCCAGGACACCGGCAATATCACTGCTGCACTGATCATTGGGCAAACCGCCGACTACTTTGGGATCACCATTGAGGATCTGTATTCGGCCAACCGCTCACGCACTATTGTTACCGCCCGCCACATCGCCATGTATCTGTGCCGCGAAATGACTGACTTGTCGCTACCCAAGATTGGGCGCGAGTTTGGCGGCCGCGACCACACCACCGTGATGAGTGCGGATAAGAAGGTGCGCACCCAAATGTCTGCCCAGGCAGATACCTATAAGCAGGTAACTGAGCTAACCAGCCGCATTAAGCAGGCTGCGGCCACGCCTCGCTCCTAGCCGCTTCTACCTAATTCCCGACGCCGCCGCTGGGCCCTGTTTTTGGGCTTAGCGGCGGCCTTTTTTGCCCTCAAATACGTGGTTTTTCGCCCACAGGCCCTGTTGGTAAGGCTGTGGGCAACCCCGGTTTTGCTGTGCTTAACTAAGGCTCGCCTGTGGATTGGTGCTATGAGCTTTAGCACTTTCCACAGCCGCCCCGAGTTATCCCAAGCTTTGCCCACACTCAGCCCACATTCGTCGTCGGCGCGCTACCGGCCCAAAAAGTGGTTTTCCACAACTTCCACACCCGCTACTACTACTACTGACTTTTAAACCCCACACGATTTCCAAGCTCGCCAACGTAGGCCAATTGGGGAAAACCTCCGCTACGGGCGGCGCTGGCCAAGGCGCGCAAAAGTCCCACAGTGACCCTTTTGAGATGCTCTATAGGGAGATACCGGCTAAACTTTTAAGCCGCCCCTCTATATCCATCTAAGGAAGGCCTCCCAACGTGAAGCTCAGGGTAGCCCGTGACGTTTTAGCTGAAGCAGTAGCCTGGACTGCTCGCTCAGTGCCGCCCAACCCGCCGGTTCCGGTGCTGGCTGGGGTGCGTATGGAGGCCAAGGGGGATGTTGTAATCCTGTCTTCCTTTGACTATGAGGTATCTGGGCGTTGTGAAATCCCGGCCTCGGTTGAGGTTGAGGGTGAGGTACTTATTCCTGGCCGTGCACTCACCAAGTTTGCTAAGGGCTTTCCTAGCAAGCCGGTAGATATTGAGCTGGTGGGCACCCGCGTACGTTTCACCTGTGGTTCAGCTCATTCTGAGCTGCCGGCTATGCAGGTTGATGACTACCCAGCTTTGCCTTCAATGCCTGCCCAGGTGGGCACCATCGACTCTGACGTGCTTTCTAAGGCGGTAGCTCAGGTTTCTATTGCTGCTGCCCGCGACGACACCTTGCCGCTGCTGACCAATGTGTGCATGGAATTTAGCGGCAATAAGCTGACCATGCTGGCTACTGACCGTTACCGGCTAGCTATGCGCGAGGTTGAGTGGAACCCGGCTAAGCCCCTGGATGCTGTGGTGCTGCTAAAGGCCCGCACTTTAGCTGATGTGGCTAAGTCTCTGGTTTCCGGTGCCCCCATTGAGATTGCGCTTAATGACGACGACGCCGTAGCCTCACGCCTGATTGGTTTTGAATCCGGTGAGCGTCGCACTACTTCAGTGCTTAGCGACGGCGAATACCCCCAGGTGCGTCGCCTGTTCCCCGAGCAGGTCAACACCTATGCCACGGTGGGACGTAAAGAGCTACTAGATGCGGTTAAGTTTGTGTCTTTGGTGGCCGAACGCAACACTGCACTGCGCCTAACTTTCACCGAGGGTAACTTGCATCTTGAGGCTGGCCAAGGTGAGGATGCACAGGCTAGTGAAGAGCTGGTAGCTCACCTAGATGGCAACGAAATCTCTGCTGCTTTCAACCCGCTTTTCCTGCAAGAGGGCCTAAACGCGCTATCTAGTAACTATGTGCGCTTTGACTTCACCCACCCCAATAAGCCGGCAGTGTTGGTTGGGGTAGATGAGCCTGGCACTGAGCCTGACCCCAGCTTCCGCTACTTGCTGATGCCTATTCGCTTTGGCGTGTAAGGCGTATGTACGTAGCTGATTTGGCGCTGACTGACTACCGCTCATATGAGCAGGCGGTAGTCAGTTTTCCGCCTGGAGCTACGGTACTGGTGGGTTCTAACGGGCAGGGTAAAACCAACCTGGTTGAATCTATTAACTATTTAGCTACGCTTTCCTCCCACCGAGTTGGCGCAGATACGGCCCTGGTTAGGCGTGACGCAAGCGGTCAAAATCAGCCCAACGCCGCCGTCATTCGCGCAAAACTAATCACTGCCGCCCGCCCGCAGCTGTTAGAAGTAGAAATTATTTCCGGCAAAGCTAACCGGGCCCGGCTAAACCGTGCCCCTACCCGCCCCACCCAGTTGCTGGGGATTTGCCGCACGGTGCTGTTTGCCCCGGAAGATCTGACTTTGGTGCGTTCAGATCCGCAGGTGCGGCGGCGTTTTTTAGATGACCTGGTGGTTATGATGAGCCCGCGTCTGGCCGGGGTGCGCGCAGACCACGACAAGGTGCTAGCCCAGCGCTCAGGCCTGCTGCGGGGACTTAAACGTAAAAGTGGCTCGGCGCGCGCCAGCGCCCTAGCCACTTTGGATGTGTGGGATGAGCAGTTAGCCCAGTTAGCTGCCCAGCTGATTGCCGCGCGCGTCAAACTTGTGCGCCAGCTGCGCCCTTGGGTGGCCCAGTCTTATCAAACGGTTTCGCTAGCGCAGTCGCAGGCAAATCTGGCCTACCGCGCGAGCCTGTTGGCTGCGCGTGGCGTAGCTGACCCGGACATTTCAGACACCGGGGCGTGGGAGGATTACGAAAATTCTCTCCTGGATGTGCAGGCCACCAGTAAAGCTTTACTTGAGACTATGGGACAGCTGCGTCAGCGGGAACTAGAGCGGGCAGTGAACCTGGTGGGGGCACACCGCGATGACTTGATGCTGTTCCTGGGGCATTTGCCCGCTAAAGGTTTTGCTTCACACGGTGAACAGTGGTCGCTGGCGCTTGCGCTGCGTCTGGCTAGTTTTGAGCTAATGCGCGCTGATAGTGCCTTGACCAGCATTGATGGTAAGAGTGAAGACCCGATTTTGATTCTTGATGATGTTTTCGCGGAATTAGATATGCGCAGGCGTCGGGCCTTGTCGCAGATGGTGGCCCAGGCTCAGCAAGTGCTTATTACCGCTGCGGTTGGCGACGACGTCCCTAGCGAACTTGATCATCACCGTTTGCAGGTGACCGGCTCTGTAGTAAGCGAAGTTTAGCCGTGAACAGTGAAGATTACGGCGATCAAATGGCTGTGGCCGCGCTGGCACGCCAGCGCGAGCAGGCTTGGAACGCGGGCCATGCCCTAAAGCGACTACCTCGTAAAAGCCCCGGTGGCCCAGTGCTAGCAGCAAGCCGAGCAGCAGGCGGGGCTCCGGCGTCGTCGTCGCTGAACGAGCAAACTGCGGACGCACTAGCGCCCTGGGACGCAGTCAGTATTGGGCGTATTCGCCGGCGCCAAGAACGCCACGCCGAGATCGTCAACGGCCAACCCGTCTCCCAAGCTCGCGTGTATTGGCGCGATCCGCGCTCAGGTAAACGCGAGCTGGACGGCTTTTTTCACCGCCAAGGCTGGGAAGAATCCCTGCGCATAGCCAGTGTCAAGGTGCGCTGGGAAGAGATTGTCGGCAAGGATATGGCCGAAAATTGCAGCATTTATTCCTTCAAAAATGGACGCCTGGTAATGCGCGCCCACTCCACCAACTGGGCGCAGCAACTGCAACTGATGATGCCCCAGCTGGAGGCCCTATTTGAGCGCGAAGTAGGCCCGGGCATTGTCAAAAGCATTAAAGTGCGCGGCCCTAACGCAGATTACACCTGGCAGCACGGCAAATTGGCTGTGCCCGGGGCGCGCGGGGTGCGCGACACCTACGGCTAAAGTGTGCGGCTTGCCCAAGCGGGCGCCGTCGGCTGTGGGTACTAAGCGCCGCCACCAGGCGCCGTCGGGCAGCCGTAGCCTAAGTGATAGCTAAGGCACAGTATTTGCTTAGGGCCACACCGCCGCCAGGCCGGAAAATCGCGCCTAACACGGTAGAATATAGGTAGTTTGAGCTGCCTTACCGGGTAGTTAAACGTGCCGTTAAACCCTCCCTAGACGGCACATACAGACCTAATGCAAAGGCAAGGATCTTTTTTGACCCTGCCAAGCAAGAACGAGGAGCATATTAGACGTGGCTGAGCAGGATAGCACTGTGACTAACGACAGCTACGGAGCTTCAAATATCACGGTTTTGGAAGGCCTTGAAGCTGTCCGCAAGCGTCCCGGTATGTATATCGGTTCCACCGGTGAGCGCGGCCTGCACCACTGCGTATACGAGGTAGTGGATAACTCCGTAGATGAGGCTCTAGCCGGTTACTGTGACCACATTGAAGTCACCATCCTGCCCGACGGCGGTGTGCGCGTGGTAGATAACGGTCGCGGTATCCCGGTGGATGAGCACCCCACTGAACACAAGCCCGCAGTTGAGGTAGTACTTACCGTGCTGCACGCAGGCGGTAAGTTCGGCGGCGGCGGTTACTCCGTTTCCGGTGGTCTGCACGGTGTGGGTGTGTCGGTAGTTAACGCCCTGTCCTCCCGCCTGTCTGTTGAGGTGCGCCGCGACGGTTACGTTTGGAATATTGATTTTGCCGACGGCGTCCCCACTGCTCCCTTGCGTCGCGGCGAGGCCACTGACCAGACGGGCACAACCGTCACTTTCTGGCCCAACCCCGAGATTTGAAACCACCGTTTTCGACTTTGAGACGCTGCGCCGTCGTTTCCAGCAGATGGCCTTCTTGAACAAGGGCCTGCGCATCTCGCTAACCGACGAGCGTGACCTATCCGTTGACGGCGACGAAATTGCCGGCAGCGAGCAAGACACCCAGGAGCACAAGCACCGCAGCGTGTCTTACATGTACTCCGACGGTCTACGCGACTACGTGCACTTCTTGAACAAAACCAAGAAGGCTGAGCTGATCCATCCCGAAATCATTGACTTCTCCGCTGAGCAAAGCGGCGAGCACGGTGGTATGAGTGTAGAAATCGCCATGCAGTGGACCGCCGCCTACTCCGAGTCGGTACACACCTACGCCAACACCATCAACACCACCGAGGGTGGTACTCACGAAGAAGGCTTCCGCACCGCCCTGACCACGCTGGTCAACAAGTATGCGCGCGAAAAGGGTCTGCTTAAAGACAAGGAAGATAACCTCTCCGGTGAGGACGTACGTGAGGGTCTAACGGCAGTTATCTCCATTAAGCTCTCTGAGCCCCAGTTTGAGGGCCAGACCAAAACCAAACTGGGTAACACTGAGGCCCGCTCCTTTGTGCAGCAGACGGTTTATGCCCAGCTAACCGACTGGTTTGACGCTCACCCGGCAGACGCCAAGGCGGTTATTAGCAAGGCTAAGCAGGCTTCTGCTGCGCGTATTGCGGCCCGTAAAGCCCGTGAAGCTACCCGTCGTAAGGGTGTGCTAGAAAGCGCCTCCATGCCCGGTAAGCTGCGTGACTGCTCCTCACGTGACGCCTCCAAATCTGAAATTTTCATCGTTGAGGGTGACTCCGCAGGTGGCTCTGCGGTAGGTGGCCGCGACCCCGAGCACCAGGCGATTTTGCCAATCCGAGGCAAGATTTTGAACGTGGAAAAGGCCCGCCTAGACCGCGCCCTGTCCAGCGACACTATCCGCTCGCTGATCACCGCCTTTGGTACCGGCATTGGTGAAGATTTTGAGCTTGAAAAGCTGCGTTACCACAAGATCGTGATTATGGCCGACGCCGATGTGGACGGCTCCCACATTGCCACCTTGCTGCTGACGCTGCTGTTCCGCTACATGCGTCCGCTGATCGAAAATGGTCACGTTTACATCGCTATGCCGCCGCTGTACCGCCTCAAGTGGTCCAACGCTGAGCACGAATTTGCCTACAGCGATGAGCAGCGTGACCGCCTGCGTGAAGCTGGCGCTGCCAAGGGCTGGCGTATGCCCAAGGAAAACGGCATTCAGCGCTACAAGGGTCTAGGTGAAATGAACGACCACGAGCTGTGGGACACCACCATGGACCCAGCCCACCGCATCCTCAAGCAGGTCACCCTGGATGAGGCTGCCGACGCTGACGAAACCTTCGCGGTTTTGATGGGTGACGACGTCGAATCACGCCGTAGCTTCATCCAACGCAACGCTAACGACGTGCGCTTCCTGGATATCTGAGCCCTCGACTACTTAAAGAACAGGAATAACTTTCGTGAGTGACGACCAGATCGAAGTAATCGAGGAACCCGGATTCGACCGCGTTGAGCGCGTCGATTTGCAGCTGGAAATGCAGCGCTCCTACCTCGACTACGCCATGAGTGTGATTGTTGGGCGCGCCCTGCCGGACGTACGTGACGGCCTCAAGCCGGTACACCGCCGCATTCTTTACGCCATGTACGACGGCGGTTACCGCCCCAATGCAGCTTTCTCTAAGTCTTCGCGTGTGGTGGGTGACGTAATGGGTAGCTTCCACCCCCACGGTGACGCCGCCATTTACGACGCCCTAGCCCGTCTAGTACAGCCCTGGTCTATGCGCTACCCGCTGGTAGCCGGACAGGGTAACTTCGGCACCCCCGGTAACCTGGGCCCGGCTGCGCCGCGATACACCGAATGTAAAATGGCCCCTCTGGCCATGGAAATGGTGCGTGACATCGACGAAAACACCGTAGATTTCCAGGACAACTATGACGGTAAAGAGCAAGAACCCACTATCTTGCCTTCCCGTTTCCCCAACCTGCTAGTTAACGGCTCTGAAGGTATTGCGGTGGGTATGGCCACCCGCATTCCCCCGCACAACCTGCGGGAAGTGGCCGACGGCGTACAGTGGCTGCTAGAGCACCCTGACGCTTCACGTGAAGAGCTACTTGAGGCCCTACTGCAGCGAGTACACGGCCCTGACTTCCCCACCGGCGCCACAATTTTGGGCCGTCGCGGTATTGAGCAGGCCTACCGTACCGGTCGTGGCGGTATCATCCAGCGCGCCGTCGTCAACGTGGAAGAAATCCACGGCCGCCAGTGCCTGGTAGTAACCGAGCTGCCCTACCAGGTAAACCCCGACAACCTGGCTGAAAAGATTGCCCAGCTGGTACGTGACGGCTCCCTGGGCGGTATTGCTGACATCCGTGACGAAACCTCCGGCCGTACCGGACAGCGTCTAGTAATTGTGCTTAAGCGCGACGCCGTAGCCAAGGTAGTACTAAACAACCTCTACAAGCGCACCCAGCTACAAGACTCCTTCCCCGCCAACATGCTGGCACTAGTCGACGGCGTGCCGCGCACCCTAAGTCTGGACGGCTTTGTAAGCCACTGGGTGGAGCACCAGCTGGACGTGATTGTGCGCCGCACCCAGTTCCGTCTGCAAAAGGCTCTGGATCGCCTGCACATTTTGGATGGCCTAATGCGCGCCATCGACGCTCTGGACGCCGTAATCGCGCTGATCCGCCGCTCCCCCACCACCGATGAGGCACGTGTGGGTCTAATGGAACTGCTCAGCGTAGATGAGATTCAGGCTGAAGCTATCTTGTCCCTGCAGCTGCGACGCCTGGCCGCCCTGGAACGCCTAAAGATTCAGCAGGAAACCGAGGAACTGCGCGAGCGCGTAGCCGACCTGCGTGACATCCTGGCCCGCCCTGAGCGTCAGCGCGGCATTATCTCCACTGAGCTGGCAGAAATCACTGAGAAATTCGGTGACGAGCGCCGTACTCGAATCGTGCCGCACGAGGGCGAAATGAGTATGGAAGACCTCATCCCCGAAGAGGAAGTGGTAGTTACTATCACCCGTGGTGGTTACGCCAAGCGTACCCGCACCGACAACTACCGCTCCCAGCACCGTGGCGGTAAGGGCATTAAGGGCGCGGCCCTGCGTGAAGATGACGTAGTAGAGCACTTCTTCGTCACCACCACCCACCACTGGCTGCTGTTCTTCACTAACCTGGGCCGCGTTTACCGCGCCAAGGCCTATGAGCTGCCTGAGGGCGGTCGCGACGCCAAGGGCCAGCACGTAGCCAACCTGTTGGCTTTCCAGCCGGGTGAAACTATTGCCCAGGTAATGGAGCTTAAAGACTACGAGCAAAGCCAATACCTGGTGTTGGCTACCCGCCGGGGCCTGGTTAAGAAGACTGCGCTGCGTGAATACGAATCCAACCGCTCTGGCGGCGTTATTGCTATCAACCTGCGTGAAGACGCCGACGGTAACCCCGATGAGCTGGTCAGTGCGGCTTTGCTAGATGAAGGCCAGGATCTAATTCTGGTTTCACGTCACGGCCAAAGCTGCCGCTTTACTGCCACCGACGCCACCTTACGTGCTACCGGCCGCGCCACCAGCGGCGTCACCGGTATGCGTTTCCGCGACGGCGACAGCCTGCTAGCCATGGATGTGGTGCGTGAAGACGCCGACCTATTTGTGGTTACTGACGGCGGTTACGCCAAGCGCACCAGCGTGGATGAATACCCGGTTAAGGGCCGTGGTGGTCTGGGCGTGAAGGTAGCCAACCTGGTGGAAGCCCGCGGTGAGCTAGTAGGGGCCTTGATCACGGACGAATCCGATGAGGTTTTGTGCATCATGGCTTCGGGTAAGGTAATGCGCTCGGCGGTGGCAGAAGTGTCGCGTACCGGCCGTAACACCCAGGGCGTCACCTTCGCCAAACCTGACGAGAGCGACCGGATTATCGCCGTCGCCCGTTCCCAAGAACGTGACCTTTCCGACGATGACGCAACCGAACTAGGCGCTAGTGCCCAATCCGACGTAAATGAGGCAGTTAACCTGCCTTTAGAGGGTGACGAGCAGGCCCAAGAGTCGGTAGCCTTAGACGCGAATGAAAGCGAGGCCAAATAATGTCGGTACCCCCCTCGATCACGCCCCAGCCTAAGGGCAACCAGCCCAAGGGTGTTCCCCCTAAGGGCGTGCAGCCGGGACCGCCGCCGCGTATCCGCACCGCACCTCAGGCGGGCGGCTCACGCCCGGCGCCGCGACAGATGCCCGCATCTATGCCTCCGGCGCAGCCCCCGCGCCAGCACAACCCTAAGCCTGCCCCCGCTGCCGCTGAGCGCCGCTTTGTGCGCCTAGCGCTAGAGCGCGTGGACCCCTGGTCGGTTATGAAGACTGCCTTCCTGCTATCAGTGGCAGTAGGCATCACTGACCATCGTTGCGGCTGTAGTGGTGTGGTTCTCCCTAGATGCGCTGCACGTGTTCGCCAAGATTAAGGATCAGGTACAGCAGCTTGGTGGTGAAAAAGTCGCTGCAGGCCGTGGTGGAGTACCTCAAGCTTTCGCGTGCGGTTTCCCTGGCTACTGTGGTGGCGGTTGTGAACATCATTTTGTCCACCGCCCTGGCCACTATCGGTGCCATGATCTACAACGTGACCACTCACCTGATCGGTGGGGTCTATCTCACACTGGCAGATGACTAATTCGATTTGATTATCTGCGTCTGGCTCGTGTAATCTCTATCGAGTCAAACGGGCCTATAGCTCAGTTGGTTAGAGCGCATCCCTGATAAGGATGAGGTCGCTGGTTCGAGTCCAGCTAGGCCCACCACCGGTTGAACGGAGCAACTTAATGAGCTTCGCAGCTAAATCCCTGATTGCACTTAGTCTAGGTGCTTGCGGTTATGCCCTCTGGTTAAAAACCGCCCCTAAACGTTGGCAAGCGCAACCTTGGGTTGAAGTAGCTGATCCGGCCTAATGGGGCTATGGCGCAATTGGTAGCGCACCTGCTTTGCAAGCAGGGGGTTACGGGTTCGAGTCCCGTTAGCTCCACCCAGTATCCGCTCGCAGTTAGACTGCGGCGGATTTTTTTATGCCCACGACGACGCCGGGTGGCTAACGCTCTCGACGGCGTCGGCTGGGTGGGCAGCACTGAGCCGCTGTGGGCGCCAGGCCAGCGTACTGCAGCACTGAGCCGCTATGGGGACGGACTGCGGGACCCAGCAGCGGGCCGGGAGACAGCGCGGACGTCGTCGTCGCCATTGCGGGCACCAAAGCCACTACGGGCGCATACTTGAGACGTAACCAGTGGCTGGAGAAAAAATGCTGTTAGATGAGTTCAAAATTGTGGAAGTAGCTGCCATTGTGCTGCGTGACGCCCAGGGGCGGGTGCTGAGTGTGCGTAAAGGCTCCTCCCCCAGGTTTCAGATGCCCGGAGGCAAGCTAGAAGCCCACGAAAGCCCCCTAGAAGCGGCTTTACGTGAAGTTCGTGAAGAAGTGGGGCTAGACCTTAAAAACACGGCTGTACGGCCCCTAGGCGATTTCAGTGCGCCAGCCTCAAACGAGCCGGGCTTTACGGTGGTCTCCCACGTATTTATTGCCGAGGGGGTCTTTAGCCCCCAGCAGGTGCGCCCACACGCCGAAATAGCAGAAGTGGACTGGTTTGACCCCAGTGCCCCCACCACGCGTCCCCAGGCGCCCTTACAGGCCAAAATTTTTGCTGCAGTAGCCCAGCTGTAAATCCAGGCGCATATAAACCCCAGGCGCAGCCATAGCGTGGTTATCCACAATTGCCAGGCAGATGCGTTAATCACAGCTGGGGAAGCGTTATCCACAGTTGGTGGGTTTTGTGTAAAGAGGGCTGTGGATCTAGTGGATAACCTGAAAAATGCGTTCTACCAGGAGTTTTTCCCCACCTGGGGATATCTATGTGGATAACTCACAAGCATGTAAGTCCACAGACTTATCCACAACTGTGGAGTAAATACACGGGTGTTATTAGCTGGCTACCCACATGTTTCCACCTTTTTAGTGGGGTTATCCACATTATTTATACACAGCCTGTGGATAACTGTGGATTGCGGTGGGTGCGGTGTCGTCCAACGCGGGCGCAGCTGCTCTGCGACGCGAGGGTGGCCACGGCTGCCAAAACGGGCCACACCGGCGCCAGAACATGGCGCATGCGTTGCCAGCCACGCGCAGCGCCGGCGCAGCCTGGTCCAAATAAAAAGTGGGGGGTTAGGCGCTTAAAACGCCTAACCCCCCACGAAGGAATTAACTTCGGTTATTACTCGACAATGTCGATGGAGTTGATAACCACGTCCTGTAGGGGACGGTCACGGCCATCGGTGGGAGCAGCCTCAATAGCGTCCACAACCTTGCGTGAATCCTCATCCACTACCTTGCCGAAAATGGTGTGCTTGCCCTGCAGCCAAGGGGTTGCCACAGTGGTGATGAAGAACTGCGAACCGTTGGTGCCGTGGCCCATGCGGGTACCGGCATTGGCCATAGCCAGCAGGTAGGTGTCGGCGAAGGTCAGGGAGTTGTCGATCTCGTCGTCGAAGGTGTAGCCGGGGCCGCCGGTACCGTTACTAGCGGGTCACCACCTTGAATCATGAAATCTTTAATTACGCGGTGGAAGGTGACGCCGTCGTAAAGAGGACGCTGGGTCTCTTCACCGGTGGCCGGGTCGATCCAGGCGCGCTTACCGGTAGCCAGCTCTACGAAGTTGGTGACGGTAATCGGGGCCTTGTCCTCGAACAGCTCCAGGCGAATATCGCCAAGGTTAGTGTGCATAATTGCTTCCATAACCTCATACTCCCACAATTTGCTTAGTTGGCGGCGTGGCCTACCCCATGGAAAAGCCCATGAAAGTTGTTGAGATAGTTACGCTGTGACCTAATTTTTCTTGTGGCGCAGCTTTTCAGGCCGGTTCGAATGGAATGAGAGCCAAAACAGTGACATCATTGGATGTAACGTTACTTACTTCTTTGAGGGAGTCATCATGTCTTGCCACAAACACGAATCGATCAAGAGCTGCAGCTTCTTCAAGGGCCTAGGTGTGGCCTCGCTAGTGGCTGCCGCCGCTGGCGCTGCTTTTGTGCTGTACAAGCGCAGCCAGCCGGTTGAGGACCCCTGGGCGGAGGAGTACTGGTCTGAGGTTGAGGCTGAAGACGAGGAAGAAGAAGCCCCGGCTGCTGAGTGAGTTTTCACTACACAAACAACGGTGTCGCTTAAAGCGGCGCCGTTTTTTGTTGCCATTTCACTATCCGTACAGGGTTAGAGCACTGTAAAAGCGGCGTCTATGCTCAAGGCCATGGCTCAATCATTGAGTAGCGTTAGAGATGGTTTGCGTGACAGTACCCCAATTTTTTTGGGCTATATTCCGCTAGGTATCGCCTTTGGGATCGTATTGGTAACCGCAGGTATCCCCGGTTGGTGGGCACCTATTTTTGCCACGGTGGTTTATGCCGGTTCTATGGAATTTTTGCTGGTTTCGCTAATAACCGGCGGGGTGGGGCTAGTTACGGTGGCGCTTAGCGCCCTGTTTGTTAATGGCCGCCACCTGTTTTACGGCTTGAGCTTTCCCCGTAACGTGCCGCCGGGGAGGTTGGCGCGCGCTTACTCCATCTACTCGCTTACCGACGAGGTGTATGCGGTTACTGCCGCTAAAGACCATTCGCGCATGACTTGGCGCTATCTGCTAACGGTGCAGCTGTGCTCGCACCTGTCTTGGGTGCTGGGGGCGACCCTTGGCTGGCTGGTAGGTAGCAGCTTTGGGGGCTTTATTTCGCAGTACACGGATGTGGCCGACTTTGTGCTCACTGCCTTGTTCACGGTGCTGGCAATTGAGGCCTATAAAGCCAACCCCGACTCGGGCGCGCTAGTGGCGGCGTCGATCTGTGCCGTGGTGACGGTGGCCGTGGGTGGGCGCCTGGCCATGTTTTGTGGGCTGCTTACTTTAAGCCTGTGTTTAAGTGCCCTGTATTTACGACGACGGCGCTCGCTTAGCGTCACTGCGGCTGGTGGTGGCGGGGCTGATTTAAACCAGGCTGAGGCTAAATCGGGGAAGTTAAACCATGAACAGCGGGGTAGTGATGAGTGAAGCTGTGGTTAGGCAAGCAGTAAGTAACTGGCATGTTTTAGCGGTAGTGTCGGTAGCTGCAGCCGTCACCTTCGCACTGCGCTACACCGGGGTTAAGGGTGCCGACCAGGTATCTCACCGGCCACTGATGCAGTTTTTGTCGCGCACCATGCCCCTGGGGGTAATGGTGGTGCTGGTGGCTTACACGCTAGGCGATTTAAGCGCAGATTTAGGCCGTAGCGCAGCCTTGGTAGGGGCAGTGGCTATAACTACTGGCTTGCACCTGTGGCGGGGCAATGTGGCCCTATCTTTGATAGTTGGTACTGCCTCCTATGCGCTGCTAGCGGCGCTAGCGACATGAAAAGCGCCTTAGCCCAACAGTTGGGCTAAGGCGCTAAGGCTGTTAGGTATGGGCCAGAAAACAGTTTCAGGTTTTTATGCCTAACCCAGTGGCTTTACTTCCAGCGCAAGATTCCGATGAACCCGGCCAGCATGAGTACGAAACCAACGTATACGTTGCCGTTGGCTAGCCAGTCAGCTGGGTGGGCCTTAATGAACCACGGCACCGGGTATTCGCCACCGGTCATGTAGGAAACCACCACCCAGGCTAGGCCCAGGCACATGATGGTGCACATGGTGGGGGCATACCAGGCGGGGCTGGAGATGTTCTTAACCTTGTGCGGGGTACGTGAAGCCTTACGGCGCTCTAGTTCCTTCTTAGCAACCTTGGCTTTGAGCGAGTCAGAAGACTTAGAGTCCAGCTGTAGGGTTTTACGGTCAGCCTTGCGGGCCCGCTTAGTTAGGGCCTGTTCGCGCTCAGCGTCCTTAGCTGACTTCTTCTTACCCGCAGACTTCTTGGAGTCGTCAGAACCCTTAGCAGAGTCCTTAGTAGATTCCTTGGACTTCTTGGAGGACTTCTTAGCGGAGCGCTTCTTGTCAGAGCCCTTATCTGAGTCTTTTTCTAAGTCTTTGGTTGACTTCTTAGCGGAGTCCTTAGCGGCACTGGTAGTGGCGGACTCGTCCTTATCCTCGTCCTTGCGGGCTAGATCTTTGGAGCCATTTCGACACAGGATTCTCCGGTTCGTTTCTCATTTAGTGGAAGTAGAGTACTTTAGTGATAGCTTACCGCTTAATCTAGGTGAGCAAGACCAGCTCAACAACCCAATGGAGTGCATACATGACCGCGCACGTTACAAGTCAAGCTCGGTCCAGAAAGGTACTGGATGTATTCCTGACCGTTATTGGTGAGCTGCTGTTAACTGCCGGGTTGTTGATTGGTTTATTCCTGGTGTGGCAGCTGTGGTGGACGTCGATTGACGCTAACGCCAAAGCTGAACAGACCATGACCCAGATCCACAACACTCTGCCCACCTCGCCTAAAAAGGCAGGTAATAAGCATACTGAGGCCCCACCGGCAGAGCCCACAGTGGCCTACGGGCAGCCTATGGGGGTGTTGATTGTCCCCAAGTGGTATGGCATAACCAATAACAATATGCCTATCTATCAGGGCACCGGCCAGGAGCTGCTGGATCAAGCAGCTGCCGGTCACTACCAAAACACCGCCTACCCGGGCGCTATTGGTAACTTCTCGGTGGCCGGTCACCGGCGCACTAACGGTAACTCCTTTAGGCGTATTGATTTACTTAAAGCTGGCGACGAAGTAATCGTTGAAACCGCCACTGCCTGGTATGTCTATAAAGTGACTGGGCATGAAATTGTGGACCCCTCACAGGTGGATGTGATCGCGCCTGTGCCCAACAACCCCAATGCGCAGCCCACCCAGCGTTTACTGACTATGACTACCTGCCACTCGGCCACACTAGGGGAGTGGGGCAACGATCAACGTTGGATTGTGCACGCGCAGTTGTCTTACTGGATTCCTCGCGGTGAGGGTCGCCCTGAATCTGTCCTATCCGATCCTGGCGTTAAGTGAGGCAACATGTACGGGTTTATTTCCGCCACCTACCCGGCCCTAAGTGGCTGAAGGTAATTGAATCGCTACTACTGATTTTGGCCGTAGTGTTTGTACTGTTTGAATGGGTGTTCCCGCTGGTAAACACCTACATTGTGGGTAACACTGCAGAGGTTTCTAACGGTTAAAAGCCAGGCCTGGCGCCCACTACAGGGCGCTTAAAATGTTTTGTGCCGGCTCTTTCGAGCCGGCACAAAACGCCCTTTAAAACGGTACTACCCATAGGAGTGATATACCTGCCCCTGAGTATATCGCAACTTAGTGGTTGTTGTTGTTACCCGGATTGCCAGGGTAAGGGATAAGCGTTTCATTACCGTTGCCGTTACCGTTGCCGTTGCCGGTGGTGGGGCTAGGCGAGGCGGTAGGCGACTGTGTGGGCGGAGCCGAGTACTGGCCCACCGTCAAAGTAATCTCAGCGCCGCTATCGACAGTAGTGCCAGCCTCAGGGCTTACGCTAAGTACCTTGCCGTTCTGATCCTGCTGAGTAGTGGTCTGCTGGTTAATGGTGATTACCGTAAAGCCAGCGCTAGTTAGCGCTTTCTTAGCGTCATCGGTGCTCATGCCCACCAGGTTCTGCGGCACTACCAGGCGGCCCGAGGCAACCTGCAAGTTCACAGTAGAGCCACGCTTAGCCTTAGTGCCCGCTGCTGGGTCAGTAGAAACCACGTTACCGGCCTTAACCCCGCCGGCGTCGACAGTAGTAACGTCACCAAGCGTTAAACCAGCCTTTTCCAGGGCATTGCGGGCATCACCCTGAGTTTGGCCAGACACGTTAGGTACCGTCACAGTGGCAGAACCAGAGGAGAAGTGCACTTCAACCTTGGTACCTGGGGCGGCCATCGTGCCCGCACCAGGGTCATAGGAAACTACCTGACCCTCAGGGACTGTGTCAGAAGAAACGTCAGCGCCACGCTGGAAGGCTAAGCCCACACCCTCAAGGGCGCTACGAGCCCCAGCCTCATCCTTACCGGTAAGGTCGGGCACAGACACCGCCGATTGGGTGGGGGAGGCAGTAACTTCCTTAGATGGGCTACCCCCAAACACGCCGGCCGCAGCCAACGCCCCCACCAGCGCCAATAGCGCCACTAGGGTAATTAGGCCAATAATCAGCAGCTGCTTCTTCTTACGCTTAGCAGCCTCTTCCTCAGCCTGACGGGCGGCTTCCTCATCCTTAACCTTAGGGATAGAGCCGGTGTTAGTAGTCGTAGGAGCAGCAGGAACCCCCGGAGTGGGGGCGATAATCGTCGTCGCCTGCTGCTGCCAAGTCTCAGTAGCCGGGGCGTTAACCTGCAAACCACGGATAGCTGCCTGCAAATCTGCACGCATCTGGTCAGCGTTCTGGTAGCGATCCTCACGGTGCTTAGCCAGCGCCTTCATCACCACGCGGTCCATGGATTCGGGCACGTCCGGGGCAATTTGCGACGGCGGCACTGGCAACTCACGCACATGTTGGTAGGCAATGGCCACCGCCGAGTCACCTTTAAAGGGCGGGCGGCCAGTTAGCAGCTCATACAGCAGGCAACCGCAGGAATAAATATCCGAGCGGGCATCAACCACTTCGCCGCGCGCCTGCTCAGGCGACAGGTACTGGGCGGTACCCACCACCGCATGGGTCTGGGTTACCGTAACCGCACTATCCTCAATAGCGCGAGCAATACCGAAGTCCATGACCTTCACCTCGCCGGTGTTGGTCAACATGATGTTTCCAGGCTTAATGTCACGGTGCACAATGCCGTTACGGTGCGAGTAGCCCAGCGCCTGTAGCACGCCAGAAACAATCTCGCCAGCCTCATCAATCGGTACTGCTTCACCCTCGCTTAGTAGCTCACGTACCGTGTGTCCCTGCACATACTCCATAACAAGGTAGGGCACAGTCTGGGTGGAGCCATCGGCGCGAGTAACTACCTCTTCACCAAAGTCATACACACCCACAATCGAGGGGTGGTTTAGGGCAGCAGCACTTTGCGCTTCACGACGGAAACGCGCCTGGAAAGTAGGGTCTTCAGCAATATCGCTACGTAGTAGCTTGATTGCCACAGTGCGAGATAGACGCTTATCGCGACCGAGGTACACCTCAGCCATGCCGCCACGGCCGATCAGTTCAAGCACCTCATAGCGTCCTGCCAAGACTTTAGAGATACGTGCTGTCACAATGCCTCCTGGGCAATAGATATGGAGGGGGCGCCAGCCTCGCTAGAGGCAAACTCTGCAATATTCGAAACACTGTGCGCACTAGTAGGCGGCATATTGCCACCGTCTAACGCGCGTACCGGCACCGCGAAAGCGCTTGCAGCCAGTCCAATTAGAAGTAACACCAAGAACAATACTGCCACGAGAACAATGGCATAGGTACCCGTGGACAAATTCGTGGGATTAGAGCTTTGCAGCAGATCCCACAAGGAATTGGCACCCGGGTTAGATTTAGGCATTCGCGAATGAGGCTTGTTACTAATCGGAGTGCCCTTAGCGGCTGTCTTTGGCTCATGCTGAGCTGGAGCCCAGTTCTGCGGCGGGTTAGCGTTCCAGGTGACGGCGTCGTCGCTAGGCAGAGCAATAATGATGCGGTCTAGACGGCGGGCCAAATCCTGGGCGGTAGTGGGCCGGTCAGCGGGCTTCTTAGATAGCAGTGCGTAAATCAATTCACGCACATTTGCCGGCACCTGCTCAGGCAGTGCAGGAACCGGGTCGTTAACGTGCGCGTAAGCAATATCCACTGCGGTGGCGCCGGTGAAAGGACGCGTCCCAGCTAGTGCCTCATAAGCGATAACACCCAGCGAGTACAGGTCTCCAGCGGCTGTGGCAGCAGCGCCGGTAGCCTGCTCAGGGGCAAGATACTGGGCGGTACCCATAACCATGCCGGTGGCGGTCATGGGCAGCTGGTTGGCTCCAGAGGAAATACCAAAATCCAGCAGCTTAGCTAGTCCCTCCTGGTTAACCAGGATGTTGGAGGGCTTAACGTCGCGGTGTACCACGCCAGCCTCGTGCACCACCTGCAGGGCGCGGGCGGTTTGGGCTAGTAACGGCAAAATCACGCTGGGGGGTAGGGTGCCCTTCTCAGCGATCAGCTCTGACAGGGGCTTACCCTGCACTAGCTCCATAATGATCCAGCCAGAGCCGTCAGCCTCACCATAGTCAAGCACCATGGCTAGGTTGGGGTGGCGCAGGCCGCGAGCATTTTTAGCTTCGGTGCGTAGACGCTGCAAAAACAGCTCGTCACCGGCTAATTCCGGGCGCATTACTTTGGCGGCTACAACACGTCCAGATCGTAGATCTTGAGCACGCCAAACTTCACCCATGCCGCCCATGGCGATGCGTTCGATCAGGCGGTAGCGGTCCTGAAGTACTAGTCCAGCTTCTGGTTTAATCATTGCTGCGTTGCCTTAAAGACAGTGGCTGCGATAGGGGCAGCTTCACTACCGCCAGTACCCGTGTCAGCGGTCTGATCGCCGCCATCGAGTACGACAGCGATGGCAATGGTCGGAGCCTGTCCGGAAGGACCAGCGTAGCCAATAAACCAGGTGACGGGGCCGCCGTCGCTACCGGTTTCAGCCGTACCAGTCTTACCCGCTACATCCATGCCATCAACCTGAGCCGAGGTGCCGGTTCCCGAAGCAACCACCTGGATCATCATGGTTTTAAGCTGTCCCGCAACCGTCGAAGAAATGGGGGAGCGTGCCACCTTTGGGCTGGTGGTGGAAATGACCGAAAGCTTGTCGTCCAAAGTACGCTTAACCAGGTAGGGCTGCATCTGGTTACCGTCGTTTGCCACCGTGGCAGCAACTTGGGCCATTTGCAGAGGAGTTACACGTACGGACTGCTGCCCGATACCCGCCATTGCCAATTCAGCTTGTGACTTGACTGGCGGGAAGCTGGAGGGGGTAACCGTCAAGGGGATCGACGACGACGTGTTGAAGCCCCAGGCTTCAGCCTCGCGGGTGAGTTCCTGCTCGCCTACGTTCATAGCTAGCTGAGCGAAGGTGGTGTTGCAGGACTCGGCGAAGGCGTAAGTCAGGGTGACTTTACCGTTACCGCAGGACTCACCCGCATAGTTTTGCAACTGGTGGGTGGTGCCCGGAAGGGTGACGGTGTCAGGGGCGTCAACTTGGGAATCAGGGGTGACCTTACCCAGGCGCAGTGCGGCTGAGGCGGTAATTACCTTGAAGGTAGAACCGGGTGGGTACAGGTCACCGCCAATGGCGCGGTTGATCAGCGGGGTACCGCTGTCAGAGTTGAGCTGCTTCCAGGCGGTGTCGGCAGTGGTGCCGTCGTGGCTGGCTAGCAGGTTGGGGTCAAAAGAGGGAGTGGAGACCATTGCCAAAATGGCGCCGGTCTTGGGGTTAAGGGCCACCACAGCCCCCCGCTTAGTGCCCAGGGCCTGGTAGGCGACCTTTTGCAAAGTGGGGTTAATGGTTAGCTCAACTGAGCCACCTTGGGGTTGGTCCCCGGTGAACAGGTTCTGGATGCGGCTACGCCACAGTGAGGGCGAAGAGCCGTTTAGCACCGTGTTCTCGGCATTCTCAATGCCGGTCATGTTGGAGAAAATAGTCGAGTAGTAGCCGGTCACTGACGCATACAGCGGGCCGTTAGAGTAAACGCGCTGGTAGCCCAGGGAGTCGGAAGATTTAACCGAGGTGGCCACGGCCGTGCCGTTAACCATAATGGCTCCGCGCGCCTTACCGTACTCCTGGTAGATAGTGCGCGCGTTACGCGAGTCCTCAGTTAGCGAGCCGTACTGCGAACTAGATTCCCATAGAGCGGGACGTGCAAATCCCTGCAGGGAAGTCAGTGACACAAGCAGCGCCAAAAACATGCCCGTGACAAGCAAAGAAACGTGGCGAATCTGAGGGTTCATTCAAATACTCCTCTGATTACTTCCGTGTTCTGGTGGTCTTGTGCCGACGGCGGATTGGTCCTGCCTGGCTGTACCGGCTGTACGGGCTGCTGTACCGGCTGGGCGGCGCGGCGGCCGTGAGCGCGGTTAGGGGGAACTGCGGGGGCTGGCTGAGCAGCCGGGGCGCCTTGGGGGCCGCCCATCGGGATTCCCTGAGGAGCGGTACCCTGCGGGCCAGCAGTCGGCCCTTGCGGGCCGTACGGTCCAGGGCCTCCCTGCGGGCCAGGTCCAGCCGGGCCGGGGCCATAAGGCATTGGGCCTTGGGGGCCACCTTGCGGGGCGCTACCACCCTGGGGGCCGGCGGGGCCGTAGCCAGCAGCGGCGGCGTCGGGAGTGCCCGCGCTAGCAGCGGCAGCCTTATCAGCCTCCGCGTTTCCTGGGCAATCTGGCGACGCAGCGACTCAGGTAGCTCAGTAGTATCAATGATCTGCGGGGCGCGCACAGTGGGGCGACGGGCGGCGTCGGAAAGACGCAGCAGCAAAGCCAAAATCACCCAGTTAGCTACCAAAGACGAGCCACCATAAGCCAAGAACGGCATGGTCAAACCGGTTAGCGGAATCAGACGGGTGACGCCACCAACCACCACAAACACCTGCAAGGCCATGGTGAAAGACAGGGCCGTAGCCAGCAGCTTGCCAAAGCCATCACGCAGCGCCACCGCAGTACGCAGGCCGCGCTCAATGAAAACCAGGTACATCAGCAAGATTGCGGTTAGACCAGTCAGCCCCAGCTCCTCACCGAAAGAGGAGGTGATGAAGTCAGAGTTAGCGAAAGTAACCAGGTTGGGGTAGCCCTTACCCCAGCCGGTACCAAACAGGCCGCCAGAAGCCATCCCAAACAGGCCCATAACCAGCTGCCAAGAGCCACCAATGGAGCTGTAGACCTTGTCATCCATGGCAAAGCGCCAAGCGTTAACACGGCCGGTTACGTGGGCCAGGTGCGAGGACAAAACGGGCTCAAACAGCAGCCATAGCAAGGCCAGACCCACAATGGCTAGGGTGGCGCCAATAATCAGCCAGGAAGGACGGTTGGTGGCCACATACAGCACCACCACGAACATCCCGAAGATCATTACTGATGTGCCCAGGTCCTTCTGCATCACCAGCACCCCAATACTGGCTGCCCACACCACCATCATCGGCATCAGGTGACGCCAACGTGGGAAGTGCACACCCAGGATGCGCCGACCAGACAGCGCTAGGTTGTCGCGGTTAGCCACCAGGTAGGAGGCGAAGAAAATCGACAGTAGCACCTTGGTTAGCTCTGCCGGCTGGAAGCTCATGCCCAGACCAGGAACCACAATCCAAATCTGGGAACCGTTGATTTCACGCCCCAAGCCGGGGATGAAAGGCAAAATTAGACAGACAATACCCAGCCACATGCACCAGGTGTCCCAGCGGCGCAGCTGGCGGTAGTCGCGGATAAAGAACAGCGCCGCGCAGCACAAAACCACACCAATAGAGGTCCAAGCTACCTGCTTGAAACCCACAATGTATTCAGTCTGCTCAAGCTTGCGGTAGGCAATGTCTAGGCGGCTGATCATGGCCAGGCCCAGGCCGTTTAGCGCCACCGCAGTGGGCAGTAGCACCGGGTCGGCGTAGGGGGCACGCCAGCGCACCCACAGGTGTACGGCAATAGAAATACCCAGCAGCGAGCCGGCTAACTGCCAGATTGAGGTGGGGGCAGAGCCGGTGCGGTTGAGGATGGTCAGCAAAGAAGCCGCCCAGGCCAATGACCAGGGCGATTACAAGCAGCAGAACCTCAGACCAGCGTCCAGAACTAGGTTTAATTAAATTCACCGTTTTGACCCCGCTGTAGGCGTTGTGTCCGAGCTGGTGCCGGGTTTAGGGGGGGCCGGGGAGGAGGCCGAACCTGCAGGCGGAAGGGTGGACGACGACGTCGGCGTGGGGTCGTTCAGGTGGGAAGTGACTGTCTTAGAGACATAGTTGCGCGCTGAACTTAGGGAGGGCAGCAGCACATTTTCGCTCAGGCGGGCCCGCATCTGCTGGTCCAACTGGCTGGGTTTGGGAGAGGCAACCTTTTCTACGGGTTTGGAAAGCTTAACTGGGCCCAGGGTTTGCGGAATGCCCTGGTAAATGACGATGGAATCGCCACTGATAGTCACGTAGTACTGGTTTTGGGTCCAGCGCCAGGCGATTGCGCCCAAGCCACCTAGCAGGGCCAGTGTCAGCAGCACGGTCAGGATACGACGCGGCCAACTCCAGCGTTTGGTTACATGCGGGGTGGTGTCAACGAGTTCTCCGTCTTCTTCTTCCTCAGCGGGGAAGTTAGGCAGCAAAGCAGCAGCCTTAGCGGCCGGAGAGTCCGGTTCAGGGGCCGGCGGGGAGGCGACAGTGCGCGGCTGCACCACAGTTTCGGAGGCGGCAGAGCCCACTACCTGCGGCTCAGTTTGCACACTGGTGGAGTCAACGATGTCAAAGATGACGGCGGTGATGTTGTCAGGGCCGCCAGCCTTGCGGGCCAGGGCGATCAGCTCTTCAGCGGCCTCACCCGGGTCTTCCACCTTGTTCAAGATGGATTCAATAGTTTCCTTGCTGACCAGCCCGGATAGACCATCTGAACACAGCAGCCAGCGGTCTCCCACCTTGGCTTCACGGATGGATTCATCCAGCATGACGTCGCCTTGGGCGTCGCCAAGCACACGCAGCAGCACTGAACGCTGGGGGTGGTGTGAGGCTTCCTCGCGGGTTAGCCGGCCGGTTTCAACCAGGTACTCCACGAAAGTGTGGTCGCGGGTGACTTGCTCCAGGTTGCCGTCGCGTAGCTGGTAGGCACGTGAGTCACCCACGTGCACCATGGCCAACTTGTTGCCGCTACGCATAACGGCAATACAGGTGGTGCCCAGGCCCGATAGGGCCGGGTCGGCAGCAGATAGGGCAGCCAGCTCAGCGTGAGTGTCTGCCACGGCCCCACGCAGTAGGGCTAGCAGGTCTTCAGCGCCGTGCGTGTCATTGTCTAGGGGCGCCAGGTGGCTGACGGCAACTGCAGAGGCGATGTCGCCACCAGCAGGGCCACCCATGCCGTCACATAGGACGCATAGGTGCGGGCCGGCATAGCCGGAGTCTTGGTTGGAAGAGCGCACTAAGCCGACATCAGAGCGCGCTGCGTAGTGTAGAGAGATCACGGCCTCAGCTCCAGGGTGGTCTGGCCGATACGTACCGGGGTGTTCATGGGAAGTTGGACGGTGCCGGTGACGGGATTACCCCCTAGCAAAGTGCCATTGGTGGATCCTAGATCCTCCAACCACCAAATACCGTCCTGCGGGAAAATACGGGCGTGACGGCCCGAAGCATAGTCGTCGTCAAGCACTAAGGTGGCCGCAGGGGAGCGGCCAATAATGATTGAACTGGGGGTTAGCGGCACAGTTGAGCCTGCTAGCGGCCCTTCTGTGATGACTAGCCGGGTGGCTCCGCGTTGGCGGCCCTCCACCATGCCGTCTGTCTGGAGGTTACGGGCCATGCGGCGGCGTCGGTCAGTGGTTGACGACGACGCAGCGGTCACCAAGACGTCGCGGCGCAAAATGCGCAGCGAAGCCCAAATAAAGACCCACAGTAAGACCAGGTAGGAAAGCCGTAGGAGAGTGAATGCTAATTCGTTCACCCGGAAACCTCGTCACTACCGTCCCAGAACATAATGGTGGTGTGACCAATGGTGATGGTGTTGCCGTTGACGAGGGTAGCGGCATCCATACGCACACCCTCAACGAAGGTGCCGTTGGTGGAGCCTAGGTCAGTGGCGACCGTATGTCCTGCGGTTAGGCGAATTTCCAGGTGACGACGGGAAACCCCGGAATCGTCAACGATAATGTCTGACTCACTGCCACGACCAATGATGGTAACGGGGCCGGTGAGCATATAGCGCTGGCCGTTAATGTCCAGGATGGGAGAAGTAATAGTTGGGCGAGTCACGGGTGCCGAAGCGTCCTTACGTGTAAAAGCGTTTACGTGGATAGCGTGCGGATTAAGGGAGGGTTCCGCAGCAAAGCTGATGGCGATTTGGCCAATGAAGGAATAGCCCTGGGTGTGGGCGTGGCGGATGAGCTCCTGGCTCATCTCGGAAGCCAGCACGCTTGAGCCCCAAGCGTTGATCTGGTCAAAGTTGATCGGGGCTAAAGAAACCTGGAACACGTTGGGGGCAACAGTGCGGTCACGTGAGAAGGCCGTGGCCTTCTTATCCATGGTTTCAATTAGCTTGGAGGTGATCTCGATCGTGTCTAAAGGCTGGGCATCTTTGTGAACTAGACGGTTAGCAACAGCTTCCCCGCTTCTTTCGATACGGTCGAACAGCCCATTTGCCACACCTCCTACAGTATTCAGGCCGGGCTGGCCTATTAAACTTAACGCACTCTCAACTATCCAGGTTAAACCGGTAGCTCATAAGTCTAGCTACTGGCGTGGCCTTTGTGGACTGTGAGAGCAGTGGTACGTCCAATACAAGGGTCATGATACCGGTTAATGCTGTGATGCATCTGGAAGGACATATCCCCATGTGGCAGAGATCATAGTCTAATTTGCTGCTTTCGATTGGATTTTTGGGGGTGGGTTCGTGCTAATCTTTCAGAGCGCCGCGCGGGTGGCGGAATTGGTAGACGCGCACGGTTCAGGTCCGTGTGATCTAACGATCATGGGGGTTCGAGTCCCCCCTCGCGCACCGGTAAGACCGGGTCAGGAAACTGGCCCGGTTTTTTATTGCCTCGCCAAGTTTTTTTGTTGCCTTACCCGGGGTGCTTGGGCTGGTTTTGCCTGTGTTTGCTTTGTTTTCGACGACGCCGCACCCCACTTGGGAGGTAAGAAAAGCAGGGTGCGTGGGCGACGTCGTCGTTGAAATTAGCGGGATTTACGCTGCAATACCCACATAATTACTAGCGCTAAACCCACGCCCAGGCAGGCCCCAATGCCGTTTTGAAAGACATTGTCTATCAGTGCGCGCCGGTGCAGGGCAGGGAAAAGCCACTGGATGGTTTCGGCTAGGGCGCCTAGGGTGAAGCCGCCTAAACACCACTTCCAGGGGCTGACTTTGGGCCAGCCGCCCATCACCAGGCAGCCCAGGGGTAGCAGCATAATCAGGTTCAAAACCACGTCTTTGCCGATCGCGTTTAGGAACCAGGGGCCCACATTTTCCTTTAGTTCAGCCACTTGTGCGCCGCTGGGCCAGGTCACGGCCACAATCACCGCCAGCAGCATGGGTGGGGTTAAAAATCGGGCCAGGCGCGACATGGCGCCCTGGTCATCCCAGGTCAGGCGGCTGGGTAGGGTGGTTTTTACCCGAGTGGAAGCAGATTTTTTGTTATCAATTTGCAATGCTTGTGCGGCGTTTTGCGCGCTCGCAGCGGCGTTTTGGACGCTCGCAGGGGGATTTGGGGAAGCGTGTGGGGTGCTTTTCGGAGCTTCTGGGGCGCCCGGGGAGGCAAATTTAGAGGACGAGAGGGGAGATTGGGACATATAGGCAGTCTAGAGGTTGAGTATTAATACTCACGGGTGGTGGGCGCGTGATTTGTAATTTCACGCTGTCCGGGCCGCGCGGTGGTGGTGGCACCAGAGCCCCGGCCCGGCGCCTTAGCACTAGGGGCGGTGTCGGTTAGCCTGTAAGGGTGATGCACGCGATCTCGCAGATTCTTAGCCAGGCCCCGATTTTGACGGTGTTCCTGGTAATCGGTTTGGGAACGGCGGTTGGGCAAATTCCCTTCGGACCCATCCGCTTTGGGGCGGCTGGCGCCCTATTTGCGGGTCTGGCCCTGTCGGCAATAGTTCCTGGCCTGGGCCATGACCTGACCTTGCTGCGTGCCCTGGGCTTAGGGTTGTTTGCTACACGGTCGGTATTGCCGCCGGTAACACCTTTTTCAGGGATCTGCGCCGCCAACTGCCACTGATGGTGCTGTGCGTAGTGGGCTTGGTTTTGGCTGGGTTTGCGGGGGCCGGCTACTGCCATCTGGTGGGGGTTTCGAGCGCCTACGACGCCGGTGCTTTCGCTGGTGCGTTAACCTCGCCGGTGCTGGACTCGGCAATTGAGGCGGCAGGAAACCAAGACCCGGCGGTGGGTTATGCATTGAGCTACCCGGTGGGTGTGGCCGTAGCGATCATCATGGTGGCCCTGGTGGTGCGCCGTAACTGGCCCTCCAGCAAAGACCCCCGCCCAGCCAGTGCGGATGGGATTGTGGCCACCAGTGTGGAGGTTAAACAGCACATTGATTTAGCTACCCTGCCGGAGTTTCAAAGTGCCCAGTTCCGCCTGTCCTATTTAGAGCGCGAAGGCCAAACCCGCGTAATTAACCCCACTGAAGAGCTGCTGCCCGGTGACCGCGTGGTAGTGGTAGGCACGCCGTCGTCGTTAAGCGCCGCAGTTGAGATGCTGGGAAGCAGCCTGGACTACTGCCTGGCCCACGACCGTTCCCGCGTGGATTACCGGCGCCTGACAGTGTCTTCTACCGCCGTGGCCGGGCGCACCATTGGAGAGCTGGACTTTCCCGGGCGTTTTAACGGGGTGATCACCCGGGTGCGGCGCGGCGACCTGGACCTGCTGGCCAACCCCGAAATGGTGCTGGAACTAGGCGACCGAGTGCTGGCGGTGGTGCCCAGCGAAACTGGAGGAGGCCGCCAACTGGTTTGGTGACTCTGAGCGGCGCGTAGCCCAAATCGACGCCTTCACCGTGGGGTTAGGTATGGCCCTAGGCGTGCTGGTGGGGCTGATCGAGGTGCCACTGCCGGGCGGAATCACCCTGAAGCTGGGTGTGGCCGCAGGTCCACTGGTGGTGGGCATGGTGTTGGGCTGGGTGGGGCGCACCGGCCCTTTCATTTGGGGGCTGCCGCACGCCGCCAACTCAACTATTCGTCAGTTGGGTTTGCTGCTGTTCTTGGCGGCAATTGGGCTGGATTCAGGCCAGGCATTTGCGGCCGCAGCTTTCTCAGCCACCGGCGTGAAGGTGGGGGTACTGGCGGCCTTGATTGTGGCTATCAGTGGTGGCGTGGTGTTGGCTGGTGGGCGAGTGTTTGGCTATAGCGCCCAGCGCAGCGCCGGCGGTTTGGCTGGTTTGGTGGGGCAGCCGGCTATTTGGCTTTCGCCCTGTCTAAGGCCGACGACGAACGCATCGAAGCTGGTTACGCCACCTTGTTCGCTTTGGCCATTATCGTCAAAATCGTGATGGTGCAGGTGCTGGTAGCGCTCTAGGCGCCCAAGCGGGCCGCGCACAGCGCCGGGGCGAGGCCATGTGCCGCATCCGCGCAAGCGCGTGCGCGCGGCGTAAGGCTGGGCGCACGGCGAGGGGCTGCGCGCAGCGCCGCGCCAGGCTGGGCGGGAGTTTTACTTGGTGGCCGACAATAGATCTTGCTCTACCCGGTCGGGCTCGCTAAAGGGCTCATCGCCTGCCGTCAAAAACACGCTTAGCCAGCGTGAACGCGGGTCAGAGTCAATCAGGACGCACTTGGCAAATAGGGTTAGCGGCACTGCCAGGATCGAGCCTAGGCCACCAATAACCATGGTCCAAAAAGCCAGTGACAAGAACGAAGTGGTGGTGTTCAGCCCCACCGCGTCGCCGGTGAACTTAGGCTGCACCAGGGACTGAATTACAAAATTCAGCATCGAGTAAGCCACAACCACCCACAATGCGGTCCACGGCCCATCAGCCACCAGCGCCAACAGGGCCGGGGGGATAACCCCCAAAACAAAACCAATGTTGGGCACATAGTTAGTGATAAAAGACAGCACACCCCAGGTGATAGCCAGGGGCACACCCAAAATCCACAGCGCAATCACGTCAAAGACGGCCACGATCAAACCGAAAATAGTCGAAACCATCCAGTAAGAGCGCACGGCCCCGCAAAAGTGAGCGACGGCGTCGTAAATGCCCGGCTTAAGCACCCGCAAAGAGCGCGCCCGCACCGCCACCGAGGAGGTGTCGAAAGCCAAGAAAAACACAGTCAGCAGCATCAGCAGCATCAGCGAACCAGTGGAAGTGACTGAGTCAACCACTGACTGGGCCAAGTTAAGCAGCTTAGAGCTGTCAAAAAGCGCGCGCCTGCTGCAGCAGCCAATCTTCATCCACCCCGAAACGTTTCACGCTGCGCATCACCTGATCAAAAAGCCCCGTGAACTTAGAGGCGTAATCAGGCAAAATCATGGCGAACCGGCTGATGGCCACCCCCATAGCCACCACCATGGCGGCAATAAATACATAAATCGCAAGGATGCCGGTGGTGGCCGCAAGCCAACGCGGCAGGCCCTTTTTTACCAGCCACTGCACGCCTGGGCGCACCGTGATCACCAGGGTTAAGGACAAAAACACCGGGCCCACAATTGAGCGAATAAAGTACAGTCCCAAGGTTGCCGCAGTGGCCATGGTCAACACAGTTAAAACCACTTCGCCCTGTGTACGCGTGTCACCGGTGCGGGTCACTTTCGGGCGTAGCTTCGCTATGGCAGCCTGCGAGCGGTTAGCGGCAGCTAGTTGCGATTTGCGGGTTTGCATTGCTAATGATCGCTTAGACATGTGTTTATCCAATCATGACCAAGCCCGCACACGCATTATCACGTTGCGTGTGCGGACACTTGCATTGCGCTCGCGGGTACTACGATGTTGCCTGTGCTGGCACTATGACGTTGCGCTTGCGGGGGTACTTGTGCCTGCAAAAAAAGCGTCGACGACGTCGTAGTAAGCCTGCGGATTAGCGCGCCTAACCTGGTGGCCAGCCCCAGGCATAACCTGACCGCAAATATGGGGGTTTGCTCCATAAGCTGAGCCAATAGCTGCGCCCCCACCCGCGCCTCGCCGCGCCGATCGCCGGTAAGCAGCAAGGTGGGCAGGCTAATGGACTCCATGAGCTGGGTAAATTCAACCTCGGGCGCCACCACGCCAGTGCCTAGCAGGGACTGATCCAGCTGCTGCGAGGCCCACAGGGACGGCAAAGCCTCCTGGGCGCTGGGCTGACCGGGCGTGCCCGCGTTTTCCAGCAAGGCCGCCAGCGAGGAGGGCAGATCCGCCAGGGTGCGATTGACATGGTTAGCCCGGGCCTGGCCTCGTCGCAGCAGTTCAGAGTGGCTGCGGGTGCCGTAGCGGGCCGGGTCCTCAAGTACCAGAGCGCTAACCAGGTCTGGGCGCTGGGCGGCCACCACGGCGGCTGTGGCCGCGCCCATCGAGTGCCCAATCAGGATCGGTTTAGGGCCTGCTGTAGGGGCGGGCTCGCTGGCCGCGCTAGTCTCGCTGGCAGCGCCTAGGCCGCTCTGGTCGTTAGGGGCACTGGGCCTAGCAGCGGGCGCGGCATTTTGGGCCGGGGCGGGGGTGGGTAGGTACTCAAGTACCTCGACGACGTCGTCGACTAACTGCTGCCCGGCACGTAACAGCTGCTGGGGCTGCCACCTGGGGGAGAGGCCGTGACCGCGCGCGTCCAGGGCAATAACTCGCCAGCCGCGCTGCGACCAGTGCGCGATAGACGGCCAGTTAGCCGCCGCCGAGGAAGTAATTCCGTGCAGTAAAACCAGTTGTGGGGCGCCCACAGGCCCAGCTTGGATAGAGGTAAGCACCCACTAATTATTTCTGAAATAGACTTAAGACATGAGTGAATTGGAACCCGGCATCGCTAAACCGCGCATGAACGTGGAGTCATTTAACCTTGACCACCGCCTAGTCAGCGCCCCCTACGTGCGTGTAGCCGACCGCAAACGCCTGCCCGGCGGCGACGAGCTAGTCAAATACGATGTTCGCTTTACCCAGCCCAACCAGGCACACCTAGAAATGCCGGCTGTGCACTCAATTGAGCACCTCACCGCCGAGCTGATGCGTAACCACACCAACAAACTGATCGACTTCTCACCCATGGGCTGCCAAACCGGCTTCTATGCGCTCACCCTAGGTCTAGAGCCGCCACAGTTCATGCAGATCCTGGAGGCCACCTTCCGCGACATCCTGGCTGCTGAGCAGGTGCCGGCAGCTAATGAAGTGCAGTGCGGTTGGGGCGCCAACCACTCGCTAGAAGCCGCCCAACAGGCGGTAAGTCAATTCTTGGCGCAGCGCGCAGTGTGGGGGCAGGTCATGGCCCAAGCTGCGGGTGAACCTGAGGCGCCGGCAGGTGAACCTGAGGTGCCGGTGAGTGAAGCCCAGGTGCCGGCGGGTGAAGCCCAGGCGCCGGTGAGTGAAGCCCAAGCTGCGGCAACCGAGCCCGCCAACTGAAGCAAGGAAAGGTCCGAGCCGTGAAAACTTGTAATTTCAACACTGCGACGATCATTCAGGTGGCCATGGATGAGGAACTAGCCCCCTTCCTGGCAGCAACCGAGCCCGCCAAATCGACCAGGTGGGCATGGAACAGCTACAGCTAGGCCATGCGGCAGTCTACGCACGCGTGCTAAGCCCGGCAGCCAGCGCGACTGAAGGCTCTGCTGAGGCGGCAGGCGCTGAAAGCGCGCCAAGCCAGACCCCGGACGCTGAAGGCTACCCGGTGCTGCTGGTGCGCTCCAAGATCGGCGGCACTAACGCTGCAGCCGCCCTCACCAGCGTAATCAGCCTGGTTTCCAAGCAGCCCCGGCTAGTTGTCAGCGCCGGCACCGCAGGTGGCCTCAAATCCGGCATCGCCGTGGGTGACGTCTGCGTCTCCACCACCCTGGCCTACACCGACGCCGACGCCACCGCTTTTGGTTACGTACGCGGCCAGCTGCCGGGTATGCCCGCCACTTACTCCAGTGACGACGTCGCCCGTGATATGGCCCTAGCAGCCAGCCCGGTCCTCAATGCGGCCACCCCCACCAGTGCGAACGCCAAAATCTACAGCGGCCAAATGCTGGCCGGCAACAGTTTTGTCACCGCCGCGAATGTGGGCGACACCCGCACAGCCTTCCCTGAGGCCATCAGCACCGACATGGAATCCACCCCGCTAGCGCAGGTGTGTGAAGCCTACTCGCTACCATTTATTGCCGTGCGAGGCGTCTCTGACCTGTGCGGACCCGAGGCCGGCGAAGACTTCCACATTGGGGTTGACGAAGCCGCCGCGCGCAGCGCCGCAGTAGTAACCCAGCTGGTGCGTAGCTACCTAAAGTAGAGGCCACATCCCAGTAAAGCTTTAATGCTTGATTAAACAAGTCAAAAGCTTCATCAGGGTCGCCTTGCTGGCGGGCCTGCTCGCCTTGGCTCCTGGCGAATTGCTTCAAGGTTTAGGTATTAACCTGTTTTGGTATTGATCAATATGCTGGCCTTTAGCCTAGGGAGCTAAAGGCCAGCTTTAATCAAGTAAACCTAGTTGGTGATTTCGCAGGCCTGGTAAATGTTGGTTAGCATCGCCAGGCGCTGCTCCAAGCTAGCCTGCTTGGGTACACACACCTTCGCCCCCAGGTAGTGGCAGCCCTGGTTTAGGGCCAAGCGAGCGCAACGCTTGATTTCTGCCTCACTCATCAGCGACGTCGGCTCATCCACCTGGGCCGGCAGGTGACCGTCAATCCAGCCATAGCCATACTGGGTTTCTTCCGGGCCAGCGCCAGAGAACAGCAAACCATCCAAAACCCCGCTCTCACCGGCTGCAAGCACATGCTGGTAGGCAGTTTCAGCCTGACGCCCCTCCACCACAGAGCGGCCCCAATTAATGTGCAAACCAATACCGAACTGGCTTACCACCTCAATCTCAGTTTCCAGCGAGAGGAAACCCTTTTCAGGTTTGCGCTGCTCAATGAACTTATCGCAGTGCTCAATCACCAATTTGGCGCCAAACCAGTCCCAAGTCAGCAGCTGCTCAAGCGAACGCTTAAAGCGTCGCCATCAGCCAAACCAGTAGGAGCCGAGTGCAGCTGCACCCGCGCCACCAGGGCGCGGCCAGAAAGCTCACATAGCTGACCCAAGTCGCGGTGCAGTAAGCGGGTGAATTCCAAAGCAGCCTGACGGCCGGCGTCGTCGGGAGAAGCTAAACCAAAGTTAGCGTCCTTCCAAACGTGCTGCATTGTGCCCGGAATAGCGGTAATAGTGTTGAAATCCCAGTGCTCAGCCAGGCGGCTAGCCAGCAGCGGGGCCTGCGTGGCCAACTGTCCGGGGTAAGGAATCTCCACGCCGCTAACCCAAGGCTGGGCGGCTAGCAGCTGATAGTAGTCAGCCTCCAGCTCCGGGGCGGGAAGCGAAGCATAAGCTCCAAGAACAAAAGGGGTAGCCATATTTAGTCATTCCTTAATGAGCTCGTCGTTGCCGTCTTCAGGACGCACATACTGGGGGTCAACCAGCTTCTGCAGCAGACGGGGAATGTTAGCGCCGATAGAAATCATGACCACAGCGGCAAAACCGAAGGACAAGATTGCCAGCGCAAAACCAAGCGAGAACTTGGCTGCAATAGCCGCGCCCAGCACCGGGCCAACCGCGCCACCCAAGGCACCCACGTTGTAGCAGAAGCCCAGGCCAGCGGCGCGCTTATCGACCGGGAAGTAGCTAGAAACCCACTTGGGCAGCAGGCCAGAAATACCCTGGCCAAACATCTGCTGGAAGAAAAGCAGGGCCGCAACCAGAACCACATACTTACCGTTCTGCATGAACAGCGGGAACACGATCGCCTGCGAAAGCAGCAGGGAGATTACATACCAGCGGCGCATACCAAACTTGTCGCCGGCAAAACCAGCAATGATGTAGCCAGCCGCGTTACCCAGACCAGCGAAAGACACCACGTTAGCTACCACGGTCTTGTCCATACCCACACCGCGCAGGTAGGTGGGCAGCAGGCCCTGGATCGGCCAGGTGTACATGAAGGAGGCGAAAATGGTCAGCATGATCGCGATACCAATCACCCAGCGCTTAGAGTCGAACTGAATGATCAGGTAAATGAAGATCGCGGCGCAAACAGCGCCCAAAAGCGTCACGTTCATGGCGCCGCCAGCGGCCTGTGTGAAGATAGCCAGTAGGGCAATAGCGGCAATAACCACCACGACGTAGTTGATTACCCTGCGTGAACCACCGAAGAGCACCGAGAGCATGTCGTTCTTCTCAACGTGACCCTGCTCCTTAGCTTCACTCCAGTCAGCAGCTTCAGGCAGAGTGCGGCGCATGTAGATAGCCACAAGGATAGGGACAATACCGGTTAGGAACAGGGCCCTCCAGCCCCAGCCCGGGTGCATGTCATCAACCCAGCTGACAAAGTACTTATCCACCTGAGCAGCAGCAATAACACCGAAAGCGTAGCCTGAGAGCAAGAAACCCGAGGCCTTGTTACGCATGTGCTTGGGCCAGGACTCAATGACGTAAGCGGCTGAAGCGGAGTATTCACCAGCCATAGCGAAACCGATAATCAGGCGCAGTACAAACAAAATCCAGAAGTTCGGGGCCAGTGCGCAGGCAATGGAGCCGAAAGCAAACATGAAGATCGACAAGATCATGGCGGGTTTGCGGCCATAACGGTCACCAACCGCACCCAGTACTAGGCCACCGATCCAGCGACTGATGAAAGCTGCCGAGATCAGCGAGGCACTTTCAACCAGGGACAGGTTGAAGGTCTTCGTAATAGCAGGTAGGGCGAAAGAAATGAGAACAAAGTCGTAGCCGTCTAGCAGAACGCCGATCCAGGCTGCGAAGAACGCTTTGCGGTCTTCTTTCGTGAGATATTGATACCAGCGCTTTGTTGAAGCGCCGCTTCGGGCGACGTACTCATAAGAGTGCCTTCCTAATAAAAATTCATCGTTGAATTAGGGCCTTGGTAGACCGGCCGTCTGACCCCCTAGTTGTCAGACAACTGGTGATGATGTTATAGCCGTCAGATTTTGAAGTCAACACCCTTTCTGACATGGGATTTTATTGATTCATCGAATCTAGGTTGCTAAGATGTCTGACAACTTCACAACGTGCATGGCGCACACTCTGCCCCGTAACGATGCGGCAAGCAGCGAACAATCAAACAGAAAAGGTGAAGATTATGCGTACCGACGCAACCACCCCCGAAGGGGTTTCCTGGGTTTTCCAGTTCCGCGCGCGTATCGACGGCGCCCTGATCCGCTTACACAGCTGCGAGGATATCGGCTGGGAACTGTTCATCCGGGCAGGCGCCCTGTTCCTGGAAGGCTCCACCAAATCCATGAGCTTCGCCCTAGACATGGAAGACACCGCCTCCCTAACCGACGCCACCTGGCACACCCTGGCAATCACCGCCACCAGCTGTGGCTCAAAGATTTACCTAGACGGCTACCAGTGCTTCTCAACTACCGCCGACCTTTCCCCCGCAGGCGGCGGCAAAGACGCCAAGCTGCTAGTTGAGCCCGGCGCCGGCCTGGAAATCCGCGAATTTAGCTCCCACGACAGCCTACTTTCCGCCCCCGAAATCCTGGCTCTTTCCCCCGCCCCAACCCCACTAATCGAGTTCGCTGCCGCCCACCTATCTGACTACGACGTCGCCGAACTATCTGAGCTAACCAGCGGCACCATCTTCGCCCGCTACCGGGTGCGCGGCCCCGGCCAACACGGCACCATCCTGGCCGCCGGCGGGGACGGAAGCGAAAAACTAAACCTGTCAGTAACTGAGCAGGGCATCGAATATAAGGTGCTAGGCCGGCGCGGCCAGTGGCGCACCTTCGTGGCGCACGGACACTGGGACCAGGGCCGCTGGCACGACGTCGTAATCAGGGTGGGTCACGGCGCCGTCCAGATCTACGTGGATGGCTACCTCGAAGCTCACCTACCCGGGCAGGTTTTCTTTGCCGGCGTGGAGGGTCTCGATGAGGTGGTTATCGGCCAAGACACCGCAGGTTCGCGCCTGTTTGGCGAGGTACGTAACGCCGCCATTTACACCAGCGTGCTAAACGACGCCCAGATCAAGAAACTCTCCTCCGTGGCGCCGCTAGACACCCAGTGCCTTTTTGACGCCGGCTTTCACAACTCCATTAGCTACCGCATCCCCTCACTAATCACCCTGAAATCGGGGGTTGTGGTTGCTGGAGCCGACCAGCGCGAAACCATCGCCAACGACTCGCCCAACTCCATTAACTTCACCATCCGCCGCTCCTTCGACGCCGGAGCCACCTGGGAAGACCTACAAACCGTGCTCAGCTACCCCGGGCATGGCGCCACGGGTGCCTCAGTGATCGACTCCTGCGTGGTGCAGAGCGCCGCAGCGGGCGGCTAATTGTCCTAATTGACCACTTCCCCGGCGGAATTGGCCAGCCCAACGCGGCCGCTGGGATCGGCGTCGACGCTAAGGGGCGCTACTTGCTGCACGACGGCGCCGGCAACCAATACACCTGGAACCAGGACGGCACCGTCACCGATGCGGCCGGGAAAAAGACGCCCTACCACGTCTCTGAGCGCGGCGACGTCACTATCAACGACGGCGGCGGGGAAAAGCCCGGCGGCAACGTGTTCCTGGCGGACGGCGAAGACCCCCACCAGAGCCTGTTGACCGCGCGTACATGCTTCCTGCAGATGATTTACTCTGACGACGACGGCGCCACCTGGTCCGCTCCCGTCAACCTCAACCAGGATGTGAAGGAAGAGTGGATGTCCTTCTGCGGCACCTCCCCGGGCACGGGCGTGCAGCTGCGCAGTGGGCGGTTGGTTGTGCCCATCTACTACAATGGCGAGCACAAGCGGCACTTCTCAGCTGCCGTCGTCTACTCCGACGACGGGGGAGCCACCTGGAAGCGCGGTAAATCCCCTAATGACGGGCGCATTTTTGAGGGCCGCCAGATTGACTCGCGCACCTTGGATACGGAGGCTGGCGCCACCCACGAAGCCACTTTGATTGAGCGCGCCGACGGCTCCCTGCTGATGCTTATGCGCAACCAGCACCCCAGTGGGAAGGTGGCCGCAGCAGTCAGCACCGACGGCGGCGAAACCTGGGGTGAGGTGTATTTTGCCCAGGAAATCACCGAGATTTTCTGTCAGCCCAACGCGGTGCCGTGGCCCAGCGAGGAGTGCCCTGAACGGGTGGTGTTCGCCAACGCCTCACAGATGCGCCCCTACCGAGGCCGGGGCGTGTTGCGTCTATCGGAGGACGGGGGACGTACCTGGATTGCTTCGCGTACCTTCAACCCCGCCCACTATGTCTACCAGTGCATGACTATCCTGCCTGATGGCATGTTGGGCCTGCTGTGGGAGCGCGAGATGCAGGGGCTGTATTTCACGCGTATCCCGCTGGAATGGATTGAGACCGCCAAACAGTAGCGAAGGTACCAGTCAGAGCTGCATGAGCGGGTGGCTACCGTAATTGGTGGCCACCCGCTTGTTGGGGGTTAGCGATAGTCCCCTAACAAAAACGTCAGGAAGGTGAACCTGTAGAGGTCGGCGTGTAGGGATATCATGATGTCATCATGTAGTGAAGGATGTGGTTTTCGTGGCTGATTTGGGTCGTTGGGCTGATACTGATTTGAGTGTTTTGTATGACATTTTCTATGAAACTGGTACGCGGCTTATGGGGGCGTTTGTTGCGTTAAGATATGCGGCGCAGGATGCAGGTGATGAAGAGCAAGATAGGTTTTGGCTTGGTGAGTCCCATCGGGTGAGGGATGCGCGTCGATCGGTTGATTCTAATGATCGTGCGGCGATAGTTGCCATGATGGAGGCTTTCAATCACGAGTTGCGGTATATCAACTATGCGCGTGGGGTGAAGTAACCATGGTTGTTGATGCAGTTACTGCTCGAAGAGCTTGGAATACTGCCAAGACTGAGCTTTTTGGTGGTGTGGTGCCTTCTGTGTCGCCGGTTTTAGTTTCGATTGGTGCCCAGCCTGGGGCGGGTAAAACTAGGGCTTTAGATGCGTCTTTAAGGACGTTTTATTCGGGGCAAACTTTTGTGTCGATTATTGGTGATGATTTTCGTAAATTTCACCCGGATTATGAAAAGTTATGTGCGTTGCCTGATCCGGAAGTTATGCCGCGTGAGACGGCTGAGTTGTCTGGCTGGTTGGTGAGGCAATCGTTAGATTATGCCTCTGAAATGGATATTCTTGTGTGGTTGAAGGTACGCTGCGTAATCCGGAAACAACTTTAGGTACGACTAGGCAGTTTGCTGATGCGGGTGCTTCTACTCATTTAATTGTGTTGGGGGTTAGTCCGGCAGAGTCGTGGAGTGGATGTTTAGAGCGTTATATTAATGCTTTAGAAGAGGGGCAAGCCGCACGTTGGACTCCGTTAGAGGCTCATAATGCTGGGTTGGAAGGAACGCCGAAAACTTTACGTGCTGCTGAGGCTGATTTATCGGTTAAGCGTATTAGTATTGTTGATAGGGCTGGAGCGGTTCATTATGACAATGAACGTGGTGTTGGTGGTCAGTGGTTAAAGCCTGTTGGGGCTGTGGGTGTTCTTGAGAATTTGCGTGGGAATGTGGCTAATAGGGCTGCGGTTATTGAGCGAATTGGTTTACTTCAAGAGCGTGCTGTCAGGTTGGGTGTGCCCGGTATTGTGCAAGATGGTATTAAACATGCGTATGTTTTAGCTAGGGGCGGTGGTGAGCAGTTGCATACTAAAGCGGACGTGATTGCTGGGATAAAAAGTAAAGCGCATGAGATCGGTGACAAAAAAGCGCGGCAACCATTGTCACATTCTATTGAAAGAAAAACTGGCCCTAAATTATAGGGTTAAGGCTTATACTTCGCTTTCGTCTATAACTAGTTTAAGTTCCCCTCTAATCCCAGAGTGGCAAGTAAGCGGGTGGCTACCGTAATTGGTGGCCACCCGCTTAACTTGGGTGTATCAGGCAGATTGGATCTGCCAACATCAGGGTTATTGTGCAAAATAACCCTGATGAGTGAGCTTGCTAGGAAGTCCCTAGTGTGAGGTGTTATCGACGTGCATCTACCCCATCAGTGGGAAGAGTACCGCCGATTAACCCTCTCTTCGGATTCCGCTGCGAGCTCTTCCACGCGCTTCTTAATAGCCTTCTTCATTTCTTTTCTAGAAAATTTAGGCGGCTTGTCGCCGGGCTTCCAGTGTCCCTGTTCTGGCTGCCAATCTTCTATGTGTGAATTTTCTGGGTCCCAGTATTCAAAATCCTTGGCCATGAGTGGTCCTCCTTGTGATCGGATTGATCTCTATTAATATAGTATTTTTTAGCGTTTGTAGACCGAAAGTAAAAACTAATTTCACATTCTGGACATAGTTATAAAGCCCTTTTCGAGAGCTAATTAGTTAACCAATAGCAGAGCTGTAAATTGCAGAGTAGCAAGTAAGCGGGTGGTTACCAATCTTTATGGTAGCCACCCACTTACTTGTGTGGTAGGCAGATTAGCCTTGCCAATATTGAGGTTATTGTGTAAAAACCCCAACGAGTGTGCTCGTTAGAAAGCCCCTAGTGTAGGGTGCTATCGACGTGCATTTACCTCATCGGCGAGGAGGGTAACGACTGTCAAGTTCCCTTAGAACTTCAGCAACCATATCTTGTGTACGCTTCTCGACGTACTCATTCACTTTCTTTTTAGAGAATTTTGGCATCTTGTCGCCGGGCTTCCAGTGGCCCTGCCCTGGCTGCCAATCTTCTACGTGTGAATTTTCTGGGTCCCAGTATTCAGAATCCTTGGCCATAAGTTGGTCCTCCTTATGATCAGGTTGATCTCTACTAGTATAGTATTTTTTAGTGTTCGTAGACTGAAAGTAAAAAATAATTTTACATCCTGGACATAGTTGGAATTAAAACCCTGTCCGAGAGTCAGTACAACGCGTCACCTGGTTAGCTATATAGCCTATCTAATTTTATTCCCATGGATAGTGAAGTAAGCCGCTCACTGATTTACGAAGTGATTCACACCAATCAAGCCAAGCGTTCAGTGCACTAATTCCTTGGTGGTCAGTTATTGCCCAGTCGATAAAAATAAATAAAAGAACCCCAAAGATAAGTATGTGAACTAGGCTCCAGAGCCAGCGAAAAACTCTATAAGTGTCAGGAACGTCGGCATCACTATAAATGCGGTCAGTGGGGTCGTCATCGTTCATTGTATGTTCACTTTCTCTTGTTATGAGTTGACGACTTTGGGGATCTGATTCTAAGAATTAGAGTCCGGACCCTTGCTGGTAGCTTCAGGTTTCAGTGAAGGCAATAGCTTAATTGGTACTTCTTGAGAACTCAGTACCCAGTCGATAACTCGCAGGGGGTTTAGCGGATCATGCAAGTCGCGCAAAACTAAAGAGTCGATCGCAAAGAAACGTACATCCCCAAAATCGCTCTCAATACGGCGAACAAAACCATCTTGTTCAATCCCAATCAGCCAATCACGCACAGTATCGGAAGTTTGTGGATCTAGAGATTTCCCGATAGGAAGCTTACGAAGCACATCAGTCTTTGTGAGAACTACGGCAAGGTGGCGGTTTCTAAGGTCCACAGCCTCTGAGTTAAGCCTGTCAACCACTGAAGCATAGGCTTCCTCTTGGTCACCGGTAGCAACCAAGATCTTAGATAGATCACGGGCAGTACTCATTTGTGCCTGTACGCGCGGTAAAGCAAGCGGATCAAGTACAAAGACCATTGTCGGTGCCGAGTTAACGTAAGTAAGCTCTTCGGTAGCCTGCAAGTTAGTGAAACTCTCGCCAGCTGCATCCATAACCTGCAACTCAACAATCTTGCCAGAGCCAGTTGTCAGCTGGAGCGGTCGTCCTTCTGGGCGCATAGTATGGATTGTTTTTCGGTGGCAGTGCCAGAATCCAAAGCTTGAGCGGAGGCTCGCAAGAAACCATCTGCCTCAAGATTAAGTCCCGTTAGTGAGCCATTAGTGGCTGCAAGTTGATTCCTTGTTGCTGTAAGTGCTGCTGCAAAGAAACGGGTTTTGCCGGCGCCAACAGATCCGAAAGCAGGGAGCTGAATAGTCATACGCGATCCACTACCTGCCACGAGCTGTGCCCCACAGCTGGGGCATAGTGCAGTAAGCATTTCTGCAGCTCCCCTAACCGTAGTTGGGAAACTAACTCCGCAGGCACAGTGACGTGCAAAAATACCAAGCGGCCCCGGAGAAATATCGTGATGCACAATTGTGCAATCCGGGTTAAGGCAGTGATAGACCGGCTGAGGGTTGGTCTCGTAGCAGTAGGGGCATTTAACGCTGGCCCGCAGTCTAGACATCCGAGCGTGGTCCCATAACCGATACAGCGATATAAATAGCAGCTGTAACAGGCAAACGATGCTACCAATAACAGCCATAACGAGTAGCCAAACTATGTAAGAAATGTATAGAACTACCACAAATGCGACATATGGGATGGGAATAAAAATAGCCCAAAGACACCATAAAGGAATTTTGGATAGGGGTCCAAATATATCTCCAAAATCATGAAGCCACTCAGGTATGCTGGGAGTAAGTGAATCATCTTGTTCCCAGATAAACATGTTGCAGGAATCTACTAATACTGTGCGCAGATCAGCATGCACGGCCATCGCATCAAGCTTTGCCTGATAGGGATTATATAAAGGCCATGCCTCATCCCAGCCAAAGTGCTTAGCAAACCCGCGCGGCGAGTGCTTAATAATGCGCTTTGTTTTCACCAGGTCTGGGTGAACTGCGCCCCGAAACTTGGACGCGTTTAATGGTAGCTGTTATGCGGCTTCCTGTAGGGCCTGATCCCGGTATTCTGCCGGGGTCAGGCCCTTGAGCTTTACTTGGCGTCTTGTTGTGTTCCAGTGCGTGATGTAGGCGTTGAGGTCGGCTTTGAAGCTTTCGAAGGTTTGCCAGTCTTGGCCGCGGAAGAATTCGTCCTTGAGGTGTCCGAAGACCTGTTCGGTGGCGCCATTGTCGATGCAGTTGCCTTTGCGTGACATGCTTTGGATGAAGCCGTTATCGGCGAGCGTTCTGATGTAGGTCTCGTGCTGGTACTGCCATCCCATGTCTGAGTGCAAGATCGGCTCGGCTCCTGCTGGTTTGGCGTCCATGAGTATCTGGAGCATCTCTTGTTGCTGAGCGAGGTTGGGGTGCATGGAGATGGAGTGGGCGACGATCTCTTTGCTGGCAAAGTCGTAGACCGGAGCGAGGTAGGCCTTACCGAAGGAGAGTTTGAACTCGGTGACGTCGGTACCCATTTCTGCCAGGGGCCGGTCGCCTTGAAGTCGCGGCCGATGATGTTGTCGAAGCTTTGTCCCACGGATCCCTTGTAGGAGTTGTACCTGTGGTAGGCCCTCTCGCGGCGTATGCCGCAGCGCAACCCCATCTCGCGCATTATCTTCAAGACCGTCTTGTCAGCAATGCGTTCCCCTTCCTCAGCGCGCAGGCACATGGCTACCTGTCTGTGACCGCACCCGTTGGGGGTACGCGAAAAGATCTGGGCGACCTTGGGACGTAGCTGCGCTCTGGTTGGCTGCTGGGGGTGAGCCAGCGCGTAGTAGTAGCTCGACCTGGCAAGGCCGGCCGCCTCGAGGAGATCACGCACCCTGTGTCCATGCCCTGAAAGCTCGGCGATCACTAGGGCTTTGTCCCGGTTTGGGAGCGCCTGTGCGCCTTCAGGGCAATCGATTTTTTTAGGTACGCCACCTGCGCCTCAAGCTTGCGCACGCGCTCGGCGAGTTCCTCCTCACGCGTTGGTGGCACCGCCCCCATACCTGATCCCTTTGGCCTGCCCTTGGGCTTGGGCATCAGGGCCTGCGCGCCGCCCTCGCGGTACAGCCTGCACCACTGCTTCAACGATGTCGCACTCGCAATACCGAAACGCGTCATCGCCTCAGGTTTACTCATCCCACCTTCAACCACGGCGCTCGCTGCGGCGACCTTGGTCTCATAGTCGTATCTGGCGTGCTTAACTCCCATGGCAAGAAGCCCGTCCTTCCCAATTACGCGGTACGTCTTCTGCCAGTGTCGCACGGTCTCAGCAGGCACACCCAGTCTCCTGGCGGTCAAACGATAGCTAAAGCCCCTTTCAAACATCTCCACCGCCTGCTCCCGAAGCAAACGATCATGCCTCAACCGCAAACCCGCAGACATGAAAAGCCTCCCATTCCCTGGACTTCAATTTCGATGTCCAAGAAACGGGAGGCAGTTCAGCCAGCCAGGGTGATAACACCCCACACAGTCCATAGGCCACCACCGATGGTTGCGAACTTAACGAAAAGACTCAGGGCCTGAGTCAAAATAGCGGTACCACCAGTAGGGGCAGCATCAGCAGCAAGAATCATTTCGGTAATCATTTCAATCTCCTTGATAAATCAACAGCACTAACCATCCGGCTGGGTGATCGCGCTAACCCTGGATCATACACGCATATGCGCATATGCGTGTATGTGTATTAAAGTTGTTGACCTCTGCAAACCCGCTGTGAGCAGGGGAAACTGAGGTTGCGGCCTAAGTGAGACAGGTTCAAACACTTATACCCGCTTTTGCGGGGAACCGTAATAAACACAATCGCCACCTTCCTGCCTTATCCCTGCTTCCGTAGGGAAAACAACAACGTTTTAAGGAAAATGGGGAGAGTTTGACCTGGTAGCTCCAGTGGCGGGGCTACCAGTGCTTTAGTGTAGTACTCGGAGGCTAAAAATTACCCATTATTGACCTTTAGTGATACTCGCCATATTCCCTACTTGAAGAGTGCGTGAATTTTAAGTGGGACCTTGGCTTTCAGCAGCGCCGAATCTAGCGGCGACTGCTAGGCAGCTTCAGGGGGCGAATAGGTTTTTTGTATGGCAGATATTGCGATGGAAGCTCGCCAGCTTAAAGGCAGCTTCAACAAGGGCAAGTTTGTGGCTGTTAACGGATTGAGCCTAGACATTAAATACGGCCAGATTCACGCCCTGCTAGGCCCTAACGGGGCAGGTAATGCCCGGCGTAAGTTAGTCCAGGTACTGCAATACGTACAGTTAGGCCAATGCGCTAGAGTTAGCCGACCAGATCAGCCTGATTGGCGTGGGTAAGCGAGTTACTGCCTAGCGCCGTCGTACACGAACGCAGGCCGGTATCTGCCCAGTGGCTGCACACTATCTATTGGCCCCAATAATGCTGGTGGCCACCTTAACTACCGCGCTGATCCAGTATTTAGCGCAGCGTGCTTGGGGCGGCCATAGAGCCAGTTCTATGAAATTTTTAGGGCTTCTATGAAGTCAAAATAGGGTTCTATGAAGTAAAAATGCCTTAAAAACGGCTTCTATGACATAGAAACCCCCTTCTATGACATAGAAACAGGGGTCTATGACATAGAATTAGCTCTATGATCAACGATCTTGAGGACCTCAAGGTTGATACTTGCCAAGTCGATGCTGACGGCAAACACTCGAAACATTCAACGTTCCAGATGCAGATGGTCAGGCGGTGGCTGATAGTTGCCGGGAAGATCTAGATGAAGAACTAGTCTCCCGTTATATTGCTGCTGTACGTGAAACCACCCCGCGACTGGTTAACGAAAACGACACAGATGTCCTTTACTACACTGGCGTCGTCGCAGACCGCGCGGGCACAGAGCTCACGGTGGCTGGCCTATATGCGTTAGGTGAGTACCCACAGCGGCTTCTACCTCACCTGACACTTACAGCGGCAGTTGAAGGTAAAGGTGATGGCAACACAGAATATGCACTGCCCATGGTGGCAGTGCGCGAGGTGATCGCTAACGCACTGGTTCACCGTGATCTGTCTGAAGCCTCGCGTGGCAAAGGCATTGATCTGAGAATCACCCATGATGGGTTCCGCCTGACAAATCCAGGTGGTCTGTGGGGGATCACGGTTGACCGGCTTGGTTCTGGTGAACATCCCGCAGTAAATGAGAAGCTCTATCAGATCTGCCGCAACGTCCAAGGCCATAATGGGCGAGTTATTGAGGCCATGGGCACAGGGATTCGTGAGGCACGTCGGGAACTGCGCGACGCCGGAATGGCTGAGCCACGCTTTTATGACAACGGGGTGTCCTTCACGGTGCGTTTCCCAAACTCGGCCCTAATTCCCGACGGCGATCTGACCTGGCTTGGTGGGCTCGGCTCAATTTTGGGCTTGAACCAGAACCAGAAAAAGGCGCATAGTCTCACGCCTGCCGATCGGGATAGTACCCGGGGCAGGCGTGAGATTATGTGGCTTAACGGCCGAGGCAACTAACTACATGTAACTATTTGCCAGACTTAGCGGCTTGAGCCAAAACCGTGGCGCGAACCGTAGCTGCATCCACATAACCCGGCATGACGGCGTCGCCAATAAAAGCAAAAGGCGTGCCGGTAATACCCACGTTATAGGCATCCTGACGCGATTTCTTAACCGCATCAACATTGGCCTGAGAGTTCATGTCAGTCTTGAACTTAGCCAGGTCGGGCACACCCGCCTGCTTAGCCAAAGCCACCAGCGACTCCTCAGTGTAGGTGGGGTGATCGCCATCCTTCGCACTGGCATAAGCCGCCCGCTCAAACTCCCAGAACTTACCCTGGGCTGCCGCCGCCAAACCAGCCTGGGCTGCCAGCGGGGAAGTGGGGCTGATCTGCGCCAAATCATGCCACTCGATACGCAAAGTGCCGTTATCGATCAAATCCTGCAGCTGCGGCTGTACCTGCTTAGCGAACTGCGTGCAGTACGGGCAGGCAAAATCGGAGAACAGCACCATGGTCACCTTCGCATCCGGGCGCCCAAAGCACGCGGGTCGTCGCTCTGGCGGCGGGCGGCATTAGCGATCACCTGCTTGGCGGCCTCCTGGGTGGGTTCACTTAGCGCCTGGGGAGTCTGGTTAGTGCCGACGTCGCTCTTAGCGGCGCCAGCCTGAGTGCCCGTGGTGGCGGTGGCCTGAGCCTGACCGGTGGTGGCCTCCTTATCTCCCCCCACTGCCCATAGCGTCACCAAAGCGCCCAGCAGCAGCGCGATCACCATGCACAGCACCACGATCAGCTGCTTCGCCCGCATCAGCTGCTTTTCCAGCTCAGCTGCGGTTTTGCTGCCGGTGGTTTTAATCTCCGACGTCGTAGCGGTAGGTTCACTCACTTAGCGGTCTCCTTCTCCTGGGCCTCAACCTCGTCACGTGCCGCAATGAATGCGCTCACGCAAGCACGCACATCCGCCTCACAGTGGGCGGCCGACAACTGCACCCTAATACGGGCCTGGCCGCGCGGCACAACCGGGAAGGAGAAAGCCGTGACATACACGCCGTGCTCCAGCATGGCGCTAGCGATCCGGGCGGCCTTAACGGCGCCGTCGTCACCAGGGAACATAACCGGCGTGATCGGGTGAGAACCAGGCAGCAGCTCAAAACCAGCCTCAGCCATAAGCTGACGGAACAGCTGGGAGTTAGCGCGCAGCTGGGCGCGCTCGGCGTCGGCGTGGCGGGCAATCTCTACCGCTTTAGCGCTACCACCCACCACAGCCGGGGCCACAGTGTTAGAGAACAGGTAGGGGCGGGCGCGCTGACGCAGCAAATCCACCACTTCCTTAGGCCGCTAATGTAACCACCGCTAGCCCCACCCAGGGCCTTACCCAGGGTGCCGGTCAAAATGTCTACGCGCCCGCGCACCCCTAGAAGCTCGGGTGTGCCCGCGCCGGTGTCGCCCACAAAACCGGTGGCGTGGGAGTCATCAACCATCACCAGGGCCCCAAACTCATCAGCCAAATCACAAATCTCAGGCAGGGGAGCGTAGTAGCCGTCCATGGAGAACACGCCGTCAGTGACAATCATTAGTCGCTTGCAGCCATTAGCCTTCGCAGCCTCAAGCTGTTTGCGCAGGTCAGCCATGTCTGCGTTGGCGTAGCGGAAACGCTGAGCCTTGCACAGGCGCACGCCATCAATAATGGAGGCGTGGTTGAGGGCGTCAGAAATAATGGCGTCCTCCTTGCCTAGCAGCACATCAAAAATGGCACCGTTGGCGTCAAAACAGCTGGAGAACAAGATGGTGTCATCCATTCCCAGCCACTGGGAGAGCTGCTCCTCCAGCTGAGTGTGGGGGGTCTGGGTGCCGCAAATGAAACGCACAGAGCTAAGGCCAAAACCCCAGCGGTCTAGCGCTTCATGGGCGGCCTGGGTGATACGCGGGTCGCCCGCTAAACCCAGGTAGTTGTTGGCGCAGAAATTTAGTGAATCCCCGGTGGTGGTGGCGATGTGGGCGCCCTGGGGGGTGGTGATTACCCGCTCGTGCTTGGTCAGCCCGGCGGCGTCGATCTCGGCCAAGGTGGCGGCCAGCTCGTCTTTAAAAGTGAACATGAAACTTTCCCTTTGAATAATTATGTGGTTATGCAGCAGCGTTGCTGGCGGTGGCAGTGGCAGCGGGGGCGTGGCGTGGGGCCAGGCCCTAGTGTGCCGGCGCCGCGCCTAGCAAGACTGCAAAAGCAGTAAGCGTGCAAAGGCGGCGCCTGGACGCACTGGTGGGGTCAGGCAGTCCAGTCGATAATGACCTTGCCGCACTTACCTGAACGGGCGGCGTCGAAACCTTCAGCCCAATTCTCCGGGGTGACTCGGTGGGTGATCACTGAACGGATCTGGTCACGCAGCTGGGGAGAAGAGCCCAGCATGAAGTCAGCCTTGTACCAGGTGTCAAACATTTCACGACCATAAACCCCCTTAATGGTGAGCATATGGGTGATTACCTGGTTCCAGTTAATGTCATAGCTGGCGCTAGGCAGCCCCAGCATAGCGATGCGAGCCCCATAGTTACACACGTCCAGCATCTGGCGGGTAGCGCTAGGGGCACCAGACAGCTCCAGGCCAACGTCGAAGCCTTCAGTGATCCCCAGATCCACCATAACCTCGCGTAGGTCTTGCTCACGAGTGTTTACGGTGACGGCGCCGGTCACCTTAGCCAGTGACAGGCGGAAATCGGATAGATCAGTGATAACCACATTGCGAGCGCCGGCGTGCTTAGCGATAGCCGCGCACATAACCCCAATCGGTCCCGCGCCGGTGACCAGCACATCCTCAGCGGTCAGGGGGGAACTGTAGGGCGGTGTGTACAGCGTTACCGAAGGGGTCAAACAAAGCCCCCAGGTCAGGGTCAATGTGGTCAGCCTGTAGCCACACGTTACCGGCGGGCACAACCACATAGTCGGCAAAGGCGCCGTCGCGGTTAACCCCAATGGAGTTAGTGTGCAGGCACATGTGGCGTCGCCCAGCACGACAGTTACGGCAGCGACCGCAAGTAATATGCCCCTCCACACTCACGTGCTGGCCGGGGGTTAGACGCAGGCCGTTAACCTCACCCACACCATCCATGCCGGAGACGCCCGGGCCAACTTCCACGATCTCACCGTAGAACTCGTGGCCTAAAGTCTGGGGTGGGTTAAGCATTTCAGCCGCAAAATCATCCCAGCCGGCTAGGTGCAGATCCGTGCCGCACAAGCCAGTGCGCATCACGCGGATCTTCACTTCCCCAAAGCCAGGTGAAGGTTCAGGAACCTCGGTTAGCTCAAGGCCAGGGCCGGGGGCGGGTTTAATCAAGGCGCGCATGGCTGCTCCCAACTAAAAAGAGTTAACCCCTTAAGTTTAGTTCCCGACCTTGTTATTTAGCTGTAATTTTCGCGTACTATTCGGACTGCCAGGCGTTCCAGAGATTGGCGTAGTGGCCTTTTCGCGCCAACAACTCAGTGTGGCTGCCAAGCTCAGCGATACGCCCGTCAATAACCACCGCGATCCGATCGGCGTCGGCGGCAGTGTAAAGCCGGTGCGCAATAGCCACCACAGTGCGCCCCGCCATGAGACTACCCAACGCATTCTCAGTGGCGTGAGCAGTGGTGGGGTCAATCAAGCTGGTGGCCTCATCCAAATCAGCGTATGCGGGTTAATCAAAGCAATACGCGCCAAAGCCAACTGCTGGGCCTGGGCGGGGCTAAGCGCATGACCACCAGAACCCACCGGCGTATCTAAACCCGCCTCCAACTCATGAGCCCAGGTGGCGCCAATAGCATCCAGGGCCTGCCACAGCTGACTATCACTAGCCTCAGCGGCCGCCAAGCGCAGGTTTTCACCCAAAGTAGCGGCAAAAACATGGTGCTCCTGGGTGACCAGGGAAATTTCCTGATGCAGCACGTGTTCAGGCAGCTGAGAAACCTCCACACCACCCAAAGTCACTGAACCCGAAGTAGGCGGGTGAATACCAGCCAGCATCCGCCCCAACGTGGATTTACCAGAACCCGAGGGGCCCACAATAGCCAGCCGCTCACCAGGAACCAGATCCAAATCAATATGGTGCAGCACCGGGTGACCCTCACGGTAAGCATAGGAGACGTCACGCACCTTAATACGATTATCTTCAGGCAGCTCATCGGTGGTTTCAGTTTCAGTAGGCACCAACTCCACGCCCACAATACGCCCAAAGGCAACCGTGGCGCTTTGCACCTCATCGAGCCACACAATCAGATCAAACACCGGCACGCGCAGGTTAAGGCCATACAGCGCCAAAGTAGTGATTGCCCCCAGGTCAACCAGCTGATGCTGGTGCAGGTACAGACCCCAAACCAACACCGCCAAAGGTGAAAGCAAAGTGAAAATATTTAGCCAGAAAAACGCCTTACCACGCAGCGCACCGGCATAAACATCCACCGCAAACAGCTCTTTAGTGCGAGTAAACAGGTAGTGGCTACGGCGCGCCCCCAGATTAAAGGCACTAACCGTGTCAATCTGGTCAATACTTTCAGCAATTACCCCATCAATAGTGGCGTACTGGGAGCCAACCGTACGGTAGGCGGGCACGGCATAGTGCAAATACCAGCGCACAGCCGGAATACAGGCCAGCAGCGGCAGCCAAATAGCCAGGCTCAGCAGCGGCGCGGTGATTGTGGCCGCAGCTAAAGTCACCACCAAGGTCACCGCCAGCGTCATCAGCCGGGCAATACCGCGTTGAATCACAAACTGTAGTGAACGCAGATCATGCTGGGTGCGCCCCAGCAGGTCACCCGTGCCCGCAGCCTCAATCACCCCTAGGGGTAGGCCAGTGATTTTTAGCCAGCAGATCTTCACGCAGCTGGGCGAAAATTATTTGCCCCAGTACGCGCGCACTCCACTCACCCAGGCCCGTACACACCATGCCCACGCCGGTAAGCACCAAAGCCCACACCACCAGGGTAGTTACCTGGCTGCTCAAAGCACTGGTGGGGATAGTGGCGCTCGCGGAGGTCACTAGGTTGACGATTTTGCCCACAATACGTGGAATCATCACGCCGGTGGCTGCCCCGGCCAGCTGCACGGCAGTTACACCGGTCAGTGCCAACCAGTGGTGGCGCATCAGTCCAGCGGCAGCGCGTCCCGACTGGCGCGAGTTAGCTACAGGAAGTCGTTTCATCAGCGCTCCTGTCCGTGGTTGGGCTCGCTGTGGGCGCTTTGGATGCCCTGGGCACGCTCCACTACCGCCCGGTAGGCGGGTACCTGCTGACGCAGCTGGTGGTGGGTGCCACGAGCCACCTCGGCGCCGTCGTCATCAATAAAAATAACCTCATCGCAACGCCCCAAAATCAGTGGCGAAGCGGTAGTAATAACCGTGGTGCGTCCGGCGCGCGCAGCAGCCAAATCGGCGGCAATATTGTTTTCAGTGTGCGAATCAAGCGCGCTAGTGGGCTCCAGCAGCACCAACACGGGGGCGCCAGTTGCCAGAGCACGGGCCAAAGCCAGACGCTGACGCTGACCGCCAGAAATATTGCGAGCCTTCTCATTCAAAAGCCCATACAGGCCACCCACCGAATCCACCAGGTCATCGCTGTGGGCCAGGTCCAAAGCCTGCTGAGAGCGGGCCTCAAGCTCGCTGGGCAGATCAGCAACAGGGCTTGTGGCCATCACCCCCGAATTGGCGTGCCCCTGCTGGGCCACCAACTCCAAGGTGTCTTGCGCCTGGGGCTTGGGGGCGTCATTACCCAGCACCGCCTGGTAGAGCGGGCCGGCAAAAGCCTGGGCGGTGGTAGGTGAAACCACCACAGTGCGACGCACCTGATCCAGCGGCAGGCTACGCAAATCTACCCCATCAAGGGTGACAGTATCGGCGTCGTCGAAACGGCCCAGGCGCATGGCTAGGGCGGCGCTAACCTCGGGGGGAGGGAGCCACCAGCGCAGTTAACTTACCGCCGGCGATAGTGACCCCGCTGGCGCCGTCATGCAGCGCCCCTAGCGAGTTAAGCTCAAGCGGCTGGCTGGCCTGGTCGTTTACGTGCGGCTGGATGTTCAGCAGGCGCAGCACCTTACGCATAGACACGCGTGTGAAGGCGTTGACCACCACCAGCTCGGTGATAGCCCGCATGGGCAGCAGCAAGAAACTGGTGTAACCAAAGAACGTCAGCAGCTGGCCCGGCTGTAACTGTCCAGAGAGCACCTGCTGAGCGCCCAAAGCCACCACGGCGGCGGTCAGCAGGTAGGGGCGGCCTCAGAGAAAACCGCCAGGGCCGCCTGGGAGGGAGCGGCTTCAATGCCCACCTGCTTAACGCGCTGGGATTGGGCCCGGTAGCGCTCGTTGAAGGCGTTCTCGCCGCCAATGCCGCGCAGGATCCGCAGGCCGACGACGGCGTCCGTGGCCACGTTGGTGAGCTCACCGTTTTCTTCACGGATAGTGCGGATACGTTTTTCGATTAGCTTGGAAATCCAGCTGATAAGCACCGTGATAATGGGCAGGGCAACCAGGATGGTTAAACCCAGCGACAGAGACTGGGTCAGCATCAGGTAAATCACCAGTATCAGCGCCGGCACATAAGCCAGCAGGTTGCATAGCGACACCATCCACAATCCCAGGTTTTCTGGGTCGTAACCGGTTGTGGCCACGGCGTCACCTAGGGAAATATCGCGTTTCATGGCGCTACCGAGCTGGCTGGTTTTGCTTAGTAGCATGCGCATAACCAAAACTTCATGCATCACTATCAAGGCGGTGTAGTTCACGGTGCGCCAAGAACCCACCAGGGATGTCACTAGGGATAGTAGAACTAGTGCAGTTACCGTCCCACGTAAGCTCACCCCGGGGGTGAGGGCGTCGTCGAGCAGAGTACCTAGCAGCTTGGGGATTAAGACAAACCCAATGCCTTGAAGCAGGGTTAAAACTAGGTAGAGGGCCAGAATTTGCCAGGATTCTTTGTATAAATAGCGCCAAATACCGCCAGCTGTGGTGGGTAGAGGATCCGGCAGCTGTTGGGAGCGACTAAAAAAATTTACGTACCTGCTGGTAACCGATATTTTTTTCATGATCTCTACAGAAAGTAGGGCTACGACAAAAGTAGGGGGAGAATTTACCCTAAAATTGAAAACAGCCCGCGGCCAAAGTTTAAACAGTGACGGCGAGCTGCTGGCGCGCCCGAAGGGACTCGAACCCCCAACCTTCTGATCCGTAGTCAGACGCTCTATCCATTGAGCTACGGGCGCATGTCGTTTCCGACAAGAAAGAACTTTACACACCTATATACGCGGGCGCAAATCCAAATGCTGTGACCCTGAACATACTAGGTTTTGGAAATAAAAGGTGGGGGGGCGACTCTTTCGAGCCGCCCCCCACAGTTAAGTCAACGCGTTAGCCGCGCTGTTTAACTGAGATCAGGCCTCGCTACCGGCCTCAGCGTCGCGACGCTTGCGCAGGGCCAAGGCGCCTGCACCAGCTGCGGCCAGGACCAGCGCACCAATGCCAATGGCGATGGTGGTACCGGTGCGGGCCAGCGGCTCGCGATTGTCGTTACCCTTGCCGGGCTTACCGGGCAGAGCAGAGGGCTTGCCGCTGGGCTTGCCAGGCAGGGCAGAAGCCGAGCTGGAAGCAGACACACTCGGAGCAGCGGTGGGCTGAGCCGGGTTGGTCGGAGCAGCGGAGCCAGTGGGCTGCGCGGTCGGAGCGGCAGAGCCGGTGGGCTGTGCGGTGGGGGCAGCAGAGCCGGTGGGCTGCGCGGTGGGGGCAGCAGAACCGGTCGGAGCAGCGGTGGGCTGCTCGGTGGGAGCAGCGGTAGCGTCACCAGCAGGGGTGCCGGCGATGCGCAGCTCGGCTACGCCAACCTTGCCCTTGTCGCTGGTCAGGGTGATGCGCACGAAGCGGCCCTTAGCGCCAGACTTGAGGGTCAGGTCCTGGGGAACCATTGCTTCGCCGCTGAGGCTGCCAGAGCCAGCGTCGGTCCAGGTCTTACCGTCAACGGAGACCTCGGCCTTCCAGCCGGTGGCGGGCATGGAGTCCACGCCGTCGTTGCCCTGGTTGGGTACGTACTGCACCTTGGAGATGTTGTAGACCTTGCCGGCGTCCAGAGTGATCGGGGCGCCAGAGGAAACCACAGCGTAGGTGAATACGTTGTCGTCAACCATTGCCTCGGGCTTGCCGTTACGCGGGTCAGCGTCAGAGGTAGAAGCGTCCGCAGTGGCAGTGGTAGCGGCGGCGGTAACGTCGCCACTGGCCTTAAGGGTGATGGTGGGCAGATAGTCGCTACGACGCCAGTCAATGGTGAAGTCGTTGCTCATCCAGATGTTGTACTGCTCAAGCACGGTGGTGTCAGCGCCAGCGGGGGCGTTGAGCTCCCACAGCTGGTAAGTACCTTCAGGAGCCTGCTGGAGCTGGTTGTTAGCGTCCAGGTAGGAGCCGTCCCAACGCACCAGGCGGGTGCTAGTACGGTTCCAACCCTTGTCACTCATGGAGATGAAGACCTGGTCAGACAGGACCTCGTACTTGCCTTCGCCGGTCTTGCGCATAGCAACCAGGCCGGAGCGGATCAGCGGTACGTCAGCCTTGAAGTAGACGTGCGGACGGTCGTTGAACATGGTGAACTGGTGGCCAGCCTTGTTAACAACCTTCAGCTTCTCGGTAGCCAGAACCGGACCGGTCTTGTACAGGGTCTTGGACTCGGCCAGGTTACCGCCTACACCCACGAACGGGATGCGCAGGGTCTGAGCAGCGTTGTCCGGGGTCAGGGTGACGTAACCACCGTAGAAGTCACCGTTGCCAATGCCCTCGGGGGCGCTGACCTTGACGGCAACCTTGGCGGAAGAACCAGCCGGAACGGTTACCGAGGTGCCATCGGTGGAAACGGTGGCGCCGTTGGTGGTGCCACGGGTGGGCTTGGAGGACTCACCAGTGGTGGTGACGGTGTCCACGTGACCCAGCTTGTAGGTCACAGCCTCAGAACCAGAGTTGGTCAGGGTGATCTCGTGGGTCTTTTCACCGGCAATCTGCTGGCCCAGGTTCAGGCGAGAAACGCTCGGCAGAACCTTGGTGGAAGCAGCGCGGTAGACGTCGATCAGACCGGCACCCTGACGGGCGGTGGGCTCAAGCAGGCTCTTGTCGCCGTTGCCCTCGCTCCACAGACGCGGAGAACCGGTGGACTGCAGACGTGCGCGCACGCCCTCACTGGTGCTGGCGTTCTTGGCGTCCTTGAGCTCAGGGTGTGCCTGCAAGATCAGGGCAGCTGCACCAGCAGTGTAGGGGGTAGCCATGGAGGTACCGGAAATGGTGTTGAACGGACCGCCGTGGTCAAGCGGCCAGGTGGACCAGATCAGACCACCGGGGGCGGCTACATCCGGCTTCATTTCCAGCTTGCCGTTCAGACCCCAAGAGGAGAAGTCTGAAACCAGACCACCGGTGCTGACCGGGCGGTCGCCGAAGGTCTCACCGAAGGTGACAGTGGTGTCAGCCTTGAGGGCTGCACGCAGAGCGTCACCGTCAGCCTGGGTGATGGAAACACCGGGGATCTTTACCGGGTCGGTCTCGTTGGCCAGGTTCATGCCCAGCGTGCCGGCCTGGTTGTTGTCGATGATTACACCGACGGCGCCAGCCTTCTGAGCGTTAGCGGCCTTGGTGCCGAAGGTGCAGCCACCACGGCGGATAAGCACGTACTTGCCCTTGAAAGCGTTAGTGTCGCTGGGGGCGGTGCACAGCTTGCCGTCTTCAGAGTCAGCCTCACCGGAGGCGACGACCGGGTAAGCAACGTTGGAGCGAGCGAAGTCGCCACCGTTGCTACCGACGTTGTAGAAGAACTTGTTGTCTACACCGGTGGCGGTGAAGTAGTAGTTGGTTTCGACGGTGTTGTCCACACTGGCGACAGTGATGGCCTCGGTGGCAGCACCAGGAGCACCCAGGGTCCACAGACCGTCAGCGCCGTCGTTACCCTGAGCGATAGCCACAACCACACCAGCGTCAACCATGGTCTTTACGGCCTTGGTGGTGGGGTAGTCGGGCAGAACCATGTAGGCAGCACCCAGAGACATGTTGACTACGTCCATGCCGTCCTTGGTGGCCTGCTCCATGGCAGTGATGATGATGTCGGTGCTGGTCTTGCCGTCACAGCCAAACACACGGTAGGCAGCCAGGGAAGCCTCAGGGGCTACACCGCGAACCTCGGTGCTGGAACCAGCAGCGCCGCCACCGGCAGCAATACCGGCAACGTGGGTACCGTGACCGCCACAGTCATCCGGAATCGGGTCCGGCTTGGGGTCGTAGGTGCCGTTCGCGCCGTAGTCGTCACCAACGTAGTCGTAACCAGCGATGACGCGAGAGTTCGGGAAGCCTACAGCGCCGTCAGCCTTGGCGCCGTCGCCCTTTTCACGGGAGGTGCCGGAACCAGAAACGCCGGTACCACCGAATTCACGGTGGTCAATGTCAATACCGGAGTCGATGATACCGATCTTGACGCCCTTACCGGTCAGGCCAAGTTCGCTCTGAGCGCGGTCAGCGTTGGTCATACCCAGGGGAGCACCCCAGGAGTACTTGGTTTCACCTTCGCTGGTGGTCAGGTCCTTGGAGGTCTTGACCTCGGGACGCGGAACCTCGATAACGGGCTGAACCTTTACAACGCCAGGCAGCTTGGCCAGCTGAGCGGCCTGAGAGTCGCTGACGGTAACGGAAACACCGTTCCAGACCTGGTCATAGTTATTGGTGATCTTAGCGTTGATGCCGGCGTCCTTGATGGCCTCGGCGAGCTTGTCCTGCTGGGTTTCGATAGAGGACGCGCTACCACCGTCGGATACCGAAGGCGCAGACAGGGTTACTAGCCAGTGGCCGGGCACATTAGTGGCCTGGGTGCCATTGGCAAGCTGCAGGGCTGAAGTGAAAGTCCCTGACGGAATATTTGCGGTAGGAGATGCCACAACGGGAGCCGCAAGCGCGCAGGCAGTTGCCACGCTCAGCGTAAACGCCGTGATCCTCCTCCGGTTCAAACTGGGTTTGAGCACTGGTTTCTCCTTGCTATGCGGGAGTTTATGTAGATTAGCTACACAACCACCCTTAACCTTGCCACATCTCTAAGCGAAATTGTGGCGAGTTTTCATAATCTGAGACGTAAACCGGCGAATTTAATTATCAAAATTCGCCGGTTTATCGCATCAGAATCTCACTTAACAGTGACTTCAGTACTAGTGAGAATGTCTTTACCGCCCTGCTTGAGGATTACGCTTAGCTTTGCGCCAGAAGGTACGTCCTTAAGCGAAACAGTGGTGCGGGTTTGTAGGTTAGCACTGACATTGTAGGGACCACGCCAGTAGCTGTACCAGTATGTGGAATTACCCTGCTTCTTAGTGGTCACCCACTTGATGGTGATCTGGTAGTCACCCTTGAGGCCGTTTACCTGAACAATAGCGTCCTTGTTGGATACGGCGTTACCAACAATGAACACGCTAGCCTTGCTTTCTTGCTGGCTGAGCACGGTCACGGAGCGCTTGAACTCGGTGGAGTTACCAGCCTTGTCCTTGACCCTGTAAACCACAGTCTGGGTGCCCGGACGAGAGGTGTTCAGGTTGTTAACCACGGTGATGGACTTGGTGACGTCGCCGTCGCGGTCATCGAAAGCGGTAACGCCCTCAAGCGGGTTGAACTTGCTGCCGTAAGCCACCTTGGAGGTAGCGGGCATAGAGAAGACCGGGGCGGTCTTGTCAGCGCTGGAGGACAGGGCGTCGCCGCTCAGCGAGCTGAACAGACGCACCGGGTAGGTCCAGGACTTGCCCTTAGCGGTGATCTTAACGGTGTAGGTGGCTACCGCGTTGGCGGCCGGCTTGGCTACAAGCGCGGGGGCTGCGAAAGCCACGCTCTGGTAGCCGGAGGACTCGCTGATGCCGGTGGTGCGGGCCGTGGGGCGAGTTACGGTGCCGTTGGGGGCGGTGATTTCCACCTGGGCGCCCTCAAGCAGCTTGGCTTCGCTGCTGAGAACCGAAAGTGACCACTCGGCGTCCTTGCTCATTAGCGAGTAGGGGAAGTAACCGGCGGCGGGCCACTCCATGGTGGCCGGGCGCTTCACCTTGGAGTCAGGCTGGGTGATAGAGCCGGTCTCGTAGGACATGTCGGCAAAGCGTGAGCCGTGTGCGTAGGAGAGCACCACCTGGTTGACGCTGGAGCTGCGGGCAGAGCTAGAGCGGCTAGCGCCTACAGCCGTGTAAACCAGGTTGGGGCTGAACATGTACATGCGGTGGCCCAGGCTGGATACGCCCGAGTCGGCAGCCAGGTTGTCAGCGTGGTAGGCCATGGTGGCGGACTGCCAGGTGGTCCAAGACAGCAGGCCAGAGAGGGTGGAGCGGACACCACCGGCGGTGCTGCAAGGCCAGGTGCCGTTAGGGCCAGGACGGAAACGACTGTTTCCCTTCTGGGTTTCAGGCTTTAGACCGTGGCTGATGCCGCTGGCGGTGGTCATCGCGATTGAGCCCTCCTGGGCTTCGCGGTGAATGGTCTCGTTGGGGCTGAGCTTGGTGGCGCCAATGTTGTTGAAGGCGCGCAAAGTGTTCAGGTAGTCAACGTAGCCCTGACGTGCGTCCTGGGGCAGGGGTACGTAACTGCAAGAGTCAGTGATCTGCGGGGCGACCTGCTTACCTAGGCTCTGCACCTGCTGGTTTAGCTTCTGGGCCTGAGACCAGGAGGTGGTCATGTCCACCACCTGCGGGGTTGCCGACGACGTAGCTGCCGGTAGGGCAGTGCCTGCCTTGGGGGAGGCGGCGGCAGTCGGAATTAACGCACTAGCGCTCATTGCTAGAGCGAGGGTGAAAACCCCGTATTTACGTAATTTCTGCATTATACCTACTAAAAATTAGCGAGCAGTACCGGAAAAATAGTTGCATCGTAAGCTTGAGGTAGACGCCAGTGAACCTGGGAAAGCTCTGAAAATGTCTGTGCAAACAGCTATGTTTTGGCGCAAATCTGGGCTGCTTGGGTGACTAAAAGCCCAGCTGGCGGGGTGGTGGCGAGGACGACGGCGCCAGCTTGGATGGCGGGGTGGCTGGCTGGTTGGATGGCCTGGGCAGCTCAGGGAAACGGCTGCCCGAGGCAACAAAAACCCCGCCGTGGCGGGGTTTGGTGGCGGAGACGGCGGGATTTGAACCCGCGAGAGGCTATCAACCTCAACCTTCTTAGCAGGAAGGCGCACTAGGCCACTATGCGACGTCTCCAAACGGTCAACGACCGCGACTAAGCCTAGCTTAAAAATCTCTCTCTAGCAAAGCGATTTAAACCGGCCGGCGGAGAGGAGGGGATTCGAACCCCTGGTGCCCTTGCAGACACAACGGTTTTCAAGACCGTCACATTCGGCCGCTCTGTCACCTCTCCAGCTGGACCTCCACAAACGCCACAGATCCTTATGCGTTTCCGGCGGTCAGCACGCGTAACTTTATCACGCACTACTAACGGTCTAACAGGCCATCTCGCAGTGCGCCGGGTAGTACCGGCCACACCGGCACGCGCGGAATCAAAGTTGCTTGCAAAGCATGGTAAATGTCCGGGTAGCCAGCCCAGGTGCGGGTGGATGGTTGGTTAGTTTGATCCAGCTCATGCACCCAGGCCCCAGCCTGGTCTAACGGTGCGTTTTGCGGGTCAATTTCGGCCCGGGTAAAGGGGTCCCCACCACCAATAATGTATTGCTCACAGTAATCCCAGGCGCTGCGGTAGGCGTGCTCCAAATAGGCCATGCTGGTGGCCTTAGCGGCCAACGGTACTGGCTCGTTAACTAGCGCACAGTGCAAGGCGGCGGCGGCACTAATAGCTTCACAAGCCACCCAGTGCATACGCTCGTGCACCACCGGTGTGCCCACAAAATCAACGGTGTAAACAAACCCGGGGGCGCCGTCGCGATTCCAACCATCAGCGCGCGAACGGGTAAATAGCTCCAAAGCAGCCGGCAGCATCCAATCCGGCGCCTCCAAACCAACCTCTTGCAAAGCCGCCCGCAACTGCACTGTCAGACGCGCCCACTCCAGGCCGTGACCGGGGGTGATACCAAAGGGGCGGAAGGGATGGGCTACCTCATCAATGTTGTAGTCAGGATCCGGCACCCAAGTGGTGCTGTAGTGCTCAGGGATACGCCAGCCGTGGGCGCGGGCCTGCTGGTTAATAGCAAAGTCCACAATCCCCAGGGCGCGCTCCAACCAACGGTCATCACCGGTGGCGTCCGCAATAGCCAGGTAGGCCTCCACCGTGTGCATGGCGGCGTTAATACCCCGGTAATCCTCCGGGTCAGTGAAATCTAGGGCATAAGACTCGGTGGGCATGGACTGGGAGTGGTCAAAGAAGTAACGCTCATGCACCTCCAGGGCCCGCTTAAGCAGGGCCGTCGCCCCCGGACGCCCCGCCGCCAGGGCCGTAGCTGCCCCCAGTAGCACGAAAGCGTGCTGGTAGCACTCTTTACGGGTAAAACCGGGGGCCACGCGGCCATGGCCGTCCTCATCTAGCTCACCCTCAATGGCGCTAAACCAGCCCCCATTGGTTTCATCCCAAAACGCGTTAGTTAACGCCTGCACCCCATGGTCGGCGTAGCGCCGGCACCCGGGCACACCCAACAGCACGCCCACGCTAAATACATAGGTCATGCGCCCAGTAATCCACAGCTCTACCGGTCGGGAAGAATCAACGACGCCGTCGGGACCGATCCAGCCAAAACCACCGCTCACCCAGCTACAGCGCGCAAAATCCAGCAAAGCCTGAGTGTGCTGACCCAACCAGCGGGTGTGTTCGGGGGAACCAATCCATTGCAGCGCCATCGCGGCCTCCTGGTACAGATAAATATTTGCCTAGCGGCTCTTGCCTTAGCGGGCGTGCGTGGGCTGAAAAGCGCCACCAGGCAACAAAGCAGCAAGGCAGCAAGCTTGAGCAGCACCCACTATGGCGCCTGCTAGCCACAGCCTACCGTCAAAACCATTGCAGAAAGTAGCTTTATGCACATTTGGCAAGCTTTAGTGCTTAAAGCCTTGAATCAGCCTAAATTTAACCAGTAACCTACCGTGGATTTTGGCTACCTTTTGGAAGGAAACCCATGAGCTCGTCTCATCCCGGCCACAACCCGGCCGCAGCCTCATCATCTCCCGGCGCATCCAGCTCCGGTGCATCTGCCGGTTCCGGCGCACCCAGCTCCGGCGCACCCGCCCCGGCAACTGCTGACGCGGCAAATTCTGCACAAGATCTAGACGCACTCATTTCCCAGCACTCTAGTGCCATTGACGAAGACTATTCCTTCGAAGCTGTTCCCACACAAAGCCGACGGTCATTTTGGGCCGTCGGTTTTGTTATGTTGGGCTTTACCTTCTTCTCCGCCTCTATGAGTGTGGGCGCCAAACTCGGCCAGGGCCTAGATTTAAATGGCTACATCCTGGCTGTGCTTATTGGTGGCGCAATTTTGGCGGTTTACACCGGCGCGCTGGGTTATATCGGCGCGAAAACCGGTTTGAGCTTTGACTTGATGTCTCAGCGCACCTTTGGGACTAAAGGTTCATTCCTGCCTTCAGCCCTGATCAGCCTGACCCAGATGGGTTGGTTTGGCGTGGGCGTGGCCATGTTCGCTAAACCCACCGCCGAGCTGCTGCACGTAAACGTGTGGGTGATTGTGATTATTGCTGGTGGGTTGATGACCGCCAGCGCCTACTACGGTATTAAAGCAATTGAAATTGTTTCGTTCATTTCCGTGCCCCTGATCGCTATTTTGGGCACCTACTCCATGGTTAGTGCCACTGCCGACGGCGGTGGGCTGTCTGCTATCTTCGCTAAAAGCACCGGCATGGGTGTGGTTAGCGCCGTGGGCCTAGTGGTGGGCTCCTTCGTTTCTGGCGGTAGCGCCACCCCTAACTTCACCCGTTTCGCTAAATCCACCTCCTCCGCCGTGATCACCACCGTGGTGGCTTTCTTCCTGGGTAACACCCTGATGTTCTCTTTCGGTGCGGTAGGCGGCGCGTTTACCGGCAAAGACGACATTTTCTACGTGATGATCGCCCAGGGCCTGGCCATTCCCGCCATTGTGGTGCTGGGTGCCAACATTTGGACCACAAACAACAACGCCCTGTACACCACCGGTTTGGGTTACGCCAACATCACCAAGATCCCCAAGAAGCCGCTGGTGCTGGTGGCCGGCATCCTGGGCACGCTGGCTGCCCTGTGGCTGTACGACAACTTTGTGGGTTGGCTCAACATTTTGAACGCCACTTTGCCGCCCGTGGGCACGGTCCTGATTGTGGATTACTTTGCCCGACGCCGCTCCTACAGTGCGGGGATCGTGGCCTTTAAGTGGGTGCCGGTGCTGTCTATCCTGGCCGGGGCCCTGGTGGGTTGGTTCGTTAAAGACCTAGGTATTCCCGCCATTAACGCCATGGTGACCACGGTGGTGGTGTACCTGGGTGGGATGGCCCTGGAGCACGCCCTGGGCCTGGAATTCACTGTGGGTGAGCCGCAAGACCTGTAACTGTGCTGGCCGGCTGCGCTAGTGGCCAGGGCTGCAAGTTAGCCGGAGCTACAGACGGCGCCCCGATTTGGGGCGCCGGCCCGGCTTGAGATGCCGGCCCGGCCCGCTATAGCCGGGGCTAAGCCCAACTAAACGGCGACGTCGTCCCCACAGGCCGGGCGGCGTCGTCGGCCTTAAAAACCAGCGAAGGGAAGAAAATGAACTTACTGATTAAAAACGTACGCATCGAAAACGCCCCCCAGCTAACCGACATCCGCATCAAAGACGGAAAGTTTGCGCAGCTTGAGGCGGGCTAGAGGCGCAGGGCGGGGAGCAGATCGTCGACGGCGGCGGGCGGCTAGTACTACCGCCCTACATTGAATCCCACGTGCACCTAGACTCGGCGCTAACCAGCGGGCAGCCGCGCTACAACGAGTCCGGCACGCTATTTGAAGGCATCGAAGTGTGGAGCGAACGCAAAAAGTCGCTCACCTACGCCGACGCCCACGAGCGCGCCCTGGCCGCAATCCGCCAGCAAGCCAGCTTCGGTGTGCAATACGTACGCACCCACGTGGACGTCACCGACCCCGAACTGACCGCCCTACGCGCCCTAATCGACCTGCGTGAAGAAATCGCCGACACCATCACCTTGCAGATCGTGGCATTCCCGCAAGAAGGCATCGAATCCTTCCCCAACGGGCGCCAACTAATGCGCCGCGCCGCCCAAATGGGGGTCAACTGCATTGGCGCCATCCCTCACTTTGAATTCACCCGCGAATACTCGGTGTCATCACTGAACTATGCGGTGGAGCTAGCCCAAGAGTTTGACCTGCTCATGGACGTGCACTGCGACGAAATCGACGACGAAGCCTCACGCGGCCTAGAAACCCTAGCCACCCGCGCCCTAGAGGCCGGCATCGGAGAGCGCGTCACCGCCTCCCACACCACCGCCATGCACTCCTACAACAATGCTTACTTCATCCGCCTGCTGCGGCTGCTAAAACTCAGCGGCATTAACTTTGTGTCAAACCCGCTGGTCAACACCCACCTGCAAGGCCGCATGGACACCTACCCCAAGCGTCGAGGCGTCACCCGCGTCAAGGAACTAACCGACGCCGGCATCAACGTTTCCTTCGGTCAAGACGACATTGAGGACCCCTGGAACCCCATGGGCACGGGCAACCTGCGTGACGTGGTGTTTAACGGGCTCTACACCACGCAGATGATGTCGCGGAGCGAAATTCTCAACTCCTACAAGTTCATCACCCACAACGCCGCGCGCACCCTACACCTAAGCGACTACGGCATTGAGGTGGGTAACAGCGCCAACTTCATCATGCTTGACGCCCCCGACTGGTTCCACGCGCTCAGCTTTGGTGCGCCGGTGCTGGGCTCGTGGCGCGCCGGCAAGCAGATCTACTCGGCCACGCCCAGCCAGCGTGAGGTGAAGTTCTAGCCCTGGCGCTAGAGGGTTTTGAAGGCCTGCTGACGCCAGGACACGTACAGGATGCAGGTCAGCATCAGGGCCGCCATAGTGGTCAGGGAAGCACTCTGTCCGCTAAAGAAAGCCACCCCCGCTACCAGCCCTGCCGCCGCCGGAATGGCTGCTACCAGGTCAAATAGGTAAGGCATCCAGCGTGGGAAACCGCGCTCGCGGCGTTTAAACCAATTGCCAATCAAGGCCGCTTCGGGTTCATCCGGGGCGGCCTTGGCTTTGCCCGGGGCGCTGGTCTTGCGTGGGACGGGTTTGGCGGCGTCGCCCTGGCGTTGCTTGGCTTTGCCTGGGGCGCTGGTTTTGGCCTGGTCCGCTTTGGCGACGACGTCGTCCCCCACCTTCACTAGGCCACCCACTTCTTGCAAGGCTCGCGCCAAGCCCACCATAGTCAGCCCCCACACGATCAGCGCGGCAATGCCGCTATAGAGGCCCAGGTGTGGGTTGGCGCGGAAAATAGCCAGAAAAATGCCGATGCCAATCAGGGCAGTGGGGAGGCAAGTAGCGACGTACTTGATATAGGTGCCGGCACGCATAAAGCTCCTTCGCTAAGTCCTGGTCACAGTCTACAACCAGCTCAAAGCAGGTTTAGCGGGACAGAGCCGCCAAGACGATAGCCGCCCCCTCATGCCACACCGGCTCGGTGACTACGCTGGTGGCGTTTTTGACGCGCGCAGGGGCGCTACCCATAGCCACTGACAGGTCAGCCCAACGCAGCATCTCTAAGTCATTGGCGCCGTCGCCCATAGCCACCGTGTGCTTAACTCCCAAGCCAGAAACCAAAGCATCCAGTGCACTGGCCTTAGACACCCCGGCGGCGTTGACGTCCAGCCAAGCCGTCCAACCAATGGCATACTCCACCGCGTGCAGCCCGGCGCTACGCACCGCCACCTCAAAATCAGCCAGCGCCATCCCCGGGGCGCGCACAATCACGCGGCTAACCGGCTGGCTCGACAGCTGCTCCAGCGACACCGTGGTGGTGTTCTCAATTAGCTCCCCAGGCGGGAAGTCGGCGCTGGTCAAAAAGCCCCGGCCCGGCATTTCCACCGCGAAAATAGCCTCAGGCAGCACCTGATGTAGACGCCCAATGGCGGTGGTGGGGTCAAAAGTAACCGAATTAGTGATCTCGTAGCCGCCGGGCAAAGACACCGTGCCCTTCAGCTTGGGATCCAGACGCACCGTCAACGCCCCATTGGCGCACACCATCCAACCCTGGGTTAGTCCCAGGAAATCCGCCACCGGCAGGGCCGCCTCAATACCGCGCCCAGTGGCTAGGACTACCTGCACGCCCGCCTGGGCAGCAGCGACGACGGCGGCGCGGGTACGCGGGGGCACCTGACCGTTAATGTCCAAAATGGTGCCGTCAATATCCAACGCCAGCAGGGTAGAGCGGTCAAGCGGTGGCAGGTCGGAGCCTCCGGCACGCCCAGTCCAAGCCTCCAACTGGGCGCGCATGGCCGCTACAGAAGCGCCAAAAGCGGCGTCGTCAAGCGGATTAGCACGCGCCGCAGCAGCCGCAGCACTCAACTCACCCTCAGGGGTGATAGGCATGCCGGAAGCGGCGATTTTGCTCATGCGCCGGCGGGAGCCTCAATAACTTCCAGGCCGCCCAGGTAAGGACGCAGGCCTTCAGGCACACGCACGGAGCCGTCCGGCAGCTGGTGGTTCTCCAAAATCGCAACCATCCAACGAGTGGTGGCCAAGGTGCCGTTCAAGGTGGCCACGGGGCTGGTGCCGTTCTCACGGCGCTCGCGGATGCCTAGGCGGCGGGCCTGGAAGGTGGTGCAGTTAGAGGTGGAGGTGACTTCCATGTAGCGCTGCTGGGTGGGCAGCCAAGCCTCGCAGTCGAACTTGCGGGCGGCGGAGGAGCCCAGGTCACCGGCAGCGGTGTCAATCACGCGGTAAGGCAGCTCAACCTTGGCCAGCATCTCTTCTTCCATGGCCAGCAGGCGCTGGTGCTCATCTGCGGCGTCCTCAGGGCGGCAGTAGGAGAACATTTCAGCCTTGTTGAACTGGTGGACGCGGATAATGCCGCGCGTGTCCTTACCGGCGGCGCCAGCTTCGCGGCGGTAGCAGGTGGACCAACCCATGTAGCGCTTAGGGCCGGCGCTTAGATCCAGGATCTCGTCAGTGTGGTAACCGGCCAGGGCCACCTCAGAAGTACCGGTTAGGTACAGGTCATCGGCGGGCAGGTAGTAAATCTCGTCGCTGTGTGCCCCCAGGAAGCCGGTGCCGCCCATGATCTGGGGGGTAACCAGGGTGGGGGTGGTTAGCGGGGTGAAGCCGTGCTTGACGGCGGTGTCTAGGGCGGCGGTCATTAGCGCTAGCTCCAGGCGCATACCCCAACCCTTCAGGAAGTAGAAGCGCGAGCCGGAAACCTTAACGCCGCGACGCACGTCGATAATGTCCAGGCCCTCACCTAGTGCCAGGTGGTCGGCGGGCTCAAAGCCCTCAGCAGCAAAGTCGCGGATGGCCGGGCCTTCGTGGCGCAGCACCACGTAGTCCTCTTCGCCGCCGGCAGGGGCGCCCTCGATCAGGTTCTGGAACTGGTGGGCTAGGGTGTCTAGCTCGACGGCGGCCTCGTTGGAGCGTGCCTCCAGCTCCTTAACCTGGGCGGCTAGCTCCTTGGCGTGGGCCAAGATGGCGGGGCGCTCTTCAGCAGCGGCCTTACCCACAGAGCGGGAGACCTCTTTTTGCTGGGCTCGGGCAGTCTCGAAGGCGCTTAGCGATGAACGACGGCGCTCGTCGGCTTCAAGGATGCGGTCAACTAGGGACACGTCCGCGCCACGGGCAATCTGGCTGGCACGGAAAGGCTCGGGGTTCTCACGTAAGGCGCGCAGATCGATCATGTTGGAAATTCTACCTACCCTAGAACCGCTGCTCACATACTGGTCGCCGTGTCGCAGGGCACATAGAGAGCTGGACCACATTAACGTGGGGTTTTTGGTGGTTTTTGGTGTAGTTCGGGTGAATGTGTTGCTTGCGTGTGTGGTCGCGCCTGAGCGGGTGGTGGCGCGTATGCAAAAAGGGGCAGGCGACGGCGTCAGGACGCGGAAAAGATACCAAAATTAGCCGCAAGCTAAGCGCAAAATTTGCCCAAAAACAGCAGATGAAGGGCAGTTTATCTAGGTAAAATGGTGCTTTCGTGCCAGCTGGGCGCCGGCGAGCCCGGCAAATTTTAGCCTAGAGCAACACCTACCCCCTAAACAGCCGCTCACCTGCGCATATATAATTGAACTGTAAGCACGGGCGGAGCGTGAAGAAACCCTTATAAATCCTCACTTTCCGCTTATATTTCAAGAAAATTTAGGGGGGATGCAGCGTAAACTTAAACACAACCACGGCCAGGCAAAGTTCGCCTAGCCGAAATTACCAAAGGGGGTTAGTGATGCCATCACTTTCAATGCCCTCATTTTCACAGCTGAGGGCCTTTGTAACGCTCTGCGATCACAAACACTACGGTGACGCAGCAGCGGCACTTGGTGTGAGCCAGCCCAGCTTGTCCCAGTCCATCTCTGCGTTGGAAAAGCGTGTTGATGGCCCCCTTATAGAGCGCACCACGCGACAGGTTCTAATCACCCCTCTGGGCCAGGACCTGCTTCCCTTCGCGCGTGATGCAGTGCTGGCCGCCGAAGGGTTTATTGAGGCCGCCAGCCGCATTAGCCAGGAGCGTTACGGTCAAGTGCGCCTGGGGATCATCCCCACCGCCGCACCCTACCTGGCTGAATCTGTGGCCAGCGGCGTACCTAATGCTGCCAATACTGCTGATTTTGGCAGAATTTCCGAGTTCCGGGAGATGACCACCCCGGACATCCTAGACGCACTCGCTTGCGGAGATATTGACCTAGGCCTGGTGGCCTTGGATGAGAGCATGGAGCGCTTTATCAGTGAGCCCCTATGGGATGAAGATCTGGTAATCGCTGTTCCCGATACCCACCCTTGGGTTGGGCGCACCGACGTCAAACCCGCTGAGCTTAGCCGCCAGCCGCTGATCCTCATGGAGGCTGGTAACTCCCTACGCGACCAAACCTTGGCGCTATGCAATATCCCCATTAATGAGGTGGCCGCAACCACCATCGACATGGCAACCGCCCTGCGGCTAGTCAAAGTTGGTGGCGGGCTAGCGGTTGTGCCCGAGGGGGGCTTTGCGTACAGGCGAAGGGCAAACCGTTAGCGTAGCCCGTTTCGCCGAGCCTGTTCCCACCCGCCGCCTGGCCCTGATTCACCGGCCCTCCACTGTGCATCAGGAATCTTTCGAGGAGATTGCTGAGCGTTTGCGCGACTATGTGGATAAAACCCGCATGGTGGTTACCCCAATCGAGTAGCTAACCCAATCGAGCAGCTGCCCCAATCGAGTAGCTGCCCCAATCGAGTAGCTTGGGTGGCCGAGGCGGCGCCGTGACGAGCGTAAACCGAGCCGATTGGGCCGGGGGCTTTTAAAGGTTCCCGGCCCGATTTGTTTTTGCGAATCGTCAAGTCGCTCACTAAATGGGCGTTATGCTGGATTTTATGTTCGGCAGGGATCATCGAAGTTCGCGCAGTTTGCAAGTTGCGTTAGGTAACTTGCTTGGGAGCGTTGGGCTGCGTTGGTTTAGAGGCGACGACGGCGGGGTGCTCGGCTCAGAGGAGGCGCGGGGCTTGAGGCAGGCGCGAGATTTGGGGGAGACGCGAGACTTGGGGCAGGTGAGCGGCGGCGTCGTGAGGGCCCAAAAGCCAAGAATGCTGACTGCACTCTTTGTGGGACTACTTGCCTGCCTACTGCTAGCCAGTGGGGCCAACGCTGCGACTGTCGAAACCACCGCAGTGAGCGCCCAAAGCAAAGCAGCAGCTGGATCTGCGGTCACTCGCAACTGCGGGGCCACAGCAACCAGTCGCATTAAACCTCTGGTAATGGTGGTTACTTACGGCCTGACCTGGCGCGATTTAAATGGCGTTTTGGATGGGAAACATTGGCGCGAACGGCGACGGCGCAGAAATACGAAAATATGCACAATATATAGCTGGATATCCAGCTACACCAATGAACCTGCTAATTCCTAAAAGCGCTAATTCTCTAAGTAAAAATGGGCAATTTGCCATGCTGTATTCCGGCAGGGGAGGTAATTACACCACTGCCGACTATGATCTAACCACCTCGCCACTAGGGCAAACTTTACGGGCCTCCGAATGCAGTTTCGCTGAGTACCGGGTGGGCGGTAGCTATGAGACCGAGCGTCCATTTGGTCAAAATCTAAGCGATGTAACGGTTGTGGATGCCGCATCGGTACCACTTACCGAGATTGCCAGTTATTTAAGCCGAATTCGCGTATATTACGGCGATAATGTTGACGTAATGCTACTCTCGCTAGCAAACGGAACCTACTATTCAGATGGTCAAGCTGCCAAATTATATTTAGCTCTAGTGCCCGGCCTAAAAGATGTGAACGCCAAAACTGGGCGAGTGCAGGCGCCTTCTGTGCAGCGCGATAACTTAATTCAGTTAACAGATATTGCACCTACAATTGCGGCTCGTTACGGGGCAAAACCGCCACTGGGTGCTACTGGTAAAGCATTGCCGCAGGCTCCTGGGCGAGTCGACAACTCGTCGGCCATAGAGAAATGCGTGGACTTTTGGGAAGCCCAACAGTACTCAATTAATGAGGTAACTGTACCTGATGCGCGCACAAACCTAATTTATTTCTTAATGGATCAAAGCACTCGTAGCCAGGCCTCACAAAAAGTGATGGGTTTCAATATGCTGTGCGTGGTGCTAGCAATGCTGGTTATTGTCTTAGTGTGGCGTAATAAGTTCCCGAAACTAGATTTCTATACAGATAACCCAGATCTAAGCCGGAAATACTTGCTGCTCATGCGCTGGCTGGCAGTGTTCACTGCTTGCTTGCCGGTAGGTTACCTGCTACTTAACGCCACCTCATGGTACCTATTTGGGGTTGAACCAAATGATTATAGATTTATAGTTACCGGCAGTATTCCTGAAGATAATCAGGCTATTGTTGGTTTAACGAAGCTGCATTTAGTGACCTTTATGGGGGCAGTAGCTATAGCTGTGGTACTTACCTGCCTACTGGAACTGGTCACTATTAAATTTGCAAATTATTCTGTCAGTTTCATTATTGCCTGTGCAGTAAACGGTCTACTGTGGCTAGGTGACGGTATTACTGGCGGCAACTTGGCCTTTAACAGCCCTCTAGCGGTAAGTGTTCTGACCACACAGCGCCTTTACGGCCTGTCTGACGCTGGTTTTGCCGTTGGTGCGGTGGGTTTTGTGCTGGCTTTGGTGACCTTGACCAGCTGGCTAAAACCCCGCCGAGGTTTGCGTACGTCCCTGATAGTGGCGGGCATTATTGGCACCTTGGGTGTGGTCACCGTTGGGCTGCCGAGCCTGGGCGATAACGCTGCGGGCGCGCTAGCCTTGGCAATTACGCTGGTAGTGGCCATGCTGAAGCTTGCGAACCATAACCTACGCCTGCGTGACTTGGTTATTTCCAGCTTAATTGGCGCTAGTTTATTATCAGTAATAACAGTTATTGAATGGTGCTGTTTTGGGAGCAACTCCAGTTATTTAGGGCGTTTGGGTCAGAAATTCTTGGATGGCACTTTCATTGATGTGATGGCTGCACGATTTGCCGCTTTAATGACTCCAGTTTTCGCGGCAGATGATGAAGCAAGCACCAAGCTAATCTTTGCACTGATAACCACGACGCTAGTGATTTTGGCTTGGATTAAGGTCTATCGCGCTACGCGACGCCCAGATGTGCCGGCACGTTACGTGGTTACCTTCAACGCCTTAACTACCCTGACTTTGCTTGAGCTAGCACTAAACGATGCCGGCTTTACGATGGTGCGCTACAGCCTGTGCTTGCTAGTGCCACTGGCGTTGGTGATGAGCGTAGAGCTAAAGCTATTTAGGGTGACCGCCGTCGAAACTAAGCCAGAAACGCTCACCGCTTCGAGGTAAACCCTCAACTGGCACATTGCGGGCATTATGCTTTGGTTATGTTCCGCAAAGACGATCGAGGTATCCCCGGTTCAACCGCGTTGGAAGCTACCGGCCTGCGCTGGCTAACTGACGCCATGGACGACGGCGGCGCGGCTGTGGTGCCCGTGCGTAGCGGTCGTGGGTGGCTAGAAGAACCTCAGCTTAATGACAGGCGCTGCACCCCTAAAGCCGCTTTCAGTTTCGGTCGCGCACTAGCCCACACCCACGCCGCTGGAGCCTCACACTGGGGTGCACCGCCGCAGGGCTGGGAAGGTGACGGCTGGATGGGTCGTGCGCGTCTACCTTTGCGGGCTAAGGCTTGGACCGATAGCTGGGGCGAGTTTTTGCGACAGACCGGATCATGCCCATGCTAGCTCCGGCCCGCGACAACGGATCGATTGACCGCTCGGGCGCCATCGTAATCGAAAAACTCTGCGAACGCCTACGTGACGGGGACTTTAACCACTCCCAACCCCAGCTGTTAAGCCAAGCCGGAACACCTGTAGCCCGCCTGCACGGGGATTTGTGGAGCGGAAACGTGCTGTGGTGTCCGGTGGGGGATGTGGCGCGCAGCTGCAAGGAGTTTTTGGGTGAGAAAACCGCTGATGAGCCCCAAGATGACGCAGCCATAATGAAAGGTGGCGCAGCCATAATGACCAGCGCCCAGCAGCTAGAAGCCTTCGCTGGTGGGCCGGTAGTTGGGGTGATGATAGATCCGGCTGCGCACGGTGGTCATGCGGAGACTGATTTGGCTGATTTGGGCCTGTTTGGGCAGCAATATCTAGACAGCGTCTATGAGGGCTATCAGAGCGTGTCGCCGCTAGAGTCCTACTGGAGTGAGCGGGTGGGGCTACACCGTGTACACATGCTGATCGTGCACGCGATGCTGTTTGGGGGCGGCTACGGTTACGAAACCGTGCAGGTGGCCAGGCATTATGTATAAAGTTAGGAGGTTTGCGGACGTGTTTCGCCGCTTTAAGGCGAATGCCTTTAGGGCAGATGTTGGCGCGGCTTTCGCTGGCGGGGCTAGTGTGAGTAGGCCGACGCCGGCGTGGCGGCTTTGATGCGAGCAGTTACGAAAATCTTTGCCGGGCTGATTGCCTGTTTACTACTGCTCTCTAGTGGCGCTAGTGCGACAATTTTCAGCGCAGCAACTGTGCCAAGTATGGCTGGTGATAAAAATGCGGCTAGAGCACAAAACTGGGCTGGAGTGGGCGCCGTAGCCAGTGCAAACACAACTAGCAAGTGCGCGACGGGCACAAAAACGCGAGTTAAGCCCTTAATTTTAGTGGTTGCTGGCGGAATAACCTGGCAAAACCTACAAAGCCAAGACTCGGACACAAAAAACTATCTAACGAATTATCCGGCCACCCCCATGAACCTGGTGGTACGCGGCCATAAAGACGGCACTAACCCAAATGAACAGCTAGCTATGCTATTTTCGGGTCGACGCGATAAATTCATTGGCGAATATCGCGATAGCGACATTATTAACTCTCCGCTAGCTAAAACTCTAAAAGCGGCTGGTTGTACCTTTGCTATAGATCCCTCGCTGACTTATAGATATTATTACACTGATGGAAAACCGTTAAAGCGTGATTTAGCGGATGTTACTGTTGTAAAAGCGGTTTCTGATAGTGCGGGTCAAATTGCCTCTAAATTACGCACATTAAAGGCTCGTTATGGCTCTAGTGTTGATGTAATGACGGTTTCAATCGCTGCTGAAAGTAGTCTTTCTGGCGGCGATGATAGGCTTTATTTAGCGTTAATTCCCTCTCTACATGGCGCTAGTGGCGCTGAGGAAAAGATACGAGTACCCTCTACGCATCAAAATAACCTGGTGCAACTAACCGATATTTCCACAACTATTGCGGCTCGCTATGGTGCTAAATCGCCTGAACGCGCCTCTGGGCAAGCCCTGGCGCAAAACCCGCAAAGCATTAATAAGTCTGTATTTGCCGGTAATCGCATAGATACTTTAAAGCAGGAGCAAATTCCTCCGATAATTCCGCTACAACTAAAGTTACTTCTGCGCGTCAGGATTTAATTAACTCATTAATTAACCAGGATAAACACGCTCGTGCCTCGCGTGCTGTGATGATTTACAATACTATAATCATAGTTGTTTTTACTCTGGCTGTAGTGTGGCTGTGGCGGCGTAAGTGCTTAGAGCGCAGATTCTGTAGCATAAAAGGCACAGAATTTGGCAGCACGCAACTGCTTTCCTTGCAACGTCTGAGTGTATTTGCTGGCGTGCTACCTGTAGGGTATTTGCTAGTTAATTTAGTTCCCTGGTATTTGGTGATAATTACTAGGTCTTTCACTATCGGTGATAGTACCTATCAGGAGGTAGATACCTTTAAAACTGTTGCGCTACAAGTAGTAACCACTACTGCTGGCGCGACACTAATAGCTTTAGTGCTAACCGCGCTAATTAATTGGCTAACCCGAAAATCTGCGAGCTGCTCTACTAGCTTTATTGTTGCCGCAGCATTAAACGGTTTAATTTGGTTTGGCGATGGAATTAGCGGCAATCACCTCACTTTCAACAGTCCCTTAACCATGAACGCGCTGGTAGCGGGGCGTTTCTATGGGGTGTCCAATACGGCTTTTGCTTTCGGTGCGGTAGGGGCCATGATTGCCCTGCTGACCTGGGCTGATTGGCTCAAATCCCGCTATAGCCTACGCGCCAGTTTGCTGGCAGTTTCCGGGGTTGGTTTATTGCTGGTAATTGTCGACGCCGCGCCCTTCTTAGGTGCCGACTTTGGTGGGGCGCTGGCACTAATTCCCACACTAGGCGTGGCCCTAGTGAAACTATCCGGCCGCAGCCTGCACCCACGTATTTTGGCGCTTCTCGGCCTTATTTCCGCTGGTTTACTTTCGGGCGTAGCAATCTTGGAATGGCTACTGCGTGGGGAAAACTCCACCCACCTAGGCCGTTTTGGTGGGCAGCTATTAGACGGCACTTTCCTGGCTACCATTGGCAAAAAACTTAAGGCCCTAGTGGGCCCATTCATTGACTCCAATGGCCAGATGGGCTTGATGGTTTTAAAAATTGTTGTGGCCCTAGTGGTGGTGAGCCTTGTGGTGGTGGTGTGGTTGCGGCTTTACCGCGCCACGCGTCGACAGGGTGTGCCCGAGGTGTATCGGCTGCAGCTAGACACTCTAACAGTACTGCTGTTGCTGGAAGTGGGTCTCAATGATTCGGGCGCCTCGATGGCGGTCTATAGCCTGTTCTTGCTGGTGCCTCTGGCCTGTCTGATGTCCTTGGAACTGCCGGCAAAACAGCAGAACCAGATCGAAATGCTCGGATGATGTAGCGGTTAGCTACTAAAACGATGGCGCAGCCACGTAGGTTCAAAGTGGCTGCGCCATGAGGTGGGCACGTTACTTCAGTAAGCCCTGTTCAGGCTGCTTTTAAGCCGTGGGGTGCAGCATGTTTTAGGCCGTGGGGCGCAGCATACGGTAAGGCTCAAAGGGAGCTTGTGAAGCTGCCGCCTGGTTGACGTTTGCTTGGCTTGATTTTGCGCCTGCTTGGCTCCAGCGCTTACTAAAAAGGCGGCTGACAAGGCTTGGACGCAGTTTACGCGTAGTTTTACGAACCTGACGGAACTGCTCCAGGCGGTGCAAGCGCCCAGCCAAATTATTGACACTAACGCGGTGAGTGATCGAGCAAGGCACTTCTAACACAGTGAAACCAGCTTCAAGTGCCTTCACACTCAACCAGGTTTCCACACCCCAGCCCCTAGAGAGCTGATTCTTGCAAGCTTCAAACACAAAACTGTTCATGCAACGCTGCCCCGAAAGCGGAGCCTGCGGCTCCCAACCGGTAGCCTCACTGATGGCCTTGCGGGCGGTGCCCAACACAAAACCATGCCCACCAGCCCCCTTAAAAGCAGGTGGCACCGCAATGCTCATAGAGCAACGCCCGCTGGCCACAGGCTCAATCAGCACCTCGCAAGCCGAGGCACTAGCGCCCAGGTCGCCGTCGACAAACAACAGCAAATAGTCCGCACCCGGCTGGGCAGACTTACGCAAATAAGCCACGCCCGAGCCCATGGCTGCGCCCTTGCCGCGCTTGTGAGGCTTAGAAATGACCTCCGCACCAGCGCGTTTAGCGATCTTGGCGGTGTCGTCGGCAGAACCGTCATCAACCACCACGACCCGCTCCACCCCGGCAATCGCCAAGGCCGCCTGCACGGTTGCGGTGATGCGCTCAGCCTCGTTATAGGCCGGGATAATCACCGCCACCGGCAGCTTACCGAAATAATCCGCATACTGAACGCGCTGGTCAACCACGTAGGCAACAGCGCGGTCAGGCAGATACTCGCTGGCGGCGCAGCAGTTAGCGCCTGGCTGCTGGGCGTGCGAGTGAGCCTCCAGCTGGGCAAGCTTTTGAGCAACCTCTTGTGCCGGGGTGAGGGTCACGGTGCTTCCTTAAAATCGCTGATTTACAGGTTCACCTGGCGGGAAATGATGCCGGCCTTGGCGCGGCGCTCATCAGCGTTCAGGGCGGCGTCGTCGGCCAGGGCGGCCTGAAGGCGTGCACCCAGCGCCTGCATGGGGGCGGTTAGCTGCTCGGCGGTAGTGCCCGGCTCAAGCTGCCACACCGGGATGGCAATGCCGTAAGCGCGGAAGGCACCCAGGAAGGAACCCAGGGAGGCGCCGTCGTCGCTAAGCTCAGACTCGCGGGCGGCGTGCACCTTGGCCAGGGCGTTGAAGAAGGCGTCCTCATCCTCCTCACGCACCCAGCGCACGTACTCCTTACCGCCCATGCGGACAATCTCATCGCGAGACTGGTTGACCAGGTTGTTTAGCTCCTCATCACTGAGCTCGCCGGGGGCAGCCCAGAAACCAAAAGAGTCGTGCAGCTGGAAGACCGGCTCAAAGTCGGCGTCTAGCAGGTCCTGTAGGCGCGGGCCGGGCTCAGGTAGGGTGCTTAGCTGCAGGCCAGTGTTGTTTTCTAGCTCCAGGGTGTTGAGCAGGGCGTAGGCGACGTCGCGTGAGGCGTCACCAGAGTGCTTGGTGGTCTGCATGGCAACCAGGTAGCAGTCGTCGGCGCGGCGCATACCCTGGGTTAGATCCGGCAGCAGGGTGGCCAGCTCAACCGTGGCGCCACGGTGAGCGGCAGGAATGTGCTCGCTGTCGTTGAGCTTAACGGTCATGGTGGCGGCGGGGATGATCTGCGCCATGGCGACCAGTTCAGCTTCATTCTTAAGGCCGGCGAAGGGGCGGGCTACGAATTCAACCTTCTTGGGCTTGGCGGGGGACTGTACGGCCTGGGCGGCCTTTTTGGCCTGGGCGCGGGCGCGGCGCTGACTCTTTTTCGACATAAGTTAACCCTACAGGGTTGGGGTGGGGTTGTGCCGGGCCATGCGGGAGGTGCGCAGGGCCGGGTGTGCCGAGCCACGCCGGGTGGGAGGTGCGGGAGGTGCGCCGTTAAAGCGAAGTGAGCTGGGCTTAGGTAGCTAGCGCGGCTTTCGGGCGGATGCTGGGCTCAGATTGATGCTGGGCTCAGGCAGCGAGCTTGGTGCTCAGGCAGCGAGCTTGGCGCTGACCTCGATCAGGCGGGAGAGCAGGGCCTCTAGCTCGCCGTTGCGGCGCTCGTTGGGGGCGAAGGTGTCGGTGCCCTCAAAGTCCATGGGGAAGGTTAGGGCTAGCTGGGCGCGGATATCGTACATGTCGAACTGTGCGGATAGGGTGCGCCACTGCTCAACAGCGCGGATGGCGCCGTCCCAGGAGTAACCCACGAAAGCCACAGCCTTGCCGATTAGCTCGGGGCTGATGGAGTCGACGGCGTTCTTGAAGGCGCCGGGGATGGTGTGGTTGTACTCGCTGGTTACGAAAATGAAGCCGTCCTGCTCGTCTAGAGCCTTGGCCCAGGCGGCGACGGCGTCGTTGTCATACTTGCCGCCCAGAACCATGGGGGCAACCGGGCCGTCGAACATGGGCAGGTCGTAGTCCTTCAGGTCAATTACGGTGAACTCGGCCTCGGGGTGGGCGGCGCGGGCCTGCTCCAGGATCCAGTTGCCGATCTGGTCACCTACGCGACCCTCGCGGACGGAACCGACGACAATACCGATCTTGGTCATGATGTGCTCCTTTAAGTATTTGGACACTGTCTAGAAGATTGAAAGTTTGAGGGCAGGCGGCCTGGCTGAAAATTTGGCTTTGAGCTGGACCGTACTGCGATAACTTGAGTCTAGGTTGTTTAACTTTCAACTGTCTAGCGGATTCTGGGACTTTGGGCATAAAAGTGGTTCGGTAGACATTAGCCGACCGGACCGTTAAGTGTTTGCGGGTAGCTATGACTACGTCGAGAAACCCTGCAACCTCCAAAAGTGCGCTGATCAGGGGCGAACCGCGATGGCCTCAATCTCCACGCGGGCCCCCTTAGGTAGCGCGGCCACGCCGAAAGCTGCGCGCGCGGGCAGGACCGGACCAGTGAAGAACTGGGCATACACCTCGTTAACCGCCACAAAGTCGTTGATGTCCGCCAGTAGCACGGTGGTTTTAACTACGTCGGCAAAGCTCAGGCTGGCAGCCTTTAGGATCTCGCCGATGTTGGTCAGGCTCTGGCGTGCCTGGGCCTGGATGTCGCCCTCGACCAGCTGTCCCGTGGCCGGAACTAGGGGAATCTGGCCGGAAATGAAAACCTGGGCGCCGGCGTCGTCGCCAGTGGAAACGGCCTGAGAGTAGGGGCCGACGGCGGCGGGGGCGTTAGGGGTGGAAATTGCGGTGGGCATGGGACCTCCTAGATTGGCTTGGTGCCTATAGGTCCATCCTAGTTTGGGGTGGCTCTAGTTTGGGGCGTTGGGGCTGGGTATTGCGGCGCGGGGTGCGCAAGGTTGTCAGGTCGGGTGTGCCGGCGTGAGGGGGGACAGGAGTGTGCCGGGGGTGGCATCAAGCCTGGCAGTGGGTGACGGTGGCGGTGTGTGGGCGCGGGGCGTGTGGTGTTGGTATGGGTGCGCCAGTATGGGCCGCACAAAAACTGACATTTCGTCCGTTGCCTATAAAACCCCATGGAAAAATCATAGGGAAGGGATGATTTTGCCTGTATTTGTGAGTATTTGCATTTGATGGGGTGATTTTTGTGGGTAAGCTGTGCCACACTACAGACATGCATGAACGAGCTGGCCAACCCGCCTTATCTGAAGATCTCATCAATGTCGAAGAAGTTCGCCAGGCCTACTACGACCTGGTACCGGACCCTGCCGTACCTGCTCAGCGCGTAGTTTTCGGCACCTCCGGTCACCGTGGCTCCTCCTTAGACACTGCTTTCAACGAAGCCCACATTGTGGCAACCACCGCCGCAATCGTTGAGTACCGCGCCTCCCAGGGCACCGACGGTGTGCTCTACCTGGGCCGCGACACTCACGCCCTATCACTACCGGCCTGGCGCTCCGCCGTCGAGGTGCTGGTAGGCGCCGGCGTGAAGGTCGCTATCGACTCTCGCGACTCCTACACCCCCACCCCGGCCGTTTCCCACTCCATCCTGGTAGCTAACGGCGCTGGCACCCCCGAGGGCGTACGCACCTCCGGCCCCGGCCTAGCTGACGGTATTGTCGTCACCCCCAGCCACAACCCTCCGCGCGATGGTGGTTTCAAGTACAACCCGCCCACCGGTGGCCCTGCCGGCTCCGACGCCACTGGTTGGATTGCTAACCGCGCCAACGAACTACTAGTGGACGGCGCCTGGCGCAACGTGCCGCGCGTGCCTATCGACGAGGCCCTCAAGAGTGAGCTGGTAATCCGTCACGACTACCGTGAGCTGTACGTAGCTGACCTGGCCAACGTGGTTGACATGGAGGCTATCCGCAAGGCTGGCGTGCGCATCGGTGCAGACCCGCTAGTGGCGCCTCGGTTGAATACTGGGCTGAGATCGGCAAGCGTTACGGCCTCAACCTCACCGTGGTCAACCCCAAGGTAGACCCCGCCTGGTCCTTCATGACCCTGGACTGGGACGGCAAGATCCGCATGGACTGCTCCTCGCCCTACGCCATGGCCTCCCTGCGTAACGCCATGACCCCCGACGCTTCTGGCGCCACCCCCCTACGACGTCGCCACCGGTAACGACGCCGACTCTGACCGTCACGGCATCGTCACCCCCGACGGCCTAATGAACCCCAACCACTTCCTGGCTGTGGCCATCGAGTACCTGTTCACTCACCGTCCCGGCTGGGGCGAAAACTGCGCCGTAGGCAAGACCCTGGTTTCCTCCAGTCTGATCGACCGCGTGGTGGCATCCATTGGCCGCAAGCTGGTGGAGGTGCCCGTAGGCTTCAAGCACTTCGTGCCCGGCCTGCTAGACGGCTCTGTGGGCTTCGGCGGTGAGGAAAGCGCGGGAGCTTCCTTCCTGCGTTTCGACGGCGGCGTGTGGACCACCGACAAGGACGGCCTCATCCTGGCCCTGCTGGCAAGCGAGATCATCGCCGTCACCGGCAAGAGCCCCTCGCAGCTACACCTTGAGCAGGTAGAGCGCTTCGGCGCTTCGGCCTACGCCCGTATTGACGCTGCCGCCACCAAGGAAGAAAAGGCCAAGCTGGCCGCACTTTCTCCCGAAGACGTCACCGCCACCGAGCTAGCTGGCGAGCCCATCGAGCAGCGCCTGGTGCGCGCCCCCGGTAACGACGCGCCCATCGGCGGCCTGAAGGTCACCACCAAGGACGCTTGGTTCGCGGCCCGCCCCTCTGGCACTGAGGACGTGTACAAGATTTACGCCGAGTCCTTCCTGGGCGAAGACCACCTGAAGGAAGTTCAGAAGGAAGCCAAGAAGGTGGTTAGCGCAGCGCTAGCCAACTAATCTCGCTTAACTAGCTGGGGTCGGGTGCATTAGTGCCCGGCCCCAGTTTGTTTATGCTCTAGGGCTACTTTGCTTGCGACGTGACCGTGTCAGCCCGGCCTCAGTTTGTTTGCGGCCCAGTTATGGCAAGCGCGAACAGACTGCTACACCGTGTCAGCTAAATATCTAAGGCTTTTCCCTAGAATAAAGCCATGAGCTCTACGTCTTCAGCACCCTCCGCTGCCAGCCCTGACGCGGGTACCAAGCTGCCAGCCGCGTCAGCTGGAGTTAGCCAAACGCGCCCCAGCTCCAGCGTGCCAAAGGTGGAGTATCAAGACCCAGATAGTGACATCACCGCTGACGAGGCCATTAGCTCTGTACCCTTCCAACAGTCACTGCCAGGCTCGGAAGATGACGTATTGCTAGCCACCGGACAGCCCATTGGCGCTGCCTCAGCTGCTGCACAGCAGGGTGCGCAAGAACGCTCTGGACGCCGCCCTACCGCTGAGCAAATTAGGCGTCGGCCCAGCACCCGAGCCTGGGTACCTAACCAGCATGGCGCCTGGGGGATGCTAATCATTCCGCCCCTAGTGGGCGCATTTATTGGGGGTTGGTCATGGCATTACCTCCTGATCTGGCCAGCTTTCTGGCTGGGCTATTTTGCGTTCTGGGCTTGGACCCAGTGGCTACGCACCCGCTCAGAAGCTAAGCGTCTGCTGCTACTGGTGCCCATGCTCTGGTATTCGGCTATCTGCGCTGTGGCTGGTTTGGCGAGCCTGATCAGCGCCCCCTACCTGCTCCGCTGGGCCCCAGTTTTCGCCCCGCTACTGGCGCTGGCACTGTGGCAGGTGCGCATAGGTAAAGAGCGCTCGCTGCTTAGCGGCGTTACTACTACGCTTGCGGCCACGCTAATGACCGCCGTCAGCTACGACGTCGCCACTGGCGGCGCGGGCGGGTTCCTAGGCGTAGAGAAGGGCGCCAGCACCCTAGAAAGCTTTGGGGGGCCTCAAAACCTAACCGGCTGGCACTGGGCCTGGTTGGTTACCGCCCTGGTCAGCGGCTATTTCGTGGGCACTGTACCTTACGTAAAAGCCATGATTCGTGGCCGAGGCAAGCTCGCCATGATCTGCCTTAGCTTTGGCTTCCACCTGGTGGGGCTGGCTCTGGTGGCATATGCGGCCAGCGCCGGCCTGATTGGCTGGACTAACCTGGCCCTGTGGGTGGTGCTAACTGCGCGCGCCCTAGTGCTACCGCTTATGCAGCGCCAGAGGGTACGCAAGCGCGCCAAGGTGATTCGCCCCCGCGTGGTTGGGGTCAGCGAAATCATCATTAGTATCGTTATGATTATGGCCATTTTCCTGCCTTAAATCTGCCTCGATAACTGAATATGCTTTATTGCCCGACGTCGCCCCTAGTGCGGCGTCGGCTTGTTTGGGCTAGGCCCCGTAGTGGGGCTGGGGCTTGGTGAAGGTTTAGGCTGTGGGCCAGGGCTGGGACTTGGGCCGGGACTTGGTGAAGGCTGCGAGCCGGGCCTGCTTGGCTCTGTAGGTTGGCTTGGCGTCGCCTGTGGTGGAGTGTGTGGTTGGCTTGGCGCCTGACGTGGGGTGGGTGCTGGCTGTGGTGAAGGACTGGGGGTTGGCTGCGGTGAAGGCCTGGGGGCAGGTTCTGCTACCGGGGTGCGTTTAATTTGGAAAGTGGCTTGCTCACGCGAAACCACAGTTTTACCCGCATCCTGGTTCCAAGCCCTATTAAAGGTTTGCGCGCCTGGCTCATTAGGTAACTGCTTAGCTGAACGCGCATAGACACGCTGATCGTGCTGGTCATTGCCTTGGTGAACAGTGACCACATTGGTACGGTTAGGGGCGCTAACCGGCGCTTTGCCATCCAGGCTGGGCACAACGTCGTCGGCGTTTTCCATGCTCAAATACTGTGTACCTGACGGAATTACGCTGTTGCCGGTAGGGCTACCGGCGGTAGCTGTAGCCACAATATTGAAACGTGCCCTTACCTGCGCATTAGCGGTTAGGTTCGTGGCCACAATCCCACCCTGGGAGTGGCCATAAATGCATACCGGATCAGTGCTTTTAATGCCGGCCTTAGTCATGGCGGCAACCACCAGCTGCGAGTAGTCGTCACTGGCACCGGCGTTAGCCTGCAAGTTAGTTAGTAGATCCTGAGGGTTCGACTTGCCTGCAGTCCACTGTTGTGTGCCCGGCAAAATCACCTGGTAGGAGCAGGTTCCATCAGAATAGGTGGTTTTAATGATAGAAAAAGCTCCAGTTTGCGGATCAGAAGAATTTATGTGATCGCAGTAATTAATAGTGTCGGCCACCGAGCCGTCATATTTACTGGTTAACGGCTTAAATTTGACCTGACTGGCCTGGCCTACCCCGGTAGTAGTTTTTGCTATACCTGCCAACACGGCGGCAGCTAGCTCAGCGCCCAAGCTAGAGCTGAAAGAGAAACTGAGTGGCCCCATAGCGGGAGAGGGCATGTCCATGTGCAGGCCGTCGCTGATCAGGGTGAGTCGGTAATTCTTTTTCCCGCCAGCTAGATAAGCCAAGTAGTAGTTGGTTGCCTCAACATCGCTAAGCTCTCTGGGGTCAACCCATTTACCACGCCAATAAATCTTATTGCCACCTGCAAGTCCATAAGTTAGCTGCGCCTTTGCTCCACACAAGGATAGTTTAGCTTCAGGCCCCAAAAAAGCTCCAGCATAAACCATAGCTGCCTGCAGAAATACGCCAAGGCTGGGGCTAGCTTTATAAATAGTAATTAGAGCAGGTACTTCACTAATTAACCAGCCCCCATAGCCACTACGAACCAGCAATACCACTATCTGATAAATAGCTTTAGCGTCCTCTAAATCAATATTTACTCCCAACTCTTTAAGTTTTTTCTGCAGAGTTTTAGGGTTATCTAGGCCGTACTTATGTAGCTCGGCACGTACCGCAGTTTCAGTTAGAAAATTGTTCCTCTTACGCTTAGCCATAGAGACAGGATTGGCGCGTTTAAGCCCCTCTAATTTCCACGATGCCTGGGCTTTAATCTCGGCATTGGTGTAGAGGTTATAGCCCACCTGTAGGGCGTCAGCGTTAGTTTCACACTGACTGATGCAGGTTTTTAAAGCCCTGGTTGTGGCCGCATCCAGCCCAGGGGGCAGCTGCTTGGGCGGGGGTTGAGGAAATAATGGCGGGGGTTGTAGCGGCATACGCGGTAGTTCCAGCACCCCAGGATTGGGTTCTGTGCGAGCCACCTTATAGGCATTGTTGGCTTGTTCCAGCAGTGAGTGGACTTTCATAACCTGCCGTTTAAGCCTCATCAGCACCTGCGGATCCACATGCAGATTCTTATCGGGCCCAGAAACGTAGACAATGTCGCCCATGACTAGACCTAGCTTGGGGTGCTTAGTGCCTGAATGTCATTGTCGACGGCGCCGATCAGCACGTTTATGGCGGCGCTTAGTTGCGCTAAAGACTGACCAGCGGCTTGCGCCGCGCTACCACGCCACTGGTTGGGAATGGTTGGCACCTGGCTTTTAGCGCTTAGGACCAGCTGCCTAACGTAATGTAAGTTACTCATGGCTAAACGCTAAGGCGCTAAGTCAAGGGGCCGCTTTAGGGGTGTGGATAAGGTTGTTGGGGTAAAAAAGTTCCCCACCGGTGCATTAATTCGTGAGTAGAACTCGTAAAGGTAACTCGCACAAAGCGAGCGCAGTGGCGCCAGTATGGCTGTAGATGCAGTTTTAGGGAATCTGGCAGATTACTACTGGCCCGAGCGGATTAGCCTCAGCAGGTCGTCGTCGTAGGCGGGGGAGAAGTCAAAACGCACCCCTTCAGCCATACGCTGCTTAACCAGTTGTCGGCACACAATCTGTATAGAACGCGGCAAAAGCTGATAGCTCTCATGGCGGTGAATCAGAATCAGATCTGCCTCTTGGCTCAGCGCCCACACCAATAACACCAGTTCACGCTCGCTAAAGGTGCACTCGTCAATAAATTTATTGGGTGGGGGCAAAAGAGTTTTACACGCTTGCAGCATCTGCTCACGGTGGGGCGGCGGCTCAGTGAAACCGCGCAGGCCATCAAGGGTTTCAAAGGTTTGCGCCACAGTCAGCTGCGGCCATAGCTGCGCCTCCTGGGTTAGGGCCACAGCCCCCGGCCCGGCCCAGCGCGGCCCGGTGATCTCCATGGCTTGGCGCAGGGCTGCCGAAGGGTTATTCCAGGCGGCACTTTTACGCAGCATATATAGGGCCACATAGGAGATGCCTTCAGCCATAAAGCCGTAAATGACTACCGGCCAGGTGGGATCATCAGAAAAGAAACTGTACTGGTTAAGCCAGCCCAGCAGCATGTCAGGTTTGTGGTGCATGAGTGCAGCCAGCGGCCCAGACCACCACATCACGCAAATCCAAGTGCCGATAAGTGCGTTAACTATCTGCATCCAGCGGCGCGGCGCATGCGGCCAAATCACTGCCCACAGTAACGCGAGTGAAGAGGTCAGTGAACCCATCACCACCACGCCCACAGCCAGCCAACTGGCTTTTTGAAATTGCATGTGAGGTAGCGTGCCCAGCATTACGCCCGCAAACAGCATCCCGGAAATTAGCATTTGCGAAATTTCCATGGCGGTTTGGGCGGCTGCAGCTGAGGCGGTGGGGGTTAGGGCGTCGGTGCGAACCAGTGCGTCAGTGCCGTTGTCGTAGGCCACGCGCGTGTGCTGAGTAATGATTTTGCCGCCCCAATAGGCGCTGATCAGGCATAACGCTAGGGAGCAAAATGGCCCAACCCGGAAGGGTAAAAGTGAGTGGTTGTTAATGCCCAGGGTTATGGCCAGTAAAAAAGTCAGCGTTAGTAGGACGGTGGCCCGCGCCGCCTCCAAACGCGCAATTAAGCGAATTAGGTTGGCGATAGCCACAGTCTCACTGATGCGGGTGGCCACCTTAGGTGGCAGGTGCTCAAGCAGCGCCCGCGCAGAAGAAGGTATAGCTACAGCCACGCCTATATTTTGCCAAGCTGCTTTTAGGCCTAACAAGCTTGTGCGCTTTTGGCGCGGTGCACGCGCTCAGCTAAGGGTGGGTTGTGCGTGCTTTGGTTTGGGCTCGACGGCGCTGCCTCGCTTTACAGCCACGACGACGGCGCCGGCTTGGTTTTTGACGACGACGGCGCCGTCGGCCCCGCGCAAGAAGCCGCCGTCGCCCCAAGAAAAAAGCCACCGGCACCGCCACTCAAGAGCGAAACTGACGCAAAAGCTAACAAAAAAATCACATTATGTAACAATTTCGCGCAGTTAAGCTTACAATCACAACAGCGATGTGCGCAGACCCGCACTAGCTCCCCTGAGCGCCAATGAAGGAGTTCCCGTGTCCCCAAAGGGTGTCCACGCTAAAACCGCAGCCGCACTGGCTGCACTGACCTTATCGTTTACCGGTGTAGTTTTAACCCCTGGCGTAACTGCCACCGAGTCTGGCCAGGATTTCACCTCGCAAGCAGTTGCCAATGGCGGTGACGGTAAATTCCCGGTTTACCGCATCCCCTCAATCGTGCAGCTAAACAACGGTGATCTAGTAGTTCCTATGACGGGCGCCCCAGCCTGAGGGACGCCCCCAACCCCAACTCCATTTTGCAGCGCCGCTCCACCGATGGTGGGCGTACTTGGGGTGAACAAACCGTCATCCACGCGGGCGTTCCCGGCGCCCAAAAGCAGGGCTATTCAGACCCCTCGTATGTGTATGACGCGGAAAAGAACATTTTGTTCAACTTCCACGTCTACTCTAAGGATGCGGGTTTCTTCCAGTCCGTTGACTCTGACGACGACGCCGCCCGCAACGTTATGAGCGCTGAGGTTTCCACCTCCACCGACAACGGCAAAACCTGGACCCACCGCCTGATCACTAATGTGGTTAAACCCAAGGGCATCACTGGCACCTTCGCCACCTCCGGTAACGGTATTCAAATCAAGCACGGCAAATACGCCGGGCGTCTGGTGCAGCAATATATCGGCACTGACTCAGCCCACAACGGTTACGCCTACTCGGTTTACTCTGACGACCACGGCGCCACCTGGCACGCCGGTAACCGCATCGGCAATAGCTTCAACGAAAACAAGGTGGTTGAGTTAAGCGATGGCCGCCTCATGCTCAACTCACGCAACTGGGGTGACGGGGTGGGGCGCCTGGTCGCTATTTCTGACGACGGCGGCGTCAACTGGAAGAACCAGTACCTAGACACTGCCCTGGTAGACCCGGAAGTAAACGCCGGCATCACCCGCATGAACCCCCAGGCCACCAGCGGCAAGGCCGCCAAGGAGCTGCTGTTCACCAACGCCAACAACAGCCCCTACAACTGGCAGATAGATGTTGACCGTAAAGGCCAGTGGATCAACCGCATCACCGGTAACGTGCGCTACTCCTGCGACAACGGCGCCACCTGGCCTGTTAGCCGCGTCTACCACTACGGCCCGCACGCCTATTCCTCGGTGACCGCCCTCAAGGACGGCACTTTCGCCGTCGCCTATGAAACTAAAACCGACAAGGAAATCCGCGTAGGCACCTTCGGGCGCGAGTGGCTAAAGCCATTCTGCGCCAACTTCGCTCCCGCTAGCGTCAGCTTGGGGGCCGGGGAAAGTACCAGCGTAAGCGTCACTATCCGCAATGACGACGACGTCGCCCTACCGGCTGGGTCCATGCGCCTAACCGGCCTGCCCGAAAACGTCAGCAGCGAGCTGGTAGCCACCCCGGCACTAAAGCCTGGCGAGTCGGCCACCGTAAACGTCAAGGTCACCGCCACTAAGGATATTGTGGCTGACACCTACAATGTGGATGCCACCTTGGAGGCAGGCCAGTACACCCTGCGCGGCTCGGTGGAGCTCAAACTCACCGCCCCTGAGCTGATCGCACTGACCGTGGCCGGCGAGCGCAGCGACTACACCCGCGACATCGTGGCTAAGCCCTACCAGGCCGGCGAAAAGCTGCCCTTCCACTGGACCATCGTCAACAACACCAATAAGACCCTGCACATCGATAGCGCCAAGGGGCCCGAGGGCACCGAAATTGAATCTTGCAGCGGCGACATTGAGCCCGGCAAGACCATGTGGTGCTTCACCAGCGGCTATGTGGTAAACGAGCAGGAAGCCAAGCAGGGCTACCTGGATGCCAAGCTGACGCTGACCTACACCCAGGGCGACAGTCAGGTCACCTACCCGGTAACTCGCTTCGACCAGAACCTAGGTAAGCGCCGGATGCTGCCGGCTGCTCCCACCCCGCAGCCCACCGAGCAGCCTACGCAAAGCCCCACCCCGGCCCCGACGGCGTCGCCCACTGCCACGCCGACCGCTGCGCCTACTGCTGTGCCCACCACTGCACCCAGCCCCACCGCCGCGCCTACGGCTAGCGCTGTGCCCAGCGCCAGCCCCATGCCTAGTGCCAGCCCCATGCCTACCGGCAGGGCGGCGCTAAAGCCCTCACCGCTACCCTCCTCAAAGGGTTCAGGGAAGGTAGCTTTTGCTGGTAACAGTGGCGGCTCGCGCCACGGCTCGCTGGCGGTTACCGGTGTGGCCGGAGGATTAGTGCTGGTAGCCGGGGGGGCTAGTGGCCGCCGGTGGGGCGCTGCGCTCTGGCAAACTACGCGACTACCTGCACCGTCACTAAAACCGATGGCGCACCCGTTACGGACGAGCCAATCCGTTACGCACCCGCGCCTAAGCCGCCAGCCCGGCGAAAAAGTGGCCTAAAACCACGTTAAACCGGGCCTCTGGTGTTGGGGGCAGGTCAGCTGAGACAATTAGCGCATGAGTTGTGCTGAGACTGCTGACCTGCCCCTATCCCGTGTAAACCTAGCTGAGGTAAACCCGCCACTGGCTCTGGGAGTGTTGGACGGACGCTACCGCGCCGCCGCCTCGCCGCTGGTAGACCACCTGTCTGAAGCTGCTTTGAACCGCGCTCGCGTGCATGTGGAAGTTGAATGGCTGATTTACCTCACCGATAACGAGGTTTTGCCGGGCGCCCCCAAGTTCTCTGCCGCTGAGAAGGAGTACCTGCGCGGTATTGTTTCCAGCTTTGGCCGCGCCGAAATTGATGAACTGGCTGAAATTGAGGCAGTCACCCGCCACGACGTGAAAGCTGTCGAGTACCTGCTCAAGCGTCGCTAGACGCCGCCCCCCAGGTACTGGGCCAAGACACGGTACTGCCCCAGGTGCACGAAATTGTGCACATTTTCTGCACCAGCGAAGACATCAACAACCTGGCCTACGCCCTAACCATCCGCTCAGCTATCAAACAGGTGTGGCTGCCGGCCGCCCAGGGCCTGGTGGATGACCTCAGCGAAATGGCTCGCCAGTACAAGGCTGTGCCCATGCTGTGTCGCACCCACGGTCAGCCGGCCACCCCCTCCACTTTTGGTAAGGAACTGGCTGTATTGGCTTGGCGCCTGGGCCGCCAGCTGCGCCGCATTGAGGGCACCGAATACCTGGGTAAGATCAACGGCGCCACCGGCACCTACGGCGCTCACGTGGTTTCCGTGCCGGGAGCTGACTGGGAGGCTGTTTCGCGCGGTTTCGTGGAGCACCTGGGCCTGATCTGGAACCCGCTAACCACCCAGATTGAATCCCACGACTGGCAGGCTGAGCTGTACAGCGACGTGGCCCGCTACAACCGTATTGCCCACAACCTGGCCACCGACGTGTGGACCTACATTTCTTTGGGCTACTTCCACCAGCGTCTAAGCGCCCAGGGCTCCACTGGTTCCTCCACCATGCCGCACAAGGTCAACCCGATTCGTTTCGAAAACGGTGAAGCCAACTTTGAGATTTCCTGTGCGCTACTAGATTCCCTAGCGGCCACCCTGGTAACCAGCCGCCTACAGCGCGACCTGACCGACTCCACCACCCAGCGTAATGTGGGCGTGGCCCTGGGCCACTCGCTGCTGGCTATCTCTAATGTGCGCGGGGGCCTGGGCGGCCTGGATGTGGATGAGCGCCGCCTGGCTGAAGACCTAGACGCCACCTGGGAGGTGCTGGGTGAACCGGTGCAGCAGGCTATGCGCGCGGCCGCCGTCGCTGGCGCCACCGGCATGGCTGACCCCTACGAGCGCCTAAAGGAACTGACCCGTGGCAAGCGGGTTACCGGCCAGGCTATGCGTGACTTTATCGCTGGGTTGGGTATGCCTGCCGACGTCGAAGCTCGCCTGCTGGCGCTAACCCCGGGCACCTACGTGGGCTTGGCTGAAAGTTTGGTGCGCCACCTAGAGGATTAACTAGGAATAATTCGGGGCATATCCCGGTTGGGCTAGTCGTGCTTGGGGGACAGTTTTAAAGCTGTCTACAGGCCGGCTAGCCCATATTCATAGCTGCCAGCTGCGTTGTGGCTGGGTAGGCAACACATTTAGGAGAAGAAAATGGCTGAAAACATCGACCGCACCACCGTCCTCAAGGTTTCAGGCCTGACCTGCTCTAACTGCGTGCGTCACGTGAGTGAAGAGCTAGAAGAGGTTGAGGGTGTCAAGAACGTTTCAGTAATCCTGAACAAGGGTGGCGTCTCTGACGTAATGGTGGTTTCTGACGTGCACTAGACGACCAGGCCCTGGCCGACGCCGTTGACGAAGCCGGCAACTACACCCTGGAAGCCATCGAACGCGACGAGTGAGGCGGGCGTCTTAAATAATGACTGATATCCAAGAAACCACCTCAACTAGCACCAGTCACGGCAGCGTAGATTTGAGCGTGGGTGGGATGACGTGTGCCTCCTGCGTGGCGCGCGTGGAGAAAAAACTGAACAAAGTGGCTGGCGTTAACGCCTCAGTTAACCTGGCTACCGAATCAGCCCACGTTGAGCTAAGCGCCCCAGTAGACCCACAGCAGCTGGTGGCCGTGGTGGAAAAAGCTGGTTACAGCGCCACTGTGACTAAGGTGGAGGACGGCGCCGTCGAGGCTATGCGCAAGCAGGAAGCCCGCCACCTGGCCCACGCCGCTGACCTGCGCCGTCGCCTGATCGTGGCGGCCACGCTATCAGTGCCGCTGATGGTGATCTCCATGGTCAGCGCCGCTCAGTTCTATGGCTGGCAGTGGGTTGTGGCCGCACTGGCCCTGCCGGTGGTGACTTGGTGTGCTTGGCCTTTCCACAAGGCTGCTTTCACTAACCTGCGCCACGGCTCCACCACCATGGACACCCTGGTTTCCCTGGGGGTTATTACCGCCACCTTGTGGAGCCTGTGGGCGCTGATTTTTGGGGGCGCCGGCATGCTGGGTATGCGCATGAGCATGGAGTTCATTCCGCGCGCCCAAAGCGAGCACGCCCACATGTATTTTGAGTCTGCCGCCTGGATCGTGACTTTCCTGCTCACAGGGCGTTTGGCGGAGGCGCGGGTGCGTCACCGCTCGGGTGACTCGCTGCGTAAGCTTTTGCAGCTGGGCGCCAAAACTGCTGCGCGGGTTAACGCTGACGGCTCGGTTACGGAAATTCCGATTGACCGCCTGCAGGTGGGCGATCGTTTCCGGGTGCGTCCGGGCGAAAAAATTGCCACTGACGGCGTGGTGGTTGAGGGTCACAGCGCCATTGATGCTTCCTTGCTGACCGGTGAATCTTTGCCGGTGGATGTAAGTGCAGGTGACGAGGTTACCGGCGCCACCGTGAATACTTCGGGCACGTTGGTTGTGCGCGCTACCCGGGTGGGTGCGGGCACCACACTTTCGCGTATCGCCCAGGTGGTTACTGCCGCCCAGGCGGAAAAGGCGCCGGTGCAGCGCCTGGCTGACCGGGTCAGTTCGGTGTTTGTGCCCACGGTTTTAGCTCTGGCTGCTTTAACTTTCCTAGGTTGGCTGGCTACCGGCCACAACGCCCAGGCCGCGATTACAGCGGCAGTGGCGGTGCTGGTAATTGCCTGCCCCTGCGCCTTGGGTTTGGCTACGCCTACCGCCCTGCTGGTGGGTACTGGCCGCGCCGCCCAGTTGGGCGTGGTTATTCGTGGCCCGGAGGTGCTTGAATCTACCCGCCGCATTGACACGGTGGTGCTGGATAAGACCGGTACGGTCACCACGGGGGTAATGCACCTGGCTCAGGCGGTGTTTTTCGACGACGCCGCCGAGGTAAGTGACGCTGGCGGCGCTGGTGCTCAGGCCGGTGCTGCTAGCGACGGCGCCACGGTTGTGGACTTGGGGGAGGGTGCCACCCTAAGCCCAGCCCAGCTGCAAACCCTGGCCCTGGCCCAGGCGCTAGAGATTCCCTCTGAACACCCAGTAGCCCGCGCTATTGTGGCGGGCACACAACTAGACGGCGTCCAGGCGCCCCAGATCAGCGAGTTCACCAACCATGCTGGTCGTGGGGTCAGTGCCACGGTAGTCCACGCAGCGGGCCAGGTCACTTACGCCGTCGTCGGTAAAGCCACTTGGCTGAGCCAGCAGGGCGTAAGCCTGAGCGAACAAGCAGAAGCCCAAGTGCGCGCCCTAGAAGACACCGGCGCCACCGTGGTGCTAGTGGCCTCAGGGCCGGATCCAAAATCATTGCGCCTGCGTGCCGCCCTAGCTGTGCGTGACGAGCCCAAACCCACCACCGCCAAAGCCATTAGTGAGCTCAAAGCCATGGGGCTGCGTCCCATCCTGCTCACCGGTGACAATGAGCGCGCCGCCAAGTTCATCGCCGCCCAGGTGGGTATTGATGACGTAATCGCCCAGGTGCTGCCCGAGGATAAACGCGACGTGGTGGCTCGCCTGCAAGGTGAGGGGGCTAATGTGGCCATGGTGGGTGACGGTGTTAACGACGCCGCCGCTCTAGCCCAGGCAGGTGCTGCCGGTTTGGGTATGGCCATGGGTACCGGTTCAGATGTGGCCATTGAGGCCGCTGACATCACGCTGGTGCGTGCCGACCTGGAGGCAGTTGTGGCTGCTATCAAGGTTTCGCGCGCTACGCTGCGCATCATTAAGCAGAACCTGTTCTGGGCTTTCGCCTATAACGTGGCCGCAATTCCGCTGGCCATGGCGGGTTTGCTCAACCCCATGATCGCCGGGGCCACTATGGCTATGAGTAGCGTGATCGTAGTGTCTAACTCGCTGCGACTGCGCCGCGTGAAGTGATCTGACACTATGAAGTGACATAGAATAGTCTGGCTACTTCGAATTAAAGCGCGCACTTTGGGCTGCTAGCCCGGGTGCGCGCTTTGTTATGCACACTAGATAGTGTCTTGGAAGGTGCAGCGGACAAAATAGAATATCCCTAATGAGCTTCGCTATTTAGCGGGGGATATGTGGGGATATAAGGCCCAGTTTCATAGACTAGCCCCATGACCCAAGCGCCAGATCAATCTGCGGCCGGTAGCCCTGCCGCCACCCCGGATAGCCGGGTAGCTACCGCCGTCGAAAAACCCAGCGCCCCGGCTGAGCCGCCAACTCGGCCCGCCCAGTTGGTTTTCCCCGAGTAGGCACCACCTCCCAGGCGGAACCACAGCCAACTTTGGTGGAAACCAGCACCCTAACCTTGGTTGACACCCTAGAGCGGCGCGAACACCGCACCCGCGACCTACTATTTGCCGGTGTCTGCGCGCTAGGTCTAGTAACGGTTTTTCTACTGGCTGTGTTCGCCCAGGCAACCACCACCGCTGTCATTTATGACGTACAGACCGTCTTTTCCCAGCTGCTGCGCCGGGTGCTGGTGTTCCCGCTGCAAGCCTTTGAAGGTATCGTCACTTTAGCTCTGCCCCTAGCGTTGATGGGGCGCGCTTTGCTGCATAAGGACTGGTGGCGCTCAGGCCAAGCCCTGATCGCCCTAATCAGTGCTTATCTGCTGTCTGCACTGTTCACATACCTGTTGCAGCTGCCGGTGTTTAACCAGGTGCACAACGGCATGATCTCCTACCGCAACCTAAACACCTACGAGATTCTCTCACCCACCTATGCTGCCTTGGCTGCAGTTATTTTGGCTTCCGGTAAACACCAATCCAAGCTGGTGAAAACTTCCTGGTGGCTGCTGGGAATTGTGGTGGGTGTTTCGGTGCTGCGCTCAGCTATTACCCTGCTGGCAGCGGTGGCCTCAGTGTTGTTGGGTCTTATCGCCAGCTACTTAGTGCTTTACATTATGGGTGTGGCCAGCGAAAACGCCACTGGGGTGGCTTTGGCGCGCGGCCTGCGCCGCTGCGGTGTGGACGCTGTCAAGGTGGTGCGTCTAAACTCGCGTCAAGCCCCCCTGCAAGCCTGGCAGGTACGTACCGACTCCCAGCTTGGTTACACCGAGAAAGTACGTGAAAACCCGATCGTTTCCACCCAAGACGACGGCGCCGTCGTCGAAACTGAAACCCCCCAAACCCTAGCCCCAGCCGGCAATGACGAAAAACTTACCCCCCTACCCGACTACAACTGCGCCCACGAGCTGGAACTAGCCGAAGAACTGTGGCAATCCCAAAGCGAAGATATTCACCGTATCTACGCCGTGTGGGACCAAGACGGCAAACGCTATGACCTGAGCGTAATGGACACTGACACGCACGTGGTGGGCTTCCTATCCACCGCCTGGGACACCCTACGCACGCGCGGCCTGGCCCCAGCGAAAAACTATTCGGTACGCGCCAGTGCAGAAAACACGGTGATGATGAACCAGATGGCGCGCAGTCGGGCCGTGCGCTCCCCGCAAATTCTGGGCGTGGCTGAGGCAGAAGAATCAATGCTGCTGGTCACCGAGCATATTGTCTCTCCGCGCTCATTTGGGCAGTTAGGCGACCAAATCTCTGACGACACTTTGCTGGATTTGTGGACTCAGCTGCGCCGCGCCCACACGGTTGGCCTAGCCCACCGCGCCATCAGCGATCAAAGTGTGCTGGTGGATGCTGGCGACCATATTTGGCTAACCGACTGGGATGACGGCGAACTGGCTTCCTCTGAGCTCTCGCGCCGCATGGACCTAGCCCAAACCCTGGCCCTAGTGGCTCTAAATGTGGGAGTGGAGCGGGCCATTGCCTCAGCCTCGCGGGTGCTGGATCGCGATCAGGTAGCTTCTATCGCGCCGATGTTGCAAAAGGTGGTGTTGCCGCGCTCTACCCGTGCCGCTATGGGCCGACGCGGCAAGATTTTGCAGGAGCTGCGTGATGCACTGGTGGCGTTGGTGCCTACGGCCCAGGCTGAACCTGCCAAGATTAACCGTTTCTCTGCCCGCACTATTTTCATGGCGATTGTGGGTGTGGTGGCGCTGTGGACGGTGCTGGGCCAGATGAACTTCACCCAGATTTCTGCGGCGGTTGAGCAAGCTAATTTCTGGTGGTTCTTGGCGGCGCTGATGTTCTCGCTGGCCACCTATGTGGGCGCCGGTATGACGCTGGTGGCTTTCACCCCCAACAAGCTGGGTTTGATTCGGGCTACCGAGGTGCATTTTGCTTCTTCTGTGGTGGCGCTGGTGGCTCCGGCCGGTGTGGGTGGGGCGGCTATGAACTTGCGTTTCCTTAACCGTAAGGGGGTGCCGACGGCGGTGGGTGTGGCCACCGTGGCGTTGGTGCAGGTTTCCCAGTTTGTGGTGACTGTGGTGCTGCTGGGTATTTTGGCGGCTACCACCGGTACTTCTTCTGGCTTGTCGCTGCCTTCTGGCTGGGTGCTGGTGGCGGTAGTGGTGGCGGTAGTGGTGGCTGCGGTGGCTTTGGCGGTGCCGCAGCTGCGCAGCTGGATTTGGCTGCATATTGAGCCCACTGTTAAGCAGGTGTGGCCGCGTCTGGTGTGGTTGGCTTCCAACCCCACTCGTATGGGTGTGGGTGTGTTGGGTACCGTGATTTGTCGTTGGCCTACATTTTGTCTTTCGGGGCTTCACTGTGGGCCTTTGGCTATTCGCTGCCTTTCGCGGTGTTGGCGATTACTTACCTAGCTTCTAACACGGTTGGTTCTGTGGTGCCTTCGCCTGGTGGTTTGGGTCCGGTGGAATTGGCTCTCACCGGTGGTTTGGTTACTGCCGGGGTGCCTAGTGGTGTGGCCGTGTCTGCGGTGTTGGTTTACCGTCTGGTTACCTTCTGGATCCCGATCCCGCTGGGTTACCTGTCCTTGCAGCGCCTGCAAAAGCGTGGGGATCTCTAGGCTGGCTGCGTTTTTCGACAGTGCCCCCGGGGTTCCTCGACGGCGCCCTGGGTATCGGGGCCGACGGCGTACTGGGGCTTAGGCTCGATGGTGCCGTGGGGCTTAGGCTTGGCGGCGCCGTTTAAGCGTTTGCCAGGAGGTAAATGGCAAAAATCAGGCAGGAAATAATAGTGGCGATCCAGGAGATTACCCAGCCGCGATAACCGGCCCGCTTAGATTCTACGATCGCAAAAATCCCCAAAACCATGGTTACGAGAACTACCCCGGGAATCGGGGATAGTAGTAGCGAGGCTAGGGCGATGAAGCAGATTGCTGGAGTTTTTTGTCGCGGAGCGTTGTAGCCCGCAAAAGCAAATACTTCACGCGGATTTACTTCTTGCGTACCTGGAAACACAAAATCGTCAGGAACAATCTGGCCCGGGAAGCCGATTTGATTAGCGCCGGCATTGTTATTGGGGGGCTGGTGTGTAAATACGCCGGATACGCTCATGTCTTAAGTGTGCCCAGCTGGGCCGCAGGGCGCAACATCAACTCAGCCGTCAACTATCAAAGTTGGATCTGTCGGCGCGCAAACTGTACATGCTGACCCTCGAAGCTGGGCGTGCCGGCGCACAAACTGGGCGTGCTGACCCCCGAAGCTGGGCGTGCCGGCACGCAAGGTAGGCCTAGCCGGCCACAGCATTTGACTATCCCAGATAAACGTAGGGTCACTTATGTTTCACGTGAAACATAAGTGACCCTAGTGCTATTAGCTAGCGGTCAGTTACTCCTGCTCGTCAGCCTTAGAAGCCTGCTTGTGGCGCTTGGAATAGGCCGGGCCCTCCAGTTCCACGCCGGCAGGCGCTGAGGCGGGGGGAGGGGCTTTCTAGGTTGGTGCCACGCAGCTTCGAGATAGCGCGCATCAGGTGGTAGATGATGATGGCGCCGAAGGAGCCCAGGGCAATACCGGAGAAGGACATGTCGCCCACTACCCAGGTGTAGTCAGCGATAGCTACAACCATGGCTACAGCAGCAGTGTTGAGGTTTACCGGGTCAGAGAAGTCAACCTTGTTCTGCACCCAAATACGCACACCCAGCATACCGATCATGCCGTACAGGACCGTGGCGGCGCCGCCCAGCACACCGGCGGGGATGGTGGCGATAACCGCGCCGAACTTAGGTAGCAGGCTCAGCGCCAGGGCAGAAATGCCGGCCACCACATAGGCGGCGCTGGAGTAGACGCGGGTAGCAGCCATAACACCGATGTTCTCGGCGTAAGTGGTGGTACCAGAACCGCCACCGCTACCAGCGAGCATGGTGGAAACGCCGTCGGCAAACAGGGCGCGGCCGGTGATGTTGTCCAGGTTTTCGCCGGTCATAGCGGATACAGACTTAACGTGACCCACGTTCTCAGCCACCAGCACCAGCACCACGGGCACAAACACACCCAGGTACTTAATATCGAAGCTGGGAGCCTGGAAGGTGGGTAGACCCACCACAGCGGCCTTGTCGATAGCGGAGAAGTCCACTTCACCCAGGGCCACGGCGGTGGCGTAACCAATCAGCACACCAATCAAAATGGACAGGCGCCCAATGATGCCCTTAAACAGCACCGTGATCAGCAGGATAGACACAATGGTGACGGTGGCGGTGATAGGAGCCTGCTTAACGTTATTCCAGGCCGAAGGGGCCAGGTTGAAACCGATCAGGGACACAATCGCACCGGTAACCACCGGAGGCATCAGCTTGTCGATCCAGCCGGCACCCACAAAGTGCACCAGCAGACCAATAACCGCCAAGGTTAGACCCACCGCAATAATGCCTCCCTGAGCTAGGGAGGCCTTGTGCGGGTCAATCAAACCGCCATTAGAAGCGTTGTAGCCAGTGACTGCGCCAATAGGGGCAATCAGGGCAAAAGAACTACCTAGATAGGAAGGCAAACGTCCGGCAGTAATTCCTAGGAACAGCAAGGTACCCAGGCCGGAGAAGAACAAAGTAGTAGTAGGGGAGAAGCCGGTGAGCAGCGGCACCAGGAAGGTAGCGCCGAACATAGCTACCACGTGCTGCACACCAATCCCGATGGTGCGCGGCCAGGTTAGACGTTCGTGGGGGGCGACGACGTCTCCCGGCTTTACCGAGCGGCCGTCACCGTGCAGGGTCCAAAAACCTGCCTTAGACATTTACTGTCTCCTGTCGCAATGGAAAAAAGGGGTCCATGCGGCAGAGCCCGTGCGTCTGGCGCGTTCGAGCGTCGTCGTCCGAGCGCTGCCAGACCACCAGTCTAGACCTAATTTCGCCGCAAGCTAATGCTGTGGCAGTAGTAGTTAGGACACACTCAGCGCCAGGGCCGCTGCGGCCCCTGCCATCAACCAAGGTCCAAAAGCGATACGTCCCTTAAGTTTCAACCTGCCGCTAAGTAGCAAAGCCAGCGCCACCAGGCCACCAAAGAAAAAACCCAAATATAAGCCCATTAGCAGGGTACTCCAGCCGTGCAAAGCCAACAGCGGTCCCAGCACCACATACAAATTCGCGTCGCCCATACCAATGCCTGGGGCTCGCCCCCACAGCTGCGGCAGCAAACTTAATGCAGCCAGGGCAATATACACCAGGGCGCCCCCACCCAAAGCCCGCAGTAAGTCACCAGCGCGTAGGGAGTGGCGACGTCGTCGATACCAGCAGGCGCTACTTGCGGGGCTAGCCAGGCTAAAACCATTCCCAAAAGCAGCACTGCGCCGGCAACCGAAAGCAGGCGGGTGGGTAGGTGTTGCACGCGCCAGTCCACCAGTGCGGCAGGGATCAGTGCGGCTAGTACCGGCACGGACAGGGGCAGTGACGACGTCGCAGCCGCGCCAGTTAGTGCCTGAGGTAGTGACAGCGCCCCCACTAAAAGTGCGCCACCTAGTAGCACGCTAACCGCCATGCCTCGATTGGTTAAAGCGGCTACTAACAGCAGGTCCTTAGCGGACCAAGCTTCACGGGGGGCATCGCCCACAGCCTTTATATAAGCGCGGGCCCAGGGGGCTAGCTTGAAGTAGGTTAATGCGCTAACAATTCCTAGCTGTAAAAAGGTGAATACAAGCGCAAGCAAAAGGTCACTTCTTGCCCTCGGATGCGGCTGCAGTGGGCTGAGAACAACCGGCAGGAGCGGTGATGGGGGAGCCAGACTTAATGGCAGCCATTTCCGCAGCAGACTTGATGCCGTGGTTGTACTGGGCGCCCAAAACTACGTTAACAGTGGTGTCAGAAGAAGAGGCGCGCGGGTCCTGCTGGACCACTACCGTGCCGCTAAATACCTGGGCCACGGTGTAAGCATTGGTGATACCCGCTGGTCCGGCGGTGAGCAGCACATTGCCGTCATAGGCGCCCTCGGCCCAGTCACCGGTGCTAAGCACAGTTAAACCAGTGTCTTTCAGGTTAGTTTCGGCGCTACCTGCCAAACCGGCCTTCTTGGTGCCGTTGTAGATATTGACGCTAATGTCAGTAATTTCGCCAGTAACCGCTTGGGCGGCAGGGCATACCGGGATGCGTTTAACTAGCGTGGGGGTGGGGACGGCTTGGAAGCCAGGGTCTGGTACTTTGACTAGCCCAGTGCCTACGACCAAACCGAGGGCCGTAGCAATAACCATTAGAACTAGACAGGTACCGATAATGACGCTTTGGCGCTGAGCCATGCGGGAGCGGTAGTTTGCTTTTGTTTCAACCTGAGGCACCCTTCCAGGGTAGCCGATTAGGGCGGGTTGAGGGGGCTAGTCATTACAATTTCACCAGGTAAACGCTTGGTGTCTTAAACCTGAGGAAGCCTGAAAATTAGCTGGGCGCAGGGAGTGTAAACGAGCCAAAAAAGGGTGCCTAAAGTGCGGTTTAGGGTAGCTGGCGCAAAATAATATTAATGGGCTATAGGTCTGACAACTTCGTGTCAAACTGTCACGAAAATTGGGTCAACTTCAGCGAAAATAGCGCTGATCTGCACAAACGCTAGCACCTTAAACTTTGACAAAACTGAGTACAAATGCCCAAAATCTCTAGTGGATCACGTCACAGGTGTGGTAGATTAGTCAATAATCAGCCCTTTGACGGCTACCTGATCCCCAAACGAGGAGACGCAATATGGAAGACAGCATCATTGCGCGCATCCCACTCTTCGAGCGTATGTCGCCTGAGGAGCGAGAAGAGCTACGTGGCATGATGTCGCAGACAACTCTGCGCCGTGGTGAGGTTCTATTCAATGAAGGTGACTCCGGCGACCGCCTATACATCCTGCTCACCGGTAAGGTGAAGCTAGGTCACACCTCTGTTGACGGCCGTGAGAACCTACTAGCGGTCTAGGTCCCGGCGAAGTAGTCGGCGAGCTAACCCTATTTGACCCGGGCCCGCGCTCTACCACTGCTACCGCCGTGGCCACCACTGAGCTGCTGGCTCTAGAGCACAACCAGCTAATGGGCTTTATTGACTCCCACCCCACGCTGGCCAAGGATATGCTGCGTGCCCTCGCGGTGCGTTTGCGTCGCACCAACATCGCCCTAGCTGACCTGGTCTTCTCCGATGTTCCTGGGCGTGTAGCCAAGGCCCTGCTGGACCTGGCTGAGCGCTTTGGTGCACCCACTGAAGACGGCATCCATGTCCCCCACGACCTAACCCAGGAAGAGCTAGCTCAGCTAGTTGGAGCTTCGCGCGAGACCATTAACAAGTCTCTGGCCGAGTTCGTTTCCCGTGGCTGGATCCGCCTGGAGGGGCGCGCTGTAACCCTTATCGACGTCGAGCGCCTCAAGCGCCGCGCCCGCTGATAAACGCGCATAAATAGCGCTCACAAGCTTTAGTGCCCGGTCGTAATTAAACGGCCGGGCACTGATTTATGTTAGTGGCGCTAGCGCTTAAGGTGGCCACTAGTTGGTGGGGCGCTTGAGGTAGGCGATTAGGTTTTCGGTACCTGCCGGGCCGGGAACGATTTGGACTAGTTCCCAACCGTCGGCACCCCACTGATCCAAGATTTGCTTAGTTGCGTGCGTGATTAGCGGCACGGTTGCGTATTCCCAAGTAGTCATGATTACACCCTACCTGTTAGCTGGGTGAAAAGGGTGGGGTTGTGGGCGCTTTGAAGTGGTCTGATCTTAGGCTGCGGCGCGCGTGGTGGCGGCGTGAGAGGTAGCCTCGCTCAGGCTCTTGCGCCGTAGTAGGGAGGCGCGGGCAGGCTTGCGTAGTTGGCGGATTTCCTCCGCCAGGGCGTCGTCGCTGGAAAGCCAGGCAGCCCAGTCAGTGATGTGAGGCATATTGCGGATCAAAGCGCGGCGTTCGCGCTCAGTTAAGCCGCCCCAAACTCCAAAGCTAGAGTCGCCATTGAGGGCTTCGGCCAGGCACTGCAAACGCACCGGGCACGAGTAACACAATTCGCGCGCTTCCCGCTGCTCGGCCCCCCTTCCCAAACAGCAGAGTGGTGTCTATACCGGCACACGCTGCCAATTGGGTCCAGGAATGAATTTCGTTATTCATTTTGGAACTACTTTCATTTGTCCAGGCGAGCACTTCTTTGTTACTCAGCTCACCCCAGACTCTACGCCTGTTTGTCCGCGGATTCAAATTCTCGCTGCACGTTATTTCAAAATTTTCCAAATTGGCACAAAAACAGAGTGAAACCAGGTATTAGTCCTAACAAAAATTTTGGCCTGCATGTCAGAAGTGTTACCAAGCCGCTCTGTCTCATTGCTTGCGCCATGACGTAGGCTAGGAACTATGTCGAAGTCTGCTAGCTCGAGAGTCTCCCTCTCCTCTCCCCGGGAGCTACTTGCCGCACTGCTCTCATTCTTTATGTTGGCCGTTGGTGGCGGCGTGTTCGCTGCCGGTTTCGCGTTGCCCTTTGTAGGGGCGGCTTCAGTTCTTACAGATGCCTCAGTGCAGCTGTTTGACGAGCTACCTAGCGACTTCAACGTGCTTCAGCCCTCCCAGATTTCCTATCTAAAGGGCTCAGATGGTCAAACCATTGCACAGTTCTACGCGGAAAACCGCATTGTTGTGCCGCTAGCCAAGATTTCCAAGAATGCCCAAAACGCTATCGTGTCCGTTGAGGACAAGCGTTTCTACAAGCACAAGGGTGTGGACCTGTCGGGTATGTTGCGTGCGGTAGTTACCAACGCAGCCGGTGGCTCCACCCAGGGTGCCTCTACCTTGACTCAGCAGTACGTTAAAAACGTGCTTATTGAGGCAGGTTTGCAGGCTAGCGACCCGGAGGCTGTGGAGGCTGCCCGCGCCGCCACCCCGGCCCGTAAACTGCGTGAAGCTAAATACGCTTTGACACTGGAAAAGCGCTACACCAAAGCGCAGATCCTGGAGGGTTACCTCAACATTGCAGCCTTCGGTCCTTCTACCTACGGTATTGAGGCTGCCAGCCGCCACTACTTCTCTCACAGTGCCGACAGCCTGAGCATAGGTGAATCTGCGCTGCTGGCCGGTATGACCAACTGGCCTACCCGCTACGACCCCATCACCAACCCTGATGCGGCTAAGACCCGCCGTGACTGGGTGCTCCAGAAGATGCTTGAGGAAAAGTTCATCACTCAGCAGCAGTACAAGGAAGCCACCAGTCAGAGCATCGACTCCATGCTGAAGGTAACCAACGCCGTCGGCGGCTGTGGCTCAGGCTCTAGCGGCGTAACCAAGAGTGCCGCCTACTTCTGTGAATACGTGGTGCGCGAGATCCTCACCAACGACGCCTACGGTAAGGATGAGGCTACTCGCCGTCAGCTGCTGCTACGCGGTGGTCTGCAGATCACCACCACCTTGGACATGGCCAAGCAGCAGGCCGCTTACGACACCATGGCTAACTGGCTGCCCACTGGGGATGAGTCCAACGTTAAGGGTGCACTAGTATCTATCGAGCCTGGCACCGGCAAGATCATCACCATGGTGCAAAATACCAACTATGGTGAGCCCAGCAATGATGACCCCACCGCCACTAAGCTGTCCTACGCGGCCGACTCTAAGCACGGCGGCTCTAACACTGGTGGTTTCCAGCCTGGTTCATCCTTCAAGCCGATTGTTTTGGCCCAGTGGTACCAACGGGGCATGTCTGGCTACACGGTGCTAGGCGGTGCTAGCCACGTATTCACCACCGGTGACTTCCACGCCAGCTGTGACCCGGGTTTCGCCATTGAAAACTGGAACGTGGATAACGCTAATGCTTCAGAAAACGTTAACCACACGGTTATTAACGCTACTGCCCTGTCGGTAAACGTTAGCTACGTATACATGCTTAGCCGTATGGACCTGTGCGCGGTCACCGGTCTGGCTAAGGATCTGGGTATAACCACGGTTGATGGCGGGGAAATCGACCACAACCCCTCCATGGTGCTGGGCACCATGAACGTAGCTCCGATCACCATGGCCAATGTTTACGCCACCTTCGCGGCTCACGGCACCTACTGCCCGCCCACCGCCATCACCAAGGTAACCAAGGATGACGGCACTGAGATCAAGGTCCCCTCAACTGCCTGCCGTCAGGTTATGGACCCCACTCACGCAGATCAGGTGGCATTGACCCTGACTTATGTAATGAAGGGGAACGGTACTGGCGCAGCGGCTGCCCTTAACCGGCCTAGCGCAGGTAAGACCGGTACTACCGAAAAGATGGATAACGCCTGGTTCGTGGGCTTTGTGCCGCAGCTGTCCACCGCCGTGTGGGTAGGCCACTCTGAGGGTAACTTCCACATGGACGGCCAGGTTATTGGTGGTCGCTACTACTCCACCATGTACGGTTCTGACCTGCCCGCCCCGCTGTGGCGCGACTACATGAACTCGGCTCTTTCGGGCACTGAAGTTCAGCAGTTCAACCAGGTCAGCCTGGGTGGCAACAGCGCCGTCGGCAACACTGGGGCTACCCCCCCAGGGCAACACCGGTAACAATAACCGCAACGGCAATAACAACAATAACAACAACGGCTATAACAATGGCGGTACTAACAACAACGGTAACGGCACCAACGGCAACTACAACAACTCCCAAGGGGGCAACACCAACACCAACGGTTTGAGTGCTGACAACTCCACCGGCACCCCCCAGGACCGTCGCAACAGCGGGAACGGCCAGTGAGTGCGCTTAAACAACTAGCCTGCGCCGTCGGCACTGTCGGCGGCGTGGGGGTGGCAACCCTAGGGTGGAGCCTAATCGAGGCTCGCTGGCCGGTGCTGCGTCGCATTGAGGTGCCCGTACTGGCCCCCGGCTCGGCGCCCATCAAGCTGCTGCACATTGCTGACCTGCACCTAACCGGCGCCACCAAAGCCCGGGTGGCGTGGGTGCGGGCCCTGGCAGATATTGAGCCAGACCTGGTTATTAACACTGGCGACAATCTATCCACCCTGGGGGGCGTAAGCGCCCTAGGTGAGGCCCTGGAGCCGCTACTGGCCTTCCCTGGAGCCTTTGTGCTCGGTGATCACGACCGTCACGGCACGGTTTTCCGTTCACCCACCCGCTACCTGCGCCGCGATCCGCGTAGCAATGATGATCCGGTTGCTGACTTGCCTGTACTGCCCTGGGAGGAAGTACGTGACATGCAGCTAGCTGGCGGCTGGAAAGACCTGGATAACTGCCGCGACACGGTGGAAGCGGCCGGTCAGCTCATCGAGCTAGTGGGTGTGGCTGATGCTCACGCCGACGACGACGCCTTCCCGGAGCCTGTAGCTGCGGGGGAGAGCGCTGCGGGGGGCAGTAGCGCCGCCGTCGTGAAAATTGGCGTAACCCATGCCCCTTACCAGCGCGTGCTAGACCAGATGGTGACCGACGGCGCCCAGCTAATTTTGGCTGGACACACCCATGGAGGCCAGCTGTGCCTACCCGGCTATGGGGCGCTAGTGTCAAACTGTGATCTACCCCCAGCCCAGGCCAGCGGCCTAAGCACCTGGCCTGCCAGCTTCAAAGCCATCCACAAGGGCACTGCCCCAGCTAGCGAGGATGGCCAGGCCTACCTGCACGTATCGGCAGGTTTGGGGACTAGCCCCTTCACGCCGGTACGCACCGCCTGCCGTCCTGAAGCCACCCTACTGACCCTCACGGCCCGCACCGCCCGCTAAATAGCTGTTTGTAACGCGCTACACATCCCAAGTTTGGGTTGTAATTGGCTTTAAGGTCGCTAAACACGCTATGATAGGCAGGCACCACGGGGTGTGGCGCAGCTTGGTAGCGCGCTTCGTTCGGGACGAAGAGGCCGCAGGTTCAAATCCTGTCACCCCGACTCGTAAACTGCGTCTCAGGAGTAAAGCTCCTGGGACGTTTGTTTTTAACCATTGTCATAGTGTGCGTTGCTGATGGTTACTGGTAGCGTGCAATGTATGCACACTGAATCGGCACCCGCAACCGCGCGTTTACCATTCCTTGTGGCTGTTTGCCGTCCCACCGGAGACATTGCCACTGATGAGTTAAACACGCTGCGAATGTACGGGCGCCTAGGTGATGAGGATCTAGAGATCATGGATCTACTAGATACCGATGCATGTGAGCCGGAAACCCTAAACCTGCAACGCGACTACAGCGGGGTAATCATTACGGGTTCTCCCCTTCGGCTTTCACGGCGAGGACAAATCCCCAGAACATCAGCGCGTAGAGCGGCGTGTACGTGCGCTAGCTAAGCGTCTGATCGACCAAGACTTCCCCACCCTGGGTATCTGCTTTGGCTTGCAGGCGCTGAGTCTAGCTAGCGGCGGCAAACTGGTAGACGGCTTCGGGGAGGACCTACAGGCCCCCCGTATCAGCCTTACCGACGACGGTCACCGCGACCCGCTTACCGCCCACGCAGGCCCAGTTTTCTACTCCTACACCGGCCACTCACAGGCCGTAGGGATACTGCCCAAGGGGGCCTCCATCCTCGCCACCGGGGACTTTTGCCACGTGCAAATGCTGCGCTGGGGTAAAAACGTTTACGGCACCCAGTTCCACCCCGAAATCACCCGTAAAGGTATGCATATCCGCATCAACACCTACGGGGACACCTACTACCCTGCCGACCAGAAGGCCGCCGTCATAGCGCGTTGCGACAGTGCTGATGTACTCAGCGCTAACCAGCTCATTACCCGCTTCGTTGAGCGCTACCAGCGCACCGCCTAAGCACACACTGCGCCTAAGCTGGCCCAAAACAAACGGCGCCATATAAGCCTCAAGCAGGGGCGGCGTCGTAGAGGAGAAAAAAATGGCCATCGACTTTGCCAAGTCGGACCGTAGCAGCATTGGCGTGGAGTGGGAGCTTCAGCTAATTGACTGCGACGACGAAAACCTACGCCAATGCGGTGACTGGGTAATTGACCAGCTCCACCGCGCCCACCCCGACACCCCGCTGGTGCATGGGGAGATGCTACGTAACACGGTGGAGCTAGTTTCGCGCAAACAGTTCTCCGTGGCCGCCTGCGCCGCCGACCTACAAGAAGGCATAGAGCTGCTACGCCCGGTGCTAGAGCCGCTACGCATCGACCTGGCCAGCGCCGGCTCACACCCCTTTGCTGACCCAATTTTCCAGCGCGTGTCAGACTCAGGTCGCTACGCCGAGCTAGTTAACCGTACCCAGTTCTGGGGCCGGCAAATGCTGCTATTTGGCACCCACGTGCATGTGGGTATTGAGGACCGTGACAAGGTCATGCCGATCTTGAACTACCTGGCCACCAAACTGCCGCATATGCAGATCCTCAGCGCTTCTTCCCCGTTCTGGGCGGGCGTGGACACTGCCTACTGTGACAACCGCGCCATGGTGTTCCAGCAGCTACCCACAGCGGGTGTGCCGCGCCTATTTGAGCGTTGGCAGGACCTGGAGCACTACACCGACGACATGCTCAAAACCGGCGTGATTGACCACTTCGACGAGATCCGCTGGGATATTCGCCCCTCACCGCGCCTGGGCACCATTGAAGTGCGCGTGGCCGACGCCGCCACTAACTTAACCGAGGTTCGCGCCATTGCCGCCCTGGTACATGCCCTGGTAGAAACCGCTTCACGACGCCTAGATAAGGGTGAAACCCTAGAAACCATTTCGCCCTGGTTCCTGGACGAGAACAAGTGGCGTGCTGCCCGCTACGGCATGGAAGCGATTTTGATCGAAAACATCCACGGCGATGAGGCGCTCATTACCGACACCCTGCCACTACTGCTTAAAGAGCTGGAGCCTGCCGCTGCAGACTTGGGCTGTCTAGATGACCTTGCCATCTTGGACGACATCAGTCGCAACGGGGTGGGCTACCAGCGTCAGCGCCTAGTGGCCGCTAAATTCGGCACTCTGGATGCGGTAGTGGCCCATATGCGCGCCGAAATGGCTGCCGGTAAACCCATCAGCCCAACCAACTTTGAGTACGACAACGAGGCTATTTGGTGCTACACAGCACCACCACACCATCACCCGCTAGCGTGCTTGCTACGCGGTGGCGCTAATGCCCTGCTGCGCGGGCGGTGCCCTGGCCGGACTCTAACCGGCCCGCTGGCCGTTAACCAGGTGGCCCTCAGACGGCGCTAACGCGCTAGCGCCCACAAAACGTAGTTGGCCCCCGGACCTTAAGTCCGGGGGCCAACGTGCCTGCTAACAGGTTTTGGTGCTAGTTAACAGGCTGCTCTTAGCTATAAGGCTACTTTTTGGTGTTAGCGCGATCCATCACTAGGCGCTCGCGGCGTCCAGCGCGACGGGTAGAGTGCGAAACCACGCCCAGCATGATCAGGAACAGGCCAATGATCACCAGGCGGCCGCTGACGCCGTCGAGAAGAATAGCCTCAGACAAGATCCGGCCAAAGCGCGACTGCAAAGCCATATTGGCCAGGAAATCACCCAGGTACTGCTTGGTAATCGAAGGCACCACCACAAAGGGCAAGCCAATCAGCAAGGTAGTAATACCGGTGACGAAGGTGCCCAGGGAAGAGCGGGTCGCCGTCGCCATCACCACGATCAGCAGCACTATCGCCATGCCTAGCTCAATGATGCCGGCGGTGGAAAAGACCTTAGGCCAGCCATCAGCCAAAGCGCCGGTGAGGGCATTAGCGGCGGTGTGCATCAAGAACCAGGCGATCGGGAACAGCACTAGCGCCAGTAGAGTGCCACCCCAGTGGGCGGCAGCGCGTGAGGCGGGCTTACCGACCACGGTGGAGCCAGCTAGCAGTACGTCGTCGTCAACCTCATTGTCTGCATCGGACTGGTTAGCCGAATCGCTGAAAGCAGCAGTGCGGGTGGAGGCGAAGATCGCGCTAGAGGGGCTGGGGGCCACCGGGGCCAGATCCGCAGAGTCTGCCGTGGCCAGGTGGTCTAGGCGCTCAACCCCTACGGGGGAGGTGCTGGTAACTACTGGCTTAACAACCTCCTCCAGCTCCATGTCGGCGGCGTCCATGATGGTGGTTTCAGTGTGGTCACTGGCCACCACCTCATCGTCAGAGGTAAACGCGCTGGCGCCATGCCCAGTGGGGGCCGGAGGTGCAGGCAGGTCAGCCACATCCGCAGCCGGGGCCGGTTCGCTCGGGGATGGCAGGTCACTCGGGGCCGGTAGATCGCTGAGCTTGTTAGCTTTGCTGCTCGTTGCCGGAGAAGCCGTTACCGGGGCAGACGCGGCCGTGGTGACCGGGACTGGCGGGGCGGCCGTTACCGGGGCAGCCGGGGTGGGCAGAATAATGCCCGTGCTAGAGGCGGCAGAGGCGGCAGAAACCGCAGAATCAATAGAGAAAGTGGACTCTGCCGACAAAGCCGAGCTCACCGTGTGCGGCGGGGTAGGAATGCTGATAGCAGAGGGAGCATCAAAGTCGGTAGGCAGCGGGACAGCAGCGGCCTCAACTTCATGCGCGTCATTTAGCTCCTGGACGCTGTCTACAGCCTCCTGGTCTGCCTGGTCTGCCTGGACGGCGCTTTCCGGGGCGACGTCGTCGCTAGCTGAGGCCGGGGAGGTCGCAGCGGAGCTGTGCTCTAGGCTAGAGGGGGCACTAGCGGCGCTCACGCTAGAGCTGGTTTCCGCAGCCGAAGTGGTTTCCGCAGCAGAGACAGTTTCAGCGGCAGAAGCGCTCTCAGCAGCCGAGGTTGCGCTAGCAGAGGCGGCGCTAGCTGATACGGCACTAGCGGCAGAGAAGGAATCTGGGATCAGATCCTCACGCACCACCGGCACCTGGATGGTTTCATCGTCGCTATCCTCATCAACAGGCACAGGCTGAGGCACGGCAGTAAACAGGCTACGACGACGCACCGCGCCAGAGCCAGGGTTAGTGGCGCCGGCGTCAGCAACAGCTGGCTTAGCGGCGTCGGCCAGTTCCGGGGCGTTAGCTGAGGTGGCGCTAGCGGGAGACTGGGCCGTCACCGAGGCGGCAGCCGCACTGGCCGCAGTCAGTGCGCTAGCACCGGTAGACGCAGTGGCGCTGGTGGCAGCCGTGGTGGCGGTGGCGCGGCGGGCAGCAGAGTCAAAAGTGCCAGAAGTGTGTGCGTTCTCAGCGTTGGTGTAGCGGCGGCCAGTAGCTGGTGGAGTGTTAGCCAGCATGGCGGGCACACCATTGTTAGCCAAAGAGCTCGCGGGCACGTGCACCGAAGGGGTGGTGCCCAAAACCGGGCCGTTAACCGGCGCGCTGGGAGCTGACTTGGGGGCCTGGCTGGGTGGCATAGCCGGGGCAGAGGCGGCGCTAGGGGCACCAGACTGGGCAGAAGCAGCGCTAGGGGCGGCGTCGGGAGTAGCGCCAGAGCGGGCACTGAGCGGGGCTGAACCAGCTGAATCCGGGGTGGGTGCAGAAATCGCAGCTCCAGCGGCCTCAGGCGCAGCCGCAGAGGCAGCTGAAGGCACAGCGGCGCTAGAGGCGCTGACCGCAGAGTGGGCGCTACCGGCAGAGCGGGCACTCAAAGCAGAGGAGGCGCTGCCAACCGAGTAGGCGCTAGGAGCGCTCAAAGCCGAGGCGGCGTTGGCCTCAGCGGCAGAACTGGCGGTGTAACCAGCTACTGCAGCGGCGGCACTGGCAGCGCTAGCGGCTGAAAGTGAAGAAACTGGAGGTTCGTCGTCGAAAAGATGCGCATTATTTACGCATCATGGGGCGCAGCTGGGCCTCGCCTTCGTCGTCGTCCCAGATGCTTGCGTTGGGCCGATTAGTACTCACAGCGTCTCCTTGGGCAAAAGCTATAGCGCAAGCAAAGGTATCCCTTATTTTTTGCGTTAACTACCAGGCACGCCGTAAAACCGCGCAAATTGCCTGAATATGTGTCTAAAATAATGTTTTTCCTAAAAATATTTAGGTCTGGATTAATGGATTAAGCAGCTGCTTTATTGGTTTCCATAGCTAACTGCGTAGCCATTTGGGTACGCCCGGCCTGGCGGGCCCAGTGTGAGCCACGTGCCAGTGGTGACATCACTGCCGCCAAGAAAATCCACACCACCGGATCAATGACGATATAGCTGGCCGGGTCAGTGAACAGCGGGTGCTTGATACCCAGCAAAATTCCCACCCATAGCGCCAGGTAGAAAGCGAAAATTGTGCCCGCAGTGGCGGCTGTACCGGCGGTGGAGTTGCCGCTTAAGGCCCCCACACTTAGTAGCAGCAGCGCTCCGGCTACTAGTGCAAACAGCACCTTGCCGTGGCTGAAAGTGTGGGCGTTGGCAGCGAAAACATCCGCGCCAGCAACCACCCCGGAACTAAAACCAGTAGCTACCAGCGCAAAAACCGTCAGTAAAGGGGTGATTACCAGCGAAAGCACGTGGTCAGATTTACGCGAAGGCGGCGGCAGCGGCACCTGGCCGGGCTGCTGGTCCAGCTTGGCCATTTGCTGGGCGTAAACCGCCTCACGTCGCCCAGCACGGCGAGCACGGCGCATACCCATGGCCCCACCAAATAGCAGCATGGCACAAACAAATGAGATCAGTCCCAGGGTGAAGTACTTTTGCAGCCACAGCAGCACCAGGGAGCCGCCTAGCAAAAACACCCCGGCTACCACCGCCCCCAGCGAGGAGTTGCGGGCATAGTAGCGCTCAACCCAGCGGCAAACCACAAAAGCCGCCACCGCCAACGGCAAGGCCAACAGATACTGCTCAGCTTGGTAGCTGAAGCCAAAGTTAGGGCCCTGGTATTTGACTACGAAGGCGGCCAGGGCCATCACCCACGCCCCTTGTGCCAAGCCAAAAATGCTCGCGATTATGTGACTCCTGCGCCGCCCGTGGGGGGCTGAGTCGGCAACTTGCTGCGTAGTGGGGTGGGTGGCCTCGGTACTCACACTTAGAGCCTAGCGCGTAGGCTTTGATTTGTGAGCACTAATGCCCTTATTGACGCCTGCTTGGCACTGGCCCGTGAAGAACGTGTAGCGGCTGCAAGTGAGGCTTTATATGAGGCCTCAGCGCAGCTGCGGTGGCAGGAGGCGCTGCGTAAACGTTGGCGTGAGGCCCGTGCGGAGGCTAGTGTGCGCGCGGCGGTTAGTGGCGCGGCCATTGAAGGGGCGGTGGTTAGCGCCCAGGCTTTGCGTGAACAAATTGCCACCGGACCTAAGGGGGCGGGGGCGCATGCTTCCAGTAAGGATCCGGCTTGGGATGCGGCCACCGGCTTGTGGCGGGCGCACAGCCGCCTGGTTGTTTATATGCCTGATTTGGTGGGGCGTACTCGTCCGGTGGTCCCGGCGACGGCGCAGCTTATGGCAACTTTGCACCGTGACGTTGCGGGGCCGCTGGCAGTTGGGGGCTTAATCAGTGAGGCGGTGGTGGGCTGCCCACGCGAAAGCGGGCAGGCGCTTGAAAACCAGTCGCTTGAAGGCGGCGGGATGCTTGAGGGCGGAAAGACGGCGTTTACGGGCGGGCAGCTGCTTGAGGGCGGGCCGGGGCCAAACCTGGGCGGCCAGGAGCTACGTGAGCGCCTAGCGCAGATTGTGACTTTAATTGACACCCCAAACCTGCCGGCACTGGTGCGCGTGGCGTTGGTGCACGCTGAAATGCTTACGGTGCGCCCCTTCGCTTTAGCTAATGGGGCACTAGGGAGGCTGCTGGTGCGGCATTTGAGTGTGCGTGACGGGCTAGACCCCACCGGGGTCAGTGTCAGTGACTATTACGCGGGACGCGTGCCCGCAGCTTACGCTGAAGCTGCCCAGGCCTATGCCAGTGCCAGTTTGGAGGGCGTGGTGGCCTGGATTATTTGGCAGGCTGAGGCGCTGCTAGAGGGGATGCGTCAAGGCAGTGAGCTCTCGCGCGCCGTCCAGGCCGGCACCACGCAGCTCTAAACGATGCCGAGGCTAACTGACTTAAAACTTTCTGGCGGACACGCGAAAGCCCGCCAGCGGCGTCGTCGTAACTGAACGAGCGCCAACTGGCGGGCTAAAGGGCTCGGATGCTTAGTGGGCAGACCCCTCGCATTAGTGAGCCGGTTTAGTGGGCTGGGCCTTCGCGTTAGCGGGCTGGCCTAGGGGCCAGAGCTGGGACTAACGCGCCGGGCCCGGAGATTAGCGGGCCGAGCAAGAGTTGGGGCTGAGCCCATCCAAAACCAGCATGGTGAACACCAGCGACTGCTTGAGGTGCTCACTGGCGCCGGCAGTGTGTGACTTGGCGTCATTGGGGGTGAAAGTCACCCGCGCACCGCGAGCGCACCAGTCACTAGCCAGGGTGGATCCCACCTGGTAGTCGATGACGTCGTCGCCGCGCCCGTGGGTGAGCAGTACAGGCATGGTGGGCTTTAGGTTACCGATGCGCTGCTCGGCCAGCATGGTGCGGTAGGGCTCTTGGGCCATGAGCTGGTTCACATTGGTGCCGTCGCTGGTCAGCTGGGATAGTCGGGTGCCGCTGTAGAAGCTGCCGCCCATGACGCAGGTGTTGGTGGCGCGCTGCATTACCTGCTGGCCGTGGGGTGACAGCGGCAGGGTGACGCCGTAGCTGGCGGTTAGGCCTTTGAGGGCGTAGAGCTCGAATAGGGCGGATTTGCCGCCGTCGAGCTTGGCGGGTAAGGCGCTGAGGTTGGCCGGGACTGCACCTGCGGCTGCACCCTTGATGTTCAGTTCGGGGGCGTAGGTGCCGGCTAGTTCGGCGGCGCTGGCTGCGGCCCCGCCACCTTGGGAGTAGCCGTTAATTACGATGGGGTTGTTTTTGCCCAGGTCCCAGCCTTTTAGCTGGGTGGCGGCGCGGGCTGAGTCCAGCACGGCGTGGCCTTGGGAGACGCGGTCCATGTAGGTGTGGGCGCCGGGGGTGCCTAGGCCTTCATAGTCGGTGACTACTACGGCGTAGCCTTTTGCCAGGAAGGACTTGAAGAACAGCTGTTCATAGTCGCCGATGGAGTTGGCGATGTTCCAGGAGGGGGCGCAGTCGTCGCTGATGCCTTGCGTGCCCGGGGCGTAGGCGATGATGGGGCGCTGGCCTTTGCCGTTCCAGGCGCGTTTGGGTTCAATCACGATGCCGCTGACGGCAATGTTTTTGCCAGTGCGGTTTTTGGATGAGTAGAGGATGCGCTGGGCTTTGTAGGGCCCAATTTTGCTGATCCCCAGGGTGTTGATGCCACTGACTGCGGCTTCTTGGCGCAGTAGCTTGCCCGGGGTGCCGTCTAGGGTGGCGGAGTTGTAGTAGAAGGGGCGGGCGATGTCGCCGTTGGGGTCTTTGCTGAAAACTCCAGCCTGTGCGGGGCTGGTGGGGGCTAGGGCGGCGGCGCCTAGCATCAGGGTGGTTAGCGTAGCCAGGGCTGGGCGTAGCCAGCGGGTGGCGGTTTTGAGGGCAGCGTTGGGGCTGCCTGCGCGGCGCGAGCTTAGCTGCGGTGGGCGCAATTGGGTTTTAAACACGCGATTACCTCGGCTTTAGGAAGTTTCAGGGGTGTGTTGTGAAGTGTAAAAGCGCAAGCTGAAAATTTCCCGAGTTAATCCACAAGTGGGTAACTTTTTTACCCCATGCTTTTTATCCACAGCCTGGCAGCGCTCTGGGTCCTGGTGGGGGCAGGGTGTTGAGCATGGTTTTAAGTGTCGAGTTAAGCGCGCCGGCCCCTAGCCCACCTGAGGGCGGCGTTGGTGCAGCAACTGCATGTGCTTGTCAGCCCAGCCCGCCCGGGGCTGGCCGTAGTGTAGGCCCTTTGGTGCTGGGGTTTGGTTCTCTTGAGTATTTAGAGCAGCTGCACTGCCACCTGCAAATAGCCGACGTGGAAGCTTTCATTGCGGTACCGATGCAAGCTGCAGGCGAGGGCGGGGTTAATGGGGTTGATGCGCTGCATATGGCCGGCCAGTTCGCTTACCTTAGCCAAAACGGTCTAGAAAGCTGTCTGGGAGTATGCCAGCCGAGTTTAGCGTCCCATGCCCGGGGCTTACTGGACCAGTTAGAGGGGCGCGCCGACGCCGTCGAGCTAATAGAACTGAACCTACCCACCCAGGTGGAGCGGCTATACCGGGTTCTGCTAACTAAACAGGCCAGCCAGCTTGGCCAGGTGGTGTTTGTGTGTGGGGCGGTGGGCGGCATTGGGGCCACCTATAGCGCCGCGCTCCTGGCATGGGCTGGGAGAGAGCTAATCCGTGGTGGTGAAGCGTCGCAGCCAGCTCGGCGTCGAGACCAAGACGTATGTTCGCAGCCGCAGGGGCCAGGCTTTGGGGTGCCGGCCGTCCAGGCCTCAGTGAGTGCGGCCCTGGTGGACGCCAACCCCTACGGTGGCCTGGACCTATACCTGGGGAGCGGCTACTGTCAGGGCGCCAGCTGGGGGCAGCTACCTAAAAATCAGTCGCCGCTATGGCCCCAAAGACTAGTGCGTGGGCTGGGTAAATATCGCGGCGTGAAGGTACTAGCTGGCAGTGGCGGCCAAGGCGGGCCTAAAAACTGGCTGCAAATGAGTCAAGCTATCTACGCCCTACGCACCAGCTGTCAGTTAACAGTGGTGGATCTGCCGGCGCTGCAACTGGCGCACCTGCCCTGGGATGAGCTCGAAGGTGCGCGGGTACTGCTGGTAAGTGACCTAACCCGCCGCGCCGCCCTAGCTGCACGCGGCTGGCTGCAAGAAGTACGCCCAGGTTTAGGCGCCCTAGCCCTACGAGAGCAGGGAGCAGACCTAACCAGCCAAGAAATAGCCCGACTGGTAGGTGCCCCGGTGGCGTCCACCTTGCCTAATCGGCGCGAGTTAAGCCAGCGACTACAGCTGGGTTTAGATCCACTGAGGCTAAAGCGGGTAGAGAAAAAAGTGGGGGCGCGCCTAGCTAATTGGGCGCTCAACCCCAACTTTTGGGCACAAAAGGGCCAAAAATGAGTGAACCAAGCGTTTTCAGTGCAAACCCTCGCCGTGGGAACCCTCCTAGCGAAAACGCCCCTAGCTGGGAAAACTGGGGTGGGCGGCTACGGCGCGCCATTGCCAGCGGCCAAGGCTGGGCCCAAGCCATGGTCGCTAGCCCAGTGGCAGACACCCAAACCATGGCGGATATGGCCATTGGGGTTTATGAAGACATCGCTGGGGCCGGCCCCTTACAGCGCTACCTAGACGACGACGTCGTTACTGACGTGCTGCTTAACGGCTGCCAACTGTGGGTAGATAGAGGAAAAGGGCTACTACGCGCCCCACTACCGCCAGGCTGGAGCGAGGCAGACACCCGCGCTTTAGCGGTGCGCCTGGCCGCTGGCTGTGCCAAACGCCTAGACCAAGCCAGCCCAGTAGTGGACGGCACCCTGGGCGACGGCAGTCGACTACACGCAGTACTAGAGCCAGTCAGCGCCTGTGGCACCCTTATTTCCCTGCGCGCCTTTCGCTCCAAAGCCTTCACCATTGAGCAGCTACGCCAGGCGGGCATGTTTGACATACGAATGCAAAAAGTGCTGGAACTACTGGTCAAAAAACGGGCAAACTGCCTGATCAGCGGAGCTACCGGAACCGGCAAAACCACACTGCTAGCCACCCTAGTGGCCCTAGTCGAGCCCCAACAGCGCCTACTGTGCATTGAAGAAAGCCGCGAGCTGCGCATCAACCACCCACACGTGGTTTACCTGCAAGAACGCCGCCCCAACGTGGAAGGCGCCGGCGGGGTGAATATGAGCGAACTAGTACGAATCGCCTTAAGAATGCGACCAGACAGGCTCATTTTGGGCGAATGTCGCGGCGGCGAAGTAGCCGACGTACTCACCGCCCTCAACACCGGCCATGAGGGAGGCTGGGCCACACTCCACGCCAACAGTGCAGTGGATGTGCCCGCAAGACTGGCCGCCCTAGGAGCCCTAGCCGGTTTAACCCCCCAAGCCCTAAACCTACAGGCAGCCAGCGCCCTAGACGCAGTAATACACCTAGAACGCCAGCAAGGCCTACGCCGGCTACGCAGCCTGGCAGTGCTATGGCGCCAAGCTGGAGAACTAATCTGCCAAGACGCCCTAACCTGGAATGATGATGGGCAGCTAGTGCCAGGTGCGGGCCTAGAACTACTGCGGCGGCGCCTTGGGCCAACGCTAAACCAAGCCCTAGGCAGCTAACCATGGCCTGGCAGCTACTAGAAACACTAGCCAAACTATGCGCCGCCACCTGCAAAGCCAGCGGCGCGCTGTCAGCGCTATCCGCGCTGTCTGCGCTGGTCACACTGGCCGCGAGCGCCCTAGAAACCGCCCTGACAGTAGCGTTTAGCGCCGTCGCAGCAGTAATCCAAACCCACCCGCTTTACTAGCCAGCTTGCTGACCCTAGTGGCCTGGTGCTGGTGTGCACCCCTACGCCGAAGCCGCCCCATACACCTACCAGCACTACCTAAACGTAAACCACCAGTGGCGCTAAATATGCTGCTAGTGCAGGTATCGGTGCGACTTACCGGCGGACAGATGCCCACCCAAGCCTGGAGCCAAGCCCTAGCCGAGGCCGGGGTGCCCAGCCAACTCAATCAGGCGGGCGAAAGCCTCTATCTGCACAGCTTGATTGCGGCCAAAACCCCCTGGTGGCTGGGGCAAAGTCGGCGCCAACAGGCGGGGGTCAATGCGCTCGCGGCTAGATCGGCTCTGGCGGGGCAGCGTTTGGCTCAGCGCCTGGGCTCGCCCCTGGCGCAGGTGTTAGGGCAGGTGGCCGGTATGATCACGCAGGCCACGCGCGGCGCGCAGCAACGCTATGCGGCTTTGGCGGCGCCGGTGGCCACGGCCCGCATGTTGGCTGCTTTACCGCTGGTGGGGGTGGCTTTAGGTGCGCTTTTAGGGGTACGGGTGTGGCAGTTTTGGCTCGACGGTGCCCTGGGCAGCATTACGGCTTTGGGTGGGCTGGGGTTTTTGTGTGTGGGGCGCCTGGTTACTTCCCGCATGGTGGGGCGTGCTCAGGAGGAAGTTAACCAGTTCGACGACGCCTTACTGCTGGATCTGTGCGGCGCGGCGCTGCATAGTGGCGCCAGTATCCCCAGGTGCCTGGAGGCGCTGGGGTTTGCCTGCGAAATCAAGGATTTTGGATTTGTGGCGCGGGCGCTGGAAATTGGGGCGAGTTGGGATGAAGCTTGGAGCCTGGCTGCGCCAAATCGGGCTGGCTATAAGGCACTTAGTCAATGTTTAGCGCCGGCCTGGCTAGTTGGGGCCAATCCGCTACCGATGCTTGAAGCTTGGGCGCAAACCCTGCGTGATCAGCGTGAAAGCCAGGCTAGCGCGGATGCTAACCGGTTGGCGGTACGGCTGGTGTTGCCGCTGGGGCTGTGTCATTTGCCGGCCTTTATTTTGTTAGCGATTGTGCCAGCCGTGGTTTATTTGGGCCGCAGCGTGCTTGCTGGCGCCTAACTGGTTGCCCCACTTAACTGACTTACTGCCACTAATTGGCTGAAACTCCCATCTGAGTGGTGCGCCGGCTAAAACTGCCGTGCCTCCGGCCGCTGGCGAGCCGGCCCACAAGTCCCGCATCTGCGTGAATCTTGCCGGTGTGGCTTTTGATCCGCAGCCCGTCTGCCCTCTTTCGCCTGTTCTCTTTGCAGCTGCCGCTGTGCCTACAAGTGACGCTGCCAGCTGCTGATGCCTCTGCTGGCGCCCCGGCAACCACGCTTTGTTCCCTGAGCTTTTCTAAGCTGTAGGTTTTCTGGTGCCTCGCGGTCTGCTGGCGGCGTCATCGCTGATGCCTTTTTGAGCACAGGTGGGGAATAAATTTCCTCCTACAACCCCTATCCACAGGCTGCAAGCAGCTGCTAGCCAAGGCGCCACAAACTGTTTACGGGCTGGCCAAGCAGGCCACCCATCCAGCCAAAACTGCCCCAAATTAGGGCAAAAGGAGGAAACCATGGAGCAGGCACATGAGCAGCCGCCTGCGTCTCCAACGCCTGGCAGCCAGCCAGTCAAGGAGGCCAAGGAGATAAAGGAGGCTACGGAGACCGAGTGTGTTAAGCCTGAAGATGACGCCCAGGGAGATAAGCGCCTAGATCTTGAAGCCGGTATGGCCACAGCCGAGTACGCCATTGGCACTGTGGCAGCCGCAGCCTTTGCGGGGCTGCTACTGGCGATTATTCGCTCTGGTGGGCTACGCCCAATGATCGAGTCGCTACTATCTAGCGCGCTGAGCGTGTCCTGATGGGCCGGGGCGGATTAAACGGCCGCCTACAGCTTATGCCAAGGTGGCGGCGCAAGCCCTTAAATACTTGCGCCGCCACCACTCCCAGGGTTTAGGTGTGCGCTGTGGGCGCAGGCGAAGCTGCGCCCACCCCTGCACTGGCAGGGCTAGTTGCAACTGTCGGGGCATGGTTACCGCTGAACTAGCCTTAACTCTGCCAGCAGTTATCGCAGTGCTAGCACTAGTGCTGGGCTTGGCCGCTGTAGGTGTTAGGCAGGTGCGGGCAGTAGGTGCAGCCAATGCGGCGGCCAGGGCGCAGCTGGCCGGTGAGGACCCCTATGCGGCAGCGGCTAGAGCTTATGGCGCGGCCCAAATCAGTGTTAGTGGAGAATGTGCGCAGGCCAGCGTGTCACTGCCACCCATCCTAAACATGCTGGGTTGGACCATTCGAGCCACCGCCTGCGCCCCACGGGATCAGCCATGAACCAGCCTGCTAAAAGCAAAGCCCGCAGCTGGGAGCAGGGCTCGGGCACGGTACTTTCACTGGCTTTAATCGCTTTAGCGTTGCTGCTTTCTGGGGTGATCGCCCTGGCGGCGGCGGCCTATAGTGGCGCCGCTAAAGCTCAAAGCGCGGCTGACCTGGCCGCCCTGGCTGGCGCTCAAGCACTTAATGATCCACTAGCTGCCGGTGGGGCGCAGCCTTGCCAACAAGCCGGCAAGGTTGCTAGCGACAATCAAGCTAGCCTCAAGCAATGCCTAATCGAGGGTCAAGACCTGATAGTGCGGGTATCTAGGCCACTAAATCTGGGGCCTTGGCAGCTAGTTGCTAACGCCGCCGCTAAGGCTGGCCCAGCCCCAAACCAACAGCCCTATCATTAAGTTGCGCTGCAACCGCTGCTAGGTATCTGGTCAACTAATATTTATGACCTATTGATCGTGTTGCCAGCACTCTGTTATGCTGACAATCGCAGGTGTTGCACAGTATATTTTATTTTGATTGCCAATCTACCTCGAATAGATGCCGCATAGAGACTATATGAAACTGTGTCTGTCGTAGTGTTGGCTGAAAGTAAACGCTTTCCACATAAATAGTGCGAATGGAGCGGAATTTTGATCTGGTCAATTATTGTTGGCGGCTTTATAGGTTTTGTCGCAGGTGTGATTACTAGAAAAGGCGGCTCGATGGGGATACTCTCCAACGTTGTCGCAGGTTTAATAGGCTCATTTGTGGGTCAAAGACTGTTTGGTACCTGGGGTCCGGCCCTGGCTGGTAAGGCTCTAATTCCCTCTATCTTGGGTGCAGTAATTGTTATCGCTATAGTCGTATTATTCTTTGGGAAAAAATCCTAGCAATTTTCTCCAAAAAATATTATCCTAAAAGCTAACTACCATCTAAAAAGGAGTACGATTATGTCGATCAAGGACAGCATCAACCACGCCAAGGCTGAAGCCAAGGAAGTTGTGGGTAAGGTTACCGGCGACAAGAAGACGGAAGCTGAAGGCGCTGCGGAAAAGTTCGCTGACAAGGTTAAGGACGCCGTTGAGGACGTCAAGGACTCTGTAGAGGGCGCAATCGAAGGCGTTAAGAACGCCGTACACAAGGACGAGAAGTAATTTTCTAACTCCTTACGCCGCTATAACCATTATTTTTCGGCACAAATGCCTGCCCGGTAAAATACTGGTATAACATAGCGATCAGAAAGCAGTAAGTTGTATAGCTTGCTGCTTTCTATTTTTAGGCATCTGCCAGGTATAAGGTACGCGCCAAGCTAACCCGTTTAGTTAGGGCGGCAGTATCAATATTGGTGGTTGAAAGCGGGGGCAGGTCATGCACAAAATCACGTAGATTCTGCGCCGCCTGGGCAGCCGCCAACTGGGCCTGTTGGGCCTGACCAGCGCTAGATTTGCGCCATACAGAAGCCAACACGTCAAAACCAAACCGGGAAATTTCCCGCGATAACTCATGCCAACCCACCAGGCTAGCGGCGTCGTCGGCCCGTGCCCCAGCCAAAACCGTACCGGACTGAGACAGCTCAAAAGCCAGGTTGCGCCGGTGCGTGGAGGCCGCCAAAGTATCTAGCTCAGCGTGAGCGGCGTCGTCGAGAACAGCTGTAATAGCCCGCAAAACCGCGCGATATTGGCGCCGCACCAACAAGATCGGGGCATGGCGGCCCACCAGCCAAATCGCCAGCAGGGCCGTGGTTGCGCCCACCAAAGTCTCTAGTAGGCGATCGGCAAACAGTAGTGAAGTGGAGTAGTGGGCAGTGGGCGGAAGCATCTGCATCGAGTAGGTGGTGATGAAGAAAACCGCCACCGCATAGTTACGCTTCGCCGTCAGGTTCATTCCCAGCAGGCAGGCGAAAATAATTACCAGCTTGGTCCACGGCTCCAGCCCCAGCGTCATTATCGCCAAAGCACTAATTAAACCCAGGCTAGTGCCAACTACACGGTGCAGTGCCCGCACCGACATATCCATGCGACTAGTGCCGTTTTGCAGCACAATCAGGGCGCTAAGCACCGCCCAAGAAGTATGTGCGGTAGGCGAAAAAAACATAGAGGTGGTGGCTAGCAGCACCGCAATTAGCGCCCGCACCGCCGTTAACCAGGGGCGAGAGCCCTTATGGAAAGCCCGCCGCAGTAGGTAGCTTGGGCGAGGCCGACCTAGGGGAGTGCGCAAAAAGTGCGAGCCAGTGGCCTGATTTTGGGCGGGAAAAGACTCGCTTTGCAGCCCCAGTACCAGGCGCCTATGCAGGCGACGCAGGCGCGAATGCAGCTGACGTGAGGCGGCAGTGTGGGGGCGCTCGTTGGCGGTGCGGGCACTACGCAGGGTGTACCAGGCCTCATTCACCGCGCTATAGGCGGCTGAGCGTTGCGGCCCGCGCTCGTATTGGGGCTTGTCAAAGCTGGCTTCATAGTCGGCGACGGCGGCCTCTGCGGTGGCGATAGCCTCGCGGGCAGGGGAGTTGGGGTGCCAGGCAATCAAGGCAATCGAGGTTAAGGCAGCAAATAAGAACGCCAGGGAGTTAACCGAAACAATTGTTTCTAGTGCGCTTGAATGGGTGGAGGCCATATAGGTTCCGTAGGCCCCGGCAAACACCGTGTTTGTAGGCCCGGGAGGACCCACCATCAGGGCGTGCCACACCCATACGGTCGAAAAAGTCATGGCCGTGATTAATGGGGGCAGAAGCCAAGGATAGGGGGCTGCGTACCAACCCAAGAAGAAAAAACCTAGGGATACCAGGGCGTTAATGACCATGGAGACAGTGCGCCGTCGTAGTGGCTCTTCGCGCCCAACATTGGCGCACTGGGCCCCGAGCAAGCCCAAAGTGGCGTGGGAAGGACCCAAAACTAGGGCGCAGCCAAGTAGGCCGCCGCATACAGTGGCGGTCCAACGTGCAGCGCGGTGCCAGCTAGGGCCAGAGTTAATGGCGGTTAGTGAAGACCAAAACCAGTGGTGTCCACGCCCTAACTTTCGGCGTGAGTCTAGCCAAGCAGCTGACAGTGAGTTTGGTGGTGAGGGGGAGTCTTTGGCTGGGCCCACGAGCTCAGGATAGGACATAAAGTTTAAAGTGTGCCAGCTCACATCAAATAGTGGGAATGATTCACCCCCTAGCAAAGTTGAGCTAGGTGGACTCAAGAAGAGAGTTGACAGTCACTGGCTCAACTTGAATACTTGAGTAAAGACATTACAGACAGAACAAAAAAGGAGCACACACTATGGCACGCGCTGTGGGTATTGACCTAGGAACCACCAACTCTGCTATCTCCGTCCTTGAAGGCGGGGAGCCCACCATCATCCCTAACGCTGAAGGCGGCCGCACTACCCCTTCAGTAGTAGCTTTCTCCAAGGCCACCGGCCCTGACGCCAAGCCCGAGATTCTGGTTGGCAACATTGCCAAGCGTCAGGCAGTCACCAACGTTGACCGCACCATCTCCTCCGTCAAGCGCCACATGGGCACTGACTGGAAGGTGAACATTGACGGCAAGGACTACAACGCCCAGCAGATTTCGGCCTTCATCCTGGCCAAGCTAAAGGCCGACGCCGAGGCTTACCTGGGCGAGCCCGTCACCAACGCGGTTATCACCGTCCCCGCCTACTTCAACGACGCTCAGCGTCAGGCCACCAAGGACGCCGGTACCATTGCCGGCCTCAAGGTTGACCGTATCGTCAACGAGCCCACCGCAGCCGCCTGGCTTACGGCCTCGAAAAGGGTAAGGAAGACGAGCTCATCTTGGTATTCGACCTCGGTGGCGGTACCTTCGACGTCTCCTTGCTTGAGGTTGGTAAGGACGACGACGGCTTCTCCACCATTCAGGTGCGCGCCACCGCCGGTGACAACCGCCTCGGTGGTGACGACTGGGATGACCGTATCGTCAAGTGGCTGATCGACCGCGTAAAGTCCAACACTGGTGTAGACCTGTCCAAGGACAAGATTGCCATGCAGCGTCTGCGCGACGCCGCTGAACAGGCCAAGAAGGAACTGTCCAGCGCCATGAGCACCACCATCAACCAGCAGTACCTGTCCATGGGCCCCGACGGCACCCCGATCCACCTGGACGAGAAGCTAACCCGCGCCCAGTTCGAGGAAATGACCGCTGACCTGCTAGAGCGCACCAAGCTGCCGTTCCACAAGGTAATCGAGGACGCCGGCGTAAAGCTCAGCGACATTGACCACGTGGTGCTGGTGGGTGGTTCCACCCGTATGCCCGCCGTCAGCGACGTTGTCCGCCAGCTGACCGGTGGCAAGGAGCCCAACAAGGGCGTTAACCCCGACGAGGTTGTGGCCGTTGGTGCCGCCCTGCAGGCCGGTGTTATCCAGGGTGACCGCAAGGACGTGCTGCTGATCGACGTGACCCCGCTGTCCCTGGGTATCGAAACCAAGGGTGGCATCATGACCAAGCTGATCGAGCGCAACACCGCCATCCCGGCTCAGCGCAGCGAGATCTTCTCCACCGCTGAAGACAACCAGCCTTCCGTGCTGATCCAGGTCTACCAGGGTGAGCGTGAGTTCGCCCGTGACAACAAGCCGCTGGGCACCTTCGAGCTGACCGGTATCGCCCCTGCCCCGCATGGTGTGCCCCAGATCGAGGTTTCCTTCGACATCGACGCCAACGGCATCGTGCACGTGTCCGCTAAGGACAAGGGCACCGGCAAGGAGCAGTCCATGACCATCTCCGGTGGCAGCGCCCTGCCCAAGGAGGACATCGACCGCATGATCAAGGAAGCCGAAGCTCACGCCGCTGAGGACAAGAAGCGTCGTGAAGAGGCTGAGACCCGCAACGCCGCTGAGCAGCAGGCCTACGCCATCGAGAAGCTACTGCGCGAGAACAAGGACAAGCTGCCCGAGGACGTCCACTCCGAGGTTTCCGCAGCTGTTGCCGACCTGAAGAAGTCCCTTGAGGGCGACGACATCAACGCCGTACGCACCGCTCAGGACAAGCTCAACGAGGTAGGCCAGAAGATCGGTCAGGCCCTGTACGCCTCCGAGCAGGCTGGTCCCGCCGCTGGCAGTGGTTTCCCCGGCGCCTCCGCTGGCTCTCAGCCCAAGGCCGACGACGACATCGTTGACGCCGAAATCGTTGATGACGAGGAAAACAAGTGAGCACTGAGCCCTCAAACGAGGACCTACAGGCCCTAGCTGACCAGGTTAACGAGGCCTTCGCTGAGGCTGACGTAACCGACGCCGTCGACGCCGCCAACCAGGCCGCCCAGGACGCGGCTGACGCGGCCCAAGACGCAGCCGACGCCGCCCAGGAGGCGGCCGAGGCCGGTCAGGTCACTGCCCAGGAGTTACAGGTCAAGCTAGACGAGACCACGGACCAGCTGGCCCGCGCCCACGCTGACCTGTACAACCTGCAGCAGGAGTACAACGCCTATGTGCGTCGCTCTCGCGAACAGGCTGCCTCTCACCGCGAAGCCGGTGCCCAGCAGGTCACTGAAGCACTAATCCCGGTCTTGGATGAGATCGAACTAGCCCGCCAACACGGGGACCTGGTTGGTTCCTTTGAAGCGGTGGGCAGCAAAATTGAGAACATCTTGAAAGACAAGTTCTCACTTACCCGCTTTGGCCAGGCCGGGGACGTATTCGACCCTAACCTGCATGAAGCCCTGATGGCAGTGGATTCCACTGAAGTCACCGAACCTACGGTGAACCTGGTGATCCAGCCCGGTTACATGCTCGGCGAGCGCGTGGTCCGCCACGCTCGCGTGCAGGTCGCCAACCCGGCCTAAGCACCATGCAAATAACGACGGCGCAGGTGAGCTTTTACCTGCGCCGTCGCTATAAAAAATAAAGTCGCTAAAGAAAAAAGCGGCAACCAAAAAAGAAACTATTAATGACTTTCCCCTTATTTAGGAGGTGGGGACCACATTATGGCCAGTCAAGACTGGATGACTAAGGATTTTTACGCGGTACTAGGCGTTGCTAAAGACGCTGACGCCACCGCCATCAAGAAGGCTTACCGCAAGCTAGCCAGGCAGTACCACCCGGATCGTAACGCTGACAATCCCGAGGCTGCGAAGAAGTTCAAAGAGGTCAGCGAGGCCTATGCGGTGCTCTCTAATGAGCAAGACCGCAAGCAATATGATGCTATCCGTTCCATGGCTGGTGGCGGTGCGCGCTTCACCTCCGGTTCAGGTGGGGCCAACGCGGGCTTTAATGACCTGTTTGGCTCCATGTTTGGTGGTGGCGCAGGCTCAGGCGGTTTCGCTGGCGGCACGGCTGGCGCAGACATCAACATTGATGACCTGATGAACATGTTCGGCGGCTACTCCTCGCCTACACGTGGTCGCGACGGACGCCCCGGGCCTTTCAACTTCAGCTTCTCACGCCCCAAGCGCGGCCAGGACGTGGTTACCGACGCCACGCTAGAATTCGTGACGCCGTCAACGGCACCATGGTGGAAATTACTGCTGATGGGCGGGCCGTTAAGGTGCGTATCCCGGCGGGCGTTAAGGACGGGCAAAAGATCCGTCTGCGCGGTAAAGGCCGCCCCGGCACCGACGGCGGCGACGCCGGCGACATGGTGGTTAACATCAAGGTTCGCCCCCACCCGGTGTTCAAGCAGGACGGTAAAGACCTGCGCCTGAGCGTACCGATCTCCCTGAAGGAAGCTGCCCTGGGCGGCGTCGTTGAGGTACCTAACTTTGACGGCACTTTCAGCAAGATTAAGGTCAAGCCGGGCACGTCGTCGGGAAGCGTGGTGCGACTGCGTGGAAAGGGTGCCCACACCCCCAAGGGCAACACTGACCTGCTAGTAACCTTGGAAGTTGCGGTACCTAAGCAGCTATCTGCCGAGGCCCGTAAGGCTCTGGAAGAATTCGACGCCGCCATGGGTGACGCCGACCCGCGCGCTAAGCTCAAAGAAGCGGTATCCAAGTGAAACGCCGTGGCCAGGGGGATCGGCTCACTAGAGCCTGACGCCCGCCACCGGGCCGTATATGTGGTGTCTGCGGCCGCACAAATGGCCGGGATGCACCCACAAACGCTGCGCCAATATGACCGCCTGGGCTTAGTTAGTCCCAAGCGGTCACGCGGGCGTGGACGGCGTTACTCCTATAGCGACGTCGAAAAAAACTGCGCTATATCCAAACCCTCAGCCAAGCTGGAATTAACTTAGAGGGATCCGCCGGATTTTTGCTGCTCGAAGAGCAAAAACGCTGCCCTACAGGCAGAAAAATCGCATTTTGCGTTGGCGTATTAACGCAGGTGCGCGCGTTTTTTTGCGGCGGGTAGTGATGGTGAAGTACAAGTCACTGTGCAACGCGGATCCAGACGAAACTAAGGTTTTCGAGTTAGGCTAAGGGGGAGTCCATCAGGGCTAACCCATAACTGGGTATTAAAAGCCCCAAGAAAATCTAACTGGAGGCAGACTTTTATGACCGACTACAACCAGGTTCCCCAACCCCAGCAGCCCTACGGTGCCCCGGCTCCCGCTACTGACATCCCTGCCCCCGCAGGTGCTTACTACGGCGCCCCCTCTGCTCAGACCGCTGCCGGTGGCGTACAGCTAGACGCCTACGGTAACCCGATTGTGGCTGCCAGCGCTCCGGCTGTTGGCTACGACCCCAACGCTTACGCCGCTCAGCAGGGCTACGGCGCTTACCCGCCGGCTGCCCCGGCCCAGCCCAGCCCGATTGGTGCGCTGTTCGACTTTGGTTTCAAGCAGTCCTTTGCCCTAACCGGCGCCAAGCTGGCTAATCTGACCATCACCGTCACCGCCGTCTTCACCTGGCTGATCTGTGCGGGTGCTGCTGCTAACACCAAGAGTGTGGCGGTATTTTTCAGCACCAACATTTATGGCGGCTATGGCAGTGACTCGAACGGCTTTGTGGCCTTCCTGATCTCTTTGCTGCTGGGCTTCCTGCCCACCGTGGCTGTGATTGTGCTCGGCCGCCTGTTCGTGGAGAACGTGGTTGCTAACGTCAAGCAGGAGCAGGTTGCTAGCGAGACCCTAGAGCTGCTGCGTCAGGCCAAGTGAGCGATTACCAAACTGAGGACGGCCAGCCCAAATACGGGGTTCGTTTGAACCCTGAGGAGCTGGCCGTTCTGCGTGAAAAGCAGGCTCGCGAGGCTGAGCGTGAGCGTGAGGCTAAGGCGCGGCGTCTGGCTGAGCGTCGGGCTAAACGCCGCGCTGCTAAGCGCGATTTTGCTGCCGCTGAGGCGGAGTATGTTAGGCGGGCCCGTGAACGCGAGCGTGAGCGCGAAGCCGAGCATGAGGGCCACTTTGAACATGAAAGCCTGGCCGGACCCGAGGGGCTGAGCGATCATGAGGCTGAGCGTGGCCATGAGGGCCAGGCCGGGCGTGAAGGCCAGGCCGGGCGTGAGGGGCGCTCTGACCACGTTTATGGCCGCTATGACAACATAACCGGAAGCTATAGTTACTGGTCTGACGATAAGGATCGCGCTGACCATGAGGGGCGCAAGTCTTCTCGTGATGAGGGGACGCGCGCTCCAGGCCGCTCGGCTGTCCGTGAGGGCTATAACGTTACTAACGACGACGACGAAGCATCTGGGCACTACCGCCTGGCTCCCGGGGGTCGTTTTGTCTACCGGGCTGTACCCCGTAAGAAGAAGCAACGCGGCCGCTGGCGTCTGTTTATTATCGGCGTGTTCATGATGCTAGTGGTGCCTATGGTGACCCTGGCTGGCTCTTGGTTGTACCTGACGGGAGGCCCTGGTTCCTTTAAGGCTGGGCAGCTGCTGCCCGAGTCTGGGCAGGTGGCCTTGGAGGCCAAGACTAACTACATGCTCTACTCTCTGACCACAAGGGACGTTGATAGCTGTAGCGTGAGCGATCCAGCTGGCAAAGCGGTGGCCTATAAGGAAGGTAGTTCGAAGTTCCCGCCGGGAAGTTTTACCTCAACCACTGCTGGCACCTATGTGATTAAGTGTCAAAACACTAAGGACACCAAGGTGGTGGGGCCGCCTATGCACATAGAGCGTTTAGATACTTTGTCTATTGTGACCAACCTGGGCTTTGGCGTGGCCATAGCTGGCGTTTGGGTGACTATCGTGGGCTGGCGTAGGGCCCGCGCCCGAGGGCGCAAATAGACGCCAATAGATACGCCTGCGCCCGCCAAAATTTGGCGGGCGCAGTTTTGTTGGTATTGGCTGCTGCATTAGTGCAGGGGCTCTGTGCTAGTGCGGGGCCAATTTGGTTAGGCGGCGGCTAGCTTGGGCTAGTTTGGTCAGCGGCCGGGGTCGAAATCGTTGTGGAAACCGATCGTGGCTAGCTCTACGCTCTGGTCTGGTAGCAGCCAGTAGTACAAGCGCGGCGCCCCAGGGCTGTTCTGCTTGACGTAAACCTTGTGCGAGATAGCGTCATCCTGCTGACGGGTTACTGCCGGGCAGTTGTTGTTGGGTCCATCGCGGTTAATACGGTCAACTTCCACAATGCCGGACCAGTTGTTGGATCGGGGAGCGCGTGAAATACCGCAGATAATCTCGGTGCAGATACGCACCAGACGAGCATATTCGTTTGGCAGCGTCTCTTTAGCGTCCTCAAGGAACCCATCCTTAATGGTGTAATCCTTAAGTGGGTAATTTTCACGTAGTTTGCTGTCGATAGTATTCCAGCAAATCTCAATATCGAGCTTAAAACCTAGCGTAATCGCTAAGCTTTTAGGTCAGGGTGGGTAAACCAATCTTTAGTGAGCTTAGAGTTTGGCTCAGCTACAGGATTACCAGATTTCTTAAGGCGGTTAACTTGTTGCCTTAATTTACGCATCTCACTTTGTGCGTTATCGCGTTCTTTTTCTGCCTCAAGGCGTTCCTGATCAGCAACCCTGACTTGGCCTTGGAAGTAGTCCCTCTGACTTGCAGTTCTTTCTAGTTCTGACTGCATTTGGACTAGCTCGATCTTAATGCTGTTGAGCCGCCCTTGCGCCTGATCTAACTGCTGGTTTAGGTGCTCGTTTTCCATAACTAGAGCCTCATCAGATGCTTGGCTGGTAGCTAACTCCTTGGCGTCAAATAGCTCCTGTTTTACTTCTGCTAGTTCCTGTTCAATCTGCCATTTTTGGGCGTCCAGCTCGTCAATGTAGTCCATGTCGAGCTTGTGAGCTTCGGTCTCTTCCTCAAGTTCTGCGATCCGCTGCTTAAGCTCCTGGGTCTGCTGTTCAAGCAGTTGGTCCTGTTGCTCAAGCTCCTGGGCTTGCTGAATCAACTGTGCAGCCTGACCAACAATGGTCTGCTTAGCAATTTCCAGGCTGATGTCGGGTTCGCTAGTAACCTTGGACGGATCCTGGCTGAAAGTGGGTGAGGCGTTACTTGTGGCAACGTTTAGCCTAGGCCGCGCCTGCAGCCATTTTGAGAAAGCCTTTTTGTCTAACACGGATACACCTTCCTTGATGATGTGAGTATGTAAGTACCTCCACTTAGCTAATAATTGGAAAGCTTCTTAGGGGAGGTCTGATCAGTCTATATCTTTAGGGTGCTACGCGAGGCGATTTTGCCCAAGTTTCGCGCACAGTAAACAAACTAATTTAGGGTAAATATTTAAACCCATAACGAAGAACTAATTTAAAAATCTAAAGTTAATCTTGAGGTATAGAATTGTTCTGGTGTGACTGGTGTGAATTAAATAGATTAATGTATAGTTGTGATAATAATGGGTGGGTAGTGATAGAAATAGACACTAATTAAACCGGTGCTGTCTAGAATTGCTGGTGGCGGCGCATTTGCTGGGTCTCCTAAGTGGGCAGAGGCCGCAAGAGAGGCCGTAAGTAGGTCGAGAGCGGGCGGCGTCGTCGCTAGAATTTAGCCATGGCTAAGAGCAACAAGAAGCAAGACCTCACCTGGAAGCTGACCGCAGCGGCGGCCACCTTCGCCTCCGGCTACGTGGCTGACAAGGTAGTTTCCCTAAGCTGGCGGGCAGTGACCGGCCGCCCGGCCCCCAAAGACCAGACCAAACTAGCTACCTATGCGGTGGCTGAACTGGCTGCATTCGCCATTATTTCTGGCGCAGTGCTAACCCTTACCCGCGAGCTCACCCTGCGTAGCGCCGCCGTTTGGTTCGAGGGGCACAACCAGCCCAAGCAGATCGAAGCCTGACACTCGCTGCTGGACTTTCCGCTGGCCGGGCTGACACCAAGGCTTGTTTGGCTGGCCCGACAAGCCCCGCCTGGCAAGTCTTGCTGGCTCGGCAGCTGCTTGACCCGGTGTCCGCTTGGGGTGCATCTGGGGCGGGCGGTGACGCGGGCAAAGCTGCTGAAGGTCCGGCGAGCCTTGCCGGTCTGGTAAGGGCTGCTTGTCCGGTGAGCCTTGCCCGACCAGCTGTGGGCCCTTAGGTTGGCAGAGCCTAAGCGCGCGGCCCTTGCCACACCAGGGGGTGGGCTTAGCTAACAGTGCACATAACTAGCTGCCGGTAGGCTATAAGCATGAGTGTTTGTGGGCCTGGCATGTTGGCATACCGCCTAACGCAATCCGGCGAAGCAATTGGGTTGCGTTTTTCAGCACCCTTAACCGGGCTGCGTTTTGTTCGCCAATACTGGCAGGGACTGGGCGCATGAACCATATTTCTGTAATCCAGTGGATCTGCGGCGCACTAGCCGTCATCGCCACCCTGGTAGGCCTGGGTTTCTTCACTCGCGCCTGCCTAACTATCGCTAACCGCTTCCGCCTGGGCGCCCCGGTAGACCGTCAGCGCCTGCACCCGGTGGGCAAACGCCTTAAAACTTTGCTGGTGAAAGTCCTGTGCCACCAGGACTTTAAAGGCCGTCCCTGGATCCGACTAGCCCACTGGCTAGTGATGGTGTCCTTCCCGATCCTGTTCTTTACGCTGGTCACCGGCTATGCGCAGATTTTTAGCCCCGACTGGGCACTGCCGCTAATCGGGCATTTTTCCGCCCTGGGAATGGCTTGTTGAATTTATTGCTTTAGCCTCCACGATCGCCATTATTGGCTTGATTGTGGTGCGCAGCGTTAACACCGCCCACGGCCGCAAGTCGCGTTTTACCGGCTCAACCCGCTGGCAGGCGCGGTTTGTGGAGGCCACTATTGTGGCCGTAGTGGGCTGCGTAGATTTGCTGCGCGTGGCCGAATCGGCTTGGCTTAGCGCCGCCCAGCACGAGCAGTCGGCTAGCTGGGTGCATTTCCCGATTTTTGGTTGGTTAGGCCGCCCGCTGGGTCAGGGTGCCAATCCGGATACGCTGGCTAATGTCATTGCGGTGTTGGCGCTGGTTAAGATCCTGTGCTCCATGACCTGGTTTGTGATTGTGGGCTTACAGCCGTCTATGGGCGTGGCCTGGCACCGTTTCCTGGCTTTTATCACCATCTACGCCCGCAAGCACGACGACGGCACCTCCGCTTTGGGGCCGCTTGAGCCCATGATTGTGGGCGGCAAACCCTTAACTGTCGATTTACTCGATGAGCTTGAAGAGTCCGACGCCGAACCTAACTTTGGGGTTAGCCGGATCGAGCAGTTCCATTGGAAAGCTCTAGCGGACTTTTCTGCCTGCACTGAATGCGGCCGCTGCCAGGATCTATGCCCAGCATGGAACACCGGCAAGCCGCTTTCACCCAAGCTTTTCACCCTGGCTTTGCGTGACCACCACGCCGCCGTGGCCCCCTTCATTGCCGCTGCCCAGCAGCTAGGGGTGGAACCTGAAGAGGTCAGCGACGAGCAGCTCGCTCAGCGCCCAGTGCACCTGGGGGTGCGTGACGGTTTGAGCGTAAACACCTCCCTGGGCCTGGCCGAAAACAGTGCCCACACCCAAGACATTTTGGGGGCGCTGCTACAGGCCAAAGCGGCGCCGTCGGAAACTGGCGTGGCCACCAAACCCGCCCCACTGGTTGGCGAAGTCATCGGCGAGGCTGCGCTGTGGGCCTGCACCACCTGCGGGGCTTGCGTGGATCAGTGCCCGGTGGACATTGAGCATATTGACCGCGTGATTGACCTACGCCGCAACCAAGTGCTGATGGAGTCGGCTTTCCCCAAGGAACTTGGGCAAATGTTCCGCAAGCTTGAATCTAAAGGCAACCCCTGGGGTCTGCCCCCACGCAAGCGCCTAGAGTGGGCTAAGGGCCTGGAATTTGATGTGCCCGTGGTGGGTGTGGATGTGGAAGACGCCAGCGAAGTGGACTACCTGTTCTGGGTGGGTTGCGCTGGTGCCTATGAGGATCGCGCCAAGAAAACTACCCGCGCGGTGGCTGAGCTACTGCATATTGCCGGGGTTTCTTTCGCGGTTTTGGGCGACGGCGAATCCTGCACTGGTGACCCCGCCCGCCGCGCCGGTAATGAGATCCTGTTCCAAACTTTGGCTGCGCAAAACGTTGAAACCTTAAACGAGGTTGGTGCCAAGCGCATCGTGGTTACCTGTGCCCACTGCTTCAACACTATTTCGCGTGAATACCCGCAGGTGGGCGGTAATTATCAGGTGCTGCACCACACCCAGCTGCTAAATCAGTTGGTGCGTGAAGGTCGCCTAAAGCCGGTGGCCCCCACAGCGGCGTCCGCGCAGCAGGCAGCGTCGGCAGAGGCGACGGCGTCGGAAACTGCCCCGGAGCAGCAGGCACCATCCGCAGCGGCAAGCACCCAGGCGGACTCTGCGGCGTCGTCGGAAAAACCTGCTGCAGCGCAGGGCCTGCAACTAACCCCCAAAGTCACCTACCACGACGCCTGCTACCTGGGACGACACAACCGGATCTACTCTCCGCCGCGTGAACTCCTGGCCGCAACCGGCGCCGAACAGGTGGAAATGCCACGCAACCACGAACGCGCTTTCTGCTGTGGTGGCGGTGGCGCGCGCGCCTTCATGGAAGAAACCATCGGCACCCGCATTGCAGCCACCCGCGCCCGCGAAGCCCTAGACACGGGGGCCAAAATCGTGGCCACTGCCTGCCCCTTCTGCACCACCATGCTTTCCGACGGCGTGGCCAGCCAAGGCGCTGAAGACGTGCGGGTTATGGACGTGGCGCAGCTGATGCTAGAGGCAGTAAAACGTGGCAATAACTAGTACCATGTAAATGCAAACCCCAGGGGAGCACCACGCGGTGCTGAGAGTGCGCTTGGCGCAGACCCTCGAACCTGATCCGGGTAATACCGGCGTAAGGGAGTCGGGCTCTCTTCCCCTCCAGCTCAAGCAGGAGGAAGTAATGCTAACTGGTCACGTTCTAACCCGTCGTGGAGTAATTGGTGGCGCCCTCGCCCTGGCCGGCGCGGCCACACTGGCGGCATGTGGGCAAGACACCAAGGCTGACGCCAAAAAAGTCACGGTGGTAACCCACAGTTCTTTCCAGGTTTCTGACAACCTCAAGAAAGAATTTGAGAAAACTAGCGGTTTCAAGCTGGAAATTGTGGACGGCGGCGACGGCGGCGAGCTGGTCAACAAGCTGATCCTGTCCAAGGACGCCCCCCAAGGTGACGTGTGCTTCGGTGTGGACAACACCTACGCCTCCCGCCTGCTATCTCAAGGCGTGATCGACAAAGACCGCACCGTGGACACCATTCCGGAAAGCGCCGAAAAATACCTGGTAGACAACAACCGTGCGCTGGTGCCCATCGACATGGGTGACGTGGCCATCAACATCGACAAAACCTACTTCACCAGCCACAACCTGGCTGAGCCCAAGACTTTCGAGGACCTGGCTAAGCCTGAATACGCCAAGCTGTTGGTGGCCATCAACCCCACCACCTCCACCCCTGGCCTGGCCTGGATGTTGGCAACGGTAGGCCACTTCGGCGCCGACAAGTTCAGCGACTACTGGAAGACCTTGGTTAAGGGCGGCGCTAAGATCGCCTCGGGCTGGACCGAAGCCTACAACACCGATTTCAGTGCCGGTGAAGGTAAGGGCGCCTATCCGATCGTGGTTTCCTACGCCTCCTCGCCCTCCTACACGGTCAGCAAGGACGGCGCCTCCACCACCACCGCAGCCCTGCTAGACACCGCTTTCCGTCAGGTGGAATACGCCGGTGTGCTTAAAGGCGCCGCCAACCCGGCAGGTGGTCAGGCCTTCATTAACTGGATGCTGTCTAAAAATGTGCAGGCAGACATTCCCAAGAAGATGTACATGTACCCGGTGGACTCATCCGTGCAGCTGCCCGAGGCGCTGGCTAAGTTCGGTCCGCTAGCTGAAAAGCCGGTAGAGGTTGCCCCCAACAAGATCGCGGCGGAGCGTGAACAGTGGCTCAAGCTATGGGCCAGCGCTGTCGGCAAGTGAGTAGCGGGCCAGAAAAAATCCAGAGCGGGGACCGCCATGCCGGAACCCAGCGCATCGGGCCGCGCATAACCTTCAGCCAAAAACTGGCTTGGAGCCTGGCAATAGCTTTACCGCTAGGTTTCCTGGGGCTGTTTTTCGCCTGGCCAGTGGCCAGTTTGGTGATGCGCGGCCTGCTCGACAACGGCCGCCTTGACCTGGCCGGGGTGTGCGAAGTGTTCCTGCGCGAACGCACCAGCCGCGTGGTGGGCCAAACCCTGTACCAGGCCGCCTGGGCCACAGGAATTAGTGCACTCGCCGCCCTGCCCGGTGCGCACCTGCTTTACCGCCGTCGTTTTGTGGGGGTGGGGCTGCTAAAAGCGTTGGTGATTGTGCCTTTCGTGCTGCCTAGCGTGGCCGTGGGGGTGGCCTTCCATTCGCTGCTAACCAAGGGCGGCTGGCTAGAATCACTGGGCTTAGATGGCACCTCACAGGCGGTTATAGCCGCCATGGTGTTTTTCAACTACGGCTTCATACTGCGCCAAGTGGGTAGCTTCTGGGCGCAGCTGGACCCGCGTCCCGCCCAGGCGGCAGCCAGTTTAGGGGCCGGGCCGGCGCGAGTGTTTTTCACTATCACCTTGCCGCGCTTGGCGCCCATGATCGCGGCGGCCGCCTCAGTGACCTTCCTGTACTGCTGCACCGCTTACGGGGTGGTGCTGGTGCTTGGTGGGCGCGGGGTGAGCACGATTGAAACTGAAATCTACGTGCTCACCGCCCAGTTCCTTGATTTGCGTGGTGCTGCGGTGCTTTCGGTTGCGCAGATTGTGCTGGTGGCGGCTTGTTTGCTGGTTGCTGAGCGGGCCCGACGCCGTTTTGGGGCACGCAGCGACTGGGTGGGGCAGGTGCCTGCTAGCGCCCTTAGCTGGCGTGACCTGCCGGCTATTGCGTTCACGACGGCGCTCATTGGTGGCCTGCTGGTGGCCCCGATAGCCTCACTGCTGGTGCGTTCATTTAAACGTAGCGGCGAGTGGACCCTAGCCAACTACTTGGATCTGTTTAACCCACAAGCCACCCCAGCTTTGCTGGTGAGCGTAGAACAATCCGCCTGGTTCTCGCTGCGAACCGCCCTAACCGCCGGGGCTATCGCCCTGGTGTCGGGGGTGTGTATTGCCGTAGTGGTTTCACGCCAACCCCGCTCCACCTGGGCTAAACGTGGCCTGGTGTGGCTAGATGGATTCTTCATGCTGCCACTGGGGGTTAGTGCGGTAACTGTGGGTTTTGGTTTCTTAATCACCCTGGCGCGCCCGCCGCTGGCCTTAACTAAATCTTGGTGGATTGTGCCGCTAGCCCAAGCTGTGGTGGCAGTGCCGCTGGTGGTGCGTACTTTGGTGCCGGCGCTGCGGGGAATTGATCCACGTCAACGCGAGGCTGCTGCCTCCCTGGGCTGGGCCGGGGCGGGTGATAGGCAGCGTGGATGGGCCGGTGCTGTGGCGTAGTGGCGGTTTAGCCGCAGGTTTTGCCCTGGCTACAAGCCTGGGCGAGTTTGGGGCCACCTCATTCCTGGCTCGCCCGCAAAGCCCCACCCTGCCGGTGGTGGTGGCCCAGCTAATTAGCCGTCCGGGTGCCGTAAATCAGGGTATGGCGATTGCGGGAGCAGTGGTATTGGCTCTAGGTAGTGCCTCAATCATGTTGATCTGCGAGTATCTGCAAGGCCGCGCCACTACCCGCAGGCCAGGCAGTCGCAAGCCAGGCACCCGCAAGCCAGGCGTGGGCGCAAAGAATTCCGCTAGCGCCAAGGGGTTGCTCGGCCAAAAGACTGCCAGCAGCCACAGGCCAGGCGTGGGCAGGAAGCGCACCACCAGCGCAATTAATAAGGATTGATTATGAATCTAAAAGGTATTTTTTCGCGGCACAGCTCTGGCCAGCTAGAGTCCGACCAGCCCGACGCTCCACAGGGCCGCCAACAAGCCTTACCGCACGCATCCCAAGACCCGGTATCTGGGTCCTCACCTGCAGCTTTGGTGCCTGCGGGCTCGGCGCCGTCGGCCTCCAACAGTTTTGCGCCCACTTCCACTAGCGCGCAGCTAGAAATAAAAAACCTACGGGTGCGCTACCCCGGACGCGACGTCGACGCCGTCGCCAATGTGAGCCTAAACCTAGCCCCAGGCCAAACCCTGGCCCTGCTGGGAGACAGTGGCAGCGGCAAATCCACGCTGTTGCGCGCGGTGGGTGGGCTGGTGGACGTCAGTGGTGGCGATATCTGCTACGCGGGTGAATCAGTGTTGCAAGTGCCGGTGCATCAGCGCGGATTCGTGTTGATGTTCCAAGACGGCCAGCTGTTCAATAACCTGAGCGTGGCCGAAAACGTGGCCTACGGGGTGGGGCGCCACTCTGAAAAGGTAGTGGCCCAAATGCTTGAGCTGGTGGGCATGAGTGCTTACGCAAACTCGCCGGTAACCGAGCTTTCAGGTGGTCAAGCCCAGCGCGTGGCCCTGGCGCGCGCCCTGGCCCCCAATCCGCGCCTGCTGCTGCTAGATGAGCCGCTCTCGGCGCTTGACCGCTCGCTGCGTGAAGGCCTGGCGCGCGACATCCGCAGTATTTGCGCGAGCGTGGCACCAGCGCCATTTACGTCACCCACGATCAAGACGAAGCCATGCGAGTAGCTGACGTGGTGGGCATTATGGCTGGTGGGCGCCTGCTTCGCCTGGATACTCCTGAGGGGTTGTGGGCTGATCCTGCCAGTGTGCAGGTGGCTCGCTTTTTGGGTTTTGGTCCCTTCTTGGATGCCGACGCCGTCGCAGCACTGGAACTGCCGCTAAAGCTAGAATACGGGCAGATCCTTGCCCCCGCACCAGGGGCCTGGTCGCTAGCCCCCGCTGACGCAAGCCTAGGGGATGGGGTTGCGGAGGCCGGCGTCGAATCAGTGGCTATGAGCCAAGGTAGCTACTTGGTACAAGCCAGTTTGGAGGCGGCCGCAGCCGACCCGCTCACGCTACGCACTAGTCAGCGTCTAGAAGTAGAACAGTGGATCAATGTGCGTCTAGATTTAAGCCGCTGCCCACTCATTGACATGCGCAAACGGGCCTGAATGCGCGAATGCGGCTCTGGGTGAGGGGATGCGGCTCTGGGCGCAGGAAGGCGCTAGGTGCGGAAAAGCGTGCCTGAATATGGGGAAATGGGCCTGATCGCGGGAAAACTAGCCTAAATACGGGAACGCGCCGGAGCGGACAAATATGAAAGGGGTGAGGCACAGTCCGCTCCGACGCAAGTCGGGGATGGCCTGCAATTTAATGGATGGCAAGCCTCATCCAGTTGAAGGCCGCAGAGCAGCTTTGCCTGACCTGGATACGCACCTGGGGAAAGATGCGCAGCCACGAATCAAAGCCTGTCGCCACCGTAAGGGCACGATGTTGACAACCTAAGCTGATCTGATGTCTTAACTCCTATCAACACCAAGAACTATAACTGAGCCAAAGAAAAGCGGCAAAACTTGTATGATCTCTATAAAAGGCGCGAAATTTCGCGTAAAAACGACCTTTCCTTAAAATATCCTGAGAAAATTGTGCACATACTCTCAAAGTCGGATTTGGTCAGCTTTACATATACAAATGACGCAGGCAATACCCAAGAAAATCTTGAGGCATTGCCTGCGTCGTCGTAGAAAGGAAGAAGGTTTCTTTTAGAAGATACCGTCAGCGTTCTGGCCGCGAACCACGCCGATGGGGCGCATCTCCGAGCAGAAGTTACCTACTTCGGTGCTCCAGAAGGAGTCTCCCTCGCTCCAGCGCAAAGTGCCGCCGGGCAGGTTGAAGGAGTCGCCGTTGTTGCGCCACACGGCCTTACCAGCCTGAGCGTGGTGGTCGTAGAGGTGGAAGTAGGACTTGGGCTGAGACTTGATGGCGTTGGCGTAGTAAGCGCTTTCGCCAGCCAGGGACACGCCCTTAACAGCCTCGATCTCCTGCAGGCTCGGGTAGAGCACCGGCGCCTGGCTTAGGGTGGCGCGGATCTTGATGCCGCCCCAGGTGGTGCCGGTAGAGAAGGCCATGTCTGCGATGTTGTCGCCACCGCGACGACGAGCTGCGGGCACGTAACCCTTGCCGTTTAGCCCCTTGGCGGTCCAAGTCCAGGTGCGGGCGGCCTGTTCGTCGACGGCGTCGTTACGGTTTACGCGGCTGGTCTTACCCCAGGAGGTGGACGCTAGTAGCGGGCCATTGGGGCGAGCGGCAGTACCGTCAGCGCGCACCGCAGAGAAAGTGATCATCCAGGGACTGGCTACGGTCAGGGCGTAGTCGCTGAGGTTGATCAGGTTGAAGCTGGGTACCTTGCTAAAGCCGTTGGCCAGGCCGTCGCTCGGCTCGGTCCAGTAGGCGGTCAGGCCGTCCCAGGCGACAGCAGAGAGAACCTCGTCAATAACCTTGCGGGCTTCGGTAGAGGAAACCTTCTTTTTGTCGGGGGAAGGGGCCGCAAAAGCACCGGCCGACAGTGACACAGCCGCCGTAGCGGTGGCGGTGCCAATGATTAGTTCGCGACGCGAAACCATAATTCGTCCTTAAAGTATGGGGGCTTCTAGGATCAGAAACGACCGTCGGTGGACTCGTAGCCACGGCTACCGCGCGGAGGCAGGGTGTCAGAGACCCAGTTACCAACCGAGCAGCTCCACCAAGACTCGCCCACGTTCCAAGAGTGGGTGCCGCCGGGAATTGTGTAGCTGTGCCCGTTGGTCTTCCACAGAACACCGGTAGAGCTGCTCAGCAGCGGGCCGCCGTAAATCATCTTTACGGTAGCGGTCTCGTTCTTGATCTTGATGTATTCCTCGCAGCGCTTGAGGTCGATGTGGTGAATCTCTTCGATCGACTCACGCTTGATGGTCACCTTAGGCAGGGACATCAGGGTGGCCTGAACGATAATGCCGCCGCCCTCGGTTATACCGGTGCTGAAGGAGAAGTCAGCCTGGTTGTCACGGTCAACAGCCCACTCGGCAGAGCGAATGGGGGTGCCGGCGTGACCGCCCTGAACCTGGTTGAAGGTCCAGTTCCAGGAGATGCCCTTCTGGTTACCCTTGTCGCCGGTGTAAACATCGACGTTGCGGGTGTAGTTGTCAATGTAACCCCAGCTGGTGGTGGGCTTGGCCGGGCCGTTGGGTACGTAGCCAGAGCGAGAGGTACGGATAGCCTCGAAGTGAATCTTCAGAGGGTTCTTGATGCTGGCGTTAACCTCGTAACGGCTGAGGTTGATCACGTTGAAGCTAGGCACCTTGTTGCAGCCGTTACCAAGGCCCCAGCAGGGCTCGGTCCAATAGGCCATCAGGCAAATGCAGTTGAATGCCTCGTCAATGATGCGCTTCTTTTGGGGGGTGCAAGCACTGGTTGCAGCCGCAACCGCAGGGCTAGCGATCGCAATGGCTGGTACTGACCAGGCAGCACCCTTGGCGATGTTACGCCGTGAAATTTCCTGTGCCACGTCTACTACTCCGATAACTCTTCTTGGGAACTCAAGTGGTGTCAGAATAGGTCTTAATTTGGCCAGAATTAAAGCCCAGTGACAGGCGTTATAAAAGCTTAATTTTATTAGTTGTTATCTTTTATCTTACCTGGGAATATGCTGAAAGTGCAGGTCAGAGGCACTTTTGAGGGTAGGGTCTGGGGTTGGTGTGACAATAAGTTAACTAAGCGTGATCATTCCTTAAGTGAGGCCCAAGAATACTCTCAGGAAACTTTAAGGAAAAAACCTCGAATTTAAGTTAACAAGTTATATTAAAACCGTATTAGTTGTTAACCTAAAGTGTGATAGCGGCGCCCCTGTGGCCTCATTTGTGCGCATGACTGCACGTCACAATCAGTTTGTCAGGCGTTGTTTCAAAGTGATTGGTTAAGCCTTGTCAAGAGGGTGGTGTTGCAGCTTATTTAACAAGGCTGGATGGCTGAAAATATGTGCATATTCGCAGGTAGGGGCTGGTTTGTAAACTGGTTGATGCCGATCGGCTTTGGTGTTTTGTGAGTGTGAGCAGTGGCTTTTGGGTTTGAAGTTTAGAGCTGGGATGGCTTGAAAGGGAGGGCTGGCGAGCTGTGCCCTACCATTAAACGTGTTAAACCCGAATTCTCTCTGGTTGCTTCCTTGAAGGTCTGATGACTTGCGTTGCTGATATTTGGGCTCGACGGCGCCCATAGGGTCTACCTGCCCGATGCTGGGTTGTGGGGGTTGGCAGGCAAGATAGGGAGACGCTGGCGAGTGGAAGATACTGGGGCGCGGCGTCGAGGAAGGCTGGCGAACGGCGTCGAGAAAGGCTAACGAGCGGCGTCGTCGTTGTTGCACCTATATATAAGGAGGCGTGACACAAAAAGGGGTTGGTGCGAAAGGAGACTCGGGGCTGTGCAGGCAAGAGAAATAGAAAAAGGGGCCGACGCACCACGAACGTCGACCCCAAATGCGCGGCAAATAGGCGTTAGCGTTGAGCGCGGCGCGTCAGCCAGCGGTCAAAACCGGCGAAAATCAAGATGCACACCAGCGCAAAAACCAGCGTGAAACCAATAGCCATCAGTGAGACCGCGTAACCAAGCACCTCCACGTTCAAAAATCCATAAGGATAAGTGTGGGTAATGGCGCCGCGAATCAGAATGAAAGGCACCCACGCCACCGGAATCACTAGGGAGCGCAAAATCACGCCTCGATCAATGCCTCCGCGCGGGCCGGTGATAAACCAGGCCAGCACCATGGCCAGGGGAACTATGATGTGCTGAATTGGGTTAGTTAGGTAATCCCAACCCGAAAGCTGCTTGTAAGGGCCAATAAAACCAGCGTAAACAATGCCGGTCACGGTGATCATCATGGTGGCGCATAGTTGCAAAGCTCGCCACCAGTTACTGGCCGGGCCCTGATGGCGTGCCAGGTACGTGGCCACCACTGCCACCAGGATGTTTGACCATTCCGTGAAGTAGCTAAAGGTTTCAAATAGTCGGGTAGGGCGCCGGACCAGCCTGGGGCGCTGGTGCCAAACATGCCGGGGTCCACATTGCCGCGCGCGTAGCCGTCGCAGGCAGTAATAATTACAGTGGCACTGAAACCGAACCAAGTTATTGCTGCAATCGCACCATAAATCAGACGTGCATTTCGACCCAGCGCTGAGGCGGGGGTGTAAGCCGAGGCTGGGGTATAAGTCTTACTCACGCACTTCAGGGTATACAAACCCAAACACAGGCAAAATCATCCCTTCCCTATAAAAATTTCATGGGGTTTTATAGGGAACGGACGAAATGTCAGTATTTGTGAGGCATAGGGTTGGACTGTGAGACGAATGTCTGGGGTCTGAGACCAGGGCGGGCGGCACGCTCGGCACGGCGCGCTCGGCGTGTTGGTGGCTGGGCGGCGGCACTAGCGATGATGGGAGGAGTGGCGCGCCCGGCATAGGGCCGGGAGAGGTGCGGACGGCGAGCGTCCCCTGTGCGGCGACGGCACCAATGCAAGCGGGCCGCCAATGCGGCGTCGTCATTAATGTGGGCGGCACCCTCAACGCAGTGGCACTCTCAATGCAGCGGCACCCCAATAACACCGCTATCCCTAATAATGAACCCGCGTTCGCGCTTGAGGCGATGCTGCATAGACTGAGGGCATGCTTGAGCTCCGCGAAATCTCGAAATCCTATGTCACCAGTGCATTGACGCAGGTGGCGTTGGATGACGTGAGCGTAACTTTCCGTGACAACGAGTTTGTGGCGATCCTGGGCGCCTCAGGCTCGGGCAAAACCACCATGCTGAACGTGATCGGCGGGCTGGACCACTTCGATTCAGGCGATCTGGTGATCGACGGCGTCTCCACCGCCCACTACAAAGACCGCGACTGGGACGCCTACCGCAATGCGCGCGTGGGTTTCGTGTTTCAAAGCTACAACCTGATCCCGCACCAAAGCGTGGTGGCCAATGTGGAGCTGGCACTTACACTTTCGGGGGTTTCGCGCGGCCAGCGACGACGCCGCGCCCTGGCTGCCCTGGAAACTGTGGGTTTGGCTGAGCACTCGCACAAACGACCCTCCCAGCTGTCGGGCGGGCAGATGCAGCGCGTGGCCATTGCGCGTGCGCTGATCAATGACCCCGAAATTGTGCTGGCAGACGAGCCCACCGGCGCATTGGACTCCACCACGTCGGTGCAGGTGATGGACCTGTTGCAGGAGGTGGCCCGCCAGCGCCTGGTAATTATGGTCACCCACAACCCCGAGTTGGCCCACCAATATGCCACGCGCATCGTGGAACTGGCTGATGGGCGCATCATTTCTGACTCAGATCCGGTTGTGGGGGAGCTGAAGGATGCGGACGGCGACGGCGGTGATGCAGAGGGTGCCGGCGATGGCGCGGCAGTTGGCTGCGACGACGGGGCTGAAGGTGCAGGCTGGGGTGCTGCGGGCGACGACGCGGCTAGGGCTGCGCGTGAAGCTGCGGCCCTGAATGATGACACTGCGCAGATACCCGCCGTAAGTGCTGGTGAGCAGGCTTATGGCAGCGGTGCTGAGGGGTGACGATGCGACTGAGGGTGCCGTCGACGGCGTTGGCGTGGCCGAGGGAGATGCTGAGGACGCTGGCGACTTGGCTGAGGGGGCTGGCGCCGTCGTCGGGCGTAAGGAAAGCCAGCACAGAGCGAGCAGGCGCAGAACAGGCAGGGCCGCAAAACGTCGGGGGCACAACAAAAACCGCGTGGATGTCAGCCGTCCCGGGCGCAGGCCGCGACGCGTGTCCATGGGGCCGCTGACTGCGCTGGGGCTCAGTTTTACCAACCTAATGACCAAAAAAGGGCGCACCGCCATGACCTCGTTTGCGGGGTCGATTGGCATTATTGGTATTGCGCTGGTGCTGGCGTTGGCGAGCGGGGCAAATAATTACATTATTACCACCCAGGAACGCGCTATGGCTTCTTACCCGCTAACTATTGAGCGGGTGGGAATGGATTTAACCGGCGTATTATCTACCTCGGCGGCGGGTGAAGATGCGCCAAATGACGGCAAAATTCATACCGCCTCGCAGTTATCTAATGTGACTGCGTCAATGAAAACCAATGATTTAACTTCGTTGCAAAGCTATTTAAAGGGTAATGGTGGCAACATAAATAAGTATGTGCGCACCATTGAATATAATTATGGAATTAATCCGCGCATCTATCTGCCAAAAAGCTCTAAGGGGCCGGTGCAGGTAAATCCGGATGTGACCTTCACTGAAGGCTCCACTAATTTCGGGGCTTTCCAATCTATGACTTCTACAAATATTTTCAAACAGTTAGCTAATGATCGTTCGCTGTATGTAAATAGCTATGATGTGGTTAGTGGGCGTTGGCCGACGGCGGCAAATGAGCTGGTGGTGGCGCTAGATTCTAATGGGCGCTTGCCTGAGCGGCTTGAATATACGCTAGGTTTGCGTGACTATGGGCAGTTGCAAAATGCTATGGCTAAACTGCGTCAAAATGAGGGTGTGAAACTAAAAAACTCTGCTGCCACATGGGCGCCTCAGCAAATTTTGGGCGCTAAATTCAAGCTAGTTAACGTGCCCGATCTTTACAAATATGATGCTAAATATAAGGTTTGGAGTGCTCGTGATAATGATCCTGCTGTGCTCAAACAAATTGTAGCTGCCGGCACTGACCTAAAGGTTGTAGGTATAGTTAAACCAACTTCTAGTGGCGGCGGATTTGGGAAGTCGAGTGTACTTTCTCCGGGTATTTATTACACCGGGGCGCTAACCCAGCAAGTAATTGCCAAGGCGGCGGCGTCGCCAATTGTTAAGCAACAGTTAGCTGACCCCAAACGCAATGTATTTACCGGAAAGACTTTCGAGGAAGAAGCTAAAGAACAAGCTAATCCGCAAATTGATTTGTCTTCGCTGATCACTATTGATCAAGATAAATTGATGGCAGCATTTAAATTTGATCCGTCGTCTATTAATGCGGGACTGAATAATTTAGACTTCTCGGGGATGGATTTAAGCGGGGCTGTGGGAAATGTGCAGCTGGACTTAAGTAGCTTGGATCTAAGTCAGATGCCTGCGATTGATTTAAACGGGTTGGATGCTTCCAAGCTTGATTACTCATCCTTGCAGAAACAGTTTCCGCAACTGGCCAACATTGACTTAGCCAAAGTGGTGCAGGCTGCGCTAGCTAACGGGGCCATCAAGCCTGGTGGCAGTCAGGCGCTAAGTAACATCCTCACCCAGGTGGTAGGCGGTTTTATACCCTGGTATGCACAGCATGGGGGTGACGACGACGGTGGCGGCGGATCAGGAACGCCAGGCCAGGCCGATCCTGCCAAGATTGCTGCGGCGGTGACAAAGTATTTGCAAACTGAGCAGGTGCAAAAACTGTTGGCACCAATCTTTAGTGGCGACACCATAATTGACCGGGCCAAGCTTACCGCTAACCTTACCCAGGCTCTGGGTAACGATCCGGCGGTGCAACAAATTGCTGAAAATGTTTCGGCTGACCTGGCTAGTCAGATTTCCAGTAAAGTGGCCAATGCGCTTAGTTCTACGGTTACTACCGCGCTAGTAAGGCTGTTGGACAGTTGCTGCAAAGCTCACTCAATCAGCTGATGACCACCTTGCAAACCCAGTTAACCGCCCAGGTACAAAACGCGATAGGACAGATTATGGGTAATCTTTCCAGCGCTATGCAGGTGGATGCGAATAAACTTAAAGAAGCGTTTAAGTTTAATATGAAGCCGGAAGAAATTGCGGCATTATTAACGCAGCTGCTTAACCCTAATGCCACCACGGCTCGCGCCAATTTACTCACTTTAGGGTATGCGCGCGCTGACCAGCCGGAACGTATTGATATTTACCCAAAGTCTTTCGCCGATAAAGACCATGTTAAATCCATTCTTGCCAGCTACAATGCGGAAGCTAAAGCTGCCAAACAAACCGATAAGGTGATTGTCTATTCAGATCTTGTGGGGATGTTGATGAGTTCAATCACCAACATCATTAATATTGTGACTGCGCTGCTGGTGGCATTTGTGTCTATTTCGCTGGTGGTGTCGTCAATTATGATTGGCATTATCACATTTATTTCCGTATTGGAGCGGCGCAAAGAGATTGGAATTTTGCGTTCAATTGGTGCGTCTAAAGCTGATATTCGGCGCGTATTTAATGCGGAAACCCTGATTGTGGGGGCCCTGGCAGGTTTGCTAGGTGTAGGTGTGAGCGTATTGGTGACTATTCCAGCCAATATTTACGTGGCCGACCGCTTTGGAGTGCAAGACATCGCTACTCTGCCGGTTGGCGCTGGAGTGATTTTGGTGGTTATTTCCATGGGCCTGACTTTCTTGGCTGGTTTGCTACCGGCCTCCAAGGCTGCACGCGAAGACCCCGTAGAGGCCCTGCGCGGGGAATAAACACAGACAAATACAGGCAAATCATACAAATACAGGCAAAATCATCCCTTCCCTATAAAAATTTCATGGGGTTTTATAGGGAAGGGATGAAATGTCAGTATCTGTGAACAGGTGTATAAGTTGTTAACCAAGGAGCAGGTTGTGAACCGAGGCTCTACGGTGTGGATCAGGATTTGCGGCGCGAGCCAAAGACTTGCGCAGTGAGCCAGTAACCTAGATGTGCCTTCGGACCTGACCTTCCCAGTAATCTGACCTGCCCAAACGATCTGGCTCGGTAGACTCTTGTGTCCAGCCTCCTTACGGCCCGCTTAGCCAGCCTAAACAGGCCTGCTTCCTGGACACTGTAAAAGCCTGCGTCACCTGCCACTTTGAGTGTGAAACTCCCCAAGTTTCCTCAATGTCTAGGCAATTTTAAGGTGAATTGGATATTTTTGAACCAGTTAAATTCTCAGATCGAGGTGGTCTAAAGTGCTTAAAAACAGCGGATTCGGCAAGCGAATTTTGCGCCGCACCAACACTTTCCTGCTGACTGCGGCTGTGGCTGCAGCAACTCTTGGGGGTGGCGCGGTTGCAGCTCCGGTGGCGACGACGTCGTCCGTGGCGGCCCCGGTAATAGCGGCGTCGTCGGTAACGCAGCTAACCCAAGCTGGCGTCATCGGCAAGATGGGCGCCCCGGGCACCGGCGTTATCGACTCCAGTAACGGTTGGGTGGACAAAACCTGCACGGTTAAAGGCGGGGACTGGGTTTATCGGGGCGGCGACTCCTGGTGGTACCGCAATTCTGACGGCTCTTACCCCAGCAAATGCGTAGCCACAATTAAAGGCGTTAAATATCTATTTGACGCAAATGGTTGGGCTGCTAGTGGCTGGGGTGCTTCAAAGAAAACCGATAAATTAGGTAATAAATACTGGTATCACTTCACCACTAATGGTTTAAGTAAAGGCTGGCATATTGAGGGTTCGACACGCTTTTACCTAGACGGTGGCGACGGCCATATGTATGTCAACTGGAATACCATTGGCGGGAAATCTTATTACTTCACTCCCGGTGGCGCAATGGTTACCGGCTGGTATAAGGCTTACCCGGGTTGGTATCACTTTGGGGACGACGGCGTATTAACCACTGGTTGGTTTAAGTCCGGTAATGCTTGGTATTACCTAGATCCGGGTAAAGGCTCCACTAATTTGAGTGGTGCATATAAGGGTCTAATGCTTACCGGTTACCAAACTATTGACGGCAAGCGTTACTATTTCGACGCTTCAGGTAAATGGGATCCCAGTAAATAATTAATATTTACTGCTATCTGCTGGCTCTGGGCCTGCAGGCAGCCTCCGACCTGCGTGCGTTGGGCTGGCCTGTCTGCGGCCTCGGCCTGCGTGCGTCAGGCTAGCCTGCATACGCCGTCGCTAATATGCGGTCGCCGTCGCAAATACTGACATTTCATCCCTTCCCTATAAAACCCCATGGAATTTTTATAGGGAAGGGATGATTTTGCCTGTGTTTGTATGTGCTTGCCTGATTTTGCCTGCCTGCCAGCTTGCCTGCAATCAGACAGCAGCGAGCTCTTCGCGCAGGCGCTGCTTTACAGCCAGCGGCGCCCAGGAAATCTCGATCGCGTTAGCTACCAGGGTGCGCAGGAAGTCCTCATCAACCCCATCGTGGTCAGCCACGCGCTGGAAGTTATCGCCGATGTAGCCGCCAAAGTAGGCCGGGTCATCAGAGTTGATAGTTACCAGAACGCCGTCGGCAACTAGCTGCTTAACCAACTCAACCTTGTCAGACTCAGAAATCCACAGGTTCGAAATCGGGCAGCTGGTCAGCCCAATACGGTGCTCCACCAGGTACTTAACTAGCGCCGGGTTCTCCACCACGTTGGTGCCGTGGTCCACGCGCTGCACCTGAATATCCTCAATGACCTGGCGGATGTGCTCAATAGAGTCTTTAATGTCGACGTCGCAGTGCATGGTCAGCTGGTAGCCCTCGCGGCGGGCGCGGGCAAAGACTGCGGCAAACTTGGCCGGTTCGTGGTCGGTTTCGTCAGAGTCCAGGCCCACGCCCACGATCCACTGTTTGTAGGCAGCGACTCCAGCAGCGTAGCCATGGCGTATTCGGGCTGGAAGTCGCGCAGGAAACACATGATGAACTGGCTAAATACGCCCAGGGTTTGCTCGGCCTCAAGCTGGGCGCGGCGCAGACCAGAAATCACGGTGTGGAAGCTGACCCCACGGCAGGTGTGTGCCTGGGGGTCAAAGAAAATTTCTGCGTAACGCAGTCCCTGGCTGGCGGCCTTGCGGTAGTAGGCCATGGCCAGGTCATAGAAGTCTTCGCTGGTGAGCAGCACGTTCATGCCGTCGTAGTAGGCGTCTAGGAAGGAAGCTAGATCGTCGAAAGTATAGGAGTCCTTAACTTCCTGCTCGCTACTAAAAGGCAGCTTGATGCCGTTGCGCTGGGCTAGCTTGAATTTCAGCTCCGGCTCTAGCGTGCCCTCAATGTGTACGTGCAACTCAATCTTGGGTAGAGCCTGAACTAGTGCCTCGTGGGCCATCACGTCTCCTTAGAAAAACTGAGAATTTAGTAAATTCTAGTTGTCTTAGGGTGTCTGCGTGGCGCAAATTACGCGCTCAGTGTGCCCTGATGTAGGCCCTTCTTATGGTGCACTGGTCCCGACGCTGGCCCGCACTCTCGACGACGCCGCCGGAGCCCCGCCTAGCATCGCTTGCCCTCGCGGCCCGCCGTTGCTCCGTGCTCCCGACGCCGCCGCGCCTGGGTCCTTTCCGTCGTCGCTCTGCGCTCCCGACGCCGCCGCCTCGTCCCAGGTGGGCGCCCCGTGCCCCCGGCGGCCGTCGTCGCCCCGTCCCGGGGGGAACGCCCAGCTCAGACCCCCAGGAATTCCTTGATTGCCGGCAGCTCACGCTGAGCCTGGGCGTAACCCACCTGGTAGGCCTCTTCGAGCACTTCATAGCGCATTTCGAGCTTGGAAATTTCGGTGACTTCCGGGCAGTAGACATAGGCGCGTCCCTCAGCTTCCAGTCTGAAAGCGGTTTGCGGGCGGCGTTGTAGCGGGCGCTGCGGGCGGTGACGGCGTCGGCAATGGAAGGTAGACGTGGGAAAGCGGCGCGCATACTGGCGTGGGTGCCCAGACGCGTGGCCGGCTTAATGAAGTTGCGCGGGCGAGTGAGCACAATCAGGAATTTGCGGTAGCCGTCGCGCATGGGAGCGTCCAGCGGAATGCCGCCGTTGGGGCCAAGTGCGCCGTCGACGTAAGTGTCGCCGTCGATCTCTACCGGCGGCATCAGCACCGGCAGGGTGGACGACGCGCGCGCAAGTAAGCCCACGTCAGAGACGCTATGCATGTCCTCTTTGGTGAACCATACGGCCTGGCCGCGCGTGGCGTTAAAGGAGCCAACACGTATCTTCGCCGGGTTGGCCATGAAAGTATCGTAGTCGAAGGGGAAATCGCCGTCAGCCTCGGCAATGTCGTGGTAGAGATAGTCCACATTGAAGATGCCGCGCCCGGCTAGCCAGTGCTTGTAGCCGCCAAATTCGGGGCTGAGGGCCACGTCAACGAAGGAGTCGTGGGCGCGGGTGGCGTCACGCGAAACATAGTTAACGGTGTGTGAGCTACCTGCGGAAATACCGGAAACATGCGGAAAATCTAGGCCCGCCTCGATCAGGGTGGCCACCAGTCCGGCGGTGTACACCCCGCGCATACCGCCGCCTTCAAAAACTAGTGCTGTGTCAGGAAGATGTGTCAATGCGGTACTCACCGCGTCAGCCTATGCCAGAGGCCCATAGCTAGGTAAGGCGCGACACACGTGAGCCGCCCCGCTACTGGTGTGATCCAGTTAGCAGGGCGGCTTGCGTTGGGTTGGTTTTAGTGCCGACGACGGCGCCCGGCTGGTTCGGCTAGTCCAGGCAGCTAGCGCGGCCTTAGATCTGGGCTAGGGCCTGATCAAGGTCGGCGATTAGATCGTTGACGTCCTCCAGGCCTACGGCCAGACGCAGCAGGGTTCCGGGCACGCCCCCAACCCCGCCGGTGCGGGTCGAGTGGGTCATGATTGCCGGGTGCTCGATTAGCGACTCAGGCGCGCCCAGCGACGCAGCCAGGGCAAATACGCGGGTCAGGCCGGTTAGGCGGATGGCGTCGTCCTCATTGGCCAGCTCGAAAGAAAGCACCCCGCCGCTACCTAGCGGGTTTTGGCGCTGAGCCAACTCGTGCGCCGGGTGGCTGGGCAGGCCCGGGTAGTAGACGGCAGTTACCTTGGGGTGGGCCTGCAAGAACTCGGCCACCGCCTGAGTATTGGTGCAGTGACGCTCCACGCGCACTGCCAGGGTCTTTAGGCCACGGTGAGCTAGGAAAGCGTCACGCGGGGACTCAATGGCCCCTAAAGTCATCTGTAGACGGGTTAGCTCCTCGGCGGCGTCGCGAGAATCAAAGAACGGGGTGACGTGCTCAGGCAGCTGCAGGCCGTCGCGCAGCACCACCGCGCCACCAACCACATCCGAGTGCCCACCAATGTACTTAGTGGTGGAGTGCACCACCACGTCCGCGCCCAGCTCCAGCGGGCGTTGCAGCAGCGGGGTGGCGAAGGTGTTATCAACCACCAAAAGTGCCCCCACCTCGTGACATAGCTCGGCGACGGCGGCAATGTCGGTAACCGTTAGGAAGGGGTTAGAGGGGGTCTCCACCCACACCAGCTGGGGGCGTTGGGCGCGAATTTCGCGTGCGGCCACATCCAGATCGGTGAGGTCCACAGCCGCTGAAGTGAAGCCCTCGGCGGGCTTAATGACACTGAAAAGCTTGTGAGTGCCGCCGTAAACGTCGGTTGAGTGAATGATGTGGTCGCCGGGGCGGGTTAGTAGGCGCACTACGGTGTCCTCGGCGCTCATGCCGGAGGGGAAGGCGAACCCATGGGTGGCGCCTTCCAGGGCAGCTAGGGCGCCGGCGAAAGCGTTGGTGGTGGGGTTGCCACAACGACCATACTCAAAGCCCTGCTTGAGATCGCCGGGAGCATTTTGCACGTGAGTGCTGGTCACATGCATGGGCGGAACCACGTCACCGGTAACCGGATCTGGCTCAAAACCCAAGTGAATCGCGCGAGTGGAGAAAGCGGCTGCGTTGTTTTCCATGTATTGAGTTTAATTCCAGGCTTCTCCCTTGTTAATAACTACGCCACACGCATAAGGGTGTAGGTCACATTAAGAGTGCTTACTTTCACCGCTGACCCCTATGGGTGGTGCATGTGGTTGGTGATTATGGATGGTTAGACTTGAAGTCTTGTCAGCTGCGAGTTTTCCCCAGATACATGCGCAGCTGATGCATGGTCCAACTGAAAGGTGACGTGGCTTTGCGGGTAGCTTTCAAAATTTTCAGGCGAGATATTGGGCGCATTTTGCGAGTGCCTTTCGCCGTGATCGTGGTGGTGGGTGTGTGTTTCCTGCCTGCGATGTACGCCTGGTTCAATATCGCCGGTTTCTGGGACCCCTACGCCAACACCTCCCACCTGCGCGTCGCCGTCGTTAATGAAGATAAAGGCGCCACCACCGCCGCTACCGGCAAGATCGACGCCGGCGCTCAAGTAGCCGCCCAAATTAAAGACAATCACGACCTGGGCTGGTACTTCACTACGCGGCAGGGAGCTATCGACGACGTAAAAACCGGTAAGTCCTATGCGGCCATCATCATCCCCGCGAACTTCTCCACCAGCCTGGTCAGCTTCATGGACCCGCAGCATTACACTCAGCCCAAGCTGGAGTATTACGTCAACCAAAAACTCAACGCGGTGGCCCCGCAAATCACTAACGCTGGCGCCAGCACGTTGGATCGGAAAATTAATTCTGCCTTTGTTTCGCAAGTATCCAAGGCGGTAACCACCAAGCTAGGAGACTTTCTAAGCAGGTGCGCGCCCAAACCGCCACCGTTAACGCCAACACAGACAAATCTCTGGCCCAGGGCGCCCAAAAACTAGCTACCGCCTCGGCTTCAGTACAAAGTCAAAGCCAGCAAATCGACCAGGCGCGAGCCAAAATTGCTAGCGCCCAAAACTCACTGACTGCGCTGCAAACCCAGGTCACAAACCTGAGCCAGATTGCCACAAACACCGGCACGCTGCTGTCCACCACGGCCACAACCATCACCGATTTTTCCTCCAAAGCCCCGGGCATACTCGATAAATCAGCTAGCCTCACGGTTCAGGCCACCGGCAAACTGTCAGTAAATGCGGCCAACCTTAACGGGGCGGTGCAATCCGCGCAGGGGCGAGTTGACGGCGTCGTGAGTGAGCTAGAGTCAATCAACCAAACTCAAGGCCAAATCCTGACCCAGCTGCAAAATGCGGGGCTGGGGAATGTGCCCGGGGGATCCGATGCGCTGGCGATTTTGACGCAGCAAAACACCAACGCAGCCACCAGCCTAAGCAATCTGCGTACAGTGGGCAGCTCAATTTCGGCCACCTCCACCTCGCTTAGTGACACCGCCAGCGTACTAAACACTGCGGCTAACACCTCCACCACCGCCTTTAGTTCCGCGCGAGAAAGTGTTTTTTCCTCTTCGCTGCCGCAGGTCAGTAGCTCGCTGTACAACATGGACCGCCTCTCAGGCACGCTGGCAGTCACTATCAGCAACCAAAACCAGCAGATCACGCAGCTAAAATCCATGCTCACCCAGCTGGACAAAAACCTGGCCGCCACGCAAAGCGCCCTGAACCAAAGCGCCACCACTTTGACGCAGCTGCAAAGCGATCTGGAATCTACCCGCGCTGACCTGGGGGCAATCAGCGGCACCTCAGCCTTGCGTCAGCTCACCGACAAGCTGGATGTGAGCGCGGACAAGGTTGCTAACTTCATGCTTTCACCCACGCTGCTAAGCACTCACAAGGTTTACCCGGTGGCTAACTACGGCTCAGCCATGGCCCCGGTGTTCACCAACCTGACCTTATGGGTGGGTGCGTTTATGCTGGTGGTCCTGATTAAGCTGAACGTAGACAGCGAGGGAATCGGGGCCATCACGCACACGCAGGCGTATATGGGTCGCTGGCTGTTAATGGCCGCAATTAGTGCAGTGCAAGCCATTGTGGTCACCACCGGCGACCTGATCCTAGGTGTACAGCATGAAAGTGTGGTGCTGTTCTACCTGGCAACAATCCTTATTGGTTGGGCTTATCTGTCTATTATCTATGCGCTCAGTGCATCCTTCCAGCATATTGGTAAGGGTCTTTGTGTCGTTATGGTAATTTTACAGATTCCTGGCTCTTCCGGTCTATACCCAATTGAAATGGTGCCTAGTTTCTTTGGCTGGGTTTACCCGGTGCTGCCCTTTAAATATGGGGTGGCAGCTGTGCGAGAGGTTATTGGTGGCTTCTATGCTCACCATTTCCTGTCTGACCTGGGAGTTTTGGCGCTGATGGCGGCCGGGTCTTTTGCCGTGGGGATTGGGCTACGGCCCTTCTTGGTTAACATCAACCGCCTGACCGCTGCGGCCATTGCTGAGGGTGGCCTGTTTAACGCTGAAGATACCCGCGACTCACGGCGTTGGCGCACCACCCAGATTCTGCATGCCCTGGCCGACCGTGAAGATTACCGCTGGGAAACCGACTATCAGCGCCGCCGTTTTGAGCGCCTGTATCCGCGTATGCGCGTGGCGGCGATTGTGCTGGGCGTAGTGGTGCCAGCGGTTACCGCCCTGACCAGTAGTTTTAGCACTACCAACCAGAGGATCACTTATGTGGCGGTGTGGATGGTGTGGTTGGTTGCCATGATTGGCTTCCTGGTTTATATGGAGTACCGCCGCGACCGCCTGGAGCGTCAGGCGGCTTTGCTGGAAATGGGTGACGGCGAAATCAAGGCCATGCTGCATGGACATATGGGGCGACGGCGCCAGGGGCGCTCTCGCTCGCGGCTTGCGTTAGCTGAAATTAGTGCCGACGCCGCTGCGGCGGCGGGGCGCAGTCAAGCCGGCTCAGCAAAGGCTGGCGAAAGTGGTCGGCAGGTGCCTGACGATGCGCTAGGGCGTAGCCGGGCTGAAACCGCGCAAATTCCGGTTGTAGACGAAGGAGAAGGCCGATGAAGCACGCAGACGAAAAGCGCAGTGCGGCGTCGGCCCAGCGCTCTGGAGCTAAGGCGCCTGACAGTGTCAAGTATTACGCTGGGGATCAGGCTCGCGCCGCCGTCCCAGCTCGCACGGCCACCCAAACCCGGACCAGCCGAAAAGCCCAGGCTAAGCCACTTGCGGGGGCCTGGCAGCTATATCGCGACGATCTACGCCGCGCCCGCATCAACGTGATCAGCCTGGTGATTATCCTCGGGCTAGTGGTAATTCCGGCGGTGTTCGCCTGGTTTAACGTGGCCGCCTCCTGGAACCCGTTTGGCAACACGCGCAACCTGACAGTCGCCGTCGCCAATGCCGATACCGGCTACAAAGCGACCTGGTCCCCATGAAAGTCAATGCCGGTGAGCAGGTGGTTTCCGCGCTGCGAGCAAACAAGCAGCTCAACTGGGAGGTGACCACGCCCGCGCAGGCACTGGAGGGCACCAAATCGGGCAAATACTATGCGGCCATCGTGATTCCCGAGGGCTTTAGCAAAAATATGCTCAGTTTCTTCTCCTCCAGCGCCCAAAGCACGCAGTTGAACTACTACATCAACGAAAAACGCAACGGTATTGCCCCCAAGATCGCCGGGGCCGGGGCGCAGGCGGTTTCCACCCAGGTGAACACGGTGTTCACCGAAACTGTGGGGGGAGGTGGTGCTGAACCTGGCCCAGACGGTGTCCACTCAGCTGTCTACTCCCGAGGCTACCAACGCTTTAAATACTGTGGTGGGGCGCGTGGAGACATTGTCTACCCGCTTTGATAGTGCCGCTAACCTGCTCACTTCCTATGGTGGCTTGGTCGACGGCGCCAATGGGCTGGTGACCAGCTCCGTCAGTCTGGTGGGGCAGGGGTCCAAAGACGCCCAGCAGCTACGCACCCAGCTAGGGCAGGTGGCAACCGAAACCGGGAACATCAAGAGCGCCGTCGCCAATGCCAACCAAGCCTTGCAAGGGGCTTTCAACGCCTCCACCACGGCACTAAATTCAGTCAATGCCGCTGCAGACCAGGTGAGCGCCTCCTCCGGGCAGTCCGTCTCGGCCGTCGTGACCAGCCTAAACCAGCAGGCCAGCGGCTTGCGGACGCAGGCCACCAACTACCAGAAGGTGCGCGACAACCTGGCCACGCTGATCGCTCAGCTGCCCGACCCCACCCGTGCGCAAGGGGTGCTGACCAGCCTCGATGGGATTATCGGCAGGCTCAACAGCGCGGCTACGTCGCTGCAGTCGGCGGCCACGCAGATTTCCAATAAATCCAGCGACTCGCAGGCCTCCATTACCGAGGCGAAAAACCTGATTGGCCAGGCCAAAACCGAGCTAAGCGGCCTCAAAACCACGGTTGACACCAATATCGCTCCCCAGGCTAACCAGCTGGCCGCAGATTTGGCGCAGGTCTCCGACGGTTTGGGGCAGGTGCGCGAGTCGGTTTCCACCTCGCTGGGAGGCAGTGGGGCGGGCTCGCTACAGGCAAAGCTGACGCAAATGAAACTAACCTCGACGGCGCCGCTAAAGATCTCAGCGCTGCCGGGGCTCAGATGAAGACACTGTCTGAAAAGCTGCACGGGGCGATTGATAGTGGCGACTTGGCGCAGGTGCAAAAAATTATTGGCGACGACCCCCAGCGCCTGGCCCAAGCCCTGACCACGCCGGCCGTGGTGGAGCGCCACCCGATTTACGCGGTGGAAAATTTCGGTTCCTCCATGGCGCCACTTTACGCAACCGTGGCGATGTGGATGGGCACCATGCTAATTGGTGTGGTGGTGCGCGCACAGCCGGTTTCTAATGTGTCTAAATTACGGCCTTCGCAAGTATTTTTTGGACGTTGGGGTATTTTTGCCACAATTGGTTTGGCGCAAGCGACTTTAGTGGCTGGCGGTTTATTGCTGTTTTTAGATGTGCAATCGGTGCATCCATGGCTATTTATTATAACCGCATGGCTTGCGGCAATAGTGTTTTCGCTGATTAATTATTCGTTTGTGGCCGCGTTTGGAAACGTTGGCAAAGCGATTAGTATTCTGTTTTTAGTGATGCAGGTTTCCGGTGCGGGTGGGTCTTTCCCGCTGGCTATTTTGCCAGGATTCCTATCTGAACTAAGTCCATATTTACCTGCAAAGCCGGTAATTGATGCGCTGCGCTGCGGAGTGGCTGGGTATAGCGGCAATGAATATTTGGGGCATATTGGTCATTTGCTGTTATTTGTAATTCCGGCATTAATAATTGGTTTGGTGTTGCGGCCAATTCTGGCTCGGCGCAACCAGGCTAACAGTGAGGCAGTGGAGTCCACCAAAGTCCTGGGCTGATATACAAATGCAGGTAAAATATGTGTGAAGGTAAAATATGTCTGCAGGCAGAAAATGCATGCAAATACAGGCGGTACAAATACAGGCAAAATCATCCCTTCCCTATAAAAAATTCATGGGGTTTTATAGGGAACGGACGAAATATCAGTATTTGCATGGCACGTACGCGGCGTATGCTCACATTGTGTATACCTATGCGGCTCAATGCATGTATGTTGCATGTCCACCTGAGTAGCCTGGTTTTTGGCTCAACCTCATAGGTCTTCTAACGTCGACGCCGACGGTACCGACGACGCCGGCCTGGCTGGTTGCCGCCGACGGTACCGACGATGCCGGCCTGGCTGGTTGCGATCTCACTGGCCGCATAGTTCTCCGACGCCGGACTCTGCAGGTGTGTGCCCATTTTGCTAACCCTGACCAGCCAGAGGCCCCCTTTGTCTGGCCATGTCTCTGGTCAACCAAGCATACGTAGTTTCCAGGCATACATGGCTAGACGTGCAGATATGGTTTACAGATACGCAGATTTCGTCCGTTCCCTATAAAACCCAATGGAAAAATCATAGGGAAGGGATGATTTTGCCTGTATTTGTCTGCATGCCTGCCTGTGCTTGTCATGAGAGACAAAATCAGTTTGGATATTAACTAACACTGAATGCAACACCAGTTTTAGGAGTCACTTGAGTATCGGTCTAGTCGCCCTTCTTGACGACATTGCCGCCCTGGCCAAAGCCGCCGCCGCCTCGGTTGATGACGTGGCGGGAGCCGCAACCAAAGCATCTAGCAAGGCAATCGGGGTGGTTATCGACGACACTGCCGTGACTCCCCAATACGTGCAGGGCATCAAGCCTGAACGCGAACTGCCAGTTATTAAACGCATCGCGCGCGGCTCACTGATCAACAAGCTGGGCATTATTTTGCCGGTGGCCTTATTGCTGACCTGGCTGGCACCCTGGTCGCTGCCTATTTTGCTGCTAGTGGGAGGCACTTACCTGTGTTTTGAGGGCGCAGAGAAAGTACTTAGCGCCTGGGGGATTATCAAGGAACATGAGAGCTCCCACGGCGCCAGCGACAAATCCACAGACCCGGCCGCCGTGGAAAAAGCCATTGTCAGCTCAGCGGTGCGCACAGACCTGATTCTTTCCACTGAGATCATGCTGGTGTCTTTGGCGGGCCTGCACACCAATGACAACCTGAGCAAAGTCGCCATCATGGTGGTGGTGGGCTTCATCATGACGTTCTTCGTCTACGGCCTGGTGGCGCTGCTGGTGAAAATGGATGACCTGGGCTTGGCCCTGGTGCGTCGCGGCCAGGAGAAACTGGGGCGTGCCATCGTCAAAACTATGCCGCGCGTTTTCCGTGTGATCGAGGTAGTTGGCACCGTGGCCATGCTCTGGGTGGGTGGTCACATTGTGATTGACGCCCTCAACAATCTGGGTGTGAGCGCCCTGCATCACCTGGTGGAGCACGCCGCCCACGCCGCCACCCACGCCGCCCAGGGTCTGGACGACTCGTTAAGCGGCGTGGTCAAGTGGTGCGTGGAGACGGCCTGCTCGGGCGTGTTCGGCCTGGCGTTTGGTGCGCTGGTTACTGGGCTGGTGCTTGGGCTGCAGCGGCTGCTGCGGCAGCGCGTGGGGCAGCACTAGCGATCTTTCCAGCTCGGCCTCGCCGTGAGCTGCGGATAGGAACCACACTTCAAAGATCGACGGCGGCAATGCCACCCCCGCCTCCAGGAAGGTGTGGAAGAAGGGCGCGTAACGCCAGGTTTCCTGCTGGCGCGCCTGGTCGTAGTTGTAGACGCCGTCGCGGGCTGCCTGTGGGCCAAACATGATGGACATCAGCGAGCCGGTACGCTGCACGCGGTGCGCCACCCCGGCCTGGGTGAGTGCCTGGCCCACAATCTCACCCACAGCCTGGGCGTTAGCGTTGACGGCGTTGTAAACGTCGACGTCGGCCAGCTGCAGCGTGGCTAGGCCGGCGGCGGTGGCTAGCGGGTTACCTGAGAGCGTGCCCGCCTGGTACACCGGCCCCAGCGGCGCCAGTAGGTCCATGATGTCGGCGCGCCCGGCCACGGCGGCTAGTGGCATCCCTCCGCCCACGACCTTGCCGAAGGTCACCAGGTCAGGCACCCATTTGGGGGTGGCGACGGCGCTGGGCTCAGCTGCGGCGACGGCGTCGGGCACAGCCGCTTTAGTGGCTTCTGAGCCGGCGGTTCCGCCTGCGCCGATAGTCCCGGCTGCGCCTAGCTGCGCCAGGGCAGCAGGGGTGGTTAGCTCAGCACTTAGCGCGGTGGCGGGGGTGGCGCCGTCGTGCTCTTGCCAGCCGGCCACAGCCTCCAAACCCCACCAGCCGGCAGAGCTGACCCTAAAACCTGTGAGTACCTCATCCAAAATCATTACCGCACCGTAGCGGGTGCATAGGGAACGGATGCGCTCATTCCAGCCGGCCAGTGGGGGCACGCTACCCATATTGGCGGGGGCGCCTTCGAAAATAACGCCGGCGATTTCCTGACCGCGTTCGGCGAAGCAGGCTTCTAGCGCCTCAAAGTCGTTGTAGGGCAACACGATGGTGCAGGCGGTGATCGCTGCGGGCACGCCCGCACTGCCGGGTAGGCCGCCCGTGGCCACGCCAGAGCCGGCCGCAGCCAGTAGACCGTCGCTGTGACCGTGGTAGTTGCCGGCAAATTTAATGATCAGCTCGCGCCCGGTGGCACCGCGCGCTAGCGGATCGCGGTCATGGTGGCTTCGGTGCCGGTGGAAACGAAACGTACCCGCTCCACAAACGGCACGCGTTCGCGCACCTTTTGGGCCAGCAGGGTTTCGCTCTGGGTGGGGGCGCCAAAGGATAGCCCGCGCGCGGCGGCCTCCTGTACGGCGGCCACCACTTGCGGGTGGGCGTGGCCTAGCAGGGCTGGGCCCCAGGAGCCCACCAGGTCCACATAGTCGCGCCCGTCGGCGTCGGTAACGTAGGCCCCTTTAGCGGCGCTGATGAAACGCGGGGTGCCTCCCACGCCCCCAAAGGCGCGTACGGGAGAGTCGACACCACCCGGAATAATCCCCTTGGCCTGGGTAAATAAGCGTTCATTTAAATTCATAATTAAGTCCTATCGCAGCGTTTGCTCTGTTTTTCCTGCGGCGTTGCGGCAGCCGGGATGGTGCGTCTGGGCCAGTGTGCCTGGGGCGCCGCCGGGCTGCCGCATCCCTGGCTTCACTGGCTTATCGCAGCATCTGGGCGATTTCGCGGGCCCAGTAGGTAAGTACCGTGTCAGCGCCGGCGCGGAAAATGCCCAGCACGCTTTCAAGGATCACGCGCTCGCGGTCAATCCAGCCGTTGGCTGCGGCCGCCTCAACCATGGCGAATTCCCCGGAGACCTGGTAGGCCGCTACCGGAATGTCGCTGGCTGCGGCCACATCACTAAGCACATCCAGGTAGGGGCCGGCGGGCTTAACCATCACCATGTCAGCCCCTTCTGCGGCGTCGAGCAGTGCCTCATACAGGCCTTCGCGACGGTTGGCGGGGTCTTGCTGGTAGGTGCGACGGTCACCCTTGAGGGTGGAGCCCACGGCTTCACGGAAAGGCCCAAAGTAGGCGGAGGCGTATTTGGCCGAGTAGGCCAGGATTGCCACATCGGCGTGACCGGAGGCGTCTAGGGCTTGGCGAATGGCGGCCACCTGCCCATCCATCATGCCTGAGGGGGAGACCATGTGGGCGCCGGCTTCGGCCTGGCTGACGGCCATAGCCTGGTAGAGCGGCAAGGTTGCGTCATTGTCGACGCCGCCGTGCTCGTCTAGCAGTCCGCAGTGGCCGTGGCTGGTGAACTCGTCAAGGCAGGTATCGGCGCAAACCACCACGGCGTCGCCTACCTCTTCACGCACGGCGGTGATGCCCTGATTCAAAATGCCTTCGCTGGCCCAGGCCTGGCTACCCACCTCGTCACGCAGTGCGGGCACGCCGAATAGGTCAATTGAGCCCACACCGGCTTCGGCGCAGGCCACCGCTTCACGTCGCAGCGAGTCCAAGGTGTGCTGGTAGACGCCGGGCATAGCGCTAATGGCTTGCGGCTCGCTAATGTCCTCGCGCACGAACACCGGCAGGATCAGTTTGGCCGGGTCGATGCGGTGCTGGCTAACCAGGGCGCGCATGGCCGGGGTGGAGCGTAGGCGGCGCGGGCGCAGCGTGGGAATGGGGGCCGGCGCGACGCCGTGGCTGGTTAGCAGGTCCAGGGCGCTTTGGGGGATGGTGGTCATGAAAAATCCTTTGCTTTAAATAGGTTAATTATGGCTTGGGTGATGTGTTCGGCTCGCGGCGTGGCGGCGGTGGCGTCCACGCGCAGGCCCAGTTCGCGGCAGCGTGCACTGGTGGACTGGCCGATGCTGACCACTGCGGTTTTCTCAGGTGGGGGTCCCAGCAGTTGCAACAGGGCTTGGGCGCTAGAGCCTGCAGTGACGACGACGGCGTCCCACGCCCCGGCTTGCCACTGGGTCTTGAGGTGGGCTGGTAGCTGGGTGAGGGGGGCGGTGGTGTAGGTTGCAACGGCGTCCACCTGCCAGCCAAGCTGGCTAAGTCCCTGGGCTAGCGTGGGGGCGGCTAGCTGCGACTGAGGCAGGCAGATGGTGGGTGTAGTCGCCGTGGAGGCTGCTGCCGTGGTGGCAGTGGGTTGCTGTGGCGTGGCCGGGCCGGCGGGCGGCGTTGGGAAAACTTCCAGTAGCTTGGCGGCGCTACCCGCACCCACCAGGGTGGGCTTAAGTGCGCAGTGGCTGTTTACCCACTCGGCAGTGGACTGGCCAACTACTGCCAAGTGCGTGGTTCCTTGAATGGAATCTGCCTGTTGAATGGAATCTGCTTGGTTGGCGCGGCCAAGGCTCTGTTTAGCGGAACTCTCGCGAGTCGCAGCTTCCGAGGCTAGTGCAAATGAGCTCAATGTGAGGGTGGGTGAGTGTGGCGTGGGGGCTGAGGCGGGTGAGTGTGGCGTGGGGGCTGAGGTGGGTGCTAGTGCAAGCGTATTTAGCTGCGTCAGCACGGCCTGTGCTGCTCGCCAGGAAGACAGCACCACCCAGGCGTAATAGCCAGATGCAAGCCTTTGGCGCATCTGTTCTAACTGCTCAGATTCAATGGGAATAGTTTGGGTTAGCGCGAAAGTATCCACCTGGGCGCCGGCAGTTTTAAGGCTGCCGCAATGGCGTCGTCGGACTTTAGGCGCGGCAAAGCCACCCGTAAACCGGCGAGTGTTTCACGTGAAACAACCATAACCATCTACCTCTAAATCCGATCGTAAAACCTTAGTTGTCACCTTGCTGCGCGCTTAGTTGTTGCCCTGTCGCCGTAGCCTCAGCGTTGTCGCGGCTTTTGCTATCCTCGCCGCACCCTTAATTCAGGCTTACCGCTGTCTCAGTCGCGCTCCTTAATGCCTCAGCTATACCCCCTTAACTCTTTAGCCACGCTCCTTAACAGCCTGCAAATCCGCTACCTGCCCGGCGCCTTGCGCCAACAAATCCTGGGCGGCGCGCTGACCCAACTCCGTCGCTTTTTGCAGGTGGCAAGCCTTGGTTAGGTCCACGCCCCCAAGCGTCACGGCCTGGCGACTACGCACGCTAGCGGCGCCGTCGAGAGCAAACACCCCGGCCTCTAAGTGCAGCTCATAATCAAAGCCGGCATGCACCAGGTAGGCATAAGTGCCCACGGGGGCTGCGCAACCAGCCTGCAAAGTAGACATCACCGCACGCTCAGCCACCGCAGCCAGGTGTGAAGCCGGATCGTTCACCTGGGCTATTACCGCCTCCAACTGGGGGTCAAGCTCCTGGGCGGTCTCAATAGCCAGCACACCCTGCGACGGCGCCGGCAGCATCTGCTCGGGGTTGAAAGCCTCGCTTATGTGCTCAGCCAAACCCAGCCGCTCCAATCCAGCGCAAGCCAGCACCACGGCGTCCAAATCCGCGCCGGTGCCAAGAGCCTGGGGGGATGTGCCAGCGTCGGCGGTAACCTGAACCCCACGCACGCGCCCCAGTCGCGTGGGCACGTTACCTCGCAAATCCACGGTCTTAATGTCGGGGCGCAAAGCCTTCAACTGGGCCACGCGCCGAGGCGAGCCGGTACCCACACTCGCCCCACTAGGCAGCTGCGCCAGGCTCATACCGTTCGAGGCCACCAGGGCGTCACGCGGATCGGCGCGGCGCGGAGTGGCAGCAATACGCAGCCCCGCAACCGGGGCGGTGGGCAGATCCTTAAACGAGTGCACCGCCAAATCCACCTGCCCCTCAAGCAGATGAGTGCGCAGCTGGGCGGCAAACACCCCAACGCCCCCAAGCTGGCTTAGCGCCGCGCGTGAAGTGTCGCCCTGAGTTCGCACGGTAACCAGCTCCACGCGCCAATCCAGCCCCTGGGTGGCGGCGGCAGTTTCCAACATGCGCGCCACCATGCCCGACTGGGCTAAAGCCAAAGCCGATCCGCGCGTCCCCAGACGCACAACTTTTTCACTCATAAGAAGTTCCTATATATTTGTAGTGCTATGCGGACGTGGCGTTATGAGCGCTGTAGGCGCCTGGCGTTCGTGCGTGCGTGAGCGACCACCGCATTTACGCCCGTGCCACCAACCCAGGCGCCAGTAACCGCTAAACCCTCAATGTTTTCAACCTGGCTCATAAAAGCCGCAATGCGCGCGCGGTAGCTGGGTGGCAGTGGCGGCAAAGTGCCATTCCAACGCACCAGTTTGTGCTCGCTTACCTGCTCAGGGCGAATAGTTACGCCCGTCAAAACCCGCACGTCAGCTAGGGCTTGCTCCAGGCTCACCTGCGGCTCACTTTGCCCCAAACGCCCATACGACAGGCGCAATAAATGCTGGTGCGGCGCCAAAGCCTGGGCGATCCAGGGCCACTTAACGTTTAAATGCGACAGGGCCTTGGCTCCCACGGGGCTCTCGACGGCGCCGGGCTGGGTTGGGCTTCCCTGGTTGCTGGGCTCGACGGCGTCGGGCTGAGTGTCGCCGCATGGTTCTGAGGCGGCCTGGGTGTCGGGGGTGGACTGGTCTGGCTTGGCCTGGGTGTCGGCGCAGCTTGCGGGCGACGCCGGAGCCACCAGCAGGCCTGACCCACCGGGGCGGCGTCAAGCTCAGGGCTATCAACCAGCAGTGAGTAGCGCGCAATGGGCGCGCCTACCGGGATAGTGATGTCAGTGTCTAAGGCCGCCAAGTTTGCGCTGGCCAGCAACCGCAAGGCTGGGCGCGCCGAACAAGCCACCACCAGGCGCTTAGTGCGCAAAGTACGCGGCGTGCCGGCAGGGACCGGCTCGCTCGAAGGAGTCGGGCCCGGCTTGGTGGGAGCCAGTACCACCTGCCAGTAGCCGGAGCTATCGGGAGTGCCAGAGCTGTCGCTGGCGTCGTGGGAAGCCGCGTTGCTGGCGCCACTAGCGCCGCAGGTAGTGGCGCCGCTTGCAATGTCAGCGTTGCCTGCGGCGTCGGGAGCAATGAGCTGCTGGGCCCCAACGCGAGTGAGCACAGTGCCTCCCGCCGTCGTGATGGCCTGACTCAAAGCCGCAGTCAGCTGGAACATGCCACCGTGAACGCATTTATCAACACTGCGCCCACCAGTAGCTTTACGCGAACGCGCCAACAGGAAAGCCACCGCATCAGCCAGGCAGCCATGCTCACGAGTAGCCTGACGCAGCCCCGGCGTAACCGTGTCAGTGGCCAGATCGGCCGGATCACACGTGTAAATGCCGGCGACTATCGGGCGCACCAAGCGATCAACCACCGCCTGCCCCATGCGCGCGGCCACAAACCCCGCCAAAGTCTCGCCCTCAGCGCCCTGGCCCACTTCACTGCCCAGGTGGCGGTCTTGGGCGGCACGTTGCGCAGCCTTAGCGCCCAAAACGGCGACGACGTCGTCCGCGCCCGGATCGGCAGGAATACCCAGGTAGGCATCGCGCAAGAAGCGCCACAGACGCCAGTGGCTCTCACCATTGGCGCGGTTGGGAGGTAAAAACAGGCGTGCACCGTCGCCGCTAGGGGCCAGTGCCTCCAGCCCCAAAGCAGCCACCATCTGGGCTGTTTCCACCCCGCGCGGAACGAAAGTCTCAGCGCCCAAATCCACCTGTACCGGGCCAATGTAACCGGGGGCAATCAGTCCGCCCAGATAGCCGCGCGCCTCCACCAGCAGTGGCTTGAGCCCATCCTGGGTTAGCTGCCAGGCGGCAGACAGGCCGGCGATCCCGCCGCCAATCACTAGGGCATCTACCTCGTCGGGCAGGTCGCTAAGTGGGTTGGGGTGAGAGACGGCCGGGGCGACTGGGGTGGCCGAAGCTGTCGGAGTGGCCGAAGCTGCCGGGGCGGCTGGGGCGGCAGCGCTCTTGCGCTCAGCAGAGGACTTGCGGCCAGTAGGGGCGGAACTGTTTTTAGCATCCAGATTCATAAGCTTTCCTTATGAACAAATTCGACGATTCGCGTTAACACAGCTGGGTCAGTAGTTGGCGGCACTCCGTGCCCCAGGTTGAACACATGCCCTGGCGCTTGGCGCCCCGCACGCAAACACTCCACGATGGCCTGCTCAATCACCGGCCACGGCGCCGTCAGCAAAGCCGGGTTCAAATTGCCCTGCACCGGGCAGCTGCCCCCAAGCTGGTCAATCGCCCAATCCAACTCAGTGCGGTCATCAACCCCCACAGCCTGCGCCCCAGCCGCCAGCATCTGTGGCAATAGGCGCGCACTGCCGGTAGCAAAGTGAATCAGCGGCGCTGCTTTGCCAGTAGTTGGGCTGATCGCCTCACGCGCCCGCGCAATAGCCAGCGCCGAGTATGGGGCCACGCGCTCGCGGTAGTCGGTGGGGCTGAGCGAACCGGCCCAAGAGTCAAACAGCTGCGCCGCCGAGGCGCCACAGCTAATTTGCAATGCTATGAAATCGCCCGTGACCTGCGCGCACCAGCGCATTAGCAGGTCCCAAGTGGGTGGGTCGGCGTGCATTAGGGAGCGCGCGGCTAGGTGGTCGCGGCTGGGCTTGCCCTCAACCAGGTAAGCGGCCAGAGTGAAAGGCGCGCCCCCAAAGCCAATCAGCGGGGTCCAGTCCGCTGCTTGCGCTGCGGGCATGGTTGCCGACGCCGCCGCTGTCGGTTGTGCTACGGGGGCCGGTTGCGCCTGGGCTGGGACTGCTGATTGCGTCGGCCTCACCGCTTGCGCCTGAGCTAGCGGCTGCGTCGCCTGAGCTAGCGACTGCGGCACCCCTTGTTGCAGCGCCCCTGGCTGCGGCGCCTGCGCGGGCGTGCCCAGCTCGCTCAAAATCAGGGCAATAGCCTCACGCAGGGCGGCCACACCCTCAGCGCCCTGGTGAGCGGCGCCGTCGTGACTGACCCAAGTGCCCTGGCCAAAACCGCACCCAAGTAGGCGCTCAACGTCGTCGCGCGTGCGGATTGGAGCCGACAAAACCGGCCCCACCTGCGGTTTAATCTCCACATCCACCCCGGCCAGGCGCAGCGGCACCATGATGTCTGAGAAGAAAATAGCCGCATCTACCCCGTGACGGCGCACCGGCTGAAGCGTTGCCTGCGCAACCACCTGCGGATTCAGGCAAGCCTCAAGCATGGGCAGATTCACCTGGGCGCGCAGCTGACGATACTCGGGCAGAGAGCGCCCGGCCTGGCGCATAAACCACACCGGGGTGCGGGTGGGGCGTTGCCCATTAAGTGCGGCCAAGAGGGCGGGCTGGGGCGAGTGGGGTGGCGGCAAAGCATTCATCGTTTATTAATTCTAGCCATAGATAATTTAAATAATATTCACGTTTTCAAATACCGCATTAGTGGCAGTTATGCTTACCTAACCGCTTTTATGACGCCGCGTCTTTATTTATTTAAAATGACACTTCGACACTTAAAAAACCTTGCGGTTGCAGGGAAAACCGACGCTCTAGAGTTAACTGTCGTGGTGGCATAAAAATAGTTTTGCGCAAATCGCGAGATAACTGTGTGTGGCGGGCCGATAGGTGCTTGAATAGCACTCGCTGTGACTATTCATCTACTCTCCGCCGATCATCGTTATCAAAGCCTGGATGAGGTTGCCCGACTCAGTCGGGTAGACAACCTGGGCCCCAAACTCATGCGCGCGCTGCCCTACCTGCGCGGCGCCGTGGTGGTGCGTACCTGCAACCGCCTGGCAATCCTGGTTGACGCCCCGCTCAGGCTAGCTGGCTCCGACGCCGCCCCCGCTGGCTCAGCTTGCCCGGGTTCCGCCGTCTCTGGCTCTGTCCCGGCTGGCTCAGCTTGCCCCGGTTCCGCCCCGGCTGGCTCAGCGCGTCTTGGTTCCGACGCCGCCCCCGCTGTTGCCGACGACGTGCGCGCGGTGCTGGCTCACTGCGCGGAGCTACCCCTTGAGCAGGTGCATTTGCGCCACCTGGCCGGACACCAAGCCCACCTCGACCTATTTGCCACCGCCGCCGGGCTGGAATCCATGGTGGTGGGGGAGCGCGAAATTGCCGGCCAGCTGCGCCGCGCCTTCCATGCGGCCTGGGAGGAAGACACTCTCAGCTGCGATTTGGGGCGCGCCCTTGAGCACGCCTCACGCACTAGTCGGCTGGTGGCCACGCACACCGGCTTGGCGTCCTCGGGTCGCTCAGTGGTGGCGGTGGGCCTGGATTTGGCCACCCAAGCTTTACAGGACGCCAAACTGCGCCCACTTAAAGAAGCCCAGGTTGTGCTGGTAGGAACCGGCGCCTATGCGGGCGCCACGGTCACTGCCCTGCGCGAGCTGGGGGCCACTAATGTACGGGTGTATTCGCGCTCCGAGCGCGCCCGGCTGTTTGCGCAGGGACGCGGCATCGGCTGGGTTGATGAGGCGGGGCTGGGGCAGGCGCTTGACGCGGCAGACCTGGTGGTTACTTGTCGCGGTTTGGGTAGCCCGGTGCTCACCCGCGAGATTGTGCAGCGAGTTAAACCCCGCTGGTGATCTTGGATTTGGCGTTGCAGCGTGACGTGGAGGCGGCGGTAGCTGACCTAGCTGGCATCAGCTACATTGACCTGCTTAGTGTGCAGCGCGCAGTGCCCCAGGCGCATGGTGAGCAGGTGCGTGCGGCCCGCGAGATTGTGGCCCGTGAAGTGGAGGTATTTGAGCGCAGCTTGGGGGCGCGCTCTATGGATCCGGTGGTGCGGCGCCTGCGTGACCATGTGGATGAGGTGGTGGGGGAGGAGATCTCCCGGCTGCGCCCTGTGGATGGGTGCATTAGCGCCGACGACGCCACCCGCGCACTGCGTCATTTGGCGGCACGTTTGATTCATAATCCCACTGTTATGGCCCGCAAAGCGGGCGAAAGTGGACAGCAGGACGCATACTTGGAGGCTTTGCAGCTAGTGTTAGGCATGGATGCTAGCCCAAGCGACACTTTGACAGTGTCTAATAAGGAGAGAAATGTCTTCACTTGCGCCCTATGACGCGATTATGCTGCTGTCCTACGGCGGACCTAACGGCCCCGAGGATGTACTGCCGTTTATGCGTAACGCTACGCGCGGGCGCGGCGTGCCTGATGAGCGCCTGCTGCAGGTGAGTGAGCACTATAAGCTTTTTGGCGGGGTTTCGCCCATCAATGAATGCAACCGCCGTCTGCTGGCTCACCTGCGGCGTGAGCTGGATCGGCGCGGCTGTGACATTGCCTTGGGGTGGGGTAACCGCAACTGGCATCCTTTCGTTAGTGAGGGCCTACGGGAATTGGCCGACGCCGGTGCGCGCCGGATCTTGGCCCTGCCCACCTCCGCTTATGCTTCCTACTCGGGGTGCCGCCAGTACCGTGAGGACATTGCAGCCGCCCTGGTGGAGTTAGAGGACACTTACGCCCCCGGGGTTTTGACCGTGGATAAGGTGCGTCCCTACTACAACACTGACGGCATGTTTAACGCCCAGGTGCGTTCCATCCAGGTGGCTTACGCCAAGCTAGCTGAGCAGGGCTTTAAGCCGCAGCAAATCAAGCTGCTGTATGTAACCCACTCGATCCCGCTGGCTATGGAGGCCGGTAGTGCCCTAGCGCTGAGGAGCTGGAGTGTTTCCCTCGCCTGGCTAACGAGATCAGTTATGTGGCCCAGCACCAGGCTTTGATTGAGGCTTTACAGCCGGCTTTGGAGTGGGCACTGGGGGTTAAGCAGGTGAACGCGGATCTGGCTTACTGCTCGCGTTCTGGCCCGCCGCACGCCAAGTGGCTTGAAAGCGACATTAATGACGTGCTGGCCCAGCTTGATAGAGACCAGATTCAGGCAGTGGTGGTGGCTCCCATTGGTTTCATCACTGACCATATGGAAGTGGTCTACGATCTAGATACGGAAGCCGCCCAAACTGCCGCCGAACTGGGCTTGGGTTATGAGCGTGCAGACACTGTCAGCGAAGACCCAGAGTTTGTGGCCTCCCTGGTGGACATTATGGAGGAGCGCGCCGCACACGCTCGTGGCGAAGGCTACGAAATTGTGAACACCACCGGCACTGGCCCGTTCCATACTGTATGTCCACCTCAATGCTGTCGTAGTGGGGCCACCCCGGTCCGCCCTGGTCCGGACCGTTTCGCCCCAGCGTCCGCATTTAACAGTTTTAGGAGTTGAACATGGGGAAAGCTAAGGAGCTTAGCGCCGAGCAGGAGCTTGAGCGCAGCCAGAAAAAAAGCTAAGAAAGCTGCCAAAAAAGCCGCTAAGAAAGAGCGTAAAGCGCAAATCAGTGCCAACGCTAAGGATTGGGATGGCCGCCCGCTAACCAAGAAGCAGGCCCACAAGCTGGTTAAGGAAGGACAGGTGCTGCCCTTGCCGCAGGGACACCCCAAGGTTGGCAAGAAATACCTGGCCAAACTGGCTGCAGAGACGCAAAACCGTAACCAGGCTGCCGCTTGCCCGGCTGAGGCGAGCCACGGCGTCGAGACTAAAACCTGCCACCCATGCCAGGCACAGGACCCTAAAGACCCTAAGGTAACCACACAGCCAAAGGAGAAAGCTATGGCTAAAACCCACCCGCATGGGCATCCAGACACTGTCAGCCGCCACGATCCGCGCGACGTCGCCACCGTGGACTTTGACGAGGTAAACAACAAGCAGCACTACGCCCTGTACACGGTTTGGAAGCTGGCCGCCCCGCTACCTGCCGACGACGCCGCCCGCGAGGCCCTGGTGTACGAGTCGGTGCAGTATGTGGCCGGCTCAGGCGCCTCCACGCGCGGCTGGTATGACCTGGCCGGTTTCCGTGCCGGGGCTGACCTGCTGATTTGGTGGCTTAACGACGACCCCAAAGGCGCTACAGGATGCCTACCAGCGTCTGCGTGCCAGTGCGCTGGGGCGTTACCTGGAGCCGGTGTGGAGCTGCATGGGTCTGCACACTCCGGCCGAGTTCAACCGCCGCCACATTCCCGCCTGCTTCGGGGGCGTGGCGCCGCGCGAGTGGATTATGGTGTATCCCTTCGTGCGCTCCTATGACTGGTATCTGCTCGATGCGGCTGAGCGTTCACGCATTATGGCTGATCACGGCCGTAATGGTTTCGCCCAGTATCCCGATGTTAAGGGCTCGACTTTGAGCGCTTTTGGTATGAGCGACTATGAGTGGGTGCTGGCTTTTGAGGCTGACGGCCTTGATCGCCTTGAGGGGGTTATGCACGCCCAGCGTTACACCGAGGCGCGTTTGCACGTGCGCGTAGATACCCCCTTCTACACTGGTCACCGCGTAGAGCCGGTGGTGTGGGCGCAGCGTCAGCCCCGCGTGTAAGTTGCGTTGTAGCGGCTAGTTTTGCCTACGACGACGGCGCAGCTTGGCTGGTCTGGGTTTAGCTGCGCAGTGGGCGCGGCGCAGCGGCGCACGTTTGTGCAGTAGCTGGCGAGGCTAGTTGATTATTTTGTTTGGTGGTGTGCCCCAAGGCTTGGCCTTGGGGCACACGCCGTTTAAATGTTGACTAAATTTCTATGGCGCCCGTCACTTGGTTGGGTGTTTAATGAATGTGTGCGCGGCTACATAGTGGTTGTGCATGCACCCATCCCTACTGCCTTGGCTGCGCCAGTGTTCTGTAGCCGCAGACAAAGCAGGTGTCTAGAGGTGAACATGATGGAACGGTTATTTACAAGGATGCGCACGAGCGGGCCGCTGGTTTGAGCCTGTTCCTGTTTTTCGCTGCCCGGGAGGTGTGGAACACCCGGCCACAACTGATGATCATTTGGCTGGTTGGCACCGTGTGTTGGTTGGTCGGAGAGATCTACGCGCGCTGGCAACACAAGCGTTTGGACTGGCCTGAGTGGGTCTTGGCCTTTAAGCGCGGCTATCAGGGCAACACCAATTAAACCTTGTTAACCAAGGCTGGGCCCCGGCAAGGGGGCAGCTAAGCTGCCCCCTTGCCGGCTCTGCTGTGCCAGTGTTCGAGTGTCTAGGACGGGTAAATTTTGGTGACCAGATGCTTGTAAATTTTCCAAACTAAAAATGCTGGCCATATAGGCGCATTCGAGTTAACATAGTGATTGAAGGGGCTGATACTTCAAGGCCCTAACAACAAGCAGCTGAGTCAATGTCGATAACGCTGCAACCGACTAAAACTTTTAAGGGCAGCAATTAACGCTGTGCCTTTATTGGTGCTGCCCTAATGGTGGAAACATTGATTTATTTAGGTTTCCTGCTCGCTAATTAGTTGAGTAGGTGGAGTTTGTGCGCCCTAATTGGCTTTTGGGTGCATTGAATTTGAGAGGAGAACAAAATGGAACAGTATCCGACTAAGGATCTAACGATTGATCCGCAGGTAGCTGAGGAAGCGATTAGGCGTTTAGCGCCTGGGGCTGTGCGTAAGGTTGGTGTGGACCGGTTGCGCACAGTACTCCAGATTTTAGATGAATACTCTGATTGCAAGGTTGATGATGAAGAGCTGTACTTGTTGTTAGATTTCTTTGATTGGGAATTTACGGGTACTCAAGAACACCTTTATGATTACAGGCGGCCTTGGCAAGATCAGATTGACTGGGATCTTGTAAAGGCAATGTTGGAGGAACAGGTTCCTGAAGCTTTAGAAAAGCTTGGTTTCGACAGGCTTCGCACGGTTACCCGCATGATTAAAGAATATGGTGAAGGTAACCTAACTCTTGATGAACTGACTCGACTTGTGATCAATTACGATTTTGGTCTGACTGATATACCTGCAACGCTTGTGGGGGATGTTGGTTCTAGCCCAGATGAGGGAGAAGTTGGATGGGAGCTACGCAGAGCTTTTTCTAATAAACAACTGTCTTATGATGACTATGACCACATTTATTGGGCTCAAAGGGCTTGAATCTCGTAAATATGTCAACCGTAAAGGTGTTGCGGCGGGGAAATGGTGGTGGGGGACTTTCTAAAGAGAGTCCCCCACCGTGTTTAGATGCAATCCTGCTGATGATCGTTTGTGCTAAGCAGGCTGGTATTAGTTTACCCAGGGCACCATACCGGCATTTTCTACAGAACTAATTACCGTTATATCTAGTGGTCCCTCTGGGCCAATCTTAATTTCCAATCACCCTTATCCCAAATTAGAGTAAAGGTACTTTGACTCAAGATATATGGGTACTTAGGGATACGTATAGCTAAACGCACAACAACATTATTTTCATCAATCACCTGAATACTGTAGCCAACACTTTGTACAGTTGTGGGATTTTCAGACGAATCTTTACCCTCGGCTAGCAGGCGTTTTTGATCATCATCTTCATAGGTAGTTGCTTTAACTAAATCAATTAATCTACGACCACCACCCGCCAATGCCTGAAAATTAGTGGCCGCTAGAATTGCGCCTTCACTGCTATGGGCGTAGCAGGTGGGCACATCACCATCAGCCCGCTTAGCCGGACCGGTCAGGTTGTTGTAGTAGTAGGAGGTGCTATCAACAAACAGGCTGCTGCGCATGGCTGGCATGTTTACCTGACTCGTAGGCTTAAGTTCAGACCCGGCCAGGCCGCACACTGAACCCCAGGTGTTTACTTTCCCGTTGTTGCCTGAGGCCTGACTGCCGGCAGTTGAAGAAGTACTTCCAGAACTAGCGTCGCTGCGCCCTGCCTGGTTAGATCCTGCTTGAGTAGACCCTGTCTGGTTAGGTCCCGCCTGGCTAGAACCACTAGTGCCGGGAGTTGCGACCCCAGAAGCAGCCTTAACGGCGTCATCGTCGGTTAAAGCCCAAACTAAAGCTCCAACCAACACCAAAATAACTACCAGTGCACCAACCAGGGCCAAGCGCAGTTTTTTGTTCTTCCATGCCTTATCACCAGTTAAAAAGCGCTTCAAGAATAGCTACAGCAACTTAAAGACAAACGCTGTCAATGAACGGCGTAGCATTCACCAGCTACCAAGCGCTTTTCCATGTCGAGGATGTAGGCGCGCAAACACCACCCGTGAGCTGCGTACTCAGGGGTGGCGGCAGTGTTGCGCACCACTTACGGAAAGCAACTTAATGCCAAACATAAGTCATGCGCAAGGCCTTATTACATTTACATGCAGGCGTGTAACTGGGGGCCTGGCACTATAGCCAAGCCCCCAGTAGGGTGGGAAGCCGCGCGAATAGGATCTAGTCGGAGTCCTCGCTGTCCGTGTCGGTCAGCTTCTTGCGCCTGGCGATCCACTCTTCCATGAAGGTGGGGTTAGGCTTGGTGGAAGTGTAAGCCTCGCCGTCCTGTACACCTGCCTTCTTGTTGATCTCCTGCAGCTGCTCGGTTAGGGCGCGAACATTGTTCATCCGCTTGGGGGCAACAAAGTTAAACGGCTGCACCAGCTGCTTGTGTGAGCGGCTCAAAACCTGGTCAAAAGCGTGAACCACCGGGTGGCCGTTGATAACCCCCGCGCGCACCTGCTCATTGTGGTCAACCTGCAAGGTGAAAGGCTGGGTCTGGCCATAGCGGGTGGCCAGCGTCGCCGCAGCGCTCAAGTTAGGTAGCCGGCTCAAAGAACCGCCCGGCCACACCCCCAAACGCTCATCAACCTCCGGGGCGTCACGAACCGAGGTCCTAAACGCAATCACTGAGGAGGCGTTACCGCGCAAAGCCTCAAGCAAGCTCATAGACAGCTGCCCCATGTGCTGGTGTAGCAGCGTCAAAGCAATCCCAAACTTGCGTCCCTCCGCCAGCATCTGGCTAAGCAGGGATTCTTGAAAAAGGTGGGCTTCATCAACCACCACATGGAAAGGCAGGTAATCATCTTGGCGGTTAGGTACCGCCAAGGCCAGCTTAGCCAGCCACAACATGCCCAGCATTTGTGCGGCGAAGCGACCAATCTTGGGTGAGGCCAAGTTCACCAACACAATCTTGTTGGAGGCCATAGCCTCGTTTAAATCCAGCGCGTCGGCACCAGTTTCCAGGGCGGCGCGCAAAGCCTGCGAGCTTACCATGCGATCAAACTTAGAGCTCGCCCAGGCGATAAGCTCCGCGTAGTCGGAGGAGCGGTTAGTGACAATCTCAGTCATAACGCTGCGCGTCAGCTCTGGGCTGATGTTTGAGACGGCCCTGGCCAGATTCTCCAGAGCCTTCTTATCTAGCAGCAGCTCGGGGATAAGGGTAAGCGGCAAGTCAGGGCCATAGATGTGGTTTAGCAGCTCGGCTAGCTGGCGGATAATCCGCTCAAACGCGGGCCCACAATACCCTGCCTGGTTGGGTCAAAAGTGAGATACATTATCTCAACGACTTTGCTACATGCCATATCAAAGTCGCCGCAGTGAAACAGGTTGATAGGTACTGGGTGCTTCAGGTCTGCGTAGTCAATAAACAGGCAGCGTTCCAAAGCCTCGGCGGGCAGTTCATCCGCGATACGCCGCACCAGCTGCCCGTGCGGGTCTAGCACAATGCCCCCACGCCCCTGGGCCACCAGTGAATGCACCATGGCAGCAGCCAGAGTGGACTTGCCTGCACCCGAAGCGCCCACAACTGCACGTGCTGCAAGGCGCCTTCTGAGTTCAGGTAGACGTCGGCGGGGCTCCCGGTAGTGGTGGTGGCCGTGCCCAGGCGCATCCCGCCCGCTTCCTCACGTACCTGCGTGTGGTCAGCTAGGGGCACGACGGCGGGGTCCTGCTCCACTGCAGGCAGGCCGATGATCCTGGCTTGCGTATCTGCTGCAGGTAGGCGCGCAAATACCTTAACTAGCCCCTCCGGTTGGGCTGCTCCCGCAAGTGCTTCCTGGCTGCACCATAGTTTTTCAGCTTCGGCGCGGTTAGTGATTTGTTCGTAGCGGATGCCTACTGCCCAGCTGCATAGTGCGATCCATAGCCGGGAGGGGAATCCTTGGGAGCTGTCTGCGCCCATAAAAACCCTCAGGCGCATGGGGGTGCCCAGGTAATTGCCGACGTCGCTGCCCGCCATTAGTTTTTCGGTGCTGGTGAAGGCCTCTTCAGCCATCTCGCATTCAATTTCCTCGGCCTTACCTAGCCGCACACGTAGGTGGCCACCCACTTCACTGAGGGTTTCCATAAGCATTTGCGAGTTTGAGCTGCGAGGCAAGGGCCAGGTGGGCTTACGCCGCCCAGGCAGCATAACCTCAGGCTTGGTGGGGCTGAGGATGTCTTCAACGTTTTCTAAGCGACCAGGTAGTGCGCCGAAAACCTCATACACCTGATCTGGGCAGGTAGGTTGATAGACCTCGATAGGTTCCCACACTTGGGCGCCGCGACAGGCCCACTCTAGGTCGCGGTCGAAACTGTCGTTAACCCCCACTGCTTCTAATATGACATTGACGCTTCCGTCGCCCTTACCGCTCCAATCGATGCAGATGCTAGCGTCTTGGGGCTGGGTCTGTAGCAGCTCCAGTAGGCGATTGGTACTTACTAGTGACGCCTCTTCTGAATTTAGCTTGCGCCACAGCTGGCGTAGTCGCCACGCCTTTTTACCTTACGATGGCGCGACTCGCTAACAGGCTTATTTCCTGAACTTAGAGATTCTGCTCCCTTATTCATGTTCGCTCCAGACGGTAGAGACACTTGCGGTACTTGTTTACAGCTACATCTATGCCAAGTAGGGTTTGGGGGGCTGAAAATATGGGGATAAAGAGGTAATATCTACTGGATTTCCCGAACTAAATCAGGATTTATTCAAGATATCCCTACCCATATTCCAGGCACAGCTAATAAGTGCGTGCCTTATAGCAGTCTTGGCGCTCTAAATAATTAGTCAACCAAAGGTGGTAGCCGCTTGTTCCGAGTCTGCAATCGCACCAGATGCTCCAAGGTTGAGCCATAAATTTTGTGCGGCTTCTACGAAAGTCATGCGCCTTGTCGAATAGGATACAAAACCGTTTGGACGCATATAGGTCTGATCACTTTGAGCGTAACGTTAAATTAGTGTGCATAGTTATACCTAATAGGAGGTGTTTTCTGTAAATAATGAGGCTGCAGTAAATCGCAGATCAAGCAGTCAACCACAGGGATAAATGGCTCTTCGCATTTGAGGGTGTAGGTGTTGTGGGCGGGGTTGGGCGTGTCGTGGCCTGGTAGGGGTCGAGGCCTTCCGATGATGGAGGTTCCTACACCGTCCATCTGAAAGACCTCGACATGTCCAATACTATCTTTGATCGCCCTGATCTGAGCGCGTTCACGCGCCTGGATGGACTGGGGTTGGAGGTGACGGGTCAGCGCGTTGAGGCAGACCATACAGTATTGGCGTGGCGGATTACTGGCTCTTCATAATTGAGGGTGTGGGGGTGGTATGCGGGGTTCGGCGTGTCGTGGCCGGGTAGGGGTCGAGGTCTTCCGATGATGGGGGGTTCCTACACCGTCCATCCGAAAGACCTCGACATGCCTAATACTACCTTTGATCGCCCTGACCTGAGCACCTTCACACGCCTGGATGACCTGGGCCTGGAAGTGACGGGCCAGCGTGTAGGAGGCGATCGGACCATCTTGGCCTGCAAGGTAGTGGGTGAGGACCGGTGGTGCCGACAGTGTGGGGGCGAAGGCGTCGTACGCGACACGGTGATCAGGCGCTTGGCACACGAGCCTTACGGGTGGCGCCCCACGATCTTGCACGTGAGCGTGCGCCGCTACCGCTGCCAGACGTGTGCTCACGTGTGGCGTCAAAACATGAGCCAAGCGGCCGATCCACGCGCCAAGCTCTCACACTCGGCGGTGCGCTGGGCGCTGGTGGGCCTGGTGGTCCACCATCTGACGGTGGCGCGTATCGCCCAGGCCCTAGGCGTGTCCTGGAATACCGCCAACACCGCTGTCCTGACCGAAGGAGAGCGTCTACTGATCAATGATCCAGCACGGTTCGATGGCGTGCGTGTCATCGGGGTGGATGAACACGTGTGGCGCCACACCCCCTACGGAGACAAATACGTCACCGTTATCTTGGACTTGACGCCCATCCGCGAACGCAGCGGCCCCTGCCGGCTCTTGGACATGGTCCCAGGCCGCTCCAAGCAGGTCTTCAAAACCTGGCTGGCCTCCCGGCCCGACACGTGGCGTGAGCGTATCGAGATCGTCGCGATGGATGGATTCACCGGGTTTAAGAGCGCCGCCGCTGAAGAACTCCCCGACGCAAGGGCAGTCATGGATCCCTTCCATGTTGTACACCTGGCTGGCAACGCCTTGGATGAATGCCGCAGGCGTATCCAGCAAGAACTTCACCATCGGCGCGGGCGTGCCACGGATCCCCTGTACAAGGCTCGCAGGATGCTCCACACCCGGTCATGCCTGCTCACGCCACGCCAGCAGCACCAACTACTCGACCTGTTTTCCGGTGAGGAGCACGTCGCACTCGAGGTCACTTGGAGTGCCTACCAGAACATCATTGATGCCTACCGTGATCCCAACAAAATCTGCGGTAAGGCCATGATGGAAGCCGAAATTAATACACTGACCTGCACGCGTGTACCGAGGGGTCTGAGAGAGCTCATTACGCTGGGCAGGACACTCAAACGCCGATCCAGGGACATCCTGGCCTACTTCGATCATCCCCACACCTCCAATGGCCCTACCGAAGCCATCAACGGGCGCCTTGAACATCTACGCGGATCCGCCCTCGGATTCCGTAATCTCACCAACTACATTGCCCGCTGCCTCCTCGAAACCGGAGGATTCAGACCCCAACTACACCCTCAATTATGAAGAGCCGGATAAATAAGCTTTGAAAAACGTGGAAAATTATGCGCGCGCAGACTTATGTTGCCCTAAGTAAATGTCATATGTGATATGACCACATGGGTTGTGAACTAAAAACGAAATACCAGGTAAATGGCGGCAGGCGAACAAACGTGCGGCCCCAAGGCATTAGCCTTGGGGCCGTGGTTAGTTAGCGTTCGCTAATTTCTATGGCGTGCGCCGCTTTGGGAGTCGGCGCCGGCTTGGCCAGGGTTGCGTAAAGGGCGCAGGCCTACGCGCTGCTTTTGAGGCGCGCCGCTTGCGCTACTCGCCCAGGAAGGCGCGCCGCGTGTGCTATTCGCCTAGGAAGGTGCGGCGCTGCGGGTCAGCCAGGTAGCGCTGGGCTAGCTCTAGACGCTGTCTAGCGCTAGGGGCTAGTGGTGAAGGCAGATCATCAACCTCAAACCAACCCATATCCACTGATTCATCATCATTGATATGGGCTCCGGTTGCCGCCTCGGCACTGACCGCATGGGCAATGAAGCACAGATTCATGTAGCTGGCCTGATCCCCGTTGGGGTAGGTGACCAGGTCAGAAGCATCAATCAAAAACACTTCATCAACTTCGATCTCCAGGGCAGCCTCCTCCAGGGCCTCGCGCTTAAGCGCAGCCACCGGCTGCTCACCCGGGTCGGGGATGCCACGGATCTCAGCCCACAAACCATTGTCTGCACGCTGACCCAGCAGCACCCTGCCGGCGTCGTCGAAAATAACCGCACATACGCCCGGCAGCCACAGGGGACGGTGGCCTACGCTGGAACGTAACTCAGTAATGAAATTGGGAACTGGCATTTATAAACCTCTAGCGGGGACGGCTCATAGCCACCTTGGCAGCAGCTACAGCTAGTGAATCATCCAAGTCGGCCGGGTGCCAGGTCTGGCCTGCGTGTTCAACCGCGCGGGCCAGCAGCCAATCAGCTAGGCGAGGGTTTTTAGGTAGCACACTGCCGTGCAGATAGGTGCCGATCACATTATGGGCGCGCGCGCCCTCGGTGCCGTCAGTGCCGTTATTACCCCACTCGCCACTTACGCGCCCCAGCGGACGCGCCTGGCTACCCAAAGTGGTCAGACCCGAATGGTTTTCGTAGCCCACCACCTTGCCGAAGTCATCAGTTTCAACAGTAAGATTGCCGATCAGGCGCTTAGGCCCACCCACGGTATGTGCATCAAGCACGTCAATGCCCGGGATAACCTCCCCGCCCACAGTGCGGAACTCATGCCCGAACAGCTGATACAACCCGCAGATCACCAGCATGGGCACGCCGTCACTGGCCCAGGCGCGCAGCTGCGGGGCCACCTTTTGCAGGTCGTCCTGGATACGCTCTTGCGCTGAATCCTGGCCGCCACCGCCAACCAAAATATCTACCTGCTCAGGTAGCTGATCTCCGGGGTTGTGTGAAAGTAGCTCCACCTCATAACCGTGCCAGCCCAAACGCTTGGTTAGGGTCAGGGTATTGCCGCGATCGCCATAAATACTCATGTCGCGCGGGTAGAGCTGCAAAACTTTAATGGCGCTCATAGGACCTCCTCCACGTCGGTGTAACTTGCCAGCAGGGAACGCAGTTCCAACATGGCGGTATAGGTGCTCAAAATGCGGATAGGTCGGTGCTGCTCGCGTGAAAGCTTGACCAGCTGGGCTAGCGCCTGGCTGAGGTTTGCTTCAACCTTGCCGACGGCGACGTCGTCGTAGCTCAGTCGCAGCGCCATGTCCGTGGCCCGCACGCCGGTAACGATGCTTACGCCCGCCTGCTTGAGCGGGGTGAAGTCCACGTCCCACAGCCAGGACATGTCGCGTCCGTCAGCGTACTGGTCGTTGATGGCGATCATGATCAGCGGGGGCTGCTGGGAGCGTACGGCGGCGGCGCTAAGTAGGCTCATGCGGAAGCCGGCCGGGTTTTTGACCAGGCCCAGCTCAACTTCTTGGCCATCAATGCTCAGTAGCTCGCCGCGTCCAAAAGCGGCAGTGACCTTAGCGGCGCTGGCAGCCAGGGCCTGCTCATCGGTGCGCTCGCCCAGTAGCTCCTTAACTAGGCCCATGGCGGCGGTGGCGTTGAGGATGTTGTGGGCGCCAGGAATGGCAAAGTCCACTTCATGACGGTGTCCGGCTAGTCGATTACCGCGTGGCGGCCCATCATTTCTTCCAGTGTGGCCACGATTTCTAGCGGCTGGGTGGGCTTTTCGGCCGGCTCGGTCTTGGCTTGGCTCTCAGCGGCGACGGCGTTGGGCTCGCCTTGACCCGACTCCTTGACGCTGTCTAGGGGCGCCTCAGTGGCTGACTCAGTCTCGGTGTCCACCTTGGCCTCGGTCTCCTTTTTGGGCTGGCCTAGGGTGCAGCCGTCGAGGGAGTCGTGCAGTTCGTCGTCGGAAAGAAAAACGCTACGCAGCTGGGGGCTGACCGCAAAGCCTCGCACATCAGCGCGCAGGTCGGCACGGAAACTGGGGGCGGCCAGGCGCGGGTCGTCAGCGTTCAGCACTACCGTGCCAGTGGTGGCGCGGGCAACCTTGTGTAGCAGGGAGGCGGTGTAGTCAATCTCCCCAAAGCGGTCTAGCTGGTCGCGCATGACGTTTAGCAGCAGGGTGGCGCGCGGCTTGACGGTACGCACGAAATGGGTGGCGTGGGCTTCGTCCAGCTCCAGTACGGCGACGTCGGCGTCAAGGCGGCCATTTAACGGCATGGCCCCCAGCAGGGCGGCAACTACGCCACGAGTGAAGTTTGAGCCGGTGGGGTTGGTAAACACCTTTAAGCCCTGGCCGCGCAGCAGCTCAACCACCATGCGCGTAGTGGTGGTTTTGCCGTTAGTGCCACTAACCAGCACCACTCCATAGGGCAGGGGAGCCAAGGCGCGAGCCATAAAATGCGGGTCTGCCTTCTCCATAACTAGGCCGGGGAAGGCGCTACCACCGCTGCCGCGCAGGCGGGAGGCCGCCCGGGCACCATGCCCGAGCGCGAGGGTCAAAGTATTGCGAGACGCAAAAGTCATAGCCCAAATATAAAACGTCAGGGGAGCTGCCTGCTGGCAACTCCCCTGCGATAAGCGCGACTTTAGATCACTTGAGATTCTTGAGCGCGTCGGCAGCCTTGTCGGTTAGGCCCTCAGCGGTCTCGATGGCGGAGTCGAACTTGCCACCGGCGGTGCCCTTAGCCTTGTCGGCTAGGTCGTGGGCGGTCTCAGCAACCTGGTCGGCGTCTACGTTCTTGGCGGCCTCCTTAGCCTTGTCGGCTAGTTCTTCGGCCTGCTTGGCGAAATCTGCGATACCCATGCGTTTCTCCTTACGTATAGGGAACTATCAGCAGCGAGTCTAGCCCTTAGTCCCAAATAGCCACACATCGAAGATAAGTGATTGGCGTCACTCAAGAAAAATAAACTTGAGTGGAATAGACTCAAGTCTGTGGAAGTTGTACTCACCGGAACGTGACGCTGTCGGTTCCATCAGCTCATACAGCTAAAAGTGAGACTGACCGCGTTGCTATAACTACTTAAATTCAAGGAGAACCGTGGACACCAACTACACAACCAAATCCCAAGAAGCCATATCGGGGGCTGTGCAAGCCGCCGCAGCTGCTGGCAACCCCCAGGTGGAGGCGCTCCACCTACTTGGTGAGCTACTAAGCCAAGAGGGTGGCGTCGCCGTCGGGCTACTAAACGCACTAAGCCCGCAGACCCTAAAAAACGTAGGGACCGCCACCCGCACCGCACTCACCTCCCTGCCCTCCTCGGCAGGCAGCTCCGTAGTGGAGCCCAACCCCTCACGTGGCTTCCTAGCCGCCCTGGAAAAGGCCGACAAACTCGCCAAAGAACTAACTGACGAGTACATCTCTACCGAGCACATACTGATCGCCATCGCTGAAGGCGACGACGCCGCTGCCCGCGCCCTGCGTGACGCCGGCGCCACCGCCCAAGCCCTACGCGAAATCCTGCCCACCGTGCGTGGCGGACAGCGCGTAACCAGCGCCAACCCTGAAGGCACCTTCGAAGCCCTGAAGAAATACGGCACTGACCTGACCGAGGCCGCCCGCGCCGGCAAACTAGACCCGGTAATCGGCCGCGATAGCGAAATCCGCCGCGTGGTGCAGGTGCTATCGCGCCGCACCAAGAACAACCCGGTGCTAATCGGTGAACCCGGCGTAGGTAAAACCGCCGTGGTAGAAGGCCTAGCCCAGCGTATTGTGGCCGGTGACGTGCCCGAGTCGCTGCGCAACAAGCGCCTAATCTCCCTGGACCTATCTTCCATGGTGGCCGGGGCTAAGTACCGTGGCGAGTTCGAAGAGCGCCTCAAGGCCGTGCTCAACGAGATCAAGAACTCTGACGGCGAGGTAGTCACCTTCATCGACGAGCTGCACACCATGGTGGGTGCAGGCGGTGGCTCCGAAGGGGCCATGGACGCCGGCAACATGCTCAAGCCCATGCTGGCGCGCGGTGAACTACGCATGGTGGGTGCCACCACGCTGGACGAATACCGCGAAAACATTGAGAAAGACCCGGCTCTAGAGCGCCGCTTCCAGCAGGTTTATGTGGGTGAGCCCTCCGTGGCTGACACCGTGGCCATCTTGCGTGGTATCGCCCCCAAGTACGAGGCACACCACCACGTGACCATCTCCGACGGCGCCCTGGTGGCTGCCGCCAGCCTGTCCGACCGCTACATTACCGGCCGTCAACTGCCCGACAAGGCCATTGACCTGGTTGATGAGGCTGCTTCTCGCCTGCGCATGGAGCTGGACTCCTCCCCGGTGGAAATTGACGAGCTACGCCGTCGCGTAGACCGCCTGAAGATGGAGGAAGCCTACCTGGCTGACTCTAGCGCCGAGGAAGACGAGGCCGACGCCGGCGCGGCAGAGCGCCTGGCTGCCTTGCGTGCCCGCCTGGCTGACCTAAATGAAGAACTCAGCGCCCTAAACGCCCGCTGGGAAGCCCAAAAGGCCGGTCACAACCGCATTGGTGAGCTGCGCGCCCAGCTAGATGAGCTGCGTACCCGCGCCGAACTGGCTGAGCGTGAAGGCGACTTCGAGGCCGCTGGACGCATCCGCTACGGCGAAATGCCCAGCTTGCAGCGTCAAATCACCGAGGCTGAAGCCAGTGAGCAGAACCAAGCTGACGCTGGCGAGCCGATGATTGCTGAGAAGGTTGGCCCTGAGGAGATCGCTGAAGTTATCTCTTCTTGGACCGGCATCCCGGTAGGCAAGCTGATGCAGGGCGAAAGCGAAAAGCTGCTGCACATGGAAGAGCAGGTAGGCTCGCGCCTAATCGGCCAGAAGGACGCGGTTGCGGCTGTAGCCGACGCCGTGCGCCGCTCGCGCGCCGGGGTTTCTGACCCTGACCGCCCCACCGGTTCCTTCATGTTCCTAGGCCCCACCGGTGTAGGTAAGACCGAGCTGGCCAAGGCCCTGGCTGAGTTCCTCTTCGATGACGAGCACGCCATTGTGCGTATCGACATGAGCGAATACTCCGAGAAGCACTCGGTTTCGCGCCTAGTGGGTGCCCCTCCCGGGTACGTAGGCTACGAAGAGGGCGGTCAGCTGACCGAGGCGGTGCGTCGTCGCCCCTACTCTGTGGTGCTGCTAGATGAGGTGGAAAAGGCCCACCCTGAGGTCTTTGACATCTTGCTGCAGGTGCTCGACGACGGTCGCCTAACTGACGGCCAGGGACGCACGGTGGACTTCCGTAACGTCATCTTGATCCTGACCTCCAACCTGGGTAGCCAGTTCCTGGTAGACCCGGCGCTGAGCCAGGAGGAAAAGCGTGAGAACGTTATGGCTACGGTGCGCGCCGCCTTCAAGCCTGAGTTCCTCAACCGCCTTGACGATGTGCTGATCTTTAATGCGCTGAGCAAGGATGAGTTGGGCCAGATTGTGGGCTTGCAGCTAAGCAAGATGAGCAAGCGTCTGTCTGACCGCCGCATCAGCCTGGATGTTACCGACGCCGCCCGCACTTGGCTGGCTGACGAGGGCTACGACCCGGCTTACGGGGCTCGCCCGCTGCGTCGCCTGGTGCAGCGTGAGATTGGTGACCGCTTGGCTCGCCTGATCTTGGCCGGCCAGGTTGCTGACGGCCAGCAGGTTACGGTTGACGTTGCCGACGACGGTCTGACGCTAATTCCCGGTGCGGCTGTGGTCGGTTCGGCTGCTAGCGCCGCCAGTGCGGAGTGACCTGCGCTTTTAACTAATTCGACGGTGCTGGGTGGGTTTAGACCCGCTCAGCACCGTTTTTAGTTAATTGGCCCACATATAAAGTGATTTGCGACTACTTGTAACTTGCTGGCCTGCAGAAACACTTTTGGCCTAAAGAAAGTGCAAAAAATGAGGTTTAGGTACTGGAATTACTAGTAAAAACCAAGGTAATCTATCGCCGCACCGCCGCTACTGCGAGTGTTCCGTTATAGCTAGCTCATCACCCTGGCTATAGTGCGTGTTGCTCACTGGCGGCGGTGTTCCCATGCACAGGCGGCAATGAAGCTGTGGTACATGGACTACCCCAAACTTTTCGGTTTGTGTGCAAAACAGTCTTTACAATAAACGAACAAATGCGCGCAGTAGGCGCTAGTTAAATTATCAGCTCAAACCAGATTTGTAACTGTTTGGTTGCAACTTATGCTGTTCGGTTCTGCTTAGACTTGACGCTTTTTGTTGCAAAAGGACAAAATTGAGTCAACCACGTCTAGGCAAAGGAGCCCTACACGATGAAGGTAAGACACCTCCACCGACGGTCCCTAGCATTGCTAGGGGTTGTCGCCCTATCCCTTCCAGGGGCAGCTGCTGGCGCAGTGACCCCGGAAACTTCTGGTGTCATTAGTGCTCCGGAGACCATTAGCGCCGGTAACTTGACCGCGACCGTATCCAACGCCTTCCCCCAGGTACTTGGCTACACCTTCGCGGGCAATAAAGTTGGCGGCCGCACCCAGGTCCTCGATTCAGTACTGATTGACAATCAGGCTTACACCGTCAAGTCGGTGCAGGCAGTTAAAGAATCCAACACCAAGGTGGCCTACACGGTTGACTTCAATGACACTGACGTCACCATGAAGGCCGAAATTGAAGTAAAGGAGATTACTTCAAAGGCCCAGGGCACAACTGGTGCCAAGCGTCCCACCCTAACCTTCCGTATCACTGAGCTCACCGGTGGTGCCCACACCGTCGAGATTCCCGGCCATGGCCTGGTATCGGTTAGCGCTAAGGACGGCGGCGCTTACGCTGCCGGTATCACCCTGGTTTCGCGTGGCGCTAGTGCTAAGAACAAATACGCTGGCGTGGCTGACACTATTGAGTCTCTAAGCGAGTCCACCCCGGTCAGCGACGCTGACGCCCCCAGCACCTACCTGATGGTTAACACCTCTAAGGTGGCCGTGGGTATGGAAACCAACGCCACCTATGACCGCCCCACCGGCTGGGAAGCTGACGATGGTTCGCGCTGGAAGCGCCGGGTAGTTGACCAAGATGGTTCCAAGACCTTGCTGGCCTCCAACGGACAGTGGACCTACCGCTCAGCTGCGGCAACCGACGCCGTCGGCGATGAAGAGCGCCCCTACACCACTTTGGTGTTCACCGGTGACGCCAACTCCTCGGGCACGGTGAACTGGCAGGATGCCGCCGTCGCCTATGCGGACATCACCCCCTGGGTGGCCGGTGCAGCTGACAACCACAAGTGGGTAGTAACCCATATTCCCTTTGACTTCGGCTCGGCCGCCACGCACCCCTTCTTGCAGGTAGCCGACGACGTAAAGCGCGTCAACCTGGCTACTGACGGCCTAGGTCAGCGCGTGATGCTCAAGGGTTACGCTTCTGAAGGCCACGACTCTGGACACATGGACTACGCGGGCAACATCAACACCCGCGCCGGTGGTGACAAGGACTTTGCCACCCTGTTCAACACCACCGCCAACTCCAACGCGATTTACGGCGTCCACGTCAACACCACTGAGGCCTACCCCGAAGCCAACTCTTTCGGTTCCCTACCCTTCACTGGCGGGCGCGGCTGGAACTGGCTAAACCAGTCCTACTACGTTGATCAGCGCGCTGATCTAGGTAGCGGCGCGGTAATTAAGCGTTTCCAAGACCTGCGTAACCAGTTCCCGCTGGCTACCTACCCCAACTTCCGCTGGATCTACATTGACGTTTACTACGGTTCGGGCTGGCAAGCTGAGCGCCTGGGCCGCGAGCTAAACAAGATGGGTTGGGAAATGGGTTCAGAGTGGGCTGACCGCTTTGAGCGCTACTCCACCTGGTCACACTGGTCCAATGATGAAAACTATGGCGGCGCCACCAACAAGGGTTTGAACTCTGACGTGATCCGCTTTGTGGACAACTCCAACAAGGACAACTGGAACCCCAACGTAGTTTTGGGCTACCCCCAGATTGTTGAGTTTGAGGGCTGGACTGGTCACCAGGACCAAAGTGCCTTCTACCGCAACATTTGGGCCAACAACCTGCCGGTTAAGTTCCTGCAGAACTCGCGCATTATGCGCCAGGAAAGCGCTAAGGGTGAAAACGGCAAGACCGTCTACACCTACACCTTCGCTAACGGCACTGTAGCCTCAGGTGCTACGGCAGTCACCAACCAGACTCCGGCCACCCAGGTTGCCGGGGCTATCAAGGCTGACATGTCCGCTAGCCGCCAGTTTGTTTACGACGGCGCCACCGTGCTTAAGGGCGACAGCTACCTGCTGCCCTGGATCGACAATGGCGCTAAGGGCGGCGCACCACGTCTGTACTACTACAACCCCGCTGGTACCGCCACCACCTGGACCCTAACCAAGTCCTACCAGAACGTGGGCTCTTTGAGCGTCTACCGCCTCACCGACAAGGGCCGTGTAAAGGTAACTGACGTAAAGGTAGAGGGCGGCAAGGTAACCATCCCTGAGTCCGTATACGAGACCGTGCCGGTCGCTGAACGCGACCACACCGCCTTTGTACTGGCTCCCGCCAAGGCCCCCGCAGCCGCTGCCACCCCCAAGTGGGGCGCTGGAACTGTGTTTGTGGACCCCGGCTTCAACTCCGGTAGCTTCAAGGGCTACCAGACCACCGGCCAGGTAACCGCCCCCCACGACGCTCACGGCGACCCGATCGCCCAGCTGGGTAAGGGCAACTCCTCCATTAGCCAGGAAATGACCCTCAATGCCGGCACCTACCAGGGCAGCGCTTGGGTACAGGTCAAGGACGGCAAGACCCGCCAGGTTAGCGTGTCTGCTTCAGGTGAAGGCGTCACCAGCGCCGCCAGCCAGCAGCGCAACGATGATCTGGGCGCCACCCGCGACAAGCCGGTCACCATCGCCTTTGAGGACTTTGAAAATGTCCCCGAAGGTTGGGCCCCTTCGTTAAGGGCGACGCCGGAGAAATCACCGACCCGCGTACGGTACTGGCCTCCCTCAACGGCCCCTACACCCAAAAGGGCGGCACCCTACCGGACGGTTCTAAGAAGGCCACCGACGACGCCGTCGCCGGACACTGGTCCCTAAAGAGCCACGAAGAAAATGGGGGACTGGTCTACCGCACCGTGCCCCAGACCGTAAACTTCAAGGCCGGACACCGCTACCGCATTTCGTATGACTACGAAAACGCGCTCAGCGGCTCCTACTACTGGGTTACCGCCTATGACGCCCAGGGCGCCAACGGACTAAACGCTAACTACCTGTACTCCACGGTGATGCCGGTGGCCACCAGCCCCACTCACTATGTACAGGAACTTAACGTGGGTGGCTGTGGCTCCTACTGGGTGGGTCTGTACAACACCCAGGGCGGCCAGGACGGCAACGACTTTACGCTCGACAACTTCCGCGTAGAGGACCTGGGTGCCACCACGGATATGCCCGCGTGTGCCGCTGCCTCAATTGACACCAACGAGACGGCCATTGAAGGCTCCACCTTCCACATGACCAGCTCCCTGGTGAACAACGAACCCAGCGAAATCACCGATGTGACCAGCAAGCTGACCCTGCTAGCGGCTGGAGCGCCACTGCTGACACCCCGGCCACCACCGCCAAGCTAGCCAAGGGCGCCACTTTCACCACCACCTGGACCGTCAAGGTTCCCCAGGGTGCGGGCGGCTCCACCGCTAACGTGGTACACACGGCCACCTACAAGATCTCTGGTAGCACCCGCAGCGCTAGTGGTGACACGAACGTGGCGGTTTTGGGCTCGGTGAAACCTGACGCTGTCAACTACCTCTCTGACCTGCCTTTCAGCCCCAAGTACAACTCCAACGGTTGGGGTCCGGTTGAACGTGACAGTGAGGTTGGCGAAAACCAAAAGGGTGACGGCGGCCCAATCGTGATGGGCGGCAAGCAGTACACCAAGGGTCTAGGTACCCACTCTCCTGCCGATGTGGGCTTCGAGCTCAGCGGTAAGTGCAAGGCTTTCAAGGCCACCGTGGGTGTGCAAGATGGCCAGAGCGGCTCGGTTACCTTCCGTGTGGTAGGCACCACCGACGGCACTAACTGGGTTGATGTGGTACCGCAGACCGGCGTGATCACCGGTAGCAACACTCCTCAGGAGGTTTCCGGCGACGTCACCGGCATGAAGCTGATTCGCTTGATTGTGGGCGACGGCGGCAACGGTAACGGCAATGACCACGCTAACTGGGCTGACGCTCGCGTTCTGTGTGGTAACGCCACCGACGGCGATACTCCCGCCCCGGCACCTGGCAACCCGGTTAAGGACTACAGCGGCGACCAGCAGCTGGTGTCCGCCCCGGCTGCTTTACGCCAGCAACCCGGCCTCCAACATGTTTGATGGCAACGCTTCCACCTTCTACGACAAGGACTGGCAGCACCCGGTAGCTCACCCCAGCGACATTGACCTGGCCCTGTACCAGGGCGATGACCCCACCGCCGCCTCTGCGGTAAGCGTGGCTGGTCTGAAGATCAATAGCCGCGTTGACCAGGCCAACGGGCGTCCCGAACGCTACGAGGTCTATGTGGGTCAGGATGCTGCCAACATCAACCAGAAGGTAGCTGAAGGCACTTTGCAAAACACCGGCCAGGTGCAGCAGATTGTCTTTAACAGCCCGGTTAAGGCCAAGCTGATTCGTCTGCGCGTGCTGTCTAACTACAAGACCAAGGCTAACCAGCCCGATTACCTGCTCTCTATCGCTGAACTAGGGGTCCTGGTTCCCGATGGTGACGCAAGCGGTAATGCGGCCGACCAAAGCCAGGCTGGCACCCAGAGCCAGGGTACCGGTAAGGCTGCGGCTGAGGGTAAGGCCAGCTCCACCGACAAGGCTGCCGCTGGGGCCGCTAAGTCTGAGCCGGAGATTACCGTAAACACCAACGCTGAAGGCCTGGTGGGCCAGAACTACCTGGATGTTAAGACTGTCAATGACACCAACCCAGTTAAGAACCCCTCCACGGTTATTAACCACACTTGGGCTCTGAACTGGATGGCTGCTGACCAGAAGCACACTACTAACGCTTCTGCCAGCTATTTCCAGCGCGTTCCGGTCACCTTCAATGTGGCTAAGGATGGCACCAAGGTTAAGTTCACGGTTGCTGCCGGCGACGGCGACGCCCTGGTGCAGGTAGACAACCTACGCATGGTCAAGATCGTGCGCCCCACCAGCAATGACCTGATCGGTGTGGACTGCCTGGCCACTCCCACCCCCGAGGTGTGCACCACCAAGCGAGCTAACGACCGCATTGGGGTAACCACGGCAGTAAGCGCTGAGACTGTGACGCCCACTCCGACGCCGCAGCCCACCGCTCCGGTTTCGCCTACTGTGGCTCCCACTCAGGAACCTACCGCCAGCCCTGAGCCGACTGTGGCTCCCACTGGCTCCCCGGCTCCTACGGCTCAGCCCAGCCCGGCACCTACCGGTAGCGCTGTCCCCACGGTAGCTCCCACCGGCGCCCCGGCTCCGACCGGCAGTGCGGCCCCCACGGCTCAGCCCAGCCGTTCGGCCAGCTCCGCCCCGCTTCCGGGGCGCCCCGGTCAGCCCGGTAAGCCCAGCCACGGCGCAGCCCCGGCTAAGCCGGAAAAGCCCGGCGGTTTGGCCCGTACCGGTGTGGCCAGCGGAATGTTGGCTCTAAGTGCCCTGGCATTGGGCGGTGGTGGCATGTTGCTGCGCCGCAAGCGTCAGGACTGACGGGATCTATAACTGAATATCGACACAATTGAATACACAACTCAATAGGGGTGCCTGATTTCCCTCTCAAAACTAGGCACCCCACCCCGCCGGGGGCCGCTTAACAAATGCGTTAGCGGTCCCCGGCGGTTTCGGTAGTGGTTCTTGGGGTTGCGCTAGTGGTCCTCGCGCTTTGCTGTGGAGCTGCGCGTTTGTGAGGACTAAAAAGAATCGCTACACTTAGCGGGTAATGATAATCAATATCAACTAGAAAGACTGCCATGTTTGCGTGGTTGCAGGCCGCCGGGCCTTCTTCAGTTCCCACCCAGGGCGCTACCAACTCTTCCCCCTCTGTTATGCGTGTAGCTGCTGGTCGCGGGCGTTTTTCTGACTCCACCCCGCAGCGTCTTAATGACCCCTGGCTGCGGCGTATGGCCGCGCTGACCACTGTGGCGCTGTGCGGTTTTATGACGCCGCTAGCGGGCGCTTCTGTCACTAGCTCGGCAAGCGGTCCTGCTGGCGCTGCCCATGCTGCCCAGGTTTCTGGCCCCGCTGCCCATGGGGTCACTGCGCAGGCCTCTGTTGCGCGCGCCGCTCACAGCTCCGTTTCCCGTCCCGCTGCTAGCTTGGCCAGTAATGATGGCCAGTCCAAGCCGGTAAACCTTGAGGGTGGGGACTTAAGTATTTTCGACGCCGTCGCCACTGCCAATGGGGAAGTGGACTTGCAGCTAAAGGATGGCGCCACCGGAACTAGCCACAACCCGGCCCAAACCACTTTGAAGATCCCGGCCTCCACCTGGCAAAACATTTCTGACGACTATCCGGGCAGTCCGGGTGGCTATTTCGTCAGCCAAGGCGTCCAGGCTAACTCGCCACTGCAGCCGGCCAGCGCTGCCCCCAAGGGACGGCTGGGTTGGGACACCAGCCAGCTGGCCCAGGCAGGATTTAACGCCGCCCACTTTGAAGTCAGCTACAGCGGCCCTGAAGGCGCTAGCGTGTCCCTGTTTGGCTTGGATGACAACGGTCAACTGGCCTCCTCGCTGCTGGTTGATGGCAACTATGAGCTAAACCCGCTTGGCTCAGAAATTGCCCCGCAGCAGCTGTCCGCCGCCTACCCCAACTGGGTGTTTTCTGCTGCCGGCGTCTACCAGCTGCAAGTGCGGGTGCTGGCTCAGCGCAGTGATGGCACGGTAATTGCTAGCCCGGTGCGTAGCTATCGGGTTGAGGTAGGCGACGTCGCCGCTCAAGCCACCCCCACACCGGCGCCTACTGAACAAAACCCTGATACCCAAAAGCCGGGTGCCCAGCCCACAGCGGCCCCCCAGCGCAGTGCCCTCGGCCACTCCCAGTGCGGTTCCGCAGCCGGTGGTCACCCCCTCGGCCCAGCCCAGCACTGCCCCCAGTGCTCAGCCTGGTGTTAGCGCCGCCCCCAGTGCTTCGGCTACCCCGGTGGCTAGCCCCAAGCCGAGCGCCGGCAAGCCGGCCACCAGCCCCTCGCCGCGCTCAGCCATTGGCGGCGAGGTAAAGGCTAAGCCGAGCGCAGCTAACCCCGCTGGCAAGCAGCTTTTGGCCAGCTCGCGCAGCGCTAAGTCAGCTCAGGCCCCGCGTGCCGCAGCTCAGGGCCGCTCTGCCAGTCAGGCTCGCGCCGCCGTCGGGCAAAACCGATCTGCCGTAACCACCCGGGCCGGCGCGCAAAGCTTTGTATCCCAGGCTCGCCCCGCCCAGAGTTTTGTGGCCCAGGCTCGCTCTGTCAGCCAGGGGGCAGCTGCCCAAACCAGCGCCCAAAAGGCTAAGGCTCAAAGCGCCGCTGCGGTGAAGGAAAACCCGGCTTCTTCGGCGGTTAGCGCCACCGCCACGCTGACTTTCGTGGTGGGCCCTGACGCCAACGGCAACGCCAATGAAGGGCACTTTGACTTAGGTCCGCGCATTGTGGACGGCAAGCTCAAGCTGCAGGTGAAAGATGACCGCTCTCAGCCGGCCAGCTGGGTTGACCCGGCAACTTTGACCTTCTCGCTGGGAGACAAGGCCACTCTTAAAGCCCCCGACGCGCTTAACTTTGTGGCCACCCCGGGCCAGGATGTGTGGATGATTTCCTCCAGCCAAAGCGCGGGTGTGCCCTGGCTGGGTATGAACTCTCAGGCTGAAGAGATTGTCAGCAAAACCAGCGGCGAGGTTACCTTCACCCTGGTGAGTGTGGAGGGCCCCGGTAAGGTCTCGGTATTTACCTCTGGCGGCCTGGGCGGGGGCGTTGGTGAGCACCTGCTGCAAGAAGAGGGCAGCTCCTACACCCTGCCGGCTAACACTCACGCCCACCAGAACTGGGTGTTTACCGCCCCGGGCACCTACAAGCTGACCATTTCCGCCCAGGTCACCCCCAAGCAGGGCGAGCAGATCAGCGGTGAAGATGGTGGCTCTGGCGACGGCGCAGCGGCCAGTTCCGGTGCCGGCTCCAGTGAAGGTGGCAGCGCCAGTGGAGCAGCTGGTTCTGCGGCCTCAGGCTCTGCCAAGGCGGGCCAGGCGGCCGGCGCTAGCGGCGGTAAGTCTTTGGCTAAAACCGGTGCGGTTAGCGGCGCCTTGAATGTTGCTGGTGGTCTGATGTTGCTGGCGGTTGCGGTGCTGGTGGCACGCAGGCGGATGGCATGGGCCTAGTTAAGTCTGTAATTCAGGCTGCACTAGTTTTAACGTTAGTGGCGGGCTGCGCCGGTGTCGGCGTAGATCCCGCCCGCGACGGCCAGTTGCGGGTGGTCACCACCACCGGCATTCTGGCCGATCTAGTGCGTAATGTGGCGGGAGGCCGGGCTACGGTCTCCCAGCTAGTTCCCGACGGCGCCGATCCGCACTCCTATGAGCCCTCACTGCGGGCTATTCGGGATGTGGCCTATGCGGATTTGGCTTTTAGTAACTACCTGTTGCTCGAGCAGCATTCGATTATTCGCGCCTTGGACGCGAACCTGCCCGCTAGTGCCCAGTCAGTGTCTATCGCCGAGGAGGCCGCCAAGCAGGGGGCCACGATTTTGCCGCTGGTTGAGGATCGGGCTTTGGATACCCTGTGGCTGGGGATGCGCGTGTCTGGTGACGGTAAACGTTATGGCGCTAACCGGGCCAGTGAGGTTGATTTGCAGGTGGTTTCGGTGCAGGGCCCGGGCCAAGCTAGCTCCTACCTGACCACCACTTTCGGCACCCCGGAGCTGGGGTTTTCTAGCCATGACGGGTTTGACGCGACCAGCGACTATAAACATGACACTGTCAGCTTGCCGGCTGACGCCCACCAGCATATGAGTTGGGCTTTCACTAAGCCGGGAGTGTATCGGGTGCAGTTTAAGGCCCGCCTGCGCCCGGTTAAGGGTAAAAACGTGGAGTTTAAAACCGCCACGTTTACTTTCGCGGTGGGGGTCGACGCCGCCGCTGTAGCTAAGCGTGAAGGTCGGGTGGTTTTGGGTCCGGGCCACGGCGATGTGAGCGTGGATCTAGAAGCTGGCCGCATCACGCTGGTGGCCGACAAGCAGGCTAGCGGCCAGGCTTGGCCGTCAGCCGCTAAAACCGCGAGCGCCAACTCACCTAGCGCCGCGCCCAGCCCTGGTGGCTCTGCCAGCCCGACCCCCAGCAACGGTGCCAGTGCACCCAGCCAGAGCGACGTCGTCGTAGCTGGGGCGGCCCACGTACCAGGCCACGTAGCCCTAGACCCGCAGCGGGTAGTGGTGGATGTGCCCACGCGCACCCTAGCCCAAGTGCCTCAAGGCTACGGTTTTGTGGGCCGTGCGGGCACGCAAGCCTATATCCTGCCCCAGGCTGTGCTGGGCAAACACGTGCATGGGGAAATTGACCCGCACCTGTGGCATGACGTGCACAACGCGGCCGCCTATGTGAAGGTAATCTGCGCCAAACTCAAGCAGGTTGACCCGGCCGGGGCGAGTGTCTATGAGGCTAACGCCGCCCGCTACCTAAACCAGCTGGCCCAGCTAGACACCCAGGTTAAAAGCACTCTGGACACTATTAGTGAAGCTAACCGCCAACTGGTAACCACCAATGACGCCTACGCTTACCTGGCTAACGCCTATGGGCTTAAAGTGGCTGGTTTCGTGGCTCCCAACCCGGCTAGTGAGCCCTCCTTGGCTGATCGGCGTAAACTCGCCGCCACCATTAAGGACCTACATATTAAAGCGGTGTTTTTAGAGCCAAATCTGGCCCGCACTCGCTCCACCTTGAAAGTGGTGGCCAGTGAAGCCGGGGTGAAAGTATGCCCGCTTTACGGCGACACCCTGGATAACCAGGCCCCCACCTATCAGGCGATGATGCGTTTTAATGCCAACTCCCTGGCTCGCTGCCTAGGTGGCAGGCCTATCGCAAACCAAGCGGCGTCGTCGGCAAAAACCCCGGGCACTTCAGCCACCCCCAGTGCGGCCGGCGCTACCACGGCCCCCACCAGCGGCACCCCTGGCCGCGCAGCCAGCCCCAGCGCAGCCACCTCCCCTGGCCGCGCAGCCACCCCCAGTGCTGACCCGGCCCTAGAGCAAAACGTGGCCGCAAACGAGCCCATCTCACAAACCCCAGCGGTAATCGAAGCTGGACACGTAGACCTAGGCCCGCGCCTAATCGGCGGCAAACTAACCGTGTCTCTACGAGATGATTCAGCAGCCTCACCCGTATGGCGCGACCCCAACAAAACCGTGCTGCGTGTACGCGATGGCGCCCTAATCCAAGTGCCGCAAGGCGAAGACTACAAATTCCTAGCCGACTCCAAGCGCGTCTATGTGCTACCCCAAACCCAAAAAACCCAGCTGGTTTGGCTGGGGTGGAATACCCAAGACCCAGCCGTAACCAAGCTGATCCAAGGCGGGGTAAATATGCGTATCGAGCAGGTTAAGGGCCCCGGCCGCAGCTGGCTGATTTTGCAAGAAGGCACCTTCGGTAAACCCAAAGTGCTGGCCGACTCTGCCGCCAGCGCCCAAGATATCTGGGTGGATACCAACACCCACGTGCACGCCAACTGGATTTTCTCCAAACCTGGCATTTACCTGGTCAAAGTCTCCTTCAAAGCTACCGGTGTGGACGGTAAAACCTACCAGGCCACCACCACCTTGCGCTTTGCGGTAGGCGACGCCACCAGCACCACCAACGCGCTAAAAGCACAGCCATCAGGAAAGTGACCATGCTAGAAGTAAACCAACTCAGCGTGCAGCTGGGCGGCCGCAGCGTGCTACAAGAGGTCAACTTGAAGCTAGACCAAGGTCAGTTCATGGGGCTGATCGGCCCCAATGGGGCCGGCAAAACCACGCTGCTGCGGGCCATCCTAGGGCTCGTGCCCAGCACCGGCACTATCACCTGGCAAGGCCAGCGCATTGACCGGCGCGCCATTGGGTATGTGCCTCAGCGTCACGCTTTCGCCTGGGATTTTCCCATTAATGTGCGTCAGGTGGTGTTAAGCGGGCTCACCGGCAGGCTCGGCTGGCTGCGTCGGCCCCGCCTAGAGCACCTAGAGGCTGCCGACTGTGCCCTAGAGCAGGTAAGCATGAGTGATTTGCGCTCGCGGCCGGTGGAGCAGCTTTCGGGTGGGCAGCGTCAGCGGGTGCTGGTGGCTCGGGCGTTGGCGTTAAAGCCGCAGCTGCTGCTGTTGGATGAGCCTTTTACGGGCTTGGATATGCCCACCCAGGAGCTGTTGACGGATCTGTTTAAAGAGCTGAGCCAGGCGGGTGTGGCCGTGCTTATGTCCACCCATGATCTGGTGGCGGCCCAGGCGCAGTGCGAGTATTTGTGTCTGCTTAACCGCACCGATTTGGCTTGCGCCCCGCCTAGCCAGCTTAAAGACAAAGACCTGTGGATGCGTACTTTCCAAGTGCGCGCCGATAACCCGCTGCTGCAAGCCCTAGGGATGAGTTAAGTTGTTAACCCCAATTGATTTTCTAAATGACCTACTAAACCCGCAGCTGGCCTTCCTACCCAGGGCGTTGCTGATTGCTATCACTAGCGCCCTGGTTTGCGGAGTGGTGGGGGCTCACGTGGTGTTGCGTGGGATGGCTTTTATTGGCGACGCCGTCGCTCACTCTGTGTTTCCCGGCCTGGCGGTGGCCTTCGTTAGCGGCACTAACCTGGTGCTTGGGGGCGCGGTAGCCGGGATTCTGACGGCGGTAACCGTGGCGCTACTAGCCCAAAACCGCAGGCTTAAAGAAGACTCCATCATTGGGGTGCTGTTTGTGGGGGCATTTGCTTTAGGGGTGGTAATTATTTCGCGCGCCCCAGGCTATAGCGGCTCGCTGCAACAGTTCCTATTCGGCTCTATTACCGGCGTGCCGGCGCGTGAAGTGCCGGTGGCGCTGATCGGGGCAGCAGTGGTGATTGGGCTGATCGCAGCCCTAAATAAAGAGATTGTGGCAGTAAGCCTGGACCGTGAAACTGCCCGCGCGGCAGGGCTGCCGGTGTTGGCTTTAGATATTGCCCTGTATGTGTGCGTGAGCTTGGCGGTGGTGATTTCCGTGCAGACTATCGGCAATATTTTGGTGTTGGCGCTGCTGGTAATCCCGGCGGCCACAGCCCGCTTACTGACTGACCGCTTACTGACCATGATGATTATGGGCCCTCTGCTGGGGGCGTTAGGGAGCCTGCTGGGAGTGTATTTGAGCTGGTCAGCTGATTTGCCTACGGGCGCCACGATTGTGTTGGTGCTGGGCGTAATGTTTGCCCTAGCCTGGCTGCTAGCTCCCGGCCACGGCCTGCTCTACAAAACTGCCGCAGCCAGGCGGCGCGCGGCAGCCTGAGGCCTAGCTGCGCTCGCGGGGGCTTTGCGCCTCTACAAAACTGCCGCAGCCAGGCGGCAGGCGTTATCCACCCAGCGGCGGTGACGCGGCTCGCGCGCCCATTCCTGGCTGGTTAGTTCGTGGCTCAGGGAGCGATATTTGGCGTCATTAGCGCGCAGCTTGTCGTCAAGATCGCCCCCGAAACACAGCAGCATCAGCTCATAGTTGAGCAGGAATGAGCGCGAATCCATATTAGAAGAGCCAATCACCCCCACCTCGTTATCCACGGTCATGTATTTGGCGTGCAAAACCGTGGGGGAGGGGTAGAGAAAGATACGCACCCCGGCATCCAGTAGCGCCGCATAGTAGGAGCGTTGGGCGTGACGCACCAGGAAATTTTCGCCACTGGCCCCTACAAACAGCTGCACATCCACACCCCGGTAAGCTGCGCTAGTCATGGCGGCCAGCAGCGACTCGTCAGGCACAAATATGGGCTGGTGATGGTTACCCGCCGACGTGCATTGTGGATCAGGGAAGTGAACATGCGCAGGTTTGGTTCAGTGGAGTAGCCCGGCCCTGAAGGGACAATCTGCATGGCGTTTACGACGCCGTCGGCCAGCTCTTTTTCCCACGCCGCCGAGGTATTAGCCAGCTCTGCAGCAAGTGCGCTCAGACCAGCGGTTTCTACCTGGGAGATATCCTCATCGCTTACGGCTTGGGAGCGGGCACCAACAAAAATTTTGCCGGTTTCGGCGTACCAGTCCATGGCGAATACACCCCCAAGCTCAGCCACGATAGCCCCGCCTAGCTGCACGGATAGGTCTTTCCACTCGCGTCCAGGGCCGCGCAGGTTGGTTTCGTAGAAGGGGTCAATGAGGTTGTGGGAGCCAACAAAGCCGACGCCGTCGTCGATTACCGCTAGCTTGCGGTGGTTACGCAGGTCTGGGCGCCCGCGCTGATCAGGTTTAAAACCTAGGGGCATCATCAGGTGCCAGTTATAGCCGGCAGAGTTTAGCCGCTTCAGCAGCTTTTTCCAGGCTTTGTAGCGGCGTGAACCCAGGTGATCTAGCAGCAGTGCCACCCGCACCCCGCGTTTATGGGCGCGCTCCAAGGCCGCAAAAAGTGGTTCAGTGATGGGATCATCGTGGACGATATAAAACTCAATATTTACGCTGTGCTGGGCGGCGTCAATGGCCTGCACCAGGGCCGCAATGAAGCTGCGGGTGTCGTCATAGATACCCTGGACTGTGCCCGGCATGCAGGGCATTCCGGTTAGGTGGCGGTTCATGCGCACAATCCCCAACAGGCGCTCATCAGCTTTTATACCTGGAGGCACGTCTGGGAGGTTGGCGCTTAGAGCGGAGACAATGCTGGTTAGCTCGCTTTGACGGCGGTAGCGTTTGCCCTGAATACGGGCACTTCCCAGCAGTAGATACATGGGTAGGCCCACCAGAGGCAGAAACAAGATGAGCAGCAGCCAGGCCGATGACGAGGCAGGGCGCCGATTTTCAGGCACCACCCCCATAGCCCCAATCTTAATGATGTACTCAATCACCACCCAGATTTCGGCGGCCATCTGCATATAACTCATTTAACAATTGTACTTGAGCCTGCTAAAGCAGCCTGTGGTCCAAGACTGGGTGCCAGCCGCGCCAGCTAGTGGGGGGAGCCGAACCAGACCTTCCAAAAACCGTAGAAGTTTAAGTTACCCCAGCTGGAGCAGTCGTCCCCATCATTCTTAGCGGCCTCATTGGGCTGGTAGGGAGTGTAGTTATAGAGCGCGGCGGTGGCGGTGTTAGCTGGGGTGATGATGGAAGAACCGCAGCTAGCCTGGGGATTGTAGGCGATACGCACGGGTTTGCGGGCCTGCACCCGGTAGCTGGCGGGGTTAAGGCGGTATTTTTGCAGCTGGGCGGCGGCCTGATAGAGCTGGCTGACAAAGCCACGGTAGCGACTGTCGCAAGTCTGACCATCAGGGCAGCCATAGCCGGCAGCCCATTCATAGCGTGACGCAGTCAGTTTCTCGCCTGAAGCGGTCAGCAGCCCCTGCTCTTTTTGCAGCAGCACCAACAAAACCCGGGGGTTAATGTTGCAAGCCACCGAAACGCGGTAAATAACCTCACCAGCAGTTAGATTCTTGGCGGGATTCATCCCCAACGGGCAGGCCGTTGTGGGGTCAAAGCCTTTAGTGTCAAAGCGGGCCTTGCTGATGCAAGTAGTGCCGTCGGCGCTATTAACGCAGCCAGCATTGACTTTGTTAATGAAGTTATCGATGTCTTCGGCGTTCATATTGGGAGCGCCATAAAGCTTATTGTCAGAGATGATATTTGCGGCGTTAAAACCACTGTAATCAGGGGTTACCTTAACCGGGCCGGCCGGGGTGGGGCCATCATCAATCTGTGCGGGGGCGGTGAACTTAGGCAGGATCAGTGCCCCAGCTAGGGCAGATAGGGTCAGTAACGCAAAAATTGAGACCAGCCGGTAACGCGAAATAAACCGCTCGGCACTGGCACTAGAGATGGCACGCTTGCCCTTGCCTCTAGTTGCGCTGCCGGCGGAGGTTACCGTTTTGGCTTTAGAATTAGATTTAGGTTCTGACACTAAGGGTTATTTTTCCACGAAATGGACAGTTAATGCATCTTGATCAGGTTTATGCTTTAGGCCGCGACCTGATGGACGCCAACGGCTTGCAAGGCTGGAGCCTGGGGTGGGATCGTGCCCGGCGTCGAGCTGGACAGTGTAACCACACAAACCGCTGTATCACTCTCTCACGTTACTTAATGCAACTCTATGACGTGCCTCGCGTGCGTGACACGATTTTGCATGAAGTAGCCCATGCCCTGGTTGGTCCAAGCCACGGTCACGATGAAGTTTGGCGCCGCAAAGCCCTAGAACTGGGCTGCTCAGCGCAGCGGCTGGTAGATAAGCGCGCCCCTAAAGTCCCCGGCGACTGGGTGGGCACATGTCCGGCTGGTCACCGTGTTGAACGTATGCGCCGCCCTAGCCGCGTACTGGCCTGTGGGGTGTGTGCAAACAGTTTCTCCCTGGCCAACCTGCTGCACTGGACCTACAAGGATACGCCTATGGAGCCAAGCCAGATTGGTGGCCCCTACTTGCGCTCTTACAACCAAGCCACGCTTTATCTTTCATAGATGATTCATAGGTTACGCTAACCACCACCATAAAAGCCCCTTTTAAAGTTTTAACCAGCAAGGCTGATGCAGATCAGCAAAGCAACTGGCCCACTAAGCCGCCGGCAGGTAGCCCCGGGGTAAGCCTCGGCAGCGCTCGCTGGCTAAGCCTCGGTGACGCCCACCGGCTAAGCCCCGGCGGGCGGGCCACGGAAAACTTTTAAGGGAGGAAACCATGAAGCTCATGAAAAGGGGTATCGCATTCGCAGCAGCGATGGCGATGGCGTCCATGCCGTTAGCAGGCGCCTTCGTGGGAGCCTCAACTGCTATGGCTGCGGAGGTGAATAAGGGCGCCTGAGCTGGTGTGAACACTCGATAATCTCTCCTTGTGAATAACTGACCCCCGGATTGGCTTTTTTGGGTTTCGCCAATACGGGGGCCAGTTGTATTTACAGGCAAATACAGCAGGCAGGCAAAAATGCATACATGCATTTACAGGCTAAATCATCCCTTCCCTATAAAAAATACATGGGGTTTTATAGGGAAGGGATGAAATGTCAGTATCTGTGTGCGCCGGCGTGGGCAAGGGGCCACCAGCGCCCAAAAAGGTGACGACGGCGCCCAGTCAGCGCGCCAGCCCGTCTAGATGCTGGCCCTGGCCAGCCAAGCCTAGGGTGCAAGCCGGCATAACTGGCGGGTAGTGGCATCCAACCAGCGCGCCAGCCCATCTGGATGCTGGCCCTGGTCAGCCAGGCCTAGGCGGCAGCCCTGGCCAAAGGCACAGACTGCAAGCCCTGGCCAAAGGCGTGATCCTTGGTCCGGATAGACCGCCGGCGCGGAAGTAGACAGTCGTCTAGAGCGCCGGGGCGGAGGCCAGCAGCCTGCTGATGCGCTTGGCTGAAACCTTGTGCGCCGTCCCCAACTGCTGGGCAAACAGGCTCACGCGCAGCTCCCACACCATATTTTGGGCCTGGCGCAGCACCGCCGCGCGGGCGGGATTAGCCGGCAGCCCCTTAGCGTGCTCGACGGCGTCGCTCACCTGACCCTCAATCTCGCGTACCTGGTAGGCCAGAGCTGCATCCTGGCTGGGCGAGGCCGCCGCCTTCTCCAAGCGATAAGCCAAAGACTTAAGGTAGCGCCCATAGTGGGCCAGCTGTGCCGGATCGGCGTCGGCGATAAAGCGCGGCGCAATCAGGGCAGCAGCCTGCTCGCGAATTTCCTGCAAAGTGTCGAGCAAAGCCAGCGAAGTATTACGCCCCACTGCCTTATCCAACTGGCCTTTAGCCTCCAAAGCGGCCTCTACCTGGGCGGCGATGATCTCCACCTGGTCTTCCAGGCGGTCGCGCAGCCAAGATGCAAAGAGCTCAAAATCTTTGCGGTCGCGCAGCTGGGCCAGGTTATGATCGGTTTCGCGGCTCCACTGCTGGGCTAGCAGGCGCCCGGCAGCCAAGCACAAATCAGACACCAGGGTGTCAGTGGATTTGTAGGGCGCAGACACCATGAATAGAGAGCGCTTAGCGTTCCAACGGCTGGTCACCCGCGCAGTTTCGAGCGGGGTGCGCGCCAAAGCTAACGCCAAAACTCCCTCAGCGTGCTGAACTAGCTGAGAATTAACATCCGCTAATATCTTTAAGTCAGCTTTAAATGCTTTAGATGTTGGTTGTGCAACTAAAGTGGGGTAACCGCGAACTAATAGCCCCGCCCGCCCGGCAGATTCTATTTGTTGCGGAATTACGCCCTGGGGAACTTCAGGCCAATCAACTAAATTAGTTTGCTCCTTTAAAGGGCTAGTTAATGACTGTGAAGTAATAGTTGCAAAAGTATTTGCGGCAGATTTATTGGCGCGGGTGCCGTTATGGGCTCCGTTATGGGCACCTACGCTCCCGTTTGCGCCGGCGGCCCCATGGACCCCGTTACGGCTCTCGTGGGCTCCGTTTGCACGCTTAGATTTCGCCGATTTCTTGGACCGGGCCTCATCCATGGCCGCCGCCAGGGCGCCACGTACCGCCGAGCGCACCGCCGCCTCGCTTTGTTTGGCCAGCTGCCGCTGCAAAACGATCAGGTTGCGCCCGCGCCCTAGCTTGTTGCCGCGCGCGTCCAGCACGCTAAAGCCCATGCGCATGTGCTCCGGCAGGTTTTCTTGCGCCTGGTCCCAGTCCTCGTCGGTAATTTCTACCTGGCGTAGCTGCTGTGCGGCCTGGGTGAAGGCCTGCTGGAAACTCACCGGGATCGGTTCGACGCCGCCCGGGGCGCTGGACGTGCCAGTGCCACTGGCCGTGCCGCCGTCGCTAGCCTCTCCCGCAGCCTGCGGGTAAAGCTGGCAGATCAGCTCCCAAATACGCGTGCCGGTGTCGGGGGCCGGAACTAGCTGGCGACGCACCCGCTTAGGCAAGGCGCGGATAGTGGCCACACACAGCTGCGGGCGCATCCCGGGCACAAGCCAATCAAATCCCTCTGGGCGCAGGCGAGTGAGCACCTCAATGGGCACCTGTACGCTGACGCCGTCGTCGAGCCTGCCCGGCTCAAAAACGTACGTAAGCGCCAAGGTCAGGTCACCCTGATGCCAAGTGTCGGGGTAGCCGTCAAGGTTGTCACCTTCGGGAAGCAGCAGCTCACGGGTGAAATCCAGCAGCTTGGGGGTGTCTTGACGCTGATGCTTCCACCAGTTGTCGAAAGCTGCCGCGCTGGTGATTTTCTCCGGCAGGCGCTCATCGTAGAAGTCAAAAAGAGCCTGGTCATCAGCCAAAATACCGTGAGTGCGTTGACGACGCTCCACCTCGGCGGTGTCTTCAAGCAGCTCACGGTTGCGCTCAACAAAAGCGTGGCGGGCGTGCCAGCCCCCTTCTACCAGCCCGGAGCGAATGAACATTTCCCGCGCAGCCTGCCGGGCGGCGTCGGTACCTACACTGGCTAGCGTGACCGGGCGGTCAGCCACCAAAGTCAGCCCGTAAAGCAGCACTCGCTGATGTACCATGGCCGCGCCCTTCTTGGTGGACCAGTAAGGCTCACCGTAAGTGACCTTGACCAGGTGTTTAGCGGCCTGCTCCACCCATTGAGGCTGGATGCGGGCCACGGTGCGGGCAAATAAGCGACTGGTTTCCACCAGCTCAGCGGCCATCACCCAGTCGTACTGCTTGCGACGCAGCCCACTACCAGGCCAAATAGTGAAGTGGGTGGCGCGCGCCCCGGCATATTCGCGCCGGCGCTCATCATAGTTACCCAGGTTGGAAAGCAGCCCCACCAGCAGGGATTGGTGGATCGCGTCGGCGTCGGGGGTGTCTGCGCTTTGCCCCAGGGCCACGACGGCGTCGGCTACGTCCGCATTAGCCATGCCGGCCGCGTGGGAGCCGGGAACTAGACGGTCACTAGCGGCGCGAATGGAGGCACGGGTGGGTAGCTCAATGTTTTGGGCGTTAATGCCTAGCGGCCGCGCCAACTGGGCCAGCTGATTGTAGACGTCGCGCCATTCACGAATACGCAGGTAGTGCAGGTATTCGTGGCGGCACATGCGCCTAAACGCAGAGCCGGACAGGTCGCGTGACTGGGTGCGCAGGTAGCGCCAGAAGTTGAGGTAGGTGAGAAAATCGCTGGTGGGGTCCGCTAAACGCCGATGCATGGCGTCTGCGGCTTCCTGCGCGTCAAGCGGGCGTTCGCGCACGTCTTGGATTGAAAGCGCGGAGACAATCACCATCACTTCGCTGGCGCAGCCGCGTTTATTGGCTTCTAGCAACATGCGCCCCAGGCGCGGGTCGATGGGCAGACGCGCCAGTTGGTGGCCGATCGCGGTCAGGCGCGGCTCGTGCATGGATTTAGAGTTTGCGCTGATGGCGCCGATTTCGGTTAGTAGCGCCACGCCGTCGGCAATAGCGCGCCGGTCTGGCGGGTCAATGAAGGGAAAATCTGCCACATTACTAGGCGCAGCGCTGCCATCTGCAAAATTACGCTGGCTAGAGAGGTGCGCAGAATTTCGGGTTCCGTGTATGGCTCGCGCCCCTCATAGTCGGTTTGCGAGTACAGACGGATTGCCACGCCGTCGGCCACGCGCCCGCAGCGGCCGCTACGCTGGTTTGCGCTGGCTTGGCTTATGGGCTCAATGGGTAGGCGCTGCACCTTGGTTTTGTTGGAATAACGCGAAATACGCGCCACGCCCGGGTCAATCACGTACCTGATGGAGGGCACGGTTAGCGAAGTTTCAGCCACGTTGGTGGCTAGAACAATGCGTCGCAGACGGTGTTTTTCAAATACGCGATGCTGGGCGGCGGCGCTTAGCCGCGAATATAGGGGGATGATTTCAACGCTGCCGGGCAGGCGCGCGCTGGACTCGTTGGCGGCGTAGCGTGGGCCTAGGTGGTCTATAAGTGCGGCTTCGGTATCGCGAATGTCGCGTTCTCCCGCCAGGAACACCAAAATGTCGCCGGGGCCTAGGGCCATTAGTTCGTCGACGGCGTCGAGGATGCCCGTGACCTGGTCGCGCGGCTCGTCGGCACTTGCACTGGCAGCTGCTGAGTTTGTTTGGCTGCTATCTGGCTCTGGCTCGACGCCGTCGAGGGGGCGATAGCGGATTTCTACCGGATAGGTGCGCCCGGATACCTCAATAATTGGGGCGGGGCGGCCTTCAACCCCAAAGTGGGCGGCGAAACGTTCAGAGTCGATGGTGGCCGAGGTGATGATGACCTTCAAATCTGGACGCTGAGGCAGTAGCCGCGCTAAATAACCCAAAATAAAGTCAATATTTAGGCTGCGCTCGTGTGCCTCGTCAATAATTAGAGTGTCATAGCGGCGCAATAGCGGGTCGTTTTGAATTTCGGCCAGCAAAATACCGTCGGTCATTAATTTGATAAGCGTATGTTCACTAACTTCATCAGTGAAACGAACCTGATAACCGACTATTGATTCTTTAGAAACTTTAGTGCCCAGCTCTTGGGCAATGCGTTCAGCTACTGAGCGCGCTGCGATACGCCGGGGCTGGGTGTGTCCAATCATGGCGTTGACGCCGCGACTAAATCTAAACAGATTTTAGGGATCTGGGTGGTTTTACCGGAGCCGGTTTCACCTGCGACGATAACCACCTGGTTAGCCAAAATGGCGGCTGCGATCTCCTCCTGGCGGGCTGAGACTGGAAGCTGCGCTGGGTAGGTGATGGTGGGCACGGAAGCTGCGCGTTGGCTTAGCTGCTCGGGGGTGAAGGGGTGCGGCGCCGCCTGGTTTTTGTGTTGGCGCCGTCCGTGGTTGCGCTGGTGGCGGGCAGGACGACGGCGGGGCGCTGCGGCTGAGTTAGTTGCGTCTGGTTGGCTGGGCTGACTGGAGTGCTCGTTCATTACCCCTGCATTGTCTCGCACTTTGACCCAGCTGTGGAACCAGCTCACCGCGTAAGATAAGCACAGCCTAGTGAACTAATTAATTGTACCTATAAATGTAAATTGTTGATTAAATATTGCAAAACTAGTTGTGGGCTTGGGGTAGTAGATGTATTCTGTAATCACTCCAATGACGAGTGATGCAGTGCTGATCCACTGCTTGTTCCCAGACCTGGCCTTGCCAGGCCTATCCGCTCATTAACGTGAGCAACGCCCTTAACTGGGTTCCCTATATGCGATGAACTTTAATCAAGGAAGATGAAATGAAGTATCTGAGGATCATTGCAGCTCTAGTATTAATTTGCGGTTTAGCCTCATGTGGGAGTGGAGAAAAAGCTTCGCCGACTGCTCCTAATGATAAGGTAGCCAAAGTTTCTGCTGACGGTTTAACGCGTTACGACATGTCTAAATGGCGGCTTCCCACAGATCCATATAGAGAAGCTGATACGATTCTAATTTCGCGCGCTCGAACCGCCTATTTAGGTATTGCATGAAGTCCAAAGGATACACCTATCAAGGAAAGCCAGAACCGCCAGAGGGGCAGGCTGAGCGATACGTAAATAGTGCTGGTAGGCGTCTATTTGATGAGAAGATTGCAAGCGAAGTTGGCTACCACGTGGGTATCGTTCCTGGCTGGAATGTCTACCAATATAGCCATGATACTATTGAAAAGTATAAAACTGATCCCGGTTACCGGGACGCTAAAAATTCATGTTTTAATAAACTAATGGATCAGTATCCAGTATTGAAGACTTATGAAGAAAAATCTGAGACTGGAAATGCTCTTTTCGCATCAATTGGCGGCGCTGAGCAGGGGCTTGAAGATCCTAAAGTTAAAAAACTTGTCTCCACTTGGAAGCAATGCATGAAACCACTGGGCCTTAGTGATCTACCTGATAATCCAGTGTTAATGCCAGGACCGCAGCTCAGTCAGAAAATCGGCTTAAATCCAGGTGCTGATGCGCCACAATCTGCTATCGCGGCGTCACCTGGAACCGTGTCAGAGTATGAGCGAAAAATCGCGGTTGCAGATGCAAAGTGCCGGATCAGCTCTGGCTGGCAGCAGGCATACTATGACGCCGACTGGAACAGCGCTGATGCTTATGTCAAAAAGAATCAGAAAGAATTATCTGCTCGGCTGGGACAAATCAAGCAGGTCGAAGTCACTTGCCGTGAGATTGTGAAGAAATACTCGTAATTATTTGTGATCGAAGGGGGGTAGCTGTGGGCGCTAAACGATCTCAAGTGAAACGCTGGTTACTTGTAGTTTTAGTTGTGTTTATGGCGGTGGCGCTAGTGGGTGCAGGCTGGTTGCTGGCAAGCTACACCCAATCGCCAGCGCAGCGCGCAGCTGCCGCTGCACCTCCAACTTCAGCTCCTGTAACTGTGGAAGTTGAGCAAGGAGACCTGACAGATCAAATCACTGCCACAGGTGTTATTACCGGGGCGCAGGATTCAGCCGTTAACTTGCCTGCTACTAGCGCCGATTCGGTTGTTACCGCTGTAAACGTAAAAGCCGGTCAGCAACTTGAAAACACGCAGGTGGTGGCCTGGATTAACGATCGCCCTCTGATTGCCTATCAGGGTAGTTTTCCCGCCTACCGCGACCTGTATGAAGGTGATTCTGGCGCGGATGTGTCACAGCTGCAACGCGCCCTGGTTGCATCGGGCTATCAGCTAGCGATAACTGGAACCCTAGACGCTGACACAATCGCTGCACTAAAACATCTATACGGGCAAACCAAAGACGAATTAGCTACTACCGATACTCATCAAAACGAGTCAGACAATGCGGGTGCTAATCAAGGCGGCGGAAACTCAAACGAGGCAGGCGCATCCGAAAAACCGCAGCAAGCCAAAAAGAAGGTAGTTATAGCAAAAACTGAGATGCTGTTTATTGCGCAGCTTCCAGCTGTTGTTACCTCACTACCTAAAGTTGGTGATAGTTTAAATGGAGACAAGCCCTCCCAGCTAGGCCTATCTACAGGCGAATTTTCTGTAACCGCTGAAGTGCCGGCTGGTGTGGGCTCGGTATTGAAAACTGGCAGCGTGGCTAGCGCGGTTTATGGCTCTCAGCAGCTAAACTTAACTCTCAAAACTGCTGCGCCTAAGAAAGACGAAAAAAGCCAAGCTGAAGCAACCACTTATGCACTAACCTTTAGCGTTAAAAAGGGAAAACTTCCAAGCGATGCACGCGGTAAATCAGTGGTGTTAACTGTAGATCGACAAGCACCAATCAAAAATGCTTTACTGATTCCTCAACGCGCAATGGCGCTAGATGCTAATGGTAACGCAAATGTGCTCAAACGCCAGGCGTCCGGTTTTGTTATGGTTAAAGTAGAGCAGCTTGGGTGCGTATCTGGGCAATGCGCCATTAAATCTGACCAGCTTAAAGTTGGCGATAGTGTGCGAGTGGATCGCAAATGACGATACTAGAATTATCGCAGGTTTCTAAAACCTATAATCCGGGTGCTCCTGGTGAGGTTAAAGCACTAAAAACCGCCTCACTGCTGATTGAGCAGGGTGATTTTGTGTCTATAACCGGCCCTTCTGGGGCTGGTAAATCAACCTTGCTGAATGTTCTGGCGTTACTTGACCCTCCCACTAAGGCAAATACTTTATTGATGATCTAGACGCAACCAAGTTAAGTGATTCCCAGCTAGCAGCATTGCGGGCTCATACATTCTCTTTTGTGTTTCAAGCTTTTCACTTAATTGATGAGCGAACTGTAACTGAAAACGTGGCTTTAGGGTTGATGTACAGCGGAGATACGGCTGGATCTGGTGAGGAAACCGCGCAAATCACGGATGCGCAGCGTATTGAACAAGCCCTAAACTTTGTGGGGCTCACGCATAAGCAACACGCTAAAGCAGTGCAGCTTTCTGGTGGTGAAAGGCAAAGAGTAGCAATTGCCAGGGCTATCGTGGCCGCTAATCCGGTGCTAGTTGCTGATGAGCCCACCGGTAACCTTGACTCAGCCAATTCGCGTTCAGTGATGCGGGTACTAGATAAACTCAACCAAAGCGGCACTACCGTCATAGTTGTCACTCATGATCCAAAAGTTGCAGCTCACGCTAAAACCCGCATCGAAGTGCATGACGGCGTCGTCACCGTTCCCGAGAGCGAAAGTTTAAAGCCTCTAAAACCAGCTAAAACCACCCACGCGGCGCAAGCTAAAAACCCTAAAACCAGCAGCAAAAAAACTAGCCTAAGAGCCATACTCGCGGACGCAACCCGCACAATTACCGCTAAACCAGCTGCCAGTGGCGCGCTAATTGCCGGCGTATTACTGGCGGTAGCGTTAGCGTTAGCCACGGTAGGTATCTCTGAAGCTGCCCGCGCCCAGGTGTCACAGCTATTTGATGCGGCCCGCAACCAGCGTGTAGCCGTCTCGGTGCCAGAACCTAAACAATTAACTAAAGATGGAAGTGTTAAACAAGCCAGCACCACTACACTAATGCGCCTAAAACGTATTCCCGGAGTGGAACGTGCACAAATCTACTCAAACCACGGCAATCAAAACATTTCACTAACTAGTGACACTAAAGGCCAAAACTTTGATGTATTAGGAGCAACCGATCCTAGCGTGCCCGGGCTGGAAATCGAAGGCAAAGAATCCGCCAAAACCAGTGGCATAAAACTTGGCCCAGGCCAGGTGCTAGTAGGTCGCGGTATCGCAAATAACCTAGAGTTAGGCCCAGTTGACGCCAGCCCAGTAGTGTGGATCGCCAATAAAGCCTACGTAGTGGTGGGAGTTATAAGCGACTCAGGTTTAGACGCCAGCATCATGAACGCCGTGGTGATGCGTGAAACAGACGCCGTTGCTGTGGGGACAACCAATGCCGTCACCGCCGAAATACGTACACGCCCCGGCGCCGCCCAGCTGGTGGCGCAGCAAGCACCCATCGCCCTAGATCCTTACACCGGCGAAAACGCCCACGTGGATGCGCCTGAAGACCCTAAAACCATGCGTCAAAGCGTGGAATCCAATGTGCGCACAATGCTGGTGACATTAACCGCCGTCTCATTATTAGCTGCCGTGCTAATGCTCACTAACTCCACGGCGACAGCGGTATCGCGGCGCTCTGGAGAATTCGGTTTGCGCCGGGCAATGGGGGCCAGGCGCTGGCAAATTGCCGCATTAGTCACCGCTGAATCGGCGATAGTTGGCTTAATCGGCGGAGTCATTGGCACATTTACAGCGGTGGTAGTCATTATCTCCACAGTGCTAGTGCGCCACTGGCAGCCAGTGCTTGATCTGCGGCTTTTGCCCGTAGGAATCATTGGCGGCATGGTAGTTGGCTTAGTGGGTTGTTTACTGGCAGTGCGCCGCGCCGCAGGTGTTTCACCCGCAGATGCTTTACGCCAATAATTACCGGGCCTAAAACATCCGAAACCAGGTTTCCCCTCAAACTGTCAGCCCCTTGACACTGACAAGCCAGGCTAATTTCGGGTAACCAAACGTTGCAATGACGCCAAAAAAATGAAACATTGAATCAATGACTTCCGCACCCCAAACCCCTGAAACTGGCGCTGCGCCGTCGCGAACCCAAATTAAACACTGGCGCCGCCACCTAGCTGAAGAACGCGCAGAAGGGAAAGTCTACCGGGACCTAGCCATGCGCCGCGAAGGCGAAGAACGCGAAATTCTCCTAGGCCTAGCGGAAGCCGAAGCCCGCCACGAACGCTACTGGTATGAGCTGCTAGGCCCCCACGCCCACCCAGCCCCCAGGCAAACCCTACGCGGCGCCATCATGCCCCTACTGGCGCGACTATTTGGCTCAGTGTTCGTGCTGGCCCTAGCTCAACGCTCCGAACAACGCAACGACTATGAGATCGACGCCGACGCCTCCAGTGCCATGGCCGCAGACGAACGCATCCACTCCGAAGTTGTGCGTTCCCTAGCTGCCCGCCACCGCCAACGCCTCTCGGGCACGCTACGCCCGGCTATTTTCGGCGTTAACGACGGCCTAGTATCCAACCTGTCCCTAGTGCTAGGCGTGGGTGCCACCGGCATCAGTACCCACGCGATCCTGCTAACCGGTCTAACCGGCCTGCTAGCAGGGGCTTTAAGCATGGCGGCAGGTGAGTTCATCTCGGTGCGCTCCCAAATCGAGCTACTTGAAGCCTCCACTCCAGACCCTGGCGCGGGGGAGGTTGTGCCCGCGCTAGACGTCAATGCCAACGAACTCGCCCTGGTCTATCGCGCCCGAGGCGAAGACGAACACGAAGCCGTCGCACACGCCAAACTAGTACTCAGCGCCGCAAACATTGACCCACGCAGCGCCCGCCAAATCTCCCACATTGGCGGCGAAGCCCCCAACTATGAGGAAATCGGTACCGCCAAGCGGGCAGCACTATCCTCATTCGTGCTGTTCTCAGTCGGCGCAGTCATTCCCTGCCTGCCCTACCTGGTTGGGCTCGGCGGAATGGTTGCTGTAGCCGCCTCAGCCCTGCTGGTAGGGGCCGCGCTGTGCCTAACCGGTGGCGCCGTCGGCGTACTATCGGGCAAAGCCCCCCTACCCAGTGCCATGCGACAGCTAGCTATCGGCTATGGGGCGGCCACCATAACCTACCTGCTGGGCCTGGCTTTCGGCACCTCCGCAAGTTAAACGGTAGCCTGAAGACGATGCACGAACTACTTGAACCCAACGCCCTACCTGCCGTTTTCCGGTTCATCGACCTATCCGGGGTGATCCTAAATGGGATCCTAGGAGGGCTCATTGCCCGCCAAAAAAACTTCGACATAGTAGGTTTCGTGGTGCTGGCGCTAATGACGGCCACCGCCGGCGGTATCCTGCGCGACCTCATGATCCAAAACGGCCCGCCCTTCGCCCTGACCGACCCCTACTACATTTGGATGGCGTGTCTGGGCGCCGCCATCGCCTGGTTCTTCAAATTTGAAGGCAAGTGGTCCCACCGCTTCCTGGTGGTTGCCGACGCCATTGTGCTTGGCATCTGGTCCGCCACCGGCGCCGCCAAAGCCCTAGAAAATCATCTAGGTTTCATCCCCGCCCTGCTTTTAGGCTGCATGACGGCGGTAGGCGGCTCCATGATCCGCGACATTAGCGTAGGGCGCACCCCGGCAGTATTTGGCGGCAATCGGCTTTATGCACTGCCGGCGCTTGCGGCGGCTTTTACGCAGGCTTCATTGGTGCGGTTTGTTGATTTAAATCCGGTGTTGGCGATGTTGTTTTCAATGTGTGTGGGGGCGGGTTTCTGCCTGCTGGCTTATTGGCGTGTGTGGCAATTGCCGGTGGTGGGCAAGCAGCGTTCCCTTACTGAGCGTATCGGGGTGCTGCGGCGTCGCTAAAACCCCTTCAAACTGCCCCTGAAGTGGGATAATAGGGTGCATGGAAACGCGGGGTGAGCAGGCACATCTGCCGGTTTTCGGGGTTGGTCCGGCCTATGTGGTGGCGCTATTTACGACGACGGCGCTGGCCAGTGTGGCTGCTTTTTCTGGCTGGGATGGGCGGCTGTTAACCTAAATTGGCTGCGGCTCATATTTGTTGTAGCTGGCGTTATTGTGGCGGCACTGGCCGTGGTGATGTGGTTGGTGAGCGTGTTTGGGGCGCGAGTAACTGAAAATATAGAAAATAACCAGCTCATCACGGGTGGTATTTATGCTTGGGTGCGGCACCCAATATATGCTGCTTTTTTGTTTCTTAATGCCGGTATTTTGCTGGTGCAAGCTAATTACGTATTGTTGATTTTACCGGCTGTGTATTGGTTGGCTTTGACGGTGTTAATGAAACGCACTGAGGAGCGCTGGCTTAGGCGCCAGTTTGGCCAGCAGTACGTTGACTACGAAAGCTGCGTAAACCGAATCATGCCCTGGCCGCCGCGCTAACTGTCTCCTCGCGTTAACCGGCCAACCCAAGCGGTGCCCAGGTGTTCGAGCTGTTAGACAGCCCCGGACCTGACTACAGGCATAGATGAACCAGTGGCTGCCTGTAGCACTGCCGCTGATTCGCGGGGGGTGGCTATAGGCGTATGAAGTTGTGCTTGCGTGCCCTGGCTACAGCCAGCCGGCGGATCGGGCCAGGATGGCTGCCTCCGCGCGGGTGCGCGCGTCCATCTTCAGCATCGCCGAGGACACATGGTTGCGTACCGTCCCCTGGCTCAGCCCCAGCGAATGGGCGATGTCGGCGATCGTGCCGCCGCCCTCGACCTCGCGCAAAACGTCGGCCTCGCGGTCGGTCAGGGGCGAAGAACCCGCCGACAGGGCCTCGAGCGCCAGGCTCTGATCAATCGCGCGGCCCCCCGCGGCCACCGTGCGCACTCCGTCCGCCAAGGCCTCGACCGGCGCGTCCTTCACCATGAAACCCGTGGCCCCCGCGTCGAGCGCGCGCTGGAGGTAGCCGGGGCGCCCGAACGTCGTCACGATCAGCACACGCACGCCGGGAAACGCGCGCGGATCGCCCGCGTCGCTGTAATGCCATCCATGCGGGGCATCTCGATGTCGATGACGGCCACGTCAGCGGGAGCCTGTTCCTGCGAAGGCGTGGTGGCCGACTCGGCCAGGCGCGCCAGTTCCTTGAGGGCGTGGGCCCCGTCGGAAGCCTGTGCGACGACCTCAATGTCGCTCTCCAGGTCCAGCAGCCCCGCCAGGGCGCCGCGAATCATCGTCTGGTCGTCGGCCACGAGTACCCGTATCGACACGTCACCCTCCTGTCTGCCTGCGCTTGGGGTACCAGGCTAACTCAGGTCGCAGAATTATCACTCATGTGTGCCCGCCCTTCAGGGCGAGGCGAGTTCCCCCTCCCGGGACCGCGCAAGACCCGGGGAAAGGGAACACGGCCTCGTCGAGGGGGCGTGCAGCGGAACAATCAGGACGAGTGGGCGTCGGGTGTGGCCTCGAAGGCCAACGCGAGCGTCCATGTGGAACCCGACGCACCCCAGGTGAGCGTGCCCTCGTCGCCGACCAGCTTGGACAGGCCCACCAGGCCCGACCCGGCCCCCGCCGTCGAGGCCGCGTAGGAGGCGGAATATCCGTCGTTTGAGACGACCACGCCGGTGGGAGACAGGCAGATGCGCACCCTCGAGGGGCGTGCGTGCAGGAGCGCGTTCGTGACCCCCTCGCGGATCACGTGGGCGGCCGCAGCTGAACGAGGCCCCGATGGCGGCTCGCCCTCGTTCGTGATGTCAGCGTCGATGCGTGCGACCTCCAGAAGTGAGCGGGCCTCGTCGAGCTCCTCACCCGGGGACAGGGCCCGCGTGGCCGCCACGATGCGGCGGACATCAGCCAAGGCCTCGTTCGACTGAGCGGTGATGGCGCGGATCTGCTCGCGCGCCTCCTCTGCGCGCCCCGCGTCCAGCAGACGCCCCGCCAGCTCCGAGACCATCGTGATCCCCGTCAGCGAGTGCCCGAGGATGTCGTGCAGGTCCGTGCTCAGGCGCGCCCGCTCGGCGGCCTTCGCCCGCGCGATCGCGTCCTGGCGGCGCAGGCGCTCACGGGCCGAGCGCTCCATGCCCCAGCGCGCAAAACCTACCCAACCGCCGGGCATCACCAAGTACCAGATCATCCGCATCGGCTCCCCCTGCGCGTAGAAGGCCACGCCCGCGATTGCCACGATCGGCACGACGCCCGCGATGAGGAAGCGGCTCGGCGCCTGGAAGACCCACGCGACCAGCAGATACGAGACCATCATGAACGCAAACGGGGTGCCGATGGAGGTTGCGTATGCGAGATAGATGACCGTCGCCGCCGCCAGCGCCGCGTGGGAGAGGATGAACGGCCTCGTGAAGGAGTTGCGCGCGGGCGGGGGATTGGTCAGCCACGTCACCGAGTTCGTCACCGCTAGAGGGCGCACAACCCGATGATGCCCGCACGCTGGGCCGTATCAGTCAACTCCAGGGCGTAGGCCAGGGGGAATCCCATGAACAGCATCCACGGAATCGCCCACGCCAGGGAGATTAAGCGCTCCTTCATGGCCCTAGCCTATCGACCCGTGTCGTGCGACGCGCCCCACCAGGCGATGCCCGCCATGATGAGCGCCCAAGCGCCGATGTTGATCCACGCGGCGGTCGGCATCGGGTTGGTGCCAGCGACCGCGTAGACGGCTTTCACGGCTCCGTACAGGGGCGTGTAGGGGGCGATGTGGGAGATGAAGGGAGGCATCGCTTCCAGCGGGATGAACATGCCGGACGCGAAGCCGCCCATCACCATGACGAGCGCGGACGCACTGTAGGCGTTCTCGCCCTTGATCGTGTACCCGCAGGCCAGGCCGATGAGCGCGCCCAGAGCCGAGAGGGCGATGACGACCGCTGCGCTGGCCACCCATGCTCCCGGCGTCATCTGTGCACCGGTCGCCAGGCCGAAGCTAAAGGTGATGAGGGTGATGAACGCGCTCAGCGCCACGAGGGCGGTCAGCCGCACAACCAGGATCACCCACGGCTGGATGGGGGTCAGCCCGTACATGCGCGAGATGCCGGTCGTGCGCTCGACGGACAGCGTCGCGCCGAGCGAGCCTCCGACCAAGATGACGCCGTACGTCGTCATCATGACGATCGTTGCGCCGGCCACGTTCCCGCACCCGGTCTGGGTCGTGCGCGCGATATCGGTCATGCCGAACATCGCGTACATGAACATGGGGACCGCCAGGGCAAACGCCATGTTCCACGGGTTGAGGATATGTGAGCGGAACGTCGAGAGCCACAGCTTGCCTGCTCCCGTGAAGGCGGAGGGGATCGGTCGCGCGGCGGGTCGCGCGGGTGCGTGAGTGGTCATGATTCCTTCTTCGTGTGTCGTGTCTGCGTTTGTGGGGCGGGGGCCTTGGGACAAGGCCGGGGCCAGCTTGTCGGGGCGGGTGTTCGTTGTGCTCACTCGGCGTCCGCGTGGGAGGTGATGCGCTCGAAGACGTCCTCGAGGTCCTCGTTCTCGGCGACGACCTGCTCGGTCGGCGCGTCCAGGAGGATGCGTCCCTCGTCAATGATGACGATGCGGTCGGCGTCCTTGCGGGCCTCGGTCAGGTAGTGCGTGGCGAAGAGGAGCGTGCGGCCCTCCGCGGCCTCGGCGCGCATCGTCTCCAGAAAGCGCGGCGGGCCAGCGCGTCCATGCCGGCCGTTGGCTCGTCGAGGATCAGGAAGTCCGGGTTGCCGGCCAGCGCCAGGGCCAGGCGCACGCGCTGACGCTCGCCACCGGAGAGCTTGGCGAGGGGACGCTTGGCCAGCTTCGTGAGGTTCGTACGCTCCAGGAGCTCGTCAGTGGGGATCGGGTTGGCGTGCATCGAGGCCACCAGGTCGATCGTGTTGCGGACCTTGTCGTCGCGGGGCATCGCGCCGCTCTGGAGCATTGCCCCCACGAGGGAGCGGCGCACGGCCTCGCGCGGGCTCATGTCGTAGACACTGATCTCGCCCTGCGTGGGGGGCGGCCAAGCCCAGGACGAGGTCCAGGAACGTGCTCTTGCCCGCACCGTTGACGCCGAGGAGCGCCACGATCTCGCCGGGGTTGAGAGTCAGACTCACGCCGCGCAGGGCGTCGACGGAGCCGAAAGACTGGTGAATGTTCGTCGCCCGAAGGGCGGGCGTCGTGTTCGTGTCCATGGCTCCAGCCTGCTCGCGCGTGACTGGAGCTGGAAGTGTCCTTTGATGCAGGTGCTCCCATGACAAATGTCAGGTGGAGGGGTCTGGGTTTTTCGGACCGTTTGTTTTGAGAGGGTTGTTCTGATGAGCAGATTGTCGTGAAGCTGGAGAAGGCCGAGGCGTTGTGAGGTGAGGGCATGAGTACGGTCCAGACCTGCCGCGCCGGCACGACGCTGTGAACCACCTGATCGGCCAGGGGTTTTCTCAGCATCTTGCGCGGGCGTGTTGCTGGGCTGTCGCGGTCAGCGTATTGCCGCCCCTACAGCACCTGGTCAGGGCTAGCGTTCCTGGGCAGGTGTGGGCCACTGATTTCCAGTTCGACTCGGACTGGAAAGGGCGTGTCTTTAAGGTCTGTAACGTCATTGATGAGTTCACGCGCCAGCACCTGGCTTTGCGCGTTGAGCGGCGCATGGGAGCCGTCGACGTGATCGAAATGCGTGACCTGGCTGCCTTGGCATGTGGTGCACCCCAGGTGCTGCGTGCCGATAACGGGCCTGAATTCATCGCCGCAGCCGTGGGGCGCTGGGTCAGCGAGCACGACACGCTCCAAGCATTCATACCCCCGGGCCAGCCCTGGCTGGGCTGGAGACCTAGCTACTGCCATGGAGAATATTCAGAAAACACTTGAGTGGAATCCCGGCGCGAACCTGGATCAGGTGGCCACAGCTCTAGTCGGTCAAGGTAACGATTACCGTCAGCATCCTGGCTTGAAGGGGCTAGTACTTGACAAGAAAAACGACAAGGGAAAATGGGAATCGGTAGGAAACAACTGTAACCGTGACGACCTCTGCTGTGACGGAGACGCCATCGTTATCGCTAAAACGCTAGAAAACGGCAACGACTCCAACAGCCATCTCCTATCAGCAACATTGCGCGAGTACTACAACAATTCCAGCAAACTAGCCAACAGATTCAAGCAGATTGGCTGGAGCTTGGGGGCGAATAATTCCACTGAGGCATATCAGAAAATAAGTGAATATACCGACTTGGATAGCGCCGTTTTAGAATGGTTCCTGGCTGGATACGTCAAGGAAGAGATTAGTTTGACAGCTTGCCGAAAGCTAGCTGAATTCATCTACTGATAATTGATTTGGTCTTTTCCCTGGTGTGGCGCTTGGGTAAAAACGCTAAACCCAAACGCTACACCACCAACAACAAGAGCGCCGATGGCGGGAACGGAAAACTGGCTCAGCAGTTGAGAAAAAGAATCGCTGCGAACTAACGAGCCAACACCATCGAGTGAAAAGAGAAAAGCTGAGAGCCCGATAAAGGCTCCTGCTGAAAGTTGCAACGCACGGGCAGATTGAATACCGATGATATGCTTATTGAAAAGCAGAAGAAGAATCGTGAAACACACATACATGATTGGCATCAATAAGAAGATCACAAAAAATCTCTGATCCCGATCCTCGTACCGTTGAAAGATAAAGATGGCGGCGAAAAGCCACGCGCCGACAAAATATGCCAGAGCGGATACAAGAAACACAGATATTTTTTTGATGACCAGTCCCTTCAACTTTTCGCTACACATTTTGATACGGCAACGGCATCAGGAGTTGTATGCCCCAATAGGTTTTCATTCTACAAGAAGGGTTTTTCTGTATTGCTAAGGATAGCGCTGATCGGGGCGGATGTCGCGTGAATGCGGGCACGAGGTCTGGTGCGTTGAACCCGACAGTCACGAAAAGGCGCATGGGAGCGCCTATACCAGAGGCTCCCGAGTATCTGTCTGTGGTGTACAGCGTGGTAAGAAGCTACTGGGGGGCGGCTTGGTTATGGGGTTGTTCTGGCGGCTTTCTGGTGAATGCGCGGAGCTTTTTGATTGCTCATTCGTAGTGGCTTGATGTGGCTGTCGGCGAGGTTTTCGCGGATAGCCTCAAGCTCAGTTCCCTGATATTGAGTCCAGTTCTCTTGGTTGAGCGTTGACAGCATTCACTTCAGTCATGTCAGGATTCCCAGGTGGTATTCTAAGACGAAAGCTAGCTGATTCAGTTTCCCCAAAGGTAAAAAATAAAGCCTGCGAGAAACTAGCGAATTATATTTTTCTGACGGATCATTAGGTTCAGAAACATGGTAGGCTACCCGTTTTCGTATCGCTAAACGAATCAGGTAGCCTGCCATGAAAATAACAGCTGGGATTCCGTAAAGTCCATACAATTTAACATCCGAAGGGGAATTTGGAGCTACTGGATGCCAAATGTTATCTCCGGTTGAAAACACGCTTCCTCCAGTTGAAATCCAAAATGCCATAATGTCAGCAACCACGCCAAAGCAGTAAAGTAAAAGTGGTAGAACAAAAAAGTTTAGCCGCCAGTCTGTTACCTGGATTTTCCGGGTGATTAATAATGCGACTACAGGTACGAGAATCGGTCCAATGACTACCACAGGGAACAGCACCCACACCAGGTCGCTGAGAGAAACAATCTGGAATACCAGAACACATACGCCATAGAGCAGAGCGATTTTGACGATATCACGCATCAGCGCCCTTTCCCTCACCATACCTAGTCAGAGATAAGCCAACTTCACTATTGACTGAAAGCTCATCGATATTGGAACCGTATTTGATATCAGCCGAGTAGCTTACGCCCTGTCCAAGTCGCCCAAGATACGTCTTTCCCTTCAAATCTTTGACGTTATCCTGGCTCTCGTTAATTATTGGGATTTCCACTCTCGTCCGATACGGGGATTCCCGCTTCTCGTGATTAGGGATAAGCGTCCACTCCCTTTCTGGATCCACATCCCAAGACCCGAGAATGATCCTCCGGCTACCAGTTAAGACTGCAATAAGGCGACGAATTTTAGAACGATTCTGAACTGCAACATTCCAATATCCACGTGCTCGGTCAGCAAAGAACTCGCCAGAATTACCTCCAAACGCGGATGGCCGTCCTTCGATGTCCTTGGGGAAATCGGAACAATAATCGTTTCTGAAAGGTCTTCGTGAGCAACCTCGCCATCTTTTACATAAATGGCAGGCTCAAGAAACTTTGTTGATTTCAATCCCTGAATGTTGGTGGTGGTCGCTGAATCTTCTTCTGGAATGAAAAGTTCGCTTTGCTGCTCAGAATCAATAATTGGTTTCATGCCCATCAAGGAAGCAACGTGGATTGCAATTGCTTCTGCCATGAGAGCATCTCTCCTCGATGAAAACGGCTCAACTGTCTGACGGATAAGAGTTCCAGATGAATCTCGTAAATCTTCCGCTTGACGATTGTGCCTCTCGAATACGCGCTCCATGCTTTTCCCGATACCAATATAAATCTTCTTAGCCTTGGTGTTCTCGTAGAGATATAACCATGTTCTCTCCACCATTGCTGCACCTATCCTCAGTATCACGACTTATTTTCACTTTTAGTATCACATAACTTCTAGCAAAAGGAAGGCGGTTATGGGTATTTTCAACTTCCTTCGTGGCGGTAGCACTCGCCGCACTGAAAACCACAGCTTGCTCCTAGCTATAGTTTCTTGTTTGGGTCGACGTCGTCGGGTCGTCCGGTGACAGAACGTAGCGCGATGCAGATGACTGCCGTCTACTCATGCGTGCGTATCTTGGCTGAAGCTATTGCTGGTTTGCCGTTGCACGTCTACCAGCAAAGCAGTGATGGTGCGAAGGTGAAGGCCTTGGATTATCCGTTGTATCTGCTTCTTTATGATGAGAACCCAAAAGAAGCACCAGCGGCGGGTGCATAGCCGACACCACGGAGGCGACCTTCACCCGGCTCACTACATCGCCCTCGCACACCTCCACCTCAGCGTGGAACAGGCAGAGCTGATAGTGTTCGGGGTGCTGCTCAACCTGGTGGACTGCTAGCGCATCGAGACCGGCCGTGCCCAGCCGAAACGGGTGTGGTTTATTGATGATGTGATCCCGGCTGGAATCTAGGTATCAGTGGGTACTGTTGAGGACGCAGGTGGCTATGAGCTGGTCGATGCGCCGCACATCAATTTTCCTACCCAATTTGATTTTGAGATGACCGGCGCGTGTCCAAAGCTCTACTTCAGCATTGAAATCGATTCGTCCCGCATTCTCGGTTGACCACATGTTGATGGATGAATACGGAATCGAATAGATTTCAACCTTCTTCCCAGTCAAGCCTTGTGAATCACGTACAATAAGCCGCTTTGAAGTAAAAATAGCCGAATCTCGAAAAGTCTTGTATGCCGCGTAGGGTTGTTCTCCTTGGACGAGAAGCTGATTGACGTCCTGCGGAATGGGTACTTCTTCAAAGAAAGTCCATTCGGTGATGCCTGAAGTCTCCATGATTATTCCTCGTTGAAGCTCGTCGTTGATTCTTCCATCCCCGACTATTTCACCCCCTAAATAGTTAAGGAAGCGTAACACGCATGGCTGACTCGAGTTTTGGTTTGAAGATTGGTTTGGAGGGTGAGCGGGAGTTCAAGCGGGCGATCACGGATATCAACCGTGAGATGCGGGTGCTCGGCTCTGAGATGAAGCTCGTGGCCTCGTCGTTTGATAAGAACGACAAGTCCGCCGAATCCCTCACCGCCTGTAACCAGGTGCTGGGCAAAGAAATCGAAGCTCAAAAGTCGAAGATTGAGACTCTGCGCGCTGCGCTCGAAAATAGCGCTTCCTCGTTTGGTGAGAACGATTCGCGGACGAAGAACTGGCAGATCCAGCTCAACAATCCCAGCCAAGCCCCGTATCTCTGGGCCACAAGCACCCACCCTGGCACGCAGTAGGGGCGCGGCGTATGCGCGTGTATCCGCTGACAGGGGAGAGCAGTACTCCTCCTACCAAGCGCAGGTGGACTACTACGCCACCTACATTCAAGGCCGACCTGAGTGGGAGTGCAGAAAGTATTGCACTCTCACTCAGGGATGTTGCTGACATCAATAGACAAGATGTATGCCGCTACAAGGCTCAGAATGAGGACGATAACGGTCACTGCCGCCACGACGAATTTCTTACCACAGTTTCGGCAGAGGGTAGTGAAACCTCGGCTAAAGTCAACACCCTACACGCATTCATGAAAGCGACAACTAGCCAACACAGTAAACCAAGGCTTGTTACGAACAACATTCGGTCTACCCAGACCTCTGACACAAACTCGACCGGGTAAGGATAACGTTGAAAAATCCTGATTGGGAGATCACTAAACCAGCCGTACGACACCGGTAGCAACAGTACAAGCCCTGCCCACCAGAAAACTCTCCTGATTAACCCCTGTATATCGCCGATTGAAGTAATCAAATTCTTCATCGTTTAACTGTACCGGCAGGTATGCCGGAAAGTCGCGAGTTGGTCTCAATCAGAGGAAGCGTTAGAAGGGGTACCAGCACACTGCGTCTAGCCGTCACCTACTGCTGTAGGGGAACGCAAGTATGCTCACGTGAAGGAGGAATCGGTGGCAAAAGATGGCACGAATCGTGGCGGACGCCGGGTGTGTGCGGGTGCGAAGCCGGAACCGTTGCGTGAGACTTGGGCGTGGTTGGACGTGCGTGGTGCGCCCAGTTCGTCTCCCCACGCTTGATCGAGTCATATGCGCAGGCGTTCGCGCGTTATGTGCACTGCGAGCAGGCGATCTTGAAGTCCGGCCTGCTTAGCAAACATCCGACGACGGGCGCAGCTATCGCCAGCCCTTTTGTTGCGATGCCGTAGTCGTTTGGTAAGCAGGCGAACGTGTACTGCTACGAGATTTACGAGATCATCCGCGCCACCGCGACCCGCGACTACTCCGAGGCGACGCCCGCGGATCAGTTGATGGAACGCCTTCTTGACTAACCACCCCCGCCCCGCGGCGTACACCGTGTACGTCCTGAATTCTTGCCCGCTCACCGCCTGTGGTGTGCGGGTTCTTCTGTATTGACCCCAGTTGATTGGAGCAAGCCCTGATGACGAGTATCCGTACCTGCGAGTCCACCTGTATCGGTCACCCGGACAAGTTGTGTGACCTGATTGCTGACACGATCCTGGATGACCTCCTGTTTGAGGATCTATCGGCTCGGTGTGCGGTGGAGGTGATGGCGACCAAGGGCCGGATCATCGTGGCCGGGGAGATCACCTCCAGCGTCAAGGTCTCCATCCGGGCCGCTGTACGCCGCGCCCTGACCCGGACAGGCGGTGAGGGAGCGTTCGTGCTCACCGGCGCGGGTGATCAGGGCACGGTGTACGGGTATGCGACCGACGAGACACCCGAGTATCTGCCGCTGCCGCTGGTGATCGCCCATGAGATCTGCAAGCGCCTCGATGCTGCGCGCATGGAGGGCACCATCAGCGGTATCAGCTCGGACGGCAAATCCCAAGTCTCACTGCGCTACGAGGGAGAGCGCGCGGTGGGAGTTGCGGCTGTGGTCGTGTCTATCCAGCACACCCAACCCGGCCGCAACACGGCTGAGCCCAGCATCGACGACGTCATCCCTGTAGGGATCTGAGAGCTGGTGCTCTACAGCAGGCAACCTTGCCGTGAGACAATCGTGTCCACCAACGAGGACTCTCCTCAGTATTCTCGAGAGAATCACGTTTTCAGGTGGACACGAGGTATGCCTGTGTTGTTTGTCTAAAGATCTGAGTTGGGCTATATTAGTATTAATCGTTCAGCCCGCCTCAGAACCTCGGTTTTGGGAGTGGGCTGGATCTTTATTCAGCGGCACACGGGCGGAGACACTGGTGATGAAGCGTGACGAGCAGGCACGGCCGCTGAAACCACCGACCAGTGTGCCTGAGCAGATCGAGTTGCTGCGTTCGCGTGGCATGGCCGTCGATGACGAGCTAGCCAGTCAATGGCTCGAGGCGGTCCTGTACTACCGGCTCTCCGCTTACTGGTATCCGCTGCGCCGCGTGGATACTGAGGAGCATGTTGAGGATGGCTTCGTTCCTGGAGCTGACTTCGCTGACGTCGTGGCGTTGTACGAAGCGGACAGGAAACTACGCACTCTCATTCATGATGGGATGGAAAGGATCGAGGTCGGTCTCCGTAGCCGTCTGACCTCCCTCCTGTGCCGCGACAATGCGCTCGGCTATCAAGAGCGCAGGTTTTACCGGTCAGGTTTTGACCTCGATGGTTGGCTTCGTACTGCTCGCAGGCGTGTTGACCGAGCTGGCGCACACAACACAGCGATCGACCATTACAAGAAGCAATATGGTGGCCAGTACCCATTCTGGGTCCTGAGCGAAGTCCTCGACTTCGGCGATGTCTCCAAGCTCTATCAAGGGCTCACCTACAAGGCGCAAGCGCAGATTGCTGAGACTTTCGGCATCACGATTGACCTGGGTGCTTTGTCGAAGAATGAACGGAAGATCGTCAGGAGGAGGCATCCGCTGGCTTCCTGGTTTGAGCAACTCACCATCGTTCGTAATACGTGTGCACACCACGGCCGGCTGTGGAACAAGTCCTTTGTTCCCGCATCCACTAAGTATGTGCGAACTATCCCAGGCCTCGAATCGCTCCCGGACGGCCAGAGCGAACGCATCTACGGTGCTGTGCTGTTCATGGCGCATCTCCTGAATATCCTGTCGCCGGGGACCTCATGGCCAGTGAAGGTCAACAACCACATCGCCAACTGCTTCTTAACGCTGCCGATGGTTAAAGCCCACAGCTTGGGCATCACCTCAAACCAGACGATCCATCCGGGTAGTTGACGTAATCCGTTTGGCTTCTCAAGCCCAGTCAGCTCGCCCAGGGGCTGAAGCACCACGGTGGTGCTGGGAGCGTTGAGCTTGTTATCGATCCGGTTGAGATTGCTGCTGATCCGGTCTTTGAGCGCGGTGACAAGGGCGTCGTAGGTGCTTAGGTCGGCTTGTTCTGGCATAGGGCCCAGATCGCGCGAAAGCGGCATGCGCTCTAGTAGGGCTGTTGCTTGCTTGTAGGCGCGGCTGAAGGTCTCAAGGGCCTGGACTTTGCGGTCGTATTCGCTGTCGAAGCAAGCTTTGAGAGTTTGCTCGAAATCCGTGGGCAGGGTTTGCTGGCAGAAGGGGCAGGTGGTTCCTGCGGCCTGGGAGTAGTGGGTGTGGCCGTGGCGCACCCAGTCGGCGGCACCAAGTTTGGACACGAAGCGCGCGTACTCGCTTTTAACGCTGCTGACGATCGGTTCAGCAAGAATCGATTCATCTGGGGTGTGAACCTCGATGTCATCAAGCGGGGCGCATTGGTTTGCGCTACTGTCGTGAGCGAGCCGGTACTGCGCGATAAGCGCCTGAAGGTCATGGTCGACTGCCGTGGTCTGGGCAAGCACGTAGTCGGCGAACTTTTGTTTGCTGCCTCGTACACCGTTAAACGCGAACGGCATTTCAGAGCGAAGGTTCTGAGTGGCACTCCAGCACTGTTCTTCAAACGCTGAGCGCAGTTGTGCTAGCGGACTTCAAGGTTTGACCATTCCCAATGATCTGCCGAACAACTGCAACTACTCCGACCTGTGTAGCGACGGGGATGCGATCAAACTGGCTGCGATGCTGAAAGGATCGGGGGCCGATGACCCCAACCTTCTGTCTCGAACGCTGAGGAGCTACTACAACAATCCAGTTTCGCTACTGCAGCGATTCAAGGCGATCTCTGAGAGTGTTGGTGCAAGCGATGAAAGAACCGCAAAGGACAAGTTCTTTGCAGAAATTGATGGCCTATTGAATGGCATATACGTTGGTCTTCTCACAGACGGTTCCAATGGAGCATACGGCTACTCGGGGGTTGAGCCTGGCAGAAAAACCAAGAAGGCAGCATGTCAAGCTCTAGCTGAATTCATTTACTGAGGTTGTCATCTGCTTCGTGGCTGGGGCCACGCATAAGATACGCGGCCCCAGCCACTGCGGCATAAAGTGCCCAAGCGCCTACGAAGAAGAGCAGGTTTCCCCGCCAGTTCCCAACGGAAATCTCGTGTGTGTCAGTACTGCGATAGAACGAGTTCGTGACAGTAAGTAGTAATGCTGCTGCCCCGCTTGACAAGAGTCGTATCCACAGTGCTCTCACTCTCCGTTGCGGCCATCGTTGTGGCGGGTCAACAATCAAAAGAACCAGGCCGGTGAGAAACGTTCCGTAAAGTGGAAATACCATCAAAAGAGTGCCAGCTGCGGCGAGCCCCGTGGCGGGGATATAGAAAATCCCGAAGCAGATTCCAATCCATGTCGTGTACGTACGGATCGCATCCCTGTTCGTGAAAGTAGGCGTGGCAAATCGGGCTGAGCTCCTCATGAGCATCCGTCCTGCCATGACCGTGAAGGCAATCCAGCCGAGACCGAGAGATAGGAGCGTCTCACCCCAATGTTGAGATCCATAGTAGGTGGAAGCAACTGTATCAAAAGCGACTAACGCGATGGCCGCAACCCCTGTACCCAATACGCGGATCAGTAATGCTCGACAGAGCGGCGTCTCCCATGTTGATGGCCTATCAATGATAAAAAGTAGCAGTCCTGCTAGAGGGGTAAGCCACGATGGGGTGTTCACCGGGGCGACTCCACCGATGAAGAGCAGGGAACCGGGCACTATCGCAAAGCCGAGGATGAGTCCTACCCAATACGTGTAGGTCCGAACGAATAGTTTGAAAGACTCAACCATTTACACCCCTGTCACGGGCTCCAGCACCAAAACCATGATTATTCTACAGCGGGGAGGCAACCCGCCCATCATCAGCGAGGAGACCTGGGAACGTACCCAAGCTGAGCTCGCACGACGACGCGCGTCAGGAGGTCGGGCAGCCACCCCCACAGGAGGTACCGGCGCACTGACCCACCGGGTCTACTGCAGTCAACGTGGCAGGCGCTTTCACCGGCGAACCAAGACGCGCCGGCACGTGTCCTACAAGTTCTGGTGGTGTGAGACCGCTACCCGTGGCAAAGGCAACCCTTGCCACGCGCCCCAAGTACGAGAAACCGAACTACGCCGTGTAATCACCTGTGTGCTCGATCTGGATGAATGGGACAACGACGCTGTCCTTGAACAAGTCCGCACCATCACCATCAGCCCGCACCGACAAGCCGTCGTGGCCCTAGAGAACGGCAAGGTCCACACCATCACACTCGGGGAGGAGAACTGATGCCCACCATCACCACAATCCCAGTCAAGCCCCTATCTCTGGGCCACAAGCACCCACCCTGGCATGCAGGAAGGTCGCGGCGTATGCGCGTGTATCCACTGACAGGGGAGAGCAGTACTCCTCCTACCAAGCGCAGGTGGACTACTACACCACCTACATTCTCATGATCCAAAACGGCCCGCCCTTCGCCCTGACCGACCCCTACTACATTTGGATGGCGTGTCTGGGCGCCGCCATCGCCTGGTTCTTCAAATTTGAAGGCAAGTGGTCCCACCGCTTCCTGGTGGTTGCCGACGCCATTGTGCTTGGCATCTGGTCCGCCACCGGCGCCGCCAAAGCCCTAGAAAATCATCTAGGTTTCATCCCCGCCCTGCTTTTAGGCTGCATGACGGCGGTAGGCGGCTCCATGATCCGCGACATTAGCGTAGGGCGCACCCCGGCAGTATTTGGCGGCAATCGGCTTTATGCACTGCCGGCGCTTGCGGCTGCTTTTACGCAAGCCTCATTGGTGCGCTTTGTTGATCTAAATCCGGTGTTGGCGATGCTGTTTTCAATGTGTGTGGGGGCGGGTTTCTGCCTGCTGGCTTATTGGCGTGTGTGGCAATTGCCGGTGGTGGGTAAGCAGCGTTCCCTTACTGAGCGTATCGGGGTACTGCGGCGTCGCTAAAACCTGCCTAAAATCTGCCCTAAAATCAGCTTTCGAACAGCCCGCTTTAAAACCCGCCTAAAACAGCCCGCTTTTTAAAATCGTTATTAACCCCTTCAAACTGCCCCTGAAGTGGGATAATAGGGTGCATGGAAGCGCGGGGTGAGCAGGCACATCTGCCGGTTTTCGGGGTTGGTCCGGCCTATGTGGTGGCGCTATTTACGACGACGGCGCTGGCTTAAGCGATAGTTTTTTAGCTGGCCTGGCGACATGTCTGTTTGAGACTTCCGTTACATGTCTTCTTGGGTTTAAATGTAATTGAAGTTGTTATCCAGTGCTGTAATCAACTGCGAGATACGGAAGTCTTGCGGTTTGAGGCAAGTGTGGACAAGACACATAACAACTGCATATTTCCACTCTGATTGGGGGCTATATCGATGAAGAATGTGGTTGAGTTGCGTCAGCTGTCAAAACGGTACGACACTCCTGCCGGGCCAGTGCAGGCGCTGGATAAGCTGAGTCTGAGCGTTGCGCAGGGAGAGATTTTTGGGCTGCTTGGCCCTAACGGGGCCGGTAAAACGACGGCGATTGAGATAGCTGTGGGCCTGCGCAGAGCAGATTCTGGGACGGTTAGCATTTTTGGTAAAGATCCGGTCAGTGATAACGCCTGGGTGCGTTCCCATGTAGGGGTCCAACCCCAGGAAGTAAAAATCTTCCCCCATCAAAAAGTAGAAGAAATCCTGAGTTTTTGGGGAAGCCTCTACCCAGATTCATACCCAGTTAACGATGTTGTCCACTGGCTTGGCTTAGAAGATTTGCTATCTCGAAAAGTATCCAAGCTATCAGGTGGTCAGCATCAACGGCTAAATGTTGGCCTGGCTCTGGTTGGTAAACCCAAGGTGGTGTTCCTAGATGAACCTTCGACAGGCCTTGACGTTATTGCGCGCGAAAAACTTTGGGATGTTTTAAGGCAACTATCCTCGCAGGGTATGACCATAGTGCTGTCTACACACAATTTAGAAGAAGCTACTGCTCTGTGCGATGACGTAGGTGTGGTTAATGGTGGCAAGGTGGTAGCCCAGGGAAGTCCCCAGCGGCTTATTCGTAGTCATACTCAGGGCTCTGTGGTTAGTTGCCAGATTAACGGCGCTGATAGTGCTGTTAAAGACCAGTTGAAAGCCTTGGGAGAGGTTGTTATCCAAGGTGAGAACGTCTTGATCCGCACTAAGAGTGTCGATGAAGTACTCAAGAGACTTGCGCAAATAGGTAGTTTCACCAATTTAACTATAAAAGAGCCAAGTTTGAATGATGTGTTCAAAAACTTGGTTGGCCATGAGTTTGAAAAGCAAGCGACTACTAAGGCAGGGCAGTAGTAATGCGTGGTCACTACACACAAGATTTACTTAAACTACAAACTCGCGAGCTAGTGCGAAATGTGTCATATTTCGTGTTTGTGGCAGTGTTCCCTTTCTTCATGTCAGGAATGTTTTTAGGGATGACCTACATTATGGCCGGGAAACCGGGTGGCCCAGATTTTGGTCCGATTGTTATGCCTATGGCAATTTTCCTGGCAGTCACTGGCATCGGGCTTCAGGTAACAGCCGGACCGCTAGCAGAACTTAGAGAAGCCGGGGCGCTGCGCGTGCTGGGCACAACCCCACTGTCGCGCACAGACTTTTTATTAACTCACCTAGCTGTGCGTTTCATTATGGGGATCATCCAGATAGCGATCATTATTGCAATCGCTATTGGGTTGGATCTAGTGACAGCATCGAATGGTGTTTTAGTTTTTGCGGTGTCGCTTATTGGTTTAGCGCTTTTCTTCACTATTGGGTATCTAATCGGTGGGGTGGTTTCGTCAGGCCAGTTAGCGGCCAATCTTTCTACACTTATCCAGCTTCTTGCACTGTTCCTTAGTGGGGCTGCCATACCATTCGCAATCCTGCCAGACTCGCTGGCAGCTGTTCTCAGCAAGATACCTACCAGTCTTTTCGCTGACCTGATCTTCTGGGCGGCCGATAGCCCGCTACAACGCACTACCAACCCACTGTTAGCATTTGCGGTAGTTATTGCTGTTACTGTGGCTTTGTTTGTAGTGGCAGTGCGTGCTTTCAAGTGGGACGTTAGGAAGTAACAAATACTTCTAGTTACTTACCTGTGGTCTTGCCTTGGCTGCTACTGCAGTCAAGACAAGACCACGTTCACCAAGTATCAAACTGTTATTCAGTTTTGCGCCAACTAGTCAGTCCTATCGCAGCAAGAAATGCTGCAAAGATAAGTGTTAGGGCGATCTTCCATGTCCCGCCGGCGGGGAATGGCGAGTTAGTGTAGACAGCTACAAGCGCATCAAACCAAATTTTTAGGGGATTCCACTCAAGAATTTTTTTGATTATTGCAGGTAGCGTATCTATTGGGGCTGCCGCTCCTGAACCAAAGAATAAGACGAAAAAGACGGCTGCGGTGAGGGCGTTGATCGTGCGAGCGCCCAGAGGTAGTGTTCCAAGGAAAAATCCAACAGCGCAAAGAAAAACGACAAGTCCAATGTTTAGTAAGACAAATAGCGGTGAAGTTACCTCCGGGCGAAGTCCATGTTGAAAACCAACAATCCCGACTATTAGGCTTGACGCTGCAATAGTGAGTGTCAGCATCGCTGAGATAACGGCAATTCCAAAATTTGTGCCAGACAAAGGCAGAGCTCGATACCGTTTATCTACCTGCCGTGAACGAAGTTCAGCTAGATAGATTGGAAGCCCCATAAGGAGGAGGTTAGCGGCAACTGTTCCAACGAGTGTTGGGAACATCATGTCAATAAATTTTACTTTGGTATCAGGGATAATTTGTTCAGCGTAAGGGATACCAATGAAAATGTATATGATCAGTGGGAAAGCTAAGGAGAAGAATACGGCAACAGGTTCTCTTAATAGAAGAAGTAATTCTTGCCGGTACCATACCCAGATAATTTTCGAGCGAGAACCTCCTTTTGCATGATGCTTCATTTATCTTCAGCTCCTTGCTTCACATCTATGCCGGTTATGACTGCAAATACGTCTTCAAGACGAACTGGTCCGGTGAGGATGTCAACCGCACTATTCTGCTCATCAATTTGTGCAGCTAACTTAGTGGTATCCTCGGCGCTGCCTATTGCAACGATTGCCTTTCCGGTACGACCGTGACGTAAACCAGATTCTTCAAACAGTTTGATAATGTGCTCAGTTGGCCGAGCGACGCGTAAACGTCGGTTTCCGCCAAGACTGGAAAGAACGTCGTCGACGCTACCTTCGATGCGGATCTTTCCTTTTGCCATTACGAGCAGACGATCTGCGAACGCCTCAGCTTCTGACATGTCATGTGTGGAGGTAATAATGGCGCAGCCCTCACTAGCGAGTGAGCGCACGAAATCCCATACGATAGCGCGTCCTTCTGGATCAATCCCGGAGGTGGGTTCATCTAGAACTAGGAGAGAAGGGCGGCCTATTGCTGCGCACAGAATGTCTAGGCGGCGTCGCTGACCACCAGACAAGTTATCAACCATCGCGTCAAGATAAGTGTCGACACCAAGGGCGGTTGCCATAGCTTTCCAGTCTGCGGGGTCGGCATAAAGGCATTCAACAGAGCGGATAACTTCTTTTGTTTTGATACGTGAAGGTATGCCTGAACTTTGAAGTTGAACGCCGGTGTAAAACTTATGTTCTCCGCCTGGCACAACCGGAATGTCAGCGATGGTTGCCGAGCCTTTGCTCATTGAGCGTAAGCCAACAAGCATCTCCAGGGTTGTGGTTTTACCGGAGCCATTTGGCCCAACAAGTACAGTCGTCTGTCCTGCAAAAAGGTCAAACGACACGTCGTCAACAACATTAAGTCCGTCGTAGGTCTTTACTACATTAAGAACCGAGGCAACTTTTCTCTTAGCTGTCATTGATGATTACCTGCCCTAATACCGTCATCAGCCGTACATCTGAGCTGTAAAGATATTATATCTAAGGTATGTAATCGCCGCCACTATATTGTGTTTTTGGTTCGCGGGGTGGCTATAGGCGTATGAAGTTGTGCTTGCGCCGTGCCAAGGCTAGTGCGCCAGCCCAAAAAACCGCGCCTAGGATCAAATTGGCGAGGATAAATAGGAAGACTGTTGGGGTGTGGCCAGCTAAGCCAACTGCGGTAACTGGTAGGTTTGCGGCATAGAGGTTGACCGTGTTCTCGGCGGAGCTGACCCCTAGAAGCCAGTTTGCGCTGGGAACAGCAGAGTTAAGGGCGTGCACGCAAAGGGCTACAGCCAGGACTGTGGTAACTGAAAACAGTACCCAGGTAGACAATATGAACTGGAAACGCTCACGAATGCTTTTAACTGCATAGGTTATAAGCAGCATTAAACCCAAGCCGGTAAATACTGATACCCCGTAACCAAGCAGGTTAGCTAGCTGCAAAGTCAGATTTACTGATTGAGAATTTAGCAGCGGTGGGAGGGTGGCAATGTAGCCCAGCAGGAGATACAGCGACAGCACGCAAGTGCTTCGCACAGCTAGCTGCCACCTTGATAGCGGGGAAAGTAGCAGTAGGCGATCATCGCAAAGCCCGGTCAGGCGCAGGCTGGCATCTAGTGCGTATAGCGTTAATGCAACCTCAATCAGCATGACACCAATGCCGTATACCTGTTTAACTACTAGCTGGTCTAAGCTCAGTCGCACAATGGATAGAACCAGGATCATGGCGATCAGGGGCACCATTGTGCGCCCATATTTGACGGCAAATAGTCGATTGTCACTGGTTGCGTTCATCGGCCAGACACGCTCCTTTATAGGCTAGCTCTAAATCTCCATCACCAAGCGTGCGCAGGTTGTCTGCGCTGTCGTGGGTTAGTAGTCGCCCGTCTGATATCAGCACAATTTCGTTAAAAATGGAGTCAACACCGTTAATTAGGTGGGTGCTTAGTAGTAGAGGCGCCTCGGGGCTGCGTAGGGTGCGGATAAGCTCAAGTAGGTAGTCGCGTGCTAGGGGGTCGACGCCGGCCAAGGGCTCATCCAGCACGTAAAGTTTGGGGGCCCGGGACATGATTAAAGCCAGGTGCAGACGTTCACTCATGCCTTTGGAGAGGCTACGAACCTTACTTGAGGCAGAAAAAGCGGCTCCGGCAAGGAATTCTTCAAAAACGTCTACACGGAAATCGCTGTGGCGAGCACTAAATAGCTCTACGCATTGGCCAACGCTAAGCCAGGGGTATAGGAAAGGCTCGTCGGGCAGGTAGCTTATATCTGTGCGGTTAGGGGCTTGCAGGCTCCCTTTAAATTTAGCGATGTCGCCAACAAGCGTGCGCAGTAAGGTGGTTTTTCCTGCGCCGTTTGGCCCAAAAAGACCAACCACTCCAGCTTGGGGCTCTATGCGAAAGTCTTCTAGGTTCAGGGCTACGTGCTTGCCGTAAGCCACTTGTAACCCGTGGGCGTTAATTACAGCATCCATTAATTTCAACTCGCTTAAATTACAAAGCTGTGCAGGCGCAAGTGGCGCACAACTACCGTTAAATCAACAACTTACTGTGTTGCCCGCCACAGCGAAACTATAGCATGTGACATTCTTACTGGCGCGCTATTGATGTGTTTGCCCAGAGTTGCTGACAAGTATCGCTTAAAACTAGATTGTGGCACTAGCCTGTATTTACTCAATTCAACATATCTAAGGGGATAGGCAACGAAGATGAGTGGCGTGGCAGAGAACAAGAAGCAGCTAGAGTGGGCGGTTATTGTAGTTAGCCTGCTAGGCCTGGCTGTTGCGGCGATGTGGCTAGTGGTGGGGCTCAGCTCATTGAGTATGCAAGTTGGTTGGTGCGTCCACCTTGCACTATCTGCGCTGGCCTGGCTGCAACTTGTTCATGTAGATCGCACTTCCAAACTAAACCCGCAGGTGTGGTCACTTTTTGTGGTTGCAACTATGTGCGGGATGGTTGCCTATGTGGTGAGCCTGGTTAGAACTTCAGATCTTGTACTTGGCTCACTGTCTGGCCTTGGCTGCATTGGTGGTGGCTTGCTTATTTGGCTGCGTTAGCAGTCAAGCGTCCCGCCAAGTCGCAGCCGCTATCCCCAGCCTAACGAGGCGACAGGCCGCAGCGCTGCTAGTTGTAGCTGTTTTGGGCGTGGAACATGTCTGCGTAGAATTTGCATGATTTGAGCAGGGTTGCGTGATCGCCGCAGCCAACCACCTTGCCGCCGTCAAGCACAATGATCTTCTCGGCGTGGCAGATCGTGGTGAAACGGTGCGCCACCAGCAAGATTGTCAGTTGGTAGTCGATCGCAGTCAGCGCCTCAAACATGGCTTTTTCTGAAACCGCATCAACAGAGGCGGTGGGTTCATCCAGCACCAACAGGCCAGGCTTCTTATATAAGGCTCGCGCGGTTGCCAGGCGCTGCCATTGCCCAATAGACAGCTGCTGGCCGCCGTCGAAACGTCTGCCAAGAATCGTGTCAAAACCTTGCGGTAGCTCCTCCTTTAAATAGTTCAAGGCCACCATGTTTAGTGCGGCGGTAGCTGCCTGACTGTCGTCGTCAGTAAAACCCTTACCAGCGCCGAAAGTAATATTGTCCCCCAAAGAACGCTCAAATTTAGCGAAGTCTTGGAAAAGTGCAGAAAAGCGCTTATATAAAGCTTCGCGACTGTAATCAGCAATATCTGTGTCGTTGATTAAAATACTGCCGCTTGTGGGCTCGTAGAAGCGTAGTAAGAGCTTACAAATTGTGGTTTTACCTGAGCCGTTTAGACCCACTAGGGCGCTGGTGGCGCCGGCGTCGATCTTAAAAGACACTCCGTCAAGCACTTTAGCTTGCGTGCCCGGATAGGTGAAGCTTACGTTTTTAAATTCTATCTCGACGGCGTCGCTTGCGTTTTGTGGAAGTTTCGAGTCTTCCAGGGTTAGCTGGCCAGAGGTTATTTGTGCGGGCTGCATTTCCATTACGGCAACCCAGTTAGATACGTAAAGCAGGTTATGGTAAATGCCAGTAATACCAATGAAGGTGGCCAAAACTAAGCCATTCATCTGCCCCATAGCGGAGATGAAACCGGCAAGTTCGCCAACCTTGCCATCTTGCACAGCAACAATTGAGGCGAAAACTATAGAAGCCACGTTAGCAAAAACTGAAATCAGCCCAAGTGTGCCAGATTTGGTTAGGTTGTAGCGGGCTAGCAAGTAATCCTGTTTAAGGAAACCCTTTCGGATGCTGGTGTAGCGGCTTTCAAACAGCTGCGCCAGGGAGAAAACCCCAATCTCTTTGCGGATAGAATCTGAGGTTAGCAGCTCCCTGAAATAGGTTGCCAGACGCAGCTGTGGGGCGCGCGCAAAATCAATCTCATAAGCTTTGTTTTGTAACTGGAATGTGGCTATAGCTGCGGGAATAGGTGCAATTAAAAGCGCTACCGCAATCCACAGGTTCCAGGTGGCAATAACGGCAATAATGCTGACAATCGAAATAGCTCCCTGAATGCCAGAGCGAGCAGAATCAAATAACTCAAATATGTGCTGGCCGGTGGTTGAATCTACCCGCTGGATAGAATCATAGGTGTGAGCACATTCAAAATCTTGCACCTCAAGTGAGCTTAGCTTGCGCACCACCGTAATATCGGTGTCGTAGGAAAGCTTTAAGGTCAGGCGGTCTCCCACATATTTAATTAAGTTTTCTAAAACATAAGCGCCAATAAAAGCCAAACTTAGCTGGGTTAGCGCCCACAAAGCAGCCTGGTTCAGCCCGCTACTAAGATCGGCAATATTGGCAACCAGGGAGCCGATAGCTGCCACCTGCACTGCTGGAAGTACGCCGCGCACCAGCGTCATCACAATGATTGCCAACAGTGAGTAGCGGCCAGTGTCCTTCAAAACAGCTATGGCTCGTTGCAGAGATAAGCCGAGGGGAGCCGGCGGTTTCTTAACTAAGAGCGGTAACTCATCCATAGACTTGCCAGTGGTGTCGTCGTCGTCATTCAACGCTAGCTCCCCTCATTGGATGGTGTCTTAATGACAATCCTATATGATTGCGCTCACACTAGAGAAGGGTTTGTGGGAGCTATGGGTCGACTAGCTAGCAATGCAAGCTATTACTGGTTTTGTTAGTGTTTGTAAGGTTTTTGGTTAGCCACTTGCGTCCCGCTGGTCACAACTTTATGTGAAAAGGGCCATGAATGGCGCCGTCGGCAAAAATACTGTCATTTGCTCAAAAAAGCTCTCGTGGCAGCCGAATGTGAACAAAGCAGAGCCGTACTAGGGCCGTAAAAAATCAGGGAAAAAGCGGTAAAAACCTTTATCGCCGAAATGGAGCGGGTTCGATTCTCGTCACCCGCTCCAAAAGGACGTCACTCTGGATACAAAGGTTTCCGGCACGGCCGGGAACTATCCAGGGTGGCGTTTTCGCTGTTCTGTGGCGGTTTTGGGGTGTTGAAGCCGGGTGTGTGGTGCCGTGGAGGAGCCTCTGACGGCGGCTGATCGGAGCCTCGGAGGGGTGACTCAGGGGCTCGCTCGGTGCGTCGAGGCAGAAAGCGTCAAAAAGTATGGCCTTGCGTCAAAAGGTTCAGCTCCGCGTCAAAAAGTACGGCCTCGTGCTCTCACAGATCAACCAGAAAACGGCAAGGTCCCAAGGAAGTTCCGGAGACCGAGTTTGAAAAACCGGGTCATGTTGGATTTGGGCCAAGCGTGTGCTGAGGTAGTACTTCACCCTTGCTGGATCATGGTTTGCATTAGCTATATTTTGTATGTTATTATTACCTGTTTATCCAAATAGGTAGGCTTACCTCAATCTCGAAGGAGCGTAATTAGGCTAAATCATAGTCAGATCTGAACATTCTGAAAGTTGCCCCCTGCTAATCTTGCATTCAGCTAAGCCTTGTTGTATCATAGCGGCGCGCGTAACTTTCTGTTACCCGGATATGTCCAGATTCTGAGAGCTTGGTGAAGTCGTGGTCACCGTTGACCTTGACACCCGTGTTGAAGTGGTTGAGTAAACTGTTCGTCCTCAAATCACCTCGAAGTTCCTGTGCACCCCTGGGTGCCCGACCGGCGGCATTGCACGCTTCACTATCCAGTGTACTAACGACTATCCAGTGTACTAACGGCTACAGCATCTCTATTGGCTGCAAGTGGTTAGTAGCTTTGTCGCAACAGTCGGCCCTGGAGGTAAAGCATCCTAGGCTTTACCTCCAGGGCCGTTTTCTTTGAAAGGTAGGCCATGCCAGCTATATCGGTAACTGATTTGTCGGTTGGGTACAAGAATTCCCCAGTAGTGAGCGGCATTAACTTGCAGCTAAATACTGGCAGGATAATCTGCCTCCTTGGACCAAATGGAGCAGGTAAAACCACCTTAATGAAAACGCTCCTTGGTCGGATAAACCAGTAAGTGGCCACATTAGATACGATCAGACAGACATTAGCGAAATGTCAGCTGCAATCGACCATCCAAGCTACTTTCCGTATCTGAGTGGTAAACAAAATGTACAGGTCGTCGCGGCATTCTGGGGTCTGGATGTTGATCCTGAGTCGGCCTTGGATAGTGTGGGCATCGTCCACGCTGCCCACGGGCGGAAAGCCAAGGACTACTCGACCGGCATGAAGGAACGGCTGGAGCTTTGTCTTGCTTTATTATCTAGACCAAAATTTTTGTTCCTTGATGAGCCACAGAATGGTTTGGATCCAGATGGCATGATCTCCTTGTCTGCGACGCTTCGTCGTTATCGGGACGAAGGGAACTGCGTTGTAATATCAACGCATCTCCTCCATGAGATTCAAGGCGTCCCGGATGAGTGTGTCGTAGTTCGTAACGGCAAGGCTTTGCATATCCCCGACCTCAACGGCGTGAATCTCGCGGACCTATATCACCGGCGGTAGGGCCATGCCAATCACTTCAGCTATCCGTGCTTTGCTTACTTACTATTGGAGTATCTGGTATTTTCTCGCGGCTATCTTGGGCTCAATGGCGTCGCTCTTCCTCGGCGCATGGATTTCAAGTGAGGCAAGCGGAACTCCAATAACAGGGGGATACAGCTTCTTCTTTACTGGAACGCAGCCACTGATTTCCCTCGCATTACTCTTTATCCTTGATGATAGGGTTTCCAAGGTCCACTACGGGGGTTTGCCTCGGCAGGTATACATTGCTTGGTTGCCTAGCGTCCTGCGCACTATCTGTCGAACGCTTTTAATAATTCTTGTGAACCTGCTTAGTGTGCTGTTATTCGATCTAACAATGGTTTTGTCTGGTTCGAAGATGCACTCTGGGCTAGCGACCCTGCTTTGCTTCCTTACCTTCCAAAGTATACTAATTGCTCTGATCTACTCGACATTAGAAAGTCTCTCAAGACCTCCAGCTGCCGCGGTAATTTCAGGTGTTCTTCTGTACTTCTGGATAGTGCTACCTGGTAACCTAGCTGACAATGCTACCCCATACATATCAAACGCCGTCCACTTGGTAGGGCTGAATCTCAATGGTACCGCAATCTCGTTCGTAGATATCCAGGAGCAATCAAATTTCGGTTTCTCTGCGCTTATCCCGGTAGCAATCCTAATTATTATCTATGTTCTTGTGGCTAGGTTTCGAAGTAAAGGAGCAGTAAGAAAATGAAGTTTTTGTGTTCTATCGAGCGCATCGCAATCATTCGTGGGGTTACGATCGCTTATATCGGTGTACTAGTTCTTCCGCTGCTGTTTCTCCGTTATGGAAATACCATTGCCGTAGCGCAATCCGCGTTACTCATCGCGCTCCCAATTGCCACGGCAGGTCTAGCTTTGTCGCATGCCAAGGTCCCTGCCTCGTATGTCTCGTTTAGTATTCACGATAAAGTTCTGCTCCGGTTCATTGCTAAATCGCTGCTTCTCGCACAAGTAGTTAACCTTTGTTTGAGTCTGCTTTATGTCTCTATGATTGGCGAGCTTGTTAATGAGCGACTGTCGAGTCATACTGCTTTAGTACTTGTTTTCTCTTCGGTTGTGCTGACTCTGGCCTGTTTTGCGCTTCGGCTTTGGACTACTTCATTAGTTTCATGGATTGTTATCATCTTTTTTGTGGTGGCAGGTCTTCCGATTAGCACAGGTGATTTTGCAAACTCACCGGTCTTGTTTGCTGTCGTTCCCACGACTTGGGTTTCAAAAGGTGCCACCTTTGGCTATATATTTTCTACCGGGATTCTGTTGGCTGCGATAAGTTCGGGGTTTTTACTGAGGTCGGTGAAACGTGCATAGTTATACTTTACTTGGAAAACCGTATGTGAGGATAGCTGCACTTCCAACGGATAGGTTTCCAGGCTCTTCATAATTGGGGGTGTCGTTGGGGTCTGAATCCTCCTGTTTCGAGGAGTGCTCGGGTGATGTAGTTGGTGAGGTTTCGCAAGTCCGAGTGCGGATCTGCGTAGGTGTTCGAGGCGTCCGTTGATGGCTTCGGTGGGACCGCCTGTGGTGTGGGGGTGGTCGAAGTAGGCCAGGGGTGTCCCCGGCTCGGCGTTTGAGTGTCCTGCCCAGCGTGATGAGCTCGGTCAGGCTCCTCGGTACGCGCGTGGAGGTCAGCGTGTTGATTTCGGCCTGCATCAGGGCCTTGCCCGCACTCGTGTCGGGCGCGCGGTAGGCATCGGGTGATGTTCTGGTAGACGCTCCAGGTGACCTCGAGGGCGACGTGCTCGTCGCCGGAAAACAGGTCGAGTATCTGGTACTGCTGGCTAGGGTGAGTAGGCAGGATCTGGTGTGGAGCATACGGCGGGCCTTGTACAGGGGATCTGTGGCGCGCCCGCGCCGATGGTGAAGTTCTTGCTGGATACGTCTGCGGCACTCATCGAGAGCATCCCCGGCCAGGTGCACGACGTGGAAGGGATCCATGACCGCCCTCGCGCCGGGGAGTTCTTCGGCAGCGGTGCTCTTGAACCCGGTGAATCCATCCATAGCGACGATCTCAATGCGCTCACGCCACGTGTCGGGCCGGGAGGCCAGCCAGGTTGTGAAGACCTGCTTGGAGCGGCCCGGGACCATGTCCAAGAGCCGGGAGGGACCACTGCGATCATGGACGGGCGTCACATCCAAGATGACGGTGACGTATTTGTCGCCGTAGGGGGTGTGGCGCCACACGTGTTCATCCACGCCAATGACGCGCACGCCTTCAAACCGGGTCGGGTCGTTGATCAGTGAGCGCTCTCCTTCGGCCAGGACAGCAGTGTTAGCGGCTCTTCCAGGACACGCCCAAGGCCTGGGCGACGCGCGCCACTGTCACATGATGAACAACCACGCCCGTCAGTGCCCAGCGCACCGCCACGTGCGAGAGCTTGGCGCGCGGATCGGCCGCTTGGCTCATGTCTTGGCGCCACACATGAGCGCACTGTGGGCAGCGGTAGCGGCGCACGCTCACGTGCAAGATCGTGGGGCGCCACCCGTAAGGCTCGTGCGCGGGGCGCCTGATCACCGTGTCACGTGACTGGCCCTGGCATCCGCAGCGTCGGCACCACCGGTCCTCACCAGTAATACGGCAAGCCAATACTGCATGGTCTGGCCAAATGCGCTGGCCCGTCACCTCCAACCCCAGGCCATCCAGGCGAGCGAACGCGCTCAGGTCGGGGCGATCAAAGGTAGTATTGGACATGTCGAGGTCTTTCAGGTGGACGGTGTAGGAACCTCCATCATCGGAAGGCCTCGACCCCTACCAGGCCACGACACGCCCAACGCCGTCTACAACACCTACACCCTCAAATGCGAAGAGCCGTAAAAGCTTACAAATTGTGGTTTTACCCGAGCCGTTTAGACCCACTAGGGCGCTGGTGGCGCCGGCGTCGAAGAAGGTGAACCGATCAGCGAGTGACTTCTTGAGCCCTGCGTAGGTGGCTGGGTCGGTGACCGGACTGATGAGCAGGTAGACGTGGAAGCGGGGCCTGGCTGGTGTTCCGTGCTTGGACTTGCCGTCGTTGCGGGACGTGGCCGTCATGAACTCCACATCCGCCAGCAGGTCTGCCAGTCCCTGCGGGGTCACCCACTCGTTGGGGTTCTCGGTGTGGTCGTTGTCGATGTCCATCATGAGACAGTTCGGGGCGACAAAGCCGTGGGTGGAGCGCTGGCCACCCTGGTATTCGGCAGCGACATGGTCAAAACGGGCTGCCGCTTCCAGGTCGGTGTCGTCTATGAACTGTGGGAAGAGCAGGTGGGGTGCGATGGGGATGCGACGGCGCGTGATCGCTGCGGCGCACATGCGGCGGGCTAGGCGAGTGTTGGCCTCGATATTCCCGGCGAACGGGATGCGGATGTATGCCAGGGGTTGGTATCCGAACTGTGCACGCTGCTCACGCTTGAGGACCTCGTAGACGGTCAGGTCCGCGCACCTCGAGACATTCAGGCGAGGGATGCTCGAGTCGGTGGGGTTCACTGGGCCACCTCGCGCTCAATCAGGGGCAGCAGACCTCGCTCGTGCTTGAGTAGGGCGTAGATGAAGAGGCGGCCTTTCTGGGCCACTTGGTGTGCATCCAGACGTGTCCGGTGCCTGTGGTTCCGGTTTCGGATTTGGTGTAGCCCTGCTCGGCATGCTTGGTGTAGAGCAGCCACTGCCCGGAGAGCTTGAACTGGACACCGAGTTCGGCAAGAAGCGCGTCAGTTGGCGTGCGCTCATCCCGTAGTCCTTGGCGATACGACTGATAGCGACCGCGCCAGTCGCGGCAAGCACCTGGTCGTAGTAGGCCAGCTTGGGGCGGGCCTCGGCGAGTTCCTGCTCAGCGCAGCGACGAGCCAGGCGCTCATCTCGCAGGTGCGTGAGCGCCTTCTCCAGCAGGTCATCGTCATCGAGCAGTCGGTCTGTGGCGTACATGCTGTGGCGTCGGATCGACGGAAGGACCTCATTGACGACTCACGAGGTGAATGCTTTCGCGGCAGGTAAATGCGAGGAGAAGATCAGCTGATACAGGTCGCCTTCGGTGATGAAGACAGCCTCCTGCTCACGTCCCATGCTGTCGGAGATGGGGTACCGTTTCGTTACCCCATCGCAGTGATCCTTGATCGCCTTGTTCGTGTTGCTGTAGCCCAGTGCGGTGGCGGCATCCTTTGCGCAGATGTAGATGGTCTCGCCGTCGACGATGGTGCGCAGGTTGCCGAAGACCGGGTGCGTGAACAGGGTCAGATCGGTGCTCATGTCGAGTCGCCTTCCTCAGAGGCGTCCAGGCGATGCACCGTGCAGCGCACTCGTCCTCTCAGGTGCTAGGCGGCGAGAGATATCGGTTGATAACCCCTCAGTGTGAGACTCTGTGGTGCTCATGGCGTATGTGCCTTTCTGAGCGGCCTGGGGTGGCAGCCTGGTGCTGACGTTTCAGAGCCCAGAGCGTCCCGATCTCGTTACTGGCAGCGGACGCGGGAGTGTCCCTGTTCTGCTCACCCATGCGTGCTCGGGACAGGGCGAAACCGGACACGGGGCAGACAGCGCTTGTGGGGTCTACTCGCTTGTCCGTTCGCAGGCGTGGGTGAGAGCGGGAAGGAACTGAGGTGACGTCCCCGAGGTGCAGAGCGGGAGCGGGGCGCATGACGAGCAGACAAATGCGGTAATTTCGCTAGTAACAAGACCGGTTCCGCTACCCATCCCGGTGGGAATCCAGGGCTGGTCCTTTTCTCACCTGCAAGTGCGGTGACTGTTCAGCCCGCTGCCCTTGGAGCAGACAGACCGGATTCAGCACCGGCTGGCATGGATCTGTGCTAACATGGATGCCAATAGGACTCCCCGCACCTCTCCTTCGGATGTGTCCCAGGGGAGACGTTTTATCTGGGGTGATGAATGGACCTGAAGCCTTCGACAACGATTGACGAACAACTCGTTCTCATCGAGGGCAAAGGCTCCACATCAACGACATGCAGGCGGCACGAGGTTTTCTCCGTCGTACAGGCTATTACCGTCTACGCGCCTACTTCCTGCCTTTCAAAACACGCACCGGCTATCGCCCGGTATCCTTCGACCAGATCATGCGCCTATACGATTTCGACAGCCAACTGCGGGTATGGCTGTTCGACGTCATAGGCGAAATCGAAAGCGCCCTCAAGGCTGACATCGGCTCATATCTAGCCTGCGCATATGGAAGTCAGTGCTACCTGGGAGGCTCCCACTTTCGATTCACGCCACAAGCACGATGCGTATCTGCGGCGCATCGACCGGGTGATTCATGACAACCGAAACGCGCCCGTCGTCAAGCACCATCTCGACAAATACGAAGGACGCTTCCCGATCTGGGTGATCATGGAGTTTTTCTCCACGGGCATGCTCTCGTTTACCTATGCCGATCTCAAACGAGGCGACCGCAAGGCGATAGCGAAGATGTACGGCACCGGTGACCAACAGCTGTTGTCTTGGTTGCGCGCGTTCACGGAGCTGCGCAACAAGTGCGCCCACTACACTCGCCTGTATTTCTGGCGTTTCACCACAATTCCCCGGCCTGATACACGCATGCGCCACCCAGCGGATCGCAGCTTGTTTTCCCAAATCTACATGCTCAAATTCCTGCACCCGGATCAAGACCGGTGGCAGGAGCGCGTGGCGCGCCTCGGCAATATTTCGCACAATACGCAGACTCGATTGACCTCTCCCACATGGGATTCCTCACCAACTGGCGTGACATGCTCGAAGCCTAGCGGCATGCACAAAACTTCAGCTTCGCGTACTCATTAATCCTTCATGTAGAAGGCGCACTCGTATCCGTCAGCATCCAGCGGCAAGCCGTCCACCAAGGGTTTGAACTCGGACTCATCGAGCCCCATGCGTAGTGCACCCATGGCTTTGAGGGCTCCGACCGAGCCGCCGTATCCGCAGTCCAGGACCGTGATTTTCCCTTTCTGGCGCAGCTCCGCGTTGGTCCTGTGCTTCTCGACTGGGACACCGAACATCCTGCTCGCAGTCTGGCAGTAGAGGTCTTTGCCCTAACGGAAGGCCTGGAGGGTGACTTCTTCGCCGGCGAGCCACGCGAGGAACGCGGCAAGGCAGCGCTTACGGAACTTTTTGAGACCGTACGAAGCGGCTCCACACCGATCATTGTGGAGAAGGTCGTCGAAGAGATTGACAACGTCGTCAGGCAGGTGCGCTTCGACGGCTGGCAGTCTACGAGCGAGGGGGACCGAGAGGTTCGCCGCCAACTGCGATTGATACTGGTTGTCAAGTTCAAGATCAAGTCCACTGACGTTTTCGACAAGGCCCACGAATACATCCGTGAGTACTACTAATCAACGAAGGTGAACCTTTGGACGCTTGCTCGATACTTTTTGATGCAGGCCCCATACTCTTTGACGCTTCCGGCTTCAACCCGCGAATCCACCAACCGGGAGGACGCTCCGCAGCCCGAATCAGCCACCGCCAGGAGCCTCTCCGCAGCGCCACGCACCCAGCCCCAACGCCCCGAAAACCGCCCCAGAACAGCGAAAACGCCACTTCGGACACTTCCCGGGAAACCCGGAAATCTTTGTATCCAGAGTGACGTTCTATTAGAGCGGGTGACGGGAATCGAACCCGCGCTGTCAGCTTGGGAAGCTGAAGTTCTACCATTGAACTACACCCGCGCAGTCATTGCTTGAATGACCATGCACTACTATAACGCATGCAGGTCTCAATAAACCAATATTCACTAGGAGGACATATGACTGCCCCCCAGATGCCCATGTTCAACGGCCAGCCCAAGAATGACTTCATCATGATCCTGATTGCCACTCCGGACCAGATGTATGGCCACGACGCTAACGGCGTTCCGCTAGTTTCCTGAATTTTGCTAGCTTCCTGAAAGCGGCTTCTTTAGGGGTACTGCCTTAGAGGTGCAGCCTCTCGTTCACGGCGCCAGTTCTGCCACTAACGGTTTAAATAGTTATGCATTACAAGATGTATGACTGGCTGACCGGGTAGACTGGCGCTGTGCTGTTATCTGATCGCGACATAGCCTCCCAGATTGACTCTGGCCGCGTGGCTCTTGAGCCTTACGATCCGGAGCTCATCCAGCCTGCCAGTATTGATGTGCGCCTGGACCGTTGGTTTCGCCTGTTCGATAACCACCGCTACGCCGTCATTGACCCCGCCCATGAGCAGAAGAATCTGACGCGACTGGTGGATGTGTCGCCAGATGAGCCTTTCGTGCTGCACCCCGGTGAGTTCGTGCTGGGCTCCACCTATGAGCGCGTGACGTTGCCCGACGACGTAGCCGCGCGCCTGGAGGGTAAATCTTCGCTGGGACGTTTGGGGCTACTGACCCACTCCACGGCTGGCTTCATTGACCCCGGTTTTAGTGGTCACGTCACCTTGGAGCTATCTAACACCGCCACTATGCCGATTCTGCTTTATCCGGGGATGAAGATCGGGCAGCTATGTTTCTTCCAGCTGTCCTCCCCGGCGCGTGCACCTTATGGCCAGGGCGCTAGTGGTTCGCGCTATCAGGGTCAGCGTGGCCCCACGGCGTCGCGCTCCTACCAGGGCTTTAGCTGTATCGATATTCCTGCTGATCCGGTTTTGTCTGCCCAGGTAGAGGCCGAGAAACTATAACTTAGAGGAACTTTAAATATGACCGATGCTGCCGACCTTTCTGTCTCCTTACCCCTGGCCACGCAGCAGCTGGCCACGGTGGACACTTTCCCCAGGGCGCTGGCAGATGACTACCACCTCCTGCTACTAGCCGACGACGTAAATGCTGATGAGGTTGAGGCCCTGGCATTATCGTTAGACCCGTCAGCTGCGTGGATTGGGGCCGGGCGTCTACAGATTGTGGCCGGCGCGGTTTTGCTAGGACCCTGGTGGATTGGTGACGAAGAACGCGCTGACCTGGGGCTGCCGGCTTGGGTTAGCCAGGTGATGGTGCTTTCGGTGCCGCGTCAGCGCGCCTATTTGGAGCCGGCTTTGGCGGCTACTGACCCGCTTTTGTCTCTATTTAGCGACGGCGGCCCTACCGGTCTTGAAGCTGCGGCGCTACACGCTTTGCGTCCTATTGCACGCCGCCTAGCTGGCGCTATCCGAGTGGTAGACACTGGCCAGATTTTCACCCCAGATCCGCACGCCTATATTGGCGCCAGCCTGTACTCGCCGATTTGGCTGACCCCTGACGCTGTCCAGGTGGTGCTTGATGATGTTACTTCTGACCAGCGTGACGGTTTTGAAGTAGCTAACCGTCAGCTTTTTGAAAGCCAGGAAATCCCCCGTATCACTGGGGAAATGAACTTCAATATCCGCCAGCTTGAAGAGCTGGAAGCGCGTCTGGGCCCACATGCTATTGAGGAGGCGCGTCGCCGCGCTGCTGAGGCTGCCGCCCTGCCGCCTTCAGTGCCGCGCGCTGAAGTGGACCACTATTCATTGTTCTTACCAGTTTCTCAGGCTCACCCGGGTTGGGGCCAGATCCAGGTGTATGTGGCTGGAGCCCGTGACCTGCCGGTAGCTTTGCTTGGTGAAGAGTGGGCTAATGACGGCGTCATCCGCTATGACATGCGCTGGCAGCCGCGCAAGATGGCCGACGCTTTCAGTGAAAACCTGCCCCGCGTGCGTCGTCGTGAACGCACCGCAGCTGCCGCCATGATTGATTCCATTGCCGCCAAACTGGTTGAAGCCGCAGGTGGCACCGTGGTTGATGACTCCGGCTTTATTGTCACCATTGGTCAGCTGCTAGAGGTGGGCGACGCCGGCTCAGCCCCCAGCGCCTAACTAGCGCTTACCTGGTCCGGGCGCGCAAACTGGCTTATCCGGCGGGCGCGCCTGGGCTTTGGGCTGGCTGGGGCGGGCCTTGGGCTTTGGGCTGGCTTAGCTTTGGGCTGGCGCGACTAAAGCGTGTGCAAAACCTGTTAGCGCCCAACTCGCGCTTGCAAGGCGCGCACCACCTGGTTGCTTTCGCACCGAGGTACTTGCTGCCACAGCTGCACGGCCTTTGCTAGCTGCTCACCCCAGGGGATGCCGTGGGGGAAAAGCTCATATTCGCTAGCAATCACGCCCAAATAGTGGCTTAACAGTTGGGCGCAGGCGGCGGCGTCGTCGATAGCGCGGTGGTGACTGGCCAGCTCAATCCCGCACACCTGACAACAACGCACCAGTGAGCGAGACGGCGTATCAATAAACGAGCGTGCCCAGTTCATAGTGCACACCTGCGGAATTTTGCGCGGCAACGCCGCCGCTCCCAGCTCCAGGCGCAAGGCGGGCAGCAAAAAACTGGCGTCAAAGCGAATATTGTGGGCCACCAGCACTCGCCCACGTAGCAGCTCGACCAGGGCCGGGGCTAAAGTGCCCAGCTCAGGGGCATCGGTGAGATCGTCGGGAGTGATGCCGTGAATGTGGGTGGGGCCCGGGTGACGGTGCGGGTTGACCAGGGAGTCCCAGCGCAGCTGCTCACGCCCGCGTGGGTCGAGCAGCACCACGCCCACCTCAATAATTGCCTCGTCTTGCGGCTCTAACCCGGTGGTTTCTAAATCGACGACGGCGTAGCCCAAGCTGCACGGATCCGCTTGGTGACCCAGCCCGCACGTATCGGCTTGGCGCTGGTAGGCCCTAATGCGCTGATACAGGTCCAGGCCCTCTTGCGGGCTGCCTTGCCAGGCAGGACCGTCTTGCGGCTGGGCTTGTGAGGTGCCGGTTTGCGCTCTGCTCATAGGGCGGCGATCTGCTGGTTTAGCAGCGGCCATAGCCGCTTGTGAATCTGGGAGAAAGGCTTAGCCCCCAAAAAAGCGGCGCTGCGCCCAGTGGCTGGGTCAACCCAAATAAAGGAGCCAGCCTGGCCAAAGTGCCCAAAGGTTTGCATCGACTGGGCACTACTAAGCCAGTGCGGCTGCTTAGCGCCATAAACCTCAAAACCCAGCGCAAAATCGCAAGGGTTTTGCTTGCCATAGCCGGGCAACACCCCAGATAGACCCGGGAAGGCCACGCTAGTAAACAGCTTGGCGGTATCCGCGCTAACCAGGGTGGGGGCTGCCAGCTCGCGCGTGAAAGCAGCCAAATCAACTGCATTACCCATCCCAGAGTGGGCCGGCGAGCCTGGAATCAAAATACTGGCCAGGCCCAGCGGCTCCAGCACGCTTAGCTCCACCCACCGATCTAGCTGGTAGCCGGTAGCCTGCTCCAGCGCCTGCCCCAGTAGCTCAATGCCGCGATTGGAATAGATGCGTTTAGTGCCCGGCGCGGCTAAAACACTGTCATCATTAGGGGCCACGCCGCTGGCGTGGGCGAGCAGGTGACGCACGGTTGCCCCGGGCAGGTGCGGGCCCACTAGGGCATCTAAATCAAGCAGGGCCCGTTCATAGGCCACCGCAGCTGACCAGGCCACCAACGGTTTAGTAACTGAGGCGAAAGCAAAATCGCTCTCTACCTGACCGGCCTGGGCCAGTACTTGACCACCCTGGCTGACCACCAGCGCCGTCGGAAAATCAAAGTCAGCCACCTCGCTAAGCACTTAGCGAGGTGGCGGGGCTGGGCGAGGCGGCGGGGCTGGGCGAGGTGGCGGGGCTGGGCGAGGCGGCAGGACTAGGGGAGACAGCGGCGCTAGGGGATATTGCAGAGTTAGGGGAGGCAGCGTTAGAAGCTACAGAAGAAAACGGCATCAGTTAGTGTCCAAATCAAAATCCACGATTACCGGCACGTGATCAGAAGCGCCTTTACCTTTACGCTCGTCACGATCAATAACCACGCTAGTGGCCAGCTGCGCCAAAGCCGGAGAGGCCAGCATAAAGTCAATACGCATCCCCTTATTCTTGGGGAAAGCTAGGCCCTTATAGTCCCAATAGGTGTAGCCCTGGGCCAGGGGACGGGTGATTTCAACCAGCCCGGCCTGCTCCAGGGAGGCAAAAGCAGCGCGTTCAGGGGCTGAAACATGGGTTTTGCCTTCCCAAGCGGCAATATCCCACACGTCAGTGTCCAGCGGCGCCACATTCCAGTCGCCCACAAAAATGGTTTTTTGCTCAGGAGCCTGGGCTAAACTTTCGGCCACATCCTGGCGCAAAGCCGCAAACCAGTCCAGTTTGTAGCGGTAGTGAGGGTGGTCTAGTTCGCGCCCGTTAGGGGCGTAAATGCTCCACACTCGCACTCCGGCGCAGGTGGCCGCCAGGGCCCTAGCTTCGACGACGCCGTCCTGGTCAGCTTTAGCGGCCCAGGTGGGTTGACCAGGGAATTGATGTACGACATCAGACAATCCGATGCGCGAGGCGATAGCCACCCCATTCCACTGGTTCAAGCCGTGCGCCACCACCTCATAGCCGGCCTGTGTAAAAGCCTCAGTGGGGAACTGATCAGGGCGGCATTTAATTTCTTGCATTGCCAACACATCCGTGTCACTGCGCTCTAAAAAGGCAATAACTCGATCAATGCGGGCGCGGATAGAGTTGACGTTCCAGGTGGCTAAACGCATAGGACAAGCGTAACGGTTTGATTGCAGTTGCGCGTACCTGCGCGCAGGGGAGGCGGCAAAATGGCTGCTGATCTGGGTGTGTAGCTGCATATAGGGCTCAGGCAGCTGCGTATAGGGCCTGATGGGGCTTAGTAAAACGTGAAAACTAGCCAAATTGATTGTTATAACCGCAGGTCAAACGATTTAGTGTGCGGTTGTGTTCGATTTCGTTTGACTTGAGTGGGGGCAGTTATTAATCTAAGTGACAAGAGCAACGCTGCTACCGCAGCGCGGTTACAGAATATGCGCCGCCCCTAGCGCATACTCAAAGGAGAGAACTAAATGCGAACCCTCAGCATTACTCGCCGCCAGGCCCTGGTTGGTGCTTCCGCTACCGCTATCCTGGCGACCTTAGCTGCATGTAGCGGCAAAGACGATAAGTCATCTGGTGGCAAGGTAGAAATCAACTACTGGCACCGCCTGCCCGACAAGGACGGTATGACCAAGGTGCAGACCGTCGTCGACCAGTGGAACAAGGAAAACCCCAACATCCACGTAAACGTCAAGAAGTTTGACGGCCAGGCCTCTGAGTCTTACGCAAAGATCGCCCAGGCAGTGAAGGCTGGCAACGCCCCCGACCTAGCCCAGGTTGGCTACGGTGAAATCGCCTCCGTATACCTAGAAGGCTCCCTAGAAGACGTAGCCAAGGAAATCAAGGCTGCCGGCTACGAAAAGCACTTCGCAGCAGGTCCCATGGGCCAGTGCAAGCTCGGTGACGTGGTAGTTGGTCTGCCTCAGGACACCGGCCCGCTGGTATACGTCTACGACAAGGCCGCCTTCGACGCCATCGGCATCAAGGCCCCCACCACCTGGGCTGAACTGAAGGAAGCCGCCAAGAAGGCCAAGGAAAAGGGCAAGTACATTGCCACCTGGCAGCAGGACGAGGTTGGCTACCAGATCTCCGGTCAGGCCGCCGCTGCCGGCGCCCACTGGTACAAGCCTGAAGGCGACAAGTGGAAGGTAGAGGTCACCGACGCCGCCTCCAAGAAGGTAGCCACCTTCCTACAGGAACTAAACGACGAAGGCCTGGCCCTCAAGCTCGCCGACGGGCGCTGGGGCAAGGAGTGGATCGCCAAGCTCAAGGACGGCACCATTATCGGTACCGTTGCCGCTGGTTGGGAGCCCGGCTTCATGCTCGGCGACCTAGGTAAGGACGCCACCAGCTGGCAGGTCACCTACCTACCCACCGAGGACGGCAAGAAGGTTACCGGTGCTGACGGTGGTTCCGCCGTCGCCGTCATCAAGGGCTGCAAGCACAAGGAAGAAGCCCTCAAGTTCGCTGACTGGTTCAACACCCAGGTGCCCGCACTGGTCTCCCAGGGTCTGGTAGTAGCCGCTACCACCGCCAAGCCTGAGACCCCTGCAGCCATGAAGAAGCTCTGGGGCGGCCAGGACGTCTACGGCTTCCTTGCCGAAGCCAACAACACCATGGTCACCGACTTCCCCTACATCCCCACTTGGTTCACCGTAACCGAGAAGATGAAGGAGCCCGGCGGTAAGGTCACCAGCGGCTCTGCCAAGGTTGAAGACGTTTTGACCACCGCTCAGACGGTGTCTGTTTCCACCCTGAAGGAAAGAACATCGGCGTAGCCTGATTCGCAGCCTAAAACGGGGGTGCTTGGCATGTTTGCTAGCACCCCCGCCTGCTGCAACCGCATTTTTAACGCTTTAAAACTTTCATAACCAGTTAGCCGGCACGGCGCTGGCAGCACTATTTGCTTGTGCGCTACAAGCGCGCGCCTAATTCGCGCTGCATTACGCACCTAATTAAGGGGAGGAGATGAAAATGTCAGCTGCGAGCTCGTATACAGAAAATAAGGCGACAATCCGTGCCCGCAAATTACGCGATTTGCGTTATGGGTGGGCTTTTAGTGCCCCCTTCACAATTCTTTTCGGCCTGACATTTATTGTCCCAATTATTGTCTCGATCTACCAATCCTTCTTTAAGACCACCACAGCGGGAGGGTTGTATGGTGGCGGCAAGCAAATCACCAAATTCGTTGGCTTAGACAACTATGTTGCGGTAGTTACCAACGAACAGTTCTGGCAAGGCATGGGGCGGGTAATGCTCTTTGGCCTGTTCCAGATTCCTTTCATGATTATCGCCGCCCTGGCTCTGGCCCTAGTGCTGGACTCCTACCTGCTCAAACGCCCCACCGTGTTCCGTTTGGGTTACTTTTTGCCCTACGCCATTCCCGGCGTGGTGGCTGCCATGATGTGGATGTACCTGTACAGCCCCCAGCTTTCACCGCTAGCCAGTGTCATCCCCATTAATTTCTTCGACAAAAACATCATTTTGGCCTCCATGGCCAATATGACCACCTGGACTTTCACCGGCTACAACATGCTGGTGTTCCTGGCTGCGCTGAAAGCTATCCCCACTGATCTATATGAGGCTGCCCGCCTTGACGGCTGCTCTGGTTTCCAGGTGGCCATGAAGATCAAGGTGCCGATGCTGACAAATGCCGCCTTGCTGACCGTGCTGCTATCAATTATCGGCACAATCCAGCTGTTCAATGAGCCTACGGTGATGCGCGCCGGGCAGTCGTGGATGGGTAACAGCTACACCCCATGATGATGGCCTACTCCACCATGATGACCTCACCCGGTAACCCCAATATGGCTTCTGCTATTTCCATGACTATGGCCATTATTGCCGCACTATTGGCGGCGGTATATGCCTTCGTACAGACTCGGGGTAAGCGCTGATGGCTGAGCTACTAAATAAAACAGAATTTGCGCACCTAGAAGATGGCCGCGTTTATCGGGTTTCGCGTAACGCTTGGTCGCGTTCTTTGGAACCAAGCCGTTTCGCCAAAATCGTCACCTGGGTGGTTTTGGTGGCGGTATTAGTTTACTTCCTATTCCCGATTTACTGGTTGATTATTTCTTCCACTAAAACTAACGCGGATCTAGGCGATTCTAACGGCCTATGGTTTGCGCACAACGCCGCAGCTGAGAACTATCAAAAGCTGATGGGCACCACCAACGGCCACTTTTGGCGTTGGGTAGCTAACTCAGTGCTGTACTCTACCGCTGCTGGCGCTATTGGCACCCTGGTTTCGGTGATGGCTGGATATGGCATGGCTAAATTTAAGTTCTTTGGTCGTAATGTGTTGCAGCTGGTGGTTATGGCTGGTTTGCTGCTGCCGATCGCACTGCTAACCATTCCGCTCTACATTGTGATGCACTCACTGGGGCTAACTGACACTATCTGGTCAATTATTTTGCCTAGCTGCGTTAGCCCATTTGGGGTATTCTTGGGGCGCATGTATGCCCAAACTTCTGTGCCCGACGAGCTGCTGGAGGCCGCCCGTATCGACGGCGCCGGTGAAAGCCGCATCTTCTTCACCATGGTGCTGCGGCTGCTGGCCCCGGCTATGGTCACCATTTTCCTGTTTATCTTTGTGGCTACCTGGAACAACTTCCTGTTGCCGTTGATGATGGTTACCAACAATGAGCAGCTCAAGCCGGTCACCCTCGGTTTGTATGGCATGATGAGCTACTTCAGCCCAACTTATGGGGCGGTTTTGCAAGGTGCGCTCTTCGGGGTACTGCCTTTGATGGCACTGTTTCTATTCTTGCAGCGATACTGGCAATCCGGACTTGCAGCGGGGTCGGTTAAAGGCTGATAATAGAGACCTCAGCAGCTGCGATGTACCCCCATGTTTTCCGCAGCTGGCTGAGCTGCGGTGGCTCGCATTCGCCCCTAACGTGCGGGCCACCGCCTTTTTATACCCACTTTTAGTCGACGACGACGGCGCCGCCCGACTTACCTTTAAATGTTGCGTCCCTGCAGGCTTGGCAGCTGTGCAGGCTGTGATGGGTGCGCCGGGCTTGGTAGCTACCCCAGGGGTGAGCGCTGCGCCAGGTTAAGTACTGAGTCAAGCTTCGTTTCGTTGCTCGCGTCCTTACCGGCCTCGGCCCAGCGTTGGCTGGTAACCTCAACTTATGGGAACAGCACTTATTACCGGTGCCAGCGAGGGGATCGGCCTCGAATTTGCCTGGCAGTTAGCCGAGGCGCAACACAACCTCGTACTGGTGGCCCGGCGTCGGCAAAAACTAGAAGAAATCGCAGCCAAAATCCACAACCTAGCCGGTGTCAAGGTGGAGGTGCTGGCCGCAGACCTATCCACTCAGGCGGGTGTTGACGCGGTAGCTGAGCGTATCCGTTCCACCCAGCTGCCCCCAATCGGGCTGCTAGTTAACAATGCTGGCTTTGGGTTGGGGCAATCCTTTATCGACGGTGATATGGGACGCGAACTAGACGCCCTAAACGTAATGGTGCGGGCCGTGATGGAACTTAGCCGCGCCGCCACCGACGTAATGATTCCACGCGGTCACGGCGCTATCTTGAACGTAGCCTCAGTAGCCGCCCGCACCGTCATGGGCACCTACAGCGCCCACAAAGCCTGGGTAGCTACCTTCACCGAGTCACTTTCCACCGAGCTGGCGGGCACCGGCGTCACCGCCACCGTGCTACTGCCGGGCCTAACCCGCTCCGGTTTCCATGCCGCCGCCCACATCGACGACACCCAATGGCCCAAATTCGTGTGGCTAGAAAGCCAATACCTGGTAAGCCAAGCCCTAGACGCTGTCCGTAAAGGGCGCGTCTACTGCGTGCCCTCACTACGCTACGCCCTTAGCGAGGCTGTGCTGCGCCGCCTGCCGCGCTGCGGGGTGCGCTATTTCGTGGGCGCCTCAAGGGTGGCCGCCACCCACTACTGAGAGACATAATTTAGCTATGGCAACTGTAACCCTAGCAGGTACCCCAGTAACTACCGTTGGCGAGCTACCCCAGGTAGGCAGCCCCGCTCCCACCTGTGAGCTGGTGGCCAACGACCTAAGCCCCATCAAACTAGGCGACTACGCCGGCAAGCGCGTAGTGCTAAACATCTTCCCCTCCATCGACACCGGTGTATGCGCCGCCAGTGTGCACCACTTCAACAAGCTGGCCGGCGGCCTCGACAACACCGTGGTGCTGTGCGTATCCAATGACCTACCTTTCGCCCAGGGGCGCTTCTGCGGCGCTGAAGGTATTGAAAACGTCGCTACCGCCTCCGGTTTCCGCTCCAAGTTTGGCCAACACTACGGCCTAACCATGGCCCAGGGGCCGCTAAGCGGGCTGCTGGCACGCGCCGTCGTAGTAATCGAGCCTGACGGCACCGTTGGCTATGTGCAGCTAGTACCCGAAATCAAGCAAGAACCCGACTACGACGCCGTCGTTGAATATTTAGGAAACTGAAAACTCCATGGCTATCACCACCAACGACTCCAACCGCGCCCGCCTAGCTGAGCTAGTCAACGAACTGGCCGTAGTACGTGGCAAAGTCACCCTGGCCTCAGGGCTTGAATCCAACTTCTATGTGGACATGCGCCGTGCCACCCTCCACCACGAAGCCGCCCCGCTGATCGGGCATGTAATGCTGGATCTGCTGGAAGAAAACGGCTTCAGCGTAGATGAGGTAGACGCCGTCGGCGGCCTAACCATGGGTGCTGACCCGGTAGCTACCGCTATGCTGCACGCCGCCGCCGCACGCGGCCTAGACCTAGACGCATTCGTAGTGCGCAAGGCCGCCAAAGATCACGGCATGAAACGCCAGATCGAAGGCCCGTCTGTCGAAGGCAAACGCGTAGTGGTTTTGGAAGACACCTCCACCACCGGCGGCTCACCCATCCAGGCGGTAGAGGCGCTACGCGCAGCCGGCGCGCAGGTGTTGGCTGTGGCCGTGGTCGTAGACCGCAACACTGGCGCTCGCGAACGCATTGAAGCCGCTGATTTGCCCTACCTATATGCCCTTGGTCTAGAAGACCTAGACCTGGAGTAATACTGGCCCCTTGGCGGGCGCTAGGTTTTAACAACCCAGCGCCCGCCAAGGCTGCCGCCTAAGTCAGGTCAGGCTAAACTAGTGGTTGGTGCCCAATCCCAAGGAGGAACAATGGACTCTAACCCCACCGGAACCATCGCTTTGTTCATTGGCGGAGGTTTATTACTGCTGCTGTGGGTAGCCATCATTGTGGTGGCTCGCGTGCAGGTACGTTCATTGGGGGAGCGTTTGGACCACAACTGGTCTGACGTTGAAGAGACCCTCTCTAGGCGCCACCGCCGCGCCAAAAAACTAGCGCGTGAAGCAGACAAACTCGGTGCCCTGGCGCCAGGAGACATGAGCGCCCTAAATGAGGCTATTGCCCTAGCTGAGCAGGAAAACCAGCCGCTGCTACGCGCCAACTATGAAGACGACATCACCCTGATTTTGCGTCGCATTGTGGAAAGCGTGCGCGCCGTTAACCGCAACAAAGAGCGCGAATACCGCCTGGCCTACAAGCGCCTAAAGAAAGCTGACAAGGCCGTAGCCAAGGCCCGGCGCGACTACAACGCTATGGTGCCCACCTACAACTTCCTGTGCCACGGCCCGCTCACGGCAGTAGCTCGCAGCGCCGGGCGCGCCTCCAGCCAGTACTTCCTAGCCGACAAGCTCAAGCGTAAAGGCACTTACAAAAAGCCCAAAGACGCCAAGGTATTGGAGCTAGAGGATAAGGCATGAGCCGTTACGAAAACGAGGACGGCGTCGTCACCGAAGCCAGTGACGGCGTCGTCGCCTATTTAGCGCAAGTAACCCCAGACCAAGAGCGAGAAGTGGGGGTGGGGCCTTGGCAGGGGCCCTGGCCTGAAGGTGACCACTGGGACCATGAGCTGCTAGAACACGGCGATCGACGCAACGTAGTGGACCCCTACCGCTACTGGAAATGGCAGGCCATTAAAGCCGATATGGCATCGCGCGCCCACGGCCTACATATCGCGATCGAAAATGTCAGCCACGATCTAAACATCGGCTCAATCGTGCGCACCGCTAACGCTTTTAATGTGGGCGGAGTGCATGTGGTGGGCAAGCGCCGCTGGAACCGACGCGGCGCCATGGTCACTGACCGTTACCTGCGTGTCTACCATCACCCTACGCCCGAGCATCTGGTGCGCTGGGCCCAGGAAAACAACCTGGAACTACTAGCTATCGACAACGGCCCGGGCAGTGAACTGATAGAAAAAACCTCACTGCCGGTTGACGCTATGCTGGTGGTGGGCAGTGAAGGCGAAGGCATCAGCCCGGCCCTACTTGAGCACTGCAAACGCCAGTTACGTATTGGCCAATACGGCTCTACCCGGTCCATTAATGTTTCAGCGGCAGCAGCTATCGCTATGCATACCTGGATCATGCAACATGGACAAAGTGCACCCTTTTAACTGAATTTGCACAGGCTGACGGTATTTGCGCGTACCAATTAGCGCTAAAACGTGCCAGAATAGAAGCACCACTGTTTAGTGAAACACAACCAGGAGGATTTGCAATGGCTATTGCAACCGTGGAAACTTACGCGGACATGATTGACCGCGCCAAGGCCGGCAAGTACGCCGTCCCGGCTATCAACGTTACTTCTTCTCAGACTCTATCTGCTGCGCTGCAGGGCTTCGCCGAGGCCGAGTCTGACGGTATCATCCAGATCTCCAACGGTGGCGCTGCTTACTGGTCCGGCTCCTCTCGTCTAGACCGCGTGCGCGGCTCCATCGCTTTCGCTGCCTACGCTCGCGCCGTCGGCGACCTGTACCCCGGTGTTGTCGGTCTGCACACCGACCACTGCCCCAAGAAGCTGCTGGCTGACTGGGTCATCCCGCTGCTGGACATCGAAGCCGAGCAGGTCAAGCGCGGCGAAGAGCCCATGTTCAACTCCCACATGTGGGACGGCTCTGCTGAGACCCTAGAGGACAACATCCAGATCGCCGTGGACATGCTGGCCCGCTCCAAGGCTGCTCACACCATCCTCGAGATCGAGATCGGTGCTGTAGGTGGCGAGGAAGACGGCATCAAGGGTGAAGAGAACGCTAACCTCTACACCACCGCTGACGACGCTTACGCCGCTGTCCAGGCCCTGGGCCTAGCGAGAACGGCCGCTACACCACCGCTCTGACCTTCGGTAACGTGCACGGCTCCTACAAGCCCGGTCACGTCAAGCTGCGTCCCGAGCTGCTGGGTGAGATCCAGGCTGAGGTCGGCAAGCGTGTTGGCAAGGAGAGCCCCTTCGACCTAGTCATGCACGGTGGCTCCGGCTCCACCGACGAGGAAATTGCTACCGCCGTACGCAACGGTGTTATCAAGATGAACGTTGACACTGACACCCAGTACGCGTTCACCCGCCCGATTGCTGCTCACATGTTCGAGCACTACGACGGCGTCCTCAAGGTTGACGGCGAGGTCGGCAACAAGAAGTTCTACGACCCGCGCGCTTGGGGTAAGGCTGCCGAGACCGGCATGGCTGCCCGCGTGGTTGAGGCCTGTGAGCGTCTAGGCTCCGTCGGCTCCGCCCGTCGCTGAGCTAACTAGCTGCCACTAAGGCAACTAACGCTTAGTCTCTGACTAATAAATGTGCCCTAGGTAATATTACCTGGGGCACATTATTTATATTTGTGTAGAATATTGTGACCCCACCCGCCACAATTGAGAGGCACAAGACCTAATGTCTAGGAAGATTATCCTCGACTGCGACCCAGGTCACGACGACGCTGTCGCCATGCTGCTGGCGCACGCCAACCCCAACATTGAGCTACTGGCTGTTACCACAGTTGGTGGCAACCAAACCCTAGAAAAGGTAACCAACAACGCTCTAAGCCTAGCCACCGTCTACGGGATGCAGGACGTCCCGGTAGCGGCAGGCTGCACCCGCCCGCTACTGCGCCCGGTAGAAACCGCCCCGGACTGCCACGGCGATTCCGGCCTCGACGGCGTCGAGCTACCTGAACCTGTAGCCCTAGACCCACGCCACGGCGTCGACGTAATCATCGAAACCATCATGTCTCACGCACCCGGCGAGATCACCCTGGTGCCCACCGGCCCGCTAACCAACATCGCCCTAGCCGTGCGCAAAGAACCGCGCATCGTAGAGCGTGTGCGTGAAGTGGTACTAATGGGCGGCGGCTACCACGTAGGCAACTGGTCTGCCGTAGCCGAATTCAACATCAAGGTTGACCCCGAGGCAGCCCACATTGTTTTCAACGAGCCCTGGCCGGTAACCATGGTTGGCTTGGACCTAACCCACCAGGCCCTAGCCACTGACGATATCTCCGCCAAGATCGCTGACCTGGGCGGGCCGGTAGCCGAATTTGTGCTGGGCCTATTCACCTTCTTCCGCAAGGCCTACCAGGACGCCCAAGGCTTTAAGTTCCCGCCGGTACACGACCCATGCACCGTGGCCTACCTGATCGACCCGCAAATTGTGGAAACTGTTAAGGTCCCCATCGACGTGGAACTCAACGGCACGCTCACCACCGGCATGACCGTAGCTGACTTCCGCGCCCCCGCCGGGCCTGACTGCCACACCCAGGCCGCCACCAAGCTGGACTTTGACCGCTTCTGGGATCTGGTAATCGACTCCATTGACCGCGTACAGAAGGATCTAGCCGCCAAGGAAAGTGGCAAATGAGCGCCACTAAACGCTCAACTGCGGCGGTTATGACCGCATTTCTGGTGGCCTGCTTTGCCTTCCAGCTCAATGCCTCAATGCTCTCGCCGGCTCTGAGGCTTATGGCCAAGGAGCTAAAAACCACCGACGACGTAATCGGCTTAACCCAGACCGTGTTCTTCACGGCTGCTGCGCTATTTAGCCTGTTCCTGCCCCGCCTAGGTGACATGATCGGGCGGCGCAAACTACTAACCGGCATGATGGCGCTAACCGCCGTGGGCTGCGCGCTTTCCGCGCTGGCCGGCATGACCGGCTCAATGGCGCTGCTGTTTGTGGGGCGCGTGATTCAGGGCGTGGCCGGGCCGACCGTGCCCGTGTGCTTGATTATGCTGCGCGTGGCCGTGCCTGACCCCAAGCGTTACGGCACCTGCTAGGCGTAATTACCGCCGTAAATGGCGGTATTGCGGGTGTGGACGCCCTGGCTGGTGGCTGGCTAGCCCAAAACTTTGGTTTCGGCTCAGTATTTTGGACTATGGCTGTAATCGCCGTGTTGGCGGCGGTGGCAGTGGCCTTCCTGACTGATGAATCCCTGGTGCCCGGTAACCACCGTATGGACTGGACTGGCACCATTGCTCTGGTGGTGGGGGTAGGCGCGCTGCTAACTATCTTCAATGAGCTAGCTAGACTCGCCAAGGCTAACTTTGTGATGGTGGCGGTCCTGTTCTTGCTGGCAGCCATGTCTGGGATGGCTTTCTGGATTCAGGAGAAGTACACCAGCCAGCCCCTGGTGGCTACCGTCTACCTCAAGTCGCGTTCCACCTGGGCCCTGCTGCTGACCACTACCCTTACCATGACCGGCGTGTTTGCGGTTATGACCGGTTTGGTGCCGGGTCTAGCTCAGGACACTGATTACGGGCCGGGCCTTAGCCCCGACGTCGTCTCCTTCTGGACCCTGACCCCTTACGCCATTGCCGGCCTACTAATGGGCCCGGTATCTGGTACCCTGGCCGGTCGCTTTGGCTATCGTAAGGTGCTGCGCGTGGGCCTGCTGGGCACGGTGATTGGCTTGGGCGCGATTTTTGTGATTTCTCCAAGTGCCACCCCGGTGCTGCTGCTGGCAGTTAACGTGTTTGTGGGTATCACCTACGCCGGTATGAGCAACATTATGCTCAACGGCCTAGGTGTGGTGCTTTCTCCCAGCGACAACCCCGGCTACCTGCCTGGCCTTAACGCTGGTGCCTTCAACCTGGGCGCGGGTATCTCCTTCGCGATTTTGCCGGCAGTCTCGGTGGCGCTAGGTAACGGCCTAGGCGGTTTCCAGGGGGCGGTTATCACCGGTTTGGTGCTGCTGGCCTTGGCTTTTGCTAGCTCGCTGCTGATCCCCGCTCCGGCAGTTGAAAAGGAGACGGCGGCATGAGCGTAGCTGATCGTGGCCGCGCCCTGGAGGCATTAGACCGTTTAGGTGCCCCGGTGGTGGCTTTAGGCTCCCTGAACGCGGACCTAACTGTAACCACCCAGCGCCTACCTGGCCCGGGTGAAACTGTGGTTGGCTCAGACCTGCGCATCTTGCCGGGTGGTAAATCCGCCAACCAGGCCGCCACGGCTGCCTTGCTGGGGGTACCCACCACCATGATTGGTGCGGTTGGGCGCGACGGCAACGGCCAGTTGCTGCTTGAATCCTTGGCTTTAAAGGGGGTAGACACCCGCCACGTCTATGAGCGTGAAGTGGCTACCGGCACCGCCATGATTACTGTGGACGCCGCTGCTGAGAACACCATTGTGATCTCAGCTGGTGCCAACGCCACCCTCACTCCGGCTGATGTGGTTGAGAAAGCACAGGTAATCGCTGAGGCTGGGGCCCTGGGATTGTGCCTGGAGGTAAGCCTGGAAACTGTTACCGCTGCAGCGCGCTGCGCCCACGAGGCTGGCGTGCCTGTGGTCCTCAATGTTTCCCCGGCCCGTCAACTCTCACCCGAACTGCTGGAGCTAACCGATGTGCTGATCGTCAACCAGCACGAGTTGGCGCTGGTCAGTGGGCAAAGCGTAGATACCGCAGATCTAGAGCAGGTAGCTAAGGCTTTTATGGCTACTGGCGTTAAGCGTGGGGTGCTCACCCTGGGTGGAGCCGGCTCTCTGATCTATGAAGATGGGCGCCTCGAATGGGTGGCAGCTTTTAAGGTCAACCCGGTAGACACCACTGGTGCTGGAGACTCTTTCATGGGCACGCTGCTATCGGCTTTGGCTGCGGGTATCTCACTGGCCGACGGCGCCACTCTGGCTGCGGCGGTAGCGGCCTGCTCCACCACCAAGGTGGGCGCGCAGGCCTCCTACGCCAGTGCTGATGAGGTGCGCGAGTTCCTAAAGTGAGCGGGCCCAACTTGAGCACACCCAGCTCAGGAGCGTTCAGCTCAAGCGCACTCAACTCAGGCGCGTGTAAGAAGCGTGCATAAAACGTGGCTTTAAGCCAAAAAGTGTGGCGACGGCGTCGGGGACCTTCCTGGCGCCGTCGCCATATGTCAGGTGATGACACTAGATCCAACCAAACCAAACAAAAAAGTATTCCCGCAGGTCACAATATGTGCAGTGAGGTTGGGGGTAGGGTGGACACCACAGTAGGTGCTTGCCAAAACAAAATAAAACGGTATAGTAACGGCAAAATGTAGAAATCTGCCTATAGGGCCGCTAGACTGATGCAGTCGTGTGGTCAACGCGGCGTTTGCCGTTTATAGGAGTTTTCAATGCCAGGTGTCGTAGTCGTCGGAACCCAGTGGGGCGACGAAGGAAAGGCAAGGCAACCGATCAGCTAGGTCAGAATGTTGACTACGTAGTCAAGTTCAACGGCGGTAACAACGCTGGTCATACCGTAGTTATTGACGGGGAAAAATTTGCTTTCCACCTACTGCCGGCCGGTGTGCTAACTGAGGGAGTAACTCCAGTTATCGGCAACGGGGTAGTGATTGATCTAGAGGTGCTTTTTAGCGAAATCGAGGAAATCACCTCGCGCGGCAAGGACGCCTCCAAGCTGCTGATCAGCGCCAACGCCCACGTGATCCCCTCCTACAACCGGGTGCTTGACCAGGCCACTGAGCGTTTCCTGGGGGCCCGCCAGCTGGGTACCACCGGCCGTGGCATTGGCCCCACCTATGCCGACAAGATGAACCGTATCGGCATCCGTATCCAGGACCTGTTTGACGAGTCCATCTTGCGCCAAAAGGTCCACTCCGCACTGGACCAGAAAAACGGTCTGCTAACCAAGATTTTCAAGCGTAACGCGATCGACCCTGACGCGGTTGCTGACGAGCTGCTCAGCTACGCCGAGCGTGTGCGTCCCATGGTGGTGGACTGCTCCACGCTGCTAAACAAGGCCCTAGACGAGGGCAAGACGGTGCTGTTCGAGGCCGGCCAGGCCACCATGCTAGACATTGACCACGGCACCTACCCCTTCGTGACCAGCTCTAACCCCACCGCCGGCGGTGCCTGCACTGGCACCGGCGTGGGCCCCACCCGTATTAACCGCGTCATCGGTGTGGTTAAGGCCTACACCACTCGCGTAGGTGAAGGTCCCTTCCCCACAGAGCTAAACGACGAAATGGGTGAGCGTCTGCGCGCCGAAGGTGGAGAGTATGGCGTGACCACCGGCCGGGCCCGTCGCTGTGGCTGGCACGACGCCGTCGTCACCCGCTACGCAGCGCGCGTTAACGGCCTAACTGACCTAGTGATGACCAAGCTGGACGTGCTCACCGGGCACGACACCATTCCGGTATGTGTGGCTTACGACGTCGACGGCGTGCGCTGGGACGAAATGCCCCTAACCCAGTCTGACTTCCACCACGCCAAGCCCATCTACGAGCAGCTGCCCGGCTGGAGTGAAGACATCACTGGCGTGCGTAAATTCGAGGATTTGCCGCTTAATGCCCAGCGTTACGTGGAACGAATCGAACAGTTGGCTGGGGTGCGAATCTCTGCCATTGGTGTGGGAGCAGGGCGTGAAGCCACAATTTCTCGCCACTCGTTAGTTGACTGAAGCTGCTAGGCTGGAACCCGTGAACACCCTTAACTACAAGTCTGTAACTAGCCGTGTACTTGCGGCTTTAGCGGCGGGGCTGCTGGTTTTCATGGCGCCGCTAAGCGTCTCTGAGGTTCAAGCTGAAACCTCACAGCCCAATGAGATTTGGTTTAACGTTAACGTAAAGGGCGAAACTACGCGGTGCTTGACTTCGCGTTTGCGCCCGGTTCGCACACTGGTTTGAAACCAGCTACCATCTGCCAAACTATTCAAAGAGGTGCAGATAAAAACAAGGGAACCACCACTCACAACGCCAAGGTGGTTACCTGGGTAAGTAAGCGCAATGGTCGTGAGGTATGTGAAGCCAAGGTAGAGGGCGCTTTCCAAAACGGTGCTGGTCCGGCTGCGCTTACGCAGTTCGGTGGCTTCAACATGAGCACCGACAAAGACCACCGCGTGAAGGTGTCTATCCCTCGCTACATCGCTATTTCTAACCAGCTGATCGTCTCTCACGTGACGGTTAAGTACGACGGCAAGATTATTTCCTACAAGAACGCCGACGTTAACGGCTCTACCGCTGTTCCTAAAAAGGGTGCTACCTCCTTTGAGGTAGTTGGCACGGTTCCCTCGCTTGCCCTACAGCATGTGACGCGGTGGGTGCTGGGTATTGCTTCCTGCCTGATCCTGGCCGGTATTTTGTGGCTGGGCAGCGTGCGCATTTACAAGCGCGTCAAGGAAAGCCTGGCTACTAAGGCGGCTATTGCAGCCGGTCAGATCCCTGACCCGCAGGGCCAGACGGTTTCTTTGTCTGAAATTGCCCCAATCAGCGAATCTGAGATTCCTGCGGCTGGCATCCCCGGGGTACCGCTAATCCACACGGCTAATGCTGATAACGACGCCGCTATGGCTGCCACTTATGCTGCTGCAGCTGAGCAGGGCGTTTACGAAAGCGGAGGCTACGAATCCTACGTAGAGGGCGGGGTCTATGACTCTGGCGCCGGCGACGAGGACTATGTAGAGCCCACATATGAGCAGGCCCCCAACGCGGCTGAAGAAACCATTGAGGATGGTTACCACCCCAACGGCCTGTACTACCAGGACGGGGTTGCCTACTACCCGGGTGAAGACGGCTACTACTACAAGCTTGAAGGTTCAGGCTTTGAGGATATGTACCGCTAACTAACGGTGTTTACAAACAATGGCGCAGCTTAGGCTGCGCCATTGTTGTAATTACTGTGCATCCCTGGCGCGGGCTGCGCGGCACGTGCGCATGAGGCTAACCAGCCCAGGCCGTGAGTGCATCCCTTGCGCGGGCTGCGCGGCAGGCATGGGGGGAGCACTGCAGTGTGGCCTGACCTTGTGTTGTACCGGTAAAGGCAGCCAGTATGCGCTGATGGCGCTAGGGATTGATCCCCTTAAAAATGAGGCGAATGACGTGGCAATGGCATTAGGATTGGATTCATGAACGCTGTTACTTTCAACCCGCGCACAGTTTTGGCGCGTGTAGGCGCTGCTTTAGCTGCCTTTGTGCTGGCTTTTTCTTTACTGACTATGGTTTCCCCAGCTCACGCTGACGATGCGAAGACCTGGACGGAGCTTAAATTCAGCGGAGAAGATGTGTCTTTGTCACTTAAAATACACGTTCCCGAGCAGTATGGGGTGTCTACTAAGAGTCTCTGTGAGAAGAGCAAGAGCGAGGCCAACTCAACGAAGATCGGCAGAAAAGTTGACAAGATTGAGGTAGAACAGTACGAGGGCGTTGAGGTTTGCACCATTGAAAGCAGTGGGAGCCTCAGCGAGGTAGTAGACAAATCAGGTTCATCGCTTGGTTTCTCTGTTACCCGTGATGGTGACAATATCAAGGTTAAAGGCAGCGGCGGCTCCTTCACCTCCTCGAGTGTCAGCACGGAGGTGCGTATCACCTTTGATGGTGGGGTGGTTTCTTCTAGTGGCGGCAAGGTTGACGGAAACACCTTCATTGCCAATAGCGGTAGCTTTGAGGTGACAGGTAAGCCTGGTAGTGGCTCCAACATGCTGATGTTTGTGCTGATCGGACTGGTAGTTGTGATCGGTGCTGGGGTGGCCGTCTTCTTCGTAATGCGTTCTAAGAAGCAGCCCCAGCCTCAGTATGGTGGCTACGGTCAGCCTTACGGCCAGCAGGGTTATGGCCAGCCCCAGGGCTACGGGCAACAGGCTATGGGCAGCCCGGTTACGGACAGCAGGCTCAGCCTTACGGTCAGCAGGCTCAGCCTTACGGTCAGCAGTCCCAGGGCTATGGCCAGCAGGCCCAGCCTTATGGCCAACAACCTCAAGGCTATGGTCAGCAGGGCTACGGACAGCAAGGATACGGCCAAAACAACCAGGGCTATGGCCAGCAGGGCTACAACGGCTAGCTAACGCTTTTTCTTCTCAAGACCAGGGCCGAGTTACCCCCGGCCCTGGTCTTGTTTTGAAAGAAAACAACCAGATTGTGCCTGAACAGATAAAAACTAATAAGGTTGAGGCATGAACGCTATTAACGTTAACCCCCGTGCGATGATTGCACGCGTAGGCGCCGCACTAGCTGCTTTTGTGCTGGCCTTTTCGCTGCTAGGAGTTACTTCTCCGGCTCACGCTGACAGCTTCAAGGTATGGCTTGGCATGAAATTCAGTGGTGAAAATGTGGCTATCTCACTGAAGATGCACGCTCCCAGTGAGTATGGCTCCACCAAGACAATTTGCGATGCAATGAAAAAATCGGCTACCACGAGCTCTGACGGTAAAGTCACCAAGTCTGGGATAGAACAGTACAAGGGTGTAGAAGTTTGTGTCATCGAGGCAGAGGGCAAGCTGAATGAGGATAACTCTTCCTCCGCTTTCGGTTTCTCTATCAAGCGTGATGGCGACAAGCTAACCATTAAGAGCACCTCCAGCAACCGCTTCGCCTCTGTCGGCGATATCGAGTACCGCTTCACCTTCGATGACGGCGTCGTTTCTTCCAACGGCGGTAAGGTTGAAGGTAACACCTTCGTTACCACCGATACTAAGTTCGAGGTTGTAGGTAAGCCCGGTGGCGGCTCCAGCATTCTGATGTATGCACTGATCGGTGCGGTAATTGGTGGTGGCATCGGCCTGGTGGTTTCTTCGTCATGCGTTCCAAGAAGAAGGCCCAGCCTCAGCAGTTCGCTTCTCCTTACGCCGCTCAGCCGGGTCAGTACCCTCAGGGTCAGGCAGCTCCTGGCGCCCCCCAGCCTGGCGCGCAGCAGCCTGGTGTGCCCCAGCAGCCTAACCCTCAGCAGCCTTACAACCCTAACGCTCAGGGTGGTCAGGGCGTCTGAGACGTCAGCAAGTAATCCTTCTATCCAACCAGGGTCGGGTAACCGGCCCTGGTTGCCTATATATGGGTGGGTAATGTGGCCTGGTTGTTTTTAGTGGGACTGCAGCGTAACGCAACGTAAAGGCAGCAGCTGTGACGACGTCGTCGGCTGTTTTACGTAAAACGTACTGTAGGTGGGAATTTAGTGGCTATCAAAGGGTGAAAATGACTAAGGTTTAAGCCATGAACACAGTTGTTTCTAATGTCCGCACGCGCGTGGCGAAAGTGTGGAGACAAGCGCTCGCGGCGGGGCTATCAGCAGATGTTGGGGCGCGGAATAGTGCGCTGGCGGTGCGTGGGTTTGTAGCTCGCGTAGGGGCGGTTTTGGCGGTTTTTATGCTGGCGTTTTCCCTGCTAGTGCCGACTACCCCCGCCCACGCCTATGACAGCATGCGCATATGGACGCATGTGAAAATAGATGGGGACAAAATATACGTATCGGCAAAAACCCATGCTCTTGAGCAAAACGGTGAATCTACCAGAAGCATATGCACTAAAGACTCTACTCACGCAAAGCAAGTCAATTACCTGGGTGCAGAAGTAACCAAGGCAGAAGTTGAGCAGTACCAAGGCATAGAAGTTTGCGCTGTCGAGGGGGGTTGGCTCGCTTAAGAAGGCCCTGCAAGGAGACGGCCACTACGGTTTTGTTCTTAAAGCCGACGGTGACAATGTGCGCGTAACTGGGTCAGTCACTTCTGCTGTCACTTATGAGGGAAATATCGTACATAGCTTCACTTTCGCGGGCGGAATTGTATCCCATGAGGGTGGCAAAGTAGATGGCAACACCATAACCATCAACACTGGCGACTACGAGTTAGTGGGGAATCCAGGCAGCGGAAAAGCTAGCCAAACTCCCTCTGCTGCACCCAGCCAAAACAAGGCTGCAGGCACTGATAACGCGAAAAACCAAGCTTTTGACGATACCAAGTCAGGTTCCTCGGGAAACACCCTGATTTACGCGCTGATCGGCGTGATAGTTGCAGCCGTAGTTGGCCTAGTAGTTTTCCTGGCTATCCCATCAAAAAAGCGCTCGCAGCCTGCACAACTAACTGCCCAACCAACTAATGTAGGCACCTATAGCCCAAGCGGCCAAGAACAAAGCAAAGGTGTAAAACCAGGCAAATATGACCGCTATGGGATCTAGCAAAGCCATCTAAGCGTGCGTTTATGCTCCTCTACGCAGGGGATATGACCGCCTAGCCGAAACTGGTTAGGGTTGGGTCATGAACATAGATGCTTTTAGGCTGCGGGCGCTCGCGGCGGGACTTGGCGCGCATAGGCGGGCGCTCGCGGCGGTACTTAACAGGTCTACGCGTGCGCTTGCGACGCAGATACGTAACTTTACGGCGGGAGCACCTGCGCTTGTGGCCGGGGAGCGTGTGTTTACAGCTGGTGCTGGGGCTGCTTTGTCGCTTTTTATGCTGGCATTTTCTTTGCTGCTGCCGGCTGCGCCTGCCCACGCTGAGAGCACGCAGAGCTGGGTGGACATGAAATTTAGTGGCGATAAGGTTTCTTACGTCATGAAACACATGTTTCCAGCGAATACATGACCACTAAAAGCATGTGCGCTAACTATAAGAGCGCCACCAGCTCTAGCACTGGGGCAAATGGTGAAATCACTAGGATTGAACTAGAGCAATACAACGGCATGGAAGTTTGCGTTATCGAGGGCAACTTAACGGTTAACTCGATGATCGAGACTTCAACCGATGAAACCTACGGTTTTTCTGTTGCTCGTGACGGTAAAAACCTAAAACTTGAAAGTGACAGGTCTGAGTACTCTGAGAACTCAACTATCGAATACCGCATCACCTTCGATGGCGGGATTGTCTCTTCTACCGGCGGCAAGGTGGAGGGAAACACCTTTGTGGTAAGTGCCGACACCTTCGAGGTGGTTGGTGACCCTAACGGTTCAGCAAATATTATTTCCGGCGATAATAAGGCTGATGATCTAGCTGCTGGCTTTAGCACAAACTCTTCAAGTAACAACGCTCTGCTCTATGCGTTTATTGCTGCAGCAGTGGTGCTAATTATTGCCTTGGCGGTGTTGTTGGCGTTGCGTTCTCGTAAGAAAAAGCACCCCGGGCCACCTGTTGGTCCCCAGTTTGGTTACGGCCCTAATTTTTAGCTGAATCTGGATGCTAGCTCTAACTATTGGGAGTTTTGGGGGTGGTCAGCCGCTTAAAACTGGTTAGGGTTAATCCATGAACGCTGAGGTTTTAAATGCCCGTGCACTTACGATGCGAGTAGGTGCGGTTTTAGCTGCTTTTGTACTGGCATTTTCTCTACTGTTGCTGGCCCCGCCAGCACATGCTTCTATGCTCGGCTGGCACAATACAAGATTCAGCGGCGATGAGGTAATTTCTACCTCAAGAACTCGTATGTCCGAAAGTGAAGGTGGCGACGGTGCCACTGCAGATATATGTACCGAGGCCCAAAAAAACGTAGGCACTACCGTATGGGGGTGGACAACCACCAGAGCCTATTTAGATCACTATCAGGGCATGCAAGTTTGCGCTGTTGAATCCAAGGCAACGCTTGAGGCAATGCTAAACGGCACCGCGCGTAGTGAACTTTTCGGTGTGCTGCGCGAAGGTGAAAAAATCAAGGTAAAAGGTGTTGCGCCACACGACACGGTTCAGTATTCAGATACCTATAGTTTCACTTTTGATGGCGGAATCACCACAGCAACGAGTGCTAATGTCGTCGGCAATACTGCAACTGTATTTGGCAATAAAGGCCTCTATGATGCCACATTTGAAGTAGTAGGCAGCACTAAAGCTTCTGCTAGCGCCAAGCCTTCTAGTTCAGGCACTGCCAGTCCTTTGAACTCCTCTAAGTCAGGCATTCCTGCTGCAACTAGCTCTCCTAGCGTTGCGGCTAGTGACGCAATTAAACCGCAAGAGACTACTTCTAATGCGGCTGCAGCTGGAGTTAGCGCAACCAGTTCAGCTGTCACTAGCAGCGCCGTCGGCTCTGATAGCAGTAACGACACCATTATTTATGGGGTTGTTGCGGCGGTAGGGGGTGCTGGCGCTGGGTGGACTAGGGATTGCTGTCTGGCAATCTAAGAAGAAAATCTGAAAGCAAAGGTAGGCAGGGCTATGGACAGTGCGGTTTTAAAAATGCGCGCGCTTGTAGTGCGAGTAGGTGCAGCTTTGGCTGCTTTTATGCTGGTATTTTCCTTGCTGATGTTAACCTCGCCGGCACGAGCTGATAGTAAGAGCTGGATGGAGGTAAGGTTTAAGGGAGATTCCATAATTTTCACTAACAAAGTGCATTTTTATAATATGCCTCAAGATGATTACACTAAAGGCTCTTGTGATAGTTCGAAAGAGTATGTTGGTCAGACCAGAAGAGGGGGAACGACGACCCGGGTTCAGCTGGAGCAGTATAAAGGTGTGGAGGTTTGCGTAGTGGAGGGTGTGCAGCCACTCGAAACTATGATAACCAGTCCTTTCCCTGGTTATATTTTTACTGTTAGTCGCGATGGTGATAATCTTAAAGTTCAAGGCAGTTATATTCCAGATACTGTAAATCAAACTTTTTATAGCTTTACTTTTGATGGCGGAATTGTTTCAGCTTCTGGTGGCGCCGTTACTGGAAACACTGTGACTGTAACTGACACTAGTTTTGAAATAGTCGGCAACCCTGATCCTTCCGTGCGAACTAGCTCTTCTCCCTCTGCTTCAAGTGGTGCTACTTCTTTAGGTGCTGCTACTAGCTCTGGTATTCCTGCTGCGACTAGCTCTCCTAGTGTTACGGCTAGTGACGCTATTAAGCCGCAAGAGACTACTTCTAATGCAGCTGCAGCTGGGGCTGGCGCAACCAGCTCGACTGGCACTAGCGGCGCCGTCGGCTCTACCGATGGCAGCAATGACACCATTATTTACGGGGCTGTTGTGGCGGTAGGGGCGCTGGCGCTGGGTGGACTAGGGTGGTCACTCTTGCAGTCCCGGAAGAAGCCCTAGCTATTGACGCTAGCTTGCCTGATCTGGACAAATAGCTAGATTGGTGGGGCATGAGGCTGTTGTGACTATGGTCAGGTAGCCTAGGGACTTGTCCCCAATGCTTATCCGGTTAAAAATTGGCTAGGCTAAGACCATGAACGTTGTAGCTTTTAAATCGCGCGAGTTTGCGGCGCGTATAGGGGCCGTAGTGGTCGCTTTGGTGCTGGCCTTTTCGCTGGTAAGTCTTACCGCTCCAGCCCGCGCTGATGGCGAGCTAGACATGAAAATGTGGCTGGAATATAGCTTTAGTGGAGATAATGTAACTTTCTCCTATAGGTATCACAGCACAATGCAAGGCTCTGACCATAAAACCATGTGCGACAAATACGGAAATTCCAGTGCTTATGGTGATGCCCTCAAGTATGGAATTACCCAGTATGAGGGTGTTGAAGTTTGCGAAATGCAGGCAACCGTAAAGATTGACCAATTCGTTAGCTCTGATGGTACAGCTATTGGTTTTGGGACAGACGATAAGCTTTACCGCGAAGGTTCCAACATTGTCTATGAAGGCGATTTATCTGTCTTCTCTGATGCTACTAGCGCTCAGTTTATCTACTACAAGATCACTTTGCTGGTGGCGTTGTTTCTGCTGAGGGTGCTGAAGTCAGCGGTAATACTGCAAAGCTCAAGCTTGGTGGCAAGTTCAAGGTAGTTGGTAACCCGGGTAGCGGCGGCTCAAATGGCGGCTCTACTAACGGTGGGTCTTCCAACGGCGGCTCCACTAATGGGGGTTCTTCGGGAAATAACCAGGGTGGCGCTACTGCCTCTGCTACTCCCTCTGCGAGCCCTTCTATTACTCCCGGTTCTGACAACAATGAAAACACCGTCGCTAACGGTGCTCCAGCTACCGTTACGCCCACTCCGCTGGCTGTAAAAAGCTCCAAGTCCTCAAGTGACAACACTCTGCTTTACGTAATTATTGGTGTTGCAGCGGTAGCGCTTGTGGGTCTGGGCGCCTTCCTGGCACTGCGTTCAGGTAAGAAGAAGCCGCCTAGCGGGATGGGTGGGCAGTTTGCTTACGCGCCGCAGTCTTACGGGCCTGGCTCCTACCCCCAGCAACAGTATCCGCCGCAGGGTAACTACCCCCAGCAGGGTCAATATGGCGGCTACAACGGCTAGCTAGAATTCATCTCAACCAGGGCCGTGGTTTTACACCCGGCCCTGGTTTCGTTTAATAACTGTTAGTTGGTGTATAACAGCTAGGCTTAAGCAGTTATCCCTAGTTGATTTATTTGCTGAGTTTATAGAGCTAAAGGGTGGATACTATGGCTAACGCGCGATCAATGGCGACTCGTGTATGCGGTGTTTTAGGGTCAGTGCTTATGCTGACTTGCTCGCTGTTTGCTGTGTCCGCACCGGTTGCTGTGTCCGCACCGGCGCATGGCGAAGATAGCATGCACACCTGGGTGCAAATAAATTTTGATAATAGTATGGCATATGTTGAGATAAAAACACATATAAATTCTAATGAATCAACCAAAAGCATATGCTCAAAAAGCTCTGATTACGTTAAGCGGTTAGAGGCTGACCTAGGTCAGGAAGTCTATAAGCTTGAGATGGGGCATTATGATGGTGTAGAAGTTTGCTCAGCTTATATTGTCGCGATCTCTAAAGAGGAGTTATCGCACGCACTCATATATGGTGCTGAGATTATTGTTGAAGGTAATATCGTTAAAATAATAGGTGTAACAGATCCTGCTTACACTGGCGAGATTGAATATACTATTAGATTTCAAAATGTAGAGACTATTTCTTATTTTGGAGGTGAGATGGAAAAGCATGCCTCCATTTTCGTTGCCAAAAATGAAGACTTTGAAGTAGTAGCTTCTTTGACTTCCCGCAACTCTAACGAGATACCAGCCAGTGACTCTAACGAGATACCGGCCAGAGGGGACCTAACTTCCTCGACTCCAAGATTTTATCGCCTGTTACAGTCATTTTATCGCCTACTATGGTCGATTGATCTTATGCGGGTGCTTAATACATTGCTTGCGTTGATACTGATTGTCGGTGCGGTAGCGATTTTTGTGTGCGTTAAGGCATGTTTTGTTAAGTCGGTAACTTCTAATGAAGGCCTAGGGCCTGCCGCTATGCCAGCAGACGCCAATTCCGGTTTGCCGCAGAAGGCGCCTTCGCCGTCGGAAAATGCAGGTAATGCGCCGCCAGAATGCAGATAGCGCGCCACCACCTGGCCGAAGAGCTGCGCAGTAGGGGAGTTATCCCCAGCTAAAATCCAGGTAAATCTCGGTTAAATGCCCCTAGGATAGGGCCGTGAGCAGGATGAATGCTATGAAAGTAGGGTTAGAGCGAGTAGGGGCTGTGGTAGGTACCCTACTGCTGGCTTTGCACTGCTGCTGGTAAATTCGCCGGTCCGCGCCGCCAGTTACGTGGCTACTGACGCTAGCTCCACCACCAGTTCTGTTATCACTAGTGCCAGCGACTCTGGGGCGGAGATGTCGGTTGGTAGCGCCGTGCTTTATGTGATTGTGGGGGCGACGGCGCTCGCGGTAGTCATTGGGGTAGTGCTGCTTATTGTGGGGCCATGTGGTTATAAACACCGGTCCGCTAGGTCACGCAAAATCAGGAAATAGTTGGGCGCCGGGGTTTAATCCCCAAGGCTTTAAGATGCCTGGCCTACTAAAAAGGGCTAGGGTATAAACATGAACGCTGTTGCTTTGAAGTCACACTCGTTTGTGGCACGCCTAGGGGCCATATTGGCTGCTTTTGTGCTGGCATTTTCGCTGGTAAGTCTTACCGCCCCAGCGCACGCTGACGACACTCAAACTATGAAAGTGTGGACCGAATTTAAATTCGCTGGGGACAATGTAACGATCTCTATGAAGGAACACAGCACTGTTCAAGGCGCTGACCACAAGACTATGTGCAATAGGTACAGCTCTGGCGGTACTAGCCCGCTTGGTTTTGGCACCGTTAACAAATCTGAAATTACCCAGTATGAGGGTGTAGAAGTTTGTGCCGTCGAAGTTACTGCGCCGCTTGAGACAGTAATCAGCTCTACCTCATCCGACTCTGGTGTAAGCGGTATTGCTTTCAATGTTGAGCGCGATGGTAGCAATGTACGTGTTGAAGGCGATCTAACTGGGCTTAGCAGTCTCACTAGCTATGGTGATAGCTCGATCGACTATCGTTTAACCTTTGGTGGCGGCATTGTTTCCGCTGAAGGTGCTGAAGTTAGCGGCAACACCGCCAAGCTAAGCTGGGTGGGAAGTACAAGGTAGTAGGCAACCCCGGTAGTGGCTCCTCTGACAACGGGGGTTCTTCTGACAACAAAGGTGGTGCCTCGAATAATGGGGGCGGCAGCGCCAAGGATTCAGGGAGCTCCTCAAGCTCTTCCAGCTCAGATGACAACACTGTGCTCTACGTAATCATTGGTGTAGTAGTAGTGCTGCTGGTTGGTGTGGGCGCGTTCTTCGCGGTGCGCTCTGGCAAGAAGAAGCCGCCTAGCGCGATGGGCGGCCAGTTCGGTTACGCCCCGCAGCAGGGCTACCCCCAGCAAGGTGGCTACCCCCAGGGTGGTTACCAGCAGGGCGGCTATCCTCAACAGGGCTACCCGCAGCAGGGCGGTCAGTACCCCCAACAGGGCGGCTACCCTCAGCAAGGTCAGTATCCCCAGCAGGGCTACCGACAGGGCGGATACCCGCAGCAGTAAGCCGTATTTGTTAGCTGTTTAAAACTAAAACGACGATATAGCCTGGCTATATCGTCGTTTTGGTTTATATGTTACCCACTTAGGTAACAAGTCGGACACGTCCCAGCAAGTATCAAGTTTGAGCCCATACAATTGCCGAGGATTCTGCTTATCCCCAAACCAGGCAGAAAGAAAGGTAGATAATGTCTATTTTTAAGCGTATTCGTACCAAGGCGCTTTCCCTAGGAGCGGCTGCAGCTCTGGCTGTTGGCGGCGCGCTAGTAGCTTCTCCGGCCCAGGCTGCTATGGCCTTCACCATCCACGCAAACGTCAACATCGAGTCCATGACCAACACGGTGTACCAGGTTGACATCGCTGTTGACGGCGATAACGGCACTATTATCACCCAGGTGTGCCCCAACATTAAGGCTGCTATTCCGGCCACTGCGGGCACCACTACCGATGCTACGGTTGTTGATGGCACTGATGGCGGTAAGGTCTGCCGCCTGGTGGTGAAGGGCGACACCGTCAAGATCCTGGGTGGTAAGGAAGAAAAGGGCGAGTTCACCTTTGATGCTTCCACGCTAACTGGATCCTTATCCAGCCTGCAGGCTGTTGGTACCTACAAGATGGACATGAAGGTAACCTACCCCGGCGACGTAACCTCCGCTAAGGGCGGCACCATCTCCGGTAACACCGTAACCTTCGCTGATGGCACCACTGCTAGCACTATTACCGGTAAGGTCAGCGCCGAGAAGAAGGCTGAGCCCACCGCTAAGGCCACCGCTGCTGACAAGTCCTCCGACTCTGGCTGTCCACCGGCCTGATCATCGGTGGCGTGGCTGCGGTTTTGGTGATCGCGATTGTGGTTGTGGCCGTAGTGGTCAGCTCCAAGCGCAAGCAAAAGATCGCCCAGGCTCGCTGAGCCCCGCGAACGCTTAAATAAATCGCCCCGGCTACCGTAAGGTTGTCGGGGCGATTTATTGGTTTTTTGGTGCCGTGGTGCTGTTTTAGCTGCCTGGGTCCGACGGCGCTGCTGGGGCTGACGACGGCGCTCTAGCTGCGGGCGCGGCGTCGTCGCCAAAAACCAAATGCCGTCAATGCAAAGACCGAGCCGACAATCAGCCAAGCCCACGGGCGTGAGGCCGAATACCAGGGCATGCCGCCATTACCAATCGCGTAGCCAGAGGCGCTGACCCCAGTAGCTAGGATCTGCGGGCCGCTCCAAGTGACTTTGTGTCCCTGCACCTTGCCGCCGCCAGCGTCAATAACTGAGCCGGGGAAAGTTACCGTCAGTTTGGTGTCGATCAGCGACTTGTATTTTTCAACCACATCATCGCTGCCGCCAGATTTGTTGGAGCCGCCAGAGCTACCTGAGCCGCTGGAGCTGCCAGAGCCGGCTGAACCAGCTGAGCCGTTTGATCCGTTTGAGCCGGCTGAGTTACCTGAGCCAGAGCCAGTTGAGGTGCTGGCGCTAGGGGAGGCGGCATCAGAGTCTCCGTCAGTGTTTACCCCGGGAATACGCACAAAAACCTTGTTGCCCTGGCGCCACACTAGTGCGTTAGTGGCGCCGGTGGGGCTCGCCGAGGCGTTCACGTTAGCTGAGGCATTGGCGGTGCTAGCGGCGCTGGCATTGGGGGCCGGTTTAGTGGCGGCGGTGGCTACTGGAATAGATTTAAAGGTGAATTCGCAGCCAATACCCTCGTCGCCCTTGATGGACTTGACCTTAATTTCGCTGCCCTTATTAGTGGCAATCGAGCTGCGCAGGGAACTAGCCAGCTGCTTGCACTGTGAAGTGCTGGTGATCTGCGAGGACGTGTTATCCACCATGCGGATGACGGCGTCGTAGGTGCCCTCTTCATGCACAGTTAGATCCATATGGGCCTGGCAGGCGCCAAGGGCAGGGACTAGGGCTAGGCAGGTTAGTGCCGCAAAACGCCTTCGGTTGGCTGATGCTCGCATAAAGCTATTTTCGCATGTTTAAGCGTTGGTAGTTTTAGTATCGAGGGTAGAATGGCTGCGGCTTTGGATAAAGCAGTTATTTTCTCGACGCCGTCGGTGCCGGTTTTATGGCATGGTGTGGCCAAAAATGCGGCCTGCAGCTGCGCAAATATTCTGACGTCGCGTCTGGGATTTAAGGATGAGTCACGTTATGGTAACCGAGCGTCTCAACTTAGCTAAAACTGCTTGAGTACAGGGCAGATAAAGGTTAGGCTGACCTTTCGGAAATAAGTCTAGCCTAATAAAAGTAAGAGCATGTCCCTATTCTTTGCGAACTTTATTATCGCCCTGCGTGAGGGTCTAGAGGCCGCCCTGGTGGTAGGCGTGATTGCCGCCTACCTGGCCAAAATTGGTCGTCGAGACCTGTTTGGCAAGCTGACTTTAGGGGTGCTGGCCGCTGCGCTGGTGCCGCTAGCCATTGGCGCCATCTTGACCTGGGGTCCACAAACCCTAACCTTCCAGGCCCAAGAAATCATTGGTGGTTCACTATCGCTGGTGGCCGTGGCCATGGTTACCTGGATGATTTTCTGGATGGGCAAAAACTCGCGCCAAATGAGCCAAGGCCTGCGCGACAGCCTATCGGCCTCGCTAGAAAAAGATGGGCGAGGCTGGGGCATTATCTGGATCGCCATCTTCGCGGTAGGCCGTGAAGGTATCGAAACCGCCCTATTTATTTGGGCGACCGTGCGCTCGGCTGTAGAAAAATCCACGCCAGCTATCGCCGCCGGGGTGGTCGGTGGCCTGGTGGTGGCCATTGTGCTGGGCTACCTGATCTATCGCGGGGGAGTGCGCATTAACCTCTCCATGTTCTTCACGGTGACCGGCTACTTCCTGATTGTGGTGGCCGCCGGCATTATCTCCTACGGCTTTGGTGACCTTCAGGAAGCCTCGCTGCTGCCGGGCTGGGCTCACCACGCCTGGGACGTATCCAACTGGGTACCCCAATCTTCGGTTAACCCGTTGCGTTGGCTTTACGAGGTCAGTGTGGCTTTGTTCCAGGTCAACCCCACCCCCACCTGGCTGCAGGTAATCGGCTGGAACATCTACTTCTGGCCCACCTTGTACTTCTTCGCCCGGGTGGCGCACGCCAAGTTGGGTAAAGCCCCCAAGGTGGAGAACAAGGCCGGCTGAGGTAGCCGCAGCCTAAAGACTTGTGGTCGACGGCGTCGGGAAGGAAGCTTGGCGACCACAGCAACTACCCCTTCCTTCCCAACCCAAAACCCATCCGACAAGGAAAAATAGATGATTACACGTCGAGTACGTGCCGCGCTGGTGGCGCTGCCGGTAGTCGCCCTGTCTGTCCTGGGCGGCTGCACTGCAAACAACCAGGGTGGCAGTGGCGGCACTAACGCAGCCGGCTCCAACACCATCAACGTCAAAATCACCGACAAGGGCTGCGAGGTTTCCTCCAAGTCCTTCCCCGCGGGCCAGGTGACCTTCAAGATCTCCAACGAGGGCACTGTCCCCAACGAGTTTGAGGTTTTGAGCGAAAACAAGCTACAGATCGTCTCCGAAAAGGAGAACATCGGCCCGGGTACCTCCACCGAGCTAACCACCGCCCTCAAGGAAGGCACCTACTACAGCGCCTGCAAGCCCAACATGGTGGGTGCCCTGGTGGGAGCTACCCAGCTCAAGGTCACCAAGGGTAAGGAAGTGGCCGTCGGCGGCGACGTCAAGAAGCTTGAAGAGCAGGCCGTAGCCAACTACACCTCCTACGTTAAGGACCAGGTCGGTCAGCTACTAACCGCCACCAAGGCCTTCACCGCCGCCTACACCTCTGGTGACACCGCCAAGGCTAAGGAACTGTTCCCGCTAGCGCGCCAGCACTACGAGCGCATCGAGCCGACCGCTGAGAAGTTTGGTATCAAGGAAGCCGGTGACCTCGACGGCGCACTCGACGTGCGTATCCAGAACCTGTCTGCCGACGCCGGCAAGTCTGTCACCGACCCCGAGGTGCTCAAGAGCTGGACCGGTTGGCACCGCATCGAGGCCGACCTGTGGGGGGGTAGCCAGTTCAAGTTCGCCAGCGACGCTGACCGCAAGGCAGCCGCTACCAACCTGGAAGAAAACACCCAGAAACTCTACGACCTGGTTTACGGCAAGATCACCGGTGTGGACGGCAAGAAGTTTTCACTGACCATCAACGACGTAGTAACCGGCTCCGTTGACCTAGTCAACGAGGTGGCCGACACCAAGATTGTTGGTGAAGAAGACACCTTCTCCCACACTGACCTCTACGACTTCAAGGCCAACATTGAAGGCGCCGAGGTAGCCTACGGCAACGTCTCTGAAATCGTGGCCAAGTCCAACCCTGAGCTGGACAAGAAGATCAAGGCCAAGTTCAAGGCTGTACACAAGCTGATCGACTCCCACGCTGACGGTAAGACCACCGACGGTGCCACCAAGTACGTCGGCTACGACACCATCGCCTCCGTTCAGAAGGACGCCGGTGAGGCTCCCGCCAAGAACTCCTACACCAAGGCTCAGCAGCAGTTCTCCAGCGAGGTTGCCGCCCTGGCCAAGCAGCTAAGCGAGATCAGCGGCATCGTGCTGCACTGATAAACGCTGCTAACCACCGCGCCCACCCTGTTTAGCTAACACTTTGCTTAGGCTGAGCAGATTAAGGTAAGGCAAATGTGACTTAAATAGCCCGCAGATTTAGGCCCTAGGGGCTGATCTGCGGGCTATTTACACCCATAATAATGACTGGGAAATTTGTATTTAGCCAAGGAGAACCTAATGAGCAACAAGGCTACAGACGCTACCGAAAGCGCCAACACTCCCGCTGAAGAGGCCTCGGACGTAACCCAAAACGCGGCTGAAACGGCTAACGAAACCACCGGCGACGCCGTCGTCGCCACTGGCAGCGGAGCAGACGAGGACAAAGCCGCCCACCACGTCTCACGCCGCGCCGCCTTCGGTTTTGCCGGAGCCGGCCTAGCCGCCGGGGCCCTAGCTGGCGCCGCCGGTGGCTATGCAGCCGGGGGAGAAGATGCCCCCGCAGACAAAATCCTGGACACCTACCCCTTCCGTGGCAAGCACCAGGCCGGCATCCTCACCCCCGCCCAAGACAACATGTTCTGCGCCGCCTTTGACGTCACCGCCACAGACCCCGAAGAGCTCAAACAGCTGCTAAGCGACTGGACCGTAGCCGCACAGCAAATGACCGCCGGCGAACTAGTAGGCGGCGAACCCAACGAAAACAAGCAGGCCGTGCCCCGCGACACCGGTGAAGCCTGGGGCTACAAGCCCAACGGACTAACCATCACCTTCGGGTTCGGGCGCTCGCTGTTTGTAGACAGCGACGGCAAAGACCGTTTCGGCATTGCCAAAAAAATGCCCAAGATCCTGTCTGAGGGCATGCCCAAATTCGCTAACGAAAACATCCGCTCTGCTGACTCAGACGGCGACCTGCTAGTACAGGCCTGCTCGAACGACGCCCAGGTGTGTGCGCACGCCATTCGCAACCTAAACCGTATTGCCATGGGCACGGCCAAAATGCGCTGGAGCCAGACCGGTTATGGACGCACCTCCTCCACCTCGGTAGCCCAGGAAACCCCGCGTAACCTGTTTGGCTTCAAGGACGGCACCAACAACATTAAGTCTGAAGACGGAGACGCCAAGCTAAACGAGCACCTGTGGGTGCAAAAGGGAGATGACAGCGGCGCAGACTGGATGGCTGGCGGCACCTACTTTGTGGTGCGCAAAATCCACATGTTCGCTGAAATGTGGGACAACCTGCGTCTGATCGAGCAGGAACAAACCTTCGGGCGCGACAAGCGTTACGGTGCCCCGCTTAACGTTACGGCTCCTACCAGCGGCAAAGACGAGTTCAAGCCGATCGACTTCAAGGCTAAGAACAAGGAAGGAGAGCTGGAGGTGCCCGCAGACTCGCACATCGCCATCGTTAACCCCGAGCAAAACAAGGGGCGCTGGATGCTGCGTCGCGGCTACAACTACACCGAAGGTTCAGACGCACTAGGGCGTTTGAGTGCAGGTCTGTTCTTCATTGCCTTCGTGCGTGACCCGCGCACAAACTTCTACCCGATCTTGGACAAGATGACTCAAAAGGACGCCCTGAGTGAATATTTGCAGCACCAGGCACGCGCCCTGTTCGCGATTCCTGCCGGTATCGGTCAGTCAGACACTATGGTGGGGCAAGCCTTATTTAGCTAAACCCACACAGCTAGGGCGTGTTTCCTAGCAGCTTAGAAGCTTTTTGTTGGCTTTTGAGTAGTTCAGGCGCAGGTAAATCTCACGGTTTATCTGCGCCTTTACTATGTATGTGACATGAACCATAGGACTTTTGGGAAGAAGTGACCGGGGCTATTGAGAGAGAATAAGCGCGTTAACAGGCGCAAGCCAAAAGATAAATAAGCACCCCCAAGGAAGGGAATCATATGACTGTCACCGCGCAGGACGTTCGCGCCGCAGCTCCGGCCAACGCTCCCGAAGACGTCATTGCTTTCGCTACCCGTATCGCTGAACTAGGTAAGCCCGAGAAGGTTTACTTCTGCGATGGTAGCCAGGAAGAGTGGGACCGTCTGACCAGCGAAATGGTTGAGTCCGGCATGTTCACTCGCCTAAACCCCGAGAAGCGCCCCAACTCCTTCCTGGCCCGTTCGCTGCCCAGCGACGTCGCCCGCGTGGAGTCGCGCACCTTCATCTGTTCTGAGAAGGAAGAAGACGCCGGCCCGACCAACCACTGGTACGACCCGGTTGAGATGAAGAAGATCCTCAACGAGAAGTTTGACGGCACCTACGCCGGCCGCACCATGTACGTGATCCCCTTCTCCATGGGTCCCCTCGGCGGCCCCATCTCCCAGCTGGGTATTGAGATCACCGACTCCCCCCTACGTGGTAGTCAACATGCGCATCATGGCCCGCATTGGCACCAAGGCCATGGACCTGATCAACGAAGGCCGCCCCTGGGTTCCCGCCGTGCACTCTGTAGGTGCCCCGCTGGCTCCCGGTCAGGAAGACACCACCTGGCCTTGCAACGAGGAAAAGTACATCACCCACTTCCCCGAGACCAACGAGATCTGGTCCTACGGTTCCGGTTACGGCGGCAACGCCCTGCTGGGCAAGAAGTGCTACGCCCTGCGTATCGCCTCCACCATGGCCCGCCGCGACGGCTGGATGGCCGAGCACATGCTGATTCTGCGTCTGACCGATGAGGCCAGCGGCAAGCAGTACCACGTAACTGCCGCTTTCCCCAGCGCCTGCGGTAAGACCAACCTGGCCATGCTTCAGCCCACCATCCCGGGCTACAAGGTTGAGACCATTGGTGACGACATCGCCTGGATGCGTCCTGGTGAGGACGGCAGCCTGCGCGCCATCAACCCCGAGGCTGGCTTCTTCGGCGTCGCCCCCGGCACCAGCTACAAGACCAACCCGATGGCCATGGACACCATGAAGGCCAACACCATCTTCACCAACGTTGCTCTGACCGACGACGGCGACGTTTGGTGGGAGGGCATTGACGCTCCGCTGCCCGAGCACCTGATCGACTGGCACGGCAATGACTACACCCCGGCTGACGCTGCCGAGGGTAAGAAGGCCGCTCACCCCAACTCTCGCTTCACCACCCCGGCTGCTCAGTGCCCGATCATCTGTGGTGACTGGGAAGCCCCCGAGGGTGTAGCCATCGACGCCATCCTGTTCGGTGGCCGCCGCGCCACCAACGTGCCGCTGGTAGCTGAGCAGTACGAACCCGCTCACGGCGTGTTCATCGGTGCTTCCGTGGCCTCTGAGGTCACCGCCGCCGCCACCGACGTTAAGGCCGGCTCCCTGCGCCACGACCCCTTCGCTATGCTGCCCTTCTGCGGTTACAACATGGCCGACTACTGGGGCCACTGGCTGGAGATGCAGGACAAGGCTGGCGACAAGTTCCCCAAGGTTTACCAGGTCAACTGGTTCCGTAAGGACGAGGATGGCAACTTCCTGTGGCCTGGATACGGCGAGAACAGCCGTGTTCTGGACTGGATCGTGCGTCGCGCCGCTGGCCAGGTAGAGGCCATCGACGGCGTCACCGGCCGCTACCCCAAGTTCGAGGACTTCAACCTTGAGGGCCTGGACGAGGTAGACGAGGCTGCTTGGAACAAGCTCTTCGCTATCGACCCCGAGGCTTGGGCCGCTGAGATGGACTCCACCGAGGAGTACCTGGCTCAGTTCGGTGACAAGGTTCCCGCCGAGATCACCGCTCAGCTGGCCAAGTTCCGTGAGCGCATCGCCGCCGCCAAGTGAGCGCTGCTAGTAACAACTAGCAAGTAACCAGCTAGCCAAGCGCTAACACAGCAGCTGCTTACCAGTTAGCTGGCCGCTAACCATAGATAGTTTCCCCCCGCCCAGTTGAACTGCCTCCCGTTTCTTGGACATCGAAATTGAAGTCCAGGGAATGGGAGGCTTTTCATGTCTGCGGGTTTGCGGTTGAGGCATGATCGTTTGCTTCGGGAGCAGGCGGTGGAGATGTTTGAAAGGGGCTTTAGCTATCGTTTGACCGCCAAGAGGCTGGGTGTGCCTGCTGAGACCGTGCGACACTGGCAGAAGACGTACCGCGTAATTGGGAAGGACGGGCTTCTTGCCATGGGAGTTAAGCACGCCAGATACGACTATGAGACCAAGGTCGCCGCAGCGAGGGCCGTGGTTGATGGTGGGATGAGTAAGCCTGAGGCGATGATGCGTTTCGGTATTGCGAGTGCGACATCGTTGAAGCAGTGGTGCAGGCTGTACCGTGAGGGCGGCGCGCAGGCGCTTAAGCCCAAGCCCAAGGGCAGGCCAAAGGGATCAGGTGTGGGGGCGGTGCCACCAACGCGTGAGGAGGAACTCGCCGAGCGCGTACGCAAGCTTGAGGCGCAGGTGGCGTACCTAAAAAAAAATCGATTGCCCTGAAGGCGCACAGGCGCTCCCAAACCGGGACAAAGCCCTAGTGATCGCCGAGCTTTCAGGGCATGGACACAGGGTGCGTGATCTCCTCGAGGCGGCCGGCCTTGCCAGGTCGAGCTACTACTACGCGCTGACTCACCCCCAGCAGCCAACCAGAGCGCAGCTACGTCCCAAGGTCGCCCAGATCTTTTCGCGTACCCCCAACGGGTGCGGTCACAGACAGGTAGCCATGTGCCTGCGCGCTGAGGAAGGGGAACGCATCGCTGACAAGACGGTCTTGAAGATGATGCGCGAGATGGGGTTGCGCTGCGGCATACGCCGCGAGAGGGCCTACCACAGGTACAACTCCTACAAGGGATCCGTGGGACAAAGCTTCGACAACATCATCGGCCGCGACTTCAAGGCGACCGGCCCCTGGCAGAAAATGGGTACCGACGTCACCGAGTTCAAGCTCTCCTTCGGTAAGGCCTACCTCGCTCCGGTCTACGACTTCGCCAGCAAAGAGATCGTCGCCCACTCCATCTCAATGTGCCCCAACCTCGCCCAGCAACAAGAGATGCTCCAGATACTCATGGAGGCCAAACCCGAAGGGGCCGAGCCGATCTTGCACTCGGACATGGGTTGGCAGTACCAGCACGAGACCTATATCAGAACGCTCGCCGATAACGGTTTCATCCAGAGCATGTCACGCAAAGGCAACTGCATCGACAATGGCGCCACCGAACAGGTCTTCGGACACCTCAAGGACGAATTCTTCCGCGGCCGAGACTGGCAAACCTTCGAGAGCTTCAAAGCCGACCTCGATGCCTACATCACGCACTGGAACACAACAAGACGCCAAGTAAAGCTCAAGGGCCTGACCCCGGCAGAATACCGGGATCAGGCCCTACAGGAAGCCGCATAACGGCTACCATTAAACGCGTCCAAGTTTCGGGGCGCAGTTCAAGTGGGCGGGGGGAAACTTTTGTTTAAGTATCGCTAGTTAACTACTAGCGGACATTTGGGACCGTTAGCGGTTTAATTAGGGCCAGTGAGCGGCTAAAGTGGGTACGTGAAAATCCTGCTTCTGGGCTCTGGTGCACGTGAACATGCGCTGGCCCGTGCCTTATCCCGTGACCCTGAAACCACTGAACTTGTTGTAGCGCCAGGTAACCCCGGCACTGCGCAGATCGCCACTAACTTGTTCATTGACCCCAACAGCCCTGATGAAGTAGTCACCTTGGCTCGTGAGATGGGGGCTGACTTGGTGGTGGTGGGCCCGGAGGCGCCACTGGTAGCAGGCGTGGCTGATGCTTTGCGTCAGGCAGGTATTGCGGTGTTTGGTCCCAGTAAGGCGGCTGCTCGCTTGGAGGGTTCTAAGGCTTTCGCTAAGGAAGTTATGGCCTCCGCTCATGTGCCTACCGCCAGTGCCCGCATTGTCACCAGCCCTGACCAGCTAGAGCAGGCTTTGGATGAGTTTGGTGCCCCCTATGTGGTCAAGGAAGACGGGCTAGCTGCCGGTAAGGGGGTTGTGGTTACTTCTGACCGTGACGCGGCGCTTAAGCACGGCCTGGCTTGCCTAGAGCGCGAGGGCGGCGCTGTGGTGGTTGAGGATTACCTAGACGGCCCGGAGGCCTCGGTTTTCTGTGTTTGTGACGGGCGCACTGTGCGCGCACTGAGCCCCGCTCAGGACTTTAAGCGTATTGGTGACGGCGACGCCGGCCCGAACACGGGTGGTATGGGTTCGTACACGCCGCTGCCTTGGGCCCCGGATGACCTGGGTCAGCAGGTGGTAGAGCAGGTGGCGCAGCCGGTGGTTGATGAGATGGCTCGCCGAGGCACGCCTTTTATTGGCCTGCTTTACTGTGGCCTGGCGCTAACCAGCAAGGGTATGCGCGTGGTGGAGTTTAACGTGCGTTTTGGTGACCCTGAGACTCAGGCTGTGCTGGCGCGTCTAGACTCTTCGCTGCCCCAGCTGTTGCACGCGGCTGCGGTGGGGCGCCTAGATCAGGTGGCTGAGCCTCAGTGGAGTGATAAGGCTGCGGTTGACGTGGTTATTTCCGCTGCCGGCTACCCCTCCACCCCCACCACTGGGGATGTGATTAGCGGTATTGAGCAGGCTGAAGCTGACTCTGACGTGCATGTCCTGCACGCGGGGACTGCCCGTAATGACGACAACGAGCTAGTTACCGCTGGTGGCCGGGTGCTGTCGGTGGTGGCTTTGGGTGAAGATGTGGCCGCAGCGCGCGCTAAGGCTTACGCGGCGGTAAGCAAGATTAAGTTCGACGGCGCCTATCACCGTAGTGATATCGCCGCCCCCGCCTATGTGGAGCGTTAAAAATGGGAATTGAACTACCTGCCGCACCGGTTCTAGATGGCTGGAAGCACCTGGTTTCCGGCAAGGTCCGTGACGTTTACGTGCCCGCCCCCGAGGGGCCCTGGGAAGGCGAGGATGTTCTGCTGGTGGTAGCCAGTGACCGCATCAGCGCCTATGACTATGTGCTCAGCTCGCAGATTCCCGACAAGGGCAAGGTGCTAACCGCCCTGAGCGTGTGGTGGTTTGAGCAGCTGGAGCAGGTAGTACCTAACCACCTGCTGTCGCTGGATGTGCCCGCGCAGGTAGCTGGGCGCGCCATGATTTGCCGTCGCCTGGACATGTATCCGGTAGAGTGCGTAGCTCGCGGCTACCTAACCGGCTCGGGCCTGGTTGAATACCGCGCCGGCCAGCAGGTGTGTGGGGTGGCTTTACCGCCTGGTTTGGTGGAGGCCTCGCCGCTACCGGAGCCGATTTTCACCCCTGCCGCCAAGGCTGAGCTGGGTGACCACGACGAGAATGTTTCCTTTGAACGGGTGGCGCAAATGGTTGGCATAGAGCCGGCCCAGGCGCTGCGTCAGGCCACCTTGGAGCTGTACACGCGCGCCGCTGATATCGCTAAGCAGCGTGGCATTATCCTGGCTGACACCAAGTTTGAATTTGGGCGCGGCAGCCAGGGTGAACTGGTTTTGGGTGACGAGGTGCTGACCCCTGATTCTTCCCGTTTCTGGCCGGCTGACCAGTGGGTTGAGGGTCAGGTGACGCCTTCTTATGACAAGCAGTTTGTGCGTGACTGGCTAGCTAAGGAAAGCGGCTGGGATCGTAACAGTGGTCAGCAGCCCCCGGCCTTACCTGAGCAGGTAGTTGAGCGCACCCGCGAGCGCTACCTGGAGGCCTACGAGCGCCTAACCGGCAAGCCCCTGGCCCTGTAACAGCAACTGTCGCCCTGCAGCGCCCCGCGTTGCCTGCCGCGCAGCAGCTACAGTTGCTGCTTGCCGCGCCGTGGCTGTAGCGGCTAGATACAGATTTGGGTGGGATGCTGTAAGCGTCCCACCCAAAAGTGTTTTTAGGGCCGGGCAAGGTTTTTGGTTACCGTCCCCTTGCCCGGCGCCTTTGGTTTAGCTTTGGCGACGACGTCGGGCCAGCAGCAAGCCGCCGCTAGCCAGTGCCGTTAGGGCCACTAAACCAACCGCAAGGTTGGCCCCGGTGTGGGCCAGCAAGCCATTGGAGTAGCGGGCCTGGCCAGGGGTCGGATTTAGCGTGATCCGCTGTCCAGGCAGCAAGGACGGCTTAGCTGAAGGCAGCGCGCCCGGCCTGCCGGAGGCGCTGGGTAGGGCGCTAGGCCGGCCCGTGGGAGCCGCAGTGGGCTTAGCCGTGGGTGCTGCGGTAGCGCTCGGAGCCGGGGTAGCCGTTGGCGCCGGACTGGTGGGCGCTACCGTGGGGGCAGCGCTAGCGGTGGGGCTAGGCGCGGCGGTAGCGGTTGGAGCCGCAGTGGGTGCTGGGCTAGCCGTGGGAGTAGCCGTGGGGGCTACGGTAGCGCTCGGAGCTGGGCTAGCTGTGGGCGCCGGGGTAGCCGTTGGTGTTGGGCTGGCCGTGGGGGCAGCGCTAGCGGTGGGGCTAGGCGCGGCGGTAGCGGTTGGAGCCGCAGTGGGCGCAACCGTCGGGGCAGGGGTGGGCGCCGGCGTCGAGCCTGGCTGAGGATCACCTGCACGCCAAGCCCGGTAAGAAAACTCCAAAATGTTGGGCAAAACCTCGCCCTTAATGGAAGTCAGCCGGATCGCCTTAACCGGGCCCTCAACCGCAAACACCTGATAGTGCTTGGCGGCGTCGGCACTACCCAAAGTCGCCCAAGTACCATCGCTGCGCTGATAGTCAACCGTGGCCCCAACCTGGCCGGCCACAACCACACTCACCTTGCCGCTAGCCGCCTGGGGTAGCTCGCGCACCAAATTAGCGCCCTCAGGCACCTGGGTAGCCACCAAAGCTGTAGCCCCCTTAGCGTCAACCGCATTATCTAGCGGGTGATCCTTAGCGGTAACCAAAGTGGTAGACAAACCCTTAGTGGGGCTAGAAACCTGGAACTCACGGATCTGCACCCAAGCCCCATTACCGTTAGCCGCAGTGGCCTTCAGGCGCACATAACGCGCCATGGTGCCGGCGGGAGCCTTAGCCGTAATCTCAGCCTGGTTAGTGAACTGGCCTAGTGAAGTCCAGTTAGAGCCATCACCAGAAACTTCAACCTCAGCGTTATAGATCATGTCGCCAGTTTGCGAAGCGCTACGGCCCTGGCTGACATGCACCAAACCAATCTCCTGCTCGCTGCCAAGATCAAGCTGGAAATAAGAGCCCGGCTGTGGGGCAGAGTTAGACCAGTAGAAAGTGTCCTCCCGGCCATCAACCGCATTAGCGGGCACGTAGCTCTCCCAAGTGCCCATAGTGGTAGAAGCCTCGGTCACCTTTAAGGCGGCCCCGCCCTTAGCGGGAGTCAAAGCAGCCCACTTATCCCAAGCCTTGGCGGCATCGTCCACGAAAGCGTTAAAGACGCCGTCGCCTACAGAAGCCGTAATAGAAGCGGGCTTAACCGTAAAGTCCGAATCCATATCATCCACGCGGGGCGCAAGCGCGCTTTGCTGTGAGGCTTGCATCGCCATCAGGGCGCTAGTGGCCTGCTCCCCATTATTGGCGCCAATAGCCAAATAAACATCCACAGCCGACTCGCTGGCCTTAGCCCAATCGCGGGCCGCCTCCAGCCAAGGCTTAATGTCATTGTAAAAACCTTTAGATTCCATCTTGGCAAGCAGCTGCGGGGCCTGCTGGATCAGCTGCAAACGCGCACGCAAAGTAGCGGCAGTGGACTTAATAGTGGCCGCATTGCCGCTAGCTAAAGCATCCTTAAAAGCCTTAACGTCGCTAGACAGCTGCGGGGCGCTTTGCGAAGAAGCCCGGTAAGGCTTCCACGACTGGTTAAGATCCACAAACGCATCCAGCGCCTTAATGACCTGGCTGTCACTGGTGCCGGCCAGCTGCGCCAAAGCCGCCTTAAACGAGGCCTTAGCGTCATACTTAGGTCCATTCCAGGTGTAATCACCATAGTTAGCTAGCGACGGTAGCGAAGCATAGGGCTGAATCATTGGGTTAGAGGTGAAACCGTCAATGTACTTGTACAAGTTGGGGTCGCGGCCCTCTAAGGGGTTAAGGAACAGCCGCCCACGCTGGCCATCATTAACCGGGAAGTTATCCCAAATAAACAGGTGCTTATTGTTGTAGGTGGTGGCAGCCTTAGTTACCTGATCAACAGTGATCTGGTCAGAGAAAACCCCCATCCCAGTCCACTGCATACGAATATCCTGGTTTAAACGCTCACCCTGAGCCGTCTTAAACGGGTCAGTGGCGTTACCCGAATAGTTAGTGGGCACCATCATCAAATCATTGAGGTGGTTGGCCTTAACATACTCAGTTTGCACCTTGTTCAAATAGTAAGACTGGGCGTCAGCCAGCTGTGTCCAAGGGCCACGAGAAGGGAACTGGGCGGCGTCAGAATCGCAGTTCAAACGCGGGTTAATGTCGTCCAAAGCAATATAGAACGAGCGCACCCCAATCTTGCGTAGCTGCTCAAACTTAGCCACCGTGGCGTCATAGTCACTTTGCTGGCCATAGCAAATGTCGTTACCGGGGGGAGAGAGCAAACACAAAATCCACGTGGTTAGCGTTAGCGGCATCCACCAGCTCCTTGAGCTTAGCCAGCTCCGCCTGCGGATACAGCTCACGCCACTTAGCGCGCAGATAAGCGTCATCCTTAGGGGTGTAAATGTAGGTATTCATCTTGTGCTTGCCAGAGAAAGCCAAAATATCCTGGCGAGCCTGGTGAGACCAAGGAATACCGTAAAAACCCTCAATCGTGCCACGCACACTCATCAGCGGCCAGTCACGTACCGTAGCGTGATAGAGCTTGCCGTCTTTAACCAGCTGACGCAGCGTTTGCACGCCATAGTAAGCGCCGCGCGTATCAGAGCCGGTAATAGTGACGCTGTTGCCCTCAGCTTTAAGCAGGTAGCCCTCAGCGTGCTTAGGGGCCTGGCCAGCGCCGTCGCCCTGCTCACCAGAAGCAGCCACCTTAACCGTGACCTTCAGCGTGGCCGTAGCCGCACTAGTGACCTGCAAGTTATTGGCTTTAGCTAAAGCATTCAGCGTAGCTTTAGTGGGCTCGTCCTGGTTTTGCACATCAAAATACACCGTAGTGGACTTAAACGTGGCAGCGCCGCTACCCCAACTCAGTGACTGGGGAGCAGGCAAAACCTGGGGATGGGAATCGTCTTGGGTGGGGCTAGCCGGCACAGCTACCGGACCAGTTGCGACGGCTACCGGGGCTAGGCCCGTCAAAGTCATAGCCACAACAGCCAATCCGGCCGCCCAACGACGCCGAGGCAAAGTCAGACGCATTATGTCCTCTTCATCGAGATTAATGGATGCGTGGTCAGCGGCCGTTTCCACAGCGAAACAAAGGGGGGCGGGGCAGGCCACGCGCGGTCAACACCAGTCTAAAGTATTAGTTACTTACTTTCCCGCTAGCCCCAAACACCTAACCAAACCAATAAATTGAGATATACAACGCCTGGCAAGTATGTAGTTTGTCCGTTGGTGCTAGTAACCTGGTAGTGACTTACGCCCGCCCATACAGGAGAAACCATGGGACGCATTGTTGTTGAAGTTATGCCTAAGCCGGAAATCCTAGACCCCCAAGGTAAAGCCGTAGTGGGTTCCCTACCGCGCCTAGGCTTCGAACAGTTCACTGCGGTGCGTCAAGGGCGCCGCTTCGAACTAACCGTAGAAGGTGAAGTAACCGAAGCAGACCTAGCCGCCGCCCGCGAAGCCGCCGACAAGCTGCTGAGCAACCCCATCATTGAAGACGTGGTTTCTGTTCGCGCTGAGGAGGCCTAAACCTTGGCACGTATCGGTGTAATCACCTTCCCCGGCACCCTCGACGACGTCGACGCCCTACGCGCCGTACGCCTAGCCGGAGCCGAACCCGTCAGCCTCTGGCACAAAGACGCAGACCTACACGCAGTCGACGCCGTAGTAGTACCCGGCGGCTTCTCATACGGCGACTACCTACGCTGCGGCGCCATCGCCCGCTTCGCCCCGGTAATGCAAGAAGTAATCGACGCCGCCAACAAAGGCATGCCCGTACTAGGCATCTGCAACGGCTTCCAAATCCTCACCGAAGCCCACCTACTACCCGGCGCCCTAATCCGCAACGACCACCAAAAGTTCATCTGCCGCGAGCAGAAACTACGGATCGAAAACGCCAACACCGCCTGGACCAACGCCTTTAGCGCCGGCCAGGAAATCGTGGTCCCCATGAAGAACGGTGAAGGCAACTTCATCGCCTCAGATGAGGACCTAGACCGCCTCGAAGGCGAAGGCCGCGTAGTCTTCCGCTACCTAGGTGGCAACCCCAACGGCTCCGCCCGCGACATCGCCGGCGTAACCAACGAACGCGGCAACGTAGTGGGCCTCATGCCCCACCCCGAACACGCCGTAGAACCCGGCTTCGGCCCCACCGGCGCCGGCGGCCTACGCACCGGCGTTGACGGCCTAGGCGTATTCGCCTCCGTCCTAAACGCAGTGCTAGCCACCGCCTGATCGAGCAGGTAGCCGGCCATTCAGAGCTAGCCAGGTGCCAAAGCTGGGCCGACCCAAGCCCGGCGCTCGCGGTTTACCAGCGGGCACTAGCGGATGGCCGGCGCTCGCGGCCAACAGCCAGGCGCAACAACTAAAAGTGGAGGCAGTCCCGTCAGGGGCTGCCTCCACCAGTTTTAGCGTTCGTCCACCATGGTGGCGATAAGCTCCAGCCAGTCACGCAAGTGGCGGTCCGGCAGGTAATTAGCGCGCACAGATTCATGGGCCGCCAGGCCCATTTCCGCCGACTGTTGTGGGAAACGCAGTACTTCAGCTACGGCTTGGCCCCAGCTGTAGGCAGACTGTCCCGGCACCAACACCCCGTTGACGCCGTCGTCGATCTGCTCAATTAAGCCACCCACCTGGGCGGCCACCACCACAGCCTTCTTCCACATGGCCTCAGTGACCGGCAAGCCGAAGCCCTCCTGGTGGCTCATCAGCGTAATCACCGTGCTAGTGCGCTGCAAAGCGTTAACAATCAGCGCATTCACCTCGCGGTCAAGCATTGGGATAGCGGCCACGTGCACCCGCTCAGCCAGCGACGGCGGCAGCACCGCATGAGCGTCAAGCACCTGCGCCAACACGCGGGCCGCCTCAGAAGGATGCCCATTGTGGGGAGCTAGCTGCGGCTCGCCACTAGCGCTGTTAACCACCCGGGTAGTTTGCCGGCTCTTACTATCCAAAGCCGGCCCCACCAGCAGTAGGTGTACGTCGTCGGCAAGCAACTCACGATCAGCGGCAAAAGCCTCAATCAGCTGCACATTGCCTTTAAGCGCAGACCAGCGTGAAACCTGCGTAACCACGCGGGCCCCTTGGGGAACCGGGCCGCCGGCCAGCATCACGCCATCGAGTCTCTCAATCACACCCGGGCGCCCATCCTCACGTATGAAAGGCACCGCATCAAAGGGAGCTACGCCGTCGAAATTCCTGCTAAACGCACAATCGACAAGGACTCATCCAAGTCCAAAACGCGGTTTTTCGGAGAGTCGGGAACAATAGAAGGGGCAATCACGTCGCAGCTGTCCGGCGGGGCAAATGGCGGGCGGTACACATCACGGGTGAACACCATGCGGTTGGCCCAGTCCAGATAAGGCTCCAGGAAACTCCAGGCCAGCTGGCTGTGCTCGTTTAGATCCTCAGTGCCGCCGTGGCAGCGCCACACCACCCAGGCCCCCGCCTCAGAGAAAGCCTGGGCTAGGCCAGCGGTGGCAGCCTCATGCAGTACCACAATGTCGCCACTGGAAATCTCATCCACCAGGTTTTCCGCGTTCGAGGACAACACGTGCTCATAAAGATCACGTTCCTTGTCACGCAAGACCCCGCCGTCGCCGTCGTAGCCATGCAGCCAGTTGTCTAGTCGCTCGCTTAAAACCTAAACGGGGCGGGCATATCCAGTTGATACCAGCGGGTGTCTATGCCCGCATCCAGCGCCAGCGCGGTAATAGTTTCTACTGCCTCGGCCACACCTGAGTCAGCAGCGGCGCTGGGGGTGATGTTGAAAATAGTGCGTCCCTGGCCTAGGCGGCGTCCGGCGTCGACGACGGCGTCCAGGCGCTTCGTGGCCGCGTCGCTGAGGTGGCTCGCTAACTCCGCTAAGGGGCGAGGGGTAACGTCGATGTTCCTCATGACACCAGTCCAACATCATTTGCTTGTGGTGCACAGCACTTTTGGAATTTTCGCCGAAAACAACAATGTGAAAAATGCTGGAGTGCACATATTGGCTGATTGTCGGCTTCCACTGTTAACTTCCCAGCTAAGACGAGTAGAGTTAGAGAGTAAATGCGCTAGGCGCACTCAACGCCGGTTAAGCGCAATTAAACGTCACGTTCAGGAGCGCCAATGACCTCCCTGCCCAATTCCGTTACCCCCGTGGAGCACCCCGATACCGTTCAGGACGCTGCGGCTAGCCCAGATAAGGAAATGCCCTACGCGGAGCTGGGCCTCAAACCGGAAGAGTACGCAGACATTAAGCGACTGCTTGGGCGCCGCCCCACCAACGCTGAGCTGGCCATGTACTCCGTAATGTGGTCTGAGCACTGCTCCTACAAGTCCTCCAAGATCCACCTCAAGCAGTTTGGCCAGAAGGTCACCCCCCAGATGCGCGAGCACCTGCTGGTGGGCATGGGTGAAAACGCTGGTGTAGTAGACATCGGTGATGGCTGGGCCGTCACCTACAAGGTGGAAAGCCACAACCACCCCTCCTTCGTGGAGCCCTACCAGGGTGCGGCTACCGGTGTGGGCGGTATTGTGCGCGACATTATCTCTATGGGTGCCCGCCCGGTGGCGGTTATGGACCAGCTGCGTTTTGGTGCGGTTGACCATGAAGACACCGCCCGCGTGGTGCACGGCGTGGTAGCCGGTGTGGGCGGTTACGGTAACTGCCTGGGCCTGCCCAATATTGGTGGTGAAACCGAGTTCGACTCCTCCTACCAGGAAAATCCGCTAGTAAACGCCCTGTGCGTGGGCGTTATGCGCCACGACGACATTCACCTAGCTAACGCCTCAGGCGCCGGCAACCAGGTGGTGCTATTCGGGGCCCGCACCGGTGGTGACGGTATTGGTGGCGCCTCCATTTTGGCCAGTGAATCCTTCGAGGATGGTATGCCGGCCAAGCGCCCCAGCGTCCAGGTGGGCGACCCCTTCATGGAGAAGGTACTTATCGAATGCTGTCTAGACCTGTTCAAGCAGGATCTAGTGCTAGGTATCCAGGATCTAGGCGCCGCCGGTATTTCCTGCGCCACCAGTGAGCTGGCCTCCAACGGTGACGGCGGTATGCACGTCAACCTAGAAAACGTGCTGCTACGCGACCCGTCCCTAACCGCCGGCGAGATCCTCATGAGTGAATCTCAAGAGCGCATGATGGCTGTGGTGGCCCCCGAAAAGCTGGAGGCCTTCATGGAGGTCATCCGCAAGTGGGATGTGGAAGCCTCCGTAATTGGTGAGGTTAACGGCTCTGGGCGCCTAACCATTGACCACTTCGGTGAGCGCATTGTGGACGTGGACCCCAAGACCGTGGCCCACGAAGGCCCCACCTATGATCGCCCCTACGCCCGCCCTGCCTGGCAGGATGAGCTAAACGCTGACACTAGCGACAAGCTGCAGCGCCCCGCCTCCTCCAAGGAGCTAGCGGCCCATGCCATGGCTATTGCGCTTAACCCCAACTACGCCTCTGCCAGCTGGGTTACCAACCAGTACGACCGTTTCGTGCGCGGCCAGACCGCCCTGTCTCAGCCCGACGACGCCGGTGTGGTGCGTGTGGATGAAAAGACCGGCTTGGGTGTGGCTATCTCTACTGACGCTAACGGGCGTTTCACCAAGCTTGACCCGGCTACCGGCGCCGCCCAGGCCCTGGCTGAGTCCTACCGTAACGTGTGCACGGTTGGTGCGCGCCCGCTGGCGGTAACCGACTGCCTGAACTTTGGTTCCCCCGAGGACCCTGACGCCATGTGGCAGCTGGTGGAGGCCATTACTGGTTTGGCTGACGCCTGCAAGGTGATGGGTATTCCGGTTACCGGCGGTAACGTGTCCCTCTACAACTCCCACGGCAAGGTTAAGGGTCTGCTTGACTCCTCCATTAACCCCACCCCGGTGGTGGGCGTGCTGGGCGTGATCGACGACGTCACCCGCGCTAACCCCTCAGGTTGGCAGGAAGAAGGCCTAGCCCTAGTGCTGCTGGGCGAAACCTACGATGAGCTGGACGGCTCCGCCTGGGCTCGGGTAGTGCACCGCCACCTAGGTGGCCTGCCCCCCAAGGTAGACCTGGAAGCTGAAATGGCTCTGGGTAACGTGCTGCTAGCCCTGAGCGAGGCCCGCACCCCGAGCGGTGAGCGTCTGATCAGCGCCGCCCACGACTGCTCTGCCGGTGGTCTGGTACAGACCTTGCTGGAGGGCTCCCTGCGCTGCGGCGTGGGTGTAAGCGTGGACATCGCCAATGCGGCCACTGCTGCCGCCGACGGCGCCGGGCTGGATGACTTCACCTTCCTGTTCTCTGAGTCCGGGGCGCGCTGCGTGATTGCTGTGCCCGAAGGGGCACTGCCGGCGGTTTACGCCGCCGCTGAAGCTGAAGGTGTTAAGGCTGCCCGCATTGGTACCACCGGTGGCGACCTGTTTGCTATCACCGGTCATGACATTCTCTCTCAGGACCTAGGTGCGCCGATGGTCCTAGAACTAGATGAGGTGGGTCTGGCGGTTGAGCGCGTACTGCCCGACCTATTCAACTAAAACACCTGGTTAATAGGTTTACCCTACTGACCGTTGGGGCCGACTGGCAGCAGCCAGTCGGCCCCAAGCTTTTTGTGACAAAACGTTTTTATATTGGCTTAAGGACCCGTAGCCTTACCTAATTAGCTAAGTGAAGGCATTGTATTTAGCTAAAACCGGTACAATTAGCGCAACATCTAAGGTCCTATTAGCCTAAGTAAGGCAAGGCTTAAGATAGCGCCATGTTGCTAAGTCAGTGCCCTAAAAGAGTTCGCGCCAAGGTGGCCGAACTGGATATTAGCGAAGAGAACCTACTACGCCTGCATGAACTGGGCCTGCGCCCGGGCGTTAACCTCCACGTGGTTAACCGCGCGGCTTTTGGCGGGGTAGTGGTAAATATTGACGGCGCCCGTGTGGCTGTAGACCGCCGCAGCGCCCACCACATCAACGTGGAGGTAATCAAGTGAGCTGCTCCTGTCACGCCACAATCACCCTGGACACCACTGTCCACGACACCACTATTGCTCTGGTGGGTAACCCCAATGTTGGTAAATCCACCCTGTTCAATGCTCTAACCGGCGCCCGCCAGCGGGTTATCAACGCCCCCGGCACCACCGTCGAAATGATGCGTGGCAACTGGAAAGCCGTTGAAGCTAACCTGCTAGACCTGCCCGGCACCTACTCGCTGCTCGCCGCCTCCCCTGATGAGCAGGTAGTGGTAGACACCCTGGCGGCTGTCCCCGGCTCCTTCACCGACCCTGAAAACGGCGGTGGCCTGGACTAACCGTGGTGGTGCTAGACGCCAGTGCCCTAACCCGCTCGCTCTACCTGCTCGGCCAGGTAGCCCAGGCTGGACACAACGCCATGGCGGTACTGACCATGGCGGATGTGGCCGATGAGGCCCCTGACGCGGAGGCCCTAAGCAAGGCCCTGGGGATCGACGTCGTCGTTATTGACCCCCGCCACCTGGGCAACGCAGACGAATTTGCGGCCCTGGTGAAAGAAAACATTGCCCACCCCAAGTGGGTTAAAGGCATTGAGCCCTCCCACAGTGCCCCCGGCGCGCGCAAGCACGAATGCAAGTGCGGTCACTGCAAGGCAGAAGCCCAGGCCAGCGGCTTAGAGCAAGCCGACGCCATCTTTGAGTGGGTAGAAAAGCTTGAAGCCCAGGCTTTTGGCAAGCTAGAGCAGCCCCTGGAACCCTCCTTCTCAGACAAGGTGGACCGGGTTTTGCTGCACCCGCTTATGGGCCTGCCGGTGTTCTTCTTCCTGATGTGGTTGCTGTTCAAGATCGCTGGTGAATGGGTTAGCCCCATCCAGGACTTCTTTGAGCAGGCTTTCTCCGACGAGTCCAAGAGCTACTCGCTAGCCCACTTAATTGGTCTGGCACTGAAGGCTGTTGGCTGGCAAGACAACTGGGTGCATGGCCTGCTGATCGGCGGTTTGTGCACCGGTCTAGGGGTGGTGGCTTCCTTCATCCCGTTGATGTTCATCATCTTCCTGATGATCTCAATCCTGGAAGACTCCGGTTATATGGCTCGCGCCGCCTTCCTGGGCGACCGCCTCATGCGCGCCATTGGCTTGGATGGGCGCGTAATCATGCCGCTGATCATGGGTTTTGGTTGCAACCTGCCCTCCCTGGCGGCTACCCGCACGCTACCTAACGCGGCCCAGCGCCTGGTCACCACCTTAGTGATTCCCTACACCTCCTGCGCCGCACGACTGACCATTTACCTGCTTATTACCCGCATTTTCTTCCCCACCCACACCGGCACCGTGGTGTTTAGCCTCTACGTGCTCAGCTTGATAATGGTGGTGCTGGGATCGCTGGTTTGAAGCCGTTTATTACTAAGGGCCAGTCTCACGCCCCGCTGTTCCTGGTGCTACCGGCCTACCAGGTGCCGCGCGTAGTAGTGACGCTGAAGAACACCTGGCTGCGTTCATGGGCCTTCGTGGTGGGCGCCGGCAAGATCATTTTGCTGATGACCCTGGTGGTGTGGCTGATGGGGGCAATCCCCATGGCTGGCGGTCACAAGTTCGCTGACTCCAACCTGCCTATGGAGGACTCGCTGTATGGCCGCACCGCCCAGGTGCTAGAGCCTGTTTTTAAGCCCGCCGGCTTTGGTGAATGGCACATGACCGGTGCGCTTATGACTGGTTTTGTGGCTAAAGAGACCGTAATCTCCTCGGTGGTCACCTCCTACAACATGGATCCTGAAGCTGATGGTGGTGACGCTGAAGATGGCGGCGATAACTTGGGTCAGCTGCCTAAGTTGGTGCGTGTCTCTTTCGCTAAGTCTGCTGGTGCCGACGCCATGGTGGGGGCCTACGCCTTCTTGGTGTTTGTGCTTACCTACACGCCTTGCCTGGCTACGGTGGCTGAACAGGCCCGCCAAATTGGGGCCCGTAAAGCGGCTAGCGCTGTGGGCGTGCAGCTGGTGACGGCCTGGATCTTGGCGGTGGTGGTGTTCCAAATCGGGAGACTGATTTGGTGAAGTCCGCGCGGGTGGCGCTGGGATGGCCACGCCTACGCCGTGCAAATGGGGTCGACGACGTCGCTGCTGGCGTTGTCGGCCCCGCCGGCTGCGCGGGTGGCCCTCAAAACCCAGGTGACGGCGTTGCAGCGGCTGCTAGCAGCGCAGCCGGCCTTGGTGACAGCTCAGGCCCTGGCAGTAGTGGCGCAACCGGCGCCGTCGCCCCCAAGGTGGGCACTGACGCCGTCGGCCCTAAGACGAGCACTAGCGCCAGCGTCTCTAAGGCGGGCGCAACCGGCCCGCGCCAACGTCTAACCCAAGCCCTAGCGCGCGGCGCCACCCTCACTCGCGCGGCCCAAGAAGCCGGGGTGAGCCCGCAACTGGCGGCAGTGATGGTAGAGCAGCTACGACGCAGCGGTTCTCTGCTGGGCGCAACCAGCCTATGTGCCTCTGGCCTAGGGGCGTGCCACAGCCTGGAGGTGGATGAAAACACTGCGATACGCTGCGCCGGCTGTCCCTTAAGTCTCAAACGCACCATTTAGGTGACGTGAATCATTATGTCAAGGAGTGAGATTTTCTGCGTCTGTAACCTAGAGTAAACAATTCTTTGCAAGGCTAATGCACGTACCGAGATTGCATACAGATGCCCTCCGGGGCTCTTAGGAAAGGGTCGCTATGACCGCCGCTATCGATAAGGTTTATGCCGACGTCATCCGCCGTAACCCGGGTGAGCACGAGTTTCACCAGGCAGTACATGAGGTACTTACCCTCTCTGGAACCGGTGCTAGCAAAGGACCCTCACTACGCCGACAACGCCCTGCTAGAGCGCTTGGTTGAGCCTGAGCGTCAGATTATCTTCCGTGTGCCGTGGGTTGACGATGCTGGTAACGTGCAGGTCAACCGTGGTTTCCGGGTTGAGTTCAACTCTGCGCTGGGCCCCTACAAGGGTGGTTTGCGCTTCCACCCCTCAGTTAACGCAGGCATCATCAAGTTCCTGGGTTTTGAGCAGATCTTCAAGAACGCCCTGACCAACCAGGGTATCGGTGGCGGTAAGGGTGGTAGCGACTTCGACCCCCACGGCCGCAGCGACGCCGAAATCATGCGTTTTTGCCAGTCCTTCATGACTGAGCTATCACGCCACATTGGCCCCAATGTTGACGTTCCCGCCGGTGACATCGGCGTGGGTGGCCGCGAGATCGGCTACCTGTTCGGCCAGTACAAGCGCCTACGTAACTCCTACGACGCCGGCGTGCTAACCGGTAAGGGCCTAGCCTGGGGTGGTTCGCTAGTGCGTACCGAAGCGACCGGTTACGGCACTGTGCTGTTTGCCCAGTCCATGCTGGCTACCCGTGGTCAGTCGATGGAGGGCCAGCGCGTGGTGGTTTCCGGCGCCGGTAACGTGGCTATCTACGCCATTGAAAGGCCCAGGCCCTGGGCGCCAAGGTAGTTACCTTCTCTGACTCCTCCGGTTACGTGGTGGATGAGGCCGGCGTCGACCTGGAGCTACTAAAGCAGGTTAAGGAAGTCGAGCGTGGTCGCGTAGCCGACTACGTCAAGCGCCGCCCCTCTGCCCAGCTGGTTACCGGCGGCAGCATTTGGGATGTGACCTGCTCGGTGGCGCTGCCCTGTGCCACCCAGAATGAGCTAAACGGCGACGCCGCAGTGCGCCTGCTGCGTAACGGCTGCGGTGTGGTGGCTGAAGGCGCCAACATGCCCTCCACCCCTGAGGCTGTGGAGCACTTCCAGGCTGCCGGGATTCTTTACGCCCCCGGTAAGGCCGCTAACGCTGGTGGTGTGGCTACCTCCGCATTGGAGATGGAGCAGAATGCTTCTCGTAGCCGCTGGGATTTTGCCACCGCTGAGGCCAAGCTGACCGGCATCATGGCTGACATTCACCACTCCTGCCTGGAGGCCGCCGACACCTACGGGCGTCCGGGCGACTACGTGCTGGGCGCTAACGCCGCTGGTTTCGTGCGCGTAGCCGATGTTATGAACGCTTTCGGCATCATCTGATCCAAGCTAGTTCAACAACTTGACCCGCTGGGCTAAACGCCTGGCGGGTCAATGCGGTTAAGGGGCCAAGAGGGTAATCTGGCCAGCTATGAGCACCCGTCGTCGTATCGACATCACCGAAGGTATCGCCGCCCTACACCACTGGCGCAACCTGTACCAGCAAGGCCAAGACGCTGACCGCAACACCACCGCCACCGCCGTGCGCTACACGCTGGAGGAGCTGGCCGCCGTCGCCCCCGGACGCAGCGTGGAAGTGCGCGTACCACCCTACGGGGCTACCCAAGCAGTAGTCGGCTCCACCCACCGGCGCGGCACCCCGCCGTCGGTAGTAGAAACTGACGCCCAAACCTGGCTGGAACTGGCCATTGGCGTGCTGGAGTGGAACGCAGCCTTAGACGAGGGCAAACTCAGCGCCTCCGGGCTACGCACAGATCTAAGCGATTTCCTGCCGCTGCTTTAAAACCCGCCGGCCCCAAAACTGCTAGGGGGACGCTGTCGTCATACCGGTGCGCTGATGTGCTCAAAGTGAGGTGGCTGGGTCCGAACGCGGGGTCGGGTTAAGCGAGACTAGCGCGCGCATGTGACAAATGGCCACATGCGTCGCTAAAGGGGATGTGACAAACTTAGAAGGTGACACTCGGTGGAATCTCGCGCAAAAGTCAACCCGTCGATTATCTAGAGCCAAAGCCTGAAGATGAATGTGGCGTCTTTGGGCTGTGGGCGCCAGGTGAAGATGTAGCCAAACTGACCTACTTCGGTCTGTACGCGCTACAGCACCGTGGCCAGGAGGCAGCCGGGATCGCTGCCTCAGATGGCGAAAAAATCATGGTTTATAAGGACCTGGGTCTGGTCTCCCAGGTTTTTGATGAAACCAGCCTGTCAGCCTTACGCGGGCATATCGCGGTGGGGCATGTACGCTACTCCACCACAGGCTCCACCACCTGGGAAAACGCTCAGCCCATGCTGGGGCCGGTAGCTGAGCACACGGTGGCCCTAGCCCACAACGGTAACCTCACCAACACGCGCGAGCTAATGGAATACGTGCGTGAAGCCTCCGGCCAGGATATTTCCGGTGAACTGGGACGCGGCTCCACCACCGACACCGCCGTGATGGCCGCTCTGCTTTCCCTCACCGCCAAGCAGCACCCTGAGCTAGACCTCGAAGAGGTAGCCATGCTGATGCTGCCGCAGCTCAAGGGCGCTTTCTCAGTCACCTTCATGACTGAAGACACCCTCTATGCGGCCCGCGACCCTCACGGTGTGCGCCCGCTGGTGCTGGGACGCCTGGAGCGCGGCTGGGTGGTGGCCTCCGAGACTGCCGCCCTGGATATTGTGGGTGCCTCCTATGTGCGTGAGGTTGAGCCGGGCGAGTTTGACTATTAATGCCGACGGCGTAGCTACGCGCCGTTTCGCCCCCGCCACCCCCACTGGTTGCGTATTTGAGTATGTTTACCTGGCTCGCCCCGACACGCGTATTTCGGGGCGCTCCATTATTGCGGCCCGTAACGCCATGGGTGCGGCGCTGGCGCGCGAACACCCGGTTGAGGCTGACCTGGTTATTGCCACCCCCGACTCGGGCACGCCCGCTGCTATTGGTTACTCGCAAGAATCAGGTATTCCTTTTGCCCAGGGCATTGTGAAAAACGCCTATGTGGGCCGCACCTTTATCCAACCCACCCAAACCCTGCGCCAACTGGGTATTAGGCTCAAGCTCAACCCGGTGCGTGAGGTTATTGAAGGCAAGCGCCTGGTGGTGGTTGATGACTCGATCGTGCGTGGAAACACCCAGCGAGCCCTGGTGCGGATGCTGCGTGAGGCTGGCGCCAAGGAAATCCATATTCGTATTTCCTCCCCGCCGGTTAAATGGCCTTGCTTTTATGGCATCGACTTTGCCACCCGCGCTGAGCTGATCGCCAATGGCATGAACATCCAGGAGATTTGCAACCACATTGGGGCTGACTCTTTGGGTTACCTCTCTGTGGAGGGCATGGTGGAAGCCAGTGGCCAGGAGGCTTCACGCCTGTGTATGGCTTGCTTTGACGGTAACTACCCGATTGAGCCCCCACATGCGGCCCCGGTGATTTCCACCCTGCCGATCTCGCGCGTGCCCTCGGTGTACCGCCGTCGCCGCGACGAAAACAAAACTGACGCGCCCCTGCCGCGTCGCAACTCAGTGGTACCACGCATTGAAGGAGTCAAGTAATGAGTGAAGTTACCTATGCCGCTGCGGGCGTGGACACCGAGGCAGGTGACCGTGCCGTTGAACTAATGAAGGCCTCCGTGGCCGCCACCATGACCCCCGCCGTGGTTGGGGGAGTGGGCGGATTTGCCGGGCTGGTGGATGTTAGCGAGCTGCGCGACTACCGTCGTCCGCTGCTGGCTACCTCCACTGACGGTGTGGGCACCAAGGTGGCTATCGCCCAGGCCCTAGACATCCACGACACCATCGGCCAGGACCTGGTGGGCATGGTGGTTGACGACATCGTGGTGGTGGGTGCGCGCCCGCTGCTGATGACTGACTACATTGCTTGCGGCCATGTGGTGCCCGAACGCATTGCGGACATTGTGCGCGGCGTGGCCCAGGCCTGTGCGGCTGTGGGCACCCCATTGCTGGGTGGCGAGACCGCTGAGCACCCCGGTTTGATGGGCCCTGATGACTACGACGTCGCCGGTGCGGCTACGGGTGTGGTTGAGGCTAGCCGCGTGCTGGGTGCTGAGCGGGTAAGGGCTGGCGACGTACTGATTGGTATGGCCGCCTCGGGCCTGCACTCTAACGGATATTCACTGGTGCGGCGGGTAGTTGAGGTAGCCGGCTGGGGCCTAGAGCGTCACGTTGACGAGTTTGGTCGCACCCTGGGTGAGGAGCTACTAGAGCCCACCCGCCTATACACTCGCGCCTGCCTGGCCATGATTGAGGGCGTGGGTAGCGGTCCGGATCCGGCCACTATGCATGTGCACGCCCTTAGCCACGTCACCGGTGGGGGCCTGGCTGCTAACTTGGCGCGTGTGCTGCCTTCTGGCTTAATTGCTGACGTCGACCGTAGCGCCTGGCAGATCCCGCCCGTCTTTGATGTGGTGCGCCGCCTGGGTAATGTGCCCTGGGATGACCTGGAGGGCACCTTGAACCTGGGTATCGGCATGGTGGCAGTGGTGGATGAGTCCATTGCTGAAGCTGCCATTGAGGTAAGCCGCGCTGCCGGGATTGAGGCTTGCGTGCTGGGTAGCGTACATAAGGCTGATGAGTATGAAGTCACTGGCCGAGTAGTTAGCGGCACCAAGGGTGTGCAGGGTGGCGCGGTGGATATCCATGGCGTCTACCGCATCTGAGCTGCAACAACGCTAGAGCGTGGTGGGGACTGTCAGTATTCTGAGCCTGATCCCGCGAGTTAGTTGTGTAAGCGTCCGGCAGTGAGTAAATTTTAACGTAGGCGCAGCTCTTAGGGCTTTCCAAAATCTGACCGATTTGGTGCGTAAAACCCCAGATCGAGAAGTGTTTTCCCTGCTCACGCGGGGATGAACCTAGGTAAAAGCGCTCACGCCACTTTTCCAAGTAGTGTTTTCCCCGCGCAAGCGGGGATGAACCGGCGCCAGCCAGGTTGATTGGCTGATCATCACAGTTTTCCCCGCGCAAGCGGGGATGAACCGCCTACGGCTGTGGCCTACTGACCCTAGCCCGGGTTTTCCCCGCTAGCGCGGGGGTTTAGAAGTGCTGCGTCAGGTAGCGGCGCAGTGCTTACTTAGGTTGTGGTACCTGTTTAGGCTGCGGTGTCTGCTTAGGGTGCAGCACCGCTTAGAGTGCGCCGCGTTCACTTGGTTGGCACTGCGTTTGCTCGATGGACGTGGCCCTACTTGGTGGGCGCGGCGTCTAGCTACAAAAAGGGTGGGGGCCAGCTCTATTGAGCTGCCCCCACCCTTATGTTCTAGTTACTCAGGACCTACCTGGATCAAAGTCATCTTCATCGTCAAAGTCATCGTTGTACTTGGCGGCTAGATCCGAGTAGTCCTCGTCGTCGTAGCTGCTGCTTCCTGAGCGGGCCGACGTGGCAGCGAGCTCACGCTCTAGCGCCGCGTAGTCAGTCTCAGGACTGTAGTACTTGAGCTTGCGGGCAACCTTGGTTGCCTTGGCCTTTTGACGGCCGCGCCCCATAGGCTCGACCCCCTCCAACGTCTGATCGCGCACGTAAAACGTGCTGTTTCGAAATGGTCTGAATTTATCGTGAGACAACCGTACAACGATAAGCGCCACAATCTCCATTCCACACGCCGATCAGGGCCTGTTTGGACTGGAGTGGCGGTCCACATGTGAACAATAGCACTGATTTCGTCTGCTTGTTCACACCGCCGCCCGCGCTGCGCTGTCAGCGTCTACTTTCAGCGCAGGCAGGCGCGGTTACGGCGTCCCGGCAGCTACTAGTGCTTGAAGATCTTCTTCACCACTGCGCCGCCAACCAGCAGGGCGCCAGCACCCACCGTGGCCACCACGACGCGGGCAGAAGAATCGCCTTCGCCGGCGCGATCCCAGTAGTACTTAGCCTGGGCGCGCACACCCTCGCTCATTTCCTTGGCGATAAAACTAAACTGGTGCAGTGACTCAGAGATGCTAGAGCCAGCCTCAGCGGCCTTGGCGCGCACCTGCTCAGCCTTCTCCTTGGCCTGAGCCTTGGGGTTAACCCGCTCAGCCAGGTCATCTACGCTCTGGGCCAGGGCCTCACGCTGGGCCTTAAGCTGCTCTTCGAGCTCCTGTGCACTGGGCATTATTTATCCTTTCCTCACTTAAACAGCGGACGTAGTGCCAACCGCAGGCTGATCAGCGCCGTCGTGGCGGCAACCAGGCCTGCTCCGGCAAGTACGACGACGGCGGCCGGGTCTTTACCCTTAGCCTCCTCTACCAGCGTGGTAAAGCGCTCCTTTACCGGGGCGGAGTCGCTGACGAGCGCCTTGGCTCGCGCCACGCTGTCCTCACCGATCTGGGCGGCCTGGGCTTTGAGGGTGGCCGGGGCGATCTGACGGGCCAACTCGTTAACGGCCTGGGCGGCGGCTGCGCGCTGGGCCTCTAGCTGAGCTTCTAGGGCTGAGATAGACATGAAACTTCCTTTCGCTCAGTTCTGTCCGAAAGCCGGGCCGGCGGGAGCAGTGCCAGTCGGGCCGCTGGCTGCGGGGCCGTTAGAGACTGGGGCGGCGGGCGCCGTCCTCGGGGTGGCACCAGTGCTAGCTGCCGGAGCTGTGGCAGGCTTGGCGGCGTCGTCGGTAGCTAGCCCCTCACGCAGCGAGTTAGTCACGGCCTGTACGTCCTGGCGCAAACCAACTTGCGGGGCGGGCACCACTGCGCGGCCCTTGTCGATTTCCTTCTTGCCCACCAGGGCCAGCACCCCGGCCACAATCAGCACCAGCACGGCCACAATCAGCGAGCCTGCCCACTGCGGCAGCCATAGCGCAATTACCTGCGACAGGGTGGTCAGTAGGTAGCCCAGCCCAAATAGGGCGAACACCCCGGCTGCGCCCAGCAGGCCGGCCCCTAAACCAAAACGTTTACCTGTCTCGGCCGCCTTGGCCTTATTGAGTGCGATTTCGGTGCGGATCAGGGTAGAAATATTTTCGCTCACGCGCGCCATTAGGGCGCTAGCGAAGGCTGTGTGCGGTTGGAGCCTTGGGGGGTTTCGGTCACGACAGTGATCCTTCCAGCAAATTGTGACGGCGGATAGCTACAGGTGGGCGGGCCGACGTCGAGGGATGCAGCTGTTCTAAGGTTGCCACGAAAGAGCGCTTAAGCCCATTCCCTTTAAAACGATTGTGCGCAAATAGTTAATTTCAATTGGAATTCTGCGCAAAACTAACCCCGTGACCAGCGTCACCCTTTTTCGAGTTGTGCTTGGGCGCGGTTCCTGTATAGAGTTCTTCTCGGTTCGAGGCGCAAGACGCCAAAGCCAAAAGGCTCCCATCGTCTAGCGGCCTAGGACTCCGCCCTTTCACGGCGGCAACACGGGTTCGAATCCCGTTGGGAGTACGGATTCGTACGATAACTTCATATGAATCTTGACGAAAGTCAAGGCCTCGTGGCGCAGTTGGTTAGCGCGTCGCCCTGTCACGGCGAAGGTCGCGGGTTCAAGTCCCGTCGAGGTCGCGAAAAAGTTGGCCTGATCAGTAATGGTCAGGCCAAAGTTTTCAGATTGGCTCTGTAGCTCAGTTGGTAGAGCGTTCGACTGAAAATCGAAAGGTCACCGGATCGACGCCGGTCGGAGCCACCACTTAAATCCTCGTATTGCGTAAGCGATGCGGGGTTTTTTTGGTTTCTGCGGGGTTCCTGGGAGCTTTGCCGACGGCGTCGCTGCGGCACGGCGTCGTCGTCGCTGTTGAGAGCTGGGACTTAAGGCGCCCACTTTGGGACTTCTGGGGTAGCTGTGAACAGTGAGTTTTATGTTGCAACCTCAAGCTTTGTGGACTGCCTTACTATATGGACGCGCGGGTAAAACCACAGCTTGCGCACAGCCTGCGCTACTAGTGTGGCTGCCATGTTAAATCAGGGGCACATACTCGCGGTGGCGACTCCTATCCCCACGCCATCGCCCACAGAATCTGCCGCAGCGGTCACCTTAGACACTTTCAGCCTGCTGTGGCGCACGGTGCTAGGCCTATCAATCGGCCTGGTGCTGGCTTTAGCTGTAGTTATTGCGGTGCACGTGGCCGGACGCCGCTCCCTGCTGTGGCACCACGTGGGGGACAAGGGGCGTAACTCTTTCTACGCACTGTTTGCCATTGTTGGCGCGCTAATCGGCGCCCAACTGGCCATGGAGGGCACTTCCTCCCCGGCCTGGTATCGCTACGCTATTTTGTTGCTGGTAATCCTGTTTAAAGCGGCCCTGACCTGGGTGTGCGTAAGCTGGGTTAAGCCATTTCGGCTACCGTGGTGGCCCATGCCGAATCGCGCAATGATCCCACCAATGTGCGCCGGGCCAATAAGATCACCACCCAGGCCCAGATTCTGCGGCGAGTAGCTGAAGTTATCGTCATCATTATTGGTGCAATCACCATCGTCATGACTTTCCCACAAGCACGCCTGGCTATGGGGTCGCTGCTTGCTAGTGCCGGTCTGGTTTCGGTGGTAGCCGGTTTGGCTGCACAATCAGTGCTGGGAAACCTGTTTGCAGGTGTGCAGCTGGCCATCACTGACGCTATCCGTGTGGATGACCAGGTGGTTATTAATGCCACTGACTCTGGCCGAATCGAAGAAATCACGTTCACCTATGTGGTGGTTTTGGCCGCTGACGGGCGCCGTATCTTGCTGCCCAGCAAATACTTCACAGAGAACCCCTTTACTAACTGGTCGCGTCGCGATGAACGGCAGACTGCACAAATCAATTTTGACCTGGATTGGCGTGCACCTATCGCCGCTATGCGGGCGCAGCTAGCTAAGTTTGTGGCCTCCTCATCCACCTGGGATGGGCGTGACGCAGCGCTATCAGTAATTGATGCCCAAAACTCTTTGATCCGGGTGCGCCTAACTGTTTCGGCAGCAAACAGTGTTGATGCCTTCAAACTGCAATGCCATGTGCGTGAAGAAATGGTGACTTGGCTGCAAAAAGAAGCCCCCTATGCCCTGCCGCGTCAGCGTGTGGAGGTGGAAAACGTTACCGTCATGCAAGATCCCACCCCTGAAAAGGTGGCTAAGCTAGCCCAGGAATTGGCGCAGCTATCAAGCGACACCAAGTCCCAGCCGGCAGTAACTAAAGCTGAGCAGGGCGATCCCATTGAGGAAGCCCGGGTGCAGGCGGCCGCAGTGCGCTCCAAGAAGATGCGGCGGCGTCGGATTTTGCGGCGTGGACTGTTGCCGGGCGTGCAAACCGGGTCGGAAGCAACTAACGCACCTGAGCCGGCCACCATGGTGCTCTCTGACCCCACGCAGGTAGCCCAGATTTCTGCGATTGAGGAGGCAAAGCGGCAGTTGCGCCCGGAGCAGGCACGCGGTGTGCTCAGCGCGGCTAGCCGTAGCGCTAAGGCCAAGGTAGAGGCCCTTCGCTCTGGTGCGGCTGAGGTGGGACGCTCTGGTGCGGCCCCCGACGCCGTCGCTGCTGGCTCAGCTGGGGCTGGCGCTAAGGTCACCCAGGCCCCTGGCGCTATCTCCACCCAGGCCCCTGGCGCCATCTCCACCCAGGCCACTGACGCCGAGGCGGGAATAAATGAAGTGGATAAAACCGCTGTACTACCTGCCGTGTCGGATAAAACCAAGGATGAGTCATGAGTGAGAATCAAGAGTTTGCGCAGCTTACTGACGCCCAGTGGCGTGAGCGCCTAAACCCGGCTGAGTATGAGGTGCTGCGTCAGGCTGGCACCGAAATGCCTTTCACCGGCGAGCTGCTGAGCGAAAACCGTGAAGGCATCTACTCTTGCCGGGCCTGCGGGGCGCAGCTGTTTAAATCCACCACCAAGTTCGAGTCGGGCTGTGGCTGGCCGTCCTTCTATGACCCCAAGGAAACCGATGCGGTGACGCTGCACTCAGATTACAAGCTGGGTTATGAGCGTACCGAGGTGCGCTGCGCTAACTGCGGCTCCCACCTGGGCCACGTTTTCGACGACGCCCCCGCCACCCCCACCGGTCAGCGTTACTGCATGAACTCGGTGGCGCTAAGTTTCGCAACTAACGAGCCTAAAGAGTGATCACAAAACTACGCCTGGCCAGCGCAAACCTCCAGTACGGGCGGGCCAATGACACTGCCACGCTAGCCGAGGTGGCTTCTGGCCAGCCCTACAGCCCGGAAGTTGCTCACCAGCTTTACAGTCAGGTGGCCCAGCAGCTGCGTGAGCTGAACGCTGACGTGGTTTTGCTGCAGGAAGTGGATTTGCACCAAAACCGCTCAGGCCGGGTGGATTTGGCGGGTTTGCTGGCTGAGCAGGCCGGTTACCCGCATTGGCGTTTTGCCGCCACCTACGCTGGGGGAGTAGACCGCCTGCGTCACCGCCCACGCCGCAGCCAGGTGCGCACCTTTGGTGACGACCCGCTGCGAGTGTTGGAGCCACTGGCCCCTCTGCGCGGTTTTGGTAACGCCATTTTGTCGCGCCTACCGGTGCAAACTTGGCGTGTGGAGCGGCTGGGGCGGGGCGTGCCCACGATTGTGCGCCGCGAGGGCGGCAAGCTGCCCTATGCGCTGTTTACCGCTTCAACGCGCCTGATGCTGGCGGCTACTTTGGTCGACGGCGTCGGGCAGGGTGCCGCTTAACGTGGCTAGCGTGCACCTGGCCACCCACCCCACCACCGCCCGGCGCCAGCTGGCCCACGCCTGGTGGAAGCTGGCTGGTTTGCCTGGGGCCCATATTTTGGGTGGGGATATGAACATGGATGACGTCGCCCTGGCCCGTATTGGGGTAGGCCGTCAGCTTGGGCAGGGGGTTACTTTCCCCTCGGCTGCCCCAAGCCGACGCATTGATCATTTCCTCACCGACGCCCTGCCGCCTCTGGGCGCGGTGGGCCAACCAGCTGCCGCAGCTCCAGCCGGCGGGCCGAGCGTGCAGGTGGTCGATTCGGGTACGTTTAAACTAGCTATCTCTGATCATCTAGTTACCTGGGTGGATCTGGAATTCTAAGGAGCCTCAATGCCTAAAGCCCCCCGCTTAACCGCTAAGCAAGCTTCGCTACTGCGCGCTGACCTGGCCCAATCAGGTTGGGGAGTGGAAAGCGTGGAGGCTTTACTAGGGCCTGTAGCTGCCGCTGCTTTGCAACGTGAGCTGCGGGCCCCAGCTTTGCGGGTGGTGCGCTGCGCCCTGGCTGCCGGGGCTGGGGCTACCAGGGCCAGTGCCGCTAGCACCAGCTCAGACAGGCCCAGCCTGGCCACTGGCGTAGATAGCACCAGCTCAGCTGCCAACGCGCCCCAAGACAGCGACGTCGCGGGCTACAAGGTGGCAGTACTAACCGCCCTGTTCATGCTGGGCGAGCCAGTTGGTGCCGCCGCCCTAGAAACCGCCCTGCCGCGCACTGGCGTGGCCGGAGCCCTCGCTATTGGCCTGGTGGTGCCCACGCAAAGCGCCAGCGGAGAGCAGCGCTACGCCCCCGCCGTCGACCTGCGCCCCCACGAAGCTGAAGACGCCCACGGATCCGTGCGCTGGTGGGTAGCCAGTGACCTGGGTGAACTCGTCACCGGCCAAGCCCTTGCCCCCGATCATGTGCTGGGAATTGGCCGCGCCGGGCTGACCCTGGCCGCCCTAACCCCACGCAAACCGGTAGAAACCGCCCTGGACCTGGGGGTAGGCTGCGGCATCCAAACCCTCTACCTGCTGCGCCACGTGCGCCAGGTAGTGGCCACCGACATTTCCACGCGCGCCCTGGAGTTTACCGCCTTCAACGTGGCCCTGGCCGGGGTGGATAGTGCCCGCGTGCAGCTACGCCAAGGCAACCTGCTAGAACCTGTGGCCGGCCAACGCTTTGACCTGATCGTCTCCAACCCGCCCTTTGTGATCACCCCACCCAGCGTGCGTCAGGCCGGATTGCCGCTAATGGAGTACCGCGACGCCGGTGGGCCCATCCTGCCCGTCCTGGTGCGTGGCCTGGAGGATCACCTAAACCCCGACGGTGTGGCCGTCATGCTCGGCAACTGGGAACATCGCGAAGGCACCAGCTGGCGCACCAGCGTAAACCAGTGGATCGGCAAGAGCTAGATGCCTGGATTATTCAGCGCGAAGTGCAAGACCCGGTGGAGTATGCCGCCATGTGGCTGCGCGACGGCGGACTCACCCCTGAACGCAGTGGCGTCGCCTTCGAAAATGCCCTGGCTGCCTGGCAAGAAGACTTCGACTCACGCCAAGTAAGCGGCGTGGGCATGGGCTACCTGGTGTTCCATGCCCCCAGCGTCGCAGCTACCGGCGCCGTCGTCGAGCCCTGGCGGGTCCTGGAAGAAGTCCCCACCAGCGGCCAAGGAGCACTAGGCGAACACGTAGCCCAAGTAATTGCCGCCCACGAAGCCCTACGCGGCCTAGATGACGCGCAAGTAGCCGCACTTAAGCTACGCACGGCGTCAGGCCTAAGCAAAGAAGAATCCCTCACCCCTACGCCCGTGCCCACCGCGCCAGTGATCCGCCAAGCTGAAGGGTTCGGACGCGTAATTGCGGTAGGGATGCCCGAGGTGGCCCTACTGAGCGCCTCAGATGAGGGACTGCTCACTGTCGCCCAAATCGCGGCCGCCGTAGCCTCACTAACCAGTGAAGACCCAGCTGCAGTCCTAGCCGACATGGTGGCCGCCACCAGGACTTTTGCTCACGCAGGGATGGTTACTATCGTCTAAAAGCAGCGCAGCGCAAAAATTACTCCCGCCAGGCGCGGCTTAAGCCTGTGTGCAAATTTGCCACAAACGGACTTAGCTAACAGCGTCTTTGGGGTCACAATTAGTTGTTTATCGTTTCGTTACCTGTAAGGTCTGAGGTTATGTCAAAACTTGCTCGCCGCATAGCCTGCGTCTACGCCCTACTTTTCACCCTGCTGGTGTGGGGGTCGTGGGCGTTGCTGGTAAACACGCGTGAGGGGCAGTTTATCGACGACGCCGCCTTCAAAGGCTCCTACTGGGGTGCGGCCAGGATTGATGACCAGGCCCGCGCACTACTAAACGCCGTATCCGTGCCGCTAATCGTGGTGGCCATAATCGTCACCCTAGCCATTGCCCTGCTCAGGCGCCGCCCCCGCGCCGCCCTGTGGGCCACCGCCGTCGTAGTAGGCACCAACGTAACCATCCAGGCACTTAAACACTTCGTTTTCACCCGCCCAGACTGGGGCTACAGTCAGCGCGTCGACGCCGCCAACACCCTGCCTTCAGGACACACCGGCGTGGCTGCCTCCATTGCCGTGGCCCTGCTGCTGGTAGTGCCGCCCGCCTGGCGCGTAATTGCCGCCTGGGTGGGAGCCGGCTTCACCTTCTTCATGGGCTGGTCCACCCTGGTATGCCAATGGCACCGCCCCTCAGACATCATTGCCGCCGCCGCAGTGGCCTTCACCTGGGGCTTTGTGGCGCTCGCGGCTGGGGCTTGGGGCACAGACGAGTATCGCGGCCTGCCCGGCTCAAAACTGGCGCGCTACCTGCTTTCGCTAGGTGGTTACCTGAGTTTGGCGCTAGTGGTGATGTTGGCCTCTGCTGCTTACCGTAATTTCTACCTGTTTGGCTCCCTGCAGTTCACTGCCTACCTGGTAGGAGTGGGCGGTTTTGGGGCAGTCAGTGCCCTGGGCATGTCGCGCCTGGTTAAGCTGGGCTTAAAGTAAATTACATAAAATCTAGGCTACGCTGATATATAGGTGTGTCGGCGCGAGCCTGCGCGCCCTTGCCTCGCTAGCCTAGTTCAGCGGCGGCAAGAGAACCGGGATGTAGAGGAAAGTCGTGTCACGCAAGCTCGTGATTGTCGAGTCCCCGAACAAAATTAAGTCAATTTCAAACTATTTAGGCGCGGACTACGACGTCCAGGCCTCCATTGGTCATATCCGTGACTTGCCTCAGCCTTCCGAACTGCCGGCCAATATGAAGAAGGGCCCCTTCGGGAAGTTTGCCGTGGATGTGGAGGGTAACTTCACCCCCTACTATGTGGTTAACCCGGATAAGAAGAAAGTGGTGGCTGAGCTTAAGCGCCACCTGAAGGAAGCCGACGAGCTTTACCTGGCCACTGATGATGACCGCGAGGGTGAAGCTATTGCTTGGCACCTAAAAGAGGTACTCAAGCCTAAGGTTCCCGTACGCCGCATGACTTTCACGGAAATCACCCGTGAAGCCATCACCCGCGCCCTGAATAACACCCGCGAAATCGATATTCACCGGGTAGACGCCCAGGAAACCCGCCGTATCCTGGACCGCCTGGTGGGTTACGAAATTTCCCCGGTGCTGTGGCGCAAGATCCGTCAGGGGCTTTCGGCTGGCCGTGTGCAGTCTGTGGCCACGCGCCTGGTGGTGGAGCGTGAACGTGAGCGCATGGCTTTCATTCCCGCCAGTTACTGGGGTGTGGAGGCTACTTTTGCCGCCGACGACAGTGAGTTTGCTACCCGCCTGGTCTCCCTGGATGGGCGCCGGGTGGCTACTGGCCGCGATTTGCCGACGACGCCGCACTAACCTCCCAGGCCCAGGCCGCCAAGGTGGTGCACCTGCATGAGACTGACGCGCAGGCCGTAGCGCAGGCTATTGAGCAGGCCCAAGCCCAGGTGGGCAAGGTGGAAACCCGCCCCTACACGCGCCGTCCGGCCCCGCCATTCACCACCTCCACCTTACAGCAGGAGGCCTCGCGTAAACTGCGCCTGAACTCGCGCGACACTATGCGTGTAGCCCAGGGCCTGTACGAGTCCGGTTACATCACCTATATGCGTACCGACTCCACCGCGCTTTCTAGCCAGGCTGTATCTGCCGCCCGCACCCAGATCGGTGAGCTTTACGGTAGCCAGTATGTGGCCGAAAAACCGCGTGTTTACGCCACCAAAAACAAGGGTGCCCAGGAGGCACACGAAGCTATCCGCCCTGCCGGTGACCACTTCCGTACCCCCAGTGAGGTTAAAGACTCCCTGCAGCCGGTGCAGTTCAAGCTGTATGAGCTGATTTGGAAGCGCACAGTGGCCTCACAGATGGCTAACGCCACCGGCTCCACCGCTGTGATCCATGTGCAGGCCCCTCTAAACGGGGGCGCGAGCTTTAAGCAGGCTGAACTGACGGCGTCGGGAACAGTAATTACCTTTAAGGGATTCCTGGCCGCCTATGAGGAAGGCCGCGATGCTGACCGCTACGAGGGTGATGCTAAAGATGTGCGTCTGCCGGAGGTAAGCACTGGCCAGGAGCTGGAAACCCGCCAGGTGCAGGCCTCTGGGCACGAAACCACCCCGCCGCCGCGCTACACCGAAGCTTCACTGGTTAAGGCCCTGGAAGAGCGCGAAATTGGCCGCCCCTCCACCTATGCCTCGATCATGAGCGTAATTAGCGATCGTGGCTATGTGGATCACCGGGGCCAGGCGCTGGTGCCCACGTGGCTGGCTTTCGCCGTCACCCGTCTGCTGGAAGAAAACTTCGCGCAGATGGTGGATTATGATTTCACCGCCTCCATGGAGGCTGACCTGGACCGTATTGCGTTGGGTGAAGAAGAGCGTGTGGCTTGGCTACGTCGCTTCTACGACGGCGATATAGCCGCTGATCCGCAAGCCAATATTCACGGTGCGGGCTTGAAAACTTTGGTGGATAACCTGGGCGAAATTGATGCTCGCGCGGTTAACTCCATGGAAATCGGTGACGGTATCACCCTGCGTGTGGGCCGCTACGGCCCCTACCTGGAGGACGCTGAAGGTAAGCGGGCTAATGTGCCCGCAGACCTGGCCCCTGACGAGCTCAGCGTGTCTAAGGCCCACGAGCTGTTTGCGGTAGCCGCTGAAGATGGCCGTGAGCTGGGTGTTGATCCCGAAACTGGGCACATGATTGTGGCTAAGAGCGGGCGTTTTGGGCCTTATGTTTCCGAGGTTTTGCCAGAGCCGGAACCGGAGGCAGAAACTGAGGGTAAAAAGCGCACCCGTAAGGCCGCTAAGCCTAAGCCCCGCACCGCCAGCCTGTTTAAAGACATGAGCCTGTCCAGCGTCACTCTCGACGACGCCCTTAAGCTACTGAGCTTGCCGCGCGTGGTGGGCACGGACGCTGAAGGCGTAGAAATCACCGCCCAAAACGGTCGCTACGGCCCCTACCTAACCAAAGGCAAGGACTCGCGTTCGCTAGAAACCGAGGCGGAGCTGTTCACGGTGACCCTAGAGCAGGCGCTGGAGCTGTTTAGCCAGCCCAAGCGTAGGCGTGGCGCGGCTGCTCCCAAGGGCCCGCTGCGTGAACTGGGCACTGACCCTAACTCCGGGCTACCGGTGGTCATTAAGGACGGGCGTTTTGGCCCCTACTTCACTGACGGTAAAACCAATGTGACCCTGCGCCGCGACGACGACCCAGCCACCGTTACCCCTGAGCTGGCCTATGAGCGTTTGGCTGAAAGCGCGCCAAGGGACCGGCTAAGAAGACTGCCGCCAAGAAGACCACCACCAAAAAGACGGCAACTAAGACCACAGCTAAAAAGACCACCACTAAGAAGGCCACTACCAAGGCTGCCACCAGCAAAACCTCGACGTCCAAGGTCAGCACTGCTAAGGCCAGGGCAGCCAAGGCCGCTGAGGCTAGCGAGGCCTAAATGGGGCGCGGAGTTTTCATCAGCTTCGAAGGTGGCGACGGGGTTGGCAAAACCACCCAGGTAGAGCTGCTTACCAACTGGCTTGAAGACCAGGGGATAAGCGTGCGCCGCACCCGCGAGCCTGGCGCCACCGCCCTGGGGGCCCAGCTGCGAGCCCTGCTACTGGGGACGGCGTCGGAAAATGCACAGCGGACGCAAATAACCGCCAAAGCCGAGGCGCTACTGTTCGCAGCCGACCGGGCTCAGCACGTAAATGAGCTGATCAACCCGGCTTTAGCGGCTGGTCAAGTGGTTGTAACCGACCGCTACATCGACTCGTCTGTGGCCTATCAGGCGCTGCCAGGTGCCTGGGGGCCACGGAAGTGCGTTACCTATCCCTGTGGGCTACCGATGAGCTGCTGCCAGACTTAACTTTGCTGCTAGACGCGGATCCCCAGCTTGCCGCAAAGCGCGTACACACCCGCAGCGGTCAGGCCGATGCGATTGAAGCTGAAGGCCTGCAATTTCAGTATCGCCTGCGCGAACAGTTCCACCGCCTAGCTGCGCAGGAACCAGCACGCATAAAAATCATTGACGCCAGCGTCGAAATTGAGCAGATAGCTGCCCAGGTGCGCGCGTTGGTTAGCGAACTGCTGAAAGAACGCGGAATTATTGACGCATGAGCGTATGGGACGAGCTGGTCGGGCAAGCGCAGGTGGTGGCCACATTCCAGGCCGCCGCTGCTGGGGCGCGCCCGCAAGTGCCCACAGCCGCCATGTCTCACGCCTGGCTAGTTACCGGCCCGCCCGGATCAGGTAGATCCACCGCCGCGCTAGCCTTTGCTGCCGCCCTTGAATGCACCGGCGCTGAGCCTGGCTGCGGCCAGTGTGAAGGCTGCCGCCAAACCCTGGCCGGCACCCACCCCGATGTGGTGCGTCTAGCCACCGACCGCATGATTATCACCATCGATGAGGTCAAATCCTTAATCGAGCAGGCCGGGCGGATGCCCTGGCAGGGACGCTGGCGGATAATCCTGGTGGAAGACGCCGACCGCATGGATGAGCGCACCACAAACGTGCTGCTCAAAAGCATCGAGGAGCCGCCGCCCTATACGGTGTGGCTGCTGTGCACCCCCTCCAGCGAGGATGTTTTACCTACCATCCGCTCGCGCTGCCGTCTGGTGCGGCTGTGTGTGCCCAGCGCGCAGGCAGTGGCTGATCTTTTAGTTAAGCGCGACGGCGCCGAACCCCAGCTGGCTTTGCGAGCCGCCCGGGCCAGCCAGTCCCATATTGGTTTGGCCCGTCACCTGGCCAAAGATGAGGATGCATGGGAGCGACGGCGTGCGCTTATGTCCGCCCCAATCTCACTGCGCAGTGTGGGTGATGCTGTTTTTGCGGCAGCTGACCTGCTAGAACAGGCTGAAAAAGAGGCTGAAGCTGCCTCCACTGCCCGTGACGCCCAAGAAAAAGCGGCCCTGATCCGCACGCTTGGCTTAGAGGGGGAGAGCCGCATCCCCCCAGCCATGCGCGGCCAGATCAAAGCCCTGGAAGACAACCAGAAACGTCGCGCTAAACGCGCTGTAACTGACGTGTTAGACCGGGCCATGGTGGATCTGCTGTCTTTCTATCGCGACGTGCTTTCACGCCAACTAGGCAGTCAGTTAGACAGTGTCAACCTTGACTTAGAGCAAGAAATTGGCCAGGTGGCAGCCGGCTCTACGGCTGAGCAGACACTGGCTAGGGTGGCCGCTGTAGAGCAGTGCCGCACCCGCCTAAAAACCTATGTTTCGCCGCTGCTAGCCCTGGAATCATTAATGGTGCAGCTGCGCCCGCAGGCCTGAGCTGGCCTGCCCTTGCCGCCTGAAGCGAGCAACGGGCGCAGCCGACGTCCCGATGCGCTCTCTCCAGCCAAGCACAGCCCTGCCCGCTAGACGCAGCGGAGGAGGGCGGCGTCGTCGCCATCGGGGCCGGCCATAGCGCAAGAGCAACTTAACGGATGTGCAGGCGGCGGCGTCGGCACTAAATAAGTAGAACAAATGTGACCTAAGTTAACCTCGCTGCGCTATAGTGGAGAAACTTCCGCTGCAGGTGCCGTGGCCTGTGGCAACTTGTAAGCAAGGAGGTTTACGTATGGGCGCACTGACGCGATTTTTTGAGCTGCGCACCGGAACTACCCAGCTAACTTTGGAGCAGCAAAAGAAAGCTTGGCTAGGGGAATTTTTAAAGACTTACGCCGTACTCATTGTGGTTTACGGCGGTTTCTACCTGCTGCGCACTAACTTCAAGGCCGCCCAGCCGCTGCTGAAAGAACAAGCCGGGCTGAGCACTGCCGAGCTGGGTACGATCGGTTTCGCATTCTCGCTCACCTACGGCTTTGGCGGCCTGATCCTGGGCTTCCTGTGCGATGGGCGAAACACTAAACGCATCCTGGGCTTCCTGCTGGTCAGTGCCGGCGTGGTGAGTGTGCTGGTAGTGGGGTGCTGCTGAGCGTGAACCACCCGATGGGCATCATGGTGCTGCTGTGGAGCCTAAACGGTTTAGCGCAGGCGCCGGGTGGGCCTTGTTGTAACTCCACCATGAACCGGTGGACTCCGCGTAAATACCGTGGGCGCTTTATCGGCTGGTGGAACGCCTCGCACAACATTGGTGCCATGATCGCCGGTGCGCTGGCCCTGTGGGGTGCCAACACCTTCTTTGGTGGCGGTGTGGCCGGCATGTTTATTGTGCCCGCACTGATCTGTATACCCATTGGTTTGTGGGGCATGTGGTTTGGTAAAGATGAGCCCGGCGAGCTGGGTTGGGACAAGCCTGAAGCTATTTTTGGTGAGCCCGAATCCAAGGTAGACACTGTCACCACCTCCATGTCTAAGGGCGCGATCGTGTGGAACTACGTGGTTAAAAACCCGGCCATCTGGTTCTTGTGCATTGCGAACGTGGCGGCTTACTCGGTGCGTATCGGTATTGATAACTGGAACGTGCTTTACACCTCTGAGGCGCTGCACTTTAGCAAGCAGTGGGCAGTTAACTCTACGGTTGGCCTGGAGCTGGGCGGTTTGGCTGGCTCGCTACTGTGGGGTTACTTCTCTGACCGTTTGGGTGGTAGGCGCGCGTTTACCGCCGCAATTGGTTTGGGCCTGGTGATTATCCCGATTCTCACCTACTCCCAGGCCACTACGCCGACGGCGGTCTACGTGTCTTTGTTCTTTATCGGTTTCTTAATCTTTGGGCCGGTAACTCTGATTGGTATTTGCGTGATTGGCTTTGCGCCTAAGACTGCCACGGTGGTGGTTAACGCTGTGCCGCGCGCTTTTGGTTACATCTTTGGTGACTCCATGGCCAAGGTGATGCTGGGCTATATCGCTGACCCTGAGAAGGATGGGCTTAACATTTTGGGCTACAACCTGCACGGTTGGGGTTCTACCTTTACGGTGCTGATTATTTCAGCGGCGGTTGGTTTGGCCTGCTTGCTGTTGGTGGCGCTGTTTGAGGAGCGCATGATCCGTGCCGACCGGGCTTTTGCTGGCGCTGACGGCAAAGACGGTAAAGACACCCAAGGCGAGAAAGAAGGCTAGAAATGGCGGCTGATAAAGCGAGTGAAGCTAAGGATCTGGCTTTAGAGGATTTGCTGGAGCTAGTCTGCGACTTGCTGGCTGGGGTACGCCAGACTGTTCTAGATCCCGGTTTTGAGCTGGATGTTGAAACCAAATCTAACCGCAATGACCTGGTTACGGCGGTGGATAAGCGCATTGAGGCCTACATCAGTGAGGAGCTGGTGGCGGCCACGGGCTACCCGCTACTGGGGGAGGAAAGCCATTCTGTCAGCTCATTTGCGGGGCGGGTGTGGGTGCTTGACCCCATTGATGGCACCATGAACTACGTAACTACTCACCGCGACTACGCCATTTCTTTGGCCCTGTGTGAGGATGGGCGCCCGGTGCTGGGGGTAGTGGTCGACGTCGTCGCTGGGCTCACCTATACAGCTATCGCTGGGCAGGGGGCTTACTGTGATGGGCAGCCACTGGCGCGGGTCAATGAGACGCGTGGACGGCGTGAGGTTGTGATCATCACCGACATTAAGGAAATCGTGGCTTTGCCTCGATTGACGCGCTGCCTGGTGGAATCACGCGGACACCGCCGCTACGGCTCGGCGGCGCTTGAATGTGTGTGGAGGTGGCCGCTAGCAGGGCTGGCGCCTTTGTACACATGTGGGTATCTCCCTGGGACATCGCTGCGGCATACCTGATCTGTGTAGAAAGCGGCGTGACATTTACTCGCCTGGACGGCACGCCTTTGGATGTGCGCTACCCCGGTAGCGTGCTGGTGGGCTGGCCACAGGCCCACACTGAGCTACTCTCGGCGCTAATGCGCCAAGTGGAATGACCTCTACGCGATAGACTGGCCGCCAGGGCCCCCAAAGCAGGGTGCCTTGGCGGCAGTTGCAATCAAACGTAATCAAATCACTTGCGAGTGCCTTGAGCGGACGGAGTGGTAGCTGATGGAACAGGAAATACCTGAGAAGCAGCCCGGGGAGGCCTTAAAGGAAATGCTGGCTAGGTCCGAAAAGGTGGCCAGTCAGTACGGCGTAAGTGAACATAAACGTAAGCGACAGGTCCTGCGTATAATTGCGGCACGTTGCGCACTGGTTGGATTTGTTTTAATAATGAGTCCATTTGTTGCTAGCGGTCTTGCTACTGTTCCAGGGGCTCATGTAGATGATGTTGAGGGCTTTAGCTGGTTTTGGGTCGTCCTCGTATTTTTGTACGTCCCTATAGGGATTATTTGTGTACTCTTGGCGGGAGGTTTATTAGTAGCTAGAGCGTCGTTGCGTTAGCTGTATCAGCTCACAGTATGTGCTGTTATGTGCCGATGTAATACTAACGGTGTACCAAAGGAGGAGCAGCAAATGACCGATAAGAAACATAACAGTTTAGTTTTTTGGATAAAATGTGTTGACGCTCTTGGGATTCTAATATTAGTTAGTCCCTGGGTGGCTATGGTGTATATAACCTCGTTTTTTGGAATTTATGGGGATAGTGGAGCTTCTGTAGATCCTGGGAGATATATATCTGTATTGATTAATTTTCCGCTATTAGGCTTTATTGTTACACAGATAGTGGTAGTTATTATGAAAGTGTCTGCTACCTATAAAGAGTAAGTACCACTAAACAGTGGGTAGCCCTAGCGGCTGCTAGCTTTGCGTCGTCGCGACATGCTGATTTTGGTGGCAACATTTGTTCGAACCGCAGGCAACCTTGAGCTAGGCTTAGCTTGCCCCTCTTTGAAGCGGCCAACACTACCAGCTCACCTCTTTTAGCGGCTTATGGCTGGCAAGTGATTGGGGTTAGAAGGGAAATGGACTTAGCTAGTAGGATAAAATTGCTTGCAAATGAAAGTGATTGAATATGATTTACAGGTATCTTGCTGTTGTGGGGGTATCGTTAATGCTTAGTCCATTGGGAATTTTAACTTTCATGTTTGCGATGGCTATTCGCAACAGTATGCCTATGTGTTAGGTGCTTGTTATGAATACGTGTCCTTGTGGTGGGTATGGTTGGTGGTAACTTTGGTAAATGAGGTTGCGAGTGCCTTGAGTGGACGGAGTGGTAGCTGATGGAACAGGAAATACCTGAGAAGCAGCCCGGGGAGGCCTTAAAGGAAATGCTGGCTAGGTCGCAGCGGATAAGCGGGCAAGTACCTCCAGTTATGCAGCAACCAGTACCTTTTGTGCCACCACCGAAAAAGGTGCTTTCTGCTAAGGGTAAGCGTAAGCGGCTGATTTTCATTATGTTGGCGCTTTGTTTTGGTATTCCGGCAGTAGCTCTGACCTTCAGTCCATTTATTTTATTCAATATTATTGCGGGCGTGCCGGGAGATCATGGTATTAATGGTGATGGCTGGGATTGGAGGGCTTTCAGGTCGTTCATAACTATTACGCCGATAGGGGCTGTTGTATCTGCTATTCCGGTAGCTATGATGTATCTGGCTGCCAGAGTTAAAGAGTGATCTAGTTTCGAGTGCTGGTATTAAAGAGGTCTAATAAATGTGTGAGAGCCAGTCAGAAAAAGCGTTTAATGAAAAGCTGGCTAGGTCGCAGCAGATAAGCGGGAAAGTGCCTCCAGTTATGCAGCAACCAGTGCCCTTTGTGCCACCGCCGAAAAAGGTACTTTCTGCTAAGGGTAAGCGTAAGCGGCTGATTTTTATTATGCTGGCGCTTTGTTTTGGTGTTCCGGCAGTATCTCTGATCTTAAGTCCATTTATTGTATCCGGTATTATTGATGGCGTGCCGGGAGATCATAGTTTTAATGGTGACGGCTGGGGTTGGAAGGCTCTTCTCGCGATCGTATATATTACTCCGATAGGGTCTGTTGTATTTGCTATTTCGGCAGCCATGATTGGTCTGGCTGCCAGAGTTAAAGAGTGATCTAGTTTCAAGTATGCACTGGTATTAAAGAGGTCTAATAAATGTGCGAGAGTCAGTCAGAAAAAGCGTTTAATGAAAAGCTGGCTAGGTCGCAGTGGATAAGTAAACAAGCTTATCAGACTAAACTACGGCCAATGCCTCCAGTTGTGTTATCACAAGAAATAGGGCTCTCTCCTGAAGGTCAGCGTGAGCGAAAGAATTACTTTACGGCAGCGCTCTGCCTTGGTATTCCAGGTGTGATCATGCTCTTAAGTCCATTTATTTGTATTGCTCTTCTGTCAGGGTATCATGGTGATAATGAAGATGGCTTAGCTTGGATGATTTTTTTTTATGTTTATGACTGTTTTTCCAATAGGGTTTGTGCTATCTGCTGTTGCACTAATTATGTTTGATTTTGGCAAGAATCTGTGTAAGTAGATTTGGTTCGGTATTAGTGTTGGCAAGGATTTTATTCGTGTATGGGTCGTATCTGCAATAGGTGATAGTTCATCTTGTTTACAGGAAAGCAGGTTAGAAAATGAATAATGATCAAACTAATGCTGAATTCGGTACGCTGTCTCTGATTGATGATGTATCAAGTCCTGACAATCAGTCGGAAAAAGCGTTTAATGAAAAGTTGGCTAGGTCCGAAAAGGTTGCCCAGATAGATAAGAGTTCGCGGGAATTAAGCCGTCAGAAATGCGAAATCTTAACAGCGTTTTCAACTGTATTTGTCAGGATTGGCCTGTTTCTGATAGTTAGTCCATTTGTAATGTTCATTGTTACTCTCCTTGTTTCTGCAGAAGATAGCAGTGGTGTAGGTTGGGCACTCTTAGTGTTTTTAATGTATTTTTTTAAATTGGCACCTTTTGGATTTTTGTTTCTTATAGTTGCTGATTTGTTGGCTTTTCGCGCTCGAGGGTGCGTGGGGGCGGTGCATCGCGGCTAGGTAAGGAGTGGAGTCTTTCGATGATGAGGATTCATATATCGTTTATCTGAAAATCTCGATACATTTAGTACTATCTTTGAACGCCCTGACCTAAGCATTCCTCGAAACCGATAGGTCAAAGCGCCAATTATGAAGAGACACTTTGTCGAAAGTAATAAAAGCTGTGCCGAAATATCGGTATGCGCAGGAGGCTTAATGTTGTAGTAACTATAAAAGATAAGAATTTCGAAAGTGGTTGATCGGAAATCAGATGGTAGCTAACTTTGATAAAAACTTTGTTATACCTAAGCAGTCAGCTACCCAGCTTCCTGTTAGTAAACACGAACGAAAGCGGCAGATCCTGCGTATAACTGCGGCACGTTGCGCACTGGTTGGATTTGTTTTAATAATTAGTCCATTTGCTGTGGCCTGCTTTGTTGGTACTGTTCCTGGAGATCATGGTGATGGTGGCGATAGCTTGTCCTGGATGGTTGCAGGTTGCTTAATTATGATCAGCCCTATAGGGCTTATCTGCGTGGGTTTTGCAGGGATTTTATTAATAATTAGAGCATCGTTGCATTAGCTGCAGCTAGTAACATTTGCTGTATGTGCTGATGTGACGCTAGTGGTATAGCTAAGGGGGCAAATGGCTAAGAAGAAGTGGAACAGTTTAACTTTTTGGATAAAGTGTGTTGATGCTCTTGGGGTTCTAATATTAATTAGTCCCTGGCTGGTTTCGGTGTATGTTGCCTCATTTTCTGGAATTTATGAGAATGGTGAGGGGTTGGCAAGTCCCTCAGAGTATATTAAGTCATTGATTTTTTGGCCATTGGCGGGCTTTGTTGCTACACAGATAGTGGTAGTTATTATGAAAGTGTCTGCTACCTATAAAGAGTAAGTACCACCAAACCGTGGGTAGCCCTAGCGGTTGCTAGATTTGCGCCGTCGCAACATGCTGATTTTGGTAGCAACATTTGTTCGAACCGAACGCAACCTTGAGCTAGGCTTAGCTTGCCCCTCTTTGAAGCGGCCAACACTACCAGCTCACCTCTTTTAGCGGCTTATGGCTGGCAAGTGATTGGGGTTAGAAGGGAGGTGGGCTTATGTCCGGCAAGTCCAGGACTAGTCAAGGTAAGCAAAAGGCCCGGAAGGAGAACATTGACACCGCGAATGTCACTGCTCTCATCCAGGCCCTAGCGGCTTTGATTGGAGCCCTCGCGTCACTGCTCATCGCTCTTAAGTAGCAGTGGCTGAGGCAGTCAGTCCTCTTTAAATAGGGGATTGGCTGCCTCTATTATGCCTCACGCTTATTTACTGCCTCCAGCCTTTTTTCTGGGCTGTGAGCTTAAAACGCTGCTCTAATTTTGAACCGCCACTTGCCGGACTCTTGCTAGGCTTATTTTGCCCTCTTTTAAGCGGCCAACGTTCCCGGTACATCTTCTAGTGGCTTATGGCTGGGAAGCGATTGGGGGTTTGAGAGGAGGTGGGCTCATTGTCTGGCAAGTCCAAGACTGGTCAAGGCAAGCGAAAGGCCCGGAAGAAGAGCGTTGACATCGCGAGTGTCGCTGCTCTTATCCAGGCCCTAGCGGCTTTGATTGTAGCCCTCACGCCACTGCTCAAGAACTAAAACAACAGTGGTCGGAGGTAGTCAGTCCCCTCGCGGGGGCCGGCTGCCTCCATTATGCCTCATGAGCCTCTAAAATCTCTAGCCTTTCATAGGCTGCTGGCGAATAGTGGTCAGTTAGCTAGTTACCAGCTAGTGACGACGCGAGGGGCGCTTTTCGCAAGCAATGCCGTCCTTATCGCGGTCTAAATCAATTCGGTAACCGGGCTCGCCACGGTAAATAGGGGCAGCTCCAGCATTCCAAGCTTCAGTGCAGTTGCTGTAGTAGACAGAACTGTGCTTTTCGGCGGGTGCTTCGGCTTCCTCACTGTTTTCTGGCTCTTCATAATTGAGGGTGTAGTTGGGGTCTGAATCCTCCGGTTTCGAGGAGGCAGCGGGCGATGTAGTTGGTGAGGTTGCGGAACCCAAGAGCGGATCCGCGTAGATGTTCAAGGCGCCCGTTGATGGCTTCGGTAGGGCCATTGGAGGTGTGGGGATGATCGAAGTAGGCCAGGATGTCCCTGGATCGGCGTTTGAGTGTCCTGCCCAGCGTAATGAGCTCTCTCAGACCCCTCGGTACACGCGTGCAGGTCAGTGTATTAATTTCGGCTTGCATCATGGCCTTGCCCGCAGCCGTGTCGGGCGCGCGGTAGGCATCAATGATGTTCTGGTAGGCACTCCAAGTGACCTCGAGGGCGACGTGCTCCTCACCGGAAAACAGGTCGAGTAGTTGGTGCTGCTGACGCGGCGTGAGCAGGCAAGATCTGGTGTGTAACATCCTGCGAGCCTTGTACAGGGGATCCGTGGCACGCCCGCGCCGATGGTGAAGTTCTTGCTGGATACGCCTGCGGCATTCATCCAAGGCGTTGCCAGCCAGGTGTACAACATGGAAGGGATCCATGACTGCCCTTGCGTCGGGGAGTTCTTCAGCGGCGGCGCTCTTAAACCCGGTGAATCCATCCATCGCGACGATCTCGATACGCTCACGCCACGTGTCGGGCCGGGAGGCCAGCCAGGTTTTGAAGACCTGCTTGGAGCGGCCTGGGACCATGTCCAAGAGCCGGCAGGGGCCGCTGCGTTCGCGGATGGGCGTCAAGTCCAAGATAACGGTGACGTATTTGTCTCCGTAGGGGGTGTGGCGCCACACGTGTTCATCCACCCCGATGACACGCACGCCATCGAACCGTGCTGGATCATTGATCAGTAGACGCTCTCCTTCGGTCAGGACAGCGGTGTTGGCGGTATTCCAGGACACGCCTAGGGCCTGGGCGATACGCGCCACCGTCAGATGGTGGACCACCAGGCCCACCAGCGCCCAGCGCACCGCCGAGTGTGAGAGCTTGGCGCGTGGATCGGCCGCTTGGCTCATGTTTTGACGCCACACGTGAGCACACGTCTGGCAGCGGTAGCGGCGCACGCTCACGTGCAAGATCGTGGGGTGCCACCCGTAGGGTACGTGAGCCAAGCGCCTGATCACCGTGTCGCGTACGACGCCTTCGCCCCCACACTGTCGGCACCACCGGTCCTCACCCACTACCTTGCAGGCCAAGATGGTCCGATCGCCTCCTACACGCTGGCCCGTCACTTCCAGGCCCAGGTCATCCAGGCGTGTGAAGGTGCTCAGGTCAGGGCGATCAAAGGTAGTATTAGGCATGTCGAGGTCTTTCGGATGGACGGTGTAGGAACCCCCATCATCGGAAGACCTCGACCCCTACCCGGCCACGACACGCCGAACCCCGCATACCACCCCCACACCCTCAATTATGAAGAGCCTGTTTTCTTCCGACTGAGATTCAGATTCTGGTGCTGGCGCGGGAGCGGGTGCAGCTTCAGATTCGAGAGTGGGAGTCGGGGTAGGTGTTGGAGTTATTGTGCATGCGCCTACTGTCAGCAAGAAAAAGCAATGACGCCTATGATCAGCCTTCTGAACTTCATTTTATAATTGCTGAGTTTGTGGAAATAACGAGTTCTGTAGAAATAAAGCAAAACCCTCACCAAACCTGAACTGCGCCCCGAAACTTGGACGCGTTTAATGGTAGCCGTTATGCGGCTTCCTGTAGGGCCTGATCCCGGTATTCTGCCGGGGTCAGGCCCTTGAGCTTTACTTGGCGTCTTGTTGTGTTCCAGTGCGTGATGTAGGCATCGAGGTCGGCTTTGAAGCTCTCGAAGGTTTGCCAGTCTCGGCCGCGGAAGAATTCGTCCTTGAGGTGTCCGAAGACCTGTTCGGTGGCGCCATTGTCGATGCAGTTGCCTTGCGTGACATGCTCTGGATGAAACCGTTATCGGCGAGCGTTCTGATATAGGTCTCGTGCTGGTACTGCCAACCCATGTCCGAGTGCAAGATCGGCTCGGCCCCTTCGGGTTTGGCCTCCATGAGTATCTGGAGCATCTCTTGTTGCTGGGCGAGGTTGGGGCACATTGAGATGGAGTGGGCGACGATCTCTTTGCTGGCGAAGTCGTAGACCGGAGCGAGGTAGGCCTTACCGAAGGAGAGCTTGAACTCGGTGACGTCGGTACCCATTTTCTGCCAGGGGCCGGTCGCCTTGAAGTCGCGGCCGATGATGTTGTCGAAGCTTTGTCCCACGGATCCCTTGTAGGAGTTGTACCTGTGGTAGGCCCTCTCGCGGCGTATGCCGCAGCGCAACCCCATCTCGCGCATCATCTTCAAGACCGTCTTGTCAGCGATGCGTTCCCCTTCCTCAGCGCGCAGGCACATGGCTACCTGTCTGTGACCGCACCCGTTGGGGGTACGCGAAAAGATCTGGGCGACCTTGGGACGTAGCTGCGCTCTGGTTGGCTGCTGGGGGTGAGTCAGCGCGTAGTAGTAGCTCGACCTGGCAAGGCCGGCCGCCTCGAGGAGATCACGCACCCTGTGTCCATGCCCTGAAAGCTCGGCGATCACTAGGGCTTTGTCCCGGTTTGGGAGCGCCTGTGCGCCTTCAGGGCAATCGATTTTTTTTTAGGTACGCCACCTGCGCCTCAAGCTTGCGTACGCGCTCGGCGAGTTCCTCCTCACGCGTTGGTGGCACCGCCCCCACACCTGATCCCTTTGGCCTGCCCTTGGGCTTGGGCTTAAGCGCCTGCGCGCCGCCCTCACGGTACAGCCTGCACCACTGCTTCAACGATGTCGCACTCGCAATACCGAAACGCATCATCGCCTCAGGCTTACTCATCCCACCATCAACCACGGCCCTCGCTGCGGCGACCTTGGTCTCATAGTCGTATCTGGCGTGCTTAACTCCCATGGCAAGAAGCCCGTCCTTCCCAATTACGCGGTACGTCTTCTGCCAGTGTCGCACGGTCTCAGCAGGCACACCCAGCCTCTTGGCGGTCAAACGATAGCTAAAGCCCCTTTCAAACATCTCCACCGCCTGCTCCCGAAGCAAACGATCATGCCTCAACCGCAAACCCGCAGACATGAAAAGCCTCCCATTCCCTGGACTTCAATTTCGATGTCCAAGAAACGGGAGGCAGTTCAACCTTGGTGAGGGTGCACTGTCTGAAAAGTACCCCCTGAGGGACTCGAACCCTCGACCTGCGGATTAAAAGTCCGTAGCTCTAACCAACTGAGCTAAGGGGGCAGGCCTGCTCACTGCTGCACGGCTAGCATCTTGCGGATGCGAGCAACGCCTAACGGGCTTTTGGAACGGCCCGCAGCGAACTGACAGCCCCCATCATAGCGGACTTGTTAGCCTACGTCTAAAAGGAGGCATGTATGACCCGCCAATTCCACCGCCCCGTCCTCATGGAACCCGCCGAAGCTGAGCGTTACACCGGCGCTGAAGACACTGCCGCCACCTCCGCTCTGGCTCACCAAAGCGCCCAGCTGCTCATTGGTGGCTACCTTGGTGCGGACACTGACACCACGCTAACCGCCGCTGGGTTGCGAAAAGTTGTGGCCTCCCATGGCGTGGATGCGATTGGCGAGCTGTGGGCCACCAGCCCTGCGGGCACCTTACCTGGCGCGCTTTGGCGCCTACTACTGCTACGCGAATGGATTGAGCGCGACCCGGCCCTGGTAGAGTCGCGTTACGCCACAGTAGTAACTATTAACGACGACGCCGCTCAGGCCCGCTTTGAGGCCGCTTTATCCCAGGGGCAGCGGGTAGACAGTGTGGCCCAGGTGCAAGCCCAACTAAACGAGCTGCTGCTAGGTGGTGGGTCCGCTGGCAGCCAACGGACGCCGTCGCGCCGATCCCAGCTGTACCCCACGCTACTAGCCAGCGCCGCCCTGCTAGAACGCCTCAGCCGCGCTAGTGAGCAAGACAGCTGGATTACTGACGAAAACGACCCGCTTTACGACATGGTCACCTCCCGTGCTCGCGCCCTGGCTGCCACCGCCGCAGAGCTACGTGAAGCAGCCACTAAAGCCGCCGTCGGGAAACTGGATTAATCCCCAGGGGCATTAACACCCAAATATCAGTACAATATTGCTGAAACGATTAACCTCTATCACTGACAGAATACGAGTATGCAAGATCACGCTGCACAGGATGTCGACGTCGAAGAAGCCAAGCGCACCGACGCAGCCATAGCCGCCGTTATTGAAACCGCAGACCCCCGAGATTTCGAGGATGACGCTGGCCCCGCCTATGCGGACGAGGACTTCGAAGAGGAGGCAAGCTCCGACGCTGACGCTAGCGGCGTCGAAGCTGCTATCGAAGTGCTTGAAGCTGGCGAGACTGGCGCCGACGAAAGCGTTAAGGGTGGTGTCGGGGCTGACGTACCGCCAGCTAAACGCTAAGAAGAACTCAAAGCGCGGCAAGACCGCCAAGCCCTCCGGCGGCGTAAAGGCTGCTGATGAAGCTGGTTCGGCTAAAGCTGGTAATGCTAGTGCTGCTGGTGGCGCTGGGGGCAAAGCCGACGGCGCTGGCGCGGGAGCTAAAGTCGACGCCGCCGCTGGCGCCAGTGCTACTGGAACCAAGGGTGCTACTGGCGCTAAAGGCGCCAAGGTAGACAGTGTAAAGGCGAGCGGTAAAACCGCCGCCAATGACGCTAAAGCTGACGCAGCCAAGCGTGCCGGTGAGACAAAAGATGCCAAGCCGGGCGCCGTCGTCGGCATCGCGAAAACCGCAGGCAGCACGCAACTAGACGGTGTCAAGCCAGTAGAAGCTGTAGAGGTAGTAGACCCCTCAAGTAAGAAGTACTGGGCGGACATCGACCGCCTGCAGGAAAACCTGCCCGCGCTAGACGAATTCCCTGAGCGCTTCGTAGACCGGGAACTGACCTGGATGGACTTCAACAAGCGCGTGCTGGAACAGGCCCAAGACCGCAACCTGCCAGTACTAACTCGCGCCTGGTTCCTATCTATCTTCTCCTCCAACCTAGACGAGTTCTACATGGTGCGCGTGGCCGGGCTAAAGCGACGCATCGCCGCCGGGATCACCCCCGTACGCGCCTCCGGGCTGGACGCCAAGCAGGTGCTAGAGCTAATCACCTCGCGCGCCAAGAGACTCACCGCCGCCCAAGCCGAGCTATTCCAAAATGACGTACGCCCAGCTATGGCCCAGGCAGGCATCGAAATTACCGACTGGAAATCACTAAACCAGGAAGAACGCGACAAGCTCACCCGCTACTTCCGCTACCGGGTCTATCCGGTGCTGACCCCGCTAGCGGTGGACCCCTCGCACCCCTTCCCCTACATTTCCGGTCTGTCGCTGAACCTGGCGGTTATGCTGCGCAACCCGCGCAGCGGCAAAAACCACTTCGCCCGCATCAAACTGCCCGACTCTCTGCCGCGATTCGTGCAGGTGCCCGGGCGCGAGCTAACCAACGCTAAACCGCGCAACCTGGCGCTCATCCCACTTGAGGAAGTCGTGGCCTACCACCTGGACCATCTCTTCCCGGGCATGGAAATCGTGGAGCACCACGTCTTCCGCGTCACCCGCAACGAAAACCTCGAAGTTGAAGAGGACGACGCTGAAAACCTGCTCGCCGCCATGGAAAAAGAGCTGGGACGCCGTCGTTTTGGGCGGGTAGTGCGTCTGGAGGTAGAAGACTCCATCAGCGAGTTTGTGCGCACCTACCTGGTACGCAAGCTAAACATCACGCAAGAAGACGTGTTTGTCTCGCCCGCGCCACTGAACTTGTCTGACCTGTCCGAAATTCACGACCTGGACATCCCCGAGTTCAAATACAAGCGCTACGTGCCAGTGACCCCGGCCGGGATCAACCCGCGCGAATCGGCGCGGCCCCGCAGCATTTTCGCGGCCATCCGTGAGCACAACATTTTGCTGCACCACCCCTACGACGCCTTCTCAACCAGCGTCCAGGAGTTCATCTCCCAGGCTGCCCATGACCCCAAGGTACTGGCCATCAAGCAGACCCTGTACCGCACCAGTGGCGACTCACCCATTGTTGACGCCCTGATTGAGGCTGCTGAACTGGGCAAACAGGTTGTGGCCATTGTGGAAATCAAGGCCCGCTTTGATGAAGAAGCCAATATCGTGTGGGCACGCAAGCTGGAGCGGGCCGGTGTACACGTGGTTTACGGCATGATCGGGCTTAAAACCCACTGCAAGCTGTCACTAGTGGTGCGCCAGGAAACTGATGGCCTGCGCCGCTACTGCCACGTGGGCACGGGCAACTACCACCCCAAGACCGCCCGTGGCTATGAGGACCTGGGCCTGCTGACCTGTGACCGCGACGTCGCCCAAGACCTGACCACGCTGTTCAACCAGCTTTCAGGTTATGCCCCGCGCGCCCGCTTCCGTCGCCTGCTGGTAGCCCCGCGCGGCCTGCGTAACGGGCTGCTGGAACGTATCAAGCGCGAAATTGACAACCACTTGGCTGGGCGTGAAGCCTGGATCAAGATCAAGGTTAACTCCATTGTTGATGAGCGCATTATTGACGCCCTCTACCGGGCCTCGCGTGCGGGTGTACGCGTTGACCTGGTGGTTCGCGGTATTTGCGGGATCCGCTGCGGAGTTGAGGGCTTAAGCGAAAACATTCACGTCACCTCAATCCTGGGCCGCTACCTGGAGCACTCGCGCATCTACGCCTTTGCTAACGACGGCAACCCCGAGATTTTCATTGGTAGCGCTGACCTGATGCACCGTAACCTGGACCGCCGCGTGGAGGCCCTGGTTAAGATCACCCAGCCGGATCTGGTGGAGCGCCTGCATTGGCTGATTGACCTGGAAACCTCCGGCCGCATCAGCGCCTGGCACCTACTTCCTGACGGCACCTGGCAGCGGCGCACTCATGACGACGACGGACAGGAGCTTGAGGACGTGCAAAACGTGCTGATGTCCCAGGCCCGGGCCCGGGTTAAATGAGTCTTGTAGCTAAGGCTGGTGCGCGCAGCAAGCTAAGCAAACCGCGTGAGCAAAGCAAACGCGGCAAACCGGCAGAAGCAGACAAGCAGCCGGCCAAGAAACAAGCCAGGCGCCGCAAGGAACGGGGCAAGCGCCCCAAGAAAAGCTTGCGGATCAAGGCCTCACGCCGCCCGCCGGTGCTAGCCGCCGGCGCGCTGGTGTGGCGCCTTAAAAACGATAAGTTGCAAGTGCTGGTAGTGCACCGACCGCGCTATGACGACTGGTCTTTCCCCAAGGGCAAAGCCGAACCCGGTGAGTCCATGGTGCTCACCGCCATCCGAGAAGTAGCTGAGGAAACCGGCCGCCAGATTGTGCTGGGGCGCTACCTGGGCAAGGCTCGCCGTCGTCTAGTAAGCGGACGCAAAAAACGCACCCTGTACTGGGCGGCCCAGGTATTGCCTGAAGCTGGCCCGGGGGAGGGGCTGCGAGCTGCGGTAAAACCCGCGTCCAAGCGCGAAATCGACAAGGTGCGCTGGTGGAAGGTGGAAAAGGCTGCCCGCAAGCTCACCCACGCTGACGACAAGCGCCTGCTAGCGCGCCTGGTGGACTGGTATGAAAGCGGGCAGCTGCAGGTGCACAGCTTAGTGCTGGTGCGCCACGCCAAGGCAGTTAGCCGCGCCACCTGGGGTTATGGGATTAATAGCGAGATTACCCGGCCTTTGGTGATGGGTCGGGGGCAAGCCCAGGCCCGGGACGTTGCGGCTCTGCTTAGCGCCTACGGGGTGGGGGAGCTGGTTTCTTCGCCCTGGAAGCGCTGCGTTGACACCCTGGCGCCCTATGCGCATGGCTGCGGCCTGGATTTGCGCAGTGACGAGGCATTCACCGAGGTCAGTGCATTGATGGCGCCTGAGCTGATGCAGGCTAGTTTCCGGGATCTGCTGGAGCGCGGGTCTGAGCCTGCATCTGCGGAGCTGTCCAGGCGCGGGTCCGCTGATCCGCAGGGCCGCGAGCCTGGGCTTGCACTTGTGGGCCAGGCCGGGCCTGGGGCTGCGGGCCAGCCGGAACCTGGGTGCACCCCTCAGGACCCGCCGGAACCTAGCTATCCGCTGGCGCTGTGTGTGCATCGGCCCTGTTTGCCGTTGCTTTTTGAGACTCTGCGTGAATATATGGGCCCTGAATTGGCCACCAAACTCCCTGACAGTGATCCCTGGTTGCGTCCAGGGCAGGCGGTAGTGGTGCATTTGCGTCGCCGGCCCGCTTCGGTGCAGTTAGGGACGACGCCGGAAGGTGGCGTTGAAGCTGGGGGTGGCGGCGACGTCGTCGTTAAGGGCACCCGGATAGTGGCGCTGGAACTGCACTAAGAACTGTACCAAGGCGCGGGAGCCGTACTGATATCCGCCCAGGTGCTAGGCCACGGCTGGCAAGACTAGCGGCTGCTGGGGTGATGGTGGCCTGCGTGGCTGCCAAGCAGAGCTGGTAAGACTAGCGGCTGCTGGGGTGCGGCCACTAGCTACGGCGCCACTAGGCCACTAGGCCACTAGGCCACGGCCACCACCACGGTTGCCAGGATGAGGTTGCCAGGATGAGGTTGCCAGGATGCGACTGTCGGGGTGTGGTGGCCAGGTGCAGTTACTAGGGTGCGGTTACTTATAAAACCGTCCGTTACTGGGAAGTCGTCCGTTCCCTATAAAACCCCATGGAAAAATCATAGGGAAGGGATGATTTTGCCTGTATTTGTCTGACTTTGTCTGACTTTGCATGTGTTTGTAGGCAGCAAAAAGGGGCGTACCAGTTAAAACTGATACGCCCCTTAAAGTTTGCCTGCCTCAGCAGGGCTGGGCATTAGATGTGGTCGTTAGCGCGGGCGCTAACCGGGCAGCGCTTGCCGTCCTCGGCCGGCAGGCTGTCGTCCAGGCCGGGGTTACCGGTCACGGTCAGCTGCCAGTACATGTTACGTACGCTGGAACGGTGCAAGTAAACCAGCTTGCCGTTAGGCATGCGGTAGGTGATCACGAAGACCGGCATGAAGATCAGACGGGTCAGGGTCTGAGACAGACCAGTCTGGTTCAGGGTCAGGGCCATGGCGAAGGGGCTGTTAGCGGTCAGCTTCCGGCCGTCAGCGGACTTGGTCCAGGTGCCGTGGTACTCACCAACCCAAGCGTTCCACTTGGTGTTTAGAGTGTTCTCAACGGTGCCGTTCAGGGAGGTCAGGGTGGTGAAGTCACCAGCGTCAACCTTCTTGAGCACCGAAGCGGTGTCGGGGCTGTTACGCAGAGCGGTCATGGCCTTCTGAGTCAGCGGAGTCCAGGAACCGTTGGTGGCCCAAGAGTCCCAGGCGTGGCCACCCTCATTGCTGGAGGCAATGTTGGTGAAAGTCGGGGTGTCACCGTAAGCAGCCTTCGGCAGCAGGAACATAACCTTGGTGCTAACGATGCGGGAGGGGTCCAGCTCAGCGCCACCGGGGGCAACGGTGATGTCCAGACCGTTCTCACCAGCGTCAGACTTGGCGCCGAAGTAGAACTTGACGCCCTGCTTCTTCAGGTAAGCGGTACCAACACGGGAAATGTTGGGGTCGTTAGTGGCCCGGCCACCACCCAGGGTGTCATTCCAGTTGATGACACCGTTAACGGCGTAAGGCCAACCGCCGATTTCCGTGCAGGTCAGGCCCTTACGGCCGGCAGCAACACCCGCAGCGTTGATGTTTTCGGGGGTGCCGCGCATCTTCATGTACATCTGGGCCACGGGGATGATGTCATTGGGGGAGGTGGCGGCCTGAGCGGCAGCCTCGGCGACTAGAACAGCCGGAGCGGCCCAGGCGGAGCCCTTAACAAGGGTACGACGCTTGATTTCAGTCATTATTAGAGAAATCCTTCAAATGGGTAGGGGAAGATATGTAGAGATTACATCCAGGGGACCGGAACAAAACTCTACATGTTCAACTAGTTAAAGGCTATGTGATCTAAGTCTTTTGGGGTTGTGGTGGGGTTGTAAGCCCTCTAAATCGCCTCCCTGAAAGGTCTCAAATTTGCAACAAAATGCATTAAGCACCTTTATAGGTTCCACTTGTTGACCAGCTCGTCACATAGTCAAGTAAGTAGGGACTAATTGCCCAACCCCTGGTTTTGGGATAAATTCCCGTAGCAATGGTGCCCACCTGCTTAGACTCCGGTTTAAACTAGTGGTACCCCTCCCAACCGTCCCACGGAAGTCATATCTCCCCCACCCCCCAAACCGGTGTGACGCCGTCGTCGGTCTCCCTTAAGCAGAACTATATCTATGTCAAATAGGAGACAGACATGCCTAGCGGTGTAGAACGTCGGCAGGTGCTGCGTGGAGCAGTATGGGCTGCCCCAGCAATTGCGGTGTGCGCTAGCGCCGCAGCCGTCAATACCTCTCAGCTAAACCCGGTATATTCCGGTTATAGCTGGAACCAGGGCGCTCCAGCCAACATCCCTAATGGCTACGACCCTCGACAGGAACGTGACGCGCGCATCAATGCTGATCAGACCTATTACTTCGGGTTCTATAACAATGGCTCCGATGGTAATGAAGAATTCTCTCCGGTTGGTTGGCCTAACGTTGACGGCTCCACTTACCCCACTAAGGACACTGGTCTGGCTAGCCCCAATGCTGGTACGCCGGCCAACCTAACTGGTCTGTACCAGGTATTCTGGATTAACACTGCGGAATACTCCAACATCGACTGGCAGCCGGTTACCGGCAATACCGATGGCATTAACTGGCCCACCACCTCACTGAACTTTGCTTCCTGGTCTAAACCGGAGGCTAAGACCCTGGCTGGGCTGCTGGCTGATTCGCGCTTTAACGAACATGCCAAGGCGGTTCAGGCTAAGCTTGGCGCGGATATCAGCAACTGGACGCCTTATGTATCCACTTTCTCGGGCACCTGGCGCTATGAGAAGAACGATCTGCGTGCCAAGACTAACGCCCACTTCGCTGCGGTGCTGCACGTACACTCCCAACAACACCCCGCTAACCTCCTTACCAATCGTTATGGGTGCAGTGGTTACCATGAGGGAAATCGGTAGCCAGAACGCCATCACTAACGCCAACAACTCGCCTGTCCTCAACCGCATCCCGCTTTCTGGTGTGGTTAAGGCCGGCGGTCGCTAAGGTTTATCGCTAGGGGCTTAGCTGCCTCATCTAAACGGCGGTTTCCAGGGGTCGCGCTCACTGAGTGCGGCCCTTGGAGTTTTTAAGCTTGCCTTGGGTAGCTTGGCTCAAAGTGCAACAATTGAACTATGAGTGGATTTGAGGTGCCTGACTATACGCAGGCAATCAGTCAGTTTGTTGTTGATTCTCCCACCAGCTACCACGCCGCCCAGGCTGTGGCCGCCCGCCTGGAAAAGCGCGGGTTTAAGGCTGTAGATGAGACTGTGGCTTGGGATAGTTCCATTCCGGCGCGCGGATATGTGATTCGCGACGGCGCCATTGCGGCCTGGTGCCTGCCTAGCGCCCCTAGCGAGCGCACTGGCTTCAGGATTGTGGGTGCCCACACTGACTCTCCGGCGCTCAAGCTCAAGCCCCAGGGGGCAATTGTGCGCGAGGGTTGGGAAATGATTAACGCCGAAATTTATGGTGGCGCCCTAGAAAACTCCTGGCTAGACCGTGAAGTTGGTTTGGCAGGACGTCTGACCACCTACGACGGCGCCGTCCACCTGGTGCGTACTGGCCCCATTGCCCGCACCGCGCAGGTGGCTCCCCACCTGGACCGTAGTGCGCATGAAAACCTGCACCTAGACCGTCAGGCCCACATGCTGCCGCTAACCGCCCTGGCTGGCGAGGCGGTAAGCTGTCACGACATTGAAAACTACCTGTGTGAGCAGGCTGGTATCAGCCCTGATCAGCTAGCTTTCCACGATGTGTTCACCTATTTGGTGCAGCCTCCCAGTGTCTTTGGTTTGCGCCAGGAGTTCTTGGCCAGCTCGCGCCTAGACAACCTCTCTAGTGTTCACGCTGGCCTGGTTGCCCTGGAGAACCTGTCTGGTACGGAAAATGATGCTGCGGTGTTTGTGGCCTTTGACCATGAAGAGGTGGGTAGTGGCACCCGCTCGGGTGCGGGCGGTCCCTTCCTGCAGGATGTTTTGCATGGCCTGGCTGCGGTTATGGGCTTCGTGGGCGACGGCGAGCGGGCTCTGCTGGCTCGCTCTAGCTGCATTAGCGCCGACGCCGGACACAGTGTTCACCCCAACTATGGTCAGCTGCATGACCCCCAGGTGCGTCCGCTTATCAACCACGGACCGCTGCTGAAGATTAATGCCCGGCAGCGCTACGCCACCGATGCGGTAGGTGGGGCTATCTGGAAGCGTGCTTGCAGGGCGGCGGGTGTGCCCACGCAGGATTTCGTTTCCAACAACTCCGTGCCTTGCGGTACCACTATTGGTCCGATTACTGCCTCGCGTCTAGGCATCACCACTGTTGACGTAGGTATTGCGCTATTGTCTATGCACTCTGCCCGTGAGATGTGCGGTGTTGAGGACGGCCCCTACCTGGCTCGCGCTCTACACGCCTACTGGGCCGAGAACTAAACCAAGTCGCGCACCAAAGCTGCGCCAGCCAAAACTGGCAGAGCGGCGCAATAAACAGCGCCAAGTTTGCTGAGGGCGTGCCAACTTAGTTAAAACGACGCCCAATAAAACGTGGGGCCGCGTATGCCGTTCGGTATACGCGGCCCCAACGCTAGTCATGTTCACTAGTCAGACTAACTAGCCGTGTTCGTTGGTCATATGAACTAGGTGGAATCACTAGTCACACTAGCTAGGCAGAGTCATAGTTTTGACTATATGACTGTATTAATGTTGTCCGTAGACGTTCTGGTAGCGATCATTAAGCCGCTTGATCATGTCATCAGGTATCCGCTTAATTTCACCTAGCGTACGTGCTAGATAAGCCGTGCGGGCTACCTCTTCGCACATTACTGCAGCTTTTACGGCGCTACGTCCATCCTTACCTACGGTGAAGGGACCGTGGTTGGCCATCAACACCGCCGGTGAATGGCAGTTGCGTAAGGTTTCAACAATTCCGCGCCCGATCGAATCGTCGCCGATAATCGCTAGCGGGCCCAGTGGAATGTCACCACCAAACTCATCAGCCATCATGGTCAGGCAACAGGGGATAGGTTCGCCAATTGCCGCCCAAGCTGTGGCGTAGGAGGAATGGGTGTGCACCACCCCGCCAACTTCAGGCATGTGCCGGTAGACGTAGGCGTGAGCTGCCGTATCCGAGGAAGGAGCAAGCCCGCTATCGTCGTCGTCAAGTATCTGTCCTTGCAGGTCACACACCACCATGTGGGCAGCCTCCATACCCTCATAGGGCACACCGGAAGCCTTAATCACAAACAGGTCTGTGCCCGGCACACGTTCAGATACGTTACCGGCAGTCCAAACCACCAGCTCCCAGGCAGGTAGTAGCGCGTGTAGCTCGGCTACTACCTGCTTGGTGCGCTCTACCTGAGCACGCTGGGACTGGCTTAAATCTGCAAGTTTCACTCCTGCGGCTTCTTAGCAGCGGCGCGCTTGCGTTCAACCGCGCGGCGACGAATGTCCTTGAGCCGGTGCATAACCTCGTTTTCGCCGCGACCGAAGTAGTCGTGCAGCTGACGGTACTCGTTGAAGAGCTCGTCGTAGCGGGCGGTGCGGTCATAGTTGGGCACGTAGGCGGCCGAAATCTTGCCACCCATGGCCAGTGAGGCCTCCTTAATGCTGGGGTAGAAGCCGGCGGCTACTGCCCCGTGGGCGGCGGCACCTAGCGCCCCACCCTGCTTGGTGGTGGCCACGCTCAGCGGCACGCAGGTGATGTCAGCCAGGGTCTGCATGAAGAACGGGTCCTTGATCAGGCCACCGCTAGCTACAATCTCATCAATCTTGACGCCAGCGTTAGTGAAAGACTCGATAATAGTGCGGGCCCCGAAGCAGGTGGCCTCCACCAGAGCCCGGTAAATGTCCTCAGGCTTGGTGGTCATGGTGATACCCAAAATGGCGCCAGAAAGCTCAGAGTCAACCAGGATCGAGCGGTTACCGCTGAACCAGTCCAGAGCTACCAGGCCGTGCTCACCAATCTCCTGGGCGCGGGCCTTTTCGGCGAGCAACTCAAAGATGCTGATGCCGGCCTTTTCGGCGGCAACCACGTAGGAGTGGGGCAGGGCGTTGTCCAGGTACCAGGCAAACACGTCACCCATGCTGGACTGGCCGGCCTCAAAGCCCCACAGCCCATCCACCACGCCGCCGTCGACACACCCGAACATACCCGGAACCTCACGGAACTGCGGCCCAGAGACGATGTAGCAAGCAGAAGTACCCAAAATAGCGGTTAGCTGCCCCGGCTCCACAGCCTGCACAGCCGCGGCGGTTACGTGGGCGTCAATGTTACCGGTGGCCACGCTAATGCCAGGCTCCAAGCCCATCCAGGCGGCGGCGTGGGCGGTAAGCTTACCGGCCTCAGCACCTAGCGCCAGCACCTGCCCGGGCATCTTTTCGCTAAATACCTTGCCAAAACCAGGCGAGAGCAGCTCCAAGAACTCCTCGGAGGGGTAGGCGCCGTCCTGGAAGTTACGCTTGTAACCAGAGTCGCCAGCGGAGTAAACCAGGTTGCCGGTCATACGCCACACGATCCAGTCCAAAGCGTCCACAAACACGTCAGTGTCTGCATAAACCTCGGGGGCCTTCTCATAGGTTTCTAACACCTTGGGTAGCAGCATCTCTGCAGACAAGATGCCACCATAGCGGGCCAGCCAAGACTCACCACGCTCCTTAGCCAGGGACACAATACGGTCAGCCTGCTCCTGGGCGCCGTGGTGCTTCCACAGCTTGACGTAGGCGTGCGGGTTGTTGTTGAACTTAGCCAGGTCACACAGCGGGGTGCCGTCCTCTTTAGCGGCAATTACCGTGGCGGAGGTGAAGTCAATACCAATGCCCTTGATCTGGGCCGGGTCCACCATGGACTTGGCGATAGCCTCAGGTACGGCGTGCTTTAGCACCTCAATGTAGTCGCGCGGGTTTTGCAGGGCAAAGTCAGCCGGCAGCTTCTGGCCGTCAGCCACGCTGAGTACATCATCCATGACGGCGTTGGGGTACTCGTAGACAGCAGCGGCCTTTTCCAAACCGTCAGACACGCGCACAATCGCCGCACGCCCAGATAGCGTGCCAAAGTCAATACCTAGAACGTAAGTCTCTTCCATGTTACTTCCTTGTGTTAGGGGCTTGCGTTTTCAGTTTTCAGCACCGCTGACGCGGTCGGTGGGCACGGGCGCGCTAGCCCAGTAGCCACCAGGGGCAAAGAGTTCTTCTACGCACTCATCCAAAATGCCCAGCTCCCACAGCACATCCAAAATGGTGTAGCGGGTGCGGATCATCTGGGCGCGGGTGTAGGTTTCACGCATCTTTTCCAGGCTGATACCAATCTGGGCCGGGTGGTAGATGCCGCCTACAGTCTTGAGTACATCGGCGATTTCCTCAGCGCTAAGCAGCTGTTTGGCTGAGGTTTCCTTGATTTGTGGCCACAGCTTTTGCAGGGTGTGGATGCGCTCGCGCAGTTGCTGGGGGGTCAGATACTTGGCGTCGGTCTGCACCACGGCGGCTTCAAGCAGGCCGCTGGGGGCGCTTTGGTTCCACTGACGCACGTGGGCTTCCATACCTTCACGGGTGGGCCAGGCGGCAATGCGGGCTTCGACGTCGAGGTCGCTGATGTCTTTACGCAGGGCGACGTCGTACAGGGCGCAGATGGCTACCGTGCCCAGACCCACCTTGAAACCGTGAGTCAACGGCGGCTCCCAGTCCAGGCCGTGACCCTCCATTTCCCACAGGTGCGAGAACTGGTGTCCGGCGCCCGAGGCGGGGCGGGAGGACTGGGCGGCCTGCATGGCTAGGCCACTCATTAGCAGCCCGGCGGCCAGACCGGCGGTGGCGTCGGCGTCGCCGGCACGCAGCTGGGCGGGCTGGCTGATAGCTTCACGCAGCGGCCCCTGCACTAGCGGCCACACCTGGTGGTTGATGGCTTCTACACCGAGCATGTCGGCAATGATCCAGTCCTCACCGGCGGGGATCTTCTCGATCAGGTCGCCCACGCCGGTGGCCACTAGGCGCTTGGGGGCGGCAGCCATAATGTCCAGGTCTGCTACGACGGCGGCCGGGGCGGGGCAGTTGCGGGTGATCTTGAAGCCATCCTTAGAGATGGAGGCACCAAAGGAGGCGTAGCCATCCATGGAGGCAGCGGTGCATACCACCATGTAGGGGCGCCCCAGCTCGCCACTGGCTAGCTTGGTTAGGTCGTTGAGCACGCCCGAGCCCACTACAACGGCGATAGCGTCTAGGCCGCGTAGCTTTTCGCGGATAATTTCCACATTGTCGTAGCCGCCGTAGAGGGTGGGGGTGCCGGGGAAAATAATGTTTTCTTCCAGCTCCACGCCTGCTTGCTTTAGGGAGTCGACGACGGCGGGGCCAGCTGCTACCGGCTCGCCGGTGGTGGTGGTGGCACCTACTGCGTTGAAGGTGTTGTCATCGCCCACCACCACGGCGCGTTTGCCGGGGAAAGTGGAGGCGAATACTTCACCGGTGCGGTGCACGGCGCCGCGCCCGAAAGCTACGGCCTTGGTGTCGGTGGCGTCTTTGAGTGCTCATCCAAGAGGGCCGCTAAATCAGTCATTGACTTTTCTCCTTCGAAAGTTAACTAGTTAAATGCGGTAAGTGTGCAGATTGTGGCGGCCACCGAAATTTTTGGTTAGACCCCCGCGCTCTTTAGTGGCGACCGCCAAAGAACTTGTCCCAGGGGATCTCTAGCGGGGCGTCGTCGACAATGATGGCGTGTAGCGCACGCAGCAGCGGGAAGTCATCTTCACTGATAACCCCACGCTCGGTCAGCGGCGCCAGAGCCCCACCAATCACCCGAATGGCGGCCACACCCTCCATGGTTACTCCCTTCATGTGAGTGTCACGCACCTCAGAGAAGGGGATGCCCTGGCCCACGAACTTGCCGGCGCGCACATTGCGTCCACCCATAGAGGTGACGAACATGTCGCCGACGCCGCCTAGGCCCTTAGCGGTGGTTACGTCGCCGCCCAGCAACTCAATGAACTGGGTGAGCTCAGTTTGCCCCTGGGCGAAGATGGCGGCCCCGTAGTTGTACATGCGGTAGCGGTCGTTTTCCTTACCAGCCTTGGCTAACAGGCCGTCAGCGAAACCGGCGGCGAAAGCATAAATGTTCTTGGTGGCAGCGCCTACCTCGTGACCAATGAAGTCCGTGGAAGTCCAGATGTGGTAGTAGTCGGTGGCCCACATTTGCTGCAGTTCATCCAGGCTGGCCTGGTCCTCACCACAGAACACCACGCAGGTGTCGTGGCCTACCGCCAGCTCACCGGCGATCGAGGGGCCCACAATTGCCGACCAGGTCACCTGGCTGGCTAGGGGCTCACCAACGGCTGCGCGCAATACATCAGGGAACATGGTCAGCGTGCCGTCCTCAGTGGCCTGCATACCCTTGGTGATGGACAGAACCTTCATGCCCGGCTTTAGTAGCGTGGCCAGGTGCGCCCCAGCCCAGTCAACCCCGAAAGAGTTAACGCCGCTCATGGCCACATCTGCGTTGGCAAAAGCGGCTTCAGCCTCTTCTAGCTGGAAGGCGGTTACATTCTCAGGCATTTTCAGCCCCAGCTCCGGGTGGATGCCGGTGCGCTGAATAGAGTCAATAATGTCTCGGTCTAGGTGGGTGCCTACCAGATTCACCTGGTGTCTATTGTCAGTCACCGGGAAGGTTAGCGCCGACGCCATAATGCCTGCCCCGAGAATTGCAACCGTGCTCATGCAAACTCCAAACCCCATTGTGTAGCTAGTGATCTGTGGATCACAGTTCAGAATTTTGCTCGCTGGGCTGTAAAGACGGGGAAAAGACGGCAATGTGGGCACTTTGTAAATGCAACAGCGCACGCCCGTGCAGGTGACTGCGCGGGCGCAGACAATGCGTTTGCGCTTGCTAGTGGCCTGAAAATCCCTGTTCAGGGGCGGTTAGCGAAGTGCTCTAGTAGGTTCGCGTCGCCACCTACCACCAAAATATCCTCAGCGCCCACCATGGTTTGTGGGGTGGCGTACTCAAAATGCTCACCTGGGCTCATCAAACCAATGATGGTTACCCCATAGCGCGAGCGCACCTTGGACTGGCCGATAGTGAAGCCGTGTAATTCGTGCGGCGGACGCATTTTGATAATGGAAAAGCCGTTCTTTTCCATTTCGATGTAGTCCAGCATGCGTCCGGACACTAGGTGGGCGGCGCGTTGGCCGGCGTCGTATTCGGGGTAGACCACGTGATTGGCGCCGATGCGGTGCAAATGCGTCCGTGCGTAGCGCTGATGGCTTTGGCCCAGATTTGGCCGATGCCTAGCTCTACCAGGTTGGAGGTGATTAGCACGGAGGCTTCCAGGGAGGAGGCCACCCCCACTACGGCGGTGCCAAATTCGGTGGCGCCTAGCTGTTCTAGGGCTTCCATGTCGGTGGCGTCGGCTTCAATTAGGGGGATGCGTCCGGACCATTGGCGTACGGTGTTGGGGTTGTGCTCAACTGCCAACACTTCGCGCCCTAGACGGTCGAGGGTGGCGGCGACGGCGGTGCCGAAGCGGCCAAGGCCGATTACGAGTGTGGAGTCTTGATGGTTCACCTGGGGCATGGTTCTAGTTTAAGTCTTGCTGTGATTTTGTCTTGTTTGGTCTGGGCGGCGCTAGCAGCGACGGCGCGGGGCGGGTGGTGGCGACGGCGCGGGGTGGCCAGAGCGGCTGGGCGCTGCAGGGGAGCGGCGGCGTCGTCGTTTTGGGGCGCTAGCCGATCATGGGGCGCTCTTCAGGGAAGCGGATGACGCGGCGTCGATCCCGCATGGCCAGGGCGCTGGCGGCGGTCATGGTGCCGGTACGTCCCACAAACATAAGCACCACCACTACATACTTGGCTTCAAAGGGGCAGTAGCGGCGTGATGCCGGTAGACAGGCCCACGGTGGCGAAAGCGCTAATTACTTCAAATAAGACAGTGTCAAGGGAGAGGTTGGTTAGCCACAGCAGCATTAGGGTAGCTACCACCACGATGGAGGCGCCCACGAAGGCCACGGCCACTGAGACGCGCGCAGTGGAGGTGGGTAGGCGCCTACCAAACACTTCAATGTCGCTGTCGCCGCGCGCTTCGGCCACGATCGCCAGCACTAGCACAGCCAGGGTGGTGACTTTAATGCCGCCGGCGGTGGAGGCTGAGCCACCCCCAATAAACATTAGGCCGTCTTGCAGCAACCAGGTGGTTTCGCGCATCAGCGAGGTGGGAATGGTGGCTAGGCCGCTAGAGCGGGCGTTTACGGAGTTGACGATGGCGGAAAGAACCTTGCCGCTGGTGTCTAGTTGGCCGTAGGTGAAGGGGTTGGTCCACTCAAAAGCGGTGATAGAGATGGCGCTAATTACCGAAATAATTACGTAGGTGGAAATGGTCATTTGGAGTGCAAAGACAGCTTGCGTGGCATACGCCAGTTACGATGCACATCCAAAATCACTGGGAAACCAATGGCCCCCACAAAAGTACCTACGGCGATAGGTAAACACATCCACCAGTCGCTAGCGTGGGGGGCTAGGCCATCGGGCATAATCACGAAGCCCGCATTATTGAAGATGGATAAGGCCATGAAGAAGGCGTACCAAGCGCTTTTAAGCAGCGGGTAGCCTAGCGTTAAAAAGCGCGGGAACAGCACTAGAGCTAGGGTGGCCTCAACCGCCAGGGAGGCGATAATTACCGCGCGCAGCAGTGAGCCGACGTCGCCCAAACGGGACTGGTGCTCATCGGCGGTAAGCATTCGCTGGAACAGGCCCACGTGGCGCGAAACTGCCAGGGACAGCAGCGAGGCGATAGTCATAACTCCCAAACCGCCCACGGCGGTGGCCAAAATAATGCAGGCTTGGCCGAAAGTAGACCAGTAGGTGGCGGTATCAACGGTGGTTAGGCCGGTTACACAAACCGCGCTGGTGGCAGTGAATAGGGCGTCAACGAAGGGGGCGCGCTCGCCGCTAGCGGTGGCAATAGGCAGCTCAAGTAGGCCTGTGATAATGACGATAATTGCGGCGAATAGGCACGTGGCTAGGCGGGCGCTGGAGTGGCGCCCAACCCGCTCCAGCCAGGTGCGTATATCGGTAAACGCCCGCACAGCACGCGAAAACAAAAGGTCACCTTACGTTTTGCAGGGAGCATGGGGGCTAGCGGCAGGGCGCTTGGTAGCTTGCCAGGTCTGCCGGTAGGTACCCACACGTATCTTTCTTTACTTACCTTAACCCAGTTAGTGCCTAGGTAGTTGGCCCTAATTTATATGGCGGTTTCCAATTTGGCTGATAGGCGCCGTCACTGTAGTTAAAACGAGATTCAAAACGGCTGTATTTGCCAGCTTAAACCGGTATAGTTACATCGATCCCGCCAATGCGGGCCCAACCCAAGGACAGGAATCAGCGCGATGGCACAGCCTCAGACTCCCGCCTTCATGACTGTGGCGGAAGTAGCCTCCATGATGCGGGTGTCCAAGATGACCGTGTATCGCCTGGTGCACTCGGGTGAGCTCCCCGCAATGCGTGTGGGACGTTCTTACCGGGTGCCCGTGGCGGCTGTCCAGGAGTTCATGGCCAGTGGCTTAGGTGATTGGAGCCACGGCGACGCGGCTGCATTTGGCTCCTGAGACGCGTTAAACTCATTTGGTCACGTATGTGGCCGGTGTGCCCGGCCGCAACCGATCATGGTGCCGTTGGGCACGCTTAGCAAGACTGTGAGGTTCTCATATGGGATCTGTTATTAAGAAGCGCCGTAAGCGCATGTCCAAGAAGAAGCACCGTAAGCTGCTTCGTAAGACTCGCCACCAGCGTCGTAACAAGAAGTGACGCCTGGCACGTGAGTGCTTGGATGGCTGCTATCCCTAGGGTGGCAGCCATTTCGTTTATTTAAATAACTACCTTCACACCACGATTTACTTTATTATTGAACTACTTTGTTTTGCTGGCTGCTTGGGCCGCACAATCTAGTAAGAAATGAGAGCTTTAAACATGGCCTCCAGCTGCGGCACTGGTGCAATTTCGGGTGCAATGGGTGTGGGCGACGACGTCGCCGCTTCCGCTAGCTCTAGTGTTGCAGGCGGCTGCGGGCAGGGAGCTGCACCTAAAACGGCCGCAGCGGGCGCCGTCGTTGGCTGTGGGCAAGAAGCCACCAAGGCAGTGAGCGAGCCAGCTAGCGGCTGTGGGCAAGAAGTCGCATCTGCCGGGTGTGGGCAAGAAGCCAGCAATGCCAGCAGCTGCGGCCAGGGTGACAAGCGCCTACTAACCGAGTCGCAAATGCGGGCCTGGAGAGCCTTTTTAGGGGCCAGCACACTGGTGTCGGCGCGCCTAAACCACGAGCTAGACGAGGCCGCCGCCATCTCCATGTATGAGTATGAGATCCTGGTACGCCTATTTGAAAGCGAAGCCGGGCGCGTACGCATGAGCCAACTGGCTGACCAAGTCTCCTACTCGCGCTCACGCCTAACCCACACGGTAGGGCGGCTAGAACGTGCCGGCTACGTATTGCGCTCCTCATGCCCCAATGACCGACGCGGCGTCTATGCCCACCTAACCCAGGCTGGCTACGAGTTTTTGGCTCAAACTGCGCCTATCCACCTCGACGGGGTGCGCCGCCACCTAATCGACCGTTTCACCCCCAGTGAGCTGGCCACACTAACTGAGCTGCTGGAAAAGATCACTACCGACGCAGACTCAACACGCTAAAACGTGCTGAGGCTCTGACCCTGGCATAGAATTGCCGCTATGGTGCGCACAACAATTCACGTCATGCGTCATGGCGAGGTAGATAACCCCCAGGGCGTCCTTTATGGGCGCATGCCCGGCTACCACCTAACCCCTCGCGGCCATGCCATGGCCCAGATGGTGGCAGATTACCTAGTGGAAACCGGCAAAGACATCACTGTAGTAACCACTTCACCCCTAGAGCGGGCCGTGGAATCAGGAGCCCCCACCGCCGCCGCTTTTGGCATTAACGCCGGCACTGACGCGCGCCTACTTGAGGCCGAAAACCACTTTGAGGGCGTTGCCGTAAACCGTAACCGTTGGGTGCTAGCCCACCCCGAACACTGGGCTTACTACATCAACCCGCTACGCCCCTCCTGGGGTGAGCCCTACACCCAGCTGGTGGCGCGTATGAGTGCCGCCGTGCGTAGCGCCCTGGTGCAGGCGCGCGGCCATGAGGCCCTACTGGTTTCACACCAGCTACCTATCTGGTCACTAAGCCTGTACCTACATGGGCGCCCCCTGGCCCACGATCCGCGCCGACGCCAATGCTCTTTAGCGTCCCTGACCTCTTTAACTTTTGAAGACAACACCCTGGTGGGCTTGGCCTACACTGAGCCGGCTAATGCGCTGCTGCGTGAAGCTGAAGATATGGTGCCTGGCAGCGGCGTGGCCGGGCTGAAAATTGGCGACGGCGAGGGGCGTGCGTGAGCCAGTCGGCGCCGCATCCGCAGCCCCAAGATCAGGGGGCTACGACGCCGTCGCAGCCAGCTGGGGCGAGCGAGCCCAGTGGCTCAGCCGCGCATAGTGAGGCAACTACGCACGGCAGCTCAGCCGCGCACGGTGACTCAACCGAGCCCAGACACGGCGCAGTGGCTTCCGGCGAGTTAGTGCCAGCTACTAGCCGCACCTGCAGCCGCGCCCCCAACCCCAACGCCCCTGGACCGGCCAAGACTATGTTTGGTGGAATACCGCGCAGGTGCTCACCGCTGTGCGGGCAGGTTTTAAACCCAACCCGGTCTCTCCAGTAGTTGACCCGATTCGCCCCACTCACAGCGGCGAAGTGATTCTGGGTTCTTGCGACGGGGAAATCCTGGCTTTTAAACGCGGTGACAACAGCAACTATCAGCCTATGCGCGGCTTCTTTTTAGCTGGCGGGGCTGCCGGGTTGGCGCTGATGGCGGCCTTCTTTGGGGGACAGGCGGTAGTTAATTCTCGCCGCAAACGCCGCGCCGAGCGTGACGCGGTTGAAAAATGGCGCCACCTGGCCAACGCCCGCCTGAGCGTATCCACCCACGGCATCTACCTGGGCACGCCTGACGGCGTGATGTTCATTGGTTACCAGCAGATCCGCGAGTGCCAGGTAACTGGTGTGGGTGAAGTGATGCTGGCGGCCACCAATGAGCAGGGCAACGTGCGTTTGAAGGTGCGTGGGCAGTGGGCTGAGCTAGTGATGGTTGTTTGGGCGGCTTTGTTTTTGCCTGAGCATCCCCAGTTGGTGGGCCGTAGCTGGCTGCCGGGGGATTGGTTGCTGCATGCGCGTGCCTATAACCGTGAGGTGGACACCAGTAACTGGCCCTAGTTCCAGTAATTGGCCTTAGTTTTCGGGGTGCTCGTCCTTTTTTTCGCGGCTGCCCGGGGCGGCGCTGCCAGATTTCGGGTTGCTGCCTTGGGCGCTGCCGGGCTCCTTGGGCTTGCTAGGCTGGGTACCGCTAGTGGGCTCTGCGGGGTTCTTAGTGGATTGGCCGGCCTGTTCGCGGCCCGCCTGATTGGGGCTGGCCTGGGGGCGCTGGGAGCGGTTTTGTTGGAGCTGCTCGCGTTGGCGACGGCGTTTTTCGGCTTGCACCTGCTCATCTAATTTACGCAGGAAGTCAGGGTCGTCGTCGGGAGCTGCCGGGGTGGAAGCGTGGCGCGACAGATGCAGATCTACGCCTTTTTCCGCAGACCAAAGCCCGCCACTGAGTTGCCCGCCGCGTTTCTCAGCGGCGCTTACCCGGGAGGTAATGATCCAGGCCAGGGGGCCAAGCATGATGGTGGAGAACATTAAAATCAGCGTAATCCACAGGTGTTTAGGCATACGCGCAGGCATATCCTCCTCGGGTGTGCGTACGCAGTCAATGAGGGCATACAGCGCCAAGGCGATCACGAATACCATTAGGAAAAGCCGCATAAGTGCAGCTTAACCATATTTTTGTGACTTGGTAGTCATACCATTGAAAGCGTGAGCCTTTTTCGCATCCAGCGCACCCAGAGTGCAGCGCAAATTGAAGAGTTCGCCCAGCTGTTAGCTAGGCGCATGTCTGCGGACGCTTCCGACGTCGTCGGCCGGGGCGGGCATTTACGTAAGCCACAAACCTCCGCTCCAGGGCTGGTCAGCCGCAGTAGTTTGAGGTCCGCCGACGTGGCCCACGCCCAGGCCCGTTCGCTGGCGAAACAGTATTTGCGCCCTAGCCGCGAAATTATTGTGCCTATCGCACCCCATGAGGATACGCGGGAGGTGGCCGCGAATTTGGCGCGGCGGATCCCGGCCCGAGCTAGTGGCCGCAGTGTGGGGGTGGATATGGTGCTGCGTACGTCTGGCTCAACTACCGGCACTGGCAAGCTGGTGGGGGTGTCGATGGATGCGCTGGTAGCGTCGGCACGGGCCACCCATAAACGCCTGGGTGGGCCGGGAATTTGGGTGCTGGCTTTGCCCGCCTATCATGCCGCTGGGGTGCAGGTTTGGTGCGGGCGGCGGTGGCCGGCACGCACGTGTTTAACGCCTATAAGGAGGGTGGTTTTGACCCCCAGCATTTGGCGCAGGTTATCGACGCCGCCTGCGTAGCTGCTGCTGATTGTGGCGCCGGTTCTTCCTTTGACGACGACGCCGTTAGTTCCTGCGCTGGTGGCGTTGGCGGGGAGGCTGAGGGGGCGCTCGCTGCTGACGACTCCGGCAGGGCTTGCCCAGTGTATACCTCGCTGGTGCCCACGCAGTTGCGCCGGGCTTTGGATGATGAGCAGCTGCGCGGCGCTTTGGCGCGGCTAGATGCGGTGCTGATTGGGGGAGCGGCAGCTGATGCACAGCTGTTGGAGCAGGCTAAAGCTGCCGGGATTAGGGTGGTTACCACCTATGGCATGAGCGAAACTTGTGGCGGGTGTGTCTATGACGGCCAGCCACTGCCTGGGGTGAGTATGGATGTAGATCAGGCCACCGGGGCAATTTGGTTGTCTGGGCCGATGCTGGCCACCGGCTACCTGGGTGATGAGGAGCGAACTAGGCGCTGCTTTGTTAGCCGCCCCCAGGCGCACTGCGGTGGGGGAACAATCGGCGCGGGTGAAACTGCGAGCGCGGCCGAAAGCGCTGAGGCTGGGGCAGCCGGGGCAGGCACTGAGGCTGGTGCGACCAGCCCGGGCTCTGAGGCCAGGGCGGGCACTGGCTCTGGCGTGGGCGCTGGGGAGCCGGCCAGGCGCTGGTTTATTACCTCTGATCGTGGCCATATTGTAGATGGGCGTCTACAGGTGCTTGGGCGTCTAGATGACGTCATTATTAGCGGCGGCATTAAGGTGGAACCCGGCCCGATTGAGGCCTTACTGGCCTTAAACCCGCTGGTGAGTGAATGCGCGGTGGTGGGTTTACCCGATTTGCAGTGGGGCAGGTGGTTACCGCAGTGGTGGTGCCCGCTTCAATGCCGGGCCTGGGCCGGGTAGATGAAGGTGCTATTTTGGCCCAAATCCGTGTCTATCTGGAGCAAAAGCTTAGTGGCGCCCAATGCCCTAAGCAGGTGCTGCTAGCTGATGCGCTGCCCTATAAGGGCATCGGTAAAGTTGACCGGCGCGCCCTAGCCCAAAGCTTGGCGCGCCCATAACTGACCCAAAATAAACAGCTTGGGGGTGGAACACTGTTCCACCCCCAAGCCTTGGTTTAGCTGGTTAGCTTAGTTGTTCAGTTCGCGTTCGGCGCGCACCTGGCGGGTAGCGGCCACCAGGTTTTCCAGCGAAGCCTTGGTTTCGGCGTAGCCACGAGTCTTTAGACCACAGTCGGGGTTAACCCACAGGCGAGAAACCGGTACGGCGTCGGCAGCTAGGCCGATCAGCTGCGCCAACTCTTCCTCGCCGGGCACGCGCGGGGCGTGAATGTCCCACACACCAGGGCCAATGCCGTGGTCGAAACCAGCCTCAGCCAGCTCGGGGACAACCTCCATCTTGGAGCGGGCTGCCTCAATGGAGGTTACATCCGCATCCAGGCCCTTGATAGCGTCAATGATCTGGCCAAACTCGGAGTAGCACAGGTGTGTGTGAATCTGGGTGTCTGGGCGCACGCAGGAGGTGGCCAGGCGGAAGGAACCCACCGACCAGTCCAGGTAGTCGGCGTGGCGCTCAGCGTCCAGGGGCAGCAGCTCACGCAGAGCCGGCTCATCCACCTGGATGGCGGCAATGCCGGCAGCTTCCAGGTCGCTAACCTCATCGCGCAGCGCCAAACCAATCTGGTCAGCAATTTCGCCTAGAGGCAGGTCATTACGCGGGAAAGACCAGGCAATGATGGTCACTGGGCCGGTGAGCATACCCTTAACCGGCTTGTCGGTTAGCGACTGGGCGTAGCTGGTCCAGCCCACAGTCATGGCGGCCGGACGCGACACGTCACCCCATAGGATCGAGGGGCGGGTGCAACGCGAACCATAGGACTGCACCCAGCCGTTGCGGGTGGCGGCGAAGCCATCAAGCAGCTCAGCGAAGTACTGCACCATGTCGTTACGCTCAGCCTCACCGTGCACCAGCACATCTAGGCCCAGCTCTTCCTGCAGCTTGATTACCGCAGCGATTTCTTCACGCATACGCTCCTGGTAGTCGGCGTCAGAAAGCTCGCCGCGTGCGTTGGCGGCGCGAGCCTTACGAATCTCAGTGGTCTGCGGGAAAGAACCAATAGTGGTGGTGGGCAGCGGAGGCAGGTGCAGGCGCTGGGCTTGGGCAGCTTCACGCTCCAGGTAGGGCTCACGGGCGCGGTCGGCGTCGGTCAGGGCGGCGGTGCGGCTGCGGACCTCGGGGCGTACCACGCCAGGGGCAGCAGCGCGCTGCTCTAGGACGCGGGTCGCTCGGCCACCTCGCCGTCGATGGCCTCCCAACCCTCATCTAGGCCGCGAGCCAGAGTAACTACTTCCTGCACCTTCTGGTCGGCGAAAGCCAGCCAGGCGTGCAGGTTTTCGTTCAGCGTGGGGTCATCCCAGGTTTCCAGGGCGGTGTCGTGAGGCACGTGCTGGAGCGAGTTGGAGGTAGCCACAGTCACCTTGGCGGCGCCCAGGGCTTGGGCGGCGGTCAGGGTCTGGCGTAGAGCAGCCAGGTCGGCGCGCCAAATGTAGCGGCCGTCCACAGCCCCAACCACCAGGGTCACCCCAGACAGGTCGGCGTCCTTAGGTAGGCTGCCGCGCAGGGTGTCAACGTGGATAGCTTCCACCCCGGTCTTAGCTAGGGCGCCTACAGCCTGGGAGGCGTCCCCATAGGGGGTGGTCACCAGGATCTGGGGGCGGTTAGTGGCTTTAGCTAGGCGCTCATACACGCCCACAGCCAGCTCGGCCAGCTCAGCGCGGGGGCGCGAGAGGTTATCGGAGGTTAGGGCCGGCTCGTCCAGCTGCACCCAGGGGGCGCCAGCCTCGTGCAGGGAGGCCAGGGCCTGCTCGTAGGCGGCCACAGCCTCATCAAGGCGGCTTAGCGGGTCAAAGTCGGGGGTGGCCGGGTCAGCCTTAGCTAGTGCCAGGTAGGTCAGCGGGCCCACCAACACCGGGCGGGTCACGTAGCCCCACTGACGGGCCTGCACGAACTTACGGGTGACGGCGTCGTCGGCAAAACGCAGCGGAGTATCAGGACCAATCTCGGGGACCAAGTAGTGGTAGTTAGTGTCAAACCACTTAGTCATCTCCTCGGGGCCCACCTTTTCATCCCCACGGGCCAGGGCGAAGTAGAGGTCTAGACCCTCACGGCCGGCAAAACGCGGGGGGATAGCACCCAGTAAAACGGTGGCGTCTAGCACCTGGTCGTAAAAAGAAGGTGCGTCAGCCAGGGAGGCGTCAGAGGCGCCCAACCCCAGCTCAACTAGGCGCGCCAGGTTCTCCTGACGTAGCTTGCTGGCGGCTTCAAGCAGCTCAGTCTCGCTGCTGCGCCCGGCCCAGTAGGCCTCCAGGGCGCGCTTTAGCTGACGCTGACGGCCAATGCGCGGATAGGCCAAAATGGTGGCGGTGGGGAACTGCGTAGTTGCAGCAGACATGGGTGTTCTCCTTGATTTTCTTGGATTAGCGCGCACGAAAGTAGACGCACGCTAGTGGGTAGCTAATGGTTGATGGTTACGGATTGACGACGACGGCGCTGGTTTAGCGCGCAAGTAGCGGGGAGTGGTGCGCGGTAGGCTCCACACCCATTAGAGACAAAATGTCTAGTACCGGTTTGGCCTTGTTGAAGGTGTATAGGTGCACGCCAGGGGCGCCCGCCTCCAAAACCGAGTGGATCAGTTTGGAGCCAAAAGCTGCGCCGAAAGCGTCACGTTGTTCTTGGTGCTGGTAGCCGGCCAAAGTGGACAACAGCTGTTCGGGCACCTCAATGCCGGTTAGGTCTTGGACGCGGCGCAGACGCGCCGGGTCGGTGGCCGGCAAAATACCGGGGACAATCGGGATGTGTACGCCGGCGCGGCGGGCGCGTTCCACGAAGGAGGCGTACACCTCTGCATTCCAAAACAGCTGGGTGATGGCGAAAGAAGCGCCGGCTGCCTGCTTAACTAGCAGCCGCTCCACCTCCTGGGTGGGGGTGGTACCAGCCGCCGGGTTGCCAGCCGGGAAGGCGGCCACCGCAATGGTTAGGGGCTTAAAAGCTGAGCGCAGCGCCTCACCGGGGTGGGCGTCGCAGCGGCGCTGTTCAACCGCGCGGATCAGGTGGATTAGCTCAGTGGCACTGGCGACGCCGTTAGGGCCGGGCTCCCAACTGGTTTCGCCTGCCGGGGGGTCACCACGCAGAGCCAGGAAGGTACGCACCCCAGAGTCCAGGTAGTCATAAACCGTGGAAACCACTTCAGCGGTGGAGTTACCCACGCAGGTCAGGTGGGCGATGGGCTGGATGGGGGTGTCTGCCACCAGGCGGTGCACGGTGGCGCGGGCGTTTGAGCGGTCCTTGCCACCAGCCCCGTAGGTGACAGACATGAAGTCGGGGCGCACTTGCAGCAGCTGATCCACTGTCTGCCAGAAGGGGGCCTCCAGGGAGGGTTTGCGCGGAGGCATAACCTCAAAGGAGAGCAAGGTGGGCTCGTGGTCGTGGGTACAGGGGCAGGCGTAAATGTCGTTAGAGAAAGGCACTATAGAAACTTTCGTGTTTGTGACCGTGCCTTCGCATAAGTGCATTGCGCTGGTTGCGGCGCCTGGTAGCTGCACTGGAGTAGCTACAGATATACCTGTAGTTATGGTGAGACTAATGAATATGGTTTAGTGCGAAGGAATGGTCAGTGAATGGCGGACAACAGTGTCAGCTGCACATTCGAGCACGAATCGATCCACATACGCGCATGCGCTGGGGGGAATTCGAATTCGGTCCAAACACTCATAGTGGTTTGATGCTAACACATCTGAGCGGCTGTGCAATCACCAGTTTATCTGGTGGACAAAATTGAGACTGCGCTGAGGGGTGTGTTGAGGGATGCAATGAAGGTAGCGCTGAGAGGTGCGCTGATTGCACTTAGGGGGCGCTGAAGGCTGCGAAGGCTGCCCCTAAAGGAGGTGACAAAGCACAAAAATGCCCTGATAGATTGCTAACTAAATACCTAGGTTTTATGGGGAAGGCTCCCCATCGCGCTAGGGTGAAGGCTAGACCTAGGGTGTTTGTTGCCCTGCTTGTGCCCTCAAAGCACGATAGTGGCAATAAAAGCCTACAATTCCCCGGCCATACCAGGCTGAACAGTGGCCGGCAGCGAGAGTCTCGCGAACTCTGGCTGCCAGCTCCAAAATTTTCAGTGAGGTTAAAATTGAAGCTGCCCAAGTTGGTGCGCTCCAAGCGCCAAGGCGCCGATAGCTCTGCCCGTACACGTTTACGCGCAGGCATGGGAGCCCGAATTAAACTTCGCAACCTCATCGGTGCGGCCACCGCCGTAGCTACTGCCTCCGTGGTGGCCCTGGCAGTAGCCCACCCGGGCATTGTTTCCAAAGAAGTAAACCTCAACGACGGCGGCGTGTGGGTAACCAACCAGGACATGCGCCTGGTTGGGCACCTGTCTTACCAAGCCCAAGCCCTCGACGGGCGCGTACGCACCGACTCCACTAACTTTGATGTACGCCAAAACGGCGCCACAGTGTTTGTAGCTAACACTGATGGTGGATCTTTTACTCGCGTAGACCCTGCCCGCGTGGCCCTGAAAGAATCCATTAAATTCGCTGGCGCTGACAAAATCCAGATGGGCGGCTCACGTATCGGCTATGCGGATGCTAAAACCGGCAAAGTTTGGCTAGCTGACGCCGCTCAGGCTGCCAGTTTCAACCCCGCCACCGCCTCCCCGGTGGTGACCGACATGCCTGGCGCGGTGTTAAGTATCGGTAGCGACGGCGTCGCCCACGTAGTAAGCCTAAAAGCCGGCAAAATTAAGACCCTCACTCCTGCAGGTGAGCAGCTAGACGTAAGCGAAACTAAACTGCCTAAACTCGCCAACAACGCCAAATTGCAGGTCAGCGCGGTAGGTAAGCAGGCAGTGGTGCTGGACACCAAAAACAACACGCTGGTACTGCCCAGCGGAGACGCCGTCCACCTAAACGGCACCGACCTGCAGCTACAAGAAGCCGGCCCGGAAGCTAAAGACGTGCTGGTAGGCACGCGGGGGGCGCTGCTGCGAGTAAACCTGGATGACAAAAAAGTCACCACCGTTAAAGCCAAAACCGCCCAGGGTTCCCCCTCGCGCCCGGTGCTACACCGAGGCTGTGTGTATGCGGCCTGGAGTGGGCAAGGTAGCTTCCTGCGTGACTGCCCCGGCACCAAAAATGACCTGGCCCGTAAAGTTTCCACATTGAACCAGGCCAGTCAGGCAGTATTTCGTACCAACCGCGACGTGATCGTACTCAACGACGTCAAAACCGGTGGGCTGTGGCTGCCTGATAAGGACATGGTTGAGGTAAAGGGTTGGGAAGAGGTCAAATCCAAGCTGGAAAACGAGGACGAGGAAGACGACTCCAACCAGCGCGACCAAAACGCCCCCAAAGAACACAAGGACGAAAACCACCCGCCCAAAGCCAATAACGACGAGTACGGCGTGCGCGCAGGCGGAACCGCCTACCTGCCGGTAATCAACAACGACACTGATGAAGATGCCGACGTGCTCACCGCCGCCCCGCTCAGCCAGCCCAGCTGGGGGAATGTGGCCCCGGTGCGTGACGGCGCCGCCCTGCAGGTGCGGGTAGATGCCGGCGCCACCGGCTCTAGCACCTTCAACTATGAGCTCAGTGACGGACGCGCCAACGCCCAAGCCAGCGTGCAGCTAACCGTGCACCCCGACTCGGTAAACGAAGCCCCCAAGCAAACCAACCGCTCTGTGCTAACCCTGGCCACCGGCGCGCAGGGGCAGATTAACGTCTCTAACGACTGGCTAGACCCAGATGGGGACCAGATCTACATCAAGAGCGTGCAGGCGCCGTCCACCATGAATGTCACTTGGCGCGCTGACGGCACTATCACCATTAAAGACACCGGCACTTCCCCCGGGGATGTAAGCCTGAAAGTTATCTTCTCTGATGGGCGCGCTGACGGCGAAGGCAGCCTGAACGTGACCGTTAAGGCCCCGGGTAACCTGGACCCCATCACTAACGGTGACCACCTGGTCACCCCGGTGGGTGTATCCGCGCAGCTAACCCCTATGGATAATGACTCTGACCCTAACGGCGGCAGCCTGCGTTTAACCCAGGTGGATGAAGCTCCCGCCGGTTTGTCGGTAACCAGTGACCTACCTACCGGGGTGCTTACCTTTACTCCCACTGCAGAAGGTACCTACTACCTGAACTATCAGGTTTCTAACGGCCCCAAAACCGCCTCGGGCTTTATTAGGGTTGACGCCATTAAGAGCGCAGAAAAATCTGTGCCAATTGTGCAAGACGACGTCACTTCCCTGCCTGAGGGCGGCTCGGCCTTGGTGGCCGCCTTGGATAACGACACTGACCCCACCGGGGGCGTGTTGTCAGTCCAGTCAGTTAAAACCCCTGACGGCTCCCCGCTGGTGGCCGCAGTTTTGGAACACCGGATCGTGAAAATCACGGCTCCCGGTGGTCTAAGTGAGCCGGCTACCTTGACCTACACCGCCGTCAACCAGTCTGGCGCCACCCAGGGCACTATCCGGGTTGTGCCCACCCCGGCAACTGACATGACTAAACCCCCGGAGCTAAACGACGACAACCTGGTGGTGCGCGTTGGTGACGTGGGTAGTATCTCGGTGCTAAACAATGACCGCTCCCCGGGCGGGCTTAAGCTCACCGTACAGCCTGACCTGCAAAGCTCAGTGTCAGCCAACCTGGGTAAAGCTTTTGTCTCTGACAATGTGGTGCGTTTCCGTGCCGCTAACCAGCCTGGCTCAGGCAAGCTCATTTACACGGTGCGTGACGCCTCCGGGAACGTAGCCAGTGCCAGCGTGAACCTGACGGTGGTGGGCTCTGATCCTGAAAACGACACCGCCCCCCACCCGCAAGATGTGCAGGCACGCGCCGTGGCGGGGGAGAAGGTAACTATTCCTATCCCGCTGCAAGGTATTGATGCTGAAGGCGACTCGGTGAGCTTGACGGGCATCGCCACCTCACCCACCTTGGGTAGCGCCGAAGTTACCGGCAACTACCTGACCTACACCGCCGCTAACGGCGCAGCCGGCACAGACGTGTTCAGCTATACCGTCACCGACCGCCTAGGTCGTAGCGCTAACGGCCAAGTCAAGGTGGGTGTAAGCGCCATAGCCGGCACCAATCAGCAGCCGGTAGCTATCTCTGACTCAGTGCGGGTACGACCCGGCGTGAAAGTCTCAGTACCGGTACTGTCTAACGACCTTGATCCCGATGGGGACCCGCTGTCACTAGTGGCTGATAATGTGCGCAGCAGCGACGACTCAATTGAGGTCAGCGCTGAGCGTTCACGAGTAGTGTTCAAGGCCCCCGAAAAGGCCGGCACCTATTCACTGCAATACGGGGTCAGCGACGGCCACTCTGAGCCGGTGATTGGCTTGGTCACCGTGGTGGTTTCGCCCGACGCCGCTCTGGTTGCGCCCATTGCGCGCGACGACGAGGTTAGCGTTGAGCAGGTACGCGCCGCTCAGGGCAGCGTGAAAGTGTCTGTGCTTGATAATGATGAAGACCCCGACGGCGATATTGAATCTGACCGCGTCACCAGCTCTGACCCGGGCGTGAAAGTTTCGGGTAAAGACCTGCTAATTGAGCCGGCCACGCAGGGGCGTTACGTGCTCTACACGGTTACCGACAAGGACTCCCTGTCTGCTTCAGCTGTGGTGTGGGTGCCTGGCAACCAGGTAACTAACCCTGAGCTGAATGTGTCTAAGACTCCTATCCACGTTAAGGCCGGCACTAAAACTCCTATCGCGCTAAAGAATTATGTGCGCGTGCGTAGTGGCCGCAGCGCTAGTGTGCCGAAAGATGGGCAGGCTAGCGCCTCCGCCGGTTGGGATGGCTCAACACTAGTTAAAGACTCTGCCACCTTGGAGTTTGGGGCTAAAGCTGACTATTCCGGGCCCTCCTCAATCACGGTTACGGTAACTGACGGCAGCGACGATAAAGCCCTGTCTGCCACGCTCACGATCCCGCTGATTGTGGATCCGGGCGCTGCTAACCGTCCCCCGCAGGTGCGCCCCACCGCCATTGAGGTGGCCGTGGGTGGTCAAAGCGTCAGCGCGGATATGAGCAGCTGGGTTAGCGACCCCGACGGCGACGACCCCGCCTCCATGACCTACACGGTTTCGGGGGCCGCCAATGGTATCCAAGCCAGCGTTGATGGTCACACCCTCAAGGTGCAGACCGGCACGGGGGCTAAGCGCGGCAACAGCGCTAACTTGGCGTTGACTGTGCGCGACGCCAAGGGAGCCAGCACTAAAGCGGTAATTCCGGTTAGTGTCACCGGCGCTAAAGAGCCGCTGGTGCAGCTAAGCCAAGCCCAGGTGAGTGTGGATGCAGGTAAATCCACCACGGTTGACGTGGCTAACTACGCTACTAACCCCTTTACTGACACCCCGATCCACCTAGTGGGCTCGCCTAGCTCCAGCGACGGTATTAGCGTGAGTGCCTCGGGCACGTCCCTGACCATTAGCGCCCGAGATGGCCTGCACGGCACCTACAACATCTCCTACCGAGTGGGCGATAAAACTAACGACGCCGACCGTGAAGTTACGGGCACCATTGCGGTGAGTGTACGCGGCTTGCCTGACGCCCCCAGCGGGGTTAGGGCCACCGCTAACGGCTCCGACGCAGTGACAGTTTCCTTCACCGCCGGGGCTTCTAACGGCGCCGACATCAATAACTTCACCGTCCACGACACAGTGCAGGGCGACCTGCTTGACTGTGGCGTGGTCACCAGCTGCATTATGCCCGGCCGCACCCCGGGAATTACCCACTCCTTCTATGTGGTGGCCCGTAACGCGGTGGGTCAGTCCCCGCGTTCTAATACTGCCAGTGTGCAAGTCAGTGTGGTGCCGACGGCGCCCGGAGCCCCCGTTGGTAAGGCTGGTGACGGCAGCGCTAGTTTCACGTGGAACAGGTCTAACTCGCCCGGCTCGCGTATCACCGGTTACGTAATTACGCTCTCCCCAGGTGGGCTCAGCCAGAACGTAACCGAACCTAAGGCTACCTTCACGGGCCTAACCAACGGCACGGCCTATACGGCCACTGTGCGCGCGGTTAATGCTCAAGGTGCCAGTCAGGAATCAGCTGCTAGCCAGCCGGTGACTCCCTATGGCAAGCCTGGCCCGCCCACTAATTTGACGGCAGTTAAACAGGGCCAGGGTTCAGATGGCACCACCAGGGTGCTGGTGTCGTGGAACCCGCCAGCCAACACTGGTGGGCTGCCGATTACCCACTACCTCCTTTCTTACACCGATAGCCCTACGGCCTCTAGTGCCATAGTGATTTATGGGTTAAGTAAGCCCTATGAAATTGATACAAGCGTAGACAGGACCGTGAAGTTCTCAGTCAGAGCGGTAACTCACGGCGGCACGTCTGAGGAAGTCTCATACACTATGAAGCTGGAGGGTAAAGTATCTGCTCCTTCAGTGTCTGCAGCCCCCAAGGCTACTGGCGCCGATAACTCTGTAGACTTCACGGCTACCAGCGGTGACAAAAATTCCCAGAACCTGGAATGGTCAACCGATCAGAACACCTGGCAGTCGGTAGCCAATAAAACAGGTAACGGCTTAACTAACGGTAAAGAATCCACTATTTATGTGCGCGCCTGTAACTCTTCAGGTAAGTGCTCTGAAGGAGTAGTGGCCGGTAAGGTGACGCCTTTTGGCGCCCCAATCTCGCCCACTTTGGCCTGCACTCGCCCTGAGGGCACTAAGGTCAGCTGCCAAGTTGGCCCCGCTAACGGCAATGGGCGCACCGCCACCAGCTCGGCTTACATCAGCACTGGTGCAGGTGCCTACACCAATAAGCAGGAGCCGCCGGCAGGCGGCGGCACTGTGGAATTCCAAAACGGGGTTGAAGCAGGTAAAGAAGTAAAAATCTGCACCAGTTCCAAGCAGGTAACCAGCGAGGCCGGCACCCGCGAATCTGAACCGCGCTGCCAAAGCCTAGCGGCGCCGTCGGCGGCAGAACCCAAGCCAGCCAACAACTACCAGGGCTTTGTGGACCGCTCCCAGGTAGTAAACGGCAGCTGCGGCAGCACCAGCCCCAACTGCTACCGCTACGGCGTCAAGCTGTGGGACTGGAAGGACGGCACCACCACCAAGTGCACCATTACCTGGGCGGGCAAAACCTACACGATGGCCCCCGCTGCTGGTAAAGACGAAAAACGCTACACCACCTTTGACGGTGGAGTAACCCTGTATGTTGCTACCAGCATTACCCAGGCGGAAGAAAACGAAGATAACGCCGCCTTGCAATGCGATTCTGGCACACACCAATAAACCAGCTTTGCAGCCCTAAAACTGCCCCGTATATAAGCGTCAGCGAAAAGTTTTGAAAGGAATAACCCATGTCGCTCACCCAGGCTAACGCCGCCCAGTTTGCTGATCTATTTAACAAAATGGTGCTTAACGTAGGGCAGGCCTTGCTGGGCAAAGAGCAGGTAATTCGCCTGGCTGTCACCACCATGCTGGCTGAGGGGCACCTGCTGCTCGAAGACGCCCCGGGCACTGGTAAAACCGCCCTGGCCCGCGCCCTGGCGGCCACTATCCAAGGTACCCACTCGCGTATCCAGTTCACCCCTGACCTGCTACCCAGCGACATCACCGGGGTGACCATCTACGATCAGCGCAGCGGCCAGTGGGAATTCCACAAGGGCCCGGTATTTGCCTCTATCGTGCTGGCTGATGAGATCAACCGTGCCAGCCCCAAAACCCAGTCGGCGCTGCTGGAGGTCATGGAAGAGTCGCAAATTACCGTGGATGGCAAAACTCACTCCACCGGGCGCCCCTTCATGGTTATCGCCACCCAAAACCCCATTGAGCAGGCCGGCACCTACCCGCTGCCCGAAGCCCAGCTGGACCGTTTCTTGATGAAAACCTCCGTGGGCTACCCCGAGCGTGGGGCTATGGCCCAGGTGTTGGCTGACTCAGCTAACCCCGACCGCTCCGCTAAATTGTCGGCTGTGGTTTCCTCCGCTGTGGTCACCCAGCTGGCGGATGTAGCCGGAACTAACTATGTCGACGGCGCCGTACTGGACTACATTGCGGCCCTAGCTGAAGCCACCCGCCTACACCAGCAGGTGCGCGTGGGGGTCTCTACCCGTGGCGCTATCGCCATGACCCGCGTGGTGCGCGTATGGGCTGCCGCTCAGGGGCGCAACTACGTAATTCCCGACGACGTCAGGGAGCTGGCCTCAGTGGTGTGGGCTCACCGCCTGGTGTTGGATGTGGACGCCCAGTTCTCCGGCGCCAGCGCCGAAGGCGTCATTGAGCAGATTCTAGCTTCTGTCCCCGCGCCCACCGCACACAGCTAAACCATGACCGCTAAAACTAGCTCTACGCCCCCACGCGGCGGCGTCGACTTAAACCCCGGCGCAAAGGGCCAAAAACCCACTAGCTGGCGACGCCTGCGCACCCGCGCCACCCAGGTGCTCACCCCCCTGTGGTGGGGCGTGACCGCAGTGGCGCTAAGCGCGCTAGGCCTAGCCCTGCTAACGCATTGGGTGGAGCTGGCGGTGATCGGCCTGGTACTAGGCGTACTGGCCCTACTATCCCCGCTAAGCGCCCTGGGATTGGGTAAACACAACATCAACCTGTATGTGCAAAACGAGCGAGTGGTGGTGGGCGATAACGCCTACGGCGAGCTACAAGCCACCAACGCCGGCACCCGGCGTACCCGCAAAGCCGTGATGGAACTACCGGTAGGTAAATCCACCGCTGACGTACTGGTGCCCTCCCTGCGCGCCGGCCAGATGATTAGCCAACCTCTAGCTATCCCCACCGCCCGACGCGGCCTGGTGCCAATCGGCCCAGTGCGCAGTGTTAACGGTGACGGGCTGGGCCTAGTGCGCCGCGAGCGCCGCTGGAGTCAGCGCATTGAGCTGTATGTGCATCCGCGTACGGTGGCTTTGGAAAGTGAAGCCATTGGTTTCATTAAGGATATTGAGGGCGCGACGATCCGGGATTTGTCTAGCTCGGATGTGTCTTTTCATACTTTGCGTGAGTATGTGCCCGGCGATGATCGGCGCAATATTCACTGGAAGTCTACGGCTCACACCGGCAAGTTGATGGTGCGTCAGTTTGAGGAGACGCGCCGGGCTCACCTGTTGGTGGTGTTGGATACGCGGGCGGCGTCTTGGGCTAGTGAGGCTGAGTTTGAGGTGGCTGTCTCGGCGGCGGCGTCGCTGATTGTGGCCACGATTAAGGCTAGCCGTGAGGTTACTTTGGTGACTCAGGCGGGGGTGCCGGCGCTGCCTAACCCTAAGCGGGCTTTGGATGCGTTGAGCCTGGTGGAGATGGATGGGCGCGCCGCTGACTTGCCGGAGTTGACTAAGGAGGCGGTGGCGGCTTGTCCGGGTGCCTCAGTGGCGGTGTTGATTACTGGTTCAGGGGCTGATTTGGAGCTAATTGAGCGTGCTTGGGTGCGTCTGCCGGTGTCGGCGCGTTCTTATGTGTTGCGGGTGAGCCCGGGGCGGGCGGGGCGTAACCGTTTGGGGGCAATGGATTTGCTGCACTTGGGGGCGCTTTAGTGAGCTTCCGGCATTATTGCGAAAGGCGGCGCTATGAGTGTTGATGGGCTTGAGACGGTTGGTAAGCGCCGGGCTTTTAACTGGCTGGGGCTGGTTGCTTTTACGCTGCTGATGTTGGCTGCCAGTGTTAGCCATGGGGCGGTGTTTGGGGACTGGTCTGGCTATATTGCGGCCATGGGCGGCACTTTGCTGGCTGTGGTGGTTACTGGCGTCGCTTATGCGTTGGGGTTGCGGCGGCTGGAAACTATTTTGGCCCTGGTGATTGCCTACCTGTTGGGTGGGGCTTTGGCTTTACCGAATTTGGCTAGCGCTAAGGTGTTTCCGTCTTTGCAGATGGTGCAAACCCTGGTGTTGGGGGCGGTGACTAGTTGGCGTGACTTGCTGACTTGGCTCCGCCGGCTAACGCCTATGCGGGTATTACGGTGGTGCCGTATTTGAGTGCCATGGTGTGTGCTGGCTTGGGTGCTTCGATTGTGTTGCGCCACCAGCGCGGCCAGTTGTGGGCGCTGCTTCCGGCTGGGCTGATGTTTGCCCTGGGGGCGCTATTTGGTGGTTTTGAGGCTCCCTATGGGCGCGATAGTGCGCTGGTGGGGGTGCTAGTGGCGCTGGCGCGGGCGGCTTGGGCGGTTAATAAGCGTCACGGCCGGGGCCAGCGCGGACTGATCGCTTTGGGGGCGGGGCGGCTGCGCCGTCGAGCCCGCCTGGGCACGCTGCTGATGCTGGCTTGTGCCATGGCTGCGGGGGCGGTGCTGGGTCCGCAGGTGACGGGGGCTAATAACCGTGAGGTTTTGCGTAGCTATGTGACGCCGCCGCTGAATATTGCCGAGTATCAGGCTCCGCTTACGCGCCTGCACTACTGGGTGGATACTCAAAAAGACACCACTTTGTTTACGGTTTCGGGGCTGCAAAATGGTGAGCGTATCCGTGTCGCCACAATGGACGCCTATGACGGAAACGTTATGCGAGTTGGGACGTCAGACAACGGTGAGGGTTTTAAGCGGGTTGGGGCCCAGGTTGATACGCGCGTATTACCTAAAGGCGCTAAAACCCATAACCTGACTTTCACTATGGTTGATTACCAGGGTAACTGGCTGCCAGGTGGGGGACAGGTGCGTAGCTTCACCCCGCGTAAAGGCCAGGGTTTAACTCAGGATCTGTTCTATTCATCCAATCTGGGCGCCCTGCTTAGCACCCGTACCCTGGTTAAAGGCGACAGCTACAGCGTAAATGTGGTGAGTGTGCCTACCTATTCGGATGCTCAGCTATCTAAGCGTAGGTTTGGGAAGGTAGCAAATGGCACAGACACTAATGTGCCAGCTGTGGTGGCTACGCGTCTGCGTGAGTTTGTGGGTAACGCTAACAGCCCGCTGGCCCGTGTGCGTGCCATGGCCACTAAATACCATGATGAGGGCTACTACTCTGACGGCTCAGACTCGATGGCGCGCCCCGGTCACCGCACCGCCCGCATCGATGAGCTGCTAGAACCCAACTACTACATGGTGGGTGATGACGAGCAGTACGCCGTGGCTATGGCGCTTATGGCCCGCCAGGCTGGTTACCCGGCCCGCGTGGTGCTGGGTTTCTACCCTGAGCACTACTCCAAGGGCACGTTAGAGGTTAAGGGCACTATGGCGCACGCCTGGGTGGAGGTTAACTTCGACGGCGACTGGGTGGCTTTTGACCCCACCCCGCCACGCGACAAGAAACTGGTTAACCCCAAGCCGCAGCCCAAGCCCAAGCCGCGTCCGCAGGTGTTGCAGGCACCGCCGCCCCCGCAGGAGCAGGCTGACCTAACCCCGGACGTGTCTGACGACCGCGACACTAAGAAAAAGCATGGTTTTGACTGGGCCCACTACCTGCTGCTGGTGGGGCAGGGGCTGGGTGTGGCCGCTTTGGTTAGCTCTCCGTTCGCGCTGATTTTGGCGCTTAAAGCGGTGCGTGGGCGCCGGCGTCGTAACCGTGACGAGCTTGGCAGTGCCCTGGGTGCCTGGGCGGAGCTGGAAGACTGGATGCGCGACTATGGCATCAAGCTGCCCGCTAACGCCACCCGCACCCAGATGGCACGCTACCTGGATATTGCGTTGGCTGATTATGACGCCGCCGCCGCCCAGGTGGCGCAGGCTAAACGCGCCAAGCAACAGGCTAAACGTAACGCCCAGGCACTGGGTGGGCAGGTTGATTTGGCGCCTAAACTGCGTGGCGCCGAGGCCATTGCGGCCGCTAACGCCGCTGGTGGCGACGGCGTCGCTAACGACGGCGCCCACGGCTTGGCAGGTGGTGCCCAGTTTGCAGGCGGTCAAGCCCCTGGCGGCGCAGGTAGCGGTGCTCTGGCGGCGCCCCTATACGTGCCCGTAAAGGGACGCCAAAAGCGCCGTCGTCACCCCATTAAGGCCCTTAAAGCCATGTGGGCCCGCGCTCGCGAACGCTCCCAGCGCCTAGCGCAGGCACGAACCGACGCGCTAGAGCCGGTCTTTGGCTCTAACTTCCCGCCAGGCTCGGTGCGTAACTTTGCGTTGTCAGTCAACGCGGTAGCTTTCGGCCAGTCGGGGCAGGCGAGCCTAACTACCGCTGATGGCGCCCAAAACCCCGCTAAACTGCCAGATCCCCAGGGAGTTGGGCACGAAAGTGGCTACGAAGCACCCCAAGTGGGCCGTAAGCAACGCAAGGGGCGCTTTGCAGATAAACAAAAGTCTAAAAAACGTTCAAATAACGCCAATCTGGAGCTAACTGAGCAGCAACTTTCAGCTGATTCCCAGGAACCCTTATGGCTAGAGATGCAAAATCTTAAACAGCACCTTGGTGCCAGTAGGCGACGCACGCGTCGATGGCTAGCTGCGGTATCTCCAGTTTCATTAGGGATGCGTGTGCCGCAGTGGCTGCAGACCATGCGCGCTAACTTCAGGAGAAAGAAATGAGCCTAAATAGTCGCCCGGCCCCGGTCCCTGCGCATTTGCAGGGGACCCGGCTTGCTGCGCTTTGGCCCAGGGTATTTGCGCGTCTAATTGACTCGCTTATCTTTTCTCTAGTCATTGGCGGCGGCAGCGGGGCCGTGATGTTTTTTGGTGCTGGCAACCAATCTAACCGCACCCCTTTTTGGATTAGCCTAGGTGTATCAATCGCGCTAACTGTGCTGCTATGTGTTGGTTACCTAGTGGCTTTGATGCGCAGTGGACAAACTCCGGGTTTGCGGATTCTGGGTTTAGCATGGGCCGGTTTTAAAAACAGTGGCCCGCCGCGTGGGGCAGCTTTCAACAAGCTAGCCTTGCAGCTAGGGGTGTCCCTAGTTACTGCCGGGATTGGCAACCTAGTTATTTACGCCCTTAGCCGCGACCACCTGAACCGGTTTTGGTTTGATCGCGCTAGCGGCGTGATTGTGCTTAATGTGCGCCAAGGCGTAAACCCGGTGCGTCTGCAAAGCAACCCACTGACTCTTCCCAACCAGCCTTTCGCGCCCCAAACCGGGCCTGGGGCAGGGGACATGGACGAGTTCGGGCTGCACCCGCAGCTACCTGGAGTGCAGGCGGCGGCGCAGATGGCCCAAAATTCTTTCACCATGCCCCCAGCCCCGGGGGCAAATGGTGCTTTCAACCCCGGCGCTGGCGCCGCCGGGTATGCCAATGGCGCCCCTGGTGCTAGCTTGCCCGGTGTTCCCGGCGCGGTTAGCTCCGCCTCGGCCCCCGCCGCCTCCAGTGCCAACTTTGCCGGCGGCGTCGCCAATCAAAGTGGCGGCTTTGGCGCAAACCAAGCCAATCAGCCTCCCCAGCCCCAGCTAACCAGCCCCGGCCCTGAAGGGGGCCAACGTGACAGCGACGGGGTAATTACCTCCCTGGACTGGAACCTACAGGCTCCCGCCCAAACCGCCCCTGGTACTAGCGCTCCCAACTCTACCCAGACGCTAGGCAACAGCTACGACGAAACCATTGTTCCCAGCGCCAACACTGAAGTTGGTATGGAGCCGGTGCGCCCAAGCAACTTCCAGGCTCCAGCTAGCGCTGCCAGCGCCCCCGTCTCTGGCCAGCTAGGAGCAAACAAGCCCTTTAGCGGTCCCATCCCGGTGGTAGTTCCCGACGAACTAATGGGAGAGGCAACCGCTGCCCAAGAAACCGGCCAGGTGGATATCAGCGGCACGGATTGGGATGAACACGTCACTATCGCCAAAACCAATGTGGGTAAGTGCCTGCGCCTAGACACCGGCGACGTCATTAACGTGACCAGCGCTGTGGTGCTGGGACGCAACCCGGTGCCCGCAGGTATGTGGGCGCAAGCTGACGTGGTGCCTGTGGCTGACCCCAACTTCTCTATCTCCAAAACTCACTTGGCGGTGCGCGTCGATGGACAGTACATGTTTGTCACCGATCTAGGCTCAACCAACGGCACCAGTGTGGTTGCTCCTGACGGAAGTCGCACACATGTGCTTGCTGGGGCTATGGTTCCAGTTGCTAAGGGATATTCAATTGTTTTCGGTGACCGCCGCCTGGAGGTTGAGTGATGCGCACACGCATCGCGGTCAAATACGCCGCAGGGACTGATGTGGGATTAGTGCGTCAACACAACGAAGACGCCTACCTAGCTTCCGGCCCAGTGTTTTTAGTGGCTGACGGTATGGGTGGACACAAGGCGGGCGACGTCGCTTCCGCCACCGCCCTGGCAGCTTTCTCTGAGCTAACCCAGGATCATCTGGTTGACCCCTCCCAACTGCAAAAAGCAGTTAAACGCGCAGCCCGGGCAGTCAGTGGCCTGCCGGGTGTGCCCGCGCCGGGCTCTACCTTGACCGGCTTGGTGCTTAGTGAAAATGGGGCTATGCCGTGCGTGCGTGTACTCAACATTGGTGATTCACGCACCTACTACCAAGGCAAACACGGCTTTGAACAAATCACTAAAGACCACTCACAGGTGCAAGAGCAGATTGATGCCGGGCTCATCTCTGCCGAACAAGCCCAGCACCTGCCTGGTCGTAATGTAATTACGCGCGCGTTAGGGGCCGGCTGCGGCCCGCGTGTACGCGCCGACTATTTTGTCTTGCCTGCACGCGTGGGAGACCGCTACATCATCTGTTCAGATGGGCTTTCTTCCATGGTTACTGACACTCTCATTGAGGCTACCGCAGCTGTGGTTAGTGAGCCTGAGGGTGTGGTTGATGCGCTGGTGAAAGCGGCGAGGAACGCAGGCGGTCGGGATAATATCTCGGTGATCGTGGTGGATATTGCGGCCGCATATCCGCCTTGGGAGGATGACGATCTGACCCACCAGAGCCTGCCTGGCACGCAGGATTGGGACTATGATCCGGATGCTCCCACCCTGGATAGGTCGCTGCCGTGGCGTGGCGGCAATGAGGTTGCTAGTGAGCAATGGTCATGGATGTTCAAGGACAATGAATGAATACTCAAGTTAATTGGTACGCAGGTACCACTCTCAGTGCGGTCAGCGAGAGCGGATTCGTTGCCCTAGAGGGGCCCAACGATCTGTTGCTCGACCTGTGGCGCGAGCTTGAAGATGGTGCTAATTTGCAGCGTCTGCTGCAGGTGCTGGCGGGTTACTACAACAACAACGTCTTCCACCTGCCTGACTTTGTGGCTGGTGTCTTCTCCGACGGCGCCGTCCACCTGGCCCTGCGTGGTTCTATCACCGCTGAGGTCACTCAGGTTAATGGTTTCGTGCGCACCGTTTCGGCGCTTAACCCCATTGCTTGGGAGGAAGTACGTCTCGACGACGTCGCCGCCCTGGTAATTCAGGCTCACGGAGCTGGTACTGAGGCTCTACCTTTACGCAGCGGGGTTACCCGCGCCTCCATGCTGCACTGGCAGCTACGTGAGGTTAACCGCCTGGTGGGAGCCGTCAAAAGTCAAGCCTACAGCGGTTACAGTTCAAACTCGGCAGCCAGCGGAGTCAGCGCAGCCAGCGCGCCGGCGACGCGGTCGGCACAGTCTGTAGCTTCGGCTTACTCTGGCTACAGCGCCGGCAGTGCCGCCTCGGTTTACAGCCCCGCCTCGGTGGTGCCCAGCGCCGCTGAAGCTTCAGCGGCCCGTAGCCTGCTAGAGGACACTCCTATCAGCGAGGTCAGCTCCCAGCCGGTAGCCGGCCTGCTGCCTAGCACGCCCTCCCCGGAGGCTGACGCCGCTGAGACTAGCGCCGCCGCTGCGGTTAGTGCGCTTAGCGAGCCTAGCCCGCAGTTGCCGTCTGCTCCCAGTCCGGCTGCGCCCAGTGTGGAACTACTGTCCGCACCCAGCCCGCAGCTACCAGCCGTGCCCGCACCCAACCCGGTGGCAGCTAGTGCCTCACTGGCAGCTGAGCTGGTGCCTGGCCCAAACCCGGATCTGTCGATCGCCACCGCTAGCCCGGCTGCGCCCAGCCCAGCTAGCTTTAGCCCCGCTGCCCCCAGCCCGGTAGCCCAAACCCCGGCCACTGAGCATTTTGAGGCAGTCAGCTCGGCGCCGTCGCCAGCCCCTAGCGGTGCGCACGCCGCCCGAGTAGCTGTTGACCTGCCTGGCCAAGCCAGCGCTAGCTCAGCTGCTGCTGCAGCGGCTGCTAACGCTTTTGCCCCCACCAGCTTGCTGGATGTGCCCGCTGGTGCCGGCCCGGTGCCGGCCCCGGCTGCCCCCAGCCCGGAAATCATCGAGGCTGCTCCTAGCCCAGAGCCTGTTAGCGCTCCGGCTCAACCCAAGGTTTCCAGGGCTGCTGCAGCTTTGGCTGCCATGCTGGGTGGCTCAAGTGCCGCTAAGAACCAGGCTCCGGCTCCGGTGGCCCCCAGCGCTCCGGTGGCCCCGGGCGCCAGCTACCGCATGGATGACGCCCCGGCTACGGTCCCCACTGAGGTTGTGCCGGCCGCCCCGGCTGTGCCTAGCGCGCCACTGGCCGCTCCCAGTGCCCCGGCCGCTAGCTTCCAGGAGCCGGCGGCTTACAGCGCCCCGGCTGTGCCTAGCGCCCCGCTAGCAGCAAGTGCTCCAGTGGTGGCGCCCAGTGCCCCGCTGGCTGCTCCTAGCGCCCCGGCTAGCTCTGGTGAACTGGTTATTGCTGACGCTCGCGCTGCCCGCGCTACGGCTGCCCCAGTTGCCCCCAGCGCACCCCAGAGCCAGCAAAACCCCGAAGACCAGTACTTTGGCCACCTTTACGGCCAAACCATTGGGGTGGATGTAGAAAACGCTGCCGTGCGTGAACTGCGAGATGATGAGGCTTCGGGTCTAGAGTTCAACTTTGAACAAGGCGAAGGCTTGAACTTCTCACGCCGAAAGGGGGAGAAAGCGGAACCCACCGGCCCGATCCAGGGTATCAACGAGGGTAACCCCTTTAGCTCTTCCCCTTTTGGTGGTGACCCCGCCACTGCGGGGTCGGATCCGGTTCCCAATCCCCGAACCCAATCCGCTGAGCTCCCGCTAGAGGCACAAGCCACCCAGATCAACCCCGTAGGTAATGCGGTGCCATTACCCGGTGTGCAGGCCCCCACCGGCGCACTGGATGTGGCCCCCGGTACCCCCTGGACGCACGATGGTTACACCATCGCTGTCCCCACCGGCGGTGTGCAGGCCCCGCCGCCGCCCGTAGCTGACAGCGCCAACGCCGATAGCGATGGCCCTGAAGTACTGGCAATTAACTGCGTCAACGGTCACCCCAACCCGGTGCACGCCAGCTCCTGCCGCATTTGCGGTGGGGCACTAAACGGCAAGATTGTCCACGTAAAGCGCCCTAGCCTGGGCACCTTGGTGGCCTCCACCGGCGGGTCGGTAACCCTAGATGCCGACGTCATTGTGGGCCGCCTGCCCAAGGCTGCACCCGGCACTGCGGTGCACCTGATGGCGGTGGCTAGCCCCACCAAGTCCATTTCCAAGTCTCACTGCCGCATCAACATTGATGATTGGGAGCTGAACTTGGAGGATCTGAACTCCACTAACGGCACCTACCTGCTGCGTGAAGGCCAGTTGCCGCGTCGCCTGGGCGGCGGTCAGCGTGAGCTGCTGCGCTACGGCGACCGGATTGACCTGGGTGACGGTGTAGTTCTGTCTGTGGAGCCCTGATGGCTGCTCGGCTGCGTGAACCTGTAGGCCCGCACCTGGAGGGAGCGGAGTTTATCCGCTTCCTCGGTGCGGGTGGTTTCGCGGACGTTTTTCTTTACCGCCAAGACATGCCTCGGCGTGAAGTTGCGGTTAAAGTAATCCGTTCGGGGGCCAGCGCAGCCCAAAAACAAAAATTCCAGGCCGAATCTGACCTGATGGCCAAATTCGGGGCGCACCCGGCGGTGCTTTCACTGTACGCCGCCGGGCGTCTGCGCGATGGGCGTGCTTACCTCACCATGGAGTATTGCCCCCCGCCTCACCTGGGAAAACGATTTTCTACTACTTCACCAATGCGGGTGGAGCAGGCTTTGGAGATCACCATTAAGATTGCTGGCGCTGTGGAAACTATCCACCGTGCCGGCTATCTGCACCGCGACATTAAGCCGGCCAATATTTTGCTCACCGCCTTTGGCCACCCGGTTTTGACTGACTTTGGTATTGCTATCAGTCAAGACACTCCCGCCGATCAGGTTGATTCGGCGTTTTCTCCCTACTGGGCGCCGCCTGAGCAGCAGCTTAACCGGCCTTTGACGCCCGCTTCTGACGTCTATTCACTAGCTGCCACCACCTACACCATGCTGGCGGGCAGGCCTCCGCATGTGGATATGACCCCGGGTGCGCACAATGACCCGGCCTCTATTCTTAAACGCCTGCACCACGGCTCTATCGCCCCCATTGGTCGTAATGACGTGCCCGCCGCGCTAGAGCGGGTGCTGTTTACCGCCATGTCTAAGCGCCCCTCCGATCGTTTCGCTTCGGCGATGGCGTTCGCGCGGGCTTTGCGTCAAATCCAGTCTTCTTTGGGCTTGCCGCTGACCAATATTGACGTGTGGGAGGACCAGCCCGTAATTGCTGCTGATGGCAGCGACGACGACGCCACCCGGCTGCGTCCGGTAGTGTCCATTTCTCCTGAAAACACTGGCCGCACCGCCGACACCAACGCCCGTATCAACACTGCCGGCGCCAATAGCTGGGGCGATTCGCTCGGCTCAGACAGTCACTCGGGCACTTTCTACCCCAACGCCCACCAGTCTCCCGCTGACGCGCGCACTTTTACCGGTAACACTTCGGGGTTTAACCGCAACACAACCCTGGGCTCTACGGCCAGTCCCGGCGCCAATACCGGTTCTGGCTATGGCACATACTCGGCCTCCTCGGGCCTAACTGGCCCAGGAACTGTCCCAGGCGGCCCCTTCAACCCCCAAACGGCGCCCCAGCTGCGGCGGGAGCGGGCGCCGTCGGCCCCCAAAGCGGCGGCGTCGGCCAAAACGGCCCGGCGGGCAGCGCAAACCAGCCACCTCAGGGCTCACCAGAGGCGCCTGGCTCCACCCTGGCCGCTAGCGCAGCGCAAGACGGCTCCAGCGTATCCTTAAAAACCCTGCTGATCAGCGCCTTAGTAGTGGTATTAATAGGCGTAATAGCTTTCGCGGCCTACCGAGGCCTACAGCGCGGCGGGCTTAACCCCAAGCCGGCGGTAACCACCGCAGGCACCGCTGCGCCCATGGATCCGGACGTGAACGGCTACCTTGAGCCTGTCACCAATCTGAAGCTGAGCTACGCTAACGGGCAGGTGGAGGCCACTTGGGACTATAAAGCCACAAACGCCACGTTCCTCTACAGCGTCACTAACTCTGGGGTTCCGCAAAAATCTCAGACCCCGCAAGGCTTGCAGGAAACCAGCGCCCACCGCGCTACGCTAAAGCCAACGCCGCCGCGTACCTGTGTGCAGATAGTCGCGCGTGACAAGGCGGGGCGTGAATCAGAACCAGTCATTGACTGCATCGACACCCCGGCTAGCCAGTAGCTCACTAAGCGCACCCGGCCCACGCTACCCAATTGCATTAAAGACCTATTAAACGCGTAGACAGGAAGGTAAAACCATGAGCGTAGCGCCCACGCCCGACGACAACGAAACCGGCAAAGATGTCTTGGTAATCGATTTCGCTGGAGAAATTTATCGGGTCGAGCCCACTCAAGCTTCACGGTGGGTCGTGAAGGCGACCTAGCTTTAAGTGACAACCCCTTCCTGCACCGCAAATTCTTGGTGTTTGAATTCCAAAACGGCCTATGGTGGGTGCACAACCAGGGCTCGCGCCTGGGGGCCACCGTGGCCGACATGGCTGGGGCCTCACGCGCCTGGGTTACCCCCGGGGTGCGCGTGCCTATGGTGTTTGGGCAGATGGCGGTAGTTTTCAGCGCCGGCTCCACCACCTATGAGATCCTGGCGGAAGTGCCCTGCCCCTCCTATGAAAACCGTGAGTCGGCACAAGCTGAGGCCGCTGAGGCAGATAGCGACACCGGCCAGGCCACTATGGGCATGGTGGTGCTCACTGAAAGCCAAAAGCTACTGATTTTGTCTTTGGCTGAGCCATGGTTGCGTAGGGCTGGTACCGGCACGGTTTCTTTGCCGCGTAACGTCGACGCCGCCGCGCGCCTAGGCTGGGGTATCACCCGTTTCAACCGCAAGCTAGACAATGTCTGCGACAAGCTTGACCGGGCTGGCGTTAAGGGGATGCGTGGCGGGGCAGGCTCTCACGCCTCCCACCGGCGCGTGCAGCTGGTGGAATACGCCCTGTCCTCACGCCTGGTAACCCCTGAAGACCTTCCCCTATTAGATGGTGCCCACGAATGAAACTACGTCTTAACCTACTGCGCGGCGACGGCTCGCATAACCTGCAAATCACCACGGACGCCACCGCGACGGTAGGGGACGTAGCTGCCGCACTGGCTAGTGCCGGACCAAGTGAAGCCGGCCAGGCCATAGATCCGGCCACGGTCTCCATCAACATTATTGACACCGCCGGGCGTGGGCGCGCTCGCGCCCTAACCAGCGACACCCTGCTGGAAGACTCCGGGCTGCACTCGGGCGCTAAAGTCTCCCTAATGCAAAACCCGGCAGACACCAATGTGGCCGGTGAGCACGTGGCCGTATTGTCAGTGGTTTCAGGGCCTGATAGGGGCCGGGTTTTCCCGCTCTATGAGGGCTCCAACCTGGTGGGGCGCGACGACAATGTAGACGTCAGTCTTAGCGACCCGATGGTTTCCAAGCAGCATATGCGGGTGGTAGTAGGCACCGAAGTAGAAGTACGTGACCTGAACTCCTCTAACGGCGTCGTCGTTAATGGCCAGCGAGTGCAGCGCCTAAAGCTGGGCCCCCTAGACAGCGTCAAGATCGGTAAATCTGAGGTGAAGGTGGCCCTGGTGACCACCACCTAAGCGCCACCGACGCCGCCGGAAGCGCCGGCATTAACTTCATCCGCACCCCGCGCGTAGTGCCGCGCACCCCAGCGGTAGAAATTAAACTGCCTGAGGCCCCCACCCAGCAAAACCCCAACCCGCTGCCCTTCATCGCCATGCTGGCGCCGGCCTTTATGGGTTTGATGATGTATTCGGTGACCCACAACCCCTACTCGCTCATGTTCGTATGCATGAGCCCCATGATGATGGGTGGTATGTGGGTTGACGGCAAGTGGCGGCGCAAACGCGCCCTTAAAGAGCAGCTAGAAGCCTTTGAGGTTTCAATTAAAGAAACCCAAAAACACATTGAGCAGGTATTTGCTAACGAACGCGAAGTGCGCAAACAGCAATACCCGCCCATTGAAGCCATTGTGCGCCACGCCGAAATGGGGGGCCCACTGCTGTGGTCGCGCCGCCCTGAGCACCCCGAATTTATGCAGATCCGTATCGGCCTGGGCACAGACCTACCCGTGGCCCGGATGGAAAAAGACAAGGAAGCCAAAAACGGCCTACCCCAGTGCCTATCCACCATTGCGGCCCTGCGCGCCCAATACGCCATGATCGACGACGTGCCGATTGTGGCTAACCTGCGCCAAGACGGGGCGTTTGGTATTAGCGGGCTGCGCGCAGATATTGACCCGGTGGCGCGCGCGGTAATCACCCAGCTGGTGTGTATGCACTCGCCCGCTGAGCTGGTGGTGGCCTGCCTAACTGACCCGGCTGGGCGCTCGCGCTGGGACTGGCTTGAATGGCTACCCCACACTGCCTCGCCGTTCTCGCCGCTAGGGGAGCTGCATTTAGCGGCTGACGCGGCGGTGGGAGCCTCCCTGGTCTCGCACCTGGAAGAAATCATTTTCCAGCGCCTGCAGACCCGCCCGCGCCCGCGTGGCCCGCTCAACCCTACAGTTGAAGAAAAAGACGCCTGCATGTGCCCGACGTGGTGGTGATTGTTGACCAATCCCAGGTGGATCAGGCCCGACTTAACCGCATTGTGGAGTGTGGCCCGGATGTGGGCGTGCACGTGATTTGGGTGGCTGAATCTGCCAGCCAGGTGCCCGCCGCCTGCCGCTCCTACCTGATGGTGTCTGGTGAAGAGTCCACTGTGGGTTTTGTACGTCGCAGCGTTAACGCCACCAATGTGCGCCCCGAAAACCTGGGGCTAAGCCAAGTGCGGGCGCTAGCTAAGCACATGTCGCCCATGGTGGATGCGGGTGTGCCTGTAGATGACGACTCTGACCTGCCGCGTTCGATTAGTTTCATCTCGCTTACCGGCGCTGAATTGGCCGACGACGCCTCCGCCCAGGTGGCCCGTTGGCAAGCCACTAACTCCATCATTGACCGCACCAAGACTGTGCCCATGGACCGGCCCGTCTCCCTCTCCGCCCTGGTAGGGCAGGCGCCGACGCCCCCTTGGCGCTGGATCTGCGCGTGCACGGCCCCCACGCCCTGGTGGGTGGCACCACCGGTGCCGGTAAGAGTGAATTCCTCCAATCCTGGGTGCTGGGTATGGCCCAGGCGGTTTCACCTGACCGCCTCACCTTCCTGTTTGTGGACTATAAGGGTGGTTCAGCTTTCGCTGCCTGTACCCACCTGCCACACTGCGTGGGTTTGGTGACTGACCTTTCGCCCGCTATGGTGCGCCGCGCCCTGACCTCGCTGGGCGCCGAAATCCACTACCGTGAGCGCCTGCTTAACGAAAAGGGCAAAAAAGACCTAGCTGAGCTGGAAAAATCCGGTGACCCCGAGTGCCCGCCGTCGCTGATTATTGTGGTTGATGAGTTCGCGGCCCTGGCAGGTGAGGTGCCTGAGTTCGTTGACGGCGTCGTCGACGTCGCCCAACGTGGCCGTTCGCTGGGACTGCACCTAATCATGGCCACCCAGCGCCCCGCCGGCGTCATTAAAGACAACCTGCGTGCTAACACTAACTTGCGTGTGGCGCTGCGTATGGCCGACGAGTCTGACTCCCAAGACGTGCTGGGGGGAGAAGATCGCCGCCCACTTCCCGCCGGAAATCCCTGGACGCGGTGCGGCTAAGACCGGGCCGGGGCGTATTACCCCGTTCCAGTCGGCCTACCCGGGGGCGCGTACCAGCGCGCAGGCTACCGGCGCTTCGGTGAGCGTCGATGAGATGACTTTCGGGGCGCTTAACCCCTGGCAGGTGGCTAAGGTGCAAACCAGCGGGCGCAGTATCGATAAGGATATTGACCGCGTGGTGGCTACGGTGGGGCAGGCGGCGCGCATTGCGGGCCTGCCGGTGCCGCGTAAACCGTGGCTCGATGAGTTGGCTAGCGCCTATGACCTTAACCGTCTGCCGCAGCGGCGTGACACCAAACTGGTGTTGGGCGTGGTGGATGATCCGGTGCATCAAAGCCAGGTGCCCGCCTACTTCCTGCCTGAGAAAGACTCCAATATTTGTTTCTTTGGGGCTGCCGGTAGCGGCAAGTCGACGGCGCTGCGTAGTTTGGCTTTGGCGGCCTCGATTACGCCGCGCTCGGGTGCGGTGGATATTTACGGCATGGACTTTGCCGGGGCCTCTTTGAAGGTGCTGGAGAAGCTGCCCAGTGTGGGCACGATTGTTTCTGGCGATGACTCTGAAGGTGTGGAGCGTTTGCTGCGTAAGCTCAGCTCCATTATTGATGAGCGCACCGACCGGTTTACGGCGGCTAGTGCGGCCACGCTCAGCGACTATCAGCGCATTAGTGGTCACACCAATGATCACCGGATCTTGCTGCTGCTTGATGGTTTAGGGGCGATGCGTAGTGAATATGAGAAGACTGTTTACGGCGCCGCTAACCTGGATATTTTGCAGCGTATTTTGACTGATGGACGCAGTGTGGGCGTGCACGTGGCGGCCACCTGTGACTGGACTACGCCCTATCGCGGCAATGTTTTGTCTGCTTTCTTGATGAAGGTGGTGCTGCGTCAATCCAATATGGATGACTACATCAACTTTGGTGTGGCCAAGGATGTACTCAGCCCTGCTAGCCCGCCTGGGCGCGCCATGATTATGGGTGACGGGCGTGAAATGCAGTTGGCAATTATGGGTGACTCTTCTAATGAGATGGCCCAGGCCCAGCTCATTGAGGCTTTCGGTAAGTACCTGAGCCGTCAAGGCCGCATCAAGCCTGAAGCTATCGCTAACCTGCCTACTGAGCTTAGCGAGGCTGATCTGCCTAAGGTTTACCAGGGCTGGCCGGTGTTGGGTATGGCTTCGCAGGATCTGGATCCGGCCACGTTTGTGCCTACTGGGGCCATGATGGTGGCGGGTCCGCCTCAGGCGGCGACGACGTCGGCGCTGCTTTGGTTGGCTGGCTCACTAAAGCAGTGGGATCCCAAGGTGCGCCGGGTGTTTATTTCTCCGCGCCGTTCGGCTTTGGCAGATGTGGCTGGGCTGTGGGATTTGACCATGGTGGGCGACGAGCAGATCAAGGAAGGCCTGGAGAAAATCAAGGATTACGTTGCCATGCAGGCCCCCGACAACCACCCGCTGCTGGTGTTGGTAGTGGAGCACTACCCCGAAGTTGTGGGCACGCCGGTTGAAAAGGACCTGTTGGCTGTGGTTAAGCAGGCTAAGCGTAGCGGTCACTTGGTGATTGCTGAGGGTGAGACTTCCGGCTGGTCTGGTTACTCGCCGATGCTGGCAGAGATTAAGAATTCGCGTACTGGTTTGCTGATTCAGCCTGATACGGGCGACGGCGAAACCCTGCTGCGCACCCCCACTCCGCGCATCCAACGTGGGGAAATGGTGCCTGGGCGCGGGTACTGGATCAGTGCCGCCAAGGCCGTCAAGGTGCAAATTGTGGCTAGTTAAAGCCCAGATAGTGGCGGTTTTGCAAGCAAAAGCTAGTTAACCGGGCTGGTAGGGGGATTGGTCCCCATTGTTGGGTGTGGCGATAGGTTGCATTATTTTCTTGTCGAAAGGTTCCGGCTTGAAGCACGGAATTTAGCTACTACATGAAAGGAAATACCATGGCATTCCTAGGTATGGACATTGAGGGCGTACGGGCACTTGCGCAGCAGTTCGGTGAGAAGGCTCAGACCGTCGAGGACGTAATCTCCACCATCTCCGGCCAGGTCCAGTCCGTTGACTGGAAGGGTACCGACGCCGACCAGTTCAAGAGCGAGTGGGAAGGCACCCTGTCCTCCCAGCTGCGCAACGTTGCTGACGCCCTACGTCAGGCTCAGACCACCGCTAACAACAACGCTGACGAGCAGGAGCAGGCTTCTGGTCACTGATCGCAGCAGCCTTGATTGGCTTCTAGCGTGTTAAAAGTGGGGCCGAGGTGCTTTAAGCGCCTCGGCCCCAACTTTCGCTTAAGATTTTTTTTAAAAGAGCTTTTCTAACACTACCGTTTGAGGGGTTTCTATGGCGCTTTATGGGGCAGACGTTGAGAGTCTGCGACAGCTGGCACAGACTTTTAACAACAAATCTCAGGTTCTGGATAACGACGTTAACTTGGCTTTAAAGGCCTTGGTTTCTGCTACGGATTGGCAAGGTAGCGACGGCGATAAGTTCAAGGATGACTGGGATAGTGTTTTGGCCCCGCAACTGCGCAATGCGGCGCAGGCCTTGGCGCAAGCTGGCTGGGATCTAAACCGTAACGCTGACGAGCAGGAGCAGGCTTCCGGTGGTGGCGGCGGCGCTGGTGGCGTCGTCGGGAGTAGCTATGGCGGCGGCGTAACCGGTTCGAGCGGTAGTTTTGGCGGCGGCGGTGGCAGCGCCGGTATAACCGGCTCAACTGGCAGTTTTGAGGATGCCGGTATAAGCGGTTCGAGTGGCAGTTTTGCGGTCAGCGGGATCGCTGCGGGCGACAAGTTTGGTCAGCAGGGCGTGCATGTTTTTGGTGATGGCGCTAGCCCCATCAATTATCTGCCTGATCTGCCTAAGCTGAGCACCCAATATCCCACCGATTTTGTGGAGATTCCTGAGCGTTCAGTAGAAAGCTAAAACCCTGCTTTTAGTGGATCTGAGTTGAGTCACTAATGGGGTTTTGCTCCCATAGGCTCGTTTAAACAGGGTAATTTGGGTGCAGCTGTTATTGCGTTGCGTCAGTGACGCGCAGCGAAATTTGTTTAGGAAGGGTTGCTCGTGGCTAGTGTTGGTGCTGATGTTGAGCAGTTACGTGCTTTAGCGCAGTTGTTTGGTGACAAGGCGACTTCACTTGAAGACGTTGTGAGCTCAATTAATGGGCAGCTGCACAGCGCTGGCTGGGTGGGCGAAGACGCCGACACCTTTAAAGCTGATTGGGATTCAAACCTGACCGCTTTGGTGCGTAATGTGGTGGACTCTCTGCGTGAGCGCAACACTAACCTTAACCAGCAGGCTGATGAGCAGGAGAAAGCCTCCGCTGTTAATGGCTCTGCGAGTACAGCTGGGGCAGGTTCAGCTGCTAAAGCTGCAAATGGTTCTTCTGGTTCGGATCCTTACAACGGCAAACCGCGCGAGGGTGAAGAGGGGCGCGACGCAGACTATGCGCGTCTAGCTCAGGCTGCCTATGAAGAGGGCGATCCGATCCCTGATGGTTGGCGCAAGGTTGATGCTGACGAGCTGAAGAAGCTAGGGATTGACCCCTCTGAGCTAGACACTGCAAACGGTATGCAGGCCACTATCTACCAGAATGCTGATGGTAAGTATGTGCTGGCTTTCCGTGGCACTGAGCCTAGCCGACAACCAGCTTTGGATATTGCCAATGATATTGCGGGTGGTGTCTCTACATCGCCTCAGGTGTTGGATGCAATAAATGTGTCCACCAAATTGGCTAAAGCGGTGGGCCGTGAAAACGTTGATTTTACTGGGCATTCGCTGGGCGGTGAACTGGCCTCAGCTGGAGCATTAGCTACCGGTGGAAAAGCGGTAACCTTCAATGCTGCGGGGCTCTCAGTTACCAGTGAAACGATCGCGCGAGCTAACTGCATAAACAACTTTGGTTTCAACGCGCAGGCCCCTATGGACGGCTCTAACGTTAAAGCCTATTGCTATGCCTACGACCCACTTAATGGAGGACAAGATTTCGCACATGATTCGGGGCTACTTGGCAAGATGGACTTTATTGCTCCACGTGCATACGGTGAGCGCCATATTATTCCTGCCAGTGAAGGCGCAGATCCTCGTGATTTTGGCTATAACCATGAGATGGCACGCCTGTATGGGGCTCTAGACGCTCAGTACGAAAACCCCAGCGCGAACCATATTGCCGCCTCCGGTAGGCCCACCACCACTGTAGCTATTGGAAATGTGGGTACGGGAATCGTTAACGGTATTGGTGAAGTAGGTAACGGCATCGCCAATGGTGTCAATGACGTAGGCTCTGGCTTTAATGACGCCGGACAGCACTTTAACTCCGGTCTTGACCGTGCCGGCCAGGCCTGGAACCGTGGCGACTATGTAGGTGCCGCCACGGAAACCGCTGCGGGCACAGCACAAGCTGTGGGTGACGTTGCGGTTGGTGCGGTTAAGGGCACCGGCGATGTACTAGTTGGTACGGTCAAGGGTACTGGGGAAGCTATACACGGATTCAAGAAAGCTATTCTTGGCGGCGAGTAGGCGCAAGAAAGTTAACAACCCTACTTTCAAAGCACGCTTGGCCTGGGGGGAGTAGTGGGGTTTTGTCCCCATAGGGCTACCTAACGCTAACAGGGTAATTTGAGGGCAGATGTAAGTGCACTGTGGCGACAGTGCATCGTGAATTTGTTTAGGAAGGGTTGCTTGTGGCTAGTGTTGGTGCTGATGTTGAGCAGTTACGTGCTTTAGCGCAGTTGTTTGGTGACAAGGCGACTTCACTTGAAGACGTTGTTAACTCGATTAATGGGCAGCTGCACAGCGCTGGCTGGGTAGGTGAAGACGCTGATGCGTTCAAGTCTGACTGGGATTCCAACTTAACTGTGTTGGTGCGTAATGTGGTGGACTCTCTGCGGGAGCGTAACACCAGTTTGAACCAGCAGGCTGATGAGCAGGAGAAGGCTTCGGCAGTTAATGGTGCATTTGGTGCTACTGCGGCGATGACGGCTAATGCTGTCCCGGCTGCGGCTGGTGTTGGCAAAGCTGCAAATGCTGCAGCGCCTGACCCCTATAATGGCAAGCCGCGCGAGGGTGAAGCTGGGCGTGACGCGGATTATGCGCGTCTGGCTCAGGCTGCCTATGAAACTGGTGATCCGATTCCTGATGGTTGGCGCAAAGTCTCTGCTGATGAACTAGCTGAGCTGGGGATTGACCCTTCTGAGCTAAACACTGAGCATGGTATGCAGGCTAGTGTGTACCAGAATGCTGACGGTAAGTATGTGTTGGCTTTCCGTGGCACTGAGCCGGATCGGGAGCTTGGTAAGGATGTTGGCAATGATATTGCTGGTGGCGTATTTACGTCATTCCAAGTAAACGAAGCAATAAATGTGTCTACTAAATTGGCTAAAGCGGTGGGCCGTGAAAACGTTGACTTTACCGGTCACTCGCTGGGCGGTGAGCTGGCTTCAGCTGCTGCTCTGGCTACCGGAGGGGCTGCGGTAACCTTTAATGCTGCTGGTCTTTCAGATACTAGCCAGGCACTTGCGCGAGGTAAGTGTATAGATAACTTTGGTTATGATGCTCAAGCGCCTAAAGACGGATCAAATGTTAAGGCATATAGCTTTGTGCTGGATCCTCTGAACGGAGTCCAAGATTCCACCCCACGTTTGGTGGACCTGACGCAATCATGCCACGTGCGTATGGTGAACGACATGTTGTTTTCATGAACAGTGACACGAAGTTCTCTGCCAACCCTCTTGACTATCACCATATGGAATATCTCTATGGCCCATTGGACGCCCAGTATGAGAATCCCAAGGCCAACCATATTGCCGCTTTCGGGACCCCTACTGCTAGCGTAGGTGCAGCTTATCTGCAGCAGGGGGTTGATAATGGTATCGCGGCAGCGACTAATGGGTTTGAGAAAGGTGGCGCAGAGGTAACTTCTGGGGTTAACAACGCCACTCAACACCTTGCTGATAGTTCTGCGAGAGCGGATCAGGCCTGGAACCGTGGTGACTACGCGGGGTCGGTAACTGAAAGAGCTGCGGGTGCTGCGCAAGCCACTGGCGACTTTGTAGGTGGCGTAGCTAAAGGTACGGGTGAAGCTGTCGGAGGCATGATCCAAGGCGGTGCAGAAATTCTGCATGGCATGGCGAGAGCAGGCTACGGCATCAAATAGGCTTAGCTGCCGGTTATTAAGGCTTTGACGCGCAGGTAGGCGCGCAAAACATGGAGGATTACTCATGAAAGTTAGTTACATTGTCCCGGGTAACTGGGCTGATATTGACCTGAACGGCGATCTAGTTGAGCAGACCCGTCAGGTTGGTGACCGCTTCATGACCTACCTGGGGCAAGCGGTAAGACGGAGCAGGTACGCGACCTAATCGACCGTCAATTCCGCTCCCAGGCCGAGGCCCTCAAGCAGGCGGGCGCCACCAACTTCCTGGTGGAAGTTGAGCCTACCGCCGGGGTGCTCACCGGTGCCTCCATGTTCGTGGTGCCGCTACCACTGACCGACGACGTCGCCCCCATGGACGCCATGCTCGCCATCGGCCGCGACAACGGCCAAGCCGAGGTGATCGAGGGTGGACACAGCGTCGTCATGCGCACCATGTCCCTACGTGACGGCGAGGACCTGCTGCGCTCCACCGCTGAGGCCGTAAACCAGGAGCTCAACGTGCAGCTGCCCGAGGTGCCGCAGGTGGTGTCGCGGCAGATCACCTACTTCCTGGCCAACCCGGACGTCACCGAGGCGATCGTGACCCTAACCGGTTACATCAATCTGCCCTCAAGCCCCGAGCACGACCAGCTGGCCACCTCGCTGCTGCACCTGTACGACGCCGTCGCCCGCAGCCTGAGGATGCAACCATGAACTGGAGCGCCCAAACTGACGGCAACTGGGTTTATGTAGAGCCCGGCTGGGTGGAGCAGCTCCAGGCCGCCCCCGTCTACGCCGACGCCGAGGTACAGCAGGCGTTTATGGAGATAGTGGCCCGTATTGACCGTTTGCCTGCCGATGAGGAGGCCTTCGCGCGCTTCCTGTACCTGCCCTCGCAGCTGCTGGCTCCGGCTTTGCTGGACCTGTACGCCTACCCGTCTAAAGGTGATGAGGCCCAGGCTTTGACTCAGCTGATCACCGTGGGGGAGGACCAGCAGGGGCCAGTTCAGGCTGAGGAGCACAAACTGGCTAGCGGTAAGGTGGTTTACCGCTCGCTGGGGGCTTTTTCTGATGGCGACGACGTCGGTCACCACTCTTTGCGTCTAACTGGTTTCTACGCTTGGCGCCAACACGGCAATGACCTGTGTGCGCGAGTGCTATTTACTAGCTCAGCGCAGGTGCCTGAGGTGATGCCGGCACTGGAAGCTTTGGTAGATAACTTGGAGCTGGAAGTCTCTGAATTGGAGGCGGCGCAATCAATGTTTGCGGCCTTCCCTAGTCAACTTGGCTAAAAAGCTTGCAAAAGCTATGCATAATTGTGCGGTTGCGGTAATTTAATTACGGCAACCGCACAAGTCTGCCCCACTTAAATACAGGTAATGTTCATGAAATGCTTGGCAAATGCCTAGAAACTTTTCAGTGAACTGTAATAGAACCGTGATTGAATTTTCAGCCAATGAGGGCGTTTCTGAAGTAATATTGCTATACACCGATTTTAGCTGGTCCAAATTAAATTTTTGATTTACCAAGTGTTAAATCTTGTATTGCTTTTATGTCCCATAGTTGGTTTTATTTAATCCGCAGTAGGGTGCGCATCAAGGAATTGCTGCGATAGCGTCGCAATACTGCTTGGGTTATGTCGCGCTAGTATCGTATTGGCACGCAGTCTGGAGGGAAGCTGGTGGCTAATCTATATGTGCCATCTCGGCAATCTGAGCGCTATAGCATCGCTATCATTGGTGACTGCGAAGTATTACGTTTAGGTCTGTATGCGGCCTTAGCTAAGGTGGCGCAAACCAATCAGATTATTTATCTCAATGACATTGCGCAGTTAGGTTTAAATCAGCGTCGTATAAATGTGGCGGTCGTTGATTTAGATGCGCAGCGCACTAATAAAGTTATTGAGCAAGTAGAACAGCTTGCAAAAGCTAAAGTGCCGGTAGTGGCATATCAAAGTTCAGAACAGCCCTATTTGCTGCGTAGCGTATGTGAATTAGGTGTGCAGGCCGTGCTTACTCGGTGTGTGTCCGGATCTGAGCTGCGTCGCGCGGTACTGGAAGTGGCCACTGGCAGGCGCTTAAGCCCGGTTTCGTGGGTGCAGGTGCGCCCCTACATCGACTATGTCATCACCGATAACCTGCAGGGACGCCGCCGTGATGTGCTGCTTTCCTATGCGCAGGGACACACTGCCAAGGAAACTTCTAACGCACTGGGCCTGACCGTGGCCACAGTGAATAGATATACATCGCTAGGGCGTCAAACCTGCGCTAACAACGGCATGGAAGAAACCAGCCGCCCGGCTCTGCTAACCCAGGCCCAGCGCGAAGGTCTACTGTGCTAAACACCTAAACATTAGGCAAACTACTAGCAAAGCAATAAAGAAGCTTTGGGCATGTAGTAAAGAGGCCAAAGTGTAAGTGGGGGGTCGAAGCAAAGCTTCGACCCCCCACTTGTGTCTTAAATGATGACGCTGAGCTAACCCGATACCGGGCTAGCTCAGGCGCGGCGGCGTGAACGCAGCATAAAGGCGCCGGCGCCGATCAATGCCAGTGCAGCCAGGCCCACAATGCTGGCTGCACCAGTCTTAGCCAGGCTCGGGCGGGCGCCCTCGGCCTGGTTAGCGGCGCCCTTAGCTGGCAGTGGGGTAATGGTTACCGGCGCAGTTGCTGAGGCGCTGGGCTTAGCCGGGCTGCTAGGAGCCGGAGTAGAGGGCGCCGGGGTGGGGCTAGCCGGGGCGGTAGGCGCCGGGGCCGCAGTTGGCGCAGCCGTGGGGTTAGCCGGGCTGGTGGGTGCAGCCGTGGGGCTGGCGGTGGGCGTGGGTGCCGGAGTGGTCGGCGTTGGGGTAGCCCCCTTACGGGCAATGCGGAAGATCTGGTTATTGCTGGGAGCCTTATCCAACACATTCACACTGCCATCAGGGTTAACCGACAGGTGGTTGGGGTTAGTGCCGGTGGGTAAAATAGCCTCAACCTTCAAGCTGGAAGCGTTAATTACGCTAACCGTGCCGGCGGTGCGGTTACCCACGTAGACGTAGCCGTTGGAGTAGACAGCGCCCAGGGACTGACTGCCGGTAGGAATATCGGCAATAACCTTGCCAGTGCCCAGGTCTAGAACCACCGCATTGTTAGAGCTCTGGCTGGCCACAAACAAACGGTTGTTGGCCGGGTCGTAGGCCACGCCTGAGGCGCCATTAGCGCCAGGCAGGTCATAGCTGGTGACCTGGTTAGAGTTCTTAGTGTCAATTACGTAGGCCTTGTTCAGCTTCAGGTCTACCGTAAACAGGCGCCCACTGGCGCTGTCCAGATCAAAGTCCATCGGCACTGCGCCTTCAGGCAAGTCAATGGTGGTGGGGGCGGCGTCAAGCTGCTTGGTGTTGAAAACCTTAATGCCGCCGCCCTTACCGCGAGCAGCTTCAGTTACGTAGACACTGTCACCAATTACTCGCATAGAGCGGGCGTGGGTGACGGCGTTAGCCGGGTACTGTTTAACTAGCGACAGGTCAGACTGCTTGTAAACAGCCACCGTGTTTTGGCGAGTGTTGCTAACCCATACGTAACCGTTAGCGTCGTCCACGGCCACGCCGTAAACCCCGTTAACGCCTTTACCATCTGCGGCTGCGGCAGGAGTGATCTGCTTGTCGATCACAAACTTGCCAGAGGCGTCATAGTGGCCCTTGACCAGGGTGGATTCCTTAATCGGGGGGCGTCCCGCAGAAGCGCCAATGAATACCTCGCCCTTAGAGTTGGCGACGCTTTGGTAGTTGCCGTTAGGCACCACGGTGCCAGTGACCTGGTAAGCCTCAGTGTTTAGCGGGGTGGCGGAAGGGGTGGTGACAACAGTAGTGGCCGCGCTTACCGTGGGAGCAGGGGTTGTGGGGTTAGCGACGGCGCCTGCCGGTATGGCGGCCATGGTCAGCACTGCTAGGGCTGAGAGTGTGCGTGAGCTAGCGCGCGATGCAATGGAGAAGTGTGCCATGCGTAGGCTCCTTACATGCGGTTTAGGGGCTTGCATTAGCCCGGTCAATTGTTTGCTCAAAAGGAGGAAACTATTAGGTTCCCCTAAGTGAGGCTAGGCTAATAAAAACCATTCAGGCAAGCATTAGAATTGCAAAAACTGCGTAAACAGCGCTAATTGTGATGTAAAGCTCGATTTTTACCGCATGTAGTCGTGAAAAATCTCTATGGTTGAGCTTACCTTTACTAAGGCTTAGCTACCTGACAAAATTCAGCTGACGCACAACTACTTAGCGAGACTACTTAGCGAGGGAAAATGAAAGAACTATCGCGCCGTGCCATCCTAACCGCCGTAGGTTTAGGGGGAGCTGCCGCTCTTAGCGGCTGCGGTCTAGCCAATTCTTCACGCCCGGCAGCCACCGCCACCGCCACCAGCCGTAGCGTAAAGAACGTGGACGGCTCTGCAGTTAACGTGCCCACCAACCCCAAGCGGGTAGTAACCCTGTCAGAGCCCACCACTGACGCTATCTTGGCGCTGGGACTAAAGCCGATCGGCGTCGTCGCTGGCCGTGGCCAAAAAACCGTACCTAACTACCTAAGCGAAAAAGCCAAAAACATCCCGATCATGGGGTCCATTGGGCAACCCAACTTTGAGGCAATCGGCGCCCAAAAACCTGACCTGATCCTGGTGGACGGCACAGGGTTAAAAAACAACGCCAAGGCCCTGGCCACTTTGCGGGCTATCGCCCCCACCGTATACACCGGCGACGCCGGCGGTGATTGGCGTAGCAACTTCACCAACATCGCTAACGCCCTAAACCAGGAGCAAAAAGGCAAGCAGGTACTGGCCGCCTACGACAAGCGGGTCAAAGAAATGGCTAGCGCCCTGGCTCCCAAGTACTCCGGCAAAACTTTCTCTATCATCCGCTGGCAGGGCACCGCAGCTGCGCTGATCCTCAAAGAGCTACCCGCCGGCGTGGCCCTAAACGACCTGGGATTAAAGCGTCCAGCCAGCCAAGACCGTAAAGGACATGGGCACAGCGAGCCGGTTTCGCTAGAGAACATCTCCCAGATCGACGCCGACTACATGTTCTTTGGCTTCCTTGCTGGCTCCTCAGTGTCCAACCCCAAGGCCGGCGGCAGCGCCGACACTTCCGCCGCCACCAAAGCTTTACAGCAGGCCGCGCAGGTGCCCGGATTTGCGGAACTCGGGGCCTACAAAGCTGGGCACGTCTACCCGGTTGATGGCTCCGTCTGGACTTCTACCGGCTCGGCGATTTTGATGAACTCCATTCTCGACGACGTCAAGCGCCACCTGCTCAGCTAGGCCGGTTTCGTAAAGATTAGGCTGAGCCTTGAAAGGCTGAGCTTTAAAGGGCTGCGCCTTACGAGGAGCTGTGTCTGGCAGCTGTGTCTGGCAGGAACTAACGAAATAGGCTCATGAAATTACGTAAATTTACGCTCAGCCTGGCGCTGTTAGCCCTGGTCGGGGCCATAGCTTTGAGTCTATTTGTAGGTTCTAAAGCTTTGGATCCGGCCTTGGTGTGGCAGGTTTTGCGGCTTGGACCAGACGCTGTCAACTCATCAGCCCAGGGCACGCAGCCGGAGCAGCACTCGCAGCTAGCTAACGCTGCCACGGTGGTGTGGCAGCTGCGAGTGCCGCGCACCCTAATTGGGCTCAGCGTAGGGGCGGCGCTGGGCCTAGCCGGGGCGCTGATGCAATGCCTTACCCGTAACCCTCTAGCTGATCCAGGCATTTTGGGGGTGAACTCGGGCGCGGCTTTGGCGGTGGTGCTCAGCGTGGCCCTGTTTGGCTTAAGCGGCGTTAACACCTATATGTGGGCGGCTTTTGTAGGGGCGGGCACGGCTGCAGTGGCGGTATACCTACTGGGAGCCACCGGGCGAGCTGGAGCTAACCCGGTGCGTTTAGCGCTGGCGGGGGTGGCGGTTTCAGCGGCCTTGGGGGCACTCACCCAAACGGTTATTTTGGCCGATCAAGAGGCTTTTAACGAGTTTCGCTACTGGGTGGCTGGCTCATTAGAAGGACGCGGCACAGATATTGCTATGGCGACGACGCCGCTAATCGCCTTGGGGATAGTGCTGGGCTTGGCACTTTCGCCTAGCCTAAACGCACTAGCCCTGGGGGAGGAGGCTGCTAAAGGTTTAGGGGTGCGGGTGGAAGCTACCCGCACGCTTACCGCCTTGGCAGTGACACTGTTAGCTGGCGCGGCTACGGCCGCTGCTGGACCAATTTCTTTTGTGGGCTTAGCAGTTCCCGTGGCAGCGCGCGCAGCGCTTGGCCCTGATCAGCGCTGGGTGGCTTTAGTTAGCCTGCTGCTGGGGCCGGTGTGGGTGCTGAGCGCTGATGTTTTAGCGCGCGTAATTATTGCCCCCCAAGAGCTACAAGTTGGGGTGGTGGCGGCTTTGGCTGGTGCCCCCTGCTTTATTGCCATGGTGCGCACTAAGAAGGTGGCGGCGCTATGAAAAACCTAAACCAGAACGAAACTAAAGGCGAAACTAGCCGCCTGGGGGTGGAGCCAGTGGCTACAAAAGGCAAAGCCGCCCCTAAACCTCACCGGCACATCCTACTGCGCCTGGGTCCCTACTCGCTGCGGCTGGGAGTGCGTTCACTGGTGGTGGGTTTAGCGCTGCTGGTGGTTTTAACCGTGGTGGCGGTAGCCAGCGTAAGCACCGGCGCCTACCCAGTTAGCCCAGCCCAGGTCAGCGCCGCCATCTTTGGCTACGGTCAGGAAGATAACTACGCGCGTTACTTTGTCACCCAAGTGCGGGCCCCACGAATCGCCACCGCTATGTTGGTGGGGGCTGCTCTGGGCCTGTCCGGCGCCCTGTTCCAGGCAGTATCAGGTAACCCTCTGGGCAGCCCAGACATTATTGGTTTCACCACCGGAGCGGCCACTGGCGCCCTGGTAGCCATCATTTTGGTGGGAGCCTCCCCGCTAGGGGTGTCGCTGGGAGCCATTGCGGGCGGCGTCGGCGCGGCAGCCCTGGTTTATATGCTGGCCTGGAAAAACGGCATAACCGGCAACCGCCTGGTGCTAGTGGGTATCGGCCTGGCCGCCGTCGAGCACGCCCTCAACGAGCTGCTGATTGTGCGCGCCCCACTAGCTAACGCCCAGCAGGCCGCCCAGTGGCAGGCAGGCAGCCTTAATGACGCTAACTGGGCCTGGCTCGCCTGGCTGGCTCTGGCCCTAGTGGTGCTCACCCCGGCACTGGCCTGCTTGACGCGGCCGCTAAGCACCTTGGCTTTGGGCGATGAGCTGGCCCATGGCCTGGGCACACGCGTGCAAGCCACCCGTTCAGGGGCGCTGGCGGTAGGGGTAGCCCTGGTGGCTTTGGCGACGGCGGTAACCGGCCCAATTGCTTTCGTGGCGTTGGCAGCCCCGCATTTGGCGCGGCGAGCTAGCGGCGCGGCGGGCGTGAATCTAACCAACAGCGCGCTGATGGGAGCCACGCTAGTGGTGGTGGCCGATTTTGTGGCTCAGCGCGCCCTAGCCCCCACCCAACTGGCAGTGGGGGTTGTGACGGCCACGATGGGCGGGCTGTATCTAGTGTTGTTCTTGGTGTTGCAGTGGAGGAAAGGCATATGAGCGGGCAAGTCACTTTGGCCGGTAAAGGCCTGGTGGTGGGCTATGGGGGCGCTCCGGTGCTCGACGGCGTCGATTTTACGGTCCCCAGCGGCCAGTTCACCGTGATTGTGGGACCTAACGCCTGCGGTAAATCCACCCTGCTTAAAACCCTATCTCGCGTGCTGCGCCCCAGCAGTGGTCAGGTAGAGCTGGGTGGGCGTGCGATCAGCTCTTATAGTCCCAAACAGGTGGCCAGGCAGGTGGCTTTGCTACCCCAGTCGCCTCAAGCCCCGGAGGGGATCAGCGTGGCTGACTTGGTGGCCCGTGGGCGTCATCCGCACCAAAGCCTGCTGCGCCAATGGTCCCCGACCGATGAACGCGCTGTGCAAGACGCTTTAGAGCGTGCTGGGGTGGCTAACCTAGCTGACCGGCGGGTTGAGGAACTCTCCGGTGGACAGCGTCAACGCGTATGGATTGCCATGGCCCTAGCCCAAGACACGCCCGTGCTACTGCTAGATGAACCCACCACCTACCTAGACATCAGCCACCAGGTTGAAGTTTTAGAGCTAGCCGCCGCTCTGCAGCGCCAAGGCCGCACGGTGGTAGCCGTGCTGCATGAGCTAGCCCTGGCTTTCCGCTACGCCACCCACCTGGTGGTGATGCATCAAGGCGCCATCGTGGCCCAGGGGCACCCGCGTGAAATAGTCACTGAGCAGCTCATTGAAAAGGTGTTTGACCTGCCCTGTCAGCTTTTACATGATCCTCAAACCGGTGCCCACTAGTGCTGCCGCGACCTAGAAAGCAGGCCCTATGACGGCGTCGACCAGGCCCACCCCACCAAAGCTACCGCGCCCTCAGCGCGCCCCGCTGGCCACCAGCCCCACCCTGGCCGCTGTGCACCAGCGCCTACTTGAGCGCCCGCAACTGGCCAGCCAGCTGCAAGCACAGCTGTGGCAGCAGGTAACTTCCACGCCCCTGCTGGAGGCGGACCCCACCCAGGAAGGCAAATACTTGGTTACTTTCCTGTGGCGCGGCGCGGCACACAGCGTGTTGCTGTTCGTTAACCGGCTTACGGACGAGAAAAACCTAGCCGACTCCTATATGCGGCGTCTGCCCGGTACGGATACTTGGTACCTGACCTACCGCATGGATGGCGATTGGCGCGCCTCCTACTGCTTCCTGCCGGCCCTTGCCGCTGCCCAGGCGCCCTGGCTACAGGGCAGTCAGGTGCGCTTGCGTCAGGCTTTAGACGGCGGCCTACCTGACCCCCACAACCCGGTTACCTGCACTAATCGGCGTGGTTTTGTGCAGTCTGTGGTGTCGCTGCCCCTGGCGCCGGCCTGGCCGCTAGGGCAATGGCCCGTCTTTAGTGACGACGCCGGAGCGGGCAGATTCGATGGTGGCGGACTTGGCGCGGGCAGGGGTGACGCCGATGCGGGCAGCTTAGATGCGGGCAGGCTCGACGTCGTCGCCGACTTAGACACCCTGGGGCGCCAAATTTGGGTTTACACCCCCGCCCCGATTAGCCGCACCCAAAGTTGCCCGGTGCTGCTGGTACTTGACGGCGAAGTCTGGCTTAAACGCCACCACCTACACCTGGCCCTAGCGCAGCTCATGGACGCGGGCCTGATCGCCCCGGCCTATATCGTGTTCATTGATTCAGGTGGCACCGAGCAACGCTGGCAGGAGTTGGGGGAGAGCAATTTTGGCCGCTACTTAAGTGGGCCGCTACTTAACTGGCTCAAAACCCACTATGCCATTAGCCCTAAGCCTGCTGAGCGGGTAGTTATTGGACAGAGTCTAGGGGCGCTAACTGTGCTGCGTACCCTAGTGGCCTACCCGCAGCTAATCGGGGCGGGCATAAGCCAGTCGGCCTCACTGTGGCAAGACGTGCTCTTTAACGAACTAAACGCGCTAGATGCCACGCAAACGCCCCTAGCAGGCACCCGGGCCTGGATAGAGGTAGGTAGTCAGGAATGGATTTTGGCGCCTTTGCAACCCAAAGCAGTCCACCAGCTACGTAAGGCTGGGATGCAGGTTAAAGACATGGTTTACAACGGTGGACATGACTATGCCTGCTGGCGCATCAACCTAGCCAGTGCGCTAATGCAGCTACTGCCTGGGCCAAATGCCCTGACCTGCCCGGGCGCATACCCGGCCGGAAATCTTTCCTGAGCTAAAAGCGGCCAGGGATACTTTTTAAAAATGCGGCAGGTAGAAATCCAGCCAGCCCGAACAGGCGGCAAAAGTGTACAAACACACCGCCAGCAGCATCAGCAGCGAGTAAGGGGCAATCTTACGCAGAACAGTGGCCTCAATGCCCGGCGCCTCAACCGCAGTGGCGGCCACCGCCAAGTTCTGGGGCGAAACCAGCTTACCGATACCCCCAGCCACAGTGTTAGAAGCAAGCAAAGTGGCGGCGTCAGTGCCAACCGCGTGGGCTGCGCTAGCCTCCATAGAGCCAAACAAAGCCCCAGAACTGGTAGTAGAGCCACCCACGGCTGTGCCCAGCCAACCCAAAATCGGGGCAAACAGGGTGAAAGCATGACCAGTTGAAGCCAGTGCCGCGCCAATAGCCGTGGTTTGCCCCGAAAAGTTCATCACATAAGCCAAAGCCATAACCGCCGCAATGGTTAGCAGCGTGTAACGCAAACCATAAACGGTGTGCCACAGGGCCACCAGGGAACGCAGCACTGGCAGTGCAAAGCGGGTTTTGCGGCCATACCAGGCATACAGGCCAGTAACCACAATGGCTGTAAAAATGATTGGGGTACCCGGGTTAGACAGCAGTGGCAGCTGGTAGATCGCGGTGGTGTTTACGCTGCCGTCGGCGCTATGCAGGTGCCCATACAGGCCTGGCCAGGGAATATTGATGTCGGTGGATTTAAGCAGCGCATCTAAATCCACCCCCCCACTTCCATAGTTTGGTGGTGGCAATCAGGGTTACCACCAGCAGGTAGGGGGTAAGGGCCAGCACTACGCGGCTAATGCTTAGACCCTCAACAGAAGCTTTAGAGTGCTGCTCGGGCGGCGTCGTCGGAGTCCAAAACAGCAAGAAAATATAGGTGGCTGCCAGGGTAAAAAGCGCCGTGGCAACGCCGGTAAGTTCAAAAGAAACCAGCGGCATAAAAAGATGCCCTAGTGCGGAAGTAACACCGGTAACCAGTGCTAGCGGCCAGAGCTGACGCACACCTCGGCGCCCATCAAGCATAAGCAGCAGTAAAAATGGGACCACCAGTGCCAAGGGGGCAATCAGGCGTCCCATAAGTAGAGAAATGTGGGCAGGATCCACGCCGCCCATACGACCGGCGGTCAGCACCGGCGTGGCCATGGCGCCGTAAGCCAAATAAACCAGGTTACCCAGCAAACACAGCAGCACAGCCCTAATCTTGGGTAGCCCCAGCGTAGCCAGCATGGCACAGGTAATGGCCACCGGCGCCCCAAAACCAGCTAAACCCTCCAGCAAGTTACAAAATGTGTAGGCCACAATCAGGGCCTGAATACGGATGTCCGCCTTACCGATACTGGAGAAAACTGCACGCAAATCCTGTGAGCGGTTAGAAAACTCGGTTAGGTTATACAGCCACACGGCCCCCACCACGATAAAAATCATGGGCATAACCGCAAAGGCCAGCCCCTGTGAGGCCGACAGTAGCGTCATAGACACCGGCATTTTAAAGACCGTCATGGCCAGTACAACTGCCAGGCCTAAAGCCAGCAGCGCACAACGGTGAGTTTTAACCTTAAACCCACCCAGCAGCGCAAAAAAAGCAATCAGCGGGGAGGCTCCCACCAGGGCGGACAGGTACACGTTGCCAGCCACTGCAGTGGTTGAGGGGGTAAATGTAAGCGGCAGACTAGCGGCGACAGTGGCGTTTGTAGCCCCGTGCGCAGCTGCCAGTGCAGCGACACTGAACGGCATGAAGGACCCTGGCTAAATACAATATTTTTCTTCAGTGATCATAACAAGTTTTAGACGGCTGCTTGCACACCTAGGCACTAATAGCGACGTCGAGTTGCCCCAGTAGGTGACAAAGGTGCTTTACCAGGCAGACATATGGGTATAAGGGCATACATAAGGGCGCCGCCCAAGTAAATAGGCGACGCCCTTAATGAGTATTAGTTAACTCAGGTTTGGATTAGTTAACTTTAGACCTGGCCTAAGCCATCCAGGTGAGCGGCTGCGGCGGCGTCCTCGGTCTCCTTCTCAGCCTGCGCCAGGGCGGTGCAGCGGCGAGCGTAGGCGGCCAGTTCAGCGGCGACGTCGTCCTTGGACCAGCCCAGCAGCGGGGCGGCGATCTCAGCGATCTCGTCAGCAGCAGCCAGGCCGTGGTCGCGCTGTTCCAGGTCCAGGCGCACGCGGTGAACGATGATGTCGTCCAGGTGCAGGCGCCCTCGTGGGTGACAGCCCAAGCAACCTCAGCCTTCAAGAAGGCGGGGGCGGACTTCAGCGGCTGGCCGTACTCAGGCTTAGCGTCGATCAGCTCAAGCAGGTCCTGGGTCTCAGCGCCGTAACGTGAAAGCAGGTGGTCAACGCGGGCCAGGGTCCAGCCGTGGGCGCGGGCAATCTCGCCGGAGCGGGCGGTGACCTCGTCCAGGCCCGCAGCACCCACCAGAGCCAGGCGCTCGGTGCAGGTGGGGTGTACCTTGGTCTGCTCCACGCCGAGGGCGAAGTCGACGGCGTCGGCAGCCATCACGCGGTAGGTGGTCAGCTTACCGCCGGCGATGGAGGTTAGCCCCGGGGCTACCTCGGTGACGGTGTGTTCACGTGAAACCTTGGTGGAGGCGGTCTCGCCGCTCTCGCCTTCCTTCACGCCAGGCTGCAGCAGCGGACGCAGACCGGCGTAGACGCCGATGATGTCCTTGCGGCTGATGGGCTTTTCTAGCACCGCGTTGGCGTGCTCCAGCACGTAGTCAATGTCTGCGCTGGTGGCCACCGGGTGGTCGATGTTCTCGTGCCAAGCGGTGTCAGTGGTGCCGATAACCCAGTAGCGCGGCCACGGGATGATGAACAGCACGGACTTCTCAGTGCGCAGGAAGATACCGGTCTCAGCCTCAATAGCCTCCTTGGGAACCACAATGTGGATACCCTTACTGGCCAGCACCTTTAAACCGTTGGTGACACCAGCTAGCTCCTGGGTCTGCTCAGTCCACACACCGGTGGCGTTGATGACGCGACGCGAGTAGATGTCGCGTACAACCTTCTTGCCGGTCTTGGCGCTGGCCTCAAGGTCCTCCACGCGGGCACCAATAACGCGGCCGTGGTCGTTCTTTAGGTACTCCACTACCTTGGTGCGGCTAGCAGCCAGGGCGCCATGCTCGACGGCGGTACGCACCAGGGTAATAACCAGGCGGGAGTCGTCCACGCGGGCGTCATAGAACTTGATAGCACCAGCTAGGCCAGAGGTGTCTAGCGAGGGGGCTAGACGCTTGGTGCCCTTAGCGGTCAGGTGGTGCTGCACCGGCACGGTGGCCTTACCGCGTGCACCCAGCAGTGCCAGGGCGTCGTACATGCCCACGCCCACGGCCGAGTAGGCGCGCTCAACCTCGTGCTTTAGCGGCCATAGGAAAGGCTGAGCCTTAACTAGGTGTGGGGCGGTCTCAGTCAGTAGGCGGCCACGCTCTGCCAGAGCCTCAGCCACCAACGGGAAGTCAAGCTGGTAGAGGTAGCGCAGACCACCGTGAACTAGCTTGGGAAGACCAGGAGGAAGTGCCTGCCGCCCAGTCACCCATTTCCACGATACCGGTGCGCAGCCCACGGCTGGCGGCATCAACTGCGATACCTGCACCAGTGACGCCACCGCCGACAACTAGGATGTCTAGACCTTCGGCGTCAGTCATTGCATCAAGTGCCGCCTGGCGCTTTTCGGCGTTGAGAGCGCTAGATGGCAAAGAAGTGTTTGCGGACATCTCTATCCTCCAAAATTAAGGAACTGTTCAAACAGGTAACAGTTTGGTTCATGTAAGTGAGCCTGCCAACAGCCGTGAACGTGCGTGCAGTGAGCTAATAGACCCTCCAAAATATGCCCAGCTAAGCCAGGAAATTACGCTTTTATATGGCGATAAAATCGCCTAAAGCGCTATAAAAGCCATAAGGGTGGGTCCATGCAGACCCACCCTTATGTATTGTTCCCAACCGTAGGGGGTGACGGTTAGAAAGCCCTAGTTAGCCTGGCTCATACGCGGCTAAGCCCGGCCTAAAAGGGACGAATCACTCCACCTCAGCATCGACGTCGGCGTCGACCCAGTCCAGGGTCTTGGTAACGGCCTTCTTCCACAGGCGGTAGAGGCGATCGCGGTGCTCCTGCTCCATGGCGGGCTCCCAGCGGGCACCCTCAGCCCAGTTGTCCACCACGTCCTGCGTGCCGGACCAGAAGCCGACGGCGATACCGGCTGCGTAGGCGGCGCCCAGAGCGGTGGTCTCAATAACCTTGGGGCGAACCACGGGCACGCCAGCCACGTCAGCCTGGAACTGCATTAGCAGGCGGTCGTTGGTCATGCCGCCGTCAACCTTGATCTCGGTTAGCGGCACGCCAGAGTCGGCGTTCATGGCCTGCAGTACGTCCAGGGTCTGGTAGGCGGTGGATTCCTCGACGGCGCGCGCAATGTGGGCCTTGTTGACGTAGCGGGTTAGACCCACCAGGGCGCCACGGGCGTCGGGACGCCAGTAGGGGGCAAACAGGCCGGAGAAGGCGGGCACGAAGTAGGCGCCACCGTTGTCCTTAACTGAGGCAGCTAGCTCTTCAATGTCGCGAGAGTTGGCGATCAGGCCCAGGTTGTCACGCAGCCACTGCACCAGCGAGCCGGCCACGGCAATAGAGCCTTCCAGGGCGTATACCGCCGGCTGGTCGCCGATCTGGTAGCACACGGTGGTCAGCAGGCCGTTCTTGGAGGGGGACTGGGGTGGTGCCGGTGTTCATGAGCATGAAGCAGCCGGTGCCGTAGGTGTTCTTAGCCTGGCCCTTGTTGAAGCAGGCCTGGCCGAAGGTGGCGGCCTGCTGGTCGCCGAGGATACCGGCGATGGGGGTGTCAACTAGCAGGCCGTTCTTGCGTCCGTAACCGAAGATGCTCGCCGAGGGCTTGATTTCAGGCAGCATAGACATTGGGATACCCATGTCAGCGGCAATTTCCTCGTTCCAGGACAGAGTGTCTAGGTTCATTAGCATGGTGCGCGAGGCGTTGGTGACGTCAGTGGCGTGTACACCGCCGTCGACGCCGCCGGTGATGTTCCACAGAACCCAGGAGTCGGTGTTACCAAAGAGCAGGTCACCGGCCTCAGCCTTTTCGCGGGCGCCAGGGACGTTTTCTAAAATCCAGGCGATCTTGGGGCCGGAGAAGTAGGTGGCTAGGGGTAGACCCACCTTGTCCTTGTAACGGTCGGTGCCTAGCTCGCTGCCGGCGGCTAGACGGTCGCAGATCTTCTGGGTACGGGTGTCCTGCCAGACGATGGCGTTGTAGATCGGCTTACCGGTGGTCTTGTCCCACACCACGGCGGTTTCACGCTGGTTGGTGATACCGATGGCGGCCACCTCGTGGCGGTTGGTTTCAGCCTCAGCTAGTACCCCACCTACTACGGAGCGCACGTTGGCCCAAATTTCTTCCGGGTCGTGCTCAACCCAGCCGGGCTTGGGGGTGTAATTGGTGTGCTCTAGCTGGTTCATGGCCACGATAGAGCCGTCGTGATCGAACAAGATTGCCCGGGAGGAAGTAGTGCCCTGGTCAATGGCGATTACATATTTCTTCTCGGTCATAATTCATCCCTTCCACTTCGTTGTGACGCACAAAGATTCTCCAAGGCGATTTGTTTGGCTTGGCGAACCCTGGCGCTGTCGGACCTCTAAGTCCGACGCGTTAATGCTTGGATCTAACCTAACCTCCCAGCTAGGCCCACAGACCTAAATTCCCCTGAAAGCGGTAAAAGGGGTCAAGCAGTAGTGTAATGCGCGATACAATCGTTCAAGAATTTCCATGCATAGTCCGACGGGGCGCTAGCTTGGTCGGAACCTTAACTAACCAAAGAAGGCAGCTTAGATGGTTGAACGCGATGACATGGCCTTCCAGGCCGCAATGATGTACTACCTGCAGTCTGAAACTATGGACGGCGTTGCTCGTCACCTGGGGGTATCGCGTTCAACTGTTTCACGTCTGCTTTCGCACGCCCGTGAGGCGGGCTTGGTGCGTATTAGCCTCAATGAGCCCAGCCGCCCTGACGCCCTGGCTTCACAGATGAAGAAGGCCTTTAAGGTACATGCCCGCGTGGTGCCGGTGCGTGAGGGGGCTACGGAGATTAACCGCCTCTCCCAGGTGTCTGCGGTGGCCGCCGAGATGATCAGCCAGAAGGTAGAAAACGGCACCATCATGGGTGTGGCCTGGGGTAACACAGTGGCGGAGATTGCCCAGTCGCTGCCTCCACGTGAGTTGCAGCGGGTGCTGGTGGTGCAGCTAAACGGCGCCGCTAACTCTTCACAAACCGGCTTGCCTTATGCGGATGCAATTTTGAGTCAGTTTGCCGCTGCTTTCCGGGGTCGTACAGTGCATTTCCCGGTGCCTGCCCTGTTTGACTATGCCTCTACTCGTGAGGCTATGTGGCGTGAGCGTTCGGTGCAGCGCGTGCTAGCAATTCAGGAACGCGTTGACTTGGCTGTCTTTGGGGTGGGCTCGCTACGTAGCCCGGTGCTAGCCAGGTTTATGCCGGTGGTTACCTAAATGAGGAAGATCGCCGGGCGCTGGATGCTGAGGGTGTAGTGGCTGATGTGTGCACTGTGTTCTTGCGCGCCGATGGCTCTTACCGTGATATTTCGTTAAATGCGCGTGCTTCTGGGCCTACCCCGGCGCAGCTAAGTCGCATTAAGACTCGTGTGATGGTGGCTTCTTCGGCTGCTAAGGCTCCGGCGATTTTGGCGGCTTTACGCGCTCGGGTGGCTACTGACGTGGTTTTGGATGTGGCTGCGGCCCAGGCAGTGTTGGCTTTAGCGGGGCGTAACCGCATGGGCATTGGGCTAGTAGCCATAAGCCGGTAGAGTCTTAGGTATGGCTAGAGGTGACAATAACAACAACCGTACTGGTGGTGGGCGTAAGTCACCTTTCCCGCCGTTAAGGCTGGTTCAAGATCTACCTGATAGCGACGACGCCGCCCCACGCAGCTCTAGTGGCGCTGGTAAAAGCTCTGGTGGCGCGCGCGTCGCTAAGCCGCGCCCGAGTGCCCAGGCGGGGCGTAGTGCCCACCCCAGTCAGGGCTCTGTCCGGGCGGGGGCTACCAATAGTTCTAAACGTACTGGTCAGGGCGCTACTAGTGGGCGCCAGGCTGCTTCTGGTCAAGCTCGTAAGCCTCACCCAGCTAAGGGTGGACTAGGCCAGGGGGCGGCGTCGAGAAATGCGCAGGGCCGCCCCGCGCAGAAGCACTCTTCTCAAGGGGCTGCTGGGTCAAAAGCAGCTGAGCCAAAGTCAGCTGGTCAAAAAGGCTCTACTCAAAGTGGTTCGCCGCGAGGTGCTCAGCGCAGCTCAGGCCGAGGCGGTCACAGCCCGGCTCAAGTGCGCAGCGCTCAGGGGCGTAGTTCTCAAGCTCGCTCTGGCCAGGCGCGCGCCGCTCAGGGCCGCAGCGCCGGTCAGCCTAGTAATGCTCAGCGCAGTCAGGGCAAGCCGGCAGTGCGTGCTACTCAAGCTCGCGCCGCTCAGGGCCACCCTAGCCAAGGCCACTCTGGCCAGGCGCGCGCCGCTCAGAGCCGCGCCAGTCAACCTCGCTCCAGTCAGGCCCGCGCCGCTCAGGGCCGCAGTGGACAGGGCCGCAGCGCCCAAACCCGTAACACTTCACGCACTGGAGCTGCTAGTACTGCCCGGCGCGCTAGGCTGGTGGGCAGCAGCAAAATCCGCGTAAACAGGCGCAAGGCGCCCCCGGTAAACGCCGCGTTAATGCGCCTGGTGCGCGTCCCTCGCGCCCGCAATCGCAGGCACCCCAGCGGCGTCGTCCACCCGTTAATCGCCCTAAGAAGCCGCCGCGCCAGCCAATGGACCCGGCACTTAAAGCCTCCTTGATGCGGCTGGGACGTAACGTATTTTTGGTAGTGCTCACAGTGGTGCTGGTGGTGTGGGGCTTTAACTACGTCACTGAGACTGTGCGCGTGCAAAACTTGCAGGCGGCGCGTCAAAACCAGGGTAGTGGTATGCCCACCCCGCTGGCTTGCGACACTAAGAATCTGGATGTCACGATTACTTTGCCTGCCCAAGTGGCGCGTGGCCAGGCTTTAACTGTCAACTTGAAGGTGGCTAATAAAGCCAATATTCCCTGCATATTTGATGTGGGCTCTGAGCATCTGCAAATGCGGGTCACCTCCGGCACAGACACTGTCTACGACGCCGCCACCTGCAAGGTTGAACCAAACAGCCGCAAAATGCTGCTGGCGCCGCTGACAGCTAAGGCTGCGGGGGAATCAGCTTATGTATCGGCTAACCCTACCCCTGACTCTTTCACCACTTCAGTTAGCTGGAATGGGCAGCGTTATAAGGCTGACTGTTCTTCAGCGGGCCCTTCCCAGGCGGGCACATACGTGCTGCGTTTAAACCTGGATGGTAAAGAGCTCGTCGGCCAGCAAGTTTTTATCGTTAAGTAGGTAGATAGATGAACAGCGTCTTTAAAGTTTTGGCGATTATTTCTTTTGTGATCGCCGCGCTTGGCTTAGCGGCAGGAATCTGGTCTGGCTACAACCTGTTTACGCTCAGTAAAGAAGCTAGCCAGAACCGGGTGATTACCTGGCATGACAACTCTGGCCCGTTTACCGAGACGTTTACGGACAGTAAAAACGTGTTGTGGGCGCGCCTAGCTGATGGGGTGCAGGCTGATCAGGTGGCTAAGCCAGTTTGCAGCGTGACCACCGCTGACGGCGCGCAGCTAGAGGTGAAGCTGGAAAACTCCAAGTACCGCCTGGAAGAAGATGACACGGTGATTGTTGGTCACGTGTTTCCCTCCGCCACCACTAATGCCACCGTAAATTGCGACACCAGCGCCGTGGCCCAGGTGGGGATCAGCCATGTTAAAGATGGCTCAGTGGCCACCTTCTTTGCGATTATCTTTATCCCCGCAGGCATTGCCCTGGTGGTGGGGCTGATGGCTGGCGTGCTATTCCTAATTATCGGCGCAATTACCGCTAAGAAAGCTGTGCGTCGTTACTGATCTGATGGCGTTAACGCGGCACCTACCGCCTGGGCCAGGTGAGCTACCGGTAGCACTTTCATGCCTTTAATAGGGCGCAGCTCAGCGGAGCCAGCCAAAGGCACAATTGCGCGGTCAAAACCAAGCCGGGCAGCTTCAGCTAAACGCCGCTGCACCCCTACCGTGGCGCGCAGCTCTCCGGTTAAGCCAACTTCACCAAAAGCCACCAGGCCTGGGGGAGTGGGTAAATTACGGGCCGCAGACACCACCGCAATAGCTAGGGCCAGGTCAGCAGCTGGTTCAATGGCTTTGGCCCCACCCACGGTAGAAACATAGACATCACTTGAGGAGGTATCCACCTTCATGCGGGCCTGTAATACCGCCAAAGCCATGGCGGTACGTGAATAATCCAGCCCCGAGGTGGTGCGGCGCGGTGAGCCGGCGTGGGTAGAAGCCACCAAAGCCTGAATCTCAATAGCCATGGGCCGGCGTCCCTCTAAAGTGACGGTAGCGCAGGTGCCGGGAACCTCAGAGCGGGCCTGAGACAAAAACAGCCCAGAGGGATCCGCTAGCTCCACAATACCGCGTTCACCCAGCTCAAAGCAGCCAACTTCATCGGTAGGGCCATAGCGGTTTTTAACTGCCCGCAGCAGACGCAAACGGGCGTGGCGCTCACCTTCAAACTGGCACACCACATCCACTAGGTGCTCAAGCACGCGCGGACCAGCAATGCCGCCATCCTTAGTTACGTGCCCTACCAGCAACACCGGAATATTGCGCTCTTTAGCTAGGGCAATGATTGACGCCGCCACCGCCCGCACCTGGCTGGTACCACCAGCTGAGCCTTCAACATCAGCTGAGGCAATGGTTTGCACCGAGTCCACTATCAGTAGCGCTGGATTAGCCTGCTCAACCTGGCCAAGCACCGCCCCTAGCTCAGTTTCCGCAGCTAGCAGCAGGTTGTCAGCTAAAGCATCAATGCGCGCCGCGCGCAGGCGTACCTGGGAGGCAGACTCCTCGCCGGTTATGTATAGGACGCTGCCGGCGCCAGTTAGCTTAGCTTGCCTGGCCGCGTTGGCGGCTACGGTAAGCAGCAGTGTGGATTTACCGACGCCGGGCTCGCCGGCCAGCAAAATCACGGCCCCGGGCACGATCCCTCCGCCCAGCACCCGGTCAAGCTCACCAACCCCGCTGGGGCGGGCCTGGGCTGACTCGGCACTTACCTGAGAGATGGGCTGGGCAGCCTGAATCGGGGTGCGTACAGCGGTTTTGGCTAGGCCAGCACTGGCGCCAACTTCTGCCAGAGTGCCCCAAGCCTGGCACTGGCGGCACTGCCCTGCCATTTCGCACTGAGCCAGCCACATTCACTACAGCGATAGCTTTCCTTTTTTGCCACGGCTTCACTCTAACGCGCCTATACCACGGCGATAGTGGCGCAATTTGCAAGCTGCCAAAGCCCCAAATTAACTGAGATAAACCTAACCTTGCTAGCTTTGGAGTTCTAGGCCACACTCTTAAGGGTAAAACCGTTTAAAAGGGGATAAAAATGATGCTTTCACGTCGCCACCTACTGGGCGCCAGCGCCGTCGTCGCCATTGGGGCAGGGTTAAGCGCCTGCGGTACCAAAACTGCCAACAGCCAGGCCACCGCCGTCAGCAAGGCCACAGACAAATTCCCGGTAAACGTAGCCCACGTCTACGGCACCACCACCATCAAAGCTGAACCCAAGCGGGTAGTATCCATCTCTTCAGGCAATGAAGAAGCCATTATTGCCCTGGGGGTAGTGCCCGTAGCCATGCCCGCAAACACCTGGGGCGGCAACAAATACAAGTCCCTGCCCTGGAAAGACGAGGCGCTAACTAAGCTCGGCGCCGCCCCCGGCAGTGCTAACTACCCCAAGCAGTTCACCTCCACCGACTCCCTGCCCATCCAGGAAATCGCCGGTTACAAGCCGGATCTGATCGTGGCGGCACTTAGCGGCATCAGTAAAGAAGAATACGAGCAGCTCAGCAAAATCGCCCCCACTATCGCCTACTCCAAGACCGGCGGGGCCTGGACCACCCCCTGGAATGAAGTAACCACTATGGTGGGCCAAGCTCTCGGCCGCAGCGCCAAGGCTAAGGAAGTAGTAGACGCTGTCAACGCCCAGTTTGCGCAGGTAGCCAAGCAGCACCCCAAGTTCAAAGGCGCCACCTTCATCACCGGCGCTATTGGCAGCGCAGACCACTCCATTTCCCTGTACATGCACGGCGACAACCGTTCGCGTTTCTTCCAGGCCCTGGGCCTAGTGCAGGCCCCGGTGGTGGCCGCCATTGACGCCAAGAGCCAAACCTTCTACTCCGACTACTCCGCTGAGCAGGCCGACAAGCTGGTGGCTGACGTTTTCCACTCCTGGGTTGATGACGAAAAGGCCGCCGCCGCAATCAAGGCTGACCCGCTGCTAAGCAAGATCCCGGCCATCGCCAACGGCAGCGCCATCTTGGATTACAACAAGACCGACGCCATGAGCATCTCGGCTTTCAGTGCGCTCAGCGCCACTTATGCGCTCAAGTCCTACGTGCCGCGCGTAGCTAAAGTCCTTGAGAAGTAGCCTTGTCGCTGGCTAAAAAACGCCTACTTATGGCGGTGGCGCTAATTATTGGCCTGGCCCTGGCCTGCGCGGCTTCCTTCATGTTTGGGGCCCGTGCGATTAGCTGGCAGGTGGTTAGCGCCTGGATTGATGACCAGCCGGTAAAAGCTATCGACGCCGCCGTGCTTGAGGCCCGCCTGGCCCGCACCGCAGTGGCTTTGGTGGCTGGCTCAGGGCTGGCTTGCGCCGGCGCCGCCATGCAGGCCATCACCCGCAACCCGTTGGCCGACCCGGGGTTAATTGGAGTTAACGCCGGGTCGGCCCTTGCCGTGGTGGTTTTTACAGTGCTAATTGGTTACGCCACGCCCGCCTCATACCTTTTTAGCGCCATGGTGGGGGCGGTTATCGCGGCTGCGCTGGTGTGGGGCGTGACTATCACCGCCTCCTCGGGGGCTGATCCCATCACGCTGGTGTTGGCGGGTGCGGCCACCAGCGCGGGCGTGGCCAGCGTGACGCAGCTGTTTATTCTCACGCGCGGCCAGGATATGGATTCTTTTCGTCGCTGGACCTTGGGTGTGGTTAGTGGCCGCAGCTGGGAGCTGATTTGGCCAGCCGCCTGCCTAGTGGGGGCCGGGATTTGCCTGCTTTTGCTGCAAAATCGCGCCTTGGATGGGCTTTCTATGGGCGACGACGTCGCTACCGGCCTGGGTATTAACCTGTTGCGGGCCCGCTCACTGGGGGCACTCGGGGCCGTGTGCTGCTGCGCTGGCGCTACCGCTTTGGCTGGTCCGCTGGGGTTTGTGGGCATTATTGTGCCCCACCTACTGCGGGGCGTGGGTGGACCGGCAATGGGCTGGGTACTGGGCTCTAGCCTGTTAGCTGGTCCCATACTGGTGATCGCCGCCGACACGGTGGGGCGCCTAATTTGGCCGCCGGCGGAGGTGCCCGCTGGGGTGCTGGTGGCCCTAATTGGGGTGCCGGTGCTGGTGGCGCTAGTACGACGGCGACAGGTGGTGTCGCTGTGAAAGTCCGCTTCAAGAACGTAAGCGTGGCCGCAATTTTGCTGGCCCTAGCTGTAGGCGGCGCGCTTATTTCCCTGCTGCTGGTAAACCCTCAACTGGGTTTGGAGATCTGTGGCTAGCCGTAACTGACCCCGATTCCACTGCCGCCTTGATTGTGTGGGAGTTTCGCGCCGCCCGCATAGTGCTAGGTGTGCTGGTAGGGGTGTGTTTTGGGTTGGGCGGCTCACTGCTGCAACGGCTTATGCGCAACCCCCTGGCCAGCCCCGACGTGCTGGGGGTTAGTGCGGGCGCCTCGCTGTGCGCCATGGTAGCGATGGTGATTTTTGGGCTGCGTGGCCTGCCAGTGTCTGGCGCGGCCTTTGTGGGCGCTATTGCCATTGTGGCCATTGTGGGTTTCCTGGCCGGTGGGCGCGGTGGTATTTCTGGCCGCTTTGTGCTGATCGGGGTGGGGGTAGGGGCCGCCGTCAACTCCTTGATCATCATGGTCACCACCTTTGCTAACACCTACCAGGTGCGCGAAGCCATGGTGTGGCTGTCTGGTTCACTAGCCTCAGCCACCTGGCAGCGGGTAAGCCTGCTGGCCGCGCTAATGGTGGTGCTAGTGCCCCTAGTGGCGCTGCGTCGTCGTAATTTGGAGGTGCTGGAGGTAGGTGACGATCTGGCCGCAGGTTTAGGGGCCCGCCCGGTGCGCGACACCATGATCATTGTGGCCCTGGTGGTGGCGCTAATTGCTAGTGCGACGGCGGCTGCCGGGCCGATTGCTTTTGTATCTTTTGTCTCCGGCCCTTTGGCGCTGCGCCTAACTGGCCGCTGGAGTTTGAGTTTGAGTGCGCTTACCGGCGTGGTGATTGTGTTGCTAGCTGATGCGGTGGGGCAGATTTTGCCTTCCGGCCCTTACCCGGTGGGGTTGATAACTGGTGCTTTGGGGGCGCCGGTGCTGCTAAGTGTGTTGCTGCGTAAAGGAAATTAACAGATGACGAATAAACCACCGTCCCCCGACTCGCAGGCAGGTGCCGAGCAGCCGGGCACGGCCGCCCAGGGACAGCTAAGCGCCCAGGGAGTGCAGCTAGGCTACGGCGGCCAGCCAATCGTTAAAGGTGTCAGCCTTACCCCTCCACCTGCCCAGCTAACTGTGCTGGCCGGGCCTAACGGCTGCGGTAAATCCACCCTGCTACGCGGCCTAGCCAGGCTGCTTAAACCCAGCCAAGGCCAAGTGATCCTAAACGGGGCCGACATCGCCTCACGCCCCGCCCGCGCCGTCGCCAAAGAACTAGGCCTACTGCCCCAGGGCCCCCAAGCCCCAGCCGGACTAACCGTACGCGAACTAGTGGCGCGCGGACGCTACCCGCACCGCTCTCTGCTACGCAGCTGGTCGCGCGAGGACGAGCAGGCGCTTACCCAAGCTCTGGCCGACACTCACACCACCGAGCTAGCCCACCGCCAGGTAGATTCCCTCTCCGGCGGTCAACGCCAGCGCGTGTGGATCGCCATGGTGCTGGCCCAGCGTACCGGCGTGCTGCTGCTAGATGAACCCACCACCTACCTGGATCTAACCCACCAAATCGAGGTGCTGGATCTGCTGCGCGAGCTAAACCGACGCCACCAAACCACCATTGTGGTGGTACTACACGAGCTAGCCTTAGCCGCCCGCTACGCCGACTACCTGGTGTTTATGCGTGCGGGGCAAATTCTGGCGGCCGGCGAGCCCGCGCAAGTGGTCACCACCCAAAACCTGGCGGCCGCTTTGAGCTAGAGGCGCGGGTAGTGCCTGACCCGGTCTCGGGCACGCCCCTGGTGGTGCCGGTGCGCTCACTGAGGGGGCAGAAGTGAGTTACGGGGCGCTGGCACTAAAAGTTGTGCAGGTTGAAAACCCTCTGCCTGGATACGCCCGTATTTGGTTAAGTGGGCCTCAGCTGCATTTAGTCGACGACGGCGGCCTCGGTGGGTTGCGTGATACCCGCATCAAACTGATTGTGGGTGCAGCTAGCGACGACGCCGGCCTGGCTCTGGGCCAGTTAGATGGCGGCTGGTACCACCAATGGTTAGATCTGCCGGTGAACCAGCGCGGCTATATGCGCACTTATACGGTGGCCTGCCAGCGCCACGACCAGGCCGGTAGGCTCAGCCGGGTCGCTATCGACATCCTAATTGGTGGCGTTGAACCTGGTGACTGTGGGATGCCAGCAGAGCATGAAGGACCGGGCGTGAGCTGGGCGCAGCAAGCTAAAGCCGGCGCTAGCTGCGTAATGTTGGCGCCCTGGCGCGGCTATGACGCATCCGGCAAGCGCCTGCCCTCTACTTTGGGCCAGCGCGGCAGTGGGCTGGAATACCGGCCCGGGGCGGCTAAACAAGTAGTGCTATTAGCGACGGCACCGCCCTGCCCGCAATTAACGCCTGCCTGCACTACGAAGCCCAACAGAAAACAGAGCGCCACTTCACCGTGGTGCTCAGTGGCCCGCCAACTTGGAGTGACTACCTTAAACAGGCCGGGGTAGGACCGGACCATTTGCAGGTAACCGCCGTAAACCAGGGCTGGGTGGAGCAGGCATCCCGCGCCGCAGCCCAAGTATGGCAAGACTGGCTGGCTGAAGTGGCAGCGCTAGGCGGCGTCGGCAGGCAAGAGTTACCCAAGCTCGACGTCGACGCCGACATACTGTGGGAGACCACCACCGAAACCCAAGCTGACCTTGGCCAAGACCAATCGCTGACGCAAGCTCCCTACTTTTGGGTGGCCGGCGAACGCAGCCAGGTAGCCGCTATTCGGCGGGCTTTAGTGCGCCAATGGGGCGTGGACAGGCGCCAAGTGTCCTTTATGGGCTACTGGCGCGCAGGCCAAGCCGAATCGTGAGGCCATGCATTAAGAAATATCGCTAAGGCTGTGGCTGGCGTTGCACAGATGTGCCCAATATCCCAATTTGACTGGCTTTTAGTGGCTCTAGCAAGGCAAACTGTGTCAGGGGCTAAGTAAGCCTTTGGATGCTGTATACAAAGCAGTAACCGCAATCATTACTACTAGCTATACCTGTGGTATGCGACAAGGAGGTTGTAAATATGGGATTCAAAGTAGTTGTTGGCGCTGATATCGCCGGATATGAGTACAAGGAACGTCTAAAGGCAGATCTGCAAGCCGATCCGCGTGTTGACGAAGTAATAGACGTAGGTGTTGATGCGGGACAAGACATTGATTACCCGCACATCGGGGTGGCAGTAGCCCGCAAAATTGCTGCCGGTGAAGGCGATCGTGGCTTGATTGTGTGCGGTACGGGCATGGGTATGGCGATGGCTGCCAACACCGTGCCGGGAATCCGCGCCTCAGTCGCTCACGATTCATTCTCTGTTGAGCGTTTAGTGCTTTCCAACAACGCACAGGTACTAACCCTGGGTCAGCGTGTAATTGGAATTGAACTGGCTCGCCGACTGGTTAAGGAGTGGCTGGGATACGTATTTGACGAAACCTCCCACTCAGCCCCCAAAGTTGCGGCTCTAAACGACTACAGTCTAAACCGGGAATGACCCGCACTTCACACTAGAAGTAACCTACCTCCCAGAAATTGCAATAAGGAGCGCAGATTAAATGGATCTCGACCTCGCGGTCGCCGGTATCTCCGTGTACTGGATTATCGCCGCTATCGCAGGTGGCTTTATCGGTGCCTGCATCGGTGGTAACTACGCATTCGTATTCACCGGAGTATCGGCCTATTTGGCCTAGGCTACATGGTGGCCACCAAGGACAGCTACGTCCTAGACTACATTGCCTTTGGTCCCGTCTTTGGCCCTCACGTATGTTTTGCTGGTGGTGCGGCAGCCTCAGCATATGCAGCTAAGCGTGGCTATATTGAAGATGGTAAAGACATTGTTACCCCGCTTAGCGCCCTAGGTAAGCCGGATGTATGGCTGGTTGGTTCCGCCTTCGGTGTATTCGGTGCTATTTTGCAGAAGCTAGTACTGATGATCCCGTGGTTTGGCCACCACACCGACTCGGTTGCCTTCACCGTGTTCATCTCCGCTATCGTGGCTCGCCTGATGTTTGGTGACTCCATCTTCGGTTCCAAGCCGGCCCTACAGGGCTTCAAGCCCCGCGAAGGCGCTCGTTGGCTCGAATGGCAGGAAAAGCCCTCACAGTTCATCACCCTGGGTGTCATGTGGGGTATGGCTTTCGGTGGTGCCGCCCTGGTACTCAGCCACCACTTCCCGGTTCTGGCTGAAGCTAAGAACGCTCAGGTATTCGGTTTCGCTATCTCCGCCCTGTGCATCTTGATCCTAAACCTGGGTCACAATGTGCCCGTAACCCACCACATGACCATCACCGGTGGCCTGGCCGTAACCCAGTTCATCCCGGTGCTGGGTCTCCACCCCGGTGGCGGCGTAGGCCTGATTTACCTGGTGCTCGGTGCCCTGGGTGGTCTGACCGGTGCTGTTATCGGCGAAGTTGCGGCTCGTGTCTTCTACGACCGTGGTAACACCCACATTGACCCCCCGGCCATCGCTATTTGGACCACCACCACCATCTTCATGGCGGCGGCCCAGATCGCTGGAGCCTAAGGTTTAAACCGCCATGGACGACGTCGTTAAAACCCCCACGGACTTTTACGCCGCCTACATCTTTGACATGGATGGCACTATCTACCTAGGAGACCATCTCCTGCCCGGTGCCAAACGGATGATCGAGCAGCTGCACGAGCGCAATATTCCCGTGCGCTACTTATCCAACAATCCCACCAAAGACCCGGCCGAGTATGCGCAAAAGTTGGCGCGACTGGGACTACCGACGCCGGTTGAAGAAATCGTCAACACGGTGGTTACCACGGTACGTTGGCTGCAAGCTAACCACCCCGACGCCGTCGTCTATCCAATCAGTGAAGAGCCACTTAAGCGGGCCCTAACCGAAGCCGGTTTTAAGATCAGCGAAGACCCCAGTGAAATCGATGTGGTTATCGCCTCCTACGACCGCACCTTCGAATACCGCAAGCTACAGATCGCCTTTGACGCCATCTGGTTTTACAAGCGGGCCATTCTGATTGCTACCAACCCAGACCGTTTCTGTCCCTTCCCGGGCGGACACGGCCAGCCGGATGCGGCCTCAATTATCGCCGCCATTGAGGCCTGCACCGGTACCAAATGCGTAGCCAACCTGGGCAAACCCAACCCGGTGATGCTCACCGCCTCACTAGCGGGTCTAGATGTGGACCCAGCCAACTGCGTAATGGTAGGTGACCGCCTACAAACCGACATCCAAATGGCCTAGACACCGGCATGGCCAGCGCTATGACCCTCACCGGTGAGGCCACACTTGATGACGTGCGTGCACGTGCACAAGACCAGCGCCCACGCTACATACTCGATCGCATCGACAAACTTATCCCGCTACAGTACTGGCCCCAGCTAGGCTGGAGTGAAGACGACTAGCGCTTAACCGCGCCGGTTCTTACAGCCCGGTGGCTTCCTTGCTAAATAGCTAAGTCACCGGGCTAACTATTAACCAGGGACACGGTAGTCCCACAAGCAATTGCATTTTCATCAGTGCAATTACTAAACGCAAAGGAGCAAATGATGGCATTTGTAAACATTAACGGCCCATTTGTAATGGGTATTGATTTCGGTACCGAATCATGTCGCGTGGCTATCTTTGACCTAGAAGGCCACCCGATTTCATTCGCGGCCACCCCTTACAAGACCCACTACCCGCGCCCGGGCTGGGCTGAGCAGTCGCCCGACGACTGGTGGAACGCCCTGATGGCCTCCACCCGCAAAGCCATGGACAACGCCTACATTCCGCCCCAGTCCATTGGTGGCATTTCCTATGACGCCACCACCATGACCGTGGTGCCCATGGACAAAAACGGTAACGCCCTACGTAACGCCATCATGTGGATGGACGTGCGCGCCGCTGAGCAGGCAGAGCGGGCGCTGACCTCAGACTCCTGGGCGCGCCTGTATAACGGTGGCGGAACCATGCCGGCAACCGCCGAATGGTACCCCTTCAAGGCCGCCTGGCTGCGTGAAAACGAGCGCGACATTTACGACGCCGCCTACCGCCTAGTTGACGCCCCCGACTGGCTCACCTACCGCCTGACCGGTAACTGGTCTGTCAACATCAACTCCGCCGCCCTGCGCATGTACTACAACCGCGACCACGGTGGCTGGCCGGAAGACTTCTACGCCCACGTGGGCGCCGGCGACGTCTTTGACAAGCTCCCTGAAACCGTAAATGACCTGGGTGTACTAGTGGGCGAGCTATCCACCGTCGCTGCCCGTGACCTGGGTCTAGTGCCGGGCACGCCGGTAGCTCAGGGTCTGCCCGACGCTTGGGCCGGCCAGATCGGTTTGGGTGTGGTCAGCCCCGGCAAGCTAGCCCTGATCACCGGCTCTTCCCACGTAATCACCGGTCAAAGCGCGGTAGCTGGCTACGGTGAAGGCTTCTTCGGCTCCTACACCGACGGCGTTATCCGCGGCCAGTACACCGTTGAAGGCGGTATCTCCTCCTCCGGCTCGGTGCTCAAGTGGTTCAAGGAAAACTTCGGCGGGGCCGTTTCCGCTGAGGCTGAAGCTACCGGCATGAGCCCCTACTACCTGTGGGACCGCAAGGCTGACGAGCTACCCATTGGTTGCGACGGCCTCATCGTCAACGAGTACTTCCAGGGCAACCGCACCCCCTACACCGACTCCAAGGCGCGCGGTATCTTCTCGGGCCTGTCCCTGGGTCACACTGCCGCCCACCTCTACCGTGCCATTGAGGAGGGCGTGTGCTACGACGTCGCCCACAACCTACTCAAGTTGCGCCAAGCCGGCATCGAAACCAAGGAGCTGGTGGCCTGCGGTGGGGCAACCAAGTCGCGTCAGTGGATGCAGATGCACGCAGACGTGACCGGGGTGCCCATCACCCTGACTGAGGTGGGCGACGCCGTCGTGCTGGGCTCTTGCATGCTGGCTGCGGTAGGTAGCGAGTTCTATTCCTCAATCGAGGACGCCGCCGCGAACATGGTGCACGTAACCGAAACCATCGAGCCCAACCCCGAGGCCCACGAGGAATACCAGTTCTACTTCCAAACCTACATGGAGCGTTACCCGGCACTACGCGAGCAAATCCACTCCACGGTTGACCACCTCAATGCCAACGCCAAGAACTAAACCAGAGTAAGCTTATAGGGTGCTATAAAGCCCGTAGCTTGCCAGGATAATAAGAAAGGCACTTTTGAATGACTAAATCGTTTAGCTGGAATGAGCTAGATGAGCGTGCAGTGGCGTTTGGCAAGGCACTGGCGGCAGACGCCGTGGAGAAGGTTGGCTCCGGACACCCGGGCGCTGCAATCTCCCTGACGGCGGCGGCCTACTTGCTCTACCAGAAGGAGATGCGAGTAGACCCGGCTTGCCCCACTTGGCTCGGACGCGACCGTTTTATCCTCAGTGCCGGGCACGCCTCGGTGATGCAGTACGTGCAGCTGGTGCTAGCTGGCTACGGGCTGGAGGTTAGCGATCTGGAGCAGCTGCGTAAGCGTGGCTCGCGCACCCCCGCACACCCTGAATATGGTCACACCCCGGGCGTGGAGGCCACCACCGGTCCGCTAGGCTCCGGTTTTGCCGCTGCGGTGGGTATGGCTGCGGCCGCCCGCCGCGAGCATGGCCTCTACGACGCCGCCACCCCTGCCGGCGAGTCAATTTTTGACCACAACATCTACGTGATTGCCGGTGACGGCTGTATGCAAGAAGGCGTAACCATTGAGGCCGCCTCCTTCGCGGGCACCCAGGAGCTGGGCAATCTGATCGTTATCTGGGATGATAACGCCATCACCATTGAAGGTGACGCCGCCCTGGCTTTCCGCGACGACGTTGAGGCCCGTTTTGCCGCTCAGGGCTGGCACACTGCGCACGTGGACTGGCGCAATGCTGGTAGCGACGGCGGCTACTACGAGGACGTAAAGGCCCTGCACGAGGCCCTAGAAGCTGCTCGCGCAGAAACTAAGCGTCCTTCACTGATCCGCCTGAGCACCATCATTGCCTGGCCATGCCCCACCAAGCAGGGTAGTGCCTCCTCCCACGGCGCCAAGCTGGGTGAGAGCGAGGTGGCTGGTCTCAAGCAGAACCTTGGCCTAGACCCCAACGAGCGTTTTGCTCTGCCGGAGCAGGTGCTGGAACACGCCCGGGCCCAGGCTGGCCAGCGCGGCGCTGAGCTGCACGCCGCTTGGGAAAAGCGTTTTGAGGCTTGGGGGCAGGCTAACCCGCAGGCCCTGGAGCTGCTAGAGCGAGTACGTGCTGGCCTACTGCCGGCTGAGCTCGACGACGTCCTGCCGGTTTTCGAGGCGGGCTCTAGCCTGTCCACCCGCGCAGCCAGTGGCAAGACCCTGTCGGCTATCGCCTCCACACTGCTGAGCTGTGGGGTGGCTCTGCTGATCTGGGTGGCTCCAACATGACCAACATTGCTGGTGCCAGCGAGTTCCTGCCCGAAGGCTCACTAAACCCTGAGGAAAATGGCCCCTACGGGCGCATTATCCACTTCGGGGTGCGCGAGCACGCTATGGGTAACATGCTCAACGGTATTGTGCAGTCGGGGCTGACCCGCGCCTATGGCGGTACCTTCCTGGTATTTTCTGACTACATGCGTCCGGCTGTGCGCCTGGCTGCTTTGCAGAAGCTGCCCACCGTCTTTGTGTGGAGCCACGACTCTATCGGCGTGGGTGAGGATGGCCCCACCCACCAGCCCATTGAGCACATTGCTTCACTGCGAGTTATCCCTGGTCTAAGCGTGGTTCGCCCCGCTGACGCCAACGAGGCTGCGCAGGCTTGGCTCGGCGCCTTGGCACACCTTGATGGCCCCACCGGCTTGGTGCTATCGCGTCAAAACCTGCCGGTCTTTGACCGCACTGAGGGCGGCTTCGCTCCCGCTGAAGGTACTTTGCGTGGCGCCTACACCCTGGTTGAGGCCAGCAACTTCCAAGCCGCAGGTGCTGCTGCTGGCTACCGGTAGTGAGGTGGCTTTGGCGGTTGAGGCACGCCAGGCTCTAGAAGCTGAAGGTATCCCCACCCGCGTGGTGTCTGTGCCCTGCTGGGAATGGTTCCACGCGCAGGATGCCGAGTACCGTGAGTCGGTGCTACCCAGCCAGGTAAAGGCCCGCGTGGCCCTGGAGGCTGCCTCCTCTATGGGGTGGCGCGAATGGGTTGGCGACGCCGGCGAGATCATTGCCATTGATGAGTACGGCGAGTCGGCTACGCCCGCTGAGCTGTTTGAGTACTTTGGTTTCACCGTGGATAACGTGGTGGCTAAGGCTAAGCAGTCACTGGCGCGCGTCTAAGCACGCACCTAAACACACCTAACAGGTTTAGAGCGCGGTCAAACGCGTTGAACTCTAGACCTGAACACTAAGCAGGTGGAGATTGAATGCATCGTTAGATTCAATCTCCACCTGCTGGTTTTTATAAGAAGGTGTATTAAACCATGTCTATCTGGCAATATTGCGTCTCATTTGCGTGTCGTCTATTGGTTATAATCTTTGCGCTGCCATAGGCTTGGCACATGAGATTCGGCGTCGATTTTGGAACCACCCACACTACCGTCGCTTATGCGGACCGTGGCAACTACCCAGTTGTCAGTTTTGGCAATGAAGCAGGCGACTGGATCGATTACATTCCGTCCTTAGTGGCCTGGGATGGAGCCAAACTTGTCTACGGTTTGAAGCTGAAGCCGTGGCCCTGACTGGCGGCGATTTCCTGCGTTCAATTAAACGCCTGCTGTCTGATGTTGACGTCACCCCTAACACCCAGGTGAGCCTGGGGGAGCGCAGCTATCCCATTATGGAGCTAGTTAGCGGCTTTTTGGCTTATGTGGCTCAGCAGGTGCGTGAGTCCTCCACTATCAGCCCGCTGCGTGAAAATGAACCGCTGGAGGCGGTAATTGGTATTCCTGCCCACGCTTTTAGTGGTCAGCGCCTAATGACTATTGAGGCTTTTGAACGTGGCGGCTGGCAGGTGCTGTCCATGATTAATGAGCCCAGTGCTGCCGGTTTTGAATACACCCAGCGTTACGCCTCCACCATTAACTCCAAGCGCACCCGCGTACTGGTTTATGACCTAGGTGGTGGCACTTTTGACGCCTCCCTGGTTTCTTGCGAGGGTAAGCGCCACGAGGTGATTGATTCTTATGGTCACAACCAGCTCGGTGGTGACGACTTTGACTCTGCCCTAGCTGACCTGGTTTTGGCCAAGCTGGGCCGCGAGCGCGAGCAGCTAAGCTCGCGTGAGCTGAACCTGCTGCTGCACGAATGCCGTATCGCTAAGGAGTCTTTGAACCCCAACTCGCGTTCGGTGGCGGTTGAGGCTCTGGGTAAGAGCGTGAGCGTGCCGGTTAAGGCTTTCTATGAGGCTATTGATGAGCTGATTGAGCGTACTTTTGCCGCTATGGAGCCGTTGGTGCATGTTAATGCGCGCGGTAAGTTTGCGCTCACCACTGAGACTGCGGGTCTGTATGTGGTTGGTGGCGCCGCCCACCTGCCGGCTATTACTCGCGCCCTTAAGCAGCGTTATGGCTACCGTGTGCACCGTTCTAGCTACACGGCTGCTTCTACCGCTATTGGTTTGGCTATTGCGGCTGACCCTGACTCTGGTTACGCCCTGTATGACAAGCTTTCACGTGGCGTGGGTGTGTTCCGTGAGATGCGCGGCGGTCAGGAGGTTAGCTTTGACCCGCTGCTGGGTGCTGACTTGTCGCTGGCTCCTAGCGGGGATGTGAGCTTGGTGCGTACCTACCAGGCTGCCCACAACGTGGGTCACTTCCGGTTTGTGGAGTACACCGAGACGGACGCTTATGGTGTGCCCGTGGGTGAGGTTTCCCCGGCTGGCACGGTGCTGTTCCCCTTCACTCGCCAGCTGCAGGAGGACCGGGGGGTTGACCTGGCTGAGGTTGCGGTGGAGCGTATTGATAATGGCCCGCTGATTGAGGAGCGTTACGTAGTTTCTTCTGCTTCTACGGTGCAGGTGACTATCACGGATTTGTCTACTGGTTTCGCTGTCACCTGTGACCTGGGCGCCTGAGAGGTTCCCGCGCCGCTAGCCCTAGGCGAGATAGGCTTGGCTTGTGAGTGAAGTAGCCCCGCGTCGTCCGCGTCGTCCTTTGGCTATGCGCCGCTCTGTGGCTCAGCCTGTGCCTGAAGATTTAACCAAGGTGGTGGCTGAGCCGGAGCCGGATCCGGAGCCTAAGGCTAAATCTGCAGCTAGTCGGCTTGAGGCCGCTAAGTGGGCTGAGGTGGTGCGTCTGCGTACGTTGCCGGCTGCTTTAGCGCCGGTGTTGGCAGGCTCGGGCGTGGCTGGTGCTTTGGGTAGGTTCGACGCCGTGGCTGCCTTGCTGGCGGCCCTGGTGGCGTTGGCTTTGCAGATTGGCTGCAACCTGGCTAATGACTACTCTGACGGGATTCGTGGCACCGACGACGAGCGCACTGGCCCGGCCCGCCTGACCGCTTCTGGGCTGGTGGAGCCGGTTAAGGTTAAGCACGCAGCCTTTGGTTGCTTTGGCGCCGGGGCACTGTTTGGCCTGATTTTGGTGGCTTTAAGCGGCACCTGGTGGCTGATTGCGGTGGGCGTGGCGGCTGTGGCGGCAGCTTGGTTTTACACGGGCGGCGCTAAACCCTATGGCTACTTGGGTTTGGGTGAAGTGTTTGTGTTTGTGTTCTTTGGGCTGGTGGCTACTGCCGGCACTACCTACACGCAGGCTCACGCGGTGCCTTGGTGGGGTTGGCTGACCGCTGTGGGGGTGGGTTTGATTGCCTGCTCGCTGCTGATGGTTAACAACCTGCGCGATATTGAAACCGACCCGGCCCACGGCAAACGCACTTTGGCGGTGCGTTTGGGTTATGAGCGTGCTAGTCGCCTCTACCAGGTGATGCTGCTGGCGCCCCTGGTTTTGGGTTTAGCTACTTTGTGGGGTGGGGGTGAGCCGGGTGGCTCCCTGGGCGTGTTGGCGGCCGTATCTGTGGTGGCGATTGTGCTGTGGGGGCAGCTGGCCCTGTTGGCTTGGCGCCCGGTAGCGGCTAAAGCTAAGGGCCGTGAACTAATCGGCGCCCTGAAAATGGCTGGTATTTATGAGCTGGTTTACGGCCTGAGCCTGGGCCTAGCCCTACTGGCGGTCTAGGGCACAGTTAAACTGTGTCCATGAGCGCGCACTACCCGCTTCCCAAGCAGGTTTCTGAAATTTTTGATCCCACTAAGTGGCGTGACATCGCCGGTTTTGAGGATCTAACTGACGTCACCTATCACCGGGCAGTTAGCCGCGACGAAAACGGTAACTGCACTGATAAGCCGATTGTGCGCGTGGCCATTAACCGCCCTGAGCTGCGTAATGCTTTTCGTCCTCACACCGTGGATGAGCTTTACCGCACCCTTGACCATGCCCGCATGAGTGGGGATGTGGGCACGGTTATTCTCACCGGTAATGGTCCCTCGGCGCGCGACGGCGGCTGGGCTTTTTGTTCCGGCGGCGATCAGCGTATCCGTGGTCGCGACGGATACCGCTACGAAGTTGAGCCCACCCAGGCCCCAGAGCCGGCGTCGTCGACAGAAAAACCGCAGAAAGTGGGGCGCAGGGAGCACCAGAGCCTATAGCAACGCTAGACCCCAGCGGGCAGCTGGCCTCCACTACCGCCAGGCGTGAACGTATCGACGCCGCCCGCGCTGGCAGGCTGCATATTTTGGAAGTTCAGCGCCTAATTCGCACCATGCCTAAAGTGGTTATTGCGGCCGTGCCCGGGTGGGCGGCAGGCGGTGGTCACAGCCTAAACGTGGTGTGTGACCTGTCGATTGCTTCACGTCAGTACGCGCTTTTTAAGCAAACCGACGCCAATGTGGGTTCTTTCGACGCCGGCTACGGCTCGGCCCTGCTAGCACGCCAGGTGGGCGATAAACGTGCCCGCGAAATTTTCTTCCTGGCTCGCACCTATGACGCGGAAACCGCCGAGCGTTGGGGGGTGGTCAACGAGGTGGTAGACCACGGAGAACTAGAAAATAAAGCCATTGAATACGGCGAGATTATAGCCACCAAATCTCCCCAGGCCATCCGTATGCTTAAGTTTGCTTTCAACCTGGCCGACGACGGTTTGGCCGGTCAGCAGGTCTTTGCTGGTGAAGCTACGCGCCTGGCCTACATGACCGATGAGGCTGTGGAAGGGCGTGACTCTTTCGTCAACAAACGCCCGGCAGACTGGTCATCCTTCCCGTACTATTTCTAAAACCGGCTCTGAACTGGGCTTTGCTAGCCATCTATACCTAAGGTCATGGCAGCCTAACCTGGTGTCAGTTTAAACTTATCTATGCGTACGTTTCGGTGCTTTTAGCTGATCAGCTTTGCCATTGCGTTTGCGCTGCTGTACTGCATTGCCGCCGAGTACTTCCCCAAGATTAAGCTGTGGCAGGGCGCTGCCTTTGGTCTACTGGTGTGGATCGGTGCGCACGTGGTGTTCATGCCGCTGCTGGGTTGGGTGCCCAGCCCCTTCCCGTGGGTTGCTGGCGGCCAGACCTGGTCCGAGCACTTCTCTGAAGCCCTAGGTCACGTAGTGTGGCTGTGGTCGATTGAAATTGTGCGCCGCGACCTGCGTAACCGCATCACCCACCAGCCCGACCCGGAAGTTCCCTTGGAGCAGCCCTACCGCTGATAGCTAGCTGCAATCGGATTTAGTTGCCAAGGCCGTCTTTAAGGCGGTCTTGGTTGCGTTTAGGGCCCGCTAACGGCGACGGCGTTATGTCGCCTTTACTACGCGCTAGGCGGTGCCTACTGCGGCGCGGCAGCGTTATGTCGCCCACCCCGGTGCGCGAGGAGGCGGTGACGTACGGGGCTGGCAGGGCGGCGTCGTCGCTAAGGAATAATGGGGGCCATGCTTGAAACAATCCGTAAGCAATGCCCCCCGCCAGCCGCTGCGCTGTGGGAAAGCATTGACCGGGTAGAGGTTTTCTCAATCGCCATGCGGGTGCGCTTTCGCGGTATCACCGTGCGCGACGGCGTCCTAGTGCATGGCCCCGACGGGTGGGCAGAGTGCGCCCCATTTGGAACCACCCTGATAGCCACAGCGCTAAATGGCTGGCCAGCGCCCTGAGCCAAGCCACGAAACCGCTAGCTGACCAAGGCGTCCCCGAGCCTAAACGCCACCAAATTCCGGTTAACACCACTATCGCCGCCCTGGGGCCTGGGGAAGCTGAGGCGCGTGCGCTCGCAGCAGTGGGCGCAGGCATACACACCGCCAAGGTGAAGGTGGCCGACAAGCCCGATTGTTTAAGTGAGGATCTACAGCGCCTAGAAGCGGTGCGCGGCGCCATGGGGCCAGGGGCGGCTCTGCGCATTGATGTAAATGCCGCCTGGGATTTGGATCAGGCCCTAAAGCTACTACCCCTATATGACCGCGCAGCCGGCGGGCTCGAATATGCTGAGCAGCCTTGCCGCTCCACCGCTGATCTGGCGGTTTTACGCCGCAAACTCCAGGTGCCAATCGCCGCCGATGAATCCTTGCGTCTAGATGCCAACCCTATGGCAGTACGGCAGTTAGAGGCGGCGGATGTGGCCGTACTAAAAGTGGCTCCACTAGGTGGTATAAGCGCTGCTTATGAAATCTATAAGCGGTTAGAAATGCCAGCGGTGGTTTCTTCAGCCCTAGACACTTCGGTGGGGATTTACGCCGGTCTGCGCCTAGCTGGAACTCTAGATGAGCTGCCCTATGCTTGCGGCCTGGCCACCGGCTCGCTGCTGCAAGAAGACGTGATTGAGTCACCGTTTAGGCCGGTAAATGGGCATTTGCTGCTTGGACAGTCGGTGTCCGTTGAGCGTATCCCGCCCGCTAGCGAGCCTCTACGCGAGCGCTGGTGCCAGCGCCTGGTGCGCCTAAGCTCCCTGCTAGCTAGCTAAACTTAAAACCACATCTGGCGCCTTGGCGCGCTAGAGACCCAACTAGTTAGGCCAGTTGTGACCCCCCAAGAAGCATCCGCTCCCAGCGGCGCCGCCCTCCCGGCCGCTCAGCCGCCGGCCAGCCCAAAGGTGACGTCCCCAGAAATCCCGGCCACCGTGGAAAGCCAGGCCACCTTACTTGCCCGCGCCGTGGTGGCATCCCTAGTTGAAGCCGGGGTTAAGCGGGTGGTGATTAGCCCAGGTTCACGTAACGCCCCGCTGACCTACGCCCTGGCCGACGCCGCGCAGGCCGGATACCTGCAGTTGCGCGTGGTGGTTGATGAGCGCAGCGCCGCCTTTGTGGCTTTAGGCGCCTCCCGTTCCGACTGGCTGCATGAAGGCCTAGCTCGCCCCGCCGTGGCGGTTATGACCTCCGGTAGCGCGGTAGCTAACGCGCACCCTGCCGTGGTGGAGGCCGACGCCGCCGGGGTGCCGCTAATAATTTTGAGTGCCGACCGCCCCCACGCCCTGGTCAACACTGGCGCCAGCCAAACCACGGTGCAAACCGGGATTTTTGGCGCCGCCACCCGCTACCAGGCGGACCTGGGCGACACTAACGCAAGCGGCGCCGTCGCCAATCAAGTACGCCGAGCGGTAGCTGCAGCTTCAGGGCGCCTAAGCCTAGACCCCGGCCCGGTGCATCTAAACGTGCGCCTAGCCCCGCCGCTGGCCCCCGCCGCCCCCTGGCAAGTGCCGCATTTGGAGCCTAAAACCCACTGGCTGCGTGCGCGCAAGCCCCTAGAGGAGCAGCTAAATGGGGTTACAGTCAGCCAGGTAGGGTGCCGCTTAGGTTTAGATCCCGCCCGGCGTGGGGTGATTGTGGTGGGGGACAACGACGACGCCGAGTTAGCCCACTATGCCGCCTCCCTGGCCCACGCTTGGGGGTGGCCGCTACTGGCTGAACCCACCTCGCTAGTGCGCACCAACGCCAACGCAGTGGCTGCCTACAGTGCGCTTTTAGCTGGTGGCGACGGCTCAGTTGGTGGCGACGGCGCTCAGCTTTCTCAAGAGATCGAGCAGTTGCTGGTAGTCGGGCACCCCACCCTCACCCGCCCCCATCGGCGCGCTACTGGCGCGAGAGGATATTTACCAGGTGGTGCTCACCAACCGGGCGCGCTGGAGTGACGTGAGCGGGCAAGCCGCCTACGTAACCACCCTAGAACAGGCTCTAAGCAGCCTAAATATCCCGGGTGGCGGCGCCGGTGCGGAGGCGGGCGCAGACGCCGATGCAGGTGGAGATGCCAGCGCGAGTGCAGCTGCGGGGGCGGGCGCCGGCGTCGGCAAAAACGCTCCGTCACCGCTGTGGCTACAACGCTGGCTACAAGCCGGCCAACAACAACTAAACGCCACCAGCGTAACTAAAGCCGCACAAATGGCTTTAACTACCTGGCAGGCCACCTCACAATACAAATCTCATAGCCAATCAACAGCAATTCACAGCGACGGCCTAGAAAGCAGCGTTACTTTAATGGCAGCTTCTTCGATGACCATCCGCTATCTAGATGCTCGATTACCTGCGGGTAAGCAACTGAAAAAGATGCCCGGCCCAGTAGTGGCTAATCGTGGATTAGCCGGTATTGACGGGACTATCTCCACCGCCGTGGGCCTAGCCTGGGCCAGTGGCCAACCAGTGCGGGTAATTATTGGGGATTTAGCGGCAGCACACGACTTAACCGGCCTGGTTAAGGCAGTTACAGAAACCGAGGTGGACCTGCAAGTAATCGTGTTAGACGATCATGGCGGCAAAATATTTAGCGGCCTTGAATATGGCGCCAGCGAGTTAAGTAATTATTTCCTACGCTTTTTCACTACCGCACAGCAGGTTGATTTCGCACAGGCAGCAGCCGCATTTGGCGCCCATGTGAGCGTAATTGACGACGTCGATGGGCTGCAATCCCTATTGTCTAAGACAATTGAGGGCCGTAGCCTGGTGCATGTCAAACTTGTTTAAGGGTTGCTGCTAACTCCACCAAATGACCACGTCAGTATGATTAGCGTCCATAAGGTAGCCATTGTTAGCTACCGCTAAGCAATTAGGAACTATTGATGAGCGATAACTACCAGCCCCGTAACCCCTACGCCCCCAACTATGGTGCTAGGCCGGCCGGAAACCATGGCGCCGCCCCCTATGGCCAGGCCCCCTATGCTCCCTCTAGCGCCCCCGCAGCTCCCTCCGCTCCTGCTAGCGGCTACCCCGGCGGCTACAACAATGGTGCCAACTACACCTCTAACAGCGACAACAAGAAGAGCTCCCCGGGTTGGGGCGGGGTGATGGCCCTATCGCTGACCACCGCCCTGGTGGCCTCAGGTATCACCGCCGGCGGCATGTACTATGCCGGCGCCACAGATGAAGCTCAGCCTTCCATCACCTCCACCTCCACCGTCTCAGCCAACAACCAAGGTAACACCAAACTGGTAACCAGCCAGGGTCAAACCCCTGACTGGCAAAAAGTAGCCGAAAACGTCTCCAGCTCCGTGGTTTACATCCGGGCCAAGCTCTCTGACGGCGGCGCCAGTGGATCGGGTGTGGTTATCGACAAGCAAGGCCACATCATCACCAACAACCACGTGGTAGCCGGGGCTAGCGCGCTATACGCCCAGCTTAAAGACGGGCGTATCTACGAGCTGGAACTAACCGGCACTGATCCCGCCAATGACCTGGCGGTAGTCAAAATCAAGAACGCCCCCTCAGACCTGACCGTAGCCCAAATCGGCTCCTCCAAGGACCTGAAGGTAGGCCAGGGCGTAATGGCTATCGGCGCCCCGCTGGGACTTTCCTCCACCGCCACCACCGGTATCATCTCAGCCCTAGACCGCCCGGTAGTCACTAAGGGCGAGTCCAGTGATGACTCCTCTAGCTCCTCAGCCAACCAACGCGTTTACACCAACGCCATCCAGGTTGACGCCGCCATTAACCCCGGTAACTCCGGTGGCCCGCTATTCGACTCACAGGGACGAGTTATCGGCATTAACTCCTCCATTGCCACCCTGAGCTCTTCCTCCTCTTCGGGCGGCGCACGTAGCGGAAACATCGGTATCGGCTTTGCCATCCCTATTGACCTGGCCAATAAGGTGGCCCAGCAGCTGATCAAGGATCGTAAAGCCACCCACGCCTACCTGGGTGTTTCGCTTGAAGACGGCGGCGCCACAGTTAATGGCGAAACCCGCGCCGGAGCTAAGATCACCAAGGTTGGCTCGGGCACCCCGGCCGCCAACGCGGGCCTGCGTGAAGGCGACGTGATCTTGGCTGTTGACGGTCACGCAGTAGGCGAATCGGCGGCCCTGATGGGTTACGTGCGCCAGTTCAGCGCCGGCGACCAGGTCAAGTTCACCGTTGCGCGCGGCTCAAACAAGATGGAAGTTACCGTCAAACTGGTTGAGCGCCCCGACGACAAGTAAGGGCCGCACGCCCAGGCTTGGGTGGTAAACCAGGCGACGGGTTAAACCCAGGCTCGGGCCGCGCGTCCGGCCTCGGGCTACAAACCCAAAGCGGCGCGCATAGGCGCCATTTTGGCGTTAGTTTCCGCCAGCTCATCGGCGGCAACTGAATCGGGCATAATGCCTGCGCCCGCAAAAATCCGCACCGAACCCACCGGCTGGTTACCCATCGGGTAGCCAGCCGGGCCGCTCTGCGTACCAGCTGTCTGCGCAGTTGGAGCCAGAACCTGCCCACTACGCAACGCAATACACCACTGGCCTTCACCGCGCCAATCCACCCAGCCCACCGGCCCGGCATAGCGCTCGCGGTCCATGCCTTCAAGCTCGCCGATCAGCTGCGCGGCCGCCGCTGTGGGGGTGCCGCATACTGCCGCCGTCGGATGTAGTGCTTCTACCAGCGCTAACGCTCCCGTGTCGCCGGCTACCTGGCCGTAAATATCGGTGGCTAGGTGAATCACGTTAGGCAGGGTCAGTGCAAAAGGCTCGCTGACGCGCAACTGCTCAGTGATGGGGGTGAGCGCCTTAACCGCTGAGGCCGCCGCCAACTGGTGTTCGCGAGAGTTTTTAGGTGAGCCGCGCAGCCAATCAGCTAGCTGCTCTAGTTCGCCTTGGTCCATATTGGCTCGGCGCCGGGCTGTGCCCGCCAGGACGCGCGAAAACACTTCCCGTTCACGCAGCTGCAACAGCATCTCGGGGCTGGCCCCAATCATCCCGTCTACGCTAAAAGTCCAGGTGGTGGCAAAGCGCGTGGCCAGGTGCTCTAGCGTGGCGCCCAGCGTGAGCGAGCTGCTCAGGTAGCTGTCGCGTGCCAGCACCACTTTGATGGCCCGATTTTGCTTCAGCGCCTGCGTAGCGAGCTCAACTGCCCCGGTCCACTGAGAGTCGCTAAGTGTGCTGCTTTGGCTGGTTTTGGCGCTCTCGACGGCGGCCGGGCTTGTTTGTCCGACGGCGGCCGGGCTTGTTTGTCCGACGACGGGCGCGTTTGTTTGTCCGACGACGGCCGGGCTGCCCGCGCTAGTGGCGGCGCTTGCTTGGCCCTGCGCACCTGCAGGGCTGGTTTTGGTGGCCGAAGCAGCCTGGGCCTGCGCACAGACAAAATCCAAAATATCTGCCAAGCCAGCGTTTTCAGCTGCGTTTTCAGCCACGGCGCGCACAAAACTTAGCTGAGGGCTGTAGGGCTGGCCCCTAAAAACCTCGCCGCGCGACGCCGTCGTGGCGGGGGAGAGCTCAAAGCGAGTCAGCCACCAACCCTGACGGTCGCGCCCCACCAAAACCTGGGGTACCACCAGCACCGAACTAGCCTGGGAAGTAGCGCTAAAAGTGATAGCTCCCAGCGCTAGTGGCCCACTGCCAGGGCGACGCACCTGGTCAACCCAACTGGCCTGACCCACCTCATGGCGCCAAGCCTGACGCAGCTGCTCAATGCGCCTAGGCGGGTTATGGCAGGGAGTATCTGCGCTAGGGGAGGGGCCTGGCTGGGCAAAGTGGGTAGAGACGGCTGGCTCTGCGGACGCCGTCGAGACCGACTCTGTGGACGGCGTCGAGACTGGCTTGGCAGGCGGGGCGCTTAAAGTGAGCAGGCGCCCCAAACCCACCAAGCCGTAACCCTCATGCAACCAGCAGCTGACCGACGTCGGCGCATACAAAAATCAGTCAAGCCAACGCCGGGGCTAACCGACAGTGGGGTAGAGGTGCAAAACAGCTGACCGCTCATGCGCTGGGCTTAACCGCCTGATGCAGCGCCACAATGCCGCCAGAGAGGTTCTTATAAGCCACCTGACGCCAACCGGCCTCAAGCAGCAGCTGCGCCAACTCCTCCTGGTTAGGCCAAGACAAAATCGACTCAGCCAAATAGTCATAAGACTCAACATTGGAAGAAAACATCCGGGCCGCCGGGGGCATTACGTGACCTAAAAACCACTTGTAGCTCTCACGCACCACCGGGGTAGTGGGGGTGGAAAACTCCGCAATCACAATCCGCCCCCCGGGCTTAGTAACCCTATACATTTGGCGTAAAGCCGCCAAAGTGTCGTTCACATTGCGCAGGCCGTAAGAGATAGTGACCATGTCAAAAGCGTCGTCGGCAAAAGGCAAAGCGGTGGCATCCCCAGCCACAAACTGCAGCTCCGGGTAACGGCGCTTACCCTCCTGCATCATGCCAATGGAGAAGTCGCAGGCCACCACCTGGGCGCCGGTAAGGGCATAGTCGTTAGTGGAGGTGCCCGTGCCCGCAGCCAGGTCCAAAACCTTCATGCCGGGGCCGGCGCCCACAGCTGCACGGGTAACTGCTCGCCAGGCGCGCACTTGGAAACCGCTCATGACGTCATTGGTTAAATCGTAGCGGCGGGCGACAGTGTCGAACATGCCCGCTACTTCGCGCGGGTCCTTATTTAGGCTGGCTCGTGACATGGTCTAATCATCTCAGGTTTTAGAGTTTATGAGCGCAGATTTAAGCAAGCTAAACCGCGCGTAATAAAGCATTTTACTTAGGTGTGACAATCCGTCGTAAAAACGAACTTTTGGCGTAATATTGGGAAAAGCTAGAGGTTAAACGCGTCGTGTGCGCAACCCCTGGCACCTAGCTACTACAGTTTAAAGGTCAATCTCTGTGCGTAAAAGGATGGTGTTCTCGCCGTGAATCCCTATGTCTCCTTACTGGTGATGGGGGCAGTTGCGCTACTTATCGCCATTGGTGGTCTGGCAATGTCTGCCATTATCAGCCCCAACCGGCGCAACTCCACCAAGGTGCGTAACTATGAGTGCGGTGTGGATCCAACTCCTGCCAACAACGCTCACGGGCGCTTCCCAGTCAAGTTCTACCTGGTAGGTATGACCTTCATCATTTTCGACATTGAGGTCGTGTTCCTCTACCCCTGGGCCAGCTCTTTCGCAAAGCTAGGCCTGTTCGGGCTGGTAGCAGCGCTTATTTTCATCGCCCTAATCACCGTTCCCTACGTCCTTGAATGGCGTCGTGGCGGCCTGGATTGGGACTGATAAGGGGATAAAGCATGAGCCAAGAAAACCAAGCCGGTAACCCCGGATTCCTGCTAACCAGCGTTGAGACCGTGGCCGGCCTAGCTCAGTCACGGTCGCTATGGCCTGTCACCATGGGTCTGGCCTGCTGCGCTATCGAAATGATGGCCACCGCCGGCCCTCGCTTCGACCTGGCCCGTTTCGGTTGGGAGGTGTTCCGTGCCTCGCCGCGTCACGCCGACGTAATGATCGTGTCCGGGCGTGTAAGCCACAAGATGGCCCCCATCGTGCGTAACGTCTACGACTCGATGCCTGAGCCCAAGTGGGTTATCTCTATGGGTGCCTGCGCCTCCACCGGCGGTATGTTCAACAACTACGCCGTAGTGCAGGGCGCCGACCACATTGTGCCGGTAGACATCTACCTGCCCGGCTGCCCCCCCGCGCCCCGAAATGCTGATCAACGCCATGCTGGAGCTGACCAAGCAGATCTCTAAGCGCCCGCTGCTGGGCCACCGCAAGGAGATCGCTCGCGCCGTCGAGGCTGCCGCCCTGGCCGCCGCCCCCAACCACGCACAGAAAGGCCTGCTGGCATGAGTGAAGAGCTAAGCCAGGCAACCGAGGCGCCCGTAGCCCAGATTGATGGCGTCGCCGTACGCCCGCAGCTAGCCCTGGAAGTTATCGGCAGCGAACACGGCCTATTTGGGGCCAAAGACGCTGGTGACACCACCGGTTTTGACGGCCTCAGCCAGGTAATCACCCTAGCCCCCGCAGCGGTGCGCCCCTACGGTGGCTGGTTCGACGCCGTCGTCGACGACCTAATCGAAGACCTACGCAAGGGCGGGCTGGAACCCTCCCAGGTAATCGAGAAGGTAGTTGTAGAAAACGGAGAGCTAACCATTTTTGTGGTACGCGAGCACCTGGTGGCCGTAATGCAGTACCTGCGTGACGACCCCGACCTGCGCTTTGAGCTGTGCATTGGGGTCTCGGGTGTTAACTACCCCGGCGACAAAGACCGCGAACTGCACGCCTGCTACCAGCTGATGAGCCTAACCCACGGCAGCCGTCAGCTGCGCATTGAGGTAGCTGTTCCCGACGCCGACCCGCACGTGCCCTCAGTAGTTAGCGTTTACCCCGGTAACGACTGGCACGAGCGCGAAACCTGGGACCTGATGGGCATCGTTTTTGACGCTCACCCCGGCCTCACCCGCACGGCCATGCCCGATGACTGGGTAGGCCACCCCCAACGCAAGGATTACCCGCTAGGTGGTATCCCGGTCGAATACAAGGGCGCATCCACGCCCCCCGCTGACACTCGGAGGTCTTACCGCTGATGAGCATTCACGCAACCGGTGCAGCACTAGACTCTCTGGCCGCTGACGCTCCCCAGTTCCAAACCAACGGTGGCGACTGGGATGAAGTACTAGCCCAGATTGCTGCCCGCGATGAAGAAGAACGCATGCGCGATGACCGCATCGTGCTGAACATGGGTCCCGTCCACCCCTCCACCCACGGCGTGCTGCGCCTGGTGCTAGAGGTGGAAGGTGAACATGTCACCGATGTGCGCGTAGGCACCGGATACCTACACACAGGTATCGAAAAGAACATGGAGTTCCGCACCTTCACCCAAGGCGCCACCTTCGTAACCCGTATGGATTACGTGGCCCCCTTCTTCCAGGAAGTGGCTTGGGCTCTGGCGGTGGAAAAGGCCCTGGGTATTACTGGCCAGGTGCCCGAGAAGGCCTCGGTGGTGCGCGTGCTGCTCATGGAGCTAAACCGCATCGCCTCCCACCTGATCGCAGTGGGAACCGGTGGTAACGAGCTGGGTGGTACCACCTTGCTGACCATCGCCTTCCGTGGCCGCGAAAACATTTTGCGCGCCTACGAAATGATTACCGGCCTGCGCATGAACCACGCCTTTGTGCGCCCCGGCGGCCTAGCCCAAGACATTCCCGCAGGCGCGGTAGAGTTCATCCGCTCCACCCTGCCCAACATCAAGCGCGACCTGGGCGAGCTGGAAAAGCTGTGCATGGGTAACCCGATTCTGCGCGGCCGTATGATCGGCATTGGTGAGATTGACCTGGCTGGGGCCATGGCCCTGAGCCTGACCGGCCCCTGCCTGCGCGCCACCGGCTACCCGATGGACCTGCGTAAGAGCGCCCCCTACTGCGGGTATGAAACCTACGACTTTGACGTGCCGGTTTACGACCGCTCTGACTGCTTCAACCGTATGCGCGTGCGTATGGATGAATGCTTCCAGTCCCTCAAGATTGTCTCCCAGTGCCTTGAGCGCCTAGAGCAGCTAGAGGGCGAGCCCACCATGGTAGATGACCCAGCTATTGCTTGGCCGGCCCGCATGAGCCTAGCCGCTGATGGCCAGGGCCAGTCCCTAGAGCACGTGCGTGAAATCATGGGCACCTCCATGGAGTCCCTGATCCACCACTTCAAGCTGGTCACCCAGGGCTTCCACGTGCCCGCAGGGCAGGTTTACCAGACGGTTGAGCACGCTAAGGGTCTGCTGGGTGTGCACCTAGTTTCCGACGGCGGCACTCGCCCCTACCGCGTGCACTTCAGGGATCCTTCCTTCTCTAACCTGCAGTCCATGGCCATTATGGGAGAGGGCGGCATGCTTGCCGACATCGTTCCGACTCTGGCTTCCATCGACCCCGTACTAGGAGGTGTGGACCGCTGATGAGTTATGACGAAGCAACTTTGACGCGTCTACGTGAAGAAAGCGCCCAGATCATGGGGCGTTACCCCAGCGGGCATGAGCGTAGCGCGCTGATCCCGATGCTGCACCTAATTCAGAGCTATGACGGTTACGTCTCGCCTGACGGCATCCGTTTTTGCGCTGAACCCTGAACCTAACCACCTCTGAGGTTAGCGCTGTAGCCACTTTCTACAGCCAGTTCCGCCGTCACCCCGGCGGCCAGTACCACGTGGGTGTATGCACCAACGCACTGTGTGCGGTTATGGGTGGAGACGCGGTTTGGGACGCGGTTAGCGAGCACCTGGGCATCGGTAACGACGGCGTCACTGAAGACGGCAGCATTTCGCTAGAACGCATCGAATGCAATGCGGCCTGCGACTATGCGCCGGTAGTGATGGTCAACTGGGAGTTTTTCGACAACCAGACCCCCGCCAAGGCCATTGATCTGGTGGACAAGCTGCGTCAAGGCAAGCCGGTAGGCCCCACCCGTGGCCCCAAGCAGGTGCCCACTTTCAAGCAAAACGAGCACCTACTAGCTGGTTTTGAAGACGGCCTGGTAGATGAGGGCATCAGCGCTGGCGCCCCCAGCCTGCTAGGACAGACAATCGCCCAGGAAAAGGGCTGGAGCGCACCGAAGGAGGAAACCAAGTGAGTGACACTGCAGTGGCACAGCCCGCTTACAGTGCGCCAGGGACGCTAACGCCCATCTTGACCTCCATGTGGGGTGTGGACCGCTCTTGGACCCTGGACGTTTACCGTCGTCACGGCGGCTATGAGGGCCTAGCTAAGGCCAAGAAAATGCAGGCCAGCGAAATCGTTGAGCTGGTTAAGGCTTCCGGCCTGCGCGGCCGTGGTGGTGCAGGCTTCCCCACCGGTCTGAAGTGGTCATTCCTGCCCGCCCCTGACGGCAAACCGCGTTACCTGGTAGTTAACGCTGACGAGTCTGAGCCGGGCACCTGCAAGGACATCCCCACTATTATGGGTAACCCGCACGCCCTGATTGAGGGTATAGCGATCACTTCGCGCGCTATCGGTTGCGACCACGCTTTTGTATACCTGCGCGGTGAGGTTAGCCAGGTTTACCGCCGCCTGCTGGCTGCGGCCCGTGAGGCTATGGAATCTGGCCTGCTAGACACCGGTTTCGGCCTGGATGGCAAGCAGCCGCTAACCATTACTGCCCACGCCGGCGCGGGCGCCTACATCTGTGGTGAAGAAACCGCGCTGCTGGACTCGCTTGAAGGCCGCCGTGGTCACCCGCGTCTAAAGCCGCCTTCCCGGCTGTGGCCGGTCTGTACGCCCGTCCCACCGTTATCAACAACGTTGAGACCATCTCCCAGGTGCCTGGGATTTTGCGTGAAAGCGCCGCCTGGTACTCCGCCATGGGTACTGAAAAGTCCAAGGGTCACGGTATTTTCTCCGTCTCTGGGCACGTGCGTAACCCCGGCCAGTTTGAGGCGCCTTTCGGCATCACCATGCGCGAGCTGATCGACATGTGCGGCGGTATCCGCGACGGTCACCAGCTTAAGTTCTGGGTGCCCGGTGGTTCCTCCACCCCCATCTTCACTGAAGATGAGCTCGATGTTCCCCTGGACTACGAGTCTGTAGGCGCCGCCGGCTCCATGCTGGGTACCCGCGCGCTACAGGTATTTGACGAGACTGTTTCAGTAGTGCGCGTAGTGACTCGCTGGACCGAGTTCTACCAGCACGAATCTTGCGGTAAGTGCACTCCTTGCCGTGAAGGTACCTACTGGATGCGCCAAATCATGCTGCGCCTAGAGGCAGGTAAGGGCCTGCCGGGTGACGTGGAAAAGCTGGAGTCGATTGCCTCCAACATCGCTGGGCGCTCCTTCTGTGCGCTAGGTGACGCCTCCGCCACCCCGGTGCTAAGCGGTATCAAGCGTTTCCGCTCTGAGTTCGAGGCTGGTTACACCACCCCGGCTTGCGAGCTCTTCCCCTACGCAGCCAGTGCAATCACGGAAAGCGGACGGTGACTTCTATGACCGACCTGGTAAATATCAAGATCGACGGCGCCTCGGTAGCCGTGCCCAAGGGTACGTTGCTCATCCGCGCTGCCGAACAGGTGGGCGTGCGCATCCCGCGTTTTTGCGACCACCCGCTGCTAAAGCCCTCAGCTAACTGCCGCCAGTGCCTGGTGGAAGTAGCTATGCCCGGGCGTGACGGCGTCGTACGTAAGATGCCCAAGCCCCAGCCCTCCTGCGCCATGACCGCCATGGAAGGCATGGAGATTGAAACCCAGGCAACCAGCGAGGTAGCTGCCAAGGCCCAGAACGGGACCATGGAGTTCCTGCTGATCAACCACCCGCTAGACTGCCCGGTCTGCGATAAGGGTGGCGAATGCCCGCTACAGAACCAAGCGCTTAAGCTCATGGAACAGGGCGGCCAGTCCGTCACCCGCTTCACCGATGTCAAGCGCACCTTCCCCAAGCCGCTGCGTCTAACCAGCCAAATCCTGCTAGACCGTGACCGCTGCATCCTGTGCCAGCGTTGCGTGCGTTTCGCAGACCAGATCGCTGGCGACCGCTTCATTGCCTGCAAGGACGCGGTGGCGGTCACCCCGCCGGCGAGCACTCGGGGATGTACGGCGAGCAGATTGGCCGCTTTGACGCCACCGCCCTGGACTTCCACGAGCCCGGCGACTATGCGGGCACGCAGGACATTCGCGGCGAGCACCACCTGATTCCCGACCCCACCTTGGCCGGCCCCGGTGGCCAGAGCGGCGTGCAGGACGGTCTAACCGCCGGCGCTGAGGTAGGCAACCAGGATGTAAGCGGACGTCCCTTCGCTTCCTACTTCTCTGGCAACATCATCCAGATCTGCCCCGTAGGTGCCCTCACCAGCGCCAAGTACCGTTTCCGGGCCCGCCCCATGGACCTGGTTTCCACCGACTCAGTAACCGAGCACGACGCCTCCGGCTCCGCCATCCGCGTGGACATGCGTCGCGGTGTGGTGCTGCGCCGCATGGCCGGCAACGACCCCGAGGTCAACGAAGAGTGGATCACCGACAAGGACCGCTTCGCCTTCCCGTGGGCCAGCGCTCCGGACCGCCTGACCACCCCGCTGGTACGTGAAGCTGACGGCACCCTGGTTCCCACCAGCTGGCCCGACGCTCTCGACGTCGCCGCACGCGGCCTAGCTAAGGCCATCGCCGCTGGTGGCGTGGGTTTCCTACCAGGCGCCCGACTGACCCTAGAGGACGCTTGGGCCTGGTCTCGCTTTGCCCGCACCGTGGCTCACACCAACGACATCGACCAGCGAGTACGTCCCGCCGGCGCTGAGGATGAAGCCTTCATCGCCGCTAACGTGGCTGGTCGTGGCCTTGGCCGCGTCACCTACACCAGCCTGGAAAGCGCCGGCACGGTGCTGCTGGTGGCCCTAGAGCCCGAGGACGAGTGTGGTTCGCTGTTCCTGCGCCTACACAAGGCCGTAAACAACCGTGGCCTCAAGGTGCACACCGTGGCTCCGATTAAGAGCGCCGGTTCGGTAAAGCTACGTGCCAACATCATCAGCGCCACCCCCGGTAGCGAGGTTGCCGCTGTTAAGGCCCTGCCCGCCGAGCTAACCGAGGCCCTTAGCGCTGAGGGCGCCACCATCCTGGTGGGTGAACGCGCCGCCGAGGTGCCCGGCCTGCTCAGCGCCGTCGACGCTTTGGCTAAGAGCACCGGTGCCCGCCTGGCTTGGGTGCCGCGCCGTGCCGGTGAACGCGGTGGTATCGAGGCTGGTACCCTGCCGGGCCTGCTGCCTGGTGGTCGCCTAGTTTCCGACGACGCCGCCCGTGCCCAGGTTGAGCAGCTATGGGGCGCCCTGCCCGCTGCTGCCGGCCGTGACACTGAGGCCATCCTTAACTCTGTGCTCAGCGCCGAGGGCCTGGACGCCCTGGTAGTTGGTGGCGTTGACCTGCGCGACTTTAGCGACCCGGGACTGGCCCGCACTGCCATGAGCGAAGCTGGCTTCCTGGTACAGCTAGAGGTGCGCCGCTCAGAAATCAGCGAGCACGCCGACGTGGTCTTCCCCGTGGCCCCGCCCGTGGAAAAGAACGGCACCTTCGTTAACTGGGAAGGCCGCGTGCGTCCCTTCGGTCAGGCCCACGTTTCACGTGCCCGCACCGACCGTCAGGTACTGGCCATGCTGGCTGCAGAAATGGGATCTGATCTGCACGTAAATGACCTAGCTGAGCTACACCGTGAGCTAGCCGGCCTGGGCATTAGCGCAACGCACCCTAACATGCAGCCCACCAGCGCCGTCGCCACTAGCAAACTGGCCCCCGGGCAGGCCTACCTGGCTACCCACAAGCCCATGCTTGACGGCGGGCGCCTACAGGACTTCGAAGAGCACCTGGCCGCCACTGCGCGCCGCCCGGTGGTCTACGTGGCCCGCGAACTGGCCAAGGCTAATGGCATCCACTCCGGCAGCCAGCTGCAAGTCAGCACGCAAACCGGCTCGATCACTTTGCCGGCGGTAATCGCACCGCTAGCACCCAACACTGTTTGGCTTCCCGAATGCTCGGCCGGTTCCACCGTGCGTCAGAGCCTAGGCGGCGGCCAAGGTCTTATCGTTAATCTCTCGGAGGTGAAGTAAATGCACGCCGTCGTTATGACGCTGCCAACCGCAGCCGGGGTAACTGCGGACTTTTCTGACACCCCCTGGTGGATTACGCTGATCAAAGCCGTATTCCTAGCGGTATTTTTGATCCTGTCCGTGATTATGGCGCTGTGGGTTGAACGTCGCGGCCTGGGCCGTATGCAGACCCGTCTAGGGCCTAACGTTAACGGTCCGCTAGGTCTGCTTCAGGCTGTTGCCGACGCAGGCAAGCTGATCATGAAGGAAGACTTCTGGCTTAAGGGCGCCGAGAAGTTCATCTACCTGTTGGCCCCCACCATCGCCGCCTTCTGTGCCTTCATGGTTTACGCGGTGATCCCCTTTGGGCCTTCGGTGAGCTTCTTCGGTCACCACACCCCGCTGCAGCTAACTGACTTCCCGGTTTCGGTGCTCTACATCCTGGCTATCACCGCCTTTGGTGTGTACGGCATTGTGCTAGGTGGTTGGTCCGCCCACTCCACCTACCCGCTGTTTGGTGCAGTGCGTAGCGCCGCCCAGGTGATCAGCTATGAGCTGGCCATGGGCCTGTCCATTGTGACCGTGTTCCTGGTTTCGGGATCCATGTCCACCTCCGGGATTGTGGCCGCACAGACCAACCTGTGGTGGTGTGTGGGCTTGCTGCCCAGCTTCCTGATCTACGTCATCTCCATGATTGGTGAAGTTAACCGCCTGCCTTTCGACCTTCCTGAAGCTGAAGGTGAGCTGGTGGCTGGACACATGGTGGAGTACTCCTCCATGAAGTTCGCCTGGTTCTTCCTGGCCGAATACATCAACATGTTCAACGTTTCCGCCGTGTGCACCACCTTGTTCCTAGGTGGCTGGAGCGCCGGCCCGCTAACCATGATTTGGGAAGGCGCCGACTCTGGCTGGTGGCCGGTGCTGTGGTTCGTAACCAAGGTGTGGGCCTGCATGTTCTTCATGATTTGGACCCGTGGTACTTTGGTGCGTTTCCGCTACGACCAGTTCATGCGTTTGGTTGGAAGTTCCTGATTCCGGTGGCTCTAGCCTGGTTTGTGCTGGTAGCTATTGTGCAGGGCCTGCGCGCCTTCACCGACATGGACGCACAGCAGCTGCTGCTGGGTCTAAGTGTGATCTGCGTGGTGACCATGGTGGTGCTGTTCTTCTGGCCTGAATCTAAGTCCGACAAGGAAGAGCCTGAAAGCGACAAGTTTGACGCTTTCGCCGGTGGTTACCCGGTCCCGCCGCTGCCCGGGCAGGAACTGCCTGTCTCTACCCGCCACGCGGTGGCCGCCAAGTCTGCCAAGGAGGTTGAAAAGTGAGTAAAAAAAGAAATTGATGCCTCCAACCACGACCAGTGGCTGCGTGACGAGCCCTCGGCGCTAGCTAAACTGCTCTCGCCCCTGGCCGGCTACGGGGTAACTATTTCCTCCATGTTCCGTCCGGTGGAAACTGAGCGTTACCCCTTTGAAAAGCCTCGGGTTATGCCTCGCTTCCACGGCCGCCACCAGCTCAACCGTTACGACGACGGGCTGGAAAAGTGCATTGGTTGTGAACTGTGTGCTTGGGCTTGCCCGGCTGACGCTATCTACGTTGAGGCCGCCCCCAACACCCCCGAAGCCCAGTACTCTCCCGGTGAGCGTTACGGGCGCGTCTACCAGATCAACTACTTGCGCTGCATTTTGTGCGGTTACTGCATTGAGGCTTGTCCTACCCGCGCGCTAACCATGACTCACGAAATCGATGAGCTGGTAGGCGACGGTCGTGAAGGCCTGATCTATGAAAAGCAAAACCTGCTAGTTCCCTTGCCTGAAGGTGCCCTAGCTGCCCCTCACCCGATGGCGCAGGGCTGCGAAGACGGTGACTACTACCGTGGCGAGGTTAGCGGCCCCACCCAGAACCAGGTGGATTGGGTACGTGCCAACCGTCCCGATGACCCCAGCCTGGCCACCGCGAAAGTCGTAAACCAGAAGGAGGCTGTGCGCTAATGGCAACTTCACTAGCCACCGCCCTTTTACCCGCCCCGCAACTGGGCTTGGGTGAAAGCATCCTGTTTGGGGTAGTCGCCGTTATTGCGGTGGTGTGCGCCCTGGGCGTGCTAACCGCTAAGCGTGCGGTCTACGCGGCCGTAAACATGATCATGATCATGATCTGTTTGGCCACCCTTTACATTGCTAACTCTGCCCCGTTCCTGGGAGCAGTGCAGATTGTGGTCTACACCGGTGCGGTCATGATGCTTGTGCTATTCGTGATCATGCTGGTGGGTGTGGCCGCAGACGAGTCCATTGCCGACACTGTCAGTGGACACAAACTCCTCTCCAGCCTGATGGGCTTGGGTTTGGTAGTCACCCTGGTGACGGCGCTAATGCGTTCGCAGCTGGTGGGTCCGGCCAAGTTCTCAGCTGAAATTGCTGACGACTCCATTGGTTCTCTAGCCAAGGTGCTGTTCAACGACTACTCCACAGTTATGGAGCTAACCGGTCTGCTGCTAATCACCGCAGCCCTAGGCGCGCTGACCCTAACCCACCGCGAAAGCGCCACTAAGCGTCGCGGCCAGGCTCAGGTTGCTAAGGACAAGCTTGAGGCCTACGCCAAGCGCGGCGAGCACCCGGGTCAAAAGCCCTTCTCCGGTGTATACGCCACCACCAACAGCGCCGCCGCCCCGGCGCTGGACGCCTCCGGCAAGCTGCTCGACGAGTCGGTTTCGCGCGTACTGCGTATTCGTGGCCAGATGCTAAACACTGGCGCCCTGCTGCCTAAGGCCAGCGTGCCCTTCCCGGTGGAAACCGAGGCACAGGTTGAAAACGCGGTACACGGCCACTCCGGTATGGACGCCATGAATGGCGCCCCGGCCCCGCAGGTGAGCCAGCCCCTGGCCGCTGAAGCCGAAACTAGCGCTGACGCTGCTAAGGAGGAAAGTGAGCCTAAGCGTTTACGTAGTCCTGGCCGTGGTGCTCTTTAGCATTGGTGCGCTCACCGTGCTGCTGCGCCGCGACGTGATTATTGAACTAATGGGGGTGGAGCTGATGCTTAACTCAGCTAACCTCGCCCTGGTTACCTTCTCACGTCTGCACGGCAACCTTGATGGCCAGGTTTTCGCCTTCTTCGTGATGGTGGTTGCCGCAGCTGAAGTTGTGGTGGGGCTATCGATTATTGTGTCCATCTTTAAGACCCGCAGGAGCGCATCTGTTGATGACGTTGACCTGCTCAAGCACTGAGAGGAAAACCGGTGAACTTTACTCCTCTCGCAGTACAAGCCTCTAGCCAGGGTGCACTAGCGGTGCCCGCTACTGGTTTGCTCGCTTACACCTGGCTGCTAGTTGCCGTCCCGGCCGCTAGCGCCGCCCTGTTGCTGCTGCTGGGACGCCGCAGCGACAAGTGGGGCCACTGGCTGGCTCTGGCCGCAGCTGGTTTTGACGCCTGCTTTGGGCTAACCCTGATCTGGAAGCTACTAAGCCTTCCGGCTTCCCAGCGCGTAACCGACCACCACCTGTGGCGTTGGTTCAGCGCCGGCAAGTGGGAGCTAGACCTGGGTATCCGGGTTGACCCGCTGTCGCTGACCTTTGTTGGGCTAGTTACCTTCGTGGGTTTCCTAATCCACGTTTACTCTGTGGCCTACATGTCCCACGACCGCGACCGTCGTCGTTTCTTCGCCTACCTGAACCTGTTCGTGGCAGCCATGCTCACCCTGGTTCTGGGTGACAGCTACCTGGCCCTGTTCGTGGGTTGGGAAGGCGTGGGCCTGGCTTCCTACCTGCTAATTGGTTTCTGGAACACTGCCGACGCCGACGCTCCCGACGCCGTCAAGGCCACTAGCGCCAAGAACGCCGTCGCCGCCAAGAAGGCCTTCGTAATGAACCGTGTCGGTGACATGGGTCTGCTGGCCGCCATGATGGCCATGATGAGCGTGGTGGGTTCGGTTGACTTCGACGCCGTCCTGCCCGCCGCCACTACGGGTGCCGTATCCACCGGCTGGCTGACCGTTATCGGCCTGTTCCTGCTGGTGGCTGCCTGTGGTAAGTCTGCACAGTTCCCCTTGCAGGCCTGGCTGGGTGACGCCATGGCCGGCCCCACCCCGGTTTCGGCCCTGATCCACGCGGCCACCATGGTTACCGCCGGTGTGTACCTAATGGTGCGCTCGGGCGCTATCTACCAGGGTGCCCCTGACGCCCAGCTGGCCGTGGCCATCATTGGTGCCATCACGCTGCTGTTTGGTGCCATTGTGGGTTGCGCCAAGGACGACATGAAGAAGGTACTGGCCGCCTCCACCATGAGCCAGATTGGTTACATGATGCTGGGTGCGGGCCTAGGCCCCATCGGCTACGCCTTCGCTATCTTCCACCTGCTCACCCACGGCTTCTTTAAGGCCCAGCTGTTCCTGGGTGCCGGTAGCGTCATGCACGCCATGAGCGACCAGGTCAACATGCGTCGCTTTGGTAACCTGCGCACCGCCATGAAGATCACCTGGATCACCATGGGTATCGGCTGGATCGCCATCCTTGGTTTGCCGCCTTTCTCCGGCTTCTTCTCCAAGGACAAGATCATTGAAGCTGCTTTCGTGGGTGAAGGTGTGCGCCCGTGGATCTTGGGTTCCATTGCCCTAATTGGCGCCGGAATTACCGCTTTCTACATGTCGCGTCTGTTCTTCATGATTTCCACGGCAAGGCCCGCTGGACTACTGAAGCTGACCTGGAAGGTCCGGTCCACCCGCACGAGTCCAGCCCCTGGATGACCGTCCCCATGATCATCTTGTCGGTGTTCTCGGTGGGTCTAGGCGGCGCGCTCAGCTACGGTAATGCCTTTACTAACTGGCTCACCCCGGTAGTTGGCCACCACGAGCACGGCGAGCCGGTTGTGGCTGCGCCGGTAATAATGGCTGCCACCTTGATCCTGGTAGTGGCCGGTGTGGCCCTGGCTTGGGTGATGTATGTGCGTCGCCCGGTAGCCACCGTGGTTCAGCCTTCCAACGTTCTGGTTGAAGCTGCACGTCACGACCTATACCAAGACAACCTCAATGAGGCTGTGGCCATGCGCCCGGGTAAGGCCCTGGCCGATGGTGCTGACCGCTCTGACCGTTACGTCATCGACGGCGTCATTGCCGCCCTGGTGGCCACGGTTAAGGGCTCTGGTAAGGCCGTTACTGCTGCTCAAAACGGTTACGCGCGTTCCTACGCCGCTTACATGCTGGTGGGGGTTGTCGCCTTGTTGATCGCCCTCGTCGCCGCCCAAATTTGACGGGAAGATGTAAATGTACACGTCAGTAATTAACGCTTCATTCCCGGTGCTTTCCATCGCGGCGGCAGTGCCCATGCTGGGTGCGCTCCTACTGTGGTTAGTGCCTGCAACCCGCCGCCAGGCTAAGCTCCTGGGCATGGTGTTCTCGCTGGTAACCCTAGGTTTAGCTGGTCACCTGCTGGCCAACTATGACTACTCGGCTACCGACAAGCTACAGTTCGCCCAGTCCGGCAGCTGGATCCCCATGTTCGGGGTGAGCTGGTCGCTGGCGCTGAGCCCGATCTCGCTGGCCATGGTGGTGCTAGCCCTGGCCCTAGTGCCGTTGGTGCTTATCGCTGCTCGCTCTGATGTGAGCGAAGCTCAGCTGGGCGGTTTCACCGGACACGTACTGGCTCTGGAATCGTTCATTGTGGTGATTTTCAGCGCCCAGGACCTATTCGTCTTCTACCTGGCTTTCGAAGCCATGCTGATCCCGGTCTACTTCCTGATCGGTAACTACGGTGGCCCCCAGCGTCGTCGTGCAGCTATGAAGTTCCTGCTTTACTCGCTGGCCGGGGGACTGGTCATGCTGGTGGCGGTATCTATCGTGGGCGTGCACGCCTATGGCAACCCTGAGGGCTTCACCTTCACCCAGATGGCCGCCACCTACAAGGAGCTAGGCCAGAGCGAACGCATCATCATGTTCATCTGCCTGCTGGTGCCGTTCATCATCAAGGCCCCCATGGTGCCGCTGCACACTTGGCTGCCTGACACCGCCGAGCAGGCCACCCCGGGTACCTCCGTGCTGCTGATTGGTGTGCTGGACAAGATCGGTACCTACGGCATGATCGTGATGTGTGTGCCGCTGCTGACCAGCGACATGCACTGGGTCTCGCTGACCATGATGAGCCTGGCGATTGTGGCCATTATTTACGGTGGTTTGGCTGCCATTGTGCAAGACCACCTGTACCGCCTGATTTCCTACACCTCGGTAAGCCACTTCGGTTTCATGGTGCTGGGTATCTTCGGTGGCTCGATTGCTGGTGCCAGTGGCGCCATGGTTTACATGGTGGCTCACGGCCTGTCGATCGCGGGCCTGTACCTGATCTCTGGTTTCCTGGTGCGTCGCACCGGCACCGCGCGCCTGTCCGAGATGGGCGGTATTGCCCGCGTCAGCCCGGTTATTGCCGGTACCTTCCTGTTTAGCGCCCTGGCTTCAATTGCACTGCCGGGCCTGAGCGGGTTTGTGCCTGAGTGGCTGGTGCTCACCGGTACCTTCTCAGTCTCGACGGCGGCCGGCCTGTTCGCCCTGCTGGGTGTGGTTATTGCGGCTCTGTACGCGCTGTGGCCCTACCAGAAGGTGTTTACCGGTGCGCCCAAGGAAAAGTATGTGGGTATCGGTGACCTGAACAAGAGTGAAAAGCTGCTGGTTACCCCGCTGCTGATCGCCATGCTGGCGCTGGGTCTATTTACTGCGCCGCTAACTAACTTGCTAGCCGAACAAGCCGAGCTGATCAGTGCCTACACCGGCCAGCCCGGGCAGGTTTCGGTAGTCCTGTCCCAGGGAAGGGAAGCCAAGTGAACGAAACTGCTGCTACCGCAGCCCAATTTAACTGGGCTGCCTTGGCCCCCGCACTAGCGGTGGCGTTAACCGCAGTCCTCGGGGTGCTGGTTGAAGCCCTAGTGCCGCGCGCTTGGCGCCCCACCACTCAGCGAGTACTGGCTGTGGCCGGTGTCGCGGTGGCGATTGTGCTGGCCACGGTGCGTTGGCTAGACACCCTCACCCCCACCAAAGAGGTGGTTAACCAGGTAAATGTGGGCCAGCTTGACTTAAGCTCAGTGGCTTACGGGTCTATCGCCCCAGGCCTGGTGGAGGACCGCTTCTCGCAGGCAGCCTCCCTGATCTTGCTGGTGATCGGCCTGCTCAGTGTGTTCTTGCTGGCCGACCGCACTAGTGCTCGCGACGGCGCCATTGCCGCCCAGGCCGCTGACCGTCCCGGTAGCGCGGAGGAAGCCCAGTCCCTGCACTTGGGTTGGCAGACCACTGAGGTTTACCCGCTGACTCTGCTGAGCCTAAGCGGCATGATGCTGTTTGCTAACGTAAACAACCTGGCGGCACTGTTTGTGGTGCTGGAGATTATCTCCCTGCCCCTGTACGTGCTTAGCGCCACCGCCCGCCACCGTCGTCTGCTCAGCCAGGAAGCGGCCCTGAAGTACTTCATTTTGGGTGCTTTTGCCTCTGGTTTCCTACTGTTTGGTTCCGCGCTGATTTACGGCGTCTACGGCGTGCTGGACTACAGTCTGCTAGCTAAGGGCATGACTCGCTGGGCTCAGCTGGGTGCACCTGGCCTGCTGGTGCCGGTGGGCGTGATCTTGATTGTGGTTGGTTTGCTGTTCAAGATTGCGGCAGTGCCTTTCCACTCTTGGAGCCCGGACGTATACCAGGGTGCCCCCACCCCGGTTACCGCCTTCATGGCTAGCGGGGTTAAGGCTGCCGCCTTCTTCGCCCTGTGCCGTTTCGCCTTCACTGCTGGGCTGTACCCGCTGTTCTCTAAGGCGGCCACCAGCCAGGTGCTGTACTGGTCGCTGTGGGTAATCGCGATTGCCACCATGCTGGTAGGTACCGTCGGCGGTGTACTGCAAAAAGACATCAAGCGCATGCTGGCCTACTCGGCTATCTCGCACGCCGGCTTCATGCTGATCGCCATTATTGGGGCCCAGGCGGTTTCACTGACCGCGATCGCCCTGTACTCGCTGGTTTACGGCCTGGCTACCATCGCCGCCTTCGGTGTGGTCAGCCTGGTGCGCCGCAGCCACAACGGCATCAGCGCTGAAGCTAACGAGATTGCCAGCTACGCCGGTTTGGGTAAGACCAACCCGATGCTGGCTGCCGCTATGGCCCTGGCGCTGCTGTCCTTCGCCGGTATCCCGCTGACCGCCGGTTTTGTGGGTAAGTTCCAGCTGTTTGTCACCGCCGCCTCGGGTAACACCCTGTGGCTGGTTGTGGCCGCAGTGGTGTGCTCGGCAATCACCGCCTTCTACTATGTGCGAGTTATCTCCAACATGTTCTTCCGCAAGCCTGCTCAGGGCGTGGAGGTTGTAGTTAGCGACGGCTTTGCCCTGGTAGCTATCTTCGCGGCAGTGGTTGGCACTATCTTCCTGGGCGTATACCCGCAGCCGGTTATGCACTGGCTTAGCCAGGTAGCCGTTATGCTGGTGCCGTGAGTAGCGCATTGCAGTTAGACGTTCCCGAGCTAGAGGAAATTATTGTTCCTCAGCTTGATGAGGTAGAGGCGCGGCTGATGGAGGTAGTCTCCAACGCAGACGAGACCATCAACCCGCCCACCTCACACCTAGCTGCCGCTGGTGGTAAGCGGCTGCGTCCCATGCTGGTGCTGCTTACAGCCCAGTTAGGCGACGCCGCCGCAGCCTGCTCACAGCAGGTGCATGATGCGGCTGTGGCCGTGGAGCTAACCCATATCGCCACCTTGTACCACGACGACGTCATGGACGATGCCCCCAAGCGTCGCGGGGCGCCGTCGGCACAGATGGTGTGGGGTAACTCAGCCGCGATCCTAACCGGCGACATTCTGGTGGCACGCGCCTCCCAGATGGTGGCCGCGTTGGGGCCTGACGCGGTGCTGGCACACGCCCGCACCTTTGAGCGCCTATGCACCGGCCAGCTGCATGAGACCCTGCCGCGCCCTGAGGGCGTGGACCCGGTAGATCACTACATTCAGGTGCTAGCTGATAAGACCGGCTCGCTAATTGCCTTGTGTGGGCTTTATGGCACCATGCTTACCGGCGCGGGCGCCAAGGCTCAGCGGATTGTGGAGCTTTACGGTGAAAAGATCGGGGTGGCTTTCCAGCTTGCCGACGACGTCATCGATATTTGCTCTGACTCAGAAACCACTGGTAAAACCCCCGGCACTGACCTGCTGGAAGGGGTAGACACCATGCCGGTGCTGCTGCTGCGTCAGCGTTTGGCTTCCGGTGAGCTCGACAGCGCCGGCCAGGCCATTTTGTCGCTGCTGTCTACCGGTAACTTGCAGCGCCAGCAGGTACTTAGCGATGTGGTGCAGCGTCTACGCAACCACCCGGTTACCGCCGAGACCCGCGCTATGGCTGGGGCTTGGTGTGATGAGGCGGTGGCAGCCCTAGCTGATTTGGACGACGCCGTCGTCGAAGCTACCCGCACCCGCCTGGAAGCTGAGGGCTTAAGCGAGGCTGAAGTGGCCCAGGGAGTTGAAAGCGCCCGTAGCCGCGCCCAGCTGGTACGCAGAGGCCTGGAGGACTTCGCCCACCTACTGGTGGATCGCGCCGCCTGAAACACTTTAGTGTTTTAACACTTAGCACAACGGCTCACTAAAGGGCCGCGTTGACCACAAAACTACCCTCGCCAGCGGCGGGGGTAGTTTTCTTGGGGTAGCCTTAGAAGCGCTTGCTGAGGGTGGGCAGTGCGCTAACCGTAAAGCTCGCCCCTACTTCCTAATCTCCGTTTATTCTTGAGGAAAATCGTGACCGCTCTAAACGTTGCAGTGATTGGTGCTGGCCCGGCCGGCATCTACGCCTCGGACATCCTGTCTAAGTCAGGCTTGGACGTTAACATTGACCTGTTCGAGCGCCTGCCTGCACCCTACGGGCTGGTACGTTACGGCGTGGCTCCCGACCACCCGCGTATCAAGCAGATTATTGTGGCGCTATACAAGATTTTGCAGCGCGGCGACATTCGCCTGATCGGTAACGTGGAAGTTGGCCGCGACGTGAGTGTAGCTGAGCTGCATGAACACTATGACGCCATTATTTTCTCCACCGGCGCTGACACTGACGCACCCCTAAACATTCCCGGCGCTGACGCCCCTGAATGCTATGGTGGCGCTGACTTTGTTTCCTGGTACGACGGTCACCCGGACCACCCGCGCACCTGGCCGCTAGAGGCTAAGGAAGTAGCCGTGCTGGGTGTGGGTAACGTGGGCCTAGACATTTCCCGCGTGCTAGCTAAGCACGCTGAGGACCTGATGGTCACCGAAATCCCTGAGAACGTGGCCGAAATTCTTAAAACCAACCCCTGCACTGACGTGCACGTCTTTGGTCGCCGTGGCCCGGCCCAGGTTAAGTTCACCCCCCTGGAGCTGCGCGAGCTAGGTAAGCAGCGTGACGTGGATGTGCTGGTGGATGAGGCTGACTTTGAGTACGACGCCGGCAGTGAGGCTGCGCTGAAGTCCTCCAACCAGCAGCGTCAGGTAGTTAAGGCGCTTGAGGGCTACGCCATGCAGGAGCCTGAGGATCTAACCGCCTCGCACCGCATTCACATTCACCTGTTCCAGTCTCCCGCCGAGGTGCTTACCGACGACGCTGGTCATGTGGTGGGTCTGCGCACTGAGCGCACCCGTCTTACCGGTGACGGCACGGTGGAAGGCACCGGCGTGTTCACTGACTGGCCGGTGCAGGCTGTTTACCGCGCCATTGGTTACGCCTCCAGCCCGATTGAGGGTATGCCTTTTGACTCTAAGCGCCATGTGATTCCTAACGAGGGTGGCCGCGTATTGGGTGAGGACGGCAAGCCGTTGACCGGTATGTACGCCACCGGCTGGATTCGCCGTGGTCCGATTGGTTTGATTGGCTCCACCAAGTCTGACGCCCAGGAAACCATTACTAACCTGGTGGCTGACGCTAACGCTGGGCTGCTGCACGCCACCACCGACGCCGTGGGGCACGACGCCATGATTGCGCTGCTCTCTAGCCGTGACATCCCCTTCACCACCTGGGAGGGTTGGGAGCTGCTAGACGCCTACGAGCGTCAGCTAGGTGAGGACTTTGGTGAGCTACCTAACGGCAAGACCCGTGAGCGCGTCAAGGTGGTTAACCGCCACGCCATGGCTGACATTTCGCGCGGTAAGCAGGCTCCGCAGGACCTAATCGGTCAGCCTGACACCGACCGCGTGCCTGAGCGTGTAGCCCACCGCCTACCGGCTCAGGACTGACTCTGCCTGGCACGGGCCGGGCCCGGCGCTAGCCTAGAGGAGCTAAAAACAACGCATAACGGCGTTGTTTAGGCGCGGGCGCTAGCCCAGAGCAATAGTGACCAAACGTGCAGGCCGCAGCTTAGCTGCGGCCTGCACGCCTGTTTAGCCTGGTTTAACGCATTAAAACCTGGTTCGGCTGGTTAACGTTGGTTTAGCGTTTTAGCCTGGTTTAACGCTTTAGGCTGGTTTATGCACCAGCCTGGTTTAGCGCTTTAGCGTTGGTTTAACGCGGGCCCTCTAGATCAGGATTAGTTAATTCAGGGGCACTAAAACTCCTGATTTGGGCCGCCTCACTGGCAATTGGGCTGGGGCTAGTGAGCGTGTTGCCAAGGTTTTCTAGGCCCTTGGCGGTGCTTAGCAGGTTCTTCTCAATTGAATTCACGGTCTTGTTATAGGTTTGCACGCTGCGGCGCAGGCTGGCGCCTAAATCATCCATATAGCGAGCCACCGTACCCAGGCGCTTATACAAGGTGGAGCCGATAGCCAGCAGCTGACGGGCGTCGTCGTTAATAGCATTTTGCATCCAGGCATCAGCAACCGTACGGGCCACCGCCAACAGCGAGATGGGGGTGGTTAGCAGCACCCCGTTAGCCAGGGCGTATTCAAGCAGGCTGGCATCCACCTCCAAGGCGGCGCTAAGCACCGCCTCAGAAGGGATAAACATGATGGTGAACTGCGGGCCTTGACCTAGCTGCTCGGGGTAGTTACGGCGGATGAGCTCATTAATGTGTGAACGCACCGCAGCGGCGTGATCGGACAGGTAAGAGTTGGCTGCGTCCTGATCGCCTTTAGCGCCCGCATCAGCACCGCGCAGGAAGGCATCCAGAGGGGCTTTAGCGTCAATGGCCAGGAATTCCCCACTGGGCAGCAAAATCGTGGCGTCTGGGCGCGCAGAGCCGTTAGCGGGGGAAGGGGCCGCGTTTAAAGAGCCAGTGCGGTTTTGCTTACGCAAAGTGGACACGCTTTTTTGCAGCTCAAAATCGATATGCTCACTCATCCCGCCCAGCTCCAGGACCCGGCGCAGCTCCATCTCACCCCACATGCCGCGCGCTGAACGTGAACGCAGCGCCGATTCCAGGGAGGCTGTGGAGGCCCGCAGACGCTCCTGGGTAGCGTCTGAAGCCCGCAGGCGCTCAGCAATTATCGCGTTTTGTTTGGAGCGCTGCAGCTCCATTTGCTCCACCCGCAACGCCATATGCTCAAGTTGCTCGCGCACCGGCTCAAGGGCGGTGAGTACCGCGCCATCTTGGCGGGCCCGCTGCTGAGCCTCCAAAGTGCGTTGTTGTTCAGTACGCAACTGCTGCTCCAGGGCCTGTGCGCGGGCACTAGCCCCGGCGGCGTCGGCCCTAATGCGAGCCACCTCCCCGCCGTTAGCTGCCAGGCGGGCTGCGCGGGCCGTGGCCAGGGCCCAACCCAACGCAGTACCAAGTGTTATACCCAACAACAAAAGAGCAATTGCGTTAACGATACTCATAATTTCCTACTATCTCAGGTCTATACCCCGCAGAAAGCCGCCATTTTTGCGTGCTTAGCGATGTCGTCGTTACTAACTGAAGTAAAGCTTTATAGGCGATGTGGGCTATAAGTCACGGAAAACTAGCAACATGCTATGAGCGATACATGTTACCGTTTTGTTGTAAAGCTGGATCGTAATCTTGGAGTCGTTTTGGAATACCGCGCGGGTACTGTGCAGGATCTGGATGTTTTGGCCCGCATTGGTGCGGATGCCTTCTCAGACTACCCCCTGTTTCGGCTGACAGAGCCGGAACTACGACCGGGTGTAACCTTCGACCAGTTTCACTTCGCCTTGCACCGAATGCTGGTGAAAATTTTCCTTAAGCGCGAATCTGTGCTGGTGGCTTGTGAAGACGGTAAGCCGCGTGGTTATGCGCTACTGCAAAAGCAAGAAATGCCTTTTTTGCCTTACCTACTTAACGGCGGTGTAGGCCTACTAAAGTACATCCCGCTAAAGCCGCTACTAGAATTCCTTACCCTTACCGACGCGGCTGACCAGCACGTAAAACTAAACACCCACTATGACTGGTTCCTGGAAGTTATCGCGGTGCACCCCGAACACCAGGGGCGCGGCATTGGTACCGGCATGTTGGATGTAGGTATCGCCAAGTTTGTAAAGGCCACCGGCGGCTCTAACTACGCCTTTGTTACCAACACCGCTAAGAACGCCCGTTTCTATGACCACAACGGCTGTCGTGAGCTGGCTGTAAGCCACCTGGACTACCGTGGCCGGGAAATCAACGTGTGGGCTTTCAAGAAGGAACTAGACAAGAAGAAGTCCAAGCCCGCCAAGGATGCAAAGGCCGGCGCTAAGGACGTCAAAGCTGCCGATGAGGCTAAGCCCGCCAAGAACACTGAGGAAACCAGCAAGTAATCAAAGCGGGTCGCAAACCCGCTAAACTAGGCGTGTGGCTCTAACTATCGGAATTGTGGGACTGCCCAACGTAGGCAAGTCCACCCTGTTCAATGCGCTTACCCGCGCAACCGTCCTGGCGGCTAACTACCCCTTTGCGACCATCGAACCTAACGTGGGTATCGTGCCGCTTCCCGACGCGCGCCTGGATAAACTGGCGCAGATTTTCGGTAGTGAGCGCATTTTGCCCGCTACGGTGTCTTTCGTTGACATTGCTGGAATTGTGCGTGGCGCTAGCGAAGGTGAAGGCCTGGGCAACCAGTTCCTGGCTAACATTCGTGAAGCTGACGCGATCTGCATGGTCACCCGCGCTTTCGATGACCCGGACGTGGTGCACGTAGATGGCAAGGTTGAACCGTCGTCAGACATCGAAACTATTTCCACCGAGCTGGTGCTGGCTGACATTCAGACCCTGGAAAAGGCCATCCCGCGCCTGGAGAAGGAAGTGCGCGGTAAGAAGACAGATCCCGCCGTGCTGCAAACCGCTAAGGACGCTTTGAAGGTGCTTGAGGAAGGCACCATGCTTTCGGCCGGCGCTAAGGCAGCCGGGCTGGATACAGATATTTTGCGTACCTTCCAGCTGATGACCACTAAGCCGTTCATTTACGTTTTCAACATGGATGACGCCGGCATGCACGATGAGGCCAAGCAGGCTCAGCTGCGTGAACTGGTGGCCCCCGCTGAGGCCATCTTCCTAGACGCCCAGTTTGAAAGTGAACTGGTGGAGCTAGAGCCGGCCGAGGCTGCTGAGATGCTGGCCGATAATGGCCAGGCCGAGTCTGGTCTAGACCAGCTGGCTCGCGTGGGCTTTAAGACCCTGGGCCTGCAAACCTATCTGACCGCTGGCCCCAAGGAGGCGCGCGCCTGGACTATCCACCAGGGCTGGACTGCCCCACAGGCTGCCGGCGTGATCCACACCGACTTTGAGCGCGGCTTCATTAAGGCTGAGATTGTCTCTTTTGACGACTTGGTGGAGTACGGCTCTGTGGCTGAGGCCCGCGCCCACGGCAAGGTGCGCATGGAAGGCAAAGACTACGTTATGGCCGACGGCGACGTAGTGGAGTTCAGGTTTAATGTCTGAGCCTAGCTTTAAATAGGTTCTAACAAGGCCGGGTCGAGCATTGAGCGCGGCCCGGCTTTGTTGTTGTGGTCCGTCTGGCAGAGGAAAAGTGAGAATGTAAGAACAGCACGGCTTAACGGTTTGCGTTAATAACGAGATTCGATATATTCTTGCGTCATGATCCAGTCATTCGGGGATCGTCAGACTGAGCGGTTGTTTGCGAGGGATCCTGTTCCTTCCCTCGACGCGCGCATCGTGCGCGTCGCACTGCGCAAATTATGTCAGATTGACGCCGCGTGTCGTCTGGAAGACCTCCGGATCCCTCCGGGCAACCGACTCGAGCGTCTGCGCGGTGATCGAGCGGGACAGTACAGTATTCGAATCAACGATCAGTGGCGTATCTGCTTCAGGTGGGGCGAAGCTGGTCCAGAAGGGGTTGAGATCGTTGACTACCACTAAAATTGCTCCGATTCACCCGGGCGAAATCCTCATGGAAGACTTCATCGAGGGGTTCGGAATTACGCAGCACAAGCTCGCCGTCGCGATCGGTGTTCCGCCCCGTCGTATCAATGAAATCGTCCATGGGAAGCGGGGGATCACGGCCGACACTGCCATGCGTCTCTCCCGCTACTTTGGCACCACCCCAGGATTCTGGATGAACCTGCAGGTGCGTTATGAGCTTGATCGCGCCGAAGATGCACTGGGCGATACGTTGAGGGGAATCGTTCCCCTCGCGACGGTGAAGGTCGCTTGAGTCGACGGAGTCTGATAAGGCAGTGGCCGGGTCGAGCATTGAGCGCGGCCCGGCCTTGCTGTTGGTCAGAGGGGGCGTGAGCGTGAGTGAGCATCAATAGTCGAATCAAATGATGACGCTCACGATGCTATCCTGAATGTGGAGGTAGCTATGAGAACCACTGTGACACTCGATGATGATCTGCTTGCGCGCGCCGAGGAGCTGACCGGGATTAGAGAACGATCCGCTTTGATCAGGGATGCGGTAGAACTCCTCGTTCGCATTGAGAGCGGTCGGCAGCTCGCTGCGCTCGGTGGCAGCGATGCTGCGGCGGAGGCTGCGCCTCGGAGTCGAGAGCGCGCATGAGAGTCCTCGTTGATACGAACATCTGGGTCGATCATCTGCGGAAAACTGAGCCGGTTCTGGTTGATCTGCTTGAGCGTGACCAGGTGTGCGTACATCAGAGTGTCATCACTGAACTCGCGTTGGGGAATCTCAAGAATCGATCGATCTTCCTGAAAGCGCTTGAGCGCTTGATGATCGTGCGCAATGTTGATGATCGGGGCGTGCGGCATCTCGTCGAGGAGCGGCGCCTATGGGGGAGGGGCCTCAGTGCTGTCGATGTGGCACTTCTAGCGAGTGCTGTCGTAACCCCCGGTGTGGCGTTGTGGACGCGCGATAAGCGCCTGCGCCAGGCTGCACGTGACATGGGCGTGTTGGCGGACTTTGACTGAGGGGTTCGCGTCTCTTTCGAGGCAGTGGCCGGGTCAGCCAGGTACTCGTCGGTGTCGCGGTCGGACAGGATGCGCCAGCCCGTGTCCTGCGGGGCGAAGGGTTCCTCGCGGATCAGCCACTTGATGTTGCCCGTCCGCTCGACGATCTTGCGTGAGACGATCGCAGCCCCGGCGTTGATAATGTACTTGGTGGTCATGTCATGCGTCCCGGGTCGAAGTGGTGGGGTCGATGCCGAGGCGTGTGGCGATGCGATCAGCCAGTGCCTGTCGGTGGGGCCATCGGCGAGCGACGTCGTACATGGTGTCGTGCGAGCCTGTTAGCTGTGCGTCGAAACCGGGGTCGTGCGCCTCAAATACAGGTCGTACAGGGGAGTGAGTTCCTGGTCGGAATACCTCTGGTTGGAGATCAGGTGGACGAGGGGGATACATCCGTGGGCGTCGGGCGCTCCGAGGGGGACGCCGCGTTCGATGAGGCGGCGACACAGGGCGACATCCTGGGTGATGTCGTGCGCGCGTTGCGCGAAGAGAATGTGGAACGGGTTCGTTCCATCCTTGGTACCCGTGTCGAGAACGCACTCGCGGTCTAAGAGGAACTCGCACATGGGGTAGCGCTGCGCAGGGTCGATGTTGCTGATCGCCTCAATGAATAAGCTTTTGCCCCAACGCACACGCTTCTCGTCCCCGACCTGATACAGTCCCATGAACTCGCCGAAGGTTCCCATGTACGCAACTGTGAATACTGACTTCATAGACAGCTCCAACCGTTACTCATCGATACGAGCCCTGTTTCTTGATGAAAATTCGACTCTGTAGTTGCCCGCCGTATTGTACCAATCGCGAAACTCTGCTGGCGTCATCTCGTCAGTGACGTATGACCTCCATACGTCACTGTACTTATCTGGCTCTTCAGGGTTGAGTGTGGGTGAGCGGGTGTTGGTCGGGGGTTGGGGTGACTTGTTCAAGGTCACGGGCGTGTGGTGGTGGAGGTGATCGACGCGCCTTGGGGCGGGGTCCCGGCAAGGTTCCGGTGGCACAATACGGCGCTGGATATGCCGCGAAACCACCTGCCAGACGGTGACATTACTGGAGCACAGCGAGAAGGTGTGCGCGCCCCGGGCAGGTCTGGCACCGTGTACAAGAACTGGCTGGCCGAGCGCGGAAAAGACTTGCGCGCCGGGGTGCCAATCACGACGCTAGATCCCCTTCCAGAGACAGCAAGAACGCCATCGCCTACGAGCCGGGCAACTGCCCCAGAGTAACCCTCGGCTACCGCACCCCCACAGAAGCATTCAACCAACTCATTGCTACCACCCATTGACACCGCCGGTTATGCACTCGTGGATAGGTTAGTTGCCTATCCACATGCTCGTAACCTATCCACGTGCGAGCACGCGAGCGCGCTGCCAGGGATAGGCGGCACCAGCGCGTCTCGCACGCGCGGTTACTCGATCGTCGCCCCGGGGCCCAACGGGGGCAGAGGGCCGTCGATTTCGACGGGGATACGCTCGAGTGCGCCACCGGGGTGCTTGGCGTAGCGTCCGAGCCAGCGCCACGCGTAGGGGCTGGCACCGATGACCCTGGTCTGGTCGGGGGTGAGGACGGCGCACTCGCCTTCGGGTAGGACAGCGATGAAGAAGCGCACTTGCTCGCCAGTGGTGGCGTCCCAGATGCGTGCCGTGCCGTCTTGGGATCCTGTGAGGATGTGGTGGCCGTCGGGCGACCACGCCACCGCGCTCACCGGATAGGTGTGTGTGAGTGTGAGTGTGTTGTCTCCTGTGGTGGCGTCCCAGATGCGTGCCGTGCCGTCTTGGGATCCTGTGAGGATGTGGTGGCCGTCGGGCGACCACGCCACCGCGCTCACCGGATAGGTGTGTGTGAGTGTGAGTGTGTTGTCTCCTGTGGTGGCGTCCCAGATGCGGGCTGTGCCGTCGTCGGATGCTGTGAGGATGTGGTGGCCGTCGGGCGACCACGCCACCGCGTTGACAGGGGCTTTGTGTGTGAGTGTGAGTGTGTTGTCCCCGGTGGCAGCGTCCCAGACGCAGGCTATGCCCTCCCAGATGCGTGCCGTGCCGTCTTGAGATGCTGTGAGGATGTGGTGGCCGTCGGGCGACCACGCCACCGCGCTCACCCAGATGGTGTGTGTGAGTGTGAGTGTGAGTGTGTTGTCTCCTGTGGTGGCGTCCCAGATGCGGGCTGTGCGGTCCTTGGATGCTGTGAGGATGTGGTGGCCGTCGGGCGACCACGCCACCGCCTCGATAACACTGTTGGTTGTGAGTGTGAGTGTGTTGTCTCCTGTGGTGGCGTCCCAGATGCGGGCTGTGCGGTCCTTGGATGCTGTGAGGATGTGGTGGCCGTCGGGCGACAACGCCACCGCGCTCACCGGATAGGTGTGTGTGAGTGTGAGTGTGTTGTCTCCTGTGGTGGCGTCCCAGATGCGTGCCGTGCGGTTCCTGGATGCTGTGAGGATGTGGTGGCCGTCGGGCGACCACGCCACCGCGCTCACCGGATAGGTGTGTGTGAGTGTGAGTGTGTTGTCTCCTGTGGTGGCGTCCCAGATGCGGGCTGTGCGGTTCCTGGATGCTGTGAGGATGTGGTGGCCGTCGGGCGACCACGCCACCGCGTTGACATGGGCTTTGTGGTTGAGTGTGAGTGTGTTGTCTCCTGTGGTGGCGTCCCAGATGCGGGCTGTGCCGCCCATGGATGCTGTGAGGATGTGGTGGCCGTCGGGCGACCACGCCACCGCGCTCACCCAGTCGGTGTGGTTGAGTGTGAGTGTGTTGTCTCCTGTGGTGGCGTCCCAGATGCGGGCTGTGCCGTCCATGGATGCTGTGAGGATGTGGTGGCCGTCGGGCGACCACGCCACCGCGCTCACCCAGTCGGTGAGTGTGTCGGTGCGTGTGAGTGTGAGTGTGAGTGTGTTGTCTCCTGTGGTGGCGTCCCAGATGCGGGCTGTGCCGTCCATGGATGGTGTGAGGATGTGGTGGCCGTCGGGCGACCACGCCACCGCGCTCACCCAGTCGGTGAGTGTGTCGGTGCGTGTGAGTGTGAGTGTGAGTGTGTTGTCTCCTGTGGTGGCGTCCCAGATGCGGGCTGTGCCGCCCATGGATGCTGTGAGGATGTGGTGGCCGTCGGGCGACCACGCCACCGCGCTCACCGGACTGGTGCGTGTGAGTGTGAGTGTGTTGTCTCCTGTGGTGGCGTCCCAGATGCGGGCTGTGCCGTCCATGGATGCTGTGAGGATGTGGTGGCCGTCGGGCGACAACGCCACCGCGCTCACCGGACCGGTGCGTGTGAGTGTGCGTGTGAGTGTGTTGTCTCCTGTGGTGGCGTCCCAGATGCGGGCTGTGCCGTCGTCGGATGCTGTGAGGATGTGGTGGCCGTCGGGCGACCACGCCATCGCGCTCACCAAGCTGGAGTGGCCGCCGAGGATCTGTGCTTCGGGGAGCACACGAAGCGGGGTGTCTTCCGTTAGGGGCGCGGTGAGGATATCGGGGAGTTCCCGCCGGTAGCCGACCGTGTGCAGGAGCTGGGTGCGGTAGCGCGTGGCTTTGTCGAGGGAAGCTCCTTCCATGTCACAGTGGCGGAAGACTGTGCCCGCCAGGTCGGCGTCCTCGAGGTTGGCTTGTGTCAGGGTGCAGTCCTCGAAGAAGGTGCGCCGCATAGACGCTGCGGTTGCGTCGATGCCATCGAGGCGGGCGTGGCAGATGTGGGCGTCGTCCAAGCAGGCACCCCGGAGCGAGATCCCAGCCAGGTTGACGGGTGTCTTCTCGGATCCTATTGTCCAGCCGCGCAGGTCCGCGCCTGAGAGGTTTAGGGCGTCCGTGCGCGGGTGGGGCGCTCCCTTCTCGAGCGCGCGCAGCGTGTAGGCGAAGACGTTCGCTCGGGCACTTGCGCTTGCATGTGTCCCGACGCGCTCGAGGCTGGCGAGTGCCTGGCGTTGCGTGGGCGAGGGAAGGCGGTCGATGAGCTCCGCGAAGAACGCGAAGGTCTCGTCGCTGGGACGGGTGATGTCCCAGGCCGCCAGAGCTTCATCCTCTGAATCGGCCTCAAGGGAGTCAGCGAGGTGAACGGCCAGGAAGTACTCCAGGAGCGAGGAGTGGGCGAAGGAGAAGTCATCCCCGCGGCGCGTCAGGAAGGTCGCGGTGCGGAAGTCCTGCTTCCACTGGTCGGGCATACGTCCCGAGTAGTGCAATTCCATGTCTGGGTGGGTGTGAAGGAATTGGAGCATCCATGTTTCCATCCAGCGCGCCGACCATGTCCTGGATCCTGAGCGCCAGACCTGCCAGGCCAGGTGGGTCATGAGCTGGATCTTGTGCTCGGGAATCAGGCTGTGCTTGCCGTCGTCGCGCCTGAGCCACTTGTTCACAAAGCGTTCGTACAGGTCGACCGAACGTACCCGGTGCCCGACGCTTAGATCTTCGTCGATGGTGAGGAGAACCTCGCGGATCATATCGAGCAGGACCGGTTGGGAGGCGAGCTCGCGCAGGTTGTGTACTGAGCGAATTGTCTCCATGAGCCGGTCGGTGTCGGCCTCAGGGACGTTGCGGCGCAGGTACTCGCGGATCTGGTCCTCGTTGAAGGGCAGCAGTGTCAGGACCAGATAGTCTTTGCCTCGCTTGTTTTCGCGCCCCTGGCCGTCGAAAAAGGAGAATTCCTCCTCGACGGTCCTAAAGTACTGCGTCCTGCAGGATAGCAGCAGACGCGTGCGAGGATTCTCCTCTTGTGAGCCCCGGTCGTCAAGGTCGAGAACTTCCAGAAGAGATCGTGTCAAGCGTTGTCCGTCACCGGGGGTAAGGTGGACAAGGACCTCGTCGAGACCGTCGAAGATGACCAGGGTGTGCTCATCTTGAACCGTCGCCAGAACATTGTCGACCGTGATGGTGGAGAGCGAGGAGTTGGTAAGGAGCTGGGTCAGTATCGTGCGCAGCCCAAAGTCCTTGAGAGTGGTGGGGGAGAGGTCTCGCAGGTCGAAATAGATGGGCAGGGGGACCTGCTCACCGGCCTTCCTGAGTTCTAGGAGCCTGCGGGTCAGTAAAACCGTTGAGGTCGTCTTTCCTGTTCCCAGGTTCCCCAGGAGCGCACACAGGCTCGAGTGCTCGCCTTCCAATCCTCGAGCCCATGAGGCGAGGCGCTCGACGGCGTGCGGGGTATCTGCCGCCCTGTTGACGTTCGAGGGTGCATCGTCTCTTCGCAGTTCCTCAAACACCCCGACAACGGCGCGCGTGGGCACTACTTTTTTTGTATCGGGGGCAAGATCTCCACACCTCAGCAGTGCCTCGATCGCCTCAACGGACAGGTGCTCGTATGCGCGAGGTAAGGGTTCTTGAGCCCTGGTGAGTCTGCTATTTATCACATCGAGGATACGGTCCGCAAAATCCTGCTCAGCTTCGTGTCCCGCAGCTTGCGCCTTGTCGAAGGAGCGTCCGGAAACGATGTCAAGGCGGTTCAATGGTTCGACGGACGCGCTGGGGACGATGTTTTCGAGTGTGACGATAATCGGGCGAGGGTGCGCGGCGCTGACCCGTCCGGCCTCTGTTTCCTCGTTGAGGTACCTGTTACTAATGAGGACGATCGCCAGATCTGACTCGTCGATACGCTCGTCAAGGTACTGATCAGTGATCTCGCCTACGGGAACACTGTCAGTACGGAAAAACACGGCTCGGTAGCGGTCGCGCAGCCCTGCCTTGATGGTGCGCTCGAGCAGATCGGCGCATGTGATCGCCAGCTCCCCATCCCCGGGATCGAGGCTGATGTAGATGCACAGGTTGTCTGGTTGTTCGGATCGAGTGGTGGAGCGCGGATCCTTCTCCTCGACCGCGTAGGCGTCGATCGTTTGCTTGTTGGTGCTGAAGCGGCGCGTCTGCTGCTCCGAGTACTCGGCGATGTCCTCAGTGATGGGGTCCGATCCGGTGAAGTAAAGTTCGGGTCCCCGCCTGCCATCAAAGACGACGGTGAGGGCGCCGCCCGCGTCCTGGTTGAAGCGTGTCTTGAACTTGCGCAGGTACTCGCGCGGGTCGTCACTGGTGATTGTCGCCAGGACTGCGTCGATGGTCGTCTTACCATCATCGTCGAGAAGATCGCAGATTACGCGAGCCATCTTTGCGTTTCCCTGCGTCAGGTCCTCAAGGCTGTCGAGGATTCGGCGGACTGTGCTTGCGGAAAGGGGACGTTGAGACGTGGGTGAGGGAGTGGACATCAGCGGTACCCGCCCTTGCCTTCGACGCGATCGATGATTCGGCTGAAGAAGCCGGCGACGAACTGGTCGCGCTGGTAGTCGGTCTCGCGGCTCACGTAGGAATGGGGCTCGATGGAGTTGCCGCAATAGATCTGGCGGCGGTCGATTTGGTGGAACTCTACCGTTCCATCAAGGGGCACGTCGACGAGCATGACGGGCAGTGTCTTCTTCAGGGGGGGCCTCGCCGACTCCGGGAATCTCGTAGTCGCGAATGAAGGTCGAGGCCAGGAAGGAGGGGCTGATGAGCTGAACGATGTAGTCGGCTTCCGCCAGCTGCGTCAGGATCTCATCTTTCCATTCCTCGCCAGGGAGGATGAACGAGTCCTCCCACCAGGTGAAGACGTGGTTCTTTGCAATCTCCAAGCGGGGCTTGAGCAGCTTGAGGATGGAATCCTTAGCCTCGGCGTCATTGTGGGACCAAGAGAGGAACAATCGGATGTTGGACATGTGACCCTCCAGAGTGAGTGGACTAATTCCAGTGGGAATGCTGTGTCTCTACAGTGTGTCGCACAGCGTGTGTGAATACGGTTCAAGGTGATGCGCTCGCCGGTGTTCTAGTCTCCGGGTGCAGTCTGTGAGTCGCTTGCCGAGGCGTGAGTGTGACGACAGGCTACATGCCCGAGGCGCTGAGAAGTCGCTCAAAGCTGCCGGTTACCGCCATCCGCCCCTTCCCTCAATGCGGCGGATCATCTGGCTGACGAAGCCGTCGACGAAACGGTTGCGCTGGTAGGCGCTGTCAAGGCTGTTGTAGGAGCGAGGCTCGGGCTGGTCTCCGCGGTAGATCTTGCGAGCGTCAATCCCGAAGCACTCCACCGTGCCATCGAGCGGTACATTGACCAGCATGACAGGAAAGAGCTTGTCCTGAATCTTGGCAATGTTGGGGACCTCCCGATCCTTCTCATCCTTCGTGGCGGCGAGAAGACTGGGGCTGAGAAGTGGGATGACATAGCTGGCCTCCGACAGGTACTTGTTGATCTCAGCTTCCCGATCATCACCCGGCAGGAGAAGTGAGGGGTCCCACCAGGCGAATTTATGGCTTTTGATCGTCTTTAGACGCTGCTCGGCGAGCGTGAGGAAGCTATCGGCGTCCTTGTGGTCCTCAAGTGTCTTGAGAACATACAGCCGGTAAGTGGACATTTCGCCCTCCAAGTGTCTAACGTTCCTGCCTGCAGGACTATTATGTCCCGATAGTGTCCCGATGTCAAGCGATTGCGGCTGCGACTAATCGGGAGTGAGCATACAGCACCTAAACTGGCTCTTCTGAGTTGAGTGTGGGTGACCGGGTGTTGGTCGGGGGTTGGGGTGACTTGCTCAAAGTCACGGGCGTGTGGTGGTGGAGGTGATCGACGCGCCTTGGGTTGTGCGGCGTCGGCAGCCCTTAGACGGCGTCGGCGGCCCTTAGGTGGCGTCGGTGTCTTTAGCGGGCTTCGGGGAGCCTTGGCCCGAAGTGGTGCGCAAAACCTTAGAGCTGGTGGGGCGCTCTAGGCGCACCAAGAGGTCAATTTGCTTAGGTTCATAGCCCAGCGAGATGCTCACATCCTGCTGAAGGCGGCTGCGTAGCGTGGACACAGTCCAGTCAATCTCGCACTCTTGAGACACGCTGGCATCAGCCTGAATCTGCAGGTGGCTTAAGGTGCCGCTAACCCACACTGTGCAGCGCTCCACCCCGGGCACGCCCTGCGCCCGCTCAGATAGGCCTGCGACAAAACCTCGGGGTCCAAGGTAGTGAGTAAAAGCCCCTCAGAGTCACTCAGGCGCATAGGTGAGGCCGCTACCCGGCGCGGCACCTGCATGAGAAGCAGCGTCAGGCCACCAATGATGGCAAGCACGGAGACTAGTGCAAGCACGGGTAAAAGCCAGTTAGCTTGGCTGGCGACGGCGCCCACCCGCCCCTGCTTGCTAGCCAGGTAGGGGGCGGCGTCGGGCCAAAAACGAGCCAAACCCAGGCCCGAAGCCAGCAGCCAAGCGGAGGCGGCCACCAAAACAAAACCACAGATAGCCAGGACGCACCGGTTTAGCGGGGTGGAAACTGAACGCATAATCGTGCCTCCTTAGCTCGCGTGCTTGACGCGCACGCGGCTGCCTTTAATGCCCACCGGGGCGAGCATTTGTAGGGCCTGGTCAGTCTGCTTTTGGGCGGCCTGCTGCACGGGCTCTAGCTCATCTAGGACGCTGTGGACGACGACGTTAACCCGCGAGCGGCGGGCAGTGGCCGAAACGGAGTTAGCGCCGCCCAGCTGCTCAACCTGTAGCCTCACCAGTTTGGCCAGGTCACGGCGCCTAATGGCGGTTTGGCCAGGGATGTCGTCGGGGAGAATTTCGACGCGCTCAGGCCGCCCGGGCCATAGCGCCGCAATAATCATGATTAGGCCACAGGCCGCCACAACCCCGGCGGCAATAAGCGCTGCAGTGGAACCCAGCGAAGTGGATTTGATGGCTTCAAGCGCGTGTAGGGCGCGGCGCGGCCAGTAGCCGGTGATGAGCCGCTGGCCGGTTAACCAAGCCCCCAGGCTTCCGCCGGCAAGCAGCAGCAGGGCTAGAACCACGCTGGAGCCGCTGCGTGAGGGGCGGCGAATGAGTTTTGGAACTTTTCTCATTTCAGGTTCTTCCTGCCGGGGCTGGCGGGGTTAAGCCAGGAGATCTCAATATTGATCTTGCCGACGCTCAGCCCGGTCAGGTACTCCACCCGGCTGCGTACATGTGCGCGCACGGCCTCGATTGTGTCTGCCAGTGGCGTGGGAAAAACCAGGCCCAGGTTCAGGTGTAAGACGGCCACCTGCCCGTAGAGCTCACATTGGGCTTCGGGGCGGGAGGAAAAGTTACGGCGGGCGCCGATGCCTAAAACCCCGCCGGCGTTGGAGCCAACATTGCCGGTTTCATAGGCGGCTTCGGCGGCAATTTTGGCCACGACTTTAGCCGGAATGGTGGTGGTGCCGCGCTGGGTGGTGCCCGTGCCAGCGGCTTGGGCGGTGCCCGGCTGCCCGGCCTGCCCGGTTGCGGGCTTGAGGTCTGAGGGCTGGGCGGCTGCAGGTGAGGCGAGAGGCGCCATCGTCACTTCCTTAGCCGCTCAAGGAAGCTGCGGACATCGACCCGGCCCTCCAGGTACAGGCCCACCCCCAACCCGACCAGGCCACACAGTGACACCAGCACAAAGTCAGCGAAGGAGCCAAAAGCCAGAACGGTTCCAAGGAACAGGCCTACTAGGAGGGCCAGGTGCGTTGTCTTCATGAGATCTCCTCAGATCAAGGCGTAAATTACTTGAGGTTGTTGGTCTCAGATTCGTCGCCAGGCAGGTGCACGTCGGTGACGTGGATGTTGACCTCAACTACTTCCAGGCCGGTGCTGGTCTCGATCTGCTCAATGATGTTGTTGCGGATCGCCTCGGTGACCTCAATGATGGGAGCGCCATAATCAACCACCACGGTGACCTCAATGGAGGTTTGGGTTTCGCCCTTCTGGACGTTAATGCCGCCAGTGACGTTGGTCTGGGCGGTGGGGATGCGCTCGGTCATGGCGGTGAAGGCGCGGCGCATGGCGTTACCCATGCTGTAGACCCCGGGCACCTCGCGCGTGGCCATGCCGGCGATCTTGGCGATGACGTTCTCGTCGATGGTGGTTACGCCGTGAGAGGTGTGCAAGGAGTGTTGGGGGTGCTGCCCGCTTCAGTGTTTTCGTTCTGCTCGGACTGCTTGCTGGTGTCGCTCATGGGAAGGCTCTTTCTTTGATCTGAGTAGGTGGCCGACGGCGCACGGTGTTGCTTGCCGTCAGGATTGGCGTTGATTGCCGTCATGATTGCCGCGATAAACGCACTAAAAGGTGCGGTTGTCTAAGAATCCTTACCGCCTCAGTCTATAGGGCTTTCGTCTTAAAAAGGTGAAGTGGGGCAGTTTTAAAGGAGCTTTCTTTTCTGACTCGATATTGGCTCGCCTATATTGGATGTGTTCACGGCTTGCATAGGGAGGAAAAGTTCATGGATCCTCGTTTTTCGCGCGCATATGGCGCATTGGCTGGGTTAGCGCTGGGCGATGCGCTGGGTATGCCAACGCAAGCAATGTCTCCACAGCAGATTCGCACGGTGTATGGGCGTGTTGCGGGCCTGGTGGATGGGGATGAAAGCCAACCCTATGCGCCAGGTATGGCGGCCGGGTCAGTCACTGACGACACCGAGCAAGCATTATTAATCGCTTCCCTGCTGCTTAAAGGCCACGGCTCTGGGCTGAACTTAGATGCGGGCGAGTTCTCCCACGCCCTGCTGGCTTGGGAGGATTCCATGATTGAGCGTGGCTCGCTGGACCTGCTGGGGCCCTCCACGAAGGCCGCACTTGAGCGTGTACGCGCAGGCGAGAACCCGTTGCGCGTGGGCGGTGAGGGCACCACTAATGGGGCGGCAATGCGGGTGACACCGATCGGGATTGCGGCGTCGACGTCGGACCGGCAGCTTTTCGCCGACGCCGTATGGTCCTCATGTCAGGTCACGCACGCCACCCGTCAGGGCTTTCAGTCAGCGGCGCTGGTGGCGGCTGCTGTGTCGCTGGGGATCGACGCCGGCGCGGCGGATGTGACAGACCTGCTGTGGGAAGCTGTGGCTTTTGTGCGCTCACTACCTGAGCGCGGCGCCTGGAGCCCAGAGCCAGATGTTGTGACAGCCACGCACCGGGCATTAAAGCTGGCTGCCCAGCCGGCGTCGTCCCTAGAGTGGCTGGCCGAGCAGATCGGCACGTCTGTGGCCTCAGCGCAGGCAATCCCCATGGCTTTCGCGCTGCTGGCACGTGATCCCTCCCCGCGCGCCCTGCTGGAGGCCGCCAATTTGGGTGGTGACACTGACACAATTGGTGCGATTTCGGGCGCAATTTTGGGTGCAAGCTTGGGTGTTGAGGTTTGACGCTTACGGCCTGGCCCAGGTGGAGCAGGTTTCGCAGCTTGATCTGCCTAGCGTCGCTACAGCTTTGTTGGCTCTGCGCGATAGGGAGGGCGGCGGCTCTAGCCTCGCAGCAGCTACGACGTCGCCCAACCCAGAAAAACCCGCGCTCGCCAAAACCCCAGCCGCGTCCCCACAAAAAGGCGCCCCGGCGGGCCGCGTGGTCCTAATGGGTCAGATTCTTGTAGACCTGGCTGTACGCGGCGAGGCGCTACCGGCCCCTGGCGGCGACGTATGGGCCAGCGATGAAGGAATGCACGTGGGCGGGGGCTTTAACGCGCTGGTGGCCGCGCGGCGTATGGGAGCCCAGGCCGTCTCGCTAAGTCCAATTGGTCACGGCCCCTACTCTTTACTCATCCAGCAGGCCCTGCAGCGCGCGGAAATTACGGACGCCGGGCCCCACATTGACGGCGTCGACAACGGTTTTTGTATTGCGTTCACTGACCAATCCGGGGAGCGCACCTTTATCTCCACGCGGGGCGCTGAGACGAGGGCGCCAGCAAGTGCTTGGGCGGACTTCACTGCAACGATGCGCCCGGGGGATGTGCTTTACATTGACGGCTACCTCATGGACCACCCGGCTAACCGTCAAGCAGCGCAGGCGGCGCTGGAGGCTTTACCTGAGGGCGTGCAGGTCATTTTGGATGTCTCGCCTGTTATTGGCATCCCGCAGGGTTTGCCCATGCGCGACGTAATTGTCTCGATGAATCACAGGGAAGCTCAGCAGATCATTAACCAAAGCGCAGAGCGCGCCTTGGAGCAGGGCCAGGGGCACTGCCAGGAGCAGGGGCAGGACGGGGAGCAGAGCCAGGGGCGCGAGGCCGACTTGGTGGCCAGTTTGGTGGCCAGCTTGCTGGGACGCCCCGTTGTGGTGCGTGCTGGGGCTGCGGGCGCCTATTTCGCCAGGCCGGCGGCAGCTACGGCAGAGGTTTCGGCGGCGGTTTCAGCAGAGGGGTCAGCTGCGGCTCCGGCGGGGGCTTCAGCAAAGAGACCAGTCGCGACTCCGGATGCGACTAGCGCAAATGCCGCAGATGTGACTTACATTCCGACGCCGCGCGTTGCGGCTATCGACACTAACGGCGCAGGTGACGCCCACTCTGGCGTGTTGGCGGCGGCTTTAGCACAGGCAATCCCCCTAGAGCGAGCGCTTTTACTGGCTAACTGTGCAGGCGCTCTTTCCACGACCCTAGTGGGGCCAGCTGTCTGCCCGGCGCGCGAGCAGATTGAGGCCGCAGCTGACGCGCTCGCGGGCTAGGCACTCTAGCACTTGTCAGTGTCTAGGGCGGTTGTGAGCTTGGGTGGGCTGCCGGCTTTGCGCGTCAGGGTGAGCGCTCAGTTTACCTGGTCCTAGGTGGGCTGCAGGTTTCGCCTAGGCCTGGGCTGGGGGCCGGCGCAGAGGTGGGTCTAGGACAAAAGCAGTCGCATCAACTCCTGGGACTAGGCGGTAGAGGGCGGCCGGGCGCCCGGCCCCTTCGCGCACGCTGTCTCCAGTGGGCTCAATAAACGACGCCGTTTTTGTGGCTTTGCGGTGGAAATTACGCGGATCCAAGGCGGAGCCCCAAATGGCCTCATAGGTGGTGCGCAGCTGGGTGATCGTAAACTGCGGCCCGCAAAAAGAGGTGGCCAGAGGCGAGTATTCAATCTTAGAGCGGGCGCGCTCGACGCCGTCGGCCAAAATAGCGCCGTGGTCGAAAGCTAGGGGAGAGTCGGGGCCAAGCAGGGCCTCAACGGGCTGCCACAGCGCCCCGGCGGCGTCGCCCCCCGCATGAGTGGGGGAGAAAGAAGGGGCCAAGAGCAGGTAGGCCACAGAAAGAACCGGGCCGCGCGGGTCACGCCCAAGGGGGCCGTAAGTGCGCAGCTGCTCAAGGTGACCGGGGGGAGTGACGCCAGTTTCCTCCTCAAGTTCGCGCGCGGCGGCCTGATCTGTCTGCTCGCCGCTGCGTAGAAAACCGCCAGGTAGGGCCAGACGGCCACGGAAAGGTTCGATGCCTCGGCGCACCACGAGGGCGTGAAGCGTGTGGTCAATGACTGTCAGGGCGACGACGTCGACGGCGATCGGGAAGGTGACAGGTTCAATCATGGCTCTAGCCTAACCTATTTGCGTCAAGTTGACATTAAGGCCTGAAGAGGTTTATCGTCATAGTGACATAAACAAATGGGAACTACCTAAGGAGTCATCATGGGAACCCTTCACAACCATCCCTTCTTCATCCGCTACCAGGGCGGCGCCGGCGACCACGTCGTCCAGATCAGCGCCGGACAAACCATCCGCTCCGGGGTTGGCCAATCCTTCTGGCTGTGCAAAGGCCGCTGCGCGCTGGCGGAAGTGCCCACCGCTAACCGCGCCCACAGCTTCCTGGTGCAGGTAGCCTCCAGTGACCAGCAGAACGTAAACGCCCAGGTGGCCGTCACCTACTGCATCGAGAACGCCGAGGCTGCCGCCGCGCACTACGACTTTGGTCTCTACCCGCGTGAAGCAAAGAAAGACGCGCAGGGCCTGTGGCAAATCGACGAAACCGTCACCCGCATCGCCCACTCCGCCCTGGCCTCAACCATCGGCGCAATGGCCTGTCTGAAGCCATCTCCGGCTCCCTGGAGCGAGTTAGTGGGCTCCTGACCCAGGCTTTCGCCGCAAACGAGCAGCTGCAAGCCACCGGCGTGGGCATTGTTGACGTGCGATTGCTGTCCCTGCGACCCGATGAAGGGGTTGAATCCTCCCTGCGCGCCCCGCTGCTTGAACAGCTGCGTGCCGAGGCCGACCGTGCCCTCTACGAGCGCCGCGCCCTCGCCGTCGAGCGTGAATCCCAAATCTCCGAAAACGAGATGCAATCCAAGCTTGACCTGGCCCGCAAGCGCGCCGACCTGGTTGACCAGGAAGGCCACAACGCCAGGCGCGAAGCTGAAGAGAAAGCCGCCGCTGACGCGATCGCCGTCGAGGCAGAATCGCGCCGCATCGTAGAAAAAGCCAAGGCCTTTGAGACCGACTGGAACACCGCCGGGCGCGCCCGCACCGCCAATGACGCGGCCTACATCCAGGCCGTCGCTGAGGCCGGGCCTGAGGTGGCGCGCGCCCTGGCACTTAAGGAGCTGGCAGGGCACATGCCTTCCTTCGGCAACATCACCATCACCGCTGACGTGCTCAGCGACCTGGTGTCGGCCTTCACCGGCTCAGCCAAGGCAGGCAAGTAATGCGACGCCGCGCGGTGATTGTGCGCCGCCCCACCGAATATGACGAGCTCATGGACCGCTACTCCACGCGCGGCCAGGTTGAATTTGTGCTGCGCTCACGCGGGCGCAGCCTTGAGGAGGTGGAGCGCGCGCACGAGTGCCACCTAGCGGCCCTGGCGCGGGTGCGGGCGGGGATCCCAGACGGCTGGGCTAGTGCCGACGTCGAACGCGACTCACTGTCTCGCTTCTGTTTGCGCCCGAGGACGTAATTGTTGTGGTTGGCCCGGACGGCCTGGTGGCTAACGTGGCCAAATACGTGGGCGACCAGGTAGTGGTGGGGGTTAATTCCGTGCCCCAAGCCAATGCGGGCGTGCTCGTGCGCTGCACGCCCGAGCAGGGGGTGGGGGCGCTGCATCGCCTGGAAACGGGCTCTGACCTGCGTGTTGACCATCTGACCATGGTGCGCGCGGCTGCTGACGACTCGCGTACGCTCACCGCCCTCAATGAGGTGTTTATTGGGCACCCAAGCCACCAAAGTGCCCGCTACGAGCTCACCTTGGGATCCCGCGCAGAGCGGCAGTCTTCCTCCGGCGTCGTCGTTTCCACCGGGACCGGCGCCACCGGCTGGGGCGCCTCCCTAAAACGCGGGCGGCACATGGGGGATCTACCCACGCCCACCTCGCACTCCCTGGCGTGGTTTGTGCGCGAAGCCTGGCCCTCACCCCACACCGGCACCAACTGCACCGAAGGAATCCTAGGTGAGGGGGAGAAGCTGAGCCTGGTGGTGAGCAGCGAATCCCTGGTGCTCTTTGGTGACGGCATAGAGTCTGACCGCCTCACCCTCACCTGGGGCCAAAGCTTGCAGGTCTCACGCGCCCCGCGTGCCCTGTCCCTGGTTGACCCGGCTGGGCTGCGCTAAGAGGGCGCATAGCGGGCGGGCTGTAGCTGCGCTAGGTTGTGCGGGTATTAGAGGACTAAATTATTAGTCACCTATCCTGAACGTTAAAACTCACTGGGGGGCAGGTATGGGAACTATAGATCCGCAGCTGATGCACGTACTGGTTCGCGCGCAGAACAGCCAAAGGTGGGATGACAAGACTCGGCAGGTAGCAGGAGTGCGGCGAGATGGGGCTCGCACCCTTATTACGTACGCGAACGGAAAAGAATATGCCTACGGCGTCGACAGAGTGCAGATCTATTACCAGGTTGCGTGCAACCAAATTGGTGAACTAGATAAGGTCTACGTCAAAGGTGAGTTGTGGCCGGACGTGGAATGCGTTTGTGTACTCGCCAGCGAAACAGACCCAAATTGCCTGCGTTACACCCTGACTAGCACAACGCTAAAAAAGAACTCTGCTTCTATCAACTAGGCGAGAACACCGTACAGATTAATTGGGCCACACCACAGCAGCGCTACAACGTATCTGTCCTCAATTACATCCGTGAGGAAGTCCGCTCTCAGGCCAGGCGCGTTGGGGCAACATTTGATGAGAATGCCAAATACCCCAAGTGGAGCGGCCAAGGGGAGACGATGCCTGCCGCCGTCCTGGCTACCCTGTGGGAACGGCTTACGCAGGTTCCTGCTGGCTCCGCGCTTGAGGCTTTCATCTCGGGTGTACCCTCCCCGCAGACTGGTGCAACTGACCAGCTCATTATGCCTTTCCGCGCAAACATCGATCAGCGCAATGCGATCCACGCCGCGCTCACGCACCAGATCTCAGTTATTGATGGCCCTCCCGGGACCGGTAAAACCCAGACAATCCTCAACCTGATTGCCACGCTAGTCACCCAGGGCAAGACAGTCGGCGTCGTCGCTGGTGCCAACTCCGCAGTAGACAACATGGTCGACAAACTGACAGAAGAAGGCTACGGCTTTTTGGTGGCCAACCTCGGGAATACGGAGCGGGTTAAGGAATTCCAGCACCACGAGGGCGATCTTGAACAAAGGCGCACGACTTGGGGTCAAAACGCGGTACGTGGCCTGCCTGCTTTTCCCGTAAGTATCAACGACGCCGCCCTACGTGCCCAGGAAGAACAGCTGGTTGCCCTGTGGCGGGACGCACGTGAGATTCCAGCGCTACAGACACTACTGAACGCAACCCAGCGTGAGCGTTACCTGTTTGAGGAGAAGATACGGGAAAGTCGCCGTCTTCTGCCAAATATTTCCCACCTGGAAATTTTCTATCGAGATTCAGACACTATCGCTGACTTGCTTGCTCTGGCGCGCTGCGCTCCCAAACCTGCGTTCACTCCCCGGGGACTTGTTGAGCCAGTACGCCGCTATTTCGCCTACGGCCCTCTCAAGCGGCTTGATCTGGGCAATGTGGACGTGCAATCCGCACTTCAAGCTGCGTTCTACCAAGCCCGTGAACGCGAGCTTACGCAGCGCATCAATATGGCGCAGGGGAGAGCGGCCGCTTTTGGCCTCGAAAAGGTTTCTGCCGCATACCGTCAATACTCGCGCGCAGTGTTTGATACGGCCCTACTGAAACGCTTTGGCAAGGTACCCCCAAGCCGCCTTATAGCACAGGTGCGGCTGGATCAACAGACAGATAGCCTGCTGCACACCTACCCGGTTGTGGCATCCACCTGCTTCTCAATTCGCAATAACCTCGCTCAAGATAAGCTGCTCGACTGGATCATTATTGATGAATCATCCCAGGTCATACTGCCAGAGGGCATGGCTGCGTTGAGTAAGGCGCGTAACGCCGTCATTGTTGGGGACGCTAAACAGATAGGCCCAATTTTCAACGGCTGGGACGAGAGTGAAACTAACCCACCCGAAGAGCGGTTTGATGTGCGCTCGCTGTCGCTGTTGGACTCGGTTAAGAAAATGCCGCAGGGCGCGGTGCCTTCCACCCTGCTCAAAGAGCACTACAGATGCCACCCGGCGATCATTGAGTTTTGCAACCGCATGTATTACGACGGCGAGCTGATTCCCATGCGTCAGCCCGGTGCCGGTGCCCCCAATCCACTGTGTGTGGTTTATGCGGCCCCAGGTAACCATGCACGCAGGACTAATAGTGACGGCCGATTCTCTCAACGCGAGATCGACATCATTGCCAGCCTTGAGGATATGGAAGTTATTCACCGGGGAATTGGGGCGCAAGATAAGGACGCATCTGGTGATTTTGTTTTGGGGATCGTTACTCCATTTCGAGGGCAGGCTACAGAACTGCAAAAGCGAGTCAAAGCTGAGCAAAGTGAAGGCAACCAGGCGCGCTGGCTTGCTGAAACAGCACATAAGTTCCAGGGGCGAGGTGCGGGAACCGTTATCTTGTCTACTGTTTTAAACGCGAATGATCGCTTTGCGGCAAATGATTTTTATGATTCAGACGCCATGACGAACGTGATTGTTTCACGTGCAAAAGACCGCCTGATTGTGGTTACTACGTACGGCGGCGTTCGCTATAGCCGTAATATCAGGTCTCTGCTTGACTACATCCAAATGTATTACCCGAGTAATGTTGTTGAGTCAGATATTGTGTCTATTTTTGATGTTCTCTATGGGGCCTACGCTGCGAGCCTTGAGAAGTATTCGCATGCCAAATGGGCGACTAAGCGACGTTCGCCTGCCGAAAACGTTGCGGAATACTGCTTACGGGAGCTACTAAAAGATCCAGCATACAAACGGCTTGCCTACCGCAATGAGGTTCCCCTTAAGGATGCCCTACCAAATGTGCGCCGCCTTAATGAGGCTCAGTGTGCGTTCGTTTATACTAACAGTGCGCTTGATTTTGGGGTGTACGACGTCGTAACTGAAAAACTAGTCCTTGCGATTGAGGTTGATGGCTGGTACTTCCACGGATATAGCGATGAGCAGCAAAAGCGTGATGCTTTAAAGGACTCAATTATGGCCGCCTATGGTATACCAGTGCTGCGGCTACCAACAAACGGCTCGGGGGAGGAACAACTTATACGGGAGGCGCTAAATAGCGTACTTGCCTAAGGGGTAGGGTGTAGGATTACATATACGGTTACAACGGCTGTCGGTAACCACATTTATGATGGTGATAGGGGTGCTTGCGTCAAATGTCTTGTCGTAAAGAAAATGAGTGGACGAGGAAAAGCACAGATGGATTAGCGATTTCCGAGTCACTGTTAAAGTCTGCTTATAGTGGGCATCCGCTCGATCTTCAATCTAGCCAGGGCGAGCAGATGTCAAGCGATACACGGCCAGGTGCTAAGAAAAACGCCATGGTCACTAGGATACTTGAGGATAGTGACTACTTAGACACTCTAGAACCTCCTTATGATGATAATGTCGTTCAGCTAATTGAAAATATTTCTGCTTTTATTCAAAAGATTCGTTTTTGCGGAAAGACTACTCTGTCAGATACTGAGGCACTTGCAGTTTTAAGGCAAGAAGCTCCACAACTTTATAAACTCTATGCGAAGGTTCTTGGGCCTGATGTTGTAAATGAGGCTGAAGTAAATCGCGTACCTCGTGAGCTAGCAAGTGGGTTCCTTGAGAGGACTAAATGGCAACTGGCGGAAGAAGTTATAGTGAAGGTTGAGCGGAGGGAAATCTGGTTTAACCTTATTGCTCTTATCGTTTCTGCTGCTTTTTGTTTATGATGTATACGTTAAGGCATTCTGGTTGGCTGGCCCTGTTGGCATTATTGTTGTGATCTTGCTTGTACGACTGTTTAAGGTCTTCAATTCTTTTAAGAAGCATAAGGAGTTATTTGCCAGAAAATTAGGAGGAAGTTACTAAAACAGCAAGCCATGGAGGGGTGGGCTGAGGTACTGGGCTTGAGTGCAGCATAATTTAGGCCATGCGTAGTATTGAGCTTTTTGCGGGCGGGGGCGGGCTTGCCCTTGGTACCCATCTGGCAGGTTTTTCAACGGAGTTTGTTGCTGAATGGGATGCGCGCTCATGCCAGACACTGCGTGCCAACTATGCCGCCAACGATTCCAAACAGGCTTTTACTCAGGTGAAGGTTTGTGAAGGTGATGTGCGTGATATTGATTGGAGTGGGGTAGCGCCCGGAGTTGACCTGGTAAGTGGTGGTCCCCCCTGTCAACCGTTTTCGTTGGGTGGCAAAGCTATGGCGGCTGAAGATCCCCGTGACATGTTTCCAGCTACTGCTGAGGTGATTCGCCAGCTTCAGCCGCGTGCTTTCATGATTGAAAATGTTCGAGGTCTTACCCGCGCAGCTTTCACTAACTATTTTTCTTATATCCAGCTTCGACTGGCCCACCCTGATATCACACCGCGTCAAGGTGAATCTTGGGCAGATCACTATGGACGTCTCCAGGCTGAACACACTTCAGCGCACACAGATCTGCAATACAACGTGGTTACTCAGCTAGTGAATGCTGCCGATTATGGAGTGCCCCAGCAGCGGTGGCGAGTATTTTTTGTGGGCTTTAGGTGCGACGTCGACGCTGAGTGGTCTTTCCCTTCACCTACTCACTCGGGTGCTGCATTGCGCGCAATTCAGGAATCGGGAGAGTATTGGGACAGTTATCGTGTCCCAAAATCGCAGCAGAAAATTGAGGTCAGAAACAGTGGAGATCCGCAGCTGCTGCCTTGGTTGACTGTTCGTGACGCTTTGGTTGGTTTGCCTGAGCCGACTATGGAGACCTCTCCGCTTTTCTTTGACCATGTGCTCCAACCGGGGGCCCGAGTCTATCCGGGACATACTGGTTCTTTTATTAATTCACCTGCTAAAGCTCTTAAAGCAGGTGTGCATGGTGTGCCCGGGGGAGAGAATATGCTTCGCAGGGTAGATGGGTCGGTACGGTATTTTTCTGTGCGTGAGGCGGCGCGGTTGCAGACTTTCCCAGACGGTTATCGTTTCAGTGGTCCCTGGTCTGAGGCGATGCGTCAGCTAGGCAATGCTGTGCCGGTGCGCTTAGCGCAGATAGTTGCGGGATCGATTGGTCGGGCATTGATGGATTGAAAGATTCAATTGTGGTTCTTATGGAGTGTCCGTACTGTGGCTGTCAACAAATGACTCAAGGAAGGATAGCTTATCTGGGTAGGGCCATACAGGACGCTTACGTGCTTGGGTTTGAGAGCTGAGTCTGACTTTAGGCCATCCTGCGATTGTAGCTACATGCATGATATAGTCTACCTAAACTCTTCATAGCAGTTATTCTCCCAATGTAAGCGAGGGGCGGCATGTCAGAAATTAAACTTTTCCTTTCGTGGTCACGTGATGATGAGGAGTTAAAGAACTCTTTTCTTAAGCTCCTTAAGCCAAGATTAGAAGCGGTGCAAGCTTATAAGTTTACTTGGTGGGAAGACACCTTTATTCTTCCCGGCGAAGAATGGCAGCCTACAATTATGAAAATGCTGGATAAGTCTGACTATATTGTTCAGCTCATCAGTTACTCCTTCATTACGTCCGAGTTTATTTGGAAATACGAGATTCCTGGCGTGGGTGAAGCGCCCCTCAAGAAGACGTTACCAGTAATGATAAAAGATGTGTCTCTTGATGGCTCAATAGAGTTTCATCAGATTGATAAGCGTCAAATTTATCGAGGCATCTCCGGTAAATCTTCTTATATTAGCCGTAAAGCGATTATTCTAAAGAAAAGTTTGTTGAAGGTTTTAGGGAAGCTGTCGTGGCGCGAGTTGATAACAAAATAGGGTATCGATAAATCGGTTATTGTTCTCTATTTCCTATATGGGTTATGAAAGTAGCGCTTGTTTTTGAGGCTGGCTGGAAGGGTGTATTAAAATGGGGCAGGAGCTTCCTGACTTAAATATTTACATCAGTTTTCATGAAGATGATAGAAGGTTAGTAAGAACGTGTGTTAAAGTATTGGAGCGCACAATTAAGGGTGGATTAACGGGCCGCTATAACGCCAAATTTTTCAAAACCAATGATGTTGCGGTAGGCGAGCGTATTGGCGAAACTCTTGACGAGAGGGTTGAGAGTGCAGATCTGGTTATTGTCCTTTTTAGTTATAACTATCGAAATAATAAAATTGAGTCCCAACGAGTGTACGCCAGGCACAAGCATCCCATCATTGTAATGCTTGAGGATGTTAATAAATCTGTGGCAGTCGATCCTTTTGCGGCAATTGATGTTGTCGAAGGGGATTCGTTTAGCAAAGTAAAAGGGAAAGAAAAGACTGAACAAAAGTTTGCAAACAGGGTGCTTAATGTGATTGAGCGCGAACTTATTCATATGAATGGCTCTAAGCCTAAACTATCTTCAGAAGCGTTGGCAAATAAATTAATTAGCTATGAGAAGTTTAAGAAGTTTAATAATAAAATTAAGACTATAGTTGCGCATGCAGAACAATTGCAAACCAAGGCTAACTCAAAAAAAATTGATAATGTTGTAGAAAGCCTAGTTACTTGGGCATGTAAGGCGGATGGTGATGGCTTAACTTTCTGTGCTCTTTTGGGCGACTTGGGCATTGGTAAGACGACTACGTCTATTCTGCTTACTCGTAAGCTTCTAGAGCTCAGAAAATCTGATAGGCAACTTCCCCTGCCTATATATTTCGACTTGCGTGATTTGTCTCCTAAGACACTAACTGATTTGGTTTGCGTACGGTACTTGCTCGTCTTCTTAGCGTTTCTACTGCGTCGCCTGTGGAAGTTGATGATCTGTTAGACACTATCCGCAGTGAGAATACTCTGGTCATCTTTGATGGCTTGGACGAAGTTTTAGTGCACCTATCACCTGGCGATGGGCAACGCTTGACGCGCTCGCTACTTGAAATTCTAACGCTGGCTAACTCCAATAGTGGGAAATCGGCTCCTCAAACGCGTCTTTTGTTATCTTGTAGGACACAGTACTTCAGAAACATTGAAGAAGAGTTTGCTTTCTTTGATGGACAAGGACGTGAACGTGTACGTGGTGAAGACTATATTGTTTTTACCTTGCTACCTTTCGATGAATACCAGATTCGTGAATATTTAGCTCGTAATATTCCTGGCTCTGACTCTGATCGGCTTTTTGAGATGATTCGTTCAGTGCATGATTTGAGGGCACTGGCTGCTCAACCGGTTATGCTTGATATGATTCGTGAGGTTCTGCCCAGTATCGAAAATGATCTGAGTAGGGGAGGTCGCATTAGGTCGGTTGATCTTTATGAGCGTTTCGTTGGTCAATGGTTAACTCGTGATGATGGGAAACATAGTCTGATTCCGGAGCACAAAATCTTGCTTATGACACATTTGGCATGGCAAGTATGGCGTTCGGGTTCTAGGACGTGGTCAGCACGTTGGATGGAAGAATGGATGCTCCAATTCCTTCACCTCCATCAAGAGATGGAACTTGATTATGAACCGCGCATGCCAGCACAATGGAAACAGGATCTTCGTACTGCTACATTTTTGTCTCGTCGCGGGGATGATTTTTCTTTTACTCATTCCTCATTGTTGGAGTTTTTCTTAGCTAAGCGACTTTGTGATTGCTTGTTTGAAGAGGAGGAAGATCAGGCGCTTGAAGTTTGGAATATTACTAAGCCAAGTGATGAGACTTTCGGCTTTCTAGCTGAGCTGATTGATAGGCTTTCTGATATTGAGCGCGGCCAAGCGCTAAGCTGTCTTGAACAAGTCGGTAAACAAGGGACTGTTGCTGCACGAACTAACGTTTTTACTTACACATTGATGGCTTTAGAACGAAATTTGCCTCATCCTAATCCAAGACTGTTGGATCTATCAGGTACTGATTTGCAAAAGTGGACTATAGGTTCTAAACGAGCATCTTTAGACTTGCGTGGCGTGTCTTTTAAAGATGCACGATTGGATGATAGTCGCTTTAACCATGTATGTTTGGATCGCGTTAACGCCTCTAGAGCTTCTATGCAGCGGGCATTCTTTGAGTATTGTGCACTGAGTAATGTAGATTTCAATGGCACGGATTTATCTGGGGCTATTTTCCGCCATTGTGATTTATCTAGGACTTCTTTAGGGAAAGCTAAGCGTCACCGTACCCAGCTTTTACATTCAAGTGGGTATAAGCGAGGTTTATCTGGTGTGCTTGTAGCTCCATCATTAGACCGATCTGAGCTTAAGATTTTCCCTGAGGTCCAAATTTTTAGTAGCCGTGTCGATTATGTGACTGCGGTTGCGTGGTCGCCTGATGGTGGCCGTATTGCTACCGGTTCTGATGATGGTGTTCGGGTTTGGGATGCTGTTACTGGGGAGAATGTGCTTAGTCTCGAACACGGCCGTGGGGTTGAGTCGGTTGCGTGGTCGCCTGATGGAAGCCGTATTGCTACCGGTTCTGATGGTGTTCGGGTTTGGGATGCTGTTACTGGGGAGAACGTGCTTAGCCTCGAACACGGCCATTGGGTTAGGTCGGTTGCGTGGTCGCCTGATGGCAGCCGTATTGCTACCGGTTCTGATGGTGTTCGGGTTTGGGATGCTGTTACTGGAAAGGAACTGCTTACCCTTGAATGCGATTATACGGTTGAGTCGGTTGCGTGGTCGCCTGATGGAAGCCGTATTGCTACCGGTTCTGATGGTGTTCGGGTTTGGGATGCTGTTACTGGGGAGAACGTGCTTAGCCTCGAACACGGCCATCGGGTTGAGTCGGTTGCGTGGTCGCCTGATGGAAGCCGTATTGCTACCGGTTCTGATGGTGATGGTGTTCGGGTTTGGGATGCTGTTACTGGGGAGAACGTGCTTAGCCTCGAACACGGCCATTGGGTTAGGTCGGTTGCGTGGTCGCCTGATGGCAGCCGTATTGCTACCGGTTCTGGTGATGATGATGCTCGGGTTTGGGATGCTGTTACTGGAAAGAAACTGCTTAGCTTCAAACACGATAATCGGGTTGAGTCGGTTGTGTGGTCGCCTGATGGCAGCCGTATTGCTACCGGTTCTTATGATGGTGTTTGGGTTTGGGATGCTGTTACTGGAAAGGAACTGCTTAGCCTCGAATACAGCCGCCTGGTTGGGTCGGTTGTGTGGTCGCCTGATGGCAGCCGTATTGCTACCGCTTCTGATGATGATGTTCGGGTTTGGGATGCTGTTACTGGAAAGGAACTGCTTAGCCTCGAACACGGCCATTGGGTTAGGTCGGTTGCGTGGTCGCCTGATGGCAGCCGTATTGCTACCGCTTCTGATGATGGTGTTCGGGTTTTGGATGCTGTTACTGGAAAGGAACTGCTTACCCTTGAATGCGATTATACGGTTGAGTCGGTTGCGTGGTCGCCTGATGGCAGCCGTATTGCTACCGGTTCTGATGGTGTTCGGGTTTGGGATGCTGTTACTGGGGAGAACGTGCTTAGCCTCGAACGCAGCCATTGGGTTAGGTTGGTTGCGTGGTCGCCTGATGGAAGCCGTATTGCTACCGGTTCTGATGGTGTTCGGGTTTGGGATGCTGTTACTGGAAAGGAACTGCTTAGCCTGGGATGCGGCCGTGGGGTTGAGTCGGTTGCGTGGTCGCCTGATGGAAGCCGTATTGCTACCAGTTCTGATGGTGTTCGGGTTTGGGATGCTGTTACTGGAAAGGAACTGCTTAGCCTAGAACGCGGCCGTGGGGTTGAGTCGCTTGCGTGGTCGCCTAATGGTAGCCGTATTCTCGCTAAATCTCGGAGGAATGAGATTCGTATCTGGGATGTGACTGCTGGAGAACAGGAGAGCTTCTTTATTACTCCTTTGCCTGAAGGTGAGTATGTTGCTTTAAGTGCTGATCAAACCAAGGTAATTGGCGCTAGTGCTGGTGCCTGGCGTTGGCTTGGGCGATTAGCTGTCTTGCCTGACGGAAAACTTGAGCGGATTCCTGTAGAGATTGACGGCCCTCTTCCGCCCCTCGGTCCTGATGCTGAGGTGGAATAGTTAACGGTGAGTAGACCCTTGCTTGAGGCTTGGGCTATACCCATGAAAGAACTAGTAGTGGGTGAAATCAATATTTCAGTTTATTCGCACTATTCTTTGCCTACGAGGAGCTTTAGTTATGTCTAAGAATAAAATGTCGGGGCACAAAAATGCCAACGACTCCGCGTACTTAAAGCACCTTGAGTTCATTCAAGCAATTGTCGCTCGCATGGCACAATCGTCAGTTCAAACTAAGAGCTTACTGTTACCGGTTGTGGTTGCTACCTATGGCTATGCTTTGACTCAGAAATCCGTAAGTGTCTCACTTCTGGGTATTGCTGCGGTCCTCCTTTTTGGCTATATCGATGCCAGCTATCTGCGGCAAGAACAAGCCTACCGGAGGCTCTATAATGCTGTTATTGAGGGAACAAAAAAAATCCCATTGCTCTCCCTTAATCCATGCTGTGTAGATAAAGTAGCATTACCTGTAAATGCAGATTTAAACCTCGCGGAAGATACTAAACTTGTCTGTGAAGAGAAATCTTTCTGGAAAAAATCTTGTGAAGTAATCAAAGAATGGGTTTTTCTTGACCCAAAGGTTTGGTTATCCTGGTCTATTTTCCCGTTCTATTTCGGCTTCTTCATGGTTGGGTGTGCAGTTCTGTGTCATGCACTCATGTCTGGGCGCTAGGTGTGAGCTTGAAGCTGCCGTCAGCAGGCCAAACCCAGTAACTGTATTAAGGGGTTGACACAGTTGGGTGGCAGTCTTACTGTATTAGTGTATTAATACAGTAAGACAGGAGGGACGCATCGATGCGCATCGATGACACCCGCCCCATCTGGATCCAATTGGCTGAGATCTTCCGCGCCCGCATCACTGACGGCACGTGGAAACCCGGCCAAAAGATTCCTTCAGTCCGTGACCTCGCCATCGAGGCCTCCACCAACCCCAACACCGTTCAGCGTGCCCTCGCCGCCCTCGACGAGGAAGGCCTCACCGTCCCCAAACGGACCGCCGGCCGCTTCGTCGCCACTGACGACGTCGCCCTGCACGCCCCTACGCAAAGCCAACGCCCAAGCCGCAGTAGACGCCTACATCAGCGCCTGCCGCGCACTTGGCGTGGAACGGGAACAGGCCCACAGCCTCATAGATGAGCGTTGGGACGCGGACACTTAAGTCCAGGAGAGACAAAAATGACCGCAAAACCTCCCTCCACCGCGCCAGGGACCAGCTCACCTCAAGCGGGGCCCAACCCGGCGTCGACGGTGGGTGCCCAAGCCGCAATCGCAGGTGCCGCCCCCGCAAGCCCCAGCGCCGCAGCAGCAAGCCCCGGCCACAAGGCCACGAGTGTCAGCACCACACCCGCAAACGCTTTAGTCCATGTGGAAAACCTGACTAAGCGCTACCGCACCACTACCGCCCTGCGTGATTTCAGCCTGGATCTGCCCGCCGGACACATTGTGGGTTTAATGGGCCCAAACGGCTGCGGCAAAACCACACTGCTAAAAATCCTGGCCGGCGTCCTAGCCGACTACAGCGGCGTCGTCGCCATTGACGGCCACGCCCCCGGGGTAGCAACCAAAAAGATCGTCTCCTACCTGCCCGACGCGGACTTCCTCAACCCCACCTGGGACGCCAGGCAGGCCATCAGCGTCTACAGCCGTTTCTTTGCGGACTTTGACGCAGAAAAAGCCGCCTCCATGGTGGATTTCTTCGAGCTGCCCACCAACCGCCCGCTTAGCGAAATGAGCAAGGGCATGGGGGAGAAGCTGCAGATCAGCCTGGTTATGTCGCGCCGCGCCCGCGTGTTTTTGCTCGATGAACCCATCAGCGGCGTCGATCCGGCCACGCGCGACGTGATCCTGGAAGGTATCCTGCGCGAATTTGACCCCCAGTCGCTGCTGATCGTCTCCACCCACCTGATCTCAGACATTGAACATTTCGTTGACTACGCCCTGTTCGTGAAGGAAGGCCGCATTCTGCTCCAGGGCGACGCCGATGACCTGCGCGCCGCCCACGCAGATAGCCTCGACGCCATTTTCCGAAAGGAGTACCGCTGATGTACAAGCAACTGCTGACATACGAAATCCGCGCCCAAGTCCGCAGCGACGTGCGCATCTTGGCCGCCCTGGTAGCGGTGGTGGCCGCATCGATCGGTGTGCGGGCCCTGGATATTCCTGGCCTGAGCACCACCACTGAGATACTGGCCTATGCGCTTTGTGTCGCGATGCCCGTGGTGGTGGCGATTGTGGGGCTGGTTGACTACTGGAAAACCCTCTACGGCCAGCGCGGCTACTTCACCATGAGCCTGCCTGCCAGTGGCGCACAGATTTTCTGGGCAAAAATTACCCGCATGGCACTGGCCTGCCTGGCCGCTTTGCCTTTCATGGTGGGTGGGTTGGTGGCCATGGCCGCCACGTCTGCCTGGACGCAGGGGCTTAGCCTGTCGCAGTACACCGCCCCGATTCGCAGCGCGCTAGCGCCTTTCTCTACGTCGGTGCTGCTGGCTTTGGTGGCGGCCCAGCTGTTTTCCTGCTTCTGCTGGGTGGTGCAATGCTGTGCGGTTATGACCATTGGGGCCCAGGGGCGCTTTAACCACATGGGTTTCGCGGCGCCACTTATCGGCTTTGTGGGGGTTTACCTGGTCAATCAGGTACTCAGTGGGGTGGGCACGTTCTTCCTGCCGCTGTCTATGACCTTCTCTGGGCGCCTGAGCAGCGAAATTATGTGGTCCTCCTACCAAGCCACACTCGACACGGGTGCTGCCCCCACGGTCTTCGGCCTGGGTGCCTACGTGCTAATCCCGCTGTTTGCGCTGGTCATGGCGCTGTGGGCGACTCGCTCAATCGACCGGCACACCTGCCTGCGCTAAAGTGCTGCGGCAAGCTAAAGGCATTGTGGCAGGCTGCTGCGGCTAGGAGGCGCGGCAAGGCCTGTGTTGGCTTGGGGGTGAGTAGCTGGGCTAGGTACTTTTCGGGCAAACGGGGGCGACGACGTCGGCTACGTCTAGACACGACGGCGCCGCCCCCAGCTCGTGGAGACGGCGTCCTGGTCTGCTTTAGAGCCCTAAACTCTCTAGCTCCTATTGCGGCTAATTGTTAGTTTGTCATCCGCGTCTAACCTAGACATGAGGCCTTGGCGCCTGATCCAGGCAACCAAGGCGATAACAACGGCGATACATACGTAGACCATGTGGTTGGTTGCAGAATCGTTGGCCAGCTGCGGGCCGACTTTTTCTATAAGGCGCAAAACCAAGCTAAACATGATGTACAAGCTGCAGCCAACAATAAGCAAGAAGCTAACAATTCTGTATATGCGCTTGGAGGCTTCATACAAAACTGAGTTGAAGGTGAAGTAGACAGCCCAAGCAACCACCATGGCCATAATTGCCCAAGCAATCTTGCCGGCTAGTGAAGAGGTTAGCCAGTCGATGTGGTCACCAACGAAGGCGCCAGCTCCAATAACAATAACTAGGTAGTCAGGAGAGAACAGGATCCAGAGCGCAACTGACGTGTAATACCAGACGATAAAGCGCAGAAGCGCGAAGAATATAGTTACCTCGAAACAAATAAAAAATACCTCAAACACGTTTTTATCCTATCAGCACAGTTGGACTGACAATAAGCTTTAATAAAAGTTCTTATATTTTGACAAGAGACCACCCTGCAGAGCCTAGGAGGCCGCTTTGTCCTGCAAAGTGAGGTCAAGCTTAGCCATGGTGGACTGGCGCATGAACCAAGTGACTGCGGTAATAACTACGGCGATACCGATGTAAACCATCTGGCTGGTTGAAAGGTTATTGGCCGGCTTGGGGCCGATTCCCTCAACGAAGTCCGTAACCGGCACCAGCATGATGTACAGGCTGCACGCCAAGATCACCAGGGCGCTGACAATCTTGTACAGGCGGGTGGATTTGCCATACAAAACCGAGTTGAGGATGAAATAGACAACCCCTACCAGCAGCATCGCGTCAATCGTCCAGGCGTACTGTCCAAGCTTGGCCATGCCCTGCCAAGACAGGTAATCAAGGGTGTAAACCCAGGTGAGGCCCAAGAACAGCAAGTAGTCAGGCGAAAGCAGCAGCCACCACATGATGGCCTTGTAGCTTCCCATCCCAAAATAGAGGAGAGCGGCTAGCCCTCGCTAGCGCCAGGATGATAGGTAATACAGCCCACATATTTGTATGCTATCAGTCCGGCTAGCCAGGTAGCCTGCTTTTTGTCCACAGATCTGCTTTTTGCCTATAGAACTGCTTTGCTCGCGTCTACTTTGCCTGCAAAGTTGTGCCCGCCGTGATTGGCGGGGGCTGCTTGGCGGCAGTTACGTAGAGTTTTTATAGGGACGACGGCGGTGCCGGTTGCGATTGCGGCCAGCATGCCGTTGTCTGCCCCTGCCGTGAAGTAATCTACGTGCACGCCGACGACGGCGTTCGCGCCCATCGATTGGGCCCGGGTGCACATCTCGTTAACTGCGGTGCGTGAGGCGTTGGCGATTTCGTTTTCGTAGCTGCTTGCCCGGCCACCAAACATGTTGGACAGGCCAGCGGCAAAATCCTTAAACATGTTCACGCCCGCAATGGTCTCGCCAGAAACCATCCCGATGTATTGCTTAACCGGCATACCCTCAACGGTTGGGGTGGTGACTACCAGCATGATTCATTCCTTTGCTAGATAGAGTGTCTCGGCGCTTAGGCCGCTGTAGACCTTCAACCCTAGCAGCGTTCGCGGCGTCGTCGGGAAGAAAATCAAGGCCGCGCTAAACTGAGCCAAGCAGCCAAAGAAGGAGCGAATGTGGGCGCGCGGATGCGGAAAACCCTGCCGGAAGACATTGAGCAGATCATCGCCTTGGGCGATGTTGAGGCGGTGGCGCGGGCCGTCAAAAACTGCCAGGTGGGGGCATATTTGCGCACAGACGCATACAAGCCTCAGCTCATGCATTTTCCTGCCAGCCAGGAAATAACAGAGTTTTTCCTGCAGCGCGGCGAGGATATCAACAGCCTAGACCGCTACCAGTGCACCCCCATTCACTGGCGCGTGCGCGGCGGTCATAGCGAGCAGGTACCGTTCCTGATTTCGCGCGGCGGCAACATTAACGCCCGCGACTATGCAGATCGCACCGCACTGTTTGCAGCTGTGGCGCACCTGGCCAGCGCCGACATAGAGCAGCTGATCAAATTGGGTGCAGATGCGCACGCCCAGGCGAACTCTGGGTTGTACGGCAACTACACGCTCACCGAATATGCGTTAGCTGGACGGCGTCTATTTGACGCACGCAAGCTGCTAGAAGTGATCCGAGTGCTGCTGGCACACGGGGCGCGCCCTGGCGGGAAGGAACAGGACTCGCTGCGAGGCATGGATAACCAGCGCTGCCGGCTAATCACCCATGGGCACAACGCAGACCCGGCAGTTTTTGAGGCAAACGTGGAGGCGCTAGCCCAGCTGTGCGAAATTTTCGGGGTTGAGCAGGCCGTGCCGCACCAAGCCTGCAGGCGGGGCAGCGAGTCGAAATTGACTGCTCACTTGAGGTTGAAGACCAGTTCCGGCAGCTGTGGGATTTGCTTGTGCCTAGCTCTGGGCGTGCGCGGTCTTTGCAAGGCGAGGCTGTCCGTATTGCGGGCCGCATTTCCCACGAGATTTACGACAATGGCGGCCTCAACTGGGATCGCGGTTTTACTGCCCTGGCCAAGCGGTTTGGGTGGATTGTCACCTCTCAGGTGGGTTTAGCTGACGACGACGTCGCCCGGCTGGGTCAGGCCCTTGGTGGCCTGAAAACCCGCGCAGTTGCCACTAACTATGCTGAAGCGATGCAAGCCAGTGACGTGCTCACCCAGCTGGCGGTTCGCTGGGTTGGGCTCAACCCAGTTTTGGTGGCTGTAAGCGCCTAGGCCAGGTGCTGCAGCGTCGTCGTTAATGAGCGCAGGCCTGGAACTAGGCGTAAAGCGGCAAAGTAGCCGGCGCGGGTCAGTCCTCGACGCCAACAATCACGTTGGAAGCCTTGATGACTGCTACGGCCTCGGAGCCAACCTTCAGGCCTAGCTCCTCAATGGCGGCGTTGGTGATGGAAGAGGAAATTACCAGGCCAGGGGCGATTTCAATCTTGACGATACCGTTAACGGCACCCTCGGTGACCTCAACAACCTTGCCGGGGAACTGGTTGCGTGCAGACAGCTTCATTTTCTCTGCTCCTTTCGGTGAAAAATACGTTAATCGCACACTATCACCGCTTTGACCTGGGCTTGAAGTCAATTCTTGGCCGTAGGTAGGGAAGTGGGTAAGGCGGGCCGGTGCTGGGTGGGACAAACCATGCCAGGCGGGGTGAGCCGCGCCAAACCGGGCAAAAATGTAGTTGTGTTGGACTAGTTCAGCACGGTTTTACAAGTCTCGGCTAGTTTTAAGGGTTGCGTGTCACACTTAGCCCATGGAACGGACCGAACCGCTGAAGCTTCTGTTTGTTATCAACAACCTCTACACCCGTGGCAATGGCCTGTCCGCCTCTGCACGGCGCACCATCACCCTGCTGCGCGAACGCGGCCATGATGTGCGAGTGCTCAGCTCCGGCAGCGCTGAGCAGGCCCAGGCCTGCGATTTCACCGCCCCGGAATTCGCCTTGCCTGCTAGGCGATTTCCGCTGGCTGACGCTATCATCTCAGCCCAGGGTTACGCCTTCGCTAAACCCAAACGTAAGGTGATTAAGCAGGCTGTGGCCTGGGCCGACGTGGTCCACCTGGAAGAACCCTTCGGCTTGCAGGCCCGCACTGCCCACGTCGCTAAACGCGCAGGTAAACCAGTGCTGGCCACCTACCATATCCACCCCGAAAACATCACCGCCACCATTCACTTAGACGGCCTCTGGCCGCTCAATGCACTTTTGCTGGCATCTTGGCGACGGCGCATCTACGCTTTGGCGCAGGTGGTGCAGTGCCCTTCGGACTCAGTACGTCAGCGTCTGCAGCGCTGGGGGCTGGGGGACAAGCTAGTGACCATTTCCAACGGGGTGGGTCTGGCGCCGTCGAAACCAGCAGCTGGCACAAAAACTGAGTACTGCGCGCCAGGCGGGCGGCAAGTCGAGACTAAGCAAACTCCCGGGGAAGCCCAGCCAGAGGGCGAACAGGTTTACCGGCTGCTGGTGGTGGGGCGTTTCTCGCGCGAAAAAGACCAAGCCACCATCCTCAAAGCCATGCGCCACAGCCGCTACGCCTCCCAAATCCAGTTGGTTTTCGCAGGTCGCGGGCCCACAGAAAAATCCTTGCGTCGCGCAGCTAGTCACCTAGTGCGCGACGGGGTGCTAAAACACGCCCCCAGCTTTAACTTTTTCGACGCCGCCGGGTTGGACACTCAAGCTGAGCAAGCCGACCTCTACATTCACGCCGCATTCATCGAGGTGGAAGGCCTCTCCTGCCTGGAGGTGCTACGCCACGGGGTGGTGCCGGTAATCGCACACTCGCCGCTTACGGCCACAAGCCAATTCGCTCTAGATGCCCACAGTCGCTTCAAGGCCCGCGATCCTAAAGCCTTGGCGCGCGCCATCGACTACTGGCTTAGCGATAATGACCGCCGGCAAACTGAGGCACAAAAATACTTAAATATTGGCGCGCACTATGACATTAACGATTGTGTTAGTAGACTGGAGTTGGTTTACCGCAAACTGGCCTCTAGTAAAGCCAGTTAGCGAAGTGTGTTAAGCGGCCAAAACACTGTAGGTGCTGAGTACCGTGAAGAGTATTGAGCGCCGCGAAAGTGTGGCTATGATGAAGGAGCGTGCCCGTGGGGCAAGTAGAAACAACTCAACGCGAAGAATTAAGGGACTGGCTGGGGCGGTTATCCTATATTCTGCGCAGTAGCGACCATCTGCACCAAAAATTGGGGCATGTCAGAAAACAGTATAAGCAGCCTGACTATTGGCAGCCTTGGAAGTTAGCCCAATTTTTGGCTAACACCATTAAATACTCTGGGTTTGCATTATTGCTGCTTTTTGCTGTGGTTTTAATCCCACTATTTATAGCTGATAGCAAACAGTCTGGCGCCGCTAAATCGCTTGTAAATGTTGCTGTTCTAATAATTTTAATCTTGCTTTATTACGGAGTATATAAGCTCACGTATTTTGTGACAGAGCGAGTATTGGTTAAAAAATTAAGCTCTGAAGCTCTAGAGCGACAAGAGCGGATGCGTATTCGCGGTAAAGAACGCTTGGTTATGCCGATGGCGGTGGGGCACCTGGTGCCGTTCTTGCTGCTCTGGCTGATGATGGCGGGAGCCTCGACTAATGGGCCCACCGTGGCTAACGAAACTCTGATGCTGGCTATCTGGCTTTTTGTAAACCTGCTGGTTGGGGCGGTAGCTAGTGTGGTAACGTTGCTGTTGCACAACCACAAGGTTAGGACACATAACGCGGCTGAAACTGCTGACGCTGAAGCTAGAAACCTCCACAACCAGCGCGTTTATGACAGCGAAAAAGAGCTGGTGGATGAGATTAACACTCTAGTTGGAGAGTTTACAGACACCTACCTGGGTAATTTCCCTGCCGCTTACTTAAGGCCCGGAGTGGTTGACTATATGTGGCAGCTAGTTACCAACCACCGTGCCTCCACGCTCCAAGAAGCAATCAACGTTTATGAAGCTGACGCACGTCAGCAGCAGCTGGCCGATCAGCAGCGCGCGATCCTTGATCGCCAAACCAGATCCTTGCGCAGCAACAGTATGCAAACACTGTGCTGGTAACAAACATGATCATGAACCACTAAAAAGGCTAGAAAAGCCTTAGTTAAGGTTCGTGTTGCGCACGGCGTTTAGATTCCGACGCCGCCGTTTAAGTCTTGTTTCAGGCCCGCGCCTGGAGCTTGAATGCCAGGTCTAACCACTGGCAGGGGCTGGTTACGCCGCTCTGCCAGTGGTAGATTATGGCGTCAGTCACTGTGAAAGTGTTGATTATAGGAAAGGAATTTGGGCATGGGGGAGTCTGAGCAGCTAACTCAGCGCGAGGAGCTCAAAAACTGGTTGGGGCGCTTGTCCTATATCTTGCATCGTAGCGATGAGCTGCACGAGAACCTCAATGGCATTCGCGGGCAATATCGTTACGCCGACCATTTGCAGATCTGGAAGCGACCCCAATTTTTTGCCAATACGGCCCGCTGTGTTTCGTGGGTGTTCCTGGTACTCCTTGTGGTACTTTTTATTGCGGTTGCCAATGGAAGTCTTCTGGCGGCTATGTATATGCTTTTCACAATCGGGCCATGGACTATTGGTTTCTACATTGGCCTGCAAAAGCTTTTCCATCATGCATTCAGGAGAATCTTGGTAGCTAAGCATGATGGCTCCACTAAGGGTGTCAAAGACTACTCGCGTTTGAAAGCTTGCGAAGAGGAACACTTTGTTTCGCTGGCAATTGTCTCGCACCTGGTGCCATTCTTGCTGTCCTGGACGCTGTTGGGTTTGTTAATTTTCCTCGGGTCCAAAAACCCCACGACGTCCATGTTGATTACGGTACTGTTGTTTTTATTTGGCAACCTGGTTTTAGGTGTGCTGATCAGTGTCATTATGCTCGTGGTGCATAATGCAAAAGTTAAGCGCCACAATGCCAGCGAAGATGCGGCCACTAAGTCTCGCGAAGCCCATAATGAGCAGGTTCATGAGCTTGAAAAAGCAGTAGTAGATGAGATTAACTCCCTAGTAGGTGAATATCGGGATAACTACCAAGGTAAATTCCCGGCAGCCTATTTGCTGGCAAATGCTGTGGCCTACATGTGGCAGTTAGTTGATAACTATCGTGCCTCTACCCTGCAAGAAGTGATCAATGTTTATGAAGGCGATATGCACCGTCAACGCATTGAAAGCCAGAACCGAGCCATGCTAACAACCAGCTACGCATGCTTAACAACCAAGAACGCATTATTGCTGAACAGCGATACACCCGCTGGGCAGTAACCAGTGAAATTGCGCGTAACCGACGCGCTTAGCTAAACGACAACCGCAAGCTTAGCCTTGTTGGGCTAGAGCGAAAGGTAAAATTACCCTATGCATCAACTAGATCCTGACGCAGCTAATCCAGTCTTGTTACAGGCTTTTGCCTGGGACTTAAACGCTGATGCCAGTCACTGGCGTCTGCTAGCTGACAATGCCCAGCTACTGGCAGACTCCGGGGTTACTGCAGCCTGGCTGCCGCCCGCCTATAAAGGACACACCGGCATAGAAGACGTCGGCTATGGGGTCTATGACCTCTATGACCTGGGCGAATTTGACCAAAAAGGCTCCATCCCCACCAAGTATGGCACTAAGGATGAGTACCTGGCCGCCGTCGACGCCCTGCACAGCGCCGGCATCTCAGTGGTGGCAGACATCGTACTTAACCACCGCATGGGCGCAGATGAGCTAGAGAACGTAAAAGCCATGCAGGTGGACCCCTATGACCGGCGTCGGATCATTGGCGGGCCTGAAGATATCCAGGTATGGACCCGTTTCACCTTCCCCGGGCGCAATGGCAAATACTCTGACTTCATCTGGGATCACACCTGTTTTAAGGCTGTGGACTGGGATGATGCACGCCAGCAAACCGGCCTGTGGCTCTTTGAAGGCAAGTCCTGGAACCAGAACGTTGATGACGAGCTGGGTAACTACGACTACCTAATGGGGTGCGACGTGCACGTATCCGACCCCAAGGTGCATGAAGAGCTCGACACCTGGGGGCGCTGGTATGTGCAAACCACCGGTATTGACGGCCTGCGCCTAGATGCGCTTAAGCACGTGGGCGCTGACTTCTTCGCGCTATGGCTACCCAAGCTGCGCCAGCGGACCGGCAAGGCGCTGCCGGCGGTAGGGGAGTACTGGTCGCGGGATGTGAACGTGCTGCGTTCATACCTGGCTACTGTACCCTACATGAGTCTGTTTGATGTGCCTTTGCACTTTAAACTATTTTATGCATCATGCTCGAATGGTGAAGTGGATTTGGGTGCATTGTTTAATGACACTTTGGTAGCGGCGGATCCTGAGCGCGCGGTTACCTTCGTGGAAAACCATGACACTCAGCCGGGCCAGTCGCTAGAGTCGCCGGTGCAGGCTTGGTTTAAACCCTCCGCTTACGCGCTGATTTTGCTGCGTGAACAGGGGATGCCTTGCGTGTTCTGGGGCGATCTGTTTGGCACTCCCGAAACGGGGGACCTAGCTGCGGTTACTGAGCTGCCGGTTTTGATGAATATCCGCCACTTCTTGGCGTACGGCCCCCAGCACGACTACTTCGACGACGCCGACGTGGTGGGCTTTACCCGTGAAGGTGACGACTACCGCCCTGCTTCTGGTGTGGCCGTGCTGTTCTCAGATCGCCGGGCCGGCACCAAGCGCATGTATGTAGGCCGGGCACACGCCGGCTCCTACTGGACGTGCATGATTGGCGAGCAAGACACTGTCCAGGTGGATGAGGAAGGTTGGGCTACTTTCCCGGTCAGTGACGGGGGCCTGAGTGTTTATGTGCCCTCTGTGGCCCGTGAGCTGCTCGATTACGGCCAGGATAAGCTCACCCGCCCGCGTAATTAAGTGCCGACGGCGCAGTGCTGACGTCGCAGTGTTGACGACGCAGTGCGACGCCGCCTCTCGGTTAGGCTCGACGGCGCACCTACTGTTGTGGGCTCGACGCCGTAAGCTCCCGTTGGCTTTCGTGGCCAGCGGGAGCTAAAACTGGGAGCTAGCTAGCCCAGTAACTTAGATTCTGACGAGCCCCGGAATCTAAAAAATCTGCAAGCAGCTCGTTGACCTGATCAAACTCGATCAAGAAGCCGTCATGGCCGTGAGCAGAGTGAATTAGGGCGTAGCTGGCGTTAGGGATCAGACCAGCCATGCGCTTGACCTGGACGGGGAAGAAAAGACGGTCACTGTCTACCGCGATACACAGCGTTTTAGCGGTAACCTTGCGCAGTGCAGAACGCAGCCCGCCGCGTTCACGCCCCACATTGTGGCTGATCATGGTGCGACACAGAGCCACATAAGAGCCTGCATCAAAACGACGCACCAGCTTTTCGCCGTGATAATCCAGGTAAGACTCCACCGCCAGGCGTCCGCCAGTTAGCGGATCCTCAGCGTTTTGCGGCAGGCGCCCAAAACGCTCATCGAGCTCATTGGGACAACGGTAGGTGGTGTGGGCGATCTGACGGGCTAGTGCCATCCCCGCTACCGGGCCGACGGCGTCGTCGTAATAATCCCCGCCATTCCAGTGCGGATCAAGCTGCACCGCACGAATCTGAGTGTGAGCCCAAGCTGCCTGCTCAGCGGTAGTTTGTGCGCCCGAAGCGACCATCACCAGGCGCTCCACGCGCCTCGGATACATGGTGGCCCACTCGATAGCGCGGTGACCGCCCAGCGAGGCCCCCACAACCGTGTTCCAACGCTCAATCCCCAACAGATCCGCCAGGCGAGCCTCAGCGCGCACCTGATCGCGGGTGGAAATCACCGGGAAACGCGAGCCGTAAGGGGCGCCGTCCTGAGCAATAGAAGCCGGGCCGGTAGAGCCCTGACAGCCACCCAGCACGTTAATGGCAACCACAAAGTAGCGCTTAGTGTCGATAGCCAAATCCGGGCCCACCACCTGCGACCACCAACCGGCAGTAGGCTGACCAGGCTCAGTCTCGCCAATAACATGGGCGTCGCCGGTGAGGGCATGCTCAATCAAAATGGCATTGGAGCGGTCTTCGTTAAGCTCGCCCCAAGTCTCATAAGCGAGCGTAATTGCCGGCAAAATAGAGTCATTTTCGAGGCGCAAATCGCCCACATTAGCGAAGCTACGACAAGCACGTGGGTCGGTGATTTTCCAAGCGCCGGATACGGGGGCAGGCGGAAGCTGACGGTTGTGGTTCATGGGAATGCCTTCTAAATCTGGGCGCGTAGGGGCGCAAAATTACAGATGCGATAACGCTCGCCAAGGCACGCAGATGTGGCTCAGCGAGCGTTCGGCATTCGTCCCATGAGGGGTAGCAGAGGTAGGACGGCGAAACGAAGAGTAGGTAGCACAAAGCCAGGGCACATCAGCGCCTGGGTTGAGCTAGCTACTTGCGTCACAGTTATCTCCAATTACGTCCAATACCGCGTTAATTGTCTTAAGCATAACGCGAGTACGTCAAGGATGTAAGCTCACAAAGTCTGGAGGATCACTCTAGCGGCTAGCTGGCGAGTCTGTGGAGGTGGTGCTAGCAGTGGCTGAGGCAGTCTTGCGTTTGAGCAAGATGAACACTAGCGTTGCCGCAGCCAAAATAATTGCGATGATGACAATAATGCCTGCGTTTACTAGATCCTGGACGGTGTCAGCCTTAGCGGTAGTTGATGTAGGACTTGAGGTGGTTGCGCCAGGGAAGTAGCTGGCAGCCTCGCTATTTAGCTCTACAGTCCCTTGCACCACACCGTCTGGCATAGTGGCTTTCATGAGGTAGGTGACTCTGTCTTTGTCGACTTCTTTCTCTGTTGTATCCAGTTCCTGGAGCCCCGTTATCGGTAGTTAAGCCAAAAGTAACGGTGGATTTGACTGGTAGCGCTACCTTCATCCATTCTGCGGAGGGACTAAAATCCGGATAATATTTTTTCAGGAATTCTAGAGAATGCAAAGTTGGGTTTTCTAGGCGGACCGAGTACAGGTTGTTACCCTTAGGGGTTAGCTTGAATACCGCAGATTGGTTTGCCTTAAAATGCCCTTGGATTATGCAAATGCCTCCAGTGTCGCTACCGTATCCCTTAGTCGATGAATATAAGGCTTTATAGTTGCGATGTTTCTGAACGCAATTATCTTCAGTGACATGCTCTCCACTGACCCCTATGGTCTCGATAGTGCTGCCGTCGTCTAGTAACACATAGCTAAAATTTGGGGTTCGTGTGTGTTCGGATGCGGTTGTGGGAGGCATTATTGCGGCTGTTACCCCTAGTAGCGCTAGGGTCATGAGTGCACTAAATAAGCGGCGCATGAGTATCCTCGGTGAATATAGAAAAGTCGGCTATAGCAGCAGTATAGCTGCTATAGCCGAGTGTTAGTTGCCGGCGGTGATGTCACCAGTCAAAGAAGCTATTATCGTTGTCGCAACTGCTGTCGCTGCCACTATCGTAACTATTGTCATCGTTATAGTCGTAGTCGCCGCTATCGCTATCGTAGCTGGTGTCGTCGTCGCTAATGTCGTAGTAGTTGCTAACGCCGTCACTTCCAGATAGCCAGTTCATGGGTGATGCATTAAACTAGGCTGAGGTTTACGAGCTGAGTCTTTCGAATTTCCAGCTATCATAATTAAAAACATGCCTGTTGCAACGAAGACTATAATTACGGCAAGAGGTATAAACCTAGAATCCATGTCTTGCTGTTCCTGGCTATAGCCGGAATTATCGTAAGACTGGCTACTGTAACTATTATCGCTGGTCGAATCGTCGTAAGACGGATCTTCGTAGGTGTCATTGTTGGGATCATCGTAGGAGTGATCGCTGTCGTAATTGTTGTAATAGCGGTTGTAGTAATTAGAACTTCCTGAACGAGAGTTAGAACGCCCCAACCAAGAGTTACGTCGTGAAGAAGAACCAGAACCGCTGGAATTAGAGCCCCCAGAACTTGAACGGCGCGAGGAAGAGCCAGAACCGCTGGAACTTGAACGGCGCGAGGAAGAGCCAGAGGAACTGCGTCCGCTTGAACCTCCGCTGTTGCCTCCACGACCTACCGGGACCGCATTACGCCCCGTTGTGGCTGCGCCAGAAGTCGACTGGCTGCCGCTCACTGAGGTGCCTGAGATTGGGGTAATAGAACTGCGAGCAACGCTGGCGCTAGCACTAGGAACGCACAGGCACACAGCTGCGGCAGTGGCCAAAGCCAGTAAAGCATGTTTGCGAAGTTGCGTATTTAATTTAGTGGCAGAAAGGGGTGAAAACACGCTCACGGTTATTCCTGAGGTAGTGCTGATGTAGTTAAAACTAGTTCCTAATCAGAATAACCGTTGCTCTAGAGGTGGGCATCGGGGAATTATCCCCGCCGCCACAGTTTCACTTGCCTAACGAGGGAATACAAAGATAATCCAGCTAAGATAAAAAGTGCGATTTTCAGGTTCTTGTCTTTTTTGTAGTCATCGTCATCAGAGTAGCTGCTGTAACTAGAGCCTACGTGGCCTGAGCTAGAGTGTCGTCGCCCAGAGTTGTGGTGCGAAGAACCCGATCTGGAGTGCCCTGAGCTGTGCCCGCCACTGTGCCCACCGCCGTGACCGCCGCCATGGCCACGCGTGGGGACCCTGTTATGACCAATAGCTATGCTCACAACAGAAGTTGATTGGCTGCCACTTACTAAGGTACGTGAGCTAACGGCTGTGCGCGCAACGCTGGCGCCGGCGCTGGGAACGCACAGGCATACGGCTGCGGCAGTGGCCAAAGGTAACAAAGCGTGGTTGCGAAATTGCATATTTAAATTATCTGTAGATATTTTCGCTCGAAAAATTATGGTTAGGCTTCGCTCATTGCTTTAAGCACGCCACCCACTACTACTAAACCTACTAATACAGCTAATATGATTAAAGTTGTGCGCTTTGAAAATTCGATTCCTAGTCCCTCGCTGTCGTCATAGCGGTGGTAATTGTAGTAGTCGTCGTAGTCGTCATAGTAATAGTTGTTATAGTAATTGTTGCCGTAGCGGTTGTAGTAATTAGAGCTACCTGAGCGCGAGTTTGAATAACCTTGCGAGTTGGAGTTACCGGAGTAGTAGTTCGAGTAACCCTGAGATCCTGAGTTGCTTGAGTAAGGATCGGAATAGCCGCGTGAGCTGGAGCTACCAGAACTAGACCCTGAGTAGCCCTGAGAATTTGAGTTGCCGGAGTAGCCTTGTGAACTGGAGTTACCGGAGTACCCCTGTGAACTGGAGCTGCCAGAGTTGGATCCTGAATATCCACGCGAGTTGGAATTTCCAGAGTAACTACGGGAGTTAGAGCCCCTGGAGTTGGAGCTACCTGAGCGCGAGCTGGAGCGCCCAGAACTGGAACTGCGACGTGAAGACCCTGAACTGGAACTTTTTGAGCTATGACGTGAAGAACTTCTGGAGCTAGAGCGTCCGGAACTTGAACTTCCAGAGCGCGAGCCGCTAGAGCGAGAGCTGGAGCGCCCAGAACTGGAACTGCGACGTGAAGAAGAACTAGAGGAACTGCGCCCGCTTGAACCTCCACTGCTGCCTCCACGGCGTGCCGGAGCCACGCTACGGCCAATTGCTGTGGTTAAGCTAGAACTTGACTGGCTACTGCTTACTGAGCCGCTTGAAATTGAGCTGACAGCAGTGCGTACAACGCTGGCACCGGCGCTAGGTACACACAGGCACACGGCTGCAGCAGTGGCCAAAGCTAGCAAAGCGTGTTTGCGAAGCGGCGTATTTAATTTAACTGCAGAGATGGGCAAAAATGTGCTCACGGCTATTCCTGAGGTAGTAGTGATTTAGTTAGAGGTCGTGCCTGAGCAGATAGCCAGGCTCAACCTAACTGTCAGTGGCTACACGCGCGGCGGGTAATTCGGGTAACCAGGCGACGGCATAACCGCTTTGGTTGCCTTGTTTTTACGCGCAATAAGAACCGCGCACAACACTGCAGCAATTACCCCAATCGCAACAACGGCTATCAACACATACATGACAGTGTTGTCTTTAGTGGAAGAAGTAGATTGCACTGCGCTAGTAGTGAGTGTTGGTGTAGCAGACTCAGTTGTAGCATAGCTGCTTGCGCTAGGGGTAGGTGTTGGGGAGTCAGCCCCATATACGCGGAAGTAGGTGGCGGCGCTAGCGTCTAGTTTTACGGTTCCCGAAGCCTCCACATTAGGGGTAGAGACAGCCCAGTCATATTCGATGAAGGTGTTGTTAAGGATTGGGCGCGTATAGTCATAGGTTTTGGTGTCTAGACTAGAACCTTGCGGCAGGCTTAGCGTCACATATTTAGTGGTAAGCGTGTAGTCTGGGAAATACTTTAGCAGTTTCCAGATACTGCACATCTAGGCTCTTAAAAGACAAAGAGTACTTATCGTCACCCAGCGGAGTTAACTTAATTGCTTGCGAGTCGCTGGGCAAAATTTCCCGGGTGATGGTGCAGAAAGTCTGGTCTTGCTCCTGGCCATACTCAACTTGGAAAAGACTTGCAGTGTTAGTTTTAGTGCAGTTTTCTTTGGTTACACCAGAGCCGATCACCTGCACACCTTCTAGGGTGTAACCGTCAGGGAACAGCTTGTAAACGTAGGCGACGGTTAGCTCCGTATCTGCTGCAGATACGGCTGGCATAAAAACTGCACATATGCCTAATAAGCTAAGTGCCATTAGCGCATTGAGTATACGACGCATCATTGCTCATCCTCATTGAGTTACTGCAAACAACTGTGAGTGCAGTATATTTTATTAACGGCGCAGGGCTGGCGGGTATTAAGTCTCAAATACTCCGCCAGCCCTGCTAGAACACTTTACTTAGTGTTCCAACCATAATCCTTGGGATCATAGTTTTGCCAACCATTATTCTGGTTGTAGTTATTGTTTTGGCCGTAACCGTTTTGTGAGTAGCCGTTTTCATTGTAACTACCCGCGTTATAGCCATCTTGGCCGTAGTTACCTTGACTGTAACCACTCTGGTCGTAGCCACTAGAGGCGTAACCGTTTTGACCATCGTAACTGCCGGCGTCGTAGTTACTGGTGCCGTAGTTACCGCCACCATAGCTGCTCTGCCCATAGCTACCAGCACCGTATCCGCCCTGATCGTAACCGGTTTGTCCGTAACCAGTCTGGCCGTAGCTACCTGCAGAGTAATTTCCGTCAGAGTAGCCTCCCGCTGAATACCCTCCCGCCGAGTATCCTCCGGGAGAGTAACCTCCTGCAGAATATCCACCCGCGTTATAGCCGCCATCAGGCGAATAACCATTAGGGTCATAGCCGCTCGGTCCGTTGCCGTAAGGAGCGTATTGGTCCTGCGCATAGGCGTTTTGGCGAGCGCGCCAGATAAATACAAAGACGAAAATGAGCACCACTGCCAATAATGCAAACATGATCATGGCTGTGCGATCAGTCATGGTCGAGTTTGAGCTTCGGGATCCGTGGTAGTAGTGGTAACGCGTGCGATAGCCTGAACGATAGCTTGAACGCCTGCGAGAAGAGCGGCTTCTGCTGCCTCGGCCCCTGCCGCCGCCACGACGGGCCTGAATGTTGGAACGCCCGGTTGAATTATCGACGCGTTCGCCTACCCCAGTAGAGAGCTCAGTCTCCCCAGTAGAGATCCCAGCCTCGCTCAACCCGTTAGCGGCTAGCTGGCTAGAGACTAACTGGGTTGAGCTGACTGCGACACTTGAGGCATCAGTGAAAGTATGCGCGGCAGCTGCGTCTGCGCTTGGAACGCACAGACACGCGGCCGCAGCTACAGACAGTGCTAACAGCGCTTGTTTACGTAGCGGCTTGCGGCTTTTAGCTGCAGCTGCGCGCGCATTCATATTCACTGTGAATCCTGGTTTTAGTTGTTCTGGTTGAAACTCGGGTACTGGCGAGTGGGAGCCAGGCCCTCGTCTTGTCCCAGGCGGATAGTGGGGTAGTAGTCCTCAGCGTCGCCACCAGCTGCCGGCGCGGCGTCGTAATCCTGCGGCTGAGCGGGGGTTACCTGCGGGGGCAGGACGACGTCGTCACCAGCTGAGCTGGAAGGAAGCGGCTGGGCGGGGGTTGCGGGCTGAGCCGGGGTTGCGGGCTGGCCAGCAAAGGGGCTGCCGGCCGCAGCGGACTGAGCTGAGGGAGCTGCCGCGTATCCCGCTGACGGAGCTGACGGGCTCGGGGACTGATAGCCGCCCTGGGCAGCGCCGTTTTGGGCGGGGCCACCCTGAGCAGCACCGGGGCCACCCTGGTAACCGCCTTGCGGGTAGCTAGGGGTTGCAGGAGCACTAGGAGCTACCGGAGCAGAGCTGCCGGCCGGAGCGTTAGGACCACCATAGTTAGGGCCGCCAGCAGGACCGTTAGGGGCGCCATAGTTGGGGCCACTTACCGGACCATTGGGTCCGCCTACAGGGCCGTTGGGGCCGCCGTAGTTGGGGCCACCAGTACCCATGCCACCAGCGGGGGCGCCGGGGCCAGCAGGACCACCAAAGTTATTGGGACCATAGCCGGGGCCAGCAGGGCCACTGGGGCCAGCCGGGCCGCCAAATCCAGGGCCGTTAGGGCCAAAGCCGGTGCCGGGAGCACCCGGGTAGGGGCCGAAGTTAGCCTGATCGTTCTTCTTGCCGTTCTTCTTGACCACCAACACAGTGGCGATTACGCCGATAACCGCAATCACGGCCACAACAGCAGCAACGATGTAAAGCGTGGTGTTGTCGTCGTCAGAGCTGGAGCTAGAACTGCTGGAGGTCTGCGCAGTTGAGGTGGCGCTAGGCGCAGGGGTGGCACCTTTCTGGTCGCTGGTAGGCGAGTCGCTGGGAGCAGGGGAAGTGGTGGAGTTGTTAGAACCGCCAGAGCCGCCGGAGTTGCCGTTCAGATCGCCGATACCAAGATCGTCACTGTTGGAGCCACCGCCACCGTTGGAGCCGCCGCCACCGCTAGAACCGTTGAAGTTGACGGTACCTGAAGCTTCAGGAGTATAAGTGCTTGTATCCCAGCCGTAGACATCACTGCTAGCGGTGCCTGCTGTTTGAGCTCCATCAGCCGTAACGTTCGAGCCCTTGGGGACCGCGAGCATGGTTCCTACTAGCTTGATATCCAAGCCACTTTTGCCTTCTACGATGCTTTTAAGAGCGTATGAATAGCCCTTAAACTTAAAGTCGTAAGAGCTGGAAGTCTTATTGGTGACAGTGACCCCTAGAGGCCGCGAAGTAGAACTGTAGGTCTTGTAAATTAAGCACGTAGAGCCTGAGGATTTGGGCGAAAAGTATGCTTGGTAGTCGCCGCTAGCCTGGCAATCAGATTTACTCAATGACCCAGTCTCATCGTAGACCATTATGCCCTGGTTGATGCTTCCCTTCTTGTCCATTATGGTGATGGCATAGCCCTCATAACTGTCTGCCGCAGTTGCTGCAGGGGCAAGTAAGCAGGCAAGTATGAGTGCCAATACTCCTGTTAATGCTGACAATCTTGCGCGCATCTGTGTGTCCTCTTCTGTATGCCGCAGGTGCGGCTAGTAAAGCTGGGCCTGGTCTTATAGATCTCTATATAGATCGGGCCCAGCTCTATCCTAGTGTCGTAGGGCTAAAAATATCTTGAGTTTTCTTGGGGGATAACTCCCCTTAGTGGTTTGCGCCGGTCCCGTTACCAGGCCCGTAAGGAGCCGACGGCGGCTGGTTTCCGGGGTTGTAAGGGGCCTGGTTGCTTGGCGCTGAGGGGGCCGACGGCGGCTGGTAAGGCTGCTGCTGGCCCGAGTAGGGCTGGGGCCTGTAACCACCTGGATAACCGCCCTGGGGTGCGCCAAAACCTGCGCCCCGAGGGCCTGGGCCAGTGCTGGGAGCGCCCGGGCTGGTTGAACCAAAGCCTGCGCCAGGACCACCTGGGTAAGCCCCCGGGTAAGGGCCGGGATAAGTGGGGCCAGTAGGCTGCTTTTTCTTGTTTACAAGCACAATTGCAGTGATTGCGCTGGCTGCGAGTACCACTACAGCAACGCCGATCCCAATGTACAAGGCAGTGTTGGAATCTGATTTGTTGCTAGCTAATGCGTTAGCAGTGGCACTAGGAGTAGCCGATTCGCTGGTGGCGCTGGGGGTGGCTGACTCAGTGGTGGGTGTGGGAGTGGGTGATTCGCTTTCAGAAGGATCACTATTCCCCGTGATGTATTGTGCTGCAGAAGCATCTAAGGTAGTGGTCCCCTTGACATAAATAGAGGTGCTTACATCATCCCACCTATAAATATCGTATTTATCATTACTATCGTTTGTTGCCTTTCTACCCCGGATGAGAAGGTAGTACCTTTAGGCATGGCAATGCTGATGCTTGTGAAGTTTAGTGTGCGGCCAGAAAACAGACTTTCAGCTTCTGACTTGAGTGAGGAAAAAGACAGGGCAGTGAACCTAAAGGAGTACTTGTTATCTCCCAGCGGAGTTAATTGAATCGATAGCGCCCCATAAAGTTTTTCTGGCTTATATTGATAACCAACCGTGCAAGTACCGTCGCTTTCATCATAAAGTGGCTGATATGTTGAAGACTTACAATCCTCAGCGGTGGCGCCTGAAACAGAGATTCCCTCTAGGAATGTGCCGTCTGATTTCATGCCGGCTATATACTCTGCCTCCAGCTCTTCTGCGGCGGCAGTGGGTGCAATCGCGCCTGTGACGGCCAGTGTTAAGAGTGCCATTAATGCTGTCAGTTTGCGACGCATAATGTTCCCTCCTCGGATGATTGATTATTTAGAGCATAGCGCATGGGGCGCCTAACTTTACGCCTGTGGATAGTTTGGGTCTGATCCGTAAGGCGGCTGGCCCTGGCCGGGCTGATACGGTTGCTGCTGACGGGATTCTGAGGGAGTCGATGCTCTAGGACTGCTTAGGGCTGATAGTGTTTGATGGCCCGGCCCGGAAGTGGCTGAGGGTGTCTGATTCCTCATAGGAGAAGAAGCTGACAAAGATTGGTTGACGCGCGCACCTTGTGGCATGGCGTGAGGCTGGTGGGAATCCAGGTAGGCAGCAGAGGCTGAGTCAAGCTCCGTAGGCAGGAAAGGTCTCGGATGTGAGTTAAGGAAGTGTTGTACAACTACCTGCTTTTTCTTATTCATTAGTGCAATGGCAATAATTGTTGCTGCCGCGATTATCGATACGGAAATAGCTGTGGCGATATATAGGCTGGTGTTAGGTTTAGATTTAGCGTTGAGTGCTATCGCGTTGGTAGTTGCTGCAGGGGTTGGTGACTTGCTGTTTGCTGCAGAGTCTGATGATTCGGTTGATGGGAAAGGCTTGGACGTCTCGCCGGTATAGGGGTTGTTTCCTTTAGGTATGTATTGTGCTACCGAAGCATCTAAGATAGTGGTCCCTTTGACATAAATATAGGGATTATCTGCATTCCATTTATACCAAACGTTATCATTATCTACATGAGTTGCCTGCTCTAGTCCTGATAAGAAAGTGGTTCCCTTAGGTATGATCAAGTTGATAGTCGTGAAGTTTAAGGAGTAGTTGGAATATAGCTTCTGAACACTAAGCTTTATTGCTTGGGAAATAGCCAGGTTGAAATTTGAAAAAATACTTATTGTCACCAAGGGCGGTTAGCTTTAATGATTCCCATTTAGTTACATCTTTGGGGCGTTTTGTGTATCCAATAATGCAATTCTTTGTTTTTTCGTCATATGTTGGCTTAAAGGTTTCAATGGGTTTACAGGTGTCGGCGCTAACATTTTTGACGACGACAAATTCTGAGAATGTGCCATCTGACTCTAAAGTTGCTCCATACGTAGCGGACAATTCATCTGCGGCGGCAGTGGGTGCAATCGCGCCTGCGACGGCCAGTGTTAAGAGTGCCATTAATGCTGTAAGTTTGCGACGCATAATGTCCCTTCCTTGGGTGGTTGATTGTTTTAGAGCATAGTGCACGGGGCGCCTAACTTTTTACGCCTGTGGATAGTTTGGGCCTGATCCGTAAGGTGGCTGGCCTTGGCCAGGCTGATACGGTGGCTGAGGTGTCCCAGTTCCATTCTGGTACTGGCTACCAGCAGCTTGGTTGGCGCCCGGGTATGCAGGAGGGTTAAATGCTCCAGGAGCGGTGGTGTCTGGCATGCTGGGAACCATTGGGGTACTCATGCCTGGAGCGACTACGCCAGGGTAGGGGCCGTAGTTAGCAGTGGCGGCTTGCTTTTTCTTGTTAATAATTACGACGGCGGCAATTGCGATCGCTGCAATTACTACTGCCGCAATGGTGATACCTACATACAAGCCAGTGTTGGAACCTGAATCCTTAGCCGGAGCTGTGGCGCTAGTGCTCTGAGTGGGCATAGCTGAAGTGGCAGGGGTGGGGGTTGAAGATTCTGTTGTTGCGCTGGGAGTAGGCGTGGGTGAGGAAGTGCTAGCCGTCAAGTAGCCTGCCACAGAAGCATCGAGGGTGGTGGTGCCCGTTACTGACATTAACGGACTGTATTCGGTCCAGCGATAGGCGTCAGTATCGGTGTTGTCTAATTTTGTGGCATTACCTTTACCGTTGGTGATAACACTACCTACAGGTAGAGATAAAGTGATCTTGGTGATCTTGATGGTATCGCCTCGATACACATCGCTGGCAAGTGCCTCGTAGTCGCTGACAGAAAGAGTGCTGAACTCAAAGGAATAGCTGGTGCCGCCATTTGAGGTCAGCTTAAGTGTAAAAGCTTTGGTGATCCGCTCGCCTTTAAAAGACAGTCCAAGCAAGCAAGCGTTACGTTTAGCGTCATAAACAGGCTTGTATTTCGTGGATTGGCAGCTTTCTTCAGTTACTCCCATAACGGCAATGAATTCCGTGATTGTGCCGTCGCTAGAAAGCTGGGTTACATATGATCCCTCGTATTCCTGTGCGGTAGCGGTAGGTGTGATCATACCGGCGCCTGCCAGCATTAAAAGCGCCATTAAAGCTGTCAATTTACGACGCATGTTATTTCCTTCCCTGGTAGTGACTATTTTGTTGCCTAGGTACCGATATTTAGCTGCCTGGATAATTAGGGCCACTGCTGTATGGCGGCCGCTCTCGACTTGTAGGAGCTTGTCCGTTATGGGGTGAGCTGGGATAGTGGTGTGGAGTATTAGGTCCACCAGGGGAAGAAAATTGAGGTTTAGCTGGCTTTTTACGTTTCTTGGAAAGCAAAACAGTTGCCATGATCCCAATCGTGGCAACTAGACCGCCAACAATTATGGCAAGCAAGAGACTGTTGTCAGTTTGCTCAGAGCTTTTCTTAACACTTAGTGCGGTAGGAACAGCTGAAACTGGGGGAGGTGACGAAGCCTTATCGGAGCGCTTGGTCAGGCCCGTGGTGGTCTCGGCGGTAGCAGATGGGGTGCTTTGTGGACTTACGCCAGAGTTGATCGTAGGGGCACCATCTGCTGAGGCAGCCAGTTCCATAGTTCCTGTTACGCTAGCCGCGCCGGTTTCAGTAGTGCTCCCGTTCCAAGTGTAGTAAGCATATTTATTATCTTTGCTTTCCACCGGGGAAAGTGTTTAGTGGTGACTTTTGCCCTTACTGGGATGGCGAGCACAGTCTTAGTGACGTTAAGATCATTGACATTTATCTCAAGGCCAGCTGCGATTTTAACGCGCATGGCAACTGAGTTTGGTATAAATATAAAATTGATATTATTTTTTGAACCATTGGGGGTTCTTAATAGGGCTGCAAGGTATTCGTTCTCGTCATAGTACTGATAGAACATGCATTCACTTTTGCTGCCTGATTGGCTGAAATCAGCAGTGTAATCATCAATGTCGTCGCAATTGGAGTCATTAATAGTGCCGTCAGTACTACTAAGAGATATTGCTTCGTAGGCAGTGCCGTCTTTTTCAAGAATATAGATAAGCTTGGCGGTAATGCTACCTGCAGCGACAGCACTAGGCGCGCATATGGCTCCAGCCATTAATGTGATAAAAGCTAGTGCGGTTGTGAGTGCGCGTTTCACTGCTTCTCCTTGAGTGTGTCGCTTAGGGGGAGCTGTCTTAACCGTATCAGGCTGGTGGCCAGGCTTCCTAGGTTTGTCGGTTCTGGGCAGTGGGGTAGCCCGCTTTGGGCTGGTTGCCTGTGTAGTTGGTTTTCTCTTTGAATGATTACAATTGGCCTTGGTTATTGGTCACCCTGGTTGTGCTGCATGGAAGACTGTGAACTTGGGTGAGGTTGTGGGGCCGGTGTTTGCGAGATTGGGTGGCTAGCTTGCTGTGGCTGCGGGCCGGAATGGGGTTGGCCGTTATAAACCCTGGTGGAGGCTGCAAGTAGACGGTAGGAGTTGGTTCTTTACGTTTTTGCACTAGCAGAACGGTGGTTACTACACTCGTCAGGGCCACTACCGAAACCACACCTAGTACCACGTAAAGCGCAGTATTGGAGTCGCTGGACTTGTGACTGACGGCTAGCACAGTAGTGTTATTGCCAGATGGATTATCGTTGCTGATCCCGCTGTCTTCTGGGGCAGGGGCAATAGATGGGCTGACGGTAGTGCTAGAAAACGGTATGGTTCCTTTCAACTCTGCAGTTGAATCAACAGCTGTGTTACCGTTCCAGGTGTAATAGATGTTTTTGCTGCCTTTGGCTACTTTTGGAGATAGTGTTTCCCTGTCTACAGTAGCATTTAATGGCAGTGCGGCTACCGTATAAACCACATTTAGATCATTAGTTTTCTTTAATCCCAGAGCATATGCGACTTCGATTCGCATAGAAGCTGACAGGCTCATAAATGTGAACTCAAGCTTGTCGTCTACACGGTGTGTAGACCAGGCGTGGCCGTATTCATCTCTGTCATAGTGTTTACGGAAAACGCATTCGTTTTTGCCACCTGACTGATTAAATTCCGCAGTGTATGTTTTGGTGTTTTTACAGTTGGAAGAGTTTATAGTGTTATCTTTACTGTATGCGGCAGTTACTTCCTCGCTACTGCCATCGTAGTTGAGGATGAACATTAATGTGGTTTCAATGTTCCCGGAAGCTGTGGCGATAGGGGTGGCAAGAGCTGCGCCAACCAATGTGATAAAAGCTAGCGCTGTTGCTAGTGCGTGTTTCACGGCTTCCTCCTTTAATCTATTGCTAGTGACTTAGTTGTGATTGGTTGCCTGGATAAGTTTGTTGTATAGACTGCTGTGGGCTCTTGTTAGAGGTTACGGGCAAGGATTTACTATAGTAAATGTGTAGAGATTTTTCACGCTTTTTCGCAATTAAAACTATGGTCGCAATTCCAATTAAAGCTGATGTGCAGACAATAGCTAATGCAATGTAAAACTCGATATTAGAGCCATTATCCTTGCTCAGTGAGGTAGCGGAAACGGCATGCAGAGAGTCATCATCAGTAGCTGTTGGAGTAGTTGTGTTAGTGGGTTCACTAGTGGGCTTAATAGATGAGTTAGGAAATGGCATTTTTCCTTTTAGGCCAGCATCTGGGTTGCTAGCTGCGCTCGCCCTCCAAGTGTAGTAAATATGTTTACTGCTTTTCTCTACCTCTGGTAATAAAGTCTGCTCGGAAATATTTGTATTTGCTGGCACTACCACTACGAGATTATTTATTTTTAGTGGTGTACTGTAGTTGATACCTAATGCTTTTTTTGCAAGTTCTAGCGAGTAGTTGGGCGTGTTTGAGAAAGTGAAGTTAATGTCGTTTTCTCCTTGTTGCTTATGCCAAGTGCTAGTAAGGTCGTTTTTCCCGTTATGCCTAGCGAAGAGGCATTTGTTCCTGCCTTCTACTTGACTAAATCGTGCGGTATGGCGTTTGCCGTCCTTGCAGTTGGAAGTGTTGACTGTACCGTCATTGCTATAGACGATTATAAAATCATCGCTGCTTCCATCTTGGTTAAGTACAAACATTAATGTTGTGTCAATCTTTTCATCAGCTACTGCGGCTGGGATGGGTATGGCTGCTGTAGCTAATGTCATGAAGGCTAGTGTGATTGCTAGTATGTGTTTCATTGCCTTCTCCTTATTAATCGTTGCAGGGCTGTGGTTGATTTGTAACTTTAGTCTATTGTCCTGAAGAAAAACTTTCAGAACTTTTAACTCTGGTTAGGTAGTTGGCTTGGTAGTATCGGGATGCTGATTAGGTTGCCCTGGCTGATTTTGGTGAGGTTGCATAGGCGGATAGATCTGTTCTAATTGTGGTGGCAATGATGAATAAGGTCGTGAGTTATAAGGGTTGATGGGAAACTAGGCTGATGTGGTGGGAAAGTTGGTTTTTTACGTTTTTGCACTAGTAGTACGGTTAGCGCAATGCCGGCCAAAGCAACTACCGACACAACCACTAACACAACATAAAGGGCAGTGTTAGAGTTATTAGAATTCTGCTTTGTGGCTAGAACGGTAGGGGAGGCTGCGTTAGATGAAAAGTTGTCGTTGGGGTTGTCTGTATGGGCAGGTTCCTTGGCATAACTAGCATCTGGTGTGGCAGTGGGATTGGAGATTGGAATAGTTCCCACTAGCCCCGCCCCCATGGTCTCAGTAGTATCTCCCTCCCATGTGTAGTAGACATAATTACTACCTTTAGTTACTTTGGGTTGTAACCTTTCAATAGTGACGGTGGCATTTAAAGGAATTGCTGCAACGCTTTGGGTTATGTTAAGCGCATTTGTGTCGAATCCGAAACGAGTCGCTACTTTGTAGACGAAATCAAATGAAATCCCTGTAAATGAAAACTTAATTTCATTGCCTTCGACATTCTTTATCCATGAGCTAGATAATTCGTCGATGGTGCGGTGTGTTGAAAGTAGGCATTTATTTTTGCCGTCTTTTTGTTTAAATTCTGCTTCGAAATCTCCGAAAGCTTTGCAGTTAGATTTATTTATGGTTTCGTCGCTGCTGGAGATAATAACGCCCTGATCTGTGCTGCCGTCAGCTTCAAGTACGAACATTAGTGTGGTTTCGATACTGCTAGTAGGCGTGGCAGCCATGGTGGCAGGGGCGGCAAGCGCTGCAGTCATTAATGTGATAAAAGCTAGCGCGGTTGCTAATGCGTGTTTCACGACTTCCTCCTTGAATGTGTTGCAAATACTAGGGGTGTTGGCCAGCCATTAAAATGGCTGGCCAACACTTTAGCCCTGGCAAGGGTCAGTTACGGTTTTGCGGGTAGTTTGGGTTAGCGCCATAAGGTGGCTGTCCCGGTCGCGGCTGATTCGCTTGAGGCTGCTGTGGGCCGGGATAGCCCTGTTGTTGGGCGCCTGGGTAACCCTGTGGCTGCTGTGGTCCCCGATAGCCTTGCTGAGCCTGTGGACCGGGGTAAGGACCGTTATAAGGCATAGTCGGAGAAACTGGTGGGTAGAACCCGGGGGCAGGGGCAGAGCTCTTACGCTTCTTTACCAGTACAACAGTAACTACAACACCAATTAAAGCAGCTGCAGCTGCAATGCCTAGCACTACATATAGCGTGGTATTGGAGTCGTTAGAGTTGTGTTTTGCGGCTAATGCGGTAGCGGTAGCGCTGGGGGTATCTGAAGGAGTAGCAGTGAAAACCGGGGCAGGTGTATTGGTGGAACTGCTAGTCGGGCTGCTAGTAGGATCGCTAGTCGGGCTGCTGGTGGCGCCAGAAAGCGGCAAAGTACCTTTTAAGCTTGCGCTTGAGTTAGTGGCATCAGAGCCTTCCCAAGTGTAGTAAACAAATTTGTCACTCTTATCTACAGTTGGCGACAGGCTCTGATCGGTAACGGTTGCGTTCAGGGGTACTGCCGCCCCGCTAGAAATAACGTTTAGGTCGCTATAGTAGATACCGAAAGCTTCTGAAATATCGCTGCGAATAAAAAGCGGTAAGGTTTAAGAAGCTAAACTTAAGGGTGTCTCCACTTTGGTAAGCTACCCAATTGCTGCCGTAGCTATCTTTTTCGTGATGTTTAGCGAAAATGCACTGATTTTTACCGTCCTTTTGGGTAAATTTTTGAGATATAATCTTTAGTGTCTTTTGCAATTTGAGGAATTGACAGTGTTCTCACTTCCGTAAACTGCGGCTAATTCATCGTTGCTGCCGTCAGCGTTGAGCGCAAATAGTAGTTTAACATCAACTTTTTCGGTGGCGGTGGCTGCCGGGGCTAACAGTGCCCCTGCCACTAGCGTGAGAAAAGCTAGTGCTATGGCAAGTAGACGTTTCATTGCTCTCTCCTTAAACAAGTAATTGCTAAAGCTTGTGGGTGGAATTCAAGTCAGTCTGGCTGTCCTTGCCAGGGTGGCTGATTGGCTCGGGCTTGCGCCTTTGAAGGGTTCGGCTGTGTAGAAGTCTGATTGTCTGTATAGCTTTGCAATTGGTTTGAATGGCTCTGATAGGTCTGTGGTTGCGCACTAAAGCTACCTTGACCATCATAAAGTGTAACAGCAGAAAGTGGCGTATATGCAGAAGTGGAGTTCTTACTTATCCGGGCTAATAAGAAGGTCCCTGCGATTATAGCAATAGAGGCTATGGTAGCAATTATTAAAAACTCATTAAGTAAGCCATTAAAATTGCGAGAGTTAGATATTGATGTAGCTACAGACTTGTTGGTGCCTGTCGCAGGTTTAGCGGCGGAGCTGTCAGTAGTTGGGCTAGCGGTAGCTGGCGTGCTGGTATTGCCACGGCTAGGTTTAGGGCTAGCCGTGCTGAAAGGCGCAGATGTGTGACTAGGTTTGCGGGCGGGGCTAGGAGTGGAGGTAGTGGGCCTGCCAGTAGGGTCGTAAGGTGAGTATGAAAAACTGCCTGTCAGTTCTATATCCTCGCTAGTAGCCTCATCGTTAAACCAGGTGTAGTAGCTGTACCTGCTATCTCCCTTATCTATTCTTGGTGACAAGGTTTGAGAGGTAATGGTTGTATCTGCAGGAAGCTGCACTATGGTAAAACTGACATTTAAATCAGAGCGATCAATGTTTAAGGTATTTGTGATTTTGTCTAATGAATAATAGAATTCGTTAAAAAACCTAAAATTGATACTGTTACCTTCTGAGGATACTGACCAGTTAGGGGCAGGTTCACCTTTTTTGTAATATTTAATGAAGATGCATCTATTTTCTTTGCCTATACGAGTAAACCTTACGATATCTGTTTCAGTGCCTTTGCAGTTATCGGCGTTAATGGTGTTATCGTTGCTGGAGACATTAACTAATTCTTTAATGCTGCCGTCGGAGTTAAGTGTGAACCAGAGTTCAGTCTTAAAATTTCCGTCAGCCGTAGCGGCAGGAGCAAATAGGGCTCCAGTCGCCAAGGTAATAAAGGTCAATAAGATTGCTAGTGCGCGTTTCAATGCTTGCTCCTTTAATCGCTGGAGCCTGCAGGCGGCATTTGCCAGGCTGGCTCTTCTGCGGGGTAAGCGTGGGCGACGCCGTCGGTAGAAACTAGGCGAGTCTGGTTACCTTCCGGGGTGGCTAGTTCATGGGCCAGCGGGGCATTTTGATTAGGCTGCGAAAGCGTGGCTAAATCTCCCGAATCAGGCTGGCTGGGCACCCCATAACGCTGCGGATAAACCTCGTTAACCGGCTGGGCAGTGAGCGGAAGGCCAGCTGGGGCCGTAGGTGCCAGTGACGGCGTCGGGGCAATGTAGGGGCGGTAACCAAGCGCGGGGGCCGACGGCGCAGAGGCCACCGGCTGCGGGAAACCTGGTGCGCCGAGCACAGGGGCCGACGGCGCAGAGGGCATCTGCGGAAAAACAGGCGCCCCCAAGGGTTGATCTAGCTTGGCGCGATTACGGCGTGCTTTGCAACTGTCAGCGCTAATGCGATGCAAGACATCAGGGCTATACCAACCGCGACAATGGCGATAGTGAGCCAAATATTGTCGTCGCTGGCGGAATCGGTAGCTAAACTGGCGAAATCGGCAGCCAAAGGAGTAATGCTCAGCGAAGCGGCCCTGGAAGTAGCCGTCAGGGGGCTGGCAGCTAGGGGGCTGACAGCTAAAGGAGTAGCCGCCATAGCCGGCGAGGCCACACTAAGAGTCAAGAATGGCGCGGTTAATGCCACAAACACGCCAGCATGCTTAAAGCGTGCAGCGATGCGGTGCATTTTTCCTCCTTGAAACTTAGTGGGCAGTGCCGGGCAGTGCCATTCTAATGCGGCTTATTAGGGTACGACGCCGCCCTAGCCGCTTGGGCTGGCCGGCAGCGTCAGTTTTTAAGCCTCGCTAGCCTCAGCGCCCGCAGCTTCCTGCTTACGGCGCTTTAGCAGCAAAAAGCCCAGGCCAGCGGCACTGGCTACCACCAGGGCGCCAACCACCCACAGGGCGGTAACTATCCCGCTATTACCCTGCTTGGCGGCGGCCGCCTGAGATTTATCGGCGCCAGCTATAGTCGCGCGGTAGTCAGTAGCCTTGGCAGAGCTGCTAGCACTAGCAGAACCGCTGGCTGAGCCACTAGCCCCCGGCGTAGGAGCCGCACTAGTGGCACCGGCGCTGGGCTGGGCGCCGTCGGGAGCTGCGCTTTGCGAGCCAGAACCGTCAGCGCTACCAGAACCTCCCTGAGAACCGCCAGCCAACCAGCTTGAACCGCCTGAAGTGCTAGTAGAACTTGGGTTATTTACAGTCGCGGTAAAGGTGTTTTGGTGAGTGGAATTGCGCCACTGCATGAAGTAGCCCTTACCCTCGCCACCAGACTGGTTCACTTTGACGCCGTCGCTAGCTGAGGTGACATTGGCATCATGCACGCTGACATTGCTGTTAATGGAGCTAACCTTAAGCGGTTTAGGGCAACAAGCAGCGCGTCAACGCGGTTATGGCCAGTTAGCTTATCGCCGTTGAGAGAATAAAACTCATGCCCCGCCTGCGCACTGTAGGTAACCGTGCCCGAGCAGTAGTTATAACCCTCGTTTTGTTTAAAAACTGGGGTAATTCCTGCCTCAGTCTTCGGCATGGCACTTTCTAGCGTGTCAGCGCAGCTTTGGCTGGTTAGTGTCTGGGTGTAATCGGCGATGCTAACCGTGTACATAATTTGCCCAGCCTTGGTAAATACCACCGACTCTTGTACTTTCGCCTCGCTAGGTGCAGCTAGTGCCGACGGCGCCAGGGTGCCAGCCGTGGCCAGTAGCGCAGCAGCTACAAAACGAGTGAAAAAGCGTTTACATACGGCAGTATTCATACCTAATCTCCTAATTAGCCGCCATAAGGCTGGTTGTTCCAGCCAGTGTGGGGCTGCTGGTTTGGTTCGCTATCCGCGTCATAAATCTGGGTAGCGGCAGGGTCGTAGTCCTGAGTTGGGGCCTGAACCGTCTCTTGCGAAGGCTGCGCGGTGGGCGCCTGCACGGTTTCTTGCGCGGTGGGCGCCTGCACGGTTTCTTGTGCGGTGGGTGCCTGAACCGTGTCCTGTGAAGGGGACGGGGTAGTGGCCGCAGTGGTGTCCTGCGGGTAGCGGTGAGTTGGGGCCAGGGTTGTTTCCTGGGCGTAACTGGGGAACACCGACTGCTCAGCGCTTTGCCCATAGGTTTGCGGAGCGCCCTGGTTGTATCCCTGGGGTTGGCTGTAGCCTTGCGCGGCCGGTTGCCCCTGCCCCTGGGGAGCGGCCGGTTGCCCGTAGCTCTGCTGGCCGTAACCCTGGGGTGCGGCGCTCTGCCCGTAGTTCTGAGGCTGCCCATAGCCCTGGGGCGTGGCGCTCTGTCCGTAGCCTTGGGGTGCGCTGGGGGCGTAAGGGGCCGACGACGCCGAAGGGGCATAGCCCGACGCCGCTGACTGTGCATACCCTGAGGCTGCCGATTGCGCATAGCCCTTTGGGGCCTGAGCGGCGCTTGGAGCCGAGTATTGCGGGGTGCTCTGGCTGTAGCCCTGCCCGGCCTGCTGGCCATAGTTTTGAGGTGCCTGGCCGTAGCTCTGGGGTGCCTGCCCGTAGCCTTGCGTGGCCTGCTGGCCATAGCCCTGGGGTGCGGTGCTCTGCCCGTAGCCTTGGGGTGCGCTGGGGGCGTAAGGGGCCGACGCCGCCGAGGGGGCATAGCCCGACGCTGCAGACTGCGCGTAGCCAGAGGCTGCAGACTGCGGATAGTTAGAAGAGGCCGCACTGCGGGGATAGCCAGAGCTGGGCGCGGACTGTGCGGGAGCCGAGGCTGCAGAAGCCGCAGACTGTGGATAAGCCGCCGACGTCGTCGAGCTGGCATAAGCAGCCGAAGCGGCACTAGCGCCCTGAGTGCCCTGGATCCCCTGAGTGCCCTGAAGCGGGCCGGAAGTATTAATCTGCCCGCTAGCCATCGTGGGCACATACCCACTGGTGTTATTGGGATAAGACCCCGAAGACTTAGCGCCCTTACGGGGCTTACGCAAAACCATCACGATCAATGCCAACAGCGCCAACAACACCACAATGCCTACTCCTAAAGCGGCATACAGGGCAGTGGTGTTAGAGCCGTCCTCGTCCTCAGAGCTGGCCGCCGCCGCAGTTTGCGTAGGGGCAGCAGTCTCTAAAGGATTCGCGTTAGAAGTGGGTGAGCCGCTAGCAGAAGGGGTATCTGACGGACTGTCTGAGGGGCCAGCAGTCTTATTGTCAGGCAGCAGCGAGAAAGGATCCTGCTTTTGGGTGCCATCATCCGAGGTCAAAGTAAATTCCATGGTCACCGCAGCAGAGGGGTTGCGCCAGTAAGCCATGTGCAAATTACGCTTGTTAAACCTCGTATTGAAGCTTGACGTTGCCTGGGGCGCTAACCACCTTGCCTTCAACGCCCACAATCAGAGCCCTAAAAGTAGCTGAAGAGATCCCCAGCGGCTTAGCAGAAACATTGATAGTGGCCTGCGGGTCAACGGTGACAGTGGTCTTACCGTTTTGCCGTGAGAACTGCGAAGAGGCCTTATAGCTGGTGAAAGTCTGCAAAATAGAGCAGGTGGCACCCTTATCTCTTTGTTCAAACTGGGTGGTAAGCGTCTTGTCTTTGGTGGTGCCCTTGAAGCTCTCACACTGAGCTTTAGTCAGGTTGTTGCTGGGGTCAACCACCATAATGTAGTCCTGCATCTTGTTGTTGTTTAGGACTACAAACATTTCAGCTATGTAGGGTTCGTCTGCTGCGCTTGCGGTGGGCCAAGCGGCTGTGGGCAGACCTAGGCCGGTAACCACCAAAGCTGTTACCGCCAGAATGTGTATAGCCTTGCGCCACATAATCGCCTCCAGGTATGAGTTTTCAACCAGTCTAAACGCTAATCGTTAGAGATGTCTGAAAACTAAGCCTTTGGACTAGGCTATGACCTGTGACTTAACGGTAGCTATGGGGATAAGTCTCCCTGAAAAAAACGACTACCGGTGTAGCCAACTTTCTGCAAAAATAGGACTAAACGCCTAAGCGCTCGAAGAGGAGTTGTAATGCTTTCAAACGACCAAATCACCCTGAGCCCTAACCCGCTGGTACGCGCCTTGGGGAAGCTACCCGCCGAGTTCACCAAAGCGGACATCATCAGCTACATCGTCGACAACGATATTCACGCCCTAGAACTGCGCTACATTGGCGGCGACGGGCGCCTAAAGGTCCTAAACTTCGCCATCCAATCTGTAGCCCACCTAGACCGGATCCTAACCATGGGGGAGCGCGTGGACGGCTCCTCCCTGTTTAACTTTGTTGACGCCACCTCATCAGACCTATATGTGGTGCCCCAGCTACGTAGTGCCTTCATTAACCCCTTCGCCGCTGAGCCCACCATCGACTTTTTGTGCTACTTCTACGACGTCGCCGGTAACCCCCTGGTCAGCTCACCTCAGCACGTGCTGCGCCGCGCCCAAACCGCCCTCGAAGCAGCCACCGGCAACCGCCTGCAGGCCCTAGTGAGCTGGAGTACTACCTGTTCTCCGACGTCGAGACCCTATTCCCGGTAGAAGAGCAGCGCGGTTACCACGAAGCTGCCCCCTTCTCTAAGTTCGCCGACGTGCGCACCGAAGCCCTCAAATACCTGACCCAAATGGGTTGCGCAGTTAAATACGCCCACGCCGAGGTGGGTAACTTTGTTGCCGACGGACGCCAAATGATCCAGCAAGAAATCGAATTCCTGCCGGTAGATGCCTGCGACGCCGCCGACCAAATGACCCTAGCCAAGTGGGTAGTGCGTGAAGTAGCCCACCGCCACGGCATTGAAGTGTCCTACTCGCCCAAGATCGCCGTCGGCCAAGCCGGCTCAGGCATGCACTTCCACACCCGCCTGGTAGACCCGCAAGGCAACAACCTATTTAGCCAGGGCGCCGGCCTAACCGATACAGCCCGCAAGGTGATCGGTGGCTACCTCACCCTGGCCGCCTCCATCACCGCCTTTGGGAATACCGTGCCCACCTCCTTCCTGCGCCTAGTGCCCCACCAGGAAGCCCCCACCGCCATCTGCTGGGGTGACCGCAACCGTTCAGTGCTGGTGCGTGTGCCGCTGGGCTGGAACAACCTTGATGACCGTATGTTCCGCGACGCCAACCCCAATGAGCCCGCAGTTGGTCAGGTTCCCAATGATCTGCAAACCGTGGAAATGCGCTCACCTGACGGCTCAGCCGCCATCCACCTGCTGCTAGCGGCAATTGTTGTGGCCGCGCGAGTGGGTCTGACTGAGCCGAGAATGCTTGAATATGCCAATGAGCGATATGTCTCAGGGGACGCTTCTAAGCTCGAAAACCTAGAGCAACTACCCGCCTCCTGCTACGAATCCGCCCAGCGCCTACAGGCTCAGCGCGCCCTTTACGAGGCTGAAGGGGTCTTTCCGCCTAAGCTCATCGACGCCTGGGTGGCTTACCTAGAAGGTCTAGGAGACGAGAACTTGCGTGAAGATATCGCCACAGCACGGGTGCTAGTTGAAGATTTGGTGGAAACTTATTTCCACATCGGCTAAGTGGGTTGGGGCTTAAGTCTTATTAAGTCCCAGCAATAAAGCCAAAGCGGGGCGCTTCCAGACAGACGGGGGCGCCCCGTCGTCGTAATCACACCATTAAAATATGAGACGCCGTTTATAAAGTTGCAGTCACTCTGCTATGTTTACCTCCATTGCCGCTTTGGCAATTTAAGTAACTTTAACGGAGGTGAACATGTCCGCTTTAACTACTCCCGAGCTATCTGCAGCAGGGGAGGAGCCTGAAACTGCCGCGAGCGCATCACTAGGTGGTGACGCTAAGGTGTCTGAACACGACAATCCAGGAACTGATCTTAAGCGTGGCCTGTCCGCCCGCCACATGCAGATGATTGCTATCGGTGGCGCAATTGGAACCGGCCTGTTTGTGGCATCCGGTGCAACCGTTTCTACCGCAGGTCCGGGCGGCGCCCTGGTGGCCTATTCGGTAATTGGTTTAATGGTGCTGCTGCTGATGCAGTCGTTGGGTGAAATGACTGCGCACATGCCCGTTTCTGGTTCTTTCCAGACTTACGCCACGCGTTTTGTTAGCCCCTCCTTTGGTTTTGCCATGGGCTGGAACTACTGGTTTAACTGGGCCATTACGGTGGCCGCTGAGCTGGTAGCAGCCGGTATTGTGATGAGCTACTGGCTGCCCGATGTGCCCCACTGGGTGTGGGCGGCAGTGTTCTTGGCGCTGCTAACCGGTCTTAACGCGCTCTCTGCACGCGCCTATGGCGAGGGTGAATTCTGGTTTGCCACCATCAAGGTGATTACCGTGCTGGTGTTTTTGGTGGCCGGTGTGGCCATGATCTTGGGGATTATGGGCGGTAACTCACCTGGCTTTAGTAACTGGACTAAGGGTGAGGCCCCCTTCCACGGCGGCTGGCTCTCGATTGTGTCAGTGTTTATGATCGCTGGTTTCTCTTTCCAGGGTACTGAGCTGGTTGGTGTGGCTGCGGGCGAGTCGCGTAACCCCCGCAAGGATGTGCCCCGGGCTATTAAGAGCGTGTTCTGGCGGATCATGCTGTTCTATGTGGGTGCCATTTCGGTTATTGGTTTCCTGATTCCTTACACCGACCCCAACTTGCTGCGTAACGGTGAGACTGATGTGGCTTACTCGCCTTTCACCTTGGTGTTTGAGCGGGCTGGCGTGGCCGGTGCGGCTGCGGTGATGAATGCCGTTATTTTGACCGCGATTTTGTCTGCCGGTAACTCTGGCCTGTATGCCTCTACCCGTATGCTGCACTCGATGGCCCTTGATGGTCATGCCCCCAAGCTGTTCTCCCGGGTTAACCGGCGCGGCGTGCCGATTTACGCTATGGCGGTTACGGCTGCTGTGGGTGCGGTTGGTTTCGTGACCGCTATTGTGGGTGAGGGCGCTGCCTACACTTGGCTGCTTAACGTCTCTGGTCTTTCAGGCTTCATTGTGTGGCTGGGTATTTCCTGGTGCCACCTGCGTTTCCGGCGGGCCTATGTGCTGCAGGGCAATGACTTGTCGAAGCTGCCCTATAAGGCTCCGCTGTTCCCGTTTGGCCCGATGCTGGCTTTTGCTATGTGCCTGATTGTGCTGGTGGGTCAAAACTATGAGGCTCTGTTTAGGGGCCAGCTGTTCCAGATTGCTTCTAGCTACATTGGTTTGCCGGTGTTCTTGGCGATTTGGGCTATCCACAAGCTGGTTACCAAGGAGCCTAAGGTTGAGCTGGCTACCGCTGACGTAAGTGGCGTTGAGGTTGAGGTGGCCTGATAGCTTCCTGCTAGCTTTTTCCCGCCTGCGGTTTAGTCCGACGGCGTAGCGAGTGCCTGGTTGCGATTCTATGCAGCCAGGCGCTCGTGTTTTTTGGCGTCCCGGGCGGCGCCTGGGCCTTCATGTTCGCGTCCTGCGTCTGCGCTCGCGGCCCAGGGACTATTCCCAGCGGGCGCAGCGCTCGCTGCCGGGGCGGCGGCTATTCCCAGCGGGCGCAGCGCTCGCTGCGGGCAACTTCGATGGCGCTGTTGCGGTCCCAGCCGTTGCTGGCGCGAAATACCAGCTTACGCGAGCTGGAGCATTGCCAGGCCGTTAAAACCACATCTGAACTGGAGTTGTTTGCACTTGAGTTGTCTGCGGCGGGGGTGGGGGGTGCCTCAGTGGGGGAGATTGTGGTCAAGTTGGGCAGGTTTAAGCCCGTGGAGGGCTCTGGGCTTGAGGACAGTGGTGTGGGTGTGGCGGTCCCTAGCGGCTTGCTGGTGGGCAGCGGCGCAGTGCTAGGTAGTGGCGTGTTGCTGGGAGTGGGGCTGTGGGTGCTTTCAGGGCTCTGGGTTTGGGTGGTGGTAACGACGACGGCGCCCGTCTGGTTTTGCTCAGAGGCTTGGTGGGCGTAAAAAAGAATGCCCCCAACCATGGCAAAGATACCCAGCACCGCGAAAGTCACCAGTGACACGCGCCAGGCTGAGCCCCAGGGCGTATACAAGCTAGCATGGGTGTTACCAAGCGTGTTTAGCTTGCTTTCGCGCAGAGAGGTGGCCTGGGGGGCGTTGTTGTGGGAGCTGGGGTGCTGGTGGTCAATCATTGGCTTACAGCTGTCGTCGGGGTCAGATACTAAGGCAGATATTACCCCGACCTGTGGCTTAGGTTAAGAAATCACAATGTTGTGAATAGGTAACAGATTCCAATCTGGAGCCTGGCAACAAAAGTTATTCGTTTTCTTCACGTTGGGCGAGGATACGTTCCGCCTCTTCATCAGGCAGCGGATCACCATTGTCGTCAAGCAGGCCGTTACGTTTCATGAACTGGTAACGCGAATCAATGAGACGAGGTAACGGAAACGGCAGAATATATAAGGCGCCAATAAAAATAAAGAACAGTGCAATGGACAAGGTGGAAACTATAACGAATTCAGGGGCTCCCGCCCTATGCGAGAGCATGCCGATTCCACCTACGGTACACGCAATGCTCATGCAGGGATACGTCATTGCCGCCATGTTTTTGGTCATACGCTCGCGTGAAATACTTCTCCCGAATTCTGCCACCCACGAATCAGTGTAGGTCTGCACCCACCATGTATAAATACCAAAAATGCCAAAAATCGTTATTACGATTTCTCCCCCCACACTATTCATACTTGTTACCTCCTACCCAAATAAAGCATCGCTTATATAAAAGGCTAGTGTTGCGTTAGAGATTGTGGCCATCGTGATTTATCCCCAAATACGCCTTTGGCTAATACCGTCTTAACGGTTGATAGTCTGCTGTGCGTCCTCGCGCTATGAGGGCGCCTGCTCTGAGCAAGCTGGCAGTCCCTAAACCAGGTAAAAACTGCTTCCAGGCAAAACTAGGGGGGCGCCCGCCGCATGGCGGGCGTCCCCCTGGTCTAGTTTGGTTTGGGTCAGATTGAAGTTTTGGCCGTTAAGCCTAGCAGCTTTACTGCTTTGCGGCTTTGGTTGCTTTTAGGCTTTGGCGGCTTTTGGTTTGGGCCAGGCTTTTAGGTTAGCTCGGGCGGCAAAACATCAGTTTGGGCCGGCAGGTTAGCGATGCCCACGGGGCAGACAATGCCATTAGGTCCGTGGTTGCAGTAGCCGCCAGGGTTCTTGTGCAAATAAGCCTGGTGGTACTCCTCGGCCAGATAAAACGGCCCGCCCTGGCCAGATTCCAGCGCGGCAGCGTCGCCAATAGTGGTTTGGCAAACACGCCCATCGCCAAGTTTGTCTAGCTCACCCTGGAAAGCCTGGCGTAGCGCCGCAGCGGCCTGCGCCTGCTGGGGCGTGGTAACCCAAATCGCGCTGCGATACTGGGTGCCCACATCATTGCCGTGGCGGTTAGCCTGGGTGGAATCGTGGTTTTCAAAGAAAACTCGCAACAGATTCTGCCCACCCACGCCCGCTACAGCCGGGTCATAAACCACGGCCACAGTCTCCGCGTGACCAGTCTGGCCAGTGCATACCTCACGGTAGGTGGGGTTGTGGTTACCCCCACCCATATAGCCCACGGCGGTGGCTAACACCCCGGGCTGGTTCCAGAAAATACGCTCCACGCCCCAAAAGCAGCCGGCAGCCAGGTAAATAACCTCGGCCCCAGCAGGTAGCGGGTCGTCGGCGCGGCTAGCTAAAACCGGGTGAAGTTCTAGACGCTCCAGTAGCGGCTGGCCGTGACCGGCAATAGTGGCCGGCAAGGCGCCGGCAGCGGCGTCGTCGAGATAAGTACCGTCAGAGAGCGGCAACCAATTTTGCTCAGGCCCAGCCGCCCGCGTCGCAGCGGCGTAGCTCATAGCTGCTGTACAGACTTGATGGTGGCCTGCAAAACGCGGCCGTTAGGGGCCTTGTAGCTGACAGTTTCGCCAGCCTTGTGTCCCATCAGCGCCTTACCTAGCGGGGCCTCGGGGGAGAAGACGCGGGCGCCGTCGGGAACATCAGCCGCAATCTCCTGGTTACCCAGCACGAAAACCTGCTCTTTACCGGCAATAATGGCGGTAATCAGGGCGCCCTTAGTGACGGTGCCGTCAGAGCTAGCCTGACCCACCTCAGCGTTTTCCAGCATCCCTTCAAGCACCTTAATGCGGGTCTCGTTAAGGGCGGCCTCTTCGCGGGCGGCGTGATAGCCAGCATTCTCGCGCAGGTCACCCTCCTGGCGGGCTAGCTCAATGCGGCGAGCGATCTCTTTGCGCTCAGTGGTACGACGACGCTCAAGCTCCTCGCTTAGACGGTCAAAAGCTTCCTGGGTCAGCCAAGTACGGTTGTCTTCACTCATGTTTTCTCCTAACTTGCCACCTTAAAAGCCCAGTTTAGCCCAATACGGCCATGTAGCAGGCGATACACTGGCACACCCAGGCGGCCACAGTGCAGGCATGGAAAATCTCGTGAAACCCAAACCAGCGCGGCAAAGGGTCGGGTTTTTTAAGCGCATAAACCACTGCGCCAAGCGTATAAATTACGCCGCCAGCAGCAATCAAAACGACAATTGCGGCTCCACCGGCGCGGTAAAGCTCGGGAATGAACCACACAGCCACCCAGCCCAGCACCACATACAAAATCGTGAACAACCAACGCGGTGCGGTAATCCAGCACACATTAGCCACCATGCCAATCACGGCGCCCGTCCAGATAATGCCCAGCACTAGACGCTGGTGATCCGGCGTCATTAACGCCAAAGCCAGGGGAGTGTAGGTGCCGGCAATTAGTAGGTAAATATTGGCGTGGTCAATGCGGCGCAGCAGCTGAGAAACCTTAGCTGGGAAATGTCCGTTAGAGATGTGGTACACCCCAGAGTTGGCGAAAAGCAGCAGTGAACAGGCCAAATACACGGCGCTGCCAATTTAAAGTGGTCGTGGGGGCTAAAACCGTCAGCACAATGCAGGCAGCCAAAGCCAACGGCGCAGTAATGGCGTGAATCCAGCCGCGCAGCTTGGGTTTGATTAATTTAAGGGCCTCACCGGCCGAGGCGAGTGAGTCACTAGAAAGCGAGAGTGCTTTGGCGGCCGCCATATGAACCTCCCAGTAGCTTGTTAGGAACAAAAGCTACGCTACCGTAAGTTACGCTTGCGTAGGTAGCTATTTGATAAAGCGAACACCACAAGGCGTGATTAGGCGCTACCGTATATAGCATGGCCGTAAAGCAGATCGGCCTGTACCTGTATGCAAGGAGCTGAAAATGGCTGGCGACAACCTGCTCTATGACGTTTACGAACGCCGGTTGTTGGCGCAGCTTGATCGCTCCAAAGTTCCCGCGCACGTAGGTGTGATCCTTGACGGCAACCGCCGCTGGGCTAAATCCCTAGGGGTGGGCGCCGCCCATGGACACCGGCGTGGGGCAGATAAAATCGCTGAATTTTTAGGTTGGGCCGAAAACGCCGGGGTTGAAATCGTCACCCTCTGGCTGCTGAGTACCGATAACCTCTCACGTGACCCGCAGGAACTAGCGCCGCTGCTAGACATTATTGCTAGCGCCGTCGAAAACCTGGCCAGTGCCAGGCGTTGGCGACTGCGCATTGTGGGCAGCGTGGAATTACTACCCCAACCGGTGGCCCAGCGGCTACTGGCGGCAGTAGAGTCCACCAGTGCCATTGAAGGCATGGAGGTTAATGTGGCCGTGGGCTACGGCGGGCGTGAAGAAATCGCCCAAGCGGTGCGTGACGCCCTAGCTGAGGCCGCTGCCCAGGGACGAACCCTAGAAGAAGTGGCCCGCAGTCTGTCTGTGCACGACATTGCTGAGCACCTGTACACCAAGGGCCAGCCTGACCCGGATCTGCTGATCCGCACCTCGGGCGAGCAGCGTCTTTCGGGCTTCCTGCTGTGGCAGTCAGTACACTCGGAATACTACTTCTGCGAGGTTAACTGGCCGGCCTTTAGGCACATCGACTTTCTGCGCGCGCTACGCGACTATGCCCACCGCGAGCGCCGCATGGGTAAGTAGCTAGCCTTACATGGCCGGGTAGCTGGTGCGCTTAAAGCTGTCCAGGCCGGGTAGCTAGAGGCCTGGCAGGAGCCAGTTTTAGTGCTCTTTAAGCCAGTAATAGTGCTTATAGGCGGCAAAAGCTGCGCCCGCAAAGGGAACTATAAAGATGATCAGCGTGTAAATCATGCGGTCATAAAAACTGCGCTTACCGGCAAACAAGACATAGACCACTGCCGCGCAGTCAACTAGGGCCAGCAGCGTCATTACGATTTGGGCAAACAATTTTGACCTTACATTTGTGGGGGCTGGGGGTCTTTTTGTAGGCGGTTATGGGGATTTGGGTATTTAGCGGGCTGGTTTGGACATAAGGCGGGGGTGGCTGGTGGGCCACCCCCAATCCGATTAGGTCCCTAAACGTCCCTAATCGCGTTTATGCCTGAAACTTAGCAGTTTCCGCAGCACTCGTGCTTAGTCTCTTCAGCTGCGCCTTCGGGCGCGGCGGGGGCGACTGCGTTCTTAGGTGCGGTTTCTTCAGCTGCGCTCTTAGGCGCGTCTGAGGTAACTGCCTCTTCGTGAGTGACAACTTCCTCTTCCTGCACTGCGGCAGCGGCGGCCTCTAGCTCAGCGCGGTAGGCGGGTTGTGCTTCGATCAAAGCGCACGCCCTAGCAATGACCTCTAGCTCAGCGCGGGTAGGCGGGTTAGCGCCCGGGCGCGAAACGGTGATGGCGGCAATTGCAATGGCGTGGGCGATTACGCGGCGCAGGGCTTCTTCGCTGATGTTGTGTAGCGCCTCGCGGTTTTCGGCGCCCAGCAGGCCTTCAGTCCACAGCCCGTCGATGATGCCGCCCATGAAGGAGTCGCCGGCACCTACCGTGTCTGCTACTATAGCCGGCTGGGAGGGTACTTCCAGGCGCAGGCCTGAGGAGGTTACTGCTAGGGCGCCCTCGGGGCCACGGGTAACCACCGCAATGGCCGGGCCTAGCTCCAGCCAGGAACGCAGGGTTTCTTCCTGGTCAGCGCCGCTAGTTAGCCACTCCAGGTCTTCGTCGGAGCACTTAACTACGTCTGAGGCGGCGATTAGACGCTCTACCAGCGGGCGGGCGTCACCGGGGGTGCCCATCAGCTGGGGGCGTACATTGGGGTCGTAAGTGATGGTGGAGGTCTGGCGGTAAGCTGCCAGAACGGCCTGCACGGTTAGGCGCCCCGGCTCCATAATGGCGCCGATAGAACCGGTGTGTACCGCTAGCGGGATGTTCTTAGAAGGCGCCGGCGTGGGCGGGTTCCAGTCCAGGTCAAAGCGGTAGGTGGCGGCGCCGTCTTCGCCAATAACGGCAACAGCGGTGGAGGTGGCCTCAGCCCCGTCAGAGCCCTCAACTAGGGCAACACCGTTAGATTCAAGGTGCTTGCGGACTAGCTCGCCGCGTTCGTCCTTGCCGATCCAGCACACCAGCTCGGCTTGGCGGTCTAGGCGTGCTAGCCCTAGGGCTACGTTCGCCGGGGACCCACCCGGAATTTCCTTAGTGGTGGCGTCCAAGCCGACGACGACGTCGACAAGAGCCTCACCAATAACTAATACGCGCGGTTCGCTCATTAAGGTTCCTTTGATTTGTGGCTGCAGTGCTTGAAATCAGCTCTGATCGCTTTGGGTGGCTGCTTCTAGGCGGGCTCGGGCCTGGTCTAACCAGTTTTGGCAGTGTGTGGCCAGAGCCTCACCACGTTCCCACATGGCCAAAGATTGCTCCAGAGGGGCGTCGCCGGCCTCAAGTTGGCGTACTACCTGAGCTAACTCAGCGCGGGCCTGCTCATAAGTGAGCTGGTCAACTTCGGTCGGTTGGGCGGATGTGGGTGTGGTCATAGTCTGATTGTGTCATGAAGTTGTGCTTTTGGGTGGGTCTGGTCTCATTTTGGGTTAGTCGAGCCGCTTGGGGTTAGTTCCCATCACCTGCGCGATTAGTGAGCCGTGAGCCACAATGGCTTCCAGTAGGGTGCCGCGTTTGAGCTGGTCTACTTCAGTGACCACATCGCCATTAGATTGGCGTAAAACCGCGTATCCACGGTCAAGCACTGACTGGGGCTAAGCGCGCGCAGTTTAGCTAGATCAGTGTGTAGCTGGGCTTGGCTAAGGGCCAGTTGGTGGTCTACCGCCCGGCGCATACGCTGGGTCAGTTCGCGGTCTTCTGCTTGACGCAAATTAATGACGGCGTCGGGCTGGCTCAGCACCGGGCGTGAACGCAGCTGCTCTAGGCCCTGCTGCTCACGCTCCAGGCGGGCTTGCCAGGCGGTGCGCGCCGCAGCCACGGCTCCCTCCAAGCTGGCTAGCTCCTCAAGCAGGTCGGGCACGATCCGCCGGGCGGCGTCGGTGGGGGTGGAAGCGCGAAAATCAGCCACTAGATCCAGCAGCGGGCAGTCGGTTTCGTGACCAATAGCGCTGACTAGCGGGGTGTGGCAGGCGGCAGCGGCGCGCACCAGGGCCTCATCGCTAAAAGGCAGCAGGTCCTCGACCGCCCCGCCGCCTCGGGCCACAACAATCACATCTACTTGTTCGATTTGGTCCAGCTCAGCAATAGCCCTGGACACTTCGGCGACGGCGTAGGCCCCCTGCACAGCCACCTCACGGATTTCAAAGCGGGTGGCAGGCCAACGCAGGCGGGCGTTGTTAATGACGTCGTCCTTAGCTTTAGCTTGCCGCCCACAAACCAGCCCCACCACACGCGGCAAGAAGGGCAGCGGACGCTTACGGGATGGATCAAATAGACCCTCAGCAGCCAAGGCACGGCGCAGACGCTCAATTTGGGCTAGTAACTGACCTAAACCAACCGGCCTGATCTCGTCAGCCACCAGCTGGAAAGAGCCGCGCTTGAGCCAGTAGGTGGGTTTAGCGTGCAGCACCACCTGGCTGCCTTCCTCCAACGGCGAATCCATGGCGGCCAGCACCTTGGCGTAGGTGGCTACCGTCATGGAGGCCTCAGTTTCACTGTCGCGCAAGGTCATAAACGCCATAGAGGCACCCCGACGCGGGTTGAACTGCACCACCTGGCCGCTGACCCACACCGGCGTCATCTTGGACATGTAGGACTCCACTTTTTGCGCCAGCAACCGCAGCGGCCAAGGGTTTTCGGCAGTGGTGTCGCGGGCCAGGGCGGCCAGTTGGCGTCCGCCGCCATTGGGGGGGAGGCCTGGCTAGTTACGCCCTGGTTAGCTACGGCCGGGCTAGTTGCGTTGGGGGCGCCCGAATTTACGCCGACGGCGTGGGGCGGGTTACTACTTGTCACGGCTACCACTGTGCCACGAATACAGGCCAGGTACCCTGTACCTATGACCACAGCCTCGCCCAAAAAACTTCTGCTGGCAGCCCCACGCGGATACTGCGCTGGCGTTGACCGCGCCGTGGACGCCGTCGAGAAAGCCCTAGCCCACTACGGAGCCCCCATTTACGTGCGCAAAGAGATTGTGCACAACAAGTACGTGGTGGAGGCGCTCAGCCGTCGCGGAGCCATTTTTGTCAACGAAACTGATGAGGTGCCCCCGGGCGCTCGCGTAGTGTTCTCAGCCCACGGTGTGTCCCCGGCAGTGCATGAGCAGGCCGCCGCCCGCCACCTGGCCACCATTGACGCCACCTGCCCGCTGGTAACCAAAGTGCACAAGCAGGCGGTGCGTTTCGCCAAGGGCGACTACGACATCATCTTGGTGGGCCACAGTGGACACGAAGAAGTTGAAGGCACCCAAGGTGAGGCCCCTGAGCACATTCAGGTAGTTAACGGCCCTGAAGAAGTAGACCAGGTGCAGGTGCGTGACCCTGAAAAGGTAGTGTGGATTTCGCAAACCACCCTAAGCGTGGATGAAACCATGGAAACCGTGCGTCGCCTGCGTGAACGTTTCCCGGCCATGATTGACCCGCCCAGCGACGACATTTGCTACGCCACCCAAAACCGCCAGGCCGCCGTCAAGCAGATGGCTCCGCGCGCTGACGTGGTGATTGTGGTGGGTTCAGGTAACTCCTCCAACTCGGTGCGCCTAAAAGAAGTGGCCCTAGAAGCCGGCGCTAAGGCCGCCTACCGGGTGGATTACGCCAGTGAAATCGATCCCAGCTGGCTAGAGCAGGCCCAGAGCGTGGGGCTAACCTCAGGGGCGTCCGTGCCCGAAATTTTGGTGCGTGAAGTGGTGCAAAAGCTAGCGGAATACGGCTTCACCGACGTCGAGGAACTACGCACGGCCACAGAAAACATTGCTTTCTCGCTGCCCAAGAACCTGCGTGCGGATCTAAAAGCCGCCGAGGCTAACGGCGAGGGTGAGCCGCGCCCCCTTCACGCCCGCCGCGAACCGGCCCCTGACCACACCTGTTAGCGTAACTTTAGGGGCCCGTAAACCCCTAGACTTACCTTCATGAAGCGTCACTATCACAACGGCATTAAAACTTTTTGGCTGCTGTGCCTGATGTGGGCGATTTTGATCGCCTTCGGTTACGTATTGGCGCGAGCATCGGGATATTTCATCTTCATGCCGCTGTTCGCGCTGATCGCCGTGGGCCAGACTGCCTACAGCTACTGGAACAGCGACAAGCTGGCCATCCGCTCTATGGATGCCTACGAGGTGACGCCCCAGCAGGCCCCGGATCTGTATGAGATTGTGCAGGAGCTGTCCTCAATTGCAGGCCAGCCCATGCCACGCATCTACATTGCCCCCACCATGAGCCCTAACGCTTTTGCTACCGGGCGCAACCCCCAGCACGCGGCAGTGTGCTGCACTGAGGGTATTTTGAACCTGCTTGACCGCCGTGAGCTGCGTGGAGTACTGGGTCATGAGCTCAGCCACGTGTACAACCGTGACATTCTCACCGGCTCAATTGCCGCCGGTATGGCGGGGATTATTTCCTCGGTGGGCACCATGTTCATGTACTTTGGCACTAGCTCGCGCAGCCGTAATGAGCGCGACAATGGGGCAGCCGCAATGGGCTTGGTAATGGCTATTTTGGCGCCGCTGGCGGCTGGTTTAGTGCGCTTGGCGGTTTCGCGTACACGTGAGTACGACGCCGACGAGGACGGCGCCTCACTCACCGGTGATCCGCTGGCTTTGGCTAGCGCGCTTAAGAAGCTTTCGGGCGGCGTGCCCAACTACCCCATGCCGCGTGAGCCGCAGGTGGAGAACCTGTCGGCCATGATGATCGCTAACCCCTTTGGGAACCTGGGGCAGGCTATGAGCACCCACCCGCCCATGGATAAGCGCATTGCGCGCCTAGAGCACATGGCCGGTTACTGACGTTTGTGCTCGGGGGAGGAGCCCGGGCCGCGCAAACAGCCCAAAAGTAGGCCCTGGCTTCTCCTTAAGAGAGTGCCAGGGCCTTTACTGTGCCGGGCCTTAGCGCTGGGACTTAGCGGTAGTTGGTGAACTGTAGGGCGGCGTCGATGTCCAGTTCCTTAAGCATGGCGATTACCGCTTGTAGGTCATCGCGGGACTTGGAGGACACGCGCACCTCATCGCCCTGGATCAGGGCTTTGACACCCTTGGGGAAGGACTCGCGGATGGCCTTGGTGATCTTCTTGGCGTTTTCCTGGCTTAGGCCCTCACGTAGCGGGCAAACCAGCTTGTAGAGCTTGCCTGAGGCCTTGGGCTCCTTGTCGCCCAGGTCTAGGACCTTTAGCGAAACCCCGCGCCGGAACAGTTTGGATTCGAGTACGTCTAGGCGGCCAGCACGCGCTCTGCGGAGTTGGCGGTGATGGTGATGGTTTCGCCGGCTAGCTCGATGGAGGCGTCAACCCCACGAAAGTCATAGCGCTGGCTGATCTCTTTGCTGGCCTGGTTGACGGCGTTGTCAACCTCCTGGCGGTCATATTTGGAGACGACGTCGAACGAGGAATCTGCTGCCATGGTGTGCCTTTCTTAGGTTTGAGCTGGGCATATAAGTCTATGTGAAAGCGGGTTTAGCCGCATGATTACAGCCATTATAGCCAGTGTGACCAGGCTCCCACTAAGATAAGTTGGCATTTGGGGGTGCAATCTTGCTAATCTTTCACGGCACCCAAACGGCAGGCATGCTTGCCCGGCGGAATGCAATTGGCAGGTTTCCCGAGCGGCCAAAGGGAACTGACTGTAAATCAGTCGCAGTATGCTTCGGGGGTTCGAATCCCTCACCTGCCACGGTAAGGCACTTCGGTGTCAAGCCAAGTTCGAAAGAACGCTGTAGTGATTGAGATCACACGGAACGGACTTGCGAAAGCAAAAAAGTTCTTTATAAGATTTCGGTCGTTGCCCCGATAGCTCAGTAGGCAGAGCGTCTCCATGGTAAGGAGAAGGTCAAGGGTTCGATTCCCTTTCGGGGCTCTCGCTATGGCGGCCCACCGGCCGCCTTTAGTGTTCCTGGCGAGGTAGCTCAGCTGGTTAGAGCGCACGACTCATAATCGTGAGGTCGAGGGTTCGAGTCCCTCCCCCGCTACGCAAGGTTCGTTGCAGCGCCACTCAAGGGCTGCTCGAGGATCAAACAAGAGGAGTACAACGTGGCTAGCAAGTCCGCCGACGTTCGCCCCAAGATCACTCTGGCTTGCTCGGAGTGCAAGGAGCGCAACTACATCACCAAGAAGAACCGTCGTAACACCCCGGACCGTCTGTCCCTGAAGAAGTTCTGCGCCCGCTGCGGTAAGCACACCGAGCACCGCGAGACTCGCTGAAACAGATAGTCTGAGAATTTCTCAGCTTTGCCCCACGCTTTTAGCAGCGTGGGGCGTTTTGTTTTTATAGTATTGGTTTATGTCCGCACCAGCCCAAATAGTTTCGCTAGAGCGGCTTGAGTCGAAGACGACGACCCTAGCCAACCTGATTAACTTCATCCTGCCGCGCAAGCCTTATGCTGCTGCGGTGCGTGCGGCTGAGCTGGTTGTGGCCGCCAATGTGGGCTGGCCGCTGGTGCGCAGCGGCATTGGCCCTACTTGGGAGGGGATGCTGCACCGGCGCATGGCCCTAGAGACGCGCCAGCCCTTGCCTTGGGTGCATGATCAGGCCCAGGTGGAGCTGCTGATGCTGCGTTCACGCCGGGCTAGGAACTGGGAGTTTTGGGATTCACGCATTCACCTAGACCGCCCGGATATGCAGGTGCGGCTGACTGACTTTTTTGCTCGCAAGGTGGGGGCGCCGGGCACGGTTGCTTCCGACGTCGCCAAGGTGGAGCCGCTGCTGTATGAGGAGCTGGAGGTACCTGCCCAAAGTACCCCGGTGACGATTACTTTTAAGCATTTGCGTAGCTGGTCACGGGCAATTGGGGATCCCAACTCAATTCATTCCTCAGCTCGCGCGGCCCAGGCTGTGGGGGCGCCAGATGGGAGCTTGGTAGTGCACGGCAGTTTGCTGGCGGCCTTGTCGCTGTGCGTGCAAAGCGTCGACGAGCTGGTGATCCCGCAGGGCTTATTCCGTGAGCAAAAGTGGAAGTGGCACTTTAAGGAGATGGTGACGCTGCCGGAGCTGGGCGCCGTCGACGTCGTAATCACCCCCCAAGGTGACATTTACAGCGCAGACAAGCTGGTAGTCGCTGCCAACTGAGGCACTGGCAGGGCAACAAACACATGCAATTTCATCCCTTCCCTATGATTTAAACGCGTATTTTCATAGGGAAGGGACGATTTTGGGTGTAGATGTTTTGGGTGTAGATGCAGATTTTGCATGCGTTTGTACAAATTGTATGTATTTGACGAGGGCATGGCTGCGCCGTCAGCATGAAACCCTCCTCATCACCCACACACAAATGACTACTCTGGTGCCATGACAGAAGCTACCGATTGTTCCCTGCCCCTGCCGCACCGCGACATCGCCAAGCCCACTCCCGTTCCCGCCCTGGCTTACCCGCTGGGTGCGCAGGCCCCCACCACCCTGGCGCAGCTGACCACCACCCGCATCGGTGGCCCCATCGCCAGCTACCTGGAGGCCCACAGCGAGCAGGGAAATGATTGAGGCCATCAAACAGGCCGACGCCGCCGGCACCCCGTTGCTGGTGGTAGGTGGCGGCTCCAACCTACTCGCCTCCGACGCCGGCTTTGACGGCCTGGTGCTACGCGACGCCCGCAGTGAAATCTCCGTCAACTCAGATACCCAATGCGGGGGAGTGGAGTTCACCGTCACCGCCGGCATGAGTCTAGATGAACTAGTTTGTGAAGCCATCGCCAATGAGTGGGCCGGTTTCGCCCCGCTTTCAGGCATCCCGGGCACGGTCGGCGCCGCCCCGGTGCAAAACGTGGGCGCCTACGGCACCGAAATCGCTGAGCTGGTCACTGCCGTGCGTGCCTGGGACCGTCTCAAGGGCCGTGTGGTTTACCTGGCCCTAACCGACTTGAAATTGGCTTACCGTGACTCGCTACTCAAGCAGTCTCTGCGCAGCGTAGAGGCCGGCGGCGGACGACTGTGGGGCCCCACCGGGCGCTGGGTGGTGCTCTCGGTTACCTTCCAGGTGCGCCAGGCCTACATGAGCCACCCCATCGCCTACAAGCAGCTAGCTAATCACCTGGGCGTGGAGTTGGGCGACCGGGTGGAGGCCACCGACCTGCGCCAGGCGGTGCTGGAGCTGCGCCGCTCCAAGGGCATGGTGCTAGACCCGGCCGACCACAACACCTGGTCTTCAGGCTCCTTCTTCACCAACCCGGTGCTAACCCAGGAGCAGGCTGACAAACTGCCAAGCGAGGCCCCGCGCTTTGAGGTCACCGACCACTCCATGATTGTGGGCACCCGCCCCGCGCCGGTTGTGCCCGGGCTGGTTAAGACCTCGGCGGCTTGGCTGATCCAGCACGCCGGCTTTGGTCCGGGTTTTGCTCTCGACGACGCCACCCCCGCCTCGCTTTCAACCGTGCACGTCCTGGCCATCACCAACCGTGGCAATGCTAGCGCCGCTGACATTGAGGCCCTGGCTAAAACCGTTATCGCTGGCGTGCGCGACAAATACGGGCTGACCTTGGTACCTGAGCCGGTGCGTGTAGGCCTGGACTTCTAACCAGCCCAGGGCTGGCCCGTTAGCGCGCCGGCTGCTCCTGGGCGCCAACGGCCCGGCCCAGGCCGGGCCTGCGCCCTTGGCCGTGGCCGCCAGCGCGCCGGCCCGCCGACCGCTCTGCGGCCCGCCAACTTGCCGGCCAGCCCTGGCCGAAAACTGGACGCTGGCGTGCAACCAGCCAAAACGCAAGCCCGCTGGAGGGGACTAAAGTCACCCTCCAGCGGGCTGTTTTACCCTCACTAAGCCGTTAGCATGGGCTAGTGACCCTACGCCAGTTTTTTCATAATCGTGATACGTCCCTACTAGCCACCCTCGCACTAATCTTCGTGTCGCTAGTGTGGGGCGCTAGCTTCTACCTAACCAAGGAAGTACTAGCCGAAGTGTCGGTTATCGACTTCCTTGGTTTGCGTTACGGCTTGGGCACACTGGTGACGGCTGTAGCCATGTACCCCTTCTACCGCCGCGCCAACAAAACTGTGTGGATTCACGGCTTCACTATCGGCACCATCTACGCCTTCGGTCAGGTGCTACAAACCGAAGGCATGAACTACGCTTCAGCCTCCGTCTCTGGCTTCATGGTGAGCCTGTACGTGGCCGGAACCCCGCTGGTGGGGTGGCTAATGTTCCGCACCCGAGTGGCGCACATTACCAAGGTGGCGGTGGCTCTATCACTGGCCGGCGCCGCCGTACTGGGCCTGCGCGGCCTGGCTTTGGGCTATGGCGAGGCCATGCTTATCGGTTGCGCCATTGTTTTCTCCCTGCACGTGGTGCTCACCGGGCGTTACGCCACCGCTAAAGACGCCTTGGCGCTCGCGGCTATTCAGCTGATGGTTACCGGTATTTGGCTGGCTTTGGTGGCCGCCCCGGGTGGTATTGGGGTTCCGCACACCACTAAGGGCTGGGTTTCTTTGGTGTTCTTGGTGATTGGTTCGGGCGTGTTGGCGCTGCTGGCTCAGACTTGGGCCCAGTCGCGCCTGCCTGCCGCCCGTGCCGCTGTGATTATGGCTCTGGAGCCAGTGTTTGCTTCGGCCGTGGCCGTCGGTTTCGGCGACGAGCAGGTAACTACCCGTCTGCTGCTAGGTGGCGCACTGATGATCACCGGTATGCTCCTGGCTGAGGTGGGTCCCTCTAAGCTGGCTGCGGCCCGGTTGCGTAAGGCTAATGCCGCCAAGAACGACGTCGCCGCTCGCCCCACTGCAAAAACTTCCGGCCCCGCTGGGGAAGCTGGCGGCCCCACCGAGCCCACTGACGCCGCCGAGACCGCAGACGCCGTCGCCAGCCCGGGCGCCGTCGAGACCACGCACGCCGTCGCCACTAAAGAGGCCGCCGTCGCTTAAAGCAACCAAAAAAGTCAAAGCGCCGGTAGAAATCGCCCCACAGCCTGAGGGCACCTAAAAAATGGCGCATAATCGCGCTTTGGGCCCTGTTAAATAGCTAAAGCAGGGCTAATAATGGCAAACTTGTATACATGTTTGGAGGCAACGAGCGCGATCAGGTTGCGCTTCTGACCGGCCCGGGTGTGAATTCAATCCTGGGCGCAGCATTGGCGCCTTTAGGCCTGGAGCTAGTTACCTCACGTGTACATTCTGTGCATCACCGCCCCGGCGCAGGGGTCACGGTTGGCTACACGGCAGTGGTGCGTGGCCTGGCCGGTATTCGTGGCACTGAGTACCTATGTGCCACTACTGCCCACCTCAAGCGCCCTGACGCGCCTGGCTTGGTGCGTGTGGATACGGGCGTGACCCCGGTGTATGTGTGGCGTCACCCGGGTGACCCGGAGTTGCCAGCGCTGGCGGTGGCCTGCACCCCTTCGCTGTTGTCGGCGCGACTAGGGGAGCAGGTTTCTACCCGCATGGTGGCCTACCGCCCCACCCGCCGCGCGGTGGTTAAGGTCAGCTACGCTGACGGCTCTGGGGCTTTCGCTAAGGTTTTGCGGCCCGGCCATTCTCATTCTTTAGCTGAGCGTCACCGCATGTTGACGGCGGCGGGCGTACCCTCACCTAGGGTGCTGCGCGATGACCCTGACGGCCTGGTGCTGTTGACGGTTGGTCCAGGTAGGCCCCTGTCTAATCTTCTAGCTGGCGGCATGAGTAGCAATGACGCTTCTGACATGTTTATGCGCATCACGGAATTGCTCGATGCGCTGCCCAGCGAGGCCCTGACTTTGCCCACGCATCCGGCCTGGTCTGAGCGCGTGCACCACTATGCGCATGCGGCTTCGACGGTTTTGCCGGCTTATGCGGGGCGTATTAACGCAATTGCCGACGGCGTAGCTGAGCTTATGGCTGATTCGGATCCGGGCCCGGTGGTTCCGGTCCACGGCGACTTCTATGAGGCTAACGTTTTCACTGAGGGCACCGAGATTTCTTCGCTGCTGGATGTGGACTCGCTAGGGCCCGGCCACCGCGTGGATGATTACGCCTGCCTGTTGGGGCATATGAGCGTGCTAGACCATTTAGCGCCGGGCACCTATAAGCGTTTGCGTCCGATTTTGGATGAGTGGACGCGCCAGGCTGGGCGCCAGGTGGATCCAGTGTCGCTGTGGGCGCGGGCGGCGGGCGTGGTGCTGTCGCTGGTTTCGGGGGCTCGCCGTGAGGGTAATGCGCCTTGGCGGGCCGACGCCGAGGGACGCCTGGCTGCTGCCGAGAGCTGGCTGGCGGGGGCGCGCCAGATGTATGCCCGGCGCGGCACCCACATCAACCTTTAATCACCTAAAACTAAGGCAGCCGACATCTAAGACGCCGGCTGCCTTTTAATTGGGGCCTGGCCTTTAAGCCTGCCCTGCCGCTAAGCCAGAGTTGCGCAGCCCAAACTTGAGCTGCGCAACCCCCGCTTATTAGGAAAAGTAGCGCTTAGGCAACCTCAGCCATCAGCTTCTGTAGGCGCTCAAGGCCCTCAACTAGGTCCTCATCAGACAGTGAATAGGACAGGCGCACAAAGCCGGAGGGGCCAAAAGCCTCGCCGGGCACGATAGCCACCTTGGCGTGCTCTAGCACCAGGTCAGCTAGCGTGGCCGAGGAGTCAATAACCGTGCCACGCAGCGACTTACCAATCACTTCCTTAACCGAGGAGTAGCAGTAGAAAGCACCCTTGGGTTCGGGGGTTACGAAGCCGGGCACCTCGCGCAGCATGGAAACCATTAGGTGACGGCGACGGTCAAAGGCCTGACGCATCTGCTCAACCGAGCTCTGGTCACCGTTAAGGGCCTCAATCGCAGCGCGCTGAGCAATGTTGTTGACGTTGCTGGTCAGGTGGCTTTGCAGGGTGATTACGGCCTTGACGATGTCGGTGGGGCCAATCAGCCAGCCCAGACGCCAACCAGTCATGGCGTAGGACTTAGCCACGCCGTTAAGTACCACGGTGGTGTCAGCCAGCTCAGGCACAGCCTTAACGATGGGGGTGAACTTGGCGTCGTCGTAAACCAAGTGCTCATAGATTTCATCGGTAAGTACCCAAACCCCGTGCTCAAGGCACCAGCGACCAATAGCCTCAGTCTCTTCCGGGGTGTAAACCGAGCCGGTGGGGTTAGAGGGCGAGCAGAACACCAGCGCCTTGGTAGCCGGGGTGTAGGCCTCCTCCAGCTGGGCGGGGGTGACCTTGTAGTCGGCGTCGGCGTCGGCAAAAACGCGCACCGGAATACCGCCAGCCAAAGCGATGGCCTCAGGGTAGGTGGTCCAGTAGGGGGTGGGCAGCAGAACCTCATCGCCCTCGCTGATAACGGCTGCGAAACCCTCATACACTGCCTGCTTGCCACCGTTGGTGACCACAATGTTGGCAGGGTCGACGGCGTAGCCACTGTCGCGCAGAGTCTTAGCGGCAATAGCCTGCTTTAGCTCAGGCAGACCGGCGGCAGGGGTGTACTTGTGGTTGCGCGGGTCTTTGCAGGCGGCGACGGCGGCTTCCACCACATTCTCAGGGGTGGGGAAGTTGGGCTCACCGGGGCCGAAACCAATGATGGGCTCACCAGCAGCTTTCAGGGCCTTAGCTTTAGCGTCAACAGCTAGTGTGGCAGAAGGGGCAATGGCGGCTAGACGCGCCGAAACGCGGCGCTTTGATGCGGTAGTCACGCCCCGATTTTACCCCGTAATTTGTAACCGTGAGGCAGCACATACTTATTGAATTGGTATTAGCGCCAGAAGTATGGCAGTATTGAGTCTCGCTGAAGGGCAGTGGCGCAATTGGTAGCGCACCGGTCTCCAAAACCGGCGGTTGTGGGTTCGAGTCCCGCCTGCCCTGCTGAGAACGGAGGATCGCTCGGGAGATCCCGTCGGTTCACCATCTCGTCCCTAACGGGCTTAAGAGCCGATTCGAACCCGAGGATTTCATGAGCCAAGTCGCTAAAGCGGACCGTGATCAGGCACAGCGCCGTAACCTGTTTGCGCGTATCACGCTATTTATCAAGCAAGTTATCGATGAGCTACGTAAGGTAGTTTGGCCTACTCGCAACGGTCTGTGGACTTACTTCTTGGTGGTGCTGGTGTTCATTACCGCCATCATGTTGTTTGTGGCTTTGATTGACGCCGTGTTTGAGCAGCTTGTCATGTGGGTATTTGCCTAATACTTTACGAACCAGAATCTACTAGGGAGCAACATGTCTATCGAGCAGGAAGCCGACGACTTCGCGGCTGAGGAAAGCGCCAACGACGTCGTCGAGGTAGCCGAAGACGTACAGGAGGCCACCCCGGCAGACGCGCAAAGCGCAGAGCCGCCAGCAGTGGTGGATCCGGTACAGGAATTCCGTAAGAAGATGTCCTCCCTGCCGGGCCTGTGGTACGTGCTGCACACTTACTCTGGCTATGAGCGCCGCGTGGCCGCTGATGTTTTGGCGCGCGCTGAAAACTTTGAGATCGAGGACTACGTTTTCGACGCCGTCGTGCCCATGGAAACTGTCATCGAGGTAAAGGCGAACAACAAGAAGAAGGAAGTTACTCGCGTACGCCTGCCCGGATACGTGTTTGTGCGCCTGGATCTGGATGACCCTGACACCTCAGACCGCGTCTGGCGCACCATGAAGGACACTCCGGCAGTTACCGGTTTCGTAGGTAACCGCTACAACCCGGTGCCGCTGACTTTCGAAGAAGCGGTTAAGCAGCTTGGCCCCACCGAGGCCGAAATTGCCGCCCAGGTGGCTGCCGCCCAGGCTAAACCCGAGTCTGGCGAGGGCTCCACCATGGTGGAGAACGGCCGTGTCTACGAGGTTGGTTTCGAGGTGGGCGAGTCGGTAATCGTCACCGACGGCCCCTTCGAGTCTCTGCCTGCCACTATCTCTGAGATTTCCCCCGAAACTCAGAAGCTGCAGGTGCTCATCTCCCTGTTCGGCCGTGACACTCCGGCTGAGCTCTCTTTCTCCCAGGTCTCCAAAATCTGACCCGGTAGCGGCGCGCTGATGGCGCGTCGGGGAGGGTAAGCAGCTGCTGGGCAACCGCGTTTGCGGCTGTGAAACCTCCCACCCACGCGCCCGCCGTAGTCTTAAACCGGCTATGATGGGCGTTTGTGCGTGTGCATTCGCACGCGTGTCACAACCACTATCAAAGGACCCAATTTTATGGCCCCCAAGAAGAAGGTTGCTGGCCTGATCAAGCTCCAGATCCAGGCTGGCGCTGCCAACCCTGCACCGCCGATCGGCCCCGCGCTCGGTCAGCACGGTGTGAACATTATGGAGTTCTGCAAGGCTTACAACGCTGCCACCGAGTCGCAGCGCGGTAATGTCGTGCCGGTGGAGATCACGGTTTACGAAGACCGCTCCTTCACCTTCATCCTGAAGACCCCGCCGGCCGCTGAGCTGATCAAGAAGGCTGCTGGTGTCCCCAAGGGTTCGGCCACCCCGCACAGCGTCAAGGTTGCTTCGCTAACCCAGGACCAGGTGCGCACCATTGCCGAAACCAAGATGCCTGACCTGAACGCCAACGACATCGACGCCGCCGCGAAGATCATCGCCGGCACCGCCCGCTCCATGGGCATCACCGTCGCTGAGTGATTTAAGACCAAATAACCGTGGTAGAGCCATGCGCGGCTCGCACACCACGACTGCATAAGGAGAAAGCAGATGACTAAGCGCAGCAAGGCCTACCGCGCCGCCGCTGAGAAGATCCAGCCTGGGATCCTCTACACGCCGGCCGAGGCTGTCCACCTGGCCAAGGAGACTTCCGTAACCAAGTTTGACTCCACGGTGGACGTGGCCCTACGTCTGGGTGTTGACCCCCGTAAGGCCGACCAGATGGTGCGTGGCACCGTTAGCCTCCCGCACGGCACCGGCAAGACCGCCCGGGTCCTGGTCTTCGCCCAGGGTGAGCGTGCTCAGCAGGCTATCGACGCCGGCGCTGACGAGGTTGGTGGCGACGACCTGATCGCTAAGGTTGCCGCTGGCTACACCGACTTCGACGCCGCCGTGGCCACCCCCGACCTGATGGGTAAGGTTGGTCGTCTAGGGCGCGTGCTCGGTCCCCGTGGCCTCATGCCCAACCCCAAGACCGGCACCGTTACCATGGATGTAGCCAAGGCTGTTAAGGACATTAAGGGCGGTCGTATCGAGTTCCGCGTTGACCGCGCCGCTAACCTTAACTTCATCATTGGTAAGGTTTCCTTCTCTGAGGAAGCTCTAGCCGAGAACCTGGCTGCCGCAGTTGAGGAGATCCTGCGTCTAAAGCCCTCCACCTCTAAGGGTCGTTACATCCTTAAGGCCACCATGGCTACCACCATGGGTCCGGGCATTCCGCTGGACCCCACCAAGCTGGCCTGAGCTAGTAGCCTGAGCTAAACAAAATCCCCCCGGCGCAGTTCATTCATTCAATTTGAACTGCGCCGGGGGACTTTTGCTATATGCGGTTGAGTTTTCTTTTAGAGCTTGGGCTTAGAGCTTGGGCTCTGCCACGCCTTTGAAAACCCAGATTTTCATTAGCACGTATAGGTAGATGCCTTCGCAGCAGGCAGAGATTACTCGGGCCACTTCAGGGTTGATGTGCAGGCCGTAGTGCAGCAGGCTGGAGAGACCCAAAATGAAGATGACGTACTGGGAGATTAGCCCAAATACGTAGCGGGCCCCTTGTGCGGCGGCGTGTCCATGGGCTTGGAAGTTAAGCCAGCGGTTCAAGATTAGTGAGTACAGCCCAGCCAGGGCGTAGCCCAGGGTGATAGATAGCGGGTAGTACCAGCCAAGTACTGAGTTAAAAAGCCATAGCAGGCTAATATCCAGCAGGAAACCGGAGCCGTTAATGATGGCGTAGCCAATGAAGGTGACCGGTATGCGCTTACCTAGGGGCTTTGGGAACAGTCGGTGCAGGGTGGTTATTAGCTGTAAAAACAGCCGTGGAGCGCGGCGCATAGGGACAGTATCAGTAGGCGCCGGTATCTCCGCTTGGTTAGCTGTGGTGGGTGCGGTAGAAATTTGAGTCATACTGGGCCTTTTACTTTTGAGCTTTACTTGTTTCAGCCTAGCGTGTGCAGCCAGGGCTGACCCCCTACCTGCGGATGAGAGCACATGTGAGTAGACACACCCAGGTTTCAGGGTTGACGCTCTTGATGTGTGGGTGGCGTTCCGATACTCTGGAGTCTGCCAAAGACCGCAGGTTCTAAGCCGATTTCAGGTGTAGAGTAAATCCCTCAACGGATACCCGCGTAGGCGTGCCTAGTAGTTACATTACTATTGATGTATCACCCTGTGCCGCCGGCGCAGGGTTTTTTGTTGTGGGGCCTGTGTAAAGACCACGGAAGGAGGGCCCATGGCAAGGCCTGACAAGGAAGCGGCAATTGCCGCCCTAACGGAGCAATTCCGTAGCTCGGGCGCTGTGCTGCTAACCGAGTACCGCGGGTTGAGTGTGGCTCAGCTAAAGACGCTGCGCCGTTCGCTTGCCGGCAACGCTCGTTACGCCGTGGTGAAGAACACCCTGGCCGCTATCGCGGCGCGTGAGGCTGGTTTCGAGGCTTTCGCCGAGGAGCTGCACGGCCCCACCGCTATCGCCTTCGTTGAGGGCGAGGCAGTTGACGCTGCTAAGGCTCTGCGTGACTTCGCCAAGGACAACAAGCAGCTGGTAATCAAGGGCGGAATCATGGACGGCAAGCTGCTGTCCGCCGCCGATGTAGACAAGCTTGCATCTCTCGAATCCCGCGAGGTTCTGCTCGCCAAGACCGCCGGTGCCGTTAAGGCTTCGCTGTCTAAGGCTGCATACCTCTTCGCGGCCCCGGCCTCTAAGGCCGTCCGCACCGTTGATGCCCTGCGTGAGAAGCAGGAGCAGGCTGCCTGAGCGCAGCTGGCATCACAGACAAATTTTCCGCCACCCAGGCGGAGCCCAAAAACCTAGGAAGGAACGCCCATCATGGCGAAGCTGACCACTGAAGAGCTCATCGAGGCTTTCAAGGAGCTAACCCTCATCGAGCTATCCGAATTCGTCAAGGCTTTCGAAGAGACCTTCGACGTTACCGCTGCTGCCCCGGCCGCCGTTGCCGTTGCTGCTGCCCCCGGCGCTGCCGCTGAAGAGGCTGAAGAGAAGGACGAGTTCGACGTCGTTCTCGAGGCCATCGGCGACAAGAAGATTGGTGTCATCAAGGAGGTGCGCGCCCTGACCTCCCTCGGTCTGAAGGAGGCCAAGGACCTCGTTGAGTCTGCTCCCAAGGCTGTTCTCGAGGGCGTCAACAAGGAGACCGCCGAGAAGGCTAAGGCTCAGCTCGAGGGCGCTGGCGCTACCGTCGTCCTCAAGTGATTGCTGTTTCGTTAGCTTAACTAATTCGCTAGCGAAAACCGCTTAAAAAGAACTGCCCGACGTATAACGTCGGGCAGTTCTTTTACATATACCAAGACTTTTTATGACTGGATGTCTGAATACTGTCTCTAAAGGACTGCGCATAGAACCTGAAGGAAGTCCACTAGTTGGTTGCATGTGAACTTTCCTGGGTGTAACCTGAACATATCGGCCAAAGGTGGGCTGATTAGTGGTTTCCCGCAGTAACAGTCCATTATCTGAGCCTGAGGAGATGAGTCAAATGGTGACTCAAAAGTTTAGCTATACGCTATTGGCTGTGCCCATAGCGGTAGCTGCAATGGTGTTATCTGGGTGTTCGAGTGGCGGTAGCGCTAATTCGCAATCCACTGCTGGAGCTGATGTTTCAGCAGTAGAGGCAACGATGTCTCCAGATAATTTGGTTAAAAAAGACCAAAAACACTGGGCGCTTCCCACTGATGCTTATGCAGGTACCACTAACGGTCTTTATGTGGCTGTTAAAGAGACAGTGGTTCAAGATTGCATGACGAAAAAGGGACTCAGCTATGAGGTCTACCCTTACTCTGCTGCATCTGAAAAATCACAGGTAGGCACTGGTAGTGGGCATATGCTGTTTAATGAAGAGATAGCCGCAAAATACGGTTATTCAGCCCCTCCTGAGGACAGTATTCAGCCACGCCTCGATATTGAGCGTAAGCAAGACCAGAACCCTTCCTCCTGGAAGCAAGCGCGTGATGCCTGCTTTGCTGAAGCAGACAAGGCAGACATTATCAAAGAAGTTAGACACTCAAGGTGGCCTGTCCACAAGCGTAGTTTCTAACGTTAATCCGCCAGGGTTAGATACTGCGGCAGCTAAGTGGCGTAGCTGTATGGCGCCGCTTGGCTTAGCTGACCTTGAAAAGGCTCCAGGTGGTTATCCCTCAAGCTCATTTGCTCAGCAAATCGGGGCTACTGTTAATGAAGAAGATTATAAGGATCCATCCCAGCACCCGGTTACTGACTACGAGCTCAAGGTAGCGGTTCAGGATGCTAAATGCAGAACCAGCAGTGGGTATGACACCATTTTGTACAATGCCCAATGGTCTGCCTCTTACAATTATGTAAAGAAGCATCTTAACCAACTGACAGTTTTACGTCAGAAGTCTGCGAAGGTGAAAGCTGAATCTATCGCCTTCCTGAAGAGTCGCGGAAACTACACTCAGTGACTTGAATCCAAACTTGGAAGTGCTCACTATATGGTGAGCACTTCCAAGTCAAGGTTTTTAAATATAAAAAATTTAGTGTTGTGATTAGTATGCGTAAGCATAAAATACTCGTATCTGTAGTGATTCTGGCGGTTTTCGCGCTGGCCATTGGGGGCACATGGTGGCTGGCGCGCACTATGCAGTCTCCTGCGCAGCGTCAGGCGGCAGCTCAACCACCACAACAGCGTCCAGTTAGTGCAACAGTTGCAACTGGAGAGCTGACAGATACGGTAACTGCTAACGCAACTATAAGTGCACTTGCAAGCACTGACTATCAACTTACCTTGCCTGATGGCACAAAACATGCGGTAGTAACTAAAGCCGGGTTAGCTTCTGGAAAGCAAATTACCTCAGGTAGCGTGCTGCTTTGGATAAATGACCGCCCAGTATTTGCTTTTTCTGGCGCAGTCCCGGCCTATCGTGATCTGCGCCAAGGAGATAGCGGCACAGATGTATTGCAGTTACAGCAGGCCTTAGCTTCTATTGGCTATCAAGTTGAAGCAAACAGTAAATTTGATGATGCCACAGCGCGGGCATTAACTAATCTGTACCAAGATAACGGATCAGAAGTTAACACCACCACCGCAGAAAATAGCGAGCAGGGCGGAAAAGACACTGACCAGGCAGAAAAGACAGATAAAACCGGAACGGGTAAAACTGGGGCAGATAAAGCCGATAAGAGTGACTCAGCCGCCGGGCAAACGGACCGTAACCAGGGCGAGAGCGATAAAAAAGCTAAAAAACAGGTGCTGCTTAACCAGTCTGAATACTTGTTTGTGCCCTCACTGGAACAGGGCAGGGTATTAACAGATATCCCAGCGGCAGGGGCAACGCTTAGTGAAAACGCAAAGCTAACGGTTGCCGGTCAAGGCAGTCAACTTAGCACTGAACTTCCCGCACAGGTAAGCACGCAAATAAAGGTTGGCGCTACCGCCTGGGCCACCATAGGTGGCAAAAAGGTACAGTTAACTCTTAGTAAAATTGAAGAAGAAAGCGACAACAAACAGGGCAGTAAAGATTCTGCAAATCAGGCCGGCCCAGCCGCTCCTAAAGTACAAAAAGGTATCTTCACTGCCTCTGACGCTACCTTGTTAAGTAGTCAAAAGATTGGCTCTACCATACTTATTACCATTGAACGCACCCCAACTATTCGCGGCGGCTTTATAGTGCCTAAACGTGCAGTTGCGGCAGCAGCTGATGGAACCACCAGTGTGCTTAAACTTGAAGGTAAAACCTGGAAAAAAATCTCTGTTGAAGAGCTGGGCTGTGTGGCAGGACAATGCTCTGTCAAATCTACTCAGTTACGTGCAGGTGATCAGGTAAGAGTAGACCAATGACCGTAATTGAACTGGTTGATGTAGATAAAGTATATCCAGGTACCGTGCAGGTACATGCTTTGCGTGGGGTAAACCTGAAAATTAACCAAGGTGAGTTGGTTGCTATTACCGGGCCATCAGGTGCTGGCAAATCAACGCTACTAAATGTTTTAGCGCTTCTCGATACCCCAACTTCAGGAGCCTATCTACTAGATGATACAGATGTATCTGGGCTAAACGAGGATGCGCGTGCTAAATTACGTAGTAACACTTTTGGATTTATTTTCCAGTCATTTCACCTGCTTAAAAAACGATCAGTATTAGATAATGTTGCTTTAGGCCTGCAGTATAGGGGAGTGGTACGTGCGCAAGCTTTACAGTTAGCGCGCGAGGCACTGGAATATGTAGGTTTAAGTAAACGTAGAGATTTTGCTGCTGACCAACTTTCAGGCGGTGAACGTCAGCGTGTAGCAATTGCGCGCGCTATTGTGGCTAATGCCCCTGTGCTGGTTGCTGATGAGCCTACAGGTAACCTTGACAGTAAATCTTCAGCTGAAATTGTGGCTTTACTGCGCGGCTTACATGAGCGTGGCACCACGGTTGTAATCGTTACTCACGATCCTGCAATTGCTGCTTCATGCCCACGTCAACTGCACGTTATAGACGGTGTAGTTAGTGAAATAACGCCTAACAAGGGGGTGCATGTAGCCGAGGCGACTGAGGTGATACCTCCAGTGCAGATCCCGCAAGCACTAGGGGTTGCCTCTAAAGTTAAGTGGCGTTCGGCTTTGCAGGATGTAGCGGCCAACCTTGCCTCAACTCCGCGTAGAACAGCTCGTTTGGTTGGGGTGGTTTTACTAGGGGTGGCGCTAGCCCTTAGCACTTTAGGGCTGGGGCAAACGATTGGGGCGCAAGTGTCTTCCACCTTTGATGCCACCCGTAATACGCGCGTGGCGGTGGCTGTGCATAATGAAGATTCTGCCCAGGTAGTTACTCCCATGCTTAACAGCTGGAGGCAGTCAACCTGGAAAAAAATTAACTCCGTGCCGGGAGTGGACTCTAGCCTATTCTTCACCGAAGGTGATGATATTGAGGTTGCTACGCGGCTGGGAGAAAAAGGGCAACGAGCCCGCATCTACGGCTTTGATGATATAGGCGTTGATAGCTCCCTATTCACTGTGCAATGGGTGGGCGCTAAACTCACGCATCTGGCAGATAACCAGATTTTGATTGGACAAACGCTGCTGAAAAACTTGAATTAGGTCCGTTAAGCGCTGATCCAACTGTATGGATTAACGGCGTGCCCTATGAGGTTGTAGGGATTATTAAAGATGCCGGTATACGTGCAGAAATGCTCGCCGGGATAGGACTTAACTATAGAGTTGCTCGCCAGTTGGGTGAGCCAGTATCGCTGGGTTTAGAAATTAAAGTAGCTCCTGGAGCTGCCCAACAAGTAGCTAAAGCAGTGCCTTTAACCTGGGATCCAACACAAGTTGATGCTATGAGTGTTGATGCACCACCTGACCCGCGTGGTTTAAGAGACCAGATCGAGGGCTCACTACAGGCTGTCTTACTAACTTTGACCGGCGTGTCTGTGCTGGTGGCAGTGTTGTCTTTGTCTAGTGCGATGAGCGGGGCGGTGCATGAAAGGCAGGGAGAGCTGGCTTTGCGACGCGCAATTGGTGGCCGTAAACGCCATTTGCGAGTTTGCTTGCGCTTGAATCAATGTTTATTGGCTTTATCGGTGGCCTGTTTGGCGCATTAGTGGCTGTGTTAGCGATTTTGGTGGTAACCGTGGTGCAACGGTGGCAGCCGGTAATGGATCCGTGGGCTTTACCAATTGGAATGCTGGCAGGATTGCTTACAGGCTTACTAGGTTCATTGGCTGCTTTGCGGCGCGTGGCCGCTGTGCAACCGGCCCAAGCTCTACGAGGCTAACATTTAACTACTTTGGTGTGTAAGAAAGATTTTTTTGTTTTATGTGCTAAAAATGTAATCAACCAACGGATGGTCACCTAGGGGGAGTCATGTACCTACACTCAAGGATGAGGGGTTTTCTTCCGGCTGCGATCGCATTGCTTTTATGCGTATCAGGATGCGCGGATGATGCTCCTAATAACAAAGAAGTAAGCGCTCAAGAAGTTTCACAAATCAGCGCCCCAGCAGATGGGACAATGTCTAAAGACGGTCTAGTCAAAAAAGACTCAACTAAGGGAGCTTTGCCAGCAGACCCCTATCGGTTACCAGACGATAGGCTGCAGACTTACGCCGAGAACCTATATATCGCTAACTGCATGAAACAAAGCGGCTATGAGTATCCAGTACAAACCTACGATTGGAACGATCCTGCCACGCCGCTGGAAAGCCCTTCCGGTTATAACGGGCGCTTTACTGTGGCCAAAGCACAAGCCTATGGCTACCACCGTGCGCCCAGTAAGCATCGTGAAGAGTGGCTGAAGGTAGTTGAGCAGAAAAACCAATTACTTAAAGATCCTGCTGCCGATAAAACATTTATGGCCTGCAGCGAAAAGCTGCGCTCTAGCGGAGTTTTTAAGGCTTCAGACAAGCTAGAAGGCGATGTGGCCCCCTATGTCAATGACGTCTCGAAACTTCCAAAGGTGCGTGCTGCCGCGCAACGCTGGCGTAAATGCATGGCCCCTCAAGGGATTGCGGATCTGCCAGAAGAGCCGCAAATGGCTCAGTCGGTGGCCACAAAATTTGGGCTAGGCCAGCCTGACGGCGACGATACTGCTACTGACACTAACGTCAGTGCAGAAGAAATTAAGCTTGCCGTAGCAGATGCAAAATGCCGTGAACAAAGTGGCTATGAACAGCTGGTCTACGACTTGCAATGGGTTGGGCAAGAGCAAATCCTGGCGCGTGACCCAAACTACTGGCAAGCCCGCCTCAAGCTGGTACGTCAAGCCACTAACGAATACAAGACATATATCAACACCCACCGAAATGGTTAGCGCATAGCTTTGGTGCCGGCCAGCTAATGGCCGGCACTGGCTATGGGCTTAGAAATGTTGTATTATATGCCGCATGTGGCGCGTATCGCAGCGTAGAGAGCGCGCACTAGTATAGACACATTTGTAGTATCCGTGTACGCTAGCGCTTTGCGTGCATTGTGTATGCTTGTCGTTTTTGCCCCGCCGCAAGGCGTGACATGCGGGAAAAAATACTAGACCGCGCGCGTGTAACCGCGATCGTTAAGGAAGGGTCTCCTTTTGGCTGCTTCGCGCACCCCTGTTGCACCTACTGCTGAAGCCATCGCGGCGCGTATTGCGTCGCGTCGCATTAACTTCGCCACCATTGCGGAGCCGATGCAGGTTCCGAATCTACTAGCCCTACAGACCGAGAGTTTCGACTGGCTCGTCGGTAACGAGCGTTGGCGCGAGCGTGTTGAAGCCGCCAACGCCGTTCGTCCGGGTTCACTGCCTGAGGTGTCCGGTCTGGAGGAAATCTTCGAAGAGATTTCCCCGATTGAAGACTTCGGGCAAACCATGTCCCTGTCTTTCCACGACCACCGCTTCGAAGAGCCCAAGTACACGGCTGACGAGTGCAAGGAGAAGGGTCAGACCTACTCCGCACCGCTGTATGTGGTGGCCGACTTCGACAACTTTGACACCGGTGAGATTAAGTCCCAGACCGTGTTCATGGGTGACTTCCCGCTCATGACTGAGCGCGGTACCTTCATTATCAACGGTACCGAGCGTGTGGTTGTCTCCCAGCTGGTGCGTAGCCCCGGCGTGTACTTCGAGCGCGGCGTCGAAAAGGGCACCGACAAGCTGATCTACAACGCCAAGGTGATCCCCTCACGCGGCGCCTGGCTTGAGTTCGAGGTAGACAAGAACGACCACGTATTCGTACGTATCGACCGTAAGCGCAAGCAGGACATCACCGTGTTCCTGCTGGCTTTGGGTATGGACGAGTCTGAAATCCGCAAGGAATTCGCCGACTACCCGGCCCTAACCTCCGCCCTGGACGGCGACCGCAAGGTAACCACCCAGGACGAGGCGCTGCTGGACATCTACCGCAAGATCCGCCCCGGTGAGCCGCCGAGCGTTGAGGCCGGTCGCGCCCTGCTGGAGAACTTCTACTTCAACCCCAAGCGCTACGACTAGCTAAGGTTGGTCGCTACAAGATCAACAAGAAGCTGGGTATCGCCGCAGACCTGAGCGAGTCTGTGCTGCGCATCGAGGACATCAACGCCACCATCAAGTACCTGCTGGCTCTGCACCAGCACCAGGACTTCGTTAAGGGCTTCCGCGACGGTGAAGAAGTTGACATCCCGGTTGAGTACGACGACATCGACCACCTCGGTAACCGCCGCATCCGCGCCGTCGGTGAGCTCATCCAGTCTCAGGTGCGCACTGGTATGAGCCGTATGGAGCGTCAGGTGCGTGAGCGCATGACCACCCAGGACGCTGAGGCCATCACCCCCAACACCCTGATCAACATCCGTCCGGTGACTGCCGCTATCAAGGAGTTCTTCGGTACTTCTCAGCTCAGTCAGTTCATGGACCAGAACAACCCGCTGGCTGGTTTGACCCACAAGCGCCGCCTGTCGGCCCTTGGCCCCGGTGGTTTGAGCCGTGAGCGCGCCGGTATGGAGGTGCGTGACGTTCACACCTCGCACTACGGACGTATGTGCCCCATCGAATCTCCTGAAGGCCCAAACATTGGTCTGATCGGTTCGCTGGCTACCTTCGCCCGCATCAACCCCTTCGGTTTCATTGAAACCCCCTACCGTGTGGTGCGTGACGGTCAGGTTACCGACGAGGTGCACTACCTAACCGCCGACGACGAGAAGCGCCACGTTATCGCTCAGGCTTCGGTTAAGCTCGACGACGAGGGTCGCTTCGTTGACGAGGCTGTGCTGTGCCGTCTGGGTGACGGTGAGCCGGCCCTGATGCCGGTTGACTCGGTTGACTTCATGGACGTGTCTGCCCGCCAGATGGTGTCTGTGGGTACCTCCCTGATTCCGTTCTTGGAGCACGACGACGCTAACCGCGCTCTGATGGGTGCCAACATGCAGCGCCAGGCTGTGCCGCTAATCCGTCCCGACGCCCCGCTGGTGGGTACCGGTATGGAGCGCCGCACCGCCGTCGATGCTGGTGACGTGGTAGTAGCCGCTAAGGCCGGTGTGGTCACTGAGGTTTGCGCTGACTTCGTGCGTGTAGCCAACGACGACGGCTCCGAGTCCCTATACAAGGTGGCTAAGTTCCTGCGTTCTAACCAGGGCAACTGCTACAACCAGCGCGTGGTTGCTGATGAGGGTGAGCGCGTCGAGGTAGGCACTGTCCTAGCTGACGGCCCCGCTACCGACGGCGGCGACCTGGCCCTGGGCCAGAACCTGCTGGTGGCCTTCATGACCTGGGAAGGTTTCAACTATGAGGACGCCATCATCCTGTCTCAGCGTGTGGTCTCTGACGACCTGCTGACCTCCATCCACATTCAGGAGCACGAGGTTGACGCCCGCGACACCAAGCTTGGTGCCGAGGAAATCACCCGCGACATCCCCAACGTGGGTGAAGACGCACTAGCTAACCTAGACGAGCGCGGCATTATCCGCATCGGTGCTGAGGTTAACAGCGGTGACATCCTGGTCGGTAAGGTCACCCCGAAGGGTGAAACCGAGCTGACCAGTGAAGAGCGCCTACTGCGCGCTATCTTCGGTGAGAAGGCCCGCGAAGTGCGTGACACCTCGCTGCGTGTGCCCCACGGTGAATACGGCATCGTCACTGCGGTGCGTGAAATCGTGGCTGGCGACAGCGACGAGCTGCCCGCTGGCGTGAACCGCATGGTGCGCGTACACATTGCCCAGCGCCGTAAGATCACCGTTGGTGACAAGCTCTCTGGCCGTCACGGCAACAAGGGTGTTATTTCCAAGATCCTGCCGATCGAGGACATGCCCTTCCTAGCTGACGGTACTCCGGTAGACATCATTCTTAACCCGCTGGGTGTGCCCAGCCGTATGAATGTTGGTCAGGTGCTGGAAATCCACATGGGTTGGATCGCTTCGCGTGGTTGGGATGCCACTGCTAAGCGTGAAGCCGGTGAAGAGTGGGCCAACAAGCTGCCCGAGTTCGCGGTTAAGGCCCCGGCTCACAGCCCGATCGCCACCCCGGTATTCGATGGTGTGGCCGACGACGTGCTAATGGGTCTGCTTGACTCCACTTTGCCTAACCGCGACGGCGTCCAGCTAGTTGGTCCCGACGGTAAGGCCCAGCTGTTCGATGGCCGCTCCGGCGAGCCCTTCCCGTACCCCATTTCCGTGGGTTACATGTACATCCTTAAGCTCCACCACCTGGTGGACGACAAGATCCACGCCCGTTCCACCGGTCCTTACTCCATGATTACCCAGCAGCCGCTGGGTGGTAAGGCCCAGTTCGGTGGTCAGCGCTTCGGTGAGATGGAGGTGTGGGCACTGGAGGCTTATGGCGCCGCCTATGCTCTGCAGGAACTCCTGACCGTCAAGTCTGACGACGTTGTCGGTCGTGTAAAGGTGTATGAAGCCATTGTTAAGGGTGAGGACATTCCTGAGCCCGGCATCCCCGAATCCTTCAAGGTACTTATGAAGGAAATGCAGTCTCTGTGCCTGAACGTAGAGGCTCTGGATGCGGCTGGAAACGTTATCTCCCTCGATGGCGTCGATGACGACTCGCGTCGCCGCAGCTCTGACCAGCTGGGCTTTGACCTGGGTCGCCGCCCTAACACTGACCTGAGTGTTATCTGATCCTAACTGCGTGTGGGCTGCTAGCAGCCTGCAGCCCACACGCGTTCTTCCCTGCGCAGCACTTTCATAGCTGTTACAGGCACTGATAAGACAAAGACTTTGCAGACATTTCGGAAGTAGGAACTGTGCTCGACGCTAACGTCTTCGATCGCATTCACCTGGGCCTAGCCTCCTCGGATGACATCCGCACCTGGTCACGCGGCGAGGTTAAGAAGCCTGAAACCATCAACTACCGTACCCTCAAGCCCGAGAAGGACGGTCTCTTCTGCGAGAAGATTTCGGTCCTACCCGCGACTGGGAGTGCTCTTGCGGTAAGTACAAGCGTGTACGTTACAAGGGCATTATTTGTGAGCGCTGTGGGGTTGAGGTTACTCGCTCCAAGGTGCGCCGTGAGCGCATGGGTCACATCAAGCTGGCCGCTCCGGTAACTCATATCTGGTACTTCAAGGGTGTGCCTTCACGCCTGGGCTACCTGCTCAACCTGGCCCCCAAGGACCTAGAGAAGGTCATTTACTTCGCCGCTTACATGATCACCGAAGTGGACGAGAAGTCTCGCCACGATGATCTACCCATGCTGCGCACTGAGTTTGAGCTCAAGAAGAAGCAGGTCACTGAGCGCGGTGAAGCTGACGTGGAAGAGCGTCAGCGTCGCCTAGAAGCTGAAGTGGCCCAGCTGGAGGCTGAGGGCGCCAAGGCTGATCAGCTTGAGAAGCTACGCCGCACCGCTGAGCGCGACATTGGTGCGCTGCGTCGTCGTAACCTCAAGACCCTAGAGCACATGGACAAGATCTGGGATCGTTTCGTTAACCTCAAGGTCGGTGACCTGGAGGGCGACGACGTTCTCTACCGTGACATGGCGGTTGACTACGGCATCTACTTCAAGGGTGCCAAGGGTGCTGAGGCCATCCAGCAGCGTCTGCGTACCTTCGACCTAGAAAAGGCCGCTGAGGAGCTGACCGAGATCGTTGCTAACGGCACCGGCCAGCGCAAGACCCGCGCCATCAAGCGTCTGAAGGTAATCAACGCTTTCCGCGCCACCAACACCAGCCCCGAGGCCATGGTGCTGGATGTTATCCCGGTAATCCCGCCGGACCTGCGCCCCATGGTGCAGCTCGATGGTGGCCGCTTCGCCACCAGTGACCTCAACGACCTATACCGTCGTGTGATTAACCGTAACAACCGTCTCAAGCGCCTAATGGACCTAGACGCCCCCGAGATCATGGTTAACCACGAAAAGCGTATGCTGCAGGAAGCTGTGGACGCGCTGTTCGACAATGGTCGCCGTGGCCGCCCGGTTACCGGCGTCGGTAACCGCCCGCTCAAGAGCCTGTCTGACATGCTCAAGGGTAAGCAGGGTCGTTTCCGTCAGAACCTGCTGGGTAAGCGTGTGGACTACTCTGGCCGTTCGGTAATCGTCGGTGGTCCCCAGCTCAAGCTGCACCAGTGTGGTCTGCCCAGCCAGATGGCCCTGGAGCTGTTCAAGCCTTTCGTTATGAAGCGCCTGGTTGAGCAGAAGCGGGCTCAGAACGTTAAGGCCGCCAAGCGTATGGTGGAGCGTTCTAACCCCGAGGTTTGGGACGTACTGGCTGAGGTTATTCGGGAGCACCCGGTGCTGCTTAACCGTGCACCTACCCTGCACCGTCTGGGTATCCAGGCTTTCGAGCCCCAGCTGATTGAGGGTAAAGCTATCCAGCTGCACCCGCTGGTATGTGCCCCCTTTAACGCTGACTTCGACGGCGACCAGATGGCTGTGCACCTGCCGCTAGGTGCAGAGGCCCAGTCTGAGGCCCGCATTTTGATGCTCAGTGCCAACAACATTCTTAAGCCTTCCGATGGCCGCCCGGTGACCATGCCGGCCCAGGAAATGATTGCCGGTCTGTTCCACCTGACCAGCAACCCTGACCCGGCGGTTGAGGTTGAAAAGGACGCTAACGGTGAGCCGGTAGTGCCCGCTTTCTCCTCCTTCGCTGAGGCCAAGATGGCTTTCGACTTCGGCAAGCTGCACTAAACGCGCTAGCTGACATTCGTTTTGAAGAGGGCATCACCCCGCCCATCGGCTGGGTAGCTCCGGAAAACTACACCGAGGGTGACCCCATCACCCTGCGTACCACCCTGGGCCGCGCCATCTTCAACATCAACCTGCCGGGTACCTTCCCCTACGTCAACGAGATCGTTGACAAGAAGAAGCTCTCCGACATCATCAACACGCTGGCTGAGCGTTACCCCCGCGTGGAGGTAGCCGCCTCGCTGGATGCCTTGAAGAACTCCGGTTTCGGCTGGGCCACCTGGTCTGGTGTGACCGTAGCCTTCTCCGACGTGGTTTCGCCCGCTTCTAAGCCCCAGATTCTGGCTGGCTATGAAGCCCAGGCTGCCAAGATCGAAGAAGACTTCGCTGAAGGTATGCTCACCGAGGATGACCGTTATGACGCGCTGATCAAGATCTGGACTGAAGCCACTAACGAGGTGGCCCAGGCTATGCGCGACAACTTCCCTGAGCGCAACACGGTTTACCGCATGGTTTCCTCCGGTTCGCGTGGTAACTGGGACCAGATCCGCCAGCTGGCGGGTATGCGTGGTTTGGTGTCTGACCCCAAGCAGCGTCTGATTGAGCGCCCGATTACCTCCAACTACCGTGAGGGTCTAAGCGTTCTGGAGTACTTCACCGCTACCCACGGTGCCCGTAAGGGTCTGGCCGACACCGCTCTGCGTACCGCCGACTCGGGTTACTTGACCCGTCGTCTGGTGGACGTGGCCCAGGACGTGATTGTGCGTGAAGAGGACTGTGGCACCCGCAAGGGTCTAACCGTCCAGATCGCTGACCGCGACGCTGCCGGCAACCTGGTTCCCGGCGAGATCGTGGAGACCACCGCCTACGCCCGTACCCTGGCCCGCGACGCCGTGGACGCTGAGGGCAACGTGGTGCTGGCTGCTGGTGAGGACGTCGGCGACGTCGCCATTGAGAAGCTGGTGGCTGCCGGCATCGAGTCCATCGTGATTCGTTCCGTGCTCACCTGTGACTCCGCCGTCGGTACCTGTGCCGCCTGCTATGGCCGTTCGCTGGCCACCGGTAAGCGTGTGGACATCGGTGAGGCTGTGGGTATTATTGCCGCCCAGTCCATTGGTGAGCCCGGTACCCAGCTGACCATGCGTACCTTCCACACTGGTGGTGCGGCTACCAGTGCCGACATCACCCAGGGTCTACCTCGTGTGCAGGAGCTTTTCGAAGCCCGTACTCCTAAGGGTGAGGCCGTGGTGGCTGAGGCTGCTGGCCGCCTGGCTATTGAGGACGACGTCGACGGTAAGCGCCTGGTCATTAAGCGTGACGACGCCGAAGAGGACCTGGTGGTTCCGGTTTCGCGCCGCGCCAAGCTGCTGGTGAAGGAAGGCGACCACGTTGACCCGGGTCAGCCCATGACTGAGGGTCCGATTGACCCCAAGAAGGTGCTGCGTCTGCGTTCGGTTTCTGCCACCCAGCGTCACCTGGTGGATGAGGTCCAGAAGGTGTACCGCGACCAGGGTGTGGACATCCACGCCAAGCACATTGAGGTTATTGTGCGCCAGATGCTGCGCCGCGTAACCGTGCTTGACCCGGGTGACACCGAGCTGCTGCAGGGTGACTTTGTGGATGTGATGACCTTCCGCGAGCAGTCGCGCAAGGCTATGGCTGAGGGCGGCAAGCCCGCCTCGGGCCGTACCGAACTGATGGGTATCACCAAGGCCTCCTTGGCTACCGACTCGTGGCTGTCTGCCGCCTCCTTCCAGGAAACCACTCGCGTGCTCACTGAGGCCGCCATGAACGGCCGCTCTGACACCTGATGGGCCTGAAGGAGAACGTCATCCTCGGTAAGCTGATCCCGGCCGGTACCGGTCTGGCCCGCTACCACGATGTTGAGGTGGAGCCCACCGAGGCCGCTAAGGCGGAGATTTTCTCCCGCACTGGCGACACCCAGGTAACCAACAACTACGGTCTAGGCGATTTCCACGCGGACTTCTCCGATGACTACCACACTGGGTTCTCCACGGACTACCAGTTCTGAGCTGTTAAACGTGCGCGTTAAGCGCGCACGCTAGGCTGAGCAAAAACAATCGGGCGGGTGGGTGCCAACAGGCACCCACCCGCCCTGCGTTTGCTTCGCGTCAGTTCATTCTGGCGCCCAGCGGCCCTTGTTAGCGGCTGGCGCCTAAGCGCTTAGGCCGTTTTAAGGTGCACCCGGGTCGGCTGGCGCCAGCCCAAGCCGCTAGCTGGCCCCCAGCACACGCCATTAGCTGGCGGGATACACTGCGAAGGGGGCTGGGGCGACGTCGTCGTTAATAAAAGCAGCCAGGCGCGCAATTACCGCCCCCTCGTGGGGCACCAGCGGGCTGGGTAGGTCCGCTAGCGGGAACCAAGCCAATGCGGCGGCCTTATCGGGCTCAGCCAGGCGCGGCTGGCCCTGCCAATGGCGGCACAGGAAAAAGAAGTCAGCTCGCTGATCAATAGGCTGGTCAGAATGCATGCGATGCACCGCCTGGAAGGGCTGCAAATCCTGGGGCTCCAGCTGCAAACCAATCTCTTCCAGGCATTCGCGCAGTGCCCCCTGAGTGGGCTGCTCGCCATATTCAAGATGCCCGGCCACGCCACAAGCCCAGTGTTCATCCATAAAGCCCGTGCCTTGGCGTAGCTGCAGCAAAATTTCCGCTCCCGCCTGGCCCGGGCGCACTAACATGATGTAAACAGCTGGTATCAAAGCGTTGTGAGCAGCGAACATATACCAAATTGTAATAGTGGACCAGACAAAAACCTGATATTTTCATGACAATAAGGCAAATACTGTACTTAATCGAAGGTGGTCATGTTGCAACAACTTAGTCTGCAATCTCAAGACGCCAATAACATCCCACTGTATATATGGGAATCCCCATCCCCACACGCAATCATCCAGCTCATCCACGGCACCGCTGAACACGCCCGCCGCTACGACTACTTCGCTAAAGCGGCGGCGTCCCAGGGGTTTATTGTGGCCGCACACGATCAGCGCGGTCACGGCAGTGCCATCAGTGAAATCTATCCGCGCGGCTATATTGGTGAGCCGCACACGGTTTTAGATGACATCTTTGTGGTCAACCGCTACCTGCATGAAACCTACCCGCAGCTGCCGGTAATCGTTATGGGCCACTCCTGGGGTTCATTTGAGGCGCGTGAATTTGCCATTAGCCACCCGGATCAGCTTGACGCCCTGATCGCCATGGGCACCGGCGACGGCGCTGGGCTGGTTAACCGCCTGGGTTACAGCGTGGCCAGCCTCGAATGCAGCCGGCGCGGCACCCACTACTACTCGCGGGCCCTGCAAGAACTGGCATTTGGGCCTTTTAACCGGGCCTTTGAAAACCCCCGCACCGCCTTTGACTGGCTTTCACGCGACCGAGCCCAGGTGGATGCCTATCTGCGTGACCCCTTGTGCGGTTTCACCATGACCACCGGTTTCTTCAAGGCCCTGGTGGGACTGACCCTAACAGTGTCCAAGCCGCGCCGCATTGCCCGCATGAGCAAAGACCTGCCAATCCTGCTTATCAGCGGCGCTAACGATCCGGTAGGTGGGCAGGGTAAGGGGGTGCGCGCCGTCGCCCGCACCTTACAAAAAGCCGGCTTAAGCGAGGTAACCATGCGCCTGTACCCCGAGGCCCGCCACGAAATCCTCAACGAGCTCAACCGCGATGAGGTAATCGCAGATCTGCTGGCCTGGGCACAGAGTGTAATTGCTGGCGATAAAATCCCCGCCGCCACCACCTTGTAGCTTTTCCACAAATAACGCAGGTGACAAACTGGCATTTAAAACGCTAGGAGTCAGTGGGTTAAGAGACCTAGGCTGGGTTACATGTCGAACTCAGTTACTGCCCTAAACCCCTCGGTTGCCCGCAAGCTCAGCGCCACCCAACTGGCCAGTGGCGTTGCCAAAATTTCCTTCGGCGTACTAGCGCTAGCAGTGCTTAGCCAGGTACGAATTCCCCTACCCTTCACCCCGGTTCCCGTTAGCTTAGGTACTTTCGCGGCTATTGCTGTGGGCGTGCTGCTGGGCCGCCGCTACGGTAGCGCCAGTGCACTTACGTTCGCGCTGCTAGGTAGCCTGGGTGCACCTATTTTCGCTGGTTTTACCGCTGGCTTTACCCTGACCTTTGGGTATGTGCTGGGCTATATTCCGGCCGCGCTGCTGGGTGGTTACGCCGCTCGCGCCGCCCGCAACGGCAGCCTGCTAGCTGCTTTAACCTGGGTTTTGGCAGCTAGTGCTGTCATTTACCTGCCTGGCCTTACCTGGCTGTGGCTTGCCAGTGGCAAGAGCCTGCTGGCCACGCTGAGCCTAGGACTTGCGCCCTTTATTGTGGGTGACGTCCTCAAGGCCGCCCTGGTAGTTGCCTACCTGGCAACTGTGGCACGTCGTAGTCACTGACAAATAGCAAAGTAGACTAGGGAGCATGAGCCAAGCTAAGCCCACGCTTTCCGTGTTGGACCTGGTGCCTGTAAGCCAAGGTCGTAGCCGCAGCCAAGCCTTGCGCGAAATGGTCCTATTGGCCCAAAGCGCTGAGCGTGCTGGCTATGCCCGCTACTGGTTGGCTGAGCACCACGGCTCAACTACCTTCCTCTCTTCAGCTACCACGGTGCTGATGGGGCAGGTGTTAGCGGCCACGGAAAGTATCACGGTGGCTTCTGGTGGGGTCATGCTCCCTAATCATGCGCCTTTAGTGGTGGCGGAGGCGGTTGGTACCCTGGCCACCATGTATCCGGGCCGCGTTGAGGTGGGTTTGGGGCGAGCTCCAGGCACTGATCCGGTAACGGCCCGGGCGTTGCGCCGGCGTGAGGCTGATCCGGCGTCTTTTGTTGACGAAGTAACTGAGCTGGCCGATTATCTGGCTGCTAATGACTCGCTTTTTGAGACTTTGCCGGGGTCTGTGGCCGCGCAAACTAGTGCCCACGATGTGGCTTGGGTGGCTAGCTCTAGGGCCCGCGCCTTGCCGGGGGAAGGGACTAATCCGCCGCTGTGGATTTTGGGTTCTTCTGTTAATGGGGCGCGTGTGGCTGGTCGTTTGGGCTTGGGTTTTGCTGTGGCCGCGCATTTTGCGCCGGCTCAGGCTGAGGCGGCGGTTATGGCTTACCGCTCGGTTTTCAATGGGGCTAGTGATTACGCTCAGGCTTCGCACCCGCGTACGGCTGCTGCTTTTAATGTGGTGGTTGCGCCCACTGATGAAGAGGCTCAGTATTTGGCGACGACGGCGCGCGCGGCTAATGCCCGAATTGTGGCTGGCCGCCCGGGCCGCTTGATGAGCCTACTAGCGATCCTGAGGCTTGGCGTGCGTTGGCAGGGGAGCGGGCTAGCATGGTTGACGACTCACTGGCTTACTTCTTTGTGGGCACGCCCCAGCGCGTGGCCGCCCAGCTGCACGAAATGGCGCAGCGCTGGGAATTGGAAGACATTATCTGCCTGTCTTTTATTCACGACGCCGCCGCGCGTCGACGCAGCTATGAGCTGCTAGCTCAGGCCTGGTAATAGGGGTCACCAGTCAAGTTGTGGGTAAGCGTAGCCTAAGCTGATTATCTATACGTTTTTGTTGCCTATTTACTAGGTCTCGCGATAGTGGTCAAAAATAAAATTTACTCAATTACTCACTGTGACTGGCATCCTAGAGAGTTTATAAAACCCCTGATCAGACGTACTTTTGCAAGTATTTTTAGGGGCTGGGTAGCGCATGGGCTTGCGCGGGAAAGTTTCAATATTCGGCCATAGTTACAACTTTATGACGCCCGGTCGGGTATTCTTTACTTAATTAGTGCCCTGCAAGAGTAATACTTCGGGGCGCGGTCATGTTCCGCAGATTGCAGCCGCTACGCGCAGGCGCGATCGAACCGGAGAGAGATACCGAATGTTTGTATACCTGCTGAGAAGGATATTCAACTATGTAGTGTTGCTGTTCCTGGCAACATCACTAGCGTATATCTTGGCATCCATCTCGATGGACCCCTCTACGTTATGGGACCGTTCTAACCCAAACCTAAACTGGAACGCCATTAACGCAAACCTGATCAAATACAACATCAGCCACGAGCTGCCGGTATGGGATCGTTACACCACTTGGCTGCAAACTGTGCTGAGCAGCTGGGATTGGGGTTTCACCCCTAAGGGCGAATCTGTTAACGCTCTGGTTGCTGTTAAAGTAGGCGTTTCGCTGCGCCTGGTGGTGCTGGGTGCACTTATTGGTATGGTTGGCGGTGTTTCGCTGGGTGCCTGGACCGCTACCCGTCAGTACAGCCTGTCCGACCGCGCCATTTCTTTCATCGCTATGGTGGTTATCTCCACTCCGGCCATGGTTCTGGCAACCCCTACTCCAGGTGGGGGCGGTACACCTGAACACCGCTACCGGTATGCAGATTCTTTCCTTCGTTGGTGAAGGTGAAGGTTTTGCAGACCGGCTTAACCACTTGATTTTTGCCAACCTTGTCAATGTCGCTAGCCGGTATCGCCAGCTACTCGCGTTACCAGCGTAACTTGATGCTTGACACCCTTGGTGCTGACTATGTGCGTACCGCCCGCGCTAAGGGCCTGACCAAGCGCCGTGCCGTAACCCGCCACGCACTGCGTACTGCGCTGATTCCTATGGCCACTTACTTTGCTTTTGCTCTGGCCGGTTTGTTCACCGGTGCTGCTATCACTGAGCGTGTTTATGGCTGGCACGGTATGGGTGAATACTCGGTTAACGCCATTAGCGGTATGGACATTAACGGTACTACTGCGGTGGTTGCCTTCTCGGGTCTGTGTACTCTAAGCGGTGCCCTCCTGAGTGACATTTTGGTTGCAGTTGTCGACCCGCGAGTGAGGGTAAGCTGAACATGAGCGAAATCGTTGAAACTGAAATTGAAGAGGAAGCCGCAGAGGTTAAGCCTGAAAAGCGCCTAACCCACGGTCAGCTCATTCTGCGTCGCTTCTTGCGTAACCGCTCTGCTGTTATTGGTCTAATTGGGCTGCTGATTCTGATTGCAGTGGCTATCATTGGTCCCTTCGTTTATCGCTGGAGCTACCTCGACGTCGACGGCGAAGCCTTCCTAACTCCTCCTGGCGGCAGTCACCCGCTGGGCACAACCCAATCCGGTAAGGACGTACTGGCCCTGACCATGGAGGGTACGCGTAAGTCCCTCATGATCGCTTTCGCGGTGGCCTTGATCCAGACCTCCATTGCGGCCCTGATCGGTAGCTCTGCTGCCTACTTTGGTGGCTGGTGGGAAAAGATCGCCATGTGGTGCACCGACTTGCTGCTGGTGGTCCCCTCCTTCCTGATCATCGCTATCATGTCGCAGAAGGCGGGCGCCTCGAAGGGCTCCATCACCCTGTTTATCGTGCTGTTGGCCGGTTTCGGGTGGATGCTTACCGCGCGTGTGGTGCGCTCTATGACCTTGAGCGTTAAGAACCTTGACTATGTGACTGCGGCCCGGTTCATGAACGTGCCCAGCCCGGTCATCATTTTCCGTCACATCATTCCTAACATCGCTTCGCTGCTGATTATTGACGCCACCATCAACGTGGCTTACGCAGTGCTTAGCGAAACCACTCTGTCCTACTTCGGCTTTGGTGTGCAGGCGCCCAACACCTCACTGGGTACCATCATCGCTGAAGGACAGACTTCTGCTACCACCGCAGAGTGGATCTTCATGGCTCCTGCTGTGGTACTGATCGTGATGCTGACCTGCGTGAACTTCGTAGGTGACGGCTTGCGCGATGCTATCGACCCCTCTTCCAAGTCCGGAGGTAAGGCATGAGCAAGACAAAAGATCCGGAAACTCAAGTGAAGAAGTCTAAAGTGGACGCAAAGGCTAAGAAGGCCCACAAGGAGTCTTTCAACGCTGCAGATCTGCCTGATCCCAAGTCTGGCGCTCCCTTGCTGGAGGTGCGCGATCTGTGCGTATCTTTCCCCTCTGAGGATGGGCGCGTAAACGCTGTACGCGGAGTGAACCTGAAGGTTAACCGTGGCGAGACTCTAGCCCTGGTAGGTGAGTCTGGTTCTGGTAAGTCAGTAACCTCCACTGCCGTAATGGGGCTGCTGGATGAGTCTGCGGAAATTTCTGGTTCAGTTAAGCTGCACGGCACTGAGCTGCTGGGTCGTAGCGACGCCTACATGTCTAAGGTGCGCGGTATTCAGCTATCCATGGTGTTCCAGGATCCGCTAAGCGCCCTGACCCCCGTTTACACCGTGGGTGACCAGATCGTTGAGGCCCTTAAGACCCACAACGACAAGTATGACGACGACGCCGCCTGGAAGCGTGCGGTTGAGCTGCTGGACATGGTGGGTATTCCTAACCCCACTGTGCGTGCCAAGGCTTACCCTCACGAGTTCTCCGGTGGTATGCGTCAGCGTGCAGTTATCGCTATTGCTATCGCTAACAACCCTGACCTGATCATTGCGGACGAGCCCACCACAGCTTTGGACGTAACCATTCAGGCCCAGATCCTTGAGGTCCTAAAGGTGGCTCAGCGCGAAACCGGCGCCGGCGTCATCATGATTACCCACGACCTGGGTGTGGTGGCCGGTATGGCCGACCGCGTAGCAGTTATGTACGCCGGACGCATTGTGGAAACTGGCGATGTTGACGAGATCTTCTACAACTCGCGCATGCCCTACACCATTGGTCTGCTCGGTTCCCTGCCGCGTCTGGATGCTAAGAAGGATGCCGCTCTGGCAACCCTGGAGGGTAACCCGCCTTCGCTGCTAAACCTGCCTAAGGGCTGCCCCTTCGCACCGCGTTGCCCGCTGGTAACCGACAAGTGTCACGGCGAAGAACCTACCTTGAAGAAGCATGGTGAGCCGGGCAAGTCGGGTGAAGTACACCTGTCTGCCTGCTATCACGCCGATAAGATCGCCAAGGAATCACTAACCTACCTGGACATCTACCCGGCTCCTGAGCTGAAGACTCCGGACACCCTGAACCTGCCCCACGCTGATCGTCCCGAGGTTCTGCGAGTTAACGACCTGGTTAAGACCTTCCCGCTAACCAAGGGCGCCGTCTTCAAGCGTCGCGTGGGTACGGTACACGCCGTGGACGGTATCTCCTTCGACGTGCGTCGTGGTGAGACTCTGGCCCTGGTGGGTGAGTCCGGTTGTGGTAAGACCACCACCTTGATGCAGGTGCTGAACCTGCTCAAGCCCGAGCAGGGCAAGATCGTGGTACTTGGCCGCGACACCGCTGAGCTAAACCGCCGCGCCCGTAAGGAAGTTCGTCGCGACCTGCAGATCGTGTTCCAGGACCCGATGGCCTCCCTGGATCCGCGTCTGCCGGTGTATGACCTGATCGCTGAGCCTATGCGCCACAATGGTTACAGCAAGGAACACATTGATAAGCGCATTACTGAGCTAATGACCCTGGTGGGCCTAGAGCCCAGCCACGCCAACCGTTACGCCCGTAACTTCTCTGGCGGTCAGCGTCAGCGTATTGGTATTGCCCGTGCGCTAGCGCTAGAACCCAGCCTGCTGGTACTGGATGAGCCGGTTTCGGCCCTGGACGTATCCATTCAGGCTGGTGTGATTAACCTGCTTGATGAGCTGCGTGCAACCTTGTCTCTGAGCTACCTGTTCGTGGCTCACGACCTGTCCGTGGTGCGTCACATTGGTGACCGTGTGGCCGTCATGTACCTTGGTAAGATCGTTGAGATCGGTGACATCGATGAGATTTTCGAAGCTCCGGCTCACCCCTACACCCAGGCTCTGCTAAGCGCCATTCCGATTCCGGACCCGGCCAAGGAACGCACCCGTAGCCGCATCATTTTGCAAGGTGACCTGCCGAGCCCGGCTAACCCGCCTTCGGGCTGCCGTTTCCGTACTCGCTGCCCCAAGTTCCTCACCCTTAATGAGGCTGAGCAGAAGCGGTGCATCGACAAGCTGCCTGACTTCAAGCACATGGGTGATGACCACGAGGCCGCCTGCCACTACCCGGAGCGCACCAGCGTCTTCTAGGACTAAGCGGCTCTGTTACTAAACGAAAATTGCCACCAAACTGTTACGGTTTGGTGGCAATTTTGTCCGTATAGCGGTCAATAGTTTGCGCACAGCGCCTATATGCGATTTACTTTTCAGCGTTGCATGTTCGTCTCATTATTTGGCTAACGTGCTTTCCTAAATCTCATGAGAATTGGAGTCATCAAATGATGATCAACCGTCGTATGTTCTTGGCTGGTTCGGCCTCTACTGCGGTTCTGGCAGCCCTAGCGGCTTGCGCTTCATCTTCTAACTCCGACGGCGGCAGTGAAAACCTAAAGCAGGCTGTTAACGTCGTTGCACGTGACAAGGTGAAGGACGGCGGCGAGCTTAAGTTTGCTCTGAGTGACCCGATCGCCAACTGGAACAACTCCACCGTTGAAGGCAACACCGCCGCGATGAGTCAGATCTTTGCCTTCATCTCACCTTCCCTGTTCCTGTACGACTCTGCTGGTAAGGCTACCCCGCGTCCGGAGTTCTTCAAGTCCATCAAGGGCGAGGTTAAGAACGGTAAGACCGTTGTTTCCATCGAGCTGAACGACAAGGCCGTTTGGGGCGACGGTAAGAAGATCGTGGCTGATGACTACATCAAGACGATGCAGAGCGCCACCAACAAAGACTATGGGTGGGCCTCCACCGATGGTCTAGTCGACATCGAGAAGTTCGATAAGGAAAGTGACACCAAGTTCTCCATTACTTGGAAGTCCACCTACCCCGACTGGTCTGCTGTTATCACCGTGATGCCGCAGGCTCAGGTAGCCACTCCTGCCGCCTTCAACGATGGCGTTAAGGACGCTACCAAGTACAAGAACGAATGGTTCGCCGGCCCCTACAAGATCAAGTCTTACGACGCTGCTCAGCAGCTGGTTACCCTAGAGCGTAACGAAAAGTGGTGGGGTGATAAGGGTAAGCTCGATAAGATCACCTTCCGCTACCTAGACAGTGCTGCTACCGCTGGCGCCTTTGCTAACAAGGAAGTAGACGTACTGCGTAGCATCGTTACCGCCGACACCTTCAAGCAGGCCCAGACTCGTACTGACGCCGAGGTGCGTCAGAACTTCGGTCTGCAGTACCGCCACGTCACCATTAACGGTAGTCACGGCATCCTCAGTGACAAAGCTGTACGTCAGGCCTTCCTGCTGGGCACCAACCGTCAGGAAATCGCTAGCGCTCTGCTAGCCGGCCTGCCGGTCAAGCCTAAGGACTTCCTGCTGGGTAACCACTTCTTCATGCCCACCCAGAAGAACGAGTACAAGGATAATGGTGCTCAGTGGGCCTACAACGTTGAGAAGGCTAAGAAGCTACTTGACGAGGCTGGCTGGAAGGAGCCCAGCGCTGGTGCCATCCGTGAAAAGAACGGCAAGAAGCTGACCATCTACTACACCCGTCCTACCGGCGTGGTTACCACCAAGAACGAGTCTGAGCTACTGCAGAACCAGCTAAAGAAGATCGGTATCGATCTGCAGATGAAGGAAGTTGAGTCTGCTAGCTACTTCAAGACCATCTCTCAGAAGAACTTCGAGGTTACCGGTTTCGCTTGGCAGCTGACCCAGTACCCGATGAACAACATCGGTCAGGTCTACGGCAAGGACTCTCAGTCCAACTTCTCTGGTTACAGCGTCGATGCCATCGACGAGGCTATCAAGAAGATCGCGGTTGAGACTGACAACGCCAAGCGTGTTGAGATGACCAACAAGGTTGACGCTCTGATCTGGGAAAACGTCATGAACTTCCCGCTCTACCAGCGTCCCGACCTGTGCGGTGTGCCCAAGAAGCTAGCCAACTACGGTGCTTTTGGTCTGGCCACTGTGCGCGGTGAAGACGTAGGTTTCGTCGCCTGATAGGGCTTAAAGTACCTTTAAATGCCCGCTGCATGAGTAATCATGCAGCGGGCATTTTGCTTTGTTGTGAAGCGGATCTCGGAAGTCTTTTGAGCTGGTAAACTTCGTAGCATTTTCTTGAGTGTAACTTCTAGAAATCAATCCGAAACATGCGTGAAACTATCAAAATATTCAAAATATCGAATATGTATCAGTATTTGGAAAATGCTTGTATAAATTCCCGTGCATATGTTTCCATGTCTGTGTGAGTCCACAGCGAGCGATTCGTACGCTCGCTCCTAGGGACTCGCCGGAACCCAACAAGGAGAAGTTCAAATGATGATTAACCGGAGGATGTTTTTAGCAGGCACTGCATCTGCTGCAATGCTCGCTACTCTGGCTGCGTGTTCGGGATCAAGCGAATCTGGCGCCACTGCCGCCAAAGCTATTAACAAGGTTGAGCGTGGCAGCCTAAAGCAGGGTGGTACCCTGCGTTTCGGTATGGGCACTCCCCGTTGCCAACTGGAACAACTCCACCGTTGACGGTAACGGTGTAGACCTTAAGAACATTTACAACTTCGTTGCTCCTGGCTTCTTTGACTATGACGACAAGGGTGAGGCTAAGCCCAACCCCAACTTCGTCACCAAGGTTGAGGATGTAACCAAGGACGGCAAGACCACCGTGACCATGGTGCTCAACCCCAAGGCTAAGTGGAACAGCGGGCGCCAGATCAGCCCGGATGACTTCATTGCCACCATTAAGTGCACTCAGGATAAGAACTACCTGTGGGCCTCTACCGACGGCTACGACCAGATCGAAAAGGTAGAGAAGGTTGACGACACCACGGTGAAGTTCTACTTCAAGTCTGCCTTCCCGGACTGGACCTCCGTCATTTCCGGTACCCTGCCCAAGGAGCAGGTGGCCACCGCCGAGGTCTTCAACAACGGTATGGCCAAGACCTACAACAACGACTGGTACGCCGGCCCCTTCAAGATTGAGTCCTACAACGAGGCTCAGCAGGTAGTCACCCTGGTTCCCAATGAGAAGTGGTGGGGCGACAAGCCGCTACTGGACAAGGTGACCTTCCGTGTGCTGGACAGTGCTGCTGAGGCGACCTCCTTCGCTAACAAGGAGATCGACGTCCTGGACTACATCATCAGTGCCAACACCTACAAGCAGGCCCAGCAGCGTACCGACGCTGAGGTACGTCAGAACTTTGGTCTGCAGTGGCGTCACTTCACCCTGAACGCCTCCTCTGGTGTGCTGGCTGACAAGGCCGTACGTCAGGCCCTGATGCGTGCCACTGACCGGGCTGCCATCACCAAGTCCTCGCTGGCCGGTATGCCGGTTGACGCCAACAAGGTGCTGCTTGGTAACCACTTCTTCATGCCCAGCCAGGAAGGCTACGTAGACAACTCCACCAAGTGGTCTCACGACGTCGAGGCTGCCAAGAAGCTGCTCGATGGCGCTGGTTGGAAGGAGCCCAGCCCCGGTGCTATCCGCGTCAAGGACGGCAAGAAGCTGAGCATCAAGTACACCCGTCCCACCGCCGTACCTACCACCAAGACCGAGTCTGAGCTGCTGCAGAGCCAGCTGAAGAAGATCGGTATGGAGGTTGTCATGGAGGACGTCGAGTCCGCCAAGTACTTCAAGGACTACATCAACAAGAAGAACTTCGAGATCACCTCCTTCACCTGGCAGGGCACCCCCTACCCGATGATGAACATCGGTCAGATCTACGGTAAGGGTAACTCCAACTTCACTGGTCAGAGCATCAAGGAGCTCAACGAGCTGATCGACAAGATCGCCGTTGAGGCCGACCACAAGAAGCGTGTTGCCATGACCAACCAGGCTGACGAGATCATCTGGGAGAACGTCTTGAACTTCCCGATCTACGAGCGTATGCAGCTGACCGCTGTGCCTAAGAAGCTGGCCAACTTTGGTGCAGTAGGCCTGGCTAGCTACCGCGCTGAGGACATCGGCTTCACCGCCTGATCCAGATAATTGAAACGTCGGGGCTTGGCACCTTTTGTTGGGGAGGTGTCAAGCCTCGATTCCGTTTATCGTCAGCAAATTTAAAACCCCGTCGAAAGGCTTCAAGCGGGTGCATATGCTGTTAGCGCCTAGCACCGGTAAGGCAGCTTGAACGTGCAAGAATGTAGCTATGCCTAGGGTCATTATTCGCTCGCGTCGAGCCCGCATAGCCACTATCGCCGCCTGGATCGCAGTGGCCGTAATTGTTGGGGCTGTGGCCTGGCGCGACACCACCACTGCAGCTCTGGCGGCAGCTGGCTGGATGGGAGCTTTAGGTTGGGCTATCACCATGATGTGGTGGCTGCCGGAGCTGGAACTTAACCAGGACGCCGTCGTAGTTAGAAACGCCTGGCGCACCCACCTAATCGACTGGCGCCAAATCACCCGCCTGAGTGGGCGCTGGGGAGTGGAACTAATCCTGAGCGATAACTCAAGCGTGCAGGCCAGCGCTGCCCCGCGTGTAGGCGGAATCGCCGCCGGGGCTCGCCAAATCGCCGAAAACCGTGCCAAAGAAGCCCAACGCATCATTCACCACGGTGTCGACCCCCGCCTAGTAGAACCTGGCAGCGCCACGCAGTACACCAGCCTCGACGCCGCCAACGCCATTGAGCTGCTGCGCGCCTACCAAGCTCAGCTGCATGAAGAAAAAAAGCATTCGGGGTTAAAAACCAATCCGCCCAAACCTCCCTATAGCCACCAGTGGCGTAAAGGCACCATCATTGGCACTCTGGTGGTCGCGCTGGCCCTAGTGATTGCCATTGCGCTATAGCCCGTTAATAGTCGGTGGCCGCGTAGGGGAGTGCTGATAGCCGAGGTCAGGGCTGCCGATAGTCGACGCCGTCGGGGGAATATAGCCGGTGCCATCGGGGGACTAAGGCAGCGCAATAAGGGGCAGGTGGCCGGTGGCACAAAAGTGATGTCTGCTGCATTACGGTAAGCCGGCGGTCCTGGCAGTTAGGCTAGTGAGGATATAGAAGTATCTAGAAAGAAGAAGCCTTACATGACGGTACGCCAGGATCTGCGTAATGTCGCAATCGTAGCCCACGTTGACCACGGTAAAACCACTCTGGTTGACGGCATGTTGTGGGAGGCCGGTGCCTTCGGGGCGCGGGCTACCGAAGAATCCACCGGTGAGCGCGTAATGGACTCAGGCGAGCTTGAGCGCGAAAGGCATCACCATTCTGGCTAAAAACACTGCCGTGCACTACCGTGGTCCGGCTGCTAAGGAAGCCGGCATGGAAGATGGCATCACCATTAACGTGATTGACACCCCTGGTCACGCCGACTTTGGTGGTGAGGTCGAGCGTGGTCTGTCTATGGTCGACGGCGTCGTACTGCTGGTGGACGCCTCTGAAGGCCCCCTGCCCCAGACCCGCTTCGTGCTACGTAAGGCGCTAGCAGCTAACCTGCCGGTAATTTTGGTGGTTAACAAGGTGGACCGCCCTGACTCGCGTCTAGACGAGGTTGTGGAGGAAAGCACCGATCTGCTGCTGTCACTAGCCAGTGACTTGGCCGAGGAAAACCCCGACATTGACATCGACGCCGTGCTTGACGTGCCGGTTATCTACGCCTCCGCTAAGGCTCGCCGCGCTGACACCGTGCAGCCCGCCGACGGTCAGCTGCCGGCTAACGACAACCTAGAGCCGCTGTTTAAGACCATTATTGAGCGTATCCCTGGTCCTAGCTATGACGAGGATGCCCCGCTACAGGCCCACGTAACCAACCTGGACGCCTCACCCTTCCTGGGCCGTCTAGCCCTGCTGCGTATCCACAACGGCACCCTGCGTAAGGGTCAGAGCGTGGGCTGGGCTCGCCACGAGGGTGACATTAAGCAGGCCCGTATTTCTGAGCTGCTGATTACTGAAGGCCTAGAGCGTAAGCCTGCTGAGGAAGCTCACGCCGGTGACATTGTGGCCGTGGCCGGTATTGAAGACATCACAATTGGTGAGTCCCTGGTTGATCTGGAAGATCCCCGCCCGCTGCCGCTGATTAAGGTTGACGACCCGGCCATCTCCATGACCGTTGGTATTAACACCTCACCTATGGCCGGGCGCGTTAAGGGCGCGAAGGTCACCGCCCGCCAGGTTAAAGACCGCCTGGACAAAGAGCTGATCGGTAACGTTTCTATTCGCGTACTACCCACCTCGCGTCCTGATGCCTGGGAGGTACAGGGTCGTGGTGAGCTGGCGCTAGCCATTTTGGTGGAGCAGATGCGCCGCGAAGGCTTTGAACTAACTGTGGGTAAGCCCCAGGTAGTTACCCGCCAGGTGGAGGGTAAGACCTATGAGCCTATGGAACGCATGACCATTGACGTTCCCGAAGAGCACTAGGTGTAGTTACCCAGTTGATGGCTGCCCGTAAGGGACGCATGGAAACCATGTCTAACCACGGTGCCGGTTGGGTGCGTATGGAATTTTTGGTACCCGCGCGTGGCCTAATTGGCTTCCGCTCTAAGTTCCTAACCGATACTCGTGGCACCGGTATTGCCTCTTCTATTGCTGAAGGCTATGAGCCTTGGCATGGCGTGATTGAGACCCGCACCACCGGCTCGCTGATCTCTGACCGCTCCGGTGCGGTTACTGCCTATGCCCTGATTCGCCTGCAAGATCGCGGAACTTTCTTTGTTGAGCCTACTCAGGAAACCTATGAGGGCCAGGTAGTGGGGGGAGAACCCTCGCAACGAAGACATGGAAGTTAACGTGGTGCGCGAAAAGCAGCAGACCAACATGCGCTCGTCTACCGCTGAGACTTTCGAGAACTTGACTCCGCCGCGTAAGCTAACTTTGGAAGAGGCGCTAGAGTTTGCTGCAGATGATGAATGCGTAGAGGTCACCCCGGAGGCAGTGCGTATCCGTAAGGTGATTCTTAATGGCCAAGAGCGCTTCCGTACTCAGCGACGCAACAAGTAACACAACTGTTAAGGAAATGAGGAAGAGATGACATACGTCATCGCCCAACCTTGCGTGGATATTAAGGACCGCGCCTGCGTTGACGAATGCCCCGTGGACTGCATTTATGAGGGCGCCCGCACGCTTTACATCAATGCTGAAGAGTGCGTTGACTGCGGTGCCTGTGAGCCGGTGTGCCCGACTGAAGCTATTTTCTATGAAGACGATGTGCCTGAAGAGTGGGCCGACTATACCCGCGCTAACATCGACTTCTTTGAGCTACAGGGCCTAGGCTCTCCCGGCGGTGCCCGCGCTGCTGGGGTGCAGGACTATGACGACCCGATGATCGCCGCCCTGCCGCCGCAGAATCAGGACTAGCGCACTAACGCAAGGCTTTGTCAGGTTTAAAACCTAGCAACTGCCAATGCGTGCACTTAGCTAAACGGCTAGAAGAACGTTTGTTCTTCTAGCCGTGTTTTTTTATGTACGCTCGCTATTAGGCAGATAATTAAACCGAAACCCGGCTAGCCGTGGCTAGTAAACCTCTCCACGTACATGGCTCGTTAGAGCCTAACCCTCCTTATTCACTGCTCTAGTTGAAAGTCCCTGATCATGCGTAAAGCTGTCATTTGCTTAGCTGCAGGCCTAGCCGTGCTAACCGTTAGCGCCATGGGCACATTCGGTTCAAAGCCGATTGAGAACCCAGATTTTGCTGGCCCGAAGGTTGGTGTGGTAGAAACCGACCAAAACGGCGACCGTGTGTGGCGTGGTGAACAGCCAGAGGTCATGTACAAAATTCTGGCGGACTTCACGCCATTGCGGGAACGCCACTCCGACAATATTATCGACAGCGCACTAACCTCTGACAGGCAGGTACTAGAGGTTTATGTGCGTAACGTTGCCGGCCCGGGCATGGAGCAGCTATCAGCTCTGGCCTCGAAGTACCCCCAGCACATCAGGGTTAAGACCACCACTGTGACTGAAGCTGACGCTCAAAGGGTCAGTGACTACATCACTGAGAATAATCTGTGGGGTAACCCAGTTCTAGGTGTAGGTCTATCTGCGGAAACCAACAGTGTCACGGTGGATGTAGACCCAAGCTACCTAGCTAAGGGTGAGCCCATGCCTCTCGATAGTGCCACGCTAGGTGTGAAGCTAACTTTCAAGTCTGGCGAAGTAATCACCCCGCTGCGTTAGTACTATCCCGGTAACGTACTGGCAGTTGTCGATTATCTAGCGTAATTACTCTCTAGAAGGGTTAGAAAATGGGTAGCAGGCCAGTAGCCATTATCTGGATGATTATTGGCGTATTAGTGATTACCTCTGGGTGCGGTTCAAGCCCTAAAGAGAACGCCCAAGCAGGTAATAAATCCAGTGATATTAGCACTTCCGCTCCCCGAACAGCTAACCCCTCTCTGGGTGACCAAGACCCGTACTATCAGGACACGCGTGAAGACCATGAAGCTAAGGCTAAATGGTGTAATGAGCACGCTGATAAAGCACCCGACTTCAAGGTCAGTGACATGGCCACAGTCAAGGGAAATTTCTGGATTTGTGAACGTGGTGCTGGCCCTAACGGCATAAGTTTCTGGTCAGGTTTATCTCAGCAGCGTAAATACCTACTAGAGGCATTCGCTGTAGACGGCTCCACACCTAGTGCTTGCCATCCATTTACGCCAAATCCCTCGTCAACGGCAACGTACGAACAGTATCTCATCTACAAAGATAAGATCTGGCGCATACGTCAAGGACTTATCTGCGGTCTCTAGCCCTTAGCTCTGCCACAGGTCAGTCCAGGTCACGCCCAGCTGGGCCAATAGCCTGCGCAGCAAGGGCAGTGACAGACCCACTACTCCGTGCGGGTCGCCTTCAATCGATTCGATAAAAGCCCCACCCAGGCCATCAATCGTGAAGGCGCCCGCACAGTACATGGGCTCACCGCTGGCCACATAAGCCGCTATTTCCTTATCGCTCACCTCGGCAAAATTAATTACCGCACGCGAAACCCCCTGCGCCTGGGGACTATCAGGGCTGTAGCCCTTGGTGGGGCTTAACGCAATAACCGCGTGACCAGTAAACAGCGTGGCACTACGGCCACGCATAGAACGCCAGCGCTCGACGGCGTCGTCGGCACTAGCAGGCTTACCCACCAACTGGCCGTCAATAAGCAGCATAGAATCGCAGCCCACCACATAACGCCAGCCAGCAACCTGCCCGCTGCGGCCAAGCTGGTGCGCCACCGCCTGCGCCTTAGCTAAAGCCAAAGCCTGCACCACCACCTGCGGCCCACAATCAGGCTGGGCGCTACGCACCTGCTGCTCAACGGCGCGCTCATCCACCTCAGACACAGCCACCTGCGGCTCAATGCCGGCAGCTCGTAGGGTAGCTAAACGACCTGAAGATTTAGAAGCAAGCACAATCATGGGCCTAGATTATCCCTAGTTAACGCGCAAAGACGCAGATGTGGGAAGCTTGACGCATGGGATTTAGCCGTTTAACCGTCGTAGAAAAAATTGATTCCACTCAAACCTATCTTTACTCACAACTAACCACCCCAAGCGGGCTGCTGCGGTTAGACGCCCCCAGCCGCTGGCCTCACCTATCGGCGCTGCGAGCCATTAGCCAAACCGCCGGGCGCGGACGCGGCGGACGCAGCTGGGTGACCCCCGAGCGCGGCGCCCTACTGGTATCAACCGTGCTTTATCCCGGCCTAAACGAGCAGCTACTAGGTTGGCTGCCGCTAATCATTGGCGATGCGGTAGCGAAACTACTAGCCAGCCATCTAGATACAAATCTGTGGCAGGTGGGCACCAAATGGCCCAATGACGTGCTAATTCAGCCCCGTCCAGACTCAGGAATTGAGCTAGAGGAGGTGCCCGGCTGGGGTCAAGCCCGCAAAGTCTGCGGGGTGCTATGCGAGCTAGTGGCCAACCCTAATGGCAGCTATGCGGTAATTGCTGGCGTGGGCATTAATGTAGCCCAAAGCCGCGAGCAACTGCCGGTTGATTGGGCCGGTTCGCTGGCGCTAGCTGGGGCTAACGTTAAAATCCCGGCGCTAGTGCTAGAACTAGGTACCACCATTGATTTGCGCTACGTGAGCTGGGGGTAAACGGTGAGGGCCCGGCCAAGGTTACTTCCCTGCCGCCGGTGCTACACAGGCGAATTTGCCAGGGTTGTCTGACCTTAGGACAGCAGGTGCAGGTAGGGGAGGGGGACGACGTCGTCGCTGGCATCGCCACAGATATCCGCCCACAATTGGTCATTTCCACCCCCAGTGGAGAGGTAGAAGTGCAGGCCGGAGACGTTTTAAAAACCCGCTTTGCGTCCTAAATGTGATCTGAGCTACCATTGCCTGTGTGATTGATACCGATGCACAATTGCCGCTCGATCCGCCAGCGGTACAGATGCTCGGCGCACAGCCCGTAAAAACCCTGCGCCAAGCCGCGCAAGAGCTAAATGTTGATATAGGGCAGGCCCGTCGTTACTGGCGCGCCTTGGGTTTTGTAAATATCGACGACGACGCCTGCGTGATTACTGACGTCGATATTGAGGCTGCGCGCGGTGTCAAGTCTCTGATGGACGAGCATGGCATGAAGCAGGCTGCGGTAAAAAACATGCTGCGTGCCCAGTCATACACCATGGACCGCCTGGTGCTGTGGCAGTTTGAGGCGATGGTAGCTCAGATTGCGGCTGAGAAAAACATTAGTGACATGCAAGCTCGGGAATTGGCCATTGAGAAAGCCAATGAACTGGCTGAAAACCTGCAAGATCAGCTGCTGTACACCTGGAGGCGCCATTTTGCGGCGCTAATTCAACGCACCAACAGTGAGATAAGTGCTGAAGGGCCCCAGCGTCGTGACGGCCATTTCCCCCTAAAACGCTCAATGGGTTTTATCGACATTGTGGGTTTCACGGCGTTAGCTGCACGCCTGAGTCCGCAAGAACTTACCCGGCTGCTGCACGACTTTGAGGACACTGCCCGCGATGTGGTTACTTCGCGCGGTGGGCGAATCGTAAAAACCATTGGTGACGCGGTTATGTATATTGCCAATGATCTGTCCACCGCCGCCGATGTGGTTACCGCCCTGATGGAAGAAATTCAGGGAGGCAGCCACAAGCTTCGGCTACGCGCCTCGCTAGTAAGCGGGGAGGTAGTTTCCCTATCCGGTGACGTATTTGGGCCTACCGTCAACCTGGCTTCACGCCTAGTCAACATGGCCCCTCCCGGGGGAATCCGGATGGATGGAAACACGGCGGCGCTCATCAAAACCTCAAAGGCTGCCAGTAAATACGTGATCCACCCTTGTAACAAGCAAGAAGCCAAGGGATTGGGAGAGATTATTCCCTGGTCGCTAAAGCGAACCGAGTGGGTGCTGGCTGAAAAAGCCGGAACCGAAAAAAAGTAGGCAGGTTCAGAAAAATCTGAACCTGCCAGTGGCCGGCGTCGTCTGCTTAAATGGCCGAGCCGAGCTTAAACGGCCGGATCTAAAGCTGGGCCCTGACTGGGCCAGCCGGAATCAGGACTGGGCCTTACGAGAGGCCAGGTAAGACTGCAAGCCCTTGATAATCATGGGTAGCAGTGAGATGAACACGATCACCAGGATCATGTGCTCAATATTTTCGCGCACCCAGGTGAAGTTACCCAGCCAGAAACCTAGCAGGGTGATGCAAAAAGCCCAGAAGAAAGCCCCGATCATGTTAAAGATGGCAAAGTGGCGGTAGTGCATCTTGCCTACACCGGCCATAACCGGGGTGAAGGTGCGGATAATCGGCACAAACTGGGCCAGGGTCACGGCCTTACCACCGTGGCGTTCAAAGAACTCCTGGGTGTTGGTTACGTACTTCTGCTTAAACAGGCGCCCATCGGGGCGGTCAAAGATCTTGGGGCCAACCTTGCTACCGATTAGATAACCGGTGCCGTTACCGGCAATGGCAGCCAAGAAAACCGCTGGGGCAGCCACCCAGATCGGTACCGGTACAGCGCCGGTGCCCACAAACATGCCTAGGGTGAATAGCAGTGAGTCGCCGGGTAGAAGAAACCCACCAGCAGGCCGGTTTCGGCGAAAATTACCACCATTACCCCGATGATGGCCCAGGGGCCGAGCCATTCAACAAACTTATTGATCAAAGTACCGGCGTCGAGCCAGTCAGGCGTGATAGAGGTCTGAACTAGCGTGGCGCTAGCAGCAAGATTGAACATAAGGCAAACTTTAAATCTCTAACTTGGTCTCTGGCTGTGAGCAGCCCTAATTGTTGGGTGTGTACTAAGGCACCAATGTCGTTAAGACTTGGATTTTTCGTCCTGACTGGTGCCGGTAAACACTACAAAGTGGTAGAAGAGGAACCGGCAGGCGGTAGACAGGGCGAAACCAACCACATAGGCGGCAATGTTGTCGCCTAGCTGGGTGTTGATGTTTAGTACGTGGTGGGTGAAGAGCAAACAGGCCTGGGTTACGCATAGCCCCAAAATGTTTGCAATAACGAAGAGAGTGCCTTCGCGTACTACGTTTTCTTGGGTGCGGCCGCGGTAAGTCCACAGTCGGTTAGCTATCCAGGAGTAGATGGTGGCGATCGTGGCCGCTAAAACATTGGCGCTGTTGGGGTGTCCAGACAGGAACCCCAGGGGCATAGGGGCGTACTGGAATACGTTAAATAGCCCGGCGTCGATCACGAAGGCGGAGGCGCCAACTGCGCCGAACTGCATGAACTCTACAATCCAGGCGCGCAGACGCTGAGAGACGAGGGATGAGCTTAGCATTATTTATTCCGTTGGTTTCTGAAAGATACTTAAAAAGGCTTAAGGCATCCAGTAGATCTTACTGAGTGAGAGTGAGTAAGCGTCCCAAATCCAAGCTATCCACAACACCTGGGAGACGATGCTGAGTGCAATAAGCGCCACCGCAGCGCGTAGATGGTTACTTAATTTAACGCCAAGCACCCAAGCTAGCGGGGCCATCATAAGTAGCATGCGTAGAATCGAGGATGAGGGGTCGAAGAAGACCAGTAGGTAAACCCAGTAGCATACACACCACATCCAGGCTAGGCGCCCTAGCTTGCGTAGTTGACTAGAGCTAAGTGCGCAGATACTTAGAACTAGCACTGCTATTAGGGCGACGATACCCGAGTTAGGGCCCCCGTAAATGGTGGCCTGCTTAATCCAGGACATAAACGGGGCTAAATTATCTTCGCGCCAGGCAGTTTCGGTATCCGTGTAGGCGCTAGGTACCCCGGTAATGAACCAGGCGAATGCCGGCCAGAAAAGTGCTCCAGCGCAAGTAATGATGGCGGTTACAAATAGCCAGATACGGTCTTTTTTACTGAGTGGGGTGGGGCTAATGTCTAGTGGAGTGGTGGCAGTTTGCGGGGTAGTAGCGGCGACGTCGTCACTAACGTTGCCGGCGAGGTCGGCTGATTTTTTAAATGGCAGGAATGAGCTATTAAAGCGTGAGGTTGGGGAGACTATGCCGCGCGCTCGTAGTTCTTCCCAGAACCACCATAAACCGATTGCGGCCCCGAGTGGGACGCCAATAGGGCGAGTGAGCTCGGCAATACCAAAGAGTAAAATAGCCCAAATAAAGCGCCGCTTAGTTAGCAGTATGAAACCAAAAGTCAGCAGCGCTAAGGTTAAAGACTCTGCATAGGGAAGCTGCATGACAATAGCCGGGGCGAAGCTGAAGAAAAGAGCTACGCCTAGCAGGCTGGCGCGCTTGCCTACGCGCGGGCATAGCCAAGCGTCAAGACCTAGAGCTACGGCTGCTGAGCTAATCCAGGAAACTACTACTGCACAGGCAAAATAGCTTTTTGTGGTGATGGTAGAAGTAAGTGTGGCCAGGGCTTCACTCAGCAAGGGGAAAAACTGGCATGAAAGCCCAAGTGTTTTTGGCGTACGTGACCATTAGCGTCATAAGTTAATTTAGTGAAGTAACGCTCAGTGATGATGCGGTGATACCACTTGGAATCCCATAAGGATACGTGTTCTAGGTAACTGGGGTTAGCTGGCACCCAACGGCTTGCGGGGGTGTCAATGGCTGAAAGGTTGAAGATCAACAGACTTAGTAGGGTTATAAGTAGCCAGACGGCCAGGACTTGGAGCCGATGGGGAAACGGCTGGGGGATATGTTTGGGAACTGCATATTTGCATCCTAATGGGCGTCAGGATGTTTTGGTACTGCCTAAATAAAGGTAACTGGTAGATAAATGAGTGAAATACCTTAATGAAAACTTGAAACTGAAAGCAAATCGATTAACTTGTGCAACCTGACATAGTCCTATTGTCTATAAATGTGACCTGAACTGCAGGTTTTGGCCATTAGCTGTTTCTAAAGAAAAAACCCGTAAATAATTTAGGGAACCCACAGGATGCTAATTGAGCCGTAATCCCACACCCAAGCTACCCACAACACCTGGCTAATCAAACCTACAGTTAAAACCGCCAAGGCGGCGCGTGGGCGCTTACTTAGCCTTGCTGCCACAGCCCAGGCCAGTGGGGCAACCATCAGCAACATGCGAAAAACTGAGGAGGAAGGGTCGAAGAAGATCAGCAGGTAAACCCAGTAGCATACGCACCACATCCAGGTCAGCCGCCCCAACTGACGCAGCTGAGGCCAGCTCAGCACGCACAGGCTAAGCACCAGCACCCCAAACAGGCCAATAACACCTGCGTGGGCGCCACCAAAGCTAGCAGAGCGGTTAATCCAGGCCTCAAAAGGGGCCAGGTCCACGCCACGCCAAGCAGTTTCCGTGTCCACATATGCGCTCATGCGTCCAGTGGCGATCCAAGCCAGCAGCGGCCAGGTCAAAGCAGCCGCGCAGGTGACTGCGGCAGTAACAAACAGCCACAGGCGGTCTTTGCTGCTCAGCGGCAGGGGGCTTAAATCCATAGGCGTAAAGCTAGGTAAAGCTGGCGGGGCTGGTGCAGGGGCCAGCGCGTTGCTAGCGGTGGCGGCCTCGTAATTAGCGACGACGTCGTAGTCAGGGGAGGCCTCAGCGCTGGCTGCAATGGGGGCGGCCTCAAAAGAAGCAATGGCGCTAGTGGCAGACTCACTAGCTTCAGGTCCGCTAGTTTCAAAGTCGCCAGCTTGCGGGCCAGCGTGGGCAGAGCCGGTGGTTTCAGTGCCGATGGCGTCAGCCTCAATAGGGGACACGGCGCCAGCCTCACTAGGAGGCGCAGGAATAGCCTGAGGGGCGGCCTCAAAAGAAGCGCTCGCGGTCAGGTCAGGTGCAGTTTCAAAAGAGGCAATAGCGGCCTCATTAGGGACGGGGGCGGCGTTAGCGGCGGCGGCGTCGTAATTAGCGGCGTAAGGATCGGCGTCGGCATAAACCCGGGCGGAAGAGAAAGACGCATCAAAGCGGGAGGCCGAAATCAGACCGCGCGCCCGCAGTTCCTCCCAAACCCACCACAGGCCCAGGGCAGCCCCCAGCGGCACCCCGATCGGGCGGGTAAAAGCAGCCAGTACAAACACCACCATGGCCCAGGCAAAACGACGCTTAGCTAAAACCGCGAAACCAATCGCCACCAGCGCCAATCCCAAAGACTCGGCGTAAGGAAGCTGCAAAATAATGGCCGGGCCGCAGGTGAAGAAAATCGCCACCCCCAGCAAACTGGCCGCCTTACCCACGCGCGGACGCATCCAGGCATCCAAACCCAAAGCCGCCAAAGCTGAGCCCAACCAGGCCACCACCACAGCGCAGGTGTAATAGTTAGCCGAGAGTAGCTTGGCCAGGCCACCACTTAAATAGGCATAGATGGGCATAAACGCCCAGGTGTTCTGACCCACGCGGCCATCTTGACCAATCGGCAAGCTGGTGGAGTCGGGATAGCCCTGGGTGGCCACGCGGTAGTACCACTCAGAATCCCAAAAAGCCACATGCTGCAGGTAGCTGGGCTTAGCTGCGCTCCAATAAGTCTGGGGGGTGTCTAGGCCGCCCAGATTAAAAATCAGCAGCCCAATCAGCGAGGCAATAGCCCACACTGCCAGTACCTGGAGGCGATGGGGGATACTTGAATGTTGCACGTCCATATCCTATGTGGGTTTTGCGAAGTGTGCCGTTTAGTGCACGCCCCGCTTAAGGCGGGTAGGCTAATAACGTGAGTGCACCAACTGTGGCAGTTATTGGCGGCGGGCAGTTAGCTCGCATGATGCAAGAAGAAGCGAGTGCGCTAGGTGTGCACCTGCGTGCTTTAGTGGAGGCCCCGGACGGGTCTGCGGCGCAGGTAATGCCTGATGCCCCAGTGGGGCGGGCCGACGACGCCGGGGCAGTGCGTGATTTGCTGCAGCCCAAACAGGGGGAGCAGCCCCAAGATCTAGCTGACGCAGCGGTTTTAACTTTTGAACACGAGCACCAAGATCACGCCTTGTTGCAGCAGTTAGCGGCCCAGGGTGTATCGGTGCAGCCAAGCGCCCAGGCTTTGCTTTACGCCCGCGACAAGCTAGAAATGCGCCGCGCTATGACGCGCTTGGAGCTGCCTCAGCCGGCTTGGAGCCCGGTTAGCCAGCCCGCTGAAGTGCTTGAGTTTGCCTTGCAGCATGGCTGGCCGGTGGTGTTAAAGACCCCCCAGGGCGGCTATGACGGTCACGGGGTGCTGCTGGTTAATGACGCCGCTGAGCTTGAAAATGGTGAGGCTGCAAAGTGGTTTAAAGCTTTGGCCGACGGCGCCGGTGTGGGCGGTGGTGGCTCACTAGGGGGCGCCCAGGTCAGCTGCCTGCTGGTAGAGCAGGCAGTTAACTTCACCCGTGAACTTGCGGCCCTGGTGGCCCGTAACCCCAGTGGGCAGGTGGAGGCTTGGCCGGTGGTGGAAACCGTGCAGGTTGAGGGCATGTGCGACACGGTGCTGGCCCCAGCCCCAGGTTTGAAACCGGCTACCGCCGCGCTAGCCCAGCAGGTGGCTAAGCGCGTAGCCAGTGAGCTTGAGGTTACCGGTGTGCTGGCAGTGGAAATGTTTGTGGTTGAAGGTGATGGTGGCGATCAGCTGTATATCAATGAGCTGGCTATGCGCCCCCACAACAGTGGTCACTGGAGCCAGGATGGGGCTCTAACTAGCCAGTTTGAGCAGCACCTACGGGCCGTGTTGGACTGGCCGTTAGTAGTGCGCAGCTGGTGGCGCCCACCGTAATGGTTAACGTGATTGGTTGGCGTCAAGAAACTGACGCCCCCCTACCTGACCCCTCTAGCCGCTTGGCCCAGGCTTTGCAGCTAGCTCCGCAAGCCAAGATTCACCTTTACGGCAAGCAGGCTCGGCGTGGACGCAAGCTGGGGCATGTGAACTTGAGTTTGGCTGAGGGGCAAGATCCCGCTCAGGCGGTAGAGATTGGCCGCCAGGTGGCCCATGTACTTACCTGCCCGCAGCTGTAAAGCTGCCCGGTGGTTTAACTAGTGCTTTAAAAACCTTGAAAGGAAAACCGTGAGCGAAAAGCAGCCTGTAGTGGGCATTGTGATGGGGTCGGATTCTGACTGGCCCACCATGGAAGCGGCCGCTAAGGCCCTGGAGGAGTTCGGTGTTAGCTATGAGGCCCGGGTGGTTTCAGCTCACCGTATGCCGGTGGAAATGATTGAGTATGGCCGCCAGGCCAGCGAGCGTGGTTTGCGTGTAATCATTGCCGGCGCTGGCGGGGCCGCCCACCTGCCGGGAATGCTGGCGGCGGTTAGTGAACTGCCGGTGATTGGTGTGCCCGTGCCGTTGAAGTACCTGGACGGCATGGATTCACTGCTGTCGATTGTGCAGATGCCTGCCGGCGTGCCTGTGGCCACGGTTTCTATTGGTGGGGCGCGCAACGCCGGCTTGCTAGCGGTGCGTATTTTGGCTAGCGGCGAGGGTGAGCAGGCCCAGCAGCTGCGGGCAGCTATGCGCCAGTTCCAGGTGGAGCTAGGTGAACTGGCTAAGGCTAAGGGGCGTGCGCTAGCTGAGCGCGTGGCCGGCAACTAGGCCGCAGCTGGTGCTGGATTGATATGGGCTGGCCGGCAGCTAGGCGGCAAAGCTCTAGCGTAACCACCCAGAAGCTACATAAACTATCGAAATCGAACACAACCGAACAATTTTAGGGTTAGGATAGAGCGGTGAACACAAAACACGAGCCTCGAACCGTCCTAGTAGCGGGCGGTGCCGGATACATTGGCGCCCACGTTGTGCGTCTACTACTTGAGCGCGGCGACAAAGTAGTTGTCGTAGATGACCTGTCTTACGGCACACCCGAGCGCATCGGTCAAGCCAAGCTAGTGCAGCTTGACGTGGCTGGAGCCCAGGCCCAAGAGCGCCTAGAGCAGGTAATGCGCGAAGAAGGCGTAGACTGCGTAATCCACTTCGCTGCGCGCAAGCAGGTAGGTGAGTCAGTGGCTCGCCCGGCCTGGTACTACCAGCAAAACATCGGTGGCCTAGCCAATATGCTGGCCGCTATGGAACAGGCTGGGGTGGATCAGATGATTTTCTCCTCTTCCGCAGCTGTTTACGGGATGCCCGACGTCGCCGTCGTCGACGAAGAAGTAGCCTGCCACCCAATCAACCCTTACGGCGAAACCAAACTAATCGGCGAATGGATGATGGCTGACTGCGAGCGCGCCTGGGGCCTGCGCTGGGCGGGTCTGCGCTACTTCAACGTAGCCGGAGCCGGCTGGGACGACTAGGTGACATGGCCACACTAAACCTGATCCCGATGGTTATGGAGCGCCTAGTTAAGGGCGATACCCCCAAGATCTTCGGGACCGACTATGACACCCCCGACGGCACCTGCATCCGTGACTACATCCACGTGCGCGACCTAGCCACCGCTCACATTGCCGCCCTGGATTACCTGGGTAACGGCAAGCAAATGCAGGCTCACGTATTCAACGTGGGCACGGGCCAGGGTGCCTCAGTGCGTGAAGTGGTAGCCAAGGTAATCGCAGCTACCGGCTCCAAGCTAGAGCCTGAAGAGCTGCCGCGCCGCGCCGGCGACCCGCCCAAGCTGATCGGTAACGCCACACGCATCACCGAGGTACTTGGCTGGCAGGCCCAGTACAACCTGGATGACATTGTCACCTCCAGCTACACCGCTTGGCAGGCTGACCCTAAGCGCCCACATTTCTAACTACTAGCTGGCGCTGAGCTGGCAAAGCTTTTAAGGCCCGTTGAGAGTGAATCTCAACGGGCCTTAACTGTTTATTTGGAAGCCTTATTTAGCCTGGTTGAAGTCGCTGGCGGTGAGCCTTCCGTCGCGTACCTTGCCGAAGAAAATCGGCGCGGTGGTGTCTACCAGCAACACGGTGGAGCCCACATCTCCCGGCTCATAGTCGGGTCTTCAATGGGAGGAGCGCCGGTTAGACCATCGTTTGAAGCTGAGCGGAAAGCCAGCACCATTTGGCCAATATCCCACACGCCTGAATCCTTATCCACAGTCAGTGAGCCAGTACCGGCGTCAACCAGTTTGCTGGTGGCTGAGGGGTTAAGCAGGGTAGAGGGAGACATGGCCTTCTTCACTGCCGCTGAAATAATGGCGCGTTGACGCAGGCCACGGCCAATATCGCCAGTGGGGTCAGATTTACGCATACGTGAGAAAGCCAGCGCCTTTTCGCCGTTAACCTGCTGGCATTTGCCCTGCGCAGTATTCCAGATCAAACCTGAATCGTGATCATCTACGTCATAGTCCAGGCAGGCTTCAACCCCGCCTACAGCATCGACGACGTTCTTAACGCCGCCCATACCAACTTCAACATAGTGGTTGATCTTCATCTTGGTTAAGCCCTCTACGGTCTTTACCAGTAGCTTGGCGCCGCCATAGGCGTAGGAGGCGTTGATCTTGTCCTCACCGTAGCCGGGAATGTTCACGTAGGTGTCACGCGGCAGGGAGGTTAGTGAAGTCTGGCCGTTTTCAGCCTTATGCAGCACCATCACCGAGTCGGCGCGCTGGCCGGCGGTGGTGGTATCTGCAATGGCGCCGTCGGCGCGCGAGTCTGAACCCACAATCAGCCAGGTCTCGCCGGGAGTGTCAGCCATGCTTGACAGTGCATCAATCCGGCGCAGCTGGTCACTGGCCTTATTCCACAGGTGCCAGGTGTAGCCACACAGGGTAATCAAAATGACGGCTAACACTGCGCTGGTGTATTTAAGCCAGCGACGCTTACCGCGACTAGGGCTGGATGGTGGTTCGTCAATTGGTAAACGTGTGGGCATTACTGGGCGTGAGGATGCACGAGAGTTACGCCTGGGTGGCACGGTTGCTGGCTGTGCGGTTGGGCGCAGGCCAGTGCGCGTAGGGGCTCCCATGCGCGTGGGGGTAGCCTGGGCGGCTGGGCGTGCGGGGGCGACGTCGTCGGGAAGGGGCACGGCGCCGCCAGAGCGACCCACCCGGCTAGAAGGACGTGCCTGCGCCGAGCTAGTGCGCGGAGGAATCGAGTGTGGGGGAATCGTCTGCGGCCCACTGGTGCGCGCGGCACTTTGACCAGACAGTGACTGGGGTAAGGCTGTTTGCGCTCCACTAGCGTGCCCGGGCGCCGGGGCGGCCTGAGTAGCTGGGCGTGCAGTCTGAGCGGCTGGGCGTGCGGGGGCGACGTCGTCGGAAAGAGGGACGGCAGCGCCAGAGCGACCCACCCGGCTAGAGGGACGTGCCTGCGCCGAACCAGCGGCGCGGGTAGCCTCATCAGAGGTAGAACGGGTTGAAATTGGCTGCGCCGGTGCCCCAGAGCCAGACCTAGTGGACTTGGGGTTAACCCGGCTAGAGCCAGAATTACGACGCGCCGGGGTGCCAGCACCGCCCTGGGAACCGGCTGCGGTAGGTGGTTGGTCAGCGCCGGAGTCATTAGTGACTAAACGCCGGCGCCTGGGCGGCTGACTAGGGGGAAACTGAGTCAACTATTTACCCTCCCTTACTTGCACTGTAATGCGGGATCGGTAGTGGGGGTAGCGGAAGCCTTAGGTGCCGGGGCTGGCGACGACGCCTTGGGTGCGGGTGCCTGAGTGGTTTCTTCGCTGCTGGGCTCGGTCTCTTGCGCCGGGTCCTCAGTTTCAGGGGCAGTGGCGGCCGGGGCCGGGGTGCCGTTAGCGGTAGAAGAAACGGTGTTAGTGGGGGCCGGCTTGTCGTCCTTCAGGGACTTCCACAGGGCTTTGGCGTCTTTTTCACGCAAAACCACGCGGTTGGGGTCATCGGGGTCAGCCTCATTAGGGGCGGTGATGAACTCAATGCCAGTAAAACCAATAGTACGCACACTCATAGCTAAACCAGCCAGAGTGTTTAGCTGCCCCACATGCGGGGAAGTGGTTAGTGTGCCCAGCGCGGCCTTAGCGAAGGCGTACAGGTCAGGGGCGCTAGTGAGCAGGTTCTTACGCATAGCGGTACGCATCATGGCGCCCATCAGGTTCTGCTGGCGCTCAATACGGTGCAGGTCAGAGCCGTCAGAGACGCCGTGACGCACACGCGCATACATAACCGCTGCCGAACCATCAAGGTGGTGGCAACCCTTATCAAGCTTGAGTTGGGTGTATTCGGGGTCATCAATGTCTTCACTGACATACACGCCGACGCCGTCTAGAGCATCCACCATGTTTAAGGCCAGCAAAGTCCACCACCATGTAGTCATCAATGTGGATGTCGGTTAGCTTCTCCACGGTGGAAATAGCGCAGGCCGCCCCCGCAGCCAAGGCGCGGGCACTTAAATCTCCACTTCCCGGCGCCGTTAGCAAAGGCCGTGTTGAACTGTGCATACATCGAGTCGGTGATAGTGCCATCAGCGCTCTTACATTCAGGAATATCCACCATAGTGTCACGGGGGATAGAAACCACCTGAATACGTTTACGGTCGGCACTAATGTGCATGATCATGGTGGTGTCAGAGCGAGCCGAAGACTCAGTGGCCGCGCCGCCGTCGATGTTGTTGGCGCCCTGACGCGAGTCAGTACCCATTACCAAAATGTTTACCGCACGTCCGTCGTAGTCAGTGACAGGGCGATTGGAGCGATTACCAATGAGGAACTGATTAGGGTCGATCTGGTTAACCGAAGACTGCAGGTCATGCCAGGCCATAGCGCCAAAGGAAGTGACAAACAATACCGCCGCTAGAGCACTGTAAAAAAAACGGCGCAATCGGTGGTTTACCAGTTCCTTTGCACTATGGCGCGGGGGGAGCTTAGACGCAGTCATGAGGTCAAGTTTAGGTAACGTTGAGGATGTTTTCAGTCAGATAGGTTATAAAACTACTAAGTGTGGTCTAGTTACCGCCAGAATAATCGAGCCTAAGAGTAGAAGAACGTGCCTGAAAACCTTGATAAATCTGCCGCTGAGCGCGGCTCAGAAGTTAGCGCAGAAGAGCTACTAAGCCCGAGCCAAGCTACGCCGGACGTGTCTGAGCAAACCATTAGGTTAATCACGGTTACCTACAACCCCGGTAGTGAACTGGAACGTTTCCTGGCTTCTATTGCGCCGGCAACCAGCGCAAAGGTGAACGTGTACATTGCCGACAACGGCGCCCAGCACGAGCTAGTAGATGAATTAGCCGCCAAATACAACGCCACCGTAGTGCGCGACCCCAACACTGACCGTGGCTACGGCCCTGGCAACTTGGGTTACGGTGGGGGAGTGAACTTTGCTGCCAAGGATCTAAGTGAAGACTGGATTGTGGTGGCCAACCCTGACCTAGTGTTCCGCCCCGGTGCCCTAGATGTGCTGGTGGCCGCTGGCCTGGCCAATAAGCGCGCCGGTTCGCTAGGCCCGCGCCTGCTTAACACCGACGGCACGGTCTACCCCTCTGGCCGCGCCCTACCTACCCTGGGACGCGGCGCTGGCCACGCCTTCCTAGGGCGCATTTGGCCTTCAAACCCGCTAACCAAGGCCTACCACGGCACCAATGAAGACACCATCCACCCGGTAGGTTGGCTCTCGGGGGCCTGCCTGCTACTGCCGCGTAAAGTGTGGCAGGAGCTGGGCGGCTTTGATGACGCCTACTTCATGTTCTTTGAGGATGTGGACCTAGGTGCCCGCGTGGGTAAGGCGGGCTATGAAAACCTGCAGGTGCCCGGGGCGGTAGTGGTGCACGAGCAAGGCGCCAGCTGGAAGGCCCGTCCCGAGAACATGATCCGCGCCCACCACGCCTCAGCGCGCCTATACATGTCGCGTATCTACCCGCACCTGTGGCAGGCCCCGCTGCGTGGCGCCATTAACGCCGGCTTGAGCCTGCGCGAAGAAATGGAAGTGCGTCGCCCCGATCAGCGCACCAAGCACGCCTAAACGCTGGCGTAAGCACACTTAAGCCCCCCGAGCCTGGTGAACTGCTCCCCTTTAGTTGGACTGAGAAATCAGACACCGACTAATGGGGAGCAGTTCATAAAGCCGGGGGCAAAAACTTACTTGGCGGCGTCGTCGGCCTTATCTGCCGGGGGAACCGGACCCAAAGCACTGGGGTCGGGGGCCTGAGCCAAAGCAAAAGCGCGGGCCAACTTAGTCAGGCGCCGCTCCTGGATAGAGGCGCGGCGGAAGCTGGAAAGCAAAGACGCCAAGAAGGCCAGCACCAGCGCATAAAGCAGCAAGTCAGTACCACGGCCAACGCCCACAAAGTGAGCCAGATAGGTGGTCAGGGACGGCACCGCAATCGTGACCAGGGCGAAAACCACAAAGGCCAGCGTGACAATACGGCGCCCAGCCATATGCTTAGCTCCGCCAGAGTTGCGCAGCAGCATCACGCCCATAAGCACCACGCCCAGGGCTAGCAGGCTCTTAATTAAAAACTGAGAATCCATTTAGCTAGCTCCTTAGCTGAACATCAAATCGACGAGGATATTAACGCTGTTCCACAGGGACTGGCCCTTAGAACGCGAATAATCGGTGTACTCAATGTGTACCGGCTGCTCAGCCCAAGGCAGGCCACTGGCGCCAAGCTGGCGAATAATTTCGCTAGCGTGAGCCATCCGGTTTTGGTGCAGATCCAGCTTTTCGGCGGCGTCACGGCGCAGCAGGCGCAGGCCGTTGTGGGCGTCAGTGAGCTTCATACCTGAAGTCTTAGAACCAACCCAAGCGGCGGTACGCAGCACAATGCGCTTAAGCGTGCCAGTATCGGCGGTGCCCTCAAGGAAACGCGATCCCAACACAATCGCCAGATCCTCATCATGGGCGCGGCGCACCATGGCCATAACATCATCAGTGGAGTGCTGGCCGTCAGAGTCAAAAGTAGCTATATAGCGAGCATTAGTGCGAGTTAACACATAGGTGATGCCGGTTTGTAGGGCAGCACCCTGGCCTAGGTTAAGCGGGTGGGAGACCACAATCGCCCCCGCAGAGCGGGCTTGCGCAGCTGAATCGTCGCGTGAACCGTCGTCAACGCAAACAACATTAGGGAAGGTTTTGCGCGCATTGGCGATAACCTCAGCCACTACCTGGGCTTCATTGTAAAGAGGGACAACGAGCCAGGTCTGCTCGGCCGGGTCAAAAGTTTGCATAAACGCAATTGTGCCAGGAAATTACATCTGCGCTATGAACTAACTCTATTAGCGTAGCGCTATGGGCTCGATTAGCAGAAAAACTAGGGATAGACTGGCCTTGTCTGATGCAGTTTTTGCGTAAAGGAGCTAACCAACGTGGCAATACGCATCGTTGATACGGCGGATGTCTCACCCGAGGCTCAAATTGGTGACGGGTCAAGTATTTGGCATCTAGCACAGGTGCGAGAGCACGCTCAGATTGGCCGTAACTGCATTGTGGGCCGTGGCGCCTACATCGGTGAGGGCGTAAAGATGGGTGATAACTGTAAGGTCCAAAACTACGCTCTGGTCTACGAGCCCGCCGTGATTGACGACGGCGTCTTCATTGGCCCGGCTGTGACCCTTACTAACGATCACTTCCCGCGCGCTGTTAATCCTGACGGCACCATCAAGTCAGCTTCGGACTGGGAGCCCGTAGGGGTAACCATCAAGACCGGCGCGGCGATCGGTGCACGCAGCGTATGTGTAGCTCCGGTAACCATTGGGGCCTGGGCTACAGTGGCAGCTGGTGCAGTGGTCACCAAGGATGTACCTGACTATGCACTGGTAGCTGGCGTGCCCGCACGTCGCATTGCTTGGGTTGGTAAAGCCGGCGAACCGCTGGTAGCTACCGAACAGGCGGGTGTGTGGCGTTGCCCCGCCACTGGGACTCACTATCAGGAAGTCACAGACTCAAACTCCAACACCACTTTGAAAGAGGTAGAAAAGTAAATGGAACTCGCATTCATTCCCCCGGCAAAGCCTGTCTTCGGTGATGAGGAGCGCGCTGCCGTGGACGCGGTTATCGCCTCCGGCATGGTGGTGCAGGGTCCTCAGGTAAAGGCCTTCGAGGACGAATTCTCCGAGCAGGTAGTTAGCGGCGCCCACTGTGTGGCCGTAAACTCCGGTACCTCCGCCCAGCACCTGGCTACCCTAGCTAGCGAGCTAGAGCCCGGCGCTGAGGTAATCGTGCCTTCCTTCACCTTCGCCGCCACCGCCAACTCTGTGGCCATCTCCGGCGCCACCCCGGTGTTTGCCGACATCGACGTAAACACCTTCACCCTGGACCCGGCTGCGGTTGAAGCTGCTATCACCCCCAACACTCGCGCCATTGAGGTTGTGCACCTATACGGTCTGCCTGCCAACATGCCCGCGATCTAGAAATCGCCCAGCGCCACGGCCTAGACGTCTACGAAGACTGCGCCCAGGCCCACGACGCCTCCATTGACGGCACCAAGGTGGGTACCTTCGGCCGTTGGGGTTCCTTCTCCTTCTACCCCACCAAGAACATGTCCTCCCTTGAAGGCGGCATGATCACCACCCGTGACGAGGGCGTCTACCACCGCTCGCGCCTGCTGCGTAACCAGGGTATGGAGCGCCAGTACGCCAACGAGCTGGTGGGCTAAACAACCGTATGACCGACGTCGGCGCCGCCGTGGGCCGCGTACAGCTAAGCAAGCTGGCTGGCTGGACCAAGCAGCGCCAGGAAAACGCCGCCTTCCTAAACGAGGGCCTGGCCGGGGTCGAGGGCGTAGTTACCCCCTTCGTGCCCGAGGGCTACCGTCACGTCTACCACCAGTACACCATCCGTTTCGAGGGTGCTAGCGCCAGCGAGCGTGACGAGCTACAAAAGGCCCTGCGTGAGCAGTGGCAGGTAGGCTCGGGCGTGTACTACCCGATCCCCAACCACCGTCTGGACTCGCTGACCAAGTACGCTCCCGGTCTGGAACTGCCGGTCACCGAGAAGGCTGCTCGCGAGTGCCTGTCGCTGCCGGTACACCCCTCGCTGAGCCAGGCTGACCTGGAGCGCATTGTTGAGGCCGTGGCTGCTGTTGTGAAGGCTGGTGCCTGATGAGTGCTTCGCTTCGCGTTGGTGTCCTGGGCCTAGGTTCTATGGGGCGTCACCATGTGCGCAACGCCCGCAACACTGAGGGTTTTGAGCTGGTAGCTGTGGCTGACCCGGGCGGTGACCGCTTCGGAGTAGCTGGTTCCTTACCGGTGCTGGAGTCCGTTTCCGCCATGATTGAGGTAGGTATCGACGCCGCCATTGTGGCTGTGCCCACCGTCTTCCATGAGGAGGCCGCCCTGGCTCTGGCTGAAGCTGGGGTGCACGCCCTGGTTGAAAAGCCCCTGGCTGCCTCAGTGGAGTCTGGCCAGCGCGTAGCTGAAGCTTTCAAGTCTGCCGGCCTGATCGGTGCGGTGGGTTATGTTGAGCGCTGCAACCCGGCCCTGCTGGAGATGCGCAAGCGTCTAGCTGAAGGCCAGCTAGGTGACGTCTACCAGGTGGTTACCCGCCGCCAGTCGCCTTTCCCGGCCCGCATCAGCGACGTCGGCGTGGTCAAGGACCTGGCCACCCACGACGTTGACCTGGCCGCCTGGGTTGCCGGAAGCGAATACAAGGAAATCTACGCCCAGACCGCCCACCGCTCGGGCCGCGAGCACGAGGACATGGTGGTAGCTTCTGGTTCCTTCAAGAACGGTGTGCTGGTTAACCACCTGGTCAACTGGCTGACCCCCTTCAAGGACCGCACCACCATTGTGACCGGTGAGCACGGTGCCCTAGTAGCTGACACCGCCATGGGTGATTTGACCTTCTACGAAAACGGCGACATGCCGTTGCAGTGGGACCAGATCGCTGCTTTCCGTGGCGTAAGCGAAGGCACGGTAACCCGTTACGCCCTAGCCAAGCGCGAGCCGCTGGCTGTGGAGCACGAGCACTTCCGTGACGCCATCTTGGGTAAGGGCAATGAGCACGTTTCCATGGAAGAAGGCCTAAACGCGCTGAAGGTAGTGGAAGGCATCTTGGCTTCTGCTGCTAGCGGGCAGGCTGTCCACTTCTAAAACTAATCTCATCAAATTGGGGTCGCACTCGATAGTGCGGCCCCAGTTTGTATAATTAGCGCTGATTCAGTTAGGAAACGGGATGCTAGCGCGTTTATTTAAATCATCGATACTGCGTTATCTAGGTGTTGGTGGCACCGCCTTCGTGGTGGACCTGCTAGTAACCGTAGTTACCCGCATGGTGTTGGTGGCCACCACCCCGCTAGCTGCGCAGATGGCTACGGCTTTAGCGGTTGCTGCCGGCTACTGGAGCGGCTTTGCAGTTAATTATTTAGGCCAGCGTAACTTTGCTTTTAAAAGCTACGCCAATCGCCTGTATTCGCTCATCATGTATTTCGTTTTGGTGGGCTTTAACTGGTTGGCTACCACTGTGGCCATGATTGCTTTAGTGGATCATTTGGGGCTTTCGGCTACGCTGGGCAAGATTATTTGCACCGCCGTAACTACCGTGTGGAACTACCCGATTTACCGCTATGTGGTCTTCCCACGCCGCCTGCAGGTAGCCCAGGCACAGCCGCGTGAGCTGCCGGGAGCTATTGACGTTATTATTCCTGCCCACAACTCGGTGACCGTATTGGAAGGGACTCTAGCGCGTCTGGCCGCCTGGTCGCGGGGGCGGCGGGTGCCTATGCGTGCCATTGTGGTTGAAAACGCCTCCCAGGATGGCACCGCGGAGCTGCTGGAGGGCTTATCGCTTACCTATGGGCCCAGCCTTCATGACGGGGTGGATATTTTCACCGTGGAGGCGGTGGCTAGCTCTAAGGGGATGGGGCGCGCGTATCGGCGTGGCATTAGTGTCTCGACGGCGCCGCTAGTGGTCTTTAGCGCCGACGACCTACCCTTTGGTACCTCTGACCTGGATTATTGGTGGGCTCACCCCACTGTTGGGCTGGCTATTGGCTCTAAAGCCCACCCTGATTCGCAGGTGGATCGGGGTATGATGCGCGCGGCTATTTCAGCAGTGTTTAGGCTGATGCGCCGGGTAATTTTGGGCTCTAAAGTGGGTGACCCGCAGGGGACTTTGTTTATTGACGGCGACTGGATCCGAGCCCACCGCAGCTTGCTGGTAGAAAACGGTTACCTTAGCTCCACTGAGATTGTGGCTTTAGCTGAACACGACGGTCAGATGCCGATCACGGAAATGCCGGTGGTGCTCACCGCCGACCAAGGCGCCCACGCTACCCGCATTAAAGTGCGTGACGTGTGGAATATGGCTTGGGGTTTGGTGGCCATTCGTCGCCGTATGCGCCGCCTGCCCTAAGCCAGCAGCTCGACGGCGGCCCCATCCCGTCGCATTGGCTGGCTGTGGGCAGAGAATGGCAGTGGTTAGCGGTTTGTGGCTGGGGCGCAGGTTAGCTCCTGAGGCACGGTCTTGATCTGCACCTTAGAGCTCAGACCATAGAAAATCCGCAGATGCTTCACATTAGAGGTAGGCGGATCAATCCACTGATACGAAATCACGTTATTACAAGGCATGGTTTTAGGGATCTCAACCAGCGTGCTTTGCCCGCTAGCGGCCGCCGCAAACTGGGCTTCCACCTGCTGCCAAGCCCCATAGTTAACCAGCAGCTGGTTAGCGCACAGCACCAGGGTAGAGGTAGCCACAAACAGCACCCCACCACTAAGTACACTAACCGCCCGGCCTGCGCCACTAAGGCGAGCCAGCGCCACCAGGTTGGTTATGATCAGCGTGCCCATAAGTAGCAAAGCAATGTAGTGGTCACGGCCCACCCCGGCATAAAGCGAACGGGCCATGTAGCTATTAGCCGCCAAAGAAACCGCAATCGCCCCAAACAAGGCCAGGGGTAGGGGCCCCACCAACTGCCTAGGCAGGGTTAAAGCCAGCAGCGCCAGCATCACAAAACTAGCTATAGCCCAGCCAATCACCGCGCCACTAGCGTCATCCATTTGGGTGATCAGCGGGTAGCGGCCACGCCCATAGGCGTCGTCGATAATCAACAAATAGCGCCGACCAGCCATAATCCACGCCCCCACACAGGCGGCGCTAACCACATACAGGGCCACTAGCGAGCCCACCCACAAGCGCTGGCTAGGCTGCCAACGCGACCAAGACGGCGTCGTCGTCAATAAAGCGCGGCCATGCAGCCAAATCAAAGTTGCCGCCACCAGCACCACCAAGGCGATATACACCACCGCCACATTGGCGAGCGTGCCCGCCAGGCGCAAATGCAGCTTTACCTCCTCAGGCAGTAAATCATTAGGCGAACCGGTGGGCTTAGAGTTGCGCTCAATACGTTCCCACAACCCCGGGGCGGTAACTTTCAGATAAAAACCGTAGCCGGTAGCCGCTAGCGAAACCCAAGTAACCGCTCGGGTAAGTAGACGTGGGCAAAAAGCCAACAAACCAGCCACCAAACCCAGCGCGGCCACAGAAGTCATCTCATGCATCACCATGGCCAACACAATCAGTGGGGCGGCCGCTAACTGCCAACGCCAAGAAAAGCCCCCACGCGCCGCCCTAGCCAGCGGGTAGAAAGCCAGAAGCACCAGGTTTAAAGAAAACAGGTAATTCCACACCACGGCCATCGAAAACACCGCGTCGCCGCTTAGATGGAAGTGAAACCCAATCAGCATAAACGGGATCGCACTAGCCAAAAGCTGCGCCAGCAAATCACGGCGCACCCAGGTACGCCACGGGCTTAGCTGCGCATAGTCACCCTCATCCTTAGGCCCCAGGCGGGTGGCATAAACCCACACCAAAAACGCAAACAGCACGTATCCCAGCGCCATCAGCACCCGGGCTCCGCCCAAACCAAAACCAAACCAAGCCGCACCCAACCCATCAGCTAGGCGCCCATTAAAGGTATTCCAGGTCTTATCCACCATAGTGGTAATACCCGCCCAAGTTTGGCGGCCATGGGGCAAATTAGAGGCGTTAGCGAAAAGCCGATCATCGCCGTTAAGCAGCGGCAGGCGCCATAGGCACCCCCAAAACACCGCTAGAAGCAAATAAAACAGGGCGCTGGGCGCGCAAGGGTATAAGCGCGTGCTCGCTAGGGAACGAAAACGCGCTAGGGAAGCAGGCACGGTTAAATAACCTCCGTAAACACATTAGAATCCGCCGCCCAAGCGTCAGCTAAAAACAGGTCGGCAAAAATACCGTTAAGGCTGCGGCCTTTGAGTAGCTGTGGGGCATAAGTAGCCGCGCTACCCGCCGGCAGTAGCGCCTGGAAAGCCATAGGGTGACGCAGCTGCACGCGGGTAGTAAGCAGCGAGCTAACCGCCTTATCCAGGCGCAGGGTAGAAAGAACCTTAATTGCCGCGCGCCTAGGGGCAGCAGGAATCGCGTTAACCCCAGCCGCATACAGCTGCGGCTGCGTGCCGCTAACCCGCGCATAAATCTGGGCAATCAAATTCTTGTACCAGATACGCTCTTCATCAGTGAAGGCCAGGCCCCCGCGCTCCCAAACCTCAATCACCTCAAGATCCAGCATTGGCAAAGCCCAATCCAACCAAAATGCTCATAGGCGCGCATAGAGTGGTTAATGTATTTGGCTTGGCGCTCGCGGACGTTGAACCACTCAATGAGGCTCTGGCGCGCGTCCAGGGTGTCTACCGTCAGCAGCTCATCAACCGCCTCCAGCAAAGGCTTGCGGATGGGGGCTAGGGCCGCCACCAGGTCCTGCTGGCCTTGCAGGTTTAGGTGCTGGTGGGCTAGTAGCTCAACCCAGTCTTTGCGGCTCATTGGAGTCTTGGGGTCTAGCAGCTCCTGGCCGTGCAGGTTGCCCACAATGGTGTGGCCCGGCAAAATCACGGTGCCGGCGGGTAGCACCCCGGTGCTGGTTAGCTCACGTAGCGCATACCAGTCCTGATAGTGGGGTAGGGAGGCCCCCGCCCAAGCGTTGCGGATAAAGGCGCCGCCCTCGGCCTGCCAGGCTTGGCGCACCTTGGCTTCGCTAAGCTCAACGAAATACCAGGGTACGTCCAGCGACTGCGCTACCTGCTGGGAGATCTTGGCTTCGCGCGAGCCGGCGGTGCCGTAGGTGAAAGCTACTACGTCACTGGCACCAGCCAGTTTGAGCAGGCTCAAAATCAGGCGCGAATCAAGCCCGCCTGACAGTGGCACAGCCAGACGCCGGCCCTGGGTTAGCTTAACTACTCGCTCTACCGCCTGCTCTAGCGCCTGGGTGAAAAGCTTGCGGAAAGTGGGCTCATCAGTGATGCGCTGGTGGTAGCGCAGTGCCTTCCAGGGGTGTACGTGGGGGGTGGGGTCGCCGTCGATTAGCTCCACGCTGGAGGCGGCGGGCAGCTGGTAAATCCCCTCCAGTAGGGTGCGTGTGCCCAGGGTGTAGGCGGCGTGGCGGAACTGGAGACGCCCGGTGGCGTCCCAGCTGGTGGGGGCGGCGTCGATAAGTACCTGGGGGTCGTCACTTACCAGCCAGGTGCCCGCCACGTAGCGGTATAGCAGGGGGAATGAGCGCGGCATGTCGCTGCTTAGTAGCGCCCCGCTCTTAGTCACGACGACGCCGCTCCACTGGCCTGCCTGCTTATGGGCCCACTGGCCCACCTGCTCAGGGGAGGTAGGCAGAGGCGCGTGAGGCTGGTTGCTGTTGGGGGCGCTAGCCCACCACTGCTGTATAGGGCTGTTGGCGGGGGACTTGGCATCACTTGCGCTGGGGGCCGCGCCCGTGCCAGCAGCGCAGGTAGCTGCGGGGGAGGCTGCGGCGTCGTCGTTAAAAGTGCCCGGCTGACACCAGCGCGAGTGGGAAGCGAAAATTACCTTGCTCATTTACTCTCCAAAATAGCCGGGTAGACAGTGTCAAAATACGATATTTCCCCTAATTTAAGGGATTAACGCGCCGCAATAGTGTCCTGGTAAACCTGCACATAACGCTTAGCCACCTGGGGGGCGCTGAAAGCATCAGGCAAAGTAGCAGCCACATCCTGCGCGCAGTAGGCGGCTGTGCGCTGAGCCAACTGCTTCAGGGCCTGGGCCCAAACTAGCGGGTCACGCCCACTAACCAGGGCACAAACCGCCGGATCAAGGAAATCTGTGTGCCCCCCATAGCTGCCGGTAACCACCGGGCGGCCAGCGGCAATAGCTTCAGCGGCGCCCAGGAAGAAAGTCTCCCCACTGGTGGGCACTAAGAACATGTCGCTGTCACTAATTAGCTGGGGGATCTGCTCGGCAGGCACCTGGCCCAAGAAAGTAGCATCCACCCCTAAAGCGGCGGCCTGCTCACGGCACTGCTCCAGTAGTGGGCCACTACCAGCCCAGGTCAGCTTAGCTTTTAAGCCAAGGCCAGAAAGCTGATGCAAAATCTGCAAAGCCAGCAGTGGGCCTTTACGCTCAATTAACCCGCCCACGCCCACTAGTTTTAGCGGTGCGCCAGGGTGTAGCGAGCGTGGGGGAGGGGTCAAAGTTTGCGGGCGCACTACCTGGTTAGGCACCACCACCAGGGGCTTACCATGGCGGTAAGGGCGCAAATGGTTAGCCAAAAAGCTACTTACCGCCGTCACCGTGTCGGGCAGTGCCTGCGCATTTAGTAGCGTATGCACGCCCCGACGCATAAACGGGTTGGTGTAAGTGGAGGTAGCGCCCGACCAGTGCTCGGTATGCACCCAAGGCTGGGCTGGGCGGCGCAGCATATAGGGAAACAGCGCCGAAATAGCCTGCGTATGCACCACATCGGCGCCGGCAGTTAGCTGCTCTAGGCGCGCGCGGGCGCGGGCCAGCGAAACGGGATTAGAAACCTTCAGGGGCACCCGCAGCGTGGGCACACCCAAAGTGTAGGTGCGCTCACGCCCATCATCTAAAGCGGGAGCCACTAAATGGATCAGCTGCACCTGGTGGCCCAAAGCCGCCAAGGCGGCAGCATCCCTGGCCACGAAAATACCTGAACCTGGATTTACTTTGGTGGGTAGCCAGGTGGCCACCATGGCGATACGCATAATCTGGCTTTTATTCGGCTAGTAGAGTTACTTGGCTAGCGGGGGTTACTTAGCTAGCAAAACCTCGGCGACGCGCTCAGCGGCGTGCCCATCGCCATAGGGGTGAGCCACCTCAGGGGCCGGCTCGGCCGGGCGCGGGCGGCTAGCGGCCTCAGTTAGGGCGCTGCCGGGCTCAACCAGGATGTTCCAACCCAGCTGCACGGTCTCCATCCATTCAGTTTGGGGACGCACAGTGGTGCAAGGTACACGCAGCAGGAAAGCTTCCTTCTGTAGTCCACCGGAGTCGGTAACCACGCCGCGTGCGTGCAGGGCCGAAGCTACCAGGTCAGGGTAGGCCAGCGGGGGGTGTACCAGCAGGTTGCCACGCTTGGCGTACAGGTCAATGCCGTGCTCGGAGCACTTAGCTACCAGGCGCGGGTGAGCTAGCAGCACCACCGGGTGGTCCACAGCCCCCAGCGAGTCAAGAATGGAGGTTAGACGAGCGGCGTCGTCGGTGTTTTCCGCACGGTGAATAGTAGCCAGCGAGTAGGCCCCCTCAGCCAGGTCCAGCTCCTTCATAACCGGGCTGGGCTGAGCGGCAACCTGGTCACGCACCTGGTAGAGCACGTCAGTCATGACGTCGCCCACGATCACGGTCTTGTCAGCTAGGCCCTCTTCGGCCAAGTGCTTAGCGCCCTCCTGGGTGGGGGTAAGCAGCAGGTCAGCGGCGTGGTCAGTGAGCACGCGGTTAATTTCTTCAGGCATCAGGCGGTTGAAAGAACGTAGCCCGGCCTCTAGGTGGGCCACCGGGAAATGCAGCTTAACTGCGCTAAGTGCACCGGCCAGGGTGGAGTTGGTGTCGCCGTAAACCAGCACCCAGTCAGGCTGGTAGCGCTCAAATACCTCATCCATAGCAGCTAGCATGGCGCCGGTTTGCACCCCGTGAGAGCCCGAGCCTACCCCTAGGTGTACATCCGGGGCGGGAATACCTAGGTCCTTAAAGAACACGTCAGAAAGCATGGGGTCATAGTGCTGACCGGTGTGGACAATTACATGCTCAATTCCAGCCTTAGCAAAAGCGTGGGCGACCGGGGCGAGCTTGACGAACTGGGGGCGAGCCCCGACTACGGAAATAACGCGCATGACTCCAGTTTAGCGGGGATAATGCGCCTGGGCCGAGATACCGGTGGGGTTTATTCACCTGGCTATATAAGTGTAGGTGCTTAAACAGTAAGATTGCCTTATGCCTACTATGGTTTATCACGCCCCCTACGCTCTAAATCGGCAGGCCACCTCTGCCTCCGGGATTCGCCCTGTGCGCATGTATGACGCGTTTAAATCACTTGGCTATGAGGTACTGGACGTTACCGGCGATGGCCGCCGACGTCGTCGGGCCATTAAAGCCCTAAAAGCGCGCCTGGCAGCCGGGCAGAAAATCGATTTTCTTTACTCTGAGTCCGCCACCATTCCCACCATGCTCACTGAGGCGCGCCATATGCCGCCGCACCCGGTTTTGGATGTGGAACTATTTGCTCTGGCGCGCCGCTATCAGATCCCTTCGGGGCTGTTTTACCGCGACATTTACTGGAAATTTGGTGACTACCGCGAGCGCGTAGGCGAGCCCATGGCCACCATTATGAGCGCGGTCTACAACTATGACCTGTCTTGGTATAAGCGCTATGTGGATGTGCTTTACCTGCCCAGTATGGCTATGGGGGCGCATGTGCCCATCTTCCCGCCCCAGCGTATGGCGGCCTTGCCGCCGGGCTGCGAGCTGGTGGATAGTGCCAGCCCCAATAATGGGCAGTTGAATCTGCTTTATATTGGCTCAGTTTCTGGCCACTACCAGCTGCACGAATGCGTGCGAGCGGTGGCGGCCACGCCCGGCGTGAATCTAACTATTTGCACTCACCAGCAGCAGTGGGAGCAGATGCGTGGCGAGTATGAGCCGCTCATGGATAGCTCGGTGCAGGTGGTGCACCGCAGTGGGGCTGAGCTTGAACAGCTTATGACAATGCTGATGCTTGCGTGCTGTTTGTGCAGCCTGACCCGTATCGTGAGTTTGCAGCGCCGGTTAAGCTTTTTGAATATTTAGGCCACGGTAAGCCGGTGATTGCTTCTGCAGGTACCTTGGCGGCCCAGGTGGTAGCCGATAATGAGGCCGGTTGGGTGGCTCCTTATGGGGGCGGGGTGTTGCCTACCTTACTGAGCCGTCTCCAAGCTAATCCACAGGAAGTAAACAAGCTGCACCGGCAGGCTAAGGCTGCAGGTAAAGCCAACACCTGGGCTCAGCGCGCCCAGCAGGTAGCTTTTGAACTAGGACAAAAGGGGGCTAAAGCGTGAGTGATCAGCAAGCCGGCATGGCAACTCAGGCGCACCAGCCTTTTGCCGACAAGTTAGCGCGCGCTAAGGCTAAAGGGGTAACCCTGGCTACCCGTATTCATCTGCCGGAGGCGGCTGCGGCTTCTTTCAGGCTCGACGGCGTAGAACGGGCTTTGCGGCGGCTAGACATTCCGGTGCGGGTACTTACCAGCCAGCCCCCAGCTGATGGCCCTAAACCTGAAGATCCCCAGGGCGTAAGCGTTAGCCGCTGGCCAGTGCTGCGCGATAAGTCCGGTTACCTGCGCGGGTACGTGCCCTATATGTCTTTTGATCTGCCCTTGTTTGGGCGTTTGCTGGCGGCTAAGAAGCCGGCGGTTTTGCTGGTAGAACCCCCGCCCACTACCGGCGTGGTGGTGCGCGCGGTAACTACCCTGCGACGTATCCCTTACGTGTGGTACGCCCCTGATGTGTGGAGTGACGCCACGGTCTCTACTGGGGTTAGCCCGGCGGTGGCTAAGGCTGTGCAGCTGATGGAGTCTTTCGCGATGCGGGGGGCTAAGGCTGTGATTGCGGTTAACGACGGCGTCGCTATCCGAGCCCGTCAGCTGGGGGCCCGGCGCGTTGAGGTGGTTAATAACGGTATTGACACTGACCGGTTCACCCCGGTTTCGGGTCATATTGGCGCCGCCCATGGCATTACTGGCCCCTACTTTATTTATGCCGGCACTGCCAGTGAGTGGCAGGGTGCCGATATTTTCATGGAGGCTTTCAAACAGGTTCGTGCCCAGCACCCCCAGGCGCAGCTGGTTTTCATTGGTAAAGGCTCACATTGGCCGGTGCTTACTGAGCTAGCTGAGCAGATAAATGACGCTTACTCCACCCAGACCCCGGCTGCCTTGGTGCTGCCTCCACAAGATCCAAGCTCAGCTGCGGCCTGGCAAAGTGATGCGGTGGCGGCGCTGGTGTCGATTAAGCCCGGTCAGGGCTACGACTTTGCTTACCCCACTAAGGTGCTTTCGGCTTTGGCCTGCGCCACCCCGGTGATTTATGCGGGTCTGGGCCCGGTGGTTAAGGAGGTACGCAACCAGGATTTGGGTTGGGCGGTTGATTACCGTGTGGACGACGTCGCCCAGGCCATGCTGGCCGCGCTCGAACGCGCCCAAAGCCCCCAGGCTCCTAAGTGGCGTCAGCAGCTACGCAAGTGGGTGGTGGAAAATCGCTCCCAGCGGGCGGCTGCTGATGCAGTAGCGCGAGTAATCGTGGATGTGATCCGTTGATTGCTAACTGGCTGCCTACCCTAACCACCCTTCCGTCCCTGCTATTGGCGTTGTTTGGGACGGGCTGGGTGCTGGCGGTGTCAGCTGGTTTGCGTGGGAGTTTGCGGCGTCTGGCTTTGGCGCCAGCTTTCTCTTTTGCGCTCTACTCTGTGCTGGGGGTGGTGGCGGCCCGGGCGCATCTGCACTGGGACTGGAACCCGGTTATTAACGCCACCATTTTGTGTGCCCTACTGATGGTGTCTTTGCGGTGGGCTTTGCGACGCTGGATTGGCACTGACCCGGTTTCAGTTACTCGCGGCCCGGGTGCACTGGACGGTTGGAAAGAGCAGTTTAGAGCCGATGCCTCCCTAATTGGGGCGGCGGTAGTTACCTGGCTGCTTAGCGCCCTGCCTTTCTTCTATGGTGGAGCTAGTGACCGCCCAATTCAGCTAGGTGATGCGCTCTACCACTACAACCAGGTGTGGGCGATTTCCAACACTGAAAACACCTCCATGTTTTCGGCTAACCAGCGTCTATTTGGGTTAACTGAAGCCCACAGTTTCTACCCCACGGTGTGGCACCAGATTGTGTCTTTGGCGTCTCCCTCTTGGGAAACTAATGTGGCCACCACCAACGCCCTGATTGCCTTGGTGGCCCTGCTGTGGTGCATTTCGATTGTTTATTTAAGCCGCGAGCTGTTCACTGACCGCCCCCTGGCCCCTTATGTATCTTTGGCCCTAACCGCCCTGATTCCGGCTTTCCCCTGGCTGCTAACTATTGATAAAGCCATGTGGCCCTACTGCCTGGCGGTAGCGGTATGCCCGGCGGTGGCCGCTTTTATGTTGCAATGCGTACACCGCTGCGGTTTTAGCTGGCGCAGTGGCCATAAGGTGCTGGGGATATGCGCCCTACTAACCCCGCTGCCGGCGGTTTATGGGGTGGCGGTAGCGCATCCCTCAGCCCTGGTGGTGTTGGGTTGGCCGCTGGTGATTTTGGCCTGGGCCCGCACCGGTTTGGAGGGCTACCGGATGGTGGCCGGCGGCAAGCATCTGCGGGGTGGGGCCCTGTTGGCCCTAGCTTTTGGTGTGGTTATCGCGGTGGCGGTGGCAGTGTTTGTGCCCGGCCCTTGGTATGACTACATCCACCGGGGCACAGTGCGTGACTGGAACTATTTAAGTGCCAAACTGCAATCTTTGCCGCTGCTTTCCTACGGCACGGTGGGTCAAATCTACTTACTCCCATCCACTGGGCGTTGGCTTTCTTGCAGCTGGCGGGAATTTACACGGCTTTCCGCTACTGTAAGTACCGATCCCTGGTGGTGGCGTGGCTGTGCTGCCTGCCGCTAACTTTTGCCACCATGGCGCCTATCCCGGTGCTAACTGAGCTGACCGGGGTGTTTTACAACAACCCGCTGCGTACTGAAGCCATGACAGCTATTGCTTTAATACCGCTGCTCACCTTGGGTTTCTTGGAGGTAGCTAAACGCATTAGCTTGCATGGGCGTGAAGTACTGGCTGCTGCCGGAGCGGTTTTCTTGGCTGCTACCAGCCTGAGCGCGCCCTTGCTGCTGGGCGATACCCGCCAGGTGTTTTTCCCCAACACCTCAGACGCTAACTTCATGGTTTCTGAATCTGAACTGGCCATGATTCACCGCCTACCTGACGTACTGCCACGTGAGGCGGTAGTAATTGGTGACCCGGTAAGCGGGGCAGGCTTACTGCCCTTTATGACCGGTCGGCGTAGCGTGTGGGTGTTTGCCGGCACTAAAGCTGAAGACGTGGACGGCACCTACCTGCTTAAAAACTTCCGCAAGATCCACACTGACCCCAAGGTGTGTCAGCTGCTGCGTAAACACGGCATCAACTACTACTACCAGGATGTAAACCGGCGTTTTAGCGGCTACAACACCTCCCAGTACCGCAGCGGCCTATATGGCGTGGTCACCTGGAGTGGTTTCACTAAGATAGCTGCCGCCTCTGACGGCTCTGCCGTGGTATGGCGCATTGATGTATGTAACCTGGGCCAACGCCCAGTAGTGGCTAAAACTCTTAGCCCCGCAGACCCCGAATGGGAGCCCAACGGTATCCCAGATCCCCCGCCGGGCGTTAAATATGATCACTGGCCCGGTGCTCAAGAACTATAGGACACTGATGAGTAAATTAACTGACACTCTAGTTAAAGCTGGTTATGTGGCCGCCAACCAGGGCCACGGCGCCATTTCGCGGATGCTGTGGAAGGGGGCAAGTATGGGAGACCAAGCGCGTTCCCAGGTACTGCTGGATTTGTCACGCCTAGAGGCAGACCCAGATGGCTCCTACCAGGAGCTAGCCCCCAATTGGCTAGAGCACGCTAGCGTCCTGCTTGAACGCGCCGGGGCCCAAGGCGACGCCGCACAGGTTTTAGAGGCCCTGAAACTGATTTTCCACCCCACCATTGAGCAGGGGCTTAGCCATTCGCCTATCGCTGAGATGGATCCGCGTCTGCGTAATTACCTATTTACCTCCCCAGTGGTGGCGCGTTTACGCGGCGACGGCGCCATAGTGGAGCCCGCTCAGGTGGCCACCACCGGCGTGCAGCTGCCTTGGGCTGAGGCAGAGGGTAACCAGGTGGTAAGCGCCCATGTGGTGCAGGCTAGCCGTCCGCGCGCTGAGCGTTTACTGGTGCTTACCGACACAAACTTTAACTTTATGGAGCCAATCATTGGCTACTGGCCGCAAAAAGCCCAGGTGCGTATCCGCCAGCTGGGAGACGAAGAACTAGATTTTTGCTCAGCCCTGCAAACCATTAGTGACCGGCTAGAAAACCGTGACGCTGAGGTTCCAGAATTTTTACGTAAAGATCTGCAGTGGGCTGACACAGTCTATGTGGAGTGGGGCAGTGCCCTGGCCGCGCGTCTAAGCGGCACGGATTTAACTAGCGTAGGTAGCCCGCGTCTACTGGTGCGGGTTCACAAATTTGAGGCATTTACTATGATGCCGCTGCTTACCCGTTGGGAAAACGTCTCTGACCTAATCACCATCGCCCCGCCGGTGACGCGGGCACTGACCTCAACCGTATTGGGGCTAGCTGAACGCACCCGTATTAACTATGTTCCCAACTGTATGGATTTGGTTTCTTTTAAGCTGTCCAAACTCCAGCCGGCTGCATACAGCATCATGCTGGTGGGCTATGACCGCCTAGTTAAAGACCCCGCTTGGGCCCTGGACGTGCTTGAACAGCTACGCCAGCTTTCTGACAAACCCTGGAAGCTTACCTTAGTGGGGGAGGAGCCCACAGCTGGGGGTAGCTATTGGGATAGCTTTAACCAGCGCTGCCAGCAGCTGGGTGTGCAAAGCTTGGGCTATCGCAGCGATATGCCCGAGGTTTTGCGTAAAGCCACCGTGATTTTGTCCTCCTCTATGGTTGAAGGCGTACATATTTCAGTGCAGCAAGGCGCCGCTTCGGGCTGCCTGCCGGTAGTGCGTAACTGGCCGGGCCTGGCCAGCCTGGGTGGGCCCGAGACCGTTTACCCCGCTGACTGGGTGGTGGACAGCCCCCGCGCCGCCGCCCAACGCATCTTGGATAACACCACCGAGGCTGGTTTAACTAAGCCAGAGGTAGCTGAGCAGGTCAGCCAGTGGACGCTAGCTAACCTTGACGCCAAGGTGACCTTGCCGCTGCTAGACCAGGTAGTGCTAGGGGGAGCGCAGTGACAAAAAAGTTTCGCCCACTAGTGCAGGTGGTGATTGCCACCCACCGCTATGAGCGCCCTATTGAACGCGCCGTAGCTAGCGTAGTGGAAGGTAATACCACTAATGGCGCAATCGTGGTGGTGCACAATATTGATCCTGAGCCTATCCGGCAACGCCTAGAACAATTTGGCTCCCGCGTACAGATCCTGACCTGCACAGATGGTATTCCTTCGCCGGCTGGCCCATTAAATACCGGCCTGGAGGCCGCCACCGCCCCCTACGTAACCGCCATGGGCTCAGACGACTATTACCAAAGCGGGGCCGGTAAAGCCTGGGCTAAATACCTCAAAGCCAACCCCAGCGTCGATATTTTGATCCTACCCACCCTAGAGGCTGCCACCGGCACCCTAGACTTACCCCCGGTGCGCGTGGGACGCCGTCGTCGCCTAGACCCAGTCAAAGACCGCCTCACCTACCGCACCGGGCCACTGATGCTGGTACGCACCGAGCTACTAAAGCGCTACCAAATCCGCATGAGCTCAGGTCTGCGCACAGGGGAGGACCTGGCCTACTCCAGTCGCCTATTTATGGTGGCCCAGCGCATCGACCTACTGCCAGCTAGCGAACCTAAATATATTGAGGCCGACGACGGCGGCGTGCGGGTCACCTCCACCCCCTTCACCATTGCGCAGCAGTGCGCCGGGGTGGCTATCGTAGCCAGCTCCACCTGGGCTGAGCAGCTAAAACCCGCTGCCCGCCAGGCCCTGGCCGTGCGCCTGGTGCGTAAAAGCATTCTGCCGGCAGTGGCCAAACACAGCCACGATCTAAGCCTGGATGATGTTGACTACCTCTACACGCTACTAACCAAGGTGCTTATGCTAGCCCCGCGCTACTATCAGGTGCTTAGCCGTAACGAGGCGCGCCTGGTTGAAGCCCTGATCATTGCTGGCGGTGAGGGCGTCAGCGATGATGAGCGCCAAACTCGCCTACTGAGTGCGCGCCAAGCCGCCGCCAACTTGAACCAAGGCGGCCCGGCTAATACCGTGGCTCCGGTTAGCGCGCGCGGCTGGTTTAGCCGCCAAAGCCGCGTAGCCCATTGGAGTGCACGTAAACTAAACCAATTGCTAGACACCCTCAACCGGGGAGACAAATGAAACGGCTGATAGACGCAATTCGCCAGCTAGTACCCTTGCTGCCGGAGGGTACTAATAGGTTCTTGTGGATATACATGGTATCCACCTCAGCTTTGGCGATTTTAGATACGGTTGCTTTAGGTCTACTGGCCCTGATGCTCACCCCCATGATCAAGGGTGAGGCCATGACCATGCCACTGCTCGGCAAGCTTGGCCCCAGTAACTATCCTTGGCTGCTGCTAGTGGTGTGTGCGCTGATGATTTTGAAAGCCATTTTGGCTTTGGTGATTCAGTGGTTCGCCACCCGTCGCTTTGCCAGCTACGAAATGGTGGTTGGTGACGAGCTTTTTGACGCCTACATCCGCGCCCCCTGGACTGAGCGGTTAGCGCGCTCGACGGCGGAAATCGTGCGCATGGCCGACGTGGGTATCGCCAACACTATCTCCGGTGTGCTGCTGCCGGCGGTAAGTTTACCCCAGCAGATCGTCAGCTTTATTGCGGTAGTGGCGGTGCTGCTGGTAGCCCAGCCCTCAACCGCCCTCATCACCCTGGTGTACCTGGGACTGGTAGCCATGTTCATGAACCTGGTGGTTTCCCGCTCAGCTGTGGTGGCCGGACGAGTAAATATGCGCTACTCGCTGCGCATCACCAAACTCATGACCGAAATGGTCTCCTCCCTTAAAGAAATCACCCTGCGTGACAAATTTGCTGACGTCTCACGCGTAGTACACGAAAACCGTGAACACTCCACCCGGGCCCGCGCTAACATCCAGTTCCTCGGGGCCGTGCCCCAGCGTGTAATTGAAGCCGCCATGGTGGGTGGATTCGTGCTGGTAGGGGCCGTGGCCTGGTGGAGCCAAGGCACCACCGGGGCGCTTAGCGCAATTGCCCTATTTGGTGTGGCCGGGTTCAGGATCATGCCCACCATCGTGACCTTCCAGTCAGTTATGACCACCACCGCCAACTCCCTGCCCCACCTAGAAGCGGTGCTGCGCGACATTAACGACGCCAAGCGTTACCAGGAAAACGCTGAAGACCTAGGCACCCAGCAGCTACAGGGTGAACCTGACGCGCTGCGCCTAAAAAACATCACCTTCACCTACCCCAGCGCCCAAACCAGCGCCGTTAAAGACCTAAGCCTAACCATCCCCATGGGCTCCTCCGTAGGTATTGTGGGTACCTCCGGCAGCGGTAAATCCACGCTGGTAGACATTATTTTGGGGCTACTAGTACCCCAGCAGGGCCAGATTTTCATTGGCCAGCAAAACATGGATGACGTGCTAGGTGCCTGGCGCAAACGCGTCGGCTACGTACCCCAGGAAGTTACCCTCTTTGACGCCACCATCGCCCAAAACATTGCCCTGACCTGGGGTGAAGACTATGACGAAGAGCGCGTAAAGCAGGTCATTGAAATGGCCCAGCTCTCCCAGGTGATCGCCGGGCGGCCGGAGGGCATCAATGAGCGTATCGGTGAGCGCGGCCTGGCCCTCTCCGGCGGTGAACGCCAGCGTCTAGGTATCGCCCGCGCCCTGTACTCCGACCCGTTGGTGCTAGTGCTAGATGAGGCCACCAGTGCGCTAGACACTAAAACCGAGGACGCCGTCGCCAATGCCATCTCCCAGCTGCACGGCCAAGTCACGGTGATCTCAGTGGCACACCGCCTATCAACCATCCGCCACAACGACATGATTTGTTTCATGCGCGCCGGTGAGCTCAAAGCCAGCGGCACCTTCGATGAGCTGGTGGAAAAAGAACCCGAATTCGCCGTGCAGGCACACCTAGCGGGCTTGGCCTAAGGAGCAGATATGAGCAAAAAACTACTGATTATCTCGTTTTCCCCCATTGCTCGCGACGCGCGAGTACTTAAACAAGTACGCCTGTTCACCCCCAAATATGAGGTCACTACCTGCGGCTTTGGCCCCGCCCCCGAAGGTGTCAAACGCCACCTGGAGCTAACCCACGCCACCTTGCCAGGCAAAACCTGGGATGCGCTACTAGAACTAAAAGCCTACAAAGCCGGCTACTGGCTAATGCCAGACGTACGCAACGCCGCCAAAGCCCTCAGGGGCCTCAAATTCGACGCCATCCTAGCTGACGACATCGACACCGTGCCGCTAGCCCTCTCCCTACGCCCACGTCTAGGGGTACACGCCGACATCCACGAATACTTCCCGCGCCTACAGGAAGAACAGGCCCCCTGGGCTAAGCGCATCGGCCCCTGGTACCTGTGGCTATGCCAGCGCTACCTGCCGCGCTGCCAGTCAGTGACCACCGTCTCCAAGCGCATCGCGCAGGAATATGAGGTACAAACCGGCGCCAAAGTAGGGGTAGTCACTAACGCCACCCCCTACTGGCAGCTAAACCCAACCCCGGTAGCTGAGCCCATCCGCCTAGTGCACTCAGGCACCTCCCACCGCGAACGCAACATTGAAGCCATCGTGGACGGCGTCATCGAAGCCGGTAACTGCACCCTAGACCTATACCTAACCCCCAACGACCCTGAGCACCTAGAACACCTAAAACAGCGCGCCCAGGAAAACAGCGCCATCACCGTGCACCCACCCGTGCCCTACGAGCAGCTAATTGAAACCCTCAACGGCTACGACCTAGGGGTACACCTACTGCCGCCCATCAACTTCAACTTCGCCAACGCCCTGCCCAACAAACTCTTTGACTTTGTACAGGCTCGCCTAGGCGTAGTGGTAGGCCCCAGCCCCGAGATGGCCCGCATCGTTGAAGAAGCCGGCTTAGGCGTGGTGGCGCCAGGCTACAGCGCCAGCGACCTAGCCCAGGTACTAAAAGGTCTAACCAAAACCCAAGTACAGGAATTCAAGGCCGCCTCCCACTCCCACGCCCGTGAGCTGTCAGCCGACAGCCAGCTGCTGATCTGGGAGCGTTACATCACCAAAATCATGGGTGAGTAATGCATGTTCTGGTAATTCCCTCCTGGTATCCAGCCAGCCCAGAGGACGTACACGGAATTTTCTTCCGCCAACAAGCCCAAGCCATGACCGGCGCCGGATTGCAAATGGGCGTGTTGGCGCCGCAAATGCACCCGGTCTATGGGCCCGCCTGGCGCCGGGGCCTAAGCGCGCGGCGCTCGCGGCCACGCGTCAGCCAGGAAGAGGGCCTAAATGTGGTGCGTGTGGATCTGCCGGCATGGCTGCCTAAAGCCCGCTGGATTGATGCCCGCGCCGCCTTTAGCCAGTTAGAGCAGGCTTTTAGGGTCTATGTACGTCGCTTTGGGCGCCCCGATGTGCTGCACGCCCACTCGCTTTACCCGGCAGGTTTCCTAACCCACCTGTTGGCTGTCAAATATGGGCTGCCCTGGGTGCTTACCGAGCACCGCTCACTAGGCCACATGTCGGTGCGTACCGGCCTAGGCCGTCGCGCTGAGCAGCAGGTGGCCGCCAGCGCCGCTAAGCGCATTGGGGTTTCGCGCGGTCACGCCGATTTTATTGCCCAGCGCCTGGGGGGTCAGTGGGATTATGTGCCCAACTTACTGCCGCCCGAGCTGGAGGCAGTCACGGTATCAGACCACAGCCACAAGCCCCTGGTGGTGGGGCATTTGTCGGTGCTGGATCCGGTTAAGCGCCCTGAGCTGGTGATTAAGTCCTTCGCTGCCGCCCAGCTGGGGGCAGATGCCCAGCTCATAATTGGTGGCCCGCTAACTGAAGAAATTGAGGCCAGTCTGCGTCAATGCGCCCGCCAGGCGGGAGTGGAAAAACAACTGGAACTGCCGGGCATGATTACGGATGTGGCCGGCTTTAACCAACAACTAGACGTATTTGTACTGCCCTCAATCACCGAATCTTTCGGCATGGTGCTAATTGAGGCCCTAGCTACGGGGGCGGCTTTGGTGGCCACCGACACCTGGGGTGCCAATACGGTCATTAGCGACGGCGACGGCGTCGTCGTAGATAGTGCGGACCCAACCGAGCTGGGGGCGGCCATAAAGCAAGTCTCCACCTGGCCGCGCGATAAAGCTGGACGTGAGCGCAGACGCGAAAGCTGCCTGAGTCGTTTTGCTTTAGGCGCATTTGCTGCCAAGTACAAAGAGATTTACGCCGTCGCAGCTGCGAGCCCACATGCTTAAAATAGATAACAGCCTGAAAACCCTAAACAGTGAGGAAAACCGGATGCGCATTGCGGTAGTCGCTCTAGGAAAGATTGGCCTACCCCTGGCCGTACAGTTTGCTAGCAAGGGTCATGAGGTGATCGGGGTCGACGTTAACCCCCGCACCGTAGAGCTGGTAAATGAAGGAAAAGAGCCCTTCCCAGGTGAAGCGCACCTGGCCGAGAAGCTAGCTGAGCTGGTGCCCGCCGGTCGTCTGCGCGCCACCACGGACTACTCCGAGGCTATCCCCGGGGTTGACGCAGTAGTGGTGGTAGTGCCGCTGTTCGTCAACGACGAGACCTGGCAGCCTGACTTTGCTTGGATGGATGAAGCCACCAAGTCCCTGGCCGCCCACCTAACCCCCGGCACCATCGTCTCCTACGAGACCACCTTGCCCGTGGGCACGCTACGGGGCCGCTTCAAGCCCATGATTGAGCAGATCAGTGGCCTAGAAGAGGGCCGTGACTTCACTTTGATCTTCTCTCCCGAGCGCGTGCTTACCGGCCGCGTCTTTGCGGACCTGCGTCGCTACCCCAAGCTGGTTGGTGGCCTAAGCGAAGACGGTACCCGTCGCGGTATTGCCCTGTACCAGCAGCTGCTGGACTTTGACGTGCGTGAAGACCTACCCAAGCCTAACGGCGTGTGGGACATGGGCAGCGCCGAGGCCGCCGAAATGGCTAAGCTAGCTGAAACCACCTACCGTGACGTAAACATCGGCCTGGCTAACCAGTTCGCGGTTTACGCCGACAAGATCGGTGTGGATGTACAGCGCGTAATTGACGCCTGCAACTCCCAGCCTTACTCCCACATTCACCGCCCCGGTATCGCGGTAGGTGGCCACTGCATCCCAGTTTACCCGCGCCTGTACCTGTCCACTGACCCCGACGCTTCCGTGGTGCGCACCGCCCGCTCCTTCAACGCCACCATGCCCCAGTACGTGGTAGACCGCGCCAAGGAGATCCTAGGTGACCTGACCGGCCTGCGTGTAGTGGTGCTGGGTGCCTCCTACCGTGGCAAGGTTAAGGAAACCGCTTTCTCTGGCGTGTTCCCCACGGTTGATGCACTGCGCGCTGCCGGCGCCCAGGTGCTGGTGCAGGACCCGATGTACACCGACGAGGAGCTGGAAGGCTTCGGCTGGCAGCCCTACCACCTAGGTGAGAACGTGGATGTGGCCATTGTGCAGGCTGACCACCCCGAGTACAGCAAGCTGACCCCGGCTGACCTGCCGGGTGTGCGCCTGCTGCTCGACGGCCGCCGCGTCACTAACCCGGCATTATTCGTCGGCGTGCCGCGCATCACCATCGGTGGTGGCGAGTAAATGCTGACAGTTATCGGCTCTGCGGTCTGCTTCGCGGCGCTGATAATGCTCCCTGGCCTCGGGCTGGCTCGGTTAACGGGCTGGCGCGGGGCCAGCGCCCTGTCTATGTCTGTGCCGCTGGGCCTGGGGGTGGCGAGCCTGGCCCAGGTGGGTTGCGCGGCGGCAGGGATTCACTGGTATCGCCCCTTTAGTCAGCTGACCGGCCTGGGTTGGCTCTCTAGGGTGCCGGTTCTGGGGGCGCTGCCAGCGGGCTACTGGCTAATTTTCCTGGCTACTGCGGCGGCGGCAATTGTTTCACGTGGAACCTGGCTTTTCGCCCCTAAGCGGGCTTGTGTGGGCAAGATCCGCACCCGCTTGGCTAATGTCTCAGCGCCTAATGCCTCAGTGCTAAGCGCGCTGGTGGCTGTGGCCCTGGTGGCGACGACGACGCTGGCTCTGTTTGCTTTTGGCCTGCCTGATTGGGGGGCGCCCGCCCAAGCTTTTGACTCGGTGTTTCACCAAAGCGCGGTAATGGCTATTCGTAACGCTGGTAATACCTCCCCATTTGGGGGCCTAAATTCTCTCTATTTCACCGATAAAAGCGCTTATTATCCCACCTTGTGGCATTGTTTAGTGGCACTGATTCCCGGTAATGGTTCAGTGGCTAGCTTGGCTGCGGTCTATGCCTGCCTAGGGCTGCTATGGCCTTGCGTGCTGCTGGGGTTAGTGCAAAGTGCCTTTACTCGCCCACGCCCCTGGGCTAGCGCCGCCTTGGTGGTAGCCGGCTGCCTGGCTACAGGTCTGGGCTGGACAGCCATGACCTCACTGGCAGTGTGGCCCTACGGTCTATCGCTATTGACGCTGCCCGGTGCCTTGTTGGCCTTAGCGGCCCTGGGCCAGCGCCTACAACTACCTGGGCTTTTAGCTGGCACAGTGCAGGCGCCTAAAACCTGGTGGCCTTTAGTGTTTAGCTGCCTGCTAGGCACTTTTGGGGCGCTGATGGCTCACGGCACGGCCGCATTCAATATGGCCGTGCTAATGGCCCCCACCTTAGCTGTGTGGATCTGGCTGGCTTTGCGTGCACTGCCGCGCAAACTAGTGTTTAGCCTGTTGGGTTTAACCGCTGCGCTGGTGGCTGGGGGAGCCTGGGTTATGCGCGCTACTTTAAGTGCTATGGCTGCCTTTGAGCGCCCCGGCGGCATAGGGCTTGTGGGGCTTTTACAAAGCCTAACTGACCGGGGCATGTATGGTCCTACCGCCAACGCCAATGTGCTAGCTGCGCCGCTAGTGGCAACTGCCGTGCTAATTGGTGCCTGGCAGGCCTATAAGCAGCGACGCAAACTGCTGCTGGGCACCTGGGCGCTAGTGTTGACGCTGATTATGCTAACCGACGGGCCTAACTGGATTGGTCGCCTAGTTGGTGCCCCCTGGTACACCCAAAAAAGTCGTCTACAACCCTTAGCGCTACTGCTGTGTCTGCTACTGATTGCCGGTGCTATTGAGTGGCTGCTAGCCAAGGGTAAAAAAGTGTTTCTGCGCCGCCCCCTAGCGGCTACGCTGGTCCTAGTGCTGCTGGGGGCCGGTGGCGTCGTCGGCACTGCAAACGGACATATCCACCAGCTGCAGGGAGTCTATTTAAGCGGGCATATCGACTACGGCACAATCTTGTCCGACGACGCCCGTATCCTGCTGCAACGCTCCGCCACTCACATGGGGCCGGGAGATAAGCTAATTGGCGCTCCTTCGCGCGGGGAAACCTATGCCTGGCCGCTAGCTAATGTGCGCGTCATGTACGCCACCCGCGCCGAGCCCAGCCAAACCTCAGCGGAAGCCAAATCCTTAAGGCCTACCTCTACTTTGGTCCAGACTCACGCTCGTGTCAGCTGCTACGCAGCTACGGGGTAACCCATTACCTAACTGAGGACGCCCACTCTAACCTGTGGCCCTATCGCGCCGGGCCCCTGGCAGATGGGCGCGCCCCACTGCGCTGGGATAACTCGCTGGTGCGCTGGCCTACCGACACGATGGAGCTAGTAGATCAGCAAGGCGGGGCCTACCTATACAAGCTGCGCTGCTAGTAAGGGGGCGGCTTACCCCTGCTGCGCCGAATTGGTCCGCCTCTGGCGCGCCACTGAAAGCCGCGCGCTAAAGGCTGCGCCGCTAAAAAATCCCCCGAGAGCTCAATTACTCCCGGGGGATTTCGCTAGTTAACTGACGTGCTCACTGGCCCTGAGCGGCGTACTTGGCCTCAACCTCAGCCTTGAGCGGACGCCACCAGGCCTCGTTGTTGCGGTACCAGTCAATGGTGGCCTGCAAGCCGGAGCGGAAGTCAGTGAACTTAGGCTGCCAGCCCAGCTCCTCAACCAGCTTGGAGTTGTCGATGGCGTAACGCAGGTCGTGGCCGGGGCGGTCAGCAACGTGCTCGTAGTCGCTGGGGTCGTGGCCCATGAGCTCCAGGATCAGCTCCACAACCTCCTTGTTGTTCTTCTCGCCGTTAGCACCAATGAGGTAGGTCTCACCGATACGGCCCTTCTCAATGATGTCCCATACGGCGTCGTTGTGGTCTAGTACGTGGATCCAGTCACGCACGTTCTGACCGGCACCGTAGAGCTTGGGGCGCACGCCGTCGATCAGGTTAGTAATCTGACGTGGAATGAACTTCTCAATGTGCTGATAGGGGCCGTAGTTGTTGGAGCAGTTAGAGATGGTGGCCTCAACCCCGAAAGACCGCACCCAAGCGCGTACCAGCAGGTCAGAGCCGGCCTTGGAGGAGGAGTAGGGGGATGAGGGGTTGTAAGGAGTGGTGGGGGTGAACTTAGCTGGGTCGTCCAGCTCCAGGTCACCGTAAACTCATCGGTGGAGATGTGGTGGAAGCGGGTGCCGTGGGCGCGTACCGCCTCTAGCAGGGTGAAAGTACCCACCAGGTTGGTCTTGATGAAGGGGGAGGGGTCACGCAGAGAGTTGTCGTTGTGGGACTCAGCAGCGAAGTGCACCACCACGTCGGCGTCGGCAACTAGCGGGTCAACCGTGTCGCGGTCAGCAATGTCACCCTTAACTAGGGTTACCTTGTCGGTCACATCCGCTAGCGACAGCGGGTTACCGGCGTAGGTTAGCTTGTCTAGGACCGTGATCTTGGCGTCAGGGTGGCGCACCAGGGTCTGGTGTACAAAGTTAGCGCCGATAAATCCAGCACCGCCGGTAATTAGAACGTGCATGGGCTTTCACTTTCTATGCCTGGGAAAACATGCGGAATATGTCAATAATGCCATATCTCGCATGACTCGTCTCTACATCACTAAAGCTGACGTGCTTAAAGCTGATTGGTAAACTACCAACTATGGCGAAAACTGTCTTGGTAACTGGTGCTGGTGGCTATATCGGACGCCACGTGGTGCGAGCCCTACTCGCGCGCGGGCTCGACGTAAGCGTGGTTGACCTGCGCTTAGATGAAGTAGATCCGCGTGCTCGCCGCGTGGATGTGGACCTATTCAATGCTGGCGAGGATATTTACGACCAGCTTGGCCGCCCCGACGCAGTTATTCACCTGGCTTGGCGTGACGGTTTTGTGCACAACTCCCCAGCCCATATTGATGATCTACCCAAGCACTACCACCTGATTGAAAACCTACTAAAGGGTGGTCTAAAGCAGATCGCAGTCATGGGTTCCATGCACGAGGTGGGCTACTGGGAGGGCGCCATCGACGCCGACACCCCCTGCAAGCCGGCTTCTCTCTACGGTATTTCCAAGAACTCCCTACGCCAGATCACCGCCCTGCTAGCTAGCCAGTATGGTGCGCAGATGCAGTGGATTCGCGCTTACTACATTGTTGGCGACGACGCCCACGGCTCCTCCATTTTCTCCAAGCTGCTTGCCGCCGCTAATGAGGGTAAAACCACCTTCCCCTTCACCACCGGCAAGAACCTGTACGACTTCATCTCCATCACCGAGCTGGCCCGCCAAATCTCCGCAGTGGTAGCCCAAGACCAGATCGACGGCATTATCAACGTCTGCACCGGTAAGCCCATGAGCCTAGCCGAGCGGGTAGAGGCCTACATCCACGAAAACAACCTGGGTCTAACCCTGCAGTACGGCGCTTTCCCTGACCGCCCCTACGACTCTCCTGGAGTGTGGGGAGACGCCACCAAGATCGCGCAGATCCTGGCGCTAAGTGACGAAAGCCTGGAGGCCTGAGTGAAACGCGCTGGTATTTTCCTGTTCTATGACCCTGAAGGCAAAGTAGACGACTACATCCTGGGCTGCTTGGGTTCACTCCAGCAGCACATGGACTACCTGCTGGTGGTGTCTAACTCGCCCCTGGATGAGACTAACCGTAAGCGTCTAGAGTCAGTCTCTAGCGAAGTTATGGAGCGTAAAAACGTCGGCTACGACGTCGGCGCTTACCGTGACGGCCTACGCCACTTGGGCTGGGACCATATGGGCGACTATGACGAGCTGGTGCTGTTTAACTACACCTTCTTCGCCCCCATCCACCCCTGGGCCAGCCTATTTGAGCGCACAGACAAGTGGGACACCGACTTTTGGGGCATCACTGAACACGATGAAGTACGCCCCCACCCCTTCCTACCTAAATTGGTTATGCCCCGCCACATCCAGTCCCACTGGATTGCGGTGCGTTCCAGCCTGAGCACCACTAAAGACTGGCGTTCCTACTGGGAAGACATGCCCCCAATTGAGTCTTACAACGACTCTATCCAGTGGCACGAAAGCCGTTTCACCGGATACTTCAACGCCCTGGGCTACCGCCATGAAGTGGCCTACAACGTAGACGACTACCCCTCAGCTAACCCGGTGTTTGATAACGCCAGTTTGCTACTGCAAGACGGTTGCCCCATCCTTAAACGCCGCAACCTATTCCACAACCCCCTACACCTAGACCGCTTTGCGATTATTGGTGCAGACATGCTGGAGCAGGCTCGCGCGGCCGGCTATGACACAGACCTGATCCTGTCTAACCTGGCACGCACCTCTAAGCCCCGCGACCTGGTCACTAACGCTGGCCTGACCTGGGTGGTACCCCAAAGCGCCAGTGAGGAAACCTACGCCGCTGCCGCCACCCAGAAAGTTTTGGCTGTAGCCCACATTTTCTACGCCGATATGGCTGAGGAAATTCTTCAGCGCCTATCGGTGCTACCCAAGGGCTACTATTTGGTGGCCACCACCTCTAATGAGGAAAACCAGGCCCAGATTCGCGCCGTCATGGAGCGCTACGGGGTTGAAGGTGAAGTGCGCGTAGTGGCCTCCAACCGGGGCCGCGACATTGGTGCTTTCCTGGTTGACTGCAATGACGTACTGGCCAGTGGCAAGTGGGACATTGTGGTCAAGATTCACTCCAAGAAATCAGTGCAGGATGACTACAACGCCGCCCAGCTGTTTAAAACTCACCTGTACGACAACCTGCTAAATTCACGTGCGCATGTGGCCAATATTTTGGCTGAATTTGCCGCCCACCCCGCCCTGGGGATGGTGCTAGCGCCGCTGCCGCACATGGGTTACCCAACCATGGGCCACGCCTGGTTCACTAACCGTGAGCCGGCTCAGGCTGTGGCCAAACGCCTGGGGATTAATGTCCCCTTCGACAAGGACATGCCTCTGGCCACCTACGGCTCCATGTTCATTGCTCGCCCCCAGGCCCTAACCAAGCTGGTTAACGCCGGTTTTAAGCCCGAAAACTTCCCCGTTGAGGGCGGCTATAAGGATGGCTCTTTGGCCCACGTGTTAGAGCGCCTTATGGCTTATGCTGCACTGAGCGAAGGCTTCTATGTGCGCCCAGTGCTAGCCCCCAAGTGGGCTGAGGTTTACTACGGCTACTTGGAGTACAAGCTGGCCGCAGTCTCCTCATTCCTACCTCCCTTTACTATTGATCAAGTTCCCTACCTTAAAGCTCACGGTGGTCCAATACCCAACGTGTTGGCAAGCATCAAAGTCAACATCATGTTGCGCCAACCCAAGGTAGGCAATGCGCTTAAACCTGCGTATCGCTTAGTTCGTAAAGGTGCCGCGACTGTACGTAAGCTACATCGACACTAAGGAGGGTAATGAACGAGCGTAAACGGGTCATTGATCTGACCTGGAGGATGGCTCGGCGCTCTATTTCCTCAGAATTTAAGGGAACTGCGCTGGGCCGTGCCTGGTCGTTTATCAACCCGCTGGCCACCATCGCGGTTTTCTCGGTGATTTTCGGCTTGGTTTTCCGTGGCGGGGTGGAGCCTGGTAAAAACTCAGGAATTGATGCTTTCGCGCTGTGGATCGGTGTGGGCATTATTGCCTGGAACTTTATCTCTAACTCGGTTATGCGGTCCATGGATTCCCTAGTGGGTAACGCTGGACTGCTGACCAAGGTGTACTTTCCGCGCCAAACCCTGGTTTATTCAGCGGTATTGGCTTTGGTTTATGATTTCGCTTTTGAATTAACGGTACTGCTGGTAATTATGCTGATTGCTGGCGGCCCTACAGTGCTGCTGTTTATTCCACAGCTAATCGCTATTACCGTTTTAGCGGCCGTATTTACTACCGGCCTAGGCATGATGCTAGCTATTGCCAGCGTCTATTTCCGCGACATCTCCCACCTCTGGCAGATTTTTAACCAGGTGTGGATGTATGCCTCGGGCGTGGTTTTCCCGCTGTCTATGCTTGATCAGCTACAAAACCGACTGTTTAACCAGGGCTGGCAGATTAATGGGCACCCGCTACCGCTGACCACCACTTTCCGCATGAACCCGGCTGAACTGTTCCTAGAGGCTTACCGTAGCTGCCTATACGATTTCGCTAACCCCTCGCTGGGCGTGTGGCTTGGCTGCCTAGGTTGGGCTGTGCTGTCTTTTGCAGTAGGACGCTGGGTCTTTAGCCGCTACAGTGCACGCATTGTGGAGGAGCTGTAATGACTAACGCAATTACTATTAACGACGTTTCTAAGCGTTTTAGGGTTTATAAAGACCGTAACCAGTCCCTTAAAGGCGCGTTTTTGCAGCGTCGTCGGGCCCAATACGAGGACTTCTGGGCGCTACAGGACATTACTTTCGATATCCCTGCCGGTAAAACTTTCGGCCTGCTGGGACATAACGGCTCAGGTAAATCCACCCTGCTTAAATGTATTGCCCAGATTCTTACCCCCGACACTGGCTCTATTAGTGCCACTGGCCGTATGGCCGCCATGTTGGAAGTAGGCTCGGGTTTCCACCCGGAGCTGTCGGGGCGTGAAAATATTTACCTTAACGGCGCCATTTTGGGTATGAGCCCTAAAGAGATTGACTCTAAACTTGACGCCATTATTGATTTTTCCGGCGTGGAGCGCTTTATCGACCAGCCGGTTAAAAACTATTCCTCAGGTATGTATGTGCGCCTGGGCTTTTCGGTTTCTATCCATGTAGAGCCCGATATTTTGCTGGTTGATGAGGTACTTGCAGTTGGTGACTTAGAGTTCCAAAACAAGTGCATGGAGAAATTCGCCCAGCTTAAGCAGGACGGACGCACAGTGGTGGTGGTTAGCCACGGCCTTGAGCAGATGCGTTCCTTCTGCGACCAGGCAGCTTGGCTAGATCACGGCAAACTGGTGGAGGTGGGTAACGCCGCCCAGGTGGTGGACACTTACTCTGACGTGGCCCACCAGGCCATTAAGGTTGAAGGCGGCGGTACTCGCTTTGGTACCGGCCAGGCACAGATCACCAAGATTGAAGTGCTTGATGAGTCCGGTGCGCCGGTAACTATGGTGCGTCCGGGCCAGGCAGTAAATATTCGCCTGGATTATGAAGCCCATGAGCGCATTGAGGAGCCCGTTTTTGGGGTTTCTATCGACAGTCGCGACGGCGTATGGGTGTGGGGCCTGCATGGGCGCGACGCCGGATTTGTGCCCCGCTCTATTGAAGCTGGTACCGGTAGCCTGCAGGTCCACATTCCAGCCCTGAACCTGTCGCCGGGCTCTTTCACTATCTCCGCAGCCATCCAGAACAAGGAAATGACCGCGATTATTGATGCCCTGCAAAGGGGACGGCGCTTTGATGTGCTGCCTGGGCCGGGTATGGAAAGCGGCGGCATAGTGATTTTGGGTGCCAGCTATGGCAACCTGCAGCCTGAGCGCGAAATGCTTTCGATCACCCCGCGCGGTAAGGCTGAGTTTGACCAACTAGCTCGTGAGCAGATCCGTCAGGCTGAAGAACTGCGTAAGCAGAAGGAAGCCGAGCGTGAAGCTGAACAAAAGCAAGACTGACGGATCTGCAGCTCAACAGCAGTGCGCAGCAGCTCTGCGCAGCCTTTAGTCTGTGTTAACTGACCCGCGCAGCTTGCCCAGCTGGGCACTTAAAGTGCTCTCTTGAAGCTGCCCGGTCAGTTCTTGCAATTGGGCTACCTGCTCGCTTAACTGCTGCACCTGCTTAGTTAAGGCGGCTACCTGCTGGTTTAAATCCGCGTGTACCAGGTTTAGAGCCTCATGTACACCCTGGGAAACCTGCTCAAGCTGGGCCTGGGAGCGGCGATAATATTCGGCGCTAACCAGCGCCTGGCCTAGAAGCGGGTTGGGGGAGTCGGTACGCAGATAGCTTTCCCTAATAGCCAGGTTGTCTTGCTGATGCTCTAGAGCGGCAGTGATCACCGAGTTGCCACTTTCACCAGCCAAACCTGGGCGCTGATGCCAAAAAGCTAGCGCCGGCCCCTCTAGGAAACCTGCCGGCTGGGCCTGCAATAGACGCAGGTTAAAGTCCCAGTCAGCCTGGGTGCTCAGTCGCCCATCCCAATGCCCTACCAGATCAGCGCTGGTGCGGCGAATTAGCTGGGAAATAGGGGGAATATAGTTACCCACCAGCATATCGATCAGGTTGAAACTGTGGCGTTCTAAGCCAAATCGGCTCGCTCAAGAATAGTGATAGTGCCGTCAGATTCAAGTTTTTCGCTAACTAGCTGGGTGCGTGCAGCCACCGCCCCCAGGTGGGGATGAGCCTGCAAAAATGCCACAGTTTGGCTTAAAAACTGCGGGTCCCAAGTGTCGTCGTCGTCGTGAATAGCGAAGAAGGGGGGCGCTAGCGCAGGCCAAACCAGATTCCAGGGCAGCCTCGCGCCCGTTAGAGACCCGGTTAGTCACCACCTGGGTGCGCGCCTGCAGCTTGGGGGAGGTTTTATCCAGGGCCGCCTGCACAATTTGGGTTTCGCCGCCGTCATTAACAATGATCAGCTCATAGTCACCCAGCTGCTGTGCCTGCACACTGGCCAGGGCGCGGGAGAGAAAAATGGGGCGATTGCGGGTACGCATAATCACGCTAACTAGCGCGCTCATGGTTTTCTCCTAAAACTAGCTAAAACTAGCCGATACGTGCGTACAGATCTTGCGGGGCGTGGGCTAGAGCCTGAACTAAACCCTGGGCGCGAGCCTGACGCTGGGGGCCTAAAAGCATACGCCCACCGGTATTAACCAGGGCCCGAGCCGCCACCGAGGCTGGCGCATAACGGGTGGCTACGCGCAGACGGTTGCGGGTATTCCAGGTGGTAAAAGCCTCTGAAGCCGAATCGGATGAAGCTGCGTGGGCGTGGCGGGCTTGGGCTTGGCGCACGTATTGCACGCGGTAGCCGGCGCGGCGCAGGCGGTAGGAAAAATCGGTGTCCTCGTAGTACATGAACAGGTCTTGGCGCATCCCGTTCAGCTGATGCCAGGCGCGGGCACTAATCGCGCAGGCTCCGCCGCAGATACCAAACACTTCAGGGCTGTCATGTTCCTGCTTGGCAGGGGCCAGCCAGGAGCGGTCATAGCCGTTACCGCAGGCATCTACTACGTTGCCGGTGGAGTTGATTAGCTCCACGCCGCTTGGGTCGCTAACCCAGATGCCGCCATCTAGGCCCCGCAGCTGGGCTGAGCCGGTGCTGTGGGTGGCGCCAGTGGTGGGCTCGGTTTGCGCTTCGACGGCGCCAGGGGACTGTGGGTCGGCGGATTCGGCGCCGCTGGGAGCGTTAGGGCCGACGCCGCCGGGGGGCTGCGGGCTGGAAGATTGCGGGCTGGCGGGCTCGACGGCGCTGGGGGCCTGCGGGCTGGAAGATTGCGTGCTGGCGGGCTCGACGGCGCTGGGGGCCTGCGGGCTGGCTGGCTTGACGGCGCTGGGGGCCTGCGGGTTGGGGGCTTGGCGCCGTCGTCAACAAGACGCCACCTACCCTCCAAAAGCAGGCGGGCAGTTGTGGCCTCCACCAGATCATGCCCCAGCGGGGCAGTCAGGGCGTCAACAAAGCCCTCTAGCGCATAGGCGTCACTGTTTAGCAGCACCAAGGCGTCCTGGCGCAAGTTACGCGCCCCCAAGTTAACCCCATAGCCAAAACCACCGTTGCGTCTAGCTTGCACCAGGCCAAAGCGAGCCGGGCCGGCGCTACCCAGCTTGGCACCCAGGCGGCGCAGGTGAGCCAGGGAATTATCGTGCGGATCGGCGCTGGCAGAGGCATTATCCACCACCACCAGCTCATCACCAGCTCGCAGCTGGGGCCACAGGGAGCGGGCAGCGCGCTCAGTTAACAGCGGGGTACGCCAGTTAACGATTACTACCCGCACACTTTTACGCTGCTGACTCACTTTTTGGCCTGCTCCATAACCTGCTGGTAGACGCGCAGATGCGCCTTAGCACAAGCCTTCCAAGTCATAGCTTGGGCGCGCTCATAGCCGGCCAAAGCAAAATGATCATGCTCACGGCCAAGTACCCGGCGCAGCCCGGCAGCAATCTGGTCGGGGTCGCTAGGCTCCACCAAAATTCCGCAATCTGCGGCCACCTCAGCAGTGGAAGTACCCAGCGAAGTCACCACCGGTACCGAATGGGCCATAGCCTCAAGCACCGGCAGGCCAAAACCTTCCCAGTAGGAGGGGAACACAAAGGCACGCGCCCCCGCATAGGCCTGCTGCAAAGTGTCTTGGGCCAGGTGTCCGAGCACGTGCACACGGGAAGTGCCGATAGCCTGAATCAACTGGCGCTCCACGGCGTCGTCGCCCCACCCGCTGGGACCCACCAAAACCAGATCCAACTGCGGGAACTCGCCGGCAATACGGGAAAAAGCATGCAGCAGGCCGGGCAGATTCTTACGCGGCTCACGGGTGCCAGTCCACAGCACATAGGGGCGTGAAAGCCCATAGGCAGTGCGGAAAAGATCAATCTGGGAGGCGCTTACCTCCTGAACACTGACGCCGTGAGGAATCACATGCACGCGCTCAGGGTTAATCCCGGCCTCATAGCAGTCATCGGCGGTGGCCTGGGAGGGCACAATCACCGCCTGGGCCTCTTTAATGGTGCGCTGCAAAGACTTACGGAAATAGCTGTTACCGCGCTTAGTGAAATGCTCCGGGTTACGCAAAAATGCCAGGTCATGCACGGTTACCACAAGCGGCTTGCGAGTGGGGGGAATAGCCCAGGTGGTGGCGTGAACCAGGTCAGAAGCTGGCAAAATAGCTTCGGCCAGGGGAGAGTGTAAACGGTTCCAGGACTCATACAGGGCTGGGCGCGGCAAGTTCGCGTAACGCACCGGCATAGTCTCTAAACCCACCGCGCTGGAGCCCGGATCATTATGGCTGCGGCGGGCGGCAATACCGGCAACCTTCACCCCCTGGGCGCGCAGGCTGTGGGCCAGGTTAGTGATATATGTGCCAGAACCGCCAGGTACCGGCTGCCACATTTGCTCTACCACCATGGCCACGCGCACATCATTAGGCGCCTGAAAAGCGTCTTGAGCGGCGTCTTTAGCGGTTGAAGACTCAGTGGCGGGGGCGGAAGCAAACGACAAGCGCATGTGCCAAGACTACCGCCCAGGCCTTTACCTTTATGCTAGTGACATGAAGGTGCTGCTAGATGCCACGGCCATCCCTGCAAATTTGGGCGGCGTGGGACGTTATGTAGATGATTTGGTGCCATGTTTGGTATCCCAGGGCGTTAACTTGGCTTTGGCGGTGCAAAGCCGCGACGCCGAGCATTTCGCCGCCCGCGCCCCGCGCGCTCACATCATCACCGTGCCGCACCTGCTTGAACGCCGCCCGGTGCGTATGGCTTGGGAGCAGTCGGGCCTGCCGGCCCTGGTACGTAAGTGGCGCCCAGATGTACTGCACTGCCCTCACTACACTTACCCCACGCGCCTGGCGCTACCCAATGTGGGCGTGGCCGTAACCTTGCATGACGCCACGTTCTTCTCCCACCCCCAGGCTCACTCGCCGCTAAAGCAGCGGTACTTCACCGCCGCCATCACCCGCGCCTCCAACCACGCCGACGCGCTGATTGTGCCCTCCATTGCCACCCGCGACGAATCCATCAAATACGCCGGGGGGTAGCCCCGAAAACTACTTCGTGGCCTACCACGGGGTAGACACCAAACGTTTCTATCCGGTCTCAGACGCTGAGCGTGAGCGCGTAGCCGCCTCCCTAGGCCTAGCCGGTCAGCCCTACATTGGTTTCCTGGGCACGCTAGAGCCGCGTAAAAATGTGCCCGCACTGGTACGGGCCTGGGTGCAGGCCTTTAGCCAACAGCCCAACCCGCCGGCCCTGGTGCTAGCGGGCGGTAAAGGTTGGGATGAAGAAATCGAGCCGGCCTTGGCGGGCGTGCCCAGCCACATGCGCGTACTGCGCCCGGGCTACCTGCCGCTAGAGGATCTGCCCGGTTTCCTCTCCGGCTGCCAGGTTTTGGCTTACCCCAGTGTGGGTGAAGGTTTTGGTCTGCCGGTACTAGAGGCCATGGCTTGCGGGGCGGCCGTGCTAACCACCCGGGAGCTGTCTTTGCCTGAGGTGGGTGGCGACGCCGTAGCTTACTGTGAGCCCGACGTCGACTCTATCGCTGAGGCTTTAAGCTCACTTAGCGCTGACGCCACCTTACGCCAGCAGCTAGGGGCAGCCGCCCAAAAGCGCGCCAGTGAATTTACCTGGCAGCGCGCGGCGGTAGAACACATTAAGGCCTATGAGTATGCCGCTGCAGCTAAAGCCTAAAATGTTGGTAAAACTGCGGCAAAACACGGCTTTTCTAACCGCCTTGGCGGTAGTGGCGGCGCTGGCAGCAGCTTTCGCGGCAGCAGTGCTAATTATTCCCGTCAAGGGCGGGCACCTGTCCGATAAACAGCAGTTGCTGCGTGACTCGCTTTCGGGCGGTTTTGTGTCAGTCAAAAACGGTGACACCATTCAACAGCGCTTTACTGCCGCTGAAAACGGTTTAAACGGACTACAAGGCCAATTCAAACTGGGCATTATGGACTCTAGCTGCCGTCTAGAGCTGCGGCTAAGCGAAGTCCACGCCCAGCCCGGCACCCAAGCTTTGCTGCCCCCGCCGAGTAAATCCCAAGCGCAAGGCAGCACCCAAGCGCAAGCGGCGGCGTCGGCCCCAAACGCGGCTAGCCAAAACGCTGCAGCCACCCCCAGCCCGACCACCACGCAAGTAGCCAGCCAAAGCCTGCCCTGCGCCCAAGTCATGGTCAATGAGTCAGGCACCAAAATTATGGGTTTTAAACCCATCGCCAACTCCAAAGGTAAAACCTACCAAGTGGCGCTCAGCGTTAAAGCTGACAAACCCACCGTGGTAGTCACCCGCTACTACAACCCGGTCTCAGCTACAGACCCCGACCGCCCCAACGAAAAACGCAAACGCCACGTAGACAACCAACCCAACTACCAGGTCAAAACCGGTGAACAGGTACTTAAAGCCGGCGGGGCCACCCTCAACAACCAAGAACTAGCCGGGCGCGAAGAAAACCTACGCGGCACCGGAGAAATCACCACCACCTCCCTACTACCCATCTACTCAGACGCCGGCTGGTGGGGCACTTTACAGCGCGGCCTGCAACGCTCCAAGCGCTAGGGCCCTGGTGGGTCAGCACCCCCGCGTTAGTGATTTGGTTTGCGGCCACAGCGGTCAGTGCCGTAGCCGCCGCCGTTCTAGCGGTGCGGCGCTCGCGGTGGACTGTGGCGCTGGTGGGGGCTTTTGCCCTGTTCCAGGCGCTAGTGTGGGCGGCAGTTATCCCTATTTTCAACGGGATGGACGAGTACCAGCATGTGTCCTACATCCAGTATTTAGCTACCCACAATGGCCCTGACAGCGGCCTAACTCAGGGGAAAGCTAACTACTCTCCACAGCTAGTACACGTCTATGAAGCCTCCAACCTGTTCTATGCCTGGGGCACAGACCGTTTTGACTACAGCCAGATTTCCTCGCTAAACGGCCAGCTGAATCAGCTGCCTGAGCGGGCGCTGGTACGTCCGCAAGTAACCCAGTACCCGCCCGGTTATTACCTGGCTGGGGCACTGGTATATAAGCTTTCACCGCACACGGGCCTGAGTCAGTACTACGATGTGCGCCTGCTGTCGGTGGCTTTAGCGGCAGTGGGGGCACTGGGCATGGCTTACTTTGCCCGCCAGCTGTTCCCGCGCCGGGCTTTGGTGGCCACGCTCGTGTCTTTGTCGGCGCTAGCTCACCCGATGATGGCCCACCAAAGCGCCATTATTAACAACGACATTTTGGTGATTAGCGCCAGTATCTGGGCCCTGGCTTTAGCTACCCGTGCCCTAAATGCGCAGCGCCCCCTGCGTTGGCTAGCTGGTGCAGGTGTGGCTACCGGTATTGCTATGGCTAAACCACAAGGCATTTTGATTGCGGCCATGGTGGCTTTGGCGCTCATTGTGGTGGCGGTGCGTGCTCGTAGCTTCAAGCTAGCTCTTAAAGGCGGCTTGCTTAGCGGCGGCGGGTTCATTGCCGTGTATATCTGGTGGCCTATCTATCGCGTCATAGTGGGTTTCGGTTCAGTGATTGCTGCCCCGCGCCCACAGGCGAACCTGGTAAATACTGGGGGAGGCCTAGCCATGGGGCCGGTGCGTCAGCGTGGCTTGGGGGAGCAGTGGCAGCTGTTCTGGAATGACCAGAGTGCAGATGACTACACCCTGTTTAAAGCCCGCTGGATTAAGCAGTTCTTCGGTAACTTTGGCTGGCTGGATGTGTTCTACCCAACACGTATCTATAACTGGCTGGCTCAGATTATGACGCTGTTTGCGCTTATCTGCCTGCTCTGGGTGGCCCAGCGCTGTGTGCGGCTGGTGCTTAACCGGTTGCGTCCCCTGGCGGTAAAGGCCGACGACGCTGCCGGGGTAAGTGGTGACGTTGCGGCTATGGACACTGCTCGGAGCGCAGAGGAGGGCGCCGTCGTTACTGAAAAGCGGGCAGAGCGGCAGTTGGGAGCTAAACGCAACCAAACCGCCACCTGGATCTGGTGGTGCCTGGCGTTAACTGTAGGCTACCTGGTAGCTATTAACCTGCTGGGCTTTATCTACTCCATCATGGCTGGACACGACGACCTGCTCCAAGGCCGCTATATCCTGCCTGCCGTGGCAGGCTATACGCTCTGCCTGCCCTGTTAACCCAGGCAGCAGTGCAAAGCCTGCAAAATAATCCCTGGCGTCCAGTGCGTGGCGCGTGGCTAGATAAACTAGTGCCAGCCGTGGCCTTAGCGGTTTTCGCCGCAGTCATGGCGCTGAACTTAGCGGGGCTGGGGGTTATCTTCGAACGCTTCTATGTGTAATATTTCTAGCTTTTTAAAGCATAAAGTCACGGTAGCGGCTAACCTATTATTAGGCCGCGTCAGTTTGAGAACGGAAAAGTAATGCCCGATCAGTTAACCGTTGAATCTACTCCTATCCCCGGATTCCTACGCCTGACTTTGCCTGTCCATGGAGACAACCGCGGTTGGTTCAAGGAAAACTGGCAGCGTGAAAAGATGGTGGCGCTGGGTCTGCCCGATTTTGGCCCGGTACAAAACAACATCTCATTTAACGATGAGGTGGGTGTTACCCGTGGTATTCACGCCGAGCCCTGGGACAAGTACGTTTCGGTAGCCACCGGTAAGGTTTTTGGTGCCTGGGTGGATTTGCGTGAAGGCCCTAGCTTCGGCCAGGTCTACACCACCATCATTGAGCCGGGCGTGGCCGTCTATGTGCCGCGCGGGGTGGGTAACTCATACCAGACCCTAGAGCCCAACACGGCCTACACCTACCTGGTAAATGACCACTGGTCGCCGGACGCCGAATACACCTTCTTGAACCTAGCTGATGAAACTGTGGCCATTGACTGGCCCATCAGCCTGGACAAGGCCATCTTGTCTGCTAAAGACCTGGCTCACCCGCGCCTAGAGGCAGTAACCCCCTTCCCGCCGGCAGCTAAGCGCGCGCTGGTAACCGGCGCCCACGGCCAGCTAGCCGCGAGCTGATGCGTCAGCTACCCCAGGCCGGCTACCAGGTCACCGGGGTGGATCTACCTGAGGTAGACATTTCTGACACTGAGGCCATGGAGGCTTTTGATTTCTCCGCCTACGACGTGGTGATTAACGCCGCCGCCTGGACTGACGTGGATGGCGCCGAAACTGCCCAGGGTCGCCCGCTGGCTTGGAAGGCCAACGCCACTGGCCCGGCTAACCTGGCCCGCGCCGCCGCCAAGCACGGTTTCACCCTGGTACACATCTCCACTGAGTATGTTTTTGACGGTACCGCCCAGGCTCACACTGAAACTGAGCCGCCCAGCCCGCTAGGTGTATATGCCCAGTCCAAGGCTGGTGGCGACGCCGCCGTTAGCGCCGCCCCCAAGCACTACCTGGTGCGTACCAGCTGGGTGGTGGGTGACGGCAAGAACTTCATCCGCACTATGGCTGGCCTAGCTGAGCGTGGCGTTAAGCCGTCCGTGGTTGATGACCAGGTAGGGCGCCTAACCTTCACCAGTGACTTGGCTAGCGGCATTATCTATCTGCTAGGTCAGCAGGCCCCCTACGGTACCTACAACCTCACCGGTGGTGGCGAGGTAGTGTCTTGGGCGCAGGTAGCTAAGCGTGTTTATGAGCTAACCGGCCATGATCCCGCTGACGTAACCCCCATCAGCACCGCCGAGTATTTTGCTGGTAAGCAAGTAGCTCCCCGCCCGCTGGTGTCCACCATGGATCTGAGCAAGATTGAAGCCCTTGGTTTTAAGCCTTCTGATTCCATGCAGTTGCTAGAAGCATACGTACAAACCCTGCGTTCCTAAGCATTAACTAACCCTGGACCTGTTAATTTAGGTCCAGGGTTAAGTTTATATATGAAAGGTGCAGCCTCGTGAAGCTACCGCGTGTACCCAGGACAGCATTGGTGGTGCTGGCTTTCTGCTTCGCTTTAGTTAGTGGCTTTAGCTGGGTTGTCGCCTCTGCCCCTGGTTCTAGCCCTGACGATGACTACCACCTGGTGTCCATGTGGTGTCCGCGTCCGGTTACTGAAAGCTGCGCTACTAAGGTAGTGCAGGGCCAGCTGCGGGTGGGTGTGCCCGAGGCTTTACCTGGTTCTACCTGTTCTTCTTTCCACGTCGATATTTCGCAGGCGATGTGTAATCGCTACTCCGATAAGCGCATCAGTTACTCGCTGCGTTACGACGACGGTAACTACCCTTACGGCTACTACCACTTCCACCACATGTTTAAGCCCCTGGGCGTGCAGGGTCTGGTGATAGCTTCACGCACCGCCAATATGGTTATAGCCCTGGCTTTGCTGGGCTCAATTGGCTTGCTGGCACCGCCAAAGCTACGCGGGGCTTACCTGCTGGCAATGGGGGCGGCCTGGATGCCAATTGGCATCTATTTCATAACTTCTAATAACCCCTCTAGCTGGTCCATTACGGGTGTGGCCGGCTTTAGCGCGGGGTTGCTGGCCTCCCTTTATGCCAGTGGACGACGGCGCTGGTACCTGCTGGCTTTGGCTTGCGTGGGGGCGCTGCTGTGCTACACCTCGCGGGCGGATGCCTCTTTCCATATCTTTGTGGTGGCGCTAGCTATCTGCGTTGCCTGCGCTAAGTGGCGCACTCACAAGGTACAGCTGGCTGTGGCCACCTTGGCCAGCGTAATTGGCGTGTATCTGATGTTATCCTCAGGCTCTGCCACTATCGCTGAGGGGCACGCTGAGGCAGTTTCCCCGCAGCAGAAGCTTGAAGCTATAGAACTTAACGTAACCCACTAGCTAAGTTCTTCTCCGGTTTTTGGGGTCTGTGGGCTGGGGCCGGCTGGAAGGATATTCCTTCTGACGGCTACTCGGGCATGATCGCCATTTTGCTGGTGGGCTTCATTGTCATGCTGGGCGCTGAGCGTATTGGTTGGCGCAAGGCTATGGGGGCAATTATTACCCTGGGAGCTATGGTCGGTATTTCGGTGCTGGTAGCTACCCCGCCGGCTTTCCCCAACATGTTTGCCTACCAGCCGCGCTACGCTCAGCCGCTACTGTTTGCCTGGCTGCTGCCCTGGTTGTTCCTGGGTATTAAACGCCCGCTGCTGACCCGTTCACAGGCGGCGCTGTACTGGGCTGGCATGGTGGCCGTCAACGCGGTGTTCATGCACAAACTGATTTTCCGCTACACCCACGGCCTGGTGGGGGGACGCCACTTCTTAAACCTCAACTTTGATGTGCGCTGGTGGTGGCAAGATGCTTTGCTGACCCCCATGAGTACCTGGATGGTGGGGGCTCTGGCTTTCGCACTGGCCTCAGGAATTGTTATCTGGCTGCTGTTTGGGCCCGGAGCTATTAGTGCGCCGGCTGAGTTAGCGGCCCCAAGTGGCGCTGCTGTAGCCGACGGCGCCCCTGCACACGCTGGCGACGTCGCTACTGAGGTTGGCGCCCCTGCACACGCTGGCGACGCTGCCAAGGCCGCAGCTACCGAGGCCGCCGTCGGCGAACCTGCCCCTAACAGCGCTACTGAAGCCGCACCTGCCAAGGCTGGCGTCGGCTCTGAAGCCACCAACGCATCGGCCTAAAATTTAAGGAAATCAGTGCTTAACTCTTTGCTGATTATTATCCCGGCCTGGAATGAGGCTGAGGTTATTGGCTCAGTGCTTGAAGAGCTTACCGGTTTCTACCCTGACGCTCAGGTGTTGGTGGTCTCTGACGGCTCCACTGATGCCACCGCCCAAGTGGCCCGCGACCATGGCGCTAAAGTGCTAGAACTGCCCTACAACCTGGGGGTGGGCGGAGCTATGCGCGCCGGCTACCTGTACGCTCACCGCCACGGCTATGACTATGCCCTGCAGCTTGACGCCGACGGCCAACATAACCCCGCTGATATTCCCCAGCTGCTACAGGCAGCTACCCAAAGCGGCGCCAATGTGGTGATTGGGGCTCGCTTTGCTGGCAAGGGTAACTACAAGGTACGCGGCCCGCGTGCCTGGGCCATGAAGCTGCTTTCAGTGGTGCTTTCACGAGTAACTCACACCCGCCTTACTGATACCACTAGCGGCTTTAAACTCTGCGATAAACGCGCAATTAAACTGTTTGCAGCTAACTACCCGGCGGAATATCTAGGCGACACAGTAGAAGCCCTGGTTATTGCGGCTCGCTCAGGCCTAAAGTCACCCAGGTGCCGGTACAGATGCGTCCACGCGCCGGGGGAGAACCCTCCCAGAACCCCCTGGCAGCCGCCAAGTTCTTGCTGCGCGCTATTTTGGCCTTGGGTGTGGCCCTAACCCAAACCAAGGCTAGCGCTGAGGAGGCATAATGCATCAGTCAAGCTACTGGTTAGGCGTTGTTTTTGGCGTCATTGTGTTTGTGACGGTATTTATTCGCCTGCGTAACTACGGTATGAAGGAACGCTACTCCACCTGGTGGATTGTTATTGCGGTTGGTTCAGTGCTGTTTTCAGTGTTCCCCAACCTGCTAAACGGCTTGTCGCGGGCCCTGGGGGTGCTCTCCTCCATGAACCTGGCATTTTTTGGTGCCGGGGTGGTGCTACTGCTGCTATCGCTGCGCTTAAGTGTTGATTTATCTCACGACGACGAAGAACGCCGGCGTCTAGCTGAAGAAATTGCCCTGCTACGCCAAGAGGTAGAGCAGCTAAAACAAGAACGTGACCAGCGCCCACCTAAGCCACTCAGCTAGCCGGCAAACCAGCCCCGCTAGTTAGAGCAGGCACTCCGCTAGTTAGCGCATCAGAGCAAGCTCAGTTAGCCAGTACCCGGGCGGCGATCTGCTGATACTGGCGTGCGCGCACCGGCCAACTCCACTGCTCAAGCAGCTCACGGCTAGCGGGAGCCTTAGGGGCACGCAGCATAGCGGTGACAGCTTTGTTAAGGGAGTCAACCGTGCGGGCGCTAGTGATGTTTACCGGCGCCCCCTGGGCCTCAAGCAGTTGTGCCCCAGGAACGGGGAAGGTAACTACCCGTCCACCTTCAGCGATTGCCTCCAGCAAGGTGGTTTGGAAGCCCTCAGACAAGACTGTGGGGTTCACTAGGGTAGCTCCCGCAATGGCTTGGCGCACTTGGGCGGGGCTGACGCGTCCGGGGATGTCGACGACGTCGTCGAGCTTGAGCTTAGCCGCCAAGTCACGGGCCGCCTGTAGCTGAGCGCCATCACCAAGCATCTGCCCAGTTACCTGCTGGCCTGCGTCGCGCAGCTGAGCCAAGCAACGCAGGTAGGTTTCCCAACCTTTACCCTCCACCATGCGGCCAATAAACACCAGGTGATTGGGGCGCTGCGGGCCAGCGTAGGAAGTTTCAGGCAGGTTAATGGCGTTATAGAACACCTGTGGGTCTTTGGCGCCTAGATAGCCAGCGAAGTTAGCGGCAGCCTCAGAAACCCCCAAAACCTGGGCGGCGTGGGTGATTACGTAGCGGCCTAAACTCAGGTCCACAACCCGCGAACCGATAGCAATAATCGGGTTGGAGTTGTTGACAAAGTTGGAGCCGTGCTCAGTGTGGATATAGGGGACGTGCGCTTTTTGCGCGGCGCGGGCCCCCACGAAACTCATCGGGAAAAAGCGAGTGTGGGTGGAAACCACATCGATCTGCTTGGCTTTAAGGAAGCGGCTGATAGCGTTGGTACTGCCCAGGGCGGGGTAGCTGATTACTTCTGCGATAGGCAGATGGCCGATACCGGTAAGCACCTGCACTTTGCCGTCTTGGCGTATAGAACGCTTAGAGTCTAAAGTCAGCACCCACACCTTATGGCCCAGCTGGGTGAGCTGATCAGCCAGGTTAAATGCGTGCATCTCTACGCCACCTAAACGCGGCGGGTAGGTGTTCAACACCATTGCGAAACGCATTAGTTCTCCTTAGGGCGACGCAGCTGCATAGTGAGCCAAAAACAGATTACGGTGGTGGCCATTGCGCCTAGGTAGGCTAGTGAGGCACCTAGTAACCCTAATGGTGGGATAGCTACTACCACTAGTACGGTAATGACCACAGCGGCGGCAGCGTAACCCCAGAATACAGCCCGTTGCAGGCGCATGGTGGTAAGTGCGTAATACAAAATTACGGCGGCGGCGTTGAGGGCTCCGCCCCCCTACCAGTACCACCAATTCCAGGCGATAACCTGAAATGTCCTGGCCAAAGAAAAGATTCAAGATGGGCACGCCAATAGTTACCGTAGCTAAAGCCACTGCGGCAAAGGCCCCCACTGTGGCCAGCAGACCTCGGCGCACAATGGCGCTAAAACCGCCCCAGTTATTTTCCACCCAGTAGGTGGCCATGCGAGTCAGCAGCGGCCTAAACACCAGCAGGGAAAGCATATTGATAGCCACCGCCGGCATGTAGATGATCGCGAAGTAGCCCTGGGCGGTGAAATCCATGAAGTACTTGATGCCATAGCGCGGGGCGTTAGATAGGTACATGGCTGTAAATGACGCCAAAAACAGGGGCGCGCATTCAATCAGGAGGCGTTTAATAGCCGCCCAATTCCAGCTGGGGGTGATGCCAAAACTGGCGCGCGCGCCGGGGTAGAAGGCCACCACTAGCGCCACCACTGATACCGCCAGGGAAACTAGGGAAGCGATAAACAGCGAATCGGTTAGCACCACCAGCAGGCAGAAAACCGCCATGGTGGTAAAAATACGCCAAAATGAGGCGCGCGCCCCTAAATCTAGGCGCCCTTCACGCTGAAACTCGCTGTAAAAAACATCCTCATAGGCGTCAAAAACCCGCAGTAAAGCAATCGCAATAACCAGTCCCACGCTGGTGCTCAGACCGCCAGAAAACAGCGAGTAGATCACGATGCCAGCAATCATGGCGGCCACAGTGAGTATGCGTGTGGCCAGGTAGATAGGGAAATCAAACTCGCGGCGCACATCGGTGACGTGGAAGGTACGCACCTCATACATGCCCAGGGTCTGCCATTGTTGACCAATAGCGATAGCCAGTGAGAACACCCCACCTGCGGCCACGCCGGCGCTATGGGTAACCACCGCCAGCATGATCACAATAGAAAATGAGCTGATCAGGCTGGAGGCGGTGTTCCAAATAGTCGCGGCTAAGCTGCGAGGCGCTCACTGGGGATCCCGGCTGTGGCTACCGTCTTCGTTAAAGTGCCAGCCGCCAAACTCTAGCCGGTAGGGGCGGTGGCCCACGCGCTGCTGGGGCGGAGGAGGAGTCATATAGTCGCCAAAACCGCGCTTAAGCCAAGTGTCATAGTTAGCCGGCAGTTTAATGGTCAGGTGCTCAAAAGGCAGCTCAACCGTGTTTTTAAGCTCTGCTGCGGGCAGCGACCACTGCTGGGGGTTGCGGGTAGAGAAATCTGCCAGCCACGTCTTGGCTCCGGCCTGCTTTTCGTAGCTACGGGCAGCGCGTTCCCAGTGCTTAATGAGTTTGGCTTGACTTAGACGGGCAGTTTCAGTCCCGTGTGTACCGTGCGCATAGCTAGTTGCACAGCCTTGTCTACGCCGCCACTTAAACCGGTGGAGGCGGTGGCACTACCGCGCAGGTACAGGGCCCGCGACCACACCCAGGTGCGGGCGCATTGGGCTTTAAAAGCCCGCTGGTTGGCTGGGCGTGCATCAAGCGGGAAAATGTCCACCCCGATTGGCATCTCAAAGTCGCGTCCGGCAGCTGCCTGCGAGATGAACTTGGTGCCTTTAAGCCCAAGTACGGCCACAGTGCCAGGGTAGTTGGCGTGGCTGTGGTGGCTTAGTAGCTCAAAGTCTTCACCCAGTAGGGCCGGTGCCTGGGCTAGTAGTTTTTCGTAGTCGGCGCGCGCCATGCACACGTCGGCGTCGTCGTCCCAAGGGATAAAGCCCTGGTGACGTACCGCGCCAATGGCAGTGCCCCCGTAGGCCGCGTAGTTTAGCCCCAGCTGGTTGCATACCCGGTCAAGCTCACCTAGAACGTAGGTGGTGGCCAGTTGCACCTGGCGCAAACTGGCTAGGTCCAGGCCCTCATCTGGGTCAATAGCGCTGCTGGCAGCGGCCCCAGTGCCGACGTCGGCGCCGGCTTTGCGCCTACCTTGCCCGTTAGCTGCGGGGCTGGTAGCTGCATCAGGGGAGCCTTCTAAACCAATACCGGTTACCTGCGGGTAGGGCAGTAGATCCGTGTAGGGGCCAAAGTCTACGATGCGCGGGATGTGACCGATACGAGACTCGGGCGGGGGCAGCTGCATATAGTCGCCGTAGCCGCGTCGCAGCCAGGCATCATACTGGGCCGGCAGCTGCACAGTGATGTCCTCAAAGGGCACCCGCACGGTAGGCAGCAGCTCAGAGTTAGTGATAATCCAGTTTTCCGGGTCGCGCATAGTGAAGTCAGCCATGCGTGTGGTGGGGGTGTGCTCCCAGGCCCGCACAGCTTTTTCCCAACGGCGCTGCAAGGTTTGCGGCGAGAGCTTAGCGGCTTTAAGAGCCCAGTTAGCGCCGGTGGTGGCGGTGTAAATGAGCTGTTTTTTAGTGCCGCTAATGCCGGGCAGGAAAGGCTTGGCAGTGCCGTGCAGGAACAGTAGCCGCCCCCACAGCCAAGAGGCCCTAGCCATGCGTTTAAAGGCAGCCGGATCGGCCGGAATATTGTCTACCGGCAGCACATCGATAAAGAAAGGCATCCGGTAGTCGCTGTCCACCGCGAAGTCAGGAATCAGCAGGGTGTCTTTAAGCACCATCTTGGTGAACATGAACGGGAAGTTAACTACTGTGCGCGTGTTGTGTAGTGCAAAGCGTTCATCTATAACCTGGGGGGCCAGGCTTAAGAACCGTTCATAGTCACTGCGCCGCATAAGCACGTCTACGTCGTCGTCCCAAGGGATAAAGCCCTGGTGGCGCACCGCGCCAATGGCGGTGCCTCCATAGACGGCGTAAGGAATATCCAGCTGGGTGCATACACGGTCAAACTCCGCCAAAATTTCTTTCAGCAGGGCGTGAATATTGTCTAGGAGCTGCTGGTCGCTCATAGGTTTCCTAACTTGCAGGTGGGCGATACAGCGATTCTAGCGGCTTTGACGCTTGAAAGAAGTCAGCTCACGCCAGTTTTCGGTAGCCGCCAGTACGGTGCCAACCAAAATCACTACACACAGCACGATTTGGATAGGCGCAGGCACGATCGACTGCAAAAGGAACGCAAACAGCACTGCCCAAGCCGAGTAGGAAATGTTAAGCGCCATGGCCCGCGCGGCCCCCAGCAGGTCAATGGCCTTGTAATAGAACAGGTAGGAGGCGGTGCCGGCGGCGGCGGCCAAAGCTACCAGTCCCATCGCGCCGGGGCTGGTTAAAGCCTGCCCGGTGCTGCTTAAAGCGCCACCTAACGGCACCACTAGCACCAGGTAGGTTAGCCCCGAGGTGGTTTCGCGGATCTGCAGGGCCGTCTCATTGTCGACGGCGTCGTCGCGCATACCCCAAGCCAAAATCACGGCTTCACAGCCCCAGCCGACCACTGCCGCCAGGGCGCCGAGCACACCCCAAAGCGCTGAGCCAGAAACACTGGTGGAGGTGTAGCTGGTGGCAATAATGGCCCCAATAGCTACGGCCAGGGCGATTACCTGACGCGGACGCATCCGCTCTTTAAGCACTAGCACTGCCAGGGCCGTGCCCAAAGCCGGGTAGAAGGTGGAGATGATGGCGGTGTAACCGGCGCCGATCTGGTCAATAGCCAGCAGGTAACCGCTCATACCGATAGGCCCGCCCAGCAGCGCTGCCACCATAACGGCGCGGCCACTGCGCGTGTGTGAATTGCCCGCCAAGTGTCCTTTAGGCGCCCGCGCATGGCCATAAAGATCAGCAGGATCAGGGCGCAAATAGCGTCGTGTAAAGCCGCTGAGACTAGGGAGGCGTGGGCGTCGGTGGCGAAGGGGTTAAGCGCCAGCGCGATAGCTAAAATGACGGTGTCTAGGCCCCACAGGGCTCCTGAACCAATTCCGTAACGCATGGTTTTACTCCTACTTATTGCGTTCTTATTGCGCTGGTTTTAGTGGTTTGTGCTGGTTTGATCCGGCGTGGCGACGGCGTCGCTAGCGGTCTCGGCTTGGGCGGCGGCTGCGGCCTGCTCATAGGCGGCTAGCACCCAGTCAATGTTGTCACTGGCGGCCTGGTAGTAGATGTAGAGCCACTGGCCGACGTCGTCGCCTTCAGCCTCCTTAACCAAAGACCACACGTACCAGCACCAACCGGCGAAAACCACGTAGGCGTAGAAGTGACGCTGCTGAGCGGCGGTGGGCTCAGCCTCAAGATAGGCGGCCAAGGCGGCGTCGGACTGGGTACGGCTCAAGCTGGCGCAAACCACCATGGTGCCAAAATCGGCGGCCGGGTCTGACATGCCCGCATACTCCCAGTCGATCAGGTCGATTTCATTGTTAGAGGCATCGTTAGAAACCAGGAAGTTGAGCGGGAAGAAGTCATTGTGGCTGGGCACCAACTGGTAGCCATCGGCCTCAGTGAAACGCTTTAGACGCATGATCTTGTCGCGCATCACCTGATAGTCGGGCACATCAATCGGCCCAAACTGGCGCAAAATCGCCTCATACTTTAGGCCCTCGGTGACAAGTCAAAGTGGCGCGACAGGCGCATGTCACTGCTGTGCAGCGTGCGGGCCATATCCATAGCCCGGGTGAGCTGGGCCGGATCGTTAACGTCTAGGTTGGCGGCGTCGGGAATGAAACGTGAAATCTTCCAGCCCTTAACCGTGTCACCGGTAATGAAGGTGTGGTCAATGCCCAGGTCGCGGGCCAAATTCAGGGCCTCAAACTCAGCGGCACGGTCCACGATCTTGTCTGTGCCCGCACCCGGGTGGCGGTAGACGTACTCCTGATCGCCCACCCTAAAGTGGCAAGACAGGTTAGTGATGCCCTGCTTAAGCGGATAAAAATCGGTGATCTCATCAACCTGGCAGCCCAGCGTGGAGGTGATGTTGGTGAAAATGTCAGAGTCGAGATTCTCCAGGAACAGCGGGTCAAAAGAGCGAATCTCATCTACCGAATCAAACTCGTTAATTACCCCCTCCGGGTAGGGGCGCATCACCATATTCAGCTCACGAATGTGGTCTAGGTAGATTGACTCCCACAGCTTGGGGGCAGTTTCAGGCAGGTGGTAGACACTTTCCAAAATACGGCGGAAAGTAGCTGAAAAAGCCCGGTCAAAGTAGACATGGCCAAGCATGTACCAGGCGTTGGCGCCGCCTACGCTAACGCCAGTAATACGTCCACCAGCCCCGGTAGTAATGCACCATTCAGCCGTGGGGCCCTGGGCGTACTGGGCCGAGTAGTAGGCCTGATAAACATAGTCTTCAAAAGGATTGACCGTGAAGTAGTCATCCGAGGAGCAAATGTAGGTGTTGCCCAGCTGTTCACGCACCAGCCACAGTGAGCCGTTATTGTTGCGGGTGGCGTAGTCAGAGTTGACCACGATTTTGACCCCATACTTGGCAGCCAGGTAGAAGAAATGCTCTTTCTTGTAGCCCACTACTACCGTGATGTCATTAATGCCAGCCTCGCGCAGCTGCTCAATTTGGCGGTCGATTAGGGCCTGGCCGCGCACGCGCAAAGTACCCTTGGGGCGCTCATAGGAGATGGGGGCAAAACGCTGGGATAGGCCTGCCGCCATAATGATGGCGTTATCCACCTTATAGGGGGCTAGAGCTTGGCGACCGGCTTCAGTTAGGGTGCGCTCGCTGATGTAACCGGCGGCTTCGCATTGGCGCACGGTGGAGTTGACGCTGCCCAGGGAGATATCGGTGAGCTGGTGCAGTTCACGCTGGGTGAGGGGTTTATCTGCGTGCAGTAGGGCTCGTAAAACCTCAAACTGCAACTGCGATAGTGTGTTGGGGCTGGAGGAACTCATAACAATCCGTTCACCGTAGCGTTACTAACTTGCGCGTTCGAATATATGCCTTCAAGTGGTAAATGTGAACATGCTGGGGTGTAAAAGTGTCGTATCGTACAAATTTGCCTTGTGCTAGGCCCGCTTAGGGCCCGCTAAAGCGCAGTTAGAGCCTGCTAAAGCCCGCTTAGGGCCCGCTAAAGCGCAGTTAGAGCCCAGGTAGAGACGAAATAGGCCCCGCCATTTGGCGGGGCCTATTTAGGCTGCAGTGTTTTGCGGTGCTAGCAGCTGTCAGCGCTAAAGCCGGTTAGCTGGTGCGACGCTAATAGGACGCTGATTTACTTGCCGCGCTCTAGTAGGTCTAGTAGGTACTGGCCGTAACCGGACTTAACCAGCGGCTCGGCGCGCTGACGCAGGCCGTCGTCGTCGATAAAGCCGTTGCGCCAGGCGATCTCCTCGGGGCAACCCACGCTCAGACCTGACGGGCCTGGATGGTGCGCACGAAGCTGGTGGCGTCAGCCAGGGAGTCGAAAGTACCGGTGTCTAGCCAGGCGGTGCCACGCGGCAGCGGCTCTACCTGCAGGCGGCCTTGCTCAAGGTAGGTGCGGTTAATGTCAGTGATTTCGTATTCGCCGCGAGCGCTGGGCTTGAGGTCGCGGGCGATGGAAACCACGTCGTTGTCGTAGAAGTACAGGCCGGGCACGGCCCAGTTCGAGCGCGGCTTGGCCGGCTTTTCTTCAATGGACAGGGCCTTGAAATCAGCGTCAAACTCCACCACGCCGTAATCGCTGGGGTTGGCCACCTGGTAGGCAAAGACCACACCGCCGTCGGGCTGGGTGTGGCGGCGCAGGCGCGTACCCATGCCGGGGCCGTAGAAGATGTTGTCACCCAGCACCAAAGCGGCAGACTCATTACCGATGAAGTCTGCGCCCAGTACGAAAGCCTGAGCCAGGCCGTTGGGTTCTTTTTGTACGGTATAGGACAGGTTTACGCCCAGCTGCGAGCCGTCGCCTAGCAGACGGTGGAAAGCCGGTGCGTCGTGGGGGGGTAGTGATAACCAGGATTTCACTAATGCCGGCAATCATAAGAGTGCTCAGCGGGTAGTAAATCATGGGCTTGTCGTAGACGGGCACCAGCTGCTTTGAGGTGCCAAGGGTGATGGGGTTTAGTCGAGTGCCGGAACCACCGGCTAGTACGATGCCACGCATAAGTCCCATTGTTTCTTATTTGCGCTCTAAATGCACCTATTTGCCCCGGGGGGCTTGCTAAATGCGGGTAGTGGCTGGGGCATAAGGGGTCTTGTTAAGGTGAAAATGCTAGTTAAAGGCTTGTGTGCGCCACAAAACGGGTAGAGCGGGCCACGTTTAACTGACAATCTAGGACTTATCGGCTAGCGTAGATCTAGTCTTACACACCAGATGAAAGCAAATTTGATGGATCGACTCAGTGGTGCGGTTAAGAACTATGACTGGGGCTCCCCAAATGCTATCCCCGAGTTTGAATGTTCCCGCAGACGGTAAACCCTTCGGGGAGCTGTGGTTTGGCGGCCATGCTGGCGGCCCAACCCAGCTGCTCGCAGATGACGGCAGCGCATTAACCACCTCGCCTACCACCTTGGACCAGCTGGTAGCTAGCGACCCGGTGGGGGTGATGGGGGCTGATATTGTGGCGCGCTTTGGCGATCAGCTGCCTTACTTGTTTAAGGTGATTGCTCCCAATCAGCCGCTGTCGTTGCAGGTGCACCCCGATATTGAGCGGGCACGCGTTCGCTTTGATGATGAGGATGCAGCTGGCATTGCCATTGATGCCCCTAACCGCAATTACAAAGACCGCAACCATAAGCCGGAAATGGTGCTGGCCTTGACCCGCTATGAGGCGGTTAGTGGTTTCCGTACTCCCCGGCGTGCCATTGAGGTGGTTGACGGCCTTAAGTCGCCGCTGGCGTGTACGGTAGCGGAGTTCTTGCACGCTAACCCCACTCGTTTTGGGATTAAGAAGGCTTTTAGCTGGCTACTTAGCCCGCAAACTCGCCCTACAGCTGAGCAGGTTGAGCAGCTGGTGGATGAGGTTTCGGCGCGAGCGGCGGCGGGGGCCTCGCCGTCTCCTCGCCTTGATGCTTACATCATGGCTATGCAGGAGGCTTTCCCCGGCGACCCGGGGGTGGCAGCGGCGCTGCTATTAAACCCGGTTACTTTGAACCCGGGGGAGGCGTTGTTTGTGCCCGCAGGTGCGGTGCACGCATATATTTCTGGTTTGGCTGTGGAGATCATGTCTGCCAGTGACAATGTGCTGCGTGCGGGCCTGACTCACAAGCATGTTGATGCCCCCGAGATGCTGGCCTGCGTGGACTATGTGGCGGCCCCGCCTATGCGCCCGGCCCCAGAGTGCCTCAGCGAGCACTGCCGCGCCTATAACGTGCCGGTGGAGGATTTTGAACTGGTAGTTACCACAGTCAGTGAGGCAGATGGCTCTGTTAAGGTGTCCGGACGCGGGCCGCGCACGCTGCTAAACGTTGATGGCGAGCTAACTGTTAATGCGGGCGGTAAGAGTTTGCCGCTGCGTCGCGGTCAGGCTGTTTTTGTGCGTGCCGACGACGGCGCCGTTAACGTTAGCGGTCACGGCACCCTGGTCCAGGCTGACGTACCGTAAGCCAGCTAAAGCGGCCAGCTTCACGTCGTAAGTGCGGCGGGCTCTAAAGGCTGCGTTTAAACAAGGGGGGCGAAAGCTAAGCTTTCGCCCCCCCTGCGCTATGAGATGTAGTTGCCGTTTGCTTTCAAGAATTCGACTGCTTTGGCCTGAATTTTCTGGGATTTTTGGCGCAATGCAGTCAGTTCAGATAAGTGTTTTTGTACGTATACATAGCTGGCGCTCCACTCGGCTTCATATTGCAGTTTGGTGTATCCGCTTTCTGTGCGACACTTGGCATCTTGGGTAGCGACTTTTAATTCATAAGCCGTTACGGGGTGTACAAAGGGATCCTTGTACTGCACTTCACCTGAAACCCCATTGAATTTGTCGTGCAGCGATTTGGAAGGTATTCCATCAGGATGCTCTGCTAAATCAGTTATCCCTAATGGTTCCATGCATTTACGCCAACGTTGGGCGGCTTCTTTAAGGCCCTCAGGTTCAGAATACTGCGCTGAGGAAGGAGAAATTCCTCCATCATGCTCGATCTGCTGTGCAAGTGGCTCTTTAACTGCCTCTTGCGAGCACTTTTCTTGAGCTTGTTTCCAAGCCTGGGGTTGCTGATCCTGCTTCTTCCAGCGATCCAAGCGAGGCTGGATACTGTCTTCACGCGGAACTGAATAGCCATATTTTGCGGCTATCTTTTCGTTAAATAGCAGCCGCCCGCCACCTGAAGCCACAATTGAGGTTCCTTGTGAGGGACTATAAGGCTCCACTTCGTACGACAGGCCCTGTTTATTCATGCAAATTTGAATATAGGTTTCAGTAACCGCGACTATCATGCCGTTATTGCTGCCAACATAAGGATCTGTAGCAAGCGCCCAAGTTTCCTGATTCTTGGTAACTAAACCATCTGGAGAAACGGTAGCGGACACACTTGGGACGGATTGCTGAGAACCGATAATTCCGCAACCGCAGCAGTAGATGCATAGGCATAAGCAGAAAAACGCAGCAACTGGGCGCGAAATTGCAGCCTTTGCAGTTTGCATGATAATCAGCTTTCTATAAGAGTGGAAATATTTGGAATGCCACTGTTATTAACAGCTTAAATGTGACGAACGTTCGTCATACAAGAGATATTTTCCAAAATGTCCAACATCACAGCAGGTGAGCAAAAGTAAATATGTAAATATATTTATTTTTACACATACTGCCTGGTCAGGGCTGTTTTGGAGGGTAATTAGCCGGAGTTATATAAATTGGCTGGCGCCCAAAGCGGCAGCTAACATAGTTGTGAATGCTGTTAGCAGTTATGCATTTAAGCTGGTGCAGCCTTCTTGAGCTAGGGCGCGGCGCATCTGGTCTGTCGGTAGTTGCGGGTCCAGCAGTAGAGCGGTGCGACCATTTAGCCAAGCCCCCAAGGTTGCCAGTAAAGCCCGGCGGGTATCCGAAGTGGATATCGCTAATGGCGTAATCTCGTTAGCGTAACTTTCTTCGCTGTTCGGGCGTGTCGTCTTGGAGTTCAGACTCAAAGACTGACTGGTCCTATTTGTTTGCCCGGGGTTGATAGTGGCTTGATTTGGGCTTGATGCTGTTAAAGTTGTTATCTTCTGAGGTTTTTGTGAATAGTTAATATCCGCTAATGTTTGGGCACAAAGTCCCGACTGGTCCAAAATTTGCTGACGAGACTCAAGCTCACCATTGCTTAGCCAAGCGGGCGCGCCTGGTGGGCAGGCGATTGGTGTAAAACTGTCGGGATAAGACATCAAGTCGGCGGCGCCGTCGAGAGTAAGTGGCGGTAGTGTTCCGGGCCAGCGTAGTGCCAAAGAAGCTAGGGGAGTGAGTGCGCTAACTTCAGCTTCAGGATCCAAATTTGCCTCGTCGCAAGCCAGTGATAATTGCGCCCCCTGGTTGCTATCTAGCGTCAAAACGTTGCCAGCGCGCCAAATTCCGGCCGCCCACGCAATCGAGCGCCAGTGTGGTGGCAGAGCCATATGAACGGTTAGACTGGGGGTGCCAATCTCACTATCTAGTAGCGCGGCCACCTTCGAAGACCACATATTGACTACGTGTCCGCTCAATTCGATGCGCTCGCCAATCCCATACCAGATGACGGCCGGTTTATAAAGGTTCGGTAACAAATCGAACAAACGTTCAAATGACAAGCATTTAGAGACCATGGCAAATTAGACCAGATTCCCCCCTTCCCCCACACGCGGATCACGTCAATGATGCGTAGGTATCTAGTCCCAGCTAGGCCTATGTATCTTTAGCTGACCCCAACTATGCTCATCATTACAAAACGTTAGGGCGTGTTATGTACGAGATCTTCTCGAATGGACCTATTGCCAGCAGTGGCCTCAGTGGTGAGGACGCCGCTGACAATGGTGTTGATGCCCAGTCAACTGATGACTGCTCAAACTCTTCGCGCAAGCCAACCATCGTATTCACCTCCATTTTCAAAAAGGGTGATATAAGCTGGCAGGCAGGCGCACCTTGCGAGGGCATGCCCGGAGATATTTTCTTCCCCGAAAAAGGCGGCTCCACTCGCGACGCTAAGAGCGTATGCAAGACCTGTAAGGTGCGACGCGAATGTTTAGAATATGCACTCGCGTATGATGAACGCTTCGGTATCTGGGGTGGCTTGTCTGAGCGCGAAAGGCGTGATATTAAGCAGAATCGATGAGTGTGCTAACGACTAAAAGCCTGACCCAAACCATTGCCATCCTGGTTACGTCGGGTGTTAGCCCGTATCTGAACCAGACTCTAACTGCGCTGGCGCTACAAACCCGCGCCCCGCAGCTAACCCTGGTAGTTAATGTTGAGGCCACCAGTGCCTCCACCGAAGATTTACAGGCACTGGTGCAAGCCTCCGGCTTAACCGCGCTGAGCCACACAGAGCTGATAAACGCCCCCGAAGCCATGAATTTTGGCCAGGCTGTAGCGCGCGCCGTCGAATTAATTGAAAGCGGACACTACCGCAGTCACGTCAACACCAACACCCCGCTTTGGCTGTGGCTGCTTCACGATGACAGTGCTCCGCAAGTTGACTGCTTAGAGAATCTACAAAGCGCCACTGCCAATGCCCGCTCGGTAGCTATGGCCGGGCCCAAACAGGTGGACTGGGACAACCCCGGCAAACTTTTAGAGGTGGGTCTGCGCGTTACCGCCAGTGCTCGCCGCGCCAATGAGATCGTGCCCGGCGAGATCGACCAGGGCCAATACGATGACCGCGTTGACGTGCTGGCAGTCGGTAGCGCCGGCGTCCTGGTGGATTACCACCCCTTCATTAAACTTGGTGGCTTTAGTGAGCACTTTGGCCCCTTCGGTGACGGCCTAGAACTGTCTAAAGTCATGCGCCTGGCTGGTTACCGCGTAATTGTGGTGCCCGAGGCCGTGATCCGCCACCGGCAAGCCAGCTACTTAGGCTTGCGTGGGGTTGGCTCCAACGACGCCGCCGCTGCAGATGCGTCAGAAGCTGACAGCGGCGCTAAGCTCGCCACAGACGCTGAGAGCGCAGACAGCCCCGGCGACGTCGACGACGCGCAGGCGGCAGAAACTGCGCCTGACGCAACGGGCGCGGCAGATGCCGGCGAGGCAGGCGATAGCAAAACCACTGAGCGCACCAAGGCGACAACCACCCCCAACCCGGAACTTTCCTTCCGTCAACGCCGCATCGCCCAGCTGCTGAACTGGCTGCAGGTAAGCGCAGTACCCGCACCGATTTTGGTGTGGCTGTGGATTCTTCCCCTAGGCCTAGGCCGTGGCCTGGCTCGCGCCCTGGCTGGCCAGGGACAACTGGCACGAGACGAAATCGCCTCAGCCTACTGGCTGCTAAGCCACCCGCGGGTAGTGCACGGGCTGCGTACCCGGCTTATGCGCAACGCTCGCCTGCCCAGGCGCGCTTTAAACGAGCTGTACCTGCCTGCCAGTGAAATTCGCCAGGTCAATCGCGACCAGGTGCGTCAGCTGCGCCAACAGCGTGAACGTGAACAGGCCCCCAGTGAGCTTGAAAGCCGCGAACTAGCCTTCATTGCCCGCCGCCGGCTACAGGTTTTCAGCCTACTGCTGGTGCTAACGCTAGGAGTGGGCGGCTGGTTGCTGCGCTCAGTGGCGCTAGCGGGCGCAGTTTCTGGCCACTTCACCTTTGGTTACGACTACTCCGTGCACGAGGGCTGGCAGTTAGTCACCAGTAACTGGTTGCCCAGCGGCGACGGCGTGGCCACCTGGCCGGTAACCGCCTTCATTCCTTTTGCACTGCTACGCACGATCACCGCGCCCCTGGCCCTAACCAGCGCAAACCTGAACTATGTGCTGCTGGTGGCCTTCCTACCGCTGAGCCTGCTAGGCGCCTGGGTAGCAGCCGGGGCGTTAACTCGGCGTATCGCGCTGCGCGCCTGGGCGGCGGCTGCCTGGGTGATTAACCCGCTGAGCCTGACCTACCTGATGCAGGGGCGTATTAACTCCGCGCTAGTGCACCTACTGCTTCCCTTCGCCCTAGCTGCTACTTTGCGCGGCCTGGGTTGGGCGCGCCGTGAAGCGGTGGCACCTGGAACCGTGGGCTCACGTGAACACGATGAGGACGCCACTGAAGCTGAGGCCCCCGAAACAGCCCTGCCCCTGGCCCTGGCCCGCCCGCTCAAACGCTGGGACGTTAACTACCATGCGCTAGCCAGCGCCGCCCTGGCCTGGGCGCTAATTACCTGCCTGGCCCCGCTAGTGGGCCGGTGGTAGTGCTAATGATCCTGCTATATGGGCTGTGGCATCACAAAGAGTGGGTGCGTTTAGGGGTTCTGGTTGCCCCCACCCTGGTGGTATTAATCCCCACCATTGGTGCCAGTTTGTCCTTGCTGCGCAGCGGTATGCGTGGCAGTGCCCTGGCGCTTACCTGGGGACAAGCCGGGGAGCTTAACGGCCCGCGTCGCGGCCTCTACCAACTGCTGGTGGGTACTGATCTGAGCCCAGCTGGCTGGGTGCTGGCTGCGTTTACCGTGCTGTTGGCGCTGACTTTGATGGTTATCGGGGCGCTTAGCGGAATGCGGGCGCTGGCCTTAGCGCGACTGACTCTAACTGGCTGGGTGCTCGCCTGACGCTGGTGGTGTTTGCCCACCGCTTTGGGCAGACCCCCTTTGGCTTGGTCAGTTTCGCCTTCGCGCTGAGCCTGGCGGGGGCTTTGGCAAGCGCCGACGTGTTTAGTCGCGCTAAGCGTTTCACCCTGGCTCGCCCCGGCCGCACCATCAGCGCCTTTAGCGCCTTAGCGATTGTGGCTGCCGGAGTGGGGTGCGTGTTGACTGCTCCCCAGCTGGAGGTTGTCCAAAGCTCTACGCAGCTAAACGCGATTGGTTTAGAGTCCCAGCGTTCAACCACTAAGCAGCGGGTTTTGTACCTTTCCAGCCAGGCAGATCAGCTGCGGGTGCAGTTGTGGCGTGGCGACGGCGTCCAGCTGGCTGATGTGGCTCCGGCTAGTGTCATTAACGCGGCCCGTAGCTACGACGAAGCTAACCTGGCTTTGCTTAACAGTGTTGGTGCGCTACTTAAAGGCCAGCAGTCAGGGGCTGTCGATAGCCTAGCTAGCCACGGTGTCAGCCTGATTTTGCTGCAAAAAAGGCCAGTCCACCGCGATCGCGGCAGATACCGCCAGCGCCCTGGACGCTACCCCGGGCCTGGAGCGTCTAGCTGACACCCCCACCGCCATGGTTTGGCGCGTTAACCCCTCCCATGCGGACCTGTCGGCGCGGGTACATGCGCAGGGCGCAGATAACACGGTCAAAGCAGTTTCTGCCTCCATGCTCACTTCTGGAGCTCAGCTGCCAGCCAGCTCCGCTAGCCGCACCCTGATTCTTAACGAACGTGCCTCTAGCCATTGGAAAGCTAGCTTCAACGGTCAGGCTTAACCCCCACCAAGGTGGATAAGTGGCGTCAAGCCTATGTTTTGCCCTCCCAAGCTGGACGCGTTGAAATCGAGTACGGCACTAGCGCCCCGCTGGGCCTGGCCCTGATGGTTTTTGCCGGGCTCTACGTGTTGGCAGCCGTGCCGTTTAGGAAGCAGTCATGAAGCAGCTCAAAATATTTACCCGCCCTGAGCGTCTGACCTGGAAAGGTGCCCTAGCTAGCGTGGGGGCCCTAGCCTTGACCTGCAGTGGGGGAGCGCTGGCCTGGCAAGCTAATGGCTGGTCGGTATATAAATATGCGTCCGGTATTGAGCAAACAGTTACGGTCACCAGTGCCAGTGATGATCTGATTTGCCCTGCTAGCGCCGAAAATAACCTACAGGCCCCGGCTTACACCCAACCGGTGGGCTACACCCTAAGCGTTGGCGACATTAAACGTGCCGGCGGTAGCCAGGCCTCCATTAAAGACGGAGTAGTCTCTAGCTACGACATTTCAGGCGCCACCATTAAGCTGGATCAATCCGCCTCCCGCACTAAAGCGGGTGGGGCCATGGTGGCTTACTCCGATAGTGGAGACCTGCGTTCTTTAACTGCCGGCGGCTGCGTTCAAAGCTCAGTAACCAGCTGGATTGTTGGTGGAGCCACTATTGTGGGTAGCTCCTCAACGCTGTATGTGGCTAACCCGGGTAACACCACTGTTAACGTTAAGGTCACCGCCTGGGGTGCTAGCGGCGAGATTTCCTTGCCTAGTGACGGCCAGCTGTCTATTGCTCCCGGTAAAGCCACCCAGTTGGCTTTGGAGAACTCTGCCGACGCCGACCCCCAGCTAGCTTTGCGGGTACAGGCTGAAGGTGGTCGCGTGGCCGCCTGGGTAGCCTCACAAAAGCTCGACGGCGAATCTGCGGCAGGCAGTGACATTATTACTTCTACGGCCTCGGCGGGCACTTCACTGACCATTGGGGCGCTAAGTATTGATAAGGCTGCCTCGCAAATCACCCCCCAGGCAGCTGCTGCTGATGCCGCTGCTACGCCGTCGCCCAGCGCAGCTGTCAGCGCCACTGCGACCCCCAGCGCTAAAGCCACTGCCAAGGCGAGTGCAAAAGCTAGCAGCGCTGCTAAAGCAAGTGCCACCCCCAGCGCTAAAGCAAGCGCCAAAGCTACCGCTAAGCCCAGCGCCACAGCTACCCCCAGCGCTACTGCGACTACAGCCGCTGCGACGCCGTCGCCCAGCGCAAGCGCAGACAGCCTGGACCTAAGCGGGGCCCTTAACGAACCGCGCCTGCGGGTGCTTAACCCCGGGGACAAAACCGCGCATGTGAAAGTAACCCTGCTGGGTAAAAGCGGGCCGGTACAGTTCGCGCCCGCCAGTGGCTAAACGTTAAGGCTGGCCAAGTGGCTGACCTGCCGCTAGGCGGGCTAACCCAGGGTACTTACGGCGTCAAAATTGACTCTGACCAGCCGGTAAGCGCCGCCGCGCTGTCTACCTCGCAGGGTAGTGAATACCCGGAGCTGTCAGGCCAGCACATCCACGATTTCACCTGGTCTCAGGCCCAAACTGGCCAGGGTGGGGTGGCTATGCTGCCGCGCCAAGACGTAACTAGCCAGCTGCTGCTAACTAACCCCTCAGCCCAGCCCAAGCAGGTCACGCTTAGCGCGATCGGCTCTAACTGGACCAGCACGCTGACCTTGCCGGCGCTGTCAACCCAGGTGGCGCAGGTTCCTGAAAGTGTGCAGGCGGTTAGTGTTAGCGGCGCAGTTCCAGCCACCTTGGTTAGCCGCGAAACCTCTGGTGATCAGGCGGGCACACTGATCTCGGTGATTGACCGCATTGAAGTAACTGAAGCCACCGCCCAGCGGCGTATTCGGCTGTAGTGCTTAGTAATCAGGGTCCAGGTCTTGGGGTAAACCCCAAGGGCCTGGGCACACTGCTCTAACAACACTATATAAAGCACCTCTTGTAGCTGCTCAGGGCTAATACACTGGGAGCGAATAGGGCGCTGGTAGAGCACAATTCGGGCGTGCAAACCTGCTTTATGTTCAGCCGGGAAGAACCGGGCCAGGCAGGTGGCATCCTCCCAAGGGGCCGGATCTGAGGCCGGCACTGCCTCCACTGCCAGCTCAACTTGGCCAAGCTTAGGGTGGCGCTGGGATAGCTCCCTAAAAATCTCCACTGCGACCTGATCAAACTGGGCTGATCGAGTATTCCAGCCCGGGTGGTTGGGGCGCAGTAGGGGTAGACCCAGGTTTCGCCCGTGGCGCGCGCGTCTACGTGCGCGTTTAGCACGAGCCGCCCCACTGAAACCAGGTGAGGCGGCTACGCGTACATATAGATTACGGCGAGCAATCTGAGGGTCTTTCACGCCCTCAGTTTACTCAGCTCAGGCGCTACGGCGAGAGCGCAAAACCAGCGCGCCCGCACCAGTAGTCAACAGAGCCAGGGCTACTAGGCCGCTAGCGGCATCCAAACCGGTGATAGCCAGCTTAGAAGAGTGCACAGCACCAGTCTTAACCTTGGCGTTAGCGCTAGGCAGCTTGTCAGTTACCAACACGCCAGCGTCAACCGGGGCAGGTAGCGGTGAAGGCTTAGCGGGCACAACCGGCAGCGGCGCAAGCGGGGTCCTAGGCTCCTGCGGGATAGCGATAGCCGTGGGCTCCTGGGTGGGGGGCCGCAGTAGGCTCCCAGGTAGGTTCCGCAGTGGGCTCCTGGGTGGGGGCGGCTGGCGCTGTCTGGGTGGGGACAGGTGTGGGGGTTGCTGCCGGGCCTAAATACACAGCCTGAATATAGGCGTTGGGGCCAAAATCAGCGGCGCTAGCAGGCGTTTCCTTGGTGGCGTTGTCTGCGCCAGCTACCAAAATAGGGGTTTCGGTAGGCCACGCGCCAGAGAAGGCCACAGAAATACCAAAGCGAGTACCTGGCTGCTTAGCCTTAATGGTGGTTACCTGGTCACCCAAACCGCTGATGGGGTGAGAACCAGCGGTAAAAGCAGTGGTCGGGAAGTAGTAGACCTCGCCGTCGCCTGCATGGGGGGCACCTACAGCCACCAAATTAGGCTTACCCTCACGGGCATAAGAAGCCACTGACCAGCCAGAGCCGGTGCCGGTAAGCACCGCAACATTGGGGTCAGTCTGGTTAGCGCTGTTAATCGTGTAGGTGCTGTGACCGCTATAAAGCAGCGCCACGCCGCCATTAAAACCAATCAGGGTGTCATCGTAGCCATCGCCGTTAACGTCTCCGGCGCTAGCAGCTGTAGTGGCCTTACCCAGGTAGGTGTTGCCTTCCAGAGTGATTTCAACGGCCCTACGGAAAGGGTCGTCTAGGTCAGGATAGCTTATAATATCGGCTACTAACCAAGCTTTACCGTGCTTGCCATTAGCGTCAGAGGCGGTAATCACGTAGTAGGTACGGCCACCAACATCAACATTGCTGACGGGTTGAATGGAATCAAAGAACATGCCTGTAGGGCTGTACAACTTCTGGTTGGTCGTATAGTGTTCGGGCTTGTTTAAATCTATATCGCCCCGCCTCTCAGCAGGCAGAAGATAAGCCACTGAGTGGTCGCCTTCAGGGTTAAGCACGACGATATCACTAGTGTACTCGCCGTCGTATTTTTTATTCGCGTAGACGGCTGAGAAGTTGGTGGTACCCGGGGTACCGGTGATAGTGAAGCCCTGGCCTTTTTCTGAGAGCTTGGTGTAATCAACGTCAGAAAAGTCAGTCCTGCCGTAAATTAACCAAGCTTTACCGGCAGTTGATGAGGAAACCAGTATCTCATCTTTGCCATCATGGTCAACGTCAGCTACGCAGGAGACAGAAACATTAGGTGAAGCAGGAATCTTGAAGCTGCTTGTGCCCGCCACCGGCATTTTGCCGCCAGGGTTGCCGCCCGGAATGACGGTGACCAAGCCGGAAGGGGAGGCCGTAACGATGTCTTGCTTACCAGAGCTGGTAGAGCCATAGCCCCTGCCATCGCCATTGACATCGCAGAACCGATCCTTGGCGATGGTAGAGCCGATCTGCGTACCTACCCAGGTACGCTCGTTTTCGACAGATTGTTCAGGGGCTGCATTAGCTAGCGTGGGGAGCGCTAGAGCTGCAATGCAAAGCCCAGCTAGCGCACTGCTGCGACGCCGGTTTGCGGCGAGTAACCACGACGGGACCATGGCTTCCTCTCTTAGGGGAGTAATTAACCTGTGTGTATCCTAGCAAAGCTGATAAAAGGCTGTTAGCGATTAGTCCTAAAGAGACCGTGTTGTAATACAAATCAACCTCAGGGGATTTGCATACCCTTACTTTGTTACACGCCGGTGGCGCAAAAAGCGTTCAGATAGTGATATCGGCGGTATGGTTTTAGCGGCACTTTGTTAGTAATGGAACGGCATTTGCCCTAAGGTTAGGAAATTATAATTGAGCAAACGTGAAGCCTATCGCCGTGGCCCAGTGCTGCTGCGTGGTAGCCAGATCCCGCGAGACACCTCCGACGCTCGCCTGCTAGCTAGCTCCGACGACGCCGCCTGGCTGCATGAGGACCCCTGGCGGGTGTTGCGTATCCAGTCTGAGTTTGTAGAAGGCTTTGGGGCGCTTACTGGCATTGGCCCGGCTATCAGCGTCTTTGGTTCAGCCCGCACTCCTAAAGACGCGGCCGCCTATGAGCAAGCTCGCGCTGTAGGGGCCAGTTTAGCTAATGCCGGTTATGCGGTTATCACCGGTGGTGGTCCGGGCATGATGGAAGCGGCTAACCGTGGGGCTCATGAGGCAGGCGGTTTAAGTGTTGGCTTAGGAATTGAGTTGCCGCACGAACAAGGCCTAAACGAATATGTTGATTTAGGCGTTAACTTCCGCTATTTCTTCGCACGCAAAACTATGTTCATTAAGTATTCGGATGGTTTTGTGGTTATGCCAGGGGGATTTGGCACCATGGACGAATTGTTCGAAGCTACTACCTTAGTGCAAACTCAAAAGGCCCGCTCTTTCCCAATTGTGTTAGTGGGACAAGATTATTGGGGGCCATTGTTAGATTGGATGTCTACCACAATGGTTGCGGAAGGCATGATTAGTGCTGATGACATGAATTTATTGCAGCTAGCTGATAATGCTGAGCAGGCGGTTGACCTGGTGGTTTCTGGCGCTAGCGCCAGGATTGCCGCTAAAGCCGCAGAAAACCGCGCTCATCGCCGTGCTGAGCAGGGTTGATAGCGTTAAATAGCAGCCATGAAATTTGGTGTTTTTGCGCACCTAGCGATCACATTTAAAGGTTTACAAGACTATACTGGCAGTAGTTGAGTGTGCGTTTTGGGATCCATACTCGTGATTAGCGAAAGGTGATGCCATGGCAGCCATGAAACCTCGGACTGGCGACGGTCCGCTTGAGGTAGTCAAGGAAGGTCGTTCCATCATTATGCGTATGCCTCTAGAAGGCGGCGGCCGACTGGTGCTTGAAATTAGCCCCGAAGAGGTCAAAGACCTCGCCGCAGCGTTAGAGGCCATCTAAGTCTCAGCGCTAACATACATAAAGGGTCACTCTTTGTGAGTGACCCTTTTGCTTTATAAATAGCGGTTTTAAGCCAATTTTGCGTAGTTTAAAGCTCGACGCCGGCTGCGGCCGGGGCGGGGCGCTTGGCCGCGTTAGCGGCCCGCAAAATATCGCGCGGGCTTAGCTCCACCTGGCTGCGTAGCTGCGCTAGCAGAGCCGCATCAGCATCGCTTAGGGGAGCCAGCGCAATATTGGCTGCGGCAGCGTCTACAGCCGCCGCAGTGGGGGCGGTGTCCGCTGGGGCGTCAGCGTTGGTTGCAGCGTCGCTGTCAGCGTTGCTGGGCTCAGCGTCAAGACTTTGGTCAGCTAGCGTCGGGCTGACCAAGCTAGCGGAGTTGTCGGTGTCTACTTGGGCACTAGTGACCGAGTCGGGCGGGTTTATGTAGGCAGTGTCATCAAATTCGCCGCTGTCGGCGGCCTCGGGGGCATCAGTAACGGCAGGGGCAAAATCAGTCTCAGCGCTGGCCGCGTCACTGTCAGTAGCCTGTGCGCTAGCGCTGGTGCTGGCCTGTTCAGCGTCAGTGTCAGCCGCGCTGGCCTGGTCAGCGTTAACCCCGGAGGTGTCAGTAGTATCAGTGGGCTCAGCCAGGGGAGCTTGCCCAGGCTGGGACTGCAGGGCATCGCGGCCGCTAGTGGCGACGTCGTCGGCTACAGAAACCGTGTCGGTGACAGTCTCTTTAAGGGCCTCAAGTGGATTGCTCAGATCACGCTTAATAGCCTCAAGATCCTCACCCATAACGTCACGCACAATTTTGCGCGGGTCGTAATTGCGTGGGTCAAAATCAGCCAGCTTCAGATCTGACAACTCTGGGCCTAGCTCTTCGCGTACCGAAGCCTTAGCGCCTCCAAGCTCACGCGGGCTTTACGCACAAACTGGGCGAAAGTACGCGTGTATTCAGGCAGCCGGGAGGGGCCGATCACCACCATGATCACCAGCAGGATTACTAGGAACTCGCCACCGCTAATACCAAACACGTCTCCTAGTATAAATTCCCCTATGCAGCTGCGGCGCCTAACCGGGGCCAATTTATGCCCTAGGAATGATGGCCTTGCCCACCTGGTGAGCTAGTTGGCCATATTTTCTTCCTTAAGGCGATACTATGTAAGCGCTGTTCCCACCCGTCATATGCCAGGAGTGTCTGTTGCGTGCTGATAAAAACCTCACCTGGGTCTATACCGAGGAGCAGGCTTTCGAAGACGAGGTGCTGACGCTGGCCCGTCTGCGCGGCACTGAACTGGGGGCCACCCCGGTCTCCAGCGGTACAGGTGCAGCGCTGCGTATGCTGGCAGCCGTCTCGCGAGCCAAGGCTGTAGCTGAGGTTGGTACCGGGGTTGGAGTCTCAGGCTTGTGGTTGCTTTCAGGCATGGGTTCCGACGGCGTACTAACCACCATTGATCTGGAGGCTGAACTACATCGCCAAGCTAGGCGCATGTTTATGAGTGCCGGTTACCAAGCTTCGCGTTTCCGCATGATTAACGGACGCGCCAGCGACGTGATGCCGCGTATGGCAGCCAACTCTTACGACATGGTGGTACTGGACTGCGGCCCCAGCGAAAGCGCCAACCTAGTCAACATGGCGCTACGTATGCTGCGCGTAGGCGGCATCCTAGCCATCACGCGCGCGCTATGGAACGACAATGTGGCTGACCCGGCCCGTCGCGATCCGCAAACCGTAATCATGCGTCAACTGGGGCGTGAACTTATCGCTCACGAGCAGCTGCTGACCAATATCCTGCCAGTGGGCGACGGCTTGCTAGTTAGCGTCAAACTCAGCTAGATAGCCAAATGGCTAGAGACCCAAACTGATTAGACCTAATTAGAGCCAAACCAATTAGGGCCGAAACTGGTTAGGTCCGAAACTGGTTAGGTCCAAAACCGAGTAGGTCTAAAACTGATCAGGTCCGAAACCAATTCGGTCTAAAACTGGTTAGGTCCGAAACCAAGTTAGACGTGGGGGGCCCGCTTGCAGTGCAAGCGGGCCCCCCACAGCTTGGTTTGGTGAATGTTTGGTTTGCTAAAGGAGCATTTGTAAAAGTGCAGCTTAAGGCGCGGTGCCTTTAAACCGGGCTGACGCCTAGGCTACGGCCAGCCAGGCCGCGTGCACGGTGGCCCAGCTTGCGTGCCACCCCAGCTAGACCCTGGGCGGCGCTAGAACCAGCGGCGGGGCGGCCGTCGTCGGCAATAGAAGCCGGCACCCCACAGTCAGAGCCCTCACGCACATTAATGTCCAGCGGCAGCTGCGCTAGCACCGGTACCTCATAACCCAGCTCACGGCTCAGGTTAGCGGCCACCTGGGCGCCCCCACCGGAACCGAAAATCTCTAAGGTGGTGCCGTCGGGCTGCTCAATGTAGGACATGTTCTCGATTACCCCAACCACCTTCTGTTTGGTTTGGCTGGCAATCAGGCCGGTACGCTCAGCCACCTCAGCGGCAGCCGCCTGCGGGGTGGTTACTACCAAAATCTCGGCGTTAGGTAGCAGCTGAGCCACCGAAATGGTCACGTCACCGGTTCCCGGAGGTAGGTCTAGCAGCAGCACGTCTAGGTCGCCCCAGAACACGTCGGTGAGGAACTGCTGCACGGCGCGGTGCAGCATCGGGCCACGCCACACCACTGGCTGGTGTTCTCCCACAAACATGCCGATAGAAATAACCTTCACCCCGTGGGAAACCGGGGGCACAATCATGCCGTCAAGCTGGGTGGGTACGTGGTCCACGCCCAACATGCGGGGGATAGAGAAACCGTAAATGTCGGCGTCAACTACGCCAACGCTGAGTCCCTGGGCGGCCATGGCGGCAGCCAAGTTAGCGGTTACCGAAGATTTACCAACGCCGCCCTTACCGGAGGTGACCGCATAGACGCGGGTCAGGTTGCCGGGCTTGGTGAAAGGAATTTCCGGCTCGGCCACGCCACCGCGCAGCTTTGTGCGTAGGGCGGCACGCTCCTCGTCGTTCATAACCCCCAGCTCCACCTTGACGCTGGTTACGCCAGCGACGGCGCCAACCTCGCGTTGGGTGTCAGCGGTTAGGGTGTCTTTAAGCGGGCAACCTGCCACGGTGAGGTTCAAACCGATAGTAACTGCGCCGTCGTCGGCAATATCAATAGAACGCACCATGCCCAGCTGCGTAACTGGGCGGCGAATTTCAGGATCGATGACGCGCTCTAGAGCGGCCTCAATAGCCTCTTGGGTGGGTAGTGTCATGAGCTAATACTAAAGCCCAGCTAACACTTCTATTGAACCTGTGCGGTCATAGATCACATTTGAGATATCTAGCAGCGAAAAAGCTGCCGCCCCCAAAAGGGTGTTAGCTGGGCCAATAGACGGTGTCTAGTCGTTGTTGGTGTTATTGAGCTGTTGCTGCGCATCTAGCTGAGCTTGGCGCTGAGCAAACTCGGCTTGCTGCTGGGCGGCGGCCTGGATCAGGTTACGTTCCTCAGCCACAATCTCCATCAGCAAGTCACGCATCTCTGAACGCACAAAGTCACGGGTGGCCACATCGTTCATAGCTAGACGCAGCGCCGCAATTTCACGGGTCAGAAACTCAGTGTCAGCCAGGTTGCGCTCAGCACGCTGACGATCCTGCTCAGCAGTTACGCGGTCACGGTCATCTTGGCGGTTCTGCGCCAACATAATCAGCGGCGCTGAATATGAAGCCTGAGTAGAAAGCCAGGTTAAGCAGGATGAATGGGTACTCATCCCAGGCATAACCCACGCTAGCTAGGGCCACATTCGCAACGATCCAGGCGGTTACGAAAATGGTCATATACAGCACGAATGAGGGTGAACCCATAAAGCGAGCGGTGGCCTCAGCAAAACGGCCAAAACCGTCCTTATCGCCGCCGCCGCGCCGCCACGGCTTCCAGCCGCGCTGTGAAGGGTCTAGGGGAGTGTCTAGAGAGTCAGCCATTTGCACTCTTTTCGATGGCCTCATCGGTTACGTCATCGTCAGCGTCACGCCAGTCATCGGGCATGAGGTGGTCCAAAACGTCATCGACGCTGACGGCTCCCACCAGGCGGTCTGCATCATCTACTACAGCCAAGGCGGTTAGGTTATAGGTAGCCAAAATACGGGTAACCGTACCAATAGAGTCACTCGGGGAAACTGATTCCAGATCCCGATCAATAATGGAGCCCACCAGGGTTTGGGGAGGCTCGCGTAGGGCCCGCTGTAAATGCACCACGCCAATAAAACGGCCGGTAGGTGACTCTAGCGGGGGGGCGAGCCACAAAACCCATGGTGGCCAGGGCCGGGCTGCCCTCCTCCTTACGGGCGTGGGCCAGGAAGGTGGCCACAGTGGCCTCGGGAGGCAAAATAATAGGCTCAGTGGTCATCAAACCACCGGCGGTGTAGTCGTCATAAGCCATCAGGCGGCGCACGTCGGCAGCCTCATCGGGCTCCATCAGGGCCAGCAGGGCTTCAGCTTTAGGTAAGGGCAGCTCGGAGACTAGGTCGGCGGCGTCGTCAGGCTGCATAACATCCAAAACGTCGGCGGCGCGTGGGGCCTCAAGCTTAGATAAAATAGCTAGCGAATCCTCAGCCGAAAGCTCCTCCAGGGCGTCAGCTAGGCGCTCATCGGTTAGGGCCGTGGCCACCTCAAGGCGGCGTACCGGGGGTAACTCGTGCAGGGCATCAGCCAGGTCAGCAGGCTTTAGATCCTCCATGGTGGCCAGCAGTGCGCTAACCCCCTGCTCATTGGGGCGTAGCGACAGGCCGATGACGTCGCCCACCTCAACGGTGAAGGTCTCACCCTTGCGTAGCCCCAGACGCCCAGTGACCGGGCGCTGCACAAATAGGCGCGTCACATTCCAGTCATGGTTGCGGTCTTTTTCGATGCACACGTCGCGAATTTCCACGGTGCCCGACCCGTCACGCAGGGTTACGCGCTTATCTAAAAGCTCACCCACCACCAGGGTCTCTAGTGAACGCTGGGAGAAACGGCGCACGTTAAGTACGCCGGTAGTAATTACCGCCCCCGGTTCCATGGCGGTTACGCGGGAAAGGGGCACAAATACTCGACGGCGCCCGGGCACCTCAACTACCAGCCCAACTGCGCGGGGGGCTGAGCGTAGGTTAATTAAAACGACCACGTCAACCACTTTGCCTACCTGATCACCAAGCGGGTCAAAGACCGCTGTGCCGGCTAGGCGAGCGATGTAGACGCGGGTTGTGGAATGGGTGCGCATAACCTCCATGGTCTTAGGTTAGCCCCCTAGCTATGGCCAGAGCTAACCTCAAAAGTGTGAAAAGATCGGCTAAATAAACCAAATAGTTTTGGGGTGGCACCTCTTAGTAAGTGCCACCCCAAAACCTAGATCAGCCAGTAAAGACAGTTTTAATGGCTAAATTTCGCCGGTCTTAACTACGTATCAGCCGCGCAGAGAACGTACCCAGTTTTCGACGTCGTCGGTGTCACGCGGAATATCGGCGGTGATGCGACGGGCGCTGCCATCAGGGTCAATGACAATGTCGTCCTCAATACGCACAGCCTGGCCGCGCAGCTCCTCAGGCACCTGCAGGTCATCGGCGCGGAAGTACAGGCCCGGCTCAATGGTGAAGCACATGCCCGGCTCTAGCAGCGCATCCATGTACATTTCCCGGCGTGCCTGGGCGCAGTCGTGCACATCCAGACCCAGGTGGTGGCTGGTGCCGTGCACCATCCAGCGGCGGTGGTACTGGCCCTCAGCCGAAGCGACTGGGCAGCAGTGACGCCCTCAGGCAGGCAGCCCCAAGACTCTAGACGCTCAGCCAGAACCTCCATGGCGGCATTGTGCAGGTCGCGGAAACGCACCCCGGGCTCGTTAGCCTTAGCGAAAGAAGCATCGGCGGCGTCGAGAACTGCCTGATAAATCTTGCGCTGAGCCTCAGAGAAGGTACCCGAAACCGGCAGGGTACGGGTCACGTCAGCGGTGTAGAGCGAGTCCACCTCGGCGCCGGCGTCAACCAGCACCATGTCAGACTCAAGCACGCGCCCATCGTTGTTAATCCAGTGCAGCGTGTTGGCGTGGTTACCGGAGGCGGCAATGGTGTCATAGCCCAGGCCGTTACCCTCTTCGCGGGCCACGGCGCCAAAAGCACCCTCCAGCACACGCTCACCACGCCAGTGCTCAGTGGCGCGCGGCAGGGAACGAATCAGCTTTTCAAAACCGGACTTGGTGACCGAGACAGCCAGTTCCAGCTGCTCAATTTCCCACTGGTCCTTAATTAAACGTAGCTCAGCCAAAGCCTCTAGCAGCTTGGCGTCGTTAGCGGCGTTAACCTGGGCGTCTACTGCACCGTTTTGGCTGCGCACCTGGTTAACCAGCTCAGTGACACTGGGGTCGGCCTCGCTGACCACACACAGTTCTAGCGTGCCCGCATCCTTAGCTAGGGCGTCACCTAGAGAGTCAATGTGGGCGCAAGCAATACCGGTGGCGTGCTCAACCTCTTCTAGGGAAGGACGCACCCCCACCCACAGCTCGCCGTAGCGCGGGTCGCCATAAAACTCTTCGCTTGAACGTGAAGCGCGCGGACGGAAGTAAAGCACAGCGGTGTGAGTGGGGCCCTGACCGCCGTCACGGATAGGCTCAAGCACCAGCACGGCGTCGGGCTCAAAATCAGTGCCGGTACCGGTCAGATGAGCAAAGCCGAGTGCGGGCGGAAGCGGTAATCGCAGTCATTGTTGCGCACCTTAAGCGGGCCGGCGGGAATCACTAGGCGCTTGTTGGGGAACAGCTTGCCCAAAGCCTCACGGCGGGCAGCAGCCCAAGGAGCAGACTCGTTACGACCCTGCGTGTTTTCCGGGCGCGGGCCCCAGTTAGAGCCAATGAACTCGCGGAAAGCGGAGTTGGCGGGCTGACGTGAGCGGTTGTTACCACGGTCAGCTAAAGTCTGGTTGTCGCTGGAAGCGGCGGATTTTTCCTCAGTCATAAAGCCATCATAAGCCGTTTAAGGCGCTGGGCCCTAAGCCGTTTAAACGCTGGACCCTGGCGCGGCTGGGACCTCGCTGGCGGTGGGGTTGGGTGCTACGGCTCCTAGTGCGGGGCGGCGTGGCTGGGACCTCGTTGGCAGTGAGGCGTTAAGACTTTTAGGGCCGGCATCTTAACAACCGGGTGAGCCTAACGGCGCCTGAGCCCCCTAGGCCATACAATCCAATTGTGCGCATTGATCCTCATACTCATTCAAGTTGTTCCGATGGCACCCAAACCCCAGCACAGTTAATCGCTTCCGCTCTCGAATGCGGCCTGGACGTTATTGGGTTGACCGACCATGACACCACAGATGGATGGCACCAAGCCGCACAAGCAATTGAAGGCACCAGCCTGAAACTGCTGCGCGGCATGGAAATTTCCTGCTCCTACCAGGGAATTACCCTGCATCTGCTCTCTTACCTACACGACCCCGACAATGTGGCTTAAATCGGGAGCTTAGGCGCTCACATGAAGCCCGCCATGAGCGCGCCCGCCTTATGGTTGAGCGACTAAGCAAGGATTACCCCATCACCTGGGAAGAAGTTGTCGCTCAGACAGCTCCCGGAGCCACTTTGGGACGCCCTCACATTGCTGACGCGCTGGTAGCTGCCGGGGCTTTTAAAAACCGCAGCGAGGTTTTTGCCGGCCCGCTTAAGCCTGGCTCGCCCTACACCGTGGAGCGTTACGCCCCCGACCCGGTCAAAGCCTGCGCCCTGGTGCGCGCAGCTGGGGGAGTGCCGGTGGTGGCTCACCCGCGCGCCGCTAGCCGCAGCAAGCGTCTAATTCCCGACGAGGTTTTTGCTCGCATGGCTGAGGTTGGTTTGGCTGGTCTTGAGGTTTATCACCGCGATCACGACGACGTCGCCCGTGCGCAGGCCCTGCGTCTTGCTAAGGATCTGGGGCTGGGAATTAGCGGTTCAAGCGACTATCACGGGGCTGGTAAACCCAACCGTTTAGGCGAAAACCTAATGCCGGTAGAGTTCTACGAGCGCGTTGTGGATCAGGGCCTGCTACCCATTTTGGAGGGGTAGTGGAAATCTTTGAGCCCCACGTGTTTGCTACCTCGCTAGCCACGCTGGTAGTTATTCAAGACCCGGTGGGGGCCATCCCGATCTTCCTGTCACTAACCGGCAAACAGTCCGATGCGCAGCGTAAAAAATCTGCTCGCACGGCTACGCTAGTTAGCCTTGGCGTAATTTTAGTATTCGCCTTAGCTGGACGTTACATTCTAGAGTTCCTAGGTATTAGCGTGCCCGCGTTGCAGCTATCTGGCGGTCTGTTGCTACTGTTAGTAGCCTTGGAGCTGCTTACCGACAAAATGGATGAGCATCCTGACCCTGACGCTACCGGTGGGGTTAACGCAGCCCTGGTGCCCTTGGGTACGCCCCTACTGGCTGGGCCTGGAGCGATTGTGGCCGCCATGGTGGCAGCTGATTCTTCTGGCTCCACTGCCGGTTGGATCAGTGTGGGTGTGGCCATCGTGGTGTCGCACGTGATCATTTGGCTCACCTTGCACTTCTCCACGGTGCTTAACCGGATTCTTAAGCAATCTGGCATTACCCTGCTAACCCGCATTGCCGGTTTGCTGCTGGCAGCTATTGCGGTGCAGATGATGGTGGACGCGGTAGAGACCTTCGTAAAGCAGTTCGGGGCCTAGCCTCAGCGGTGGGGCCTGTCCTTGGGACTGGCCCGTCCATAGCGGCTGGCCCCGCCGTGCGCAACAAGCATCCCGCCGCGCGGGCGGCCAAACCGTTCGCCGTGCGGGAGGCCAAGGGCCCAGCTCAGGGCGCCTGGCGCGTGGCCAATCAAAACCGTATGCTGCTGGCTGCAAAACTAAGAACAAACCCCCGGCTCAACCGAGCACGGGGGTTTGCGGCGTTTAAAGGAGCCTACCTGAGCCAGTGTACTCCTTAGAGCTCACTCAGTGGGTTTTAAGAAGCTACCCAGTTTTTGTGGCTTGGCTAGCAGGCTTAACCAGCAGGCTTGGCTAAGCAGGCTTTTCGGCAGGCTTCTAGCCGGCTTCAAGCTGGTTTTGTCCAGTTGGTTTTACTCAGCTTTAGTGCGGCGAGCACCGCGAGTGCGCTTACGGGGACGACGCGACTTAGCCTGCTTAGTGCGCACGGCGTCGTCGGCCTTACGGTGAGCGCGCCCCCGACCCCGAGAGCGGCCGCGAGAACGGGCGGCAGAGCGAGAGCCAGTGGTGCCCAGATCCTCAATATATTCAGCGCTTAAACCCTCACGCTTACGCTGCGAGCGCGGCAGGCGGTTACCCACATTCTCAGGAATATCCAGGTCACTGTAGAGGTGGGGACTGGTGTGGTAGGTCTCTACCGGCTCCTTGTACTCCAAGCCCAGCGTCTTGCAGTTCAGGCGCCAACGCGGCAGGTCCTCCCAATCCACAAAGGTGACCGCCGTGCCGTGCTTGCCGGCGCGCCCAGTGCGGCCGATGCGGTGCACGTAGGTCATGGCGTCTTCGGGGCACTCATAGTTAATAACGTGGGTGACGTCGTCGACGTCGATACCCCGGGCGGCCACGTCGGTAGCTACCAGCACATCCACCTTGCCGTTACGCAGGGCACGCATTGCCTGCTCGCGGGCGCCTTGGCCCAAGTCACCATGCAGCGCGGCCACGGCGAAACCCTGCCTGGACAGCTCCCGGGTGACCGTGTCGGCGGTGCGCTTGGTGCGGCAGAAAATAATGCAGCCTTCGCGCTCGCGGGCCTGCAAAATGCGGCAGATAACCTCCACCTTGTTCATGGCGTGCACGCGGTAGGCGTACTGGGAGACGCTGCGCACTGTGAGGGTGTCGTCTGCGGGATCTTCCTGGGCCCGAATATGGGTGGGCTGGTTCATGTAGCGCCTGGCCAGGGCAATCACTGCGGCCGGCATGGTGGCGCTAAAGAGCATGGTTTGGCGGTCGGGGCGGGTGGCGGCCAGGATCTTTTCCACGTCGGGCAAGAACCCCAGGTCAAGCATTTCGTCGGCCTCATCAAGCACCACGGTGGTGACGTGGTCTAGACGCAAAATGCCGCGATTAATCAGGTCTAGCAGGCGCCCGGGGGTACCCACAATAACCTCCGCACCAGCTTTAATGGCCTCAATTTGGGGCTCATAGGCACGCCCGCCATAAACCTGGGCGATGCGCACGGTGCGGTATTTGGCGGCGGCGCTGAGCTCTTCAGCTACCTGTTTGGCCAGCTCACGGGTGGGCAGAATAACCAGGGCCTGGGCGCTGCCGGAGGCCGGGTCTTCATCCCAACCTTCCTCGCCGGGACCTAGGGTGTCCATTAGTAGCGGGATGCCGAAGCCTAGGGTTTACCGGTACCGGTTTTGGCTTGACCGATAATGTCTGCCCCATCTAACGCCACCGGCAGGGTTAATGCCTGGATTGGGAAGGGGTGGGTGATGCCGCGTTCGTCTAGGGCCTTGGTGATTTCCTCTTCTACGCCGTACTGGGCGAAGGTTTTGGTTTCTAAATCAAGGCTGTCGGCGGTGGCGCTGATGTCTGCGTCTACCTCATCGGGGCGCACAGCGGTGGCGGCAGCGGAGTTAATTAGGCCAGTGTTTGTGGCCTCAATGTCAGTATTGTTCTCGCTCATATATGCCTTCAACTTTAGGCGCTTTTTTGGCTTTATGGCAGTGTAAATGGGGTAGTTCACGTCAGCGCCTCACTAATGTGAGCGGCTTTGACTAAACTGTTGCCATGGACACTGCTTCTAATGTTTCAGCCTCTGGGGCCCCCGCGTTTAATTTGGTGGCTGGGCTGGTTACCTGGTCTTTATCGGTGCAATCCATTCGCCTGGGCAAGGATGCTTATATGGCTCCCGACATGGTCACGCGGGCCGCGTTGATGCGGCTAAGTGCCCAAACCACGCAGGATTTTAAGGCGGTTTCTACCCGTAGTCGCGAGCTGGGGGTTGATGCGCTAGATAATGCGCAGCCGTTTATGGGGGCGCTGGGTGATTACGATGAGCGTACTCGCCCGGCTGACTGGCCTGAGCGCGTGCTTAAGACTTATTTGGGTATGGGTTTGCTGGGCGACTTTGCGGCCCATGCGGTTTCGCTGCTGCCCCCGGCGCTGGCCTCTGAGCTGGCGCCCTATCTGGACCACCGTGAGCTGGATGCTTTTGCTTCTGCCAGTATTTTGGGTGCAGCCGGTTCTGACCCGCAGCTGGCGGCCCGTTTGGGGCTGTGGGGGCGGCGCGTGGTTGGTGAGGAAGTGGGTACTTTCCACGCTTTGCTGGCACGTTTTAAGGGTTTAGCTGCCGACGACGCCGCCCGCCAGGGCTACCACGACGCCCTGTCTGCTGGGGCGGCCACCCGTATGAAGGGCCTGGGCCTGCGCGTATGAGGCTATCTGCATAAAAACAAACCCCACCGGCTTAGCCGGTGGGGTTTTGTGCGCGCCTCTAGCTGGCGGCGTGGCGCCTAGGGCGCCTAAAAAGTGGCGCCCAGCAGCAGTCTAAAGAAGGCGCCTGAAGAATCAGAGGGCGAAGCCCACGCGACGCGGCTCGCTTTCACCTAACACTACGTAGGCAATGGCGGAGGTGGGCACGTAAACCTTGCGGCCCTTGTCGTCGTCGAGAACTACGGCGGGGGAGCCCTGAGCGGCCTTGATGGTGGAAAGTACGCGCTCTTGGCTGTCATTGGTCTCGAAGGTTAGCTCGCGCGCAACGTTGGTGATGCCGATGGTGACCTGCATGTAAAGCTCCTAATAAAGAAGTAGTGGGCCGGCAGGGAATGCGGGAAATTTACTTACATAATGCTACTGCAATGCAAAAAATACACGAATTGGCGTGTATAAGCTGTGTTCCAATAGTTACATGAGCAAATTCTGCTTAACGCCGCCGTCGCAGCGCTTTGAGGTGCCACAACCAGACGCTTTCACCAATAAAGCCTCCCAGCTAGTTGGCGAAGGGCGAAATTTGGTGGCTTTGGGGGCGCCAGGCAGTGGCAAAACTACTTTAGCGGTGTCCCTGGTGGCCCAGGCGGTGGCGCAGGGACGTCAAGCAGTGTTGCTTAGCCCCACGCGCGTGCGTGCAGATCAGCTGCGCACTTATTTGGTGCAGGCTCAAACCCAGCTGGCCAGCCGCCAGGGCCAAGCGGCGTCGCAGTCACCCCAAACTCAACCCAGCCCAGCTCAGACCGCCCCGGCGGCAGACTCAGGCGTCCCAGCGGATAAGTCCGGCCCGGCCCAGACCGGCCCGGCGGCGTCAGCCCAAACCTATACCCAGGATGCTGCGGGGGCCGCCCCGGCGGCGTCGGTGCAGGTGGACACCCCGCGCGTGTTTACCCCGGCGGCTTTTGCCCTGCGCATCCTAAGCCAGTGGTTTAGCCAGCGTCTACAACCCCTGCCAGCCCCGGTGTTGCTGATGGGCGCTGATGAGGACGCCGCCCTAGAACAGCTAATTGGCCAGGTCAGCTGGTCTCAACCAGCTGAAGTAACCCAAACACGCGGTTTTCGTGCCCAAATCCGTAACCTGTTCTCGCGCTGCGGTGAGCTGGGGGTTGACTACCAGCTGCTAGAGCAACTGGGCCAGGCCGCTCAGGTACAGCTGTGGTGTGAGGCGGCGCCACTGTTAAAACTGTGGGACAGCCAAAGTGACATCAGCGCTGCCAACCGGGCCATGGCGCTGAAACTAGACACTGCCCGCCTGCAAGATCGGGCCCTATATGCACTAGAGCATTGGTATCAAGCCGATGTAACCGCTCCGCCGCAGCTGCCAGATCTGGTGGTGGTAGACGACTACCAAGACTGCACAGCGGCCACCGCCCGCCTACTGCACGCTTTAGCTGCCCTAAACCTTGGCGAGGCTGAGGGACAAGGCTGGTCTGCTGGCCAGATGCCAAGCGCTGGCCTCGGTGGCGCCAGTGGCGCGCAAGGACCTGGCAGCCGCAGCAGTGCGAATGGATCTGGTGACGCCACTGGTGCGGGGGAGCCCGGCGACGTCGGCGTGACTAGCCCCGGCGACGTCGAGCACAAGGACGGACGCAGCACCCAAATAGTGGTGTTAGGCAACCCCGACGAGGCGGTTGAAACCTTCCGTGGCGGTGACCCACTAATGCTGGCCAGCGCCGCACGTGACTTTGACGCCGTGGCCCTAACCCTGCCGCAAGTACATCGCGGCTCACGCCAAATCGCTGCTCTAATTGAACTGGCCGTGCAGCAAGTACAGGTAGCCGGATGCATCAGCCAACGCCGCCCAAACTACCAGCATTTGGCGCAAAACAGCCAAAGTGTGTGCTTCAAAATAGCCCCAGATGACACTGTCCAGGTGGGTGCCGTGGCCGCGCATATGCGCTCACTGCATCTAGAGCAAGGCCTGACCTGGGGGCAAATGGCGGTGATTGTGCGCCAAAGCAGCTCGGTGGAGTTAATCCGTCAAGAACTACGTCGAGGCGGAGTACCCCTAGCCCCAGACACCCCTGCCCTACTGCTGCGCAGTGAACCAGCCGCGAAGGCCCTACTTGACTGCGCCCGCGCCGCCCTAGAGCAGCTACTGGGCGTGCCGGTGGTGCAAGAAGAAGCAGCCCGTGCCCTGCTACTAAGTCCCCTGGTGGGCTTTAGTGCCATTGAGCTACGTCGGCTGCGACGTATTTTGGGGGAGAGCCCAGATCACCTAAGCACCCGAGTGCTTAGCGACACTGAGCTGTTTGACCAGCTAGAAGCAGCCCCCACCTTGGCAGCCAAAGCTAAAGTAGCCCAAGCCATTAATGAGGCCCTGGCTAAAGAACGCAGCGAAGGGCTAGAGGGCCTGGTGTGGGGTGCCTGGCAGGCCAGCGGCAAAGCCCAATACTGGCGTCAACTGGCCCTAGACATTGAGGCCGACTCGCTGCTGCGCCAACGTGCCGATCATGATCTGGACGTGGTTATTTCCCTGTTTAAACGTCTAGAGGTGTGGAGTGAGCGCAATCCTTCAGCCCCCGGCCAGCAGTTCCTTGATGAGCTAGAGGCCCAGCAGGTGGCCTCAGACTCGGTGGCGGCTCTAGGGGCGCGCCCACAGGGTGTTTCGGTGCTGACGGTGGCGGCCTGTGCGGGGCGTCAGTGGGAGTTTGTGGCGGTTTTAGGTATCGACGACGGCGTGTGGCCTAACCTGCGCCTACGTGACAGCCTTACCCAAACCGGTTTACTAACCGACATTGTCTCCCAACGCATAGCTGACACTGTCAACTTATCTAGTTTAACTGCCAGCTTGGACCCCCAAGCCCTGGCTCAAGCCCGTGCCCAGATTTGCAGTGATGAGATGCGCCTGCTAGTGGCCGCCATGTCGCGAGCCAACAGTCAACTGTGGCTGGGGGCAGTTAACGGTGGCGAGCAGGGACCCTCCAGTTTCTTCAACTATCTAAGCCGCCAAAGCGCCATCCCGGTTGAGCCAATCCAGCCCGGCGGCGCCTACACTCTGCGCGGCCTGGTAGCTACGCTACGTCGGCAATTAATGCTTGATTTAAAACACAACAACGGTACCCAGGCCCCCCAAATCGCTGCGCTACTAGCCGCCCTGGCCCAGCGTGGGGTGCCCGGAGCCGATCCACGCAGCTGGCTGGGGATTGCCGGGGCCAGTCAATTCCTCACCGAGCTGCCCGCCCAGCTAGAGGGCCAGGACCAGCTGGGCACGCAGGCGGCCGCCCACGCCGTCGTCGCCCTTAAACAATTGCAAGCCCAGCGCGTAAACCAAGCCCGCCAACGCGGGGCGAGACTCTCACCCTCAGACGTGGAAAACATTGAAACCTGCCCGCTGCGCTGGTACCTGCAACGCCACGGGGGCTCACCGGCAAGCTCCAGCGCACAGCAGATCGGGGCGCTAATCCACTGGCTGGCCCAGCAAGGTCAAGAACATGGGCTGAGCCGCGAACAGCTACTAGACCTGTTCTATCGTGAACGCTCCAGCCTGCAGCTACCCGGAGGTTGGTATGGGCGCCAAGAAAACCAGCGGGTAGAGAAAATGGTGGAAAACCTGGCCCTTTACCTGGCCAACAGTCCCGCAAACATGCAGGTAGAAGTGGAGTGCCCAGTGCGCGCTCAGGTGGAGCTAGAGGTGGATGGCGCCCCGCTTAAAATCAAAATTTCCGGGCGCGCAGACCGCTAGAACACACCAGTCAAGGCATAGATGTAATCGACTTTAAAACCGGCGCCAGTGTGGACTCTGCCGGCGCCCAAACCAACGCTCAGCTGGCCACTTACCGTGTAGCCCTGCAGGCACGCGGCGAAAACGTGCACGGTGGGGCGCTCATCATGCTGGGTAAAGAAAACAAAAAAGCCCAGGTGGATGCTTTAACCTATCCCGGCTCGCGCGAGCTAGCCCCCAGTGACTACCTAGAAACTGGCCAAGGCTGGGACACGGACCTGATCAGCGCCGCCGCCCGCGACAGTTTAGGGCCCAGCTATCAGGCGCGCACCGGAGAACACTGCCGCCACTGCGCCTACCAAGATTTCTGCCCCGCCCTAAGCGATCGGAACTACCTATGAGCGCACCAAAACCAGCAGCCGGGGCCCAGTTCCTAGCCCTACCTACGCCGCCGCAACGCTTAACCCCAGCTCAGCTATTTACGGCGTTGGGTGAAAAGCATATGCCCACTGATCAGCAAGAAAAGGTAATTACTGCGCCCCTAAAACCAACTTTGGTGGTGGCCGGGGCCGGCTCAGGTAAAACCGCCACCATGAGTGCGCGCGTAACCTACCTGGTGGCCAGTGGGCAGGTGGACCCTAGCCAAGTACTGGGTCTAACCTTCACCCGTAAAGCCACCCATGAGCTGCGCGAACGCATCGAAAACCGACTCGGGCAGCTGTATCGCTATCCTGGCTGGACAGCGTCAAGTAGCAACGATACCCAAGAGCTCACAGCAGTGGCGGGGGAGGCCACCGTAGCCACCTACAACTCCTTTGCCGGCTCCCTAGTGCGCGAATGGGGCCTGGAAGTAGGCCTGGAAACCGACACCGCCGTACTGACCCCCGCCAGCTCCTGGCAGATCATGTATGAGCTGATGGAAAACTGGGGCCAAGAATTTGAAGAACCCTTCAGTTCCCTAGATTCAGCCACCGAACTAGCCCTGCAGGTAGCCAACTCGCTTAACGAAAATTTACTTAGCGTAGATGAAGCCCGCGAACTGATGGCAGATCTGGGCCAGAACCTAAAAGACCTGCGCTCAGTGCGCGGGGCAGCCAAAGCCATTGACGCCAAAAGCCTGCCAGCCATGACCAAACGTATCCAAGTGCTGGATCTGGTGGAGCGCTACATTGACTACAAACGTGAAAACTCACTGGTGGACTTTGGCGACCAGGTGGCACTGGCATGCCGGATCGTTACTGATGAGCGGGTGGGGCCGCGCGTAATCGCCCAATACCGTGACCGCTTCAAAGCGGTGCTGCTAGATGAGTTCCAAGACACCTCGGTGGCGCAAACCATTTTGCTCTCCAGCCTCTTTGCCGGGTGCGGAGTGGTGGCTGTGGGTGACCCCAACCAGGCCATTTATGGTTGGCGCGGCGCCAGCTCAGCGGCGCTAGGCCAGTTCCACCGCCACTTCAGCAACGGCGCCGGCCCGGTGCTGCAACTATCCACTGCCTGGCGTAACGATCCACAAATCTTGCAGGCAGCCAACCGCATCAGTGACCCGCTGCGTGCCAGTGGTCAGGTGAAAGTAGAAAAACTGGTTAAACGCCCCGGGGTGGGCGATGAGCGCGGCAAAGTGTGGGCTGCCAGAGTGCAAGATGGCCTGGCCGAGGCTGAGCTGATCGCCAAATTCCTGGCTCAGCGTTGGTCTCCAAGCAAATCCATGGCGGTGCTATGCCGTACCCGCAGCCAATTCACCCCGATCGTGGCCGCCCTGATTGAGCGTGGCATCCCGGTAGAGGTGGTGGGTTTAGGTGGCCTGCTGGATGTGCCCGAAGTGGCTGACGTGCGCGCCCTGATGAGCGTGGCCTTAGACCCCACCAGCGCCGACCGCTTAATGCGGCTAATTGACCTGGTAGGGATCGACGTCGCCGATCTAGACGTGGTGTGGAGCTTTGCCCGCGAACTGGTTAACGCCCGCGCCAGCGCTGGGCCCAGTGGCGCTGAACCACGACTAGCTGAGCCGCTACTAGCTGAGGCCCTAAGCGAGATAGTGGTTAACTTTGCGGCATTTGAAGCTTTTTGCAAAAATATGCCTGCGCGCTGTCACCGGCGGGCCTATACCAAGCCAAACGCCTAGGGCGCATACTGCAAGAAGCTAATGCCGCTGCCAACTTGGAACTGGTGGACTTCATCTCCTGGGCTGAGCGCGCCCTGGGGTTGGATGTTGAAGCTGCTGCGCGCGTGGATGTAAATGAGGTGGGGGCGCGGGCGCTAGCAGCGCTGCGAGCCCAGGCGACGTCGTTCAAATCCCAAAACCCTGAAGCTGGGGCGCAAGTGTTCTTAGGCTGGCTAAACGCGGCCCAAGACCAAGAACGCGGGCTGGAACTACCTGAAGTTGAGCCCGCCCCCGGCGCGGTGCAAGTGCTAACCGTGCACGCCTCCAAAGGTTTGGAATGGGACATAGTGGTGGTTCCCGGCCTGGTGGAAGCCAATTTCCCCAGCTACCGTAGCCGGCCTAAAGAGGACTACACGGTGCTGGCAAACAGCTGGATCACCCAGGTGAGCGAGTTCCCCCATACCCTGCGCCGCGACTATGACTCACTGCCGCCGTGCCCATTCATTGGGCTTAGCCCCCAGGCCGGTAAAGATGCGATTTTGGCTGCCGGCGAGGAATACCGCAGTGAGCTTGGTAAATGGGAGGTGGCTGAGGAGCGGCGCCTGGCCTATGTGGCCTACACTCGGGCCCGCAGCCAGCTGCTGCTGACTACCAGCCACTATGCGGCGCTTTCAAAGACCCCCAAGATGACCAGCCGGTTTTTGAAAGAGCTAGAGCGTTCACAGATGGTGCAGTTCCTAGCAGATGATGAACGCGACGATGATTTAAGCAATCGCGCCTTAGACCAAAGCTCGGTGTCTGTATGGCCGCACCAGCTCGACGCCCTGGCCAGCTTGGAAGAGCCTGAGGTTATGGAGCCTGTCGTTACGGAGTCCGCTGTTGCAGAGCCCGGTGGGGTAAGTACAACTGGGTCGGAGCAGGCCGGACCAGGCCAAGCTGTGCTGGGCAAGCAGACTGGGCTGAGTTTGCGGCTGCGCGCAGCTGCCCTAGTCAGCGCGGCGGGCGGCTGCCAGGGTGCTGGCTCCGAAGAGGCTTTACAAATACCGGAAGGTTTAGCGCCGCAGCTTGATGATTGGTGGCGCCAAGCCCGCCTGCTGCTGCAAGAGCGCCAAATCCGCCAAGAAAACGGGCAGGAAATTGTTTTGCCTAGTCACCTGGCTGCCACGGCCATGGCCAAAGTGGGTAAAGAAGACTTCATCATGTCTTTACGTCGCCCCTTGCCGCCGCCACCTTCCAAGGCAGCGCGGTTAGGTACAGCCTTCCATGAGGAAATGTCGCAGCGTCTAAACAGTGAAGGCACTTTGCTTTCGCTAGCTGAAGCCGGCAGTGACCGCCTGAGCCCCGCTGACCGCAAGCAGGTTAACGAGTGGCTTGATAACGTCGCTGAACTGGAGATACTACAAGGCTATAGTCCCTACGCCACCGAAATTGACCAGGAAATTAGTTGGCTGGATTCAATGTGCGTTGCCGTATTGACGCCGTGTTTAAAGCGGTTGAAAAAGGCCGTGCCCAGTGGCTGATTGTGGACTGGAAAACCGGTGGTCAGCGTGTGCGGGTAGATCAGCTTTCACTGTATGTGCATGCCTGGGCGGCCAGCCAAAACGTGGATATCAGCCAGGTGCGCGCGGCCTATGTGTATGTGCAAGACGGCCATGTTGATGAGCTGCGACCGCGCCAAATCATTGGCCTAGATGTCTTCAAGGAGCGCCTAGAAACCCTGCGCGCTCAGCACTAACTCAGGCAAACAAACACAGGTAAACAAACACAGGCAAAATCATCCCTTCCCTATAAAAATTCCATGGGGTTTTATAGGGAAGGGATGAAATGTCAGTATTTGTGGGCGGCATTTCAAAATGTGACCCACAGTTATCAAATGCTGAGCCGGCAAGCTCAGCGCTCCTCAGTTTCAATCGGCGCTGTGTCCATGCGGTAGATCTCCGTGGCCGTGTCTGGTGTGGCTGTACGACGCCGCGCCCAGGCCTGGTTTTTAGCGCTCTTCTCCCGCTGGGCCAGCAGATCGACGCCGCCAGTAAACTTTCTTCACTGACGATTTCGATCTGCGCACTTGCAGGCGTGTACGGGCTGTAGGGGCTATAAGGACTGCGTGCAATACCCAGGCTTGAGGTGTCAAAACCTAGATCTGGGCTAGCTGCGCTAAGCCCCATGATTGGGCTGTGAACATCCGGGGTTTGCTCTGCTGCATCTTGTGCGCTTTTTGCGCTGCGGCCCCCGGTATTTAGATCCAAGGTAGAGCTGCTCTCCGGGCTGGGTTCTCTCCCGCGCCAAGTGCCAGCGCTGAACCTCGAACTAAAGCTAGCGCTAAGTTTTGAACCCAGAGCGCCAACACTGAGCTTCTCAGACTTCTTAGCTTCCGGCTGTTTTTCTTCGTCATGGCCAGAAGAGCTACCGTAGTTGCCAGAGTAGGACTCGTAATCTAAATCGTCGTAGTAGTCTTCATCGGCCCTAGTCCCAGAGCCGGACTCGTCTTGGCCCCCAGCATTAGTGTGGTAGCCATCCGCAGTGTGGTATTCATCTGCGCTGTCAGCACTCGCATAGTTCCCGGCGTCGTCGTAATTAGCTTCTTTACCAACTGTCTTGGCATCAGAGTCGTAATCAGTGCCGTAAGTGCTGTCGCCAGACATGTCATCGCCGTCGTCGCTATAAGCACTGTCGCCACTATAAGCACTGTCGTCGCTGTCGTCATCAGGGGAAATATCCGGCGAAGCGTTGGAAGCCACCACCGCCATGGGCCTTGAGCGCTCCACAAATAGCTCGTCGCCCACCTGCTCGGCCAGGTCTTCGAGCATTTCTACAGCTTCATCAATGATTGCCTCATCCTTGGTACGCACCCCGTGCAGCAGCCAACGCGCCAGGTTCAGCTCACTGACCAGTTCCGCGCGCAACCGCAGGTATTTATCCACGCCCTCAATGCGGCCACGGTCATAGGCTTCCTCGATCACATCCAAAGTGTCAATCGGGGCGCTGGAATAAACCCAGGCCAGATCCTCAGCCGGGTCACCTACACGCATTTGGCTTAGCCCTTTGAAAGCCAAAATTGAGCCGCCGCCGGTAATGATGTTCTCTTCGGCCAGGTCACCGTGCACTACCACGGGGTGGAAGCGCCACCACAGATCCTCATCCAGCGCCGACTCCCAGCGTGCCAACAGGTTGGAATCAACCTTGCCGGTCATGGCAGCGTCGTCAAATAAAGACTGCCAGTTGCTGCGCACATCGGCGGCAGTGAGCACCGGCAGACCGGCCTCTTCGATCAGGGTGGGGGGAATTTCATGCAGCTGCGCTAGCGCGCGTCCTAGGCCGGCAGCCAGGCCGGGGCCAGGGCGCAGGGATTCAATCGCTAGTGGGTGACCGGGGATGTGGCTACGGACCTGCACATACGACTTGTCTGGAAGAGTCACCCCACCTTCAGGGCGCGGCACGTCAAAGTCCACGTAGCCACCGTCTACACGCCGGCCAATCTGTTTAAGCACCCGCGACTCCGCAATCAGTGCGGCGCCAATGGTGGGGTTGGTGGTGTGGATTACTTCCCAGTGCCGTCCTTGCACGTCAATCAGTCCAGTGAGGGTCTGATCTGCGTCTCGGTGCTGGGGAAGGGCCAACCGCGCGGGGATCACATTGGGGGCGGCAACAACCGCCAGCGCAGCCAGGTTCAGGTAGGAACGCTCACGAGACATGCCTATAGCGTAAAACACAGCTTAGTGGTTGCGCCCTTGCCGCGCCGCCGCTTGGGGAATAAGCCCCCGTGATACGCCTGTTGCTAGCGTGGCTGGTGGGTTGGTTTGCTGGGTCCTAGGGCCGACGCCGCCGGCACAGTTTGGTCTCGACGGCGCCTGGGGGGCAAGCTTGACGCCGCCTGGTGGCCAAGCTCGACGGCGTCGCTAGTACCGGGTAGGCGAGCGTTGGGCCGGGGTGGGTCGCTGTGGGGGACACACTTGGGTGCCTGGTGGTTGCCGGTCGGGGCGGGTGCCAGGCTGGGTGAGCGCCGGACCGGGCGGGTGCCAGGGTGGGCTCAAATGCCGGACCGGGCGGGTGCCAGGGTGGGCTCAAATGCCGGACCGGGCGGGTGCCAGGTGGGCGCCGTCGTCGTTGACGAAGAAGTAAGCAGCAACAAAATAGGACTTTAGTACCAAGTAATGCCCACATGCTTTACCTTAAGAAAGACACAATCAAGTCACAATCGGACAAAGTTCAAAAAAAGTGATGCAGGAAACTAAAGGGCGCGTTAATCTGGAATTGGAAAGGTATTTACCCAGCTCATAGGGGTATCGAGCGGGAAGTTAGGGGCCAAGGTGGCAACAGACTTTTTTGGTACGCAGGTACGCAAAGCTGTGCGCCGGGCCGGAATTGACCCGCTCAAAGACAGCGTCGAGCTCAATAACATCATCAACTACGTGCGTGAAGAATACGTAGCGCGCGCAGATGCCGGGCTGGTGCCCAGCGACGTTGATTTAGACCAGCTTTCCCGCCAAATCCGCGCCGAACTGACCGGCGCCGGGGTGTTGCAAGGCTACCTGGACGACGATTCCATTGAAGAAGTTTGGGTTAACGGCCCCGGCCAGGTGTTTATTTCGCGCGGTGGACGCAGCGAACTAACCACCACCATCCTCGAAAGCCAGGAATTAGAGCAAATAATTGAGCGTCTGCTGCGCGCCTCTGGACGGCGTCTAGACCTGTCTAGCCCCTTCGTGGACGCCCAGCTGCGCGGCGGCGAACGTCTGCACGTAGTGATCCCACCTATCACCGCAGGTAAATGGGCGGTAAATATCCGCAAACACGTAGCTAGAGTGGCGCGCACAGCCGACCTGGTGCGCTTGGGCTCTTTAACCGCCCAAGCTGCCCGCTTTCTCGACGCCGCCGTGGCAGTGGGTTTAAACGTGGTGGTTTCAGGGGCCACGCAAGCCGGAAAAACCACCATGGTGCGGGCCCTGGCGGCCGCCATTCCACCCCAAGAACGGGTGGTGACCTGCGAAGAAGTCTTTGAGCTGGGGCTGCGTAACCGCGACTGTGTGGCTATGCAAACGCGCAGCGCCAATATTGAAGATCGCGGTGAAATTCCACTGCGACGCTTAATTAAAGAATCTTTACGTATGCGCCCCAACCGGCTGCTTATCGGCGAGGTGCGTGAAGCTGAAGCCCTGGATTTACTGATCGCCATGAACTCGGGGCTGCCTTCAATGTCCACAATTCACGCTAATTCTGCGCGTGAAGCCGTGGTGAAACTATGCACTTTGCCGCTGCTGGCTGGCGAAAACGTCTCTGCCGCATTCGTTGTGCCCACAGTGGCTAGCTGCGTGGATTTGGTGGTGCATTTAAACCAGGATCGCAGTGGCAGACGGAGAGTAGAAGAAATCGCTTCACTTTCAGGTCGCGTTGAGAATGGTGTGATAGAGCTTGCCAGTGTCTATAAAACCGATAGCGACGGCGTGCTGCGTCGGGGGCTAGGGGCGCCTGACGCACAGCGCTTTAGCCGCGCCGGTTTTGACCTAAGCGAGCTACTGCGACAGGAGCGCCCATGGGGATAGTCATAGGCCTGATATTTGCGCTGGGGTGTTTAAGCATTCTGGCCGCGTGCACTTCGGAACCTAATCCACGCCTAACGCGCCTAAATGAAGCCATGGAACGCAACTTGCGTCAAGCCGGGGTAGGTAAAACCTCGCCAGCTGCTTTTAGTGCAGGCTGCCTGGTGGGGGCGCTGGTGGTGGGCCTGGTCTTTTTAGGTGTCAGTGGAGCTTGGCCGATTGCTTTAGCATTTGCGCTAATCATCTTGATCATGCCGGTGGTTTGGATTAACTCCAGGGCCCGCAAACACCGCACTGAGCTGCGCACGCTGTGGCCAGACGCAATTGACACTTTGGTTTCTTCCATCCGGGCCGGGTTAAGCCTGCCCGAAGCCCTAGCTAACTTAGCTGAGCATGGCCCGGTGCAGCTGCGCGGCGAATTTGCTGCCTTTGCGGTGGACTATGCGGTTTCCTCAAGCTTTGAAAACTCGCTGGAAGCTTTCAAGCGTCGCAGTGCAGACCCGGTAGCTGACCGCATTGCCCAAGCCCTGGCGCTGGCTCATGAGGTGGGCGGCAACGATCTTTACCAGGTACTACAGTCACTTTCGCAAATGCTGCGCGCTGATTTACACACGCGCGGCGAGCTGGAAGCGCGCCAATCTTGGACAGTTAACGGCGCTAAGGTGGCCGTGGCTGCGCCCTGGATTGTGCTGCTGCTTCTTTCCACTAAACCTAGTGCCGCCAGTGCCTACGCCACCCGCCAAGGTGCCCTGGTACTACTGATTGGGGCGCTTACCTGTGCGGGAGCCTACTGGCTGATGCTGCGCCTGGGGCGTTTGCATGAAGAACAGCGGGTGCGGTGATGATGCGACAAGTAACTGCACTGGGTTTTGTTATCTGCGCCTTGGGTTCTAGCGGGGTATGGCTGATTTACCGCGCCCTTTTCCCTTCCCCACCTACCTTGGCTAGCCGCGTGGAGCCCTATGTGCATCTGCGTAAACGTAGCGTTAGCGCGGAAAATTCGCGTTCTTTCAGTTCCTTTATGGGGGCCCTGGTGGCGCAGTTGGGGCGGGCGGTAGAAAATACTGGTTCCTCCTCTGGTTCGGTGCGTCGTCGGCTAAACCGCATTAACAGCCCCCTGAGCGTGGAGGATTTCCGCCTGCAACAGCTGGCCTGCGCTGTGGCCGCGCTGGTAGCTACCATCGCCTTTGGGGTGGGGGCGAGCCGTTTCACCCATGTGGCCCCGCTGGGGGTAGTGATGTTGGCGTTGATCGCAGCGGTTGTGGGACTGTCTGCGCGCGACTGGTATCTGAGTGTTAAGGTGCGCCGCTACCAAAAACAGCTAGTGGATCAGCTGCCTGACACGGTAGAGCTGTTGGCCCTGGCGGTGGGGGCGGGGCTGAGTCCGCAAAACGCGATTGAGCGCGTATGTATGCAGTCCAGCGGGCCTATGCATGACCAGCTGCAAGCCACCTTGTCGCAGATGCGTGCCGGTAGCCGCTTGGCTGTTGCTCTGGAGGATCTGTCTGAACGCAATCAGTTGCCGGCCCTAAGCCGCTTTTGCCAGGCCATGATTGTGGCTATTGAACGCGGCACGCCTATGGCTGAGGTGTTGCGCGCCCAAGCCTATGACGCGCGTGAAGCTGCCCGCCGTGCCTTGATGGAGGAGGGCGGACGTAAAGAGATCGCCCAAATGGTGCCGGTGGTTTTCCTAGTGCTGCCGGTAACGGTGGTGTTTGCGCTCTACCCGGGATTGGCGGTGTTGCACTTTAAGCTGTGAAATTTACGCCCGTCTCAAGGCGGGGCGGGCGCACCCATAAAGAAATTCAAAGGAGAATGACTGATGAAAAACATGGTGGTTAAGGCTGCCTCAAAGCTGCGCGCGCTGCGTGGGGCCGTTGGCTCCCAGCGCGGTGATGTGCCCGGCTGGGTGCTGGTCACCTTGATGAGCGCCGGTTTGGTGGTGGCGTTGTGGACTGTTGCCGGCAAGGTACTTGTGGAAGTGTTCAACAATGCCATCTCTAAAGTCGCTGGCATGGGTTAGCGCCCGGCTGCGCCAGGTTTTCGGGCTACATCCGGTTTACCGGGCGTGCCAGGCTTTCCGGCTGCGCCAAGTGCACGCTAACCAGGGCGGCTCTAACCAGGCCGGCTCTAACCGGGTAGTGCACTCTAACCAGGCAGGCTCGGTGCTGGTGGAATGGTCGCTAGTGGCGGTGCTGGTCATGGCGGTAACTGCGGCCTTGCTACAGCTGACGCTTAGCCTGTACGTGCGTAACATTTTGGCCGACGCCGCCTCCGACGCCGCCCGTCAGGCTGCGTTGGTGGGTGCCAGTGACGCTGAGGCCAATGCACGAGTACAGCAGCTGTGCCACGGGGCTTTGCGGGCCAACTACCCGACTAAATCTGAGGTCTCTCACCTGCAACGCGGCTCAGTGTCACTGGTACAGGTGCAGGTCAGCGCCCCTTTACCGGTGATTGGCTTATGGTCTCCCACGGGCAGCGTGGTAGTGCGCGGTCATGCGGTTGATCAGCGTAGCTATCAGCGTTAGGGGCTTACGTGCGCAAGCTAGATTTTCAACGTGGCAGTGCCACAGTGGAATTTATTGGTTGGACCGCCATAATCGTGATCCCACTGGTGTATTTCATTATTTACCTGTCATATCTGCAGGCCACGGCGCTGGCTTTAGAGTCGGCGGTGCAGGCGGCCGGTCAGGTGACTATGCACGCGCGTACCCCGGAACAGGTTTCGCAGGCCTACACCGCCGCTCAGCTGGCCTTGGATGATCAAGATGTGCAGGCCGATGCCCGCCAAGCCATGCACATTAGTTGCCTTAGCCCAGGTTGCGGCGATGGGCGCGTGAACATTTCGATTAGCGCCAAAGTGGCCCTGCCAGGAACTGGCCGGGCAGGTCAGGGCCTAGCTCCGGTGAGTTTAAGTGCCACTCGGCAGGTGCAGGTAGCTGATACACGCGGTTGGAAAGGGGCCAAATAATGCCCACCTTACACTGTCAAGTGCCCTCTCGAATGCGCCGGGCCTGTGCGAGCCAGTCCGGTAGCACCATGCTGCTAGGAATTGGGGTAGGGGCAGTGGTGTTGGCTTTGATCCTGATTTTGGCTACTGCCACTGCGATTTACCTTGACCTTAAACGCCTAACCTACCTGGCCGACAACTGCGTGGCCTTAGCGGCCCGTGAAGTTGGCAGTGAAGGCCAGGTAGATGCGCTAGCCGCCCAAAAAACAGCCAGTTCGTGCGTGAGTCAGCAAGGCAATGACCCTAGTGGGCCTTTGGCTGGTTCGCGCCTGAGCTTAGTTAGTCTCAGCTCTTTCAGCGTGCAGGGCGACAAGGTGCAGGTGCAGCTCTCAGCTCGCAGCAGCCCGGCCCTGATTCCTTGGGGACTACTGCCTGCCAGCGGTTTCAATCTGCACGCTAACGCCTCTTCTCACCTCAGTTTGCTCCAGTAAGGCTCGACGGCGCCCGGCCCTAAATAACCTGACCGGCACGCATACGCACCACTCGATCGCACTGGGCCGCCTCAGAGGAGTAGTGGGTGGAAATCAAAATTCCCACCCCGCTGGCTGCCAACTGGCGCAGATACTGCCAAAGTCGCAGTCGAGCCAGCGGATCCATGCCGGAGGTAGGCTCATCCATAATCAGCAGCTGCGGAGCGTGCATAGTGGCGTTCATACAGGCCAACATGCGCCTAGTAGACAGTGGCAAGTTAGCTACTGGGTCGGCACCAAAACTGCTGGCCCACCGGCCCACCTGGGTGGGGACCTGACACTGATACTGGCGCGCATTGAAAATCAAGTTTTCACTTGCGCTCAACGATGGCGCCAAACCCACAAACTGGGGCACGTACCCTAAAAGCCTGCGCGCCTGCAAGCTACCGGGGCGTTGGCCCAGCACGCTAACCTGGCCCGAAGAGGCTGCTTCGAGACCCAAAATAATGCGCATACTGGTGGATTTACCGGCGCCATTAGCGCCAATTAAACCCACAATTTCACCCGGCGAGACAGCAAAAGACACGCCTTTAAGAGCCTCAAAATCGCCAAAGCGTTTGCGCAGTTCCTGCACACTAATCAAGTCCTGCGCTTTGGGGGAGGGGGCCGTTGCTGACTTGCCGCTGCCTGCCTGGGTTGAGCTGGCGGGCTGTGCGGGGGTTGAGCTGGCGGGCTGTGCGGGGGTTGAGCTGGTGGGCTGTGCGGGGGTTGAGCTGGCGGGCTGTGCGGGGACTGAGTCGCTAGCCCCCGCTTGGCTTGATTGACCAAGCTCTGTGCTAAAACCTTGCCAATCGGAGCCGCTTTGGGCGCAAAGCTGCCAGGCAATACAGGCTCGCTCTAGCGGCGCGCTGCGCTGCCAAGGCTCGCCCAAGTTGGCCACAGTTTGCTCATCAAGCTGAGGAGCGCAGGCAATTAGCTGCTTAGCGGTGCCGGTGGCCATCACACGTGAGCCCAAAGTCAAAATAATTTGGCTAGAGTCTTCAGCCTCATCAATATATGTGGTGGCCACTACCACCGTGGCGCCCCGGGCTGCTTCAGCCTTAATTAAAGACAAAATAGCTGTACGTGAGTCAGGATCAACCCCGGTAGTGGGCTCATCTAGTACCAGCAGCTGCGGCTCAGCTAGGGCCGCCATAATCACGCCCAACTTTTTACGCATTCCCCCAGAGAGGTTACGGGCCAGACGGTCAGTGAAACGATCCAGGTCAGCTGCCTTTAACAGCTGCTGGGCGCGGGCGTCGTCGTAATGACCAAAAATTTTTGCCACAAAACGTAAGTTCTCGGCCACGCTCAAATTAGGCCAGGTACCCGAATCACTAGGCATATAGCCAATCTGGGTGGACTCGGGCAGGGCGCTGACCTTGCCTTGGGTGGGGTGACGACGGCGGTTAAGCAGCGCCAAGATCGCATCCTTAGCACTAGCTCCGTCGCCAATGATGCTGCTGACGCTAGCGGGAGCAAAAGTAAGGCAGGTATCCTCCAGCCCTAAGCAGCGCACATTTTCAAAACTAATCATGGCTAACCCCTTAAATGCTGCGTAGCGAACGAGCCAGGCGGGCCGTGGCCGCCCCGAAAAGTAGTACGCATTGCAGCGCCATAATGCTAAGCGGCAGCCACAGTTGCGCGGCGTTAGAACCGTTAAGCATCACCCCGCGCGAAACCTGCACAAACCAGGTCAGCGGCAGCAGATAACCGATGCAGCGCACCCAGGTAGCCATAGATTCCAGCGGGAAAACCAGGCCTGAAAGCAGTGTTTGGGGAATGATGGTCATAATCGCCATTTGCACCGCCTGCGCCGTGGTCTGCGAAACTGTGGAGATCAGCACTCCCAGCCTAACACCACGCCCAGGAACAGCCCCCCGGCCAGCGCAAATAGCCACAGCTGTCCGTTGAAGGGAATATCGAACAGGTACACGCCGGCCAGCGCCACTGCGCTCATATCTACAATCGCCAGCATAAAGTAGGGCGAAATTTTGCCGGCAATAATTGAGCGGGCCTTAATCGGCATAACCGCCAGCTGCTCCAGGGTGCCGGCCTCGCGCTCACGCACCATGCCGATAGAGGTGATCAGCGTGCCTATAACCGCCATCACCAGGCCGATTAGACCAGGAATCATCACCCAAGAGGTTTTTAGATCAGGGTTGAACTCCACCTTGATCCAGTTGGTGTTAGTTTCCTGAGCCTGCTTGGCTAGGGCCTGCAGCTTTTGACTTTGCTCCTTAGCGGCTTGGGCGGCTTGGGTAGGGTTAGTGCGTAGCCCCTGCGCGCTTTGCTGGGTTTGGGTGGCGGCGCTGGAAAGCTGTTTTAACTGGGCGCGCATGTCATTTGCCTGCATTTGCACCAGGTCGGCCTTGGCGCTTTGGGCGGTAAAGAGTTTGGCGCCGTTTAAGTAGACATCCACCCGCTGGCTTAAGGTTCCCACCTTGGCTTTGGGGATAACGACGACGTCGCCGCTGGGCGAGCGCAGTAGCTTTTGGGCCTGGGCGGGGGTGGCAGGGGCTGAAGTGTCAGCCACAAAGTTGAATTTGTCGGCTCCCGGTAGGGATTTTAGATAGCTGACAGTTGAGCTGGCCTGGGGGCCGATGACTTTGACGTTGATGTGGTCAACGGAGAAGTTGGCGGCGTAGCCGAACACTAGCAGCAGTAGCAGTGGCAGCATGATAATCATGGCTAGCGTGCGCCGGTCACGTTTGAGTTCTTGAAATTCCTTGATGAATAAGGCCCTCATGGTGTGTTCCTTTGATTGTGTCTGGTGTCCAGTAGGGCAGCAGGCGTGGCATTTCATCGCTTGATGAAAATATTAAGGTATTTCATCGGTTGTGGAAATACTTGCTCTCCAATGTGACGCGCTATACGGTAGAGACGTGACTTCAGCTGCTAACGCCGTCGGGGGAGCCAAACGTGGCCCGCGCAAGGGTGGGGTAGATAAAGAACAAATTTTGGCTGCCGCACGCGAAGAATTTGCGCTGCATGACTACAAAGGCACCACCATGCGCTCAGTGGCGCGCCGGGCCGGGTGTGATGCCAAGCTGATTCACTACTACTTTGGCTCCAAAGATGAACTGTTCGCTGAAGCTATCTCGCAGGTAATGGAATCGCTGCAGATTGCCCAGTGGTGGATAAGTCAAGCCGCAGAAGGTGGGGGTGGAGGAACGCAGGTACTGCGCCAGCTGCTGAACTTTGTGGAAACTAATGAATCGGGGCCAGCTTATGTGGCCATGGTGCGCGCACTGTCTTCTGAAGAGCAGGTGCGACAAATGTTTCTAGACCGCATTACCTCGCGTGTAGCTCTGCCAACATTTACCAGTTTGGGTTTAGATCAGGTGCCAGTGCGCATGAATCTAATGACCACCCAGCTTTTAGGCCTAATAAGCGTGCGCTACATCATGAAGTTTGAGCCTCTAGCCTCAATGCCAAGAGATGAAGTAGCTGCCCTGGTGGGGCCAACGTTAGATCGGTATATGTCTCCAGACCTATTTACTAAGTAATAAAACTGCCCTGCCAATATTTTGGCAGGGCAGGCATCAGCTGTGTTTTGAACAGATTTTAGGCGGCTGCCGGCAGGTCAAGCTCGCTGTTACGACGGCGCAACTTGGCGGCCTGACGCTTGGCTAGCTGCTTCATGTAAGCGCGCTTAACGGTGATAACCGTGTACACGCCCACTGCCAGGAAGAACAGGTTGGCTACAGCCGAAGGCCAAGCGTTTACGTAGGCGCAGTTGATAATCAGCAAAATCGCACCCGACATGTTCAGAGCGTTGTACTTTAGGGAATCGCCGGCCCACACGCCGCGCGCCACTAGGAAGTAGGCGGCTACAAGAGCTAGGGAACCGATCCAGCCGATAACGGCGACGCTGATGTCAACAAGGGAAGTCACGCAGATATTTTTACGCGCTTTTAGAGTGAAGATCAATTAAATAAAAACGCATTGGGTATGTAGAATTACTTCATGCAGTTGGATCCGCGACGCATGGCTATTCTGCTGGCTGTATATCGTAACGGTGGAATTGTGGCCGCCTCCGACACTTTACGTATTTCTCCCAGCGCTATTTCGCAGCAGATCAGGCTATTAGAGAAAGAAGCCGGAGTGCAGCTGCTAGAGCGCACACCTCGGGGTGCACAATTAACCAGTGCGGGTCGACTGCTGACCGACGCTGCCGAACGTATAGAGGCTGAAATCACAGGGGCACAGCGTGAACTTTTAGCCTCAAGTGGCCAAAGCGTAACCGGTATGGTGCGGGTAGGGTCGTTTCAAACCGGTATTTTGGCGTTGCTGTTGCCAGTGCGCGAACAAATCAGCCAACTGCATCCAGGTATTGAACTACGCATTTACGAGCTTGATGATGCAGTCTCCCGCCGGCGCCTGCGTAGCGGCGAGTTAGACATGATGCTGCTAGAGGCAGATGAGTCAGTTACTTTCACCCCCACCCGCTCCACCAAAGACATCCCGCTAACCTCAGACCCCTGGGTGTTGGCAGTGCCCCCACACCAGCCCGTGCCGGCCTCACTTAGTGAGCTAACTAAACTCAACTGGTTGGATATGGATATTTCGACGGCGGGCGGTGCGGCCATGCGGCGCCTAGAGGGGGCCCTGGGTTATCGCTTTAACTCCACCCATGAAATCAACGACTACTCCACTGGGCTAACCATGGTGGCGCAAGGCTTGGGCTACTGCCTGGTACCCCATCTGGCTCTAGGTAGTTTCCCTGCACCTGCCGGAGTTGTCTACACCACCTAACTGGACTAGGCGGACGCAAAGTGGTGCTGCGCCATCGGGCCACCCGCCTAGAACCAGACGCCGCCGCCAGTGAAGTAATCCGCCTACTAACGGCGAAAGGACACTGACGACGGCGCCTAAAGCTAGGCTCAGTGGGTTTTGATCAGGAAGTGGCTACAGCTCCAGTAAGCACCAGCACCACAATCACCGCACCCAAAATCACGCGGTAGATCAGGAATGAGGTGAACTTGTTGGAGGAGACGAACTTGAGTAGCCAGGCGATAGTGGCATAAGCGACGATGCCCGAAACCACGGTACCCAAAATGGTGGGGCCCCAACCAATGTCAGAAGAGATATCTTCACTGGCGGTAACGGCTTCCAGTAAACCTGCGGCCACCAGTGCCGGAATACCCATGAAGAAAGACAGGCGAGTGGCGGTTACGCGGTCAAAGCCACGGAACAAGCCCGCGCTGATGGTGGCGCCAGAGCGAGAAATACCCGGGAAATCGGGGCCAAAGCCTGGAACAGGCCAATAATCAGCGCATCCATAATGGTCACCTGGTTCATGGAACGGTCCAGGTTCTTCTTACGGTCAGCCAGCCACATCACCAGTGACCACACCACTAGCGCGCCAGCAATAATCCACAGGCTACGCGAAGTGGTCTCAATGAAGTTCTTCAGTGCCAGACCCAGCACAGCCACCGGGATGGAGCCCACAATAATGCCCCAACCCAGGGTGTAGTCGGGGTCAGCGCGGTGCTCCTTGTTGCGCAGGCCGCGAATCCAGGCCGTAGCAATGCGTACGATGTCAGACCAGAAATAAACTACGGCAGCGAGGATCGCGCCAATCTGGATGATAGCGGTAAACGCGGTCATACCAGCAGAGTTGATCTGGTAGCCCAGCAGTTTTTCCACGATGTTGAGGTGTCCGGTGGAAGACACCGGTAGGAATTCGGTGATGCCCTCAATCACGCCTAGGATGATGGCGTCGATCCAGTTCATGTAAAGGTCCCTCTGGTCAGATAAATATTTGCTTAGGTAACTCTAGCGTGCTTCCAGCGTTATAGCCGTGGCCTTGATAACTGCAAACAGACTAGTGCCCACCTCGATGCCTAATTCTGCAATGGCGGCGGCGGTTAGGCGGGTGCGTAAACGCTGCCCATCAGCTAGGCGCAAGGACAAACTTACTACCGCGCCGTCGCCATCCAAACTGCTAACGCTCACCGGGATAACGTTACGCGGCGAACCTTTAGGTTGTTGCGGGTAAAGCGCAATAGCGTCGGAGTTAATAAGTGCAACCGCCTTGGCTCCCACCTGCCAGGCCGGTTCGTCGTCGTTAGCCTGGGGCCACTGGGCTAGACGCAGGCTCACTCCCTTGCCAAGCTTTAGCTGCGGGGTGGCCTCATCCCCAGCCAAAGTGCCGTTTAGCAGGCTGGCCCCCGTTAGGCTGGCAACAAACTCGGTGCTGGGGGTGGAAAGGATCTCGGTGGTGGGGCCTTGGGTGATCAGTTTCCCTGCGTCCATGACGGCGACGGCGTCACTCAGGGAGGCAATATCTACCAGGTCGTGGCTGACCATCACCACAGTGATAGCACGGGTACGGGTGCGCTCGCGTATCCGCGCGCGCAGCTGGGAGCGGGCCTGCACATCCAGGGCCGCCATGGGTTCATCGAGCACCAGCACTCGGGGACTAGTGGCCAGGGCACGGGCTAAGGCCACTCGGGCGGCCTGACCACCTGAAAGCTCGCCGCCTTGACGGTAAGCCAAGTGGCTGGCTCCCACTGCGTGCAGCTCCTGCCAGGCGCGTTGGCGGGCACGACGGCGTCCTTGGCCCTGGCAACGCGGACCAAAAGCCACATTGTCTAGCACACTCATATGGGTGAAAATCCCAGGGTTTTGCGCCAACAGCGCCACAGGACGTTTACCGGGGGAGACGAAAGTTCCGTGCCAGCCGGGCTCATCAAGGGTTTTGTCAGCAATTTTTAGATACCCCTGAGTGCGTAGCAGGCCGGCAATCATTAAACACAGGGTGGATTTACCACAGCCATTAGGGCCAATCAGAGTCAGGAACTGGCCAGGGCTAACCTCTAGGCGGGCATTATCAATTGATCGCTCAGGCAGCTTAGCCACCAGTTCAATCTTGGAGCCAGGGGCGGCGGGGGCTGCTAGCTGGCTTGGCTTAGTGCTGACGGCGCCAGCCGCATCAAGCTTTTTGAATAGCTGACGCTCAGCCCAGGTGCGCAGGCGGTAAATCCAGCCGCCAGGCAGCGCCGTCAAGCCCACCAACAGGGCGGAAGTAACCACTAGCGCCACCGCCAGGGCCAGGGCGGTATCCGCATCCGATTCTCGCTCCAAATAGATAGCCAGCGGCATAGTGCGGGTAGTGCCCTCTAGTGAGCCCGCAAAAGTTAGCGTGGCCCCAAACTCGCCCAGCGCGCGTCCCAGCGCCAAGGCTGTGCCGCGCGCCAAGGCTGGAGCCACTAAAGGCAAAGTGATACGCATTAGCACCGTTAAAGAGCCTGCCCCCAAGGTACGCGCCATGCGTTCAGCTTGACAATCACGGCTGCGTAAAGCCGCCTCCAAAGTGACTACCAAAAACGGCATGGACACAAACACCTGGGCCAAAACCACCGCCGTCGTCGAAAAAGCGATAGAAATCCCGGCCTCTTGCAGGCTGGGGCCAAGCCAACCTCTGCGCCCGAAAGTAGCCAGCAACGCAATACCGGCCACAACCGGGGGCATAGTCATAGGCAACACCACCACAATGCGGGCCAAACCCACTCCCGGCCACTGGCGTGCCAAAGCCAGCGCCAAAGGCACCCCCAAAATCAGGCTGACCAGGGTGGATATTAGGGCTGTGCGCAGGCTCAGCCACAGCGCTATTTGGGCGCTTTCACCGCCCAAAAGGGTAGGAATTTGCCCCCAAGGTACGCGCAGCCCCACCCCGATAAGTGGCGTCACAATCGCTAAAGCGGCAATTATGCCTAAGACACGCACGCTTAGCGGAAGGGAGGACAAAGAATTATCGCTGGGGCTGCGCATGGTGGTATTTACCGGGTCTTAAATGGCCTTAACCAGGCTTTACTTGCTGGCGGCTGGGCCAAAACCGGCCTTAGCTAAAATGGCCTGGCCGTCCTTGGAATTGACGTAGTCAATAAAGACCTTGGCGTCCTTGTTGTTGGCGCCAGACTTGGTGGGGGCGATCAGGTAGTGGTTGACCACGCCGTGAGAGTCGATCTTGATGGTTTCAACCTTGTCGCCACTGGCCTTGGCGTCCGTGGTGTAAACCAGGCCGGCGTCAGCCTCACCGGTTTCCACCTTGGTGCGTACGTCGGTTACCTTCTGCTCTTCAGAGACAGGCTTGAGGGTGATACCGGCGGCTTTGGACAGCTTGAGCGTGGCCGCACCACAAGGCACGGCCGGGGCGCAAATAACCAGCTTGGCCTTATCTAGGGAAGCATCCAGACCGGTGACCTTAGCAGGGTTACCCTTGGGAACAATCAGGGTTAGCACGTTGGTGGCAAACTCACTGGGGGCACCCACCACACCCGCCTTGACGGCGTCGTTCATGGTGGACTTATTGGCGGTGGCCAGCACCTGGGCATCGGCGCCATTGCTGAGCTGAGAGACTAGATCCTGGCTGCCTAGGAAGGAGAATTTAACCTTCAGACCCGGGTTAGCGGCCTCCACCTTCTTACCAATCTCGGTGTAGGTGCCTTTCAGTGAAGCAGCCGCAAATACGGTGATAGTGCGCTCACTAGCAGCGCTGGTAGAGGAAGAGCTGGGGGCGGCGCCGCCAGAGCAGGCGGCTAAAGCCACGGCGGCAGTGGCTGCCAGAACTGCACTGGCAACTTTACGCAGCGATGTGAACATATCTACTCCTTGAAACAAAGCGGGCCGATAAAAACGGCTCCACTAGGGATAATAGCGTTTTTATCGGCCCGCTAAGGCTTTGGTTAGGGGCGAGGCCCTAACTGTCTGGATGGCGGCGCGGCCTAGGCGCCCTGGCCTGAGGCTCAGACGCCCGGGGGCTATAGCCTAGGCGCCCTGGGAGGGAGCCTCAGTGGCAAAGCCAGGCTTGGAGGCGTTGCCGGTGCCCTGAGTGTGTACCGGCTGCCAGCCGCGACGTACCGGGTCGGCCTGGATCGCAGGCTTACGTGAACGGTAAATCACGTAGGGGCGGTTCACATAGCCCACCGGGGCGCTAACCACGTGCACCAGGCGAGTAAATGGCCAGATTGCAAACAGCAGCAGACCGGCAATCACGTGCAGCTTGAAAGACATGGGCACGTCAACCATCAGTTCCGGCTTAGGCTGCAGCAGGAAAATCGAGCGCAGCCAGGGGCTAACGGTTTCACGGTAGTCATAGCCCCCGTGCGGCCCAAACAGCTGGGTGGTGACGGTGGCGTAAGCACCCAAACCAATCGGTAGTAGCAGCAGCACGTACATGATCTTGTCGTTAAGGGTGGTGGCCGCGCGCACGCTACCAACCACGAAACGACGGTAAAGCAGACCAACTAGGCCCACAATGGTCATCGCGCCAGCCACTGAACCCATGCTGACAGCACCCAGGTGGTACAGGTGCTCGGGCACACCCACCGCTTCAGTCCAGCTCTTGGGAATTAACAAACCAACAATGTGGCCTGCAGCTACAAACAAGATACCGAAGTGAAACAGTGGGGAAGACCAGCGCAAAATCGCTGATTCATTCCACTGGCTAGAGCGTGAAGTCCAGCCGTACTGGTCTTTCTTATAGCGCCAAATCAGGCCGCTAATTAGCAGCGCAAAAGAGACGTAGGGCAGGACCACCCACGCCAGTAATGCGGATGTAGACATGTTCTCCTCTTTTCGGGCGTGGATTTAGACCTGCACGGCGTCCACAGCGGGCGCCTCATTTTGGGCTGCAAGCCTGGGGGCAGTGGTTGGGAAGGGCAAAATATTGGTTACCCCCACGGTTTCGGTAGGCGGCCCGGCGTGAATCAAGGCCGCCACCCGTGCGGCAGTAGCTTTATCCACTGGCGCCAAGGTGGCGCTTAGGGCCTCAATAATTGCCGCATAGGGGCTGTGGTAGCTGCGCAGCGCCCGCAAAAGTACCTCAATGCCTTCACGGTGGCTGCCCAGCAAAATAGCAGCGATTTCGTCGTCGCTACGAGCCGACAGCTCCAGCACTAAAGGCAGGTAATCTGGCAGCTCATCGCTGGTTTGCTCCCAGCCGGCGCCGGCTAGGGCCTGTTTAAAGGCCAGCAGCGCGGCGCCCCGGTGACGGGTGTCGCCCACGGCGTAGTAGCTCAGGTACAGGCAGCAGCGACGACGGCGGTCGAAAGTTTCCACATAGTGCTCAGCTAGAGCGCGTTGACCTAGCTGGGTGGCTGAGGCCAAAAACCGCTCCAGAGGGCCGGCTACCTGCTCAGGTAGCTCAGCCAACGCGTCACGGCAGGCCTGCAGGCGCTGGGGAAAACTCTCATCTGGATAGTCCAACAGCAGCGAACACACCATATGGGCGGTGCGCCGCTGAGTGTCGCTTAGCGCCAAGGCACCTACGGCAGCAGGACTCATCGGCGTGCTCCGGTGGTGGCCGGGGCGCCGGGCCCACTTGAGCCGGCGGTGCGACGTGAACGCACGCTAGGTAGCGGCAAGGACACGCGTCCGCTGCGACGCACATCGGCGCCGTGGAAGCCGCTCACATCGGTGCAGCCGCTAGCGCAGGCACTGGGGGCGCCTTCACCAAGCAGCGCGGCGACGTCGTCGCCCATAGCCTCCATGCCGCGAGGTACCTCAGGGCGGGTGGTGGGCACCACGAAACGGTCGTCATACTTGGCAATAGCCAGCAGACGGTACATGCGCTCCAGGGCCTGACCATCCATACCCACACTGGCGGCAATCTGCGGGTCAGGTTCCTGACCCAGGTTGCGGGCGCGCATATGTGAACGCATAGCGGCCAAGCGGCGCAGCGTACGCTCAATCAGATTTACGTCACCGGCGGTAAACAGGCCCGCCAGGTACTCCATAGGAATACGCATGTCGGCCACGGCGCTTAGCAGCACGCGGTGATCTTCAGCGTCAAAACCGGCGTTAGCCACCTCATCAACCACCGGGCTGAGCGGGGGCACATACCAAACCATGGGCATGGTGCGGTATTCGGGGTGGATCGGCAAAGCCACCTCATAGGTGTTGATCAGATCCCAGATGGGGGGAGGACTTAGCCGCCTCAATCCAGGTGTCCGGAATGCCGCTAGCACGGGCGCCAGCCACCACCTGCGGGTCACGCGGGTCGAGCATGATTGAACGCTGCGCCATGTACAGATCCTGAGGGTCTTCCACCGCAGCGGCCTGAGATACACGGTCGGCGTCGTAGAAGATAACACCCAGGTAGCGCAGGCGCCCCACGCAGGTCTCCGAGCAGATCGTGGGCTGACCGGACTCCAGACGCGGATAGCACAGGGTGCACTTTTCAGCCTTACCGCTGGAGTGGTTGAAGTACACCTTCTTGTAGGGGCAGGCGGACACACACATGCGCCAACCACGGCAAGCATCCTGATCTACCAGCACAATGCCGTCCTCAGTGCGCTTATACATGGCGCCCGAGGGGCAGGCAGACACACAGGTGGGGTTGAGGCAGTGCTCGCAGATACGCGGCAGGTAGAACATGAAGGTGGACTCAATGTCCTTCTTCACGCTCAGGTTCATCTGCGACAAGATCGGGTCTTGATCCAGGGTTTCCATTGAGCCGCCCAGGTTGTCATCCCAGTTGGGACCCCACTCAGGCTGGTTAATGTAGCGCCCATCTAGCTGGCTCTTGGCACGCGCCACCGGAATAGCGGGCGAGTCCTTAGGGGCCGAGAGCAGACGGTCATACTCATAGGTCCAGGGCTCGTAGTAGTCCTCAACCGTGGGCATCTGCGGGTTGGCGAAAATATTGGCTAGGCGACGCAAACGCCCACCTGAGCGGGGCACCAGCTTGCCGTTCTTGGTGCGCTTCCAGCCGCCTGCCACTTGTCCTGGTCCTCCCAGCCGCGCGGGTAGCCCACGCCTGGGCGGGTTTCAACATCGTTAAACCACATGTATTCGGTGCCTTCACGGTTAGTCCAGGCCTGCTTACAGGTCACTGAACAGGTGTGGCAGCCGATACATTTGTCGAGGTTCATCACCATGCAAATTTGTGCCATTACGCGCATCAGAAAGTTACCTCCTGGTTACGACGACGGCGAATCACGGTGACTTCGTCGCGCTGGTTTCCGGTGGGGCCAATGTAGTTGAAGGCATAGCTCATTTGCGCATGTCCACCCGCGAAGTGAGTGGGCTTGAGGAAGATACGCGTGAGCGAGTTGTGCGTGCCTCCACGCTTACCGCTGGTTTCCGTCAGCGGAGTGTTGATTTGGCGGTCCTGGGCGTGGTGCATGAACACCGTGCCCTCGGGGATACGGTGGGGAGACCACCGCACGCGCCGCCACGATACCGTTACGGTTGACTGCCTCAATCCAGTCATTGTCCTTTACGCCGATCTTTTCAGCGTCAGCGGGGCTCATCCACACGGTTTGACCACCGCGTCCCAGCGTGAGCATGTGTAGGTTGTCGTAGTACTGGGAGTGGATCGCCCACTTGTTGTGCGGGGTCAGGTAGCGTACGGCCACCTGCGCGCTGCCGTTAGCGTCGGTGGTTACCTTACCCAGCTCAGGCTCACCAGCCAGGGCCGCCAGGTCTAGCGGAGGCCGGAAAATCGGCAGGGACTCACCCAGGTCACGCATCCAGTCATGCTCCACGTAGTAGTGCATACGACCAGTTAGCGTGTGCCAGGGCTTGGCGCGCTCAACGTTAACCACGAAGGCGCTGTAGCGTCGTCCGCCATGCTCCGAACCGGACCACTCCGGGGAGGTGATTACCGACTGGGGCTGCTGGATAGTGTCAGCGTAGGTAATGTGGCGGTCCTCAGAGCCCTCGGATAGGTCCCAAGACTTAACGCCGGTACGTTCAGACAGCTTGCGCCAGCCGTCAGTGGCGACGGCGCCGTTAGTGGTGCCCGAAAGGGTAAGTACCATCTCGGCTGCCTTCACCGCAGTGTCGACCAACGGGCGCCCGGCCTGTGGGCCGCTGGGTGCCACTCCGTTCTTGTGAGCCAGGTACTCCATGCCGTTACCGGCGGCGCTTAGTGGCACACCCTTAAGGGGCATACCAGCCTTTTCAACCAGCGGGCCGACCGTGTTGAACTTGTCGATGATCTGCGTGTAGTCACGCTCAATCGGCACCAGCTTGGGCATGGTTACGCCCGGGATCCACTGCTTAGGCAGGTTTTCAACACTGCCGTGAGGCATGGTCAGCTCATCTGGCGTGTCGTGCATCAGGGGCGCAGGCACAATATCGGTCTGCGTACCCAGGTACTTGACTGCCATCTGGGAAACCAGTTGCGCCAGGGACTGGAACACCTGGAAGTCGGTGCGTGCCTCCCACGGCGGGTTGATAGCCGCGTTGAAGGAGTGGATGTAGGGGTGCATGTCCGTGGAGGACAGGTCTTCCTTCTCGTACCAGGTAGCTGCCGGCAGTACGACGTCGGAGTGCAAGGTGGTGGAGGTGTTACGGAAGTCCGCAGTCCACATCAGATCCAGCTTGCCCGTGGCCGCCTGCTCGTCCCACTGCATGGTCTTGGGGCGCAAGTTCTCCGGGGTTTCGTCAATGTTTACGTCATTGCCGGTACCCAGCATGTGACGTAGGAAGAACTCGGTGCCCTTAGCGGAAGAACCCAGCAGGTTGGTGCGCCAGTTAGCCAGAATGCGCGGGAAGTTCTCAGGGCGAGAAGGGGCTTCGCAAGCAAAATGCAGCTTGCCAGCCTCAAGCTCGCGCACAATGTAGTCCTTAACATCCATGCCCTCTTCACGTGCCTGCTGCGTCAGGAGCAGCGGGTTACGGTCAAAGGTGGGGTAGGAGGGCATCCAGCCGCGCTTCATGGATTCCACCATGAGGTCCGCGTTGGACTTACCCACCATAGAGCCGGGGTGTACCGGGGAGGCGATACGGTCAGCCTGAGTGCGGTCATAGCGCCACTGCTCAGTGGTTAGGTACCAAAAAGCGGTGGTGATCATCTGACGGGCCGGACGCTGCCAGTCCAGAGCGAAAGCAAACTGGCTCCAACCCGCAATCGGACGCACCTTTTCCTGACCCACATAGTGGGCCCAGCCGCCACCGTTAACACCTTGAGTGGCGCACATGGAGGTCAGCGCCAAAATGGTGCGGTAGATAGCGTCAGCGTGGAAGTAGTGGTTAATACCCGCACCCATAACAATCATGGAGCGGCCCTTAGATTCAATGGCGTTAGTGGCAAAGTCACGGGCCACACGAATCAATGCGTTAGCGTTAAGACCACTCATCTCCTGCGCCCAAGCCGGGGTAGCCGGCACGGAAGAGTCCTCATAGCCGCTAGGCCACTGGCCCGGCAGGCCTTCACGCTCAACCGCATACTGGGCTAGCAGCAGGTCATAAACAGTAGTGACCAGGGTGTCACCCACACGCAAGGTGGGCACACCATAGTTGACCACGCCGCCACCGGCCGTGCCCGTGGGGGTGGTGGAGCTGGGCAGGTCAAAACGCGGCAGGCTAACCAACTGGGGCTTCCAGTTGGCCACATCCATGGCGCTCATAACCGGGTCTACACCCTCAAGCTTGAGGTTCCACTTGCCCTTACCGCCAGGACCAAAACGGTCAGCCAAAGTGCCACCCGGGTCAGCCGGGCCGCGCTTGGCATCCCACACCAAGGTGCGGTAGTCAGGGTTTTCTAGCTTAGCTAGGTGCTCATAGCCGGGCAGATCCTTAACGTCTGCGGCGGTTAGGAACTGGCCGGGCACATACCCCTGCTCAGTCTTTTCCAGCTTGATCAAGAAAGGAGAGTCAGTGTGGCGACGCATGTAGTCAAGGAAGAACGGCTCACGGCGAGCCACGTGGAATTCCTTGAGGATTACGTGACCCATAGCCTGAGCCACGGCGCCGTCGGTACCGGGAGCAACCTTTAGCCACTGGTCAGCGAACTTAGTGTTGTCCGCATAGTCGGGGGAAACCGCAATTACCTTCTGGCCGTGGTAGCGGGCCTCGGCCATAAAGTGTGCGTCAGGGGTACGTGTCAGCGGAATATTAGAACCCCACATGATCAGGTACTGAGAGTTGTACCAGTCACCGGATTCGGGCACATCCGTCTGGTCACCAAACACCTGCGGGCTGGCCGGCGGTAGGTCCGCATACCAGTCATAGAAGGAAAGCATGGTGGCACCAATTAGCTCGTGGAAACGCGAGCCAGCGCCGTAGGAAATCATCGACATAGCCGGGATAACCGAGAAACCGGCAATACGGTCCGGGCCCCACTGGCGGATAGTGTGCACATGCGCAGCAGCGATTAGCTCCAGAGCCTCATCCCAGCTCACGCGCACCATGCCACCGCGACCACGGGCGCTCTTATAAGCGCTGGCAATGGCCGGATCGCTAACTACCTGCTCCCAGGCGGCGACGGCGTCGCCATTGCAACGCTGCTTAGCCTCACGGTAAGGGTCCAGCAGCGCTGAGCGAATGTAGGGGTAACGGATACGGGTGGGCGAGTAGGTGTACCAGGAGAAAGCCGCCCCACGCGGACAGCCGCGCGGCTCATACTCTGGCATGTCGGGGCCGGTGGTGGGGTAGTCGGTAGCCTGCTGCTCCCAGGTAATGATCCCGTCAGAGACCATTACTTCCCACGAACACGAACCGGTGCAGTTAACCCCGTGCGTGGAGCGCACAACTTTGTCGTGCTTCCAGCGCTCGCGGTAGAACACATCCGCGTCGCGTCCACCGGTTAGAAATAGGCGGCGTGCGTCGTCGCTAACCTGGCCTTTACGCAGGTAGCCACCCATTTTTAGCAGGCTAGGCAGGGACTCAGTGTCCGGTGCCTTGCTGGCTGAATCGGTCATGGTTAATTCCTTCAAATTTTCCTGACGCCGGCTGTAGCTGGCGTGAGTTGGTCTTAGAAACGGCCGAGGCCGCGCTTGGGATCAGCCCGGGAAGGGAGCACCCTTACGGGCGTACTGACGCCAGCACAGAGCCGAGGCGAGTACGCAGAACACGGCGCAGGCCAGGAAGAAGACCCAGGGGGCGACGGCGGTTAGGGCCATACCAATCAGGAAGGGGCCTAGCGAAGCGATGGCAGAGGTGAAGCCGATGGCGCCACCAGCCTGACGGGCCGGCATGATCATGGGCATCTGCTTGAAGGTACCGGCGTTACCGAAACCAGAGAACAGGAACATGGTCAGCATCAGGCCCAGGAACAGGTAGAAGTCGTTCCAGCCGGTGGGGTTGTAAAGCACCCAGGCGGTAGCGGCCAGGGTTATGGCCATGCCGACGCCGGAAATGAAGGTCCAGATGGCCCCGCCCATACGGTCACAGAAGGGACCCCAGGACATGCGGATAACTGAACCGATTAGCGGGCCTAGGAAGGCATAGGTCGCGCCCAGTACAGGCAGGCCCAGCGAGGAGGCGCGGCCGAACTGGTTGTTGATTAGCAGACCAAATACGGCAGAGAAACCTGAGAACAGACCGAAGGTCATCACGTAGAGGATAGTCATGTACCAGGTGTTGGGGTTGGAGAAGATGTCTAGCTGCTGCTTAATGTTGGCCTTTACGGGCACGTCACGCAGGTAGATGAAAGCTAGGGCGGCGGCCACCAAGCACCAGGGCACAAAGAAGATAGCGGCGTTGTAAACCCAAATGTGCTCACCGGTGTGGGTGCGCTGGGGAGCCATCCAGGTAAGACCAAACAGTCCAAAGCCCATCAGGATCGGGCCGACTAGCTGGATGATGCTCATACCCAGGTTACCCAGGCCCCCCTGCAAGCCCAGGGCGGTGCCAGACAGGCGCTTGGGGAAGAAGTAACCGGTAGAAGACATGTAGCCGGAGAAGGCCCCGCCACCAATACCGCAGGCAAAAGCCAGGGCTAGCAGCACCCAGTAGGGGGTCTGGTTGCTCTGCACGGCGAAGAACCAACCCAGCATGGGCAGAGCGCATAGCAGAGAGGTCAGACCTACCAGCTTGCGGGTACCGATCAGCGGCGGCAGGAACATGTAAACCAGGCGCAGCAGACCACAAGAAAGTCCCGGCAGGGCGGTTAGCCAGTAAAGCTGGGACTTGCTTAGGTGGAAGCCTAGAAGGGTTAGCTTCGGAGCAATAGCGCTAGGTAGGAACCAGACGCAGAAAGCTAGGATCAATGAGTAAGTGGTGATGGCGAGGGTGCGCCAAGCAATGGATGAACTCCATTTATTGGGGTCTTGGGGGTCCCAACCCTTAAGGGTGGTACCGGTAACTTCCAATTCGGACACGGATACTCCTGCATTCGTTGCTACTAGTCCCTGTAATTGTTTCGGATTTTAACGGGCTAATTAAAACGGGCGGTATAGGCGCCTTAAACCCGCAGAAAATCAAGGAAAACTGAAAGGCTTAAGGGGTGAGTGCCTCCGAGTTACGTCACGCCGGTGTGGCGAAAATAGGTCCTGGGTCACCTTTTGTCTGTATCTAGTCTGAGTGTGGGCTTAAGCTGTAGTGCATGGAACCAATTAAGCAAAAGGGCTTTCACAAGCTCCCCGAGCCGGTAAAAGGCGCGGTAATTACTGTTTCTGATCGTTGCTATGCGGGCACGCGCGAGGACGCTTCAGGCCCCTTGGCCGCCAAACTGCTGGCTGACTATGACGTGATCGTTGATGAAGTAAAGCTGATTCCTGACGGCATCGAGGAAGTCACCCAGGCTTTACGTGAGGCGATTGCAGCTGGGGCGCGGGTAATTCTTACTACCGGGGGTACTGGGGTAACTCCGCGCGACCTGACCCCGGAAGGTACCGCGCCGCTGCTGGCAGTGCGTTTGGATGGGCTAGCTGAGCAGGTGCGTGCCTATGGGCTAGCGAAAACTCCGCTAGCTAGTTTGTCTCGCGGCCTGGTGGGGGTTACTTCCCGTGAGGCCGACGGCGTCCTTATTGTTAACGCTCCCGGCTCGCGTGGCGGGGTTAAGGACACTGTGGAAGTTATTGGTCCGCTAGTGCCGCATGTGCTTGAGCAGCTAGGCGGCGGCGACCACTAAAGCTGGGCTGCGAAATTTTCCACGTCGCCTAGGGTGTCTAGGTCTGTAGCCAGCCAGGCAATTGGGCAGGTAGTTAGGTCAAGGTCGGCCAGGGCGCGTTTGACGCTGATGTCGCGTAGCTCCTGGCCGTCCGGGGTGACGGCGTCGCGCAGTTTCTCGGTGCGGTACAGCCCCACTAGTAGCTGTCTATATCCCTCGTGGTAGGCCACGGCGCCGTCGTGAATTAAAGCGCCAGCTAAAGCCGGCAGACAGCGGGCGGCCAGGGGAGCGTCGCAGCTTAGTAGCAGCGTTAGCTCCTTGGCGGGGCGCAAACAGGCTAAACCTGCCCCAATCCCGGCCACCGGCCCACCCAGGGGCGGGTCTTCCAAACTGCGCTGCACCCCGGGTGGTAGCTGCACGCTGGGCGGGGCCACTACGGTTACGCTAGTGATCTGCTGGGCAGCTAGATCATCAAGTAGGTAGTCGAGCATACGCTTGCCCTTGATGGGCACGTCTGCCTTAGAAATGCCGCCCATGCGCCTGGCGGTGCCACCAGCCAAATCACTGCCTGCACTCGAGGTGCCAAATCAGGGTTTGTTGCTACTGGTGGCAAGGCAACGGAACCTGACAATGTCTAGCTTTTCTGAGTGGCGGGAGTGGCAGCTGCTTCGACAGGCGTGGCGACTGACGGCGCGCTTTCGGTGGGGGCGGCGCTCGCAGTGGCAGGGGCGTTTAGGTCTGCGCGGGTCCATGTGCCTGAGCGGCCCCCGGATTTAGCGGTGATATAGGCGTAGTCGATAGCAGCTGAGCGATCCACGCCCTTAACCATGTCCACCACGGCCAAAGCCGCCACAGTCACCGCCGTAAGCGCCTCCATCTCCACCCCGGTGCGATCTGCGGTGCGCACGGTAGCTTTTAGCAGTACCCCGGCGTCGGTGATTTGCGGGTCCACGCTAGCCCCATGCACTCCAATCACATGGGCCAGGGGCAGCAGCTCAGGCACCTTTTTAGTGGCGGCAATACCGGCAATGCGGGCCACCGCCAACACGTCCCCCTTGGGTACGCGCCCCTCGCGCAAAGCCGCAACCACCTGCGGCGAGCAGGTAACTAAAGCCTCGGCGCTAGCGCTGCGCACAGTTGGGGTTTGGCGGTCACGTCCACCATGCGCGCGGCGCCGGCAGAGTCTAGGTGGGTAAATTCAAGGCTCATAAGTTAGTTCTCGTTTCCACTTGCCGGCTTGCTGGGGGCTAGGGCACGGCTATTGGGGGCGACGGCGTCGCAGTTGTCTGTCTTGGCAGGGGCAGTAGTGCAGGAAGGGCCGCTGGGAGTGCTAGGGGCGACGTCGGTTGGGGCGCCGGGACCTAGTTGCCAAGTGGGGGTAAGGCTCAGCAAACGCAAAGGCTGACCTACCTCTACCGCTTCAATTTCTCCAGGCACCACCGCTAAAGCTTGCGCCAAATGCAGCGAACCAATCAGGTGCGAGCCAGAACCCAGGCGGTGTGAAGGCGTGGCCACTGTCTGACCCTGCTCATTCCAGTGCAAATGCACCGGCACATGCTGGCGCCTACCGGCAGGGCTGCGCCAAGACGCCCCGGCCACGCCCTGGCCCCAAGCCAGCACCTGGGCGCGCCCATCTAAAGCAGCCAGTACCGGCACCACAATCAGAGTGAAACACACCAGCACACTTACCGGATTACCCGGCAGGCACACTAGCGGCACCTGTCGCTGCCCGTCAGCAATAGTGCCGTGACCTTGGGGTTTACCCGGTTGCAGGGCCAGTTTGTCAAAACCTAAATTGATGCCATCTACTGCCTGATCAGCTAGGGCCTTAAGCGGGTCGAAAGCTCCGGCGCTGACCCCGCCGCTGGTCACCACTAGATCAGCCTGGCTGGCAGCTTCACGTAGGGCACGCACCAGATTGGCAGGATTGTCATCCACGCGCATGGTGCAAACGCATTGGGCGCCCCAGCGTTCACACAGGGCAGCTAGCATCAGGCCATTAGAATCAGGGATCATGCCGGGCTCTAGGGGGCGTCCGGGTTGGGTCAGTTCAGAGCCGGTGCTGATAACTGCTACGCGTGGTTTGGGGCGTACCGCTAAGGTTCCGTGTCCAGTGGCGACGGCGGCCGCCAGTTGAGGTGCTTCCAGGCGGGTTCCAGCCGGCAAAACTGGTTCACCCAGGTCAGTGTCCTCGCCAGCGCGACGGATATGACGCCCCAGCGCGGGGGCCTGATAAATAAGCACCTGCTCAGGTAGGGGAGCAGCGCCAGCGGCCTGGTCGGTTAGCTCCACCTGCACCACCGCGTCAGCGCCAGGTGGGATAGCCGCCCCAGTCATGATGCGCATGGCGGTGCCTTCAGGTAGCGGGGCTGGGTTAGCACCCGCTGCCACATCCCCACTTACTGGCAGGCAAACCGGGGTTTGTTCACTTGCCTGAGCCACTTCACTGGCGCGCACGGCGTAACCATCCATAGCTGAATTAGTCCACGGCGGCACCGGTGCTAAAGCAGTAATTGACTTGGCTAGTACCTTACCGGTGCAGGCGGCAATGGGCTGCTCGCTTATAGGCAGGGCGCCAATGCCTGCCGTGAGGGTGGCAATGTAGTCGTCAACGTTGCGCATAGTCTTTAGGGTAGCGGCTGCCAGTCGATAGTGTCCCAACGCGCGGCGGCGGCGTCGGCTATAAGTAGGCGCCCAAACAGGCCCCTGCCGGTGTGGGTTAGGAACTTAATGGCCTCATTAGCCATCACTGAGCCGCACTGGCCCACCACCGCACCCAGCACCCCGCTAACATCTGCCGGATCTACCAGGCCAGCCTGCGGGGGAGCGGGGTAGAGGTCACGCAGCTGGCTAGGCGCATAGCCGGCGCGAGTGGGCCGCGACCAGAACCCGGCCACCTGAAACACCTGCGCCACCACTGTGCCCCAAATCAGGGGCACCCCAGCGCGGGCGGCGGCGTCGGCCAAAGCGTATTTGGAACTAAATGAGTCCGTGCAGTCCAGCACCAGGTCATAGCTGGCCAGTAGGGCGTCGTCGCGCTCATCTACAGCCAGGCGCCGGTGGTAAGGCTCTAGCTTCACTTCATTAGCCAGGCGGGTGAGGTAGTCAATGGCTGAATCAACCTTGTGGCGGCCAATATCGCTGGGGGTGTGGATCACTGGCGATTTAAGTTAGTGGGCTCTACCAGGTCGTCGTCGGCAAAACCGAGCGTGCCCACAGCGCCACTAGCTAAGTAAGTCAGCACCGGTGAGCCTAGCCCGCCGCAGCCAACTACTAGCACCCGCGACTTTTGCAGCAGATCAACTCCCGCATCTGTCAGCACGCTAGCGGTGCGCTGGTGACGAGTGGCACGATAACGAGAATCCAAAATTTCCACCTAAATGAAACGTTAATATTAGTGTTAAATCTGGTTGTTTTTAGAAGGGAAAGCCAATGGCTAAGGTGATTGCGGCCCAAGTGACCCAAAGTGCTGTTGACGTAAACGCACTGGCCCAAGCGGTTGGGGATGCGGGGGCCGGGGCTACCGTCACTTTTGCCGGGGTGGTGCGCAATCACGACGGCGGACGGGCAGTTGACCGGCTTGAATACAGCGCTCACCCCATCGCCACCCAGGTGGTTGAGGAAATTGCTGCCGAGATTAGTGCGCGCCCTGGGCTGCGAGCGCTAGCCATTGTGCACCGGGTAGGTAACCTGGCGATCGGTGACGTGGCGCTAGGTGTGGCCGTAAGCGCTGATCACCGCCGTGAAGCTTTTGAAGCCTGCGCTGACGCCGTGGACCTGGTTAAAGCCAAACTGCCGGTATGGAAGCTACAGGCCTACAGTGACGGCAGTCAGGAGTGGAGCAACTGCCCCTGAGCGCTCGCGAATGGTCTGCGGCTGCCCGGTGAGCGGTGTGACTGCCCGGTGAGCGGCGTGGCTGCCCGGTGAGTGGCGCGGCTGGGACGAGTGGTGGCGCGTCCCTGGGGCGCTTAAGCTCACCCGGCGCTCAGCCCACCTGGCGGCTCAGCCTCCGGCAAAGGGCGGTAGCACATCCAAATTGATGCCCTCATCTAGAACGCTGCTGCGATCGGTGACGGGGCGTGAGTTAATCAGGTAGCTACTGGCCGCCAGGACTCGGGCCAGCTCATCGCTGCGCTGTGAAAGCTGGGCCAGTAGCTGCTCTAGCGTAGTGCCGGGGCTAATTTCGATAGATTCACTGGTGGTGGCCGCAGCTTGGGCGGCCCCAGCGAAGTAACGCACAGTTATTTGCATGGTTTCCTTGTAAATATTTTTAGCCGGATTTAGCCGCCGATAGTGGACATTGAGCGGCGCGTTAGATTTAGTGGTTGCGCATTAGGGCCGGCGTCGCGCCCATGGGCTAGGGGCTTAAACCAGGTGGCTTGCTGCCAGGTGCTAGCAATTTCTTCATCGCTGGCCCCGCCGCGTAGCAAAGCCCGCAGATCTGTCTCTGCCTGCGTAAATAGGCAGGTCATTAGCTGGCCGTCAGCGGTTAGGCGGGTGCGGTCGCAGTCATCGCAAAATGGCCTGGTAATTGAGGCAATAATGCCCACTGTGCCGCCGGGGCGTGTGGCGGTGGCGGCCACCTGCCATAGCTGGGCTGGGCGCCGGTCAGGGCGGCCCAACTCGGTTAGTTCAAAGCCGTTAGCTGCAAAAATATCCAAAATCCTTTGGGCGCTAACGATTGCCTGGCGACTCCAAGCCTGCGCACCTAGCGGCATGTGCTCAATAAAACGCAGCTGCCAGCCTTCACGCAGGCTCTTATCCAGCAGGCTTGGTGCTACCTGCTCGATTGTGTCCGCCATGGCTACGGCATTGACCTTAATTGGGTTTAATCCCGCCATTGCAGCTGCTTGGATGCCGCGCAGGGCATCAGCAAAGCGGTCGCGGCGAGTAGTAGTGGCATAAACGCTGGCATCGACAGAATCCAGCGACACATTAACCCGGTCTAGGCCGGCGCTGCGCAGCTGGGCTGCGCGCCGATCCAGGCCCAAGCCATTAGTGGTAAGGGCCAGGTCGGGCTTAACGCCAGCGTGAGTGCGCAGTCGGGCTAGGGCCGCCACCAGCTGCTCTAAATCACGCCGCAGTAGCGGCTCGCCGCCGGTAATGCGGATGCGCTCAATGCCTAAGCGCTCCACCCCAATGCGCGCTAAGCGCACCAGTTCCTCAAGGCTTAGTAGCTGCTCATTTTTTAGCCACTCAAGGCCCTGCGCAGGCATGCAATAGGTGCAGCGCAGATTGCATTTATCGGTAATAGATAAACGCAAATCTCTGGCCCGGCGACCATAGCGGTCAACCAGCTGCCCACCCGTCTCAGCGCCAGGGGCGCGTAGGGCGGGTGGGGCAGTGGCTAAGCTGGGAGCGCTCACAGTGGTTTATGACCTTTAGTGGGTGTGGTGAATTAGCGCGGCGAATGGGTTAGGCAGTGCCGCAGTCTTTAGGCAGTACGGCGGATGGCTACGATAGCGCCGTCGTCGCCCTCATAAACCAGCTCATAGCTGAAGTCGCCGGGAATCTGGGAGTCAATCTGCATCAGCAGCGGGCGTGGTACGTGCGGGGCGAACAGCTCCATGCCCCTCGCCCGGAGCTAGGGAGGCTACCGCGCCCAAAATGGCGGCGTGGCGTAGCTTGGGCGGGAAGGGGCGGGCGTCTAGGCGCGGCAGTTCATCTTGCACGGAGCTGCAGCCGCAGCCACAGCCGCCGTGGCCCTGGCTGGAAACGTCGGTAACAGGGATCTGGTTCTGGCTCATTGGAGTCCTTAAAAGTTTTGAGTTGTTGTGATCGGGGCGGGCAATGGGACGAAAGTATCTGTAACTAGCATAGATTGCCAGCCCACTAGAAATATTATTACGGTTTTAACTATGAAAAATAAGTCGGCTGCCTCCAAGGCCGCCAACAGCGAAAAACGTGCTGCCCTGGCGCCGCGCTACCTGGCTTTATTGTTAGGTGGCGTTTGCGTAATGGCTGGGCTCGACGCCGCCCTGCTGCGGCTAAACCTGCCCGCTCCCGTCACCGGGGCGCACCTGGCCGCGCTGCATGGGCCGCTGATGCTGGCAGGCTTCTTGGGCACAGTTATCAGCCTAGAGCGGGCCGTGGCCGCGCGTAGGCGCTGGGCTTGGGTGGCCCCCTATGCGCACGCCGCCGGTATGTTAGCGCTGCTGGCCGGGGCCCCAAGCGCGGTAGGTAAAGGGCTGTTGCTAGTGGGAGCGCTGGGGCTAGACGCCGTCTATCTATATATTTTGCGCACCCGCGCCGGGGCCGTAGCCACCCAAATTGAAGCCCTAGGGGCGCTCAGTCTCACGCTGGGTACCTGGCTGTGGCTAATGGATAAACCTCTTGAAACCGTGGCCACGCTTTGGCTGGAATTTCTGATTTTCACCATTATCGGCGAGCGCCTGGAACTAGCCCGCGTGGCTTTTATCGGCAAAGTTGAGGGGCGGGTTTTGGGCCTGTGCCTAGCGGTGCTCTCATTTAGCGCCCTGTCCCTGGTGTGGGTGCCAGCCCAAATTTTGGCGGCCGCAGCCCTGCTAGCCCTAGCGCTCATAATGGGCTACCACGATGTAGCTCGGCGCACTGTGCGCGGCAGTGGCCAGGTGCGTTTTGCTGGGGCCGCCATGCTCAGTGGCTACTTTTGGTTGGCTATCAGCGCCACGGTCTGGTGCCTTTACGGTTTTAATGGGGCTGCCTACGACGTCGTCATCCACACGGTCACAATCGGTTACGCCCTCTCAATGGTGATGGCCCACGCCTCCATTATTTTGCCCGGGGTGCTACACCGCCGCCTGCCCTACCACCCGCTTATGTATCTGCCCCTTGGCGCCCTGCATGGCGGCCTGATTGTAAGGGTATTAACCGCTAACCTTGGTGGCCTATCCTGGCAGGTAGGTGGAGCTGTTTCCATCGCCGCAATAGTGCTGTTCCTACTTATCGCAGTTACCCGCGCGGTAACTGCCAAATAGTCCGATTATGCCCAGCTAAGCAACCAAGCTTCTCGCTTCCAAGCCCGCCTCGCTACCAAGAAAACTGCCATGGAAATCACCCAGCCCCCAGCCAAAAGCCCCCAACCCCGACCGCATCGGCGCACCACCCAGATAAAAACGCAACGCTGTGGTGGTGGCTTGGATTTTTACTGCCCTGGTGCTGCTAGCTGGCAAATACGCCCAGCTGTGGCCCAATCTAGATGCTTGGGCGCCACTACATGCGGCCCTGCTGGGGGCCTTGGGTAGCGCTATCACCATTTGGAGCGCCCATTTTGCCGACACCCTCCTACACCGGCCTGCCTGGGGTGGAGCGCTGATGCTAAATGGGCGCCTAGGCCTGCACAGCGTGGGCGCCGCTCTGGTAATCACCGGGGTGTGCATTAATAGCCAGATCGTAATTGGCGTGGGGGCTAGCTGCGTGGCGGTGAGTGCGACGCTGGGCGTGGTGGCCATGGTGGTGCAAAAACGCCGCGCGGTGGCGGCCCGCATGGCGGCGCTAGTGGACTATTACATTTGCTCCCTCAGCTACCTAATGGTGGGGGCACTGGCCGGCTGGTCTATCAAATACTTTGACTTTAAAGGGCAAGCGGCCTGGTCTAACCGCATGTATTTAGCGCATGTGCCAATCATGGTGCTGGGAGTTTTGGGTATCACCGTGCTGGGCACACTGGTGGTGTTGTGGCCTACCATGCTGCGCACCAAAATGGAGCCGGCCGCCCCGCGTCAAGCGCAACGAGCTCTGCCAGGCCTGGCTTTAGCGGTGGTGGTGATTGCCTTTTCTGGGTTGTGGCGGCCCCTGGCTGGGATGGGGGCGCTGCTTTACCTGTTAAGCGCCGTCGCCGTGGTGGCGCCGCTGTGGCGTACGGGGGCGCGCAAGGGGGTAACTAACTATGCGGGCCTGTCTACCGCCGCCGCCCTGGCTTGGCTGGCCTGGTGCGTAATTCGTTTAGGGGTGGGGGTTTCTTACGCCGCTAACGACGACGCCGCCCGCGCGGTGGCCCACGGCCTGCGTTTAGCGGTGGTTAGCGGTTTTGCCCTGCAAATCTTGCTGGCGGCGCTTAGCTTCTTAACCCCGGTGATGCTTGGGGGAGGCCCGGCCATGTCGCGCCTAACCCACGCCATCATGGACCGCTACACCTGGTGGCGGATCACCACCATTAACCTGTGCCTGGCGCTAGCTTGCCTGCCGCTGCCACCTGCGGTGCGGGGCGTAACCGGTTTGAGCGCGGCTCTGGCCGGGGCTTATTTCTTTGTGGCCGCAGGCCAAGCCATTCGAGCTCGGCGCAAGGGCGACACTAGCGCCGCCCCGCCCTCCACCGTCACCTTGACTAAGGCGGCTACTGCCGGTGGCGCTAAAACCGGGGCAGCTAAGAACACAAACGCCGCTGTGCCCACTGGTAGCGTTAAAGCTACCAAGCCGGTGTCGTCGGCCTCCGGGGCTGCCCAGACCGCAGACGCCGCGCCAACTGCGAGCGCGCAGAGTGCGGGGGCCACTGGCGCAACCCAAACCCCGGACCGACGCGGGGCCCTAGCCGGGCTGGTAACTGCCGCCGTCGCCGTCGTGGCTGGTGCAAGTGCCAGCTCAACCCAAACCCCGGGCGGGCTTATAGGGCTAGGTTCTGGGCAGGGCAGTGCCAGCGCTGGCGGCAGCGGCCAGGTGGTCAACGCCAACATCACCATTAGCGGCATGAGCTTTGTGCCCTCCAGTGTGGATGTGCCAGTGGGGGCGACGCTGCGGCTAACCCTGAAAAACACCGGCTCTGAAGTGCATGATTTAGTGCTGGCAACCGGGCAAACCACCGGGCGTTTAGCGGTGGGGGAGAGTAAAACCATTACGGTTAACAATGTGCGCGAGCCAATTGCTGGCTGGTGCTCGGTGGCCGGACACCGCGCCATGGGGATGGTGTTTGACGTGAAAGTGGCCGGGGTTTCCAGCAACACTAGCCACAGTGGGCACCAGCATTCGGCCAGCAGCCAAAGCGCCCAGGTGGATCTAAACTGGCAGCCGCCCAGCTACTTTAAAGCCCACGATGCACGCGCCCCACGCCCCCAGGCGCCGGGCACAGTGCACCGCCACACTCTGCGCGTTAGCGAAATAACCGCCCAGGTGGGGGCGGGGGTAACCCAAAAACGCATGACCTATAACGGCGGCGTGCCAGGCCCGGTGCTGCGGGGACAGGTAGGTGACCACTTTGAAATCACCCTGGTCAATGACGGCACCATGAGTCACTCCATTGACTTCCATGCCGGAGTGCTGGCGCCCGATAACCCATGCGTTCAATCTCGCCGGGCCAAAGCCTGCAATACAACTTCACTGCCACCCGCAGCGGCATTTGGCTCTACCACTGCTCAACTGCGCCCATGAGTGTGCACTTGGCAGCAGGTATGCATGGCGCGGTGATCATTGACCCACCCGGGCTTAGCCAGGTGGACCACGAGTTTGTGCTGATCCAGTCGGAAATTTACCTAGGACCTGAAGGCGGGTCCACCGATGAAGCTAAGGTGGCTGCCAAAACCCCAGATCTAATGGCGTTTAACGGCATGGCTTTCCAATACAAGTACCGTCCCTTGCAGGTGACGGTAGGCCAGCGGGTGCGTTTTTGGCTGATGGACGCGGGTCCTTCGCTGCCGTGTACTTTCCACGTGGTGGGGGGCCAGTTTGACCAGGTGTTTTATGAGGGCGCCTGGACGCTGGGCGGGCCCGACCAGATTGGTGCGCGCTGGTCAGGTGGCTCGCAGGCGCTAAACCTGGGGCCTTGCCAGGGTGGCTTTGTGGAATTTGTGCCGCCGCAGGCGGGTCACTACACCTTTGTCACCCACGCTTTTGCCGACATGGAAAAAGGCGCCGTGGGTGTGCTGCAGGTGCAGTAGCTGGTCAGCGCAGAAGGTGGCTGCTCAGTGCCTGCTGGCTGCGTGCGGGGTTGGTTGGGAGCAGTCGCAAACGCCTACCGAGCAGGTAGTTTTATTGCGTTTTAGCTCCACCAGACAGGTGCTAGCCAGCTGCGGGTGTAGCTTGAGCTCAGCGCTAGAAACTACCCTCACGCCGCTGGAACGCGTCAGCAGCTCACCAATATAAGCCTCGTGAATTATGCACACCAGGGGGTGGGGCCAGCCACCTTTAGCGAATGGGCATGAGTGCAGCACCAGCTTGTTTTTGGCTAGTTCCGGCGCAAAACCCATAACCGTGAAGATGGGCCTGAGCTGGGCAATAGCGTTTTCTAGGCGCTGGGTCATGTTGGCTTCAGCGGCTGTGTTGGCCCCCGTCTCGCTTAGGTGGCTGGGCTCAGCGGCGACGGCGTCGCTGGTTGCTGCGGCTGCGCTTGCCGCTTCTGCGCTGCTAACGGCGCTGGGGGCGACGGCGCCACTGGTGCCCTGGAAGCCGGTTTGGGCAGGTTGCGGGCAGGTCAGGCCCGCCCAGTTTTTACCTACCGCAATAGCCTGAGCCACGCCGTCGCTACCTTCAGCTAAAGAAATCGCGGTAGCAGTAATAACATCCAGGTAGGTGCTTAAAATCTGGTTGGGATCCAGGGTGGTGACGCTGTAAAGCAAGGTCGGACGTCCGCGCTTACCGGTGCGCATCGGCAGTGTGGTAACCAAGCCAGCGTTTAACAGTGCATCAAGATGCTCACGGGCAGTGTTGGGGTGCAGCTTTAAGGTTTAGCCACCTCAGCACTGGAAATAGGCTGGCCAGCGCCCTCAACTACTTCTAAAACTCGCCTTTGCGCCGGCAACAGGCTGATTTGCGAGCGAATATCATTCAGTGATGAACGCACGCTAGTTGGGTATGGAAGTGGTGAATGGGTCATGCGATGCCTCGCCAGATTGCTAGGTGGGTGGACCTTAGTCCCAGTCTACGTTACAAGTGTTTTTAAGCCTTAGTTGGATCTTGAGCATCCAGGGAGGCTGTCAGCAGGCGCCTAAAGGAATCTACCCGGCCGCAGCGAGTTTCGCGAGTAGAAGCCTCGTCTGCTTTATCCGCCCACTGGTCAAGTGCGCAGTCAATCACGCCAGGCTCGTGGCTGCAGCCGCGTGGGCACTCTTGAGCTACCTGAGCCAAATCAGCAAAGCCGCGCAAAACGTCGTCGGCGGCCACATGCGCTACCCCAAAGGAACGCACCCCGGGGGTGTCAATTACCCAGCCGCCATCAGGATTAACCACAGCCTGCAAGTTAGTGGAGGTGTGGCGGCCGCGCCCAGTAACCTCATTGACATGCCCAGTTACTCGGTTAGCAGCCGGAATTAGGGCGTTAATCAGGGTGGATTTACCCACCCCAGAGTGGCCTACCAGCACCGAAACCTTACCGGCCAGGGCCTGACGCACCACCTCAATGCCGCTAATGCCACTTTCAGTGATAGTGGTTGCTAAACAACGCACCCCCAGGGGCTGATACAGGCTCAGCAGCTCGGTGGGGTCAGCTAGGTCAGATTTAGTCAACACCAGCAGCGGCTCCATGCCGGCGTCGTAGGCGGCCACCAAATAGCGGTCAATCATGCGTGGACGCGGCGGTGGATCAGCTAAAGCCGTGACCACCACCAGCAAATCGGCGTTAGCCACCACCGGTTTTTGTGAGCCGGCGCTGTCTCCATCCTCAGCGCTACGTAGCAGCAGGGTGCGCCGGGGCTCAATACGCACCATACGAGCCAGAGTGTCTTTACGCCCCGACACGTCACCAACCACCGCCACTTGGTCGCCCACAACCACTTTGCCTCGGCCCAGCTCGCGGGCCTTCATGGCGGTAATATCGCCGCTACCATCCTCAGTTAGGGATGGGTCATCTAAGCGAATACGGTAATGGCCGCGATCAATACGGGTAACCATGCCGGTGACGGCATCAGCATGAGCCGGGCGCACTTTAGTACGTGGACGCGAACCCTTACCGGGACGCACCCGCACACGCGGATCATCTGTACCAATATCGCGTCTAGCCAATAGCCTCTCCTGCACTCTTAAGCATGGCGTCCCAAAGCTGGGTGAATGTGGGCATGGTTTTGGCGGTGGCATCCACATCATCCAGGCTAATTCCCGGCAGATTTAAACCCATAATAGCCGCGAAAGTTGCCATGCGGTGATCGGCGTAGGCCTCCAGGTGAGCTGGGTGCAAAGTACAGGGGTGGAAAACTAAATAATCCTGGCCCTCATCCACGTTCCCCCCAAGTTTGCGGGCCTGAGCGGCGATGGCCGCTAAACGGTCAGTTTCGTGACCGCGCAGGTGCCCAATACCCCAAATCTTGCTGGGCTGGCCCTGACTGGCAGCCACTAAAGCTAGCGCCGCCATGGTGGGTACCAGCTCGCCTTCCGCGCTGGCATCACGCTCAATGCCGTGCAGGGCGCCGCTGGAGCTAACTTGTAGCGTGCCCTGATCCAGCTGCACCTGGGCGCCGAAAAGCTTAAGGATTTCCAGCCAGTTAGCTCCCACCTGGGTGGTGTGGGTGGGCCAATGCAAAATCCGCATCTGCCCGCCTGCAGCGGACACCAGCGGCGCGGCAATAAAAGGCCCCGCATTGGAAAGATCAGGTTCAATCACGCTGCGGCCCCCGCGCGGGCGCCCACTAACGCACCAGCTCAGCTGCTCGGCGCGGTAATCCTCGGGAGCCTGCACTTGCACGCCGCATTGGCGCAAGCTGGCCACACTCATCTGCAAATGCGGAACAGATACCAAAGGCTGCTTAGCGCTGACAGTTAAGCTTTGTGCCCTGCCAAGCTGCAAAAGCCGCCCCTAGATACAGTAGAGCAGAGACAAACTGGCTCGATTTAGAGCCATCGACCTGCACCTGTAGATGCTCTTGAGGGTTTAAACCAGCGCCATGAATAGTGAAAGGCAAACGCCCGCGCTGCCCATGCCACTCAAATCTGGCCCCCAACGCCTCTAGGGCGTCGGTTAACGGCTCCATAGGCCGAGCCAAAGCCGCCTGATCACCGGTGAAAGTCAAACTAGTGCCCAGGGCCAGGGCCAGGGGCGGCACAAAACGCATCACGGTGCCCGCCAGCCCACAGTCAATAACCGGGGTGGAGTTGTCAGGCGGCAGGCCCGCCGGTTTTTGTACCCGGTTTGCTTCTGTAGCGGCTGAGTCTGCCTTGGGCGAGGCTGGGCCTGCCGGTTTTTGATCAGCAACCAGCGGAGTTACCTGCAGCAGGCCACCATGCCAGGTAAAGCGAGCCCCCAAAGTCTCCAGCGCCGCACGCATCAAAGCCGTGTCGCGGCTTTCAAGCAGACCCTCAATTTGGCTAGGGGCATCAGCCAGCGCCGCCGCCAGCAAGGCGCGCGCACTTAAAGACTTAGAGCCCGGCAGTGAAACAGTGGCGTCAATCGGTTCACTTGGGGTAGGACAGCGCCAAGCTTGCATTAGTCCTGCTCTTTACGACGACGCCGGCAGCAACGTCCCGGGCCGTGGCTGTGACCCTGGGGGCCGTGACCATGCGGGTGCTTGCCGTGCTTGTGGCACTGGCCCGGCTGACCATGATTGTGCTTGCGGCAGTGACCGTGACCGGGGTGAGAACCATGCGCCTTGCCGTTACAGCCCTGGCCGGTGGCGCCGTCGTCGTTGGCAGCAACCCGCTTAAGCTTGCGACGCTGGGAAGCGGCCACCCCCAAAGCCAACAAACCGGCACTAAGCGCAGCTCCACGCAGCGCCGGAGTTAGCGACACCACCAGCTGCCGGCCATTGAAATAAGTGGAATTAATCAGCGTAACCGGCACATTCAAAGCCGCCAACGTATAGGCACTAGCCGCAGGGGCAATCGACAAACTCAAAGCCGTCCCCGCAACCACGCTAACCGCCCCAGTAGCCGTAGCAGCCTTTTCAACCAGCGCCACCGGCGGCGTGGTTAAACCATAGGAACCTGCATATTCCAGCAAACCTTGAGCACGCTGGGCATGTTCATCACTATTAACCACAGCATCCAAACCATCAATGATGAAAGGCATAGCCGCTAAAGGACGCAAGAAAGGCAAAAGCACGCTCATAAACCCCATTGTCTCAAATAGGCCAGCATTGCTGATAGAGAAACCCTAAACGAAAGGGAATCACCACCGCCCCCAAAACGTTTAAGCCGGCATGAAATCACGATCCACCCGGCGCGTCGCGCCCGCAACCGCTAGGCTGGTAAGTGATGAGTGAACAAACAACCGAAACGGACGCGCAGCGCTCAGCTCGCTTCCAGGCGGACGCTCTGCCTTACCTCGACCAGCTTTACGGGGCTGCCCTGCGCATGACCCGTAACAGTTCTGACGCCGAGGACCTGGTTCAAGACACCTACATGAAAGCCTTCGCAGCTTTCAACCAGTACCAGGACGGCACCAACCTTAAAGCCTGGCTGTACCGGATTTTGACCAATACCTTCATCAACTCCTACCGCAAAAAGCAACGCCAGCCCATGCAGGCAGATTCAGACTCTGTTGAGGACTGGCAGCTGCATCGGGCCGCCAGCCACGATTCGGTAGGACTACCCAGTGCGGAAGACTTCGCCCTGGACTCTCTGCCCGACAGTGAAATCAAGTCTGCCCTGCAAGAGCTCAGCGAAGATCGCCGCCTGGCCGTGTACCTAGCGGATGTTGAAGGTTTCTCCTACAAAGAGATCGCCGAAATCATGGATACCCCGCTAGGCACGGTTATGTCGCGTTTGCACCGAGGACGCGCCCAGCTACGCGAGTTACTAGCCGACTATGCACGTGACTACGGTTACGAGCAGAACGCTGAAACTAGCGCAGCCGTTGCGAAGGAGAAAACTCATGCCTGAAACCATTGTTAAAGGCTGTTCCTGCGCTGAAACCCTGGCGCACCTACACGCCTTTGTTGACCGCGAATGCGACGAACAGCTCACCGCCCGCCTACAGGCGCATGTGGCCAGCTGCCCGCACTGCAAAGCCCAGGCCGACGCCGTACGTCACCTACAGGGTCTGTTGCGCTCGCGGTGTGCTGAGCAAGCCCCGCAATCCCTGGTGGAGCGGGTACGCACCCAACTGGCAGTGGTTAGCGCTTGCGGATGCACCCCTGGCCTGTGCGAATGCGGCCATGGACGGGCAGAAAGGCACACCACTACGCTGGCTACTTCCACCACGCTGGTTAGCGATTCGACTGTAGCGAGTGTGTCTCGCTCAGTGACCTACCGCAGTTAGCGGCGCTTGTCACTTGGTGGCATGGCGTTGAATGTGTAAAAATAGCCTAGTTATATGCCCCCTCGTGGGGTGTTAGTCCCTATTACGAGGAGGCCAGTATGTCCAAGCGCGGTCGTAAGCGTAAGGCCCGTGCCAAGGGCGGCGCTAACCACGGTAAGCGTCCCAACGCCTGAGTAAAACTTAGCGCTGAGCACCCAAGGTGCTCAGCGCTTTTTGTTTATGCAGCCAGTGGCAGGCGGCGAGCCCTAGCGCGGCCGAGCTTTAGCTTTTACAGCTTTTACAGCCCCAGCCACTGGTTCCAACCCCGGTGCAGTACCAGCCAAGCCAATAGGCCGTAACCGGCCTGACCGGGGTAGGCGCCGTCGTTAAGCGCAATGTCAGTAAGCCACTGCTCGTGCTTAACCAGCGGGGTATAGGTGTCCACGTAGGTGACATTACGGCGGCGGCACACTTCACGGGCTGCATTGTTTAGAGCGGCCAGCGCCTTCGGGTTGGCTACGGTTAGCGGCGGCGGGCCAACCATCAGGCATTCAAGCTTTTCGTACATTACGGCGGCGTCGATGATATTGGCTAAGCCAGGCTAGAGCGGGCCGTGCTGACATTGTGGGTAACATCTGCCACCCCAACCCCAATTACCAGTAGGTTGCGGGCGCCAGGAACAACCCGGCGGGCAGCCTCATCACGCCAACGGTTAGACAGCTGGGCGCTAACTTCACCAGGAACGGCCAGCGTAGACCAGGAGGGGGCATCAATAACCTCTAGCGAGTTGGTGCGCGCCATAACGCGCCCCACCCAGCCCAGGGCCCGTGCATCTCCGCGACCTGTAATCAGCTCATCGCCGATGAAGATCAGGTTGATCTCACTCACGGCCAGCATCCTTCCTGCTTGACTAGGGAAAAATCGTAGCATTGGCCCGGCCTGCAGATGCTGACCGGGCCAATACGCGCGTGTCTTTAGCGAGCAAAGCCCTACTTAGCGGGCAAAAGCCTCATTCAAGATCAGCTTTTGCTGAGCTACGTGAGCTGCTGAAGTACCCACAGCCGGGGCGGCAGCCTCAGGGCGAGCCACCACTCGTGGCAAGCGTCCAGCCGTGATCGAGTCAGGCAGGTGCAGGGCCAACCAAGGCCAAGCGCCCTGGTTACGCGGCTCATCCTGGACCCAAACCAGCTCGGCTCCCGCAAACGGTGCCAGGGCCTCCAACAGGGCCGGCTCGTCGAGAGGATAGAGCTGCTCTAGACGCACGATGGCAGTGTGCTTATCTTCCGCGTGCTGGCGGTGGGCCAGCAGATCCCAGTAGATACGGCCTGAGCATAGCAGCACTCGATCCACCTTGTTCGCGGCGGCAGCAGCTAAAACTTCCGGATCAGTTTCACCAATGACAGTTTGCATGCCGCCGCTGATGAAGTCTTCTACCGGCGAGACGGCGACCTTCAAACGCAGCATCTGCTTGGGGCTGATCAGGATCAAAGGCCGGTGCGGTTCACGCCGGGCCTGGTCACGCAGGGTGTGGAAGTGGTTAGCCGGGGTGGAAGGCTGCACCACGCGCATGTTGTCCTGAGCGCATAGCTGTAGGTAGCGCTCAATGCGGGCACTAGAGTGGTCCGGGCCCTGGCCTTCCAAACCGTGCGGCAGCAGCAGAACCAGGCCAGAGTGCTGGCCCCACTTTTGCTCAGCGGAAGAGACGTACTCATCAATTACGGTCTGGGCGCCGTTAGCGAAGTCGCCGAACTGGCCTTCCCAAATGTTTAGGCCCTCGCTGCGCTCTACCGAATAGCCGTATTCGAAGGCCATAGCGCCGTATTCGCTTAGCAGCGAGTCAATAATTGACAGCTTGGCTTGGTTGGGGGTCAGGTAGTCCAGCGGGGTCCATTCTGAACCGTTACGCTGGTCGTGCATGACGGCGTGACGCTGGGCAAAGGTAGCGCGGCGTACATCCTCACCGGTCATGTGTACTGGTACGCCTTCCATCAGCAGCGACCCAAAGGCCAGCAGCTCACCAAAGCCCCAGTCAATGCCGCCTTGGCGGCTCATGCTTTGACGTTTGCGTAGCAGGTTCATCAGCTTGCTGTGTACCTGGAAGCCTTCAGGGACAGATACCTGGGCGTCACCGATACGCTCAATCACTTCACGGGCTACCGCAGTGGGCTGTGAGTGTGAAGTTTCGCCAGCCTTAGGGCCACTGTAGGCGGGGGTGTCAGCATTGAGGTGACCGGCGCGGGCCTCGTTAAGGATGTGCTCCAGGTTGTCGCGGTAGGCGTCCAGTAGCTGCTCGCACTGTTCTTCAGTGAGGTCTCCGCGCCCCACCAGGTTGGTGGTGTAAACCGAGAAGGTGGAGGGCTTGCGGTCGATCAGGTTGTACATAACCGGCTGGGTCATTGAGGGGTCGTCACCCTCGTTGTGACCACGACGGCGGTAGCAAACCAGATCGATAATGACGTCCTTGTGGAATTCTTGGCGGTATTCCCAAGCCCAGCGGGCTACGCGTGCCACAGATTCGGGGGCGTCACCGTTTACGTGGAAGATCGGCACCTGTAGCCCCTTAGCCAGGTCCGAGGGGTAGGTGGTGGAGCGTCCCAGCGCATTACCGGTGGTGAAACCGATCTGGTTGTTGACGATCACATGAATAGTGCCGCCGGTGTGGTAACCGGGTAGCTGGCTCATGTTGAGCACTTCGTAAACCACGCCCTGGCCTGCAAATGCGGCGTCACCATGCACCAAAATCGGCAAAACATTGTAGCTGCCGTCAGCGCCGGAGCCGCTGCGATCTAGCTTGGCGCGCACAATACCTTCCAGCACCCCATCTACTGTCTCTAGGTGGGAGGGGTTGGCGGCCAGGGAAACCTTGGTGGTCACATCATCGGTGCCGGTGAAGGTGCCGGTGGTGCCCAGGTGGTATTTGACGTCACCAGAGCCCTGGCCGTTGGTCAGGTAGTTACCGTCAAACTCGTCAAAGACCTGACCGTAAGACTTGCCGGCAATATTGGTAAGCACGTTTAGGCGGCCACGGTGGGCCATACCAATAGCGGCTTCTTCAATGCCATCATGTGCGGCGTCGTCGATCAGGCGGTCCAGCAGCACAATCAGTGACTCGCCACCTTCTAGCGAGAAGCGCTTTTGGCCCACGTACTTGGTTTGCAAGAACACTTCGAAGGCTTCTGCCTGCATCAGCTTGGTTAGGATGCGACGGCGCTCAGCAGTATCAATGCTGGGAGTAACACCTTCCATGCGTTCTTGCCACCAGCGACGCTGGGCTGGGTCTTGGATATGCATGTATTCCACGCCCACATAACGCGAGTAGGCGTCACGCAGCATCTGCAAAATTTCGCGCAAGGTGGCACGGTCCTTGCCACCTAGACCACCGGTGGGGAAAACCCGGTCTAGATCCCACAAGCTCAGCCCGTAGGAGGAGAAGTTTAGATCAGGGTGACGGCGTAGGCGGTAGGCCAGCGGGTCAGTGTCGGCGGCTAGGTGTCCGCGCTGACGGAAAGCGTGAATCAGCTCAGCTACGCGGGCGGGCTTGCCGGCGTCGGCTAGCGGGTCGTAAGTGACGTCCTGATCCCAGTGCACCGGCTCGTGGGGGATACGCAGGGCCTTGAAGGAGCGGTTCCAGAAGCCATCTAGGCCCATGAGCTTACGTTCCATTAGGCGCAGTAGTTCACCGGACTGAGCACCTTGAATGACGCGGTGATCGTAAGTGTTGGACAGTGTCAAGACCTTGCCTACAGCCTGGCGGGCCAGGGTTTCAGGGCTGGCCCCAGCAAACGCGGCCGGGTAGGTCATGGCGCCTACACCCATAATCAAGCCCTGGCCGGGCATTAGGCGCGGCACAGAGTTAAGGGTGCCGATCATGCCGGGGTTGGTCAAGGTGGCGGTGGTGTCCTTGAAGTCATCGACAGTTAGCTGCCCCTTGCGGGCTTTAACCACCAGTGCGTCGTAGGCGTCAATGAAACCGGCTAGGTCTAGGGTGTCGGCGTTCTTAACGCTAGGCACTAGCAGGCGACGCTCACCGTTAGCGCTGGGCACGTCAATTGCCAAACCCAGGTTTACGTGGGCGGGGTTGTGTAGAGCCGGCTTGCCCTTTTCGTCCAGGGTGTAAGCCACATTCATTTCCGGCATCTCTGCCAGAGACTCCACCAGGGCCCAAGCGATCAGGTGAGTGAAGGAAACCTTGCCACCACGCGTGGAAGCTAGGTGAGTGTTGATTAGCAGACGGTTTTCAATCAGCACCTTAGCCGGGATAGCACGGGCAGAAGTAGCGGTAGGAATCTGGAGGGAAGCCTCCATATTCTTAGCGGTGCGGGCGCTGGCTCCCTTTAGGGTGTCAACGCTTTCCACCACGCCGTTACTGGTTTCGCTAGCGTCACTATGCGCCTGGTTGTAGGCATAAGGGGAGGTGGGGGACTTGAACTGGGCTGTGGGGGCGGGGGCAGGTCAGAGCGGGAAACATCCTCACTGGCCAAGACGGGGCGTCGGCTAGCGGAGGCGGTGGTAGCACCAGGGATTTGCACGCCAACGCTAGCGCTAAGCGGCTTTGAGGGCATGGCCGGCGACTGGCCTGCTAGATACTGCGGGTTTTCGCTGAAAAACTCGCGCCATGATTGGGTTACTGAGGCCGGGTCGGCTAGGTAAGCCTCCCGCATATCCTCGACAATCCATTCGTTGGTGCCAAAGCCCTGAGCGAAGTCGTTCTCAGACACGGTTAGCTGCTCCTTATATGGCATTGCGTGCTAAAACTGTGGTTTAAGTCTAATACTGCAAAGCTGACTTGCAGAGTACTTTGTAGCCTTTAGTCCTAGATATTTTTTAAATGTTCTCGCATGTTGAGCATCGCTTGGGGTTGCTAGGGCTGAAATTGGCTGCGCTGCGACGACGACGGCGCCCGGCACCAAGGCTGTGAGCTGCCTGCGTGCTAAAGCTGTGGGCTTGGTATAGCGTTAGTGGTACCGACTAGATTTTTGATAGGGAGCTAAACGCTGCATGGTCATTAAATGGCTAATGATAGTTCTGGGGGTGCTACTTACCGCTGGAACTGCGGTGTTTGTGGCCGGAGAATTTGCCCTAGTGGCCCTAGACCCATCGGTTGTTGACGCCCGCGCTCAAGCCGGCGATAAACGCGCCGGACGAGTAGCTAAAGCGCTGCGCCACCTATCCACCCTGCTTTCGGGCGCGCAGGTGGGTATTACGCTGACCACCATTTTGCTTGGTTACACCATGCAGGCCGCCCTTAACGAGCTGCTTTCGCAATGGCTGAGCCCCTGGCTGGGGCAAACCCTGGCGGCCACCATCGCCGTGGTTAGCGCCCTAATTGTCGTTAACGCCTTCTCTATGGTGTTTGGCGAGCTGATCCCCAAAAACGCTACCCTGGCTGATCCGCTGGCAGCTGCCGGTTTTGTTACCCCTTTCATCACCGGTTTCACCTGGCTGTTTAGGCCGCTAGTAAATCTGTTAAACGGTATGGCTAATGCTTTACTGTCGCGCTTTGGTATTGAGGCTGCTGAGGAGGCCAGTGGCGCCCGCAGTGCCGGCGAGCTTACCGCTCTGCTGCGTCGCAGCGCTGAGGAGGGCACACTAGAGGTCTCCACCGCCCGCCTACTTACCCGTTCACTTGGCGTAGATGAGCTCAGCGCTGTAGATGTAATGACTGACCGTGGGCGCATTCATTGGCTGGAAGAGTCCGCCACCGCCGCTGACCTGGTGGCTTTAGCCAGCCAAACCGGGCACTCACGTTTCCCTGTCTTTGGTGACTCTCCCGACGACGTACTTGGGCTAGTCAACCTGCGTCGCGCCATCGCGGTGCCCTATGAGCGCCGCGCCCAAGTGCCAGTGACTTCCTCTTCAATCATGACTCCCGCCCCGCGCGTACCAGAAACCATGCCCCTAGCTTCCCTGCTGGTGGAGCTACGTGGATACGGCGAGCAGGAATCTTTCGGGTTGCAAATGGCCATTGTGGTGGACGAGTACGGGGGCACTGCCGGAGTGGTGACCTTGGAGGACGCCGTCGAAGAAATCGTGGGGGAAGTATCTGACGAACACGACCGTCGTCGCGCCGGCATCCACCTAGACTCAGCTGGGCGCTGGATCGCCCCCGGCTGGAGCCGCCCCGATGAGGTTACGGCCCGCACCGCCATCCGCATTCCCGACGACGGCCCTTACGAAACCCTGGGCGGCCTGGTCATGAATGAGCTAGGGCGCATACCCCAAATTGGCGACGAAGTAACCCTGTCCACCTGCACCATTTTGGTTGACGCTATGGAGGGGCGGCGCGTCACCCGCGTGCGCATCACCCCGGTTGAGCAGGAGCTGGAGGCTCTACAGTGAACCCCACTTTGGCGCTAATTTTGACGGTTATCCTACTGGTTGGTAACGCGTTTTTGTGGGTGCAGAGTTTGCCATTACCTCCTCGCGCACCAGCCAACTTGAGCCTTTAGCTGCTGAGGGCAACTCGCGGGCGCGCACAGCCCTATGGGCCGTGCAGCATATTTCCGAGATGCTAGCTACCGCCCAGCTGGGAGTGACTTTATGCTCCACCGGCCTGGGTGTAATTGCCGAGCCGGCGCTGGCGCACCTGCTGGCGACTCCGCTACATGCGGTGGGTTTAGGGGCTGAAGTGGCCCACGGCCTGGCGGTAGTGGTGGCGTTGCTGCTAGTGGTTACGGCTCACGTGGTTTTGGGTGAAATGGTGCCCAAAAATGTTTCTATTTCCATGCCTGATAAGGCGGTTTTGGTTTTCGCCCCGGCCTTGGTGGCTTGCGAGCGGGTAACCCGCCCGGCTGTGAGTGCCTTAAATGGCCTGGCCAACGCGGTGCTTAAACTTTTTGGGCTAGAGCCGCGCGATGAGATTGAAACTGCTTTCACCATGGAAGAAGTAGCTTCAATTGTGGAGCGCTCACGTGATGAGGGCGTGCTCAAGGATGACTCTGGGCTGGTAACTGGGGCGCTAGAGTTTTCTGAGGAAACCGCCGGCTCAGTAATGGTGCCGCTAAATAAACTCACCTGCTTGTCTGAGCAGTGCACTCCGGCCCAGGTGGAGGCGGAAGTAACCCGCACCGGTTACTCGCGTTTCCCGGTTACTAATGAGCAGGGCGAAATCAGCGGCTATATACACCTTAAAGATGTGCTTTATGCCAGCGCTGACGAGCGTGAACAACCGGTGGCCCCCTGGCGTTTGCGGGCTTTGGTGCCCGTACGCGCGCACGATGAGATTGAAGATGTACTGGCCGCCATGCAGCGTACCGGCGCCCATTTGGGTCGGGTAACTGATGAGAGTGGGCAGATGGTCGGTGTAGTTTTCCTCGAAGATGTGTTAGAAGAACTGGTAGGGGAAGTGCGTGACGCCCTGCAGCGTCACCAGCTACGCTAAGTGTTAGATGCGTCAGTTTAGCCGCCTCGCTAAAGTGACCAAGGTATGATACCGCTGATACCAGTGGTATTTGAATGACATAAGTCCGTAGAAAGTTGGGTGTGGATGAGCGATCAGCCGATGACACGTCGCCAGCGACGTGAACTTGAGCGCGAGCGACAGGCCCAGCTGCAAAGAGAAAACGCCCGCGAGTTACTTTCGCAGGCTCCTGCCGACAGTAGTCTTTCCGGACGTACCAATGCGGCTTACGGCGGCGGCGCTGCTTATAGTGGCAATTACGGCGACGGCGGTTACAACGACGCCGGTTACAGCGGCTCATATAACGGCGGCTATGGCTCTGGTGCGCCGGCCTCTGCGGCTAGTGCGCCGTCAACCTTTAGTGCCCCGGCTGCTGATTTCAACGCTGCTACTGGCGCCAGTGCGACTTTTAGTGCAGCAGCTTCGTTTACTAGTGGCACTGCTGCCTCTGCGCCCAGTGCTCCCTCCAGCTTTAATACTGCTGCCAGCTTTGGTCCGAGTCCCTTCGCCGGTGGCACGGCGGCTTCGGCGGCCAGCGCACCTTCGAGCTTTGCTATGCCAGCCTCGGCCGCCAGCGCCCCAGCCGCTTTTGGTGCCCCTGCTACTGGCGCCAGTGCTCCATCTACTTTCAGCGCAGCTGCCTCGGCCGCCAGCGCCCCTTCAAGCTTCGCAGGCACCGCCTGGAGTGGTGGCCAGCCGGGCGCCGTCCAAAATCCTGTCGACGACGGCGTAGACTACCAGCCCACCCAGATAATCTCCGCCATTAAAGACGACATTATTGACGACGTCGCCATCCGTAACTGGAGCGCGGCTGCCTCAGCTAAGGTCGCTAAGGCAGCCGATGCGGTAAGCGCAGCCAGTGTTATCAGTGCTGCCAGTGTAGCTAGTGCAGCTAGCGTGGCCAGCGCCGTTAGTGCACACACAGCAGCCTCGGCGGCTGGAGCGCAAGGACTAAACATAGCCGCACAGGCGACGTCGGCAGCAGCTAACAGCGCTAACCTAACTCCTCAGGCTCCCGTAGCCCAGGTAGACCAGACCCCGGCGCGCGGCAACCCGCTAGAGACTAGCAACCCAGTAGAGACCAACTCGCTGAGCACTCCCACCCAGCTAGGTTGCGGCACCACGCCGCCGGTTAAGCGTAAAGGCGCGGCAGCACGCCGTCGAGCCGCGTTTGCTCGTGTGGGGCAGATCTGCACAGTTAGCGCCCTGGCACTAGTGACAATTGTGGCGCCGGTGTCGGCGGCCATGATGGGGGCTGACTCGCCGCTAAGCACCGCGCTGGGTGCACACCGAGGCCAAAGTTCGCGCCAGGTCATCAGCGGTAAAGATTCCGTGGCTGGCAGCGTGGACCATTCGCCGCTGGAAAGCTCTGACGTGAAACTGCGTAACGTGCCTGACGCGGCCACTAAGGCGCGTATCCGGGCCGCTTACGAGAATCCGGTGGTTACTTGTGCCCCGCAGCAGGGGGCTAGCGGTGACACCACAGCCTTTAACACCACCCCTGACGTGTTTAAGCCGATGGTTGCTGGTACCTACACGCTTTCCAGCCCTTGGGGCTACCGTATTCACCCGGTGCTGGGAACATCCAAGATGCACGCTGGTCAGGACATGGCTGCGCCGGCTGGTACTCCCATCTATGCGGCTGCTGGCGGCGAGGTGGTTGAGGCAGGCATGGTCGATTCCACCGGTACGGTCACCATTAAGCACGTGCTTGACGGTAAGATCTGGTACACCTCCTACCTGCACATGTATCAGGACGGTATTTTCGTTAAGAAGGGCCAGCAGGTTAAGGCTGGTCAGCTGATTGCAGCAGTTGGCTCTACCGGCTACTCAACCGGCCCCCACCTGCACTTTGAGGTGCGAATTAAGAACGACACGGCGGATGCTTCCACAGTTGACCCGATGAAGTGGCTCAGTGACCACAATGCGGTTGAGCTGTCTACCGACTGTAAGCCCAGCAGCGATAACTCCACTTCTGGCACTGGTGAGGGCACTGGCTCTAGTGACGGCTCCACCGGCACCACTGATAGTGGTTCCAGCGATGGCACCGGCACTGGCGATAACTCAAATGGGTTGACCGATAACTCAAATGGTTCCACTGGCACCAGTGATTCGGGCACAGGCACTAACGGTTCCGGTACTGGTACTAATGATGGCAACACTGGGGCTAACGGTGGCACTGGGGCTAACGGTGGCAACGCTGGAAGGTCTGAGACAAACACCGGGGAATCTAACTCTGATGGTTCCACCAGCGGTGGCAACTGAGCACAGGCAAACACAGACAAATACAGACAAATACAGGCAAAATCATCCCTTCCCTATAAAAATTTCATGGAGTTTTATAGGGAAGGGATGAAATGTCAGTATCTGTGTGGACACTACGTCTGTGTCCCAGCATTGGAGACGGTGGGTCTTAATTTTTGAGCGGCACTGACCGACGGCGTCGACGACGGCGGATGGCGCGGACAGGTTGCGCAGCGCGGTGCCGGCACCTATCTACACACAAAATACACACAAAATACAGGCAAAATCGTCCGCTCCCTATAAAAATTTCATGGGGTTTTATAGGGGACGGACGAAATCTGCGTATCTATGTGGACACTACGTCTGTATCCCAGCATTGGAGACGGTGGGTCTTAATTTTTGAGCGGCACTGACCGACGGCGTCGACGACGGATGGCGGTGACGCAGCAGATTGAAACTGACGGCAAGGCATGCGTCATGCGGCGCAGCCTTACACGGCAGCCCTACGAAATTGCAGATTACTTTTAGGGACCTTGACGGCTGCCTTGGACTCTTAGCGGCCCTTAGTAGGTGAGTGCTTAGTAGCCCTCGATGCCGACGCGCCCTAGCTTGACCAGTAGTGCATCCTTGTCCACGGCCTCCCTCCAAGTCCAGCGCACCACGCGGGCGCCGGTAGCCAGCTCCAGAGCATTTTCGCGTTGGCGCTCATTTTGGGCTATTTGTCCAGAGGAGAGGTCACTGTAAGTGCCGCTGTTGTATTTACCCAGGCCGTCAAATTCGCCGATTATATTAAAATCTGGCCAGTAAATCGACTCGCCCCACAAAATTTCCGTGATCGTAGATGGCTTCTTGCAGGCGTGGCATGGGCAGGTGCCCCTTGAGCATGACTGCGCGGCTAAGTGATTCACCCACCGATTCACTGCGGGCATCGGCATGTTTTACAACGTCGCGAGCTTTTATAACTCCTTTGCAACCGATGCGCCGCCCCAATTCAGTCAAAATTTGCTGCTTTGTAGCTATTTTTTCGCGCAAAACATAGTCCACACTTGCAATTCCTGAATAGAAATCACGCGAACACAGCAAATCCGCAAGTGTATATAAAATATCGGTGCAGTACATCCCCTCGACCTGTACTGGCTGGGAATCATAATGCCAGCTGCGGGTGCGCCGCCAGGTAGTGACCGATGCGTGGATCTTCAAACCACTAATTACCTGCACTTGGTTGGGCATGGGGCCAACCATGGGTAGCCCGTGAAGTAGCGCGGCGGACTCTCCGGCAAACACAGGCCACGGGCAGGGGCCTTCCTCACGACACTGCCCGCGCACCTCAGCTCCAGCCTGAGCAAGCTTGCGAGCTGGGGTGTTGCGCCGTCGAGCGGCGTCGGCAGCAATATAAACCCGCAAAAGATGCAGCTCCTCCTGGGTAACGCGCTCATAATCGCAGATAGGGATGTAACAGCCAGGCATGATTTGGCTAGCTGCGGGTCATTGCCCTTGGACTGGCGCGAGTAGGAGTCCATACGGTAATTGGTGGTGGCCAGGTCGCTGCTGCGGTATACCGGGATGTCCTTGATGTTCATAGAACAATGATGAGGCCTAAACGCTAGTTAACGCTTGGAGGCTGTGGATAAGTGTATTTGCGCTTGGTTTTTATCCACCTGTGGTTAATTTTGTCAGCGCGCGCTGGTTTGCGCTCTCATGTGTTTGGGTGTGGGGTTCGTGTGGACGAGTGAGCGTGGCTGGTTGTGAACGCTTGGCTATGGGCCCGGCTGGGGTGACGTCGCAGATCTCGCTGGTCAGGCGGGGCAGCCGTCGCAGGTTCTGCTGGTCAGGTTGGGGCGACGACGTCGGCGGGTTGGGTTGGTGCGGTCAGGTGGGGTCGCGTCGTGGGCGCGCTAGGCCGACGCCGCCACTTAGGGGGCAGGGCCGACGTCGTCAGTCAGTCAGGGGGAGGGGACAGGTGCTAGTTGATGCATGTTGCCTCTAAAAGTTCATGCATACCAACTGTTGAGACCTAGTCTCTCTAGTGCTGGGATACGCCAGTAGTGGCCGCACAAATACTGACATTTCGTCCCTTCCCTATAAAACCCCATGAAATTTTTATAGGGAAGGGACGATTTTGCCTGTATTTGCCTGTAGTTAGGCAGTGACCGGTGGCAACACAGACCAGGGGAAATTAATCCATTTATCCGTTTGCTTAAAAACATAGTCCGGTTTAATAATGCTGGTGGGTTTTAAATAAATTGTGGCACTACGGGCATCCACTTTAGCGGTACCACTGCCCATAGATAAACCTTCTTTGGCAATTAAATCCATAATCAGCTTCAGGGTTTTACCAGAATCTGCCACATCATCCACAATTAGCGCTCGCTTACCTTCAAGCGAGGAAATATCCATATAGGGCTCAAGAATTTCTGGCTCCAGCATGGTTTTGCCCACGCCGGTATAAAACTCCACGTTTATAGCGCCATTAGCCTTAACATCTAGCGCATATGAGATTGCCCCAGCCGGCAGCATACCACCGCGCGCAATGGCCACAATCAGATCCGGCATCCAACCTGAATCTGCTATCTGCTCAGCGATTTGTCGGCAGGCATCACCAAACCCTGCCAAGTAAGATTCTCGCGATCTTCCGCCTGGGCGCTGGCCGCTTGTGTGCCAGAAATCTGTGCGCTGTCCGCTTGCGTGCCGCCCGCCCGCATACTTGCTGCTTGCGTGCCGCCCGGCCGCATGCCTGCCGCCTGCGCGCTGGAAGCACCATCATCAAAAGCTGTTACGTTGCTCATGCTTTATATTAACGCGCCCCAGCTGCTAATACCTGCTGCGGAGCAATTGCGCTAGGTATTAAGCCGCATATATTTAAGTCAGCGCAGAAAATAACATATAAACCGCTAACACCTAAAGCACCCGTCCGCATGACGGACTTATATTGAATGTGTCTAGTGCCACCTTTAGGGTTTTCCCAGGTTAGACGCGTTAGACTGTGGCTAGACGCAGCTAAGCGTTAATAACTAGAGCTGAGGAATAAATGAGCTATCAACCTTATGTAGATCCGGTAGGTATGGATCCGCGCCACTACGGCTTTGCTGACTCCGTTAAGCGCGCCTTTAGTCAGTACGCCAAGTTCGACGGCGTCGCCTCCGTTGCCGAATTCTGGTGGTTTTTCCTGTTTAACGCCATTGTTGGTGGTGTTCTGTATTTCCTGGCAATTGTCCTGGCTATTGGGACTGCGGCAGGCGGCGGTGACGAGGACGCTGCCGGGGCTTCGGGCGTAGTCGTGATGTTGATTCTTGGCTTGTATGGTTTGGCAATATTCCTGCCGAATCTGGGCCTGACCATCCGCCGTCTGCACGACGCTGGTTACTCAGGTTTCTTTTTTCTGCTTAACTTCCTCGGTCCTCTAAGTATCGTGCTCCTAATTCTGTGCATCTTGCCTTCTAAGCCTGCCGCTTGGAACCCCTCTTGGCTCGACGACGAGGCACGCGCCCTGCAGGCCCACATGCTCGGTGGCGCTAACCCCTATGCTCAGGGTGCTTACGGCGCCCCGATGATGCCTGAATACACCCAGGGTCCTGCTGGCCAGGGTGCTCCCTATGGTCAGGGTGCTCCCTATGGTCAGCCTACCCCTCAGACCCCCTATGGTCAGGGCGGTCCGCAGGCTCCTTACGGCCAGGGAGGCAGCGCTCCCTCCAGCTACTGATGTGAGCTACTAGCTGACTGCTAAACAAAAGATTGGGCGTCTACTTTGGTAGGCGCCCAATTTCATTTGCGATTTAACTTGCCTGCTTGTATGTGCCAGCGCGGCTAGCTAGCGCGGCTAATGCCTTGAGCCGCCGTGTGCTGGCTCGCGTTATAAGCTGCCGCAAGTCTGCGCCGCGTTAAAAGCTGGCGCACCTCGCTATTTGTGTGCCGCGCTATTGGCAGGCCTCGCCAATTGTGCGCCACGCTATTTTGCGCAGGAAAAGTGCCCCAGACAGGATTCGAACCTGCGACCTTCTGCTCCGGAGGCAGACGCTCTATCCACTGAGCTACTGGGGCGCAGGGCCAAGCTTACCAGGGTGTTTGGGCAAGCGCATTTCGACGTCGCCCATGCCTGATCTCGCTTTGGCCCGCGTAAGTGCCGGCTGCCCTGGCCGCCTGCCCGAGCTGCCCAGAGCCTCTGACTTAGAGCCGATGCGCGCTGGGGCCGGGGCGGGTGACCAAGGCGGCCGCGCGCTGGCCAGGCTCGGGATAAGCCTGGCGGTAGTCGCCAAGCCAACGCTGGGCAAAGTCTTCAGCCTGGGCGCTGGGCACAAGCGCCCATACGCTGCCACCAAAACCAGCTCCAAAAGCACTAGCTGCGCTAGCCCCCAGGCGCCGGGCGCTGGCTTGCAGATAGACGGTTTCAGGCACCTGATTGCCCAGGTAATGCTCACTGTAGTGCTGGGAGCGATCCACAATCTGCCCAAAAGCAGCCAGGTCGCCGTCGCGCAAAGCCGCGCTAGCCCCCGGCACCACCTCATGGGCCTCCACCAAGAACTGCTCTAAACGCTGGGGCAAATACTCTCGCCCAGCCACAATTTCACGCAGCTGCGCCGGGGCCTGGGGGCTAGATTGCACAGCCTGGTTCAGGTAGACGTCACTGCGGCCAGTGGCCTGGTTCCACAGCTTAACGATCTCGGTGGTAGCCAGTGAAGCACGGTTGTATAGCTCGCGTGCCTGCCCGCTCTTTTCAGCCAGCACCCCGGAAACCGCCACCACAAAGGAGTAATCCGAGGGGAAATCAATATCCGCCTCGCGCCGGGTGGGGCAGAAAGAGAACTGGCTGAGCTGGTCTTGATGCGAGCACATAATGGCGGTGTGGTCTTGGGAGCCGCCAAAGGTCCCCACCCCCATATGCCCTTCAAGTTCTTTGAAGGTCTGACCGTTTTCAATGCAGGCCAGGTAGTGGGCGTAGTCCTCAATAGAGCAAATATTGCGTTTAAACAGCTCGCTAGATTCAATGTCGCCCAGGTCAATTAGCACCCGCGCCAGCCCCACAATCATGGCTGAGGAGGAGCTCATGCCTGAAGCTAGCGGCAAGGTGGAGGTTACTTCCACCTCGGCGCCCCCGACGGCGTCGCCAAAGTTGCGTACCAGGCGGGCTACCACGGCGGCCGGGTAGCCTGACCAGTGCCCACGTCGGTCTACCGGGTCTTGGCGCAAACCAATTTCAACCATGTCACTGGCTGCGTCAGAGCGAACCCGCACTACCGGCTCATCAATGGCCCGGCCGCGCAGGGTGATGCCCTGGCTGCTGGCGCATACCAGCGAGCGCCCGGCGGCGTAGTCGGTGTGCTTACCCAGCACTTCAATGCGTCCGGGCACAAACCATGCCGAGTGCTGACTCATAGGGACACCTGCGTGTGGCTTAGGGCCTGGCGCACGGCGTCAATGTCGGTGCGTCGGGACATGTCTAGTACGCCTTGGGTGGCGGGGGTGACACGGAAGCTGCATCCCCGACTGCGGGCCAGGCGCACCGCGTCCACCAGCTCATATTCGCCGCGCACGGACTTATCGACGTCGGCGCAGGCGGGGAAGATATCGGCGGTGAACAGCCAGGCGTTCATGGAGATGGGGGCGTGGCTGCCCAGGCGCTCAAGCTCGGCGGGGGAGGGCTTTTCAATAATGTCGCTGAGATTGCCCTGTTCGTCAACGCTGATAACCGCGAAAGCGGCGATGCGTTCGGCGGGAATATTGGATTTGGCGATCAGGGCTTCGCGTTCAAAGCCAACCACGCCCGCTCCCGGCAGCTCCACCAGCGACTTTAGAGCTTCGATGGGGTAGTAGTTGTCGGAGTTAAGCACCACAACGCGGTCTTGGCCGGCAAATTCTGCGGCGGCGGCTAGCGCGTTGGCTGTGCCCAGGGGCTCGGCCTGGATGGCGTAGTGGATGCGTACCCGCTTTAGCTCCAGGTTGTCGTAGTAGTCGCGGAAAATGTTGTGTTCGGGGCCGATCACTAGGCATACGTCGGTGATGCCCACATCGGCTAGGGCGCTGATTACAAAGTCAAGGAAGGGGCGGCCGACATCGATCATGCCTTTGGCACCGGCGTTTACGGCGGCGCTGTTGTGGGTGGGGTCTGGGGAACCATCGTTGGCACGCATCCGGGTGCCCAGGCCTCGGGCAAGAATGACAGCCTTTGTCACAGTTGAAGTCATGGCTCAATCTTAGCTGCTAAAAGGGGCTTAGTGAGCCAAAATAGCTAAGAATTTGTGTGGTTCTGTGCGCTTTTGTTTGCGGTTTTGGGCTCGACGGCGCCTGTGTGGTCTGTATGCGGGGGGTCGACGGCGTCTGTGGGGCTTGTAGGGAGGGGTATGGCGGCGTCGACTGTGCCTGGCTAGCCGGCCCTGAAGGACACGCGTTGGTTCTAAGAACGTGGACCGCCCCAAAAGCACGGGCCAGCCCAAAGAGTCCAGCCCAAAAGTGCGGACTGGTCCAAATAACTCGGGCCAGCCCCAGAAAAGCGCGGGCCGGCCCCAAAACGGGCCGGCCCGGTGTGAGTGGCTTAAATGGCTAGTATTAGTCCTGGCCAGTAAGGGTTAGGTAAACCAGGAACAGGTTCAAAATAATGATGATGGTTGCGCTTAAGATGCTGGCTATACGCAGTGGCAAACCGTCAGTGTAGCGCCCCATCAGTGCCTTATTGCCGGTGGACATAGTTAGCGGGATCAGCGCCATCGGGATACCGAAGGAAAGCACTACCTGGCTGACTACCAGCGACCAAGTGGGCTCAGCCCCAGAGCCAATAATCAGCAGAGCCGGAATCAAAGTAACCAGACGCCGAGCCAGCAGCGGCACGCGAATGTGCAGCAAGCCTGCCATAATTTCTGAACCGGCATAGGCGCCCACAGAAGTAGAAGCCAGGCCTGAAGCCAGCAGACCAATTGCGAAAATAACCCCCACGCCTTGGCCCAGGTGAGCGGTGATAGCCCGGTGCGCTCCCTCAATGGTGTCGGTGCCCTCCACGCCACCAAGTGCAGAGGCCGCCAATAGCAGCAAACCAACATTTACTGCGCCCGCCAGCAGCAGCGCGGCCACCACATCCACGCGGGTGGCGCGAATAAGTGACCACTTGCGCTGATCGTCATGTTCGCTACCGTGACGGTCATTAACCAGAGAAGAGTGCAGGTAGATAGCGTGCGGCATAACCGTGGCCCCCAGCATGGAGGCGGCCACCAAACCGAATCCGATCCCTTAAATGCTGGGATCATTCCCTCGGCGGTTTCGCCCCAGTTAGGCGGGGCCATCACCAATCCACCCAGAAAGCCGAAAGTAATAACGATCAGCAGTGCAATAACTGCCGCCTCAAAGTGGCGTTGGGTTTGCCTTTCACTAATAGCCAGCAGAGCAATCGAGGCAATACCCACAATAATGCCGCCGGCTAGTAGCGGCAGCCCGAAAAGCAGGTGCAGCGCCAAGGCGCCACCAATTACTTCAGCTAGGTCCGTGGCAGCAGCCACCAGCTCAGCTTGGGCCCAGTAGGCCAGGCGGGCTTTGCGTCCCAGGGTGTTACCAACCAGGGTGGGTAGGGAACGGCCGGTAACGATACCTAGCTTGGCGCTTTGGTACTGGATCATCACGGCCATCAGACTGGAAAGAACCAACACCCACACTAGTAAATAGGAGTAGCGTGCGCCGGCAGTGATATTAGCGGCAACGTTGCCCGGGTCTACATAGGCGACGGCGGCCACAAACGCTGGCCCTAGTAATCCCAGTCGGGCTCGTGCGGAGCGGATCGATGAACTTAACATTAGGTGCTTCCAGAAAAAAGTTAGGGTACCCGAAATCTCTATGTCTCAGTTTAGCGGCTATGTGGCTAGCGCTGTCAAAAGGTAGCCTATTAAACGTGACTCCAGAAGAACTCTCCGGCGCCATCGGCGCGATTTTGCACGAACTGGTAGCAGACGGCTCCCTAAACCTGGCTAGCGAAGAAATTCCTGAACCTAAAGTTGAGCGCCCGCGCAACCGTGACCACGGAGACTGGGCCACCAACGTCGCCATGCAGCTGGCCAAAAAAGCCGGCACCAACCCCCGCGCCCTCGCCCAGCTATTAACTGAGCGACTAACCCAAAACCCCGGCGTTGCTAGCGCCGAAATCGCCGGCCCCGGCTTTATCAACATCCGCCTCGACGCCGCCAGTGCCGGCGAACTAGCCCGCACCATCCTCACCGCCGGCGCCAACTACGGCTGCAACAACTCCCTGGCCGGCCAAAACATCAACCTTGAATACGTCTCGGCCAACCCCACCGGCCCAGTACACCTAGGTGGCGCCCGCTGGGCAGCAGTAGGCGACTCACTAGCACGTATCTTCAAAGCCAGCGGCGCCCAGGTAACGCGCGAATACTACTTCAACGATCACGGCTCCCAGATCGACAACTTCACCCGCTCCTACTGGCAAGCGCTCGCGGTGAGCAAACCCCTGAAAACGGTTACGGCGGCGCCTACATCGCCGAAATCGCTGACCAGGTGCGTGCCATTGAAGCCCAGGCCGGTCATCCCGACCCGGCCACGCTGGAAGATGAGCAGGCCCAGGAAGTTTTCCGCGCCGTCGGCGTAGGGCTCATGTTTGACCAGATCAAGGCGGAGCTAAGCGAATTCCGTAGCGAATTTGACGTGTTCTTCCACGAGGACTCCCTGCATGAGTCTGGTGCAGTTGACCGCGCTATCGCCCGCCTGCGTGACCTGGGTAAGATCGATGACCGCGACGGCGCCGTCTGGCTACGCACCACCGAATTTGGTGACGACAAAGACCGCGTACTAATCAAGTCTGACGGCCAGGCCGCCTACTTCGCCGGCGACGTAGCCTACTACCTAGACAAGCGCTCACGCGGCGCCGACTGCGCCATCTACCTGCTGGGCGCCGACCACCACGGCTACATCGGCCGCATGATGGCCATGTGTGCAGCCTTCGGTGACCAGCCCAGGGTCAACCTACAGATCCTCATTGGCCAGCTAGTTAACCTGGTTAAAGACGGTCAGGCTGTGCGCATGTCTAAGCGCGCCGGCACGGTAGTTACCCTCAACGACCTGGTTGATGCAGTAGGCGTAGACGCCGCCCGTTACGCCCTGGCACGCTCCTCCATGGACTCCATGATTGACATTGACCTGGATCTGCTGGCCTCCAGCTCCAACGAAAACCCGGTTTACTACGTCCAGTACGCCCACGCCCGCACCCGCAGCGTAGCCCGCAACGCCGTCGAGCACGGGGTAAGCCGCGACGCTGGCTTTGACCCGGCCCAGCTAGACACCCCGGCAGACAACGCCCTGCTAGGTGTGCTGGCCCAGTACCCCGCCATCGTGGCCCAGGCCGCCAGCCTGCGTGAGCAGCACCGCGTGGCCCGCTACCTAGAGCAGTTAGCCGGCGCCTACCACGCCTGGTATGCCGCCACCCGCGTCACCCCGCGCGGTGACGAGGCAGTCAACAGCGGACACGTAGCCCGCCTGTGGCTTAACGACGCCGTCGCCCAGGTACTTGCTAACGGCCTAGGCCTGCTGGGTGTAAGCGCCCCGGAGAGGATGTAAGTATGAGCGTACGCATTGGTTTGCTAGGTCTGGGCACGGTAGGTGCCCAGGTAGCGCGCATCCTCACCCAGGACGCTGAGCGCCTTGAAAAGGCGGTAGGTGAAAAACTAGAGCTAGTAGGTATCGGGGTGCGCTCGCTTGACGCCAAGCGTGACTGGCAGCCTGAAGCTAGCCTACTGACCACCGACTCTATGGCCCTAGCCGGCTCATGTGACCTGGTCATTGAGCTAATCGGCGGCATCAACCCGGCCCGTGAGCTGATCACCACCGCCCTAAACTCAGGTGCCAGCGTGGTTACCGGCAACAAGGCTCTACTGGCCACCCACGGCGGCCAGCTGCTGGAGCTGGCCCAGGCTAAGGGCGTAGACCTACTTTTTGAGGCGGCTGTAGCCGGGGCTATCCCGGTGGTGCGTACCGTTAAAGAAGGCCTGGCCGGCGACAAAATCATCTCCATCAGTGGCATTTTGAACGGGACCACTAACTACATCCTGGATGAAATGACTACCAAGGGCCTGGATTATGACACTGCGCTAGCTGCCGCCCAGCAGCTGGGATACGCCGAAGCTGACCCCACCGCTGATGTGGAAGGTCTCGACGCCGCCGCTAAAGCCGCCATTTTGGCAACTTTGGCTTTCGGTCAAGAAGTCACCTTAGCTGACGTGTCGGTCACCGGTATTTCCAAGATCACCAAGGCTGACATTGACCAGGCCGCCGCGCGTGGGGGAGTGCTGCGCCTGCTGGGCACGGTGCAGGCCCCTGCCGGCCAGCCCAGCGCCGTCGTCGAACCCGTATTTGTAGCTAACGACCACCCGCTAGCCGCAATCCACGGCCCGGGCAACGCAGTCGTAATTGAATGCGAAAACGCCGGGCGCCTAACCCTAACTGGCCCCGGTGCTGGCGGCGCCCCCACTGCCAGCGCAGTTATGGGTGACGTGGTAGCGGCCGCCCGCGCCCTAGTGGCTCGCCGCTAAAGGTGCCAGTGGCCCGCCACTAAAAGGCGCAGCTGCTGCCGTTAAAGGCGCCCCGGCCACAGCGCTAGGCGGCTAAAAACCGCCCAGCTGCCGCTAAAAGCTAAAACAGACTTATATTTAAGGAACCAGCGAGGAGAAAACATGGCCCACATCTGGCAAGGCCTGCTTAACGAATACCGCGACCGACTGCCCGTCTCGCAGTCAACCCCGATCGTCACCCTAGGCGAAGGTGGCACGCCGCTGGTGCCCGTGCCCACGCTTTCTAAGAAACTTGACGCCCAGGTGTGGGTGAAGGTTGAAGGCATGAACCCCACCGGCTCTTTCAAGGACCGTGGCATGACCATGGCCATGAGCAAGGTGGCCGAGTCGGGAGCCAACACGGTTATCTGCGCCTCCACCGGTAACACCTCAGCTTCCGCTGCCGCCTATGCGGTGGCCGCCGGCGTTAACTGTGTAGTGGTGCTGCCCAAGGGCAAGATCGCTGCCGGTAAGCTAGCTCAGGCCATTGTGCACGGCGCCCGCCTGGTGCAGATTGACGGTAACTTCGACGACGGTCTAAACATTGCCCGCGAGCTGAGCCGCTCCTACCCGGTGGCGCTGGTTAACTCAATTAACCCCTACCGCCTGCAGGGCCAGAAAACCGCTGCTTTCGAGGTGGTAGATACCCTGGGTGACGCCCCCGACGTACACATGCTCCCGGTTGGCAACGCCGGTAACATCTCCGCTTACTGGATGGGTTACAACGAGTACGCTGGGCGCACCACTGCGGCTACCATGAGCGCTGACTTCGACGCCGCCGCTGCTGACCCGCGTGACTTTACGCCGGTAGCTACCCGCGTGCCGCGCATGTGGGGTATTCAGGCTGAAGGCGCTGCGCCTTTCGTGCACGGCGGCCCGGTAGCCAACCCCGAGACTGTAGCCACCGCCATCCGTATCGGTAACCCGGCTAGCTGGGACTATGCCGTGGCTGCACGCGATGACTCAAACGGCTTTATTTCCGCCGTCTCCGACACCGAAATCCTTGATGCCCAGGCGCTACTGGCCGCTGAAGCTGGCGTGTTTGTAGAGCCGGCCTCAGCCGCTTCCGTGGCTGGCCTGATCAAGGCCGGCGAGGCGGGCCTGGTGCAAAAGGGCTGGAAGATTGTGTGCACCGTGACCGGTAATGGTCTCAAGGACACCGCCACCGCGCTTAGCCGCCAGGAAATCACCACTGAGTCTATTGCCCCCACCGTAGAGGCTGCTGTGGAGCTGTTGGGTCTATGAGCGTGCGCATCAGCGCCGAATACGCCTCAGTTCGTGTTCCCGCCACCAGTGCCAACCTGGGCCCAGGCTTCGACAGCCTGGGTTTGGCGGTGCGTTTTTATGACGAGGTTGATGTACGCCCGGTAACCTACGCCACCCATGTGGATGTTGAAGGGGTAGGGGCCGGTAAAGTCCCCACCGACGACAACAACCTGGTGGTGCGCGCCTTGCGCTTTGGGTTAGAGGCGGTTGGGGCCTCGCAAGCCAACTTTGATATGCGTTGCCGCAACCGGGTGCCCCACGGCTCAGGTATGGGTTCTTCTGCTAGTGCGGCAGTGGCTGGCCTGATGCTGGCGCGTTGCCTTATCGATGAGCCTGAAGCGCTTAACGACGAGGTAATTTTGCAGCTGGCCACCGAGATGGAGGGCCACCCAGACAATGTGGCGCCAGCGATTTACGGTGGTGCTACGGTTTCCTGGATGGAAGCGGGTAAAGCCCACAGCGCCCAAATCCACCTTGACGCTTCTCTGCCGGTGACTTTACTGGTGCCTCCGGAAAGCATCCGCCTGTCTACTGCTAAGGCTCGTGAGGTACTACCTGAGATAGTCTCGCGTGAAGACGCTATCTTTAACATCTCGCGAGCAGCTTTGCTGATGCTGGGGCTAACTGGCCAAAGGCAGCTGCTAATGAGTGCCACTCAGGATAGGCTGCACCAAGATTACCGCGCTGAGGTGCTTGAAGACTCGACGGCGGTGATGCGCGCCCTGCGTGAGGAGGGCCTGCCTGCGGTTATTAGTGGGGCTGGGCCAACTGTGCTGGTGCTAGATAAGCTCCCCAGCCACACCCGCAACACTTTGCGCCGCCACGGCTGGAGCGTGCTTAGCCCCGGCGTTGACACCCAGGGGGCAGTGCAACTGCCGCTGTCGCCGCTGCAACTGTACTAGTTGCGTCCCTAAAGACGGCACTGACTAGATCAGCTGAGCAGCTGAATTTAGCTTTAAGGGCTGACGGTTTAATAATCGTCGGCCCTTAGCTGTATCATGAGGACAGTAGAGTGTTTACTTTAATGCTGGAAAGCGTCGAATTTGTGGCACAAATATGGTAGAAGATAGGTGTTTTTAGCATCTATCTGCTACAGTGGTGCACGAGCAAGGACTGGATGCGGTTCAAGCTCAGCACCCAAGTTTTTTTATGCGAGGTCTTCGCAACTGGATGCTTAATACAAGTCCGCGTTTATCCGGCACTCGAATTATCCTCATTACCACCTGCGCTAAATAGGTGGTAAAAACCATAGAAGGATCCTCGTGACCGAGACCCCCAATGCCAAGCCTGGCACATCCCGACCATTGTCAACCATGCGTCTGGCTGACCTGCAAGAGCTAGCCGCCTCCATGGGACTTGTTGGTACCTCACGGATGCGCAAGGTTGAGCTAACTTCAGCAATCCGCGCCGCCCGCCTAGCTGCTAAAAGCAACGCTGCTGCTAACACTAGTACCGCCACTGCGCTAAACCCGGCCGCTACCGTGCATACAAACGAAATTCCTGAACTAAGTATTAATCCGCGTCTAGCAGCTCGCCGTGAAGCTGAGGCCAATGAACTAGAGCAGCCTCAAGGTGAAGGTATTCGCCGTCTGAACCGCCGCCGTGCTTCTGCTCCTGCCTCCGCTCCCCGAACCGACCTGGGCAGCCTGGACCTAGGCCTAGACCTGCCGGCCCCGCGTAGCGAAGCTGAGATGAACGCACGTGCTTCCGCTCGCGCTGCTGCGCGAGAAATTGAGCGTCCACGCCGTGCTGAGAGAGGCGACAAGGCAGAGCGTGAAGAAATGCGCACCCGTCGCCCGCGTCGTCGTCTAGCTGGCGCCCAGGCCGCCGAGGAAGACCCGGGCAAACGCGGCGGCATTGAAGAACACATTAACGCCAAGGCTGCGCTGATGCGTGAACTAGCTGAGCAGACTGGCACCAACGCGGTTGAGCCCACTGAGCGCCGCCACGAAGCTAACGGTGAAGAGCCCACTGAGCGCCGTCGTCCCCGTGATAGAAAACGCAACCGCGACAACGTAAACAACGAGCCGCGTGAACGCGAAGAAGAAGTACTAGTGCCCGTGGCCGGCATCCTTGAAGTTGGCCCTAACCACTCCTACCTGCGTACTTCCGGCTATCTACCGGGCCCCAACGACATCTACGTCTCCAGCGCCCAGGTTAAAGCCAACGGATTGCGCCCCGGTGACGCGGTAACCGGTTGGGTACGTGAAGGCTCACCTGAGCCCTACACCCGCTACCAGGGCCGCAAACAGCAACAGCAACGCCAGATCCGCCCCAAATACAACCCCATCCACTCGGTAGAAACCGTTAACGGTATGGATGTGGAAGCGGCTAAGCGTCGCCCCGAGTTTGCTAAGCTCACCCCGCTTTACCCGCAAGAGCACCTGCGCCTAGAAACCACTCCCAAGGCTCTAACTCCGCGCGTAATTGACCTGGTTGCCCCCATTGGTAAAGGCCAGCGTGGTCTGATCGTTTCGCCGCCCAAGGCCGGTAAGACCATTGTGCTGCAGCAAATCGCCAACGCTATCGCGGTTAACAACCCCGAAGTGCACCTAATGGTGGTGCTGGTTGATGAGCGTCCTGAAGAAGTTACCGACATGCAGCGCACGGTTAAGGGTGAAGTTATTGCCTCCACCTTCGACCGCCCCGCCTCCGACCACACCGTGGTTGCTGAACTGGCCATTGAGCGCGCCAAACGCCTGGTAGAGCTAGGCCAGGACGTGGTGGTGCTGCTTGACTCCATCACTCGCCTGGGCCGCGCCTACAACCTGGCCGCCCCGGTCTCTGGCCGTATCCTCTCCGGTGGTGTGGACGCTGCCGCGCTATACCCGCCCAAGAAGTTCTTCGGTGCCGCCCGTAACGTAGAAAACGGTGGCTCACTAACCATTTTGGCAACCGCGCTGGTAGAGACCGGTTCCAAGATGGATGAAGTGATCTTCGAAGAGTTCAAGGGCACCGGTAACATGGAGCTGCGCCTGTCGCGTCAGCTATCTGAGCGTCGTATCTTCCCGGCGGTGGATGTGGCCGCCTCGGGTACTCGCCGCGAAGAGCTGCTAATTGACCCGGCACAGCTAAAGATCATGTGGAAACTGCGTCGCCTATTTGCTGGTCTTGACCAGCAGGCCGCCCTGGAACTGGTGCTTAACAAGCTCAAAGACACTGCCTCCAACGCTGAGTTCCTGATGGCTGTTTCACGTCAAACACCGGCAGTAAGCGCTGCTGAGCAGGAAGTTAACGCCAAAGCCTAGGTGGCCCCAACGCCAACTGCGGCAAAGCTGAATAAAACAAGTGGTGGGAATCTCGCTGAGCGTGAGGTTCCCATTGCTTGTATGCGAGGTAATTGGCTGGCATAATCGCCACGTTGACCGGTTCACCTAAAAACGGTTTTAGGACCCGGCAACCTCTGAAGCTATAAGGAGATTCCTAAATGAAGCAGGGTATTCACCCCGAATACGTGCCCACCACGGTGACTTGCACCTGTGGTAACACCTTTGAGACCCGCTCTACCGTCACCTCCGGTGAGATCCGCGTAGACGTGTGCTCTAACTGCCACCCCTTCTACACCGGCAAGCAGAAGATTCTGGACACCGGTGGTCGTGTGGCTCGCTTCGAGGCTCGCTACGGCAAGCGCAAGAAGTGATCTGGGTTTTACTGCCCTAGATGGTGCCCCGGGCCGAGAGGTTCGGGGCATTTTTGCGTCCTTAGGACCCTGGTAGGCTTTAAGTATGTCTGATACCCATGCTGAGGATTTCTCTGCCGCCCGCGCACTTGTTGATGAATACACTGATATTGAAGCGAAAATGGCTAGTGCGGCCACTGATCCTGTGGCTCTACGTAAGCTAGGACGCCGCTATGCAGAGCTTGGACAGACAGTGGCTGCCTATAGGGATTGGGATTCGCTACGACAGGATCTGGCTGACGCCCGTGAGCTAGCTGAAGCCGACGCCGACTTTGCCGCAGAAATTCCGGCTTTGCAGGACGCTGAGGCGCAGGCTGCAGATAAGTTACGTAAGCTTTTGATTCCGCGTGACCCCGACGACGCCCGTGACGTAATCATTGAGGTTAAAGCTGGTGAGGGTGGGGAAGAATCCGCCCTATTTGCCGGAGACCTGGTGCGTATGTACACCCGTTATGCTGAGCGTATGGGTTGGAGCACCGAGGTGTTAAGCTTCACCGACTCTGACTTGGGTGGTTTTAAAGACATTCAGGTGGCCGTCAAAGCTAAAGGCACGGTGGCCCCTGAGGATGGGGTGTGGGCGCACCTGAAATATGAGGGTGGCGTGCACCGCGTACAGCGCGTGCCGGTGACTGAATCTCAGGGCCGCGTACACACTTCAGCTGCCGGTGTGTTTGTGATGCCTGAAGTTGATGACCCTGGCGAGATTGAAATTGACCCCAACGACCTGCGTATTGACGTGTTCCGCTCTTCAGGCCCCGGTGGTCAAAGCGTTAACACCACCGACTCGGCTGTGCGCATCACTCACCTACCCACTGGCATTGTGGTGTCTATGCAGAACGAAAAGTCCCAGCTGCAAAATAAGGAAGCGGCTATGCGCGTGCTGCGGGCCCGCCTGCTAGCTGAGCAGACCGCTCAGGCTGAGGCTGAAGCTAACGCGGCGCGCCTAAGCCAGGTGCGCACTGTGGACCGCTCTGAGCGCATCCGCACCTACAACTTCCCCGAAAACCGTATCGCTGACCACCGCACCGGTTACAAGGCCTATAACCTGTCTAATGTGCTTGACGGTGATTTAGGGCCGGTAATTGACTCTGCGATTGTTATGGATGAGGCCGCGCGTCTAGCTGCTGTAGGTAACTGAAATGGTTGCGCCGCTGGCGGATCAGCCGCTGGCAGCAGACTCTGGCGCCCCAGAGCGAGCAATGCGAGCGCCAGCTAGGCAGGGCGAGAAAACGCCAATAACTTCACTGCCTGGGCAGGGGCGCGCCCAAGTTATGCAGGCTATCTCCCAGGCCACTGCGCGCCTAGCTGAAAGCGGGGTGGCCAGCGCTCACAGCGACGCGCGCCAACTGGCGGAGTTTGTGCTGGGCGAAAAACTCTACCTGCTTAGCCAAGCGCCGCAGGACTTTTTTGACCGCTATGAGCAGGTGATCACCCGGCGCGCTGGGCGTGAACCGCTACAGCTAATCACGGGCCGCATGTATTTTCGCTACCTGGAGCTATTAAGCCAGCCGGGGGTGTTTATTGTGCGCCCAGAAACTGAGGTGGTGGCCGGGGCCGCGATCGAGGCTGCCAGCGCCTTGGCTGCGCCGCTGGTGGTTGACCTGTGTACTGGTTCGGGTGCAATTGCCTGCGCGCTGGCCAGCGAGGTGCCCGGCTGCCGGGTGTGGGCGGTTGAGCTAGATTCCCAGGCAGCCGCTTTAGCCCGCGTTAATGCGCAAAAAAACCAGGCCAACGTGAACGTAATTGAAGCCGACGCTACCGGCCCCTTAACTGAGTTAGCTGAAATTGAGGGCCAGGTGGATGTGGTGGTAACTAATCCGCCGTATGTGCCTGCAGGGCTTATTGAGGATAGTGAAACCGCTAGTTATGATCCGCCCCTGGCGCTTTGGTGGGGGAGTAGATGGCTTGGAGCTACCCCTAAAACTGATTAAACGGGCCTCTAGCTTGCTGCGAGTGGGGGGAGTGCTGGTTATGGAGCATGACCCCAGTCAGGTAGAGGCCCTGGTCAAGGCGGCTAAGGCAGCTGGTTTTAGCCAGAGCGGGTGCCACCGGGATCTAACTGGCCGCCAGCGTTACCTGCAGGCGGTTAAGTAGCGTTTTGCGGCGGCTTTAGGGTCGACGACGGCGCGGGGCGCGGATGGCTAGACTGGGCCCGTGGATCTTTTTGGCGACCCCATGCGACTAAACCCTGCTGCTGTGCTCCCGTCCCTTAGCGACGCCGATGAGGAAGCTTGGCAGCTGGTTGAGCCCCCTGCTGACTATGAAGAGGGCTACGACATGCCCGAACTAGACAGTCAAGATCAAGCAGCCCTGGCCGCCTGGGCGGCTCAAGACTATGAACAGTGGCCCACTGCCATTCCTGGCGGCGCTGGCTTCACCAGCGGTGGCGACTACGCTGGCGCGGCGGCTGGTACAGCTGGCCCTGACGCGGCTGACCCTAGCCAGGCGAGCGGCGCAGCAAACGCAACCCACACGGGCGCCGTCGCCGCTTACAACGCGGGTGCCACTGCAAGCAAGCCCCACACGGGCGCCGTCGTTAACAAGAGCGCAAACCCCGCAGCAGAGCAGCTTCTACAGGGCCTAAACCCCGCCCAATACGAGGCCGTCATCTACCAAGGCGGGCCACTACTGATCGTAGCCGGCGCCGGCTCAGGCAAAACCCGCGTGCTCACCCACCGCATCGCCTACCTGCTAGCCACCGGCCGCGCCCGAGGCAGCGAAATCCTAGCCATTACCTTCACCAACAAAGCCGCCGCCGAAATGCGCGAACGCCTAGAAACCCTGGTGGGAGGGGCCGGCAAATACATGTGGGTGCTCACCTTCCACTCGGCCTGCGTACGCATCTTGCGCCGCGAACACGAAGCCGCCGGGCTACGCTCAAGCTTCTCCATTTACGACGCCACCGACTCCCAGCGCCTAATCACCCTGATCGTGCGCGAACTAGCATCGACCCCAAACGCTTCACCCCCAAAGCCTTCGCCAACCGCATCAGCGACCTAAAAAACGAGCTGATCACGCCGCTACAATTCGCTGAAACCGCCAACACCTCCAACCCCTTCGAACGCCACCTAGCTGAGGTATACCGCGCCTACAACCAGCGTCTCAAAGCCGCCAACGCCCTCGACTTTGACGACATCATCATGCGCACAGTCCAGCTACTGCGTGCCAAACCCGCCATCGCCCAGCTGTATCGACGCCGCTTCAGGCACGTACTGGTAGACGAATACCAAGACACCAACCACGCCCAATACGTGCTGGTGCGTGAACTCGTTGGGGTTGGGGGCCAAGGCCCCAGCGGGGAACTAACCGTAGTAGGTGACTCAGACCAGTCCATCTACGCCTTCCGAGGCGCCACCATCCGCAACATCGAAGAGTTCGAAAAAGACTTCCCCAACTCCCACACGATTTTGCTGGAACAAAACTACCGCAGCACCCAAAACATTTTGAGCGCCGCCAACGCCGTGATCAGCCAAAACGATGGACGGCGCGCCAAAAACCTGTGGACTGCGCTAGGTGACGGCGAAAAAATCGTGGGCTACGTGGCCGACTCCGAATACGACGAAGCCCGCTGGGTCAGCCAAGAAATCGAGCGCCTAGGTGAAGAAAACGGGGTGCGCCCCGGCCAAGTGGCGGTGTTCTACCGCACCAACGCCCAGTCGCGCGCCCTAGAAGAAGCCTTCATGCGCGCCGGGCTGCCCTATAAGGTAGTGGGCGGCACCCGCTTCTATGAGCGCAAAGAAATCAAAGACGCACTAGCCTACCTGCGTGCCGTCGATAACCCAGATGACACCGTCTCGCTGCGCCGCATCTTTAACGTGCCCAAACGTGGACTTGGCCAAAAAGCTGAAGCCACCCTGGCCGCCCACGCCGAACAGTACGGTATCTCTTTTGGCCAAGCCATTAGCGACGCCGCCGGCAGGGCGCGCCCGCAAACCCCTGATGGTCAAATCACGCTTACTCCGCCAGTTGCGGGGCTAGCCACCCGCACCCGCACCCAGGTGCGCCGCTTTGACGACATTTTGGAAGGTTTGCGCACCCAGCTGCGCGAAGGCGCCGGGGTGGCTGAGCTACTCGACGCCGCCCTAGACACCAGCGGCTACCTAGCTGAGCTGCGCGCCAGCGACGACCCCCAAGACGCCAGCCGCGTAGAAAACCTGGCTGAACTGCACGCAGTAGCCGAAGACTTCCAGCAGGAAAACCCCACCGGCACCCTGGCTGAGTTCCTAGAACGCGTATCGCTGGTGGCAGATTCAGACCAAATTCCCGACGACGACGGCGGGCAGGGGCAAGTCACCCTCATGACCGTGCACACCGCCAAAGGCCTGGAATTCCCGGTAGTGTTCGTCACCGGCTTTGAAGACGGCACCTTCCCGCACTCGCGGTCTTTAGCTGACGAGAGTGAACTGGCTGAGGAGCGGCGCCTAGCGTATGTGGCACTAACGCGCGCCCGTGAGCGCCTGTACCTGACTCGGGCGGCGGTGCGCAGCGCCTGGGGGGCTTCCAATGTGATGGTGGCTTCGCGTTTCCTTGACGATATTCCGCCCGAGCTTATGCGCTGGGAGCGGGAGGCGTCCTCAATGGATAGTTTGCGCGCCGGCTACGGTGCTTTCAGCGCTGGCTACGGCGGTGGCTACCGAGAAGGCGGCTACGGCGGCGGCGGTAGCTACCAAAGGGGCCGGGGCGATAACAGCAGCTATGGCGGTTACCAAGGCGGTAGCGGATCTAGCTATGGCGGCGGCGGTAGCTACCGAGGGGGCCGGGGCGATGGTGGCGGCAGCGGCTATGGCGGCGGGCGCCAAGTGGATGAAGACGATGATTTTTCTGCGCCAATTGGCAGCGGGCGGCGCTCTAGTGGGAAGCTGGGGCGCGTTGAGAGCGCTAAAGACCGCGCTAAAGACCGCGCCAAAGCCCGACGCGGCCAGAAGCTAGGTGTTAAAGCTGAGCCGGAGGCAGAGGAGTCGGGTATTAAGCTCGGCGACAAGGTACGCCACGACGCCTACGGTGTGGGCACGGTGATCGCCCTGGAGGGTAGCGGTAAATCCACGGTAGCCAAGGTGGAGTTTAGCGACGGGGTAGTTAAACGTCTGATGCTGCGCTACGCGCCAGTGGTTAAGCTCTAGCTGGCCAAGGCGCGCCGGCGCGGGGCAGCTGCCCAAGGCTGGCAGCAGCCTGCGAGCGCCGGCGCGCACATTTGCCGCTCTTGGGCGCCCTGGTGGCGCCCAGAGAATGGGCGCTAGCCAAATCTGGCCAAGAGCCAGTGCTAATTAGGTGGGGGGCACGTAAAGAAATTTACGTGCCCCCCACCTGTTTGGGGTTTAACCCGATATCGGTGGGCGGCCTAGCCGCCCACCAGCTACCACCTGGTTGCTCACAAAGGCGGCAACTTGGATTTGTCGATAGCTACCTCATCCTGGCTGACCACCGGAATTACGTGCTCAAGGCGTAGCCACCACTGGTCACGTGGGCGGCGGTTAACTAGGTCAAGCTCGTCGTTCATGTGGGCCAGTGGGCTGTCACGGAACTCGCCGTTAACCAGGCCCACATAGTGGCCCCGGGCGGTGCCGGCAACTAGTTCATCAACCAACACCTGCATGGCGTTGGTGACCAGGCGGGTAGCCATCAGGCGGTCAAAAGCGGTGGGGTTGCCACCCTGCTGGACGTGCCCAATCACAGATTCGCGCACGTCGTACAGACCATTGGATTCCTGGGCGAAAACGTCAGCCAATAGCTTGGTGGAGTACAGGCCACAGGCGGCCTCATTACGCAGCACCAGGTAGAGGCGGCGTCCGTCGCGGAAGGACTTAACCATGTCGCTGGTGGCGGAGGCGATTTCGTCAAGGTTGGCGTCATGCTCAGGCAGGTACACCTTTTCAGCGCCGGCAGCCAAGCCGCTCATCAAGGTTAGGTAACCGCAGCGTCGACCCATAACCTCAGCCACGAAGCAGCGCTTAGAAGCCGAAGCAGACAGCTTAATGGCGTCCAGGGTGGAAACCGTGGAGTTCACGGCGGTGTCTGCACCAATGCTCAGCTCGCTGCCGGGCAGGTTGTTGTCGATCGAGGCGGGCACACACACAATCGGAATGTTGAAGGCAGGGTAGCGGTCACGTTCCTTAATTAGGGTGTGGGCACCCAGGTAGGCGTTGAAGCCACCAATCACAATCAGACCATCAATGTGGTTGGATTCCAGGGAGCGCCCAATGCTGTAAAGCTGCTCAATGCTGGGGTATTCGCGGTGAGTACCCAGGGCCGCGCCGCCTTCACCTACCCAGCCTTCGACGTCGGCCCAAGACAGCTCCTTTACCGCGCCGTTAAGCAGACCCGGGAAACCACCCTCAATACCCAGCATGGTTAGGCCGTGGTCAATACCCAAACGCACCGCAGCGCGGGCGGCAGTGTTCATGCCCGGAGCCAGGCCACCGGCGTGCAAAATCGCTACACGCTTGTCCTTCACCGGGGAGTCGTCGTGGCGGCTCTGCGAAGGCGGGGTGGACATGTTTTCAAAGATTTGCAGCATCTGAGAGAAGGAAGTGCCACGGGCCGCTACCGCCGCCTCATAGTCGCCGTCCTTAATATAGGAGGCCACTGCGCGAGTGTTTTCTACCGACTGCATTAGCGGCAGGTGCGCAATACGGTTGTGGCGCACCCCGATAATGTGCGGCTCGCTTTCAGGGGTAGCCCGCAAAACTTCCTGAGCTGCGGCGTAACCCAGCAGGGTGGGCATCCAGCGGTCATAGGCGCTGGGGCGGCCACCGCGCTGAACGTGACCCAAAATGGTTACGCGGGCATCCTCGCCTAGGCGCTCTTCTAGTACGTCACAGACATCGGCGGCAGTAATCTGGTTGCCTTCACGGTCTTGGGCGCCTTCGGCCACAATCACCATCGAGTCGCGGCGTCCAGCGGCACGCCCGGCCTGTAGCTTGCGGCACATGTCATCTTCCCAGCCGGCAGCTGGGGGGAGCTCGGGCACAAACACGTAGTCACAGCCGCCGGCTACCGCACTCATTAACGCCAGGTAACCGCAGTGGCGACCCATAACCTCAATTACGAAGGTGCGCTGGTGGGAGGCCGCCGTCGACGATAGAGAGTCAATAGCCTCCATAATGCGGTGCAAAGCCGAGTCTGCACCGATAGTCATGTCAGTGCCTACCAGGTCATTGTCAATTGAACCGACAATGCCGGCAATCATTAGCTGGGGGTGGGCTGCAGCCACTTCGCTGGTGATACGCCCGGTGGTCATAAGCTCAGCTAGTAGCGAGGGCCAGGCTTTGCGGAACTCGTTGGTGCCCGTTAGCGAACCGTCACCGCCGATCACCACTAGGCGGTCAATGCCATGCTCTAGTAGGTTAGCTGCCGCCGAGAGCATACCTTCACGGGTGGGGAACTCCTTGGAGCGGGCGGTACCGATGATGGTGCCGCCACGGTGCAAGATAGAACCCACACTGTCCCAGTTAAGCGGGCGAATCCCCCTCCCCACCAGCAACAGCCCCAGCCCAGCCTTCCATGACTGCGTAGGGTTGTGCTCCTAAACGTAGCGTGGTGCGTACCACTGCACGAACGGCGGCGTTCATACCTTGCGCGTCGCCTCCGGAGGTAAGCACCCCAATACGCACCGGGGTGTTTTCTGTAGCCACCTTGCATCTCCTTCCGGGTAAAAAAACTCCAGTAGTATTGTCCTACATAAAGAGTGGCTTACGCCATGTATGCACGCAAATCAAGACCAATTTGGCCCTTTAGTCCCCACTGCGTGAACAGGCGAGTTAACCTAATAGAAATAAATGCCGTCAACCCTTGAAAGGATACGCCGGTGGATCTTTACGAATACCAGGCACGGCAACTGTTTAAGGCACATGGGGTGCCAGTTCTTGGTGGCGAGGTAGCTAGCACTGCGCAGCAGGCGCGCGAGATTGCCCAGGAACTATTTGCTAACGGCTCCCAGCTAGTGGTTGTTAAAGCCCAGGTTAAAACTGGTGGGCGTGGTAAGGCCGGGGGTGTCAAGCTGGCCCGCAGTGCGCAGGAGGCCTTTGAGCGCGCCCAGGAAATCCTTGGCATGGATATTAAGGGCCACACCGTGCACAAGGTGCTTATCAGCGATGGTGCCGACATTGAGCAGGAGTTTTACTTCTCGGTGCTGCTAGACCGCGCCCAGCGGGCCTATCTGGCGATGTGCTCGCGTGAAGGCGGCATGGATATTGAGACTTTAGCTAAGGAACGCCCTGAGGCTTTGGCTAAGGTGGCAGTAGACCCGCTAGTGGGGATCGACGCCGCTAAGGCCGCTGAGATTGTGTCTGCGGCTGGTTTTGAGCCCGGTAAGGTGGCCGACGACGTCGCCGGGGTAATCCTTAAGCTGTGGGAGGTTTTCACTGGCGAGGACGCCACCTTGGTGGAGGTAAACCCGCTGGTGCTAACCCCGCAGGGTACCGTGCTAGCCCTGGACGGCAAGGTCAGCTTGGATGACAACGCCCGTATGCGTCACCGTGACCACGAGCAGTTTGTAGACACGGTAGATGCCGACCCGCTAGAGACTCGCGCTAAGGCAGCGGGCCTTAACTATGTGCGTCTAACCGGTGAGGTGGGTGTGCTAGGTAACGGTGCCGGCCTGGTTATGTCCACCCTGGATGTGGTGGCTGGCGCCGGTGAACGCCACGGCGGTATGCGCCCAGCTAACTTCCTAGATCTAGGGGGCGGCTCTAGCGCCCAGGTGATGGCCACCGGCCTGGGAGGTAGTTGCCTCTGACCCACAGGTACGCGCCATTTTGGTGAATGTTTTTGGCGGCATCACTTCTTGCGTGTCAGTGGCTGAAGGCATTGTTGCGGCAGTGTCCTCGCTAGGGGAGTCCTTCACTAAGCCGATCGTGGTGCGTCTAGATGGCAACCAGGCTGAGGCCGGGCGCGCTATCTTGGCTGAAGCTAACTTGCCGCAGGTAACCATTGCCGAAACTATGGATGGCGCCGCCGACCGCGTTACCGCCATCGCCCAGGAACTAGGGGAAAACTAATGAGCATCTTTCTTTCGCACTCAGATCGTGTCCTGGTGCAGGGCATGACCGGTTCCGAAGGCCAAAAGCACACCCGCCGTATGCTAAGCGCGGGCACCAAAGTTGTGGGTGGGGTTAACCCCCGCAAGGCTGGCACCAGCGTTGACTTTGAAGTTAGCCCCATTGGGCCGGGCAGCGGCGAAGTTAAGGCCGGTACGGTATCGGTTCCGGTTTATGGCACCGTAGCAGAAGGTAAGGCCGCCACTGGCGCCGAGGTTTCGGTAGTGTTTGTACCCCCGGCTTTTACTAAGAGCGCCGTAATTGAGGCGGTCGACGCCGGTATGCGCCTGGTTGTGGTTATCACTGAGGGGGTGCCGGTAGCTGACGCCACCGCGTTTAGGGCTTACGCCGCCGCCCACGGCACCCAGATCATTGGCCCCAACTGCCCGGGAATTATCAGTCCGGCTAAGTCCAATGTGGGTATCACCCCGCCTGACATTACCGACGCCGGCCCGGTGGGTTTGGTTTCTAAGTCCGGTACGCTCACCTACCAGCTCATGTATGAGCTGCGTGACCTGGGCTTTACCACCTGCATTGGGATTGGTGGAGACCCGGTGGTGGGCACCACCCACATTGACGCCCTGGCTGGTTTTGAGGCCGATCCTGACACTGAAGTGATCGTGATGATCGGTGAAATTGGTGGCGACGCCGAAGAGCGCGCTGCCGCCTACATCAGCGAGCATGTCACTAAACCGGTGGTGGCTTATGTGGCCGGCTTTACCGCCCCTGAGGGTAAAACCATGGGACACGCTGGTGCGATTGTGTCGGGTTCTTCAGGAACCGCAGCGGCTAAAAAGGTAGCGCTAGAGGCTGTGGGGGTTAAGGTAGGTCGTACCCCAACCGAAACCGCCGAGCTAGCACGTGCGGCCTACCAGGAGCTCCACGCTAACTGATGAGCACTTCAGCCACCCCAACTAGAACCGAACTGACTGTCCCTAGCGACTGGCCTGGAGCCGTACGCGCCGGCGTCGAATGGGTTGCCTTGGGGTGGCTGAGTGTCGTTATCCCCACCTTATTGGTGGCTTTGATTGTCACCCCCTCAGTGCAGTATTCAACTGTGTCCTCCCTGGCTTCAGGCACTAATTTGTGGCTGCTGGGGCTAGGGGGCGCGCGCCATTCCGAAATTGATGGCACCCTATCTTTGTCGCTGCTGGGGCTGACTGTTTACAACCTCTGGCTGGCGCGTAGCTTTATTAGGCGCGCTCAGCTGTTTAACGTTTCGGCCATTGTGGTAACTGCCTGCACTAGTGCGGGGGCAGCTTTTGTGGGTTCATTTACCGCCCCCTCATCAAGTAGTTTTTTCCCGGCGGTGCTTTTTAGTGCGCTTTTGGCGGCGGTTGTGGCCGCAGTTGAACTGGGACGCGCCGGCCATTTAGACGACACCCGTTTAGGTAAGGCCTGGGCTAGGCGGCCCCTGTGGCTGGGCCTGGGGTTACGCCTGGCTGGCTTTGAGCTGCTGACTTTAGCGACGGCGGCGCTAGTGGTTTTAGCACTGGCGCTAGTGACCGGTTTTTCACGTATCTCCACCCTGCATGACTCCCTGGTGGGGGCCGGTACTGTGGCCACTGTTTCGCTACTTACTTTGCAGATCCTGTGGTTGCCTACCGCCGCCATCTGGGCGCTTAGCTGGCTGGCAGGCCCCGGTTTTGCCCTGGGTCAAGGCAGCTTGTTTAGCCCGGGGGCGGTGCGCGCCGGTAGCGTGCCGGCCCTGCCAATGCTGGGGGCGCTACCTAAAACAGCTTTTGGCTCAGCCTGGATCATTATCGTGGTTCTAATACTGGGGCTGACCCTGGTGACCTGGCTGGCTATAGGACGCAAAGTGGCTGCCAACAGTAAGCTAATTAGCTTGCGTGCCACCCTGGCGCTGGGGGCAACCGCGATTATTACTAGTTCACTGGTGATTTTGCTGCTTTGCCTGGCCGCTAGTGGCTCTGTGGGGCCGGGGCGCATGAGCGTAGCTGGCCCTAGAACCCTGGCGGTGGTGGGTGCTTTAGCTGCCCAACTATTTGCCGCAACCCTGCTGGGGCTGGTGTTGCCCCATCCGCGTGTGCGTCTAGGTGCAAGTCAAACCAAACACAAGATTGAGGTAGTTTCCATGAGCGCATCTAAAGCTGCTGCCCGCAGCGGCAATGAACCCAAGCGCCTGGTGGTGCTGGCTTCGGGCTCGGGCTCAAACCTGCTGGCTATCCTAAAGGCCTGCCAAGACCCCACCTATGGGGCCAAGGTGGTGGCAGTGGGCGCCGACAAAACCTGTAAAGCACTCGATTACGCTGCCCAGCACAAGGTGCCCAGCTTTGTGGTGCCGCTAAAGGACTACCCCAGCCGCGCCAGTTGGGACCAGGCCCTCACCGACGCCGTCGCCAAATACCAGCCCGACCTGGTGGTTTGCGCGGGCTTTATGAAGCTGGTGGGGGAGAGCTTCCTAGCTGAATTTGGAGGCAAAACCATTAACACCCACCCGGCTTTGCTACCCAAGTACCCTGGCGCCCATGCAGTACGCGACGCTTTGGCTGACGGCGCCACGGTTTCGGGAGCCACCTTGTTCTGGGTGGATGCGGGCGTGGACACAGGCAAGATCATCGCCCAGGTGCAGGTGCCGGTTAAACCTGGTGACACCCACGAGAGCCTAACTGAGCGTATTAAGGCCGCCGAAACTCCTCAGCTTGTAGCTGAGCTGGGCAAACTAGTGCGCAGCTAGATTTTGGCGTTAGCGCGGCTAAATATTGTGCGCGCACTAACTTAAAGCAACCCCAACTCTACAGTAGACTGGGGTTGTTATCGCTGTAACTGGCGTGGGTGGGTCACCACCGGGGAGCGGCGAGCCCTTGAAACTTAAGTTTTAAGGGGTAAACCATGGCGCCGCCCGCCTGGGTGCCTAGGCAGTTATTTTCCAGTTTCAAGGAGTCAAATTGACTGCAATCCCCACTGCTCACGTGCCCACGGAAGGTCTAGTAAACCCTGATCAGGTGCCGGTTAAGCGCGCCCTACTGAGTGTTTACGACAAGACCAACCTAGTGGAGCTAGCCACCCAGCTGCACGCCAACGGGGTTGAGCTAATTTCTACCGGTTCCACCGCCGCCACCATTGCTGCCGCTGGTATTCCGGTCACCCCGGTGGAGCAGGTTACCGGCTTCCCCGAGTGCCTAGAAGGCCGCGTTAAGACCCTGCACCCCAAGATTCACGCCGGTATTTTGGCTGACCGCCGCAAGGACGCTCACCTGGCCCAGTTGCGTGAACTGCAGGTAGCTCCCATTGACCTGGTGGTGGTTAACCTTTACCCCTTCACTGACACGGTTGCCTCTGGCGCTGACTTTGATGCCTGCGTTGAGCAGATCGACATTGGCGGCCCCTCCATGGTGCGCGCTGCCGCCAAAAACCACCCGGCAGTAGCGGTAGTGGTAGACCCGGCCCGTTACCCTGAGGTAGCCCAGGCTGTGTCTGCAGGTGGCTTCACCCTCTCTCAGCGCCGGGCCCTAGCCGCCGCCGCCTTCGCTCACACCGCCAGCTACGACGTCGCTGTGGCCAGCTGGTTCTCCCAGCAGCTAGAGACCGAGGCAGCCCTACCGGAGTTTGTGGGCGCCACCTTCACCCGTGCCCACGCCCTGCGTTACGGCGAAAACCCGCACCAGAGCGCTGCTCTGTACACCCAGGGCCAGGCTCAGGGCATTGCCGGCGCCGAGCAGCTGCACGGTAAGGCCATGAGCTACAACAACTACACCGACGCTGACGCAGCTGTGCGCGCCGCCTACGATCAAGGCGAGGCCACCACCGTGGTGGTAGTTAAGCACGCCAACCCTTGCGGCATTGCGGTAGATGAGGATGTGGCTAAGGCCCACGCTAAGGCCCACGCCTGCGATCCGGTGTCTGCTTACGGCGGCGTAATCGCCACTAATGCCACTGTCACCGCCGCCATGGCCGCCCAGGTTAAGCCGATTTTCACTGAGGTGATTGTGGCCCCTGAGTATGAACCGCAGGCACTAGAAATCCTCAGCGCCAAGAAGAACCTACGTATTTTGCGCCTGCCTAAGCCGGTACGTGGTGGCTATGAGTTCAAGCAGGTAACCGGCGGTCTACTGGTGCAAGAGCGTGACAATGTTGACGCCGCCGGTGACGACCCGGCCCGCTGGCAGCTGGTGGCCGGCCCCAGCGCCGACGCCGAAACCCTAGCTGACCTACGTTTTGCCTGGAACGCTGTGCGCTCGGTGCGCTCCAACGCGGTGCTGCTGGCACACGCTGGCGCCACTGTGGGTGTGGGTATGGGCCAGGTTAACCGCGTTGACTCGTGCAAGCTGGCCATTGAGCGCGCCAACACCCTAGGTGCGCGCGCCACTGGCGACGCCGCCGCCAACCAGGCCAACAGTGCCGGTGGGGCGGATGCCAGCCAGATCCTAGCCACCAGCGCCCCTCAACGTGCGGTGGGTAGCGTAGCTGCCTCTGACGCTTTCTTCCCCTTCGCCGATGGCCTACAGCTGCTTATCGACGCCGGGGTTAAGGCTGTGGTGCAGCCTGGCGGCTCTATCCGCGACGCAGAAGTGATTGAGGCCGCCCAGGCCGCCGGCGTGACCATGTACTTCACTGGTACGCGCCACTTCGCTCACTGATACATTTAGCGGGGGCAGGTTTATACCTGTCCCCGCTTTATATCCCAACCCCTTTAAGTCCCGCCGCTTTTAAATTCCGCCCCCTTTAAGTTCCCACCCACGCCAGCGTGTTAAACCAATATGTTAGCCAGGCGTTAAACAAGGAGCCCCATGGATTTAGTACTGGTAGCCGCCCCCATAGTTTTGGCGACCGTATTTTCCGCAGCTGCTATCGGTAAGCTCACCTCCGGCGTCGATGACGCCGATACTTGGCGTGAACTGGGCCTACCCAAATTCCTAAACCAAACCTGGCTGCGCCGCGCCCACCCCTGGGCTGAGCTGGCCCTGGCGCTAGCTTTACTGGTTGTGCCCGGAGTACTGGCTTGGCCGGTGGCCCTGGCCGCGCTGGCTTTGGCCAGCTTCTACCTGGTGCTGATTGTGCGCCTAGCCCGCCAAGATCAGGCCAGCTGCAACTGTTTTGGGGCTAAAAATGCCACCGAAGTGGGGCCGGTGCTAATTGCCCGCAACCTGGCCCTAGTGGCCCTGGCCCTGCTGTGGCTGGTGGCGTTAGCTTGGGGCACACCAGTTTTCGCGCTTCAAGTGGCCACTAACCCGCCAGTTCTAGCCCTGGTGGCGGTGGCGGCAGTTACTTGGCTACTAGCCCAAGCATCCCTAGGTAAAGCCCCTGCCCCGGCGCCAGTAGAGCAAAGCGGCTTTGCCCAAGATTATCTAGACGCTCCCGCCAGCCAGCAAGAAGGCGAGTATCTGCGCGCCCTGATCCCCATCGCCACCCTCTACGATGAGTTTGAAAGCGGCTACAACCTGCGCGCCTATTCAGCCCGCCAGGCTCACCTGTTGCTGTTCCTATCTATGGAATGCGGCTACTGTGACGATATTAAAGCCCTAGTGCCCGGCTGGATCAACGCCATTCCCCAGGTGGCTATTAAGGTGGTTTCCCCACGCAGCGCCGAGGAATACTTCGCCAAGGGAGACCCCTACTCACTGCGTGGACACTATCTACGTGACGTTAACGAGGAAGTTTCCCACCTGCTGGCAATTGAGGCAGTGCCCGCCGCCGTGCTTTTGGGTACCGACGGCCTCTTAGCTGGTGGCCCAGTTGAGGGTAAAAAAGCCGTAATTGACCTGGTAGAGCAGATGCTGGAACAAATCAGCGACGCCGTCGACACCGGTGACCTACCCGCTGAAGCCTCCAGCTACGGCGCGGTAAAAGGTATGCTGTAGCGGTTGCCAAGGAGAAAAATGAGCGAAGAAACAGCTGAAAGCGTACTTTCCCCTAACCAGTTGCCGCCGCGTCACTACTATCGCGTGGCCGGGGTAGGGGTAGTGACGGTTTGCGTGCTAATCGTGGTGGCCACTGCGCTGCTGGGTTACTCACGTTTTGCGGTTTTGGAGGCTGCTGCACTGACCGGCGCCCTTACCATAATTCGCCTGCTGCGCCCCGAGGGCACCTGGATTCAGGCCCGCAGCCGGTTTGAAGATTTAGTGGTGGGCACTGGCCTAACCGTTGGTTTAGTGCTGCTGTCCACTTACGCTAACCTGCCGCGCATCTACTAAAGCCTGCTGTGGCTGCGCTAGGGCCGACGGCGTAGCTGACTGGGCTGGTTTGGGGCGTCAGCTGGCTTAGTTGCCAGAGCCGACGCCGCAGCTTTAGGTAGCCCTGCGGCTTTAGGCGTCCTTTGGTTTAAGCACTGCGACGAGCGTCGGCTTGCTTAACTGCCAAGGCCACTTCCTGAGGTTTTAGTAGCGGCACCATATGTGAGCTGGTTGAAGCCTGCCACAGGTGTGCATCAGGCAGCTTGCTCGCATACTCACTGTGGGCCTTAAACCACTCTGACTCAGGTGAAGAGCTTGCCAATAAAATCTCTACCGGCACCTGCGGATGGGGCAGGGGCTGCTCGCGCAGCTTTGCTAGCGCCGGGTAGTAGCCCTTATTTTCTTGACGACGCGCTTTTAAAGCAGCGTCGCTGACGTCCTCGACGCGCACTTTTTGCTGCAACCGCGCCGGTAAATGCTTATAGCCTGCAGCCATTAGGAAAATGGGGAGCAGTTTAAGGTCGCGGCTAAAAGTGATCGCCGAATCAAAAAGTGCCTCCAGGCGTTTACCTAGGGGACCAATCTGGGCCCCCACAAATTCACTTGAGGGATCAACCAGCACCAGCGCCTTAACCAACTGTGGCTGGCGTGCGGTTAGTAAACGGGCCATGATGCCCCCATAGGAATGGCCCACAATAATGGCCCCCTGGGGTGCGTAAGCTCGCACCACCTGCTCTAGGTCTGCCACCAGGGCCTCTAGGTTGCGCTCTGTTGCGGCCGGTGAGCGACCCAGGCCGGAGCGATCATAGCTGATCGTGCGGTAGCCGGCTTTTGCCAGTAAATGAGCCACATTTGCCCACAGTAGGCGCGAGAGCCCTAGGCCGGATTCAAACACTACCGGCGGCTTAGCCTCGCTTGTCGCAGCCGCTGGCGCCGTCGTCGCAGGTGTCGCAGCCGCTGGCGCCGTCGTGGTTGCAGCCACCCCGGAAAACGGCAGATGCTCCACTACATGCAGCCGGCGTCCGTCGCTTAAATCAACATAGCTGTGTTTTGAACGGGGCCAATTTACCTGCTTAGCGCTCATGGCTTCACCATAATCGTATTGATCAGTTAAAACGATGGGAAACTGACAAATTTCGCTATATGCGGCGAATGCATATTTAGAAAATAATGTAAGAAAATCTCACTATACGGAGAATGTAGCGCTATAAGCCAAATATTGAGATTATGTTGCACACCTAGGCGCTGACGCTATTGGCGGCGCACCGCGTTCGCCAGGCGCCTCGCCGCGAGCGAAGGAAAAGGCATGATCTCGGTGCGTAAGCTAGCAAAAGCTGGCGGCATCCTGTTTTGGGTGATTCTAGCGATAGTGACTGCTTTGGTGGTGGGCTCTATTAAGGTGGGTTCCTCCCCGCTGATCACCGTGCCGCTGGCGCGTGTATTCGTTACTTTTTCGGCGATTTTCGCCCAGTTCTTAAGTTTTGCAATTCCGCTGATCATCGTGGGTTTGGTAACCCCAGCAATTGCAGATTTAGGACGTGGAGCCGGTAAGTGGCTCTCTATTACTGCGGCCCTGGCCTATGGCTCCACCCTGTTTTCAGGTTTCCTTACCTACGTAGTGTGCGCCAGCGTTTTCCCGCACATTATCACCAAGTCTTTGGCCTCTAATGTGGGTAAGGCCGACGCCGGCACCCTCAAGTCATATTTGAAGTGGAAATGCCCCCGGTCTTTGGGGTCATGACGGCGCTGCTGCTGTCTTTCGTAATCGGCATTGGCCTGTCGCTTGTGCCCAGGGGCGTGCTGCGTAAAGCCAGCATTGAATTTAGGGCTATTATCAGCGCTTTGATCAACAAGATCATTATTCCGCTGCTGCCGTTGCACGTGTTTGGTACCTTCTTGAACCTGGCTATCTCAGGTGCAGCGTGGCGCATTATGCGCACCCTGCTGAGCGTAGTAGTGGTGGTGCTGGTACTGGAAGTGGTTATCCTGCTGACCCAGTTTGTGGTAGCTGGGCTGATTGGCAAGCGCAACCCGTTAAAGGCGCTGTGGACCATGATGCCCGCCTACACCACTGCTCTGGGTACCTCCTCCTCGGCGGCCACCATCCCGGTGACTTTGCGTCAGACCCGCAAAAATGGGGTATCTGCGCCGGTAGCTGCTTTCACCGTGCCTCTGTGCGCCACTATTCACCTGGCTGGTTCAACCTCGAAAATTACCGCCTTTTCACTGGCCATTATTGCCTCTCAGGGCATGAATGTTTCAGCTATGCAGTATGCCGGTTTCATTTTCATGCTGGGTATTGTCATGGTGGCCGCCCCGGGTGTGCCCGGAGGTGCGATTATGGCCGCTACCGGTGTGCTCTCTTCAATGCTGGGCTTTAACGAGTCCGCTATCGCCCTTATGATCGCGACCTACATCGCTTTGGACCCCTTCGGCACCGCCACCAACGTAACCGGTGACGGCGCTATTGCCATTGTGATTGACCGTCTGGCTCACGGTAAGTTCAACGATGCTAAAGCTGACCCGGAAAACGCCCGCGAGCTGTCTTTTGACGGCATGGCCTACCTGGACAAGGTTTCGGTGGAAGGGGTAGTTACCGACGAAGACCGCGCCCTATCCCAGCAGCTGGGAGCCTAGTGCATCGCGACATCCACAAGGCCATACCAGGCTCTGTCCCAGCAGCTGGCTAGCGTGCGTCTAATGCGCTGGCGCCATAACTGCTGCAGTTACACCTTTAAAAAATAGTTAGCGCTAACCATTACGGTTAGCGCTAACTATTTATGTAATTGCTGGGGTTTATCGGCTATTGGCCCCAGTGGTGCACAAGCGGGCTTAGCGATCCATAAGCTGGCGCAGCGGGCCGGGAGTGTTCATTAGCTTTTGGGGCTTGCCGCTTTGAACAATCTGGCCGTTTTCAAAGACCACTACCCGGTCAGCCAGTTCCAGGCCCACCAACGTATGGGAGACTTCCAAAATAGTGGCTTCAGGTAGTGCCTGGCGCAAAGACTTACGCACGCTAGCAGCCAGCTTCAGATCCATATGTGAAGTGAACTCATCCAAAATCAGCAGACGCGGCTTAGCTACCAGCGCCCGGGCAAAAGCTAGACGCTGAGCCTGGCCGCCAGAAAGCGAACTGCCACGCTCACCCACAAGCGTGTCGAGTCCCTTAGGCATAGCCCGCACCTCGGCAGCCAGCTGAGCGTACTCCAGGGCCTGCCACAGCTGGGCAGTATCTGCCTGCGGGGCCGCCAGGGCCAGATTCTCACGGATAGTGGCGCGCATAATGAACGGATGCTGGCTTACCAACTGCACTTGGGAACGCAGCGAATCAACCTTAAGCGTGCGCACATCGTGCCCATCAAGCAGCACGCGCCCGCCCACCGGATCATCACAGCGCGCCGCCAACATGCTCAGCGTGGACTTGCCGCTACCGCTAGCACCCGCCAACACCGTCCAAGAACCAGCATTTAGGTGCAGGGAAACCTGAGTTAAAGCCTGGTGTTTACGCTCACCGGGGTAGGCGTAAGAAACCTTGTGCCAGGTGACCTCCAAACCAGACTTGGCGGCGTCGTCGCGATGGGCAGGCAAAGCTTTAGGGCCATCAAGCAAAGCCGGACCATGGGCGGTGGCATAAACCCGCTCAGCACTAGCCCAAGCTACCGACACTGAAGAAGGCATATCCTCCAAGGTACGCGCGCTAGTACGCTGAGCTACCAGGGCGGCAGTCACCGCCACCACTGTGGGGGCCTGAGCCAGGGGAGCGGCCTCAAAAACCGGGTCGCGCAGCCAAATAAATAGCACCCCAAACAGCATCAGGGCCATCAAAAGCTGCCCGGCTGCCCAACGCAGGGCCGCCCAAGCCCGTACCGGAGCATCAGCGGCGGTGATCGAATCACCAATGCGTTCAAGCTGCTCTAGACGTTGTAACTGGGCGCCATAAGAAAGCACCTCGTTGTAGCCCTGTACCGAGTCGGTTACATGGGCCTGGAGCTGGCCGCGAATCTTGGCGCTCTTTTGGGCTCCGGCAAGGGAGAACTTAGCCCCCATCAACGGCACCACCACTAAGGTCAGCGCCAGCATCACCAGGACGAAAATAGAAACCGTAGCCGGAGACACAAAGGCGATCCACACCCAGGTCAGCAGCGGCACTACCAGGGAACTTACTAGCGGCGCCAAAGTGTGGGCAAAAAACACCTCAATGCGGTCAATGTCTTTAGTTAGCCGCCCAGTCAGTTCAGCTGAGCGGGTATGCAAAGACAGGCGTGGTGACTGGGGCAGCATGGACTTAAACAGCGCGATGCGCAGCAGCTCTAGGGCTTTGAAAGCAACTAGGTGCCCCATGAACTGTTCGGCGTAGCGCAACGCGGCCTTAACCAGGGCAATGATCAAACATGCCAGCAAAAACAGCCACACCAGGCCAGTATCGAGCCCGCCGCCACCGCTGAGCTTACGCAGCGCCACCGCGAGTGCATAGGCCCCCAGGGAGTAGATAACTACCTGCAAGATCTGGTCCAGTAGGCGTGCACTTACTGACAGGGCCAGAGGCTTTAGTGCCGGCCGCGTTACTTCTAGGATCCAGTTATAAACCCGACGCCGTGACATCAGTCGTCCTCTCCGCTAGAGCTGTGGGCTGAGTTGGCATCCATAGCAGTTGGTTTTTGGCAGAGTTTTTCTTGGTTTTAGTGGGTTTTTGCATCTGGGCTAGAGAGGCTAGCGCTGAGGTTAAGGGAGTGGTCATGGCGTCGCCGCTAACCTTGGCGGCCAGGAGCTGGTCTGCCTGGGCTTTGGTGGGTTGGGCTGGGCCGGTGGGCTTAGCCTTGGGTTTGCGCGGCGTTAGCTCGTGGAGTTTGCCTTTAGAAACCTTAAAGATGCGGTCAGTGTGGATTAGCGCCGCTGGGCGGTGCGAAATGGTTACCACAGTGCGGTTGGCACCTAGGTTTTCTAGGGCTTTAGTGATGGCAGCTTCGCTGGCCAGATCTACCTGGCTGGTGGGCTCATCCAATAGCAAGATGGGGCGGTCAGCTAGTACGGCGCGGGCGATAGCCAGGCGTTGGGCTTGGCCTCCTGATAGGCCCATGCCACTGTCGCCCAGCATGGTTTCTAGTCCTTTAGGTAGGGCCCGAATTTCGGTGTCAAGCTGGGCTACTTCCAGGGCCCGCCATAGTTCTTCAGTGGTAGCTTCAGGCTTAGCTAGACGTAGGTTTTGGGCTACCGTGTCACCAAAGAGCCATGAGCGCTGGCTAACTAGGGCACTGGAGCGCTGCACACGTGACATATTGGCTGGGCGCAGGCGGATAGGGCCAAGGCGCCCGTAGCCTTCGCGGGGCAGTAAGTGGCCTGCCAGTAGCGCCATAAGCGTGGATTTGCCGGCTCCTGAGCGGCCCACAATACCGATGTGTTCACCCAGTTCCACCCGCAGGTTGACGTTTTTAAGTACGTCTTTATCGCCCCAACCAACGCTCACGTCACGCAAGAAGATAGCAGCGGTGTCCACCTCTTCTGGCTGGTAGCTGGACTTGGCGGGTACCGGCGCCGGGGCGGCGCTGGCGGGGGTGGGGGTGGCCAAAATGTTGCGGATAGCTTTTTGGCTGGCGCGTCCACCCATACCCACATAGAAGAAGGCCCCTACATGGTTAAGCGGGTCTAGTAGCACTAGCGCCACTAGGGCTAGAGCCAGGGCGTCACCGGCATCTAGGCGTCCAGATTTTAGACCGCTGGCAGCAATAGCCACCGAGGCCATCAAAATGAACACGCTAGTAAATAGATCGGTGGCTAGGATTACTAGCTGGTTGCCTGCCAGTAGACGCATTAGGGCCCGGCGGTTAGCTTCGCCGCGTTGGCCTAGACGCTGGGCGTAGCGTTCACCAGCGCGGGCCAGTACTAGAGTACTTAGGCCCTGTACCGCATCTAAATATTGGGCGGCTAGGGCTGAACGCTGCTTGCGCGAGCCAGCGGCGCTGCCACGGGTGAGGCGGCTGACTCCGAGGCTGCCACCAATAGCGATGGCGATACCTAGGGTTAGTTCTAGGGCGCTGAGGGGATCAATGAAGATAGCTGCTAGCACCAGCACCACCAGCGGCGTGATTAGGCACTGATTGCTTGGGGCAGGAAAGTGAACTCGTATTTAGAAACGCGCTCGCTGCCATCAACCAGGGTAGAGACTAGTGCGCCGCTGGCGGTGGTTTTAGCGCTATCGGCGCCCGCTCCGGTGCGCGGCAAGTGACCGATCGCGAAAATGTGGTCTAGGGTGCGCACGCGCAGGCGTGATTCTTCATCAAGTGCACTTTGGCGGCCAATATAGTCAGCTGCCGCGTAGCTTAGGGCGCAGATGCTGGCAAAAATAACTGCCGTGGCCAGCCAAGGCCACGCTGCCGCAAACGGAGAGACTTGATGGGCTAGTACAGTGGAGTCAAAAGGTGCCCCTACCCCCTTACCAAAACCAATCAAACTTAGTGCGCCGCTGGCGCCTGCCACGACACTAAACACACAGATTTGACGATAAGCCCGCTGCCCCAGCGGTGAGCGGGTGGGTATTGATTGGCCTCTCACGGCTAACAGCTTAGCTTGCCATTAGCGCCTTAGGGGGCATAGAACACAGTTAGCTAACCGGCGTGCGCCCTAAAGGCTCTGATTTGGGCAAAATCGCTGGGTCCTAAATTTTGTATGCTCAAGGGCATACACTTATACACAGTGGCTGTGCAAGGAAGCAGTCCTTAATTGTCTTACCTTAAGGAGACTTAACTTATGGCAAACGCCCCCGTAAATGTCACCGTCACCGGTGCCGCTGGCAACATTGGCTACGCACTGCTGTTCCGTATTGCCTCTGGCGCTCTGCTAGGCCCCGACCAGCAGGTAAACCTACGTCTGCTGGAGATCCCCCAGGCTGTTAAGGCTGCTGAGGGTACCGCTATGGAGCTATTCGACTCCGCCTTCCCGACCCTGGGCAGCGTGGACATTTTCGATGACCCCAAGCAGGCTTTCGACGGCGCCAACATCGCCTTCCTAGTTGGTTCTATGCCGCGTCGTGCCGGCATGGAGCGCTCTGACCTGCTGCAGGCCAATGGCGGTATCTTCGGCCCTCAGGGTGCAGCCATCAACGCTGTAGCCGCTGACGACATCAAGGTCCTGGTTGTGGGTAACCCTGCCAACACCAACGCCCTGATTGCCGCCAACCACGCCCCGGATGTGCCCAGCTCTCGCTTCACCGCTATGACCCGCCTGGACCACAACCGAGCCCTAGCTCAGCTAGCCGCTAAGACCGGCGCTCACGTAACCGACCTAGACAAGGTCACCATCTGGGGTAACCACTCCTCCACCCAGTACCCGGACCTGACTCACGCCACCGTTAAGGGCCAGCCGATCACCGAGCTTCTGGCTGACCGCGCCTGGGTTGAGGGCGACTTCATCCCCACCGTAGCCAAGCGTGGCGCCGCCATCATCGAAGCCCGTGGTGCTTCCTCCGCCGCCTCCGCTGCCTCCGCCGCCATCGACCACGTGCGCGACTGGGTCAAGGGCGTTAAGGGCTACTCCTGGACCTCCGCCGCCATCATGAGCGACGGCTCCTACGGTGTGCCCGAGGGCATCATCTCCTCCTTCCCGGCAATTAGCGTTGACGGCGAATGGAAGGTTGTTGAGGGCCTGGAGATCGACGACTTCTCCCGCGCTGAGATTGACGCTTCTGTCAAGGAACTGCTGCACGAGAAGGACACCGTTAAGGGCCTAGTCTGATCTGATCTAACTGCTACTACAGCTAGCTACTAAAGCTGGCCGCCGCATATGTGGCGGCCAGCTTTGTTGTTATGGGCTGCCTCACAGTCAGATACACACAGAAAACATCCGCACAAAAGTGCACAAAAAATAACAAATCGATAGCGATTTTTGCGCAAAACCCAATTTTTCCAACATCGCACGAAAATTTGTTGCACAATTGCAACTACAGAACGAAAATTTGTTGCCCAAGTGACTTGACTGAGCGCTACCACAAGCAATCGGCCTAGCACGCAAGTAGCAACTTCTAGGACAACGCTGTTCAGGAGCGATCATGAGCGTAAGCACATACATGTCACGGCGTCAGGTACTAATCGGTGCCAGCGCCACCGCACTCGCGGCCACCCTGGCCGCCTGCGGCTCAAGCGACAAGAAGGAAGGCAAGTCCGGCGAGGCAGTAGGCGAAGGCGATGCCAGCCAGGTCGACGTCGTCACCTGGTGGCAGGCCGGAAGCGAAAAGGACGGCCTAGAAGCCCTAGTCAAGGTCTTCAACGCGCAGTTCCCCAAGACCAAATTCGCCAACAAGGCCATCGCTGGTGGCGGCGGCTCCCAGGCCAAGCAGAAGCTAGCTGCAGACCTGTCCGCTGGCAACCCGCCAGACACCTACCAGGCCCACGCCGGCGCTGAACTCAAGGACGACATTGACGCCGGCTACCTGCAAGACGTCTCCAAGCTCTACGACGAGTTCAAGCTCAAGGATGCCTTCCCCAAGACCCTAATGGAGCGCCTAACCGTAGACGGCGCCGTCTACTCAGTGCCCTCCAACATCCACCGCAACAACGTAGTGTGGGCCTCGGTATCAGTGCTTAAGGCTGCCGGCCTAGACCCGGCCAAGCCTGCCCAAACTATTGACGCCTGGATCAGCGACATGGAAAAGATCAAGGCCGCCGGCTACACCCCCATCACCATGGGTATGGCCTGGACCCAGATGGGCCTGTTTGAATCTGTGCTAATTGCAGACCTAGGCGCAGAAAAGTACTCGGGCCTGTTCGACGGCAAGACCGACTGGGCTGGCGCTGAGGTAACCAAGGCTGTTGAGCACTACGCCAAGATCGTCTCCTTCACCGACAAGTCCCTATACACCGAGGACTGGGAGCCGGCCATCAAGCCCATTATGGAAGGCAAGGCCGCCTACAACGTCATGGGTGACTGGGCGGTAGCTGGTTTCAACGCCGCTAAGAAGAGCGCCGGCACCGACTACGTCTACTTCCCAGTACCGGGCACCAAGGGCATCTTTGACTTCCTAGCCGACTCCTTTACTCTGCCCGAAAAGGCCAAGCACCCCGGCGGCGCCAAGAACTGGCTCAGCTGCATCTCTTCCAAGGAAGGCCAGGTTGCCTTCAACACCGTCAAGGGCTCCATCCCCGCCCGCACAGACCTGACGGATGAGGAAAAGAAGAAGTTCTCTGAGTACCAGCGCTCAGCCATGGAAGACTTCTCCAAGGACACCATCGTCTCTTCCATTGCTCACGGCGCAGCCCTACCGGCCAAGGCCTCCAATGCCATGGGTGACGCCCTAAGCAAGTTTGCCCAGGGTGCCTCAGATGCTAAGGCTCTGCAAAAAGCCCTGGCTGAAGCCTACAAGGCAGCTCAGTAAAATTTCCGGCTGGCGCCCTTAAAGCTGATTAAAAGTCAGCAAGTGCTCTCTGGTTCCTTTCTTGGTGGTTAGGGTGCCAGCCGGCATAAACGCGGTGGGCGACGTCGTCAAAGCTACGACGGCGTCGCCCACCTTTTAACATCAGCAAGTGTCAAGGAGGACAACGCATGTCCCAGGCCCGTGCGGCGCGACGGCGTAAAAACAAGATCAAGCAGTGGGGCCCAGGTCTGCTGCTAATCTCTCCGTCCCTAATCTTGGTGGCAATCTTCGTTTACGGCATGATTGGCGCCAACTTCAAAACTTCCCTATACAACACCCACCGCGCTGCCCAGGTCTCAGGACGGCGCCCGTCAAAGTATGTGGGCTTTGAGAACTTCTCCAAGCTCTTTGAAGACCCAAACTTCCAGCACTCCTTCATTAACCTGATCCTGTTTACCGTGGCCTTCCTAGTGGGCACACTAGTACTGGGCTTTCTATGGGCCTGGCTGCTAGATAAGCCCATCAAGGGGGAGGGGATCTTCCGCTCGGTATTCCTATTCCCCATGGCGGTGTCCTTTGTGGCCTCCGGTGTGGTGTGGCGCTGGCTGCTCAACTCCAAAACCGGCAGTGAAGCCTCAGGTCTAAACCGACTATTTGAAATGTGCGGGCTGACCTTCCTAGAAAACAGTTGGGCCTCAAATGTCCACTTTGGCATCTTGGCAATTGCAATCCCGGCTATCTGGCAGCTAGCAGGCTATGTGATGGCCCTGTTCCTGGCCGGTTTTAGGGGCATTTCTGACGACCTGCGTGAAGCCGCCCGCGTCGATGGCGCCAATGAATGGCAGCTATACAAAAACATTATCTTCCCGCAGCTAACCCCCATTGCTCTAAGCGCCGTGATCATCATTGGGCACATGTCGCTTAAGAGCTTCGACCTCATCATGTCGATCACCGACCAGCGCACCTACTCCACTAAGGTGCCCGCAATCGACATGTACAACTTCATGACCGACAACGACTACTCCAACGCCGCCGCCGTAGGCGTGATCTTGCTGGCGCTGGTAGCTATCGCGGTTATTCCCTACTAATCCACGACACTAAGACAAGGAAATGAATATGAGCGAGCCTAAAGTTAAAACTAAGCGCGCTCATGACTCGCGGCGCTTTCAACTGGGAACCACCGTGCGCTACGTGCTGCTATTTATCTCCCTGGCACTGGTGCTAATTCCGGTCTATGTGCTGATTGTGACCTCCTTTAAAGGCTCGGCTGAGGCTGACCCCTCCACCACCTGGTACCTGCCTGAGCACTGGGAAACTAAAAACTGGTCGCGGGCTTGGGAAGAACTAGGCGGTGGCCTGGTGCGCTCGCTGCAACTAGTGATTCCGGCGGCGCTGATTTCAGCCATGCTCGGTAGTGCTAATGGCTTTGTGCTTTCTAAGTGGCGCTTCCCGGGGGCGAATGTGGTGTTCACGCTGATTTTGTTTGGCATGTTCATTCCCTATCAGTCGGTGATGATTCCGCTGATGCGCCTGGTGATTAACGCTGACCTGGGCTTTGGGATCCCCACTTTGATCTTGATGCACGTGGTTTACGGTATTCCGATCACTACCTTGATCTTCCGTAACTACTACGAGACGGTGCCTAATGAGCTTATTGAGGCGGCCCGCGTGGATGGGGCCGGGATGCTGCGCACCTACTTCTCGGTGGTGCTGCCGATTTCTGTGCCGTCTTTTGTGGTGGTGCTGATCTGGCAGTTCACTAGTGCCTGGAATGACTTCCTGTTTGCCTTGTTCTTTGGTGGCGGGGCGCAAAACGGTCCGGTAACGCTGGCTTTGAGTAACTTAGCGCACGGCTCGATTCTGGCCGACTATGGTGCCTCAATGTCGGGTGCATTGATTGCTTCAGTGCCTACGCTGCTGGTTTATATCGTCCTGGGTAAGTACTTCGTGGGCGGTTTGATGTCTGGTTCCGTTAAGGGCTGAGTTACATTCTCGACGGCGTCGCTGTTTTTGGCGACGTCGTCGAGCTGGCTTCTTATAATCGTCCCTATGGCCCGACGCAGTTCTAAGCGACCCTATAACCAGCCTCATGTACCGCTAAATATGGATCGGCTGGCTTCCTTGCCACGCTCGCAGCGCGGGCCGGGGGGAGCGGAGTTTACGGTGCGTAATGTGCGCGGGGCTGATAAAAGCTATATCTGCCCCGGATGCAATCAGACGATCGCTCCGCGTACGCCTCATGTGGTGGCTTGGTCTAATGAGTCGCTGTTTGGGGCTGAGAGGGGTTTGGAGGAGCGCCGTCATTGGCATACTTCCTGCTGGAACCGCAAGCTGTGGTAGCGATTGTGTCAGCATGGGATTGACCAGCAGTTTTAGTTCCTGTTCACGCAGAGCATAATGGCCGCCGATGGTGGGGCCATTTTTGCAGGTAGTGGCGGGTTTGCTGGAATAACTGCCAAGTTCGTGCCGTTTGTTTATGCTTGACTAAATTGAGTCATTTTGTTCTACGTGGATAAATTTAGGTTCATTTTTATCTTAATTAATCGATGAACCCTTGAAATAATGGGAAAGACTGCTATAAATTAATATCGTTAAAGATGTTCAAAGAGGAATATCTATAAGGCAAACTTATTAGTTAGGTGCTTTTTATAAGAGGTGCTTATTATTTGTTTGCAAATTTCCTTCAAACCTGCTCTCACCTGCATCTTAATGAGAATCCGGGACTAGAAAAATGCCCCAGAAATGATGCACACTTTGCACATGGGCAAGACAGTGGGTTTAAACATAAAGATTGACCCGGGTTCTAGCCTCCCGGTGTTTATACAGATTGTAGATGCAGTTAGTAAAGGCGTAGAAAAGGGAGCGATTACTCCCGGTACGCGTCTGCCGGCTACGCGCACTTTAGCCGCCACGCTAGTGTAGCCACTAATACTGTGGCTAAGGCCTACCGCGAGTTAGAGCGCCACGGAGTGGTGCAGGGGCGAGGTCGCTTAGGCACTTATGTGCTTGATCGTGACCAGGCAGCTACCCACCGCGCTGCGGGAGCCTACTCACGCTCTATGAAATCTCTAGGGCACTCACTAGAAGAAGCACAAGACTACCTGGCCTACGCCTGGAGCTAGGGCAGGGTTAAAACCAAGGTGCGGGTAAAACGTTGATCCCGCGTGGCTCGCACCTTGATGCGTGATGCTTAAAGCACTACGGCAGTGATTTAAGTGTTACGCATATAAGAAAGGGGCGGATGGTTGCCAACAGGCCATCCGCCCCTTGTTTTATATTCGGGCTACTTGTCAGCGCTAGCGGCGCTAGCAGCCGACTCGCTAGAGTCAGCAGACTCAGCCAAGTCGGCAGAATCGCTGCTGTAGCTAGAATTTGCGCTTAGCTGCGGCTGGGTAACCGAAGCAGGCATACCGGTTACAAAGGCGGCGGCGCTACCAAGCACCCCGCGCATCTCCTCCAGGTAAGAGCTGATCGAGTCACGCTGTGAACGCAGCTCCTCCACCTCACGCTTAGCGGCGGCAGTGAGGGCATCAGCTTGGATCTGTGCATCCAAAATCAGCTGCTCAGCCTCACCCCGGGCACCGGCAATAACCTCTTCAGCGGCGCGGTTAGCGTCAATCTGACGCTTGCGGGCTTCCTCATCGGAGGCGGCGCGCATCTTCTCGGCGCGCTCCATGGCTTCACGCAGACGCTCTTCGGCGTCAGCAGCCTGCTCTTCAGCCTTAGCCACCATAGCTTCAGTAGACTTACGGGCAGCTCAGCGGCCTCGGCAGCTTCCTTAGCGGTGCTTTCCTTAAGTGCGGCCACCTCAAGAGCGCTGTTTTGACGCAGCTCAGCAGCCTCAGCGCGAGCAGCCTCAGCCTCATCCTTAGCGGCGCGGCGCGTGGTCTCGGCTTCCTTACGGGCCTGGGTCAGCAGTTCCTCAGCCTGAGTGTTGGCTTTGTCGGTAACCAGGCGGGCTTCCTTGCGGGCGTTATCGAGCAGCTCGCGGGCCTGACGCTCAGCGCTGGTGGTGGCCTCTTCAGCAGCGCGGGCAGCCTCATCACGAGTGGCAGCGGCCTCCTGCTCGGCGCTAACGGTAATTTCGGTAGCTTCCTTGCGGGCGCTAGAAATAGCCAATTCCGCTTCACGCTGACTGGTGTTGGTCAGGTTGGTGGCCTCCGTATTGGCGGCGGTGCGCACCTTATCTGCCTCACGCTTGGCAGCAGCAACCAGCTCATTGGCTCGATCCGTGGCATTAGCCAGGGTAGTGCTGGCCTCGTTTTCTGCCTTAGAGCGTACTTCTTCAGCTTCCCGGCGAGCATCTGCCAGGGTGGTGGCAGCCTCGGTGGAAGCACGTTCGGACATTTGCGCCACATTCGTGCGAGTGCGGGTTAGCAGGCTATCTGCCTCGCGGTTGGCCTTTGCCAAGATAGAGGCAGACTGTTCTTCAGCATTGCGTAGCAACTGCTCAATACGTGAGCCCAAGCCAGCGTAAGTGGGCTTGTCACTCTCGCGTAGACGACGCTGTGCTTCTGCTAGCTGTCCGGCTAAAGTCATGGCGCGGTGGTCAAGGCTGGCCACCTCGTTACGCGCTTCCACTAGTTGGCGACTCAGGCTCTCCAAACGCTGGTCCACCTGCAGCCGATCGTAGCCGCGCATGGTGATAGCGAATTCACTGTGGTCCTCAGCCACGTTTAACTCCTCGGTTGTTAAAGCTCGGGGCGAATAGTGCCCACCGTCCAAGCCTAGCGGGTCGCAACGGGTTTTGCGGCAAATGAGACACTGATGCCCAGCTCCCCCCTAAGCAAACAAATCAGCCTGTCTCTTAGCATCAGCTCACGCAAATGTGTAGGCTAGACGGCAAGAATATCTACGCTACGGCTTTAATATCTAGATCCCGCAGAGCGCGGCGCGAACGAGCTCACCCGAGGAGAACCTAAGTGAACAGAATTCTTTCCCTAGTAAAACCCCGAGTGCTAAGCATCGTGCTTATCGTCTTGGGTCTATTGGCGGTGATCTTGGCGGTTGCCTCAGCCACCATCTGGCGTCCTTCGCAGACGGCAGTGGCTACGCTTAAACCGGCAGCCACCACGGCGTACGTCGTTACCGGCGACGGTGTCCTAAACATGGTTGACTCCACTGTCACCATTACTGCCAAGGCTAAAGACGCCAACTCTACAGTTACCTTGGCGCTAGCTCGCTCTGAGGACGCCCAAGCCTGGCTGGCTAACGACCCCTACACGGAAGTTACCGGCCTAAGCTCCTGGGAAGCCCTATCTGGGCGCACAATTACCGAGCGTTGCAATGTAAAGGCCGCCCCCACCGCTACGGCAACTAGCACCGCTAAGGCCACTAGTACGGCTAAGGCCACGGCTACGGCTAAAGCCACGGCTACTTCCACCGCTAAGGCCACCCCCACTCCTGACGCTAAGGGCTGCATTAAGGCGGTTGCTTCCAATGCCTCGCTAAACGGCTCAGACATGTGGGTGACCTCCAAGACCGGCAAGGGCTCAGTGTCCATCACTTATGATCCCAGCTCCTCTAACTATGTAGTGCTGGCTGCCACCGATGGCAAGCAAGCTGCCCCCACCTTCAGCCTGTCGTGGAAGCGCACCGTAGGCACTCCCTGGTTAATCCCCGGCCTGATCGTAGGCGGTTTGTTGGTAGCCGGCGGGGTGTTCATCTTCATGCTAGATATTCAGATGCGCCACCAGGAGCTGGCCAATGCCCAGCGTCGTCGTCGTCGCCAGGAAGAAGCCGCCGCACGCCTGAACAAGGACCCCAACCGTCCCCTGACCCGCCTGGAGCTGCGTGAAAAGGCCCAGGCAGAGGCCGCCGGTAAAGTCTGGATTGACCCGCGCCGTGACGTGCCCAGCGAAAGTGCTGCCGACGTCGACGCCGACCGCACCATCCCGGCCGCACCCAACCCGATTACTGACTCGCGCGGTATCTGGGCTGTCCAGGCTGCTGGGGGAGCGGACCGCGTAGCCGCCGCCCAAGACCAGGTAGCCCCCCCAGGAAGGCGACGCCGTGCCGCACCTGCCTGGTACTGCGTTTAATGCCACTGCGTTTACTGGCGCTCCGGTTATGGGAGCTGCTCCGGTTATGGGAGCTAACCCCGCTGGAGCCCCCACTCCGGCGGCTGCAACCCCGGCTGCTGGACAAAGTGCCTTCAGCGCCACCAGCGCCCCGCAGGCTCCGGTTTCTGGGCCTAGTGCCGCCAGCGCAGCGCAAGCCAGCCCGTTTGCTCCGCCCAGCGGCGCTAATACGCCCCAAGCCCGCACTGCGCCAATTGAAGAATCTGCCCTCAGCGCCGCCAGCGCTGCACATGCGGCAGTTAACCCCTTCGCAGTGCAGCCAGGCACTAACCCCTTTGGGCCTAAGTACTCCAGCATCTTTGATGAGCCAGCCTCGGCCCTCAGCCCCACTCCGGCTGCTGGTAATGCCGCCTTGGCAATGGAGCGCTCAGGTGCTTCAACGGACGTATTTGAGCCCATTAACGAGCCAGTGATCTATGTTCCTGAAGCTAGTGCCCCCAGCGCGGCCAGCAGCTCCAGCGCAAACAGCGCCACTCCGGCGATGGGCCAAGCTCAGCTAGCAAGCGCCCCTAGCGCCGACAGTGCCCTAGCGGCACCAGCGCGGCTAGTGGTGCCAGCGCAGAAAGCGCCCCTAGCGCCGACAACGCCAGCGCACCCACCCCGGAGCAGGCAGATGAGCCTAAGCGCGAAGACGTGGCTAAGGAGGAAAACTAAGATGAATTTGACTCGACGCGGCGCCCTAGGCGCCCTGGTAACCACGGCTGCCGGTTTGGGGCTAAGTGCCTGCGGCCAGGAACTGCCCAAGCCTCAGCCGTCTAAAGCTGATGCTACGGCTAAGCCGGTGCTGGACTCTACGCGTTTAGAAACCATTTTGAAGCGCATCCAAACTGGGCTTACCGCCGCCGATAAAGATCGTGACCCGGCAAAGCTGACCGGCTATCTAAACGGCCCGGCGCTGCGCCTGCGCACAGCTAACTACAAGCTGGTTAAGGCCGGCGGCGGTTCGGTGGCTACTCTCAACACCAATGCGCGTATGTCTGCGGTGGGCGCTACCTCTGCTTTCCCACGCACTGCTATCAGCGTCTCTGCCATCAGCGGAAAGAACAACTCGCCACTACTGCTGGTGCTGGACCAACAAGATGCCCGCAGTAACTATGAGATGTGGGCTTGGGTGCGCCTATTTGCCGGCGCCAAGATCCCGGCAACTGCCGGTCCGGCCGTGGGCTCAGCCCAGATTGAGGCAGACTCCACCCAGTTCCTGTTCTCACCTAGTAAGGCCATGGCCGCCTATGTGGAGGCTCTAAACAAGCCCGATTCGGCTAACGGTAAGGCTTTCCCCGACGATGGCCTGCGCAAGCTAGTAGCCTCCGAGCGGGCTGTAGCCAGCCAGGTAAAGGATGCCGGTAGCATCACGGTTAGCGTTAGCGCTGGTAACGACGGTTTCCGTGGCTAGTAACCAGCGACAATGGGGCTATTGCGGTAGGTTCACTGAGCTTTACCACCACCTACCAGCGCACCTCTGCCAAGAGCACCATTACGGTCTCTGAGCAGTTGGCCGCCTATATGGGTGGAAATAAAGAAGTCACCAGTAAAGTGATGGCTACCTACGAGGCTATGGTGGCCTTCTACCTGCCTCCCAAGGGTGCTAAAGCTAAGGTGCCCACCGCCCTGGGAACCGGCGTGGTACTCACTTCAGTGACCCGTGACGACTCCAACCCGCCTAAGTAAGGAAGTAATCCATGTCGATGTTTGGTGCTGTTGACCTATCCACCCTAGCGCCCTCAAAAGGCGCAGCTAGTGGGGCTGGTAGCGAGGGGGCGGCTGCCCCCCGGCGTGGCTGACAGTGGGGTAATCGACTCGCCATTAGTGATTGACGTTGACGTCACCAACTTTGAGGACGCCGTAAAGCGCTCTATGCAGGTGCCGGTAGTAATTTCACTATGGTCACCGCGCAGTCAGGTTTCTGCTGAAGTTAACACTGCGCTTGAGTCGCTAGCAGCCCGCTATCAGGGCCGCTTCCAGCTGGCCCGGGTGGATGTTGATGCTAACGCCAAAATCGCTGAGTTGTTTGCTGCCCAAAGCGTACCCAGCGTGGTAGCTGTGCTGGGTGGTCAGCCCGTGCCCCTATTCCAGGGCCAGGCCAGCGCCCAACAGCTAGAGCAGATCTTTGAGCAGGTTATGCAGATGGCTCAGGCTAACGGCATAACTGGCCGGGTACGCCTAGATGCGGCGCCGGTAGCACAAAGCGAACCGGTTGAAACTGAGGTGCAGCGTTTAGGACGTGAGGCCATTGAGGCCGGCGACTACGCCAAAGCTCAAAGTATCTATGAGCGCGCCCTGGTTAACGAACCAGCCAATGATGAGCTACGCCTAGCCCTAGAGCAGGTTAAGCTGCTTCAGCGCGTAGAAGGCGCGGATCTAGACGGCGATCTAGCTGCTTCAGACCAGCCTGAAGCCACCTGGCGTCAGCTACTAGCCGGGGCCGACGCCGCCCTGGCTATGGGCGATGTTGAGGGCACTTTGGCGCGTGGTCTAGAGGCTGTGCGCCGTAGTGCTGGCGATGAGCGTGACCAGGCCCGTGTGCGCCTGCTAGAGCTGTTTGAGCTAATTGGCACCACCGACCCGCGCGTGGGTAAAACCCGCCGCGCACTAGCGTCGCTGCTGTACTAAGCCAGCTAAACACTGCCAGCTAAGTGTGGGGGGCCAGTTCCTAGGAACTGGCCCCCCACGTTATATATCAGCGTGCAGAGCTAATCAGCTTGCGAATCAGGCGATCGGCTCACCCTTGATCTTCCACACCTCGCGAGCGTAGTCGCTGATGGTGCGGTCAGAGGAGAAGCGGCCGGAGCGGGTGATGTTTACCCACACCTTACGGTTCCAACCCAGCGGGTCGGCGTCGTGGTCGTGAGCCATACGGTCCTTGGCCTCGCGGTAAGCAGCGAAGTCACCCAGTACGTAGTAGACGTCAGCCGGCTCGTAGGAGGGCTCCAGCAGGCTGCGGTGCAGGTCGTAGAACCAGCCCGAACCGTTGTCGTCCAGGGTACCGTCCACCAGGGCGTCTAGCACGCGACGCAGGCCAGGAACGTTGTCCATGTGCCAGCGCGGGTCGTAGTCGCGCTTGAGGGCGGGTAGCTCGTCCTCGGTGGCACCGAAGATGTAGGCGTTCTCGTCACCGACGGCGTCGAGGATCTCTACGTTGGCGCCGTCGAGGGTACCCATGGTTAGCGCACCGTTCATCATGAACTTCATGTTGGAGGTGCCCGAAGCTTCCTTACCGGCCATGGAGATCTGCTCAGAGACGTCCGCAGCAGGAATGATGTGCTCGGCGGGGGGAGACGTTGTAGTTGTGAACGAAGACCACCTTGATGGTTTCGTTTACATCGCTGTCGTTGTTAACCAGCTCAGCAATGGTGTTGATGAGCTTGATGATGGCCTTGGCGCGGATGTAACCGGGGGCAGCCTTAGCGCCGAAGATGAACACGCGCTTGGGCACCTGCAGGCTCGGGTCCTGCTTCATACGGAAGTACAGGTCCAGGATGTAGAAGGCGTTGAGCAGCTGACGCTTGTACTCGTGTAGACGCTTGATCTGCACGTCGTAGATGGCCTCAGGGTCAATCTTGATGCCTTCACGCTCAGCGATCCAGTCGGCGAAGTCGGCCTTGTTGGCGGCCTTGATTTCGCCTAGGCGACGGTAGATGTCGTCATTGCCGGCGCTGGTGTACTCGCTCAGTACGCTTAGGTCCTTAACCCACTCGTCAGAGCCGGTTACCTCGTCCAGCAGGGCGGCCAGACGGGGGGTTGCACTGCTTGAGCCAGCGACGCGGGGTGACACCGTTGGTCTTGTTGTTGAAGCGCTCGGGCCAGATGGCGTACCACTGGGCCAGGGTGTCGCGCTTGAGGATCTCGGTGTGCAGGGCGGCCACACCGTTGATCGAGTAGGAGGCGTAGCAGGCGATCCAAGCCATGTGGGCGCGGCCGCCGGAAACCGGGGCCATGTAGTCGATGGTGCCCTGGTCGAGGCCACGCTCGGCCATGTCTAGGCGGAAGCGACGGTCGATCTCACGCACGATCTCGGCGATACGCGGGAAGATGCGGTCAAAGATGCCCATCTCCCAGGTTTCCAGGGCCTCAGCCAGCACGGTGTGGTTGGTGTAGGCGAAGGTCTTGGTGACTACCTCCCAGGCCTCTTCCCAGCCCATGCCGTAGTCGTCTAGCAGTAGACGCATCAGCTCGGGGATGGCTAGTACCGGGTGGGTGTCGTTGAGCTGGATGGCGTTGAATTCGCTTAGGCCGCGTAGGTCGCTGCCATGCTGCTTAATGTAGTTGGCCACGATGTCCTGCAGTGAAGCAGAGCAGAAGAAGTACTGCTGACGTACGCGCAGTACCTTACCTTCGTAGGTGGTGTCGTTGGGGTAGAGCACACGGGAGATGTCCATGGCGCGCTCACGCTCAACAATGGCGTCAGTGAAGCGCTGGGAGTTGAAGGCGTCGTAGTCGAACTCTTCTAGCGGTTCAGCCTTCCACAGGCGCAGGGTGTTAACGTTCTTGGTGCCATAGCCGGTGATGGGCATGTCGTAAGGAATGGCGCGCACGGTCATGTCGGCGTAGGACACTAGGCGCTGTTCCTCTTGGCGACGCACGATGAAGGGGTAGCCTTCTTCCATCCAGGAGTCGGGGTGCTCGGTCTGGAAGCCGTTTTCAAACAGCTGCTTGAACAGGCCGTAACGGTACAAAATACCGTAGCCGTATACGGGCAGGTCTAGGGTGGCGCAGGAGTCCAGGAAACAGGCGGCTAGACGGCCTAGACCACCGTTACCTAGAGCGGCGTCGGGCTCTTCTTCCAGGACTTCAGATAGGTTCTGGCCGAAGGCGTTGAGGGAGGTGCGAGCCTGCTCAACTAGCCCTAGGTTGGAGAGGTTGTTTAGTAGGGCGCGACCCATTAGGAACTCGGCGGAGAAGTAGTGCTCCATGCGGCCGGCCTTGTAAGTGCGGTCGGTAGATGCCCAGTCGTCAGCGATGTGGTCGACGACGGCGGCCGACAGGCCCGCCCAAACTTCCTGCGGGGTGGATGCCTAGCGGGGCGCCCAGAAACGGCGCGTACCTGAGAAACGACTGCGTTGGACCAAGTGTCGGTCATAGCCTCAGCTTTCGACTAAGCAGTCTTGCTTGTCAAAAGGTATCTAAAGCAAACAAGCTGCAACGGGTATTAGTTCTGTTTTACGTGACTTATTAAGCACTGTCGAGACATTTTACTGTGAGAATGCCGGTCTAGTGCATTAGACCTCAAACAAAACGTGCTACAAACCTAGCAAATGTGCAGCTAGTAGGGCTAGGTGGGGTTGCATATAGGGCTTTAGACCCAAGTTATCTTATAGTGAAACTAGACACTAGATGCAAATCATAAAAACGCCGCTGGCCGCCGCTAACGGTTTTGTTAGCGGCGGCCAGCGAATTACTCAGATGCTGAGCTAATCTCAGTCAGCTACCGGACGCAGGAAGATGGCGCCCAGCGGGGGCACGCGCAGACGCACTGAAGCGCTCTGGCCGTCCCAGGGCAGCTCCTCAGCCTCAAGCACGCCGGGGTTGGTAACCCCAGAGCCGGCGTAGTTCTCAGAGTCGGTGTTAAGTACTTCCTCCCACTTGCCGGGGAAGGGCAGACCCACGCGGTAGCCCTCGTGGGGGTTACCAGCAAAGTTCACGATGCAGGCGACTAGGTCCTTGCGGCCTTCAACATCCTTGCCCTTACGCAGGTAGGTAATGACGTTGTGGTCGCCATCGTTAGCGTTGATCCACTCAAAGCCGTGGTAGGTGAAGTCCTCAGTCCACAGTGCCGGGGTGGCCTTGTACAGCGCGTTGAGGTCGCTGATCAGGTTCTTGATACCGACGTGGTCAGGGTTCTCCAGCAGCCACCAGTCCAGGGAGTAGTCGGCGTTCCACTCAACGCCCTGACCGAATTCCTGACCCATGAACAGCAGCTGCTTGCCGGGGTGAGACCACATGTAGGCGTATAGGGCACGCAGGTTGGCGCGCTTTTGCCAGTCGTCACCAGGCATCTTGGCGATTAGCGAGCCCTTACCGTGGACTACCTCGTCGTGGCTGAGCGGCAAAATGAACTGCTCAGAGAAGGCGTAGACCAGGGAGAAGGTCAACTCGCCGTGGTGCCAACGGCGGTTAACCGGGTCTTCAGCCATGTAACGCAGGGTGTCGTTCATCCACCCCATGTTCCACTTGAGGCCAAAGCCCAGGCCACCCTGCTCGGTGGGGGAGGTAACGCCCGGCCAGGCGGTGGACTCCTCAGCGCACATGATGATACCCGGGTGCTTGCGGTAAGCAGTGGCGTTGGCTTCCTGCAGGAAGCTGATAGCTTCAAGGTTCTCGCGACCACCGTACTGGTTGGGGCGCCACTGGCCGTCGTTACGCGAGTAGTCCAGGTAAAGCATGGAAGCTACGGCGTCCACACGCAGGCCGTCTACGTGGAACTCTTCTAGCCAGTACAGGGCGTTGGCAACCAGGAAGTTGCGCACCTCGCGGCGGCCGAAGTTGAACACGTAGGTACCCAGTCGGGGTGTTCGCCACGCAGCGGGTCGGGGTCTTCGTACAGCGGGGTGCCGTCGAAGCGAGCCAGGGCGAAGTCATCCTTGGGGAAGTGGGCCGGTACCCAGTCCAGAATTACCCCGATGCCGGCCTGGTGTAGCTGGTCTACCAGGTAGCGGAAGTCGTCGGGGGTACCGAAACGGGCGGTGGGGGCGTAGTAGGAGGAAACCTGGTAACCCCAAGAACCACCGAAGGGGTGCTCGGCTACCGGCATGAACTCCACGTGGGTGAAGCCGGTTTCCTTCAGGTAGGGGATCAGCTCATCAGCTAGGCCACGGTAGCCCAGACCCTGACGCCAAGAACCTACGTGAACTTCGTAGATGCTCATGGGGGAGTTGTGCGGGTCGCGCTGGGGGCGCTGCTCCATCCACTCCTGGTCCTGCCACTGGTGGAACTCGTCGGTAACTACCGAGGCGGTGGCCGGGGGGGATCTCGGTGGCGCGCGCTAGCGGGTCAGCCTTCTGCTTCCAAGAACCGTCGTGGTGGCAGATCTCGAACTTGTAGCGGGCACCGACGCCGACGCCGGGCACGAACAGTTCCCACACGCCACAGGCACCTAGCGAACGCATGGCGGTGGCGCTGCCATCCCAGTAGTTGAAGTCACCAACTACGCGCACGGCGCGAGCGTTGGGGGCCCAAACTGAGAAGGCCACACCGCTAACTTCACCCATCGGGCCAGAGAAGTGCTTGATGTGAGCACCCAGTACCTTCCACAGTTCTTCGTGGCGGCCTTCACCGATCAGGTAGGTGTCAATGTCACCTAGGGTGGGTAGGAAGCGGTAGGGGTCGTCGGCCTCGACTACCTGGTCACCGTAGGTGGCCTTAACGCGGTAGTCAGGCACCTCATTGCCGGGCAGAACCGCTAGCCAGATGCCGTTCTGCTCGTGAACGGCCGGGTAGGTGCCGGTTTCGGTTACGATCTCGACGGCGTCAGCCAGGTGGCGCACGGTACGGATGGTAACGCCGTGCTCGCCGGGGTGGCCGCTAGTACCTCATGGGGGTTGTAGTGACGCCCATAAGCAACGTCGCTAAGTACCCAAGGGTCAACGGGTACCGCCAGTGCTAAGGCGTCATGCGCTGTGTTGTCACTCATAAACATATCCTCCCATGTTTTTGGGTTGTGTGCGTCACCATTCGTCCCAGATCATCCAGGGGAATGTGGGCCCATGTCGGGCGGTGCGTGAGCTCATAGACGAGCTCATAAACGGTCTTTAACAGCAGCTCCACTGTCAAGACCTGGTCTTGGAAAGCAGTCGTTTCCGGCTGCGTTAAGGGGTGGGTAGCAGGAACATGCTTGCAGGCTAGGCTGGTAATTTCCTGGTGGTAAGCCATAAAGAATTTTTCCACCAAGGCGTCGCAACTGTGCTCACTTATGCCGGCTGTAGCTAAGGCATAGCTAAAAGAACGAGCCATAGAAGCCAGGTCACGTTCCAAAGGCGCTAAGGACAGTTGCTCACTGTCAGTGCGTAGCGGCTCGCCTTCAAAATCAACCACATACCAGTTCGCAGAGCGTAAGCCGCCAGGCGAGTGCGCGTCGGCTGCAGATACCAGCAGTTGGCCCAGGTGATAGTCGCCATGAATGGCTTGCAAAGTCACGGCCTGGCTAATTTCAGCTAGTAGCGGCTCTAGCACAGTTTCTAGCTGTTGGCTCAGGGTACGGGCGCGGCTAGTTTGCTCAGGGTCAAGCGGGCTGGCTGCCAGTAGCGTCTGCAGCTGCTCAGTTAACGCAGCTAGACGCTGACGTGCCAGGGTGACGTAGTTAGTTTGGCTTTGGGTGCCTAGGGTGCGCGCCAGGCAAGCGTGCATTTGCGCGGTTAATTTACCCAGCTGCTCGGGCACTGCCAGGCTAAGCGGCTGCTCAGGTGAGGCTTGGCGCAGCTGCTCCACGTAGTATTCAAAGCCATCGCGGGCCCCGGCAATAAATTGGTGTCCCACCACCACTACTACTTGCGGCGCGGATGGCTTGGTTAGGCCTCAGCGTCAGAGCTGGCTTGGTTTGCGCTCGCGTCACTTGTCGCCGACGGCGCAAAGGGCCAGGTCAAGGTGGGGGCTAGTACCAGCGTGGGAGCGGCGTCGAAATCAGCTAAGGCGCGCGCAAGCAGGCATTCGCGGTTAGTGCCGGGGTATAGGCGGCGCAGTACTTTAGCGATAACTTTTCCCTGCGCGGTGGAGAGCACCACGGAGGTGTTGGACTGCTCACGGGCGCTGTCATCAATCACGCTCACCTTAAGGCCGGTTAAAGCCTGCCAGGTGGCATCCAAAGTGCAGGCCTCGCCTAGCCAAGCTAGGCGGCCGTCGCACTCAAAGCTTGCCTGCCAGCCACTAGTGGGCGCCTGCCAAGCCAGCTTGATGGGCACACTCAGGGCAGCGCCGTCGTCAAGTAAGAAGAAATACCAACGTAAGGTGTCGCCTGAGTCAAGCACCTCAAAACTTACCTGGACATTGTCAGGCAGTAAGGTGCCCCAGCGCTGGGTAGCCAAAACTGGACGCAGCAGGTTAGCTAGCTGCGTCGCTTCGGGCCAGGCTGGGGCACTCATCACTGATCGTCAGAGGCGGGTGATGTTAAATACGTGGGCGAAACGACCCTCGTGAGGGTCTAGGCGCACGTAGTTAGAACCGGACCAGTAGTACTCGCCGCCGTTTAGCTCATCGACGGCCTTAACTACCGGGCGTGAGCCATCAGCGTTGCCGGGCAGACCCACGGCAGGCAGGTTCAGCAGCACTTCACCCTCAACCGTGTTGTAGGGGTCAAGGTTAACCACAGTGAGCACAATGTCCTCACGGCCATCCAAAGACTCCTCAGCGCGTACCCGCTTGGAGTAGGCGATCAGAGAATCGTTGGTGGTGGTGTGGAAGGTGATGTCACGCAGCTGAGCCAAAGCCGGGTGCTGGTGGCGGATTCGGTTTAGATCAGTTAGTAGCTGCTCAATACCGTTACCACGGGCCGCCTCGAAGTCACGGGGCTTGTACTCATACTTCTCGTTGTCGATCTGCTCCTCATAGCCCGGACGCGGTACCGACTCGGCCAGCTCATAGCCGCTGTAGATACCCCAGGTGGGGCTGAGTGTAGCCGCTAGCACTGCACGCAGCTTGAAGGCGCCCTCCTTACCCCAGCTCATGAACGGGGTCAGGATGTCGTGAGTGGTGGGCCAGAAGGCCGGACGTAGCACGTGGGCGGTGTCGCAGCTGAGCTCGTGCAGGTACTGCTCTAGCTCCCACTTGGCGTTACGCCAGGCGTAGTAGGTGTAGGACTGCTGGAAGCCGATCATGCCCAAGGTGCGCATCATGGCGGGCTTAGTGAAAGCCTCCGCCAGGAAGAATACGTCGGGGTATTCCTCGCCGATCTGCTTAATTAGCCTCTGCCAGAAAGGTAGCGGCTTAGTGTGGGGGTTATCCACGCGGAAAATCTTTACCCCGTGGTTAATCCAGGTAACTACTACGTCATAAATTGCCTGGTAAATACCCTCAGGGTCATTGTCGAAGTTAAGCGGGTAAATGTCCTGATACTTCTTAGGCGGGTTTTCAGCGTAAGCAATTGAACCGTCTGCCAATACCGTGAACCATTCAGGGTGTTCCTTCACCCAGGGGTGGTCGGGAGAGCACTGTAGAGCCAGGTCTAGGGCTACTTCCATGCCCAGCTGTCCAGCACGCTCTACCAGCGCGTCAAAGTCAGCAAAAGTACCCAGGTCGGGGTGGATGGCGTCGTGCCCACCGGCGTCGGAACCAATGCCGTAGGGGGAGCCCGGGTCGCCTTCAAGGGCGGTGAGGGTGTTGTTCTTACCCTTACGGTTGGTGTAGCCAATGGGGGAGACCGGGGTTAGGTAGAGCACGTCAAAGCCCATGGCGGCAATGCGGTCCAACTGCTGGGTGGCGCTAGCCAAAGTACCTGAAACCCACTTTTCGCCGTCGAAGTAGGCTCCCAGTGAGCGCGGGAAGATCTCATACCAGGAACCAAATAGGGCCCGCTGGCGGTCCACCTGTAGCGGGTAGGTGGCGGAGGGGGAAACCATGTCGCGTAGCGGTAGGGCAGCTAGCTCGTTTTGCACTGAAATGTTTAGGCCTGCGTCTAGACGCTCATAGGGGTTGCGCGAGGTGTCACGTAGCACGGAGGCGGCATAGTTGAGGGTGTTGATGCCACCCTTGCTGCGGGTAGGTACCTCGGCTGCGCGTAGCAGTAGGCGGGCGCCTTCTTCCAGCATTAGTTCGACGTCGACGCCGGCATGCACCTTGAGCGTGGCGTCATGCTTCCAGGTGGCGTAGGGGTTAGACCAGCCCTCAACCCTAAAGCTCCAGGCGCCGGGCTCGTCGGGGGTTAGGCGAGCCTCGTAGCGGTTAAGGCCCATGGCGATTTCGTACATGTTGGCGCGCGGGCCGTCAGTACCGTCAGGGCGCACCAAAATGGCGGTGGCGGTAAAAGCATCGTGGCCTTCACGGAAAACTGTGGCGCGAATCGGAATGGTTTCGCCTACAACAGCCTTTGTAGGCCAGCGCCCATCTTCAATGACGGGAAATACTTCAGTTACAGGAATACGACCGATAAAAGAAAATTCGGCAGGGCGTGGCGTAGCTGTCATGTCACTACAGTAACCTAGCTCACGAAGCATTACCACCTGCAATATTAAAAAATAATGGCCCCATCCCAAAGGGACAGAGCCATACTTTAAAGCCTTAGCTACGCGCTCAGATGTTGCGGGTAACCTTGCCGGCCTTTAGGCAAGAAGTGCACACGTTTAGACGCTTGGGGGCGCCATTAACGAGAGCACGAACTCGCTGAATGTTGGGGTTCCACCGGCGGTTGGTCCGCACGTGGGAGTGCGAGACGCTCTTGCCGAAGATGGGGCCCTTGCCGCAGACGTCGCAAACAGCAGCCACGGTGTCTCACTCCTGATCTTCAACTTGAAAACGCCTAGACTCGGCAAACCCGGCCTGGCGCAAGGTCATGTACCTCAGGCAAACCGCCTCAGGCAACCCGAACAGTGTAGCGCTATTTGACTCTATGCTCAAACTTTACAGCTATGGTCTGAGGCACAACTTGCGTGTGGGTAGCCTCTAGCTAGGTTAACACGGCAAAATTAGGTCTATGTCTGCGCCTGAACACCTGGGTATCGAACAGCTCCACAGTTGGCTGGTCCATGCTCATGCTGCCTGCGTGCGCCACGGAGAGCTACTAAATACGCTAAATGAGTTCCCGGTGGCAGATAGTGATACCGGCGCAAATGTTACCCACACTCTGGCTGGGGCGGCCCGCGCGTTAACTCAAGCTGATGTGATTGATTTTGCCGACGCCGCCACTGTGGCCTCAGCGGGAGCGGTGCTGGGGGCGCGGGGTAACTCTGGGATGATTTTGGCCCAGTGTTTACTTGCTTTTAGCGAAAGTGCCCAGAATGCTCCCAGCCAAGGGCTACGTCCAGTGGAGCTGGTGGCCGCCTTGCAGGCCATGGCGCGTGGGGCCGTAAAAGCGGTCTCCCACCCGGTGGAGGGCACCTTTATTAGTGCTATGCGTTCAGCTGCCCAGGCGGGCGCCGACACGCTAGATACTTCGCCGCGTCCAACCCTGGAGGAAATCACTGCCACCGCTGCTTTTGGGGCTCAAGAGGCCGTGGTGGAAACGGTCGGTATTGGTCACGGCCCGGTTGATGCGGGGGCGGGAGCCATCATGCTGATTATGACGGCGCTGGCAGACGTATTTAACCCGCAGGGGGACCTGACTGGCACTGCCCTAAATATGCTCACTGACCTATCTCAAAACAACACTTCCCATAAGCAGGTTTCGGGACGCTCAGGCGAGTTTGAGGTGATGTACCTGTGGAATGCCACCGCTTTCCAAGCTGAGCGACTACGCAAAGCTCTGGGGGAAATAGGTGACAGTGTGGCCGTGGTGGGTGCGGTCGACAGCCTCAATATGGGTTTGTTCCACGTGCATGTGCACACCGACAACCCGCGCGCGGCCCTACCGCCTTACGGTAAGGCCCGCCAGGTCTGTATTCGCCGCCTGCGCTCTAGCCGCACTGAGCCGCCCACTAACCCCTACGGTTTTAACGCTCGGGGTGGCTCAAATGTGATTCCTTTGGAACGTTTTAGCTCTAAGCGTCCCTCAAAGTTGGCCCGCAAAGTCGAAAAAGAGATTGGGGTAATTGCCTGCACGCGCGCGCCGGGGCTGATTGTGCCTTTGGCGCGGGCTGGGGCCGTGGTGGTGCTAGAGCCAGATTCTGATGCGATTGTGCGGGCGGCAGGCGATATTCAAAACCCCAACGCCTTTGTACTGCCTTGCGATGAGGCCTCAATTTCGGCGGCCCACGCAGCCTCCCGTTCGCTAACTTCACGTGCCGCAGTGTGGGCTTTAGATGACAGTAATCTTGGCGAGGACATACTGGTGGCCGGTGATTACATCAGTAAATCTGCGGGCGGCGTTGAGGCCCTGACCCGCCTGAAGGTAGCTGACACCTCTAATGAGGTGGCGATGTTTGTTACCGCCATGGCTTTGGGGTTGGCTGAGCTGGAAAACAGCTCAGATTTAGATGAAGCCGCCAAACTGGCTTTGATGGAACGTACCGCTTGGGTGACGGCGGTACGGATGCGGGTACTTGAATTTAGCGGGGTCGACGCCGAACATATCGCCCTGGCGGTAGCCAACGCATTGGGGGAGTGGACCGTGACGGTTACGGTTTTAGTCGGCGCCTTAGCCGATAGTGACGTGGCCCCCCTTGATTCGCGACGCCGTCGGACAAAAAGCCCAAGACATGGGCATAGACGAAGACCTGGACGTAAATATTTACGCCTCGCACCAAGATCTAGATCAGGTGCTGGTGGGCTTGGAAGGATTTTAATGACGCCGGCCAGTGCAGGCGGGGAAATTGCTCTGTTAGAGCGGCCCCTGGAGCGGTTGCTGGGTAAACGCACCGCCACCGCCCTAGCTAAGCTGGATCTGCATACCGGCTGGGATCTGCTGGACTATCTACCTAAACGCTACGAAACCTGGGGGCAGCTGAGCTCTTTAGACCAGCTGGTTGCCGATGAAGAGGTGACCGTGCAGGTACAGGTAATTCACGCCCAGGTTAGACGCACCATGTCTGGGCGGCCGCCAGCAATTTTGCAGGCCCTAGTTACCGATGGGCTGATGGAGATGGAAGTGGTGATGTTCGGGGCCCACTACCAGCTAAGTAACTATGCGCACCAACTTCAGCCCGATACCACCGCAATTTTTGCCGGTAAAACCAAGTTCCGTGGTGGGCGCTTGCAACTAACCGGGGCTAAGTTCCAGGTGCTTGACGAGTTAAGCGAAACTGAGCGTCAAGCCCTGATGGCTAGGCCTATTCCGATTTATCGCGCTAGCGAAGCCTTGCCCAGTTGGCGCCTAGCTAAAGCCATACGTATGGTGCTTGATCAGCTTCGTGAGACGGACGTACCCGAGTATGTGCCAAAGAAAATATTGGCCAAACGCCGCCTACTTGGCCTGCTTGAAGCCTACCGGCAGGTGCATGAGCCGGCAGATAGCAGCCAGTGGGTGCGGGCGCGCTCACGCCTGCGCTATAACCAGGCTTTACTCACCCAGGTGGCTTTAGCTAGTCACCGCGCCGATGTTTTGGCCAGTGAACACGCCATTGCCTGGCCGGTGCCTAAGGCAGATTCGCTACGTAGCCAGATTGATGCGCATTTGCCTTTTGAACTGACCGACTCCCAGGTGCAGGTGGGTGAGCAGATCGCCCAGGATCTAAATAAGACCGTACCTATGCAGCGCCTACTGCAAGGCGATGTGGGCGCTGGTAAAACCGTGGTAGCCCTGCGTGCGATGGCCCAAGTACTAGGTCAAGGCGGCCAGTGTGCCCTGCTGGCCCCCACTGAAGTGCTAGCAGCCCAACATGTAAGCTCCTTAAAACGTCTACTTAGTCAAGTGGGCCCAATTAACGGGGCGCAAAGCACTAAAGGCACGCAAGACAAGGCGCCCAAGGCAGTGAACTAGCGGCGTTGCCTGGGCTAGAAGTAGGCGCCGCAGACAAAGTCTATTTATTAACCGCCTCTATGAGTGTGCCCGCTAAACGCGCAGTGCTAGCCAAACTAGCCAGTGGTGAAAGCGCCATAGTGGTAGGCACCCACGCCCTACTTTCAGACACTGTCCAGCTGCCTGGTTTAGGGCTGGTAGTTATCGATGAACAGCACCGCTTTGGGGTGGCCCAGCGTAATGTGCTGCGTGAACGCGGCTCACTTGATCCAGACGGCACTCGCACCACCCCACACCTACTGGTTATGACGGCCACGCCCATTCCGCGCACGGTGGCTATGACCGTCTTTGGGGATCTAGAAATCTCAGTTTTAGAAGGACTACCAGCCGGGCGCACCCAGGTAACCACCCACCTAGTGCCCTGGGAAAGACAAGCCTGGGTACAAGCCTTATGGCGCCGCGCTGCCCAAGAAATAGCTGGAGGCGGACGCGTATTCGTGGTGTGCCCCAGCATTGACAGTGAAACCTCAGACGCATCCCTAGCTTCCGTAAATGACTGGGCACAGCGCCTAGCCAAAGAACCAGAACTAGCCGGCATCGCTATTGGCACCCTCACCGGGCGCATGGACGGCGTCGAAAAAGAAAACTCCCTTAGTAACTTCATCCAAGGCACCACTCCGCTGCTGGTAACCACCACCGTAGTGGAAGTCGGCGTGGATGTTTCAGACGCCACCATGATGGTGATCCTAGACGCCGAACGCTTTGGCCTATCCCAACTGCACCAGCTACGCGGACGGGTGGGGCGCGCCGACAAACCCGCCATCTGTATGGCAGTAACCGGTGCGCAGGTAGGCTCACCCGCCTTCCACCGCCTCAAAGCTTTCGCCTCCACCACTAACGGATTCGAACTAGCTGAAGCCGATCTACGCCTACGCAGTGAAGGTGACGTGCTGGGCTCAAGCCAGTCAGGGCGCAAACGCAACCTAGACCTACTGCAAGTAACTGACAGTGAACACGTCAAAGTAATTGAGCAAGCCCGCCAAGACGCCTGGCAAATAGTTAAGGCCGATCCACAGCTAGAGCAGGCGCCGGCCCTAGCCCAAGTGCTGGCCCGGCGCCTAGATGAAGACTCGCAGGCCTTCCTAGAAAAGTCCTAGTTAAAAGTCCTAGTAAACGGAACTGGCCCTAATCCAACTCGGCAAACCACAGGCGAGTTTCACCGTATTTCTTATCGGTAAAACTATGCATCCCTGCCGGCCAAGTCGGCTCCGGCGAGCGCGTAGAACGCTCCACCACCACCACCGAGTGCGGCTGCAGCCACGGATCCTGGCTGCGCACCAGTGGAGCAAGAACCTCACTGACGCTGGCTTCACTCATGTCATAGGGCGGATCAAAAAACACTAAATCCACCGGGCTGCCAGCCGGCCCCGCAGTATAGGTCTGCGCCTTAGCCATAACCACGCGCACCCCGCGCAAACCCAGTCGGCGCACATTATCCTGACAGGCCTTAATTGCCCCGCGCGCATAGTCAACCAGGGCCACCTCACTGGCGCCACGGCTAGCAGCCTCCAGCCCCAAGGCCCCAGAGCCCGCGCATAAGTCAACTACCCGCCCACCTTGCAGCACCTGATAGGTCTCAAGTTTAGAAAACAGGGCCTCGCGCACCCGCTCAGAAGTAGGTCGAGTACCTGAAGAGGGCACACGTAAGGGGGCCCCACCTACGCTGCCGGCCACGATTCTGCTCATACTTAAAGCCTATTACGGCGCGCTCGCAGCGGCTAAAGTCAGCGCTGGCATTAGGCTTAGTACATGCGCACAGCTCTCTACCCCGGCTCCTTTGACCCAATAACTAATGGACACGTCGATATTGTTAACCGGGCTGCCAACATTTTTGATCAAGTAGTGGTGGCTGTGGCGCAAAACCGTGATAAGCGCGGGCGCTACCACTTTAGTGATGAGCAAAGAGTGTGCTTAGCGACGGCGTCGTTAAGCCATCTGCAAAACGTTAAGGTAGTTGCTCTGCACGGGCTGGTGGCTAGTTATGCTGAGCAAATCGGGGCGGTTGCTATTGTTAAAGGGCTGCGTAACGGCAGCGATTTAGATAGTGAAGCGCCTATGGCGTTTATAAACACACAGCTAGGTGGAGTTGAGACAGTATTTTTACCTGCCGCCCCCGGGATGGGACATATCTCCTCTTCGCTAGTGAAAGATGTGGCCAGCTACGGCGGTAACATTGACTCACTTGTGCCGTCGGTAGTTGCCACGGCCCTTAAATCTTGAAGGAGGCGCAGTGTCTGAAAATGAGCGTGGGGCAGATGTCCTAAAGTACCTGAGCAAGCTTGAGCGTGCTCTGGAACAGGCTCGCCCGATGCCCATGGGCGCCTCAGTGCTGGTAAACCGCGAAGAATTTTCTGACTTATTGTTTCAGGTGCGTCAGCATTTACCGCTGTCCATTCAGGATGCCCGCAAAATCCTGGAGCAGGAAGACGAGATTATTGACCAGGCGCGTGAGCGAGCTAAGGCCATAGTCGCTGACGGTCACCGCCAGTCTGAGGCGCTAATTGAGCACGCCCATGAAGAAGCTGAGCGGCTTATCTCTGGCGAGAACATTGTGCGCCGCGCCCATGAGCGCGCCGATGAGATCGTGGCCCAGGCTGAAGACAAGGCCGCCGGGATGCGCGCGGGTGCGGAAAACTATTCAGATGCCCACTTGGCCTCCTTGCAGCAGACCCTAGAAAAGCTGCTGCACCAGACCATGGCTGGACGCTCTGAGCTGGAGCGACGTCGTAACCCTGAAACCCCGGCAAGCCAGACCTGGCAGGACCCCTCTGTGACGCGCCGTCGCAATATGGGCTGGTCAGTTGACCCCTCCTAGATTGCCCCGGCGGCGCCGCCTTACTAAAAACTTTGCCCCTTGCATAACTACTGAAGGCAAACATGAATGACTTTGAAATTTCCCTGCGCGATCTACCTCACCAGGCAGGGTCTCTAAAAGAAGTAGATCTAAGTGTGCCCGCCCCGGCAGATCTGGGTAATGCCATGATTGGTGCTAAGCCAGGCTCCCCGGTGCGAGTGCAGGCCACGCTGACCTCCATGGCCGACGGCGTACTGGCTAGTGGCAGCGCCCGGGTGCATATCGCTGGTGAATGCGGCCGCTGCCTAGATGAAATCAACTATGAGCAAGACATTGACTTCTCAGAGCTATTTTTCCTGCCTGAGGTAGCAGCCAAGCTAACTGAAGATAGCGAAGCAGAAGACGCAGACGAGCTATTCACTATCTCAGATGAGGACAGCGTGGATTTAGAGCCGGTGCTGCGTGACGCCCTGGTTTTAAAGCTGCCCTTCCAGCCCCTGTGTAGCGATGACTGCCCGGGGCTATGCCAAGAATGTGGACAGCGTCTAGCTGATCTACCTGCCGACCATCACCACGAGATCCTAGATCCGCGTTGGTCTGCGCTGCGCTCATTGCTAGAGGAAGAATGATGGTTAGGAAAAGCAAGTCTCGGGTAAAAGCCCCCGCCGCCCGCACTGACCGGGAGGTGCTGCTTAACCGTTGGGGCATCAAAATTGACCCCAAGCTGTTAGAACTTGCCCTCACCCACCGCTCCTGGGCACACGAGCAGGGAGGCCTGCCCACCAATGAGCGCCTAGAGTTCCTGGGTGACTCTGTGCTGGGCCTGGTGGTAACTGAAGAGCTGTATGAGCGCTTCCCAGGCGTTAGCGAAGGCCAGCTGGCCAAAATGCGTTCAGCCACCGTCTCTGAGCCGGCTTTGGCGCAGATTGCCCAACAGCTGGGGCTAGGGGAGTTCATTTTGCTGGGTAATGGTGAGGCCATTACCGGTGGGCGTGAGAAAGCTTCGATCCTGTCTGACACGGTTGAGGCCATGATTGGCGCCACCTACCTAACCCATGGTTTTACTGCCACCCGCCCGGTGGTGCAGGTTTTGGTCTCTGGTTTCCTTAACCGTGCCCAGGTGCGTGGGGGCGCTATGGACTGGAAAACTTCGCTGCTGGAGCTGTGCAATGCGCATGGTTTGGGCTCGCCTAACTATGAGGTTGAGGGCTTTGGCCCTGACCACTCGCGCCGCTTTAGGGCCAGCGCTCATGTGGGTGAGCGTGAGCTAGGTAGCGGGGAGGGCTCCTCGAAGAAGGCTGCGGAGCTGGTGGCCGCTGAGTCTGCCTACGCCCTGCTTCTGGCTGAAAAGGGCGACGCCGGCTTGGCCCTGCCCGGGGTTAATGAGGCTTTGGCCGCCGATCAGGCCCACGGCAGTCTGCTTGGGGGCGTGCCCGCTAACGCCACTAACGATTAATGCCTGAGCTTCCTGAAGTTGAGGTAGTGCGCAGGGGCTTAGAAAAGCACCTGGTGGGCCTACATTTCACAGCGGTTGAGGTGTTAGATAGTCGCCCGCTACGCAAGCATGTGGGGGGCCCTGCCTCATTTGTAGACCAGTTGGTGGGTCGCCAGGTGCAGGCGGCGGTGCGTCGCGGCAAGTTTTTATGGCTAGTTCTCGACGACGGCGCCGCCCTGACTGCCCATCTGGGTATGAGTGGGCAGCTACTGGTCCATAGTGGGGCGCAGGCTGAACTTTTTAGCCACCGCCATTTGCGGGTGCGGTTAAGGCTGGAAGGTTCCACTGTGCTGCACCATGTGGATCAGCGCATGTTTGGTGGGCTGGCTGTGGTGGATATGGTGCCCACTAGCGACGGTTTTCCAGGTGGCTGTGGCAGTCAGTTAAATGCCATTCCGGTAACCGACACCCATGTGGCTCGCGATGTTTTAGATCCCTATCTTGATAAAGCCCAGGTAATTGGCCGCTTGCAGGCTTCTAGCCGGGCCATAAAGACCTTGCTTTTAGATCAAGGTGTTATATCGGGGATAGGAAACATTTATGCTGATGAAGCTTTATGGGCTGCACGTATTGCCGGCGCCCGGCCAGGTAGTTCACTTAGTAAAGCCAAGTTAAAACTTTTGCTGCAAAGCACTGGCGAAGTTATGCAACGCGCTTTAGCCCAAGGTGGCACCAGTTTTGATGCTTTATATGTAAATACTGAAGGAGAATCTGGATACTTTGCTAGGTCTCTAGAAGTCTATGGGCGTGAGGGGCAACCCTGTTCGCGTTGCGGCCGGCTACTGCGCAAAGAGGTTATTGGTGGGCGTTCACATGTACGCTGCCCCAATTGTCAGCGCAATAAACAGGGTTAAAACACGGCGTTATAAAAATTTTCTATAGTTTTACAAGTTTTTGATTATAGGACTAGGGCCCATTGTTGCTAGTCTTAGCTCCATGGTAGAAAACCGGGAGGGCGCGAACGTTCGCGTCATGATTATCGATGACCATGAGATTGTCCGTCGCGGCATCTCAGACATCATTGACCGCGCGGACGGCCTTGAAGTTGTAGCGGAGGCCGGTTCTAAAGCGGAGGCTATACGGCGTGCGGACTAATGCGTCCTGACGTTGTCCTGGTGGATCTACAGCTACCTGATGGCACCGGCATTGAGGTTATCCGCGCCCTGTCTCAGTCTGTCCCGCAGGCTCTGCCGATCGTGCTAACTTCCTTCGACGACGACGAGGCCCTGGCTGAGGCGCTGGAGGTAGGGGCACGCGCCTACGTGCTTAAGAGCGTGCACGGCGCCGAAATCTCTGATGTGGTGCGAGCCGTGGCTGATGGGCGTGTGCTGCTAGATGAGCGTACGGTTACCCGCCGACGCGCCGACCACGACGACCCCACCGCTGACCTAACCAACGCTGAGCGTAAGGTGCTGGTGCTGATCGGTGAAGGCCTATCTAACCGTGAAATCGGCGCCCAGCTGGGAGTTGCTGAAAAGACGGTTAAGAACCACATCACCTCACTGCTAGCCAAGATGGGCTTGCAGCGCCGCACTCAGGTGGCCGCCTGGGTGGCTAGCCAGCGCGCCTCGGGTTGGCGCGCCGGCTCACGCAGCTAAGCAGTTTTTTAGCAGACTGAGTTTTCTAGCGGCGCCTGCCAAAATAGGCGGGTGCCGCGATGCGTATCCTGGCCCGCCTGTGCAGCCTGGGCGGCGTCGTCGCGCAGACTGGGCCCCAAACTGAAGCTACCGCCACGACGCAAGGCTCGCTGACTCATATTGGCAGTGCCAGAGCTGCGCGTAGAGGTAGGATCTAGCCCCACGCCGTCGTCATCCACCCGAATCTCCACCTGACTGGGGGTGTGCTGACAAGAGGCGTTAGTTAGATCCAAGCCGGTGAAATCAATCTGTACCCGCACCGAGGAAGCCTTGGCATGTCGGGCCACATTAGCTAGCGCCTCACGGGTTACCGCCACTAGGTCATCGGCCAAATCATCGTCAACAGCGGCGTCAATAATGGAGATCAGATTATCTTCCTCGTCGCGGCAACAGTTGCTAAGTGACTTGCCGTCAACCGTGATAATCAGCGAAGGGGCGTAACCTAGCGAGTTGCGGGCCAGTGAGGATTCACGGCGCAAACGCTCCACCACCCCCACTTCCTCATCGCGGTCACGCAAAGAGCGCACAATTGAGCGGATCTGGGCTACCGATTCATCAATAGCCCCCAATGCGCCGTCGAGAGCAGCCAAAATCTCCTCGGGCTCCAGCTGCTCCCCAGCAGCCAAGCGCTTGCGGGCTGAAGTGATACGCATACCGGTAGCAAACAGCTGTTGGATGGCCAGATCATGTAGGTCACGGCCAATGCGGGCACGTTCATCAAGCAGGTTAGCCATCTCTTCAGCGTGCTGGGCGCTAGCCAGTTCAAAAGCCATCGAAGCCTGTGAGGCCACCAGTTGGGCGATTTCTAGATCCTGCTCAGTAAACTCCCCGCGCCCAGGCACACGCAGCAGCAAAATCACCCCAATACCCTGGGAGTGGGAAATCATGGGGGCATATAGGGCTGGGCCAAAGCGGCTTAGCTCCTCCACCCGCAGCACTTTTTCTTCACATAAAGAGGGAACCAGCAGGCCGCAACGGGCATGCAGGCTGTTCATGGCCCGCCCATCGGGGGGAAACACGGTGCCAATCAGCTCATTGGCCCATAAGCCGTCAGCCAGCTCGCACACCCAGCTGTCGCCAATTCCCGGCAAAATCAGGGCCGAAGTATCTGCGCGGGCCACCTCGCGCACGCGCTTGGTAATCAGACTCAGGGCGTCTTCCTCATCGGCGCCAGAAAGCAGCGTGCTAGTTAGCTCCTGCGAGACACTCATCCACTGAGTGCGTTCATTGGCCACCCGGTATAGGCGGGCATTATCAATGGCTACAGCCGCCGCGCGCGCCAGCATAGAAACCGTGGCGGCGTCACTAGTAACAAACCCGCCGGGCTTATCACACAGATAAATCTGGCCAAAGATTTGGCTGTGCACCTGCAAGGGCACGGTTAGTAGCGAGCCGGGCCCTTCCCCCTCAATGGCGCCGGTAAAGGCGCTAGCAACTGAGAGGTTGTTGCGGATAATGGCGCCCGAATCGATTAAGGTGCCCGCCTGCTGGGGGTTTAACTGGTTGGGGCCCTGCACCGATTCATAAGCTAGCTGCACCGGCGAAGCCGTGGGCACGCCGGAGTTAACCATGGGCCCAAAGGGGTTGTTTTGGTTATGCACCGCAATAGTGCCCCAAGCGGCCCCGGTTAGCTGGCAGGCGGAGGTGACAAAACGCTGCAGGGCATCGCGTACTTTTAGGGAGCTGGTTAGATCTAAGGCGGCTGCCAGTAGATCCAGGGTGCGCGCATCTAGATCGGCGGCGGTGCCTAGCCCTAGGTCAGTTAGGGCCCGGGTGGAGCGCATCCGGTTGGAGTGTACAGTGAAGGCGTTTACCTCACCGTTTTCGACAGCGACCGTAGCCGAGGAGTAGGCAGAAACCCGGGGGGTTAGGGGAGAGGGGATATCAATATCGCCCAGTGGGTCATCATCTGGCACTCCGGGAAATTGGAAGGTGTCACTCATCGCTGCTCTCCTCTTGCGCTAGAGCCCAAGCGTATTCGTTGCTGGTAGCTAGTAGCTGGCTGTGGCTGCCACGGGCAATAATGCGGGCACTTTGGTTTTCTTTGCCTAGTAGCACTACTTCATCAGCGCTGGCCAAAGCACTTAGACGGTGGGTTACTAGCACAATAGCGCGCTTGGAGTCGGCTTGTAAGAGGTCGGTGATTAGGCGTCGGCGGTGGCCGGGTCTAGGTGCTCGCCGGGCTCATCTAGTAGCAGGATGCGCGCAGGGCTGGCTAGGGCACGGGCCAGTAAGAGTCGACGGCGCTCCCCGCCGGAAATACTGGTGGCACCTGAGCCCAAGACAGTGTCTAGTCCTTTAGGTAGCTGGCTTACCCAAGCGCCTAAACCTGCCTGTTCTAGCAGCTCATAAGCCTGTTCAGCAGTGATATCACCCTTGGCTACACGCAGGTTTTCTAGCACTGAGGTGTTAAAAATATGGGCGTCTTCAGCCGTTAGGCTCACGTAGGCGGCAGCTTGTTGACGCGGTGAACCATACAGTGGCTGCCAAGTGTTTTGGCTAGTTAGTACCTCAACGCTTCCCTGGGCACTAGGTAGGATCCCGGCCAGGGTGTACAGCAGGGTGGTTTTACCAATCCCGGAAGAGCCCACAATGGCCAGCGACTGGCCCGGTTTAACTTCCAGATCAATACCTTTACTGATAATGGGGCCTCCGGGCCAAGCAGTAGCCAGATTACGGGCGCGCAGGCTTGGCTCAGCGCCGGGCGCAGCTAGCTCATGGCTTGGTTCATCAGCTGCCTGGCGGGCTTGGTCAACCAGCTCCATCACCCGTGTGGCGGCCTGGGCGGAAACAATCAGTTGAGTGCTGGCTGGGCCAAGTGGGGCGGTGGCCTCGAAAGCAGCCAGAGGCGTAAGCGTGATAACCGCCAGCATCACCGGGTTAAGGCTGCCGGAGGCCACTGCCGGGCTACCAACCAAAATCGCTCCAATTACGGCAGCCAAGGTGGCGGCAATATCAATGGCGCCGGCTAGGCGCCAGGCCGGGCAGCGCTGTCTTTAAGGGCAATAATGCGCTGCTCAATTTGGGCTAGCTCATTTTGGGCGGTTTCCATAGTGCCGTTAATGCGCAGCTCGTCAGCGTTTTCCAGAAGGTTAAGGGTGGCATTTGCCAGCTGAGTGTCAGCCAGACGGCGAGCATCCAGGGCCCGGCGGGTGGCCCGCATGGTTACTAGGGGAGCACCAATACCGCTGATAGCTAGACATAGGGCCAAAATCAAGGCGGCAGGGGGATAGATAAAGGCGATGGCCACTACTGTCAGTAAACTGCTCACCAGCGCCACCGCTGCGGGCAGATAGGCACGCACCACCAGGTCGCCGACGGCGTCGATATCAGCTCCCATGCGGGCTAGCACATCCCCACGGCGCAAGGCGGCCACCACGTCAGCGCGTGAGCCAGCTAGGGCCTGATAAACCCGGGTACGTAGCCCATTCATGCCGCGCAGCGCCGTGTCGTGGCTGATTAGGCGTTCCACGTAGCGTAAAACTGCGCGGGAAATACCAAATAGGCGCACCATTACGGGCGCCACTCCCAGCATCACCACATCGGGATGCTCGCTGGCGCGGGCAATTAGCCAGGCAGCCACCGCACTTAAGGCAATGGCGCTAGCCAAACCAGCGCTACCGGTAAGCACTGAAGCCCAAAACCGGCCCCGGTTAAGCCCTAACAGGCGCAGGCACTGGCGTAGGCTGGCGCGTTCTTGACTGTTTAGAAACACCATATTCACTTAAGCCTCCTGCGCGGCTAGCGCCTGGGCGCACACCTCAATGACATTGTCGGCAATGTTGATAAGTGCCTGACGGTGAGCAATAACCACCACGGTTGAGCCTGCTGCACGCAGCTGCAGCACGGCCTGTACAATCTGGTTTTCACTGATGGCATCTAAGTGGGCGCTGGGTTCATCAAGCAGTACCAGGGCGCTGGGGTTGACTAGGGCCCTGGTTAACGCCAAGCGCTGACGCTGACCCACGCTTAAACCCACCCCGCCTTGACCCAGCTGGGTGTCCCAGCCTTGGGGTAGGTGGCTACGACGGCGTCGAAACCGGTTACCTGCGCCGCCTTTTCCAGCTCGGCTTGGCTGCACGCGCCGGCGCTAAGCAGATACTGACGCACTGAGCCGGGCAAAATCGCTGGATGTTGGCTCACCCAGGTTAGCTGGCGCCACCAGGAGTTAAGCTCAACTTCACGCAAATCCAAGCTGGCGCCGTCGCTGAGCAAATTAACTTGGCCGCTAGTGGGGGGCACTAGGCCCATTAATACCTGGGCGGTGGTGGTTTTACCAGCCCCGGATTTACCTACCAGCACATGGATTTTTCCCGGCTCTAAGCGGGCCGAAAGTAAGGCTGGGGCGTAAGTGCCTCGGGCCTTAACCGAAAGGTTGCTGATCTCAATAGTGGTTTGGCTTAGCTGCGGGGCTGCTTGGCTGCCTTGGTGATGGGTGCGTTCAATGATTTCAAAAGCCTGCTCGGCGGCGGCCACGCCATTAGCTGAGGCGTGGAAGTGGAAACCTACCTGACGCAGGGGCTGATAAACCTCGGGGGCAATCATGATTACCAGCAGGGCAGTAGCTAAATCCAGGCGCCCATATAGCAGGCGGAAACCTACCTCAACGGCCACAATCGCCACCGATAGGGTGGTGATAAATTCCAGCACTGCGCCAGAGAGGAAAGCTACCCGCAAAGTAGCCATAGTGGTGGCGTTGTAGGCCTTACCAAGCTGATAGATGCGTTTGCTTGAACCCTGGGCGCGCCCTAGTGCCTTAAGGGTGGGCAGCCCTGAAGCCAAATCTAAAACCTGGGCACTTAGACGCTGCATGGCTGCTAGACGCTCATTGGAGTATTGGGAGGTTAGCTTGCCGATCAGGATCATAAAAATAGGGATCAGCGGGATGGTGGCCACTACCGCAATAGCGGAGGGGATGTCTTGGGTAAACATCACTAGGGCCGTGGCCGGGGTGACCGTGGCCGCCAGTAGCAGCTGGGGTAGGTAGCGGGTGAAGTACGGTTCTAGATCATCTAGGCCGCGTGTAGCCAAGGTAGCGCTCTGGGAGGTGTTGGTGGAGCGCCACCGCGGGCCGGCGGCAATGGCCTGCTCTAATACGCGCTTGCGTAGCTGCACCACCGTTTGTGTGGCCGCGCGGTGGGCGCGTGACTCTTGCAGGTAGGTAATTGCTACGCGCACAACTAGCACCCCCGCCAACAGGGCCAGCGGCAGGGCCAGCGTGTTTAAGGACTGCTTTGAGGTGATCACGGGGGCAATGACGTAGGCAATCAAAGCAGCTTGGCTAACTATGGCAGCGGCGGTTAGAAAACCGGTGACTGCGGTGAAAATAATGTAGCTGCGAGCCGCTTTAGCGTAGCGCGCCAGGCGTGGGTCCAAAGGCTTCACAAGGCCAGTCTAGCGAGGATATTCAAATAGTTTGATTTAGGAAAAAAGTCTGGTGGCGGGCAACCATAAGCAGGTTGCCCGCCACCAGCGCTTTGCTAAACATCAATCAGTGGTGAGTACTGATCTTATTGATCAGCAGGCCAAGTGATCAGTAAGCCAAGCCCACCGGCTTAGCGGAGTTGTCGCGCACCTTAACCGGGTCCAGGCCGGCATTGGGGTCGATCTTTTCAGCGTTGATGCGCTTGGCGAAGACCTTGTAGCTCCAAATGGTGTACACCAGCACCACGGGTACGAATACCACGGCAGCAATGCTCATAATCAGCAAGGTCACATCCGCGCTAGCACCCTGAGAGATGGTCAGCGAGTAAGCCGGGTTGATGGCAGAACGCATAATGTCGGGGGTGATAGCCAGGAAGATGAACACCACGGCAAAGGCAATGGCACCAAAGTGGGTGGCAAAAGCCAGACCCTGACGCCCACGCAGATTCAGGTACAAGGAAGCCACCAGGAACAGGGCAGCCAGTACCAGACCAATCCAAGAAGCGGGGCTGGCGGAGTAGGCCAGCTGAGCCCACAGCGCCCACAGTGCGGTGAGCACGGTGGAGACCACGCCCAGCTTCAGGGCCAGGGCGGAGCAACGCTTGGACAGATCGCCAGCGGTCTTTAGGGCCGCGAACAGGGCCCCGTGGGTCAAGAACAGCGAGCAGGTAACCAAACCACCTAGCAGAGTGAAGGGGGTGATCAGGCTCCAGAAGCCACCGGTGATTTCGTGGGAGGCACCCGGAATCAGGGTGCCGGCGCTCTGGGCCGCCAGGGCCTCAGAGACGGGCACAACCTTGCGGCTGGCAACCTCAACTACCTCAATCTGCATACCCTGCACCAGGTTGGCGAAGGCCGCACCCCACAAGATGGCGGGCAGCCAGGCGCTGATGGTGTGGGCCCAGTCCCAGCGAGCACGCCAGGTGTCAGAGTTGATCTTGCCGCGCCACTCAATAGCGCAGACACGCACGATCAGAGCCAGCAGGATCAGGAACAGAACTAGGTAGGCTCCAGAAAAGAGCGTGCCGTACCACTCGGGGAAAGCGGCGAAGGTGGCACCACCAGCGGTGAGTAGCCAGACCTCGTTACCGTCCCAGTGGGGGCCGATAGTGCCTAGTAGAGCGCGGCGTTCGCGCTCATCTTTGGCCACGAACTTGTAGATCATGCCCACCCCAAAGCCGAAGCCTTCTAGGGTCAGGTAGCCGATCCACAAAACAGCGATGAGGATGAACCAGAGAACAGATAACGTCATTTTGTCTTACTTCCTTGTATTTATCAGTACTGGAAGGTCAGCTCGGCGTCGTCGGCCGGTTTGTCAGCTACCGGGGTGCGTACACCTTCACGCACATAGCGACGCAGGAGCATAAACCAAACCACGCCCAGAGCAGCATAGAGCAGGGTGAATACGACCATACTGGTCAATACGGAAGCAGAAGAGACTACCGTGGATACACCGTTCTGGGTGAGCATGTATACCCAGGTGGTGGGGTCATCAGGACGTACCGTGGCCAGGTTGGGGGCTACTACCCAAGGCTGACGGCCAATTTCGGTAAAGATCCAACCGAAGCTGGCACCCAGGAAGGGCAGAGTCACACTCCACAGCGCCAGCGTGCCCAGCTTGCGGTTAGCAATGAGCTTGTTGGCGCGGGTCAGGTACAGCACCACCAGGGCCAGCAAGATGGATAGCGAACCGGTGCCGATCATCAGACGGAAGGTCCAGAAGGTGGTCATCACGTCGGGGGTGTAGTCGATCTTGGAGCCGTCGGCAGCGGTGCTACCAAAGCGCTGCTCCATGTCCTTCTGGGCGTCGTCCAAGCCGGTCATGCGGGCGTTGAAGTCGTTGGTAGCCATGAAGGAGTAGACCTTGGGGATCTCAATGATGCGGGTGGGGCCGCCGTTGGCAGAGCAGTCACCGAAGGCAGCTACGGTGAAACCGGCGCCTTCCTGACTCTGGCACAGGGCCTCAGCAGCGGCGAACTTGGCGGGCTGGTATTCAGCGATCTGCTGGCCTTGCCAGTGACCGGTGCCCAGTACACCAATGCCGGCGATTAGTGCGAAGTAGGCGCCAAAGCGAGCGCCGCGACGCCACAGCTCAGTGGCCTCAAACTTCTGCTCGGCGCGCGCTGCGCGCACCATCCACCAGATGGAAATACCCATAACCATGGCGCCGGCAACCAGCAGGGCGGTGGTCACTACGTGCAGGTAGGTGGCCCAGGTTAGGGGAGAGGTGAGTACCTCGATGAAGCCGCCAATCCCGTCAAGCTCGGCGCGGCCGGTCTTGGGGTTAACAACGGCGCCTACCGGGTGCTGCATCCAGGAGTTAGCGGCCAGAATGAATAGGGCGGATAGGTTAACGCCTAGCGCCACCATCCAGATGCACAGGTTGTGCAGTTTCTTGCTCAGACGGTCCCAGCCGAAAATCCACACGCCCATGAAGGTGGATTCCATGAAGAAGGCCAGCAGGGCCTCGAAGGCTAGCGGGGCACCAAAGATGTTGCCTACAAAGCGAGAGTATTCAGACCAGTTCATACCGAACTGGAATTCCTGCACGATACCGGTGGCTACACCGAGTGCGAAGTTAATAATGAATACCTTGCCGAAGAACTTGGTAAGAGTTAGCCACTGCTCGTTACCGGTCTTGAGCCAAGCGGTTTCCATGAGTGCTACCAGCGGTGCTAGACCGATGGTTAGTGGAACCAGAATGAAGTGATAGACGGTCGTGATCCCGAACTGCCAGCGGGCTAGGTCCAGACTGTCGAGCGCCATTGCGGTGGTCACAAGCGCTACCTTTCTTGGTACTAATGATTCAATCTTGAGTTTTTAGCCGTAGGGCCAAAACACTTCGCCGTAAGTGTACTTCTAAGCCTGACGCGCTGTCATGAAGAAGTGGGACTTTTTGACTAAGGGTGCAAACGACTCAAGTGAATTTGTTTACCCTTGCAAAATACCTGGGACATACGTCCCTACTGACTGGGGTCGGTTTATATGTTTCTGACTTAAGTCCCGTTTTTGTGCTCTCCCTAAGCCAGCTTCGACACGCCCGAAAAATGCTCAGGCGCCGCTTGAGGCTATTAACGCCAACAGTAAAAACTGGCCATCTGTGACGCCTCTACCAGGTTTTAGCGCCATGGGTGTGGAATAATTCCCTAAGAGCTCCGCTTACGCACCAGCGCGCTCTCCGCCTGCCCTGCGCTCGCCAAACTGCTTTTGCGCCGCATATGTTCGTCGCTGCAAAGCCTGGCTAGAATGCGCACTGCGGCGGCCCTGACATCCCATAAGGGGTGCTCCTAGACTTTCCGCCCACTGCGGCGACGACCCGACCAGCTTGGGGTAGGTGCGAACCTGGGCTGCGTCACTTTGGAGAAAATAATGGCTGAAATGGCTGACTCTACTTTTAGTGCTGCCGAGGAACCCCAGGCAGCCCCCAGTGCGCCCGCTTCTTTTGGTTCCCTACTATTTCAGGCCCCCGATTTTTCGGCAGTGCGTAAGCGCCCGGTAGTAGAGGCTGATTCTGCTGAAAACGACGACGACGCCGCCCGCACCCCACGCGCGAGCGTTAAGTCCCGCAAAACTCGCCACCGTGACGAACGTACTAGCCGCGAAAAGCGCGTCGAAGTAGCTGATCAAGAGAGCGAAGCAACTCAGGACGAAAGTACTGATGTAAGCACAGCTGAAGAAGACGAAGAAAACGGCCGCAAGTCTGTGCGCCGTCGTCGTGGCGGCCGCGGACGCCGCTCACGCGTGCGCGAAGAGGAAGAAGAGACCACTACTAGCGCTTCCAGTCCTGAAGAGGCTGAAGCTGACGCGCAGGCCAGTGAAGAAAGTAGCGAGGAAGAAGAAGGTGGCGAGTCTGGCTCGCTGCGTCGTCGCCGTCGCCGCCGTACCCGCACCCGCTCAGATGAAGCCCGTGACGTTAAAGACGAAGTTACTGCCCTTAAAGGCTCTACCCGCCTAGAAGCCAAGCGTCAGCGCCGCCGTGAAGGACGTGCCGCTGGACGCCGTCGCCCGATCGTGACCGAAGCAGAATTCCTGGCCCGCCGTGAAAGCGTGGACCGCCAGATGATCGTGCGCGAAAAAGACGGGCTCAACCAGATCGCCGTACTTGAAGACGACATGCTGGTAGAGCACTACGTAGCCCGCCACACCCAAACCTCAATGGTGGGCAATGTCTACATTGGGCGCGTACAAAACGTACTGCCCTCCATGGAAGCCGCCTTCGTTGACCTAGGCAAGGGCCGCAACGCTGTGCTTTACGCCGGTGAAGTTAACTGGGACGCCGCTGGCCTAGAAGGCAAGCCCCGCCGCATCGAAGACGCCCTCAAGAGCGGCGACACGGTGGTAGTGCAGGTAACTAAGGACCCTATTGGTCATAAGGGCGCGCGCCTAACCAGCCAGATCACCCTGGCCGGACGTCACCTGGTGCTAGTGCCCGGGGGGTCTATGACCGGTATTTCACGCAAGCTACCCGACACTGAGCGCGGCCGCCTAAAGCGCATTTTGAAGCAGGTTGTGCCCGCCGGACATGGTGTAATTGTGCGCACCGCCGCTGAGGGTGCTACTGAAGAGCAGCTAGCCGCTGATGTGCAGCGCCTAACCGCCCAGTGGGAGCAGATCCAAAAGAAGGTAGAAGCCGTTAACCGTGGCTCAGGCAAAGCCCCGCTGCTACTAAAGGGTGAGCCGGAGCTGGCTTTGCGCGTGGTGCGTGACGTCTTTAGTGAAGACTTCCGCAAACTGATCGTTTCGGGTTCTAAAGCCTGGCAAACCATTAGCGAATATGTCACTGAGCTTAGCCCTGAGCTAGCTGACCGCCTAGAGCACTGGGTTTCCCCGGTGGATGTGTTCACCACCTACCGGGTAGAGGAGCAGCTAGCTAAGGCTTTTGACCGCAAGGTGTGGCTGCCCAGTGGCGGTACCTTAGTAATTGACCGCACTGAAGCCATGACGGTTATTGACGTCAATACCGGCCGCTTCACTGGCGCGGGCGGCACCCTGGAGGAGACCGTCACCCGCAACAACCTGGAAGCAGCTGAGGAGATTGTGCGTCAGCTGCGTCTACGCGACATTGGCGGCATGGTGGTAATCGACTTTGTGGATATGGTGCTTGAGTCCAACCGGGACCTGGTGCTGCGCCGCCTAATCGAATGCCTGGGTCGCGACCGTACCCGCCACCAGGTCACTGAAGTAACCAGCTTGGGGCTAGTGCAGATGACCCGTAAGCGTGTGGGGCAGGGTCTGGTAGAGGCTTTCTCGACGCCGTGTGAGCACTGCAATGGGCGTGGCTTTATCGTTCATGATGCCCCGGTGGAAAACCAGGTGGTGGACATGTCTATGTCTGCCTCAGCCCATGTAGACAGTGGTAAGCGCCGTCGTAAGCAGCGTAAGGATGAAGAACCGCGCCGTAAGAATGACTCAGCCAGTGAGTCTGCTGCGGCCAGCGTGGCCGATGAGTCTGAGCGCGACAATGTGCGCAACACGCTAGCCCAGATTGCTGCCGCCGCTGAGCAGGCTCACGAGAGTGGGGCTAGCGAGGCGCCGCGTGAAACCGTACGCTCACCGCGCCGAGTGCGCCGTTCGGGCCAGTTTGTGCAGAGCGCTGCGCCGGCTGACTTTATGGAGCTTTTGGAGCCACAGCAGGCTCACGACGAGGCTGCCAACGGTACTGCTCACGACGACGCTGGCGTCCCTAGTGATGCTGGTGCCCCGGACGCCGCAGCTAGCGACACCGATGAGGCTCAGCAGTCGGCTGACGCGCCACTAGAGCCGGCAGCCGTCCAGGAGGAGGTAACCGGACAGGCGTCCGCAAGCGCCGAGGTAGCTGAGCAGTCACACGCAGATACCGAGGTAGCCCAGCCGCGCCCACGCCGTCGGGCTGTGCGTCGCGCTGCTAGTGCCCCCGATGTAAGCGTCACCCCCGAGCAAGCCCCGGCCGCCCCGGCCCAGAGGCAGACTATTTCCGGAGGTGGATCGGTAGTTGCTAGCGCCGACACGGTGCTAGAAACTATGCGTCGCCCGCGCCGTCGGGCAGCTAGCTCCGGGGTGGTGGCACCGGCACAAACTGAAACCGGTGCGCAAGACCACACTGAAGAATAGCGAAAACAGGTTGGCGCAACGCCCCTTCGTCACGTAGAGTTGACCGTCGGTGCGTTGCGCACCGTTTGCCAGAAAGTGCCAAGTTGGCTTAGTAGCTACGGGGCGCTTAAAACGACTAAAAGAGATGAGCATCAACGTGGTCTACGCGATCGTCAAGGCTGGTGGCCGTCAGGAGAAGGTCTCCGTCGGCGACGTCGTCGTTGTCGACAAGCTTGCCGGTGAGATCGGCGACGAGGTAACCCTCGCCCCCCTACTCCTGGTGGATGGCGACAAGGTGACCTCGGACGCTGCTGGCCTAGCCGAGGTATCCGTTCGCGCCGAAATCGTCGGCGACGAGAAGGGTCCTAAGATCAACATCCTCAAGTTCAAGAACAAGACCGGTTACCGTAAGCGTCAGGGCCACCGCGCCAAGCTGACCGCCGTCAAGGTTACCACAATCGCCTGATCTTGCCCTATATCGGCATCGATTAGTCTTAGCAGAAAAGAGGATTAGGAAATGGCACACAAGAAGGGTCTGGGTTCCTCCCGCAACGGCCGTGACTCGAACGCACAGTACCTGGGCGTTAAGCGCTACGGCGGCCAGTTTGTTAAGGCCGGAGAGATTATCGTGCGTCAGCGCGGCACTCACTTCCACCCTGGTGTAAACGTAGGCCGCGGTAACGACGACACCCTGTTTGCTACCGCAGCTGGCAGTGTCGAGTTCGGCACCCACCACGGTCGTAAGGTTGTCAACGTCCTAGTTGAGGCCTGAGACCAGCGACTAAACGTCATGTGAGGGCGGTTCGGCGCGATGCCGGCCGCCCTTGCGTCATATATACGCCCGCAACTGATACCTAGGAGAGATCATGGCCAGTTTTGTTGATCGCGTGGTTTTGCACGTTGCCGGTGGCGACGGCGGCCATGGTTGTACCTCGATTCATCGTGAAAAGTTCAAGCCCCTGGCTGGCCCTGATGGTGGCGACGGCGGTCACGGCGGTTCGGTTATTTTGCGGGTAGACCCCTCGGTCACCACTCTACTTAGCTACCACCGCAGCCCTCACCGTAGCGCTGGTAGTGGCACCCCCGGCATGGGGGACTGGCGGCGCGGCGAAAATGGCGCTGACGTAATCTTGCCGGTGCCTGAAGGCACGGTTGTTAAAGACACTGACGGCAGCGTAATCGCTGACCTGGTTGAGCCGGATGCAGAGCTGGTAGTGGCGGAAGGCGGCGCCGGCGGGCGTGGTAACTTCTCCTAGCTTCTTCTAAGCGCCGCGCCCCGGGCTTCCACCTGCTAGGCCTGCCCGGTGAGAAAAAAGATGTAGTACTTGAACTAAAGTCCATCGCTGACGTGGCTTTAGTGGGTTACCCCAGCGCTGGTAAATCCTCCCTGATTGCCGCCATGAGCGCGGCGCGTCCCAAGATTGCCGACTATCCTTTCACTACTTTGGTACCCAACCTAGGCGTGGTTGAGGCCGGCTCTAGCCGCTACACCATTGCGGATGTGCCCGGGCTGATCCCTGGCGCCAGTGAAGGCAAGGGCTTGGGCCTAGAATTTTTGCGCCACATTGAGCGCTGCGCGGTGATTGTGCATGTGCTTGACGCGGCCACACTGGAATCTGACCGCGATCCGCTCCATGACCTTGAGGTTATTGAAGCTGAGCTAGCCACCTACTCGCAGCGCCTAGCTGATGACGGCAGTGCCACGGGCCGCCTGCCGCTGATGAGCCGTCCACGCGTGATTGTGGTTAACAAGGTGGATATGCCTGACGGCGCCGCCATGGCTGAAATGATGCATGATGAGCTGCTAGAGCGCGGCTGGCCGGTGTTTGAAGTCAGTGCGCTAACCCGTAAGGGCCTACGTGAACTGTCCTATGCGCTAGCGGCCCTGGTAGAGCAAGACCGTCAGCAGCTGCAAGAGGTCGAAAGTCAGACGGTGCGCCCGGTTATTACCCCGGCCCCGGTAGGACGGCGTAAGAATGAGCCCATTGCCACCATTAAGCTGGTTAACCACCCCCAGGAGGGCAAGGTTTATCAGGTGCGCGGTCAAAAGCCTGAACGCTGGGTGCTGCAAACTGACTTCACTAACAATGAGGCCGTGGGCTACCTAGCTGACCGCCTGGCTATTGCTGGCGTGGAAGATGAGCTGCTCAAGGCCGGGGCACAGGGTGGAGACACGGTGCTGATCGGTGATTTAAGCGACGGCGTCATCTTCACTTGGGAGCCCACCCTCACTGCCGGGGCTGAGCTGCTGGGCCAGCGTGGCACGGATGTGCGCGTGGAGGACTACCACCGCCGTACCAACGAGCAGCGCCGAGCTGAATATAAAGAACGTATGGACGCGAAAGAAGCTGCCCGCGCGGCCCTGCGTGAAGAAGCAGCCCAGGGTCTGTGGACCGACCCGGATCTGTAAACCGAAACTAGATAACTTTGTCAGGCAAAGATCTGACAACATATGTGACGTGCTAGCACCGTGTTAGCGGAGCGGCCTTAATCGCGCTGGTCGCCCCACTAACGGCGCTGCCGCACCCGGACGATTTGGGCATATCGCCTGGTGAGGTGGGGTAGGACGCCTTTGTCTTACCCCGGCGAAGCCAGCTTATATGTGTCAATCGTTTAGCATGTTTACTTAAAATCTCACAGCGTCTCGATTTGCCTTGAAGCGATGCAATTGGCTAGTTAGCAGTCCTTACAGCCATAATGAAAGCAGTACTTCCGAGCATTATGAGGACGCGATGCCGTTTAAATATGCACGCACCACCGGTGTGGCCATAATACTTGCCGCCATAGTTTATTCCACCTGGTTACTGTCTGGTCTGCTGGGCTCGCATTTGAGTTGGGTTAACGCCTACGCCTCTGAATTGGCTGCTAGTGGCCAGCCCACCGCTAAGGTCACTCGTATTGGCGACGGCGTAGCCTCACTGCTGGTTAGCGGCACCGGCATGGTAGGGCTTAACAACCTGGGTAGAAACGTCCACTGGCGTAAAATTAACCGCTGGGGCAGGCACTGCGCCCTGCTGGGATTTGGGGGACTAGTACTTATCGGTGTGGCCACCATTGTGGACGTTAGTTTCCCAATGCAATGCGCGGTATCTCTAAACAGCTGCAAGGCGCAGCTGGCCCACTCCACCAGCTGGGTGCACCGGGTTCATGAAGGCTCCTCAATTGTGGTGGGAGGGGCCTGGATTGCCGCCGGCGTGGGCCTAACCGGCCTACTGAGCCCACGCAGCGGCCTAAAGCTACACAAAATTATGCCGGCTAGTCGTTACCTAACCGGCATAATGACTGCGGCAAGTGCCTTCTATGCGATTACCGCCGCCGTACTAGAAGTACTCCAGCGTTACAGCGGCATCGCCCAAAGAGTACACCTGACCATCTTATTTGTGTGGATGGTGGTGTTTGGGCTTGAGCTAATCATTAGTCCCAAACGCTGGCGCAAGCTTAGGCGCGCACTTAGATAAAGCACGCGCCTAAACGCCTTTAGTTCACATCCATCCAGCAGCTACCCATAGGTTCAAGCTCAACCTGCCAGGTTTGGCCCTGGCCGCATACGCTGGTGCTAACCGCCTGGTAGGAGTTGTTGGTCACCAAGAACCGGCGCACCTGCGGATACCAAGCCACTTCAGTGGCCGGGTGACTGGTGTGCCACTGCTCAATGAGGTCTTGACGGTTAGCCGCCCAATACAGGGCGCGCTGCAGGGTGCGGCTGTTTACATAGGAGTAGGGCAGACCCGAGAAATACACGGCGCTCCCGGCTCCATAGTGGTTAACCGCCAGCTGTACGCTGCCCTCTTTTAGTCGCAGAATCTGCGCGCTGGTAGCAAACACATCCCCACCAGCGCCTTCGCCGTCGTCGAAAACCGGGTCTAAATCAGCGCTAACGTAATGCTCAGAAGTAACCACCGGGTAGCGGTCAGTAGACAGTGACAAGGACTGCTCACGATCCACCCCCAAAACATCGCTGAGCTGCAAGAAAGCCCCTCCCTTGGGATAGGCACTAGGCTCACCCACACCAATGAAACCGCCGCCAGCGGCCACCCAGGCGCGAATAATTTCGCTCAGACGCGGATCATCCCAAGCCTGAGCCCCAGAAAAAGCGGTGCCAGCAGCGCCAGCATTAATCAGCACCCCAATATCGCTGGGCACACCCTGGTCCAAAACCTCGTTGAAGGAGAGGAACTCCACCTCAAAAGGCAAGCCAGCCAAGGCCTCAACCACACCCACATAGGAGTAGCAGGCCTTATACCACAGTGCGTGGGCCACCATATGGGTTTGCCAGCTGCGCAGCTTACCCCAGGCATTCAAAATACCCACCTTAAAGGGGGCGTTAGCCGGCAGGTTACCGCCGGAAAACTCGTGAATGTCGCGGAACTCCTGACAGATCTGGGCAATGCGCTGAACAAACTCAGGAAACTCCAGAGCCAGCGAAACATAGCCGCCATAGCCCATCCGGTCTAGTGGGCGGCGCACAATAGCGCGCCGTGAAGTTAACCAAGAATCATTGGCTTGGCCCACCGGGTCTCCGCCCTCGTGGTTGAAAACGTCGGGGAAGAAGTAAGGTAAGAAACGCACCTCGGTGTATTTAACCCCGGGAATATCGCTGATCAGGCGGGTAGTGGCGGCACTACCGGCGCTACCAACCACCGCATCTAGCCCGATTGAGGGGAAATACTTGCCGTAAGGCTCGGTGCCAATCCAGTTATCGCCTAGGAACATCATGGCTTCGCGCCCATTAGCGTGGGCAATATCCACCAGCTCCTTGGCCTTGGCGGCCACAAACCTGGAAGTGAAATCAATCCAGTCTAGGAACTGGGGGCTGGGGGAGCGGAAGGGGCAGTTGTAGTAGCCGGCGTCGACAAAATCTTCAGCCCGCAGTGCATAGCCGTATTCAGCCTCAAAAGCGTCCAAAGCTTCAGGTGAGACGGAGGCAGAGTAGCCAAACCAGTCCACAAACTTTTCTTTGCCGCTCTCGTTAAACACCAGTGTGAAGTGGTAGAAGAAAGTGGTAAAACGCACTACATCCACTTCCGGGTGGGCCGCTAGCCAGTCGGTCAGGGCCTGGCGGGTGTGCTCCCACACCGGGTGCTTGCGCACGTCATAGGGGCGCTCTTTGACGCGGGTGGGGTCATCTTGCCAGTTGTTGGTGATGTAGTTGTACATCTGGGTGGAGTCCCATAGCTGATCAGCTAGGAAAGCCACAGTGTATTCATGCCAAGGCGTGGGCTGGGGGATAGTTACCACCCCGCGCTGCTGATCTAGCTGCCAGTCTTCTACGGGCACTACCTGGCCAGTGGTGCGGTCAGTGACCTCCCAAAAACGCTCATAGCGCTCATAGTGCGGGGCGAACTGGTCACGGAAATAGCCCTCCATGACGTCAATTTCTAGGGCAGCGGTCCCTAAAGCGGTGTGGCGGGCAGAAAGCAGATACTGGTTAACCAAAGTTTGGGGATGAGCCAGCGCAAATTCTTGATCGCCACGGGCCGGGAAGTAGGTGGAGTAAACCTTATCCACCAGTTCAGAGGCTATTTCAGGGAGCCAAGTACCGTCAGAGTTACGGACGGCATCTGCGCCTAAAGCAGTGCAAAGGGCGCGGATTTGTTCATCAATGCCCTCTTGAATGGGCATAGTGACGCGACCGGTAGTGCGCGGGGCGGGGGGCATGGTCATTGCAGACTTCCTCGGCAGCAGTTACACAGCTAGCTGGCGCCTCAGGCGCTAACCAAGCTGTGTTCGATTATGTTGGGGTAGGGGAGAAAATGTTTCCCTTAAACAATCATAGTCTCTACGCCGGCGGCTTTGATCCACGCTAGCGTGTCCTCATCCACACCGCTGTCGGTGATCAGCAGGTCAATCTGTGACAGCTTACGGATCAATGCAAAGGCACTAGTGCCCAGTTTTGAGTGGTCACTGACGGCCACCACCGTCTCAGCCGCATCAGCCAAGGCCGCATTAATGGCTGCCTCACCCTCATGAGAAGCGTAGGCCCCGCGCGGGCCTAGAGCCTCAACCCCTAAAAACAAGGTGTTGATGTAAATATCGGGCAAAATCCGCTGCGCCAGGGGGCCTACCAGCTCATATGACTGGGGGCGGGGCACCCCACCAGTCATCACTACCCGCACATGTGAGCGCACAGTCAGCTCATAACCAATATTGACCGCATTAGTAACCACCGTAACTTGCGGCACTTCCAAAGTGGGTTCAGGCGCGTGCAAGGCCAACTCGCGGGCAATCTCAGTGGTGGTAGTGCCCCCATTAAGCGCAATAGTTTGGCCCGGCTCAACCAGTTTGGCGGCGGCGTGAGCAATACGTGTCTTTTCCTCAGACATGCGTGTAGTGCGGTAACGCAAGGGCAGCTCTGAAGAAGTAGGGTTGGCACTAGCCCCGCCGCGGGTGCGGGTAACTAACTGTTGGCTGGCCAGTAAATCCAGGTCACGCCGGGCAGTGGCGGCGGAAACCCCCAGCTGAGCGACGACGTCGTCAATATGCACGCTGCCGGCTTCCAGAACCATAGCCAGTAGCTCGCTAAGCCGATCGTGCCTGGTCATTACTGCCTCCCGTAATACGTGTCAGATTGCCAGTGTAGGCCGCGAAACTGTAGGAAAACTTGGTTAATACCCCCATAAGGATAGGCTATTTATATTAATTCATGGCAGTATGTAGGCATGGAAAAAACAGGGCGAGCACCACGCATAGGCATTATGGGTGGCACTTTCGACCCGATTCACCATGGCCACTTGGTGGCTGCAAGTGAGGTACAAGACGTCTTTGAGCTTGATGAAGTAATCTTCGTTCCTACAGCTTCCCAACCCTTTAAACGTGACCGTCGCGTCTCTGCAGCCGAACATCGCTACCTGATGACGGTTATCGCTACGGCCTCTAACCCGCGCTTTACGGTGTCCAGGGTGGATATTGATCGCGGCGGGACTACCTACACTGTGGATACTTTGCGCGATATTGCCGCACTTTATCCAGGTACGGAGTTGTTCTTCATCACTGGCGCAGATGCGTTGGCGCAGATTTTTCTTGGAAAGACGCCGATAAACTATTCGAGCTTGCACATATGGTGGGGGTCACCCGTCCGGGACATGTGTTAGACAAGACCGGACTGCCAGACAGCGTGCAACTGGTTGAGGTGCCAGCTATGGCCATCTCCTCAACGGCATGTCGTGAAAGAGTTAAACGCGCCGCGCCGGTGTGGTACCTGGTACCAGACGGCGTAGTGCAATACATTCGTAAATATGGCCTTTATAGAAGTGGACAGCGCAACAGCGCAACCACCTCAATGACCGCCAATGTAGCCCAAGGACAAACCGGCAGGAAGGATAGCGAAAGTGACTGACGCGCCTCAAAACGGAGCTGCCCGCCCAATGTCGCGACGAGCACGCCGCGAAGCGGAGCGCTCAGCGGAGCGTGAAGCCTTCCTAACCGGCCAGCAGCCCCTGCTAACCCGCCGCGAAATGCGCCGCCTGCGTGAAGAACAAGAAGCTTTACGTGAGGCAGTGGCCTCAGGTGAATTAACTGTTGATGAGGCTCAAGCACTACAAAGCCCTATGGCAGAGATGGATATTAAAAGCCACACTCTGCACGAGCACAACAGTTTTGAGCCTATCCGTGAGCCGCTTTTAGGCTCTGGCCCCGGCGACGGCCCTAGCCGCGCTAATGCTGCCCCTAGCGCTCCTGGCTTCCCTAGTGCCCCTAGCGCTCCGGCTGCTAGTGCTCCGGTTGCTGCCCCTAGCGCCCCGGTTGTTACTCCCGGCGACGATCTTAGAGATACACGGGTAGTGCCTACCGCCGCTAGCCGTATGCCTGAAGGCGCTGGACACACAACTGCCCCTACCTTCCCGCCTGTAAATACTGCAGCCGCTAACGCCGCCAATGCTGCTAACGGCGGCAACGGCCCCGCTGTGGGGCTACCTACGCACCTAGCCAGCAGCTCGCCCACCGCCGGCTCAGCTGCTTCTTTTGGTATTTCTGCTGCTAGCGCCACCAGCGCTGGAGCTGGTCCGCTAGGTGGCCAGGCTTCCACTCAGCCGGTGGTACACGTAAATTCGGCTCACGCTGGGGCTCCCTCACTGCCAACTTACCCGGCGCGCTCGCGGCGTGCTGCTAGTGCGGCCAGCGCGGGTATGGCCAGTAGCGCCAGTGCTTATAGTTCTTTGAGTGCTCCCTCGGCTGCTCCGGCTGTTAATGGGCGTGCCACCCGACGCCGCGCTAATGCAGCTAGTGCCCCCAGTTCTTTCTCTGCTACGGCTGCCTCGGCCACGGCAGCTTCAGCTGATTTGGCTAGCCGCGCTGGGACTCGTTCGCGTAGGCGTGCGGCTGCTAGCGCAGCAAGCGCCCCTAGCATTTTCTCGGCCACCGCTGCTTCAGCTGATTTGGCTGGTGTAAACGCGGTTAGTGCCCGCTCTGCTGCCAGTGCGCCTAGCGCTTTCTGCCACCGCCCCCAGTGCCATGTCTGGTACTGCCGCCTCGGCAGCTAGCGCTAACTCGGCAGTTTCTGATCTTGGTGCGGATCTGCCCCGACGCCGCACGGTCTTTAATGCGGTTAGCGCCCCGACGCCGTCGGCCGCTCCACGCACTGAGGCTGCACCGGCCTCACCCTTCCTGCCGGTGCACTCGGTACTAGAGAATCCGCCTGCCCAGCTTAGCCAATCTGCTCATTCAGCTGAGCTACCGGTAGCGCAGTCAGCTCCGCAGGCAGCCCCGGCTGCTCCCGGTGGTGGCGAACAGGGTCCGTTGTGGCAGTCGGTTGCAGCCGACCGCACCCAGCCGGTGCCTTCCGCTGACGAGGCCGGTGACTGGAATGTTTCTACCGCCGCCTATACGCCGGTAAATGAGCCGCTGGCTGATGCTCAGCCCACCCCGGGGCAGGCCGAACCGGCCCCCATGCGCCGTCGTTCACTGCTGGGAGGTAACGCCCAGCCAGCACCCACCCCGGCTCCGGCAGCTAATGAGACCCCGGCACGTCGCCCAATCGTGCGCGCCCCCTCAGTAGCCAAGGGCGTGCGTGAGGTAGACACCAACACCGGTGAACTGACCATCATTAAGCCCGCCAACCCCAACCCGCCGGTGGTGCAGCGCACCCCGGAGATGGTTTCCGCCCAGGATGAGTTTGAAAATGAGGTAGTACCCAACTGGGGTGCTTTCAGCCAGGCCCGCGCCAACCAGCAGGCTAACTCGGCTCCTAATGAGGCGCTGGCGGACACTGGTTTGTATGACCACCTGGAAGATGACGAGTCTAGCCAGGATGGCCGTGGTTTGCGCATCTTCCTAACCATGTTGCTGATCATTGTGTTGGCGCTGGTGGTTGCGGCAGTGGTGTGGTTCGTTGTACTCGACGGCGGCTCCACCAATGCCCTGGCCCTGGAGCTACCCAAACTCGAATAGCAGATGCTAAAAAGCCAAGCAGCCGCCAAGTATTTACATGCTTGGCGGCTGTGCTTTAATCAGACTTAGAGAATTTAAGGAGACGAAATGTCCGCCACCCCTTACGCGATTGAACTTGCTCACGCAGCGGCCCACGCCGCCTCCCAGAAGAAGGCTAGCGACATTATCGCTATTGATGTTTCGCAGCGTCTGGCCCTAACTGATGTGTTCTTAGTGATCTCTGCTGGCAATGAGCGTCAGGTTATGGCTGTGGTAGATGCCGTGGAGGAAGCCCTACACCAGGCTGGCGCTAAGCGCCGTATGCGCGAGGGCTATTCGCAGGCCCACTGGGTGCTGCTGGACTACAACGACATTGTGGTGCACGTCCAGCGCGAGGAGGACCGCGAGTTTTACGCCATGGAACGACTATGGAAGGACTGCCCGCAAATTGAACTGCCCGCCAGCGTGCTCGATAGTGAGTGAACATGGCTAAGTTGGTGGTGTGGCGTCATGGGCAGACCGATTACAACCTGCAAGGGCGCGTGCAGGGGGTAACCGATATTTCCCTAAATGCAGCTGGGCTAGCCCAAGCTGAGGCAGTGGCGCCAATTATTGCGGCCTATAAGCCGGTTAAGATCATCGCTTCACCCCTGGAGCGGGCTCAGCAAACTGCCCAGGCTCTCGCCAAACTGAGCGGGGGCAAGGTGGCTAGTGATGAGCGCCTAATTGAGCGTTCCTTTGGGATTTGGGAAGGCCTAACCGGTAAAGAAATTAAGGCTGGCTGGCCCCAGGAGTTTAAGCTGTGGCGCGGTAAGTGCGGCACGCCCGGTGGCATTGGTATGGAAGAGCGCGACGCGGTGGGCCAGCGCTCTGCTGCGGCTATGCGCGACGCCGTGGAGGCCTTAGGCACTGACGATACGGTGGTGCTGGTAGCCCACTCGGCAGTTTTGACTATGGGGGCCACCTGTCTGCTGGGCCTGGACCCTAATAGTTGGTCGGGGCTGCTGTCGCTGGGCAACTGCGCTTGGGGGGTACTACATAACGGTTTACGCCCGCCAGGTTGGGCTATTCGCCAGTGGAATGTGAGCGTGACAGATAGCTCTAACGCCACCCCAGCGATTTGGTGATGTAAGCCACTGCTGGAGGATTTGCCAAAACTGGTTGGGGGCGGCTAAAGTTTTCCACGTTGCGTTAAGCGAAGGTTAAACGCAAAACCGGTTCGTTTTATCGGATTGGGGCTATGGCGCAGTTGGTAGCGCGCTTCCATGGCATGGAAGAGGTCAGGGGTTCGAATCCCCTTAGCTCCACGCTTACACGTTAAGTGTAGAGACAAATTAATACGGGGCTATGGCGCAGTTGGTAGCGCGCTTCCATGGCATGGAAGAGGTCAGGGGTTCGAATCCCCTTAGCTCCACGCTTTTAACCGACCGGATTACCCGGTCGGTTTTTTTATTTCCGCAACCAGGTTTTTTATCCCTTTAAACCGGGTTTATTTTGATTCAGGGCGACGCTGCCCGTGGTTTTATTGGTTATATGTCCGCCGTCATAGTGATGGTTGTTACTTAGGACTTAACTGTTGCGATAGGGGACTTACCCCCATGTAGCATATGGCCAGCTGGGAGTATGATGCTGGAGCGCTGAAGAGACCCTAAAATCAGCCTGAATGTTAAGTAACATCATGATTAATTGTAAGCATTAAATTACTAACCATTCTAACTAGCGCTGGTTTAGTGCTGATTAAAAGAATTGTGAGTCAAATATCCTGAAATCTTTTTCAACGGCGTGTTAACCTTGCGTTGGATTGGAGAATGCTTTGGAAGAATCTATTACTGAACCTATCGATATGAGTCAGCCTGCCAGTGGTGCCGGTGCTGACACTGCAGCGGTGCGCGGTGAAGATGGCCAGGCTACTGAAGATGCTCCTGCCCAGGTGTCTGAGACTTCATCACCAAGCGCTGTTAATCGAGCTGAAGAACAGGTGCGTGTGCGCCGTAACGTAGTTGCTGGTATTAGCGCCCTTTCAGCAGCAGCTTTGCTGATCATTGGTGGCATTGGTGTAGCTTCAATGAACCGAGGTCAGGATCTAGATAGCAACCTAGCTAAAGTCAATGCGGTTGCTACCCAGTGCCCTAACTCTCCGCAGCAACTAGCGGCCTACAGCTCCTTGGTTAACGAAATTAAGGATGCTGAGAATACGGTTAAACGTCAGCGTGACAAGGTTGACGAAAAGCTCATTAAGTCATTAGATCAAGAAATTGAGAACTCGCGACGCCTGACGGTTTATGACGGCACTGACTGTAATAAAGTCAGTGTTTCAGCTGCCCGCATTGACAAGGCCTTTGACACTTTGGCGGCAGCTCACGACGCGGTACTAAATAGTGCCGGCCTAGGGGCGGGCGTTAACACTGAGGATCTCACTGAAGAAGAGCGCCAGGCTGTAGTAGCCCGTGAAGGTCGCCGTGAGGCGCGCAAGGAGCGTCAGCAGGCAGCTAGTGCAGCACCTACCACTCAGCCCACTTCGCGTAACAAAACTGCTACCAGCAAGTCTGGTACTGACGCGGCTAACTCCTCTTCCGGTAACGGCTCTAATAACTCTGGCGCCAAGCCTGGTAATTCGGGCACGGGTTCTGGTGGCTCAGGTAGCGGTTCAGGTAGTGGCTCTGGTTCCGGCAGTGGCGGTAGTGGCGGTAGCGGCGGCTCGGCTACGACGGCGCCCCAGGCCCCCTCTGAGCCGATTGTGGTGCCCACCGTGCAGCCTGATCCGGTAACCTCTCCGCAGCCGGTAGCTCCCGATCCGGCCCCCACCGGTGGTGGCGACGGCGGCGGTGAAAGCCCCAGCCCAGATCCAGAGCAGCCGGGTGATGGCGACGGCGACACTGCTGTAGGACAAGACTGAAGTTAATGGTGGATTGACGCAAACCGTGTCAATCCACCATTTCTTACTAGGTGTAGCACCAAAAATAGCGTAAAATATGACCTTCCTTACCGCATGGTGAGTAAGGCCATGCCTTGCAGGCTTGCATAGTGCCTGCTTGGCTAGTAATGTTTATTTCACCGACGCGGGGTGGAGCAGTTCGGTAGCTCGCCGGGCTCATAACCCGGAGGTCGCAGGTTCGAATCCTGTCCCCGCTACGAGTTGGCCCAAGGCTTAGCCTTGGGTCTTTTTTACACCAAAGCGAGGCCCCATGATTCGTTTTGAAAATGTCAGCAAAAGCTATGACAAGGGCGTTACTTTTGCAGTAAAAAACTTCTCCCTAGAAGTTAAACACCACTCAACTACAGTGCTGCTGGGCACCTCAGGCTGCGGTAAAACCTCACTACTGCGCATGGTAAACGCCATGGTTAGGCCCACCAGCGGCAAAGTATGGGTACGCGGTAAGAATGTAGCTGAAAGTGACCCAGTGAAACTACGGCGCTCGATCGGTTATGTAATCCAAGACGGTGGCCTGTTTCCCCACCGTAATGTGCTAGAAAACATCGCCACGGTACCACTGCTAGAAGGTGTCAGCCGCGCTAAAGCCCGCCGGCGTGCCCTGGAACTACTTGAACTGGTTGGGCTTGAAAGCGACTATGCTAGCCGTTTCCCAGCGCAGCTCTCTGGTGGCCAACGCCAGCGCGTAGGGGTAGCCAGAGCCCTAGCTAACAAAACGGATATCCTACTGATGGATGAGCCTTTTGGAGCGTTAGATCCAATTGTGCGCACCCAGCTGCAAGAGCAGGTGGCTTGGCTGCGTGATCAAGTAGGTACCACCATTTTGCTGGTTACTCACGACGTTGACGAAGCCTTCAAGCTAGGTGACCAGATAGTGGTGCTAGAAACTGGCGCTAAAATCGCACAGGCAGGCGACGCCCGCACGCTACTAAACCAAAGCGCAAACCAGTTTGTGTCCGACTTTATTGGCCGCTCCCAGGCCGCGCGTAGATTGCAGGTGGACGAGGCGGGTCTAGTTACTGACTTGCTCGGGGTCCCGGTAGGCAAACTAGCAGCCAGCTCACAGACCAAGGCGCGCCCATGAACTGGCTGATTCATAACTACGCCTGGGTGCTGGAGCTGCTTGGGCAGCATCTAGTTATTGCTGTAAGCGCGATTGTTGTCGCCTTAGTTATCTCCATTCCACTAGGTCGGGCGGCGGTTAACTCTGCTTTTGGTCGGGGCCTGGTCAGTGTAGTTGGAGCAATGTATGCGCTGCCTTCACTGGCCTTACTTATTTTGGTGCCAGTCATTATTGGTACCCCACTGCGCTCTAGCCTCAATATGGTGATTGTGCTGAGTATTTACGGGGTAGCCATTATGGCTGGCCCCTGTGTGCAAGCTTTTAGTGGCCTGCCTGAACAAGTGTTGTTAAGTGCTGATGCCTGTGGCTATGGGCGTTTGCGCCGCTGGTGGCAAATCGAGTTGCCGCTGGCTTTGGCGGTGATTGCTAGCGCCGCGCGGGTACTGGTTACTTCCACTATCTCTTTGGTTACGGTGGCGGCGTTCATTGGTATTTCAAGCCTGGGCACTTTGCTTACTGATGGTTTCCAACGTGGTATCAGCGCTGAGGTGATCACCGGTTTGGTAGTTACGATTATTTTGGCTTTGCTACTAGATGGGTTAGTGGCTTTAGCTCACTGGCTGCTTAGCGGTTGGAGGCGCGCATGAGCTTAATTCTTGCGGCTGCTACGTGGATTGCCGACGGCGCCAATTGGCTAGGTCAACGTGGTATTGCTTGGCGCCTGGTACAGCATTTAGGGGTTAGCGCCCTAGTGCTAGTAATCAGTGCGGTGATTGCGCTGCCGCTGGGGATCTATATTGGTCACAGCGGGCGAGGTAAATGGCTGATTAATCTAACCGGCGCGGTGCGGGCGATACCTACGCTGGGTTTACTGACCCTGTTTGGGCTTTGGATCGGTATTGGCCTGCCGGCGCCAGTGTTGGCGCTAGTTGCTTTAGCGATTCCACCTTTGCTAGCTGGAGCATACAGTGGCGTAGCCGGGGCGCCACCTAGCGTAGTGGATGCTGCGCGGGCTCTGGGTATGAAAGAAAGCGAAATTCTTAGCCAAATCGAACTTCCCCTGGCTCAGCCCTTGCTGGTTGCAGGCCTGCGCAGCGCTAGTTTGCAGGTGATAGCTACCGCCACATTAGCTGCCTATACCGCCAACTATGGGCTGGGGCGTCTGCTTTACTTAGGCCTGAAAACCCGCAACTATCCGCAAATGATTGCCGGCGCCATACTGGTAGTGGCCCTAGCTTTGCTGGTCGATTGGCTGCTCGGCCTGTGCCAACACCGCATTGAAAGACAGCTAAGCGCAACTAAGGTGGGTAAATGAAAACGCACAAACTTAGTCGGGCACATGCCGCCACTTATATGGCTACTCGTCGCGCGGTTTTAACCGGAGCATTGGCCGGGATTGGTACTTTAGTGGGCGGCTGTGGCACCGAGCAGAGCCTGGCCGGATCCGCTGGGGACACTAATACTTTGGTGATAGGCAGCCAGGACTACTACTCCAACGAGATCATTGCCGAGATCTACGCCCAGGCCCTAGAAAGGCTAGGCTACAAAATTGACCGCCAAATGCGTATTGGTCAGCGAGAAATCTACATGCCTGAGCTTAAAGCTGGCGCCATTGATCTGCTACCGGACTACACCGGCAACCTGCTGCAGTTTTTAAACCCGAAAGCTACCGTGACGGCGTCGCAGGCAGTTTACAACCAACTGCGTGAAGCTTTACCTGATGGTTTGCGGATCCTTAACCAGGCCCCGGCCAGCGATCAAGACTCCTATGTAGTCACCGCCAAACTAGCGCAGCGTTACAACCTAAAACAGATTGGTGACCTGCGCGCAGTGCCAAACTTGGTGCTAGGAGGTAACTCAGAGCTAGAGACCCGCCCCTATGGGCCCAAAGGGCTCAAAAGTATCTACGCAGTTAACGTCAAATTCTCGCCAATTGAAGATTCTGGTGGTGCGCTCACCGTTAAGGCACTACGCGATAACTCCATTCAGCTTGCCGACATCTACTCCTCAGATCCGGTTTTAGCCGGCTCTGACCTGGTGGTCCTGGCTGACCCCAAGAGTCTATTCCTCGCCTCCCAGGTGGTACCGGTTATTTCTGAGCGTATAGATGAGCGCGCTGGCACTGAGATTAACCGCATCAGTGCGATGTTAACTTCACGTGCACTGATTGAAATGAACCACCAATCAACCAAGCTGCAACGCTCTGCCCGCGACATCGCTAAAGCCTGGCTGGCCACCCAAAGCGCCAACGCAAGCTAGTTTCACGTTAAACGTTTCTTAGGCCAGTGTTGAAAACGATGGTGCAAAGCCTTGTGCCAGCGCAAGTATCAGTGCCAAAGCGGCGTCGTCGTCGTCCAGACGCGCATATGACCTAACTATTGGCGAAAAGCTGCACCAATGGGGCCAAGGTGCTATTTCATAGTCTCCAGCTGGGATAGGCTTAGCTGCGTTAATGGATAACTGCGATGAAGGAGCAAACGTGAGTACACGTACCGAGTCCGACTCCATGGGGACCATTGAAGTTCCCGCCGACCACTACTGGGGCGCGCAGACTGAGCGCAGCTTGCACAACTTCGACATTGGTCGCAACACCTTCGTGTGGGGCCGTCCCATGGTTAAGGCCCTAGGTGTACTAAAGAAGTCCGCCGCCCTAGCCAACGCAGAACTAGGCGAACTACCCCAGGACATCGCAGACCTAATCGCCAAGGCCGGCGACGAGGTTATCTCCGGCAAGCTGGACGACGAATTCCCGCTAGTAGTGTTCCAGACCGGCTCTGGCACCCAGTCCAACATGAACTCCAACGAGGTCATCTCCAACCGCGCCATTGAGCTGGCCGGTGGGCAGATGGGCACCAAGACCCCGGTGCACCCCAACGACCACGTCAACCGTGGCCAGTCCTCCAACGACACTTTCCCCACCGCCATGCACATCGCTGTGGTCAGCGAGCTGCAGGAGATGTACCCCAAGGTCACCCAGCTGCGCGACACCCTAGACGCCAAGGCTAAGGAATACGCCGACGTGGTCATGGTGGGTCGCACCCACCTGCAGGACGCCACCCCCATTACCCTGGGTCAGGTAATTTCCGGTTGGGTTGCCCAGATTGACTTCGCCCTAGACGGCATCCGCTACGCCGACTCGCGCGCTCGCGAACTGGCCATCGGTGGTACCGCTGTGGGCACCGGCCTCAACGCCCACCCCGACTTTGGTGCGCTGACCGCTAAGAAGATCAGTGAAGAAACCGGTATCGAGTTCAAGCAAGCTGACAACTATTCGCCGCTCTGGGCGCCCACGACGCCCTGGTGCTGGTCTCCGGCTCCCTGCGTGTGCTTGGCGATGCCTTGATGAAGATCGCCAACGACGTGCGCTGGTACGCCTCCGGCCCCCGTAACGGTATCGGCGAGCTGATCATCCCCGAAAACGAGCCCGGCTCCTCCATCATGCCCGGTAAGGTCAACCCCACCCAATGTGAGGCCATGACTATGGTGGCCGTGCAGGTATTTGGTAACGACGCCGCCGTTGGTTTCGCTGGCTCTCAGGGTAACTTCCAGCTCAACGTGTTCAAGCCGGTTATGGCCTGGAACGTGCTGGAGTCCATCCGCCTGCTAGGTGACGCTTGCGTATCCTTCGACGTGCACTGCGCCTACGGTATTGAGCCCAACTATGCCAAGATCAAGCACAACCTGGACATCAACCTGATGCAGGTGACCGCGCTTAACCGTCACATTGGCTACGACAAGGCTTCCAAGATCGCTAAGAACGCTCATCACAAGGGCATCTCGCTGCGCGAGTCCGCTCTGGAGCTAGGTTTCCTAACCGACGCCGAGTTTGACGCTTGGGTTGTGCCCGCCGACATGACCCACCCCAGCGCAGCCAAGTGATCATTAGCTAGTTAACCTTAGCTGATTAACCGGTGGCCGGGTCCTTTTAGGACCTGGCCACTTGTGTTTTGCCCTGCACTGTTTTTACTGCGCACTGTTTTGAGGCGCTGGCCTGTCAACTGGCAGCTGCTGGCTCTGGGCACCAACATCGAGATCCTTAAAGCTCAGCTGGCAGCCTAAGCGTCGTCGGCGCGGGAGCTGAAATTGACTGGCGCCACGGGTAAAATAGCCCTGGATTGTTTTGCGCTCAGGCGTGCATATTCAAGCGAAAGGCTAACGTGGCAGAGTACATCTACCAGATGATCAAGGCCCGCAAGACCATTGGTGACAAGGTCATTCTCGACGACGTCACCATGGCTTTCTTCCCCCGGAGCCAAGATCGGTATGGTCGGCCCCAACGGTGCCGGTAAATCCTCGATCCTAAAGATCATGGCTGGTCTAGATCAGCCCTCCAACGGCGAAGCCCGCCTCAGCCCCGGTTACACGGTAGGTATCCTCATGCAGGAGCCGATCCTCAATGAGGAAAAGACCGTACTGGGTAACGTAGAAGAAGGCGTCGCCGACATTAAAGGCAAGCTTGACCGCTACAACGAAGTCAGCGCCCAGATGGCAGATCCGGATGCAGACTTTGACGCCCTACTTGAGGAAATGGGCAAGCTGCAAGACCAGCTCGACGCCGCCAACGCCTGGGACCTAGACTCCCAGCTGGCCCAGGCTATGGATGCCCTACGCTGCCCCCCCGGCAGACGCCATGGTAAAGAACCTTTCCGGTGGTGAGCGCCGTCGTGTGGCCCTATGCAAGCTACTGCTAGAAGCCCCCGACCTCCTACTACTAGATGAGCCCACCAACCACCTGGACGCTGAGTCCGTGCTCTGGTTGGAGCAGCACCTATCAACCTACAAGGGTGCGGTTATCGCCATCACCCACGACCGTTACTTCCTAGACCACGTAGCCCAGTGGATCGCTGAGGTAGACCGGGGTCACCTCTACCCCTATGAGGGTAACTACTCCACCTACCTGGAAACCAAAGAAAAGCGTCTAGAAGTCCAGGGTAAGAAGGACGCCAAGCTAGCCAAGCGCCTCAAGGATGAGCTGGAGTGGGTACGTTCCTCCGCTAAAGGCCGCCAAACCAAGTCCAAGGCCCGTCTGGCCCGCTATGAGGAAATGGCCGCTGAAGCCGAGCGCACCCGCAAGCTCGACTTTGAAGAAATCCAGATTCCCCCGGGCCCGCGCCTGGGCTCGGTGGTACTTGAAGCTACCAACCTGCAAAAGGGCTTTGACGGCCGTAGCCTAATCAACGGCCTGTCCTTCACCCTGCCACGTAACGGCATTGTGGGTGTGATCGGCCCCAACGGTGTTGGTAAGACCACCCTGTTCAAGACCATTGTGGGCCTAGAGCCTCTCGATGGGGGAGAGCTCAAGGTTGGTTCCACCGTGAAGCTGTCCTATGTAGACCAGAACCGCGCCGGTATCGACCCCAACAAGACCCTGTGGGAAGTTGTTTCTGACGGCCTGGACTACATCCAGGTAGGCAATGTGGAGATGCCTTCACGCGCCTACGTAGCCGCCTTTGGCTTTAAGGGTGCAGACCAGCAAAAGCCTGCCGGTGTGCTCTCCGGTGGTGAGCGTAACCGCTTGAACCTGGCCCTTACCCTCAAGCAGGGCGGTAACCTGCTGCTGCTGGACGAGCCCACCAACGACCTGGACGTGGAGACCCTCTCCAGCCTGGAAAATGCTCTGCTGGCATTCCCCGGTTGTGCCGTGGTTATCACCCACGACCGTTGGTTCCTAGACCGCGTAGCCACCCACATTCTGGCTTGGGAAGGCACCGACGAGCACCCTGACAACTGGTACTGGTTCGAGGGTAACTTCGAAGCTTATGAGAAGAACAAGGTTGAGCGTCTAGGCCCCGACGCCGCCCGCCCGCACGCGGTCACCTACCGTAAGCTCACCCGCGACTAAGCAGCTGGGTCTGACTAAACAAATCTAGACCTGGTCAAACAAAGCTAGAGAAAGGTTGTTGCCACCGCACTAAGTACGGTGGCAACAACCTTTGTTTGTGTTATGACCGGCTTTAGCCGTCTAACTGCACGGCCCAGTTACCACTGGATTTTTGACCCTCACGCGGAATGCGAATCATGCCTTCCTGGCTGATTGAGGAAACCAACTGGCCAGCCTGGTTATACACCAGGGCACGGGCGGCGGAGCGCCCACCACTAGAACTAGGTGAATCCTGCACAAACAGTAGCCAGTCGTTAACGTTAACGTCACGGTGGAACCATTGGGCATGGTCTAGGGTAGCTAGGCTCATGCCGGGGCTACGCCACGACAGGCCCTGGCTACGCAGCGCTGGCTCCAGCATGATCTGGTCACACACATAAGCCAAAATAGCCCGGTGCACCATCTGGGTGGCACTGGCAGGCACCGCTCCGCGCACCTTAATCCACACATGCTGGTGGCTGTCAGGCTGCTTGGGAGGCTGCAGATACAGGTTGCCTTCCACATGGCGCACATCAAAGGCCGCTGTGCGCCCCAAGAACCGCGCTACTGGATGATCCACGTTACGGAAAATAGCCAGGGCACTAACTAGCTCATCAGGTCCGGGCACCTTAGGCATTGGCTCATAGATATCAATGCCATCTTGACGCTTTTGGAAAGAAGCGATAACGGTGGCCATATTGCGTCCATCCTGGCTGGCACGCACCTGGCGCTGGGAGAAGGAACGCCCATCACGAAGCGCCTCAACCTCATACTGCACCGCTCTTTCCGGATTACCCCCACCCACAAAATAGGTGTGCAAAGCGTGCAACTGACGCTCATAGCTATCACCTGGGGTGGTGTCAAAGCAGGCAGCTGCCGCCAGCACCGCCTGGCCAAGGACCTGACCGCCATAGATGCGCCCCGACAGCTGGGGGAGGGAATCTCCCTCAAAGCGGCCCATCACGGTGCCAGGTGGGAAGCCCTCAGTGTCCCCACCGACGCCGTCGAGCCGGGCACAAGCCTCTAAATCGCTCTCTTCAGGGTCCCAAAACTCAAGCGCACGAAGCGCCAGAGACCGGGTAACCCCGGCCAAAGGCTCTTCGTGCGCTAGTGGAACCGGATACGGTTCAATCACAGACCGAGTTCCTCCAGGATCGGCAGCTCAGCGCGGACGGCAGCGCGGGCTTCCTCAGCCTCGGCGCAAGCCAGGGCGATGTCAGCTAGGCGCTTGCAGTCCTCACGGGTGACGCTCTTGAGTACGGCGTCAACGTCGGCCAGAGCGCGAGAGGTCATGGACAGCGAGGCCACACCCAGACCCACCAGCACTACGGCCAAGGCCGGATCAGCAGCGGCTTCACCACACACACCCACCGGGGACTTCTTTTCGCTGGCGGCGGCGCCGTCACAAGCGATCTTTAGCAGCCGCAGTACGGCCGGCTGCCAGGGGGTGTTCAGGTCAGCCAGGGAACCGAGCATACGGTCGGCAGCCATCACGTACTGGGTTAGGTCGTTGGTACCCACCGAAGCGAAGTCGGCGTACTTGAACATGTGGTCAGCCATAGCCGCAGCTGAGGGGACCTCAATCATCATGCCGGCAAAGTCTAGGCCGTAGGAGCGGGCCTTCTCGGTGAAAGCCTTGGCCTCAGCGGGAGTGGAGATCATGGGGGCCATGACCCACACCTTGGCGTCGGTGTCGGCGGCAGCCTTGGCTAGGGCCTCTAGCTGGTGCTCTAGCACCTCGGGGCTACGGCGGGCGGTACGGTAAGCGCGTACACCCAGAGCCGGGTTGGCCTCTGAGGTGTCGGTTAGGAAGGGCAGCGGCTTGTCAGCGCCGGCGTCGAGGGTACGTACTACAACCTTCTTACCGGGGAAGGCCTCAAAGACCGGGCGGTAGGAGTTGTACTGGTCCTCAACTGAAGGCTCTTCGGGCTGGTCCAGGAAGCAGAACTCGGTACGGAACAGGCCGATACCCATGGCGCCAGCGGCGGCAGCCTTGCGGGCGTCCTCAGCGTCACCAACGTTAGCTAGCAGCTGCACCTCGATGCCGTCAGCGGTGGCGCCGTCGCCGTGGAATTCACGCACTACGCTGGCTAGCTCGCGGGCCTTACGTAGCTGCTCCTCGCTGGGGTTGAGGAAGATTTCACCCTTGGTGCCGTCTAGCAGCACGATTTCGCCCTCAATTAGCTGCTTGGCTACTTCCTCACCGGTACCAACGATGGCCGGGATGCCTAGGCGCGGGCCAAAATGGCGGTGTGGGAGGTAGGGCCACCCTCGCTGGTTACGAAACCGATTACCTTGTCGGGGTCTAGTAGCGCGGTGTCAGCCGGGGCTAGGTCAGCGGCAACTAGGATGAAAGGCTCGGGGCGGGTAGGGATACCGGGCATGGGAGCGTCGGTCAGCACGGCCACGATACGGTCGCGTACGTCGCGTACGTCGCGAGAACGCTCGGCCATGTAACCACCCAGGGACTCAAGCATGGTGGCTAGCGAGTCAGCGGCCTCCCACACGGCGCGCTCGGGGGTAATGCCACGGTCACGCACTAGTGCCTGAGCTGAAGAGGTTAGGGTGGGGTCTGCGGCCATCTGGGCGGTGGTCTCAAGTAGGGTACGACCCTCATCCTTGGCTTCTGCGGCAGATAGTTCCAGGTCCTTCTTAACCTTAAGCGCGGCGGCGGCGATACGCTCGGCTTCGGCGTCGACGTCGGCACCGGCGGGTAGGTTGGCGACTGCGGGCTCCTCAATTCCGGGGGCCATCCGTGCCACCGGACCGCCCACACGGCCCGGGCTTACGCCGATACCGTGCAGGGTTAGAGTGGAGTTTTCCGCTGCGGTCATTGCTGTCTCCTTGCTGCGATTGGGGGGGGCTACGGCACCTCACGTCGTCACCGGATTGGTAACGTAGGTAACGCCGTTTGCTGTGGTTATCGTATGTCTTTTTAGTGACGGGCGAAACCTTTTGCGGAAAATTTTTGTATGTAGGTAGTCGACCAGCATGGACTTATTGCGTTAACATCACTGTAAGGAGTCCATACAACCGATTAGGCAGCCGCTGCATGAGCGAAAATTTCGAATGGCAACAGCCTGAGCCGGCCGTAATTGAACTAGCCCAAGCCCACGGTGTGGGCACTGAGTATTGGGACTACTACGGCAATCAGGCAAATCCTTCCCGTCAGACTCTATTGGCAGTTTTAACTGCACTTGGAGTAGACGTTTCTAGCGACGAAGCAATTGCGCGTTCACTGGAGGATGCGCACCTGGGTTTTTGGCGCCAAACTCTACCCGGTTTCACCGTAGTACGTCAAGGACATTGGAAGCATGTGCCGGTGCATGTTCCCGATGGCTCCAGCGTACGCGTAGACGTGGTGCTGGAAACTGGTGGCACAGTTGCGCTTGAACAGGTAGATGACTGGGAATCTCCGCGCTGGGTTGACGGCGTATTTACTGGTCAGGCCTCTTTTGGTCTGCCCACCGATCTGCCGCTGGGCTGGCATGAGCTGGTGGCTTATGTGGGTGACGACGCCCAGGGCGTACGCGCCCCGATGGCAGTTGTGCCCGACAGGCTAGAACTGCCTGCCGCCTTGGGTCAGCACAGCTACGGCGTAATGACCCAGCTGTACTCGGTGCGTTCAAACGATTCCTGGGGCATTGGCGACCTGGATGATCTAACTGAGCTGTCTAGCTTCTTGGGGGATGAAGGCGCTGACTTTATCCTGATTAACCCGCTGCACGCCAGTGAGGTGGTTCCACCACTAACTGACTCGCCTTACCTGCCGGTTACGCGCCGCTTTGTTAACCCCATTTATATTCGCCCGGAAAACATTGCTGAGGTGGCACGTCTAAGCGGCCCACAGCGTTCCTTGCTGCACTGGGGTCTAGACGAGCTACGCCCGCTAAACACTTCTGCCGCCCCGATTGACCGTGACGTAGTGTTTAAGGCTAAGCGTGAGGCTTTGGAGGTTATTTACGACGCCGGCCGTTCGCGTTCACGTCAGCGTGACTTTGAGCGTTTCCGTGCTGAGCAAGGCGATGGTTTAGAGCGTTTTGCGCTTTGGTGTGCGCTTTGTGAAAAGTATGGGCCGATGGAGTCTTGGCCTGAGCATCTGCGTGACGCTAACAGTGCTTTTGTGGCTAATGAGGCCCACGCCCTGGCTGGACGCATCGACTTCTATGCTTGGCTGCAGTGGATTGTTGATGAGCAGCTCCAGCGCGCCCAGGCCGAAGCTAAGGCCTCTGGCATGTCTTTGGGCATCATGCATGACCTGGCGGTGGGTATTAACCCGCACGGGGCTGATGTGTGGACTACCCCGGAGGTATTTGCTGCTGGCGTGAGCGTGGGTGCCCCGCCGGACATGTATTCGCCGCTGGGCCAGAACTGGTCTCCGCCGCCCTTTAGCCCCACCGGCTTGGCGAAGGCAGGCTATGCACCGCTGCGCGACATGGTACGCACAGTGTTGCGTCACGCGGGTGCGCTGCGCCTAGACCACGTGATGGGCTTCTTTAGACTCTGGTGGATTCCTGAGGGGCACAGCCCCAAGGAAGGTGCCTACGTTTACTACGACTATGAGGCCATGATTGGCATTGTGCTGCTAGAGGCACAGCGTGCCGGGGCTTTGGTGATTGGTGAAGACTTGGGCACGGTTGAGCCTTGGGTACGCGCGCACCTGGCTGAGCGTGGAGTGCTGGGCACCAGCGTGTTGTGGTTTGAAAGATGGAAGGCGATTGGCCGCTATATGCCGACCGCTACCGCGTAGATGCACTTTCTACGGTTAACACCCACGACTTGCCTCCCACTGCGGGCTACTTGGCTGATGAGCACGTGGCTTTGCGTTCGCGTCTGGGTCTGCTTGACTGCGATAAGGAAGTTGCGCTGCGTGAGTCGCGTAAAGAACGCGAAAAGATGCTGATCCGCCTGCGTGAATACGGTCTGCTAGGCGATGACCCCACTGAGCGTGAGGTTATCGAGGCCCTATATGCCTATGTTTTGCAGACTCCCTCACGTTTGGTGGGTGTGTCTTTGGTCGACGGCGTAGGTGAGCGTCGTACTCAGAATCTGCCTGGCACGGGTGAGGACGAGTACCCCAACTGGAAGATGCCTTTGTGTGATGGCAGTGGCGATCCAGTACTGGTGGAAGATCTGCCCAACAACGCCCGCCTATTGAGCCTCTTGGCAGTGGCTCGCGCTGGCGTAATTAAGTAGACACTGACCAGATTAAACTTTGCCCCCTTACTGCTAAGTGAACTGCCTCCCGTTTCTTGGACATCGAAATTGAAGTCCAGGGAATGGGAGGCTTTTCATGTCTGCGGGTTTGCGGTTGAGGCATGATCGTTTGCTTCGGGAGCAGGCGGTGGAGATGTTTGAAAGGGGCTTTAGCTATCGTTTGACCGCCAAGAGGCTGGGTGTGCCTGCTGAGACTGTGAGAGGGTGGCAGAAGACGTACCGCGTAATTGGGAAGGACGGGCTTCTTGCCATGGGAGTTAAGCACGCCAGATACGACTATGAGACCAAGGTCGCCGCAGCGAGGGCCGTGGTTGATGGTGGGATGAGTAAGCCTGAGGCGATGATGCGTTTCGGTATTGCGAGTGCGACATCGTTGAAGCAGTGGTGCAGGCTGTACCGTGAGGGCGGCGAGCAGGCGCTTAAGCCCAAGCCCAAGGGCAGGCCAAAGGGATCAGGTGTGGGGGCGGTGCCACCAACGCGTGAGGAGGAACTCGCCGAGCGCGTACGCAAGCTTGAGGCGCAGGTGGCGTACCTAAAAAAATCGATTGCCCTGAAGGCGCACAGGCGCTCCCAAACCGGGACAAAGCCCTAGTGATCGCCGAGCTTTCAGGGCATGGACACAGGGTGCGTGATCTCCTCGAGGCGGCCGGCCTTGCCAGGTCGAGCTACTACTACGCGCTGACTCACCCCCAGCAGCCAACCAGAGCGCAGCTACGTCCCAAGGTCGCCCAGATCTTTTCGCGTACCCCCAACGGGTGCGGTCACAGACAGGTAGCCATGTGCCTGCGCGCTGAGGAAGGGGAACGCATTGCTGACAAGACGGTCTTGAAGATAATGCGCGAGATGGGGTTGCGCTGCGGCATACGCCGCGAGAGGGCCTACCACAGGTACAACTCCTACAAGGGATCCGTGGGACAAAGCTTCGACAACATCATCGGCCGCGACTTCAAGGCGACCGGCCCCTGGCAGAAAATGGGTACCGACGTCACCGAGTTCAAGCTCTCCTTCGGTAAGGCCTACCTCGCTCCGGTCTACGACTTCGCCAGCAAAGAGATTGTCGCCCACTCCATCTCAATGTGCCCCAACCTCGCCCAGCAACAAGAGATGCTCCAGATACTCATGGACTCTAAACCCGAAGGGGCCGAGCCGATCTTGCACTCGGACATGGGTTGGCAGTACCAGCACGAGACCTATATCAGAACGCTCGCCGATAACGGTTTCATCCAGAGCATGTCACGCAAAGGCAACTGCATCGACAATGGCGCCACCGAACAGGTCTTCGGACACCTCAAGGACGAATTCTTCCGCGGCCGAGACTGGCAAACCTTCGAGAGCTTCAAAGCCGACCTCGATGCCTACATCACGCACTGGAACACAACAAGACGCCAAGTAAAGCTCAAGGGCCTGACCCCGGCAGAATACCGGGACCAGGCCCTACAGGAAGCCGCATAACGGCTACCATTTAAAGCGTCCAAGTTTCGGGGCGCAGTTCAAAGCAGTAAGGGGGCAATTGTTTTGTTATGAACAACTATAAATAATTACTGGTTTTGATGCCGTCTAAATTGCTTCAATAAAGGATTGGTAATTATTCTTCCTTAAGGTTTCCTGAATGTTCTCTTTATTGGATCTAAAAGGTGAAACAAAAGTATAACAGATTGACAAAGTTTGCGTCATGTGATACAATTAATATTGATATGTTAAGTCATATCTGAAAGGGAATTTCATATTATGAATATTAAACGGTTACTTACCGTTACGGCGGCTTTAGCTACCTTCGCTGCCACTCCACTGGCTTATGCCGCGCCTGCCCCGCAGGCAACTAACTACGGTTTGACTAGCTCAGACAAGTCCGTAACTGCTGCTGAAGCAGCAAAATACGGGGCTAAAGTGGCCTACTCTCACTATGAAGCCACTAACGCTGAGCTAACTAAAGCTAAGCGGGTAGATTCTACCGGTTTGGAATCTACTGCTATTGAGGCTTCAAACCAGTCTTATGTTGAGCTGTCTAGCAAAGATTCTGCAGTTACTTTCAAGGTAGCTGAAGCAGCTGACGCACTTACTGTGCGGTTCACTCTGCCTGACGGCGCTAATGGCAAGCTGGCCGTGAAGGTAAATGGCAAGACGGTCTCTACCCTAGATTTAACTTCCAAGCACGCTTGGCAGTACGTGGATGGTAGCGTTGCCCACAACTACAAGACTGCCAACTCTAAGGCTCGTTTCCGTTTTGATGAGGTGCACACTCTGCTGGGCACTAATAAAGTTAAAGCTGGCGATACTATTTCCTTGGTTAAGGTCTCTGATGACTCAACTGCTTATGGAATTGACTTCATTGAACTTGAAGAAGCCGGCGCAGCCATCGCTAAGCCTGCCGGAGCAATCAGCATTGCTGACAAGGGCGCAAAGGCTAACGACGGCGCAGATGACACCGCCGCCTTTAACAGTGCCCTAGAGGAGGCTAAAAAGACTGAAGCCAAAACTGTTTACATCCCCGCCGGCCAGTATGACTTTAATGGCAAGCTGGGGGTAAATGGGCAGGGCATTAAAATTGTTGGTGCCGGTATGTGGTACAGCCACATTCACTTTACTGCTGACAAGCAATACGGTGGTGGCTTCGATTTTGATCACAACAGCAACAACATTGTGCTTTCCGACTTCTACATGAGCTCGGAGCTGACCAACCGCTACGACGAGACCAAGGAAAAAGCCCAATACAAGGCAATTGCTGGCTCTCTTGGTAAAGACTCTAAGGTTAAAAACTGTGGATCGAGCACTTTGAATGCGCCGCTTGGATTGGTGACTACGCCGCTGCTGCCGAGCGTAAAGACACCAACAACCTGGTGATCGAAAACTCCCGTATCCGCAACAACCTAGCTGACGGGGTCAACTTCGCCCAGGGTACGATCAACTCTAAAGTGATCAACTCCAGCGTGCGCGGTAATGGTGATGACTCCCTGGCTTCATGGGCCAGCACGGATGACCGCACTAAGGCACCCATCACCGAGAACAACAAGTTCCTCAACAACACCATTGAGCTGGGCTGGCGCGCAGCCGGGGTAGGTTTCTTCGGCGGCAAGGGCCATGAGGTGTCTGGCAACCTGATTAAGGATGTGTTCTCTGGCGCTGGTATCCGCGTAAACACGGTATTTGAAGGTCACAACTTCGATCTGAACACCTCCGGTATCTCCATCCACGACAATATGCTCATCCGCACCGGTACCTCTGATGATTTTTATGGCAAGGTGCGTGGCTCGGTGGACTTTGAACGCGACCGCGCCGATATTAAGGGCATTGCTTTCACCGGCAACAAGATTGTGGCTCCTTTTGTAACCGCCGAGACCGCTAACTTCGATCTGGCTAATGGCGCTAACAAGATTGCCAACAACACGGTTTACGCCAAGTATGTACCCGAATCTGCCCCGGCTAGCTCCAATGCCAAGCAGGTGGTCAACAAGGATATCGACACTGGCGCTACCCTGAAGGAAAACAGCAATTGGAAGCTGTACTACTACAGCCACGACCAGGCCAGCAACGGTACCACCGTGCGCTACTGGCGTTCCAAGGTCAAGGCCATCCACGTAACCAAGGACATGACCTACTCCAAGCAGGGTAACTTGAAGGTCTACAACTTCACCGCTGGTGACATTCCCCAGTACCTGTCTGAAAAGTCAACCAAGTTTGTGCAGGATTACAAGTACGAGGGTGAAGTTAAGCTTGATAAGAGCCAGAACGACAATGGGGAAGTAGCCCTGATCCGTTTCTGGTCTCACAAGTGAGTTCAAAGCGCTTTAACTAACGCATAGCAAAAATGGTCCCTGGCTTTTAGCTAGGGACCATTTGCTCGCAGTAGCGAGTTTTAACGAAGCTTGTTGATTTCCTCAGCCACCGTCTCGGCGCTGGGGCCGACGATCACCTGTACGGTCTTGCCGACGCTTACAACGCCGAAAGTACCGGCCTGGCTCAAGGCCTCCTCGTCTACCAGTGTGGGATCGACCAGCTGTGAACGTAGGCGAGTGATGCAGGCTTCTAGGTCGGTGATGTTGTCACTGCCACCAAGCGCATCGATAATCTGCTGAGCCTGAGTCATTCTGTCTCCTCCCTGTTGGCTAACTATTGACCAATATCATATCTTTTGCAGTCACAGCCGGCTACCGCTTTAGAAAATAGCTAGTTAGTTAAAGAGGCGCTTATCAGCACTGATAATCAAACCTGCAAGAGCTAGCTGCACAAGTTTTAATTGTTAGCAGCTGATTTTGAGCAGATGGGCGTTTTATGGCTAGCTAATACAAAAGTGGGGGGATGGAAGCCAAGCTTCCATCCCCCCACTACAGCTAGAAATCAGCTAGAAATACGCTCTAGATCAGGCTTTACGAGCAGCCTCAGCGTTCTTACCGGTACGCTCAGCAGCCTCGCTCTGGGCGCTAGTAAAGGCGTCAGCCCCCTCTTCTTCCTCACGACCGGGAGTGTGGAAGTTGAACTTCTTGATCAGGAAGCTGAACAGGAAGTAGTAGATCACCGCGTAGATCAGGCCGATGATAACCAGCAGGATGGGGCCTTGGAAGACGCCACCAGATAGGTCGGCAGACTTACCGAAGTTGATTACGTAGTCGATGAAACCTGCCGAGAAGGAGAAGCCATCCTTAATGCCAAGCGCATTAACCACCACCAGTGCGGTACCGGTCAAGATAGCGTGTACTACGTACAGCGGGAAGGCTACATAGGCGAAGGCGTATTCTAGGGGCTCGGTAACACCGGTGAGGAAGGCGGTTAGAGCCACAGAGATCATCAGGGCGCCAGTGGCCTTCTTCTTGGCCGGGTAGGCCGAGCGCCACATGGCCAGGGCGGCTGCGGGCAGGGCGAACATCATGATCGGGAAGAAGCCGGTCATGAAGTTACCGGTCCAGGCGTTGGTCTCAGGGGTACCCTGGAAGAAGCAGGTCAGGTCACCGTGCAGGGTCTCGCCCTGCTTGGTTAGGCTTTGGCAGTTACCTAGCTGGAACCAGGGCAGAGAGTTCCACAGGTGGTGCAGGCCGAAGGGGATGAGCAGGCGGTTAACTACACCGTAAACGAAGTAAGCTACCGAGCCACCGATGCCGCCGTGGGCGCCAGCGTGCATTAGCCAGCCACCAAACTTCTCGTTGATGAGCCAGTTGAAGGCCGGGTAAATAGCGCCCATTACGGTGGCAATTAGAACTGCTGCGCCAGAGGTGATAATCGGGACAAAACGGCGTCCACCGAAGAAGGCGAGCCAGTCCGGCAGCTTAATACGGTAGAAACGCTGCCATAGCAGAGCGGCAGTGATGCCGATGATGATACCGCCGAGCACACCGTAGTTGATCTTGGCATCGGGGCCTGCCGGGGCACCCCAGAACTTCGCTAGGGCGTCAAGCACCCCCTTAAAGACCAGGAAGCCAAACAGACCAGCCACAGCAGTAGAGCCGTCAGACTTCTTAGCGAAACCTACGGCCACACCCACCGCGAAGATCAGCGGCAGGTTGTCAAAGACTGCGCCACCGGCAGCAGCTAGCACATCAGCCACCGGCTGCATCCAGCTGAGGTGTTTGGATAGGCCGTCAGCGCCGAGCACGTCGGCTTGGCCTAGACGCAGGAGTAAACCAGCTGCAGGCAGCGTGGCGATGGGGAGCATAAGGGAGCGGCCCATACGCTGCAATGCGGCGAAACCAGAACCCTTCTTCTTTGTAGTCACAGTGTTCTCCAGAGAATCGGCACAGCAACAATGCCGTGCACACTAAAACCAGTCATGGGGGATGACTGGAGCCTACCGGGGGCAAGCCCCTGATATGTGTAATTGAAGCACTCCTTCATAGCAGCGTCAACAAAAACACACAGGATCAAACAGCTTCCCACAGAAAACTATTCTCACCACCATTTATGTTACTCACTATTTCGCAAACAAACCAAAGTTTTACCACATTGAAACCAACATTTTCCGATATCATGTAGCCAGAGCTCACCCTAGGTGCAGCTTAACTTTGGTGTGGTCGCCAAAGTTTTAACAATAGGTGGTTTTTAACTACCGCGATTCTAAAAGGAGCCAATATGTCTCAGGCACAGCAGATTGTTGACGCCCTCGGCGGTTTTGACAACATTGTTGAAATTGAGCCGTGCATTACCCGTCTGCGCTGCGAGCTGGAGGACGCCAGCGTAGTAGATGAGGCAGCTCTCAAGCGTGCCGGCGCCCACGGCGTGCTGGTCATGGGTGACACTGTGCAGGTAATCGTCGGCCCCAACGCTGACAATATCAGTGAGGACATTGAGGACCTACGGTGAGCCTGTCAGTCCTAACTCCCCTTCCCGGCACAGTAGTTGCCATTGAGGATGTTCCGGACGCAGTCTTTGCCCAAAAGTTTGTGGGACCCGGGGTCGCCGTCGATCCTATCCGCAACGGTCAGGACGTAACCGTGCTAGCCCCCGTAAGCGGCAAGCTAGCTAAGATTCATCCTCACGCATTCGTAATCCTTACCGAGGCAGGCGTCGGTGTACTAGTTCACCTGGGGCTAGACACGGTAACCCTGCAAGGTAAGGGGTTCGAATTGCATGCCAAAGAAGGCAGCCAGGTCAACCTCGGTGACCCGATCATCACCTGGAACCCCACCAATATGGAGACCTTGGGGTTCAACCCGATTTGCCCAGTGATCACTATGGAAGTAGCTGAAGAGCGTCTGGACTTACCCAAGCCCGGCGCTGCGGTAAACACGGGAGATAAGCTGCTAAGCATCAACTAGCGCGCCATGGTTTTAAGCTGCCACTAAAAGCCAGTATAAATCTTGGCAAATCCAGGGCAGATCTTGGCTAAGCGGCACAAGTCTTGGCTAAGCCAAGGCAAGTCTTGGTAAATACAGTGGGGGCCCAGTTCCAAGGAACTGGGCCCCCACTAGCGTTTAAACTCAGGCCACGGCCTGCGCGCCTAGTACGCGCTTAACGTCGTCGAGGTTTTCACGCACAATACGCTGCAAGGCCGCAGGGGAGTCAGTGTGGGTTTGCAGCCACTGCTCCAGCACGCCCTGGGCGTCGACGTCGTCCAAACCAACTGCCGGCAGCGGGAAGATACCAGCCAGGATCGACTCAGCCATGTGGAAAGTACGTGAGCCCCACACCTGCTCAACGATCTGCCCATAAGCCTCCACGAAGGGGGCCAGCAGCTGCGGGTGGCGAGTGACATTGAGGAAACCACGCAAAGACTTAGCCAGGGTCTCGTTAGGAATCGAGGCGTCAGTGACCAGCTTTTCCCAAGCCTGGGCCTTAGCCTGCGGTGAGGGCAGGGCGCAGCGAGCCTCCGAGGCACGCTCACGACCAGTGGTGGTCACGTCACGCTCAGCCTCAGCGGCAATCTCGGCCTCACCAAAGCGGCCGGCGGCCACCAGGCTGATCAGCAGCTCCCAACGCAGATCCTGATCCACAACCAGGCCCTCAAGCGGGGCTGAGCCATCAAACCAACCCACCACGCGCTCAATCTGTTCGCCAGTTAGGGCGTGTGCGGCAGCGGCCTTAGCCAGCTGCAGCTGGGTGTCACTGCCGGGGGCGGCCTCCTGGGCCAGCTGGGCTAAGGCGCGGGCAGCGTGCTCAATGTACTCCAGGCGCTGGGCCGGGGGCAGGTACAGCCCCACCACCGTAGCCACCTTGGCGATCAGGCCACGCACCACGGAAGAGTGAGTCTCTACGCTCAGGGCCTCCAAAGCGGCCGGCAGGAACTGGATGGCGCTGATCTCAGCGTCACGCACCATGTCCCAAGCACTAGCTAGGGCGATGGAACGCGGCAGTGAAGCGGTAAAAGCGGTGATGTGCTTGAGCGCAAAGTCAGCCGAAGCCTCATCTAGACGCACCTTGGCGTAGGTTAGGTCGTCGTCGTTAATCAGGATTACATCCGGGCGAGGAGAGCCCACCAGCTCACTGACCACGGTGCTGGCGCCGTCGACGTCGATCTCAATGCGAGTGCTACGCTCCAGCTTGCCGTTAGCAGCCATGGCGTAACCACCAATAGCTACGCGGTGGGGGCGCAGCGAGGCGGGCGAGCCAGCAGGGATCTCCTGGTCAAGCACGAAGCTGGTGATAATGCCCTGCTCATCAACCTCTAGGCGCGGACGTAGGGTGGTAACCCCAGCTTCCTGCAGCCACAGGCGAGCCCAGGTGGATAGGTCGCGGCCGCTGGTGGCCTCCAGCTCACGCAGCAGGTCGTCAAACTCGGCGTTGGCGTAGGCGTGGGCGGCCAGGTAGTTCTTAATGCCGGCGAAGAACTTGTCGCGGCCCACGTAACCCACTAGCGCGGCCAGTACGGAGGCGCCCTTGGCGTAGGTGATGCCGTCAAAGTTAACTTCGACGTCGTGCAGGTCCTTGATCTCTGCGGCCACCGGGTGGGTGGAGGAGAGCTGATCCTGGTTGTAGGCCCAGCCCTTCTCAATGGTCTGGAAGGTGGTCCAGGCGTCGCTCCAGCGGGTGGCTTCAGCTACCGCTAGGGTGGAGGTGTACTCGGCGAAAGACTCGTTTAGCCACAGGTCATTCCACCACTTCATGGTGACCATGTCACCAAACCACATGTGGGCCAGCTCGTGCAAAATGGTTACCGCGCGGCGCTCAACCAGGGCCTCGATGGGGCGAGAGCGGAAAATGTAGTCGTCACGGTGGGTGACGCAGCCGGCGTTCTCCATGGCGCCTGCGTTGAATTCAGGCACAAAGATCTGGTCGTACTTTTCGAAGGGGTAGGCGGTGCCAAACAGTTGCTCGAAGTACTCAAAGCCAGCCTTGGTCAGGTTGAGGATTTCCTCGCTGTCCATGTGCTCAGCCAGGGAGCGGCGGCAGTAGGTGCCCAGCTCAACCTGGCGGCCATCGCCGGCCACGTAGGTGTCGGTGGCGCCCACATAGGGGCCGGCCACAATCGCAGTCACATAGGACGAGAGCGGACGAGTGGGGGCAAAGTGGAAGGTGTGGGTGCCCGCCTGCTCAGCTACCGGGGTGGGAGTGGGGGAGTTAGAAAATACCGTCCAGCTCTCAGGGGTCTTAACGGTGAAAGTGAAAGAAGCCTTAAGGTCAGGCTGCTCAAAGACGGTGAAAACGCGGCGGCTGTCGGGCACCTCAAACTGGCTGTAAAGGTAGGTGAGCCCATCAGCGGGGTCAACAAAGCGGTGTAGACCCTCACCGGTGTGCATGTAGGCACAGTCAGCCACTACTTCCAGCTCATTGTGCTCAGCTAGGTTCTCTAGAGTAATGCGGCTGTCGTGGTAGACGGATGCCGGGTCTAGGTCAACCCCGTTGAGCTTGATTGAATGAACGGCGGGGGCAATTAGTCAATAAAGGTGCTCGCCCCGGCCTTGGCGTCAAAACGCGCCACGGTAACAGAGCGGAAGGTCTCCTCGCCCTGGGTTAGATCCAGGTCGACGGCGTACTCGCGAGTAGTGATGATGGCAGCGCGCTCGCTGGCCTCCACTCGCGTGAGGTTAATGCCGGGCATTGACTCTCCTAAAAATACTAGTAGTAGTGCTGCTTATCTTACGCGAACCAGAGTGAAAGCTTTGACCCGCTTAGCCTGATGGCTAAGCGGGTCAAGGTTTAACAGGTGGTGGCTGGCTGCCTGGAACTGGCTAGTTAGCCGAACTAGTTACCTAGTGGTTTGGTGCTGGCTAGCTGCCTGGAGTTGGCCAGCTAGCCGAACTAGTTACCTAGTGGTTTGGTGGTGGCTAGCTACTTGGAACTGGCCAGCTGGGCTTACCAGATAGTTACGCGCTGGTCGGGATCCAGGTACAGCTCATCGCCGGGGACCACATTGAAGGTCTCATAGAACTCATCCAGGTTGCGCACAATACCGTTGCAACGGAACTCGTTAGGCGAGTGCGGGTCAGTGGCCAGCAGCAGCTCAGCACGCTCCAGGCGGCTCTTTTGCTGCCAGATACGGGCCCAAGAGTAGAAGAACCGCTCCAAAGCACTCAAACCATCAATCACCGGGGCCTGGTCAAAAGACTCAATACCCTTACGGGCCAAAGCCAGCTTGTAGGCCTTTAGGGCAATACCCAAACCACCCAGGTCACCAATGTTCTCACCAATGGTCAGCGCGCCCTTAACATGGGGAGCCGCCTGGCCCAGCTGCTCATAGTGGGCAGCCACATCGGCGGGCACATACGCGTCATACTGTGCAATTAGGGCGCCGGTACGCTCCTCGAAAGCCTTACGGTCAGCCTCAGTCCACCAGTCACGTACTGCACCGGTGCCATCAAAAGTGGAGCCTTGGTCATCAAAACCGTGGCCAATCTCGTGACCAATAACCGCGCCGATACCAGCGTAGTTAACGGCGTCGTCGGCCTCTAAATCAAAGAAAGGCGCCTGCAAAATAGCTGCCGGGAAGACAATCTCATTCATCACCGGGTTGTAGTAGGCGTTGACGGTCTGCGGCGTCATGTGCCACTCGTCACGGTCCACCGGCTTACCCAGCTTGCCTGCCTCATAGGCGATTTCAAAAGCCTCAGCGGCGCGCACATTACCAACCAAATCGGTGGCGCTTAGCTGCAAAGAGCTGTAGTCACGCCACTTAGCGGGGTAGCCGATCTTAACCGTGAACTGCTCCAGCTTAGCCAAGCCTCCTGGCGGGTAGCCGGGCTCATCCACTCCAGCTGGCTAATAGAGCCACGGTAAGCCTCCAGTAGGTCAGCCACCAGCACATCCATGGCCTCCTTGCTCGCGGCCGGGAAATGACGGTGCACATAAAGTTGGCCTAGGGCCTCACCCAAAGTAGCCTCAACCAGGCTCACCCCACGCTTCCAACGCGGACGCTGGGCATCAATACCCTGCAGCTTACGCGAGTAGAAATCAAAGCTCTCGGTGGCAATCTCCTGGCTCAGCAGCCCTGCGCGCGAGTGCAGCACATGCCAAATAATCCAGGCCCGCACATCCTCAAGCTCGCTTTCCTGCCACACCTTAGCGGCCTTAGGCAGGTAGTCAGGTTGACCCACAATAACCTCACGGTTAAAGAAGCCCTCACCCACCACCTTAGCGGCTGCCGCAGACCAGGTCTCAAGCGGCAAACCCTGCGCGCTAGAGACCACATCAGCCCAGTTCATGGGGTTGTTCATGGCCTCAATGTCACGGCAACGCACCGCATCCCAGTGCCCGGCTGCGAGCGCCGTCTCCAGCTTCATAACGGCCTGGGCGATCTGCGCAGCCTGGCGGCCCAAACGCTGGTCATAGCCACTTAAAGTGAACATGTTAGCGATGTGAGCGGTATAAGCCTGGCGCAGCGCAGCCTTATCCTCTTCACGGTAGTAAGCCTCATCAGGCAGGCCCAAACCAGCCTGAGAAACCCATACGGTGTAACGCTCAGGGTCATTAAGGTCAACCTCAACCCCAGCCCCAATCGGGCCGTGGAAAATCGCAAACAGCTTAGCGCCCATAACGCTAGCCAGCTCATCCTTGCTGGAGGCACTAAACAGCTCGGCTACATCAGCCTCCAGCGCAGCCACGCCGGCCGCATTAACTGCTTCCTCATCCATAAAGACTCATACAGTGAGCCGATCTGATAGGCCTCACCGCTAGCCTGACCTGATGCAGTGCGCTTAGCGCAATCCTCAATAATCTGGCGGCAAGCCAGCTCAGCGCCGTCGCGCAGCTCCATAAAAGAGCCGGCAGAAGGGCGATCAGCCGGAATCTTAACGGTACGTAGCCAAGTGCCGTTTACATAGCGGTACAGGTCATCTTGCACCCGCACACTAGTATCCATATCTGCCGGGTTTAACACACCCGCAACTAGCTGGGCATTATTTTCATTCGTCATAAAACTATATTAGCCGCTGCCCTTAGCGCTTTGACTTAGTTTTCTTTAGACCAATAACCGGGCACAATTGGTTACATGCGCGTACATATTGCCTCAGACCATGCCGGTTACGAACTCAAAGCCATTGCCATCACCCACCTAGAAAACAACGGACATGAGGTTATTGACCACGGAGCATTAACCTACGACCCCCAAGACGACTACCCTTCCTTCTGCTTGAAGCAGCCCAGGCCACCGTTAACGACCCCGGCAGCCTAGGCATCGTAATTGGCGGCTCCGGCAACGGCGAGCAAATCGCCGCCAACAAGGTACGTGGCGCCCGCGCCGCCCTAGCCTGGAACCTGCAAACCGCCCGCCTAGCCCGTGAGCACAACAACGCCAATGTGGTTGGTATCGGCGCCCGCATGCACACCAGTGAGGAAGCCCTAGAAATCATTGACGCCTTCCTGTCCGAGCCCTACAGCAACGAGCCGCGCCACCAGCGCCGCATCGAAATCCTCGCTGACCTTGAGGCCTGATGCCTGAAGGACACACAATTCACCGACTGGCTAAATCCCTAAACATCCTGTTTAGGGAAAGCCAGCTGCGTGCCTCTAGCCCCCAAGGCCGCTTCGCCCAGGGAGCCGCCCGCCTAGATGGGCAAGTTTTTATCAGCTCCTACGCCCACGGCAAACACCTACTGGCAGCTTTCGCCCCCGCCCCCGACGTCGCCCTAGACTCACCCGCCATCACCTGGCTACACACCCACCTGGGTCTATATGGGGCCTGGAACTTCGACGGCGACGCCACCTTCGTGGTGCCCGAAATATTCGAGGTCCCCGACCTGGAAGTAGGCTCCCGCCAGGGCCTGCCAGGCATTAAAGAACTAGGTGGGCACTCAGGCGGCAGTGCGCTCGCGGGCTTGACGGTGTCTACACGCGCGGCTTTAACCCAGCCTGAAGGGGTTGCTGCCACCGTTGGCTCAGGTAAACCCCGCCCAGATTTGAAACTACCCCAGGGCAAGCTAGCCCCCGGACAATGGCAGCCTGCGCCTCCTAAAGGCGCGGTGCGTCTGCGGCTAGTTAGTAAGCATGGGGTGGCTGACTTATCTGGCCCCACCACCTGTGAACTACTGGATTTAGAGGGCGTTAAAGCGGTTGAGGCACGCCTGGGCCCAGACCCGCTAGCCCCAGGGAAAACAGCCGAGGGGGAAAGCAACCTTTATCGCTAACGTACGCCGGCGCCGTCGGGCCATTGGTGAGCTGCTGATGGACCAGTCGGTAATAGCCGGGGTGGGTAATATTTACCGGGCTGAATCTCTTTTCCGGGCCGGTATTAGCCCGCGCCGCCAAGGCGCCAATATCAGTGCGCAGCGCCTAGGCAAACTGTGGGATGACAATGCGGCCCTACTGGCTCACGGGGTGGCTACCGGTCTAATTACCACCGTTAACTCCGACGACGTACCTGACCCGCTGCCTCCAGATGATCCAGAGGCTGGGCGCTGGTATGTCTACCACCGCACCGGGCGGCCCTGCCTGCGCTGCGGCACCCCAATTGCTGGTGACATGATGCAGGGGCGCACCCTGTTTTGGTGTCCACGCTGCCAAGGGCGCTAAACGGCCAATGTGGCGGCGCTAAGGGCCGCCACCAAAAGCGCTAGGCGAGCTAACTGGGTTCAAAATCAGTACAAAAATCAATGCAAATTTAAGCGCAACAAAGGAGCATAAATGGCCAAGCTGCGATCAACTACTTGGACTAAAGACGCTAGCGGGGTGCTCACCCGTGAGCACCGCCTGCAGGTGCCGCTAGTTCACGGCGACGCCAGCGACAAGCGCACTATCACGGTGTATGCGCGCGAAGTAGCCATGGCTGGGGCAACCGATCGTGAGGCCCTGGTTTATCTGCAAGGTGGGCCCGGCTTTGAAGCTCCCTACCCCTATGTCGACGGCGGCCTGGGTTGGCTAGCTGAGCCGCTTAAGCATTACCGCCTGATTTGCTAGACCAGCGCGGCACCGGTAACTCCACTGCGGTAGGCCGGCCCTGGGCTGACACGCAGACCATGGTGGAGTACCTAACCCACCTGCGTTCAGATTCCATTGTGGAAGACGCCGAGGCCCTACGCCAGGCCCTGGGTATTGAACGCTGGAGCCTAATAGGCCAGTCTTTTGGTGGTTTTTGCGTAACCCGCTACGTCAGCGCACACAGCGAAAGCCTGCACCACGTCTACCTCACCGGTGGTCTGCCGGCAGTGGGCCACAGCTTGGATGAGGTTTACGCGGCCACCTACGCGGCTATGCGTGAAAAGTCCGAGCAGTTCTACGCCCGTTTCCCCGGCGACCGCGAGCGCATGTCTAACCTGCTAGAAATGGCCGATGCCGGCAAGCTACACACTGTGCATGGTGACGTTATCGGGGTTACCCGCCTGCGTAGCCTGGGGATGCTGCTAGGGGCCAGTGGCGGCGCGGATGTGCTGCACAACCTGCTTAGCCAGGAGCCTGGTTCTTGGCGTCAGCGCTGGGATATTGGTGAGCAGCTGGCCTTTAGCGCCCGCAACCCGCTGTATGCCTTTATCCACGAGTCTTGCTGGGCTGATGGGCAGGTAACTAACTGGGCGGCGGTGCGCACCTTGCCGGAAGATTTTAAGTCAGACCCCACCTTGCTAACCGGTGAGCACGTTAGCCCCAAGTTCTTTGAGGAAGACTCGCTGCTGCGTGACTGGGCTGACGTGGCCCAGGCACTAGCTGAGCACCCTTGGCCGCAGCTGTATTCGCCCCAGGCCATGCGCGCCAGCCAGGTTAAGGGCGCGGCGGCAGTGTACTTCCGTGACGCTTATGTGCCCGCGCAGTTCTCGCTGGAAACTGCCGCTTTGGTGCCCGGCCTGCAAACCTGGGTGACCAGCGAGTATGAGCACAACGGGGTACGTGCCAGTGGGGGAGCGGTGTTTGCCCGCCTGCATGAGCTGGCCACCGGTAAGGTACTGCGCTAACAGTGCCAGCTGCCGCAAGCCGGTGTTCTAGGCGCACCAGGCGCAGATAGCCGCTAAGCTGGCGGCCACTGGCTTAAGCGTATGCTGGCTCCTAGATAGCATTAAGAAATAAGAAGGGGGACCCCCGGTGGGGTCCCCCTTCTTAGCGCTTAAGGCCATTTAAGACTGTGACAGCCGCCCATTTTCTAAAGCAGCTTAAGCTTTATTAGCTGTAGCGCCTAGATGTAGATGGTCGGGTCTATCATCAGCTCCGGGTCGGTGCGCGGATCGCGAACCTTAGACGGCACTCCCACGGCCACATGCCCTTCAGGCAGGTTTTTAACCAGCACCGCGTTGGCGCCAATAACGCCGCCGTCATAAACTGTAACCGGACCCAAAACCTTAGCCCCAGCCCCCACCGTGACGTGGTTGCCAATGGTGGGGTGACGTTTGCCCGGGGTCATTGACACCCCACCGAGGGTTACCCCGTGAAAGAGCAGGACGTCGTCGCCAACTGTGGTGGTTTCACCAATAACTACCCCCATGCCGTGGTCGATGAAAAAACGTCGACCAATAGTGGCGCCAGGGTGAATTTCCACGCCGGTAGCCGCGCGGGCCGCCTGAGACAGGGCTCGGGCAGAAAAATGGTGGCCTTTAGACCATAGCCGGTTGGCTACTCGGTAAGCCCACACCGCGTGTAAACCTGGGTAGAGCAGGGCCACTTCGGCGGTTGATCGCGCTGCCGGGTCACGGTCGCGGGCAGTTTTAATGTCCTCGCGGATCAGTGCTAGCAGGCCCATGCCTTTAGGGTCAGAGGGGCTAGAACAACATGGGCTAGCTGGCGCCTCAGTGGCTTCGCTGTGCACGTCGCCCATAACCAGGTCGGCCTTAGCGGCAGATAACTGGCTAGCTGGGGCGGGTGTGGTCTTAACTGTCACAGTCTTTTGCTTTCAGTCCAAATAAGCCGAGTACAGGGGAGTGGATAGGTAACGCTCACCGGTGTCGGGCAGCAGGGTAACAATGGTCTTACCGGCAAACTCGGGGCGGTGAGCTAGCTGGTCGGCGGCGGCCAGGGCAGCGCCGGAGGAGATACCTACCAGCAGGCCTTCCTCAGCGGCGGCACGGCGGGCGTAGGTTAGCGCAGCTTCAGACTCAATGTGCAGCAGCTCATCCCAAATGTTCTGGTCAAGTACCTCGGGCACAATGTTGGCGCCAATACCCTGGATCTTGTGCGGGCCGGCGTGACCTTCGCTTAGCAGAGGAGACTCAGCCGGTTCGATACCGAAATCTTGACGTTGGGGTTCTTTTCGCGCAGCACCTGGCCTACACCAGTGAGGGTGCCGCCGGTGCCGATGCCGGCTACGAAGGCGTCAACCTGGCCGCCGGACTGCTCCCAGATTTCCAAGGCGGTGCCGGCGCGGTGGGCGGCAGGGTTAGCCTCATTGGTGAACTGGGAGGCCAGAATCGAGTTGGGGGTGGCCGCCTGGATTTCGCGGGCCTTGTCAGCTGCGCCCTGCACGCCGTTAACGCTGGTTAGCACTAGCTCTGCGCCAAATGCGCGCATAATGGCGCGGCGTTCCTTGCTCATGGTGTCAGGCATGGTGATGATCACGCGGTAGCTAGTGCCGCGCCGATAGCAGATAGGCCCACGCCGGTGTTGCCGCTGGTGGCTTCCACAATGGTGCCGCCGGGCTTGAGGGCGCCGGAGGCTTCAGCGGCGCGAATGATGTTTAGGGCAATGCGGTCTTTAACCGAGTGTCCGGGGTTTAGGGCCTCAAACTTGGCTAGTACCGTGGCCGGGGCGTCAATAACGCGGTTAATGCGTACCAGTGGGGTGGAACCAACCAGGTCAGCAATAGAGTTAGCAATGTCAGTCATGTAAATCTCCCTAAGTAAATTTTTGGGGCCCGCAGCGTTTCGATGGGTACGCAAACGGTAGGAAAAACTTGAGTGGGGCCAGGGCCTGTCTGGCCAAGGGCAAATAGACGCCAGGCATGCGCAGGCGACGCACTAATTCGAGGCCTGACGTGCTACAGACACATGCACTGCGCGAAGGACATCATCAGCGCCATATTCATCATGGCTGTGTCTCCTTTCGCGCTCAAAAATCTTGCTAGCCAAGTGTTGGCCAGCCGCCAGTCACTGTACAACGCTAACTGGCGTAAGTACAACAGTTTTTCACTATCTAAAAAGCGCTAAATACCTCAGCTTCGCAGTGAGCGGATTAGGGACTATTAAGGGATTAGAGGGGCAGCTCAAGGATTTTGGTGCCGGCAGCTTCTAGCTGGCCTTGGCCTCGGGTCACGTTAGCTACTAGCGCGGCTAGTTCTGTGGGATTGGCGACGGCGCTGGCCAGTTCGATAGTTGCCTGGCTTTCCCAGCGGGTTTGCACAATATTGGCGCCGCCGGCGCGCAGCTCAGCCTCGATGCGACCAGCCTCGGCCACCGGTGCGCGCAGCTGCCATAAATACTGTTGGCTGCGCCTACACAGGCTTAACTGTTCTAAAGCTTGGGCGGTGGCTTGCGAATAGGCGCGCACCAGCCCGCCCGTGCCCAGCAGGGTGCCCCCAAAGTAGCGGGTTACCACTACGGTTACATCAAAAATCTGGCTGCCACGCAACACCTCAAGCATGGGCTTACCAGCGGTACCCGAGGGCTCGCCGTCGTCGTTAGAGCGTTCCGTGGGAGTGGCGCCAGGGTTAGCGATAATAAAAGCACTGCAATGGTGACGCGCGTCAGGGTAGAGGGCACGTCGGCTGGCAATAAACTCACGGGCCTGGGCCTCACTAGTGGTGCGCGCCGCTAAACTAGAAAGTGTGAGCGTTTAATTTCTAAGTCAATCTCGCTAGCGCTAGTATCTGCTGGAACCAGCACGCCAGCTGGTGCTAGTGAACTCATAAGCTAATTGTGGCATGAGTCAATTGTGAGTAACGCCTATTTATTAGTGCCTCGACTTAAGGGGACTAAGGCTAGTAAAGTTGCTTAAGTTGTTTGAGGCGATGGAACTCACACCCGCATCTGTGCATTATAGATTGGCTAGATCAGCGTGCACCGGGTAAGGTTACACGTCGGTTCAGGTTTGTTTTCTATACGAGAGGAGCGGGATCATGGCAGTTCCGAAGCGGAAGATGTCCCGTAGCAACACCCGCAACCGTCGCGCCCAGTGGAAGGCTGAGCTAACTCAGCTGGACAACTTGCGCATTGCCGGACGCGAGGTCAAGATTCCTCGTCGTCTAGCAAAGGCTTACAAGCTCGGCCTGGTCGAGGACTGATAAGTCTACGGTAGCGTCCCGAGCCTGCCGGGTTAAGCAGGTAGTGATGTGCATTTAGCGCATCCGCGCGGGTGTAGCTCAATGGTAGAGCCTCTGCCTTCCAAGCAGATTGCGCGGGTTCGATTCCCGTCACCCGCTCGAAGCGAGCATAAGGTTTACACCGATATGTGAGCCACCGGGGTGTAGCGCAGCTTGGTAGCGCATCTGCTTTGGGAGCAGAGGGTCGCAGGTTCAAATCCTGTCACCCCGACCAAAAACTTGGCACCGTGGCCATTTAATTACTCAACTAAGCACCTAAACTTGCAAGTGCGCGTAAAATCTCTAGTTGCCGCCAAGCAGAACTTGCCGTCGCAGCGCTTAGTTCGGACATAGCCTTACATAGCCTACAGTTACTGATAGATATCTGTTCGTTATATTAGTGTGCTTGCTGACAACTGAGGTGACAGGCTATGTATGCTCGACGCGATTTCATACAATTAACCCAGCCATGAAATTTCGCAGGAAGGTTCCCAAACTATGGCCATGACCGCGATGAAGCTTATGGGTGACAAGGCTGGCGCGGTTCGCCTTTTGTTCGACCTATCCGATCAGCTAGCCAACTGCTCCCAAGACGCCCTAGCCGCACATTTTGAAAGCGCTGCGGTGGCTTTGGATGAGCACGAAGGTGTAAGCGGTTTAGGTCCCCTGCGCCGCACGGTTCGCGCTTCCCTACGCAAATACCGTGTAAACATTCTAAATGCGGCACAGGTGCATGACGATGAGCGGATCCAGGAACACTATGAGCGCGAGATTGGGCGCACTCTAGAGACCCTGTTGGCTTATTTTTAAAGCGTAACTGCCTCCTTAAAGCTTTGTGACCGGCCATATAAAGGCTGCTATGGGCTCAAAAAGCGCCAACTTACTGGCTGAAGTAGCTACGCCGTGGCGGGCGCAAAGTGCAAATTAAGGATTTGTCCCCTAGACTGGGACGGTTAAAGGTGTCAAAAAAAGTACACCCACCGGCATGCCGGTGCCCTCATACCATCCATTTATTGGAGTACACGCCCGTGAAGAGCTCTGTCGAGATTCTAGATCCCACCTCCGTCAAGCTGACCGTGGAGGTTCCCCACGAGGAGCTGGGGAGCCAGCTCGACGCCGCCTACAAGGAGATCGGCTCCCAGATTCAGGTTCCCGGCTTCCGACGCGGCCACGTTCCCGCCCGCGTAATCGACCAGCGCGTCGGCCGTGGCACCGTAATCGAGCAGGCCATCAACGCTGCCCTGCCTGACCTCTACCGTGACGCCATGGTTGACTCTGGCCGCGTTCCGCTGCTGCAGCCCGAAATTGAGATCGTTGAGATTCCGGCTGTAAATGGCCCCATCTCCGGCCAGTTCTCCTTCACCGCCACCGTAACCGTGCGTCCCGAGTTCGAGATTCCTTCCCTAGAAGGCACCGAGCTGACCGTTGACGCCACCACCGTTAGCGATGAAGACGTCGACGCCGAGCTGGACAACCTACGCGCCCGTTTTGGTTCCCTAAAGCCCATCAAGCGCAAGGCCAAGACCGGTGACTTCCTAACCATCGACCTAAAGGCTGAGATTGACGGCCAGGAGGTTGACTCGGTTTCCGGTATTTCCTACGAAGTCGGCAAGGGAAACCTGCTTAAGGGTCTAGACACCGCTCTGCGCGGCCTAAAGACTGACGAGAGCGCCACCTTCACCACCACCCTGGCTGGTGGCGAGCACGCTGGTGAAGAGGCCGAGGTTACCGTTAAGGTCACCGCCGCCAAGCAGCGTGAGCTGCCCGAGGCTGACGACGACTTCGCTCAGATGGCTTCCGAGTTCGACACCATCGAAGAGCTGCGCGAGGACCTGCGCAAGCAGGTGGCCGACCGAAAGACCGCTGACCAGGCCATCGCCGCCCGCGACGCGCTGCTAGAGCACCTAAAGTCTGTAGTGGAGTTCCCGGTGCCCGAGGCTGTGGTTGAGGCTCAGATTAGCCAGCACCTAGCCGCTGAGGGTAAGGAAGGCGACGAAGAGCACGCCAAGGAAATCCGTCCTGACGCTGAGAAGGCTGTGGTTGAGCAGCTGCTGCTAGACGTTCTGGCTGAGAAGCTGGATGTGGCCGTGACCCAGGATGAGCTGTTCGACTTCCTGCTGCAGACTGCCCAGCAGTACGGCATGGAGCCCGGCCAGTTCCTGCAGGGTGCTCAGCAGGCTGGTCAGATCCCGGCCTTCGCCCAGGAAATCGCTCGCAACAAGTCCCTGGCTGTAGCCCTGCGCGAGGTTACCGTCAAGGACTCTGAGGGCAACGTAGTTGACCTGAGCGAGTTCATTGGCACCAACGATGAGAACGAAGCGGCCGCCGCTGAGGACGCTGAGGATGCTCCGGCTGAAGACGCCGAGTGAGCCTAGCTCTTTACGAGTGAGCCTAGCTCTGTAAAGGGGCCGGTAGCGTAAGCTGCCGGCCCCTTGGTTTATTTTGTAAGCGATTTGCAAATTTTATTTAGTGACCGCTTGCTTGCGTAAATGAGGCAGTGTGGCCTAACCTAAAGCCTCAAGCATTTAACACGGTTTTAAGGGGAACAAATGGCCTCAACTGCTGTCGAACAGTCCATTTCTATCGCCAGTGTCAGCGCTGATCTGCCGATTTTGAGGGAAGCCACTACCTCGCGGGTAGTGGTTAACAATGATGTGTTGCGGGTGGTCGACTTTGTTTTCGACGCCGGCCAGCTACTAACCGAGCACGCCTCACCTAAGGCAGTGGTAGTCACCCTGCTAGAAGGTGAAATGGAATTTGATGTGGCCGGCGAAACCACGCTACTAAGTGACGGCGGCATGATCTACCTGGCTCCCGGCGAGCGTCACGCGCTGCGCGCCGTTACCCCCTGCCGTATGCGCCTAGTCATGGTTAACGTCTAGGAGTAGGCCATGAGCAAGGATTTACAGAGCACCCCAGCCCAGAGTGGCGCAGCTGACCAGGGCGGCGTCGTCGAGAACGGTGAAAACCAGGATGCTAGCCAGCCGGTGCAGATCCCGGGGGAGAGGTCTGCTGTTGCAGCTGGCCAGGGCGGCGGCGTCGAGCAAGGGGAGCGCAAGGGCCTACGCCAAGCCCCCGAGGCCTCCCGGATGCAAGGACACTGGCTGCTAGCCACGCTAGGCAAAAAGATTTTGCGCCCCGGCGGCATTGCCCTAACCCGCAAAATGCTCGCCGCAGCCGCCCCCACCAGCCAAGACCGCATTGTTGAATTTGGCCCTGGCGTGGGTGCCACCGCGCGGCTGCTACTAAAGGCAAACCCCAAGTCCTACGCCGGCGTCGACCCAAATCCGCAAGGACGCCAAGCCGTTGCCAAGGTGATCGCCCCCTACGCTCAGGCCCAGTATGTGGTGGCCGACGCCGCCTGCACCGGCCTGCCCGACGCTAGCGCCGATCTGGTGGTGGGTGAAGCCATGCTTACCATCCAGTCGCCCCAAGCCAAGGCCGCGATTGTGAAAGAAGCTGCCCGCCTACTGGCTCCCGGCGGCCGCTACGCCATCCACGAAATGGCGGTATCTAGCGGATATAGCCAGGAAGACTTTGAAGCGGCTCGCAAGGAACTCTCGCGCACCATCAAGGTAGGCGCCCGCCCGCTAACCGAGGATGGCTGGCGCCAGCTCATGGAAGACGCCGGGCTAGAGGTGGTCTTCAGCGCCAAAGCGCCACTACGCCTACTAGAGCCCACCCGCTTAATCCGCGATGAGGGTTTGCTAGGTGCGCTGCGTTTTTGGAACAATGCCCGTAAGATGCCTGGAGCTAAAGAGCGCCTACGCACCATGCGTAAAGCTTTTAAAGTCCAAGGGCGCCTCATGGGAGGCTACGTGCTAGTGGCTAAAAAACCGCAAGCTAAGTGAGTTCATAGCTGCGCGGGGTTGACTCAACTAGCGGCCCAAAGCGAAAACTAAGCGATTTTCGTGCCTTGGCAGTTAAAACAGGCTATTGTCTGATGCAGAAAAACCTTTCAAGGAGGGATAAGCGCGTGAGCGATGTCAACCCCAGCGCAGCCGGCGATAACGCTAACGGTATGGCGCTGACTGATTCCATCTACAACCGCCTGCTTAAAGAGCGCATCATTTGGCTGGGCTCTGAGGTGCGTGACGATAACGCCAACGCCATCTGCGCACAGATGCTACTACTTGCTGCCGAAGACCCTGAGGCAGACATTTACCTCTACATCAACAGCCCCGGTGGCTCAGTAACTGCCGGCATGGCCATCTACGACACCATGCAGTATGTACAGCCCGACGTGGTAACTGTGGCCACCGGTATGGCTGCCTCCATGGGTCAGTTCCTGCTCTCTTCTGGCGCCAAGGGCAAGCGTTACATCACCCCCCACGCCCGCGTGCTGATGCACCAGCCCCTTGGCGGCGCCGGCGGTAGCGCCACTGAAATCCGTATCAACGCGGACCTGATTATCTCCATGAAGCAGCAGCTAGCTGAGATCACGGCGGCTAACACTGGTCACAGCGTTGAGCAGATTATTGCCGACGGCGACCGTGACCACTGGTACACCGCTCAGGAAGCTCTCGAATACGGCTTCGTAGACCACATCGTTAAGTCCGCTAGCGAAATCAGCAAGCAGAACGGAGACAACTGATGAGCACTCGCCCCTATTTTGATGCGATCGCCCGCCAGGTAGAGGCCAGTGCCGCCATGCCTTCTGCCCGCTACGTGCTACCTCAGTTTGAGGAGCGCACCGCTTACGGGTTAAGCGCCAAGACCCCTACGCCAAGCTGTTTGAAGACCGCATCGTGTTCATGGGGGTGCAGGTGGATGACACCAGCGCTGACGACATTATGGCCCAGCTGCTGGTGCTAGAGTCGCAGGACCCTGACGGCCTAATCACCATGTACATCAACAGCCCCGGTGGTTCCTTCACCGCGCTGACCGCCATCTATGACACCATGCAGTACATTAAGCCGCAGGTGCAGACGGTGTGCCTGGGCCAGGCTGCCTCTGCCGCCGCAGTGCTACTGGCTGCCGGTGCCAAGGGTAAGCGCCTAGCGCTGCCTAACGCCCGCGTGCTGATTCACCAGCCCGCTATGGAGGGTATCCAGGGGCAGGCTAGCGACATTGAGATCGTGGCCAACGAAATTGACCGTATGCGCGCTTGGCTGGAAGACACCCTAGCCTTCCACACCGGCCGCGACCGTGAACTAGTGCACCGCGATCTAGAACGCGACAAGATCCTCACGGCCACCGCCGCCAAGGAATACGGCATCGTCGACCAGGTGCTCAACTCGCGTAAGTCTGCTCCGGCAGTACACTCGGTGTGACTTTAGGGCCAAAACACTTTAAATTGCCCTGAAAATCAGCAATTTTTAAACGGGAGCGGTGCGACACGCTCCCGTTTAGCTGATTTTTATCTGAATACGCCGTAGAGTTATCTCGTAGAAAAGCGTCGCTCGACATAAAGGAGTGCGTCTGTGGCTCGCGCTGAGAGTGTAGATCTTCTCAAGTGTTCATTCTGTGGGAAGAGTCAGAAGCAGGTCAAGAAGTTAATCGCTGGTCCTGGCGTATACATCTGCGATGAGTGTATCGAGCTATGTGTTGAGATCATTGAAGAAGAGATCAACGCTGACGCAAGCGAATTCAGCTTTGAACTTCCTAAGCCTAAAGAGATTTACGACTTTTTATGCCAGCACGTTATTGGTCAAGACGCAGCTAAGCGCGCATTGTCGGTAGCTGTTTACAACCACTATAAACGTGTAAAGGTTCGCGAAACTTCACTAACTGAACAAGAAGCGGTGCAGCTAAATAAATCAAATATTTTGCTGCTGGGCCCCACTGGTACTGGGAAAACCCACCTGGCCCGCACCCTGGCTAAGCTGCTGGATGTGCCCTTCGCTCTGGTAGATGCCACCGCCTTAACTGAAGCCGGATATGTGGGTGAGGATGTAGAAAACATCCTGCTTAAGCTGATTCAGGCCGCTGATGGTGACATTAAACGCGCTGAGCACGGAATTATTTACATTGACGAGATCGACAAGATCGGGCGCAAAAACGAGAACCCCTCAATTACGCGCGATGTTTCGGGTGAAGGCGTGCAACAGGCGCTGCTAAAGATCATTGAGGGCACAGTGGCTTCAGTGCCTCCCTCGGGCGGTCGCAAACACCCCCACCAGGAGTTTATGGAGATTGACACTTCCAACATCCTGTTTATTGCGGCTGGGTCTTTTGCCGGTATTGAGGAGATTTTGCGGGCTCGCCAGCGTAAAGAAACCGGCGCTCAGGTGGTTGGTTTCGGTTCTTCGCTGGTTGGCTCTGAGCGCGACGACGCCGCTTTCGATATGCGCGTGCGTCCTGAAGACCTGCGTAAATTCGGACTAATCCCAGAGTTCATTGGCCGCCTACCGGTGATTGCCACCGTGCAGGCTTTGGGTCAAGAAGATCTGGTGCGGGTCATGACTGAGCCTAAGAACTCACTGATCAGCCAGTACAAGTACCTGCTGAGCTTGGATGGGGTAGAGCTAGAAATTAGCGACGACGCCGTAGCTGAGATCGCTAAGCTGGCCCTGGAGCGTGAAACCGGTGCTCGTGGCCTGTCTGCCATTGTTGAAGAGGTGCTCGGTGACGTCATGTTTGAGGTGCCCTCACACCCGGAGATTGGGCGCGTACACATTAATGCTGACGTGGTGCGCGGGCTAGCTAAGCCCACTTACGATGCCGGCTCGGGGGCGCTAACTAGCACGCTTAAGAGCCCGAAAAAAGCTCGCTCTAAGAGTGCCTGAACTATGAGCCCTGCTCACCAGCATGAAGACGCTAGCTTGAATTCGGCTAGATCTAGTGAAGCCACTTTAGCCCAACCTGCTCCCACGCCACCTCAGTTGGTGGCGCTGCGCGCCACTATCGATAACCTCGATGCGGTGCTGGTGCATGTATTGGCTGAGCGTTTTAAGTGCACTCGTCAGGTTGGTGAACTTAAACGCGATCTAGACTTGCCAGCTGCTGACCACCAGCGCGAAGCCCAACAAATTGCCCGTCTAGAGGCGCTAGCGCGGGACTCGGGTCTAGATCCGGTGTTTGCCCAGAAGTTCTTTAACTTCATTGTTAGTGAAGTTATCCGCCACCACGAGGCCATTAAAGAAGGCGCCTAGGCGACGCCCAAGCACGCAGTGCGCTTCGACGTCGCCCCTAAAAGTAGCCTAAAAGCTGGCCTAGCCCTTCAAGCCAGAGCTAGCCAGGCCGCTAATAACCCGGCGCTGCATAGAGAAGAACAAGATGAAGATAGGCGCCATAGACATGATCGAGGCAGCCATCATCATGCTGTAATCAGTGGAGTGCTCGCCAGCTAAGGTGGCAATACCAACACTTAGTGGCATTTTGTCTTCACGCGTAGTCACAATTAGTGGCCACAACAAATCATTCCAAGACCACAGCACCGTAGTAATCGCCACCGCAGACAAGCCTGGCGCCGCCAGTGGCAGCATCACCTTAGTGAAAGTCTGCCACTGCGAGCAGCCGTCTAGGCGCGCGGCCTCCTCCATTTCACGTGGCAAACTTAGGAAAGTTTGGCGCATCAAAAAAGTTCCAAAGGCACTAAACAAACCCGGCAGCACAATACCCCAGGGAGTCTCTAGTAGCCCAAGCCCCTGCACAATCTGGTACTGGGGGATCAGGTAAACCTGGCTGGGAACCATCAAAATCAGTAGCACTGCGCCAAACAGAATACCCCGGCCACTAAACTGCATCCGCGCAAAAGCATAGCCAGCCATGGAGCAAAACAGCAGCTGCGCCAGCGTACGAATCACCGTGATCAGCACCGAAATCCAAAAGTTTTGCATAAAAGGCAGCTTGGTAAACACGTCAGAATAGTTATGCCATTGCAAAACCTCAGGCCAAAAAGTCGGCGGCACCGAACGCACTTCCGCATTTGTAGACAGCGACATAATAATCTGCCACACAAACGGAAATACCATAAACAGCCCAAAAAATAGCAGTAGCACATGTGCTGGAGCTAAATGCAACTGTGTACGTAGCACACGCTTTAAAGGCGTGCGTTGAGGCTTAGACATAACGCACCCACTTCTTTTGCATAACGAACTGGAACAGGGTTACCAGGGCCACCATAACTAGAATAATTACTGCAATCGCAGCGGCGCCGCCCTTATCGTTATTCTCAAATGCGGTGTTGTAGAACAGATACACCAGTGAACGGGTATCCTTCATAGCCGGGTTAGCTGTGCCCACAATGGCAAATAGAGAATCGAATAATTGCAGGCCACCGATAGTGGTGACAATGGCTAATAGGAAAATTGAGGGAGTCAGTAGCGGAATAGTGATAGCCGTGAACTGCTTTACCCGCCCGGCGCCATCGATGGCAGCAGCCTCATAGAGCTCATGCGGGATCGACTTTAAGCCCGCGCTGAGAATAATCACGTTAAAGCCAATAGAAGACCAGATGCCGTAAAAGATAACCACAGCCAAAGCAAAGCCAGGGGTGGATAGCCAGTAGGGTGGGTTACTTACTCCCAAACCTTTAAGCATCTGGTTAAACAGGCCAAAGTTACCGTTGAAAATGATCTTCCAAACCTGGCTGACCGCGATTGGCATGGCCAGATAAGGCATAAAGAACACGGTGCGATAAAACCGCACTCCGCGCAGGCCTGGCAGTTCAATTAAGGCTGCGATCAGCACAGAGATGATAATCGAGGCCACCACTGCCAATGTGTAGATAATTGTGTTAATAGTGGCTGAGGCTAAATCAGGGCGGTTAAACAGATCCGTGTAGTTTTCTAAACCAACCCATTTAGCTGAGCCGCCAAAAGCATCCGACCTAGTAAAAGACAGGTAGAAGTTTTTGATAATGGGGTAGTAGTAGAAGATAGCTACACCGCTAAGTAGTGGGGCTACAAACAGCCAGGGCCAGATTCCACCTTTACCTTTAACCGGCCTAGCCACCTTAGCGTTAGGTGCTTTAGCAGTTTTCATATTCACTCACCGGTAACTAATGCGTTAGTAAGTAATTAGGCGGTGGGTGGCATTTAAGTAGGGGAGGGCGGGCCCTAGTGAATCTAGCTTTCACTAAGGCTGCTACTAAATGCCACCCACCATTATTTGCTAGCTAGCAGATTTACTGCTTTTCCTTGGCTAGCAACGCATCCATTTCGCTGGCCAACTGCTTAGCGGCCTGCGCAACGGGAGTCTTGCCCTCAAATGCGGGCACCAAAATCTCCACTTCCTTCTTGTTCCAAGCGGCGGTGTTAATCGAGACCGGGTAGGCTACCGCGTACTTTTCGGCGGCGTCGGTGTAAACCTTCAGGTCCCAACCATCAACCAGCTTGGTCCACTTCTCAGCGGCGCCCTCGTAAGCGGGGATAGCGGTGCCGTTAGTGGCCTCAATTTCCTGTACTTCCTTCGAAGCCATCACTGCCACCAGGGCCTTAGCGGCGGCCAGGTGCTTGGAGCCAGCAGAAGCCACATAGGCCAGGCCGTGAATTACACTGCCCTGCTGCTTGTCCTTAGGTAGCGGCACCACCTGCAAGTTAGCGGTGTCCTTGTACTCGGTCTTGAACACGCTGGCCTGCCAGGAGCCAGCCCAGTACATGGCAGCCTTGTCATTCTTGAATAGGTCTTCAGGCTTAGTGTCAGTCATAACCTGAATCTTGGGCATAGAGCCGTCCTTGATCAGCTCAGCCCAAATCTCTAGGCCCTTAATAGCCTCAGGTTGGCCGTAACCAGACTTGCCGTCCTTGATTACGTAGCCACCGGCCTGGGCAATGGTGTTGTAGTAGGTTTCCTGCCCGCCGCCAATTACGTCGCCGACGACGCCGTAAGCCTTACCTGAGTCAGAAATGGCCTTAGCGGCCTTGTGGAAGTCCTCCCAGGTCCAATCCGCCTTAGGTAGTTCCACTCCGGCTGCGGCAAACAGCTTCTTGTTAACCCACACGGCAATGGTGTCGTAGTCCTTGGGGATGCCGTAGTGCTTGGACTTAACCGAGTAGATATCGGCCAAGGCACGGGGGTACTTAGACCAGTCCACGTCCTTAAGATCGTCAAGGGCAGCCAGCTTGTTGTTGGTGGCGTAGAGCTTGGCGTTGGGGCCGTTCATCCAGAACACGTCAGGTAGCTTGTCGCCTTCAGCCTGGGTACGCAGCTTGGTGAAGTAGTCCTTGAAAGCAGTCAAGGATAGGGTCACCTTGATGTTGGGGTACTTTCGTTGAAGGCCTTAACCCCAGCCTGGACCGTGGGGGTCTGGTTCTTGTCCCAGTAAGCTAGGGTCAGCTCGGCCTTGGTGTCCTTGCTTAGGGCGCCGCCGTCACCGGCGTCGTCGCTACCGCAGGCCGCTAAAGTGGCCGCAACCGCTAAAGCGCCAGCGGCACTTAGAAATGATCGGCGAGTAAACATTGTGGGCTCCTTTACCTGATTGTGGTGGTTATTGTGGTGGTCAATTGCTGCGCGCGGCAGCGTAAATGAAGTCTTTAACCGACTTGGTTGTCGTTAAAGTATTTAATTAATGCGCTCTCAAGCTGGGGTACGCGGCGCGGAGTTGAACCGTTGCGTAAAGACTCGGTGGCTAAAATTCCGGCGGCCACCGCATACCAAGCTCCTAGTGGGGAAGTGTCGGTGGGGCTGTCATTAACTACAAAGTTAATGAATTCATTTACGGTAAGCTGATCGGCGTCGCTGTGACCGCCGGCGTCACCCAAAATCGGGACCTGCTCGGCGCCGTCGAGATCAAAATATGTAGGTACGCGCTTATCCCAAATTTTAATGTGACCGCCCTCGCCGTCACCGAAGTTTTCAATGCGCCCCTCGGTGCCAATTACCGTGTAATTACGCCAATAATCTGGAGCGAAGTGGCACTGCTCGTAAGAGGCCAGCACTCCGGACTCCATGCGCATAAGCATCATGGAAACATCTTCCACATCAATAACTGGGTTTAGACCCTTTTGTGATAGCGGCGGCCAATTGCTGTTATCAAACCAGTCACCCATAAGCAGGTGAGAATTATCGGCTCGATCAGTGACCTGGTTATAAACCATTAAATCACCCATAGCCACCACATCATTGGTGTGGGAATTAGCTAGCCAATGCATTACATCAATGTCATGGGCGGCTTTTTGTAGTAGTAAACCGGTGCCGTGCTCGCGTGTGGCGTGCCAGTCTTTAAAATAGAAATCTCCGCCCGTGCCCACAAAGTGGCGGCACCAAATAGTTTTTACTTCACCAATGCGGCCAGAGCGAATAATGTCACGCATTTCGCGAACCACATTCATATGGCGCATATTGTGGCCCACATAGAGTTTGTGCCCGTCTCATAGGCGGTGCGCAGCACCCGGGTGGCGCCTTCCATAGTGATAGCTAGCGGCTTTTCCAGGTACACGGCCACGCCGGCTTCGAGTAGCTGGCAGGTGATATCAGCGTGGGTGTCATCGGGGCTGGTGACAAAGGCGATGTCTAGGTCAGCGGCAATGAAATCACCCAGGTTTTCGGTTAGCACTAGGGAGTCTGGGTCGCGTTCTAGACGCTGACTTACCCGCGTCCGCGCCAGAGGGCTGGGTTCGCAGGCGGCCACGATCTTAGCGCTGACCGGGCCTTTTTCGGCGTTTAGAGCTAAGCGGGAGCGTGCCCCCACACCAACTACGCCTACCCGCAGGGTTGAAGTGTTCATTATGACCTCTCTTTGGGGTTAGGGATTTGGCAGGCGGGCACTAGCTGCGCGCAGGAGGTAGGGGCGTAGGTGGTGGTGTGTGCTGCCAAAATTCGTTTATCTGCTTGTTCAAGTGCCAGTGCCAGTGCCCCCACGGTGGGGGCGCAGGGCCCGTGTAGGCTGGCTTCTACATTTAGGGCCGGGGCCCCTTGGGGCAGGGTGCGTGAAAGTTCTTGACGTAGCTGCTGGGCTGAAAGCTGCTGTTAATTGGCAGTGAAACCACCACGGTGCTGGGGTCTACCACTAGGGCCAGGGGGCCTACTATGTCGGTTAGCATTTGCTTGCGCGTGGGCTTATCGCTTTGTTCATGCCAGGGCAGCGCGTCCATGATTTCGCCGGCGTTGTAGGTGCGCCCACGGTGGAGCTGACCGTTCATGATCAGCCCGGTGTTTAAGCCTTCAACTAGGTCAACGAACAGCAGGTCATCATTTGACTCTAGGGTGCCGTTTTGGGTGCGGGTGGCAAATTCTCCCCAGGCTGCGCAGTTAATATCGTTTTCGATGCGCACATTAACCCCAAAACGCATACGCAGGTGGTGGCCGAGGGGGAAGTTGTCAAAAACCGGCACCTGATCTGAGCGGTCTACGCGGCCGGTGGGGGTGATAATGCCGGTGGTGGACATGCCGATGGCGCAAAGCGGGCCGTAGCTTTTAATTAGTGGCCGGGTGAAATCTTCAATTATTGAGCACAGCTGCTCTAAGCGCTGGTTGGCGTTGCTGCGGGTGATGGGGGCGCGTTGGCAGGTGATTACGTTGCCGGCCAGTGTCATAGCGGCAATGATTAGGTCATTGCTGCGCAGGTCAATGCCTATTACTAGGCCAGCTTTGGGGCTGATGGCCAGGTTGCGGGCAGGGCGTCCGCCTTGGGATTTGGCTACCGAGTCAGTGTGTACTAGCCCAAAGTTGGCTAGCTGTTTAAGTAGGATGCCGGCGGTAGTGTGGCTGGTTCCGGTTAAGGTGGCGATTTTTTGGATGGTGGTGGTGCCGTTAAAGCGCATTTGGTCGACGGCGGTGGCCGCGATGCGGGCTTGGCGCGCCGTGAGGGAGATGGGGCAAACTACTGGCAAGTTAGCGTTGGAGTCTATAGCGCTAGCTAGACCCGGGTGAGCGGTGCTCATGTCCGTCCAATCTTCACTGATGGAAGGCGGTGGCTGGGCGTCATCGCCGAAGGTTTTGAAAGGAGCTTTCATAACTCCAGTGCCGAAATAGTAACACTCTTTTTGTGATCTGCAACCTGTTTTGGAAAATTTCCTGCGCGGAAGTTTTTCGGCTGGCCCCCCGTACGTGCTGGTGGGCAGGGGATCGGCGGTAGCGACGGCGCCCGGCGGGGTGCTGAGGCTTTGGCGCTGGGTACCGGCTGCTTAGGGTCTGGTTAGGGTCTGGCGACGGCGCTGGGTACCGGGCTGCTTAGGGTCTGCTTAGGGTCCGGCGACGGCGCCCGCCCTGGTGGGAACGTTTTTTGGAACGTTCTATTCAAATTTGACACTGTGCTATGACAAATATGAGGGTAGTTGGTGTTCTACTGGTTCAGTTGCTCGTTTACGTGAAATAATGGTTGCAGCTCTTCATAAGATGGGACGCGACAAAGAAGCGAACTTTATATTAGAGTTAAGGTACGCTAATACATGGGGTATTAAACATATAGGTGAGTTTAATATGGCAGATATTGCGGTGGAAGCTCGCGGGCTTAAACGCAGCTTCAACAAAGGCAAGTTTGTAGCTGTTAACGGGTTGAGCCTAGACATTAAATACGGCCAGATTCACGCCCTGCTAGGCCCTAACGGTGCAGGTAAAACTACTACCGTTAAAATGCTGACCACGCTCCTACAGCCAGATAGTGGTAGCGTCAAAATCGCTGGCGTGGATGCGGTTAAAAACCCAACCAGTGCCCGACGTAAATTAGGCCTGGTGTTGGGTGGGGATCTAGGTTTCTACCCGCGTGCTAGCGCGCAACAAAACCTGTGTTTCTTTGCTGATATCCAGGGCGTGCCTAGCGCTAAACGTCACCAGCGTGTAGCCCAGGTACTGCAAGACGTACAGTTAACCCAGTACGCTGACACTAAAGTAAGCGGCTTCTCGCGTGGTATGAAACAGCGTTTACACATCGCCCGGGCCCTGCTGCACGAGCCGCGTATCTTGTTTCTAGACGAACCCACTACCGGCTTAGACCCGGATATATCACTGGAAATCCGTGATCTTGTCTCTCGCCTGGCTCGTCAAGGGGTAGCTGTGCTGCTTACTTCTCATTCCATGGCTGAAGTAGAAGAGCTAGCCGACCAGATCAGCCTGATCGGCGCGGGTAAGCTGGTTATTAGCGGCCAGGTGCAAGACATTGCCGCCTGTGCGGGGTTTGACCGCTGCTCTACTTTCACCCTGACCCCAACCCAAGACAGCCTCCTGAAGCTAAGCGAGTTACTGCCGGGCGCCGTCGTACACGAACGCAGGCCGCTATCCGCCCAGTGGCTGCACACTATCTACTGGCCTCAAGCCCAAAGCTCTGCGGCCTTAGAAGCAGAGCTTAAACGCCTGTTTGGCCGGTTACCGGCGGATTACTTGTGTCGGCCGGCCAGCTTGGAACAGGCTTATTTAGCTATGGCAGACAGGCTCGCACGCTAATGAGAATGCTGCGCATGTTGGCTTTCCAGTTTCGCCAATTTATTTCAGTGCCTTATTTCGTGCAGTTAATGCTGGTGGCTACCTTAACTACCACGCTGATCCAGTATTTAGCGCAGCGTGCTTGGGGTGGGGTTGATCCTACCGCTGCTTGGCTGCGTGGTGGGTCGATCGGCATGTGGACCACGGTTACCGCAGCGGCCGGGATTGTGGGTTTTGAGCGTTTTAAAGGCACCCTGGTGCAGTTAGTGATCGCCCCGATCGGGGCGCTTAAAGCGGTAGCGAGCGTGGTCAGCGCGGCGGCTTTGTTTGGTCTGCTGGCTTTTCCTACCGCTTGGCTGACTTGGGCGGTGCTTAACTGGGATGTCACGTTCACGCCTTGGCGTAGGTTGTTGGCGCTGGTGGGGGCCCAGTTAGCTTTCTTTGTGGCCTGTTTGGTGGTTAGTTATGTTGTGGCCGGGATTTTTGTGCTCACTCCTAACGCCATCACCTATGAAGGGCTGCTACTGATCCCGGTGTTGATCGTCTCGGGCATTGTTTTCACTGATACCACTATGCCGCCCTGGCTGGCTTGGCTGGGTAAAGGGCTGCCGCTTAGTAGTGCTTACCGGATGCTGGTGCATGGTTTTTCTTGGTCGCAGGCGTGTGCTTGGCTGCTTACTAGTGTTGCTTGGCTGATTTTGTCTTGGGTGTTGGGGCGCCGTTGCTTGAGTTTAGCTTGCAAAGCGGGAACCTTGGAGGTGGTTTGATGGGGCCGGCTAATTTTTGGGCTCGTTTGGTTGACGGGGTGGCTATTTCCCGGGCGAGTTCCACTATTTTCGCTACTCTTGGTACGGCCCTGGTGTCGCTGCTGGTGATCCCGGTTTTAGAGATTGTTTATAGCCTGCTTTTCGGGGCGGATCTACATTCGACTCAGTTGCTGCGTACTGCTTATGTGGCTACTTGCGTGTCTTTTACCAGCGCTATTTGTTCGGGGATGGTTAGCCGCGTGGCCACGGACCGTCACCTGGGGGTGTTCCAAGAGGTCCATTCTTGGAGGCGTTTTGATGCTGCTTATTGGTTAGCTGCGGCATTAGTGCCGGTTATTTTTGCTACGACGACGGCGGTAATCGCCCTGCTGGGGGTGCGGCTAGTGGCTTGGGGGCAGGCTGGGCATCCTGGCTTGGCTAGTTTGCTGGGCTTGTTTGGCTTGTCCCTGGTTTGCGGGGTGTTGTTAGGGGTTGGTGCTGGCGGTATCGGAGTAGATTTGTCTGACCCGTATGCTGGGGCTAACACGGTGACTGCTTTGTTGCCGATTTTTACTGGCGTGATTGTGCCGGTTAAGTATTATCCGGTTTGGCTATCTTGGTTTAGTTATGTAACTCCGTTAGCGCGTTCTTTTAACCAGCCGGCCTTGGTGTTAAACCCTGCCGCTGTGTTAATGGATTTAGTGGTGGCTGCGGCCTGGGCGTTGGTTGGGGTTGGTTTGGTTTGGCATGCTATGAAACGGTTGCGTCAAGGTTTACGGCGTGAGGCCCTCTAGCCCGGGCATAAGCAGGAGAACATGATGAGCACTAAAACAGCGCGGGTACAGGCATATTTCGCTGTCGCCCAAATGAACTACGGTGAAGATATTTCCTTAGCGCAGGTAGTGGCCGTGCATCGAGGTGCCTTTAGCGCCCAGATAACGCAAGGCTCAGACGTTAAGGGCGACGGCGTCGTCGCTATCACGCTGGCAACCCCCGGTAACTGCACGGACCACCCGCTATGGCCCCCGGTGGTAGGTGACTGGGTGGCGCTAGCTGATGCGGCACAAAACCATGGGGAAGCTGCCGCCCACGCCGTAGAAATCATGCCGCGCACCAGCTACATTGAACGCCCTGCCGCCAGCGGGTTTGGGCTCAGCCAGGCCATCGCCGCCAATGTAGATGAGCTAGTGATCGTAGAGCCATTGCAGCCGGCCTTCTCAATTGGGCGGGTCGAGCGGTTTGTGGCAATAGCCCACGCCAGTGCCATCAGGGCGCGGGTAGTGCTAACCAAAGCAGACCTGGTGGCGGGCCAAGAAATCCAGGGCGCAATTGAGCAATGCGAGCCCTTGGTGGAGTCGGTGACGGCGCTAAACACCACCGACACCCAGGCGGTAGCTGAGCTAAAAGAAAGCTTTACCCCCGGGGACACTTTAGTGCTGGTGGGCCGCTCAGGTGCAGGTAAATCCACGCTCACTAATGCGCTTTTAGGGACCAGCCTCGCTACCGGTAAAGTGCGGGCGGCGGACGGTAAAGGCCGCCACACCACCACTTCGCGCCAACTGTTGCAGGGGGAGGTAAATATTATTGACACCCCTGGAATTCGGGCTTTGGGAGCCACCCCGGACGCTGAGGCAGTAGACCAAACTTTCACGCAGATCGCTGCCCTGGCTGAGCAATGCCGCTATCGCGACTGTAGCCATAGTGGTGAGCCTGGCTGCGCTGTTGGTCAGGCTTTAACCCAAGGCGACTTAAGCCCAGAGGTGTTGGAGCGCTACCAGCGGATGCGCCGGGAGTCTGAGCGTAATGAGCTTAACCGTGATGCTCGTCTGGCGCGTCAGTCTCAACGCACTGCCAGCCGGGATAACACTCGGGGTAGGCGTGAGACTATGCGGCTTAAAGGCCGGGGCAACTAACTACATGTAACTATTTGCCCGACTGTAACTGCTTGTCTGCTGGGGCAGTGGGGCGACGTCGTCGTTGCAGTTAAATCTGCCCGGCCACTAGTTATAGCCAAAATTTACATCTAGAACTCAAAAGGTTTACATCTAGAACTATCCCTTACAGTTACACCTAAAATCATCCCTTCCCTATAAAAATACGCGTTATTTTTATAGGGAAGGGATGAAATTACCTGTATTTGACTGTGGTTACCTGTGTTTACAGGTGCTGTGTATCAGTCGGTGGGCATGGAGCTGGCCTTGGAGGCGTAGATAGAGTCAACTACGTCCGCATACTTAGCCAGTGCCGCTGCGCGCTTAACCTTCAGCGAGGGGGGTAAGCAAACCATTGGCTTCAGTGAAGTCATCGGTGAGCACGCGGAAAGAGCGGATAGATTCCGCCCGGGAGACTGCCTCGTTGGTGCGTTCGACAGCGCGGTCTAGAGCCGCTAATACCTCAGGGTTCTTCGCGGCCTGCTCCACGCTCATCTCTTCTAGGCCGTGGTTCTTAAGCCACTGGGGCAGCATGTCCGCATCCAGCGTGATTAGGGCAGAGATGAAAGGCTGGTTGTCACCAACCACTACCACCTGGCTTACCAGCGGGTGACCACGCAGGCGGTCTTCCAAAATAGCCGGAGCTACGTTCTTACCGCCGGCAGTAATGATCAGTTCCTTGCGGCGTCCGGTGATACGCAGGTAGCCGTCCTCGTCGAGCGAACCAATGTCACCGGTGCGCAGCCAGCCGTCAGCGGTGAAAGCTTCCGCGTTGGCTTCATCATTGTTCAGGTAGCCGGCAAAAACGCCGATACCCTTAATTTCAATGTCGCCATCTACAGTTACGCGCACGCTATTGCCGGTAACCGGCGGGCCAACAGTGCCAATCTTGGACTGCACCGCAGTGTTAACGGTGGCAGGGCCAATGGTTTCAGTCAGGCCATAGCCTTCAAGCACGCTCATGCCCACGCCACGGTAGAAGTGACCCAGACGCTCACTAGCGGGCCGCCACCAGAAATCACGTAGCGTACGTTTCCACCCAGCATAGAGCGCAAAGTGGAGTAAACCAGGCGGTCAGCAGCGCGGTGGGCGAGCTTCAAAGAAGTAGAGGGGGCCTGCCTCATCCAGAGCGCGCGAATAGGTAATAGCCACCTTGGCAGCCCAACGGAAAATCTTCAGCTTGGTGCCCGAGCCGGCCTTAGCGTCGGCAGCGTTATAAACCTTTTCCAAAACGCGCGGTACACATAGCAGGTAGGTGGGGTGGAAAGACTGTAGGTCAGGTAGCAGGGTCTTAACGTTTGCGCAGTGGCCCACCACGCCGTCGCCACCAATAGCTAGCAGCTGCAAGAAACGCGCATAGACGTGGGCTAGCGGCAAGAACAGCAGCAGGCGCACATCCTCGCCGCGCAGCACCTGGGGAATCCAGTCCACACCGTTATGGGGTAGGCCAGCAGCGTTACGGTGGGTTAGTACTGCACCCTTGGGGCGGCCGGTGGTGCCCGAGGTGTAAACGATGGAGTAAATGTCGTCGATACGCAGAGCCTTGGTACGCTGCTCCACCACATCCATGTCGATGTTCTCGCCGGCGCTGTTGACCTTAGCGATAGCTCATCAGCCAGGGAGAACACCGAAACCTGCTGCTTAGCTTCCTGGGAGGCCTGGTAAACCAGCTTGGCTAGCTTGGCGTTCTCAGTGAAAACTAGACGCACCTGTGCGTTAGTTAGAATCCACTGGATCTGCTCAGAAGAGGAAGTTTCATAGATCGGCACGCTAACCAGCCCGGCGCGGGAGATCGCCATGTCGATAAGCATCCACTCATAGGAGGTGTGGGCCATGATGCCCACGCGCTGACCAGCTTCTAGACCTAGACCAACTAGGCCGCGCGCTAGGGTATCTACTTCACTTTGGAATTGGCGGGCGCTTACCTCATCCCAACCGTCACCAGCGGCGTTACGCTTGGCCACCAGCGGCTTGTCAGGTAGCCGCTTAACCCGGTCGGCCAGCAACCATGGCACGCTCCAGGTTTCTTCTAGCTCATGAATGAGCGGTGACGAGGTTTGGGCAGCAATCTGAGCAGGGCTTTGAGTCACGGCCCCATTATTGCAGAAAAAATAAAACGTAGGGTTCTACTAGCCTTGTAGGAATTCTACAAATTATGTTTGATAGATAAAAGCGGTTGGTACTCGGTGAACAAAATCGAGCACCAACCGCTTTTAACGGGGTGATTTACCAGATGGCGCGGCTACTGGCGGTTCTTATCGGCATCCGGGAATAAAATCTCGGCCCAGGTCGGAGTCTGCTTAGCTGGAGCCTGCTTAGCTGGGGCCTGCTTAGCTGGGGCTTGCCCCAAAGTTGAGGAAACCACAGTGGCGCTTTCACAGCTGTCGCTGGCGTTGACCGTAAACTCGCCGGTTACCTTGGCGGCTTCAATCAGGTCAGCGCGCACCAGCTCAACCTGCTTAGCTAGCTGCTCGGGCAGCTCCAAGGTGACCTCCAAAATAGGGGTCTTCTGGCTGGTCTTAGCTTCAGACTTGAGCTTACGTAGGCTGGCTAGCACCTGTCCGACGGCGCCCACTAGTTCGACGTCGGCCCCGCTAGCAGCCTCACGCAGCCAGTCGCTGGTGGGCCAGGGGGCGCGGTGCACGCTGCCGGTGCGGTACCAAGACCACACCTCTTCAGTGGCAAACGGCATGAACGGGGCGAACAGACGCACGAAGGTGTCCACTGCGATAGCTAGGGTAGTGCGGGCGCTACGTACGGCCTCGGGGCGGTGGTTGCCCTCAAAGTCGTTGGCGCGGTCCTTAATCAGCTCAATGTAGTCATCGCAGAAAGTCCAGAAGAAGGACTCAGCCACTTCCAGTGCCCGGGCGTGCTCGAAGTTGTCAAAAGCGGCCGTGGCGGCGTCGACCACATCAGCCAAGCCCAGCAGCACAGCCTGGTCAACCGGCTCGCTGACCTCGCTAGCATCCAGGCTGGGGGCCGGGGCAGCAGCCTTAGTGGCCTCATCGGCGTCCCAAGGCAGACCCATAGACAGGGCAAACTTAGAGGCGTTAAGGATCTTAATGGCCAGGCGGCGACCGATCTTAATCTGGGCCTCTTCAAAGGCCGCATCTAGACCCAGACGCGCCGAAGTAGCCCAGTAACGCACCGCGTCAGAGCCATACTTTTCCAGCAGGCCCTTGGGGGTGACCACATTACCCTTAGACTTACTCATCTTCTTGTGGTCAGAGTCCAAGATCCAACCAGAAATACCGGCGTGCTTCCAAGGCAGGGCGCCAAACTCAAGGTCGGCGCGCACCACGGAAGAGAACAACCAGGTACGGATAATGTCCTGGCCCTGAGGGCGAATATCCATCGGGTAAACCCGCTTGAATAGGTCCTCATCGTTTAGCCAGCCAGAAACCAGCTGGGCAGACAGGGAAGAGGTAGCCCAGGTGTCCATAATGTCTAGCTCGCCAACGAAACCACCAGGAACACCACGCTGCTCAGCGCTGTAACCTGCGGGCACGTCACTAGAAGGGTCAACCGGCAGGGCGCTCTCATCAGGGGTGATAATGGCGTTGTAGTCCACATCGCCGTTAGCATCCACCTGGTACCACAGCGGGAAGGGCACCCCAAAGAAACGCTGACGCGAAATCAGCCAGTCATTGTTTAGACCCTTAACCCAGTTTTCGTAGCGCACGCGCATAAAGTCAGGGTGGAACTTAAGCTCCTGGCCGCGCTCTAGCAGCTCAGCGTTTAGATCCTTGCCGCTAGCAGGGTTGGTCCAAGGCTTACCGCCATTGCGGATGTACCACTGACGCGAAGTAACAATCTCCAGGGGCTTGTCACCCTTTTCGAAGAAGTTAGTCTGACGCACCGTCTTAGTGGGCTCACCACTCATCTCACCGCTTTCACGCAGCTGCTTAACCAGCACCTCGCGGGCAGAGAAAGTAGTCTTACCAGCCATCTGCTCATAAACCTGGCGGCCCGACTCACTAGTGATCCACTCGGGAGTCTCCAGCTCCAGGCGCCCATCCTTACGCAGCACCGCACGCAAAGGCAGCTTCAGGTCACGCCACCAGTCAATATCGGTGGTGTCACCAAAGGTACAGCACATAGCAATACCGGCACCCTTGTCCTTTTCAGCCTCAGGGTGAGGCAGCACCGGCACCTCAACCCCAAACACCGGGCTAGAAACCGTGGTGCCAAACAGGGGCTGGTAACGCTCGTCGTCGGGGTGAGCCACCAAAGCCACACAAGCCGGCAGTAGCTCAGGGCGAGTGGTCTCAATATAAACATCAACCCCATTTTCAATCGGGGCGCCCGCCGCCGCAGCCTTAGCAGCCACCTCGGCGTCGGTAATGTGGAAAGCCAAACGGTGGTAGAAACCCGGGTACTCGCGACTCTCCAACTCAGCCTGGGCCACAGCAGTCTGGAAAGTTACATCCCACAGACCCGGAGCCTGCGCCTGGTAAGCCTCACCACGCGCCAAGTTACGCAAGAACGCAGCCTGCGCCACCTTACGGGCACTCTCACCAATAGTCTGGTAGGTAGAAGACCAATCCACACTCAAACCAAGAGTACGCCACAGATCCTCAAACTGCTTCTCATCTGCAAGAGTCAGGCGCTCACATAGCTCCACGAAGTTACGGCGCGAAACGGGCACCTGATCGCGAGCCTTAATGGACTTACCCTCACCACCCACATGCGGGGGCTCAAATTCTCCACATAAGGCAGCGAAGGATCGCAGCGAACCCCAAAGAAGTTCTGTACACGACGCTCAGTAGGCAGACCATTGTCATCCCAACCCATGGGATAGAACACAGCCTTACCACGCATACGCTGGTAACGAGCCACCGTGTCAGTGTGGGAGTAAGAAAAAACGTGCCCCACGTGCAGCGAACCAGAAACCGTGGGCGGGGGAGTGTCAATAGAAAACACTTCATGCCGCTCAGCGTTGCGGTCAAAGTCGTAGGTGCCCTGTTGAGACCAGGTTTCGTTCCAACGCTGCTCTAGGCCATCGGCGCTGACCTTGGCAGGAGCGTTAGGCGTGTGCGTCTGGGACGCAAAAAACCGTGCGTTGCCAGTGGAAGAATTTGCAGACATAAACCTGATTCTCTCACGATCACGGCCCCAGATGCGCACCAGGCACACGTTAAACGTGCAACGCTTGCCTTAAATACCCCAGCGGTTTAACCAACCCCCACAGCCACACTTAAACTGCCGGCACTTTGCGGGTAATCTCACGCCCTACAATGTGGCAGGCATAAGAACCTAGCCATAAAATGCTAGGGCATAAGCATTGACCCGGCCGCACTCGCGGATATCACCGGTGAGCTTCCGGAAGAACCGGGGTTAGCGTTAACTGGCAGTTAGCTCTAGTTGGCTCTGCTGCAAAACGCGCTGGCCCCCTAGTAGAACCGGACGGTCGCAACGTTATAGCGCCAATTAAGCGGCTTTGGCTGCTAGCTGCAAGGCCCTACCGGGCTTTGCCTGGCTGGCTAGCTGGGCAAGCGAGGTGGTACCGCGGCTAAAAGCTGGCCTTAGGGTTAGCTTGGGTCGTCCTCGTGACAAGGATCGTACGAGGACTTCAAGAGGCAAAATGTCCAACTTTGCGCATAACGGCGACGCATTCTATCCGCTTCACCGCCCGGGTCAAGCAGTTCCCGCTTCCCCGAACCTGCCCCGCATTGAGGAAGAAATCCTGGCTTACTGGAAGCAGGATGACACTTTCCGCGCCAGCGTTGAAAACCGTGCGACCGGCCGCAATGGAGACAATGAGTTCGTTTTCTATGACGGCCCGCCTTTCGCTAACGGTCTGCCCCACTATGGCCACCTGATCACTGGTTACGCTAAAGACGCCGTGGGCCGCTTCCAGACCCAAAAGGGCCACCGCGTTGAGCGCCGCTTTGGTTGGGACACCCACGGTCTGCCCGCAGAGCTTGAAGCCCAGCGTCAGTTAGGCATTGAGGACGTCACTGAGATCACCCGCCCCGGCGGCATCGGCATCGAAAAGTTCAATGAGGCCTGCCGCTCCTCGGTGCTGCGCTACACCAAGGAATGGGAAGACTACGTCACCCGCCAGGCCCGCTGGGTGGACTTCGAACACGACTACAAGACCCTAGACCCCGACTATACCGAGTCGGTGCTGTGGGCCTTTAAGCAGCTTTACGACAAGGGCCTGGCCTACCAGGGCCACCGCGTGCTGCCTTACTGCTGGAACGACCGCACTCCGCTGAGCAACCACGAGCTCAAGATGGATGACGACGTCTACCAGGACCGCACCGACAACACCGTTACGGTTGGGTTGCGTCTAGAAAAGAAGCTACGTGAAGACTCTGCGCGCCCTGAGCTGGCACTGATCTGGACCACCACGCCGTGGACCCTGCCTTCTAACTCCGCCGTTGCGGTGGGTCCGGAAATTGAGTACTCGCTGGTAGAGGTCGACGCCGCCCACAACAGTAAGCTGGCTGGTGAGCGCGTAATCATCGCTTCAGACCTAATTGGCGCCTACGCCAAGGAGCTGGGCGAGGAGCCGAGCGTCGTCGCCACCTATAAGGGGTCTGAGCTGGTAGGCACGCACTACCACCCCATCTACGACTACTTCGACACCCCTGAGCGTCGCGCCCAGGGCGCCGCCCCCGGCCCCAACGGCTGGTCAATCATCGCCGCCGACTACGTGACCACCACTGACGGTACCGGCCTGGTCCACCAGGCTCCCGCCTTCGGTGAGGACGACATGTGGACCTGCATGGAGTACGGCATCGGCGTGGTTTTGCCCGTTGATGAGGGCGGTATGTTCACCCGTGAGGTTAGCGACTATGAAGGTATGCAGATCTTCGACGCGAACCGCTACGTGGTGGCTGACCTGCGTGAACAGGCCGGCCCGATCGCCCGCCGCGCCCCCGAGATCCGCGCCGTGCTGGTGCGTGAAAAGTCCTATGTGCACTCCTACCCGCACTGCTGGCGCTGCCGCAAGCCCCTTATGTACAAGGCCGTAAGCTCCTGGTTCGTTAAGGTCACTGAGATCCGCGAGCGCATGGTGGAGCTAAACCAGCAGATCACCTGGGTGCCTGAGCACATCAAGGACGGTATTTTCGGCAAGTGGCTGGCTGGCGCCCGCGACTGGTCTATTTCCCGTAACCGCTTCTGGGGGGCTCCTATCCCGGTGTGGGTTAGCGACAACCCTGAATATCCGCGCGTGGATGTGTACGGCTCCAAGGCTGAGCTGGAGGCTGACTTTGGGGTGGAGGTAACTAACTTCCACCGTCCATTCATTGATCAGCTTACCCGTCCTAACCCGGACGACCCTACCGGCAAGTCCACTATGCGTCGTATTTCTGACGTGTTTGACTGCTGGTTTGAGTCGGGCTCTATGCCTTTCGCCCAGGTGCACTACCCCTTTGAAAACCGTGAGTGGTTTGAAAACCACTACCCGGGTGACTTCATTGTGGAGTACATCGGCCAGACTCGTGGTTGGTTCTACACCCCTGCACGTGCTGGCTACTGCTCTGTTTGACCGTCCGGCTTTCCGTTCGTGTGTTTCACACGGAATTTTGCTGGGTAACGACGGCGCCAAGATGAGTAAGTCTTTGCGTAACTACCCCGATGTCAACATTGTCTTTAACCGCGACGGCGCTGACGCTATGCGTTGGACTTTGCTTTCCAGCCCGGTTATGCGTGGTGGCACGCTGATTGTTAAGGAAAAGGCGGTGCGTGACGCGCTGCGTCAGATTCACCTGCCGCTGTGGTCTACCTGGTACTTCCTGAACATGTATGCGGCCACCTGCGACGGCGGTTATGTGTCGCCCGGCTTAGACCTAAGCGACAAGAGCCTGTTTGGTCCCCAGGGGCGCCTGGCGGTTATGGACCGCTACATTCTGTCTTTGACTAAGGAGCTAGCCGCCCAGGTTGATCAGCAGCTAAGCAGCTATGACCTGGCCGGTGCTTGCGCTTCGATCCGTGAATTCATTGATGTGCTCACCAACTGGTATCTGCGCACTTCACGTTCACGTTTTGTCTCCGGCGAGAAGCTGGCTTTCGACACTTTGGTTACGGTGCTGCGTACGCTGACTGAGGTTATGGCTCCCTTGGCGCCGCTGACCACTGAGGAGATTTGGCGTGGCCTAACTGGGGGCCGCTCGGTGCACCTAACTGACTGGCCGGTTTTGCCTGACTATGTTGACGACGTCGCCCTGGTAAGTGCCGTTGACGAGGCCCGCGCCGCTGTGTCTGCTGCTCTGGGTCTGCGCAAGGCCCACCAGCTGCGTGTGCGTCAGCCGCTGCGTAAGTTGACTGTGGCCAGCACTGAGCCTCAGGCGTTGGCTGCCTTTAGTGACTTGATCGCTGAGGAGGTTAACGTCAAGCAGGTTGAGCTGCTGCACGCTGACGAGTCTGGTTACACCCAAAAGCAGGAGGTGTCGCTTAACCCCAAGGCCTTTAGCCCCCAGGTGCGTAAGGCCACCAGCAAACTGTTTGCTGCGGTTAAGTCTGGTCAGTGGGAGCTGACTGAGGCGGGCGTACGCTTCCCCGGCGTCGTGGTTGCAGACCAGGCGGTGGAGCTAAGCGGTGAGGCGGTAAACGTGTCCACCAAGATTGAGGTTGAAGACCCCTCCTTGGTGGCGGCCACGCTAGCTTCGGGTGCTTTCGTCATCTTGGACACTGCCCTAGATGAGGAGCTGGAAGCTGAAGGTTGGGCCCGTGACCTGATCCGTGTGGTGCAAGATGAGCGTAAGGCCGCCGACCTGCTGGTGGCTGACACCATTGACCTGACGGTGCTGGTGCCCGCCGCTAAGGCGGCTTGGACTGAGCGTTTCGCTGACCTGATTGGCGCTGAGACCAACGCTGCCAGCGTAAGCGTGGTTGGGGTAGATGGTGATGAGGTTAGCGTTGAGCTAGCCAAGTCCAGCATCTGAATCAGCCTGTAGATATTATTGCGGGCGGGCTGCTTATGGCAGTTCGCCCGCTTTCATAGCTAAAAAAACCCACAGAAAGTTAGCATCATGAGTGAAGCAGATCCGCGCGGCATTGACCCGGAACTATATGAGTATTTGGAAGCCGCCCAGGAGCTTGACGAGATTTCTGTGGCTGAAGCTGCCCGCCGTGAGCAATCAGCCCAGGCCGCCCAGGCTGCAGCTGAGGAGGAGGACCGCCAAGCCATCCGCGCCCTGGTGGAGGGTTCCCTGCTAGCGGGCAGTGGCGACTTAGATGAGGTGCTTTTAGGCCTTGAGGGCGACGTCGACGCCGACTGGGAGGGGCAGGCGGACGAGCCCAGTCACAGCCATCAGGGTGAGGGCCAGCCAGGCGAAGCGGACAGCCACCGCCAAGCCTTAGCGCGCGCCGCCTATGAGCAGGGGGTGCGTGAGCGCCTAGCCCAGGTGGAGGCGGAAATTTTGGCTCGCGCCCCGGAGCACAAGGTACAGCCCTCCTTGGAGCGGGTGGAGCTGGCCCTAGACTATTTGGGTAACCCCCAAAAAACCTTTAAAGCTGTACACATCACCGGCACTAACGGTAAAACCTCCACCTCGCGTATGGTCGAGCGGCTAGCTGCCGCCACCGGTATGCGCACGGGCCGTTTCACCAGTCCCCACCTGCACACTATCCGTGAGCGCATCGCTCTAGATGGGGAGCCCATCAGCGCTGAAGGATTTATTGCTGCCTGGGAGGATGTAGCCCCGGTAATTGAGTTGGTTGACGCCCACAGCGCTAAAAACGGTGGGCCGCGCATGAGTTTCTTTGAAGTGCTCACCGTGATGGCTTACGCCGTGTTTGCTGACTACCCGGTGGATGTGGCCATTGTTGAGGTAGGTATGGGTGGGCGCTGGGACGCCACCAATGTGTTAGACCAGGCCACCGCCGTGATTACCCCTATTGGCCGCGACCATGAGCGCTGGCTGGGTTCAACCATTGGGGAAATTGCTTACGAAAGTCGGGGATTATTAAACCTGGAGCCACAGTTATTGCTGCGGCCCAGCCTGAGGAGGCCCAAGCCCAGATTTTGCAGGCGGTAGCTGATAACCGCGCCCTGCTGCGACAGGATGTAAGTGGTTACGTCAGCTTTGATGCCCGCATGGATCTGGAAGCTGAAAGCTTGGCCCGTGAAAATGGGGGACTGGCGGTAGCTAGCCGACAGTTTGCTGTGGGCGGGCAGATGCTCACTTTGGTGACGGCCGCAGCGGTTTATGAGGACGTGTTTTTGCCTTTGCACGGCCAGTATCAGGCCCACAATGCGTTGCTGGCTCTGGCGGCTGCTGAAAGCCTGTTTGGTGGTAGGGCTTTGCCGGCGCAGATTGTTGAAAATGCTTTTGCCCAGGTCACTAGCCCTGGCCGCCTTGAGGTGGTGCGCACTAGCCCCACTGTGCTGGTGGATGCGGCCCACAACCCCCACGGGGTGACTGCATTGCGCACTGCTCTAGAAGAGTCTTTCCCCTTAAAGCACCTGGTGCTGGTGTATGCGGCCATGGCTGATAAGGATGTGGAAGGGGTGCTTTCTGAGCTAGAGCCGATCTGTGAAGCTGTGGTTTGTGTGCCTATGGATTCGCCTCGGGCTATGGAGCTAGATGATCTGGTGGAAATTGCCGACGACGTCTTTGGCTCTGATCGGGTGCGTAGCGCCACCAACCTGGTTGATGCGGTTGATTTGGCGGCGCAGCTAGCTGAATCTTCTGACGATCCGCTGCCTTCAAGCGGGGTTTGATCTTGGGTTCAGTGGTTCTAGCGGCCCAGGCGCGAGAACTATTTGGTCTCAAGAAATAAATAAGGATCGGGAAAGCTCCCCAAAGAAATAGCTACGTCGACGGCGTAGGGTTAGCGGTAGCGGCCCTGCGCCGTCAAACTTTTTAAAGGGCCTAATTAAGAGGTCACAAATAACGTCAGAAGAAAGGCAAGCAAGTAGTGACGGAAAACTCGGTGAGTTCACCAGACTCCTCAGATTCGTCAACTGCGTCGACTTCAGCGAGCTCGTCAGGTTCGTCAGACTCGTTAAGTGCGTCTTCACTAAGCTCAGCTAGTGCATCGGATTCTCTGTTTTCACGGCTAACTTCATGTCTGATTGTGTTTTTAATTGGTGGAATAATTGCGGCAATAATTTTTGCCTACCCAATTACGGCAGTGGTGTGGGCTAACTTCATGCCCAAAATTGGCCCAGAAAACCTGGGTACAAAAGTTTTAGTGCAGGGCGCCCCGGTAGTGGTAGGGATAGTGCTGGTACCGGTCTTGCTGGCTAGCCTATATAAAAGTCTTAGTAATTCTGCAGCCGCAGGTTTAGCAATTATCTTGATAATCGTTGAAATCTTCTGCCTAATACTGGTGCCACTACTAGGGGCGGATAAACCTGTAGCTGATGCTATCTCTGGTCCGGATGTAATCGCTATTAAGAGTTGCGATAACTATAGCCAAACTGAAATCGACCGCTACGTTAGTCGTTCATTGAGCGGTAAACGTAAAACTAACTTTAGATACGCCATTAAGTTTGATCTGGTCACAACCCGTAACGAGGCAATTCATTTTGATTTTAATATAGATACTAAAAACAATCCTGAGTTGTATGCGCCATTAGTTAAATTCTGTAAAGATAAGGGCACTAATGCCACTTTGAAGCGTTATCCCAGGACACAGATCGTTCAAGACTTTATCGTGAAGGGCTAGCTTGTGAGCAAAAAATCTAAAGACTCTTCGCCTGGAGTTATCTCCTCGCTATTTATTATGCTGTTTTTTGGCTACCTAGTTTTAACTTGGATAGTGCGTGAGTTTGTGCCACGAGTTGGCCCGGAGTCGCTGGCATCAGAACTTATGGCTAACTCTTTCACTATACCGGTAGGTTTAGTGGTGGCGCCGGCAATATTTTTCTGTATTAAAGGAGCTCGGCAGAGCAAACGTATTGGTGACGGTAAGTTATCTAAATGGCGAGGCTGGGCGTTATTTCTAGCTCTGGTTGAAATTGCCTGTATTATTTCGCTGCCCTTTGGCTCGGTGGCTCCGGTTCGTGACCTTTTTTCTGGTTCTGAAGTGATCAATGTTAAGGGCTGTCAAAACTATTTCACAGAAAAAGAAGAGAGTGGTTGGGGATCTAGAAAAGAGAACCGACACACAGGCAGCTCTCGTGCTAGATATGTGTACTTTACTAGCTTTGATCTAATCACTGATCAGAACAAAGCTATCAATGTTAAATTTACTGATAGTCGGAAAAACTCAGAGTTTTATGCGCCGGTAGTTAAGTTCTGTAAAGATAAGGGTACTAGTGCCGTTATGAGTCGCTACCCGCACACCGGTATCATTAAAGAGTTTACTGTTGAAGAAAAGTGAGTTAGAATTTGCGTCCTTCGGAGAAAATATTTGCAGCAGTCATGTTCTCAGGGCCTATATATTTGACCCTCCTAAAGATTGTGCACTCAGTGGTGCCAAGGGTTGGTCCAGAATCGCTGACGTCAGAACTTATGACTAACTCTTTCACTATACCGTTGGGGTTAGTGCTAGCTGCGCTATTATTTTTCTGTATTAAAAAAGCCCGGCAGAGCAAACGTAGCGATGACGGTAAATTATCTAAATGGCATAACTACATATTGGTTATAGTATTATCTGAAGTTGCCTGCGCTGTTCCCTTACCATTTGGTGCTATCACTCCGGTTCGTGACCTGTTCTCTGGCCCTGAAGTGATCAATGTTAAGGGATGTCAAAACTATTTCACAGAAAAAGAAGAGCATGGTTGGGGATCTAGAAAAGAGAACCGACACACAGACGAATCTGAAGATACTCATTATGTCTACTTCACTAGCTTTGATCTGGTCACGAGTGAAGGTAAAAGTATAAATATTAAATTTACTGATAGTCGGGAAGAGTCAGAGTTTTATGCGCCGGTAGTTAAGTTCTGTAAAGATAAGGGTACTAGTGCCGTTATGAGTCGCTACCCGCACACCGGTATCATTAAAGAGTTTATTGTTAAAGAAAAGTGAGTTAGTCCGTGAGTGTAAACCCACCAACTTCTGGCCCCTATCCAAACCAGAGTACTACATCCCTAAATCAGGCAAGCCAGGAGCCTACGCCAGGATCCTGCCTGCCAGTGTTTTTAGGTGTCCTGCTGGTTTTTTGCTACATAGTTGCGGCAGTGGTCTTTGCTAACTTCATGCCCAAAATTGGTCCAGAAAACCTGGGCACAAAACTTTTGGTTGAAGGCTGGCCGCTAATAGTGAGCTTGCTACTGCTGCCAGTGTGGATTAACTGCCTGCGGAAAGCCCGCGCTAACTTTGCAGGTAACGATACTTCTAGGTGGCGCAAGTGGGCCCTGATTTTAACGCTGGTTGAAGTCACTAACTTCATGTATACGCCCTTATATGCAGCTAAACCTGTTACTGACGCTATCTCTGGCCCGGATGTAATCGCTATTAAAGGCTGCGATAACTACAGTCAAACCGAGGTTGATCGCTATATCAGCCGCTCATTTACCGGTAAACGTAAAACTGTTATCAAGTACTCCATTAAGTTTGACCTGGTTACGGCCGAGGGTGAGGCCATCCACTTTGAATTTGAGGACACCAAGGATGAGCCTGAGCTTTACGTGCCGCTAGTTAAGTTCTGTAAAGACAAGGGTACTAGCGCCGTTTTGAAACGTTACCCCAACACTGAGATTGTGGAAGACTTCCAGGTCAAGTAGCCGCCAGGGGAAGGGGTTTTATGACAAGATAAGGCACATGAGTCAAGTTGAACGTTCCCTGGTCCTAGTAAAACCCGATGGTTACAGCCGTGGCCTAACCGGTGAGGTACTGCGCCGCATCGAAGCTAAAGGCTACAAGCTGGTAGCTCTCAAGATCGTAAACGCCACTGAAGAGATTCTCTCGCGCCACTACGCCGAGCATGTCTCCAAGCCTTTCTACCCGGGCTTGGTTGAGTTCATGACTTCCGCGCCGGTTGTGGCCGTGGTGGTTGAAGGTCAGCGTGTAGTGGAAGGGGTGCGTTCCCTGATGGGCGCCACTGACCCCACCGTGGCCGCCCCGGGCACGATCCGTGGTGACCTGGCCCGCGCCTGGGACACGCCGGCCATTTTGAATATTGTGCACGGTTCAGATTCGCCTGCCTCAGCTGAGCGTGAGGTGGCTATCTGGTTCCCAGAACTAGCATTTGCCTAGCAGCTGCGCGCACCGGAATCTTTTGCATAGGGCTTAATCCCCTATTCATGCTGGTAGGAGCAGGTTTAGGGTGTAAGAGTCCAAGGCGCGAAGCGGGGCAGAGTAAATCCCCATCTCCCCGCTTCGCGGCAAGATTTTCTTTTAAAGGGGAGAAAATGCAATTAACCAAGCCCGTACTTAAAGAGACTAAACGTGCACTGATCGCAGCGGTGGGGTCGGTGTTTGTGGGGGCCGTGATGCTGGCCGTGGTGGGCTCGGTAATGTTTCATGTCTTGCTTGGCTAATTAGCTGCCCTGCTAGGGGGCCTAAGTCTAGACTGAGCTCATGGACTACAGTCTTTTGTTTTATATCATCGCCGCGTTGGTGGTGGTGCTGGGGGCCGGCTTTGGTTTGCGGACCCTACAGCGTCGCCGCGAGCAGCTACCACCTGCGCCAACTCGCCCTGAAATCAGCGCCTCCACAGAGCCGCAAGAATCTGAGCCTGAACCAGCTAGTCAGTACGAAACCCCCGAATCACTGCCTGGGCGTATGCAGCGTCTACGTTCACGCCTGGCCGGTTCGGGAAGCTTTGGCCGCACAGTTTTGGCGGTCCTTTCTCGCGGTGACCTCTCTGAGGCTGACTGGGAAGAAATTGAAGACAGCCTACTGACCGCCGACCTTGGCCTGGAGGTTAGCACTGAGCTGATGGATAAGCTGCGCACGCAGCTAAAGGTGCTAGATAGTCGCGATCCGGCCACCGCCAAGCAGGTTCTGCGTCAGCAGCTTCTAGAGCTGGTAGGCCCCGACATGGACCGCTCACTCAACCTGGAACCCACCCAGGGCACCAACGGTGAACCAGCCCCCGCCGCCATTTTGATGGTGGGTGTTAACGGCACCGGTAAAACTACCACCTGCGGCAAGCTAGCGCGCGTACTGGTAGCCCAAGACAAGCAGGTGCTTATGGGGGCCGCCGACACCTTCCGTGCTGCCGCCGCCGAGCAGCTAACCACCTGGGGTCAGCGCGTAGGTGTAGAGGTAGTGCGCTCAGACAAAGAAGGCGCAGACCCCGCCTCGGTAGCCTTCGACGCCATCAAGCAAGGCCAAGCCAGCGGCGTCGACGTGGTGCTAGTAGACACCGCCGGGCGCCTACAAAACAAAGCCGGCCTAATGGACGAGCTAGGCAAAATTAAGCGCGTCATGGAAAAAATCGCCCCCGTCGGCGAAATCCTACTGGTACTAGACGCCACCACCGGCCAAAACGGTATGCGCCAAGCCCAGGTGTTCTCTGAAGCCGTAGGCGTCAGCGGCATCGTGCTAACCAAACTCGATGGCACCGCTAAGGGCGGTATCGTGGTGACCGTACAGCGTGAACTGGGCGTGCCCGTCAAACTAGTTGGCCTGGGGGAGGGGCCAGACGACCTAGCCCCCTTCGACCCGGAAGGCTTCGTAGACGCCCTACTAGCCTAAAAGGCGCCTTTAAATTACCCAGCAACTGCGGTTTCCCCTAAAGGGAGGCCGCAGTTGGCGCATATATGTCCCTAGTTCCAGGGCAGATAGCGACAAAAACCCGATCTACTAGTTCAAACACCCCAAAGCCGTCTAAACTGTAACCTAGGCGACAAAAGGAGAGGTCATGGCGGTAATTACGGTCCTAGGCGCAGGAGCTATGGGTAGCGCGCTTACCCGCCCCCTGGTTGAAGCAGGCTGGCAGGTGCGGCTATGGGGCTCTATTTACGACGACGCCATCCTCGACGCCATCGACGCCGGCCAAGCCCACCCCACCCTAAAAGAAACCATCAGCCCCGCCGTAACCACCTTCCGCGCCGGCCAACTAGCCCAAGCCGTCAACCAAGCCCAAGTAGTAGTAATCTCAGTGGCCTCAGGCGCCGTCGTCAGCGTACTTGAACAAGTAGGCCCCTACCTGGGCGACGTCGAATCCCTATGGCTAACCTCCAAAGGCTTTTGGCAAACCGAAACCGAAGTAGAACTACTACCAGAAGCAATCAAACAAATCGCCAAAACTAAAGGCATCAACCTACCCCCACTAGTAGCCATCGCCGGCCCCGTAAAAGCCAGCGAATGCGCCAGCGCCAAACCCACCGCCACCGTATTCGCCTGCCGCGACTACGAACTAGCCAAACGCTACGCAAAAACCGTGACCACCCCCAACTACTCGGTCACCCCCAGCCAAGACGAAATCGGGGTAGAAGTCTGCGCAGCCCTAAAAAACATCTACGCCATCGCCCTAGGCATCGCCGACGGCATGAGCGCAGCAGATGAACAACCCCGCGACAACCTACGCGCCGCCATCTTCGTACAAGCAGTCACCGAAATGGCCTCACTATGCCACGCCCTAGGCGGCGACCTACAAACCGCCTACGGCCTCGCCGGCATGGGAGACCTACAACTAACCTCAACCGCCGGGCGCTCGCGGCTATACGGTCACGCCGTCGGCGCCGGCCAAAACCCACGCCAAGCCCTAGAACAAATGCAATCCCAAGGGCTAACCATCGAAGGCTCACCAGCAGCCCTAATCGCCCACCAACTAGTGCAACAGCTAGGCCTTAACGCCCCCCTGCTTGAAGCCGTCTACCAGATGCTACACGGACACGTAGACGACGCCCGGGCGCTAATCTGTGCAGTAGCCCTAGGGGTCGATGCATAAAAAAACCAGTTGACACTGACTTTGAGCCTTAAAGTCATCTAGACTTACCCGTGTCGCAGCACACAGAAGTGTTGCGGCGCAGCGATCGACGAAGATCAGAAAGGCTCAAAGTCATGCCCTGTGCACACCTAACCGACGGCCCCCTAGTAGTGGCCGTAGACTCCTCCACCCAATCCACCAAAGCCATCATCGTTGACGGCGCCGGCGTCCTAGCCATGGCCGCCATCGAAGCCCACGCCCCCCACACACCCACCGGCCCCGACGTCGCCACCAGCGCCAAAGCCATGGCCCAATTCGGCCAAACCATAAAACCCAACCCCCAAATGCACGCCCGCTACCAACCCATCGCCGCCGTACAAAGCCAGCTATACCAACAACTACGCCAAATCAACGCAAACCTAGACCAACTACGCACCAACCAAAACGCCTAAAAACTTTTCAAAGGAGAAAAAATGTACACCATCACCATCCTCGGCGCCGGCGCCATGGGCAGCGCCCTAACCCGCCCCCTAATCGACACCGGCTGGCAAGTACGCCTCTGGGGCACCTGGCTAGACGACCACCTACTAGACGCCATCGAAAACGGCCAACCCCACCCACGCATCAACGCCACCATCGACCCCCGCGTACAAACCTACCGCTCCAACCAACTACAAACCGCCCTCGACGGCGCCGACGTAGCCGTCATGGCCGTAGCCAGCCACGCAGTCAACACCATAACCGAACTCGCCCTACCCCAAATCACCAAAACCAAAGCCCTCTGGCTCAGCGCCAAAGGCTTCAACGTAGCCCCCAACGGCCAAATCCAACTCCTACCCGACGCCATCCGCGCCCAAGCCCAAGCCGCCGGCCTCCAACTACCCCCAATCATGGCCATCGCCGGACCCGTAAAAGCCAACGAATGCGCCCAAGGCCTACCCACCGCCACCATCTTCGCCTGCACAGACCAAGACCAAGCCCAACACTGGGCCGCCAACACCAACAGCGGCAACTACGCCCCCACCTACAGCCAAGACGAAATCGGCGTAGAAGTCTGCGCAGCCATGAAAAACGTCTACGCCATCGCCCCTAGGCATCGCCGACGGCCCTAGAAACCGCCACCAAAAATACCCCACCACAACCTCAAAGCCGCCGCCTTCACCCAAGCCACCAAAGAAATGAGCCAACTATGCGCCAACCTAGGCGGCCAAACTGACACCCCCTACGGCCTCGCCGGCATCGGCGACCTCGAAGTCACCGGCCTATCAGGACGCAACAAAATCTACGGCACCCGCCTAGGCCAAGGCCAAAGCGCCCCCCAAGCCTACAAAGAAATGCAAGACCTCGAACAAACCGTCGAAGGCGTAAGCGCAGCAGCGCTCGCGGTTAGGTTGGTGGCGCAGTTTAACGATCCGCTGTTAACCCAGCAGCTACCCCTGCTGCACGCGGTGGCCCAGATTTTGGCTGCAGAGGCGGCCCTAGATGTTGAGGCCATCATCTCCCAGGCGGTTTTGCCGCAGCCAGCCGCGCCGATAGCGGATATGGTGCGCATTTACGGCCCGGATAGCGGCGCTGATCAGCCTAAGTTTTAGCCGGCGCGGCCGGTTTGCCTGGTTTAACCGGTTGTGACCGGTTGTGACCGGTTAGCCGGTTGCGGCTGGTTGTTGCCGGCTGTGACCGGTTAGCCGGTTGTGCCCGGTTGCTCCAGCCACCGCTAAAACTGGGGGGTTAGGCTAGTAGCCATGATCCTGACAGCTTTAGCGGTTGGCGCGCTTATCGGCCTGGTAGTGGGGGCGCTGGGAGCTGGGGGAGGGATCCTATCGGTGCCGGCGCTGATCTATCTGCTCGGCGTTGCGCCCCATGAGGCCACCAGTGCCTCCCTGGTGATTGTGCTGTTTACTGCCCTGGCGGCGCTGGGCGGGCGCATCGGTAAAAACACTATCTGCTACCAGATCGCTTTAGTGTTTGCGGCTTTAGCGACTGTGGGCACCTGGCTGGGTTCACTGGCTAACCGGGCGGTGAGCGCAGATTTATTGATGTACGCCTTCGCCCTGCTGCTGATCTGTGTGGGGCTGGTGATGTTGCGCCGCGCATATCCGGGCCTGTTTAGGGGCGCGGCTAGAGCTGGCAGCAGCGGTGTCTTTAGTGACGACGGCGTAGCTGCGGCTGATGGTGCGAGTGGCACTGGCTCGACGCCGGCCCTGAGGACGGTTTCAGCAACGGGGGAGGTTACCTCAATTGGGGGTGCGCCGCTGTGGCGGGTGGCTTTGGTGGCCACCATAACCGGTGCGCTTACCGGATTTTTTGGGGTGGGCGGCGGCTTTGCGATAGTGCCGGCACTGACTTTAGTGCTGCATTTACCCATTAAACGCGCCGCCTCCACCTCACTGCTGATCATGGCCATTACGGCGGTGGTGGCGTTAGTGGCCAGAGCGCAAACTTCCCTAAACGTAGATTTAGGGGTGATTGGTGCGTTTACTGTGGCCTCAATGCTTGGGGGGGTAGCTGGGGCACCGCTGACACGTAAAGTAAGCAGCCAAAAACTTACCGCCAGCTTCGCAGCATTGCTGCTCGCCGTCGCTGTGGCCACCTTAGTGGGCCAAAGTTAAGCAATAGCCCCCGCGTAACGCAGGGCATTAGCCAGGCCGTCGTCGTGAATATCGGTGCTAATCCAGTTGGCGGCGGCTTTAGCTGCAGCGGTGCCGTTACCCATGCAAATACTAGGCCGGCTGCCTCAAGTACCTCTAGGTCATTGCTGGAGTCGCCGATAGCCACTACCTGGTCAATACCAACTCCCAGGTATTTAGCTGCCGCCAACATGCCGCTGGCTTTAGTGTTGCCCTTAAGTACAATCTCGCCGCCGCGAGAGCCATTGCCAGGGTCGTAGGAGCCGTCCACTACCTCAAAGTAGTCACCCCAACGCTCACGCATATCATCTAGGGTAACGGGGCTGGTGGCGGCCAAAGTGAAAGTCACCTTGTTGGGATCAGTGGGCAATCCCGGTTGCACATAGGGAAGTACCTGGCGAATATAGGCCTGCCAGTTACCGCCGTGAGAGGCCGGCTGCTTTTCCCAGTTATGGGTGGCCTCACCGCGCGCAGCTGCTAGCACCTGCTCCTCGGTAGTAAAGCCAAATACCTTCCAGGCGCCGTCGGAGGCATTAACTTTATCGGGAGACTGCCACACATAGGTGCCCCCAGACTCTTCCAAATACTTACTTACCTGCGGCACTAACTCAGCTGGGATACGGTTATCAACCACTACCTGCTCACCGATTTTCACGTAGCTGCCGTTGGCCGCAACAATGCCGGAAAAACCCAGGTCCCACAAGAAATCATAAACTTCAGGCAAAGAACGCCCAGTGCACAGCATTAGGGTGTGACCATTGGTATTAGCTTGGGCTAGGGCTGTGCGTGCAGAGTCGGGGACTAACTGGTTGTTATCGACTACAGTTCCATCTACATCGCACAAAATCAGCATGGCACTTAGCCTATCCCGACTCTTTGCTACAAACCTAGGGCTTTTACTTAACAGCAGTAGGGCTTACTAACTAGGGTTAATACATGCTGGAAGTAGAACTAAACAACCACACATTCATGCCCCAAGTTGGCTTTGGTACCTACAAAGTTGTCCCTGAGCAGGCCAGTGACGCGGTGTATACAGCCATTAGCTACGGCTACCGCCACATCGACACCGCTCAGCTTTACTTCAACGAGGCTGAAGTAGGCCAAGGCATTGGCAAGGCTATCGCTGACGGGCTAGTTAGCCGCGAGCAGCTATATGTAACCACCAAGCTAAACAACAACAACCACGCTCCCGCTGATGTTGAGCGTTCCTTCGATGAGTCTCTAGCCAAGCTGGGCTGCGACTATGTGGACTTATTCCTAGTGCACTGGCCCATGCCTAACCGTGCAGACCTGGACATGGTGGCCACCTGGAAGGCTATGACCAAGCTGCTTGATGATGGCCGTTTGCGCTCAATTGGGGTGTCAAATTTCCTGCCTGAGCACATTGAGCGCATCAGCCAGGCCACCGGAGTAATGCCGGTTAACAACCAGATTGAGCTACACCCGCAGTTCATGAACCGTCCCAGCGCCGACTACTGCCGCCAGCATGGCATTGCGGTAACCGCGTGGTCGCCGCTGGCGCGGGGGCGCGTCTTTGATACCCCGCAGGTCACTACGGTGGCCCAGCAGCTGGGAGTAACCCCCGCCCAGGCGGTGCTGCGCTGGCATATTCAGCTTGGCAATGTGGTTATCCCCAAGTCGGTTACTCCGGCGCGGATTGCTGCCAACTTGGATATTGACAGCTTTGAGCTAAGCAGCCAGCAGATGGAACTGATCTCTTCACTGGATCAGGGTGAGGCAGGCCGTAGCGGCAAACACCCTGATTATGACTGGCTCTAAAAATCAGTCAGAAAACTACAAGTTAAGCGCGGTTTCATTGTCAGGATGAAACAAAACTCTGGTACGTTATCTCACTATGTGAACAGGAGGTGACGTAAGCGGAATACGCGCTTAGCTTATTAGCTACTAGGTCGCACCGACGCAACTGTTGGTGCGACCTTATGTGTATCTATCGGCATGAAAGACAGGTAGCTAATGTCTTCGAACTCCGGCAAGAGCCCGGCACGTGAGCAGTGGGGGGAGCCAGTTTGGTTTCCTCATGGCCGCTATCGGCTCTGCAATCGGTCTTGGTAACATCTGGCGTTTCCCCGGCGTAACTTACTCTAACGGCGGCGGCGCCTTCATGATTCCTTACGTGGTAGCGCTGCTAACCGCCGGGGTTCCCTTCCTACTGCTCGACTACGCTGTCGGCCACCGCTACCGTGGATCCTCCCCGGCAGTGTTCCGCCGTATGTCCAAGCGCTGGGAGTGGCTGGGCTGGTGGCACGTAGTGGTCTGCTTCGTCATCATGACCTACTACGCCGTAATTATCGGTTGGTCCCTGCGTTACACCTTCTACTCGGTTAACACCGCCTGGGATCAGGACAAAGATGGTGCCAAGGACTTCTTCTTCAACCAGTTCCTGCACTTGTCTGGCACGGTTGGCTACAACTCCAGCCCGGTATGGAACGTGGTTATTCCCCTGGTAGCGGTGTGGGCCATCGTTATCGTCGTTATCGGTAAGGGTGTTGCCGGCGGTGTTGAGCGCGCCAATAAGGTCTTCCTGCCCCTGCTGGTGCTGCTGTTCGTAGTGCTGGTAGTACGCGCCCTGTTCCTGCCCGGCGCAGTAGATGGCCTTAACGCCCTGTGGACCCCCAACTTTGATTCTCTGGGTGACCCCAAGGTTTGGGTTGCGGCTTACTCGCAGATCTTCTACTCGCTCTCCATTGGTTTCGGCATCATGCTGACTTACGCTTCCTACCTGCCCAAGAAGACTAACCTGGTGGGCACCGGTCTGGTAGCTGCATTTGCTAACTCTTCCTTCGAGGTACTGGCTGGTTTCGGTGTATTTGGCACCCTGGGTTTCATGGCCCACCAGCAGGGTGTAGGTGTTGACAAGCTGGAGGGCCTGACCGGTATCTCCCTGTCCTTCATTACCTTCCCCACCATTATTAACGAAATGCCTGGTGGAGCCCTGTTTGGTATCCTCTTCTTCCTTTCGCTGACCCTGGCCGGTATCACCTCGCTGATCTCTCTGCTGCAGGTGGTAGGCGCGGCTGCTGCCGAAAAGATGGGTACCACCCCGCTTAAGGCCGCCCTGGTTACGGGTATCCCCGCTGCTGTAGTTTCCGTGTTCGTTTTTGGTACCACCTCGGGTGTTTACTCTCTCGACGTCGTCGACGCCTACATCAACCAGGTAGGTGTGCTCAGCTCGGCCATTATCATGTCGGCAGTCACCGGCGTAATCCTGCGCAAGATGCCTATGCTGCGTAAGCACTTGAACAAGGTCTCTAACACCAAGTTCGTGGGCACGTGGTGGATTGTTATTGAGGGCGCGGCTTTGCCGATCCTGCTGGCCTACATGATGGGTGACACCGTGTTGGGCTACATCGAAAATGGCTATAATCCCAAGGACTACTCGCGTGGCTTTGAAGGTATCTTCGGTTGGGGCATGCTGGCGGTAGCCGTAGTGGCCACCATTGCACTGACCTGGGCTCCGTGGCGTACCAATGTGGACAGCTTCACCGCTCAGGATGAAGAGGGCGCTGAGTACAGCCACGCGGGCGTGCCCGCCCCGGCTCAAAAGAAGGAAGTTACTTCTGACGCCGAAGCTGTTTCCAGCACTCAGGCCTAACAGATAAGGAAAGAAGCAATGAACACTTCAGCACTCGCTTTGATGCTTTTCTCCGTAGTGGTTATCTGGGGCGGTCTGATCGCCTCAACGGTGGCGCTAGTGCGCAAGAACCGTGCGGAGGCAGCTGAAACTGTCGCTCAGGTGCTGTCCAGCGACCAGGAATAGCCTCACCACACGCTTAGCTTTAGGCTCTTTTGGCTCAGGCTAAGACTGAGATTTGCGCCAAGGGTGGCTAACACCTCTTTGGTAACCGAGGGTGGGCACGTAAGAATAGGTTCTATGACCGATTCTTTTGTGCCTGCCCTCGTCGCTTTTGATCTAGACGATACGCTGGCTCCCTCAAAATCCCCGATGCCTGCCCCCATGGCTCAGGCTCTGCGTCAGCTACTAGATGTGGTTCCCGTATGCATTATTTCTGGTGGCCAGATGGGCCAGTTCCGTAGCCAGGTGCTGGGTAACCTGCACGCTAACGACGCCGAACTGGCAGCTTTGCACTTGATGCCCACCTGCGGTACTCGCTACTACACCTGGGATGGCTCCGACTGGGGCCTGGTTTACGCCCATGACCTCTCCGACGCTCAGCGCGACGCCGCTCTGGAAGCGGTAGAGCGTGAAGCTAAGCGCCTAGGCCTGTGGGAAAGCCAAACTTGGGGTGACATTCTTGAAGATCGTGGCTCCCAGATCACCTTCTCCGCCCTGGGCCAGGAGGCCCCGCTAGAGGCCAAGAAGGCTTGGGACCCCACCGGCGAAAAAGAAGAACACCCTGCGTGAAGCTGTTGCCGCCTACCCTGCCTGAGTTGGAAGTGCGCTCTGGTGGTTCTACCAGCGTGGACATCACCCTCAAGGGTGTAGACAAGGCTTACGGTATGCGCGCCCCTATCTGAGCAGACCGGCATTTCCCTAGACGACATGCTCTTCATCGGTGACCGTCTAGACCCTGACGGCAACGACTACCCGGTTAAGGCCATGGGGGTACGCACCCACGCGGTTACCGGCTGGGAAGACACTGCCGCCTACGTCACCGCTCTAGCCCAGCGTATTGCTGCCGCTAAGGCCTGAGCTTTCAAACTGACCAAGCTTGCAAGCTAGCTGAGCTTTAAAGCTAGCCAAACCTGCAAGCGATCCAAACCTCAACTGAGCCAAGCTTGCAAGCTAGGCTCACGTGACAGCTTAAGCGACCCGGCCTAGCCGGGTCGCTTTGCTATAGGCACAATCTGCTTTGAGCTGGCGGCGATAAGGTAGCCTTTAGTAGTTATTTGCAGGCTTTTACGAAGGAAAATGCAGTGGCATACCCCAGCGAAGCTGATATTGATGCTATGAGCCAACAGGAGCTTGAGGCATACATCGCTGAGCAGGAACGCGACGATTTTGCAGTCGGCTCAGCTAAAACATTCGCGCTCGGTATGGGCCTAGCTAGCCTAGTGGCGCTGGCTGTGAGCTGGGAGCTGATCGCTGCTGAGATGGCTCAGCTAAAAAACCCGCTAACACAGCTTTCGTGCGATATTAACCCGCTAGTGTCTTGTGGCGCCTCACTTACCATCTGGCAAGGTAACCTGCTGGGCGTGCCCAACGCCTTTGTAGGGGCTATGGCTTACAGTGCTTTTGTGGTTTTGGCGGCCTTGATTGGGGCGCAAGTTAAGCTGCCGCGTTGGATCTGGCAGGGGCTAGCCGCCGGCGCCGTCGTAAATCTAGGCTTTGTGCTCTGGTTCGTAAGCCAATCAGTGTGGGTGCTTAACAAGCTGTGCCCTTGGTGCATGGTGCTGTGGGTGGCTACTATCCCCATGGCTTGGACCCTGCTGGCTCGTTGCGCCGTCGAAGGTGCCCTGCCCCTAAATGAAGCTGCTAGCCGCACCCTATATAAAGCACGTTGGTGGCTAGTGGGGGCCACTTATTTACTGATCGTGTTGGCTGTTGTCTTTGGTCTGTGGCAGCAGTGGCAGGCGGTGCTGGGGTGAACCAGAACGCGGACTCTACCGTCACCCAGGACTACCTAAAAGCGGTATGGGCTCTAGAAGAGTGGGGCGGTTCAGCCTCGGTGACTGCCTTAGCTAAACGTATGCAGGTGGCTAACTCGACCGCGTCGGAGAATGTTTCACGCCTGGTGGAGATGGGTTTGCTGGTGCATCAGCCGTATAAACCGGTCACCTTATCTGAGCTAGGTCAGCGCCGTGCCTTGGTAATGGTTAGGCGCCACCGGATTTTGGAAACTTTCCTGGTGCAAGAGCTGGGTTTTGACTGGGATGAGGTGCATCAGGAGGCCGAAGTGCTGGAGCATTCGGTTTCTAACCGCCTGCTTGAACGCTAGAGCAGCGCCTGGGTTACCCCACCCGGGACCCGCATGGTGACCCGATTCCGCGTGCAGATGGCACTATTGAACGCCCCGCTTTGGTGCGTCTGGCGCAGCTGGAAATTGGGCAAAGTGCGGCTTTAGCTCGTATTGCCGACGACGCCCAACTGCTGCGTGCGTTAAGTCAGGCCGCCATGGGTCTAGACTGCACCCTTAAACTGTTGGCTCGTAAGCCGGGCCCGGCGGGCAGGCAGCTGGCACAAATTGAGTGCCAGGGACGCCAGCTGTGGGTGGACAATGAAAGTCTGTGGCTGCGTCTAGACACTTTGACTAGCTAAATAAGGCAAAATAAAGTCATGGCTAGCATTTTCACCAAAATCATTGACGGACAGATCCCCGGTAATTTCGTATGGGCAGATGACCAGTGCGTGGCCTTTGCTGATATCAACCCCCACACCGATGGGCATGTGCTAGTGGTGCCGCGTCAGGAAGTGTCGTCCTACCTGGAGGCCAGTGATGAGCTGCTGGCACATCTAACCGTGGTAGCTAAGCGTATTGGCCAGGCCCAGGTTAAGGCTTTTGACGCCCCGCGTAGCGGCTTAGCAATTGTGGGTTTTGATGTGGACCACCTGCACCTGCACGTATTGCCGATCTACCAGGGCGGCGATCTGGACTCCACTAAGGTGCGCCAGGGGGAGCCGCTAGAAAAGATCGCGGCTGCCATGGACAAGCTGCGCGCGGCTTTGCGTGACAACGGCTGGGCGCAGTTCGTGCCCGCCAATGACTGAGCATTTACGCCGCGCCGTCGTCACCGGTGCCTCTAGCGGTATTGGCTGGGCCATAACTGAGCGCCTAGTGACCGAGGGCTGGCAGGTGGTAGGTATTAGCCGTACCGGCCAGGTGCCCGAGGGAGCCTTGAGTGTAAGCGCTGACTTGGCAGAGGACGGGGTAGGGGAGGCTATCACCCAAGCCCAAAACCTGCTCGGCGGCGTCGACGCTTATGTGGGGGCGGCTGGAAGCACCTATGAGCAGCTGGCTGCCCGCGCCGACTTGGAGCAGGTAAATAACCAGCTGCGCCTGCACTACCTGGCTAACTATGAGGCTATTAGCCTGCTGCTGCCGGGTATGGTCAGGGCGCGCTGGGGGCGGATCGTGTTGCTTTCCTCAGTAGTGGCTCAAAGCGGCATGGCGGGGTTAACTGCCTATGGGGCCGCGAAGGGTGCTCTGGAGGCGCTGGTGAAATCGCTGGCGCTGGAGGTGGGCCGGCGCGCTATCACGGTTAATGCGGTGGCCCCCGGTTATATCCAAACCCCCATGACCCAGTCGCTAAGCCCGCGCCAGCAAGAACGCTACTTGCAACGCACCGGCGCCGCCAGGCCGGGCACGCCCCAGGATGTGGCCGGACCGGTAGCTTTTTTGCTTAGCGACGACGCCGCCTACGTTAACGGGCAGATCCTGCATGTAGATGGGGCTATGGGGGTAGGAAACTGAAGCAATGGTCGTAATCTATGTCAAACTTCGACAAAGTGACCTGAACCAATAGCTATTCAAACAATAGAACAATAAACTAAAGGCTATGGCTAAACGGTTGATCTTAGTGCGGCACGCGAAAGCCGAATACGGCGCGATCCAGGACGCCGAACGTTCCCTGACCAAAACTGGACAGCGCCAAGCATTGCAGCTTGGACTCGAATTAGCGCAGCGTTTAGACCGGCTCGATTTGATGATAATTAGCCCCGCCAAGCGGGCCCAGCAAACCGCAGAACCCCTGATTGGCTCCCTGCTTCCCCGCAGTTACTGCCAAGAAGATGTGATTTACAGCGGTGGCCCCCAGCAGTGGCTAGATTTGATTCACTTAATTGACGAGTCGGTTACAAGCATGATGATTGTGGGTCACGAGCCCACAGTTTCTGCGCTTGCCTATGGGCTCGACGGCGAAAGCGCGTTGGCCCGGCAAATTTCTTTCGGGGTCTCTACCGCCACCGCTGTTATCTTGGAAGTAGTGGGCTCTTGGAAGGAACTAGCTTCCGGCGGGGCGATAGTGACTGACGTGGTCAGTCGCGGCGCCTCAGATATGTGGATTTAGTAGTCTAAATTCAGCGCTTTATTAGCTGTTTATTGCCAGCGTAGCTGGGAAAACACCCGTAAACTAACGGGTGGAAGGTGTTTAGGGTGGGCCGGTAGCCTGCCCTAAATGCGCACCCAGTAACTCCTGCAAAGGACATAGGTAAAGGAGCAAGCTATGGATTCCAAGCCCGAGGTAGATTACCTCAAGGAAGCTAAGGCCGTATATGACGAGCTCAAGGCTGAGCTCGGCAAGGAAGTTATCCGCATCAAGGCTGAAAAGGCTGATGATCTAAGCTTGGAAGAATCCAAGTTTGGGGGCTTTCCTTTTGTGCCCCTAGGCGGCGCGATTCCCACCAACGCTGAAGGTAACCAACTGGCCTTGCTAGCCCAGATCAACTGCGCGCAGCTGCCTGAAAACAACATGTATCCAAGCGATGGCTGGCTACAGGTTTGGTGTCTAGAAGACGAAATGTACGGTTTTTGTTCTGACACGATTCAGCCCGAAACCAACCAAAAGGTGCTCTACATCCCTGCCGGCACCCAGGGTGAGCCGTTAGAGCGGGTAGAGGCCATGTATCAGCCTTATGGCAACGAGGAATGCCCGCTTTGGTTCGTTGATGAACAAGGAGCTATTTGGGGGATGCGCCTAAGCTTCACCCATGGCTACCAAGGCCCCACTTACAGTGATGGCCGGTTTGATGATTTGTTCCTGAGCCAGTGGAATAAGCGCCACCCCGACCAGACGATCAAGAACCTATACGATGATTTACCTGATGAGGTATTTGAAGTCCTGACGGATGACTTTGCTAGCCCTGGGGAAAACGCGCACCAGCTGGGTGGCTACCCGTACTTCACCCAGTATGACCCTCGTTTTGAGTATCGCTCCTCAGAAGCCACCAAGTACACCGAGCTGCTGTTCCAGATCGACAGCCAGTTTGATACTAAATGGGACCTGTGCTGGGGCGACGCTGGAGTGCGTAACTTCTTTATTTCCCGTGAAGATCTAGAGGCCCTAGACTTCTCTGACGTGCTCTACAACTTTGACTGTTGCTGAGCTACTAGCGGTGTTGTTAGGGCGCTTCGCGCGCTCAACCAGCGCCGCTAAGGTACTAGCAAGCTAAAGTTGAGGCGTTAACATGCTAAAAGTAGGCGCTATATAAACTAGGCGCTACATAAACGAACTGACCCGGCCAGATTGGCCGGGTCAGTTGTAACTAAGTGGTTTAGTAGCCCTCAGGCTTTGACCACAGTGACTCAGTTACCACCAGAGACTACAGTGCCCTTAGGTACCACGGTGATACCAGATTCGGTAACCATGAAGCCACGTTCGCGGTCTTGGTCTGGGTTCACACCAACGAATGCGCCAGGCTCAACCCGAACGTACTTGTCCAAGATGCAGCGCTCCACAACCGCATTGCGGCCTACGTCAACATTGTCTAGCAGCACCGATTCGCGTACGCGCGACCAAGAGTTAATGCGCACACCGGGGGGAGAGAATGGAGGAAACCACCTCGCCACCAGAGACGATCACGCCAGGGGACACAATGGAGTCCACCGCGTGGCCCACGCGCTCACTCTCACGGTCACCGTAAACGAACTTGGCCGGGGGTACAGCCGAGTTGTAACCGGTGAATAGCGGCCAGGACTCGTTGTAGAGGTTGAAGACCGGGTTGACGCTGATCAGGTCCATGTGAGCCTCGTAGTAGGCGTCCAAGGTACCCACGTCGCGCCAGTAGTCGCGGTCACGCTCACTAGCACCAGGAACCACGTTGTCCTTGAAGTCATAGACGCCGGCTAGGCCGCGCTCTACGAACCAAGGCACAATGTTGCCGCCCATGTCGTGCTTGGAGTCCTCGTTGGCGGCGTCTAGGGTGACAGCTTCCTTGAGGGCCTCAGCGTTGAAGACGTAGTTACCCATAGAGGCCAGAACCTCGTTGGGTGAGTCGGGCAGACCCGGGGTGGAGCTGGGCTTTTCTACGAAAGCCTTGATCTTGCCACGGTTTTCAGGGTCAGTTTCAATAACCCCGAACTGGTTGGCTAGAGACTTGGGCTGACGAATACCTGCAACCGTTAGCGGCAGTCCAGATGCGATGTGGTGGTCAACCATCTGGGAGAAGTCCATGCGGTAAATGTTGTCAGCACCAGTGATGACTACGTAGTCGGGACGCTCGTCATCGAGCAGGTTCAAAGACTGGTAGATAGCATCTGCGCTACCAAGGAACCAGTGCTTACCTACACGCTGCTGAGCAGGTACTGAAGCAATGTAATTACCCAGCATGGAGGATAGACGCCAGGTCTTGGAAATGTGGCGGTCTAGAGAGTGGGACTTGTACTGGGTAAGCACCACGACGTGCAGGTAACCGGAGTTGACCATGTTCGACAGTGAAAAGTCGATTAGGCGGTACTGTCCGCCAAAGGGGACCGCCGGCTTTGCGCGATCAAATGTTAGAGGCATTAAGCGTTTGCCCTCACCACCAGCAAGGACAATCGCGAGTACACGATGAGCAACCATGACCACAGCATAGCGTCATAAAGCACACTTGCGCGACGTAAGTCACCAAATTGCTAGCTGAGAAAATTCTGATAAGGGTCTAATGACCCAGTTCAGGTAGCAATTTAGGACTCAAAACCTAAAAATCCCTGGGGAGTTGGTGTCGGCTGCGGCAATTTGCGTAAGCAACAACACAAAACCCCAAATATGCGTTAGATTTGTGCCCGTGGGCACATGCCCACTACCGCCACACCTAGAAAGATGTTCACCAATGAGAGTTGATCTGATCACCAAGGAATACCCGCCTTTCATCTACGGTGGCGCGGGGGTGCACGTCAATGAGCTGGCCAAGGTGCTGCGCCCGCTCGCTGATGTGCGTGTGCACGCTTTTGGTGGACCGCGTGAGCCGGGCACCGAAGGTGCAGATCCTGGCGTGACTGGTTACGCGAACCTACCTGAGCTGGCTGAGGCTAACGCGGCCTACAGACTTTCGGGGTTGACCTAGAAATCGCTGGCAACTGCGCCGGCGCTGACCTAGTGCACTCCCACACCTGGTACGCCAACCTCGCTGGTCATCTGGCTGGTCTACTAAACGACATTCCCCACGTGCTCAGCGCTCACTCGTTAGAGCCCATGCGTCCGTGGAAGGCTGAGCAGCTAGTGGCGGTTACGCCCTGTCCTCCTGGGCTGAAGGTCAGGCCTACTCCGGCGCTGCTGCTGTGATCGCAGTTTCCGGCGGTATGCGTGAGGACATTTTGCGTTCCTACCCGCAGGTAGACCCTGAGCGTGTCAAGGTTGTACACAACGGTATTGACCTGTCTGGCTGGCGCCGTCCTGAAGGCGAGGCCGCTGCTGAGCTGAGCGAGGCTACCCTTAAGCGTCTAGGCATTGACCCCACTCGTCCCACCGTAGTCTTCGTAGGACGTATTACCCGCCAGAAGGGTCTGCCGCACCTGCTGCGCGCCTGCGAGCAGCTGCCCAGCGACGTACAGATCGTGCTTTGCGCTGGCGCCCCCGACACCCCCGAGATCATGCGTGAAGTTGAAGGCCTGGTGGCTCAGCTGCGCGAGAAGCGTACCGGTGTGGTTTGGGTTGAAGAAATGCTGCCGCGCGAGCAGCTAATCGCCGTGCTAGCCGCCTCTGACGTGTTCGTGTGCCCCTCGGTTTATGAGCCGCTAGGCATCGTTAACCTTGAGGCTATGGCTGTGGGTCTGCCCGTGGTGGGTTCAGCTACCGGCGGTATTCCTGAGGTTATCGACGACGGCGTCACCGGCCTGCTAGTGCCCATCGACCAGGTCCAGGACGGCACCGGCACCCCGATTGACCCGGCCCGTTTCGAAGCCGACCTGGCTGAGCGCCTAACCGCCCTAGTCACCGACGAGGCCCGCGCCAAGGCCATGGGTGCCGCTTCGCGTAAGCGCGTAGAAGACCACTTCGCTTGGGAAGCTATCGCCAAGCGCACCATGGAGGTCTACAACTGGGTGCTTAAGCAGGGCTAAAGTCTGCTGCTAATGGGGCCAAGTTCTATGGGCAAAATGTCCTAGGTACTTGGCCCCAAGCCGTATGCTTGATACATGAGTGTTCTCAGGCTGCAAGACGTGTCGCTATGGCGCGGTAAAACCACCATTTTGTCTCACCTTTCCTGGCAGGTTGACCCAGGCCAAGCTTGGGTAGTGCTAGGAGCTAATGGAGCTGGTAAAACCACGCTTTCACGAGTGGCCGCCGCGCGCCTGTTCCCTCACAGGGAAGCGTTGAAATCATGGATCAGCAGCTAGGGCGAGTTGATTTGGCTGAGCTGCGCCCGGCTATTGGCCTGGCTTCTTCAGCTCTGTCGCATGAAGTCTTAGGCGGTGAAAAGGTTCGTGACGTTGTAGTTTCTGGCGCCTATGGGGTAATTGGACGCTGGCGTGAAGAATATGAAGAATTTGATTTCCAGCGCGCTGATGAGCTGCTGGCAGCTTTAAACATGTCCGATAAGGCCACGCGCACCTGGTCTACGCTTTCTTCAGGTGAACGCAAACGCGTCGAGGTGGCCCGTGCGCTTATGCCAGACCCAGAACTACTAATCTTGGATGAACCAGCCTCAGGTTTGGACCTGGGTGGGCGTGAAATGCTGCTAAGCGCACTGAGCCAGATCGTGTCCCAGCCGGGGGCGCCGTCGGTAATTTTAGTAACCCACCACCTGGAGGAAATTCCAGAGGGCTTTACCCACGCGCTGGCTTTACGTGAGGGTAAGTTGGTGGCCGCTGGTCCAATTGACCAGGTGGTTAATTCGCAGGTTATGAGCCAAACTTATGGTCTAGCCTTGCAGGTAGATGTGGATCGTGGCCGCTACCGAGCCAGGGCGCTACGCTCAGCTTAAAAGCAAGCTGAGCACTTAAGGCGGAGAGGAGAAAAACATGTGGATTTGGTGGGCTGGTGCAGCTCTAGCTTTAGCTGCCGTTGAGGTGGTGTCCACGGACCTGGTCTTTCTCATGCTTGCCGGCGGCGCGTTGGCCGGTAGCGGTGCAGCCGCGCTAGGGGCGCCAGTGTGGGGGCAGTTCACAGCTTTTGCACTGGTGGCTATCGTCTTAATGTTTCTGGCGCGCCCCCCGCTGAAAGCCTATCTGCTGGCTTCTACCCCCAATAAACTAACCAATGTGGATGCGCTAGCTGGTCGTGAGGCCACAGTGCTGCAAAGGGTTAGCGAAACTGGTGGTTTAGTGCAGCTAGACGGTGGCCAGTGGAGCGCGCGTAGTGCAGATAAACTTAGTTTTGCTGAGGGTGCTAGTGTGCGGGTTGTACGTATCGACGGCGCCGTGGCTGTAGTAGGCCCGCTGGTAGCCGCCTCAGCTCATTAGAGGCTTGAACTTTAAGGAGGGAACTAAATGCAGCTAATCATCCCGGTTGCGATACTAATTTTCGCGGCCGTAGTGGTAATGAAGTCCATTAGGATTGTGCCTCAGTCCTATGCCATCATCGTTGAGCGCCTGGGTAAATTTAAGGCCCAGTATGGCGCCGGTCTGCACTTGCTGATGCCTTTTGTTGACCGTGTGCGCTCTACCGTGGACCTGCGTGAACAGGTGGTGTCTTTCCCGCCGCAGCCGGTAATTACCTCAGACAACCTGGTGGTTTCTATCGACTCGGTGATCTACTACCAGGTCACTGACCCCACCCGCGCCACCTACGAGATCGCCAACTACCTACAGGCCATTGAGCAGCTGACGGTTACCACCTTGCGTAACGTGATCGGTTCGATGGATTTAGAACAGACCCTTACCAGCCGCGATGAGATTAACGGCCAGCTGCGTGGGGTGCTTGACCAGGCCACCGGGCGTTGGGGTATTCGCGTCTCTAACGTGGAACTGAAGTCTATTGACCCGCCGCGCTCGATTCAGGGCTCTATGGAGCAGCAGATGCGCGCTGAGCGTGACCGCCGCGCCGCCATCCTTACCGCTGAGGGTGTTAAGCAGTCTCAGATTCTGACCGCTGAGGGTAATAAGGCCTCCCAGATTCTAAGCGCTGAGGCTGACAAGCAGTCGGCAATTTTGCGCGCTGAAGGTCAAGCCCAGTCTATGGTGCTGCGCGCTGAGGGTGAAGCCCGCGCAATTTTGCAGGTATTTGACGCTATTCACCGTGGCGATCCTGATCCTAAGCTGCTGGCTTACCAGTACCTGCAGATGCTGCCTAAGATCGCTGAAGGTGATTCTTCCAAGCTGTGGATTGTGCCCAGCGAGCTTACTGGTGCGCTGAGCTCAATTTCTGAGGCTATGGGCGGCTCTATTGATCCCGCTAGCCCTAAGCCCGCTCAGGGCCCGGATCTGCCTAACCCGTTTGAAGCCCAGCTGCCCAGCGCCGCCCAGGCTCTTAAGCAGGCCGAGGCTGCCTTGGGGTTAGCTGAGGCTGAGGCGGTAAAGCCGGTTGACGCCCCGCCAGCGCCTCCGCGTGGCGCACATGCAGCTGAGGGTAACGAGCCGCCGCTGAACGCATAAACTGTCAGGGTGCTGATTGAGATAACAGACCCTAGCGACGTCCGTCTAGCTGACTATACACAGCTGACGGACGTCGCTTTGCGTAAGCGTCTAGAAACCGCCAATGGGCTGTATATGGCTGAGTCCACCAAGGTTATTACCCGGGCTGTGACTGCCGGACATGAGCCGCGTTCGTTTTTGATGACTAGGCGGTGGCTGGAGGATATGCGTCCGGTAATTGCCGCTGCTAAGGGCACTGGGGGTGATCCGTTAGGCGGGGATAAGCCAGTTTTTGTGGGCGACGCCGCCGTAGTGGAGGGGCTTACTGGTTTCCACTGCATCGTGGGGCTCTGGCTGCGATGAATCGTCCCCAGCTGCCCAGCGTGGCCCAGGTGCTGGCCGGCGCGCGTGGGGGAGCGGGGGCTAGGCGTGTGGCGGTGCTGGAAAACCTGGTTGACCACACTAATGTGGGGGCAGTTTTCCGTAGCGCTGCCGCCTTGGGGATTGACGCAGTGCTGGCTAGCCCTTCATGCGCGGATCCGCTTTACCGCCGTAGCGTGCGAGTATCTATGGGAACGGTTTTCCAGGTGCCCTGGACTCGTATAACCACCTGGCCGGCGGTCGATGAGCTACATGCGGCCGGCTTTAAAGTTGCCGCCATGGCTCTTAGCGATGACTCCTATGCCCTAGATGAATTTGCGGCGTTGGATGTGGTTAGTGACCCGGCTTCTAAGCTAGCCATTGTGCTGGGAACTGAAGGTGACGGGCTAAGCCGCCGGGCTATGCGCAACGCTGATTATGTGGTGCGCATTCCTATGGCCGGTGGGGTTGATTCGCTAAATGTGGCGGCTGCTAGCGCGGTGGCTTTCTGGGAGCTGCGCGCCCGCTAAAGCAGTTCCCAAACCAGCTTGGACACCACCATTTAAAACTGCGTGCAAGCCTTGGGGTGCTAAAACCAGCTTTGGGGCCACCGTTTAAAACTGTGCGCAAGCAACAGCTAACCCCCTGGCCACTAGCGTGACCAGGGGGTTAGCTGTTGTTCTTACTTGGTGGCCTTGACCAGGTCAGTGCCGGCCTTGATAGAGCCGTCGGCGATAACCTCAACTTCAGCGAAGTTCATGTAGTTGGTGACCAGTACCGGGGTGACCAGCTTGTAGCCGGCTTCCTCGATAACTGCGCGGTCAACTACTACCAGGGTCTGACCAGCCTTGACGCGGTCGCCCTTACCAACCTTGACGTCGAAGCCCTTGCCTTCGAGGTTCACGGTGTCGATACCGACGTGAATCAGGATTTCCAGGCCGTTGTCTAGAGCCAGGCCGTAGGCGTGGCCGGAGGAGGGGGCAACCACTACGGAACCGTCAGCGGGGGCCACAACCTTGATGGAGGCGCCGTCGCTGGGCTCAATGCCAGCGCCCTTGCCTACTGCGCCGGAGGAGAATACCGGGTCCGGTACGTCTTCCAGAGCAACCACGGTGCCGTTTAGGGGAGCGGTCAGAACCACTTCCTGGCCGGCAACCAGCTCAGCCTTGGGGGCGGCCTCGGCCGGGGCGGCAGCGGCGGCCTCAGCCTTGGGGGCTTCCTCCTGCTCAGCGGCGGCGGCTTCCTTTTCTTCCTTGCTCTGGTAGCCGAAGGTGACAACCATGAAGGCAGAGACGAAGAAGGCCACAGCGATGGAGATCGCGTAGGTAACGGTGGGGTGGAAGACCGGGATGGTCAGCAGCGAGGTGAATACGAAGGTACCGGCGAGCACGGGCGAACCGGAGATCCAGGAGATTACACCAATGGTCAGACCACCAGCGGCACAACCGGTCAGCATCAGCGGGTAGATGCGCTTGAAGCGTAGGTGAATACCGTAGAGGGAGGGCTCGGAAATACCACCGAACAGACCGGCGGCCAGAGCACCAGAAGCGGTCTGACGCAGTTCCTTGTCGCCGTTGCGCAGGGTCAGGATGAGCACACCCAGGGTGGCGCCGAAGCAGGCGAAGTTCCAGGTACCCATGGGGCCCTGAATGAAGTCAGAACCGGTAGAGGCGATGTTGGCCAGCTGCAGAGCGTTAAGCGGCCAGTGCAGACCCAGAGGTACCAAGAACGGGTACAGCAGCGGAATGAAGATAGCAAAGACGATCGGGGCGGTGTTGTTCAGCCAAGACAGACCCGAACCAATACCGTTACCTAGCCACAGCGAGAAGGGGCCGATCAGGAAGGCCGAAACCGGGATCATCACCAGGAAGGAGAAGAACGGCACGAACACCATCTGTACGTTGGCCGGGATGACCTTCTTCAGACCACGGTAAACCAGAGCCAGAATCGGCACCATGATCAGCGGCAGGAACACCTGGCCGCCGTAGTCAGACCACTTCATGGGCAGACCGAAGATATCGGTGGTGCACAGGTCAGAGCCCACAGAGCTCTTAATGCAGTGGGTTTCCTTTAGGGTCTTAAGGGAGGTGTACTCGGGAGTTAGCAGAGCTAGGACAACAGCCGCACCTACCCAGGAGTCAATGTCCAGCTTCTTAGCGGCGTTGTAAGCCACCATAGCGGGCAGGAAGTAGAACACCGAGCGCCACATGGTGTTGGTGAACACTAGCCATGAGGGTAGAACCTTGGCGTGGGTGTCTACTACACCAAAAGCTTCCAGTACCGCGATCAGGGCCAGGATCAGTGAGGCACCCAGCAGCACCGGTAGCAGCGGACGGAAAGCGTCAGATAGGTACTCGAAGAACGCGTCTACGTAGGCATTCTTGCCGCGAGCCTTGGCGCGAGCAGCAGCCTTGATGTCAGCGTCAGACTTAGCGCTAGAAGAAGAGGCGCCGCCAGCCATGGCGGGTAGCTTCATGATGTCGTTGTAAACACTCTGAACCGCACCGCCGATGATGATCTGGTAGCGGTCACCAGACTGGGGGACCGCACCCATAACGCCCGGGATCTTCTCAACGGTAGCCTTGTCAACGACAGAGGCATCCTTGAGTTCGAAACGCAGACGCGTAGCGCAGTGGGTTAGGTGGGTGATGTTCTCGGCGCCGCCTACGGCATCGAGAATCGCCTGAGGCGTACTAGTGGTGGTAGCCACCGCATTGGCTCCTTCCGGGGTGGACACATTATGCGCAGCGCGCAACAGCTCAGAATAATCGCATAAAGTGCAGATATTCAATGCTTGACAAACCCTAATTCAGGAAAGTTTTTTTCACCACAGGTGAATAACTTTTTTCTCGAAGCGCACCTTATCCTCAGCCTGGTGGTAGTAACTAGCTATCAAAGCGCACGCTTGCAACGTTGAAGTTGTTTAGCGCTTCAGACATAGCTCAGCAAACACAAAGAGTTATGTGCTAACAAAACCGATTTGAGGAGTAGAGAAAATGTGCGCTCTAGCTGCACTCATGCCGACACCTGTAGATCAAGAGCTGAAATACATGCCCAATGGTTGGACAGTGTTTAGTGCGCTCTATGAATTATTCGGCTTAGCCCGCCCGCGTTGTCTGAGCACTCCAGCTGACGGTGGGCATGTCTGGGATGGGACTAATGCCGATTACGTATCCCTGGCTCGAATTGATTACATCCAAGCCCGGCTAGCTTTGCGCCTGCTACCCACCTTAGCGTTAAAAGACCGCCAAACCGCGCCCCAGATCTGGGCTCACTGCTGCGCGCGTGCGCAGCTAGCGAAGGCGATATTTGGTTGCAAGGCTATTTAATTGGTCCGGCCCGCAGTGACGAGCGGTTAAGTGTTGACGGCATTTTTATTGCCCAAGACGAGCGCGGCCCCTGGCAGGTAGACACTTTCCACACCGCCGCCTGCCAATGCCAAGGGCTATGGGCTTATTTGCAGGGCGAATTAGGGCTCGACGGCGCCATGCCAGACGAAATTATCTGGCATGAAATGGATGCCACAGGCGCCCAAGGTTGGTGGCTTTGGTGGGACTAGTAGCATTAGGGGGTGATCAACGTCCAAAACCTGGTTATGCGTATCGGTGCCCGACAACTTGTCAGCGGGGCTAGTTTTAGAGTTGATAAAGGTATGCATATTGGTTTAGTTGGGCGTAATGGCGCTGGTAAAACCACTATGACCAAGCTGATCGCCTCAGCTTCCGTAGCTAAATCCGCCTCAGCAGCCATCGACGCCGATGTGCACCACTCACTTGAGGCTGTCGAGTATGAAGGCACTATCCACGCTGGCGGCTCAGTGGGTTACCTGCCCCAGGACACCAAGGTAGGTGACTTAGAGCAAATTGCCCGCGATCGTATTCTCTCTGCCCGTGACATTGACGGGCTGCTGCGCCGCCTGCGTAAAGCCGAACAAAAAATCGCCACCACCAGCGGTGACGCCCAGGCTAAAGCATTAGATAGGTACACCCGGCTAGATCACGAATTTACTATGTCCGGCGGGTATGCCGCCGCCAGCGAAGCTGCCCGTATCGCTGCTGCCTTGGGCCTACCTGAGCGAGTGCTAGACCAGCCCATCGGTACCCTCTCAGGTGGTCAGCGCCGTCGCGTAGAACTAGCCCGGGTGCTATTTCAAAAACCTGACACGCTGCTACTAGACGAGCCCACCAACCACCTAGACCACGACTCAGTACTGTGGCTACGCGACCACCTGCGCACCTACCCAGGCGGATACATTGTTATCAGTCACGACGTAGACTAATTCGCGACACCGTAAACCAGGTGATGTATCTAGACGCCAACCGAGGCGTACTCGACATCTACCACATGGGCTGGGACGCCTACCTAAAGCAACGTGCCGATGACGAAGCCAGGCGCCGTCGTGAACGCCTAAACGCAGAAAAGAAGGCCGAAGCCTTACGCGCCCAGGGTGAAAAAATGCGGGCTAAAGCCACCAAAGCCGTAGCCGCCCAGCAAATGTTACGTCGCGCCGAACAGCTACTAGCCAGCATCGAAACCGAAGCAACCGTTGAAAAAGTCGCCCACCTGCGCTTCCCAGACCCTGCCCCCTCAGGCAAAACCCCATTGCGGGCGCAGGGGCTGAGTAAAGCCTACGGCTCACTGGAAGTTTTCTCAGGCGTAGACCTAGCCATTGACCGGGGCTCGCGCGTAGTGGTGCTGGGGCTAAACGGCGCCGGTAAAACCACGCTACTGCGGCTACTGTCCGGGATTGAGCAGCCCGACTCAGGCAAGGTAATTGACGGCCACGGCCTTAAACTGGGCTACTACGCCCAGGAACACGAAACTATCGACAACACCCGCACAGTTGCCGAAAACCTGCGCTCAGCCGCCCCGGATCTAGACGACACCGAAATCCGCAACATTTTGGGCTCATTCCTCTTCTCCGGGGCAGACGCCGACAAGAGCGCCGGGGTGCTTTCGGGCGGCGAAAAAACCCGTCTAGCCCTGGCCCTGCTAGTTACCAGCGCAGCCAACGTGCTGCTGCTAGATGAGCCCACCAACAACCTAGACCCGGCCAGCCGTGAAGAAATTTTGCGGGCACTGGGCACCTATAAAGGCGCGGTAGTGCTAGTAACCCACGATGAGGGGGCGGTAGAAGCCCTCAACCCCGATCGGGTACTGCTGCTGCCAGACGGTGACGAAGATCTATGGAGTGAGGACTACCTAGAACTAGTCACCTTGGCCTAAATCACGCCTATATTTTCGCTGCTAGCCCCTGCCAGTGCACTTAGGTAGCCCTAGCGGGAATAGCATAGGCATATCTGATGTTGAACCGCCTGGGCTTAGACCCGAGCGCAAGAGACAAACAATCAAGGAGTAGCAATGAGCCAAACCACCAACGAGGTGGCCACCCATGAGGTTATGCTGACCGATGTTGCCGCCGCCAAGGTGGCTAGCCTACTTGAGCAGGAAGGCCGTGATGACCTGCGTCTGCGCGTAGGTGTACAGCCCGGCGGTTGCTCGGGTCTGGTCTACCAGCTTTACTTCGACGAGCGTGTACTAGACGGCGACGCCATTCGCGCCTTTGGTGAAGAAGGCAAGCAGGTTGAGGTAATCGTGGACCGCATGAGCATTCCTTACCTCAACGGCGCCACTATCGACTTCGCTGACACCATTGAGAAGCAGGGCTTCACGATTGACAACCCCAACGCGGTTGGTTCGTGCGCCTGCGGCGAGTCCTTCCACTAAAACCACCCGCTATACCCTCGTCATCGCAGCTGATGGCGGGGGTATAGTGCGATAGCAAACAAAAAAAGCAAAGGAAATCTTGTGCGTCGATCTCTAACCGCCGCAGCGGCGCTGTTGCTGGCTGCCAGCTTGGGCCTAGCCGGTTGCTCTGGTGATGGCAAAAAAGTCCGCTAAGGCTGCTGCCACGCCTACTAGCGCCGCCACTAAGCAGGAAAAAGTTGACTGCTCTAAGCTGAAGATTGATACCGACTCTAAGGCGCTACCTACCATTGGTCAGCCCAGTTCTAACAAGGCCCCGGCTATTACCTGGGTTAAGGGTGCTAAGGCCCCCACTAACCTGACGGTTAAGACCATTAAGGCCGGCAGCGGGGCCGCAGTAGCTGCTGACTCTAATGTGGCCGCTAACTACTCGGGTTGGAAGTGGGATTCTGCCACTACTTTCGACAGCTCCTTCGAGCGCGGCTCAGCTACCCGCTTTAGCCTTAACGGCGTTATTGACGGTTGGCGCTGTGGCTTGTTGGGACACAAGGTTGGCGACGTACTTGAGATTTCCATTCCTGGCAAGCTCGCCTACGGTGACAAGCCAGCTAACCCGCAGGCCCCGGCTGGTACGTTGGTGTTCTACGTGGAACTAACTGATGCTTTGTCGACGGCGCAGATTTCGGCTGCTTCTAAGGATGCCACCCCGGTTGAGGGCGCCACTGAAGAGCTGGAAAAGAACGGCATTACCGTCACCGGTAAGCTGGGCCAGGCCCCCTCGATCACTATTAAGGCTGGCATTAGCGCCCCCACCTCCGCCAAGCTGATCACGCTAGCTAGCGGTAATGGCGAAAAGCTAACCGACACCGACACAGCCCTGGGTTACATGGCTATGGCAACCTGGGATGGCAACAAGCGCTCTAGCTGGACTGAGTCCTCACCGCAGCCGGTACAGATGTCAGTGTCCCAGATTAAGCAGCTGGTTGACCTATCTGGTATTCCGGTTGGTAGCCGCGTGGTGATCATTTTGCCGCCTCAGGCCAGCAGCCAGGGTGGACGGACCACGCCTGCGTCAGTTTACGTATTCGACATTGCTGCCAAGTAAGGCCTAATTGCGCCAAATAAGGCCCTCTAAGTCTGGGCCGGTGCCAGGGCTTGGGCTGCCTAAAACCAGCATTTAGGCCGGTAAAGCAGCTTAAAGATGGCAGTAAATACAAAGGGGCGGCTACCAAACGGTAGCCGCCCCCACGTTTTACTAGGTGCTAGTTCAGCTTGCTAGTTCAGCTTGGTGGGTTTCAGCCCAGGATCAGCTGCTTGGCGTTAGCTACAGCGTTGTCTAGACGCTTGGCTACATCGCTCCAGTTGGCGATGTTCCAGATGGCCTTAACGTAGTCAGCCTTTACATTGAGGTAGTCCAGGTAGAAGGCGTGCTCCCACATGTCCACCATGAACAGCGGCACGGTGCCCACGGGCACATTGGCCTGCTGGTCGAACAACTGGAAGATAACTAGCTTGCCGGAGATGGAGTCATAGGCCAGTACGGCCCAGCCGCTGCCCTGGATGCCCAGTGCGGTGGCGGTGAAGTGGGCGCGGAACTTTTCAAAGGAACCGAAAGAGTCATTGATGGCTCAGCTAGCTCGCCCTCAGGCTCGCCGCCGCCATTGGGGGAGAGGTTGTTCCAGAAAATGGTGTGATTAGTGTGTCCACCTAGGTTGAAAGCCAGGTTCTTTTCCCACAGGTTGATAGCGCCAAGGTTGCCTTCTTCACGGGCAGCGGCCAGGGCCTCTAGGGCACTGTTAGCGCCAGCTACATAGGCGGCATGGTGCTTGTCGTGGTGTAGCTCCATGATGCGCCCGGAGATATGCGGCTCCAAAGCGGCGTAGTCGTAGGGCAGTTCAGGCAGGGTGTAGATAGCCATGTCAACTCCTGAAAAACTAGAGAACGTGGTTTAGGGCTTTTGTCCTAAAAATTGCTTAGCTCTAGTGTAGCTACAAATTGGTTAGCGCAGGTGTGAAAGATACACTTAACGCGAACATTTGTGTGCGTCCCTGCGGCGCCGCCACCCAGGAGGAAAACATGACTTCAGCGCCTGAATCAGACAGCGTGGAACTGCTGGTGTTTTCAGATGACTCAGATACTCGCAAGCAGGTGATCGAGGCAGTAGGACGCCGCCCAGATAAAGGCTTGCCGCGAGTAACTTGGTTTGAATGCGCCACCGCTGAAGCTGTGCGCCTGGCCCTGAAAGAAAATCCCAACCGCTTTGCTGCTCTAGTGTTTGACAGCGAAGTCAAAAAGTTCGGCGGTATGGGTTTAGCTCACGAACTCCTTACCGAAATGGACTCGCGTCCAGCGGTAGTTATGCTCACGGCGCGCCCCCAGGACGGTTGGCTTTCCGCATGGGCTCATGCCGACGCCGTAGTGTCGCGTCCGCTAGATCCGGTAACGGTAGCTCAGGCCGTAGCGCAGGCAATGCGCAAGCAGCTAGCTAAGTAATTTAGGTGTGGGCTAGTAGTTTGGCATGCCGCGCCGGCGAATCAATCGGCCACGATAGGTTCGCCTGCGGATCCAAACTCACTAGCCTAGCCCCCTCATCTAGCGCCCAGTCAGCCAATAGGTTGGCTTCTTCGAGCATAAGCGTGCCCATGATCCGCTCTGGCGGGGCGATGGGGCTTAAAAATGCTTCAAACTCGGCTAAAACATCTAAGGGGTAGACGCCGCTCGGGCTTACCGCAGAGCCCAGTAGCTGCCCGTGGCTGATAGCCACAAATTCCCAGCCACCTAGGCTGCGCCGTCGTGCCGAAACCAAATAGGGGCAGGTAAACAGCGGACGCAAGCGCTGAACCCGCTCCAGGCCACGCACATAAGCCTGCAAACGTTTAGTGATCACCCCGGCGTCCTCATAGCGCTGTACTTGAGCTAGCGCCTGAATACGCTGCATCAGCGGATCCACCACCAAAGTGGCATTATCGCTAAGAGCCTGGTAAGCCAAATCAGCTAAGGCAGGGTAGTCCTCATCGCTGACAGTGTCACTAATGCCCTTATCGCCCACCCTATCTAGGGCAAAAACTTCCTCAATCGCCACTCGGGCTGCATTTGCACTGCGCCGTGAAGAATAGGGACCAATTACCCCACCTTTACTTAGCTGCTCGTAATCAACGTAGCTAACAATCGACAGGCGCGGGCGCGGCCCGGCAGTTAGCTTCAACCAGGCTTTAGTGGCATGTTTACGCGAACGGCGGTTAGCAGGCGGATCATAGAAACTAATTTGGCGTAGTTCTTGCACCCGAGCCTCAATCAGGGTGGGGTAGCGGTCATACTCAACCCGGTCAGCCACATCCAGCATGGTGGCAATATGCCCGCGTGACTCTGAAGCGGTGAAATATGAGCGCACCCGCTGACGCAAATTCGTGGCGCTACCTACATAAAGCACCTGGTTGCCGGGTGAATAGAAGCGATACACGCCGGGGGCTTGTGGCAGATCGGCGGCCATAGTTGCTTTAGCGCGCCGTGAGGCGGGAACTGGATCGCAGGCGCTAGTTAGATCCTCCATATGGGTTAGCCCCTGTAGGGCCACCTTCTCTAGGGCCGCATAGAGCACATCCACAGTGGCGCGGGCGTCGTCGAGCGCACGGTGAGTGGGGGGTAGTTTGCGCACCCACAAACCGGGCCAAAGTACCCAGTTTATGGTTGGCCACATCATCGCGACTCCACGCCCTACGCGTCAGTTTTAAAGTATCCAGCACCCGCACCGAGGGCCAATCAATCCCAAAAGCTCCCGCTGCGCTACGCAGATGGCTAACATCGAAGCGCGCATTATGGGCCACAATCACCGTGTCAGGCTCATCTAGACGAGCCCAGCTCATAAAGTCGCCCAGAACTTCCTCCAGCGGCGGGGCGCTAGCCACCATGGAGGTGGTGATGCCGGTGAGCATGGTGATGTAGGCGGGCACAGCCGTACCCGGATTAGCTAAAGACCCAAACTCATCAAGTATTTCGCCCCCGCGCACGCGCACCGCCCCAAACTCGGTTATGGCATCAGGCCCGGGCTGGGCGCCGGTGGTTTCTAAGTCCACCACCACGAAAGTTACTTGCTCCAAGGGTGTGCCCATTTGCAGCAAGCTAGCCTGGTGAGGGTAATTAGGGTCAGGATTGGGCGCTTTAGCTACAGTGGACACAATCGAAACTGTAATATCAATGTAGCACTTGTCTCCACACGCGCCCAGCCGCGCTAGGCGCCAGTTCACTAATGAGTTTTGGGAGGTTCCATGGGATACCGTGCGATTAAGGCGACGGCTGGACCGGCCATCCACATGATGTATCAACCCTGGATTCGTGGTGAAGAACATATTCCTGTTGAGGGTCCAGCTATCCTAGCCTCCAACCACCTGGCGGTTATCGACTCTTTCTTCCTGCCGCTGATGATTGAGCGCGAGGTGGCTTTCATTGGTAAATCAGACTATTTCACCGGTAAAGGTCTTAAAGGCTGGGGCGTGAAAAAGTTTATGACCTCCGTGGGCACCATCCCGGTGGACCGTCGCGGCGGTAAATATTCGATGGCGGCCCTGCAAGCCGGCATTGACCGGCTAAACTCCGGTGAGCTTTTTGGTATTTACCCTGAAGGTACCCGCAGCCCTGACGGACGCCTCTACCGTGGTAAAACCGGTGTGGCCCGCGTGGCGCTAGCTACCGGCGCCCCGGTGCTGCCGGTAGCCATGATCGGCACCAATATTGCCCAGCCGATCGGCCAGGTAGTGCCGCGTCTGCACCGCATTGGGGTGGTTATTGGCCAGCCTCTAGACTTTAGCCGTTACCAGGGCCTAGAAAACGACCGCTTTGTTTTACGTTCTATCACCGACGAAATCATGTATTCCCTAATGGCTCTCTCTGGCCAGGAATACGTTGACCTATACGCTGCAGACGTAAAGAAAATGATGGACGCTGACAAGCTCAGCGCCGCTGAAGTGGTAGAGAAAATGCTGGCCGCCCAGGCTGAGGCCAACCCGCTGGCTATGCCGGTACAGGCCCCCGGTGGCCGCCAAGCCCCACTGACTAGTGTGCCCCAGCCTCCAGCTGAAGTTGAGGAGCCTGCCGCCCAGAGCGAGGAAGACTCAGCTAAGTAGTCCCTTTGACTCGTGCACCAACAAAGGTGAGCGAGTACACTGGTAAAGAAATCTATGGCCGCAGGCCATATACACCCACAATTGAAAGGTTCTCGATGTCGGTTCGTCGCGTCGCCCTTCTAACCGCGGGCGGTTTCGCCCCCTGCCTATCCGCCGCTGTTGGTGACCTCATTGAGCGTTACACCGAGGTAGCTCCCGAGGTTGAGATCATTGCTTACCAGTACGGCTACCACGGCCTGCTGACCGGCAACTACATCGTCATTGACGAGGAGGCCCGTAAGAACGCTGGCCTGCTGCGCAACTTCGGTGGTTCCCCCATTGGTAACTCTCGCGTCAAGCTGACCAACGCCAAGAACCTGGTTGAGCGTGGTCTAGTAGCCGAAGGCGTAGACCCGCTGGCATTCGCTGCCGAGCAGCTACGCAAGGACGGCGTGGACGTGCTGCACACCATCGGTGGCGATGACACCAACACCACCGCTGCTGACCTAGCTGCCTACCTACACGAACACAACTACGAGCTAACCGTAGTGGGCCTGCCCAAGACCATTGACAACGACGTAGTGCCGATCCGTCAGTCCCTGGGTGCCTGGACTGCCGCCGACGAAGGCGCCAACTTCGCCTTCAACGTAATCGGTGAGCACCGCTCCAACCCCCGCATGCTGATCGTGCACGAGTGCATGGGTCGTAACTGTGGTTACCTAACCGCTGAGACCGCCCTACGCTACCGTCAGCTGCTAGACACCAAGCAGTGGGCCCCCTCCCTGGGTCTAACCCGCGAGCGCTGGGATGTGCACGCTGTTTACCTGCCCGAGGTTAAGCTAGACATCGCCGCTGAGGCTGAGCGTCTAAAGGCCATCATGGACGAGCAGGGCAACGTCAACATCTTCCTGTCTGAGGGTGCTGGCGTTCCCGAAATCATCGCCGAGCTAGAGGCTGCTGGTGAAGAGGTACAGCGTGACCCCTTCGGCCACGTCAAACTAGACACCATCAACCCCGGCCAGTGGTTCGCCAAGAAGTTCGCCAAGCTCATTGGCGCCGAGAAGGTTATGGTCCAGAAGTCGGGCTACTACTCTCGTGCAGCTGCCGCTCACCAGGAAGACCTAGACCTGATCAAGAGCATGTGCGACCTGGCTGTTGACTGCGCTCTGCGCGGCGAGCCTGGCGTAATCGGTCAGGACGAGGAGAACGGTGACGTGCTAACCGCCATCGCGTTCCCGCGTATCGCCGGTGGCAAGCCTTTCAACATCGACCAGGACTGGTTCAAGGGCCTAATGGAAGGCATTGGCCAGCATGTTGAGGCTTCTGACGCTCCTGTGGAGCACTGAGCTTAAACGCTACTGAGGTGGCCCCCACGTTTATGTGGGGGCCACCTTTTTTGCCCTTATGATTGGGCCTATGCGTAACTTTGATTGGCGTTCGTGTCCGGCGGCTCAGCAACCGTCCTATCCCGATCCCCAGCAGTTAGCTGACGTGGTTAACGATCTACGACGTCGTCCGCCGCTAGTGTTTGCCGGTGAAGCTGATTCTTTACGGGCTGATATGGAGCGTGCTGGCCAGGGCAAAGCTTTTGTGTTGATGGGTGGCGACTGTGCGGAGTCGTTTGAGAAGGGCGACGCCACCACTATTCGTTTAAAGGTACAAACCATTTTGCAGATGGCGATTGTGCTTACCTATGGGGCCTCCATGCCGGTGGTGAAAATTGGGCGTATGGCGGGCCAATACGCTAAGCCGCGCTCTGCTGATACTGAAACTCGCAACGGGGTAACCTTGCCGGTTTATCGCGGCGATTGCGTTAACGGCCATGAGTTTACTAAGTCGGCCCGCGTTCCAGATCCTAAGCGGATGCTGGATGCATATTTACGCTCTGGTACTACGCTGAACCTGATTCGTGCTTTCACCATGGGTGGCTATGCCTCACTTAGCGAAGTGCACTCATGGAACCGGGGTTTTACTGAAAACCCGGCCTATGCACGTTTTGCCACTATGGCGGGGGAGTTGGACCGCTCTATGTCACGCTTTATGAAGCCATGAGATTGGATGCGGGCCTTCTTAACGAGTTGATTTCTCCCGCCCATGAGGCGCTGCTGACTATGGTTGTATGACGCGTGAAGATTCACGTACCGGCGACCCTTACGACACCAGCGCCCATATGCTTTGGATTGGTGAACGCACCCGTGACATCGACGGCGCCCATGTGGCCCTGCTTTCAGGTGTGCGTAACCCTATTGGGGTCAAGATCGGTCCTGACGCTAGCCCTGATGAGCTCTGTGCGTATGGATGAAGCAACGGTGTGGTGAAGGCAGGCGCATCAGCGTACCACCGCTGGGGCAGACCTGATTGAAGGCGTCTGCCAGCCTGGCTGACAGTTGGGTTGACGGCGTCCGGTTACCTGGATTTGCGATCCGATGCACGGCAACACCATTACTTCTGAAAATGGTTACAAGACGCGTCGTTTTGCCGATATTTTGGCTGAAACCCGCAGTTTCTTCCAGGTGCATCGCGCTGTTGGGACCGTGCCTGGGGGTATACACGTGAGAGCGACCGGCGATGATGTCCGCTGGTTTAGGCGGCGGTGACATATCGCTGAAAGCTGATTTAAGGTGACGCTACGAAACCCTGGTTGATCCGCGCTAAACCACCAGCGGTCCCTAGAGATTTGCCTTTGAAGTGGCGAAAATGCTGCGTAGCTAAAGCCACCTAAAGTTTTGAGCCCACGGCAAACGCTGGCGGGCTCGCACGCCTAATTACCGAAGGGTGGGTTTTGGCGCGCGGCGCAAAACCCACAGCTATGCCACTGGAAATAGTTGGGGTGACCATATCACGGTTTTGGCGATGGTACCGGCAAGCGATGAGCTGCTGGCTAATGCCGGCCTTGGGTACGGTGCTAGAGCTAGCTGAAATACCGGCGGCTTTTAGCCCTACATCGTCTAGGGCGGTTACTGCATCGTCTTGGGTTTTACCGGTTACGTCAGGAATTGAAACCTGTGAGGGTTTATCGGGGCTAGCCAAAATGTAGGCGCCAATTCCAGCCAGTCCGGCCAGTGCCAGTGCGGTAGGGATACCCACCAGCAGGCCACGTCGACGCAGGCCCTCATCGTCGTCGTCGTCGCTATAGCTTTGCTGCCAGCCAGTATCAGCCATAGCGGGCATCTGAGGCTGGTAGGTGGGGGTGGAGTAGTAGCTGGGGGTGCTGTACTGCCCGCTGTTACCGCTGGTAGCAGAGAAGTTAGAGGGAGCCGAGGCAGCAGAATAAGCCGACCTGGAGGCCACTGGTGCACCGGACTGTAGCCCCACATTTACTCCAGCTACGTGCTGGCTAGAGACCGGCATGGGGTCTACCAGAGTGTGGCTTTCTTCAGAATCCAAATCGTGCTTGAGCACATTGGCCGGAATAGTGTCCACTAAACGCTCAACCAGCTCCAAAGCCTTAGTGGCGTTGGCGGGGCGAATATTTAAATCATGGTTGGTTAGCGCGCTGACAATCTCGTCGATCTGCGGTGGTAGCCAAGGCACCAGCTTGGAGGGGGCCGGAATGGGCTCATTTACGTTGAGTAAAGCTACCTGTACTGGGGTGTCAGCCGTAAAAGGCTGCGTACCAGTTAGTAGCTCATAGAAGGTAACGCCTACCGCAAATATGTCGGCGCTGGTGCCGGCCTTACCGGTACGCACCAGCTCAGGGGACATATAGGCTACGGTCCCCATAACCGTGCCGGTAGCGGTGGCGGTGATGGCGTCGGCAGCGCGGGCCAGACCAAAGTCGGCTACCTTGGCGGTTTTACCGTTAGTGGGCAGCAGGACGTTTTCGGGCTTGATGTCGCGGTGGATAATGCCGACTTGGTGGGCGGTTTCCAAGGAGGAAAGTAGCTGCTTGGTTAGCTCAATGGCGCGTCCAAGCGTGTAGCCACGAGTGGCGATGAACTTACGCATGGTAATGCCATCGATCAGTTCCATCACCAGATATGGGCGTCCGGAGGGGGTTTTGCCTTGGTCATAGACGGCAACGATCCCCGCATCCGACAGCTGCGCGGCCGAATGGGCTTCACGCTTAAAACGTGAAACGAAAGCTTCATTATCGGCCAGGTGCGAGTGCATAACCTTAATGGCTACCTCGCGCCCTAGGCGGTGGTCATAACCGCGATAGACGACAGCCATTCCGCCCTGTGCCAAGCGTGCGCGCACTTCATAGCGCTCATCTAGAACCTGGCCTAAAACGGAATCTTTACTCACGTGCCCTAGTCTATGGGGTTAACAAATTCTACGCATGGCCTACAGCTGGGAAATTGGTGAATTTAAGCTTGGCGAATGGTTAAAACCTGGGCTAAAACCTGTAAATCGGCAATAATTGAGGCCCCTAGAGCGTCATGGCTAAGGCAAGCTAAACCACGTGTTAGGTAGTCGTTGATAAGTTGTTCGTGCTTTTGGTAGGCCCCACAGTCCTTCATTAGGTCTGCCACAGCTGCGATTTGCATCTCAGATGCGTTCGTGTTGCCGACGACGTCGCTGAGCAGGGCGCGGCCGTTAGCGCCTGTTAGCTGCCAGGTCAGCCCCACCAAAACGGTGCGTTTACCTTCACGAATATCGCCACCAACGGGCTTGCCGGTGACTTGGAGGAGCCGAATACGCCCAGCTCATCGTCACGTAGCTGGAAGGCGGCGCCCACGTTTTCGCCGTAAGTTTCTAGAGCTTTTACAGCCGGGCTATCTGGGGTCGCTCCTGCCAGTAGCGCGCCAATGATCAGCGGGCAAGCTACCGAGTAGCGCGCCGACTTGTGTTTGATGACTGCTAGTGACTGGGACACCATTTGCTCGCCATCTGATCCGTTTAGGGGAAGGTTTTCGTTGCGCACATCTAGGTACTGGCCTAGCGCCACCTCTGCACACATGTGATTAAAAGCATTAACAGCGCCGTAGTTTCCAGTTACCTCACTAGCCTGTGTGACCAAGTCGCCACCCCAGGCTAGTAGGGCGTCGCCTGCCAAAATCGCTGCGGCCCCACCAAAATCGCTATCGTTGCCGCGCCAGCCGTTATCACCGTGTAGCTTGGAGAAAGCCACGTGAGTAGCTACTTGGCCGCGCCGGGTTAAGGCATGGTCAATGACGTCGTCGTGAACTAAAGCGCTAGCCTGATAAAACTCTAGCGCCGCCCCCAGTGCTGCTGCCTGAGGTGAAGTTAAAGCCAGTTTGTAAGCCCCAAACTCACTGGCGTATGCGTAGCCAATAGCCCCAGGATAGCGCGCATACGTTTACCACCTGCCAAGGCACTAGAGAGTATGGTAAAAACTTCATCTAGCGCTGGCGTGTTGCGCCACGAATCGGCATACGCCCCAAGATGCGCACATACCTGCGCATCAAAATGGGGACGAAGACTAGCTAGGTGTGCCGGCAGATCGCTCATAGCTACACGATAGGCGATCAGTCACATTTGTGGTAATGCGCTGGCTTTGTGAGTACGCTAAATGGATAGTCAAACCGCCTTTGACTAGGGATAATACAAAACGAGGTGCAAAAAAATGGCCGTCATCATGAGCTATCACGGGACCCTGGAATCACGGGCAGCCTTAGTTGAAGCAGTGAATTTGGCCAAACGTTTAGACGAAAAACTGCTGTGCGTATATGCCCAAAAGCATCGCGGCGACGATCTGGCTGTGGACAGCCAGGTGATGGAAGTGCTTCATGATGCACTTGGTCAAGAAGACCTGGACTACGCGGTGCAGCCCTGCCCGCGCGGTAAGGATGTAAGCGAGTTCGTGCTGGAAGCGGCCCGCGAAAACCACGCCTCCTATGTGGTGATTGGTTTGGCTCACCGCTCACGTTGCGGCGGTATGAATATAGGTCCTAACGCCCAGCGCCTGCTGCTTGAAGCTCCCTGCCCGGTAGTCACCTACACTACTAGGCTCGACTAGCGTTGGAACATTGCGTAACCAAAATAGGAAACGGTGGGAATAAAAGCTAAACTGGCGGGGTTGTACCCCAAGATAGTGGCAAAATTGCCCCTGTTGTCGATGTTTTGGTGCGCGAAAGGATGTCCGTGGCTCCCAATAAAGCTAGTCGCAAGCCGGTTGATGCTGAACTGGAATTCGACCCGGAGGATGAGGAATACGACGAATCCCTTGAAGAAGACCTGGTAGACGAGGACTTCGAGGAAGATTCTGAGCAGGACTCTGACGAGGATGCCGATGAGGAGAGCGACGACTACGATGACGAGCCCGCGCCGGCTCCCGCTCCTGAAAAGCGTGACTACTACCTGGATGTAAATCTGGAAAACAATGGTGACGGCTCTAAAAAGTCACCGTTCAACACTCCTGCCGCTTTCAAAGACATCCGCCTAGCCCCCGGCTCCACCCTGTTTGTGCGCTCGCACACTGTGGTTAAGGATCTGGAGATCGTTGGTGACGGCACCCTGGAAGAGCCCATCACCCTGGCTCCCTACGGTCACGGCCCGGTACCGCGCTTCATCTACAAGGGCTCAGCCCCCATGGTGGCCCGTGACTTCCTGACCCAAAACGGCCTGGTATTCCGCGGCTGGGTAATTAAGGGCATCAAGATGCAGCCCTCCATTGCTGCCCTAACCGGTGACCTAGAGCGTGTGCGTCAGGAAGAGGCCGAAAAGGCTAACGCCAAGAAGAAGGGCAAGCGCTCTAAGAAGGAAGAGAAAAAGGGCTACACCGTTAACGACTCTGATGAGGGTGACGAGCCGGCCCAGAAGGTAGTCACCGCTGGTGCTACCGCCGACCCGGTTAAGGACTACCTCAAGCAGATCGGTAAAGTTGCCCTACTTAACGCCGTCCAAGAGGTGGAGCTAGCCAAGCGTATTGAGGCTGGCCTCTACGCTGAGCACATCCTGGCCGACAAATCCGCAGAGCTGACCAGCAAATACCGACGTGAACTGTACTGGATTACCCAAGACGGTCAGCGCGCCAAGAACCACCTGCTGGAAGCTAACCTGCGTCTAGTGGTTTCGCTAGCTAAGCGCTACACCGGTCGCGGCATGTTGTTCTTGGACCTGATCCAGGAAGGTAACCTGGGTCTAATCCGCGCTGTAGAAAAGTTTGACTACACCAAGGGCTACAAGTTCTCCACCTACGCCACCTGGTGGATCCGTCAGGCTATCACCCGCGCCATGGCTGACCAGGCCCGCACCATCCGTATCCCGGTGCACATGGTTGAGGTAATCAACAAGCTGGCCCGCGTGCAGCGCCAAATGCTGCAGGATCTAGGCGTGAACCTACCCCAGCTGAGCTGGCTGTAGAGCTCGACATGACCGAAGAAAAGGTCATTGAGGTGCAAAAGTATGGGCGTGAACCCATCTCGCTGCACACTCCGCTAGGTGAAGACGGCGACAGCGAATTCGGTGACCTGATTGAGGACTCCGAGGCGGTTGTGCCCGCAGACGCCGTATCCTTCACCCTGCTGCAAGAGCAGCTGCACGCAGTGCTTGATACCCTCTCTGAACGTGAAGCTGGCGTGGTGTCTATGCGCTTTGGCCTAACCGACGGCCAGCCCAAGACCCTAGATGAGATCGGTAAGGTTTACGGGGTTACCCGTGAACGTATCCGCCAGATCGAGTCTAAGACCATGAGTAAACTGCGCCACCCCTCACGCAGCCAGGTGCTACGCGACTACCTGGACTGATACCAGAGTTAACGGTGGCCCCCTAGCTGTTAGCTAGGGGGCCACATACTTTGGTTGTTGGTTAAGTCAATGGTTAGTGCTCAGTCGCGCGATAGCTGTGGGTCAGTCGAGCAATGGGTGATGCTTAGTCGAGCTCGTCGGTAAAGTCATCAATGCGCAAAGCCTGGGCGCGCAGCGCCTCTAAATTGGCCTTGCCGTGGTGGGCGCAAAACAGTAGCGGCCCGTTCATTAGTACCGCGCGCATGTAAGCGCGCGCCCCGCAAAGGTCGCAGCGGTCTGCCACATTGAGCGGCTCAACCGCCTGGCTAGCTGACTGATTCAATACGCTGCTAACATTCATGGCTTAATACCAACATAGGTTTTTAAGATTTTGTCCTTCTAAAGCCCTATTTTTGCTGTTGGCGCAGTGTGTTCACCCACAGATACACCCGCAATATGCATTAATTGGCGCAATCAGATAGGTTGTACACGTGTCCGAAGCCCCTGCCTACTCCGCTCGTCATCTGTCCGTTTTAGAAGGCCTAGAAGCGGTTCGCAAGCGTCCAGGCATGTATATCGGTTCTACCGATCAGCGTGGACTGATGCATTGCGTTTGGGAAATAGTAGATAACGCCGTTGATGAGGCACTTGAAGGTTACGCCAAAAATATTGACGTATTCGTGCATACAGACGGCTCAATTGAGGTGCGTGACGACGGACGTGGGGTGCCGGTAGATACTGAGCCTTCCACTGGGCTGAGCGGAGTGGAGCTGGTTTACACCAAGCTGCATGCCGGCGGTAAATTCGGCGGCGGCCTCTATGGCGCTGCCGGCGGTTTGCACGGGGTGGGCGCCTCAGTGGTTAACGCCCTGTCTGCCCGCATGGATGTGCAGGTAGATCGCGGCGGCAAAACCTACGCCATGAGTTTTAGGCGCGGCGAGCCAGGAATCTTTGATGATTCACGCGGCATGAGCCCCAACAGCCCCTTTACTGCCTTCGATGAGGCCAGTGAACTGCGGGTTGTGGGTAAGGTCAAGCGAGGGGTTAGCGGCACGCGGGTGCGGTACTGGGCTGACCGTCAGATTTTCCCCAGCCCCAATGACTACGACGGCGCCGCTTTAGCCTCCCGGCTGCGCCAAACTTCGTTTTTGGTGCCCGGACTGAGCCTGCGGCTAATCGATGAGCGCAGCGTCGTCGTCGACAATGAAACTGACGCAGCTGACGCCCGCAAACCCGCCGGACCCCAAACCTACCTGGCCTTGGGGGGCACCGCCGACTTTGTTGACTACCTGGCGAAAGACGGCTCAGTGACCGATACTTTCCGCCTCACCGGCCAGGGTACCTATAACGAGACCGTCCAGCAGCTTGACGAGCGTGGACACCTTCGCCCGGTAGAGGTGGAGCGCACCTGCCAGGTGGATGTGGCGCTACGCTGGGGGATCGGCTACGACACCTGTGAGCGTTCTTTTGTAAACATTATTGCTACGCCTATGGGAGGCACTCACCTAAGCGGCTTTGAGCAGGCCGTAGTTAAGGTGATGCGCAAACAGATCAGCGTCAATTCGCGCGCCTTAAAGCTAAACTCGCGCGACGGCAAAATTGAAAAAGACGACGTTTTAGCTGGCCTGACCGCAGTGGTTACCGTGCGCGTGCCCGAGCCGCAGTTTGAGGGGCAAACTAAAGAAGTTCTAGGCACCGCCCCGGTGCGAGCCATTGTGGCCGCAGTGGTGGAAAAAGAGCTAACCGCCCTGCTTAACAGCCCCAAGCGTGACCTTAAAGCCCAGGCGCGGGCCCTGCAAGAAAAAATTGTGGGGGAGATGCGTGCGCGCGTCAGTGCCCGGATGCATAAGGAAATTACCCGCCGTAAAACTGCGCTGGAAACTTCCACCCTGCCCGCTAAGCTAGCTGACTGCCGTAGCGACGACGTGGCTACCTCTGAGCTGTTTATCGTTGAGGGTGACTCGGCGCTGGGTACCGCCAAAAATGCGCGTAACAGCGAAAACCAGGCTTTGCTGCCTATTCGTGGCAAGATCCTTAACGTGCAAAAGGCTTCCGCCGCCGACATGCTGCATAACGCTGAATGCGCGGCCATCATCCAGGTGGTAGGGGCTGGCAGTGGACGCACTTTTGATATTTCTTCCGCCCGTTACGGCAAGGTTATTTTGATGACTGATGCTGACGTCGACGGCGCTCACATCCGTACCCCTGCTGCTGACGCTGTTCTTCCGCTATATGCGCCCCATGATTGAGGCGGGGCGAGTTTACGCTGCGGTACCGCCACTGCACCGCATTGAGGTCAGTGCTAAAGGCCGCAAGAAGAAGGAAGTTATTTACACCTACTCTGATGAAGAGCTGGTTAGCACTTTAGGTAAGCTAGAAAAGCAGGGGCGCACTTTTAAAGAACCCCAACGCTATAAGGGCTTGGGTGAAATGGACGCCCACCAGCTGGCTGAAACCACTATGGAACCCCAACACCGGATGCTGCGTCGAATCACGCTAGCTGATGAAGCGGCAGTGGAGATAGCCGAATCCACTTTTGAGCTACTTATGGGTTCAAGCGTGGCCCCTAGGCGTGAATTTATTATCGATAGCGCTGACGAGGTAGACCGCGAGCGCATTGACGCCTAAACCGTAGGGCCAGCTCAAGCTGATCGCACTTGCCGGTTTAGGGCCGCGCTAGAGCTGTATGGTTTCAGGAATAATTTCAGGGTCATGGCTGGCGATTACGCGCAGGCAGCGTGGATCTTTAGACACCTGACGAATCCAATCCAGGGAGCGGCGCGCCCAGCCGGCCTTGATAACCACGCCGGGACGTAGATCCTCTTCTAGGGAGGGGCGCCCATAGCCGGCGTCGGAGGTAAGCAAGATGAACTCGCGCCCGTCGTGGACGCCGTCGCCAGAAGCATTAGGCACCCAGCGGGCCGGGTCGGAGCTGGAAATGTTAGAAGAACGAATAATGGTGGCAGTTAGCCCATAGGAGTGACCTGGTAGGGCCACTGTAACCACGGAGCCATCCCCGTAGACGTCAAAGCCTGCATCCCAAGGACCAATCTTGGTGTTCCACGGGTAGGTGTTGATAGCTACATGCTTCCACTGGTGGGGCAGGTAGCGCAGGTGGTCTCGCTTGGCGGCGCACCACTCGGCTTTAGAAACCATAATGCCGGGGGCGTCTTTAACTAGCCGCAAACCATCGGCGTGATCGCAGTGCAGGTGTGAGAGCATCACTAGGTCAAGATCTTTGGGGCTAATCCCCATTTGCGCTAGTTGCTCATCAATAGCCTGACCTTGCGGTAGAACAGCCCGTTTGGCGGGGTATTGCTGACGTAGGTTAGTTATCTGGCCTAGTTTGGTGCGGTTATCTGGGTGCCAGCCGGTGTCAATCAGCATGCGCCCATGGGGGCCTTCAAATAGGTAGCACGATACTGGTACCTCAACTAACCGTGAGTCATCACGTAGCAGGTGAGTCCAGGCTAACGGGTGGTCGCTGGGACGACGGTAGAGCAAAGCCTCGTCAACGATAACGCTGCCGGTGTGAAAAATAGTAAGGGCTGACATTTTTGGAGTCCTAGGGAAAGGGGTCAAGCTTATGACCTATTGTAAGCTTTCTAACCTATTGTCGACTAGTTTATTTACTCGTTTGTCCATGTAAGGGGTGGGTTTGTCTAACCAGATAACCCCGCTAGATGCCGGCCGTACCGCGATAAGTCGGCCATTATTAACAATTAAAGGCCTAAATAAACCATTAGCGTTGGGGCAAATAAGCTTTTCACCTGCGCCGTCAGTAAGACAGGTGCGGTTGCGGTAGCCTACATGCAGCTCATCAAAAGCGGGTAAATAAATTAACCTGCGAGCTTGAGGTAGATTATCTGTTAACAGATCAGGTAAATCTGCGCGCATATATAATAGTTGATTATACTCTTTGACAGCTTTAGGTGGCGCAGCGGGAGTAAATGTATTTTCCTCGATTTTTACGCGGACAATTAGCTCGCTGTTACTAACTGCATCTTCTAGGGCTTGGCGGGCCTGAGTTACCGGTAAAGCAGCCCAACGAGCCAGATCAGCTACGCTTACAGGGCCGTGCCCGTAGGCGTAGCGCCTAGCTACTTCCATACGCGCCGCGCGCAGATCGGTGGGATCAAATTTAAAGCCACTAGCCGCACTGGTGGCAGCAGGTAGGCAAGTGGCGTCAATGAAACGATGCTCATTGGTGCCCATAGGGCCTTCCACTACTAGACCTTGTCGATCCAGTTCCCACATCATCAAATTGCACCAGCGGTTAACCCGGGCCTGCTCGGTGGGGGGAGCCTGGGGGGGGAAGTGGCATTTTGGGCTTTAACGGCTAGGCCCGCTTGCAGCCACAGGGCAAACATGTCTTTGCGTCTAATGCCCTGCGTTGGGGCGTGGGTTTTTACTAGCTGCCAGGCGGTCTCTAGGTCAGTTTCACTAATGCCCCCTAGGATCGACTGATTGCGCAAACTATAGTTGGAGCGCTGATTTAGGGTTAGCCGAAGCCAGTGGTAGTCAGCGGCGCTAGTAATATGCACGGTACCGCGCATTGGTCGCGAGCGCACCAACTCTAACTGGTTAAAAGCTGTGGTTACATCGCTGAACTTTGCGCCCGGGGTGCGCTCCAATAAGGCGTGGGGTAGGCTGAAACCTGTTGGCCTTGCACCGCCAGCAGATTGTTAACTGCCTGCACTACGTTAGTGGCGCTGGTAGCTGGCACTAAACCTTGGCTGACAATGCGTGCCAGGCTGACCATAACCGGTAGGGTAGGACACGCACTCATAACTGACTCCTAAATAGCTGACATTTTGAGGATAATCTGGCTAAATAGTTAAATCCACCAGCACTGAACTAGGATAAGGGCATCGAGGCATTACAGGGGGAGAATTGGGTAATACCAGCACTACGGGGGCCAGCTATCACTTGCCCGACAACGTAACTTACGACGACGCCGTCGACCCTGATTTTTCACATGCGGTTGGCTTTGGTCCGGCGCAAGATGAGCAGGTACCTACCTGGCTAGCCCTGGCTAAATACACCGCCTGGTTTACGTTTTCGCAGGTAGTAACCCTAATTGTGTATATGGTGGTGCACTCTTATCTGTACACCCCGGTGGGCCAAATTCGTATCCCACTAGGATTGCTACAGTTCCTAGATTCCTTCACCGGGGTCGGCTCATTGGGCCCATTTATGCTGCTAGCTGTGTTTTTCTGTGCCGGGCCAAAAATTCGCCAGGTGCGCTCCTTTATTTCCTACCCCTTTGTGGTGGCCATGGCGCTGCTAACCACCTGGGTGATGCTGTTTTTGAAGACGCCACGCGCACTTTCTTCCACGGCGCGCTGATGCTCGATATCGCCTACTGGGAAGTTAGCCGCTACGCCTTGCCCTGTGCTGGGATGGGGGCGCTGCTTGGTTTAGGGCTACGCCACCTATTCCACTGGGGGCGTGACCGCTGGCTAAACCGCTAGCCAGCCCAAAGCGCTGACTTAACCGGACAGCTAACCGGCACCGCTTTTGACGCCGTCGGGCCCTGACGCACGTGGGGCGCGAAAGATTACGAATATGTAGCGAGCAAGTGTGCCAACATAGGTACATGAGTGAACTTTTCTCAGCCACTATCGCAGCCATGGAGGCCGATCTCGACCCGGCTAACCCGCTAGCTAAGCCCTGGAGCCTGGAACTAGGCCTACCTGACTTTAGTGTGCTAAAGCATGAAGACTTTGAACCCGCTATCCGCGCCGGTATGCGCCAGCAGCGCGCCCAGTGGGAAGCTATCGCCACCAACCCGCAGCCGCCCAGCGTTGATAACACCGTGGTGGCCTGTGAGCTTAGCGGCGCCCTACTTGAACGCGCCCTAATCGCCCTAGGTGCACTAACCTCAGCCACCTACTGCCCAGATCTTGATGACCTAGAAGAGCGCCTAGCTCCCGAACTGAGCGAGCATTCTGACGCCTACTCGCTAGATGCGCGCATGTATCGCCGCTACAAGCAGCTGGCCCAGTCAGACCAGGATTTTGATGAGGAAACCAAGCGCGTCATCACCCTGGCCGTAGAAGAATTTGAGCGCGACGGCGTGGCCCTAGAAGGCGCAGACCTGGCCAAGCTACGTGAACTAAACGCCGCCATCACTAAGCTTTCGGCGCGTTTCCACACCCTGGTTACTGACGAAATCCACGCCAGCGGAGTAGCTAACTTTACCCTCACCCCGCAGCTGGCCACGCTAGAAAGCCACGACGAGCGCGTAGCCCTACTTAACAAGGCTAAGAGCCGTAACTTTGGGGGCGAGCGTGACACCCGTCAGATCGTTGAGCAGCTAGCTAAGCTACGCGCCCAGCGTGCCCAGCTATTGGGTTTTGAACACCACGCCGCTAGTGTGGCCGCAGAATCGGCAGCTAAAACCACGCAGGCCGTAAACGCCATGCTTTCACGCCTGGCCGGTCCGGCTATGGCCAACGCCCGCCGTGATGGACAGCGTCTAGCCCAGCGCATGGCCCAGGCTGAGCCCGGCGTCGAGTTCACCACCGCAGACTGGCTGCGCTATGAGGAAGCCGAACGTAAAGAACTGTTCGGTGTGGATGACGAGATTTTGGCCCCCTACCTGGAGCTAAATAACGTCATTGACGGTGTTTTCTTTGCCGCCAACCGTCTCTACGGCATCACTTTCCACGAGCGCGAAGACCTGGCCGCTCACATGTATGATCCCGACCTGCGTGTATGGGAAGTGCGCGAAGCTGATGGCAGTGTGCTGGCGCTATTTGTGGGTGACTACTATGCCCGCGCCGGTAAGTCCGGTGGCGCCTGGATGAATACTTTTAATGAGCCCGGCGCCTTGACTGACACCAAGCCGATCATCATTAACTGCCTCAACATCACCAAGCCTGCTTCTGGACCCACCTTGCTTAGCTGGGACAACGTAATTACTTGCTTCCACGAGTTTGGCCACGCCCTACACGGCATGTTTGGGGCTACCTACTACCCGTCAGTTAACGGCACTAACGTAGCCCGTGACGTGGTGGAGTTCCCCTCTCAGGTTAACGAAAACTGGGCGCTGCACCCCCAGGTACTGGCCCGCTACGCCCGCCACCACGTAACCGGCGAGCCCATGCCTGCCAACCTGCTAGAGCAGCTGCGTGCCCAGGGTAGTTTCGGCCAGGGCTACATGACCAGCGAATACCTGGGCGCAGCCTACTAGACCAGGCGTGGCACCAGCTTGCCCCCGAGCAGGTACCCACCGAGGCTGAGCAGGTGGAGGAGTTTGAGCACCAGGCACTAGCTCAGGCTGGTATCGACGACGCCCTAGTGCTGCCGCGTTACCGCACCGCCTACTTCTCACACGCCTTTGGTGGGGGTTACGACGCCGCTTACTACGCCTACATTTGGAGTGAAGTTATGGACGCCGACGCGGTGGCCTGGTTCCGCACTGCTGGCCTGGGTGCGATTGGCACTGAGGCTGACAACGACGGCGGACTTAACCGTCAGGCCGGTCAGCGCTTCCGCGATGAGTTCCTCAGCCGTGGCGATAGCCGCGAGGCGGCCCTTAGCTACCAGCGCTTTGCGGGACGTAAGCCCAGCTTGGAGCACCTACTTAAGCGCCGTGGTTTGGACTAAACATGTGCCAAGGCACATACATGAGGCTATGGTTAGGACATGGAGACTGACCCTGGAGCCTCACTTGACCGTTTAATTGCTGCTCTTAGGCAGTATCAAGTTGCTAGCGCCGCCGGTGAAACTTCATCGGCGGCGCTAGCTGCAAAAAGGCAGTTAACACAAGCTTTTGCTGACTGTGAGCAGGCCCTGGTGGATCCGGCAGAAATTAGCAAGGCGTTAGCGATTGGCACTGTGGAGCAGGTAGAGCAGAAGGCTAGAAAATCCTCTGGCATTGAAAGCGATACCTCAAAGCGAGTAAGCCACAAAAAGACTGCTGCAGATGGCCCTGACCCTGTTCCCTATTTCAACGATGGCACAAATACTTCTGCCTTTATCTGTATCGTATATGTAGCTTGGATTGGGTTCTTCTACTTCTGTGGCCTGATGGTTTATAACGAGGTGTTTAAAAGGACCAACTCTTTTGAGGCCTTAGATACCGGACCCCAGTGGTGGTTACTGGGGCTGGTACGCGTAGCAGAATTTGGTCTGATGGGAGGGTCCATGTTGCTGTTGACTTTTATCTGTGGGTTTATAGTGCGCGAGATAAGGCCCCACTTTGCCTATCCGCTGGTGGCACTGGTAGCCATGCTACTTGTCTGGTTAACGTTCGATTATGAGGGAAACCAACGTCTGCTTAAAGACATTAACTATGAGTTAATAAGGCTTTCTATAGTTAAGCTGTACCCTATTACAGAGAAATACTTTAGTGTGCTGTACCCGCCCCAGGTGGTCTCGCTTTCAATGCTAATGCAGCTTTCAGCGCTAGGGGCGCTAATTGGCCTATGGCTGCGGCGTAGATATGACTCTATTGATCATCCGATGAGTAAGCTCGTAGCAGTCTTAAGTAAGCTCGTAGCCGGCCTAAAGTCGGTCTTTTCGCTGCATGGCTGAGGCTAAGCGCACAACTAGGCTTCAGTAAAACCGTGGACTTAAGGCCTAGGTGCGCTAGGCTTTAACTAAGGCCGCCGCAAGCGACGCGGCATGGCCACCCAACCTATTACCCGGGAGAAGTATTATGGTTCGCGTCACTATTGTCGGTGGTGGCTATGGCGGTATCACTGCGGCTAAAGCCCTAGACGAGTGTGCCGAAGTAACTCTGATCGAACAAAAAGACACTTTCGTTAACCACGCGGCAGCGCTGCGCGCCACGGTTGACCCCGATTGGGCACAAAAAATCTTCCTGCCCTACGATCACCTGCTTAAAAACGGTCGCGTAGTTCACGCCACCGCCATGAGCGTGGATGGCACCACCGTACGTACCTCCGATGGCCAGGTAATTGAAGCTGACCAGCTGATTTTAGCTACCGGCACGGCCTACCCCTTCCCGGCTAAGCACATGGACTCACCCTCAGCGGTGGCCAAGGCCCGCATTGCCCGCACTAACGACGCCCTAGCAGCTGCCAGGCGGGTACTGATTCTGGGCGCCGGTGCAGTGGGGGTGGAGCTAGCTGGTGAAATTACCTCCGCCTTCCCTGACCTGCACGTAATCATGGTTGAGAGCGCCGACGATATTTTGTGCTCCAGCGACTACAAGAGTGAACTGCGTGAAGCTATCCGCGCCCAGCTACTTGATCGCGGCGTAGAAATTATTACCGGCGACAAGCTGGCTTACCTGCCTTCCACTGATGTGGCCACCTTGTCTCCCTTCACTGTGGAAACCAAGGCTGGGCGCACCATTGAAGCCGACATTTGGTTCCGCGCCTATGGGGCGCGAGTGGCCAGCTCCTTCCTAGGCCAGTCTTACGCCGACATCCGCCACTATGACGGCACTATCCGGGTGGATGAATACCTGCGCGTAATCGACCACCCCCACGTGTGGGCTATCGGCGACCTAACCGACGTGCGTGAATCTAAGCGCGCCGACGCCGCTCGCGCACACGCCGAAGTGGTAGCTACCAACATCAAATCCATTATTGCTGGCGGTGCACCTACCAAGCGCTATCGTCCGGCTAAAGAATGGGTGATTTTGCCTCTGGGCCCCGACGGCGGCGCCTCCCAGCTTTTGCGCGACGGCGTACGCGTGGTGGTTGGCCCTGAAGAAACCAGCCGCATCAAGGGTGAAGACCTGTTTGTGGACTTTGTGCGCGAGCAACTAGGTTTAAACGAGTAAAAGCAGCTTTGTGCCTTGGCCCGGGGTTAATATCCCTGGGCCAAGACACAAACTACAGTCGGCAAACTACAACTGATTATTACCTAATCGCTGCGCGGGGGAGAAAATCTCGCTAACCTTGGCATATGGCTACAGATCCGCGCGCAGCACTTAACCGACTCATTGCCGCTTTAGAGCAACACTTTGAAGCATCCTCCACCGGCGACGAATTCTCGCCGGCAGTAATCGCCGCTGAAGACCGTCTCGCTGACGCCTTCTTCACCTACGACGATGCCCTGTTCACCGCCTTTGGTATCGAGCTTCCCCTGGATATTGTCGAGGCTGATGAAGACGAAGACGATGACTTTGATGAAGAAGACTTCGAAGACGACGAGGACGAAGACTACGACGTCGACGACTATGAAGACGACGAAGACATCGATGAAGAAGAAGACGACGAGGATGAGGCACCCAAGCGGGCTAACTAACCTCGTTTAACACATGCCGGATCTGAGGCTCTAGCTGCAGGTCTGCAGCCGCCAGTATGTCACGCAGCTGGTGGGTGTTGCGCGCGCCAACTATCGAACAGTCAATCCCATCACTGCCGCGAGCCCAAGCTAAAGCCACCTCAAGCGGGCTTCGCTCCAAGCCCGCAGCTGCCGTCGCCACCGCGTTAACCACGCGGGCGGCGTCGTCGTTTAAATACGGGGCCACAAACCCAGCCAAGTGCACTGAGGCGCCACGCGAGTCGGGGGGAGTGGCGTTACGGTACTTGCCGGTAAGCACCCCGCGCCCCAAAGCAGACCAACCCATAATCCCAAAACCCAGCTCCTGGGCGGCCGGGATAAGCTCCTGCTCAGCGCTACGGTTAAGCAGCGAATACTCAGTTTGCACCCCGGCCATGCCAATAGCGCTACCAAGTAGATCAGCCATATGTACCGCCGCCCAAGCCGGATAGTTAGACACTCCCACATAGCGGGTGCGGCCACTGCGCACAGCCATCTCTAAAGCTGAGGCTGTTTCCTCCATGGGCGTGTAGTAGTCGGGGATCTGTACCAGCCACAAATCCAGGTGGTCAGTGCCCAAACGTGCCAAAGAATCATCGAGCGTATCTAGCAGCGTGCCGCGCCCAGCGTCGGAAACCGCGCTACGCTCACCGGTGCGCCATGAACGCACCCCGGCTTTAGATACCAGCACCACTTCACGGCGCGAAATGTGCTTAGCCAGCAGCTGGCCCAGCAGCTTTTCACTGTCACCGCCTACATATGAGGCAGCCGTATCAACCAGTGTGCCGCCCTTATCTACGAATAATTCCAGCTGCTCACGGGCACTAGTGGCATCAGTGTCGTTGCCCCATGTCATTGTGCCCAGACCTAGCGAAGAGATCCGTAACCCACTGCGTCCTAACTGGCGATACTCCATAGGCAAAGGTTAGCAATTTAGTCATGGGCGGTGAGCATATAGCTCAACTTCTCTACTGGCATGTCGGGATCTTTGCCCCCAAATAGCGGGCAAAACTCCTGGTGAGCACACCAACCACATAAAACACTTTTACGCGGTGGGAAATACTGACGCTGGGCGCAGGCAAAAATTTCGTTCCAAGTTTGCTCTAATTGCTCCTCAACCTCGATAAGTTCACTAGGGTGAGGGTCGTGGCTTAGCGTTTTAGTGTCTTTAAGGTAAAGCAATTGCAAACGCGCCGGCATAACCCCACGCATCCGCTTTAACACCAGCGCATAAAAACGCAGCTGGAATAGGGCTTCAGCCATAAAACGCGGGGCGGGGGCTTTACCGGTTTTATAGTCAACTACCCGCATAGCCCCATTTGGGGCCACATCTAACCGGTCCACAAAGCCGCGTAGCAGCAGCCCCGAATCGGTTTTGGCCTGCACGAACAGCTCACGTTGGGCCGGCTCTAGACGCTGAGGCAGTTCCATGCGGAAGTAGTTAGAAATAAGCGCGCGGCCCTGCTCTAACCAGGGCTCTACCTGGCTGGGGTCATCAAATAGATCCATAACCGCCGGGTTAGCCTCACGGTGGGCCTGCCAGTGAGGCTCAAGCATGGCCTGGGCGGCGGCTTCAGTGCGTTGGGCGGCAGGTAGATCAAATAGGTCTTCGAGCACCGCATGTACCACCGTGCCCTTGTGGGTGGCCAAGGAGCCGGGCTCTTCAAGGCGATCTACGCAGCGAAACCTAAACAGCAGTGGGCACTGCTTAAAATCTTTTACCCGCGAGGGAGACAGGGCGTTGCGTTTGCCGCCCGCAGGGCTGGGGCTCAAGCTGGGCTGGGTGCCTGAGCTGGGGCTCGCTGCCGCGCCTGCTGGCTGGACGCCTGGGGCGGCTGAGCCTACAGCATTTGAGTCAGCTGAGCCTGCGCCGTCGGCCATAGCGCTCTTGCGTGAATTATCTAAATGCCCATCCATACCTACAAAATTAACAAACCCTGGGTTCCTTTAGTTTTAAGGGAGGCGCGCTATTTCCCTGTTAGCTAGCAAGCTAGTGACCTATGTCCCAGCAATACTGGTGGCAATTAGGTAGCCCTTACACTGGTGGGGATGAGTGAGGAAATCGAAAACAGCCCCCAGCCCCCCGAGGCTGAGCCAGCCCTAGACCAGGTAGCAGCCACTGTCATTCGGGCCAAGCGTGAGGTAGCCAAAGTCGCCACCCAGCAGCGCCTGGGCCAAGACGGGCGGCGTGGGCCGTTGCGCTATGGTGAGCGCGTCCAGATCACCGACACTAAAAAGCGCATGAGCACCTTTGTGCTTGAAGAAGGCGGCTATTTCCAGTCGGTACGCGGCAATTTGCACCACAGTGAAATTGTGGGGTTAAACGAGGGTAGCGTCATTGAAACCGCTAGTGGCCATGAACTGATGATTATGCGTCCGCTGTTAGCCGACTATGTGCTATCTATGCCGCGTGGGGCCCAGGTGGTTTACCCCAAAGACTCAGGAAATATTGTGGCCATGGCCGATATTTTCCCCGGCGCCCGCGTGCTAGAGGCCGGGGTGGGCTCAGGGGCGCTAACCATGAGCCTGCTAAGCGCCATTGGGGAAGAAGGCAAACTTATCTCCATTGAGCGCCGCGAAGACTTTGCCCGCATTGCCGCCGCCAATGTTGACGCCTGGTTTGGCCGCCACCACCGTGCCTGGCAGCTACACAGTGGCGACTTTGCCCAGGTGGTAGCTGATTTGGTGGAGGATGCTTCGATTGACCGAGTGGTGCTAGACATGCTGGCTCCCTGGGAGAACGTGGAGCAAAGCGCCCGGGCATTGGCTCCCGGCGGCGTATTTTGCGCCTATGTGGCTACCGTCACTCAGATGTCGCGTACGGTTGAGGCGCTGCGAGGCACTCAAAGCTTTAGCGAGCCGCTGGCTTGGGAAACCATGTCGCGTGGCTGGCATGTAGATGGTTTGGCAGTGCGCCCCGATCACCGCATGGTGGGGCATACCGGCTTCCTGGTTTTGGCGCGTCGTTTAGCTAGCGGCTCTAAGCCTCTTAGCCGCCGGCAAACCGGTAGGGGTGGGGCTTATGACGACTCTGGCTACTGGGTGGCCGACGACGTCGACGAGCGCACCAGCACGGACCGTAAAGTGCGCAAGGTGCTACGTGACTGCCTGGTTAAGCAGCCCGACGACGTCACTGAAGTAAATGTGCAAGCTACCAGCGCCCGTGGGGCACTAACTGATCAGGTAGCACAAACTTTGGGGCTAGACGCTGTCCAGCGCCCCGCTTTTAAGGAGTAGCTTTCACAGGCATGGGTAGAGCAAAAGTTGACCCGTTAGTGCTAGTTGGCCAGGTACGCCAGTTGCAGGCTGAAGCTGCCAGTTTGGCGGCTAAAAACGAGCGATTGGCGGCGGGTTTAAAACGCGCCAAACAGCGTTTAGAGCAGGTTGATAGTCAGCTAGAAAAGCTACGCCAGCCGCCCCTTAGCTATGCGGTGTGTACGGGGCTGTTTTATGAAAACAAACAGCTAGTGGCGCTAGAGGCCATGGTGGGGGCGCGGCGTATGCGCTTAGCGGTGCACCCTAACGTTACAGAGCAGGAGATTAACGCCGGCAGTCAGCTGCTAATTAACTCTTCCCAAGTGGTGGTGGGGGTAAGTGAACCCATGAATATGGGCGAGGCGGTGTATGTCAGCGAGCGCCTCGATAGTGAGCGGGTGCTGGTAACTACTTCCTCAGGCTCTAGTAAGGTGCTGCAACTGGCGCCCGGTTTGCAACGCGAAAATCTGGAGCAGCCGCTGCGTAGCGGGGATATGCTTTGCGCTCACCTGGAGGCAGACTTGGCGCTGGGCCTAATTGAACGCACCGGCGTGCAGGATTTGATTGTGCCCGACAGCCCCAATATTTCTTTTGAGGAAATTGGTGGTTTAGCTGACGCGGTTAGCGCCGTGCGTGACGCCATTGAGCTGCCTTTTACTCACCCGCAGCTGTATCGCTCCTATAACCTTTCGGCCCCTAAAGGCGTACTACTGTACGGGCCGCCGGGGTGCGGTAAAACCCTTATCGCTAAGGCTGTGGCTACCTCCCTGGCGCACGCTAGGGGGCAAGGCGAGGCCGCATTTTTCAACATTAAGGGCCCTGAGCTGCTTGATAAATACGTGGGTGAAAGCGAACGCCAAATCCGCACCATTTTTGAACAGGCTAGGCGTCTAGCTGATGAGCAGCGCCCGGTGGTGATTTTCTTTGATGAAATGGAGGCGCTGCTGCGCCGGCGCGGCTCGGGTATTTCTTCAGATATGGAAAGCACGATTGTGCCCCAGATGCTGGCGGAAATAGATGGGGTTGAGGCCCTTAACAATGTGGTGATTATTGGCGCCACTAACCGTGAAGACATGCTTGATCCGGCAGTGCTGCGGCCGGGGCGACTAGATGTAAAAATCTATATTGGTCGCCCCGATAAGCTTGCTGCCGGCGAGATTTTAGCTAAGCACCTAACTGGGCAGTTACCAATTGCCTCTAGTGAGTTGGCGCGCGCCGGCAGCAGACAAGATGCTTTACAGATCATGATTGGCGCCACCGTGGAGGCACTGTATGCCTCCAGCCATGCTAACGAAATTTTGGAAATCACCTACGTTAATGGTGCCTGCCGCAAGGTGTACGCCAGTGAGCTAATCTCAGGTGCCTACCTGGCGGCGGTGGTGGCCCGGGCCAAGACTTTAGCGATTAAACGTGAGTTAGCCGGGGCTGAGGGTGGCATTAGCACCTCTTTGCTGCTGGAGGCAGTGGCGCAGGCGGGGCGTGAACAAGAAGAGCTTAACGCCAGCACTGACTCTGAAGGTTGGCTACGCCAGCTGGGGGAGAGGCCTGTGATGGTGCGTAGTGTGAAGCGGGCTAAGCACTGATGCACACGCCAGATCCAGCCCGGCGCATGGTGGGTTTAGAAACCGAATTTGGTATCTCGGCCCCCGGCTGCGCCATGAACCCTATGCAGCTGTCGGCGCGAAGCGTGGCCGCCTATGCGCCATTTTCGCGGGCGGGGCGTTGGAGCCAGGCGGTGCGCTGGGATTATGAGGATGAAGATCCCCTAGCTGACCTGCGTGGTGGGCGTTTGGCGCGTGATTTAGCTGATGCTTCTTTGCTAACTGATTTGCCTGGCAGCCCTGCTCCTAGCGCCAGCGATGACAGCCAGCCAGGGGGGTAGCGCTGATTGTCGCGAGCCCTCTGCGCCCAGCGCACTTGCTGCGGGAGCCTCTTTAAACCAGGGGATTGGTGGCGCGGGGCAAAGCCTGGCTGGTGGACTGTGTGACTGGGGCGTGCCCGGGGTGGGGGGCTGGGGAAGTGGTGCGTGACCTGGCCGCAGAGCAGGCCCTGCCACCGGGGGCTAGTTTGCGTACCGGTAAGCAGCTGCAAAGACAGGCCCTAACTAACCTGGTGTTAGCTAATGGGGGGCGTTTCTATGTGGATCACGCCCACCCTGAATACTCCAGCCCTGAATGCACCACCCCATTTGCGGCCATGGTGTGGGATCGGGCCGGAGAGCTGATAGCTGCCCAGGCCGTAGCCCAGCTTAAAACTGAGGGGATGCAGGTGCATGCCTACAAAAATAATGTCGATGGTAAGGGTGCCACTTGGGGTGCGCACGAAAACTATTTAGTTAGCCGCGCCCTGCCCCTGGATCTGCTTAATTCGCTCCTGGCCACGGTGCTAGTTACCCGCCAAATAGTGGTTGGTGCTGGCCGGGTGGGTTTAGGGGAGCGCAGCGAGCAAAGCGGCTTCCAGATTTCGCAGCGCGCCGACTACATCCACACCAGTGTGGGTTTGCAAACCACTATGCCCGCCCCTTGCTAAATATGCGCGACGAGCCCCACGCCGATGGACGCGCTTGGCGGCGTATCCATGTCATCAGCGGTGACGCTAACCGTTTTGATGTACCGATTTTGTTGAAAGTGGGAATCACTAATTTGGCGTTGTGGCTGCTAGAAACCCAGCCGCAGGTGTTGCATCCGCTACTGCTGGTGGGTGACGTGGTAGCCCAGTGCCATCAGGTTTCACGTGACTTGACTTTGAAAACCAAGCTGAGCGCATCTGGGGGAGAATTTAGCGCCCTGCAGATTCAACAAAAGCTACTAGATGCCGTCAAGGTTGCCTGTGTGGAGCGCTTTGGGGGCCTTGAAGGCAGCCAGATTGGTAGCGCCGCCCAGGTGATTGAGCTGTGGCAAAAAGTGTTGGATGGTTTAGCTAGCGATATTTCCACGGTGGCTGACTGTGTGGAGTGGGTGGCTAAATATCAGCTGTGTCAGGGCCTGCGTTGGCGTGGGCGTATCGGCTGGGATCATCCGCGTCTGGCGGCCCTGGATATTCAGTGGGGTGACGTTGATGGAGCCATTATTAAGCGTCTAGATGCGGGCGGGCGCATTATGCGGTTAGCTTGCGCCGCTGAGGTGGCCGACGCCGTCGCTGTTGCCCCGCCAGATACGCGCGCTTATCTGCGTGGCTGGGCGGTAGCTAATTTGGAGCATACGGTGGGGGCTTCGTGGACCTCGATTCTTTACCAGCCGCCGGGCTGGCCGCATATAGTGCGGCTGAGTTTGAAATCTTTGCGGCCCCAACCGGACATCACCCAATACTTACATGAGCAGCTAAAACATCAAGGAAGTTTAAGTGGACAGCCTAAATCAAATTAATGCCAGCCGCGCTAGGCAGCAGGGCTTAAGTAGCCAGTGGCAAGAGCCGGTAGAGCAGATTGAAATTCAAGATCTTGACGACATTCTTGATGACATTGACGCGGTGTTGGAGGAAAACGCCCAAGAGTTCGTAGACAGCTTCATCCAAAAGGGTGGACAGTGACTAGTCGCGCCCCTAGCCGGCGTGTATTTGGTTTAGAAACCGAGTATGCGCTGACCGCTCAGGGTGGCCAGATGGATGCGGAGCGGCGGGCTAGGGTCCTGTTTGAGCCCATAAACCGGCGCTATAACAGCACGAATGTGTTTTTGCCCAGTGGTGGGAGGCTGTATTTAGATGTGGGTTCCCACCCCGAATACGCCACAGCTGAATGTGACCGTCTAGAGGATCTGCTTATCCAAGAGCGTTACGGTGACCAGCTGGTGCAGTCTTTGGTTGGGCAAGCTAATGAGCGCCTGGATGGCCAAAAACTGCATATCATTAAAAATAACCGTGACCAGGCCGGTCATGGTTATGGTTGCCACGAAAACTATCTGTTGGCGCGCAGCGATAACTATTGGGGCCAGGCCCGTAGTCTGCTGCCCTTCCTGGTTACCCGCCAACTGATCAGTGGGGCCGGCTGGCTGGCTGATGATGGCAGCTATCGCCTGTCTCAGCGCGCCGACCAAATGTGGAATGAGGTGGCTAACTCCACTACCCGCTCGCGCCCCATGATTAACACCCGCGACGAGCCCCACGCCCAGGGTGATAAATGGCGGCGCCTACACATCATTGTGGCTGATTCCAACCTGAGCCAAGCCATGACTTTGTTCAAGGTAGGCAGTGTGGATTTGCTGTTGGACGCTATTGAGCATGGCCAAGATTTTTCTGATTTAACCCTGGCTAACGCCCCCAAAGCTATCCGGGAGGTTTCTAAAGATCTACGCGGCGCCACTAAGGTGGATTTAGCTGATGGACGGCGTCTAGACGCAGCCCAAATTCAAGGCGAATTCTTAGAACGCTTAAGCCAATATGCGCAAACTGAGCTGGATTTAGACCCCTGGCAAACCCAGGTGTTAAACATTTGGCGTACCTGCCTAAAGGCCATTAGCGGCGGTGATTGGGAAAAGGTCAGTCACCTGGTGGATTGGGCGGCGAAAAAGAAACTACTGCAGGCCTACGCCAACCGCCACCAGCTAGCGCCAAATGATGTGCGGCTAAAACGTTTAGCTTTGGCCTACCATGATTTAGACCCAGCAAGTGGGCTGCGCACTAAATTAGAGCGCAGCGGGGCCCTAGCCACTTTCATTGACGCCAATAAAGCTAATTGTCCCACAGCTCCCGCCACTACCCGCGCTCACCTGCGAGGTTCACTTATTGAAGCTGCGCAGGGGGCAGGGCGCCTAGTTAAGCCGATTGGGTTAACATCAAACTTGAAGACGGCTCAGCCCACCAGTTTGAGCTGCTTGATCCGCTAGCAAATAGTGACTGGCGAGTGGATAAACTACTCAGCGAGTTGCAAAGCTCGCAGATAGACCCTTTTTGGCAAGGCACAGGAGTGTAAGTGGAACAGCAACCTCGTAGCGCCCGCAGCGCAAACGACCCCACTAACGTTACCCAAGCCCAGCGTGTAGTTACTGCCACGCTAGGACGCAAACGCCCTAAAGGAATCTGGTTCCTACTAGGGGCAATAGTGCTAGTTGCCCTTATGGTGATAGTTCCGGTGCTGGTATCGGGTGGCCATGACCCCCAAATGTCTTCAGCTAAGGCTACCGACGCGCAGCTAAGCGCTGACGCGCCACTAGCTGACGCCATGACTATCTCAGGCAACGTGGGCGCCATCCCGGTACTGAATCTAAAACACCCCCTAAGCCCGGTAGATAAAGTCATTAAAGACGAGCTAGTTAAAGGCACCGGCCGCGCCCTAGTTAAAGGCCAAGGCATGCTATTGAACCTGGCTACATTCTCGGGCCAAGACGGTAAAAACACCACCGTTGGCGGACGTGGAGTACGCCTATATTCTGGGCTACTAGACGAAAAAGTCGGCCAAACCCTGCTAAACAACCTTGAGGGTGTAAAAGAAGGCTCACGCCTAGTACTACGCGCCCCCGTAACCAACAACGGGGCCACTACCGAAGAAATCACCGTAGTAGACGTGCTGCCCACCGTGGCCACTGGCACCCCAGCCAGCGCTGACGCCAGCGCCCCCAAAGTAACTGTAGGCACCGACCAAGTAACCGTAGCTCTAAGCGGGGTAGCTGAACCCACCCAGTCACAGATCTACTCACTACTGGTAGGTAAAGGCGAACAGGTACGCGCCGACTCCACCGTCATCGCCCGCTACAGCCTAATCAACTGGAAAGACTCCAAAGTCATCTCCAGCTCCTGGAACCCCGCCGATGCCCCCGGCGTAATCGATATGAGTAACACCCTCAAAGGCGTCGCCGAACACCTAGTGGACGTGCCCGTAGGCTCACGCGTACTACTGACCCTACCCAGTGAACAAGCCCGCGGAGACGGGGCCGTAGCCATGGTCATCGACGTACTAGCCATCGACCACTCTGGAGGCGCCAGCGCCACCGCCACAGCCACCACCAACGCTGACGACAACGTCCAAGTAACCGTCAGCCCCAGCGCCCTACCCTCTGCCAGCCCCAGCAAAACCGCCAACAAACGCAAATAACCGGCCCAGCCACTAAATAGCCCCAAACCAAACGGGCAAACAGGCAGGCGCGGTGGCAGACAAAAGCCCGGCGGCAGGCAAACAGGCAGGCCCAGCGGCAGACAAAACCCTGCGGCAAGGCAAATCACTGGTTGACAATCACCTGATCAACAAAACCATCCAAACCAGCCCAGGAACGCTTACAAAAGCGCTCCTGGGCTTCCCAATTAGCCACATCCCACTGGTAATCATCACGCCTAGCAATCCGCTCATGACGCACCCCATCAGGCGCATCAACCCAAACCTTACGCAAACGCACCCCCACGCCCCTAAGCAAATACGCCAAATACAACGCCCCACTACCCTCAAACACATACACCGGTTCAAAACCCAAAACCAAAGGCTCACTCGGCGCCATCGCCACCCAATTCCACTGCGGCAAAACCGCCCGGCCACCCTCAGCCAAACCCCGCAAAGCCACCGCCACCTGCTCCATAGAGCTAGCCAAAGCATCCCAACCCTGCACACAATCATCCAAAGCCACCAAGCGCCCCCCATACTCACGGGCCAAACCAGAGCCAACCGTGCTCTTACCACTACCAGTAAAACCATCAACAAAAACCCACAAACAACTCACCCCCACAGCCTAACGCGACCAGCCGATTTGCTTTCAAACCCCTGTGAGCTCGATTATAGGGACGTGGGTGTGGTGGAAATAGTACAAAAGCGCAGGCTCATGGACGCTGTCGCCGCAGTGCGCCTAGCCCAAAAACGCCGCGAACGCGAAGTAAGCCTGGCCCAACTCAAAGAACTCGCCGCCCAAGCCCAACCCGCACGCAACATCGCACACACCCTCGCCAGCCAAGAACGCCCCGTACAAATCATCGCCGAAGTAAAAACCGCCTCAGCCACCTTCGTATCCCTAGGCCAAGTCCCCGCCGCCGCCACCCTCGCACGCACCTACGCAGCCGCAGGCGCCAGCGCAATCTCAGTAGTAACCCAAGTAGGCGGCTACGCAGGCTCCATAAAACAACTCGACGCCGTCGCCAAAGCCGTAGACGCCCCCATAATCGTCAACGACCTACCCGTAACCACCTACCAAATCCACGAAGCCCGCGCCCACGGCGCCGACGGCATCACCTTCACCATGCAGGCCCAAAGCGAAATCGCCCTCGAAAGCCTCATCGAACGCACCCACCAACTAGGTATGACCTCCATGGTCCAAGTCCGCTCACGACGTGAAGCCCTCCAAGCCATGGCCCTAGGCGCCCAAATGATCAGCGTCGACGCCCGCGACTACGTCACCGGACAAATCGACCCCACCCTCTTCGCCCAAATCGCAGACGTACTAGGTAACCGCGTAATACGCGTAGCCGCCGGCGGCGTACGCGGCCCCCACGACGTCATGCAATACGCAAAAGACGGCGCCAACGTAGTGGTAGTAGGCCAAGCCGCCATACTCTCCACCGACATACAACAATTCGTCTCCAACCTAGTCTCAGCCGGATCCCACCCCGCCCTACATAAACTCACCCGCGAAAAAAACCTATGAACACCACCCAACTCGCCACCCTCCCCACCGCCATAAACCTACCTGCCGCCATAAACCTCCCCACCGCCATAAACTCACCCAGCAACGCCATCTGGCACCTAGGCCCCATCCCCATCCGCGCCTACGCCCCTATGCATCCTGGCCGGCATCTTCATCTGCGTATGGTGGGGCGACAAACGCTACCGCGCTCGCGGTGGGCAAAAGGATGTGGTGCTTGATACGGCGCTGGTGGCGGTGCCTTGCGGCATTGTGGGGGCGCGCTTGTATCACGTGGTTACCTCTCCAGATGCCTATTTTTGGGCCCCAGGGGATTTGGCTCTGATTCCGCAAGTTTGGCATGGGGGCCTGGGGATTTGGGGCGGGATTGGTGCCGGCGCCCTGGCGGCGTGGCTTTACCTGCGTAGGCGCAAACTTGAGGTGGGTGCTTTTTGCTGAGGCGGTGGCCCCCACACTGCTGGTGGCCCAAGCAGTTGGGCGCCTAGGGTAACTGGTTTAATCAGGAGCTTTTTGGTGCCCCAACCACTTTGCCTTGGGGACTGCGTATTGACGTAGAGCATCTGCCTGCAGGCTACGCGCCAGGCACCTTATTTCACCCTACTTTCTTGTATGAGGCCTTGTGGAATCTGGCTGGGGCGGCGGCGCTGGTGTGGCTGGGGCGGCGCTTTAACTGGCGTGGGGGAGTGAGCATGTGGGCCTATATGGTGATCTATACGGCTGGGCGTATTTGGGTTGAATATCTGCGAATTGATGATGCGCAGCATATTTTAGGCATTCGTCTTAATGTGTGGACATCAGCCGTGGTGTGTCTAATTGGTTTAACTGGCATGTTTTTAACGCTGCGCAAACAAAAAGCATCTACGCAGGTGGGAGCTGGTTTGGAGGAAGAGTGACGGTTTTGCTTGAAAGTGAAACTGGGCGCCGAATTAGCTTCATGAATGTTTAGGCTACAGTTAGCGCCGATTGTGGTCTAATCTTGTTTACATGCGTAGAGCCAAAATTGTTTGCACCCTCGGTCCCGCAACCGAGTCCCCCGAGCAGGTACAGGCCCTAGTTGACGCAGGCATGAACGTGGCACGTATTAACCGTAGCCACGGTAGTGCTAAGGATCAGGAAGTTGTTATCGATCGCGTGCGCGCTGCTGCTGCAGCCTCTGGCCGTCCGGTAGCCATCCTGGTTGACCTACAGGGTCCCAAGATTCGCCTAGGGCGTTTCGTGGATGACCAGAAGGTCATGCTCAACAAGGGTGACGAGTTCACTATCACCATTGATGACGTGCTTGGTACCGTCAAGCGCGCCTCAACTACTTATAAGGGTCTGCCTGGAGACTGTGCTCCTGGCGACATGTTACTTATCGACGACGGCAACGTGGCCATTCGCGTTGTGGCCGTCACCGACACTGATGTAATCACCAAGGTGGAGGTGCCCGGCTACGTTTCTAACCACAAGGGCATTAACCTGCCTGGTGTTGCCGTTTCTGTGCCCGCCCTGAGTGAGAAGGACCGTGAGGACCTGCGCTGGGCCTAAACATCGGCGCAGACATCATTGCTTTGTCCTTCGTGCGTAACGCCAAGGACATTGAAGATGTACACCAGATCATGGACGAGGAAGGTATCCGCCGTCCGGTGATCGCTAAGATTGAAAAGCCCCAGGCTGTAGATAACCTAGAGCAGATCGTAGATGCCTTCGACGGCATCATGGTGGCTCGTGGTGACCTGGGTGTTGAGTATCCGCTAGAGGCTGTGCCGCTAGTGCAAAAGCACGCCATTGAGCTGGCCCGCCGCTACGCTAAGCCGGTTATCGTGGCCACCCAGGTGCTCGACTCCATGATTTCTAACCCGCGCCCCACCCGTGCAGAGGCTTCTGACTGCGCTAACGCCATTCTCGACGGCGCCGACGCGGTTATGCTCTCGGGTGAGACTTCCGTGGGTGCTTACCCCATTGAGGCCGTTCGCACCATGGCCTCGATTATTGAAAACGTTGAGGAAAACGGTGGTGACCGCATCGCTCCGCTAGGCAGTGAACCCCACACCGTTGGTGGCGCTATCACCCGTGCTGCTGCCGGTATTGGTGAGCGCATTGGCGCCACCCACCTGGTGACCTTCACTCAGTCTGGTGACACTGCCCGCCGTCTATCCCGTCTGCGTAACCACATTCCGCTACTGGCCTTCTCTCCGTTGCAGACCACCTGCAACCAGCTGTCGGTCTCTTGGGGTGTGCAAGCCTACAAGGTTGACGAGGTACGCCACACCGATGAGATGGTCAAGCAGGTAGACCACTTCCTGCGCGAGAAGAAGCTAGCTCCTGAGGGCGCTCAGGTAGTTATCGTGGCCGGTATGCCTCCGGGCACCCCCGGTGCTACCAACTCCATCCGTGTACACACGGTTGGCGAGCAGGTAGACTTCGACTGATTTTGTTAGCTAAATCAAACTGAAAGGCCCCGGCGTTAGCCGGGGCCTTTTGGTTATTCTGGAAGTCAACAACTTAACGTGACTCTAATCACTGGTATTTGTGTTGTCGTTAAAACCTACTAACCCTATGTGTTTAAGTGGGTGGATTTTTGTTTTACAAATCAGCTTTGACCTGCACAAACAATTTAAAAACCTAAGTGCCCCCCGTGGGATTCGAACCCACACTGGATCGATTTTGAGTCGATTGCCTCTACCGTTGGGCTAGAGGGGCCGTGCGTCATCTAGTGTAACCCAGATTTTCAAGCACCTGTTCCACTATACTACCAAACATGAGTGCAGAGCCATTGATGTCATCACGTAGGGTACTCGTCGCTGAAGATGAAGCCCTGATCAGACTTGATATTGTCGAAATCCTCACCGAAGCAGGCTATGACGTTGTTGGAGAAGCCTCCAACGGTGAAGAAGCAATTCGACTCGTGGAGGAACTCAAGCCAGACCTGTGCATCCTCGATGTGAAGATGCCGGTTATGGACGGGATCACCGCCGCAGAAACCATCATCAAAGAGCACTCCTGTGCAGTGGTTATGCTCACCGCTTTCTCTCAAATAGAACTTGCACGTCGTGCAGCAGACGCGGGAGCCATGGCCTACCTAACCAAGCCCTTCACCCCGGCAGACCTACTGCCGGCCATTGAAGTGGCTTACAGCCGTTTCGAAGAGATCGTCTCTCTAGAAAACGAGCTAGAGGACATGCAGGAGCGTTTCGAGACCCGCAAGCGCGTAGACCGCGCCAAGGGCCTGCTCCAAGAGCAGATGAACCTAAGCGAGCCTGAAGCTTTCCGCTGGCTACAAAAGACCTCCATGAACCGTCGCCTCACCATGCGTGAGGTAGCCGACGCCGTAATCGAGCAGGTTGGCGGCGCCAAAAAGAAGTAGACCCCTAACGCCTCTACCGCAAGGCAGTGGCTTTAACACTACACACTCATAAACGTGGGCAGGCCCTAGGCCTGCCCACAATGGTTTTGGTGGCGCTAAAACGCTTGCTCTTAAATATCTTAAGAAAACAGCACCCGCAACGTACCGTGCGCAGTGAGGCGTCCGGCGTCGTCGTGAACATGAACCTGATAGGCCCCGGTGCGCCGCCCCAAATGCAGGGGCGTGGCCGTGGCGCGCACCCGCCCGCTCCTAACCGCACGCAAATGCGAAACGTTCAGCTCAGTGCCAACCGCCACCTTTCCTTCGGGGGCGGCCTCGCGAGCGGCTACCGAGGCGGCAGTTTCAATCAGCGCCGCACTAGCCCCACCATGCAAAATCCCCACCACCTGCAACGCCCCCTCAACCGGCATAGACACGATTGTGCACTGGGCATCACGGCGCTCAACTTGCATCGCTAAAGTTTCCATTAATGTGCCCGACTCGCTAGCAATCAGGCCCTGCGTGGGATCGCTCATGCCTTAAAGACTGACACGACAAAGCCAAAAACCGCTAGCCTTAAACAGTGGATAACAAACGCCTGCTGCTAATTGACGGCCATTCAATGGCATTTCGAGCCTTCTACGCCCTACCGGCGGAAAATTTCGTCAACGGCGCGGGTCAACACACCAACGCCGTCCACGGCTTTTTAAGCATGTTCCTGGGGCTACTGGAAGCTGAGCAGCCCAGCCACGTGGCCGTGGCCTTCGACCTACCCGGCGGCACCTTCCGCACCCGCGAATATCCCGAATACAAGGGCACCCGCGACAAAACCCCTGAAGCTTTCATTGGCCAAGTAGAGCTGATCCGCCAACTGCTGGGCACACTAAACGTAACTTGCCTAAGCAAACCTGACTTTGAAGCCGACGATATTTTGGCCACGCTCACCAGCCAAGGCCTAGAACAAGGCTACGAAGTCCTTATCTCCTCAGGCGACCGCGACTCCTTCCAGATGGTCACAGACCACTCCACCGTGCTCTACCCGGTGCGTGGGGTGAGCGTGTCACGGCGCATGACCCCTCAGGAAGTATTCGCCCGCTACGGTGTCACCCCCGCCCAATACCCCCAGCTGGCGGCGCTAGTGGGAGAAGATAGTGACAATCTGCCCGGCGTGCCCGGGGTGGGCCCCAAAACCGCAGCTAAATGGCTAAACCGCTACGAGAACCTGGAGGGTATCTACGCCCATGCGGATGAAATCAAGGGCAAGGTAGGCCAGTCACTGCGAGATCACCTTGATGACGTTAAACGCAACCGCAAATTAAACCGCCTGCTAACCGACCTAGAGCTAGATGTGCAGCTAGGCGACCTGAAACTAGCTGGTGGCAAGCGCCATGAATTTATTTCCTTCATGGACCAAATGCAGTTTGTGTCCCTGCGTGACAAGGCCCTAGCTCAGCTAAACTTTGACACCCAAATGCCGCCGGCGGAAATAGAGCAGCTAGCCAAAGTGGAAGCCAAGCAGCTGCACCTAGATGGCCTGGCGGGCGGGCTAGAAAAGTGGCTACAGGCTGCTAACCACCCCTTGGCCCTGGCAGTTACCGGCTGCTTCACCCCGTCTATGGGCGACGCCGACACCCTGATTCTCAGTGACGGTGCCCAAAGCCTAAACATTGACCTGACCAGTATTTGCCCCGCCGACGAGCAGGCCCTAGCCCAGTACCTGGCCGGCAGCCAGGAAAAATACGTAACCGACTATAAATCCACCTGGCACGCCCTGCACGGGCGGGGCCTGGAGCTAAACTCAGTCAGTTTCGACGCCGCCCTAGCCGGCTATATTGCCCGCCCCGATCAGCGCGGTTACAGCGTGGCCGATCTGTCCCAGCGCTGGCTAGGAATCGATCAAGAGCCCACCGGGCAGGCAGAGCAAACCCTGCTTGATTTAGATGGCCTGGGGCAGGAGGAAGCTAGCGTCGACGACGCAGCCCTAACCCACGCCCTGGTGCCGGTACTTACCAGGCAGCTAGAAAAAACCGATTCTTTGCAGCTACTAAGTCAGTTGGAGCTGCCGGTTTCGCTCACCCTAGCGCATATGGAAAACGCCGGCATCGGCGTCGACATGGACTACCTAGAACAGCTGCTAGGCGAGCTGGACTCGCGCGTAACCCACGCCGCCCAAAACGCCTACGACGCCCTAGGCCACACCATCAACCTATCTAGCCCCAAGCAGCTGCAGGTGGCGCTGTTTGAAGAACTAGATATGCCCAAGACTCGTAAAACCAAAACTGGTTACACCACTAACGCTGAGGCTCTAGAAGAGCTCTACCTTAAACCGCTCACCCCTTCCTGGGCTACCTGCTAGAACACCGCGACGCCATTAAGCTGCGCCAAATGGTAGAGACGCTACGTAAAACCACTCGCGACGACGGGCGTATCCACACTGTTTTCCAGCAGACCGTAACCACCACCGGGCGCCTATCTAGCACCGAGCCCAATATGCAAAACATTCCGGCCCGCTCTGAAGAAGGTATGCGTATTCGCGGGGGGTTTGTGCCCGGGGAGGGCTATGAAGCCCTAATGACGGCGGACTACTCGCAAATCGAAATGCGCATCATGGCCCACCTGTCTAAAGATCAGGGCCTAATTGACGCTTTTGCTAGCGGCGAGGACCTACACCGCTATGTGGCCGCCCTGGTGCATGGCATTGACCCCGCTGAGGTCACCTCCCAGCAGCGCAGCCACATTAAAGCCATGAGCTACGGCCTGGCCTATGGCCTGTCCACCTTCGGGCTTTCACGCCAGCTAGGTATTTCTCGTGAAGAAGCAGCCAGCCTGCGCAAAGCCTACTTTGCGCGCTTTGGGGGAGTGCAAGAGTACCTAACCGGTGTAGTTAAGCAGGCCCGCACCTTGGGCTACACCCAAACCATGGCCGGGCGCCGTCGTTATCTACCCGGACTAAACAGCGACAACTACGCCACCCGCGAGGCCGCTGAACGCGCCGCCCTCAACGCCCCCATCCAGGGCACCGCCGCCGACATCATCAAGCAAGCCATGCTAAATGTGGAGGCCGCCCTACGTGAGCAGAGCCTAGCTAGTCGCATCCTGCTACAGGTGCATGACGAACTCGTGCTGGAAATCGCCCCAGGTGAAGCCGAGACGGTGCAGCAGCTAGTGCGCCAGCAAATGGAAAGCGCAGCCAGCCTCAGCGTCAAACTAGAAGTTGGCGTGGGGTTGGGTAAAACCTGGCGCGACGCCGCCCACTAGTTATAAAGTGATAGATAACACCAGAAGATAATTACTAGCTGTTGTTAATACCCTGTTATTTATGCCTGTCTAACTGATAAGGTGAGCAGCGTATGCCCCTAATCTGTGTAAACAGATTAAGCATTTAACAATGTGCAGCGGCTAACTGGGACGGACCTAGTTGACCGTATGCGGGGCAGGCATGTTCGTCCGCAACTACTTTCCGTATTCGGAGCAACTTCTAAATGACCACCACTACGCCCAACGAGCCGACCAACAACGAGGTCGCCGTCAACGACATCGGCTCTACCGAGGAACTACTCGCAGCCGTCGACGAAACCATCAAGTACTTCGACGATGGCGACATCGTTGAAGGCACCGTCGTTAAGGTTGACCGCGACGAGGTCCTCCTCGACATCGGCTACAAGACTGAGGGCGTTATCCTCTCTCGCGAGCTGTCCATTAAGCATGACGTAGACCCCGAAGAGATCGTTGCTGTTGGTGACGAGATCGAGGCCCTGGTTCTCCAGAAGGAGGACAAGGAAGGCCGTCTACTGCTATCCAAGAAGCGTGCACAGTACGAGCGCGCTTGGGGTCAGATCGAAAAGATCAAGGAAGAAGACGGTGTTGTCACCGGTAGCGTTATCGAGGTCGTTAAGGGTGGTCTCATCCTCGACATCGGTCTGCGCGGCTTCCTACCCGCTTCCCTGGTTGAAATGCGTCGCGTACGCGACCTTCAGCCCTACGTTGGCCGCGAGCTAGAGGCCAAGATCATCGAGCTGGACAAGAACCGCAACAACGTGGTTCTTTCCCGCCGCGCTTGGCTGGAGCAGACCCAGTCCGAGGTGCGCACCAACTTCCTGCAGACCCTCCAGAAGGGCCAGGTTCGCAGCGGTGTGGTTTCCTCCATCGTCAACTTCGGTGCCTTCGTGGACCTGGGTGGCGTAGACGGTCTGGTTCACGTCTCCGAGCTGTCCTGGAAGCACATCGACCACCCGTCCGAGGTTGTCGAGGTTGGCCAGGAAGTCACCGTCGAGGTCCTGGATGTGGACTTCGACCGCGAGCGTGTCTCCCTGTCCCTCAAGGCTACCCAGGAAGACCCGTGGCAGGCCTTCGCCCGCGCCCACGCTATCGGCCAGGTTGTGCCCGGTAAGGTCACCAAGCTGGTTCCCTTCGGTGCGTTCGTACGCGTCGAGGACGGTATCGAGGGTCTGGTTCACATCTCCGAGCTGGCCCAGCGCCACGTCGAGGTGCCCGAGCAGGTTGCCAAGGTCGGTGACGAGGTATTCGTCAAGGTCATCGACATCGACCTGGACCGTCGCCGCATCTCCCTGTCGCTCAAGCAGGCCAACGAGGGTGTAGACCCCAACTCCGAGGACTTCGATCCTTCGCTGTACGGTATGGCTGCCGAGTACGACGAGAACGGCAACTACAAGTACCCCGAGGGCTTCGACCCCGAGACCAACGAGTGGCTCGAAGGCTACGAGGCTCAGCGCGAGGCTTGGGAGGCACAGTACGCTGCTGCTCACGCCCGCTGGGAGTCCCACAAGGCCCAGGTTGCCAAGGCTCTGGAAGAGGACGTCGAGCAGGCTGCTGCCGCTCCGGCTCCCGCCAGCTCCTACTCCTCGGCTCCCGCTGAGGCCGCTGGTACCCTCGCTTCTGACGAGGCTCTAGCTGCTCTGCGCGAGAAGCTGACCGGCAACAACTGATTGCTAACACTTAGCTAACAAACGGGTGCCCCTACCAGTTTTGGTAGGGGCACCCGTTTATATAAGCGATGCAATTAGCCTTTAAGTGCGCATAAGGTATGGTGAGGGTTTGGGCTGGAACCAATAGGCTCCAGCCCAAACCTTGTCATCACCTTTTGGCTTTGCTTAGCTAAGAAGTCTTGGCTAGGCTCCACCTGTCAGTGAATCTAGGGCTAAGCCCTAAATACACTGACAGCCGGATTTTACTTGGTTTGTAGCGCTAGTCTCAAGTGCGTGACAGCTGCGATAATTGCCACTAAAAATGACGTAGCTAACACTGTGTTAGCAAAACCTGCGCTGGCCAGGTTTCTTGAAGTATTCACAGGTAGGTGCCAGCTTGTCAAAGAAAATTGGATTGCGATACTGTTCGCAGTTAGTGAAATTTATGTGACGTGTATTTTTGTGGGTTAGCGCGCGTGTTTGTTTACGCCCTACCGGTCAAAACCCAGTGCGACTATGAGGAGCGCCAGCTGTCCTCGGCAAATATGACTGTCTAGTGAGACAAGCCTTGCCCAGCGGGCTAGGAGCCATTTATATTCCCCTTCTATGAACGCCGTACTTATTGCTGTCCTAGTAATGCTTGTACTCGCTGCCCTGCGAGTACATGTGGTGCTAGCGCTGTTCATAGGTTCGGTAGTGGGCGGTTTAATCTCAGGCATTGGTCTTGATAAGACCATGGTGGCCTTCCAAACCGGGCTGGCAGGGGGAGCCAAAATCGCCCTGAGCTATGCCTTGCTGGGCGCTTTCGCCATGGCTGTGGCCAGCAGCGGACTGCCGGAACTATTAGCGCAAAAAATTACGGCCGCCGTCGGCAAAGAAAATAATGCCAAAGCGGCCTTTGGGGCTAAATGGCTGATGCTGGCGGGAATTTTAGCCATGTCGGTGATGAGCCAGAACCTTATCCCGGTGCACATTGCTTTCATTCCGCTGATCATCCCGCCTTTGCTGACCGTAATGAACAAGCTGCGTATTGACCGGCGCCTGGTTGCTTGCGTGCTGACTTTCGGGCTGGTGACCACCTATATGTGGATCCCGGTGGGTTTCGGCTCGATCTTCCTAAACAATATTTTGTTGGCAAACATTAAAAGTGCCGGCATGAAAGTAGACGGTATCAACGTCATGCACGTGATGACCATTCCGGCTCTGGGAATGGTGGCCGGGCTGCTGATCGCCGTGTTTTTCTCCTACCGTAAGCCGCGCGAATATGCGGACCAGCCGGTATCGATTGTGGCCGTGGAACAGGTGAGCCGCTACAAGGTGATTGTTTCCCTGATCGCTATTGTGGCCACCTTCGCCGTGCAGGTGGTGATGCTTTCGCTGGAGTCGGAAGCTGACTCGCTGCTGGTGGGTTCCCTGGTGGGCCTGTCAATTTTCATGATCACCGGGGCGGTTAATTGGCGTCAGGCCGACGACGTGTTTACCCAGGGTATGAAAATGATGGCGATGATTGGTTTCATCATGATCACCGCCCAAGGTTTTGCCGCCGTGATGAGCGCCACCGGAGACGTACAGAGCTAGTGAAAACCTCCGCCGCGCTCTTTGGCGCCAATAAGGCCTTGGCGGCGCTAGCCATGCTGGTGGTGGGGTTGATTGTGACCATGGGGATTGGCTCTAGCTTCTCTACTTTGCCCATCATTACCACCATTTATGTGCCCCTGTGCATGTCTTTGGGGTTCAGCCCGGCGGCCACAGTAGCCATTATTGGTACGGCTGGGGCACTTGGCGACGCCGGCTCGCCTGCCTCTGACTCCACGCTGGGGCCCACCGCTGGTCTCAACGCCGACGGCCAGCACGACCACATCCGTGACTCGGTGATCCCCACCTTCTTGCACTTCAACCTGCCCCTGCTGGCCAGCGGCTGGGTGGCGGCCATGGTGCTCTAGGTAGTTGAGGCTGGTGCTGTCAGGCCCGCTGGGTTCACTCTCGACGACGGCGCCTCTGCTTAAGACTAGAAATGTGATTCGGCAGGGGGGAGTGGCCCTGCATTAAACTAATGGGAGCGTAAAGCTTCTGCGCCAATTCTTCCCGAGCGCCTGTGGCACCACCGGGTTCGTGGCCTGACACTAATTGACCGACTCCTGTTTGCCGCGTCCCTTTTCGGCATGTACTTCATGACCACCCAATACTTTGAGCTCACCCTGGGATACTCTGCCCTGACCGCCGGTTTGCTCATGCTCGTCAATTGCGTCCCGCAAGGTGCCACCGGGATTATGGTCAGTTCCCTTGTCACTCGTTTCGGGTTGCGCCGTCTCCTCTTGACTGGACTTGTGAGCACTGCTGTGGGGCTCGGCTTGATCGTCTGGGGCATGCACGGCAGCCTCCCAATTCTCCTACTTGGCATGGTCCTCACTGGACTTGGGCAGGGTGCATCCTTTGGCCCAATCACCTCCGTGGGGACCTGGCAAAGCAGCCCCAGCGAGGCGGGAGCTGCTTCCGGTATCGTCAACACCGGCCACCAAATGGGTGCTACCACGGGAGTTGCCGGACTTACCGGTCTTCTCGTGTTTAGTCCGCACTATTCGACGCCATTGACTGTTTCGGCCATCCTCATGGTCGTAGCACTGCTCATCATGCTCGCCGCAACCCCCGCTCAACACCCACTCACCCACACTCAACTCTGAAGAGCTAATTAGGCCCATCATCTCGTCGATGTCGAAGACGTTCTCCTTGAAACGATGAAAGCCTCGAAAGTGAACCTTGGTGATCACGACACCAGCTCCCCAAGGCCTCGCGCGAGGGGTAGCGCTCGGTCGAGCTTGGCAGCAATGCGCTCCTGCTCATCCACAGGCGGAACTGGAACTGGCAGCGATAGCGCACTGGTCGAGTTGAGCCCCTCTTTTGTCCCACCATTCTGGCGCTGCATAATCTGCCGAAATCCAAAATCTGAGGTGATAACAGTTTGAATGTATCGTGCTAATCGCGGATCTATCAGGCGGATCGTGAGGATGTGCTGATTGGTTTTGCTCGGCGCAAATCCACTCGGAACAACTGCTGCCTGCCAATCGAAGCCCCCGTGATATTCAAAAGCAGATCCCCCGGATAGGCAGTGTTTGATCCCAGAGTCTCCACCGTTGCTTGAGATACGAAAGCGACATCCTGGGTTCGAAGGCCATCGTTGTGGATGTTCTGCGAACGTAGGAACATCGTGCCCTCGTGGACGTAGACAGCTTTCCCACCTTTGGGAGTACTACCGGAACCCGAGTATTTGACCAACTGACCGAGTCGAACCCAAGCCCAAGCAGGCGGAACGTCGAAAAGGTCGACTTCTTCGCTCATCAGAGGCAGTGGCTTCTGCTTCTTGATTTTGCCCTCCTTTTCGAGTTGCTGGCGTTTGGTTTTGATGGTTTCGAGGAGTTCTTCTGCGGTGCCGTCTTCGGGGTGTTGCTTGGTGAGTTTGCCGCTGATGGCGGCTTGGAGGATCGCGCGTTCGATTGCTTTGGCGAACTCGCGGTCTAGATACTCTCTCTCTCTCTCAAGTTCAGCAAGTTGGTCAATGAGCGGCAGAACCTCGTCAAGCTTGGCGACAATCCGCTCCTGCTCGGCAAGCGGTGGGAGAGGAAGCGGTGTTTTGAGCAGCATGTCGCGACTAATTCCTGGAATCATACTCTTTGCTTGCGCTTTTAAGGCAGCGACCGAATATTCGAGGAACGCAGCGATGTATCCCCGTCGAACTTGCAAGCATGTTATCGCCATGACTTGCCGAGCGATATGAGCTTCTGGCTCTTCCAGCACAGCGAGATCGCCGATAGTTCCCTTGCAGGTGATCAGCAGGTCGCCTTGGTGGGCAACCGTCAGTGGCTGTGTAGTCCATCGATTGACGATGATAGAGCCATTGGCAAAGTTACTCGCACCAGTGATGTAGGGGATGCCATCAGGCTTATCTGAATATTGGTCAGGGGGTAAGGTCTCTCCCAGACAAGAGGCTGATGGTCTCACCGAAGCTGATCCATGACCAGCTCGCGGGCAAAACAAACGCTTGATCATCTGCGTTGACACGTGGAAGCAGCTTCTGATTCTTGATCTTCTTCTTTTTGACCAGCGCAACCCGTTCTGCAACGATTTGTTCGAGAAGCTCCTCGGCAGTTCCATCCTCTGGACGCTGATCTGTGAGTTTGCCGCTGATGGCGGCTTGGAGGATGGCAGCGCGGAGGCGGTCGGCTATCATTCGGTCACCGCCAGGAGCGCTTCAATTTGGGCGATCTTGGCGTCGATTTGCGCGTCGAGTTCGGCTCGTTTGGTCTTGTAATCAGCGATTGTTTCTTCTGGGCTGAGCACGACGGTTGTTTGTTGCGGGAAGCCGCAGAGATCAAGGTTGTAACCGCCCTCGATAAGTTGACCGGCGGTGAAACGTTGGGCCTTGGGGTTGCCGTCAGCGTCTTCGAGCTCTCGGCGATCCATCCACCACTCAGCGGCGTCGGCCAGGTGTTCCCTGAGCATTGGTCTGGTCTTGGAGAACGCTTTGTAGCCTTCGGGGAGGTCTACTCGGTAGTACCAGGTCTCCTTGGTTGTGCCGGTGTTGTCGAAGAACAGCAGGTTGGTAGCAATGGAGGTGTAGGGCGAGAACACAGAGCCCGGCAGGCGAATGATGGTGTGGAGGTTGAACTCCTTGAGGAGCCGTTCCTTCAGTGCGAGTTTTGCGCCGTCATTGCCGAAGAGGAACCCGTCGGGCAGTACGACCCCGGCTCTGCCATGTCGTTTGAGCCGGTAGGTGATGAGCGCGATGAAGAGGTCTGCGGTTTCAGAGGAACGGAAGGCTTGCGGGAAGTTCGCTTTGACCGATTCTTGCTCTGTGCCGCCGTAGGGCGGGTTCATGGTGACGACGTCGAACTTCTCGCTGTCTTTGAAGTCGCGCACGTTGCGTTCGAGTGAGTTGCCGTGAATGAACTGGGGCTGGTCGACGTCGTGTAACAGTAGGTTGGTCACGCCAAGTAGGTACGGCATTGGCTTCTTCTCAATGCCGTAAACGCTGGAGCGATATGCCTCGCGGTCTTCGACGCTTTTGACCTGTTCGTCGAGGTGTTTGAGCGTTGAGGTGAGGAACCCGGCTGTTCCGGCTGCGAAGTCCGCGACGGTCTCTCCGAGCCTGGGGTTGATCATTTCGATCATGAAGTCGGTGACCGCGCGCGGTGTGTAGTACTCACCTGAGCTGCCCGCGCTTTGGAGTTCTTTCAGCAAGGTCTCGTAGATCTCGCCGAAAGCATGCCGGTCTGTATAGTCCTCGAAGTCAATCTCGTCGATCAGGTTAACGAGTTGACGGATGAGGATGCCGTCCTTCATGTACTGGTTCGAATCCTCGAACACTGCCCGAACCACGGATTGACTGAGCGGCGTCGATGCGGTGATCGGCAGCGATTTGAGGACTGGGAAGAGTTCAGTGTTGAGGAACGTCAGCAGTTCCTCACCGGTCTTGGAGCGTCCGTCTTTTCGGTCAGGTGCCCAAGATCGCCAGCGGAGATGTTTGGGGATGATCGACTGGTAGGCGGGGTTGTGGAACTCCCAGTCGGCTTCTTTCGCGTCGTAGACCTTGAGGAACAACAGCCAGGTGAGTTGGGCGATGCGTTGGGCGTCGCCGTCGACCCCGGCGTCTCCGCGCATGATCTTGCGGGAGGTTGAGATGAACGAGTTCAGGCTCATTAGCTACTTGTGCTCCTTATGCAGCTTCGTAGAGGGCGTCTTCGAGTTCACGAATGGCCTGGAGGTAGGCATCGCGTCCTCCGAAGAGGCGGGCAATCTTCTGCGGTGACCCGTACTGGGTGAATGGGTCAACGCTGAGGATTCTGGTTGTTTCGATTTCAGATATACCGATATCTGCGTACTTATCCAAGAGCGCTTCCAACACTTCGCGGCACGTGTCTGAGTATTTGTGGAGGTAACCGCGCTTCTTGACGTGATTGATACGCTCTTGTTTGGTCAGTGGAGGCTTGTCGAAGGCAACGTGGAGGATCAGGTCGAAATCGTCAACGTCGAAGAACCTACCGTCAGCTTCTTCGCGTATCGCCTCAAGGAAGACGCCACGGCTGCTGAGCTGGCCGATGAGTTCGTCCTTTCGCTCGGCCTGCGACCAAGCGGTAAGGAACGAGTCGAGGCTGGAGTACGTGTTCAGCAATGACCGCTTCGAGAAGTCGCGGATCGATTCGGTCACGAGTTTGCCGGTGACGGGATCGACGTACTGGACGCGCTCGTTGAGCAGTTTGACTTCGACACCGCGAACTCGCACCTTGCCTTGCTTTTCAGGGTCTGGGTCGTCGATCCAAGGCGGATCGCAGATGGTCACATCTTCAGACCCGGGGTCTTCCACGGTTTCGTCGTCTTCTGGCCATTCGGGTTCGGGGATCTCGCCGTCATCTCCAGGCTCGGGCAAAGGCATGTCTATGCTGCCTGCTGGGTTGCCGTCGAAATCCGGGTCGGCGAAGAGTCGGGTCGATCCACGGAAGTCCATGATCGTGAAGAACTCTTTGCCATGCTCAGGATCGAGCCGGGTGCCGCGTCCGACGATCTGTTTGAACTCCGTCATCGATCCAATGTTGAACTCCAAGACGATGAGCTTGATCGTTTTGACATTGACGCCTGTGGTGAGCAGTTTCGATGTAGTCACCAGTGTCGGGTACTGCTCGTTGACGGAAGCGAAGTTGTCGAGCTGACCCTTGCCTTCTTTATCATCTCCGGTGATCTTCATGACGTACCGGTAGTCCTCGATGACCCGTTCAAGGTTCTCGTTCGCTAAGGCTTGGCGCATTCGTTCAGCATGCTCAATATCGACGCAGAAGACGATGGTCTTCGAATCAGTGCCGTACTTCTCCAGCCAGGACGTCACGTACTTGGCAACCATCTGGGTGCGCTCATCAATGATGAGGTTACGGTCGTAGTCCTTGACATTGTACTCGCGATCCTCAACTTCGTTGCCATCAACGTCGACTTGCCCCTCGAACGGTCGCCAGTTCTCCAAGTCGACGTCCAAGCCAACACGGATCACCTTGTACGGAGCGAGGAAGCCATCCTCGATTCCCTGTTTCAAACTGTAGGTGTAGACAGGCTCACCGAAGTAGTCGATGTTCGACACTTCCTTGGTTTCTTTCGGTGTTGCCGTCATACCAATGTGGATGGCGCTAGAGAAATAGTCGAGGATACGTCGCCACAGCGATTCTTCGCGTGCCGATCCACGGTGACACTCGTCAATGATGACGAGGTCAAAGAACTCTGGTTTGAACTGCCGGAATGGTTCTTCACCCTCCTCACCAGCGAGCTGTTGATACAGGCTCATGTAAACCTCGTAAGAGGAATCCAAGTGCTTGCCTCTGACCTTGGTGATGCGGCCAGAGAGTGGCTCGAAGTCGCCGGTGATGGTCTGATCGATCAGCACGTTGCGGTCGGCAAGGTACAGTACCCGTTTCACTGTTCCAGCTTTGAGGAGCCGCCAAATAATCTGAAAGGCCGTGAATGTCTTGCCGGTGCCGGTGGCCATCACCAGGAGTAGACGGCGGTCGCCGTGTGCGATGGCTTCCAGCGTGCGGTCTACCGCTACCCGTTGGTAGTAGCGGGCTTCTTGCGGTTTGAACGGGTCAACATGGTATGGCTCAGCGATCAGTGCCTCACCCTGAGCGTCAAGTCCTTTGCCAACCAGATAGCGTTGCCACAACTCATCCTCGGTAGGGAACTCATCCAAGCCGATCTCTCGCTCAACGCCGGTGAAGAAGTCGTGCTCGATGAAGCCTTGCCGTTTGACGAGTAGGCGAACGGGGCGTCAAGCTTCGCGGCATAACCTAGTGCCTGCTGCAGACCCGCACGGACAGTGTGCTCCATATCCTTGGCTTCAACAACCGCAAGCGGCTTACGCGACTTCGAACCAAGCAGCACGTAATCCGCTTTGCTGATCTCGCCCCGTTTGGTCTTGGTACCTTGAACAATGACTTGGCCAGGAGCGATGACAAGCTCCATACGAAGTTGCTCTTTACGCCAACCAGCCGTCTCTGTGATCGCAGGTGTAATGAACCTGAGCTTGACATCCTCTTCAGTGAGCTTTGACATTGCTCTCCTCCTCCTCCATGTCTTCGACAATCTCTGCGATATTGATCAGTTCTCGGACCGACGCTTCAGCGATTTTAACGAGCACGGTGGTAGTGACATTCTCGTTTCCATCGAGCTTGGCGACGGTGCCAGTACTGATGTCTGCCTTGACCTGAAGATCGCGCTTCAGTCAGCCTTCGTTGACGAGCTTCTTTCACAATAAATCGTAGCAGGTTTGGCCTGGTCTGGTTTTGTGGACCGGGTGTTTTGAGGGTTGTTGGTTGTTATTAGTGGTGTTGTGCCCATTGGCGTGCGTATTGGTTGGGTGAGAGCCAGCCTAGCGCGCTGTGGGGGTGTTCTTCATTGTAGCGCTGGGACCAGGCGCCAATCAGGGCGCGCGCGTGGTTGAGATCCTCGAACATGTTGTCCTCGAGGAGTTCGTCGCGCATGCGGTTGTGTAAGGACTCCACGAACCCGTTATGCCACGGCTGGCCCGGTGGGATGAACGCTTGGAGCGTGTCATGCTCGCTGGCCCAGCGCCCCACGGCTCCGGCGATGAATTCAGGCCCGTTATCGGCCCTTAGCACCTGGGGTGCTCCATGGGCCAGGACAGCCAGGTCAAGCATTTCGATCACGTCGGCGGCTCCCATGCGCCGCTCGACGCGCAAAGCCAGGTGTTGACGGGTGAACTCATCGATAACGTTACAGACCTTGAACACGCATCCCTTCCAAAACTTCCTCATGGTCATCCATTTCCTGCCCGGCCACAAGCAGCCGGGACTACTCAGAACAACCCTCTCAAAACAAACGGTCCGAAAAACCCAGACCCCTCCACGTGCTTTGCGATTCGGAATCGAATAATCCGTCAGTGTGGTCTAAAGTGGTCTAACGTGGTATCTTTCAAAGAAAGAGAAAGGTGCCATGATGAGTGCGACAGCATCGCTCAATACGAAGATCGACCTCCAGGAGAAGCGCGACTTCCAGGCAAACGCGGAGGCGTTGGGGATGACGCCGTCAGCCGCGATCAAGGTGTTCGTGCGCATGTTCAACCAGTGCAAGGGCTTCCCCTTTGACGTGCGGCTCCAACCGAGGATCAACTTCGATAACTCCGACATCGCCGTGGCCGAGGTAAGCGACGGCCGCCTCGTCGTTCCTGCCGCCTGGAGGGACGAGGATGACGACTGAGAGCGTACCGTGTCCCTACGACGTTTGGCAGATGTCCTTCGAGTACGAGGATCAGCCCGGCGTGGCGAAGGTACGTCCGGTCGTGATCGGCGCCGTCGACGGTGGGAGGGCGGTCGTCCTCGCCGTTAAAGTGACCGGCCATGGCCCGCGCCCCGACTTCCCCGGCGAGGTGCGCCTGCGCGGATGGAAGGACGCCGGGCTGGACAAGCCCTCGGTTGCCAGATGCTCTAAGACGCTTGTCGTGCCCACCGAGGCGTTCGCGGGCCAGATGCGCTACGGGCACCTGAACGAGGAGGACGCGCTCGCCGTTGCCGAGGCGCTGCGAGAGGTCGGGGCGACCTTGTAATGCAGGCGGAGCGCGACAGATTTACAGGTAAAATCGTCCGTCGCCTATGATTTTTCAATACTGTTTTTATAGGCGAGGGACGATTTTGTAGGTAACGGCGGTGAGCTGGGCCTTGCCGGCGTCGAGAGCGAACCCAAGGGCGCCGTCGGCACCAATCACGTAAGGAGGCCCATGGGGCAGGGAGACGACAAAACCCAGGACATTGCCGCGCACTATGAGCTTATCTGTGCAGATTGGCGGGCGGGCAAAGAAGTCTATTTGGCCGCCCGTTTCGACAAGCACGGGCAGGCGGGGCTTGACTTCCTGTTGGCGCAGCTGTCTGGGGGAGGGGAGGAGAAAATCCGGGTGCTCACCGCCGCCCTGGCAGCTGAGGTGCTGTCCAAACTAAGGCACCTAGATTTCTATGCGCCCTACTGCGATAGGCTTGTGGGGCCGCTTTGCGCCCTGCTTACTACCGGGGACGTTCAGCTTCGCCGCAAGGTGGTTATCGCTTTGGGCTGGGTTGGGGGAGAAGGTGAGATTGACGTTTTGGCTCGGGTGCTTTTTAACGACGACGACGCACTGTGCCGGGCTTGGGGCGCGGCTAGTCTCATGCAAATGTCCTTCCATCGTGTTCAAGGGGAGAAGCTTAGGCTAAAAACCAGGGCGGTGTTTGCCAGGGCAATTGGGCAAGAAAAAGATCCCTATGCGTGTGGGCTGATGATCCAGGCGGCGCAGGAGCTGTTTGCTAAGCACTGGGTGTCGTCAAGCGCAGTAGAGGGGCGCGAGCTTGAAAAGATTGAAAAGGGGCGAAGGGCTGCCGTCAGGTTTTTGAGTAAGGGGTAGATGGCCAGATTCTAGGGGTGGTTGCAACACCCTTCACGCTGCTAACAACACACCAAAACGCTCCCGAGGCGTATCCCAGTCTAACGTCTTACGCGGCCGATCATTAAGCTCACCAGCAATCACATCAAGCTCCCCCTCAGACCAAACCGACAAATCAGTCCCCTTAGGCAAATACTGACGCAACAACCCATTCGTGTTCTCATTAGTACCACGCTGCCAAGGCGAATGCGGATCACAAAAATACACCTCAAGCCCCAACCGTGAAGCAATCTTACGATGCTGAGCCAACTCACTACCCTGATCCCAAGTCAACGACAACCGCAAAGAATCAGGCAAACCCGCAAGCTTGGCAATAACCGCGTCTTGAACTTCAGCAGCACTATGACCATTAGGCAAATAAAGCAACAACGTATAGCGGGTAGAACGCTCCACAAGCGTCCCAACAGCACAACGCCCTTTAGCCCCAATAATCAAATCACCTTCCCAATGCCCAGGAACCGCCCGATCCTCAACGCTAGCAGGCCGCTGGCTGATCATCACCATAGGATCTTTAAACCGAGGCCTCACCTGACGGCTATATACAGCCGGGCGCCTACGAGTACGCCCTTGACGCATAAGAGAAGCAATCTCTTTACGCAACGCCCCTTTAGCCTGGATGAAGATGGACTGATAAATCGTCTCCACACACGGGTTCATACTCTGATTATCCGGGAAACACCGACGTAAATAGACACAAATCTGCTCCGGACTCCACCTAGCAGTGAGCTTGTCCCAGATAACAGCCCACAAACGCGGGTCATCACACTTACGTTTTTTCGGGCGTTTAAGCCTTCGCTCTGCACGCATATGAGCGATATACGGGCTATAAGACCCACGCGTGATGCTATTGCGAGCTAGTTCCCTGCTCACTGTCGAAACAGAACGCCCTAAACGCTGGGCTATCTGACGCATCGAGATACCCTGCCTGTGCCAGTCAGCGATAAGCATCCGTTCTTTTAAAGACAAAAATCGTTTGTTTACCTGGTGAGGACGACAGTTCATGTACAGACGGTACCAGTCAGCTTGCGCAGCGATACTGGCACGCTCACACCTACCACTTGAACGCGTTCTACCGTTACGCCATACCTTGCCCGTACGTTTTGAAACACCCACCGCGTGGGCTGCCTGGGTAAAGTTCAAACCCTCAGCAAGAGCTTGTACATAAGCACGATGCCTAGCTTTACAAGCTTCGTGACGCAAGGGGTATTCCACCCCGTCATAAACACGCCCTAGATTAGCCACAACACACTCCAATCAATCAGACCGTGTTGCAATCGCCACTAGAATCCAGCAAGTCTATAATCTTAATGTGTCGTAATAGTTTTAGATTCTTATCTAAAACTATAGAGTCTTGCAATGAGGGTCTTGGATAGGTTTAGCCGATATGGTTATGGGGGGGAGTATTTTTAACTGCTCTTGAATACGTAATGTGTAGCAGAACCAATAGAGTCCTCGTAGCCCGCGAAAAGTAGTTAATATTAGACAAAATAATCCACAAGCCATAGTAATCCAAAGGTTGGCAGGAGCAAGCAATATTACTAAGCTAGTTGCTGCACACACTAAACAATCTCGTACAATGGATAGCCAATTGTTGGTAATTAATCTATGATATTTGTGACGAAGCTCTGTAACACGAGGGTCATCGATTTGTGTGAAAAGACCGTACGTGAACGTAAACGAGGCTAATACAAGTCCGCCAAATGCGCTAACTCCTGGAAGGAAAATTTGTAGCGCTTGACTGTCAATACTTCCGACTGCATATGTGGCGCAAAGGGTAACCGCTAGACTAGCCCAGAGATCTACCTTTGGGTGTGCAGAGTAGTAATCAAGTAATCTATTAAACATAATTGCTCTTCCAGTGGCGATGCTATCCATTGTGTAGCTCGGCTTTAGCTTCAGCAAGCACTGCTCGTTTCAGCTCACTGAATGTTGGCTCTGATGAGAGCTCAATTGACCTGGTCAGGTACGTGTCTATAAGGTTTATCAGTTCTGTGTGTTGAGCATATGTGCCATCTGCTAGTTGTGATTTGAGCACAGTTTCTACGTTCAGCTTATTAAACCGTTCTAGTCGTTTTATGTTTAGTAAACGAGCAAGATTTCCCTGCTTGGTTTTACCGGTAAGGGGCTGAATGGTTAGTTGAATCTTGAGATCCTGGCCTGCAGAATTAGATAACTCCTGAAGGGCCGATTCAAATCCGCCTAATTTTATATTTTCATCAAATAGGTCGCTAGTTGTGCGGTATGTGGCTTCGATGCATATTACAGGAGCTTTATTCTTATTAAACTCTTGCATCTGGCCCTTTTTTATTATTGGATGCAAACTCCATTTATTTTCATGTTCTAGTGGGAGTGGGGAAACCTGGTTAAGCATGTCAAGCAATAAATCTTTATTAGGGGCACCTTTGTCCCCTTTAGCATATAGTACAGTCATAGTTTGTGGGATAATGACTGCTACACTAGAGTAGCTTAGCTTCCATTCTTCGAGTGAGCTATTCTCCTGCGCGTCGCGTAATAGCCCTTTAGAATCTACCTCCATTTTGTAATTTCGAGAGACCTCAGAGTGGAATGTTACAGTGGGGAAATTCTCGTCGAAACTTGCGCATATCAAAATGCCTTTCTTGTTTCGATAATAAGTTTGTTGATCACGGGTCCAGCTATTGATTATTGCTTCCCAGTTCACGTCCTTTACATTACTTAATCCTTTTGGTCCATTACACTTTAGGTTGAAGTATTGTAATGTGCGTTTTGAGATGCCTGTCATCTTCGTTTCTCTCTGGTGTTACTAATGTGAGGTGGTTTATCGTATAACAGTTAATATGTGGATATAAAGGTATGTTTTAAGTTCTGATGCACAAACTTATCTGTCAGTCTGTCAATAATGAAAAGCTTTCATCCTAGTTTAGCCTAACTTGCGTTGAGATGCGAGCATATGTCTGGGGTGGCTGATGAGATCGGGAATGTTCTATGCTCCCTCATACTTTCCGATGCGAGACCATTTGTTTAGAATTTCATATAATATTCATAAATTATCAGATTCCCTTATATAATTAAAGTGATGTGCGCTACTCTGGTTCAACTTTATTTTGAACTGGTTGGCGCGCTAAGTAGTGTTTCAGCCCTGTTCGTTAGCTGAAATATGTGGCGATCTCAATGAAGGGATTCAAAAATAAACCGGTCGTCTTGCCGGCGGCTGAACCTAGCGCGACCAAATTAGGTGAAGATGAGGCTGTGCCTGAGACTAACCTTGAGGGTGGCACTAAGGGCAGCGGTGAGACTGGCGTTGCGGGCAAAAAGCGGGTTGGAAGTGGGCTGCCACCCTGGCTGCACGTTAAACCGCAAGACCGCTGGCCGCTGGTGCGAGTAGCGCTGGTAGTGGTGCTGTGTATCAGTGCCGGCTGGTACTTTGTGGAGTTTTATGGTGGTAAAGACGTCCAGGCTGAGCAGGCTTTGCCTGGCGGGGCGCTGTGACCAGCGCAAGTGCGACAAGTGCGAGCCGCTCAGGGGTGAGCGCTACGCTTTCACTGACGCCGACATCAACGCCGGCGCCTTCTGCTTCGGTTAAGCGGACGCCCACGGCCCAGGAGGCTAAGAAGCGCAGCGAGGCTTTGAGCATGCCGCTTCCGGCTAACCGGAAGAGATTACGCAGAATACCGATGATGGTGCTGTGGCCACGGCCAAGTATGCCATTGAACTATATAACTATGCGTTTGCTACAGGGAATGTAGATGAGTATGCAAAGTTGTGTAAAGGAACCCATAAATCCTGTGCCACAACCCCAGATGTTATTAATAAAATGCACGCTAATGGTGGGTGGGTTGATAAATTACAGGTGACTTTTACAAGCGGTTTGGTTCGTAAAGATATTAAGGATGAACTTATTGTCCAATTATGGTATTACCAAAGTGACGGGTTTGAATATTCTGGTACTGGTTCTAATTTAGACCTAAAACAAGGAAAACGTGCCGCACTAGTTAGTTTGTCTTATAATGGTAGTAGCTGGCAAGTGGAGATGATCTACGTTGAGAAGCGCTAGCTACATGTATGTTAGAGTGTAAAGTGCTTCGAGTGCGAGGCCAAGGAAGCCCTGCTTGGTATGGAGGATCTAATGTTTTTAAAGAGCGCGAAATATCCTGGTATTGAATATGAGGCAGGGGAAGAGATTTTTCTTTCCCCGCAAGAAGCTGGAACTTCCTTCTATTTGGATGTTGATGAAGAGCTAACCTCTAATGACGCGGCAATGGCTTTAGTGGCCTCAACCCTGGACGATGCAGATGCGTTGCTTGCAACTGCCAAAGAATTTTTGAAACAGACGCTGTCAAGTAAGGATGCTAGTCACTATGGGACTGTCGCATATTTCATGGAGTACCACCGGGACCAGCTAGACCCAGATACTCTAGCGGAACTGTTCCCCTCATGTGACCCGGAGGCAATGTCATTTGCGCAAATGGTAGATTTCTTGAAAATCGTGCGTTTTGGCAGTTTGATTGATGAAGAAACAGGCCAGCAAGCTTTCGTCCTCGATCTAAGCTTCAACCCTGAGCTAAGTGATGAACTATTGGTTGTCTATTTGATCTAGAAAAACAGGTAGTTTCTCTAGCCCACGAAAGCTAACGTCCCAGCCAAGGACGAGCGCCGTCGTCGTAGTTTAAGGCTGGCACGCAAGGACTACTTGACTGCTATGGCACAAAGGCTGGGGAAGTTTATCCCCTGGGGCCAGGGCAGGGGGAGAGGCTAGCTGGGGGATAAGCCGTGGGCGTTGCTGACCTTGACTGGTCGCCTGGTGGGTGCGTGCAAGGTTTGCCGTGCCCGGCCGCGCGGCTTAAAAAAGTGACCCCAGGTAGAGGGCCTGGTAAAGGATCTGGTAGGGAAACTACCTATTGTGGCCCTGCAGGCACGGGTATTTCACCCGGTGGGGTAGTTGCTGGCCGCCTAGAGTGGTGTGTCCTTACAGATACGGACATTTCGTCCGTTGCCTATAAAACCCCATGTAATAATTATAGGGAAGAGATGATTTTGTAGGTGTCTGTAGGTGTCTGTAAGTGTTTGTAGATGTTTGCAATGGAGCCTGATATGCCTAATACCCCCGGCGAGCCGCGTCTAAAGGGCCAGGGCCCGCACCCAAATGGCCACGCCTCTTGCTTAAGTGAGGCCAGCTACCCCAAGGTTTTATCCTGCACTATCGTTGACCGGGCCGCTAACCCTAAAGGCACTATCGTGGCTTTCACGGGGTTAGCGACAACGGCGCCTCGCTAGCCGATATTGGGGCGCGTTGGGGTGAGCAGTGGCGGGTAGTGCTGGTAGACAGTTTGGGTCACGGCCTTTCGTCGCGTTTTAGCCCCCAACAGTTACAGGCCCCTTTCCGCAGTGCCCTGCAAGCCGCCGCCGAGGCGGTTCGAGTCGAGGCGAGCCAAAGTGTTGGCGGCCAGGTGGTGCTTTTTGGGCATTCTATGGGTGGGGCGATAGCGGCCGGCGTAGCCAGGGACCACCCCCAGCTGGTGCGGGCAGTGGTGCTAGAAGACCCCGCCCTACTCACCCCCACCCAGGCCCGCTCCTACAAGGAAAATGCGGGGGAGCTTGTGGGCACCCTGGAGCAGATGAGCGCCGATCAAAGCGGCGCCATCGCTAACCTACTGCTAGCCAAGCAGGCTTATCGCAACTGGCCGCTAAGCGAATACGGGCCCTGGGCGCAAGCTAAAACCCAGGTGGATCGTGACTTTATCGCCACCGGGGTGGTGGGCCTGGCTGGGCGCGAAATAATCAAAGAGCTACAAGTACCCACCTTGGTGCTAACCGGTGACGGCCCCGACGTTTTGCTCGGCCAGGCAGGCCTAGAGAAGCTGGCCACATACGCTAACCCCCACCTGCACACGGCCTTGATCAGCGGCGCCACCCACTGCGTGCGGCGCGACCAAAGCGAAAAATTCCAGCAGGCAGTTAACTCTTTCCTCGCCGCCCTACCCAAGCCGGCCCCAGCCCCCTATATTGCCCCCGAAATAGCGGCCCTGGTGGAAGGTATCCCAGCCCAAACCACCTGGCAGGTTAAGGCGCTACGTGAACGCGGCGACAAACTACTAGGCGCCCACCCCCAGCTAGAGCCAGGCCACTAGTTGAGGTAACCCAACTGCCGGTAGGGGATGAAACACTGGCAGATGAAAATAGCGGCGAAACAATTGAGCTGCGCATCTTGTCACGTAAAGGACGCAAGCCGCGCTGCGTAGTTATTTCACTGCATGGGGGCGGCTATGTTTGCGGCCGGGCCAGGTTCGACGACGCCCGTAACTTAGAGCTAGCTGATTTACTAGACGCCGTGGTGCTAAGCCCCAACTACACCCTGGCGCCAGAAGCTAAATACCCCATCGCCGCCGCTCAATGCGAAACGGTTTTAGAACGCGCCGCCACCTACGGTGTACCCGTGTTTATTTACGGCGACTCAGCCGGGGCCGGCCTTGGCTACCAAACACTCGCCCGCCGCATCCAGGCCCAAAAACCGCTTGAGGTAAGTGGCTTTATTGCTTTAGAACCCTGCCTGGACCCGCGCCTAAAAACCGCCTCCTACAACCAGTATGCCCACGGGCCAGTGTGGACTAAAACCGCCGCCACCCACGCCTGGAACCACTACGCCCCCAGCGGCCCAAGCCTTGCCCCCTACCCCTACGCGCGGGCACTAGCTGAAAAAATGCCGCCAGTGATCGTGTTTATTAACCCTGTGGACCCGTTGCGTGATGAGGGCCAGGCTTGGGCTTTTGAACTAGTCGACGGCGGCGCAAAGGTAGAACTACACATGCTGGCGGGCACAGTACACGGCCTGCTTAGCGCCCCAAACACCAAAACCTGGCTCCAAGTACAGACGCTAATCAAAAACTTCGTCACCCAACTAACCCAAAACAGCTAAACCACACCCGGGGGAAGCATCTAGATCAAAAGGGTAAGCACTTATAGCCAGTTGAAACCACAACCAGTCTAACCACTACAGCTAGTTAACTAAGCGGTGCTAGGGTGAAACCATGACGCGCGCGCTTATCACCGGATTTGAACCCTTTGGGCCCAACCCGGTCAACCCCACCCAGGCCCTAGTTGAGCTACTACAAACCCAATACGCCACCACCGGCCTAGAAGCACAGCTACTACCAGTAACCTTCACTGGCGCTCGCGGACGTATCCAGGCCCTGATTGAAGCTAAACGCCCCCAGATTGTTTTATCTTGCGGGCTTTACGCCGCCGCCAGGCAGCTGCATGTTGAACGCATCGCGGTTAACGAGCAAGAAGGCCAAGACAACAGTGGTTTTAGCCCCACCCGCTCTGCGGTAGACCCCGCCGACGCCGATGGGCTGTTTGCCACCATCAACACCTCCTCCCTGCTAGGTAAGCTAAAAAATGCTGGCTTTGACGCGGCCATCTCCTGGCATGCAGGCACCTATGTTTGTAACACCACGCTTTACAGCGCCATCCAAGCCACTAAAACCTATGGGGCTAAAGCCGGGTTTTTACATGTACCCACCGACGTGGACGTACCTAAACTAGCTGCCACACTGGCCGCCTGGGTGGAAGAAAACTAATGGTTTTCATTGTCGGCCTCACCGGGGGGATAGGTAGCGGCAAAACTAGCGTCGCTAAACTTTTTGCCACCTGGGGGGCCACCGTCGTCGACGCCGACCAAATCGCCCACAACCTACTAGCCCCAGGCAGCAAGGCCCTAACCCAGGTAGCTAAGCGTTTCGGGGCCGACATTATTGATGATAGCGGCCAACTAAACCGGGGCGCCCTAGCTAAAATCGTCTTCACCAACCCCACCGCCCGCACCGACCTAGAAAACATCACCCACCCCCTAATCGCCGCCCAAGCCTGGAGCCAGCTAACCCAAGCTAAAACCCCCATCGCTATCTATGACGTGCCCCTACTAGCCGAACAAGCCCTAGAAGGCAACCTACCGCCCTACGACGGCGTCGTCGTAGTAGAAACCGAACTAAACACCCGCCTGCAACGCCTAAACAAACGCGGCCTAAACCCCACCCAAGCCAAAGCCCGCATCGCCACCCAAGCCAGCGACACCCAACGCCGCCGCGTCGCCGCCCAAGCACCCCACCACTGGATCATCACCAACAACACCACCCCAGCCGAGCTGCAAACCCAAACCAAAAAAGTCTGGCAAGCCATAAACGCCCTAACCCAAACCACCACAACCCCAAACCCCCAAACCAAGCCACACAGCTGCGCGCCCAGAATAAAACCACCACCCCCACCCAAACCCCCCATAAAATAGGGCCATGCCAGACCTGCGCCGCGCCCAAAACCCCTTCAAAGTAATCAGCCCCTACCAACCCAGCGGCGACCAACCCCAAGCCATCGCCCAAATCACCAAACGCCTAAACGCAGGCGAAAAAGACATCATCCTCCTAGGCGCCACTGGCACCGGCAAATCAGCCACCACCGCCTGGCTAATCGAACAAATCCAACGCCCCACCCTCATCCTCGAACCCAACAAAACCCTCGCCGCCCAAATGGCAGCAGAATTCCGCCAGCTCCTACCCAACAACGCCGTCGAATACTTCGTCTCCTACTACGACTACTACCAACCCGAAGCCTACATCCCCCAAACTGACACCTTCATCGAAAAAGACTCCTCCATCAACGACGAAGTAGAACGCCTACGCCACAGCGCCACCAACTCCCTACTAACCCGCCGCGACACCGTCGTCGTCGCCTCAGTCTCCTGCATCTACGGCCTAGGCACCCCCGAAGAATACGTAGCCCGCATGGTACCCCTCCAAGTAGGCCAAGAAATCGACCGCGACACACTCCTACACAAATTCGTCGCCATGCAATACACCCGCAACGACATCGACTTCACCCGAGGCACCTTCCGAGTACGCGGCGACACCATCGAAATCATCCCCATGTACGAAGAACTCGCCATCCGCATCGAAATGTTCGGCGACGAAATCGAAAACCTAGCCACCCTCCACCCCATCACCGGCAACGTAATCAACCAAACCAACAACGTCTACATCTTCCCCGCCTCCCACTACGTAGCCGGCGAACAACGCATGAAACAAGCCATCCAAGGCATCGAAACCGAACTCACCCAACGCCTCAAAGAACTCCAAAAACAAAACAAACTCCTCGAAGCCCAACGCCTCAAAATGCGCACCACCTACGACCTCGAAATGCTCCAACAAGTAGGCATCTGCTCAGGCATCGAAAACTACTCCATGCACATCGACGGCCGCCAACCCGGCCAACCACCCCACACCCTCCTCGACTACTTCCCAGACGACTTCCTACTAGTCATCGACGAATCCCACGTCACCATCCCCCAAATCGGCGCCATGTACGAAGGCGACGCCTCACGCAAACGCATCCTCATCGACCACGGCTTCCGCCTACCCTCCGCCGCCGACAACCGCCCCCTCAAATTCAACGAATTCGAACAACGCATCGGCCAAACCCTCTACCTATCCGCCACCCCCGGCAAATACGAACAACAACGCTCAGACACCCCAGTAGAACAAATCATCCGCCCCACCGGACTAGTAGACCCCAAAATCATCGTCAAACCCACCCAAGGCCAAATCGACGACATCCTCAACCAAGTCCGCCAACGCATAAACAAAAACGAAAGAATCCTCATCACCACCCTCACCAAACGCATGGCCGAAGACCTAACCACCTACATGGCCGACCGAGGCATCCGCGTCGAATACCTACACTCAGACGTAGACACCCTACGCCGCGTAGAACTCCTACGAGAACTACGCCAAGGCACCTACGACGTACTAGTAGGCATCAACCTCCTACGCGAAGGCCTAGACCTACCCGAAGTCTCCCTAGTCGCCATCCTCGACGCCGACAAAGAAGGCTTCCTACGCTCAACCACCTCACTCATCCAAACCATCGGCCGCGCCGCCCGCAACGTCAGCGGCGAAGTACACATGTACGCCGACAAAATCACCCCCGCCATGCAACAAGCCATCGAAGAAACCCAACGCCGCCGCACCAAACAAATCGCCTACAACAAAAAACACGGCATCAACCCCCAACCCCTACGCAAAAAAATCGCCGACGTCACCGACATGCTCGCCCGCGAAGACATCGACACCCAAGACCTCCTCGCCACCGGCTACCGCAACAACCACAAAAACACCCAACCCAAAAACACCAAAACCCACCGCGACACCCCCAAACCACCCCCAAACCCAACGCCACCACCACAGACCTAACCAACCTCATCGAAGAACTCACCCAACAAATGCACACCGCCGCCACCAACCTCCAATTCGAACTCGCCGCCCGCCTACGCGACGAACTAAAAAGACCTCAAAAAAAGAACTCCGCACCATAAACCAAGTCAGCTAAACGCCCCCAAACCCACCAAACACACCCCCAAACACAAACAACCACCCACCCACCCACAACCCACAACCAACCACACCACAACCCAAAACCCACCACAGTTCAAAACCCACAGGCGCTCGCGGTATAGTTAACAGTGACCATAAGGGGAGTACTTCCACTAACAACGACGTCGTCATCACGGTTTGCAGCAGGCAAACCCGGCGTTGCGGGCCCAGCTAAGCGGGCGGGAGGAGACCTTCGATACCTGCGACACGTACCGGAGGAGCACCTAAGTGCACGTTCATTTGCTTGGCTGGATTGGCCTAATCACCATCATCGTTGCGCTGATTACGGTGGACATTGTGGGCCATGTGCGCAAGCCGCACGCCCCCACCATGAAAGAAGCCACCACCTGGTCTATTGGCTATATCAGCCTGGCAGTGCTGTTTGGGGTGCCGGTGTGGGCCATTTACGGGGCCAATATGCGGGCCAGTTCTATGCCGGCTGGCTCACCGAGTGGTCTTTGAGCGTAGATAACCTGTTCGTTTTTATCATTATTTTGGGTGCCTTCAGGGTGCCGCGTGAATACCAGCAAAAAGCCCTGATGTACGGCATCATCATTGCCCTGGTGCTGCGCTTTGTCTTTATTGCCTTGGGTGCGGTGCTGATCTCCCAGTTCAGCTGGGTTTTCTACCTGTTTGGCGCGTTCTTGATTTACACCGCTATCAACCAGGTACGCGAAGGCGCACACAAAAAGGATGAGGGTGAAGACGAGGAGTACCACGAAAACACCTTCACCGCTTGGGTGCGTAAGCTGGTGCCCACCACTGAGGGTTTTGTAGGTAACCGCCTGGTTATTAGCCACGGTGGCCGGCTGATGATCACCCCGCTGCTGCTGGTGATTATCGCTTTGGGTAGCGCAGACTTGATGTTCGCTTTTGACTCTATCCCCGCGATTTTCGGTTTAACCCAGGAGCCCTACCTGGTGATGGCCGCTAACGCTTTCTCCCTGCTGGGCTTGCGCCAGCTGTTCTTCTTGATTGACGGGCTGCTGGAGCGCCTGATTTACCTGTCTTACGGCTTGGCCGTGATTTTGAGCTTCATTGGTTTCAAGCTGATCAACCACGCCCTGCACGAAAACGACCTGCCTTTCCTTAACTCCGGCAAGCCCATTGAGGTTGTGCCCGAGCCTTCGAACCTGCTTTCTCTGGCAGTGATTGTGGTGACACTGGTGGTTACGGCGGTGGCGTCGCTGCTGGCCACGCGCGCTATGCAGCGCAAGCAGGGACCGCTAAGCCAGGCGGTTAGCGCCGAGTCTGCCCGCCGTCACATTCCTGAAGCTGACTGAAGCTAACTGGCTGAGGCTAGAAGCCAGCTGAAGCTGACAGAGAGGAAAAATATGAGTGCGCGAGTGGGTCACGCTTCCTATACGCCGCCTGCAGTAGACGAGCTTTATTTAGCTCAAGGGCTTAGTTTTAAACAGGTGGCCCACGCGCGTGCCGCAGACGAAACTAACGAGTTTGATAACTCTTCTTCGCGCTCTATAGTCGCGATTTTGCGGGCGAACGTATTTACGATTTTTAACGCGATCTTGGCTAGCGCCGTGGTGGTGGTGCTGGCGGTAGGCTCTTGGCAGGATGCCGTATTCGGTTTTGTGCTGCTACTAAATACGCTTACCGGCACTATTGCGGAGCTGCGAGCTAAACGCGCCCTGGATAATTTGGCGGTGTTAGCGGCCCCAGCGGCGCATGTTATTCGCGATGGGGAAGCTAAAGACATTGAGGTTTCCCAGGTAGTACTGGGGGAGTTGCTGGAGCTGCGTAGCGGCGATCAAGTGCCCGCAGATGGCCAGGTGCTTAGCTCTAATGGCTGCGAAATTGATGAGTCGATTCTTACCGGCGAATCGGTGGCGGTGCGTAAACACGAAAATGATCAGGTTTTAAGCGGCACCACAGTGATTGGCGGTAGCGCCCGTATCCGCGTCACAGCGGTGGGGGAGCACTCCTACGCTAACCGTTTGGCTATGGAGGCCCGTAAATATTCAGTGGTCACCAGCGAGCTACAAGAGGGCACTAACCGGGTGCTGACCTGGATTTCTTGGGTTATTGTGCCCATGACGCTGCTGCTGCTGTGGTCGCAGCTGCGGGTTGCGGGCGGTATTAGCGGCTCACTTGACAGTGGCCAGTGGAAGGCTGCGGTGGTGTTGGCCGTGGCCGGAGTGGTGGGTATGGTGCCTCAGGGATTGGTGCTGCTAACTTCGGTTAACTTCGCGGCGGCAGCCATGACTTTGGCCCGACGTAAGGTGCTGGTGCAAGAATTGCCGGCGGTTGAGGTGCTGGCGCGCGTGGACATGCTGTGCCTGGATAAGACCGGTACGCTCACTAGCGGCGCGGTGGAGCTTGACCATATTGAAAGCTGCTTGGGTTCTGCTTGCGCTGATGGTGATGGTGGCAGTCTCGCTGCTGGCAAGGTTAGTGCCGACGCCGCCGCTGGGGGTAGCGCTGGGACTGGCTCTGACGCCGTCGTCCCTGCCAGTGGCGACGACGACGCCCGGGCCGCCTTGGCGTATCTGGTGGGGGGCAGCGAGGCCAACGCTACCGGCAGCGCTATCGCCGCTGGACTAACTGGCCTTGAACCAGCCCAGGCCCGCTACGCGATTGCTTTTAACTCCGCCCGTAAATGGTCGGCAGTGCAAACCCAAGCTGGCGCCTATGTTTTAGGCGCCCCCGAAATTGTGCTGGCTGGCAGCACTGGCTCAGGCAGCACGGAGGCGGACAATGCGGATTCTGACGGCACTGGCGTAGACAGCACTGACAACGCCGCACTAGAGCGAGTCAAAGCTCTGGCGGGCACGGGTAAACGTGTGCTGGTGCTAGCCCACTCAAACCAGGCGCTAGATCAAAGCGAAAACCCCACGCTGCCAAAAGATCTAACCGCCGCCCTGCTGGTGGTGCTAGCTGAGCAGGTGCGTCCCGACGCCGCCCAAACCCTGGATTATTTCAAGCGCCAAGGTGTGGCAGTACGAGTAATTAGCGGTGACAACCCGGTTACTGTGGCCGCTATTGCCGCGCACCTGGGTTTACGTAACCCCGACGGCAGCGAACCAGTTGGGGTTGATGCCCGCACCCTACCCGCCATTGAAGACACCCAGGCTTAGCTGACGTGCTCGAAAAGCACACAGTGTTTGGGCGCGTAACCCCGGAACAAAAACGCGCCTTCGTTAACGCCCTTAAATCTCGCGGTCACACCGTGGCCATGACCGGCGACGGCGTCAATGATGCTTTGGCACTTAAAGACGCTGACCTGGGTATTGCCATGGGTAATGCGGCTCCAGCCACTAAAGCGGTCTCGCGCCTGGTGCTACTTAACTCCCAATTTGATGCCCTGCCCTCAGTGGTGGCTGAAGGTAGGCGCGTAATTGCCAATATGGAACGCGTAGCCTCACTGTTCCTAACCAAAACCACCTGGGCGGCGCTGCTGGCAGCAGTAGTGGCTATAACCGGGTTTGTTTATCCCTTCCTGCCACGTCAGCTGACCATTGTTTCTTCACTAACCATTGGTATTCCAGCCTTTGTGCTGGCTCTGGCGCCCACTAATCAGCGTTACCGTGCTGGCTTCTTGAGCCGTGTGCTGCGCTTGTCTGTACCCGCCGGCGTGATTGTGGTGGTTGGGGTGCTGTGTGCGCGGCTAACCCTGATTTTGATGGCTGCCAACCGTAACCAAATCAGTTCAGTATGTACCCTGGTGCTTGTGGCCGGGGGACTGTGGCTGCTGTCTTTGACGGCGCGTCCCTGGGTGTGGTGGCGAGCCTTGCTAGTGGTCATAATGAGCGCCGCTGCTTTAGCTGTGGTGCTGCTGGCGCCGCTACGCGGCTTCTTTGACCTGGCAGCGTTAACCGCAAACTCTTGGCTGGTGCTCGTCTGCGCCGCCGGGATAGTGTGCGCGGCGCTAGAAACCCTAGGGCGCTACAACGCCGCCCGCGCGCAAGACAGGTAGGCCCACAGGGCCTAAGCTGGCGCAGCACCTAAACTGGCTAGCTTAGAGTGCCAAAGGGGGGCCGACTTTTAGTCGGCCCCCCTTTGGCGTGCTTAAGAAGCTTAGGGACGCGGGCGCATTGGCGCGGTAGAGGAGCGTACCACCAGGTCAGGGTTGTAAACGTAATCCTCATGGACAAGCGTGCGGGCTGAGCCAATAGCGTCAAACAGGGTTTGCACGGCTGCGTTAGTAATGGCGTTAACCGGTTGACGCACAGTGGTTAGGGCCGGGTCGGTATGGCTCATAAGGAAAGTGTCGTCATAACCCACTACTGAGACGTCGTCGGGGACGCTTAATCCGGCGTCGCGCAAAGCCCGAATTACCCCCAGCGCTTGCATATCAGAGCCGCACACTACCGCTGTAGCCCCGGCGCGAATAAGCGGACCAGTAGCCGCCGCCGCAGCCTCATAGGTGTAGAAAGTCTCTGCTGTTAACGGGTCTTCTACGTCAAATAGCTCGCTCATAATCTCACGGAAGGCAGCTAGTTTCCGGGCTGAGGGAACCACATGGGAGCGGCCAGTAAGTAGGGCAATATTACGGTGCCCCAGCTGGGCCAGTGACCTACCGCAGCGCGGATCCCGGCGGCGTCGCCAGTAGAAAAGTCTGGGGCAGCAATCTCTGGGCGGGCGCCATTAATAGTCACAAACGGAATACGCCGATCCGTTAAATCCTGGTAGCGGTTAAGGTCGCCTAAATAATCAGCGTGACGGCCAGAGACAAAAATAATGCCGTCAACATCGTGAGCAATAAGTGACTCAAGATGGTCTAGTTCTGAGGTGGCACCGGGAGTTTGCGAACGCAGCATGGCCACCCCGCCAGAGCCTGCAATAGCGTTTTGCAGGTTATGGGCGAAAGCCGCAAAAATTGGGTTGGTCAGCTCAGGTAAAATCACTCCCACATTCGGAACGCTGCTGGTAGGCTCTAGTACAGGGCGCTCATAGCCCAACTCATCAATAGCGGTAAGTACTTTAGCCCTAGTCGCTTCGGAAACTTGACCCACCCCGTTGAAGACACGCGATACGGTTGCAGTAGAAACCTGCGCACGTGCAGCAATGTCTGTCATGCGAGTGCGTTGCTTCGACATTGAAGACCCTCTCTAAATGCGGGGCTATTTCAGGGGAAACTTACCTAACCAATATAGCAATTAAAAATCTTTAAAGAAAACTGTTGCAGAAACGTTTCAGGGCGTTTACAGTGGGGTTTAGGTCGGCCGCTAACGGGAGTAGGGCGACACGCAACAACAGGAGTTGACATGCGACGTGGCATAGCGGCGCTTGTAGCCATGATCATGACAGCCTCACTGGCTGCCTGTGGTGGCTCAACTAGCGCTACTAAAAACCAGTCTGACGCAAGTACAGCTGTACTTACTGTCTGGGCTGATGATACGCGATATACCCAGATTCAGGAACTGGCAAAAGACTTCACCGCTTCCAGCGGCATTAAGGTCAATGTGGTCCAAAAGTCCGAGTCGAACATGGACCAGGAATTCATTACCCAGGTTCCCACCGGCAAGGGCCCTGACGTCACCGTAATGGCCCACGACAAGCTAGGTTCCCTAGTTTCTAACGGTGTAGTTGCCCCCGTGGACCTAGGTGAAAACAAGGACAAGTTCTCCGAGGCTGCCATTGCGGGCGTAACCTACGACGGTCAGACCTACGGTGTGCCCTACTCGGTAGAGTCTGTGGCCTTGGTGCGTAACAACAAGCTCACCACCGCCACCCCCAAGACCTTCGATGAAATGATTAGCGCCGGTAAGAGCGCCGGTGTTAAGTACCCCTTCATCGTGCAGATGGGCGACAAGGGCGACCCTTACCACTTCTACGCCTTCCAGACCTCGTTTGGTGCTCCCGTATTCAAGCAGGGTAAGGATGGCTCCTACACCAACCAGCTGGCGCTAGGTGGCCAAAACGGTCAGAACTACGCTAACTGGCTGCGCACCCAGGGTAAGGCTGGTATCTTCAACCCTTCCATCACCTCTGACATCGCCAAGGAAGCCTTCCTCAACGGCCAGTCACCCTACATTGTGACCGGCCCCTGGAACGTCACCGACTTCCGTAAGGCCAACATGGACATCACCATCCTGCCCATTCCTTCTGCTGGTGGGCAGCCGGCTCGGCCCTTCGTTGGTGTACAGATGTTCTACCAGTCCTCCAAGACTAAGAACCCCGTGCTGGTAGCTAAGTTCTTCGAGTTCTTGCAGACCAAGGCTGCTCAGGCCAAGCTGCAGAAGCTTGGTGGCCGCGTACCGGCCATGAAGGAAGTAGCCAAGGAAGTTACCGACCCCGACATTAAGGCCTTCGCGCAGGTGGCCGGTGAAGGTGTGCCCATGCCGGCAATTCCGGAAATGGGTTACGTATGGGACTACTGGGGCACCACCGAGGTTGACATCACCAACGGTAGCCAGGCTCCCCAGGACGCATGGAACGCCATGATCAAAAACATCGAGTCCAAGTTCAAGAAGTGAGTGCGGATAATGGCTGACACTAAGAAGCAGGCGAGCTATTCGCCTTCACATGCGCGCGACGTTATGCGCCCTGGCTTCATTGCCAAACTAGTTTTGATGATGCTCATCGACGCGCTAGGCCTCTACGGTCTATTCGCGGCCTGGGCTGCTGGCTCCACTGCCATCGCCGTCACCATGGTGGTCGGCCTAATCATCATCAACTGGGTTTACTTCTCCAAGCGGATGCTGCCCGCCAAGTACCTGGTTCCCGGCATGGTATTCCTGCTGGTCTACCAGGTGTTCGTAATGGGCTACACCGGTTATGTGTCGCTGACCAACTACGGTCAGGGCCACAACTCCACCAAGGACGACGCCGTCAACTCGATCCTGGCTGCCGGTGAGCAGCGAGCCGAGGGTGCACCCACCGTGCCCACCGCCGTCGTCGAAAACGGTGACAAACTACAGCTGGTAATCCGTGACGCAAAAACCGGCAAGCTTATGATCGGTGACGCCAAGACCAAGCTAAAGGATGTTGACGGTCAGTCCACCGCCACCGCCATTACCTCGGTTAATGGCCACAAGATCCTAACCTTCGACCAGATCGTAGCCCGTCAGGACGAGGTAGCTAAGCTACAGGTTCCGGTTAGCGATAAGGCTGCCGACGGTCACTACAAGACCACCGACGGCACCCACGGTTACCTGGCCAAGTCCATCTACAGCTACGACGCTAAGAGCGACAAGCTGACCAACACCCACACCGGTGCGGTCTACCAGGCTGACAACAAGACCGGTGTCTTCAAAGGCGCTAGCGGCGTTGAGCTCAAGCCCGGTTGGCGCGTATTCGTAGGCACCAAGAACTACACCGAAATGTTCACCGGCTCGGAGCTGGCAGGGCCTTTCGTTAAGGCACTGATCTGGTCCTTCGTGTTCTCCCTGGTGTCGGTGCTGTCCACCTTCGCGCTGGGTCTGTTCCTGGCCATGGTTTTCCACGACAAGCGCGTAAAGGGCCGCAAGATCTACCAGTCGCTGCTGATCCTGCCCTACGCCTTCCCGGCCTTCCTATCCACGCTGGTATGGCACGGTATGCTCAACAAGGACTTCGGTTTCATCAACCAGTTCTTCTTCGGCGGTGCCCACATTCCGTGGCTCGAAGACGGCTGGCTGGCCAAGCTCTCGATCCTGGGCGTGAACCTGTGGCTCGGTTTCCCGTACATGTTCCTGGTGTGCTTGGGTGCCCTGCAGTCCCTGCCCAGCGATGTGGAAGAGGCTGCCAAGATGGACGGTGCTACCGGTCTGCGTACCTTCTGGTCAGTTAAGCTGCCACTGGTACTACAGTCCACTGTGCCGCTGCTGATTGCCTCCTTCGCATTCAACTTCAACAACTTCTCGTTGATCTACATGCTCACGGGTGGTGGCCCCAACTACAAGAACATTTCGGTTCCCGTTGGTGAAACCGACGTGCTTATCTCCATGGTTTACAAGATTGCCTTCGCCGGTGGCTCGCCCAACTACGGCCTGGCATCAGCCATGTCTATCTTCATCTTCGTGGTGGTGGGCGTAATCGCCTGGCTCGGCTTCCGCCGTACTAAGGCACTGGAGGAACTGTGATGGCTAAGACCAAGAAAAATCAGCCCAAGCTGCACACTGCCATCACCGGCAAGCGCTGGTGGCAAGAAGTAGGCTGGCGCCACATTGTGGGCGTGCTGGCAGTTATCTACTGCCTAGTGCCACTTATCTACGTGGTTTCGGTGGCTCTAACGCCGCGCGCCACTTTGACCGGTGGACTGTTCAAGAACTTCCAGTTCTCCACCATGTTCGAAAACTTCACCGCCCTGGGCGCGGGTAAGTACTCCGTGTTCTGGTCCTGGATCCTCAACTCGCTGATCGTGTCCTCTGTGACCGCTGTGGGTACCGTGCTGATGGGTGCGGCTGCGGCCTACGCCTTTAGCCGTTTCCACTTCCGTGGCCGTCGCGGCACTCTGACCGGCCTGCTGCTGATCCAGATGTTCCCGCAGATGCTGGCCTTCGTGGCACTGTTCCTGTTGCTGCTGGGCCTGCAGGATGTATTCCCGGCTCTGGGTCTGAACTCGAAGCTAGGTCTGATCTGCGTGTACCTGGGTGGTGCGCTGGGTAGCAACACCTTCCTGCTCTACGGTTTCTTCAACTCCATTCCGCGTGAGCTCGATGAGGCTGCGGAGATCGACGGCGCCTCACACGCCCAGACCTTCTGGACCATCATCATGCCGCTGGTGCTGCCGGTACTGGCCGTGGTGGGGCTGCTGAGCTTCATCTCCTCCTTCGGCGACTTCGTGATTGCCCGCGTAGTGCTGCAGACTCAAGACCAGTACACGCTGGCTGTGGGTATGTACGCCTGGGCTTCGGACGCACGTAACGCCCCGTGGGGTATCTTCGCTGCTGGTGCGGTAATCGCAGCTGTGCCCGTGGTGCTGCTGTTCCAGTACCTGCAGAAGTACATTGTTTCTGGTCTGACCGCCGGTGCGGTTAAGGGCTAGTAGCTAAAAGTTAAGGAGGCCTCGGCATTTTGCCGGGGCCTCCTTGCTGTATGTGGACAGTTAATTTACTTGGCCTCTTGTAGGGGAGGGGCTAGGTGGGCTTCGAGCCAGCTGGCTAAAGCTGAGCAAATAAGTAGCTGTAGCTGGTGGAAACAGATCATAGGGACGGCCACGGTAGCTGCTATGGCGGGGGAGAACATGGCGCCAGCTAAAGGTAGGCCGGTAGTTAAAGATTTCTTTGAGCCGCACATGAGTAGTGAAACTCGGTCGCCGTAAGTAAATTTGAGGGGTTTGCCTAGGTACCAGGTGCAGGTCAAGGTCAGCGCCAACTCCACCACAATAGCCACTAGCATTAGCCCAATTTGCCAGGCTTTCACGGCGGTCCAAACATGCAGGCGCATAGACTCGCTCATAGCTGCAAACACAATCAGCCAAATAACCGCCTGGTCATATTGACGCAAAACCATCTTGTGGCGGCGCACATAGTTACCCGCCTTAGGTTCAACCAACTGGCCCAGGGCAAAGGGCACCACAATTTGTACAAACACATCCACTAGTCCAGAGGCATTAATCTGTCCGCCCTGGCCCAAGAACAGCAAGGCCAGCAGTGGGGTGAGTACCACCCCGGCAATAGTGGAGATAGTGGCGGCGCATACTGAGGCGGCAATATTGCCGCGCGCAATCGACGTCATCGTCACTGAGGACTGCACCGTGGAAGGCAGCAAGCCCACAAACAGTAACCCCAGTGCCAAAGTGTGGCCCACCAACGGCGAAAAGGCGGTGCTAGTAGCCCAAGCCAGCAGCGGGCACAGTGCGAAGGTGGCCAGCAAAATAGCGCCCTGTAGCCTCCACGAACGCAACTCTTTGAGCACGTCACGGCTACGCAGACGGGCGCCATAGAGGAAGAACAGTAGGGCAATAGCCCAGATCTTTATTTCATCTAGCACCTTGGCCACGGCGCTGGGCACAGGAATTATCAGTCCCAGTACTGCGCAAGAGACAATGCCGATAATAAACGGATCAATTTAAAGCGCTGCATATTTTTAGTTTTTAATCTGGACAAGAGCTAGTGGAAAAGAATCTAGGGGCGCAGACACTGCGAGGGACAGGCAGTGTGGGGCGCAGACACTGCGAGGGACAAGCAGTGTGGGGCACAGGCACTACGGGAAACAAACATTGCGAGGGACAAAAAATGATTCTGGCCAGGTTGCCCTGGCCAGAATCTGTATCGGTAGCTCAGGCCTCGATCTGGCCGATCACCGGGTTCCACTGACGCGGGGTACGCTTAGCGATGAAACCGGCCTGGTTGAAGGGGTCGTTTTCAAGCAGCTCTAGGGCGGCCTCAGCGGATTCGGCACGCACCACAATCAGGGCGTCGTGAGTGCCTACATAAGGGCCGGCGGCAATGAGTTTGCCCTGCTCAGCCAGCTCCCCATTGAAAGCGCGGTGAGTGGGGCGCACCTGCGCCATTTCCTCGTCACGGTCAGTTACATAGTTGTATTCAACTGCGAAAATAGCCATAGCCGCATTCTACGCGGAAAACTGTGAGTTTACCTCGAACAGGTGTACGTTAGCCCTTTGTCCTAATAGACTGAACAGGTGACTGATTCCCTGATTGTCCGTGGCGCGCGTGAACACAATCTTAAAGGTGTAGATCTAGATCTACCCCGCAACAAGATGATCGTTTTTACGGGGCTGTCAGGCTCAGGTAAATCCTCCCTGGCCTTTGACACTATCTTCGCTGAAGGTCAACGCCGCTATGTGGAGTCACTATCCTCCTATGCCCGCCAGTTCTTGGGGCAGATGGATAAGCCTGATGTGGACTTTATTGAGGGCCTAAGCCCGGCGGTATCTATCGACCAGAAATCCACTTCACGTAACCCGCGCTCAACCGTGGGTACCATCACCGAGGTTTATGACTATCTGCGTCTGCTTTATGCGCGCGCCGGGGTACAGCACTGTCCTAAATGCGATGCGGTGATTTCCTCCCAGACTCCCCAGCAGATCGTTGATCAAATCCTTGATTTTGGGCAGGGTACCCGCTTCCAGGTGTTGGCGCCGATGGTGCGCGGACGTAAAGGCGAGTACCTGGATCTGTTTGAAGACCTGCGTTCACGCGGCTTTTCGCGGGTGCGGGTGGATGGCCAGTTGCGTCGGTTAGATGAGGAAATCAAACTAGCCAAAACCCGCAAACATGACATAGACGTCGTCGTTGACCGCATGGTGGTTAAAGACTCAGCCCGCAGCCGCATGAGCGACTCGGTGGAGACGGCACTTGAGCTAGCCCAGGGCCTAGTAGTGATTGAGCGGGTGGATCTAGACGCCGCCGATCCTCAGCGTGAGCGGCGCTTTTCCCAAAAACGCGCCTGCCCAAACGCCCACCCGCTGACTCTCGATGAGATTGAGCCGCGTACATTCTCCTTTAACGCTCCCCTACGGCGCCTGCCCGGCCTGTGACGGGATCGGCTCACGCCTGGAGGTGGATCCCAGCCTAGTTATCCCAGATGAGGACCTAACCCTGGGGGAGGGGCGGTGACGCCCTGAATTCACACTCGGAATACTTCCCTGCGCCAGCTGTCGGTGCTAGGCCAGGAGCTTGGCTTTGACCTTAACACCCCTATAAAGACCCTAAGCGAGCAGGTCAAAGAGGTTATTTTTGAACGGGCGAGACTATAAAGTCACCGTCAAATACCGCAACCGTTGGGGGCGCGAGCGCTCTTACTCCACCGGTTTTTGAAGGCGTATTGGGTTACGTCAAACGCAAGTATGACGAAACAGAGTCCGACTGGTCGCGTGAACGCTACAAGGGCTATATGCGTGAGGTAGCCTGCCCTACCTGTAAAGGTGCCCGCCTGCGCCCGGAGGTTTTGGCCGTGCGGGTGGGGGACCTAAATATTTCCCAGCTGTGTGAGCTTCCTATTGCCAGCTCACGTAAGTTTATGGCGGAGCTCAAGCTGGAGGGTGCTGCCGCCAAGATTGCTGCGGCAGTGTTGACTGAGATTAATGCGCGTTTGGGTTTCTTGGTTGATGTGGGTCTGGATTATTTGTCGCTTTCGCGCGGCGCGGCCACGCTCTCTGGTGGTGAAGCCCAGCGTATTCGCCTGGCAACCCAGATTGGTTCGGGCCTGGTGGGGGTGCTGTATGTGCTTGATGAGCCCTCCATCGGTTTGCATCAGCGCGATAATCAGCGCCTTATTAGCACCCTGGAGCGTTTGCGCGACTTGGGTAACACCCTGATTGTGGTTGAGCATGACGAAGACACTATTCGTGCAGCTGACTGGATTGTCGACGTCGGCCCGGGCGCGGGGGAGCTGGGTGGGCGCGTGGTCCACTCGGGTAGCTTGGCAGGCTTGAAAAAGAACCCCAACTCGGTAACCGGAGCTTTTTTGGCCGGGCGCCGGGCAATTGAGATCCCGGCCGTGCGCCGTCCGGTAGACCCGCAGCGTCAGCTGGTGGTTAAGGGGGGCGCGTGAGCACAACCTGCGCAATATCGACGTCGCCTTCCCATTAGGGTGCTTTGTGGCTATTACCGGGGTGTCTGGCTCGGGTAAATCCACCCTGGTCAACTCGATTTTGTATCAGACTTTGGCCAATAAACTTAACGGCGCTAAGGGTGTGCCCGGACGGCACAAGACAGTGTCTGGTTTGGAGCACCTGGACAAGGTAGTGCATGTAGACCAGTCGCCAATTGGGCGCACTCCGCGTTCAAACCCAGCCACCTACACGGGCGTGTGGGATCATATTCGCAAGATTTTTTCGGCCGTGCCTGACTCTAAGGTGCGTGGTTATGGGCCTGGGCGTTTCTCCTTCAATGTTAAGGGTGGGCGCTGTGAGGCCTGTAAGGGTGACGGCACCTTGAAGATCGAGATGAACTTCCTGCCGGATGTGTACGTGCCTTGCGAGGTGTGTCATGGGGCTCGCTATAACCGTGAGACCTTAGAGATCCGCTATAAAGGCAAGAATGTGGCTGATGTGCTGGATATGACTATCAGTGAAGCCTCAGATTTCTTTGCGGCCACCCCGGCAATTGCCCGTCACCTAAACACGCTGGTGGATGTGGGTTTGGGTTATGTACGTTTAGGGCAAAGCGCCACTACTCTCTCTGGTGGTGAGGCCCAGCGGGTAAAGCTGGCCACTGAACTACAGCGACGCTCAACCGGGCGCTCAATCTATGTGCTTGATGAGCCCACCACCGGCTTGCACTTTGAAGATATCCGCAAGCTGCTGCTGGTGCTGCAAGGGCTGGTAGATAAAGGTAACTCGGTGCTGGTGATTGAGCACAACCTGGATGTTATTGCCAATGCCGACTGGATCATTGATATGGGTCCCGAGGGAGGTTCTGGCGGTGGCACAGTGGTGGCTACGGGCACGCCTGAGCAGGTAGCTAAGGTTGAAAAGTCCTACACCGGCAAGTTCTTGGCGCCAGTTTTAGCTAAGTCACGAAACTAATTGGGGTAAAGGTTAAAAACCTCCCCGTGTTCGATTTTGTTGGTTTATTATCGTTCTATGAGCGAATCGGGGCTGCAAGCCGCACAGAAAAAAATGCGCCAAGCCGGCGTTAATGAGGCTGCCGTTAAGGTATTCACCCACTACTACCACCAGCTAGAGGCAGGCACCACCGGACTGATCCCGGAGGAGACCATCTCTCCTTTAACACAGGTGCAAAGCCTGCAAGAGGTGGAAGTTAGCCCGGCAGTTGAGCGTGAAGCACTGGCCAAAACAGTAATCATCAAGCTTAATGGTGGCCTGGGTACATCGATGGGGATGGATCGCGCCAAGACGCTGCTGCCAGTACGCAATGGATACACATTCTTGGACATCATTGTGCGCCAGGTGCTGTCTGCTCGTGAACGTTACGGCGTGCGTCTGCCGCTAATCTTCATGGATTCCTTCCGCACTCAGGCCGATACCCTGACTGCCCTGGCTAAGTATCCGCAGCTGGTGGTAGATGATCTGCCGTTAGATTTTGTGCAAAACCAGGAGCCTAAGTTACGCGCCGACGATTTAAGTCCAGTTAGCTACCCGCAAGATCCCTCACTAGAGTGGTGCCCGCCTGGCCACGGTGACATTTACACCGCGCTTTACGGCTCTGGGTTGCTAGATAAATTGATTGACGCCGGCTTCCGGTATGCCGCCACCGCCAACGCCGACAACCTGGGAGCTGCCCCCAGTGCTAAGGTGGCCGGCTGGTTTGCCTCCAGTGGTGCCCCCTATGCCGCTGAGGTGTGTGAGCGTACTTTGGCTGATGTTAAGGGTGGACACTTGGCAGTGCGTAACAGTGATGGGCGCATCATTCTGCGTGACACCGCCCAGACTCCTAGTGACCAGATGCACTATTTCACTGATCAGTACCGTCACCCTTACTTCCACACCAACAACTTGTGGTTTGACCTGGTGGCTCTGCGTGAAGTGCTACGTCAACGCGACGGCGTACTGGGGCTGCCGCTGATTAGGAACGCTAAGACCGTAAATCCGGCCGACTCCACCACCACGCCGGTGGTGCAGATTGAATGCGCTATGGGGGCTGCTATTGAAGCCTTTGAGGGGGCTAGTGCCATTGAGGTGCCCCGCTCACGCTTCCTGCCAGTTAAAACCACTAATGACCTGATGGTGTTGCGCAGTGATGCCTATGAGATCGACGCCGCCGGCCAACTGCACGCCACTGTGGACCAGGTTTGTGTAGCCGAGCTAGACCCCAGGTACTACAAGACCATTCACCAGTTTGAGCAGCGCGTCAGCCAGGGTGCACCTTCCTTGTGTCAAGCCCAGCGCCTAGTGGTGCACGGAGACTGGACTTTTGGGGCAGATGTAGTGGTTAAAGGTGAAGTCACGCTGGCTGACGCCGGGGTAGCTTCGCAAGTGCCCGACGGCACGCTCCTGGAACAAACCAGCTAGCAGTCAACTAAAAGCTGGCCTCTAAAGATGAGTTGAGGCCCAGTTGAACTGTGATCCCTAGCTGAGGTGGGGCTGGGGTGGCCTGGCGCCACCCCAGCCCGCTTGTTGACGCTTAGCTCTTAGCGCTAGCCCGCGTACCTCTTAAGTGCTAACCCACGTAGCCTTAATGCGCTAGTTGATTGCATTGCAAACTTTAGGCATGGTCTCAAACTTTAGGTAGGGCGCCGAACTTTAGTTGGGGAACCAAACCTTAGGCAGGGCGCCAAAATCAAAAAAGTGGCTGTGAACCAAAAAAGCCACCGCAAGCGGTGGCTTAAATATTAATTTTCTTTGGTGGGCGATACTGGGTTCGAACCAGTGACCTCTTCCGTGTGAAGGAAGCGCGCTACCACTGCGCCAATCGCCCTTGCGTGGAAAGACTCTAATAGGTGCGAGGCTAACAATGCAAACTGAAAACTAGTGGGGTGGATCACGCCCTAAAAAGTTGCAAAGCCCTGCTGTGTTGGTGCTAAGCTTTAACCCGTTGCGAGCCGGACCTGCTTCGAAAGAACAGAATCGGTTAGCTAATTAAATATTGCGGATGTGGCTCAGTTGGTAGAGCATCACCTTGCCAAGGTGAGGGTCGCGGGTTCGAGTCCCGTCATCCGCTCCATGAAGCCGGTAGTGCTTAGTTCCGTGCTTCCGCTTCTCCTGGTGGGTTGGCCGAGTGGCTAGGCACCGGCCTGCAAAGCCGTTTACACCGGTTCGAATCCGGTACCCACCTCGGGCGATTGGCGCAGCGGGAGCGCGCTTCCCTGACACGGAAGAGGTCACTGGTTCGATCCCAGTATCGCCCACCATATGTAAACCCCGTCAGCGGCGGGGTTTTTTCATATCCAGGTAGCGCTCAGGCAACTAAACTAACCTGAGTAAAAACAGGGAAAGGATAAGCGTGAGCGAGCTATTACCGGTTGTCATTGGTGGAGATATTGGAGCTTATGCCTTAGCTCGACAGCTAAACATGGCTTTGCGCCAGCGCGTAACCGTACTAGGTAGCGCCCCCATTGAGGCTATTACGCTTTCAAACTTTATTGATGTAGAGCACCTAGAGCCTGGTGCAGACCCGATCGCTGCCCTAAAAGCCCTAGATCCGGCCAGTCAGGGTAAGCGCGGTGTAGTAATGGCTAACACCGATATGCACGCCGAAATGCTGGTGCAACGCCGCAATGAGCTAACAGACTGGGTAGTGCCTTTCCCTAGCCAGCAGGCCTATGACGCAGTCTGCGACAAAGCTTCCTTCTCAGCCCTGTGTAAGCAGGTAGGGGTAACCACTCCGCGCGAAATCCTGGTGGACTTTGCCGGCAGCGACGACCCGCAGTGGCAGGCCCCGGACATCGACATTCCCTTCCCAGTAGTAGCCAAGGCCGCCGTCGGAGCTGACTACGACAACATCTCCTTCCCGGGCAAACGCAAGATCTGGTTCATCAATACCCAAGCTGAACTGGACTCGCTTTGGGAAAAGCTACGCGGCGCCGGCTTTACCTCCACCTTCCTGGTGCAAGAACTAATCGCCGGTGACAACACCGCCATGCGCTCGATCACCGCCTATATGGACTCCCACGGCAAGCTGACCATGATCGGCTCAGCCCGCGTACTGCTTGAAGATCACGCCCCCACTATGATCGGTAACCCGGTGGCCATGATCGTAGAGCCCTTCGAAGGACTATGGGCACAAGCCGAAAAGATCCTCAAGGCCGCCAACTACCGTGGTTTTGCTAACTTTGACGTCAAAATCGCCCCTGACGGGCGTGAAGTCTTCTTTGAAGTCAACGCTCGCATTGGCCGCAACTCCTTCTACATGACCGCCGGGGGAGTCAACCCTATGGGCGTTATGCTGGCCGACCTGGTTGAAGGGGAGCAGATTAAACAGCGCCAAGCCCGCCGTGAAGTGCTCTACAGCCTGGTGCCCACTAAGCTGCTGCTGCGCTACCTGCGTGATGAGTCCCTGCGCAACCGGGTGCGCAAACTTGCTGCTAAAGGCGTAGCTGACCCGCTACGTAACCCCCTTGAGCGCTCAATCAAACGTAAGCTATTAGTAGAAGCTCAGCGTGCCAACCACTACCGAAAGTTCGCACGCTACTACCCGAAGGCTACTGACACCTCGTTCTAAGGTTCGCTCAGCGCACCGAAGTTCCGTCATCAACAGGAGGGCTAATATGACCCGTACCGAAACTCTGCGTCGCCTTACCGCCAAGGAGGCTGAAAAGCTACTAGCCGGCCGTGACTACCCCATCGAGCAGTCAGCTGCCTGGGCCCGCTACGAAAAAGCCCTTGGCCACCAGGTGTGGGGACGCTACGTCTATGAAGACGGCCAGCAGCCAGTAGCCTACGTGGTGCTGTACACCAACGAGATTGGTGGCCGCCCCTTCCTATGGGCTAAGCACGGTCCCATCTGGTTCAAAGAGCAGTCACCCGAGCGTGAAGCCCACCTGCGCAGCCTGCTGATCCCCGAGGTGCGCCGTCGTGATAAGAACATCGCCTTTGTGCGTATGCACGCCCGCTTCAGCGCCCCGGACTGCCACGAGCTACTCAACACGCTCACTATGACCGCACCTACATCATCGACCTAACCGGCCGCACCCCTGAGAAAATCGCCGCCGCCATGCCTAAGGACGGTCGCCGTGGGGTTAAGCGAGCCGAACGCGTAGCCAAGGAAGCCGGCGTCGTCATTAAGGACGAAACTGGCATGGACCGCGCCACCTTCGATGAGGTCTACCGCGTCCTAGAAGAAACCAGTGAGCGTGACGGCTTCACCCCCCACAGTGCAGACGTGTACTGGACTATGCTCACCACCCTGGGCGAGCAAGCCCGCATGTACGTGGCGCGCCTAGACGGACGCCCCGTGGCCTGGGTGCTAGTCACTGTCAACGGCATTAGTTCAGTTGCCTACTATGGCGCCTCTACCACCGCTGACCGTGCCACCCGCGCCGCCGAGGCCACCGACTGGTATGCCGCCTGCGACCTGGCCGCCAAGGGCTACAAGGGCTATGACTTCATGGGGGCCGGCTCCACCCGCGTGCCCGAGCTATACAGCGTGGGCATGTACAAGAAGCGTTTCGCCCAGCACCCCACGGAAGTCGACGGCGCCTGGGACGTGCCCGTACAGCGCCCAGTCTTCGAGGCACTAGTGGCCGCCAAGAAGGCCAAGCACCTAGTGCGTAAAGCCACTGTGGTGGCCGCGAAAGCCTCAGAGGCTATCAAGCGCTAAACTTAGCCTTTGAAAAGGCCGCACCTGTCCAGCGTCCTGAACACAAACTAAAGGAGAATACTGTGAGCCAGCAGCCCAGCCAGCAGCCGCAAATCGAGCTAAACATCGACGGCGTACCCACCAAGGTAGAGGCGGGCACTACCGGGGCCAACATCTATGCAGACCGTAAAGAGGTAGTAGCGGTTAAAGTCGATGGCCAGCCCTGGGACCTGGAGCGTGAGCTACCTGCTGGCACCGCAGTAGAACCCATTGCTATCGACAGTGAAGATGGCCTAAACATTCTGCGCCACAGCGCCACCCACGTTATGGCCCAGGCCGTTCAGGAGCTATTCCCGCAGGTAAACCTGGGTATCGGTCCCTTCATCACCGACGGTTTCTACTACGATTTTGGCAACATTGACTCCGTCACCCCGGAGCTAATGCGCGAAATCGAAAAGCGCATGAAGCGCATTGTTAAAGAAGGTCAGCGTTTGTACGCCGAGACATCAGCGAAGCCGACGCTGCCAAGGAACTAGCAGACCAGCCCTACAAGCTGGAGCTAATCCAGACCAAGGGTAAGGGCGCAGAAGCCGCCTCAGTTGAGGTAGGCGCCGGCGGGCTAACCATGTATGACAATGTGCGTCGCAACGGGGAAGTAGCCTGGAGTGACCTATGCCGTGGCCCGCACCTGCCCAACACCAAGCTGATCGGCCTAGGTTTTGCGCTAACCAAGTCCTCCTCGGCTTACTGGAAGGGTGACCAGTCCGGTGACTCCCTGCAGCGCATCTACGGCACCGCCTGGCCCAGCAAGGAAGCCCTCAAGGAATACCAGACCCGCCTAGCTGAAGCGGCCCGCCGTGACCACCGCAAGCTTGGCCAGGAACTAGACCTGTACTCTTTCCCTGAGGAAATTGGCCCCGGCCTGGTGATTTTCCACCCCAAGGGCGGGATTTTGCGTCATGAAATCGAGTCCTATGTGATTGAGCGTCACAAGCAGGCCGGTTTCGACTTTGTGCACACCCCCGAAATTTCTAAGGGCGGCCTGTTCCACACCTCCGGGCACCTGCCTTACTATGCCGACACCATGTTCCCGCCCATGCTGGCTGATGAGGAACGTGACGCTGAAGGCAACATCATTAAGGCCGGCCAAGAGTACTACCTCAAGGCCATGAACTGCCCGATGCACAACCTGATCTTCCGTTCGCGCGGCCGTTCCTACCGTGAACTGCCGCTGCGCCTGTTCGAAATGGGCCACGACTACCGCTACGAAAAGTCCGGCGTGGTGCACGGCCTGACCCGTATGCGTGGCTTCACCCAGGACGACTCGCACACCTACTGCACTCCTGAGCAGGCTGAAGACGAAATCCGGATGCAGCTGAACTTCTTCATCTCCATCCTTAAAGAATTCGGTCTAACTGACTTCTACCTGGAGCTATCCACCCGCGACGAGGATGGCAAGAAGAAAGACAAGTTCATTGGCTCTGATGAGGACTGGGCAGCGGCCACCAAGGCCCTAGAAGACGCCTGCGCAGCTACCGGCTTGGACCTAGTGCCTGACCCGGGTGGCGCAGCCTTCTACGGCCCCAAGGTTTCGGTGCAGTGCAAGGACGCCATTGGGCGCACCTGGCAGATGTCCACTGTGCAGTATGACTTCAACCAGCCTGAGCGTTTCGGCCTGGAATACACCGCCGCTGACGGCTCTCACCGCCGCCCGGTGATGATCCACTCTGCCAAGCTGGGCTCGGTAGAGCGTTTCATTGGGGTGCTGGTAGAGCACTACGCTGGTGCGTTCCCCACCTGGCTAGCTCCGGTGCAGGTCAAGCTGGTGCCTGTGGCTGAGGTATTTGATGACTACGTCAAGGAAGTGGCTGACAAGCTGCGCAGCCAGGGCGTGCGCGTGGAGATTGACCTGTCCGATGATCGTTTCGGTAAGAAGATCCGTAACGCCTCGAAGGAAAAGGTGCCCTTCACCCTGATTGCCGGTGGCGAGGATGTGGAGGCCGGCGCGGTTTCCTTCCGCTACCGTGACGGCAGCCAGCACAACCAGGTGCCCGTGGATGAGGCCGTAGCCCACATTGTTGACGTAATCAAGCGCCGCGTTAACGACCCTGCTGGCGAAAAGCTTGAGGTAGCTTAAGTGACCGGCGCCACTGAGCAGCTTGATAGTGCTGGCCAGGCTATCCCCGGGGTGATTGAGGATACTTTTGATCACCCCGGGGTGCCCGACGCCTTCCAACGCCTGTGGGTACCTCACCGCATGGTTTACATTGGCGGTCAGGATAAGCCTGAGGACCCTTCCGCCCCTAAATGCCCGTTTTGTCGCGCCGCAGCTAGCGACGACGACGCGGCCAGCTTAGTGGTGCGCCGGGGTAGCCATTGCTTCACCCTGATGAACCTGTACCCCTACAACCCTGGGCACCTGCTGGTGCTGCCTTACCGTCACGTGGCTGACTACACCGAGCTAACCGATACAGAACGCATTGAGTTAGGTGAAATGACCGCGCAGGCCATGCGTACTTTGCGCCATGTTTCTGGGCCTGACGGCATTAACCTGGGTATGAACCAGGGGGAGGTAGCTGGCGCCGGTATTGCCGCGCACCTGCACCAGCATGTGGTGCCGCGTTGGCGTGGGGACGCTAACTTCCTGCCTATCGTGGCGCAAACCAAGGCAGTTCCACAGTTACTAGATGACGCCCGCCAGGCTTTAGCACAGGCCTGGGATGCAGCCAATACCGCTGCGGACGCCAAATAAAACTAAGCGCAACTGAGGAGTAACTATGCTCGGCGAACATGGGCGTAGCATCACAAAAACCCTATTTACCAAGCCGGCCCTGGCGATGGCTAAAGTTGGTATTACCCCCAACATGCTGACAGTTACCGGCACGGTGCTTTCGGTAGTGGTGGCAGTTTGTACCCTGCCGCAGGGACACTTCCTGCTGGGGGTAGGGCTGCTGCTGATCGTGCTGTTCGGGGATTCTTTTGATGGAATCTTGGCACGCGCCACGGGCACATCTTCTCCCTTTGGCGCTTTCCTTGATTCCTGCCTGGATCGCTTGACCGACGCCGCCGTGTTTGGTTCCTTGGCAGTGTGGGCGGCCCTGCACATGCCTGCCGGCACCCAACGCACCTTGACAGTGTCTTTCGCAGTGGCCTGTGTAGGACTGGGCGCTTGCGTTTCCTATGTGCGTGCCCGCGCCGAATCGGTAGGAGCTGACGCCCATAAGGGTCTAGCTGAGCGCACTGACCGACTAATTATCGCTGGCCTAGGGGCGTTGGCGGTAGGTTTTGGCCTGAGTACTTGGTGCCTAACTGTGGCTTTAGGGGTAGTGGCGCTAGCTGCCTTTATCACGGTAGTGCAGCGAATTTTGGCGGTACGCTCCCACTTTGCAAAGCAGGCTAAATGACCGGGGCAAAACTATATTTAGCCGCCTGGTCACTAGCTCCCAAAATTCCTGCCAGACTTGGTTACGCACTAGCAAATCGCGGCGCCGATGTGGCTTGGCTGCACCAGCGCCTACGCCCGTCTAAACGCGGGGTGGGCCAGCTAGAAGCAAATCTATACACCCTTACTGGCAACAGTGATGTGCGTGGTCTAAGCCGAGAAGGTATGCGTTCCTATATGCGTTACTTCTATGAGGCTTTTGCTCTGGCCGGTGTGCAGCCAGAGCAGCTGCGTCATAGGGTGCGTGTGGAAGGCGATTTTGAGGCTTAAAAGCAGATGTAGCCAGGGCCAATGTGGTGTTTGCACTATCGCACAGCGGTAACTGGGATCTAGCTGGGGCTTGGGCTAGCCAAGAGCTAGCCACCGTGCTTACCGTGGCAGAAAAGGTAGAGCCACCCCAGCTGTTTGAAAAGTTCATTGAGTTCCGCCAGGGGCTGGGCATGGAAATTATTGCTCAGGCACCGGGGCAAAAAGTCTTTGAACAGCTAGTTCAAAAAGCCCAGCAGGGACACTATTTCATCCCCTTACTAGCTGACCGTGATCTAAGTGCGGCAGGTATCGAGGTGGATTTTGGTGGCCAACCAGCCCGGGTAGCTGCCGGTCCGGCCGTGCTGGCGGCCCGTACCCACTCACCGCTGTGGATGGGGGCAATTAGCTATGAACGCCTGGAGGGCCAACGCCGTCGCCTAGCTGGCAGCAGTTGGGGGATTGTCATCCATGTGCGTAAAGTTGCTGATCAGGTCAGTAACGATCAAGGAGATATTTTCGACAAAACCCAAGCTTGGGCGTCTCAGATGGCACAACTATTAGCACGCTATCCTCAGGACTGGCATATGCTACAGGCTATCTACACTCAAGACTTGGATCTAGAACGCCTGGCACGTTCCCATGCTCGCCAGCGTGAAGAAAGTTAAAGGAAGCTATGCGCATTGGTATCGTCTGCCCCTACGCCTTAGATGTGCCAGGTGGAGTGCAGGTTCACGTCACAGATTTAGCGCAAGAGTTAATGCGACGCGGCCATGAAGTAGGGGTACTTGCCCCGGCTGGCCCAGAAATGGAGCTACCTGCCTGGATTACCAGTGCCGGTAACGCTATCCCAATTCCTTATAACGGATCCGTAGCTCGACTTAACTTCGGGGCGGCCCCGGCAGTGCGTACTCGCCGCTGGATTGAGCAAGGCAACTTTGACCTGCTGCATATTCATGAGCCCATTACTCCTTCAATCGGTATGTTGGCGCTACAAGCAGCACGTGGCCCGCTGGTAGGTACTTTCCATGCGGCCATGGACCACTCCATGGTGCGTGAAGCTACTGCCCCTATGGTTTCGGGCCTGATTGAAAAGCTCACAGCCCGAATTGCCGTATCTAATGAGGCCAAAAAAACCCTGCAACACTTCCATGGTGGTGACGCCGTGGTTATCCCTAACGGCGTGTACACCAAGCCATTTCGCACTGCCCCTAAGCAGGAACGCTTCACCGGCAGCGCCCAGGCGCCCACCATTGCTTTCTTGGGTCGTATTGATGAGCCGCGTAAAGGCCTGGGGGTGCTGCTAAAAGCTGTGCCGCAGGTGTTGGCTCGGTTCCCGCAGGCACGTTTTTTGGTGGCCGGGCGCGGCGAAAATCCCCAGGCCCTGGCTCACCTGGATGCCACTAGTGCGGCTGCAGTAACTTTCTTAGGGGGAGTTAGCGACGCCGATAAGGCCGCTTTGCTGGCTTCGGCCACCTGCTATGTGGCACCCCAAACCGGTGGCGAATCCTTCGGCATTGTGCTGGTGGAGGCCATGGCGGCGGGCACCGCCGTAATTTCCTCTGATCTGGCGGCTTTCGCAGCGGTGCTTGAAAATGGGCGCTTGGGCACTATGTTCAAAAATGGTGACAGCGATGCTTTAGCCCAGGCCATTATTGGGGTAGTTGATGACCCTCAAACCACTCAGGCCAAAATTACCGCAGCCAATGTGGCCGTGGAGCGCTACGACTGGTCCAACGTAACCGACCAGATCCTGGCGGTTTACGACGTCGCTGTAACCACCATTAATAGCCGTATTGAAGCTGAACCGGGCGAGCGCACCATGCTCGGGGTACTGCGTAACCTGCGTGAAGGAGAAAGCCTGTGATAAGCGCTGCCCCACTTTTGCCTCCCGCAGCTATTGATGCCTTACTGGCAGTATTGCTTGTTGTAGTAATAGTGCTGGTAGCTGGCTGGTTCCTGTTTGCCTATGCGGTACGAGTAGACCGCCTGCACCGCCAAGTGCTGGCTGCCCGCCTGATTGTCAGTGGACAACTGTCTAAACGGGCTCACGCCGCCATTGAATTAGCCAATGCGCAGGTGCTGGATCAGGCAGACAGTGAAAAACTGTGCCAGGCTGCCCACGACGCTTCGCGCTGTGAAGAGCCAATTGTGGGTGACGGCTTAGATCCGCGTAACCGCAGCGGTAACGCCGCTAAACGCGTGGCCTACGAAAATCAGTTAACTAGCGTTATGCGTGAAGTTTTAACTGACGAAACTCGCAACAGTCTTATGCAAGAAGCTGACGCTACTGCTCTACTGCGTCGTCTTGACGCCGCCCAACAAAAACTTGAGGTGGCTGTGCACGTCCACAACAACCAGGTCAAGGACGCCAGGAAAGTACGCCAGCGGGCCTTGGTACGAATTGCTCATTTGGCTGGCCGCGCCCCGCTACCAGCCCCGGTAGAGATTTAACTTACGTGAAAGAAAAAATTCCCACGCTGGCTGCCTCTCGCGCCCGCGCTTCCCTGCATGCGCCCGCTTGGACTAAGCAAAGCGCCTACTCTTGGCGTACGTTCTTATTTACCGCTCTCGCCATGGGTGGCCTAGTAGGTTTTGGGGTGTTGATGATGATCATCAACGCTAATTCAGGAGGCACCAATTTATTGGTTCCCTTCTTGTTAGCTTTAGTGCCTCTATGCCTGGTGTTGTTGGTGGTGCGCTGGATTGACTATCAGGATCCTGAGCCTATGGGGGTGCTGGTGGCCGCCTTCCTGTGGGGGGCGGGCGTGGCCACGCTAGTTTCCTTGATGGTCAACAACTCTTCCACCATTGCGGTCGCGGAAATGACTAAATCTAAAGCCGCCGGTGGCACCTTCGCCACCTTGGTTAGCGCCCCGCTAATTGAAGAGTTCACCAAGGCTCTAGGTTTGGTGCTTATTTACCTGCTGTGGCGCAAGATCGTTAATGGCCCGGTCGACGGCGTCGTCTACGCCACCGTAATTGCAGGTGGCTTCGCGTTCGCAGAAAACATTTTGTACTTTGCTCGCTACAGTGATCAGCTGGCACAAATCTTCCTGCTACGCGGGGTGGCCTCACCTTTCGCCCATGTAATCTTCACTGCCTGCACCGGTATGGCTTTAGGCTTTGGTATCCACATGCGTGGGCGCTGGTCCTGGCTAGGTATGACCCTGCTGGGTTACCTATGCGCGGTAGTGCTGCACTTTAGCTGGAACCTACTTTCAGGCCCCAATTGGTGGTTCTATATGCTGGTCTCAGCCCCAGTATTCGTGCTGATGGGCCTGCTGGTGTCCTACCTAAAGCGACGCGAACAGCGCGATTACGCCACCAACCTAATGGATTACGCCGCCGGTGGCTGGTACACCTCAGCTGAGGTAGCCATGCTTACCACCAATACTGGACGCCGTCAGGGCACTGCTTGGGCCCGCTCACACGGCCCCCAGGCGCGTAAGGCGATGCTCGATTTTCAGCGTGACTCAATGGAGTTAGCTGAGATTCGCGGGCGTTTCTTAGCTGGTGAAGGTGATAGTGAAGATCGTGAGCGCCAACTTAAACTACTGCAGGAAGTCTCTGCTAAACGCCAGGTTTTCCTAGGTTTAGACAATGCCTAACAGCCAAAATTGGCTTGAGGGCGCTAGCGCAGACAAGCCCCAAGCAGAGGGGCAAGGCGGCGCCGTCGTCGCCAGTGCCAAAACCAAAGCACAGTTGCCCGCTAACTGGCGCCAACTGTTAGGGCAGGGCTGGGAACTAAACCAGCAGGGCATGCCCTCTCGCCAGGCAGGACGCGTAGTGGTAGTAGCCCAGGGGCAAATGCTGCTGGTAGCCGGACACGATTTTTCTGACGCCACGCATCACTGGCTGTTTACCCCCGGCGGAGGTATAGAAGCAGGTGAAAGCCCAGCTCAGGCTGCCGCGCGTGAACTAGCTGAAGAAACCGGCATCATGGTGGCCCCTGAGCGGCTTAGCTTGCTGGGCTACAGGCAGGCCCTATTCGAATTCAGGGCGCTAACCTGCCTAGCCAATGAAACCTTCTACTATCTACACCTCGACCACAAACCCCAGCTCAACCAAGAACGCTGGACTACCAACGAGCGCTCTCTGCTCGACGGATTAAATTGGTATAGCCCACATAATTTACGTCAACTCAGCCAAGCGGGCCTGGCAATTTACCCGCCAGAACTGGTAAATCACGCCGCTAAGCTAGTTACCGGCTGGGATGACACACTGCTTAAATTCACCTAAAAGCCGCAATAAACACACGCTTGCTGGGCTAAAACCGGCCAGGGGAGCGGTAGAATCTATGCGGACTGTTATTTCAACTAACGGGAGTTTTTATGTCGGGTCACTCTAAGTGGGCAACCACCAAGCACAAGAAGGCCGCCATCGATGCTAAGCGAGGCAAGCTATTTGCCCGCCTAATCAAGAACATTGAGGTTGCAGCGCGCACTGGTGGTGGAGACCCCGCAGGTAACCCCACCCTGTTCGACGCCATTCAGAAGGCTAAGAAGAACTCTGTACCCGCAGACAACATCACCCGCGCCGTCAAGCGCGGTAGCGGTGAAGAAGCTGGCGGTGCAGACTGGCAGACCATCATGTACGAAGGCTACGGACCCAACGGCGTGGCTTTCCTGGTCGAGTGCCTTACCGATAACCGTAACCGCGCCGCCTCCGACGTGCGCGTGGCTTTCACCCGCAACAACGGTTCCCTGGCTGACCCCGGTTCGGTGGCCTACAACTTCTCCCGTAAGGGTGTGGTTGAGGTTTCCGCTGCCGACGACGTCGACGAGGACAGCATTTTGATGGCCGTGCTCGACGCCGGGGCTGAGGAAGTTGTCAACGAAGGCGAAGGCTTCTCCATCTACTGCGAGCCTAATGACGTGGTAGCTGTACGTACCGCCCTAACCGAGGCCGGTATGGACTACGACAGCGCCGAAGTTCAGTTTGTGGCTGGCACCAAGATCGAGGTTGACGCTGACACCGCCCGCAAGGTTATGCGCCTAATCGACGCTCTGGAAGACTCCGACGACGTACAGAACGTATTCACCTCTATGGACATCAGCGCCGAGGTGGCCGCCGAGCTGGACACTGACGAGGACTGAGTAAACGCCTTGGCCCCCGCTTCACTTGGAGCATTTGTAGCTAACCAACGCGTATTGGGTATCGACCCAGGTATGACCCGTTGTGGACTAGGTTGCGTGGATGTGGATTCACGCCGACGAGTGCGACTAGTTGAAGTGGGGGTTGCCCGTACTCCTCCTAACCAATCCCCAGAGCTGCGCCTTAAAACCATTGCGGACGCGATTGACGACTGGATTGCTCGTCACGCCCCGCATGTAATCGCCATTGAACGCGTATTTGCGCAAGAAAATATGCGTTCAGTTATCGCTGTGGCACAGGTTATGGGGGTGGCCATGTTGGCTGGCGCCCGCCACGATCTAGAGGTAGCTTTGCACACCCCTAGTGAAGTTAAGGCAGCTATCAGCGGTAATGGCCGGGCTGATAAAGCCCAGGTGCAAACTATGGTGGCCCGTGTGCTGGGCTTGGATGCGTTACCTAAACCAGCTGACGCAGCTGATGCGTTAGCGTTGGCTATTTGTCACGGTTGGCGTGGGGGAGGCACCGGGCAAGACGGCATCACTGAAATGGTTAGTGCCGGCGGCCAGGTGCGAGCTTCAGCGCGCACCCCAGCCCAACGCCGCTGGGCCCAAGCCCAAGCCAATGCCCGCAGAACCGGTGCTGTAGACCCCCGCCGCAGACGTGGCTGATAACAAGGACTAATGTGATTTCTTCCCTGCGCGGTGAAGTAACCGCAGTGACTCTAAGCTCCGCCGTGATTGAAACCGGGGGAGTGGGCCTGTTGTTTAACGCTACCCCCAACACTTTAAGCACCCTACAGGTGGGTGCCCAGGCTAAGGTGTACACCTACCTGGTGGTTAAAGAAGATTCGTTGACTCTTTATGGCTTTGCCACCACTGATGAACGTGACACTTTCGCCACCCTCATGGGCGCTAAAGGTGTGGGAGCCAAGCTGGCGCTAGCCATGCTGGCGGTGCACACCCCTGACGCTTTGCGCCAAGCTATTGCCGCTAAAGACACGGCAGCTTTAACTCGCGTACCCGGTTTAGGACCTAAAGGCGCGCAGCGAGTAATCCTAGATGTGGGCGATAAGCTTGGGCCTCTGCGGGGTGAAGGGGAGCTGGAATTTGACCTGCCAGCTGCTACTGATGAGGCTAACCCGCAGGTAGTTGCGGCTTTGGTGGGGCTGGGCTGGAATGAAGCTGCGGCCATCAGCGCGGTGCTGCAGGTTACTACCGCACAAAATGCCACTGATGTATCGGCGCTGCTACGGGCAGCCTTGCGAAACTTAGGAGCAGCAAAGCGTGTCTGATCGTTTTGTAGGCCCGGAAGCCGATGAGATTGAGCGCGCTGCTGAAGGTGCGCTACGTCCACGCCATCTAGAAGATTTTGTGGGCCAAGATGTGGTGCGCGGGCAACTGTCGGTGGTGCTGCGTGCAGCCACTTCACGTGGCTCTAGCCCTGACCATGTGCTGCTATCTGGCCCGCCCGGGCTGGGTAAAACCACTTTGGCCATGATTATTGCCAATGAGCTGGGTGGCTCACTGCGGCTAACCAGTGGTCCGGCAGTGCAGCACGCTGGTGACCTAGCCGCTATTCTTTCCGCACTTGAAGAAGGCGACGTGCTGTTTATTGATGAAATTCATCGCCTGGCACGTACCGCTGAAGAAATGCTTTACCTGGCCATGGAGGACTACCGGGTAGATGTGGTGGTGGGTAAAGGCCCTGGGGCCACCTCGATCCCGCTGTCACTACCGCCTTTCACTGTGGTTGGGGCCACCACTAGGGCTGGTTTACTGCCGGCGCCGCTACGTGACCGCTTTGGTTTCACTGGGCACCTGGACTACTACAGCGCAAGTGAATTAGCCCAGATTGTTACCCGCAGCGCTGGACTGTTAGGCCTTGAGATAGATGCTCAGGCCGCCCATGAGCTGGCCAGTCGTTCGCGTGGCACGCCGCGTATCGCCAACCGACTGCTGCGCCGCGTCCAGGACTGGGCTCAGGTGCACGGCACGCCAGGGGTGGCTGACTTGGCTTCCACCCAGGCGGCCTTGAAAGTGTTTGAGGTGGATGCTATGGGTCTAGACCGCTAGACCGCTCAGTGCTAACTGCCCTATGCACCCGCTTTGGTGGGGGACCGGTAGGTTTAACTACTTTGGCAGTAAGCGTAGGTGAAGAGGCAGAAACTGTAGAAACAGTGGCTGAACCTTATTTAGTACGCGAAGGCCTAATGGTACGCACCCCGCGCGGGCGCGCCGCTACTGCTGCTGCCTACACCCACCTGGGTTTAGAACTGCCCGAACACATGCCTGAAATCTAAGCGCTGCCCGCTATTTAGGACTCACTTAGTTTTATACGGGCTTTCCCATAGACTTTAGGCAAACTTAGGAGGAAAAACTATGCTCACGATGCTGATCTTTATGGTGGTCGCTATGGTGGCACTGTCTTATTTTGGCCGCCGCCAAAACGCCAAGGCAGAACAAGCCGCGCGCGCCCGCCTGGAAGAAGCTTGCGTGCCTGACACCTGGGTACGTACTACCTCTGGTTACTACGCCAAGTTCGTTGAGATAGACGGCGACGTGGTCACCTTGCGTACTCCCCAGGGCGTGGAGTCCATGTGGGACAGCAAAGCCATTTATGGCGCAGTTAACCCGCCTTTCGCTGACCAGGATGAGGATGAAGAAGAAGACGTTGAATCTAGCGACGAGCTAGAGAATGACGCTGAAAACACCACAAAAGAGGCCTACAGCGACAACGCAGACTCCAGCGGTAACGAAAAAAAGTAATCGTCACCACAAGATTAGATTTAACTAGTTACCACCAGCTGGGGCTATGCAAAATCGCTAATAAACAGGGATTTTGGTAGTCTCAGCTGTGGCAATTGGTCCCCTTAATTTAACGGCACTGCGGCTAGCGTTAAGGGGAACTGACCAGTCACAACCGATTCTAGGAAGAGACACCCCGTGTCCAAATATAAAACCAAGCACGCAGGACGTAGCTTACTAACGTTCCTGCTAGTAATCGCCATTGGTTTCGGTGCGCTAATCATTGGTTCCTTCACCGGTAAAACCAAGTTAACGCCCGGGCTAGCGCTCGACCTGGAAGGCGGTACGCAGCTAATCCTCACGCCAACCACCACCGATGGCCGCCAGGTTACAGACAATGACCTTAACCAGGCCATCAACATTATTCGCCAGCGTGTTGACGCCTCGGGTGTAGCCGAAGCTGAAATTTCACGTCAGGGTGGAAGCAACATTGTGGTGGCGCTGCCGGGTAAGCCCTCACAGGAAACCCTGGATCTAGTGCGTTCTTCCGCCGTGCTTTACTTCCGTCCGGTTATTCGGGTCTACAACGCCAATGCACACACTATTGCTAAGGCCCAAAACCAGGCGATAAAGGCTGCTGCCACCGCCAAGCCCACGGCTAAGGCGACCGCTAAGGCTACTGGCACCGCGACGGCGTCGCCGGCTGCTACCCCTGCGCCGTCGGCTACTGCAGCGGCCACCCCCAAGGCAACCCCCACCCCGGTCACCGCCACCCAGCTAGCTACCCGCTACGCGGATGTAAACCAGAATGGCAAGATTGACACTACGCCGCTGACCGCCACCAGTAATGACGCCTCATCAGACGCACAGATCAGCGAAAAAATGATCTATGACGCCCTGATGCTGGACTGCAAGAACCCCAAGAACCTTAAAGGTGGGGCGCAAGACCCCAAGAAGGCTGTTATTTCCTGTGCTCGTGACGGCTCCGGCGCGGTTTACATTCTGGGCCCGGCTGAGCTCAAGGGAACTGACCTGACCAGCGCCACCTCGGCACTGGAGCAAACCAGCCAGGGTTCAAACACTAACCAGTGGATTGTGTCCCTGGAATTTAACAAGCAGGGCACGGCAGACTTTTCCAAGATTTCTACCCGCCTACTGCAGTACCGCAACGACAAGACCGCCCCGCAAAAGAACCAGTTCGCCATTGTGCTTGACGGTTTGACTGTTTCGGCTCCCGGTATTGAGTCGGCTATTACCGGTGGTAAGGCGCAGATCTCTGGTGGTACCAACGCCAACGGCAGCCACGGCTTTACCCAGGCTGCCGCCAACTCGCTGGCAAACCAGCTGTCCTTTGGTTCCTTGCCACTGAACTTCACGGTGCAGTCTGAGCAGCAGATTTCCGCCACTTTGGGTAACGAGCAGCTACAAAAGGGTCTTATTGCCGGTCTGATCGGTTTCGTACTGATCATCATTTACCTGGCTTGGCAGTACCGAGGCCTGGCCAGTGTGGCCGTAGCCTCCCTGCTGGCTGCCGCCGCCCTGACCTACGTGGTTATTGCCCTGCTGAGCTGGGGGATTGGCTACCGCCTGTCCCTGGCTGGGGTGGCCGGTTTAATTGTGTCTATCGGTATCACTATGGACTCGTTCATTATTTACTTTGAACGTGTACGTGACGAGGTGCGCCACGGTCTGAGCCTGCGCGCCGCCGTCGATGAAGGTTGGGTGCACGCCCGTAAGACCATTATCGTTTCTGACACCGTTAACCTAGTGGCTGCCGTAGTGCTCTACGTGCTGGCAGTGGGTGGCGTGCAGGGTTTCGCCTTCACGCTGGGCGTGACGACGGTAGTGGACTTGGCAGTAATTATTTTCTTCACCCACCCGCTCATGGTGGCCTGCCTGTCTATCGCCTTCTTCGGTCAAGGCCACCGCCTGTCTGGTCTAGACCCTGAGCACCTGGGGGCACGTTCACGCAATGTTTACGGCTCTGGACGCGAAAAGATTGCCGATAACCTCGGTAAATCTTTGGCCCGCGCCAAGCGCGAGGCTAAGCGTGAACAGGATGCAAGCGAGGCTAAGGAAGGAGACAACTGATGGCATCGCTAGCAGCTATCGGTAACGACCTGTATTGGGGTAAGCGATCCTTCCCCTTTGTAGGTAAGCGCAAAGTTTGGTACACCGTCGCCCTATGTGCGGTGGCGATCAGCCTACTGCTGGTGGCCACGGTGGGCCTAAAACCCGGTATTGAATTTTCCGGGGGTAGTGAAGTCACTATCACCGCGCTGTCAAACCCCAAGGAAGGCCCCGCTAATGCGGTGCTACGCCAGCAGGGGCTAACCAACGGTGCACGCGTAACCACCACTGGTTCTTCCTCGGTGCGTGTACAGACTCCTGCCCTGGATAAGACCAAGCTGAACAAGCTTTCCGCTGGTCTGGCCAAGGCTTACAACGCTAAGGCTGCCGACGTAAACGCCACCACCATTGGCCCCACCTGGGGTAAGGATGTTACCGCTAAAGCCGTGCGTGGTCTGCTAATTTTCTTCGCCCTAGTAGGCGCCCTGATCTGGGCTTACTTCCGTACCTGGAAGATGGCGGCCTCAGCGCTGATTGCGTTGCTGCACGACGTCGTGATCACCGTGGGTATTTACGCGCTAAGTGGCTTTGAGGTTACCCCGGCCACAGTAATTGGTGTGCTAACCATTTTGGGTTACTCCCTCTATGACACTGTGGTGGTATTCGACAAGGTGCGTGACAACACCCGCGACTTTACCCGCCAGCACCGTGCCACCTACGCTGAGCTGGCTAACTGTCTATTAACCAGACTTTCGTGCGTAGTATCAACACCTCAGTGGTGGGTGTGCTGCCGGTAGCCTCGATTTTGTTTGTGGGTGCTTTCATCCTGGGCGCGGGTACTTTGCGCGATATTTCGCTAACTCTGTTTATCGGTATGATTGCCGGTACACTATCTTCTGTTTTCCTGGCTACCCCTATGCTGGTGGACTTGCGTGGGCGTGAAAAGGAAATTAAGGAACACGACGCCAAGGTGTTGCGCGAGCGTAAAGCTAAACGTGAAGCAAATGGTGAAGCTGAAGATGACGATGCAGCAGATGACACTGTCTATGCTGCCCCGTTAACTCCCGGTCACCACCTAGGTGTTAAGGCACAGCCCAAGAAGAACAGGAAGCGTCGCTAGATGAGCGTAACCCCCATTCCCGCAGAGCTAACCGATCTGGTACTAGATAATCTGCGTGAGATCCCAGATTTCCCTGAACCGGGAGTACTGTTTCGCGATATCACCCCGTTGCTAGCTAACGGTAAGGCTTTCAAGCAGCTTATCGATGGGCTCGCCGAGCACTATCGGGGCCGCATTGATGCTGTGGCCGGCCTCGAATCGCGTGGATTCATCCTGGCTGCCCCGCTGGCTACCGCACTTGGTATCGGCATGTTGACGGTGCGTAAGGGCGGCAAGCTACCTGGACCGGTTATCGGTGTTGACTACGCCCTGGAATACGGCACTGCCCGGATGGAACTGCGTCCTGACAGTGTGCATGAGGGTGACCGAGTACTGGTGATCGATGATGTTATGGCTACCGGCGGTACCGCCAAGGCCTCGATCCAGCTCCTTGAGCAGGCCGGTGCCAGTGTAGAGGCGATCTGCGTGCTACTAGAACTTGAGGGTTTGGGTGGCCGCAACGTGATTGACCAATCGATCTTTGAGCCGATTGTGGTTATCGAAGATTAATTGACCGCTTACAAAGCAAAAGTGCCGGCAAGCTAAAAGCTTGCCGGCACTTTATCTATGCGCACTCTTTAGTGCATTTATGCGCATTACTGCGGGACTAGAAATCTTGCAGCTGATAGCGCGCGATTTGTACCTGACGCTGCTTTTCTTTCAGTGCGTGCACGCCGCTCAGCGGGAAGTACTCGGGAGCCACCTGTGTATATCCCTTAGCTAGGCCCCAAGCCCAGATCCGGTTAATTTCGGCTACTAGCTTGGATTCAGCCGCATTGGTGCCGGCGCCTGAAGACACCAAACCAGGAAGTAGGTGAGCGCCGCTGCTATCTACCAGCAAACAGTTGCAAGTGCGTGGCATAGTGGCTTCTTTAACCGGGTTAATCTCGCGTCCAGAGACGGAAGCGTAGAAAGCCGTGCGTGAGTGAGGCCAGGGCACATGCTGACGCGCAGTGCCGGTAGAGATGTGGAAGCCGGTGGCGTTAATAGTGAGCTTAGTGTTTGCCAACACAAAAGCTGCAAATAGCAAAAAGAGGCTAAGGATTAAACAAATCACCAGCACTACCGTGTCGGTGGTGGTGGCCTTGCCGCCCACTAATTTAGCCGCTGAGCTAATGACGGGGATTAGGAAATACGCCCAAACCCAGAGAAAATCCAAACCCGCGACATGGCGCGGGGAACCTCAATGTAATCTTCGCTCAGCGGGATAGCAAAGGGCTGGCCCAGCTCATATTTGAAAGCCCCTACCGGCGCCGTCGTAGCTGGCTGCGGCGCGTTACCCGCAAACTGAGCTGCCCCCTGAGACTGAGTGGCTCCTGGGAACTGGCCGGGCTGCTGAAATTGGCTATCGCCCTGAAACTGGCCGCCACCTTGAAATTGTTGATAACCCTGGTTACCTCCAGGCAGATTTGGCTGCGTCATAAGTCAACTCCTTAAATATGTAGCCTTAGACTAGTCCTTATAACTAAGTAACAGCTTAGTAAATATTCAGGTAATTTGGTTGCGTGGTAAGCGTGCCATATGGGCTATTACACACTAGACTGTGTTTATGGGAGAGACGTCGAACAACAGTGTTGGGGAAAGTGTAGTTCCTGGCTCGCGCGTGCGTAGTGCGCTGGCCCGCTTTGGGACGCGTGCTCATTCGGTGCCACCAGCTATTGAGCCAGTTATCACGGCCTTTAAAACTAATAATCCAAAGATGGATTTCACCCTCATTTTACGTGCCTATGAGGTAGCTAGGCGCTGCCATGAGGGACAGACGCGTAAAAGCGGGGAGCCTTACATCACCCACCCAATTGCGGTGGCCACAATCCTGGCTGAGCTGGGAATGCTCCCCAAAACCCTAGCCGCAGCTTTACTGCATGACACGGTCGAGGACACAGACCTAACCCTAGATGATCTACGCGCCCAGTTCGGTGACGAGATTGCCCTACTAGTAGATGGGGTCACCAAGCTAGACAAGCTGCAATACGGTGAAGCAGCCAAGTCGGAAACCGTACGCAAGATGATCGTAGCTATGAGCAAGGACATCCGTGTTCTGTTCATTAAGCTAGCCGACCGCCTACACAACGCCCGTACCTGGAAGTACGTTCCCGCCCAAATGCAGCCGGTAAGGCCCGTGAAACTCTAGATATTTATGCCCCTCTGGCGCACCGCCTGGGTATGAACACCATCAAGTGGGAACTTGAAGACCGCTCCTTTAAGGTGCTCTATCCCGAGGTCTATGACGAGATTGAGCACATGGTGGCCGAGCGCGCCCCGGCCCGTGAAGAATATTTAGCTCAGGTCATTGACATGATCAACACTGACCTGAAGGAAAACAACATTAAGGGTGTAGTCACCGGCCGCCCCAAGCACTTCTACTCCATCTACCAAAAGATGATTGTGCGCGGCAAAGAGTTTGACGACATCTATGACCTAGTAGCAGTGCGCGTAATTGTAGATACTGAAGCTGACTGCTACGGGGTGCTGGGTATTGTGCATGGACGCTGGACACCTATGCCCGGGCGTTTCAAGGACTACATTGCCTCACCCAAGTTCAACTTCTACCGCTCACTACACACCACCGTGATTGGCCCCAGCGGTAAACCGGTTGAGGTGCAGATCCGTACCCACGAAATGCACCGCATGGCTGAGTATGGTGTGGCCGCGCACTGGCGTTACAAGCAGAACCCCAACGCCACTAAGGGCTCTAAGGGTAACGAGTTTGAAGTTAACTTCACCTCTGCCAGCTCTGAAATGGATTGGCTGCGTCAGCTGATTGACTGGCAAAAAGATACCCAGGATCCGGCAGACTTCCTGGATTCTTTGCGCTTCGAGATCTCTGGCAACCAGGTTTATGTATTCACCCCTAAGGGTGATGTGCAGGCCCTACCGGCTAAGGCCACCCCGGTTGACTTTGCTTTCTCAGTGCACACTGAGGTCGGTTACCGCACCATTGGCGCAAAGGTTAATGGTCGCTTGGTGCCGCTTAACACTGTCTTGGAAACCGGTGACACCGTAGAAATCTTTACTTCTAAGGCGCAAAACGCCGGGCCTTCACGTGACTGGATGACCTTTGTGGCTTCGCCGCGAGCTAGGGCCAAGATTAAGGCTTGGTTCTCTAAAGAACGCCGTGAAGAAGCCATTGAACGCGGTAAAGACCAGATCGCCAAGGCTATGCGCAAGCAGAACCTGCCTTTGCAGCGGATCATGACTCATGATTCGCTGATGGCGGTGGCACAGAACCTAAACAAGGGTGATATTGACGGTCTCTACGCAGCCGTTGGTGACTCCCACATTTCCGCCCAACACGTGGTGGAAAACCTGGTGTCCACTTTGGGTGGAGAAGCTGGCACAGAAGAATCTCTATCTGAAGCGATGCTGCCTTCGCGTGCTTCAGACGAAGCTAAGATTATCCGCCCTGGTGACACTGGTGTGGTTGTGGATGGTATGCAGGAAGGCGATGTTTACGTAAAGCTAGCTCGCTGCTGTACGCCTATGCCCGGAGATCCAATTGTTGGTTTCATTACCCGTGGTAATGGCATCAGCGTACACACGGCTAACTGCATAAACGTGTCTAATTTTGAGTCTCAGCCAGAGCGCATGATTGGGGTTTCTTGGTCCCAAAATGCTCACGCCACCTATATCGTGCAGCTAGAGGTTGAAGCTTTGGACCGTCTGGGCTTGCTAGCTGATGTTACCCGGGCTATGGCAGATGCTCATATCAACCTGGTAGAAGCGGTTATGGGCTCCAAGCAGCGCGATCGTGTGGTTAAGTTCTGGTTTGTGGTGGAGCTGGCTGAAGCTGTGCACCTAGACCATGTGCTAACAATTGTGCGTAAAGTCGACGGCGTCTATTCCGCTCGCCGCGCCACCGGTTCCAATCGCTCTATTCGAAATGATGGCAGGAAGTAACTCGTTAATTAACTGCTCTAACCAACTGTTGCGGCTATGGCCGCGTAGATAGTTAAAAGCAGTTAGCAATTCACTGCGGTTAGCTCCATAACGGCAGGCGGTAAGGATAACTTCAGGGCCCTGTGCGCGTCCAGCGTGCAGGGCCATCTCCAATGCGGCATGTTCTAAACAAATGCAGGGCACCCCGGCAATTTGTACATATTGGCTAGCGGGTAGCTGGCGGCGCACCATATCTACGCTGCGCCAACTTGAACGCACTAGGTTGGCACAGACTTGTAAACGCTGCGGTGGGTTTTCACCGGTGTGCACCCACCAGGCGCTAGCGCCAAAAATATAGGTGTACTTAGGTAGCTTGGGGGAGAGCAGTAAAGCGCGCTGCGAACAGGTGCTGAGCAGATAATTAGGGACTCGTTTACCCAGTACGCTAGTAAAACAGACACTGTCTAGTGTGTTGCAGCGTAAAACCTGCGTCTCCGTAGTGTTTAAAGCGGTTACGTTAGCTTCCAGATCGGGCGGGCCATAGGCAATGTATTCCATAGCCTGATTGTCATACTAATTAGCTACCTTAAATAGTCTTTAACTATTTTTGTGGATAACTAAAGCCGGTGGATCATAGTGACCCACCGGCTTTAGTGATGCTGTGTGTAGCTATCAGGCCTTAGTGGAGCGACGTACCTGGTCCAGCCAAGCGCGACGGGCGCTTAGGGCAGCTTCGTGCTCAGCGATAGCCTTGGCCTTACCCTCAGCCTTAGCCTTTTCAAGCTTAGCTTCTAGGTCGGCGATAGATGCCTCAAGCTGTCCGGCTAGGCCCTCGGCGCGAGCCTTGGTTTCGGGGTCAGTGCGGCGCCACTCGTTACGCTCAGCCTCGCGGATAGCTTCCTCGACGGCGCGCATACGGCCCTCAATGCGACGCATAGCGTTACGCGGAACGTAACCTACCGCCTCCCAGCGGTCCTGGATCGGACGCAGAGCGCGCTTAGCGGCCTTGATGTCCTTAATCGGCAGTAGGGCTTCAGCCTGGGCGGCCAGCTCTTCCTTAACCTTAAGGTTGGCGGTCAGCTCAGCGTTTTCCTTAGCGTCCTTGTCCTGGCGAGCCTTGAAGAACACTTGCTGGGCGGCGTGGAAACGCTCCCACAGGGCGTCATCCTGGCGGCGGGCAGTGCGGCCAGCCTGCTTCCACTCACTCATCAGGTCGCGGAAACCACGTGAACCGCGCTCCCAATCAGTGGTGGTAGATAGCTCTTCGGCGCGCTTGATCAGCGCCTCCTTCTTAGCAACTACCTGCTTGTTCTTCTCGTCAAGCTCGTTGAAGAACTGGCGGCGGTTGCGGTCAAGAGTGCTGCGGGCACCAGAGAAACGCTGCCATAGGGCATCCTCAGTGGCGCGGTCCAGACGCGGGCCACGCTGCTGGGCAGCCTTCCACTCGTTGAGGATTTCGCGCATACGAGTCATGGAGTTACGCCAGTGGGTCTTGGTCGGATCCTGACCAGCTAGAGCCTCAGACTCTTCCACTAGCTTGGTGCGCTCAGCCAGTGCCTGAGCACGAGCAGCAGCGCGTTCAGCTACCACAACTTCACGACGCTCCTTGGCTACTGCCTTAAGACCATCGAACTGGGCGCGCAAACCGTTTAGTCACCCACAGCGGCAGGCTCCTTCAGGGCCTTGCTAAGGCTCTTAACAGTGGAGTCAATGTCGCGCACGCTCAGGTGAGGCAGGCGGGTAGCAAACAGGGCCACCTGTGCCTTTAGGTCTAGGTAGCGGCGGATATAGAAAGCCATCGCCTCGGCCACCGGAGCACCCGGGAACTGACCAACTAGACGCTCAGTTTCGCCATCTTGAACATAGACGTTACCCTCACCATCAACGCGGCCCCACTTGGAGGCAGCCAGGGCTTCTTCGGGATCTAGCGCAGTCTCGGTCTGCTTGGCAGCTGCCTGACCAGGCTTAGCTTCCTGTGCGCCAGCCTTATCGGCAGGGGCGGAATCAGCAGCACTAGCAGCTTCGCTCTCAGCGGGGGCAGCCTGGGGGGCGTTGGTGGTCTCTTCGCCAGCAGGGGCGGCCGAAGCCTCCTGCGGTGTTGAGGATGCAGCCTGTTGTGCCTGATCGGTCACGGGAGTCTGCTCACTCATGGGTATGCTCCTTATAGAATGTGTTACGGCGTCAGTAAATGCGCCGTAGCTAGTTGGCTAAAAGCCTGAGAATGTGCACGTCGCATGGCGTAAAGCCATACAGGGTTAAAGTCTACGCTATTTAGCCTCAATTCTCGCATTCAATTAGCCGTGTTAACGCTGTGCTTGGCCGCTAGAGCTAGTTTCATGCTTTAGGCTGGAGACATGCTTTTACACCGTATGCCCCCTGCCGTCCTAGGCTCAAACTGTTATGTGATCGTGCCTGCAGGTAAACAGGGCGCCTTGGTAGTAGACCCTGGGGCTGGCGCAGCTAGCGGCGTCGTCGAGTTTCTAAAAACCAACGAGCTGAGCCTGGAAGCAGTGCTGCTAACCCACGGACACGCTGATCACTGCTGGGATAGTGCCGCTGTAGTGGCAGGCATGGGGCAGGCACAGTGTCCGGTGTATGTGCCCAGCCCAGATCTGTATCGACTAGATGATCCGGAGGCTACCACCGGTATCTATATGCGCGGCCGTGGCTTTAGTGCTTTGGCCGGTACCCCTTGGCGTCGTCCGCTTAATGTAGTGGCGCTACCGCAGCGCGCTTATAGCGACGGCGTCGAGCTGATTAGTGGCCTGCCAGTGAGGGCTGTGGCCGCCCCTGGACACACTGAGGGTTCCTCACTATTCCTAACTGTGGCCCAGATGGATGCCAGCCACGAGCTACTAGCTGAAGCTGAAGTAGAAACCAGTGGCACCCAGTTGCTGGCCCTGACCGGTGACGTGATTTCAAGGGCTCGGTGGGTCGCGATGATCTGCCCGGCGGCTCCCACCAAGACATGCTTGGTTCGCTGCGTTTCCTGGCCAATGCTATTGACCCCTCTACCGTATTACTGCCTGGCCATGGTGCGGCCACCACTATGGCGCATGAGCATCATGCCAACCCCTATATGCATGAGGCCAAGACTTTCGGCGGTGAGCTGGACTAGCCACAAACGTGCTCAGGCCCTGCTTACAAGCTATAACAATGCCAACTGGGCCCAGCATGAAAACCCAAAATAAATACGGTTAAAACTTAAGTAGGATTAAATCATGGCAAAAACTTCGCTTTCTGGTTTTCCCGAGTGGCTACCTAGCCAGCGGCTGATTGAACAGCACTTCCTAAACGTTCTACAAAACACCTTTGAGCTGCACGGATTTAGCTCTATTGAGACTCGCGCAGTAGAGCCGCTAAGCGAATTAACGCGTAAAGGGGAGACCTCCAAGGAGGTTTACCTACTGTCTCGCCTGCAGGCGGCCCCGGGTGAAAATGAAGACCCGCGCAAACAGTTGGGACTGCACTTTGACCTGACTGTGCCCTTTGCTCGCTACGTGCTTGAGTACGCCGGGCAGCTGACCTTCCCCTTTAAGCGCTACCAGATTCAGAAGGTATGGCGCGGTGAGCGTCCCCAGGAGGGGCGTTTCCGTGAGTTCATCCAGGCTGATATTGACGTGGTGGGTGACGGTAAGTTGCCGCTGCACTATGACGCCGAGCTGCCCCTAATCATGCACGAGGCTCTTAGCGCTCTGCCTATCCCGCAGGTGCTACTGCACGTGTCTAACCGCAAGGTAGCTCAGGGTTTCTACACCACCATTGGGGTTGCAGAAGAATCTCTAATTGAGGTGCTGCGCGTGGTGGATAAGCTTGACAAGATTGGCCCTGAAGCAGTGGCTCAGGAGCTGGAAGAAACCGTGGGGCTAAGTGCTAGCCAGGCGCAGTTGGCTTTGCAGATGGCAGAAATTACTGCCAGTAACGGCGAGGAGCTAGAAGAGAAGCTACGCGCCCTGCTAGAGCAGGCGGGTCTGGAAGCTAATGAGCTGCTTGAGCAAGGTATAGCTGAGCTAGCTGGGGTGCTGGAAGTGGCGGCGCGACGTCGCCCGGGCGCCTTGATCGCCGACCTTAAGATTGCCCGTGGCTTGGACTACTACACCGGTACGGTTTATGAGTCTGAGCTAATTGGTCACGAGGATCTAGGCTCTATCTGCTCCGGTGGTCGCTACGACTCTCTGGCCTCTAACGGCAAGCGTTCCTTCCCTGGAGTGGGCCTGTCAATTGGGGTTTCGCGGCTGCTGGCCAGGGTTATTGGCGCTGGCCTGGTGCAGGTTAGCCGCCCGGTGCCCACGGCGGTACTGGTGGCGGTTACCGACGAGGATTCGCGTCCGGTTTCTGAGGCGGTGGCCGATAAGCTGCGCGCCCGAGGTATCTGCGCTGATGTGGCCCCCACTGCCGCTAAGTTCGGTAAACAGATTAAGTTCGCTGATAAGCGCGGTATTCCTTTCGTATGGTTCCCAGCCGCAGTGGATGAGGCCGACAATAGTGGGGCCGATTCGGTTAAGGACATCCGCTCTGGTGAGCAAGTTGAGGCCGACGCCGCCACTTGGCAGTGCCCCGAGCAGGATCTGCACGTGCAGGTAGTACCGGCACAAGCCTGAGATTGACGCTGTGGTAACTAGGTAAAAAAATGTTCAACTTTAGACGTAAACCTGGGATTACCACGGCGCAGGAGTTAGCTGAGCGTCTAGTGCAACTAGCTCAGCTAACTGATCGAGTAAAAGTAGCGGTGCCAGGTTGGCAAGCAACCAGCCTGGCCCGCCAGATCAGTGCTATGGATCAGTTACTGGTGCAAGCTAATGAGGGCTTAGCCCAAAGCGACAGCGCCGGGGAAACTGAACAGCAGCTTTTAGACCAGCTGCGTAGCGTTGCGAAAGACACGGCTCGGGCACTTAGCTCCGCCAGCGGGGCGGTGCAAGCAAATACTGGTGAAATTGAAGCTGAACTATTAGCCCGTGCTGGCCAGGTAGCTGGAGTAGAAAACCGGGTAGAAAAAGCTCGCGAAGAATACTTTAGGCAGGCTTGGCCGCAGCTAACTTGGCCGCTAGCACGCGGTTGGGTGGCAATGCGTTTCAAAGCTGAGGTACCCGCTAAAACTGAGCAGCCCGGTAAGAAAAGGTGGACCCGTCTTTTTAACGCAGTTGAAAATACTGGTGGCGCTAGTACAAATGAGCAAGCAGATAGCCCTGAGATGGATGCTGCGGAGGAAGTAGAAACTAAGCGTTTAGACGCTGTCTATAAACGGTTGGTTAAGGCTAATACAGCAGTATTGCCCACGCCTTGGGCCAGTAAAGTGAATGCTGAGTTAGATGAGGCATACACAGATTTAGTGCTTGAGCTTAAAGCCGCACTAAATGCATCCAGTCAGCGTCACTTACCAACGCCGCACTGGTGGAAATGGGCTAAAACCTGGCAGTGGACGCTATACATAATTATGTTAACGGGCCTAATTTGGTGGGCATGAATGCGTTACTTGAACGCTTACTTTTGCCCACCTTACCGATGCCTCATATTGGGGTTATGCCATTAGCTGTAGTGGCGCTACTGATCGGTTTAATACTGGGGTTAATAGCCACTTGGGTGAATTATCGACTGGTTAAGGCCGGCGCCTACCGGCGCGCACGTAACCTGCGAAGCTATCTAAATAGCCGAGTAGAAGATGTTTTACAAGCTAAGCTGTACGCCCGGTTGGAAAGTCATATAGCTGAGCATGTGTCGCTAATGGCCTTAGCTAATGCGCTAGCTGAATAAGAGCGCCAATTAAATCGGTTCCATAAAAACTTTGGTTAAATCAAATAGTTGTGTCCCGGCGCAGTTCATGTGTCGGTGCGGCCCAGAGCGCGTCCACCGATAGGGGGGAACCAGGCGCCCGACGGCGAGGATCCGGGCAACGTGTACACGATTCCTGAGGGTGGGCGCGTGGACGTCACGCTGACGGCCGAGTCGGTGGACGGCGTCGATGGGTGCACGGCTGCGGACGCCGACCAGATGGACATCATCAACACGAACGGTTCGGGTTCGACGAGCCTGCGCCTCTGCCATACCGGGAATGAAGGCGGCGCCAACTCCGACTGCGATGAGGACGACTGGGCCAATGAGGTTGAATCGGTTAGTAAGCAGAATGCAGAATACTGCGGCGATGCCGAGAATGATGATTGTTTCGACGGACATGGAGAGCTTCTCACCTGCGGATATTGTCTTCTAGTTTATAGGTTGATCTGCGGACTTGAGTGACGCGGCTGGGGAGTGCGATGGGTTCCTTGCGAGCTGTTTTTCTGACGTTGAAGCTGATAGTCTGAACCAGCTGGAAGAAGTCACGCATCCGCAGCGTCACACCGAGGCGACCGCGTCGGTGCGTGTGGCCCCTACTTCGCCGGTGCGCGCGCGAGCCGATCGCGCGCATCCGAGATAACTGAGATCTTTAAGGAGATACTCCCATGGGTATGCATTCCACGACGCAGGCATTCCAGTTCAACGTGCCGTTCGAGCAGCTGTTCCAGCTCGCCATCCCGGCCGCGCAGTCCGTTCCGAAGGCGACCGTGACGTTCGCCGACCCCAACCGTCAGGTTGTCACCTTCGACACCCCGATGAGCATGATGTCCTGGGGCGAGAACATCGTCGCCGGTTTTATTCCCTCCGAGCGCAGCACCATAGTTGAGGTCACCTGCACGACCAAGGGTCTGCCCAACCTCATGCAGGACAGACGCAATCGCAAGATGATTGCGCAGTTCGTGACCGCTCTGTCCAACCTCGCGCAGACCACCGCTGTGGAGGTCACTCGCTCCTGACGGCCCGTGAGCGTCAGGCTCGGCCCCGGCCTCGTTGATTCATGAACGAGGCCGGGGCCGAGTCCTGGTCAGCGCGTGAGCCCGCGCGTGCCCAGCGAGGAGCCGCCCTGGCCGGCGTCAATCGTGAAGGTGACGGCGTCGCCGCCCTGGTAGAAGTCGCCCGCGTAGGCGCCGCCCGACGCGGAGTCGTCGCCGGAGAAGATGCGGGCGCCGCCGCTCACGCTCGCCTGATTGGATTCGGCTTCGATGCACGTCCATAGTCCGGTGTCACCTGCGGATGGATCTGCTTGCTGGGGTCCTTCGGGTCGGCAGCCCATGATGCCGGGTCATAGTTGTTCGCGTAGGCGGCGACGATCTGCGGTTTGTTCGCGGATGGCAGTACCAGCACGAGACTACATCAGCACGCTCGCCGACAACGGTTTCATCCAGAGCATGTCACGCACAGGCAACTGCATCGACAATGGCGCCACCGAACAGGTCTTCGGACACCTCAAGGACGAATTCTTCCGCAGCCAAGACTGGCAGACCTTCGAGAGCTTCAAAGCTGACCTCGACGCTTACGTCACGCACTGGAACACACAAAGACGCCAAGTAAAGCTCAAGGGCCTGACCCCGGCAGAATACCGGGACCAGGCCCTCCAGCAAGCCGCATAACGGCTACCCATTTAAAGCGTCCAAGTTTCGGGGCGCAGTTCATTTAGGCGCCGGAACACAATTTTTATGTATCAGTAGCGCTCAGTAGCGCTTGGAAGCGGCCATATCCGCCACGGTCGTCGCGCTTAGAGCCGCGCTGGTAACCAGAGCGCTCATCACGGTAACCGGAGTATCCGCCGCGCGAGTTGGAACGCTCGTTAAAGCGCCCGCCACGGTCTTCACGCTTAAAGCCGCGATCGTCACGCTTGAACCCACGGTCTTCACGCTTAAAGCCACGGTCTTCACGCTTGAAACCGCGATCGTCACGCTTGAACCCACGGTCCTCGCGCTTGAAGCCACGGTCCTCACGGTCATAGCGGCCCTCTTCGCGACGTGGGCGGTAAGCCGAACGACCGCCCTCAGAATCGGCGTCGTCGCGCATACCCTTAGCCTTGTGGCGATCATTCGGGCCGCTCCAGCCGTGACCTGGGCCCTCATCCGGGCGAATACGCAGCTCACGGCCAGCGAAGGTGGCCTTACCCATGCGCTGCAAAGTCTGCTCATCTAGCGGCGCATAGATAGTGACCAGCGAGAAAGACTGCAAAATGTCGATCTTGCCAATGTCGGAGCCGGAAATGCCGCCCTCATTAGCTAGCGCACCCACAATTGCGCCGGGCAGAACCTTGTCGCGGTGACCCACCTCGACGCGGTAAACCGTGCCGCCCGCATCGTCACGACGCGGGGCGCGACGCGGACGCTCAGGCCTGTTCTCGCGGGCAGGACGCTCACGGCCATGCTCAAAGCTGGCAGAAATGAAGGTGCCTTCAGAATCTACCTGCACCTCACGGCGCTCCTTGCGGCCAGAGTCCTCACGCTGCCAGCGCGGGCCGTCGTCGCCAACCGCCAAAGCCAGCAAGGTAGCAGCCAAAGTAGCGCTATCCAGGGAAGAAACTTCCTTAGCGATCAGCTCGTGGTAGATGTCCAGACGGCCCTTTTGAGCGCGTTCATCGGCGCGCTTTAGTAGCTTAGCGGCGCGGTGACGCGACACGTCAGCGGGGGAGGGCAGGGTGATTTCCTCCAGGCGAGCCCCGGTCAGACGCTCAATCTGGCGTAGCTTGCCCTTCTCCTTAGGGGTCAGGAAAGTGATAGCTTCACCGGTGCGCCCGGCGCGGCCAGTACGACCAATACGGTGCACATAAGCCTCAGCCTCACGCGGCACATCAAAGTTAACTACCAGACCGATACGGTCCACATCCAAACCACGCGCGGCCACATCCGTGGCCACCAGCACATCCAAGCTACCCTGGCGCAGGCGCTCAATCAGACGCTCACGTTCACGCTGGGGTACGTCACCACTGATGGCGGCGGCCTGAATGCCACGACCAGACAGCTCAATGGCCACATCCTCAGCAGTTGACTTGGTGCGCACAAAGACAATCGCGGCTTCAGCATCAGTCACGGCCAAGATGCGCGAAACCGCACCCACCTTGTGACGGAAAGGCACCACCGCGTAAGACTGCTGCACCGAATCCACAGTGGAGGACTGGCGTGAAACCTCAATACGTACCGGGTCGTTTAGGTGCTCAGCGGCCACCGACTCAATTGCCGGAGGCATGGTGGCGCTAAATAGGGCGGTGCGTCGCTCGGTAGGCAGCGAAGCGGCAATGGTTTCTACATCCTCAGCAAAGCCCATGCGCAGCATTTCATCGGCTTCATCGAGCACGAAGTAACGCACGTGGTCTAGTACCAGCGCACCCTTTTCGATCAGGTCAATTACGCGCCCGGGGGTGCCCACAACCACCTGGGCGCCTTCACGTAGCGCCGCAATCTGGGGACCGTAGGGGCTACCACCGTAGACGGCCACAACATCTAGACCACGGCTGCGGTGAGCCATATCGGCAATCGCATCAGCACTTTGCATGGCCAGCTCACGGGTGGGGGCCAAAACCAGGGCCTGTACTTCACCGTCGCGGCTGTCTACCTCGTTTAGTAGGGGCAGGCCGAAAGCGGCGGTCTTGCCAGTACCGGTTTGGGCTACACCGACGACGTCGCGGCCCTCCAGCAGCACCGGGATCGCCTCGCGCTGAATGTCGGTGGGGCTAACAAAACCCATGTCGGTGATGGCACGCAGCAAGTCGCGCGGCAGGCCCAGGTCAGCGAAAGTCGGGCCGGTGGGGGTCAGCTCGGCGTCGTCGTCATCTTCACTATCTGACTCGGGGTCTAGCTCCGGGCGGTCAGTGTCGACGTCGTCGGCCTCGTCCTCGTGGTCAATGTCTACCGGGTCGGCCGGAGAAGTGGATTCGCTAGCGTCAGCGATATCTTCAGGCGTGGCTGCGCTGGCAGCGGAGGTGGATTTTAGCTGGGCCTCAAACAGGTCATCTAGGCTAAGGGGATTAGACATACGTATTTCCAATGCGGATCAGCGGAGCGTGGGGATGAGCCTATTACTCACCGCTCTTAACGCACCTCGCCCAGCCACACTTGTCAGTCGTTAACCGACTAAACGCACGCAATTATTCGCAACTCAATTAGGTATGCGACGATAAAACTTCAAGGGTAGGGAGCGTCTCACTCCTAAAACAACAGCTTTAGTTTACCTGGCGCTGCAGCTTGATAAACCTAGTATTTGTGGTGAATTGGCTTACCCTGGGCGGCCAAACTAGGGCTGCAAATAAACATGACTTAGCGGCGGGGAGTAGACTTTTAGCGGCGCCCGCTCGTCTCGCGGTGCGCTTTTAACCAAACTGGAAGGACCAAAGTGCTGCGTACCCGCTATGCAGGTTCCCTGCGCTCAAGTGACATTGGCACTACCGTAACGCTCACCGGCTGGGTCGATCGTCGTCGTGATCACGGCGGCGTCGCCTTTATTGACCTGCGTGATGCCAGCGGTATTGCCCAGGTAGTCATCCGTGAGGAGGTGGCCCACGATCTGCGCGCAGAATACGTACTTAAAGTTACTGGTGAGGTCACGGCCCGCCCTGAGGGTAACGCCAACCCGAACCTGCCTACCGGTGAAATTGAGGTAGTCGTCAGCGAGGTAGAGATCCTCAACCCGGCCGCGCCTTTGCCGTTCCAGGTTTCCGACCACGCTGAAGACGCTGGTCAGGTAGGTGAAGAAGCTCGCCTAAAGTACCGCTACCTGGATCTGCGTCGCTCCTCTATGCAGCACGCTATCCGTCTGCGCTCCAAGGTGTCTCAGGCTGCCCGTAAGGTGCTTGACGCTCACGACTTCGTTGAGATTGAGACCCCCACCCTGACTCGCTCCACCCCTGAAGGTGCTCGCGACTTCCTGGTGCCCGCGCGTCTAGCCCCCGGCTGCTGGTACGCCCTGCCCCAGTCCCCGCAGCTGTTTAAGCAGCTACTGATGGTGGCCGGTATGGAGCGCTACTACCAGATTGCCCGCTGCTATCGTGACGAGGACTTCCGCGCTGACCGCCAGCCTGAGTTCACTCAGCTGGATGTGGAAATGAGCTTCGTGGAGCAGGACGACGTCATGGCAGTAGCCGAGGACATCCTGCGTGAAGTTTGGGCCCTGATCGGCTACGAGCTCAAGACCCCCATTGCCCGTATGCCTTACCGCGAGGCCATGGAAAAGTACGGTTCGGACAAGCCTGACCTGCGTTTTGGTCTAGAGCTAACCGACCTAACCGAGTTCTTCAAGGACACCACCTTCCGCGTATTTAAGGCCCCCTATGTGGGCGCCGTGGTTATGCCCGGTGGCGCCAGCCAGTCTCGCCGTACTTTCGACGCTTGGCAGGAATGGGCCAAGCAGCGCGGCGCTAAGGGCCTGGCCTACGTAACTGTTGGTGAGGACGGTACCCTGGGTGGTCCGGTTGCTAAGAACATTACCGACGCCGAGCGTGCCGGTCTGGCTGAGCTGCCGGCGCCAAGCCCGGCGACTGTATCTTCTTTGCCGCTGGCGGTGTAGATGCGTCCCGCGCCCTGCTGGGTGCAGCCCGCCTGGAGATCGGTAAGCGCTGCGGCTTGATCGACGAAAACGAATGGTCTTTCGTGTGGGTAGTGGACGCCCCCTTGTTCAAGCCTTCCGCTGAGGCTAAGGCTGAAGGCGACGTCGCTCTGGGCTCTAGCGCCTGGACTGCAGTACACCACGCCTTCACCTCGCCCAAGCCCGAGTGGCTCGACAACTTCGACCAGGACCCGGGCAACGCTCTGGCCTACGCCTACGACATCGTCTGCAACGGCAACGAAATCGGTGGTGGCTCGATCCGTATCCACCGCCGCGACGTGCAAGAGCGCGTATTCAAGGTGATGGGTATTAGCCAGGAGCAGGCCCAGGAGAAGTTCGGCTTCCTGCTTGATGCCTTCAAGTTCGGCGCCCCGCCGCACGGTGGTATCGCCTTTGGTTGGGACCGTATCGTCTCGCTGCTAACTCACGCCGACTCTATCCGCGACGTGATCGCCTTCCCCAAGTCCGGTGGTGGCTACGACCCGCTAACCGCTGCTCCCGCTCCCATTACCGAGCAGCAGCGTAAGGAAGCTGGCGTAGACGCTAAGCCCGAACAGGCCTAGGATTTCTAACGATTAGGGTGGGTCCCATTAATTTGGGACCCACCCTAATTGCAGCTAATACGGGTAGTATGAAAGCTATGTCACAGTATATTGATATCCACCCTGAAAACCCGCAGGCGCGTTTAATCAACAAGGTAGTTGACCGTCTACGTGACGGTGGACTGATCGCTTACCCCACTGACTCTGGCTACGCGCTGGCCTGCATGGTGGGCAATAAGGAAGGCATGGACCGTATCCGTGCTATCCGTCAGCTTAACGACAAGCATAACTTCACCTTGATGTGCTCCAATTTTTCGCAGGTTGGGCCGGTGGCAATTGTTGGCAACACTGCCTTCCGCCTGATTAAGCGACTAACCCCAGGGCCCTACACCTTCATTTTGAAGGGCACCAAAGAGGTGCCGCGTATGACCCTTAACCCCAAGAAGCACACGCTGGGTATCCGTATCCCTGATTACCCTATTGCCCAGAGCCTGGTAGAGGCCCTAGGTGAGCCGTTGCTTTCCTCCACTTTCATCCGCCCGGGTGAAGAAGAGCCTGAAACCAGCGGTTGGGAAATTCACGACGAGCTAGGTCACTTGATCGACATTGTGATTGAAGGGCCGGTGGCTAGCACTGAGCCCACCACGGTTATTGACCTAACTGAGGATGTGCCCGAGGTTCTGCGCCAAGGTGCAGGTGACACCTCAACTATTTAGCCTTAACCAGGCTTGCCAAGGGGGCTAGCGCTTTTTCAGCGCTAGCCCCCTTAGTTTTCAGCCCTAGTCCATGTAACTGGCTTGGGTGCGCAAATCCTATTGCTGTAGCGAGTAACGCTCATAGATAGCCCGAATAGGGGCTGGTGACCACCAGTTCCAACGCCCTAGCAAGGTCATAGTGGCGGGCACCAACGCCATACGCACCAGCGTGGCGTCAACTAACACGATCAGCGCCAAAGTAAGCCCGATTTCTTTAATCACCAGCATCTGGCCACCCACAAAACCTAGGAATACTGCGGTCATAATGGCTGCCGCTGAGGTAATAATGCGGCCAGAACGCTGCAAACCTCGCTCAACAGCTAGATCATTATCGCCGGTAGCATCCCAAAATTCTTTGATGCGTCCTAACAGGAACACTTCATAGTCCATAGCCAGGCCAAAGCCAAACACAATGGCTACCACCATCACATAGCTTTCCATGCCCCCGATGGGGGTAAATCCCAATAGGGAAGCGCCGTGACCGCCCTGGAAAATCCAGGTGGCCAGACCCAGTGAGGCAGCCAAAGACAGGGAGTTAATCAGCACGGCCTTAATGGGCACAAGCAGTGAGCCAGTCATTAAGAACAGCAAAATAAAGATCGCTCCTAGCACTAGTGGTACTAGCCAGGGCAGTGAGGAGATAACCGAGGAGCCAAAATCTACCTGGGTAGCTGCTTGACCGGTGATCCACAGTTGGCTGGGGGAGTTTAGCGAGCGAATATCCACTACCGCCCGCTCAGCGCTACGGGAACCGGCAGTGCCTTTAAGTTCTAGGTAAGCCACGGTGTAATCACCGGCAGTGGTCACACCGTGTATCTTCTGTACATCGGCAACCTGGGATACTTCAGTTTTAATGAAGTTAGTCTGTTTGGCACTGTTGCCGTACATGATTAAAGTGGCGTCGTTACTTAAAGAATCGGGATACTGCTGTTTTAGGGTTTGCAAATAGGCGTATTGGGAGCCATTGCGCGGTAAAAGATCAGTGCCAGAGTTAAGCAGGTGCAAGTCACCTAGTGGCACACACATAGCTCCTAGCGCCGCTACGCAGGCAACTAGTACATACCAGGGGTAGCGGTGCACCCACCGAGCCAGACGTGAAAAGATACCCTCAGTGGAAGAAACATCAGCGATACGTGCTTGTAGCTTACCTAGCAGCGGCACCCGCTGTAGCCAGGAGGGAATAAGGGCGCGCGTACCCAAATAGAGCAGCAGTGCGGGTACCAAAGTCAGCGCCGCCGCTACCGCAATTAGGGTTACAAATAGCCCGCCTACACCAATAGAGCTGAGCAGGGTGGGCGGCATTAGGGCTAGACCTAGCAAACCAATAGCTACCGTTACTGCAGAGAATAAAATAGTTCTCCCAGCGCTAACCATAGTTAGACGTACTGCCTGGGCAGGCAGGGAAGCATTGCGGGAGCGACGCTGCTGGAAGGCTGCCTGAATGGATACGCCTGCAGCGGGAGTTTCATCATTAGCTAGCTTTCAGCTAGTCGGCCTAGTTCTTCACGGTAGCGGGAGGTAAATAGCAGCCCGTAGTCGATGGATAGGCCCAGGCCGATTACCGTAACAATGTTGAGCACACTGGATTCAATATCGACCAGGTAGCTAAGGCCCCATAGGCTACCTAACGCGGCGCAGATAGATACTAATGCGCCTGCTAGCGGCATACCGGCCAGCATAAAACCGCCAAAAACCAGCGCCATGATCAGCAAAGTCAGCGGCAATACCAGCAGCTCTCCGGCGCGCATATCACGCGAAACCTGATCAACTAGCTCCTGGTTAATAATGGCTTGGTCGGAGACTGTGCCGGCAGCATTGGGGGACACTGCACGTAGTTCCTGGGGTACTCGCGCCAGGCGACGCTCCACATCTTTACGTGAAGTATCAAAGGAGGCTTTCGCATCAGCATTTTTAGTGATGTCTTTACCCGGTTCAGGCGAGATAGTTACGGAAAGCAAAAATCCCTGCTTGTTGCGGGCCATCAGTTTGGTAGCAGCCGGGTTAGCTAACTTGCCAGGCAGTACAAAGGGGTCTACCACGGCGCCGTCGCCAACGCGGGCAATTAGTTCTTTGTGAACTGGCGCCAAGGCATTATCAACCTTGGTGGCAGTGGCTGAATCGGCCAGGTTAACCCCGGTTACTAGCAGGGTAATTTCTACTGATTGGCCAGTTAGAGTGTTTAGTACCTGTTGGCCTTCATCGGAAGATGAGCCAGGAATAGAGCCCTGGGAAGTTTTTAATCGATCAAAAATTGACTGGCCGCCTAAGCCTGAAAGTGAAGTAAGTAGTAACAGCGCTGCCAGCGCGGCCCAAATCACGAGAGTTAGACGCGGACGACGGATAACCTTGGTTGCTAGGGCGTCAAACATGGCGTAATTATCGCAGATATACTGCTTATATGGACCTTTTCGAGGCAGCGAACAGTGATGAATCCGGTCTAAGTGTTGACCCCCATGCCCCGTTAGCGGTCCGTATGCGTCCGCGTAGCTTGGATGAGTTGGTGGGGCAAAGTCACCTGCTGACGCCGGGATCTCCGTTGCGGCGTCTGATTGGTGGTGGGCGTGGGGCGACTAGCTCAGTTATTTATTTGGCCCGCCTGGAACCGGTAAAACCACCCTGGCTTATTTGGTGGCGCGTGCCCATAATCGTCGTTTTGTGGAGCTGTCGGCGGTAAGCGCTGGGGTTAAGGAGGTGCGCGCCGTCGTCGATCAAGCCCGCCACGCCCTATCCGTAAGCGGCCAGGAGACGGTGTTATTTATTGACGAGGTGCACCGTTTTTCGCGTTCGCAGCAAGACTCGCTGCTACCGGCGGTGGAAAATCGTTGGGTTACGTTGATTGCGGCTACCACTGAAAACCCGTCCTTCTCAGTAGTGGCTCCTTTGCTTTCGCGTTCACTGCTGCTAACTTTGCAGCCTTTGGATGGGCAAGATATTGCGGCTTTGGTGCGTCGGGCACTTAGCGATCCGCGCGGTTACGCCTGCAGGGTAGCTATCGACGACGACGCCCTGGCCCAGTTGGTACGTTTGGCTGGTAATGATGCGCGTAAGGCCTTAACCGTGTTGGAGGCAGCGGCACAGAGTCTGCTTGACGGTGATGCTTTGGTTGACGCGGGGGCCTTTGGTGACGGCAGGGCCGTTTTGGATGCTGAAACCACACCCAAGGCTGGCGGCGCAACAGAGAAGCAAAAAGCGCAAGCAAAACAACCCCTAGACGCTGTCAAGCAATCTAAAGTGCTCAAACCAGAGGTTCCAGTAATTACGGTTAGCACTATTGAGCAAGCCGCAGATATTGCTGCTGTGCGCTATGACCGCAGCGGTGACCAGCACTATGACGTGGCCAGCGCCTTCATTAAATCCATGCGCGGCTCAGATGTTGACGCCGCCATCCACTACCTGGCTCGCATGATTGCAGCGGGGGGAGGACCCGCGCTTTATCGCCCGGCGCGTGGTGATAGCCGCCAGCGAAGATGTGGGTATGGCTGACCCTAGCGTGCTAGCCACGGCCAGCGCTGCCATGAATGCAGTAGCCCAAATTGGTATGCCCGAAGCCCGTATTATTTTGGCCCAAGCGGTTATTGCGGTGGCTAGTGCACCTAAATCAAATGCCGCTTACCTGGCTATTGATAGGGCCTTGGCAGACGTGCGGGCAGGAAATATTGGGCAGGTGCCCGCGCATCTGCGTGACGCTCACTACGCTGGAGCCCAAAAACTAGGCCACGGCACAGACTATAAATACGCCCATGATTACCCCCACTCCGTAGCTGCCCAGGAGTATTTACCTGAGGAACTGCGCGGCAAGCGCTACTACCAACCTACCCGCAATGGTTTTGAGGATCTGCTCACAACCAGACTGGAAAAGGTGCGCGATTTACTAGGAAGAGGCTAATCTTTAACGGTTGTCTGCTTTTGTGTAGGCAATTCCTGGGGTCATAGCCGTAAGGTCGACCCCGCGCCGCTAGAGCAACCCTTTGCATGCGGCGTGCCTAGTAAAAACGGGCCTATTGGCCCCCTAACAGGAAGAGGAAAACATGTCTGTTTCTCGCTTCTCGCCGTCAGGTGCGCCTGTCTCGCGCCCTGGGTATTCCGCTAACCCCCAAGGCCGTACGTTACTTCGAGAAGCGTCCTTACGGCCCCGGTGAGCACGGCCGCGCCCGTCGTCGCGCCGAGTCCGACTACGCCGTACGTCTGAAGGAAAAGCAGCGTCTGCGCGCCCAGTACGGTATCCGTGAGGCCCAGCTGCAGCGAGTCTTCCAGGAAGCTCGTCGCGAAAAGGGTCTGACTGGTGAGTCCCTGGTCGAGCTGCTGGAAATGCGCCTAGACGCCCTGGTGCTGCGCGCCGGCTTTGCCCGCACCATCGCCCAGGCCCGTCAGGACGTTGTGCACCGTCACATCATGGTTGACGGCAAGATCGTTGACCGTCCTTCCTTCCGCGTAAAGCCCGGTCAGGTTATCCAGGTTCGCCCCCGCAGCCAGGTTATGGTCCCCTTCCAGGTGGCCGCTGCTGGTACCCACCGCGACGTGCTGCCCGAGGTACCTCAGTACCTGAACGTTGAGCTGGAGAAGCTAACCGCTACCCTGGTGCGTCGCCCCAAGCGTGACGAAGTTCCCGTCACCTGTGACGTGCAGATGGTGGTTGAGTACTACTCTCGCTGAGTTTAATCTTTCACTTATGCGATGCCCCGGATCTGATGGTTCGGGGCATCGTATGTTTCGCGCTAATCTTGTAATAACTATGGTTGGTTTGAGCCCAACCATTTACCCTGTCCGACGCCCTCAGGGGCATAAACCTTAGGTTCTCATGCGCACTAGCGAAATCCGCACTCGTTGGATCGACTACTTTGCTGCCAATGGACACGAAATTCGTCCGTCGGTTCCGCTAATTTCTCCCGATCCCTCAATTTTGTTCACCATTGCGGGTATGGTGCCCTTTATTCCTTACATTGTGGGCACCGAGCCGGCACCTTGGCCGCGTGCCGCTAGCGTGCAAAAGTGCATCCGTACTAACGACATCGACAATGTCGGTAAGACCACGCGTCACGGTACTTTCTTCCAGATGAACGGTAACTTCTCCTTTGGTGACTACTTCAAGGAGGGGGCCATTAACTATGCTTGGGACCTGCTAACCGGTTCTCAGGCTGAAGGTAAGTACGGTCTAGATGGCGATCGTTTCTGGGTAACTATCTGGGATGAAGATCAGGTTGCCTTTGACGTGCTTACCCGTCAGATTGGTATTGACCCCGCACACATTGTGCGTTTGCCGCGTAAAGAGAACTTCTGGGACACCGGCCAGCCCGGCCCTGCCGGCCCTTGCGCTGAGTGGCACTATGACCGTGGCCCGGCCTATGGCCCTGAGGCTGTAGGTGGCACGGTTGACCCCGGTGGTGACCGCTACCTTGAGGTGTGGAACCTGGTATTTGACCAGTACCTGCGTGGTGAGGGCACGGGTAAGGACTACCCGCTGCTAGGCGAGCTAGACAAGAAGTGCATTGATACTGGCGCCGGCTTGGAGCGTTTGGCCTTTGTTATGCAGGACAAGGCCAATATGTACGAGATCGACGAGGTTTACCCGGTAATTGCCGCCGCTGAGCGTATGTCCGGCAAGACCTACGGTAAGGGCGGGGCGGTAGAGCCCAAGCACGGCTCTGAGGCTGAGATTCGCGCCTACTGGGATGACGTATCTATGCGCGTGGTGGCTGACCACGTACGTAGCGCTTTGATGCTGATTGGCGACGGCGTACGCCCGGGTAATGATGGTCGCGGTTACGTACTGCGTCGTCTGATCCGCCGCGCAGTGCGTTCAATGCGTCTGCTGGGTGTGGACGAGCCCACCCTGCCGCTGCTGCTACCCACCTCGAAGGATGCTATGAAGGCTTCCTACCCTGAGTTGGAAGAAAACTTCAAGACCATCTCCGATGTGGCTTACGCCGAGGAAGAGGCCTTTAGGCGCACCCTCAGTGCCGGTACTTTAATCCTGGACACTGCGGTAGCTAACGCTAAGCAGCAGGCCAAGGGAGTAAAGCCGGTAGTTAGCGGTGAAAGTGCCTTCACCTTGCACGACACCTACGGTTTCCCGATTGACCTGACCCTAGAAATGGCTGCCGAGCAGGGCGTTAGCGTAGATGAGGCAGGTTTCCGCGCCCTTATGGCCCAGCAGAAGGAGCGCGCCCGCGCCGACGCTCGCGCCAAGAAGGCTGGACACACCGATGTGCGTGTATTCCACGAGATCGAAAAGGAACTTGGTGGCGGCTCTACCTTCCTGGGCTACACCGAGAATGCTGCTGAAGCTAAGGTGGCGGCGCTACTAATTGATGGCCAGCCCCAAGCTGTGGTTAATGCTCCGGCTGAGGTTGAGGTCATTTTGGACCGCACCCCCTTCTATGCGGAGATGGGTGGCCAGTTAGCTGACCACGGCACCATCCGCGTGGCCGACGGCGCCGTCGTCGAGGTCCACGACGTACAGGCCCCGCTGCGTGGCCTGTCTGTACACCGTGGCACCCTAACTGAGGGCACTATTGCAGTTGGCCAGAAGGCTTGGGCTGAAATTGACTCGGTACGCCGTCTAGCGATTGCGCGCGCTCACACTGCTACCCACATGGTTTATGCAGGTCTGCGCAATGTGGTTTCGCCTGATGCCACCCAGGCCGGTAGCGAGAACTCGCCTAGCCGCCTGCGTTTCGACTTCCGTCACGGCTCGGCCCTATCTAGCGGGCAGCTGCAAGACATTGAAGGCCTAGTTAACGAGAAGCTAACCCAGGACCTGCCGGTCACTACCGAGGTTATGAGCCTAGAGCAGGCCCGTAACTCTGGGGCTATTGCCCTGTTTGGTGAAAAGTACGGTAACGAGGTGCGCGTAGTAACCATTGGCGACAACTTCGACAAGGAACTATGCGGTGGTACCCACGTACCTTCAACCGGTCACCTAGGTCGAGTTGCAGTGCTGTCTGAAGGCTCTATTGGTTCAGGGGTGCGCCGTATTGACGCCCTAGTTGCTGACGGCGCCTATGACTTCCAGGCTAAGGAGCACGCTCTGGTTGCTGAGCTTTCTAGCCTGGTTGGTGGCCGTAGCGAGGAGCTGCCTGAGCGCGTGTCTGCGCTACTGGCTAAGCTCAAGGAAGCTGAAAAGCGTATTGCCACCATGGAAACTCAAGCTGCCAGTGTTAAGGCTGGCGAGCTAGCCAACCAGCTGCGTGAGCTACCTAAGGGCTTACGTCTAGCCGCAATGGATGCCGGTACGGTTAACAACGCTGATGTGCTGCGCACTATGGTGCTGCAGGCTCGCGAACGTATCGACTCTTCCATCCCGGCTGTGGTGGCTGTGGCCGGCGTGGCCGGCACCCGCCCGGTAATCGTGGTGGCCACCAATGCTGCTGCCCGTGAGCAGGGCGCTAAGGCTGGCGCCCTGGTGCGTGTAGCCGCCAAGGTACTTGGTGGTGGCGGCGGTGGTAAGGATGACCTTGCCCAGGGTGGTGGCCAGGATCCGCAGGCAGTAGACGCCGCGCTCAAAGCTGTAGAGCGAGAGCTGGGAGCCTGAACTGCGTAGCGGAGTACGTCTGGCCTTTGACGTAGGCAAAGTACGTATTGGGGTGGCTCGGTGCGACCAGAATGCAACTCTGGCCGTACCGGTGACCACCGTTGCCGCCGATAAATACGGCGGAGATATTGATGATGCTGAGGATTTAGTGGAGCAATATGCGCCCATGGAAATCCTGATCGGGCTGCCGCTGCATCTAAATGGCAAGGAAAGTGCCTCGTCAGAGTATGTACGACAGTGGGCAAATAAACTGGCCCAACGTGTCCCTAATGTTAGAATTAGGTTGGTTGATGAGCGCTTGACCACAGTTAGTGCCCAGCGCGACCTCCACGAATCAGGTAGATCACAGCGGACTAGTCGGCAGATAATCGACCAACAAGCAGCTGTGTGCATCCTTGAGACCGCACTTGAAACGGAGCGTCTAACCGGCAAACCGCCGGGGCGGGCGTTACGTGACCTATAAGGAGTTAACCGCGTGAGCGACGATCTTTTTGACGAGCTGGGGATTCAGTCATCGTCAAAACCAAGCAGCTCGCCGCAGCAGCCTGAGGGTAGAGCCCCCTCACGTAAGGCGCTGCGCAAGTCAAAGCGTAAACGCCGCTTCCGTAGGCGTATTATCGCCACCCTGGTGCTGGTGCTGACCCTAGGCCTAGTAACTGGTGCGGGTTACTATGCGTTCACGCAGATTGTCCCCGCCCAAGAAGTTGCCACTGACTACACCGGCCCCGGGGAAGGAAGCATAGTTGTCACCATTCCCGACGGCGCTACCGGTAACGAGATGGCTGACATCCTAGTGAAGAAGGGGGTAGTGGCTTCTAAGAAGGCTTTCGTTAAGGCCTACAACGCCAACACCAACTCTTCACAGATTCAGTCCGGCACGTTCACGCTAAAAAGCGTATGAGCGCAACCGATGCGGTGGCCGCGCTGCTTGATCCGCGTTCTCGCGCTGACCACACGGTGACTATTCCTGAAGGTTTCACTAAGGCTCAGGTTAAGGCCCGCCTGGTCAAGGTAGCTGGCTTTAAAGCTGAAGATGTAGAGGCTGCCTTCGCCAACACTAAGGACATTGGTTTGCCTGACAGCGCTGGTGGAAACGTGGAAGGTTGGCTAGCTCCGGCTACCTACACCATTCCTGATAACGCCACCGCTACCGGTGTGGTTGCCTCCATGGTGCAAAAGACCAAGGACCGCCTCAAGGAGGCCGGCGTTAAGGAAGCTGACTACCAGCAGGTACTGATCGTGGCTTCAATTGCTGAAGCCGAGGTTAATGACCCTAGCTACCTGGGTAAGGTCAGCCGGGTAATCTACAACCGCCTGGCTGATACCGCTGGCGAAACCAAGGGCATGCTGCAGATGGACTCTACGGTCCGTTACGGCACCGGTAAGACTGGTGGTATTCCCACCGACGCTGAGCTGGCTGACAGCAACAACAAGTGGAACACTTATGTGCATGCTGGCTTGCCGCCCTCGCCTATTGGTAACCCAGGTTTGGAGGCCATTAAGGCAGCTAACAAGCCTGAAGCAGGTAACTGGTTATACTTCGTGACCATCAACCTGACCACTGGTGAAACCTTGTTTGCGGCCACTAGCGCTGAGCACCAGGTTAACGTAGCTAAGCTGACGGCATTTTGTAAGCAGAACCCGAAGGTCTGTTCCTCGGGATCATCAGGATCCTGATCTGTAAAAGTATGGTCCCTGCGCATCAGCGCAGGGACCATACTTTTATGTAAAGCTTTATACATAATTTATAAGCTCAATTTATAAGTCTTGGAGGCAGCCATGACCCAGTCTTACCGCGCCGCAATTATTGGCGATCCGGTTACTCACTCCTTATCACCAGTTTTGCACCGCGCCGCATATGCGCAGCTGGGTCTAGATAATTGGAGTTATGAGGCCATAACTGTCACGGCGCAGCAGTTGCCGCAGATGTTGGCCCAGCTACGAGAGGACACAGCTGGCCCGCAGTGGGCAGGTTTGAGTGTAACCATGCCCCATAAACAGCAAATGTTTAGTCAGCTCGATTTTGTTGACCCCCTAGCGCAGGTCACTGGCGCGGTAAATACTGTGGTGGTGTCGCGACCACAAACCGGGGCGGCCATGCTAGCGGGCTTTAACACCGACGTCGCCGGAATCGTAGGGGCGCTGCGTGAAGCTCTAGAGCCGGGGCAGAAGCCAGCTAAAGCAGTAGTTTTAGGGGCGGGCGCTACAGCCTGCTCAGCCCTAGCTGCCTTAACCCAGCTAGAAGTGGACTCTATTTGTGTAGCCGCACGTAACCACGCCGGCCCTCAGCGGGTACTGGCTGCCGCTCACCGGATGGGAATCGAGATTGAGCCGTGGGTGTGGAATGGTAACCAGGAAGCTTTAGCTGCGCTCTTAGCGCAGGCCGAGGTGGTAATTTCCACCGTGCCTAAGGGGGTAAGTGACCCGGTAGCCGCAGCTTTAACCGACAGCAGGACCGTCTTAAATCCGGCAGCCACGCTCCTAGACGTTGTCTATTCTCCCTGGCCAACCCAGTTAGCCAAGGCCTGGCAGCAACTGGGAGGCAGGGCTGTAAGCGGGCACCTAATGCTGCTACATCAAGCTGAGCCGCAAGTGCGCCTTATGACCGGTAAAACCCCCAGCCTGGAGGCTATGCGCGCGGCCCTGGAACAAGCCCTAGCGCAACGGGTGTGAGATGATACCACTATGCTCACTTGGACCACTGCGGGAGAATCACACGGCCCTAGCCTGGTTGCCATCGCCCAGGGGGTGCCCGCTGGTATCGCGCTGACCAGCGCAGATATCCAGCAGGCACTAACTCAGCGACGTCAAGGCTATGGGCGCGGGGCGCGCCAGGCTTTTGAACGCGACCAGCTACGTATTCTTTCCGGGCTGCGCCACGGGGTAAGCCTGGGCAGTCCCATTGCAGTTGAGATCGCTAATTCTGAGTGGCCCAAATGGGAAGCGGTGATGAGCGCCGATCCAGTAGATGCCCAGCTGCTTAAAAAAGATGCTGGCACCGGAGATGAGCGCGAAATTGCACGCAATAAGCGCCTAACCAAGCCGCGCCCCGGTCACGCTGATCTAGCCGGCATGCTCAAATACGGTCACCAAGACGCACGCAATGTGCTAGAGCGAGCCAGTGCTCGCGAAACTGCGGCGCGCGTGGCCCTGGGCGCTATCGCCACCCAGATTCTGCGTCAGGTAGCCGGTATTGAACTAGTAAGCCAAGTTATCCGTATCGGCACGGTGTATGCCGGTGCTCAGCGCGTTCTACCTACCCCCAACGACAATGAGGCTTTAAACAATAGCCCAGTGCGCAACTTGGATGAAGCTTTAGCCCAGCGCCTGATGGCTGAGATTGACGCAGCTAAACACGCTGGTGACACCTTGGGTGGGGAAGTAGAAGTACTGGCCTATAACGTGCCCGTGGGGCTAGGTAGCCACGTGGGGCCCCAGCGGCGCTTAGACGCTCGCCTAGCAGGGGCGCTTATGAGCATCCAGTCGGTTAAAGGCGTGCAAATTGGTGACGCCTATCAGCAGGCAGCTTCCCTAGGTAGCAGTGCCCAAGACGAAATCATTGGCCTCTCTAGCGGGCATATTGAACGCGCCAGCAACTACGCTGGAGGTATTGAAGGCGGCATCTCTAATGGCTCTGTGCTGCGAGTAAGCGCCGCCCTTAAACCTATTTCTACGGTTCCTAGGGCCCTGCGCAGTGTGGATCTAGCTGACGGCACAGCGGCTACCGCCCTGCATCAGCGCTCTGATACTTGCGCCGTGGTGCCCGCTGCTGTGATTGCCCAAGCTGAAGTAGCCATGGTGCTAGCAGATGCTTTACTTGAAAAAACCGGTGGGGACAGCCTGCTAGAAGCTAAACGTAACCTCGCTGGATACTTAGAAGATGTAGCCGAAAGGACCAACTGGTGAAAACACAGCACATTGTTCTAGTAGGCCTGCCGGGCGTGGGTAAATCCACTATGGGTAAAGCCTTGGCTACGGCCACAAACCGGCCCCTAGTTGACACCGATCTGCGTATTAAAGCTCAGACCGGTAAGACCATTAACGAAATTTTCGCTCAGCAAGGTGAGGAAACTTTCCGCAATCTGGAAACCCACGCTATTAGTAAGGCTTTAGAGTCTACGACTGCTTCAATTATTCCTTTAGGTGGGGGAGCGGTGCTGCGTGAACGTAACCGTCAAATGCTGCAGGGTCACCGGGTAATCTACCTGCAGGCTTCACCTAAAACTGTGGCCGCGCGCATCGCCAATAACGTTTCTGCCCGCCCCCTGTTTAAAGGAAGCGACCCGGTAGTTAAGCTCCAGGAGCTACTAAACGCCCGCGAGTACCTATACAAACAGGTAGCCACCGATGTGCTTAACACCGATGGGATGACTTTTAAACAATCCACCGATGCTCTAGAGCGCCTGGTTTTCGCTGACCCGGTGGCCCGCAACAAGATCAGTCAGATCATGCAGGCCGCCACTATTTCACGCCAGCGTGAAGCGCTGCGTCGTGTGGATGTGGACGGGCCGCGCCCTTACCAGGTGCTAATTGGTCAAGGCGCCAGTGCGCAGCTGTCGCACACCCTTGTTGAGCTGGGCTACTCCAAGAGCACGCAGATTGCCATTGTTCACTCCCGGTTACTGTCCACGGCGGCCTATGCGCTAGCCACTCAGTTGGTGCAGCGTGGTGGAATGCGGACGCCCTGGCAGTTCCCGACGGCGAAAACGCCAAAAACGTAGAAACTCTCGCAGGTCTGTGGCAGGGACTGGGGCAGATGGGAATGGGGCGCGACGGCGTCGTCATTGGCCTAGGCGGCGGCGCCACCACAGACCTAGCCGGCTTTGCGGCGGCCACCTGGCTACGCGGCGTGGGACTAGTGCAGATGCCCACCACCGTTTTGGGAACCGTAGATGCGGCAGTAGGCGGTAAAACCGGTATTGACACTGTCCACGGCAAGAACTTGGTGGGGGCCTTCTACCCGCCCCAAGCAGTACTGGCAGATATCGCCTACTTTGATTCGCTACCCACCTTGGTGGCCCGCCAAGGCCTAGCTGAAGTAATCAAATGCGGTTTCATTAAAGATCTACGCATCCTGGAGCTGGTGGCAGATAATGACGCTCAGCAGCTACTAAAGGGTGAGGTACTAACCCAGCTAATTGAACGCTCAGTCAAAGTTAAGGCAGATGTGGTTTCCCAAGACCTCTATGAGGGCGGGCTGCGCGAAATCCTTAACTATGGACACACCTACGCCCATGCGCTTGAAAAGCTTTCAGACTTTAGCCTCAGCCACGGCCAGGCAGTGTCTATTGGCTGCGTATTTGCTGCTGAAGTGGCTCGACGACGCGGCATGCTGAGCGATGCCGAAGTGGCTTTGCATCGCCTACTGCTATCTAAAGCTGGCTTGCCGATCTCTCGCCCCGACAACCTTGAGGTGCTGGGTTGGCACAAGCTGCGTGAAGTGATGTCTTCTGACAAGAAGGTACGCGGCGGCAATCTACGCATGGTGCTGCTAAACGGCTTGGGTAACCCGGTAGTAGTTGATGATTTAGACCAGTCGCATCTGCGGGCAGCCCATGAGGCGCTAGCGCCGGGGAGAAAGTAAATGTCGCTAACCGTACTAATTGGTCCGCCTGGGGTGGGTTGCTCAGCAGTAGCTCAAGCTTTAGCTAATCAGCTGGGCGCCAACCTAGTTGATGTGGGCTGCACGGTGGCTCAGCGTTTGGGGGTTGACCCTAACTTTGCTATCGCTCAGGTAGGGGAGGAGCGCTACCGCAGCTGTGAAGCTGATGTGTTTAAGCTCTCCCTGAGCGCGCCGCAGGCGGGCGCGCAGGTAGTGGCGGCCGGTTCAGGTTGGATCAACACGCCCGGCCTAGCTCAAGTCTTAGCCCAAAGCAAGGCTCAGGTGATCTGCCTGAGCGCCGTCGACGCTGTCTTAGCCCAACGTAACGGGCTTAATGTGCCCAGATCTGCGGCTTTAGGCACTGTAAGGCGAGATTTTTTACTGGCCGCGCATGAGCGTTTAAGCCAATGCCGCGCCTTAGCTAGCTTTGAGATTGACACTTCGAAAAAGCAGCCGCAGCAGGTGGTGGCAGAGATTATGACCCACCTTAAAGACGCAGACGCGCGCAAATACGTCTAAACGCGTTAAAATTGCGCCGACAAGACTTTTCCGATCAGTTAAGGACAGCTTCGTGGCAACCACTAATGACCTAAAGAACGGCCTGGTACTCAACCTTGAGGGCCAGCTCTGGCAGGTAGTAGAGTTCCAGCACGTCAAGCCGGGTAAGGGTCCTGCTTTCGTACGTACCAAGCTCAAGAACGTGCTCTCTGGCAAGACCGTAGACAAGACCTTCAACGCCGGCCTCAAGGTTGACACTGCCACTGTAGACCGCCGTGACATGCAGTACCTGTACAAGGACGGCGAAGACTTCGTCTTCATGGATGTAAAGACCTACGACCAAGCCTTCGTTTCTGAGGCCGTAGTCGGTGACGCCGCCACCTTCCTGCTAGAAAACCAGGAAGTAATCGTGGCCTTCCACGAGGACGCCCCGCTGTTCGTAGAAATGCCGGCCTCTGTGGTGCTGACCATCTCCCACACTGAGCCGGGCCTGCAGGGTGACCGCTCCAGCGCCGGCACCAAGCCCGCCACCGTTGAGACCGGCGCCGAGATTCAGGTGCCCCTGTTCCTCAACACCGGTGACCGCGTCAAGGTAGACACCCGCAGCGGTTCCTACATTTCCCGCGTGAACGACTGATGAGCGAGCAGCGCGTAACTAAGCACAAGGTTACCGCCCGAACCAAGGCACGGCGTCGGGCTGTGGAAGTGCTTTATGAAGCTGACCAGCGCGGCGAGCTAAACGGCCCCAAAGCTGGTCAGGCTTTGGAGGCACTAGCCAATGAGCGCGCGGTTAACTCAGCTAACCACACCGTGGCCCCCGAATATGCCCGCCTGGCCCTTAAGGGAGTGGCGCAGCATCTGCGTGATATCGACCAGATTCTGCAGACCTACACCCAAGAGTGGTCTTTGGAGCGTATGCCGGCGGTAGACCGCGCTATTGCCCGCTTGAGCGTATGGGAAATTGTCTACAACGACGAGGTAGATCCGCCTGTTTCAGTTGATGAGGCCATGACTTTGGCCCGTATGCTGTCAACGGATGAATCACCGCGTTTCTTGAACGGATTGCTAGGTCGCATTGCCGATCTTGCACCCACGCTCAAATAAAAGCGCACTAAAAGGCCCCTACCTGCACTAAGTGGTAGGCGTGCGCTAAATCATCTGCTGTTGTGCCCATCGCTCGTTAGCGGTGGGCACAGTTGCATGTTATCGTCTTAAGCGAACTAACCATCCTTTAAATTCCGTCCCGAGAGGCGGGGAAGGAGGGCCGCTTATCGTGGCCGAAAGTTTATCCACCGGTAAACAGGTGCTATCAGCTTCTGATATCACCCGTTGCCTAACTCGAATTGCACACGAAATCCTTGAGCGCAATGGTGACCTTGAGGACGTGGTGCTACTAGGGATCCCTTCCGCAGGTGCGCCGCTAGCCCAGCGACTAGCTGATGCGCTCTATGAGGTACAAAGCCAAAACCCTGACGTGATTAGCCCGCGCCGGGTGCAGGCAGGCACCCTAGACATCACCATGTACCGCGATGACCTGGGGCGTCACCCGATTCGCGTGCCCGCACCTACCCGCATCCCGCAGGGCAGGGTAGAGGGACGCACCATCATTTTGGTTGACGACGTGCTCTACTCAGGCCGTTCCATCCGTGCCGCCCTGGATGCGTTAAGCGCCATTGGTCGCGCTGAGCGGGTTCAGCTAGCGGTGTTGATCGACCGTGGACACCGGCAGCTACCGATTCGGGCTGACTATGTCGGCAAGAATCTTCCGACCCATAAGGATGAGACCGTGGTGGTCTCACTGACCGAACTCGGCGCAGCTGCAGATAGCGCTGAACTACGCCCCACTCGGGCTTAGAGATAAGGATTCAATGTGAAGCACCTACTTAGCGCCAAAGACCTAAGCCACGCTGAGGCTGTTGCGCTGCTAGACACCGCTGAGGCCATGGCCGCCACCCAGTCACGTGCAGTTAAGAAACTGCCGACTTTGCGCGGTAAAACTGTGGTCAACATGTTCTTTGAGGACTCTACGCGTACTCGACTGTCCTTCGAAGCTGCGGCTAAGCGCCTAAGCGCCGACGTAATTAACTTCTCCGGTAAAGGTTCGTCTCTATCTAAGGGCGAATCACTTAAAGACACCGCCCAAACTTTGCAGGCCATGGGGGCCGACGCCGTGGTGGTACGCCACAGCGCTTGCGGCGCCGCCCACCTGCTGGCCCACGCCGGCTGGATTGACGTGCCCGTACTGAACGCCGGTGACGGCACCCACCAGCACCCCACTCAGGCCCTGCTGGACGCTATGACTCTGCGCCGCTGGTACAACAGCGCCACCCACAGTGGTGACGACGGCGCTCCGGCCGCTCCCGGTAGCGACCTCGACGGCGCCAAGCTAGTGATCGTTGGCGACGTGCTGCACTCACGTGTAGCCCGCTCCAATGTTGACCTAGCCACCACCCTAGGTGCCCAGGTCACCCTGGTGGCCCCGCCCACCCTACTGCCGATTGGTATGGAGGACTGGCCCTGCCAGGTGCGCTACGACCTAGACGAAACCATTGCTGAAGTACAGCCCGACGCCATCATGATGCTGCGCGTACAGCGCGAGCGCATGAGCGCCGCCGGTGGCGGTTTCTTCCCCAGCCCCCAGGAGTACTCGCGCCAGTACGGGCTAGACGCAACCCGACGTGCTGCTCTACCTGAGCACGCCATCATCATGCACCCCGGACTATGAACCGTGGTCTAGAAATTACTGCTCAGGCAGCAGACGACCCGCGCTCGCGCGTGGTTGAACAAGTGGCTAACGGTGTATCCGTGCGTATGGCCTGCCTCTACCTACTTCTGGCTGATGAAGGGAACCAACTGTGAGCGCGCATCTACTTAAGGGAATTCGTCCCTACAACGAAGAAGCTACCGATCTACTGATCGTAGACGGAGTAATTGCTGCTCTAGGAGCTGAGGCTGCCCAGCAGGCCGCGAACTACTCTGATCTAAAAGAACACGATTTCACTGGGCTAGTGGCCCTGCCTGGTCTGGTAGATATCCACACCCACCTGCGTGAGCCTGGACGTGAAGACTCTGAAACGGTCTACTCGGGTACTCGCGCCGCTGCTGCGGGTGGTTACACCGCTGTCTTCGCCATGGCTAACACCACCCCGGTCGCAGACAACGCTGGTGTAGTTGAGCAGGTACTTAACCTGGGGCGCCAGGCTGGCTGGGTTGATGTACACCCGGTAGGTGCGGTTTCGGCTGGGCTGGAAGGCAAGCACCTATCTGAGATGGGTGCCATGGCTGCCTCCAAGGCCCGCGTGCGCGTGTTCTCTGATGACGGCAAGTGCGTTTCTGACCCCATGCTGATGCGTCGCGCCCTGGAGTATGTAAAGGCTTTTGACGGTGTCATTGCCCAGCACTCTCAGGACCCGCGCCTAACCGAAAACTCGCAGATGCACGAGGGTAAGGTTTCCGCTGAGCTGGGTCTACGTGGCTGGCCGGCAGTAGCTGAGGAATCCATCATTGCCCGTGACGTGCTACTAGCTGAGCATGTAGGCTCACGTCTACATGTTTGCCATCTAAGCACGGCTGGCTCAGTGGAGATTGTGCGCCTGGCTAAGGCCCGTGGCATTAACGTCACCGCTGAGGTCACCCCGCACCACCTGCTGCTGACCGATGAGCTAGCGCGCACCTATTCGCCGCTATACAAGGTGAATCCGCCGCTGCGTACCCAGGCCGATGTGGAGGCTGTGCGTGAGGCTCTAGCCGACGGCACTATTGACGTGGTTGGTACTGACCACGCCCCGCACCCGGTTGAGGACAAGGACTGCGAGTGGCAGGCCGGTGCCTTCGGTATGACCGGTTTGGAAACCGCCCTGAGCGTGGTTATCGAAACTATGGTTAAGACCGGCAAACTCGACTGGTGTGGGGTTGCCCGCGTCATGTCCCAAACCCCGGCCCGCATTGGCCGCCTAGAAGATCAAGGTGGCGACATCGCCGTAGGCCAGCAGGCCAACCTGGCGATTATCGACCCCAACGTAACCCGTGTGGTGGACGGCGCCAGCCAGCTCACCGCCTCGGACAACACTCCCTACGCCGGTATGGAACTGCCCGGCCAGGTAATTGCCACCTTCCTGCATGGTGCTCCCACTGTGCTGGGTGGAGTTCCGGTACCGGTTAGCGAACGCTGAACGGTTTAACAGTTAAGGGGGTGGGTAGGCGCAAGTCTCCCACCCCCTTAATTCATCTTGAAAAGCATTTGCAAGCCTGTATTGAAGGGAAAATAAGTGGCTAAGCGCGAGAAAGAATTTGGACTTGAACTATCCCAGGCCATGGCGGAAAAAGGCCCGCTATGCGTGGGTATTGACCCGCACCCGGCCCTACTAAACGCCTGGGGACTTAGCGACGACGCCGTCGGGCTGCGTGAATTTTCACTGCGCGTAGTGGAAGCTATGGCCGGGCAAGTAGCCGCCGTCAAACCGCAGTCAGCATTTTTTGAGCGCCACGGCTCAAAGGGTATTGCCGTGCTAGAGCAGACTCTTGAGGCGCTACAGCAGGCTGGCCTGCTATCAATTTTGGATGTTAAGCGCGGAGACATTGGCTCCACTATAGCTGGCTACGCCCAGGCCTATCTAAGCGATGAATCCCCACTGGCCGCTGATGCCATCACGCTCTCGCCCTATCTGGGTTTTGGCTCGCTATCTGCCGCAATTGAACTAGCCCAGCAAAACAACCGAGGCGTGTTTGTGCTAGACCTAACCTCCAACCCGGAAGGTGCCAGTGTGCAGCATGCTCGCGGCGCTGACGGGGTGGCTGTGGCCGCAACTATCTGCCAGGGTGTCGCTCAGGCCAATAAAGCTGCTATAGATGCGGGCCAACTTGGTAGTATTGGCATGGTAGTGGGGGCCACGGTTGGCGACGCCGTCGCTAACCTGGGTCTTGACCTAGCTGCAAGCGGTGGGCCGCTACTAGCCCCGGGCGTAGGCGCGCAAGGGGCCGGGGCGCCAGAGCTTGAACAAGTCTTTACTAACGCCCGTCCGCAGGTGCTGGCATCCACCTCCCGAGGAGTACTTAAAGCCGGCCCGAAGGTGGATGACCTGCGCGAAGCTGCAAAAATGGCCTGTGAAACAGTTAAAAACGCGCTACACTAAGTGTTAACTTCGGCACATCTTAGTTTTTTAAAAAATCGCGCCGAAAATCACTAAAACCACTGATGGCGCCGTTTTGCTAGCTTTCAGGCCGCTGAGGTACTGCCAATGACCTGCGCAAATAGGTTTACCTGCGTAGTTATAACCTTTACCGCATTTGCCCAGGTAGATACACTTTTGTGGGGAGACACCGCGCCAAATCAGGTGCAAACCAAGTCTGACATGGCTTAATCTAGATATGTCATCACCTGGTCTGGCGAAGGAGTCGTCATGGCACTTCCATCATTAACCGCTCAAGAGCGTGCGGACGCGCTCGCAAAGGCTGCTGCAGCTAGGGTGCGTCGCGCCCAAGTGAAGGCAGATCTGAAGTCGGGCAAGCTAAAGCTGTCTGAGGTGCTAGATAGCGCCGAAGAAGATGAGGCAATCACCCGTATGAAGGTCGTCGCCTTGCTGCAGGCGCTTCCCCGAGTGGGGGCTACCACCGCACAGTCGTTACTCGACGAGTTCGAGATCTCGCAATCCCGTCGCGTCAAGGGCTTGGGTGCTAAGCAGCGCGCCAAGCTGATCGACCGCTTCGGCTGATGCTAAATGATCCAATCTGGGAGTTATCCGTAAGGGTAGCTCCCAGATTTGGTTTTACTGGTTTTTCCCTTGTCGCCGCTACAATCAGCCTATGAGCGTGTCTAAGCTATTTGTGTTGGCAGGTCCCACGGCGGTAGGTAAGGGAACGGTAGTTAGCGAGCTGCGCCGTCGTCACCCTGAGCTATTTGTGTCAATCTCAGCCACTACCCGCCAGCCCCGTCCCGGAGAAGTAGACGGTGTCCACTACCACTTCGTTTCGCGAGAAAAATTCGAAGAGCTAATCGAGCGCGGGCAGATGCTTGAATACGCCCTAGTGCACGGCGCCAACTATTACGGCACCCCGCGCGGGCCGGTACAACAATGCCTAGACGCTGGCCACAGCGCGCTACTAGAAATCGACCTAGCTGGTGCTCGCCAGGTTAAAGCCGCCATGCCGCAGGCGGAACTAGTGTTCCTAGCTCCGCCCAGCTGGCAGGAGTTGGTAGATCGCCTAGTCGGACGTGGCACTGAAGATGAGTCGGAACGTGAGCGTCGCCTAGCTACCGCCAAAGTAGAGCTAGCCGCACAAGACGAGTTTGATGTAGTAATCGTAAATGACACCGTGGCGCGTGCCACTGATGAGTTGGAAGCATTAATGGGCTTAAAGCCGGTAGAATAATTAAAGTCTTTGCCTACTTAATGGGCAAACAAAAGTATTCGACAACAGATACTGGAGCAACCAAGAATGCTTGGAACTGTCGCGCACCCCGAGGGTATTACTAATCCTCCGATTGATGACCTACTGGAGAAGGTAGATTCCAAGTACGGTCTAGTAATCGACGCTGCTAAGCGCGCACGCCAGATCAACACCTACTCCCAGCAGCTAGAGTCCAACCAGCTAGAGGTTTTCGGTCCGCTGGTTGAGGTTTCTTCTGACGAAAAGCCCCTAGGTATTGCCCTGCGTGAAATCGCAGCTGACAAGCTTGAGGTTATCCCCGGTGACGTGGCTCGTGAGCGTCGCGCTGAGGTTGAGGCTGCCCGCCTGGCTGCTGAAGAAGACATGTTCTCTGACATCGCTCTGGGTGAGGTTGCCACCGAAACCTCTCTAGACGACATTCAGTTCTGATTCAATCATGACGGCTACATGCGCCGCGCCCGCCTGCACTGGGACGCGGCGCATTGTTGTGGGCGTTTCCGGCTCCATCTCTGCCTATAAAGCCACTTTTATTATTCGCCAGCTGCGTGCGGCTGGGCATGAAGTAAAAGTAGTAGCGAGCGCCGCCGCCCTTAAATTCATTGGTGAATCCACCTTGGCTGCGTTATCAGGGGCGCCGGTAGCCAGCCAGTTATTTTCCGACGCCGGGGCAGTGGAGCATGTTGCCATCGCTGAGTGGGCCCAGCTGCTGCTCATCGCTCCAGCCAGTGCAGACCTGATCGCTAAACTCGCCGTCGGCCGTGCAGACGACATGCTCACCACCACGGCCCTGACCACCACCGCGCCGATCGTAATTAGCCCTGCCATGCACACCCAGATGTGGCAGCATCCAGCGACTGTGGCCAATGTAGAGACGCTGCGAGTACGTGGCGTGAAGGTAATTGAGCCTGCAAGTGGCCGCCTAACCGGTAAAGACTCCGGCCCCGGGCGCCTGCCTGAACCAGAACAGATAGTGGCTCAAGCACTAGAGTTTTTGCGTCAAAGTGAGCACTCTAAAGCAGCTTCAAATAGTGGCGGGGCGCAGGTGGTAGACGCTGTCCAAAACCAGGGGGAGGGGCGGCTTAGCTACGGCCAGCTCAGCCAAGACGGTCCCAGCCAAGATCAGCTCAGCCCAGATCGGCATCAGCTCAGTCAAGACCGGCCCAAAGACCTGGCCGGCAAGCACTTCGTGATTTCTGCCGGCGGTACCCGCGAAGCTATCGATCCAGTTAGGTTTTTGGGTAACCGTTCCAGCGGACTCCAAGGCATCGCCCTAGCCAGGGCCGCCGTCGAGCGTGGGGCGTACGTAACCCTAGTGGCAGCAAATATCGAAGCGGCACTACTAGCCCAGCTACCTGAGCAAGTTGAGATAGTTAAGGTAGTTAGTGCTCTGCAGCTACGCGATGCGGTGCATGAGGCAGGTCGCAGCGCACAGGTAATCATTATGTGCGCGGCAGTGGCAGATTTTCGGCCCAAAACTTACGCCGGTTTTAAACTGAAAAAATCTGCTGACAGCACTAAAACTGGTGGCAGCGAAAGCTACACCCTAGAGCTAGTAGAAAACCCAGATATTTTGGCGGGTCTAGCTGCTCAGCGTCTAAATGAAGACCAAGTAATCGTTGGATTTGCTGCGGAAACCGGTGATGAGCACACTAGCGCTCTGGAATATGGGCGCCGTAAAGCCCTCAAAAAAGGCGCAGACCTGCTGGCTGTAAACACAGTAGGGGCCACTAGCGGTTTTGGGGACGTGGCCAACGAGATCCATGTCCTAGACAGCCACGGCCAACAGGTAGGCCACAGCGCTGGTTCTAAGCTGCAAGTTGCCCGCGACCTGGTGGAATTAATCGCCCAAAGGCTTAACTAAACCGCTGCTGTGGGCGAGTGCAGACCTAAGTCCCTGTGGATGTGACCCGCACGGCAAGCGTCAATGGGGTAATAAATAAGGTGTAGCTAGTATTATTAGCGCGTGAGTTCTCTACGCCTGTTTACCTCTGAATCCGTTACCGAAGGTCACCCTGACAAGCTATGTGACCGCGTATCGGACGCGATCCTAGACGCCATCCTCATGCAGGATCCCGTTGCCCGAGTGGCTGTAGAGACTATGGTGACTACCGGTTTAGTGCATGTGGCCGGGGAAGTTACTACTGAAAAAGCCTATGTTGAAATCCCGCAGATTGTGCGTGACGAAATCTCCTCAATTGGCTACAACTCTTCAGATGTTTGCTTCGACGCGCGCTCTTGCGGCGTGTCTGTCTCAATCGGTCAGCAGTCCCCGGATATTGCCGCCGGTGTAGACCGCGCCCTAGAGGTACGTGAAAATGCCGGCGACGTTGACCCCCTAGACCTACAGGGCGCCGGTGACCAGGGCTTCATGTTTGGTTACGCCAGCGACGAGACCGTAGAACTAATGCCCCTGCCCATCCACCTGGCTCACCGTCTAGCTGAGCGCCTGGCTCAGGTGCGTCACGAGGGGATCGTGGCCGGCCTACGTCCTGACGGCAAGACCCAGGTAACCATCGGTTACGACGGCGACCGCGCGGTAAGCCTAGAAACCATCGTGGTATCCACCCAGCACGACGCCGACAAGTCCCAGGCTTGGCTGCGTGAAGCTATCGGCCGGGAAGTAATCACCCCGGTGCTTGAAGCTGAAGCCGCTAAAGGCATTGAGCTAGTCACCTCCCACGCAGACCTGCTGGTTAACCCCTCCGGCCAGTTCATTGTGGGCGGCCCGGCCGGCGACGCGGGCCTGACTGGACGCAAGATTATTGTTGACACCTACGGCGGTATGGCCCGTCACGGTGGCGGTGCCTTCTCCGGTAAAGATCCCTCGAAGGTAGACCGCTCTGCCTCCTATGCTATGCGTTGGGTAGCTAAGAACGTGGTGGCCGCCGGCCTAGCTAAGCGCTGCGAAGTGCAGGTAGGTTACGCCATCGGCCGCGCCCACCCGGTAGGGTTGTATGTAGAAACCTTCGGCACCGAAACCGTCCCGGTGGATGCCATCACCAAGGCCATTAACGAGGTCTTTGACCTGCGCCCGGCTGCGATTGTGCGAGACCTAGACCTACTGCGCCCCATCTACAAGGCCACCAGCGCTTACGGACACTTTGGTCGCCCCGGATTTAGCTGGGAACAGACCAACCGCGCCCAGGCATTGGCAGCTGCAGCAGGCTTGTAATAACCTGCCGGCATGAGTGTGTCGCTGCCGTTATTCGCTACCGGTAGCGTACAAGGTGAGCTGCTTGCTATACCTGAAAGCGAAGAACTACCGGTTGCGGGCCAGTGCGCGCAGCCGGTAGCGCGCATAGTGCTGGAACAAAGCAACTCCCACCTGGATCATTTTTTCGACTACCTGGTTCCACCTGAGCTAGATCAGCAAGCTCAACCCGGGGTAGCGGTGGAGGTGCCCTTTGGGCCCCAACGCCTGCAGGGCTGGATCTGGGAAAGGTCGCAAACTTCCTCACTGAAACTAAGTAAACTGCGCCCAATTAGGCGGGTAATTAGCGATTTAGAGCTAGTGCCGGCCACTAGTCGCACCCTGATAGATCGCTTGTCTCAGCGCCTGGGTTGCGATAGGGCTTCACTGCTGCGCCTGGCTATGCCTGCGCGTAACGGCAAGGTTGAAAAAGAAGTAAAAGCTCAGGAAGTAGATTTTGAGGTTTGGCAGCGTTACGACGACAAGGCCTGGAACAGCTATGAGCTAGGCCAGTCACTGCTACTAGCTTTAGCCCAAGGTAAAGGCCCCCGCTGTAGCTGGCAGCCCCTGCCCGGGCAGTTAAATACCGGTGTATTGGCGGCCGTGCAGGCCGTACTTACAGCTGGCCGCGCTGCCATAATTGTGGCCCCAAACGCTCGTAAAGCTAATGATTTAGCCCAATTTAAGCCAAGCCCTGGGTAAAGAACCGGTGCTGACGCTTACTAGCGAAATGAAGCCCTCTGCGCGCTATCGGGTATTTGTCAAAGCCCTGCTGGGGCAAACCCGCATCGTGGTGGGCACCCGCGCCGCCGCCTGGCTACCCCTTAAAAATCTGGGCCTGGCAGTTTTAGTTGATGACGAAGATAGCTCCTTAATCGAGCCGCATCACCCCTATGTTCATGCCCGCACAGTTTTAGCTACCCGGGCCATGAGTGAAAACATTGGCTTAATTGTTGCCAGCTACTCCTGCTCGGTGCAAAGCGCCTCCTGGGTTCACCAAGGTTGGATGCAGCGGGTAGCCGCGCCGCGAGCTGTTTTACGTGCGCAGGTGGCGCAGGTAAATGTGCAAGATCTACTAGATGTTGAGCGTGAAGGCGACAGCGGTCGCAGCCGTATTCCCTCCCTAGCGCATCGTTTTGTGCGCACTGCCCTGGCCCAAGGGCCGGTATTGGTGCAGGTGGCCAGGGGAGGCTACGCACCCATGCTGGCTTGCCAAGATTGTCGCGAGGTGGCCCGCTGTCCGCACTGCAATGGTCCGCTGCAATTAGGGCAAGGCGGCAGGCTTAGCTGCCGCTACTGTGGGCGGCCTCAAAGCGCTTTTGGGTGCACTAACTGTGGCAGTGGCCGGCTACGTATGGTCAAAGTGGGCTCTATCCGTACCGCTGAGGAACTGGGTCGCTCCCTACCGGGGGTGAACGTACTGATTTCTGGGGCCAGCGCCAGTCATGGGGTTATCGACAGTGTGGATGAAAGCCCCCGCTTGGTGGTGGCCACGCCCGGCGCTGAGCCGGTGGCACGCGGCGGCTATAGCGGCGTACTACTGCTAGATGGGGCAGCTACTAGTCAACGTGCAGAACTAGGTAGTGGCGCTAAAGCTTTACGCCACTGGTCTAATGCGGTGGCGTTGGTGCGTCCAGGGGGCAGGGCCATGCTAGTGGGGGACCCTGAGCCGGTTTCAGCTCAAGCCCTTTTACGCTGGGACCAGTTTGGCTATGCCATGCGTGACCTGCAAGAGCGCCAACAGTTGCACCTACCCCAGCTTGGCGCTGCGTGCGTTTTGATGGGCTGCGCACAGATGTGGGCCAGTGTTTAGACCAAACCGCCGGGATCCTACTGGATTTAGGGCAGGCTGAGTGCCTGGGGCCAGTTTCGATAGAAACTGAGCAGCCAGGCTTAGGCCCTTACTGTGGCTTACTGCGGGTGCCGTTAAACCTGGGTGCGCAGCTAGCTCAGGCAGTGCGTCAGATGCGAGTAGAGCGCTCAGCTAAAGGAATGCGCAATGTGCGGGTACAGTTCGACCCGCCGCAACTGTGGTAGTTGGGCCCATGGGCTTAGCCCCGTAAACTTGTTGCTATGCGTGTGCTTTTTGCTGGTACCCCCGAGGTTGCTGTACCCACCTTGCAAGCTTTACTAGATAGCGAACATGAGGTGGTGGGCGTACTAAGTCGCGCCGATGCCCGCCAAGGGCGCGGACGTAAATTAGTGCCTTCCCCGGTGGCCGCTTTGGCCCGCGAGCACAACCTAAACGTTTTTACCCCCGCCTCACTACGCAATGAGGAAGCTAGCCAATGGGTGCGCGCGTGCCAGGCTGATGTGGCGGTAGTGGTGGCCTATGGGCGTATTGTGCCCCCGGATTTGCTGGCTGTGCCCACCCATGGTTGGCTGAACCTACACTTCTCACTGCTGCCAGCCTGGCGTGGGGCGGCCCCGGTGCAGCGCGCCATTATTAATGGCGATCAGGTTACCGGAGCGGCAGTTTTTGCGCTAGAGGAGGGGCTAGATACCGGCCCGATTTACGCCCAGCTAGAGCGTCCCATTGACCCGCGTGACACTTCTGGCTCCCTACTGTCTGCTTTAGCTGACGACGGCGCCCCGCTGGTTTTGCAGGTACTGCAGGCTTTAGCTAGTGGCCAGGCAGTAGCTAAAGCACAGGCCAGTGAAGGTATCAGTGAAGCCCCCATGCTGGCAGTAAGCGACGCTAAGGTTGACTGGAACACCAGCGCCGTCGTTATTGACCGCTTAATAAGGGGCGTAACCCCCGCACCTGGCGCCTGGACCACCCTGGCCGGCGTCCGCCTGCGCCTAGGGCCAGTTGAACTAGTGGACGCCCCCCAGCTAGAGCCTGGTGAGGTATTAGCTTCTAAACGTCAGGTGCTGGTAGGCACCGCAGATGGGGTAGTGGCGCTAGGGCAAGTAGCTCCCGCCGGTAAAAAGTGGATGGACGCAGCTGCCTGGGCGCGCGGGGCCCGATTGGATGAGCACACGGTGCTAGGCCAGGAAGTAGAGGCCAACTGATGGGCTCTCGAGGTAGTTTTGGGCGCTCTAACTCTGGCAACCAGCGTCGGGGTCAAGGTCGTGAGCGTGGTCGCGCTAACGCCGGTGGTAAGCACAACCCTACTAAAGCAGCTCCCGCTAAAAATGCTCAGTCAGCTCCGGTAAATGCGCGGCGAGTCGCTTTTGACTGCCTACGTGCGGTGCGTGAAAACGACGCCTACGCCAACTTGGTGCTACCTAAACTTATCCGCCGCGCGCGTCTAGATAAGCGTGACGGCGCCTTGGCCACAGAACTGGTTTATGCCACCTGCCGAATGCAGGGGCGTTATGACGCGATCATTAGTCACTGCACTAACCGGCCGGTAGAGCAGATTGATGGCGATGTTCTAGATGTTTTGCGCCTTGGGGCCCACCAAATTTTGGATATGCGGATTCCTTCCCATGCGGCTGTGTCCTCAGCGGTGGATTTAGGCCGTGAGGTGGCCGGGGGTGGGGCCGCTAAGTTCATTAACGCGGTTTTGCGTCGGGTAAGTGAACGCAGTGGCCAGCAGTGGCTTCAGGTACTAGCCCAGGATGCTGGTATTGACCTGAGTACTACCCCTTTGGAACAGATCAGTGACGTAGATGCGCTGGCGGTGCGTTACTCTCATCCGCGTTGGATTGTTAAGGCGCTGCGCCAGTCCTTGATTGTTAATGGGCGCAGTGAAAGTGACCTTATCAGCTTGTTGGAGGCAGATAATCAGCCGCCTGCGGTTAGTGCCTGCGCGCGCCCAGGCTGCATCAGCCCCAAGGAGCTAATTGACCAAGCTAGCCGCGTAGGTGAAGGGGCTAAGCCAGGGCGACTTTCCCCTTGGGCAGTGACTTTACGGGGCGGCGATCCAGGCCGGATTGAAGCTATTCGTGACAGTCGCGCCGGAGTAGAAGATGAAGGCTCACAGCTGTGCGCCGGTATTTTGGCTCAAGCGCCATTAAAGGGACGTGACACTAACTGGCTGGATATGTGTGCTGGGCCCGGCGGTAAAGCTGCTTTACTGGGAGCTTTAGCCGCGCAGCGGGGCGCCACTTTGCTGGCCAATGAGGTCAGCCATCACCGCACCAAGCTAGTGGCTGACTCGGTTAAGGCCCTGCCTAGTGGGGTGGTTAGCTTGCGTACTGGTGACGGGCGTGATTTTGGTGAGCAGGAAAGCGGCAGCTATGACCGTATTTTGCTGGATGCACCATGTTCGGGGCTAGGCAGCCTGCGTCGTCGTCCTGAGTCACGCTGGCGTAAGCAAGAAAGCGACGTCGCCGAGCTAGCTAGCCTGCAACGTCAGCTGCTACTGAGCGCCCTTAACGCACTACGTAGCGGGGGGAGTAGTGGCTTATGTGACTTGCAGCCCGCATGTTTTAGAGACCTCGCTGGTGGTTAAAGATGTGCTGCGTCGCTTTAAGCAGGCCAGTCTGCTTGACGCCGGTGAAGTAGCTGCCCAGCTAAGCCTAAGCCCCATCAGCGGTTGCCACCAACAGATGCTGCAACTATGGCCAGACACTGACGGCACTGACGCCATGTTCTGCGCCTTAATTCGGCGTGACTAACGCCGAGCCACAAAACCAATAACCAGAAGGGAAAAGCCATGCGTGCGCAGATCAGCCCCTCCATCCTTAACTGCGATATCGCCAACCTAGCTAGCGAATTGCAGCGTATCGACAATGCCGATGGAGTGCATGTGGACATTATGGACAACCACTTTGTCCCCAACTTGTCCTGGGGGCTGCCGGTAGCGCAGGCGGTGGTTGAAAACACCAAGCTGCCTATCGACGCCCACCTAATGATCACCGACGCCGACCGTTGGGCTCCGGCCTACGCTGAGATTGGCTGCCACACTGTAACCGCACATGCTGAAGCCACCGCTGCACCGGTGCGCCTGGCCCGTGAACTACATCGGCTTGGGGCTCAAGCTGGTATTGCCCTGCGCCCGGCCACGCCCCTAGCTGCAATTGCCGACGTGATCAGCGAGTTCGACATGCTGCTGATTATGACGGTAGAGCCGGGCTTTGGGGGACAAAGCTTCCTAGACATTATGCTGCCTAAAATCGCCCAGGCCAGGGCACTGCTGAGTAAAGACAATCTTGATATTCGTCTGCAGATTGATGGTGGAGTTTCGCGGAAAACTATCGAACGAGCCGCCGAAGCCGGTGCAAATGTGTTCGTAGCAGGGTCGGCAGTCTACAAATCAGAAGATGCTCACCGTGAGATTGACACCCTGCGCGAATTAGCTACAACCCACCTTTGTGGCTGATTTGGCGCCATTTCGCCAAGATTAGGGGCTACTAAATAGTTTCTCGAATATTGTAGGCATCCTACAATGGGCATATGGCTCTTGGGGCTTTAACCTTGTATATAACGGTTTGGCATAGCTACCTTACATATCTTCCGCGTGGAAGGCAGTTAGCCTGACCCTCCTGACCGATAACGGTTAGGCCGTCGAGTACAAGGAAGGGGCAGCGGTGAGTCTGGATCGAATCTTGATTGCCAATCGATCTGAGATCGCGATGCGTGTAACGCGTACCATCGCGGATCGAGGCGGTAAATCAATCCTGCCGTACACAGCTGAAGACCTAACGGCACCAGCAACGGCGCTAGCAGATGAAGCCTACGCATTGCCAGCAGGAAGCGGCTATACCGACGCGCAGGCAATACTTGAACTTGCCAAGTCTACAGGTGCCCAAGCTATTCACCCCGGATACGGTTTCCTGGCTGAGAACGTCGAGTTCGCCAAGGCAGTAATCGAGGCTGGCATCACCTGGATCGGTCCGGCCCCTGAAGCTATGGAAGCCCTGGGGGACAAGATGAGTGCCCGCCAGGTAGCCGAAAGTGCCGGCGTCGACCCAGTCCCCGGCATCACCGACGCCGTAACTGAAGCTAGCGTGGTTAAAGAATTTGCTGCTCGTTACGGCTACCCGGTAGCCCTTAAGCGCACCGACGGCGGCGGTGGTCGCGGCATCACCGTGCTCTACAGCGATGAAGAAGTAGACACCACCCCGGCCCTGGATGAAGTCCAAAGCGCCACCCCCGGAACTGCTGGCGGCACAGTTACGCAGATCCTTGAAAAGTTCATCACCCACGCCCGCCACGTAGAAACCCAGTGCGCCCGTGACGCCTTTGGTAACTTCGCTGTGGTCTCCACCCGTGACTGTACTTTGCAGCGACGCAACCAGAAACTGCTCGAAGAAGCCCCTGCTCCCTTCCTTCCCGCAGACATTGAGCACAAACTGGTTGAAAACTCTCGACGCCTGTTTGAAGCAGTCAACTATGTAGGTGTGGGCACCTGCGAATTCCTCTACACCGACGAAGGCGACCTGTGGTTCTTGGAAGTTAACCCGCGTCTGCAGGTAGAACACTGTGTCTCTGAAGAGGTTTCAGGCACTGACCTGGTAGATATTCAGTTGCGTCTAGCCGAAGGCCAGCGCCTGCCTCAGCTAGAGCCGGCGCAGGGCCACTCGATTGAACTGCGTATCACTGTGAAGATCCTGCCCGTGCGCTAGCTCCCACCACCGGCACCATCACCGCAGTGCACTGGCCGGCTGGACATGGCGTACGCGTTGAATCCGGTATTGCCGTTGGCGATGAGGTCACCCCCTTCTTTGACCCGATGCTAGCCAAACTGGTTATCACCGGCCCCACCCGTCAGGCAGCCATTGCCCGAGCGCTACGGGCCCTGCGCGAAACCTCCATTGAGGGACTAGCCACCTGCCTACGCGCCCATGAAGCAGCCCTCAAATCCCCTGCGTTCACCGCCGTCATCGATGGCAGCGAGGCAGCCGAAAACTACACGGTTACCACCCGCTGGATCGAAAACGAGCTGCTACCCACCCTGATTGATGAGGAAGCCCAGGCAGCTGCAGCTAGTGGTGCCGCCACCGCCCCGGCCCCGCGCCGCGAGGTAATCATCGAGGTAGACGGGCGCCGCGTAAAGCTGGGCGTGCCCGCAGACCTATTTACTGCCACCGCCATTGCCGTGCCCGTAGAAGGGCCGCTAGGCACTAGCGCCCCGGTCAGCTCCATCACTCAGCCTCTACGCGCCGGTCGCGGCTCACGCGGCGGCCACAACGCAGTGCAGGAAGTCAGTGACGGCTGCGTTACCGCCCCTATCCAGGCCATTGTCACCCGCATCGCGGTAGAAGACGGCCAGCAGGTAGAAGAGGGCGAGCTGCTGGTGGTGTTAGAGAGCATGAAGATGGAGAACTACGTGCGGGCTCCTCATGCCGGCGTAGTGGAGCTAGTGGGAGTAGCCACCGGCGCTACCGTCAGTGCTGGTGACGTGCTGCTTAACCTACACAAGGAGGATCAGTGAGCGCTCCTAAGCTAGAACCGGGCCAGTCCCTAGCTGACTGCCCAGCCACTAAAGAATTTCGTGAGCGCCACGAGCAAGTGGCCCGCGCCGCCGAAGAACACGCCGCTCAGCGCCAGCACGCCAAAGGCAAAGGTACTGCCCGCGAGCGCATCGACCAGCTACTAGATAACGGCTCCTTCCTGGAGGTAGGCCAGTTCAGTGGCTCCGGGGTAGGCGCCAACGCCAAGCCCTCTGGTGTGGTTACCGGCTTTGGCACCATTGATGGGCGTCAGGTGGCCGTGTACTCACAGGACTTTTCCGTTCAGGGTGGTTCGCTGGGCTCAGTTGAAGGCGACAAGATTGTGCGTTTGCTCGACGACGCCCTACGCCTGCGTATCCCGATTATCGGCCTGATTGACTCTGGCGGTGCCAAGATTCAAGAAGGTGTGGGGGCGCTGCGCTACTACGGACGTATCTTCAACCGCACCTGCGCCGCCTCAGGTCTAGTACCCCAGATCAGTGTCATCTTGGGTCCCTGCGCCGGAGGTGCGGTGTACTCACCGGCACTTACCGACTTTGTGATCGCTACCCGTCAGGCTTCTCACATGTTCGTCACCGGCCCCGACGTAGTGCGGGCCACCACCGGTGAGCGCATTAGCGCGGAAGAACTTGGTGGCGCCGACATTCACGGCTCAGTCACCGGTGTGGTGCACTATGTGGCTGAAGATGAGGCTGACGCCTAGCCCAGGTACGTACCCTGCTGGCTTACCTGCCTTCCTCATCTGAGCAAAAAGCTCCGCGCTACCAGTACCCGCCTGAGGCTGCCGCCGCTGACGCTAAGGCTGCTGAAAAAGTTGGCTACCTAGTGCCGGCCTCAACCCGTCAGCCCTACGACGTCGTCGAGGTAGTTAGCGCGATCGTAGACCACGGTGAGCTAGTGCAGGTCCAGGAAGACTTCGCCCAAAACGTGGTGGTGGGTCTGGCCTGTATCGAGGGCCGCCCGGTAGGTATCGTGGCGAACCAGCCCCTGGTCGATGCGGGCACACTAGACGTGGATGCTTCCGAGAAGCTGGCGCGTTTCGTGCGTTTTTGTGACGCCTTCGGTCTGCCCGTAGTGACTTTCGTGGATGTACCTGGCTACCGCCCCGGTGCTCAGCAGGAGCACGCCGGCATTATTCGTCGCGGCGCCAAGGTCATCAACGCCTACGCCACCGCCACCGTGCCGCTAGTAACCGTAGTGCTACGTAAAGCCTATGGCGGTGCCTACATTGTTATGGGCTCCAAATCTATTGGAGCTGACCTGAACTTCTGCTGGCCTGGCGCCGAAATTGCGGTGTTGGGTGCGGCAGGTGCGGTGGGTATCATTCACCGCCGCCACTTCGCTGAAATTGAAGCTACCCAGGGACGTGAAGCGGCTCAGGCCGAACACGAACGCCTGCTAGCACGTTACAGCGATGAAGTCATCAACCCCGACAAGGCTGTGGCCCTGGGTGAAATCGACGCGGTTATCGCGCCTGAAAACACTCGCACGGTTATCGCCGAATCTCTGGCTGCGTTGCTCGCCAAACAAGACGTGCACCGCGCCGGCGCAAAGAAACACGACAACGGGCCTTTGTGACGCCCACTTAGAGTGGCGTAACCCTACGCGCACTCCACCGGGCGCATGCCCTACGAGATATTTGCAAGCTTTGAAAACAAGGAGTTTTTATGACTACCACTAGCGCTAAACAATCAGTCGCTAGTCGTCTGCACGCAGGTGAATCATTCATTGTTTCTTTCGGCGGTCAGGCTACCCCGTGGCGTGAGACTTTAGAGTCCCTAGTAGCCACCGATTCACGTCTAGCCAGCGAGCTAGTAGCTGTTGACCAGGCTGTACGCGACCGCCTGGCCCCGGTGGCCACCGACCTGCTAACCATTTCTCCCGCCGGTGGGCGCATGCTGGATGACGAAGGTGGCGTAGTCACCTCCGGCTCTGGCGCCGAGGTTTCCGTCCCCGGTATTTTGCTGGCCCAGCACGCTGCCCTGGTGGCTGCCGCTCACACCAGCGTTGACCTGATTGACTCCAGCCTGCGCCCGCGCGCCGTGATCGGTCACTCTCAGGGCATGCTGGGTGTGGCCCTACTGGAGTCGCTACGCGCCGCCAGCGCCCACCACGGCGAAAACAACGCTGAAGTAGTTGAGATTCATGCCGTAGCCCGCCTGATTGGCGCCGCCGCCGCCCGCAGCGTACGCCGCGCTAACCTGGGCCCCATTGGCGAAGTTACCCCCATGCTCTCGGTGCGCGGCGTGCCGCGCGCGGCCCTGGACCAGGTACTTAACGCTGCCGGCCTGAGCGAACACATCAGCATTGGGGTTACCAACGGTCGCACTGCCTTCATTCTTTCCGGCCGCCCAGCAGACCTAGAAGCTGCCGTATCCGCCCTAGAGTTTGCCGCTAAGCGCTCCGAGCGTGAACACAAAGAACGCCTGCGCGGGGGAGAGGTCCTAGCTCCTATCTGCGAGTACCTAGACACCACCGTCCCCTTCCACTCCCCGCTGCTTGAAGGCGCCGTCGAAGACACCGTGGCATGGGCCAACAGCTGTGGTATCAACCCCGAGCTAGCCCGCTACCTGGCCCAGGCAGTGCTGACCGACGTCGTCGACTGGCCGACCACCGTACGCGAGGCAGTAGGCACCGACGCCGCCGGCAAAGCTGAAGCCAAGCTGATCGTCGACCTAGGCCCCGGCGCAGTACTAGCCCGCATGAGCGAAGCCATTGTGCAGGGCACCGGCGTCACCGTGGTGGTAGCCGGCACCAGCGCTGGCATCGACAAGCTCGACCGCAGCGATTACGCCCCTGCCCCCACCGTGGACCGCAGCGCTTTCGCCCCGCACCTGAGCCGCCTACCTGATGGACGCCTGTCACTAGACACCGCTTTCACCCGCCTAACCGGCCGCAGTGCCATCATGCTGGCGGGTATGACCCCCACCACCGTAGACCCGGCTATTGTGGCTGCTGCCGCTAATGCCGGCTACTGGGCTGAACTAGCCGGTGGTGGTCAGGTAACCGCTGAGGTGCTAAACCACAACCTGGCTGGCCTGGAAGCTGCCCTGGAGCCGGGACGCACCGCCGCCTTCAACGCCATGTTCATGGACCGCTACCTGTGGAACCTGCACCTAGGTACCCAGCGCACCCTGATCCGTGCCCGCGCCGCTGGCGCCCCCATTGACGGCATCGTGATCACCGCCGGTATTCCTGAGCGTGAAGAGGCAGTGCCGCTACTGCGCCGCCTACGCGACGAGGGCTTCCCCTACATTGCGCTCAAGCCCGGCACCATTGACCAGATCAAGCAGGTGCTGGCAATTGCCCGCGAAGTTCCCGAAATGCCCGTCATCATTGAGATTGAAGACGGTCACGCCGGTGGGCACCACTCCTGGGAAGACCTGGACTCGATGCTGTTGGCCACCTACGACGCCATCCGCGCCGTAGACAATGTGGTGCTAACCGTCGGTGGTGGTATCGGTAACCCTGAGCGCGCCGCTGACTACATCACCGGTCGCTGGGCCCTGGCCTACGGCACCGCCCCCATGCCGGTTGACGGTGTGTTTGTGGGTTCGGCTGCCATGACCTGCCTGGAAGCTAAGACCAACGACGACGTCAAGCAGCTGCTGGTTGACACCCCCGGAATTTCCCCCCAGCGACAATGGTGGCTGGGTTGGTTCCGGTAAGTCTGCCGGTGGTATGACTTCGGGTCTAAGTCACTTGCGCGCTGACCTATACGAAATTGACAACTCCTCGGCTAAGGCCTCGCGCCTGATCCAGGAGCTGGCTGGCGACGAAAAGCTGATGGCTGCCCGCCGCGACGAAATGATCGAGGCCCTATCCCACACCGCCAAGCCCTACTTTGGCGACGTGGAGTCCATGAGCTACCTGCAGTGGGCTAAGCGCTACGCACAGCTGTGTGTAGCTCCCGCCTCGGCTCGCCCCGAGGCCACCAAGCCCGCCGACTACTGGGCTGACCTGGACTGGGCTGACCGCCTGCTGGACCTGCTGCACCGCATTGAGGCTCGTGTAAGCGAAGCCGACCACGGCCAGATTGTCACCCTATTCCCGGATCTAGACTCCGTACTGGACGCCGACGCCGCCATTGCCCGTCTAGCCGAGGCTTACCCGGCTGCTGACACCACCCTGGTGGAGCCGGCAGACGCCGCCTGGTTCGTTGACCTATGCCGCAAGCACCCCAAGCCGGTGCCGTTCGTGCCCGTAGTTGACGCCGACATTCTGCGCTGGTGGGGCACCGACTCACTGTGGCAGTCCCAGGACCCGCGCTACACCGCTGACCAGGTACGTATCATTCCTGGCCCGGTGTCCGTGGCTGGTATTACCACCATTAATGAGCCTGTTGGTCACCTGCTAGGCCGCTTTGAAACCGCTGCGGTAGAGGCGCTGCTAGCCGCCGGGGTTGACCCGGTAGATGCCGCCGCCCGCCTGGGTGAATGCGACGGTAAGGCAGTTGGCTCCCGCCCGGTAGCTGACGTTAACGCCTTTGTACGCTCCACCCCGCACGTAGTGTGGAATGGTCACCTGACCACCAACCCCGCTGTGGTGCTGCCTAGCGACGCCTACCAGGTAGTGGCCCGCCCCGACGTGGCCCCTGACGCCTATGACCTAGACATTAAGCTCGACACCCACTGGGATGACTTACCCGGTGGCGAGCAGATCCACGCCGTGCGTCGCCTAGTAGTGCCGCTGCGTTTGGACGGTACCTCCGACGGCGCTGCCCCCGAGGTAGACCCCAGCCGTATCTCCCAGACCATGGGTGACCTGCTGGTTAACACCGCTGGTGTGGGTAACGTGTCGATTGTTGGTGACCACATCACCTCCCTGCCTGCCGTCCAGAGCGCCGTTGCTGGTGCCCTTGACGCTAACGGCAAGGTAGCCAACCAGCCCTTCGGCACCGTTCACGACACCTTCACCTTGGCCTCCACGCTGGGTTACGACCACGGCGCGGTTACCGCTGATGCTCTGCCTGAGACCCTCTCTGCTGCCGCTATCGTCCCTGACGCCTTGCTAGGCCCGTGTTGGCCGGTGGTATACGCCTGCCTCGGTTCGGTAGTTGAAGATGGCATGCCGCTGATTGAAGGTCTGCTGGGTGCGGTCCACCTGGACCACACTGTGGATCTGCGCGCTGACCTAGAGCAGCTAGCTGCCAAGCAGCCCGCCTCGCGTGTAAGCGTTGACGGTTGGGTTGAGGCCCTGGAAGAGTCCAGCGCCGGCCGCGTGGTAGCCGTGCACCTAGAGCTGCGCGACTTCGCCACCGGCGAGCTGATCGCCATCATGACTGAGCGTTTCGCTATTCGTGGCCGCGCCCACGGTACCGCCACTCCTTCCGCCCCGGCCGTAGCCGGTGGCACCGGACGCGAAATCGCCAACTCTGCCCGTCGCCTCCTGCGCCGCGTAAAGGTCACCGCCCCGCGCGACATGACCGCTTTCGCCCGCGTAACCGGTGACTTCAACCCGATCCACACCTCCTACAACGCCGCCAAGGTGGCTGGTATGAGCGCCCCGCTGGTACACGGCATGTGGCTGTCTGCCACCGCCCAGCAGGTAGTTGCCTCAACCGACCCTGAAGGTGGTCACTACGACATCGTGGGTTGGACTACACCATGCACGGCCCGGTCGAGCTTGGTGACCAGGTGGAAATCTCTGTGGAGCGTACCGGCCTGGTACGTGGCGGCGGCTTCCTACTGGAGGCAACCTGCCGTATCAACGGTGAGATTGTTTCTCGCGGCACCGCAGTTACCCGCGCTGAGCGCACTGCCTACCTCTACCCGGGCCAGGGTATCCAGGCCCAGGGCATGGGTCTAGACGAGCGTTCCTCTTCTAAGGCTGCTCGCGAGATCTGGGACCGCGCCGACGCCCACACCCGCAAGGAACTGGGCTTCTCCATCCTGACCCTGGTACGTGACAACCCCACCGAGCTCACTGCTCGCGGCGTCACCTACCGTCACCCCAAGGGGCTGCTGAACCTGACCCAGTTCACCCAGGTGGCCCTGGCTACCGTGGCTATGGCTACCACCGCGCGCCTAGAAGAGGCCGGCGCTCTGGTAGAAGGCGCTGCCTTCGCCGGCCACTCGCTGGGTGAGTACACCGCGCTAAGTGCCTACGGGCGTGTGTTCCCGGTGGAAACCATGATTTCTATCGTGTTCCAGCGTGGTTCCACCATGCACACCTTGGTGCCGCGTGCTGAAGACGGTTCCTCCAACTACCGTATGGGCGCGCTGCGTCCCAACCAGTGCGGTATTGGCGCCAGTGAAGTTGAGGCCTACGTGGCCGAAATTTCTCAGCGCACCGGTGAGTTCTTGCAGATCGTTAACTACAACCTGGCCGGCGTGCAGTACGCAGTTGCCGGTACGGTTGCGGGTCTGGAGGCACTAGCCGCTGACGCCCGTGCACGTGCCAAGGCACGCGGCGGCAAGAACCCCTTCATGCTGGTGCCCGGCATTGACGTGCCCTTCCACTCCAGCGTACTGCGCCCGGGTGTGGACGAGTTCCGTAGCCGCTAGACGCACTGGTACCTGCCGACATCGACATCGACCGCATGGTTGGTCTGTATGTACCCAACCTGGTAGCTCGACCCTTCGAACTAACCCAGGACTTTGCCCGCTCCATCCTTGAGGTTGTGCCTTCGGCCCAGGTAGAAGCCATCTTGGCTAACTGGGATGCATGGATTGCCCAGCCGGTAGCTTTGGGTCGTGCCCTGCTGATTGAGCTGCTGGCCTGGCAGTTCGCTCACCGGTACGTTGGATCGAAACCCAGGATGTACTGTTCACTCCGGTTGACCGTGGTGGCTTGGGCATTGAGAAGGTCATCGAGGTGGGTCTAGCTGCTTCACCGACCCTGGCCAACCTGGCTAGCCGTACCCTGGCTTTGCCGCACCACGCCGGTAACCACGTGACCGTTTACAACGCTCGCCGTGACGAGGCCCGCGTTCTGGCCACTGACACCGACCCGGCTGTTGCCGACGAGGTGGTAGTGGAAGAGCCTGTCGCACCCGCCGCAGCTGAACCGGCTCCTGCCGCTGCGCCCGCTCCGGCTGCTGCACCGGTAGCTGCCCCCGCTCCGGCCGCTCCCGCTGGCGCCCCCCTCCGGAGCCGACGTCGCAGACCTGCCCTTCACCGCCAAGGATGGTCTGAACGTTTTGCTGGCCCACTCGGCCCGCATCCGCCCCGACCAGATCGGCGCTACCGACACCACCGAGACCCTAACCAACGGCGTATCTTCACGTCGTAACCAGCTGCTCATGGACATGGGCACCGAGCTGGAACTGGCCTCCATTGATGGTGCCGCCGACGCTGACATGAGCGCACTAGCTGCCACCGTGCTTAAGGGTGCACCTAACTACAAGCCCTTCGGCCCGGTACTTAGCGAAGTTATCCGCCAGTCCATCTCCAAGCTCTTTGGTCCTTCTGGACAGCGTCCAGCTCGCATCGCTGAGCGAGTACAGCGCACCTGGGGCCTGGGTGAAGGCTGGGCTGCCCACGTAAACGCCGCTGTGCTGCTGGGCACCCGTGAGGGCGCCTCCATGCGTGGCGACGATCTCGCCAACCTGGGCACCACCGGTCCGCTCAAGACCGTAGCTGAGGTAGATGCCCTAATCGACCGCGCGGTCCAGGCTGTGGCCAGCGACCACGGCGTGAGCGTAGCCATGCCTAGCGCTGGTGGCTCCGGCGGTGGCGCCCAGGTTTCCTCTGAAGCCCTTGACGCCTTCGCTGCTGGTCTGATTGGCCCCGACGGCGCTCTGGCTACCACCGCCCGCACTCTGCTTGACACCCTGGGTCTAACCGAAAAGGTGGCCGTGGCCTCCGAGCAGGTTGACGATGAAGCTGAGCGTACCCGCGTGGCCCTGGAGGCGATTACTGCCGAGCTAGGCCCCAACTGGGTAGCTTCAGTAACCCCCAGCTTCGACTCGCGCCGCGCGGTGCTGATCGATGACCGTTGGGCCAGCGCCCGTGAAGACCTGGGACGCATCGCCACCGGTGAGATCAACGCTGAGACGGTTAACGTCGAAAGCTACACCGGTTTGGGCCGGGCTGTAGCCGACCAGGCCGCCTGGTGGGCCCGCCAGATGCGTGAAGCTGGTGCCAGCGAGCGCGTAGCCGGCGTACTTGAGCACATCAGCCAGGTAGCCGCTGTTAAGGCTGAAGCTGGTAGCGCCCCGGTACGTTGGGCCAACGAGGTTGCGGTTGTAACCGGTATGGCTCCGCACTCTATCGGTGCTGCGGTGGTGGCTGAGCTGCTCTCTGGTGGCGCCACCGTAATTGCTACCGCCTCGCGTCTGAACCACAAGCGTCTAGAGTTCGCTACCGAGCTCTACCGTCAGCACGCCTCCAATGGCGCGCAGCTGTGGATGGTGCCGGCCAACTGTCCAGCTACCGTGACGTAGACGCCCTAGCCCAGTGGATCGGTAACGCTGAGGTAGTCACCTCCGGTGGTACTTCAACCCTGGTCAAGCCGGCCCTGGTGCCCACCTTGCTGTTCCCCTTCGCCGCTGGGCGTGTGGCCGGTTCGCTGGCCGACGCCGGTCCGGAGACTGAGTCTCAGGCCCGTTTGCTGCTGTGGAGCGTGGAGCGCAGCATTGCTGCCCTGAGCGCCATCGGTACTGACACCAATGTGGACCACCGTCTGCACGTGATCCTGCCTGGTTCGCCTAACCGCGGTACCTTCGGTGGCGACGGTGCTTACGGTGAAGTCAAGAGCGCCCTGGACGCCATTGTTAACCGCTGGTCCAGCGAAAAGCAGTGGGCTCAGCGCGTCTCGCTGGCACACCCGCGTATCGGTTGGGTGCGTGGCACCGGCCTGATGGGTGGTAACGACCCGCTGGTGGCCGCCGTTGAGGCTGCCGGGGTACGCACCTGGTCCACTGAAGAAATCGCCCACGAGCTGGTTGAGCTGTGCACCGAGCAGGTACGCGCTCAGGCTGCGGTTAAGCCGGTTGAGGCTGACCTGACTGGTGGCCTGGGTGACAACGTTGACCTGGTGGCGCTGCGTGAAAACGCTGCCAAGGCTGCAGCTGGCCAGGCCAGCGAGCCGGTTGAGGCTAGCGCTACCATCGCCGCTCTGCCCAGCCCGGCCACCCCGGTTCAGCCCACCGCGCCTAACTGGGGCGAGGTTGAAGCTGACCTGGAAGACATGGTGGTTGTGGTTTCTACCGGTGAAGTATCCACTTGGGGTAGCGGCCGTACCCGCCGTGAAGCTGAGCTGGGTATGACCGGTGGCGACGACGTCGAGCTCACCGCTGCCGGCGTACTCGAACTGGCCTGGGGTATGGGCCTGCTGACCTGGCAGGACTCGCCTAAGGCCGGCTGGTACGACACCGATGGCAACCTGGTTGACGAGGCTGACATTCTCTCGCGTTACCGCGACGAGGTAGTGGGCCGTTGCGGTATCCGCGAATTCGTTGACGACCAGCTGATCGCTCCGGTGGCAGATGAAGAGGTTGAGGTTTACCTTGACCGCGACATCTCCTTCAACGTCGCTGACGAGGCTACCGCCCGCACCATCGCTGAATCTGACCCGGCACACACCCTGATCAGTGAAGACAGCGAAAGTGGCGAGTGGATCGTGACCCGCCTGGCTGGTTCGCTGGCCCGCGTACCGCGCCGCGCCGCGCTGAGCCGCACCGTGGGTGGCCAGTTCCCGCGTGACTTCGACCCGCAGCGTTGGGGTATCCCGGCGTCCATGACCGAGTCTTGGACCGGATCGCCTCTTGGAACCTGGTTACCGCCGTTGAGGCCTTCCTCAACGCTGGTTTCAGCCCCGCAGAGTTGCTGCAGGCTGTGCACCCGGCCGATGTGGCCTCCACTCAGGGCACCGGTTTTGGTGGTATGGAGTCGATGCGCAAGATGTTCGTTGGTCGCTTCCTCAACGAGGAACGCCCCAGTGACATTCTGCAGGAGGCCCTGCCTAACGTTGTGGCCGCACACGTAATGCAGTCCTTCATCGGTGGTTATGGTTCTATGGTGCAGCCGGTTAGCGCCTGCGCAACCGCAGCCGTATCCATTGAAGAAGGCTGGGACAAGATCGCTCTGGGTAAGGCCCAGGTGGTGGTTGCCGGTGCTATCGATGACATCTCGGTTGAGTCCGTGGTTGGCTTCGGTAACATGAACGCCACTGCTGAGGCGGCTGCCATGAAGGCTAAGGGCATCAGTCCGCGTCACTTCTCACGTGCCAACGACCGTCGTCGCGGCGGCTTCGTGGAAGCCCAAGGTGGCGGTACCGTCATCCTGGCCCGTGGTGACGTAGCGGCCAAGCTGGGTCTGCCGGTTGCTGCAGTGCTTGGTTTCGTCTCCTCTTACGCCGACGGCGCCCACACCTCCATCCCGGCCCCGGGCCTGGGTGCTTTGGCTGCGGGCCGTGGCGGTAGCAACTCGCGTCTGGCTAAGTCTTTGGCCAAGCTGGGCGTTGAGGCTGACGACATCGCCGTGGTTTCCAAGCACGACACCTCCACCGGTGCTAACGACCCCAACGAGTCTGAACTGCACACCCGCCTGGCCAAGGCACTTGGCCGTAGCGAGGGTAACCCGCTGGTAGCGGTCTCTCAGAAGACCATCACTGGTCACGCTAAGGGTGGTGCCGCAGTGTTCCAGGTGGCCGGTTTGACCGAAATCCTGGCTACCGGTGTGGCTCCCGGTAACGCCTCGCTGGACTGCGTGGACATCAAGCTCAAGAAGGACAGCTTCTGGATCTGGCCGCGTAAGGCTATGCGTCTGGCTGGCCGTGGCGGCGAAAGCGGCCGCGTGCCCGGTGCTGGTCCGATCCGTGCGGGCTTGGCTACCTCGCTGGGCTTCGGGCACGTATCTGGCCTGCTGGCCATGGTGCACCCCGGTGCTTTCGAATCTGCCCTGCGTAAGGCTGGCGGCCAGCAGGCCGTCGACGCCTGGCTGGCCAGCGCCAACGCCCGTCTGGCTGCCGGTACGCGCCGCCGCCGCGCCGGCATGATCGGCCGCGTGGCCCTGTTCGAGCAGATCGATGGCCGTCGCCTGGGTGAAGAAACCGAAACCCGCGACCCGCACGAGGTTGAGGCAGCTATGCTGCTTGACCCCGAGGCCCGCTTGGGTGCCGACGGTGTTTACCACGCTGGTGAGTAATAGCTACTAGCGCTTAACCATATGGGGTGGATCCGTTTAAGGATCCACCCCATATGTAGTTTGGCTATGGCTAGCTAAGCTGGAGGAGTGGATATGCCTAAAATCGTTACTCCTGAAACTACTGGTCAGTGTCCAGTGGGAGTGGGGGTTGACCTAGTGCAGATAGATGCTTTGCTCAGCAACTTTCTGAGCCTGGCACTAGTTTTAGTCAGCGAGCTTTTAGCCCTCGTGAGCTACGCCAAGCCCAAGCGCGGGTGCGAGCTAGAGGGGCTGAGCCAAACTGGCAGGAGCTAGCCCCACACCTGGCTGCGCGTTGGGCAGCCAAAGAAGCTTTTGTTAAGGCCTGGTCCACTGCCTTGGTGAAACTTAAAGGCGCCGCCGCGCCTCAACCACTAAGCCTGGAAAGTTTTAACTGGGATCAGGTTGAAGTACTGCTAGATGAGCAGCTACGCCCCCAGGTAGCACTACGCGGCCAAGTAGCCCAAGCAGTCAGCCAAAGTGTGGGGGAGCCTAGCTGGCTGGTGTCACTAAGCCATGAGGGTAACTGGGCCAGCGCCGTCGTAATTGCTGCTCTAACAGCGTAAAAAATTTAGCTAACCGGCTTAAAACTCAAGTTGTTGAGGCCTTAGACCTAGGTTTATAGTTGACATGTAAAACGTGCTCCGGGGTCGGTGAAATTCCGAGCCGGCGGTTATAGTCCGCGACCCACTGGTACCTACTGGTGGTTGAGCTGGTGAAATTCCAGCACCGACGGTTAAAGTCCGGATGGGAGGAGGCACGCGGGTTTACTTATCTTTAGGTGACCTGCAGGCGCTGTGCGCGCGCATCCTTGTATTCCCCGGCGCTTACCGGGAGGAAACTTCCGCCGTATTCGGAAGGAATTAGATGCGAGCTTACAGGCCCTGGCTAGCAATTACGCTAGGTGTAGTGGTTTAGTCTTCTGGCAGCTAATTTCTGTATCTGGAGCTGTGGCTGAGTATTTTTTGCCAGCCCCCACCCACATCATTGATTCGCTAATTACCTCAATTGGCCACGCAAACATGCTTGGTTACGCCTGGGTTACTCTGCGTGAAGCGATTTTGGGTTGTATGTTGGCTTTTGCAGGGGCTTTACCCTTAGCATTGGCGCTATTTCACTGGCCACTATTTTCGCAAACTGTGCTGCCTTATGTGGCCGCAAGTCAAGCGATTCCGGCTATTGCGATTGCGCCTTTGCTGGTGTTGTGGGTTGGTTACGGTTTATTCCCGGTAGTGCTGCTATGTGCCTTTATGGTGTTTTTCCCGATCACTATCTCTATTTTGCTGGGGCTAAGGTCAATCAATCGTGATGTGATCGAGGCGGCCCGGCTTGATGGGGCGGGTGGTTTCAAAATGATTATCTATATGGAACTGCCGCTAGCTACTCCGGCAATTTTGGCAGGTTTGCGTACCGGCATGACACTGTCAATTACCGGTGCAGTAGTAGGGGAGATGACCATGGGGGGCACGGGATTGGGCATGGTTTTAGCATCCCAGCGCGACGCCGTAAATACCGCAGGTCTATTTGCCACCATCGTGGTGCTGTCAGTTATGGCCACCGCTTTGCACGGTTTGATTCATGCCTGCGAAAAGCGTTCGCGCACAATCGCCGCAATTCAAAGTTAGGAAACACCATGATTTCACGTCGACAAGCAGTTAGCCTGCTGGGTTTAGCAGCAGGGGGCGTGGCACTAGGGGCTTGCTCCTCAGGTACTGCCAGCAAATCTAAGACCGGGGCTCAGCCCTTAACTATTGGTCTGACCTACACCCCCAACATCCAGTTCGCACCCTTCTATTTGGCACAGGCCAATAAGCAATACGCAGACAGTGTCAAGCTGCGCCACCATGGGGCCCAGGAAGGCCTGTTTGATGCGCTGAGCGCCGGCAGCGAAGACCTGGTTATTGCTGGTGCCGACGAAGCCGCTGTGGCCTGCTCTAACGGTTCAAACCTGGTGGTTGTGGGCGGCTACTACCACAGCTATGCGGTATGCATTATGGTGCCGGCTAACTCCTCTATCACTTCACTTGCGCAGCTGCGTGGTAAGAAGATTGGTACCCCGGGAACTATGGCGAAAACTGGTTCGGTCTGCTACTGGCTTTGCGTAGCGCGGGACTGAGCCAAAATGACGTCAACATTATGTCTATTGGCTACACTCAGCAGGCAGCCCTGATGAGCGGCAAGGTAGATGCCATTGTGGGCTACTCCAACAACGACGCCGTCGCCCTAGAAGAATCAGGCATGAAGGTACGTAAGTTGGCAGTAGCCACCAACCCGCCACTGATTGGCGCCAGCCTGGTTACCTCCACCAAGGCTTTAGCTGCTAAACGTGACGCCCTTAAAGCCGCTGTTGCTGCCTCGGTTAAAGGGGATGCAGACTTTTGTCACTGATCCCGACGCCGCCGTGAAAGCTGCGGTCAAGTACGTGCCCGACCTGGCTGACGCCAAGCAGGCCGCCAAGGCTCGCAAAGTGGCTGTGGCTACCGCTGAGCTGATTAAGCCTAGTGGGCTCAGCGCTGATCAGATCGGCAAAATTGGTGCCAGCGAAGTTGAGGCGATGCTCAAATTCTTAAGCGAGCTGAAGGTGTTTGGCTCCAAGCCGGTCACGCGCGAAAAGCTACTAGACGCCCTGATCTAGGCCGCTACTGACTAAATACCCTAGAAGCCACTAGTTAGCTGCCAGGCACACTCCTTTAAAAAGGCTGCGTGTCTGGCAGCTTTTTAGCTTGCCGACGCAGGCGTTGAATATAGCCAATATTTGCTGGTAAATCATTAGGTAGCTTATGAGACTTGATGCTTTGCGGGGGAGAGGTTAGTAGATTAGCTTCACGCAGAGAGCTAATTACTGCGTTCATGCATTTAGCAAAAAACTTGTATTCAACCCAGCTATTAGCATCAACTCTACGGCTAGGAATAAGTACCACAAATAGTTCCGTGCCGTCAGCAAAATTATTGGCTACTAAGGCAATCTCAGTTTGGCCGCGCTGACGCTCGTGAGCGACGATACTAATTGGTAGCAGCGCTAGTGAAGCCATTCCAAGTAACTCTGGATCAGTTATCGTGTCGATTATGTTGGCCCGAGCATTTGAGCCTTGAGCTACTATTACTCCAGTCCAGCCCTGCTGTTTTAGTAGCAGGTCGATCTTATTATCTACCAGTCTAAACTTCTTTGCTCCCAGCACATTAATTACGCACTGAATAGCGTTTTCACTCTGGCAAGCTAAAGTAAAACGCATAGCTGGATAAGAAGGGGCAATGCCAAACATAGTGGTTTTCCTCAGTCAGTACTTACACGTGAGCGTACTACCCCTAAACCCATAGAGTTTAGAGCGCGCTGTAATTGTTTAGGGCGGACCTTCGCTGCCTGCGCTCCACGGCGTAGCACTCTATAGGTGTCCCCAGATTCTTCAGTGAGCATATTGGTTAACTCAAAACCATTCTTTTCATAAAACCGCAGTCGGCGCTGACGCTGGTGCGGATTTGGGGCGCCAGGCTCGTCTACAGGTTCAATCTCTAAATATCGGCAGGTCACGGTTATGCTCACAAATAGCATTAAGTACACGCGAGCCATAGCCGGCGCTGCGTAGCTGATCATTTACTGCTAAAAACGCCAGGTATAGCAGGCCGTGAGCACGCTGAGAGTAGGTCATGGCCACCACGCGAGCTACCCCATCTACAGAGGTCGGCTGTTTAGGGTCAATCCACGCTAAAAACTGCGCATTTAGGCGCAAAGAAGAGACATGCAAAAACGCTAATGGAATTTGCTCATTAGGCGGAAAAGCGCGCCGGTAAATACCGTGCACCTGGGCGGTTAGTGGGCCCCAAAAGGGCACTCTTACGGGTTTAAGCTGTGAAGTCATGATTCTAAAGTTTTAAGCCAGTGTGCGCGCGCTGCCCGCCCGGCAGCTGCTGCCGTAATGAAACTGGCGCGGTCTTGGTCAAGGCCGCGACCCATAGTAGATAGTTTTACCGGGCTGGTAGCCAAAGCCTCATCTAAGCCCTGGCAGGAAACAGAAACTAGACGGTGAGGCTGGCCTAGCTGGCGTGGCAGCGCCAACTGGCGGGCCTGGGATTTAACCAGTTCACCAAACTCTCCGTCCAGCTCGGGCACAGCAACGAGCGCGCTACACAGCGTAGCGCGGCTATAAGCGGTTAAAGAATGGTGCGAAATCCCCAGGTGGCGCACACGCGCATCAGCCTGAGATACACGCAAGGCGGCAATCGGCTCACCTGCTAGTACCGCAGTGGCGTTAAGTGCATCGGCGCAAGCTACCCCGGAAAACCCCCAGGGAGTGTCGCTACCCAAATTGCCTGGCCCTTGGGTCAGCACAATTATGTCTGCGCCCAGTACATGGCGCGCCGCTAGCAGGCCGTTATGTAGCGAGACTGCCTCTAAATCGCCGCCCCAAGACTGTCTGTGGCCACGCTCCCAACTAGCCAGCCGGCCTGTTTTAACCCAAAAACGCTGCGCGAATAAGGCAGTGGCAGCGCGGCGCCGTCGCTCATAACATAAGCGATTTTTGGTAGCGGAGCTTGAGATGGATCCTCATCTACCAGCGGGCAGCGCGCCCCGGCAATTATGGCCGGCAGGGCCGAGTGCAAATCGGCCACCACCACGGCGCCACCTGCCAGGTCTAGCTCAGTGTTTAATAACTGGTGGTGGGCTGTGCCCGGCTCATCAACGCTGGTAACTAGCTTTTGGTTAGGCATATAGCGGGCTTTAACCAGGTGACCAGCCGGTTCGACGTCGTCGTTGAGCTGGTCTAGACGGGCCCCAACCATGGCGTGCCCACCTGTACCAAGTGAGCGAGCCAAGGCAGAAACCTCAATACGCACCCGTTCACCAATCTGGGCCTGGCCAAACAGGTCCGTATATAGCAGTGCTTTTACCTTTTCTCCGGGCAAATAAACACGTGCGTTAGCTGGGGCGGCCTCGATCCGCACCCAAACCATAGCGCAACCGCCCCAAGTGCTATGTAGCTGCTCAACTACACCATCACGCCACATCATGGCTGTAGCCTACCTGTAGGCTAAAGGCATGAGCCAACCAGTCAGTGTTGAGGAGAGAGTGCTTAACCTGCTGTTAGCGCTGTCTGGCAACCCACGAGGACTGACCTTACGGCAGATAACTAGACAGGTGGCCGGCTACGACGCGGCCATACAAAGCAGTGTTGAGCGTAAACAGGTGCGCAGATTTGAGCGCGACCGCGCTACACTGCGTGAACTGGGGGTAGTAATCAACTCCGAAGTTGATGTAGATAACCCCACCAACACTCATCCCCATAAGCGCTACCTACTTGCCCCCGCTGGTCAATGCCCACAATTGCCAGTCTTAACGCCAGTGCAGCTGCTGACGCTAGAACTAGCCACGCACCTGTTTAACAGCGGTTTTATTGGCACGCGGCTAAGTATTGTGCGAGCCAAACTAAACGCCCATTACCCCCTATATAACCGCGTGTTTAAGGCTCTGCCTACGCCTGGACCGTCCCTTAGCCAGGAGGTGACGTGGGGCTTAACTACAGGCGCCCAACTGGAATTTGCCTATCAGGGCCTGCATGACCGCAGCCCACGCCAACGTCTGGTGTGGGACGCTAAGTTAAGCGTGCTTGAGGGGGGCTGGTATCTTGATGGTTTTGATCAGCTGGCCCAGGCCCAGCGACGTTTTCGTGTTGATCGCATAGTGGGCCAGATACATGCCCGGCCGCTGCCAGAGACTGAGCGGCCAGAGCCGGCCCCGCCGTCAGATAGTAGACACTGTCAAGTCGTGCTTTGGTTGGCGCCAGATAGCGCCTGGCAGTTAAAAACCCACTCCCAGGCGCTGGGACAGGATCGTTACTTACTGGACTATCATCCAAGTGATCAGCTGCAACTAGTATCTACGCTTAGCTCCTTAGCAGAGCAGGCCCTGGTGCTTGAACCGGCTGACCTAGCCCAAGCAGTGCTAAACCGTTTGCAGGCTCTAGAGACCATAGACCCTAAACTTCCATCTCGCGATGAAGGGGGAGTTAGCCCAGCTAAAACCCAAAGCCCTAAGGTCTACCCGCCCACCTCCATAGTTGTGGCCCGCATGTTAGCCCTGGTGCAATGGGTTAAAACGCACCCGGGGCAAAGCTTTGACAGCTTAGCTAGTCACTTTGGAGTTAGCCCGCAGCAGATCCGTAAAGATGTAGATAGCTTGAGCTTAGTGGGTGCCGATCATGTGCCCTGGCAGGGGCTAGATTTGATTTTGCTGATTTACATGATGGCAAAGTAACTCTCAACCACGCCGGGGGATTAGCTAATCAGCTGCATTTAGATGAGCTTGACCGCGAGGTTTTGGCTTTGGCTCTGGCAGCTTTAGAAGCTGGCCCCTGGCAAAGTTACGCCCGCCAGCTAAGTCAATTGTTGCAGTCAAATCCTGACGCTCAAGTGTCAGCCGTGCAAAGTCAAGTAGCTGCCGGTGGTGCTGGGGTAGCTGCCACCAAGGCAGACGTCGAGCTAGAAACAGCCGCTAGCGCCGAGCCCAAAAACGCTGCCGGCTCCCTAAATGCGCCGCTAGGCCAAGTTTTTGCCACAGTACTAGAAGCCCTTATGACTGGGCGCAGCCTAAAGCTAAAGCTACGTCGACGCCGCCGGGGTTAGCTCCCAGCGCAATGTGGATCCCTGGTGGTTAGTTAGCGACGGCGCCCGTCTTACGCTGGTGGGCTACTGTCATGGGGCCAGGGCCAAACGCCGCTTCCGGCTAGAGCGTATTAGCGCGTTAAGCCTGGGCGGCCAGGTGCGCAAAGCCGCCCCGTCCCCCAACACCTCAGCCGACAAACGCCGTCGGGCCCGGAGCCAAAGTTGGGGACGCACAGCCCAAACAGCCACTTTACGCATCCGCCCTAGTGGAATTTGGCTGACGCAAGTAGCTAAAGCAAAACAGGTTATTTATAACCAAGACGGCACTATCACCGTAGAAATAATTGGCCGTTCTCAGGCATGGCTAGAGTCTGTGGTGTTGCGCGCAAGTAGTGAGCTGATAGCTGTAGAACTGCCACATTGTTAGAAAAAGTCAGTGTTCGCGCAGCTAAAGCCCGAGCTAACTACGCTCAAAGCGTGAGCGTAAAGACGTGAATCTGCCCGGTTCATGGCAAGATAATAGGTATATAGGTTTGCTGTGACTGGCCCCGATTCTTGGATCGGCTGGTAAAACGGTAAACTTTCCCCGTCCGTACATGAATTTTCATGCCAAGTCTTTGGAAGGCAGGCTCACTATGGGAGCATTTCGCCCCTGGCACTGGATCGTAATCATCGTCTTGTTGATTTTGCTATTCGGCGCCAACAAGCTGCCGGAGATCGCCGGTAGCCTCGGCAAGTCGATGAAGGTCCTTAAGAAGGAAGTTAAGGAACTCAAGGAGGAGGATGCTCCCGCACAGAAGCAGGCGCAGATCGCTCCTCAGGAGGGTACCTACTACACCCAGCCTTCCCAGCCTCAGGCCGCTCCTGAGCAGCAGGGTGAGGCTAAGTGACGCATAACTGAACTAAGTGCAGGGTAGGCCGTGGGGTCTGCCCTGCACACTTAGTACAGTTTCGATTTTGTAGAAGGAACACAGGTGGCTGAGGACACGCCCAAAAAGAAGCGTTTTAAGCTACGTAAGCGTAAGGACAACCCTGAAGCACGCATGTCTTTGGGGGCGCACCTGCGCGAGGCACGCAACCGTTTAATTATTGCTGCCCTGGGTGTGTTAGTTGGAACCATCGTGGCCTGGATCTTTTACGACCAGGCTTTTGCGGTGCTGACTAATCCGCTGGAAGTGGCGCGCGCGCATGGTCACAATGTCACTGTTAACTTTGGGACTGTACTATCTTCCTTCGATATCAAGCTGCGTGTATCTATGTGGGCGGGCTTTGTTGGCTCGGCTCCTTTGTGGATCTACCAGTTTTGGGCGTTTATTGCCCCAGGGTTGCTGCCGAAAGAGAAGCTACTGGCGCTGGGCTACGGCCTAGCCGGGCTGGCTTTGTTTATATGTGGCTGTCTGCTGGGTATCTGGCTGATTCCCCACGCTGTGGATGTGCTTACCGGTTTCATCCCGACTTCTTCTACCGGATACCTGGATGCTAGCCAGTACCTGTCTTTTGTGACCCGCCTGCTGCTGGTCTTTGGTTTGGCTTTCTTGTTCCCTGAAATGATGGTGGGGCTAAACCACCTGGGTCTGATTAAGGGCCGGACCATGCTGCGTGGTTGGCGTATCGCGGTGGTCTTTGTCTTTATTTTCATGGCTATCGCTAACCCACTGCCTGACCCTTGGTCCATGATTTTTATGGCGCTGCCGATTTGTGCGCTCTACTTTGGGGCTTGCGGTATTGCAATAGTGCGAGACAAGCGTCGCGCTAAGCGTATGGCTGAAGAAGATGCCGCCCTTGATGCTGCCCTGGCTGCCCCTAGCACTGCACAGATTGGACCGGCCAACAGCTAATGCGGATAGTACTACTTGGTAATAAGGCGGCTGGTGCTGGTAATGGCCTAGCCGCCTACCGCTATCTGATGCGTAGATTCAATGCGCTTGAGCATGATGCGACGCGTCTGGGAGCTTTCGATTTTGTAGATGTCACTGGCGACAATCTGGTGGCATCGCTGTCACGTCTAAGCTCTTTGGAAATAGGTAGCTATGACCTGCTGGTAGTGGCTGGGGGAGATGGCACAGTCACCTTGGCTTTGGATGCGGTAGCTGATACAGATGCGGCTTTAGCTATCATTCCAGCAGGTACTGGTAACGACGGCGCCCGTCACTTTGGTATTACCAACTGGCGTCGAAGCAGCGATCAGCTACTAAACAACCTTAAAGCTGGGCATCTAAACACGGTTAAAACGGATCTGATTAAAGCTACCTTCGCAGCCGATGACAGTAGGCAACGCTGGGTGCTGAGCGTGGTAACTGCTGGTGTGGACGCAGCTATTAACCAGCGCGCTAACAACTATGACTGGCCGCGTAACCGGGGTAGGTATGTGCGCGCAGCAGTACGAGAATTTGCCACGCTTAAGGGCTACCACTACGAGCTGACCCTAGACGGCGTCAAGCTGCCACCTCAGCGCCTGCACCTGGTGGCTTTTGCTAACACTTCCTACTATGGCGGAGGAATGCACATTGCCCCGCAAGCCAGTGCCACTGATGGTCAGGGCACCTTGGTGAGCGTAGATCCGGTGGCGCGCTTTACGGTGCTGCGGGTATTTCCCCGTATTTTTTCCGGCACCCACGTAAACCACCCGGCAGTGCACATTACTAATGCCACCGCGCTGACTATCGATGGCCCAGATTTACCGCTGCTTTATGGCGATGGTGAACCCCTTGGTCGCGCCCCGGTAACCTTGGAAGTAATTTCTGATGCTTTAACGCTGGTTGATAACTGGAGTAATAACTAATGGGATCTTCTCCGGCTGAGCGCTATGCAGCCGCACGTGCCCTAGCTAAGCACGAGGCTACGCGCCTGGCTCGTTTTGAAGCGCAATACGATTTCCGCTTGATGATTTTCAGCTAGAAGGCTGCCGAGCCCTGGAGGCTGGCAAGTCCGTGCTGGTGGCCGCCCCTACCGGGGCTGGTAAAACCGTGGTGGGGGAGTTCGCCGTCTACCTGGGGCTTATGAGTGGACGCAAAACTTTCTACACCACCCCCATTAAGGCTTTAAGTAACCAAAAATACCTGGACCTGGTGGCCCGCTACGGCCACGACGTCGTCGGCCTTTTAACTGGAGATAACTCCATTAACCCCCACGCACCCATAGTCGTAATGACTACTGAGGTTTTGCGTAACATGCTCTACACCGGCTCGGCGGACCTAGAAAACCTGGCCTATGTGGTGATGGATGAAGTGCACTACCTAGCTGACCGTTTCCGTGGGCCGGTATGGGAAGAATCCATTATTCACCTAGAGGCCAGCGTGCAGGTAGTGGCCCTATCGGCAACTGTTTCAAATGCAGAAGAGTTCGGCCAGTGGCTAGAAGAAGTTCGTGGACACTGTCAGGTAATTGTTAGCGAGCACCGCCCCGTGCCGCTTAAACAGTTCATGATGGTGGGGCGCAAACTATTTCCGCTCTACAGCCACGAGGATGCAGATAGCGGCGGCGTCATTAACCGTGATCTAACCAGCGCTTTGCACCGGGCCCGGCGCGCTCAAGGCGGCTATAAGCGCCCACCGCGCCCCGGGCGTTTCCCAGCCCCGCCCTCGCTTACCCCACCGCGTCGCTCAGTGGTGATTGAAGCGCTGCATAAAGCCCACATGCTGCCGGCAATCGTATTCGTGTTTTCCCGCAACGGCTGTGAAGAGGCCGTTTCCCAAGCCATGAATGCGGGCATAAACCTGACCACTGCTGAAGAAGCTCAGCAGATCAGAAGGATTATTCAAGCCAATACCGCCCAGCTTTCCGGGGCGGATCTGGCTGCAGTGGGTTTCCACAGCTGGGCTAGCGCCCTAGAACACGGCATTGCCGCCCACCACGCCGGAATGCTTACGGCTTTTAAAGAAACTGTTGAGCAGCTCTTTGCCCAAGGCCTAGTTAAGGTAGTTTATGCCACCGAAACCCTGGCCCTGGGGGTTAATATGCCCGCGCGCACAGTGGTGCTGGAATCTCTACGTAAATGGGATGGCCAAGCCCATAACCAACTAACCCCCGGCCAGTACACCCAGCTAACTGGGCGAGCTGGTAGGCGCGGCATTGACAGCATCGGTTACGCCGTCGTGCTGGGAGCCGGGCAGGTAGAAGCCCAAACTGTGGCTTCGCTTGCCTCTAAGCGTTCCTACCCGCTCAAAAGTGCTTTCACGCCTAACTACAATATGGCGGTTAACCTGCTTTCGCGCACCAACTACAATGTGGCCCGCGATATTTTAGAGTCCTCTTTTGCCCAGTTCCAAGCTGACCGCGCGGTAGTGGAGCTGGCCGCGAGCGCCCGTAAAGCCCGCGCCAAAGCTGATAACTTCAGCTTGCAAATGCGCTGCTCACATGGGGACTATCCCAGTTATGCGCGGCTGCTGCTGGATATTTCAGCCGGCGACAAAGAGCTCAAACAGCTTATTAGCGCTGATGAAACCCGCTATTTAACCTCCCAGATGCGTGCTTTGAAACGTGGGGATGTGATTTTGCTGCGCGTGGGGCGTCGTTCGCGTCATGCGGTCGTGCTGGAGCGGCGCCAGGATACGGCGGGTTTGCCGCTGCTGAGCATTGTGGATGAGACCGCTAAGGTGCAGGTACTTACTCCTCTTGAGCTTAAAGGCCCGGCGGTGGTTCTGGGTAAAATGCAGCTTGGTCACGTGGGCGCCCGCAATCATAGCGCCCTTAAGAAAACTGCTGCACGCCTATCACAGATGGTGGCGGGCGGGGATTTAAAGCCCGCTAAGCTGCGCGCTAAGCAGTCGGTGCGCACCAAGCAGCTACGCGTGCGCCTTGACCAGCTGCGCAGTCAGCTGCGTGAGCATCCTTGTCACAGCTGTCCGCATCGCGAGGAACATGCGGTGGTGGGACGTAAATGGGCTAAGGCTCAAAGGGAAGCTGACCGCATTAGTGCCCGCGTGCATGCGCGTACTTCTTCAATTGCCCGCACTTTTGAGGCGGTGTGTAAGGTCTAGAGCACTTTGGCTACCTGGAACGTGAAGCAGACCAGCTGCGTCCAACTGCGCGCGGTAAGTTGCTGGCGCGTATTTATGCTGAACGTGATCTACTGGTGGCCCAGTGCCTGGTTAATGGGGTGTGGGCTAACCTGTCTCCCGCACAGTTGGCGGGGGTGGCCTCTAGCTGCGTGTTTGAGCCGCGTATTGGTTCCAAGGTGGCTTTTAGTGACGGTATTTTGGGTAAGGCTCTGCGTAAAACCACTGATCAGGCCGAGCAGATTCACCTGCAGGAACTGGCAGTGGAGCTGGCGCGCAGTGGGGATGCCCAATGGGATTTAGCTGAGGCTATTAACGCATGGGTGAGCGGAGCGGATCTTAAAGATGTCCTGGCTCTAAGCGAGCTGGGCGCGGGCGATTTTGTGCGCTGGTGCAAGCAGCTTTTGGATCTGGTGCGCCAGCTGCGCTCTTTGGCTTTGGATGGGCAGCTGGAGACTATTGCGGTAACTGACCTGGTGCGTTTGGAGGCCGGCTTGAATAGGGGAGTAGTGGCGTGGTCAAACGTATAAGCCTGCCTGGCTTGGCTGCGCCGGGCGGGGCGAAGCCTTTTATGGCTTTGTGTGTTTTGGCTTTGGCCCTGGGGTTAGTGGTCGCCAAGTTTTTTTACACCTCCGTGTGGGCGGTGCCTGTCGGCGGCGTGGGGGCGCTGTACCTGCTTACCCGCGAGCGCGCCGGTAGTTTCCGCCTGGGTTTTTGCTACGCAATTGGCCTGTTTGCGCCCTTGTTTCAGTTCACCCAGGTGTCTATGGGCAATCCGCTAGGGTGGGTGGCGTTAACTATTTTTGAGTCACTGTATTTGGCGCTGTTTGCTTGGCTGTGGGCGGCAGTTAGTGGCACGGCCTGGGTGCGTGAGCATCTGCTTAGTGGCACCGTGATTTGCGTTTTTGTTTGCCGGCTGTGAGCAGCTACGTTCTAGCTGGCCGCTGGGTGGTTTTGCGTGGGCGCGCTTGGCCCAGTCGCAGATTTATTCGCCGCTGCTGCCACTAGCTAGCTGGCTGGGTTCTAGTGGCTTAACGTTTGTGGTGGCTTTGCTGGGTGCACTGGGTGCTTTGGGCCTGGTGAGCTTGTTGCGTTTGCGCCTGGAGAAGGCGGTAACGGCGCTGGCTTTAGCGGCTTTGCTGGGGGTTGGGCCTACTTTTATTGAGCTACCGACTGCTGCCCAGGCGGGCACGCTGCGGGTGGGGGCGGTGCAGGGAAGTATTCCCGGTAAGGATCCAACCCAGGCTTTTAGTCGGGAAATGCTGGTGACTGGCCAGCATGTGGCGGGCACGCGCAAGCTACAGGACGAGGTTGGCGCCGGTGGGGTAGATGTGGTGTTGTGGCCGGAAAATTCAGCTGATTTAGATCCACGCTCTTACCCGCAGGTGGCCGCCGTGGTTACGCAGGCTAGTGAGGATATTAAGGCCCCGATTGTGGTGGGGGGAGTGCTTTACGACGACGGCGCCTCCAGCCGCTATAACGACATGATCGTTTGGAATGGGGCTGATGGGGCGGGAGAAATCTACCGTAAACACCACCCGGTACCTTTTGGGGAGTATGTGCCTTGGCGAGGTACTTTACGTAAAATCACCAAACAGGTTGACCGCATCGGCACCGATATGCGTGCGGGCAGTGGCTCACACACTTTGACTTTCACTACCCGCGATGGGCGTAAAGCTAAGCTGGCTGTGGGTATCTGTTTTGAGGTGGCTTATGACAATGAGCTGCGTGCCGGGGTACACCAGGGCGGGCAAGCCCTATATATTCCCACCAATAATGCTTCTTTTGTGGGCTCTGATGAGTCGCGTCAACAGCTGTATATGGGCCGCCTGCAGGCAGTTGTTCATGGACGAGCCGTAGTGCAGGTGTCTACCACCGGTATTAGTGCCACGATCGGCCCTGATGGGCAGATCCGCAGTATGGCTAAAAGCGGCACTCAGATGGCTATTGTGGATGATCTGCCTTTGCGCCGAGACATTACTATTGCTGACCGCTGCGGCGGGCTTATTGATGGCTTTTTAACCTTTGGGTTTGTAATTGTGGGTTTAGGTTTTGCCTTCGCAACGCCGATCTTAAAAAAGAAAGCTAAATAGTTTTTAGTAACCCCATTCAGGTTTACCACAGTGGTGGTATTCTCTTAGCGCGGGTGGCAAGCTGCCGCCATATCCCCCAAATCGGCTTTGTGCCCTGCCCTGGTCTTAAGGAGCCCTCATGCGTTCAGTTGTACTTATCCCTACCTACAATGAGATAGATTCCCTGCCATCTGCTCTGGATCGCGTACGCAGCGCAGCTGTGCAGGCACACATTTTAGTAATTGATGACAACTCTCCTGACGGTACTGGGGCTTTAGCTGACGCCCGCGCCCAGAGTGACGACCACATCCACGTACTGCACCGCACTGAAAAGAACGGTTTAGGTCCGGCCTATCTAGCCGGTTTTAAGTGGGCGCTAGAAAATGATTTTGAACTAATCATTGAGATGGACGCCGATGGTTCCCACCGCGCCGAGGATTTAGCACTGCTAATTCAGCGCGCTGAGATGGCGGATAAGCCGGATCTAGTGATTGGTTCACGCTGGATTAGCGGCGGGGCTACACAGGGTTGGTCGCAAAAGCGTGTATTGCTTTCGCGCGCGGGAAACGTGTACATCAACCTAGCCCTGGGGCTAAATGTGCGTGACGCTACCGCAGGTTTCCGTGTTTACCGCGCCGATCTGCTACGCCGTATGGACCTAAATAAGGTTGAGGCGCTGGGCTATGGTTTCCAGGTCAACATGACTTTGCTGGTAGACCAGGCAGGCGGGCGCATTGTAGAGATGCCTATTACTTTCCTTGAGCGTGAAGCGGGGGAGTCCAAGCTTTCTGGCGGCATTTTCACTGAGGAACTAAAGCTGGTTACCCGCTGGGGCGTAAAGCACCGTAGCAAGCAGCTACGCCAGGCGCTAGGTAAACTGCGCAAGTAAAGCAAACTGCACAAAGTAAAAAGGTTGCTGCCAGCTTCAAGCTGGCAGCAACCTTTTTATCGGTATTTGTCTCAGAAAGACTGACGGTAGCTTTCGCCGCTACGCAGCATCTCTAGGCGCTCGTTTAGCAGCTCTTTGAGTTCCTCCTCAGTGCGGCGCTCAAGCAGCATGTCCCAGTGAGTACGCGGAGTCTTCTTGGGCTCTTCAGCTTCAGGCTCATCTCCGCCACGCAGCAGGGCCTGGTTACCGCAGTCGGAGCATTCCCAGGTGGGAGGAATGTCAGCCTCAATAGCCATGGGGATAACAGTTACGTGTCCCAAATCGCACACGAACGTAATGTTCTGGTGGGCGGCGAACTCTACATTGTCTTCAGATTCCATTGACTTAGAACCAATGGTCATACCTCGTAGCGCGCGATCCGCCATCTATAACTCCTAAAGTGGGTATATCTACGCCAGGTTACAACCGTTGGTGGCGCAGACTTATTCCAAAAAACCTTTCCTATTCTACCAATTTTGTTTTAGCTCTTGGGGCTAGCTACTGCTATGGACCATACTTGGAGCTATGGCAAAGCGCATTGGTATCCTTACAGCCGGTGGTGACGCACCCGGCTTGAACGCTGCAATTCGAGGGTTTGGCAAGTCTGCCATCGGTAACTATGGCTGGGAGCTGATTGGTTTCAAAGATGGCCTACGTGGTTTGGTAGAAAACCGTTCTGTAGTGCTAGATGCCAAAGCCCTATCTGGCATTCTTACTGTTGGTGGCACTATTTTGGGCACCAGTCGTGACAAGGTCCACCGCATGAATGTCGATGGCCAAGTACGTGACATGATCCCCACCGCCGTGCAGACCTATAACGACAACCAGCTAGATGCCCTGGTGATGCTAGGTGGCGGGGGTACCGCAAAGAACGCGCGGCGCCTGATGGAAGCAGGCCTAAACGTAATCCACCTGCCGAAAACTATCGACAATGACATTGTCCAGACTGATTCTTCCTTCGGTTTTGCTACCGCATTAGAGATTGCCACTGAGGCTTTGGACCGTCTGCACTCGACGGCGCACTCGCACCACCGCATTATTCTTACTGAAATCATGGGACACCGAGCCGGATGGCTGGCTTTGGGGGCAGGTATTGCCGGGGGAGCGGACGTTATTTTGCTTCCCGAAATCCCCTACAGCGTGGATGCGATTGTTGAGAAGATTAACCGACGCCGCGCCCATGGCTCTACTTTCTCTGTTATTGCCGTGGCCGAGGGAGCTATGAGCACCCAGACTGCAGCTGAGCTGGAAACTTTGCGTTCAATCGTTAAGGATGCTTCTTCACCGGAGAACAAGGCTCGCGCTAAGCAACACGTTAAGGAACTAGAGGCCGCCCAGCGCGCCAATATCTTCACCCTGGCTGAGCAGCTAGAACATGCCACCGGTCTGGAGGCACGTGTGTCGATCCTGGGCTATGTGCAGCGCGGCGGCGTGCCTGTGGGGCTGACCGCCTGCTAGCTACGCGCCTTGGTAGCGCCGGCGCAGCTGCTATTGAAGCTGGACGTTTTGGGGTTACGGTGGCAGATCGTAGCCACGGCACTCAGCTGGTTCCGCTTAAGGATGTGGCTGGCAAGGTTAAGTATGTGCCCACCAACCATGAGTGGATCCGTGCCGCCCGTGAAGTTGGCACCGCCCTGGGCGACTAGACGTTACTAATTATCTGCAAATCCTGTAGATACAACGCATAAGGTGCGTAAGCGAGATATGCTTACGCACCTTATGTCATTTATCTAGGTAGCGCAGCAAACAAGTTCTAAGTAGCATTACTAGCTGGCAAAACCTTGAGTGCGCAAGTTACTAGACAGTGTCATTGAAGCTAGTTTTCTAAGGTGATCTCTGGCCTTAGAGGTGGTAGCTCATAATGGTTAGGTCCAAATCTTGGTCAAATTTGGTACCAGCGCGCCGGGATAACGCATTCGAGCTTAAAACCAGCTTGTGAATGCAGTTCAACAGAAGCAATGTTTCCAGACTCAATAAAAGCCATCATTAGCTTATCTCCAGCAGCCTTGCTGGCATCTAGGAGAGCAGCTAGTAGCTGCTTGCCCAAGCCTTGGCCGCGCGCAGAGGCGCGGATATAAATCGAGTTTTCTACGCTGTGCTCATAGGCTTCATAGGCGCGCCATTGTTCAGCGGTGGCGTAGCCAAGTACCTGATCATGCTCATCAACGGCCACCACGGCAGTGCCGCGTTCTAGCGCCGGCTTTAGCCAAGCGGAAGCGTCACTGGGCAAAATTTGGTGGCTAGTCCAAAGGGCGATGCCAGTGCGCGCAGCTTCATTGCGAATCTGACTCATAGCGATAGCATCAGCGTATGTGGCTTTACGGATGATCATAAGCAGATAATAACGCCCCTATCGTAAACGCCGATAATGTACATTATGTCATTTTCGCTGGAAGAGGTCTTCCCTAGTCTGGCTCTGTGTGCCTCAATGTGCCGCAAATAGCTGCTTGCTGCGTAAGCTTTAGCTATGGATTCAAACTGGGATCAAGCCGTAATCCCTAATGCACAACCTTTCCCTGCCGCGCTGTTCATTGGTGACTCGGTAACTACCGGTTGGCAAGCCATAGAAAAACCCACCCAGCGCTGGACTAGCTTACTGTGCCAAGCGCTGGGTTGGCGCGAAATAAATCTAGGTATAGACGGCTTAGGTTTCTTCGCCCGGCGCGGCCCGGCGCTTCCTGACGGTACTCGTGCGCCCGCTGTAGCCAATACTGAGCTACTTAAAGCCGCCGTAAGACTTCAGTCCCAGGTAATTTTTGTCAGTCTTGGCTTAAATGACGCCGCCTTTTTACCTAGTCACGCCGCCCAGGTTCGCAAAGCTATCTGGGCCGATCTGGAATTCTTGCGTTCTCATAGCCACGCTAGCGTGGTGGTCTGCCCCTATTTCCCCATCCTAAACGGCTCGCGCTTCAACGCCGTTAACACCATGATTGCCCAGGCTTGCAGTCAGCTGGATCTAATCTTCACCGATTGTCTAACCGACGCTATCGCCACCAGCACCAAGACGGCCCGTCTAGCTATTGATTCGATGCATCCAGCTACCCTGGGACATGCTCTAATGAGCCAGGCCATGCTTGATTTCCTAGCTAAACTAGCGCGCTGACGCCAGGAGCCGGAAGCTAGCCTAAATGTCATACCGGCGGCCACGCCCTAGCCTTAGAGACAATAGAGGCCTAGCTTTTGGTGGGGTTCTTTTGACGGGGGTTGCTTCTAGTAGGACTACTCCCCCAATTTGACATAAGGTGTACGTGTCTCTGTGATTTTGATGGCCCATTTTGTGTTTTGCGGCCTTGTTTGGCTTATAAGCAACACCTAAAAAATCTATACGTTCAGCTAATCAAATCGGCTCTGACCTGCATAAACGCTTTTTAGGCGCTACACTTAGCAGGTACGGATTTAAAAACCATAGAAGGTTGCCATGTCTAGCTCCGAACGTAAACCTACGCTTGCTGATGTAGCTAGTCGTGCTGGGGTCTCTCCCACCACTGTTTCGCGTGCTTTAAATGGGCGCGGCTACGTGTCTCGAGCTATGCAAGAGCGAATCGATGAAGCTGTCACTGAGCTGGGGTATCTAACCAACCACACGGCTAGGACACTGCGAGGTAAAGCCACCCAAACCGTGGGGTTAATAATCCCTACCCTGGCTATGCCGTTTTTGGCGAGCTGGCGGTGGCCGTGGAAAACGCACTAGCTAAACGCGATTATCGGATGCTGGTGTGCAACAGCCTGGGTAAACCAGAGCGCGAAAAAGAATATTTAGATCTTTTGTTAGGTCAGCATGTAGATGGCATTATCTCCAGTGCTCACAACGAAAACGTATGCGACTACTCGATGCTGGATCTGCCAGTGGTCTCCATTGACCGCAACCTACACCCCAGCATTCCGATTGTGCGCTGCGATAACTACGACGGCGCCCGTCAAGCCACCCAGCTGCTGCTAGATCGTGGGGCGCGCCGCCCTGCCCTACTAACCTCCAGGATGGGTCCACATAACTTGCGCGAAAAAGGCTACCGCCACGTGCTAGAGCAGGCCGGGATTGAGCCGTTAGTAATGACGGTCAGCTTCAACACGCCCCAGCGGGTGCTGACAGAAACTATTCGCCGTGAGTTAGATGCTCACCCGGAAGTTGACTCAGTTTTTGCTACCGATGATTTACGTGCGGCCACCGCCTACGAGTGGGCGCTGCAGCATGGCTTTGAGATCCCTGATGACTTCAAAGTGATTGGCTTTGATGGCACCTTCGCCATGCGTCAGGCTATGCCTTGGCTGTCCACTGTAATCCAACCTATCAACCAGATGGCCCAGCACGCCGTGGAACTTTTAGTTGAACAGGTAGATTGCCTCGATCTTCAACGCGACCAGTTCCCCGCAGACATCATCGAGCTACCAATTAAACTCTATCGCGGCCGGACCGTTTAAAACTTTGGTGTTGCTAGCCTAAATAAAAAAATTAGCGCTACACCAAAAAAACTGGGGGCCCTAACCTTATCGGTTAGGGCCCCCAGCTAGTAGCTGATTAGGCTACCGGCGCAGCGGCCGGAGCAACAGTGTAAAGGGGATCGCCAGTGGCAATCTTTCCGGAGGATTTGTCGTTGACACCGGCAAACTTGGCTCCGTTAGAAACCACCACCGGGGTGACGATCTCATAGCCCTTGGACTTGAGCAGATCCCAGTCCACCTCAACCAGCGGCTGGCCCTTGCGGACCTTGTCGCCAGTCTTAACTAGCGGCTTGAAGCCCTCACCGTTGAGCTCAACGGTGTCCATACCAATGTGGATCAAGATCTCCACACCAGAGGCGGAAACCAGACCATAAGCGTGTCCGGTGGGGAAAGCTACCTTAACTTCGCCGTCGATCGGGGAAACCACTACCCCACCGGCGGGAGCAATAGCTACGCCGTCGCCGAGAATACCCTGAGCGAAGGTAGCGTCCTTAACCTGGTTGAGGGGCACGACCTCGCCCTTAAGCGGGGAAACGATCGAGAAGTCGGTGGCAGCTTCCTCAGGGATGGCCACAGCCGGAGCTTCATCTACAGTTTCACCAGCGCCCTGGTTGCCACGGGTCTTGCCGTAGAAGAAAGCAGCAATGAAGCCCACCAGGAAGGTGATGGCCTCAATAGCCACGTACATGGGGATGTCTGCAGTGCGGATGGAAACGAAACCAACGAAACCAGCGGCACCCAGCGACAGGGCGCGTACATCAAACAGCGATACCAGGGTGGCACCGATGGCGGAGGCACCCATGGCGATGAAGAAGGGCCAGCGCAGACGCAGGTTAACACCGAAGATAGCCGGCTCAGTGATACCGAACAGGGCTGAGGCGGCCGAAGCACCAGACATGCCCTTCATCTTCTGGTCGCGAGTGGTGAAGAAAACGGCCAGTGCAGCAGCGCCCTGGGCTACGTTAGCCATAGAGGCGATCGGGAAGATGAAGTCACCAGCGGGCTTGTCACCGGAGATAAGCGGGATTTCTACAGCCGGGAAGGACTGGTGCAAACCGGTAACCACGATCGGTGAGTAGAACAGACCGAAGATGAAACCACCAACTGGGCCGGCGTGTTCGTATACCCAAACGATGCCTTCAGTTAGACCGTCAGAAATTTCACGGGTGATGGGGCCAACCACTACGAAGGTGAGGAAACCAACGATCAAGATAGTCAGCAGCGGGGTGAGCAGGAAGTCTGCGGTGCCCTTGAAGATCTTGTGGAACTGCTTCTCAGTCCAAGCCAGGATCCAAGCCACCACCAGCACGGGGATAACCATGGCCTGGTAGCCGGCCTGCTCTACGTTCAGACCAAACATGTGCCAGTACTGCACCTTGCCGTCGATGCGGGCCTGGCTCAGGTCGTAGGCGCTGGTCAGCGAGCTGGAGATCATGGCCGCACCCATGGCGGCACCTAGGTAGACGTTACCGCCAAAGCGCTTAACTGCCGAGAAACCAATCAGTACCGGCAAGAAGGCGAAGGGGGCAGCAGAGAGCATGTTGATTAGCGAGGCATAGTCCTTGAGCCACTTGAAGTGGTCAACGATTCCTTCGCCTTCATAAATCAGACCCTTGGCGGTGAGCACATTGTTCAGCGCCATGAGCAAACCGCCGGCGATCAAGGCCGGCAACACAGGGACGAAGATGTCCGCAATAGTCTTGATGAAGCGGGAGAAGATGTTTCCACCAGCTTCAGCCTCAGACTTAGCCTCATCCTTAGAGACCTCGCGCACTCCCCCCGTCTTTAATTAGGTGGTCATAAACGACGTCTACGTCACCGGGGCCTACGATAATCTGGAACATGCCGCCGGCTTTGAAGGTACCCTTTAGGGCCGGGTTGTCGTCCAGAGCTTTCTGGTTGATTTTGCCGTCGTCGTTAATTACTAGACGCAGGCGGGTAGCGCAGTGTGCAGCCGCATTGATATTGTCTGCGCCACCAAGCGCATCCAATACCTCAGAGGCTACCTTGGCGTGATCCATCGCCACTGGTCGTTCCTTTCATAAGGTCTCAACACTGAGGGGTTGAGTTTAGTGAGATACACCAAACTCAACCCCTCAATACTGGCTGATATGACGTTATATGTCAATCATTTTTCATATAGGTAATGCTCGAAATGACGCCGTTTTCGCCCTGGTTGCTAACATCAGTTAGGACCTTGTTACCAAATGCGTCAGTTTCCTTTACGAAAACGCTAAAGCCGCAGGCGGTGGCGGGTAAGAAAGAACGTAACGTGAATGCTAATTCGCCTTCATCAACGAATAGTTCCGTAATAGAGCGGTCGTGGATCAATTCAATGCTGCGTTTGACCTGCTCAGGTAGGCTGACACGGCGGCGACCACCATGGGGGTAAGCGCTGGTAGAACGGTCTACTTCAAGGTAATTACGCCCTAAAGTAATATCCACGTGGCTGTTTTCGTCGCCAATACGAATTAATACTTCTTGGCTCAGATTTACGGTTGCCCGCAAACGCCAAGAACGCGAATTCGCTAAAGCGGCGCAGGTCTGGTCCAGGTTTAATGCGCTGGCTAATGCCTGGCCTGCTGCGTCACCTTCAAGGGCGGAATCATAGGTGGTGGCTGATTCTTCCCAAGCAGCCGATTCTGCCTGGGTTGAGCGCTGGTTGGGCACATCCTCAAGCACCGGCAGTGGGCGCTGAATTAGTTTGCCCCCGCGTAGGCTCAGCTCGCGCACCATAGACATGGTGTGTACCCAGTTACCGGAGTGGATTGAAGGCTGCTCGTCCTCCCCCGCATTTCCGGCCCAAGCCATCAGTAGGGCCTTACCGTCTGGGGTTTGTTCACGACGGTGAGCAAATACCTGCGGGGCGTAGAACTCAAAGCCACGGTCAACTTCAGCAAAGCGACCGCCGGTGTCTTCTAGGCGAGTGCCGCGTAGGTGACCAACCAGGTAGATGCAAGGGAAAACATTTTCAAAGCCTTCCATGCCTGGCTTCATGCCCTGGGGGCAGATAATGAGCACGTCGTAGTATTGGCCATCAACCTCGTCACGCAGGCGCATCAGGTTGGGGCATTCCCACATGTAGCCGGTGGCAATGGTGTCAGAGAAACCTGGGATCTCTAGTTCGCCTTCGAGCTGCCAGTGGCGTAGATCTTCACTGCGGTAAAGCAGGGCGGCGCCGGTTTCGTTTTTACGTTGGGTGCCTAGAAGCATGCGGTAGCCCTCGGCGTCACGCCACACCTGGGGGTCACGCCAGTGGGCGGTGTAGCCTTCTGGTTGACGGCGTACAACCGGGTTGTCGGCTAGCTTGGTGAAGTTGATTAGGTCATCAGAGACGACGGCGTTCTGAGTTGCGTCGCGTTCACCGGTGACGGCGTCTTTGAGATTACCGGTGTAGTGCAGAACGTAGGTGTGGGCAACGGCAGGGTCAACCCAGCTTAGCTCGTCGGCGTCGAGAATAATTGCTCCACCTGAGTAGGCGCCGTTACGGTCGTAGGGAGAGTCGGGCACGATAGCTGGCGCGTGGTGGGTCCAGTGCAGCAGGTCGTTACTGGTGGCGTGGCCCCAGTAGACCAGACGGCGCGGGTGCTCAGGGGTGTACTGGAAGAAAGCATGGTAGGTGTCTTCATCGACCAACAAACCATTGGGGTCGTTTAGACGTCTACTGGAGCCGTCAAGTGTACTAGCGGATAGTCAGGGTCAGCGTTAGCTGTTGAGCGTTGCTGTGCAGCTAGAGCGCTTTGCAGGAGGTCTTCATCGGAGGTAGTCACCGTTTTAGCCTATACAGAACGTGGCCCCCTTAGCTAGGGGGCCACGTCTTAGTAAATCCGTGTGATGGTAGTTGGTCAGTGGAAATATGGGATCATCAGCCAAAGGCCAAACAGGAAGATAGCTCCTGCCAGCATTAGGAAAAAGGCGGCGCCGATCTGGTAGAAGGCTACGCCGTCTTCGCGTCCTTCGCGGCGACGGCGGTGGATCAGATCCAACATGCGAGCTGCTAAGGCGATGATAACCATGATGAATACGGCAGCAACCAGGGTGGTGGCCGTGACAATCAGGAGAGAAAACCAGTCGATTTGCATGTCTTAGCCTTACTTGTCTACAACCACGGTGTTGGCATCGTTTACGTTAGCGAAATCAACCTTGTTCTGGTTGGCGTGACGCACGATCATCAGCGAGGACAAGATCAGGGCGATAATAACTACAAACAGCCCGGGGATTCCGCCTTTTACGGCCACGAAAGAGGTTAGCCCGCCTACCACAGCTGCAGCTGGCAAAGTGATTACCCAAGCGATGAACATCTTGCGTAGGGTGGCGGTTTCAACCTTGGCGCCGCGCCCTACCCCGGTACCTACCACTGATCCAGAGCAAATGTGGGTAGTGGAAAGAGCAAATCCCAGGTGGCTGGAAGCCAAGATCGCTACGGCGCTAGATAGCTCGGAGGCAAAGCCTTGAGGTGGGTCTACATGCACCAGGCCGCGTCCCATAGTGCGCATAATGCGCCAGCCACCTGAGTATGTGCCCAAGCCAATAGCCAGGCCGGCGCTAACTACTACCCACCACTGCGGGCCAGTGCCAGCCTCCTGGTAGCCGGCGGCCACCAGCACCAGGGTGATAACACCCATGGTCTTTTGTCCATCTGATGTGCCGTGAGAGAAAGCCACCATAGAAGCCGAAAAACGTTGGGCGATCTTAAAGATCTTGTTGGTGTAGGCTTCTTCATCGCTGGGAACAATCTTGTAGGCAACCCAGGTGGCCAGGGCAGAAGCAGTGCCCGCAACGAAGGGGGCCACTACAGCCGGCAAAATGATTTTAGAAACCACAACCCCCCAGTTAACGCCTTGGATGCCGGCAGCGACAATCACTGCGCCGATCAACCCACCAAACAGGGCATGTGAAGATGAAGAGGGTAGCCCAAATAGCCAGGTAGCTAGGTTCCACAGAATAGCGCCTGCTAGTCCCGCAAAAACCATGGCTGGGGCTGCCTGGATGAGGCGATCATCAAACATGCCATGAGAGATAGTCTTAGCTACTTCAGTGGAGATGAAAGCGCCGATGATGTTTAGCGCCGCTGCTACGGTAACCGCCCGCTTGGGGGTAAAGGCGCCGGTGGCCACTGAAGTAGCCATCGCATTAGAAGAATCATGGAAGCCGTTAGTGAAGTCAAAGATGAGGGCCGTTATGACCACCACCATGACGATGAAGAGAGTCGTGCTCACATATCCGATTGTGCCTGAAATATAGGCCACTAGAAAGCTACAAGGCCCTTTTCGGGTTGAATCATCGTTTTATAAAAGTCACAAAACAGCAACTACCTGGACAGTTGTGTAACGCAACCGCCAGGTAGTTTAAATTTTTAACAGTTCTTAGCTAACTGCTTGACGCTTTTTAGCGCGCCGTTGGGCCAGCTCATCTTCAAAATGCATCATGTCGTTAGCGTGATCTACCGGCAGCTTGGCCAGCTCACCTTCAACTTCACGCCATACACGCCCTACCGCGATCCCAAACACGCCTTGGCCACGCTGCACCAGGTCAATAACCTCATCTTCACTAGTGCATTCATAGACCCTAGCACCGTCACTCATAAGCGTTAAGGAAGCTAGGTCCTCAATGCCGTTATCGTGCAGGTGGCTGACGGCGGTACGAATCTGCTGCAAGGACACGCCGGTGTCCAGCAGTCGCTTAACTACTTTAAGTACCAGGATGTCACGGAAAGAATATAGGCGTTGGCTACCTGAACCTTTGGCACCACGAATTGTGGGTTCAACCAGGCCAGTGCGGGCCCAGTAGTCGAGCTGGCGATAGGTGATGCCGGCAGCTCGACAGGCTATAGGGCCACGGTAGCCGGTATTGCCATCCAAGTAGCGAAGTGGATCGCCAAACAGTAAGCCTTGCATACGCTGGTTGCCACCGGTGATGCGGCTTCTTCTGCGTTCATGCAGTGCTCCTGTTCTTCTATCGGTAAGGGGCTAACCCCACAGTTACGACTCAGCAAGCATATATAAAACCTGAAGCTTACGTTGAGCTTTGGCCTGCGTGTCGCGCTGGTTAGCAGTCGCTAAGCACAGCTTTTTCTAAAAGAGTTGTGTGCAAAGCAGACACCAGCTGGGCTAATTCAAGCCCTAAAGCGCAGCTATCTTGCCCTGCGCCACGGGTATGCAAGCGGGCCGTGTTACCAATGAGTTCAGCTTCACGGTCAGCTGCCATACTCACAGAACGCAGGTTACGCAGCGGTATACCGCGTTTACTTGCCTCCAAAGCTAGACGCACCACTTGAGCAGTGCGGGCATCAAAACGCCCTTTAGCGTCAGGGGCCGTAATCCTGGCCTCCACTACCTGCTCTATTTGCGCGATACTCACCCCCAAACGCTTAGCCAGTTGGCTAACGCTTAGCAGCTGGTCATTAGGCAGATTCACAACCAGCTCACCATTGTTGGTGACCAGTTGTGGACCAACGGCAGGATTTTCGTCAGCTTTGCCTTGATCTAGCTCAGACAGAGTCTGCCCAATTGCCTGCAGATGACACAGGTCATCACGCTGCCTGGTGAGGATGTAACGCAAACGCTCTACATGCGCCCGTGAATAGCGGCGGTGGCCTTGCGGACCGCCTTTACGGTAAGGCGAAATAAGCTGGGCATCCTCTAAATAGCGGACCTTGGAAACAGTTAAAGCCGGAAACTCCGCCTCTAGCTCATCTACCACTGCCCGATTTTAAGCACCGGGGCCTGGTCTACCTCGTAGGGCCAGCATTTAACCATATCGGCAGGTACGCCGGTAGCTCCAACAGGCACATGCCTCTTAGCTACCGCGCCTACCTTAGTTGCCTCAGCTGTTGAGGCAAGCGACGCTGAAGATACCATCAGCTACCCTGCGGGCCAGGGTAGTAAACCATACGGAACTTACCGATCTGCACCTCATCACCTGCACCCAAAACCGCCTGGTCAACACGGGTACGGTTGACATAGGTACCGTTGAGGGAACCATTGTCTACCACCTGGTAGCCGCCTTCAGGTAAGGCAATAAACTGAGCGTGCTTACGCGAAACCGTAACGTCGTCGAGAAAAATATCGGCGCGCGGGTGACGGCCAACAGTGACCTTGTCAGTGTCGAGCAAGAAACGCGACCCTCCCCCAGCTTGCAGCACAATCAGCAAAGCCGTACCAACCGGCAAAGCAGCAATAGCCGCTTGATCCTGGACGCTAAGTCCAATGACAGCATTGGTGGGCATTGCAGTTAGATCAATGGCCCCAAAACTCTGGGTTGAGTTTAAGTCACGCTCAAAGGGTGTATCGGTCATTGGTTCCTCCCTACCTAAAGCCATGCGGAGCGGCGCAATTAGGACTATTTTACCGCTTCTGAGAGCACCCGTGTTATCTGTTTGAGATAAATGAAAGCAGACCAGAAGTACAGGCCTGCCCCCCAAATCAGGGTGGCCACACCAGCACTGTACGTTATTTGCGCCCAAATGCTAGTACTGACCCACGCAAATCTTACTAACAGCAAAGGAAAAGCGCTCATCAGCATGAAAGCTCCCACTTTGCCGGCCGCGTTAACGGAAATAGGAGCATACCCGTAATGCGCAAAAATTGGTACATGCACCGCCAAAATAACGTCACGTGCCAGCAGCAAAACCACCACCAGCCACGGCAAAGCCCCCACCACAGCCAACATAATCAACGCCGTAGCGATGTAAAGCCGGTCCGCAGCTGGGTCTAAAAGCCTACCCAGACGAGAACGCTGATTGAAGGCCCTGGCAATCACACCGTCAAGAAAATCAGTTACCGAAGCCAGCACCAAAATTATCGCGGCACTAAGCATATGGCCCTGCCAAATACTAAGCGCAAACACCGGGATGAACGCTAGTCGCAGCGTCGAAAGTGCATTAGGAATAGTCCATATCCGCCACGGATCGGCGCTCGCGGACTGGCGCCCCGCAACCGGTGGTTGCGGGGGCAGCATCTGCGGCGAATCCACGTTTAGTGACGGGCGCGTACCGCACGCGCCAGGTCGTCGTGGGCTTTAAGCACTAGGCGACGTAAAGCCGCCGGGGCTTGCGGGTGCTCATCTAGCCAGGCTTGGCTTAGTGCCAGCTCAGCCTCGCCGCCAGCGTGGGGGTAGAGCCCGTTGACTAGACGTGAAGCGATTTCTTGGCTGCGGCTAGCCCAAATCTGTTCTAGGGCGGCAAAGTACTCAGGCGCGAACGGTAGCGTTAGCTGACGATGGCTGGGCACATTAAATGCCCCCACCAAAGCATCAATGTGATCGTTAGAGAGAGTGTCTTCGCCTAGCAGACGGGTGAACACTTCACGCTTAGCAACCGCATTGGGGCGCGACTTAGCTGCTTGCAGATGGTAGGTGATGGTGGTGGCCGTATTTTCGCGGGCTAGCTGCACTGCCAGGTCAATGTCACTAACTGCGTCAAGGCGAGCCAGTGAAATTAGGGTGCGCCAGCGCAGTTCAGTGCTGATCTCTAGGTCAGTAAAGTAGCCATCAAATAGCTGTTGCAGCTGCTTAGCGCCCTGGACGCTAACCTCCTTATCGCTGGTGCCCAACTGACCCAGCACACTTATATAAGCCTTCGCCAGTACAGTTTGGGCTGGGCTGCCGGGGCGAGCCTGGTCCAGTCGGCTGGTTAGCCCTTGCGCCAATAGCTGCACATCTGCCTGAGTGTTGGCGCTGTAGTACAAGGCCAGGGTTTGGGCTTGGGTGAACAGGTTAGTGAGCGTGGCCAGCTCGGTGTTGTCATCGGCTTGGGCTAGTGCGATTTCAATGAAGCGCTTAGCGCTAAGTAGTCCGTCGCGGGCCAGGTTGTAGAGCATGGACCACCACAGGGCTCGCGCCAGCGGGTCACTTAGGCGTGATAGGTGCTTCGAGGCGGTTTCTAGTGATAGCGCGTCGGGACGCACCACCGCGTAGGTTAGGTCTTCGTCGTTAACTAGCACCATTTGCGGGGCCGCCAGCCCCACAGCCTCATCTAGCTGCGTACTGGAGTCAGTTAGGGTCAGCGGCAGCAGGTGTTCGCGCTCTAGCTTACCGTTACGTAGATAGTACAGGCCCACGTTTAGGGTGTGGGGGCGTAAAATTTGCTGCCCGGTAGCTAGGTCAACGCTGTGCTGGCTTACGGTTAGACGGCTGATGCTGCCATCTTCAATTTCAATTTCATCAGTGATGATGGAAGGGCCGGCAGTGCGCAGCCAGGCCGCTTCCCAAGCGCTCATGTCCTGACCTGAAGCCTCGCTAAGTACCTGCAAGAACTGGGTTAGGTCAGCGTTAGAGAAGGCATAGCGCTTAAACCAGATACGTGCAGCCTGCACAAAACGCTCGTGGCCCACATAAGCCACCAGCTGCTTAAGCACTGAGGCGCCTTTAGCGTAGGTGATGCCGTCAAAGGTTTGGCGGGCAGCTTCGACGTCGTCAACGCGGGCCTCAATGGGGTGAGTGGTGTCCACGCGCTGATCTTCGTTATAGGCCCAAGCTTTACGGCGGGAAGCAAAAGCCACCCACTGGTCCGTGTATTTGGTGGCCAGCGCGGCAGCCTCAGTGCCCTGATGGTCTGCGAAGGATTCTTTAAGCCAAGTGTCCTCCCACCAGCGCGGGGTAACCAGGTCACCAAACCACATGTGGCTCATTTCGTGCAGCATAGTGTTAGCGCGTGAGGCGTGACGGTCAGCAGTGGCCTCCCCCTGGAATAGGTAGGCGTCCTCAGAGAAAGTAACGCAACCAGGGTTTTCCATGGCGCCAATGTTGTACTCGGGCACCAGCACACAGTCATACGAGCCCCAGGGATAGGCAAAGTCGTATGTGGCGTCAAAATAATCTAGGCCCTGCTTGGTGATCTGTAGCAGTTCATCAGCATCTAGGTGCTTAGCCAGGCTAGCCCGGCAAGCCCACGACAGCGGCACAGTTAAAGGGTGAGCCCCTGCCTCAAGAGGCGCGCCCTGCTCATCGTGCAGGCGCGAAGTCCAAGTGTCGCAGACACGGTGATAAGGGCCAGCTGCCAAAGCGCTTAGATAGGTTGACAGCGGCTTAGTGGGGCTAAAACGAATCAGCTTGTAGTCATCATTTTCGCGGGTCTGCACCGGCAGGCCATTAGCCAGCACAGTCCAAGCTAGGGGCGCTTTAACCACTAGGGTGAAAACAGTTTTAAGGTCAGGCTGATCCATACACGGCCAGGCGCGACGCGCATCAGAAGGCTCAAAGTGGGTGTACAGGTAGGTGGCTCCATCTACCGGGTCCTTAAAACGGTGCAGGCCCTGACCAGTGTTAGAGAACCTGCCCTGAGCACACACCTTAACCTGGTGCTCCCCCGCGCTTAGCTGACCTAGCCAGATACGGCTGCCATCATAGGTAAAGTCAACTGCGGTCCCGTCAACGCTGACCTGGTCAACTTGGCCGCCTAGGAAATCAATCCACAGCTTAGTACCAGCATCCTTAACTGCTAGCTCTAGCGTGGCGTCAACCGGGAAATGCGTGTCTTTACTTGGCGCCCCCGTAACGTCAATCTCGATTAGCTCGCTTAGTACCTCTACTGCCTGGGCGCGTTGGCTTGCCTCTACGCGGGTCAGATTTGAGCTAGACATTTACCTACTCCCTGTGGGACTGCGCGGTCTATCCAATTATGCAAGTGTCACCACCTCAAGGACAAAACCTAGGTGGAGATCTATGAAAATGATAGTATAAGTTATATACTCCCAATCATGTACGCAGGTTCGACTCAATTTTCACTTGCGTAACACTAACTCCCTATAGAAACAGATAGTACATATGTTCTATAAAGAATTAGAACATATGTACATAAATTTATGTGTATTACACGCTAATTTAGGGCACAATAGAACTCATGTTCAGGTTTCGCAATGCCCTACCCGCCGCCTTGGCACTGGCCCTAACCGCATCCCTAACAACCCCAGTTGGCGCCGCTAACGACGCCCCCGCCATCGACTCCAACTGGATGAGCGACTCACGCGTACTTAGCGCCTCCCAAGCCCGCCAAGCCCTAGCGCAACTACCCGACGACGCCCCCGCCCCCAAATCCTGGCACGGACAAGGCGGACGCCTCGGCCTATTCGGACCAGCCTGGGCCGACGTCGACTCCAACGGCTGCGACACCCGCAACGACATCCTCGGCCGAGACCTAAAACAAGCAGACTACTCACGCGCCCCCGGCATCCAAGGACGCGCCAAAGGCAAAGGCCAAGGAACCAGCTCATGCCGCAACGCCACCGTCTGGTCCGGAGTCCTAGACGACCCCTACACCGCTAAAACCATCAGCTACAAACGCGGCACCGAAACCTCAGACGCAGTCCAAATCGACCACGTACTCCCCCTAGCCTACGTATGGGCCCACGGCGGCTGGAAATGGAGCGCCTCCAAACGCCAACAAATCGCCAACGACCCACTCAACCTACTAGCCGTAGACGGCAGCTCCAACCAAGCCAAAGGCGCCTGCGGCCCAGCCACCTGCCCCAGCGGCGACTCCGCCAAAGGCACCTGGAACCCCTCAAACTCACGCAGCTGGTGGCCCGAAAACAGCAACTACAGCTGCAACTACGCCCGCCGCTTCGTCTCCGTCGCCTCCGCCTACCACATGGGCCTACCCAAAGCAGACAAAAACTACCTATCCAAAGTCCTCACCAACTGCAGCGACGACGGCACCACCTCCACCAGCAACCTAACCAAAATCATCAAACAACAAAACCCCAAAACCCTACTCATCGCCGGCGTAGTGCTAACCATCGTAGGCTGGCTAGCGCTATACATGCTGCGCAGCCACCTAGGCTCAGCCCTGGGAGGCACTAAAAAGCGCTCGCGGTCTAGGCGACGCTAGAATCTGGTTATGGCCAGTGTTCAAAATCCGCAAGAGGTAGCTCAGCGCGCACAGGTAGCCAGTGTGCGTATAGATGTGTGGCTGTGGAGCGTACGCCAGATTAAGTCTCGCTCCGCCGCTACAGCTGCCTGCCGGGCAGGGCATGTGCGCATTAACGGTGAGCCGGTTAAGGCGGCCACGGCCCTTAAAGTCGGCGATACGGTGCGTTACCGAGTGGAGGGTTTTGACCGTTTACTTGAAGTGAGGCGACTTATCGCTAAGCGGGTAAGTGCCCCGGTGGCTCGGGAATGCTATATCGACCATACCCCGGCACGTCCTTCCCCTTTGGAGGCTCCAGCAGCAATTGTGCGTGATCGTGGCACTGGGCGGCCCACCAAGAAAGAGCGGCGCCAGCTTGAGGCTTTAATTGGTCATAGCAACCGCTAGATGTAAGTAGTGTGGCCGGTGCGTAAACGTGCCGGCCACACTCATTGGTTTAAGTAGCTTGCCGCCGCTGGCGGTATTGCCTCTTAGAGACCCAGCAGCTGTTTGATTACGGTAATTACCCCGTGTTCGGTGTTGGCTGGGGCCTGGTAGTTGGCAGCGGCTTTAACGCGGGGGTCGGCGTTGGCGACGGCGTAGGAGTAGGTTGCCTCGCTCATCATTTCCAGGTCATTTAAGAAATCACCAAATACTGCGGTCTGCTGGGGGCTAATATCTAGCGCTTTGCAGGGCGCGCACCGCCAATCCCTTATTGACACGCGAGTCCATAACGTCAACCCAGTTTTTGCCACTAATAACCACCTGGTCATGGGCGCGCAGTGGTTCTAAAGCTGGGCCCAGGTTAGCTTCGGCATCGTCGAAGTCGTAGCCGGCCACCTTAATCAGCGGGGCGTCAACGCTACGCAGATCATCAACTATTTCCAAAGCCGCATAGTACTTACGCACCTGCGCTAAGAAAGGCTCGTCGGTGCGTGAGCAGTAGGCCATTTTGGGTCCACAAAACACTAAACCAAAATCACTATCGACATTTTCTAATGCATCTAAAGTAGCTCGTACCGTATTTGGGTTTAATTCGGTAAGAGAAATGGTCTGCTCATTTTGTACCACATAAGCGCCGTTTTCCGCGATAAAAGGCATGTCTTTACTGGGACCAAAATGGCCTAACAGGTTGGCATATTGGCGTCCTGAGGCGGGCGCAAATAGCACTCCACGTTGACGCATTTGCTCTAGCAGCGGCCAAAACTCGGGCGGAAATTGGCTTTTACCATCTAGCAAGGTGCCGTCTAGATCGCTGATAACTAGCTTGATGTCGGGCATGAAGATTCTTTCGGTGGCGTGGAGGTTTAGCTCAAGTCTAGTTTGTCAGGGTGTAGGCCAAAGCCAGAGCGGCAAAACAGCTTAGCGCCATACCGGCCTGGTGAGTTAGTGCCCAGCGAGTTTTGCCTGCTAGCACCAGGTCGCCACCTTCCACACTGGCTGTTGAGAAAGTAGATAGCCCGCCCAAAAAACCAGTGGTAATAACCGCTAGCCAAGGCCAGTTAGCGCTGGCGCTGGCTCCACTTACTGCCCCCATCAGGGCGCAGGCCACCAGGTTAACTGTTGCCGTGCCTAGGGTTATGGGGGCGTGTATTTTGCTGTTAACCCAGGCCCCCAGTTGCCAACGGCCCAGGGCTCCAAGACCAGCTGCGCCCACAATTGCCAGGCCTAACAGCGCGGATATTTTAGGTAGACTCATTATCCCAACCAGTAAAACTGTGGCGCTAACTAGGGCTGCCGCGTAACGCCAGCGCAGGGTGCGTCCAAGCCTATAGCCCACAACTGCCACCATTAAGCCGGTCACCAGCGAGCCCAGGGCGTAGCTAAATGCTAAATGCGCAGGCAGTTTGAAAGCTTGAAGCATAAATGAGGAATAGGTAGTAAAACCACCCATAAAACCGGTGCCTACACTCAGGCGTAGTGCCTGCTGATGCTTAGCAGCTAAAACTTGTCCCCCATCGCCCGCTAAAGCACCATAAAGCACAGCTAAGGCGAAAGCACCCCAAAGATTAATTAATACATAAGCCCAAGGAATAGCGCTCCCCTGCCAGAGCGAGCCTAAACCCACTCGGCTAGCCGCCCCCATAGCTGCGCCCAGGAACACTAACGTCCAACTCTGCTTAGCTGTCATAACCTCTAGTTTACTTACGTGGCTTGGCCCGGTTGGTAGGCGTGGCGTTTAAAGGATCCTGCGGCCACGGGTGTTTGGTGTAGCGCCCGCGTAGCTGGGAACGCACCTGTTGATAGGGCCCAGCCCAAAACGAGGCTAGATCATCGGTTATAGCTACCGGCCGGCCAGCTGGATCAGTTAAATGAAGTAAAAGCGCTACTGCTCCCCCAATTAGGCGTGGGCTACTAGTCCAGCCAAAGGCTTGTTGCACCCGCAAAGTTAATACCGGGCGGCCACTAGACCAATCAATAGCTTTAGACACCCCACTGGGGATCAGCATATTTGCCGGAGCCAGCTCATCTAATTGAGCAGCTTGGGGCCAAGGCAGCATGGATTGCATTACTTCCAGCATCGATATTTGGCTTATGTTGTGCTGTGTAAGCAACTGGCCATAGGGTGCCAGCCAACTATCTTGACTAGCTAAAAGCGCCTGTTCACTTACATCAGGCCAAGGTGAACCCAAGCCCAGATGCAAAGCCCCCATACGTTGGCGCAGGTTGATGGCTTCTTTAGACCAGTTTAATACTTGCAGGCCCTGCTTATGTAAATATTGCTTTACTGCCTCAAGGGCTTGTTCTGGGCTGGGATTAGTGGCGCTAGTACGCAGCACAATCTGACCTAAACGCTGCTGCTTAATGCCGCTTACCCGTCCGTTTCAATGATGATTTGGTCGCGTTCGTTAACTAGCGCCTGGCCAGCAGCTAGGGCGTCGTCATCGCTGATGGGCACAGCCGCAAGTATGCGTGCCTGACGGGAGGTGGGGGCGCGGTCAATACCGCTCACCGCTAGCCACTGCTGCCCAATTAGTGGACTGTGGCTCTCTAGCTGCGCCCCTACCCCATTAGCCAGCAGGTAGGTATCAGAATCGGGGCGCTTGCAAGCCAATAGCTGCGGGTAGGCTAGGGCGCTAATTAGTGCCAAACAATCTTGAAAGCTGCGTTTTTCCAGAATTTTTTCTGGGGCTTGGTTACCAAACTCGGTTTTAGCGATGGCTTCTAAGCGTTTAGCTTCACGGCGAATCTGGCCGGCTTCACTGCTTTGATAGGCGCTGCTGCCTTGGGGGGCTCCTTGGAAAAGGATTTTATTGGCCAGGCGGACTAGGTCTGCGTCGCTCACACGCAGGTCCTGGGCTAGTGTGGCCACGCACTGGGCCGCGTCCCTAATCCCCATCAGGGCGCTGCCTTGCCATAGCGCTCTGGCCAGGGCCGGTTCTAACGGTAATTTTGCTAGCTTACGGCCCACCTTGGTTGCGGCGCCGTCGTCATTAATAGCCCCTAAAGCACGCAGCTGCTGACCAGCCTGGCTCCATGCACCACTGGGTGGCGGGTCTAGCAGATACAGATCTGTGGGGTTTTTCGCGCCCCACACGGCGGCCTGCAAACGCATATTGGTTAGCTGAGAGGTGGCGATTTGGGGCTGGGAGTGAGCTGGGCGCCGCGCGTAATCGACTTTATCCATGAGTCTAATGGCCCTGCCTGGTCCTAGGCGGGCGGCGCGGCCAGCCCTTTGAGCTAGGCGAGCACGCGAGGCCGGCAGAGTAACTAGTTGGCCGATACCACGACGTACATCTAAACGAGGTTCGCGTGCTAGCCCCACATCCACCACGGTGCGTACCCTGGGCACAGTCAAAGAAGACTCGGCGATGGCGGTGGCTAGATGATTCTTTGCTTAGCACTGGGGCTAAAAATTCGGTCTTGTTCTGGCCCGCTTAGCTGTCCGTGCAGGCTTAAAATCTCGACGTCGTCGCCCACTTGGGGGCTTAAAAACTGGCGGACTCGCTCTATCTCCCCCACCCCTGGCAAAAACACCAGTATGTCGTCATTTGTTTGGCTCGCTTCAGCGGCTACTACCTGGCTGCAGTGCGCTAAGAACTTAGGGTTAACCCCCATGCGGCCCTGGCTATTAGGTGTTAAAGCAGCTTGCGACGTTGGTTTATAGACAATGTCTAGAGGGTGTATAGGGGTGGGAATTTCGGTAGTTATACAGGTACTGTCGGTAGCTTTGTTAAGTAGCTCAGCTACCGGATTGGCATCTAATGTGGCCGAGGTGATGGCTAAAAATAGGTCTTCACGTAAGCTGGCGCGCACATCCAAGCAGAAGGCTAAAGCCAGATCAGTGTCTAGATCGCGTTCATGGAATTCATCTAGCACTACCGCCCCCACCCCTGGTAGCTCAGGATCATTTTGTAGGCGCCGCAGCAGTACCCCAGGAGTTAGCATTTCGATGCGGGTAGCCTCACTTACGCGCCTATCACCGCGCACGCTATAACCCACTTCTTGGCCTACTTCTTGGCCTAGCAGTGAGGCAATACGCCGAGCTGCAGCGCGCACGGCCACGCGCCGTGGCTGAGTGACTAGCACCCGACGGTTTTCTAGCCCGCCTAGAGCCACTGCAATAGCTGGCGATAGCAAGGTGGTTTTGCCACTACCGGCAGGAGCTGTAATGAGTGCACAGTTACCCGGTGTGGCCAAGGCGGTTAGGGCCTCTAAACTCTCGGCTACCGGCAGGGGCGGTGGTGCGGCAATAAGCTGTTCCAACACGCCCCTATTATCTCAAAACGGTAGCAGTGCTAACCTACCGCGTCTCTTTGCACACGAAACTAGGGACTTTTAACCCATGGGGAGGTATGGTGGATTACTAGGTTTTAAAAACCTAACAGTTGGCATCTTCCAGGTTTAGCTGGAGGCACGCTTAGTTTTAAGGAGCTTGTATGAACGTCGCTCAGCAGTTAGTACAGCAGCTAATTGATGCTGGCGTAAGCCACATTTATGGAATTGTTGGAGACTCTCTAAACCCCATTGTTGACGCCGTACGTAAGTCTGGCGGTAGCGCTAAGGGCGGCATTGACTGGATCCACGTACGTCACGAAGAAGGCGCAGCCTTTGCGGCCGCTGCCGAAGCCCAGCTGACCGGCAAGCTGGCAGTGTGCGCTGGTTCTTGTGGGCCGGGCAACCTGCACTAATTAATGGCCTTTATGACGCCCAGCGTTCAGGTGCCCCGGTGCTGGCTATCGCCTCACATATCCCCACCGTGCAGATTGGTCAGACCTATTTCCAAGAAACCCACCCTGACCGTCTGTTTAACGAGTGTTCCGTTTACAATGAGATGGTTTCCACCGCTGCGCAGTGCCCGCGCGTAGTTAACGCCGCAATCCGCCACGCAGTTGAGTTAAAGGGCGTCAGTGTTATCACCCTGCCTGGAGACATTTCAGATCAAAAAGCTACCGGTCACGCTCCTAAGTATGTGCCCGCACGCTCCAGCGTGATTGCTCCTAACAGTGAGGATGTGCGCGAGCTAGCTGAGCTGCTCAACCGCTCTAAGAAGGTAGCTATCTTTGCAGGTGCCGGCGTTGAAGGTGCTCACGACGAGGTGGTGGCCCTGGCAGATAAGCTCAAGGCTCCCGTGGGCCACACTCTGCGCGGTAAAGATTTCATCCAGTACGACAATCCCTTCGATGTGGGTATGACCGGCCTGCTTGGTTACGGCGCTGCAGCTGAAGGTATGGTCGACGCCGATGTGCTGCTAATGCTGGGCACTGACTTCCCCTACAACCAGTTCCTACCCGGTAAGTGCACGGTGCAGGTTGACAGCCACGCCGAGAAGCTGGGTCGTCGCACTGATGTTTCCCTGGCTATCCACTCTGATATCAAGGAACTGATTAAGCAGCTGCTACCTAAGCTAAATGGCGACCGCTCTGATACTTTCCTAAAGGGCAAGCTTAAGAAACACGCCAAGCTTATGAACGCCCCGGTGGGTTCATACACTCGTAACGCCGAGAAGCTAAAGCCGATTCACCCCGAGTATGCCGCCCACGTACTTAATGAAGTGGCCGCTAAGGATGCTGTTTTCACTGCCGACACTGGCATGTGCAATGTGTGGACGGCCCGTTACATTGATCCCCTGGGCACGCGCCGCCTAATTGGTTCTTTCCTACATGGCTCTATGGCTAACGCTTTGCCCCATGCTATTGGTGCCCAGGTAGCCTACCCTGGTCGTCAGGTAATTTCAGTTTCTGGCGACGGCGGCCTATCCATGCTGCTAGGTGAACTAGTAACTGCCCGTATGTACGATCTACCCATCAATGTGGTGGTGTTTAACAACTCTACCCTGGGCATGGTCAAACTAGAGATGCTAGTAAATGGTCTACCTGATTTTGGTACTAACGTACACGACGTTAACTACGCCAAGATCGCTGAAGCTGCTGGCTTCCATGCTCAGCGCGTAGATGATCCTAAGGATCTACGTGACGCTTTCAGCCAAGCCTTTGCTCACAATGGCCCCTCCTTGGTAGAAGTAATCACCGACCCCAACGCACTATCGCTACCCCCTGAGATCAAGGGCGAGCAGATGATTGGGTTTGCTACCGCTATGAGCAAGGTGGTTTTGAACGGTGGCGCCGGTGAGGCCATAGCAATGGCTACCTCAAACATGCGTAACATCCCCCGACTGGACCAGTTCTAAGACCACCCTTCCGTCCTTACTGAAAATCGACTGAAACCGTTTTCAGTGAAGACAAGAATTTAGTTTCTGCAAAATTTTGCGGGCGTCAGCTGTAAATGTTGGCGCCCGTTTTGCTGCAACAGTTGCAGGCGGAATGGTAATAAAATGACATAAGGTTAACCCCTCGCTAGGCTCGCTAGGGTAGTTTTTGACCCGGCCAAGCTTCCCTCAAATGTTTCCCAAAAATTCCTAATTTTTACCTCCTACACCACTCCTCTGCCAAGTTGCCGGGCTGCAGCAGGGCGAAAACTCGCAAAATTGACGGTTAAGCTTCGCTCAGAAGCATCCTAAGCGCGGTTTGGTACCTCTCCCCTGGGCTGATGTCCACTAAGCACCATAAGTGCCAACCGAATCTGTGCTACCTCGCTTCAAAAAACTAGCCATAGCGCGCTTAGATGACACCTTGACCCTGTGAAGTCTCATCTATAAGCCAGCTTCAACTTGGTCCTCTACCAGATAGGGTTCGCTTCCTAAGATGGAGGGCTCATGTGGCCAAGACTGGGCAAGCTATGCGAAGCACACATAGCCCACTCCCCTATAGATCTCCAACAAAGTCATTTGTGGATATAACACGCTCATGCAGTGTGGCTAGGAAGCGGCTGGAAATGGTGAAATGCTTAGCAAAACATGGCTGCATAAGTATGCGCCCCACTTCTTCACTTCAATGTTGAATAAATATTCAGGAAGCTTTCCGGCAAAATTCATGCATATTTATACATTCGTTAGGGTTCCGCCGGGCGGTGCATAATTATTCTTAATGTTTTGTTAGACAACTGTCGTTCTATGCTTCTTTACTTATTCGACAACAGTTGCTTAGTTATCTACTGTCTATCTTCTCTACGACAGTCGTCAATTAGCATCTATTTATCTATGATACGGGTGTCTAATAGGCGTAATTGCAGTATTTTAGGTACATGGTAGACAAGCAAGACCAACGTTGGCTACGCGCTGAGGCTGCGATTCTTCAGGCTTATAGTCATGCCCTAGAAGATCCCAAGCACGCTAATCAAATCTCTGTCACTTCCCTAGCCCGTGAGGCTGGTATCAATAAGGCCACCTTCTATCTTCACTATCGAGATCTGGCCCAGCTGCGTGGTGCATATCTTTCTACTCAAGTAGCCAAGCTGGTTGAAGCTATGGACTACCTAAATAAGTTCTTTATGCAGCCGCGTGAGTTTGCGGTGCGCTTTACTGATGATAGTTTTACTCGACTGGCTCCCCTACTGGAGGATCCTATTTTCGCAAGAGAGTTAACAAGTCAACTTGTAGGAAAGCTACAAGAGATTGCTGTTGAGCAAATCGGGGAACTGGATCAATCTCAGACGAAACTGCTGTGGTTCATCTGTGGTGGACTGGTTACCTTAATTTCGGTTCCTGGGCACACCCAGCCACTAGAAGTGGAAGCCGTGCTGGGGGATTTTCTGGCGGCCCTAAATCAATACCGTCAAAGTTTTTCTACGCGCCAAGTTACTGCTTGGTGAGGCTAGCTATCCGCTAGCCTCACCAAGCAGCTGCAAGCTACTTAGCGGATAGCTTCCATTACCCGAACCCCATCAAGTACGGGTAGGTAGGGTAATGGGTTGATGTCACTTTCAAGCACGTAGTTAGTTAGCTGCTCACGCACTACTGCTACTAGCTTCTGGGGATCCCAAGGCTTAGCAATGTAGTAGTCTAAGCTAGCTTCATTAACTGCTTTGATGGTGTCATCCTGATCGGCTTGTCCGGTCACTAGCACGGTGCGGGTGGAGCTAAAACGCTCATCATGAGTCAGCTCCACTAGGAAGTCCACCCCGGATTCGCCCGGTAGGCGGTGGTCGGAGAGAACTAGAGCTAGTTCATCGCCGTCAGAGAGGATGTCATCTATAGCTGCCCAGGCATCGGGCACATCTTGGGCTACCTCATAGCGAATCTTGCCCCAGAAAGGCTCAAGGTCGCGCTCTAAAGCAGTACGTACATCAGCCTCATCTTCGAGCAATAAAATAGTCACAGTCATAATTCCTCCTGTGGTGATGGGGTTGGCAAGGGGGCTATGAATAGGTTGTCCGCCCCTGCTAGTGGCAACAGTACATGCATACGAGTGCACCCGGGGTGGGAATCGATTGAGAAATGTCCGCCGTGATCAGCGATGATGGAGCGCACGATAGACATCCCCATGCCTAAGCCAAAGCGTACGCGCCCAGCTTTAGTGGTGAAGTGTGGCTCCATGATTTTTCTAGCATATGGGGTTCAATACCTGGGCCATTATCTTCAATGGTCACATGAACCCCTTGGGAATCATTGCTGATGGTAATGGTGATATGAGCTTTGTTTTCTCCGCGAGCAGGCAGCTGCCCAGCGGTTAGATCTTCAGCTTCGTCATCTATAGCTTCAGCCGCATTAACAATTAGATTGGTCCATACCTGCGATAGCTTGGCTGGGAAACCTAGTACCTCGGGCACGTCCTCATAGTTGCGCTCAACTTCAACGTTACGTAAGCGATGGGCGGTAAGGCGTAAGACGTCGTCGATGTTGGCGCGTAAGTCTACAGGCCTACCTTCTTGAGCGTCAGGGCGGGCATAGCCTTTAAGTGACTGGGTCAGTTCAGTTACGCGCTCGCCAGCTGCCAGCACTGAGCGCAGGCTTTGTCCCAGCCTGGCCCCATTTTGAAAAGCCTCGACTGCTCCGGCTTGACTTATGAGCTCACGCACTTGGGTTTGGTCTCTAACCCCAGCGCTTACTAGGGTACGCGTCAGGTTCCTATCCCCCACTAAAGGCAATAGCTCGCGAGTCAGCTGACGCTCAATAGCAGTAGACAGTGTCTGGCTATGCATGCCTTGATGCATACCGCTGCGGGCTATCTCAGGATTAGCGCAGCTAAGTACCTTATCTACGTCCTGAGCTAGATGACCGGCAGCGCGTAGCAAGGCCGTGACTGGATTGTTGAGCTCATGGGCGATACCTGCACTCAACTCCCCCAGCATTGCAAACCTGGCCTGCTCCACTAGTTCAGCGCGGGTTTGGCGCAGATCCTCATTAGTGCGGGCCAAAGCCTGCTTTGGGCTTCGAGATCCTCGGCTAACGTAACATTTTCTACATGTAGTTCTTCTGCCCGCATTAGGCGGCGCGTCAGTGAACCAATAGCTAGCGCAGTTAAGGCTGAACCAATAGAAGGATCATTAGAAATAACTATCTGTAGCTGCTCGGTAGTTAGCCGTACCAAAGTAGTGTTTACGGTAGTAACCGCACTAAAAAACGCGTTCTCCCCACGTGCTAGCGATACCAGACCAATAATTGGCCCTGATGAAGCCAAGTGAGCTAGTACTTCACCGTGACGCGCGTCGCGGTAAAGCGAAACTTTACCTTCAAGCACTAGGTTCACAGCCGCAACCGGTTTACCTTCGGTAAGCAGATGCGTACCGGGAGGCACCTGGATGCGTGGACGCCGGCCCAGTACTCGCTCCACACCTTCGAGAAACTTCATCACGACTTCGCGTTCATCAGTGCTTAGTCCCTTTAATAATGGGCCTTGCACCGCAAAATCTGGAGGCCTGCCAATCAGTTCACGAATGCGTTTATGGCTGTAACCATTAAGGTAACGCAGCATCGTTGAGTACACCTGCCCAGCCAGCAGCGGCAGGGTCCAAGGCGCGCTAATAATAGCTGACAAGATGCCGTCCTTGGTGGCCTGGGTAAGGTCGCGGTGGGTCTTAGCGTCACTTATCACTAGCCACTGAGTTTGGCTTAGGTGCTGGTGGGTGCGTGCCTTAGAAATTAAGGCATCGATATTTGCTACCTCGCTGGTGGCGATCGCGATAGCTACATGATCAAGCTCAGTTAAGCCTGCACAGTAGTCATCTATCTGCTCAATACTAAGAACTGGGTCTACATGTAATTTCGGGAAAGCCTTAGCCAGCTCTACTTTCAGTGGCTGGGCGATACCATGAGAGTTATCGCCAAACACCAAAATAGTTACAGTATCTGCAGCCATGATCTATTTGATCCCAATGGCGCCCCAGGTTAGCGGAGCAGCAAAAGCCAGCAGCACAATGCCAATCAGACCAACGATTACACCCACAATAGCCATTTCGCGGGTGGGGGTGGTGCCCGTGGAGTAAGCGATGGCGTTAGGCGGCGTCGAGATAGGTAGGCACATACCCAGCGAGCAACCCAGGGCAATCACGATGGCAATTTCAGCAGCTCCACTAGAAACCGACACAGCCAAGCCCATACCCATAGGAACTAGCAGGTTAGCTGAAGCCGAGTGGGAAATTACGTTAGAGGTAACCCAACCCACCAGGGCCAAAACCAAAATCAGCAGCAGGCCAGGGATGGAAGTCCAGTCGATTGAACCCAGCATCCACTTATCTAGACCCGTGGCACTAACCCCAGAGCCCAGTGCGATACCACCGGCCACCAGCCACAGCACTGGCCAGTCCAAAGCCCGCAAGTCATCGCCGCTCATCACCTTGGTCATCAGCAGTACTACTACCGGTAAGAAACCAACAATGTTTGAAGAAATGTGGTGCAGGGACTCAGTCATCCACAGCAAGATAGTCAGCCCAGCCACGCAGTAGAAAATGATGGCGTTACGTGACTTTTCAAAACGGGCACTGGTATCAATATTGAACTTTGCGTCGTTAGGAATGTAGCGCCAGGCAATAAAGGCCCAAGACAATGCCAGCAGCACCAGCATCAACGGTACTGCCGCCAGCATCCACTGTAAGAAGGTGACGTTAACGCCTGCGTTTCCAATGCGCCCAAGGCAATCGCGTTAGGGGGTGTGCCCACAGGGGTACCCATACCACCCACATTTGCGGCCACTGGAATCGACAATGCAATACCAGTGCGAGCCTTGCCCTCAGGCAAAGCCATGATTACCGGCATCATCACCGCAAACATGGTGGCGGTGGTGGCCGTGTTCGACATGAACATGCTCATGATGGCAGTAATTAACATGACGCCTAGCACAGTCAGGCGTGGCTTACCAATAAAAGGTTTTAGTAGCACCGCTGACAAGGCGCGGTCGAGCTTGTACTTAGCGGCGCCGTCGGCCACCATAAAGCCACCCAGGAACAAAATAATGACTGGGTTGGCTAGCGCCCCAAAGAACTTGGTGTAGGCCGGGGCCCCTTTAGCTACGTCAAGCAGGGCATGATCAGAAATGAATAGCACTTCCAGGAAGATCACTAGCACTGCAGTACCAGCTAGCGGCACAGCCTCACTAACCCACAGCAAAATGGCAGCTAGGAAGATACCAAACATCCTGGTACCTTCCACACTTAAACCTGGTAGCTGTACAAACAGGCAGATAGTAATGGCTGCCAGGGCGCCTAAGGCACCAAAAGCTTTAAAGGGGCTGAACTTTTTTTTAGACACTCCAGCCGGGCGCGTGGACATGTTTTGAGCTGAGCGAGGGTTGATAGAAACCCCAGCTTTGGAGCGGTGAGACATAGCTAAAAGACCTCGATGTCTTACGGATTGGTTTAGGTAAGTATATGTTTGCGATCACAGAAGTTAAAGCTGAGCTAAGGCAGCTAAGCACTAGCTAAGGCGTGTCGTGGCACTTAACTGGGGTGGACAACTTATAATCGCGGCGCGCTAGTGGACATTAGTCCCCAAGATGTGTCTATTTTGGGGTTTAATCCCCCAGGTGCACCCCAACTTTTGAGGCTAGACTTCTAGCCGTTGAGCTAGTTTCCATATGAAAGGTGCATCTATGTTCCTCCTTACCGCAATTGCGGGGGCAGCATTGTGTCTGTTCATTTTTTTAAGGATCTCTTTTGTCTCGGCTTCTCCCGCTGACATCAAGGTAGTTTCAGGCCCCTGGGGCCAGCGTGCGCTACGTGGTAAGACCGGTTGGAAAGTACCGCTAATTGAGCGCGTCGATACCCTAACTGCCTCCATGATTAGTATTGACGCTAAGACCACTGACAGCGTGCCCACCAATGATTTCATCAACGTACACGTAGATGCAGTGGTACAGGTGCGTATTGGTTATGAAACTCAGCAGCTACTCAACGCCGCTTCTAGCTCCTTCATTCACCGTAGCGCTGCAGAAATCGGCACGCAGGTGCGTGACACGCTTGAAGGTCACCTGCGCGCCATTATCGGTCAGATGAAACTGACTGAGATTGTCACTGACCGCAACGCTCTAGCTGACCGTGTCCAGGAAAATGCCACCCGTGACCTGGAGGAAATGGGTCTAGTAATCGTGGCCTTCTCTATCCAGTCAGTGTCTGATGATCGCAATGTGATCTCCAACCTGGGTATCGACAATGTGGAGCAGATCCGCAAAAACGCTGCTATCGCTAAGGCAAATGCTGAGCGAGACATTATTAGCGCTAGTGCCCGCGCCAAGAACGAGGCTAACGAAACCCAGGTAGCCACCGACATGGAGATCGCCAAGCGTGACACTGATCTAGCTAAGCGCCGCGCAGCCTAAAGGCTGAGGCCGACACTGAAAAGGCCAAGGCTGACGCCGCCTACACGATTCAGACTCAGATTCAGCGTCGCGACATTGAGCGCGAAACCGCTCAGGCAGACATTGTCAAGCAGGAGCAGGAAGCCCTGGTTAAGGAGCGCGAGGTAAAGGTAACCCGTAACGCCCTGGAAGCAACCGTTAACGCCCAGGCTGATGCTGACCGTTACGCCGCTGAGCAGGCCGCCAACGCTAAGCTTTACTCTCGTCAGCGTGAAGCTGAAGCTGAAGCTTTCGAACAGATAAAGCGCGCTGAGGCCACCAAGCAGGCGATGTTAGCTGAGGCTGACGGTTTACGCGCCAAGGGTGAAGCTGAAGCTGCCGCTAAGGCTGCAATCCTTACCGCTGAGGCTGAAGGTCTGGAAAAGAAGGCTGAAGCCATGGCCAAGATGAATCAGGCAGCCGTGCTGGAAATGTACTTCAAGGCTCTGCCGGATGTGGCCGCAGCTATCGCCTCGCCGCTGGCTAACGTAGACTCCATCACCATGTACGGTGAAGGTAACAGCGCCAAGATGGTTGCTGACATTACCAACTCCCTGTCTCAGGTAAACGCCGGTCTGGGTGAAACCATGGGACTGGACTTGCGTCAGATGCTGGGCGCGCTGGTGGGTGCCAAGGTGGTAGCCCCCACCGTCGAGCAGGCAGTTGCCGACGGCGTAGACAAGGGCCTAAACAGCTAAGGTCCATTAACTAAAAGCTGTGGGGTCACCGTTTGGTGACCCCACAGCTTTTTATAGGCGCTGCTTATAGATGTTCCATGTCGGTTATCCTTAACCTATCCGCCAGCTGGCAGCTCTTTAGGTAAATGAGTTTTGGATACCGATCTGGATAAAGTCACCTAAGGTGACGGTAATCCCCCAGATGTCAGTGTGGACTTGCACGCCCTTATCTCCCAGTTTAAACAGTCTGCTTAAACCACCCTGGCTAGTGGTGCGTGAACCAATGGGGGCGCCGTAACGTTTCAAGTTCCCAAGCTAAAGACCAGGTCATGCGGGCACGACTGGCTGGCTCTAGCTCTAAGCTAGCCCCCTTAGGTTCTGGGGCCACATTTAGATTCCAGGCATAGCGCTTTTCCAAATACCATCCTGGCCCTAGCCAAGCTTGGCGCCCACCTAGATCTCCCGGACAGGCACCCGCCTCAATGGCGCTTTGGCTGGGGGTTATGCCAGAGAGCCAACTATCAATGATTTTAAAAACTGACTGCAACGCTAGGCCCGGATTAACTGGCACACCCTGCAACGGTTTTTCTTCAAAGCCTTCACTCTCATCAAGCTGAGCTTTAGCCACCAAGTTGCGTACGTCGTCGAAACTAAGGGCTGGAAAGTTACTGCCATCAGGCTCTATTTCGTTTTCCTCGTCATCTTCCCACTCAGCAAACAGCTCTAAATCCTCTGCGCTTTCCTGGCCGGTCAAAGACTCTGGACCATTAGCTAAACCTTCACAACCTAGGAAAGGTAGCTGTTTAAGTGGCACTCCCCCCACCCAATCCAGAGAGAACCGCAGTTATATCAACCTGCCATAATGCCTCTAGAGGAATTTCAACCTGTTCGGCGCCCACAGCTGAGCTGATAGTAAGGCCCTGCTCAGTGGCGCTAACCTGCACAGTCCCCCAACCAGACGCCTCCATATTCCAGCTAAAATTAACCGGTTTACGCCAAGTGGGTGGCATTAGCTTGATAGCTTCAGGCAAGCTGTTAAGCACTGGAGCGAAATACATATCAAACGTACTCCAGTTATAGCAAAGCATATAAGCTAGATCTAACCAACCCTTAGGTGTACCAAGCGGATAGATAGACCAGGCATAGCTAAAATTAGCTATATCTTCATCTGGCTCGCGGTAATCAACCGCAAGCTTTTCTTCACCCTCTACTATTTGGGTGTCATAGCAGCGCAGCGTGAGCTTATAGCCCCATTTGCTATCCGCAGTGACGCCAAGTTCTACGCTGCGCACTCCTAGCACCCAGCGAATAGCGAAATCTGGGCCCATAACGATAGGAACAGTGGGTGAAAGTAGAGAGCTGATATCTAAAATCAGGCGGTGTAAATCTTCTAGGCTCACTTTTCGGCCCAGTAGGACAGCTACCCGGTTAGTTGCCTCAGCTTCTACATTCATGCCCTTGTCCCCTTCCTAGCTAATAGCCAGAGCCTATTACAGCCCCAGCACCCCGGCCACATCAGGCCTAAAGTAGCCCGGGCCTTTAAGCACCTTACCGTCTTCACGGTAGATAGGTTTGCCATCTTCGCCCAGTTTAGACATGTTTGAGCGCTGCACCTCAGCCAATACTTTAGCCAGGTCAATACCCATTTCTAGGGCCATACCGTAAATGACGTAGATCAGATCAGCCAAAGCATCAGCCGTCTCCACCGTGTCGCGCGAGCCGTCGTCGTCGCTAACTGCCTGCTTAAAAGCAGCCTCAACCCCTGCGCGAGCACATTTGCCGTAGACCGCACCTACTAGTTCGCCAAATTCTTCGGCAATCAGGCTCATGCGCATATGCACGCGTTCGTTATCAACGCTGGGAGCATCAGTAGGCAAAACCGGCAGCCCATAAACATGGTGGAAGCGGCGAACCAAAGCCTCCGGGTCATCACCCTCACGCTCACCGACGCCGTCGTGAGCCACCAAAGGAGTATCCACTGCCTGGCGTTCCCGCACAGGACCATCCCAGGGAGCAACCGGCTCTAACGGATCACCAGCTAGCAGCGTCCCCACCCACTGGTCGCAGTACTCGCCCTTATTTTGTCCGTGTAAACGCACCAAGCCTTCCCGCTTGAAACCAAGCGACCAGGCCAAACGCCACGAAGGCCAGTTAGGTACGCCGTCGTGAATTTCAGCTGCCCAATACAGAGCAGGCATCTTAAAACTAGCAAAAGCTGTACGAATTACTGCCGCCACAGCCGCCCGCGCAACCCCGCTGCCGCGTACCTGGGGCGCAAACCAGTAACCAATTGCGGAGCTAGTAAACTCAAGCGAAACGCATCCCACCAGCTGGTCATCTAAACGCACTGCCCAAGTTGCACGCAAATCCTGACTCCAGCCGGCTTGAGCTACTTCCTTAATAAAATGCTGAGCATCTGCAAGCGTGTAGGGGCTGGGCACCGTAGTCCATTTAGCGATCGCGGCGTCGGCGCAAATCTCACTAACAGCAGCGGCATCTTCTAAAACAAATTCGCTTAGTTCCAAGGCTGGCACGTGCTTACCCTGGCTATCGACATGGGCCGGAACTAAAACGTTAAAAGCTTGCATGACCACATTCTAAGCCAGGGCCACAGAAGCCAGGGCCACAGCTGCCCCTTAAAACACTTAGCGGCGGGCAGCTAACCAGCCACCCGCCACAAATTTAATCAGTCTTACTAGCCGATCTACTAGCCGATGCGGTGTACCTTCACCGGCGCCTTGCGGGCCACAAGGAAAGCACTCAAAGCACACGCAGCCGAAACTGCGGTGACGATGGCAAGCGCAACTGTAGAGTTTCGCCACTCAAACCGGCTGTGGCCGTGGCAATACCACCTAGCGCAAACTGGCTCATGCCAATCATGGCTGAAGCAGTACCCACGGCGGCGCGGTCAACGGCAGACAAGGCTACGGCGGTGGAGTTACCAAAAATGAAGCCCAGCGAGGCAACTATGAAGAAGAAACAAATCGCCATCAAACGAATGTCAGCGCCGCTAACGGTTACTAGGCCAATACCTGCCACGGCTGAAACATTTACGGCCAGGCCTAAAGCAATTAGTTTTTCCAGACTGTAGCGCTTGACGAGTTTACCTGAAAGCGCAGTACAAGAAACCATGCCAATAGCGTTGATGGCGAAGGCAATAGCGTAACCAGTTGCGCTCATACCCATCATGTTTTGGTATACAAAAGGTGAGGCAGCAATGTAGGCAAATAGCACTCCAGCGGTGCACACCATGGTGGCGCCAAAACCGATATAACGCAGGTTCACCAGGGCTTTAAAGCCGCCCTTATCCCCTGCCGCCCGGCGACTTTCACGCACCTGACGTGGCAGTGATTCACGCACAAATAACAGCGTCATAATGATGGTGCAGGTGCCCGTGGCAGCCATAACCGCCATGATTCCGCGCCAACCAATAGGGTCAGCAAGTACCCCTCCCAGCAATGGAGCAACAACTGGGGCTAAACCAGTAATAGTCATCATGATATTGAGGGCACCAGCAGCCTGCTTAGACTGGGCACTGTCTAGTACGATTGCGCGACTGAGCACCATGCCGGCGCTACCTGCCAAGCCCATAAGGAGACGGGCACCAATCAGCACCTCAATATTCGGGGAGAAAACTGCTATCAAACATGCCACAACATATAGAGTTAGCCCCGCTAATAGTGGTTTAAGACGGCCAATGCGGTCGAGAGAGGACCGAAAAACACCTGCCCAAGCCCTGAACCAATTAGGGAACGTGGTCAAGGTCAGTTGCACAGTAGATGACTGGGCAGCCAGGTCCTTAACCATGGCTGGCATTGCCGGCAGGTATAGGTCAGTAGATAGCGGTGCTACACCGGCCATAAGCGCCAAAGCGATAAGTGTGGGTGCGGCTAGGGGTTTTTGGCCTCTGGCGCGGTAGCTGTTGACTTGGTATCAGTTGCAGAGGCAACAGCGCCGGCCGTAGAGATAACAGAGGCTGAGTCTTTAGCACCTGATCCCTCGGTACTTGAGTGTAACTGCGTAGTGTCGGCCCCTTCAGGGGATGATACAGATTTGCGTGAATGTGTCACATAAATACGCTGTCATGATTGTTGCAATTTGGACAAGCAGCTCAGCTGATGCAAATTTTCACAGCCAAATTCTGTGCAGCCACATGCATTTACAGGCAAAGTACAGGCACAGCCAAATACAGGCAAAATCGTCCCTTCCCTATGATTTTTTCATGGGGTTTTATAGGCAACGGACGAAAACCCCGTATCTGTAAGATCCTTCCCCTGCATCCTTGTCCTTTACTTGCCTGGCCCTAGCGCTAGATTCTAGGGGTGATTGCAACACTGCTCACTAGAGAACGACACCCCTCACTAGAATCTGGCGACACTTAGCTTCAACAAGCTAGCAAGCCACCAGTAATGCTGCCCTGCCTATACCCTGACCTGGGGGTAGTCTTTCTAGGGTTAGTCTCTTGTTTTGTGGGTTTTTAGGCTAACGACGACGGCGGCGCGGCCCCGCCTACACTATGGCACCTGAAATTTTATGTAGGTAGGGCTTAGCACCACCGTCGCCGTAGCTTAAATTTACCTAGTTTAAAGCTGTCTTTTACAGCTGCTAGGTCAAACTTATGGTGTGGTTCCGTAGGAGTCAGCGAAGTAGAGGTTGAACGGGCTTGAGGTTTCGGTGGTGGTGACTGTTCCGTTGACTTGGTGCCACTGGGCCTGGCCGGCTATGCGCCACCGGGCACTCCAGGAGGTACGTAGTTTGATTACGTATCCGTTGCCGGTTACCTCATAGGGGTGGCTGACACTGTAGTTAGGGTATGGGGTGCCGGGGTCTGTGGTGTCGAAGGTTTGTCCGTCTCCCCAGTCCCAGTTAAAAGACACAGGTGTAGCCTCAACCTCGATTGCTGTGCCTAGCAAGGTGATGTTGAAGGTTTGTTTGTTGGGGCTGGTCCATACCATCATGGGTTGCTTGAAAATAACGAATATTTCCCCGCTGGGGTAACGGTTAATCCCAGAACCATGCGGAATCAAACGGGCTACTTGTTCGTTACTGACCGTGGTGGGACCGGCAGCCAGGGGCGCACCAGTGTTGACTTGAGCTTTGCATTCTTCAGGGGTGACTATCTCGGTTTTATCCAGGAGGGCGGCTAATGTCGGTATCGCGACGCAGTGGAAGCGGTACTTTTCAGCTGCTCGTTTAGCTGCTTCAGGATCTACCGGCCCCGCCGGCTCAGCCACCGCCGAAAAACCACCAGGACTAGTCGTAGTCTCACCTGCGCTAAAAATATAGCCACTGCCACTATTGTCGCTATCTCCGGTAATTTTTGATGGTATCGGAGTTGATAACGCAATTGTTGGAACTAGTAAATATATTAATTGTTTAACGCTCACGATTAAAAGCCACCTTAACTATCCATTGTGTTCCGTTGTATTCAAGTTTTACGCCTGCATAGCGTGATTGTTTTGGGAAATATTCAATTTCTCCATCCCCGCCATAGCTAGTGTAAGCTTCGCGTTCGAAATTAACTTGTACTACTACATCGTCTTTGAAGTCGTCCCTACGGAAAGCCGCAGTAAAATTAACTACAACCGGGTCAGTCCAACCACCAGAAGTATGATTTCCAGTCGCGTATTTTATTGGCGCTACTGCAGTGGATTCATCGCCGTTACATAGTGCTTTGTATTCATCTACTTTGCCGGTGGTGTAGATGTAATAGTGCAACTGCACCCAGTATTTGGCGGTTGCTATGGCGCCGTCGTCGCTGTTAACCGTGATCAGTTCTGGTTTGGGTGGTGGTGGCGTAGCCAGGGCGCGCTTCTTTGAAGCCTCCAGCTCTGGGGTCATAGTTATAGTCGGGCTAGCAGTCGCTGAGGGCGTGCCGGTTGTGGTAGGTGCGCCGGTGCCTTTGGCTTTGCCACTAGTCTTGGCTGTGGCGCTTGGTGTCTTGGCGCGCGCACCGGCTGTGACGGCGGCCTTGCTGCTACCAGCATTTGTAGCGCCTTGTTCTTGGCCGTCACTACACCCACTCAACCCCGAGCAGACCAGCAGGGTTAAAGCCAGTGCTGCCTGCAGATACCGTTTATTTGTTGAGGCCCCCATTATGTTCCCCCATGGTTTATCTACACTGATGAAGCTTTAAGGGAGTGTTGGGGAAGTATTACAAAGCATGGTACATAACACCCCATAGTTTTGGAGTGCTATACACTGTGTTTAGTAATGCATAACATTCTAGATCTGCAGGCTAGATCTCGCAGGCAAATCAAAAAACCTGCACTAATGTGTCTTGCATCACCTGAGAAACTGAGAAAAATTGCCGCCAGCCCTCTTCATAGGGACTACTGCACTCCCGCCAACCTACGCCTAACCTCTATATAGGCTTTTCCTGTCAGGCCCAGCACGCCCCCTATTGCCACATTATTACTACAGTCTCTCCCCCACCTTGCACCATCGGTATTACTAAGGTCGTCGACAGTAGATATCAATAGGTAGCTAATATTTGGGTTAAAGGACAAAAAGAGTTGGTGGAGGGTTAGTCCCAGTTGTTTCGGTGGGGGCTTGTGTGGTGGAGGTCGTGCCAGGCGATGGCGTCGCCCCATCTGGGGATGACACCGGCTGCGGGGTGTGCGCGCGAGGCGTGTTCCCATTGGGCTTCAATCTGGGTGTCTGTGGGCATGATTTTGAGGATCTGGGCTGGTGGGAGCGGGTTTTCGGTGTGCATGTAGCACCACCAGAAGATCGCTTTGATCCGGCGGGTCAGCCGCATTCCCCGGTGGTCCCGCAACAGTTGACGCAAGGGCGCGTTGGTCGCGCCTTCGATCTGGTTGTTCATCGCCGGCAACGCCCCCTCAAACTGGGGGTCGGTGTAGGTGAACAACACCTCGGCTCCGATGAGCCGATTCACACTGTTGCGGGCCCGCACGAGTCGTTCGTGCGTGTATTCCCACCCGCCATCGTCCCTCTTGGTCTTGTGCGCGAGGAAGCCCTCCCAGCGCTTGCACCAGTCCAAGTAGGTGTCTATCCATGAGGCCGCTTGCTCTCGGTCTTTCACGTGCAAGAGCTGCTTGCCCAAGCCGTACAGTTCCTTGGAGGCTGCAAGCTTGGGGCGAATGGTGGTGGCTTGTTTGATGGTCCCGAACGCGTGGAAGGTGCACCGCTGGACCCGCGTGTTCGGCCAGGCTTTCTTGCGGGCTTTTTCGAAGCCACTGCCCCCATCCGTCACCACCACGTCTGGTGGGGCGATCGGGTTCATGAGCGCTTCCCAGGCGCGCGAGTTCTCACTGCGTGCCACATACCAGCCCAAGATGAAATCCCGGGACTGAGCAATCAAGACGACCGCTTTGCGGCCCAGGTGGATCCCGTCAACGAACACGACCTCATGCACCTGATCCACCACCGGGGCGAGGGGCCAGATCTCCCACAGGCTCTGGCATCGCCTGCGAAACGACCTGCCCCCACCTGGCATATCCGCCTGCCGATTACCGATGAGCAGCCAGGCAAGAAACTCACCCAGATGCTTGGCCGAGGTATCAATCCGCTGCACGCCAGTTGAGTGGCACGAGGTGCAATGCCACCTCTGCTTGCCCGATTTCGACAGTCCGTACCGGATCAGCTTCCTGCCACAGGAATCGCATTTCGGGATGTTCACTCACCGAATCTGCCACTACCAACTTTGACACCCACTCTCCCGCACCACAAAGCCGAAAAGTCGACGTCTCACCAACACATTTTGTCCACCCTCAAAGTTGGCCCCCAACAACTTTGAACCAGACTTTCCCGCACCACAAAGCCGAAAGGTCGGGCTCAGACCAACTCTTTTCGTCCTTTAACCCTAATATTTGTGAGCTGAAGTCAGTCAGCATTAACTGAAACTAAAAAATCCCGCAGCCTTAAAGCTACGGGATTCATTGGTCGGGCTGGCGGGATTTGAACCCACGACCCCTTGACCCCCAGTCAAGTGCGCTACCAAACTGCGCCACAGCCCGCGTGCTTACGATTTCTCTTCGCTCGCAACGGATAAGAGACTACCGCAAGCAACCGCTCAAAGGGAAATCGAAACCCAATGAGCTACGTCACTTTTATTGATTACTTACGCTTACGCTTCTCACGCACGCGCACACCGATCTGAATCGGAGAACCAGTAAAGCCAAATTCTTCACGCAAACGGCGCTCAATAAAGCGGCGATAGCCTGGGTCCAAGAAACCGGTAGTAAACAGCACTACGCGCGGCGGCGCCACCTGCACCTGCGCCCCAAACAAGATGCGTGGCTGCTTACCTCCACGCAGCGGGTGCGGGTTAGCAGCCTGCAACTCCCCTAGGAAGGCGTTTAGTCGCGCCGTCGGAATACGGGTGTACCAACCCTCAAGGGCGGCATCGAGAGCACGCACCAAACGGTTAGTGTGCCAACCAGTCTTAGCTGCCAGGTTAATGTGCGGCGCCCAGGAAACGTGGGCCAGATCTTTTTCAATCTCCCACTTAAGTTGAGCCTGACGATCCTCATCTACCAGGTCCCACTTGTTGTTAACCAACACCAGAGCGCGACCAGCATCAACTACCTGCTGGATTACACGCACATCCTGCTCGCTGACTACATCAGAGCCATCCAGTAGCACCACAGCCACTTCGGCTTTTTCAATGGCAGCCTGAGTACGCAAAACCGCATAGAAATCAGCGCCGCGAGACTGCTTGACGCGCCGGCGGATACCTGCAGTGTCAACAAACACCCACTTGCGCCCATCAAGCTCAATGATTTCGTCAACCGGGTCACGGGTGGTGCCCGCGAGTTCATTAACCACTACGCGCTGCGAGCCCGCAATGGAGTTAAGCAAAGAAGACTTACCCACATTGGGACGGCCCACCAGCGCCACTCGATGCAGGTCACCCTCAGGGGCAGGACCAGCAACTGCGCTGACTAGAGGCAAAATCTTCATGCAGGCATCTAGCACATCGCCACTACCGCGCCCGTGCAGCGCAGATACCGGGTAGGGCTCCCCCAGGCCAAGATTCCACAGCGCATAGGCGTCGGCTTCCTGCACAGAAGAATCCACCTTGTTAGCGGCCAGCACCACGGGCTTACCGGAGCGGCGCAACAATTTAACTACCTGAGCGTCAGTTTCGGTAATCCCCACGGTAGCGTCCACTACCAGCAGCACTGCGTCAGCCATTTCGATTGCTACCTCGGCTTGAGAAGCTACCGAAGCGTCCAGCCCGGCCACATCAACTTCCCAACCGCCAGTGTCAACAATGGTGAAGTCGCGTCCAGCCCAGTGGGCCGGGTAGGAAACGCGGTCTCGGGTCACTCCGGGGCGGTCTTGAACTACTGCCTCACGTCGCCCTAGTACACGGTTGACCAGCGTAGATTTACCTACGTTGGGGCGGCCAACCACGGCCAGCACGGGTAAACCAGCTTCAGGTTTTTGCTCGGCGCCGTTGCGGGCAGGGCCATCTAGTAACGCTAAGTCTTCAGCATCGAGGTCATATTCGCTCAAAGTGGCGCGCATGGCGTCGGTGCGTAGGCGCTCGCTCTCCCCCAGCGCCTGGTCTTCCTCAATGGCTGCGCGCACTAGCTCACTGACCTTCTCAACACTTTGGTTAAAGTCCAAGTTGGAGGTGTCAACTAGGGTTACGCCTTCGGGAGCCTCAAGGAATTGAGAGACTTTAGCGTCATCACGGTCACGGCGTAGCACCTGGTCACGCAGAGCAGCCGCATCCACGCTCTTACCGGCGGCCTCCAGCTGGGCGGCGCGGCGCTCTAGGCGAGCTTCCTCAGAGGCGGTGATTAGTAGGCGCACTTGGGCGTCAGGAGCAATCACGGTGGTGATGTCGCGTCCTTCTGCCACAATGCCGCCGTTGGCTGCACCATGCTCAATCAATTCACGCTGGCGACGGCCTAGTTCAGCGCGCACATCCAGGTTTGCAGCAATCTTGGAAACTACCGCAGAGATATGCGGCTCGCGAATAGCCTGAGCAATATCAATGCCATCCACACTTAGGCCAGGGTGGTCAGGGTCGGTGTCCATGTGTAGGGGCATAGAAATGACCGCGTCGCTGACGCCTTCTTGGTCTTCTAGATCGATCCCTAAATGCTCACACCACCAGGCTGCTGCGCGATACATGGCCCCGGTGTCCAGGTAGGCCAGTTGCAGCTGGCGGGCTACCGCCAGGGATACAGATGATTTACCCGAGCCGCTAGGCCCGTCGATAGCTACAACAATCCCCATCTTTTACTCCTAATTTTAAGCTTCTAGTGTCAGCTTGCCATGTAAACAAGCCAGATACCACGTTTAGCGCTAGCGGCGCAGGGTTTAATTAGCCACTATCTTCCATCCCTGCTGTTCTAAAGCTTGCCGCAGCCCCACCGCCGCCGCCGGCGCCACCAGTAATGTGGCCAGGCCTTGACGCTGACCTGCCGAGTGTTCAATCACCAGGTCTTCAATATTTACTTGGGCCGCGCCCACATCGTTAAATAGCCGCGCTAGCTGCCCGGGAGCGTCTGGGATCAGCACCATAACTTCGGCGTATCGGCTGGGGGCCCCGCCGTGTTTACCCGGAATGCGGTCACGGCCCAGGTTACCGCGTTGCATTACATCCACGACCGTCCCCACCGAGCCGCGTCCCTGTTCCAGCGCCTCGATCAGGGCGTCTATATCCACCCGCAGTTCACGTAGCACTTGGGCTACCGAAGAACGGTTGGCGTTTAGGATGGCTGCCCACAGGCGCGGATCGGAGGCGGCAATACGGGTGGTATCACGCAGTCCCTGACCGGCTAGGTTTAAGGCCATTTCAGGAGCTTGTTCTAGACGTGCAGCCAACGCTGAGGCTACTAGTTGCGGGGTGTGTGATATTAGCGCCACCGCCCGGTCATGTTCGGCTGCACCTAGTTGAGTGGGTAGCGCGCCCAGGTCAATGGCTAGTTGCCGTACTGCGCTTAGGGCATTTGGGCTGGTGGCAGGAGTTGCAACTAGTACCCAGGGGCGCGCGTCGAACAGGTCAGCGCGGGCACTAGCCGCCCCGGAGCGCTCGCGGCCCGCCATGGGGTGGGAGCCCACGTAGCGCTGGGCTAGGCTAGGGACTCGCTCTAGTACGCACTTGGCAATGGGTTCTTTTACGCTGGCTACGTCAGTTACGACGGCGCCGGGGTAGTTGCGTAGGGCGTGTACGACGACGTCGCCGGCCACATCCGGGGGCGTGGCCACTACTACTAGGGCTGGCGCCGGCGCAGGCTGGGCAGATAGCGGCTGGCCTGCACCTAAGTCACAAGCTAGTTCTAGGCCGGTGGGTGAAGAGTCTTCTAGCCATACCTGCACACCAGTGCGGGTTAAGGCTAGACCAATACTGGCTCCTAGCAAACCTGCACCAATAATGAGTACTGGCGAATTAACTAGGGGCGCGGGCGTGGCAATCAAGTTCGTAGATGTACCAGCTAGATCATTGACAGTGTCTAGCCCACCAGCAAGTGGCCGACTTGACGCATTCTTGACAGCGTCTAGCGGTTTAGGAGGGTTGCCCTCCCCCATTTTAAAGACATCATTTGTAGGGTTTTGCTCCCCTTGCAGCTTAGTCACAGTTCTAGCTCTCGCTGTAGCTCCATGATTTCTTCACTGCTTAAGGCACGCATTTGGCCAGGGGCAAGCGAACCTAAATGTAAATTAGCAATGCGGGTACGCGCCAGGCGCTGCACCGGATGGCCCACTGCTGCTAGCATGCGACGCACAATCCGGTTCCTGCCACTGTGGAGTGTAACCTCCACAATCGAGCCAGCCTTAGTGGCTTCTTTAATGGTTACCTTGTCAGCATTAATAGGGCCATCATCTAGTTCAATGCCGCGTTGCAACTTTCGCGCAGTGCCGCGCTCAAATTTGCCTTTAACAATGGCGATATAGGTTTTTGAGGTCTCATATGAAGGGTGCATCAAACGATGCGAAAGCTGACCATCATTACTCAGTAGTAATAAACCCTCAGTATCAGTATCCAACCGACCTACATGCACTAAACGGATTGAGCCAAGCTTGTTCTCTTCTACATAGCGGCGTCCAAAGGCGGCCACAGTCGGGCGCCCCTGCGGATCTTCCATGGTGGTTACCACCCCGGTAGGCTTATTAAGCATCACCGTAATCACGTCTGGATCAGCCAAATACGCTGGCCATCAACACGGATTTCCTGGGTCTGGGGATCAACCCGCAAGCCCATATCCCTAACCTTGACACCGTCTACGCTTACTCGACCAGCAGCAATCAGCTTTTCGCTCATGCGCCTAGAGCCCACACCAGCATGGGCTAAGACTTTTTGTAGACGCTCGCCTTGTTCCTGATGTGGATCATGGAGGTCACCGCCTGATTTATCCGCATCAGCATGGCCAGTAGACAGCTCTAAACCACTGTCATCAACTTCTATTTCCTCCAGGTCGTCGTCATCATAAAATTCTTGACCTGAAAAATCAAGGAAAACGTCACTCACCCTTTAATCTTCTCATTGCTGAGGTTTAAACGCTATCTAGCCTCAGCCACTTCTAGGCTACGTTACCGCGTGAGATCACTTCACGGGCAAGACGCCGGTAAGCCTCAGCCCCCGGGTGGGTGGGCGCATATACGGTGATCGGTTCGCTAGCCACAGACGCGTCAGGGAACTTAACCGTACGGCGAATCTGAGTATTGTAAAGCCGCTCTTGGAAAGCTTCTTCTAGCCGCTCAAGCACTTCACGGGAATGCAAAGTGCGTGGGTCAACCATGGTGGCCAAAATACCGTCAATTTGTAGTCGCGGGTTTAGACGATCGCGAATACGGTCAACAGTCTCAACTAGCAATGCCACACCACGTAGCGCAAAGAACTCAGTTTCTAGGGGAATCAACACCCCGTGTGAAGCAGTTAGGGCATTAATGGTGAGCAAACCTAGTGAAGGCTGGCAGTCTACAAAGATAACGTCATAATCATCCATGATTGGACGCAACACTCGATGCAAAGCCTGCTCGCGGGCCACCTCATTAACCAGCTGCACCTCAGCGGCAGATAGGTCAATGTTGGCAGGAACAATATCTAGCCCCTCCACCGCAGTGTGGTGAATGGCTGGACGCACATCTGGACGGTTAGCCACTAGTAGGTCATAGATAGTGGTGTCCAAGACATTAGAGTTGATGCCCAAACCAGCTGAGGCCGCGCCTTGCGGATCAAAGTCAACGATCAACACTTTACGGCCATATTCTGCCAGTGCAGCTGCCAAGTTAATGGTGGTAGTAGTTTTACCTACCCCACCTTTCTGGTTACATACCGAGATAACTCGAGCTGGGCCGTGAGCATCCAACGGCATGGGAACCGGAAAATCCACGACCGGTAGTTCGTGGGTGTCGTTGCCGGGTTGTTGGGAATCGTTCACGGCTCAAGCCTAGTGCAAGCTGGCTTTAAAACCAGGCCAGCCGCGCCGGATAGCTAAGAGCAAACTTATTTGAGGATTTTAGCCGTGTGCTCGCGGATGGCTGGTGGCATATACCTCGCGCAAATGATCGATGGTGACCTTGGTGTATATCTGCGTAGTAGTTACCGAGGCATGACCTAGCATTTCCTGTACTACACGCACATCTGCCCCACCGTTTAGTAGATGGGTGGCAAATGAGTGGCGCAAAGTGTGTGGAGAAATGTGCTCGCTCAAGTTTGCTCGTTTAGCTGCACTTTGTAGCACGGCCCAAGCGCTTTGGCGGCTTAAGGGCCTACCTAAAGTATTTAGGAAAATAGCTGGTGAACCAGTGCCTTTGAGACCAAGGATGGGGCGTGATTGCACCAGGTAAGCGTCCAAGGCAGCCAGGGCGTAGCGCCCTACCGGCACAATGCGTTCTTTTGCACCTTTACCAAATAGGCGCACTACACCGTTGTCACGGTCAAAATCATCGATACTTAGTGAAACTACTTCAGAAATACGCGCGCCAGTGGCGTAAAGCAACTCAATCAGGGCCCGATCACGTAGGCCTAAAGGTGAGTCATCAATATTGGCGGCTTCTATCAAAGTCTCAACCTGGCTGATGCTTAGAGCTTTAGGCAGTCGTTTAGCGATAGCTGGCGGTTTTACTTGGGCTGCGGGGTTATCTGCAGTTATGCCTTCTTCAGCAATGAACTTATGCCAGCCACGCACAGCCGTAATGCAACGTGAGGCTGAGGCAGGAGCTAAAGGCGAGGCGCCGTCGGCCCCTGAGCGGATAGCAAGAAGAAAGTCACTGACGTCAGTGCTGGTGATAGCACTAGGGTCAGTGACTGCGCGGCTGCGGAGAAAATTAACGTAACGGCTTAAGTCACGCCGGTAAGCTCCAGCGGTATTTTGACTTAAGCCGCGTTCGACCCGCAGGTGCGAAAGATAAGTTTCTAAGGCTTTCGCCAGCTGATCGCGATCAGGCAAAGCGAGCGATTAGGCCTAGACCCACGATGGTGGCAACCCAAATGATGCCCACACCGATGGTAATGCGGTTGAGGTTACGCTCTGCCACACCGGAAGAACCTACCGAGCTAGACAGACCGCCACCGAACATGTCGGATAGACCGCCGCCCTGCCCTTTGTGCAGTAGGATCGTCAAAATCAGGAAGAAGCTAGACAGGAATAGCAAAACCTTAAGCACGATTGCCAAGATAGCCACCTTACGCGCCTCCTTATTAGTAGTCGGGTTTGCAGCTATAGCTGCACTATTTGAAATACTACCTGTGCGAAGAAGTTTTTAACGAATTACTAGCTTTACACACTAGATAGTTGCAGCGCTAAACGGGGGTCAACCTTGAGGTTGACCCCCGTTTTACGACTGAGCGTTATCAGGCGTAGAAGTTAGCCATCGCACCGAAGGAGTCAGCCTTCAGGGAAGCGCCGCCAACCAGGGCACCGTCGATGTCAGGCTGAGCCATGAGCTCCTTGATGTTGCCGGGCTTGGCGGAGCCGCCGTAGAGCACGCGTACGACGTCGGCAACCTCGTCGCCGTAGTCCTCGCGCAGGGCAGCGCGGATGGCGCCGCAAACTTCCTGAGCGTCTTCGCTGGTAGCGGTCTCGCCGGTACCGATGGCCCAGATGGGCTCGTAAGCGATGACGATCTTGGCGACGTCCTCACCGCTCCAGCCCTTGAGGGCAGCGCGGATCTGGCCAACCACGAACTCTACGTGGGTGCCGGCCTTGCGGACCTCTAGAGCCTCACCGCAGCACAGCAGCGGGGTCATGCCAGCGTCGAGGACCTTGCGGGCCTTGGCGCCAACGTACTCGTCGGACTCGCCGTGGTATTCACGACGCTCGGAGTGGCCCATTAGCACGTAGGTGCAGCCTAGCTTGGTTAGCATGTCGGTGGAGATTTCACCGGTGTAGGCGCCGTTGTCGTGGGTGGACACGTCCTGAGCACCGTACTTGATGCCCAGCTCGTCAGCCTCGACGACGGTCTGCACGGAACGGATGTCGGTGAAAGGCGGGAAAACAACTACCTCGCACTTGGCGTAGTCGTGGTCGTTTTCCTTCAGCTCGATAGCTAGGCCCTGGATTAGGTGGTTGGCCTCGAGGTGGTCGAGGTTCATCTTCCAGTTACCGGCCATAAGGGGGGTACGGTTGGTCATATTTTCAGCCTTCCAAAACAGCGATACCAGGCAGAACCTTGCCCTCGAGCAGCTCGAGGGAGGCGCCACCACCGGTGGAAATGTGAGAGAACGTGGACTCGTCGAAGCCCAGGTTACGTACGGCGCTGGCAGAGTCTCCACCACCGATGACGCTGAATGCGTCAGACTCGCTCATAGCCTTGGCTACAGCCTTGGTGCCTTCGGCAAAAGCGGGGAATTCGAATACACCCATGGGGCCGTTCCACACCACGGTCTTGGCAGACTTTATGGCATCAGCGAACAGCTCGCGGGTCTTGGGGCCGATGTCTAGACCCATCTGGTCGGCCGGGATCTCGGTGGAGGGAACCACGGTGGCCGGGGCGTCAGCACCGAAGTAGGGGGCCACTACGGTGTCAATGGGCAGCAGCAGCTCGACGCCGTTCTTTTCAGCGGTCTCGATGTAGCCCTTGACGGTGTCAATCTGGTCCTTCTCCAGCAGTGAGGTACCAACCTCGTAGCCCTTGGCAGCCAGGAAGGTGTAGGCCATACCGCCACCGACGATCAGCTTGTCAGCCTTGGACAGCAGGTTGGCGATAACACCAAGCTTGTCGGAAACCTTGGAGCCACCCAGAACCACTACGTAGGGACGCTCGGGGTTGTTGACGGCCTTGCCCAGGGACTCGATTTCCTTGGCAACTAGCAGACCGGTAGCAGCCGGCAGCAGCTTGGCAACGTCGTAAACCGAAGCCTGCTTGCGGTGCACAACACCGAAACCGTCAGAGACGAACACGTCAGCCAGAGCGGCCAGTTCCTTAGCGAAAGCTTCGCGCTCAGCGTCGTCCTTGGAGGTCTCAGCAGCGTTGAAACGTACGTTCTCCAGCAGCACGATCTCGCCGGGCTTAGCTTCGGCTACAGCAGCCTTAGCGCCTTCGCCTACAGTGTCGCTAGCCAGGGTTACCTTAACGCCAGCCAGCTCCTCTAGACGCTTAGCTACAGGGGCTAGCGAGTAGTCGGGGTTAACCTTGCCCTTAGGGCGACCCAGGTGAGCCACCACGATTACCTTGGCGCCAGCGTCAAGCAGCAGCTTCAGGGTAGGCAGGGCCGCACGAATACGACCGTCATCGGTAATGTTCTTGTCTGCATCTAGCGGCACGTTGAAGTCGGAGCGAACTAGTACGCTCTTGCCGCTTAGATCACCGAGGCTCTCGATGGTCTTCATAATCGTTTTCTCCTTTAATACAGCTTTGTATCCGCTAATAGCGGAGTTATCCGGTTGCCTACTTTAAGCAGGTCCGGTGCAGCTGAGCCCGCGTACTAATGTGCGCGGGCTCAGCTTTTTAGAGAGTGATACTCCCGTTAGTTCGACTTAACTCAGGCGAGCTTGGAGCCGACCAGGGCGGTCAGGCGAACCAGAGCGTTGGAGTAGCCCCACTCGTTGTCGTACCAGGACAGAACCTTGACCAGGTTGCCGATAACCTTGGTCTCGGTGGCGTCGAAGATGGAGGTGTGGGGGTTACCAACGATGTCGTGGGAGACGATCGGGTCCTCGGTGTACTCTAGGACACCCTTGAGCTCACCCTCAGCAGCGGCCTTGACGGCAGCCTTAACGGCCTCGACGGAAACTTCCTTCTCAGCCACGAAGGTCAGGTCGGTCAGGGAGCCGGTCGGGGTGGGGACGCGGACGGCTAGACCGTCGAAGCGACCCTTGAGCTCGGGCAGAACCAGGGCCACAGCCTGAGCAGCACCAGTCTTGGTGGGGATCATGTTCAGGGCAGCGGCGCGGGCGCGACGCAGGTCGCTGTGAGGAGCGTCCAGGATGCGCTGGTCACCGGTGTAGGAGTGGATGGTGGTCATGATGCCGCGCTCGATACCGAAGTTCTCGTGTAGAACCTTGGCTAGAGGAGCTAGGCAGTTGGTGGTGCAAGAGGCGTTAGAAACGATGTTTAGGTCGTTGGTGTAGTCGCCGTCGTTAACACCCATTACGAAGGTGCCGTCAACGTTCTTCGCGGGAGCGGAGATGACGACCTTCTTGGCGCCAGCCTCGATGTGAGCCTTGGCCTTCTCACCATCGGTGAAGAAACCGGTGGACTCAACAACTACCTCAACGCCTAGCTCGCCCCAGGGCAGGTCAGCGGGGTTACGCTGAGCTAGAACCTTGATTTCCTTGCCGTTGACGATGAGGGAGTCCTCGGTGAAGGAAACTTCGCCATCGAAGCGACCCAGGATGGAGTCGTACTTTAGCAGGTGGGCTAGGGTCTTGGTGTCGGTCAGGTCGTTGACGGCGACAACCTCAAAGTCTGCTCCCTGCTTTAGGGCGGCGCGGAAGAAGTTACGGCCGATGCGGCCGAAGCCGTTAATACCAACGCGGGTGGTCACTTTGTGTCCTCCTAGTGCGCACATAGCGCACAGTTCTTCTTGGTCAAATGCACTTTACGTGCCCCGGAGTCAGATCCCGCGAGGTGCGGTTCCTTACCGGACGCAGCCAGTCTATCCTCACAAAAGCCCGCTTGCCTATCCAGTTTGGCAATTTGCCCCTTACGGATTTCACAGAGCGTAAAGGATCGTATACATACTCAAAGCAGATAAGCCGTTTAATAGGACCTAAGTCCCATTAAACGGCTCTTATCACACCGTTGTTAGCATAAACACGATGGGCGTCAGTCTTCGAGCATCTCTCCAGTCAGCACTGAGCTAGTGTCAGCAATGCCACGCTCGTGAGCGACCTTATCGGCGCTAGCCAGCAAGCGCCGAATCCGCCCAGCAATAGCATCCTTAGTCAGCGGCGGCGTCGCCAACTGACCCAGCTCCTCTAAAGACGCATGCTTATGCTCCAAACGCAATAAACCGGCTTGACGCAAGTTTTCAGGGATGTCATCACCCAAAATTTCAAAGGCGCGCTCCACCTTGGCACTATTAGTTACTGCCGCCCGGGCGCTGCGACGCAAGTTGGCGTCGTCGAAATTAGCTAGGCGGTTAGCAGTACCACGCGACTCACGCCGCGAACGCTGCTCATCCCACAAGGCCACCGTCTTTTTAGCTCCCATACGGGTGAGCATTTTAGAAATAGCTTCCCCATCGCGGATCACCACCCGGTAACTGCGCCTAGCTTCACGATGCGTGGCAGTTAAATCGATAGATTTAGCTACCCCCACCAAAGCCACCGCTGCCTGCTCAGAAGGGCAGGTCACCTCCATGGCATAGGAACGCTCCGGGGCAGTTAATGAGCCGCGCGCTAGAAAAGCTCCCCGCCAAGCTGCACCAACTACAGTGCGACCACCCCAAATCACCGGCTTAGGTAGACCCAACACCGGTTCATCTTTGGAATTTAACAGCCCGCTTTGCCGCGCAAATAGATTACTAGGACCAGTTACAGCCAGTTTATTGCCGCTATCCAAGGTGCGCACCATATAGCGCTCCCCACGCTCGGGAGTGGTCTGATTAAGCTGATCAGCTCAGTTTCTACCTTGTAATAGCGGGCAATAAGTTTACGCAGCCGTTGGGCACTAGCTTGATGATCTAATTCGGCATACACCAAGTAGCCAGACCTTAGACGCTGCAAGCCACCGGCAAAGCGCAATATAGACGCCACCTCTGCCTGCGCCTCCTTAACACTGGCAGGGACGACGCAAGCTAGCTCGTTTTTAACGTCTAAAGTCAAAGACATTTGCTAAGCTCCCAGGGACTCAAAGGTCTGTTTCAAAGCAGATCCTAGCAAGAGCGGGTCATGCACCCAGCCATAAGCGTCCCTAGATACTTCAAACTCCATCAAAGTGCCACCCATGCGCTCCGTGCAGGCCACTAGGCGGGCGCGATCGCCACACTGACGCGGATCGCAAATAACCGCATCAATACGTAGATCAGGGGCGTAAGCCTCTAAAGCCTCCAGCAAATCTGCCGCCCCCATACCTACAGTCTCAGCTTTAGCGGTCCCCAAATTCATGATCACAGCCTTTTTAGCCTTAGTAGAGACCAAAGCTCGGTGCATGGCTGGCAGCAGTAAATGCGGTAGCACTGAGGTATACCAAGAGCCCGGCCCCAGCAGCACCCAGTCAGCTGCATCAATAGCGCGCACAGCCTCAGGGTGAGCGTCAGCATCTGCAGGCACCACCGCTAAATGTTTTACACAACCAGTAGCCTTAGCCACGGCAGCCTGGCCACTTAAATGCTCACAGTTATCACCCTGCCAAGAATCAGCCTCAATAACCAGCGGTGAAGAACTCATAGGCACCACTCGCCCATGAATATTGAGTAGTCTGCCTACCCAGTCAAGACCCGCCAAATCATCTTCAAGCAACTGCCATAGCGCCAAAATCAGCAGGTTTCCCAGGGCGTGATTATCCAACTCCCCCTGGCCTTTAAAACGGTGCTGTAAAACGTCACGCCAAGTGGTGCCCCAGTCGGTGGAGTCATCACAAAGCGCAGCTAAAGCCATACGCAAATCCCCCGGTGGCAGACAGTCAAACTCGCGGCGCAAACGCCCAGAAGAGCCGCCGTCATCGGCAACCGTAACCACTGCGGTGGGGTCAATATCGATGCTACGCAAAGCCTTTAAGGTGGCAGACAAACCATGGCCACCCCCCAGGGCCACTACCCGGTTGCGGTGAGCACCACCCGGTTCATCAGTTTTCACAAAGTTATTACTTAAGGCCACACTCATCACTCCCGTCCCAAGTCACGGTGATAGGTGCGCACGCAGAAACCGGCTGCCTGCAAATGCGCAGCCACGCGCTCTGCGCTAGCCACCGAGCGGTGCTTACCGCCGGTGCATCCCATCGCAATCGTGACGTTCGGTTTAAGTTCATCTAAATAGTGTGGCAGAACCGGAACCAGCAGGTTGGCGTATTGGTCAACAAATTGAGCTGCACCAGGCTGAGCGAAGACATATTCAGCCACCGGCGCATCGCGACCGGTTAAATGACGCAGCTCCCCCACCCAGTAAGGGTTAGGAATAAAACGCACATCGCATACGTAATCTGCATCCAGCGGAATACCATATTTAAAGCCAAAGCTCATCACGTTGATCTTTAATGCCAAATCAGACTCGGTAGCCACCAGGTCACGAATCTGGCGTGACAGATCATGCACAGAGCAATTTGTAGTATCAATCACGTCATCAGCGCGGGTACGTAGATCGCCTAGCAGCGCGCGCTCGCGGTTAATACCTTCCAAAATTGACCCCCGCCCCTGCAACGGGTGCGGGCGGCGTGAAGACTCAAAACGACGCACCAGGGCAGCATCTGAGGCGTCTAGGAAAATAACCCGGTAGTTTACGTCCGTGTCACGCAGACGCTTTAGATAGTCAAAGAACTGGCTGAAAAAGTCACGGCTACGCACGTCCACCACCACAGCCAGGCGGTGCACTCCCCCGCCGTCAGCAGTCATCATGCCTGCCAGGGCCGGCAGCATCTGGGGTGGCAGGTTATCAACCACATACCAGTCAAGATCTTCCAAAGCCATGGCGGCACGTGAACGCCCGGCCCCAGACATGCCGGTGACAATTAATAATTCAGGACGCTGAGCAGGCTCAACTGGTGCGGCCTGCGCATCTAGTACAGGAATACCGTGAGGGACAGTGTTAAGTGATGCGCTTTCGCTGTGGGTCATGAACTCATAATCGCATGTTTGGGTGCGCGTTAACAGCCTGCGGTTATTTATGGCTATTCTTTTTAGCCCCACCCGCCGGATGTGCATCCAGGTGATCCTTGATGGCCTGCGCTAATGCAGGTCCTACCCCTTTAGCCTGGGTTAACTGCTCGACGCTAAGCTCACGCATGGCCGCTACTGAACCAAATTGACGTAGTAATGCGCTCTGCTTGGCTGGGCCTAAACCGGGTACCTCATCTAGTACTGAACGGGTCATAGCTTGCGCCCGGCGTTTGCGGTGGTGGGTGATGGCGGCGCGGTGGGATTCGTCGCGCAAATATTGCAGCAGGTATAGGGCCGCTGAAGTACGCGGGAAGATCACTGGGAATTGGTGGCCGGGCACCCACACTTCCTCCAGGCGCTTAGCTAAGCCAATTACGGGGATGTCAGCGCCCATCTCCTCAATTACGGCCTGGGCGGCATTGACTTGAGGCAGACCACCGTCAACCACAATCAGTGAAGGGGCGTAGGCAAAGCGTTTAGGTTTACCCGTTTGCGGGTCAATAGGGCCGGAGGTAATGGTGACACCATCCTCGTCTTCCCCACTCATTTCCGGGTGCCCAGAGGCAGCCAGGTAGCGGCGTACTCGACGGGTTAGCACTTCACGCATGGCGGCAGTGTCATCACTTGCGCCGTTGCCGTCTTCACCGCGAATAATGAATTTGCGGTATTCGCTCTTGCGGGGGGCGCCGTCTTCAAAAACCACCATTGAAGCCACCTGGTGGGTGCCCTGGGTATGGGAAACGTCATAGCATTCAATGCGCAGCGGGGCGGTTTCTAGTTCTAAAACTTGGGCGAGTTCTTCTAGCGCCGCTGAGCGCTGGGTTAGGTCACCTACGCGCTTGGCTTTATGTAGGCGCATGGCGTCTTCAGCGTTTTTTAGCACTGTGCCCAGTAAGGCGCGTTTGTCGCCCCGGTGCGGCACCCTAATTTCTACATTGGCGCCACGTAGCGAACTAAGCCAGTCGCGTAAAGCATCTAGGTTTTGGGGCAGGGTGGGCACCAGGATTTCTCGCGGTACAGCTGAGGTGTCGCTGTGGGCGACGTCGTCCACGCTGGTAGGGGCCTGCGTGTTACCGCGTCCAGGGGTGGCGTCCCCATAAACCTGCTCGATTAGGTTTTCCAGTAGGGCGGCGTCATCCAAAGGCTCAACCAATTCCACCACCCAGCCGCGCTGACCGCGAATACGTCCGCCACGCACGTGAAATACCTGTACGGCGGCCTCTAGCTCGTCGCGTACCAGGGCGAAAACGTCGGCATTGGTGGCGTCTGGAAGTACCACGGCGTTAGCTTCAATTACCTTTTTCAAGGCAGCAATATCGTCACGCAAGCGCGCAGCTCGCTCATAGTCCAGCTTTTGAGCTGCGGCCTGCATCTGTTTTTCAAGCTCCCGTACGTAAGGTCCGGTGCGCCCAGACATGAAAGAGCAAAAATCTTCCGCTAGAGCGTAGTGATCTTCTACTGAAATACGCCCTACACAGGGAGCTGAACACTTATCTATATAGCCCAGCAAGCAGGGCCGGCCTGAGGCTTGGGCGCGTTTTAGTACCCCTTGGGAGCAGGTACGTACCGGGAATACCCGCAGCAGCTGATCAACTGTGTCGCGAATAGACCAGGCCTGCACAAATGGCCCAAAGTAACGCACTTTAGGTTTGCGCGCCCCACGCATAACCTGAACGCGCGGAATGGTATCCCCCATGGTCACAGCCAGGTAGGGGTAGGACTTGTCGTCCTTATACATGACGTTGAAGCGCGGGTTAAATTCCTTAATCCAGGAATATTCCAGGGCTAAGGATTCCACCTCGGTTTGCACCACAGTCCATTTAACTGCCACTGCGGTGGTCACCATTTTTGGGTGCGTGGATGTAGCGCGCTTAGATCCTGGAAGTAGTTACTCAAGCGCTGGCGTAGATTCTTAGCCTTGCCAACATAGATGACCCTGCCCTGCTCATCGAGAAAACGATAGACGCCCGCAGAAGTAGGAATTTGGCCAGGAGCTGGTTTATAAGTGGATGGATCTGCCATGACAATACAAAATGATATAAAAAAACCCAGCTTTAAAGCTGGGAAACGCGTGGGCGATACTGGGATCGAACCAGTGACCTCTTCCGTGTCAGGGAAGCGCGCTCCCGCTGCGCCAATCGCCCGAGCGGATGACGGGACTCGAACCCGCGACCCTCACCTTGGCAAGGTGATGCTCTACCAACTGAGCCACATCCGCAGTAACTCCCCTTTCGGGGTGCAGGTAGAAACTTACCCGCCCTACGCGCGCTGACGCAAATCGAAACATAGTTACATGCATCACACCAAGGTTTGTAACATTACCAATAGAATTGGTTCATGCTTAATGCCCCCAACACAAATTTGGCCTGGAAGCCGTGCCCCATTAGGTGCAACCTTTGATGGTTCAGGCACGAATTTTGCCCTCTATTCTGCCGTTGCCACCAAGGTTGAGCTGTGCCTATTTGACCGCGAAGGCAATGAGAACCGTATTGAATTAACCGAGGTAGATAACGACGTCTGGCACTGTTACCTGCCGGGTATCGCCCCTGGTCATCAGTATGGTTACCGCGTCTACGGCCCCTACGATCCTGCCAATGGGCACCGCTGCGATCCCAGCAAGCTACTGCTGGACCCTTATGCCAAAGCCATTAGTGGCACGGTGAAAAATGACCCCAGCTTGTTTTCCTACGACTTTGCTGACCCCACCCAGCGCAACGAGGAAGACTCAGCCGATTCCACTATGCGCTCAGTGGTAGTTAGCCCCTTCTTTGACTGGGGCCGCGATCGCCCGCCGGCTCACCCCTACAACGAAACCATCATTTATGAAGCTCACGTAAAAGGCTTCACCAAGCTGCACCCGGATATTCCTAAGGAATTACAGGGTACCTACCTGGGTCTGGCTCACCCGGCAGCCATTAAGCACCTGACCGATCTGGGCGTAACCGCAATTGAGCTAATGCCGGTGCACCAGTTCGTCAATGACACCAGTTTGCAGGACAAGGGCCTGAGTAACTACTGGGGTTACAACACCATTGGTTTCTTTGCCCCTCACAATGGTTACGCCACCTATGGGCAAAACGGCCATCAGGTCAACGAGTTCAAGACCATGGTTAAAAACCTGCATGAGGCTGGCATTGAAGTAATTTTGGATGTGGTTTACAACCACACCGCTGAAGGTAACCACATGGGTCCTACCCTTTCCTTCAGGGGTATCGATAACGCCTCCTACTACCGTCTTGTCGACGGCGATCAGGCCCACTACTTTGACACCACCGGTACAGGTAACTCCCTACTGATGCGTTCACACGCAGTTTTGCAGCTGATTATGGACTCGCTGCGCTACTGGGTTACCGAAATGCATGTGGATGGTTTCCGCTTTGACCTGGCTTCCACTTTGGCTCGCCAATTCCATGAGGTAGATAAGCTCTCCACCTTCTTTGAGCTTATTGCCCAAGACCCGGTGCTTAGCGGCGTCAAGCTAATTGCTGAGCCCTGGGATGTGGGCGACGGCGGTTACAACGTAGGTGAATTCCCCGCCCTGTGGAGCGAATGGAACGGTAAGTACCGTGACACCATGCGCGACTTCTGGCGCGGTGAGCCCTCTACCTTGGGTGAGTTTGCTGCCCGTATTTCTGGCTCAGCTGACCTATATCAGCACTCGGGACGTGCACCGATGGCCTCAATCAACTTCATCACCGCCCACGACGGCTTTACCTTGAATGACTTGGTGTCCTACAACAACAAGCACAATGAAGCTAACGGTGAAGGTAATGCCGACGGCGAATCCAACAACCGCTCTTGGAACTGCGGTGAAGAAGGGCCCAGTGAAGATCCGGAAGTTTTATCTCTGCGCAGCCGCCAGATTAAGAACTTCCTCACCACCATGTTCTTTAGCCAGGGTGTGCCCATGATCTGCCACGGTGATGAAATGGGACGCACCCAGGCAGGCAACAACAATGTTTACTGCCAAGACAATGAGCTTTCCTGGGTTAACTGGAATCTAAATGCCACCCAGCAAGATCTGCTGCACTTTACCCGTAAGGTAATCAAGCTACGCAAAGACCACCCGGTGTTGCGCCGTCGTCGCTTCTTCTATGGCGACGCCGCCCACGGAGGTGAGAGCAAGCTGCAGGAAATCGGCTGGCTGCGTCCCTCGGGCGAGCATATGCGTGATGAGGACTGGACTGCCTGGTATGCGCGTTCACTGATGGTTTATGTAAACGGTCACGCTATCTCTGAGCCGAACCTGCACGGCGAAAAGATCGTTGATAAATCATTCCTGCTGCTGGTTAACGCCTCTGAGGAAGACATTGAGTTCACTATTCCCACCGAGCCTACCGGCAGCAGTAAAGCCTGGAAGGTGGTAATTGACACCCAACCCACTAAGGGCTTGCCACGAAAGCTCAAGCCTAAAGCCAAAGTTGAGGTTGAGTCGCACTCGCTGTGTCTGCTGATGAACTGAAGCCCTAGATATGGTGCTTTAAATGCGGCGTGGCTAGCGTATTTTGCGCTAGCCCGCCGTTACATTGGCAGGGTGAGTCTGCATATAGCTCCCCCACCTGCCGATCTGGAGACAGCCCCCAGCCGGGACGGCCAAGAACCGAACGAGTTTATTAAGGCGCTAGAATCCTTGCGTCTAGCGCAGGTGCCTCCTAGCGTGACTGTGGAGGAAGTTGAGGCGCCGCGCGGGGTGAGTCAATACTCTGCAGCCATAGACTCACGCACACTCCTCATGGCTGATGGGGAGTCAGTAGGGACCGGATCCTTCGTAATCCTCTACGATCAGGAACAAATCTCCCTGTGGGGTTCACCTTTCCGCCTGGTAGCCGGGGTGCGTGCACAGATAGATGAAGAGGCCAGCACTGATCCTTACTTGGGTCAAATCACCTGGGCACGCTTGCCTGAAGAATTAGATCGGGCCGGCGCCGGCTACTCAAATGTGTCTGGAACTGTAACTCGCACACTTTCAGAGAGCTTTGGTGGCATAGAATTAACCCGTGCCAAGGCACACGTAGAGTTGCGCTGTTCCTGGTCCCCCACCAGTGAGGATCTGGCCCCGCATATGGTGGCTTGGCTGCACTTGGTGTCCCAAATGGCTGGGATACGTCCGTTTAAAGATGTGGAAGTGGTTGTATGAGCACTGGTGAACCCTCACGGAAAATTACAGTTCCAGCAAACGGTTTACCAGATCTGACTGACACTCCCCAGAAACTTCGTTTAGCTGCCAAGCGTTTACGCGCCGGTACCGGTCCCGTGGCGGTAGATACTGAACGCGCTTCAGGTTACCGTTACGGCCAGGATGCTTATCTGGTGCAGCTACGTCGCGACGGCGTGGGCACCTTACTGATTGACCCAGTAGGTACAGGCCGCGATTTTAGCTGCATCAATGATGCTCTAACTGGAGTGGAGTGGATTTTACATGCGGCAGATCAGGATATGCCCTGCCTAGCCAAGCTTGGTATGCGCCCAGATGCACTTTTTGACACTGAGCTGGCTGCCCGTATTTTAGGACGCGAAAAGCGCGGGCTAGGACACCTGATTGAAGACACTTTAGGCTGGCATTTAGCCAAAGAGCACTCTGCTGCTGACTGGTCAGTGCGACCGCTGCCTACTTCCTGGCTTAACTACGCTGCTCTAGATGTGGAGCTACTAATTGACCTACGTTCAGCTCTACTAACTGAGCTAGAACTAGCCGGAAAACTACAGTGGGCGCTAGCCGAATTTGAATTTGAACGCACCGCTCCCCCACGCCCTGAACGTGTAGATCCCTGGCGTCACATGCATGGAGCCGGTAAGGTAACCACCGCGCGCGGACGAGCAATTTTGCGTAACCTATGGCTTACCCGCGAAGAAATAGCTAAAGCGCAAGATCTACCACCAGTGAAGGTACTGCCGCATTACGCGATCGTAGCCGTGGCTAAACGTATGCCAAATTCACGTAAACAGCTACGGGCTATTCGAGAGATGTCATCGCGCGATGCTCGCGCATATATGGAGCAATGGTGGAAGGCAGTTGATAGCGCTATGAAGCTGCCAGAATCACAGCTACCTAAACCCATAGATTTAGCTCCTGCAGGTAAAGTACCAGAACTGCGGGTATGGTCACGACGCTACCCGCTACATTTTGAAGTACTACAAGCAGTACGCGAAACTGTGCACAGCTACGCTGCACAGTTAACTTTAATCCAGGAAAACCTGCTTTACCCTGGTTTGCAACGAAAACTAGCCTGGTACTGGCACCCAGGCATGGACGTGGCCGAATACCTAGCTGATAACGGTGCTAGGGCATGGCAAATTCACCAGTTGGCCCAAGCTTTACAGCTGCGCTTAGAAGGATTAGGCCTTACACAAGCGCAGCTGCAAGCTGACCGGGAATATAAGCGTGAGGCTGGCTCTAAAAAACGTTAAAACCGTAGTTTCTGAAAAGCTGGCGTACCTCGTCAGTGTGCTCAGGGCTAGGCGGCTTTACGTCGCGTAGCTTGTATTCCAAGCCCAAAGCATCCCACTTATCGGTGCCCATCTGGTGGAAAGGCAACACTTCAAAACGAGTCACGTTCTTCCAGGGCTTTACAATTTCGGCCACTGCCCGCATATTGTCTGGGTCATCGGTCAGACCGGGAACCAGCACAAAACGGATCCAAACCTCAATACCTTTAGCAGCTAGACGGTTACCAAACTCAATGGTGGGGGCTAGTTCGCGTCCAGTTACATGCTTGTAGGTTTGCGGATCGCCGCTTTTTACATCAAGCAGTACTAGATCCACATCATCGAGCATCTCATCGTCTGCGTGTGCACCCAGATAGCCGGAAGTATCCAAGCAAGTGTGAATGCCCATCGCTTTGGCGCCCTTAACTAGACGCTTAGCGAAGGCCGGCTGCATTAGTACCTCTCCCCCGGACAGGGTGATGCCGCCCTTGGTGGCCCTAAACAGGCCCCGATAGCGGCGCATACGACGCAGCAGTTCATCAGCCTCGATCGGCTCACCATCCTTCATCAGGAAGGTGTCAGGGTTGTGACAGTACAGGCAGCGCAGTGGGCAACCGGCCAGGAACACGGTCATGCGTGTGCCCGGACCATCCACTGCAGTTACCAGTTCCCAAGAGTGGATAGAACCTAGGGAACCGTCACGCATTTTCGCTAGACGTTGCGAACGCTCGATATCGGTGAGCTCTACTAGCCCACCGGTACCAGCGCCGCGCAGGCGGGCACCTGGCGCCAGGAAGTCCTGGTCACGCGGCCCCGCCTGCGTAGAAGTTGTTACTGAAGTCATTGCCTGTAACAGACAACTTTCCTCAGGCGCTCTGGTGGAAGGTACGAGCCAGAACGTCCAGCTGCTGCTCGCGGGTTAGCTTGACGAAGTTAACGGCGTAGCCAGAAACGCGAACGGTCAGGTTCGGGTACTTCTCGGGGTTCTCGATGGCGTCCTCGAGGGTGGAGCGGTCTAGCACGTTGATGTTGGCGTGGTACAGACCCTTGACGCCCTGCTGAGCCTCGCGGTTAGCCTTCATGGAAGCTAGGCGCTCTTCGTAAGTGGTGGCCATTTTCTTTCTCCTTTTAGAGATTGCCGGTATTTCCGGCGGCCCGCCGCCGTCTGGGTTAGGCGGCGGGCCTTAGGTTTATGGATGTAAGCTGCGCGGGTTAGAAACCCTGGGTTGCGTCTTCCACGCAGGACTCGTCGGCCAGGAAGCCGGCGTCGAGGATACCGACCAGGTTGGCTACCTGCTCTTCCTTGGTACGGCCCAGACCCTGCGGGGTGATGGTGTTGGTCAGCGAGATGCCGTCTAGAGCATCGTTGTAGTCCAACTTACCGACGCTGAGCATGGAGGCGACCATACCGTGGGTGTCCATACCGTTCTCCGGGTTAGCACCAGGAGAGAACGGGGTGCCCTTGCGGTGACCGGACGGGAAGGAACCGGTGGCCTTACCGTAAACCACGTTGGAGGTAATGGTTAGTACGGACTGGGTCGGGATCGCGTCGCGGTAGAGCGGGATAGCGCGGATCTTGCTCATTACGGTGTGAACCACGGTGGCCGCAATGTCATCGGCACGGTCGTCGTCGTTACCGTAGATCGGGAAGTCACCCTCGGTGCGGTAGTCAACCACCAGGCCAGACTCGTCGCGGATGGGGTAAACCTTGGCGTACTTAATGGCGGACAGGGAGTCGGCCACAATGGACAGGCCAGCAATGCCGCAACCCATGGTGCGCACGATTTCCTTGTCGTGCAGAGCCATTTCGATGGACTCGTAAGCGTAACGGTCGTGGCAGTAGTGGATGATGTTGAGAGCCTCAACGTAGGTGCCCACAACCCAGTCCAGCATCTGCTCGTACTTTTCCCAGATGTCGTTGAAGTCCAGCGGACCGTCGCCCTCAACACCCTGGTGGTCGGGAACGATGAGCTTGCCGCTCATTTCGTCACGGCCGCCGTTGATGGCGTAAAGCAGGGCCTTGGCGGCGTTAACACGGGCGCCGAAGAACTGCATCTGCTTACCTACGCGCATCGGGGACACGCAGCAGGCGATAGCCGCGTCGTCGCCCCAGTGCTCACGAATCTGGGGGTCAGACTCGTACTGAATCGAGGAGGTCTCGATGGAGATGGCGGCGCAGAAGTCCTTGTAACCCTCGGGTAGGTTCTCATCCCAGAAGATGGTGATGTTCGGCTCGGGAGCCGGGCCCAGGTTGCGCAGAGTCTGCAGCAGACGGAAGGAGGTCTTGGTGACCAGGGTACGACCGTCGTCGCCGAAACCAGCGTCAGACCAGGTGGCCCAGTAGGGGTCGCCGGAGAAGATCTGGTCGTAAGCGATGGTGCGCAGGAAGCGAACAATACGCAGCTTCATGACCAGGTTGTCGATCAGCTCCTGGGCGCGAGACTCGGTGATCTTACCGGCCTTTAGTCACGCTCGAAGTAGACATCTAGGAAGGCAGACAGACGACCAATGGACATGGCCGCGCCGTCCTGGCTCTTAACAGATGCCAGGTAAGCAAAGTAGGTCCACTGCACAGCCTCGTGGGCGTCCTTGGCCGGACCGGAGATGTCATAGCCGTAGGAAGCGGCCATGTTCTTGAGCTTCTTAAGAGCCTTGATCTGCTCAGCGTGCTCCTCGCGGAAACGAGCCCAGTGCTCAGAGAAGGGCTGGCCGACGACGGAGTCCTTGTCCTTAAGCTTCTGCGCAATCAGGTAGTCAACACCGTACAGAGCCACGCGGCGGTAGTCACCGATAATACGGCCACGACCATAGGCGTCAGGCAGACCGGTGATGATGTGGCTGGAACGAGCCGCACGAATGTTGGGGGTGTAGATGTCGAAAACGGCATCGTTGTGGGTCTTGCGGTACTTGGTGAAGATCTCCTTCACAGCAGGGTCGTATTCCTTGCCTGCTTCGTGAATAGCGGTCTCAACCATACGCCAGCCGCCATTGGGCATCATTGCACGCTTGAGGGGGCTGTCAGTCTGTAGACCAACTACCACATCGTCCTCATCGCTGATGTAACCGGGCTTAAAAGCGTCGATATCAGTGGGGGTGTGAGTATCTACATCGAGGATGCGTACTTTGCGCTCCTCAGACAGGTAGTCCTTCTCCAGGGTGTCCCACAGGTGCGTGGTCTTCTCAGTGGGGCCAGCTAGGAACTCCTCACCGCCTAGGTAAGGGGTGTAGTTGCGCTGAATGAAGTCACGAACATCGATCTCTTCATTCCAATTGCCAAGGTTGAAACCTGCCAAGCTTCAGGCACCTGCGTGGCGTTTGCCACTGCCTCTGTAGTCATCCAAATCCTCCTGTTCGGTCGGCATTAGCCGCCCGACATTGGTGGTTCATCGTCCTGTGGGCGAGACAGCGACTCCTTCGCGCCGTCTCCTTAACTCTAAGTCTTTCTGCTTAACTTCTGCCTAAGTTAAGCCCTAAAACCGGCGTTAGGTCCCTCACAAGCAAACGTTAGTCCTATCGAACAGGCGCATAATTGCAGCGTTTTAAGTAGGGTTCCCTAGGTCACGCAAGGACTATAGTCCTACAAAAGGGTGAGCTATGGCTAGGCTTTCACTGCTCGAAAAAATCCTGCACCCGAGCCACAATCCCGCTGCTATCCATGCCCATATCCGCCATTAACTGCGCGCGAGTAGCAGTGTCTAGGAACTGCTTAGCGATACCAATACGCACTGTGGGAACAAAAAGTTTAGCCAGCTCCATCTGATCGCGCAGCGCGGAGCCAAAACCACCATCAACCAGCCCATCTTCAGCGCTAACCACCAGGTCATAGCCTCGCGTTAGCTCAACTAGAGCCGGATTAATCGGCAGCAGCCAGCACGGATCAATCACATCAGGGACGTATCCCAAAGCCTCTAGCTGCGCCGCTGCCGCTAGCATCGGCTCAGCCATAGCCCCAGCCGCCACTAGTAGCACACGCTTACCAGCCCCCTGCTTGTGACTGCGGTAGAGCCAGTCCATTCCCTCTAGGCTTTCAAGGGCCTCAATTGGCGCAGGCATAGAACCCTTACGGTAACGCACCAGGCTAGGACCGTCGTCGATAGCCACAGCCTGACGCAACTGACTACGCAAAGTGGCTTCGTCACGCGGGGCTGCCAAACACATACCGGGAATCATGGCAGCCATGGCGATATCCCACATGCCATTGTGGCTAGCCCCATCAGCGCCAGTAATACCAGCTCGATCAAGCACCACCGTCACCGGTGCACGGTGCATCGCCACATCCATCAAAAGCTGGTCATAGGCCCGGTTTAAGAAAGTCGCGTACAAAGCCACCACCGGGTGCATGCCCGCAAAAGCCATACCAGCCGCCATAGTCAGTGCATGCTGCTCAGCAATACCCACATCAATAACCCGCTGCGGATAGGCCTCAGACAGCAGGTTTAGACCCACCGGGGCCTGCATGGCGGCAGTAATACCCACCACCGAGTCATTTTCGCGGGCGATAGCCAAGATTTCTTCAGCAAAAACCTTGGTCCAGCCAAACCGTGAAGGCACTACCGGCAAGCCAGTTTCGGGGTGAATCTTGCCAACCGCATGGAAGCGATCGGCCACATCCTCCTCAGCCGGGCTATAGCCGCGCCCCTTTTCAGTTTTAACGTGAACAATCACCGGATCTTCATAGTCGTGGGCCAGCTGTAGCGCCGCCTCCAGGGCCTGTAAATCATGGCCATCAACCGGACCGGTGTATTTAATGCCCAGATCCTCAAAGATAACCTCGGGAACTACCAAATCCTTAAGTCCCCGCTTAAGTCCATGCAACGCCCCAAAAGCCTTACGACCTGCCGCCCCCTGGCTAAGCAGTACCGACTTTATACGCCCCAAAGTACGCTCATATTCAGCCGAAGTGCGTAGCGCATCTAGGTGATGGGCTAGCCCGCCAATGGTAGGAGCATAGGAGCGACCGTTGTCGTTAACCACGATCACCAGATGCTTATCGGGAGAAACCGCAATGTTGTTCATGGCTTCCCAAGCCATGCCGCCGGTCATGGCCCCGTCACCAATCACAGCTACCACGTGCGAGCGAGTGTCCTCCTTTAAAGCCTTAGCGCGCGCTACGCCGTCGGCCCAAGAAAGGGCGGTAGAAGCGTGAGAGTTTTCGACGACGTCATGAGCAGACTCAGTGCGTGAGGGGTATCCCGAGAGCCCCCCACGCTCCCGCAGCGCGGAAAAATCATGCCGGCCAGTAAGCAGCTTGTGCACATATGACTGATGCCCAGTATCAAAAATTATGGTGTCGCGCGGAGAATCAAAGACCCGGTGCAACCCAATGGTCAGCTCCACTACCCCCAAATTGGGGCCTAGGTGGCCACCGGTTCGGGCTACCGATTGGATCAGGTACTGGCGAATTTCCTCGGCTAGCTCAGGTAATTGCTGCGCCCCTAGAGCCTTGAGATCATCGGGATTACTGATCGACTTCAGAAGTTTGCCCAATTGTCTCGACCCTTTCTTGACCGTCTTACGTTTGACCGTCTTGGTGGTTCCAGGCGGCGGGGACCACGCGATAGCCTCTGCTAATTTTCCACGCTAATCCCTCAAGCTTCAAACCAGCTAGAGCCTAATACTAGCCGTGACCAGATAGAAACCAAGCAGATTAATCGGCGCCATGGCCTTAAGGAAGGCGCTTTGCTAGTACTTCACATAGCGATAATTTGTTATCGAAACATGTATGGAGCCTAAAAACCGGTTACTCTTTAGCTACGCAAACGGTTTCGAGCGTTGATTGGAAGCATCCATGACTCAACAAGCACCTTACGGTACCTGGCCATCGGCGGTAACGCCGGAGCTAATCACTTCGCGTACCGTACACCTGTCGCAGCTGCGCATTGATGGCGCGGACACCTATTGGGTTGAACGCCGCTCTAACCGGGGCGGGCGTCAAGTACTACTGCGTCGTGGCAGTGACGGTTCTATTGGTGAAATTCTGCCGCCCACGCCTTCAGGTTCTCTAGTGGACGTACGTTCACGTGTGCATGAGTACGGCGGCAAGGCTTACGCCGTTAAAAATGGCGTGATTGTGGTGTGTGACGGCAATGATGGGCGTGTATACCGTTTTGACTTAAAGCGTCGTATTGCCGGCCTAGTGCCGCTAACTGGTTACGGCGATATGCGCCATGGTGACCTAGAGATCGACGCCGCCCGTGGGCTGGTCTATGCGGTACGTGAAGACCACCGTGGAGCTGAGACTGTAAACACCCTGGTAGCTATTCCGCTCGATGGCTCTGCAGCCCGCGACGACTCCAAGGTTAAGACGATCTTTGCGGACGCAGACTTTATGGCCGCCCCCACCCCCAGCCCCGACGGCGAACACCTAGCCTGGATCACCTGGAACAGTCCCTACATGCCTTGGGCTTACTCCACTTTGCACGTAGGTAACCTCAATGAGGATGGCACCATTGGTATCCAGCGCACGCTAGCCGACGAGGAAGGCGTGTCTGTTTCTGAGCCGCGTTGGGCTGACAACGTGGATCTGTGCTTCATTTCTAACAAGTCTGGCTACCGCAACCTTTACCGCACGGAAGGCTTCCCGCCTTTGGGCGTGCACGGCGACGACTGGGGTGAGCACCTGCGAGTACGTGCCCTGCACCCGATGGAGGCCACCTTCTCGCGTCCGGCTTGGGAACTGGGCCTGCACTCTTACGATGTTCTCGACGGCGAACACCTGATCGCCTCTTGGGCCAGCAACGCGGTGTGGCACCTGGGCACCGTCAAGCTGTCTAATGGTGAGCTTGAAGAGTGGCACACCGGCTGGCAGCCTGTCGGTAACGTAGCCAGTGACGGCGGGCGCGTAGTGGCTTTGGCAGCTACCGAAACCAACGGCCCCTCCATTATTGAAGTGGTCGATGGCAAGGTAACCGTGCTGCGCTCTTCAGGAGCTAGCGAGCCTGACCTGCACTCCATCGCCTTTGCTACTCCCCTAACTTGGCCCACCAGCGATGACCAGGTAGCGCACGGTTTCTTCTACCACCCCGATAATGTCGTTGAAAGCGAGGAAGGCGCCTCGGAGCTACCCCCGTTGATCGTTAATGTTCACGGCGGGCCCACCAGTGCCGCAGACCCCACCTACAACCTTGGGGTGCAGTACTGGACCAGCCGTGGTTTTGCCTACCTGGACGTGAACTACCGTGGTTCTAGTGGTTTTTCCACCACTTACCGCAAGGCTATTTACGGCCGCTGGGGTGAGGTGGACGTTGCTGATGTAATCAGCGGCGCCAAGTACCTGGTAGAGCACGGCCTGGTAGATCCTGCACGTATTGCGGTGCGCGGCGCTAGCGCCGGTGGTTTCACCGCTCTTAACGCCGCAGTTCACTCTGATGTGTTCTCTGCGGTATGCACCCGCTACGCCATCGCTGACTTGAAGCTGTTAGCCCAAAGCAAGATGCCTAAGTTTGAGGCTCACTACGTGCAAACCTTGATTGGCTATAAGGATCTAGATGATCCGGTAGTGGCTCAGCGTTCCCCCATCAACCATGTTGATGAGATTAACGCACCGCTGCTATTGCTGCAGGGTAGCTCTGACCCGATTGTGCCGGTTAACCAGGCTGAATCTATGTTCGATGCTGTTGACGCTCAGGGACTGCCGGTGGCCTAGAGATTTTCCGTGGAGAAGAGCACGGTTTCCGTCTGGCGCAAAACATCACCAAGGCTTTGGAAGCTGAGCTCAGCTTCTACTGCCAGGTTTGGGGTATCCACCGCGAGGAGAAGCTCTACTCCCCCGCGATCTTGAACCTCAAGTAAGCCTTAACGCAAAGTAGGGGCGGCTCCTTTTGGGAGCCGCCCCTACTTGTTAGCTGCTAGTTGCCGCCTAATGCTAGTCACTGTCTAGAGCTTTAACAGCCCTATTTAGGGCTTAAACCCAGACTCAGTACGCATCTGGGCCTTAGCTAGTCTGACGGTTAGCTGGCCTGTGCTTAGCTAGCGGTTTTTTCTGCCAGCTCGCGTTTAATGTCGGTAATGCGCTCAGCATTTTGCACAATGCGGCGCGGGTTCGAAGCCCACATCCACACTGCGCCTAGCAGGCAAGACACCAGCGGCACATAGCTTAAAGCTGCCCCGCCACCAGCCCAGGCGTGTCCATAAGTAGCTTCATTAAAAGCGAAACCAACCAAGCACTGGATGGTGGCTATAGCTAAAGCCACCCCACCTAGGATGCGCATGCGCCGCCCATTGTGCGCCACGGCCACAGCAATCACCGCGTAAACCACTACCGCTAGCCAATCCATGTAAGTGCCTAGCTGGTAGTCGGTGGTGTTGAAAACCGGAATCAAGATAACTAACGCAAGCACTGCATAGAGCACCACCATTAACCTGCCCCAGCCATAAGCAGTACGACGGTCATCCTTAACCGTTCGCGCTGGTGAGGCACTTGGGGTGCGCTCTTGAGTATCAGCCACGTTTACACCTTTCCCATTTGTAACCACCAGGAATTCTAACGCAACTGTGCAGCCCACACGGCCCATAAGACCTAGAGGGCGGGTAACATGAGGGGCATGAGTGAACTAATTGCTTCCAAAGAGGCACTTACCACGGTCGAGGTAAATAACTTGATCTTGTTGGCTAGTGCCGGCGCCGACGGCGTCGTACTACACCTGCCCGAGCACAAGGGTTTGGAAGGGCTAGGCCAGTCAGCTACTCAAAAGCTGTCTGAAACCGCTCAAGAATTAGCTTCAAAGCCTCGCTAGATCAGGTGTTGCGCCTGCCCGCAGGGGTTGTTTCTGGGCTGAGCGCCAAGAACATTTTGCTAGTTGGGGTTGGTAAGCAGCAGCTAAGCCAGGAAACTTTGCGCCGCGCAGCTGGCCGCGCTACCCGTGAGCTATCTGGCACCGACAGCGCCGCTATTGCTTTCCCCACCCCCACCGCTCAGGACAGCGTGGCGGTAGCTGAAGGCGCCCTGCTGGGAGCTTATGTATGGGCTCGACGCATCCCCGCTTCACCTGAGCCGGTAGCCAAGATTTACGTTCTAGGCGCCTGCCCTGAAGAAATTGAGCGCGCTCAGAAGGTAGTTAGCGGCGTAAACATTGCCCGCGACCTGGTAAACGACCCACCCAACAAGCTAGTTCCCGCTGATTTTGCTAACTTCGCCAAGCAGGCAGTTAAGCAGCTGCCGGTTGACTACCAGGTATGGGAAGAAAAGCAGCTAGTTAAGGAAGGCTTTGGCGGCATTATCGGGGTTGGTAAGGGATCTATTCACCCCCCCGCGTCTAGTGCGTCTGGACTACCACCCCAAGTCCGCTAAGTCCCACGTGGCTCTGATTGGTAAGGGCATCACCTTCGACTCGGGTGGTCTGTCTATTAAGCCTGCTTCCTCCATGCCTGAGATGAAGTCGGATATGGCTGGCGCCGCTGCAGTGTTGGGTACCGTAATTGCTGCCGCCAGCTTGGGTGTGGATGTGCACGTAACTGGCTGGTTGGCTATTGCTGAAAACCTGCCCGCTAACGACGCCACTCGCCCTAGCGACGTAATCACCATGTTCAACGGCAAGACGGTTGAGGTCACCAACACCGACGCCGAAGGCCGCCTGGTTATGGCCGATGCACTAGCAAAGGCTGTAACTGAAACCCTGACGCCGTGCTCGACATTGCTACCCTAACCGGGGCCCAGATTGTGGCGCTGGGTAACCGCACCTCAGGCGTGATGGGCTGCGAGAGCACCCGCACTGAAGTGGTTGAAGCCGCCAAGGTAGCCGGCGAGGACTTCTGGCCCATGCCACTGCCCGAATACATGGCAGCCGAGTACGACACTCCTTTCGCTGATCTGACCAACGCCACTATGGGTAACCGCGCCGGCGGCATGCTTAAGGCTGGTTTGTTCCTTAAGGAATTTGTGGCTGACACTCCTTGGGCTCACCTGGATGTGGCCGGCCCGGCTTATAACGACGGCGCCGCCTGGGGTTACAACCTGCCTGGCGGTACCGGCGCGGGTGTACGCACCATGCTGGCCTTCATTGAGGCCAAAGCCTAAGACAACGACATAAATAACGACATGTCGTGACCACTATCACCGGCCGATCGGGACTGTAGTCCCGATCGGCCGGGCATTTTGGCACACCGCGTTGTTAAACAATGAGACAATTAGGTCATGCACCTACCGCCCCAGTTGGGACGGACCCCCATAATGCGAGGAGCATTTCGTGACTGACACCGTGTACGACTTGGTTATCCTTGGCGCTGGTTCAGGTGGCTACGCTGCCGCCCTACGTGGCGCCCAGCTTGGCCTCAAGGTTGCCCTTATCGAAGCCGATAAGGTTGGCGGCACCTGCTTGCACCGAGGCTGCGTGCCCACTAAGGCAGTACTACATGCCGCTGAAACTGTAGATTCTTTACGTGAGGCTCCCGCCCTGGGTATTAACGCCCAGCTAACGGGAATTGATATGCCTAAAGTTAAGGCCTACAAAGATGGCATCATTAACCGTATGTATAAGGGCCTGCAGGGCCTAATTGCCTCACGCGGCATTGAATATGTCTCCGGTTGGGGACGCCTGGTTGCTGCTGACACCGTCGAGGTTGATGGACGTCTATACCGTGGTAAGAACGTGGTTTTGGCTACCGGTTCTACCTCTAAAACTATCGGCCAGGAGATTTCCTACCCGGTTATCACCAGTGAGCAGGCTCTGGAACTAGACCACGTACCTGCCAGCGCCATTATTTTGGGTGGTGGCGTTATTGGTGTTGAGTTCGCTTCAGCTTGGACCAGCCTAGGCAGTCAGGTCACCATTATTGAGGGCCTGCCCCACCTGGTTCCCAATGAGGATGAGGCTATCTCTAAGCAGCTTGAGCGTGCCTTCCGTAAGCGCAAGATTGCTTTCAAGACTTCCACCATGTTTGAGCGCGTTGAGCGCACCGCCACCGGGGTGAAGGTGTTCACCCGTGACGGGGGCGTATACGAGGCTGAGGTGCTACTGATCGCCGTCGGCCGTGGCCCAGTCACCGAAAACATGGGCTTTGAGCAGGTGGGCGTAAAGATGGAGCGCGGCTTTGTACTCACCGACGCCTACTGCCGCACTAATGTCCCTGGCGTGTGGGCTGTGGGCGATATTGTCCCCGGCGTACAGCTAGCTCACCGTGGCTTTGCCCAGGGTATTCAGGTCGCTGAAACCATTGCTGGCCTGGAAACCCGCCCGGTTGACGACAACCTGGTACCTAAGGTGACTTTCTGCGAGCCTGAGATTGCCTCGGTGGGTCTAAGCGAAGCTAAGGCTAAGGACAAGTACGGCGCGGACGCCGTCGTCACCAGTGAGTTCAACGTAGCCGGTAACGCTAAGAGCCAGATCCTAGGCACCCAGGGCTTCGTCAAGCTGGTAGCTCTTAAGGATGGCCCCATCGTGGGCTTCCACGCCATCGGCGCCCGCATGGGTGAGCAGGTAGGTGAAGGCCAGCTTATGGTTACTTGGGAGGCTTACGCCGACGACGTCGCCGCCCTGGTACATGCCCACCCCACTCAGAACGAGACTCTCGGTGAGGCCGCAATGGCACTTGCCGGCAAGCCCTTACACAACCACGGCTGAGATAGGTAGATAGTAAGACCATGTCACATTCCGTTGAAATGCCCGCCCTGGGCGAATCTGTAACTGAAGGCACCGTTTCTTCTTGGTACAAGGCTGTAGGCGAGCACGTCGAAGCCGATGAACCGCTGGTATCGGTAGCCACCGACAAGGTAGACACTGACGTGCCCTCCCCTGTCTCTGGTGTAGTTGAGCAGATCCTAGTTCCTGAAGATGAGACCGTTGACGTAGGCACTGTAATCGCCATTATTGGTGACGGCTCTGGCCTAGGTGGCGCTGCTGAAGCTACGCCGGCGCCCGTAGCCGAGCCGACTCCTGCCCCGGCTCCTGTAGCAGCAGAGCCCACCCCGGCTCCCGCTCCGGCTGTACCGGCCCCCAGCAACGACACCGCTGGCACTGAGGTAACCATGCCGGCTCTGGGTGAATCGGTCACTGAAGGCACCGTTTCTTCTTGGTACAAGGCTGTTGGCGACACCATTGAGGCTGACGAGCCGCTGGTATCGGTAGCCACAGACAAGGTAGACACCGACGTGCCCTCCCCTGTCTCTGGTGTAGTTATTAAGCTGCTGGTTCCTGAGGACGAGACCGTAGATGTTGGCACCCCCATTGCCATCATTGGCGCTCCTGGCGCTACTCCGGCCCCGGCGGCACCTGCCCCGGCACCTGTAGCAGCAGAGCCCACCCCGGCTCCCGCTCCGGCTGTACCTGCTCCGGTAGCTCCGGTTGCACCTGCCGCTGCTCCCGCCCCGGTAGCTCCGGCACCTGCTGTGGCAACTGAGCCCGCTCCCGCTGCAGTAGCTGAGCCGGCACCTAGCGTTGTCACTAACTCTGCTTATGTAACCCCGCTGGTACGTAAGCTGGCGCGCGAAAAGGGTGTAGACCTAAGCACTGTCACCGGTTCTGGGGTTGGTGGCCGCATCCGTAAGGAAGATGTGGAAGCTAAGGCCGCCCAGATCGCCGCTGAGAAGGCTGCTCAGGAAGCTGTCGCTAAGGCTGCTGCCCAGGCTCCGGCCCCGGCGGCGCCCGCCCCAGCCTCTGCAAAGCCGGCAGCTGCTAAGCCGGCTGTGGACACCACCTTGCGCGGTAAGACTGAGAAGATGAGCCGCCTGCGTCAGGTCATCTCCACCCGCATGATCGAGTCGCTGCAGACCTCTGCGCAGCTGACCACTGTGGTGGAAGTTGACGTAACCCGGATCGCTTCGCTGCGTGCTCGCGCCAAGAACGCCTTCCTGGCTGCTAACGGCACTAAGCTGACCTTCCTGCCTTTCTTTGTGCAGGCTGCCACCGAAGCGCTCAAGGCTCACCCCAAGCTCAACGCCTCTATCAACGGCAAGGAAGTTACCTACCACGCGGTAGAGCACATCGGTATTGCCGTAGACACCCCGCGTGGTCTGCTGGTTCCGGTGGTTAAGAACGCTGGTGACCTGAACATTCCGGGTCTGGCTAAGCGTATTAACGACCTCGCTGCCCGAACCCGCGGCAACCAGGTCAACCCGCAGGAGCTGAGCGGCTCCACCTTCACCATTACCAACACTGGTAGCGGTGGCGCCCTGTTTGACACCCCCATTATCAACCTGCCTGAAGTAGCTATTTTGGGTTTGGGGGCAATCACCAAGCAGCCGCGCGTGGTGCGTGACGCTGATGGCAACGAGACCATCGGTATCCGCTCGGTGTGCTACCTGTCTCTGTCCTACGACCACCGTCTGATTGACGGCGCTGACGCTGCCCGTTACCTGATGACCGTCAAGAAGCGCCTGGAAGAGGGCGACTTCGCCGGCGAGCTGGGACTGTAAAACAAGGGACTGTAACCAACAGTTTCTAGGGGGCTTGCAGCTAATGCTGCAAGCCCCCCTTCTTTTATAAAACCACCCCTAGAAGCCAGTCTGCACGTTATTGCTCCACCACTAGAACCGGTTGTTCTAGCACTAGACCCAGTCCCCGGTTGCTCCAGTGCTAGAGCCGACTGTTAGGACACATTGGCCACAGTAACCGCCAAGCTGTGGTCAACCACCAAGTCCTAATCAACCGCGAGCGCTGTGGGGTTTTTGGTGTCTAGTTGTTTTAGGGTGTGGGCGTATTTGGCTGTTTGGGTTGTGCCGGTGATTTGGTTTAGCCAGATGTGGGTGTTTTGGTTTAGTGGGGGTGCCCAGCCTTGGGTTTGGGCGTGGGTGTATTGGGTGGTGGTTGTGGCTAGGAGTTTGTTGATGCCGGGTTGGTTTGGGTTCAGGGTTGGGAGTATGTCTAGTAGTAGTTTGAGGCTTAGTTGTGGGTTGAGGTTTGCTAGGTCGTTGAAGGCTTGTGCCCAGCGGTTTAGTTTTATGGTTTTGGCTGTGGTGAGGAAGGCGGTGAGTGTGTCGTTGTAGTTGAGTTGTTGGTGTGTGGTGAGGTTGTTGAGGGTTTCGGTGCCGAGTGTGCGTAGTTCGGTTTTGTTTTCGCCCATGGCTAGGGGTAGTAGTTGGGCGCTGAGTGGGTCTAGGTGGTTGGTGTGTTGGGTTATGGCTTGGTAGCAGTTTGGGGTTAGTTGTTGGCTGTCTTGTTTGTACCATTGGCTGGTTAGTAGGCAGATGGTTAGGTGGCGTGGGTTGGTGGGGTGGGTGTATTGGTGGGGTTCGATGTCTGTGCCGGTGTTGGTGGTGTCTGTTAGGGGGTTAGTTGTGGGTTTGTGGGTGGGGTGGGGGTGTTTTATTTGGGGGCGCCAGTAGGCGTAGATGGGGGTGTTGTTTTTGGTTTTGGGTGCCCCGGTGCGTGGGTTGTAGTCTTGTTGGCCAACCCATGTGATGGTTATGGTGTTTAGGTATTTTTGGGCTTGTTTAGCTAGGGTGCCGTTTAGGGCTTGGGTTATTTGTTTGGTTTGGTTGGGGGTAGTTTGTGGCTGTGTTGGTTTAGTAGGTTTTGGGCGGTTGGGGTGTCAGGGGTGGTTGGGGTTTAGGCGTAGTAGGGCTTGGGTTAGGTCGGCTGGGGGTGGGTTGGTGGTGGTGTTTTGTAGGGTGCGTTGTACTAGGGTTAGTGGGTTTATGGTTCCGTCGTTGTGGGTGGGGGTGGCGAGAGTTGGTAGGTTTGGTGGTTTTTTTAGTAGGGCGCCGATTTCGTTGATTCTTTGGCGCATTAGGGTTGGTATTTGTGTTTCTAGGTTGTTGAGGGTTGAGGCTAGTTGTTTTTGGGTTGTGGTTTTGGGGGTTGAGGGCTAGTTGTAGGAGGAGTCCGATTATTTGTTTTTGGTCTGGGTTTGTTTTTTGGCTAGGCGTGTGGCTAGTTTGGTTAGGGGTTGGGTGGGCTGGATTGGGTTGGTGGCTAGGTAGTTGAGTAGTAGTTCGAGTTGAGACCCTAGTTTTTTTCTTCTTGGGCTATTAGGGTTGTTTGCCCGTATAGGTTGTGGCTGGTTATGGGGGTTAGTTTGGTTGTTTGGGTGGGTGGGGTTGTGATTGGTGACGGCGTTGGTGCGTTGGGTTTTGGTCTGGCTTCTGCTGTTTTCGTGTTTGTTGGGTCTTGAGGGCTGGGGCTGGTTAGTGTGGCCTGTAGTTTTTGGGCTGTGGGTTGTGTTAGGGGGTCTAGCTGGGTTTGGGCTAGTAGTTGGGTTAGTTGTGTTGGTTCGATGAGTTTGGCTTTGAGGCTTTGTTCGGCTAGGTCTAGGGCTAGGCGCTGGACTTGGGGGTGTGGGAATGTTAGGGCTAGGTCTAGTAGGGGCTGTATTTGGTTTGGGTTTATGGCGTTGAGGTTGTCTAGCAGGATTTTTAGTACCCCGACGGCGTTGGTTTTGGTGCCTGTTAGTGCGCCTGGGCAGCAGTGTAGGAAAAGGGTGGTATCTAGTTGGTTGGTGTGGGAGGTTTTTGCTAGTTCGTTACTGCCAGGGTGGTGGTGGCTGTGATTGGGCTTGTTAGCAGTGCACATAAGGGTGCTTGGCGTGAAGCTGCTTCGTTTGGGGTCATTGCTAGCATGCGTAAAGTGCGTGAATACCAGCCGGCCCTGGTGGCGGGAAAGTCTGCGGCTAGCATTTGTAAAAGCGTATCTAGTAGCTGGTCGCGTTCAATTAGGCCTTCGTCGATACAGGTTTTTAGTGTGCGTGACCAGCCCATTGTGCCTGCGGGGCGGGTGGCGGAGTTGTCGCATTTGGCTAGGGATAGGCCTTGGTTGCCTTCTTGGGCTAGCATGAGCCACACTAGTTTTTGGCGTAGGTGTTTATCTGCGCGCATAAGTGGCATCTGCAGGGCGGGGGTTAGGCCAATTAGGGCCGTCTGGTAGGTTTGGTTGTACTCTAGGTTTAGCTCACCACGCATTTGGGCTAGGTGTATGAACCCTATGCCATCTATCCAGCTGGAGTCTGTTTGGGCGCATAGTTGTAGTTGTGACGCTTCTGGTGGGCCTTGGTTGATTTCAACCATGCGTTTGTAGACTTGCTCTAGGGTGAACTGGTCTGGGTGGGTGTCGATCCAATGGTTTAGGCCCCAAAAGTCTTGGCATTGGTCTAGTTGTTGTGGCCGGCGTTTTGGGTTCATTTGTTTTCCTTAAGTTTTAGGTATACGGCTAAAACATGTTTGCATGGGCCCCGTCCGCCCCGGTGTTTTAGCCACCAGGCGCAGGTGCACTGGTAGGCGCCTATATTAAGACGGTTCTGAGGAGCTTGTACCTGGTAGTGGTTGGCGTCTGAAACTACCTGGTAGCACAGATTGTTTTGGGGTCTGATAGCTCCCTTATCTAGTAGTGCGCGCGCCCCTGCTAGGCGTGGATGCATGGCTTCTAGTGTGTCTTTAACCGGTAAGGGGCGGTGAAAGTAGCTGGAGTTGGTTACATCAAAACCCACTTGGCCGCTATCTGCCAGCAAAGCCAGTGCCTCAACTACCCGCTGTTTGCTAAGCCCCACTTGGCTAGCTATCTCGGGCACATCAATACGCCCCTGGAAAGATAGCAGGGTGTTAAGCCAGGCGGCGTCGTTTTTAACATGGGCGGATCCTAGTAGTGCAAGCGTTGCGCCCTCCCCGGCAAAACCACGTGTTTTAGCGGGGCTAAGCCCAACATTTAGCCGTGCCCCGGGCAGGTGCGCCACCCACAGGCAAGCCGCTGCTTCACTGTTTTCGTCAACGCTAGGCCCATAGGCTTCCAAGCAAGTTACCTGATGCATTAAAGGGTCAAACACTCGCAGCCGCTCAGGGCCGGCCACGCACACGCTAGCCGAGGTGGGGGTTGTGCCCAGGCGCAGCCCCCGTAACGCTTTAGCCGCCCACATCACGCAGCCGGTAGAGCTAGAGCGCGGTAGGGTGCGAATAAAAGCTCGCGCCTGGGTGGCGTCTAACCGATGCACTAAAGCCATGTTTGAGCTAAGCATCTGGGTTTGGGCAAAACTTTTAAGCCACCGCTGTGTCAAAGGTACTTTTTCTTCACGCACCTGGCAATCCAAAGTGGTGGCTTTTAACCCCGCCTGACCCACGCTCAGGTGTAAAGGCTCCCCTACCCGCAGTGACGCTAAGGCCGCTCGTAAAGGCTGGTTAACATCCACATTAGTTACCCCCACCCCCAAATGGGTGGCATCCAAGGCGGCCTTGTCAACGTCCAGGCGCGCATAGACCCCACAGCAGGCACTGAAAGATTCAAAACGCAGGCCCTCATCTGTGCTAGTAACCACCGGGTCAAGTGCGCCTGTAGGTTCACCGCCACGCCCTATAGTGGGGGGCGTGTAAAACCTGGTGCGTGCCAGGCGTGCCACCGCTAACAGGCCGGCCCCAACCACGTCAGGGTGGCGCATAAAACCAGAGAAAAAATAAGGGTTAGCTACCTGCCCGCTAGGGGTAAAGCCACCAGAAGTAGCCAAAGTGAGACCGCCCGCATCCAGGCGTGAGGGGGTAAGGTAACGGTAGGTCAGCTCCATGGCGCCTCCTTGGCATAAATCCTAGCTTCAAGCTAACACAAACAAAGCCCTAACCAGCCAAGCCAAAAGCCATGACAGTGTCAAATGGCGCTCGCGGTTTTAGACCGCCACGTCTCTCGCCTCAAACCAGTGCCTTGCAAAAACCACTGCTGCACCCCCTAATCACGAGCCCCACAACAGCTTAAGGCAGAGCCCTGGGCCCAGGGCAGGCTAGTAAACCTCCACCAGGCGCCAAGGCGAAGAAACCAACACGAAAGTTTGATACTTAGGCTCTGAAGCCTCCACCCGACGTGACTGACCATTTTCAGTGCGCGTAGTGGCGCTTTGAGTCACCCGTGCCCGCCAAGCCTGGGCACCAGGATACTTAGAAGCTAAATGCTCAGGCACAGCCACAGCTGTAAAATCATCCAGGGTTGTTTTAAGTCCCGTAATTTTGACGTTTTTAGCTTTGAGCTGGCTCATTAGGTTAGCGTCATCCTTGGCCACAGTGGAACCTGGCTCGCTAACATCAGCCATCTTCTTATCGTCAAGCTCCATAATGGCCTGGTCGCGTTGAGTAGCTAAAGACTGCAATGCCACTCTAGGGTCAGTGTCCGCATCCAGTGTGGCCGAGGCGCTAGCCACCGGGACAGGTTTAGAATCCAGCCAACCTGAATGAGGTAGCCAAACCCCAACCCCCACAGCTAAAGCTGCTACCACCGCTAAAGTGATGAAGCTAAAATAACGTTTCCTGCTTTCCATTGCGCGTGGCAAATATCGGGTAGGTTCACGCACCGCCCTATCACGCAGCTCATTAGCCACCAGTCCATCAGCGTTACCTCGTTTGATTGGCTGTGGCGCCCCCAGCTCAGCGGCCCTAGCTGCCGCCGTGCGGGCGCTAATACGCTCTGCCGGATCAGTGCGGCACATCAAAGAAGTAATTACGTTTAGTCGTGGCGGCACATAATCACCGGCCGCCTCCTGCAACACCACACCCAGCGAATAAACATCACCGGCGGCGCTGTGACCACCGTACTCACCCTCAGGCGGGGTATAGCGGCGTGTACCAAGCTGCCCGTAGGCGGTGAGTAAATCAATAAGCTTCACAGAGCCATCAGGCAACACCAAAATATTGGCGGGCGAAATATCGCCGTGCACCAGTCGGTTTTCATGTAAATAAGCCAGGGCTGTGGCTGCCTGATCCAGTAGTGTAGCCAGCTCCCCCCGGCTCCAGTGCGCGCCCACCAGCCAAAATGACTGCCAGGTTAGTGGCTTCAACCCAGCGGCTGACAATAGCTACTTTTTCAGGGCCAGCCTGGCGGATTTCAATAACATCTTCAATACCGTGGTGGCTTACCGGCAGCAGACGGCGGGCTTTAATTTCGGCGTCGTCGCCACGTTTACATATACGGATAACCACATGGCGACCGTTACGGTCCAGGCAGCGGCGCGGCACTAACCCGTTTTCGCCACCCAAAGTGCCACCAATAGTGAATCCCTGCTTTTGCAGGGCCTTAGTGGCGCGCTCATCCCACAAGGCACCCGCCCTGGGAACCTTGATCCCCGTCTTTACGGGTTGTGAAGGAGAGCGTCGCTTAAACATGGTTTCCTTTAACGTAACAACTGCTTGAATTTTATCCGCTGTTAAGAAACGGTATCAAAGCTTGGGTTAGCTTGTAATAAAGTTACGGATGTGGAGCAGGTTGTGACTACGGGATTAATCCCCTACCGTCAAGGTTGGCAGCTCCAACACGATTATGTCACGCAAATCGCCTCTGGGCAGCGAAAATCAACCATAATCTGGGTTGAACACGAACCAGTTTACACCGTGGGTAAGCGCACTCACACCTGGGAGCGTCCCAACGGTGACCTGGTTGGCGGCGTAGAGGTTATTGACGTTGATCGTGGGGGGTAAAACCACCTGGCATGGGCCTGGGCAGCTGACGGTTTACCCCCTTATAAAGCTAGCCCACCTAGATGTTATTGAGTATGTGCGTGCCTTAGAGGGCGCCGTCATGCAGTATTTAGCCTCCCTGGGGCTAGGCGCTATGCGAGTACCCCAGCGCTCAGGGGTGTGGCTGCCAGCTGACGGACAACGCCCAGAACGTAAAATTTGCGCCCTAGGGGTGCGAGTTACACGTGGGGTAACCATGCACGGCATTGGTTTAAACGTGAACCCCAACCTGGAGGCTTTTAGCCTGGAGCGGATCATTCCCTGCGGCATTAGTGACGCCGGAATTACCTCACTGGCCGCTGAGCTGCCTGGAAATTGGTCCGTTAGCGAGGTTGCCAACCAACTACGCCCCTACTTGGAAGAGCACCTGAGCCCGCTAGCGGATCCAAAATCACTATAAACTGCGATCCCACCAGGGAAAAAAGTCCTAAAATAGTTGTTACGGCTAAGCACAGACCGGACGTAAAGGAAGATTCGTGACCAACCCAGTAAATCCGGCAGGACGCAGGCTGCTGCGCGTAGAAGCACGCAACGCTCAGGTTCCTATCGAAAAAAAGCCTTCCTGGATCCGTACCAAAGCGGTTGTAGGCGACACTTACAAGGACGTACGCAAACTTGTGCGTGAAAAGAAGCTGCACACTGTTTGCGCTGAAGCTAACTGCCCTAACGTTTATGAATGCTGGAATGACCGCGAAGCTACCTTCCTGGTAGGTGGCGGGGTTTGCACACGCCGCTGCGATTTTTGCGATATCGCTACCGGCCGCCCAGGCACTTTCGACCGTGAAGAACCCGCCCGAGTGGGGGCGTCTGTGGCCGACATGCAGCTACGTTACGCCACCGTCACCGGGGTTGCCCGCGATGACTTGGACGACGGCGGGGCCTGGCTTTACGCCGAAACTGCCCGCCAGATCCGTGCCCAATCCCCCGGCACCGGGGTGGAGCTACTAATCCCTGATTTTCGGGTAAACCCCAAGCATTTGGACGAGGTTTTCTCCTCACGGCCAGAAGTTTTAGGCCACAACCTAGAAACCGTGCCTCGCATCATTAAACAAATTCGTCCCGCTTTCTCCTATGAGGGCTCACTGGAGGTAATCACCCGCGCCCACGAGGCTGGGTTGGTAACCAAATCCAACCTGATTTTAGGTATGGGTGAGCAGCCCGACGAGATTGAAGATGCCCTAGCTGACTTGGTAGATGCCGGCTGTGACATCCTAACCATCACGCAATATCTACGCCCCTCACGCCTACACCACCCCATTGACCGGTGGGTTAAACCCCAAGAATTCGTGGCCCTAGCTAAGTTAGCTGAGCAGATGGGCTTTGCGGCAGTTATGAGCGGCCCCATGGTGCGCTCTTCCTACCGCGCCGGGCTGCTGTGGGGGCGGGCCATGCTTAAACGCGGCTGGCCTATCCCTGAACACCTAAGTGACCTGGCCAAGCCGGTTACCACCATGCAAGAGGCCAGCTCACTACTAGCCCACCAAGGATTAGCTAGCTAAAGGACGTTTTTATTGGTTAAAGCACCAAATCGTTTATCCTTATATATGTGAGTGAGAAAACCCCAGCTACTAAGAAGAAGCGCCTGGCGCGCATCCGTACCTTCGCCCGAAACCTGAAGGACGCCTACACAATTTCAAAGCGCACCTACCCCTGGGTAGGTTGGGCAATGCTGGGTGTGTTAGTGGCCTTCCTAGCCTAGCCGTAGCTATTTCTATGGCCAGCGGCCAGCCGGTATGGTACTGGATTTTGATGGCCCTTTTGGTTATCGCCTCCATCGACCTAATGATTTTGTCGTGGACCGTCAGGCGCGCCTCCTACAGCCAGATCGAAGGCATGCCCGGTGCCGCCAAAGCCGTGCTTGACCAGCTGCCGCGTGGATGGACCCTGGAAGAAAACCCGGTGTTCATCAACCAGAAAAACCGCGACGTGGTTTGGCGTATGGTTGGCCGTCCCGGTGTGGTGCTAATCGTTGAGGCTCCTCACTCTCGCGCTGGCAAGATCATCAATGAGGAAACCCGCAAAGTTAACCGCGTGGTTCCCAACGTTCCGGTACACGCTCTTGAGGTAGGCACTGAAGACGGCCAGGTCCGCCTGATCGAACTAACCAAGCGCCTGCGCAAACTACCCACCAAGCCCCAATACCTCACCAGCGCCGAAATTACTCGCGTTTCCCAGCGTCTTAGCACCATTGGTTCTAACGGCCTGCCCATCCCCAAGGGCATGGACCCGCGTAAAGCCCGCATTAACCGCCGTGCTCTACGCGGACGCTAAATCTACACTCGCTTTAGACACCCAGCCGCTGGCCGCAAGGTCAGCGGCTACTTTTATCCCCAATCTGACTACCCAGCAGCTAGGATTTTCGTCCCGAGCAGCGGTTTTTAGGCTAAGAGACACTTTGTATGAAACAAACTGTTTACATTGTCTCTATGGTTTCGTCACTTGTAGCGGTTAGAGTGTTTATGTCGCAAATAGCGACTGCCCATTCCCTAGGCTACTTAAGAGGAACATATGTTCGCGGATGCGCGCCAGGCAGAGGAATACATTAAATCAGAGGGCGTTGAGTTCATTGACGTTCGCTTCTGTGACTTGCCGGGGGTGATGCAGCACTTCACTATCCCCGCCCACACTTTAGGCGATGCGCTAGAGGCCGGCGTGATGTTTGATGGTTCTTCCATCCGTGGCTTTACCTCCATTGAAAAGTCAGACATGAAGCTAGTGCCTGACCTATCAACCGCTTACCTAGACCCCTTCCGGGACGCCAAGACACTAATCGTTAACTTCCGTGTAGTTGACCCCTTCACTGACGAGTCTTTCTCCCGTGACCCGCGCTCTGTTGCTGCTAAGGCTGAGGCCTACCTGCGCTCCACCGGCATTGCTGACACCTGCTACATCGGTGCCGAAGCCGAGTTCTACCTGCTAGATTCCATCCGCTACCAGGTCAGCCCTGAGCACACCTTCTACCAGCTTGACTCCTCTGAAGGTCACTGGGCCACCGGCCGCGATGAAGAAGGCGGCAACCTGGGTTACAAGACCGCACTTAAAGGCGGCTACTTCCCCGTCTCCCCCAACGACCAAAACGCAGACCTACGTGACGAAATGGTGCGCTACTGTCAGGAAGTTGGCCTAGACATTGAACGCGCTCACCACGAGGTGGGCTCTGGTGGTCAGCAGGAAATCAACTACCGTTTCAACTCCCTGCTTGCCGCCGGTGACGACATGATGAAGTTCAAGTACGTCATCAAGAACGCCGCCTGGCAGGCTGGCAAGACCGCCACCTTCATGCCCAAGCCCCTAGCCGGAGACAACGGCTCTGGTATGCACTGCCACCACTCACTTTGGAAGGACGGCAAGCCGCTGTTCTTCGACGAGCGCGGTTACGGCCAGCTTTCTGACCTAGCCCGCTGGTACATTGGCGGTATTTTGGAGCACGCTCCGGCGCTACTGGCCTTCACCAACCCCTCGGTTAACTCTTTCCGCCGCCTAGTTCCGGGCTTTGAAGCCCCGGTCAACCTGGTGTACTCAGCCCGTAACCGTTCTGCCTGCATCCGCATCCCGGTCACCGGCACCTCCCCCAAGGCCAAGCGCATCGAGTACCGCGTGCCTGACCCTTCGGCTAACCCCTACCTGTGCTTTGCTGCAGTACTAATGGCTGGCATTGACGGTATCCGTAACCGTATTGAGCCGCGCGAACCTATCGACAAGGACCTCTACGAGCTCAGCCCCGAAGAGTACTTCGACATTGAAAAGCTGCCCTACTCTTTGGACCAGGCCCTAGACGCCCTGGAAGCTGACTACGACTTCCTCACCGAAGGTGACGTATTCACCCCCGACCTGATCGAAACCTGGATCAAGTACAAGCGCGACAACGAAATTCAGCCGCTGCGTGCCCTGCCCCACCCGCTTGAGTTCCAGCTCTACTACGATCTGTAAACCACTGGTTGACTGGGCGCCCCTAGACAGTTACTAGTCACTGTCTAGTGGTAGCTGCTAGGACTGCTCCGACATGTTCCGTTTAGGAACTGCCCGGAGCAGTCTTTTTACGCCCCCGCTACCTTTAAAGGAACGACTACGCAGGGGCCGACGTCGATAAGCGCGTTCCCTTTTTAGAGGCAGCCAGCGGCGCCGTCGTTATCAAGAGCGAGAGCACCGTCATCAGCAGCCTCGGCAATGCCAAGAACAACTACGACGCCCGGGCGCCGTCGAGGGCAGTCAGGGACGGCGTCGACCATAAAACCTAATCCCACAAGCAGTCTCCCTTTAACTTTTTCTCCAGGCGACTAGTTAAAGCATCAGCGTATTGTTCAATACCCTCAGTTAGCTGCGGAGTGTAGACGCGAATAGTTTGGATCCAACCAAGCTTTTGCTCCAAAAACAGCGGCGTCAGTTCACGGTCAGTGACTGTAGCCAAATTAGCCCAACGCTGGCTGTCCATAATCAAGGCAAACTGCCAGTTTTCCTGGCCCGGTTTACGCAACGCAATATCAACCTTATAAGCGCTTAACCCATAATCACTTTGCACTTGCCAGCCTCGCTCGCACAAAGCTTCAGCCAAAAGATCACGAAGTAAAATTTCCTGCCTATCGTCGCGAGTTGAGGTATCTGATTTAACCCCGTCCCTGGCCAGCAGTAAATAGTCGCGTAAATCTTGCAAACCCCGGGCAGAGTTTTTAGTTAGCTGCATGTCTTCAGGATCAAATGAAGCAAATACCACCACAGCGGTGCGCGCACGCGTTACGGCTACATTCAACCGTCGCTGACCACCTTGACGGTTAAGCGGCCCAAAATTCAGCGGCAGACGATTCTTTAGCGGGTCCTTTGAAAAACCCACACTCATTAAAATTACGTCGCGCTCATCGCCCTGCACGTTTTCTAGATTCTTAACGAAAATAGTTTTATCTGGAGCCACCCCCTCCCCCGGCATATGCTCGGCAATTAAAGGATCATCACTTTCTTCAAGCAAAGTGGTGATTAAATCCATCTGCTTGGCATTCATAGTTACCACGCCCAGGCTTTGATCCTTAGTAAGCGGATCGTTTAGGCGTCGCGAAATTTCCTCAATAATCGCTTTAGCTTCCACCTCATTGGTGTTTAGCTTATTGGCTTGGTAGTGGGGGTCTGCTTTACGCATGAAGTGGCCATCTACCCGGCGCCAGAAAATACCCGTGCCCGGCATTTGCCCGGCGGCAGGCAAAGTGGCCAGCTCATTGGAGTAGTAGTGCTGGTTTGAAAAAGCAATCAAAGATTCTGTCTGGGAACGGTAATGCCAAGTCAACATCAGGCTTGGCAGGCGCACTTCCATAGCTTCGTCCAAAATTGACTCTAAATCATTAATGGTTTCGATATCTTCAGCCATGTCATCGTCTTGATTGGCAGCAAAAAGTTAGTGGGAGGCATCTGTTTGTTGTCACCCACAATCACTGCGGCTTTAGCGCGCCCAATCGCGCCCATAGCTTGAGGCACGGTCACCTGTGAAGCTTCGTCAAAAACCACCAGGTCAAACATGAGAGCACCCGGCTCAATGTGGGTGGCTAGGCTGGCAGGCGAGGCCATTACACACGGAGTGGCGTTTAAAATTTGTTGTCCGTATTTGGAAAACAGGGTGCGGATAGAAGCCGAGTTACGTTTAGCATCAAGCTGCATACGTAGTTGCTGCGTGTCTTGGTCTGGCTGGTTAGTCCAACCTCTGGCCTCAAACAGTTTGGCAGGTAAAACTTGGCGGTACATCTCGCGCACCTGCCGCCAGTTTTTATTGGTTTTTTGCGTTAGCTCTTGCTGCTTGACGGCGTCAAAATTATCTAGCTCAAAAGCCGCCAGTCGCTCCTCAATTGACTGAGCACACAGGGCCAGCTCTAGGGAAGCCTCTACTTGGGCTGGGGTTAACTGCTGATGTTTGAGGTGGTCAGCAAGTTCATCTAAACCTTGACTTTGCAAGGCTTGGATAGCTTTGTTTAGAGTCGCTACTTGGCGCAGTTTTGCTAGATCCTGTTCTACCTGCTGGCCGCGTTGTATCCACTGGTCAATGTGGGTTTTTAGTTCCTGGCCGCCGAGATTGCATGCGGGGGCCTGGGTTAGCTCACGCCAGGTGCGCTCAGAGGACTCTAGCTGTCTAAGGGCTTGCCTTAGCTCAGCCAGTTCACCGGCACTCCACAACCAAATTGGCAGCTTTTCTTGTAGTTCTAGTGAGGCCTGGAAATCTTCCAGATGCTGCACAAAATCGTTGTCCCAAAGCATCAGGCGCTTTTTTAACTCAGGTAGCTGATCGAGTTGGTCAAGGATATGGGCCATCTGGATACGCAAGGCGCGCATCTGCCCTACCGATTCCATAACTTTTTTAGGCCGGTAAGTTTTGACGAGCTTTTTTTGCGCAGTTACCGCAAGTTCAGCTTGCAGGGCGCCTGCAAGTATGGAGGCAAAGTGGCGACGACGTGCGCGCCTACCCAGCTTCCAGCTTCTAGCCTGGGCGGCTGCCTGTTCTAGCTGGTCAAGATCACCGATTTCAATAAAAGCTTGCGAGTAAGCAGCTAGCAGGCCTTCGAGTAGGTCTTTAAGGGAGTGAGCCTGACTTACCACTGTTTTAATTAGCGCCAGCGTATCTTCAACTTCTTCGCGTTGAGGGCGGCTAAGTAACTGTTTTTGGTCAACAGCCAGGAATGAGTCTAGGGCTTCCCTCGTCTTAGTTGCGTTAAGTTCACCGGCAATGAGTTGGTCAAAAGCTCTAGTTTCTGCCAGCTCAGAGCAGGTGGCAGACAGGTTTAAAGCAGCTTCTTTAAGACTATTTAGCGAACCGCTTAGATCAAAACCCTGCCACCTAGCTAGTAGCTCAGGCTCAACCCAGTTTCTAGCCACATCCTCCACTAAATCTTCAAGCTCATCTGGGCTAGGGCTTGGATTTTGGGCATAACCACTTGGCAGGCAGATAAGTTTTGCGTCATCATTACGCTTAATATCTTCACTTAGCGTTAATGCTCCCCAAAGCGATTTATTAAGTTTGTTTGGGGTGCGGATTGCCGTTGAGTATTTTTGTAATGCCTCTATATCCCTAACTAGCCTTGACTTACGCAACTGCCAGCGTTCAGGCTCATAACTGTATTTAGCGTCAATAGCAGCTTTAATTTGATTGCGTACAGCCTTGTTAACATTGCCGGTTCCGTGCATATCCAGCACAAATTTGCTTAAACCTATGTCTTCCAAGCGGACCTTGACAACGTCTAGTGCTGCCTGTTTTTCCGCCACAAATAGCACCTTTTTACCAGTCATCAGGTTGGCTGCAATTAGATTAGTGATCGTCTGGCTTTTGCCAGTTCCAGGCGGGCCTTGCAGCACAAAACTACGGCCACTTGCGGCAGCTACAACTGCTTGTAGCTGTGAGCCATCGGCGGGAATTGGCAAAATATTTTCAGTTTCATCGGTCTTAAGAGTGCTTATATCGCTGTCCCCATTGGGATCTAGGAAAGCACGCCCAGAACTGGTGGCGATATGAGTGAAAACTGGGGAAACCATGAACTTTTCCCAGCGCTCACCCATATCTTTCCACATGTTAAAGGTTGAGAAGTTAGCGATGAACAAGTATGCCGTCTGCGACACTTTCATCTCGGTGCGAGCCTCTACCAGCTCGCGGCTTATCGCCGTAAACATCTGTAAAATGTCTAGCTCGAGATTATCTTCAGGTAGCTCATTAAGTGTAGCCAGCGTTAAGCCGTATTCTTTTTTCAGCCATTCAGACAGGCAATAGTTAGGAATTATTTCACCTTCATTATCACATTTGATTTTGAAGGGAGCCATTTTAGATGATCGTTCCAACTTAACTGGAACTAAATAATGGAGCTTTGTTAGTTTTACCCGCCTTAGCGTAGGTTAGCTCCCCTAAGCTTAAGTATAGGTTAGCGTTGCCGGTTTCTTCAGCTAGCGTCAGTGATTTTTGTTTTAGACCTTTCAAACCATTATCGTAGCTAGAGCGATTAGTATCAATATGGGCTTCGTGTTGATCTAACAGTTTGTTGCGAAGGGTTTGATCTGGCAACTGTGTGGCATTCTCAATACCTTTAGCCCTATCGAATGGGTCAATTTTTTTCATGTCCTTTAAGGACAGACTGTGACCGGCGAGAATTAACTGTTCTAGTTCAGCTAGCATGCCTTGGCGTAGCTCTAATTTATAGGCGTTATTTTTAAGACTTAGCAAAGGGTTGGTTAGTTTTAGGTCTAGCAGTCGCCTCTGCCAGTCTTGCACTCGCTGCGGTGGCTCAGCTGGGCTATCAACCTTTGTCTCTTGCGCTAGGACTTCAATTTGCTCTAGAACCTCAATATTTTCAGCAACTTTACCCTGTTTTCCATCATCATCGGCCAGAGTCGCAACCTCGGCAGCTACTTCCGCTGCGCCGTCGCTGTTAGGTAGGGCGCAATTGCTGGCTATAATTTCCTCAGCATAAAAGCCCTCGATAGCATTGATAGGTAACTCTGTAATATGGTTTGCAAGCTGCGAGCGTACATCCACCAGTCCCTGTGCTAACTCAAAATATTTTTCAGCCTCCGCAACGGCTTTTTCAAAAGGTACTCGATTAAGTGCCTGTACCGGATCAAAGACCAATAATTTTTTACCGCGCAGATAATTCTGCGACTTCATTTCGCCTTGCACTACTGCAGAATTTAAGGGGCGTTCTAGGTTTACTGCAGCTAGTAGTCTACCGCGCGCTATAACTAATACCGGTTTTAGTCGGCAAGCTGCGGCTAGAGCTGAATATAGCAGGACTAGTTCCGAGGCCGTGGCCGTGCCTTGTCGCAAAACCTCACCTGAAGTTCGCAGACGCACTACTGGCACTTGCCAAGTTTCTTCTCCAGCAGTAATCGAAATGTTTGTTGCTGCTGTTGAGTTAGCACTGTGATCTGGTTGAAATTCAAATTGGCCAAGTACTTGATAACAGGCTTCAGCTAAATTTTTCAGCTCTTGACGCCCTGAACTTGCTGGTTGCGTATCTAGTAGTTCATGTGCTTGTTCACGCAATAGCTGTAGAGCTGGGTCTTGAGTTTGCACATAGCTGGCAAGCATGCCCCAAAGCTCGGGTAGTAGCAAAAATTCTGTGTTGGCCAGGATTTTAAGCGGGAACTCTTCGCTAACACTCTTACTCAAGGACTCAACGGTTACCACCAAGGCACCTTCGCGCTGCTCAGGTAGGGCGTCTAAAGCATCAGGATTTACATGGGATTTAGAACGTAAATCCCAGTGCTGAGCACGTTCAGAGACCTTTTTCGTTATAACAATTGGTGTAAATAACTGCTTACCTTGAAACTTAGCACAAACTGATACTTTGGCATCTAAGGTATCTATTTCACTACCATCAGCTTTACTCAGTTCCACACTTGCAACCAGTCCTAGGTCAGCCCTAGACATTACTCGACTAGTTGCCGGCATGTAATGCAAAGTGACAACAAGTGGACCGCAGTGTACTTCAACCTGTTGATAGTGCTCCATTTAAACCTCAACGTAAGCAGTGTTGATAAGCTCCCCTATCTTACATATCTCAGTTAGCGACTTTTACTGATTTCTTTATTTCTAAGATCACAGTTTCATGAAGACAGTTAGATAACAGGCATCCAAAAGTCCGCCCAGTCCTCTAGAGGGGCTGTACTGACGCCGTCATTGAGTGTATCTCTAACCAGCTATCCCCTAACCGATCAGCTCTCTACCCGATTCAATATTAGGGATAGACCAGAAAACCGAGTGGAGGGATTGGCGCGCGAGAGCGCAGGGGTTTGATTGGCAGGAAAATCGGGGCTTGGTTTACAGGAGCATCGCTTGGTTTACAGGAGCATAGGGGCTCCGCAAAAGCTGACAGCAAACCTAGTACTAAAGATGACATGTAGACCGAAACATGCAGATAGACAGAGGCTCCCCCGAAGGGCTGGCGGCAATTTTTCTCAGTTTCTCAGGTGATACAAGACACATTGGTGCAGGTTTTTTGATTTGCCTGCGAGATCCGGATTGCAGATCTAAAATATTGGACATTACTAAACACAGTGTATAGCACTCCAAAACTATGGGGTGTTATGTACCATGCTTTGTAATACTCCCCCAACACTCCCTTAAAGCTTCATCAGTGTAGATAAACCATGGGGGAACACAATGAGGGCCTCAACAAATAAACGGTATCTGCAGGCAGCACTGGCCTTAACATTACTGGCCTGCTCGGGGTTGAGTGGGTGCAGTGACAATCAGGAGCAAAGCGGTTCAAATGCTGGTAGCAGCAAGGCCGCCGTCGCCACGGCACACACCAAGACACCAAACGCCACAGCCAAGGGCAGCGGCAAAGCCAAAGGCACCGGCGCACCTACCGCAACCAGCGCACCCACAGCGACCGCCAGCCCGACTATAACTATGACTCCAGAGCTGGAAGCCTCTAAAAAGCGGGCCCTGGCTACGCCGCCACCACCCAAACCTGAACTGATCACAGTCAACAGTGATGACGGGGCAATAGCCACCGCTAAATACTGGGTGCAACTGCACTACTACATCTACACCACCGGCAAAGTAGATGAATACAAAGCACTCTGCCCAGGAGATGGATTCATTGCTACCACACCGGTAAAGCACGCAACCGGAAATCACTCTTTAGGTGGCTGGACCGACCCGGTCACACTAAAATTCACTGATGCTTTCGCAGAGACGACTTCAAAAATGAAGTAGTAATACAAGTGAATTTTGAACGCGAACCCTTCACTCAATATCACAGTGAAGGAAAAATCGAGTATAACCCAAAGCAACTACGCTGGGCAGCTGTAAAGCTTGAATATAACGGAACACAATGGGTCGTGATTGAGGCGGTAAATCGTGCACACTAGTAAGCTATCGTATGTTTTGGTTCCACTAATTGCTTTATCATCCTCCGTAATGGCAAGTCCTAAAGGAGAAACAGACGATGATGGAAGTAGCTTTATTGTCAGTGAAAGAGAAAAAGTAACTACTCCTGGTGGTTTTTCGTCTGTGGCTGAGCCGGCGGGGCCGGTAGATCCTGAAGCAGCTAAACGAGCAGCTGAAAAGTACCGCTTCCACTGCGTCGCGATACCGACATTAGCCGCCCTCCTGGATAAAACCGAGATAGTCACCCCTGAAGAATGCAAAGCTCAAGTCAACACTGGTGCGCCCCTGGCTGCCGGTCCCACCACGGTCAGTAACGAACAAGTAGCCCGTTTGATTCCGCATGGTTCTGGGATTAACCGTTACCCCAGCGGGGAAATATTCGTTATTTTCAAGCAACCCATGATGGTATGGACCAGCCCCAACAAACAAACCTTCAACATCACCTTGCTAGGCACAGCAATCGAGGTTGAGGCTACACCTGTGTCTTTTAACTGGGACTGGGGAGACGGACAAACCTTCGACACCACAGACCCCGGCACCCCATACCCTAACTACAGTGTCAGCCACCCCTATGAGGTAACCGGCAACGGGTATGTGATTAGGTTGCGCACTTCCTGGTCGGCCCGGTGGCGCATAGCCGGGCAATCCCAGTGGCACCAAGTCAACGGAACAGTCACCACCACCGAAACCTCAAGCCCGTTCAACCTCTACTTCGCTGACTCCTACGGAACCACACCATAAGTTTGACCTAGCAGCTGTAAAAGACAGCTTTAAACTAGGTAAATTTAAGCTACGGCGACGGTGGTGCTAAGCCCTACCTACATAAAATTTCAGGTGCCATAGTGTAGGCGGGGCCGCGCCGCCGTCGTCGTTACCCTAAAAACCCACAAAACAAGAGACTAGCCCTAGAAAGACTACCCCCAGGTCAGGTATAGGCAGGGCAGCATTACTGGTAGCTTGCTAGCTTGTTGAAGCTAAGTGTCCCCAGATTCTAGTGAGGGGTGTCGTTCTCTAGTGAGCAGTGTTGCAATCACCCCTAGAATCTAGCGCCAGGGCCAGGCAAGTAAAGGACAAGGATGCAAGGGGAGGGTCTTACAGATACGGGGTTTTCGTCCGTTGCCTATAAAACCCCATGAAAAAATCATAGGGAAGGGACGATTTTGCCTGTATTTGCATGTAAATGCATAAAAAAGACTCTCTGAACTTAGAGAGTCTTTGATGGTGTCCGAGAGGGGACTTGAACCCCTACGCCCGTTTAATTAGGCACTAGCACCTCAAGCTAGCGCGTCTACCGATTCCGCCACTCGGACTTGGTGCTGCCATTCGCAATGTTTAATGCGATTGACTCGTGAAAATGTATCACGTTCAGATGGCTAGCACCAACTAGCTAACTATGGTTCACGCCACAACTGCAATTTTTTAGGTCAGCTCTGTACCCACACCAAAACCGTAAGCGCATCTGTGCAGCAGCCAGGGCCGTCGTCGTCCCTCAAAGAACCGCACAAGCTAAAGCCCAAAAAACCGTTACAAACTCACTCCAGCTACAGATTCTCGACAGATAGCTTCATAGAAATACTGAAACTCTCCCCCGGCTCAAGCTTGGCGGCATTTTCGCGAATGCGACCAGGCTCTACGCACAGGAACTGTACCCACTCGTCGGGAGCCATGTCAGCAAATTCGGCGGCGCCACGAGGGCCCGGGTTCCACACCACAGTGTTGGGAGCGTCGTACTTGGTAACCACAATGGTGCGGCGATTACCACTGTCACGCACGCGCACCACATTGCCAGCCTCGCCTGTGGTGAAAATGCGGTCGCAAGAACCAGCCACCTTAAGCTCATGTTCCTGCTTAGCACGAGTGGCGCCAGGCTCGTTATCAATGTACTCGCCTCCAGCCAAACCGCTAAGATCCGTTGCGGTCAGGTCATATAGGCGCAGGTAAGTGTGGAAGGTAAGCTCGCCGACAACCGGCTCGCTTTGCACATTGCGCAGCGACAAATTCAGTTCCAGCTTCTCTCCCACGGTTACCTCATATAGGCGTAAAAACCGTTCTTTTCCAGGCTTAAAGTTACGCGCACGCCGCCGTCGTCAGTAGTAACTACGCTGCGCAACTGCCACACGCTGTTACGAGCCCAGCCGTGTGCAGGCGGAGCTTGGTGTAAGGCCCCTGCCCCAAACCAAGGCAGGCACAGTGGGATACCGCCGCGAATGGCTTTTTGGCCGTTAAAGACCGCGCGACTTGAGGTGAACAGTACTTCCTTACCGCCGCGCGGCACCCAGGAAGTGATGTGCGCACCAAACAGATAAATTTCTGCATATCCCGCAGGGGCGTCGATCAGGAGGCGCTCCAAACCGCCTTGACCAGGAGTTAGGGCTACACATGCAGGTAGCGAGACTGCGTGACCAACTTGACCGGTAGGGTTAAATAAACTCATAGCTACCACGTTAGTAAGATTGAGGCTGTTAAGGGGCAGTTTCAGCAAACGAACCGCCAAGATTTATAACAACTAGAGGCTGGCATGGCTGAGAACGCTGGACACAAAGACACACAACCACAAAAACCTACCTCCACCCAGCATCGGTGGGTGACTAACACAGCTGGAGCCATACGCAAGGCCCGCGAACAGCATAGGCGTTTCATGGCCTCGCGCCAAGGCGAGCCACAGATGCCACCGATCCCTACCACATACGTGCTGGCCAAGCCGGCCCAAACAGAGAAACAAAGCGGCCTAGCGCTCCTGCCTGAATGGCTGGTGCGCGCAGGACTTAGTTCGTGGCTGATTTTGGGTGTATTGGCAATCGTGTGGGTGGTTATTTTTGCCACCTCAAAGATTGTCCCGGTTTTTATCGGTGTCTTTTTGGCGCTGGTTATCACCGCTATTTTGCACCCCATCGTTAAGCTTTATAACAAGGTGCTGCCACGTTATCCCGCCACATTCTTAGGATTGTTGACGGTGCTAGGCATTGTGGGGGGTATGTTCACTTATGTGATTACCTCAGTAACCGGACAATGGGATTCACTGGCGCAGCAATTCACTACTGGCGCCCACACCATTGTGGATTTCCTTGAACATGGGCCGTTACCTTTCCATATTTCTCAGCATGATTTAAATATGCAGGTAAATACCGCCCTAGATAGAGGTCAGGCATATTTGCGTTCTAACGCCCCCTCACTGGCAGAACAGTTATTGTCTAACGCCTCTGCACTAGGTGAGGTTATGGCCGTGCTGGCTTTGGCAGTGTTCACGGCAATATTTTTCCTGGGTTCAGGTAAAAACATGTGGCGTTGGTTCCTAAATGAATTACCAGAAGAACGTCGTTACCGCACCCACCGCGCAGCTAGTGCTGGTTGGTTCACTTTCTCAGGCTACGTGCGCGGAACCATGATGGTGGCATTAACTGATGGAATTTTTGCGGCAATCTTTTTGCAAATGATTGCGGTGCCTTTGGCCGCTCCCCTGGGCGTACTGGTGTTTATGGGGGCTTTTATTCCTATGGTGGGTGCGCCGATCGCCATGTTTGTGGCCATGCTGGTGGGCTTAGCTTCTGGCGGTATCGGCAAGTTCTTGCTGGTAGGTATTGGTGTGGCCGCAATTGGTCAGTTTGAGGGGCACATTTTGCAGCCACTGATTATGGGTAAGCAGGTTTCTTTGCACCCGGTAGTGGTAGGTATTGCGGTAGCTGCCGGGTCATTTTCTGCCGGTTTGCTAGGTGCAGTAATTGCTGTGCCCCTGGTTAGTGTGGCGTGGGCGGTATATTCCGAACTGCATGTGCGTGACACACCTTTGGATGATGAGGCTATAGCTAAGCTAAATCAAAAAGTTGCTGAAGATTTAGAAGCTATCGAATAACCTCTGTTTCAAAGACAGACAAGTACAAGCAAGCACAAACAAATAACAAATACAGGCAAAATCGTCCGTCGCCTATAATTTTTCCGTGGGGTTTTATAGGCAACGGACGATTTTTCAGTATTTGACGACGACGCCGACGACGACGCCGTCGGCCCCTAGCTACCACTAACCGGCGCTGGCTGAGTGGTAACCCCACCAGTAAAAGGCGAGCACCGAAAAGTCTAACATCAGGATCAGCCTCACCTATGGTTCCTCCACACCCTACCCTAGTTCCCCAGGGATTTACCGCCTCCTGGCAAGGCCAAAAAACTTAGGCTACTTGTCTAAACAAAAGCTTGCGTCTCACTTTTCTGCGTTTGCCTACACTTTCTGCGCTTGCCTACACAAAGCCACTCTCCCTTGCTTCTCTTCAGGAATCGCTTCAACCGATTTCCCAATATTTGACCCAAATTGTCCAGCATTTGACCCGACAAATTTTTACCCGGTTATTTACATACAAAATCGTCCGTTGCACATGATTTTTCCGCTGTATTTTTTTATAGGGAAGGGACGATTTTTGCCTGTATCTGCAGCAAGCTTTCACACAAATTTTTAGTTTGGGCATACTATGTAGGTATCCATCATCGTCAAGAACCCACAATGTAGTCACAGAACCAAACCCACTAATTCCATACCCCACAGGAATCACCATGAAGTCAGACTTTTACCGGCATCGTCGCTGGTGCATCGCGTTAAGCCTGGCCTTGTCTATGGGCGCGGCAGGCGGTTTAACCACTGTCTCCACTACCCCAGCTCAGGCCGCTAACGTAGGCACTACAGCGCATCAGCCCCTAGCTCCAGCGCTAGGCCAAGAAACCAGCCAGCCGTCGTCGGGAGAAACTTCCCCCACCACGCCCTCAGCTGAGCCCACCACTCCGGCAGCCTCACCCTCGCAGCCAGCAGCTCCGGCCCCTTCAGAAAGTGCCGACCCGGGCCAACCTAATCCGGGCCAACCCTCACCCGGCCAACCTAATCCGGGCCAACCGGCCGATCCGTCTCAACCGGCCGATCCATCTCAGCCAGCTGACCCACAACCTAACCCCATCCAACAACCCAGCACTAGCCCAAGTGCCCCGGCCACCTCAGCTACTCCTACGAGCCCGGCCACTAAATCACCCAACTCGGCTGCGGTTACCCCACCGCGCACAGATGTACCAAGCATCCCCGACGCTGACCCTAAGGGTTACTGGCTCAAAGATTCCAAGGGCTGGTGGTGGCGCAACTCTGACGGGACCTGGCCTAAATCCCAGTGGCTGCGCGTTAAAGGCACCGTCTACTACTTCAAGGCTGACGGCTACCTGGCCAGCGGTTGGCTGAAGCTAGACAAAGACTGGTATTTCCTGGCCGGCTCAGGCGCTCGGGTAACCGGCTGGATCAATGTTGGCGGCCGACGCTACTACCTAGACCCTGCCAGCGGGGTTATGGTACAGGGACAAATTAACCTCTCAGGCAAGTACTACTACTTCTACGGCCTAACCGGAGACATGGCCACTGGCTGGACCAAGCACAACGGCGTGTGGCACTACTACGACAAGTCCACTGGCGCCGCCGTACTTGGTTGGCTCAAGGATGGCGGTAAGTGGTACTACCTAAACCCCTCCACCACCGTCATGCATGTGGGCCCGCTCAAGGTGGGCGGCAAAGAATATTTCATGCAGTCCTCAGGCGCAGCCTTTGTAGGCTGGCTTAAGGTAGGCGGCAGCTGGCATCTGTACGGTAGTGACGGTGCCCGGGTAACTTCGGGCTGGGCTAAGGATGGCTCAGACTGGTATTACTTCAACCCGGCCACCGGCAATTACGTCACCGGCAACACGGTAATTAACGGCACGACTTACCGGTTCTTACCTTCGGGTAAGTGGATTGGTTACACCGCCCCCGGTGGTTACCTCCAGCCCAGCCAGTCAATCACTTCACTTGGCAGCCAAACCAATACCCTCACCTACGGCATGAACGGGGTGAAGGTGCGTATCGTGCAGCAACGTTTGGGCTTGTGGTACTCCACTAAGCTGGCCAGTGTTGATGGGGCATTCCAAACTGCAGTGCGTTCTTTCCAGCGCCGCATGGGGCTAAGCCAGACCGGCGTTGTTGATAAGGCCACTTGGGATGCTATGCAAACCGGTTACAGCTGGTATGTGGATCAGTATCAGGCCGCCCCGGTGTCTATTTCTGCCACGCGTTCAGAGCACATTGAGGCCATGATTGGTTACGCCTACAACCAGCGCGGTTCTTCCTACACTTGGGGTGGAGCTGGTCCTTACGGTTTGGGTTATGACTGCTCAGGTCTTACTCTGCAGGCGCTTTACCACGCCGGTATGGATCCGCAGCCGATCAATGTGGTCAAGCATGGTTGGCCTAGCTACCGTACTTCGCAGGAGCTTTACAAATACTCTAAGTTCCAGCATGTGCCGCTCTCTGCACGCCAACGCGGTGACCTGATTTTCTACACTACTGATGGTGTAGTTACCCACGTAGCTATCTATCTGGGCGATGACCAGGTGATTCACACCGACTGGATGGGTAGGCCCGCCCGCATTGAGCACATTACGGTCTCTTATGGTTGGGGCAATATTGCCAGCCAGGTGGTGCGTCCCTTCCCGTAAACAGCGCCTGTAATCGTATTTTTACGACGACGTCGCCCGCCTAGTTTCGCAACTTAGGCGGGCGATTTTCGTGGCTGGGACTAACGATTAGCAAACCTAGGAATTGGCGCTACCTAAAGTCCGAGTCCATCTAGAATGGCTATCAGTCACGCAAAGCTGGTAATCCAGAAGCTGTCAGCCTGGTGCTGGCTGGAAAGCTGGCCTCTGGAAACCAGCTACCTGACAGCGTCTAAAAAGCTACCGGCCAGTGCGGCATGCATTTAGCTAGGGTTGCCCCAGCTTCAGCCAGTTGATTAACCGCCTGCACATAAGTGGGATTAGGGGTAGGAGTGCGACCTATTTTTAGATCTGCCTCAGCTTGGGTGGGGTCAGCGAACTCGCTCAGCTTGCCGTCACTAATCTGGGCAGAAAGTGTCGCATAGGTACCCAGCGCTCCCAGGGCCGCTTGGGCAGTCTTATCTTTAGCTGCGGCTTTAGTAAATTTCGCACGGTAATCCGTATTTAAAGTAACCGTGAAAGCTTGCCAGGAGACTTGCTTAACTTCTGGAGAAGCGTCTTTAGGCAGTGAACTAAAAGTCTTACCAGTACTGGATTCTTTGAGGGCACTGACGTACACCTTGTCCATGGCAGCGCAGCCATCGGAGGCCGGTTGCGTGTTCATGGTTCCGGATTTAGGGGTTCCTGAACCGCAACCAGTTAAGACAGATGCGCAGATCAGCGCCATTACTGATGCAGTTGCAATAGGCTTAAACATACTTGCGATTGTATTGCACTAGCTTGGCAAATGTCGGGAATTTGGGCCCTGAACTGGCTAAAGTACCAAAAAATGGGGATTTTGTGTCCTAAACTTAGGGCGCACCCTAAGCACCCTTCAAATCCCCATACCCTAGAAGGTTAACAAATGATACGCCCTAGTTGCAATTCGGTTATCACCACACCTTTGGTGGCCTGTCTGGCGCTGATAACTCTGGTTTTAGTTAGTTATCTGTCTAAACTGGATTATTCCGTGCGCAACTGGGCATTGGCTTCACGAACCCACACCGCTACTCGCATCTACACAGCCATCACTACCTTGGGTAATACGCTTACTTTGACTGTGGCCACGGTTTTGATCTGCCTGGCACTGCTAGCCATTAAACAATGGCGTATGGCTATTTTGATTGGTGCCACCATGGCGGTTTCTTCAGGTGTAAACATGAGCTTGAAAGCGCTGGTGGGGCGTGAGCGCCCGCCGCGCGCTCAGCTGTTAGGGATACCTGAGCACACCATGTCTTTCCTTCTGGGCACACCCTGTGCAGCTTGGTGTTTGCGGCCTTGCTAAGTTTTTTGATCGCCACTTTTTGGCCTGAACGCTGGCAATCTCCTCTGAGTAAAGTAGCTTTATCAGTTCTTTATGTATTGCCCTGGATGACAGCTTTAGTGGTTGCCTATAGCCGCATATACTTGGGTTATCACTGGCCCACAGATCTGTTAGGTGGCTGGCTGGTGGCCGCACTGATAATTATGTTGGTGCAGTTACTAGCGCCTTGGGCCGCGTTAGTAGTAAACCCGTTCCAGAAAAACTCTACGACATGAGCACTCTTCCGATCGCCCTAGTTACCGGCGCCACCAGCGGCATTGGCCTAGCCACTGTCCAGGCGTTAGCATCCGACCACCACATTATTGCGCTAGCTAGGAATCAGCAGCGCCTAGATGATTTGGTGGCTTCGCTTCCTAGCGCCCAGGCAGTTTCTGTGGATCTTAGCGACGCCGAGGCGGTAGCTGAGGCTGTAAACGAGCTAGGGCTTGAGCGCCTGGATGTATTGGTTAATAGCGCCGGGGTGGAAGCTGCTGGAAGGCTTGAAGAGCTAAGTGTTTCGCAGTGGCGCCAGGTACTGGATTTAGACTTGGTGGCCCCCGCGCAGTTAACCACCTTGCTGCTGCCAGCTTTACGTAAAGCTCACGGTTTAGTGGTGATGCTAAATTCTGGTGCAGGCACACGTGTATGGCCTGGGCAGGGTTTGTATTGCGCCGCCAAGCATGGTTTGCGGGCGCTAGCTGATGCACTGCGTGAGGAAGAGTGCGGCCGTATCCGTGTCACCACTATTTACCCAGGTCGCACCGACACTGCTATGCAGCAGCGTCTACACAATTTGGGAGCAACCGCCGGTTCTGGCAAGGGCGGGGATTACTGCGCCGCTGACCATATGCAGGCCGCCTCGGTGGCTAAAGCTATCCGCCTGGCGGTAGATATGCCGCTGGATGCCACTATTGAGGATCTACATATCCGCCCCTCTGACCTGCCCCAAGGCTAAAGCCAATTTCCTCTGGCTTATTTCAATACTCACCCAGGAGAGAGCATGGATTTAACCCGCCCTCAGGCCCCCTACCCCTACGATTTACTACCTAAAGTTCCGGCTACTTTCACTATCACTAGCCAGGACATGGAAGATGGCAAACCTCTAGCAGATAAGTTTGCGGCCCCACATGAGAACATCTCCCCCGCTTTAGCTTGGCATGGTTACCCCAAGCAGACCCAGTCTTTTGTAGTGACCTGCTTTGACCCGGACGCCCCCACACCTTCAGGATGGTGGCACTGGGCGGTGCTTGATATCGACGCCGCCACCCCATATTTGGCACAAAATGTGGGCCGCAGCGATCTTTTCTTGGAAGGCGCTTGCTTCCACGCCCGTAACGACTCGGGCACCTGGGCCTACTATGGTCCGTACCCGCCTGCCGGTGATGGCCCACACCGCTACATCTTCACGGTCTATGCCTTGGATGTGCCCACGCTGGAACTTGATGGTGACACTTCAATCGCAGCTGTAGCTTTCCATGCACTGTCACATACCTTAGCGAGGGCCGAGCTGACCGTCACCTATGAAATCAAGGCCTAACCGAGCCTGAAGTTTTCACTAACCAAACCATAGTTTCAGATGGTTAACTTTCCAGAGCTGACCTAATATGCAGGCAAAGCCAGTCTTAAACCTGTAAAGCTAAGCTCATGCAAGGTAAGCGTGGGGATCCTAGATATTGTCTAGGATCCCCATTTTTTACACCATATGCAGCTAAAACCTAGTCCGCTCCCCAATGTTCACTACTGTCTCGAAACAATCAAGGTTAGAACGTGAGTGGAGTACAACCACAGCTTGCTTACCAGTACGACATAAAACCTGCTTCATTGACTCGATCTCACTACGTTCTTCGACAGGGTTAAGCCCCTTCAAAGTCTCGTCAAGTAAAACAAGCTGCCAGGCACCATCTTCTAGCACAGAACGCGCAAGCTCTAACCCGCTTAAGTCAGATACTTCAACAGCTAAAGGATCTACCTCAGGGATAACAGTAACTTTATCCTCACCATAGTTACGGTAAAGCGCATCAAGCATGACAGACTTTCCAGCACCAGTTGACCCAATCAAAGCGATTAAAGAACAACCCGAATCAATAAGACTCTTCAACTGTTCCAACTCACCATGACGGACCGGAACCTGAGAACGTTTTGTTTTAAATTCTTCAAGCATCCTCACACGCTCAGCCGTCAAACTGACCACACCCACTTCCTGTAATGTCTCCACCACAGATTGCAAGCCAGACGACAAGGTCAACGCAAAATAAATCACGGCCGCAGGAGCTATCAACGTGCCAACTCCACCGCTCAGTGAAACTAGAAGCACCGCAGAGATTTTCAAAGTCAATACAAGCAACTGAATAAGTCCGCTACGAAAAGCGTAGGCATCAGCTAACTGAATAGAGCTAGCAACATAGCTGGTTTCTGAATCAACATAGGCACGCTCTCCTGCTTGACGCAGACCAACACTAACCGGCGCAGTATGGGCGCTAGCCTGCGCACTAACCACCCCAATAAATTCCCCGCGCGCGTTAGCACACGCCGTCGACGCTGGAAGAATCCATTTAGAGCCCTGACGCCCAACAAGCCAAGCGAGTGGAGCTACCGCACAAACTACAACTATGAAGAGAGGTGCGCCGGCCACAGCACCAGCAATAAGCAGAGCAGACTGCACCCAAACTAAAAACACTGACCCCACAGCGCCAGGCACAGACATTTGTAAATCAGAGAAATCTTCCCCTAGCCTCCCTACAACCGCGCCACTAGTTCTAGGAGATGCGAATTGGTCAAGCCTATAGACAAGTCGCTCATGTAGCGTAGTCAATCTAGTAATTGGTGCTCGATAAAGTGCCCCAAAAAAGATGATAGAACCAAGCACTGCGGCCAGTATGCAACCTAGTGAAACTCCCACAATCTCAAAGTGCAGATTGTTTTGAGCTACCGTAAGCGCAAAAGCAACCGTGGACCCGCTAAGCAATAACGCGCCTAGCCCTATCCAGACAATATGCGGCCCAAACAAAAGCTTTAGTGTTCGCTGGAATGTTGCCTTTTCTGTCTGAGGATCAGGCAGGTCGACTACTTCCTCCAAGCTCCCCAGTTCTTGGCTTGTTATCTGCTCAGCATGTAACTGACCAAGTGACAGCTCGCGATGTGTCAGGGACAGTCGATTAGCTAGTGCGTCTGGAACATACTCTTCAGAGCTCGCTAAAAGCGTACAGTTTGGCACACTGGCTAATATTTTTTTAGCAACGATTTCTCGCATCGCTGGGTCTAGAGCTGCGAATGTGTCATCCAAAATTAGCCAGTTAGGTTCATCAGCCAAGACAATAGCTACCGCAGCCCGGTGTCTTTCCCCTGACGAAAGGGTTTTCACGTCCCGCCACAGCCGTGAGACCACCTCTTGGTTAAGTCCCATAGCCTCAGCCAGTTCAGCAAACAATGATACTTGACGCGGCGAAGCGCCAGTATGCCAGGCAGATAAAATTGCCTGTGATAGCTCCGGGTTACGTGGAACAAATGCAGAGCCTGTCACGCTCACGTATTCGCGTAACTTATTGGCTCGTTTAGAATCAGCTGGGATAACCTCACAGGTGCCTAGAGCTTCGAGTGCAGTCTGGTCTTCTACAGTGTTTGAGAGCTTTTCTCTAACTTATCAAGTTCACGCATCATCGGTAGAGCTAGACGGATAACTCGATAGTTAATGACGTTGTTTTGTACCGCTGCGTACAAGTAGCGAGCTGCCAGGATAATTCCCAACCCAAAACCAGCGTTAGGCCAGAGCCAAGCACCTCCTATTGCCACCAAGGCAAGCATGGTGGTTAGCGCGCCTTTCTCAAGAAAACCGTTTAGAACCTGCAGGCGCACTCTTGCGTGCAAGAGTTTTTCTTCGCTACTCCTGATGCTAGAAATCTTGTCTAACGCTGCGCCCCAACTGGGGATATAGCGTCCTCTGGGTAATGAGTCAGCTACCTTCTGGATCCAGCGTCTGCGTTCTCCTTCAAAGCCAACGTATTGTTCCCATAGGCGACCAATTAGGTTGATAAGTCGGAGACTGACGATTACCAAGGCAACGATAAGCAGCGTGGCAATGGCGCCATTTGCTCCGTAAGCACAAGTGAAGCGATAACAAAGATAATGATTTGAACTGTTGAAACAGCAAAATCTACAACGTAAGCAAACTGGCTGATCTGTCCGGGATAGGTTAGAACATGCTCGCGAGCTTCGGCTGTAGAAGCTGAAGTTTGAAACAACTGTCGGAAACGACGATAGGTTAACTGCCGCACTACTAGCGTAAGCAGCATTTCGTAACGGTCTTTGACCCAACGACTCAGGGATTCAACTAAGAAAGCTAAGATCAGTAACCAAGTTACATAGGAGACGCCTTCCCTAGTAGCTGTCACATGATCTATACCTGCCGTGACTACCAAGGCCCCAGCCATGTTCAATAGACCAGCACTAAAAACGATAAAGCTGATACCTGCTGGGGCGAGCACTAAGGCAAACCAACGCATACACCTCGGTAGATTCTGAGCTAATCGCTTGTAACGCTTATACAAAGTCTCTACGGACAGGACTTTCAAAGGCAAAATATTAAGCTCTGACACCGATTCGTTTCCTTGTCTATGAATCATCCTCACCCGTCTTAAACATGCAGCACTGGATTCAGGCCTGTGCTTGTTTCAGCAAGGCCGTCGCCTGAAAACAAGCTGGCTCGTAAGTCAAAGTTAGTACACGTTGCTGCTGAGAATCTACAGCAAGCTAGGGTTTAGGTCCTAGCTAGACGTTGAGATATGCCTCCTGTAAGAACCACAGAGCCCCTAGACAATGTCTAGGGGCCCCACGGCTTGCTAGTTGTGGCTATTAGTTGGGGTTAGTCCAACGCTGCGAGGCGCCACTGTGGCAAGTCCACAGGTGTACTGGCGCTCCGGTTTGCTTGGAGTCGCCACTTACACCAAGGCACTTACCAGTTTCAGGGTTACGGTATTGGCCTGCAGAGGTGTACTCCCACTTTTGTGACTTCAAAGCACTGTTGCACTCCCAGGCGTGAATACCAGTCCCGTCAACATTACGGTGTTCCTTAATATCCACGCACATGTTCTTACCGGCCAAACGCAGCTGACCGTCAACATACTGGAAGTTCTGGCTGTAGGAATTGGCGTCGCAGTTGACCTGCTCTACCTGGGTTCCATTAGCCAGCTTGCCGTCACGCACGTTCATGCACAGGCCAGAGTTGGCGTTAACTACGCGAGTGTTAGCACCCTCGCCGTTGCCCTTAATCATGTAGATAAAGTCCCACACCTTCAGGCTAGAAACCGTGAAAGTAATGTAGGTACCCTTGGCGTCAGTACCCTTGGTGAAGCTCAGGTCCTTGGCAGCGCCACCGTTAATGTCAGGGCTGACCAGGTTGATGCGGGCAGGTACCCCATCTTGACCTACGTAATACTTAACCTTGAGGTTCTTTTGTTCCTCAATCTTTCCGGTAGCGTTACGCCACTTGCCGTCGTCGCCCTTAAGGTTAATCAGGTGCAGCACGTCACCAGTGGAGTTACGCATGGTGTTAGTCCAAATGGTGTTAGCGGCGCCGTCGGTAGAAGTGGGCTGGCCCTCAATCGAAACCGTGCGCCCCGTGCTAGTCAGCTGCGGGCCGTAAAGTACCTGCTCGTAGGCGGTAATTACGTTGTAGTAACTGGGCAGCCAGTACTTAAGATCTTCCTGCATGTAACGGTTGCGGTCAGGGAAGTAAGGCCCTTCCAGCATCTTGGTGTAGTTACCAGGCTTTACCTGCGGGTCACCATTTTGGCCCAGCTCCAGGTGAGTGGCACCGTTAGCGGCAAAAGCGGCATCAGCAAGCTGCACTGAAGCAGTGTTAAAGGTCTGCTTACCCTTACCGTCATCGATGTTCTCGCCCTTGTTCATATAAGCCGCAATAATCGCAGGCTTACCGTGCGAATCAATACGCTGCTGCTGCAGATACTGCTTTACCTGGGCGTTAGTTTCGTGAGCACCCCACAGTTCAGTGTAGAGGTAGCTAGCGTTTGACTTAGCCAGTTCGCTAGCACCAAAACCATCAACCGCGTTAAGACCTACCGGCTTGCCAGTGGCTTTGGCAGTGTCGTTAACGAGCTGCGCAAAACCCCAAGGCAGGTTAATGACCTCACCGCGACTGTTAGTGAAGGTGGTCTGAGCCCCAGAACCAAGCTGGTCGATGTGAGTGCCCTTGAAGCCTAATTTAATCTGGTCATTGAAGCGAGGCACAATCAGGTTGCGCCAAGCAGCATCACCGACGTCGACAATGTGCTCTTCTGAACGCCACTTCTCTACACCGTTTTCTTTGTAGATGAACATGACTTCGGTGTAGGGCTTGGTTTCCATCTGCCCTTTGTCATTGGGCTGGGTGCGGTTGATCAGCCAGCTTTTTTGCACGCCGTGCTGTTCATAGTCATCATTGAGAGCTGCGTAAGCCATCGAGTAAGGCAGGGAGGCTATGCCATTAGTATCTGCGGACTGGATAAACCCCTGCACCACACTTTTCTCAACGGGACGATGCAGCCAGTCTTGCCACCGGTCAGCAACCTTACCGTTTTCCATTTTTACTGGATCATCGTGCCGCCACATCCAGTCATAGAACTGCACTGAGTTGATGTGGTACTTCTGAGCCAGCTCACCCATGGTTCCCAGCTGTGCTTGGCTAGAAACTGAAGAACTGTAATCGCCCACGTAACCCATACGCGGGTAGCTGGTCCAGCTCTTGGAAGCATCAATGCCGGTGTAGGCGTGAGCCCCACCAGCCTCAGCATCTACCAGGTAGCCACGGCCGTCCGCACTTGGCACAGCAAATTCAATGACAGCAATGCCCTTGCTATTTGCGCGAGCTTTGTCTTTGGCTTTGGTGGCACCCAGGTTAGAAACCGTGAAGTTAACTTCCACATTTGGCTTAGTTTGAGCCCAAATCTTGATTTCTCACCGGGCGTGGCCATGGCGGTGTTAATCCAGACGCTGTCAACATCTGGTTTAGCGTCTTCAGCATAAACCGCCGGCCCGGCCAGGCCCAGCATCGTAAAGGCACAAACCCCAGCCAGCGCGCCACGCAGAGCGTGAGGTTGAGTTTTCATTTAATTCCCCTTAGTGAATATCAGCGGCATCCTTGCCCACCAGGAGTCTTAAGCCTGGAAGACTGGACACCATCTACGATGCTCACTTACAAAGCTGGGAATTAGCCGAACATACTGGCAAAATAACCTAAAATTTTGGAACAGTCTCTCGCATTGTGAGACGGTTGCGACGACGCCGAACCCGTCAGCTAGTCAGCGCTAGCAGCAAATTACTCAGTGTCCCCCCCGCAAAACCCAGCTGATGCCAAGCCTCATACAGACCGATAGCTGCAGAGTTGGCTAGGTTTAGCGAACGATTACCATCCACCATCGGGATACGCACCAAATCAGTCACCCGTTCATGGTGCATGATGTGGTCAGGTAAACCGGTGGGTTCAGGACCAAACAGCAAAGCGTCGCCGTCGACGTAGTCAACCCCTGTGTACAGCAGCTCAGTGTGGGCAGTAAAAGCGAAGATACGTCCCGGTAGTTGTTCTAGGCACTCTTCCCAATTGGCGTGAACCACGGTATTAGCAAGGTCGTGGTAATCCAGACCCGCGCGGCGCAGCTTCGAATCCTCCATTTCGAACAACGGATCCACCACATGCAGCATAGAACCAGAGTTAGCAGAGAGCCTAATTGCAGCCCCTGTGTTACCTGGAATTCGTGGCTCAAAGAAAACTACATGCAACATGCTTATACCTAACTGCTTAAGTGTTTTGCGTGGCCCTAGCCGGGCTCTACCTTATCAGCCTTGGATATCGGCCGATTCTAGCCCCTTGTTCAAACTTCCATATGCAGTTATGCAGTGGCCATAGAACATGTCATCATCACCAAAGAACACGCAGAAACTACCATCTGGTTCCATGGTGATTGACCCCATGGGTATCCTTTTGGCGAAAGTTTCCTCAGTGATTTTAGCTGCATCTTCCTCGGTTTCGCTCCAGTCACGCGCTAGCTCAGTGAGCTCTTTAGCAGCAAAGCTGCGCAGCTGTGCATCCCATTTGTCTTGGTTCGTGACCATGGTTCTCATGGCTTCACGTGCCAGCTGTATGCCGTCAGTATCGCCTTTCTCTGCCTCAAGGCAGATGCCAATCTCTTCTCCTAGCCAGTCCACGCTGCCTTCAAAGAAATCGAACTCGCGAATATAATCCAGCTCCCCCAGTACGTCATCTTGTAAAACCACTGGCTGCAGATACTGCGCAAGTATTTCTTCTAGCTGCGGGCAAGGTGCCTGCTCATCCAAAGTTTCCACAAATAGCAGCTGGTTGTGCAGCTGCGGAATAAATTCTTCTAGCTGCCAAGGTAGCCTAGGACGTACTTTTAAGCGATAAATTGTTTCAGGTTTAAGATGCAGGTAAGAGATCTTATCAGGCTCGTCATCAGCCACTGGATACACTATGCGCCCAGGTAGATTGTGTAGCACTCCGCTTTCACAGTCTACATAGGCCAAGAAATGCACAATGTTTTCCCAAAAACCGTTTGACTTGGCAGCCCCGCTACTTCCCCCGGCAATGAGCACCAAAACTTCACGCGGCTGGGCTTCGAAAAGATTTTCCCATTCTTGCTGCGTTAGGCTAGCGACTGGCTTTACTTGCTCCAACAGATCCACCTGCTCCTATTAGATTCAGGGCTGCATAGCAGCTTTAACATTCAATGCGGTGCTTGTAGTGTTGGCGCTAGCTTGGCCACTAGCGCCAACAGCAGTTACTTAACTTCTTTGGTTGCAGCGCGCAGTTCGATCAGGCTGGACACTTCACTGACATCCAAGTCAAACATCTTTGTTTCAAGATCGATGGGAGCAAAGTAGTACCTGACTGTCTGCTCTCCAAAGTCATCTTCTAGCTTTTGCCATTCAGCCGCTGGTAGCACGATGAAACCAAGCGTGTCATCGCCTAGACTTTCCACGAACCACCTGACCCCATACTCCTCTTTAACGAAGTCGTTGAAGTATTTAATGGTGGTGTCGCGATCCTTCTCCTGGCCGTAAGGAATCTGGAGTTGTTTGCCAGCTTTGCTTAGTACGATGTCAGGGCCGTAGGGCTTAGCGTTGTCTATGGTTTGAACTTCTACTCGCTCTTCTAGTAAGTCATTGAAGTAGCTGATGATATCTTCATCATCTTCACGCCAGTCAATCCAGACGATATCCCCAGAATCCCAAAGATCGTCAATCGTTTGCTCATCTTCAAACAGATTTTTTAGCTGTTCGTAGGTATCAGTCATTTTTACCTCACAACATTCAATTAGGTAGTTTAGTAAATGCCGACTAGTACATTACTGTTCGTTTCTAGTGCTTTACGGTAGAAAGCACGCATGTTTGTGAAGCAGTCCAGTAGTTCTTCTTTGATCTCTTCAGTTTCGTCTTCACGATCCCAGATATAGGGGTATAGCTCTTCTACTGCGCATGCTTCCATGCTGAACGCTTCTATAGCTTTGTCGATGTTGAAGGCGTTAAGTGCTGCTACGATTGCGGCAATTTTGGATTTATCAGTGTAGGCAACGTGATTTTCGATGTCTTCGATCGGGGTTGCTCCCATCACAGCTTCACTAAGAGGCTTAACATGCTCTGGCATGTTGTCATCTGCCTCGGTGAGTGTGAAGTGCAAAACGTCCCACATTTTGTCAATGTCGAGCATATCTGCAAAGTCATCATCTGAGTCTGCACAGATAGCTTCCAGGTAATCGAAGACTTCTTCATCGCCGCTACAAGCTTTAAGCTTTGTTAAGTTCTCATCGTTTAAATACTGGTAGCCTGCTCGCAAACCCATCTTTGTGGCCTCCTGATAGTAACTTCAGCACCTGCTAGACATTATACATGCCTAGCCCCGGGTAACTTTTCTAATTTTGCAACGTCGTGATGATGAGCGTGCTTGTCTTCGTTTAGGTAATGATTGTGCCTATGTGAGTGACTTACTGTATGTGCATGCGTTGTGCCATCGTGTGTATGCACAAAAGTATGTTCATGACTATGAGTGTGGCTAAGTATCAAGGTATCGGCCATCACTAGTACTGAACCAGCAACCATTACCGCCAAAGCGACCAGATACATCCACGACAAGCTTTCACGCAAGAACACGAAAGATAAGAAAGCCCCAACAAATGGGGCAACTGCGTAACAGGCGCTTGTTTTGGCAGCTCCTAGCACATTTTGGGCGCGCACATACATGAATATGCTCAGTCCATAAGCCACAAATCCCAGCAGCATCGCAGCTAGTACGTAGCTAAGTTCAGGCATGCTCTCCCCCTTTATAAGGGCTATGACCAGCGCGCCTAGACCAGAGAAGATTCCTTTCAACACCACAATCTGATAGGTGCTTTTTGAGGCAATACTTCTAGTGCAATTATTTCTAGACCCCAACAAGTAGTAGCTAGCAGCACAAATAGTGAACCGAGAGAAAATTTGAAACTATCGGCGCCTTCAAAGGAGAGCAGCACACTAGATAAGCTAATTAATGCAATAGCACCCCAGAGTCTTTTACTTACTGACTCTTTGAAAATTAGTAGAGCAATTATTGCGGTTGCTACGATCTCAAAGTTTCCTAATAATGAGGCATTAGCTGAGGTTCCATAGCTAATACCCAGCATAAGAAGTATGGGAGCTACTATGTCTAACACAATCATTCCGATTACATAGGGAAGATCCTGTTTAGAAAGTGACGTCGCCTGCGCAGCCTCTTTCCTGTTAACTAGCGCCAATATACCCACACCTATACCTGCACCCAAATACAGCAAGGCAGCCATAGTGGTTGGCCCAACTTCGTGCAGCAAAAGCTTTGACGCCGGGATATTTATAGCATAGAACACCGCCGCTAATGTAGCATATAACAGCGCTTGATACTTTTTACTTCCCATAAGTTAATATCCACTACACCTGGACTGTCTTAAACTCAAATAAGTGTAAAGTTTTAAGCTTTCTTCACAGGGTGCCTAATTACGGTTTTCCATTTTTCTGGAGCAACCTTCCTAGCATCAGATAGATAAATCTCGTGATGCAGCCTATCTGCATTTAGATCATTAACATATCCGTGTTGCTTAAGGTATTCATCCATGACTGCAACGGTTGCTGGCTCGTTAGCGAACGGCCCTAGGTGCATCATCTGCACACACAGTCCCTCAGCGATAGTCATGAACTGCGCCGATGAGCAATCTAGCTTTTTCTTTTTAGTTGCAGTCTCAACCGCCCAGTCAAAATCTTTTTGACTGACAAAATCGGGTAAACGAATAACGGATATCCAGTTAAAACTTGACTTGTCAGCGTAATTTACGCCAACAACATTATCCTGCCACCAGAAGCCTTCAAGTGGAGGAACTACATATTGAAAGAAACCTTCTATTTTATAGTCGGTTTTATAGCTCATTTTCAAAGTGTAGGCGACAGCATATAGCACGCTAATTGCCTGCTGATACGCTCCCTCTGCATCATTTGGATCACCCTGTCCACTCACGCCAATATAATTTGCGCTGGGCACATCCACGATCTCTGGCCTGTTCTTAGGTCTATAGAGCTCTTTGTATTCTTTCTTAAAATCGAAGGCCATGGTTGAGCCAATCAGCTGCCGCAGCACACGTAAAGTGTCGGCAGTCCGTTTTCTTCGTCTTTAACTCCGGTTTCCTTGTTGTATAGGCCTACATAATCGAAGCCCTCAAAGAAAACGTGGTCACCAAGTTCCTTATTTGCCATGAGGTTTTGCAGCTTAAACAGCAGCTCTTCGATAGAGAAGGCAACTTTGTCATCCGGTTCAAGGTAGGCAATTACTTCTACCTGCCACCAACCATCGTCGCTCTCATCCTCTAGAAGTTCTTCACCCTCAGCAAGCAGCTCGTTTTGATGAAGCTGATCAAGCCCCTGAATCCAAGCTTCATATACGACTAGCAGCGCTTTTTCTTTAATGGGCGTATTAACCTTGTGTTCACGCCAATTTTCACCAACACGCTCTGTTAGAATCTCATTAAATTCCGCTGCGAAAGACTCCCTGGAGTACTCATCTTGGTTAAATATCCAGGCGGCCTCAAAGTAGGCCTCATTGTCTCGATAGTCCAACTGGCCGTCATTGGTAGCTTGATTTAGTTGACTCATAAGGTCATCCTATCTTGTTTTACAGGGTATTCAAAGCAATCATCCTGGTGACACATAGAACGCTAAGGCCAGTCGTGCCAAGACTATCTTCGCACCCTTCTAACCTTAGCTACTCCTCAAGCTCAGGCTTCTCAAGTTCAACCCTCTCAAGTTCAACCCTCTCAAGTTCAACCCTCTCAAGCTCAAGCCTCTCAAGCTCAGGCTTCTCAAGCTCGGACTTATCAGACTCGGGCTTCTCATCCAGCGGTTTCTTCACAACCGTGCTTATATAGCTGGCACCAGATAGACGATCGAACAATAATCTACGATTCAAAGCATCACTGCGACCGTAACTAACACATAGAGCGCCAGCACCAAAAGTGTGATCACGAGCAGACAAAGGAATAACAGAGAATCCGCGCCTTTATTAAACTCGTTTGCTAGGTACAGTAACCCCAGAGGAACTAAGCAAAAATATGCTGCAAGTAAGATTCCTCTAAGAATCGTGCGACCCCATTTGACATTTTCAAACTCCACACCAAATTTCAACAAGGCACTACCTAGAGTTTTACCATTTAGTAATGGAACTAAACTAAAATAGAGAGTTATAAACAATACGAATGGTAGAGATGTTTTTGATACAGCATACGGAACATACACAAGCAACGCGTCAATAATGATCGATAAACCGAAGCGAATTCCAGAAACCTTCATCCCTGCATGCAATGCTTGCTTATCAATTTCTTCCCTGGAAGGTAGCAACTTGATAGCAAACCATCCTAGCGCATAACCAATGCAACCTCCGCTGGTGTTCTGGATAATATCGTCAATGTCGCCCAAGCGATACGGCCCTGAATATATAAAGTAGAGTCCAGATAATTGGGTCAATTCAAAGAACAAACTCAACAATGCCGTCAGCAATGCCGTTTTCTTAAAGCTACATGTAAAGTAGTAACGCAAGTATATTCCAAACGGAATTAGCATCAAAACGTTGAAGGCTGGTACATAGAAAGTTGAGTCCCCTAATGCCGACAGCCAGGTTGCTGGCTGAGATAGGACTAACGGACTTTCTTTAACGAAGTCTGCCACAAACAGAAATGGAACTAGATTCAGCATTTCTGTGTAGCTTGTATGTACATCCGCTAGCGCAGGTAACGGCAATACCACTAACAGGTAGATAGTTAGTAGATACAAAACGAACGAGTATAGAATCAGGGTCCGTAGTTTATTTATAGAGCCGTACTTACGATAGTTGATAATCATGTACGGCAGGGTTAAGAGAAATGCTAGCTCCGGAAAAAGTAGCATGGCTACTTTGATAGAGACCAAATATCCCATCAGATTTCCTCCTAAAATATGGGATTAATGCAGCAAGCTCGCTGCTATGTATAGCACGTAAATGTGGGTCGGGTAGAAGATGTAGAAGAAGTTCTTATCTCCGCGTCCGCGCTTTCCGTTATAGAAGCACAGTGGAATAATTGAAGATACCATCATCCGCTGCGCGGTAGCGATGTTAGCCATCTTCGACTCTTTCTAGCTAAGGCTATTTGATATAGTATTTAATTAATTGATTTCTGCTAGCAAATAGCCAGATGCCTGGCCAACAAGTGGCCAGGCACGACAGATAGCTAATGTCTACTGATAAGTGGTCACGACCAGGCGGCCACCTAAATACTCCCCTAGGAATACGTCGCCAGCCTTAGTTATACCCTGTTTTTCCAGTTCAGTTTGAAGCCACTGCTCATCCTTACCAATCACCTCTAGGATGTCATTTTGTACCTGACCGTCAGTAATGAGCGGTAACTTTATGCTCTCATCACCATCCTGCATGACAATCAGCTGCCCGTTTTGTTCCACCACGGCCCGCTTTACAGACTTTGATGAGTAAATTCCACTCGTCCGCAGCTTGAAAGCCACGTCGTGAGCCGACAGCCCAGCCCGCTTACAATTTCTGTATCGATTTTGCCATCACTGATGATCAGCAGAGCCTTGCCGTCGATAAGCTGCTTAGCTTTTATATTGTGTACCTTTATCCACTTCATCCCGAGAACCAGGGCACACCAGATACACAAAGTGGCGATAAAATCAAGGATTTTGACGCCACTGTTGTAGATAACGCCACCGATGATCCCACCAAGCACATAGTTCACAATTTGGTCACTAGCTGACGATGGGGCCAGGTTTCCTTTGCCGGAAATGTTAATGATAACAACCATCACCAGGAAACCAATTAGTAGCTTTACAGCCACTAACAAAAATGGGGTCATATTTTACGCTTTCTTGATTCAGCAAATTTTATGCCATGAAATATCCGCCACACCAGTAGTTACTAATACAACAAAAAGCTCGCAAAGCAATCCAGAGATCCACTGCCTAAGATGACACTCATCTAACCGGCATGAATCACTAATACACCCGAGATTTGTTTCTAGTATGGCAGCACAGTCAAAGCATCAGTTCCGTAGCGCACTTTATCATTTAGGCAAGCATAGCGGTTATGCCACTTTTGACAGCACACAAACCGTCTCAAAGTGATGAGTGTGTGTGGGAACAGATCAAACGCGGCCATGTGCTCCAGCTGGTAGCCCTGGGCCACAAACAATCCCAGGTCACGAGCCAAAGCCGCCGGATCACAGGCCACTAGCACCACGCGTTGAGCTTGCAGCTGGCCAATTGCCTCTACCACTTCACGCCCCGCCCCAGCGCGAGGGGGGTCTAGCACCACCAGCTGGGCGCCGTCGCCGTATTGGCTTACCGCCGCAGCGTCAACATTAGCGTGCACCAAGCGAGCCCCCTGGTCATGCAGATTACGGCGCCCATCACGCACCGCCTGCAGGGAGCCTTCCAGAGCAGTAACCTGCGTCCCCAGTAGTGACAAAGGCAGCGTGAACAGGCCCGCCCCACTGTAAAGCTCAAGAGTTTTAGGGTTATCCATACCCGCTAGGCCCTGGCTTACCACCTCGCCCACCAGCGTCGTCGGCGCTAGCGGGTGAACCTGCCAAAAACCATTTACATGCACCTGATAGTGCAGCTGCCCCAAGCCTAAGCTAGAGGCGTCAACAATCTCCTGAACCCTGCGTCGAGAGGTGGGCTTAGCGTTAGAGCCATAGACCTGCTCACCCACGCTAACCACAGCCTGGCCGTCACTTGGAGCCACTGCCCGCACTCGCGCACCCGGCTTAAGCAAATGCCGCCAAGCCTTACGGCTAAACAACTCCAGATCCCTAATGGCTGGGGCAGCTAGCGGCATAGAGTCCAAGGCAATAACTTTTTTGGAGCGGTAGCCGTGCATCCCCAGCTTGCCCGCCGGAGAAACAGTTAGCTCCACCCGGGAGCGTCGCCCCAGCCCCTTAGCGTGCTCATCGCCGTCGGACCCAAAGCTTGTACCTGGGGCAAACCCACTTGGCTAAGCTGCTCGGCCACCTGTGCGCCGCCCAAGCGAGTTAAACAGTCTTGCAGCACCCAGCGTTTCCAGGTGCGCTGAGCCTTTAGGGATACGTGGGCTAGCTCCCCTCCCCCGACGCCGCCAGGCCCAGCTGCCGGCCAGACGCTGGGCACGCGGTCAGGTGAGGGGGTAAGAATCTCAATGGCGTCAGCGAACAAAACTCGCTTCGAGCGATTCGTGATGCGGATACGTACCTTTTCACCAGGAAGAGCAAAGCGCACAAAAACTGTGCCCTGATCAATATGAGCCAGGCAGTAACCGCCGTGAGCGGGCTTGCCAACTTCAATTACCAGTTCACTACCAACCAGCTCGCTCATGGCTTCTTCCTTAAGGGTTAAAGGTGCTTAGGGGTACTTAGGGTCAAAGGTACGCAACTGCCCTATTTTAACTGGCGCGGTAAGGCAAAGCAGCCGGCTGACTTACCGGCGCGGCCGAACCAATCAGCCACGGCACCGAGGCGGTAACCACTCCTGGAATGAACAGTAGCGCAGCCTTTAGACGCAGGGCGCTTTGGTTGTGCAAAATCTGCTGCCACCAGTGACGCACCACGTATTCAGGCAGGTAAATAACCACCAGGTCACGCGGGGAATCACGGCGGATTGAACGCACATGGGTGAGGATGGGGCGCACAATGTCGCGGAAAGGTGAATCCAAAATGGTCAGCGGCACATCAATTTGATCTTCGCGCCACAGCTTAACCAGCTCGCGGGCTTCATCCCCACCGGTATCAACATTTACCGCCTCAATCGAGGTGGGGTGGGTGCTAGCGGCGTAGGTGATAGCGCGCATGGTGGGCTTGTGCAGCGCGAAACCAACACAATGGCGTGCACGCGGGCCGGGCCCACACGCCAGTCATGCAGGTCATCGATAGCCAGCTGCTCTCCCACGCTGGTGTAGTAACGGCGAATTGCGTTCATGATCAGGTACAGCACTGCCATAACCAGCAGGGTGATCCAGGCACCACGGGTGACCTTAGTCAGCAGCACAATAATGAGCACCACGCCAGTACCAAACACGCCAATTGCGTTAACTACGCGCGAGCGGCGCATCTGCTTGCGTCGAGTAGCGTCCGTGGAGGTTTTAAGTTGACGCGTCCAGTAACGCACCATGCCCACCTGGGAGAGCGTGAAGGAAATAAACACGCCCACGATGTAGAGCTGAATCAGGCGGTTAACGTCGGCAGCAAAACCAATAATGAACGCCAAGGCGCCCAGCCACAGCACCGCAATACCGTTGGAGTAAGCCAGGCGGTCACCGCGCGCAGCCAGCTGACGCGGCAGCATCTGGTCGCGGCCCAAGACACTGGCTAGCACCGGGAAACCGTTAAATGCGGTGTTGGCGGCTAGTACCAAAATTAGTCCGGTCACGGCCGTGACCAGGTAGAACATAGGTTTAAAGTCAGCAAATAGTGGCAGCCAGCTGCCCAATCACCGGGTCTTGGTGGTATTTGGGGCCTACCGGCTGGCCGTTAAGCAGCAGCTCTGTGGCCGGGTGCTCAGCCATTTTGACGCCGGTGCTGCCAGCTAGGTGGATCACGCTCATAAGCATGACGGCGGCAATCAGCCCCAGCATCGCCAAGGTGGTGGCGGCGTTTTTGGACTTAGGACGGCGGAAGGAGGGTACCCCGTTGGAGATAGCCTCAACCCCAGTCAGCGCCGCGCATCCGGAAGAAAATGCGCGCAAAATCAGGAAAACACCGGCCAGTGAGGTCAGCCCCTGATCCCAGCTGCTTTCTAGGGTGTAAGCGCCAGAAGGAGCCTGGCCCAAATGCCCAGTAAATTCCTGGGCAAAACCGACCACGGCCATAATCCCAATGGCCGCCATATACAGGTAGGTGGGGATAGCAAAAGCTGAGCCGGCGTCCCTGGTGCCACGCAGGTTAATGATGGCCAAAATCGAGGCCACTGCCACAGCTATCTGCACCTTATAGGGTGCCACTGCCGGCACGGCCGCAGCCAGGTAGGCTGTGCCCGAGGAGATAGACACGGCCACGGTCAGCACATAGTCACTAAGTAGCGCTGAGGCCACTAAGGTACCGGCACGCGGACCAAGGTTGTCGGTAACTACCTCATAGTCGCCACCACCTGAAGGGTAGGCGTAAACGGTTTGGCGGTAAGACATCACCACAATCGCCAAAACTGCCACCACGGCTAGGCCAATCCAAGGCGATAGGGTAGCTGCTGCGGCGCCGGCAACGGAGAGGGTAATTAGTACTTCATCAGGCGCATAACCTACTGACGAAAGCGCATCTGAGGCAAGACAGGCAGTGCCACACGCTTAGGTAATAAAGTCTGTCCTAGTCCTCGACTAGAAACAGGGCGGCCTACAAATAAACGCTTAGTCCGGTCTATAAAGTCACGCACGTAGCGTCATGGTATGCCAATTGAGGTAAATAAGGTAGCGTTTAACCCGTGCATTTCGTCATTATGGGATGCGGCCGTGTGGGGGCAGCCCTGGCCGCACAGCTAGATAGTTATGGCCATTCTGTGGCAGTTATCGATCGTTCCAGTGATGCTTTTAGGCGTCTACCAGCCGATTTCTCTGGTCGCAAAGTCAAGGGCATGGGCTTTGACCGTGACGCGTTAGAGCAGGCTGGCATCGATGACGCTTACGCTTTTGCTGCCGTATCTAACGGTGATAACTCCAATATTTTGGCCGCCCGTGTGGCGCGCGAGACTTTCGGGGTGGAGCATGTGGTGGCACGTATTTATGACGCCCGCCGCGCCGACGTCTATGAGCGCCTAGGTATTCCCTCAGTAGCTACCGTGCGTTGGACTACTGAGCAGATAATGTCACGGATGTTGCCTAACACCACCTCAACTCCCCTGCCGGGCGATGAAACCGCAGTGGTGATGGTGCAGCTAAGCCCGCACCCGGCCTGGGTGGGGATGAGTATTGGGCAAATTGAGCGGCGTGCTGAAATGCGCGTGGCTTGGCTTACGCGCGGCTCAGCCATGATCGTGGCTAGCGATAAGAAAATTTGCAAGATGGGGATCTGCTGCATTGCGCAGTGACGGTGGCTCAGGCCAGTAGGCTGCGCCGGACCTTATCTAAAGCGCCTGTTAAGGAGTTCTGATGCGTATTTTAGTTGCTGGCGCCGGCTCGGTGGGGTGTTCTATTGCGCGTGAGCTGATTTCTCACGGCCATGAAATCACCTTGGTTGATAACGCTCCTGACGCTATGCGCGTGGCTTCTGTGCCCGACGCCGACTGGTTGCTGGCTGATGCCTGCGACATTGATTCTTTAAGCCAGGCAGATGTTGACGCTTGCGAGGTGGTTGTGGCCGCAACTGGCGATGACAAGGTAAATCTGGTTATTTCCCTGCTGGCTAAGACTGAGTTTGGGGTGCCGCGTACGGTGGCACGTGTAAATAACCCTAAAAATGAGTGGATGTTTGATGACTCTTGGGGCGTGGATGTGGCCGTGTCTACCCCGCGTATTATGACTTCCCTGGTGGAGGAAGCGGTTTCGGTGGGCTCTATGGTGTCCATTTTCCGTTTCCACCAGTCCGGGGCACATATGCATGAGTACACTTTGCCTGCCGATGCACCGGTGATTGGCTACTTAATCAGTCAGATGCAGTGGCCCCCACACACCGTATTGGCAGCGATTTTGCGTGATTACCGGCCGGTTAATCCCGACGAGGATGAGCGTTTTGAACCGGGAGATGAGCTTATTTTCCTAACCGCTCGTGAGGGTGAGGATCAAATTGGGCTAATCCCCCAGATTCTAAGTACTCAGCCGGCTCTACCTACTGGTGCGATCTATCCCTTGAACCAGAAGCCAGATCAGCCAGACAGCGAGCAAAAATAGCGGCGTCCCCAAAGCCAGGCGGGCAATGCTCAGCGCGGTTAGGGCGCTGGCACCCGCCAGGTAGAGGGGTACTTCTACAATTAGGCGTAGGCTAAACATGCCCGCCAGCAGCCAGGTGGCCAGGTAGTAACGACGACGCCGCTCACCGGGCTGCTTGCGCCAGTCCATCCCGCAGCCGGTAACTGCTGCCACAATTACTCCCACCAGCGGGTAGCGCATAAGCATTGAGATAAGCACTACCACCAGCCAGACCACATTAACTAGCAGGCCCATGGCATAGAACTGGCCGGCGTCCTGGTTATACCAGGCCAGGGCCGCTGAGATGATGGTGATAGCCCCGCCAGCTAGAGCCTGCAGTAAGCTTGGCGTTGGCACAGGCGCGCCACAATGGCCACGGCAGACACCAGTAGTGCGGCAATAACCGCTATTTTTAGGTTTTGCCCGCTTAAGGCTAGGGCGCCGATGAACACCACTACGGGTAGTACTGATTCGGTGATTCCCCGCCAGCCGCCTACTGCCGCTTTGGCATCGAAATTTTGGGAGGCGATTTGGCTCAGCCCCGCATTTACAGGCAACGACGGCGCCTGCACGTTTTTATCTGCTGGCGTCGCGTCGTCGTTATGGGGGGATTTAGGTAAAACCACTAGGCTTCATCCACAATCTCATAGGCGGGGTTGAAAATAGTTGGCCGGGTACGTCCAGCTACTACGGTGCCGCTGGCTACCAGGTGAATGCCGGGCCAGATGCCGGCGACTTCACGCCGGCCCATCCAGGCCAGGTCAATGGAGGCGGTGCCGTCATATAGGCAGGCCACAAAGATGGGCCTAGCTTTTGCCGGCGAGTAGGTTACTGAACGCACTACCCCCGCGATTTTAGCGGGCTGGCGTTCTTTAACTTCAGCGATTTTGGTTTGTGCGTGAGCGCCGGCAACTTCTTGCTCATCGGCGGCCTCAAGGTCGTCTCGAGAAGTCGTCAGCAAGTGCTTTAACTTGCGGAAAAGACTCAATTTTCTCAGCGCACCTCTGCAATGGTGGGGCCAGGAGCGAGAATGTCCAGGCCGGAATCTGCTTCACTGTTTACTGCTCCGGGAGCGTGCAGGGGCAGTACGTCACGCGGCGGGTGTGGGGCGCCGTCGCGATAAACCACCATACCGCACACAATCTCATCGATAGCTGCGCGTGCACGCTGCTCGGTGGCGGCCGGGCCGGTGATGACTGCCCGCAAAAACCAACGCGGACCGTCAAAACCCAGCACGCGCATAGCGATATTACCGTCAACAGCCGGGTTTTGGGCTGGCACTAGGGCGGCGATTTCAATTCGCTCGCCAAGTTTTAGCTCTTGGGTACGGGCCCCGATGCGACCTAGTTCAGCTACTAGGTCTTCGCGCACCTGCGGCCAAAGTTTTTCGCTGCGCGGCGCTGCAAAGGCACGCAGCTCAATGCTTGAACCTCCCAGGGCGGCTACAACAGTGTCGAGCTCGGTGCCGGTGCTAGGAATCAAGGTGACCTGCATACCTTCAATTGCCGGTAGGCGGATGGCCCCCATGTCGACTAGGTCTTCGTCCTCATCAGCATCGGCCCAGTCACGCGGCCCATAGGCCAGTGGGATTTCCTTTTCTTCCTTTTCGAGCTTATCTGATTCGACTTGCTCTACTTCTTCGTCACGCTGACGACTTTTGCGTAGCCAACCCATATGGGAGCCTCATTTCTTTTGTCCTTTTTAATTGCTTAGGCCTAGCCGTTTGGGCTCAGCCTGCACAATCGGTGCACACCGGCAGGTTGGTGGCATCATCAACATAAGCCAGCTGGCTGCGGTGGTGTACCAGGAAGCACTCAGAGCAAGTGAACTCATCCTCGAGTTGGGGAACTACGTGGACACTTAGTTCTTCACGAGACAGATCGGCCCCGGGGAGCTCAAAGCCTTCAGCAATCTCGTTTTCGTCTTCTTCGATTGCCGCAGAAGACTGGTCTTTTGATGAGTTGTAAGCTCTTCAAGGGAATCGGCTTCCGGCTCATCCTCGTTGCGACGCGGGGCATCGTAGTCAGTTGCCATTGCGCTTGTCGCTCCTATCTTTCTTGGCCGTGAAGGGTATAGCGCCGGGTGCGCAATACCATATGTAAGCACGCGGATAGTAACACATTAATAGGCTTTGTCAAAGCTCGATTTGGCATCGCTTATGTGAGCGCCTATGCAGTGTTTAGCCAGGTAAGCTTATGTGTGTGCTTTGGTTGGCGCCACACCGGTAAATTAGTCTGTTTTTACTTAAGGTTAGTGGCACTCTATTAGCGCGTGCGTTTATTAGGAGGCCACATGATCGAGCTTGAGCTGCTGGGTGTGAATGGGGATTCTATTGTCCTCACTGATGCCCAAGGGCAGCGTTTCACCCTTGTTATCGACGATGCCTTGCGTTCGGCGGTTCGTCGCGACCGGGTCAGTGTGCCTATTCCTCCCCCTGAAGCTGCCGCCAATATGTCACCTAAGCAGATGCAGGTGTTAATGCGCGCCGGGGCTAGTGCCCAGGAAGTTTCTGACCTTACCGGTTTCCCCTTGGCGCGCGTGCAAACTATGAGGCCCCTATCATTGCTGAGCGTAACTGGGCGGTAAATCGCGCCCAAAAATGCCACATTGGTTGGGGTAAGGATTCTCCGCTGCTGGGTGAACTGGTTTTGGACCGCCTGGCTACGCGCGGAGTTGACCCTGAGCTGGTTACTTGGGATGCGGTGCGGGAAAACCGTGATCCCTGGCAGATTATGGTTACTTTCGTGCAAGGCGCTGAAGAAAGCAGGCCAGCTGGAGTTATGACCTGCACACCAACTCTGTGCGCGCCCTTGATGAGGAAGCACGCTGGTTAACTGAGAATGTGGCCTCTGCGCGCCCGCAGGTGTTTGACCAAGACTCTAAGGCTCCCGGCGCTAACGCCAACCCTAAAGCGGTCATGATAGAGCCCATCGTGGTGGAAGATACTTCCACTGAGGCTTTAGTGGCTGAGCTTAACGCCCAACGTGGTCAGCCTCAGCGCATGGACTTGTCTGAATTTGCTGACGAGGATTTCACTGGATCTATCCCCACTGTTTCGGATGAGACTGGACAGATTGTCCCTTTTGGCCGAAGCGAGACTGATCCACAAACACACTCAGCCCCTGAAGCTATCTCTGGTGCAGAAGCTTTACGCCAGGATTTGAAGGAGACAGTCTCGCATTCTCTACCGTCAACTGACGCCGACAGCGAGGTTTACCTGCCCACCTCAACTATTGCTATCACTAAGCAAGACTCTATGGTCAGACGTAGCTTAGAGGCTTCAGAGGCACGCAGTCGTAGTAAAGGCCGCCAATCTGTGCCGCCTTGGCATGAGATCATGTTTGGCGCTAAGCCCGAGTAAAACCACCTGGACTAGCACCGCTATTTCCCCCCTAAATTCCCGGCTAGTTCCCACACTTTCTTACGACTACTAAACCACTGCCTTGATCAGAGGTACTTCCAGCTCAACTGGGGTTAGTGAGCCATGCACCCCAATTAGCTGGGTGGCGTGGAAGCTTTGTACGCGCGAATCGACTACGGTCCAGTTGTCGTTTAATGCGACCAGTATGTCGCCCACTGCGGCGCGCGCGCCTGGGCTTAGTGCTCCCATAAGTGGGCTTGGATCTGTGCCCACCCAAATGGCTCGGTCACCTAAAAATTCGGCCCAGCGTTTAGCCACGCTTTGGGCTAGTTCTTCGCGTCCGCTGTTTTCGACGACGCCGCCATCTCCCCGGGGTCCAGCCACGCCCAGGCCAGGGCTACCAGCTGCGGGGGCACTAGCGACGTCGTCGGCCACGTAAAGCTGTAAGAAGCGAGACTCCCCCGCCACCGCCACCACATCTTTAGCCAGTTCTTTTTCTTTAGCCAGATCAATGCGGTGATGCCGGTCGGTATCAACCATGCCGTGATCAGCGGTGAGCACAATCCGGGTGCCGGCGGGCAGGCGCCTAAACAGCTGCCCCACCATGGCATCTAAAGCTTCTAGGGCCTCTAACCATTTATCTGAATGCCAGCCGTGGTTGTGTCCGGCATGGTCAAGCTCGCCCACATATAGGTAAACCAGCTTGGCCCCCTCTTTAATGGCCCGGTAGGCCTGGTAGGGACGCTGGTCGAGGGCGTCTACCCCGATATGTTTAAAACCACGCCAAGCCGCCAGACTTAAACCTGAGCCGGCGAACTTTGAGCGGCCAATACTCACCGCCCCCAGCTGCGGCCCGCAGCCAGCATTAGCTTTAGCGTTAGCGCGTTCGATTAGGGTGGGCACACTCTGCCAGGTGAGCGGGTCATGGCTAGAGTTTTTAAAGGTAATCAGGTCAAATACGTCCCCCGGGCCGGGCACATGCCCTGGGCCCAGATGCCCGCGCAATAGTGGGTCACGCACCGCATAGCCCACCATGGCGTGGGCGCCGGGATAAACGCCGGTAGCCAAAGTAGTTAATGCCGCCGCCGTGGTGGAGGGCGCGCAGGTATGTAAATAATCAGAATCAGCTAGTAGCCGACGCAGGTTAGGGGTGTGCCCAGCGCGCTCGTGCAGCATCTGCCAGCCCAGACCATCTACTAGCACCATCACTATTGGTGCCTGTGCATCACCTAGCTGGTCTAAACCCAGGCGTTTAGCGGCTTGGGTGGCCTGAGCATTAGTTACCAGGCTAGTAGTCGGGCAGGTAGCCTCATCGTTGACAGTGTCTACAAGCTCGATATCTGCCCCCAACGCACTGCAAATACCCGCCAGTACGTCAGCCAAAGCTCCCCGCGTGCCCAGGGGGGCGGCTAAAGCCGCTAATTTATCAGGTACTACGCTCATAGCCCTATTATGCTTCGAGGCACTAAAGTGGCGTAAATTCGCCTAAACTGGGAAAATACCGGCTATGGCCAAAGGGACTTCTGCAAGCACTCATACTGATGGCGCTATCGTAGACATCGATCTGTCTAAAGAAATGCGCTCCAGCTTCCTGGAGTATTCCTACTCAGTTATTTACGCGCGTGCCCTGCCCGACGCGCGTGACGGCCTCAAACCCGTACAGCGACGCATCTTGTTCCAGATGGACCGCATGGGGTTGCGCCCTGAAAAGCCGCACGTCAAATGCTCGCGCGTAGTTGGTGACGTGATGGGGCGCCTGCACCCGCACGGAGACGTAGCTATTTATGAGGCACTGGTGCGTCTAGCCCAGCCTTTCACTATGCGTTTGCCACTGGTTGATGGTCACGGCAACTTTGGTTCTCTCGACGACGGCCCGGCCGCCCCGCGTTACACCGAGTCACGTTTGGATCACCCGGCCTTGGCGCTAACCGCCGACATTGATGAGGGCACCGTAGACTTCTCCCCCAACTATGACTACACGTTGCAAGAGCCTGAAGTATTACCGGCCGCCTTCCCTAACCTGCTAGTTAATGGCGCTAGCGGCATTGCGGTGGGTATGGCCACCAATATGGCTCCACATAACCTGGTGGAGGTAATTGGCGCCGCCCGCCACCTGGTAACCCACCCCGAGGCTAGCCTCGAAGACCTGATGGCGTTTGTGCCCGGGCCTGACCTGCCCGAGGGAGCCATGATTGTGGGTCTCGATGGTATCCGTGACGCCTACCGCAGCGGCCGAGGAGTTTTCCGTACTCGCGCCAGCGCTCACATCGAAAACATCACCGCCCGCAAAAAAGGCATCATTGTCACCCAGCTGCCCTACCTGGTAGGGCCTGAACGGGTAATTGAAAAAATTAAGGACGCCGTCGGCTCTAAAAAGCTCCAGGGCGTAACTGACGTCGCCAACCTAACTGACCGCAACCACGGCACACGCCTAGTTATCGGGGTTAAAACCGGCTACAACCCTGAAGCTGTGCTAGCGCAGCTATATAAGTTCACTCCGCTAGAAGAATCTTTCGGCATTAACAATGTGGCCCTAGTCGATGGCCAGCCACGCACTTTGGGGTTAGCTCAGCTGCTACGAGTATTTGTTGATCACCGCCTCAATGTGGTGCGCCGCCGTACCCAGTTCCGCCTAGATCGGCGCCTAGAGCGACTACATCTGGTGGAGGGGCTACTGGTTGCCATTTGGATATCGATGAGGTAATTGCGGTAGTTCGCTCTAGTGATGACAGTGCTAGCGCCCGCACCCGCCTGATGCAGGTATTTGATTTAAGCGAAGCCCAGGCCAACTACATCCTGGAGTTGCAGCTGCGGCGCCTAACCAAGTTCTCTGTGATCGAGCTGGAAAAAGAGCGCGATGAGCTAAATAAAGATATTGAGCAGCTGCGCCAGATTCTGGGCTCTGATGAGCGCCTGCGCGCCACGGTTTCACTGGAGCTAAAGCAGATTTCTGACCGTTTTGGCACGCCGCGCCGCACCATTTTGTTGGAGGCTGACGGCACCCCAGGCCCGCGCAGTAAAGCTACCCGCAGCCGCGCTGCGAGTGTGACCCCAGCACTGACCCCTGGCGCTAGTGTCGCTGAGTTGCCACTAACTATTCCTGATGATCCTTGCCAGGTGGTTTTGTCTACCGGCGCCCTGGTGGCGCGTATTTCTGGCTCCCAGCCGCTTAGCCGTGAAGGCGCACGCCAAAACAGCGATGCCTGGGTTAGCACAGTTGGGGCCACGGCCCGCGCCCAGGTAGGGGTCGTCACCGATCAGGGGCGCCTAGTTAAGCTTGATGTGGTGGCCGTGCCTGAACTGCAGCGCAGCGACAGTCTTAGCCTCAGCTGCGGCACACAGGTCTCAGCACTGGTGGAGCTGGCTGACGACGAGCAGGTAGTTGGGCTGGTGTCTTTGGATGAAACCACCCAAAGCCAGGCCCCGATTTTCTTAGCTAGTGCCCAGGGCATAGTTAAGCGGGTAAAGCCGGGCGATCACCCGGCGCGCGGGCAAGCATGGGAAATTATTTCCCTCTCCCCCACTGACCGCCTGGTTTACGCCTCTCATGCAGCTGATACTTCCAGCTTGGTTTTAATTACCGACGACGCCCAGCTGCTACGTTTCGACGCCGCCAAGGTGCGTCCCCAGGGACGCGGCGCGGGCGGTATGGCTGGTATTTCTTTGCACGCAGGCGCCAAGGTTATTGCCGCTGGCGTAGTGCCTGGTGAGGAACTGGGGCAAAGCCAGGTAGTCACTGTTGCCGCTGCAGCTGCGCAGAGTGAAGCCGCAACTGGCGCCGTCGCTGAGACGGACAGCGAGATGGGGACTAAAGGCTCAGTTAAGGTAACGCCGCTAGACCGCTTCCCCAGCAAGGGACGGGCCACAGCCGGGGTGCGTTGCCAACGATTCTTAGCTGGCGAGCAGGCTCTAGCTTTGGCTTGGGTGGGCCTAGAACCCGCGCGAGCACTGGATTCTAATGGCGATCCAGTGGCTTTACCTGACAGCGATGAGCGCCGTGACGGATCGGGTCAGGCCCTTAGTGAAACGATTGTGGCCATCGGTTAGTTGTGACTAGACAAACAGTCCAACTTTTTGCATTAGTTTGCATAGCCATGCATAGAACTATCTATAATATTTCTCAGCGGTGAATAATCACCGCATAGAGTAATATTCACAATCATCCTCGGGAGAGGGAAATGAAGAAGTCGCTTCCCGTTATCGCCTCACTACTAGTAGCCACCTGCGCCTTAGGTCTTTCTGGTTGCACCGATGCCGCAAAGGAAATGGCACAGCGATCCGGTTACACCGCCTCCGCTTCAGTTCCCACCGTGGATCTTAGCGGCGTCACTAAGCAGGACGACATTGCCGCCCTGGTGCCCGCTTCTGTTAGCGGCGACGGCACTTTGACCATCGCCACCAGCGCAGACTACTCCCCAGCTGAATTCTTGGATGCTAATGGCAAGCCCATTGGTTACGAAGTTGATCTGGCTACCGCTCTATCTAAGGTTTTGGGCCTGAAGGTTAAGTTCGTGAACGCCGAATTTGACTCCATCATTCCGGCAGTTGGCTCCAAGTACGACATGTCCATCTCCTCCTTCACGGTAACCAGTGAGCGGACTAAGTCAGTCAATATGGTGGCCTACATCAAGGTAGGTTCGCGCTTTAACGTAGCCAAGGGCAACCCCCTCCAAGGTTGACCCCTCCAACCCGCTGAACCTGTGCGGTCTAACCATTGGGGTACAAACTGGTACCGCCCAGGAAGAGGCCATTAACACCTACTCCACCAACTGCACTAAGGCTTCCAAGAAGGCTATTAACGTCAAGTCTTACGCCAAGTTCGGTGACGCCACCACAGCCCTTGCCGGCAAGGCTCTAGACGCTACCTTCGCTGACTCGCCGGTGGCAGACTACGCCGCCAAGCAGACTAACGGAGCCGTCGTCGCCGTAGGTGACCTAATTGACCCGGCCACCCAGGCCGTCGTCATTAACAAGAATGACACCGCCACCACCCAGGCCGTACAAAAGGCCATGCAGTACCTGATTGATAAGGGTGTGTGGAACCAGATCCTGACTGCTTGGGGTATCGACACCTCCCAGGCACTCAAGACTGCCACCATCAACCCTGCTGAATGATTATTCAGTCGAATATAGGTAATTATGAATTCTAATAGCGATGTAGAGCTTATTAAGCTCAAGCGCCTGCCCAGGCCGGGCACCTGGCTGGCGGCTGCCATAGTCTTAATCTTGGCCGCCATGTTGGTTAATGGTTTATTCACCAACGCCAACTACCGCTGGGATGTGGTGTGGCTTTATGTCCGTGACACTCACGTAGCACAGGCAGTAGGTTGGACATTAATGCTGACCGTGGCTGCTATGACTATCGGTATTGTGCTGGCAGTGCTCTCTGCTGTGGGTCGCAAAGTGATAATCCGGTACTGCGCTGGGTTGCCTACATTTACATTTGGTTCTTCCGTGGCACTCCTATTTACACCCAGCTGGTGTTTTGGGGTTTGCTGCCCACGCTATATAACAAGCTCTCGCTAGGTATCCCCTTTGGCCCGGAGTTCTTCACCTTCTCCACTAAAGAGCTGTTTACCGGTGCGTTTGCAGCAATCCTAGGTTTGGGTCTTAACGAAGGCGCCTACCTCAGTGAAATTGTGCGCTCGGGTATCGACTCGGTTGATAAGGGACAAACTGAGGCCGCCCAGGCCCTGGGTATGAGCAAGGGCCAGACTTTACGGCGCATTGTTTTACCCCAAGCTATGCGAGTGATTGTGCCCCCTACCGGCAACGAAACTATCTCCATGCTTAAGACCACCTCGCTGGTTTTGGCAGTGCCTTTCACCAAGGAGCTCACCTTTGTTGCCAACGCTGCAGGCACACGTCTATTCCTGCCTATTCCGCTGCTGATCGTAGCCGCGATTTGGTACCTGCTGATCACCAGCATCTGGATGGTGTTCCAGCACTACATTGAGCGCTACTACGGACGTGGATTTGTCCCCGATTCAGGTAAAGAAGCTGCGCAACACTTCTAAGCGCCAACAGGCGATTATTCGCTCTGGCACCACGCCAGCTAAGCCCGTAGACAAGATCCTGCCCTGAAAGAAGCATAATGGCTGCCACAAATGAGACCACCGCAATGGTTGAGATCCGTGATGTGCACAAGTTTTTTGGGCACCTACACGTATTGCGCGGTATTAATCTGAATATCGAACCAGGTCAGGTGTGCTGCCTGCTGGGCCCCTCGGGGTCAGGTAAGTCCACTTTGCTGCGCTGTGTAAACCAGCTGGAAACCATTTCTGCCGGCCGGATCTATGTTGAAGGCCAGCTACAGGGGATGCGCGAGCAGGTTCACGCTGATGGTTCGGTTACCTTGCACGAGTTGCGCCACAGTGAAATCGCTAAGCAGCGTAGCCGTATCGGCATGGTGTTTCAGCGTTTCAACCTTTTCCCGCATATGACTGCGCTTGAAAACGTTATGGAAGCCCAGGTACAGGTGCTGCGCCGTTCCAAGGCCCAGGCCGCCCAGGCCGCCAAAGTGCAGCTTGAGCGTGTAGGTCTAGGCGACCGCATGGACCACTACCCCAGTCAGCTCTCGGGTGGTCAGCAACAGCGTGTAGCTATCGCCCGGGCTCTGGCCATGGATCCTGAGATCATGCTGTTCGATGAACCTACCTCAGCTTTGGACCCTGAGCTGGTAGGTGAAGTGCTAGCCGTCATGAAGGAACTAGCAGATGACGGCATGACCATGATGGTGGTTACTCACGAAATTGGCTTTGCCCGTGAAGTAGCCGACCAGGTGGTGTTCATGGATCAGGGCGTGGTCTGTGAAGCCGGTAGCCCCGCCCAGGTGATTGACAATCCCCAGCAGGAGCGCACTGCCGCTTTCCTAGCTAGCGTGATCTAAAATCACTTCTTAAACCAGGTTTAACGGTTGGTGGCCAGCGCCTAAAGGCGCTGGCCACCAACCGTTTAGTCATGATTTGCCCAGCTTTAAACCGTTTCGTATAAAACCCGGCTAGCTGGCTAACAAACATTTCTACTATCCGCGAGCGCGTTTTTGCTGTGGCTGGTTTGTTTGCCGCGAGCGCTTTTGTGGGTGCTTTGTGGGTGCGCTAGTTTTTGGGGTTGGCGTCAGTGGGTTGGTGGTTTAGTTGGCTAGTGAGCTGGTGGCGCCTTCGTAGCCGGTGGGGATTGGGCCGTGGTAGTTGTCGGCTACCCATTGGCCGTTGTTCCATACTTTTAGGTCCCAGCCTTGTAGTAGGTTGCCTTGGGCGATGCAGATGCCGGTGTTGGCGATGGGTTGGTTGCAGAGCCAGTTTGGGTCTGCTCCGTGTGTGCCTACGCAGCCGAATAGGCGCAGTATGGTGCCGTGGGCGGTGATGATTATGGTGCCGTCTTGGGGGGTGGAGGCGGCGGCTTCGCGTACTACGGCTTCGAAGCGTTGGAATGTTTCTACGCCGGATTGTCCTGCGGGCATGCGGCTGCGCATGCGTCCGGTCATCCAGGCGCGGGTGGTGTCGATGTAGCAGCCTACGCTGTCGTCGTCGTTGCGCATTTCTAGTTCGCCGGCGATTACTTCGCGTAGACCGTGGCGTATGTTGGCTTGTAGTCCTAGGGCTTTTTCTAGGGGGGCGATGGTTTGGCGGGTGCGTAGGATGGGTGAGACCCATAGGCTTACTTGTCCGCGTAGTAGGGGGGTTACGCGTTGGGGTAGTGATTGTGCTTGGGCTTGGCCTGTTTCGGTTAGGGGTGCGCCGGGGATGGCGGTGTCTAGGGCGCGTAGGAGGTTGGCTTCGGTTTGTCCGTGGCGTATTAGGATTAGTTGCATTTGGCCTATTGTGTCAGTTGGTTTGGCTGGTGTGTTAGGTGGTTGGGGTGTGGTTTGTGCCTGGTGGTGTTGGTCTGGTTTTAGGCGGCGAATAGTAGTTTTTCTACTACTGTGCGGGCGTGGCGGGCGGCTCGTAGGTAGTCTTCTTCTACTTGGGCGTCTTGTCCGGCTGGGTAGTAGAGCAGGCGTGCGACCATGCGTAGGTCGATGGCTGTGTTGGGTAGTAGTTCTAGGCGGTAGCCGCTGGTGCGTCCGGTGGCTAGTACGTTGGCGCTGCGTAGGCGTGAGGCGGCTAGCCAGGCTTGGCGTAGGGTTTGGGTGTCTGTTTGGTTGATTAGTTGGGCTTGGTTGGCTGCTTGTAGGGCTTGCAGGGTTGAGGTGGTTTGTAGTTCTGGGTGGGTGTGGGCGTGGCGTAGTTGTAGTAGTTGTACGGCCCATTCCACGTCGCTTAGTCCGCCGGGCCTAGTTTTAGGTGGCGGCGTGGGTTGGTGCCGCGTGGTAGGCGTTCGGTTTCCATGCGGGCTTTGAGGTGGCGTACTTGGCGTAGTTCGTCTGTGTTTAGGCCTTTGGTGGAGTAGCGTAGGGGGGCGATTAGTTCGGTGAATAGTTGTCCTACGGTGTGTGAGCCGGCTACGTATCTTGCTCTTATTAGGGCTTGGCGTTCCCATACTTGGCCCCAGCGTTCGTAGTATTCGCGGTAGGCGTCTAGGGAGCGTGATAGGGCGCCGTTGCGTCCTTCTGGGCGTAGGTCGGCGTCTAGCACGAGGGCGTGCATTGCGTCTGTTTTGAGGGCGCTGATTAGCCAGCGTGCTAGTTGGTCGGCTTCGGTTTGGGCTTGGGTGGTGGTTGCGCCGGGGCGGGGGCGGTGTACGAATAGTACGTCTGTGTCTGAGGCGTAGGACAGTTCTGCTCCGCCTAGGCGGCCCATGGCGATTATGGCGTGTTCGGCGTGTGCGGCTAGTAGGTGGCCGGTTTCGTCTACGCCTTTTTCGAGTGCTTGGGGGCCTTGGGTTTGGGCGATGGCGACTGCGTGGGCTACTCGTATGGCGCCGTCGAGGACTACTTCGGTTACTTGTGATAGGGCTGCTGCGCCGCGTAGGGGGTCTACCCCGTCTAGGGTGTCGGCCATGGCGCTGCGTAGTTGTTCGCGGCTGCGGATTGCTAGTAGGGTGCTGATGGCTTCGGTGGCTACTTGTTCGTAGTTTTCGCTGCGCATGCCTAGTAGGCGGCGGCGTAGTAGTGAGGCTACTTCTCCGGCTAGTACTTCGCGTGGGCGTATTTGTAGGTCGGCGTCGTCGTCGAGCCAGGAGACTGCTTGGGGGGTTTCGCTAAGGCGGTCGCTGGTCCAGCGTGAGCCGGAGCAGATGTAGCTGAGGCGTTTGGCTACTAGGCGTGAGTCTCGTAGCATGCCCATGAACCAGTGGGAGGTGCCGATGGCGTCGGAGAGGCGGCGGAAGGATAGTAGGCCTTGGTCGGGGTCGGCGCCCATGCCCATCCAGCCGATCATTACTGGTAGTAGTTGGCGTAGGATGGCGGCGCGCCGTGAGAGTCCTTCGGTGAGGGCTTCGATTTGGCGCATGGCCCCGTCTGGGTCGCGGTAGCCGAAGGCGGCTAGGCGTTCGCGGGCGGCTTGGGGGCTTAGGCGCATTTCTGCCTCTGATAGTGAGGCGGTGGCTGATAGTAGGGGCCGGTAGAAGATTTCTTCGTGTAGGGTGCGTACTTGGCGGCGGGTGCGGTTGAAGGCTTTTTCTAGTTCGGTGGCGTTGGTGAGGTTTTTGCCTTCTAGGTCTGTGCCGATTGAGCGGGCGATGCGTCTTAGGTTGGCTTCTTTTTTGGGTAGGTCGTGGGTGCGTCGTAGGCGTGAGAGTTGGGCGCGGTGTTCGATTAGGCGTTCGAAGCGGTAGCAGCGTGACATGGCTTGGCCGGCGCTGCGGCCGATGTAGCCGCCGTCGATTAGTTCGTTTAGGGCTTCTAGGGTGGCGGCTGAGCGTAGGTGGGTGTCGCTGCGTCCGTGTACTAGTTGTAGTAGTTGGACGGTGAATTCTACGTCGCGTAGGCCTCCGGGCCCTAGTTTGATGCGGCGGTCGTCGCGGGTTTTGGCTGATTCTTTTTCTACTCTGCGGCGCATGGCTTGGGCGTCGCTGACGAAGTTTTCGCGGGCGGAGGCTTGCCACACTAGGGGGGCGGTTAGGTCTATGAATTGTTGGCCTAGGTTCATGTCTCCGGCCATGGGGCGGGCTTTGAGTAGGGCCTGAAATTCCCACGATTGGGCCCATTTGGTGTAGTAGGAGCGGTAGGAGTCGATGGAGCGTACTAGTACGCCGTCTTTGCCTTCTGGGCGTAGTGCGGCGTCTAGGGGCCATAGCGGGGCTAGGGTGCCTACTCCGCTGATTATGTCGGTAAGGGCGCTGGCCACGGCGCTGCCGACGGCGGTGGCTTGGGTTTCGTCTAGTGCTCCGCCTACTACGTACATGACGTCGACGTCGGAGATGTAGTTTAGTTCGCGGGCGCCAGTTTTACCCATGGCTATGACGCAGAAGGCTAGCTGGTCGTTTGCACCGGCTTTACGGTAGGCGATTGGTAGGGCGGCGGCGACGGCGGCGTCTGCTAGTTGGGATAGTTGCAGCCCCACCTGGGGCATGTATTGCAGTGGCTGGGGGTGGGTTAGGTCCCCTGCCGCTATGGCGCATAGGGCCTGGTAGTAGCCCAGGCGTAGGGCGTGGACGGCGTCTGGAATGCTGCCGGCGTCAAGGGCGCGTTTAACCCGACTGGTCATGGTGGCAGCTACTTTTTCGGCGTCAAATTCTTGGTCGAGACAGGCCACCGAGTCTGGGTTGGCAATTAGAAAGTCCCCTAGGGCACTGGAGGCACCTAGTAGGGCCAGTAGTCGACGACGGTGCGAGCTGCGTTTTAGGTCTTGGGCTAGCTGCTGTGGCTTTGGGCTGGCTTCACATAGGCGCACTAGGGCCAGGGTGGCTTGGTCAGGGTCGGGGCTATCAGATAGGTCACTAAGCAGTTGACCTACCGGTATGGCTTGTAGCAGTGGGGTTAAAGCTGGGTCTGCTAGTAGGCGCTGGGCCCGGGTGGTGTTGATGAAACCTGCCCGGGCTAGGTCTGCCCGGCTAGGGCCCTGGCCATTTGGGTTTTGCTCGCGGCTAGAGAGCATCTAGGGGCCCCTGTTAGAACTGGGTGATGAACTGGTTTAGTTCAAAGTTAGTGATTTCACGGTCATAGGCGCGCCATTCACTTTCTTTGTCGCGCATAAAGAACGCGAACGCATCCTCCCCCAGGGTGTCTGCCACTACATCAGAGTTGGCCATTTGGGCTACTGCGCTCTTAAGTGAGGTGGGTAGGGCCTGGATACCTAGGGCGCGGCGTTCAACTTCGCTTAGTGCCCACACGTCGTTATTGGCTTCAGCGGGCAGCTCGTAGCCTTCTTCGATCCCTTTCATGCCGGCGGCTAGGATCACCGCGAAAGCCAGGTAGGGGTTGGCGGCTGAGTCAAGGGCGCGGTATTCGATTCGCGCTGACTGGGCTTTGCCCGGCTTGTGGGTGGGTACACGCACTAGTGAGGAGCGGTTGGTTTGGCCCCAGGAAATATATGAAGGGGCCTCGTCTTCTCCCCATAGGCGCTTGTAGGAGTTGACGTGTTGGTTGGTGACTGCGGTGATTTCACTGGCGTGACGCAGCAGCCCGGCCACGAAGGAGCGCCCCACGGCAGAAAGCTGGTATTCACCTGCCGGGTCGAAGAAAGCGTTGCGTTCACCTTCAAATAGTGAAAAGTGGGTGTGCATACCTGAGCCGGGCTGGTCTTTAAAAGGCTTAGGCATGAAGGTAGCAATATAGCCTTCCTCTAAAGCGATTTCTTCTACCACCGCACGGAAAGTCATGATGTTGTCAGCCATGGATAGGGCGTCAGCAAAACGCAGATCAATCTCGTTTTGGCCCGGGCCCCCCTCGTGGTGGGAGAACTCCACTGAGATACCCATCTGCTCTAGTACTTCAATGGCGCGGCGGCGAAAATCGTGGGCGGTGCCGCCAGCCACGTGGTCAAAGAAACCAGCCCTGTCACTGGGCACAATCTGCCCATCAGCGTCACGTTTAACCAGGTAGAACTCAATTTCGGGGTGTACGTAGCAGGTAAAGCCGGCGTTAGCTACCCGCTCTAGTTGACGCTCAAGTACGGCGCGCGGATCAGTGCGGGCCACCTGGCCGTCAGGGGTGAGCACGTCACAGAACATGCGCGCCACACCCTCGTCGCGCCCCAGGGAGGTAGGCAGCACCAGGAAAGTTGAGGGGTCTGGGGCCAGCAGCATGTCTGACTCATAGACGCGGGTTAAGCCTTCTACTGCCGAGCCATCAAAACCGATACCTTCTTCAAAAGCCCCCTCTACCTCAGCCGGGGCGATAGCCACAGACTTAAGCTGGCCTCGCACATCCGTGAACCACAGGCGCACAAAACGGATATCGCGTTCTTCAATTGCTCGCAGGACGTACTCTTGCTGCTTGTCCATGGGATATCTTTCAGCTGGATGGGATGGTAGGCCGCTGGGCGGCTATGCATGGTTGCTATGACTATTGTGCCCGGCGGCAGGTAACGGCGCTGTAATATGGCCAACCTCAAACAACCTTAGCCCGCCTTTAGCTTTGCAAGCTAAGACTTAGCTCCTAGCCAGCGTAGAATCCGGTATATGTCCACCTATTCGGAGAAATCAACTAAGGTCCAGCGTTTACGCGTCCACCATCTAGCCCAGGCTAAGCAGCGCGGCGAGAAACTAGTTATGCTCACCGCCTACGACGCCGTCACCGCCCGTATTCTTGACGCCGCCGGCACCGACATGCTGCTGGTAGGCGATTCAATTGGAAACACCATGCTGGGGCGTGAAAACACCCTGGAGGTAACCCTGGACGAAATGGCGGTAGCTACCCGCGCCGTCGCCAGTGCCACCACCCGCGCCATGGTGGTAGCTGATTTCCCCTTCGGTACCTACGAGTCTGGCCCCACCCAGGCGCTAGCCACCGGCGTGCGTCTGCTTAAAGCCGGCGCCCAAGCCGTCAAGTTAGAAGGCGGCGCCACCCGCGCTAAGTCAGTAAAGGCCCTAACTGAAGCGGGCATCCCGGTGGTAGGCCACCTAGGTTTCACCCCCCAGTCAGTTAACCTGCTGGGCGGCTACCGCGTACAAGGACGCGGTGAAGCTGGCGCGCAACTACTAGCCGACGCCCAGGCCCTCCAAGAAGCCGGCGCCGTCGCCCTAGTGCTAGAAATGGTGCCCGAACCCCTAGCCGCCGAAGTAACCCAGATGCTGTCTATCCCCACCATCGGTATTGGCGCCGGGGCCCAGGTAGATGGCCAAGTACTGGTGTGGACCGACATGGCTGGCATGACCCAATGGACCCCGCGTTTTGCCGCCCGCTTTGGTGAAGTCGGCGCCCAGCTAGAAAAGGCCGCCGCCAGTTACGGTCAGGCCGTACGCAGTGGGGCTTTCCCTGACGCCGACCACTGGTTCGCCAAGTAACCACTTAAATAAGGATTAACTTATGTCGCTTGCAGATCGCGCCCCGCGCGGAACCCTAAAGCCAGGCACACTCAGCCCTAAACTCTCAGTTCCGGCCCACATTGACCGCCCCGAGTACATGTTCCACTCGGGCCCCGAGGTAGTTACCGCCTCAGACATTAAAACCCCCGAAACGGTAGAGAAAATCCGCCGCGCCGGGCGTATCGCCGCCCAAGCCATGGAGGCCGCCGCTGGCGCCATTGCCCCCGGGGTAACCACTGATGCGCTAGACAAGATCGCCCACGAATACCTGTGCGACCACGGCGCCTACCCCTCCTGCCTGGGCTACATGGGTTTCCCCAAGTCCATTTGCACCTCAATTAACGAGGTAATTTGCCACGGCATCCCCGACTCCACCGTCCTAAACGAAGGCGACATCATTAACCTGGATGTAACCGCCTACATTGACGGCGTCCACGGAGACACCAACGCCACCTACGGCGTGGGCCAGATCGATGAGGAAAGCGCTCTGCTAATTGAACGCACCCGCAACTCCATGATGCGCGCCATTAAAGCAGTGCGTCCAGGGCGTGAAGTTAACGTGCTTGGCCGCGTAATCGAGTCCTACGCTAAGCGTTTCAATTACGGGGTGGTACGTGACTACACCGGTCACGGCGTGGGCGAAGCCTTCCACTCAGGCCTGATCATCCCCCACTACGACTCCGCTCCCCTATATGACACCGTGATGGAAGTGGGCATGGTCTTCACCATTGAACCCATGCTCACCTTGGGCACTATCGAGTGGGAGCAGTGGGATGACGGCTGGACTGTGGTAACCAAGGACCGCTCACGCACCGCCCAATTCGAGCACACCCTAGTGGTAACTGAAGACGGGGCCGACATCCTGACCTGCCCTAGTTTTCTTTTCCCTACACATTAGCCCCATCAGTTTTAAATAGGCTGATGGGGTTAATTTTTATAAGCAATTGTTAGGTAAACTAAGTCAGAGTATGCTGTGTCTCACTGACACGTTTTTCTATCTTCAGGAGTAGCTTCGTGAGCACCAAAATTGCGTTAGGTATTGACGTTGGCGGTTCGGGTATCAAGGGTGCCCCGGTAGACCTAGAGACGGGTCAGCTGCTGGCCGAGCGCGTGCGCATTGACACCCCTTCCCCCTCCACTCCGCAGGCAGTGGCGCAGGTGTGCGCCGAGGTTGCCGCCACTTTTAACCTAGACCCTGAGGTGCCCGTAGGCGTGGCCATCCCGGCCCCGGTAAACAACGGTCACATTCCTTTCATGGCTAACCTGGACCAGTCCTGGACCGGGGTAGACGCCAACGAAATCATGCGTGACATTATGGGCCGCCGCGTCACCGTCATTAACGACGCCGACGCCGCCGGTTACGCCGAAGCCCGTTACGGCGCCGCCCGTGGAGTTAAAGGCCTAGTTATTGCCACCACCCTAGGTACCGGCATTGGCTCAGCCCTGATCTACAACGGAGTACTGATTCCTTGCAGCGAGCTAGGTCACCTAGAAATTGATGGCTACGACGCCGAAAAGCGCGCTGCTGCCTCAATCCGTACCGTTGAGAAACTGGACTGGCCCGAATGGTCTGAGCGCCTACAGCGCTACTACGAGACTGTAGAGATGCTCTTTAGCCCCAGCATCTTCGTGGTAGGCGGCGGTGTTTCGCGCAAGCACGACAAGTTCTTGCCGCTGCTCAAGCTACGCACCCCCATCGTTCCCGCCGTGCTATTTAACGGCGCAGGTATTGCTGGCGCGGCAGCTCTAGCCGCAGCAGACGAGTAAAAACAAACGTGGTTTCGCGGCTAGAGACTAGCCGCGAAACCACGTTCAAACTGGGTTATTTTTGGCGCCGGCGCCAAAAATAGTTTTCATAGCGCCGCCGTCAGTTTTGTTATCCCTGGCGTCAGTCATCCATGCGCACAATGATGGCTTCGGTTTCTTCCGAAACGATCACTGCGTCGCGCGCGGCAGCGCGAATAGCAGCCAGTTCTTGGGGGCTGATTTCAATGGTGGGTTCGCTGCGGGCCCCGTAGAGTCCAACTACACCCAGCCCGCCGGTAGCTTTACGGGCCCGCTCATAGATCTGCACTAAGCTTTGTGACAGTGACGCGGCTAGCTGCTCGCGACGCTGAGTAACCTGGCTGGTTTCGGCGTCAATACGTGCAAATTCACTGTCACGTTTAGCGGTTAACTCACGGCCAAAGGCACGGATCTCGCCTTCACGTACCTGTAGTTCACTGTATTTGCCGCTTAGGTCCTCATAGGTTTCCAGGGCCTCAAGCTGCTTAGTTTCTAGTACGCTCAGGCGCTTACCGAGCTGGTCTAGTTCACCTTGCAAAGCACCTAAATCGCGGGCGCTTACAGTGCCTGAATGCAGACGCTGACGCAGCACCTTGGCGCGGTTGTTGGCCTGCTCCACGTCGTCGTCGGCACGCTTTAAATCCTGCTTAGCTTCAGTGGCCTGGGCCTGCGCTAAAACCTGTAGACGCTTGTTTTCTTTAAGCTCTTTAACCGTGTTTTCAATTTCGCTTAACACCGGCAGGTTACGGCGCTTAGCCGCTAGACGTGAAAGCTGGTTGTCTAAATCTTGTAGCTCCAGCAGCTGACGCTGCTGGCTCAAAGGGGCGCTAGTCATTGCTTGCTCCTTAAATTAATTCTTGGTGGAAATACGTGCGTTCCAGGGGTCGGTTACTAACCGTGAAACCTCAACCTGTAAATCATGGCCATTTTGGCTAGACCACTGCTTTAGTGCCTTGGCTAAAGGCGGCAGGCCCACCCATTCGCTAGCCCAGTGGGTGGCGTTTAGCAGGTAGGGCTTACCACCCTCCAGATGCTCACTAGCCGGATGATGGCGCAGATCGGCGGTAAGGAAAACATCCACACCGGCCTCACGCGCCGCCTGCAGCAGGGAGTCTCCCGCCCCACCACTGACCGCTACCTTAACTACCTGTGCCTGCAGCTCTCCCCCAACTAGCAGGCCTAGGGCGCTATCGGGTAAAGCAGCGGCAACCTTGTAGGCAAAATCTTGCAAGCTCATCGGCTGCTCTAGGCGCCCCACGCGCCCAATACCCAGCTTAGGGCAGGCGGCGTCGGCTTCTAGGGGCCTGGTGTCCACTAAACCCACCACGTCAGCTAGAGCCTGAGCCACCCCACTAGCGGCGGCGTCGAGATTAGTGTGGCAGTTATAAAGCCCAACCCCGGCGCGAATGAGGCGATGAACCACGCGGCCTTTAAAGTTACTGGCGGCCACCGTGTTAGTGCCACGCAAAAACAGTGGGTGGTGGGTGATCACTAACTGGGCGCCTTTTTCAATCGCCTCATCAACCACTACTTCCACCGGATCAACCGCAAGTAAAATGCGTTTAACCTCTTCATCAGGGTCACCGCAAATGAGCCCGTTTGAATCCCAGCTTTGCGCTAAATCCAGTGGAGCTAGCTCCTGCAAAAAGTCGGTCACCTGTGCTAGACGTACCATGGCACAAGCCTAACTGGACCAGGCCCCTGCGCGCAGCCAATCACCACCCCAATAGGCACTCAACTGCAGCTAAAAAGCTACTTATTTAAATAAACCCAGGCCCCACCCTAAAACCGAAACAAACCCGGGAATTTTAGTTGTTTATCAAAAGTACCCCCGGTGGGATTCGAACCCACGACCATGTGCTTATCAGGCACGGACGAGGTATAAGCTCGCTGCTCTAACCACTGAGCTACGGGGGCGTAAGGCTGCCTTCATCACAGCCTAGTGCCCCTGGCGGGACTCGAACCCGCAAGCATAAAGCGACGCATTTTAAGTGCGTTGTGTATACCAATTCCACCACGGGGGCACTTTGTGACGGTTTAAGTCACGAGCGACATACTACCGTGTTTTTACCAAAAATACATATCCAAACCGACATTTGCCCCTAGAGCACCAAAGTAACTTTGGCCTGCCCACGCGCATCTAGCGGGGTTATTTCTACCTCTTTAACCCCCTCTAAGGCAGCGGCCACCTGCAAAATCTCATCCACATCGCCATCGCTAGCAGCTAGCTGCCCGCCTGCCACCGCTCTTAGCAGCGCCCCTGCTAGCAGGCCGCGCGTATGCTTAGCCCAGTGTGAGACCACCGAGCGTTTACCGGTTGCAGGGTCAACTTTAGCCACCCCAATATTTAGCAGCAGACAGTCGCTGCCCCGCGTTGGCCGATACATTGCCCCATACTCAGCCGAACGCAGATCCACAACCACATGCCCGCTCAGCTGCTGGGCCAACAGCTCTTTTAGAGCTTTGCTCCAAATTGAGGCTACGCTGCCCTGCCCTGGCAGCTTCACCGAGCCGCTTAGGCGGTGTGGTGTAATCAGGTCAGTTAACCGCACTGGCCCAAACAGGGCTGAAACACCAGTGTCAGCTCCTCCAACTGCCCCTGGCCGCCCTGGGGTTGGTTACCCTGCCCCTGACTGCCCTGACTGGGTTCGCCAGAGCTAAAAATCTGCGCAAACTTAGCTGCCTCATAAAGCACGCCGTCATAAAGCTGCCAGGCCGCGAGCGCCGGGGCGTCATAAACTTCTAGGTTTTGGCTGATTTCGTGGGCGTTTTTGGGGCCGAGTTTAAAGATTTGTGCGGCGTCGGCCAGTAGGGCGGTGTTTTGTACGTCGTCTATTAGTTGGCGGCGGGTTTGGGTTAGGTGTTCTGCTTGCCAGAGTTTTTCTAGTTGTAGGTGGTTGGTTGATTCTTTGGTGGTTTTGCCGGCAGATGGTGGCAGCAATATACGCATATGGGCATTGTACGGGTATAGTGCATAGGGCGGACGAGCCAGCCGGGCGGCCGCGGTACCACGTTTGTGGATCGAGGAAAGTCCGGGCTCCTTAGGGCGCGGTGGTGGCTAACGGCCACCCGGGGTGACCCGCGGGAAAGTGCCACAGAAAGTAAACCGCCTTTGGCTCTAGGCTATTGGTAAGGGTGAAAGGGTGAGGTAAGAGCTCACCGCAACCTAGGTGACTGGGTTGGCATGGTAAACCCCACCGGGAGCAAGATCGCACAGCGGACGTTTGAGGGCTGCCCGCCCAAGTTCGCGGGTAGATCGCGTGAGGCCAGTGGTAACGCTGGTTCAAGATGGATGGTCGCCGCCGCCTGGCCGGTAACGGTGGGCGGTAACAGAACCCCGGCTTATGGCTGGCTCGTTTCCGCGTTTTTGTGTGGCTGTTTTGGGGTTCTTTTATGTTAGGGCTCTAGTTAGTTGCCGAAGTGGTCCCAGCCTAGGGGTAGGTTTGGGGGTTGGCCGGCTACTAGTACGGTGCCTGCTTCTAGGCCGTCTGCTGGTAGGATTCGCCCGATTGGGCGTGCTTGTGGGTGGCCTTTGAGTTTGGGTTGGTCGGCTACGGCCAGGGTGGCTAGTAGGCCGTGGTCTTCTCCCCCACTTAGGATCCATTTGCGCACTAGGCTGAAGTCGCCTAGGAATTTTGCTAGTGGACGTAGGGCGGCCACGTCTCCCATAAAGGCGTCGGATTTTAGTGGGTCGTCAATGTCTATGGCGACGGCGCTGGCTTTGGCGATGCGAGTGGCGTCGCGTAGTAGGGAGTCGGAGACGTCCATCATGGCATGGGCGCCGCACTGCGCTAGTAGGGGTCCGTATTCGAGGGGGGCATTGGGGGGCGCGGAAGGCGGTTAGGCATTCAAAGGCGCTACTTAGTAGTTCTTGGCTGATGCGGGTGTGTCCATCCATGCGCCAAAAGATGCGTTCCATGTCTTCGCGTTGGCGTACTGAGCCGAAGTCTGGACAGCGTTGAAGTAGTTCCAGGCCGGCGGCGGAGTGGCCTAGTTTGCCGGCGTGTACTAGTACGTCGCCGGGTTTGGCGCCGGAGCGTAGCACGGGGTCACGTCCCCTTAAGTCTCCGTGTACGCATACGCTTACGCAAATGTTTTGTCCGGCTGATAGGTCGCCGCCAACTACTTGGGCTCCAGCTTGGGCGCAGGTGCTCCCTAGTCCCCGGGTGAATCCTTCCAGCCAGGGTAGCGGCGTCGTAGCAGGCATAGCTAAGCCCACTACGACGGCGCTGGGGTGGGCCCCCATGGCGGCAATGTCAGCTAGGTTTTGGGCGGCTGCGCGCGCGCCGATTTGCTCAGCGCTTGACCAGCTGGTGCGAAAGTGGTGGCCTTGCACCAAAACATCTGTCGATATGCAGTAGCGTCCATCTGAGGTGGTTAGCACTGCGCAGTCGTCGCCGCTACCCACCAGCACGTCAAAGCTATCTACACTGCCCTGCGCATCAGCTAGTTCAGCGTTAATAACTTTGAGTAGTTCAGCTTCGCTTAGCTGTCCTACCGTGAGTGTGCCCATGGGTAGCCCTCCCTTGCTGGCTTAGCGGTTGACGTTTAGCGGACGGGCCAAAGCTAGGTCGATCAGCTCGCTTACCAGACTGGTGTAGTCCACCCCGGCTACCTGCCACATGTAGGGGTACATGGAGAAGGGGGTAAAGCCCGGCATGGTGTTTACTTCGTTGACGATTGCCCGGCCGTCTTCGGTTAGGAAGAAGTCCACGCGGGTTAGGCCTTCGCAGTCTAGGGCGGTGAAGGCTTTGGCGGCGGTGGCGCGGATCAGGTCGCGGGCGGCGTCGGGAATTTGGGCCGGGCACACCATCTGTACGGCGTCGTGGGCCAGGTATTTGGTTTCGAAGTCGTAGAACTCGCCGGCGCCCTGGTTGGTGTCCATAACTACCTCACCGGGCGGGGCTACGCGCGGGGCTTCCCCGTAGCGGCCCCCTAGCACTGCGCATTCAACTTCACGGGCTTTAATGCCACTTTCTACCAGCACCTTAGGGTCAACCTTAGCTGCGGTCTCAATGGCCTGCTCTAGCTGGCTAAAGTCATCTACCTTGCTGATACCTAGGGAGGAGCCGGCGCGGGCGGGCTTTACGAATAGGGGCAAGCTCAGCTGGTGGCAGGCCGCAACTAGCTGCTCGCGTTCGTGGCGCCAACGCAGCGGGGTCACTAGCTCATAGGGGGCTACTTCAATGCCGGCGTCGGCTAGCAAAACCTTGGTGACGTGCTTGTCCATGCCGGCAGCGGAGGCGGTTACGCCGCAACCCACATAGCGCACGTTTAGCATCTCCAGCATCCCCTGGATGGTGCCGTCTTCACCGTAAGGCCCGTGCAGCAGCGGGAATACCACATCAATTTTGCCTAGCGAGCTTGAGGTGCCGTCAGCGTTACGGGCTACCAGTTCACCGCCGTACTCTAGGCTTACTTCCTGCACCCCTAGGCCACCTAGGGTGATTTCGGCTTCCTGGTTGTCGTGTAGTTCTAGGGCCTGGGGGTTGTCTTCTACCAGCGCCCACTTGCCCTCGCGGGTAATGCCCACGGGTACGACGTCGAAACGTTCACGGTCGATGGCGCCTAGTACGCCGGCGGCGGTGGCGCAAGAAATGCCGTGCTCACCACTGCGGCCACCAAAGACTACTGCGACACGAGTTTTACTTCACTCATTAGTTTTCCTCATAAAAGCTGGCCGGGCGGCCAAATTCTCTTCTGTTGACGACTGTTTTAGGTGCCCATCTATGATGGGCCGCTAGCTAGTTTTGCGGGTCGGGTTTGCGCACACCAATCTTGCCTTTACCCGGGTCGCCGTCGTAGTGCATGTCGTAGGGGCGTGGCGCCTTTTCACCGCGCAGATCCTCAACCAGGCGGGTAATTGCCGACATAATTTCAGCGGTACACTCACGTACCTTCTGGCGGTCTTCAATGTCGCTACCGTACTGGCTTAAATCCAGAGCCGGGCCGATCTTTACCCGCACATCTTTACGCTTACCCACCTTTAGGTGGTGCGAGTAGGTGTCCAAAATAAAGTGAGCACCCCACTGGCCCATAGGAATCACGGGCACACCCGACTGCATGGCTAGGCGCGCCGCCCCGGTTTTACCAACCATAGGCCACTTAAGCGGGTCACGGCTAAGGGTGCCTTCAGGGAAAATAATGATGCAGGAGCCTTCTTGGAGGCGCTTAGCGGCTTCAGCTAGGGCGTCAGTAGCATGCGCAGTGCCGCGCTGGACGGGGATCTGCCCGCCGGCAGCTAGCACCTGGCCCACCACCGGAACTTTAAACAGACTGGCTTTAGCTAGCGAATACACCGGAATATCAGCATCCACCAGGGTGCGCATAGCGGTTAGCGAATCTAGATCAGTTAGGTGGTTGGCCACCACAATGAAGCCACCATCTTTAGGTAAATTCTCTAAACCTTCCACATGCTGACGTGAAACCAGTTTTAGAAACGGAATCAGCACTCCGCGCGCTGCGAAGCGGTAGAAGGGGGTAAATTTACGAGTCACGTCTAAGCCTATTCTGCGCGTGCTGCTAAACCTCCCCCATTGTAACGGCCATGCGTCACTGATAGTTAACACACGGCCGTCTTTAGGTTTTGTCTAGGCTAGCCCTACCCCCTCACCTGAGGCGGTTTTAGCCCCAGGTGGCGCCAGTTTGCCCAAGAATAGGCGCTACTCTAGGCGCTGGACTTGAGCGTCTAGGGCGTAGAGCTTGTCCATAAAGTCAGCGTAGCCACGGTCAATTAGGTTAATACCTTTAACATGGCTGATACCTTCAGCTGCCAGGGCCGCAATCAGGTAAGAGAAACCACCACGCAGGTCGGGCACCACAATGTCGCTGCCGTGCAGCGGGGTGGGGCCGGCGATAACTGCCGAGTGGTAGTAGTTGCGGGCCCCGAAACGGCATTCGGCGCCGGTTAGGCACTCGCGGTATAGCTGAATGTTGGCGCCCATCTGGTTTAGGGCGTTAGTGAAACCTAGACGGTTTTCGTAAACGGTTTCGTGCACAATAGACAAGCCTTTGGCCTGGGTTAGGGCCACTACCAGGGGCTGCTGCCAGTCAGTCATAAAACCGGGGTGCACGTTGGTTTCCATAGCCATGGAGTGCAGCTCACCGCCGGGGTGGTAGAAGCGGATGCCTTCTTCTTTAACTTCAAAAGCGCCACCAACCTTACGAAATACGTTCAAGAAGGCACTCATGGCGGTTTGGCGCGCCCCTAGCACGGTGATGTCACCGCCGGTGGTTAGCGCGGCGCAAGCCCAGGAGCCAGCTTCAATACGGTCGGGAATAGCGCGGTGGTTAAAGCCTTCAAGGGCGTCTACACCTTCAATGGTGATGGTGCGGTCAGTGTCTACAGAGATAATTGCACCCATTTTCTGTAGCACGTCGATTAGGTCAATGATTTCGGGCTCAACCGCAGCCCCGGTGAGCACGGTTTTACCTTCAGCGCGCACAGCGGTTAGCAGGGTCTGCTCGGTGGCCCCCACACTGGGATAAGGCAGGTCAATGGTAGTGCCCTGCAGGCGGCGACCATTAGTGGTTAGATGCAGGGCGCCGTCGGTGCGGTCCACCTTAGCCCCAAAGCGACGCAAGATCTCTAGGTGGAAGTTAACCGGGCGGTCACCAATGTGGCAGCCTCCCAGGTCGGGGATGGTGGCTCGACTAGACGGTGCAGCAGCGGGCCACAGAACAAAATCGGGATACGCGAAGAGCCGGCGTGGGCGTTAATTGAGGCGCTAGAGGCAGTCTCAATGGCGCTAGGGTCAATGCTGAGCACGCCCGCTTTGGCATCAAAGTCCACAGTGGCGCCGTGTACTCGCAGCAGCCCGGAGACCACCTCAACATCACGAATGTGGGGAACGTTGCTGATAACCGAGGGAGTGTCACCCAAAAGCGCGGCCACCATGGCTTTAGGCACCAGGTTTTTAGCTCCACGTACGTTGATATGTCCGCGCAGCGGCTTACCGCCTTCTACTCGCAGTAGTCCATCCACTGGTTGTCCCCTTTTCTCACTACCTAATATCCAAAGGTTAACAATAGCCGCAACTGCCCTTAAACCTGCTATTGGATTTGCTCACGGCGCGATTGGCAATTTGGCTCACCCGCTTTGGGGAAAATCTCCAAAAAGTTTGCGTCTTATATACCGAAATGGCAATATCGGACCATGGACAGTGGACCGGTTGAATCCCCCAGCGGCGTCGGCGTTATCGACAAGGCCGCATTGGTCTTATCCGCGCTAGAATCCGGCCCTGCCACTCTAGCGCAGCTAGTTAGCATTACACACTTAGCTCGTCCCACTGCGCACAGAATTGCAGTGGCACTAGAACACCACCGGTTAGTTAGCCGCGACGCCCACCTCTCGCTTCACACTAGGCCCACGTATTTCTGAGCTTGCCGGGGCCGCCGGCGAAGACCGTCTACTAGCCCTGGCCGGCCCAGTCCTAAACGCCCTGCGCGACAAAACCCACGAGTCCGCCCAGCTTTATCGCCGCCAGGGAGATATGCGCGTATGTGTAGCCAACGCCGAGCGCCCCATTGGCTTGCGTGACTCAATCCCGGTTGGGGCTGCCCTATCAATGCTGGCTGGCTCAGCCGCCCAGGTGCTACTAGCTTGGGAAGAGCCCGAGCGTTTGCACCGGGGCCTGCAAAATGCTCGCTTTAATGCCACCATGCTTTCAGTAGTACGACGTCGCGGCTGGGCTCAATCCGTTGGCGAACGTGAGCCTGGGGTTGCTTCAGTTTCGGCCCCGGTGCGCGGGGCCGGTGGGCGGGTTGTGGCCGCTATTTCTATCTCTGGCCCTATCGAACGCATGGGGCGCCAGCCCGGAGCCCTGCATGGGGCTGCCGTGATCGCTGCGGCGCGCCACCTATCTGAGCTGCTAGCAAACAGCGAAGCCCACTAAAAACTTAAGCCGGAGGCAGACGTGAACCGTACTTTACTGGTAACTAACGATTTCCCGCCGGTAGTCGGTGGCATCCAGTCTTATCTAGATGACTACACCAAGCGCTAGATCCCGCCTCACTGGTAGTACTGGCCTCCACTCCCCCTGAAGGCATGCAGGTAGCTAAAGAATATGACGCCACCTTGCCCTATAAGGTGGTGCGGGTAGATACCACCATGTTGCTGCCAACTGCCAACGTGCGTCGGCGTATGCAGGAGCTAATCAAAACTGAGCACATTGACACTGTCTGGTTTGGGGCGGCTGCGCCGCTAGGTTTAATGGCTAAAGCCGCTAAAGAAGCCGGGGCTAAACGCGTAGTTGCCACCACCCATGGCCACGAAATTGGTTGGGGTAAGATCCCCGGCGCCCGCTGGGCGCTGCGCACTATTTTTAAGCACAGCGATGTGGTCACCTACATTTCAAACTACACCCTTGAGCGCCTGCGCCCACACCTGGCCTCACATAACCAGTTAGTGCAGCTACCTAGCGGCATTGACCCGGCCCGTTTTGAGCCGGGCAACGAGCTAACCCCCATGCTGCGTCAGCGCTACCGGCTTGGCCAAAACCCCACGGTGGTATGCATTTCGCGCCTAGTGCCACGCAAGGGTCAAGACACTTTGATTAAGGTGTGGCCAAGGGTTGTATCTGCCGTGCCCCAGGCGCGACTAGTGATTGTGGGTAAAGGCCCCTACGCCCAGGATCTAGCTAAGGCCCGCCAGCGCTCTAGCGCCTGCCAGGCTATTACTTTAACCGGGCAGATCCCCTATGAGGAGCTAAGCGCGCACGTAGACATGGCCGATGTATTCGCTATGCCGTGCCGCACCCGCTGGGGTGGGCTCGATGTTGAAGGACTAGGCATTGTCTACCTGGAGGCTTCAGCCTGCTCGAAGCCAGTAATTGCGGGAGATAGCGGGGGCGCCCCAGAAACTGTTATTGAAGGTGAAACCGGCTATGTGGTGGGCGGGCGCGATGAAGACGCGTTAACTAACCGCATAGTGGAGCTACTTAACTCCCCCCAGCTGCGCGAGCGTATGGGCGCTGCCGGGCGCCGCTATATGCAGCAGCAGTGGACCTGGCCGCATCTGGTGGAGCGACTAGAGCAAGCTTTAACCCTAAGCTAATTAAATTAGCCCAGCTGAGCCTAGTTTGAGCCCGCTAACCCAATTGGCTAGCTAACCCAATTTCAGTTAGACCAGTTGGGGCCTGCTTAGTTTTTGGGTGTCTGCTTACACTTACGTAGCTCCTCGATAGCCTTAGCAAAGTCATCGATTGAGTTAAAGGATGAATACACCGAGGCAAAGCGCAGGTAGGCCACTTCGTCTAGTTCTCGCAGGGGATCCAAAATCGCTAGGCCCACCTGGTGTGAGTTAACTATGGCTTGGCCGCTGTTGCGGATATTTTCTTCTACTTGCTGGGCTAGCAGGCTTAGCTGATCGTCAGTTACTGGGCGTCCTTGGCAGGCGCGGCGCACCCCAAAAATTACTTTGTCGCGACTGAAGGGCTCAAGCACCCCGGAGCGTTTGCGCACTGATAGCGAGCAGCTTTCAAGCGTGGTGAAGCGGCGCCCGCAGTTGGGGCACTCACGACGACGTCGAATCGAGCTGCCATCGTCAGCGGTTCGTGAATCGACAACGCGAGAATCAGTGTGGCGGCAAAAAGGGCAATGCAAAGCGAGCGTCCTTGAATAGTAAATATTCCTATCCTTAGACACTAAGCGTTAACGCCCAGCCTTAGCAACCCCTTTTTTACTTAGCTAAATTAAGCCTAGCAACCGCGCCAACCAGCCCAGCTAGGGGCAAGCTAAAGATTTTTACTTAAGATTTATAGACGAGCATCTAGGGGCAATAAGGTAGGTTATTTTGGCTGGCGCTAACTAGATCTGCAGTGCAGATAGATTGGCTAGCGCTTAAGGCACTTACCCCAATAACCGCGCAGCCAATAACGCCAATAAACACTGCCAACACCAGCAGGGCCGTATTTAGCTTCTCAATCCAGCCCACTAGCTGGGCCACATTAGCCCCTACCCTTGCGTTAGCGGCCACGCTGGACTTCCCCGTTTCAGCGTGACAGCTAACGCGTGGGCGGCTAGATGCTACGTTGCACCTAGCTACGTTAGAGGCGGCGGCACCACCCCTAACGCGATCTTTAGCGCCGGCTCGATTGGCCCGGCGGGTGCTAGAACCTCGTTTAACCGCAACGCTTTTAACCGCATGGGGCTGATCCCAGCGGCGCTCTTGGCTAGCTAGTTGCTCCAGATATTGGCTATCTACCAGGCATAACTTAGGACGGGAGCTGGGGGCAGCTTCAGCCGAAACTGGTGCCGGTAACTGGTGCGCGTTCATTGCCTAGCCTTTCTGTTAAGGGGGGAACCAAAGCAAGGTCAACTCATTTTCGAACGTCTGTTCGATAGCCTAGCGCATTCTTTGCCTCAAGTCCAACATTTGTCGAACAAATGTTTTACAATTAAGGCAAGTCTTAGGGACTAACACCAGCACACCACACCTTGGCCACGCGGAAACTGTCAGTTTTTGCAAACGCCTTTATTTGCAAGGAAAACTCGATGGATAGCAAGCGCCTGATCTACAAAAACCTAGATAATAGAGCCCGGGCCGTATACGACTTTGTACGCGAAGCCGTTAGCGCCAAAGGCTACCCTCCTTCACTTAGGGAGATTGGGGCCGGCGTGGGGCTAACCAGCCCCTCATCGGTAAAACACCAAATGGATAAGCTTGAGCGTTTAGGGCTGCTGCGCCGCGACCCTAACCGCCCGCGAGCTATTGAAGTGGTTGCCCTGGACACGGGCCACGACACCTCTGAACACGCCATTGGCAATGTGGTGCATATGCACGCAGGCCAAACCGAAACCGTCAGCGTCCCCCTGGTGGGACAAATCGCTGCCGGTAGTCCCATTTTGGCTCAGGAGCATTTGGAGGAATACTACGAAATCCCTCGGGCTTTAACCGGCTCTGGAGATTTATTTATGCTCAAGGTACAAGGTGACTCCATGATCGACGCCGCCATTTGTGACGGCGACTGGGTGGTGGTGCGCGCCCAGCCTGACGCCAATAATGGCGATATTGTGGCCGCGCTTTTGAACCTAGATGAGGGCCCAACCGCCACCGTCAAGGTACTTTCACGCCGCGATGGGCATCAGTGGCTACTGCCACGCAATAACGCCTATGCCCCCATTGACGGCGATCAGGCCATGATTATGGGCAAAGTGGTAACGGTATTGCGCTCACTCTAAGTAGCTAACGCAAACCGGCACAAACAAAAAGGCTGACGCCTCAAGCGGGCGCCAGCCTTTTTAAGTGATCAGCTATTTAGATCAGTAGCCCAGCGAGCGAGCCACAGAGCGCAGACGGTCTGCAGACTCGGTCAGCTTGTCGCGCTCTTCCACGGTCAGCGGCAGGTCCAGACGACGGCCAGCGCCCTCGCGGCCCACGATGGTGGGAACGGACATGCACACGTCGGAGATGCCGTGCCACTGCTCCAGCAGCGGGGAAATGGTCAGTACGCGCTGCTCGTCGTTGAGGACGGCGGAGATGATGCGCTGTACAGCCAGACCCACAGCGTAGTTGGTAACGCCCTTACCCTCGATGATGCGGTAGGCGCTGCGCACTACGTCGTAAGCGATGCGCTCACGCTTCTCCTGGTCGAAGTGGCCACCGTCAAGGGTGGGGCCCCACTGGGTTAGCGGCACGCCACCAATCTGGGCGCTCGACCACAGAGCCACCTCAGAGTCACCGTGCTCACCAGCGATGTAACCGTGGATGTTCTGTACGGCGGTGCCGGTCTCCAGGGAGACCAGGTAACGCATACGGGCAGTGTCCAGCACGGTACCGGAACCGAAGATCTGGTTCTCGGGCAGGCCAGTGATCTTCTTGGCGCAGTAGGTAACTACGTCAACCGGGTTAGCAACCAGCACGAAGATAGCGTTAGGAGCAACCTCGACCAGCTTGGGCAGAATCTTCTCCATGATGCCCACGGTGGCACCGGCTAGCTCGATACGGCTCTGGCCGGGCTTCTGCTTGGCACCAGCAGTGATGGCGATTACGTCAGCGCCACGGCAGATCTCAGGGTCATCGCTACCGGCAACAGAACCGGCAGAGGTGAACTGAATACCCTGGGCGATGTCCATCGCCTCAGCTTCTACCTTTTCCTTAGCAATGTCCTGCAAAACGATTTCGCGGGCAACACCCTTGTTGACACAAGCGTAGGCAAGAGTGGAACCAACTGCACCGGCGCCGATAATGGCAACCTTAGAGGGGCGACCCTGCGCGGTAGGGTAGCCACCCTGTGCTGCGTTGGTAATGGTGTCTGACACGGTGAACTCCTAAATAAAGCTGAATTCGGTCTGACAAGGTATCCCTTGTACCTGACAAGTACAAGCCTAAAGCGAAAATCTCTTCTTGCTAAGCCCCTAAAACAAATTGCTAATTATTTCTTAGGACTTTGACAGATCAAATGCATGCAGCCAGCGGAGCCAAATAGGACGTTAGACCGCCAAACGTTCCAAAGCGGCATGAACCAACTTTGAATCAGTAGTGCGCCAAAAATCTGGCATCGATTTAATTAGATAACTCCCGTAGCGGGCCGTACGCAGACGCGAGTCCAGTACTGCCACCACTCCCCGATCACTACTAGAGCGAATCAACCTGCCTGCAGCCTGCGCCAATAACAGCGCCGCATGGTTGGCGCTAACCTGCATGAACCCATTGCCGCCCCCGTCTTGCACCGCCTGGATGCGTGCCTGAGCTAGCGGATCATCAGGGCGCGGGAAAGGAATACGGTCAATCACCACCAAACGACAGGTTTGTCCGGGCACATCCACCCCCTGCCATAGGCTCAAGGTCCCCAGCAGGCAAGCGTTTTCATCAGCCTTAAATTCTTCCACCAAAGTGGGTAGCTGATCTTCTCCTTGCACAAGCACCGGCAAATCAGTGTGCTCACGTAAATATTTGGCAGCTTCCTGGGTGGCTTGGCGCGAAGAAAATAAGCCCAGCATGCCCCCATTTGCAGCCTGCGCTAATTGGCACATTTCTTCTAGTGCGGCCGGGGAAATGCCCTGGGTGGGTTTTGGCAGGTGCGCGGCCACGTAAAGAATGCCCTGCTTGGGGTAGTTAAATGGGGAGCCCACATCTAGCTGGTCCCAGCCACCGGCAAAGCTTAAACCCACCTCATTAGCCATAGCGTTAAACGATCCGCCCAAAGTGAGGGTAGCGCTGGTCATGATGACGCTGTGGTCTTCAATCAGGGTGTTGGCCATGGTGGAGGCCACCTCGATAGGCGCTAGACGCAGCCTTACTGGGTCTTTAGAGCTAGTGGTTTGTTCACACCAGAGCACATCTTTAGCGCTAGCAATCGAATTTGATAGCAGCCGCGAGAGTGCTTCATTGATTTTAGTTAGCTCGCTTTTAGCTAGCACTAGTTCAGGGCTGGGAGCTTCGCCTGGTTTTTTGCCGTCTTTGAGGTCTTCGAGAGCTTGACGAACCGCTGCATCTAGCAAGATTAGGGCGTCTTGCAAGCTGGGAGTAAGTGCGGCCAGGCGCCCCTGCGGCAGGTTTTCTAAGGCCTCCTGCAGGGTTTTGGCGGCGGTCTCTAGCTCTGTGGCAATTACTTGGCAACGGCGGGCAGCTTTAGCGGCTTGGTTGATGGAGGTGGCTGATAGCGTGATGGCGCCTTGGCTGCGTACACGTGAGGCCAGTTCATGGGCTTCATCAACAACTAGCAGCTGGTGTGGGGGGGATCAAGCCAGTGTTGCCAGCGGCGGCCACCCCCAGCATGGTGTGGTTGGTGACCACAATATCTGCTTGAGCGGCTTGCTCACGAGCAGCGTAAGCAAAACACTGCTCATAGACTGGGCAGGTTTTACCCAGGCAGGCGGTGCGGTCTAGAGACACTTGCGCCCAGGCCCGGTCACTAACTCCCGGGATCAGATCATCACGGTCCCCACTTTGGGTAACGTTAGCCCACTCGTTTAGGCGCAGAACTTGGTCACCTAGGGTTTCTTCACCTTTGCGTTTGCGGCGCATATTAAGGCCTGCGGCGGCAAATAGATCATCGTCGCTGGGGTAGCCGCCGTTAACTTTATGGACGCACAGGTAGTTTTGCCATCCTTTAAGTAGGGCCACGGTGGGTTGCTTACCGGTTACCTGCTCAACTACCTCAGCTGCCAAGGGTGCGTCTTTGGTGACGATTTGGCGTTGCAGCGCCAAGGTAGCCGTAGAAACTACCGCCACCTGCTCGTTTTGCACCGCGTAGACCATGGCCGGGATCAGATAACCCAAACTTTTGCCGGTGCCGGTACCTGCCTGCACTAGCAGGTGCCTACCCTCATCGGCTATTTCCGCCACGGTTTGAGCCATCAGCTCTTGGCCAGCACGCGGGGTGCCGCCAAGCTTTTCGACCGCTTTTTCTAGGGCAGCCAGGCTAGTGCGAGCTAGCTTACTAGAGCTTTGGACACTGTCTGGTTTTTCCATTAGTTTGGTTCGACGCCGCCCCTGCTAGCCCCACGTGTACCGCTACCAGCTAGGGCTGCTTGTTTAAGCGCAGAGGCCAGGCCAGGGTGCACGCGAGCGCGCAGATGGGTGCCGGCTTCTACATATTCAAGGATTTCAATGTCGCCGTCTTCATGTACTCGCGCTAGTAGGTCTCCGCGTGAGTAGGGCAGGATCAGGTCCACCATTACTTCGGGGCGTGGCAGTAGCTGGGCGATGCGTTCTACTAGCTGCTCGATGCCTTTTCCGGTGTAGGCCGAGACTACTACCGAGTTGGGTTCGCGGGTGCGTAGCCCCACCAGGTCTACCGGGTCGGCCAGGTCGGCTTTGTTAAAGACGACTAGTTCGGGGATGTTTTCGACGCCGTCGATGTCAGCTAGGACTTGGCGTACGGCACTGATTTGGCCTACCGGGTCGGGGTGGGCAGCGTCTACCACATGTAGGATCAGGTCGGCTTGGGCGACTTCTTCTAGGGTGGAGCGGAAGGCTTCGATTAGTTCGTGGGGTAGGTTGCGTACGAAACCTACCGTGTCGGTGAGGGTGTATATCCGCCCGTCTGGGGTGCTGGCGCGGCGCACGGTGGGGTCTAGGGTGGCAAATAGGGCGTCTTGCACCATGATTTGGGCGCCGGTGATGGCGTTTAGTAGCGAGGATTTACCGGCGTTGGTGTAGCCGGCGATAGCCACTGAGGCGATGGCGCCGCGTTGGCGTGAGCCGCGTTTGGTTTCGCGCGCCGGGGCCATGGCTTTGATTTCGCGGCGTAGTTTGGCCATGCGGTCGCGGATGCGGCGGCGGTCTAGCTCGATTTTGGTTTCCCCTGGGCCGCGTGAACCGATACCTTGACCTGCGGCTACGCGCCCACCGGCCTGTCGTGACATGGATTCACCCCAACCGCGTAGGCGCGGCAGAAGGTATTCGAGCTGAGCTAGTTCTACTTGGGCTTTACCTTCGCGGCTTTAGCGTGTTGGGCGAAAATGTCTAGGATCAAGGCGGTGCGGTCTACTACCTTGACTTTGACTACGTCTTCTAGGGCGCGCCGCTGTGAGGGGGCTAGGTCGCAGTCGGCGATTACAGTGTCTGCCCCGGTATCGGCCACGATTTGGGCTAGTTCTTTGGCTTTACCTGAGCCCAGATAGGTGGCTGGGTCGGGGGTGTCGCGTCGTTGTAGGAGGGCGTCGAGTACCTGGGAGCCGGCGGTTTCAGCTAGCGCCGCCAGCTCACGTAGGGAGTATTCGGCTTCTTGGGCATTGCCACTGTAGATACCGATTAGCACTACTTTTTCGAGGCGGATTTGGCGGTATTCAACTTCGCTTACGTCTTCTAGCTCGGTTGATAGTCCAGCCACGCGGGTCAGGGCGGCGCGTTCGGCGCGTTCTAGCGCACCGGCGTCGTTTTTTTCACCGCGTTCGTGTTGGCTCATGGTTGAGGCTAGGGCGGTGCCCGAGCGTGATAACACTCGGTCAATGATGTCGCGCGCCTGTGCGCTAGAGTCCCGGCTGGGTACAGCCTCGCTCGAAACTAAGGGATTGCCGGCAGAGAAATTATTTGTTTTAGTCATACGGCACAGACGGTACCACGCGGCAAGCGCAGTGGGATAGCGTTTAGCTGTGAGCCAGGAACATTACTTTTCTGCCACCCCTGCGGTGGAGCTAACTAAGCATGTACACACTTTAAATATTCGCGGCGCTGAGCATCAGGTGACTACCGCTTCGGGAGTTTTTAGTGGGGGCCGCGTGGATTTGGGTACCCAGGTATTGCTTTCGCATGTGCCCGACCCGCAGGCTGGTTTGGCTTTGGATATGGGCTGTGGTTGGGGGCCGATCACCCTGGCGCTGTGCGATGCGCTCAAAGGTACTGACAGTGAAGTTTAGCGGTTGACGTCAACACTCGCGCCCTAGAACTTAGTAGCGAAAATGCTAAAGCTGCCGGCTATAGCGTAGCCACTTTTACCCCTGAGCAGCTGGAAAAGTATCTGCTAGACAATGACCTGAAGCTGCGCACTATTTGGTCTAATCCCCCGGTGCGTATCGGTAAGCAGGCCCTGCATGAGCTGCTGCTTAAGTGGCTGGCTTTTTTGGCCGACGACGGCGCCGCCTGGCTGGTGGTGCAGCGTAACTTGGGCGCGGACTCGCTAGCTAAATGGCTGCACGCCCAAGGCTGGCAGGTTGAAAAGGCAGCTTCTTCTAAGGGTTTTAGGGTTTTTAAAGTAACCCACTAGCCCCCTAGTGCTAGAGCAGCCGCTAGAACAGCATGGCTTGGGCCACCACATTGGCCCGCATACTGATAAGGGCGCGCTCGCCAGTAAAGGGGCTGCCGTCTAGGTGCACAGCCAGGTCATGGTCAGCGATTTTCACTAGGTAATCACTGGGTGCGTCGCTAGTCTCAGCGGCGTCACTGGTCTCTGCGACGTTGCTGTCAGAAACCTCCGCGAGCGCAGCTATCTGCGGGCTGAGCCAGCAGTACATGGCGCCGGCGGCGGCTAGGGCTAGCTGGCTGGGCCAGGGGGCGCTAGCGGTGTTTTGTGCTTGGTTGGGCACTAGGTGAGTGTAGATGTGGGTGAGGTAGTTGGTGGTTTGGCTGCTAACTAGTAGGGCCCAGTCGCCTGCGCCACTGAAGGTTTGGGTGTTTTGGTCTATTTCTCCTTGGGCTACCACGTTAAGTGTTTGGGGTACTTGTAGGCTAAGTGAGCCGTAGGTGGTGCCTTGTAGGTTCACGGCGCTGTCCATGCCTGCTTGGGCGGCTAGGGCTGGGCGGGCATAGTTAATGGGCTGGCCGGCCACGCTCCAGACATTGTCTAGTTTGGATACGCTGCGTACTCCGGCGCGGGTGGCGAAGTCGATAGGGGCTTTGACTAGAGCCTGTTCTACTAGGGCGCAGGCGGTGGCTACCAGTAATTCGCCGCTAACTTCTAGTGTGCTGGCGTCAGCGCTGTAGGCTTCGATGAACCATTCGGCTTGGGGGGCTAGCTCTAGTAGTCGTGCGGTGCCGGGTACGTACTGGGTGTACATGCAGCGCACTAGGGCGTCGGCGCCTAGGCCGCGTGGTGAGCAGGCTAGCGCCACCTCGGTGGTGTTTAGCTGTAGCTGCTTGGAGGGGGCAATGAGCACCAGTACACGTTTGCCAGCTACTTCAACCTTTACGGCGTTAGCTTCATGCAGCGCGTCAAACATGGCTCACCTTTCTAAAAGCGCAAAGGCCTTAGCGTAGGCAGCACGGGCCTGGGCGGGCTCAAGATAGCCCTGCTTAGTTAGTTCTACGTCAATCCAGTTTACCCGTGGATCGCGTCTAAACCATTTGAGCTGTCGGCTTACCAACTGATTAGTGGCCAGTGTTACTGCCTGGCAGGCCTGTTCTTGGCTCATTTGGCCATCGATTACCGCTATGGCTTGGGCGTAGCCGATGGCGCGCGAGGCAGTTGGTGAGTTGCGTAGGCCTTTATCTAGTAGGGCGCGGGTTTCTTCAATTAGGCCGGCGTCAAACATTTTGCGGGTGCGTCTAGCGATAGCTAGGCGTAGGGCTTCACGCTCTACTCTTAAGGCCAGGTGTACTGTGGGCACCCGGTCGCGGTAGGTGGGTAGGGAGGCCGAGTAGGGTTTGCCGGTTAGTTCAATTACTTCCAGCGCCCGCACTACGCGGCGCCTGTCAGTAGCTTGGATGCGCGTGGCGGCTAGGGGGTCTAGGTGCTCAAGTTCGCTATAAAGTACCTGTCCGCCTTCGCTTTGCCAGCGGGCTTCAAAGTGCTCACGTACGCTGGCGTCAGTAGCTGGGAAGGCGAAATCGTCGGTGACTGCACGCAAATATAGCCCTGAGCCCCCTACCCAAATTACTTTCTTGCCGCGTTTAGTAATGTCTGCGGCGTCGGCCCGGGCGTGACGCTGGTAGGCGGCTACTGAGGCTTCCTGGTCTACTTCCAGCACGTCAAACTGGTGGTGTGGGATGCCGCCTCGCTCAGCTGGAGTGAGTTTAGCGGTACCGATATCCATGCCTTTATAAAGCTGGTAGGCGTCGGCGTTAATAATCTCGGCAGCGTCAGCGCCGCCTAGGTGCTGGGCAATGCTTAGGGCTAGCTGGGATTTACCGGTTGCGGTGGGACCGACGACGGCGATTGACTCACTCACATACGCACCCTAACGTTTAGGCGTATCATTGCATAGTTAATCGTTGTCACCACGCAGGAGCTATTTAGATGGCCTTAAAGCCAGACGACCTGCCTGAATTACCTCCAATATATTTAGAGCCGCAGATACGTGCGCGGGTGCATCAAAACCGTGACCTGTTCACCCTGTTTGTGGCCGCTATTTGTGTGGGGCTACTAGCTGGGGCGGTGGCAGGAAGTTTCGGCTTTGCCTAAACTATGGGGCCCAGTGGCGTAACTGGCTGATTAGTTTTCTCCACTCCCAGGGCCTAATTGGTTTACCAGTACTGGTACTAGTTTGTGCCTCTTTAGCTGGGCTAGCTGGGTTTTTGGTTTCACGTCTAGAACCTGCCGCTGAGGGCTCAGGTATCCCCCGCACTGAAGCGGTAGTGCAGGGACGGGCTGAACCTAACCGGCGCCGGGTGCTACCCATTAAGTTCCTAGGTGGGGTGCTGGCTATTAGCAGCGGCATGATGCTGGGGCGTGAAGGTCCCATGGTGCAAATGGGTGGCACTGTGGGAATTTTTATTGCTCGCGGTATTGGCTCCACACGCGCCCAGCTGCGGGTGCTTATGGCTGCTGGGGCGGCCGCCGGACTAGCCACAGCCTTTAACGCCCCAATTGCGGGCGGCGTGTTTGTGCTTGAAGAACTATTGCAAACCTTCAACCCACGCTACGCCATAGCCACCCTACTGGCCTCAGCCAGTGGTTTTTTGTCTGCCCGCATGGTGGTTGACACTAACCAGGAATTTGTTACCGGCCCTATCTCCGGCTCAAACCTGACCGATATTCCCTGGTATCTGGTGGCCGGGCTGGTGTGTGGACTAGCTGGCACCGCCTACACCCACTACATTTTGGCCACTTTAAACATTGCCGACCGTATTGGTATTAGCCGCGCCAAGCGCTGCATGATTGTGGGCGCCGGGGTGGGACTGCTGGCCTGGTTCTACCCCACAGTGGTGGGTGGGGGTGACAACCTGACCCAATCTGCCCTGCTAGGTGCGGGCACACTCGGGGGCATAGCGCTAATGCTAGCTATCCGTATCGTGTCCGCCCCTATCTGCTACGCCGCCGGCACCCCGGGCGGAATTTTCGCCCCCATGCTGGTAGTGGGCACCGGCATAGGGCTGCTACTGACCCGCCTGGGTGAAACCCTGTTTGGCTTTGGGCCAGTCGGTGGCAGTCTAGCGGTGGTTTGCATGGCCGCCTTTCGCAGCCGTAGTGCAGGCGCCAGTAACCGGCCTGGTGCTTACTGCGGAGATGACTGGGGCCACCGCCATGCTGCCTGCCTCACTGGCTGCCTGCGCGATTGCCATGTCAATCCCGATGCTGCTGGCCTCTCCCCCAGTTTATGAGGCTTTAGCTAAACGCAAGTCTCGTTTAGCTAAACGCCGCAAAGTGCGCCTGTTCGCTAAAAAGTAGCGTTAAGCCCGGGCCTTAAGACCCGGGCTTAACGCCATAAGCTTTGAAGGCTTTGAGCTTTACAGTCCTGGGCGACGCCCAATCGTGGGGATCCCTAGCGACACCGGGGCGCTGTCGGGCTCGGGCGCCCCAGAGTGCTTTTGGGTCTCAAGCCAAGCATCCCCAGCGCGAGTGCGGCGCACCTCGAATAGGCCGCCGTCAAGGGCACTGTCAGCAATCAGGTTGTGGGGGGCGCCGTGAGTGACCCGGGCACGCACCATGTCACCTGGACGCGGGGCGCCGGCGTCGTAATTGCCAGCATGTACCCCCTGCGGCAGGGCCACATGCACCAGGCGGTTATCGGCGGCGCGGCCAGAGACACGCTCAGTGGCCAGGTCTTTACGACCCTCCCCCTGGGCTACCAGCACCTCAACGACTTTACCTTCTTGGGCTTCGTTTTCCTCCTGGGTGATGCGGCGCACCAGCTTATCCAGGCGGGCGTAGCGCTCCTTCATAACCTCTTGGGGGATCTGATCTTCACGGTCCGCTGCGGGCGTGCCCGGGCGCGGGGAATACTCAAAGGTGAAGGCTGAGGCAAAGCGGGCTTGCTCGACGACGTCGAGAGTGGCCTGGAAATCTTCCTCAGTTTCTCCTGGGAAACCCACAATAATGTCAGTGGTAATAGCAGCCTCAGGAATAGCTTTACGTACTCGCTCTAGGATGCCCATAAACCGCTCAGTGCGGTATGAGCGGCGCATAGCGCGCAGTACCCGGTCAGAGCCTGACTGCAGTGGCATGTGCAAGCTGGGCATCACGGTGGGGGTGGTGGCCATGGCTTCAATGACGTCGTCGGTAAAAGCAGCCGGGTGCGGGGAGGTGAAACGCACCCGCTCAATACCCTCAACGCTACCCACGGCGCGTAGCAGTTTAGCGAAAGCTTTACGGTCACCAAAACCAACCCCGTAGGAGTTAACGTTTTGACCCAGCAAAGTAACCTCGACGGCACCCTGGGCAGCCAGGGCCTCAACCTCAGCCAAATCTCGCCTGGGCGCCTATCGCGCTGCTTACCGCGCAGCGAAGGCACGATACAGAAAGTACAGGTGTTGTTGCAGCCCACCGCGATAGACACCCAACCTGCATAAACGCTTTCACGGCGGGTAGGTAGGGTGGAGGGGAAAACCTTCAGTGACTCTTCCAGTTCCACGGCGGCTGCAGCGTTGTGGCGGCTACGTTCAAGCAGCGCCGGCAACACATCAATATTGTGGGTACCAAACACCACATCCACCCAGGGGGCCCGGTCAATAATGCCCTGCCCCATCTGCTGGGCTAGGCATCCAGCCACGGCAATCTGCATCCCGGGACGGTTGCGTTTGACCTCAGCTAGCTGGCCGAGGTTACCAAATAGTCGGTTAGCGGCGTTTTCACGCACCGAACAGGTATTAATAATGACCACGTCTGCACCGCCGTCACCGGCCTTAGTGGCGCGCGCGGCGATTTCAGGTAGGTCCTCGACTTTGGTGTAGCCGGCCTTTTCAAGCAGACCAGCCATACGCTCAGAGTCGTGTACGTTCATCTGGCAACCCAGTGTACGTACGTGATAAGTCCGGGGGGTGGGAATACTTACGCTCATCGGCGTCAGTTTAACCCACTCCCCAAAGCGCGTTAGCGTAGACCGTGGATCTCTCCGGTAGTGGTGTCTACATCAATGCGGGCAGCACCCGGCGTGGAGGGCAAGCCCGGCATGGTGGAAAGATTGCCGCTAATGGCGTACACATACCCGGCCCCAGCCGCTAGGCGCACCTCGCGAATGGGCAGGCGCCAGCCGGTAGGAGCACCCTTAACACTGGGGTCAGCGCTGAGCGACATGGGCGTCTTAGCTACCACTACGTTTAGCTCACCAAAGCCTTCAGCCTGGTAGGTGGCCAGCAGCTTAGCGGCGGCCGGAGTGTAGTCAACACCATCAGCGCCATACATGGCGGCGACCTTAGCGATCTTGGTTTTTAGGTCATCTTCGCGTTCGTAAAGTGGGCGAGCCTGGTTTTGACCTTCGCTAGCCTGACAGGCCTGCTCAACCGCCTGGGCCAGTTCAGTGCAGCCCTCTCCCCCACGCACCACGCCGTAGGAGCGGGCTACGCGGGCGCCAGCCTCACGGGCAATGGCTTCGATTTCTGCCAGTTCGCTTTCGTGGTCGGTGGGGAACACGTTGATAGCCACCACCGGCTCCATCCCAAAGCCACGCACAATCTCAATGTGCTTAAGCAGGTTAGCTTGGCCCGCGCGCACATCCTGAGGGCTTTCGGCCAGCATCTGCTCAGGCAGGCCCTTACCGGCAGTAATCTTGAACTTACCCGAGTGGCTCTTAAGCGAACGCACCGTGGTTACCAGCACCGCTGCATGCGGGCGTAGCCCAGAAACCGCGCACTTAAGGTCAAAGAAACGCTCAGCGCCCATATCGGCGCCAAAACCAGCTTCGGTTACCACATAGTCGGCGTGCTGGGCCGCAATCAGGTCGGCCACTACTGAAGAACAGCCGGTGGCGATGTTTCCAAAAGGACCGGTGTGGATCAGCACCGGGGTGTTTTCGCTGGTGCGCAGCAAGTTAGGCTGCAAAGCGTCACGCAGCAGGGCGGTCATCGCCCCGGCGGCCTGTAGATCTTCGGCAGTAATCCACTTACCGGATTTAGAGCGACCAATCACGATGCGCCCTAGGCGCTCGCGTAGATCCTTCAGGGAGGTGGCCAGCGACATGATCACCATGACTTCACTGGCAGGAGTGATATCGAAGGAAGACTGACGGGTTACGCCATCAATGCGGCCACCTAGGCCGGTAACAATATGGCGTAGGGCGCGGTCATTGACATCTAAAACCCTGGGCCAGGTAATTGAGCGCTCTTCAATTTCTAGCTCATTGCCCTGGTAGAGGTGGTTATCAATGATTGCGCTTAGCAGGTTGTGAGCTGCTGTAATAGCGTGAAAATCGCCGGTTAGGTGCAGGTTAATTAGGGTGGCTGGCTCAACCTGGCTGGCCCCGTTACCGGTAGCGCCACCCTTGATACCAAATACTGGGCCCTGGGCAGGCTGGCGGATAGTCAAAACTGCGTTGCGATCAATCTTGGCCATACCCTGCACCAGGCCAATAGCAGTAGTGGTTTTGCCTTCACCAAAAGGCGTGGGGCTAGTGGCAGTAACCACCACGTAACGGGCTTTTTGCTCTTTGGAGCCAAGGGCCCCTAACTCAATTTTGGCCACTTCGCGGCCATAGGGAACTACATATTCAGGGGCGATACCAGCCTTTTGGGCTAGTGCTTGCAAATCAACGGTAGGCTCGCTCATGGGCTAAGTGTAAAAGGCTAGCCTTAGCACAAACAACGCTTTAGTTTGTTAGCTGCTCGCCCATAACCACTTCAATGGCATGCCAGGTATCTGCCGGCCCATAGCCTTTACGTTGCAAAGCCCCAGCTAGCCTACGTTTAGCCACTGCCGGCTCCACATTGGTTAGAGTGGCAGCCTTTTTACGGGCCAGGGCTAGTGCGGCCTGAGCCTCATCGGCGTCATCAATTTGTTCTAAGGCGGCGGCAATATTAGCGGCGCTAATGCCTTTAGTTTTCAGCTCGCTAGCAATAGCGCGGCGGGCTGCAAATTTTTCACGAAACCGGGTGCGGGCCAGGGTTTGAGCGTAGGCCAGGTCATCAAGCAAACCTACTTCTTCTAGGCGATCTAGCACCTGCTGAGCAATGTCTGGATCAACCTGTTTGCGTTCTAAAGCTTGCTGTACTTGCGATCGGCACGCCAGGGAGCGTTCGAGGCGGCGCAAGGCAATGTCTCGCGCCGCCTCGAACGCAATAGTGTGTTCGTCTGCCTCAAGCCAGGGCATTAGAAGCCGGCGCCCTCTTCACCAAAGGCGTCCTCCGCTTTTTTGCCACGCTTAGCCTTGGCAGCAGGCTTTTTAGACGCTGTCTTGGTCTCCTCGCTCTGCGCAGGCTGATCATTTGCGCCAGCCTGGGCAGCCTTAGCAGCCTCCTCCTTGGCACGTCGGCCAGGTTCCCCAACCCCCAGGGCAGCCAGGATCTTTTCTTCAATCTCAGCTGCTAGCTGCGGGTTGTCCTTGAGGAAGTTACGCGAGTTTTCTTTACCTTGGCCTAGCTGGTCTGTGCCATAGGTGTACCAGGCCCCGGATTTACGTACCACGCCGGTATCTACACCCAGATCCAGCAGGCCACCTTCACGCGAAATGCCCTCACCGTAGAGGATGTCGAACTCGGCTACCTTAAACGGCGGGGCCATCTTGTTCTTAACTACCTTTACCTTGGTGCGGTTACCAACGGTTTGGTCGCCATCTTTAAGAGCGCCAATACGGCGAATATCGATACGTACTGAGGCGTAGAACTTAAGGGCTTTACCACCGGTGGTGGTTTCGGGCGAACCGAAAAACACACCGATTTTTTCACGCAGCTGGTTAATGAAAATGGCGGTGGTGCCGGTGGCAGATAGGGCGCCGGTAATCTTACGCAGTGCCTGACTCATTAGGCGGGCCTGCAAGCCTACATGCGAGTCACCCATTTCGCCGTCGATCTCAGCTTTAGGTACCAGGGCGGCAACCGAGTCGATCACGATAATGTCTAGGCCGCCAGAGCGGATCAGCATGTCGGCGATCTCTAAGGCCTGCTCCCCCGTGTCTGGCTGGGAAACCAGCAGGTTGTCTACATCCACACCAAGCTTGCGTGCATATTCAGGATCTAGGGCGTGCTCGGCGTCGATAAAGGCGGCGTTGCCGCCAGCTTTTTGGGCGTTAGCAACCGCGTGCAGAGCCACGGTAGTCTTACCGGAAGATTCCGGGCCATAAATTTCTACTACGCGTCCACGCGGCAATCCGCCTACACCTAGGGCAACATCCAGGGCCACCGAACCGGTGGGGATAACCGCTACCGGCGGGCGCGTGTCATCACCAAGGCGCATAACAGAGCCTTTGCCGAAGTTCTTGTCAATCTGAGCCAGTGCTAGCGAGAGCGCCTTAGCGCGATCCTGGGGCTGATTAGCGGCCATGGGTCTACCTTCTATGAGTTTGCGGATAGGGCTGATCTGTTTACTTCAGCTCCCTCTCCGAGAGCCTGCCAACAACGCTATGTCCGATCAGCGACATATTTCCTAGCTCCTGTGGATAACCAGGTGGGGCGTCAAAGAAATGTTGTCTGTGAAAGACTATATCCGAACCTTTGTTCGAAAGCCAAGTATCTTTGTACAACTAGTTGACCGTGACCATGGCCACCACCAGCCCAGCTAGGACAACTTTGGCTAGCAGCATTTCCACCTGTGCACAAAAAAATGGGCGCCTGGTGGGCACCCATTTGTTTTAGCGCTTAACGCGTCGACGTTGTTTAGGATCCATCCGGTAGACCCAACGCTGAGTCTCGCTGACCTGCATCTCATCGCATAGTCGATCCCAAACTTCGCGCGGATCAACTCCTTGAGCTAACGCCGCACTGGCGCTTACCCCCCAGGGGCTAAGTACTAGGTCTTGGGCCAGCGAGTTACCAAAAACCGGGCCAAAAACCTCTTCCAGTGCCAGCGTAAACTCAGAGTTTTTCATCAGTGGCTTAGTGCCGACTGGCTGCGCACCAATTCATCGGGCACAGTGTCGGGAACCATGGAGCGCTCTGCACGAGCGATACGGTCAGACACTTCACGTAGCACCACATATAGCGGCACCTGTAGAGCCTGGCAGATTGAGCCTAGTAGTTCTGAGGAAGCTTCCTTCTGGCCACGTTCCACCTCAGATAGGTAACCCAGGGAGACACGCGCCTCAGCGGAAACCTCACGTAGGGTACGCCCCTGATGCTGACGTACGGCACGCAGCACCTCGCCAATCTCGCGGCGAAGCAGGACGGGTTCATTCAACGAAGCATCCATAACACCACGGTAGTGCATAGTGGCACCAGGGCGCGAAACGCCACGGTTAACCGGACGGACGCTTGAGCGGGGGTGGGTACTGTTGTTCACGTCTACTCCAACCATTCATCTAGGGTCATTATTTCCGTGAAGCTGGAAAGTGGTTGACGTCTCAACTTCTTTTCTTAAACTATCAACTTCGTACTTAAGTAAACCCGCTTAGGCTATGTTTTCGCTGTGAGAAGCTAATGGATAGCTATAGGCTTTTGGGCCCACCACTTCTACTAGGCCCACCTACTACGCCTGATCAAGTAGTTCTAAAGCTAATACCAGCACGTGGCGAACTGTTTGAGCACGTATCTGCGAGCGCTGTCCCTCCAGCTGCAGCAGGCGCCATACACTTCCCCAAGGGGCAATGGCGGCGATATAGACTGTGCCCGCCTCATGGCCGTCAGCTGGGCCTGGCCCTGCCACACCGGTAGTAGCCACGGCGACGTCGGCCCCCAAAAGCTGCGCCACGCCGTCGGCCATTTCCTGGGCCACCTGGGCATCTACCGGACCAACGCTAGCCAAACGTGCAGCGTCTACCCCTAAAACCTGAGCTTTTAGTTCAGTGGCGTAGGCGGTGACGCTACCGCGTAAAACCGCGCTGGCCCCGGGCACATCCACCAGCGCCGAGCACACCAATCCCCCGGTGAGCGATTCAGCGGCTGCAATGGTTAAACCGGTTTGAGTCAGCCGGGTAACCAAACTCTGAGCCAGTTCATAGGTACTCAGCTGACTGTAGGTCACTTAGTGTCCTTAGCGCGGTTAAGGGTAATTGCCTGCTGCACATAGTCAATGCCGGTCACCACGGTAACCAGCAAAGCCACCATCATGATGCAAAGCGGTAGCAATCAGGCCACTGGCAATAGTGTCTGGCAGGAACAGCTGCCAAGGCATTAGCAAACCAATAATGGCCACCATTTGCAGCGTGGTCTTAAGTTTGCCGCCTTTAGAGGCTGCCATTACCGCGCCTTTACGCACCATCGCCATGCGCATGAAGGTGATCCCCAGCTCGCGCACAATAATCACAATGGTCACCCACCACCACAGCTGACCCAGGTAGCTGAGCAGCACTAGGGCGCTCATGGTAAGGGCCTTATCGGCAATAGGGTCAGCTAACTTACCAAAGTTAGTGATCAGGTTAAGGCGCCGAGCCAGGTAGCCATCAAGCTTGTCGGTTAGTGCCGCCACGGTAAATACCGCCGTGGCTACCAGCATGCCCATGTCGTTGCCGCGCAGCACCATGACAATAAATACTGGCACCAAAACTAAACGCACCACGGTTAGGGCGTTAGCTATGTTCACTACCGGTACGTCGGCATTAGATTGCTTACTCATCTGTTCCAATTTAACCGCCTTTGGCTCTAGCTGGAGTGGTTTTCACCCTCGTGCACGCCGTCACTCGCGTTGGCCTGCACGTTCGTGGCTTGAGCTACCTTATCGACGGCGCCCCCAAAGCGGCGCTCGCGGCCGGCATATTCGGCGCAAGCTTGCCATAGCTGGCGTCGATCAAATTCAGGCCAAGGTAGATCTGAAAAATATAGTTCTGCATAGGCGGAGTGCCACATAAGGAAGTTAGAGGTGCGCTGCTCGCCGCCGGTGCGGATAAATAGGTCCACGTCGCTCATGGAGGGGGCGTATAGGTAGCGCGAAATAGTGCGCTCATTAATCCCGGAGGCTTTTAGCTTACCTGCGGCCACATCGGCAGCGATACGTGCGGTGGCGTCAGCGATTTCAGCGCGTCCACCATAGTTAATGCACATATTCAAAATCATGCGGTCATTGTTTGGTTAGCTCTTCGGCTGCCCGTAGCTCGCTAAGCACGCTGCGCCAAAGCTTAGGGGTGCGTCCCACCCAGCGTACGCGCACACCCCAGGAATTTAGCTCATCGCGCTGCTGGCGTAGCACGGTGCGGGTAAAACCCATAATGAAACGCACTTCGGCGGGAGAACGACGCCAGTTTTCGGTTGAGAATGCGTATGCGCTTAGCTCTTTAACGCCTAGCTCTACCGCCCCGGCGGCCACATCCATGAGGGTGGCCTCCCCTACTTTGTGTCCCTCAGTGCGCGGCAGGCCGCGCGCATTGGGCCCAGCGCCCATTGCCGTCCATAACTACGGCCACGTGGCCGGGGACTTTAGCTAGCTGCGGGGCGACGGCGCCGCTAGGGTGCTTGGGTGGGTCAATGTAGGTGGGCATTTTAAGCTCTTTCTACCAGGGATAGAGAAGCTAACCGGCGCTCTAAGTGCCAGGTTACGTAGGCGGATACGATGGCGGAAACCTGTCCACGCACCACCGCTGGACAAGCATAGACGGTGGGCCAGTCGCCGCTAAGTAAAGCACCCAGTAGCACCATAGCCTCACTGTCAACATGAATTGATCCAGGTTGGCGACAGCTTTCGCATAACGCCCCGCCATTTTGCACCGAGAAATATTCATGCGGGCCCTTAGCCCCACATAAAGCGCAGTCAAAACAGCTTGGCGCCCAGCCTGCTAGCGATAGTGAACGCAGCAAATATGAGTCCAGCACTAAACCGCTAGGGTGACGCGCGCGTGCCAGCGCATTTAGCGCGCCTACCAGTAATAAATACTGCGAATTAGCTCCCTCATATGCGTTAACTTCTTCAGTTAGACGCTGGGTGGTTTCGGCCATGGTGGCTGCGCAGGTGTAGGCACTGTAGTTGCCCATGATTGGGCCGGCGTAGGCCTCCAAGGTTTGCACCTGAGTGACAGTGTCTAGATTACGGCCTTTGTGTAGCTGCAGATCAACTAGGTTAAAGGGTTGCAGGCGCCCACCAAATCTTGAATTAGTACGGGCCACGCCTTTGGCCACGGCGCGTACTTGGCCGTGCTGCCTGGTCAGCAGCACCAGCAGGCGGTCAGCTTCACCTAGTTTATAGGTGCGTAAAACTACCGCTTCATCCCGATATAGCTTGCTAACCACGGTTAAAGTTTGCCAGATTCTACCCCGCTGGCACGCAAAGCACGGTTAACAGCGGAAATTACGGCTTTAAAGGAGGCGGTAGTAATGGATTGGTCAATGCCTACTCCCCAGTAGGAGACCCCATTTACTTCGCATTCAATATAGGTGACGGCCCGTGAGTGGGCGCCTTTACTCAGGGAATGCTGACTGTAGTTAAGTACCTGCACATTAACGCCAAGTGAGGCTAGCGCATTAGCTAAAGCTTCTAGGGGGCCTTTACCCTGGGCGCTAATAACCCTAGGAGCGTTTAAAGTGGCGTCACTAAGCTCTACCGTAAGTAAAGTGCCCTGGTCACGATCAGTTGAAGACACCGCCGAGCCGCGCAGCCTAAAGCGCCCCCACTTTGGGGTTAGAGCGGCGCGATTGTGCGAGGGCTCGCCGGTGACCTCAATTAGTTGGGTATCAGCAGGTAGGTACTGGTCTACGAAAAGCTGCCAGATAGTGTAGGCATCAATTTCTGCCCCCGCCCCGTCGGCATAGCGCTGCACCTGGGCAGAAAACTCTTTTTGCAGCCGCTTAGGTAGGCGCATCTGGTAGTGGGCGCGCATCAGGTAGGCCACTCCGGCTTTACCTGATTGGGCGTTAACCCGCACCACCGCCTCATATGAACGTGACAGGTCGTGCGGGTCTACCGGCAGATAGGGCACCTGCCAAGCCACTGCGGCGTCGTCGCCCGCTTGCGCCACCGCAGTGCTACGCGCCGCCATAACCTTACGGATAGCGTCTTGGTGGGAGCCGGAAAAAGAAGTGTAAACCAGGTCCCCCGCGTAAGGGTGGCGTGGCCCCACCTCCATGCGGGTGACTACCTCACACTCGTGGCGCACACGGTCAATGTCGCTAAGTTTCAAGCAGGGGTCAATGCCCTGGCTGTAAAGGTTAAGCGCCAAGGTCACCAGATCTACGTTCCCGGTGCGCTCACCTTGGCCAAACAGGCACCCTTCAATGCGTTGAGCGCCGGCGCGTATACCCAGTTCAGCTGCGGCCACAGCGCTACCGCGATCATTGTGGGGGTGTAGGCTTAAACATACGTTTTCGCGCTGCTCCAAATTATCGTTTAGCCACTGCACCTGGTCAGCAAATACGTTAGGGCTACAGCGTTCCACAGTGGCAGGCAGGTTAATAATTAACTCCCCACGTTTTTGCGGCTGCCAGGCGGCAATTACTGCGTTGCACACTTCTAGTGCAAATTCTGGCTCAGTGTCGTTAAACATTTCGGGTGAATACTCTAAACCGAAATGTGTATCGTCATCTAAATAGCGCTGCGCGGCCTGGCAAACCAGCTCAACTCCAGTTACTGCCAGGGCTTTTATTTCCGCTTTAGTTAACCCAAAAACATGCTTACGGAACACCGGTGAGGTGGCGTTATAGATATGTACGTTAACCCGTTTAAGCCCCTTAACGCTTTGCAGTGTGCGCTCAATTAGATCTGGGCGGATCTGGGTTAACACGCTTATATTCACATCGGGGATTAGCTGTGGCTGGTCCGCTAAAGCGCGCACAAATCGTAGTCCAGGGCGCTAGCGGCAGGAAAACCCACCTCAATTTCTTTAAATCCCAAACCCACCAGCAGGCGCAGCAGACGCTGTTTGCGCTTTAGATCCATGGGCTCAGCTAAAGCCTGATTACCGTCACGCAAATCCGTACTCAGCCAACGCGGCGCCTGGGTTAATTGTTTATCTGGCCAGGTACGCTGCGGGTAGCTAAATGCAGGTGGCCGCAAGTATTTGGCCACCGGCATTAAACTTGGTTCAGGGATAGGTATTTGCGCTGGGCGCAATCTTTTAGCTGCCTTTCTTGATTTTTAAAAGCCGAGTTTACCCAGCTGTTTAGGATCTTGTTGCCAGTCTTTAGCTGTGCGCACATGCAAATCTAAATAGATTTTGCGACCCAAATAAGCTTCAATTTCGCGGCGTGAGCGCATACCTACATGCTTTAGCCTAGAGCCACCCTTACCGATAATAATTGCTTTTTGCGAGTCGCGTTCAACTACCAGCGACACGCGCACTTGCAGTTTACCCCCACCCTTATAGGCCCCCTCATCGACCTGGGGATCCATAACTTCATCTACCACCACAGCTAGTGAGTGGGGCAGCTCGTCGCGCACCCCTTCTAGAGCAGCTTCACGCACTAGCTCAGCGATCATAACGTCGCGCGGCTCGTCGGTGATCTCTCCGGTGGGGTACAGCTGGGGGCCGTGGGGCAGGTAGGAGGCCAAAACGTCAGCCAAAATATCTACCTGACTATCAGTCACGGCGCTTACCGGCACAATCTGGGCCCACTGGCCTAGCTCTTGCACCGCCAACAGCTGCATAGCTAGCGCTTCTTTACTGACCTTGTCGGCTTTGGTTACTACCGCCACCACGGGGGCGCGCAGGTCGGCTAGGTCGCGGGCGATGAAACGGTCACCGGGGCCGATTTTTTCATCTGCCGGAATACAAAAAGCCACCACATCCACGTCGGCTAGGGTTTCTCGCACCATGTCGTTGAGACGTTTACCTAGTAGCGTGCGTGGACGGTGCAGGCCAGGGGTGTCTACCAGCACCAGCTGAGCTTTGGGTAGGTTCACTACCCCGCGTACGTTGTGGCGGGTGGTTTGTGGGCGCATGGAGGTGATGGCTACCTTGGTTCCCACTAGCGCGTTGGTGAGCGTGGATTTCCGGCGTTAGGGCGCCCTACCAGGCAGGCAAATCCGGCGCGAAACTCTGGGTCAGTTTCGGGCATTTCAATGGCTTCGGGCTCGGGCAGGTCACTAAGCCCAAACTCGGCGGCAAAATCTGCCATTTCAATTTCACCGGGCTGCGCGGCGTCAAACTCTTCCTGGGTGCCAGGTTCTTCGGCGCCAGGTTCCTGGGCTGCTAGTTCTTCGTGGCCCGGGGCGGCTTTAGTCATTGTCTACTTCTTTCTGCTGGGGTAGGGCCCAAGCTAAGAGGGAAAGTATTTGTCGACGTCGTCCTACTAAGTCTTCTGCTTCTAGGTGCAGTCCCTGAATTTCCCCACTGGATCCCGGTAGTGGCACTCGCCCCAGGGCTTTGGTAAGCAAGCCGGCGGCGGTGTCTACGTCGTCGTCGGAGATTTCTAGATCAAATAGGTCGCCGAGCTCATCTAGCCCCAGCCGCGCGGGTACGCGCCAAACCCCGTTGCCTAGATTTTCTACCTCGGGTTCGCGGTGGTCGTGTTCATCGGTCAGCTCCCCGACTACTTCTTCAACCAGGTCTTCCATGGTTACTAGCCCGGCAGTGCCGCCGTATTCATCCACTAGTAGCACCATATGTACATGCTCGCGTTGCATTTGGCGTAGCACGTCGTCGGCGGCGTTAGTTTCGGGATAGTAGGTAGCTTCACGCACCAGGCCAGCTACGTCCTGGCTAACTATGGTGGGGTCTTGTTGACGACGGCGCACCAGGTCTTTTAGGTACAGCAGGCCGCGTACGTCGTCGGCATCAGAACCAATTACCGGAATACGCGAGTAGCCTGAGCGCACAAACAGATCAAAGGCGTCCTCCACGCTGTCTTGGCAGTCGATGGTGACCATGTCAGGGCGCGGCACCATAATTTCGCGTACCAGGGTTTGGCCTAGTTCCACCACCTGGCGCATCATTTGCCTGTCGGCGGCTTCAATGCTGTCAGTTTCACCGATTTCGTCGATCATTTCGCGCAGGTCATCGGTTACTTCTGCGCGCTGCTCAGCCTCGGTGAGTTTAGCTTGGTGGCCATAGTTTGTGCCACCAGCGCAGTGGGGCGCACAGGCGATAGATCTGGATTAGCACCGGGGAGCTAAAAAGCAGTACTGCTTCAGGGCGGCGTCGGGCCAAGGATTTAGGATAGATCCCCACAATGAAGCCCAGCACCAGCGCGCCACATGCTAAGGCGATCAGTAGCACCTGCCACCAGGCGGAAGCTAGGGATGATACCGCCACGGTTAGCAGCACGGCGCTACTCATATCCACCACTACCCGCACGCCTGCCAGGATTAGCAGCATCTGGCGGCGATTATCAGCCAGGAAAGCTACCGCGCGGGCACGGCGGCGCCCAGCCTGAACCAGATCCTCCGCGCCGGCTTTGGTAATACGGATCAGGGCTGTTTCGCTGGCACTTAGCAATATGCCAAGTAGCAGCAGCGTCGTACAGAGGGCTAACAGGATTGCAACTGGGGCTTGGTGCATCAGCTAGCCGGCGGGAAATTAATGGAGGCGGGGCGCGCCGCTAGGAAAGTCAGCAGTAGGCGGCGTTGCAGGTCAAACATTTGGCGTTTTTCTTCAGGCTCACTGTGGTCATAGCCCAGCAGGTGCAAGATCCCATGCGTGGTTAGCAGCAGCATTTCTTCTACCGCGCTGTGTCCCGCTTTAAGTGCCTGCGCGGCGGCCACTTGCGGGCAGATCACCAGGTCACCTAGGGTGCCGGCGGGGGTAGGGCTATTGGGGTGGCCCGGGCGTAGCTGGTCCATAGGAAAACTCATCACATCTGTAGGCCCGGGTAGATCCAGCCAGCGCAGGTGTAGCTCTTCCATGGGTTCGGGATCGATGAATGTAATCGACAGCTCCGCATCCACCGACACATGCATTGATTCCAGAACAAATGCGGCCAGATCAGCGAATTCAGTTCCGTCAATATCTACTTCGGTCTCGTTTAAAACTTCTGTGCTCATGCTTTCCTCGTTTGCATAGTGCGACGGCGTGAACGGTTTTGGGCTACCGCAGCGGCCTGGCGCGCATCCCAGCGGCTGTAGGCGTCAATAATGTCTCCAACTAGTCGGTGGCGCACCACATCGGCACTGGTTAAATGGCAAAAGCTAATGTCATCTACACCCGGCAAGATTTTGGAAACCACAATTAGGGCCACTGGATTTACCCCCGGGCAGGTCCACCTGGCTATCGTCGCCGGTAACCACCATTTTTGAGCCAAATCCCTAGGCGAGTTAGGAACATGCGCATCTGTTCAGAGGTGGTGTTTTGGGCTTCATCCAAAATCACGAAAGCATCGTTAAGGGTGCGTCCACGCATATAGGCCAGTGGCGCCACTTCGATTGTACCCGCAGCCATTAGCCTGGGCAGGGCGTCAGCCTCAACATGTCATGCATGGCGTCATAAAGTGGCCGCAGGTAGGGGTCGATTTTGTCGGTTAGCGAGCCGGGCAAAAAGCCTAGGTTCTCCCCGCTTCTACAGCCGGGCGCGTGAGGATAATGCGTGAAACTTGCCGACGACGCAGCGCATCCACCGCCTTGGCCATAGCCAGGTAGGTTTTACCGGTACCGGCTGGGCCAATACCAAAGGTGATGGTGGAGCGGTCAATGGCGTCGGTGTACTGCTTTTGGCCCAGGGTTTTGGGGCGAATGGTGCGGCCCCGGGCGGTGAGAATATCGTCAGTGAAAACCTGGGCAGGGCGCTGATCAACGTTTAGCAAGCCGATAGCACGCTCTACGGCGTCGGCGTCCAAAGGCGTGCCGGTGCGGGCCACGTCAATGAGCTCACTTAATAGGGTGACGGCGGTGTTTACGGCGCCGGCATCGCCCGCCATAGTCACCTCATTGCCGCGCAGATGGAAGGATACTTCGCGCATACCGCGCTCCATGGCACGCAGCACTTCATCACGGGAGCCGAACAACACCACTGGGGCAACGTCGTCGGGCAGGGTCACCACACGTACAGAGTTGTCACTGTTTAAAGCGTCAGTCATATTGCCCGTCATTTTACCGAATTTAAGCCGCCCCTGCCCACCCACAGTCCCTGGCTCATGATCGGGTTTATAGGCTCTAAGCCATACAATTGGCCTAGCGTAAAACGCTAAATAATCCTAAACATTCGCGGCTTATATTTTAAGGAACGCCATGTCACCAGCATTGTTTAGTCCCCTCCAGGTGGGCACTAAAGTAGCTCGTAACCGCCTGTTTGTGCCTCCCATGTGTCAGTACACGCTAGAAAACCGTGACGGCGTCGCTAATTACGAAACTGCCCAGCACTATGGAGCCCTGGCACGCGGTGGCTGGGGCGCAATTATTGTGGAGGCCACCGCAGTAGCTCCCGCAGGCCGCATCACCCCCTGGGACCTGGGGCTGTGGAATGAGCAGCAGGCGCAGGCACTGGAGCCGATCGTGGCTGACATTAAGGCTCACGGCGCTTTGGCAGGTATTCAGCTATCTCACGCCGGACGTAAAGCCGCAACTTACCGCTGGAACCAGGGCAGCGGCACTATCCCCGCCGATCAGGGCGGCTGGCAGCCCCTAGCCCCCAGCGAGCTAGCTTTAGCCGATCACACCCGCCCGCAAGCCTTAAGTGAGTCGGAAATTGAGCAGATAATCGCTGCTTTCGCTAAGGCAGCCAAGGTGGCTAGCGAAATTGGTTTCGACATTATTCAGATCCACGGCGCCCACGGCTATTTGCTACACGAGTTCCGCTCGGCGCTTAGCAACCAGCGCAGCGATGCTTGGGGTGGCAGCCAAGGCGCCCGTAACCGTATGAGTGAGAAAACCGTGCAGGCTGTACATAAGGCTCTGGAGGGCACCGACAGTGTGCTTTCACTGCGTCTAAGTGCCACCGACTGGCTGGAGGGCGGCCTAGAGCTAAGCGACACCGTGGCTCTGACTCGCCAGCTACCCCAGGTGGATTGGTTTGATATTTCTAGCGGTGGTTTGGCGCCAGCGCCTATCCCGGTGGGTCCGGGCTATCAGGTGGGTTTTGCTCAGGCGGTTAAGTCTGCCCTAGCCGGCACGGCTGGCAGCGGCTCTAGCGGGTCTGCCAACGACGGCGCCACTAACGCTACTGGCGCAGCTAGCAGCGCCCAGGTGGTTAGCGCCGTCGGCCTAATCACCAACCCGGCCAGCGCCGAACAGATCCTGGTCACTAACCAAGCCGACATTGTAGAAGTTGGCCGCCCAGCCCTAGCTAACCCGCGCCTGCCACTAGCTTGGGCTAAAGAACTAGGCACCAAAGTGGACTACATGCCGCCCCAGTATGCGCGCGGTTTCTAGCCTTTGCTGGCCTTAACCACACAGGCCTAACCCCATAGGCCCGCGCGTTGTGCCAGCACCGCGAGCGCCACAGCCCCGGCGCTCGCGGTGCGCATAACGTGGGGGCCTAGGCGCACTAGCTGGGCACCGGCGTCAACCAAGTCCTGGGTTTCGTTGGCGCCAATGCCGCCTTCAGGGCCCACAATTACGGCTATCTGGCCACTTTGGGGCAGCTGTACGCTAGCGATTGGGGCACTGGCTTCTTCGTGTAATAGCACCACTACCTGGCCGGCGGCGCAGCTGGCACGCACCCAGTTAGCTAACTGAGCGGTGCTATGCAGCTGCTCTACCTGGGGTAAGTAGCAGCGCCGGGCCTGTTTAGCGGCTTGACGAGCGGTGGCTTGCCAGCGCTGGCGGCCTTTATCTGCTTTAGGACCTTTCCACACTGACACGCAGCGCTCACCTTGCCAGGGCACGATCAGGTCAACGCCCACTTCAGTGCAGGTTTCTACGGCTTGTTCGTCGCGCCCGCCTTTAGCTAGGGCCTGTACTAAGGCTAGACGTAGCGCTGGGGGCGGGGTGTGGCTTAGTGATTGCACCTGCACGCTCAGCGTATCTTTAGCTACCGTGCTAACCGTGCAGGTGGCGCGTAAACCTTGGCCATCTACCAGATCTAGCTGTTCGCTACACGCAAGCGGCGTACGGAAATCGCGTGGCGAGCTTCCTCCCCGCGCAGCTGGGCTGGTTGGCCTACTTTTAGCTGGCTCGGGGCGGGTTGCAAGGTGTTGGCGTCAGCTAGAAATACTGGCAGTGTCATGGTTATTTACCTAGTGCCCCTTTGAGTCGGTCTAGGACGGATTCATCCTTAACTGGCTCATAGTTGTCTTCGCCGCGTGCCTGGGCTAGCTGCATGAGTAGATCACGCTGGTGATCGTCGAGCTGGGAGGGGGTCTCTACGACGATGCGTACCTGCAAGTTGCCACGGCCGGGGCGACGCATGTGGTTAATACCTAGCTGCTTTAAGGTCACCACAGTGCCGTTTTGGGTACCTGGACGGACGTTGATCTTCTTGGTACCGTCCAAGGTTTCAAGGTTGATGGTGGCGCCTAGGGCGGCGGCAGTCATAGGCACACGCAGCTCGGTGACTAGGTCGTCGCCGTCTCGGTCTAGGAAGGGGTGCGAGCGCACCTGGAACTTGATGTATAGGTCACCGGCGGGGCCACCGCCTGGGCCTACGTCCCCTTGGCCGCGCATGCGTAGCGTCATGTCGTCGCTAACCCCGGCGGGTACCTCGATCTCAATTTCCTTATGGGACTGTACGCAGCCGGTACCTGAACAGTTTTGGCAGGGGGTAACGATCACGTCACCAAATCCTTCGCAGCGCGGGCAGGGCTGGGAGGTGAGCATTTCGCCAAATAGGGAGCGCACGGTACGCTGTACGTTCCCGGTGCCGTGGCACTGGGTACAGGTGACCGGGGAGGTGCCCGGGGCGGTGCAGCTACCATGACACTGCTCGCACACTACATAAACTTCAATGTCCTGCTTGAGCGTAGTGCCAAAGGCTACATCAGCTAGATCTAGCTCTACTGGCAGTACGCGGTCACTGCCGGGGCTTTGACGTGAACGAGGCCCGCCACCCCCGAATGCGCCCCCAAACATGGAGCTGAAAGCTGAAGCGAAAGCCCCGAAGTCGCCAGCGCCAGCGGCCGGACCTCGTCCGCTAAGCGCGTCTTCTCCGCCCAGATCGTACATCTGGCGTTTTTCTGGGTCAGAGAGAACTTCGTAAGCCTTATTTACCTGTTTTACTTCTTCTTCGTGGCCAGGGCCGGCGTAGTCAGGGTGAATTTTACGTAGACGCCGGTGATAGGCCCGTTTAATTTCCTTATCAGTGGCCTTACGGTCAACCCCAAGTAGCTGGTAATAGTCGCTCACTAAGTTCTTCTCTCGTTTACAGTAAAAGGCTTGCAAAATTCTAGCTGCTGGCAGGCCCATGCAGCGCGTTTAACGGGCCACTATTAACCCGCCTATGGCTACTGGTTTTGGGCCCCTTGATTGAAATAGCGGCTTAAGTAATTGGCTACAGCCTGCACACTGGCCATGGCTGCTGGGTAATCCATGCGGGTGGGCCCTAATACTCCCAGGCGCGCCACGGCTCCCCCCTCAGCGGTCTGGTAGCTGGTGGTGATTACTGAGGCTTCAGCTAGAGCCTCTTGGCCGTTTTCTTCACCGATACTTACGCTGACACTTTGGCTGGGCCGTCCGGCGGCGCCGGTTAGTAGCCGCAGCAGCACTACCTGTTCCTCTACCGCATCCAGTAGCGGCTCTAGTGAGGAAAAATCTGCGGTAGTGCGCGCCAAGTTAGCCGTACCCGCCACCACTAGGCGCTCTTCGACGTCGGACTGTAAAGCCGCAATGAGCTGGGCCGCAATCTGGTGCATTAGCGCACGCATATCCGGCTCGGTCTGCTTTAGCAGGGTAGAAACCACGGCGGAAACCTCGCTGGAATGGGCCCCCACCAAGGCTTGGTTAAGGCGCTGTCGCAAAGTCTCTAGGCTAGCCGGGTCACTTAAGCAGTCCTGCTCAACCATTAGGGTGCGCTGCTCTACCCGTCCAGAATCAGTAATAATCACCAGCAATAGTCGCCTTGGCGGCAGCGGCACCAGCTCTAGGTGACGCAGGTGTACGTGACGCAAGGAGGGGTATTCCACCACAGCTAGCTGCCCGGTTAGTTCAGCTAGGGCCCGCACGGCGCCTTCGACAACGTCGTTAAGGTCTACTACTCCCGCTAAAAGCCGGTCGATAGCTGCCCGCTCAGGCCCGCTTAGTGGTTTGATGGCCGCAATATGGTCCACAAATGAGCGGTAGCCCTTATGGGTGGGTACCCGCCCGGCCGAAGTGTGGGGTTGATTGATATAGCCTTCAGCTTCTAGCGCCGCCATATCGTTACGGATAGTGGCTGGTGAAACCCCTAAACAGTATCGTTCAGCAAGGGCCCGTGAGGCTACTGGCTCGCGGGTGCGCACATAGTCGCTAACAATCGCGTTGAGCACGGCCATTCGCCTGCCTTCAACCATGGCGCCTCCCTTCGTTAGCTTGCTTCTACTATTAGCACTCTACGTCCTAGAGTGCCACCTCGCTATCTGATTCGCTCAGGGGTGAGGGCTGGGCGCACCGATTATTTTAGGGTTGGCTGCCCCTCAGCGAGCCAATTTCTTAGCGCCCGCCAGTAAGCCGATTTACCCCATGCAGGTATGCTAAAACGCATGCAGGATCGCTATGGCAAAAATGTTTTGTCCTCTAACCCCCACCGCGAGGGGAGTTTTGCGGTGCGCCCGCGCTCGCAGCGACGCCCGGTACGTATTGGCGAAGTGGTTGAGGATGTGGCCACAGGTTTTGTGGGCGCAGTGATCCGGGTGGAAAAGTCCGGTGGACGCCACATTATGGTTTTGGAGGACCGCCGGGGGGTGCGGCGCGGCTTTCCGCTGGGGCCCGGTTACTGGGTCGACGGCGTCCCTGTGGATCTGCTAGCCCCTACCGACGGCGGTATTGCTGCTGGCCACCTAGCTAAAGCCCGCCCGGCCCCAGCGCGTTCAGCTGGCGGGCGAAAACTAACTGCCTCAGGTTCCTATGCAGTAGCGGATCAGCGAGCCAAGGTGGCTAGGGCTTCCCGTATTTGGGTGGAAGGGCGCCACGACGCCGAACTGGTGGAGAAAGTTTGGGGTGACGACCTGCGCCATGAAGGCGTGGTGGTACTGCTGCTGGAAGGGGTAGATAACCTGGTGGAGGTGATGCGCGAGTTTGCCCCCTTCCCCACCCGCCGGGCTGGGGTGCTGGTTGATCACCTGGTGGCTGGCTCTAAAGAGTCACGTATAGCCGCCCAGGTGGCACAGCTACCCGGGGGCAGCAATGTGCTGGTTACCGGCCACCCCTATGTGGATGTGTGGCAGGCTGTTAAACCTAGTCTGTTTGGTTTATCAGCTTGGCCTGATGTGCCCAGAGGAACCGATATTAAACACGGCACGCTGGCAGCTTTAGGTTGGCCCCACGCCACCCAGGCCGATATCGCCCAGGGCTGGCAGCGCATTTTGGCCCGCGTTAACTCCTATAAGGATATTGAGCCTGGACTGCTAGGGCGCATGGAAGAAATCATAGATTTTGTAACTGCGCCTGGAACCCACTAAAGAACCCTCAAGCCCAGTAAAAGAGCTCTGCACGCCAGCAAAATAACCCAGCAACTAGCCCCCGGTCGAAATTGTTTTTGACCAGGGGCTAGAACCAAGTTTTGCCTACATAGCGGCGCTATAGGGTAGACCTTAAACTGTCAGGCGCTAACGCTGTCAGCTAATTGGCTGCGGTGTGAGTTAAAAATCAGCCAGGCGGCGCGGGCCAGTAGCAACGCCACAATCACTGCGCCCACAATCTTGGCAATGGTGCTAGGCCAGATGGTCAGGCACAGCATGGCAACCAGAACTGGGCCTAGCAGAGTGAAGGAGTCAAATACGTAACGGCCAAAGGAGGGCATTTCTACGCCGTCGGCCTCCGCTACTGCCTTGACCATAAAGTTAGGCCCATTGCCAATGTAGGTCAGGGCGCCACAGAACACGGCACCTAGCGAGATAGACACCAGGTAGTGCTCGGGCACGCCAGCCACCATTACCTGGTGGGCGCCACTGGCACCCAGATGTGAGCCCATCTCGAAGAAAGTGGCGTAGGTGGGGGCGTTATCAAGCACTGAGGAGAGCCCACCGGTAAACAGGAAGAAGGTAACTTCATTAAGCGGCAGCTTGGGGGCCACCTCGTCGAGCACCAGCAGGGCCGGCACCATGGTCAGGAAGATACCGATGAACAGGTAACCAACTTCCTGCACCGGAGCCCAGGAGAACTGGTTGGCTACGTAGCGTACCTGCTTGTCACCAATGAAGTAGGAGCAGGCGGCAGCGCTCAGCATGATCAGCTCACGGATGGGCAGGTAATCCATGACACCGGCGTGCCCAGCCACAATGGCTTCCTCATCAATGGAGGGCAGCAGCGCCACGGCGGCCACAATCACCGCAAACCACAGGAAATTGAGTTTGCCTTCAACACGCAGCGGCTCAATGTGGGTGCGGTCTTCAGCCACGGCAGCGGCTGGCTCTTCGGCATAGTAGGCCTTATCCAGGGCGTAGTAGCTGATCAGCAGCAGGCTGTTAACCAGCAGCCATTCAGGAAACAGGTGTAGCGTCCAGGTGAAAGGCACGCCGCGCAGCATACCTAGAACAGTGGCGGGTCACCCAGGGGGGTAAGCAAACCGCCGCAGTTAGCCACAATGAAGATGGTGTAAAGCACCGTGTGTACACGGTATTTACGTTCTTTGTTGGTGGCCAGTAGGGGGCGGATGAGCAGCATGGCGGCGCCGGTGGTGCCCACAAATGAGGCGATGGTGCCACCGATAGCCAAGAAAACAGTGTTGTTTTTGGGGGTGGCTTGAATGTCACCGCGCAGGTGAATGCCGCCGGCTACTACGAATAGGCTCAGGATCAGCGAAATGAACTGGATATATTCGACGACGGCGCCACCTACATGCTCCCAGCCCACGGCCAGCCCGGTAGCGATTGCGGTGGGAACACCTAGCGTGAGAGCCAAAATAAGCTGACTTGAGGGTTTTTCCCACCAGTGTTTAGTGGCTCCCACCAGCGGCAATATCGCGATTGAAGCCAGCATCACCACGAATGGGGTGATAGACCATAAGGGCAATTGCATTAGCTGTCCTTTTACACTCGGCCAACAAATTCTGCCCGCAGTCGGGCAAGGTAAATATAAGTAACTGCCTGTAATTGTGACAGGAATAGGTCTAAATGTCAGCGCGTATCCGCTCCTTGAGCGGTGTAAGGTGGCTGCTATGAGTCCTATTGATGATTCACTACAGCATATCCTTGAGCGCATTGACGCAGCTTCCCAGCGCTACGGCCGCAATGATCAGGTTGGGCTGATGCTGGCGGTTAAGACCCAAACCCCACAAACTATTGTGCAAGCCACTAATGCCTTGGCTGCTTTGCGTCCAGGGCCAGTGGTACTGGGACACAACCGAGTACAGGAAATGGTGGCTAGCGGCCCGGCATTAGCTGAGGAGACAGTGGCCGCCCACCAGATGCGCCTGATTGGGCCCTTGCAGCACAACAAAATTAACCACATGCTGCGTTGGGCAGACGGCATTGAAACTGTGGCCAGCTTGGAGTTGGCTACTCGCCTGGAGGCTGCTTGTCAGCGTCAAGAGCGCCAGCTAGATGTGATGGTGCAGGTAAATGTTTCAGGCGAAGAAACCAAGAGTGGGGTTAGCCCTGAGGCAGCCCTAGATTTAGCCTGCCAGGTGGGCGAATTAAAACACTAAACCTGATTGGTTTAATGACGATTGGGCTAAATTCTCCCCACGAGGGGCCAGTACGTGCTGGCTACGCTAACCTGCGCGGATTAGCTGAGAAAATTGCGGCCAGTGGCGCTCCGGGTACAGCCGGTTGTACCCAGCTATCTATGGGCATGACTAACGACATTGAGTGGGCTATTGCTGAGGGCAGCACCCAGGTGCGTGTGGGACGTGCCGTGTTTGGGGAAAGAAACTAGCCAAAACCTAGTTAGACCCACCGCCAGTAGGGCCAGTGGGTCTAATTAGGTTTACTCACGCAGCATTAGCAGCAGCTTATTGGCGATAATCGTTAAAGCGCTAACAGATGCGATCAAAAAACAAATTCCACCAAAAGGCGCTAAACCGATTACAAAAAGTCCCAAACCAACAATAGCCGAGGCAATTAACACAGTTGCGGCGTTCTGAATCTGCTTTTCATAGCGATTGCAGCGCTCATCTATTTGCATCCTGCTCACCGTCTTTCATTGACTTGATTGTGGTCCGAATCTCCCTTCTATGATAGGGGTCAAGCTTTCAATAGGCAAGCTTTGCTATTGACAAAACCGCCCAACAGGTCTATTTAGGCTACACCTCAAAGTAGTGAGCGCGGGTGGTTGGCCAACCACCCGCGCTCACTAGGGTCACGGCATAGATTGGCGCTATTGCAGCGCCAACCCAGCCTTTAACAGAGCCCTTTTAGGCTAGACGGTACATCCAGCCAAACTCGTCTTCCACCTTGCCAAACTGGATACCAGTTAGACGCTGGTGAATGTGGCTGGTGACCGGCCCAGCTTCAAGCCTGACCTCGAAGTCCTTACCCTTTAGAGCGCCGATCGGGGTTACTACCGCCGCCGTACCACAGGCAAAGATTTCAGTTACCTTGCCGCTGCGTACATCGTCAAGCAAACCAGACAGCGTCAAGTCTGCCTCACTTACGCTAGTGCCTTCGCTCTTGAGTAGCTCAATGATGGCCGAGCGGGTGCAGCCTTCCAAAATGGTGCCGCTTAGGCGCGGAGTTACCACTGAGCCGTCAGCGCGCACCACGAATACATTCATGCCGCCTAGCTCCTCAATATGCGAAGCAGTGACATCGTCTAGGAAGCAAACCTGCTTGCAGCCATTGGCATAAGCCTCTTCCTGGGCAATCAGTGAAGCGGCATAGTTACCACCACATTTAGCTGCACCAGTACCACCCACGCCAGCACGGTGGTAGGAGGTGGTTACCCAAATGTCTACAGCTTCTACCTTGTCGCCAAAGTAGGGGCCCACCGGTGAAGCAATCACGTAGTAGTCAGCTTCATGGCTAGAGCGCACCCCGAGGAAAGCCTCTGAGGCGATCATAAAGGGACGCAGATACAAGCTTGAACCAGGCTTGGAGGGCACCCACTGGTTATCGGCGCGCACCAGGGACGCAATTGAAGCCACAAAGTCTTCGTGTCCCAGCTGCGGCAGGCATAGACGGCGAGCTGAGGCAGCTAGGCGGGCAGCGTTATAGCCGGGACGGAAAGTCCAGATTGAACCATCTTCATGGCGGTAAGCCTTAATGCCCTCAAAAACTTCCTGGCCGTAGTGGAACACTGCAGCTGCTGGAGAGAGCGTAAGCGGAGCAAACGCCACTACTTCACGCTGGGACCAACCACCTTCATGGCTCCAGTGAGCGTGGGCCATGTGGTCAGAAAAGACCGTACCAAAACGCAGTTCATCTAGGGCCTGCTGGCGCTGAGCATCGCTAGCGCGGTGATCACTGGCGCTAAGTGGAAAACGCTCAGCTAGTTCGGCGGCCGGTGCTAGCGGCTGGGCCGCCGCCTGGGCCAGAGCGCTTACCTCAGGGGTAGCTGCGTGGTTTGCACTCATTATTTTCTCCTGTCCTAACAACGGTGGCCACCTGCTTTCGCGGTGGCCACCGTTATCATCTTGACTTAAATAGTGCGCTGCGCTCAGCGAGCTACAGAGCCCTCGTGGTAGTCAGTGTCAATGTCCTTGCGCCATGCGAACAAGGAACGCACCTCGCGACCGGTGGTCTCGATCGGGTGGCCCTCACCCTCGGCGCGTAGGCGCTTGAATTCGGGGGCGCCAGCAGCCTGGTCATCCATAAAGCGCTTGGCGAAAGCACCGCTCTGGATGTCGCCGAGGACTTCCTGCATGTGCTCCTTGACGTCGGGAGTGATAATACGCGGGCCGGAAACGTAGTCACCGTACTCGGCAGTGTCAGAGCAGGACCAACGCTGCTTGGAGATACCGCCCTCGTTGATCAGGTCAACGATCAGCTTCATCTCGTGGCAGACCTCGAAGTAGGCCATCTCAGGCTGGTAGCCGGCCTCAACCAGGGTCTCGAAACCGTACTGGATCAGCTTGGAGATACCGCCGCAAAGCACGGTCTGCTCACCGAATAGATCAGTTTCGGTTTCCTCACGGAAGGTGGTCTTGATGGCGCCGGCGCGGGTACCACCAATGGCCTTGGCGTAGGAAAGCACTAGCGGCCAAGCCTGGCCGGTGGCGTCCTGCTCAACACAAACTAGTACCGGCACACCACGGCCAGCCTCGAACTCACGACGTACGGTGTGGCCCGGGCCCTTGGGGGCAACCATAACCACGTCGATGTCGGCGCTGGGCTTGATGTAGCCGAAGTGGATGTTGAAGCCGTGGCTGAACAGCAGAGCTGCGCCGGGCTTGATGTTGGGGGCAATTTCAGCCTCGTACAGGGCGGCCTGCACCTGGTCTGGGGCTAGCACAGTGACGACGTCGGCCCAAGCCACGGCCTCAGCAATGGGCTTAACGGTCAGGCCGGCTTCCTGCGCCTTGGCGATAGAGGAAGAGCCTTCACGTAGACCCACAACTACCTCAACGCCGCTGTCACGTAGGTTCAGCGCGTGAGCGTGACCCTGGGAACCGTAACCGATTACGGCTACCTTCTTGGACTGGATAACCGACAGGTCTGCGTCTGCATCATGGAATAGCTGCGCCATAGTGGCCTCTCACTTTTCTTTGAGTTCTTCGGTAATGGACTGGGAACCGCGACTAATAGCTACGGTGCCAGACTGAACGATCTCACTCACGCCGTAAGGGCGCAGGGAGTTGAGCAGAGCCTGGACTTTTGACTCAGAGCCAACCATTTCGATCACTACTGAGTCTGGGTGCACGTCTACGACGTGGGCCCTAAATAGGTCAACGATCTGTAGTACCGCAGTACGTGAAGCATCGTTAGCCAAGACTTTAATTAGTAGTAGTTCTCGTTGAACAGAGTCTGCCTGATCTAGTTCAACGATTTTGAGTACATTCACTAGCTTATTTAGCTGCTTAACCACCTGATCCATGGCGGTGTCATCAGCATTGGCGATTACGGTGATACGTGAGATCTGAGGATGCTCAGTGGGACCTACCGCCAAAGAGTGAATATTGAAGCCTCGCCTGGCAAACAGCGCTGACACGCGGGTAAGCACGCCAGGCTTGTTCTCAACTAGCACGGAAAGGGTGTGTTTCGTGGTGCTCATGTATTACTCCTCATCCCAAACCGGGCGTAGGCCCTTTGGCATATTCAATGTCGCTGTTGTCGCTACCTGGCGCAACCATCGGCCAAACCTGAGCGTCAGGTGAGCACACAAAGTCGATTACTACCGGACGGTCAGTGATGGCGTTTGCTTGAGCGATAACGTCTTCAATATCCTCGGCCCGCTCACAGCGCAGCCCCACTACTCCATAGGCCTGAGCTAGGGTTACGAAGTCAGGGATGCGAATCTCGTCGCCGGTGTGCAGTGAAGTGTTGGAGTAGCGTCCACCGTAGAACAGCGTCTGCCACTGACGCACCATGCCTAGTGACGAGTTGTTAATGATGGCTACCTTGATAGCGATGCCTTCCAATGAGCAAGTAGCTAGCTCCTGGTTGGTCATCTGGAAGCAGCCGTCGCCGTCGATTAGCCATACGTCACGCTGGGGCGCACCCACCTTGGCACCCATGGCAGCAGGAATGCCGTAACCCATGGTGCCGCTACCGGCTGAAGACAGCCAGGAACGTGCGTGGCGGTGATCGATCAGGTTAGCTGACCACATCTGGTGCTGGCCCACACCGGTAACCACAATGGCGTCGTCGGCAATAGAGCGGCCGATCTTGGTGATTACTTCCTGGGGTGAAAGCTTGCCATCTTCGGGCTGAGCCCAGCCAACGGGGTAACGACGGCGCAGCGAAGCAGTGTAGTTAGTCCAGCTGCCATACTCTGGCTTCTCCCCCACCTGGGCACTTAGCTCGGCAATAGCCTCAGTTAACTGCGGCAGGGCGTATTTAAGATCCGCCACGATACCTAGGTCAGCGGCACGGATTTTACCAATTTCAGCCGGGTCGACGTCGATATGAATGACGCGGGCGTGCGGGGCGAAGCAGTCTAACTTGCCAGTTACGCGGTCATCGAAGCGCGCACCCAAGGCAATAATTAGGTCGCTTTGCTGCAGGGCCCCTACTGCCGCCACAGTGCCGTGCATACCGGGCATACCCAGGTTTAGCGGGTGGGTAGCCGGTAGCGCATCGAGCGCATTTAGGGTGGTTACGGTCGGGATGGGGGCGACGTCGAGCAGGGCCTTAAGTGCCTCAGATGCGCCGGCCCGGGTGATGCCACCACCGGCGTAAATAACCGGCTTGGAGGCTGCAAAGATCATGTCGGCAGCGGAGCTGAATTTAGCCTCGCGCCCCCGGGTAGGAATGTTGTAGCCAGGCAAATCCAGCTCTACCGGCCACTGGAAGTCAACTTCACCCACCTGGGCGTCTTTGGTTACGTCAACTAGTACCGGGCCGGGGCGGCCAGTGCTAGCTAGGTGGTAGGCCTCAGCAATACGCTGGGGAACATCTTGGGCACGGGTTACCAGGAAGGAATGCTTAGCCATGGGCATGGTGGCGCCCACGATGTCAGCTTCCTGGAAGGCGTCGGTGCCAATTGAAGCAGAGCCCACCTGGCCGGTGATGGCCACTAGCGGAACTGAGTCCATCATGGCGTCACCTAGAGCAGTAATCAGGTTGGTAGCACCAGGGCCGGAGGTTGCAATGCATACACCCGTCTTGCCAGTGCTCATGGCATAACCTTCAGCAGCATGCCCACCACCTTGCTCGTGGCGCACTAGAATGTGACGGATTTTTGTTGATGCATACAACGGATCATAGAAAGGTAGGATGGCGCCTCCAGGCATCCCAAACACATCCGTTACCCCTAATTCCTCCAGGGCGCGCACTAAAGCTTGTGCACCGGTCATGACGGTCATGCTTGTAGCCCTCCTTTTATTTTCCCGCGTAGTTAAGCCTAAGCAAGACTAGTGCCAACTTTTAAAGCAAACAAGAACGTCCCAGATTTTAAGTTCACGTCTTACAATGCGAGATAAACAGGATTGCGCTACACTGTATTTGACATGACAATTCTTGTCCGACGAACGGGACCTATGCCCTGAGGTCCCGGCACAGCTACGTTGTAACGTGAAGGTTGGCTCTAGCGACAAGGTTTTGTCGCCAAACGCTTATATTCAAAGGAGACTAGGCCTTGCACGAGATAATGGAGCATCTAGCCAAAAACCCGGTCTTGGTGCTGTTCCTACTCATCGGCGTTGGCATGCTGGTGGGACATATAAAGATTAAAGGTATTAGCCTGGGTGCAGCTGCCGTGCTGTTTGCAGGTATTGCACTAGGCGCATACGCTGACTTCCTGGGTGTTGATCTAAAACTACCACAGCTGCTGGGCACGCTAGGCCTAGCTATCTTCACCTTCTCAATTGGTGTTTCTTCTGGCCCTGGTTTCTTCCAGGTAATTAAAACTGCAGCTGGCCCACTGCTAGCCATGCTGGGCGTATTTATTGTTTCCGCTGGCGCCGCCCAAGTTTTAGGCCGCGCCTTCGGGATGAACTCTGCACTTATTGCCGGTACCTGGGCAGGGGCCATCACTAACACCCCGGCCTTGGCGGCTGCAGGCAGCGCTGCCCAAACTGCCGGTGACCCAGATGGCACAGCTACCGCAACCGTGGGTTATGCGGTGGCCTACCTATTTGGTGTTATCGGCATGCTGTTCTTTGCCTCGCTAGCCCTACACTACCGCACCAAAGACACTGACGCCCCTACCCCCATTATTAACGCCACCATCCGCGTCGAGCGCCGCGACAACCTCACCTTGGCCCAGATTCTTAAGGATCTCGACGCCGGCAGTGACCTGCGCTTCTCGCGTCTGGCTCGCGGTGAGGACAAGCCCATTAAGACCCCGCATCTAACTGACCGCGTCTACCACGATGACCTACTGACCGTAGTAGGTACCGAGGACAAGGTTAAGGCCGCTCAGGATCTACTAGGCCACCACTCTTCGCACTCGCTTATCGCTGACCGCCGCTACCTGGACTTCCGTCGCATCACCGTATCCAACTCCAAGCTGGCTGGACGCACCCTGGCTGAGGTTGACCTTGATCACCGCTTTGACGCCTCGGTATCGCGTGTACGTCGTGGTGACGTAGACCTGATGGCTGACCCGCGTCTGGTTCTACAGATGGGTGACCGTCTGCGTGTAGTAGGCCCCACTCACCGTCTAGCTGAAGTCACCAAGTACTTTGGTGACTCCGCACGCGGCCTATCCTCCCTCTCACCCGTGGCTCTGGGCCTGGGTATGGCATTGGGTATCTTCTTCGGTGAGTACAAGTTCCTTACCCCCACCGGCGCTACCTTCTCCATTGGTTCAGCTGCCGGCACGCTAATTGTTGGTCTTATCTTTGGTCGCCTAGGCCGTATCGGCAAGATGGTTACCTCTCTACCGGCTACAACCACACAGGTACTGTCCGAGCTTGGTCTGCTAATCTTCCTGGCCCAGGCTGGCACTAAGGCCGGTACTCAGATTGGTGTAGCTTTCACCAGCGGTAGCTGGATTAACATCCTGATTGTCGGCATCGTGGTAACCACTATTGTGGGCGCTGGTCTGTATGCAAGTATGCGCTGGCTAGTCAAGATGGGTGGCACGCGTCTATCTGGTTTGCTGGCGGGTGCCCAGACTCAGCCTGCTGTACTGGCCTTCGCAAACGACCGCACTGGTATGGACCCGCGTGTGGCCCTGGGTACGCCATGGTCTACCCTGTGGCCATGGTGGCAAAGATCTTCATCGCCCAAATCATGGGTGGCCTGTAACTACCTGCGAGGCAAGCAGGCCTGCAGATATAAAGAGCAGGTCCGCTAGATAGAAAATCGGGGAGGCTAATGCCTCCCCGATTTTTGCGCTCTCTACAGACAGTTTTAATGCAGGTCAGGTAGAGACGAAGTAGAAAAGTCGTGACGCCAGTTACGGTCAGTGATTACACGCGCCAATGCTAAGCCAGCACCGATAGCGGTAATAACTAGAACCACCTCAGCAATGTTGCCAAAAGCAGTAGATACAGCCACTGAAGTGTCAATGGTGTGGTCGTTAATCGCGCTCAGGGCCCGGTAGAAAGGCACACCCGGAATCATGATCACTACTGCCGGCACAGACAAAGCCACACGCGAAAGCGAAGCAGAGGAAACAAACAGCTGCGCCATCAAGCCAATTACCAAGGCAGCCAGGCCCACTGCCAGTGCCAGGGTAAGCCAGCTTCGTTAATCAAAATAATACGGCCAGTGTTAGCCACAGCTCCCGTAATAGCGCTTACTAGGGCAGCTCGCGCAGGGGCGTTAAACAGCATGGCAAAGCCATAGGCGGCCACAAAAGAACACACCAGATCTAGCGAGTAAAGCGCTAGACCTGTGGGGCCAGCCGGCTTGGGACCATCTACCGGCCAGTTTGCTACGTAGCTGGTAACCCACACAGCAATACCAGCAGCAGCCATCACCATAATCACGTAGGACATCCTGGTAAGTGCCGACAGGAAGTCTTGGCGAATCATATCCAGCATGGCGGTAACCATTGGGAAACCGGGGATCAGGAACAAAATCGCAGAGATAACCCCGGCCTGGTGGGTGTTGTCAGTGATGCCTGCTAGATCCATACCAGCCAGCACCGCCATATAGGTGCCAGAACCTAGCAGGCCACACAGCAGCCAGGTCACAAAGTGCTGCCAGCCACGGTGCAGCAGGAAGCGGCGCAGCGCCTGACCCAAGAATGCTGCAATGAGTACACCCAGGCACTCATAGAGGCCACCCTTATTTAGGAAACAGAAACCTGCACAAGCCACACCTGAGGCTGCCGCATTGGCGAAGGCCCCATATAGGGGTTTAACGCTAGCTACTTCATCTAGCTTGGCATTTAGATCCTCAACCCGTTCATGGGCTTCAAGGTTTTCTACCACAGTGCGTAGACGCTCAAGCTTGTCTACGTTTACGCCCACGCGGCGCTGTTCTACAGCAACCGTGCGGAACCTTTCTTTACCCACAAAAGCGCTGGCCACGATTTCATTCATGGTTACTTGCGCCTCATGACGGTCTAGGCCCACAGCTGCAGCAGCCCGGGCCATAGCAGACTTAACGCGGTAGGCGCCGGCGCCGCAAGTGAGCATCATTGAGCCCAGTCGCAGCACCACATTAGATTGCGCCATTAAGCGATCTGCATCTAGCGGAGGATCTTGGAATTGTTTGGGGTCTTGGCTAGTCACCATTAAATTTTAGCCGACCTGGGCCCCCACAACTCCAGTAGGAAGGTCCACCAATACCTTATCGCCAGCGTTTAAACGGTGCCCACGACGCGTCTCTACCTCGCCGTTTACCTTTACATCCCCGCTTTGAATAGCGATTGTGGCATTGGCACCATCTTCAACCAGATTAGCTAGTTTAAGAAACTGGCCTAATTTAATCTGGCCGGTAACCGGGATAATTTCCAGTTCCAACTTAACTCCTATGCTCAGTGATTTAGACAGTTGGGCCCTAGGATAGCTTTAAGGTCGCTAAACAGGGCGGTTGTGGGGCTAACTCGCCAGCGCTCATCGAGCTGGGTACGCACCTCACGGCCTGGGCTGGTTAGCGTCATGCGCACGTTGGAAGGACCACTGTGGCGCTCTAGCACTTCACGCAGTTGCTCCACTAGGGCGGTGGTGCAGCGTGAGGCGGGCACGGTAATAGTTACTGCTTCATGGGTTGCAGAAGACACATCGGGCAGTGTCATCTCTTGGGCGTAAATAGTGGTTTCGCCGTCGCGACGGTTAACCTTACCGCGCACCGTAACCACTGTGTCTGGAGCCAGCATGGTAGACACTGTCTGGTAGGTCTGCGGGAAGAACATAACCTCGATCGAGCCCCCCCAGATCCTCAACTGTGGCAATAGCCCACAAGTTACCATTTTTAGTGGTTTTACGGTTCAGCGAGGTAATCAAACCGGCAATAGTGACGTTTTGCGGGGTATTTTCTTCATCCTCACGCAAAGCCGAGATTTCAGTGTCAGCCAGCTGGGCAAGTATATGTTCAATACCCAGCAGCGGGTGGTCAGAAACATACAAGCCCAGCATTTCGCGTTCAAAAGCCAGCTTGTCCTTCTTATCCCACTCGGGCACATCAGGCACCTGAGTAGAAAATACCGGACCGGCCCCGATAGACTCAGCGCCGCCGTCGAACGCTGCAAACAAGTCAAACTGACCGGCAGCCTCATTACGCTTAATCCCAATAACCTCATCTACCAGGTCCTCATGCACCAGGTGCAGGCTACGGCGAGAACCACCCATAGAATCAAAGGCGCCGGCCTTAATCAGCGAGTCAATGGTGCGCTTGTTACACACCGTAGAAGGCACCTTATCTAGGAAGTCGGTGAAGGAAGTGAAGGCCCCTTTTTCCTTACGGGCCTTAATAATTGCCTCCACCACGTTGGTACCAACGTTACGGATAGCAGCCAGGCCAAAGCGGATATCATCCCCCACAGCGGCAAAGGCTGCGCGCGACTCATTAACATCAGGCGGTAGCACCGTAATCCCCATGTGGCGACATTCGGCCAGGTAAACGGCAAGCTTATCCTTATTATCTTTCTGGGAGGTTAGCAGCGCCGCCATGTATTCCACCGGGTAATTAGCTTTTAAGTAGGCGGTCCAGTAGGACACCACGCCATAGGCGGCCGAGTGGGCCTTGTTAAAGGCATAGGCACTGAAGGGCACCACAATATCCCATAGAGTTTTAATGGACTCTTCGGAGTAGCCATTGTCTAGCATTCCCTGACGGAAGCCCACAAATTCTTTAGCTAGAATCTCGGGCTTTTTCTTACCCATGGCTTTACGCAGCTTATCTGCTTTACCCATGGAGAAACCGGCCAGTTTCTGGGCAATCTGCATAACCTGCTCCTGATACACGATCAGGCCATAGGTGGTAGACAAAATTGGCTCCAACACCTGGGCTAGTTCAGGGTGAATAGCCTCAATTTTCTGCACGCCATTTTTACGCAGCGCATACTTAGTGTGTGAGTCTGCGCCCATAGGTCCGGGGCGGTAGAGGGCGCCCACAGCCGAAATGTCTTCGAAGTTGTCAGGGCGCATCAGTCGCAGCAGGGTACGCATACCCCCACCATCTAGCTGGAAAACACCCAGGGTTTCACCGCGTGAGAGCAGCTCATAGGTTTTTTTATCGTCCAGCGGCACATTATCTATGTCCAGGGCGGGTTTACCGTTGCCGGTGATATTCACTAGCGCATCGGAAATAACTGTCAGGTTACGCAACCCCAAAAAGTCCATTTTGAGCAGCCCCAGGGTTTCACAGGTGGGGTAGTCAAACTGGGTGATGACGGCGCCGTCCTGCACACGCTGCATCATGGGGATTACATCCGTGAGTGTCTTAGAGGACATGATTACTGCGCAGGCGTGCACGCCCCACTGACGGGTCATGCCTTCCAGGCCGCGTGCTAGGCCCACAATGCGTTTAACGTCGGCGTCTTCCTCATAGAGCTTGCGGAACTCTTCAGCCTCGCCGTAACGCTCATGTTCTTTATCAAAAATACCGTTTACGGGAATATCTTTACCCTGCACACCTGGAGGCATGGCTTTAGTTAGCCGCTCCCCCATGGCGTAGGGGTAGCCCATGACGCGGGCAGAGTCTTTAAGGGCCTGCTTGGCTTTAATGACACCGTAGGTGACCACCTGGGAGACGCGGTCAGAGCCGTACTTACCACGTACGTATTCGATTACTTCATCACGACGGCGCTCGTCAAAGTCGACGTCGATATCAGGCATTGAGATACGTTCAGGGTTTAGGAAACGCTCAAAAATCAGGCCGTGTTCCAGCGGGTTTAGCTCAGTGATACCCATGGCGTAAGCCACCATGGAGCCGGCACCCGAGCCACGTCCCGGGCCTACACGGATACCGTGGCGCTTGGCCCAGTTAATGTAGTCGGCTACCACCAGGAAGTAGCCAGGGAACCCCATCTGCACAATCACGCCAATTTCGTATTCAGCCTGCTTGCGGCACTCCTCTGGAATGTTTCCGTCGAAACGGCGGTCCATGCCTTTCCAGCATTCCTTGATGAACCAGCTTTCGTCAGTCTCCCCCTCGGGCACGTCAAATACCGGCATGTAGTTAGCGCCCTCATCGGTGGTGGTGAAGTGAATGTCGCATTGCTGGGCTACTAGCAGCGTGTTGTCGCAGGCACCGGGAAAATCAGCAAATAGTTTGCGCATTTCTGCAGCTGGACGCAGGTAGTAAGAGTCACCGTCGAACTTAAAGCGATCCGGATCAGAAAGCACTGAGCCAGAGTTGATGCACAGCATGGCGTCTTGGACTTCGCGGTCTGTGGGCTTTACATAGTGCGAGTCGTTGGTGGCCAGCAGCGGGGCGTTAAGGTCAGCTGCCAGGCGCAGCAGATCCTTGGTTACGCGGCGCTCAATTTCTAGGCCGTGGTCCATGATTTCCACGTAGAAGAAATCTTTACCGAAAATGTCTTGAAATTCTCCAGCTGCACGCAGAGCTTCGTCATATTGGCCCAGGCGCAGGCGGGTTTGGACCTCGCCACTGGGGCAGGCAGTGGTGCCGATCAGACCCTTGCTGTAGCGCGAGAGCAGTTCACGGTCCATACGTGGACTTTTACCCCACTGGCCTTCTAGGGAGGCGTAGGAATCTAGCCGCATAAGGTTGTGTAAGCCCTCATTATTGCGGCTAAGCAGGGTCATGTGGGTGTAGGAGCCGCGTGCGGAGACGTCGTCGCTACGCTGGGATTCATCTCCCCAGAACACGCGGGTTTTATCGAAGCGGCTGGTGCCCGGGGTCATATAGGCTTCGACGCCGATAATTGGCTTAATCCCTGCCTTTTTGCAGGCATTGTAGAACTCGTAGGCCCCAAACATGTAGCCGTGGTCGGTGATGGCTAGCGCGCTCATTTCTTGGCGTGCTGCCTCAGCTACATAGCTAGAGATTTTGCCGGCCCCATCCAGCATGGAATAGTCGGTGTGGACATGGAGGTGCACGAAGGAATCACTAGCTGCCATAGGTGCCATTGTATGGGCCCCAAGCCAGCTTTGCCTTAACCTATCGCGGTGAGAAATACCTGGTTAGCTCGGCGTGGTAAGTGGCGCTCACAATGCACGCACTGCCTTTGGCAGCCACGCTGTGCGCACTGCCCTACTGCGCACTGTCCTACTTTAAGTGCGGCTACAGGCAGCGCGACTACAGGCGCCTGGTATTTGTAGTGCCGTCGCTTTTCTACGCCCCTGGTTTTAAAGCCGCACTACTTCTAGGGCGTGGGCTAGGTCAGCGCTGTATTGACTGGTGAAAGTGACTCTTTGGGCGGTGGCCGGGTGGGTTAGGCTCAGCTCGACGGCGTGCAACCACTGGCGCTTTAAACCGGTTTCTTGGCTTAGTTGCGGGTCTGCACCATAGGTTTCATCACCCACACAGGGGTGGCCAACTGCGCTCATATGCACCCTGATTTGGTGGGTGCGGCCAGTTTCCAAATGAATTTCTAGCAGTGAAGCGCGCGGCATGGCTTCAATCATGTCGTAATGGGTGCGCGAGGCTCGACCACCCTCAATAATGGCCATTTTCCACTCTCTAGAGGGGTGACGCCCAATTGGCGCATCAATTGTGCCGCTGGTGGGATCGGGGTGGCCTTGCACTAAGGTGTGGTAGATCTTGTCCACGCTGTGCTCACGAAACTGCTGTTTTAAGCTGGAATAGGCGTACTCACTGCGGGCTACCACCATTACTCCACTGGTGCCCACGTCTAGGCGTGAAACAATGCCTTGACGCTCAGCTGCCCCGGAGGTGGTGACCGAAATATTGCAGGCTTTAAGGGCCCCTAATACGTCAGGCCCATCCCAACCCATAGAGGGGTGGGCGGCAATTCCGGCAGGTTTATCGACCACCACCAGGTCATCATCAACATAGATAATGCCCATATCGTCAACCTGGCGGGCCACCGGCTCGGGGCTACGCGGCTGGGGTAGATCCACTTCCAGCATTGAGCCACCTAGCAGGCGGTCAGATTTAGTTAGCACATTACCCTCAGACACTACCCGCCCTTGAGCGCATAGTTCCCCGGCTTTGGTGCGGCTGAGGCCTAACATGCGTGCCAGTGCGCTATCTACACGCTGACCATCTAGGCCATCGGGAACCGGAAGCACTCTGAAGCTCATGCTAACTCCTGATAATAGATTTAAAGTTAACCGCTACTTATGACTTGCTTTGGCTACCATCAAGGTTACGCCCCACAGTGGTCAGCCACACTACTGCGACGCCGGCGATCACAATCGCTATATCAGCTACGTTGCCCACAAAAGCGCCGTTGTAATCGATAAAGTCCACCACATGGCCGCGCCCAAAGCCAGGGCTACGCAACAGGCGATCGATAAGGTTTCCTACCGCTCCCCCCTAGCACTGCCCCCAGGATCAGGGCCCAGGGCAGGTAGTTGAGTTTGCGGCTTAGATAGATCACTACTGCGCTAACTAGCACCGCTAAAACCGTAATTACCCAGGTGTATTGGCTACCTAGGGAGAAGGATGCGCCAGCGTTATGCACTAGCACTAGGCCTAAGAAATCCCCTACCAGTTTGATCTGCTGGCCCTGCCCCAATGCATTAAGGGCCCAAATTTTGCTTAGCTGATCTGCAGCCACTATAGCTAGGGCTACTGACCAAAACCAGATGAGATTTTTTAGGTGTGCATCCATGGCTGTTCCCTATTAACAGACACGCAAACGGCGAGGGCTTTAAACCCTCGCCGCAGCAATTTTAAGCTTGGGATAGTCTCACAGACCCAGGTTGCTCTGGCCGCCGCCGGAAGCGTCCTCGACGTTGTTGAGCAGGTTGGTCAGGTAAGAACGCAGGCGAGTGCGGTAGTCGCTCTCGAAGCGACGCAGCTCGTCAATCTTGTGCTCCAGGTTGGCGCGCTCCTTCTCAAGCTGAGATAGGGTCTGGTTGCGCTGGTTTTCAGCTTCACGGGTGAGCTGTTCACCAGTAGCGCGAGCCTCGGTGACGATACGCTCACGCTCGGCCTTACCCTTGGCGACGTATTCGTCGTGCAGGCGCTGGGCCATCTCGAGCATGGCAGCAGCAGACTCGGCATTGTTGCCACTGGGCTCGATCTTGGGGGTCTCCACGATCGGGGACTCAACCACAGGAGCAATCGGAGCCACCGGGGATACCGGGGTGGCAGTTACTACCGGAGCGCCTTCGCTCAGCTCGGCAACGCGAGCGTTAGCAGCATCGAGCTTGGCCTTGAGCTCGGCGTTTTCGTTCTCCAGGTCGCGCATGGCCTCGACGATTTGGTCAAGGAACTCGTCAACTTCGTCCTGGTCGTAGCCCTCACGGAACTTGGTGGGCTGGAACTTCTTGTTGAGGACGTCATCAGCGGTTAGCTGCGTCATCTCGTTACCTCGCATTTGCTTTGGGGTCTTTGTAGGACTCCAGCGCGGAGCCCACTTCCTTTAGACTACAACAAGATACACAATTGTGACACTTGTTGTTTTTGTTACCAGTGGGAATTGGGATAATCCCCAACCGGCGAGATGGGAGTTAGCACACCCCGTGCATATACTTCCCCGGCCAGCTTGGTAGCCGACAGCTATATACAACGGTTTGTACCACTTAAGGCTACCTCAAGGCTGCGCCTTATGGCAGGATTTACGCGCTTAAGCGTGTTCTTCCCAGTACTCAAGGCTGGCCACTACCCGATCCAAGAACTCATCAACGTAGTCCTGTTCATAGCCAACTACACCAAACCCAGTTGGCTTAAACCGGGCAGCTTCCACATCCTTTGAGCCAAGCAGTTTAACGTTGGAACCGCGTTCATAGCTAGCCAACGCTTCAACTACCTTAGCTAGTAGGTCATCAACTTCCCCACAAGCATAGCCTTCGAAAAATTTATGCTTAGGGAACTGAGCACTACTAACTGCACTAGAACTTAGCACATTAATGTCGGTTGCTTGGCGCACAGCGACAGTTGGCTGCTCAGTTGCTTGGTGGTAGCTATCAGCACTGGCATCATCTGTCTGCGCAAACTTGAGGTTGTCAGCGTAACGTTTTTCCCAAGCTCCCAGCACCTTAGCTGCCTGATGCAGCAGGTCATTTACCGCCAGGCGGTCGTAGCCTTTAGCGAAGCTAACCGAGTCGAAACGGTAATTTAGCACTTCGCTAGCCGTGACAGCGCGTGAGGGCAGAGTCGCCATGTCCAGCTCATAGGCGCTTAAGGTAGCAGCTATGCGATCGATTAGGTCATTTACCTGACTCTGGTTGTAGGCCTGACGCATAAATGTAGTGGGAAGCTGCGTTTCGCGCACTTGTACGGCAGTAAGCATATTTCCTCCTTTAAGTTAGGTAAATAATAGACCCCGCAATGTCTTTATGACACTACGGGGTCTATACCAAGAGTGGAAGAAGGGCTCAGTACGTTGCGCGAATTAACATTCCGATGATGTTTGAGCGACGTAGATAATGAAGTACAGCGCCAAAAATGCCATATCGATTCCAACTCCACCGATCCCCAGCGGGGGGATCACCCGGCGCAAAGCCTTCAGCGGCGGATCAGTCAGCGCATAGACCACGTTGGCCAGTATCAAAAGCAGGCCCTTGGGACGCCAGTTACGCGCAAAAGCACTAACCAGATCGATCACCACACGCAACAGCAAGACCAACACATATAGGCTTAGCAGGCTGGAAATTATGGACAAAATTGGGGCTAGCACAAATAAACTCAGCTCTGGTTGAAGGGTACGAAGCGGCTTCCGGCGCTGTCCCCATTGCTGTTCTCGATAGCTACGCTATCGGGAGTAAGCAGAAATACTGCTTCAGATACGCGTTCGACAGCACCGTTTAGGCCGTAAACCAGACCCGAGATGAAGTCCACGATGCGGCGGGCTTCCTTCGGGTTGATCTGGGTCAAGTTAACGATAACCGGCGTCCCCTCCCGGTACACCGTGCCAATGTTGACTACATCGTTGTACTTGGTGGGGGTTGCGGTCACAATACGAGCCAGATCGGGGTTCGGTTCCCGGTCTTCGATGATTGCGTCGTCATAGTAGTCCGTAGAATCGTCTTCGTTCACGTACTCATCCTCAGTTTCCGCGAAGGGCTCAACCAGATCGGTCTCAGGTTCAATTTCACTATATCCGAATGCGCTACTCATGCGCTTAAGGGCCTTCATTTACGCTCCTCTTGGTTGGGCTTGGTTAGGGGCGGGGACTTCCCCTGTTAACTGACGTTACCGGCAGGAATATTAAGGTCACGGATTTGTTTCGGCGTGTCCTACAGGTGCGATTAATAGTGCGAAACGCCCGGTATGGCGGCTTCGTCTATAGGAAATAGGCCTCATTTTCAAAAGTACATACTTGCTCGCTAGCAATGTTGGCGCTAGGTAAGCCGACTTCTAAAAGTTGGCTGCGCACCAGGGCTTCTAGGTCGATTGCCGGGGTGTCTTGGCGCGTGCGGCTAGCCGCCTGAGGGCTGAGCTTGGCGGCCTGGGCCGCTAAATCTGCAGGGACCTCATAGCATTTGCCGCAAATATGAGGGCCAATAAAAGCATGGATAGCGCTAGCGTTAGCTCCACGCTCCACCATCTGGTCCACAGTTTTGGTTGCAATAGCTGCCATGGCCCCCCGCCGGCCGGCATGTACCGCCGCCACCAGGGCGCCGTCGTCGCTAGCAAGTACCAGCGGCAGACAGTCCGCCACCATTACCGCCGCCGCATCAGCGCAGCTGGCAACCAAAGCAGAACGCTGCAGCAATAAGGCATCCGCCTGCGGGGTGGCGCCAGCATCTGCCTGTGCCACTCGATCACCATGTACCTGATCCATCCAGGCAATACGCGCCGGACGACCCAAACCTAGGTCTGCCCCAATTAGCCCGGCCAACTGCTGACGGTTAGCCATAACCTTTGCTGGACTATCACCCACATGCGGCCCCAAGTTAAAGCCCAAGTCATAGCCTTGGCAGGGGCGGTCATAGGCAACGGCGGTAATCCATACCCGCGCTAAAGGGCCCACGGCCCGGCTAAGCACATGGCTAGGCCGGGCCGAGTAGCTAGATTCCATTTCAGAGCAGGAAGTCAGGCAGGTCGAGGTCGGTGCTGTCGTCGTCAACGCCGATCACACGCGGAACCTCCAAAACCGGAGAGGTGGAGGTAGCGGTCTCATCCACATAAGCGGGCACCTCGCTGGTGGCGGTGCGCGGCGGGATGGAGGGGGCTACCGGCTCGGGACGCGGCCTGGGCCTGGGTTCAGAAACCACGGGCACCGGGCGGGTAACCGGCTTGTCGGCGCGGTGAATCCCGGTGGTGCGCGGCTGGCTGGTGGTTGCCGCCGGAGCGGGAGCAGCGGCGGGGGCTGAACGACGGGCCGGAGGCTGCACAGCCAGGTCACCCTCGTCCTCCTCGTCAAAACCAGCAGCAATAACGGTCACGCGCACCTCGTCGCCGAAAGCGGGGTTGGTGACCAAACCGAAGATGATGTTGGCATCGGGGTGAACGGCTTCACGCATCATCTCAGCAGCGCGCGAAACTTCCATGATACTCAGGTCAGAGCCCCCCCTGGAATTGCAGCAGTACACCCTGGGCACCGTTGATGGAGGTTTCCAGCAGCGGCGAGGAAACTGCCTGCTCGGTAGCGCGTAGGGCGCGGTCATCGCCGGTGGCGGTACCGATACCCATAAGTGCCGTACCGGCTCCCTGCATAACCGACTTGACGTCGTTGAAGTCAACGTTAACTTCACCGGGCGTAGTAATCAGCTCAGTAATACCCTGCACACCCTGCAGCAGCACCTTATCAGCCTCAATGAAGGCCTCAGTCACAGAGATGTTGGGGTCAGAGATAGCCAGCAGACGCTCGTTAGGAATAACGATTAGGGTGTCTACCTCTTCACGCAGAGCCTTAATGCCGTTTTCGGCCTGGTTCATGCGGCGAGAGCCCTCAAAGTTGAAGGGGCGGGTGACCACACCAATGGTCAAGGCGCCTAGCTCACGGGCTAGACGAGCCACCACCGGAGCGCCACCGGTACCGGTACCACCACCCTCACCTGCGGTTACGAAAACCATGTCCGCACCCTCAATGGATTCACGGATCTGGTCTTCATGGTCTTCAGCGGCCTTACGGCCGATGGTCGGGTCGGCGCCAGCGCCAAGGCCACGGGTGATCTCACGGCCGATGTCTAGCTTCACATCGGCGTCGGACATGATTAAGGCCTGAGCATCGGTATTGATGGCAATAAACTCGACACCCTTAAGTTCAGAATCGATCATGCGGTTAACTGCGTTAACGCCACCGCCACCAACGCCGACTACCTTAATAATCGCCTGGTAGTTCTGTGTTTCAACCAAAACTGTAGCCTTCATTAAAATTCTAAACCTTAACTTTAGGTTTAGAATTTGTTTCCTAGATCACTCGCGCATAGATAACGCTACGTGCAAAATCGCCCCAAGTCATTATTTTCCTCGGTGTGTCTTGCGTGTTCCTAACCGCTATTTTTTAGTGGTTGGGTTAAGCGGATACGAAACATCATAAACCGATGCTTGTATGCTCAACAGCGTTTTTAACACACGCGCTTTGAGGGCTGGACGATCGTTGTCCCCCCAAATCACACTAGCCCCGGAAGACAACTTAAAACTCACATATCCGCTTTCAGTGGCGCTTGCCGAAACTACCTGTGAACGCACACTCTCATCAAGTGCACCCATTGCGGTAGTTATTGACTGCACCTGTACGGAATTAATTTTGCCGCTCGATTCGATAACTGCTAAACCAGCCGGCTGACTTGAGCGAGTCTCTAAAACTACCGCATCACCATCAAGTATCTGGTAACCCTTAGCAGTTTTTAACACCGCCACGGGCACACGCATAGTCACCATTACGTTTAAACCGCGCGGCCACTCACGCTCAATGGTTACGCTGCGTACGCGCACAAAGGCTTTATCCACCCGTTTGGCTTGTTTGGCGACGTCGATCAGCAGCAGGCTGCGTCCCTCTTGATCCCCAATCACCTTGGTCACCGAAGCTGGCGAAAGTTGCCCACCGGAGCCGCTAACCCTGATCTCACTCATACGCAAAGCAAACAGTGGCGAGGCTAGTGCCACCCAAGCCACCAGCGCCAGTACCACCACCACATAAACCAGGCGTTTGAGCTTGTTAAAGCTACGCTTACGGTTAGCTACACGCTGCTCTTCATAGCGCTGCTGTAAACCGTGGGAGACTACATGGTCATCAGTGCTAGCCAAGCTAGCTTCCGCTACTTTGGCGCTAGCAACTACCCCAGAGCTAGCGCGGGTGACGGCTTTACTAGGAGCTTTACTAGCTGGCTCACTGCGCGGAGAACGGCGCCCAGATGCGGGCCGTGAACGCGCTGCATTTTGGCGCTCATCGCGCTGGCGGGTTTCACTTTGGCGCGAACTTACGCGTTGCTGAGCGCTTTCTCGCTGCCTACTACCAGCAGCTGAGCCAGTTTTAGCAGGCCCAGTGTTAGCGTCAGCAGATTGCCTTGGCTGCGCAGACTTAGCCGCCCCACGGGCAGCCCCGTTACTGCCATCCTTATTGATAGGCAGTGGGCGGGGAGTCTGGGGCCTTCTCACACGTTAAGTCTACTCACCGATAGCATCAATAATCACATTAGCAAGCTCAGTAACATCTCCGGCCCCTACAGTTAACACCAGATCACCAGGTTTAGCTTCACTAGCTAGCTGCAGGGCCCCGGCTTCACGCCCGCTGACGTATTGCACGTTAGTGCCATTAGCTAGCAGAGCCGAAGTGACCTGTGGGAAGTCTGCCTGAGTTTCACGAGCCGGGTAAATATCAATCACGATAGTCTTATCGGCCTTAGCTAAAGCCGCGCTGAAACGCTGAGCAAAGTTGCGGGTACGTGAGAACAGGTGGGGCTGGAAAAGTACCAGCAGTCGGCCGCCGCGCGCGTCGGCAACTTCGCGAGCTGCGCTCAGCAGTGCCTCAACCTCGGTGGGGTGGTGGGCGTAGTCATCCACTACCTCCACTCCCCTAGGCTCGCCGCGCTTTTCAAAGCGGCGCCCGGTGCCAGCAAAAGTACCTAAAGCGTCAGCCATCTGCTGGGCCTCAACTCCTAGCTCAATACCTGCCGCCCACGCTCCACAAGCATCTAGGGCTACGTGGTCGCCGGGAGTATGCAGGTTAAGCTGCGCCTGGTAGCGCTCGCCATCAGGGCCAACAAATTCCAAGCTGGCCTGGGTGCCGGTGGCGCTGCGGGAAGTAATAGTTAGCTGCGCACTGGCACAGCCGGGTACCTGAGCCTTAGCTTCAGGGGCGGTTAGGCCAAAGAAGGTTACACGCTTGCCAGCCTTAGCTGCCGCCATCCCCAAAGCCCGCGAACCGGCGTCGTCGGCGCAGGTAACCAGCAAACCGCCGGGCACTAGACGCTGACTAAAGTCCACAAAAGCCTGCTCAAAAGCCTCCCGGGTGCCGTAGTGGTCTAGGTGGTCGGGCTCTACGTTAAGCACTACCTCCACGCGCGGGTGGTAGTTAAGGAAGGAACCATCTGACTCATCAGCTTCAGCCACCAGCATGGAACCATTACCCAGGTGACCGCCGGTACCCAAGGCAGAAACCGTGCCGCCAACCGCAAATGAGGGCTCCAAACCTAGCGAGCTAAAGGCCTGGGCCAGCATTCCTGAAGTGGTGGTTTTGCCGTGCGCACCGGCTACTGCCACAAAATCCTTACCTTCAGAGGCTAAAGCCAAAGCTTGTGAGCGGTGCAAAATTCGCTGGCCTCGGGCGCGGGCGCAGGCCAACTCCGGGTTAGCGTCCTTAATAGCGCTGGAAACCACCACGATTGCCTGCGGGTCAACGTTTTCGGCGGCCTGGCCGATGTAAACCTTGATGCCCTGCTGTTCAAGAGCATCGGTGACGGCACTGGCGCGGGCGTCAGAGCCGCGTACTTTAAAGCCAGACTGGGCTAGTAGCTCAGCCACTACGCTCATACCTGCCCCACCGATTCCGATCAGGTGAAACTGCGTCATAGTTACTCTCCTACTACCGACTCGATCAGGTCCACGAATTTGGCGGTGCCGTCGGGGTTACCGCAGCTGGCAGCCGCATGTGAAGCAACCTCCAGGCGGCGCGTGTTATTGGTCAGGTTGAACAGGTCAGCGATGTGGCTGGCGTTTAGCTTGTCATCAGCCACCAGTTTGCCACCGCCGGCAGCTACCACAGCGGCGGCATTTAGGCGCTGCTCACCGTTACCGATAGGCAGGGGCACGTACAGTGCCGGCAGGCCCACAGCGGTTAGTTCACTGACTGTGCCCGCGCCGGAGCGGCAAATTACCGCGTCGGCTGCGGCGTAGGCATATTCCATGCCGTCAAGGTATTCGAGTACATGGTAGTGGGTGGTGTCGGCCCCCTCCAGTAGCTGCAGCACCTGCTCACTCTTGCCTTTACCGGTTAGGTGCAGCACCTGCACTTGGCCCTGATAGTCGCGGTAGGCCTGGGCGACGGCGCGGTTAAGGCTCAGGGCCCCTAGCGAACCACCGGTGACCAGCACGGTGGGCAGCTGGGGGTCCAGGCCCAGTTCTTTGGCTCCCTGCTGGCGTAGCTGGGCGCGCTGGATCGGGTCCTGACGGCTGCGGGCCAGGGTGGTAATGGCTGCGCGCAGCGGCATACCGGTAACCTCGGTGACGCCGTGGCGGGCTTGCAAGGGCGTGTCGGGGAAGCTTAGTCCCAGCGCCACGGCCTGCTTAGCACCCAGCTTGTTAGCAATGCCAGGGCGGGCGTTTTGCTCCTGGATAACTACCGGCACACCCATGGACTTAGCAGCCCAGTATGCCGGCAGGGATACGTAGCCGCCGTAGCCTACGACGACGTCGGACTCGTTTTCTTCAATGGCCGCCTTGGCGCCGTCGATAGCCTCACGCAGACGGCCCGGCAAACGCAGGAAATCAGTGGAGGGCTTACGCGGCAGGGGCACTTTGGGGATATAGCGCAGCTCAAAACCGGCGGCGGGCACTAGTCGATCTTCAAGACCTTCATGGGTGCCTAGCACCAGCACTTGGGCGCCACGTTCACGCAGCTGCGCGGCGGTAGCCAGCAACGGGTTGACGTGACCAGCGGTACCTCCACCGGCTAGCAGAGCATTAATTTTCTTAGCCACGATGCCATATCCTCCATTTACTAAGAGCCTCGAGTACCGTGCGGCGGTTGGCTTGAGATTGTGAACGCAGTACAGCGATAGCGCTGGGCTCATTTCGAGCAAAACATGTAAGTACCCCTACCGCCAGCATGATGGCCACAGTTGATGAGCCACCTTTAGAAATTAGCGGTAGCGGTACGCCCAAAACCGGCAGCAACCGGTAGCCACCATGATGTTAATCAGGGCCTGTCCCACCAGCCAGGTGCAGATCCCGGTGGTGGCAAACAGAATGTAGCGGTTGCGCACGTGGGCGCGCATCACGCGCATACAGCAGTAGCCGATCAACAGGAAAATTATTAGCACTGCCAAAGTACCTACCAGGCCGTGTTCTTCGCCCAAAACCGCATATACATAGTCGGATTCGGACTGGGTTAGGTAACCCCATTTTTCACGTGAACCATCACTGCCTACACCTAGTACTCCCCCGTGGGCGAAGGCGTATTCAGCGTGGTGAGGCTGGTAGGTCAGACCCGATTCGTCGTCGGCCAGGGAAGGCATATTCCACCAGGCAGAAATGCGGGCACGGCGATTGGCGCTCATATAGGTAAGGATGCTGATACCCACCGCTCCCAGGGCGCCGGTTATGGCCATGTATTTAGCCGGGAATTTAGCGATAACTAGCATCGCGGCCACAATCACCACCATTACCAGGGCTGAACCCAGGTCTTTACCAAGCACCACTAGGCCGGCTGTGGCCGCAACTATAAAACCCATAAGCGCCAGGGCTACTCGGGAGGTAAGCGCCCCGGTGTAGCGGTCTAGCACTGCGGCTAGCGCCAAAATCAAAGCTAGTTTTGATAGCTCAGCGGGCTGCACCGGGCCAATTCCGGGCAGCTGCACCCAACCTGCGTTACCACCGATGGTCACCCCCAGGCTGGTGAAAATCAGGGTTTGTAAAATCGCCGCCGGCACCAGCATTAGCCAACCGTAGCGGATAATAATGGCTGGTTTTAGGCGGGAAACTCCCCCAAGCTGCAGCGATACCCACCAGATAGATCAAGGTGGTGCGCAAGTAGGGTTCATATAGTTGGGTAAGTGAGGCAGAGCCTTCTGAGTCACTGGCGATCTGCACCTGCTGGATAGAAATATCCATATACAGGCCAATTAGCACCAAGGTGGTGGCACAGATAATTAGCAGATAGTAGCTAAGCGCATCAAACTGGTCTAGCCAGCTTTTAACGCCTCGATAGCGCCCGCGCACCCAGAAATAAGCTTGCTTCACATTAACCTACCTGGCCCGCGCGCGCTGCAACCTCCTGAGCAAACAGGTCACCGCGCTGGTTGTAGGAGACAAACTGGTCCCAAGAGGCACAAGCCGGGGACAAAATTACGCAGTCACCACTTTGAGCCATGCTAGCGGCTTGAGCCACCATGGTTTTGGCCAGTTCAGTGGGGCTTCCCTGGCCCACAATCGTGTAGGGCACCTGGGGGGCGTATTTAGCTAGCGGCTCAGTGATGAACTCTGGGTGCACCCCTAGCACCACTACCCCACGCAGCACCGGGGCCACCTGGCGCACCAGTTCACTAAGGTCTGCGCCTTTAGCGTCACCGCCAGCGATCCACACCACCGAGTTGGGTGCGTGTGAAGCTAAAGCTGCGGCGGTGGCATGGGCGGTGGTGCCTTTAGAGTCATCCACCCAGGCCACGTTATCTATGGTGGCTACAGTCTGCAGGCGGTGAGCGCCGGGGGTAAAGTCACGCAGTCCTTTAGACACGGCAGCTGGCTGCACACCTGCTGCGCGCGCTAGAGCAGCTGCGGCTAAAGCATCAGAAATAATGTGGCTGGGCAGTGCCTCTAGCTTGCCGCCGGGGGCCAGGTGAGCCAGGTCTTCTAGCTCAGCCACAATCTGGGCGTTCTTATTGCGCAAAGGCACAAAAGCGCGATCCACAATGGCGCCGTCGACAATACCAAACTGGCTGATTTCAGGCACCGCGCGGCTTAAACCAATAGCGCGGCAGCCTTCACGCACATCTGCCTCTTGCACCATCTTTAGGGCAGCCTCGCTGGCTAGATCATAGATAGCAGCCAGCTTGGTGTTGGCGTAAACCTTGGCTTTATCGGCAGCGTAAGCCTCCAGCGAGCCATGCCAGTTAAGGTGGTCAGCGGCCAGGTTCAGGCAGATAGATGCCAGCGGCTCTACTGACTTAGTCAGGTGCAGCTGGAAGGAGGATAGCTCCACAGCCAAAGCGTCATAGCCGCCCTCATCAACCACCTGGATGATGGGCTTACCAACATTACCTACCGCCGGGGCGTTTAGCCCTTGGGCCTGCAAAATTGAGGCCAGCATATTGACGGTGGTGGTTTTGCCGTCAGTGCCGGTAATGGTTAGCCAGGGGCTGGCTGCGTTGGGGCCGACGGCGTGCAGACGCCAAGCTAGCTCCACCTCGCTAATCATTTCTACCGGGGCCACACTAGCGGCCTGGTACAGCGCAGAGGTGGGGGCAATTCCTGGAGAAATAACTAGCAGGTCGCGGGCATGAGTGCGGATCTTGTCGGCCAAGGCCTCGGGGTCAGCATCAGTAAATACGCTGACATTCGCGTTATCAACTGCGTTATCAAGCTCTTTACTAAGCGCCTCGCCAGCGCCAGCTTTAGCATCAAAAGCAATAACTTTAGCGCCGCGACGTGCCGCAACCTTAGCCACGGCACGTCCAGAAACCCCTAAACCAACTACGCTTACGGTACGTGAGGCTAGAGGCTCAGAGAAAGAATCAGACATGGTTGGCGGCCAACCATTCCGCATAGAACAGACCTAAACCTAGGCCACACCCATAGAGGCCACAATCCAAAAACGTATCACTACGGTAACTTCAGGCATTCCGCCTACTTCGAAGTGGTGGTGAATGGGGGCCATCCTAAATACGCGCTTATGGGTGGCCTTGAAAGTAACCAACCTGGATGACGTCACTCATAACCTCAACCAGGAACAGGAAGCCCAAGATTACCGCCAGGAATTCGGTGCGGGTAAGCACTGACAAACCAGCTACCGCACCACCTAGAGCCAGGGAGCCGGTGTCACCCATGAAGATCTTGGCCGGAGCCGCATTCCACCATAGGAAGCCCAGGCAGGCGCTCATCAGCGAGATAGCAATCATGGTCAAGTCACGCGGGTCGCGCACCTCGTAGCAACCCAGGGCCTGGGCGTAGCCGCCCTGGCAAGACTGGTTGGACTGCCAAATCCCGATCATGGTGTAGCCGGCAAACACAATTGTGGAGCAGCCTGCGGCCAAACCATCCATACCGTCGGTGAGGTTAACCGCGTTAGACCAGGCGGTGATCAGGAAGTTACACCAAAGCACAAACAGCACCAGCCCCAGGGCAGTGCCCCAGGCGGCCAGGTCAAAACCGGTGTCGCGAACTGTGGAGATAGCGGTAGAACCGGGGGTGATACCAGCCTTGTTAGCAAAGAACAAGCAGCACACAGAGAAGGTGATACCCACAAAAGCCTGGCCAATGATCTTTTGCATAGGCTTTAGACCCAGTGAGCGCTCATGCGAAATCTTGACGTAGTCGTCAAAGAAACCAATTGCGCCCAGGCCCACAATCAAAAACAGCAGCAGCAGACCTGAGGCGCGCGGAGTGCGCATATCAAACAGGTTAGCGGCCAAGTAGCCCAGCACCGTGGCGATAATCATCACCAGGCCACCCATGGTGGGGGTGCCGCGCTTAGTGAAGTGGCTAGTGGGGCCATCTTGGCGGATGAATTGCCCATACTGCTTTTTGTGCAGAATACGGATCAGTAGCGGGGTGCCGGTTATGGACACCAGTAGGGATACGACCGCTGCTACCAGGTATGCAACCATTTAGGCGCGAACCTCCTTGAGATAGTCGGCAATTCGCCAGGCCCCTGAGGAGTGGGACCCTTTAACCAACACTGCATCGAAGTCTGCCACGATCTGATCGATCATGGCCAAGGCCTGATCAGCACCGTCAACGTAAGTGGTGGCAATGCCTAACTCGCGGGCGCGGCGGGCAAGAGGCCGGGCAGCTTCGCCAATGGCCACAATGTCGCTCACGCCGGCCTCATGGGCCAGCTCGGCAGTGCGCGTATGCACTTGCTCAGAGGTGTCGCCTAGCTCCAGCATCTGCCCGGCTACAAACACCTTGCGGCGCCCCTCAGCCAGCTGTTTAAGTGCCACTAGGGCAGCGGTTACGGAGTCAATATTGGCGTTGTAAGAGTCGTCAATCAGCAGCACCTGTCCGCTTAGGCTATGCACATCCATACGGTGCGGGCTAAGGGCCTGTGCTTGGCTGAGTACCTGGGCGGCGGCTTGCAGATCAATGCCCACCACTAGGGCAATGGTTAGCGCCGCCAGGGCGTTAGCCACATGGTGCGCGCCCACTAGCTGTAGCTGGACTGGGGCACTGGCGCCAGCGGTGCGGGCGGTGAAGCTGGCGCGTCCGTCGGGGCCAATAACGACGTCGTCGGCACGTACGTTAGCGGGCTCGCCTGAAGGTGAGAAGCTAAATACCGGGCCGGGAGCTAGCTCAGCCATGGCCATGGTGCGCGGGTCGTCAGCGTTCAAAATCGCCACCCCGCTGCTACGCAAGCCCTGGATAATCTCGCTCTTAGCGCGAGCCACAGCCTCAACTGAACCAAAACCACCCATGTGGGCGTGACCCACCATAAGCACTGCGGCCACGTCCAGGGGGGGCAATATCGGTCAGGTAGGCGATGTGCCCAGGCCCCGAGGCACCCATTTCTAGCAGCAGGTAGCGGGTGTCGTTATCGGCTTCCAAAATGGTTAGCGGCAAGCCGATCTCGTTATTGAAGGAGGCTTGCGGGGCTACCGTGGGGCCCTGGGAGGCAAATCTGGCGGGTTAGATCCTTGGTGGTAGTTTTACCAACCGAGCCAGTTACGCCGGCCACATCAAAGGGCAAACCGTTAGCTTCACGGTACTGGCGGATCTCACGCAGGTAGCTGTAGGCAATTTTGCCTAGCGCATCAACAGTGTCTTGGACGCGAATGTGGGGCACGTCCAGATCCTTGGAGCTGATAATCACCAAGCCGGTAGTGGAGTTGTAAGCAGCGGACGCATAGTCGTGCCCGTCTACGTTTTCACCCACAATGGCCACAAAACAGCCGTGGTCACTAACCTGGCGTGAGTCAATAACTACCGGGGCGCTAACTAGCTCAGTGCCCTCAAGGCCCACCAGCCGACCTTCACAGGCGCTAGCTAGCCAAGCGGCGTCGCGACACATGCCACTCATTTGTCACCCCACTTGTCAGCGACCGCAGCGGCCATAACCGGAGCGTCGTTGTAAGGGATCTTCTCGTCGCCAACTTCTTGGTACGGCTCGTGGCCCTTACCGGTGACGATTACGGTATCGTCAGGGCCAGCTAGCTCTACGCAGCGGCGTACAGCGTCAGCGCGGCAGGTGGTGATTTCTTCAACGCCAGCAAAGTCGGGGCGGACCTTGCGCACACCAGCCAGAATTTCGGCACGAATCTCACTAGCTACCTCGTGGCGCGGGTTTTCGTCAGTTACTACCAGCAGGTCTGCTTCACGGGCGGCAATCTCACCTAGCAGTGGGCGCTTGCCCTTGTCGCGGTCGCCGTCGGAGCCAAAGCCGATAATCAGCTTGCCGGGGGTGATTTCACGTACTGCTTCCAGGGCCAGCTGTAGGGCCTCGGGGGTGTGGGCGTAGTCCACGATGGTCAGGGCGCGCACCCCGTCGCGGTTGGAGATGCGCTGCATACGTCCAGGAATGTTGTGGGCGTGGCGCATGGCCTCAACGGCTTCATCCACGCTTACCCCACTGCGTAGCGCCATAACCAGGGCCAGGGCTGCGTTTTGTACGTTCACTAGGCCCGGCAGTGGGCAGTAAGCCTTGATTTCCTCGCCATTGGGACCGTGCAGCACGAAGGTGGTGGCCACATCCTTAAGCGAAGCGTGCGCCGAGCTAACCCACCAGTGGGCCTTGCCTTCACCGGCGTAGGCGCTGACCGTGTCAAAAGGCAGGCCGCGCTGGTCGCACATGTCGGCTAGCTTGACGCCCCACTCGTCATCTACACACACAACTGCGTGGCGGGCGCGTTCAGGGGTGAAAATGCTGGCCTTGGTTTCTAGGTACTCCTCCATGGTGTGGTGGAAGTCCAGGTGGTCGTGCTGCAGGTTGGTAAAGCCGACGACGTCGTAGGCCACCTGGTCCACGCGGTTAAGAGCGATAGCGTGGGAGGAGGTTTCCACGACGGCGGCGCTAGCTCCCCGCTCGACGGCGGTGGCCAGCAGGCGCTGAAGCACCGGGGATTCCACAGTGGTGCGCGGCGAAGGGTAAAGTTCGTCACCAACACCGAGCAAAACCGTGCCAGCCAGGGCTGAAGTCCCAAAGTGAGTGTCGAGCATGGCGCGCAGCAAGAAGGTAGTGGTGGTCTTGCCGTTGGTGCCGGTAACCCCAGCTACAAATAGTTTCTGGCTGGGATTGTCGTAAATAGTGGCGGCAATCTTGGCGGTTAGTTCGCGTAGATCCTGCTCGCTAGTAACTACCGCAGCTTCTAGACCTTCGAGGTACTGCACCCCGGCGGCGTCGGTAAGCACAGCTACAGCCCCGCGCGAGACGGCGTCGGCAGCATAGCGGGCCCCGTGCGAACGCAGGCCAGCAATAGCAACAAAGAGATCACCCGGGGCAATATCACTTGAGTCAACACTTACACCCGTTACTTTCAGGTCTCCAACAGGGGCAAGCTCGTGCAGCTCAAGGGCCTTTACAAGGTGAGCTAGGGGTACGCCCTCCACCTGCGTGGGGCGCAGCGCATCGGTCTCTTCGTAAGCTTTCATGCTCATAGCTTCCTAATTTAGCGCTATTTCCGTTAACTGCGGCAATCGGTTTGCCACACCTAGGTAATAGTCTCTTATTTACCTGCTTATTAGCTGGGAGTTTGGCTGGGGCTGGAAGTGGGATTATTCTCTACCAGCTGCGGATCTGGAGCCAGGCCCAGGTTATGCATGGCAGCGGTGGCCACCTGGCGAAATACAGGCGCAGCCACATCACCACCATAAATGGCTGCTTGCGGGTCATAAATGACCACCGAAACGGCCACAGCAGGCTTACCTTTAGAAAGCCCGGCAGGTAGGAAACCCACAAAAGAGGCCACCGTACCGCCGCTAGCTTCTCCCCCAATAATTTCTGAGGTACCGGTTTTACCGGCCACCTGATAGCCGTTAATGGCGGCGCTTTCCGCAGTACCGCCCTTTTGGGTGACGGCGACCAGCATTTTTCTAGCGTAGCCGCGCTAGCCTCACTAATTACCCGCGTGGGCGTAGGGGCCTGCGGTTTGGTGACTTTACCGGTGTAATCGGTGTATTCCTTGATTAAACGCGGGGGTACACGTACCCCCTTGTTAGCTACTGTGGCCAGGGTAGATACTGCCTGCAAGGCGGTGGTAGAGACACCTTGACCAAACATAGTGGTGTAGCGCTGACGCCCATCCCATTTGGTGTAAGAGCTCATTAAACCGGCGCTTTCGGAAGGCATTTCAATGCCGGTCAGGCTCCCCCAACCGAATTTACGCATGTAGTTATAACGAACTTCATCACTAATAGTGTCGCCAACAAAAATTGTGCCGATATTGGATGATTCAGCCAAAATCTGTGTGGCGGTATAAGACTTTGTTTCGTGCTCATGGGAGTCACTAAATGATTGCCCGTTGGAGCTAGTCCAAGCATCGGGCACCACCCAGCTGTGCTCGGGAGTGATTTTGCCTTGGTCTAGCGCGGCGGCGAAGGTAACCACCTTGCCTACGCTACCGGGGTCAAAGACAGCTTCTACGGTGCGTGAACGACGGTTAGCTTCAGGGGTTTTAGCTGGCTGAGAGGGGTCCACAGAGTTGGAGTCAGCCAATACCAGTACGTCACCATTAGCCGGGTCCATAACTATGACTGAGCCCCAGCGTGCCCCCATCTTTTTAACCTGCTCATCTAGGGCCTTTTGGGCCAGCATTTGCAGGTCACGATCAATGGTGGTGGTGATGTTTTGGCCCCGCCGGGCTGGCTTGTCTTCAATAACCCCGTTTGGCAGTACGTCTGAGTTGATAGAGATTTCTACACGTTCAAGCCCACGGGTACCCGTAAGGATCTTATTGCGACTGAGTTCCAGCCCGGCTTGGCCTACGTTACGCAGCTCGCGTGTGGCAGATAGGGTGCCGGAGTTGATGGCGCTTGCCTGAACTTCGGTAAGGTCATCTTGGTTGACCTCAACCACTTTTCCAGATTCGTCTTGGAAGGTGTAGAAAGCCTGCTCAATTACGTAGCCCAAAATGTTGCCTGCCACTGCCCCTGAGGGGTAGGTGCGGCGCACATGTGAGTCAGGCTCAACACCAGGGATCCCTAGCACCTTGATTGAACGCCACTCGTCAGGAGTGATGTCCTTGGCCAGGATCTTATAGGTAGAGTCACCGATGAGCTGTCCACTAATTCGTGGCGATCCATTTGCAAAATCGGCGCCAGTTGCTTGGCAACTTCAGCCGGTCCATAGCCCACCACTTTGTATGTGGTGGAGCCATCGGCATTTTTAAATGGTGAGGTGTGGACGTAACTACCCAGTTTGATCTGGTTTACGCCAACGTCGTAAGTAATGGTTGAGCCAGCCAGTATCTGTCCCTTACGGTCCTTGATCTGTCCGCGCTGAGCTAGTTTTTCAATTACTTTGGTGTAAGCGCTGGCGCCCTCTTCACTAAGGGCTTTGGCTTCTAACACCTGTAGTTGTACTAGTCGCGCAGCGATTAAAGTAGCGCAACCGCCGCCAATGAACTTTAGTACTTGACGGCGATCAAACTCTTTACCAAGGCTAGGCATAGGACACAGTTTAACTGGCAGCTAGCGTCACTTAGCGCTATCTGAAGTACTGCCGCCGCTGACAAGACCCTTATCGAGCTGGACTACGCCGGAGGAACCTGCCGGAACCATACCCAAAGGAGCGGGCCCGCTGCTCAATGCTTACGGGTGATTCGGCCTTTTCCAGTTCCTGACGCAAGGTGGTGGTGTGATCGCGGGCCACTTCCAGTTCCTGGGTTAGCCGCGAGGTTTCAATCGCTTCAAAGGTGGTGCGGGCGCTAACCAGTAGCGGACCACCAATGGCGATAACTAAACCGAGAATAACCATCATGATTACTCCCAGGTGACGACGCTGAGCTGGGGAGATCCCAGCTACTACGGACAGTTTGGGCTGTTGCGAGGGCGCTGCTTCACTGGCACGGGAGGCAGCACGCTTAGCCTTTACAGGCTCAGTTTTGAGGGCAGCTGAACTACTCACCGGTGTTTCCTTTGCTTTGTGTTGAGGGAGATGTGTTGGGAGATGGGAACTTGACGCAATTTACGAGCAGCACGCAAGCGAACTGAAGCGGAGCGGGAATTGTGCTCCAGTTCTTTAGCGTCTGCGCGTTCAGCGCCACGGGTTAGTAACTCGACGACGGGTAGAGCGTCGTCGGGCACTACAGGCATATCCACGGGAGCTGCAAGGGAGGCAGCCTTTGTGAATGTTTGCTTAACAATGCGGTCTTCTAGTGATTGGTAAGACTCAACCACAATCCGCCCGTCTACGCGCAGTACATCAACTGCGCTAACGATTGCGCTGGAAAGGACTTCAAGCTCGTTATTAACGGCTATACGCAAAGCTTGGAAAGTACGCTTAGAAGGGTTACCTCCTGTACGTTTTGCTGCTGCTGGTAATGCGTCACGCACCAGTTGAACCAGTTCACCGGTAGAAGTTACGGGCTTACCGGCTTCACGACGGCGCACAATGGCGCTGGCGATTTTGCTGGCAAACCGTTCCTCGCCGTATTCACGCAAGTAGCGGGTCAGCTCCTGGACGCTGGCAGTGTCAAGCAGCTGCTGGGCGCTAACCCCGCTGCTTTGATCCATGCGCATGTCCAAGGCTGCGTCGTGGGCATAGGAAAAGCCGCGCTCCACTTCATCTAGTTGAAGGGAAGACACACCCAGATCCATTAGCACGCCGTCGACGTAACCACCGTGACCATAAAGACCAGCTACCTCATCAATGTGGTCATAAGTGGTGTGCACTGCCTGAAAACGACTTCCGAAGCGCTTTAAGCGCTCGCTAGCCAAAGCAATGGCCTGTGGATCACGATCGATACCTATTACGGTTAAGTTTTCAAACCGCTCCAAGGCCCCTTCGCTGTGCCCTCCCATACCCAAAGTGCAGTCAATCATCACCGGGTTTTGGCTGGTGAATGCCCCTGCTAACAGGTCTAGACAGCGCTCAAGTAGGACTGGTGTATGTAAAACACCGATGTGTTCCATAGCTGTCCTATCTGAGGGTATAAGTCGGGCACAGTACGAAGGGAACGGGGAATTCTGCGGCCTCAGGTCTGCGCCCGTCTATCCGAGATCGGGGAAGTGAACTCGGAGCGTTCAGGCTCAGGCCTCAAGCAACAGGGTTAGAAGAAACCTGGGATGATCTCTTCCGCAGTGGAGGCGAAGACGCTTTCTTGTTCTGCTAGGTAAGCATCCCAAGTTGCCGCATCCCAGATTTCCAGTCGCGAACCAACACCGTTGACCGCTAGCTCCCGACTTAATGAGGCATAAGCCCGCAGAGGCGGCGCGATTGTTATACGCCCCTGTTTGTCAGGAGTTTGCTGGTCAGCTCCGGAGAGCATGACACGCATGTAGTCGCGAGCTCGTTTCTGAGAGATAGGTGCCGCTTGTAGCTGGGCGTACATGCGCTCGAACTCACGCATAGGAAAGGCGTAGAGACAATGCTCTTGGCCGCGCGTAAGAACTAGCCCATCGCTCAGCTCCTCACGGAACTTAGCTGGCAGGATTAAGCGTCCTTTGTCATCTAGCCTCGGGGAGTAAGAGCCCATGAACATGGACGCTCCCTCCGCCGCACTATTTGACCCCTCCACAATACCCCACTTCCCCCCCACCAATTACTACATTTTGGTAAATTACACGATTGTAACTTAAGACGAAGTTGTAAAAACCATACAAACCAACCAGTGACTGTTAGTGGGCATGCAACAAAAACGCACCCCGGGCTGGTCGGGGTGCGTTGTGGAGGGAAAATTTGGTGCTAGACCTGGGCGCCCAGATGGGCTATTAAGTCCTTAGGAATTGCGCTTGTCCCAGCGCTCCTCTTGGCGAGCCATGAAGCTAGATTTCTTGACAGGCCTGGCAGGCTTAGCGCCAGGCCCGACAGCAAGGGTGTTGGCGTTGGTTAGTGCAATCACCACGCCCCATACGGCCAGGCCAAAGCAAATCAAGGCCCCTAGTACCGACCACACCGAGTGGAAGAAAGCCACGCAGGCGATCATGCCGGCAAAAGCGACGATAACCGCAAAAACACCCATGCCAACGTGGCGCGGCGAAGGCCGCCAGCCAAGTTCAGAGCGCTCATCCATAGGGTCAGACATAGAGGCGGCCAGGTCCGGATCCGTGCTACCCAGCTGCGCTTCAAGGTCACGCAGGACTTCCTTTTCCCGTTCTGATAGTGCCATGTTTGTTCACCCTCTCTATTTACCCAAACTCTAGGCCGGCTTAAGTCTCGTTGTCACCTTAGCGTGCACGGCCAGCCAAAACTGAACTCTAAACCCACAGCTTACTCTCGCTCCAAGGCCTAACTACGCTCACGCTAGTTATATGCGCGCAGCTTATGTGCTAGTTGCGTTTTATGCACTAGTTGCGTTTGGGCGTCCCCAGCAGCGCAGCTGGGCCAATGAGGCCTGCCCCCCAGCGTTCACGGATCGCGTCGGCAGCTTTTTCAGTTTTAGCGCTGCGCTCGTCACTGTCGAAGCTAAGCTGCACGGCGCCGTCGGCACGTACCAAAGACTCAGTGCGCACCCCCAACAACCGGATCCCCTGGGGCGGCATCGGCAGCGCCGCAAACAGCTCAGAAACCTGCTCCCATAAATAACGAGCTGTATCTGTAGGCTCGGCCAGGGTGCGTGAGCGGGTGAGAGTCTTGAAATTGCCGTCACGCACCTTTATTCCCACTACCCGCGCCTGCCAGCCGTGTTTGCGCAGGCGGATAGCGCACTGGTGACACTGATCCAGCAGTACCTGCCTAGCTTGGGCACGCTCGTGAATATAGGTATCAAAAGTGGTTTCGGTGCTAATGGATTTTTCTTCACGCACCGGGCTAACCGGGCGGTTATCAATGCCGCGACTGAGGTTATATAGGTGCCAGGCGGCAGCTTTACCCAGGATACGCTCAAGCTGGGCGCGCGGAGTGCGGCGCAGATCCACTACCGAGTCGATACCCCACTCATGTAGTTTGCGCTCGCTTTTATCCCCCACTCCCCACATGGCCCCCACCGGCAGTAGGTCCAAAAATTCTTGGGTGGCACTGGCGGGCACCAGCAGCATCCCGTCGGGTTTGGCGTGGGCGGAAGCCAGTTTGGCTATTAGTTTGTTGGCGCCAATACCTACCGAGGCGGTAACCCCCAGCTGCCGGGAAATTTGCTGGCGCAAGTTAGCAGCAATTTGGCAGGGACTACCTAGACGGCGTCTAGAGCCAGAAACATCTAAAAAGGCCTCATCAATGCTTAACTGCTCTAGCTGCGGAGTAATCGCCCCTAAAATACCCATTACCTGCTTGGATACCTGACTATAGAGCTGGTGACGTACCGGCAGCACAATAGCCTGGGGACAGCGACGCAGCGCTTGGCCTACCGGCATGGCTGAGTGCACGCCGTAGCTGCGAGCCTCGTAGGTGGCCGCACACACCACTCCCCTACCGTTAGATCCGCCCACAATTACCGGCTTGCCGCGCAGGGAGGGATTTTCGCGTAGCTCCACGGCGGCGAAAAATGCGTCCATGTCCACGTGCAAAATCGGGGTGGCGCTATCATCGTCACCCCAAAAGCGGCGGGCTTGGTCACTACGCGGTGCTTTGGACACGCCTACAGGGTAACTTGTGTGGGTGAGTAAACGACGCCGATCTAAGCCTGCCGCCAAAACTAGCGATAGCTTGTCACTGTCTAGTTTGCCTACCGAGCCGGTAGCTACTTCTTTTGCCAGCGCCCGCTTAGAAGCTCGCGATCAGGGTATTTTGCTGTATTTAGATGAAACTGAGTCATCATTTATTGATTTGGCTGATCCAGCCTATTTGGATTTTGAATATCACCAGCATATGGATGCGGCTGTAAAAGTATTGCTAGGTGAGGATCTACCTTTAAATGCAGCGCATTTAGGCGGAGCGGCTTGTGCTTTAGCGCGCGCTTGGGACGCAACCCACCCGGGTTCTGCGCAGTTGGCGGTAGAAATTGATGCTAAATTAGCCGCCTATGTGCGCCAGTGGTTTGATTTGCCACGTTCGCCGCGTCTGCGTATTCGCATTGACGACGCCGTAGTGGCTGCTCCCAGCTTAAAGGCTCAGTTTTGGGATGTGGTTGTGCGCGATATTTTTAGCGCCGGCACGGTACCTGACAGTGTCTGCACACCGGAATTTATGCACTCGTGCATGAATGCACTTAAGAGCGAGGGGCTGTTTTTAATTAATGCTGCCTCCGCCCCAACTAGCCAAGTGCAGGCGCAGTTTGCGGCTTTAGCTCAGATAAGTGATTTTTTGGTTATTAGCGACGCCGCCGTGGCGCGTGGCAAGCGTCGCGGTAATTTGGTGTTGGTGGCGCGCAAAACTGGTTTTAGCGCCGAAGATTTTGACCATCTTTCCCGTGCGGTACGTAAATTGCCTCTACCAGCCCAGCTTTACCACCACAGCGACGGCGCCCTCTCGCGCTACAACTAGCCAGCCAAAACGTGCGGCGCCACCAAACAGTACTGGGCAGCAGTAGTTAGCGGCGCCGTCGTAGTTAGAACCCAAAGCACTAGCTACAACGCTAAGTACCGGTTTTTTAAAGTAGCCACTCATGAGTGGTTTAACTTTCTTGAGGAATAACTACCTGGGGATGCAAACGGCGTGAAACAATCAGCAAACTTACTACCAGTACTGCAATGATAACGCCCATAGCGCCAAAAGCAACGATAAAATCACTGCCGGTGCGCGCTCCCCCACGCAGGTCAAGAATTAATCCCACCAGCTCAACAGCAATAATTGAGGAAACAAAACCACCGGTATTAACCGTACCAATAGCCACGCCCCAACGTGAACGCTGGGTATATTCACGCACAATATCAAAACCTAAAGCGCCCACACATGAAGCAATAGCAGCCCCAATAATCACAATTAACGCTGCCGCCGCTGAAGGCGATAAAGCTAGCCCCACCACCCAGGTCAAAACACTTATCGCATAGGCAGCCAGGCAGTTTGTAGCCGGCGCCTAGGCCAACGTCCAGAAATAATTCCAGCCGGAATCCCGGCGGCCACCAAAAATAAGCCCTCTAAGCTAAGCATGGTGGCACTAACCGTGTCGCTTAAATGCATCCCTTGACGCATCCAAGCCGACCCCCACATCAGGGCAATCACGTTAAAAGGGAACGCCGCCGTAGCGTGAATCATCCAACCCACCCAGGTGGCGCGGTTACGCAGCACTGCCCCCATAGAGCGCCTAACCGACTCAGTTTGCGCTACCGGCGTCTTAGCACCTGAAGGGTCATCGCGCACCAGCACCGCCGTAGCCACGGCAGCCATAAACACCGCCAAAGCCACCAGGTTAAAGCTGGTAGACCAGCCGTAATCATGCAGCCACCACACCACTGGGAAGGCACTGATCACCTGCCCAATCTGGCCCCCCACGTTAGTTATCTGGGTTAGTAGCGGCACCCGTGAAGCACTAAACCAAGCCGGCAAAAACCGCACCACACCAATAAAAGCGGTGGCGTCGCCGGCCCCCACCAGGGCCCTGGCCGCGAGCGCAGTGGGGAATGTGTGGGCTTGGGCGAGGGCTAGTTGGCCTAGGCCCACAATGATTAGGCCGCAGGTGAGTACTTTGCGTGAGCCGTAGCGGTCTAGTAGGAGGCCTACGGGGATTTGGGCGGCGGCGTAGACGGCTAGCTGGCCCATGATGAATACGGCTAGTTGGGCTGAGGATAGGCCAAAGCGTTGGTCTGCCCAGGGTACGGCCACGCCGAAGGAGGTGCGTGCGCACATGGCCATGCAGTAGGCCAGGCCTCCGCCTAAAAATACGATCCAGGCTTTTAGTCCGTCTTTTTGGTTTGTGGGCTGTTGGGCGGGGGCTGGGTTTTTCACGCTTTAGATGTTAGCTGTGCTTGGGGCATTTCCTGGGTTTGGGGCAGGCTCTGGGTTTGTGGTGCTGGCCGCGTTTAGACAGCGGCTGGGAGGCTAGTGGTGTTTGTAGCCTCCTAGCTGGTTTTAGGCTTCTGGCTGGCCGTGGTTGGGCTCTTGGTTGGTGGCGTTTCCCGAGTTGTTGGGGCCTTGGCTGGGGCCGTTGCCTGAGTTGTTGGATTCGAGGAAGGCTTCGAGCTGGGCGGTGAGGGTGTCCAGGTCGGTGTCATTGAGATCCGCGTTTTGCAGACTTAGATCTGGTGGCGGAGATAAGACGCTGTCTAGTGACTTGTCGTATTGCTTCTCCAGGGCTTGCACGAGGGCGGCGACTTCTGGGCGGTTAGCGACTTCAGTTTCGATGGCGTTTAGGTTGGTGATGGAGTTGGCTTCCAGGTCCCCTACCGGCAAGGCCAGGTTGATGGATTTGGCGATTGCGCGCAGCAGAGCTGAGGCGCTTTGGGGGAAGTCGTCTCGTAGTAGGTAGTGGGGTACGGAGGCGCTGACGCCGCGTGAGTCGAATCCGGCTTGGCCTAGGCGTAGTTCTAGGTAGTTACCGTAGGCGGCAGGAAATTCCATGTAGCCGAAGGTTTTGGGATGGTTTGGGTCGTCTGGTACGTGTTGGCCGTGTTCGTATACCTGGGTGGGGCGGGTGTGTGGCACGGGCATGGGGATGCCGGCCATTCCCATGGCGGTGGTTACGCCTAGGGAGCGGACTAGGTGGATGATGGCGTTGCTTAGCTCGTCCCAGCGGTAGTCGGGTTCGTCGCCGTGTAGGAAGAGGAATTCTTCGCCGTTGTCGTCGCGCAGTAGTTCCAGGGTGAGGCTAGGGCGCGTGGTTTCTAGGAATTTGCCGTGGTCGTAGCTGATGGTGGGGCGCCGGGCGCGGTAGTCGATCAGGGCGTCGATGTTGAAGGTGGCAACTGCCTTGCCCGGCAGGGTGGTTAGTAGCTGCTCGGTGGCGAGGTTGGCGGCGTTACCGGCGTCGATGGCGCCGTCGAATTGGTGCAGTAGTACGCGGGGGTGGATCTGGGCGTGGCGCTCTAGATTCATGGTGTATAGCGTCTGCATGGTTCCCCCTTATGTGTGGCAGCTGGTTTTTGGTGGCCGCTTAGTTTTTAGTGGTTTTGTTTCTTTGTTTGGCTAACTGGTTTAGCTGGTCTTTTGTTCCATTTGTTTGGTGTCGTAGTGCTCACTGTGAACAAGTTGCAAGATTTGCTCGCGTTGTGGCTTTGGAACAAGAATAATGGATAGTCGATTTTTACTGGCGTTAAGCGTGAGGTTTGTAGTGTCTGATGTGTCTGTCTCTAGTGCGTTGGCCCAGGCTATTGCCGATGAGCAGGTTGTAGTTGACCGTGCTTATAGGGAGCTTGATACCCAAATTGCGCAGGCTCGCAAGACTTTAAGTGCTACTGAGGCTAGGGGTGCTTCGGGCACGCATCAGGCGCGCGGTGAGCGTGACGCGTTTGCGGCTCACTATGCTAATCGGATTGCCACCCTTGAGGGTGTGGAGCACCGACTGGTTTTTGGGCGTATGGATAATAGTGACGGTTCGCGTCACTATGTGGGGCGCGTGGGTTTGCATGATGATCAGCGCCGTGAGGTGCTGTTGGATTGGCGTGCCCCGGCGGCGCGGGCTTTTTATCAGGCTACCGCGCGTGAGCCTTTGGGGCTGCGACGACGTCGTCATATAACCACCCGGGGCCGCACGGTTAGCGGGGTTGAAGATGAGCTGCTGGTGGTGGATGCTGCGGCGGCTAGTGACGTGACGCTTCAGGGTGAGGGTGCTTTGATGGCGGCGCTTAATGAGGCCCGCGCGGGTCGTATGGGCGATATTGTGGCCACTATCCAGGCTGAGCAGGACCGGATTGTTACTGCTGATGGGCCGGGAATTTTGGTGGTTCAGGGCGGCCCGGGTACGGGTAAGACGGCGGTGGCTTTGCACCGGGTGGCTTATTTGTTCTACACCGAGCGGGAGCGTTTGGAGCGCTCTGGGGTGTTGTTGGTGGGCCCGTCACGGACGTTTTTGCGTTATGTGGAGCAGGTTTTGCCTTCTTTGGGTGAAACGGGCGTGGTTTCGACGACGATCGGGGATTTGGTCCCGGGCTACCATGCCACGGTTAGTGAGCCTAGCAAGCTGGCGCAGCTTAAAGGTTCACTGGTGTTTAAAGACATTTTGTATTCTTTGGCGCGTGCTTTGCAGCGGGTGCCGCAGGAGCCTCGCCCGATTGTGGTTAATGAGGTGGTTTTGCAGCTTACTCCCGAAGATGTGCGTCAGGCTCGTTCGCGGGCGCGCCGCTCGGGTAAGCCCCATAACCAGGCGCGGGAAACTTTCGTGTTGTGGCTACTAGAGCGGTTAACTGACCAGTATGCGGCTAAGAAGGAGATGCTTGATCCTTCTGACCCCGACACGCGGGCTTGGATCCGTGAGGATATTCGTACCAGCCGTGATGCGCGCCGGGAAATTAACCTGTGCTGGATGCCTACCGATGCGCAGGCTTTGCTCGATAAGCTGTTTTCGCGCCCGCAGCTGCTAGATAAGCACGCTAAGCAGCTAACTAAGGCGCAACGTAAGCTACTGCTGCGCCCGGCTGGCTCGCCGCTAAGTGAGGCCGATATTCCTTTGCTTGATGAGCTGTTGGAGCTGCTAGGCCCCATGGATGATGTTTCAGCCCGCCAGGCACGCCAGGCTGAGGCGGAGCGGGCTCGTGAGTTGGAGTATGCCCAGCAGGCTATTGCTTCCCAGGGCCTAGGTGGAGGCATGGTTAGCGCCCAGACTTTGGTTGACCGCTACAGTGGCGGCGGGGCTATTGCGCCACTGGCTGAGCGCGCCCGGGCGGATCGGACCTGGACTTATGGCCATGTGGTGGTTGATGAGGCCCAGGAGCTGGGGGCGATGGCTTGGCGAGCTTTGGCCAGGCGCTGCCCGCTGCGTTCGTTTACGGTGGTTGGGGATTTGGCCCAGTTCTCTGGCACGACGCCGCCGCGTTCGTGGCGTCAGGTGCTTACTCCCCTGGGGGTGCGTGCAGATGAAGCTGCTGATATTCAGGCTGCTAAGGGAGCTAGTGGCACCCCTATGCGCCAGGAGGTACTAACCGTGTGTTACCGCACCCCCAAGACCATTATGAAGGCAGCTGAGGCGGCCGTAGCCAGCTATGGTTTACAGGTGCCTTACCCGGTTACTTCGGTGCGTGACTTAGATGATGCCCTGGTAGTTGAGGCGGTTACGCCGCAGCTTTACACCCAGCGTTGGCGTGAGGTTGTGGCCGCTAAATGTAGCCAGCTTGATGAGCAGCTAGGTAAAGATCAGGGCACTATTGTGGTGATTTCTAATGACCCTGCCCGCCTTGAGACGCTGCTGGGTGAAGATGAGTATTTAGCCAAGCAAATGTTTTGCCCTGAGGGAGATTTACTACGGGCCCGCGTGGCAGTTATGACCCCGCTGACCAGTAAGGGCCTGGAGTTTGATGTGGTGCTGCTTGATCAGCCGGGCCAAATAGGCCAGGTTTCTCCCGGCGACTTGTATGTGGCCATGACTCGCCCCACTAAGCAGCTGCATATTTGCACACTGGCGAGTTAGGTTTTTCCCTGAAATAGGCGGATACCGGGCGCTGCTAAATTGGTTTTCGATAGGCGATCTTGATGCGTTTTTTCTCTAAGTTGCGGCGCAAAAGGAAAAAATACGCTACCGTAAGTTACGTTGCCTATCGAGCCAGTTGGCACACTCTTTAGGAGGAACCTTGAGCGCCGCAGACTACCAGCGCCCTCACTACGCCCCGGGCGTTCCCGCAGTGGTGGCCCTACCGACCCAGCCCCTTAGTACTGTGCTCGACGACGCCGCTAAGCGTTTCCCACAGCGAATCGCGGTGGATTTTTTAGGCACCAGTATCACTTATGCCCAGCTACACGCCCAGGTGCAGCGCGCCGCTGAGGCGCTACGACGTCTGGGTGTACGCAAGGGTGACGTGGTAGCCGCTATTTTGCCTAACTGCCCCCAGCACTTGGTGTTGGCTTACGCCACCTGGCGTATTGGTGCGGTGCTAGCTGAACACAACCCGCTAGCCCCCTCCAGCCAGATTGAAGAGCAGCTTAAGCTACACGGCGGCAAACTAATTATTGGTTGGGAAAAGTCTCTAGCTCAGCTAGATAAAGACATCAACCTGCGCGATTACAACGTTTACGCCGTCAACATGACCTCGGCGTTACCGCGCCATCTACAGGCGGCTCTGCGCCTACCGGTTAAGGCTGCACGCGCTAAGCGTGAAGAGATGCGCGCTCCGGTACCTAGCTGGATTGGCTCCTGGGACCGCCTGGTTGCCTCCAGCCCGGCTCTACCAGCTGATACTGCCCTACCTGACGTTAATGATGTAGCAACGCTGCTACACACCGGTGGCACCACCGGCACCCCTAAGGCGGTAAAGCTAACCCACATGAACCTGGGTTCTAACACTGCCATGGGGTTGGCTTGGGCTGGCCCGCACGTTAAGGACGGGCAGGAAGTGTTCTACTCGGTACTGCCCTACTTCCACGCTTTTGGACTAACCCTATCCATGCTGTGTGCAGTCGCTTTGGCGGCCACCCAGGTGGTGCTACCAAAGTTCAGCGTGTCGCTAGTAATTGAGGCCTGGAAGCGTCAGCCCTGTACTTTCTTCCCCGGCGTGCCGGTTATTTTTGACCGCCTAGCTAAAGCCGCAGCCAACCCGCGCCCCGGCCAGGTAATGCCTGATTTCACTTCTTGCTCCATTGCTCTTTGTGGCGCTGCAGCCACGCCCCGGGAAGTGGCTGCCGCCTGGGAGGAGCTAACTGGCCACTACCTCATTGAGGGCTATGGCATGACTGAAACCTCCCCCATCATCATGGGTAACCCCATCACTGATGAGCGTCGCCCGGGGGCTTTGGGTGTGCCCTTCCCCTCCACCGACATTTTGCTAGTTGATCCTGAAGACCCAGACCCCTCCCGCCCGGTACCCAGGGGTGAGGTTGGCGAGATTGCAGTGCGCGGGCCCCAGGTGTTTGCCGGCTACCTAAACAACCCTGAAGAAACCGCCCAGGTGATGCTTGAAGGCGGCTGGCTACGCACCGGTGACCTAGCCCGCATCGACACCGATGACTTCTATGTCATGACTGATCGGCGTAAAGAACTGATCATTTCTGGCGGCTTCAACATTTACCCCACCGAGGTGGAGGCCGCCGTGCGCTCCATGCCAGGGGTTGAGGACGTCGCCGTGGTGGGTCTGCCCGAGCAAAGCGGTAACGAGTCAGTAGTGGCCGCGATTGTGGCCCAGGCCGGCGCCAACATCACCTTAGAAGAGGTACGTGCCTGGGCTGAGAAGCACATTGCCCACTACGCCCTGCCACGCCAGATCGCTATTGTGCAGGAACTACCGCGCTCCCAGATCGGCAAGGTTATGCGCCGCGTGCTGCGTGAAGAGCTACTAAACGCCCGCGAATCTGCTGGTCAGGCGGCCACCAAAGCCCAAGAAGCCGCCGGTCAGGCCGCCGTGCGCGCCCAGGACACCGCCTCTAAAGCCCAAGAGGCAGCTGCTCAGGCGGCCGCAAAGGCTCAAAGAAGCCGCTGCCAAAGCGCAGGAGGTAGCTGGCCAGGCCGCCGTCCGGGCCCAGGAAACTGCCGCCAAGGCACAGGAGGTAGCTGGTCAAGCCGCCGCCAAAGCGCAGGAAGCAGCGGCCAAGGCCCAAGAGGCAGCCAAGAAGCTCAAGCGCTAAGCACGCTAGCTTTAAGACCAGTTGCTAAGTTCCCATTGGGACCTTAGCAACTGGTCTTTCAATGTCTAAGGTGCCAGCCATAGTACACTTTGGCCCATGACTTCTCAGGCCAGTGATAGCAACTGTTTTGTACGCCCCGCCAGGGTTGAAGACCTAGAGGCCATGGGCATAGCTCACGCTGGCGCCATGCTAGCCACCTTGCAGGCCGGCAGCAGCCAGGAGCTACCGGTGAGCGTTAGCGCCATGATCACCCCTGCCGTACTGGCTTCAGGTTGGCAAGAAGCGGTCACTAACCCACCCTCCCCCAACCACCACGTGCTGGTAGCTACCCAGGCGGGCGCCGTCGTCGGCCTAGCAGCCCTAGCCCCTGACAGCGACGGCGACGGCGAAATCACCGCCCTAGCCGTACACCCCGCCTACCAGCGCCACGGACACGGCTCACGCCTCCTCGCCGCCTGCGCCGACCTGGCCAAACAAAACAAGATGGCCAATATTTCCATGTGGGTTATTCGCGGAGACGAATCATATGTGCGCCTGCTAACCAGCGCCGGACTGGCCCCTATGGCCGGAGCCCAACGCAAACTGAGCGTAGGCCAAGACGTAAGCGAAGTATGCTGGGGCGCCAGCCTCTAGACGCTGGCGCCCCGCACCTAGGTGCCCTAAAGTGAGCACCCCAAATTGGGCAGTTAAAAGTGCCAGCTTAACGTTGGCCCACCACCACCTGGGCGCGCGGTCCGTTAGCCAACCAGGCCGCCACTGCCCGCACCTGCTCGGCGTCAACCGCATCAAGTAGACGCAGGTTTTCAGCCATTGAACGCAGGCGACCAGTACTAACCTCAGCCCGGCCTAAACGCCCCATACGTGCCAGGGAGTCCTCTCCCCCCAGCACCATGGAACCGCGCAGCTGACCACGTGCCCGCTCTAGCTCCTGTTCGCTGACCCCGTCGCTAGCTAGACGCTCCCACTGCGCGCTCATCAGCTCTAGCACCTGGTCGACGTTTTCCTTGGCGCAGCCGGCGTAGATCCCAAAGGCCCCCGCATCGGCGTAGCTAAGGTCAAAAGCGTAGGTGGTGTAGGCCAGTCCGCGCTGTTCACGGATGGACTGGAACAGGCGTGAAGACATGCCGCCACCCAAAATCGTGGTCATCACACTAAGGGGCCAGCGCCGCTCATCACCGATAGCGATGCCGGGGGTGCCCAAATACACGTGGCTTTGTTCACTTTCGCGCTCCACATACATGTCTTGGGGCTTTAGCTTCTGCAGCTGGCTGGCCTCACTGCGGCGAGCACGCGGCAGGGCTTGACTGTCTGTATTCCAGCCTACCTGAGCTAGCTGATCAGACACCTGCTGGCAGATCTGGTCATGGTTAACATGCCCAGCTGCGGCCACAATCAAAGTATCGGAAGCATAGTTGCGCTGATAGTGGTCCCACACGGCGTCGCGTGGCACATCCACCACGGCCTGGGCGGTGCCGCCCACCGGGCGCCCCAACTCAGTGTCTTGGCCGAAAACCGATTTAACGAAGGTTTCATGGGCCAGGTCGCTGGGGTCGTCGGCGGCTTCAGCTAGCTCTGAGACAATCACGCCGCGCTCAGTTTCCACCTCTTTGGGATCCAGCAGGGAGCTGGTAACCATGTCGGTGACAATATCTAGAGCCACCGGTATGTCACTGGCCTGCACCCGCGCATAGTAGGAGGTGTGCTCTTTGGATGTGGCCGCATTGGATTCGCCGCCAATCATGTCAAAGGCGGTGGCAATCTCGGCGGCGCTACGGCGCGCGGTACCTTTAAACAGTAGGTGCTCTAAAAAGTGAGTGGAGCCTTCTTGACCAGGGCGTTCGTCGCGGCTACCCACCCCGAACCAGTAGCCCACGCTAGCTGAGCGCAGTCCTGGCACATCCTCGGTAATAACCCGCACGCCGCCAGGCAAATTGAGCGACGCAGGTGGGCGCCGTCGTCGTCAAGGAACAGCTCTGTGTCCGCTTGGCCGGCGACGCCACGCAGCAGCTCTACCTCACTATAAGACTGAAATTCACTCACTAGGTGAGCATATCAAGCAAGCCACTTAGCCCTGAAAACGCGCCTAAAAATGGTTGCGTTATGGTACCGGGCTAGCTGGGGCCGACGGCGCATGCTGGCTTGGTAATTGCTGCTAGCGCTACCGGCGGGCTGAGTTGCCACCTAGCTGGCAGGACGATGAGGGCTGGAGGCAGGGTTGGCGGGCGGCGTCGGCAAATAAAAAGGAGGGTGAGACGTACCCCTAAAACGTCCCACCCTCGACTTTTTCGGCCAAAATTGACCGCATGTAAGCGCAAGCGGCTTAACGGGTTACATGTTAACGCATGCAAAGGCCCTGGTCATAGATAGTTGGCAGATAAGTGATATATGTCCACCTAATGGGACACTAACCCTAGCAAACCAGACCTGCTTTGCAGACTAGCGCTGACAGCGATAGGCAAGTTTCTGCTGATCACAGGGATGGTTGGCAAGCTCTGGCGATATTTACGACGACGGCGGGGCGCTTACGTCATTGACGCTAAGTGAGCGTGTTAACCTAGTCGATGAAGCAGATTACATGCGTTCCTTTAGCTCAAGCTACTGAGAACAGGTAAATAATGACGCTAGAGTTGCAAGAGATTGGTTTTCACTACCGCAGCGGTGAGCAGATTTTAAATAATTGCTGCCACACATTTGAAAACGGCATAACCGCACTAGTAGGCACCAATGGTGCGGGTAAAACCACTCTCTTGCGGCTACTAGCTAGTTTGCTTAAACCAAAATCTGGGCAGATAAATTACTGCGGTCACTCTATTCACACCTCAGCCAGTAAGCTAGCTGAATATCGCAAACTTTTAGGCTGGCTCCCCCAACAGGCCAGCCTAGCTAAAAATATAGTAACAATAGATTACTTACGTTACCTTTGTTGGCTTAAACAAATTCCTAGCCACGAAGCCGAAACCACTATAACTAACCTGGCCCAACAGCTAGAAGTTGAGCAAGTTTTAGCTTGCCCCATGCGCCAGCTTTCAGGCGGCACTCGCAGACGTATCACACTGACTGGAGCCATACTTGGCAACCCTAAAGTGTTACTACTAGATGAACCTTCTGTAGGCCTTGACCCTACGCAACGCCAAGCTTTCCTAAATGCTTTAAAGCCACTTAGCAGTGACTGCATTATTATCCTATCGACCCACATCCTTGAAGATGTTTTCTTAGCCGCTAATAGCTGCGTAACTATAGCAGACAACACCATCAAATCTGCTTTTTCAATAGATGCTTTACGCGCACAGGACTCATTAACTTTAGAGCTCCTTCGCTCCAAGATCGGTATGTAATATGTTTAAAGTATTGCTGCCTCGCCAGCGGATAGCTTTCGTCTTAGTTTGCGCAGTGCTATCTAGTTACTTTGTCTGGGAATTATTTAAATCGCGTGCTCAGTGGCTTGGCTGGTATCCGGCCGTAACCGGCGTTTGCTTGGCACCACTTTGCTGCCCATGTGTTTTGCTGCCACCTTTGCAGCTTGGGCTGGTGGCTACCTCAAAAATCAGCCTCTACCAGACCTGATCAAATTAAGCCCCCACCAGCCCTATGCCCCTGCACGTGAGCTTTTTGCAGCCATAACCTTAACCTTCACTGGCGTTACCTGGCTAATTTTCATTCCAATCCAGATTTATGTCTGGCTGACCTCTGCACAGACTCAAAACCTATTGGTTCCCTGCCTTATGGCACTGCTAAATGTGTTGGTAAGTTACGCAGCGATGACCGCTTTAGGCCTTGCTTTAGCCCGATATTTGGGGGCTGTGCCCGCGATCTGTATAGCCCCTTGCCTGCCCTATACGCTGATTGCGCTTACTTCAGCCTATGATGGGGGGCGCTCTCCCGGCTTGGCTTTCACTTTTTGGGATAGCTTGCCTTGGCTGTACCTGCGCACTAGCACGGCTACTCTTACGCTGCGTTTGCTTTTTTGGGCGGCTGTCACCTGTACACTGCTGGCCTTTGTTTTCCAAGCAAGCGGGCTGCTACGCAGGTGTGCGTTAGCACTGCTGGTAGTTATCACTGTCCTAACCGGTAGCTACGGTATAAACAGCACAGCTATTAGGGGCGCCGATAGTGCAGTTTGTAAATCTAACGCCACACTTACGGTATGTAGCCCCGCCTATGGGGCACAGGGGCTGGACGCTTACTTGGCTTATGGCTCTTCGTTAATTAGTACGCTGCCTGCTAATTTACGCCCCAAAACCCTAGTTGGCGCAGTAACTGACCTTGAAGCTACTTTAGCTAGTGCACCTCAAAAAGCTATCTATGCACCAAGTAGCTTTGGCGAGTCTACAGATACAGCTTTAGTTGATAGAAATGCTCTAGCTGCCACGCTTGCCCGCAACTATCTGCTGGCTAACTGTACAGATAAGTCAGCAGGTAAAGACCTAAATTTCGGCTTGTCACTGTGGTGGTTAAAGCGTAGTGGCGTGAGCGAAACTAGTTTGCCTGACTATGCCCAGCTACGCCCCTATGCCACTAGCGAGGTGTTAGGGGCTGAAAAGTATCTTAGCTCTGTGCCTTATGCTTCCCTTGAGAACACTTTGAACCGTAAAGCCCAGAAGATTCTTGCCTGTGAAGCCACACTTGACGATATTAAAAAATAGCTGCCATCGTAGTACAGTTATCGGCATTTTAGTTAGCCTTACTGCTTGGCTAACTTCAGTTGCGCTCAGTGAAGTGCAAATTCGGGTCCACCCCGACACCACTGCCTCCATTGCCTCCCAAGAGCAGTTGGGCACGCTAGCGGGCGCCGTCGCGATTAGTGCCAGCGCCATGATGCTTTCCCCAAGCGTGCCCTGGGCTGAATTTACTAGCAAAAGTGGTGTACTGCGTTTACAGCTGCTACGCACCAGCGTGTTTAGCGTTAAATCTTGCCTTAATAGGTTTAACAAATCTGCTCTTGCCAGCCAATATAGATACTTGGTTTCGCACTTGGCTGCTGCTAATTCTTTGCGCTTTAACTGCATTAAGCGCTAGTTGGACTAACCGCTATGTAGCTGCCTTAGCTCCTATTGCGGTAGTGATGATAATGTCCCTGGCTGGGCTTGTACCTTGGCAGTTTAATTTTGTTTTTAATCTAGACACTGCCCCCTTCCAATCTCCCCTAGCAGCGCTGCTTACAGTGTTGGCAGTGGTTGATAGCCGTCTGCACCTTAGTCGGCAATATTTTTAAGTGTCACGTTAAAGTAAGTAGCGTGCAGTTTAAAGCGCTTTAGAGACAAGTTTGGGGCCGGAAAATTCCGACCCCAAACCTAAGCTCCTTGAGTTTGGCTCAAGGTGCAGGCGGTTCAGTCCTGAGTTTCTTCGCTCAGGGTGCGGGTGCGACGACGGCGGGGACGACGCTCACGTACCGGGGCGTCACCCTCCTCGCGGGCGCCACGCTCGGCGCGGTGAGCCTCGCGGGCCTCGTTGTTGGCGGCCTCAGCAGCCAGCTGCTCTTCGTTCAGCACGGCGTGCAGGCTGAGCTTGCCACGCGGGTCGATCTCGGCCAGTTCAACCTGGACCTTGTCGCCAACCTTGAGGACATCCTCAACGTTCTCCACACGCTTGCCACCAACCAGGCGACGGATCTGGCTGATGTGCAGCAGGCCGTCCTTGCCGGGGGTCAGGGAGATGAAAGCACCGAAGGTGGTGGTCTTAACAACCGTACCCACGAAACGCTCGCCCACCTCAGGCATCTGGGGGTTGGCGATAGCGTTCACGGCTTCACGGGCGGCTTCAGCGGAGGGGCCGTCAGAGGCGCCAATGTAAACGGTGCCGTCGTCCTCGATGGTTAGCTCAGCGCCAGTGTCTTCCTGGATCTGGTTGATCATCTTGCCCTTGGGGCCGATAACCTCACCGATCTTGTCAACCGGGATGTTAACGGTCAGCACGCGCGGGGCGTAGGGAGAGAGCTCGTCCGGGGTGGAGATAGCTTCGTTGAGCACGCCCAGGATGTGCAGGCGGGCATCGCGAGCCTGACCCAGGGCGCCGGCCAGAACCTCAGAGGGTAGGCCGTCAAGCTTGGTGTCCAGCTGCAGGGCGGTGATGAAGTCGGCGGTACCGGCAACCTTGAAGTCCATGTCGCCGAAGGCGTCCTCAGAACCGAGAATATCGGTCAGGGTGGCCCACTTGGTTTCGCCGTCGATTTCCTCGTGCATTAGACCCATGGCAATACCGGCGACAGGGGCGCGTAGCGGCACACCTGCCTGCAGCAGGCTCAGGGTGGAGGCACACACGCTACCCATGGAGGTTGAGCCGTTGGAGCCTAGAGCCTCAGAGACCTGACGGATAGCGTAGGGGAACTCTTCGCGGCTGGGCAGCACCGGCACCAGGGCGCGCTCGGCCAGGTTACCGTGACCGATTTCGCGGCGCTTGGGGGCACCCACACGCCCGGTCTCACCGGTGGAGAAGGGCGGGAAGTTGTAGTGGTGCATGTAGCGCTTGGCGGTGACGGGCGAAAGGTTGTCCAGCTGCTGTTCCATGCGCAGCATGTTCAAAGTGGTCACGCCCAGGATCTGGGTTTCGCCACGCTCGAACAGGGCCGAGCCGTGTACGCGCGGAAGTACCTCAACCTCAGCAGCCAGGGTACGGATGTCCTTGGTGCCACGGCCATCCATGCGGATACCCTCGGTCAGGGTGCGGTGACGCACTAGCTTCTTTGGTGACGGACTTGAAGGCGGCCTTGAGGGCCTTCTCGTCGTCTTCCTCGGGGAAACGCTCAGCTAGCTGGGCCAGGACCTGGTCGCGGATAGCGTCCACGGCCTCGTCGCGGGCCTGCTTGCCTTCGGTGCTTAGAGCCTGGGCTAGGCCGGCCTCCTTAGCAGCGGTCTCGACGGCGTCGTACTGCTCATCGGTGTAGTCCAGGTAGAGCGGGAACTCGGCGGTGGGCTTGGAGGCGTGGGCAGCAACTTCCATCTGGGCTTCACACAAAACCTTGATGAAGGGCTTGGCAGCCTCTAGACCTTCGGCTACTACAGCCTCGGTGGGGGCCACAGCGCCGGCCTTGATCAGGTTCCAGGCGTGCTCGGTGGCGCCAGCCTCAACCATCATGATGGCCACGTCGCCGTCTTCAAGCACACGACCAGCCACAACCATCTGGAAAGTGGCGCGCTCAATCTCGCTGTAACGGGGGAAAGCTACCCACTGGCCGTCAATCAGGGCGATGCGGGTACCAGCCACCGGGCCCGCGAAGGGCAGCCCAGCAATCTGGGTGGACATGGAGGCGGCGTTAATAGCTAGAACGTCGTAGGCGTCGTCGGGAGCAATAGACAGTACGGTCTCAACTACCTGAACCTCGTTACGCAGGCCCTTAACGAAGGAGGGGCGCAGCGGGCGGTCAATCAGACGGCAAGCCAGGATAGCTTCGGTGCCGGCGCGGCCTTCACGACGGAAGAAAGAACCGGGGATGCGGCCGGCGGCGTACTGACGCTCTTCCACATCTACAGTGAGGGGGGAAGAAGTCAAACTGGTCTTTGGGGTGCTTGCCAACAGTGGTGGCAGACAGGATGGCGGTCTGACCATCCAGGTAAGCCATAGCGGAGCCAGCGGCCTGCTTGGCTAGTCGTCCGGTTTCAAAACGGACTACGCGCTTACCAAAAGCGCCATTGTCGATTACGGCTTCAGCCGCAGTGACCTCAGGGTCATCAATGAACATCTAGATTCACTTTCGTCTTCTCTTATGTATCCCTTCTAGCTTAGCGGCATTTAGGCCATTTGTGGGTTTGGCCGCGCGTGAACTAGGCAATGCAAGCAAAAACGGCAACCTCTAAACGAGATTGCCGTTTGTATGCTTATGCGCCAGTGATCAGCGGCGAATGCCCAGACGAGCGATGAGGCTACGGTAGCGCTCAATGTCCTCTTCGTAGAGGTAGTCCAGCAGGCGACGACGCTTACCAATTAGCAGGTAAAGACCACGACGGGAGTGGTGGTCGTGCTTGTGGGACTTGAAGTGCTCGGTCAGGTTAGAGATACGCTCGGTGAGGATAGCGACCTGAACCTCGGGGGGAACCGGTGTCGCCCTCGTGGGTAGCGTACTCGGCGATTAGCTGCTGCTTGCGCTCAGCGGAGATCGACATATATTTACTCCTCATGGTCGTTACACGGAGCCTGGGGCAGGTTCTCCCAAGCATGACGCGCCGTGGCCGGCTTTAACGGCCCTGCAAGCTTAGCAGCCTCAACGGTTAACAACCACCCTTAAAGCGCGCTTTTGCCACAAATCACCCCTAGTTGATAATCAGTATCATTATAGTTAAGCTTTTAGTGGCATTTCTCTGTACATTTGGAAAGACCCGCTATGAAAATACGTTCGCGTATCGCAGCTATGGCCTTAACTGCCGCTTTAGCCCTCTCCCCGCTTGCTGCACCTTCCCTGGCCAGTCCTGACGACGGCAAGATCGTAACCACCGCCCACCACATTGACGCCCCTAAGGTGTATTGGCGCGATAACAACTTTGCCCTGCTAAATGAAGCCAATGGGCAAACCTATGCGCTAGAAGACACGGTTAACTGGGTGGGCACCGGCTATAAACGCAGCGGTGAGCAGCTGTATTTCTTCAACTTTGAAGGCTCACCCAACCCCGGCATTGACTTTATTCGCTCTGTTGGCGACCTGTGGTATCGCGCCCCCGCTATTCCCGGGGTTAATAAGGAACCCCTGTGGGCTGGTTTCGGGGCTGATAGCGAGATCCCCACCGAGCAGTTCAGGAACGCTTCCTTCAGCCTAGACCTGGTGGGTTTTGATGGTCCGGGCCGCATGGAGGCGCTGGTTTATTACGCTGACGACGACGGCGTGCGGCGCTACCTGTCCTCCCACGATGAAGGGCGGCGCTCAATCTTCCTAACTCCGGGTAACCACACCCACAATGACACGATTTTCTCTAAGCCTGGCCGCTATGTGCTGACCTACCGGGCTACTGCGCGCGCTAAAGATGGCTCACTGATTGCCTCTAAAACTGTGCCTTTTGTGTGGCAAGTTGGTGGCACGCGCCCCTCTGACACCGCCTCTACCCCGCTGAGCCAGCAGTTTGCCGCTGCTCCTTCTGGCGCCCCGGCCACGCCCTACACCTTCACGCTCTCAGCCCATGAGGGACGCCAAAAAGATGGCGACGACAAACTCACGGACCTGACTTTTGATGCGGGAGATGCTAAAGCTGGCGGAAACGTAACCTTCTTCATTGATGGCTACTACCTGGCTCAGGTGCCGGTGGTTAACGGTAAAGCCACTTGGAAAGAAATGATTGGTTCTACCACCAGTGCTTTCCAGGCTGTCTATATTCCCGACGCCGCTAGTGGCCTGCCGCGTTGGGTTTCGGCTTCGGTGGAATACACCACCGGCGAGGAATCCCCTGCCTCCACCGATTCCACCCAGGCGGTTTCGAGTCTGCCCGAGCCGGCCTCCAGCGACCCGGCCCCGGCTTTTGACACCCAGCCTTACACCCCTAAGGCGCTTAGCTACACCGTGGATGTTAAATCCATTAGCGACAGCCGTCTAAACACCACCATCACGCTGTCAGACAGCAAGGTTAAGGCCTATATCAATGGCGGCTACTATGACTCGCCTACCGAACAGTACCCCACCTGCATTTTTGAGGGGGTAACGGATGTAAATGGGCAGCTGAGTATTAATGACTCCCACTCTGACTGCTCAGGTAAATATCTGCGTATCAACGTTATCCCCCACGCCCTAATTGGCTCCGCTGGTGGTAGCGCTGATTCTCCCGGCCCGGTTGATACTCGCGCAGGTCTGAGCTACTCGGGTGCTTTGGCGGTCGATGGCGCCAACGGCACTTCTGAGCCCACCCCACAGCCTGCCCCTGAGCCGGCCCCACAGCCCACCGCCACTCCTACTGCGACGCCGGCCCCTCCCCTACAGCTAGCGCGGCCCCTACGGCTACCCCTGCGCCTAGCCCGACGGCGTCGGCCCAACCTACCGCTAAGCCCACTCCCACGCCGGCACCGACCAGTCAACCGACCACCACGCCGGCACCCGGTAAGCCCACACCTACGCCCCCTGGGACCAGCCCGGCACCCACCCCCACTAAGCCCAGCGGGCCGGTGAGTGAAAAGGTGATTTTGCAGCGCGGTCACGTCGATATTGCCGGCTCACTAAACGCCGATGGCACCGCATTAAGCGCCAGTTTGCATGATGACACCCTCACCAACGCTAAAACCTCAGTTGACCGCGATATCAACTCGGTAGCTTTAGCTTTGGACGACTCAGCTCGCCACACTCGCCCCTCTAGCGGCCGCCTAGCTGGTAGCCAGTATGACTTCCTGGGTAAATCCGCCAGCCAGTTCTACTACACTGACGCGATTAATGACGGCGTACACATTTGGCCTGGCTGGTCCACCAATGGCATCAGTGACTCGCTGGCTCAAGGCAGCGTCAAATTCATTGTTAAACCCCACTCGCTGCCCGAGGGTGCTAGTGCGCACGTGTTTAACAGTGACGCTTTAACCGGCAAGGTGGAACATATTTTTAACACCTCCACCTCGCTTAGCGAGCTGTCTATTCCTGAGCACACCCACGCTCACGCCAACTGGGCTTTCACCAAGCCCGGCGTGTATCTGTTCGAGGTTAGCTTCACGGCCACAGTCAAGGGCCAGGCTCTGGCCTCACCCACTAAATGCCTGACTTTCTTGGTGGGCAACCAGGCTATTGCCGATTACCGCGCCGGTAAGGTTAGCGACTGCAAGCTAGATGGCAACTCCCCAGGGCCCGGGGCCAGCCCCACTAACCCGACGCCTACTACCCCAACGCCTACTACCCCTATCAATAATGTGGTTGGCTCTAACCCCACTAGCCCGGCTGGCGCCAGTGCTTCTAAGCCGACGGCGTCTGGCTCCCAGGGCGCTAAGAGTTCTGGCTCTCTAAGCGGCGCCTTAGGCAGCTCTAGCAGCGGCGCGAAACTGGGCGGCTCTGGTTCGACCGGCGCCTTAGGCAGCGCGGGTGGCGCGGGTGGCGCCAGTGCAAGTGGAGCTGGCGGCTCGCTAGCCAAACCGGCTTCGAACCAATACTGGCAATGCTAGGAGCTGGCCTGTGCCTGGCCTCGCTAGGTTTTAGGCGACAGCGCCACGCCAACTAATGAGCTCTGCGCCAACTAACGCTCGTGCCCCCTGGTTTTTTAAACCAGGGGGCACAGTGTTCAGACAGCAGGTGCCTAGACAGCATCTGAGCCGCACGCAGAATGTAGCTTTTAGCAGGCAGTAACTTGCGCTGGATCGATCGGCTCTGGCACCGGCACGTTCAGCACCGCCGCACTGTCAGCAATATCTTTGTGCATCTGCTTTAGCAGCTCATCTAAGCCGGCAAAACTGATCATTGGGCGCAGATAGCTGACCAGATCAACCGCCACTTCTTGGCCATACAGGTTCAAGTCGGCGCGGCCAAGCACGTGGGCTTCAACCGTGCGTTTGGGTACATCCTTAAAAGTTGGGTTAGTGCCGATCGAGATAGCCGCAGGCATTTTACGTAGCCCACTGGCGCCGTCGTAGGCCCAAAGCCAACCGGCGTAGACACCGTCAGGTGGCACTACCCCGGCAGTTTCCGCATCCAAATTAGCGGTAGGGAAACCTAACTGGCGTCCACGCTGCAAACCATGCACCACCGTGCCTCGCAAGCGATGCGGTCGGCCCAAAACCCGCGCTGCCTCAGCCACGTCACCCTTTTCCAGGGCTTGCCGCACCCAGGTTGACGACCAGCGTTTACCGCTGTGTCCGCACACGTTATCTACGATTTCAACCTCAAAACCAAGCTTTTGACCCAGCTGCTCCAGGGTGTGCCTGTCGCCCGCATTGCCGGCCCCAAAGCGCACATCAGAGCCCACCACCACCAGGCGGGCCTTAAGCAGATCCACCAGCCAGGTGCGCACAAAATCCTCAGCGCTTTGGGCGGCAAACTCCAAGGTGTAGTTAACCACCAAGGTGGCATCCACCCCCTGCTGCCCCAGCGCCTCAAGACGGTCAGCCAAAGACGTGATCAAGTGCAGGTGGGTGTCAGGATCATGCACCAGGCGCGGGTGAGGATCAAAAGTCAGCACCACGCAAGGCACGCCCATTTGCTTAGCGCGCCGCACAGCATGAGCCAAAATCGCCTGATGACCACGATGGACGCCGTCGAAAATACCGATAGTGAGCACGCAGCCAGCAGCTAAATCAAGCTGCGCCACCTGCTTGGGCGAATGTAAAACTTTCACGCGTGTGCGCCACCATTGCAGCCGCATCCACCAGCGCAACCACAACCGCCAGAGCGGGGCTTAGCATCCACCGCACGCAACCCCAAAATATTGCCAGGTTTACGTCCCGGAACCGGACTGGCCTGCGCCATGGGGCCCTGAGGTACCTGAGCTTTAGGCTCCTGCGGCTGCGAAACCTGCTGAGTCAAACTTTTCTCCTATTTCACGCGCCCGCAAAAACTAGCACCGGTCGCAAATGTTTACCTTGATGTTTCAACAATGCCACGGCCTCACCCTGCATGTCTAACGCGGCTAGCACCTTTTGCTTAGCGTTAACAGGGGCCTTGGCCACTTGCACATTTTCTTCCAACTGACGCGGCAAAAACTTACCTTGACGCACGTCCTTAACCTGACCGGGATCTAAAACCAGCCAGTTGAAAGCCTGCCTGAGCACCAGCGGCAGGGGCGTTAGGGCCAAACCCTTAGGGTCAGCGCTGTCAGCATCCTCAGCTACCTGAGCCGACCAGCCGCTAAGAGTGCGTGCGTCGCTGACTTTAAACGGACCCACCAGGGTGCGTCGCAGCGTAGTCAAATGCGCAACTGTTTGCAGCGACAGCCCAAAATCGCGAGCCAAAGCCCGAATATAGGTACCTGACGAGCAGCTAACTTGCACCTTCACATCCACCACTGGCACTTGGCCCCAGCCTGGGTAACTGGCGCTAGTGGAGTTAACTTGACCCAGATCAAAGCTATGAATGGTGACTTGCCTAGCTTCCAGCTCCACCTCCTGACCGCTGCGGGCCAGGTCATAGGCGCGCACGCCGTTAACCTTAATGGCACTAAAACTGCTGGGCACCTGGCTAATCGGGCCGGTTAGCTGGGCGGCGGCAGCCTGCAGGCGCCCCAAATCAACCTGCCCGGGAGCTACCACCTGGGTTACCTGGCCGTGAGCATCCTCCGTGTCTGTGCCCACCCCCAGGCGGATGGTAGCCTCATAGGTTTTATCGGCCCCAACTAGGTAGTTCAGCAGCCGGGTAGCTTACCAACGCCTACCGTAAGCAATCCGGTAGCCATGGGGTCTAGTGTGCCCGCATGGCCCACTTTGCGCGTGGCTGCCAGGCGCCGCACTCGGGAAACCACATCGTGGCTGGTGATGCCCAGGTCTTTATCAACCAGTAGCAGCCCGTCGGGGGCGGTTACGGCCCCTCGGGCTACATCTACTGGCCGTACGCGCTCAGTTGCGCCCGGGCCCTGGCTGGGCTCGCCTTGGCTGGGCCTGTCTTGACCGAGCGCAGTTTGCTTTTCGCTCACTTATCAGAGCTGGTCGTGACTAGAGCGGCCCTGGGCGTCAGCCTGAGCAGCCTCAGCCATGGCCTGTGCCTGCAGGGCAGCAATCTGGCGGTTGTCGACGCCGCCCTCCTGCTCGTCAGCAAAAACGTCCTGCTCGTGCACGGCCTCCTCAGGGCTAGCGGCACTTTCGGCGCTGGCAGCGCTCTCGCTGCTTTCAGCGCTGGCGGCGTTGTCACTGGTGGCGGCGTCCTCGTCCTCATCCTTAGTGCGGTAGGGGTTAGCGTCCCCAGCGTAACTGGCCCCCTCAGCGGCGCGGGCAATGGCGGCGTCGCGCGCCTGAGCCTGAGCCAAAGCATCCTCAATGCTGCGGGCTGTGGTGGGCAGCGAGTCTAGCTGGAAGCTGATGGTGGGGGTAAGGCGGATACCCAGGGCTTTGCCTACCTCAGAGCGGATTAGGCCGGTGGCGGACTTTAGGGCGCTGGCGCTACGACGGCGCTCGCCCTCGGTGCCGTAAACCGTGTAGAACACGGTGGCCTGCTGCAAGTCACCGGTGACACGCACATCGGTGATAGTTACGAAACCTAGACGCGGGTCTTTAATGCGGCGCTCAAGCACCTGGGCCACAGTCTTGTGGATTCGGTCAGCAACTCGACGGGCGCGGGCGGGGTCAGCCATGATGGCTCCTTTTCCTGTGAAAGTTTTAGGTGATCTATGTACTTAATTTAATGCTAGTAAAGTGGCGGGCCATTGCTGACCCGCCACCTGCCGCCTTAGGTGGCGACTACCGTTTAGCCTAAGACGTCAGTCTCGCGGCTTTTCGCGCATCTCCCAAGTCTCAATGACATCGCCTTCAGCAATGTCCTTGAAACCTAGGTTAATACCGCATTCGTAGCCTTCGCGTACTTCGGTGACGTCGTCCTTCTCGCGGCGCAAAGACTCGATGGAAAGCTCGTTAGCAACCACCACGCCGTCGCGCACCAAACGGGCCTTAGTGCCACGCTTGATAATGCCGCTGCGGACAATCGAACCAGCGATGTTACCGAACTTGGAGGAACGGAAGACCTGACGAATCTCGGCGCTACCCAGAGCGACCTCTTCGTAGATCGGCTTGAGCATGCCCTTCATCGAGGCTTCAACATCCTCAATGGCGCTGTAGATGACGGAGTAGAACTTCATCTCTACGCCCTCGCGGTCAGCCAGCTCCTGTACACGCTCAGCCGGGCGTACGTTGAAGCCGATGATAACCGCGTTGTCGACGGTAGCCAGGTTGACGTCGTTCTGGGTGATGGCACCCACGCCACGGTGGATGACGCGCAGCTGTACTTCTTCGCCAACATCGATCTTGAGCAGCGACTCTTCCAGGGCCTCAACGGCACCGGAGGCGTCACCCTTAAGGATGAGGTTAAGGGTGTCGACCTTACCTTCCTTAAGCACATCGGCGAGGTTTTCCAGCGATACACGCTTGCGGCGCTTAGCCAGCAGAGCGTTACGGGCAGCAGCTGCACGCTTGTCAGCGATCTGACGGGCAGTGCGGTCCTCAGAGGCCACCAGGAAGGAGTCACCAGCGCTAGGAATGCTGGTCAGACCCAATACCTGAGCCGGGCGAGCCGGGCCGGCCTCTTCCAAAGACTTGCCGTATTCGTCGAACATGGCACGCACGCGACCGTAGGCAGAACCTGCCACGATGGGGTCACCCACGCGCAAGGTTCCACGCTCAACCAGTACGGTTGCCACCGCACCGCGACCGCGCTCAAGCTTGGCTTCAATAGCCACACCGCGAGCATCAGCGTTGGGGTTGGCGCGCAGGTCCATACCCGCATCCGCCTGCAGCAGTACGGCTTCGAGCAGCTCGTCAATGTTTAGGCGCTGCTTAGCGGAAATGTCGACGAACATGGTGTCGCCACCGTATTCCTCAGGCACCAGACCGTATTCGGTGAGCTGACCACGGATCTTCTCCGGGTTAGCGCCTTCCTTATCGATCTTGTTAACCGCTACCACGATCGGCACGTTAGCGCTCTGGGCGTGGTTAAGGGCCTCAACGGTCTGGGGCATCACACCGTCGTCGGCGGCAACCACCAAGATGGCGATGTCAGTTACCCGAGCACCACGCGCACGCATGGCAGTGAATGCCTCGTGACCAGGCGTATCAATGAAGGTGATGGCGCGCATCTGGCCGTCGTGCTCAACTCGCACCTGGTATGCACCAATGTTCTGGGTAATACCGCCAGCCTCAGAGTCCACCACGTCAGTGGAACGGATGGCGTCCAACAGCTTGGTCTTACCGTGGTCGACGTGACCCATAACGGTTACCACCGGAGGACGTACAACCAGCTCAGATTCATCGTCTTCAGCTTCTTCAGCTTCAAGGTCGATGTCGAAGGACTCTAGCAGCTCACGGTCTTCATCCTCAGGCGAGACTACCTGGACATCGTAGCCCAGCTCCTCACCTAGCAGCTTGAAGGTGTCCTCATCCACCGACTGGGTGGCGGTAACCATCTCGCCGAGGCTGAACAGAGCCGTAACCAGGGCTGCGGGGTTGACGTTAATCTTCTCAGCCAGGTCGGTTAGCGTGGCACCCTGACGGACGCGAATTGCCGCACCGTTACCGCGCGGAATAGCGACGCCGCCAATAATGGGTGCGCTCTGCTGTTCGAATTCCTGGCGCTTAGCGCGCTTGGACTTACGACGACGCGGGGCGTTACCACCGCCGCGACCGAAAGCACCCTGGGTGGAGCCGTTACCGCCACGTCCGCCGCGCGGGCCGCCGAAGCCGCCGCCGGGACGAGCGCCGCCGCCACCGTTACCACGGCCACCGCCGCCGTTACCGCCACGGGCGCCGCCGGGGCGAGCGCCACCGCGAGCAGGCGCACCAGGGCGTCCAACTGAGGACTGACCAGGCATCATGCCCGGGTTGGGACGCGGAGCACCACTGGGACGCGGAGCACCACTGGGGCGAGCAGTTGCCGGAGTGGGGCGCGGGCCGCCATTGGCAGCCGGACGCGGGCCACCGTTACCACCAGGGCGCGGACCACCAGAACGCGGAGCGCCGTTACCGCCAGGACGCGGGCCACCAGAGCGGGGAGCACCTGGGCGCGGAGCACCAGAGCGGCCACCACCCTGCGGACGCGGGCCACCCGGGCGGGGGGCGCCGTTACCGCCAGGACGCGGAGCTGCCGGGCGCGGACCGCCCTGACCGGGCTGAGGGCGAGCGCCACCAGGACGGGGCATACCCTGCGAGGAAGCGAAGGGGTTGTTACCCGGGCGGGGGGCGCCGTTACCGCCAGGACGCGGAGCTGCCGGGCGCGGACCGCCCTGACCGGGCTGAGGGCGAGCGCCACCAGGACGGGGCATACCCTGTGAAGAAGCGAAGGGGTTGTTACCCGGGCGGGCACCACCACGCGGCGCAGGCGCAGCCGGCTTAGGTGCGGCGGGCTTAGCAGCCTCAGCAGGAGCCGGCTTAGCAGCAGGCTTAGTGGGCTTGGGGGCCGGCTTAGCAGCCGGCTTGGGCTCCTCAGCTACCGGGGCCTTGGGGGCCTTAGGTCCGGGCTTAGGAGCAGCAGGCTTAGCGCCCTCTACCTTGGGGGCCGGCTTAGCAGCCGGCTTAGGTGCGGCGGGCTTAGCCGCTTTCTTAACACCAGGCTTGGGAGCGTCACTCTTAGCCTTCTTGGCGCCGTCGCCCTCAACCATCGGGGCGAAGTGTTCGCGCACGCGGCGCGCTACCGGGGGTTCAACAGCGCTGGAGGCTGCCTTAACAAACTCCCCCTGGTCTTTTAGCCAGGCCAGAATGATCTTGCTGGTGACCTTCTTGCCTGAGGGGTCGAGCTCCTTAGCGAGCTCATGTACACGTGGTTTAGCCACTATTCTCCTGTTCCAGTCTCCCACCTGAAACAGGTGGGTGTGTTTACTGCTGGCAGCTCATCGCTGGGTACTCATCGGGTGCCCATCGGCTCTCTACCCGCTTTCATGTCTCGTAGTTAGTGCCGCCAGGCGGCAGTGGTTTACCCGCGTGGGTATGGGAAAACCAGTTGTCTACAACGTCAAGGTTGAGCGTCCCTTTGCAGCGCAATGCACGCTCAATACTACGCCGTTTGAGGGCGGTGCCATAACATTGCGGATCGTCATGCATCCAGGCGCCTCTTCCCGGTGCGCAAGCACCAGTATCCACCACCACACGAGTATCGCGGCGAACGAGGCGAATTAACGCGCTACGCGCGTCCTTAGTCCGGCAACCTACACAGGTACGTATAGTTGACTCATATCGCTCATTTTAACGTCTATTTGGGTGTTTTTCAGCCTTGGTAGCCTGAGTCACCGCTCACGTCAGCACTTGAAGTGCGACCGGGCTGAATATCACCCTCATCAGTGTCAGAACGAATGTCGATCTTCCAGCCGGTTAGGCGGGCAGCCAGGCGGGCGTTTTGGCCTTCCTTACCGATCGCTAGCGACAGCTGGAAGTCAGGAACCACAGCGCGAGCAGTTTTTTCTTCCTCGTTCAGCACAGTCACGCTGGAGACACGGGCGGGAGAAAGCGCATTGGCCACATACTTAGCCGGGTCAGCTGACCAGTCAACAATGTCGATCTTTTCGTCACCCAGCTCCTGGTTTACCGCGCGCACACGCGTGCCCATGGAGCCAATAAAGGCGCCCTTGGCGTTAATGTCGCGGTTGTTGGCTCGCACTGCCATCTTGGTGCGGTGTCCAGGTTCGCGGGCCAGGGAGACGATTTCTACCTCGCCCTTAGACAGTTCAGGTACTTCACGCTCAAAGAGCTGACGCACCAGGCCCGGGTGGGTACGCGAAAGGATAATCTGGGCGCCGCGCGGGCCACGGGAAACTTCAGTTACATAGGCACGCACGCGGTCACCGTGACGGTAGCGCTCGCCGGGCACCTGCTCGGCGGGAGGAATAATGCCTTCGCGTTCTTCGTCTAGGCGCACATAGACGGTGCGCGGGTCGCGGCCCTGCTGCACAATGCCAGAAACTAGCTGGCCGGTCTTGTCTTTGTAGGCGCCAAGCACTTCCATGTCACGGCGGTCGTGGATGCGCTGGACCACTACTGAACGGATAGAAGCCTGAGCGATACGTCCAAAGTGCGGGGGCGTGTCGTCAAAGTATTCACCGGTGGGCTGGTCGTTTTCATCTAGCTCAGGGGCATAAACGTTCATCTCGCCGTTGCGGCGGTCTATACGCACGTAGGCACCCTTAATAGCCCCGGGCTGCTTGAGATAAGCGTTTAGGATCGCTTCTTCAATAGCAGGGACCAGGTTATCTAGGTCTATTTCCAACTCATCTGCGGCAACGCGCAGTTCAGTCATGTTGATTTCCATGTGTGCTCCTTTTATTCAGTTATGGTTACAGCGCGCCGCTGAGGTCTACTACCTGCTGAGCCTTGATGATCTGCGTAAAGGGTACTAGCTGCGTGGCGGTTTTGGTTTCTACCTCTACCCCGGTTTCGCTGACGCTTAGTACACGTCCGAATACCTCACCGGCTTCGGTCTTAATTTGTGCTAGGCGGCCTACTGCACGCCCAAATTCACGTGCGTCACGTAGTTCCCGCTCAGCGCCGGCGCTAGATACTTCAAGCTGGTAGGAGCCCTTAATTGGGTCAGCTTCATCTAGCGCGTCGCTGATTTGACGCGCCACCTGTTCAATTGTGTCCAGGTCAACATCTCCGGGGCCTTCTGGTAGGTCCACGACGACTCGCAGCGTCGAGTACTTTCCAGCCTTAGTTAGCTCAGTTTCCAGCAGCATTAAGCCGTTTTCACTAACCACTGGGGCCAGAATTTGGGTCACTTCAGCCGGTGCCTGCTTGCGGTTTCCCTTAGCCTCGGGTGCCATTGCTGATCCTTCTGTCGATAATTACCTGCCCATATCTTACCTGTACGTGGGAAGATCAGGGGGTGAAGTGCCGCGTAATCACCCCCGCCCTGCGCCCGTTTAGTTTTCGCGCTACCGCCCGCAATTGTTCAATCATGGCCCTGACCTGCGTTTTAGCACTGTCAGGTTGTGGTTTACGGATAGGTGAGGGCACGCGCGCATCTCTGCCTACGCTTTCAGCGTCACAGCAAACCCAAGATGCTTTGGCTCGCCGAACGGCTTTGATTAACTCTGCCGCACAGTTGCTAGCTAAATCTGGCTCAGCTGAGGTGGCTGCCGTAGCTAAAGGCTCGGCTATTCAACTGCGTTCGCTAGGTGGGGTGTGGCAGCCTTGGCACACCACTCCCCCAACCGGTTATCCCACTGTCTCGCCAGTTCCTACGGCTGGTTCTGATACGACGACGGCGCAGCTGGTTATGTATCTTAAGCAGGGCACTGGTGAGGCCCTTAAGGCTGCGACTGAATCTAGCGGTAAAACTGCCCAAACCTATGCTGCTATTGGTTTAACTTGGGCTAGCTGGGCGCGTGCCCTTGACGGCACGAATTTTGACAAGCTGATGGCCCTGCAGCCGCGCACTAGCGTTAATTTAACTACTCCCCTGCAGGCGAGCACGCTTAGCGCCTATGACCAGGCCCGTTACGGTCTAGAGGTGATTGCGGCGCAAAGCGGTGACGACGCTACCGGCGCCCAGGCTAAAGCTGCCGCCGCCACAGTAGACGCCTGCCTGGCGGTTAAATGCCCTGATCAGCGCCTAAGTAGCTACCAGCTACCCAGCGGCAACTCCTATGAGCAGGGCGCTAGCCTATGGCTAAATGTGGTTAGCGCTGAGCTTAGCGAAGTGGCCAACGCCAAGGATGAAGCGCAGCGTAAACAGGCTATTAGCGCCGCAGCTTGGGCACTAGTACAAGCCCAAAGCTGGAATGCGTCGCTAACTCAAACAGAACAAGCCCTAGGGGTTAAGTAGCTTCCAAGTAAACGTAGGGGGGCGGGCTGGTTAACCAGCCCGCCCCCCCACGTTTTTTGGGTACTTTAAGCACTTTAGTGCTTAAAGCCCGCGCTAAGCGCTTAAGGCCTGCTTTGTTAGCTCAGCTGGGCTGCTAGCAGCTCGTTTAGCTGGGCTACAGCCTGCTCAGCGCTAACACTGATGCGCTCGCCGCTGCGACGGTTGCGGATTTCTACAGTGCCGTCCTTAGCTAGGTTGCGCCCTACCACCACAATGTAGGGCATACCTAGTAGTTCAGAGTCAGCAAACTTAACGCCGGCGCTGACCTTGCGACGGTCATCAAATAGCACGTCGTAGCCTAGGCCATCTAGCTCGCTAGCAATGGTGGTGGCAGCTTCAAATACTGCCTCATCTTTACCGGTGGCCAGTACCTGCACGTGGTAGGGGGCCAGGTGCACGGGCCAAGCTAGGCCGTGCTCGTCGCAGTTGGTTTCAGCCAGGGCCGCTAGTACACGTGAAACCCCGATGCCGTAAGAACCCATGGTTACTACCTGGGCTTTACCGTTTTGGTCGAGCACCTTTAGGTCTAGGGCGTTAGCGTACTTGCGCCCCAGGGCGAAGATGTGACCGATTTCGATGCCTCGGGCTAGCTCTAGCGGGCCAGAGCCGTCGGGGGCCGGGTCGCCGGGGCGCACCTCAGCGGCCTCAATTACCCCATCAGCCTTAAAGTCGCGCCCAGCTACCAGGTGGTAGACGTGGCGCTGGTCGGCGTTAGCGCCGGTGATCCAGCTGGTGCCCTCTACTACACGCGGATCTAGCAGGTAACGCACGCTGCCGCTAAGCTGCTCGACGCCGTCGACCACCTGAGCCACACGCTTAGGCGAGTTGGGACCCACCACCTGCGGGCCAATGTAGCCAGCCACCAGCTCAGGGTGCTTGGCTAGCTGCTCGTGACCAGCCATTTCCACCTCGGCCGGGGCCACGGCGGCCTCTAGGCGCTTCATATCCACTTCACGGTCACCGGGCAGACCAATTACCAGCAACTCTTGGGAGCCGTCGGGGTGGGTCAGGTTAACCACTACGTTCTTAAGCGTGTCGGCGGCGCTCCAGGGGCGGTCGGCGCGCGGGTATTTGGTGTTGAACAACTCCACTAGGGATTCAATGGTGGGGCATTCGGGGGTGTCTACCTCCACCGGGGCCGGCTCGTTGGAGGCATCCACAGCCTCGGGCACCGGGGTGGTGACGGCCTCAGCGTTGGCGGCGTAGCCACCGGCAGAGCGCACGAAAGTGTCTTCACCAATGGGTGAGGGGTGTAGGAACTCTTCAGAGTGGGAGCCCCCCATGGCTCCACTCATGGCGTTAACGATTACGTATTCGAGGCCCAGGCGGTCAAATACGCTGGTAAACGGCGCGGTGTAGCTGGTAGGAGCGTTCCAGGCCGGCGTCGTCAATGTCGAAGGAGTAGGAGTCTTTCATGATGAACTCGCGCCCACGGATCAAGCCTGCGCGCGGACGAGCCTCATCACGGTACTTGGTCTGGATCTGGTAGAGGCAAACAGGCAGATCCTTGTAGGAGGAGTACATGTCCTTGACTAGCAAGGTGAACATTTCCTCGTGAGTGGGGGCCAGCATGTAGTCCCCGCCCTTACGGTCACGCAGCTTGAACAGGGTGGGGCCGTATTCTTCCCAGCGGTCGGTAGCCTTGTAGGGGTCGGCGCTGAGCAGAGCCGGGAAGTGTACTTCCTGCGCGATAGTATCCATCTCTTCACGCACCACCTGCTCCACCTTGCGTAAGGTACGCAGTCCTAGTGGCAGCCAGGTGTAGATTCCCGGGGCAGCGCGGCGAATATAGCCAGCACGCACCAGTAGTTTGTGGCTAGCTACCTCTGCGTCGGCAGGATCCTCACGCAAAGTACGGATAAAGGCGTTGGTCATTGTCTGAAGCACACGTATATGTTACGCGTAGCCAAGCCCAGTAGCTAAGTGAAGCTGGTGTTGTCTGGCCTACTTAGCTGTTTAAAGCTGAGCCAGGTTTATAGCAGCATTTACAGCAGTACTGTGCTCATGGTGCCCACCTGCGTAAAACCTAAAGATTTATACAGGCCCAGGGCCGCCACATTGAAGTCATTAACATACAAGTTGATCTGACTGACCTGGTGTTGGGCGTAAATCAGGGCCAGCACTCGCCCCAGCGCCACTTTAGCCAGTCCCCTACCGCGCAGGTCAGGGCGGGTCCACACGCCGGTTATTTGGGCTACCGAGTTCCATAAGCTACCCACGTCAGCTTTAAAAGCTACCTGTGTATTGCCCAGGTGGCCGGCGCCGTCGTCGAGAAGTACGTAGCTGCGCCCCTGCTCAATTAACTGGCTGATATGGCGCCCATAGCCAGATCCACTAACTAGCGGGTCAAAACCTACTTCTTCTTTAAACATGGCCACCGCCGCCGGCAGTACCAGCGGCTCCATCCCCACCTGGGCCGCTTGGGTTTGGCTAGCGGCCGCCACCACCAGCTCGTCGGCGCAGCTACGGCTAGCAGCTGCCAAAGTCTGAGCTACCTGTTCAGCCGGCGGGGCTAGTAGTAAAGGCTGATTCCAACGCGCCTGGCGCACCGCCAAATGGCGCTGATCCAAATACGGCCATAGCGCGGCCACATCATCAGCCGGCCCCATCACTGAGCCGCGCCTAGTTAACCGGGGGCGCCCGTGGCTGGCTAGGGCTTTTAACTCACTGGGGCTGCAGTGGCGCTGGCCGTAGAGGATAAGTGAGCCGGTAGCCCAAGCGCCAGCGTGGGGTTGGGGGGTGCCACAAGCGACTACGTCTCCCCTACCCCAGTAATTCCAGCGGCTAATTTGCGCCCCTAGTTGCACCCCGGCTACGGCGTCGCCCGCCAACAGCTGCATTAGCGCAGTGCTATTGGCGGGCGTAAGCGGATGCGGGTCGCGATGCAAACGCAGCATCAGGCTGAGGGCACCATCACCTGTGGGGCAGCGTTTTCTAGTGCTTCCTCACCCATCTCGGCAGCCATATCTGCGGCCATGTCGTTGGCGTAGCGCAGCACAGTTTCTACGATGCGATCTTCGGGCACAGTCTCTACAACCTTGCCACGCACGAAGATCTGACCCTTGCCGTTACCGGAGGCACAGCCTAGGTCAGCTTCGCGGGCCTCACCGGGTCCGTTAACTACGCAGCCCATAACGGCTACGCGCAGCGGGGCCTTAACATCTTTGAGGCCTTCTTCAACCTTTTCGGCTAGAGTCCACACGTCCACCTGGGCGCGGCCACAGGAGGGGCAAGAGACGATCTCTAGCTTACGCGGGCGCAGGCCCATGAATTCGAGCAGCTTGGTGCCAACCTTAACTTCCTCTACCGGCGGGGCCGACAGGGAGACGCGGATAGTGTCACCGATACCTTCAGCCAGTAGCACGCCGAAAGCAGCGCAGGACTTGATCGTGCCCTGGAAGGCGGGGCCGGCTTCGGTTACCCCCAGGTGTAGGGGCCAGTTACCTTTTTCGCTCAGCAAGCGGTAGGCCTGGACCATGGTGACCGGGTCGTTGTGCTTGACGGAGATTTTAAAGTCGTGGAAGTCGTTTTCTTCAAACAGGCTGGCTTCCCACACGGCTGACTCCACAAGGGCCTCAGGGGTGGCTTTGCCGTACTTCTTCAGTAGGCGCGGATCTAGCGAGCCGGCGTTTACACCGATACGTAGGCTGACGCCGTAGTCGGAGGCCATCTTGCAGATTTCGGCTACCTGGTCATCGAATTTACGGATGTTACCGGGGTTTACGCGCACTGCGCCGCAGCCGGCCTTGATGGCGGCGTAGACGTATTTGGGCTGGAAGTGAATGTCGGCGATCACCGGGATGCGTGACTGCTTAGCGATAATGGGCAGCGCTTCGGCGTCCTTATCGGTGGGGCAGGCTACGCGCACAATGTCGCAGCCGGCAGCGGTCAGCTCAGCGATCTGCTGCAAGGTTGCGCCGATATCGTGGGTTTTGGTGGTGGTCATGGACTGCACGCTTACAGGCGCGTCTCCACCTACCGGCACGGATCCCACCATGATTTGCGGGTGGGCTTACGCTTACCTAGAACGGGCTGTTCTTCACGGAGCGTGGGGATTCCCAAAGCAATCGATGCATTATTCACGCCTGACATTATTGCACCTAAACCGGGGCAGCTATATCTGCCCAGATCAAGAGACATCCCACAATTAGCAGTAAGATAAACACACCCTGCCCAATTGGTAGCAGTTTGGCGGTGTCAACTGGCCCCGGATCTGGGGCTTTACGTAGTTTGGCGAAGCTGCGACGCAGGCCTTCCCAGATAGCTCCGGCAATATGTCCACCGTCTAGAGGCAGCAGTGGGATCATGTTGAATGCGAACAGGGCTGCGTTAAGGCTGGCTAGTAGCATCAGCATGGAGTATGCGCGCACCGACAGGTCCACTACCCCACCGCCGCCGCTTGATACCTGCCCGGCCATACGCCCGACTCCCACGATTGACACCAGCGACTGGTTTGAGGTGGATTCTTGCCCCAGGGCACTTAGCACCCGGTGGTACAGGCCCGCCGGCAAGGTGACAATGGCTTTGAGGGTGGAGACGTTAACCAGCCAGGTGGTTTTTAGGGCCGTGCCCAGCGAGACAGGTTGGCCGCTAATTTGCGGGCTGATACCCACGAAAGTGGTGGTGCGAGTTAGGGCCGAGCCGTCGGGGGCGGCTAAAGCTTTACCCTGGGCATCTTGCACTACCCGGGTCACTTGGGTGGGCACCACGTTTAGCTGCTGGCTGTGGTTGCCTCGCTTTACAGTCACGACGACGCCGGTGCCGGCTTTGGTGCTAGCGATAGCGGTTTGCAGCTGGGTCCAGTCATTTATTTGCTGGCCATTCCAAGAGGTAATGGTGTCGCCAGCCTTTAACCCGGCGGCCCGGGCAGGGATGGTGGCTTTGGCATCGCATGTTGACTGACCAGATTCAATGGTGGGCAAGCAAGTGGATACCCCGGCCAGAGTGTTAGTGGCTTTAGGCACCCCGATGAAACTCATTGAAACAACAATTAGCAGCCCTGATAGGAACAGGTTCATCACCGGCCCGCCAAACATGACCACCAATTTTTTAGGGGCGCTTAAATTGTAGAAAGCCTTGTGTTCTTCACCTGGCTCTAGTTCAGCTAGTGACTCCTGGCGGGCTTGACCTACCATGCCTAGCTCGCCCTTAGAGTTAACTTTGTCAGGGTGGCCTGGTTTAGCTGGTGGCAGCATACCGGCCATACGCACATACCCACCCAAAGGCAGGGCTTTTAGCCCATATTCGGTTTCACCTTTTTGACGTGACCAAATACGCGGCCCAAAACCAATGAAGTACTCGTAAACCTTAACGCCAAAAGCTTTGGCCGGAATCATATGTCCCAGCTCGTGCAAGGCCACTGAAATCAGTAGCCCCACAATGAAGATAACTATGCCCAGCCAATACATACGTGTTTAGCCTTTCGCCGCAATCAGTTCATCTGCGCGTGCACGCGCCCAGCGGTCCACCGCCAACACATCATCCAAACTAGGGGCGCTAACCCCTTCATGCTCGTTTACCACCGCAATGTCAATATCTACGATATCTACCCACTTTAGGGATCCCTTTAGGAAAGCGTCTACGGCCTGCTCATTGGCGGCGTTAAACACTGCCGGGTGGGTATCTGAAGCGCTGACAGCGTGGCGAGCCAGCTGCAGAGCCGGGAAGGTGTGGTTATCTACCGGCTCAAAATCCCAGCTGCTTACCTTAGTGAAGTCGGTGGGTTTAGTTAGCTTACCCACCAGACGTGGGCGCTGGGGCCAAGTCATGCCCAGGGCGATAGGCAAACGCATGTCAGGCGGGCTGGCCTGGGCGATAGTGGCGCCGTCGACGAACTCCACCATAGAGTGCACGATCGACTGGGGGTGCACCGCCACATCAATGTCACTGGCATCCACGTCAAACAAAAGATGGGCCTCAATTAACTCCAGGCCCTTATTGACCAGCGTAGAGGAGTTAACTGTAACCACTGGCCCCATTGACCAGGTGGGGTGAGCTAAAGCCTGGGCGGCAGTTACCTGGCTAAGCTGCTCACGTTTCTTACCCCTAAACGGGCCCCCCGAGGCGGTCAGGATCAGACGTGAGACCTCACTGTAACCGCTAACTACCGGGCTGGTTAAACCCTTTTCGTGGCGGCCACTTAACAAAGCCTGGGCAATAGCGCTGTGCTCAGAGTCAACCGGCACCACCTGTCCCGGGTAGGCTAGAGCCTGCTTTACCAGGGCCCCACCCACCACTAAAGATTCCTTATTAGCCAGTGCCAGGCGGGCGCCGTCGGCCAAAGTAGCTAAAGTGGCGGCCAAACCGACCGAACCAGTAATGCCGTTAAGTACCGTGCCCTCCTGCCCCATAGCTAGGCTACGCACCAGTTCAGCGGCGGCATCGGGGCCGCTGATAATCTGTGGCTGGCGCTGACCGGCGCCATAGTGCCTAAGCAAATCCGGTAGCTTGGCAGCGGCGCTAGTACAAGCCACCGCCACTGCGCACGGGCTAAACTCCACCACCTGCTGAGCTAGCAAATCCAGCTGTGAGCCACCTGCCGCTAAGCCAAGCACCTGAATATCGCTTTGGCCGCTAGCTTTAAGCTCACGCACTACATCCAGGGCCTGGGTCCCAATTGACCCAGTAGAGCCCAAAATGATTAGTTGGTTTGGAAAACTCACGACACTCCCTAGTGTTATTCCACGCGCATCAATACTTCGATGGCTCGCTCAATAAATGCGTCCACACTGGCCTCGTCATAGGCCTTATTTGCTTTGGCCGCAGAGAAAGTAAGTCTACGCAGCTGAGTAGACTTAAGCGGGTCGCCCTTGTCAAAAATGCAGCTAAACGGTCCATAAACCGGTCTACTTCAGCAATCGAATAGCCACGCTTAGCCGGCGCGAAACGCTTACCTTCTGGACGTAGCAGGCGCGGGTAAAGCGTGGTAGCTAGATTAGCTGCCTCATCCATCCAGGCTTGGCGGCCCCTGCGGGCCACAAATGATTCACGCATTTTACGCATCAAAGCCACTTCAAGACGGTCCATGGCCGCATCTACCGCGTGAATGTCATAGCCACCACGGGCCACATCAAAACAGTTGATGCGCACCTGGGTGGGGGTCAAGCTAGTGGTGTCGCCAGCTTCGTAAAGATCGTGGGCACGGTTGAAAAACTCGTCAACTTCGCTTTTACGGTAGCCCTTCTGGTTCCAGGCTACGGTCTCGAATAAGTCGCTCATGCTTTAACTCAAGCGCCTTTCTTGCTGCAGCACTTCGGCGGCCAGCTGGCCGCATGCACCATCAATATCAGAACCGCGAGTATCTCGCACAGTTGTAGTAATACCAGCCCTACGCAGGGTGTTTACAAACTCCTGCTGCACCTGGGGGCGTGAACAAGTCCAAATTGAGCCCGGGGTGGGGTTAAGCGGGATAGGGTTAACGTGAGCCCAGCCATGGCCGCGCTTGTTGAGCTCATCAGCTAGCAGCTGGGCGCGCCAAGCATGATCATTCATGTCTTCAATCAGGGCATATTCAATAGATACACGCCGGCCGGTGGCCTCAAAGTATTCGTGGGCGGCGTCAAGCAGCTGCCCCACCTTCCAGCGGGAGTTAACCGGGATCAGGTCATCACGCAGCTCGTCGTCGGGAGCGTGCAAAGAAACCGCCAAGGTAACCGGCATACCCTCAGTTGCCAACTTTTTAATTAGCGGCACCAAACCCACAGTAGAAACCGTGATGTTACGGGCACTAATACCAAAACCTTCAGGTGCGCTCTGGGTGAGCCGGTGTAGGGCCGGAATCAGATTTGTAGTTGACCATGGGTTCACCCATACCCATAAACACAATATTGCTAAGCCGGGCCGGTCCCCCAGCTAGCTCACCGTCACGTGAAGCCGCCGCGGCTTGACGCACCTGCTCAATGATTTCAGCGGTAGTCAGGTTACGGGTTAAACCCATCTGACCGGTGGCACAAAATGGGCAGGCCATACCGCAGCCGGCCTCACTAGAGACACACAGCGTGGTACGGTCCTTGTAGCGCATCAACACGCTCTCTACCCGCACCCCATCAAACAGCTCCCACAGGTACTTAATGGTTTTACCCTGATCAGCTTTCAAAGCCCGCACCTGGCTGAGCAGATCCGGCAGCAGCTCATCACATAGCGCGGTGCGCTGGGAGGCCGGCAGGTCAGTCATATCGGCCGGGTTGCGGGTGAAATGCGTGAAATAGTGGCGTGAAAGCTGGTCGGCGCGGAAAGCCGGCAACCCCGCCTCTTTCAGGGCCTGCTTACGCCCCGCTAAATCCAAGTCAGCCAAGTGACGTGGAGCTTTGCCCTTAGCTACCGGCACCGCGAAAGATAGGCGCGGCTTAGCATCAGGGCTGGTAGCCCCCTCCGGCGGCTGGTCCGTGGGCAGCACCTGACGCCCCCGACGGCGGGGGGCGGCAATTGATACGGGGCGGGAGTCAGCCATTAAAATCCTTGGGGCTTGGACAGTAGGGATTAGTGGGCGGCGGCGTCGTTAATAGCTAGTGCTAACGCGAGCCACCACTATAAAGCTAGCACTGAAGCAACATAGAGCACGGGGGCGGTAGTGAGGATCGAGTCAATGCGGTCAAGTAACCCACCGTGTCCCGGCAGTAGGTTAGACATGTCCTTTAAGCCCAAATCACGCTTAATCAGCGACTCACCAAGGTCACCCAAGGTGGCACTAATAACCACCGCTAAAGCTAGTAGTGGAGTCGCCCACAGCGTACCGCCAAGCACCCACAGCACAACGCCGGTGCCAATGGTGGTAGCAATTACTGAGCCAGCGAAACCCTCCCAAGTTTTCTTAGGCGAAATCTTGGGGGCCATAGGGTGCCTGCCGAAAGTAATCCCCGCCAGCCAGCCGCCGGTGTCACTTAAGGCAGGTAGCGCAATTAGCGCCACAATCTTGCCCACACCCTGATGCTGGGCCAGCAGCATAACCGCAAGCCAGCCAGGAAAGGCAGGTAGCAGACCGCAAAAATAGCTGCCGCCGCCTCCAGGGTACGTGAGCGGCGCACCACGTCGTGAGCGTAGGTGCGCGGATCTTCCGGGTGAGCGATCTCCAGGGCAGTGCCGTAGTCATACTGGGCTTGGGTAGTAAAACTCCACACCATGCAGGCCCCAGAAGTGGCAAACACGGCTGCCAGCAACCCCTCAGGGCCAATCACATAAGCACACGCAACCGCCCCAAAAGTACCCACCCATAGGGGTAGCAGCGGCAAACCTACCGCGCGCCTAGCGAAAGCCCCGGCCAGCTCCCACAGGGCCACGCAAATAGCCACCGCCACTAAAAGCGCAAAGTAAACCTTATTGAAGATCAAGCTGAGCGCAACCAGCCCAATCAATAACACGGCCACACCCACCGCTGCGGGCACATTGCGTCCACCCTTACGGGCAGGGCCTTCAACCACCCGGTTCTGGGTAGGACCGGGGTAGAACAAGCGCACAAACAAACTGCGTTTAGCAGACGGCGCTGAAACTGCGGTATTTGTGGTCATGGGCTCACTTCTTTACGAGACATGAATTTGGGCCGACCCAAGCGAGCCGGCCCAGTCATGTCAGACTTCCAATAGCTCGGATTCCTTGGCGGCCAGGGCCTTGTCAACCTGCTCGACGTAGCGCTTGGTTAGAGCGTCGAGCTCCTTTTCTGCGCGCTCGACCTCGTCCTCGCCAGCCTCGCCGTCCTTCTTGATCTTATCTAGCGCATCCTTGGTCTTACGACGCACGTTGCGCAGCTGCACGCGAGACTCCTCAGCGCGCGAACGGGCTAGCTTTACGTATTCCTTGCGGCGCTCTTCGGTTAGAGCCGGTAGGTTAACACGGATGACGTTACCGTCGTCGGTGGGGTTAACGCCCAGGTCTGACTCACGCACGGCGGTGACAATATCCTTGGTGGCAGTGCGGTCAAAGGGGGTGATTAGCACGGTGCGGGCCTCGGGCACGGTCACTGAAGCTAGCTGCTGCAGCGGGGTGGGGGCGCCGTAGTACTCCACGCTCAGGGAGGTGAACAGGGCCGGGTTGGCGCGGCCGGTGCGGATGGAAGCTAATTCGTTCTTAGCGGCCACTAGGGCCTTTTCCATCTTCTCTTCGGCTTCTAGCAGGGTTTCTTCAATCACTTGAGGGCTCCTTCGTCGTTAGTGACAAGTGTTCCGATCTTTTGGCCAACTAAGGCGGCGGTAATGTTACCTTCGCCTTCCATGCCGAACACGCGCATGGGTAGGGCGTTTTCACGGCACAGTGAGAATGCTGCAGCGTCAAGTACCTTCAGGCCGTCAGCTAGGGCTCGGTCGTAGGTGAGCGAGTCTAGCTTGCGGGCGTTTGCGTCCTTGCGCGGGTCTGCGGTGTAGATGCCGTCGACGCCGTTCTTACCCACCAGCAGCTCGTCGCAGTGGGTTTCGAGGGCGCGCTGGGCAGAAACCGTGTCAGTGGAGAAGTAGGGCAGACCAGCGCCGGCCCCGAAAATAACCACGCGGCCCTTTTCCATGTGGCGAATAGCGCGTAGCGGAATGTAAGACTCGGCTACCTGACGCATAGAAATGGCACTCTGGACGCGGGCAGGCACGCCTGCCTGCTCAATGAAGTCCTGTAGGGCTAGTGCATTCATCACTGTGCCCAGCATTCCCATGTAGTCGGCGCGGGCGCGGTCAATACCGCGCTGTGATAGCTGGGCGCCACGGAAGAAGTTACCTCCGCCCACCACAATGGCTACCTGCACGCCCTGGCGCACTGCTGCAGCGATCTGCTTAGCAGCATCTGAGACGACATCCGGGTCTAAACCGATGGAGCCTCCGCCAAACACTTCACCGGAAACCTTTAACAGCACTCGGCGCTGGTGGCCAAGGTGCCCTGAGTCGCTCGCGCTCATGCATGCTCCTGTAAGTTGTTGACTTAATTGCAAGCCCACATAACTGGGGGCCTAGCAAAGTCTATCGCGCTTTAGCTTGGCTAACGACCTTAAAAGCTGTGGGGACTCGCAGCGCTGCTGCGAGTCCCCACAAAACTATGGTTTAGATCAGGCGCCTACGCGGAAACGGGCGAAGCCGTTGATCTTACCACCGGTAGCGGCAACAACCTTGCCTACGGTGGTCTTGGGGTCCTTGGCGTAAGCCTGGTCTACGAGGCAGTTCTCCTTGTAGAAGGCGTTCATGCGGCCCTCGACGATCTTGGGCAGAGCCTTCTCGGGCTTGCCTTCGGCGCGGGTGGTCTCCTCGACGATGGCGCGCTCCTTCTCCACGTCCTCAGCGGGCACCTGGCTGCGCTCTAGGTACTTGGGAGAGTAAGCAGCGATGTGCATGGCCACGTCGTGGGCAACCTCTTCAGCAGCCTTGTCGGTGCTTACCAGCACGCCCACCTGAGCCGGTAGGTCAGGGTTGGTGCGGTGCAGGTATAGGGAGACAACCTCGCCGCTTAGCGGGCTAGGCGACGCACGACGATCTTCTCGCCGATGACGGCCTGCATGCCGTCGGTCAGGGCCTGGACGCTCTGGCCCTCGACCTCTACCTTGGCTAGCTCCTCGGCGCTGGTGGCGCCGGACTCAATAGCGGCGGCTAGAACGGTGTTGGCGAAGTCAATGAACTTCTCGTTCTTGGCTACGAAGTCGGTCTCGGAGTTGATCTCCACCAGGACACCAACCTGGCCTTCGGCCGAGTCGATTACCTTGGCGACGACCAGACCAGCGCTGGCGCTGCGGCCTTCACGCTTGGCGATACCCTTTAGACCCTTAACGCGGATGATCTCGACGGCCTTCTCGCGGTCGCCGTTGGCCTCTTCCAGGGCCTTCTTAACGTCCATCATGCCCGCGCCAGTGGCCTCACGCAGGGCCTTAATGTCGTTTAGGCTGTAGTTAGCCATTTAACTGCTCCTAAAGTTTCAAGGTGACGGCGTCCCCGGGCAGACCCGGGCACGCCGTCGTTAAAAATTCTCAGGCCTGCTCAGCCTCGGGGGGGCGGCAGCTTCCTCGGTGGTGGCGGTCTCGCCGGCTAGCAGCTCGGCTTCCCACTCGGGCATGGGCTCGGCGTTGTCGCCAGCCTTGGCCTTACCACCGGAACGGGACAGCACACCGTCTGCCACGGCGTCAGCGATAACGCGGGTGAGCAGGGTGACGGCACGGATGGCGTCGTCGTTGCCGGGGATGCCGTAGGTAACCTCGTCGGGGTCACAGTTGGTGTCCAAGATGGCCACGATCGGGATGTTGAGCTTGTTGGCCTCAGCTACAGCCAGGTGCTCCTTCTTGGTGTCAACGATCCACACGGCGGCAGGCAGCTTGGCCATGTCACGGATACCACCCAGGGTGCGGGCGAGCTTGTCCTTCTCGCGACGCATCATCAGCAGTTCCTTCTTGGTGCGGCCAGAGGCGGCCACGTCGTCGAAGTCAATCTGCTCTAGCTCGCGCAGACGCTCTAGGCGGGCGTGCACGGTGGAGAAGTTGGTCAGCATACCGCCGAGCCAACGCTGGTTAACGTAGGGCATACCCACGCGCTGAGCCTGCTCGGCTACGGCTTCCTGGGCCTGCTTCTTGGTACCAACGAACAGGATGTTGCCACCGCGAGCCACAGTCTCCTTAACGAAGTCGTAGGCACGGTTGATTTCCTCAACGCTCTGACGCAGGTCGATGATGTAGATACCGTTGCGCTCGGTGAGGATAAAGCGCTTCATCTTGGGGTTCCAGCGACGGGTCTGGTGTCCGAAGTGGACACCGCTCTCTAGTAGCTGGCGCATGGTCACAACGGCCATGATGGTCCTTTCAATTGTATGCCTGGAGGTTGCCAAGCATACGGCTATCCGGTGGCCTTGCCCGATTGGCAGGGCCGAGAGTTTTGGTTTATGTAGGTTTGAACAGCATTTAAGCTGATCAGAGGCCTACCCTGGTGCCCGCTGCATGTAGCAGCTAATAGACCGAAGCTACACGCCCGAAAGGACGGGGCGGGCACGCGAAGTCAACTGTGGTGACACAGCTGCACGCGCGAGGTTATCACACTTTGCCCACAACTCGTTCACGGATTTTGAAGGTAATTACTGCAATAAGCGTCATAGTGGCGATAACCACTAGATTACCGCGACCACTTGCTGTGGTGGCTAGCAACACAAACACAGCTAACACGCCCGCGAGCGCCGCCCAGGACAGCCAGGGCCATAGCGGGGTGCGGATGGCGATAATGCCGAGCTTTTCGAGTTTGTGGTGTAGGCGAATTTGCGAGATAACGATGAACAGCCAGGCCACCAGCAAGATTAGACCGATGGCGTTGAGCAAGATACCTAGTAGCTGGTCTGGCACGTACCAGTTGAGGGCTACTGACACTAGGGAAAGCAGGATGGAGATCCATACTGCGCGCTTGGGGGTGCGCCCGTAGGTCATGTCTCCGGTGAGTTCTTCTTCTTGGGTGAGGATGGCGGAGGTGCCTTGGTTTACCGTCTCATTTTGGGGGGGTTTGTTCACTTTGTCCGCTTTGGCTGCTGGCTTTTTTGCCCAGCAGCCAGGTTGAGCCCATATTGCGGGCGCTTAGTGAATAGGCCAGGCGTGAGGAGGCGTAAACGTTGGCTGAGAAGGAGGAGATCAGGGCGATGAATACGATTATCTCCATGATTAGGCCGACGGCGGGCACTCCAGCTATGTTTAGCACTGCCGCTAGTGGGTTGTTTTTCATCTCGGCTGAGTTCCAGGGCAGCAGCAGTACTAGCAGGGTGACGGTGCCGATGTAGAACACCATGATGCGCCACACGACTTGGCGGATGGCGGCGCCCATGGCGGCTTTGGCATCTTCTGCTTCAGCGGCGGCGATGGTGACGATTTCAATGCCACCAAAGGAGGTCACTACTGCCAGTAGGCCTAGTACGATGCCACCTACGCCGGCGGGAGCGAAGCCGCCTTCACCTAGGAGGTTGTGGCTTAGGGACAGGGTGCGTCCAGGGATGATGTTGAATACTAGGCCTAGACCTACAAGTAGGAATACGGCAATGGCGGCGACTTTAATTCCGGCTAGCCAGGCTTCGATGGTTCCAAATTCGCCGGCGGTGCGTAGGTTTATACCACCGAGCACCACCACAATGGCTAAGGCAATTACCCATTGGGGCACCTGTGGAAACCAGCCAATGAATATGGTTGCGGCACCGGTAATTTCTAGTCCGAGCACCATGATTAGCATGAACCAGTACATCCACCCCACAGTAAATCCGGCCCAGCGGCCAATACCGGCTTGGGCGTAGGTGGAAAGGAGCCTGATGAGGGTAGCGCTGAGGCTAGTTCAGCTAGGCAATACATTACAGAAATGGCGATTAGGGCCGCGAGCGCATAGGAAATGAGTACCGCTGGTCCTGCCTGGGAGATGGCAACTCCGGTGCCTAGGAAGAAACCGGCACCGATTGCGCTGCCCAGAGCCATCATGGACAGGTGGCTGTTTTTTAGGTTGCCACGGGGTGCTTTTGCGGGGGTTGTCACCTGAAAATCTTTCCGTTTGCGATGTTGTATATGCACTTTTGGTGTGGGCTTTTTATACCATTTTCGTCACAGGTTGAATATATGGGTCCGTATTTCGGTATTTTCCACAGCCTCCTTACCCTTATTGGCTGCTAACCACAATTATTGTTTAGGTGCGTAACCGTTTTATTACTTCTTGTTTAGTTGTTTGCATTAGCCTATTTGCCCTGGTGGCAAGCTCATTTAGTGGCGTTTATGCATCCGGGGCGCGCCGTCATCAGTGGCCTACCGGGGGTGCAGTGGCAGTTTTAGAGCGTTTTCTCCCCCAGCCCAGCGTTGGCTGGCGGGTCATCGCGGTGTGGATTTGGCTTTGGCTGCTGGTAGCCCGGTAATGGCTAGCTATGAGGGGGTGGTGGCTTTTAGTGGCGTGGTGGCTACTAAGCCGGTGGTTTCCATAGAGCATAGTTACCCACCGGGTTTGCGCACTACTTATGAGCCGGTGGTGGGCATAGTTAAGGCTGGTCAGAGCGTTAGTGCTGGGCAGGTGATTGGGGTTTTGCAGGCAGGTCACCGCAGCGATGGGCGCGATGCGCTGCATTGGGGGGCGCGTTTTGGGCGCGATCGTTATATTGATCCGCTGTCTTTGTTGCGCCGGCCCCGCATAGTTTTGAAGCCGCTTGCCCGCGCGGGTGAGGTTGCTGCTGGCGGCATTGGCGACGGCGTCGCTCCAGATAGCTTGGTCAGCGAAGCACCCCGCTTGGGCAGCAAGGCCCCCGAAGCAGTGAGACAGCCCGCATGGCCACCAATGCAGGCAGTTTGGGCGCTAAAGCATGGCGCTGGGCCGTCAACGCAGGCGTTGGTTGGCCAGGCAGCCAGTTTTAGGCGCGTGGATGGGCTTGAGCGTAGATGGCGCGCAGACGCTCACTGGTCACATGTGTATAGCGCTGGGTGGTGGCCAGTGAGGAGTGGCCTAGTAGTTCTTGCACGGTGCGCAGATCTGAGCCGCCCTCCAGTAGGTGTGTGGCGGCGCTGTGGCGCAGACCGTGAGGGCCCAGCTCAGTGCCGATACGGGCGGAGTTGCGGTGCACAATTTGGCGTACAGCCCGCTCCCCTATGCGCCCGCCGCGCACCCCCAAACAGGGCTTGACCCGAGTAGTCGTTAGCTAGCTGCCAACGCTGGTTAAACCAGTTTTCTAGGGCCCTAGCTGCCGGCAGCCCGTAGGGCACTACGCGTTCTTTATTGCCTTTACCCAGTACCTTGATAGTGCGCTGTTCACGGTCTAGATCACGCAGATCTAAACCCACTAGTTCAGATACACGCACGGCGGTGGCGTAAAGCAGCTCCAAAATAGCTTTATCGCGAATATCGGTGATGCTTTCGCCTTCAATGTCTTCAACCAGGTGTTTGGCTTGTTCCACACTGAGCACGGCGGGTAGGCGGTTGTCGATTTTGGGGCTGCGCAGGCGTGAAGCCACATCATGGGGCAGGTAGCCTTGCTGGTAAGCCCAGGTGGAGAAGGTGCGTACAGCCACGGCCCGGCGTGCCACCGTGGCACGTGAACAGCCATTTGCCAGCATGTGGGCCAGCCAGGCACGTAAATCGTTCAAATCCAAGCTTTTAGCTAACGCAGTTGCCGGCGTATCTGGCTGCATGTCTAGAAAATCCACCAGCGTCTCTAAATCGCCACGATAGGCACGCACAGTGTGCTCAGAGCGGCCTTTAGCTAGCTCCAACCAGCAACAAAAGGCGTCAATTAACTGCCCGCACGTGATCGCAACCGATTTCATGGCTATCAGCATAGCCAGGGCCTATGTTTAAGCCCGTTTATACGCGCCGCCTAAAGCTTTTACCTTGCCAGCTAATTGCAGCTGCCCTAAAGCCGCCAACACAGCGGCGGCATCTAGCCCACTTACCTGCACTAACGAGTCCACACTGGCGCAGGCTCGGCGCGGCAGGCTGTCATAGACGCGGGCGGCAAGCGGATCTAAACCATCTAGCAGGCCTGGCTGTTCAATACGGGCTTTTTCTTGTTTAGCCACTTCAGGGAAAAACTGTCCCAACGGGGTGATTAGCTCATAGGCTTCATCGGCGTCGGTTATACACACTGCCCCTTGGCGGATCAGGCGGTGACAGCCTGCTGAACTAAAACTGGTTACCTGCCCGGGCACCGCCCCCAGCGCTCGCCCCAACTCTAGGGCGTGGTTGGCGGTAGATATGGCCCCTGAACGCCAGCTGGCTTCCACCACCACTGTGGCCGAGCTTAACGCCGCAATCAGGCGGTTTCTGGTTAAAAACCGGTGCCTAGCTGGCGCGCAGCCAGGCGGCACTTCACTGATCAACGCCCCCTGGATGCAGATTTGCCGCAGTAGCTGCTCATTACCTGAAGGGTAAAGGTAGTCCACTCCCCCAGCGCACACACACAGCGTGCCCGTAGCCAGGGCAGCGCGGTGAGCGGCGGCGTCGACCCCATAGGCACCCCCAGAAATGATGCTCACCCCTTTAGAGCCCAAACCACCAGCTAACTCGCTGGCCACCCACTGGCCGTAGTTAGTGCAGGCACGCGAGCCCACCAAAGCTAGGCTCAACTGACGCAACTGGTCTGGGTTACCGCGCCCCCACAGGCAAAACGGCGGCCAAGCCAAATCAGCAAGGCACTTGGGCCAATTAGCGTCACTGGGGGTAATGATCCAGCCCCCTAAAGCTTTAATGGCGTGCAGTTCACGGCGAATATCGAGCTTGTCTAGGCGCCCTTGCCAGCGTTTAGCGCCCTTATAAATGCCTTGGATGGTTTTCGCGTCTAAACTAACCAGGGCCGCGCCGCTGGGCTCACAAACCCAGTCAAGGGCCTTACTTGGCCCCAGCGCCCGTACCAGCTCAATAGCCGCGTTGTCAGTGGGCTCCACTAGGCGTGACCAGGCCGCCCACGCCAAGTGCGGATCAGCGGTATCAAAAGGCAGCTTAACCATCACAAATCCCCTTACTGCGCAGGCTAATAGCGCTAGCTACATCGGTTTTTGTTAAACGCTCATGGCCTTGCAGATCAGCGATACTCCAGGCCACACGCAGCACCCGGTCAATGGCCCGTAGCGACAGCCCCGCCCGCATAGCCAGCTCTAGCAGCCCCAAAACCTGCGGGTTCAGATCAGCTTGCGGCCCGCGCAGCCAGTGACCAGGAACCTGACTGTTCAGGCTCCAAGGCGTATCAGCTAGGCGACGGCGGGCGTGGGCCCTGGCCTGAGCCACCCGCGCGGCCACCTGGCTACTGGACTCGCCCTGGCCCAGGCCGCGCAGGGCTGAGCTACTAAGGGCCATAACCTCAATTTGGATGTCGATACGGTCTAGCAGCGGGCCAGATAAACGCTGTAAATAGTTGCGTCTGCGCAGCGAAGAGCAGGTGCATTTATCACCTTTAGCGCTGGCTTTACCGCAAGGACACGGGTTAGCGGCCAGCACCAGCTGAAATTTAGCCGGATAGGTGGCCCGCCCGCGAGCGCGGTCGATGGTGATGGTGCCCGACTCTAGCGGCTGACGCAGACAGTCCAGCACTGAGGGGGCAAATTCTGGGGCCTCATCTAGTAGCAGCACCCCGCAGTGGGCTAGTGAAATATCCCCCGGCCTGGCCAGCCCTGAGCCTCCCCCCACAATGGCTGCGCGGGTGGCGCTATGGTGTGGACTGCGTAGCGGGGGCCGGCGCAGTAGGCCTTTTTTGGCTTCCAGTGTGCCAGCCAGGGAGTGTACGGAGGTGACGGTGACAGCGTCGGCGTCGTTTAGATCCGGCAAAATTCCTGGCAGGCGCTGGGCCAGCATGGTTTTACCGGCGCCGGGTGGGCCTATCATCAGCAGGTGGTGCCCGCCGGCGGCGGCTACTTCCAGCGCGTAGCGGGCTTCGCTTTGGCCCACCACCTGGCTTAAATCCAGCTCACTGGCCTGGCTGGCCTGGCTTTGCGCGGATGGGGCTGGGCTAGTTTGATTGACTTTGCGCCCCCGAGGCAGGGCCACCTGGTGGTTGCCGTAATAGCGCAGCACCTGGGCTAAATTACTGGCCCCAATCACCTGCGCGGCGGGCACCAAGCGCGCTTCATCAGCGCATTGGGTGGGCACAATCACCGTGTTGTAGCCGGCAGCAACTGCCGCGTTAACTGCCGGCAGCACCCCACGCACGGGCCGCAAAAAGCCGTCCAGGCTCAGCTCCCCGATATGCACTACGCCGCGCGCAAGAGCTGGGTTTATGTAGCCGCCGGCGCTTAGCAGGGCCACAGCCAGCGCCAGGTCAAAGCCGGTGCCGGTTTTAGGGATGTCAGCTGGGGAAAGGTTTACGGTTACGCGCCGCTCGGCCCAACTAATGCCGACGGCGTTAATGGCGGCCCGCACGCGCTCGCGGGCTTCTTTAATGGCTGTGTCAGCTAGCCCCACCAGTACGAACGCTGGCAAGCCGTTGGCGCAGTGGGCTTCTACCTCAATGATGGAGCCAGCTAGGCCGTTTAAGGCCACGGCTAGGGTGGTGGCGCTACTCATTGCTCTACCGCCCGGTGGTGGCGTAGTTGGGCGACGTCGCCAATTAGCAGGGAGATTACATCCACCCTAGGTGGGGGCCAGGAGCCGGGATGCTCTCTAAACCAGGCGGCCACCAACAGGCGCAGTTGGTGTAGCTTGGCGTGGGTGACTGCCTCAGCGGGCCAGCCGTAGCGGGTGGAGCTGCGGGTTTTAACCTCCACAAACACCAGGGACGCACTAGCCGCCCCGCGCGGTCGATTGCTACCAGGTCAATCTCGCCGCGTAGGCCTTGGGCGTGGGGACGCCAGTTATGTTCAAGTTCAATCCAGCCCTGATCAGCCAGGTAACGGCTGGCTATGGCTTCACCGCGTTTACCTAAATCTTGCGGGCTTTGTTTTGCGGCCACCTCGACCACCTCCTGCCTCCATGATGAGGGCAGGTACAAGCCTGGCGTTTAAGGCCTGTGGCTAAGTGCTAGGGGGCTAAAAAGTTTTCCACCTGTGCAAAAATAGGCAAGCTTCAGGCTGGCGCCTCCTAGGGCCTGACTGCTTTAAGGCCCTAGTGCTTTGGCGGCGTCTTAGAGCCCCACGTCGGGTAGATCTAAGGCTTTTAGGAGCGGGTTTAGCCGCACCCACCGCACTGCCAGCTGCGTGATCACTTTGGCGTCGTCGTTATCCATACTGCGTGCCTTTAGGGAGGCAACCGCCACCTTGGCGCGTGCTAAATCAGCAGGGGCCAGGGCTTGGCCAGATGCCACAATGGTCAGGTACTGCCTAAGCAGGGCCGTGAAGCTGCGTCTCCAGTTGACGCCACCATTGTTGTAGATTTCGTAGCCCACCTTGCCGGCAATGCGGATAACTTCACCTTGAACCGTTTCGCATTGGCCACTAGTGGGCACCAGCAGTTGCCACAGCTGATCAAACTGTTCAAATACATCCTCGTTTGCATCCAGCGTTAGCTGCTCGCCCGGCTTAGGGGCCCGGCTAGCTTGCTGCATCTGCACCCCGAAAAGTGCGCACAGCTGCGCAAACGCATCTGAGATGGCTGCAAACTCGGCTGGCGAAATATGCTCATGACCGTGACTGATAAATGTGCAGCGCTGCCGGTCCATCTCCTCTAGCGCCACAGATATGCGCTCATCTACCGGCGCGCCGTGAGAAAGCAACAGCTGCATAACTTCCAGCGCTCGCGCAGAGTCTACAAATGAGCGATGGCGCAGCGTATAGCCGGTGAGTGTGGCTTTACCGTAAACCCGTGAATCAGCAACCACTCGCGGGTCAGCTCCCCAGGCAATCATTTTTTCCACGTCGCTAGCCCGCTTGTATTCAACCACCCCAAACAGCGGGGTTTGATCATCTGAGCTGCTGCGGGCGTTGATATCACCGCCGCGTTCAATCAAGTAAGGGATCTGCTCAAGGCGCGAATACCATACGCGCGAATGGATAGGCGTGCGCCCATAGTGGTCACGTGAGTTGATGTCTTCACCGCGCTCTAACAGAAAATCAGTGATCTGCTTAGAGGCCGGAAAGTGCATCAGCCGCAGCTCAAAAGCGCTACTACGCAGGTAGGCCCCAATCTCGCAGCGCTGCACTGCCCGCGCCAACACCTCAACGTCACCTGAGTCAATGATTTGTTCAATATCGGCAGGCAGGGTCTTACGCAGGCGCATGCGCTGCTCTCCTCTCTGAGATTTAACGTGCCTGTCAAAGCCAGGCTGGAGACTAAAACTGGCTGTTAAAGCCTGGCTGGGGTTTAACGGGCGCGGGCTAAAGCTAGCTGGGTTTAAGGCTGGGGTTTAAACCTGGCTGGGCGGCATTTCAATTTCGGGTTTGTTTAGCTCTTCAACGTTTACATCCTTGAAGGTAACTACCCGCACCCGCTTAACAAAACGTGAAGGGCGGTAAATATCCCACACCCACACGTCATCCATGACTACCTCAAAATAGATGTCGCCGGCGGCGCTTTGATGCATCTGGACATCTGCGTAATTAGCCAGATAAAAACGCCGCTCAGTTTCCACTACGAAATTAAACAGGCCCACCACGTCACGGTATTCGTGGTAGAGCTCTAACTGCTGCTCGTTTTCGTAGGCTTCGATATCGTAGGCACTCACCTTTACATAATGCCTTGAATTAACAGTTTTCGCTTAGTTTTCGCCCGTGGCGAGGCGCTGGCGATATTGGTCAAGTCCGGGCAGATGCCAGCTACGGCGATGGTGCTCGCTAGCGCCCAAAGTGGCGATAGCTTCACGGTGGGCCGGTGCCGCGTAGCCTTTATTGGAGGCCCAGCCGTAGCCGGGGTCTGGCAGGGCGGCCATTAAACTGTCACGCTCCACCTTGGCTAGCACCGACGCCGCAGCCACCACCGCACAGTTAGCGTCAGCTTTAACTTGCATTGTTACCGGCGCCAGCTCACCTGAAATTGCCATTAAATCTGCCATTTCAGCATCAGCCAAAGAAAGAAATAAGTCAGCGCTACTAAGCCAGTTATCGCGACCATCTAAAATAATGGCGTCTGGGCGGTGGCCCCGCTTGGCTAGCTGGGCTAGGGCCCGAAAACCAGCCAGGCGCAGCGCCCCCACAATCCCAAAACGGTCAACCTCACTGGGGCTGGCGTGGGCTACTTGGCTGTCAACCACCCACTGTTTAACCGGCTCCACCAGGTTTTGGCGGCGGGTGGGGCTAAGCAGTTTAGAGTCTTTTAGGCCGCTGGGGAAAGCATCGCTGGTTGAGTTATCAACCAGGGCTACCCCCACAGTGGCTGGGCCGGCTAAAGCTCCACGCCCCACCTCATCCATACCGGCCACCAGTGGGCAGTGGCTAGCAGGGATTTTTCAAGTACGCGGGTAGGTACCTGGCTCACTGGCCGCTGTCTTCTTCGCTCTGACTAGAGTCAGACCCACTGCTGTCGCTGCCCTGGCTACCATCACTGCTCTCGCCTTGGTGACCCTGGTCAGGCTCAGTTGACTCAATGTCAGTGGGGCTGGGAGTGTACGGGGCTGGGTCTTTAGGGACGCGGTTGGTAGAAATCGGGTTCAATGTGGAGTTAGGCAGGCTGGTGGGGGTGGATTTAGCGCTGGGTACAGTGTTAAAGACACCCTTAGAGTCAACTGAGCTCCAGTGGCTTAGCGGCCAAACCACCATGCGGGTTTTGCCCACAATGTTTTTAATCGGCACCAGGCCGTGGTGAGCGTCGCTTTGGTGCATACGTGAGTCGGCAGAGTTGTTGCGGTTATCGCCCATAACCCACACGTAACCGGCCGGCACGGTGATATCAAAAGCCATATCTGAAGAGTGCACGCCTTTAGCCAGGTAGGTTTCGTTAACCTTAACCCCGTTAATAGTCATGGGGCCGGAGCCATCAGCCACAATGTGGTCTCCGGGCACACCAATAACGCGCTTAATTAGGTGCTTGCCGGAATTTTTTGGCAGCAGGTGCACATATTCCAGGGCGGTTACGGCTGCGCCTTTAACGCCGCTGCGCTGCAGCTGCGGCAGCCAATTGTCGGGGTCTTCAAAAACCACCACGTCCCCGCGCTTTACATCTTCACGGTCCCAGACGCTAACAATGATGCGGTCTCCCGTCATCAAAGTGCGCTCCATGGAGGCTGAGGGGATAGAGAAGTTTTGCACGATAAAGGTCTTGATCAGCGCCACCACGGCGATGATCACCACCATGACTATCACGCTGCTGATATTGCGCCTGATAAATCCCTGCCGGGGAGCTTTATCTGAGTGTCGTTTTGGTGCAACAGTTTCAGACTGCGGCGAGTCCATCACATCACGGTCAAAATCAGTTTCAGAATTAGCCAAGACCCTTACCTTCCTTAAAGCTCGTAGTGGGAGCTTAAACCTTGGGCTAGCCAAGCACCCTAAGGATACGGCACTTAGCTTAAAAACAAGGCAGCGCCTGGAACTAGTGTGTTCCAAGCGCTACCTCAAGAGCGATTAAGCTTTAGGCCTCACGACGCTCGCGAATCTTGGCAGCCTTACCACGCAGCTTACGTACGTAGTACAGCTTGGCGCGACGTACGTCACCGCGGGTGACTACCTCTACCTTCTCAACGGTGGGGGTGTGTAGCGGGAAAGTACGCTCAACGCCAACACCGAAGGAAATCTTGCGCACGGTGTAGGTGGCGCCCAGGGTGGAGCCACCGTTACGGGCGATTACTACGCCCTGGAAACCTGTACACGAGAGCGGTTACCTTCGATAACCTTCACGTGCACCTTGATGGTGTCACCGGCGCGGAAAGCCGGGATGTCTTCGCGCAGTGAGGCGGCGTTAATCTGATCGATGAGGTTGGTCATCTATTTACTCCAACGTCCATGCCGCTGGTCAAGAACGTTTGTCACGGCACCTGCTTGGGTGCGTTACGGACATTGTCTATACCCAATATGAACCAAACCCCCAGCGGCAGGATAAGTTCTAGGCAGACAACCCTTTAAGGTTACTACAAGCTGGCCACCATAACTACGTCTCGGCAGGTAGCGCTGCCCACTTTAAAGCTGCGTTTGCCGGCGTTTTTAAAGCCGTAGCGTTTATATAGTTTTTGGGCGCGGCGGTTGGTTTCATGCGTGGCTAGCCACATGGTTTTAACGCCCCAGTTGGCGGCGGCTTTTTTAGCTTGGCCCATAAGGGCGCCGGCTATTCCGCCTCCACGCACGCTGGGCAGTAGATACAGTTTGCACACGTAGCCCAGTTCGGCTTGGCTGTAGCGCTCTAGGCAGCGTGGGCGCGGGTCAGTTACTAGCTCATTGGCCCCGTCGGGTAGGTCGCGTTCTACTAGCACGTATCCCAACAGCTGCCCGCTAGCTACGCGCTCGGCCACAACCAGGGCGGCGTCGTCGCTATTTACCCAGCTAGCCACCTGCTCAGGGGTGAAGGTGGCATCCATGAAGGCTTGCACGTCGTCATCGCTAAGGAAGGCGGGGCAGGCGTCAGGGAAAGTGGCCCGACCCAGCTGCACTAGAGCTTCGATTTCTTCGGCGCGCGCCGGGCGTAGCTTTAATGCGCTCAAAGTGCTCGCCGTCTAGCGCCGCCCATCCCAGCTGGGCTAGCAGGGCGCGGTCGGCGCGGTCCAGGGTGGCGGGGTTTAGGCGCGCAATCATGTCTGGGCGCCTGGTTGCGGTGCGGGTAAGGGCCTGGTCTCGACGACGCCGGGCAATGAGTTTGTGGTTGCCGCCTAGTAGGTCTGGGTCTAGCTCTAACCCACGCCAGCTGACTGGGCGGGTATAGACCGGATATTCCAGCAGGCCACTGGCTGCATGGGATTCTTCTACCAGTGAGGTGGGGTTACCGATAACGCCGGGAATTAGGCGGGCAATAGCTTCAACCATAACTAGGGTGGCTACTTCCCCACCGTTTAGTACGTAGTCGCCAATGGATAGTTCACGCACCTGGTAGCCGGCGCTTTGGTAATGCTCGGCTACGCGCGCATCGATGCCTTCATAGCGCCCACAGGCGAAAACTAGCTGGTCGGCGTCGGCTAATTCTTCCGCCACACGCTGAGTAAAGACCTGGCCTGAGGGGGTGGGAATTACCAGCACGCGGCGGTGCAAGGGCTCTTGAGCGCCATGGGGGGCGGTTTCAGCGGAAGGCGCGGTCGTTAGCGGCAGGGCCAGGACCTGGTCTAAAGCTTTACCCCACACGTCAGGGCGCATCACCATACCGGCGCCGCCTCCGGCAGGCGTGTCATCAACCGTGTTGTGGCGGTCCTGGGTCCAATCGCGCAGGTCATGGATGCCCAACTGGAGTTTCCCGGCGTCGATAGCTTTACCAATTAGGGATAAATCCAGCGCCCGCAGATAGTCGGGAAAAATGGTGACTACGTCAATACGCATCAGCGTGCGTCCTCCGCCTGGCCCAGGCCCGGGAACAGGCCACCGGGCGGGTTGATTACAACCACCTGCGCCTCAACATCAATTTCGGTGACAATCGCTTCCACAAAGGGAACCTCAATGCGCTGGTCATCCTCGGTGAGCACCACCAGGCGGTCTTGGGCAATACCGGGAATCAAATCCACTACTTCACCAAGCACCTCGCCGGGCTCAGTTTGAGCCTCCAGACCGATCAGCTCGTGGGCGTACCAGCCTTCTTCGTCACTTTCTTCATCATCGTCGGTTTCCACCACCAGCATGGTGCCGCGTAGCTGCTCAGCGCGGGTGCGGTCGTTAACCTCAGCGAATTTAGCGAAATAGTAGCGCCCGTCGTAGCGTAGGCGCTCCACGGTTAGGGGGCCGTTGGCCGCCGGACGGGTGGGTAGGGTGTTACCTACCGCGAGGCGCCCCTGGGGGTCAGAGGTGCGGATCTCTAGACGCACCTCGCCCTTAAGGGCATGTGCCGGTCCGATAACTGCTACGTTAAGCTCCACGTTTTTCCTTAAAAGAATGGGGAATTGCTACATACACAAAACCCGGCTCCTTAACTTAAGGTAGCCGGGTTAGGTGCTAATGCCTAGTTAGCGGCGGTCAGTGTCAACTACGTCCACACGAACCGGACCATTGGCCAGGGCCGATACCACCGTGCGCAAAGCACGGGCGGTGCGACCTGAACGGCCAATGACTCGCCCCAGATCCTCGGGGTTCACACGCACTTCCAGCAGCTCGCCGCGACGCAGCGAACGGGAATTGACGGTGACATCGTCAGGGTTATCGACAATGCCGCGAACCAGGTGTTCTAGGGCATCAGCTAGCATCTCAGGCCTCCTCAGAGGCCTGTTCGGATTCTTCAGCAGCCTTCTGCTCGGCGGCCTTGGCCGAAGCCTCAGCCTTGAGCTTCTCGGCGCGGTCAGCAGCCTCAGCAACTGCCTGAGCAGCGGCATCGGCGTTAACTTCCTTGACCTTCAGGCTACCCTCGGCACCCTTTAGGCCCTTGAAGGCCTGCCAGTCACCGGTGATCTTAAGCAGGTTGTGCACGGTGTTGGAAGGCTGGGCACCAACACCTAGCCAGTACTTAGCGCGCTCGCCGTCGATCTTAATCAGTGAAGGCTCCTGCATGGGGTCGTAGATACCGATCTCTTCGATAACACGACCGTCGCGACGCTTGCGGCTGTCTAGGACAACCACGCGGTAGAACGGCGCGAACTTCTTACCCATGCGCTTTAGGCGGATCTTTACTGCCACAGTTATGAACTCCAGTTCAAAGTAGATTTGGTCTATGCCCTTCCCCGGTGGGGTTAAGCAACGGTTTCAGGCACACACCTGGACGCGACCGCACCCGAGAGAGGGGTCGTGTACGGTCGAGTACAACTGGTTATTTTGCCAGAAACCAGTATTTAAGCCAATTAACCTGCGCCACCAGCCCGCTGCGATTTACCGCACAGCCCTTTAGGCAGTGGCGCGCCCCAGCCCACAACGACGACGCCCCACTATCTGCCAAGCGCCACTTGGATCGGTGGTTGCGCCCCTACCTAGCAGCCGCTTTTAACGCAACCAGGCACCGTCGTCGTCGCCAAAAAAGCAGCAAAACCCGCAAGCCGACCCCCATGACAAATGTCAGCCCAAGCCGGTGACAAGGCACCTTAGTAGCCCCCGCCCCCGGCGGACATTATGGATACATGAGCACTTACGCAGATCAGGGCGCTAACGCCAGCGCCACGCACGCCCTTGAGGTAAAGCAGGTAACTAAATACTTTGGCAACGTACACGCGGTTGACGGCGTAAGCCTAGAAATCCCCACCGGCCAGGTAGTGGCCCTGCTGGGAGAAAACGGCGCCGGCAAAACCACCCTGCTAGACATGGTGCTGGGGCTAAACCAGCCCACCAGCGGCACCATCAAGGTACTGGGCACCAGCGTGAAGGACGCCGCCAAAAACGCAAAAATCAGTGCCGTGCTACAAACCAGCGCTCTGCTAGGTGACGTTGATGTACAAAGCAACATTGAAATGATCGCGGCCCTTAACCACCTAGGACGCCGCGAAGTCATGCAGGTCATGGACCGCGTAAACCTAACCGAGCTGCGTAAACGCAAGGTAGTTAAGCTCTCAGGCGGCGAGCGCCAGCGCGTGAAGCTAGCCATTGCCCTGGTGGCAGCGCCGCAGCTGCTGATTTTAGATGAGCCCACCACCGGTATGGACCCGCTGTCACGTAAAGACTTTTGGGACACCATGCGCGCCCAAACCAGCACCGGACGCACCCTGATTTTCGCCACCCACTTCCTGCAAGAAGCCGCAGACTTCGCAGACCGCATCATCATCATGAACCACGGCAAGATCGTGGCCGACGGTTCACTAGCTGACCTGCAGGCCATGGCCAGCGATAACGTAGTCACCATTACCTGGCCGGGCACATTAGAGCAGGCCCAGCAGGCCCTGAGCAGCTACAGCGAGGCAATTTCCGCCCTGGAGCTGACCGGTGCGGTGCTAAACGTGCACACCAAGGCCTCCGACAGTGTTGCCCGCACCCTACTGGATCAGCGCGGTGCCAAGGACCTGCGTATCAGCGCCTCCACCCTTGACGACGTATTTACTGCCCTGATCGCCTAAATCTTTCTAAATCTTTTTGAATTGTTATAGGAGCTTGAAATGATTAACCCCCGTTACATTGCTTTAGTTGCTAAACAGCGTCTAACTGACACCAGTTTCTACTTCTTCACGCTGTTTTTACCCCTAGGTATGTACATCTTCTTCGGCGCCGCCCAGTCATGGTCTGCGGCAAGGGCCGGGCACGGCAATGTGGCGGCCTGGATTATGGCTTCCATGTCGGTTACTCCGCGATTACCTGCGCCACTTCCAGCGCCAGCGAGATCAGCGTGGAACTATCAAACGGTTGGGGGCGCCAAGTGGCCCTAACCCGTGGGGGCCTGAGCAGCTACCTGTTTACAAAACTACTGGTTACCGCAGTTATTTCGGTGGTGCCCGTAGCCGTTATCTTCACCGCCGGGGCACTGACCACCGCCGTAATTGACACCCCTGGACGCTGGGCGGCCGCTTTTGCCCTGTGCTGCCTGGGCGGCATCCCCTTCACCCTCTACGGCATTATGTCTGCAACCTGGCTGGGGGCACGCAACTCTGCAAGCATTTCTGGCGCAGTGTTATCACTACTGGCTTTTATGGGTGGCCTGTTCCTGCCCCTGTCTGATGGCTTAATGAAGGTAGCCCGCTTCACCCCCGTCTATGGTGTGGCCAACCTGGTGCGCTACCCCATTCAGGGCAGCTATGTAATTACCACCTCCGGTATCCACCACGAGCAGCTGTGGATGCAGATTGTTAACGTAGTGGCCTGGACGCTTATCTTCGCGGTGCTTTGCTACGTTGGTCGCAACCGCTCTACCAGCCGTAAGTGAAAGGTAGTCATGTTTAACCGCAAGCCAGCCGCTCAGGGCCGCAGACTTAACTGGTATGCCATTGTTTGGCTAGTAATCTTGCTGCAACCAGTATCAATGCTCTGGCGTCAGAGCGGCTCGCTGGCGTTAAAACTACTTGCTACTTTTTCCACCCTAGTTTTTTGTGGCTTCTACATTGAGCTAACCCGCTTTAAAACCGACAGACAAATTGGCAGCGGCGAAAACCGCTGGCGGGCACTAGCCAAAGTGGCGCTTATGCTTTGCCCTGGGTGGCTTTGGCTATGCCAGTGATGAAATGGATGACACCATTCTTCCTACCTTTCGTAGTTTCGGCCACCATCTTCACCACTCCCCTGCGTTTTGGTTTAACCGTAGCTGCACTTGAATGCGCAGCCGTCTGCCTGGGCGCTGGCATCTGGGATAAAGCCCTGCTAAGTAACGGCAGTATTTGGGGCAGCACCCTGTCAGCTTTCTTTGTGATGCTAATTAGGGTTTTGACTGAACGGCAATATCTCGACAATGAACGCAACCGCCGTGAAGCCGCCTTGCTGCAGCGTGAAGCCATCAGCCGCGACGTACACGACCTACTAGGTCACTCTTTAACTGTGCTGACCCTTAAAGCCGAGGTAGCCAGGCGCCTGGTGGAGGTTAAACCTGAGGCCGCCGCCAAAGAACTAGATGAAATCATTGAACTATCACGCACCGCCTTAGCTGATGTACGCGCCACCGTCACCCGCCTGCGCACCCCGGATCTAGCCAGCCAGTTAGCCACCAGCGTGACCGCGTTTAAAGCAGCCGAAATTGAATTCACGGTTGAGGGCCAAGTGGAGCAGGTGCCCGAACCTCAGCGTGAGATCCTGGCTTGGGCGCTGCGTGAAGCCACCACCAATATTTTGCGTCACGCCCAGGCCAAGCAGGTAAAGCTCGTTTTGCGTGAAGGTTACCTTTCTATCAGCGACGACGGCGTAGGCTTTAGCGGCGCACAGTTCGGTAACGGCCTGAGCGGGCTGCGCTCGCGGATCGAAGCTGAGGGCGGTAAATTCACTGTTATCGTCCCCGCCACTGGCGGCACTAGTTTGGAGATTGAACTGCCATGACCATTAACGTGCTTTTAGCTGATGACCAGGCTTTAGTGCGTGGAGCTTTAGCCACTTTGTTGGGTTTGGAACCTGACATTGAGGTGGTGGCGCAGGTTGGTACTGGTCGCCAGGTGGTGGAGGCGGTGCGTGCTAGCGGCGCTGATGTGGCGCTACTTGATATTGATATGCCCGACGGCGACGGGCTCAGTGCCGCTGCGGCCATACGTGAGGCGCGCCTGGATTGCCGCTGCCTGATTGTGACTACTTTGGGCGCCCTGGTTACCTTTCGCGCGCTATGGAAGCTGGGGCCAGTGGTTTCATTGTTAAAGACACTCCCCCACAGCAGCTAGCTGACGCGGTACGTAAAGTTCATGCCGGTTTACGAGTAATTGACCCATCCCTCGCGCAAGAATCAGTGTTTTTAGGGCCTAACCCGTTAACTGAACGCGAGCAGGAAACTTTACGTGAGGCCTTAACCGGCTCGGGAGTTAGTGAGATTGCTAAGCAACTGCATTTAAGTGAAGGCACTGTGCGCAACTACCTCTCCAGCGCGATAGGTAAAACCAATTCGCGTAACCGCACTGAGGCTGCGCGCGTAGCCGAAACTAATGGCTGGCTTTAAACCGGCCAGCCATTAGTTTTGCTTAGATGTTTGCTAAACGCTAGAGCGCTTTAGAAACGCACTGGCTGCTCAGGGATTTGGGTGGCGCCTGCGCCAGAGAGGTTAACTGCCAATGGGTTTAGCAGATATTGCAGGTTTTCAGCTGGGTTTGCCTCATAGGTAACGCTGCCCAGCCAGTGGGCTTCCAAACCTAGAAACTCGCGCACACTAACCGTGGCTAGACGCATGATTTCACTGTCGCTAATCCCAGCGCGGCGCCAAGCCAGCAGTTCACGCGGCAGGCTGTTGTGGGGCAGGCTACCGCCGGCGTCAGAGCCCGGAAGCAGACGCACCCCCGCCTCATACATGGCGGCCACCTGCTGCTCATGGTCTGCATGCAAGGCCGTAACCGTGGCGGCGTAGCGCGGATATTTCTCTCCCGCCTGGGCGGCAAACTCGGGGAACTTATCAACCTGTAGGAAGGTTGGGGTTACCGCAATTGCGCGGGCGGCCATTTCTTGAATCTGGTCGCTGTCGGCGCCGGTGGCATGCTCAAAACAGTCCACCCCTGCCTCAATCCAGGGGTTCAAGGTGGCGTGGGCGAAAGTGTGCACGGTTATACGCGCCCCATTTTCGTGGGCGGCCGCGACGGCGTCGGCAACTAGGGCCTGATCCCAAAGCGGGGTGATGTCGGCCTCGGCCCCCAAAGAGCGGTCAATCCAGTCCCCCACAACCTTGACCCAACCGTCCCCGGCGCGGGCCTGGGTGGCCACGGCCTCAGGTAGATCCTGGGGACGCTCAAGTTCCAAAGCAAAGCCGCGCAGGTAACGCTTAGGGCGGGCAATGTGGCGTCCGGCGCGCACCAGGCGCGGCACTAAAGCCCCCGCTTCACGCTGAGTATCTAGCCAGTGGGTGTCGGTTGGGGCGCCGCAGTCGCGCACCCCTAAAATACCGGCGCTAACCGCACTGGCCGCCTGGGCCAAAGTGGTTTGGCGGTCAGTGGCGCCCTGAGGTCCCAGCCCCAGGTGACAGTGCACATCTACCAGGCCACCGTCTAGGTCATAGCCGGTTTGCGCAAGCTCAATGCCGTCTAAATCCACCGCGCTTAGCTGGCTGGGCTTAGCGCCACCAGCAAGCACCTGGTCAATGCCGCTGTTGCGTAGGGCTTGGCGCATCGAGTCTTCAATGTCACCTGGGCGCATTTACTACAGCCCCAAACGACGACGTAGTCTTCAGGCAGTCCCGCCATGGCGGAGTCCACATCCATTGGCTGACTGGGAGCCTGGGGCTGAGCCACCCCAAAAGCACTGCCGGCGGCAGGGGCCTGGGCTTTGGCGGCTTCACGCGCGGCTACCGCGCCCTGCTGCATCAAGCTGCCTTTCTTCTTGCCCTTCTTGCCCTTCTTGTTCTTGGACTTGGCAGGCTGACGTCCCTTGGAGTGCTTACCCATGCCAGGCAGCGAACCCATACCGGGCATAGCGCCGGGGCCCACACCCAGGCCACCACCACGAGTCATGGCCTCCATCATGGTTTTCATCTTCTCGAACTGCTGCACAAACTGGTTGACTTCAGCAGTGCTGGTACCTGAACCGCGCGCAATACGCTCGCGGCGAGAACCGTTGAGAATGCTCAGGTCAGCGCGCTCACCGGGAGTCATAGAGCGGGCAATGGCCTCAATACGGTCAATTTGGCGCTCATCGAAGTTGTCGATCAGCTCCCGGTACTGGTTCATGCCGGGCATCATGCCCAGCAGTTTCTTCATAGAGCCCAGCTTGCGCATCTGCTGCATCTGCGCCAGGAAGTCGTCAACAGTGAAGGTGCCTGTGGCCATCTTCTGGGCGGCCTTTTGGGCTTCTTCCTCGTCGAAAGCCTTCTGGGCCTGCTCGATCAGGGTGAGCAGGTCACCCATATCCAAAATGCGCGAGGCCATACGGTCGGCGTGGAAACGCTCAAAGTCGTCCAGGCCCTCACCGGTGGAGGCGAACAGCACGGGCGCGCCGGTAACCCCACGTACAGATAGGGCCGCACCACCGCGCGCGTCGCCGTCGAGCTTAGAAAGCACCACGCCGGTAAAGCCCACCCCGTCGCGGAAAGCAACTGAGGTGTTAACTGCGTCCTGACCAACCATGGCGTCTAGGACGAACAGGATCTCATTGGGCTTAATAGCGTCACGGATCGCTACCGCCTGAGCCATCATTTCCTGGTCAATACCCAGGCGACCGGCGGTGTCAACAATCACCACGTCGTAGCCCTTAGCCCGGGCCTGAGCCACACCGGAGCTAGCTACCTGCACCGGGTCACCAATGCCGTTGCCCGGCTCAGGGGCCCACACGTCCACGCCGGCACGTTCGGCGACGACGCTCAGCTGGGTTACCGCGTTGGGGCGCTGCAAGTCCGCAGCCACCAACAGGGCCCGCTTGCCTTCACTGGCCAGCCACTTACCTAGCTTTCCAGCCAGGGTGGTTTTACCGGCACCTTGCAAACCGGCCAGCATGATAATGGTGGGGCCACTGCTAGCCCAGTTCAGTTCACGGCTTTGGCCACCAAGAACCTCAACCAGCTCGTCGTTAACGATCTTAACTACCTGCTGGCCAGGGTTTAGGGCCTTAGAGCGGGCCACATCCTTAGCCTTTTCACGCACCTGGGCAGTGAAAGAGCGCACCACCGGCAGGGCAACGTCGGCTTCTAGCAGGGCTCGACGAATCTCACTGACTGTGGAGTCAATATCCGCTTCGCTTAGGCGGCCTTTACCGCGTAGCTGGTTAAAAGATGCACTAAGGCGGTCAGAGAGATTACCGAACACTTGGTTAGCTTTCCGTGTTGAAACAAAATGGCTGGCAACAGTCTAGCGCCTTGGGACGCTAATCAGCGTGTTAGCGCTTTTGGTATAGGCCCTTGGACTGGTAGACGGGGTCATTGGTGACGCGCACACCCAGGGAGCGGAAAATACCCTCATCTACCGACCCCAGGATCACTGAGGTGTGTACCTCGCAGCCGCGCAGCTTTTCTAGCTGCTCTAGGGCCAGCTGGGCGGTGGGGTTCATCTGGGCGCTTACCGACAGGGCAATTAGCACCTCATCGGTGTGTAGGCGCGGATTGCGGCTACCCAAATGGGTGGTTTTAAGGGTTTGAATGGAGGCAATGGTGGCTTCGTTGAGCAGCTTAACCTCAGAGTCAATACCGGCCAGGTGCTTAAGCGCGTTAAGCAGCACCGCTGAGGAGGAGCCCAGTAGCGCAGTGGTTTTACCCAGTTCAATGGTGCCGTCAGGCAGTTCCAGGGCGGCGGCAGGGGCGCCGGTTTCTTCAGCTAGCTTCCGGGCGGGGGCCACCACCTTGCGGTCTAGCTCGTTTACACCCACCCCGGCCATCAGCAAAGCGATCTTGTTGGACTGTACCGGCTCACTTTGGTCTTTGCGTTCTTGCACCAGGGCTTTGAAGTAGCGGCGAATAATTTCCTGCTTGGAGGCTTCACGGCAGGCTTCGTCGTCGCTAATGCAGTAGCCAGCCATGTTTACACCCATGTCAGTGGGGGACTTGTAGGGGCTGGCACCCAAGATTTTTTCAAATAGGCGGCTTAGTACCGGGAAAATTTCGACGTCGCGGTTGTAGTTGACGGTTTGCACCCCGTAAGCAGCCAGGTGGAAGGGGTCAATCATGTTGACGTCGTCGAGGTCGGCAGTGGCCGCCTCATAGGCCACGTTAACCGGGTGGTCTAGGGGCAGGTTCCAGATCGGGAAGGTTTCAAACTTGGCGTAGCCTGAGCGCAAGCCGCGCTGGTGGTCTTGGTAAAGCTGGGATAGGCAGGTGGCCATCTTGCCTGAGCCTGGCCCTGGGGCGGTGACTACCACCAGGTCACGGGTGGTTTCAATGTACTGGTTGCGGCCGTAGCCCTGCTCGGAAACGATTAGCTCCACATTGTGGGGGTAGCCAGGAATGGCGTAGTGCTCAAATACGTTTACACCCAGTTTTTCTAGCTTGTTTTTGAAAGCTAAAGCCTGCTGGTTTTGCTCGCTCATGCGGGTGATAACCACTGAGCCCACATACAGCCCGTAGGAGCGGAAAGCGTCAATGTGGCGCAGGACGTCGTCTTCGTAGGAGATCCCAAAGTCGGCGCGCATCTTGTGACGCTGGAAGTCTTGGGCGTTCACCGCCACCACGATCTCTACCTCATCTTTGAGGCGCTCAAGCATAACGATCTTGTTATCCGGGGTAAAACCAGGCAGTACGCGCGAGGCGTGTAGTCATCTACTAGCTTGCCGCCGAACTCTAGGTAGAGTTTGCCGTCAAACTGGGCGCGGCGTTGGGCGATGTGCTCGGACTGTAGCTTTAGATATTTATCGTGATCAAAGCCGATTTTATCCACAGTTAGCTCCCAGATTTAGGTGATGCAATGCAAGAGAGGGATTGGAAAAACAAGCCAATTCTATTAGCTCTAAGTTTTAAGTAAAAGCTTGGCAGGCCCGGGTTTACCCAGACCTGCCATAACTTTGGAACCTAGCTTGGTTAGAAGCTAGTGAGGCTCACATGGAGCCCATGACATACATCACGGAGAGCACCACGTTAAAGGGTCACAACCACGCCGCCAGCGATTACGGCGTACTTGGCGTACTTGGCGGCCTCGACGTCACCAACAGACTTGGCCTTATTCAGGACCATGATGCCCATGATTAGGCCAACGATTGCCAAGATACCGAAGAGCAGACCACCAATGGATAGGCCCAGCGCTACCGTGCCACGCTGCTTTAGCTTCGGGTCAGCCGGGGGCTGGTAACCATAGCCGCCGCCGTAGTTCATGTCACCGGAGTAACCGGGGTCAGTCATTTTTCCTCCTAAGGCTTGCAAAGCCTAGCGAACAATAAATATGAGGGCAGCGTCAAAAGAAGGCCACGCCCCTCTGGAGGTGAGCCTACCATCCTAGAAGCTGGGAAGTGACGCCGTCGGCCAACAAACGACCTGACAGTGTCAAGACAACCCTTCCTGCCAGGGCTTGGCGCGGTTCTATCAAGCCGGTAGCAATCAGCTTAGCCACCACTTCAGTTAGGCCCGAACCTTTATCTTCACGCAGGTGACGCAGCTGGTCGATGTCTAGGCCCGCGCGGGTACGCACAGCTAGCATCACCACTTCAGTGGCGCGCTCACTAGTCCCTAAATGCTCCCAGCCAGCTACCGGGATTTGCCCTGAGTTAATTTGGTTAGCCCAGGCCAAGGGGTGTTTGGTGTTCCATAGGCGGGCGGCGCCCAAATATGAGTGCGCCCCTGGCCCTAGCCCCCACCAGAACGTGTCTTGGCGCCAGTAGGCTTGGTTGTGGCGGCACTGGTAGCCGGGGCGAGCCCAGTTAGAAATTTCGTACCAGTTATAGCCGGCGTCCTTTAAAAGCTGATCAGCCAGCTCATATTTACTGGCTTCATCATCGTCACTGGGCATAGGTAGCTCACCGCGACGCACCTGACCCCACATTTTTGTGCCCGGCTCAATCACCAGGGCGTAGGCGGAGATGTGGTCTGGTTCCATGGCCACGGCCGCCTCCAGGGAAAGGCGCCAATCTGCCAGCGACTCACCAGGGCTGCCGTAGATCAGGTCAACTGAGGTTTGCAGGCCCGCTTGCTTAGCCCAAGCCACCACTTGCGGCACGCGTGCCGGAGTGTGGGTGCGGTCTAAGGTTTTGAGCACTGCGGGAACAGCCGACTGCATCCCAAACGACACCCGCGTAAACCCGGCGCGCGCTAAAGCTTGCAGGTAGGGGGCATCTACAGTTTCAGGGTTGGCTTCTGTGGTGATCTCGACGTCGTCGCTCAGGCCCCAGGTTTGCGCCACCGTATCCACCATTGCCGCTAAATCTTTAGCAGCCAGCATGGTGGGGGTGCCTCCCCCAATAAATACGGTGGAGGCCGGCGGCAGGGACAGTCCGGCGCGCTGCATTGCCCCAGCCACCAGGCGTGCTTCAGCGGCCAGGGTTTGGGGATAGTCGCCGGCGTTAGCCCCTGGCCCCATGGTCAGGTTGGTGTAGGTGTTGAAATCGCAGTAACCGCAACGCACTCGGCAGTAGGGTACGTGCAGGTAAACCGAGAAGTTTTTGGCCTGACCTCCCTGGCTGACAGCGTCTGGCAGGGCGTAGGGGTCGGGAAGTTTTTGGCCTTCAGGCTGGCTAGGCACTAGGTGCCCTTAAGCCTGAAGCGCCATTTTCCGGCTGCGCCGCCTCGCTCTGTGCAACCTCGCGCGACTCAATTAGCGCAGGGGTTAGTTTCTGGTTGGTGCGCAGCGCGGTCAGATCGCGAATAGTGCGCCCTTCAGCGATGCCGCGCGCTTCAAAACGAGTCAGTTTGCGCCCACTAAAACGCTGGCTCCACCCGCCCATAACGCCACGCGGTGAGCCCGGATCAGGGCCGTTGCCTTTATCGCCCTCAACCCAAGTGTCACTACCCAGCTGGGGGCGAGCGCCGGCGTCGGGATAAGTAAACAGGCCTTTAGCGCTTACTGCCTCTACGACGTCGCGCATCTGCCAGGCATAATCAGCCCAGTCCGTAGCCAGTCGCCACACTCCCCCAGGTGCCAGCACCCGCGCCACCAAGACGGCGTAAGCCTCATTAACTAGGCGACGCTTGCGGTGACGGCTTTTACGCCAAGGGTCCGGGAAGAAAGTCCACACCTCACTGGCGCAACCAACCGGCAGGGCGGTGGCTAGAAGCTGTGAAGCATCAGCCGCAACCACCTTGACATTGTCTAACGCCTGGGTGGCGGCTGCGGAAACAATTTTAGCGATGGCGGTTTCCCACACTTCTACCGCCAAAAAATCAGTGTCCGGGTTGGCTTTAGCTGCCGCCAGCAGGGCCTCTCCCCCACCTGGGCCAACCTCCACAATCAGCGGGGCGCTGCGGCCAAAAACCTGCTGGGGGTCAAGCACAAAGTTCGGATCTACCGTGCGTATAGCGTCGCGGCGCGGCACCTGGACCAGGTAGCTGTCCCCGTGACGCTCCAAAGCAGCATGCTGGCTGGCACGCAGGCGCCCACCGGCTCGCGAAAAAGAGCGCACCCGGGCATGAACCTCATGCGAGCGGGCCGGATGCATTTGGCCGGTGGCCGCATCAGCCCAGGCACTAGTGTGCTTAGCCGCCTTATCCATTACTTTTCCTTGCCAGTGGGGGTATCTGCACCCAAAGCCGCAATGAAGGCTTCCTGAGGTACGTCCACGCGGCCAATGGCCTTCATGCGCTTTTTACCTTCCTTCTGCTTTTCTAGCAGCTTGCGCTTACGGGTGATGTCACCGCCATAGCACTTGGCCAGCATGTCTTTACGCAGGGCGCGGATGGTTTCACGGGCAATAATGCGGCTACCCACAGCGGCCTGTACGGGCACCTCAAACTGCTGACGAGGAATCAGGTCCTTTAGACGCTTGGTCATCATCAGCCCGTAGGAGTAGGCCGCGTCCTTGTGCACAATGGCGCTAAAAGCGTCGACCTTGTCGCCATTAAGCAAAATATCAACCTTAACCAGGTTGGCGCTTTGGGTGCCATCAGGTTCATAATCCAGCGACGCATAGCCGCGAGTGCGCGACTTTAGCTGGTCAAAGAAGTCAAAGACGATCTCCGCCAGGGGCAGGGTGTAGTGCATTTCCACGCGGGTTTCACTCAGGTAGTCCATGCCTAGCAGGTTGCCGCGACGTGACTGGCATAGTTCCATTACGGTGCCCACAAATTCGCTGGGGGTAAGGATGGTGGCGCGCACTACCGGCTCGCGCACATCTAGCACCTTGCCTTCAGGGAATTCTGAGGGGTTGGTGACTAGGTGCTCGGTTTTGTCTTCCATGGTTACGTCGTAAACCACGGAAGGGGCGGTGGAGATGATGTCTAGGTTGAATTCGCGCTCTAGGCGTTCACGAATGATTTCTAGGTGCAGCAGACCTAGGTAGCCGCAGCGAAAACCGAAGCCTAGGGCCACGGAGGTTTCAGGCTCGTAGGTTAGGGCGGCGTCGTTGAGCTTGAGCTTGTCTAGGGCGTCACGCAGGTTGGGGAAGTCTGAGCCGTCTACCGGGAACAGGCCGGAGAACACCATGGGTTTGGGTTCTTGGTAGCCCGCTAGTGGTTCGCTAGCTGGCTCGGCAGCGCTGGTGACCGTGTCACCTACCTTGGATTGGCGCACGTCTTTAACGCCGGTGATCAGGTAGCCTACTTCACCGGCGCCCAGGCCCTGGGTGGGCTGGGGTTCGGGGGAAATAACCCCGATTTCTAGCAGCTCGTGGTGGGCTTTGGTGGAGAGCATTTCAATGCGCTGGCGCGGCTTTAACTGCCCGTCAACTACACGCACATAGGTGACCACGCCTCGGTAGGTGTCGTAGACGGAGTCGAAAAATCATGGCGCGGGTGGGGGCGTCGGGGGTGCCTGCCGGGGCGGGCACCTGGGCCACGATCTGGTCTAGTAGCTCGGGCACGCCCTGACCAGTTTTACCTGAAACCTGTAGTACGTCCTCAATTTCGCAGCCGATCAGGGAGGCGATTTCGGCGGCGTGGCGCTCGGGCTCGGCTGCGGGTAGGTCGATCTTGTTGAGCACCGGGATGATGGTCAGGTCGCCTTCCATAGCCATATATAGGTTGGCTAGGGTTTGGGCCTGAATGCCCTGGGCGGCGTCTACTAGCAGCACTGCCCCCTCACAGGCGGCCAGTGAGCGGTTAACTTCGTAGGAGAAGTCCACGTGACCGGGGGTGTCGATCATGTTTAGGGCGTAGGTGGTGCTCACCCCGTCAGCCTCAACGGTCCAAGGCATACGCACAGCCTGGCTTTTAATGGTGATGCCGCGTTCGCGTTCAATATCCATACGGTCTAGGTATTGGGCGCGCATGTCACGCGGCTGGACCACGCCGGTGGCCTGCAGCATACGGTCGGCCAGGGTGGATTTACCGTGGTCGATGTGGGCAATAATGGAGAAATTACGCAGCAGGTGCTGGGGGGTGGAGGCAGGCTGGACGTTTTTTAGCTGCTCTGGGGTGGCAATGGGGGTCAACGCGACACTTCCGACGGTTTAACACAGATTATTTGGCATTATCCCATGCGCCCCGCTTAGGCCTCAAAGCTAGCGACCAAAGTCACCAGTGTGTCTTACGTTTTGTTTACGACGACGCCGTCCGGCTGGCAGCGGGGGCGCAGCTGGGGGCGCCGCGTCCCAGGTGCTGCGCGCCACTGCTTAGGTGGATATTAGAGGCCAGGTAGTTAAATAGGATTAGGCCATGGCTAATTTATCCGAAGTGTTTATTGCCGCTTTACGCCTGGCGGCAGCCTTATTTGGGACCAATAAGGACCACGCTAACAGCAGCTCACAGGCGCCTGAGCCCAGCCAGGCTGCTGCTCAGGAAGCATCGCACCCCTCGACTAGTGGACGCTCTGCTAGCAACCCCAAAACTCCCGCTAAAAGCACTGCTAGCCGCGACGTACATATCAGTGGTAACCAGGTGTGGGATGTGGCCACGCGCGGCCTACCCGAATTTAGCTACCAGCCGGTCGCCGATAACGACGCCGACCCGGGCGAAGTGGTGTGGACCTGGATCTCCTATGAGGAAGATCCCACCCAGGGGAAAGACCGCCCGGTGGTGGTGCTGGCACGTAGCGGCTCCGACGTCGTCGTAGCCCAGTTGACCAGCAAAAACCACGATATTGACCGCGAGCAGGAAGCCCACTGGGGACGTTACTGGCTGGCCATTGGCGCTGGCGACTGGGATCCGCAGGGGCGAGTTAGCTCAGTGCGCCTGGACCGACTATTGCTTGTCTCCCAGCGTGACGTGCGCCGCGAGGGGGCCACGCTGGATAGGGCCACCTACAATAAGGTGGTTACGGCCATAGCTAAGCACTGGGGCAAACGCTCGTAATTATGCTAATGTTTCCTCTTGGACCTTGGGCCTGGCCGGCTTCGTAGGTCCAGCAGGAACCTTAGCCAGGGCAACCCCACGCCTGATAGTCAAGGTTATTGCGTACCCTCTTACCGGCCATTGACCATATCCGTCTGTAAGAAAGATTAATCGTGGCGAACATTAAGTCGCAGATCAAGCGCATCAAGACCAACGAAAAGGCCCGCATCCGCAACCGACACGTCAAGTCGGAGCTCAAGACCTACGTGCGCCGTGTACGCGAGGCTATCGCCTCCGGCGACAAGGCTGTAGCTGAAGCCGAGATGCGCAAGGCCGGCCGCAAGCTGGACAAGGCTGTCTCCAAGGGTGTTATCCACCGCAACCAGGCTGCCAACCGCAAGTCCAAGCTGGGCAAGCAGATTGCTGCTATGTGATCTTTGCTAGTTAACTAGCTGCAAATGGTCGATCCCCATGGGGGTCGGCCATTTTTGTTTGTGCAGGCAGTGCCAGGCACTGCAGGCAAAATCAGACAAACACAGACAAATACAGGCAAAATCATCCCTTCCCTATAAAAAATTCATGGGGTTTTATAGGGAAAGGATGAAATGTCAGTATTTGTGAATCAATGGCTCACGCCCTAGCGCAGGCAGGCACCAAAACTGGCGTAGCAGGCTCCAGCCGCGCAGATTCATATCTGCCACTGACTCACAAGGGATCGCGGATGTACCAGATGCTCCGCCTTTGCGGGCACACCAGTGGCACCCAATGAGGGCACTAGGCCTGGCTAAGGCTAGTGTCTAGCGGGCGCGGCGAGCGTGCACCACTTTCAGCACTGCCCGCTCTAGGGCGTAGACGGCGTCGCGCTCTTCACCTTTAACCTGCGCGTCGGCATTAGCCACCGCCACAATCGCATCCGCCAAACCGTCGTCAGACCAGCCGCGCAGCTGACGGCGCGCGCTATCTATCTGCCAGGGAGCCATGCCCAGCTTTGCGGGGGTGATGTCTTTCCTGCCGGCACTTGCGGCCACCCGCGCTAGCTGGCGAATTTTGATGGCCAGGGCTGAAACAATCACTACCGGGTCAGTGCCGGTAGCCAGGGCGTGACGCAAAGTGGTTACTGCCTTGGCGCCGTCGCCGCTGATTGCCGCATCGGCAACAGCAAAGCCACTGGCCTCAATGCGCCCGCCATAATAGGTGTTTACCTGGGTGAGTGTGATGGTGCCGCTGGTGTCAGCAAGCAGCTGTTTAACTGCGCCCAGCAGGTCAGTTAAGTCACTACCCAGTGCCTCAACTAGGGCTTCGACGGCGTCAGGGTCGATTTGTCGCTTGGCTCGGCGCACGTCACCGATCACTAAAGAGCTCTTGTCGCGGGCGGATTTTATTTGCGCGCATTCAACCACCGGCATACCTGCCTTAGCAATAGCGTCCAGCAGTTTTTTGCCGCGATTGCCGCTAGCGTGGCGCAGCACCAGGTTGACGTCCTCTTCTGGGGCTTGCAGGTAGTTAAGCAGATCCTCAATCAGGGCGTCGGTGGCATGTTCAAGATCGTTAATGATGATCAATCGCGGCTCACCAAATAGTGAGGGCGAAACCAGCCCAGCTAGCTGGCCCTTGTCGTATCCGGCTGCTTCTAGGCGGCTGACCTCAACATTTGGGTCTTTGGCACGCGCCTGGGCCAGCAACCTGTCTTGGGCACGCTGCACCAGGACAGACTCACTCCCCCGCAGTAACACTACGGGGGCTAAATCCACCCGATCCCAGGTAGTGCTACCTAGCGCGTTGGCTGAACGTGAGCGCGTGGTGGCACTAGAGCGTGAACGTGGGGCTGAGCGTGAGGCGGCCATGATCCAAGGTTGCCACTAACGTCGCATACGAACCAACAGCAGCCAGATGCCCGCGTTTAAAGCCGCCAGGGAGCAAACACCACTGGCTTTGCCCGGCCAGTTCACTTGGGCACCGGGCAGGTGCGCAAAAAAGTGGGCAATACACTCAAGCCAGGCACATCCCCACAGCGCCGGTAGCACCAGCAGCTGCGCCAATGATGGCAGCGCCGTGGCCAGGGCCGTGGCCGCCAATCCGGTGTAGGTCACCACCGCCACCACGGGAGCCGCCAACATATTAGCCACCACGCCCCACATGCTGATATGCGGGTTTAAAGCGATCAGCAGCGGAGCGCAGGCAAGCTGCGCAGCCAGGGGAATTGCGGCTAGCTGCGCAAAGAAGGTTGGCATTAGCCGCCCTAGTTGACGCTCTAGGCCTGGCGCCAGCATGATCAGGCCGCCGGTGGCCGCAATGGATAGGGCAAATCCCCAGTCGCAGGCCTGCCAGGGGTCAATTAGCAGCAGCACGATGGCGCCGGCGGCCCAAGCTGGTAGGGCTGAGGCTTGCCGGCCCACGCTTAACCCCACTAGCTGCACTGAACCCATGGCTGCCGCGCGTAGCACTGAGCCGCTGGGTTGAACCAGTAAAACTAGTCCCACCAAGGTAAATAACCCGATCAGGGTTTTTAGGCGCACTGGTAGTGGCCCGCATAGGGTGAGCGTAGCCGCTAAAACTAGCGCCACGTGCTCGCCTGAAACCGCAGTTAGGTGGGTGAGGTTAGAGGCACGCATGTTTTTGGTGGTGGCGGCTTCCAGGCCAGTGTCGTCACCGAGCACCACACCAATAACCAGCTCTGGCGCATCAGCGCCCAGGGGCAGTTGGCCTGGCTCAGCCGCCGCACTCCCCTCATCTGCCTCGCTCTCCTCAGCCGTTTTACTCCCCCAGCGTGCCAAGGCTCCTGGCACCGGAGGTGGATGGGCGTGATTAGCGTTGCGCGCAGCCCCAGCTAGTTGCCGCCGAGCCGCGTTGACCAGCCGATATATACCGCCCGGTGGTTTTAAAGTGTGGGGCAGGCGGTTGTGGCTAGCGATAGCCAAGGCTCGCCCACCTGCTTTTGCCCCGCGCAAGTTGGCTTGAAAACTCACCATTTCCCCTGGTTTAACCCCCGACCAGGCCGAAGAGGCAAACAGGGTGATTAGCGCCCGGCTAGGACGCGCGTTTACGCGCATAACTTTGAGGGTCACCAGGTAGCGCCCCGGGCGCGTAAGCGGTTTGGGGACGCTACGCACCTGCGCGGTTAGGTTCACCGCCCCGGCGACTGCCTCATTGCCACTAACTCTTTGGCTTTGCGACGACGACGGCGCCCTGGTCTGCTTTTGGCCCTGGCTTTGGCTAGGGCTCTGAGCTGCATCAATGTAATCGAGTATGGGGTCACGTGAGCGGTTATAAACCTGGGCTGCGCCACTTAGACTCAGCGCGCATACGCTTAGCAAACAGGCGCCAACACTAAACCAGAGGTGGCTATGGGTTTGCCCAGCGCCGGCTCGTTTATCTAAGCGGTGGGTGGGCTGACGCGGGCGACGGCTTACGCACACCAGCCCAGCCAGGGCGCAGATAACGGCTAGCAGCAGCCAAAATTTCCAGGCTTGTTTTGAGCGCGCATCTACTTGCACTAACGCCCAGGCGCAGCCCCAACACAGTGCCATGGCCGGGCATAAGCGCAGGTCCCAGGGCTGGGGTGCTTTAGGGCGGCGCAGTAATTGCAGTTCGCGTTCGCGCTCACTGACATGCGCCTTGCTAGCGCGCACTTTAGACTTGCTGGCGCGCACTTTGGGCACTGAACTAGTATCTGTCTCCTTTGCGTCGCCGGCTTGAGGCATAGCGCCACCACCGCGAGCGCCGTGCGCCTTGTCAGCACTGTTAGCCCCGGCAGCGCCGTTAGCACTGTTAGTGCTGTCAGCGCCGCCAATCCCGGCAGCTGTTTTAGACGCAGCAGTCGTTTTAAACGCGGGCATGGCTTTTGATCTGGGCTAGCTTAGCTGCGCCAATACCGGGCACTTTAGTTAGATCATCTACGCTGGTAAAAGGCCCATTGGCGGTGCGATAGTCAATAATTTTTTGGGCGATGGCCGGGCCTACCCCGGGTAGTTGGGTTAGCTGCGTGGCGTTGGCGGTGTTGATGTTTACAAGGCCTTGCCCTTCAGGGTCACTGCCAGCGACGCCTCCCTCTGCGCTGGTACAAGCCTGCCCCTCACAGCCTTGGCCACTTGAAGCAGCCAGTGGCGGGGTGCTTTCACCTTGGGAGAGCACATAGAGTTTTTGGCCGTCATGGAGTTTAGCGGCGCGGTTGATGCGGTGAGCATCTGCCTGCGGGCTTAAACCTCCAGCTGCCGCCAGGGCTGCTTGCACTCGCGAGTCAGCTGGAAGTTTGTATAGGCCAGGGTGAGCCACGGCACCGTCGACATCAACCACTATTTGCCCCGAGCCAGCCGTATCTCCTCCACTAGTAGCCCCGCCTGAACTGGCAGGGCCAGCTGAACTAGCCAGGCCAGCTCCCCCGCCCCCTGGCCCGGGAGCGGGACTTCAGCAGAGGCCTGTGCCGACGCCGCCACTGCTGCACTCTTGGCCATCCCCTAAACTCTGAGCGCGAGTGGTGGCAGCTTTTGCACCGGTTTGGGCCCGGTTGGGCTCTGGGCTGGTTATGAACAGCTGCCAGGCGGCAATCAGCAAACCCAGCACTATCAGTGTTATTCCGCCCCAAAGCGCGGCTTTTTGCTCCCATGGCTACCCGGTAGGGGCGTTCGACCTGCTCATGGTCGCCGCTGTAGGCCACGCGGATGAAATCTTGCATGGCCTGTTTTTGTCTAGTGCCCATAGGCACACTATGAACCTGGCCAGCAATCGCCAGCTACCGGGGTGTGGATAGCCCTGTGTGGGCAAAAAATTTATCCCCCTGTGCAAAAAGTGGTTATTCACGAAAGTGGTTATTCACGACGGCGCCACCAACTGCCGCAGGTAACGCCTCGCCCCCTTAACGCACATTCCCCTAGCGGCTACGGCGGCTTAACGCTTGCGGCGGCGTCGCCCTAAACGAAGTACGGCGGGCACCCTAAAGTACCCGCCGTCAACGTTACGCAGCAGCTCAAAGTCCACTGGCTGGAAAATCAGGAAAACCAGCCAGCCTCAGTTACCAAAAGTCAACGAAAAACTAGCTCACGTAGTCAACGCTGGTGTGCAGGCTCCTACTCTGACCCGGCTCCAGCTCCAGCAGCTGCGGGATCCGGTTGAAAGCGTTGGTCACAGCCGAGCACGGCTCCAAAGCAAGACTTTGACGCTTACGCGTGGGCAAAGTGTCACCAGTGAAGGCGTGCACAACCGAGTGAGGCACGGGCGTGTCTTGAGTGAGCACCAGATGCCCCTGCGAGCCAACCACATAGCTGCGAATCAACCCGTCTTTATCAGCCCAAAGATCGGTCCAGGCAGTGTCTACTTCCCAGTCTTTAAGCTCCACAATGATGCGCCCGCACTGGCTTCGGGCATAGTCAGGCTCCTTAAAAGCCTGCGAGCCTTCAAGCGGAATCAGCATGTCGTCGCTGACGACCTCAGTTTTGGCCGGTAGCTCCAGGTAAAGCGAGTCTAGGCTCTGGTCGGTAAGAGCATTGGCGTGGAAGTAAGGGTGCCAGCCCAGCCCTACCGGCACGGGAACATCGGCCAGGTTGCGGGCGTTTATCTCCAATTCGAGGCGGTAACCCTGCTCGGGGGCCTTTTCGTGGATCCGGTAGGTGACGTTCACGTCAAGTGGCCAGGGATAGCCTTCTACGCCCCCGGTCACGGTGTGCAGGGTTAGGCTGGCTGGGTCCTCGCCGTCGTCGATGCGCTCAAAATCGGTGTTTAGCATCAGGCCGTGGTTGGCTTCGCGGCTACCGTCAGGGGCTGGGCCAAGGTCGTATTCTTGCCCCATCCAGGTGTAGCGGGCGTTTTGGATGCGGTTTGACCAGGGGGCCATGACGGCGCAGCGGCAGCCCGCACCGCTTTCTAGATCAGCTTGGTCGCTGTAACCATCAATTACCGGTACGCCTGCGCAGTTCCAGTCCAAAACCACCGCGCCCCGGGCGGCGATTAGGGCGCTAGCCTCACCGGCGTTAAGGCGCCAGGTAGTGCCGGTGAAAAGGCTGGAATCTAGGGGTGCTTGGGCGGGGCGGCTGAAAGCTGCTGAAGTTTTGGTACCGGCGACGTCGCCAATGCAGCTAGTTTTGCAGCTAGGCTCAGGCGCGTTCTGGGCTGATGATTCTGAGATGGAGTCTGAACTCGCTTCTTTGTGCATGGCATCACTTTAGCGCTTTTATGGTTCGCGCTAAAAGTCTTTGACGCCGCCACTTACGGGCCTTTGCTTGCGTCAGGACCCGGCCCGCGCTCCCGATATACCTTCTGCCCGCGCCCTCCAAGGCCTAAGGCTGCGTCAGGACCCGGCCTGTGCGAGGCCTCTGCCCACCCTTTGCACAACCCACCCTTTAGACTAACAAAGCCCCGAGCGTCGCGGTGACGATCGGGGCTTTAGCTCTCTTAAGGAGTTAGTACCCGCATCTAAAGCGGCTAGTACTTTCTCCCTAGGGAGCACCTAAATCAGGCTTGCAACCAAGCTTGCTATCAGGCCTGCTCTTCGGCGGAGACGCGCAGCATCCAAGCGTGCTTCTCCAGGCCGGTGGCAATGCCGATCAGCATGTCGTTGCTCAGGTGGTCGTACTCGTCGACCTCGTCCAGGGTGGCCTTGATGCGGTTGGCAACACCCTCCAGGCGCTCCTGGATCATGACGGTGGCCTTGTCGGTGGGCAGCACGCCGCCGTCGATGGGCTCAACCTGGGAGTCGGCGGCCACGGTGGCAGCGCGACCGTCCGGGATGGCCTGGATGGCAGTCATACGCTCGGCAACGTCGTCGGCGGCTAGGCGAACCTCGTCGACGATCTCGTCTAGGTGCAGGTGTAGGGCACGGAAGCCGGAGCCGGCAATGTTCCAGTGGGCCTGCTTGGCCTGCAGGCTTAGGTCGGTCAGGTCAACGAGGGCCTGCTGTAGGGCCTTAACTACTACGGGGTTGGGCTGAGTCATCTTCATTCTCCTCTTCTTAAAAGTCTTTGGCGCCTCTGGTGAGGTGGGTGCGGCTAGCTAGCTGCGGGCCATCGCCTCACGAAAGCGTTAACTCAATCTAAGCCCATTTAATTCCCACTGTGAAGGGCTCGTGCTGCTTTACTCATCTGGGACTAAGGTCCATCTGAGGTTGTTAAGCCTTACTTGACCCGCAGATTTTCAATAATGACGCCGACTTACGCCCCCTGCCAGGCTTATTCCCACCCCTATGCTGAATAGCCTTACCTTTTACGCTAGTTTTTTCGGACGACGCCGCCGCTCGCCATGCTTGCACCCAGCCACCCACCCGCTTGCGCCCAACCACCCAGCCGCGAGCGCCGTCGGAACTAAGTCCCCAGCCCACAGATGTCGCACCCAGCCCGCAGGCGTGATGAATAGCCCGCAGCTGCCACACCCAGCCCCACAGGCCCTGCCAAACCAAACGAGTGACGCCGACACCACCCCAACAAATAGTTAAATCTAGCTATAAATACAGTATTGAAACATAGTCAAAAGATCACTAAAATATCTTTAAGTAGAAAGGGAAGCGCCGTGGACACAACCTTAAAAGTCTGCCTATCAGGGCGAGCAGACCAGATAAGTCCAGCAACTATGGCCGCAGCATTCACCGCATTCGTCGCCCTTTTAGATGCCCCAAACAACGGCATTCGTTGGCAGATGACACAGGTCAGTATCGGTTCTCTTACGTTGGCGGCAAGTCCATGCGGACAAACCAGGGATGAAGAACTAGAAGGATTCACCGAACTGGTCTCTGGCCTTAAGCTTCACGCAAAGACTGGTAAGGTACCAGAGTCTTGGTCAGATAAAGGTCGTGAGGCGTTGAAAAGCCTTGGCGATTTAGCCACTGAACCAGGAGTAGAAAATGTTACTGCTACTGCCGGCAGCCAAACTATTACTTTCCATGCTTCACCTAAAAACAACCCTAGAACCCAAGTAAAAACCTCAATTGGATCGGTGACGGGAAAGATTGATCGCATAAACACGCGTGGCGGATGCGAGTTTGGTCTTATCGATGAGACTGAAAAGCATCCGGTCAGAGTGATTTTCCAAACCAGTCAACTAGAAGAGATTAAGCAACTAGTAGGAAAACGGGTATGTGTCCGTGGGGAACTAGCCCGTAATCAACAGGGACGCAAAGAATCATTGCAGATGCGCCGCATTGAAGAGATAGAAGATCACGCAGATCTACCCACGGTTGATGATCTGGTGGGTATCTGGCGGGCTCCTCGCCAAGCAATGAGTGCTGAGGAAATTGTCCAGGAGATGCGCCGTGCCTAGCAGCAAATCGGCTAAGTCAGCGTTTCTGTAACCCCGCACTCATTCAGCGGATGGGGCAACAGCACCACTCATGGCATGAACTACACTTATGCCATTAAATATCTGCAGAAAAGGAAGTACCGATGCCTGCAAGCGCCGACAACCCCACTCCTTATCGTTACAACGCAGCTCTGGCCGAGTCTATTGAGCTAGATTGGCAGCGTTACTGGGATGAAAATGGCACCTTCTATGCTGACAACCCGGTAGGGCCGCTAGCCGGAGAGCGCTCTCAGCGTGAGAAGTTCTTCCTCCTGGATATGTTCCCTTACCCTTCGGGTAAAGGCCTGCACGTGGGTCACCCCCTGGGCTACCTTGCCACTGACGTGGTTGCCCGTTTCAACCGCATGCAGGGCAAGAACGTGCTTTACACCATGGGTTATGACGCCTTTGGTTTACCTGCTGAGCAGTATGCCGTGCGGACCGGCCAGCACCCGCGCATTTCCACCGAGGCCAACATTGCTAACATGCGTCGCCAGCTGCACCGCATGGGTATGAGCCACGACCCGCGCCGCTCTATTGCCACCATTGACGTTGACTACGTGCGCTGGACCCAGTGGATTTTCTTGCAGGTGTTTAACTCCTGGTTTGACCCCCAGGCGCCGCGTCGTGACGGTCGCGGCCTGGGTGCGGCCCGCCCGGTCAGCGAGCTGCGTCAGAAGCTGGCTAACGGCGAGGTTGAGCTGCCTAAAGACATTGCTGACTCACGCAGCTGGGATGAGCTCAGCGCCCTGGAGCAGAGCCGTGTGGTTGACTCTTTCCGCCTGGCTTATGTGGCTGAAGTGCCGGTTAACTGGTGTCCGGGCTTGGGCACGGTGCTGGCCAATGAGGAGGTCACCGCTGATGGTCGCTCTGAGCGCGATAACTTCCCGGTTTTCAAGCGCAACCTGCGCCAGTGGATGATGCGCATCACCGCCTATGGTGAGCGTCTGGCTGATGACCTGGACACTGTGGACTGGCCTGACAAGGTGCGCTCTATGCAGCGTAACTGGATTGGTCGCTCTGAGGGCGCCCAGGTTGATTTTGCGGTTAGCGGCCAGGGCGTGGACGGCGGCCAGATCACCGTGTTCACTACCCGCCCTGACACTCTCTTTGGTGCTACCTTCACGGTTGTGGCCCCTGAGCACCCGCTTTTGGGTGGCACTTACCCTGCTGCTCCCGACGACGCCGCCGCACTTAAGGTCCCCTCGGTTTGGCCTGAGGGCACTCGTGAGGAGTGGAAGGGTGGCTACGCCACCCCGGTTGAGGCTGTAGCCGCCTACCGCTCCCAGGCTGCGCGCACTTCTGACGCTGACCGCACTGCGTCAGACCGTGAAAAGACTGGCGTGTTTACCGGCCTGTGGGCCACCAATCCGGTTAACGGCAAGCAGCTGCCGCTGTTCATTGCCGACTATGTGCTGATGGGTTACGGTACCGGCGCGATTATGGCTGTGCCCGCCCATGACCAGCGTGACTGGGAGTTTGCCCGTGCCTTCAACCTGGACATTGTCCAGACCATTGGCCCGGCCAAGGACCCGCGCGGCATTGACCTGGGCGAAAAGGCTTACGTGGGCGACGGCGTCGCTGTTGACTCAGCTAACGCTGAAGTGAGCCTAGACGGCCTGGGTAAGGACGCAGCTAAGGCCAAGATGACCGCCTGGCTGGAGGAGAAGGGTTATGGACGCGGCGCTATCACCTACCGTCTGCGTGACTGGCTGTTCTCGCGCCAGCGCTACTGGGGTGAGCCCTTCCCGATCGTGTGGGATGAGGAAGGCGGCGTGCACGCCCTGCCTGAGTCGATGCTGCCGGTTGAACTGCCTGAAGTTACCAACTACTCCCCCACCACCTATGACCCGGAGGACGCTTCCTCCTCACCTGAGCCGCCGCTGGGGCGCGCTCGCGAATGGGTTGAGGTTGAGCTTGACCTGGGTGACGGCCCGCGCGTCTACTACCGTGAAACCAACACCATGCCCCAGTGGGCCGGTTCTTGCTGGTACGAAATGCGTTACATTGACCCGCACAACTCTCAGGCTCTAATTGACCCGGCTAACGAGGCTTACTGGATGGGTCCGCGCCCCGAGGTTGGTAACACTTCGGGTGGTACCGACCTCTACATTGGCGGCGTGGAGCACGCGGTGCTGCACCTGCTGTACTCGCGTTTTTGGCACAAGGTGCTGTTTGACCTGGGCTTTGTCTCTTCCTCTGAGCCTTACCACAAGCTGTTCAACCAGGGTTATGTGCAGGCCTACGCCTACAAGGACAAGCGCGGCCAGTATGTGCCCGCAGATGAGGTTGAGGAGGAAGAGGAAGGCAACTTCACCTGGCACGGTGAGCCCGTTAAGCGTGAATACGGCAAGATGGGTAAGAGCCTGAAGAACATCGTCACCCCTGACGACATGTATGAGGCTTACGGCGCCGACACTTTCCGTGTCTACGAGATGAGCATGGCTCCCCTGGACATGGACCGCCCCTGGGAAACCCGCGCGGTGGTTGGTTCGCAGCGTTTCTTGCAGCGCCTGTGGCGTAACGCCATTGATGAGGTCACCGGCGAGCTGGTGATCAGCGAAGACGAGCCTGACTTGGCCACCAAGAAGCTGGTTGCGCGCACTATTGATGGGGTAACTGAGGATTACGCCAACATGCGCCTGAACACTGCTATCGCCAAGCTGATTGTGCTCAACAACCACCTGACCTCCATTAAGGCGGTGCCGCGTGAGGCTATCGAAGCCCTGGTTTTGATGGTTTCCCCGGTGGCTCCCCACATTGCTGAGGAGCTGTGGAAGCGCCTGGGTCACGAGAACTCTTTGGCCCGCGAGCCCTTCCCCACTGTTTCCGACGCCGCACTGCTTAAGGCTGACGCGGTCACCTGCGTAATTCAGGTGGCCGGCAAGGTACGCGACAAGCTTGAGGTTGACCCTGACATTGACCCGGCTGAGCTTGAGCGCCTGGCCCTGCAGGCTCCTGGTGTTAAGCGCACCCTGGGTGACAGCGAAATTCGCAAGGTGATCGTGCGCGCCCCCAAACTGGTCAGCATCGTCCCGGCCAAGTAAGCAGCTTTGGCTAACTCAGGCGCTTTGGCCGACTAACCGCTTTGGCCGGCTAAGCGCTTGAGCTGGGCGGGGCGTGGTTAGCGCGCCGCCCACGCAAGCCAGCTAGTAGCTAAACATGGTGGCCCCGGCTAACAGCCGGGGCCACTTGTTTTGGTATTGGCGCCGCTGAGGCGCGGTTTTGTTCAGCGCCGCTGAGGCGCGGGCCAGCGCGCGCAGTTTGGCTTGGCACGGTTTTGTTCAGCGCCGCTAAGGCGCGGGCCAGCACGCGCAGTTTAGCTTGGGCTAGTTTTAGCCAGCGCGCGCTGGATTGGGCCAGTTTAGACTGGCTAGGCCTGGGCCGGCGCGGCTTTAGGCGTCGCAGGCAGGAGCGATGTCTTGGCGTTGGCGCCATTCGCTTTCCAAGATGCCCATCAGGATTCGGTCAAAGTAGCGTCCCATGTGGTAAACCACTTCACGGCGGCAGCCTTCAGTGACAAAACCTACAGATTCATATAGACCAATGGCGTGCTGGTTATAGTCGTAAACTTCCAGCTCAACCTTGTGTGCGTTGTACTCTTCAAAAGCTAGACGCAATGCGATTAGCAAAGCCTCGCGGCCGTAGCCACGGTTTTGGTGGCCAGGGGCGATAGTTATTCCTAACGTAGCGCAGCGCACGGGAGATTTAATTCCATAGATGGAGATAGTGCCTACCACCTGGCCATCTAGGGTTTCAATGGTGCAGGTAAAACCGCTGGCGGGGTCTTCAATCCGCCACATTTTAAATAGGTTTTCTAGTTGGTCTGCGTTGAAAGGCATAAACAGATCGTTTTGCCCAACGCTCACCTCGGCGTCGTTATTCCAGGCGCCGTAAATGTCCCAGTCAGAATCTTTAACGGGGCGCAGGCGAACCTTAGCCCCTTCAAGCATGGCTTGGCGCCAGCGGAGCAGGTTCTTGTACATACTCTAAGTGTACAAAGACTGCGACAATAATTTGTCAGACATTTTTCTAAAGGGGGATATGTGCATTATGTTTGCCAAGTCGTGGCGGTAACAGTCAAAGACCACGTGGGCATACCTATGCGAATGTATGTAAGGATTGAGGCGTGAGCCTGCCCCAAAATTTATCTGCCACCCCAAGCAGCCCCTCTGAAACACTAAGCCACCAGGTAAAAATCGGCCCCCATACACTAGCCACCCCGGTGGAGTTAGCGCCGATGGCGGGGGTTACTAACGCTTCTTTTAGGCGTCTTTGCCGCGAATTTGCTGAATCAGCCCTGCCTGAGCAGCTGCGCCCGACTACCAGCGGCCAGATCCACTACGACGGCGGCCTACTGGCCCCGGCGGGCTTGTTTGTTACCGAAATGGTCACCACCCGCGCCCTGGTGGAGCGCAACCCGAAAACTTTACAGATGGTGCGCACTGACCCCACTGAGCGCCTGCGTTCAATCCAGCTTTACGGGGTTGACCCTAATGTAACCGCCCAGGCGGTAGAAATTTTGGTGCGCGAAAACCTGGCCGACCACATTGATTTGAACTTTGGTTGCCCCGTGCCCAAGGTGACGCGTAAAGGTGGCGGCTCAGCCCTGCCTTGGAAGCGTGACTTGTTTAAATCCCTGGTCAATGCGGCAGTGCAGGCAGCCAAGTCCGCCAGCGACAGCCGCGACTTTGAGGTGCCGGTAACCATCAAAATGCGTATCGGCATTGATGATGACCACATCACCTATCTAGACAGTGCCCGGGAGGCTGAGGATGCGGGCGTAAGCGCCATCGCCCTACATGCGCGCACCGCCCAGCAGCACTATTCGGGCAGCGCCCAGTGGGATTACATTGGCATCCTTAAGCAGGCGGTTAGTGTGCCCGTGCTGGGTAATGGGGATATTTGGGTTGGTGACGACGCCGTTAACATGCTGGCTACTACCGGCGCCGACGGCGTCGTGGTGGGCCGGGGCTGTCAGGGGCGCCCCTGGCTGTTTGCTGACCTGGTACATGCTTTGCACGGCAGCAGTAAGCGCACCCACCCTGATTTGGCGGCGGTGCTTGAGGTGATCCGCCGCCACGCGGATCTGCTTAGCGACGAGATTGGCCCCGACCGCGCCATTCGGGACCTGCGTAAACACATTGGCTGGTATTTGAAGGGTTACAGCGTGGGCGGCGAGGCCCGTAACGCCCTGATGCGGGTGAGCACCCGTGAAGAATTAGAGCAGCGCCTGTCCGCCCTGGATGCTTCAGCCCCTTACCCCGGCGACGCCGCTGAGCGCCCCCGGGGTCGGGCTGGTCACGCTAAACGCCCGCATCTGCCTGATGGCTGGCTGGACTCGCCTTACTTAACTGAAGCCCAAGCCCGCCAGCTGCATCTGGCAGAAAGCGACGTTTCTGGCGGCTAAGCGCCAGCAGAGGCGCCGGCGCTGCTAGCGCCACCATTGTCAGCGCGGTGAGCGCCCCGATGGGAGCTGCCGGCGTTTACAGTGTTAGCGCCAGAGCTTTCGGTTGGCACACCGGCGCCGTCGGCAATGCCAGCTTTGTCGGCGGTGCGCACGCTCAAGAACGCCGCGATGAGCGTCGTCGCCGGGATAGCCAGCACCAAACCGATAGAGGAAACCAGCGTACGCACTACCTCCTCAGCTATTTCCCACTCAAAATGGTGGCCCAAACTGAGCGGTCAATCAGGGCCGCCACCATAATCAGCGGCAGGGCGCTACCGGCGTAGGCGAAAGCCAGGGTATAGACGGTGGAGGCAATATGATCGCGACCAATACGCATCGCCACCCGCGCTAGTTTCCAGGTGCCCATAGTGGGGTTGGCGCCATGCAGCTCCCACACCGCTGAGGCTTGAGTGATGGTTACGTCGTTAAGCACACCCAAACCAGCCAGCACCATGCCACACACCAGCAGCGCCGACATGTTAATCCCCGGCACAGAGGTGGTCAGCGCAATGGCGTCCTCACTACTGGCCCCATTTAGGTGGGCGTAGATGGCGCTCAGCTGAGCCAAAAATACCGTCACCACCAGCCCGGCCACGGTTCCCAGCAGCGCGGTGGTGGTGCGCACACTAACCCCGTGGGCCAGGTAGAGAGCCAAAATCAGCATGGCTAGCGCACAAACACACACCACCACTACCGGGTTGGTGCCCGCCAACAGGGCCGGGATCATTACCCCCACCAGCACCGCCAGCGCCGCAGCTAGGCCCAAAATGGAAAGCACACCCTTACGCCCGGCTACGGCCACCACAACCACCAGGTACACCAGGGCTAGGATCCCCACCGGCAGGGCGCGCTCAAAATCAATGAAAATGAACGGCGTGCCGGCGCTGATAGCGGCCGGGGTGTACATGGCGTTGACCTGGTCGCCCACAGAGACAAACTTGCGTGACTCGGTGGGCACGTGGATTGGCACCACCAGGCCCTTGCCTTTGCCTTTGCCTTTGATGACTTTGGCGCACACGGCGTCTTTAAGCAGGCTACTATCCGCGCTGGAAGTGGCCCCGCTGGTGCTCGCGTTGGTCCCGGTCCCGTCAGTGCCGACGCCGCCCGAGCCGTTAGAGCCAGAGCTACCAGTCCCGGCGCCGTCAGCCCCGCTAGAGCTAGCGCCGTCGGCCCCGCTAGAGCCAGCGGAACCAGTAGTGCCGTAACCGCTTTGCATACCCCCAAAAACACCCTGGCAGCCGGTCACATCCAAACTAGTGACCTCAAGGCGCGCCAAAGAAGAACCCTGAGACAAAAACGCCCGCGAACCCATCTTGGTGTTTGTACTTGGGTAGATAGCCACCAGGCCAATCATGGCCACCAACACCAGCGGGACAACAATTGCCGCTAATAGCACACGCACCCGTTTAGCCTGTTGGGGGGCTAGTTCGGGTGCGTGGCCATGCCCGTGAGCATGAGACATTTAGCAGCCTACAAGACGCTCAGCTAGGTAACGCTGCACCTGGTCGAGCGCGATACGCTCTTGAACCATGGTGTCGCGCTCGCGGATGGTGACGGCGCCATCCTCCAGGGAGTCAAAGTCGTAGGTGATGCAGAAGGGGGTACCGATCTCATCCTGGCGGCGGTAGCGGCGACCCACCGCACCGGCGGCGTCGTACTCCCACGTTCCAGAACTGACGCAGCTGGTCAGCTAGCTCGGAGGCGGGGCCGGTCAGCTCAGGCTTGCGAGACAGCGGCAGCACAGCGGCCTTAACCGGGCTCAGGCGCGGGTCAAGCTTGAGCACCACGCGCTTGTCTACCCCACCCTTGGTGTTGGGGGCCTCGTCCTCGGTGTAAGCATCCACCAGGAAGGCCATCAGCGAGCGGGTCAGACCGGCAGAGGGCTCAATTACATAAGGCACCCAGCGCTCGTTCTTGGTCTGGTCAAAGTAGCTTAGGTCCTTGCCGGAGTGCTCAGCGTGGGTCTTGAGGTCAAAGTCGGTGCGGTTGGCGATACCCTCCAGCTCGCCCCAGTCGCTGCCCTGGAAACCGAAACGGTATTCGATGTCCACGGTGCGCTTAGAGTAGTGGGAGAGCTTCTCCTTGGGGTGCTCGTAGAAACGCAGGTTTTCGGGGTCAATACCCAGCCCCACGTACCAGGCCTTGCGGTAGTCAATCCAGTACTGGTGCCATTCTTCGTCCGTGCCCGGCTCCACGAAGAACTCCAGCTCCATCTGCTCAAATTCGCGGGTGCGGAAGATGAAGTTACCGGGGGTGATTTCGTTACGGAAAGACTTACCTACCTGGCCAATACCAAACGGCGGCTTCTTACGCGCGGCGCTCATGACGTTGGCGAAGTTAACGAAAATGCCCTGCGCGGTTTCAGGACGCAGGTAGTGCAGGCCGGCTTCATCATCTACCGGGCCCAGGAAGGTCTTAAGTAGCCCAGAGAAAGCCTTGGGCTCAGTGAACTGGCCGCGAGTGCCACAGTTGGGGCACACCAGGTCGCTTAGCGGCACCTCATCGGGGTTTTCCACGCCGTGCTTGGCGGCGTAGGCCTCCTGCAGGGTGTCTTCACGCAGACGCTTGTGGCAGGAGGTGCATTCGATTAGCGGGTCGGTGAAGGCCTTGACGTGACCGGAGGCCACCCACACCTCGCGCGGCAGGATCACGGAGGAGTCTAGCCCCACCACGTCTGCACGGCTGCGCACCATGTACTGCCACCACTGGCGCTTGATGTTTTCTTTCAGCTCCACGCCGAGCGGGCCGTAATCCCAAGCTGAGCGGGTACCGCCGTAGATCTCTCCACAGGGGAATACGAATCCGCGTCGCTTAGCTAGGTTGATTACGTTATCTAGACGCGAGGGGGTTGAAGCCACGAGTTCTCCTTTTAGTTTCGTTGTCCACGCCTGGCTGGCGGGAACGATGCGCCCGGGCCAACAAACCCGCAGCGCTCCCTCTAGTTTAGTGGCTTTTGCTTATTGCCGACGACGCCGCTCGCCCCTGGGCCTGTGAGCTTGCGCAGTGTCCACATTGGGGACACAAATTGACTAACCCTAAGCTGTTACTGATAATGATTGTCATGAGTATTAATCGCACTGCTTTACGTCGCCTGGCAGCCGCCACTGGAGTTTTGGCACTGACCTTCTCAGCGGCCGCCTGTGGCTCTTCCACCAACTCTGAGGGTTCTTCCTCCGGCAAGATCAAGGTGGCTACCTCCTTCTACCCGGTTAACTACCTGGTGCAGTCGGTAGGTGGCAGCCACGTTGAGGCCAACTCGGTAACTCCCGCCAACGTAGAGCCGCACGACTTTGAGCTCTCCCCCAAGGACGTCACCAAGCTATCTGGCGCCAAGATGGTGGTTTATGTAGCCGGCTTCCAGTCCTCCCTAGATGATGCGGTCAAGCAGGTTTCTGGCCCCACCGTGGTGAACCTGGCCAGCTCGGTGAAGCTGGAAAAGCGTGCCGACCACGACGGTGACGATCATGACCACGAGGCTGCGGCGTCGTCGTCGGCCACCGAAGCTGCCCACGACGATCACGACCATGACCACGGCAGCACTGACCCGCACTTCTGGCTCGACCCCACCCGCATGGCTGACGCCGCCAAGCAGGTGCACGCGGCGCTAGTAAAGGCTGACCCCTCCCACAAGGCCGACTACGACGCCAACCTCAAAACCACCCTGGCTAAGCTGACCAAACTCGACACCAGCTACAAGCAGGGCCTGAGCCAGTGCACCCGCAAGACTTTCGTCACCAGCCACGCCGCATTTGGCTACCTAGCTGAGCGCTACGGACTAACCCAGGTCTCGGTCTCAGGCATTGACCCCGACTCCGAGCCCTCCCCCGCAGACATCGCCAAGGTCAAGCAGGTGGTTAAGCAGACCGGCACCACCACCATCTTCACTGAAGAGCTAGTCTCCCCCAAGACTGCCCAGGCCGTAGCTAAGGAAACCGGCGCTAAGACCTCGGTACTCAGCCCCATCGAGTCCGCCCCCGAAAGGGTGACTATGAGGGCGCCATGACCACCAACCTGACTAACCTACGTGAGGCTTTGAACTGCAAGTGAGCGCTGCACTTAAGCACGCCCACGCCAACTCCCCCGCTCAACCACCCCTGAAGGTGGATTCCATTGATGTAGTCATGGGGTCCACGCATATTTTGCATCAGGTGTCGCTAACGGTTGAGCGCGGGGAGTCTGTGGCGTTATTGGGCGCTAACGGATGTGGAAAATCAACCCTAATTAAGGCCTGCCTGGGGCTTTACCCTTTGGCGGGTGGTGACGTGCGGCTTTTTGGCGCTTCGCTGTCTAAACGCCGCCAAGTGCCCTGGATGCAGGTGGGGTATGTGCCCCAGCGTGTCTCGGCCACAGCGGGCGTGCCCGCGACCGCCCTGGAGGTGGTGCGCTCGGGGCTGCTGGGCCCGGGGCGGCCTTTTGCCAGCTGGGGCGGAGGCGCTAAGGCGCAGGCCATGGAGGCTTTAGCCCAGGTGGGGCTGGCTAAACGCGCCAATGACCATGTGCAGGTGTTTTCTGGCGGCCAGGCTCAGCGCGTGATGATTGCTCGCGCCCTGGTGCGCCGCCCGCAGCTGCTGTTTTTGGATGAGCCCCTGGCGGGGGGTGGACCGTGCCAGCCGTCAGGGCTTAGCTGACTGCCTGGCCCAGCTGCGAGAGCAGGGCATCACCCTGGTCACGGTGCTGCATGAGATGGGTGAACTGGCCGGTCTGGTGGATCGCACCGTGACTTTGGCTGATGGGCGCGTGGTTGCCAGCCGCTCCCTGGGCGCCCATGCGCCAAAGCGGGAACCGGGGCGCGAGCCGGGGCGCGAGTCGGGGCGCGAGCTGGAGCCGGGGCGCGGGCCAGAGCCAGAGTGTGAGCCGGACTGTGAGCACCTAGACCCGCACTCGGCCGCCCCAGCCTATGTGCACCACCACGCCCCTAACCTGCATCTAAACCAGGCTGATTGAGGAGGCCGACATGATCACTGAAATGCTTGCTTCCCCACTGATGCAGCGGGCCCTGATTGCCGCCGTGCTGGTGGGCCTGGCCGCCCCGGTGGTGGGCACATACCTGGTGCAGCGTGGCCTGGCGCTGATGGGTGACGGTATTGGGCACGTCTCTCTAACCGGTGTGGCCTTGGGCTGGCTAGTGGGCGCCTGGCTGGGGGTTAGCCCCGCCGACGCTTTGGCGGTTCCTGGCGCGATTGTGGCTTCCCTGGCGGGGGCGCTGCTGATTGAGCTGATCCGTCAGGCTGGGCATACGCGCGGGGATGTGGCACTGGCGATCTTGTTCTATGGAGGCATTGCCGGGGGCGTGATCCTGATTAAGTTTGCTGGCGGCACCACCACTAATTTGAACAGCTACCTGTTTGGTTCTATCGCCACGGTTTCTGAAAATGATGTGCGCACCACCGCCGTGTTGGCGCTGGCGATCTTGGCGGTGGGTATTGGCCTGCGCGGCCCTCTGTTTGCGCTATGCCACGATGAGGAGTTTGCGCGTGCCTGCGGTTTGCCGGTGGGTGTGCTCAACATTTTGGTGGCCGTGGTTTCTGCCTTGACAGTGTCTGTTTCTATGCGGGTGGTGGGCGTGCTGCTGGTGAGCGCGGTGATGATTGTGCCCGTGGCGATTGCCCAGCTGGTTTCGCATTCTTTTGGGCGCACCATGAATCTGGCCATGGTTTTGGGTGTGTGTGCCTGCCTGGCTGGCTTGTTTATCACCTATGCGGTGGCGGTCTCGCCCGGCGCCATGATTGTGTGCCTGCTGGTGGCCACCTACGCGTTGACGGCTGTGTTGACGTGGGGCGCTAAGCGAGTTTTTAAACGCAAGGATTTGGAGGATGAGCGTCTAGTGGATGGACGTTTACCTGAGGTGGAGGCTAGCCGTGGCTGAGGTTAAGCGCCGCTCTACTTGGCAGCGCAGCGCGATTGTGGATTTGTTGGAGCGCAGCCAGGTGTTTCTTTCTGCCCAGCAGATTCACGCCGAGCTTGAGGAGGAGGGTACTAAGGTTGGTTTGGCTACGGTCTACCGGAATTTGCAGTCTTTGGCTGAGGAGGATTTGGTAGATACGGTCCGTTCCGACGACGGCGAGGCCCTGTATCGTCTGTGCACTAACGAGGGCCACCATCACCACTTGGTGTGCCGCAGCTGCGGCAAGGCGGTGGAGATTGCCGGCTCCTTGTTTGAAAACTGGGTGCATGACATTGCCTCAGCCAATGGTTTTACCAAGGTAGAGCACGTGGCCGAATTCTTCGGCCTGTGCAATGACTGCTCCCAAAGCAAGCCAAAAATCAGGCCAACAGCTAAGCCCAAGTAGGCGGCCGGGGCCGCCCACTTAATTAAGGCATGTCAACAGCCCTGGGGGGGTGCCCCGCTGATGCGAGGCGCCCCAACTCAACTAGCCAACAAACAAAGCTCCATCAACAATCTCGTCGCATCCCCACGATTCACGCGTGGCCCTCTGCATCCCGGCTGACATTAATCGTGATCTCCTTCGTCCGCCGCAGGTGTGGCAATGTAATACGCGGATCGAAGGGCGACGACCAGGTGAAGCTCTCATAAACGTCCAGCCCGCGACCAAGATCGATCACCCAGCCGGTATCGGTCACGATGCTACGGTCGTGGAAGTTATCAACGATGCTCCAATCGATGACGATCCCGAACTGTCCCCACAACTGTTGTAGCTGTTCGAACGTCGCTTCCTGCTTCGCGCGATACTCATCCTCATCGCTCGCACAGGTCTCGATGACAACGTGCGGCAGCCTAGCGGCGTCAGCATGCTGGATCAGCAGTAGCAAAATCTCGTGCACGTTCCGGATTTGGTACGGATGACGCAAGTACGGGTCACAGATCCGAATCTCAGCCGCATCGAACAGGTACGGAAGCAGGATGCCCGGCATGGAATGACCCCTGCTCGGCTCGATCTTGTAGCGTATGGGGATGGCGCGCGATTTCAACAGGGCTCGACGGTCAAAGACGGGCGAGGCCGGCCTGCTGTCTCCGCGTGCATCGACAACGCCGTCCGACTTCGGAACACCGTCGGAAAGCTCTTCGCCACCCCGTTGACCGCTCCCCCGCTCATCAGCATCGCTGTGCGACGTGAAGTACTGCGGGTAATCCAGCTCCTCCTGAGTGGGTACCATGCACGCACGCGCAGCGTCATAGTGATCCTGGTCCACGCGCCCGAGCATGTACGTGAAGTGAGAGCCGGACGCAGCCATCGTGTACCAGGGGTTCACGGAGACAGCGCCTCGTCCGAGGGAGCGCAGCTTGTCGGCGAGCTCGACACCGGCCTCGTAGCGGAGCGCGTCAGAGATGATGACGACCGTTCGCTGTGTGAGCCGGCGAGGAGCAGCCGATAGAACGAGTCGATGCGCCCACTGGACGGCGGAACGGTGATGTCCCATGTGCGCATGCCGCGCAGCGCGTCATCCCACGTGCGCGAGAGGGGGACGCAGGTAGTCGTCGCGGTACGCGTTTTCGACGTGTCGGTCGAGGTCGGTGAGGACGTCGTTGACGTGAACGGCTCTAGAGGCGCGCACGTAGTGGCGATACTCCTGATCGATGGCCCACAGGCCGCCGTCCGGGGCCGTGTAGCGGGCGAAGCCCTCGGCTGCGTCCGAGAAGGCGATACCCGGGAGCGCACGCAGGTGGGTGAGCAGACGTGCCCCCGCGCGGGCGGCATCCCACAGCGCCTTCGTATCGTCGAACCAGAGCTCTTTGCGGCGCCTTTCGCGCTGCTCTTCGACCTGAGCAACGCCGACGGATCCGTCAATGATTCCGCAGACGAGGCGGGAGATGAGTTCTCGGTCAACGCCGGGCGTGGTCGTGTCTATGAGGAGGGAATCGGTAGTCGCACCGTGCAGCGCTGAGCTGGCTCCGGTGACCTCGTCGACTTGCTTAGCCCATCGGCGGGCATCGTCTCGCGTCGCGACATCGTGGGTCCACGTACTGAAGTCGCGCTGCGCGGAGTTGTGCCGGTAGTCCCACCCCCGCGCGTTCATAACGAAGAGCCACGTCATGAGGGCGTCGAAGGTGTGTTCACCTTCGTATCCCCAGATGGCGTGAGCGCCTTCCCAGAAGTACGTGTCAAGACCCCATTTAAGGGCCTTGAGGGGATCATTGCCATCCACGGAGGAGGCCGTGGCGAGCTTAGCGAAGAGGACGGAGAAGGAACGCTGCTGGGTTTTGAGCAGGACGGCGCTCATTGCGGCGAGGAAGGTCTTGCGGTCAGATCGTTTGTCGGCGTCAGCGATGCCAGCGAGGTGCTTCTTGAGGTCGGCAACACGCGCGCTGGATTTGAAGAAGGGCGCGTAGCGAGACTTGGTGTCTTCTGCAAAGATGCGGAGTTTGGTCTCGAAGAGGTTGGCGTTGATGGTGATCAGGGTGGCGTCGTCGAGCAGTTCTTGGACGGTGTCAAGGTCGTCCGCATATTCGCTGTTGCGATCCAACCACGTGACGATACGCCCCTGCTCGAGCAAGGCGTTCAGTTCCTCTGCCAGCCGAGAGGCATCGATTCCGCTCCTTGTGTGCCTCCTCCGAGTCGGTAATGCAGGTCCGTCAGGCGCTCCAGTGCACGCCTGAGGCTATCGCTTTCGACGGCGGCACGCTCGATACTCCAATGGCGCGTCATGAGGCGCTGTAGGTGTAGCGCGTAAGCGGGACCAAATCCAGCTCGCGTCCCTTTTCTTCGACAGCATCCTTGAGCTTCGCGTCCTTCATCATGCGGAGCAGGTAGGGCTTGTGGTGGGAGGCGGGCGGCTTTACACTCGCCACCGATCTGCCGCAGAACTCTGCGACGCCCTGCCGATCCGCCAGGATCCACGACTCGATACACTGGTCGACGATCCGAATTAGCAGATCCGGTGACTCACCCGGAGTGTGTTCGACGAGTTCCGCACGAAGTGTCACGGGGCATCCCTCACCGTCCTGATCGAGGTCACGAAAGATGACGTATGGGAGAACGCGAGCGGCTTCCCAGTACTTCTTGATATCCCTGTCAATCGCACCCTTGCCGTTGGCGCTCGTGACAGAGAATTCACTATCGGCCCATCCCGCCGCGTACATCAGCGCGGTAACAACCGGTATGTCAGTCGAGCCCTCGACGATGACCTGGGCGTAGACGTAGCCCTCCATCGCTTACCAGGTTCCCAGGGGAATCGTGCGACCATTGACAGCGTCGATGCCTGCGACTTGGGCAGGCCAGCGCTAACCACGGCTTTGATGCGCGGGTCGTTCGACTCCGACAGCAGCTCACCCGTCGTCTCCCCGTTCTCCGAGCGCAACATCAGGACCTGGCTGGGGAGCACCAGCTCGGAGTCGATGAGTTCCGGCGAATGGGTGCTGATGACCATCTGCACGTCACGGTTCATGGCGACCTCTGCCAACAGCGAGGGGAGCGAACGGACGACGGAGGCCTGCAGGAAGGTCTCGGGTTCTTCGATGAGGACGACGCTCGTGTCGCGCGGTAGCGTCGCCAGGTCAAAAAGCATGCCAAGCAGGCGCAGCGTTCCCTCGGAGAACTGCTCGTGCGAGTAGACTCCGCTCGCCCCGCGCACGGGAGTATCGCTGTAAAACACTACCTCCGTGCCAAGCCCCATCCGCTGGTAAGACAGGTTCGGGACTTCCGGAACCACCGAGGCCATGATCGGGCGAATGCGGTCAACCACGGCATCCAGCTGCTGATCCGAGAAGCGCCCCGCGTGCTGGAAGAAGCCCGTCCCGTGGTCGGGGTCGTAGCGATCTGAACGCTCAAGCATCTTCTTGGGATTCGGGTGAATGTAGCGGATGCCCGCGAGGGTTTGACGAACTCTTGTTCGCTGCGCTTCCTCATCTTCAACCGGGAAGGACTCGCCTTCGTCTGCAGGCTTCTTGCCCCCTGCCGTGATTGTTTGATGAACGTCCAGATACCTGTCGTTGGGCTCACCAGTGAGTGGATCCGTCATCGGAAACGCGAACGTTTGATCGGCATCACTGCCGCGTTTCGTCGACTTGGGACCCGCCGACATCAGCCGAAGAAACAAAGCGAATTTCGTCGAGTTCTGGGTGTCGTTAAATGTCGCGACGAAAGCGGCAGAATCCGCGCCAGAACGAAAGTATCGGTCTGGGCCACCCAGATCCTCCGAAGCGGCCACAAGCCCACGGCGCCCAATATCACCCAGGAATCGCAGTGCGCCGAGAAGGTTGGTCTTTCCTGAGGAGTTGGGACCGACGACGAAGAGGCGCGAGGACAGGTCGAACTCGATGTGGGCGAAGTTACGCCAGTTCGTAATGGCGATGTGCGTCAGCTTCACGTCGCGTCCTTTCGTTGCTAGACCGGGTGCCTCTCCAGTGTCCCACGGGGTGGAGGCACTGTCAGGACCACCACACGTTGTTCTTCTTGATTTCCCCACGGGCCCACTTCAGGTCAGTCGCGATTCGCAACGAAACTAAGAGCATCATCCTCAAGGAACGACAGATGCTTCGTCGTCGCAGTCGCCAAGCGCCTCCTTGTCGATTCTGAATCCGCAACCACCAGATTCTGCTCGAACAACACGCCGCTCGCCTCGCGGGCATTCATACCGGCAACCATCAGCTCCGCTGCCTCAAACGTCCCAGCATTCGTCGCGCCACCCACCGTAATAGTCGAGGAAATACTCCGATCCAACACGACACCCCCTCACGGTCTCCCCGAATGCACGCGGCGGGATCTCCGCCAAGACAGCCACTATCATCACACAGCGGCATCCCCACTGCGAATCCAACCGCCCTTGTTTCGACAGCCAGGTGTTTCTTTCTGCCCAGCAGATTCACGCCGAGCTTGAGGAGGAGGGCACTAAGGTTGGTTTGGCTACGGTCTACCGGAATTTGCAGTCTTTGGCTGAGGAGGATTTGGTAGATACGGTTCGTTCCGACGACGGCGAGGCCCTGTATCGTCTGTGCGCTAACGAGGGCCACCATCACCACACTAGCCAATAAACCCCCCTGTTCCCTCAGGCTCCGCGCCAGCTATACTGGTTTTGCCTGAGGAAACATGTTTTTAAGGGGTTTTCGGCGCCATGATCAAGTGATCTTCACTCAGCTTCGCTGAGACGTATCAGAAGTTTTTTCGCGTCTGGAAGATCACTATGCCCTCAATCATTGTTACTAACGTTTCTTTTTCTTACGGCTCTCACCTGGTACTTGACCGTGTAAGTCTGCAGGTTGGCGCCGGCGAGCGGGCTTTTTTGGTGGGCCCAAATGGTAGCGGCAAAACTACTTTGTTAAAGCTACTGACCGGCCAGCTTGCCCCTGATAGCGGGCAGCTAGTTTCTGGCCCTTTCCCGCGAACCATCCCTGATGAAGGTTTTGAGGGAACAGTAGAGCAGTTTATTGATGTGGCCCTGGCACCGCTAAAGTCTTTGGCGGCGCGTTTTGAGCAGGTCACAGCGGCGCTTGCTAGTGGTGAGACTGGCTGTGAAGGCGAATATGATGAGCTGCTGGCGCAGATGAGTGATCGTGACGTGTGGTCGCTGCAGGCGCGTATTGGTGAGACTCTTAGCGGCCTTGGCTTAAGTGATCTTAAAGAGTCAGGTTTTAACCGGCAGTTAGCTACCTTGTCTCCTGGGCAGCGCTCACGCGTACGGCTGGCGGCTTTGTTGCTATTGACCCCTGAAGTGTTGATTTTGGATGAGCCCACGAATCACCTTGATGAGCAGGCCACTAGTTTTTGGTGCATACTCTTAAAAATTGGCCTGGCCCGGTGCTTGCCACCAGCCATGACCGAGCTTTTATTGAAGAGAGCGCTACTGTCATTTATGACCTGGATATAAGCGTGTGGCAGCAGCTGGCTAGGGCTGAGGGCAAAGGTGAGCTGGTAGGCCTGGTGCGTAATGCGGGTAATTACAGCGCCTATCTTGAGGCAAAAACTACTGCTTACGCTAAACGCTCCCGCATCTATGCTGATCAGCAGGCTCAAAAGCGCGGTCTGCGCGAGCATCGGCAGGAAAGTATGCATATCGCTAAGGGTGGGGTACGTTTAAAAACTACTTCTGGCACGGCTAAAAAGTTTTTTGCCGATAGGGCTGCGGCTACTTCTGTTAAACGTACCCGCAACGACGACGTGCGCCTTAGCCGGCTTGCTCAGCAGGAGGTTCGTAAGCCGCGTTTCTATCAGCTTGATTTTCCTTGCTTTGAGGGGCGCGTTGGCGGCGCTTTAGCGGTGTGTGCTAGGCAGGCGAGTGTTTGTGGCAGGCTGAGCTCGGTTAGTTTTATTCCGCAACGTTTACCGCTTGAGAGCGATGCGGGGTTTGGGCCGCTGTCTTGGCGTGAGGGTATTGGTGAGCGCGGTAAGGGAATATTGCACCCTTCTATGTGGTCAACCCCTATCTGGCAGCTTTCGGCGGGTAATCAAAGGCGCGCGCAGCTAGCTGTTGCGCTTGCTAATAGCCCAGCTGTTTTGATCATGGATGAGCCCACAAACTATCTCGACTTGGAAACTATGCATGTGCTTGAGGATGCGCTGCGTCCGATGGGGACGAGGCCGGGGCCGGGTCAGGCGCGGACGGCGTGGCCCAGGGGATCCAGGGTCAGCTGACGCTGCTGCCCTCGGACTGGAAGGAGTCGGTGTTCGGCCGGATCGTGAAGAAGGTGGGTTAGTCCCTGTACTGGGAGGACTGATCCAAGAACATCGCGACGGTCGCGGACCGCTACATTCACCTCATCGATCGCCTGTTGGAGGATCCGGAGCGCCAGGATGCGTTCCAGGAGTTCGTGGGCGCGCTGCGCGCGACCCTAAACCCGGCCATAGACAACGAGTCGCGGTGGAGATGCTGACCCAGCACATTCTCACCGCGCCGCTCTTTGATGCGATGTTCCCGGATCATTCGTTCTCGAAGCAGAACCCGGTGAGCCGCGCGATGAACACGATCCTTGAGATGCTCACCGATCATTCGATGATCGAGAACGAGCGCACCTCTCTGGATGCCTTCTATCAGGCAATGATTGAGCGTATTGAGGCAGTGCAAACCTTGGCTGGCAAGCAAGATATCATGCGTACGCTTTATGACCGTTTCTTCTCCCAAGCTTTCCCAAGCATGAGTGAGCACCTGGGTATCGTCTTCACGCCCGTGGAGGTAGTGGACTTTATTATTCGTAGTGCCGACTACGCTATGCGCACTGCTTTAAGCAAACTTTAGCTGATCCTGGTGTGGCTATTATTGATACTTAGACGTCGAAAATGATAAAAGCCGCTTGAGCCCTTGAACCCCTGTTGAGCAGGGGTTTTGTTGTTTCTGAGGCTGTTCGCTGGCGTGCTTGAGATCCGGCGATCTGGTGCTTGACGCCGATCTGCCCATTGGATTGGAGCGCGTTTCTGGTTGAGGGGATCTAGGCGTGGGTTTGCGTTAGCGGATATCTGGCAGGGGGGGGCGTGCCCTCAATTGTGATTGATAAGACCGTGCCCACCTTCGACCTTGTGGGGCGTTCTCGCTCGCGCGCATGCCTCCATATTCACGAAGAACCATATGCAAAAGTACATGTAGTATCTCGCGCATGTTGTGATGATATTTTACATGCATTTATGGGAAAATGAGGCGTTGACGGTAACTCGTGGTGAAGGAGGCGATGGTGCGGAAGCGTACGGCGAAGAAGTCGATGAAGCACATCAACATCGGCGACCTTGGACGTGGTCAGGCATCGAAGCTGCTCAAGGAAGTGGCTGATGGTGACGATGTGGCCTACGTGTTGCGTTACGGAAAGCCTCTCGTGGTGGTCATGTCGCATGAGCGTTACGAGCGATTGATGGAAGATGGAGTTGACCCGAATGAGCACTGAGAAAACAACGAACTATGTCAGCTTCATTTGGAAGATTGCGAACCTGCTGCGCGGAGACTACAAGGAGCACGAGTACGGGGACGTGATCTTGCCATTTACTGTGCTTACCCGTCTCGATTCGGTTCTCGTGGGTACGAAGGACAAAGTTGCCCAGATTCGTGACCAGAAGGGTGTGCCTGCCGAGGTGAAGCGTCTGCAGTATGCGAAGGCTACGGGCTACCCGTTCTGGAACACCTCCAGGTTCACGCTACACACGCTCAAGAACGATCCTGACAACCTGGAAGGCAACCTGCGCTCCTATGTGGAGGCATTCTCCCCGAACGCCCGCGACGTGATGAAGTCCTACGACTTTTATACCGTGATTGACCGGCTGGATCGCTCCGATCTGCTCTACCAGATCGTCGACGCTTTCACCGACCCAGCCGTGGACTTCTCACCTGCAGCGGTCTCCAACGAGGACATGGGGTCGATCTTTGAAGAACTGATCCGGCGCTTCAACGAACTGTCGAACGAAACCGCAGGTGAGCACTTCACCCCGCGCGAAGTCATCCAGCTCATGGTCGAGGTGCTGTTCGACCCGGACATGAACGCGATCTGCGAGCCGGGGTTCATGGCGTCGCTGTATGACCCAGGAGTTGGCACCGGTGGCATGCTCTCCGAAGCGATCGAACGAGCCCGGGTCCTCAACGACGGTGCGCGCATCGAGGTGTACGGGCAGGAGCTCAACCCGCAAACCTACGCGGTGGCCAAGTCCGACATCCTCATCAAGGGCGATGACGCCGACCGCATCTACTTCGGCAACTCACTGACCGCCGACAGGACAGCGGGCCGGACGTTCAACTACATGCTGTGCAACCCCCCGTTCGGCGTGGAATGGAAGAAGTACGCAGGCCCGATCAAGGACGAGGCCGAGAAGCGGGGGTGGAAGGGGCGCTTCGGCGCTGGCCTGCCCCGAATCTCCGATGGGTCGTTCCTGTTCTTGCAGCACATGATCTCGAAGATGAAGTCTTACGACCCGGCTGATACTCAGAACGCGCCGGGCACCCGGATCGGGATCGTGTTCAACGGATCGCCGCTGTTCACCGGCGCGGCAGGCTCGGGTGAGTCGAACATTCGCCGCTGGATTCTTGAGAACGACTGGCTTGAAGCCATCATCGCCCTACCTGACCAGATGTTCTACAACACCGGCATCCTCACCTACGTGTGGGTGCTCTCCAACCGGAAAGCGTCGATCCGCAAGAACAAGGTGCAGCTGATCGACGCCACCGGGTTCTTCGCCAGGATGCGCAAACCACTGGGCGAAAAACGCAAATACCTTACCGATGAGAACATTGCTCAGATCACGCGCATCTATGGCGACTCGCCGAAGGCGAGCACTCGAAGGTTTTCGACACTCGCGAGTTCGGCTTCCACGAAGTCACTGTGGAACGCCCATTCCGACTGAACTTCACCACCACACCTGAACGCGTCGAACGACTGTGGGACCAGACCTCGTTCAAGAACCTGGCCACGTCAAAGAAGCGCAGCGAACCGGCCCACAGCCAGGAAATCGAGAACGGCAAGAAGACTCAGCAAGCGATCATCGACGCCATCGAAACCCTCGACAACCAGCAGATGTGGAAGAACCGAGACGAATTCACCGATGCACTCAAAGCTGCCTTCACGCAGGCTGAGGTCGTCGTGCGCACTCCGCAGTTGAAGGCGATCGTGGCAGCGCTGGGCGAAACCGACCCCACCGCCGACATCTGCTACGACACCAAGGGCAACCCAGAACCCGACCCGGCGCTCCGTGACACCGAGCAGATTCCGCTCGCCGAAGACATCGGCGCCTACATCCAGCGAGAAGTCACCCCATACGCCCCAGACGCCTACGTCGACCCCGACAAGACCAAGATCGGCTACGAGATCCCCTTCACCCGCTACTTCTACCAGTACGAAGAACTCGGCAACCCCACCCAAACCCTGGCTGAAATCCAAACCCTCGGAGCCGAAATCCAAGCCTCCATCGCCAAACTATTCAGCGAGCAGGTGTGGTAGATGGAACGATCTTCTAAGGTGAATCTAGGAAGTATGGAGATTACTGCAGGCTGGGAAATTGCACCCCTTCGCCACCTGTTCACATTATCGAGGGGTTACCCAGTTGCTCGAAGCCAAATGGGCAGGCGGGGCGTGCCTTGTATTCATTATGGTGATATTCATGGTCGTCACGGGTTCAGTCTAGATATCGATACCGCGCCAATAGGACGGGTTGAGCATCCTGAGGAGCTAGGTGTCGGTTCATTCGTTGGCCAAGGCGATTTCCTTTTTGCTGGATCGTCTGAGGATCTCGAAGGTTCAGGAAATTTCACGCTACTTGAGGGTGAAGGCCGCGCTATTGCGGGTTCGGACACAATCGTTGCACATAGCTCACTCATTCACGTACCTCGGTTTTTCGCATACCAATTTGATTCACTGTTTGTCCGTGAACAAATAAGGCCGCAGCTCATGGGGGTAAAGGTATTCCATCCGAGCCAGCGAGCATTGAAGCCCGTTAGGCTTCTGATTCCACCGGTGGCAGAGCAGCTCAAAATTGCAACGTTCTTGGATGCGAAGACTACTGAGATTGACGTGGTGGTCGAGAAGCTTAGGCGTCAGCGGGAGTTGTTGGAGCGTTACAAGCGTGAGTTGATCGCCCACACCGTCACCAAAGGCCTCGACACTAACGCTCCAATGAAAGACAGCGGTATTGACTGGATTGGGAAGATTCCAAATCGCTGGCATTCTCGTTCTCTGAAATCTCTGTTGACCCGTAAATCGCGTAAGGGTGAGCCTTCCTGGAGAGTTCTTTCTGTTGAACGTGAGCGTGGGGTTGTAGATCGTGAACTTGAAGGGTCACCAGATAATAACAACCGTCTACCAGATGATTTGAGTGGTTATTTGGTAGTTCGGAACGGCCAATTTGTTATGAACAAAATGAAGGCTTGGCAAGGATCATATGGAGTGTCGCTGTATGACGGGATTGTCAGTCCTGCGTATTACACCTTCGATTTAGCGTCTTCCGTGGATTCTGAATTCTTCAACTGGGCTATACGGTCAAAAGCATATATTCCCTTCTTTGGCAGGGATTCTTACGGAATTCGCACAGATCAATGGGACTTTAAGGTACAGGCGCTCCGAAATATTCCACTATTTGTTCCTCCGGTGGAAGAGCAAAGGCAAATCGTTGACTACCTTGTTCAACGGCTGAAAGGGATCGATGGTTTGATTACCGATTTGGATCGTCAGGTTGAGTTGTTGAGGCGGTATCGCAAGCAGATTATTAATGATGTGGTGACGGGCAAGGTCCGCGTTAGTGAGGAGGCATGATGGATACGTCGGAGCGCAGGTTTGAGTCCGAGATCGAATACTGGCTGACTACCCAGGGATCGGAGTTTGACCGGTTTGAGACGCGTGACCCGCAGGGTTTTAATCGCGAGCTGTGCCTGTATCCAGCTGACCTGATCCGGTTTGTGAAGGTTACTCAGCCGGATCAGTGGGTGAAGTTGGAGCGCACTTACCGAGGTAACGCGGAGCAGAAGTTTCTGAAGCGTGTCGCTGCGCAGCTTGATCAGCGTGGTGTGATCGATGTGTTGCGCCGTGGCATTGAGGATGTGGGTGCTCGGTTCAAGCTGGTGTATTTCGCGCCCGGCACTGACTTGAACGAGGTGCTTGCTGAGAAGTATTGGGCGAACGAGATGAGCATCGTGCGCCAGCTGCGTTATTCAACGCGTAACGAGAACTCGGTTGACACGGTGCTGTTGGTGAACGGCATCCCAGTGGTGACACTCGAGTTGAAGAATCTGTTGACCGGCCAGACGTACCGCGACGCGATCGCCCAGTACAAGCGGGATCGCCCGTCCTCGGAGCCGTTGTTTGGGTTGAACCGGCGTGCGGTGGTGCACTTCGCGGTTGACACCGATGAGGTGTGGATGACCACGAAACTTGCCGGCCAAGATACGGTGTTCCTGCCGTTCAACCGGGGCTTCCAGAACGGTGCCGGGAATCCTGCGGTGGAGGGGAAGTTCAAGACGTCCTACTTGTGGGAGCAGGTGCTGGCAAAGGATTCGCTGCTGGACATTTTGCACCGGTTCGTGCAGTTTGTGCCCGGCAAGACACCCGAGGGGCGTCCTGCGAAGTCGAACGACAAGGTGATCTTCCCGCGCTACCACCAGCTCGATGCGGTCCGCAAACTCATCGCGGACGCGAAGGCGAACGGCGCTGGCCATAACTATTTGGTGCAGCATTCGGCCGGGTCGGGCAAGTCGAACACGATCGCGTGGCTGGCTCACCACCTGTCAAACCTGCATGATGACGAGCAGCGGGTGGTGTTTGATTCGATCATTGTGATCACTGACCGGAGGGTGTTGGACAAGCAACTCCAGGACACGGTCTTTCGATGGATCACACGACCGGTGTGGTGGTGAAGGTCGACAAGAACGCCCGCCAGCTCACTGATGCGCTGGGTCGGGGTGCTCGGATCATCATTTCGACGTTGCAGAAGTTCCCGTTCGTTGACGTGTCCAACATCGCGACGGCTGGGAAGCGGTTCGCGGTGATTGTGGATGAGGCGCACTCGTCGCAGACTGGTCAGGCGTCTGAGCGGCTCAAGCAGGTGCTGGCTGACACGGCAAAGGCTGGTGAAGAGTCTGAAGCTGAACTTCTGGATCGTTACGCTCGAGCTGAGGCTCAGGTAGAGGCCGAGGAGCTCGAGGTTGACGAACAGATCGCGGCGGATATGGCGACCCATGGACGGCAGGCGAACCTATCGTTCTTCGCGTTCACGGCCACCCCGAAGCAAAAGACCCTGGAGATTTTTGGAACCCCGGTAGCTGAGGGTACTCCGCGTCCTTTCCATGTGTATTCGATGAAGCAGGCGATCGAGGAAGGTTTCATCCTCGACGTGCTGGCAAATTACACCACGTATAAGACCTACTACAAGGTTGGTAAGGCCACCGCTGACGATCCGGAGTACGCCAAGAAGCAGGCAAACAAGGCGCTGGGCAAGTACTTAGCCCTGCATCCGCACAATCTGCGGCAGAAGGCCGAGATCATCATCGAGCACTTCCGCAGCAACGTGGCGCACAAGATCGGCGGCAAAGCCAAGGCAATGCTGGTGACCGGCTCCCGGTTGCACGCTGTGCGCTACTACTTCGCGTTCGCCAACTACATCAAAGCCAAGGGCTACACCGACCTGGGTGTGCTGGTGGCGTTCTCCGGCACCGTCGAAGACGATGGGCAGGACTACACCGAGGAGCAACTCAACGGCTTCCCCGAAGCCGAGCTGCCCGATCGGTTCGACACCGGTGAGTACCAGATCCTGTTGGTGGCCGAGAAATACCAGACCGGATTCGACCAGCCCCTGCTGCAGACCATGTATGTGGACAAGAAGCTCCACGGGGTCAAGGCCGTGCAGACCCTCTCCCGGATCAACCGGATGTACCCGGGCAAGTCAGATACGTTCGTGTTGGACTTCGTCAACAGCGCTGACGACATTCAGGCGGCGTTCCAAGACTATTACGTGTCAACCTCGATTAGCGAGGAAACCGACCCGAACATCGTCTACGACCTCTACCACCTGATCGCCTCTACCAGCTGTGGCAGGTTGAGGAGATCGACGGGTTCGCCAAGGTCTTTTTCACCGAGCAGGCCAAGCAGACCAACCTCGACTTCGGCAGGCTCAACGCCTACCTCGACCCTGCGGTCGGCCGCTTCGACGCGCTTGACGATGAGGAAAAGCTCGAGGTGCGTTCAGCGTTCAACAAGTTCAACCGCAGCTACGAGTTCTTGACCCACATCATCCGCTTCGACGACGAGCAGCTGCATAAGTTCGCCGCATACGCGAAGCTGCTGACCCACAAGCTCCACATCGACGGCGACCCTGCCCCACACCTGGATGATGAGGTCACCTTGCAGTACTACCGGCTCCAGTCGGTCTACGAGGGTTCCATCGACCTACAAGACCAGGTGGGTGAGTTGAACAACTCGCCCAAGCTGGGTATGCCCACCGAAGACGACCACGAGCGACTCTCCAAGATCCTCGACTCCCTCAACGAACGATGGGGCACCGAGTTCACCAACATGGACAAAGTGCTCGAACAGGTCGCCGACGACCTCTCCCAAGACAACGAGATTCAGCTGCGGGCCCATAACCCGCTCGATCTGTTCAAGATCATCTACGAGGAGAAGATGCCCGACGTCATGCTGGCGCGGATGACCCAGAATCACGACTTCTCCATGAAGTACCTGTCGGACAAAGCCTTCCGCGCCGACGTGGACGCGATCCTGCTCCCGCTCATCCACGACCGCCTCAACCGACCCCGGCACGAGGACAGCCAACGAGACGGCTCCTGATCCGTAGACTTGCACCAGCTAACTTCACGTATTAGCTTAGTTGCTAACAGACGTGAGGAGGCTGTTCCAATGACCGAATCAGAGAGCTTCGGCGCCTTCCTGCAAGCACATAGGAAGGCGCAGGGCTTAACCATGCGCAAGTTCGCGGACGCCATCGGTGTGACCGCTCCGTACCTGAGTGACATCGAGAAAGGGCGCCGGGCTGCCCCGGACGGCAAGCTGGGGGACATCGCCGAGACGTTGCGACTCTCCCGCTCCGAGAGGGATCGAATGTATGACCTGGCAGCATTGACTCGCGAGAACCAGGTGTCTACCGACCTGTCGGGCTACATTATGCAAACCGACATGGCTCGCGTCGCTCTTCGCCGGGCGAAAGAACATGACCTGAGTGACCAGCAGTGGCGGGACATTATCGACATCATTGAAGGCGGGGAAGCTGACCAGTGAGCCTTGACCCCAAATACCTCAGCAAGGAGCGACTCGAGGCTCGCGCAGAGAAGGAGCTCGAGAAATTCGCCGGTGGCGCTCAACTGGTAGCGCCTGTCCCGCTCAACGTCGACAGCTTCGCCGAGTTTCACTTGGAAGCGACACTGGACTATCAGCGACTTTCATCGGACGGCACCGTGCTTGGCATGTCGATCTTCCAGGAGCTGTCCGTTCCCGTCTTCGAGTCGACCGGCGCAAAGGTTGACATCGTTTTTCCAGAACGAACAATCGTTATCGACGACGATGCCTTGCGTGACTCCCCGGACAGTCGACTGCGTTTCACGATTGCCCACGAGTGCACTCACCTCGTCCTGCATCGGCATATCTACTACCGAGGCCCTCGGATGAAGTGCAAGGGAGGAACAGGGCATCGCCCGTTCACTACTACCTCGGAGGGCGTTCACGCCGACAACAAGGTAGACCACGCCGAGTTCCAAGCCAACTACCTCGGGGCTGCGCTGCTCATGCCCCGCGACCCGTTCTCGCAGGCATTCACCGAGCCTGCCCCCGAAGGCTGGCGCTCACTGGATGAGCGACGCAAGCGCCGTGTCGTCCGGGAAGTCGCTGGGACTTTCGAGGTTTCCAAGCAGGCTGCCGCAATCCGTATCAAGAACCTGGAGCTCGCCGCGTAAGTCATTCGCTACGAGTCGGGTTCTCTATTTTTACCCATTATGTAAACAACTTAGCTAACTAGTAAATAGGAGGTGTTATGGAGACAGTAAAAAACGCGGCGGGCAAAACGATTTGCCGTGTCGACCTGGAGCGTAGGCAGATCTAGATCGTCCGTAAGGGATTCCTCTTCCGGCTCTGGTTCGACGACTGCGGGGGCTTTCACCAGAGTCACGAACGACGACGACCCCCACCTGAACCGCACTATCGATAACCCACCGAACCACAACTAAATACCGACATAAACAGTTCGATCCGCAGAACCGCTAGACGGGCAAAGATCACGCATCACCTCGACTTTGAGGCGCGTGAACCTGCCCGTCTTGCCGTTTCTGCGGCTTGGCGGACTCCTGCGGATCCCAATCCGACAGGAGATCCCCAATGTCCAAGCGCACGTTCGCTCGGGAAACGCAGAACAACAACGCTGCACTCACAATCCATTTCAGGCACGAAGCCGACAACAACAAGCACGAATCCATCACCGACGTCTACAAGATCGACCCCGGCGAGTTCGCCGTGATGGTGGAAACCGACCGGCGCGAACGCGCAGCACAGGCCGGCCGTCCTGTCGACGAAATTAAGCCGAGGCATCCGCAGCAGATCCTCGACGACATGGCCCGGCAGGAAGAAGCCGTCTTCCACGAGGCGTACCGGGGTGATCGCGGCCCCGGCGCACGCAAGTGCAGTTGCGGTGCCGGATGCGCAACCTGCGCTTTAGCGTTGAGTCTGGGATTCTCTTCATCGAACTGCCTTCGGGAAGACGGCTTGCCTACGTCCAGCCGCGTCTGGGTGAGAATCGTTGGGGTGGCACGTCCATCACCTACACCGGCACCACCACAGCACGCCGCTGGGGACAGTTAGAAACCTACGGTGGGAAACTTACCGAGAACATAGTTCAGGCGATCGCTCGTGATCTGCTCGTCACTGGCATGCACGCAGTCGTCAATGCTGGGCATCGGATTGTGATGCATGTTCATGATGAAATCGTCATCGATGAACCTCTGGATTCGGGCTTCACCGTCACCGATGCTTGCCATCTCATGTCCACGCTCCCAGCCTGGGCGGAAGGCCTGCCGTTGGATGCGGACGGCTACGAGTGCGGCTACTACCGCAAGGACTAACTCCTACTCGTCGCCGAGCAGCAGCTTCGGGTCGGTTGTCATGAACTCTCGAAGATACGCAGCGATCTGCTGATCCGCAGCGCTCGGAGCCGGGTCGTTATCGAGGTTGCGCAGATATTCCATGAAGTCGAATAGGCGCATGTTTCGCCATCGCCCACACCGTTCCCTTATCAATCTCACTCATGCCATCCATGTTCACTCGCGCAGCACTGTTTGTCTGCGGGGTATACGCGGCATGGATTTAACACTTTTAGGTTCGTCGGCAGTGGGATGAGGCCCTTAACTCCTTGTGCCGCCCGGCACGACTTTTTCTCGACGGGGTCTCGGGAAGGAACTCCGCCATGGGAAACCAGATTCAAACATTCACTAACGATGCATTCGGAGCCATCCGCACCATCACAGGCGACGAGCAGACCCTTTTCTGCGGCAAGGACGTCGCCGTCGCTCTCGGGTATGCCAATCCCAGCAAGGCAGTACGCGATCATGCTCGCGCCGATGGGAGTCTAAAACGTTACCCCATCGTCGATGCCATGGGACGCGAACAAGAAGCCACCTTCATTACCGAAGGCGACCTCTACCGTCTCATTATTTCCTCGAAGCTCCCGGCAGCGCAGAAGTTCGAAGCCTGGAGGTTCGATGAGGTGTTGCCGACGATTCGTCGCCACGGCATGTACGCATACGACGAACTGCCCGCTGATGATGAGTTACTTGAACATGCCATCGTTACGCTGCATGCCGAGCGAGCCAAGCGCCTGGCAGCAGAGCAAGCGCTACTTGAAGCGGCACCGAAAGTCTCGTACTACGACGTTGTGTTGCAATCAGATTCGTTGTTGACGACGACGGCGATTGCGAAGGACTACGGACTTTCCGCGAAGAAGCTCAACCGGATCCTACGAGATGCTCGCGTACAGTTCCATCAGTCTGGCCGGTGGTTCCTCTACGCGAAGTACGCCGAGCAGGGATACACCCAGTCCAAGACCCACGAATACGGCGAAGGCCAGACCCGCACCCACATGTACTGGACCCAGAAGGGTCGCTTGTTCATCTACGACCTTTTGAAGAACCAGCTCGGAATCCTCCCAGTGATCGAGCGTGAAAGTCAGGTACAAGCATGACCGTCACGACACTCGATATTGGGTTTTCGAAGAAAAACACCGAAGGCTACCTGGACCTGACGAGCTACCACGCACTCAAGAAGCTTTGGCCTGGTCTGGAGTTTATGGCCGCCACGTCTCGTAATCATATGAAGCCGAAGGGTGTGCTCTCAGCCCGTCCGCGTTTCCACGTCTACTTCCCAATACATGAAATACGCAACGCGGACGACTATGCGGGGCTCAAGCATCGCCTTGCGACGAGGTTCGTCTTCTTTAATCGTAATGCTCTCGACGCGGGTCGCTTCATCTACGGCACATCGAACGCGGTAGTGACGGTGCATGAGGGCGACCAGTTGCTCGATGCGTGGCTCGATAACACTGATAAGCAGGACGTGTTCGCCGCCTTCGATCAGAGCACTTTGGTGATTGGTGAAGGCTCCCGTAATGCCACACTCTCACGCTTCGCTGGAAGGGTCCTCATCCGCTACGGCGAGACCGATCAAGCCCGCAACCTCACCATCGCTGTCGAAGATGATTCATGCAAAGAACTGACATCCCTCATGACAGATCTTCTACCAGATCTCCACACGATGGGAACGACGCAGACATTCCCCCTCTACACCTGGGAGCCCCTCTCCCCCACCTCCGGGAGCGAGCCCGACCTGTTTGCGGACCTGGCGACCTCCTCGGAGAGCCAGGCTGATGGGGCGGCCACGGCCTCGTCCCTGGATTTCTCGCGGCCGATCGGCGACCAGATCCCCGTAATTCTGGACGGGGACCGTCGCGTCGATAACGTCACGGACGCGACGCTGGCCTCGTACAGGGAGCATTACGGGGATGCGGGGATCACGAAGGAGGATATTTTCTTCTACGTGTACGCGCTGCTGCATCACCTGGAGTATCGCGAGCGCTACGCGGATGACTTGAAGAAGATGCTCCCGCACATTCCTCGCGCGGCGGGCTTCCACACGTATGCGGGCGTGGGCCCGCGAGCTGGCAGACCTGCACGTGAACTACGAGCGCGTGGAGCCGTACACATCAGTGCAGGAGGAGGCGAGCCTGCACGCGCCTGAGAAGCCTTGGGAGCGCTACCGGATCGGCGAGCGCAAGATGCGTTTCCCGAAGCTGGGGCGCCGCGATAAGGACTTCACGCGCTTGGAGTACAATGACTACGTGACACTGACGGGCATTCCGGCCCAGGCGCAGGGCTATTCGATTTCGGGCCGCAGCCCGCTGGAGTGGATCATCGACCGCTACCACGTGAAGACAGACAAGGCGTCGGGCATCGTCAACGACCCGAACGATTTCCTGCGCGAGCAGGGCCGCCCCGACGCGGTCGTGGACCTGATCAAGCGCCTGGTCACTGTCTCCATGCGCACCCAGGAGCTCCTGGCGACGCTGCCACCCCTCGAAATCCCAGAAGGAAAGTAATCATGGGCGATTCCAAGGAGAAGGTAAGAAGCGGCATCATAACATGGCTTCAGGGGTGGTTGTCAGAGAGGTCAGGAGCGTTTAAGTGCTTGTCACTCGCTCTTATCTGCATCATCTTCATCCTAGTGCTACGCCTCTATGATGCTGGAGGCGACGTGTGGGGCGTGGTCTATCAATTGTGTGATACGGTGCTGCTCACATTGTTTGCCGCGTTCACCGTGAGCTTTGCGTGGGAAGTGCTCAGCAAGAATGCACTTCTCAGAGAACTTCAGCATCATACCGATAAGGCTTTCCGAGATGCCGGACTTTCCAACACATTAGCCAATCAGGGGATTTTACACACCACGACAAATTTCGCACATGGAATTCCCTGGAATGAATATATTGCTGACGCTGACGAAATCGACGTCTGCTGGTGGGCCGGATCCGCATGGCTCCGAGGAAACGCGAATGCCATTGAGGAAGCAATTCAGACCAGACAGGTCCGAATGCGTTACGCTATCCCTAACCCATATGATGAGAAGACGCTCTTCCTGATGGGTGCTTTGTCCGGCGTCACAGAAGAAGAATTGAGGAGTGAGTATAACAAAGCATCTCAGGAACTCAGCTCACTAGGAAAGCCAGTCGAATTATACAACGTTAGAAATCCCACAGTACGGAATGGTCCGACTAGGGTACCGCATTATATTTTTTCCGTATTCTCACCTCAAGGACCGCCCTAAGAGTAGACCAACCTTTGTCATCGATGCGAATAGCGAACTTGGGAAGCGCTTCCTAAGAGACTTTGATGACCTAATTAAGTCAGATGAGACACTTCACCCACTCAACTTTTAAATATATTCAGGTCCGCAGAGTCCCCGAAAATATATCACCCCCCCATTGACACCGCCGGGTAGAGGTCGAGGTTCTTGATGATGAGCGGACTTCTACCTCCCGCTGTCTTCAAGGACCTTGGGCGGTGTCTCACCCTACCTGCCGCTGCTCTGTGTCGCTTGATCGTTGTGATCGGTGTGATCTGCCCGCCACCTTGTAGGGCTTCCATCTGGTTGCTGCCGCTCAGTGTGAGTGCGCTCTGGTGCTCGACATAAAGTCCTGTGACCGCTGTGCTGGCTGCCCAGGTTATGGGGTGAATCGCTCAAGGTCACGGGCGCGTGGTGGTGGAGGTGATAGACGCGCCCTGGGCCCGGGGTCCCGGCAAGGATCCGGTGGCACCACCAAGACCGACGACACCAGGGCCTGCGTGAGCTCACCGGCATCGCGGATCACTCGCGGGAAGGATCATCCCACGGCCCGCTTGAGTGGACCTTGTCCCGGGAAGGTCTGGCACCGTGCACAAGAACTGGCTGGCCGAGCGCGGAAAAGACTTGCGTGCGGAGGTGCCAATCGCGACGATAGATCCCCTTCCAAGGGGCAGCAAGAACGCCATCGCTTGGCCTTCTCCAAGGACGCAACCAGCGTGCTCGTGGGATGGGCAGAGCCTGGTTATCGAGGCCGGGGAGAACTGCCCGAGCGATGCTCGGGGAGAGGCACTTCCCGTAGTTGTCCTCGCCCCACGGGCGTGAGCTGAGATTGTCGGCGCGGGCCTGAGGCTCGCGCCGACAACTCTTTTACACGCGCAGCGGCACCATCGCCATGATCGCCGTGACTGCAAACAGGGGCTAATTTGTGAAGCAGCGTGCACCGCGTAGGTTGATGTTGCGTGGAAAACTGTGCAATGAGACGGAAACATCAAGGGAGCGCGGTACGATAGCGGCATAAAAATATGCCCGGAGGAGGTGCGCCGTGAGCACGCATGTTGCTGTCACTCAATCTGTGCTGGCGTGGGCTCTCCAGCGCGCTGACCGCTCCTACGAAGAAGCAGTCGAAAAGTTTCCGAAGCTTGGAGATTGGTTGAGTGGGGAGGCCATGCCAAGGCTCCGCGAGCTCGAGAAATTCGCATCCTTCACGCATGTGTCTCTCGGTGCGCTCGTCATGCCTGAGCCGCCGGATGAGGCACTTCCTATTGCGGACATGCGTACCCGCGAAAGCATGGTTATCGAACGTCCTTCCGGGAATCTTCTCGATACGATTGACCGCTACCAGCAATTCCAGGACTGGTACCACGATTATGCTCGTGAACAGGGGGCTCAGAAACTTCCATTCCTCGGTTCGTGAGCACGCAGGATAATCCGCACATGGTTGCTCACCGTGTGCGCGAGCTTCTACTTCTTGATCGGGTGAATGCGACCAGCCCGGACCAATGGCGACGTGACATCGTCAAAGCGCTCGAAGACGTGGGTGTCCTTGTGATGATGAGCGGCATCGTCGGAAACAATACTCATCGGCCTCTGTCTACTGATGAGTTCCGTGGCTTTAGCCTCTACGACGATCTTGCGCCCCTGATTTTCGTCAATCTCGCCGGAGAGTCCTACGGCGCTCAGAATTTCACGCTCGTTCACGAGTTTGCCCACTTGCTGGCAGGGCATAGTGCCCTCTCTGGTGGAGACCATCTACTCGGAGGCACTGGTGAGGAGGCATGGTGTAACCGTGTCGCAGCGCTAGCGCTGCTACCCGACGATGCCTTGGTAGCGTTCGATGCGGCGCAATGTGTGCAGGACTACCGGGTAGCCGCGCGTCGCTTTGGTGTTTCCGCTGAGGTCGCACTCCATAGACTGTACGGGGCTCGCCGGATCGATGAGGAACGTTACGGTGCGCTTCTAGAGGCGGTGCGCGCTGACTACGGGAGCGAGAAGCGCCACACTGGCGGTGGTAACTATTACAACACCCTCACCACGCGACTCGGACGACCGCTCGCGACCGCGATCGTCACCTCCACCCTGGAGGGACGCATGGGCTTCACTGAGGGTTTCCGCATGATCGGTAGTCATAAGCGGGAAGTGTTTGACGAGCTGGCCAGACGTCTCCAGGTGGTGTGAGCGATGTACGTCCTGGACACGAACGTCTTCATTGATGCGGCAAACGCATACTATGCGTTCGATCTGGCCCCCGGATATTGGGACTTTCTCATTCAGCTATTCGACTCTCACCACGCCGTGAGTATCAAGTCGGTGTACGACGAACTGGGTGAGGCGGGCGACGGTGATCCTCTCAAGGACTGGGCGAAGCAGAATAGACAACACTTTATTGCTCCTGACTCGCGCGTGGTGGCTCGCTATCAGCAGGTTATGAAGTGGGCAAAAGACAACTATGAGGCGCCAGCAGTCAGCGAGTTTCAACGCGTTGCAGACTCCTGGATCGTTGCGCATGCACTGGCTAATGGGTGGGTGGTCGTCACGCACGAAAAGTCGGCACCAAGAGCGAAGAAACGGATCAAGATTCCCGACGCGTGTGTCGCGCTCGGGGTGAAGTGTCTCAACCCCTTTATGATGCTTCGCGACAGGGGAATGAGCCTGACTATCTAGCTGCGCCGGTGTCGAAGTAGGCGTCGAGCGCGGCCGCCCCGACGCGGTCGTGGACCTGATCAAGCGCCTGGTCACTGTCTCCATGCGCACCCAGGAGCTAGTGGCCTCTCTCCCCAAGCTGGAGATCCCAGCCAACGCCTAACATCAGCCTCATAGCCACTCAAAGCTTCAAAAAGATCCAGCCTCCAGGCTGCGAGGCTGATCAGGTATTAGACTGCACATTAGGCATAATCTCTAGATAGAAAGAAGGCAGTCATGCCTACCCCTGCAAGTGTCGTAACCGATAAGCGCGTTGCCGTGATGGTGGCCGATGGGCTTGAAGAGGTCGAATGCCTGGCGGTGGTTGATGTGCTGTTCCGCGCCGGTATTGGCGCTGACCTGCTGTCCATCTCTGATTCGCTTGAGGTCACCTCCTCCCACGGCATCCACTTGCGCTGTGACGCCCTGGCCAGCCAGGTTGACCTCGCCAGCTACGCCCTAATGTTCCTACCTGGCGGTATGCCAGGCACACTAAACCTGGGTGCCAGCGCCCTGGTCACTGACGAGGTGTGCCGTCGTAGCGCCGCAGGCCAGCCCCTAGCCGCTATCTGCGCCGCCCCTTCTATCCTGGCTGAGCATGGCGCCCTGCAGGCCCGCCACGCTACCGCCAACCCCGGCTTCATGGACGCTATTGCCGCAGGTGGGGCGCTTATGAGTGAGGCTGCGGTGGTACGTGACGCTAATTTGATCACTTCGCGTGGCATGGGCACCGCCACTGAGCTGGGCTTTGAGATTATCCGCCTGCTTTTGGGCGACGACGCCGAGCAGGTGGTGGCCAGCGTCAAGCAGGGCATCGTCTACCAGCGCTAACGCCTATTCGCATCAGTACGCATAGCTAGCATCACCGCGCGCAGTGCCAGCCTCACCACGGGCCCAGCTCATCGTCGCCACGGGCCCAGCTCAGCGTCACCACAGGCATCCTGACAAACTTAGGTTTTTACCTGGGCGCCAAGAATGCTAGGCTTACCGCGTGCAGAACGTATCCATGATCCGTGCTTGGTGGTGGCTACCTTAACGGGTGAGCCACTTTCGTGATGCGTTTTAAGTTTTAAGGCTCGCCCTCGCGGCGAGCCTTTTACATTCCGGCTCGCCGCAGGCAAGAAGGAATGTTATGGCTAATACCCCAACGGTTTTCACCCGCCCGGTTAAATACCATGCCGACGGCGGCGCGCTACTAGCCCACCTAGCCCAGCTAGGTTTGGTTGACACTGTCCAGGACGGCTCTCGCCCCACTAACACAGTGCTACTAGAAAGCGCTGATATTGCCTCTAAACAGCACCTGACCACTATCGCGGTGTTGGCTGCTAGCGCCCAGATCACCTGCACGGGCGACACCGTCACCCTTAAAGCTCTGGATACTACCGACGGCCCCCAGGCGCTTAAGGCTGTGGCCCAGGAACTTAGCTCTGCCGTCACCCGTCAAAGCGACAGCGAGCTGGTTTTGCACCTGCCTAGCGTGGCTGAAGATAGCGCTGAGGAGCACGCCCGCCTGCGTGAGCGCTCCACCATGGAGCCGCTGCGGATCCTGACTGATCAGGTGGTGGCACACCCGCACCTGCCGCTGGTGGCCGGGGCGGTGGCTTTTGATTATCTGGGCACTTACGAGTCCCTGCCGTCGGTTGCCGACGGCGCCAACACCTGCCCCGATTACCTGTTCTTTAACGCCCGCATCATTTTGGTGGTGGATCACCCCAGCGGCTCCTGCCAGCTAGTTGGTGCCTCGCTCGACGCCGCCCAGTTAAGTGCCCAGATGGATGCGCTGGAGGCGGCCATTAATGAGCTGCCCGCCCAGGCGCCGTCGGCCCCAGCAGAGCAAGCCGCACCGGCCACACCAGCCCAGGCCGCACCGGCCCAGCAAACCACCCCGGCGCCGTCGGCCCCAGCAGAGCAAGCCGCACCGGCCCAGCAGGCGACTGAAGACACCATTACCGCCTACCCCACCATGAGCGACGCGGACTTTTGCGAGCTGGTGGCCAAAATGCAGCAGCATATCGCCATTGGTGACGCCTACCAGGTGGTGCCCAGCCGTGGCTTTGTGATCGACTGCCCCCAGCCCCTGCAAACCTACCGCTACCTGCACGATGCTGACCCCAGCCCCTACATGTTCTATATCGCCACCGACGATTTGAACTCTTTGGGGCCTCCCCCGAGTCCTCACTGCTACACAGCGCCAAAACCGGCCAGGTGGCTATCCGCCCCATCGCCGGCACCCGCCCACGCGGCTTCGCCCCCGATGGCAGCATTGACCACGAGCTAGACATCCGCCTGGAGCTGGAGCTACGCAGCGACGCCAAGGAAGTAGCCGAGCACGTGATGCTGGTAGACCTGGCCCGCAACGACGTGGCCCGCATCAGCGCCCCGGGCACGCGCAAAGTCACCCAGCTGCTGCGTGTAGACCGCTACTCGCGAGTAATGCACCTGGTCAGCGAGGTTACCGGGCAGCTGGCCAGTGACCTGCACCCGCTGGATGCTTTCCGTGCCTCCATGACCATGGGCACGCTCACCGGCGCCCCCAAGCTGCGCGCAGCCGAGCTGATCCGCCAATATGAGGGCACCCGGCGCGGCTCTTACGGCGGCGCGGTGGGTTATCTGCGTGGCGACGGCGAGCTCGACACCTGCATTGTGATCCGCTCCGCCTTCGCGCGCGGCGGCAAGGCAATTTTGTGCAGGCTGGCGCGGGCGTGGTCAGCGATTCAGTGCCTCAGCGTGAAGCTGACGAGACCGCCCACAAGGCCTCTAACGTGCTGCGTGCAATTGCCGCCGCCCAAGGCAAAACCCTGCGTATTGAACGCAACCTAGTTAGCAAGGAGGCCTGAGCCATGCGCGTAGTTTTCCTAGATAACCGCGATTCATTCGTCTACAACCTGGTGGATCTGTGTACTTCACGCGGCGCCAAGGTGGATGTTTACCGCAACACCACCCCCCTGTCTGTGCTCACCGCCGCCCTGGAGCCCACCGAGGCTGAGAAAGCCGCTGGTCAGCGTCCGCTGCTGATCACCTCCCCCCGGCCCGGGCCACCCGCGTGAAGCCGGGTGCCTAATGGAGCTAACCGCCTACGCTCTTGAGCAGCGCATCCCCACCCTGGGGATTTGCTTGGGTTACCAGGCTTTAGTGGAGGCTTGCGGCGGCCAGGTGGCGCCGGTGGACCCAACCCATGGGCGCACCGACCGGGTGCTGGTAACTAAAGCTGGCGCTGAGTTTGCCCCGCTGGCCCCCTGCGTGATTGCGCCCCGCAGCGGCGAGCAGGCCCCTTACGGCTGGATTGATGTGGCCCGCTACCACTCTTTGGGCTCGCGTCAGCTCCCCGCGCAGCTGGTTTCTTTGGCTCATTCGCGCGACGACGTGGTTATGGCCCTGCGTCACGCCAGCGCCCCCGCCGTGGGTTTGCAGTTCCACCCTGAATCTATCCTCACCCCCGCCGGGCCCACCCTAATCAGTGCCCTGTTCACGTTCTTAACCCAAGAGGCGTAAGCGGCAACCCGCTAAACGCCGGCCGCTTAAGCCGGGTGCTCAAGCACCCAGGCTTGAGCGGCCGCCCAAAAATCTGAATACCAATTTTTTAAGGAGTAACCATGAGCCAAGCCGCCGCCACCCTACGTGAGGCGCTAAACGGCGTCGTCCTAAGCCAAAGCCAAGCCGTGGAAGTATTTGCGGCCATCACCAACGGCGAGTTTAACGAGATCGAAATTGCGGCCTTCCTAGGCGCTCTGCACGCACGCGGCGAAGACCCGGCGGAAATTGCCGCCGCCGCCCAGGCTTTCCGCGCCGCCGCCGTGAACTTCCCCTACCCCAAGGGCCAGGGCGGCCTAGTGGATGTGGTGGGCACCGGCGGTGACCGTGCGGGCACAATCAACATCTCCACCGCCAGTGCGTTGGTGGCCGCCAGCCTGGGGGTGAAGGTAGCTAAGCACGGCAACCGCGCTGTCTCCTCCCGCTCGGGCGCCGCCGACCTGGTAGAAACCCTAGGCATTCCGCTGGATCTATCCCCCCCAGGCCAGCGTGCAGCTGTTGGAAAGCACCGGGTTCTGCTTCCTGTTCGCCCAGAAATACCACCCGGCTATGCGCTATGTGGCGCCCGTGCGCGCGGCCCTGAAAAACCCCACCGTTTTCAACCTGATCGGCCCGCTAGTTAACCCCGCCCCGCTCAGCGCCCAGGTGCTTGGGGTGGGTAACCCGGCCCTGCTAGACGACATGACTAGCGCCCTGGCCAGCGCCAACCTAGACCACGCCCTGGTGGTGCACGGCTCCGGCCTAGACGAGATCGCCCTGCACGGTCCCACCCAGGTGCGTGAGCTACGCGGAGCGGAAATCACCGCCTATGAGCTCACCCCCGCCCAGCTGGGCCTGGGCACCTACACGGTGGCTGACCTGGTTGGTGGCGACGCTAGCGTTAACGCCCAGCTAATTCGCGCCGTGTTCGACGGCGCAGGTCAAGCCGCCCACCGCGACGCCATCGCCGCCAGCGCCGCAGCCGTACTGTACGTAACCGGCAAGGCAGACACCCTCGCCCAGGGTGTACAAACCGCGCTGGAAGCCATCGCCAACGGCACGGTAGCCAGCCACCTAGATAAGATCGTCACGCAGGCACGTGAGCTAAGCGCCTAAGCGCCTGGGCCGTATTTAAGAGAGGTAAATCGATGAGTCAGCGTCAAGTACGCACACCTATTGCCGACCGTCTACGGCAAACTGGCACCGTTCTAGACTCGCTGGTAGAGGCCCGCAAAGCCCGCCTACCTGAGCTTTATGAGCGCTATGGGCATCTAGAGGCCGCTACCATGGAGCGTTCGCAGCGTTCTTTTGAGGCCGCCCTGCGCACCCGCACTTTAGGTGAGGACGGCCAGCTGCACCCGCGCGCCGGCGGCCCGGCCCTGATCATGGAATGTAAGGCCGCCAGCCCCACCCTGGGCACAATCGTCTCTGATGGTTACAGCCCTGCCGCCTTGGCCCAGGCTTATGCGCCCGTGGCTGCCGCCATCAGCGTGCTGACCGAGCCCGACCGTTTTAACGGCGACCTGGCTGATGTGACCGCCGTGTCTAAGGCTGTGCGCCAGCCGGTGCTGGATAAGGACTTCATCATTGACCCCATCCAGGTGATTGCTGCTCGCCACCACGGCGCTGACGCTATCTTGCTGATGCTCTCAGTGCTAGATGACCAGGCCTACACGCAGCTAGCTGCCCTGGCCGCCCAGCTGGGTTTGGATGTGCTCACTGAGGTTGATGAGGCTGAGCAGATGGAGCGCGCCGCTGCCCTGGGCGCCCGCATTATCGGCATTAACAACCGTGACCTGCGCACCTTGGAAACTGACCTGCACCGCACTGCCGCCTTGGCGCCCCTGGCCCCGCGTGGCGTGGTGCTGGTGGGTGAGTCTGGGGTGCATGAGCGCGCCGACGTCGAACTGCTGGCCCCCTACGTGGATGCGGTGCTGGTGGGATCGGCTCTTTCTGGCGCTGATGACCCGGCCGCCGCCGCCCAGGAGCTTTCCGCTGGCCAGCCCACTACTGGCGCGGCTGGTTTAGATGCCCACGCCCAGTCCATTGACTGGCACCCCTACTCCTCTAAGCGTCTTGGCGCGGGCACTTTAGACCCCGATGCCCCCACTCGCATCAGCCCCTACTTTGGTGAGTTTGGTGGCCAATATGTGCCTGAGCTGCTGATTCCTGCCTTGGACCAGCTTGAGCAGGCTTTCCTTGAGGCGGTAGATGACCCGAGCTTCATCGCTGAGATCAACGATCTTTTGCACAACTACCTGGGCCGCCCCACCCCGGTTACGCAGCTGCGTAACCTGCCACTAGGCGGCGGCGCACGCATCCTGCTTAAACGTGAAGACCTGGTGCACGGTGGCGCTCACAAGGGTAACCAGGTGCTGGGCCAGGCCCTGCTGGCTAAGCGCATGGGTAAAACCCGCGTGATTGCTGAAACCGGCGCCGGCCAGCACGGCACCGCCACCGCCATGGTGTGTGCGCTGCTGGGGCTCGAATGCACCATTTACATGGGCGCCACCGACGTGGTGCGTCAGGCCCCCAATGTGGAGCGTATGGAGCTGATGGGGGCTAAGGTTGTGCCTGTCACCGCTGGTAGCGGCACCCTTAAGGACGCCGTCAACGAGGCTCTACGTGACTGGACCGCCACTTTCGCCACCAGCCACTACCTGCTGGGTACGGCTGCCGGCCCGCACCCCTTCCCCACCATGGTGCGAGAATTCCACCGCATTATTTCCACCGAGGCACGCGCCCAGACTTTGGCGCGCCTTGGCCGCCTACCTGACGCGGTGGTGGCTTGCGTGGGCGGTGGCTCTAACGCAATCGGCATGTTTGCTGACTTTATCGATGACGAAGCAGTGGCCCTTTACGGCGTCGAGCCTGCCGGCGAGGGTCTAAACACCAACCACCACGGCGCCCCCATCAATGAGGGCAAGGTTGGGGTGCTACACGGGGCGCGTTCATTCCTGATGCGCACCGATGACGGCCAAGTGGAAGAGTCCTACTCGGTTTCAGCCGGCCTGGACTACCCCGGCGTTGGCCCCCAGCACGCCTACCTGGCCCAAAGCGGCCGCGCCAAGTATGTGGGTATCACCGATGAGGAAGCCATTGAGGCTTTCTTGCTGCTTAGCCGCCACGAGGGCATTATTCCCGCCATGGAATCCTCCCACGCACTGGCTTACGCCCTGAAACTGGCTGAGCAAAACCGCCGTGAAGGCGGGGACCCGCAAAAAACCATTTTGGTGTGCCTGTCCGGACGCGGGGATAAGGACCTGGACCAGATCCGTGAGCGTCTAGGTGGCTCTTTCTCCACCGACGGCGCTGTCTCGCGGGCCGCTGACCTGGTTGCTAACGGCCAGGCGGGCACCGGCACCCACCGCACCCACCAGCAAGACGCCGCGTTCGCCGCTAAGGGCAAGGAGTAAAACAATGAGCCGTTACGAAAGCATGTTTGCCACCTGCGAGCAGCAAAAACGGGGCGCCATGGTGCCCTTCGTGATGCTGGGCGACCCCACTTTGGAGGCCAGCGAACGCATTATTGACGAGTTGATTGCTGCCGGCGCCGACGCTTTAGAGCTAGGTTTGCCTTTCTCTGACCCGGTTGCCGACGGCGTAGCCATCCAGGAAGCCCACCTGCGCGTGTTTGCCCGTGGGATCAACATTGCCGACTGTTTTGACCTAATTGGCCGCCTGCGCGCCAAGCACCCGCAGGTACCCATGGGCCTGCTGATTTACAGCAACATCCCGATCGCTATGGGCTTGGGAGGCTTTCTATGAGCGCTGCGCCAGCGCCGGGGTTGATTCGGTGTTGATCCCGGATGTGCCCATCCGTGAGGGCCGTCCTTTCTCTGCCGCCTCTAGGGCCGTGGGCGTTGACAGTGTCTACATTGCCCCGCCTTCAGCCAGTGAGGAGACTTTGGCGCAGGTAGCTGAGGCTGCACGCGGCTATGTTTACGCCGTTTCGCGCGTGGGGGTTACCGGCGTGGAAAATGAGGCCCAAACTCAGGGTCTCAATAATGCTGTGCCCACCTTGCGCGAGCACAACTCCACCCCGGTGCTGCTAGGTTTTGGTATTTCCAAGCCCAAGCATGTGCGCGCCGCGATTGTGGCCGGCGCCGATGGGGCCATTACTGGCTCGGCGATTGTGCGCATGATTGCTGCCCGCACTGAGGAGATTGTGGCCGCCCAGGAGCGCTCAGGTGCCCCGGCTTTGCAGGCCACCGCCCCGGGAGTTAACCAGCCCCTAGATGAGCTGTGCGCTCAGCTGCGTGAGTTTTTCACCTCCATGTGCGCGGCCACCACCAAGGCCTAGCCGTGGCTGCATCCTCCCCCGGCCCTGCCGTAGCTACTTCGGCAAGCTCTGCTGGCTCGGCGGGCTCTGCCAGCTCAGCAGGCGCGGCTGTGCCCGCTAGCTGCGCTGACTCTGGCGGCTGTGCAGATGCTGGCGGGGCCGTGCTTAGGTTGCTGCCTGCTGTCGACGTCGCCAATGGCTTAGCCGTCACCCACCGCACTAGCGCTGGGGGCGACGCCGGCGCGGGCCTGTCTGCCCTGGATGCTTGCCTGCGCTGGGTGGAGGCGGGCGCCGATTGGATTCACCTGGTTGACTTGGACGCGGCCTTTGGGCGCGGCTCTAACGCGGCGCTTTTGGCGCAGGTTATCGCCGATTTGGCACGCCTGCACCCGGGCGTGAGCGTGCAGTGGTCTGGGGGCGTTAGCAGCGCCGACGACGTGGAGTGGGCTTTAGCCGCCGGCGCCAAGCGGGTAAATCTGGGGGCCGGGGCGCTTAAAGATTTAGCCGCCACCACGGCTTTAGTGGGCCGCTTTGGTAGGCACCTCAACGTATGCCTGGACGTGTCAGCCGCGAGCGCCGCGCCCAGCGCAGATTTGGCCAGCTATGTGGTGCATCCGCGCGGCCAGGGCGGGCCGGTGGGGCCGCTAGAGCCAATTTTGGCGGCGCTTAATGAGGCCGGCACTGGCGCATATGTGGTTACTGACCGGGTGCGCGACGGCGCCCTATCGGGCCCCAACCTGCCGCTGCTGGGGGCGCTTAGCGGCGCCACTAGTGCGCAGGTTATCGCCTCAGGTGGGGTCAGCTGCGCGGGCGATATTGCTGCCTTACAGGATTTGGCTGCCCACCACCTCAATTTATGCGGGGTGATCCTAGGTAAAGCCCTTTACACCGGGCAGATCGACCTCAAAGCCTTACTGCGCCCCTAAAGCACCCGGCGCTTCAGGCGTTACCGCCCAGTGCTCAGCCCTTGCTGCAAGCACGAAAAAGCTGGCCTTGTAAGCCAGCTTTTTTGTTGCCTAAACGCGTTCGCCTGGCGCCGCTTTCAGCGCAACGCGGCGCCTGTTTAGCGCACCGCTATGCGCTTAGCGCCGTGCCGCGCGCTTACCAGGAGGGGCCGCGATTGGTTAGGCTCCAGGCGTCCTCAGAGTCTTCAGAGTCGTCATCCCAAGATTCGCTCTCAGGCAGGTCGGAGCTACCTACCGGGTCTGTGGCGTAACGGTTGGGTGTAAACGCCCCGGTAGCCCCATAGGAGCTGACGCTGGCGGCGCTAACCGCACCGGCGGCTGCAAACCCGTCCCCGCGATCCTCGGGACTACCTGGGGCGGGTGCGGCGTCGTCGTCGCTGGGGGCGTCACCTTCACCCTTAATCCAAGCCAGGGTTTCCTCCAGGCGCTCGGGCGGCACCAGCACCTCGCGGGCCTTAGAGCCGGTGGAGGGGCCCACCACTTCACGCGACTCAAGCAGGTCCATTAGGCGCCCGGCCTTAGCGAAACCTACTCGCAGCTTGCGTTGCAGCATTGAGGTGGAGCCAAACTGGCTGGTGATAATCAGCTCGGCGGCCTGCAGCAGCAGGTCCATGTCGTCGCCGATTTCTTCCTCAATGCGTTTCTTAGTTTCGGGAACAATCACGTCCTCGCGGTAGCTGGGCTGGAGCTGGTCCTTAACGTGCTCAACTACAGTGCGGATTTCCTTCTCAGTAACCCAGCTGCCCTGCACACGGATCGGTGAGGAGGCACCCGGGCCCAAGTAGAGGGCGTCACCTTGGCCGGTGAGCGACTCGGCCCCGTTTTGGTCCAAAATTACGCGCGAGTCCAGCTGTGAGGCGGTGGCGAAAGCTAGACGTGAGGGCACGTTGGACTTGATCAAACCGGTAACTACCTGCGCCACTGGACGCTGGGTGGCCAGCACCAGGTGAATACCGGCCGCACGCGCCAGCTGGGTGATGCGCTGAATTGAGGCTTCCACGTCTTTAGGCGCGGTCATCATCAAGTCAGCCAACTCATCTACCACCACTAGCAGGTAGGGGTAGGGCGCGATCTGACGCTGGGAGCCGGGAGGGGCCTGTACCTCGCCGGCGCGCACTGCCCGGTTGAAGTCATCAATGTGCTTATACCCAAAGGAGGCCAGGTCGTCGTAACGTGCGTCCATTTCCTTAACCACCCATTCCAGGGCTTCAGCAGCCTTCTTGGGGCTGGTGATAATGGGGGTGATCAGGTGGGGAATGCCTTCATAAATGGTTAGCTCCACGCGTTTGGGGTCAACCAGCACCATGCGCACTTCCTCAGGGGTGGCACGCATCATAATGGAGGTGATCATGGAGTTAACAAACGATGATTTACCTGAACCGGTTTGCCCAGCTACCAGCATGTGCGGGGTTTTAGCCAGGTTGGTGACCACATAGTTACCCTCAACGTCCTTACCCAGGCCCACGGTTAGCGGGTGGGTGGAGTTTTGGGCCACCGAGCTGCGTAGCACGTCGCCCAGGGTCACCATTTCGCGGTCTGCGTTGGGGATTTCAATACCGATGGCGCTCTTGCCGGGGATGGGGGTGAGCACCCGGATTTCGTCGCTGGCCACCGCGTAGGCAATGTTTTTTTCTAGGCCCGTGATACGTGAAACATTAACGCCGTGACCACGGTGAATCTCGTAGCGGGTTACCTGCGGGCCGCGCGTGTAGCCGGTTACCTTGGCGTCCACGTTGAATTCGGTGAATACGTCTTGCAGGGCTTGGACTACCGCGTCGTTGGCGGGGGTACGTGTGGCGTGTTCACGCCCGGCCACCAGGTCGCTCATGTCGGGTAGGTGGTAGGTGCCCCCGTCGGGTAGCTGCATGGAGAATTCGGGTTCAGCGCCCACGCTGGCGGCGGTGGAAACTACCGGTGCGGTGGCTGCGGTGGGGGCGGTGGCCGCCGAGGTTTGCCGCGCTGCCTGCGAGTACAGTCCCAGATCGCTAGTTCAGCGGTTTGGGCGGTGTTCATGGGCACAGTGGCCTGGGTGGGGGCGTCTTCAGAGGGCGCGTCAATGTCGCGTGGGCTGGTTACATCCGGTTCTTGACTGCGACGGCGCCCGGGGCGGCTTTGGCGGGCCTTGGCCGCCACGCTGGGGCGGCGTGGGGCTTTGGGCTCGTCTAGGGTGTCGATAACCGCCGTGTTTTGTAGGTCTTCCTTGTCGATGGCGCTACGGAATGCCTCATCGGCGTCGTAGGTGTCCATGACGGCGGTTTGCTGGGGGTCTTGGGCGTTGTCGCGACCAAAAACGGAACGCATCCGCTCCAGGGCCCGGCTGGCGACGTCGTCGTGAGGGGCGCCAGAGCCACCATCTAAGCCCTGGCCACGCACCATCTCCCACACGTCAAAAGCGGTGCGCCCTGAGGCCACCAACAGGCAGAAGGCCACCAGCAGCAGCAACACCACTACCGCGCCTACGGCAGAAAATAATTTAGCTAGCGGGTAGCCCAGTAGCCAGCCGAACACTCCCCCGGTTTGTTCCAGGGTGTCGATGTCAAAGGGCTGGTTGCCGTTAAAAATCTGGATTAGGGCGCCAATAGCAAAAGCGATAGCTAACGCGGCTAAAGCAATACGGCTGGTGGTTGGGCTCAGCGGTTTGCCGCGTATAAGCATGATCCCGCCCCAAATCACCATGGGGGCTGCCAGTAGAGACAGTGCCCCAAAGGGGAAAGCCACCAGGTGGTGTAGTAGGGAGCCGGCGCTGCCAGAAATCCCTAGCCATTCACGCAAAGTAAGCAGGGCACCTAGCGCAATCAGCGCAAATCCCCCGCCTAGGCGGCGGTAAGGCGAAGCGTCACTGGGCGCATTTTGACGCGACGCACCGCCCCGTGAACGCGAGGCGGCAGGGGTAGCAGCAGAGGGAGAGTTTCGCTTAGCCATGATAGTTAGACGTTAATAGACGCGAGCTCAGGCGTGGTTACAGGCACGCCGAAAGCTAAATGCAAGGGGTAAAACACACACCCCAGTATTAAAAACTAGATTTTTTTAAATAGCCGCTAAAGATTCAGTGTCCCCTGCTTCACGCAGTAATTGGTCAATATCTTCTGCGCTAGGGGCGTGGTTATCTTCGCGTTGGCTGATCATTAGGCGGCAGCCGCATTGGCGCGGCGAGCACTTTGCAGTACCGAGTAGCCCTTTAACAGGCTGGCAATTAGTACCCCGGTGTGGGTGTCGCCGGCGCCAGTGGTATCTGTAACAGACATGGGGTAACCGCTCACCAGCGTGGGTTGGCCGTGATCGGGTAGCAGCAGTTCACAGCCAGCGCTGCCGATGCGGCGCACAAACATTGCGTTAGGGGCGGCCCGGTACATTAGCTCCACTCCCCCCAGGCGGGCGCGCAGCTGGTCAATTTCTCGGCGGTTGCCGGTAATAATGTCGGCGCGGGCCATTATTTTTAACAAAATCCGGTCCAAAATATCTACCACTGCCGGCCCAAAATCCACCACCAGCTGCACCCCGGCAGGCAGGGTAGAGAGCCACTGACTTATACCTTCACGTGTACGCTGGTGAACCAAGTCATAGCCGGCGGCGTGTACGTAATCTCCCGGCACCAGCTTAAGATTTTCTAGATCCTCAAGCTGGGGCTCGCTTTCAACCCCTTCAGTGGTGATGAAGGTGCGTTGGCCTCCGGGTTCGATCAGGGTGGTGCAGGTGCCGATGTCACCTACCAGCTCCTGAACTACATTCTCGACGCCGTCGCGCAGCATGGAGGCACGCACTAGTGCAGAGTTGGGGCCGGTACCCAGGGTTGAAGCCAGGGCCACGGGAACCTGCTGGCTGGCAGTAGCGCGGGCGATGGTGTAGCCACCACCCACCTTGGTGCCATTTGAGAGTGCAGTAACCGCACTACCGGCCTTGGGAAAGCGAGCAACTTTCAAAGGTAGGTCAATCAGAATTGATCCGGTAGATACCAGGCAGTTAGGGCGCTGGGGAAGTGCGGTTTGGCTCATAGTCTCTCTTCAACACTTAGGGCAGGGGCAAATTGATTGTAAAACCCTAAACCTCACGATTTTAGGGGCTTGACAACTTTTAGCGCGGGCGGGCGTAGGGGAAAGCGATAACGTCACGGATAGAAGTCGCGCCGGTGATCAACATCACTGCACGATCGACTCCCAGGCCCAAACCACCGGTGGGAACAAGACCCAATTCCAAGGTGCGCAGGAAGTCTTCATCTAGACTCATCGCTTCCGGGTCGCCAGCGGCGGCGCGCAAAGATTGGGCTGTGAAACGCTTACGCTGTTCACCGGGGTCAGTTAGCTCAGTGTAGGCCGTGCCCAGCTCCATCCCCCAAGCCACCAGGTCCCAGCGCTCAGCTAGGCGCGGGTCACGGCGGTTTTGGCGGGTTAGCGGGCTAGTTTCCACCGGGAAATCAATGTAGAAGGTGGGTTTAGTGGTGGTGGATTCAACTAGTTCATCATAGAGCGCGCCAATCACGTCACCGCTGCCAGCTGCCACGGGCACCTCAATGTCGTTAGCTTCAGCTAGTTCCAGTAGCTTTTCTAGCGGGGTGTCTACAGTTACTTCCTGGCCCAGGGCCTTGGAAATAGCTTCATGTACACTCACCACCGGCCAGTCACCGGAAATATCCACGGCCACATAATCAACCCCTGAGCGGGTTGAATGCACCGGCAGCCCTTCAGTTCCGGGCGTGCCCACCGCGCGCAGCACCACCGGGGCGCCGTGCACCTTAATGGCGGCTTCCTGGAAGATACGCTGAGTTAGCAGGCGCATGGTGTGGTAGTCGCCGTGAGCCACATAAGCCTCAAGTGAGGTGAACTCAGGGTTGTGGGTGGCGTCCACCCCCTCGTTACGGAAGGAGCGGCCAATTTCGAAAATAGCCCCCATGCCGGCCACAGCCAGGCGCTTGAGGAACAGCTCCGGGGCGATACGCAGATAAACATCGGTGGAGTAGGCGTTCATGCGGGTGATGAACGGGCGGGCGTTAGCCCCACCATGTACCGGCTGCAAGATTGGGGTTTCTACTTCCACATAGCCCTGCTCACCCAGGGTGTGGCGGATGGAAGTAACAATGGCTGAGCGCTGGGCGATCAGCTCAATGGCGTTAGCGTCAGCCAGCAGCTGCTGGGTGCGGGTGGCGTTAGCCCCCAGTGGGATGGTGATCTTGCCGTGTCCCCCGCGCCGGGCGCGCGGCAAGGCGGTGAGGGCTTTGGCTAGCAGCTGCCAGCCCTGCACCAAAATTGAGGGCTCCCCGGTGCGTGTACGCATAGCCAGGCCGGAAACCACCACAATGTCGCCACGGTTAATCAGTGAACGCCACATTTCCAGCTTGGCACCGGTTTCTGAGGCGTCAAAGAGCAGCTGAATGTGCTTGTAGCCCTCTACCAGGTCAACGAAAATAAGCCCACCGTGGTCACGCTCTAGGCCCACGCGGCCCTCAACGCGCAGCTGCACAATAGATTCTTCACCCGCCGCCAACTGGCGGAACACCGGCTGCACTAGGGCGTGGGCCGGGGGCATACCGTGCTTAACCCCAGTGGGATAGGGGTCAATTTTGGCGTCCAGGGTGCGCTTCAGAGCCACCGCGCGTTCACGATCCTCAGCCGACAGACGCCGGGTAGGGATTTGCGCTTGAATGTGGCGTTCAACCTGCTGGGCCACCAGGGCTGCATAGTCGCTGCCCATAATGGCGCTGTTATCCACGTGGGCGCGGCCAAAGCGCTCAAAGTTAGGGATGAAACCTTCTAGGCGGCCAGCTGCCAGTAGCACGCGGGCGGCTTGGGTGCCGTCGGCGTAGCACATGTAACGCGGATACCAGCTGGGGTTGTATTTGGCGTTAGATTCATACAGCTGCTCCAGCTGCCAAAAGTGCGAGGCAAAACGCATGATCCGAGCCATGGTTTTAGCCGCCAGGGAGGCGTCCACCGCCATACCGTCCACAAATACGGAACGGAACATAGCAAAGTTCAGCGAAACCCGGTCAACTCCGTAGCGTTCGCCGTCGGTTAGCAGGGCTGCCACCATAGCCTCATTTACCCCGTTGGGGGCCTTGGGGCTACGGCGCATCACGTCCAGGGACACCCCGCGCTTACCCCAGGGGCAAAACGCCAGTAGCGCCACGGTCTTGTCATCTTGATCCTGGACCGTAACCACCAGCTCACGCTCGTCGACGTCGTCGAGAGTGCGATCTAGAGCCATAGAGAAGCCGCGCTCTTCCCCGTTACGCCACGCATTAGCCAAATCGCGCAGCTGACGGCGCTCCTCGTGGGGAATGTCGCTAGGCGCCTAATTTCCACGCGGGCGCCACTGGCACGTACTCGCCGCACCGCTTTAGCCACCTGCGGCAGGCCCCGCAGCGAGAAACTGGCGGCCTCAATAATGGACTCATCGCCCATGCGGCGCACGGTGAAACCAAAGTTTTTGTAGGCACGCGCGCCCTTCTCACCAGCGGAGATAACTGCCGGCACCCAACCGTAGTCGCCACATTCATCCAGCCAGGCACTAATGGCGTCATCCCAACTGGCCGGGTCACCTAGCGGATCACCGGCAGCCATGGCCACACCGGTAGACAGGCCAAAGGAAACCGCAGCCTTACCGTCGGGAGAAAACACGGTCAGACGGTCACGGCGGGTAGCGAAGTAGCCCAGGGAGTCTTCCTCCCAATCCAGCAGCAAACCACGCACACGCAGGTCATCACCGGCGCGCGGGGTGCGCTTAGCTGAACGCAAAAACACGGTCAGGCTAATTAGCACCACCAGGGCAGCCAGCAGGTAAAGCAAAGTACCCAGCCACACCGGCCCCTGATAGGCGGGAACGCCCCCAATGCCACCAATTTCTGGGCCTAGAGTGCGCCAAGCTACCCAGCGCATACGGTGGCGGATAGCCCATTCGTTACCGTCAGGGCTGTGCGCGGGCACCACCAGGAGCGTGCCCAGGGCAATCACGGAGGCCATACCAACCACTAGGGTCAGCAGCGCCCGCCACCATGAGCCGCGCACAATACGGCCGGGGAAAGCTGGGCGGGCAGCCAACAAAATCGCGATAACCGGGATGCACACCAGCACCCAGGCCAGCATGAGCCAGTCTGGGCCGTGCTGGGTGACAGTTACATGGGTGCGCTCTTCCAGGTCATCTGGGAACTGCTGGTATACCAGTGTCAGTGAGCCCACCGTTAAGAACAGGAACTGCAAGGTCAGGGCCAGGTTAAGCGCCAGTCGTTTGCGCCTACTGGCCGCCCCGGCCCAAATCAGTAGCAGCACCGCCCCCAGGAAGGAGGCACCCACCGGGATACCAATAAAGTAGAAAGGCTCAACAACCAGCTTATATAGATCCCAGCGCCTTAGCCCCAGTCCCCCAAGTAGCGATAACACCGCAGCTATCTGCAACAGCCGCGTCATGATGGCCGGCATAGAGTCGATCCATCGGCGGGTATCTGCGCCTACTCTGCGCCGCAGCGGAGATATCAGCTTAGCCGGGGCGGTGGTGCTCTTGGGTTCAGTCACTAGTGAATTTCCTATTTACGCTTTAATTACTACAGGCACGATCATAGGTCGGCGGCGTAGCTTACGAGCTACCCAACGTCCCAAAGCGCGCCGCATAACCTGCTGTAGGCCGTGAGTGTCGCTAACGCCACTGTCTAGGGCGTCACCTAGCGCGTTGGTGACGTCAGGAAGAACTTCCTCAAATACAGAGTCGTCTTCTGCCACGCCTCGGGCCTGAATGTGTGGTCCAGCCAGAATAGTACCGGTTGTGGTCTCTACGACCGCAAAAACTGAGACAAAGCCTTCTTCTGCCAGTACGCGGCGCCCAGCTAGCTCGTCTTCGTCAATTTCACCTACGCTGGAGCCATCTACGTATACGTAGTCGCACGGGTAAGAGCCCACCACCTGGGCTTTTCCTTCATATAGGTCGACGACGTCGCCGTCCTCGCACAGCATTACGTTCTCGGCTGGTACCCCGGTCTTTACCGCGAGCGCACCGTTGGCCACGATGTGGCGGATTTCGCCGTGGATAGGCATTACGTTGCGGGGCTGGACGATGTTGTATACGTGCAGCAGTTCCTCGCTGGAGGCGTGGCCAGAGACGTGTACGCGGGCGTTGGCCTGGTGTACTACGCGCGCACTAGACGCATGATCTGGTTGATTACGCGGAAAACAGAGTTTTCGTTGCCCGGGATTAGTGAGGAGGCGAAGATAACCGTGTCTTCGGGGTCTAGGGTGATCCAGCGGTGTTCGCGGTGGGCCATGCGGCTAAGGGCGGCCATGGGTTCACCCTGGGAGCCGGTGGCCATTAGTACGCGCTGGCTGGGTAGGTAGTTGTTGATTTCGCGCTGGTCTACGATTACGCCTTCGGGCACGTTTAGGTAGCCGCGTTCGGCGGCGATTTTCATGTTGCGCACCATGGAGCGGCCAATGAGGGCGACTTTGCGGTCATGTAAGGCGGCGGCGTCGAGCACCTGCTGGACACGGTGGACGTGGGAGGAGAAGGAAGCCACCACGATTTGGCCTTGGGATTCGTCAAAGACGCGGTTTAGTACCGGGCCGATTTCACGTTCGTGGGCCACCATGCCGGGTACTTCAGCGTTGGTGGAGTCTACGCAGAATAGGTCTACGCCTTCTTCACCAAAGCGGGCGAAGGAACGCAGGTCAGTGATGCGCCCGTCGATGGGCAGGGAGTCCATTTTGAAGTCGCCGGTGATTAGAGCGGTGCCGGCTTTGGTGCGGATGAAGGCGGCCATGGCGTCGGGGATGGAGTGGTTTACGGCCACAAATTCCATGTCGAAGGCGCCGTAGCGTACGCGCTCGTGTTCGGTTACTACGCGCAGCTTGGGGTTGATACGGAATTCTTTTAGTTTGGCTTCTACGAAAGCTAGGGTTAGTTCGCTGCCGATTAGTTCAATGTCGGGGCGTAGCTTTAGTAGGTAGGGTACGGCCCCGATGTGGTCTTCGTGGCCATGGGTGAGCACTAAGGCCTGGACGTCGTCGAGACGGTCGGCGATAGGGCCAAAGTCAGGCAGAATCAGGTCCACACCGGGCTGGTCTTCTTCAGGGAAGAGCACGCCGCAGTCAACGATTAAAAGCTGCCCCTGGGTTTCAAAGACAGTCATGTTACGGCCAACCTCACCTAGACCACCTAGGGGGTAAACGCGTAGGGCTGCGGGATCGGCGGGGGCGGGGGGCTTTAGCGCTTCAAAAGTGGTCACGTAAACCATCCTAAACTTTAGGAACCGGCGTTAGTAGACGCCGCTTAACTACATAAAAACCCGGGCAAAACCCGGGCTTGTGGTACCCCCAACCGGATTTGAACCGGTGTTACCGCCGTGAGAGGGCGATGTCCTAGGCCGCTAGACGATGGGGGCCTTTTGCTCCTTGCGGAACGGTGTCTACGCTTTTGTGGAGCGTATCCGTACCCCCAACCGGATTTGAACCGGTGTTACCGCCGTGAGAGGGCGATGTCCTAGGCCGCTAGACGATGGGGGCCTTATTCACTTTTGGTTTAACCACAAGTGGCTGGGGTACCAGGACTCGAACCTAGAATGGCTGAACCAGAATCAGCTGTGTTGCCAATTACACCATACCCCAAGGGGATCACGCTGCGGTCACAAACCTTTTGGGCTTGCCCCGGCGGCGCAACGGGTAAGAATCTATCGGATCTTTAGCCCGCTTGCCAAATTTTTTTAGCGTGACCCTAAGCACATTCGGGTTTTACTTTGAAATTGCAGCCAAAAGTGCTTCAATTCGGGCCATGGTTAGCTCCTTGCCCAGGATTTCCATGGACTCAAATAGCGGCGGGGAGACCTGGCGGCCGGTTACGGCTACGCGCAGCGCCCCGAAGGCCACGCGCGGCTTGAGCCCCAGACCCTCAACTAGAGCCTGACGCAGCGCCTGCTGTAGAGCGTCGTGGTTCCACTGCTCCAGGGAGCGCAGCGCCTGGTCGGCGGCCCGCAGTACCTGCTGGTTGGCAGCTACAGTCTCAGGGTTCTTTACCAGCTTAGCGAAAGACTTTTCGTCATAGTCCAGGGCGGCGGCGTCGGTAAAGAAGAAGCCCAACATGCCGCGAGCCTCCCCTAGAAGCTGCACGCGGGTCTGAATCAACGGCGCGGCGGCAGTTAGAATCTCCTGCTCACGGGCGGTTAGCTGGTCAAATTCGGGGGCGCTAACCAGGGCTTGAGCCTCCTCAGCCGGGGCGTAGAGGTCGTAGAGGTAAGGCACCAGGCGGTTGCGGAAATCCTCCCCCTCCAGGCGGCGCACGTGCTCAGCGTTAATAGCCACACACTTCTTGGGGTCAAAGCGGGCCGGGTTGGGGTTGACGTCGTGAATGTCGAAGGCGGCCACCAGCTGCTCGGGAGTGAAGATGTCCTCATCCTTGCTCAGCGACCAACCCAGTAGGGCCAGGTAGTTGAGCAGACCCTCAGGGATCATGCCGTTTCGACGGTGCAGCAGCAGGTTGGAGGAAGGGTCACGCTTGGATAGCTTCTTGTTGCCCTCACCCATTACGTAGGGCAGGTGCCCAAAGGCGGGGATGAACTGGGCTCGGCCAATGGCGATTAGGGCCTGGTAGAGCACAATCTGGCGGGGGGTGGAGGATAGTAGGTCCTCGCCGCGCAGCACGTGGGTGATCCCCATTTCGGCGTCGTCAACCGGGTTCACCAGGGTGTATAGCGGGTCACCGTTAGCGCGCACCACCACATAGTCGGGCACGGAGCCGGCTTTGAAGGTGATCTCGCCGCGCACCAGGTCAGTGAAGGTGATGTCTTCATCAGGCATACGCACGCGCAGCACCGGCTGGCGCCCCTGGGCGCGGTAGGCCTCAATCTGCTCGGCGCTGAGGTTGCGGTCAAAGCCGTCATAGCCCAGTTTGGGGTCTTCACCCTTGGCACGGTGGCGGGCTTCAACCTCTTCGGGGGTGGAGTAGGACTCATAGAGGTAGCCGGCTTCTAGCAGCTCCTTGGCCACTGCTTGTACAGGTCCATGCGCTGGGACTGGCGGTAGGGCTCGTGTGGGCCACCCTTGCCAACGCCCTCATCCCAGTCCAGGTGCAGCCAGCGCAGCGAGTCTAGGATGGCGTCAAAGGATTCTTCAGAGTCACGGGCGGCGTCGGTGTCTTCGATACGGAAAACGAAGGTGCCACCTACGTGACGGGCATAAGCCCAGTTAAATAGACAGGTACGCACCATACCGACGTGGGGGGTACCGGTAGGGGAAGGACAAAAACGTACGCGAATATCACTGCCGGTGGGCAGGGCGTGGGCGGCTGATGCCTGGGTTAGCTCACTCATAATGTCTTAAGCCTACCGCCGCCGGCCTTGCCCCACTTAGGTTGGGGCGTACAGTTAGCTTATGAGCACTATTACACAGGCTTGGGATTCGTTAACCGCGCAGCAAATGCGTGAGCGCGGCTCTTTGAAATGGACGCGCTGGCCCGGGACCATTGGTGCCTGGGTGGCCGAAATGGATTTAGGTATTGCCCCTGAAGTGGCCGAGGCCATTAAGCAGGCCGTTGATGTAGGCGAGCTAGGTTACATGCCAGATGGCCTACTGACTGAATGCGAGCGGGCTTTGGCCGCCTATTCGCGACGTAACTATGGCTGGGATTTGGATCCGGACAAGATTTTTGTGGTCCATGACGTGATCATGGCGCTGCGCCGAATTTTGACTGATTTCTGCGACAAATCTAAGCCGGTTATTGTGCCCACCCCGGCCTACATGACCTTCCTTAAAACCATTCCGGCCTGCGGTTTTCAGGCCGTGCAGGTGCCTAGCATTTATGCCGAGGGCACCTGGCAGCTAGATTTTGAGGGTATTGAAGCGGCTATGTCGCGTGGGGCCAGCCTGTTTATTTTGTGCAACCCCTGGAACCCGGTGGGGCGTGTGCTTACCGAGGCTGAGTTAGATAAGGTAGCGGAGCTTTCCGCTAAGTATGGTGTGCCCGTCTTTAATGACGAGATTCACGCTCCCCTACTGCTCTCCCCTGAGGCCAAGCACCACCCCTACCCGCTGCGGGCGGCGGCTGACCCGGATCTGACCTGGACCGCCACTTCGGCCTCTAAAGGCTGGAATGTGCCGGCTTTGGGTGCGGCGCAGCTGATTTTGGATGGCAAGGTGCGTCAGGCTTGGCGTCCTATTGCCGACGACGTCGCCCACCACGCTGGTCCTTTGGGTGTGCGTGCGGCTACGGCGGCTTTCACCCAGGCACAGTATTGGGTGCGCGAAGTTTCTAGCTACGTGCATGAAAATGCGCAGCTAGTTAGCCAGGAGCTGGCCAAGGTGGGGCTAGACATGGATGTTCCACAGGGAACCTACCTAGGCTGGGTGGATTGCTCTAGCCTGCTAGAGCGCGGCGTTAAGGGCTCACCCACCACCTGGCTGCGCGAAAACGCCGGCGTGGCTCTAACTGATGGGGCTGACTGTGGTCATGGCTACGAGCATTTTGCCCGCCTGAACATGGCTACTGGCCACGCCATTGAGCGCCAAACCGTGGAGCAGATCGCCACTGCGGTGAACAAGTTGAACTAAAACCGGCTACCGGATAGAGGTAGGCCGCCTAAGTTAAGGGGCAACTTAGGCGGCCTACATTTTTTGCGCCCCTAAATTTTTTAGGAGCGCTAAGCGTGCTTAGCGCACTACGCTAGCGATTCTACCCAGTCCATCGATCTGCGCCGCAATGCCCACGCCGGCAGGAACATCTTTTGCATAGGCAGCTGCGCCAGTTAGGATCACATCTCCAGGCAGTAGCGTGAACATGCGTGAGACACTGGCCACAATATTTTCGATGCTGACATTCAGGTTGGCGGTGTTGCCCTCCCCCACTACTTCGCCGTCAATGCGTAGGGTTACGCGGGCGTTAGCCGGGTTGAATTCGTCGTCGGCTTCGGGCAGATAAATCCACGGACCTAGCGGGCAGGCGGTGTCAAAAGACTTAGAGCGCACAATATTGTCGCTGGGGGCGGCCACATCATTAGCTACCGTGTAGCCCAGCACATGGCGGGCGGCGTCGGCGGGGTCCACATCCTTACACAGGTCTTTAATAATGATGGCCAGCTCCGCCTCATGCACCAAAGTCTGTGACCAGTCGGGCTTAATAATTGGGGTGTCGGTGCCGATCACGGCGGTGTTGGGCTTGAGGAAAACGAAAGGCGGCTCGGTTAGTGAGCCCGCTTCGCCGTCGTAGGTGGAACCTAGCCCCACCACTTTAGAGCGGGGAATAACCGGCGAGAGCAGACGCACCTCGTTTAGCGCGATAACTTCACCGGTAGCCTCAGGGGCGCCAAATAGCGGGTCACCTTTGAGCACCACTAGTCGCGCAGTGTCGGGGAAATCTAAATCGCAGCGTTCGGTGTAATCCAAGCCCTGCACAATACCGTAGCGGGGTTCATCACCGCTAGTAAAGCGAGCCAAAATCATGGCTTCAGTCTAACGCCGACGTCGGCCCTTAACGGCTAAAACCAGCCAGAGCCGACGTCGACATTTAAACCAGCGCTAAGCAGCCACACCCCTTAGGGCCACAATCAGATGCCACAAAGGGCCAAGGGTGCGTTTAGCCGCTTAGCGCCAGCACAATCACGCAGGCCTTAAGCCTCAGCGCGATCATTTACGTGCACACCAGCGTTTTCGCTAGACCACACGTCGCCGGGGAGCTTGCCAGGCAAGAATTTGTTGTCGGTAGAGACAAACCGAATCTCATCAATCTCGCCGGCCTTAAGCTGGGCGTACTGGCTTTCCCAGTCACGTAAAGCCCCAAAGGCCCAGCGGCCCATAATGGTGATAGCGAAGATGTTGATGGTAGCCATGATGCCCATAACCACGTCGGCCAGGTTCCACACGAAGTCCAGGGAAGCTACCGCACCCACATAGGTGGCAACCAGGATCATTACCCGCAGCCAAGTGTGGTTGAGCTTCTTGGTGGCCCCACGCAGGAAGGAGTCGTTGATTTCCGCGTAGGTGTAGTTACCCAGCAGCGAGGAGTAGGCGAACACGAAAATCATGGCGACCATCAGGTACTGGGCCCAGCCACCTAGCTGCGAAGTTACCGAAATTGAGGTGAGCGTGCCGGCGCTGAACTGACCCGTGCGGGCAGCGGCCGGGTTGTAAACCCCAGACAGCAGCACAATCAGGGCGGTGGCGGTACACACCAGCAAGGTGTCCACAAATACACCCATGGACTGGATGAAACCCTGGTTAACCGGGTGGGCGGTGGTGGCGGCAGCGGCGGCGTTAGGCACCGAGCCCTCACCAGCCTCGTTGGAGAACAAACCACGCTTAATACCGTTTAGGGCGGCGGCTGTGAACCCACCAGCCATACCGGCCAGCGCCTGGTCTACACCAAAGGCACCCTTAAAGATTTGTAGCAGCGCACCGGGAATAGCGGTGATGTTGAGCAGCAAAATAACTGCGGCCAGCAATACATAACCCAGCGCCATAATCGGGGCGATCCACTCAGAGACCTTAGCTACCTGACGCATACCACCAAAAATGATGGGGGCAGTGATCACCAACAGACCCACACCGGTAACCCAGGTGGGCACGTTAAAAGTGTGCTCCATAATACCAGAAATGGCGTTAGCCTGGGTGGCCTCATAGGCGAAACCGAATACGAAAATAATTACCGCTGCGAAAGCCACAGCCAACGGCTTCATCTTCAGCCCGCGCGTAATGTAGTAGGCCGGCCCACCACGGAAACTACCGTCGGGGTTAGCTACCTTATACATCTGCGCCAAGGTTGCCTCCACGAATGCGGTAGCCATACCCACCAGGGCCACTACCCACATCCAGAACACGGCGCCCGGACCACCCATGATGATGGCTAGCGCCACCCCAATGATGTTACCGGTACCCACACGTGAAGCCAGGCCAATGGTGAAAGCCTGGAAGGAGGAGATACCCCCACCTGCCCATCACGCGAGTTGGTTAGTGAAGCAACCATGTGCCTAAAGAGGCGGAACTGGATGCCATACATGCGCGCCGTGAAGTACAGCCCCACGCCAACCAGCAAGAAGGCTAGGAAATAGCCGTAGAAGTAGGTGGAAAAATCCCCTAGAGCAGCGGTTGGCTTAGCCAACCAATCATCGGTTTTGGCGATGGCCAACATTGGCACTTCCTTTCGCAGAGATAAAAATTAGCTACTGCGAGCCTAAGTGCTTTATGTTTCAGGGTTATGACGCCGGCGTTTCCCACACGTTCGTTTTTACATCTGCAGGCAAATTGGGGTTGTTTTTGCCCACAAAAACCGGGTTTTTAACGCCGTCGCGACGCTGAGACTCCCAGTCACGCAAGGTGCCAGAAACCCACTTGGCCAGCCAAATCAGGGCCAGCAGGTTGGTGGCGGTCATGATGGCCATCATTACGTCTACCGAGTTCCACACCAGTTCCAGCGTGGCCAGGGCGCCCAGCACGGTGCTAACCACCGATAGCACGCGCACAAAAATGCGCCCGCCCTTTTTGGGGCTAATGAAGTTAACGGCCACCTCAGAGTAGGAGGCGGCGGCCAGCACTGAGGAGAAAGCCAGCACGGTAATGATTAGGGCCATGGGAATCTCAGCCCAGCCGCCCAGGGCGGAAACCACGGCTTTTTGGGTCAGGCTCGCGGCCTGGCTGGGGTCTAGTGTGCCGGGGGTGTAAACCGATTTACCCGCACTCAAAATCACGATGGCGGTCATGGTGCACACAATGATGGTGTCCACAAACACGCCCAGGGACTGCACCAGGCCCTGCTGGATGGGGTGAGCCACGGTGGCGGTGGCCGCCGCGTTAGGGGCGGTGCCCTGACCGGCTTCGTTAGAGAACAGGCCACGCTTAGTGCCGTTGATTAGCGCCGCCATAATGCCGCCGGTAACGCCGCCGGCAAACTGGGCTGGGCCAAAGGCAGATTCCACAATGATTTCCAGGGCGGGCAGCACCCGGTCGTAGTTAACTGCCAGCGCCCCCAGGCCCAAACCTAGGTAAACCACGCTCATAATGGGGGCCATCCATTCGGTAACTCGGGCCACAGAGCGGATACCACCCAAAATCACCGGGGCCGCCAGCACAAACAGCAGCGCCGCCGTCACTTCCTTGGAGGCATTAACGCTAGAGCCGGGGCCAATAATGCCGCTAATGGCGTTGGACTGCACCATGATGATGGAAAAACCGCAGGTGGCAATGGTTAGCACGGAGAAGAGCACGCCCAGTTTGCGCGAGCCCATACCCAGCCACATGTAGGTGGCCGGGCCGCCGCGGAAAGTTCCGTCGTCGGCGCGTACCTTGAAAATCTGAGCCAAGGTGGCTTCAGCAAAAGCAGTAGCCATACCCACCAGGGCAATTACCCACATCCAGAACACCGCGCCGGGCCCGCCCAGGATCAGGGCTGCGGCCACACCAAACACGTTACCGATACCCACGCGCGCGGCTAGGGAAATAGTGAAGGCCTGGAAGGAGGAGATACCCCCGCTGGCGCCCGAACGTGAGGAGAGGATGGAACGTACCATCGCGGGCAGCAGCCTGAACTGAACCCCGCGTAGCCTGATAGTTAGATAAAGGCCGGTGCCGACCAAAATCCACATGGTCAGATGCAGGGTGAGCCAATCGCCTAAATTCTGTAAGGCTTGGGCTAATGCTTGCATTTGATATTCCTCGCAGCCGTGTCTTTGTGCGGTGTCAGCATATACGAACATGAGAAAATAGCCAGTGTGGACCATGCCCCTGCTTTGAATCGCGTACTTGATGCTTTAATACCGGCGAGTGACCCGGACTATGTTCCCACCAGTGATGAGCTTTATGATGCCTTCACGCAGTGGGCTGCTAGCACTGGTAGGCCCCTGTATCCCCATCAAGAGGAGTCTTTGCTGGCCATTGTGGAGGGCGAGCATGTAGTTGCCGCCACGCCCACGGGCTCAGGCAAGTCAATGATTGCTTTGGCGGCGCACTTTACTTCTTTGGCACGCGGGGAACGTTCTTACTACACGGCGCCGCTTAAGGCTTTGGTTAGTGAGAAGTTTTTGAGCTGATCCGCCTATTTGGCGCCCAGAATGTGGGAATGGTCACGGGTGATTCTTCGATTAACCCTGACGCTCCCATTATTTGCTGCACCGCCGAGATTTTAGCTAACCAGTCGCTGCGTCAGGGGCGGGCGCTGGATGTGGATACGGTGGTGATGGATGAGTTCCATTACTATGCCGATCCGCAGCGTGGCTGGGCTTGGCAGGTGCCGCTACTGGAGCTACCCCAGGCCCAGATGGTGCTGCTAAGCGCCACTTTGGGTGATGTTTCGTGGCTGGTTAAAGATTTGCGTGAACGCACTGGGCGCTCTGTGGCCGTGGTTGACGACGCCGTACGCCCAGTCCCCCTAGATTTTGAGTATTCCGTGGAGGCTATTGGGCCTTTGCTGGAGCGTCTAATTGGGCAAAATAAAGCCCCGGTTTATGTGGTGCATTTTTCTCAGCGTGAGGCTATTGAGCGGGCTAGTGCGCTGCTGAGCACTAAGTTAATTGACCGCGCCCAGCGTGATGAGATCAGCCAGGCCATTGCCGGCGAGCGCTTTGGGGTGGGTTTTGGGGCCACGCTTTCTAAGCTGCTGCGCGCCGGCATTGGGGTGCACCATGCGGGTATGTTGCCGCGTTACCGGCGCCTGGTGGAGCGTTTAGCGCAGCAGGGTTTACTGCCGGTTATTTGTGGTACGGACACGCTGGGGGTGGGTATTAATGTGCCTATCCGCTGCGTGGTGTTTACCTCTTTAGTTAAGTTCGACGGCGCCAAGGAGCGGCATTTAACGGCCCGCGAGTTCCACCAGATTGCTGGGCGGGCCGGGCGTGCGGGCTTTGACACGCACGGCTATGTGGTGGTGCAGGCCCCCGAGCATGTGATTGAAACGCGGCGGCGCTAGCTAAAGCTGGCGATGATGAACGCAAGAAACGCAAAATTACCCGCAAGAAGGCCCCCGAAGGCCGCGTGAACTGGACCGATAAGACTTTTGAGCGCCTGGTGGCGGCCCCGCCGGAGACTTTAACTAGTCAGTTCCGTGTCACTACCACCATGGTTTTGAACCTGATGGAGCGGCCTAACCCGGTGGCGGCCATGTGGAATTTGCTGCAAGCGGTGCATGAAGGTGAGGCGGCCACCCACCAGCATTTAAAGCGGGCGCTAGAGATTTACCGTTCGCTGCGCACAGCCGGGGTGCTGGAGCATGTTTCTTCCGCCCAGGCCGCAGCTGATGGTTTGCCGCGTCTGCGCCTGGCGGTTGATTTGCCCGACGATTTTGCCCTCAACGCGCCTTTGGCGCCTTTTGCCCTGGCCACAATGGATTTGTTGGGCTTGGACAGCCCTGAGCACACCCTGGATGTGGTCTCGGTGGTGGAGTCCACTTTGGATGATCCACGCCCGCTGCTTTACGCCCAGCAGCGCGCCGCTAGGGGTGAGGCGGTGGCCGCTATGAAGGCTGAGGGCCTAGATTATGACGAGCGTATGGAGGCTTTGGAGGCTATTACTTGGCCCCAACCTTTAGCTGAGCTGCTGGCCGGCGCCTATGGGGTTTACGCCCAGGCCAACCCTTGGGTTAGGGAGTATGAGTTGGCCCCTAAGTCAGTGGTGCGTGAAATGGTTGAGAAAGCCATGACTTTCTCTGACCTGATTTCGGTGTACCAGTTGGCCCGTAGTGAGGGTGTGCTGCTGCGTTATTTAACTGACGCCTACCGGGCTTTGCGCCAGGTGGTGCCCGAAGAGCACCGCACCGATGAGGTGGTGGAGCTAATTGACTGGCTGGGCGAGTTGGTGCGCAGCGTGGACTCTTCCCTGCTTGATGAATGGGAGGCCTAGGTCAGCTGCAGGCGGGCTCTAATGTGGAGTTGGTGCGCAATGACGCTCCCCCAGCGGAGCGTGCTTTTGGTGCCGACGCCGACGGTCACGTACCCCTTAGCCGCAATAAGCACCGCTTGCGCACTTTGGTGCGTCAGGGCATGTGGGCTTATGTGGAGGCGATTGCCGCTGAGGATGTGGATCGCCTGGTGAGCCTGGCTAACTCTAAAGCTTGGGATAGTGAGCGTTTTAATAATCTGCTTGATGACTACTATGACGCCTACGAGTGGCTAGCTATCGACTCTGAGGCTCACTCTAAGCAGTATGCGTTAATTGATGAAGATCCCGACGACGCCGCTTTAGCTTTGGCTGGGGTGGGCGAAAAGCTGCGTGAGGCCCTTGTTGGTAGCGGCCGGGCCTGGCTGGCCACGCAGATCCTAAACGACCCTGACGATAACCATGACTGGCGCCTGGTTTTCCTGGTGGATGTGGCCCAGTGCGATCGTGAAGATAAAGCAATTTTGCATCTTTTGAAAGTTGGCGAAGCCTGATGGCTAAAAAATCTAAGCACTCTGAGCAGGGCGGTACCGGGGCAATTTTGGCTTTGCAAAAGGCCGGTATCACCCCGGTGATTCACACCTATGAGCATGATGAACGCGCCCAAGCTTGGGGCCTGGAGGCAGCCCAGGCGCTGGGACTAGATCCGGCGCGAGTGTTTAAAACTCTGCTAGTTTCACATGAAAAAGCCCTGGCGGTGGTGGTTATCCCGGTGGCGAGCCGCCTGGATTTGAAGGCTATCGCCAAACAGTTGGGCTGGAAGAAAGCGCAGCTGGCTGATCCGGACCTGGCCCAGCGCACCACCGGCTATGTGGTGGGTGGTATTTCGCCGCTGGGCCAGAAAAAGGCTCTACCTACGCTGATAGACGCCAGCGCCGCCACGCATGAGACAGTGTTTGTCTCCGGCGGGCGGCGCGGACTGGATTTGGAGTTAGACCCCAAGGTTTTAGCGCAGCTAACAAAAGCTAGTTTCGCCGAGGTAGCTAAGTAGCACCGGCACTATTGAGCTTGAGCCGGCCAGGTGGCGCTCGCGGCATTGCTGCGAGCGCCACCTGGCTGCTTTGAGGCCCCTAACTGCCGCGTGGCGGCTAATCAGTAGCGGTAGTAAACCTGGTCAGAGGAGACAATCTGCTTGCCAAAGGGGAAGCAGGTCACCGGGATCATCTTGATGTTGGCAATTGCCAGCGGGATACCGATGATGGTGACGGCCTGGGCCAGGGCGGTGGTGATGTGGCTGATGGCCAGCCATAGTCCGGCTACCAGGAACCAAATGACATTGGAGATGCCGCTCATGGCGCCAGCTCCGGGCATCGGCACTACTTCGCGACCAAAGGGCCACAGTACATAGTTGGCAATCCTGAAGCAGGCCACACCGGCCGGCAGGGTTACCACCAAAATGCAGGCGATAATGCCGAAGAAAATGTAGCCCAGGGACAGCCAAATGCCACCAAAAATTAACCAAATGAGGTTTAGTAACGTTTTCACGGCCTCCATTTTAGGCACGTCAGGGGCATTTTAGGGGCCCTTAAAGTCCCTGATTTATCCCTGATCGGGTTTATCCCCGATCTGGACTCATCCCCCAGGTTGAGCTGCAGCTAAGCACGTCAGGCGGCGTCGGCGCGCTGCGGACGCCTGCCAGAGATGGCGCTTACCAGAAGACGCGCTGGGCGATAGCGTCGGCGAAGTTTTCTAGGGCTCCCTCAGCGGCATTTAGGTACAGCGGGGCGTCCACCAAAGATACTTCCATCAGGTAGAAGCCACCGGCGCCGTCGCTAACTACGTCTACGCGGTTAAAGAGCACCTGAATGTCACGCCCAGCGCGCTCCTTAATCTGGGCGTGTAGGGCGCGGCGTACTCGCTCACCCCACAGCCATTCCATTTCGCTGGGTTCGCGGGCCTCAACGATTTCCTCGTGGACTTCATCTACCGCCTTAAAGCGCGGGTGCAGCATGGGCTTTTTCTGTACCGCGTGGGAGAGCACACCGTTGAAGTACACCAGGGACAGCTCACCGGTTTGGTCTACGGACTCTAGGTAGCGCTGCATCATTACGGTGCGGCCCCGCGCCAGGTGGTGCATGGTGTCGTTAATAGCTGCCGAACGTGAGGTGGCGCTGGTGGCCGTGTAGCGGCCGGTGCCGCGACCACCTGAGGAGATAGCCGGCTTAATTACGAAGTCGCCGTGGGCGGGGAAACGGGTGTGTACCTGGTGCTTAGACAGGTTTGCGGAGGGCTCTAGCCAGGTGGTGGGGATAATCGGCACGCCTCGGGCGGCCAGGTCTTTGAGGTAGTGCTTGTCTCCAAACCAGTCAACTATCTCGGCGTGGTTTAGAGGGCGTTCAAGGCTGCGAGCCCAGCGTAGGAAGTTGGCGTAGTTGCGCTTACGGGCATAGTCACGCACCGAGCGCATCACCACTACCCCAGCTTTAGACCAGTCAACGCCAGGGTCGTTCCATACCGCAATGCGCGGCTCGATACCGCGCTCATAAAGGGCTTGGGGTAGGCCGCGGTCATCTTCGTCAAGGTTAGGGAAATCGGCGCAAGTCGCCAAAGTTACGATCGGCTTAGACACGCCCTAACCGTACCTCACGCATAAGCCACTAAGTACTTATGCACGCACCAATAAGCACCACACAAACGTGAGTTAGCTTACAAACTGCGATTTTGGGCTTTCTCGACTGGACAAGCCCCCCACCAAGCACATAAAGTTTCTCTCCGTTGCGAAGTTAAACGCGCAGCAAAAATGCACCGCTAGCTCAACTGGCAGAGCAGCTGACTCTTAATCAGCGGGTTCAGGGTTCGAGTCCCTGGCGGTGTACGAAGCTCAACCATACGGTTGCTTCCTTGCACCGCTAGCTCAACTGGCAGAGCAGCTGACTCTTAATCAGCGGGTTCAGGGTTCGAGTCCCTGGCGGTGTACCACCGGTTCATGTACCATTGCGGTAACGCTGATCACTCACCGCGCGAGTGACAGTTTTAAACCAAACAGTTAGCTCTTGTTAGCTGCTGCATTCCCACAAGGTTTAGCCGGTGTGGAATATATTCAACCCTCATGGCGGTTACATACCCGTACCCGTCAGACTGTTGGATGCTGAAGAAGAAAAGGAGTGAAGACAATATGCGTAACTTAGAACTCGAACTACAGGCGGCCCAGAGCGAGCTGGAGTCCCTGACCGAGTCGGCCTCCCCCTCCCGTCTAGAACGCGCCCTAGCTCGTCTCGCTGCCGCTCGTGCAGCACTCGAACTAGTCGCCTGAAAAAATCTAGACAGGAAGAAATAAATGACCACTCTTGAAGTTGGCGCCCTAGCCCCGGCCTTCAATCTCCCTAACGCAGACGGAGAGCTGGTGTCGCTAAGCCAGCTGCTAGACAAGGCCCCCAAGGGGGTTGTGGTCTATTTCTACCCCAAGGCAGCCACTCCTGGCTGCACTAAAGAGGCCTGCGATTTTCGCGATTCCTCAGCTGCCTGGGCTGAGGCCGGCTACAGCGTAGTTGGTATCAGCCCAGACAAGGTTGAGGCCCTAAAACGTTTTGCCACCAAGCAGGAGCTACCTTTCCCGCTGCTTTCAGACGCGGATCACCAGGTAATGGAAGCTTGGGGCGTGTGGGGCGAGAAAAAGAACTACGGCCGCGTCAGCGTGGGCGTACGTCGCTCTACCTTTGTTATTAGCCCTGACGCTACCGTGGCCCTGGCTAAATACAACGTTAAGCCACTGGTCACGTGGAGCGTCTGCGCAAAGAACTGAAAGTGAGCTAGACCCCATTAAAATAATTTGTGTCTGAGGCCGGAAATGTTTTAAGCTAATCCGGCACGCGCGAGTGGCGGAATTGGTAGACGCGCTAGATTTAGGTTCTAGTGCCCTAGGCGTGGGGGTTCGAGTCCCCCCTCGCGCACCGCTGAACCGAGTCAGTTTTTAACTGGCTCGGTTTTTTGTCTACGGTAGGCTTGGCTTATGAGCGATTTTGTACGCAAAGATGGACGCGCCACCAACCAGCTGCGCGAGGTTACGATTACCCGTAACTGGCTAGAAAACGGCGAAGGTAATGTACTAGTTAGCTTTGGCCGCACCCGAGTACTGTGTGTGGCTTCTTTTACTGAGGGCGTGCCGCGCTGGAAGAAAGATTCTGGTGAGGGCTGGGTTACCGCCGAATACGCCATGCTGCCCCGGGCTGGCTCGGAGCGTTCTGCCCGCGAGTCTGTGCGTGGCAAGGTGGGTGGGCGCACCCACGAGATTTCTCGACTAATTGGTCGCTCGCTGCGCGGCATCATTGATATTAGTGCGCTGGGTGAAAACACTATCGCCCTAGACTGTGACGTGCTGCAGGCTGATGGGGGTACCCGCACTGCCGCAATTACCGGCGCCTATGTGGCTTTGGCTGACGCGGTGGCTTGGGGAACTGAGCGCGGCCTGATTAAAGCCAAGGCTAAGCGCCCGGTGCTGGCAGACTCCCTATCGGCTATTTCGGTGGGTGTTATTGACGGCGTGCCTGCCTGGACCTGCCCTATGAGGAGGATGTGCGCGCCGACACCGACATGAACGTGGTTATGACCGGCTCCGGTAAGTTCATTGAAATTCAGGGCACCGCTGAGCACGCCCCCTTTGACCGCGCTGAGCTGGACACTCTGCTGGAGCTAGCGGCCCAGGGTAACGCCACTTTGGCACGTTTGCAGCGGGCGGCCTTGGCTGCCGACGACGGCGTAGCTCGCCTTAGTGATTTGGGTCTGTGACATGGTTGTAGCTGTACCCCAGGGAGCAAAACTGGTGCTGGCCACCCACAATAAGGGCAAGCTGGCGGAGTTTCGCGAGATTTTAGCGCAGGCGATCGCCAATTTTGACCCTGCCAGTGTTATTAGCGCCGCTGATTTGCAGGTGCCCGAACCGGTTGAGGATGGTATTTCTTTTGCTGCCAACGCCACCATTAAAGCTAATGCGTTAGCCCAGGCTACCGGCTTGCCGGCGGTGGCCGACGATTCAGGGCTATGCGTGGATGTTTTAGGTGGGGCGCCGGGGATTTTCTCGGCCCGCTGGTGCGGTCATCACGGCGACGACGCAGCTAACTTGCAGCTGCTGCTCGATCAGCTCTCGGACGTAAAAGACCCACACCGGGGCGCTAACTTTACCTGCGCAGCAGTGCTGGTGGTGCCCGAAAGCGCGGACCAAAAAGGACGCGTAGTGGTTGAAGAACACCGCATGTATGGGCGCCTGCTACACCAAAGCATTGGTGAGGGTGGCTTTGGCTATGACCCGATTTTTGTGCCCAGCCAGGAGGATGAGCCTGGCGGCCAGGGGCGCACCAGCGCCCAAATGAGCGCCGCTGAGAAGAACGCTATCTCTCACCGAGGCCAGGCCCTGCGGGCCCTAGCCCCGCAGCTAGCCCAGCTGTTCTAAAACCTACGTTTATTTGCCCGTCTATAGGCTCCAGCTGCGTCCAGGCTGGGCATCGTAAACCGGGCCAGTGAAGGACTGGCGCGCTTCAGCTAGAGGCACATCATGGCAGGTCCAAGGCTGGATGTGGGTCAACACCAGCTGCCCGGCGTTAGCCTCGCTAGCCAGCTGGCCGGCGCGGTAGCCGGTTAGGTGCATACCGCGTAGCACGTCGCGTCCCTCTACGAAGGCCGCCTCAGCTAGTAGCAGGTCCACTCCCCCACTAACCATTTGGCTCATGCCTTCACATAGGTCAGTGTCGCCGGTGAAAGCTAAAGTCACCTGCTTGGTGGGGTCATCCTCGCTGGGGCCTTGCACCAGGTAACCGTAGGCCTCAACCGGGTGTAGAGCCGCAAACGGCGTCACCGTGAAGGGGCCAATTTGGGTGGAGCAGCCAGGTACGGCGGTGACAAAGGAGAACTCTGTGCGGTAATCCTCGTAGCTAGCGGCGCCGTCGACCCCACGCAGACGCTCACAGGTGGTGCTGGGGCCAATACACAGCACCGGCCCTAGCGCGCCCTCAGGGCGCCAGCGGCGATAAACATGCATACCCACCAGATCCACCATGTGGTCGGCGTGGCAGTGCGAAATACAGATTGCATCCAGATCTGCTGGGTCTAGGTAGTTAAGCAGCTGGCCCATAGAGCCCGGCCCAAAAATCAAGTACTACAGACCACAGTCGCTGGTCATTGCCCGCATCAGGCTGTGCGTTCGTGACCTCGGGGGCCACAGCACAATTTATGGCTGCTAACTCATCTTCAACCACTAACCGCATTTTTTCGGTACCTGGCAACTGCAACTTGGTGTTAGGCCCCCATGCCTGCACCAGGTAGCTTGATGCACTGGACTTACGTCCAGACATCGAGCCTGAGCAACCTACAATCGTGAGCTTCACTCGCGAATCTCCCTATCTAAATTCTTCACGCCCGTGCCGCCGGCGGCATGAGCTTGACGTACCTGACCCACCACTGGTCCTAAGAAACGCTTGGCAAGCACCTGGAAAGCTACCGGGTCGCCAGTAGCCCTAAACTCGTGCCCGCTGGCTGCCCCGCTAGCTGCCGCACTGCTAGTTGCCGTGCCGCTGGAGGCGCCTTGTGCGCCGCCCTGCGTAGAGACCTGCTTGACCGCGTTAGCGCCGCCAACGCCAGAGCCGCCCATAGCCGCAGCGCCTTGAGCAGCGCCGTCGGTCCCAAAAGCAGCAGAGCCAGCCGCACCCGTGACAGAGCCAGCCACGCCCGTGCCAGCTGCGCCGTCGTCGTCACCAGAGCCCACCGCAGCCTGAGTGTCAGAATGCAACAAATCGCGGGCAGCTAGCTCACGATAAACATCCTTCGCAGTCTCCTCGCTAGAAGAAACCAAAGCCACGTTACGCCCCATAACGTAACTAATCGGCCCTGCCAGCAACGGATAATGCGTACAGCCCAACACCAAAGTGTCCACCGCCGCCGCCTGCAATGGCTCCAGATACTCCTTAGCCACATCCAGCACCTGCGGGCCGGTAGTAATCCCAGCCTCAGCCAACTGCACAAAACGCGGACAAGCCTGCTGAGTTAAGTTCAAGCCCGGAATACCCTGCAAAGCCCGCGCGTAGGCCCCAGAGTTAACCGTTCCTGCCGTGGCAATCACACCCACACGCCCTGAACGAGTCAAAGCTGCCGCCGTGCGCGCCGCCGGAGAAATCACCTCAATAACCGGAATGCCCATACCCTTGGTGTAACGCTCACGCGCCTCATCCAAAGCTGCCGCCGTGGCGGTATTACAGGCAATAACCAGCATTTTGACGCCCGAGTCAACCAGCTCATCCATCACGTTCAAAGCCATAGAACGCACTTGTTCCAAAGGCTTAGGCCCATACGGGCTGTTCGCGGTGTCACCGATGTAAAGCAGACGCTCACCAGGCAGCTGATCGAGGATTGCACGCGCTACCGTCAGTCCTCCAACTCCTGAATCAAAAATACCAATCGGTGCGTCATTCACGTCATTAGACCCTAGTCGATTCTGGCTTTAATAAGCACTTTTCTTATCAGTGATAACAGACACCGCCGGGCGCGTTGAAACTTGAACAAAGGACTGCGCTAACATAGCTAAACCTTACTAACGTCGCCAAACGCTGTGAGCTCGCACTTTGCCCACCCACACAAAGCACTTTAGGGAATCGGGAGTTATCCCCAAGACACTGCAAAACCTTTAAGGTGTGGTTAAAGTTAAGCCATGAGTACGGCACTTCTGACCGACATGTATGAATTGACCATGCTGCAAGCTGCGCTGGCAGATGGTACCGCCAAACGCCGCAGTGTGTTTGAGATCTTTGGACGCTCGATGCCCCCTTCACGTCGCTTTGGCGTGGTTGCCGGCACCGGGCGTTTTCTTGAAGCTCTGGAAAACTTCCATTTTGAGCCAGAGCAGCTACGTTTCCTATCCGATCAGCGCATTGTTGACAAGGCCACGATCAACTACCTGGAAAACTTCCACTTTGACGGCAACATTTACGGCTACGGCGAGGGTGAATGCTACTTCCCGGGTTCTCCCCTGCTAACCGTTGAATCTGACTTCGCTCAGGCCTGCATCATTGAGACCATGGCGCTGAGCATTTCAACCACGACTGCGCCGTGGCCTCCGCCGCCTCACGTATGACTATCGCCGCCCACGGCCGTCCCTGCATGGACTTTGGGGCCCGGCGTACTCACGAAGACGCCGCCGTTTCCGCCGCCCGCGCCGCCGTGGTTTCCGGCTTCACCTCCACCAGTGACCTAGAGGCGGGGATGCGTTACGGCATCCGTTGCGTAGGTACTTCCGCCCACGCTTTCACGCTGCTGCACGACGACGAACGCACCGCTTTTGACTCCCAGATCGCCTCCCTGGGCGTGGGCACCACCATCCTGGTTGACACCTACGACATTGCGCGCGGCGTACAGCGCGCTGTTGACGCAGCCAAGGCCGCTGGGGGCACTTTAGGTGCCGTGCGCCTAGACTCTGGTGACCTGGTGGCCGAGGCCTTCAAGGTACGCGCCCAGCTAGACTCCCTAGGCTGCCCCGACACCAAGATTGTGGTCACCTCTGACCTGGATGAATACGCTATCGCTGCACTGGGTGCGGCCCCGGTAGACATCTACGGTGTGGGTACCAAGCTGGTTACCGGCTCAGGCGTGCCCACGGCTGCGCTGGTGTACAAGATGGTTGAGCGCGAAAACAGCGCCGGCGAGATGGAAAAGGTAGCTAAGAAGTCTAGTGGCGGTAAGTCCAGTGTGGGTGGCCGCAAGACCGCTGGCCGCGTGATCATTGACGGTTCCGCCACCGAAGAGCTACTGATCAGCTCGATTGATCCCGAGGCCGCTGAGGCTGAGCTGGAACGCAACCAGGCCCGCCCACTGCAGGTACAGCTGGTGGAAAAGGGTCACATCCTGCCTGAGCACTACGACGACGGCGCCCTCACCCGCGCAGCTGAACGTCACCGTGCCGCCCGCGCCCAGCTGCCCTACCAGGCCTGGCGCCTGAGCGAAGGTGAAATCGCTATTCCTACCCGTCGCGTGAATCTTGATTCACGTGAAACCAAGCAGGGCTGAGCAAAGCCAGCACCCCGGGGCTGACCTGGGTTAAGGCCAACGCTGAGCAAAACCATGGGTAGGGCTGAGCACTAAAGCTGAGCTCCCACATAAATAGTGGCGGTGGATGCAAATCCACCGCCACTTGCTGTTTTAGCGTCGGCCCACAAACCACTTACGCAAGGTATCGACCCGGGTGCGGATCTGCGTCGTCGTCGCCTGCGCCACCTCCGGGCCCCCCGCAGACTCTACGCAGCTCAGCGTGCACCGCCCCATGGCTTTGTCCTGAGCGGCGCGCCCAGCTAGAAACCAGCTGGCTGAGCTCTTTACGGGCCGCGTCACGCTGGCGGGCATCCTCAATACCGGCGTTGGCTGCCCGCTGGGCGGCGGCGGCCTGTGAACGTTTTTGGGTTTTAACCTGCTCCGCCTGGCGGGCCTTTAAAATCTGGCTCACCTGGTCGGCGTCGAGCAAACCTGGGATGCCTAAAAATTCTTGCTCCTCCACGCTACCGACCATGGCGCCGGTACCAAACTCGCCGCCGTCGAAAAGTACCCGGTCAAATTCAGCGGTGGAATCCATGGCCTCAAAGCCGGGAAGTAGCGCGTCAGAGGCTTTTTCTTCCCGGTTAGCGGCGGCAATTAGCTTATCTTCAGGGTGGGCAAACAGATCCTGGCCCTCATCTTCTTTAGCGGGCCGATCCAGGGCGTGGTCGCGTTCAGTTTCCAGCTCTGCCGCGAGCGCCAGCAGCGGGGTGACTGAAGGCAGGAACACGCTGGCGGTTTCTCCAGGCCGGCGCGCACGCACGAAACGCCCAATGGCCTGGGCGAAGAACAGTGGGGTTGAGGTGGAGGTGGCGTACACCCCTACTGCTAGGCGCGGCACGTCCACGCCTTCGGAAACCATGCGTACGGCCACCATCCAACGCTGGTTGCTGGCGGAGAACTGCTCGATTTTTTCTGAGGCGCCATTGTCGTCGCTGAGCACCACCGTGGGTTTTTCGCCGGTGATGGCGGCTAGTTGGCGTGCGTAGGCGCGAGCTTTTTCACGGTCGGTGGCGATCACTAGGCCGCCAGCATCAGGGATTTGCCGGCGAATTTCGCTAAGGCGCTGGTCAGCTGCGGCCAGGACGGCGGGGATCCACTCCCCGGCGGGGTCTAGGGCGGTGCGCCAGGCTTGGGATTCTAGGTCTTTGGTTAGCGGCTCGCCCAGGCGGGCTGAGACCTCGTCGCCGGCTTTGGTGCGCCAACGCATTTGGCCTGAGTAGGACATGAAAATAACTGGGCGCACCACGTTTTCGGCTAGCGCGTCAGCGTAGCCGTAGGTGTAGTCGGCTTGTGAGCGCCTGATGCCGTTGGCATCGGGGGCGTAGGTGACGAAGGGGATGGCGGCGGTGTCACTGCGGAAGGGGGTACCGGTTAGGCTCAGGCGACGGCGGGCCCCACTAAATGCTTCATAGATTGCGTCTCCCCAGCTCAGCGCGTCTCCGGCGTGGTGCACCTCGTCTAGGATCACCAGGGTGCGGCTGGCGCCGGTGCGGGCACGGTGCAGGTTAGGGTTGGAGGCTACCTGTGCGTAGGTTAGGGCGACGCCGTCGAAGTTGCTGCCTGCTCCCCCACCGGAGTTGGAGTAGGTGGGGTCAATACGTAGCCCCCAGCGGGCGGCTGAGGCGGCCCACTGGTATTTGAGGTGTTCGGTGGGGGCCACGATGGTTAGCTTGTGTACCTCACCGGTGCGTATGAGCTCGCTAGCCAGGGTTAGCGCGAAAGTGGTTTTACCTGCACCGGGGGTGGCTACCGCCAGGAAGTCTTGGGGCTGGCTAGACATGTATGTGGCGAAAGCTTCACGCTGCCAACGGCGCAATTGAACCAATTTACCGATCCCTCTCATAAATCAAGCCACATAAATGAATTAAGCCAATAAACACGCTTAGCGCGGCTGGGGCCTGCACAAGGCTACCCCCAAGCGGGGTGAGGCTAATGGTTTTGCTTTTTTCGGCGCGTCCTATGTTTTGGGGCACTGCCGGCGCCGCGTATCTGTGGTCTTGGCGCGCTGGCGGCCCGAGCCCACTAAGGCGCACTGCGCCCCCAATTGCAGCTGGCTTTGCACACCGCCCCCTGATTTTGGGCCCAAAAATCTAACGCCCGGGGCTGGGCCCCGGCGCGCAGATTTATAGTTTTGAGACACTCGCGGCTTCTAGTTGAAGGCGCTTTTAGCCCCGGCCGCCAAACGGGAAACGCGGGCGCCTGGGGCCGTTACCTTTTGGGGACTGGCTCATCTGCTCGTAGATTGACTTGCAGGTGGGGCACACCGGGTAGGCGGCAGGGTCACGCTGAGGGCGCCACACCTTGCCGCACAGGGCCACTACGGGACGCCCGGATGCGGCGGCAGCAGCGATTTTGTCTTTACGTACATAGTGGGCGAAGCGGTCTGCATCGCCGTCGTCAGTGGAGCGGAGCTCTTCGCGCTCCCAAAACTGCGGTCCCAGCTGACTGGCTGGGGCTACCGCCGGGTTCCATGGGGTCCAAAGGCTCACTCATAGCTGTAATTTTATGTCTCCTTGAGGGCTTTAACCTTTGTCATCACGCTCTCAGCGGTGTAGGCGTCATTACAGGGGCCCGGGCTTAAGGGGTGGTTGGGGAGCTTTTCGGGCTGGCTGGCGCTCAAAAACAGCCAGTTTTCCTGGGCTGTAGCCCGCCTTAACCTCACCAGTGGCTTTGCCCACTTACGACGTCGCCCCTAACGCCGCAGCCGCTGCCAACAAATGGGCAGCGGCTGTTTGGGACTGGGGGAACGACAACTGAAGCGGGCTGTGCCGCCCCTCAGTGGCTTGTGGCGGCGTTACTTGCTCAGCTTGGAGGCGGCAGCGGCGTCTAGCAGCACAAGGGCGTCGGGGTGACGCTGCATTACCGTGGCCGGCCACTGCTCGCTTACTTCACCCTCAACTAGGTGCTTGATGGCTTCAGCCTTGTTCTCACCGGTGGCGATCAGCACCAGTTTGCGGGCTTCCATGATGGTGGCCAGGCCCTGGGTGATGCACATGGTGGGCACCTTGTTGATGTCGTTATCGAAGAAACGCGAGTTGTCGCGGCGGGTCTGCTCGGTGAGCTTATCGAGGTGGGTGCGCGAGTCTAGCGGGCCTCCAGGCTCATTGAAGCCAATGTGACCATCAGAGCCGATACCTAGAATCTGCACGTCGGCGTAACCAGCTTCAGCCAGGGCGCGCTCATAGTCGTCGCAAGCGGCCTGCGGGTCAGGGTTTAGGGCGTCAGGGCCGTGTAGGGCGCCGGGAGCCATGTCGGTGCGCGAGCGCAGGTTGCGTTCCATGAAGTTGGCGTAGCGCTCGTAGTGGTCAACGGGCAGGCCTACGTATTCGTCCAGCATGTAGCCGGTGACGTCCTTGAAAGATAGCTTGCCTGCTTGGTTGCGGCGCACTAGCTCGTCATAGAGCGGTAGCGGGCTAGAACCGGTGGCGGTACCCAAAACCGCGTTGGGCTTAGCCACTAGGACGGCTTCGATGGCGTCTGCGGCGCGCTCAGCGATAGCTTGGGCATCAGGTAGAACAACAACTTCCATGTCCATCTCCAATGATGTAACGAATGAAATCAGATGATTAACTTCGATTAAATTATAACCCAATCGATCAACTTCTATCATTAAAGTGAATAGGGTCATACACATGCGGGCTGTGAACATAAGCTCACAGCCCGCATTAGCCAGCGCCGTCGTCAAACCCTAGCTTTGAGTGTGACCAGGCCACTGCGAAATGGTGAACAACAGTCGCGCCCAGCGCCCATCTAGCAGCTTGCCGCCCATACGTACACCTACAACCATCACAACCAGCGCGTTAACCACTCCCAGAACCACGCAAAGCCAGGCCAACTGGAAGTTTTCGCTAACGCCGCAGTAAACGCTCAGGGCAATGGTGGGGGTTACCAACAGCATAGAAGCCAGCATTGAACCCATCTGAGCTAGTGAAGCCAGTAGCGCATCAGCCCCGCTGCCTTTGGCACTAAACGGGCTAGCTTCAGGCGGGTTGGTTTGGTAGGGGAAAACCACTGCCAGAATTTGGGCCACGCCTACCACTACTCCCCACACGGCCAGGTTTAGCCCCAGCAAAATGGGTAAGTGTTTGGCCTGATTGGAAAGCAGCGGCGCGATCAGACTAACCACCAATACCAGCGGCAGCTGCCAGATCGCCGTTGCCACCAAGCGCCCTAGACGCTCATGCAGGCCGCTAATACCGCTTAGCAAGGAGGTATGAATGGCGGTGGAGTCAGTAGCTAAATCATCTGCCACAGATAAACCCATAACTATGGATATCATCAGTGAGGCAAAATAGACCATAATTACGCTGCCAGAGCGCTGTGCTTGACCAATAAACACCACCATAAACAGCACGATCATAAAAATGCAGGCTATAAATGATATTCGCAGCCTAAAATCACGCACTAAATAGCGCAGGCTGCGCGCGCAAACCGTGGCCGCCGGGGAGGGCATGAATTTAGTAAAGAATTCTTGCGCAGCAAACACTTTACTAAGTTCACTGTTTTTACCTGCGCCCTTATCATTAGCGGCTACATCGGCGGTCATAGCGTTAGTCATGGCCCGCTGCCAAAGCCAGTACAGGCAGCCCACTAGCAGCGCACTAGACACTGTAAAGGCACTTGCTAGCAGGTAGTTTCCACTAGCTGCCTGAGCCGGCGCAGCGCCCGCCCAAGCGGTAGGCAGGTATTGACTGTAGCGTGCCAGCTTCAGCCAGCCGCTAAGGCTGCTATCTAAATGCAGACTAAAAAATAGGTTGGGTAGCTGCGCTAAACCAATAATCAGCAATAGGCCAAAGCTGGTAACCAGTTCCCGGCTGCGACGTCGATAGCCAAGCGCGGCCGCAGTAACCAGCCACCTAGAGCCGATCACTGCAGTTAGCCAGGCCAGCACCATATTGACTAGGGCAAATGCTGCTGCCGCTACGCTGCCGTGTAGCAGCCAGGTAATAACCGTGGTTAGTAGCACCAGGCCGGTAATAATTCCCGGGCCGCCCGCCCCGGCTGCCACAATTAACCCGGCCGCTAATTTACGTGAAGGTACTACCCAGAGGCGTAATTGGCGCGGCTCTAAAGAGTTATCTGCACCGGTTATTAGTAGCGGGAAAATAAGCCAGCCAGTAACAGTTAGGGTTACTAGTACACTTAAAACCTGCGGGGTGTAGCGCCAGCCCAGCATACCTAAAGCAATTAGGCCGCCAATAGCAAAAGCTAAAAATGCGAATAGGTTTAGAAATAGCCAGGCTTCGAGCAGGATTTTCCACCAGACGCCGCGCAGGCTATTAATGGTTAGACGCCACCTTAGTTTGACGAGGGTTGCAACCATGTCATCTCCTCGTGTTGCATGGGCCCGCCCACTAGCTGCACGAAACGCTCATTGAGGTCCATACCGTCAGCCACCTGCGCTACCGTCCCGCAGGCCACTACTCGCCCGGCGTTAATTACGGCCACATGTGTGCACAGTTTGGCCACCGTATCCATCACGTGGCTGGAGAGCACCACGGTGCCCCCGCGTGAGACGAACTCGTGCAGGATCTGGATAATGGCTTGGGCTGAAACCGGGTCTACCGCCTCGAAAGGCTCATCTAGCACCAGCACGCTAGGGGCATGGATGAGGGCGCAGGCTAGGTTAATTTTTTTGCGCATGCCCGCGCTGTAGTCGGCCACCAGCTTGTTGCCCGTGTCGGCTAGGCCCAGGGCCAATAGCAGCTGCTGGGTGCGTTTGAGGACCTGTTCGCGCTCCATGCCGCGCAGCAGGCCGCAGTAGGTCAGTAGTTCTGCGCCGCTGAGGCGGTCAAAAGTGCGTAGCCCGTCTGGTAGCACCCCTAGTAGCTGCTTGGCCCGGTGGGGTTGCGCCCACACGTCCACGCCCAACACGTAAGCCTTGCCGTGATCTGGGGTTAGTAGGCCCGTGGTCATTGACAAGGTGGTGGTTTTGCCCGCTCCGTTAGGCCGACGACGCCGTAAATAGACCCGGCAGGAATTGATAAGTAAAGGTTATCGACCGCTACTTTAGAACCAAAAACTTTAACCAAACCCACCATATCCAGGGCATTTGGGCTCTGGCCAGGGGCGTTAGGAGGAGTAGCTATGCTCATAAAGCAATTTTGAACACGTTTAGGCTGCTGGGGCATCATTCGCTGGGATGAATTCAGGTCCCCTATAGGTCTTTTAAGGCCCATTGCAGGACATTTGCCGGGCCAAAAGCCTGGGTAGGCAGCGGGGGCTTTAACCGGGTGCTAACACATGACTAAGGCGGCGTTAGCGCGCGTCATAGGGGCTAACAAAGAAAGCAAAACAGGACAGCACCGCGTGGGTGCTGCCCTGTGTTAACTGCGCCTGGGCGCAATCAGTTGTTGGCTACAGCCTTCTTCAAGGTGGAGCCGACGGTTAGCTTAACGCCGTAACCAGCGGGAATCTGGATTTCCTCACCGGTACGGGGGTTACGGCCGGTGCGGGCCGCGCGCTCAACGCGCTCGATACCCATTAGGCCGGTGATCTTCACGGCTTCACCCTTAGCAACGTTCTCAACCAAGACGTCCTGGAAAGCAGACAGGAAAGCCTCGGCCTCGGTCTTGGTCAGGTTAGCGCGCTCGGCAATTGCAGCAATCAGCTCAGTGCGGTTGACGGACATAGTGTTCTCCATCCGGAATGGTAGGGATTCGCCGGCGGCGTCTCGTATGACAAACGGTACGCATATTGCGCTAATCTGTCACCTTCTACACGCCATGCGATTGAGAATATACGCTTATATGTCCTTATTAGAACACGATCGCAGGCTTATTGCACGTTTTTTACAGCACCTACAAACCATGAAGTGATGCTGGTGGGGTGGGTAATGGCGGTTCCAACCACCACGGCGTGGACCCCCATTTGGATCGCCTGGGCGGCGTGAGCAGGAGTGTGAATACGTCCTTCGGCGATAACAGGCACCTGCGCAATGTTTAGCACCTGCTCAATCACCTCCCAGTCGGGCCCTTCAGTCTTGGGCCGCTCACCGGTGTAACCCGCTAGGGTGGTGCCCACTAGGTCCGCTCCCCCATCCTGGGAGGCCTTAGCATCATCCACGCTGCCACAGTCAGCCATCACCAGCACCTGCGGGAAAGCAGCCTTTAGTTCGCTTACCGTCTGGGCGAAGCTGCGCCCATCGGGACGCGGGCGGCGGGTGCCGTCAATAGCCACAATCTGGCTGCCGGTGGCGGCCACAGCCACAGCGTGAGTGAGCGTGGGGGTGATAAAGACGCCGTCGTGACCGTCTTTCCATAAACCAATCACGGGCACATCCACGTGCTGGTTGATAAGGGCCAGGTCAGCTAGCCCCTGGGCACGGATAGCCACGGCCCCACCCAGTACGCAAGCCTGGGCGATCTGGTCCATGGTGCGTGGGTCACGCATAGGCTCACCCGGATAAGCCTGTGCTGAGGCGATCAAACCGCTTTGAGCTGCTCAATTACGTTAGTCACAATTTTCTCCTAGTTAATTAACTGCCAAGCTCCGCGCGCGGCTCCCACAATGGGGGCGGTGGAGCCCAGCTGGGCGCTTACGAGTTCTAGATTTTCCAGTGGCCCACTGAGCTGGGCCTTAAAGGTTTCCTGCAGCGGGCCCCACCAGCATTTGCCGGCGTTAGCGAGGCCGCCCGAAATAATGATGCAGTCAGGGTCAAGCGTGTAAGCCAGCCCCACCAGCACGTTTGCTAGCGCCTGGGCCGAGTCGCGGTAAACCTGCGCGGCTAGCTCATCGCCGGCTTCAGCCCGAGTTTCTAGCTCACGGGTGCCGCTGACCTGCGCGTCTCCCCCCAGGGCCAGGTAGCGCCGGTAAATTTGGGGGCCGGCGCTGACGGCTTCGAGGTGACCAAAGCGCCCGCAGGTACACGGCTCGCCTTGCGCCCCAACGGCTGGGAAGTGGCCCAGGTCCCCCGCTAGGTGGTGGGTGCCGCGCCAGGTTTGCCCGTCAATTACGACGGCGCCGCCTACACCCGTGCCCACGGCCACCACAATGGCGCAGCGGGCCCCGCGTCCAGCTCCCAGCCAAGCTTCCCCGCCGGCGTGAGCGTCCACATCGTTTTCAACGTGGATAGGCACGTTGTAGCCAGCTTCTTTAAGGCGCTGACCTACCCCTTCACGCACCTGGGTGCCGGCCCATTCGCTGATGGCATCGGTGGAGGCCACGATAGAGCCGCCGGTTACATCCACCACCCCAGCCGTGCCGATCCCCACCCCGGCAATGGTCCATTCGCCAGTGTTGGTGGTGCCCGCAGCAATAACTTTGCCCGCCAGCTCAGCGATAGCGTCAAGCATGGCCGCGCGCCCGTCATGGGCGGGGGTAGGTACTTTAAGGATGGGGCCAACTAGGTTGCCCTCACTATCAACCAGGGCGCCAGCCATTTTGGTGCCGCCTAAGTCAATTCCCACAACAAGTTTTTGCATGATTTTCCTTCTATCCGGCGCAGCTACCGGCAGTTACGCAAATGGCCGGACCCAAATAAATCAGGTCCGGCCATACGCAGGCCTTAACTAGGCCAGACCCACGGCGTGCACAATGTCGATTACGCGCTGACGGTTTTCGCCTTCTAGTGCCTTAACCGGCGGAGCCATGTAGGCATTGTCTAGTACACCTACAGCCTCCATGGCGGTCTTGAACGCGGGGATACCGGTGCCGTCAGCACCCTGGCCCTTAACCGCGAACACGATCTCGAAGCCTGCGCAGATACGGTCCTGAATCTCGCGGGCCTTGTCCCACTCGTGGGCACGCGCGGCTTCAAGCAGCTGCGCGTAGGAACGGGGGTCTACGTTGCCATAGCCGGGTACGGCGCCGTCGGCACCTAGCAGCAACATGCCGTCAACCACGCACTCGTGGCCGGTTAGCAGGCTTAAGGGGTGACCGGCGGCCTCGTTGGCAGCCACCAGGCGACGGAAGCTGACGTCGTCGCCAGAGGAGTCCTTAACACCTACGATTACGCCTTCCTTACCCAGCTCAACCAGCATGTCGCGGCCAAGCTTTAGGCCACCTAGACGCACAGGCACGTCGTAGGCGAACAGGGGCAGGTCGATGGCGGCGTGGATGGCGCGGAAGTGGTCGGCTACTTCAGCGGCGCTGGGCAGGGCGTAGAAGGGGCCGGCGGCCACAATCGCGTCGGCGCCTAGCTCCTGGGCGCGCAGGGCCCGGTCAATGACGCGCTTGGCGGTGGTTTCAATGGCACCTACCAGCACCGGCACGCGGCCGGCAGCGGTGGCTACGGTGCAAGCAGTGACGGCGTCGCGCTGGGCGTCGTTTAGTAGGCCACCTCACCTGAAGAGCCGAGGATGAACAGGCCGTTCATGCCTCCCTCAATCAGGTGCTCAATGACGCGGTCTAGGGCTTCTAGGTCAACTTCACCCTCAGCGGTGAAGGGGGTTACGACCGGCGGAATCATACCGGTGAAACGCTTATCCATGATTGTTCCTGCGATTCTTTTTAGTGGAAATTATCTGATCTTTTAGCTGTGCTTAGGCCGCCGGGGACGCCTTAGGCCCCGCGTCGTTCAAAAGCGAAGGCACAGCTGAAAGCAGCTTGCGGGTGTAGGCATCTTTGGGGTGAGCAAAGATTTCCTGGGTGGTGTTTTCTTCAATGATCTTGCCGTAGTACATAACTGCAATACGGTCAGATACATAACGCACCGTGTTGATGTCGTGGGAGATGAAAACCAGGCCCAAACCCAGCGAGGCTTTTAGATCCTGTAGTAGGTTGAGCACCTGGGCGCGCACCGACACGTCCAAAGCACTGGTGGGCTCATCGGCCACGATAATGTCGGGGTCCAAAGCCAGCGCACGGGCGATAGCCACACGCTGACGCTGACCGCCGGAGATTTGGCGCGGCAACACATCCAGGGCACTTAGCGGCAAACCAACCAGTTCCAGCAGCTCACGTACGCGCGCCTCGCGGTCCTTGGGTGAACCAATGCCGTGTACGTTAAGCGGGTCAATTAGGGTGTCGTGCACGATCATGCGCGGGTTCAAGGCGGTGGCCGGGTCCTGGAACACTACCGAAATGGAGCGGCCCAGATCGCGCCGGTCAGCCTTGGAGTGGGTGAGCTTGCGGCCCTTGAACAGCACCTCACCACTGGTGATGGGCTGCAAACCCACCATTACGCGGGCGGTGGTGGATTTACCACAACCAGATTCACCCACGATTCCCAGGGTTTGGCCACGGCTGATGGTTAGCGAAACATCGTTAACCGCGTGCACCGTGTCAGGGTGGAAAGCCCACCGGTACGTGACTTGTGGATGACGTTGACGTTACGTAGTTCAACTACCGGATCTTTGGGGTCCCATGCCTGGCTCATCACTTTGCCTCTTTCTTCAGCAGCGCCTCAAGCTCAGGGGTGATAGCAAACACGTGGTTGGGGTTGCCATCAACCGGCTTGAGTACAGGGCGGGTGTGTAGCCCAACCTCGGGGTGGCTAGAGCGCGGGGCGAAACGGTCGCCGTCGACAAACTCACGCGGCGAGGGCACGGTGCCGCGCACCTGGTGCAGACGGTTGGAGCCAGCCTCGATGGAGAGCACCGCACCCAGCAGGCCACGGGTGTATTCGTGGGTGGGGTTGGTTAGCAGCTCCATGGTTTCAGCCTGCTCAACCACCTGGCCGGCGTACATAACCGTGATGCGGTGGGCTAGCTTGGCCACCAGCGCCAGGTCGTGAGAGACGAAGACCATCGCGAAGCCGAGCTCTTCACGCAGCTTGTTGAGCAGGTCAACCACCTGCTTTTGCACGGTCACGTCCAGGGCGGTGGTGGGCTCATCAGCGATCACCAGCGAGGGGTCGCGGGTCAGGGCCATAGCAATCAGTACGCGCTGACGCTGACCGCCGGAGAGCTCGTGCGGGTAGCTTTGCAGGGTACGCACCGGGTCTAGACCCACCAGTTCCAGCAGTTCCTCAGCGCTGCGGGTACCCCCGCGTCGAGTTAGCTGCTTCATCTGGGCCTTGATCAGCATGGAGGGGTTAAGCGAGCTGAGCGCGTCCTGGTAGATCATGCTCATTTCGTGGCCACGCAGGTCATTGTGCTGCTGCGGGGTCATCTCCAAGATGTTCTTGCCCTTGAACAGGATTTCACCGCTGATGCGGGCGCTGGGCGGGAGCAGGCCCATAACCGCCATGGAGGAGATGGACTTACCGCAACCGGATTCACCCACCAGACCCATGGTTTCACCCGGGCGCACCGAGAAGGAGACGTTGTCAACAATGTTGACGTCACCGTGCTGGGCGGGGAAGGCAATGGACAGGTTTTTAACCTCCAGCACTGGCTCCTGTTCGGGAGTGGCGTAAACCAGACGGTCGCGGCGCTTGAGCTCAGAGTCGCGCAGCTGGTTTAGGCGCTCGCTTAGAGATACGTGCTCTTGCACCTCAGGACGGCGAATCTCGGGGTAGGAGGACTCGAAAATGCTCTTTTCGGTCACCAGCTCGCCATTCTTGCCGTGGCCTTCGCCAGCGACTTCTTCCAGGGCGGCTTCGTCAGCTTCGACGTCGGCGCGCGAACGGATGCGCGGCGAGGCCATAGCGTCAGTTAGGCCTTCAGACAAGACGTTTAGGCACAAGGTGGTGATCAGGATGAACAGGCCGGGGAAGAAAGTCACCCACCAGTGACCACTTAGCAGCAGGGCCTTACCTTCAGAGAGCATGTTGCCCCAGGTAGGTGTGTTGGTGGCCTTGATGCCTGCGCCCACGAAGCTTAGTGAAGCCTCAAATACGATCGCGTCTGCCACCAAGACAGTGGCGAAAACCATGATCGGGGCGATGCAGTTACGAGCTACATGCTTGAACAAGATCCAGGGCACCGAGGCACCCATTACCTTGGAGGCAGCCACATAGTCTTCTCCGAACTGGGAGATGATATTGGCTCGCACCACACGGGTTAACTGTGGCACATACAAAACCGCAATGGAGACCACCACCACTGGCAGCGTAGGTAGCGTGGCACTCAGCGCCAGCACCAGCACAGCCGCAAGCGCAATACCGGGGAAGGACATGACTACGTCCAGGGTGCGCATCAAGGCTTCGGCGATCCATTTGCGGCCGGTGGCAGCGATAGCGCCGAGCACTACAGCCGCAGCCAGGGCCAGGGCGGTAGCGGAGATACCTACTACCAGTGATACTCGCGCACCGTAGATGATGCGGGAGAGCACGTCACGACCTGAGCCGTCGGTTCCGAATATGAAGTCGCCTCCAGGCGGGGCAGCCTGGCTGGTGATGTTGGTTTCGGTGCCGTCGTCGAGGGTTACTACTTCCTCTACGCTGGCCAGGCCGCTTTGGCCGGGTTTGAAGGGGAGCAAGTTCGGGGGCGAGTATGGCCATGAGCGCGAGCGCTACCAGAACCACTACTGCGATTTTGCTTCCCAGCGGCATGGCTTTCCATCCTTGGAAGCGCGCCGCAGGGGCAGTTACCTTGTCTAGTTTCTTTTGGTGGCGCATCACTCACACGCTCCTAATGCGCGGGTTGACCAGTACGTAAAGCATGTCAACGATGATGTTGATGATGATGAAGGCGGCGGCCACGGTGATGGACACGCCCTGAACGATGTTTACGTCGTTACGGGTGATGCCTTGGAAGATCAACTGGCCCATACCTTGGATGTTGAAGATCATTTCGATAACCACGGCTCCACCCATGGCGTAGCCGATGCGCAGGCCCAGCACGGTGAGCGGGGTGATTAGGGCGTTACGCAGCACGTTGCGGGCTACCACAATGTTCTTGGGGATACCGGCGCCAATGGCGGTGCGTACGTAGTCTTTATCGAGTTCTTCAACCATGGCGGTACGCACTACACGGGTTAGTGACCCGGAGTTGGGTAGGGCGACGGCGATGGCGGGTAGGGTGATTTGGCGTAGGTAGCCTTCGTCTCCGAAGGGGATCCACTCAGTGATTACTGAGGGGAAGGTGCCGGTGCCTCCGGGCACGTCCGACCACCACTGGATCATGAGCAGTGCCAGCCAGAAGGAGGGGGTGGCCAGGGAGGCGATAGAGATGACGCGGATGACCTGGTCGGGCCAGCGGTCACGGTAAAGGGCGGCGATGATACCCAGCACCAGGGCGATGATTACCGCCAGGAACATACCGATGAAGGTTAGCTGCAAGGTGATGGGGAAAGCGTTTTTAACTAGGTCGGTAATGTCGTTACCGGTGAATGATTGGCCTAGGTCACCTTGGCAGAGGTTAACTAGGTAATCCCAGAATCGTTGAAATAGGGGGTCATCTAGGTGATGAGCGGTGCGATACTGCGCTAGTGCTTCTGGACTGGCTGATTCTCCCAGGGCCAGAACGGCCGGGTCTGCGGGAGAAAGCGACATTACCAAGAACACCAGCAAGGTCACACCAACCACCATGAATGGCAGCGCGATTAGGCGCCGGCCAATTAGGCGGATCAGGTTAGACACGAGTTTGCTCCTTTGCTTTTGCGTTCACGTCTTCTATGACACGTGTGCGCCCGGCAGGTTTGTGGTCCGCCGTTGTGTCTATTGTCGGACATCTGATGTCTAATAGCAAGTGCTATTGATTGTTTGCCTACAGTGGCAAAGACTACTAAGAGATTTGCTGGCTTTGCGCGCGGGGCCGACGACGCCGTCGTCCCCCTCCCCTGCCCAGTAACGTCCCAGCCGGGCCGCCAGCTGCACCACGCAGGAACCACACAGGAAACCAAGCAAACCACCTGGCCGGGCCGCAAATCCCCTAGCGGGCGCGGCCAGGGTGCAACTTAATGGCGATGCCTACTTAAGCGCTACCCTGGCCGCTAAAACTTACTAGCTAAGCCAGCGTGGCTAACTTAGCTAGTAAAGCTTTTACTTGGTGGAACCTACGTTCTCGAAGGACAGACCGGTGATCGCGATCGGACGGAAGTTAACCAGGGACTCGCCGTTGTAAGCGGTAGGAGTCTTGCGGTGGAAGATCGGGTACAGCGGCACCTGCTCGCTGAGCAGGTCGAAGATCTCGCCCCAAGCCTTCTTCTGGTCGTTGCCGGTGAGCTTGAGGGCGGCGTCGAGCTTTTCCTGAACCTGGGTGTAGCTGTCAGCGCCCTTCCAGTGCATACGCTTGTCGGTCCACACGTCGGTGGAGTACCACCAGCGCATGAGCAGGTCAGCGTCGTTACCGAAGACCGAGGGGTCACCGGGGGCGATCAGTACGTCGTAGGCGTTGGGGTCACCGTCGATGGTGCTGTAGACGTCGGAAGACTTCTTCTCGTCGTAGCTGATCTTTACGCCCAGGGCCTCGAAGTTTTCCTTGAGGATGGCGCGCACGGAGGAGAACCAGTCGTGGTTGGAGGCCAGCACCTTGATCTCGGTTACGCCAGCTTCAGATAGCAGGCTCTTGGCCTTGGCGGCGTCGTACTTGTAGACCACCTTGGCCTGCTTGTAGTCGGCGTGGGCCTTGTGCACGAAGCAGGTGGCCGGGGTGGCGAGCTTGGCCATGCCGTTGTCGCAGATCTTGTTGTAGTCCATGGCGTACATGATGGCCTGGCGGGCCTTGACGTCCTTGAACTTGCCGTTCTGGTTGAACATGGCAAACAGCAGACCAAAGCCCTGCACGGTGGAGACCTTGTTGGGGGCCTTGAGGTTAGCCAGGTCAGCTGCGGGCACAGAGTCGATGGCCTGTACAGTGGCCGAGGTCAGGGCGTTGGTGCGGGTAGCCGGGTCGGGCAGAATCTGCCAGGTCATAGTCTTGGCCAGGGCCGGGCGCGGGCCGTTGTAGTTTTCGTTGCGCTCGAAGACAACCTTCTGGCTGGCGGAGCCGTTGTCGGTCATCTTGTAGGGGCCAGAACCGATGGGGTTGAGGTCGAAGGTCTTGGCGTCCTTCTCGACGGCGGCCTTGGGAACAATCTTGACGATGCTTAGGCGCTCGGGAACTAGGGAGAAAGCCTGCTTTAGCTTGAAGGTGATGGTCTTGTCATCCTTCTTCTCTACCTTGTCGATGAAGCCGATCATCGAACGGTACAGGCTCTTAAGCTCGGGGTCGAGTACGCGAGTGTAGGAGAAGATAACGTCTTCAACGGTCACCGCAGCGCCGTCGGAGAACTTGGCGCCATCACGCAGGGTGACCTCCCAGGTGGTGTCATCTACCTTCTTGGGGGTTTCCTTAGCTAGGGCGTTGTAGACGGTGCGGTCAGCCGGGTCTAGCTCGGTTAGGCCCTCTAGGGTGTGCCAGTTGGCAGCAATGGTTAGGGCCGAGCTGGTGGTGGCCGGGTCGTAACCATTGGTGCCTAGCTCATAAGAGATACCTGCAATAATAGCGCCATCTTTGTTAGCCTTACTGGTGTCAGCAGTGGCGCCACCGGCCTTCTTCTTCTTAGTGGTGCCACCACCACAAGCTGCTAGGGAAGCAGCAATACCGGCGGCGAGGCTTAGGGTACCGGTGACTTTGAGGAAGTCACGGCGGCTGGTTGAGCGAATGGGATTCGACATTGAAGATCCTCCTGGATGCCTGACGTCTTATGTCTGACGTTGGTGAAATGAACTGTACCATGAAGTTGCGTTTTGAGTGTACGGTTAAAGGACACAATTCAATGACGAACCATTCGCGGAGGGGCACGTGTCTAATAACTCCACACCTTTTGGGCAAACACCTATAGATCTTTCTAGCACGTCAGGCGGCGTTTCACGCGGTAGTGCCAGCCTGGGTCAGGCGCGCGTGGCCATTGAAGCTATTAAGCATAACATCATTAGCCACAACTTGCAGCGTGGCGATCCGCTCCCCACTGAGACGCAAATGTGCAGCGACTTAAATGTTTCGCGCTCATCTGTGCGCGAGGCGGTGCGTACTTTGTCAGCTTTGGACATTGTTGAAGTGCGCCATGGGCGCGGAATGTTTGTGGGTTCTGTTTCTATGCGCCCCATGGTGGAACTACTGGCTTTTAGGGGCCTGCTAAACCCGGGCGATGATTGGCGCGCTTTAAAGGATATTGTGCAGGTGCGCCAGGCTTTGGATTTGGCTTTAGCGCAGCCGGTTATTGATGCTTGGCAGGATAAGCCTTCAGCGCTTATGGAACAGATTTTGTTGGAAATGGAGCAGCTGTCTCAGGCGGGCCAGCTTTTCCCCCAGCAAGACCGCACTTTCCACAATGCTCTGCTGGCGCCGCTAAATAACCACCTGTTCCAGCAGCTAACCGATGCTTTTTGGGAGGTGCACATGATTACTTCACCGTCTTTGGGTGTGCCCACGCCGGAGGATATTCATGTAACCGCCCAGGCTCACCGTTTCATGTATGAGGCGGCAGTAGCTGGCGACGCCGATGCCTACTGCGAGGCCGTGGTTACCCACTATCAGCCTCTCCTTGGCGTCCTAGACTCCAAGTAAAAATACCCAAAATCATCCCTTCCCTATAAAAAATTCATGGGGTTTTATAGGGAAGGGATGAAATGTCAGTATTTGTGCGCGCCAGCCTGCAAGGCACACCCAAAACCAGTCCTGGACATGTGGCCCTACACCATATGCCTGGCCTACCTATGAATTTGCAACACCATTTTCTGAGGCTAGGCCTGCAGCACCAAGCTCCGCGTCCGAATCTGCAAAATCTGCAGCTCTCAACGCCGCTCCCGCCTTGCTCGACGCCGCCGCAAAGGCCCAACACCGCTAGAGCCCAAGCCCGCGCCGCTAGGCTCAAACCCGCGCCGCTAGACCTGCCCGGCCAGGCGCGCTTCATGCTCTAGCAGGTCAACTTTGACCTGCTGATTCCAGCCGAATTTACCAATTGAACCATCAGCGCGAATCACCCTATGACAAGGAATAAACAGTCCCACACTATTAACCGCGCAGGTGGTTGCGGCGGCCCTGGTGGCACCTGGAAAACCAGATGCGTCAGCTAGCTGACTGTAACTTAGACGCTGTCCAGCTTTAGTTTGGCGCAAAGTAGACCAAACCTGGTGGCGAAACGGGGTACCTTGCTGCCAAATTGGGAAGCTAGCAACTGGCTCAAAATTTCCTTCAAAGTACTGCTTGACGGCGTCTACTGCCTGCTCAAGTAGCTGGTTGGCGCCGGGGCGGATTTCCCAACCCACGTCGTCGGGAAGAGCCCGGATGGAAGCCATAACCCGAGCCAAATCCCCAGTAAAACCAGCCCCGTACAGGCACGAGTTATCACCCAGCATGGTGAACTCGCCCGCCGGGGTGTCAATGGTAACGGTATGCAGCACCCTCCTATTTACACACAAAATCATCCCTTCCCTATAAAAATTCCATGGGGTTTTATAGGGAAGGGATGAAATGTCAGTATTTGCGCGCCAAGCGCCCTAAGCACTGAGCCCTGAGCCAAGCGCGAGCTATCAGGCGGCGGAGTAGGTCAGGCAGGTGGCCTGGCCGTCGCGCTCACCCATGCGCACGGAAGCGGCGGTGCACTCCAGGTGGCTGTTGTGGGCGCAGTCCGCGCTCTGGCAAGCACCCACGGAGGTGACGACGCGGTCCAGACCGCCGCGCTCGTCGAGGGAGATGAAGGTGGAGCAGCCGGCACCCTTGACGTTCACGGCCAGGGCGTGGCAGCCGTCGTGGTTGTAAGAGCAGGAGCTGACCGAGCAGTCGGTTACGTGTGCAGTTTCCATTTTGATTCCTTTGCGCCGGGGCGCCGCAGGAAGCAGCGCTTGTTAAATTAATGCTCAGCCCGACGCAAGCAAATTCAATCATTGCCACTTTTCCTTGAAATTCCAACGGTGCGCGGCTTTAGTTAGGACATGCAAATACGCAAGAGGTTAGCACCGCTTTTGTACGACTAAAGATTGTTAACCCTAATTTAGGTAATCCTTTACATGGCCCCTAAAAGGCGCGGTTTTCGTAAGGTTTAGCGCGTTTATGGTGGCGCACGCTTTAAGCCGGCCATGTGGCGCAGCTCTGGATCCGGCAAGCGCTAAGGGGCTGCGATTCTCTGGTTTTAGGGCCGACGACGGCACAGTGGGCCAGGTGGTTAGGAACAGATAGGCCGCCACCACATCCAAAGCCGATAACTAGACAGCTGAAAATAATCCAGCATCACAGAGAGAACGGACTGCTTTAGCAGGATGACTTCCTTGCCAATTCCTGCATTGTCTACCATATTTTCTAAATCAAATATCCAAACAGCGTGCGACATTAAATTTAAACACTTCGAATCTGGAAGATAACCGAGAATCAATCACCTCTCCCTTTGATAGACTTATTCACGTCGCTTGCGTCATGTCTATAGAGTTGGGAATCAGTCACCTCTCCCCTTGATAGACTTATACAGCTAGGATTAACTGGCCTCGGATGGTTGGGAATCAGTCACCCTCTCTCTTTGATAGACTTATGCTCTGGCCACACAATGACGGTGACCCGTTGGGAATCAGTCACCTCTCCCTTTGATAGACTTATAGGCGACGCTGTAGCGCTGACACCATGGTTGGGAATCAGTCACCTCTCCCTTTGATAGACTTAAATGCCCACACGATAAGGCCGGAGCAGTGTTGGGAATCAGTCACCTCTCCCTTTGATAGACTTAGCATAGACAGGCCCTGCGCGCGTAGACGGTTGGGAATCAGTCACCTCTCCCTTTGATAGACTTATCTATTTCGAAGTGGACCTGGTCTAGATGTTGGGAATCAGTCACCTCTCCCTTTGATAGACTTACAAGGTGCTAGCGGCGCTTGATTCCATGGTTGGGAATCAGTCACCTCTCCCTTTGATAGACTTACAGGTGGCGGCCAGGGCTTTACGGGATGGTTGGGAATCAGTCACCTCTCCCTTTGATAGACTTAGCCCCTTAGACGTGGAAGGTAACGGACGGTTGGGAATCAGTCACCTCTCCCTTTGATAGACTTAGCCCCTTAGACGTGGAAGGTAACGGACGGTTGGGAATCAGTCACCTCTCCCTTTGATAGACTTACGCGCGGCTCAGAGGTGTGTTCGATGACGTTGGGAATCAGTCACCTCTCCCTTTGATAGACTTACCGCCGAGTCGCTTGCTGAGCTCCCCGCGTTGGGAATCAGTCACCTCTCCCTTTGATAGACTTAGGTCCATACGCATGGACGCGCGCACCGCGTTGGGAATCAGTCACCTCTCCCTTTGATAGACTTACAGGCGGCTAGTGAGGCGACAAAAGCGCGTTGGGAATCAGTCACCTCTCCCTTTGATAGACTTACTATCTAGGTCCCATCGCATGGCGTCGGGTTGGGAATCAGTCACCTCTCCCTTTGATAGACTTAGCATGGCCCCTACCCGCGCCCTCACCCTGTTGGGAATCAGTCACCTCTCCCTTTGATAGACTTATCACCGTGAAAGTCTGTGTCACCGGCCAGTTGGGAATCAGTCACCTCTCCCTTTGATAGACTTAACTTCGCCCGCCGCAACCTAGTGTATGTGTTGGGAATCAGTCACCTCTCCCTTTGATAGACTTAGTGGCTTTTACACCTAGCGCACCAAGGGGTTGGGAATCAGTCACCTCTCCCTTTGATAGACTTAAATGCGGCTTCGACACTGGTAACGCAACGTTGGGAATCAGTCACCTCTCCCTTTGATAGACTTACACGCGGCGACAAGGCCACGCCCCAAGAGTTGGGAATCAGTCACCTCTCCCTTTGATAGACTTAGCTGCCGCTGCCAGAAATGCCGCGCACAGTTGGGAATCAGTCACCTCTCCCTTTGATAGACTTAGCAGACCACCCTAGCGTTGTCTAGTCTGGTTGGGAATCAGTCACCTCTCCCTTTGATAGACTTATGCGTTGGTTCAATAGCTGCTTCAAGCGGTTGGGAATCAGTCACCTCTCCCTTTGATAGACTTAATTACTCCCCTACTGCATGAACTAGTTAGTTGGGAATCAGTCACCTCTCCCTTTGATAGACTTATTAAGCACAGCCCCAACAGCATTAAACAGTTGGGAATCAGTCACCTCTCCCTTTGATAGACTTACTGCCGCGTCGTGGATGGGTGCGCAATCGTTGGGAATCAGTCACCTCTCCCTTTGATAGACTTAAGTGGAGTAATTTAGCTGTCGCCTTATGGTTGGGAATCAGTCACCTCTCCCTTTGATAGACTTACGGCCAGCGGCGGTAGCGATGTCAAGATGTTGGGAATCAGTCACCTCTCCCTTTGATAGACTTATATCCAAAGATTGGATAGCTTCGCCTGAGTTGGGAATCAGTCACCTCTCCCTTTGATAGACTTATCGATAGCTGGCAGCGCACGCCTGCTGAGTTGGGAATCAGTCACCTCTCCCTTTGATAGACTTAGGAGGGAGAGGTTTCCTTGCAATCACTGCGTTTTCTAGGAATTTTTGACTAGAAAATCATCAACTGTTCAGGTGCAGACTCACTCTTTTGAGGCTTTGCGTTACGAAAATGGAGCCCACTAGCCCACTGTTTGTCACTCACGCCAATCACACGAACCTGCCCACCCTCTGGAAGATGCGTTTTGATAGCGCGAAGCACTGCATGATCCTGCCCACCGGTAGGCCAGTATTTCGCATAGACGCTGAACTGGACCATTATGAAGCCCCAATCCAGTAAATCATGGCGAAACCTAGTTGCTTCGCGACGTTTCTCCTTTGTCTCCACAGGAAGATCAAACATTACTAGACACCACATTGCGTCATCCGCCATCGTTTTCACCGCCGAAATCAACCAAAGTTGGACCAGCCCAAGCAGTAACCTGTAGTCGATCTTCAACACCTTCCGCATAGCGACCAAAAGCTTGAGCTAGAGCCTCGACTACAGCCGGGATTCCATGGCCATCAGCACTAAATTTCTGTGCAGCAGCCGCAACCAATACCTTTTTCACTTCCCTATCAGTTGGGCTAGCTGCCTTAGGGAGCTGAAAAACTACCTCATCTACTGCGGGCCGAAACGGCTCAATCAAATCATCAGCAAGAGCAAAAGCATTGCCCCTATCATGATGGAAAATACCTAGTGCAGGAGCCAAGCCAGCAGCAAGTACAGCTCGCATAACATGCCCGCGCAGCACCGAATAGCCGTAGTCCAAGCAAGAATTCGACCCTACACGTTCACCTGATCCAGGGATACGCCTGGTCTCTAAAGCTTTAGACCAATACAACCTAGCTGCCTGGGCTTCTACATTTGCTGGATCGCCAGAACGCACTTTATCCACCAAAGCCAATAGCTGGCCGCTACCAGGAATTTTAAGATTTTCTAGCACCGCCGCTTGACCAGTAATTTTGGCGCGCACTAGACGTGCCCATGCGTTCTTTTTACGTGGCAAAGTCATAGCAGCTTGAGCTCTATGTCTGGCGGCCACTCGACCATGTTCAGACCAGCTATAAGCACCACCTTCAGGAATACCTCGCCAATCACAGAACAGTAGCGCTACATCCGCTGCACATAACCTATGCAGAACTGACGCGCTTAGCTTAGTACCCATACCAACTAGAACAATTGCCAAGTCAGCAACTGGTATATGCACTGTTTCACCAGATTCTGGGTGAACAGTAATACCACCACGATCTGATTCAAGTGTTCCTTCAAAACCACTCAAATCAAGAACTCGCCATGCACCATCCATGGTTAGCTCAAATCCACTGACACAGGAAGATGAGCCCGTGACACCCAGCGTTCTTCACCAAGAGTATTACGACGTATAACCTTAACAGCACCATTTCCAAGCACAGTATTAATTGACACATACCAGCCTGGCCCGCTCACCAAACTACTTACAGCTTCTGATGTATAAGAATCAAATCCTTCTTCAGACAATAGATTAGGGCGAAGCCTGATTTTAATAGCACTAGGAAAGCCACAGACTCGCCAGGAAGATGCTTCTGGATACTCTTTAAGTAGACTACCAATTTTATCTGAAGAATAACGCTCCGATTCGATACGAATCTCATCACCTTCAACTAACCAGCCAATTTGCGTTGCAGTTCCATCCGCAAGAGCTTTGCGGATAGTTTAGAAGCAGTCCGCATTGAGATAGTTGATGGCTTAAGAGGTTCGGTGAACAAATCCTCGTGCTCCATACGACGCAAATCTGTTTGGAACACGCGGACCATAGCGTAGGTAGTTTTCTTACCATCGATTCGATAAATACGTGCATGATGAATAGTGTCACCAATACCAGCAAAGCCACCGCGCACTTTAATCGCAGGAGCACCACTAGCAAAGAAGTTTACTTCATCCGTGGGGCCAAATTGTTTACCGTTTACAGTAATGTGTCGAGTCGAATCTGCAGGCAACCCATTTTTAACATCAAAATCAGGTTGCTTTGTAAGCGCTGTCCATAGTGCCGGCGTCTCAGCCCTGTCAATTAGTTCAGCAGAAAGGGCATCACCTAACGCATAACTACATAGTGACTTGATAGTGTCATCATGCGCTTTGGCCAAACTAATACCAAGACGCTTGTTTTCACTGAAATGTACTTCATCTTTTTCTAAAGCGTCATTGAATAGCTCTACAGCAATTCGCATTGCGTTAGTCCAAGCATTCCACCGACGATATTCGTCACGGTTAGAACCGTGGAATTCTTTCCAAGTCTCTTGCATCCCAGAAATTCGTTGTGAGTCACGCAGCTGCATACGCCATGACAGCAGCTTGGATACAGACTGGTTCATCAATGCAATAACCAGAGCATCCATCGCGTGATGCCTACGATCTAGGCGAGTCTTACCTTTCCCACCAAGTAGCTCCACTCGATTCTCAAACCCTGAAGCTTTCCTAGCTTCAGCGGTTATAGTACCACGATAAACCCCTACTTGAGGAGCCTTCTGACCAGTATCTTTCAAGAGGTTTTCATAATATCCCAAGATACGCTCATGCAGCTCAACAGCCATCCAAGCCACAGACTCTAGCGAGCGGCCATCAAATTCCTCCTCCGGTTTTTTAGATTCTAGGCGAGCAATAATCTCTTTTCTGAATTTTTTACTTTCGTTCTTCGAATAAAATTCGATGAGAGAATCATCGTCATAATCTTCTGGCAAATCAGCTTTTTCGAGAAGCAATGAATTTACACGCTCTTTAGCGCCCTCCAAGGAGACTCCAGGCCCAGCCTTACCAGATGACACCCAGACAGCAAAAGGAATGTTGCTTTTGCTAGCATTGCATGTTCTACACACTGCGGCCAGGTTTGAACGTTTATTGTTTGATCCACCATTTGTTCGTGGAACGATATGGTCCATCTCTGCGGTTTCAAAACTAATTTTAGTGCCGCAGTAGAGACACTGACAATTTTGACGGCGCAGTGCAAAATATTTTATAGTGTGACTCCTGAGCGCATGCCCAGATAGCCCTAACCGCTTAGCAGTCGCTTCAGCAACTTCCATGTTCTTCTTGTGGCGAGCCTCATTATCTCGAATTAGTTCTCTAACAACTTTTTCCGAAACCAGCCCTTCGCGCACATGTTCAACATTCACAGATGCTGGAATACCCCAACGCTCAGTAGCTGTATCAATCCAGCGTGCTACTTGTTTCAATACACGATCTACAGCTGGGTTTCCTACAGGTGAATTGATAGGCTCTGGAGTAGGTTTCCAGTCATTACCTATATTAAATAGTCTCTTACGCGCTTCGTGAAGATCAATGCCTTCTTCTAGCATCAGATTAGTAAGCCTAGTTAAGCTATTAACCGAGTATGCTGCACGTCCAGTGGGTAATGAAATCTTCTCCAGCTCTTCCAGGTCTTTTTCACTAAAGCTCTGCGTTAACTTAGTTAAATCATCAAGCTCGTCATCCGTTTAGGCGTATGTGATCCACCTGAATTAGATAGGTAATCAATCAGTTGTCCACGTTGGTCCTCTGAAGCCTGTTTCCACCAGTCCTTAAGAGCCTTAACTTTATTCTTCTTTATACTTACAGAAGTTACATCAATTGGAGGGTACTTTAAAGCCGCTTGACCGTCATATGAGGCACGTGCAGTTCCCTGCAGATCAGAGCGATCAATCTTCAGTTTTTCAGCTACATCAAACCAGGTAACTTCATCTTTAGGACCGACATTACTCAGGTAATTTGTCAGCATTTGCAGCTCTTTGGGACTCAGAGTGCGTTTACTACCTGCTTCATTAATACGTAGGTTAGTAAGGGTAGCTACAATATTAAACTTTTGGAAAGCTGGATGGGCTCTCTCTGCACGAATGTATTTTTTCTGCCCAGGAAGTTCATCGTGGCCTACTAGTTTATGTGCTGCATCTACCTTGCGCGGATTCTTTGCTTTAAAGACAGCTTCAATTAGGTGCTCAACTTGGTCTTGTGGAACTTCTTGAACCGCACAAATACGGCGGATCTCTTCAGCATTATCACTCTGGTGAAGTTTACCCTCGATAACACCTTTATCACCACGCACCCTACCTAGGACTATATCGCGTGGCTTATTCTTACTATTATCCTTTTTAGACTCTTCTAGCACCTGCAGCGCAGGGGTTGTAGCTAAGCTTAAAGACCCCAAAATAAATGCATCTACCAGCTGACCTTGGGTAGCATCTGAAGCAAATTTTCGCCCGATCACACGAGATACATCTTGATTTAGATTAGTAAGAAACTCAGAAGGATACGGCAAACTAGCAAGCGAAGCAGTTTCATATAAGGGTTACGCCAACCTCTGTGCCGAGCAATATGCCGCATAGCAATAGACAGCATTTTTTTGCGCTTAACATCATCAGCAATATAACCGTCAAGAAGCCGAGCGCGCGCATGCCAAGGCTCGTATGGATCGGGATAATCCTCAAGGTTAGGCAGGGGCCAACCAAACTCTTCTGACAGTAAGCGATCAAGCGCTACTAGTCGCTTTTTAGTTTCACGCTTCGCCCGCCGGTTACGGCGGGCCACACCAGAAACATTTTTCCGAGTCAGTGCGGCTTTACGGCTAGCTGGGTCAATACCAGCATCATGCCGAAATACTAGCGAGTTGAGCAGCCTGATTGGGTAATCGTCGTCATCGACTTCGACAGCACAAAAGCCAATGGAGTTAAGGCCAACATCAATACCGACCTTATAGCGAACATCATCTTTGGGGAGCGTAACGGCCATAGTTCATTATGGCACGTAACAGGGGTAATGGGAGGCAAAAAATTACCGGAACCTTTTGAAAATAAATCCAAAAAGTCCCGGTGGAGCATTCCAAAAGCCGCTAACGAGTCGGCCTCTTGTTAAGAATCAGTCACCACAATGGTAGCACTCGCCGCCCGCATTGCAACCACTAGATCAGCCAAAAACCAGACTCTGCCTAGCTAAGTCAGTGCCAGTGCTGGCCATTACCTCACGGATCGCTACTACAACTTAGTAACTTTGCTAGCATCTGCGGGAGCCGTGACCTTGAGGTTGACGATGACACCTATAAAGACCCACAAAATCCCGCCAATAAACAGGCAAGCAACCGGCTGCGTAGACAGGTGCAGCCAGTAACCAATCTGCAAGCCAAGAATCGTCCCAAGCGCCCCAAACGAGTACGACCAGCTCATGATCCGCACAAAACGCGTGCCCTTAAACTCTGCCTGGCGAAACGTCTCAAGAACAACCATCCGTGCCCGGTTAAGAATGGTTATGGCAAGCACGAAACCCAAAGCCAAAATAAACGAGCTACCCACAGTCAACTCAAATAAGCCAAACAACAGCAAAATAGCACCCGACACCAGCGCGGAAGCCAGAAGCACCGTTTTAGCCGAGCCAATACGACGCAGCCAGCGCCCCGCCGTCGGCCCAAGCATGGCGCCCACACCAAAGACCGCCAGCACAAGCCCCATGCCCGTAAAAGCACCCAGGTGAGAGGCCCGTTCAGCAGACACCCCTGCCACCCAAAGCAAGAACAGTTCACCAGTCATCGCGCTAGCGATTCGTATCATCAGCGATAACAGTGGGGACGCCGGCCCCGAGGCAAAAAGATCCTTGAAAAACTCTTTTACCGGCAAGCGGCTACCAGTCACCGCGTATTCGTCATCGTCAACGTCAAGGATTGGCTCAGCCGCAAACGTGGTCCGCGCAAATAGTCGCAAACCCGCCCCGCAAAGCGACAAAACCAGGTTTGTCAGCAATAAGGCCTCAATGGAAACCGAGGCGAAGAAAGAGCCAAGCGGCCCGCCAATCACAAAGCCAATAAATGCGAGCCAAGAATAGAGCGTGGCGTTAAAAGCTAAGGCTGCTTTTTCGTCCACATTAGCGATAGCGGCCCCATAGAACTCATCGGCAAGGTCACTGACCGGGGCGATCAGCGCGTCGATAAGCACGTAGGCAAAAAGGCAGCCAATCGCCAGCTGGGGCTGCAGGAACATGACGGCTAGAGCGATGGCACTCATTGCCGCTTCACACAGGTCTACAGTGATTAGTGCCTTGTCCGGGCTGATTTTGCCAACGATGCGCGCGTAAAACGGGAAGGTGAAAACAATTATTTGCTCGATCGTTTTCAAAACAACAAGAGCAGAAACCGCGATAGTCCCAGATGCGGCAAATGCGCTGAAACCAGCATTGACAACATAGTTACCGAACACCGAAGCGATAAGCCCGATGATCATTAAACGGCGCGCTTAAGCAGTTTAGCTTGCGCTTTACCTGACAGAGTCATTTACCGCTCCCTCCAACAAAAACCGGCGTCAGCAGTCAGCAGTCAGCAGTTAGCAACAGCCGCATCCCACAACTTAGAAACAAAAAGGACGCTCACTTTATATCAAAATGAGCGCCCTAATGGTGGAGATGCGGGGAATCGAACCCCGGTCCGACAGTAATGCAACAGGACTTCTCCGGGTGCAGTTTGCTAAAGAGTTTCTCGGCCTCAGCGTCTCACGCAAACTAGGACGCTTGGAACAGGCTCAGTCGACTAAAAGTCCCTTAATTCCCATCGACAAGGAATTAAAGCAGTGGCTCTCTAAATGACGCCAGTGACCGGGGCGAAAGCAAACCCGGGCTGACGGACTTGGCGACTGGCTCAGGCGGCCAGGGCGAAGTCGGTGCGGTTGTTATTGGCACCTATTGGTTTGAAACAGAGCGTTAACGAGATGACTGCTCATCCTCGACCCGCTTCTACTGAATCCACTACCGTCGTCGAAACCGATCATCCCCTATGTAGTTATCTGCCTACGGCAGGAATTGCATTTTAGCACAGCCTCCCGAAAAGCGCCAGTCCCAGCGGGGTTTGCTAGTGCCGACGACGCCGCCCGCGTCACCTTTCAGCCAGCGCCGCTAGCATCGCTGCCCGCTCCCCCAGCGGCCCTCAGCCCTGGGGCGCGAACTGAGCCTCTCAGCCCTGGCGACGTCGAGCTGCGGCTACCGCCCGAGCAGCCTCGCGCTTATCCTGGGCCTCACGCAAAGCTGACGCTTATCCCATTCCTGCTTACCGCGTGCCAAAGCTACCTCAACCTTGGCTCGCCCGTTGATGAAATACAGCTCCAACGGCACCACGGTATAACCCTTGGCCTGGGTTTTAAACGCCCAACGGTCAATTTCGCGACGGTGCATCAGCAAACGCCGCTTGCGGCGTGGAGAGTGGTTGTTCCACGAGCCCTGCGAGTATTCAGGGATGTGCGCGCCCTGCAGCCAAGCCTGGCCGTTGCGGTCAATCTCCACCCAGGCGTCAACTAGCGACGCGCGCCCCATCCGCAGCGCCTTAACTTCCGTGCCGGTTAGGGCCAGGCCAGCTTCGAGTTTTTCCTCGACGGCGTAGTCGTGTAGGGCCTTCTTGTTGCGGGCAATGGTCTTGTGGGCATCCGAGGCAGCCTTAGCCTTCTGGGCGGCCGTCAGCTTCGGTGCTTTATCCTGCTTAGCCATAAGCGCCTCCAATCGTTGTGTATAAAACAGCCGGACGCATCAGTTTACCCGATACATCCGGCTGTTGCGCGAATTAATTCAGCGTCCCGCCAAAGCTCGCCAGCGCGCGGCGAGCCCAGGCGCACACTCGCGGGCCTGCTCGCAAGCGCGCGGCGAGCCCAGGATGCGCCGCGTGGCCCGCCTGCGGGTGGCCTGTGGCCAGCCAGTGCGAACTGCGGTTTAGAAACCAGGCAGGCTCATGGGGTCAATGTTGACGCCGTCGCGAGTGACCTCAAAGTGCACGTGGCAGCCGGTGGCGTAACCGGTGGCGCCGGTGTAACCAACCACCTGGCCACGGCTGACGCTGGCCCCATCACCCACGGCGCGCCCAGACATGTGGCACAAGGTGATGTTGTAGGAGTGGCCGTCAATGTAACCGAGGTTGATATCCAAGCCGATACCGCAGGAAACCGAATACCAGTAGGTAGCTACCCCGGCCGCCGGCGCATATTGGGGCTGGTTACAGTCAGCAGCAAAGTCCGTACCGGCGTGGCCTTGGGCGGCGCCGGTAACCGGGTGGATGCGGTAACCAAAGGGACTAGTCACCACCCAGGGCGCGGTGATGGGGTGGCCAATATAGCCGCTGCCTAGCGAGTCAGACCTGGCCGAGCTGGAGGAAGCGTTAGTCATACTGCCGCTAGCTACAGCCTGGGCGTTGGCGGCGTCGATCTTAGCGATCTTGGCTTGGGCGGCGGCCTGGTCTTTAGAAACCTGATCTAGCTGGGCCTGCAAGCCGGCTTTCTGGGTTTCCAGGTTGGAGGCGGCGGCTGAGGCGGCTGAGGCCCTAGCGGAAACCTCGTTGCGCTTGGCGGCAGCCTGATTGGCGGCGTCGGTGGCTTCCTGGGCGGCCTTGTCTGCCTGCACCTTCAGGTTGCTGATGCGCTTGGCGACGGCGTCCTGGCGGGCTTTGCGGTTGGCGTCCTTAGCGCGCTGGGCTTCGGCATCAGCCAAAATCGACTCCTGCACGCTGGAGGCCACCTGGGTGACGTTGGAGCGCTCAGTCATCTGCGAAACCGAATCGGACTGCAGCACGTAAGAAAGCGTGGTTAGCGAGTTGTCGCCCTGGTAGGTGGAGACCACCAGTGAGGCCACTGCCGCCTTGGAAGCATTGGCTTCCTTGGAGGAGTTAGTGGCCTGCTTGTTTAGCTGCTCTTGCTGGGCCTGGGCGCTAGCCAGCTGGGTGTTTACCTGCTGTTGGGTTTGCAGGGCCTGGGCTTGGATCTGCTGGGCTTTAGCCAGCTCCGTTTTAGCCGCAGCTAGCTGGGTGTTGGCGTTTTGGGCATCCAGGTATGCCTGACCCAGCTTGGCGTCCACGCCTTCTAGCGAGGAGCGCAGCTGCGCTTCTTTCTGGTTGGCGCTGTTTAGCTGGGATTGGGCGTCGTCGCGCTCGTCGGCGTGAGCCACCGGCAGGCCGTGACCCACTAGCCCCAGGCTTAGCTCAAGGTGGCGGCGGCCGCCATCACCAGTGAGCCTGCTTTAGAAAGCGAAAGCTTTTTCATGATTTAGACCTTGGTGTAACGCGAGAGTGAAACCATGGAAGAAATTCCAGCTAGCACAATCGCCCCAAGCATCAAGAACGGCGCTACGGTGAGCACCTCGCGGGTGCCAATGAAGGCCATGGTGATAGACAGGGACTTAGCCAGCCAGTCGTTAATCAGGTAGTGCACGCCCAGCAGTAGCACGCCTACCGCCAAGATGGCGCCGGTCAGGGCCGCGAGCATACCTTCAAGCATGAATGGCAGCTGGATAAAGGTGTTGGAGGCACCTACCAGGCGCATGATTGAGGTTTCTTTGCTGCGCGACATGGCCGAAAGTTTAATGGTGGTGATGATCAGCAAGAACGCTGCCACCGCCATCACAATGGCTAGGCCAGCTGCAAACCATGAGGCCCTATCCATCACCTTAAACAGTGGCTCAAGGGTGGCCCGCTGGTCTACCACGCGCTCAACCCCGGCCCGGCCTTGGAATTGCTCAGCCACCACCTGGTACTGCTTGGCATTAACCAGTTTGACGCGGAATGAAACCGGCATCATGTCTTCGGTGGCGTTGCGGCCAATGGGCGAGTTGCCGTAGGCGGCTTTGAAGTTTTTGAAGGCCTGCGCTTTGGTTTCCATCTGGAAACTCTTTACGTAGGGCTTGAGTGAGTCTGAACGTAGGAAGGAATCTACTGAGGCGATCTGTGCCTGGGTGGCTTCACCGTTGGGGCAGCGCGCCTGCGAGGAGGATGAGGGGCACATAAAGATGGACACCTCAACCTTGTCATACCAGGCCCCTTTCATGGCGCTGATCTGCATCTGTAGCAGTGAGGATGAGCCCACAAACAGTAGCGATACGAAAGAAACCAAGATGACGGACACGGTCATAGCCATGTTGCGGCTTAGACCCTGGAAAACCTGGGAGAAAATAAACCTGATACGCATTAAAACTACCTCAGCGGTTGGAGCCGTAGACACCGCGTGCCTGGTCACGCACCACGTGTCCCTCTTCAAGTTCGATTACGCGCTTGCGCATCTGGTCTACGATTTCGTCGTCGTGGGTGGCCATAACCACGGTGGTTCCTTGGCGGTTAATCCGGTCTAGTAGACGCATGATTCCTACCGAGGTGGAGGGGTCAAGGTTACCGGTGGGCTCATCGGCTAGCAGTAGCTTGGGGCGGTTAACCATGGCGCGGGCGATTGCCACACGCTGCTGTTCACCACCGGAAAGCTCGTGCGGTAGACGCTTTTCCTTACCTTTTAGGCCCACTAGTTCTAGGGCTTCGGGCACGGCTGAGCGAATGTAGTAGCGCGGCTTGCCGATCACCTGCGGGGCGATAGCCACGTTTTCGAGCACGGTTTTGTTTTCCAGGAGTCGGAAGTCCTGGAACACAGTGCCGATTTCGCGGCGCAGCTGGGGTACCTTCCAGGTGGAAACCTGGGATAGGTCGCGGCCAAGTACGTGGATTGAGCCGGAGGTGGGACGTTCTTCACGCAGCACTAGACGCAGGAAAGTGGATTTACCTGAACCCGAGGCGCCCACTAGGAATACAAATTCCCCCCGTTCGATCTCAATATCAACCTCGTTTAGCGCCGGCCTGGCGCCGCGTTTGTAGACCTTAGAGACTTGGTCGAAACGGATCATAGGGGAGCCCTCCTAAGTATGCAGACTCCCTCACCGTACGCGCATAAGGGCGCGTTACCTATTAGTGACACACCCCAGACTAGTCACACTCAGAACTAAATTAGGATTAGCTTATGAGTGAGAAGGCAGTTGATTCTATTGATTTGGGTTCTTGGGCTCGGTTTACCCCCTCTTTGGTTAGTTTTTTAAGTAACGACGTCGACGCCGGCGCTCGCCTGGTGTTTTACGTGGGCCAGCCCTTACTTGAGCCAGATACGCAGCTAACCGCGCCTGGCCTAGCTAATAAGCTACTACGCCGCAAAGCCAAGATTTCTAGCGATAAGCCAGGGATTGCGGTTTTGGTTGACCAAACTCAGGGCGCACTTAGCTATACGGCTTTAGCTCCGCGTGTAGATGGCCTAGAGCAGCTGCTACTGGGCCCAGCTCACGTTATGCAGCTGGCTTTGCTGGGCTGGGATGCCCAGCCTAATGTCCTGACTTTTAAAACCACTGATGCAGCTAAGCTGGCAGAAATGATCACCCGCTCACTGCTGGAGGTTTTTAAGGTAGCCCACCCAGCCGATCTGGGCCTGGACCTGGCCTAGCCACAGCAGGCTTTTAGACCAGGGTGTAGTCGGTGCTCCACTGATCTTGTGCCTCCAGGTTGGGGGTCACTAGCTCAGGGCTGCCGTTTTGGGCGGCAATCGCAGCGGCTAAGGCCGCGCCCACATCCGGGGCGCTATTGGTGCCCGGCACACCCGTGATTTCCGGGGCTTCTGGGGCGTAGGCGGTTTCAGGCCCGTCAGGGCCGCTCATGCTCTCAGGGGCGCTCATTGCTTCTGGCGCGCTAGCAGGCTCTGGCGCGCTCATGGTCTCAGGACCACTCATAGCCTGCGGGCCGCCCATGGCCTGCGCTCCCCCAGCACGCTGCGCAGCTAGCTGCGCCTCACCCGAGTCACCAGCCTTGTCGTGGATGATTACCACCTTGGTGTAGTGGGCTTCGCCGCGAGTTAGATCATGGCCGGCGCAGTGCAGGTGTAAAACCATTGAGCTAACTCGCTGACCAGAGCGCATCCAGTGGTCCTCCCCCAGCCTGCCGCACAAGATCACTGGGTCGCCTCGCTTAAATGACTGGGCTAAGTGCTCAGCTAGGTCTCCCCAAGCCTTGGCGGTAAACCATAGGGTGTCGTAGTTGACCCAGCTGCCAGACACCATTTGCCCATATGAGGCGGCTACACGGAACCGGCAGTAGGGCTTTTTGCCTTCCTGCCTGGTTAGCACTGGGGCGGTAGCCACGGTGCCCTGGACAGTGACTTCAATGGCGCGGTTCATTTACCTCTCCTTTTGCGCGCATCGTTTAGTGACGCAACCAGGATCAGTCAAAAAGCAAGCACCCCGCTTGGCCGGTGTGTATAAGCCGCGTGGGGCCAAAAAGTTCCCCACCTGTGCACAAAAGCGGCCTCGCCTGCCCCCGCGCGGCGCCGCCAAAGCCCAGCCTGCCCATGCCGCGCGCAGCGCGGGTAGGCGGGGCTGGGTGGTAGTGAAGATTGTGGCGCCGCACCAAGCAACATATGCGGTGGGAGCAAGCGGCGCCTACCCAAAGCAGGTCCACCCAAACGGGCCCACCAGAAACCGCCCAGAACCGGCGCAGAAAAAGCGGCGGCGGCCAACAACAATGCTGGCCGCCGTCGAAGTTAAAACTGGCTCAGGTTTAACTGGCTCAGGTTTACCCCACTACGCTTGGGTCTTCTCCACTGCCAAAGCTGCGCGCAGGCGGTTGTGGCGGGCAAATACTGCCTGCATGGGTTTAACCATGTCGCGGTTAACCAGCTGGTCAACGCGTCCCCTGGCGGCCTCGCGATAAGCAGCCGCTTCTCGGTTAGCGCGGCGCAGGCGCAGCCAGTAGCTGGCCACAGCCGAGAGCACACCCACGGCCACCAGCGCGTAGCTGGGCACGCCCCCATGCTTAAAGAACATCCAACCAAATCCGGCCAGTACCGCAATCCAGCCTAGCCACCAGCCCAGCTCAATCAGCAGCTTGCGCGGGCGCGGCAGGGGCACTAGCGCCACCAGGTCAGTCACCCCGGTGACCAGGCCTTCAGGATCAGAGACCGCGTCTTGTACCGAGTTAACCCAAGCCTGAGGCAGGTAGTCAGTGTTGCGGTGCAGCCAAGTGGATGCCTGGGCGGCCACGCTCACTCGTGAGGGAGCTTCGGGGCGGGCCAAGGAGGGCGGGAAAAATTTTACGTAGACCCGTAGCAATCGAGTCAGCCACTACACCCACACCGGCGCTACGCGACATTTGCTCCTGGAAGTCGGAGGTGGCCGGCTCATCTAAGGTGGCCTCACGCTCGGCCACGCTCACCGACAATCGCTTGGCGATAGAGTCCAGCTCAGCTGAGGCAGTGCGGGCAGCGTTAGATTCGCGCTCAGAAACCTGGCGGAATAGCTCACGTACCTGGTCTAGGTTGTCCCCGCGCTTAGCGGATACGGCGATCACGCGTACCTTATCCAGCCCGTCTGCCAGCAGCAGCGCGCGCACATCGTCAATCAGGGCTTGGGTACCGCCCGCAGGTAGGGTGTCGATCTGGTTGATCAGCACCACCATGTCTTCCTGGCGGGCACCCAGGCCGCGCAGGTAGCCCTCGTGCAGGGCTGCGTCGGCATATTTTTGCGGGTCCACAACCCAAACCAGCAGGTCAGCTAGGGGCACTAGCGGTCTACCTGCAGGGCGTGGGCGGTGGTCACCGAGTCATAGTCGGGCACATCCAGCAGCACCAGGCCGTCAAGGTAGTTTTCGTCGTCGCCGTCGAGAATGGACTCGCGCCTAATGCGGCGGTGCGGGTCTACCCCCAAAAAGTCCAGCAGGGCGGTGGCGTCGTCACCCCAAGTGCAGGCGGCGGCGCGTGAGGTGGTGGGGCGGCGGGCACCCACGTCGGCAAAATCAAGTTTGGTTAGGGCGTTGAACAGGGAGGATTTACCTGAACCGGTGCCCCCGAAAAACGCTGCCACGGTGTGGTCTACGCCCAAAGCTAGACGTTTAGCCACATTATCCATTCCTTGACGGGCAGGAATTACCAAGGAGGCGCTTACCTCGTTGGGGGCCGCGTCTAGGGCGCGGCGCATTTCCTCAAGCCGCCTATCAAGGCTGGCAGCGTCGATCATCAATTCGCTCCAAACAATCCGAAGGGTTTCAGCTCACTGGCACGCAGGCGTAAAGACGCCGCCAACTGCGCGGTAGGAGCCACAGCTACAGCGCTTCCATCAGGCGAAAGCGCGGTCAGTGTCTGTTCTACCTGAGTCCGCAGCTGTGCGCTAGCCAATTCTAATGCGTCTTGTACCTCAAGTCGCGCGGCAGCTTCACGAGCTCGCACCACCCCGGTAACGGCCACCACCAGGAAGTCTTTCAAGGCAGGCGCGGTCAGACCACGCGGCACATGGGTGGGTTCAGCAATGCCCTCGTACCACTTGGCAATAACTTCGGCAGAGGAGCTGGTGCGCGGCTCTACCCCGGCGCCTTCCAGCGTGGCCTGCCCCCAAGCGAATTTAACCTTGGCGATGCCCTCAAGAATGGTGGCTTCTAGGCGGTCGTTTAGGGCCAGACGGCACTCTTGCGAAAGCGTGTCTAGGGCCTGCTGGCGGCGCTTACGTTTGAGCCCAAAGAAACCGTTTGAGGGTTTGACCCTGGGCTAGGGTACTTAGCGGCGCGCCGGAGCTAGCTAGGGCCAGCCAGGAGGTGGATACAGCCCCCTGGGCGGCAGTGCCGCGCTCGACATCATCGTTAAATTCGTGGATTACCGAGCCCAGCAGCTGGGCGCAGTTAGTGTCCAGGTTGTGGGCGGCTTGGGATTGCTCGTCGACGGCGTCGGCCAGGCGGCTTAGCTGCTCACGTAGCGAGGCCCATACGGCTCGCCCGGTGCGGCGCAGCAGCCCCTCAGCGCGGTGCTTGCCGGCCAGCAGCTGCAACCAATTACGCAGCTCAGCCACCTGCTCCACAGGCAGTAGGCCCTCGTGGGGGCCGACATCGCCAACTACGAAGAAGGGTGCCTGGTCTAGCCCCATCTGGGCCAGGCGCTCCATCAGGTCTGTGCGGATCTCGTTAAGCACCGGGCCGCTGATGCGGTTAAGCACCACCGCGATCTTGGTGTTGCGGGTGTTGGCCAGCTCCAGGGTGTACCAGGGGGTGGCGTCGCCGTAGCGCGCTGCCGTGGTTATAAACAGCCATAGGTCTGCCGCCTCCAGCAAGCGCGCTGCCAGGGCTCGGTTGGATTCATGTACCGAGTCCAGGTCACTGGCGTCCACCAGGGCCAAGCCGGCCGGGACGACGTCGGAAGTAACCATGCGCGAAATCTGCGACAGGGGGTGCTTAAGCAGCACCTCTTGATCCTCAGGGTTGCACACCAGCACCGGGGTTTTGGTGGTGGGGCGCAAAATACCCGCAGCCGATACTTCCGTACCCAAAATTGAGTTGACCAGCGTGGATTTACCGGCGCCAGTGGAGCCACCCACCACCACAATGGCGGGCGTATCGCCGTCCTCAAGCTGAGGCAGCAAATTGTCACCCACCTGTACCTTCAGGCTGTCACGCAGGGCTACCGCAGAGGGCGCCAGCGCGGAGACAAACGGGAAGGAAAGCTGATCTAAATTTTTGAGTACATCTTGCAGTACATCTATAAGCTGACCGCGGCTGAGGGAGGACACTACAGTAGCGTCGCTGGAGCTAGACGTAACCATAACCACAACTTTACTTTATGTTTGCACGCACATACGCAGAAATTACGGATATATCAAAAGATAAGAAATGGTGCCCCCGGCCGGACTCGAACCGGCAACCTGCGGATTAGAAGGCCGATGCTCTATCCATTGAGCTACGGAGGCTTTGCTTTAAGTTTAAAGCAAAAGCGGCGCAAGGTAAACGCGAGTGTAAACCGGTAAATAATTACGGCAACTAATCACTAACCAGTTAAAAGACATGCGCAATTCACCCCCGCACATAAAATAAAACCCCGGAATTAACCGGGGTCTTAAGCGGGTGGCTGACGGGGCTCGAACCCGCGACCTCCTGGACCACAACCAAGCGCTCTGCCAACTGAGCTACAGCCACCATGTGCATTACCTGCAACAGCAATGAACTTTAGCTGCTTTACCCACCTGTACGCCACTTACGCGGCTGTGCATTAGGTCACGCTTTGGTCCAGGAGTGGCCCAAAGCGAGCCGGGGGCGCACTCCAGGGACGCTTCCAAAGCGCCCCGGGCACGCTGCACAGGCACTCCAAAAGCGGCTTAGAAACGGTGCGCAAGCGGTTCAGAAGCGTTCAGCAATGCGCGCCAGGGTGGAGTCAGCACTGATTTGGGCCGCAATGGCGCCATAGTTGCGCTCCCCCTCACCCTCAAATAGGGCCTGACGGTAGTAGCGCAGCTCATCTATGGAATCAGCAATGTCGCCCAGGGCGCGGTGGTTGCCGGTCTTTTCGGGGGCGTGGCTGTAGGCCTGGGGGTACCAGTGCTTGGCCAGCTCCTTGATGGTGGATACGTCAATGATGCGGTAGTGCAGGTGCTCAATAACCTCAGGCATGTCACGGGCCAGGAAGTTTTTTTGTCGTTACCAACGCTGTTTCCGGCCAGTAGGGCGGTGCGCTCTTGGGGCACTAGACGCTTAATGTAGGCCAAAAACCTCGGCGGTGGCGGCCTCCATGTCCATAGCCTCCGGCCCGGCTAGCTGCTCTAGCAGCCCCGAGCGGGTGTGCATGTTACGCACAAAGTCATTCATCTGCTCTAGGGCTTGCTCACTGGGCTTAATCAGCAGGTCAATGCCCTTGTCTAGGGGGCTGTAACTGGTAGTCGGTGACGATTACGGCCACCTCAATTAGGGCGTCGTCAACTAGGCTCAGCCCAGTCATTTCACAGTCGATCCAAACCAGCGGATCGTGCATCAGGCTCTCTTTACTCACGTACGTAAGTGTACGCAGGCGCCGGCGCGGGGGTTAGTTTTCGATACAACTGTGCCCCTAGCAGCTAGCTTGGCCCGGTGGGGCTGGGTAGTTGCTAGGGCACGTTCGGCGCGCCGCCGGCTTAGGCGCGTGGCCTAGGGCGTGGCACGCGCAGCTTAGGCTGCGAGGCCGCTGGCTTAAGCTGCGCAGTCTGCCGTTTTTAGGGCCGACGGCGCCTGGCCCGTTTTACCGGGCCGTTGCGCGACCGTCGGTTAGTTGCCTTGGGCCTTAGTGGCGCGCTCGATGGCGTCTTGCAGTCGCTTTTGGGCATCGCCGTAAGCGCTCCAGTCGCCACGCTTCATGGCGTCATTGGAGTCCTGCATGGCCTTCTTAGCGTCCGAAAGGGCCTGGCTCAGCGCCGGGTTGTTGCCGCCAGCTGGGTTGGTGCCGGTAGCCGGGGTGGTGGCCGTCGACGCCGTCGGGCTAGACGCCGTCGGGTTGGCAGAGGCGCTCGGAGCCGCAGAGGCCCCAGGCGAGGCAGCGGGCTGCTTATTGGTGTTATTGGCGGCGCCGTTATCACCGTTTACGATCTGTTCACCGGTCTTAGCGCCGGAGTCTCCCCCGAACACCTGGTCCAGGGCGCCGTTAAGGGTGTCAGCGAAGCCAACCTTTTCACCAAAGAGCACCAGCACTTTACGCAGCAGCGGATATTGCGTACCCGAGGAGGACTGCACATAAACCGGCTGCACGTACAGCAGGCCGCCACCCACCGGCAGCGTCAGCAAGTTACCGCGCAACACCTGCGAGGACTGCTGGGCCAGCAAGTTCAAGGTTTGCGACACGTTAGCGTCAGAGGAGAACTTGTTTTGCACCTGGCCAGGGCCCGACACATTCGATGAACGCGGCAGTTCCAGCAACCTGATCTTGCCGTAGTTGGGGTTACGCACCCCGGCTTTACCGCTGGAGGTTTCTGAATCCACCGCAATAAATCCGGTCAGCACGTTACGGTCAGTGGTACCGCCAATGATGTAGACGCTGGAGAGGGAGAAGGAAGCCTTTTCCTGTCCGGGCATCTTCAAGGTCAGGTAGTAGGGTGCCTGCGCCCCGGCGTCGCGGCGAGTGGGGTCGTCAGGAACCTTCCAGAAGTCACCACCGGAGTAGAACTCGTCAGCGCTACGCACGTGGTAGCGGGCCATAACCGTGCGCTGCAGCTTGAACAGGTCTTCGGGGTAACGCATGTGGGCCATCAGGTCCGCGCTCATCTTGCTCATGGACGTAACCGAACCCGGGAACACTTTGCTCCAAGCCTTAACAATGGGGTCTTTTTGATCCCATTCGTACAGGGTCACTGAGCCGTCGTAGGCGTCTACCACGGCCTTAACCGAGTTACGCACATAGTTGGCCTTGTCAGTGTCGGCCCCCACCAGCGAAGAGGAGCCAGAGCGGGCGTCAGCGGTGGCGTCCTTAAGGGACTCGTGAGCAGCGTAAGGGTAGTTGTTGGAGGTGGTGTAACCATCCAAAATCCACACTACGCGCTTGGGAGTCTTGGGGTCGCCATCGGTGTCAACTACCGCCGGGTAGGGGTGAGCGTCCAGGGTGAGCCAGGGGGCCACCTTCTGCACGCGCGCGGCAGGGTCACGCACGTAAAGAATCTGGGACTTAGCGCCAACTTCCTTAGAGAACAAAATGTTCATCTCACGGAATTTGACGGCGTACATGAACTTGTTGAAGGGGTTACCCACATTCGGGCCGCCATTACCGGTGAAAGTGGTGTTTACCTGGCCGGCTTTAGTGGAGTCGTCAGGATAGTCCAGTTCACGCTTGGCATTGCCGGTGCCGCCCACAATGGAGTAGTCGGGAGACTGCTGCCCAAAGTAAATGCGCGGCTCGTAAATCCCCAGGTCACCGGTGGAGGGAATGCCGCCCTCCCAGAAGGATGGGTAACCGCCGCTGGCTACAGTGTTGCCGTAAGCGGTGACGACGCCGTAGCCGTGGGTGTAGACGGTGTGGTCATTAACCCAGGTGTGCTGATCCTTGCTAAGACCGGCCAGGTTCAATTCACGCACCGCAATAACCGTGTCGCGGCTGGTACCCGAGACCTGGTAACGGTCAACGTTTAGCTGCGAAGAGAAGTTGTAGTACTGCCGGTTTTGCTGCAACTGGCGGAAAGTTGGGGTAACCAGGCTGGGGTCGAGCAAACGGATCGAAGCGGTAGATTCAGCGTCGGCCTTAAGCTGGCCGGCACTGGCGTCAGTCTTGGCGTTATAGGCGGTAATTTCGGTCTTATCTAAGCCATAAGCAGCCAAAGTGGCGTCAATATTGCGTTGAATATAGGGCGCCTCGCTGCGTTGGGCGTTGGGGTCAACCACAAACTTTTGCACTACCGCCGGATACACCGAGCCGATCACCAGTGAAGAAACCACCATAACCACCACACCAGTGATCGGCAGTTTCCCAGGATTTCATCCAAATTGAGGCAATAAACAGCACCGCAATTACCACGCTGATAGCTGCCAAAATGGTTTTAGCTGGAATATTGGCGTGCACATCAGTGTAGGTGGCGCCGTCGAAACGGCCACTTGCATCAAAAAGCAAACTGTAGCGTTGCAGCCAGAAATTAACGGCCTGGGTTAGGCAGTAAATAGCCGCAAAAATAGTTAGCTGCACGCGCGCTGCACGGGTGATCTTAAAACGTGGGGCTAAAGTAATTCCGCCGTAAAGATAGTGCGTGCCCAGGCTGAAAATAGCGGCAGTAATCGTAATTGAAACCAGTAATCTAATCAGCGTACGCAGCAGCGGCAAAATAAAGATATAGAAGGATACATCCAGGCCCCACTGCGGGTCTTTAACCCCAAAAGCTGAGGAGTTAAAAGCCAGCAGGATTTCGCGCCAATGCGGCATGGCTTGGGTAAAGCCCACAAACAGGCCCACCCCCAGGGGCACCAGCCAGGTTAGGGTGCGGCGCATGGGTTCAATGGCCTTCTGGTAGACCTCCATGCCACGGTCGTCGGGGTTAGGCACGCGTAGCGGCCGGGCGCGATAGGCAAAACGCATAGACAGCCACACTGCCAGGGCTGTTAGTAGCCCCATGGTCAGTGCCATCAGCGCAGAGGCGATCCACTGGGTCCACAGCACGCGCGCAAAACCAAGCTGGTTGAACCACAAAATGTCGGTCCACACTTGGGAAAACCCGGTAACCGCAATAGCTGCGATAAACAGGATCGAGATAGTTATAGGCAAAGCACCCGTGCGTTTGCGTGTAGGGGTTGAGGATGGCTTGCCCTTTTTGGGCCGGCTTTGACCCTCCCGGCCAGATTCACTCACCTTGTGTCTCCTTCGTGTTTGGGTTCACTAAGACTAATGGTTACATATGTGCCGCTTAAGTTGTTAGTAGCCTCGCTTTAGGCGTGCGTGGGGCTTAAAGAATGTAAGAATTTACCTATGACTAGCAACGAAAGTCCTTCAGCGGCTCATTTTGCCCTTGCCCGCGCAGTTGTGGAGCTCGAAGAGCATGTCAGCACGCGCGGCTGGGATGGACCTACCAGCGTGTTTGCGTTGGTGCGTACCGCCGACGCACTGGCTAATGACCCTTCCCTAGCCCAGCTACTGCCCACCCAGGTGGTGCAAGATGCCCAGCAAGACCCCCAGTTATTGATGAGCATTGAGCAAGATGGTTTGCCTGAGGCCGTTGATTTGGAGGATCTGCTGGGCCAGTTGGCTTGGCCGGCTGAGGTTGATGGGGCGGCGCTAAGTGTTGAGCGCTCGGTTTGCCCCCGCAGGCTGAGCAGGCTGCTGCCGCTATTAGCGACGACGCCGAACGCCTGGCTTTCCTGACTAACCACCCTGAGCGTGAGGATGTGCGCATGGTGGTGGGCGTGCTGCGCGGAGGCGAGTCTTGGTGCGCTTTGCGTATGCGTTCGCATGATGAGCCCACCCAGGTAGTTCAGGGCAGCGACCTAGTACCGGGACTAGTCGCCGCCCTGAAAGCTACTTTGGTTTAGTTTTCACGCCGCCACCCGCCAAGCAACCAGGTCAGCTGGACTGGCCGGCCCCGCTGGACTGGCCGGCCCCGCTGGTCTGGCCGGGCGCGTGGGCTGTCGGGATGCTCAGTTGTTAGAGCCGCCCTGACCGCCGGGCTCGCCGTCCTTGTTGTCCTTGTCGGAGTTGGCGGCGTCGCCCTGATAACCCAGGGTGCCGTCAAGCAAACTGGCCAGATCGGCGTCGATATCCGCTTCCATCTGGGCCTGAGCTGCACGCATAGCCAGGAACTGCTCGGGCTTGTCTAGCTCGTCAGCGCGCGGGGTCAGGTCCGGGTGGGCCCACAGCGCGTCACGCTCGCTTACCCCCACCTCAGCGCCGATACGCTGCCACAGCTGGGAGGCTTCGCGGGCGCGGCGCGGGCTGATTTCCAGCCCCATCAGCTCGTGCAGTACCTTCTGGGAGCCGCCGCTAATACGACGACGGCGCATCATTTCCTGCAAGGCCACCGTGTGCGGCAGCTGGGCTACACAGGCCTGGAAGGTGACGGTCTCTACCCACCCCTCAATGACTGCCAGCAAGGTTTGCAGCTTTTCTAGGGCTGCCACCTGCGCCGGGGAGGCGGTGGTGAACATGTCTGAGGCGTTTAGTGCGCCCTGCACAGCCTGGGGGTCGGTGGGGTCGATGCCACTGACGGCCTCCTCAATACCTGCGCTGTCAACGGAGATTTCGCGACTGTAGGTTTCTACCGCACCCAGCACGGCTCCACGCAGCCAGGGCACGCGCGCGTAGAGGCGCTCAGTGGCGGCTTCACGCACCGCCAGGTACATGCGCACCTCATCTTCAGGCACATCCAAATCCTTGGCGAACTCAGCCACGCCGGCAGGCAAGATGGCGGCGTCGGCACTAGCTAGCAGCGGCAAGCCCATGTCGGCAGCGGAGATAGCACCCTTAGCTACCTGGCCCACGGCGTAACCCACCTGCATGGCGCAGGCGGCTTTAGCCATGTTGCCTACCAGGGAGCTAATGGCATCAATCTGCTCGCTCATGCCCGACATTTCTTCAGGCAGGTCAGCGATCTGGGCGCGCATGGCGGCGCTTAGCGCATTGGTGATGGCCTTGGCTACCGGCTCGCATACGCGTTGCCAGCCCGGCCAGGTGGCCTCAATCCACTTGTCACGGCTCCAGGCTTCGCGTTTACTGCCGCAGGAGCAAAGTCGGTGACACTATCTAGCCACAGGTCAGCTACGGTTAGGGCTTGGCGTACCTGTTCAGCCTGGGCGGCGGTAATAACTGCTTCGCTTTCTAGCTGGCGCTTGGCTACATTTTTGCCAGATTCCCAGTTAACCTCGCCGTCTGAGGTGCCTGAGAACATCATCTGCATGAAACCAGCCATTTGGGCTTGGGCTGCAGCCATCTGTTCAGGCGAGAACTGTTGGCCAAGCTGGGAGAAGTCGATGCCGGTGACGCCACTGTCTTTCATCGACTGGGCTAGTTCACGCGCGCCCGCCTCCCCCCAGCATGGGGGTAAACATGGCCACGAGCTGTTCAAACTCTTTGTCGTCCATGGTGGGCCTTTCGTACGTAGTTCGTTACATGCTCTACAATAGCGCCCCAAAACAAAGTTGCGTTAAATGGACTCAACTTTGCTGATAATTGTGGCTGTAAGCGAATCTGTTCATGTGGTGGCGATAACTCACAAGCACATAGTTGCAATGAGACACTAAGTAAGTGAGTCACGATTCCAACCCAACCTTCCCCACCCCGCCCACTTCTAGCTCGCAAACTGCCGTAGATCCCAAGGTGCAGGTAGAGCTTGAAAAAGAGGTACAGACAGGTATTGACAACCAGCTGCGCCGCGAGCGCAAGCGTCGCCTAACTGCGCTTTGCTCGGTGCTAAGCGTGCTGATTTTGGTTGGGTTGCTTGGCTTTTTGCCGACCACTGACTACGTTGTTGAGTCTCCTGGGCCCGCCGTGAATGTTAACGGCAAGCTTGAGGGTAAAGATGTAATTTCGGTCAAAAACACCAATATCCCAACCACTCCCCTAGCTATGACTACCGTGAGCGTGAAGGGCTGCGACGATAAGGGAATTAGCTACTGGCAGCTAATTAAGTCGAAACTGACCAGCTCTGACGCCGTCGTCAACCGCGATAACGTGTGCCCTAAGAACATTAGCGAAAAAACTGTATCCCAGATGAATGCGGCTCAGATGACCGGTTCGCAAGATAGCGCAGTGGTGGCCGCCTGGCAGCTGACCAAACCGGACGCTAAATTTACTTTGACTGTTGAGCAGGCAGTGACCGACGGCGCTAAGCAGGCTTTCAAGAAGGGCGACAAGCTAGTTTCTATTGTGGACGCCGATTCGAAGAGTGTGCAGATCACTAGCTATAAGCAGCTGCGTGAAGTGCTTGAGAAGCTAACTCCAGGCAAGCCCATTAAGCTCACTGTTGAGCGAGGCTCAGCCACCCAGGAAGTAAGCGTGGTTGGCGCTAAGCCTGAGGATTCTAGCCGTAAGGGTGCCATGCTGGGCATTACTTTGAATGTCAACCCGCCTGCCGGCCATGAGGTTACTTATGCGGTTGAACGTATTGGTGGCCCTAGCGCTGGCATGATTTTCGCTTTGGATATTGCTCAGCGCCTGGAGGGCAAGAACTATGCGGGCACTACCCCTGTAGCCGGCACTGGCACTATTGATTTAAGTGGCAATGTGGGCGCCATTGGTGGCATTAAGCAAAAGATGCTGGGCGCTAAGCATGAAGGTTACAAGGTGTTCTTAGCTCCGGCTGGTAACTGCGCCGATGTGGTGGGCAATGAGCCTAAGGGGATGACGGTGATCCCGGTTTCTACCTTGAGCGAGGCGCGCACAGCTATGCAGCGCGTAGCTGCCGGCCAGGCTCCGGCCACTACTTGCAAGGCGATCCTACAGAAGCAGAAGTGAGCTAACAGAAACACTAAGCCTGCAAAAGTTATCCACAGGATAATATTAAATATTGTCAAACATCATAGCTAACTATCAAACTTAGTCTTAAGTAGATAGGAGGCTAGGATGTCTAGCAATACTTACACGCGGCTGTTGTGGCGCGGTGACGGCTACAGCCAGCTGCCCCAGGGCCAGCGCATAGGCGTTAGCTGCTATAAGGAACACAAGTTTGCAGGCGCTTTTGCAGCTCTACCAAAGCCGGGGCATTGCCTTGGAGCAAGGTGAACCGCCGGATTTGGAGGCTGAAGTTAAGCAGTTGGCGCGCTCTTTGAACCTGCCGCTGGGGCGCTGCTGGAAGCTAAGCCATGAGCTGCGTTGGGCGCTGCGCACCGCCCGGTCAGCTCCCTCTGCCCGCAGCTCAGCTCCCCCTGCCTGCGGCTCAGCTTCCCCTGCCCGCAGCTTTGCCGCTGAGCCCACTTTCCACATTTTCGACTACGCCCACAGCCAGGGCGCTTTAGCCAGCCAGCTTGAACAGGCCTTAATGAAGAATGGTTTTAGCCCCAGCCCACCTGATCGGCGCTGCCAGTTGCTAGTGCCGCTGGGCTCCCAGGTGTTACCTCCGCGTCTAAACAGCTATTTTTTGCAGCAAAACTTCAATTTTTTGCCGGTTTTGGCGCGCGACGGCGGCTGGCTGATCGGCCCGCTTACCGTGCCGGGCTTAAGTCAATGCTCCACCTGTTTGGATCTTTACCTTAGCGAGGCCGATCCGGCTTGGCCCACGCTAGCCACCCAGCTGCTGTGCCAGCCGGTTGCAGCTAGCAGCCAAAGCGTGGCCACGCACTGCATAAATATTGTGGCGCAGGTGGCGGCTAGTTTCTTTAGTGGCAGCGAGCATTGGCTGGGACGCTACCTGGAATTTAGCCAGGCTGATCTGGTCGGCTCTAGCCAAGTGCTTAGCCCCCACCCCGAGTGCGGCTGTGGCGGCCTGCAATTACTAGAGCCCATTCGCGCCGTCGCCGCCCCAAGACACTGGAAGCCACAGAAACGCTGGAAGCTAGCAAGACGCTGGAAGCCCCTGGCGCCGTCGCCGCTTAAAAACCAAACTAGCTACTAGAGTGCTCACGCACCAGCGCCAAAACCTGGGCCCCATAGGTTTCCAGGCGGCGCTTACCCACCCCACGAATAAGCAGCAGCTGCTTTAACGTCTTGGGTTTAACCACCGCAATTGAGCGCAAAGTCTCATCCGCAAACACCGTGTAGGCGGGGCGGCTATACTCGTCAGCCAGCTGCTTACGCCAAACCTTCAAAGCCTCAAACAAGGCCACAGTTTCCGCATCCTGCTCGGCGGCAAACAGCTCACTAGTGCGCTTATTAGCCTGCCGTTTAGAGACGCTACGCTCAGCTTTCGCCTCCTGGGGCCAAATACCCTCCAGGAAACGCGAATATTTACGGCTGCCCTTACCGCCCGCCGAACGTGAGCGGGCATAAGAAATATGCAGATGCTTGCGGGCGCGGGTAACGCCCACATACAGCAGACGCTTTTCTTCCTCAATCTCTGCCTCAGTGGTTGACAGCGAAATCGGCATTAGCCCCTCGCTGACCCCCACCAAAAACACCGCGTCCCACTCCAAACCTTTAGCGGCGTGCAGCGATGAAAGCGTCACCCCAGCCACCGTGGGGGCGTTTTGGGTAGCCGCACGCTCAGCCAGCTCAGATACAAAATCAGCCAGGCTCGCCCCGCGCGCCTTATAAATCTCGTCAGCCAACTTCACCAGGGCGTTTAGCGACTCCCAGCGTTCGCGCACCGCCCCACGTGAGGCGATCGGCTCACGCGTCCAGCCTTCACGCCCCAGCGCTTCACGCACCGCCTCAGGCATATCCAAACGGTCACCATTAGCCTCACGCAGCGCCGCCCGCAGCACAATCATGGCGCGTTTGACTTCTTCACGGGCAAAGAACTTCTCTCCACCGCGCACCAGGTAGCCAATTTGGGCGTCAGCCAAGGCCTGCTCAAAAGCTTCCGACTGAGAGTTAGTGCGGTACAAAATCGCGATCTGGCTGATACTGACGCCAGAGTCAATCAGGCGGTGGATAGCTCCAGCCACAGCGTTAGCCTCGGCGACGTCGTCGTCATAAGCCATATAGGTAACCGGCGGACCAGCGGGCTGCTGCGCCACCAACTCCACCGCCCCGGGCGGCAACTGACCTAGGCGCCCACCCCTGCGGCCGGCCAAAACCGTGTTAGCTAAGCTCACCACCTGCGGCGTAGAGCGGTAGTCGCGCACCAAGCGCACAGTTTTAGCGCCCTCATAGCGCTGGTTGAAATGGGTCAAAAAGTAGGGGGTGGCGCCGGTGAAAGAGTAAATGGTCTGGGAAACGTCGCCCACCACGCATAATTGGCGACGGCGCGGCCCCAGCCACAAATCCAGCAGGCGCTGCTGCAACGGGGACACGTCCTGATACTCATCAACCACAAAATGGCGGTACTGCTGGCGGATACGCATGGCGATATCCTCACGGTCCCGCAAAATCCCCACCATCAGCAGCAACACATCTTCAAAGTCGATAGTGCGCCGGTCAGCTTTAACCTCTTCGTAAGTTTGCAGCAGTCTAGAGACAGTTTCCGGCTCCAACCCAGCCACTTCACGGCCCAGCTCAGCGGCCTTTTCCAGATAGTGCTCAGGGGAAGTCATAGTGACCTTGGCCCACTCCACCTCAGCAGCCAAGTCACGCACCGAATCTTTATTAACCTGCAAGCCCAGCGTCCGCGCCGCCACGCCCACCAGCGGGGCCTTATGCTCCTGGATCGGCGGGCACACTCCCCCAATGGCGTTAGGCCAAAAATAGGTCAGCTGCCGCAGCGCGGCGGCGTGAAAAGTACGCGCCTGTACCCCCGGCACCCCCAAATTAGCCAGCCGCGAGCGCATCTCCCCCGCCGCGCGGGCAGTGAAGGTCAGCGCCAACACCTGGCTGGGCTGGTACACCCCCTGGGCCACCCCGTTAGCAATACGGTAAGTAATGGCGCGGGTTTTACCCGTGCCGGCGCCCGCCAAGACGCATAGTGGCCCCGAAAGCTGCTCAGCTACCTGGCGTTGATCGTCATCAAGGGCTTGCAGTAGCTGCTCGCTAGTGGGAGGCGTTGAGGTCATATAGCTACTTTAATGGCTTCCCGGCCGCGCCTTAGCGTGACCGGTACGCTTGGGCGCCCGGCGCACTTGGGCGTGCCCGGCAGGCCCAAGCCGCTCGCTCTACGGGCGCATCTAGGGCTCAGCACGGCTAATGCGCCGGCGGGGCAATGCGCATCTAGGGCTCAGCGCGGCTGGGGTAGCTCGCGCCCATACCAGGCACGCACCAAGGCGTGACCGCTGGAGGCCCGCCCTGGCACAATCACCTTGCCCTCAAGCACCAGCTGGGTGAACTCCTCGCGGCTAACCCAAAAAGCGTGGCCTACCTCTTGCATATCGGCCTTGGGTTCTTGCTGGCCGCCAGCGCGGGCGGTGAAAGCAAACATTAGTGAACGCGGAAATGGCCACGGCTGGCTAGAGCAGTAGCTAGCCTGGCTGATCTTAATGCCGGTTTCTTCTAAAGCTTCACGCACCACTGCCGCCTCTAAAGACTCTCCGGCCTCCACAAACCCGGCCACCACCGAGTAGCGTCCTGGCTGCCAGGTGGCGCCGTGAATTAGCAGTAGCCGCTCGGCGTCGTCGGTAATTTGCCACAATAATTGCCGGATCGGTACGCGGATAGGTGATATGAGCGCAGGCGGTGCAATGCTTCTCCCAGCCCGCGCAGGCAAGCTTTAAGCTGGCGCCGCAGCGCTCGCAGAATTTAGTGTTTTTGTCCCAAGTTGCTAGGGCCACGGCCGCCGCCGCCAGTTCGCCCTGGTAGGGCTCTAGCATTCCGGCCACTGCCCGTAGCGGCGCAAAGCAGCGCTGCCAGTTCTCTTCTAGCTGCTGGCTGGGGGCCTGCCCTGCAGCTCGCTTGGGAACCTGCTGTCCCAAGGCTTCAACGCGCAGAGCCAAGTAGCTTTTTTCACCATATTTACCCAAGTAGTAAGGTTCTTGGGGGCTAAATGGCAGTTGCGCCACCTGGGCGTGGCTTAACTCAAGTAACTGCTCAGCTTCCATATGGGCCAGATCGGGTGGGGTTAACCCGCCGTGAGGGGCTTGGCCATAGACATGGTCCGATTTAATGGCCACTTCGCCGCGCGCACTAACCAGGATGTAGCTGGTGTTGGGCGAGTCTTTAAGCGAGTTCAGGTAGTTGGCGTCGTTGCGCCTGGCGGCGTCTCTATCAAACTGTCCGCTAGCCATGGGTAAATCCATGCCTTCAACTATAGGCCGCCGCCCTGCTCCCCTATGCCTGGCCGGGCTAGCGCCACCACTCTGCTCCCCTGCACCCAGCCAACTGGCGCCGCGCTTTTTCTAAACTCGCCCGCCTGTTTCTAAACTAAAGCCATGAGCTTGGCCTATCTAGATCACGCAGCCACCAGTCCGGTCCGCCCCGAAGTGGCTGAGGCTTACGCTAAAGACTTAGTTGATTTTTCTGGCCTGGGCACTAACCCTGCCTCCACCCACAGCAGCGGCCGGCGCGCCGCCGGGGCCCTGTTTGAGGCCCGCGAGCGAGTAGCTGCCCTGCTTGGGGCCAGTGCCCATGAGGTTATTTTCACCAGTGGCGGCTCTGAAGCCGATGCCCTGGCGGTTAGCGGTTTTGCTTTCGACGCCGCCCAGCGCGGCCAGGGGTGCACCCTGCTAGTTAGCGCCGTGGAGCACCCGGCGGTGCTTGACTCAGCCCAGCGCGCCCAAAATTTTGGCTCCACTACTCGCCTGTTGGCGGTTGACGCCCAGGGCCGGGTGGATTTGGAGGCTTTCGCGCAAACGCTGCAGCAGGTAAGTGTGGATGATGCCCTACTGGTAAGTGTCATGCTGGCCAATAATGAAACTGGCGTGATTGAGCCGCTAAACGAGATTGCCCAGCTGCTTGCCTCCCAGGCCGCCCACCGCGCTGAGGTTATTGAGCAGCGCGCCGCGAATGGGGGCCGAGCCAAGCGCGTGGGTAGCGCAGCAGTGGCGGCGCTTAGCCCCCAAAACCGGCCCTGGCTGCACACTGACGCTACCGCCGCCGTCGGCAAAATGCGGGTGGATATGGACCAACTGCAAGTTGACGCCCTGAGCCTGTCTGGCCACAAACTGGGAGCCCCGGTAGGGATTGGGGCGCTGGTAGCCAACCGCTCTATGCCGTTGAAAAGCCCTTATGGGGGCGGCGGCCAGGAGCGGGGGCTGCGTTCGGGCACGCAGGATGTGGCCGGGGCGCGGGCTTTGGCTTTAGCCATGGAATTAGCTGAAGCTGAGCGTGAAGCTAAAACTGCCCAGTGGCATCTGTGGCAGCAGCAGTTGCTCGATTGCGCGCGCGCAGCGGGAGGCACGGTTTCTGCTAACTCAGCTCCCACAATTAGTTCCACCGCACATGCCTGGTTTAGTGGGGTTGATAGTGAAGCGGTGCTGATGGCTTTGGATATGGCACAGGTGGCGGCCTCTGCTGGTTCGGCCTGCCATGCGGGCGTGGCCGGGGCCTCTCACGTTTTGGAGGCTATGGGGGTTGACGACGACGGCGCTAGCTGTGGCCTGCGTTTCTCCTTTGGCTGGTCTACTACCCAGGCGCAAATTGACGCCGCGCAGGCGGCTTTGGGCGGCGCGATTGAGGTTGCCAGGCGGGCGTGGGCCACAAAAACAGGTCGAAACTAAATTACCTTTAGGCTTTTGACACCATTGTCTGTAACACTTGTTACATGAGCGCCTATGATCCCAGACAGCGCCGCGAGCCAGCCGCGCCTGAGAATTCCCAGCAAAACGGCTATTTTTCTGCCCCGACTGCTTCCGGGTCTGTCACCCCTGCTACCCCCGGGCAGCAGCCTACTGCAGCCTTCCAGGCTCCTTACGACGGCGCCCGCGAGCAGCCCACTACGGCTTTTAACGCTTCTGGCCAGGCCCCCTATAACTCTGTAGAGCCAGATCCGGTTGCTTACCAACCCACCCAGGCTATGCCTCCAGTTGGTTCACAGCCCGCCGGCGGCGCTCACGCCGCCCCGCCGGCCACCCAAGCCATGGACCCGATTGACGCGTTCACGCCAGAACCTACCCAGGCCATGCCGCCAGTTATTCAGCCCAAGAGCGCGGGCCAAGATCTGCCTTATGCCACCCAGGCCATGCCGCCAGTTGGTTCACAGCCTGCCGGCAGTGCTCACGCCGCCCCGGCCACACGAGCTATGCCTGCGGCCACCCAGGCTATGCCTCCAGTTGACGCTCAGGAAGCTTTACCGCCTTCAGTTTCCCCGCGCCGTGGCCGCGCAGCGGGAGCTGTAGGAGCTGGCGCGATGGCAGCAGGCGGCGCAGCTAGTGCGGCGCAGCGTCCGCCAAGTGTGCCGCCAGGCAGTATTCCCCCAGGCAGTGTCCCCCCAAGTAGCATTCCCCCGGGCGGGCCACTTACTGATGATGAGCCCGCTGAGGATGAAGAGCCCACCAAGCGCAGTAAATTTATGCTGTGGTTCATTTTTGCGCTGCTTGCCTTCTTGGCGGTCTGTTTCGCTATTGCTTGGTCTGCTACCGGCAATTCTGTGCCCGAACCCACACCTAGCGCTCCGGCTGTGATTACTCCTTCGTTGGACAGTACGGCTACCCCTGCGCCAACTTCCACCACTAAGCCGCTGGGTAAGTCCTCGCCGTCGCCGACGCAGGAAAATAACAATAACAACAACAATAACAACCAGCCTGTGCAGCCTAGCCAGCCTGAATATACTCAGCCGCCGCAACAGAATTACCCCTCTGCGCCGTCGCAGCCTAGTTACACTTCGCCTTCGCCTTACCCGAACGATCCGGGTAATGATGATGACGACGACGATAACGACGACGACGATGGCAATAATTACATTGTGCCTGGACCAGGTGACCCAAATAACTCAAATAGCTAACAAATATTACTGTTTGACCTAATAAACCCCCGCTTCCAGGTTATTCTCAGACTACTTCCAGCCAAATTTGTTATTAATTTATTGGCTGGTTTAGTCCAGCCGCGCTCCCCAGCTCAAATTCGGCGGTAGCGCACATGTAAGAACAGGAGGTGTAGAAATTGAATATACGATTCGTACCATTTAGTCAGTGGGATCGAGACGTTAAAACCAAGTTCTATACCTTAGTAATTGCCGCAGTTATGGTTGTGGCTTTGCTAACTGGTTTGAGCATGTGCGCGCCTGCCGCAAAATCTAAAGGCGGCACCCCTCAAGTTGCGGCAACTACTCACACCCCCACGCCAACAGCTAAACCCTTGGCGGCTGGGTTAGTTAAACCAAAGCCAAAGGACTCTCCCTTGCCTGCGGCTACCGCAACCCCCACTGAAGAGCCCACCTTTGAGCCAGAGCCCACTCCCACCCCAGAACAGAGCACTAGCGCCGCCCCAGAACCTAGTGCTAGCACTCCCGCGCAAGCACCCGTTCAGCAGCAGCCAAATATAACTATCCCCACTTCTGCTCCCACTACTAGCACAGAGCAGCACCCTGTCACCCAGCCCACCACTGCCCAGTCCCCTGAAACTAAGGTGCGCCCGCGCCGTCCACGCAACCTTGACCGCTCCAATGAGGCCTACTATCGCAGCTGTCGTGATGCTTACTATGCCGGAGCCACCCCTATCTATTGGGGGCAGCCCGGTTACCGTCGCGGCCTAGACCCCAACGGTAACGGCATTGCCTGCGAAAGCTGGCCGCGCCGCTAAGAGCAGCCAGAGTGAACGCCGAGCTGCAGTTTCACCAACAGCCAGTGCCCAACGGCAGTTTTGATAGAGCGCTCACCACGCGCTGATTTCAATTGACGCTTAAACCTTTACTCCCCTAGAGTCTGGCTTTGCTGGTTTTGTGCCTAAAGGGTGCAAACACCCCAATCTTTAGGAGGCAAATATGCGTGTTTTGGCGGCACTTAGTGGTGGAGTGGATTCTGCGGTGGCCGCCGCACGCTGCGTGGAAGCTGGCTACGACGTCGTCGGCGTACATATGGCCCTTTCACGCAACCGCGCCCAATCACGCTCAGGTTCACGCGGCTGCTGCTCGATTGAAGACGCCTCCGACGCGCGCCGAGCCGCAGATGTGCTAGGCATCCCCTTCTATGTGTGGGACCTGTCGGAAGAATTTGAGGCGCTGGTAATCGAAGATTTCCTAGCCGAGTACCGCGCCGGGCGCACCCCCAATCCCTGCATTCGTTGCAATGAGCGGGTTAAGTTTGATGTTTTGCTAGAGCGCGCCATGACGCTGGGCTTTGACGCGGTAGCTACCGGACACTACGCCCGCATTAGTGGCGGCGCTGCCAGTGGCAAGCCTGGAGACACCAGCCAGTTGGAGCTGCGCCGAGCGGTAGACACCGTCAAGGACCAGTCTTATGTGCTGGCCGTTTCGGGCCGCCAAGCCCTTTCACGGGCGATTTTCCCGCTGGGAGATGTAGAAAACAAGGCTGCGGTGCGCGCCGAGGCCGCACAGCGGGGCCTGCCGGTAGCCAGTAAGCCTGACTCTTACGATATTTGTTTTGTGGCCGACGGCGACACGCGTGGTTTCCTTCAGCGCAACCTGGGTGTACAAGAAGGCCAGATGGTTGACCCTGAAGGAAACGTGCTAGGCACCCACCAGGGCTACTACGGTTTCACTATTGGCCAGCGTAAAGGCTTGGGACTAGACCATCCAGCTGCCGATGGGCGCCCGCGCTACGTTTTAGAAACTCGCCCCGCCACTAACCAGGTGGTGGTAGGCCCAGCCCAGCTGCTTAGCCGCACCACGGTCAGCGCCACTGACTTGATCACTTTGGTTGATGACGCCGACTGGGACCACGTGAGCTTGCAGCTGCGCGCCCACGGGCGGGCCGTGCCCGCACAGGTAAAGCTCGACACCCAGGCCGCCACCTTGGAAGCCCAGCTGCAAGAGCCGGTGCGCGGCATTGCGGCAGGCCAGTCACTAGTGGTTTACGACGGCGAGCGCGTACTAGCCCAAGCCACCGTAGCCTAGAACAAGCCAGCGCGCCTAGAAAGCGCCCCACCAACTGCGCCAGCCATGCCGAGCTGGCCATGCCGAGCTGGCCAGAACCAAAGTAGCTGGCGCTTGGCCCCACAGGGCCAACCACCCGCGCAGGCGCTAATATCCACAAACAAAGCGATGGCCCCGGTTAGTAACTAACCGGGGCCAAGGTTTTTAGCTAACAGGCCAGTTAGCGAGTCTTGGCCAGCTCCTCAATCAGCTGAGGTACCACCGTGGACACGTCGCCTACTACACCAAAGTCTGCCATCTCAAAGATGGGAGCCTCAGAATCGTCACAGATGGCCACAATAGTGCCGGCCCCCTGAATACCACTGGTGTGGTGCACAGCTCCAGAAACACCCAGACCAATGTATAGGCGCGGGGCAATAGTTTCACCGGTCTGGCCTACCTGCGCTGAGCGCTCAATCCAGCCCTCATCGCAGGCCACGCGAGTGGCGCCCACAGCCCCGTTAAGCAGCTGCGCAAGCGAACGGACCAGGTCAAAGTCGCCGTCGACACCGCGACCACCAACCACCACAGTGCGGGCCTGAGCCAGCTGCGGGCCGGCAGCAGCCTCATCTTCGGTGTGGCTAACTACCTCAACACGCTTAGCGGCCTGGCTTACGCTCACCGCCAGGGTCTCAACCTGGGCCGCAGCTCCACCACAGGGCTCAGCCTCTACCGCGCCGGCGCGCAGGCACACCAGCGGCGGGTTGGCGCCAGAGTCAGCGCGCAGGTCAAAAGTGGTGTTCCAAGAACCCGAAAGTACCAGCTTGGAGGCGCGCACATGCTGGTCAACAACCTCCAGACAGGCGGCGTCAGCGATGCAGGCGCTGGCTAGCTTAACGGCGGCGCGACCAGCGATTTCCTTGGCGCGGTGGTCACTACCCAGCAAAATCAGGGCAGGCTTAACCTCGTGGGCGGCAGCAATTACTGCGTCAGCCCCAGCGGCAGAAACCAGCTCGTCAGCCCCGGCGTAATCAGCCACCAGCACGCGGCTGGCACCATAGTTACCCCAAGCGGCGGCGTCGACCTTACCCGAAACCACGGCCACCACAGCGGCGCTGGTCAGCGAGCGGGCGGCAGTTAGTAGTTCAACGGCAGCAGCACTGGGGGCGCCGTCACTTAGCCCACCAGCCACCAAAATCGTAGCGTCTAACATATTGCCTTCTCCCCTCACACCAGCTTGTTTTCCACTAGCCAGGTAGCTAGCTGCTTACCGGCTTCACCGGCGTCGGTAACGATTACGCCACCGCTACGGGCCGGGCGAGCCTGAGCGTCAACCATTTCAATGACGCCGGGGGCCGGCTCGATACCTAGATCGCTAAGCTCCCAAGTTTCTAGCGGCTTCTTCTTAGCCGCACGCATGGCTGCAAAGTTGGGGTAACGCGGATCGTTAGCCTGGTCAGTTACAGACACCAGGGCCGGCAGCTGGGCACGTAAAACTTCGTGCACGGTACCCAAGTTGCGCCGCACGTTTACCACATCGCCCTCAACCTCAAGGCTGTGGGCCATGGTCAGGGCCGGCAGGTCCAAAGCGCTAGCCAAGGCCCCGGGTAGCATGGCACTCATCGAGTCCAGCGAGGCCATACCGGTAATAACCAGGTCAACCTCACCGATTTTTTCAATTGCCGCAGCCAATACGCGGGCGGTAGCGACCACGTCGGAACCAGCCAACGCCTCATCGCTGACCAAAACGGCACTATCTGCCCCCATTTGCAGGGCGCGACGCAAACCTTCTTCAGCGTCTTGCGGGCCCATAGAAAGCGCCACAACCTCGCCGTCGTGCTCTTCTACTAAGGACACTGCTGCCTCAACAGCATTTTCATCTAGTTCGTTTAGAACATCGTCCTCGCCACGCACTAGGCGCTCGTCTTCAAGGCGACGTTCGGATTGCACATCCGGTACGTGCTTCACGCAGACCACAATTTTCATAGCAAATAGACTGCCACAGGCCCGCCAGCAACACCATGTTAGGCCAGCCTCACGCTTAGCATTTCACAATTGGCTTGATTAGCCCAGTGCACAAATACATGTGAGCTGTACCTGTAATCAGTCGTAATATTTTCTTGTCCCAAGCTGGTTCAAAATGAGAGACAATAACCCTGTGTGTCATATGCAAACCGATGAGGAAGTTCTACTGCCCGCCCCACTAAGCGAACAGGCAGCATCAAACCCCTACGTTTTGGGCGCTACGCCTAACGACGACGGGGTCGATTTCGTAGTGAACGCCCCTGGTGCAAGTGCAGTTGATCTGTGCTTGATCGACGGCGAGGGTGCTGACCTGCACGAACGCCGTATCGGTATGCATGACCACCTTACCGGCTCCTGGTCAGCCCACATTAGCGGCCTCGGTCCCGGCCAGCGCTACGGCTACCGCGTTTACGGGCCTTGGAACCCCAACGGGGGCTTGCGTTACAACCCCCGTAAGTTCCTACTAGACCCCTATGCCAAGGCGCTAGCTACTAAAGCAGTCCTAGATGACTCCCTTTACGCCCACAAGGTAGGCGTCCACGGCCTACCCACCAGCGCCAACTGGGAGATTTCTGAGCTAGATTCCCTGCCCTATGCCGCCATTGGTGTAGTGACTGACCCTAACTACCGGCCGGTTGCTCCTTCACCGCGCATCAGTGCCGATCAGCGTGTGATTTACGAAACCCACGTGGTGGGTCTAACCAAGCAGCTAGAAGCTATTCCTGAAGATCTGCGCGGCACCTACGCCGGTGTAGCCCACCCGGTGATGATTGAGTACCTAAAGAACCTGGGTGTAACCACCATTGAGCTACTGCCTATCCACGCCAAGTTCGACGAACCCTGGCTAACCCGTCGTGGCCTTAGCAACTACTGGGGTTACGCCACCTTGTCTTACTTTGCCCCTGAGCCCACCTACGCCACCAAGGCCGCCCAGGAAAGCGGCCCCCAGGCAGTGCTTAATGAAGTGCGTGCCATGGTTTCCGCCCTGCACGAGGCCGGGCTGGAAGTAGTTTGGATGTGGTCTACAACCACACCGCTGAAGGCGGCTTTGATGGCCCCACCCTATCTCTGCGCGGCTTTGACGATCTGGGCTACTACCTGCACGATCCGGTAAACAAACGCCAGTACGTGGATGTTACCGGCACCGGTAACACGGTGGACTTCCGTAACCGCCAAGCTATCCGCCTAACCCTAGACTCACTGCGTTACTGGGTTAGCGAGATGGGCGTGGATGGTTTCCGTTTCGACCTAGCCGTAACCCTGGGCCGCCACGCCGGCGAGTGGCGCCGCGACCACCCGCTACTGGTGGCCATGACTACCGACCCGGTTTTGTGTTCCAAGCTGCTGATTGCTGAACCTTGGGATGTGGGCCCGGGCGGCTGGCGCACCGGCGAGTTCCCCATCCCATTCCTCGACTGGAACGACCGCTACCGTGGGGCTCTACGTGAATTCTGGCTCAGTGACCCCAAGGAAATGAGTCACGGCAACAACGGCCATGACGCCCGTGAGCTAGCTACCCGCATTGCTGGTAGCGCAGACCTGTTCGCCTGGGGTGACACCGTGCACGGCCGTACCCCGCTAGCCAGTGTGAACTTCGTTACCGCCCATGATGGTTTCACCCTGCATGATCTAACCACTTACAACCACAAGAACAATGTTGCCAACGGCGAGGACAACCGCGACGGCACCTGGGATAACCGTTCTTGGAACCACCATGATTTTGATGGTGAAGCAGACCAGGTTCCTGGCGCTGAAACCGTCAACATGATGCGTTTGCGTAACGCGCGTAACCTACTGGGCACCTTGTTCATCTCCTCTGGCACTCCCATGCTGCTAGGTGGTGACGAGTTTGGCCGCACCCAGGGTGGTAACAACAACGCCTACTGCCAAGATAACGAGATTTCCTGGTACGACTGGAACTTAAAGACTTGGCAAAAAGAACTAATTGCCACCACCAGCTACCTAATTAAGCTGCGTCAGCAGCACCCGGCGCTGCGCCGAAGCCAATTCGCTACCGGCCAGGTTGCCCCCGGAGACAAGATTCCTGACCTGTCCTGGTACGACATCACCGGTAACCTCATGCGCCCTGAGCAGTGGCATGACAACTACACCCGTGTACTTTCCATGCTGCGCTCGGGTAAGCCTTTTGGCGACGTCGACGCCCTGATCCTGATTAACGGCACACTCAACCCGCATGAAATTAAGCTTCCTGCCGGGCGCGGCGACGACTACGAACTGGCTTGGTATTCGGTTTGGGACACCCCCCACGCTGATTACGCCCTGCTTGATGATGATGATGACGACGACACGGACTCTGTGGCCACCTCGCTGGCTCAGCCTGGCTCCATGATTGCTTTATCGCCCCTGAGCATGCGTATCTACCTGACTAAGCCTAAGCGTCAGGCCCGTTACAATGGGGCTCATGACGCAGTCGACACAGCCAACTAAGGCAGAACAGGCGCTAGCCAATTCCACTGACGAGGCTTCTTTGCGGCGCACCCAGGCGCGCAGTGAAGAAATTGCCGCCCAGATCGGTGAGCATCCCGAATATTTCCGGATGCTCACCGGTGCTCGTCCTACCGGGCACCTACACCTAGGCCATTACTTTGGCACTATGCAGTCTTGGAAACAGCTCCAAGACGCCAATGTAGACACGTGGATTTTGGTTGCCGATTACCAGGTAATTACCGACCGCGACGGCGTAGGCCCGCTGCGTGAGCGGGTTTTATCGCTGGTTGCTGACGCTTTGGCGGTGGGTGTGGACCCTGAACGTTCCACTATCTTCACCCACTCGGCCGTGCCGGCCCTAAACCAGCTAATGCTGCCCTTCCTATCACTAGTTACCGAGTCTGAACTACATCGCAACCCCACCGTTAAGGCTGAGCTTGAGGCCACCGACGGGCGCGCCATGAGCGGGCTTATGCTCACCTACCCGGTGCACCAGGCCGCAGACATTTTGTTCTGCCAGGCCAATTTGGTGCCGGTAGGTAAAGACCAGCTGCCGCACCTGGAGCAGGCTCGCCTAATTGCTCAGCGTTTTGACAAGCGCTACGGGCGCGCCAACAAGAAGCACCCGGTGTTCCGCCGTCCTGAAGCCCTGCTAAGCGAAGCTCCCCTACTGCTGGGGCTGGACGGAGCCAAGATGAGCAAGTCTCGCGGCAACACCATTGAGATCCGTATGAGCGCTGATCAGACCGCCAAGCTGATTAAGAAAGCCAAGACTGACTCGCAGCGCACCATTACTTACGATCCCTCCGAGCGCCCCGAGGTTTCTAACCTGCTGATGCTGGCTTCACTATGCAACGGCCGCGACCCGCGCCAGTTGGCTGAGGAAATTGGCGACGGCGGCGCAGGCAAGCTCAAGGCCCTGGTTACTGAGGCCATTAATGACTACTTCGCCCCTATTCGTCAGCGCCGCGAGGAGCTGGCCGCCAATGAGGATTACCTACTGCAGGTGCTTCACGCCGGTAACGATAAGGCCAACCAGGTAGCCAGTGAGACATTAGACAATGTCCGCAAGGCCATGAAGATGGATTACTAAAGGTTAGTAAAAACCATCTAGCGTCCCGACTTGGGGACTCTTCCCCGTGCTGAAAAGCTAAATCAGCACGGGGATTTTCTGTGCGTAGTGCAATCAGTGAACTAGGATGGCACCTAGGTTGCTTGGCAACTAAATGTAAACCCAATTTTAGGAATGCTATGCGTATTACTACGATACGGCGTCGCCTAACCGCTTTGACAGCGCTGCCTCTTGCTGCTGCGCTGCTGGCCCCCGTGGCCGCTGCGGCAGATGCTTCGTCAGCAAGTGACGCTGAGTTGGCTGCGGCTCTGCCTGCCTCCGCCGCCCAGTTCAAGACTGGTGAGAACACCTACCGTATTGGTGCCCCCAAGGCTGGGGGTAGCTCTACCGGAACTGTGCCCGCAGGTCTAGAGTCCTTCTACAGCCAGAAGATCGAATTCTCCAAGGCTAACTGTGAGGCCATGGGCAAGGAAGCTAGCCGCGCTGTGTGCGGTTACGCGATTGTGCCCGTGGACTACTCCAAGCCCAACGGCGCCACCATCGCTGTGGCCGTGGTGAAGGTACCCGCCAAGGGCACCAACGCCTCCCCGGTTTTCTTTAACCCCGGCGGCCCCGGCGGCTCGGGTGTGGACCTGGTGATGGCCTACCAGAACGATGCCGGTGCTATCGGCAAGCTCAACGAAACCCACGACCTGATTGGTTTCGACCCGCGTGGTGTGGGTGTTTCCCTGCCTTTCGCCCAGTGTGAGACTAACGCTGAGCGTGACAAGGCCCGCGAGCTGCTCTACACCGGTACCCCTGAAGAGATCGCTAAGAAGCTGCGTGCCGGCACCGAAAGCTCCGTCAACGGTTGCTTCAACAACACTGGACGCATCTTCGGTTTCGACGCTGATGGTCGTAAGGACCTGCTCTACCACCTGGGCACCTCCACCGCCGTGCGTGACATCGACACCCTGCGCTCTATCATGGGCGCCACCAAGCTGGACTACGTGGGGTACTCCTACGGTACCCGCCTGGGTTACGTCTACCTGCAGACCTTCCCGGCTAACGCTGGCCGCATCGTGCTTGACGGTGTAGTTGACCCGCTTTCTAGCACCGCTCCTAAGAGTGGTCAGCGTGTCGACTCCTCCAAGATCACCGATGCACAGCTTGAGGCCGCTAACTCGGCTCTGCTGGGTCAGGCTAAGGGCTTCCAGGACAACTTCAACCAGTTCTCCAACTGGTGTATGCAGCTGGATGCCTCCGGTAAGACCTGGGGTGACCTGATGCCGCGTCTGGTTAAGAACTCTCGCTTTGAGACTGAGAAGGCCACCTGTGCTCTGGGTAAGGCTAAGTACCAGCCTCACGACGGCGACCTGGCCGACGACGACGCCAGCATCCCGGTGGCCACTCGCGCCTTCCAGAACATGATGCGTCCGCTGGCCACCAAGGCTATCCCGGCTGGTAACGACGGTCGTACCCTGAACTTCGACCTGGCCCTGACCGGTATGCGTCAGGCCCTGTATGCCGAGTCCTACTGGCCCTACGCCGCTTTGGCCATGGAGCTGGTATCTGACTACAACAACGGTTCGCTGTTCATGTCTCTGGCTGACTCCTATGACGGCCGTAACCCTGACGGCACCTACGATCCCTCGCAGGCTGCCTTCACCGTTATTCGCTGTGCTGACTCGGCTAACCCCAACGGTTACGACCAGACCCTGTCTGACCGCCTAACCCAGATTTACCTCAAGTACTCCCCGTTCCAGGACCCGGGCGCTCCGGGCAACAAGGTCGGCTCCCCCGGCGCCTGTGACCTGTGGAAGTTCTCCGGTAACCTGCAGGCTGGTGGCGAGCTCAAGGGCCTGCCTAACACCTTGATCATCTCCACCACTCACGACCCGGCTACCCCCTACAAGAACGGCCCGGTCATGGCTGAGCTGGTGCACGGCACTCTGCTGAGCGTTGAGGGTGACTCCCACACCGCTTTCGGTAACAACGCCGCTAAGTACGCTTGTGTAAACGAGATCACCCTCAAGTACATCAATGAGGGTGTAGTACTGCCGACGGCGACTACCCGAAGATCTGCTCGATCAAGTCCTACAGGCAGACGGTCAACCCGGACAACCCGGTCAACCCGGTTCCGACTCCTAACCCGACTCCGAACCCGACCGCCGCTCCTACCAGTGGCCCCACCAGCGCCCCCACTGCTGTGCCGCTGCCGACCATGGCCCCCAGCGCCCTGCCTACCGCAGCTCCCACCACCGGCAAGACCGTTGTGGCTGCTCCCGGTAACGGCGGTAAGAAGCCGCTAGCTCACACTGGTGTTTCCAGCGTGGCAGTTGTGGCCTTCCTGCTGGCCAGCCTCGGTGGCGTAGCTGTGCTGCGTAGCCGTCGCAAGGAAGCCTGATAGGTAATCGATTAGCGTTACAAACGCTAACGCCGCAACCGGCTAATCACTAGATAGCTGGCTAATGACTAGATAACCGGCTGATCATTAGATAACTGGTTGATCATTGGTTTGGGCCTCAGCGCAAAAGCGCTGAGGCCCAAACTTAGCTATGCCGTTGCTTGCGCATATAGCTTGAACAGATGCGCAACTATCTTTTCCTCGTCCCCGTCGAAAAACACGGCATCAACGCTGAGCTGCGTCAGAAGGGGAAGATCGCCACGCTGACCTGCGGTTACAACGGCTCCGTCGGAGCGCTCAATACGAATGCGACTAGTACCGCAAGGATTAGACGCGCCAAAGAGGCAACTCGCGCCAGTTGTCGGGTGCGCCTATGCGAGAAAACGGCACGATGGGATTGTGCGGGTAAGTGTCGAACAGCTTCGGTAGCCGGTCGGCTGGAGACAAGTCCAGTTGGCGGTGCAAGTAAGAATTTCAGCCACGATTCGAGCTGAGGACCAGTTAGTCGCAGGGTTGGGCAATCCGTTTGCGCACGATATTGGGCGACATGCCGTACAGGTATGACAGCATTCCCCAATCCATGATTTCGACGGCCGCCCAGATGGGTAAAGTCCCGCCATATTTTGATTTGTGGTGGGCGACGAAGTCCTCCTTTGACGCTTTCAATGCCGACTGGTACTTTCTCAGCCACACCTCATGCACGCTACGCCTGTCTTTGTTTCGCTGCCGTGCCCGGGCGTTCAAACGTTGAGGATCCAAATAGATCAGCGGGTCAAGGCGGCCCAGTTCGTGACCAAGCTTGGTTCGAATAGCCAACTCCACGCGATCAAGCTCGATGAACACGCTTACGAAACGAAGACCGGCCCTGGACTCCCACCGAGGTGGGCAGCGGAACCGGTCATGTTGACCACAAGGCTACCTGGTTGATGACGCCGAAGTAAGAGCACAGGGCACGGAGCCATCGGTAAGTTCACACACCAGTGTGCCCTCTGACCCGTCCGGATTCGCCGGCCCTCGGGGGCGTATGGGCGAGAGCCTTCCTCACACCGTGTCCGGTTTCGGTGCCTGCCGTGCCTGACAGGTGAGAGCCTGGCGTATCCCGCGCCCGCGATTGTCTACCCGGCTCTCAGAAAAGGAGCTGGTCATGGCTACAGCGCTACAAGCGTTCACCAACCACAAGTTCGGCACGATCCGAACCATCACCTCCGGCGGGCCGATCCTGTTCTACGGCCGGGATGTCGCCGCAGCCCTCGGCTACGCCAACACGAAAGATGCCCTGGCGCGTCACTGTAAGGGGGTCGTGAATCACTACCCCCTTGAGACGGCTGGTGGCATCCAGCAGGTCAGGTTCATCAGCGAGGGCGACCTGTACCGGCTGATTGTCTCCTCCAAGCTGCCCGCCGCCGAGCAGTTCGAGGCGTGGGTGTTCGACGACGTCCTCCCGTCCATCCGCCGCCATGGTCGATAAGCTGGCTTTTAGCCCAAGCATCACGGTCATATACGCGAAACGTCTCAAAGTTGCAGGTAACCACAAAGCGTGGCTGTTCACAGCCTCGCCTTTCTCGTATCCGCGCCCAGTCCAGCGCTCAACGAAGTCACGTATCTTCCTGTTGTCTGCCATAGTCAAAGGACCTCCCCGTTGGTGTACTCCTAAGTATCCCCCAGGGCCACGAATACATAAAACCAATCAGGCTAAAACGTCGCTAGATACAAAAAAGCTCCCATGTTTTACATGAGAGCAATTTATTGCTGCAGTTTTAAACACTGCATTGGTGGACCCGGCGGGACTCGAACCCACGACCCTCTGGGTGTAAACCAGATACTCTAACCAACTGAGCTACAGGTCCTTGCGGGTATAAAGTTACCCTACCCGCTAGGGAGATTACAAATTATTTGCGACGTGAAGAAATTCGCACTCCGCTCCAGGCGTCACTTACTTGCCGTGCGCTGGTAGCGTGCATACCCGCATTACCTGCCGCCTCTTCCACCACGATCGGTGAAACTGCGCCAGCACTGCGAGCCTTGGGGGTGAACACCCAAATTAGCCCTTCCCCATCCAAGTTAGCGGCGACGTCGACCAAAAGATCGGTGAGCTCATCTACGCCCCCGTCTTCCTCACGCCACCAAGCGATAGCGCCGTCGACAACATCTGCATAATCTTCGTCTACTAGCTGGCTGCCCAGCGCTTCCTCAAGCTGAGCCCTTAACGCCATGTCGGCGTCGTCGTCGAAGTAATATTCCTGAATGATTTGCCCGGCCTCGAAGCCCAGGCGGGTAGCGGCTGAAGTTGTGCCGTCGTGGTTAAGCGACATGGAATAAGCACACCCCAAAATCGCTGGCTTTGCAAGCTGTATGCGCGTTTTACCTGCATCTATTCAAATGTTTCCGACATTAAGCGAGCTCAGCCACACTTAGTATTGCCCGCATCTCCATTAACTTCTCCATCAGGAGCGATAAAACATCCCCTCCCAGCACACATGCAGTACTTCACACCACTATCTGGGACTTAATGCCCGATTTATTCGCTTTATCTAGGTCAAAAGTCGTAGATTAGTTAGGTACAGCGGGCTTAGCCCCACGGACTGACGCTCCGGCGCGCGCAGTCGACCACAACGACGCGAAGGGAATAACCGTGGCCCCAACGAATGAATCCACGCCGCTTATCGATGGCCTGTTAGCCAAGGTCACCGATAATGATCCACAGGAAACAGCTGAATGGAAGCAGTCTCTAGACGCGCTTATCGCCGAAAAGGGTCAAGCCCGAGCACGCTACATCCTGCTATCCATGCTGGCTGAAGCACGTCTAAAGAACGTAAACGTCCCCGGCCAGCTAACCACCCCTTACGTCAACACCATTGCTGTTGACGAAGAACCCTACTTCCCCGGCGATGAAGCCGCAGAGCGCCAGTACCGTCGCTGGATCCGTTGGAACGCTGCAGTTATGGTTACCCGCGCCCAGCGTCCGGGCATCGGCGTGGGTGGACACATTTCCTCCTATGCCTCCGTAGCTACCCTCTATGAAGTAGGTCTTAACCACTTCTTCCGTGGCAAGGACCACCCCGGCGGCGGTGACCACATCTTCTTCCAGGGCCACGCCTCCCCCCGGACCTTACGCACGCGCTTTCATTGAAGGCCGCCTAACCGAGGCTGACCTGGACGGTTTCCGTCAGGAATACTCCCACCCGGAGCAGGGACGCGGCCTGCCCTCCTACCCGCACCCGCGTCGCATGGATGACTTCTGGGAGTTCCCCACTGTATCTATGGGTCTAGGCCCCTCCCAGGCCATCTACCAGGCTTGGTTCGACAAGTACCTGCACATGCGTGGCATTAAAGACACCTCCCAGCAGCGCACTTGGGCTTTCCTGGGCGACGGCGAAATGGATGAGCCTGAAAGCCGTGGCATGTTGCAGCTGGCTGCTCAGCAGCAGTTGGACAACCTCACCTTCGTCATTAACTGCAACCTGCAGCGTCTAGACGGCCCGGTACGCGGTAACGGCAAGATCATTCAGGAGCTGGAGGCCTTCTTCCGTGGCGCCGGCTGGAACGTCATTAAGGTGATTTGGGCCGTGGCTGGGACCGCCTGCTGGCTGCCGATAAGGACCACGCCCTGGTGCACCTGATGAACGAAACTCTCGACGGTGACTACCAGACTTTCAAGGCTAACGACGGCGCCTACGTGCGTGAGCACTTCTTCGGTCGCGACCCGCGCACTGCCGCCCTCGTCAAGGACTGGACCGATGAGGAAATCTGGGCCCTGCAGCGTGGCGGTAACGACTACCGCAAGATGTACGCCGCCTACAAGGCCGCTACTGAGCACACCGGCGCCCCCACCGTTATCTTGGCCCACACCGTTAAGGGCTACGCCCTGGGCTCCCACTTCGCGGCGCGTAACTCCACGCACCAGATGAAGAAGCTCAAGCTTGATGACCTCAAGGCCCTGCGCGACACCCTACACATTCCGATCAGCGACGCCGAGCTAGAGGCTGACCCCACCCGTCCGCCTTACTACAAGCCCGCCGCAGACGACCCGGCCCTGCTCTACATGCTGGACCGCCGTCGTCGCCTGGGTGGCTTTATCCCTGAGCGCCGCCCCGGCAACAAGGAGATTGAGCTACCCGACCCCAAGATTTACGACATCCTCAAGGGTGGATCTGGCAAGCAGGAAGTGGCCTCCACCATGGCCTTTGTGCGCCTGCTTAAGGAACTGATCAAGGACAAGCACATCGGTAAGCGTATTGTCCCGATCATTCCTGACGAGGCACGTACCTTCGGCCTGGACTCGATCTTCCCCTCAGCTAAGATCTTCAACACCCTGGGCCAAAACTACCTGCCGGTAGACGCAAACATGATGCTGTCTTACCGTGAAGCTCAGGCCGGCCAGATCATGCACACCGGTATTAACGAAGCTGGTTCCGCTAGCGCCTTCCAGGTGGCCGGCACCTCCTTCGCGGTCAACAATGAGCCGATGATCCCGGTTTACATCTTCTACTCGATGTTCGGTTTCCAGCGCACCGCCGACCAGTTCTGGGCTGCCGGCGACCAGCTCACCCGTGGTTTCATCATTGGCGCCACGGCTGGACGCACCACCCTGACCGGTGAGGGCACCCAGCACATGGATGGTCACTCGCCGCTGATCGCCTCCACCAACACCGCCGTGATCAGCTACGACCCGGCCTACGCCTACGAAATCCGCCACATTGTGCGTGACGCCCTAGAGCGTTGGTACGGCCCCGACAGTGGCCGCAACCGCGACATGATGTACTACCTGACTGTTTACAACGAGCCCATGGTCCAGCCCGCTGAGCCGGAAAACGTGGATGTTGAAGGCATTTTGGGTGGTATCTACAAGGTGGCTGACGCCCCCGCCGGCCAGGGCCCGCAGGTAAGCCTGCTGGCTTCAGGTGTGGGTGTGCCGTGGGTTTTGCAGGCCCGCGAGATGCTACTTGAACACTGGGGCGTGCGCGCCAACGTTTACTCGGTTACCAGCTGGAACCAGCTGCGCCGCAACGCCCTTGAGGTGGATGAGCACAACTTCCTGCACCCCGAGCAGCCGGCCCAGGTGCCGTTCCTGAGCCAGAAGCTAGCTGGGGCCACCGGTCCGTTCATTGCCACCAGCGACTACGACCACCTGGTTCCTGACCAGATCCGCCAGTGGATCCCCGGTGACTACCACGTTTTGGGCGCTGACGGTTTTGGTTTCTCCGACACTCGCGCTGCTGCCCGTCGTTTCTTCAAGATCGACGCCGCCAGTGTGGTCACCAAGGCCCTGGAGGCTTTGGCTAAGCAGAGGCAGGTTGACCGCTCCCTAGTAAGCCAGGCCATTGACCGCTACGACCTGCTCAACGTGCGCGCCGGCAACTCCGGCGCTCAGGGCGGCGACGCCTTAAAAACGCCGCGCGGCGTGTATCTGCCCGTTTTGAGCCGATACATGCCGCGCCGCCGATACGCGCTACGCGCAAAGCCCCTAAAGCTCTGCGGTAAATAATGTGGGGGGCCCGGCTACCAGCCAGGCCCCCCACTGCTTAACGCCGCTTAGTTAACGCTGCTTAGTTAGCTAACGCCGCCGCCTAACTGCGACTTAGCAGCTTAGCTGCGACTACTCAGATACCAGGGTGTTCGGGTCACCACCGGAGTAGTACTTCTTGGAGCGGTAGTGCGGGCGCAGCAGGTTCTCTACGCTCAGCAGCTCATCGAGGGTGGCCTCGTCTAGCAAGCCCATCTCCAGCACCACTTCGCGCACGTTGCGTCCAGAGCGAGCACATTCACGCCCAACCAGGTCACCGTTGTGGTGCCCAATGACAGGGTTGAGGTAGGTGACAATCCCAATGGAGCCCAGCACGTGGTTGCGGCACACATCCACATTGGCGCTAATGCCCACAACGCACTTTTCACGCAGCGCCTGCATGGCGTGGATAAGCAGGCTGGAAGACTCAAAGGTGGCCTGGCAAATTACCGGTTCCATCACGTTTAGCTGTAGCTGGCCAGCCTCTGCCGCCATGGTGACAGTAAGGTCATTACCGATCACCTTGAAGCAAACCTGGTTAACCACCTCAGGGATTACCGGGTTTACCTTGGCAGGCATAATCGAAGAGCCAGCCTGGCGCTCAGGCAAAGAAATCTCACCCAAACCAGCACGCGGGCCGGAAGAGAGCAGACGCAGGTCGTTACAGATCTTTGATAGCTTGACGGCCAGACGCTTAATAGCGGCGTGGATAGACACATAGGCACCGGTATCACTGGTGGCTTCCAGCAGGTTGGTGGCCCCCGAAACATCAAGGCCGGTGATTTCGTGCAGGTGGCGCACCACGCAGTCCTGGTAGCCATCAGGGGTGTTTAGGCCGGTACCAATGGCGGTGGCGCCCAGGTTTACCTCTAGCAGCAGGTTGGCGTTGTTACGCAGACGCGGAATTTCTTCACCTAGCAGCACTGCAAAGGCGTGGAATTCCTGGCCTAGGCTCATGGGCACCGCGTCTTGCAGCTGGGTGCGTCCCATCTTGAGGATGTCTGCGAACTCGTCACCCTTGGCGTTAAACGCGCCAATCAGCAGGGACAGCTCGGCTTCTAGCTGGTCAACCTTGTGGAATAGGCCTAGACGGAAACCAGTGGGGTAAGCGTCGTTGGTGGACTGGGATTTGTTGACGTGATCATTGGGGTTAATGATGTCGTAGCGGCCCTTGGCGTAGCCCATGTGTTCTAGCGCCAGGTTGGCAATAACCTCATTGGTGTTCATGTTGATGCTAGTGCCCGCGCCGCCCTGGAAGACATCAATGGGGAACTGATCCATGCAGCGGCGGTTTTCTAGCACCTGGTCGCAAGCCCACACAATGGCGTCAGCGATCTGAGGGTCAATAACGCCCAGCTCCTTGTTGGCTAGCGCGCTGGCTTTCTTGACGGTAACCATGCCCCGCACGAAGGTGGGTAGGTCAGCTACTTTTTCCTTAGAGATTTGGAAGTTTTCTTGAGCCCTGAGGGTGTGGATACCCCAGTAGGCTTCAAGGGGCACCTGACGCTGGCCAAGGAGATCTTCCTCGATCCGGGTTGCCTGAGTCATTATCTAAGTTCAGCTCCTTAATAGTTGCTGCGCTAGCACCCTTTTGGGTCGCTAACACTTATGCCTGACGGCATTACAACACTAACGGTTTGCTAGGGGTTTTGCACCCAAACACCACCAGTAACACTGACAATCTGTCAGTATTGTTGAGACATAGATGACATGAGCCCTAACATAGGCTTATGGAACCTTTGAGCCCGGATGCGATCAATACTCTGCGTGAGGCCAAGGAACGTCTAATTGAGCACTCTATAGACCGCATAAGCGCGGATCTTCCCTGGTTCCGTGAATTGCCGCGCGCTGACCGCGAGCGCATTGAGACTGTGGCTCGTGCGGGTGTTTCTACTTTATTGATTGGATTGCGGGTCAGGTTGATACCGGCGCGCCGATGCGTATTTTCTCTGCTGCCCCCCAGACTTTTACTGGTGTTATTAGTTTGGATCAAACTATTGCCTTGGTGCGCATTGTGGTGGATACGGTGCAGGCGGAGGCGCCTACGATTGTGCCGCCCCAGATGCGTGATGCGGTGCGATTGGCAGTGGCCCAGTTTGGTTCTGACGTTGGTTTTGCTACTGCTGGGGTTTATGCTCGCGCCGCTGAGGTGCGTGGGGCTTGGGATGCGCGGCTAGAGTCGGTGGCGGTTGATGCTTTGCTTCACGACGACGCCAGTGTGGCTATGACGCGGGTGTCTGCTGCGGGGTGGCGCTGCCATGGGCCGGCAGTGGCCATTAGTGCCCAAGCCACTTTGGACGCCGTCGCCGTTTCACGCCTGCGCCATGAAGCCCATAACGCAGCCTATGACTGCCTGATTTCGGTGCACTCGGAAAATGTGCTGATTTTGCTGGGCTCTGAGGGTGACTGGCAGGACAAGCAGGTGCATGAGCGGCTTGGTAAGGCCGCTACTGAGCTGGCTAAGACGCTTGAGGGTGACGCGGTGATTGGCCCGGTTGTGGCTGATATCAGTGAGGGCTCGTATTCGCTGCGTTGTGCGATGGCGGGTTTGGATGCCTTGCCGGCGTGGCCGGGGGCGCCGCGTCCGGTGCAGGCTAATGATTTGTTGCCTGAGCGCGTGTTTGCTGGTGATGAGTTGGCTAAGGCGCAACTGTTTGAGCAGATTTATAAGCCTTTGCACGCTTTGGGCTCCACTATTGAGGAGACTATTTACACTATCTGCTCTCTGGGGCTAGTTTGGAGGGCACGGCGCGGGCTTTGTTTGTACACACCAACACGGTGCGTTACCGTCTGGGGAGGGTGGCGTCGCAGCTGGGTTGGGATGCCACGGATCCGCGCGAAGCTTTTGTGTTACACACCGCAATTATTTTAGGCCGTTTGGCCCAAAGCGCTAAGACTGACCAGTAGAATCTATATCGTTACTAGTCCTGCTTCAAAGGAGTCGATATGGCACATGAGCGTAGTGAAATCGTTAAGGCAATTGCCCAGATCATCAATGAGGAGACGGGGGTAGACGCCGCGCGAGTAGTTGATGGCGCCAGCTTTGCGGCGGATTTGGATATTGACTCTTTGGACCTGTTGAGCATTACCACCCGCATTGAGGAGCACTTCAACATCACTATCGCCGACACTCAGGCCACTGCTTTGCGCACTGTGGGCGAGGCGGTTGATTTGGTGGCTTCCCTAGAGTCCTGACCCAAAGTCCTGAAACTAGGTTTTAGCTAATGGAGCGCGTTGCAGTTACCGGCCTGGGCACTATTAACCCGCTGGGGGTTGATGTGGCCCAAACTTGGGCCGGGGCACGCGCGGGGCGATGCGCGATTAGCGCCCTTGAGGCTCCTTGGGTGGATGAGTATGGGTTGGCTGTGCGCGTGGCCGGGCAGTTGCCCACTCCCACTAGCGAGCTGCTCTCTGCACGCGAGGTGCGGCGCTTAGATCCGGCCACCCAGTGCGCTTGATTGCTGCCCGTCAAGCTTGGGCGCAGGCTTTTGGCTCGACGGCGCAGGTAGATCCTGAGCGTTTGGCGGTTAGCTTCTCCCCCGGTATGGGCTGCGTAACTACGGTTATGGATGCTTGGGATACTTTACGCACTAAGGGGCCGCGTAGAGTTGCCCCCACTACTGTGCCGGCACTGATGCCTAATGCCCCTGCGGCCACATTAGCTATGGAGTTTACGGCCCGCGCAGGTGCCCACGCCCCGGTTTCGGCTTGCGCTTCAGGGGCGGAGGCCATTAGTTATGGCGCTGATTTGATTCGTTTAGGTAGGGCCGACGTGGTTGTTGCCGGTGGCTGCGACGACGCCCTGCACCCGCTGACAGTGGCAGCCTTTGCGGCCATGCGGGCACTATCTACTAATCCTGACCCGGCTGGGGCTTGCAGGCCTTTTGCTAGTGACCGTGACGGTTTTGTGCTGGGTCAGGGCGCGGGCGCGCTGGTGCTTGAAGCTGAGTCTTACGCCAAGGCGCGTGGGGCTAAGATTTTGGCTTACCTTGATGGCAGCGCAGTTACCTGCGATGCCTACGATGTGGCGCGTCCGATGGCTGATGGACACTGTCAAGAGCAGGCTTTACGCCAGGCTATTGCTCAGGCCGGTATTAGCCCCGAGCAGGTGGGACACGTTAACGCCCACGCTACTTCCACCCCGGCCGGGGATAGCGTTGAAGCCGCTATGCTGGCGCGGGTTGTTCCCCAGGCGGCGGTTAGTGCCACTAAATCTATGACTGGTCACCTGCTGGGTGGAGCTGGTGGCCTTGAGGCGGTGCTGACGGTTTTGGCATTGGCTAAGCAGTGGGCTCCTCCCACGCTTATGCCAGGTGAGTTAGACCCACAAACCGCCATCGACGTCGTCGGCCCCCAGGGACGCCAGCTAAAGGCCCAGGCGGCCGTCTCTACCTCCTTTGGCTTTGGCGGGCACAACGTGGCGCTCGTATTTACGGCCGCCTAAAGCAGCCCCGCAGTTCACCGCCCCTAAAGCCTCTCTGGCGCCACCGCCGCCTAAAGCAGCCCCGCTGTTCACCACTGCCTTTCACCGCCGCCTAAAGCAGCCGCTTAAGACAAAGGAAAACCGCGCCCAATGGACGCGGTGGGAGGGGAACTTAAAGGGTACTTGGGGAGTTTAGGCAAACTTGTGCAGCCAGCGCACCGAAACGTCAGCGCCCGCATAACGGAAGGGCTCCAGCTCGTCGTCCCAAGCCTGCCCCAGGGCCAGGTCTAGTTGACGGCGCATCTGTTCGGGGTCACCAGCCTCAAGGGCCGCACGGATACGGTTTTCGGGAACCACAATGTTTCCATGCACATCCATCTGCGCATGGAAAATACCCAGGTCAGGCGTGTGCGACCAGCGTGCACCATCGTGCCCTAAGGTGGCTTCCTCAGTTATTTCATAACGCAGATTAGCCCAGCCACGCATTGCCGAAGCCAGCAGCGCCCAGTACCAATGGGACCTACCCATGAATACTCGGTACGCAGCACACCTGGGGTGGCTTTTTGAACCCCCCATTCCAAGTGCACTTCAGTTTTCAATACGTCTTCTAGCATCCACTGCACGTGCGGACACAAAGCCCTGGGTGCAGAGTGCACGAAAACTACACCGCGGGTGTAACCAACAGCCACGACGAAACACCTCCTGAGTGGTTTTTAGCTCGTCTTCCCCTACGTCTAAAAACATCGTGTCGAGCCGAGAGTGTGTGGATCACCTAGCGGCGTTATACGCACGTTATGTATAACGCGAAGTTTATACCAATAGGGCGCCTGCGTCATCGTTAACTAGACAATGATTTAATTAATTGTATGTTTGCTTGGTTGCCTACGCGCCCGAAGTTGCCCACCCTAATTCATCAGTCCTTTCACGCCGATTTACTTGCCGCTTACCGTCTAGAAGGCGACGACGGCGGCTGGCTGGTGGCCGCTAAGTCCGGCCTGGTTCGCGTAGCTAACGACGGGGCCAAAACCCCGCTTTGCACTTGGGATGAGGTAGAGCGAGCCGCTTGGGATGGCCAGGAGCGCAAATTCACCATCAACCGCATTAAAGCCTCCCCCACCCAGTGCGTACTAGCCGAGCCCGCCAATAAGGGCGAGCGCGAGCAGCTTGATCAATTGGCGCGCACTTTAAGGCAGCAAGTTGAGCGCGCCATTGTGGTGCGCCGTGACAACGTATCCCTTGGCGATGGGGCGCTAGCCACTATCACTATCCGTCGCCGCAGCGATGATTCACTGTATTGCCTGTCTTTAATTGAGGCCGACGCCGCCCTTAACGAGGAGCAATCGGCGGCCCTAAAACAGGCAGAAACCCAAACCAAACTTAGTGTGGGCCTTACCACACTAGAAGATTAGCGCATAATTTCAAGGAAAAGTTACCTTTGCGCCGATTAGACATGCATGAGCAGGCTTGATAAAGTTTCTTCCTGCGCGAGCAATTCCTGCGTAGCTCAACGGCAGAGCATCCGACTGTTAATCGGACGGTTACTGGTTCGAATCCAGTCGCAGGAGCCAGCACCCCGGAGGCAAAGCCTCCGGGGTTTTTGTTTACCTAAACCAGCCCAGCGCCGTCGAGCCCAAAACAAAACCCCGCCTGCCACCCAAAACGGGCCGACAAGCGGGGCATAAGCGCTTTAGATGGGGCTGGTGGTGTAAACCACGGTCCCCCACGGGCTGGTAACCGTCACGCGGTAAATCAGCTTGGCACTAATGCGCTTGGGGAATGTAGCCGGCAGACGTGAAGGCCAGAACAGGTCGAAGGTAACCGCACTGGCGCCGTCGTTAGGCGAAGTGAAGTTCTGGTTGAGCTGCAAGGTCAAATCCCACTTAGTGCGGCCATTGGCACCCTTAGAGCGCACCCCAAACCAGTGATTACCATCCGAAGTGGAACGAGTACCCTGCACCACCGAATACCAGCCCTGGTCACGCACCACCAGCGAAGGCCAAGCCGGGTTAGCAGCCGTGCCACGAGTGTAACGCGTACCCCTAGGCACATCCTCCTGGCTGATACGCGGCACATCAGCGTACTCATCCGAACCGGGAGATGAGGTATCACCAATGTTTTCAATCACCACGTGAATCTGCTGGCCCCTACCAACCTGCTCGTAGTAGCCACTCTTACTGGCCGGAGCAGGCGTTAGCTTGCCGGTACCCTTCTGGGCTGAACCCAGCGTAGAAGCCGCCGTGGCATTAGTCACCACCAGCGTATTTGAGCCAGTTTTAGTGGCGGTGGGGTAAATAATCCACGGCTGGTAGTGCTTATCGGTACCGGTAGTTTTACCCTGGCCAACATCAGAGAAAGTGTTAGACCACAGCACAGCCACCACCTGGCCAGCCTGCTTATCAGCAGAAACTGCCAGAGCCGGGGCCGCTGAGGTAGCAATCAAGCCGGCGCGCTCCAAAGCGCCGCGCGAGTTACATTACGGCGTGAAACCTGCATATGAACCTTTAGGGTTGATGGGAACTTAAACCTTACGAGCAGGCCGTTTAGGGGGATGACCTAGCTATGTAGGGCGCTTTAAGCGCTAACCGGGATAGTTTATACCGTTCCTTAAGCCGTGAGACAATAGGCCCATGGCTTACCGCGATATCCGTATTATTGGAGACCCTGTACTACGCACTGAATGTGACTGGATCACTGACATCAACGACACTGTTAAGCAGCTTGTTGAAGATCTGCTAGAAACCGTTGACGATGAAGGCCGCGCCGGCCTGGCCGCTAACCAGATTGGTGTGGGGCTGCGCGCTTTCTCTTGGAACATCGACGGCGAAATCGGTTACGTCCTCAACCCCAAGCTGGTGGAAGTTTCCAAGGACGAGTACCAGGACGGCGACGAAGGCTGCCTGTCCGTGCCCGGCCTATGGTTCCCCACCGAGCGCGCCTGGTATGCCCGCGTGGAGGGCATCGACCTGGACGGCAAGCCGGTAGTGGTTGAGGGTGAAGAGCTCATGGCCCGCTGCTTGCAGCACGAAACCGACCACCTTGAAGGCAAGCTTTACATTGACCGCCTAGAGCGCAAGTACCGCGTGCAGGCCATGCGTCAGCTGCGCGAAAAGGGCCTATAAAAGGGCCGGTAAACCCCAATAACCCTAACGGTCATGGTGGAAAAGCTGGCGACGCTGCGTTTCCAGCTCCACGATCTGCGTAAACACTTGGCGATATTCAGGATCGTCCAGGGCCATACGGCGCTGGCGTGAGCGCAGATCGGCCAAACGGCGGTTAAAAGACATCTCCCCTGCCGAGCGCAGCACCCCGGCACCATAGTTGATCTGCCCAGCGACGTCGTCGTTTTTAGCAGAAACCGGCAGGGGAGCCACCGCCAACTCAGTGAGCAAAGAATCAATTATTTGCGGGGTGAACTCGCGTACATGCGCGCCCCACTGTTGCAGGGCTTGGCGCTCACGTTCAGCCTCAGGTAGGCCCGGGTGGGCGGCGCTAATTTCGCGGGCAATTTCGGTGTATTTGGCGTAGCCGCCGGCAGCCATGATGGCGTCAAACACAGCGCGGTAACTGGGCAGGTCAAATAGTTCCCGGGTCCAGTTATCTACCCCGGCTTGGGCGGCCAGTTGGGGCAGTTGCAGGGCTACCTCTAGGGTTTGGCGCTGTAGGCGCAGCAGTGGGTCTGCTTCTATGGCCCGACGCCGCGCCTCGCTAGCACTGGCAGCTTCCGCCGCCCCGGGGACGCCAGTGCGTTCGCCATTGGGCCCTATCCCGCGCCGCCCAGCGGCGCGCGCACGGCTCCAGCTACTTCAGCCTCACGCATCCCCAGCCAGCCAGCCAGGGAGCGGGTGTATTCGCTGCGCAGGGCGCGGTCACGGATCCCAGCCACCACCGGGGCGGCAGCGCGCAAACCGTTAACCCGCCCTTCAGCGGTTGATAAATCAACGTTTTTAAGGGCGTTGCGGATAACGAACTCAAACAGTGGCTTGCGCCCAGCCACCAGGGCTTTAACTGCCTCATCTCCGCGCGCTAGGCGCAGTTCGCACGGGTCCATGCCGCCTTGAGAGACAGCTACGAAAGTTTGGGCAGCGAAGTGCTGGTCTTCACCAAAGGCACGCAGGGCGGCTTTTTGCCCGGCGGCGTCGCCGTCGAAAGTGAAAACCACTTCCCCACCCCGGGCCCCACCAGAGCGCAGCAGCACCCCGGCGGCTGGGTCAGCCGAGTCACCAATCAGGCGCCGGGCAATGCGCACGTGGCCTTCCCCAAATGCGGTGCCGCAGGTGGCCACAGCGGTCTCCACCCCGGCCAGCTGGGCGGCCATCACGTCTGTGTAGCCCTCAACCACCACAATCTGGTGGGTGGAGGCGATAGCTTTTTTAGCCAGGTCTAGTCCGTAAAGTACCTGGTTTTTCTTGTATAAAACAGTTTCGGGAGTGTTTAGGTATTTGGGGCCTTCATCATCGTCATAGAGTTTGCGGGCCCCAAAGCCCACGGTGACCCCGGTAATGTCGCGGATAGGCCAGATCAGGCGGCCTCTAAAACGGTCATAGACGCCGCGTTTACCGGGTGTGCACAGGCCCGAGTCGGTTAGTTCAGCCTCTGTGTAACCCAGTGAGCGCAGGTGGCGGGCTAGGTTGTCCCAGCCTTTAGGGGCGTAGCCGATACCGAAACGCTCAGCCACCTGGCGGTCAAAGGCACGCTGGCCTAAAAATTGGCGGGCGGCGGCCGCTTCTGGGCTGGTTAGTTGGCTGCGATAGAAGGCTTCAGCGGCGCGATTAGCAGCCACTAGACGCTGTCTGGTGCCGGGTTCAATGGCGTTAGTGGGGGCGTTGCCTTCTTCATAGCGCAGGGTTACCCCGGTTTGGGCAGCTAGTTGCTCAACTGCCTCAGCGAAGGTCAGGTGGTTGATTTTCTCAACGAAGGTGATTACGTCTCCACCTTCACCGCAACCAAAGCAGTGGAAGAAACCGGCCTGCGGGCGCACATGGAAGGAGGGGGTCTTTTCGTCGTGGAAAGGACACAGCCCTTTTAGTGAGCCCACCCCGGCGCTTTTGAGCGTGACGTGCTGGCCCACGATCTCTTCAATGTTTGCCCGTGAGCGGACCTCATCAATGTCTTCACGTAGGATCTTGCCAGCCACGGGCCCATACTATCGGGTTTTAGCTAGCCTGATTTTTAACTTCCCTGGCGGGTTAAATCTGGCTAAACCAGCCGCAGTAACGTGCATGCCAGGCTCGCGCTGAGTTATCAGTCAGTGAGGCGAGTTGATCCACAATTACGCGCTTGCGGGCACTGTCGCTGGTGTCAGCTCGCCAGTCAGCACGAAACACCGGGTCAAGTAGCTTTTCGCCGCCTTCTTCCATGGCCTGGGCCAGGTCAAAAAGGATGGTGCGCTGACGCAGGTAGGTGGGTTCATGTTCACGTGGCGCCATTACGTAACGCACGGCGGCGCCTTTAAGGATCATGATTTCAGCTTGAATTTCGCGCGGTACCACTAGATCAGCGGCGTAGCGGGTAAGCGCCCCGGCCCCGTAGCACTGGCGCGTAGCCAGCACGGTGGCATCTACAAAGCGGCCAATGAGCTGGGAGCTCATGGTTTTAAGGTCAGCTTGATCAAGGCGTGAATGGTCATAGCTAGTTAGCCAGTAGGAGCTGTTGCGCAGGCGGTGCCAGGCCTGGCCTAGCTCATCGGCACTAAAGTCGGGGTGGTACCAGGAAAGCGTAGAGTCAATTAATCCCTCTAGTTCACTGTCTTTATCTGCCCCTACCGGATCCATTGCCCCTAAGCTGATGGCATCTTCCACGTCATGCACCGAGTAGGCGATGTCGTCTGAAAGATCCATGATTTGGGCTTCAATGCAGCGTTTGAGGCTGGGGGTGCCTTGACGCATCCAGGTCGCAATATCGGCGTCGTCGCTGTAAAAGCAGTATTTGCGGGCGCTTTTACCTTCTTCTCCCCCAGGCCCGGCGCCTTTAGCCCAAGGGTATTTAGCGGTGGCATCCAAGCTGGCGCGGGTCAGGTTTAGCCCTAAGCTGCGCCCATCGGGGGCAATCACTTTGGGCTCTAGGCGGGTAAGTAGACGCAAAGTTTGGGCGTTGCCTTCAAATCCGCCAATGTCGGCGGCAATTATGTCTAGGGCTTTTTCGCCGTTGTGACCATAGGCGGGGTGGCCCAGATCGTGACTAAGGCAGGCGGTGTCTACCACGTCAGGGTCGCAGCCCAGCTCACCGGCTAGGGCGCGGCCTACCTGGGCTACTTCCAGCGAGTGGGTTAGGCGGGTGCGTACAAAATCATCACTGGTAGGGCCAAGAACCTGGGTTTTGGCACCCAGGCGGCGCAGCCCTGAAGAGTGCAGCACGCGTGCACGGTCACGTTCAAAGGCGGTACGCTCAGCCGACTTACTGGCCTCAGGCAGGTAACGCTCACAATCATGAGACCTATAAGCACCAGTTATAAATTCCATAAGTTCCCCTTTTTAGCGCGACCAAGCCTGCGCTAGACGCTGTCCAATTTGCTCAAGCCCCTGGGCTACCTGCTCACTACTAGCCTGCCACCAGGGGGTATCTAGTACCTCATCAAGCGTATGTAGGCGGGTTATGCCAGCTTCAGCCAGCTCGCTGCGCCCCAAAGTTCCTTGCCCTAGCAGCGCCACCACCGGCACCCCATGCTCAAGCCCTGCCTGCCCCACAGTTTCTAGGGGGCTGCCCGCGACGACGTCGAAAGCCTGCCCATAGCCGGTAACTAACAGCTGCGCTTGGCTCGCTAGCTGCACCAAACCGGTGGCCTGGGCGTAATAGTTGCCGGCCAAAACCAAATTAGCTCCCAGAGCCGCCAAAATTAAGCTCACGCCTCCAAGCGCGCCACTACCCCAAGCGCTAGAACGCGGGCCTTGGGTTAGCAGCTGACGCCTATGGGCTGGGCGAGCCGCCTCTAATTGGCGCAGGCATTGGGCGCTAGCGGCTCCCGCGCGGCGATCAATTTCCTGCACCTGGACAGCGTCTAGATCTGTTAGCGCACTCAGGTTGGCCCCGGCCCCACTTAAACCAGACAGGGCCATGGCGTCACTTAAAGCCACAATCAGCTGGTACGGCGCGGTTAGCTGCCAAGCCGCCTGCGCCCCACCCAGGGCCTGTAAGAACCCGGCTCCGCCGTCGTGAATAGCGCTGCGGCAGGCCCCCACCACCACGGTTGAGCCCGCCGGCAGCTGCTCTAAAGCCGCTTTAAAAGCGAGCCCCAAAGCAAAAGTGGAGCCGCTAGCAGCTTGAAGGCCGGCCTGGTGAGTATCAGCTGGCAGCGGGCTCAGGCGCGCTAAATCAATGTAATGCTGGCCTTGGGCGGCTACCACCGGCCCATAGGCGCCAGATTCCACCGCCATGTCGGGCTGGCCGGCCACATCAAGGCGATCGCCAGGGCGCTTGGCACGCCAGCCTCGAGCCAAACAATCAGCCACCCAAACGGCGCTATAAGAGCCTGCAACCAGAGGCACTCCCCCGGGCTCGTAAGCATACGAGCCCGGGGCTAGTACTACGCGCATACCTCAGTCTTCAAGCGCGCCGCCTAGTCGCGCCAGTAGCAGAGCCTGAGCCAACACAATATTTTCCAGCTCCCCTAGGTGCATGGATTCGTTGGCGCTGTGAGCGCGCGAGTCGGGGTCTTCAATGCCGGTCACCAGCACCTGAGCCTGCGGGAAAACTTCGCGCAGGTCAGAGATGAAGGGAATCGAGCCACCCTGACCGATCTTTACTGCATCACTCTGCCAGGAAGCAGCCAGGGACTCCATAGCGTCCACAGTAGCCTCACTGTCGCCGTCGGCCTTGAAAGGCTGACCCAGCTCACGGTTAAAGACCTTCACCTGCGCCCCAAAAGGAGCGTGCTCAAGCAGGTGGGCCTCTAGCGCAGCGTGGGCTTCACGCGGGTCCTGGCCAGGGGCAATGCGCATAGAGATGCGGGCGCTGGCGCTGGGGGTGAGGGTGTTGGAAGACTGGGCGATTGAGGGGGTGTCAATGCCGATCACAGTAATGGAGGGCTTGGTCCATACGCGAGCAGTTAGATCACCGGTGCCCATCAGCTGCACGCCTTCAAGTAGGCCAGCATCGGCGCGGAAATCTTCCTCCGGGTAGAAGGGAAAGTCCGGGTCTGCCTGTCCCTGGCTGACCAGACCCTTAACGGCCACGTCGCCGGCCTCATCATGCAGTGAAGCCAGTAGGCGGATCAGGGTGGTGGTGGCGTCAGGAACCGGCCCACCAAACTGGCCCGAGTGTAGACCGTGGTCCAAGGTGGTGACGGTGACGTCGCTTTGCACCACGCCACGCAGCGAGGTGGTCAGCGCGGGCGTGCCCACCTTCCAGTTGGAGGAGTCAGCCACCACAATCACGTCGGCTTCTAGGCGCTCACGGTAGGTGTTTAGGAAGTTAACGAATGAGGGGCTGCCAACTTCTTCTTCACCCTCAATGTAGACGGTGACGTTTACCGGTAGTTCACCCAGGGCCTTTAGGGCCCGCAGTGACTCAACGTGGGTGATTACGCCGGCGCCGTCGTCAGCAGTGCCACGCCCGTAAAGACGCTCCCCGCGACGCTCAGCCTTGAAGGGGTCGGCCTGGTCCCAGCCGCCCTGGCCTGCTGCCGGCTGCACGTCGTGGTGGGCGTATAGCAGTACGCGGGGGGCTCCGGCAGGTCCGTCAAAGTGGGCGACGACGGCGTCCTGGCCCTTTTCGCCACTGTCGGTGGGGGCGGAAAGGATCTCTACCTGGCCGCCTAGCTGCTCAAATAGGGCTGCCACGTGCTCAGCGCTGCGACGTACCTGGGCTAGGTCATGGCCGGCAAAAGCCACGGAAGGGATGGCTACCAGCTCGGTTAGTTCATCAATAATCTCCGGCATAGACTGCGAAATTTGCTTGCGGAGTGCTTCAGTTGTTGCCATAACTTCAGGGTATCGCGTCAAGCGGCTAATCTAGGCATGTGAAGTGGTTTAAGAAGTCCGAGCCGGAGCCTGAAAAAAAGCACCCCGGCGGTAGAAGCCAAGCCCGTGCGTGGCCGGGGCCCCAAGGGACACCCTACCCCCAAACGTAGCCAGTCTGAGGCCCGCAACCTCAGGCCCTTAGTTCCTGCTGACCGCAAAGCTGCGGATAAGGCTTCTCGTGAGCAAAAGCGCGCCGAACAGCAGCACGCCTATGAGCGCATGATGGCCGGTGATGAACGCTATTTCCGCACCCGCGACCGGGGCCCGCTAGCAGGCTATATTCGTGACTACATCGACGCGCGTTACTCCATTGGCGAGATTTTTGTGCCGCTATCTTTCGCGATCCTGATTGCCCTGTTGGTGATCGGTCAGGGCGGCACCCGCGCCACCATGACTTCTTTTGTGGTGCTGATGTCTATTTACATCATGTTCGTGCTGGCAATCATTGATGCCCTGGTGGTTTGGTTCATTGTGCGCCACAAGCTAGCCAAGAAGTACCCGGACAAGCACCTGCCTTGGAGCTATGTGTTCTATGTTTTTGGCCGCTGCTTCCAGTTCCGCTCTTGGCGTCAGCCCAAGCCACGTGTAAAGCGTCGCCAGTTCCCCAAGTAAACCGACTTATAAAACTGCGTGAGGCCCGCTTTAAGCGGGCCTCACGTTTTTGCTAGCAGACGGCAGCTGGCACCCTGGCTAGCACCTTGGCAGGCGCCCCGGCTGGCACACTGGTAAGCGCCTTGGCAGGGCGCCCCGCGCTAAACCAGCAGCTGCGCCGGCATTAACGCACTGGCACTTAGGCGCTCAGGGCGCGGTTAATGCGTCCAGGCCAAGCCGGGCCACCGTAAATGAAAGCGCTGTAGGCCTGCAGCAGGTTAGCCCCCGCCGCCAGCATGTCGCGGCCATCTTGGATGGAGGAAATTCCCCCCACCCCAATAATGGTGGGCTCAGGGCCTAGCTTTTCGCGCAGGCGGCGCACCACCGCCAGGGCGCGCGGACGCAGCGGGGCGCCAGACAGGCCCCCCTTCCCCAGGTTGTGGGCAATCGTGGTGTTAGTAGCCACCACGCCGTCGAGCTTAAGCTCAAGGACCAACGCAGCTACGGCGTCGACGTCCTCATCAGCCAAATCGGGGGCGATCTTAACGAACAGCGGCACGTGACGGCCAGCTGCCTTATCAGCCGCCTGGCCCACAGCGGTGAGGATGGGACGCAAGCTATCTACGTTTTGCAAGTTACGCAGCCCCGGAGTGTTGGGGCTGGAGACGTTAACCACCAGGTAGTCGGCCCAACGCGCCACGGCCCGCGCCGAGTACACATAGTCAGCTACCGCATCTTCCAGCGGCGTCACCTTAGTTTTACCGATATTGGCGCCCACAATAATGGAGCGCCCGCGCTTAGTTGAGCGCAGTTTACGTAGCGTAGCTGCGGCCTCATCGGCGCCGGAGTTGTTAAAGCCCATCTTGTTACGCACTGCGCGCACATCCGGGTAGCGCCACAGTCGCGGCGCCTCATTACCCGGCTGGGCCTTAGCGGTAAACGTACCTACCTCAACAAAACCAAAGCCCAGCATGTCCATGCCGGCAACGGTTTTGCCTTCCTTATCCATACCCGCAGCTAGGCCCAGCACCCCGGGCACAGGCCGGGCAAAGGGGCCGCTAATAGTGGGACGACGACGCCCGGGCAGGTAACCCCAAGTGCCACGCAAAAGGTCAGACACTAGCGGCACGGCTGCAGCTACCTGCAAGCCTTTGATAGTTAGGTCGTGGATTTTTTCCGGATCGGTGTGGGTTAAGACGCTTTTATAGAGCAGGTTATAAAGCACGTGTTCAGGCTACCGCAAAGCTAAGCGAGTCTGTAGATGTGTGGGAAGCTATGACTATGACGCAAACTCTCATCATCGCGCTGAGCGCCCTGGCTATCATCGCGTTATCTGAACCTTTAAGCGAGAAACTGCGCCTGGCCACGCCCGTCATCTTGCTGGTGATTGGGGGCGCTTTAAGTTTCTGCCGCAGTTTGCCGGATTTGAAGTGGATCCGGATTTAATTATTGAAGTAATTTTGCCGCCGCTGCTGTTTGCTACTGCAGTTAATACCCCGGTGCAGGATTTTCGCCGTAACCTAAGCGCAATCACTTCGCTGGCTTTTTTGCTGGTGATTGCCTCTACAGTGGCGCTGGGATTTGTTCTTAATGCCATCATCCCGGGCCTGGGGCTACCGATTGGTATGGCTATGGGCGCGGTTATGAGCCCCACGGATGCGGTAGCCACCACTATCGTTAAAAACCAGGGTGTACAGCGGCGTATTGTCACAATTTTGGAAGGTGAAGGTCTAATTAACGACGCCTCCGCCCTGGTGCTGCTGCGTAGTGCGCTGGGGGCAATGGCTGGCTCGGTTAGCTTGCTGACCGTAACCCAATCGCTGGTGTGGTCGGTTGTGGGCGCACTGGTGGTGGGCATGATCGTGGGGCATTTGACTCTCTGGCTGCGCTCACACATTGGGGATGCCCGGGCGGCTACGATTTTGAGTTTCATTGTGCCTTTTGCGGCTTCTATCCCCGCCGAAGAAGTGCATTCTTCAGGTCTGGTGGCGGCGGTGGTGGCCGGGCTGGTTACCTCCTACCACCACGACAATAAACTCAGCCCAGCCCAGCGCATGATCTCAAATAACTCGTGGCAAACCTTTGGGTTGATTTTTGAGTCTTTAGTGTTCTTGCTGATGGGCTTGCAGCTGAACAATATTTTGAGCTCATTTAAAGATTCCGGTTATGAACTTTCACTAGCTTTTAAAGCCGCAATTATTTCTCTGCTAGTGCTTACTTTAATGCGCCTAATAGTGGTTTTTGCTACCACCTATTACACGCGTTTCCGTGCCCGAAATCTGATTTCTAAGCGCGCCCAGTTTGACTCTTGGGAACTGATTCTTGATGAGGTCGACGACGGGCAACTGCCTGCGGGCTTACCTTACGGCCCGCAGCTACCAAACTTGGTACGCCGTCGCACCCCCACTCCTCAGCAGCGTTTAGAGCGGATTCGGGTGCGTTTGGACCGACGCCGCGCGGATATGCAGTATTACGAAGAAGCTCACCTGGGCTACCGTGAGGGCCTGACTATGGTGTGGGCTGGTATGCGCGGGGCCGTTACTTTGGCGGCGGCGCAAACTTTCCCCCTGTCGACGCCGAACCGCAATTTACTGATGTTTACCGCCTTTTTGGTGGCGGCTATTTCACTGATTATTCAAGGCGGCACTCTGGCGGCTTTTATTCGCTGGATTAAACCTGACACCGCTGGCGGCTACGCCCCAGATGAGCTTGACGCTGTCTACCAGCTTATTGAGGTAGCTAAGGAAAGCGTGGATGTGCCTGAGGAGCTTACGCGGATTATTGGCCCCTGTGACTCCCACACGGTTGCCGCTAAGCTGCGTAAATGGAATGCACACCGCATTGAGGATCCGCTGGTGGCCTTGGAAGTGCGTATTTTGATGTGCAAATACCAGCTGGAAGTGCACCGCGCTGAACGCGAGGCTTTAGTTGAGCAAAACCGTAAGGGCACAATTACTTCTGATGTTTATCGCCTTACTTTGAAGCTAATTGATGGCTCTGAAATGCGCGTTGAAACTCAGCTAAATATGGCCCAAGGCGGTATGAACCGAATCCTTGAGGATGAGGAAAACAGCCTGGCTGAAGACAATCGCTCCGACGACTAATTAGTTAGCGTTTGACTGTCCTGCCAGGGTTCGGTAGGCGCTTATCGGCTGAGTTAGTAGAACCTGTCGTACGTTTACGACCTAACTCAGCTAAAACATCAGCCTTTGCGTGCAGTTGTTTTACGAAGAAACAAAAGTATATTTGTTCCTCGTGAATCAGAACTGGTTCAAGCGAGAACGAGCATCCCCAAGTTTTTGGATGACTTCGCTCCTCCGCTGCTGGATTGATTGCACTTTCTGCCGCGCCGCCGACTGACGGTCAAGCTGTTTCTGAGAAATTTCCCTCCAGTGCGGATTACGCATTGATGGCGAGCGTGCGGATAGTGCTCGCGAGTAGTTCTCTTCAGCACGTTGAAGCGCATTCTCCACGTTGCGAAGTTGTTCCTCAAGACGCCAAACGCGTTCTTGAGCGCGTTGACGAGCTTCTGCTTTACGCTGCTCACCAGCCCGCTTTGCAGCTTCAAAAAGCTGATCTTTTGCAGACTTGTACTGCTGCCACAAACGATCTCTGTCTTCTTTCGCACACGGGCCTATTGCTCTCCACTGGGTGTCCAGTTGCCGCGCCTGATCTTTCGCAGCTCGATAGTCGTTATAGTTCACCAATAAGGACATCTGATAAATCAGGCTTTCTTTCGCAGCTTTATTAGAAGCCCACTCACGCTGACGCTTCTCAAAATCCTGCTGCTTACGATCCCTCAAACGAGTACGAGCCTGATTAAACCTACCCCAAAGCCGATCATTATCCCCCTTCTCACACGGCCCAACCTGCTTCCACTCCTCACCAAGCCTACGCATCTGTTCCGACGCAGAACGCAAATCAGACGAGCCAGCAAGCGACTCCGCCTGCGAAACAATCCGCTCCTTCGCAGCCTTATTAGAAGCCCACTCACACTGACGCTTCTCAAAATCCTGCTGCTTACGATCCCTCAAACGAGTACGAGCCTGATTAAACCTAGCCCAAAGCCGATCATTATCCCCCTTTTCACACGGCCCAACCTGCTTCCACTCCTCACCAAGCCTACGCATCTGTTCCGACGCAGAACGCAAATCAGACGAGCCAGCAAGCGACTCCGCCTGCGAAACAATCCGCTCCTTCGCGGCCTTATTAGAAGCCCACTCACGCTGACGCTTCTCAAAATAAGCACTGCGAGCAGAATTGAACTTTTCCCTAGCTGCCTTAAACCTCTCCCATTGAGCAGCATCAGCTGATTTCTCTCCACGTCCAACAGCTTTCCACTCAGTCAGTAAACTTTTAAATTCTTCACCGCCCTTTTTCCAATCTGTCGTTGTCGCCAGCTGTTCAGCACGAGAAATCAGTTTTTCTTTAGCTTCACTGACCACCGTCCAGTTGTCTTTAACTTGCGGAAACATCTTCCTTGAATGCCGCATGTCATGGTGCCCTGGTTCGCCAGTCTTTTGGTTCCAAGCGTGTACATGATCGACTTCCTGCTGGATGTCTTGAACATGTCCCCGGGCAATGAGTACATCCTCACCATCCGTTGAATATTTAGCAGTTACTCTTCTGTTCTTCTCGTCGAAGCCGTGAATGATTCCGTCTTTGGTCCACCTTGAGGCATTCATGCGAAGATGTTATCAGGCTATTCAAACTTGTGTGTTGGATTTGTGTATGGGACGAGCATAATCGGGCAAATAGATATAGAAAGCCTGAAACATATGAAAGTACTGGCTCTTTTAAACTGAGCCACGCCTGGCAGCGGCATGAGCCCGGCGGCGATATTCGTCTTTATCAATCGCCCCGCGCACATAGTCAGTCAGATTTTCTACGTCTTCACGTGTATGTTGCACGCCTTCATGCCAGCTAGAAGCTAAAGCTTGCATGACAGCCCAGTGCTGAGCCTGATCAAGCTGGGCAAACAGCTCTGGCCAGCGCTTATCAAGATCAAGTGTTTCAGCCATTACGTCCCCTTCCCTTAACTTGCCTATCATTTTAGATCCTTAATACAAACTACGAGTGGCTTTCCTGAAACTACAAAGGGGCGTTTAGCATTTCGCTAAACGCCCCTAATTGCTTGGCTCAGGCTTATACGTTAAAGCCTAAAGCTCGTAGCTGTTCACGCCCTTCAGGGGTGATCTTGTCCGGACCCCACGGCGGCAGCCACACCCACTGCACCCGTACGTCGTCGGAAAGGTGATCTAGCACCTGGCGGGCCTGCTCCTCAATCACATCGGTGAGCGGGCAGGCAGCCGAGGTCAGCGTCATATCCAGGGTGATCTCATTGCTAGAACCAATCTCCACCCCGTAAAGCAGACCCAAATCCACCACGTTAATGCCCAGCTCCGGGTCAATCACGTCACGCAGGCACTCTTCGACGTCGGCCACGTCAAAGCTGCCCGGCTCAGCGCGCGGGGCAAAAGCGTTATCAGCCGCTAGTCGGGCTGCACTTTGGCCATCAAGCTGAGCCTGGGAGGCGGCCTTAACCTCCTCCTGACTAGCCACACGCGGGGTGTAGCTAGCAGCCATAGGGTTGTCGCTCATCTACTAACTCCTTTATTCGTCACAGTGAGCAGCACTGGCACTGCCACTAGCAACCTGGTTTTCGCCGTTAACTACTGCTTTAGCTACCGCGTCTTTTAAAGCCATCCAGCCCAGCAGGGCGCACTTAACCCGGTTGGGGTATTTAGACACGCCCTCGAAAGCTGCGCCGTCGTCAAGCGCATCCAAAACCGCGTCATCCACTCCCTGGCCGCGTGAATGCATCAGGGCGTCAAAGTCTTCCTCTAGTTCACGCACCTGCTCTAGGTCTTTGCCCACCACCAGATCGTTCATCACAGAGATGGAGGCCTGCGAAATTGAGCAGCCGCTACCCTGCCAACCCAGCTCGGCTAGAGTCTGCCCCTCTAGGCGCACCTGTAGCTGCACTTCATCGCCGCAGGTGGGGTTGACCTGGAAAGAGTCACCCTGGGGTGCCTCTAGCAGGCCCTGACCGTGGCGTTCACGCGAGTGGTCGAGGATAACTTGCTGGTAAAGCTGATCTAGTTCATTCATAAGCTACCTAGCGGTTGAAATACTTACGTACGTTTTGTAGCGCGTCGAGGAATTGAGACACGTCTGCGGGCGTGGAGTATACCCCCAGCGAGACGCGGGCGGAGGCACGCAGCCTGAAGTGGGCGTGGATCGGCTGGGCGCAGTGGTGACCGGTACGTACCGCTACCCCACTGGCATCTAGCACCTGGCCGACGTCGTGAGGGTGTACCCCCTCCACTTCAAAGGCCACTACCCCCAGGCGCTGAGTGGTGTTGGCGGGGCCCAGTAGGCGCACGCCTTCAACCTGGTTCATGCCTTCAAGTAGCTGGCCGGTGAGCTCATGCTCGTTAAGCATGGAACGCGACAGGTCAAGTTCACGCAGATAATCGACGGCGCTGTGCCAGCCGGCGGCCTGCGCAAGCGGCTGGGTGCCCGCCTCAAACCGGGCCGGTGGGGCCATATAGGTGGAGTGCTCCATATCCACCAGCTCGATCATGGAGCCGCCGCTGAGCACCGGGGGCAGGCTGTAAAGCAGCTCCTCGGTGGCCACCAGCGCCCCAATACCGGTGGGGCCCAGCATCTTGTGGGACGACAGGCAGATCGCATCCACCCCAGCGCTAGCCAGCTGGGCAAAAGAAAGCGGCAGGTGAGCACTGGACTGGCAGGTGTCTAGCACCACCACGGGCTTGCGCTCCTGGGCGCGTACCGCCGCCAAAATGGGTTCCAGGTCAGTGATTGCGCCGGTTACGTTAGAAACATGGGTTAACGCCACCACGCGGGTGCGGCTGTTAATAGCCTGGGCCAGTAGCGCCGGGTTAGTGTCAATGCGCCCGTCAGGGGTTAGTTCCAGCCAGCGTAGCTTCGCCCCGGTGCGTTGGGCCAGGATCTGCCAGGGCACCAGGTTGGCGTGGTGTTCGGCGGGGGTTACTAGGATTTCGTCGACGGCGCCCAGGTTTAGATCCAGCGGCCCGTCACCTCCCGCTACGCCTTGGGAGGCGTTACCGATGCCCAGCGCCACCAGGTTGATGGCTTCAGTGGCATTTTTGGTAAATACCAGCTGCTGGGCGGGGGCGTCCACAAAGCTGGCTACCGCCGTGCGAGCGTCATCCCAGGCGGCGGTGGCACGGTCAGCCAGTTCATAGGTGGAGCGGCCCGCCGCCCCGTTGGAGCGCTCATAGAATTCGGTGACGGTGTCGATGACGCAGTTAGGTTTTTGGCTGGTGGCAGCGCTGTCCAGGTAGGCTAGGCGGCCACCGTCACGGGCCGGGGTAGCCAGGGTCGGAAAATCGGCCACAATAGCTGCCAGCTCTGACTGGCTAAGCGCCACGCTGTCGCGGGCAGCGATACCAATTCCAGTTAATTGCGTCATGAGGATTCTTAACTTCTAGGTCTATGCCCGCCGTAGCTTGAAGCTGCGGCGGGCCGGTTAAATTTGTATGCGCCTAGCCGGTGGCGGCGTGGTTGGATAGCCCAGTTGGCCTATCCAACCACGCCAGCTTGGGGTTTTGCGCCCTCGCGCTGGCTAAGCAGCTAGTAGGTTACTTCAAGAAGCGGTCGTAGCCTTCTTCTTCGAGACGGTCGGCCAGCTCGGGGCCACCTTGCTCGGCCACGCGGCCGTTAACAAACACGTGCACGTAGTCAGGCTTGATGTAGCGCAGAATACGGGTGTAGTGGGTGATTAGCAGGAAGCCGGCCTCGGACTCGCCATGTAGGCGGTTAACGCCCTCAGAGACGATACGTAGCGCGTCAACGTCCAGACCAGAGTCGGTTTCGTCAAGCACGGCAAAGCGCGGGCGCAGCAGTTCCATCTGCAAGATTTCAAAGCGCTTCTTCTCACCACCGGAGAAGCCGGCGTTCACGTCACGCTGAGCGAAGGCGGGGTCCATACGTAGGCGCTCCATGGCGGCGTTAACTTCACCGATCCACTGGCGTACCTTGGGGGCCTGGCCATCCATGGCGGTCTTAGCGGTGCGCAGGAAGTTAGCCACGCTTACGCCGGGTACCTCCACCGGGTACTGCATGGCCAGGAACAGGCCGGCGCGAGCGCGCTCGTCCACGCTCATCTCCAGCAGGTTTTCGCCGTCGAGCAGCACTTCACCTTCGGTGACCTCATAGGCGGGGTGACCGGCAATGGAGTAAGCCAGGGTGGACTTACCTGAACCATTGGGGCCCATGATGGCGTGTACCTCGTTAGAGCCAATGGTTAGGTCTACGCCGCGCAGAATCGGCTTGGGGCCATCGTTGGTTTCTACCTGTACGTGTAGGTTCTTGATTTCTAGGGTGCTCACGTCTTTTTCCTTAACTTATTTGATTGGCTCAGGCTTCCAGCAGCCCGTTGACTTCAAGTTCTGCTTCGATGGCGCTCATCAAGCGTTCTTCCACCTCGGGCACGGCAATTTCGGCCACGATCTCGTTGAAGAAGCCCAGCACCACCAGGCGGCGGGCCTCAATCTCGGGAATACCGCGAGCGCGCAGGTAGAACAGCTGCTCGTCGTCGAAACGGCCGGTGGCGCTGGCGTGACCGGCGCCTTCGATCTGGCCGTTTTCGATTTCCAGGTTGGGTACTGAGTCAGCCTTGGCCCCGGTGGTTAGCACCAGGTTGCGGTTGAGTTCGTAGGTGTCGGTGCCACGGGCGCGGCGGCCGATAAGGCAGTCGCCTACCCACACGGCGTGAGCGTCTTTACCCTGCAGGGCACCCTTGTAGGTGACGCGTGAGTAGCAGTGGGGCTCGGTGTGGGCCACGTAGGGGCGGTGTTCTTGGTGCTGGCCGGCGTCGGTGAAGTACACGCCGTAGGCGTCGATGTGTCCGCCTTCGCCGCTAAAGCCCAGCTCGGGGCTGATGCGTACGTCGCCGCCTAGGGAGACCACTACGTGTTTGAGGATGGCGTTGGCGCCTACCTCGACGCGGTGTTGGCTGGTGTGTAGGGCGTGGTCGTCCCATTCCTGGCTGGTGACCAGGGTTAGCTCGGCGTCGGGGGCTACGCTAACTTCGACGCCTTGGGTGTAGTAGGCCATGCCTTTGTGGGAGAGCACCACGGTGGCTTTGGAGCCAGTTTCAGCGATGATGCGTAGGTGTCCGGCGCTGGGGTGAGCGGCGGCGTCGTCGACGTCTTTAGCCTGGCCGGTAATTTCCACTACCAGGGCTTCTTTAGGCTGGGCGCCGGCGTCGATGGTTACCACGGTGGCTTGGTTGAAGGCGTTCCAGGCGACTGCTGAGGCGCGGTCGCCGGGCTGGCCTACCTGGCCTAGGCGCTGATCGGTGCGCTCAACGTTTTGCACGCTGATGCCTTCGACCTGGTTGGTGGCTACCTTTACCTGGTCTGTGGCGGCGCTGACGGCCTCTAGGTCAAATAGCGGGGCAAAACGCTTGCGCGGGGTGAAGCGCCATTCTTCTTCCTTGGAGGGGATCGGGAAATCCGCTAGGTCGAAGGAGGTTTTGCGGTCTGCGCGGCTGGAGACGTAACGCGGGCCGCCGTGTGAGTGGGCCCCGACGAGCTTGGCTTGGGAATGGTCGGTTGCTAGGTTTTGACTCATTTTCTTCTCCTCGCGGTCAGCCGACCGAGTTTTCCATCTGTAGCTCGATTAGACGGTTGAGTTCCAGGGCGTATTCCATGGGTAGCTCACGGGCAATGGGCTCGACGAAGCCACGCACGATGGTGGCCATGGCTTCGGTTTCGGTTAGCCCGCGCTGCATCAGGTAGAACAGCTGGTCTGCGCTTACCTTGGAGACGGTGGCTTCGTGGCCCATCTCTACCTCGTCGTTGCGTACATCAACGTAGGGGTAGGTGTCTGAGCGGCTGATTTCGTCGATTAGTAGCGCGTCACAGAGCACGTTGGACTTGGAGTGATGCGCGTTGGGCATGATTTTTACCAGGCCACGGTAGGCGCTGCGTCCACCGTTACGGGAGATGGACTTAGAGACAATGTGGCTGGAGGTGTAGGGCGCCATGTGTACCATCTTGGCGCCGGTGTCTTGGTGCTGGTCTTCACCGGCGAAGGCGATGGAGAGAGCTTCACCGCGCGCGTGGGGGCCGAGCAGGAACACTGCCGGGTACTTCATGTTGCGCTTGGAACCGATGTTGCCGTCTACCCATTCCATGGTGGCGCCTTCTTCACAGGTGGCGCGCTGGGTGACTAGTTGTAGACGTTGTTAGACCAGTTTTGGATGGTGGTGTAGCGAACGCGGGCGTTCTTCTTGACCACGATTTCCACGATGGCTGAGTGCAGCGAGTCGGTGGAGTAGATGGGGGCGGTGCAGCCTTCTACGTAGTGCACGTATGAGCCCTCGTCGGCGATGATTAGGGTGCGCTCGAACTGGCCCATGTTTTCGGTGTTGATACGGAAGTAGGCCTGTAGCGGGATTTCTACATGTACGCCCGGGGGCACGTAGATGAAGGAGCCGCCTGACCATACGGCGGTGTTTAGGGCGGCGAACTTGTTGTCGCCGGCGGGAACTACGGTGCCGAAGTATTCCTTGAATAGTTCGGGGTACTTCTTTAGGGCGGTGTCGGTGTCGACGAAGATAACGCCCTGTTCTTCTAGGTCGCCACGGATCTGGTTGTAAACCACTTCAGATTCGTACTGCGCGGCCACACCGGCCACCAGACGCTCGTGTTCGGCCTGGGGGATGCCTAGACGGTCGTAGGTGTTTTTGATGTCTTCGGGTAGGTCGTCCCAGCTGTTGGTGGGACGCTCAGTGGAGCGCACGTAGTACTTGACCTGATCCATGTCTAGCTGGGATAGGTCGATACCCCAGGTGGGCATGGGCTTGCGCGCAAAAATTTCGTATGCCTTCAGGCGGCGTTCGAGCATCCATTGCGGTTCTTGCTTGATGGCCGAGATGTCTCGTACCACCTGCTCGTCCAGTCCACGCTTGGCACTTTGGCCGGCGGCGTCTGAGTCATGCCACCCGTAGTCGTAGGACGTGGAGATAGACGCAATGATCTCCTCGTCGCTACGTTGTGCCTCATTCGTGGTACTTGTCATCGTTGTCCTTCCTTTTGCCTGCGTAAGTTAGCAGGCTCCTGTGGGTGCCTGATGGCCCTGGCGCGCACGGTAGGCATCGCTAGCGGCACATGGGTGGTGCACACGTGTTCTCCGCCCGCTAGGGTGGCCAGTCTTTGTACCGGCACTCCTAGTAGCCTGGAGAACGCAGCGGTCTCCGCGTCGCATAATTCATTAAATTTGCCGGCTACCTCGCGTACCGGGCAGTGGCCTTGGCACAGTTGGACCGCAAAGGTACCGTCCCCGATTTCACGAACGGTGGCTGCGTATCCGTCAGCGCTAAGTGCGTCCGCTAGGGCGCGTGCGCGTGCTGCCGGGTCTTTGCCTACGCTCTCGACGACGCCGCTGTAGCGCCGCTCTAACTCTCGCCCGCGAGCTGCGGCAAAGGAATCTACCGCATCTTCGCCAGCGATTTGGGAGAGGTAGGAAAGGGCCCGACTAGCAAGTTCTGAGTAACCTTCTTGGAGGTTGGTGCGGGCGGCTGCGGTGGCTACATAGTGGCGTGCGGGGCGCCCGCGTCCGCGTCTACCTGCCGCTAGACGGTCATGGACTTCAATCTGACCGGTGTTTTCTAGGGCGGTGATATGACGTCTAATTGCGGCTGGAGTTAGTGAAAGTACGCGCGCGAGCTGGGCGGCTGTAATAGGCCCTTTCTCAACAATGAGATCAAGGACTTTAGCCCTAGTGCCGGCGTCGTCGCCGTAGTTCATTGGTCCTCCTTTACGCATCGCCCGCAACTAACTTAGGGATGCCATATATCCTGGTTGCTTCCAGCATACCTGGCACCGACAACAATAGCGAAGATTAGGCTTGCATAAATACTAAAACCGCTTTGTTGAGAGCGGAAACACGCCAACTTTGCTCAACCTAACTTAGGTTTACCTGCACAATTTCACGCTTTAGCCACTCCCCTAAGCCCACCCAAACCCAAGTTGAACACTTGGCCACATTCGGCTAGCAGCGAGCGTAGCAGATAAGGACCTATGTCCTTAAATAAGTAGGGCTTACGCCACCACCTGCCGGCAGGTGACGTAAGCCCAAAGAGCGGTTAATTAGACCGCACAAATTAGTGTTTGGAAGGCAATAGCTCAATCGCAGGGCGCGGAGCCGCCATGGCATTAATAGGCGCCTGCGGATCGCGATAGCCCAAAGCAAAACCAGTAATCAGCTTGTAATGCTCAGGAATCTCAAACTCAGCCTCCACCGGGGAACGCCAAGTAGACAAAATCCCAATCGCACACGAATCAATCCCACGCGACTTAGCCGACAAGAACAAAGTCTGCAACATCAAACCCGCATCCATAGCCGACCAAGGCAGCATCTTTTCGTGAACAAACACAAAACCCATCACCGGCGCATCAAACGCAGTCACATTACGCCTATTAGCGGCGTCGCGCCCAGCATGATCAGAGCGCTCCACCCCATAAGCCCCATACAGCAGCTTAGCCACCTCAACCTGGGCCGGGCGCAGCTCGCTAGGGTAAGGCTTCCACACCGGGAAATCCCCATCAGGCAAATCCCCACGCAGCGCCGCCTTAGCGCCAGCCATAGCTTTGTGATGCTGAATATCTAGCGTCTTATCGAACCGCTCCACATAATCCTTACGCAGGCGCTGAGCCTGCTCCCCCCTGTGCAATAGCCACGCGGAAAGCACGCGTATTAGACCAGCTGGGGGCACTAGCGGCGTCGTCGAGAATAGCGCGCAAATCCTCAGCGCTAACCGGCTTATCCAAATAAGCCCGCACAGAACGGCGCGAGGCTGCCAAAGCAGAAAAATCATTCATACTTTCCACCCTAGCAACCACGCCCCAGTTACAGCGCCAAACAGCTAGCTAACAGCTTAAAGCTCCGGCTCAACCTCAAAGCCATAAGGAGCCCGCAGCCACGGCGCATCCGCACTACGCAGCCCCTGCCAGCCCTTTGCACGCATCCGCTCCGTAGCCAGCAAGCCAGCCACCGCCGCCGCATTATGAATCTGGCCAGCTAACGCCGCATCCACCGCCTGCGCCAAAGGCACCCAGGTGGGACGCAAATCAGCTTCCTCATCTTCACGCACAAAATCGTTACGCTCCACGCGGCGCAAATCCCGCGCTAGCAGCACCCGCAGCGACTCAGTCAAACAGCCAGCCGAAGAAAACACATCCACCAAGGTGTGCCAAGTGAGCGCCTCCATATCAGTCTCTTCACGCAGCTCACGCTCAGCCGCCACCAAAGCAGACTCACCCGCATGATCCATCAAACCCGCCGGCAACTCCCATAGGTTAGCGCGCACCGGGTGACGATACTGGCGGATCATAAGCACCTCAGGGGCGCCGTCGATCTGAGAAGAATCCTCACCCTCACGCAAAGCCACCACCGCCACAGCCCCATGATGCGCCAAATACTGGCGCCCAATCGGATCTGCACCCGGCTCTAGACGCAACGTGTCCGCATCCAAAGCAAACACCGGCCCAGACCACATACGCTGGTGACTTACCAGCTCCCGACTAAGATCGCGCTCATCACGCAACTGCATCAGCGTTCCTCTCCATTTTTAGCTGCGGCCGCCTCACGCGCCTGCAAGCTAGCCTCACGCGGCAGTGAGTGAGCCTTAGGCGAAGCAAACACCTCACTACGCCGAGCCAAAGCCGCCTTAACCAAGCCCGCAAACAACGGGTGAGCCTTAGTGGGGCGAGACTTAAACTCAGGGTGAGCCTGCGTGGCCACATAGTAGGGGTGAAGCTTAGAATCCAGCTCCACGAACTCCACCAAACTACCATCCGGAGAGGTACCACACACGTGCAAGCCCACAGATTCTAGGCGCTCGCGGTAGTCATTGTTGACCTCGTAGCGGTGACGGTGACGCTCGCTAACCTCACAGGTGCCATAGGCTTGGGCCACCACTGAGCCGGCGGTGAGCTTAGCCGGGTAAGCCCCAGGCGCATAGTGCCACCCAGGTCGCCTTCACCTTCCACAAATTCACGCTGTGAGTTCATGGTGGTAACCACCGGGTCAGGGGTTTCGCTTTCCATCTCAGTGGAAGCGGCAGCTTTTAACCCCAGCAGGTTACGGGCAGCTTCAATCACCATGCACTGTAGGCCCAGGCAGATACCCAAGGTGGGCACGCCGTGTTCACGGGCCCATCGCAGTGCCCCCAGCTTGCCTTCAATGCCGCGCACCCCAAAACCGCCGGGTACCACAATGGCGTCCACCCCGGCCAGGGCCAGCTGCGCACCGTTAGGGGTTTCGCACTGGTCAGAAGCCACCCAGCGGATATCCACATGGGCGTTGTTGGCAAAACCGCCGTGCTTAATAGCTTCAGAGACGGACAGGTAGGCGTCGTGCAGATCCACGTACTTACCAACCAGCGCCACCTCAACGCGGTACTTAGGCGAGTGCACCCGCTCTAGCAACGCATTCCATTCGCGCCAGTCCACGTCACGGAAGGTCAGCCCCAGGCGCTGCACCAGGAAGGCGTCTAGGCCCTCACGGTGCAAGGTGGGGGGAACTTCGTAAATGGAGGCGGCGTCTTTACATTCAATTACGGCTTCGCGCTCTACGTCGCACATGAGCGCCACTTTGCCTTTGATGCCTTCAGGCAAGGGCCGGTCAGTGCGTAGCACCAGCGCATCTGGCTGGATACCAATATTGCGCAGGGCCGCCACCGAGTGCTGGGTGGGCTTGGTTTTGAGCTCGCCGGCGGCGGGCAGGAAGGGGATCAGCGATACGTGCACGAAAGCCACGTTGGCGCGGCCAATGTCGGCGCGTACCTGGCGGGCGGCTTCTAGGAAGGGCTGGGATTCAATGTCACCAACGGTTCCGCCGATTTCGGTGATGATTACGTCGGGGGCGTTGCCGTCGCTGTCAGGCTCAGCCTGGGCGCGCATCACGCGCTTGATTTCGTCGGTGATATGCGGGATAACCTGCACCGTGTCGCCTAGGTATTCGCCGCGACGTTCTTTAGCAATTACGTTTGAGTAGACCTGCCCGGTGGTGGCGTTGGCTTTGCCCGATAGGTTTACATCCAAGAAGCGCTCATAGTGACCAATGTCTAGGTCGGTTTCGGCGCCGTCTTCAGTTACGAACACCTCGCCGTGCTGGAAGGGGTTCATGGTGCCCGGGTCTACGTTGATGTAGGGGTCTAGTTTGCATGGCTACGCTTAGTCCGCGTGAGCGTAGCAGTCGCCCCAGACTGGAGGCGGTTAGCCCTTTACCGAGGGAGGAAACTACGCCTCCGGTTACGAAAATGTGTCGGGTTACGTGGCCGTGGTTTCCGTATGCATCTATCACGGACTTCCAGCCTACTCCCCTATTGCAGCTACTAAAGATCCAGGACCCGGTCTAGTTGCTCACGTAACTGTGTTTCCCCAGGGATTTTGGCGACGGCGGCGCGCGAGGCTGCTTCTAGGGTTTCGCGCCGCTTAGGGTCACTGATTACGGCGACGACGGCGTCGGCTAGCGGACCTGCCTGGGGCTCTACCAGCTGGCCACAGCCGGCCAAAGTGTAGGCGCTGCCGCCAACATCGGTGGCCACAATAGCGCGGCCCGCTTGCATGGCTTCACGTAGGGTTAGGGGCTGACCTTCCCAGTAAGAGGTTTGCACCACCACATCAGCTTGGGACAGCAGAGCGCCAATGTCTTCACGGCGCCCCAGCAGCTTAACGGGTAGGGCGGCGGTAGCAATTTGCTGGTTTAGTTGCGCCTTAAGGGGACCGTCTCCCGCCACTAGCCAGGTGAAGTCAATGCCGCATTGTTTGATTAGGGTGGCTGCTTCTAGCAGCAGGTCTAAGCCTTTGGGGAGCCAGACGGGCAATGGTAAGCAGGCACGGCGCAGCGTCGTAGTCAGTGTCAGAACTGGCGCCATAACCAGAGCCGGAGTCAACACCAGAGCCAGAGCCGATACCAGGACCAGAGCCAGCTCCAGGGCCAGAGGCGGGGTCTAAGCTGGCAGTAGTTCCAAAGTCGGTTTCTGAGCTGGCCGTGCCGGCGCAGTCCGAGAGACTACGGGCCGGGGCGGGCACAACCGCGATTTCCCCTGCCTTTAGGCCTAGCTGTTTGGCTTTTTTAAGTAGATCTGGGCTTACGGTGAGCACATAGTCAGCGCCTTTAACCACCACTAGGTGCAGGGCCTTGCCTACCAGGCGGGTGGGGGCTGAGCCTACCGGCAAATTGTGTAAGGTCACCACTACGCGCGGGCGCTTGGCGGCAGGTAGACGCTTAGCGGCCAGCACCGCTAAAGCTCCCGCGCGCAGGCCGTGGGCGTGAATTACCTCTACAGTGGCGGCCAGCTGTTTTAGTTGACGCAGTGCCTTTAAGTCAGCTCCTGAAGGGCGGGCACCAATATCGATTTGGTAAGTGCGCGGGCAAGCACCACTCACAGCGCCGTCGGCCGGCGAGATGACATTGCTAGGTCCCGCCAGCAAAACCTGATGGCCGTCTTTAGCCAGTAGCTGGGACACCTGGCGGATGTGTGCGCGCACTCCCCCGGCGGCCTGGGCGCTTAACTCTAAAACGCGCGTCATGCTCACTCCTGCTCAGTCTTGGCCAGCGCTTTACGTGAGCGCAACACCTTAATGCTTTGGGGCACCAAACGGACCCCACCTAGGGCTATAACGCCAGCTACAGCTAAAGCCAAAGCTAACAAGCCCACTATTCCTAGCGCACTAGTGGGGTCAAGTAGCTGCGCTAGTGCTAATGCCGGCGCGCTCACCACCAGATACAAAGCCACTATTTTCAAGCTGGGCACCAGGGCTCTAGCCCCTACCCGGCGCGCCAATACCAGCGCTAAAGCCACCCCAGCCAGGCTCATACCAGCTGAGGAGGCAGCCCCCAAATACACCAGCACCGCTGCGCCTTTAGCGTTAGCACTAAACATCCAACTAGCGCCGGCCACCACCAACCAACCCAGGCAAGTGGCCAGGGCGGCGCTACGGGCGGCGTCGAGCACATAAAGCACCCGGGTGAGCTGATAAATCAGGGCGTAACCCACCAGGCCCGGGGCGAAAGCCACCAGCGCGGCCCCCATATAGTCCACCGTGGTGATCAACCCAAATACCTGCTGGGCCACCGGCGCTCCCAGCATTAAAGCTCCCGCACCAACGCAGGCCGCCAAAGTAACCAAAGCTGTGGAGTTAGCGATTAAATCCTTTGTCTCACGTGAAACATGCTTAGCCGCTAAACGGGCCGCCAACTGCGGATATACCACCGTAGCCAGGGGCACTGCGAGAACCGCATAGGGCAAAACGTAGATAGCCTGGGTGTACTGGTAGATAGCGATCGTGCCGGCGCTGCCGTAACGGCGCGCCACCGCCACCACCGTTAGCACGCTTATCTGCTGGGCAATCAGGGCTGCTATCCCCGCCCCGGCCAGTGAGCGCAGCTGGGTGAAAGTACCCGCAGGCAGACGCAGGCGTGCACGCAGCCCCAGCCCCAGGCGATGCACCGGCCACAGCAGCGGCAAGCTCAGCGCGGCCACGCCCGCAGTTGTACCCCACCCCAGGGTAAGCACCGCCTGAGCGTAGTGACCTGCATCTATAAGCGCGCCATAGATGCCATAGGTAAGCATCACTACCAGACTAGAAAAAATCGGGGCCAGCGCCGGCCAGGTGAAACGGTTGTAAGCCTGCAGCACGCCGGTGAGCACCACACCCAAGCCATAAAGCGGGATTTGCAGGGCAAACATGCGTAAAAACGCCACCACCAACTGATGACTGCCACCCCAGTAGGTGATTGCGGCCTTATCGGCGCCCATGCGAGTGTCGCCGGTGACCAACAGCTGCGCCAGGGGCTCAGCAAATAGCGCCATTAGCAGCGCCAGGGGCACCAGCACTGCCAGGGTTAAACCCAGCAGGCCGCTAGCAGTGTCCCGTACCTTTTCGCGTTGACCGTGGGCAATAGCGCCAGCTAGCAGGGGCACTACTGTGCCAGCCAGGGCTCCACCCACCACCACCTCGTAAAACACGTTGGGGATCTGGTTGGCGGAGCTGTAGGCCCCCGCCATGGCGCCAGAGCCAACCGTGGCTGCCTGCACTACCCAGCGCAAAAATCCCAGCAGTCGCGAGGCTAGGGTGAAGGTGCCTACCTGGCCCGCCTTAGCCCCCAGGGAGGCACCGGTCTTAGCGCCTTGATTAGCAGAAGTGAGGCCTTCATCCTCCGGGTGGGCGCCGCGAGATTTTACAGCGGGCGACGCCATAGCTGGTCAAGCCAGTTCAGGGCCGGGTTGGCGGCAATCACCTTAGAAAACGAGACTTTCTCAGAAGCCAAAATCAAACCCACCACGCCCAGGGCGGTCCCCAGACGCAATTTCCAGGAGTCATTGGCTGCCAGGGAGGTACCCAGCAGGGCGCCGGCAGCGTTGGCGCCGGTGTCTCCCAGCATGGTGGTTTCTTGTAGGTCTTCCACCAGAGCAGTGATAGCGGCGGCGTTAAGCCCGCTAGCAAGTAAACGCTGGGCGCTAGCCGGCGAGGCCGAGGTTTTTGCAGCCGCGCAGCTGAAGTAGCTTAGCGGCGCTGCCACCAGCACCGTGGCCTTAAGCGCCCGCCCCGGACGCAGATCCAGCAGGTTAGCTAGGTTAGCGGTGCCCGCAATCAGCACCGTATTTAGCACCAGGTCAGCTACTTTCCCGCCCACGCTGGTGGCTTTGGAACCTACCAGGGCGCTTGCCGCGAGCGCGCTAGCGCCAATTCCAGCAATTTTGATTACGCCGGTGGTTACCTGCCCGTGGGCTAGGGCGCCTAGGTGGCCTTTGAGGCCTTTAGCTACCTTGCCGCCGTCGTGGGCGCCTTGATCGACGTCGTCGATATAGCCGGCCACAGCTCCACCTAAGGAAGCTACAACCCCACCCATGGCGGCACGGGGCTGGTCGCTGAGCGCGCTGGCCACGGCGGCGCTAGCCACGGCGGCACCGGCCATGGCTACGCCTCCGCGTAGGCTCACGGTGGCGCCATGGAAGTTAGTGCGTTCCCATTGGCTGGCTTTAATGCGTTTGCGGCGCAGCACATAACCAAGGCCGGCGCATACCCCGATGCCGGCGCCCACTACGGGCAGCTGCCGGGGGCTGATACTAAGGCGCATAAGGCTAGCTCCTGTTTATTTGCTCCTGTTTTACTTGGCTACTACTTGGCCACGCCGGGCATGAGGCCGTCGGCGTTAGCGGCGAAACCGTAGGCGGCTTTGGTGGCCGCCTTGGCGTTGGCCAGGGCCAGGGCGGAGGTAACTGCGGCGGGGGCTGAGCCCACACTGTCCACGGTGGTTAGGGTGGTGCCGGCGCTGCGGGCGGCTGAAACTAGGTCTGTGTCGCTGCTAGCGGCGCCCTCTAGCACGGTGGGGGCCACGGAGCTGACTCCACGCAGAGCGGTGAGCCAGTTGGTGTTTTGGGCTGAAACCTCGGTGGAGTTGACGCTCTTGGGGTCAACTGAACGCGGGCCTACTACCACAATGCGCCCGGCGACGCCGTCCTTGCTTTCCACCTTGATCAAGGGGTTTTCAGAGGCGGTGAGTAGATCCTGCAGGTTTGAGCCCTGGGATTCGGGGCTGGTTAGGGCTACGGCTAGGCCCTGGCCCAGCAGTTCGTTGCCGCTGGCGGCTTTAACGGTGCCGGGCAGGTAGCTAGCGAACTGGGCGGCGTAGGTGGAGCGGAAAGTTTCGCGGCTCTTGCTTACCCAAGCGTCGGTTAGGCTTACGCGGGCGCTGATGGTGGCGCCGGCGTTGGTCAGTGCGCTTACGGTGGCGTCGACGTCGTCGCTATTGGCTCCCGGCAGGCTCACCACAGCCACTCGCTGCCCAGACAAAGCCCCTGCCAGCAGAGTCTTGGAGCTGGCACTGATGTAGCTGTCGCGGTCATTGACGGCTTTCTGGGTGGTTTCCAGGTTGCGTGAGAGGCTGTTGCGGTCTGCACGCAGCTGGGTGACTTGGTCAGATAGTGCGCTGCCGAGCGTGCCCTGTAAGGGGCCGGCCCCCAACACCACGCCGACAGCTAGCGCCATGAACACCGCGATCAAAGAAACTAGGTGGTAGCGAAAATCAATCATGGTAGTAGTCCTTAAATATTGGGGGTGGTGGGGCGTAGGCCAACCCATGAACGCACGGTATCAACCATGTCATCAATACCGGCCGCCATCAGCCCCTAATAGGGTCTGACCAGCAGGTGTAGCGTATAGCGCCGCGAAAATGGCTAGTAGTCCAGCTAGTGCCAGCAAAATAATTTGCCAGTTAGAGACGCGGGTGTGGTAGATCTGCGAGACGCCCTTGGCGTCAATTAGTTTGGAGCCTACCTTAAGGCGGGTTAGGAAGGTGGAGCTCATACCTTCACGGCCCTTGTCTAAAAATTCCAGCAAGGTTACGTGGGTGCCCACCGCCACGATCAGCTGGGCGCCGCCAGAATCGGCGATCAGCATGGCGATGTCTTCGCTGGTGCCGGTGGCGGCAAAGACGGTGTGTTCTACCCCTAGTTCTTCTACCCGAGATAGCCCTGGGGCGCGCCCGTCACGGTAGGCGTGCACGATAATCTCGGCGCCGCTTTTTAGGGCTTTGTCGGAAACTGAGTCCATATCCCCAACTACCAGGTCGGGTTTGAAACCGATTTCCATAACCGCGTCAGCGCCTCCGTCTACACCAATGATGATGGGGCGATATTCGCGAATGTAGGAGCGTAGCGCTTTTAGGTCTTCTTTGTAGCTGTAGCCGCGCACCACTACCAGCACATGTTTGCCGGAGAAGTTGGTGCGTAGCTCAGGCATACCCACGTCGTTTAGCAGCAGGTCGCGTTCCTGCTTCATATAGTCCATGGTGTTGGCAGCGAAGGCTTCCAACTGGTGCGATAGGCCCTGGCGGGCTTGGTCCATTAGCTGGGCTACGCTTTCCTTGGTTTGTAGCGTGCCCTGGGCGATTAGCTTGCCGGATTTGGAGAAAACCTGGCCGTCTTCCTCAATGCGTATTTGGCTGCCCTCATGCAGGGTCATGATGTCTGGGCCTAGGCCGTCAATTAGCACAATGCCGTTGTCTAGCAGCACGTCTGGGCCTAGATTGGGGTAACGCCCCGACACTGACGGCGAGGCGTTAAGAACTGCCCGCACCTGGCATTCCACCAGGGCTTCGGCGGCTACCCGGTCTAGGTCGCCGTGGTCGATGACGGCAATTTCGCCTGGTTGTAGGCGTTTGGTTAGATTTTTGGTACGCGTATCTACCCGCACTCGACCCTGTGATAGGTCTGCGGTGGACGCTGCATTTTTACGGAAGGGTAGCTTCACAGTTTCGATTGTGCCATGTTCGCTTGTTCAAGTAACTCCTCGGCGTGGCGTAAGGCCGTTTGTGAGTCACTTTGTCCTGATAGCATTCGCGCCAGTTCACGCACTCGCTCAGGTCCCTCTACGGTCTCGACGGCGGTGGTTGTGGCTTCATTACTGGCTTGTCCCACCTGTTTGACTACAACCAGTTGGGTTTGGGCCCAGGCGGCTACTTGCGCTAGGTGCGTAACCACAATCACCTGATGGTGACGGGCTAGGGGCGGCTAGGGCGGCGGCCGATTTCTACGGCGGCGCGCCCGCCAACACCGGCGTCAATTTCGTCAAAGACGAAGGTGTGGCGTTTGGTGGCGGTGTGCTGTGCCAGAACCACTTCCAGGGCCAGCATGATACGGCTTAGTTCACCGCCACTGGCGCCTTTTTCTAGCGGTAGTGCCGCCGCGCCGGGGTGGGCGCGTAGCAGCAGCTCTACTTCTTCCATGCCGGTAGGGCCGGGCTGTTCTAACGGGTTAAGCCTCACTTGCAGCTTAGCCCCACGCATCATTAAACCCTCCAGCTCGGCGCTGACCTGCTGGCTTAGTAGCTTGGCGAGTTTAGTGCGGGCTTGGCTTAGGCGTTTGGCAACAGTTTTTAGTTCTTTGCCGGTGCGCTCAACTTCAGCTGCTAGCTCTGCTTCACGATCTAGCGGCCCATCTAGTTGAGCTAGGCGGGCGGCGCAGTGCTGGCCAAAAGCTAGTAGCTCATCGACATTGGCAAATACTTGGCCCAGCCCGCCAATTTCTAGGCAGCCGCGCCGTAGCTGTTCGCGCCGCTCATGTACCCAGGCCAGGCGGTCAGGGTCGGCGTCTAGGTCAGATAGGTAGTCGGTTAGCTCCATGGCTAGGTCACTGGTCAGCGCCGCCACTTCGTTAAGTCGGGGCATTAGGGCAGCTAGGCGCGGGTCGTGGTCGGCAGCGTTTTCTAGTGAGCGGCGGGCCACGGAAACTAGCGCGATAACGTTAGCGACGTCGTCGTTAAGCTCATCGCCGCTAATGGCGTTGGCGGCCTGGGCGGCCCCACTACGCAGCAGGTCTAGGTTTTCTAGGCGGGAGGCTTCTTCGGCTAGGGCCTGGTCCTCCCCCGGTTTGGGGTCTAGGGCTTCTAGTTGTTCGAGGGCGTGGCGCAGGCCAGCAATTTCGCCTTCACGAGCCAGGGCCTGTTCACGCCAGGTTTCTAGGTCTTGGCGGGCCTGGTTCCAGGCGCGGTAGCAGCTGCTGTATTGGCGGCATAGTTGCTCGTGCTCGCTACCTCCGACGGCGTCCAGGGCGCGGCGTTGGGCGGCGGCGGTGCGTAGGCGCAGCTGGTCAGCTTGCCCATGGATAGACACTAAGCGACTACCTACCTGGCCAAGTACCGAGGCAGGTACGGCCCGGCCCCCTAGGTGTGCACGCGAGCGACCAGTTGCAGGTACCACCCGGGAGGCTAGCAGCAGGTCATCTTCAATTTCGCAGCCGGCTTCCTGAGCGATTTGGATGCACTTGGCGTCTTCTTCTAAAGCAAAGGCCCCCTCAACCACGCAACGCTGGGTGCCCGCGCGCACAATCGCCGGGTCAGCTTTGCTTCCCAACAGTAGTTTCAGGGAGGTGAGCACCATGGTTTTACCTGCGCCAGTCTCACCGGTTAGGGCGGTTAGTCCCGGACTAACGGCAGTTCAGCTTGGGCGATAACACCAAGGTTTTCTATGGAAATAGTTTCAATCATTAATGACTCTTAGATTCACGCCAGCCGCGCACGGGCAGCTCGAATTTAGCTACCAGACGCGCCGAGAAGGGCATCTGGCCAATACGGATCAATTTCACTGGGCGCTGCGCCACGCTCACACTCACTGTTGAGCCAGCCGGAGCTGTTATGGAACGGCGCCCGTCGCACCAGATTTCACAAGGATAATCGCCGCACCACTGTACCTGCACTTCCAGGCGTGAATGCGGGCCAATTACTAGGGGCCGGGTGAACAGGGCGTGGGCAGCCACCGGCACCACCAGCATGGCTTGGGTGTCTGGCCACACCACTGGCCCACCACAGCTAAAGGCGTAGGCGGTTGAGCCGGTGGGGGTGGCGGTTATCAGGCCGTCACAGCCAAATGAGGAGACGGCGTGGCCATCAATACCTAAAGAAATTTCGGCCATATGCGCCCGGTCGCGCCGCTCCAAGGCTGCTTCGTTAAGAGCCCAGCCGTGGCTGGTGTCCCCGTTGGGTTGGCGCACAGATACCGCCAGGGTCATGCGTGGCTCTACTGTGTAGTCGCCTTCAGCTAGCGCCTCAATGGCGTCAAGCATTTCAGCGGGCTCAGCTTGAGCCAAAAAACCTACGTGGCCAGTGTTGATCCCCAGCAGAGGAATGTCGTATTCGCGCGCAATTTCAGCGGCAGACAGGATAGTTCCGTCACCTCCTAGCACCACAATGGCCTGGGCTTGGTTAGCTTGGCTGCGTTTGCGTAGCACCTGCACCCCATGTTTAGCCAAAGCCTTAGAGACAGTGTCTAGCTGTGAGCTAGAGGGTTCACGCGGGCTGCGAATAGTTGATGGGGGCAAGGCTCGATTCATTTCGAGCACCAAAACTCTACGCGGTGAGGTTGTGCGCGCAGCGGCCAAAATCTTCCTCCCCTATCTTGGCTTAGCGGCGAAGCTTAGCTTTCGCACCTTTTCCAGCCGGACCTGAAATTATGGCTGCTTCTATCTCAGCTTGTAAGTCAGCAGCGGTCAAGGAGTTTCAGTGCCAGCGTGCATGTACAGGAAGTACTCTACGTTTCCGGCTGGCCCGGGCAGTGGCGAGGGGGCCACGGCCTCAATGCTTAAACCTAGCTCTAACGCACAGGTGGCCACCTTGGTGATGGCCTGGGCGTGTAGGCGCACGTCACGCACCACCCCGCCGTGTCCGATGAGTTCTTTACCTACCTCAAACTGGGGCTTAACCATTAGCAGGAAGTCAGCGGCGTCGTCGGCCACTGCCACCAGCGCCGGCAACACCAGGGTCAGGGAGATAAAAGATAGATCCGAAACCACCAGGGTGGGGGCAGGGGTGATGTCCCCGGCTGCCAGGGTGCGCACATTGGTGCGGTCCATGACGTTTACGCGTGGATCGCTTTGTAGTGACCAGGCCAGCTGCCCATAGCCCACGTCAGCGGCGGTAACCCGGGCCGCCCCGCGCCGCAGCAAAACGTCGGTAAAGCCCCCGGTGGAGGCGCCGGCGTCGAGGCATTGACGCCCGGCAACCGTAGCCTCAATCCCGCGCTGGGCCAGGATGTCTAGGGCGCCAGCTAGTTTGTGGGCGCCGCGTGAAACATAGTTAGGCCCCTGGTCTTGGCTTACCAAAATGGCTTGCGCCGGGTTGACCTGCCGGGCAGGTTTGGTAACTACCTGACCGTCAACTTTCACTTTGCCGTCGCTGATAAGCGCGGCAGCCTGGTTACGTGAAGGTGCTAGCTGGCGGCGTACCAGCTCGGTGTCTAAGCGGGTCAGCCTAGCCATTAACGCGTTTCTGCAACCGTGATGTCTGGCAGGTTGATTAGGGTTTGGCCCTGATCAGCCAGGTCCCAGGCGGCCACGGCAGCGGCCCGGTAGGCGTTTAGGCTCAAAGTTACGCTCTGGCCGCCCAGCTCAACGTTTTTACCGTCAAAGCTTAGGGTTACGGCGCCGTTTTCTACCTTGGCGACGGCGTCACCCACCTGCCAGCCTGCAGCAGTGCGTTGGGGCTGGGGTTGGGGCTCAAGCAAACCGCGCAGGTCGGTGTGCAGGAAGGTGGGCCGGTACTGGGGCGGGGCTAGCAGCACGTCGCGTGCGCTGGCCACACCGGTAAGTACGTGCAGCGAGGGCAGCGAGGATTGGCGTGCCCCGGCGTGGTCGGTGTTTAGCCGGTCACCTACCGCGATGGCTTTGCCGCCGCCGGAGCGGGCGATGGCGCGCGTGTAGATACCGGCAAAAGGCTTACCGGCAGCTAGCGGCTGGCGTTCGGTGGCGTGCACTACTGCGGCCACCAGCGAGCCGTTACCTAGCGCAAAGCCGCGCTCGGTAGGCAAGGTGGAGTCCAGGTTGGTAGCCACATGCAGGGCCCCGTTGGTGATGGCGTAGGCGGCTTCACTCATGGCCGCCCAGTCAACACTGGGGTCATAGCCCTGTACCACTGCGGCCGGGTTGTCTAGGGCGCTGCGGGTAGTGGTGTATCCAGCCTCGGTTAGGGCCTGCTCCACCCCGGCGCCGCCAACTACTAGCACGGTTGCTGGGGCCGGCACATGCTCAGCTAGTAGCGCCACCGCGTCCATGGCGGCGGTGTAGATCTGCTGCTCATCTGCCTCAATGCCAAAGCCGGCAAGTTTAGCTACCACCTGGGCGGGGGTGCGTGAGGCGTTGTTGGTGACAAAGCAGGTGCGTAGCCCCTGGCCTTTGGCCGCCATGACTGAGTCGGTGGCGTGCACAACCGGGTCTGCGCCGGAGTAACACACCCCATCTAGGTCCAGCAGGGCAAGTTCAAATTCTTCAACTAGCGGCTTGGTGGTGCCCAGCAGGGTGGCGCTCATTTGCTGCGTCCTTCGATTACGTCCTCTACCTCGGCGGCAATGGGGTCGACGACGACGTCAGCGCTGTCGGCTGCTTCAGTTACCTCGGGCTCGCTTTCCTCAGCGACTACCTCGGGCTCTTCTTCATCAGTCGCTGCGGCGTCCTCATCCGCAGCGTCCTTGACGGCGTCTACGACGTCGTCGGTCTCACTACCCACAGCAGAGTCCACAGCCTCACTATCAGCAGCGGCGCCGTCGGCGGAACCCTCCTGGCGGGCAGCCTCTAGCTTCTCAGCCTCACGACGACGCTCAGCAGCCTCAGCCTGGCTCTGCTCCTCTAGCTGGCGAGCAATTTCGGCCAGTTCAGGGGCGGATTCTTCCTCAATGTCGTACAGCTCCACTTCGGGCTCTTCGGGCACGTAAATGCGCTCACGAATAGCCTCAGCTTCACGCACCCGGCCTAGGTCTTCTAGGCGGTCAGCGCGCACGGAGTGCAGGCGACGTAGGGTCTCAGTGTCCTTGGGAGCCTTACGGATGGCGTCTTCAATGGTGATCAGGGCCAGCTCGTCATTGCCCTGGTCGTGGTAGATGCCGGTGACCACAATGGCCAGCTCAGCGCGCTCGTCGTCTTCCAGGTCTAGCTGTAGAGCATTCTGGGCTGAGCGCAGTGCGGCATCAGGGCGGCCCAGGGCACGCTCACAGTCAACTTCCATGGCGCGGTACATGGTGTCCATGCCGCTGAGGCGACGGGCGGCGCGCAGTTCACGCAGCGCCTCTGAGTACAGTCCGGCCACGTAGGCGGCGATACCGGCGGCTTCACGCACAATAGCGATACGGCCGGCGTGTGAGGCAGCATAGCGAGCGTGGGCGTAAGCGACTTCCGGGTCGGTTTCTAGCAGACGCTGGGTCATCACTAGGTGACGGGCAATGTTTTCGGCGTTAAGGCGGCTAAGCGCACGCAACCCCATGCGGGCAGTGCTGTCTAGGTCCTTGGCGCTAACGTCTTCAGGCAGTTCCGGCTCGGGCACACGGTTACGCTGGGGTGGACGCGAGTTGCGGCGCTCGCCGCGCAGGCGGTCACGGTCAAAACGGCCGTTACGGTTGCCACCACGGCCCTGGCCACGACGGAAGTCTGAGCGTTCGCCATCGCGGCGCGGACGCTCATCACGACGGTCTCCCTCGCGGCGGGGGCGATCTTCGCGACGCTCACCATCACGCCAGTTACGCTCTTCACGACGCTCACCATCACGACGGCGCTCGTGACCACGCTCTTGCCAGCCACGCTCGTCGCGGCGGGGACGATCGCCCCAATTGCGCTCGTCGCGGCGGCCTTCTTCGCGACGGGGGCGATCTTCGCGACGCTCACCATCACGCCAGTTACGGCCACCGTCACGACGTTCACCGTAGGGGGAGTTGGATCGTTCGCCGTAGCGTTCGCCATCATGGCGACGGTCGTGGCTGTGCTCATCATGGTTGCGGTAGTGTCCGCGCTGGCCTTCGCTGCGGTAGTCACGTGCTCCAGAACGGTTGCGCGGTGCGTCATCTCGACGACGTCGATCGGCACTATGGCGGTCGCCGCCACGCCCCTGATTGCGGTTATCGCCGCCTGAACGAGAATCATCAAAGCGTTGCGCCATCAAAACCATCCTGTTTAGTTGAGAATATACGTAGAAACCTAGTATCAAGTTTAGCCGGGTAGGTGCAGTTCTAGTATGTCTGTCGCCTAATGGCAGGCGTGTCTTTGACTACCTTTAACAGCAAGCGCCCCATAAACACATAAAAATGGGGGGTGGTCCCCACAACCACCCCCCAAACACACCACAAACAAAACAAAGCGGTGGGGGTGCCGACCCCTAAACAGGACCAAACACCCCCACCACCAAAAAAGAAGACCGGGAAACACCAACCCACAAACAGGCCAGCATCCCCCGGTCCACTCACTCAAGGAAACGGTTGGCAGTGCCCTACTCTCCCACAACCCACCAGTTGCAGTACCATCAGCGCAGAAAGGCTTAACTTCCAGGTTCGGAAAGGATACTGGGTGTAACCCCCTCGCTAAAACCACCAACACAACCAAAATAAGCAACACCCAAAAAAAGGAGGTGACCACTCACCAGTCAGTGAAACAATTATTCACAAACAACAACCCAACCCCTAAAGGCCGTGTTGGTCGTGAACCGCACAGTGGACGCAAACACCATCAAACAACAAGTTATTGTTAGTTATCGGTCAATTAGTACTAGTAAGCTGGTCACCTTACAATGTCTACACTCCTAGCCTATCAACCCGGTAATCTACCGGGAACCTCCCCCCAAACAATATGGGACGGAAACCTAATCTCGAAGCTAGTTTCCCGCTTAGATGCTTTCAGCGGTTACCCATCCCGAACGTAGCAAACCAGCCATACCCCTGGCAGGATAACTGGCACACCAGAGGTTCGTCCGTCCCGGTCCTCTCGTACTAGGGACAGCCCTTCTCAAGTTTCCAACGCGCGCAGAGGATAGGGACCGAACTGTCTCACGACGTTCTAAACCCAGCTCGCGTACCGCTTTAATGGGCGAACAGCCCAACCCTTGGGACCTGCTCCAGCCCCAGGATGCGACGAGCCGACATCGAGGTGCCAAACCATGCCGTCGATATGGACTCTTGGGCAGGATCAGCCTGTTATCCCCGGGGTACCTTTTATCCGTTGAGCGACGACCCACCCACACGGGATCGCCGGATCACTAGTTCCTACTTTCGTACCTGCTCGACCTGTCAGTCTCGCAGTCAAGCTCCCTTGTGCACTTACACTCAACACCTGGTTACCGACCAGGATGAGGGAACCTTTGAGCGCCTCCGTTACAATTTAGGAGGCAACCGCCCCAGTTAAACTACCCACCAGGCACTGTCCCTAACCCGGATCACGGGCCAAGGTTCAGGCACACGCTATAACCAGAGTGGTATTTCAACAACGACTCCACAATCACTAGCGTGACCACTTCACAGTCTCCCACCTATCCTACACAAGCTATAACGCGCACCAATACCAAGCTATAGTAAAGGTCCCGGGGTCTTTCCGTCCTTCTGCGCGTAACGAGCATCTTTACTCGTAATGCAATTTCGCCGAGTTCATGGTTGAGACAGTAGAGAAGTCGTTACGCCATTCGTGCAGGTCGGAACTTACCCGACAAGGAATTTCGCTACCTTAGGATGGTTATAGTTACCACCGCCGTTTACTGGGGCTTAAATTCACCGCTTCACCAACAAAGGTTGACGGTTCCTCTTAACCTTCCAGCACCGGGCAGGCGTCAGTACGTATACATCGCCTTACGGCTTCGCACGCACCTGTGTTTTTAGTAAACAGTCGCTTCTCCCTGGTCTCTGCGACCCTCAACCCTAGAAAGCCAAAAATGGTTTCATCAAGTATCAGGCCCCCCCTTCTCCCGAAGTTACGGGGGCATTTTGCCGAGTTCCTTAACCATGATTATCTCGTGCGCCTAGGCATACTCTGCCCGACCACCTGTGTCGGTTTAGGGTACGGGCGGCCAGCCACCTCGCGTCGAAGCTTTTCTCGGCACCACAGGATCACCCCTACTTCCCACCCATAAGTGGTCATCATCCCGCCTCACATAAAACCACCCGGATTTACCTGAGCAGTAAGCTACACGGTTAAACGAGGTATTCCATCACCTCGCGAAGGCTTCCACTGTGCGTCACTCCACACGCTTGCCTACCAAGAAAGCCTGTCCCCAAACCAAAACCACAACCAGACTTCCGAAGAAACCCGACCGTGTTTTTAGCGTGGGTTAGTACCTTTCAGTCAACACTTGACGGTTACCAGCCGGTACCGGAATATCAACCGGTTATCCATCGACTACGCCTGTCGGCCTCGCCTTAGGGACCCGACTCACCCAGGGCGGACTAGCCTAGCCCTGGAACCCTTGGTCATTCGGCGCTAGGGTTTCTCACCCTAGTATCGCTACTCATGCCTGCATTCTCACTTGCGTACCGTCCACGACACAATCACTCGGCCGCTTCACCCAGTACACAACGCTCCCCTACCACCCCCAACCCCTGGCCAGTAAAACTGACAGGGTGCTTGTTGAGGATCCGCGGCTTCGGCGGTGTGCTGAGCCCCGCTACATTGTCGGCGCACGATCACTTGACCAGTGAGCTATTACGCACTCTTTCAGGATGGCTGCTTCTAAGCCAACCTCCTGGTTGTCAACGCGACCGCACATCCTTTCCCACTTAGCACACGCTTAGGGGCCTTAGCCGGCGATCTGGGCTGTTTCCCTCTCGACAACGGAGCTTATCCCCCGCTGTCTCACTGCCACGCTATACCCGGACGGTATTCGGAGTTTGGTTGACGTCAGTAACCCTGTAAGGCCCATCAGCCATCCAGTAGCTCTACCCCCGCCCGGAACCACGCAACGCTGCACCTAAATGCATTTCGGGGAGAACCAGCTATCACGGAGTTTGATTGGCCTTTCACCCCTACCCACAGCTCATCCCCTCCATTTTCAACTGAAGTGGGTTCGGTCCTCCACACGCTCTTACACGTGCTTCAACCTGGCCATGGGTAGATCACCCCGCTTCGGGTCTAGAACGTGCCACTAACCGCCCTTTCAGACTCGCTTTCGCTACGGATCCCCCACACGGGTTAACCTCGCGACACGCCACTAACTCGCAGGCTCATTCTTCAATAGGCACGCCATCACCCCCAAAAAAGGGCTTTGACGGCTTGTAAGCGCCCGGTTTCAGGTACTATTTCACTCCCCTCCCGGGGTACTTTTCACCATTCCCTCACGGTACTTATCCGCTATCGGTTACCAGGAAGTATTTAGGCAGCTAAGTGGTCTTAGCAAATTCACACAAGATTCCACGAGCCCCGTGCTACTTGGGGAAAACATGCCCAACGCAGTGCCTGATGTTTCGCCTACCGGAGTATCACCGTCTACGCTTAGCCTTCCCAGACTATTCAACTACACCAAACATTTATAACTACGCACACCCCCGCCAGAGAATATACGAACACGCCCCACAACCCCGCATCAGCAACAACTGGCGTCTATCACACTAACACGGTTTCACCTAATCCGCTTTCGCTCGCCACTACTCACGGAATATCTTTTCCTGCGGGTACTAAGATGTTTCACTTCCCCGCGTACACCCCCACACGCCCTATACATTCAGGCGCAGGTAACAAGACATTACTCTTGCTAGGTTCCCCTATTCGGAAACCCTCGGATCAAAGCCTGTCAGACAGCTCCCCGAGGCTTATCGCAGTCCACCACGTCCTTCATCGGCCCCTGATACCAAGGCATCCACCGAACGCTCTTAAAAACTAACAACAAAAACAACACCAACCAACCAACAAAAAGGAACAAAATCCTTTAAATCAATCAGTCAGTATTGCTGCAAAGATCAAAGATGCTCGCGTCCACTATACAGTTCACAACCAACACACCCACACCAAACAAACAACCACAATAAAGCAATCACTCGCATTGGTGGGGTCAGGTCCGGAGCGCTGCTCCAGAACCCCGACAGCATGCCAAGCCCTTTTAGCCCCGTCCCTCTTTGCCAAAAAAGACAGAGCCAAAACATCTATAAAACGAATTCCCTAACGGTTCTTCTCGCCGTTCCAAAACAAAACTCCTTAGAAAGGAGGTGATCCAGCCGCACCTTCCGGTACGGCTACCTTGTTACGACTTCGTCCCAATCGCTAGCCCCACCTTTAACCGCTCCCCGTAGAGCCACGGGCTTGGGGTGTTGCCAACTTTCGTGACGTGACGGGCGGTGTGTACAAGGCCCGAGAACGTATTCACCGCAGCGTTGCTGATCTGCGATTACTAGCGACTCCACCTTCATGGTGTCGAGTTGCAGACACCAATCCGAACTGAGACCAGCTTTAAGGGATTAGCTCCACCTCACAGTATCGCAACCCTCTGTACCGGCCATTGTAGCATGCGTGAAGCCCAAGACATAAGGGGCATGATGATTTGACGTCATCCCCACCTTCCTCCGAGTTGACCCCGGCAGTCTCCCGCGAGTCCCCACCACAACGTGCTGGCAACACGGGACAAGGGTTGCGCTCGTTGCGGGACTTAACCCAACATCTCACGACACGAGCTGACGACAACCATGCACCACCTGTGAAAACCACCCAAAAGGGTAAACCCTATCTCTAGAGCCACGGTTAACATGTCAAGCCTTGGTAAGGTTCTTCGCGTTGCATCGAATTAATCCGCATGCTCCGCCGCTTGTGCGGGCCCCCGTCAATTCCTTTGAGTTTTAGCCTTGCGGCCGTACTCCCCAGGCGGGGCACTTAATGCGTTAGCTACGGCGCAAAACCCCCGGAAAGGAGCCTCACACCTAGTGCCCAACGTTTACGGCGTGGACTACCAGGGTATCTAATCCTGTTCGCTCCCCACGCTTTCGCTCCTCAGCGTCAGTAACGGCCCAGTAACCTGCCTTCGCCATCGGTGTTCTTCCTGATATCTGCGCATTCCACCGCTACACCAGGAGTTCCAGTTACCCCTACCGCACTCTAGCCGGCCCGTACCCACCGCAAGCCCCCGGTTGAGCCGGAAGTTTTCACGACAGACGCGACCAGCCGCCTACGAGCTCTTTACGCCCAATAATTCCGGACAACGCTTGCGCCCTACGTATTACCGCGGCTGCTGGCACGTAGTTAGCCGGCGCTTCTTATCCAGGTACCCTCAACACCACCAAAAAAGCAGTGCCTTGTTCCCTGACGAAAGAGGTTTACAACCCGAAGGCCTTCATCCCTCACGCGGCGTCGCTGCATCAGGCTTGCGCCCATTGTGCAATATTCCCCACTGCTGCCTCCCGTAGGAGTCTGGGCCGTATCTCAGTCCCAGTGTGACCGTCCACCCTCTCAGGCCGGCTACCCGTCAAAGCCTTGGTAGGCCATCACCCCACCAACAAGCTGATAGGCCGCGAGCCCATCCCTTACCAGAAAAAACAACCTTTCCAAACCAACCCATGCAGGCTAGTCAGAATATCCCGTATTAGCTACCCTTTCGAGCAGTTATCCAGGAAAGTAAGGGGCAGGTTACTCACGTGTTACTCACCCGTTCGCCACTAATCAACCAAGCAAGCTTGGTATTTTCGTTCGACTTGCATGTGTTAAGCACGCCGCCAGCGTTCGTCCTGAGCCAGGATCAAACTCTCCAAAAAAAACATGAAGAACCAGAAAAACAACTAGCTCAAAAAAAACATTAGTTGACAAAGAAATCAACAAGAAAAAAACCCCCCAACAAACAACACATTCGTTGGAGAAGAATTCAAGACATAAAAAAACTTGACACACTATCGAGTTCTCAAACAACACACTCACAAGAAAAACCCACAAACCAAACCAGCTTGCATGCTTTCCTCAAAGCACCAGAGAATCTTACAACCAAGATTTCCAACCTGTCAACCCGACTCGCTATGAACCAGGCAACAACAGTTCAAAAACCATGCTGAGAAAAGATCCCTTGCTACCATCAGAACCAGTTTAAGAACCAGCCCCTCGCGGCAGCGGGAACTATCCTAACCCCACACACACCCAACCCGTCAACCCAAAAACACGTGCACCACAACACACTTTTCGATTGCCTATCTGAATGCCTACCTGAATGCGCCTTAGAAATACCTATCTGCGCTGGTAAACGGCTATCTGAACCGGCAAACACCTACTTGAGCGGTAAATACCTACCTGAGCCAGTAAACACTTATCCGCACTAGAAATACCCATCTGAGCTGGCAGATACCCACCTGAATTGATTGGGGGGCCGGTTAGCGCGTGATACACGCGCTAACCGGCCCCCCAGTCTTGGTACACACCAGCTACTAGCTAGCTCAAATATGCGTCAGAAACTTTGGTCAGTGCTTGCAAGCTTCAGTTAGCACGCGCCACTGCCAGCTTGCGGCGGCCCTTACGCACTAGCACTACTCCCCCGGCTAGTAGGTCATCTTCGGTAATTACCGCGTCTTCGTCGCTAACCTTGCGCATGTTCAGGTAGGCACCGCCCTGAGCCACAGTCTTACGTGCGGCTCCACGGCCCTTTTCCAAACCGGTGGCAACTAGTAGGTCGATAATGGTGGACTTACCTACCTCCAGCTGTGCCGAGGGTAGATCAGCGGTGGCGCCAGCCAGGGTGAAAGCGTCGATGTTACGCAGCGAATCAGCATCCCCACTCCACAAAGCGGCGGTGGCGGCTTCTACGCGCGCAGTCTCCTGCTCGCCGTGCACCCAGGTGGTGACTTCGTGAGCCAAAGCCTTCTGAGCAGCACGGGCACGCGGGTTTTCCTGAGTTTCACGCTCAAGTTCTTCAATGCGTTCGCGGCTCAGGAAGGTGAACACCTTCAAGAAACGCACCACGTCAATGTCTTCTACTGCAGCCAGAACTGGTAGAAGCCGTAGGGGCTAAGCATGGTGGGGTCTAGCCAGATAGCGCCGCCTTCGCTCTTACCAAACTTGGTGCCGTCAGCCTTGGTGATCAGCGGGTTGGTTAGCACGTGCACAGTGGCGCCGGGCTCTACCTTGCTGATCAGGTCAGCGCCGCCAACCATGTTGCCCCACTGGTCGTTTCCGCCTACCTCAAGGGTGCAGCCGTACTGGCGGTACAGCTCTAGGTAGTCGTTGGCCTGCAGGATCTGGTAGGAGAACTCGGTGTAGGACAGGCCCTCTTCAGAGTTGATGCGGCGGGCCACAATGTCCTTGTTCAGCATGGTGCCCATGCGGAAGTACTTACCCAGGTCACGCAGTAGGTCAATGGCGCTAAGCTGGCTGGTCCAGTCCAGGTTGTTAACAATGCGCGCAGGGTTGGATCCGCTAAAGTCCAGCAGGTGCTCTAGCTGACGACGCAGAGAGTCCACCCAGCCAGCTACTACCTCAGGAGAGTTAAGTACACGCTCACCCTTGGCGCGCGGGTCACCAACCAAACCGGTAGCGCCACCAACCAGAGCCAGGGGGTGGTGGCCAGCTAGCTGCAGGTGACGCATAAGCTTTACGGCCACCAGGTGTCCGTGGTGCAAAGAAGCAGCTGTAGGGTCAAAACCGCAATAGAAGGTCACTGGCCCTTCATCAAGCGCCTTACGTAGCGCATCGATGTCGGTGTGCTGGGCAATCAGCCCGCGCCACTGTAGTTCCTCAAGAACGTCAGACACAGCAGTTCCTTACGGTGTAGTTGCTTCAATTTACTTTCTGGATATATAGCCAGTTGTTCCAGCTTAGCGGCCTTGGGTCGGGCGAGCCAGTTCTAGCAGGCGCCCACGTAGCTCACTGGCTACCTCATCTTTGGTGGTGATAACCAAAATTGTGTCGTCACCAGCGATGCAACCCAAAACCCCGGGAATCATGGCGTTGTCCATAGCTGAGGCTAGTAGCTGGGCGGCCCCGGCCGGGGTACGTAGCACTAGCTGGTTGTAGGCCTGGTCAACAGAAACTAGTAGATCTTGGATCCAGCGCGACAGACGGGTGGTTAGTACCTCGTCAAATGCCTCTTCTTCGGGGGCCGCTACTGGCAGCTGGCCGGGGGCGCCAGCTTCGGGAACTGCATATACGGATTGTCCTGAGGGGGTGCGCACTTTAACGGCGCGTAGTTCTAGTAGGTCTCGTGAAAGCGTGGCCTGGGTGGTGTAAACCCCCTGCTCAGCGAGCAGATCGCGCAGTTGGCGCTGGGAAGCCACAGAGCCGCGAGCCAGAATTTTATTAATCAGGGCGTGGCGACTAGTACGTGACATGGGGATTTTGTGTTCCACTTTAAATCTCCAGTTTTCCTTGTCTGTTACAGGAATCGCCAACCTCAACGGCAGCATTTTTACATGCGCAATCATACCGTTCAAAGCATAATAATGCGAGTGACGTGCCCTTCCCCGCAGGATGGACACGTCACTTTTATTAATGTTTAGGCGCGATTATTCACGGCGCCGCCACGCGTTTATGCACGTAGCTTAGCTCCGGTGTACTTACCCACCTGCTTAATAATTCGCGCGCGGGCAGCTTCAGTTTCGCTGGCGCTGAGCGTGTGGTCGCTAGCGCGCAGACGCACCGAGAACGCCAAGGATTTGCGTCCTGGGCCTAGCTGGGGGCCACGGTAGACGTCGAACAGGCGCACGTCGTCGAGCAACTTACCGCCAGCAATAATGATTGCCGCAGCAACCGCCTGGCTGGGGGTGGCCTCGTCGACGACGAAAGCGAAGTCTTCCTTAGCCGCCGGGTAGGTGGAAACCGGCTGCGCCTTAACTACCGGCTGCTTGCTTGAACACTCAATCAGGGCATCCAGGTCCAGCTCTACCGCGCAGGCACGCTCAGGCAAGCCCAGCTTCTTAACGATGCGCGGGTGCAGCTCGCCGGCGTAACCAATAACCTCACCGATTTGCGGGCGGGTGGGGTTCTTGGTGGGCACAACGATACAGATTTCGGCGCAGCGGCCCGGGTGCCAGGGGGGCACGCTCAGCGTTGGCTACGTGTAGCTTCACGCCCAGCAGGCTGGCAATGTCGCGTACTAGCTCGACGGCGTCGGCCCAGTCCCAGTTGCGTACGTGCTGTAGCACCCCGGAGTAGCCGTGCTGGCCACACAAGATGGCGCCCAGGTGTAGACGCTGACGCGGGGTTCCGGCAGCCAGAGCCTCAATTTCTGCCTGGCTGGGGCGCTGGGCCACGCCCGGGATGGGGGCAGGCACTACCCCGGCGGAGGTGGTGACGTTACCAACCTCGTACAGGGCGACGTCGCCAATGCCGCGTGAGACGTTACGTACTGCCACGTCAATAAGCGAGTCAAGCACGCTGGTGCGTAGCAGCGGGGCGTCGTCGGCTAGCGGGTTAGCGATACGCACGGCCTGACGGCGCTCGTCATCGGCGGGCAGCTCCAGGCGGTCGTAAATGTCGCCCACGAAGGGGGTAAGACAGCACCTGGGTTAGGCCCTGCTCGGCCACAGTGCGCACAATGTCGCGACGCGCGCGCTGGGCGAAGGTCAAACCGGTGCCGGCCGGGGCTACCGGCAGCTGCACGGGGATGTTGTCGTAGCCGTCAAGGCGGGCGATTTCTTCCACCAGTTCTGCACTACCGGTTAGGTCCGGGCGCCAGGAAGGCACACTTACCTGCACCGTTGCGCCGCCGTCGTCGTTAACCTGGCAACCAATTTCGCGCAGCAAACCCACCACCTGCTCACGCGGGTAGTCCACGCCAGTTAGGCGGCAGGCAGCGTCAAGCGCAAACTCAATGGGAGCCGGAGCGTGGGTGCGGTCAATTTCGGTGATCGGCCCATAGCTGCCGCCACCGTAACGCACCAGCAGGTCAGCGGCGCGCTGGGCAGCCACGGGAGCCAGCTGGTAGTCCACGCCGCGCTCAAAACGCTTAGAGGACTCGGTGGGTAGCTTGTGGCGGCGCGCCGAGCGCGCCACGCTAACCGGGTGGAAGTGGGCGGCCTCAATTAGCACGTTAGTGGTGGTTTCAGTGACCTCACTGGTGGCCCCGCCCATTACGCCAGCCAGAGCCAATACGCGCGAGCCACCCTCGCCGTCGGCAATAACCAAATCCTGGGGGTCTAGCACGCGCTCCACATCATCCAAAGTGGTTAGCTTCTCCCCCGCCTGGGCGCGGCGCACCACCAGCGGCAAAGTGAGCTTATCGGCGTCAAAAGCATGCAGTGGCTGCCCCAGCTCCAACATCACATAGTTAGTCACGTCCACTGCCAGGGAGATTGAACGCATACCTGAAGCCTGTAGGCGTCGGCTCATCCAATCTGGGGTGGGGGCGTTGGGGTTAACCCCCTCAACCAGGCGGGCCACGTAGCGGTCGCAGCCGGGCACGCCGTTAATGGGGGCCTCATCGTTAACCTCCACGCGCGGACCATCGTTACCAGGGGCCTGCAGGCCCTGGGGGTAGAAGTCCGCATTGGTGGTGTCAGCCGGGTCCTGGTAGGCCCCGCCGGTGGAGTGGGAGTATTCACGCGCCACCCCACGCATACTGAAGCAGTAGCCCCTATCTGGGGTTACGTTGATTTCTACAACCTCGTCATCTAGGCCTAGCAGCGCCAGGGCGTCAGTTCCCGGCGCGGGCACTTCCCCTTCGGGGTAGCGCTCATCAAGCACGATAATGCCGTGTTTGCCGTCGTCGGGGAAACCTAGCTCAGCGGCAGAGCAGATCATGCCGTCAGAGATGTGACCGTAGGTTTTGCGGGCAGCAATCTTGAAGTCACCCGGTAGCAGCGCACCCGGCAGGGAAACCACTACGCAGTCGCCGGGCTTGAAGTTGTGGGCGCCGCAAATAATGCCACGGCTGGGCAGCTCACTGGGCTCCTTGCCGGTGCCAGGGGCGTCATTGTGCTGCTCGCCTACATCCACGCGGCAGTAGTTGATTACCTTGCCGTTTGACTGTTCTTTAGGCTCCTGGGTGAGCACCTTGCCCACTACCAGCGGGCCGGTGACGCGCGCGGGCACAATCTGCTCTTCTTCCAGGCCTACCTTAACCAGGTCGGCGGCCAGAGCGGCGGCGTCGGTCCCGGGGCGTACCTGCACGTATTGGCGCAGCCACTCAAGGGGTACGTATGGCATTTCAGTTACCCTTTCCAATCAGACCGAACTGACGTGAGAAACGCACGTCGCCTTCCACAATGTCGTGCATGTCGGCAATGCCGTGACGCAGCATCAAGGTGCGCTCTAGGCCCATACCGAAAGCAAAACCGGTGTAAACCTCGGGGTCAATACCGCAGGCGCGCAGCACGTTGGGGTTAACCATGCCGCAGCCGCCCCACTCGATCCAGCCGGCGCCGCCCTTCTTCTGTGGGAACCACAGGTCCATTTCGGCGCTGGGCTCAGTGAAGGGGAAATAGGAGGGGCGCAGACGGGTCTTAGCTTCGGGGCCAAACATGGCGCGGGCGAAATGATCCAAGGTGCCCTTAAGGTTAGCCATGGTTAGACCCTTGTCTACCGCTAAGCCCTCTACCTGGTGGAATACCGGGGTGTGGGTAGCGTCTAGCTCGTCAGAGCGGAACACCTTACCGGGGCAAGCAATGTAGATCGGCGGCTGCTGTTCGAGCATTACATGCGCCTGCACTGGGGAGGTGTGGGTGCGCATAACCAGGTGGGAGTCTTCTACGTTGGCGCCGTTAACGCTGGTGCCGTCAATGTAGAAGGTGTCTTGCATCTGACGGGCCGGGTGGTCGGCGTCGAAGTTTAGCGCGTCAAAGTCATACCATTCGTGCTCAACCTCAGGGCCTTCAGCGATCTGCCAACCCATTGCCACGAAAGTCGCTGACCTCATCAATTAGCAGGTCAATGGGGTGGCGTGCACCCTTGGGGCTGCGGTCGGTGGGCAGGGTTACGTCCACTGCCTCGGTGCGCAGCATGTGGGCTTCAGCTAGGGCTTCGAGCTCAGCTTGGCGCTCAGATAGGGCCTTGGCGATGCGGGCACGCGCCCCACCTAGCAGCTTGCCAGCTTTGGGCTTGTCAGCCTTGGGTAGCTTACCGATGGCACGGTTAGCTAGTACCAGCTCAGAGGTGTCACCGGTGTAGGCTGAGCGGGCCTCTTTCAAAGCTGCCAGGGTCCCTGAGCAGCTACGGCCGCGAGCGCGGCGGCAATAACCTTTTCAATGCCGGCTTCGTCCAGCGGGGACAGGCCGCCTTCAGACGCTTGGGTCATGAGGTTTCCTTCCTTAAATGTTTATGTCCCTAGCCTAATAGCAAGGGACATAGCAGGGTAATTGACGCTTTTAATGCTGGGCGCGGGCGGTTGCGTAGAGGCATACCGCTGCTGCTGTGGCCACGTTTAGGCTTTCGGCTTTGCCGTAGATGGGGATGGCGACGACGGCGTCTGCGTGGTTTAGTTCGCTTCGGCTCAGTCCACGTGCCTCATTACCAAGTAGCCAGGCCACGGGGGTAGCCAGCATGTCTTCAATGGCAAATAGTGAAAGGTGGGCGGCGCCGTCGGCGGCCAGAATGTTTAGCTGGGCGTCGCGTAGGGCGGCGATGATGTCGTCTAGGGCTAGGCCGGTGATTACCGGTAGGTGGTAGAGCGAGCCGGCGCTGGCGCGGATCACTTTGGGGCTGGTTAGTTCTACGCAGCCGCGCGCCATAATCACCGCGTCTGCGCCGGCGGCGTCGGCTACACGGATGATAGTGCCGGCGTTACCGGGATCCTGGGTTTCACTCATAACCACCACTTGGGTGGCGCCCTTTAGTACTTGGGCCAGTGCATCGGCGCCGGCACGGATCCCGGCCAGGTCCATTACGGCCACTAGGCCTTGGGCGTCGGTGGAGATGGCCTCCATTACGGCCTGGCTGACCCAGTGCAGGTAAATGTTTGCTTGCTGGGCGCTTTGCAAAATGTCTTGGTGACGCTGGCCGGCGGCCTCGGTCAGGTATAGGTCAAGTACCTGTTCGGGGACGTATTTGATGGCTTCACGTACTGCCTGGGGGCCTTCAGCCAGGTAGCGACCGTGGCGATTGCGCGACGAACGCCGGAACAATCCTGCCACTCGCTTTACTCTTGAAGATTGCGGGTCGGTCAGTATGTTCCGGCGTTCACTCATGGTTACAGCCTAAGAGGCTGGGGACCATAACGCACTAGGCGTTAAGCCTCACTTTGCCGCGTTAACGTCGCTGGGCAGAGCCTCGCGAGCGGTAGCAACCAGGGCCTTGAAGGCGGCCGGCTCGTTAACAGCCAGCTCAGCCAGCATGCGACGGTCCACCTCAACGCCAGCCAGGCCTAGGCCCTGGATGAAGCGGTTGTAGGTGATGCCCTCGGCGCGGGCGGCGGCGTTGATGCGCTGAATCCACAGACGACGCATGTCGCCCTTACGGGCGCGACGGTCGCGGAAGGCGTATACGCCAGAGTGAGTGACCTGCTCCTTGGCCTTGCGGTACAGGCGAGAACGCTGTCCGCGGTAGCCGGAGGCGCGGTCTAGAACGGTACGGCGCTTCTTCTGGGCGTTGACTGCCCGCTTCACACGTGCCATGTGATTTCTCCTTTAGGTAACGGGACGGTCAGAGGCCGAGAAGCTTCTTGGCCTGACGTACGTCAGCAGCGGCCACAGTCTGGTCCTTGGACAGCCTGCGCTTACGACGCGAGGACTTGACCTCAAGCAGGTGGCGCTTGTTGGTCTGCTCGCGCATTAGCTTGCCGCTACCGGTTACGCGGAAGCGCTTCTTCGCACCGGAGTGCGTCTTGTTCTTCGGCATTCTTATTTCCTCTTTATTCGGCCACGGGAGATGTCGTCCCGGGGCTGCGGACCCCGATAACGGTGGCTAGGGGGTGGGTCTGTGGGGGTTTACCCGGGGTGCTTAGCTTTCCTCGACGGCGTCGGTCTTGGCGTCCGCATTCTTGGCAGCGCGGCGGGCGGCCCGCTCGGCTTCACGACGACGGCGCTGGTCAGACTTGACTTCAGCCTTCTTACGGGTGGGGGCTAGCACCATGACCATGGAGCGGCCATCCTGACGCGGGTGGCTCTCAACAGTGGCCAGTTCAGAAACTTCTTCAGCTAGACGCTGCAGCAGTCGGATACCCAGCTCCGGGCGGGACTGCTCACGTCCACGGAAACGCACAATGGCCTTAACCTTGTCTCCGCCCTTGAGGAAACGCTCCACGTGACCGCGCTTGGTGGCGTAGTCGTGGTCGTCAATCTTGGGTCGGAACTGGATTTCCTTGAGCTGAGTGTTGGCCTGGTTACGGCGGGCGTCACGAGCCTTCATGGCGGACTCGTACTTGTACTTGCCGTAATCCATTAGCTTGCATACCGGCGGACGAGCGTCGGGCGCTACCTCTACTAGGTCAAGATCGGCTTCTTCAGCCAGACGCAGCGCGTCCTCTAGACGCACCACGCCAACCTGTTCACCGCTGGGTCCAACGAGACGCACCTCGCTGACGCGGATCCGGTCGTTAATACGGGGCTCGCTAATGGCAGTTCCTCACTATGTCTTGTGGGTGGTTATAACAAAAGGAAAGACCTTCACCCCGCTCGTCACAGGGTAAAGGTCTGGCGAGGCTTGTTTAAAACAAGCCAATAACGCTGTTAAACGCTGCTAGACCCGAACGCTGTGCGCGCCTAGGTGGGAGGTAACTCCTCTTGGCGCCGGCTTCGACCGGCGTAACGCGTTAACTCTAGCAGCTACTGCCTTTAAAGTGCAGTAATAGGCGACAGCTCTCACAAATTGCTTAAGTCACCTATCAGCGTTCTTCTTGACGACGCACGCGCTTGGCGCTGCTAATCCAGTAACCGGCAAAACCAATTACTAAGGCCAGCAAAATACCCAGGTTAGCGCCAGCCCAGCTGCCTTGACGTCCACCCAAACCTAATGGGCCTAGCAGGTAGCCCTGCCACGACAGCCAAGAGGCCCCAGTGTTTACCACTAGGCCCCAACCAACAAAGGAAGCAATCACCAAGCTAGCCATAGCTCCCCAGTTAACGCTGCCGTAACGACCTGCGGGACTAAACAGATCGACGTCGTCGTACTCTTTGTGACGCAACGCAATATCAGCCAACATAACCCCAGCCCAAGCAGCAATTACCACACCCAAGGTGGTTAAGAATGCGGTAAAGGGGGTTAAGAAGGAGTCGGCGAAGAAAACCACCACAATCGTGCCCAGAGTCATAATGGTGCCATCAATGGCGGTAGCTACCGGACGCGACACAGGCACCCCCGTAGCCAGCAAAGACAGACCCGAGGAATAAATATCCATAACAATGCCGCCCACTAGACCCAAAATCGCTACTACGGCAAAGGGGATCAGGAACCAGGTGGGTAGCAAGGTGGTCAGCGCCCCAATTGGGTCGTCCCCAATTTTCTGTGACAGCTCAGCGCCTGAGGAACCCACCAGCAGCACCCCGAAGCAAACCAGTACCAGCACCGGCAGTGACGCCCCGAAGGTAGTCCAACCTACTACCCCACGAGTTGAGACGTTGCGCGGCAGGTAACGTGAATAGTCGGCTGCCGCATTTACCCAGCCAAAACCAAAACCCACCGCCAACATGCATCCGGCGCCTAGGACAGCCGTGCTAGAAGCTGCCGGGCGGGCAGCAAGCACTGAAAAGTTAATCTTGTCAGCCACTAGCACCAGGTAAACCAGGGTTAGCGCGGCGGTAGCCCAAGTGATCCAGGTTTGCACTTTCATGATGGTGTCGAAACCTAAAATTCCTGAGCCGGCCGCAAGCACTACCACCAGCACCAAGGCGGCGATCTGGGCCAGTAGGTGGTTGCTAAAGCCCAGGGCTCCCATCACGGTGGCGGTAGCTTGCACCGCCATAATGGCTAGGAAAGTTTCCCAGCCCACAGTCAAAATCCAGGAGATTAACGCTGAGACGCGGTTGCCGTGGTAGCCAAAAGCGGCGCGTGAAAGCACCAGGGTGGGGGCTGAGCCGCGTTTACCCGCAATTGCCACCAGACCACACAGCAGGAAAGACAAGGTTAGGCCCACTACTGAAATCAGTAGGGCCTGCACTAGGGACAGCCCAAATCCCAGTACCCATGCTCCCCAAGAAATACCTAGGACTGAAATGTTGGCGGCAAACCAGGGCATAAATAAATCTGCCGGTTTACCTTTACGATCTGCTTCAGCGATTACATCCAAGCCGACGGTTTCTACCGCTAGGCGGCTTTCGCTGCGTTGTGTTTGGGAGCTGAGTGAATCAGTACTCATAATTGGCTCCTTGAAAGCCTGTTTTTATTAAACTTATTAAACTGCGGCCGGCGTCTTAGCGGCGCTAGAAGCTGCACTAACTGTGTCAGCAGGGCTGGCACCGGCGGAACCAGCAGACTCAGCGTCATCGCCGCCAGAGCCAGCAGACTCAGCGCCGTCGGAGCCAGCTTCAGCAGAGCTTTCTGCAGCTGCTGGCTGCGCGGAAAGCTCATTGGTGCGCGGATGCGGGTTGTGGCGGGCCGCCATGAAGTCTTGGAAACCAACCGCTAAAACCGCACACATAATTAGGGCCATGCCGGCAATGTCTTCACCTGAGAAATAGGTGCCGGCTAAAGCGAAGGAAAATAGCGAGGCAGCCACGGGCTCTAGACAAGCAATTAGAGAAGCATTAACCGCGCCAATATCTTGCACGCCCTGCAGGAATAACACGAAGGCCACCACCGTGCCCAGCACTACCATGCCCACCATGTAAAGGTAGAAACCAGCAGAGGTTTGTACATGTACCTGCCAAACCATGGTGACCAGGCTCATCAACGTCCCGCCTAGTAGCATGCCATAGCAAACCACTAGGTCAGAGGAGTATTTACGAATAAGTTTGGTAGGTATCAGGGTGTATAGCGCCAGCGCCAGCGCGCAGGCTAGACCCCAGTACAGGGCGGCGGGGGTAATAACTAGCTCACCAATATTGCCGTGCGTAGCCAGCACTGCCGTACCCACTAGGGCCAGTAATACGGCAAATATTTCAGTTAAATGCGGGCGTCGTTTAGAGCGAATACACACCCAAATCACAATCAGAATTGGCCCCAAGTATTGCAAAACCGTGGCAGTACCGGCGTTAGAGCTTTTAACCGCAATCAGGTAGGTGTAGAGGTTAGCGATCAAACCAAATACGGTGTAAACCAACATGCTCACCCAGTCGGCACGGGTGTGCAGCAATTGGCGGTGCTTAGCGCTTAGTCCCTTGTCACGCCCCAGAATAAAAGCGATCAGTAGGCCTCCTGCCAACACCATACGGATGGAGGTAAGCCATTCTGGGTCAACAGCGTAGCGTTTAACGAGCAGCTCACCGCATACGCCCGAAAATCCCCAACAGATAGCCGCAAAAGTGGTTATTGCATAGCCGCGAAACTGCTTATTCACTTCTCTCCCTGGTTACGATTTACTGCTCAATCGGCCAAAGTATGGGACAAATTTCTACGTGATCAACCCGGTTAGCCCAATCCGGATTTACTAGCACTTGTTGGGCGCCTTCTACCGCATCAAGCATTTCTTCCTTGCCGCAGCTGCGGTCAATTAGTGCATAGATGCGTAGCTCTGAGGTCTCCCCCGCTTCAAAAGCCACATTCACCATGGCCTTGTAGGCCATCAGCTGCTCTTTCAGCTCTGCTTGTAGCTGCTCGTTTTCCCAGCTGGGAACCCATTTTTGGGCTTGGCTTAGGGAAATTACGGCGGGGCGCGGGATACGAATATTGTCTGTGGCTGGGTTTAGCACCCAGATCTGGTCAGTGGACAGGCAAGCCACTTGGGCAGCGCGCTGGGGGGTGACCGGGGCGGGACGCACGTCGCTGCGCCAAGCCTGCATATCTGCCTGGGAGCTGAACACCGGCATGGCGATATGCCCGTCATCTAGGTGCAGGGCCAGGCTCGCGGCGTCTTGGGCGGGGTCGTTTTGGTGCGGCTTGTGTCCGCCCGGTTTGCCAATTTCGACGGCGACGGCGGCGGCCGGCTCTTCTAAGCCATGTGCGGGCACGGGCACGATCAAGCGCGTGGCGGCAATGGCGGCAACTAGTTCGCGCAGGAATTGGGGGCGCGGTAGCTGGGCGGTAAGGGCCGCAGCTAGAGCGGCAGGGGTGGAGCCGTCGTCGTCGGCAAAGGGATTGGGGGCCAGGAGCTTGGAGATACGCTCGCGGGCGGCTAGGGCAGCTTGTAGCTGTTCTTGCGACATGATGCTCACTTACGGCCGAAAAACCGAAACGTCGCGGCTTTTTGAAGTCGGTTACGGTTTGGGTGACGCCTGGGTCGCTGGTGGATACGGCTCCGGGCACATCCTCCACCTTGGTAATGCCAAACAGTATGTCTTCTACGGCTGCGTCTAGGGCGCTCATGATCAGTCCGGCGCTGAGTTCTTCGCCGGCTTGACCGTTTTCGTAGCGACGGGCGGTGACCTGGCCTGATAGCCCGGTTTCAATGCCGACGTCGGTGGCTAGGTCTGCGGTTAGTAGCACTACGCCTTCGCGGGTTAGACGCGATAGGTCTTTGGCTAGGTCTGCTGCTTCTTGGGGTTCACTGTCGACGCCGCCAACCAGTTCGCTGATGTCCCACTGTTCGTGGGTAGAGACTAGTTCTTTTACTGCAAAGGCCCCGGTGGATGAGGGTACCGCCCAGCATTCATGCTCGCTCAGGGCCGCAAATGAGGCCAGGACCTGCGCATCTAGCAGAGGCGTGAGCACGATTGCGATTTTTACAGCTTTGGGAAGCTGGGAATCTTGAGTATTAAGGTCCGCAACTAGTGCGGCGAATTCGTCATCAATGTTGCGAGGTTCGCTAGCTTCACTCAAGATGGCTTCACTTTCGTACGCGGTAAACCTATGCCAATTGTAAGGCCGGCTTACAAAACTTGCTAACAAGGCGACACTAGCAAAACCGGGCCGATAACGTGTGCTATCAGCCCGGTTATATGCGCGTAGAGACTATTTACAGATGTTTATCACACCGTCTGTCACACCAGTGCGGCGCCCTGGGCCAGGGATTCGAGCTTGGCCCAGGCCAGTGAGGGGTGGATGCGTCCACCTAGGCCACAGTCGGTGGAGGCGATTACTCGCTCGCGCCCAACCAGGTCGGTGAAGCGGCGGATACGCTGGGCTACTAGCTCGGGGTGTTCCACCACGTTGGTGGCGTGGGAGACCACGCCGGGCAGGATTACGCGGTCGTCGGGTAGCTTAACGTCCTGCCACACGGTCCATTCGTGTTCGTGGCGTACGTTTGCGGCCTCGAAGGTGAGGTAGCGGGCGTTTACTTCCAGGGCAATGTCGACGATTTCCTTGAAGGCAATGTCGGTGGTGTGCGGGCCGTGCCAGGAGCCCCAGCATAGGTGGAAACGCACCTGGTCGGGGTTGATGCCTTCGAGGGCGTAGTTGACGGCTTCTAGGCGCTTGCGTAGCCAGGCGCGGTAGTCGGCCACTGTGGGTTCGGGGTTGATCTGGTCCCAGGCTTCGGCGAAGTCGGGGGCGTCGATCTGCACGGTTAGGCCGGCGTCAGTGATGACGCGGTACTCTTCACGTAGGGCGGTGGCCCAAGCCTGCAGGTGAGCGTCGTCGTCGGCGTAGTAAGCGTTGGCCACGCGGGCAGCAGAGCCGGGAGATACGGCTGCAATGAAGCCGTTTTCGCGGGCGATGCCGTTGTCTTCTAGGCCCTTGAGTAGCAGCTCAATGTCTTTGGCGACGGCGTCTTGGCCGATGTATTTGAGCTCACCGGTGACGGTGGGGAACTGCTGGGATTTCTTGCCTAGGTAGACGCCGTGTTCAGGGTCGGTGTAGACGTCATGGAACTTGGTCCAGTCTCGGCGGTCACCGAAGCTGGTCAGGCGGATCTTGCCGGGTTGGCTGCGCACGGGCTTGCTGGGGTCCCAGTCCCCTACGCTCTTGGGCGAGGAGGGGTCGATGATCTCTAGGCCAGAGAAGCGGGTGAAGGAGTAGGCCCACCAGGAGCCGTAGTCGACGCCGGAACGGGTGATGTGCCCGTATTCGCCTTCGTTGATTACGTCTAGGCCGATCTGGTGCTGTCGTTTGATTACCTGGTCGACGGCGTCGGTGAGGATTTCGTTGAATTTCTCGTCGCTAATGGTTCCGGCTGAACGTTGGTCGTTAGCTTCTAGCAGCTGGGCGGTGCGTGGCAGGGAACCTACATGGGTGGTACGAATTTTGGTCATGATAATTCCTCAAAGTCTAAGGCTGGCTTTAAAGGCGTTTAAGTGGACGCATGCGGCAAGGCCAGCGGTGGCCGCGAATGGTTATAGCTAGGTGCGGTAATGTTGTTATTTAAGGAGCGCATTTAGGCAGCCATAGGAGGCACGGCTAAGCCGCTCACCGCATTCGCTGAGTCATTATTACGGGAATCCTTCCATCGTTCTGGCTGGAGCACCTTACGCTTTTAAGCGCGGGTTGCTGCGGCGTCTTGGAGCCAGATCTCTCAGCCGCTCTGGATGGTTAACAATTAGAGCCTAACCGTTGCAGTTATGCAGACAAGGTTAGGTTTACATATTGAGACGATCTAAGACAACGATGTCTGTCGCCTAAACGCATGAGGGGGGTGGTCCCACCCCCCAAACGTTACGGCCGACGAGTTGGGAACATAAAAGTAGGGGGCGTGTTAGAAAATCTAACACACCCCCTACAACGCCCGATCTTCAAGGCTACAAAAAAGGTGGTGGGGGCGCCGACCCCCAAACAGGACCAAACACCCCCACCACACTTCAAGGAAACGGTTGGCAGTGCCCTACTCTCCCACAACCCACCAGTTGCAGTACCATCAGCGCAGAAAGGCTTAACTTCCAGGTTCGGAAAGGATACTGGGTGTAACCCCCTCGCTAAAACCACCAACACAACCAAAATAAGCAACACCCCAAAAAAAGGAGGTGACCACTCACCAGTCAGTGAAACAATTATTCACAAACAACAACCCAACCCCTAAAGGCCGTGTTGGTCGTGAACCGCACAGTGGACGCAAACACCATCAAACAACAAGTTATTGTTAGTTATCGGTCAATTAGTACTAGTAAGCTGGTCACCTTACAATGTCTACACTCCTAGCCTATCAACCCGGTAATCTACCGGGAACCTCCCCCCAAACAATATGGGACGGAAACCTAATCTCGAAGCTAGTTTCCCGCTTAGATGCTTTCAGCGGTTACCCATCCCGAACGTAGCAAACCAGCCATACCCCTGGCAGGATAACTGGCACACCAGAGGTTCGTCCGTCCCGGTCCTCTCGTACTAGGGACAGCCCTTCTCAAGTTTCCAACGCGCGCAGAGGATAGGGACCGAACTGTCTCACGACGTTCTAAACCCAGCTCGCGTACCGCTTTAATGGGCGAACAGCCCAACCCTTGGGACCTGCTCCAGCCCCAGGATGCGACGAGCCGACATCGAGGTGCCAAACCATGCCGTCGATATGGACTCTTGGGCAGGATCAGCCTGTTATCCCCGGGGTACCTTTTATCCGTTGAGCGACGACCCACCCACACGGGATCGCCGGATCACTAGTTCCTACTTTCGTACCTGCTCGACCTGTCAGTCTCGCAGTCAAGCTCCCTTGTGCACTTACACTCAACACCTGGTTACCGACCAGGATGAGGGAACCTTTGAGCGCCTCCGTTACAATTTAGGAGGCAACCGCCCCAGTTAAACTACCCACCAGGCACTGTCCCTAACCCGGATCACGGGCCAAGGTTCAGGCACACGCTATAACCAGAGTGGTATTTCAACAACGACTCCACAATCACTAGCGTGACCACTTCACAGTCTCCCACCTATCCCTACACAAGCTATAACGCGCACCAATACCAAGCTATAGTAAAGGTCCCGGGGTCTTTCCGTCCTTCTGCGCGTAACGAGCATCTTTACTCGTAATGCAATTTCGCCGAGTTCATGGTTGAGACAGTAGAGAAGTCGTTACGCCATTCGTGCAGGTCGGAACTTACCCGACAAGGAATTTCGCTACCTTAGGATGGTTATAGTTACCACCGCCGTTTACTGGGGCTTAAATTCACCGCTTCACCAACAAAGGTTGACGGTTCCTCTTAACCTTCCAGCACCGGGCAGGCGTCAGTACGTATACATCGCCTTACGGCTTCGCACGCACCTGTGTTTAGTAAACAGTCGCTTCTCCCTGGTCTCTGCGACCCTCAACCCTAGAAAGCCAAAAATGGTTTCATCAAGTATCAGGCCCCCCTTCTCCCGAAGTTACGGGGGCATTTTGCCGAGTTCCTTAACCATGATTATCTCGTGCGCCTAGGCATACTCTGCCCGACCACCTGTGTCGGTTTAGGGTACGGGCGGCCAGCCACCTCGCGTCGAAGCTTTTCTCGGCACCACAGGATCACCCCTACTTCCCACCCATAAGTGGTCATCATCCCGCCTCACATAAAACCACCCGGATTTACCTAGGCAGTAAGCTACACGGTTAAACGAGGTATTCCATCACCTCGCGAAGGCTTCCACTGTGCGTCACTCCACACGCTTGCCTACCAAGAAAGCCTGTCCCCAAACCAAAACCACAACCAGACTTCCGAAGAAACCCGACCGTGTTTTTAGCGTGGGTTAGTACCTTTCAGTCAACACTTGACGGTTACCAGCCGGTACCGGAATATCAACCGGTTATCCATCGACTACGCCTGTCGGCCTCGCCTTAGGACCCGACTCACCCAGGGCGGACTAGCCTAGCCCTGGAACCCTTGGTCATTCGGCGCTAGGGTTTCTCACCCTAGTATCGCTACTCATGCCTGCATTCTCACTTGCGTACCGTCCACGACACAATCACTCGGCCGCTTCACCCAGTACACAACGCTCCCCTACCACCCCCAACCCCTGGCCAGTAAAACTGACAGGGTGCTTGTTGAGGATCCGCGGCTTCGGCGGTGTGCTTGAGCCCCGCTACATTGTCGGCGCACGATCACTTGACCAGTGAGCTATTACGCACTCTTTCAAGGATGGCTGCTTCTAAGCCAACCTCCTGGTTGTCAACGCGACCGCACATCCTTTCCCACTTAGCACACGCTTAGGGGCCTTAGCCGGCGATCTGGGCTGTTTCCCTCTCGACAACGGAGCTTATCCCCCGCTGTCTCACTGCCACGCTATACCCGGACGGTATTCGGAGTTTGGTTGACGTCAGTAACCCTGTAAGGCCCATCAGCCATCCAGTAGCTCTACCCCCGCCCGGAACCACGCAACGCTGCACCTAAATGCATTTCGGGGAGAACCAGCTATCACGGAGTTTGATTGGCCTTTCACCCCTACCCACAGCTCATCCCCTCCATTTTCAACTGAAGTGGGTTCGGTCCTCCACACGCTCTTACACGTGCTTCAACCTGGCCATGGGTAGATCACCCCGCTTCGGGTCTAGAACGTGCCACTAACCGCCCTTTCAGACTCGCTTTCGCTACGGATCCCCCACACGGGTTAACCTCGCGACACGCCACTAACTCGCAGGCTCATTCTTCAATAGGCACGCCATCACCCCCAAAAAAGGGCTTTGACGGCTTGTAAGCGCCCGGTTTCAGGTACTATTTCACTCCCCTCCCGGGGTACTTTTCACCATTCCCTCACGGTACTTATCCGCTATCGGTTACCAGGAAGTATTTAGGCAGCTAAGTGGTCTTAGCAAATTCACACAAGATTCCACGAGCCCCGTGCTACTTGGGGAAAACATGCCCAACGCAGTGCCTGATGTTTCGCCTACCGGAGTATCACCGTCTACGCTTAGCCTTCCCAGACTATTCAACTACACCAAACATTTATAACTACGCACACCCCCGCCAGAGAATATACGAACACGCCCCACAACCCCGCATCAGCAACAACTGGCGTCTATCACACTAACACGGTTTCACCTAATCCGCTTTCGCTCGCCACTACTCACGGAATATCTTTTCCTGCGGGTACTAAGATGTTTCACTTCCCCGCGTACACCCCCACACGCCCTATACATTCAGGCGCAGGTAACAAGACATTACTCTTGCTAGGTTCCCCTATTCGGAAACCCTCGGATCAAAGCCTGTCAGACAGCTCCCCGAGGCTTATCGCAGTCCACCACGTCCTTCATCGGCCCCTGATACCAAGGCATCCACCGAACGCTCTTAAAAACTAACAACAAAAACAACACCAACCAACAATCAGTCAATCAGTATTGCTTGCAAAGATCAAAGATGCTCGCGTCCACTATACAGTTCACAACCAACACACCCACACCAAACAAACAACCACAATAAAGCAATCACTCGCATTGGTGGGGTCAGGTCCGGAGCGCTGCTCCAGAACCCCGACAGCATGCCAAGCCCTTTTAGCCCCGTCCCTCTTTGCCAAAAAAAGACAGAGCCAAAACATCTATAAAACGAATTTCCCTAACGGTTCTTCTCGCCGTTCCAAAAACCAAAACTCCTTAGAAAGGAGGTGATCCAGCCGCACCTTCCGGTACGGCTACCTTTGTTACGACTTCGTCCCAATCGCTAGCCCCACCTTTAACCGCTCCCCGTAGAGCCACGGGCTTGGGGTGTTGCCAACTTTCGTGACGTGACGGGCGGTGTGTACAAGGCCCGAGAACGTATTCACCGCAGCGTTGCTGATCTGCGATTACTAGCGACTCCACCTTCATGGTGTCGAGTTGCAGACACCAATCCGAACTGAGACCAGCTTTAAGGGATTAGCTCCACCTCACAGTATCGCAAACCCTCTGTACCGGCCATTGTAGCATGCGTGAAGCCCAAGACATAAGGGGCATGATGATTTGACGTCATCCCCACCTTCCTCCGAGTTGACCCCGGCAGTCTCCCGCGAGTCCCCACCACAACGTGCTGGCAACACGGGACAAGGGTTGCGCTCGTTGCGGGACTTAACCCAACATCTCACGACACGAGCTGACGACAACCATGCACCACCTGTGAAAACCACCCAAAAGGGTAAACCCTATCTCTAGAGCCACGGTTAACATGTCAAGCCTTGGTAAGGTTCTTCGCGTTGCATCGAATTAATCCGCATGCTCCGCCGCTTGTGCGGGCCCCCGTCAATTCCTTTGAGTTTTAGCCTTGCGGCCGTACTCCCCAGGCGGGGCACTTAATGCGTTAGCTACGGCGCAAAACCCCCGGAAAGGAGCCTCACACCTAGTGCCCAACGTTTACGGCGTGGACTACCAGGGTATCTAATCCTGTTCGCTCCCCACGCTTTCGCTCCTCAGCGTCAGTAACGGCCCAGTAACCTGCCTTCGCCATCGGTGTTCTTCCTGATATCTGCGCATTCCACCGCTACACCAGGAGTTCCAGTTACCCCTACCGCACTCTAGCCGGCCCGTACCCACCGCAAGCCCCCGGTTGAGCCGGAAGTTTTCACGACAGACGCGACCAGCCGCCTACGAGCTCTTTACGCCCAATAATTCCGGACAACGCTTGCGCCCTACGTATTACCGCGGCTGCTGGCACGTAGTTAGCCGGCGCTTCTTATCCAGGTACCCTCAACACCACCAAAAAGACAGTGCCTTGTTCCCTGACGAAAGAGGTTTACAACCCGAAGGCCTTCATCCCTCACGCGGCGTCGCTGCATCAGGCTTGCGCCCATTGTGCAATATTCCCCACTGCTGCCTCCCGTAGGAGTCTGGGCCGTATCTCAGTCCCAGTGTGACCGTCCACCCTCTCAGGCCGGCTACCCGTCAAAGCCTTGGTAGGCCATCACCCCACCAACAAGCTGATAGGCCGCGAGCCCATCCCTTACCAGAAAAAAACAACCTTTCCAAACCAACCCATGCAGACTGGTCAGAATATCCCGTATTAGCTACCCTTTCGAGCAGTTATCCAGGAAAGTAAGGGGCAGGTTACTCACGTGTTACTCACCCGTTCGCCACTAATCAACCAAGCAAGCTTGGTATTTTCGTTCGACTTGCATGTGTTAAGCACGCCGCCAGCGTTCGTCCTGAGCCAGGATCAAACTCTCCAAAAAAACATGAAGAACCAGAAAACAACTAGCTCAAAAAACATTAGTTGACAAAGAAATCAACAAGAAAAACCCCCCAACAAACAACACATTCGTTGGAGAAGAATTCAAGACATAAAAAACTTGACACACTATCGAGTTCTCAAACAACACACTCACAAGAAAAACCCACAAACCAAACCAGCTTGCATGCTTTCCTCAAAGCACCAGAGAATCTTACAACCAAGATTTCCAACCTGTCAACCCGACTCGCTATGAACCAGGCAACAACAGTTCAAAAACCATGCTGAGAAAAGATCCCTTGCTACCATCAGAACCAGTTTAAGAACCAGCCCCTCGCGGCAGCGGGAACTATCCTAACCCCACACACACCCAACCCGTCAACCCAAAAACACGTGCACCACAACACACTTTTGCTCTCGCTCGCCACAAACGCGTGGTGGAGCCTATCTATCCAGAAGTTTCTCTTATCCGGAGCCGCTCTTATCCGGAAAACAAGTGGCGGGGCCACCCCACAATGGGACGGCCCCGCCACGCTTAGCCAAGCAAAACTCAGGCAGACACTAGAGGCAAATCAGGCGATGTCACGCACAGCGTCAGCTACGGCGTCGGCAACGCGAGTGTCAAAGGCACCCGGAATGATGTAAACCGGGCTGAGCTCGCGCTCAGAAACTACCGAAGCAATACCGGTAGCAGCAGCACGCAGCAGCTCGGTGGAGATGTCGGTGATGCCGGTGTCCAGCAGGCCACGGAACAGGCCCGGGAAGGCCAGTACGTTGTTGATCTGGTTGGGGTAGTCGCTACGGCCGGTAGCCACTACGGCGGCGTACTTGGTGGCGGCAATCGGGTCCACCTCGGGGGTGGGGTTAGCCATGGCAAACACAATGGCGCCCTCGTTCATAACCGCTAGGTCTTCAGGCTCCAGCAGGTTACCGGAGGAAACACCGATGAACACGTCGGCGCCCTTGAGGCCTTCCTTCAGGTTGCCGGTAACGTGGCGGGGGTTGGTGTGCTCAGCCAGCCAACGACGGTGCTCGTTCATACCCTCGGTGTTGTCACCGTTGAGGGCGCCGTCACGACCGTAGCCAACAATGTCGCGAGCACCGTGAGCCATCAGCAGCTTGGCGATAGCAGAACCGGCCGCACCCACGCCGGAAAGCACAATACGTACATCCTCGATGTTCTTGCCAACTACCTTCAGGGCGTTGATTAGGGCAGCTAGGGTAACGATGGCGGTGCCGTGCTGGTCGTCGTGGAAGACCGGAATGTCTAGCTCTTCACGCAGACGGGCCTCAATGTCGAAGCACTTGGGGGCGGCGATGTCTTCTAGGTTGATACCACCGTAGGCGGGGGCTAGGGCCTTAACGATCGCCACGATCTCATCGGGGTCCTTGGTGTCCAGGGCCACCGGCCAAGCGTCAACCCCACCGAACTGCTTGAACAGTACAGCCTTACCTTCCATTACCGGCATGGCGGCGGCCGGGCCGATGTCACCTAGACCCAGTACGGCGGTACCGTCGGTAACCACGGCAACAGTGTTGCGCTTGATGGTCAGCTTACGAGCCTTGGAGGGGGTGTCGTAGATGGCCTTGCAGACACGGGCCACACCGGGGGTGTAGACACGGGATAGGTCACGACGGTTACGAATGGGGGTACGCGCGGCGATTTCAATCTTGCCGCCGATGTGGGCCAGGAAGGTGGAGTCACCTACGGTTTCAACTTCCACTCCGGGCAGGTTCTTGAGTAGATCAATTACTTCAAGACGGTGGTTGGAGTCCCGCAGGTCCATGGTTAGGTCAATTACGACCTTCTCACCGCTGGGGTCATCCACGTCAACACCGGTGACGATGGCACCGGTGGAAGCCGCAGTGTCAACCAACTGCGCTACCGAAGCCTGGCTGCGCGGTACCTGTAGTCGCAGAGCGACGGTGTAGCTAGGGCTGGGCTGTGCCATTTTTGTAGTCCTTTCACAAAACGACGGCGGTGGCTAAGGCCTGTATGCCGTTCATTGACACTATTGTGTCCGACTAATTAGCCGCTGTGCAGCGAGGTTTCCCACAATAAACGCCCAGCTTGTTTGTAAGCCTTACAACTCGAGCTATTTATCATTACTAAACAATAGGGGGCGTGGCCGCACGGCCACGCCCCCTACGTTATTTTGGCTTGGAATTTAGCCAGTTTCGTTTAGCCCTGTACGCGCTCCATGATCAGCTCACGTACACGCTTGGCGTCAGCCTGGCCGCGCGTAGCCTTCATCACTGCGCCCACAATTGCGCCGGCGGCAGCTACCTTACCGGCGCGAATCTTGTCGGCCACGTCGGGCTGAGCCGCCAGGGCGGCGTCCACAGCTTCCAGCAGGGCACCGTCGTCGCTAACTACCTTCAGGCCACGCTTAGCAGCGACCTCAGCCGGGTCACCTTCACCAGCTAGTACCCCAGCGAGCACCTGACGGGCCAGCTTGTCAGTCAGCTCGCCGTCGTCGACCATCTTCTGCAAAGCCGCAATCTGGGCGGGAGTAACCGGCAGCTCAGTAAGTGCCTGCTCCTGCTCCTTGGCGTAACGGGCTAGCTCACCCATCCACCACTTACGGGCAGCCTGACCGCTAGTACCAGCCAGGGCGGTAGCCTCAATCAGATCCAGGGCCTCAGCGTTGACCACATCGCGCATCTCTTCGTCACTTAGTCCCCAGGCTTCCTTTAGACGACGGCGCTTAGCGGCCGGCATCTCCGGTAGCGAGGCAGCAATCTCCTGCACCCACTGGCGGCTAGGAGCCACGGGCACCAGGTCAGGCTCAGGGAAGTAACGGTAGTCGTCGGCGTCGGACTTAACCCGGCCGGGTGCGGTAGTACCGTCAGCCTGGCCGTGGCGGGTTTCCTGCACGATCTCGCCACCATCAGCCAAAATCGCGGCCTGACGCTGAATCTCGTAGCGAATGTGCTGCTCAATAGAGCGGAAAGTGTTGACGTTCTTGGTTTCGGTGCGGATACCCAGCGGCGCATCGGGGCTCTCGCGCAGTGACACGTTCACGTCCGCACGCACGTTACCGCGCTCCATGCGGGCCTCAGAAACCCCAATGGCACGGAAAATGTCACGCAGGGTACGCACATAGGCGGCGGCCACCTCGGGGGCTCGCTTACCGGCGCCTTCAATGGGACGGGTCACGATCTCCACCAGCGGCACACCAGCGCGGTTGTAGTCCACCAGTGAGTATTCCGCACCCTCAATACGTCCGTCGGCGCCACCAATGTGGGTGTTCTTACCGGCGTCTTCTTCCATGTGGGCGCGCTCAATGGGCACGCGGAAAATTTCGCCGTCTTCTAGTTCCACATCCAGGTAACCGTCATAGGCGATGGGCTCATCAAACTGGGAAGTCTGGAAGTCTTTAGCCAGGTCCGGGTAGAAGTAGTTCTTGCGGGCAAAGCGGCAAGACTCAGCAATTGAGCAGTTCAGGGCCAAACCGATACGGATGGCGTACTCCACACCCTTGGCGTTAACCACCGGCAGGGCGCCGGGCAGACCCACCGAGGTGGGGGTGGTTAGCGAGTTAGGGGTGGCCCCAAACTGGTTGGGGGCGGCGTCGAACATCTTGGTGGCAGTACCCAGCTCAACGTGCACTTCGAGGCCCAAAACCGGATCGAAACGCTCAACGGCCTCGTCGAAATCCATTAGCTTATCGCTCATCGCACTTCCTTATAGCTGGGGGGCACGCTCTAGCAGCGCGCCACCAACACGTTCGTTTACCAGCGCCTCTAGCACCGCACCCACGCGGTAGAGACGGTCATCCTTACGTTGCGGGGCCAGGATCTGGAAGCCCACCGGCAAGCCTTCGCTAAGACCGCTAGGCAGGCTCATGCCGGGGATACCCGCCAGGTTAGCCGGAATGGTGGTTACATCCAGCTTGTACATGGTCAGCGGGTCGTCCTTCTCACCGAAACGGTAAGCGGTGATCGGACTGGTGGGGCTGACCAAAATGTCGACGTCGGCAAAGGCGGCGTCAAAGTCGCGCTGTACCAGGGTGCGCACCTTCAGGGCGCTGCCGTAGTAGGCGTCGTAGTAACCGGCGCTGAGCACGTGGGTGCCCAAAATGATGCGGCGCTTAGCCTCGTCACCAAAACCGGCGCCACGGGTAGCAGCCATAACGCGCTCAGCGGTGACCGGGCCTTCCTTGGGTTCAACACGCAGGCCGTAACGCATACCGTCGTAGCGGGCCAGGTTGGAGGAAACCTCGGCGGGCATGATCAGGTAGTAGGCGTCTAGGGCGTATTCCAGGTGGGGCAGGTCTACGGTCTTAATGGTGGCGCCGGCGTTCTCCAGCAGGGTTAGGGCCTGGTGGAAGGAGTCCACTACCCCTTCCTGGTAGCCTTCGCCGCCGTCGAGCTGAGAAATTACACCCACGCGCAGACCCTTTAAGTCCATGCCGGCCTGGGCGGCGCGCACCACGTCGGCCATGCCTCGGGGGGCGTCAGACAGTGAAGTGGAGTCCAGCGGGTCATAGGAGGCCATCACGTCGTGCAGCAGCGCAGTGTCAAGCACGTTGCGGGCCATGGGGCCGGGGGTGTCCAGCGAGGAAGCCATAGCGATTACACCGAAACGCGAAACCGTACCGTAGGTGGGCTTAACCCCCACGGTGCCGGTGACGGCGGCGGGCTGACGGATCGAGCCACCAGTGTCGGTACCTACCGCTAGCGGGCCTCATAGGCGGCCAAGGCGGCAGCCGAGCCACCTGAAGAACCACCGGGGATACGCTCTAGATCCCAGGGATTGGCGGTGCGGTGGAAAGCCGAGTGCTCAGTGGAGCCACCCATGGCGAATTCGTCCAGGTTGGTCTTACCCAAAATCGGCATCTGGTTGGCGCGAATGTTGGCTACCAAGGTGGCGTCGTAGGGCGGCACCCAGCCTTCCAGGATCTTGGAGGCGGCAGTGGTCACCTGGCCGCGAGTGCAGCACAGGTCTTTAACTGCTACGGGCACACCGGCTAGCTCGGGTAGCGCGGCGCCTTCCTTGCGGGCAGTGTCGACGGCGTCAGCGGCGGCCAGGGCGCCGTCGTGGTCTACGTTTAGGTAGGCACCCACGGCGGCCTCTAGGGCGTCAATGCGCTCTAGGTGGGCCTGGGTTAGTTCGCGGGAGCTAAATTCTCCGGCGGCTAGTTTGGCGGCCTGCTCGGCTGCGCTTAGACGGGTAAGTTCGCTGTTCACGCTCACTCCTCATCACCCAAAATCTGGGGTACTAGGAACATGGAGTCTTCGCTGGCGGGGGCGCCGGCTAGAAGCTCTTCTACATCCAAGGTGGGGCCCGGTACGTCTTCACGCATCACGTTAGTTAGCGGCACCGGGTGGCTGGTGGCGGGGATTTCTGCGGAAACCACAGAGTTAACGCGAGCAAATGAGGAGGCTACGGCGTCGAGCTCTTTAGCTAGGCGCTCCACCTCAGCGTCTGTTAGTGCAACGCGAGCCAATGCGGCTACACGCGCTACTTCGGCGGTAGAAATTGTCGACATGGTCTCAAGTTTAAACCCCGCCAGGCGGCCGTTGGTTACTTGGCCTTAACAAAAGTGGCTGCGCCGTTAGCGAGTTGTGTCCTTAAAACTGTCCCAGCCTGCCTGCTTGGCGCATAACATGTAAGCAGCACGACTGCCACAGACAGGCGACAAGTGCACCAGACTAAACTAAAATAAAGTTGATCCGTAAACTATTGGTTAGTTTACTCCCCTTACACCTTCCCCAAATATCTAGGTGTAAATCTCACGGAAGTTGACGGTAGTGATAAAACTCTTCAACCGTTCACAGAAGGTAAGCGCGAACGTTGAAAAACGGCGCCGCTGGCCCTGGCTGGTGGGCGCCGCAGCCCTCCTAGCTGTGGGCGGTGGCGCTGGCGCTTGGGCCGTGCATTATTCGGACCATGCCCTCCCCGGCACGAGCGTGGCCGGCCAGGATGTATCAGGCATGACTCAGAGCGAAATCGCCAAGTTGGTGTCCTCTAAGGCAAGCTCTGCCACGGTGTCTATCTCCGGCGCGGTTAATCGCCAGGCTAGCCTCAGCGAGCTGGGGGTTAAGGTCGACGCCGCCGCTACTGCTAAGGCTGCTCTGTCACCTAACGCTTCAATCATGAACCGTTTCACGGCGCCGTTTACCTCTAACAATTCAGTAAGCGTGGTTTCCACCAGCTCTTCAATCAAGATTGACGAGTACATCGCCAAGATTTTGCCGCCCGGCTCTAACGCCCCGGTCAATGCTTCGGTGACCTTTAACGAGGAAGAAACCACCTTTGAGGTTGTCTCCGGTAAGGATGGCCAGAGCCTGTCTCCTAAGGAGATTGAGCAGGCCGCCACTAGCGCCGCCGCGCAGCTTAGCTCTACCTCGGTGAAGGTGGCTTATGTGAACACGGCCCCCACCATTACTTACACCAAGGCTAAGGCTGCCGCTGATAAGGCCAACACCATCATTAAAAACGATGTCACCATTACTGACCCTGATGGCGACACCTACACCGCTGACACTGAAACTAAGGCTGCCTGGATCAAGGTTGGCCCCAGCACGGATGGCAAGAATCTGGCCGTAACCGTCGATAAGGAAGCGGTAACCAAGTGGGTTAACAAGCAGGCTTCGGCCGCGCAGGTGACCCTGGTTGAGGGTGAACGTAACGTTTACTCTGACGGTAAGGTGGCCACGGTGGTGGTTGAGGCTAAGGACGGTAAAGACGTCCAGAACGCTTCTACTGTCTCTGAGCAGCTACTGACTTCGCTTAACAGCGGCAAGGTTTATGCCGGTAAGTTCGAGTACAAAACCACTAAGGCAGAGTGGAAAGAGCGCACTATCGCCAACGGCGCAGAAAAGCTGGTTTACCCGGCAGCTGAGGGCGAGAAGTGGATTGACGTTAACCTGTCTAACGCCACAGTGACCGCCTATGAGGGTGCCACGGTGGTGCATGGCCCGGTGGGTATGGTTCCGGGCGCTCCGGGAACTGAAACCGTAACCGGCACCTACCACGTCTACCTCAAGTACGCTGCCCAGGATATGGGTTGTACCGCCGGTTGGGATTACTGCTCCAAGGATGTTCCTTGGGTCACCTACTTCACCGGTTCTTACGCCCTACATGGTGCGCCTTGGCGTAACTCCTTCGGCTGGTCTGGTGAGGGCGGCTCACACGGCTGCGTTAACATGCCAGTTTCTGAAGCCAAGTGGGTTTATGACTGGGCCCCTGTGGGCACCACGGTAGTTTCGCACTACTAAACCGCTAGGCACGCTTAAACCGCTAAGCACACTAATGGGGTCGGGTTTTAAGCCCGGCCCCATTTGTTATGTCTCCTTTTGGTTGCTTCAGGCGGGGACGACGGCGCCCGCCCCTTTGCATGGTCAGGTTCCGGCTCTTTGGGCGCGTCAGCCCCCTTGGAGGCCCGCCGGCCCTTTGAGTGACGGGCCCCGCCCCTAGCGTTTAGGCGGGAGCCTGTCCCTGAAGTAGGGCCACAAACTGTTCCTCATCCAAAACCGGCACCCCTAGCGAGATGGCTTTGCGTTCTTTAGAGCCAGCCTTCTCCCCCGCCACTAGGTAATCGGTTTTCTTCGAAACACTACCGGCAGCCTTGCCGCCCCTAGCCACAATCGCCGCCTGGGCTTGGGAGCGGGTAAAGCCAGAGAGCGTGCCGGTGACCACCAAAGTAAGCCCGGTCAGAGTTTGCTCCAACTCTTGCGTCTCAGCAGCGGCGCCATCTCCTGCCCCGCCAGCGACGTCGTCGCCACCAGTGCCCCCCGCAGCGCCGCCAGCAGGTACCTCACCCTCGGCGTCGTCCATACGCACCCCAGCGTCTTGCCAGGCCTGCAAAATTTCGCGGTGCCAGTCCACTTCAAGCCAGCTCAGCCAAGCCTGGGCAATGGTCTCGCCCACGCCCTCAACCGCAGCCAGCTCCTCTAGGGAAGCTTGACGTAAAGCCTGCATAGAGCCAAAGTGGGCAGCCCAAGCCTGCGCCGCCGTCGGCCCTATGTGCCGGATCGAAAGCGCCACCAAAACCCGCCACAGTGGACGCTGCTTGGCCTGCTCAATGGCGGCCAGCATGGAGATAGCGTTTTTACGCGGCACTGAAGGTTTCTTGGCTGTGGGCTTGGTGTAAAACACGGGCACCTGCTCGCTTACGCCGGTGCGCGCATTAGTGCGAGTGGTGGTTACCTGTTCAAGATCTTCAATTTTTAAGTCAAATAGCTGGGCTTCGTTGCTAAGCACCGGCGGGTGCTCACTAGTGGATTGAGTCAGCGCCAGGGCAGACTCCTCCCCCAATCCCTCAATGTCAAAGGCACTGCGGCCGGCCAAATACACCAGACGCTGGGTCAGCTGAGCTGGGCACGAGCGCTGGTTGGGGCAACGTAGATCCACGTCGCCCTCCTTCATGGGCGCCAAGGCGGTGCCGCAAGAAGGGCAGTTGGCGGGCATAACAAAGGGGTAGGCGTCCTCAGGGCGCAGCGACAATACCGGCCCTAAAACCTCAGGGATCACGTCCCCGGCTTTACGCAGCACCACCGTGTCGCCGATCCACACGCCTTTACGGGCTACCTCACTGGCATTGTGCAAAGTAGCGCGGGCTACCGTAGAACCAGCTACCGCCACCGGCTCCATCACCGCGAAGGGGGTGACGCGCCCAGTGCGCCCCACCTGCACGTCGATATCTAGCAGCTTGGTGTGCACTTCCTGGGGCGGGTACTTGTAGGCCACTGCCCAGCGCGGCACGCGGGCGGTAAAGCCCAGCTCACGTTGACGCTGGACATCGTCTAGTTTGAACACGATACCGTCGATGTCGTGTACCAGCTGGTCGCGGCGCTTAGCGTAGGTGGCGATATATTCTTCGCGCTGTTTGCGCCCCACTAGCACCTGCGTGTAGCTAGACACTGGCAAGCCCCAGGAACGCATTAGCTCATACCATTCACGCTGAGTTTGCGGCAGTTCTTGGGCCTCATCTTGCACTTCTACCGCCCCGAAACCGTGCACCACCATAGCCAGCGGGCGCGAGGCGGTTACTGCCGGATTCTTTTGCCGCAGCGAGCCGGCGGCGGCGTTACGCGGGTTAGCGAAAATCTGTAGCAGCGGCTCAGTTTTGCGTCCCTGCTCGCGCGCTTGTAGATTGCGCTGCTCGCGGCGCTGATTTTCTTCCTGGCGCTCACGGTTAAATCGAGCAAAAGCTTCACTTGGGAAATACACCTCACCGCGCACCTCAATGCGCTTGGGGTGATTGGAACCGGCTAGCACTAGCGGAATTGAGGCGATAGTGCGGGCATTAGCAGTGATGTCTTCACCCACACGCCCATCTCCACGCGTGGCAGCCTGGGTTAAGACACCGTCTAGGTAGGTTAGTGAGATAGCCAGGCCGTCAACCTTAACCTCGGCGGTCATGGGTAGCTCATCGGTTGGGTCTATGCGCGCACACCACTGAGCTAGCTCCTCCAAGCTAAAAACGTCTTGCAGCGAGTACATGCGTTCAGCGTGAGTGATGGGGGCAAACTGGTTGGCACCTTGGCCACCTACATGCTGGGTTGGCGAGGAGGGCAGGGCCAGTGCCGGGTAGGTGTCTTCAAGTTCTTCTAGCTCGCGGTAAAGGCGGTCATATTCCTGATCGCTGAGCGAACTTTGGGTGTCTACGGCGTCGTAGTAATCGTGGCGGGCGCGGTCGATGGTGCGTACCAGCTGCCCCCAACGCTCGCGTGCGGATGCGGGAATTTGGCTTACTGCCTGCGGGCTAGTCATGGCTCAATCATCGCAGAAATCCGCCCTACTCGCGATTTTTCCCCAGCACTAGATTATATTTGATTATGTTGTGTTATGCTTGAAATATGGCAACGCCGCTTAATGATGTTTATTCGCTGCGTGCAGCCACCGACGCTGAGCTGCACATAGCAGTTGTGCACGGCCCTCATGCCGGCATGGTTCTGCCCGCGAGCGCCGCTGCTTTAGGCCGGGCTGATTTACCTGATGACCAGTTTGTTTCCTGGCAGCATTTGCGCCTGCGTCAGCTGCGTGGGGCTTTGCGGGTGCGTGATGTGGGCTCTGTTAATGGGCTTTGGTTGCGCTGTGGGGGTTGTTTTTGGCGACGACGCCGCCGCCTGGTGTGGTATCCGCGCGCCCGGATTCGTATTGGCACTACCGTGTTGCAGCTGCGGCGCTTGCCGCGCCAGTTGCAGGTGCCCCAGCCTCATGCTGGCGGGTTTTTGTTGCAAAGCTTGTATGTGCTTTTGCCGCTGGTGGCCATGGCCGGGTTTTTGCTAACCGATCAGGGCTGGTCAATGATGCTAATTAGCGCCCCCATGTTGGGGCTAATGATGCTGCGTAGCTATCCCTCTGGTCGAGGCGCTAGCCCCGGGCGTCTACCTGATCCGGCTACTTTGGCGCTGGCCTGCGCCATGGTTGGCGAGCATAAACCCAATACGAAAAACTGTTTGCGGGCTTGGCCGGGTATCCGCCGCTTTCACGCCACCCGGATTCGCCCCGATGAGCGTATTACCATTACCGGCCCTAATGCCCAGACAACCGGGCGCTGGCTGTGTGCGCAGCTGTTAGCCACAGCCCAGGCCCGGGTGCAACCGGTTAGCGGCGGAGCCCACCTGCTTTGGGATGAGGGCCAAAACCAGGCTTGGTTGATGTGGGCCACCACTAAGCCAGCTACCCGCTGTATTCGCGCCCCTAGGCGCGTAGCTGAGATTTCTGATTCATGGTGGCGCCAGATTTTTACTCCCGCCACTTTGCAGGCCACGCAAGAGCGCCAAGGCCCAGCTTGTATTGCCTTGGCTTCACTTTTGGATTTAGAAGCTGGCCCTACTTTTGCCAGCCAGCTTCAAGAACCTAAAGCAGCCACCAAGTTTACCCAGGCTGGGGCAGCCTTTTCTAAGGCCAAGCCTGCCAAGTTTACCCAGGCTGATCCCAGCGCTTGTGCCAAAAGCCCCACCCAGCTGCGCGCCTGTTTAGGGGTGGGTGACTGTGGCCAAGCTTGGGTGGATTTGGTGGCTGATGGGCCCCACGCCCTGGTGGTGGGCACTACCGGGGCTGGTAAATCAGAGCTATTAACCAGTTGGCTATTGCAGTTAGCTTGGGCCCATTCCCCCTCAGCTTTGCAACTGATTTTGGTTGACTACAAGGGCGGCACCTGCCTGGGGCCGCTAAAGCGCCTGCCGCACTGCGTCGATCTACTAACTGATTTAGAGCCTGCCGCCACCGCCAGGGCTATTGAGGCCATCAGTGCCCAACTGCGCCGTCGTGAACAAATTTTGCGCAAAAGCAACTGTAAAGACATAACCGAATATGAGCAGCTACGCCACCACCAACCCAGCTTGGCGCCGCTAGCCCGGATGCTAGTGGTGGTGGATGAGTTCGCCACCCTGGCGGCCACCCAAGAAGAGCTACTTGAGCATCTGCTGCGCCTGGCCGCGCAGGGACGCAGTTTAGGGATGCACCTGATTTTAGCCACCCAACACCCCCATGGGGCGCTAAGCACCTCAATTACCGCCAATGCGGCGCTACGAGTGTGCCTGCGGATGCTTGACGCCAGCGAAGGCGCCCCACTGCTGGGCCACGGTGACCTGCCAGATTTGCCGCGTGCGCCGGGGTTTTTATGTCTAAGCACCCAGCGCGGACATTTCGCTGCCCCTATGCCGGCACTGCCCAGGAAAGCGCTGTGTGGATTGATGCTTGCGTTAAAGCCGCCCAGGCCCTGCCACCTTGTCAGTCACCCTGGCTAGCGCCGCCCCCAGCTAACCTCACTTTTACCCAAGCCCAACAGTTACTTACTGCCCACGGCGCCCCGGCACCCGCTAAAGGACTAGCTACCAGCCTGGTTAGTACCCGCCAAAATTTGGCCTTGGCCCTATGTGACCTGCCTGAGCAGCTAGCCTATGGGGCTTTTAACTGGGACAGCGCCACGCCGCTAGGGATTTTTGGTACCAGCGCTTCGGGTCGCACCACTGCGCTGCGGCAACTGGCTAGCAGCGCCGCCCAGGCTGGTCTGGTTACCCATGTGATAGGCGCTGATTTAAACCAGCTGGCTTTGCCAAATGCAGCCCTGGCCGGCTCGCAATTAGACACCTTTCATCCTTGCGAAGTTTTGCGCCTAACCCAGTTAGCTTTGGAGGGAAAACTACGTGGCCAACTGCTACTAATTGATGATCTGGACTGTGTGGGCGAGGCGATAGACACTGTCTTGGGACTGGGTGAAGGCCGCGACGTGCTAGAAAAACTGGTTAATGCTTCACGTCGAGGCCTGTTTGCCCTGGCTTTAGCTGGGGATTTAGCTAATGCCCCGATGCGTTGGTGCGCCAATATTTCCCAGCGCCTGTACCTGGGAGTTTGCTCTGACACCCTGGCTGATCAAGCCGGCCTTAAACGCTGCCAGCAGGCCCCTAATCAGGTGGGTGCCGGGGTGCTTACTTTGGCCTCGCACTGGTGCGCCGCCCAGATTTGCTAGCGCCGGTTTTGCCCACTAGTGCCGCAAATTTGCCTGCTAGCGTCGTAGATTCGCCCGCTAGCGCCTCAGATTTACCCGTTAACCCCTCAGACACGACGACGGCGCTCGCGGCTGCCCCAGTTGTGGCCCTGCCGGAGATTGTCCCCATCTGCCCGCCCTGGGCGCTGGGTTTAGGCGGTGACCAAGCCCAGCCTTGGTGCCCGCAGCTAAGTCAAGGGCTGGCCATCATTGGGCCTGCTGGTAGTGGCCGCAGCACCGCCCTGGCACGCGTCTACGACATTTTGCAGGCTACCGACCCAACCCTGGCTCAGCATGCAATTTTTATCGACAACCTAGACCAAGCCTGCCCAAGCGCCATTAACACCGTAGAAACTGCCCTAGATGCTGGCATCCCAGTTTTTGCCACCGCCTTAACCAGCCGCGCCGCCAACACTTACAGCGGTGCCCTAGCCCAGCTGCGCAGCCTAAGTCCGCTGCTACTACTTGCCCCTGGCCTGGGCGAAGGGACACAGCTAACCAATGTGCGACTAACGCGCTGGCTTGACCCTCACCGCCAGCACCTACCAGGCAGGGGGCTTGTCATAGCTAGCTCACAAATCACACCTATACAGATCTGCCAAAATACCAGCCCAACATTTGCAGCTAACCCACAAGTGTAGGCTTTTCCACAAGTAAACCTCTTGAAATTTACAAAAACTGCTCAAAAGTGCCCAAATGTGATTACTTCCACCGCATTTCTGCGCAGTTCTCAGGTAAAAAGTCTTGTCCTAGCGCTTATACCGTGTGAGAGTTGGACAGGCAAATCGAACGGGCGATCGGCGCTACGGCGGCGACGACCGTTCATCTGTTTTTACCTGGCCTTAACGGCGGTATTAAGAAGGGAGAATGTCATGGACTGGCGTGAGCGTGCAGCGTGCCTGAACGCAGACCCGGAGTTGTTCTTCCCTGTGGGTAACACCGGTCCGGCAATCGCCCAAATCGCGGAAGCCAAGACTGTATGCCGCAGCTGTTCAGTTGTGGATGTGTGTTTGAAATGGGCTCTGGACAACGGTCAAGACGCTGGCGTCTGGGGTGGAATGAGTGAAGACGAACGGCGCTCCCTAAAACGTAGGGCTGCCCGTGCTCGTCGTTCTGCCTGACCGAAAATTTATGGCCGCACCAACTTGGTGCGGCCATAAATTTTTAGCGCAGCTATAAATTTTTTAAGGCGCCTAGTCTTCCAGGCAGGCGTGGATAGTTACCACTGTGCCGCCTTGCGGGTTAGGTGACCAGTCAATGACGCCGTGCAGCTCAGTGCGCACCAAAGTGGAGACAATCTGGGTACCCAAACCACTCATTACCTTGCCCTCAGCCAAGCCTTCGCCGTCGTCGCTAACCAGCACCTTCAAAGCGGCCCCATCACGCTGGGCGGTAACCGTAACCGTACCGTCACGTTTAGCCAAGCCATGCTCAACAGCGTTAGCGACCAGCTCCGCCAGCACCGTAACCAGGGCCTGGGCGGCGTCGCCACCGACCATGCCAAACCTGCCCTCCAGCTGGACACTTACCTTATGGTCACTTTCAGCCACCACTGCGGCCTGACGCAAAACTGACCGAAAACCTCATCAAAATTAACGATTTCATCAATGTTTTGACTCAGCGCATCATGCACGGTGGCGATGGTAGCCACGCGCCGCTCCGCCTCACGCAGGGCTGCCTGCGCCTCAGGCTGCTCAGCGCGCCGCGCCTGCATACGCAGCAGCGCCGAGACGGTTTGTAGATTGTTTTTAACGCGGTGGTGAATTTCGCGGATGGTGGCGTCCTTGCTCAGCAGCACCTGTTCTCTACGACGCAGCTCGGTGATGTCACGCACCAGCAGCAGTCCCCCAGCCCGCTGGCCAGCGTCTAGCAGCGGCACAGAGCGCACCGCCAAGAACACTCCCCCTAGCTCCAGCTCAGTTAGCCAAGCCTGGCGTCCCATAAGCACCAGCGACATAGTCTCATCCACGTGGCTATGGGGAGGAATCAGGTTAGTTACCTGCTCAAGTAGCTGTACTTTATCCAGGCTTCCCTTAATACCTAATCGGTGAAAACAGGTGGTTGCGTTAGGTGAGGCGTAGGTAACATTCCCCTCAACACTGAGGCAGATCATACCGTCAGTTACACGCGGCATCCCGTGGCGTACGCTGGTGCCCGCCCCTGACACGGGAAAATCTCCCTGAGAAATCATCTGGCACAGGCGGTTAGCCGCTTGCAGCTGGCCATCGTCAATCAGGCGCCCGCCGCTAAGCAGCCCCACGGTGGATTCACGAGTTAGCACTGCAATAGCTCGCCCACTGCGCACCACCGGAATGAATTCTTCTTTAACAGCTACCGTGCCGTTCCAAATATTGTTTTTAGCGACCCTTACCTGGCAGGAGGCCAGCGCTTCCAGGGCCAGTGCTTCACGCGCTGCCGGCATACGCAGACCTATTACGTCGTCATGGTGCACAGTGGTGTTGTTGGAGGGACGGCACTGATCCATAGCCATCAGCCGCCCGTTCTTGTTACACACCCACAGCACCAGGTCAGCCATTGACATGTCAGCCACCAGCTGCCAGTCCCCCACAAGTTGATGCAGCCAGTCCAGGTCAGCTGGGGCAAACTCAACTTTGTCTCGTAGCGCTGCGGGGAGAGTCGTCATGACTCCAGCTAGCGCGCATGGCAGGCTTATCTCATGCGTACATCAGTGAAAATAAATTATCAGGCTCCTTGCGAACAGATTTTGTCGATGTTTAACGACCCGGCTTACCAGTTAATCCGTTTTGGTAGGGCCCCGCTAGAAAATTTGCACGCTAACGCCTTGCCTGCCAGCGCCGACGACGCCGGTAAAACCTGGCAGGGCACGCTCACCAAGGCCGCCGTAAGCCCCACTGTTATTCCGGCAAACGCCAGCCGTTTTATAAAGGGTGAGGTAAACCTGGCTCTGGCCCAGCGTTGGTGCACCCAACCCCGCTCTGACTCAAGCTACCAGGGCCAAATCGCCACCCAGATCAGTGGGCTACCACTCAAACTAAGCGGCCAGGGTACTTTAACCCCCACCGCCTCAGGTTGCGAGCTAAACGTGGATATTGACGCGACTTTGGCGATCCCGCTTTTTGGTGAACGCATCTTACGCAGCGCCCTGAAGTTCTCCGACGACGCCGTCGCCTATGAGCTTGCCTGTGCCGCTAAATACCTGGCGGGCCACAGCGCCAACTAGGCGCACCCAAACTGCCTGCCCGGCCGCAGCCCTATCGAGGCCAGATGCCGGGCACAAGGTCCATTGCGCCGCAAGCAATAGCCCTGCCCGCTGACGGCGCAGCATGTAAAGATATTGCACATGAGTGAACTACATCCTGAACTTGTCCCTGCCAACCTACCCGCCGCCGGGGTTTGGGCTAAGCGCCTAGGGCACCCGCCACTACCTGGCCGGAAACGAAAAACGGCGTAAGCGTTGAGGTTGGCGGCGAAGGCAACTTCACCCCCGGTGAACTAATGAAGATCGCCCTGCTCACCTGCCAGACTCTCTCAGCCGACCACCGTATCGCCCGCGAACTGGGCCAAGATGGTCAGTTGACCGCCGTGGCCACCGCCGTCAAAAAAACGATGCGGAAGAGCGCTACGAGTCCTTCGTCGTCGACATTGACGCAGCCCCTAGCCGGCCCTAGACGAAAACCAACTAGCCAAGCTGCGTGAACGCGTGGAGGTAGCCATTAACCGTTACTGCACGGTAGGCCACACGGTAGAGCACGGCGCCCACGTAACCACCCGCCTCAACGGCACCCCTATCGCCTAAATTAACCACTAACTGAAGGGAGCGGGGGCTTGTCCCTAGAACCTAACAAGTTTGAAACTGCACTAGATAAGGCCCTATCCATTCCGGCAGACCGGGTGGTTGTGCGCGCCGAGCGTATGCGGGCCCAACACCCCCACGCCACCACTGAGGAACTGGTGGAATTAGCTGGGCGCGCCCTAGTGCGTGACGTTTCGCTATCTAGCGGGGCGGTAGGTACCGCCGCCGCTCTGCCTTCAGTTGGCACCATTACGGCAGCGGGCCTAACCACGGCCCAAACCGCCACATTTTTCGTGCAAGCCGCCTACTATGTGCTCACCGTAGCCCAGCTGCAGGGCATTTCCGTGGTAGACCGCGAGCGCCGTCGTACCCTGCTGCTCAGCGCCCTGTTGGGCAAGGAGGGCCAGGAAATTATTGAGGGCCAGCTGGGGATGCAGTCTCTGGTGTGGGTGGGGCAGCTGGTTAACACCCTGCCTATTTCCACGGTGCGTACGGTTAACGCCAAACTGGCTACTCGCGCCGCTAAGTATGCCGGGCGCAAGGTTTGGGTGTGGCTGCTGGGCGCCTGGCTCCCCTGGGGATTGGCGCGGCTGTGGGCTGGTGGGGTGGACGTTCCCTGGCCCGGCAGGTGATTGAGTCCACCCAGGTGGCGATGCAAGATCATACTGCGGATCTAGTTTCCTCCCCCAAAGTTGTAGACCTGGACTTAGGTAAGGTTATCGACCTATGAGCTACCCCTTTTTGGAAGCTATGGGACTGACCGCGCCTGAAGGCGTGGATGTGGCCTATGAGGAGCTTTTAGCTGAGGTGCTCACCAGTGGCGCCCGTAAATCTGACCGCACCGGTACGGGCACGCTCAGTGTTTTTGGACGCCAGCTGCGCTATGACCTAAGTAAGGGTTTTCCGCGTATTACCACCAAGTTTGTGGCTATGAAGGCGGTTAAGGGTGAGCTGCTGTGGTTTTTGCGTGGCGATACTAATGTGCGTTGGTTGCAAGAGCGCGGCATCACTATTTGGGATGAGTGGGCTGACGCCGCCGGTGAGCTGGGGCCGGTTTATGGTCACCAGTGGCGTAGCTGGCAGGGGGCTGACGGGGCCACCTACGACCAAATTGCGCAGCTAGTTGCGGATTTGCGGGCTAACCCTGATTCGCGCCGGATGATTGTTTCGGCCTGGAATGTGGGGGCTTTGCAGGATATGGCGCTGGCGCCTTGTCACGCTTTCTTCCAGTGCTATGTGGCCGAGGGCAAGCTGTCTTTGCAGATTTATCAGCGCAGCGCCGACCTGTTCTTAGGGGTGCCGTTCAATATTGCTTCTTATGCGCTGCTAGTGCATATGTTGGCGCAGCAAACTGATTTGCAGCCCGGTGAGCTGGTGTGGACTGGCGGGGACTGCCACATTTATTTGAACCACTTGGAGCAGGTGCGCACGCAGCTTAGCCGGGTACCGCAGGCCTATAGTTTCCCCACTTTGCGTCTTAACCGGGCTGATTCGATTGATAGCTATCAGATGGATGACATTGATGTTTCTGATGGCTACCGTCACCACCCCGCGATTAAGGCTCCGGTAGCGGTGTGAGCGGTGTAGTTGCTGCCTCTGGCCTATTTGGATCTGGCTCTGGAGCGACAGCTCCGGCAACCACGACGGCGCCGGCGTTGTCTCCTGCTTTGGGGCGCGTGGGGCTGATTTGGGCCCAGTCTGACGACGGCGTGCTTGGGGTTGACGGCGACATGGCCTGGCGGGTGCCGGCTGATTTCAAGCATTTCAAGGCGTCCACTATAGGTTGCGGCGTGGTTATGGGTTCACGCACTTGGCATTCGTTAAGTTCAGCTCTGCCTGGACGTAACTGTGTGGTGCTCACCCGTCGGGGTGTGGATGGCCCCACCTGCGCATCCACCTAGATGAAGCGTTGCAGTTGGCTGGCGCGGGCCTGGGCCCAGATCCGCGTGAGGGTATTTACCGCTCTTTGCCCCGAGTTTGGGTGATAGGTGGAGCCCAGGTGTATCAGCTTGCTTTAGATAGCGATTTGGCTGATGTGTTGGTGATTAGCGAGCTGGAGCTAGATGCTCGCGCCAAGCTGGGGCCGTTGCATGGGCGCCAGTTAACCCTGGCTCCCCAAGTGGATTATTCACGTTTCTGTCTGCAAGCCGATGCTAGCGATAGCGATTGGCGTCCGCCTAGCGGCGATGCCCGCTGGCGCGTAAAAACCTGGGTGCGTGCCTAAAGCGCCACCAAAAAGTCGTACCTAAAGCACCCCTAAAAGTAGTGGCCAGCCGGTTTAAATCGGCTGGCCACCAGCGTTTTAGTTGGCGCTTACTTGGCGCTTTCTTGTACTTGGCGCCTTCTTGCTCCTGACGCTTACTCGGCGCTTTCTTGCTGCTTGCGCCAGCGGATGCCGGCGTCGATGAAACCGTCAATGTCGCCGTCGAACACAGATTCAGGGTTACCCACCTCGTAGCTGGTACGCAGGTCCTTAACCATCTGGTAGGGGTTGAGCACGTAGGAGCGCATCTGGTCACCCCAGGATGCCTTAACGTCGCCAGCCAGTTCCTTCTTCTTGGCGTCTTCTTCCTGCTGCTTTAGCAGCAGCAGGCGCGACTGCAGCACGCGCATGGCGGCGGCGCGGTTTTGGATCTGGGATTTTTCGTCCTGCATGGACACCACCAGGCCGGTGGGCAAGTGGGTGATGCGCACAGCCGAGTCGGTGGTGTTAACGCTCTGACCACCCGGGCCTGAGGAGCGGAAGACATCAATGCGGATGTCGGTTTCGGGAATTTCGATGTGGTCGGTGGATTCAATCAGCGGAATAACCTCAACCGCCGCAAATGAAGTCTGGCGCCTGCCCTGGTTATCGAAGGGGCTGATACGCACCAGGCGGTGGGTGCCGCCCTCAACCGAAAGCGTGCCGTAAGCGTAGGGGGCGTGTACCTCGAAGGTAACCGACTTTAGACCAGCTTCTTCAGCGTAGGAGGTGTCCAGCACTTTAACCGGGTATTCGTGGCGTTCAGCCCAACGCAAGTACATGCGTAGCAGCATCTGGGCGAAGTCTGCCGCATCCACACCGCCGGCACCTGAACGGATAGTTACTACGGCGTCGCGCTGATCGTATTCGCCCGAAAGCAGGGTGCGGATTTCCAGATCTGCTAGGTCTTTGGAGATAGCTTCCAGGTCAGCGCCGGCCTCGTCGAGGATAGCCTCGCGTTCGTCGCCTTCTTCTTCCTCGGCTAGCTCCACCATGGCTTGTAGGTCTTCAATGCGTTCGCCCAGCTTCTCCACGCGTGCCAGTTCAGCCTGGGCGTGGGACAGGGCGCTGGTGACCACCTGGGCCGCCTCGGGGTCATCCCAAAGGTCTGGGGCGGCAGCTTTTTCGCTTAATTCGTCGATGCGTACCCGCAGTGCTTGCGGGTCGGTTACTGCTGCGATGGAAGAGTAGGTGTGTTCTAGTCGCTCAATTTCAGCTGAAAAGTCAATGGCCACTGCTCAAGTCTAACGGGTCGACAGGCAAATTGTCGGCCTAGATGGGCCGCAAGTGGCACACTTTGCTTATGCGCGTGTTGCACACTTCCGACTGGCACCTGGGCCGTTTCTTCCACGGCCATGATCTGCATGAGATTCACAGCGCTTTTTTGGATCACCTCATTGAGGTGGTTAAAGACCAAAAAATTGATTTGGTGGTGCTATCTGGGGATGTTTTTGACCGCGCGGTTGCCCCCACCCAGTCGGTGGCCCTGGCTGATGAGGCGTTTAGGCGGCTAACTGAGCTGACCCGCGTGGTGTTAACTGCCGGCAACCACGACAGTGATATTCGTTTAGGTTTCAACGCTGAGCAGCTAAATGAGCGCCTGACTATTGCCGCCCGGATTGAAAATTGTGGGCGCGGCTATGACTTTCCTGACGCCAGTGGCCGGGTTGGTTTGCGTGTTTACCCCCTGCCTTATCTTGATCCCGACGCCGCCCGGGTCACTTTGCCCTCTCACTTGCGGCTTTTGGGTGAGCAAGTGTGGGCTGAAGGTGAGGAGCATCCACAAACTTGGCAGATGCTGGCGCGCTCTCATGAGGCGGCGGTGGGCGCAGCGCTGCGCCTGGTGCAGGCGGATTTGGCGGCGCATAAGCCGAAAACACCGGTGTTGGTGATGGCCCATGCTTTTGTGGTGGGTGGCCAAGCTAGCCAGTCTGAACGCGATATTCGCGTGGGTGGGGTCGATAGCGTGCCCAGTGAGCTTTTTACCCAGGTACCGGGCCTGGCCTATGCGGCTTTGGGGCATTTGCATCGCCCCCAGGAGATAGCTTTAGGTGAGCTAGACTCTGGCCGTCCACCGGCGCGACTGGTGTATAGCGGCTCACCTGTGCCTTTGTCTTTTGGGGAGGCTGAGTTTGAAAAGTCTTCGGTGATCGCTGAGTTCGACGCCGCCAGGCTAGTTAGTTTGGAGCGTTTGGTTGTGCCCAGCTTCCAACCTATTGCCACTATTAGCGGCACTTTTGAGCAGCTAATGGGGCCCGATTTTGATAACTACAGTGAGCATTGGCTGCGGGTGCGCCTGGCTGGAGTGCGTCCACCGCAGGCTTTAGCTCAACTCAAGCAGCGTTTTAAGGGCTTGTGCGTGTTTGAGCAAACAGATTTGCCCCAGCAAATTGACTCCCCGCGCCTTAACCGCGACAACACGCTTTCCCCCTTGCAGTTAAGCCAAGGTTTTATGGATGAGATGGGTATTGAGTTAAATCCCTACCAGCTCCAGATTTTGCGTAGCAGCTATGAAAAAGTTGTTAAGGAGGCGCGCTGATGCGCATTTTGCGGCTAACGATGGATGCGGTGGGGCCATTTCCAGGCCACGAGGTTATTGATTTTGAGGCTTTTAGCGACGCCGGCCGGTTCCTACTCTCTGGCCCTACCGGGGCGGGTAAATCAACTATTATTGATGCAATTGTGTTTGCTCTTTATGGCAAGGTTTCTGGTGGTAGGGATTCTTCCGATAGCCGGATCCGTTCACGCTATGCCAGTGAGCAGGCTAAAACTGAGGTGGAGCTGATTTTTTCTACCTCCTCAGGTAACTATAAGGTGCGTCGCCAACCAGCCTATGAGCGGGTTAAGAAAAACGGTAAAGGCGTCACTAAACAAAACGCTAAAGCCTGGCTGTTTAAGCTAGATGAGCAGCTGCGGGAAGTAAGTGAGCCACTTACTAAGACCAGCGACGTCGGCACTGAAATAACCCGCATTGTGGGCCTAAGCCGTGAGCAATTCACCCAAACCGTGGTTTTACCGCAAGGTAAGTTCGCCCAGTTTTTGCGTTCAACTTCAAAAGACCGCCAAGATCTGCTGCAAGAGCTATTTGGCACCGCGATTTTTGAAGATCTGCAGCTTGATCTAGTTGAGCGTGCCCGTAAGGTCAAAAAGAATCAGGAAGCTTTAGACGCCACCTTGCGCGCCAATTTGGGGGTGTTGGCCTCGCTGTTAGATGAGGCGCCTCAGTTAGACCCGGCGCGCTGCCTGGTCTACGAGCCGGTGCCGGAAGTTGACTGCGAGTTTGACCCGCTAGAAACCGCTTGGGACAGCCGGTTTAAGCCGCTGGCGCCCTGGCTGGAGCACAACCAGCGCTGCGCCAATTTGGAGGTGAGCGCGCTTAGAGGACAGGAAGATAAATTACGCAGCGAATTTGCTTCTCAGCGTGATTTAGCGGCCCGCCAAGAACGCTATTTGGCGCTCACTAAAGAGCATGAGCAGCTAGTGGCCCAGGGGCCTGCACAGAGGCAGCGCCTAGCCCAGATTCAGGCCTTGCAGGCTCTATCTGACTTAAAGCCTTGGCATGAGCAGCTAAAACAGGCCCAAGCCCAGCAAGCTGTAGCGCAGCGCCAGCTAAGCCAGGCTCTGGCGCTTGAGCAGCTGGAGTCAGATGAGCTCGCGCAAGCTGTTTTACAGCCTTTAGATTACCGAGGTGCCCAGGCCTTAAGTGTGCAGCTAACCGCCCAGGTGGCAGCCCTAAACCCGCAGGTGGAATTGGAGGCGGGGCTGGCCGGGCGGCGTCGTGATTTACAGACCAAAACCCAGGCCCACGAAAGCGCCAGCGCCAAACTAGCCCAGGGACGCGAACGCGAAAACCAGCTACCCACCCAGATTGCCTCCAAGCAGGAGCTTTTGGAGCAGCTAAACGAGCAGGCCGCCACCTTACCCGCTGCCCAGCTGGCCCAGGAGCAAGCCGCCCAGACCCTGAAACTAGCTAAAGCCCATGAGCAGCTAGTCAAAGATCATCAGCGGGCACGCAAACTTCAACAGCTCGTGGCGCTGGAGTTAAAGCAGGCTAGCCAGAGACATAAGCACATGTTGGAGCAGTGGCTAAGCCAGTCGGCCCTGAACTTGGCGCAAAACTTGGTTGCTGGTGAGCCTTGCCCGGTCTGCGGCGCCACCGAGCACCCGGCCCCAGCCACCCAGGGCGGTGAGAACATCAGCCAGGAGCAGCTAGATCAGGCTCTTGAGGAAGTTAACGAGGCTCAAGAGGAGCTTTCGCAGGCCAGCGAACGGGTAACAAAACTGGCCGCCCAACTTGAAGCTCAGCCTTGCCAGCTAAGCCCAGCCCAGGCCCGTGAGCAGTTACAGGAAGCTAAAGCGGCTCTGACTGCTGCCCAGCAGGCTAGCGAGCAGGCAAGCAGCTGTAAGGCGCAGATTGCCAAGCTAAATGCGCAGCTTGAGGCGCTGCGGGCAGATAATCAGGCTGCCCAGGCTCGCCTGGCTGGTGACGCTAAAGAGATCCAGTTGTTGGGTGAAAAGATTGACGCCGATGCGGCTTCGCTAAGCTGTGAGGGATTTGAGAGTGTAGCCGCGAAGGTTGAGTATTTGAGTCAGTTGGCCGCCGCCCTTGAGCAGTTGGCTAACGCTGCCCAGGAGCTGGACCAATGTAAAAAGCGTGCGCAGCAGGCCGCTGACAGTTTCACTGCGCAATGGGCCCATGCCAGTGAGAGCTTTGCTGATCACAGCGCTAAACCGGCGGCCCCTGCCCCTACAGACCCAGCCGAGACAGAGCCAACCCAAGCAGAGCCAACCCAAGACACCAGCACCACCAACGTCCAGGATGGCTATGCGCAGGCCTGTCAGGCTTTTGCCGGGCTAGATTTGGCCGCTTTGAAAGCTACCTCAGCCAGCTACGAAAAATCCTTATCCATTAACCAGGCGGCTTTGGCTGAGCTTGAAGGAATTGAGCTGACTCCTCCCCCGCTAGAGCAAACCCAGGGCCAGCTAGAGCAGGCTCAGGCTAAAACGCAAGCGTGCCAAACCTACGCCAGTACCTGGCAGGCGTTTGCCGGGCAGGTAAATGCGCAGTTAGCTAAGCTAAATGAGCTTTTGGCTCGCCGTAGTAAGGCCAGCGATAAGGATGGCCAACTATTGGCTTTGGCTAGCGCCGCCAATGGCGACAACCAGGCTCGCTTGACACTGTCTGCTTGGGTATTGCAGGCCCATTTCCGCCAGGTGTTAGTGTTCGCCAATGAACGCCTGGGAGTGATTGGGGCGGGCCGCTATGAGCTGATTAATGTTGATAGTGAGGAAGACACTCGCCAGCAGAAGCAGGGCTTGGGCCTGGCGGTGGTTGACCATTTAAGTGGCACTACCCGCTCTCCACGTACGCTTTCGGGCGGCGAGAGTTTCTATGTGTCTTTGGCTTTAGCCCTAGCTTTGGCTGATGTGGTGGCCACCCAAAATGGGGGCATCGAGATGAACACCCTGTTTATTGATGAGGGTTTTGGTTCCCTTGATGAGGGCACGCTGGCTGAGGTTATGGACGTGCTTAGCGCCTTGCATTCAGGCGGGCGCGTAGTGGGGATTGTTTCTCACGTTAGCGAGCTAAAGCGCGCTATCCCTGCCGCCGTTGAGGTGCGTCCCCTGCTTGGCGGTGGTTCCACCCTGCGCACACGGGTTTAGGTGCGCGCCTTCGCCGCTGGTAAGTCTGGCGTGGCCTCAAGCTTGCACGCGAGTTTAGGTCCTGCGCGCAGTTTTAGGACCAGTTTTTGGCCAGTACCGCCACTTCACACACGTCGAACCAGAGCAGATCGGCGTCAGCGCTGCGCTCGAAAGCGTCCTCGTCGCCTTCGGCTGCTAGTTTTACATCCGCACTGGCTTGATCTTCATCTGCCAATACTGCGGCCACGTCATCCCAAGGCACATCCACCAGCACCTGGACAGTGCCAGGTAGGGTTTCGTCGTCGACCTCTAATTCACGCAGGTTCTCACGGTCCACGTCAGCAGCAATTACTACGCGACGGTAGCGTTTTTGCGCCTCATCTTGCTCAGAGATGGCAATTACTGAGGAGTCGGCTGCGCACAGGCAGGCCGACACTTCCAGACCTTCCTCGTCTTCGTCAGGTAGCGCCGCAGCCAGTGAGGCGGTGGCGGCGTGGGCCTGGCGGGAGGTGATGGCCGGGGCGGAAAGGTCCGCCACTGTGGCAGGTAGATATACGCGCATAACGTTTAGTTTAACGGCCTAACCGGAACTAAAGCGCTAGCGCCTCGCCAAAGCTGGCTGGTTACACGCCGCCACCGCCTAAGCCCACAGGCCGCTTAAGCCAGCTGGGTCATCACTAGTTTGGCCAGTTTGGCAATGGATTTGGCGGCCGCGCTGCGGCTTTCCACCACTGCCACCGGCTGGGCTTGCATCAGGGCCTTATCGAATAGGCGATAGTCTGCCGGCACGTAGACAATGTCTGAAGCGCTGGTGTAGCGGGCAAGTACGCTGCCGATAGCGGTGTTGGGGTCGGCCCCGGCGGTGCTTGAGCGTACTCGGTTAACTACCACCTGGCTGCGTCCACCAACTGCTTGACGGTTGGAGTTGAGCAGCTGGATTAGGCGCCTAATACCTACTGGGTCGGCCGCGCCCACAATCAAGGTCAGGTCCGCTTGTTCAAGTAGGGCGGCGGCGACGGCGTCATGGTCGGGTTCCATGGCGAAGTCTTCTACCCGTTCTTCTTCCAGCCCACCGCTTAGGTCCACCACCGTGTATTCAGCGGTGTGACGGCAAACTTCCCAGACCTTATTCATGGAGGCCACCGGCAGTTCACGCCAGCGCCCTGAGCGTCCCAGGCCAGTTAGTACCTGCAGGTCAGCTTTGGCGCTGAGCAGGGTTTGTACCAGGCGGGTGGAGTCGAGCTCGCCGTGGGTGGCTAGGCGCGCGGCGCTAGCTAGGCCAGAGGAGTCTTCAGGCAGTCCCAGCAGCTGTACCTGTGCGGGAGCGTTAATGTCGCAGTCAACCAAAATGGTGCTGCCCTGCTCGTTTAGGTAGGCAGCCAATGCCAGTGCCAAGGTGGAGCGCCCAGGCGCCCCGTGGGTGCCCCAAACTGCAATGATTTTGCCGATTTTAGGCTTGGCAGCGTCAATTTCTTCGCGATGTGAGGTTGGTGCAAAAGCGCTGGTGGCCGGGCTTGAGGGGGTTCCGGCGGTGACCGGCCAGCCGAGCTTTACTTCAGGCTGCGCTGAGTGGGTGGTTGCGGCTGCGTTTAGTGGGGCCGCATTATTTTGCGACGACGCCGCAGCCAAGGCGCCTGTAACTCCAGCCCCGCCCGCCCCTAGCCGGCCCTGCGCCAGCCGGGCCTGCCCCGGCCGCACCTGATCCAGCCGCACTGGCCGCTGAAAAAGCGGCCCGTGTTGAGCGGCGGGTAGGTAGCCCCCCATTCGGGGTAAGCGCAGCGCCAGGACTAGCTGGGCCATTAACTGCGCGAGGTTGCCCATTGGGGGCATAAGCACTCGGGGCGCCCTGGCTGCCAGGTATGGCCGTGGGCATGGCGGCGCCAGGGGTGCCTTGCCCGCCAGGCATACCGGGTCCACCTGCACCCGGTACGCCCACAGCGCCAGGGATACCCACAGCGCCAGGGATACCCACAGCGCCAGGAACTGCGCCTGCGACTGGCCCAGCACCGGGCATCCCCGGGGCCATGACACCAGGAACGACGCCTGGCACACCCGCAGCCGCAGGCGCGGCCATAGCGGATCTGGGCATACCGGGCAGCCCCGGGGCGCCAGCCCCCGACGCTCCAACACCAGGCATGGCACTGGCACGCCCGCACCAGGAATACCAGCACCCGGAACGCCACCAGAAGCAGTACCAGGCATGGCGCCAGGAATACCAGCCCCAGGGGCCGCGCCACCAGGAGCAGTACCAGGCATAGCACCCGGTGCGCCGGCAATTACTGGCCCACCTGCACTGGGGGTACTGGCCCCATTCTTGCGCGCCAGCAAAGCACGTAAACCTTTACGACGTGGAGGCTGAGCCCCATTGCTGCCAGCTGGGTTTTGGTAGCCGTTAATTTGGCCAGGCGCCAGCACCTGAGTCTGCGCCGGCATAGGGCCACCAGGTGCCGCTGCTGAAGCCGCGAATGGAGCCGAAGTAGCCGACCAAGCAGTCCCTGCAGCCGACATTGCCGACCAGGGCCCACCGGCTCCTGAGGCTGCAGTAGGGATTGCCGCTGAGGCGGCGGAAGCATAAGGCGCCGCCGAGGCGGCCGAACCATAGGGCGCGGCAGAAGCAGCCGAGCCATAAGGCGCAGCTGAAGCGGCTGAAGCAAAGGATGCAGCTGAAGCCAGCGGCCCAGCCGAAGCGGCCGACATTCCAGTGCTAGCTGAGAAACCAGAACCCGCCAAATCTGAGCTAGCCACGCCTCGCTGCTGCGGCGGGGCAAAAGGCGAGACTTCGATACCAGCACCTGCCGCCTGGGCAGCTGCAACAGGATCAGAGGGCGTGGCCGGGCGCGCCGTTTGAGAGCGGCGCACGCTGCGGCGCGTAACTGGTTGAACCGGCTGCGGCAGCACGCGAGCAGCTAATGCCCCCTCAGGCAATGGAGGCGAGTCAATACTGGTCTGGCCAGCTGAAACAGCCGACTTGACAGCGTCTACACTAGAGTCATTGAGCTGCTGCGGCGGATCGTCCGGCTCAACCCTAGCTTTAGCCTCGCCGCTTTGCTCCTGACTAGCCGTACTGAAGTGGCTAGACGTATTGCCTTGGCTCGGGGTAACTGGGCTGGCAGTGTGGCTGGCATGGCGGGCACGACGGCGCCCCATGCGGGTGGTTGGCTGCGCGGCGGTGATGTCTGCTGGGCTTTGTTCAGAGCTGGCAGCTGGCAGCTCAGCTGACGCCTCAGGTAAGTCGGCGCTGGGCGCCGGCGGCTCAAAGCTTGGAGCTGGTGGCAAGGGCAGCGCTAAAGCCGGATCTAACTGCCCACTAGGGGCCGGAGCCTCGGTTGGCGCTATAAGCGGCACTTGCCCCACCGCACTATCAAAGGGCGGGGGTGGTAGCTGCTCTGGCGGCGCGGGCGGCGGACTGGAAGCTGAAGCCTGACTTTGCACGACGGCGTCGAACAAAGGAGAGCTAGCCCCGTCCGTCGTCGCCGCCATGGGCACATCTAAAGGATTAAAGGCTGCAGAACGCGCGCTAGGCAGCCCCAAGGCGCCGTCGTCAACTGCCGTAGGCGAAAGCCCAAAGAGCTCATCACCCAAACTGGCGGCAGCGGTGGGCTGGGGCGAAACCGTGCCGGCAACCAAAACCCGTGAAATTTCGGCAACCACTCGCTGAGGCGAACCCGGCCAAGGCGCCACCCAGGCGCCCAGATCATGCCAGCGCACCCCGTCATTGCGGGTCAACACAATCGCGGGCACGCCATAAGAATTCAAAGTGGCAATCACTGTGCGGTCTAGGCCGTCAAGCTGCTCATCGATAATTGCCAGCTGCCCTAGTCCCACGGCAACGTCAGCTAAAAGCTCACTTATATCTGCACAGCGGCGTGAAACATACAGGTCACGCTCAGCGTCAATTTGTCGCAAAAAGGGTGGAATCGTCATCCCACAGAGCTAGTAATACAGCTGTTCTCATTGCTCAGACCCCGTGTTCACCAGCACCAAGCCGGCACCAGAGCCTACTGCGGTGAGCACAGGCTCAACTTGTTCGGCCGGTACCAGCACACGCACGCTGGTGCTTTTATCTGCGACGATGGCGTTTTGATCGCCTCCGATTGCGTCCACTATCAGTCCTTGAGCCACGCGCCTAGCTCCATTGGTGCTAGGCGCTTTAGTTGCCGACGGCGTGGGTGCTACAGCCGCTACGTTTCTGGAAGGCAACTGCCACAGCTCCACGGTATCGCCAACCCGAATGCTATTTAAAAGCTGGCCACTGCTTTGCACCACAATTGAGCGCATATTCAATTTGCTTTGCTGGCTAGTGGCGTCGGCTGGCAATAACTCTCCTGAGTGTAATGAACGTTGCGCATATGTGTCAGCTTTAAGTTGCTTTTGTTGCACATAAGCGCTACTTGCGCTCCCAAGATTCACTGAGACTAATTTCAGGTTTTTTCCAGCTTTTAGAGCAGTTCCTGGGGCTACATCCTGACTCAAAGCCCATACCTGCTGTGTACTAGTGGCTCTATCAATTAGTACTGAACCGGCTACCATAGACACGATGACCAGCACTATTCCAATAAAAAGCCTAGGATCTCGCCAAGTTGGGCGCCTCCAGCGCCAAGCGTCAATGCTCGCACCAGCATCATTTTGATGCTGCCGCGCCCCGTATCTATTCGATTGATTTAATTCAGACATATGCGCACCCCTTGGTAACAACCCCCAGGTCGTCCAGCTATCTGCCTATCCTAAGAGAAATTCTGGGCAGCCATGAAGTTTTCACAATCTCACCTAACCAGTTTGCATCTGGGCTAACCCGTGACATTATTAGGACATGGCACCTCGATTTTTATCTATCGCCGACGTCGCCGAGCAGTTATCGATTTCCGCCCAGGCCGTCCGTTCACTTATCCGCACCGGAGAGCTACCCGCTATTCAGGTTGGCGCTCGCGGTCTATGGCGCATTGAAGTAGCTGCACTCGAAGACTACATCGACAAACAGTATGCGCACACCCGTGAGGCCGTATCCGAAGGTGGATTAGATCTCTAAGCGCTATCGCTAGCACCCGATTTTGGGTAGCAATAGTGACCACACGACCTAAATATTAGCCGCTTGCGGCTAAATACTGGTCACAATTTCAATTGCTGACAGGATAAGCGTGACCCGATCGGATAAGTCACGCTTATCCACACTCAGCACGTCCACATGATCCGCACCGACACGGATGATCCTGCCGGTAATATCACCCGCCACCGTATTGAACCTGGCCGGTCGCTTAGTTCGCATAATTTGACGCAAAACTGCCGCAACCGTGTAGCTAACCCGTTGCGACGGCGTCGTCTCTAACTGGCGCCCCACGCCCCGCACACTAACTACCGCCCCCATTGGCACCAGCATCTGACTGGCATCAGAGGCACGCAGTAGCAAAAATTCTTGGCGCGCTTGCAGTAGCTTGCCGCTAGCTACCCGCCCGCTGCGAGTGGTTACAGTAAGCGCACCACCCTCCACCGCACGCAGGCGATCTACCAACGCGGTTCTACCAGCTTCAGCCTCGGCTAGCTCCCAAGCCTGAGCTGCCCTGGCAGAGCGTTCATACTGCTCAAACTGGCTATCTAGATCCGCTAGCAGGCTCTCTAAGTGCATGATTCAAGATTGCCATAACCAAAGTCACATTCGCTATTGACAGTCCAGTTCCAGCAAAACATAATTAAACATCACTATTCCTCACCAAAGAAGGTGTACCGATGTCTAAGAGCCTAAAATGTTGGCTAGGTCTTCACTAGTTGCCTGGCTCGGCACAGCGCTGAGCGTCTTGCTGCTAGCAGCCGCCGTGGCTTTGCTCAAGACCTTGTCTTTGCAGTATTTGTCGCTGTGGTCGATGGCGGATGTCAGCACTGCACTGGCCGGCCTGGCCGCCGCAGCCGGCGCCGCACTGGTGGCCTGGCACGCGCTGGGAGCCATGTGGGTGCTGGTATGTGCTTGCACTCACCGTACTTTGAATTTGCGTCACAGCGCGCCTTTGGTGCGCAAACTGGCCACCGGGGCCGCCATTATTGCCCTTAGCTGCGCCCCGGCCAGCGCTAATGACGACAATCTGGGCTGGGGCGCACACGGCCCCTCTCCTAGCGCCACCGCGAGCGCGAGCGCTTCAGCCAGGCCCAGTGCTTCAGCCAAGGCGAGCGCTTCGGCTAAGCCCAGCGCTTCAGCTAAAGCGAGCGCCCCGGCCACAGCAAGCTCCCCATCCAGGAGCCCGCACGCTAGCAGCGCGCCCACTAGCCGAGCCAGTGCCACGCCCACTAGTCACGCCAGCGCGCGAGCCAGGGCTACAACAAGCCTAGCGCCTCAAGCCGACCCAGTGCGCGACCGTCAGCCAGTCCCAGCCGCTCTAGTGCTCATCCGCGCGCTGGCGGGCCTGGGTCTAAAACCCCGGCGGTTAAAAGTCCGGGAGCCAAAGCTCCGGGAGCCAAATCTCCAAACTCGAAGGCCAGCCCCAAGAGCGGCAGCCTCAAGAGCAGCGTCCCCAAGAGCGGCAGCCTCAAGCCGGGTAGCGCGCAGCGCTCGGGCACTTGTGTCCCGGCTCCGGATGCTAAACCCGCCCCGGTTATTCGCCAGCACCTGGTTTTAGCTGGAGAGAGCCTATGGTCTATTTCCCTCCAGTGGTTGCAGCAAAATGGGGTACCCTCCCCCACCAACGGGCAGGTAGCTCAGCTGTCTAAACAGATTTTTGCGGCCAATGCGGCGCTTATCGGGGCTAATCCAGATTTGATTCGCCCCGGCCTCGCACTGACGATTCCCACTAAGGGCTAGCCATGAGCACGCTTTATGCCTCAAGTTATGCCCCTAGCGCGCGCCAGCAAGCCTCCCAAAGGCGCCAAGGTGCAGCAGCCTCCAGCCGCAGCCCGCAGCGCCAGGCAAGCAGCCAGCGCCAGGCAAGCGGCGCCGTCGGCCCTGGTTCTCCCAGCCCACAGCAAAGCCGCCAGCCCCAAAATCACCAGTCCCAAACTCGGCGACAAAGCCAGCCTCAAAGCCAACAACTGCCTGATCCGGGGCGCTGGGCAGGGACGGTAGCCGTTTACGCCTGGGAAATCATGCACGGGATGCGCCAGCCGCAGCATTTAGCTCGCTGGCTCACCCCGGAGCTGTACGACGCCCTCAGCCGTCGGGCACAGGTAGCCGCACGCTGCCAGGCCGGCAAGCCAGCCCGGATCCCCTACCTATATGCGGTGCGGGCCCAGGCCAGTGCCAGCGGCTGGGAAGTCAGTGTGCTGCTCTCCCACGACGGGCGCATCCACGCTTGTGCCTGCCAGATCCAGTTGCGCCACGGGCACTGGGTAATGACCTACCTGCACATGGGCTAATGGATCCTTATGCGCTAATGGATCTTTGCTGGCGCGGTGGCCTGCTCAGCTACCCCAGGGCCCTGCTCAGCTACCCCAGCCAGGGCCCTGCTCAGCTACCCCAGCCAGGGCCCTGATCAGCTACCCCAGCCAGGGCCCTGATCAGCGGCGACGGCGCTTCTTGTTGGAGCGACGACGACGCTCAGCGCGGTTACCCTGGTTGTCGCCGCCTTGAGTGTCGGCGTCGGAGTAGGTCACCCCGGTAGACAGGGCCTTACGGCCGGTGTCACCCATGATCGAGGCCTGCTCACGGGCCTGAGCGGCTTCGCGGGCGGCCTGCTTGGCCTGAGCTTCAAAGCGGGCGCAATAAGCGAAAATCTGCTCGATCGTGTCTTCGCGAATGGCTTCCATCATGGCCTTGAACATGTGGGCACCCTCGTTGGCGTATTCAACCAACGGGTCGCGCTGGGCCATGGCCCGCAGTCCAATACCTTCCTTGAGGTAGTCCATTTCGTACAGGTGCTCGCGCCAGTGCTGGTCCACCACGGCCAGCAGCAGGCGACGCTCCAGGGTGCGCATGGGTTCTTCACCCAGCTGCGCCACAGCTAGATCGTTAGCGGACAGGTTAGCTTCGGCGTCCTCATAGGCCACCGCAATGTCCTCAGTGAGCTCTTCAGTTAGGCGTTCACTGGTTAGCGCATCCAGGCCGCCTACGCCGTCGACCACCTCATCCACGGTCAAGCCCATCGGGTAGACAGTGGACAGGTCCTTCCACAGCTGGTCCAGGTCCCACTGGTCGCTGCGGCCCTCGGCGGTGCGCTGCGCCACCACATTGGCAATTACGCGCTCACGGAAGGCCTTGATGTGGGGCTCTAGATCCTCACCCTGCAGCACCATGCGACGCTCGTCGTAAACCTTTTGACGCTGCTCGGTGAGCACGTCGTCGTACTTAAGCACGTTTTTACGGATCTCGAAGTTACGTGCTTCTAGCTGACGCTGGTAGGAGGCGATGTTGCGGGTGATCATCTTGGATTCGAGCGGCACGTCGTCGGGGTAACGGTCCGAGGAGATGATCTGCTGAGCCAGACCGGTGGCGTAGGTGCGCATCAGATCGTCCTGCATGGACAGGTAGAAGCGGCTCTCACCAGGGTCACCCTGACGGCCACTACGACCACGCAGCTGGTTGTCGATACGGCGCGACTCGTGGCGTTCGGTGCCCAGCACGTACAGACCACCGAGCTCCACCACCTCGTCGTGCTCCACCGAGACGGCTTCCTTGGCTGCCTTCAGGGCGGCCGGCCAGGCTTTTTCGTACTCGTCGGGGGTGTCGATGGGGTCTAGGCCGGCTTCCTTCAAGGAGGCCACGGCAATGAACTCAGCGTTACCACCCAGCATGATGTCGGTACCACGACCAGCCATGTTGGTGGCTACGGTTACCGCGCCTTTACGTCCAGCCATGGCCACTACGGCGGCTTCGCGGGCGTGCTGCTTAGCGTTTAGTACCTCGTGGGGGATGCGGCGCTCACGCAGCAGGGCCGAGAGCTCCTCGCTCTTTTCCACACTGGTGGTACCCACCAAAACCGGCTGCCCGGCGTCGTGACGCTCTTCAATGTCGTCAACTACCGCGTTCAGCTTGGACTTAACGGACTTGTACACCAGGTCCGGCTGGTCCTTGCGGATCATGGGCTTGTTGGTGGGGATGGGCACGACGCCGATCTTGTAGGTACCAGCGAATTCTGCGGCTTCGGTTTCTGCCGTACCGGTCATGCCTGAACGCGAACCTTCCGGGTACAAACGGAAGTAGTTCTGCAAGGTAATGGTGGCTAGAGTCTGGTTTTCACTCTTGATCTCTACCCGCTCTTTGGCCTCAATGGCCTGGTGCAGACCTTCGTTGTAGCGGCGCCCAGCCAATACGCGGCCGGTGTGCTCATCAACAATCAGCACTTCGCCGTCGGCCACAATGTAGTCACGGTCGCGCTTAAACAGTTCCTTGGCGCGGATGGCGTTGTTGAGGAAACCGATAAGGGCGGTGTTGCCGGCTTCGTAGAGGTTGTCGATACCTAGACGGTCCTCGATCTTCTCAATACCGGGGGCCAAAATACCCACGGTGCGCTTCTTCTCATCTACCTCATAGTCCTTGTTGGGACTGAGGATCTCAGCCACATCAGCAAACTCGCGGTACCACTTATTGTTGTCGCCGTCGGCAGGGCCGGAAATAATCAGCGGGGTACGGGCTTCGTCAATAAGGATGGAGTCAACCTCGTCAACAATCACGAAGTTGTGCCCGCGCTGGACCATGTCCTCAGGGCGCTGGGCCATATTGTCGCGTAGGTAGTCGAAGCCCATCTCGTTGTTGGTGCCGTAAGTGATGTCGCAGTCATACTGCTTGCGGCGCTCAGATGGGTCCTGACCAGCAAGTACACAACCGGTGGTCAAGCCTAGGAAGCGGTGCACACGCCCCATTAGGTCAGACTGGTACTCGGCCAAGAAGTCGTTGACGGTAACCACGTGCACCCCCTTGCCGGTTAGTGCGCGCAGGTAGGAGGGCAAAGCGGCAACTAGGGTTTTACCTTCACCGGTTTTCATCTCAGCAATGTTGCCCAGGTGTAGGGCCGCGCCACCCATTAGCTGCACCCGGTAGGGGCGCTGGCCTAGTACGCGGTCAGCGGCTTCACGCACAGTTGCAAAAGCTTCAGGCAAGATATCGTCGAGGGTTTCGCCCTCTTCTAGGCGCTCGCGAAACTCTTTGGTCTGATTACGCAGTTCTTCGTCAGTGAATTCGCGGTAGTCATCTTCAAGAGCATCAACCTGGTCTGCGATAGCACTTAGCTTTCGCAAGGTCCGGCCTTCACCGATGCGTAGGATCCGGTCAACAATAGACACGCTTACAAGCTCCTTGCTGGCTTAAGCCTGTTACGGGCAGCCATTTGAATATATTCAACCTTGTCTATCGTACTATCGCCCGGCTAAGGCTTTGAATCTATTCGCTATTTGCTTTTCGTGCACTGAGCCTCACCAACCAAGCCTACCCCTTATGCGCCAGCCTTACGATTCAGGCCCCTGGCACGCACCCAGACTTACCGCGTTGACCAGGGCTTGCGCGAGTTTTCCACAGATTTATTTTAGCTATTGGCTCTGACAGGGCATGTTAGAGATATTTGATTTATGTTTAACACTCTTACACCTCTTGCCCGGCCCCTACTTCGAAAGTCAAAGCCACTTCTAGCAGCAAAAACGGCACTATTCCTACCTCCAGGCTAACCTCGTTTAGGGCGCCACACTTGGGGCTGTCACGTCCATGACTAGCCCCCTTAGAGCCGCCACGCTTAGAGTCGTCGCAACCATGACCAACCCCCTCAAGGCCGCAGGTCAGCTAGTTTTGCCACGCCAATGCGCTGGTTGCGGCCTGTGGGATACAGACCTATGCCCACAGTGCCGCCAGCTACTAAGTCACAGCGCCACCTTACTCAACAGCGATTTGCTGCCGGCCACAGATCTGGCCATCTGGAGCCAAGGCACCTATGCGGGAGCTTTGCGCCAGATTGTGCTGAGTTTTAAAAGTGGTCGCCACCGCGCTATCACCGGTGCCATATTGGCTGGAATTAACGACGGCGCCACCGCCATGATCCCTTGGCTTACCTACCAGCTCGCTAGCGACAAACCCCTAGCGATCATCAATGCCCCCTCTAAGCTTTCGCGACGTTGGCACGCCAACCTAGTAGCTCGTCAACTAGCCCAAGGCTTAGCCGATTTTTTAGCTCCACAGCTAGACATAGCTGTGGTCAGCGCCGATCCGCTACGCCTACGCTCTGGCAAACAGCTTGGTAAAAGCTCACGTCAGCGTGCTCAACGTCAAGTACAGTGCCTAGCTGACGCCACCGGCTGGCAGGTAGTGCTGGTGGACGACGTCGTCACTACCGGATCCACGCTGGAAGCTAGCGCTAAGGCTTTAGAGGCGGCGGGCGGCGTCGTCGTTTGCGCCTGGACACTGGCTGCAGCCCCTAGCAAAAAACGCACAGCGCGGCCCTAAATTCAAGGCAAAACATGATTTCGCCTACAGAATACTAGCCAAAATAAGGGTGACACAGAACACGATCATGTACTATAGTGTGTCTTACAACACACCATCCCAATCGTTGGTATGTTACGGAAACAACCAAGGAGGGTTGATTCAACTATGGAAATCACGGTTGTAGGCCGCCACGCTGAAATTAGCTCCCGCTTCCGCGCTTACGCAGAAGAGAAGATCAGCAAGGTAACCCAGTACGACCCGCGCGCACAGCGAGTAGAAATCGAAGTCAGCCACGAGCGCAACCCCCGTTTGGCAGACACTTCTGAGCGAGTTGAGCTCACGGTGATCTCCAAGGGCCCGGTTATCCGCGCAGAGGCCAGCTCCAGCGACCGCTACGCAGCTTTTGACTTGGCTATCGACAAGCTATTCGAGCGCCTACGTCGTGCACGTGATCGCAAGAAGGACCACCGCCGCTACCCGATGATCACTGCTGAGGTCGAGCAGGCCCTAGTTGAGCAGGGTATCGAAGTAGCCCCCGAAGCTGAGGCTGAGGAAATCGTACTGCCTCCCACCAAACCAGGCGAGGTAGTTGAATCCCAAATCGGCGACTCCCCGGTGATTGTGCGCCAGAAACTGCACCAGTCCACGCCTTTAACCATTGAAGAGGCGCTTTACGAGATGGAACTGGTAGGCCACTCCTTCTACCTATTCATTGAAGCATCCTCCGGCCAACCTTGCGTGATCTACCACCGAAAAGGTTGGACCTACGGTCTACTGCGTCTAGAGACGGTGTAGACACCTAAAGCGGGGCATCGAGCGTTTTAAGACGCCTGCCCACAGCTGCTAATGCAGCACGGGTGGCTGGGGAAACCCAGCCACCCTTTTTATGTCCTGTTTATGTTCTAGCGAGAGCGGCGCCGTCGGCAGTGCAAGTAAGTAAAGCCGGGGGCAGGCAGTTCAGAAACCTGCACTGGCGCCGTCGGCAGTGCAAGCAGACAAAGCGCCCGGCGCCGTCGGCAGTGCAAGCAGGCAAAGCGCCCGGCGCCGTCGGCAGTGCAAGCAGGCAAAGCGCCCGGCGCCGTCGGCAGTGCAAGCAGGCAAAGCGCCCGGCGCTGGCCCACATTTACACCCAAAATCGTCCGTCGCCTATGAAAATACGCGTTTAAATTATAGGGAACGGACGATTTTGCCTGTGTTTACCTGCACCCTAATTTGTGCCTGTGACACATATGCAAACTAGACGCGGCTGTAGGTGGCCGCTTTCAGGCCCGAATAGCTGGGCACCCAAGTGGCACCCGAAGAAACCATCAGCTGCCCCTGGTCAGTCAGTACCGACACCTGTCCACCATGCTTGCCTGAAACCAGACGCTCGGCGTTAGTAACCTGAGTCATATCAGTTACCATCCCGCCCACCGGAGCGTAGGCCAGCTGCGCCACCCCAGCAGTATTAGCTTTAGCCAGCACCGCCACGGTTACCTCATCAACCCAGCTCAGCGCCGCCACGTCAGTTTGGTAAATCGAATATGCCTCACCCAGCCCAGTGGGTACGCCCTTATCGTCACGCACCACCGCACACACCGAAACTCGCATAGATTCACCCACAGCCACCGCGTAGGCTAGGCGGTAGCCGTCACTAGACACATTAAAAGCCGCAATAGGCAGGTTTGAGGGCACCGCAAGTGTGTAACGCACCCCTTGAGTCGAGTAAGCCAGCACATTAGCACCCTGGCACAGCCACACCCAACCCAAGTTATCGGCACACACCGCCCCTAAATCAGTGTCGCCATTTACCTGCGTAAGGGTTTTGGTAGATACGCTCAGCCGCTCCAACGCATTATTGCGCTGCAGGTAAACAGTGTTTGCGTCAGCCACCGCCACCCCATTAATGCCTTCACCAAGGGCGCCGGCATCTAGTAACACCTTCGTGTTATTGCCCTCCAGACGCACCAGGCCCGCCGCGCTAGCGGCCACCACCGCACCGGGCGAACGGTGGCCCTGGCGGATTGTGGCACTAGAACCAATAACTGTGCTGCCACAGTTAACTATCACCTGGTTAACTGAGCCTAGCTGCCCAAAGTAGTGGCCAGTTGGCGCACAATTGCTTGCTTATCGTTAGCTGAAGCGTTAGCCACCTCGCTGGATAAATCCACTGTGGCCACAGCCTGACTGACCTCAACTCCCGCGCCACCTAAGGTGACGCCGTCGGGAATGGCACTAGAAAGAGTCTGGTTAAGCCAGGGGGCCGGGCCGGTCAGCAGCGCACTAACCACATGGGTAGTTAACCTGCGGCGCAGCACCCAGCGCCTATCGGGCACCAAAGAGGTGCGGGTACGGTTAAAAAAGTACAGGTTTTGCGCCACAAAAGCGTTCTGGAAGGAAGTAGCAGAAAGCAAAACACCGTCAGGAAGCGCCGCAATACGCCACTGCCCGGCCCCATCGGTGGCTAGCGACAAGGTCAGCTCATGGTTAGCTCCCCCAAAAGCCACCGAGTAGACACCTTTAGCATCCAGCGTGGCCAGGGCAGGGGCAGACACGTTCAAGGAACCGTCACTGGCGTCACTGACCCGCGCGTTGCCGGCAGAGTCATAAATCCACACTTGGGCATCCGGGCGCCAGGAACTGGCGGCCTGCCCCAGCAGGAAGCTGCGGGCAGTAGCAAATTCGTCAGAGTAGCCGGCCGCGCATGCCAGCAAAAAACCCTCCACAATCTGGGTGGGACTAGCGCCTTTAACCGGCCCCTGAGCGTATTGCAGCACCAGGTCAGCTTGGCGCACGTCATGATCGGCCACTCGCACCGGCCCGCTAGTGGGTAGCTTGGCACAGGCACTAGCGCCCAGCCCGGCCCCCGCCAGCAGCGAGGCTTTAATCAGGCTGCGGCGTGAAGCAAGGCTTGAATTAAGGCTTGCATGAAGGTTCGCAGAAACAGGCAGGTTTGCAGCAAAAAACCGCCCTGCAGCAGGAAAACGCTTGGAAGAGCTAGGACGCATCGTTTTCCTCCTCCTCATCAGCCCAGCGCGTGGCCGGAATCAGTAGCGGCAAGCCCAGCGACGGCGTGGGCACCGGCTCGGGGTTTGGCCCCATATGCCCGGCCACATCCTTAACCAAAGCCTCCAGCGGGGCGTCGGGCGGAATCACGTCCAGTGGGCCTCTACCTGCAGGAACATCCTGCTTGCGGGGAATTAGCAGCAAGAACGCGGCGCCGTCGCCAGGCCACCCCCAAGCGCTGAGGGTGCCATTGTGTAAGGCGGCGTCCTCACGCGAAATCGACAGGCCCAGCCCGGTGCCCCCGCTTTTACGCGCCCGCGAAGGGTCAGCCCGATAGAAGCGGTCAAAGACGTGCTCGGCCACTTCTTCGCTCATGCCAATGCCGTGGTCACGCACCCGCACAGCCACGGCCGTGTCGTCACCCACCACGTTGATATCGATGGGTTTACCTTCGCCGTGTTCGGTTGCGTTAACCACCAGGTTGCGCAGGATTCGCTCAATTCGGGTGTGGTCGACGACGGCGGTCACCTTATTACCTTCAATGTGCAGGCGGATTTGGCAACCGTTAGCTTGAGCTAGTGGCTGGGCAAAATCAATGACGTCGCGGGCAATTTCGCCCACATCCCATTCCTGCAAAGATAGGGCCGCTGAGCCGGCGTCGAAACGCGAAATTTCTAGCAGGTCCGCCAGCATCTTGTCGAAACGCTCAATTTGCCCAAATAGCAGCTCGGTGCTGCGTTTTAGGCGCGGATCACTGAAGTTATCGCGGGCATCAAACAGGGTCTCACCAGCCAGCAAAATGGTGGTCATGGGCGTGCGCAGCTCATGGGAAACATCAGAAACAAAACGCTGTTGCAGACGCGAAAGCTCACTTAGGCGATCAATTTGGGCTTCAATTGAATCAGCCATGTTGTTAAAAGACAGCGCTAGGGAGGCCGCCTCATCCTGGCTTTTAATTTCTAGACGCTCACCAAAATTGCCAGCGGCTAGGCGCTGGGCAGCTAGCGAGGTGCGTCTAACTGGCAGCAGCACACGCCAAGTAAGTAATGCCACGGCAATTCCCATGGCTACCACCAGCATGGCTCCACCCGACACCAGGGCGCGGGTGGCCACATCAAGTAGGTGTTGCTCATTTTTTAGCGAATACACCAGGAACACGTTGTAAGTACCAGCCAAAGGCAAAGTAAGTTGGCTAGCCACCACAATGCCGGGTACCGCATTACCGTCGTCGGTCACCTTGGCGTACTGCCAGTATTGGCGGTGCGGATTAGATTCCAGCTGGTTGATTAGATCATTAGAAATGGCCTGGCGTAACCCGGAGGTGGAAGACAGGTCGTTAATAACAATCGAGGAGTTTGAGCTACGCGAACGCATTAGCACCACCCCCACCCCGTTGGCGCCGCTAATGGCGTCTTTTAGGGAGGTGACTTGGCTTTGGGCCAGGGCCGAGACTTCCGCCGTGGTGTTGACGGCGGTGGCGTCCATTTGGCTTTGGGCTGTGGCCACGCGCGTATCGGCATCTGCAATTACTGCGTCTAGGCGTTCGCGCAGTAGGTCGGAGCGTACCCAGGAGGTGGCGAAGATGATCAGGGCTAGCACTGACACCATCCCCACCACCATGACCTGCACGGCTACGCGCAGCACTAGTGAACGTGCTAGGGCTAGGCGAAAGTATTTTTAGGGGGCTACGCGCCAGCCACTGGCGTATAGCGTCTAGGGCCACGCATCAGCCCTGGGCACTACCGGCGCGGTAACCTACGCCGCGCACAGTGATAACCACCTTGGGGTGTTCGGGGTCTAGTTCCACCTTGCCCGCAGGCGCTGCACATGCACGTTGACCAGACGGTTGTCGGCGCTGTGCTGGTAACCCCACACACGCTCTAGCAATTCCTCACGGGTAAACACCTTCCAGGGTTCACGCGCCAGGGTCACTACCAGGTCAAATTCCAGCGGGGTCAGCGGCACTACTTGGCCTGCGCGGCGAGCCTCGTGGGCGAGCACGTCAATATCGATATCGCCAATGCGCAGCTTGTCCTTGGGCGGCTCAGCATTGGCGGCGACGTCGCTGACACGGCGCAGGCGGGTACGTACCCGGGCCATCAGCTCACGGTTTTTTTGAAGGGCTTAGCCACATAGTCATCAGCCCCTGCCTCCAACCCGGCCACCACATCCTGGGTGTCACTGCGGGCGGTGAGCATAATAATGGGCACGTCAGAAATAGCCCCTAATGCGGCGGCAGATTTCAATGCCATCCATGCCCGGCAGCATCAGGTCTAGCAGCACTAGCTCTGGCTGGTTAATGGTAAAAAGCCTGCAAAGCATGCGTTCCGTCTGCGCAATAAACCACGTCATAACCCCCGCTTTCGAGGGTCATGCCAACCATTTCAGACAGGGCAGTATCATCATCTACCAGTAAGATACGCGTGCTCATAACTACATTGTGACACTTAAAGCATATTTTTTTGCATGGTTATACAGGAATGTAGCTAAACCTCCTCCTCAAGGCGTAGGTACAAGCTACACAAACCTGGCAGGATTAGTTACGTAGCATATTCCCAAGGAGGTAACGGTGAGCGAGACTTGGCGCACGCCTAATTTCGATGAAAGCGCTGGAGAGCAATCTGGGCAGCCGGCTGACTCTGCAAACAGCTCTGGCGGCTATGCCAACCCCTACCCTGGGCAAGGTTCCTACCCGGGTGCTGGTTACGACGACGGCGCTGGCGTGCCTGGTGTCGGTGCGGCTAGTGCTGCTGGGGCTGGTTATCCCGGAGCCACTCCTGGTTACCCTGGGGCGGCTGGTTATCCTGGCGCAGGTAGCTACCCGGGCGGCGGCGCCTATCCGGGCGCTGGCTATGGACCAGGATCTAATGGCGCCGCAAACTTCTATGTCTACAAGCCTGGCATTATTCCCTTGCGCCCCCTGTCTATTGGCGACATCTATCAGGGCGCATTTGCGGCAATTAAAACTAATGCGCGCACTATGTTTGGTTTTACCGCCGCCCTGCTAGGGGTGGTGCTAGTAATTAGCATTGCCACAAATTATGCAATTATCAACCTGGTATTACCTAACTACGTCAGCGCCGACTCTCCTTACGCCACCGCTTTCACTTCTTTATCGGGCTCTTTTTCTCAGCTAGGCGGCACTCTCTTACAGGCTTTAGCCACGGTTTTACTTTCAGGTTTAATTGTTGTAGCGGTATCCCGCTCTGTACTTGGGCGAGTAGCTTCCAGTAAAGAAGTATGGGAACGTACTAAATCAAAGTTCCTGCCATTAATTGGGCTAAATATAATCACCGGTATTATTAGCGGCCTGATGGTCATAATTGGAATCGTCGCATTTTTTGTGCTGTTAGCTAGCGTAGCCTCTACAGCTAAGACAGAAACAGAATTATGGCAAGGCATGGGTATAGCCTTAGTCGGCATATTTATACTGGTCGTGGCTGGCGTAGTAGTAAGCTCCTACTTATCCATTAAATTCAGCGTTGCCTCACCAGCCATGGTGCTTGAAAACCTGGGAGTGTTTGCTGCTATTGGCCGCTCTTGGAGCCTGACTCGCAAAAACTTTTGGCGTCTGTTAGGCATCAATATCCTGACCACTATAATCACCTCTATGGTGGCCGGCATCTTTGGCGGTATTGCTAGCGCACTAAGCGTAATTTTTGTTGTTGCCGGATCCTCGTCTCCTGAAGATGCGATCACATCCATAAATACTGCTTACATACTGACTATGGTTGTGTCTACCATCGCTCAGCTATTAATTTTACCTTTCACTTCCTCGGTCAACGCATTGCTATATATCGATCTGCGTATGCGTAAAGAAGGCCTGGACGTGGAGCTACGTAACGCGGTAGCAGAACAACAGGCGCAATGAATTTAATCTGGAAGTTTGCCCTTCTGCCGGCTTGGAGTCAGCCCACTCCAAGCCCAGATGAGGCACGCCAACAAGCCCACCATGAGCTCAGTAAAGTAGCTTATAAACCTAAACAAAATCTTTTAGAAAAGCTGTTTAAATGGCTGGACTCCACGCTAAGTAAAGCTAAGCTAAATTTGGGTTTACCGGAATGGGTTGGAGAGCTGCTTACCTTTTTGATCTTTGTGGCGCTGATAGCTTTGCTGCTCTACTTGGCCACAAAAATCACTTTGGCGCGCCGTAAACGCAAATCAAAAGCGCTTTTTGACGATAAACGTGACGCCAGTATGCTCACGCTTAGCGCCAATAAGGCGGCTGCAGCCGGTGACTGGGTAAGCGCCGTCGTAGACCGTTTCCGTGCCATTATCCGCTCTCTAGATGAGCGCGCCTTACTGGAAGATTATCCAGGCATGACCTCTCAGGAGGCCGGCCAGCTTGGGGCCCAGGTAATGCCAAACCTAAACGAGAGCTTTGCCTACGCCGCTAACCTGTTTGACCGGGCTCGCTATGGCCACGAAGAAACCGGCCCTAGCGATGATCAGTGGATGCGTGATTTCGCCGTCACCGTCACTAATACCTCAGGCGTAACCCACCAAAGCGCCCATAACCTGACCCCGGAGCTAACTCACGGCTCAGCTGGCCCACTGGATGTTAACCCATATGCCTCTAACCCCTATGCCACTAAAGGTAGGCGGCGATGAGCACACAAACAGCCCCCGTACAAGCCAGCGCCGAGTCTAAAAAAACTGGCTCTAAAGGCTGGAAACTACTGGCAATCGCACTTAGCTTGCTGCTGGCAGGCATGGTTATCTACGCCTCCATGAAAGAGGAACTCACTAAAGACCCCTACGACATCCACAGCGTTAGCTCTGAGGGTGTGCGGGCTTTAACTCAGGTACTTGGCGACCACTATGACGTCTCAGTGGACCAGGTGCGCTCACCTGCAAAAGCTATCGAGGCTGCCCAGCAGGGCAAACCGGTAACCATCTTTAATGCTGGCAGGCTACAAATAACGACTTTGAAACTCTACTAACTACCTCAAACGCTGATATCACCCTGGTTGGCTTCGAGTACTACCTGCCTGAGTCCTTGGCTGAAAGCGGCTTGGAACTGCAAGGTTATAACGATAAACCTGCCTCTCGCGGCGCCTGTTCTATACCTGCCAAAGCCCAAACCATCAGCGCAACCGGAAACGCCATAATAGTGAGTGACCCGCAGGCGCTGGCCGATAGCCAGTACCTGGGCCGTGGCCCAGCCCAGCTGTGTTTCGCTTATGCCGACGGCTACGGCTATCTGGAACTGCCCTTAAAGTCAGGCAAAACCCTGCGCATCATCACTAATCCAGAGCTAGTTACCAACAAGTACCTAGACAAAGATGACAATGCAGCCTTGGCACTTTATGCCACCGGGCGGGGCAGCGAAGTAGCTTTTTATAACGCCGAAAATGCTGACTCATTTAATTCGGATCAGCAGCTTAAACCCTACCCATCCTGGCTGGTGCCATTAATGTGGCAGTTTGGGCTGTTGGCATTGGTGTGGGCATTTATTGTGGGCCGGCGCCAAGGCCGGATTGTTAACGAGCCGCTACCGGTAGTTGCGCAAGGCACCGAAACCACAGTGGGGCGCGCCGGACTGTATCAGCGCGCTAGAGCCAGTGAGCACAGTGGCCGTATTTGCGCATAGCCACCATTATTAGGCTCGGCCGGCGCTTGGGAATTTCCCCAAATGCAGACGCCACCTTGGTAGCGCAAACGGTATCTATGGCCTGCAACCGCACAGCTAAAGAAATTGAATACATACTCTACGGGCCCGCGCCAGCAAGTGCAGTAGAACTGACCCAGCTAAGCCAAGCCCTTGAACAATTAGAAGAAGAGGTAAAGCACTATGAGCGCTGAAAACCTAGACTATAGCGTCCCCACCCAGGCCCGCCTGGCAGCGGTGCGCAGCGAAGTCGCTAAAGCTGTGGTGGGCCAGGACGCCGCCGTCACCGGCCTAGTGGTAGCCCTGCTAGCGGGTGGTCACGTACTGCTTGAGGGTGTACCCGGGGTGGCTAAAACCCTGCTGGTTAGGGCTTTGGCGGCGTCGTTGGAGCTGGATACTAAACGCATCCAGTTCACCCCGGACCTGATGCCCGGTGACGTAACCGGTTCGCTGATTTATGACTCACGCACTGCCGAGTTTTCTTTGCGCCCGGGCCCAGTATTCACTAACTTGCTGCTGGCTGACGAAATTAACCGTACTCCCCCCCAAAACTCAGGCAGCTTTGCTTGAGGCCATGGAGGAACGCCAGGTTTCTATTGACGGCACGCCTCGGGCTTTGCCTGAGCCTTTCATGGTGATCGCCACCCAGAACCCGGTTGAGTATGAGGGTACCTATCCCCTGCCTGAGGCACAGCTGGACCGTTTCCTAATGAAACTAGTGCTGCCGCTGCCTGAACGCGACACCGAAATTGAGGTACTCACCCGCCACGCTAACGGTTTTAACCCGCGTGACCTGGTTAGCGCCGGGTTGCAGGCGGTTACTAACGCCCAGGATCTGCGCCTGGCCCGCAGTGAGGTGGCCAAGGTGGGCGTTGGCCCGGAGGTGACCGCCTATATTGTGGATTTGGTGCGAGCTACGCGGGTTTCGCCGTCGCTGTCACTGGGGGTCTCCCCGCGTGGAGCCACCGCTCTGCTGGCTACTTCGCGGGCTTGGGCTTGGCTTAACGGGCGCTCTTTTGTCACTCCCGACGACGTCAAAAACTTTGCGCTGCCTACCTTGCGTCACCGTATTAAGCTGCGTCCTGAAGCTGAGCTTGAAGGGGTCAGTGCCGCTTCGGTTATCGACGGCGTACTGCGTATGGTTGCGGTCCCGCGCTGAGGTAAATGCATGTTTGCCTCCAAACGGCTGGCTTTACTGCTGGCCCCATGTTTGCTGCTGGTTTCTTTCCACGCGCGCAGCCCTGATCTGGGATCTGGCGGTGATCTGCCTGTCCCTGTTAGATGCATTTTTGGCGCCAAAACCTCTGGAGCTTAGGGTTGAGCGCGAAAATGGCACCACCGTGCGTTTAGGACAACCCAGTTCTGCGCGTATTACGATCACTAACACTGCCAAACGCACTATGCGCGGAAGCCTGCGCGATGCCTGGGTGCCTAGCGCCGGGGCTAGCGATAATTTTTACCAGTTCAATTTGGGTCCCGGCCAGAAGCGACGTTTCACTACCCCGCTGCAACCTAAACGCCGAGGCAAGCGCCGGGCCGACTACGCCACTGTGCGTTCACTTGGGCCGCTGGGCTTGGCTGGGCGCCAGCGTTCCCTGGTAGCACCGGCACATGTGCAGGTGCTACCACCGTTTAATTCGCGTAAGCATTTGCCTTCACGCCTTAATTTGCTACGCGAAATGGATGGACGCAGCGCGGTTATGGTGCGTGGGGCGGGCACGGAATTTGATTCTTTGCGTCAGTATGTTCCCGGCGACGACGTGCGCTCTATTGACTGGCGTTCGACGGCGCGGCGCGGCGAAGTGGTGGTGCGTACCTGGCGCCCTGAGCGTGATAGACATGTACTGATCATTATTGACAGTGCCCGTCACAGCGCCACCCGCATGGAGGAGGGCACGCGTCTAGACGTGGGCATTGATAGCTCATTTTTGCTCTCTGCCCTAGCTAGCGCGGCTGGCGACCGGGTGGAAGTAATGGCCTAGACACTAGGCGCCGGGCCTGGATTGCCGGTAAGAAGTCAGGTGAGTTGATTGCCACCATGGCTAATGAGCTAGCTGATGTGGAGCCGTATCTGGGTGAGCTGTCAGCGCCGGCACTTAACTTGGCCGCCTCCCAACGCCTAAGCCAACATGCCCTGGTGGTTTTGCTTAGCAGCCTTGAGGCGGTAAGCCACGATCAGGCCCTAACTGACGTGCTGGCCATGATTGCCCATAAGCACACGCTTATTTTTGCTAGCGCGCTAAACCCGCAAATTGAGCAGATGAGCCATGAGCGTGACAACGCTGACCTGGCTTATCAGGCCGCCGCCGCTGAGCGCACACTGCTAGAAACTAACCAGGCACGCAGCCAGCTAAAGCGTCTGGGCATTGAGGTGGTGGAGTCAGCTCCGGCCACTTTGGCACCGGCCTTGGCTGACACTTACCTGGCGCTTAAGGCCGCTGGCCGCCTCTAGAGCGGCGCAGCCTTAGCTGACTGTTTAGGCCTGGGCGGCGTAGGCGCCGATTTGGCTTGGGTCTAGGTCGCCGTCGTCGCCTTGCAAAGCCGCACGACGCCCCAAAATGAAGGTATAAGCCCACAAACCCACAGCCGCACTGGCCCCCAGCGTAATCTTGATCCATAGCGGCAGATCCGAGGGGGTAACAAAGCCTTCCAAAGCCCCGGCCACAGCCAAGGCGGCAGTTAGGGAGATAACCGCTGAAACCAGCACGCGCCCTTCCTGGGCTAGGGCTTGGCCGCGAGTGCGCCTGCCGGGCACCAGCATGGTCCAAAACAGGCGCAGCCCCACCCCGCCGCTCATAAATACACAGCTAAGTTCTAGCAGGCCGTGGGGGCTTATGTAGGCAAAGAATTTACCGATTTCGCCCTGCTCACTCATCACCGCGCCCATTAACCCAACATTTAAAGCATTTTGCCATTGCACCAAGATCGGGAAAATACCGGTCAGGCCGCTAATGATGCTGATGGCGGCCACGCGGGCGTTGTTGGTCCACACTTGGGAGGCAAACTCTGAATGGGCGTATTGAGAGTAGTAACCCACGAATTGACTTTGGGCAATAGAGCGGCGCGTAGCTGGAGGCACCAGGAGGTCAAAAACCGTCATATTGTTGAGCAGGTACAGCGCACAGATCAGCGACACTGCCAGGGACGCCACCATCACCCCAACTGAGAACCAGCGCGCCTTATATAGCCCCATAGGCATGGTGACGGTAACGAAGCGACGCACATTAGTAGCCCGCGCATTTTGGTGGTAGCCAATGCGTCCGCGTGCTCGCGACAGCAGGCGGCTGAGCTCCACAATTGCGTCAGGGTCGGGGGCTTGGCTGCGTACAGCGGAAAGCTGCTGGCCTACCTGACCGTAGAGCGAGATCAGCTCATCGGTTTCTTTGGCGCTGAGAATACGTTTGCTAGCTAGCTTGCCCAGACGTTCCCACTGGTCTTTATGAGATTGGCGCAGCGCATCTATATCCACCCGGGTACTCTTTCTTGTGGAGACTTTGAACAGCTCATCGGAAAGAATGATCGTCCCTGAGCAGGTTATCACTGGTGAAGGCGTGGTGGTTGATATCGCCCCGGCGCCTTTGCCTACCCGCATGGGTTCAGCAGTGATTGACTATGCCGTATATTTCCTGGGTTTATCGTTCTCTCTGCGGCTTTTGTACACCGCTGTTAACCAATCGACTGTGTCTGCGGCGGTTTTGGCAACCAGCGTGGCGCTGATGCTGGCTTTTTGGCTTATTTTCATGCCGTGGCTGGTGGAAGTGTTAAGCCGGGGGCGTAGTTTAGGCCGGTTAGTTATGGGCTTGCGGATTGTGCGCGACGACGGCGGTCCGGCTCACCCTTATCAAAGCTTTGTACGGGCTATCTGTGCTCCCTTTGAAGTGCTGTTCACCACCGGGATAGTAGCCGTGGTAGTGATGTTGTTTTCTAAGCGTTCCAAGCGTGTTGGTGACATGCTGGCGGGCACCTATGCCGCCCAGGAGGACAACATTATTACCTCTCCCCCGGTACTGATCATGCCCCCTGAGCTGCGTTATTGGGCGCGTGGGGCGGATATCCGCGAGCTACCCACCCACCTGTCGCTTTCGGCCTACACCTTCTTGCAGCGCGCCTCCAGCTTGGATCTGCGCCACCGGGCCTCCCTGGGGCAGGCTTAGCTGATCAGGTCTCTGGTTTGGTTTCTCCTCCGCCCCCGCCACACACGCATCCGGAACGGCTACTAGCTGCAGTTTTGGTGGAGCGGCGTGACCGGGAGTATTTCTTGAATTTGCAACGCGAACGCCGCCACCAACAGCAACAGTCAGCGGCGGCGCAGCTTCCTTACGGTTTAGGCACCCTATAGGCGCCCTATAACGACGCCGGCTGGCCTAGGTGGCTAGCCGGCTTGCGTTTAGCTGGCGCAGGCAGTTTACCGGCGTCGGCTTAGCGCTAGGGGCTAGTGCTTGAGGCTAGGGGCTTTTAGCGCGGCAGCAGCATGGCCACCCCGTCACGTACCGGGTAGGCTCGCGTAGCTTCGCGGTTAACCAGGTAGTAGTCGGCGCCAGGGGCCTGTACCTGCACGCTACCAGATTCAGGGGCTGCCTGGAGCGAGCCAAGCCCGGGCACCAGCAGCACTGTGGGGGGCATGTGCTCGGCGTCGGTTAGCGGTGAAACATCCACCGGGTCACGCAGCAACTCACGCAGCCAAGGGGCAATCTGGCTCATCAGCCCTCCTTTTCGCCCTTTAACAGGCGCAGATGTGAACGACGGGTAACCTCAGTGGCTGAGCGCGGGTTACGCAGATCCGCCGGCATAGAGCTGCGGGCGCGGTCTACTGCCTCAGAGCGTTTAGGTGAACGCCGCGACGCCGCCCGCACTGCCTCAGCTAGCGCGTCTAGATCATCTGGGGTGGGCGGGGCCGGCTCAAACTCGGTCACCAGGCGCACCACCTGCCACTGGCGCGGAGCCGTGAAAGAATCCACGTGCACCTCGCACAGGTCATAGGCCTGTGGATCTGCCTCCACCGACAGCGGTCCAATCACAATAGTTGAGTCCGCATAGTTGGAGGTCAACGTAGCTACCGCATTACGCCCGCAACCGGGGCGGCGGCACTTTCTGCCTCGCACTTGTGTTACACCAGCTTCTCTTGACCGTCTGCCTTGAGGCCGTCAACAATTGCCTTAACCTGCTGCGCGTGTGCCGGGTCTGCCACCAGTAGGGCGTCAGGGGTGTCCACAACCACCAGGTTGGGTACGCCCAGTAGCGCCACTAGACGCCCGGCAGAACTAGCCACCAGGGCGCCGTCGGAATCTACGTTACGTACCTGAGCGGTGCCAGAAAGATCTAACTGCTTAACCCCCGCGCCAGTGCCCTGCTCGGCGGCCGGGATCAGCTCAATGAGGGCATCAAAGCCACCTACGTCATCCCAGCCCATAGCAGCAGGCACCACGGCTACGCCACCAGCGGCCGCTACCGGTTCAGCAATAGCGTGGTCAATGGCGATTTTTTCCAGGCCCGGCCAGGTGGCAGCCAGTACCTCTTCACGCTGCGGGGTGTCCCAAGCCTTAGCGATAGCCTCAATACCTGCAGCCAGAGCCGGCTTGGTGGTGGCCAGGTGATCTAGCAAAACCCCAGCCTTAACCACAAACATGCCCGCATTCCAGCGGTAGTCACCGCTAGCCAGGTAGGCGGCGGCAGTCTCAGCGTCTGGCTTTTCCGTAAAGCCAGCCACCGCGCGGCCACTAGGAGCGCCGGGCACAGTAATGGGCTCAGCGCAGTGAATGTAGCCAAAAGCAGTAGAAGGACCGCTAGCTTCGATCCCAATAGTGACCACATATCCGGCCAGGGCCAGCTCAGCAGCCTCTAGCACAGCCGCGTGGAAAGCAGACTCATCAGCAATAGTTTGGTCGGCGGCAAAAGAACCCACCACAGCGTCGCGACCATTGCGGTTAGCGATCACTGCCGCTGCCAGACCAATAGCGGCCATAGAGTCACGCGGGGCCGGCTCAGCAATTAGCTGCTCACGGTCAAGCTGTGGTAGCTGGTCAGCTACCGCAGCCACATGGGCGATACCGGTTACCACAGTAATCGAGTCAGATACCGGAGCCAGACGGGCCACAGTCCCCTGCAGCAGGGAGCGACCAGCGCCGGTCAGGTCAAGGAGAAACTTCGGGCGCTCACGACGCGAAAGCGGCCACAAGCGGGTGCCGGCTCCACCGGCAGGGATGATGGCGTGGATTTGGGTCATAGACCAAGCCTAGCGGGTTTAGCTGCCAGTTAAAGCCGCGCCACCCGGGGCAGTTTCAGCTGTACTTTTCTCTTTAGTAGCAATCGCCATCCAGGCGCTGGTGTAGCAGCACCATGGCCGCTGCGTGCATCCAAATAAGCAGCACCACAACCGTCGAAAACGAGCCTAGCAGCGGATTTACAGTGCCAGAGGCCAATCCCTGACTGCCCACCAGGCGCAGCACTGTCATCATGCCGGCTCCAGCAAAAGAGCCAATTAGTAATACTCGCCGGCGCACCTCAACCTTGGCGAGTATAACTATTGCAGTTAACACGCCGCCGTCGACAATAAAACCCAGCCCATAAGCAAACAGCTGCAACAGCGAAGTGGAGCCAGGAATATGCAAGTAGCTATCAAGCTGGGCGTGCAGCGCCACCGCCAAGCCAAGGCCGCTGAGCTCACACTCACCCCAATAACCACCACCAGCACCATGGCGGCGTCACGCAAACGCAAAGCCACAAAATTTGCGCGCAAAACCGGGGCTGAAAACATTGCCCGCACCCCGCCGCGCAAAACCGCCGGAATTTCCAGGGCCGTAGCCAGCAGCGTCACCGTGCCAATAAAGGCAGCTATCCCAATACCCTGATTTAGCTCCAGTTGATCCAAACGCACCAGCCCCGAGCTAGAGCCATCAGAAATAACCCCCGGCAGGGCCTGGCTAAGCGTTTTAACCATGGCCGCGCGCCAAGCCGGAAACATGTCCGAAAGCTGCAGCAGCGAGGAAACCACAAGCGTCAGCGCCGCAAACAGGCTGACCAAGCCGGTATAGGCAATACCGGCCGCCAAAATCGCCCCACGTTCAGCCTTAAAACGCGCATAGGCTCGCCCAAACGTGGTGGCCTGCCAGCGGGCATAAACCGCTTTACAGGCCACCACAATTTTACGGATAGTTAACACTAGATACGGCCCATACCCGGGGGACGCAAATCCCCAGGGCCCCCATAGTTACCGCCAGGGGTAACAATCGTACCGCTGTGACCAGCGATGATATCTAGCGCATCTTCCAGGCGGCCAATTGCAGCCATATCCCCAGTTAGCTCCACGAAACGGCAAGCTGCCTCCACCTTGGGGCCCATAGAGCCAGCGGGCAGACCCATTTCGCGCAGACGCATCGGGGTGGCGCGCTTAACCATGCGGGCTTGGGCTGTGCCATAACCTTCGTAGACACCGTCTACGTCGGTGAGGATGATCAGCGCATCAGCTTCCAGGTCCTCAGCTAGCACCGCAGCGGTTAGATCCTTGTCAATAACCGCCTCGGCGCCTTGCAGTTGACCCTTCTCGTTACGGATCACAGGCACGCCGCCGCCACCAGCACAAATCACCACTGCCCCAGAGTTAACCAGGTTGCGGATCAGGCGGGTTTCAATCACTCGCTGCGGGGCGGGGCTACCCACCACACGGCGGAAGTGCTCGCCGTCAGCCTTAACTACCCAGCCGCGCTCGCGGGCAATGCGCTTGGCAGTTTCCTCGTCATAAACCTCGCCCACGAACTTGGTGGGGTTGGCAAAGGCGGGGTCTCCAGAGAGCACCAGGGTTTGGCACACCATGGTGGCCACCTGGCGCCCGGGCAGGGCGTTTTGCATGGCTTGCAGCAGCCAGTAGCCGATCATGCCCTGGGTTTCAGCGCCCAGCGTGTCTAGCGGGTAGGCGCGGCTAAGGCGCTCGTCATTGGCACTTTCCAGGGCCAAGACACCCACCTGAGGGCCGTTACCGTGGGTGATGATCAGCTCGTGCTCGTTAGCTAGCTTGGCTAGTTGGGCCGCAGCTAGCTGCACATTAGCAATCTGGATGTCGGCATCGGGCTTGTCGCCGCGACGCAGCAGGGCGTTACCGCCCAGGGCAACCACAATGCGCAAAGGTCACTCCCCTAGGGTGGCCACCATAACGGCCTTGATGGTGTGCATACGGTTTTCGGCCTGGTCAAAGGCGATGTTTACGTCGCTTTCGAACACGTCGTTGGTAACCTCAAGGGCGTCCAGGCCGGTCTTTTCGTAGATGTCGCGGCCCACGGTGGTGTTCAGGTCGTGGAAGGCAGGCAGGCAGTGCAGGAACTTCACGTTGGGGTTGCCAGTCTTGGCTACCAGCTGCGCGTTAACCTGGTAGGGCAGTAGCAGCTTGATGCGCTCGTCCCAAACTTCCTTGGGCTCACCCATGGATACCCACACGTCGGTGTAGAGGAAGTCAACGCCCTTAACGCCTTCTTCTACATTGTCGGTGATGGTGATGCGGGCGCCGGTGGTCTTGGCGATTTCGCGGGCGGCCTCAACTACCTCGTCAGAGTTCTGTAGCTCGGTGGGGGCCACCATGCGCACGTCCATGCCCATCATGGCGCCGGAAACTAGCAGCGAGTTGGCTACGTTGTTGCGGGCGTCGCCTAGGTAGGCAAAAGCTACCTCGCTTAGGGGCTTGTCAGAGTGCTCGATCATGGTCAGCTGGTCGGCCAGCATCTGGGTGGGGTGCCAGTCGTCGGTTAGACCGTTCCATACGGGCACGCCAGAGAGCTGGGCTAGCTGCTCTACGTTGGACTGCTTGTCGCCACGGTATTCGATGCCGTCATAGAAGCGGCCTAGTACGCGGGCGGTGTCGGCTACGGATTCCTTGTGACCGATCTGGGAACCGGTGGGCTCCAGGTAGGTTACGTTTGCACCCTGGTCGTAAGCGCCAACCTCAAAGGAGCAGCGGGTACGAGTGGAGGTCTTTTCGAAGATCAGGGCGATGTTCTTGCCCTTGAGGTGCTGGACCTCGCGGCCTTCCTTCTTGGCAGCCTTGAGCTCAGCGGCCAGGTTTAGCAGGCCACGCCACTCTTCGGGGGTGAAGTCTAGTTCGCGCAGGAAGGAACGACCGTGCAGGGGGTATGCCATGAGTGGCTTCTCCGTTTCTTTGGCTTTATAGGGTTTGGATTGGTCTAGGGGTGGATTGTGGCCAGTTTTTTACGACGACGCCGCCAGGCGCTTGGCCTTTAACGCCCGGGCGGGTGGTTATCCGGTTATGTCCGCTCGGCGGCCCGATTGGCGGGCCACCAACTGGACTTAGACCGGCTGGCGCAGGGTCGGGCAGCTCATGCAACGCGGGCCACCACGACCACGGCCGAGCTCACTGCCAGGTACGGTGAGTACCTCCAGGCCGCGACTTTGTAGGTAGGTGTTGGTGGCCACGTTACGTTCGTAAGTGACTACGGTGCCAGGGGAAATGGTTAGACAGTTGTTTGCGTCGTCCCACTGCTCACGGGCAGCAGCCAGGGAGTCTTGCGGGGTGGTTAGCACCTCAATGTCGGCTAGGCCCAGGGCGCGAGCGATGACATGGTGCATGTCTTCAGCTGGGTGGGAGACGATAGCCGGGTGCTTGGGGTCCGGTCCGGGGGTGATCACCAGCGAGGGGCGCATACCCAGACCCGCGTATTTGGTGAAGGTACCCTGGTTGATCATGGTCATGACCGTGTCTAGGTGCATCTGCGAGCGCACCTTGGGCATGTCTAGGGCCACAATTCGGTTTACCTTGCCTGAGGCAAACAGTTTGCTGGCCAGGATTTCTACACCTTGGGTGGTGGAGCGTTCACCTAGACCGATTAGTACTGCGCCGTTGCCAATAACCAGTACGTCTCCACCTTCGACGGCGCCGGTGCCGTTCATGGAACCAAAGTTAAATACGGGGAATTCTTCGTTAGCAAACAGCGGGTGCCAACGGTAGATTGCCTGGTAGTTAACGGTTTCACGGCGTCGGGCCGGCAGGCGCATGGAGTTAATGGATACGCCGTTATAGATCCAGCAGGAGGTGTCGCGGGTAAAGAGGTGGTTTACCAGCGGCTCTAGGACTAGATCGTCGCCGTCCATACCAGCAATCACTACTGAGGAGGGGACGCTAGTGTTTTCTAGTAGCTCGTTCTTAGTTAGGCCGGCCACCAAAATGCGGGCGAGTTCCTCGCTGGGCAGGGTGCTGAAGTGGCTGCGGATATTGTCTACAGCTAGCGGACCGAAGGTGGCCGGGGTAAAGGTGTTTTCTAATACGTGAGTGCGGGCTTCGCTGTTGTCTAGCGATTGGGCCAGCAGATCTTGCATATAAAGTACTTCGACGCCGCGTGAGCGCAGTACGTTTGCGAATTTATCGTGTTCTTCCTGCGCTTCGGCTAGCCACAAAATGTCGTCAAAGAGCAGGTCGTCTTTGTTTTGTGGGGTCAGGCGCTTCATCTCGTCACCAGGGCGGTGCAAGATAACTTGTTCTAGGCGACCAATTTCCGACTCAACAGCTAGAGCCATTTGCATCACTCCTCGGGATTTGACTGTGCCCATAGATACGCTCAGCTCGTCACTGTTTGCACGTTAACGAGGCTTCGACACATGCATTAAGGCCGCATTCCTAGGGCATTATATGTTGCCTCTTCGACCCTAACCAAGAGCCCAACTAAGTCAAACTATTTGCACTTATAAAGCCAACAAGAAGCAACAATATGGCAAATATCTACCGTGAGCGACAATACCGGAACCCCCATGCTGGCCCGCCAACGCCAGGACTTCATCATGGATTTAGTTACGCGCAACGGTGGCGTGCGCGTGGCAGAAGTAGTTGAGGCATTGGGCATCTCTGAGATGACTGTGCGCCGCGACATTACCGAGCTGGTTAGCGCCGGCCTAGTAGAGCGCGTCCACGGCGGCGCGGTAGCCGCTGGACCCAGCTCTATGGAACCCCGCTTTGCCACTAAATCTGAGCAGCACACCAATGAAAAACGCCAGATTGCGCTAGCTGCCGCTAAGCTCGTGCGCCCCCAGGATTCTTTGGCCCTCTCTGGAGGTACCACCACTTTGGCAGTGGCACGCGCCCTAACTGAGTTGGAACATTTTCCAACTTTGACCATCATTACTAACTCGCTGCCAGCAGCTAATTTGCTGTTCGACGCCGCAGATACGGCCCGCGAGCAGGGCCACCCCGCCCCCACCGTGATTTTGATTGGTGGTGAGCGCACCCCTTCTGCCGCCTTGGTGGGGCTGACCGGGATTGATGCGCTCTCTTCGCTACGCGTGGAATGGTCATTTATGGGTACTCACGCTTTCGATGCGCGTGTAGGTTTGATGACCCCGAACCTCTCCGAGGCTGCCACTAACCGTGCGCTGGTGCGTTGCGCACGCACCACAGTGGCGGTTATGGACGTCTCTAAGTGGGATGCGCTCGGTCTGCAATGCTTCTGCTCCCTCGACGACCTGGATGTTTTGATCACCGACCGCTCACCTGAGCCCCAGACCGTGGCCCACCTGGAAGACCACGGCATCACGCTAACCATCGCGGATTAACTACTAGTGCAGGCTAACTACTAGCCTGGACTGACCATATATAAAGGAGCAACGATGCTAAACCTGCCCGCTTTGAGCTTTAGTCAGGGCGCTAAGGGTGCCACAGATTTGTTTGTGGCTACCTTTGGCAGCCAGCCTGAGGGCGTATGGCAAGCCCCTGGGCGCGTCAATGTTATTGGCGAACACACTGACTACAACGGCGGCCTGGCCTTCCCAATTGCCTTACCGCACCGCGCTTTGTGGCTTTGAGCCGGCGCCCAGACCGCCTGGTACGCCTGGTTTCTTCAGCCGACCCTAGCGATGTGGTGAGCTTGGATTTGGATCAGGTGGCCCCTAAAGGCGAAAACGGCGAGGTTAGCGGCTGGGCTGCTTACCTGGTGGGTGTGGCTTGGGCACTGGAGCAAGATGGTTTGGGTCCGCTACCAGGCTTCGATATTGCTCTAGAGTCTTGCGTGCCACTGGGGGCGGGTTTGTCTTCTTCTGCCGCTTTGGAATGCGCAGTGGCGGTAGCTCTCGACGACGTCGCCGGGCTGGCTTTGGCTGGTCCAGCCGATAACCCCTCGGATGTGGGCCGCGAGCGCCTAGCTAGGCTGTGCTGTTTGGCTGAAAATAAGATTGCTGGCGCCCCTACTGGCGGGCTGGATCAGGCGGCGTCGCTGCGGTGCCGCGCCGGACATGCTTTGGCGCTAGATTGCACTGATTTTTCTGCTGAGCAGGTGCCTTTTAACTTGAGTGAGTCGGGTTTGAGCCTGTTGGTGATTGACACTCGCGCCCCGCACGCACTGGTTGATGGCCAGTATGCGGCGCGTCGCAGTAGCTGTGAGCAGGCTGCAAAGCTGTTGGAAGTGGAGCTTTTGGCTGATTTGGATCCTGAGCAGCTTGACTACAACCTGGAGCTGCTAGCGCAAAGCGCTCGCGAGCAGGGCCTAGAGCAGCAGGTGGATACTTTGGTGCGCCGCACGCGCCATGTGGTTAGCGAGATTGAGCGTACGGAAAAGCTCATTGAGCTGCTGCAAACTCAAGATTTAACTGATGCATCCGCGCTAGCCGAGGTAGGCCAGTTGATGAATGCTTCGCATGACTCGCTGCGCTATGACTATGAAGTGACTGTAGGCGAGTTGGATACGGCGGTTGAGGCAGCCCGCGCTGCTGGAGCTATTGGGGCGCGTATGACTGGCGGTGGTTTTGGTGGCTCTGCCATTGCCTTGGTACGCACCCAGGAGTTGGAGCAGGTAGCCCAGGCTATTGCGCAGGCCTTCGCTAAGGCTGGTTACCGTGAGCCGGCCTTTTTGCAGGCCGAGCCCGGCCCGGGAGCCGGCGGCTTAGACTGAATCGAGCTAATCGAGCTCTCCGTAATAGTGCATACGTGCACTATCATGGATTTATGGCTCGGTTTCGGCGGGAAGATGCGCCGTCCCTGGTACGTGAGGCACGCAGGGATGCGTCTCTTACGCAGGCAGAGCTGGCGGGGTTGACTGGAATGAGTCAGTCAACCCTTGCACAGATTGAGTCTGGTAAGCGTGCCGTGTCTGCTGAAATGCTTGAGCGTATCTTGCGTATGGCAGACTATCGGCCCTCTGTGCCACTGGCCCGCCATGCTTCCTCAATCGGTAGCTACGCCAAGGAACGAGGCCTTGAGGCTCTGCGTGTCTTTGGCTCTATTGTTCAGGGAACGGATGGCTTCGAGTCGGATATTGATCTGATCGGTACTCCGAGCCGTGATTTATCACTGTTTGAGTTGGCGGATATCGCCGCATACACAAGCGAGCTAACCGGTTTTCCTGTCGAGGTCCACACGGACACGCATGTGCCTGTGGCCTTGCAGCGGGCAATTGACGAAGCCGTGCCAGTTGAGCACTGCACTATTTAATGAACTTGCTTGCCAGGCTATGTACTTGCTTTACTTCCCGGCTTTGCAAGCTCCACGTGCCCAGCTGCGCTGCAACCAAGTCTGGGAATTTCTTACTAATATCCCGCAAGGCATTTCCCACAGACTTGCGAACGTACTCGCTGCTATCACTTCGAAGCCGCGATAATCTCTCGATTGCTTCACATGGGTTATCTCTGAAGTACGGACGACTCGTCCAAATCCGTAAACCTTCAGTAACGGCTCGCCGCACATGTGGGCGAGAATCATTCAACCACTCGTCGATAACACCCAGTGCTTGCTCATATCCCCTGGTCGCACAGAACTCATCGACGGCTTTGGCAAGAACCTCTTGAACCCTCCAATTGTCATCTTTGGAGACTTCATCTCTGAGGAAGTTTAAAATCTCTTCCTCTTGTGACAGGTGTCCCAGCAGGAATACTGCATACATACGCACCTGGTAAACCTGGGACCGATAAGCCAGGTGGGCAAGTGCCTTAGCCTCTTCTCGGTCAAATGAGTGGTAGTCAGCCTGGGCGCGGCGCTGCTCTTCTTTGAAGCCTCTCTCAATAAGCGCGAGCTCACGTTCTAGCTGTGCGACATACTCGTTCATAGAAATTTGTGCCTCTCAGAACAAAACCTCACAAGCTGTTTCCATGATACGCCGGTAGAGGCGTTAATAAATGGTGGTGGCGCAGCCTTAGGGCTGCGCCACCACCACTATTGTGTGTAGCTGCTTTGCAGGCGCCGCCTAGCGGCGCTAGCTTGTAGCTGTATCCAGTTAAGTAGCGCTAAGCAGGCGCTCACTTCTTCTGGTATACGCGCACGTAGTCAACACTCATGTCCTGACCGTTGACATACTGCCTTTCAATGTAGCCACCAGCCTGGTTGTAGCGTCCCTCCAGGAAGTTACCGCCTACACCGTGGTTAAGCAGCAGGTAGAACTCCTTGTCAAAGGGCATGAAACCATTGGAGTGAGTGCCGCGCAGCGGACTCTTGATCTCGTGGGTCTTTACGCCATCAATGTAGTAGGTAAGCTTATTGGGCTCCCACAGCAGACCGTAGGTGTGGTAGCCATCTTGGGTGTTGATCCCAAAGTGCTTCTTGTTCCAGTTGTTGGACTGGTCGCGCTTACCCTTGTCCTTATTGAACCAGTGCGCGGTGGACTGCACAAACTGGGGGTCGTAGCCCTTGGATTCAAAGACGTCAATCTCACCTGAGTGCGGCCAGTCCCCATAAGTCTTGTCCTGGGCCAGCAGCCAGAAGCTAGACCAGGAAGAGTGGCCCTTAGCAGCTTGATACGGGCCTCGTAGTAGCCGTACTTGAAGTGCTGCTTGTCGCGCGAGCGCAGCATGGCAGAGGTGTAACGGCGGGTCTGGATGCAGTTTTTGCCAGTCTTAACCTTCTGGCCACCACATACGTTAGTCTTTACGCCACCCTTCTCGTAGTAGGCCACCAGGTGCAGTGAGCCATCCTTAACGTAAAGGTTACGGGGCTGGTCCTTGTAAACCATCTGCATATTGTCGCCCCAGGCGCCAGTGGCAGGGGTCCAGTTGCTGGCGTTTAGCGAATTGCCCTCAAACTCATCACTCCACACCAGGCGGTACCTGGCAGGCACATAGGGGCTGTTAGCAGCCTGAGCCTCCTGGGGGCCCACCAGGTTCAGACCAGCCACAGCAGTAACCAGTGCCGTCAATGCTGCAAACTTGCGCAGCCAACCTCGGCGCAACGCACGCTTCTGCTTCACTTAAATCTCCATCATTGTCCAGCCACGGCTACCAGTCCGTGGCATTTGGCGTAAAAACGACCAGAAAACTTGATCGCCGCGTTATGGAAATGAGATTAAAGTTGGTTTCTGCATGGATCCTGGGAAACTTTGACGACTATTCTGAGGTGGGGATACATCCCCATGCCCAACCCATCAAGTAAAATTCTCATTAGTACTTATGTCCCGAATAGGTAAGGATGCCCATCATGAAGCGTTACTTACTAACTGGTTTAAAAGTTCTGCTGGCCCTGGTTGTGACAGCAGCGCTAGTAAAACTCGCATTCTTTCCAGACAGCGAGCAAACCACGCCCACCGCAGCGCAAACAGGTTTTTCAGTTAGCACCCCGCTAGTTACCGTCACCAAAGCTGACGTTAAATCCGCCGTCGACATTGACGGCCAAGTAGTTGCCGACGCCCCCACCCAAGTGCCAGCCACCTCCGTGGGCACCGTAGCACGCCTCTACTTTGACAACGGCGCTGCGGTTACCTCCGGTGAACCCATCTTGACCATCAAGAAAACCGAAACCGTAACCACCACCGACAACGGCTCTAATGGATCCAACGGCGCAAACGGGTCTAGTGACTCTAAGGGGACCAACGGCTCTGCAGACTCTTCAGATTCAGACTCCAAAGCCGACACCACCCCCAAAACCACCGAAAAAGTCACCTACATTGATGTCTACGCTCCCACCACCGGCACCATCAATTACTCGGTGATTAAAGACCAAGAAACCACGGTAGGCACCTCCATCGCTTCTATCTCCACCGGTACCTACAGCGCCACCGGCACCATCAGCGCCGCTCAGCAGTACCAGCTGACCCAGGCCCCCACCAGCGCTACGCTCACCATCAAATCCGGGCCGGCGCCCTTTGCCTGCGGCAACCTAAAAATCGGCGCTGGGACAGCCAGTTCCTCAACTAACTCCACCGCTGCCCCCAAAGACAGCGCCGATACCTCCAGTGGCGACGCCACCACCGTACAGGTACGTTGCGCCGTCCCCGCAGACAAGAAAGTATTCCCGGGACTGAAAGCCACCATTTCGATCGCCGTCGGCGAAGCTAAAGGGGCCCTAACCGTGCCCCTAACCGCCGTGCAAGGCAACTACGCAACCGGCAAGGTATGGCTTGTGCCAGACCCAACCAAACCCACCAAAACCGTAGAAACCACCGTCAAACTGGGCATTAACGACGGCAACCAGATCGTAGTTACCTCCGGGCTTAAAGAAGGCGACTCCATCTTGCAGTTCGTGCCCGGCCAAGACGTAGACAAAACCGGCAAACCCAACAGCTGCGACCCTGACGGGACCTGCTATGACTCAGCCGGTAAGGAAATTAAGTGAGCGCCCTGATCGAGCTGGAGTCAATCGCCCGCTCCTTCATAGTTGACGACGCCGAACTGAAAATCCTCACCGACATCAACCTACGCGTTGAGGCCGGCCAACACGTTGCCATTGTGGGGCGCTCAGGTACTGGTAAATCCACCCTGCTCAACATCATCGGCATGTTGGATACCCCCTCTAGCGGCGAATACCGCTTTAACGGCTCCAGTGTGAACCGGCTAGTGAGGCTGCCCGTGCTAAAGTGCGCGGACGCGGATTTGGGTTCATTTTCCAATCCTTCAACCTCATCAACGGGCTAACCACCACCGAAAACGTCTACACTCCGCTGCTCTACGCCAGCGGCTCACAATTTTGGACCCGCAACACCCGCGCCAAGCAGCTGCTTGAAGCAGTGGGGCTGGAAAGTAAAATAGACCAATCCATTGAGCGTCTCTCCGGCGGTGAGCAGCAGCGGGTAGCTATCGCCCGCGCCCTAAGCCGTCGCCCCCAGGTGATCTTGGCTGACGAGCCCACCGGCGCCCTGGATGTACACACCGCCGCCAGTGTTATGGATCTACTTGAAAAACAGTGCCATGAAAGCGGGGCGGCGCTAATCGTGATCACCCATGATCTGGCTGTAGCCGCCCGCGCCCAAATGGCCTACCAGCTAGCAGACGGGTGCCTGCACCCAATTGATATCAGACAGGGGCTGGCATGAGCGTAATTATTGGTTCCCTCATTGAAGCCTGGACCCAGCTGCGTATCTCTAAACTGCGTGTGCTGCTGTCCCTGGTGGGTGTGGCCGCCTCCGTGGCCGCCATGACCTTCGTGATTGCGCTCGGGCAAGTCTCAGTCATAGTCATCCAAAACGAAATGGCCCGCTACTCCGGTTACCCCGGCACAGTTACCGTACAGGTAAACCCCAGCAGCGGTGAAAGCGACACCACTGACGAAAGCCAAGCCACCAACTCTGACAGCGCGGGCGGGGTAACCCAGCAGGCCAGCGCCTCCCAAGCCCACAAAGTATCCAAATCCATGAATGACTTTGTTAAGCGCTACAAGGTGCAGGCTGCCACCACCTCCTATGAAACCAACATCAGGTTCATGTTCCCCTTTGGCCCCCAACGGGTAAACACCACCGTGGTCAGTGCCAGCTACAACAAGGTGGTGCCAGTGAACCTGTCACAGGGGCGCTGGTTTAGCCAGGCAGACACTAAACCTGGCCACCCCCATCGTGGTAAATAAGGCGTTCGCTAAAGAACTGGGCATTGAAACCCTCAGCGCCCCCTTCACAGTGCAGTCTTTCACCCCTTCGCGCACTTCCTTCACGATTGTTGGTATCACTGCGGAAAAAGACTCACCCAACTGCTACGACGACGAAAACGGCAAGCAGGTGTGCACCCAGGAATATAAGGCCTATGTCTTGCGTGATCCTTTTGAAGCTAGCCTTACCGACGCCGCCACCGCGCCCGTGCCCACGTTAAGTATGTATGTGGGGCGCGAGCAGGTCAGCAAAATGCAGGCCCTGGCTAAACGCGAATTTGGGGCCCAGTTTGGCGCCAAAACCCTACAGGTCAACTCCAATATTGATACTGCCGCCAGCAATAGCTCCATGCGTACCTTCACCATGGTGGTATCCGCTGCCGGCGTGTTCATGATGGTGCTAGGTGCGCTGGGTCTGATCAACGTCTCTATTGTGACCGTGCGTCAACGTATCCATGAGATCGGGGTGCGCCGCGCCTTTGGGGCCAGCAGTTGGCGTATTTTCTTCTCAATCATGCTCGAATCGGTGGTGGCCACGGTGGTGGCCGGCATAGTGGGTATTGCGATATCTATCCTGGCGCTACGGTTTGTGCCGCTCGGCCCAATCTTGGGGATCCAAGCCGATGTGCCCACCCCCGCCTACCCCTTCAGCGCTGCCCTAATCGGTTTAGCTGCAGCCACCGGCGTGGGCGCCCTGGCAGGTATCATCCCCGCCTGGGTAGCTATGCGCATCAAACCCATTGACGCCATCCGCTTCTAAAGCAGACCAAAACACTAAGCGCGCGCCGCCCGGCGCGCGCTTTGGTTTAGTTGGTGCCCGTCCAGGGGTGCATAAATGCGTCCAGGGCTGCGCACCCAGCGATGGCCGTGATGGCCGCTCTAGCTTTCTAGGTCGTAGCTAACCTCCAGCGGAGCGTGGTCTGACCAACGCTCGGCGTAGCTTGGCGCGCGGCCAATACTAAAATCTTGTGCCTGCCCCGCCAGGGCCGGGGTGGCCACCTGGTAGTCAATACGCCAACCAGTGTTGTTATCAAAAGCCTTACCGCGCTGAGACCACCAAGTGTAAGGCCCCTGCGCATCTGGCCCAGCCAGTTGGCGCTGCACATCCACCCACCCCTGGCTAAACCAACCCTCCAGGTGGGCGATTTCCTCATCCAAAACACCTGCAGTCTTGTTGTGGTTAGGCTTCCAGTTCTTAATGTCCTTCTCGCTACGCACCACATTAAGATCGCCCGCCATTAGCGCCTGCGGCCCACCTGCAGCAGCACGCTCAAACAGCTGGCTCATACGCTCATCAACCAACTCCAGGTGAGCATACTTCTGCTCCATCTTGGGGGTACCCACCTCGCCAGAGTGAATATAGGCGCTAACCACCGTCAGCTGCTGGCCAGTGGGCAAAACCAAATCCGCCTCCAACCAACGCCCCGAATCGACGTCGGGCTCCAAAGTACCAGGGCGAGCCACGCCGTCGCGCACCTGCGCCACCTGGATGCCACTGCCCTCACGCACCGCAACCGCCACGCCCGCGCGGCCCTTAATCCGGCACGGCAACACGTGGGCCTCATAGCCGGGCAGCAAACCCGCCGCAATCTCGCTATCAGCGCGCACCTCCTGCAACAGCAACACCTGCGGGGCGCTTTGCTCCAGCCACTGGCCCATACCTTTACGGGCAGCGGCCCGAATCCCATTAACGTTGACGGTAACAATACGCATAAACCAAGAATAGCTAAGCCCGCCCTAACCAGGGTGGTAGACCCGGCGGGCACGCTTAACCACGCACACACTTAAACGCGATAATTAACCCAAACCAGCCACCCAGCTAAGGAACAAAACATGCGCGGAATTCATGCCTATATCAGTGGACGCGTGCAAGGCGTGGGCTTTCGCTACAGCTGCCACCAAGAAGCCCTCAAATATCAGCTCTCCGGCAGCGTCCGTAATCTCGACGACGGCCGAGTTGAGGTATGGGCCGCCGGTGACAGTGAACTAATGGCTAGGTTCATCACCTGGCTAGGGCGAGGTCCACGCTGGGCTCATGTTACCGATGTGGAGCTACGCGAGTTAAGCGAAATACAAACCGAACTGCTACGCCGCCAAGGCGAATTCAAATACGGCAACTAAGCTAGCGCGGGCAAGCACAGCCGGGCACAAAACCTGCGCGAAAGCGCGGTAGGATCGCATCCATGCGACAGCATCACCAGGCCTCCTTTGAAGACCTACCCATCGACGAGGACTACCGCACTCCCCCGCGCTCGCGGCGTCGGCTCTGGGTAGGGGCATCCATCACCATAATTGCGGCGTTATGCCCGCTACTGGCGCAGCTGCCCGTACTAAACAACCTGGCCACTACGCTTTGGCTAGTTTCTCTGCCGCTGTGCTTTGTGGGGGTCGCGCTAATCGCCTCCTACCTGCACCACCGCTACAACAAACCCTAAAGGCCAGCATTGCAGCTGGCCTTTAGGGATTTATCTGATTAAGACGGTTGCAGCTAGCTCGCTAAGTAGCCGGGTGTTTTCAACTGGTAACGCCTAGCTGGCAGCGGCTAGCTTGCAGTAGCTAACCGGCAGTAGCTAACTGGCGTTGGGCAGTTTCCACCACATTAGCCAGTAGTAGCGCGCGAGTCATGGGGCCCACCCCGCCCGGGTTAGGCGACAGGGCACTAGCTACGTCGTCGACGCCGTCGGCCACATCCCCGCAGATACGGGCCTTACCGTCAGCGCCAACCACGCGGCTGACCCCCACATCCAGCACCACCGCGCCAGGCTTGACCATATCGGGAGTAATAATCCCGGCCACACCAGCGGCACTAATAATGATGTCTGCGCGGCGAGTGTGGCTGGCCAGATCACGCGTGCCCGTGTGGCAGATATCCACCGTGGCATTAACCTCGCGCCTACCCAGCAGCAAGCCAATCGAGCGCCCCACGGTGACCCCCCCTACCCACCACGCAAATATCCTGGTTGGCCAAGGAAATACCGTTACGAACCAGCAGCTCAATACAGCCGCGCGGGGTGCAAGGCAGAGGCGAATCAATAGGACCACTGACCCGCAGCACTAGGCGCCCCAGGTTAGTGGGGTGCAAGCCGTCAGCGTCCTTAGCCGGATCAATGCGCTCCAACACTGCGTTAGTGTCGATGCCGCGCGGCAAAGGCAGCTGCACAATATAGCCGGTGCAGGCAGGGTCAGCATTTAGCTGATCCACCGCCGCCTCAATCTGGGCCTGGGTGGCCTCAGCGGGCAGATCAACACGGATAGAGTTAATCCCCACCTCGGCGCAGTCGGCGTGCTTGCCGGCCACATACTTCACGCTACCAGGGTCGCTGCCCACCAGCAGCGTGCCCAGGCCGGGCACAACCCCCGCCGCACGCAGCTGCTCCACGCTAGCGCGCAGCTCAGCCTTAATCTGGCCGGCAATCAGCTTGCCATCCAGCACCCGCGCGCTACCGGCCCAAGGCGCCCTCACTGCACCAGACCCGGGTAGAGCGGGAAGGCCTTAGTCAGGTTAGTAACCCGCCCGCGCAGCGTCTCTAGCAGCTCCTGGCTGACGCTATCAGTGGCGCCAGCCTTAAGCACAGCCGCAATAATCTCAGCTACCTCACCAAACTCGGCGGCACCAAAGCCGCGCGTAGCCAAAGCCGGGGTGCCAATACGCAGGCCGGAGGTTACCCGCGGCGGGCGCGGGTCGAAGGCACCGCGTTGCGGTTAACGGTGATGCCGATTTGTGCCAGCAGATCCTCAGCCTGTTGCCCGTCTAGCGCGCTGTCACGCAGGTCAACCAGCACCAGGTGCACGTCAGTGCCGCCGGTAACCACCTGGATGCCGGCGCTGCTAACGTCGTCAGCTAGCAGGCGCTGGGAGATCAGCTGCGCCCCCTCCAAGGTGCGACGCTGACGGTCCACAAATTCCTCAGTGCCCGCAGCCTTCATAGCCACCGCCTTAGCAGCAATCACGTGCATCAGCGGGCCACCCTGCTGACCAGGGAACACTGCCGAGTTGAGCTTCTTTACCCCACTGCTCGCCCCGGTTAGACAGCAACATGCCCGAACGCGGCCCAGCCAGGGTCTTGTGCACGGTGGTGGAAACAACGTCCGCATACGGCAGCGGTGAGGGGTGCAGCCCTGCCGCCACCAGCCCGGCAAAGTGGGCCATATCCACCCACAGGGCAGCGCCAACCTCGTCAGCAATCTCGCGGAAAGCCGCAAAGTCCAGGTGGCGCGGGTAAGCCGACCAGCCAGCAATAATCACGCTGGGCTTTTCAGCCTTAGCTACGGCACGCACCTGATCCATTTCAATGCGCATCGATTCCCGATCCACCTCATAGGCGGTGGCGCGGTAAACCTTGCCGGAGAAGTTAATCCTCATGCCGTGGGTGAGGTGACCGCCGTGGGCTAGGCTCAGGCCCAAAATGGTGTCACCCGGCTGAGCCAGGGCGTGCAGCACGGCAGCGTTAGCCTGGGCCCCCGAGTGCGGCTGCACATTGACCCATTGGGCCCCAAAAACAGCTTTGGCGCGCTCAATGGCCAGGTTTTCGGCCTTGTCTACCTCCTCGCAGCCGCCGTAGTATCGTCGGCCCGGGTAGCCTTCCGCGTATTTGTTGGTTAGTACGCTGCCTTGGGCCTGCAGTACTGCGCGGGGCACAAAGTTTTCACTGGCGATCATCTCTAAACCGTCGCGCTGGCGCTCCAGCTCCGCGTCAAGGATAGCTGCGATCTCAGGGTCGAATTCTTGCAGGGTCTGGTCTGTAAGTGACATGGTCCGCCTTAAGGTCTGGTCCGGTTTTAGGGGTTTAGCTGCGGTTTTGCTGCCAGTTTTAGCCAGGGCCACAGCTGCGGTTTTTGGGGTGTTTTTAGCCGACGACGGCGCGGCGACGGCACGAGTCCAGCCAAGCTTCGATTAGGGGCTGGTCTACTGCGGCAATTGCTGGCACCACCAAAATACCAGGGTCGGTAGCAAAGGCGCGCTGACGTGAAATCTGTATAGCAGCGATGCCGCCGCCACGGGCGGCGGCTACCCCGTTAATGGAGTCCTCCAGCACCACTGCGTTAGCGCGGCCTACCCCGAACTTGTGTAGTGCCAGTTCATAGGGGTCCGGCCAGGGCTTGCCTAGCTCTGAGTCTTCACCGGAAACCACCAGGTCAACTACACCTAGTGCGTCAGCTACCGGTTCAATCACGCCGCGCGGCGAAGCCGAAACAATAGCAATCTTGATGCCGGCCTCATGTAGGGCATGCACTAGTTCCTGGGCGCCCGGCTCAAACGGGGGCGCTTCAGCAATGCGCTGAGCTACCTGCTTGGCCACAATCGCATAGAACTCATAGCCGCCGGCCAGGTCCTTTACTGTGCCCAGCTCCACCATCAAGTTGGCGGTAAAGTCACGTGAGGCTCCACGCATTTTTTCGCGGGTTTGCTGGTCAATGAGCACCCCTCGCTTTGCGCATTCTGAGCGCAAAAACTCTTCCCAGATGATCTCTGAATCCACCAGGGTGCCGTCCATGTCAAAAAGCACCGCTGCTAGGTTAGCCATGCATGATCCTCACTTTAAATTGGGTGCCGACGTAGTCGCTATAGTCACATCTTAAAGGGCGCAGGCAATTTAACGCAGCAACTAAGCCGCTAATGCCTGCGCCCTTAAAACCAAGAGCTACTTAACCAGCTGCGAACTACTTAACCAGCTGCCCGGCGCGGTACACCTCAACCGGGTTCAGGTCGCAGTCGGTTACCACCACGTCGGCAATCAGCCCGGCGGCTAGCTCGCCACGGGCGGGGTCACCTAGGATCTCGGCGCCCTGCACGCTGGCGGCGTAGACGGCGTCCTCTAGCGCCACCCCGCCGTGCCAGGTGGTGCGTACGACGTCGATCAGGTGCGCAGTGCCGCCCGCAATCGCCCCGCCTTCGGTTAGGCGAGCTACGCCGTCGGCCACAGTAACCGGCTGGGAACCGAGCACATAGGAGCCGTCAGCCATACCCGCCGCAGCCATAGCGTCTGTGATCAGCACCAGGTTGGCTGGGCCCAGAGTGTCGAATAGGTCGCGCACGATAGCTGGCGCCAGGTGTACGCCGTCGCCAATGAGCTCAGCAATAACCTCGCCGCGCTGGGCACCAGCCACCACCTCGGGCACAGGACCGGGGTCACGGTGGTGGATGGGACGCATCCCGTTAAACAGGTGGGTGGCGGTGGCGCGCTCTGAACGCACCGGCTTGTCGGTGGCTAGACGCGACCAAATACGCCGGTCAGTTTCTTCCAGGCAGCGGCGTACCGGCTCGGCGCCAGAGTCAGTGTGTCCAAAGGAAGGCAGCGCCCCGCCCTCAAGCAGGGCCTCGATTACGCCGTCGTCACCTAGCAGGCCCGGCTTTTCGGGGGCAATAGTCATGGTGACCACGTGCCCGCGCCCCAGTTGCAGCAACTCACGGGTTAGTTCAGCGTCAGGGTCAATGATGTAGGTGGGATCCTGGGCGCCGCAGCGCTCAACTGAAACGAATGGGCCCTCATAGTGGATGCCGGCAATTTCGCCCTCGTCAGCCAAATCTGCCAGTAACTTGGTGCGTTCACGCAGCACCTCGGGGCTGGCGGTGACGCAGGAGGTGACAATGGTGGTGGTGCCGTGACGGCGGTGCTCAAGCACGGCGGTCATGGCCTGCTCGCGGGTAGTGGCGTTGGGGAAAGATTCCCCGCCACCGCCGTGGCAGTGTACGTCGATTAGACCCGGCAATAGGTAGCCGCCCTCGGGAGCAGGACTGGCTTGCTCAAGTTCGCGGGCAAAACCGGCAGCTGCGGCCTGCTCAGCTTCCCCCACCCACAGCAGGTGTGAACCGTTAACAACGACTAGGCCGTCTAACAGGACGGTTTCGGGTAGTACAACTCGCCCACGTAGGGCGAAACTGGCTTCTTTGCTCATGTGCCTAGTTTATCTGCCCTTTGTGCGCTTTTAGAGCGTTAAAGTCCCTGTTAAAAGTGATTTTTGAGCTACTTAATGGCGCCCTGTTAGAACAAGCGTGAGTCGGCGTCGTCCATGCCGCGCATAGCGTCATAGTCCAAGATCAGACAAGTGATGCCGCGATCTTCAGCCAATGTGCGGGCCTGGGGTTTGATACTTTGGGCGGCGAACACAGCCTTGACTGGGGCCAGTAGCGGGTCACGGTCTAGCAGCTCACGGTAGCGGGTTAGCTGCTCGACGCCGTCGATGCCGCCTACGCGCTTAATTTCTACGGCCACGGTGTGGTCATCAGCGTCTTTAGCCAAAATGTCTACCGGGCCGATGGCGGTGTAGTACTCGCGGCGGATCAGGCGGTGGCCGGGGCCTAGCAGCTCAATTTGCTGGGCTAACAGCTCTTGCAGGTGGGCTTCCACGCCGTCTTTAGTCAATCCAGGCTCTGCCCCTAGCTCTTCGTTGACGTCGGCATATACCTGGTAGATACGGATGCGCAGGCGGTCATCAGTTTTGGCAGAGCGCACGTCGAGCAGTTGCACTACCCCGGCCTGCTCATGCTCGGCGTCGATGTCTAGTTCTTCCACACTTAGCGGGGGCATCATCCAGTTAAGTGGCTTGTAGGAGCCGCCGTCGGAGTGAATTAGCACTGAGCCGTCGGCTTTAAACATAATTAGCCGCTTGGCTTTGGGCAGGTGGGCGCTTAGGCGGCCAGAGTAATCAACAGAGCAGTCAGCAATCAGCAAGCGCATTGGATAACCCAATCATTTACACCCAAAATCATCCTTCACAGGTGATTTTTCCATGGGGTTTTATAGGGAAGGGACGAAATGTCAGTTTTTGTGTAGTGTTTAGTAGGCCTTGAAACTATACATAGCCGCCTGCACGCGGAGCAGCTGAATCAGCCCAGGCCACCAGCGCCGAATGGAATTCTTCAGCCATAGCCAGCTCATATTCGGTCTGCCCATAGGTGAGGGTCACTTCCACCACGCTGCCGCCATTAACTCGACGGCGCGGCTGGCTTAACTCCACAAACCTGCGTTCAATGCGCAGGCGCGGGCTGGGTGAGGCGGACACGATGCGATACCAGTCAAGGGTTTCACTACGCATCTGGGCGATGCCGCCCATCCAACCAGATTTAACGGCTAGCGCACACTCGAAAGCCCCACTCGGGCAGATAGCGTACGCAGACGAACAAAAAACAGTACTAGCGCGATTAGCGCCGCAACCAGTGCAATTAGACCCCATACCCAGACAGCGTGCATGGGTATTAGTCTAGGTCGTCACCATCCAAAGCAGCGAGAGCGACGTGCTCAACCTTAGTATCTACCTCGATGCTTTCGACATCGAGGCTGCCAACTTCGTCCTCACCCACAGCGTCGGCGGCCACGGTGACCTGGTCATGGTCAACTGAACAGAATCCCCCACGCACATGCACACGGTAGGGCTTATCGCCCTCCACCTGCACATATCCGTCACCAAGAAGGGCCAGCACCGGGGCGCGGCCAGGTAGTACACCCAGTGCGCCGGTGACGGTGGGCAGCGAAACGCTGTCTGCCTGCCCGCTGAATACCTGCCTGCGCAGGGAGACAATCTCAACGTTTAGCTTGCTCACTTTTTTCTCCTGGCTTGGTTAATTTACTGCCGTTACGTCACTGGGGCGTCACTTAATTTCCGACGACGCCGCCCACCCCACTGCCGAGCTAGACTGCCGGAGCTAGGGGCGCCGTCGCCATCCCGCCCAGGTAACCCCAGGCGGGACGTAAGCCGACTACTTAGTCAGCTCGTGAGCGCGACGCTCTAGATCTTCGATGCCACCGATGTTGAAGAATGCCTGCTCAGGCACGTGGTCGTAGGTACCTTCGCAGATAGCTTTGAAGGCGGCCACAGTCTCAGACAGGGGCACGGTAGAACCGGCAACACCGGTGAACTTTTCAGCCATGTAGGTGTTCTGGCTCAGGAACTGCTGGATACGGCGGGCACGCGCAACCGTAACCTTGTCTTCTTCACTCAGCTCGTCAACACCCAAGATGGCGATGATGTCCTGCAGCTCCTGGTTCTTCTGCAGGATGGACTTAACCTGGGTGGCCACCTCGTAGTGTTCCTTACCCACATAGCGCGGGTCCAAAATACGCGAGGTAGAGGTCAGCGGGTCCACAGCCGGGTACAGACCACGTGAAGCAATTTCACGCGAAAGCTCGGTGGTGGCGTCCAGGTGGGCGAAGGTGGTGGCCGGAGCCGGGTCGGTGTAGTCGTCGGCGGGCACGTAAATGGCCTGCAGCGAGGTAATGGAGTGACCACCTGCAGAGGTAATACGCTCCTGCAATTGACCCATTTCGTCGGCCAGGTTGGGCTGGTAACCCACGGCGGAGGGCATACGGCCCAGCAGCGTGGAAACCTCAGAACCGGCCTGGGTGAAACGGAAGATGTTGTCGATGAACAGCAGCACGTCCTGGTGCTGTACATCGCGGAAGTATTCCGCCATGGTCAGAGCGGTAAGAGCAACACGTAGACGGGTGCCCGGGGGCTCATCCATCTGGCCGAATACTAGGGCGGTCTTGTCGAACACCCCAGCTTCACCCATTTCGACGATTAGGTCGTTACCCTCACGGGTACGCTCACCCACACCGGCGAATACGGACACACCACCGTGGTCCTGGGCCACGCGCTGAATCATTTCCTGAATCAGCACGGTCTTACCCACACCGGCACCACCGAATAGACCAATCTTTCCACCCTGTACGTAGGGGGTTAGCAGGTCGATAACCTTAATGCCGGTTTCGAACATCTGAGTCTTGGACTCTAGCTCGTCAAAGGCCGGGGGCTGGCGGTGGATAGGCCAACGCTGGGAAACCTCGAAGTGCTCGCCTTCCTTGAGGTTTAGCACGTCACCGGTCACGTTGAACACGTGGCCCTTGGTAACGTCACCTACCGGCACGGAGATAGGGGCGCCGGTGTCAATTACCTGGGCGCCACGCACCAGACCGTCGGTGGGCTTAAGCGAAATTGCACGCACAATGTTGTCACCCAGGTACTGGGCTACTTCCAAAGTGAGGGTGGAGGTAACCCCATCTAGGGTTAGATCCGTGTGCAAAGCGTTGTACATCGCCGGTAGTCCGTCCGGCGGGAACTCAATGTCTACTACGGGGCCGATGATGCGGGTAATACGCCCGGTAGCCCCGGTGTTTGGGTAATTAGCCATTTATCGTTCTTCCGTGTTCTATCTGGGCGTTTACTTTCCCGCCAGGGCGTCAGCACCGGAAACAATTTCGGTGATTTCCTGGGTGATTTCACCCTGTCGAGCGGCGTTTGCCAGACGGGTGTAAGTAGTGATGAGTTCTTCGGCGTTGTCGGTGGCCGTGTGCATGGCACGCTGACGGCTAGCCAACTCACTGGCGGCGCTTTGCAGCAGCGCGTCATTGATACGGCTGGCCACATAGCGCGGCAGTAGGGCGTTGAGTACTTCCGCACTGGAAGGCTCAAACTCATACAGCGGCATGGCGGCAGTTTCTTCAGCGTGGAAACGCTCCTGGGTGGCGGCCACGTCTTCACGGACCAATTCACCGGGACCTTCCACATCCACTACGCGCAGCGGCAGCATACGGCGTACTTCCGGCACCTGGGTAACCATGGTTTTGAAACGCGTAAAGACGATGTGCACTTCGCTTACGGCGCCGTCTTCAGGTTTAGCCAGGAAGGTGCTGAGCAAAGTTGCCGAAATATCGTCAATCATCTGCGCACTGGGACGGTCAGACTCGCCCACCCAAGATTTTTCTACCGGACGGTCGCGGAAGGAGAAGTAGCCTTGCGCGCGACGACCGCAGGTGTAGATCACCGGCTCTTTGCCCTCTTCAACCAGGTGCTCGATGAGGCGTTCACTTTCACGCAGAATGGTGGCAGAGTAAGCCCCAGCCATACCACGGTCAGAGGTAACCACCAGTACCGCTACCCGGTTGGTGTCGGTGCGTTCACGGGTAATGGGGTGGTCTAAGCCTGAGTAGGAGGCCACTGCCGCCACTGCGCGAGATAGCGCCGCATTGTAAGGACCCGAGCTCTGGGCGGCATCGCGGGCCGCGCCAATGCGCGAGGCAGCGATTAGCTCCATAGCCCTAAACACCTTTTTCAGGGTTTTGGTGGAGTTAATCCTCTGCTTATAAACGCGTTGTGCTCCAGCCACCTCAGCCTCGCTTGACTTCGATCTGCTCTACGGTGTGCTCAGCAGCAGGGGCGTCCTCAAGCTCAGCCACCTCGGCGTCTAGCAGTGCGCCGTCGCCCATGAAGGTGGTGCGGAAAGCCTCAACGGCCTTACGCAGCTTGTCTTCAGTCTCATCGGTCAGCTGACCGGTGGTGGCGATGGTCTCTAGTACGTCGGTTTCAGAGTGCAGGTAGTTGAGCATCTCCTTCTCGAAACGAGATACGTCCTTAAGGGCGACGTCGTCGAGGTAACCGTTGGTACCTGCCCACACACTGGCTACCTGGTCTTGGACCTTGTAGGGGGTGTACTGGGGCTGCTTTAGCAGTTCCATCAGGCGAGCACCACGGGTGAGCTGGGCACGCGTGGCGGCGTCCAGGTCGGAGGCGAACATGGCGAAGGCCTGCATGGAGCGGTACTGGGCCAGGGTGATCTTGAGGGTACCGGAGACCTTCTTCATGGCCTTGATCTGTGCGGCACCACCCACACGGGATACCGAGACACCTACGTCAACAGCCGGGCGCTGGTCAGAGTTGAACAGGTCGGACTGCAGGAAGATCTGGCCGTCGGTAATAGAAATGACGTTGGTGGGGATGTAGGCCGAAACGTCGTTGGCTTTGGTCTCGATGATGGGCAGACCGGTCATGGAGCCGCCACCGAGGTCATCGGATAGCTTGGAGCAACGCTCTAGCAGGCGAGAGTGCAGGTAGAAGACGTCGCCGGGGTAGGCTTCACGGCCCGGGGGACGACGCAGCAGCAGCGACACTGCACGGTAGGCTTCAGCCTGTTTGGATAGGTCATCGAAAACAATCAGCACGTGCTTGGAGTTGTACATCCAGTGCTGACCGATGGCGCTACCGGTGTAGGGAGCCAGGTACTTGAAGCCGGCCGGGTCTGAAGCGGGCGAGGCCACGATGGTGGTGTATTCCAGCGCGCCGGCCTCTTCCAGGGTGCGACGCACCGAGGCGATGGTAGAGCCCTTCTGGCCGATGGCTACATAGATGCAGCGCACCTGCTTGTTGGGGTCACCGCTGAGCCAGTTGTCACGCTGATTCAAGATGGTGTCAAGAGCGATAGCGGTCTTACCGGTCTGACGGTCACCAATGATCAGCTGGCGCTGGCCACGACCGATCGGGATCATGGAGTCGATGGCCTTAAGACCGGTCTGCAGCGGCTCGTGCACGCTCTTACGCTGCATAACGCCGGGAGCCTGTAGCTCCAGAGCGCGGCGTCCTTCTAGATCGGTGATGTCGCCTAGACCGTCGATGGGGTTACCCAGCGGGTCTACTACACGGCCCAGGTAGCCGTCACCGACCGGCACGGACAGTACCTCGCCGGTACGGCGTACAGCCTGTCCTTCTTCAATGCCGGTGTAGTCACCTAGAACGACGACGCCGATCTGGCGCTCTTCCAGGTTCATGGCCATGCCTAGGGTGCCGTCTTCGAAAGACAGCAGCTCGTTGGCCATGGTGCCGGCCAGCCCCTCCACGTGGGCGATACCGTCGGCAGCAAACACGACCTGACCGACTTCTTCACCGGCCACGTCGGTGGCTCGGTAGGAGCTAACAAACTCATTTAGAGCACTGCGAATCTCTGCAGGAGAGATACTCAGCTCAGCCATATTGCGGTTCCTTACCTCATTTACTGCCGTTACCGGCACGAATGTTTAAGCGATTTGGGTGCGCAGTGCCTTGAGGGCGCTGCGGGTGGTGTTGTCGTATAGACGCTCGTCGACCAGGATGCGCAGGCCCCCGATTACCTCAGGGTCTACCTCTAGGTGCAGTTCGACGTCGTGCCCGGTGCGCTTGGCTAGGGCCTTGATCAGGCGCTGCTGTTGGGCTTGGGTCAGCTCGACAGCGCTGGTCACGTCGGCAATCACTAGGCCCCGACGACGTGCGGCAAGCTCGCATACACGGCGCAGGTTGTAGGTGATGCCGGCGCGCACCTCGTGGCGGGCGCACCACACTAGGAGGGTCAGCGCAGCTTCTGAAAGCTGGCTTTCAAACAACCTGGCGGCTAGCTGCGCGCGCTGGTCTGGGGTGCTAAGGCGTGAGGGGTCCAGAGCTTGACGTAGCTGCCGGTCACGCTTTAACACGTTGATTACCGCGAAGAGCTCATCTTCAACTGGCACGGAGGCACTGACCGAGCCGGCAATAACCGATTCGATCCCTAGATCGTGCATGCGTGTCAGTAGCTTGATGGGGTCTAGCCAGTGGCCGGTCACCAGTTCGCAAAGCTGCTCCACTACTGCTGCATCCGCTGTGCCGGTAAAGACCTCACGTGCCAGTTTCTGCTTATCCGCATTGGAGCGGGCAGGGTCGGTAAGTGAGTTAAGTAGCGGACGGTTTTCAGCAATGATGTGAGCCACGCCCAGCATCTGGTGACCTAGCACCACGGAGCGCTTTCCACCGGTGGCTAGCTGGCTAGCCCAGACTTTGGCTGTGAGCTCGGCGCTCATCAACGCACACTCGCTTCGGTTTCAAGCTGGGCGATAGATTCGTCGATTAGACGTGCTGCCGCCTTGGGGTCCGACAGCTCGGCGCGCAGTAGCTTTTCGGCAATTTCGGTTGCCAATAGGCCTACTTCGCTGCGTAGAGCTTCACGGGCTGCACCGGTTTCAGCTTCAAGCTGGCGTTTGGAGGCCGCCAGGGCTTTGTCAGCTTCTCCCTCAGCGTCGGTGCGGGCCTGGCTGAGAATACGTTCAGCTTCACCGTGGGCCTTGTCGCGTAGCGCAGCGGCGTCGCGACGGGCGCCTTCAACCAGTTCCGCAGCTTCTTTCTGGGTGCGGGTGCGGTCGGATTTGGCCTGTTCAGCGAAGTCCAGACCAGCCTGAATCTTGGCAGTACGCTCATCTAGGATCGCGGTGAACTTAGGTAGCGCGTACTTAAGTAGCACGACGGCGATCACAACGAAGCACAGCGAACCCCAGATCAGGTCAGCTGGCTCTGGCAGCAGGATGGAGTGCTCGCTGTGTTCGCTAGAGTGCGCGGCAGCGAGCACAGCGGTGTATACGCTGGCTGATGCCATGATGATCAGAAGGCGAAGCCAGCAGCGAAGCCGAGCAGACCCAGAGCCTCAATCAGGGCCGCACCGATGAACATGTTGGTACGCAGCGCACCAGCAACCTCGGGCTGACGAGCAGTACCTTCCTGGGTCTTACCAACGACGATACCGATGCCAATACCGGGGCCTAGGGTAGCCAGACCGTAACCGATGGTAGCGATGGAGCCAGTCATGGAATTGTTCTCCTTGTGGTTGAAACCGGCTTAGGTTTAAGCCGATGGTCTTTGTTAGTTAAGGATAGCTTTGTTTGCCTAAGTTAAGTATCTAGGCGATCAGTGGGCGGAAATCGAAGTGTCGATGTAGACCGCCGTCAGCAGGGCGAAGATGTATGCCTGCAAGACAGCCACGAAAGCTTCAAACAGGATGAACACCAGGCCCAGCCCCAAAGTGACTACACCCAGACCCTTAATCCAGCCGCTGGCCTCAAAGAACAGGGCGTTTGTGGCCAGGAAGCACAGGGCTAGCAGGATGTGTCCAGAAACCATGTTGGCCAGAAGACGTAGCGTCAAAGTGACTGGCCGCATGATGAAGGTGGAGAAGATCTCGATGGGGGTTACTAGTACGTAGAGCACCCCAGGCACACCTTTAGGCATGGTCTGGTCTTTGAAGAATTTGAACGGGTTGCCGTGCGAGGCCTTAATACCTGCTGCCACGAAGATGACGTAGGCGAAGATGGCGAACACCAGCGGCATACCAATCACCGAGGTACCTGCCACCTGCAGGCCCGGGATAATTCCAGCTAGGTTCATAAACAAGATACCTAGGAAAACTACGGTCAGCACCGGCGTGTAGCGCACAGCGCGACGCTCACCTAGCACGTCTTCAGCCACGTTCTTGCGCACGAATTCCAGCAGCATTTCCAGCATATTTTGGAAACGTCCAGGCACTAGCTTGGCGCGTGCGGCCCCGATCCCAAATGCCAGCACTAGCACTAGCGTCATGATGATGCGTACCAGCATGATGCGGTTGAGCTCGAACGGGGTGTTCAAGAATGCCAATGCTGGGGGAAAGAAGTCATCGATGCTTGGTGGCACAAATCCACCTTTCGCGGCTACAGCCGTGACCAGCTGAGCGGGTGCGGTTACATCCAGCACCGAGGCCCCCCTTTGGTTGATGGTTTAGGTTTCACAGAACTACTGCGTCTCGGCTCTTCACCTTACAGCAATTCCTAAGTACCTATTGTGCTCCTAAAGTTGCTAGGAAAGCACGCCTTAGTACCTAGCTACAGTAGCTTGAGTCACATCAGTAACTCTTTTAGCGGGAATCCTTAGGACTTAGGCCCCGCGCCAGCCTCATTTGTCTCTGCATATACCTTATTGCCTGTGGCTAAGCTCACTACTTCGGTTAAGGTTAAACCTACCAAAATTACAGCTAAAGACAGTACAAAGTAGCGCGGGTTAACTGCTTTATCACCCAAATTTTTTAGCGCTATCAGGCAGCCGATCATCACCAGCACTTTGAGCGTAAAGTCGATCATGACCCCTGAGCCGGCCAGCTGTGGGTAGCGGTCCCAGGGAATGTACAAGATCGCGGCGGTCACTAGGCTCAGCAATAGGCCCGCTCCCCCACCCCAGGCCAGTCCAGCCGCCTTGGCTCCCTCTAGCGCGAAGGAAATCCCCAGGCTTAGGCAGGCAAGGATCAGCCCAACTGCTAGGCAGCGGCGGGCGGTGCGGCGGAAGTTCTGGGTGGCGCTTAGGTGGCTCATTTGGCTCGCTTATTGGTTAGCTACCGGCGCTTCTAAATTGCCGGCACTCCGGTGGGGTTGGTGTCGTCGTCATCTTCGTCCTCCCATAGGGATTGGTTGGGGACGACGTCGTAGCGCACGTTGGGGTTGCGCCGGGCCTGCCACGCCGGGTTGTTGTTAGCGCCGGCTCCGTAAGGGCCTTGTGGGCTCGGCTGCGGCTGCGGCGCACCGGCCTGGGCTACCTGCTGGCTCGGCTGCGGCGCACCGGCCTGGGCTACCTGCTGGGACGCAGCTGCTGGTGCAGCCGGAGTGACTGCTGGCTGCGTTAGCGCCGGGACGTCCTGAGTGGCCTGGGTAAAAGGCTGCTCTGGCGTAGTAGCAGCGTGGCGGCCAGCTCGACGACGACGCGGCTGGGCATCAGGCGGCAGCGGCGCAGCCGGCTTGACAGCAACAGCTCATCGGGCGAGTTGGTCGCAAAATAAGATGAAGGTGCAGATTGCGTCGAGGGCGCACTAAGGCTTGAGGGCGCATTCACAGCAGCACTTGAAGCAGCCGTTGCGGCCGCGCTAACGCTAGAAGCAGCAGAGGCCGCACTAGCCGGCACCGACTCATCTGACTGTAGCCAAGGCGGCGTAGTCGAGCGCGGCTTAAGCCTAGAGCGGCGGGTCCTAGGCGCCGTCGTCGCACTAGAAGCAGCAGACCCAGCAGGCGCAACAGAACCAGCGGGCGCAGCAGAACTAGCCTCAGCAGAACTAGCCACAACAGGCACACTAGCGGTGGCCGAGCTAGCTGCACTGAGAGAGGAGCTATCAACCACAGTGTGGAGGCGCTACGCACACGCACCACCGGAGTGGCATCAGTCTTGTCGGGAAGCTTGGTCGGATGCACCGAATCAGGCAGATCCTGCTTAGGTGCAGGCTTCTTCTTAGGCTTCTTTGCAGTTTTCTTTGCGGACTTCTTCGTGGGCTCTTCACGCTTAGTTTTGCGCATAAAGCCGGTGAACACGAAGGCCGCGATCAGGGATAGTCCCAGGGTCAAAATAGCCTGACGAGTCTCAATAAAGGCCCAAGCCGCCAGCGGGAAAACCACCGCCGCCGTCCACATATACATAACCAGCACCACGCGCCGGTGCGTCAAACCAGCCGAAAGCAGACGGTGGTGGATGTGCATACGATCCGGATGGAAGGGGCTTTTACCTGCGCTAACGCGACGCACCACAGCCAGCATCATGTCTGTTAGCGGCAACAGCATCATGGCCAGGGGCAACAGCACCGGCAAGAAGGCCGGCAGCGCGCGCCCATAGCTAATCGAAATCGGGTCAATCTGGCCGGTAACCACAATTGCCGTGGCCGCGCTCATCAGACCCAGCAGCATAGAGCCACAGTCGCCCATGAAGATTGTGGCCGGGTTGAAGTTATGCGGCAAAAAGCCCAGGCAAATACCGATCAGGGCGGCACCTAGCGTGGCCGCCAGTGAGGCGTAAGAGTCAGGCGACGTGTTACGGGTAAGCACATAGGTGTAGCCAAAAAACGCCATGGCGCCAATAGCTACAGTTCCCGCAGCCAAACCGTCCAAACCATCAACAAAGTTAACGGCGTTAATGGCGGTAAGTACCACGAAAATCGTCATGACCATAGAAAAACCGGAAGAACCGATAGTCAGCCCCGCAATTGGGAAAGACACCAGTTGCACACCCTGCCAGGCCAAAATCGAGGCAGCCAGGGCTTGGCCGGCAAGCTTTGCCCACCATTCCAAGTCAAAGAGGTCATCCACCACGCCCAGTGCACACAGCAGGCCGCCGGAGGTCACCACGCCCCAGGCGCTGCCTCCTTCAAACACGCCCTCCAGGTAGGGAATATGGGAGGCCACCGCAATGGCAGCCACCATACCCACATACATGGCCACCCCGCCCAAACGCGGCACGGGAACCTTATGCACGTCACGCGAACGCACCGGGGTGAGCGTGTGAGTCACCAAAGCGATATGGCGCACCACCGGCACACTCACATAGGTAATGGCCGCAGCCACCAACAAAATCAGTAGGTAAACCTTCACAGGCGACCCCTATCCGTTTACCTTGCCGATAACAGCTTCGATCTGTGCCACGCTGAGCACCCCTACACGCAGCACCTTAGGCTGGGGGGCTGCGAAAGAAACGATAGTGGAGGGTACCGGGCCAGGGGTGGCGCCGTCGTCGAGCAAGTAAATCTCGCCCGAGTCGATCTGAGGACCAAAGTAAGTGCGCGCCTGGGTGGCGTCGGTGGCGGGCGGCTGGCCGGTGAGGTTGGCGCTGGTAACTGCCAGCGGGCCGGTTTGGCTCAGCAGCTGCAAAGTAAGCGGATAGTTGGGTTGGCGTACGGCTACGGTGCCGCCGGTTTCGCCCAGGTCCCAGCTTAGATCTGGGTGGGCGGGAAGAATCAGGGTGAGCGCCCCGGGCCAGTAGGCTTCCATGAGGGCGCGGGCAGGGGTGGGGATATTGGCGACGACGCCGTCCAGCTGAGAGATGTCGCTGACTAGTACCGGCGGGGGCATTTGCCGTCCCCGACCTTTGGCTGCCAACACCTGCGCCACGGCGTGAGCGTCACTTGCTAACGCGCCGATTCCATAGACGGTGTCGGTAGGGATAATCGCCACTTTGGCAGCCTGAAGATGGCTGACTGCGGCTTGCACGGGGATAGTCACTCTCCCATACTGCCACCCGTCAGGCCACCTATTCCACCCCGTTGGGACTTAAACCACTCGTTGACGTACCTCTCCCGCGCTTAAACTTACCTGTTTGAGGCCGCCCTCACTTTCATAAACAACCACCACGGTGCGATCAGTCCAGGCCACATCGCTGTAGCCAAAACTACCTGGCTCAAGCTCAACTAGGAACTGATAGCGCACCGGCCCATACTCTTCTCCCTCTGCGTAACCATAGTCTGCGCCCGGGGGTAGCAGCACGGCTTCCAGCCAGCCATTACGGCGTTGGCGCGCATCAAAAGCGTTAGTGAGCAGTGCGAACCGGTCATCGGCATGTCTACCGCCGTAAACAGTGTTGTAAAGCTCAGATTGCATTAAAAATACATGCGGTTGGTCAGAAACAATCACTAACCCAAATTCACTGGCACGCACGCTAACCATGCCCGCGTTACAGCCCGGATCGGCCACAGGATCGGGCGAAGCCTTAGACCAGCTAACTCCCCCGTTTACGCTGACTGCAGACAGGCGCTGGCCGCTATAGCCGGCGTCACGAGCAGAAAGCAGCAGGACATCTGCGTTTACTTGGGCTATGCAAAATTCATCGACGCCGCTGGTGGCGGTGCCGCCGGCCAGGGAGCCGGTTTGTCCTTCCTGTGTTTGCTGGCAAGGTTGGCCCAGGAACCAACTTTGGCCGCCGTCGTCGCTAAGCAAACAGCAGGCCTGCAACTGCTGCGCCCCCTCACTGCTGCCCTCTACCCGCAGCACTAGGGGCTGTACCAGGCGGCCGCTATTTAGGCAGACGCCATGACCCGAGACACTAAAGCCGCAGGGAGCTACCTTGAAATTAGTGCGCCAACTACGTTTGCCGTTTGTCGCAGCGGCGGCCATATCGATTTGGCGCCAGCGCCAGGTGTAACCATTATCCCGGCTGACCCCGTAGAGCAGGGCTAGCTCCTCATCGCCCTGCTTGGCTAGAGCGGCGGCGGGAGTTTCATGCCAACCCGGGGCTGGGGCTTGCAGGGCCGGCTTGGCCCCGAACAGGCCAGTTAGTCGTGAGGCTGTAATAAATAGGTGTAGCTTGCTGCCATCCCAGATCAGGGAGGGGTCAGAGTAGCCGCAGCCGATACCGTCCAGGCTGTAACCGCGCGCGACCCCCTCAGCCAGGATCTGGGCGTCATCCCAGGTGGAGCCGTGGTTGTAGCTGTGGCGCACCACTACCGAGTTGGGGTTGGGCAGGTCGTCAGGCAGCGCGCCGCCGCTGGAGCGCCAGTGTTCACCTTTGGGACGCGGGCGTAGATCATGAACTAGCACCAGGTGGCCTGAACCCAGATGTACCAGCGCTGGCACTCGGGCACTAAAGTCAGCTTGGCCGCTAGGGTAAAGAATTTGTCTTTCCATGTTTCATACCAGGTTACTTTTAAGCGGGCGTTTTATCAGACAGATGGCAGGCTGGGTTAGACCAGGTTACGGGCGTTAGCCCAACGGGTTAGCTCATAGCGGTTAGATAGTTGCAGCTTGCGCAGCACTTTAGAGACGTGGGTTTCCACAGTTTTAATGGAGATGAACAGTTCACCGGCTACCTCTTTATAGGTGTAGCCGCGCGCAATTAGACGCATAACTTCGCGTTCACGGTTGGAAAGTAAGTCCAGTTCACTGTCTTCTACCTGCGCTGGGGTGGAACCAAACGCATCCAGCACAAAACCGGCTAGGCGCGGGGAGAAAGCAGCGTCACCACTAGCTACCCGCTCAATGGCTGCCACCAGGTCAGACGGGGCAATGGCTTTAGTGACATACCCGCGAGCGCCGGCCCGGATAACGCTTACGACGTCGTCGGCGGCGTCAGAGACACTTAGAGCCAAAAAGCGAGTGGCAGTGATATCCGCGCAGTCTCGAACCACCTGGGCGCCACCGGAGCCACTGCCGCCGGGCAGGTGCACGTCTAGCAGCACCACATCGGGTTTTAGGGCGTGGACGGCAGCGATTGCCCCGGGCACATCCTCGGCCTCGCCCACTACGGTGATTCGCTGTGGTACGCGCTCTAGTTGGGCGCGCACCCCGGCGCGGATAAGGGCGTGGTCGTCAACGAGCAGGACGCGTAGAGGTTCAGCCATGTAGTTAATTGTATTGGCTCCCCTACACCCAAAATCATCCCTTCCCTATAAAAAATACATGGGGTTTTATAGGCAACGGACGAAATGTCAGTTTTTGTGCACTCAGCTACTGCAGGGCCAGGCGCAGACACACCTCTGTGCCAGGCTCTCGCGCGCGGATGGTGGCGCTGCCGCCGTGGCGTTGCATCCGGCCGATGATGGAGTCGCGCACCCCGTGGCGGTCTGGGTTTATGGTTTCTAGTCAAAGCCGGCGCCGTGATCGCGCACGTAGGCTTCCACTTCTTGGCCGCTGACCTCCACATATAGGCTGATTGGGGGTTTGCCGTGGCGTACCGCGTTGGCTAGGGCTTCACGTAGGGCTGAGGTAAGTACACGGGTTTTGGCGGTGGCCGGGGTGTCTCCCACAATCACGCTATCTACAGGCACGCCGTAAAGCTGCTCAATTTCACGTGAAACGCTTTCTACCTCGCTGCGAAGGTTTTCGTTGGTGGGGTGGTTGTCCCCGTAAAGCCAGGCGCGCAGTTCACGTTCTTGGCTTAGCGCCAGGGCGGCCACGCGCTGGGGATCGTCAGCTTGGGCGCGCAGCAGGGTGAGGGTTTGCAGCACTGAGTCGTGTAGGTGGGCAGCGATGTCGGCGCGTTCGGAGGCGCGCGCCTGGGCAGCTTGGGTTTGGGACAGCTGCCTGATTACCCCCAACCACAGTGGGGCGAGCACTAGGGCCACCACGCTTAGCATCACTAGGGCCGCGAACGCCCCGATCAGCATGCCTGACATGTCGGTGTGGTCGCTGAGCCAAATCAACACCCCTAAAACTGCTAGGGCCAGGCCAGCTGCCAAGCGCGCGAGCGCCCCCATTGAACGCGGGGTATGCATTACTTCTTCGGCTTGGCTCCAGGCCAGGGCGGCGCCGCAGCCGATTATTAGCAGCGGCAGGTAGGCGTTGCTTTCCAGCCAGCCTCGACTCCAGGCCACCAGGATTGCGGCCAGGGCTAGCAGCACTACGCCGCTAAATATGGTGGTGGCCTGATCTCTGCCGTCTTTGCTCTGTAGCTGGTTTAGCTGCGCGGCCAGGCGGGTGGGGGCGGCCAGCTGTGAACTGGCTGGGTTACCAGCTGGAATTAGGGCTATGGCCAGGGCATATGCCAGCGCGCCGACCCCGTTTAGGAAGAGCAGACCCACAAAAATAGCGCGCACTAGCCACACGTTTACGCCCAGGTGCGTGGCTATGCCCGCGCACACCCCACCCATTAGGGCTGCTGGTGGCATTTGTCCGTCAGCTAGTGGGGTGGGGTTGTGGTTCAGGCGCACCAGTTGGGGGCGCGACGACGACGCCTGGGTACCGCCTTGAGTTCCGGCTCGTCTGCCGGCGCCCTGGTCACCTGTCACACGGCTGGCTCCCGGCTGCCTACCGCCCGCCTGTGGGCCGGCCTGAGTAGCACTCCCCCCACGCGCGGCTTTCCTGCCCGTAGACACTGTCCCACGGCCAACTTTGCTGACCATAGTGACTGCGCGCGCCGTCTACTTGTGGCTCGCTACTCCCCTGCCATCTACCTCGGGGGCTGCGCCAACTAGGCGGCGGAGTGAAGTCGGGGCGCCAGGGTTGGCCCGCAGTTAACTCAGACTGGCCTGCTGCGAGGGCTGACTGGGCGCCAGCAGGGTCCGACTGTACGGCAGCGGGGGCCGATTCGGCGCCCTGTCCTCCAGCAGGGGCAGACGCGGCCGGAGCTGAGACGACCGGCGCTGAGGCGACCGGCGACGTCGGATCTGGGATAGGTGACGCTGAGCCCGCCAGCGGCGTCGAACCCGCAGACTGTGGCGTCGAACCTGACAGTGACGACGTCGGCCCTGGGGAAGGCTGCGGCAAGTCAGAGGACTGATTAGGGGTGGCACTCACGTTTATATAGTTGCACGCAAAGGGGTGCCATTAGGGGTGGGGAGGGATTAATCAGGGTTATATCAGGGTAGTCCCCAATATCGCCAAAGCATCGGTTAGCTGCAAACTTGAAGCATGAACAGCAAAGACTTTAACAACGACGCCGAGCGCGAGGGTACTGCGGACTCTACTTCCGCGCAGGGCTCCGCGCAGACCAGCTCTGGGTTCCAGGGCTCAGCGCACAGCGGCCAGAACGCTTACGGGCAAAACGGCCAGAGCGCTTACGGCCAGGCCGGCACTGCGCAGGGCCGCCCGGGCCAGACTTTCCAGGGCACCGGCTACCAGGCCCCCGGCTATCACAGCAACCCCGGCCACCAGAACGGTCCCACATACCAGGCCCCCGGCTACCAGGGCACCGGCCACCACAGCAACCCCGGCACCTACGGCCAAAGCGGCATGGACCGCTTCTTTAACTCGATCCGCGCCATGAACCTCTACCGCGCCCAGCCGCGAGTGCTTGGTGGCGTATGCTCGGGGATTTCCCAGCGCTACGGCATCGACATGACCCTGGTGCGCATCTTGTTTATAGTGGCCGCCCTGCTTGGTTTTGGCGGTTTCCTCTACTCCCTGGCCTGGGCTTTCCTGCCCGAGGTTGAAGATGGGCGCATCCACGTGGAGCAGGCTCTGCACGGCGACTTCACCGGCGGCCTGGCTGGCGCGATTGTGTTAGCGCTCTTTAGTGGCGCCCCGGCAAGCGTTTCGCTAGGTTTCTTACCCATCTTACCCAGTTTTTTTGGTAATAGCACCCTTATTGGTATCGCCGCTGTGGTAGCAGTGCTGCTCATCGCTAACTCACGGCGTAACTCGCAAAACTACTCTGGCTACCCTTACGGATCTGGCGGTTACGACGGCGGCGCTGGCTATGGTCCCGACGGCGGCAACGGGGGCGGCACTGACGGCGGCTACGGAAACAGCGGCGTCGGCTCAGAAAACTACGACCCAAACGGGGCGTACGCCTCAACCCGAGGCTACGACGGCGGCGTCGGCCCTAACGACGGCTACAACAGCACTTACAACGGCGGCGTCGGCCCTAACGACGACGGCCCCAACGGCACTTACAACGGAGGCGAGGGCCAGCAGGTTTTTTCCGCCCCGCCCGTAGGCAGCAACGGTAAGCCCATTCCGCGTTGGCAGGGCAACTACAACGCGGGCGGCCCGCGCCCTAGCTACCAGCCCTACCAGCGTAAAAACTGGGTACCCGGACCGGGCAGCATGTTAAGCCTGATCACCCTGGGTTTGCTGGTGATGTGCGCAATTCCTATGGTGCTTGAGCAGAGCCTGCGCTCCCTGGTGATCTCGGCGGCCTTAGCGGCAGGCGTGATGGGCCTGGCCCTGGCGGTGTGCGCAGTGCGCGGACGTCACGGCGGCTGGATCAGCGTAATGGCAGTGTTTTCCCTGATTTTCGGTTTCATGCCGATCGCTGCAATCACTTCGGCGGCGCCGCAAAGCGCGCTGGATATTGATTGGCAAAATGTTCGGGTAGATAAGTCCAACTACAACTACATGGTTCCTTCGATCCCGAACTTCGTGGGTGAAACAACCCTTGACCTGACCCAGGCTCCGGCCGGCGAAAACCGCACCATCACGGTGAACTCTTTTGTTGGCCAGCTGACTATTAAAACCGCCTACGGCCAGAGCGTGCGGATTGAGATGGACCATTCTAAGGGTGTAGAGGCGGCCACGCTGAGTGCCTACTCCCCCTGGCAGGTCAGTGAGAACGGCGTCGTGCACACCCTGCAGCCCACCAACACCTACAACTCTATCGACGGTGACAACTCCGACGACTTCGACGACGACGCCAGCACCCCCACCCCGCGCAACTGGGTGACCGCCTCCCCAGCCCCTCTGGTACGGCCGTGGCCAGCCCCAGTACAGCAGTGGCTACCCCCTCTGGCACCGCAAGCGCAACCCCCGGCAGCGCAGTAGCCAGCCCCAGCGCCACGGCGTCGAGCAGCTCACAGCCATTTGCCATGTACTACTACGAAAAGAGCACGGTTAACGGTTGGCCTTCAGGCTCTGCCAGCAAGCTGATCTTCTCTTCGCCAGCTAGCGTGCAGGGCGCAAATGCAAAGGGCGCGAACGCGCAGGATGCAGGCGCACAAGGTTCAAGCGCGCAGAGCTCAAATGCACCCAATTCAAAGGGCACCATCACGGTCAAGGTGGGCCAGGCTGTAGGCCAGGTGCGCACCATCGAATCGGCTCCCACCAGCAACTAAGGAAACAAGCAAATGAGCATCAACAGCAGTTACCTAAACCCCGATAGCTCCGGTGCCTCCTACGGATCTAACAGTTCCAATGGTTCCTCTGACTCCTACAACTTCAGCGGAGGCTACAGTTCCTACGATGAGCCTGCCAGCCCGCTGTACACCACCAGCGCCGCCAGCGCGACGGGAGCTAGTGAGACGGGGACATACGGGGCTTACGGGGCGGCCAGCGCCACGGGAGCCAGCGAAACGGGGGCCGGCACCACGGCAGCCAGCGCGAGCGCCACTTCGGCCAGCTCAGTCGCTTACAACTCCACTGGCGCATATAGCTCCACCGAGGCTTACTCCACCGGCTCCTCCAACTCCACTAAGGAAGATGCTGTTTGGCGTGGCCAGAGCAGCAAAGAGCCTGCCGAGCTAAAGCGTCCGCGCGTGTCCACCCTGATTGCTTCCCTGATCATGCTGGCCGCAGCCGCAATTTTGGGGGCGCTGGCTATGGGAGTGCACTTCTCCTGGACGGCAGTAGGGGCTAGTACCCTGGGCACGATTGGCCTGGTCTTGATCGTGTCGGCATTCTTCGCCAACCGCAACAAATCCCACACCTGACAGACAAGCACTGCCAATACACAGGCAGGTGCAGGCACAACACAGACAAATACAGGCATAGACAAACACAGGCATAATCGTCCGTTCCCTATAAAAAATACGTGTATTTTTATAGGGAACGGACGATATTTCAGTTTCTGCACCCCCACCCAGCCGAGCGCCGTCGTCGGCCCCAAAACCTGCACATTTACCACTTAACCGCCACACTCACCACCCACGCGGGGCTTAATCCCCATACCCGCGCCACCGGCAGCATAAATACCCTGTAGGCAGTTAATGTCACTTGGCCCGGGCCGCATTGCGACGACGCCGGGCCCCGCCACAGGGAGGGTAAGCCCCATGACCACAGTGGGCGCAGACGTAGAAGCCCTACGTCAACTGGCGCAAATGTTTACGGATAACTCGTCGAAACTGACCGGCGACGTAATTCCTACGATCAACTCGCGGCTAAATTCCAGCGGCTGGGTGGGTGAAGACGCCGATAGCTTCAAGGCCGATTGGCACGGTCACCTCATGGGTCAGCTCAACAACGCAGCGACCCAGCTTTCCGACGCCGCCGCCACGCTAAACCGCAACGCGGATGAGCAGGAGCAGGCATCCTCGATCGCGGGAGCCAGCTCGGCGCTTCAAAGTGGGCTTTCCAACCCGCAGCCGGCGAACAATGATCCCGGAGCTGAAAAGGCCAAGCATTGGTGGGAGAAGGTCGGGGACAGCGTTGTTGACTGGTGGAATAAGCCGATCGAAGACAAGCTGCACGACATCAGCAAAGTCACCGAAACTGCGGCTACAGTCTGCACTGTTGCCGCCGGAGTGCTAGCTCTGACTGGTGTTGGCGCACCACTGGCTGCTGGCCTGTTCACGGCTGGGCAAGTGTTAACAATTGCTTCGGCGTCAACCGATATTGCCGCGAACGGCATTGACTATACAACGGTAAAATTGGTTGGGCCGAGTTTGGGGTTAGCACTGTTCTTGACGGCATTTCCATTGCAGGTGCGCGCGGATCAATATCCGGCCTATCTAAAGCTTCTAATGTCGCCACTCAGGCAGCAAGCGGAGAACTTAAGCAAGCTGCTACCTCTCCGGCCAAGAGCGCCATGGATTATGTGCGCACCGAGACCATGAAAGAATTTTTCCCTTCGGCTGAAGATAAGGCTGCGAACTTTATAAAAGATACTACTAAAACAGGCATAGAATATGGTGCGAAGTATATTGATAGCTATTACCAAGGTAAACCTGCACCGACTTTAGATCCTTATGAAGTTCTAATCAAGCCAATTGATAAAAGTATTCGCGGACCTTGGGCTGATATTGCACCAATGCCTGACCCATTCAAAAAGGATGAGTAGTTCGACCGCAATAAGTGGCCTGGCTTAGCTGGCTTAGATAGATCGGCTGACCGTTATGGCTGCCCAGCTACATTAAGCAGCCTGGGTAGCCTGGGGGCCAAATCACCTGGCCACTTAACTTTCTGTGCTCTCGTGCTATCTGCACTCTATGCTCGACGGCGCCCTGCTCTCTTCGCTGACGGCGCCTGCAGCATAAAGGCGCAGCAGCACAGCTAAGTAAAGTGACATCCGCTGACTGGCATATCGGCGGACACGCATGGCGTCCGCACAGTATCTGCGCGGTGCCTGCATAGTATCTGCACGACGCCGGCACGGAGCCTACATGTTGTGCGCTGCGTCTGCAGATACTGACATTTCATCCCTTCCCTATAAAACCCCATGGAATTTTTATAGGGAAGGGATGATTTTGCCTGTATTTACTTGTAGGGCACAACCTCAAGCTTGCCGTCTACAAGTTCCCCAAGGTAAATGTGCTTTGCCGAGCTGTAGCCCTGCTCCTTGAGCTGCTGCTTCACCCATGCCTTGTCTTTGTTGGCAAGCGCTAGACCAAGGCTGATGATCTGGCCATCGCTAATGATCGGCAGCAGCGGAATCTTGCTTTGTGCACCACGCTGACGGATGATCAGATTACCGTTTGCCTCCATAATGCCAACCTTCACATCGCGAATGCTGGAGATGTTCTCCTCACGCAGGCAACGGCTTACCTGCTCGGCACGCAAACCAACCCTGGCGCAATTGGCGACTTTCAGTTCGCCGTCGTAAATGATGACTTCCGGCTGGCTTGAGATAGCCCGCCTAAAGGTCTTGTTACTGCTTATCAGTAGCTTTGCCGAGATCACCACAAGCGACCAGATAAGCGCAAGGATCAGGAATTGCAGCACGGAGACTGAAGAGTTGTAAATGACGCCGCCGATAATTCCACCCAGCACAAAGTTCTGACCCTGGTTAAGCGGAGTATTTACCGAAAACTCATATTTCCCCATAATGTTAATCTGAATAATCATTACGAGGATACCAAGCACAAACTTAATTGCGGTTAGCGTATAGAAATCCATGTCAGTGCTTCCCATCCACATAAACGTTGTGGTCAATAATGTGCGTACGCTCAAGCGTGTAGGAGTTGTTGTCTTCGTTCAGGTGAACGCGGTAATTCTCGTCTTTAAAACGCACAATAATGCCGTCTTTTAGACTGGTTGAATTTACCAGTACTTCGTCTGTGGAGATTTTTTGATCCTGGGCAACGCCCTTAACGAAAAGCACTAACTGCTTTGACTGGGCCGCTTGGTCACTCAGGTCTAGATATTGCTCGGTCTGAATCCCCACCAGCACCAGCGAAAGAATCAGGGTACCTACACCCAGATCCCGCCAGCGGGTGCGCATCCTGTCGCGCATGTAAAGCACGCTGAAAACCAGGCACACTAGTAGTAGCGCCAGGATCGAAATCACTCGCATGGTCCAGTCAGTCGACTGCTGCGAGATGATGTAATCAAGGGTATAAAAGTCCATTTGTCACTTCGGTTTCGGCTCTAGTAGGTCCCCGCAGTTGGCAGGGGTGAACTGCCTCCCGTTTCTTGGACATCGAAATTGAAGTCCAGGGAATGGGAGGCTTTTCATGTCTGCGGGTTTGCGGTTGAGGCATGATCGTTTGCTTCGGGAGCAGGCGGTGGAGATGTTTGAAAGGGGCTTTAGCTATCGTTTGACCGCCAAGAGGCTGGGTGTGCCTGCTGAGACCGTGCGACACTGGCAGAAGACGTACCGCGTAATTGGGAAGGACGGGCTTCTTGCCATGGGAGTTAAGCACGCCAGATACGACTATGAGACCAAGGTCGCCGCAGCGAGGGCCGTGGTTGATGGTGGGATGAGTAAGCCTGAGGCGATGATGCGTTTCGGTATTGCGAGTGCGACATCGTTGAAGCAGTGGTGCAGGCTGTACCGTGAGGGCGGCGCGCAGGCGCTTAAGCCCAAGCCCAGGGCAGGCCAAAGGGATCAGGTGTGGGGCGGTGCCACCAACGCGTGAGGAGGAACTCGCCGAGCGCGTACGCAAGCTTGAGGCGCAGGTGGCGTACCTAAAAAAATCGATTGCCCTGAAGGCGCACAGGCGCTCCCAAACCGGGACAAAGCCCTAGTGATCGCCGAGCTTTCAGGGCATGGACACAGGGTGCGTGATCTCCTCGAGGCGGCCGGCCTTGCCAGGTCGAGCTACTACTACGCGCTGACTCACCCCCAGCAGCCAACCAGAGCGCAGCTACGTCCCAAGGTCGCCCAGATCTTTTCGCGTACCCCCAACGGGTGCGGTCACAGACAGGTAGCCATGTGCCTGCGCGCTGAGGAAGGGGAACGCATCGCTGACAAGACGGTCTTGAAGATGATGCGCGAGATGGGGTTGCGCTGCGGCATACGCCGCGAGAGGGCCTACCACAGGTACAACTCCTACAAGGGATCCGTGGGACAAAGCTTCGACAACATCATCGGCCGCGACTTCAAGGCGACCGGCCCCTGGCAGAAAATGGGTACCGACGTCACCGAGTTCAAGCTCTCCTTCGGTAAGGCCTACCTCGCTCCGGTCTACGACTTCGCCAGCAAAGAGATCGTCGCCCACTCCATCTCAATGTGCCCCAACCTCGCCCAGCAACAAGAGATGCTCCAGATACTCATGGAGGCCAAACCCGAAGGGGCCGAGCCGATCTTGCACTCGGACATGGGTTGGCAGTACCAGCACGAGACCTATATCAGAACGCTCGCCGATAACGGTTTCATCCAGAGCATGTCACGCAAAGGCAACTGCATCGACAATGGCGCCACCGAACAGGTCTTCGGACACCTCAAGGACGAATTCTTCCGCGGCCGAGACTGGCAAACCTTCGAGAGCTTCAAAGCCGACCTCGATGCCTACATCACGCACTGGAACACAACAAGACGCCAAGTAAAGCTCAAGGGCCTGACCCCGGCAGAATACCGGGATCAGGCCCTACAGGAAGCCGCATAACGGCTACCATTAAACGCGTCCAAGTTTCGGGGCGCAGTTCAGGGCGGACGACGTCACAGGCAAAATCATCCCTTCCCTATAATTTTTCCATGGGGTTTTATAGGGAAGGGACGAAATCTCAGTATTTGTGAGGCATTTCCTTTGGCGACCCCCGCCAGGCCCTTATTCCTGCTACTTCCTACACCGACGTCGGCCCTTTCAGCCAGCGCTCCCGGCAGTGCCAGCGCTCCCGGCAGTGCCAGCCCTACCAGCGCCCCCGGCAATGCCAGAAATTCCGGCAGGAATCTGGAAGTACTCCAGGTAGGCCACAAAACGATCCTGCGCACTCAGGCAAGTGTCAGTGAGGAAACCATTTTTGTCGCCCCAGCGTTCCAGGCCGCGATAATAGAAACCTTTGAGGTCGTCAGTAATTATGAACGGCACGATCCCGGCCGCCAGGCACTGATGCAGCATGAGCAGCCGCCCCACGCGTCCGTTGCCGTCTTGAAATGGGTGGATGCGCTCAAAGCGCACATGCCAGTCCAGAATCTGTTCCAGCGTGGCAAGGCGGTTGGCGGCGTCGAGCAAAGGGGCCATGTGTTTGGCGACGTCGCCGGGGGCACTGGTCTCATGCATGGCCACTTCGTTGGGCACCCGCTTATAGTCCCCGACGGCGAACCAGTCCAGGTCAGAGTGGGTTGTGCCCTGCTTGAGAATGCGGTGCAGATCCTTTACGTAGGCTTCATTAATAGGTGAACCGACGGCGTCGATAACGCGATCGATGGCGCGAAAGTGGTTGCGGGCCTCAACGATGTCATCTACGCGCAGGCCGTCCCCGCCAACTGTTGAGGTTTCAAAAATGAGGCGCGTCTGTTCCTGGGTGAGCTGGGACCCCTCGATATGGTTGGAGTTGTAGGTCATCTCCACCTGCAGGCGGTGGTAGATTCCGCCGCGCACACCCGCTGCACGCTCCTGACGAAGCCTGGCCACCAGCGCTTGTTTGTCGCCGTCAGTGGGGATTACAGAGGGTGTCATTGGGTAATTATCACATGGAGTTAGACAGACAAATACAGGCAAATCATCCCTTCCCTATAATTTTTCCATGGGGTTTTATAGGGAAGGGATGAAATCTCAGTATTTGTGAGGCATTTCCTTTGGATACCCCCGCAAGGCCTTTATTCCTGCTACTTCTTACACCGACGTCAGCCCCGCAGGGGCTCTTCTTGCTGTGACTTCCTAGGACGACGCCGCCTTGGTTTCTACTGCTACAACCTTCGTCTAAGTTTCAGCTAGTAGCAGGCTGCGCCGACTGCCCCTCGGCAACCGGCGCGGCCTTATTCTCAGACTTCAGCCCTCCAGGTCCCCGTAGGTTTCAGCCCTCCAGGTCCCGGTAGACCGGTTGCCACATGGCGTGGCGAACGGCCTCGACGACCTCACCCGGATCCATGTCGCACTGTCCATCGGCAATAGCCTGACGGACGACGGCGACCGCGACAGTCGCCGACGACGCACGCAAGTGGTCCACCGGCGGCAGGAGGGACGCACCCAGCTCATGCGACGTCACCTGACTGGCCACGGCCTCGGCAGCGGCCAGAATCATCGCATCGGTCACGTGAGGGGCGCCGGACACGATCGTTCCAAGCCCCAGGCCCGGGTAGAGCAACGAGTTGTTGCCCTGCCCAATGTGGAAGGTCGTCCCCTCGTAGTCGAAGGGCTGGATCGGAATGCCCGTGGCCACCAGCGCACGCCCTTTAGACCAGGCGATGATGTCCTGCGGCATGGCCTCGATCTTCTCCGTCGGATTCGACAGAGGCAGGACGATGGGCCGCTCGCACCCCTCGCTCAAAGACTCGATGACATCCTGCGTGAAGGCACCGTGATCCGTCGACGTTCCGATCAGGATCGTCGGGCGAACGCGGCGCACGGTTTCCAGCAGGCCGATCGCGCCATCCTTGCGCTCCCAGTCGGCAACCTCGGAGGCGCTGCGCGCGTAGGCAGCCTGGTAATCGGGCAGCCCCTCCATGTCGTCGGTCACCAGTCCGGCGCGGTCAATCAGCCAGATGCGATCCTTCGCCTGCTCAGGGGTCAGTCCCGCGCGCACCATGCCCGCGTGAATCTGGTCGGCCATGCCGGTTCCTGCGGTGCCCGCGCCGTAGACGAGGAGGCGCTGGTCCGCGAAGGTCGTGCCGTTGGTCTTCATGCCCGCGATGACAGCGGAGATGACGATTGCTCCGGTGCCCTGCATGTCGTCGTTGAAGATGCGGTACTTATCCCGGTTGTTAACCAGGATGCGGCGTGCGTTCGAGGCGCCGAAGTCTTCGAAGTGCAGGAGTGCGCGAGGGTACAGCTCGGATGTGACGCTCAAGTACTCATTGACGAGGGCGTCGTAGCGTTCTCCACGCACGCGACCATGGCGGTTGCCGAGGTAATCGGGGTCGTTGAGCAGTTCCTCGTTGTCGGTGCCGACGTCGAGGTTGACCGCGATGACGCGCGAGGGGTCAATACCGGCTGCGGCTGTGTAGACGGCGAGCTTGCCGACGGAGATATCGGTGCCGTTGACGCCCCAGTCGCCGATGCCGAGGATCTGTTCGGCGTCGGAGACGACCAGGAGGTCGACGTCATCGGGGCCGAGGCCAAGGCCTTCAAACGTAGGCCGCACGTCCTCGACTCGATCCACGGACAGGTAGACGGCGCGCGAGCGGCGGTAGTCTGCGGACCACTTCTTGATGGCCTCGCCGATGGTCGGATCGTAGATAATGGGTAGAAGTTCGGCGATGTGGTCGATGATCACCTTGTAGTACAGCGTCTCATTGCGGTCGTGCAACTGTTCGAGGTAGATGTACTTGTCGAGGTCATCGTCGAGTCGACACACTTGCTTGTAGGCGCGTGCGGCCTGTTGTTCGAGTGTTTCGACAGCTGCGGGAAGACGACCCATCAGCCCGAAGCGCTTGCGCTCTTCGACAGTGAAGGCGGTCCCACGGTTAGTCTGGGGGTCGGCGATGATTTGGGGTTTTGCTGGCATCAGCGACTCCTTTCTGGTTGTTGTGCCCTTTGGCGCGCGTATTGGTTGGGTGCGAGCCAGCCCAGCACGCTGTAGGGGTGTTCTTGATTGTAATGCTGGGATCAGGCGATGAATCCAGGCCCGTTAGGGGGTGCCCTGCCTTGTTCGCCTAGTCTGCTTACTCCATGCCAGGACGACGGCGCCCCACTTTGAGCTCGGAACGTTTCTTTTTGTCTGCCAGGCGGCGCATTTTGGCCGCGCGGCTGGGCTTTGTAGGACGGCGCAGTCGGGGCGGAGCTAGTGATGCACGCAGAACTGCGGCTAGTCTTTCGCGCGCGGCCACGCGGTTGCGGCGCTGGGAGCGATGTTCGGCGGCAGCAACAGTTAGGACACTGCCGTTGAGGCGTTCTCCCAGGTGAGTCAGGGCTCGCTGGCGCTGGACAGCGTCTAGGCGGTGGTTGTGGCCAGGTCAAGGCTGAGCTGCACGCGCGAATCAGCAGTGTTGACTCCCTGCCCGCCGGGGCCTGAAGCGTGGGAGAAACGCTCCGTTAGCTCGCCCGCAGGAACAACCAACCCATGCGGGCAGCCCGGGCCGGGCATAATACGCAAATCATCCATATCAGCGTTTTTTCTCTTTAGAATCCAGCTCGTCGAGCCAATCGATTAATTCTGGTAAATCTGTCCACTGGGGCGAATTCCACGCATCCGCGCCGATGCCCAGACTTGAGCGTCTTTGACGTGCACAGCTTACCGCGCTATCAGTTGCCTCAATGAGCTCTGAGGAGATATTGCAGCCCTTTTTGTATTGGCCCCATAGCCAATTTTTTTCTAGTTCTTTCTCGGCATTCTGGGCAGTTGACGACGACGGATTTGCGCAAAGGTGGAGAAGTAACCAATACTCAATGCAGGGATGAGAAACTGCAGCATAATGTTTATCTGAGTTCCCAAGCCATTTCTCTAGCTTAGACTTATGGGCCTCGTTTTGGTCTCTGTCACAGACAATCCAGGCACCCTTAGCATCGCCTCCATTTTTATTTTCTTCATACCGAATTTTCTCCAACAATTTACTCAGTGACGATCTATCTCCTGTATTTGCAATCGCAAAGACAATACGGTCACCGTATCTACTTGTGCGTAAGGACTTCAGATACTTTCGTTCAGTCTCACCCTCTGCCGCAAACACCACCAGCGGTTTAAGAGACTTTCCCTCAAACCGCTGACGGTCTCCACGAGTTCTCTTTCTAGACGGAGGCTTCCTCTTCACCATGACGAGACCTTAGAGACGCGGGACGCCGCCAAGGCGACCAGACATATAAGCCTTTTGCAGATCCATTCCGTCTCGAACGCCTTCAGCAGAGAAATCTGTCAGGCGAACAAGCTCAGAGTTGTGGCCATGCTTTCAACAAGCCAAATCTCATCCCTGCGCAGCATGTCGCAGCGAAGCAGGTGAACTTCATGAGTAGTGAATATCAGTTGTCGACACTGATCGTTTCCTGTTGAATTCAAGAAACGCCGTAATAGCTCTTCTGTAAGTTTTGGATGCAGAGAATCTTCCAACTCATCAATTAGGTACACTCCACGGTTATTTTGCTGCCCTGCCCGGTAAAGGATAGGAAGCAGATTTAGGTAGCGGATAGTACCGTCTGACTCCTGATCAAGAGGTAACTTAAACTGTTCGTTGCCGTCTTTATGCTTGGTTACAAGCCGTTCATAGGAGACTTCCCCGTTTTCCTCACGACGCATACGGAAAACCGCCCCCTCGCTAATGTTATTGGCTAAGAAAGCTTCGTTATCATCACCAAGCTGAGACTCAAAGTGCGACAGCATCTCATCAGGCATCGGCACTTTCTCACGCTCAACAGGATCAAACAAAACATCGCAAATACCCGTGTCCGCCGTCGACAATCCAGAGACCATCTGCTGACGAAAGGCGCCATATTTCGCAATCCCTTGCGACATCATTACAAATGACGTGCCTCGACGGATCACGTTCAAAGAAGCAAACCATTCAATGACTCCAGCGATAAGCCCAATGTTTTTCTGCTCGCTATTAGCTAGTGTTTCCAGCAGCAGTCGGTTTGTCTGGACAGTTAATGCCAGAGCTTTTACAAACTCATTGTCTTCAAGATCCCCATACAGTTCCACGCCCTGTTCATCGCGAGTAAAGACTGCCTCCTCATCAACAGAGCGCAAGCGATAAAGCGATTCCGCTACAACCTTCTCTGCAGTGTAGGACACTTCGTAATAGACAATCGCATCCCTTTTAGAGGTTGAATCAGGAACATTAAGAACAATCTCGACGCCGAGCACTGTAGGCTCCCCCACACCATAAAGCTTGTGGGGCTCATAGGGAATACGCCGACCTCGCGCACGAGGCTCAAACACTAACGTCTTGAGCTGCTGCGCTGCATCAAGCAGAGCAGATTTACCAGCAGCATTAGCTCCATAGATGGCAGCGGTAGGCAAAACTCGCGCTTTACCGTCACGAAAAAGAGTCTCGCTGTGACGGCTTTCCTTGCCGGCGATCATCGTGAAATCAACCGACTCATGGAACGATTTCCAGTTTTCCAGGTGAAGGACCCGCAGCATTGCCACCTCCAACGTTTCTAACAAGATGCAAAAATTATACATCTTGCATGAAACGAATTCAACTTTTTCGTTTCATCTAACGGTCACTTTTCCTAGTATTTAAGCCAATCACCCCGCCACCCACCAGCAGCTTACGTTTGGGTTGTTGCAGATAGCACGACGTCGTCAGCTACCCCCACACCCCCTCACTAAACGCCACCTCGCCAAGCGCCCACCTCTTTAAGCGCCTCCTCGCTTTAAACGCCGCCTCACTAAGCCCTTCTAAAGCAACTCCCCCACGCGCGCCTTGAGCTGGGGCAATACTTCTTCGTCGAACCAGGGGTTTTTCTTCATCCAAATCTGGTTGCGCGGCGAGGGGTGCACCAGCGGGAAGTACGTGGGCAGATAGTCGCGATAGTTGCGCACCACCTGGGTCAGCGAGGTGGAAGACTTCAGGTGCAGGTAACGCTTGGTGGCATAGCTTCCCACCAGGATGATTAGCTCCAGGTCAGGCATGAGCTCCAGCAGGCGCGGGTGCCATTTTTCAGCGAATTCTTTGCGCGGCGGCAGGTCCCCGCTTTTGCCGGTGCCAGGGAAGTAGAAATCCATGGGGACAATGGCCAGTTTGCCCGAGTTGTAGAAGGTTTCGCGGTCAATGCCCATCCATTCGCGCAGGCGGTCGCCACTGCGGTCATTCCAGACGATGCCGCTTTCTTCCGCGACGCGCCCGGGCGCCTGCCCCACGATCATGATTTTGCACTTAGGGCCGGCGTAGAACAGCGGCTCCACCCCGCGCTTGGTGTACTCGGCGTTGGCTGGGTCTGCCGCAATGGCTTTGGCGATTGCTTGGAACTGAGGATCGGTAATCTCGGGAGTCATATTTCCACCCTAGACCCGTTTTAATTCGCGCGCACCGGTACACGTCAAGGCACCCCGATACACTGTTTATTAAGGACGACGGCGCCCACCCCGGTGCCAGCGTCGTCTCGGGGTGCCGCATTGGCGACGACGCCCGGGCGCAGCATTGCCGGCGTCGTCCCTGCCCCCACCACCTGCACATCGGCAATACACCCGCGAAAACTAGCGAAACCAGCAAGGAGCAGCCATGCAAGCTGACAAGATCGAAGCCGTGATGTCTGAATTTTTAGGCGAGGGTTACCGGATTGTTGGCGACGACGGCGCCCTGTCCCCCGCGATTGAGTGGGTGGATTGGGTTTGCGACTCTGACGACGACAACGACGACGGCGACGAGGACGAAAAGGTTGAGGTCACTTTCCAAGATGGCTCTACCCGCACCTTCGATAAAGGCGTGCCCATGCGCCAAATCTGGCATGAATACGCGGACTAGTCTCTAACACAAAACCACACAAACCGGCCCTGGTTTGGCCTTCCACAGGGAGGCCAAACCAGGGCTTTTGCCTGCGCAAAGCCCCTAAGTTTTGTTCTGTAAAACCCTCTTGCACCCCTAAGTTAACACTGTTAACCTACTTCCCGGCGCCAAAAGTTAACAGTGTTAACCAACTGGAGGAAACAGTGAACACCACACCGCCAGCCTTACTGGCTCGCGACATTCACAAAACTTACGGATCCAATCAGGTCTTGCGCGGGGTCAGCCTGCGCGTAGAGCCAGGCCAAATCTTGGGGCTGCTGGGCCGCAATGGCGCCGGGAAATCAACCTTCATCACCATCGCATGCTCACTGCGGCGCGCCGATTCGGGAAGCGTGACCATCTGCGGCGTCGACCCCGCCCAAACAACGTTGGCGAGCTAATCGGCTACGCCCCGCAAGAACTGGGCATTTACCCGGATCTAACCGTCGCGCAAAATCTTGGCTATTTCGGTCGCCTGCACGGGCTGGGCCACCGCGCCGCCAAGGCACGCAGCGAAGAAGTTATGGAAATGCTGGGCCTGGCAGGAAAAGCCAATCAAAGCGCCAAGCACCTGTCAGGCGGCCAGCAGCGTCGCCTGCACGCGGGCATGGCTATCATGCACCGCCCGAAACTGATTTTCATGGATGAGCCAACCGTTGGCGCTGACGTGGAAGCGCGCAGCCAGATTCTGGACACTGTCAGGCAGTTAGCCGCGCAGGGCGCCGCCGTCGTCTATACCTCCCACTACCTGGCTGAATTTGAGGAGTTGGGGGCCGACGTCGCCGTTTTGAACCAAGGCCGCCTGGTAGCCCAGGGCTCGCTGGAGCAGATCGTGGCCACCTACGGTCAGGTTCCCGTGCAGGTGCACGTACCTCAAGCCGATCTACACAGCGCCTACCTGCAGATCCTCAAGGAGAGCGACGTAAAGGAGAACGAAAATGAAGCCGCTTAAGCAACTCAAACAACTAAGCGCCGTTGCGGGCCTGAACCTGCGCCTACAGCTGCGCGACCCGGCGCCTACGCTGGTTTTGACGGTGATTCCGCTGGTGCTGATCCCGTTCATGATGCCTGCTTTTAAGGCGATGCTGTTAACCGACGGCTACCGGGGCGTTTCCGGGGCCGAGCAGGCAGTGCCGTCAATCGCGGTGCTGTTTTCGTTCCTGGCTGTGCAAAACATTATTGACTCGTTTTTTAATGAGCGTAGTTGGGGCACCTGGCAGCGTCTGGAGGCCTCGCCGCTGTCGCGCCCCACGGTGCTGACGGGCAAGGCGCTGGTGGCTTACATAATTCAAAGTGCGCAGATACTGGTGGTTTTGTCCCTGGGAGCAATTATTTCGGCTTTGATCCCAAGGGCTCGCTGCTGGCATTGGTGGCAACTTTGCTCAGTTTTTCGGCGGTATTGGCGGCGTTGGGCGTGGCCATTGCGCTGTGGACGCACAGCCGAGACACGGCCTTGTCACTGTCTAACATTGTGGGGATGCTGGCGGCCGGTATTGGCGGGGCGTTTTGCACGGTTTCGTCTTTTCCTGATTGGGCTCAGGATGCCGCACGCGTTTCGCCTGCTTATTGGGCGATCGACGCGATCCACAAGGTGAGTTTGGATGGGCAGGGTTTTGCCGATATTTGGCCCAGCTTGGCGGTTTTGTGGGGATTTTTCGCGGCGATCGCGGCCCTCGCCTTGGTACAGTTTCGTTATAGGCAGGAGTAACCCCAGCATTTGAGCGGAGAGTCTATGGCGTCGTCGAAATCTCGTGCGCTTACACGCGACATTATTTTGTCAGCCGCGCTGGAGTTGGTTGACGACGCCGGACTTTCTGCCTTGTCACTGCGGAGCCTGGGCAAGCGCTTGGGGGTTTCGCAGGCCGCGTTTTATCGCCATTTTCCCGATAAGGCGGCCCTGCTAGAGGGTATTTGCGAGCAGCTTTGGCGGCTAACTTACGACCGTTTTTTGGCTCTGGTTCAAGGGGCCGACGACGTTCACGACGACGCCGCACCGGGCGCCCCCTGCTACACCGGGCTCCCCTGCCACACCGGGCGCCCCTACCGTGTCAGCCCCTGCCAGGCCAGATCCAAGCCCTGATACCGAGCCTGACTCAATCCCGATTACCACCCCACAAACGCCCCCTGACCAGGCCTTGCAGGCGCAGGAATATATTCGCCAGTATGCGAACTGCCTGCGCGCCACTTTGCAGGATCACCCCAACACGGTCATTTTGCTGATGACCCACCCGATTTCCACGCCTGAGCAGCTTTCCTTGCTAGCCGGGGTGCTTGCTTCGCTGGCCCGCAGCGGTTTTACGCCCACTACGGACACGTTGGCGCTGATCACGTCGGTTTCGGTGTACACCACTGGTTTCGTTGCCGCCGAGGTAGTGCCGCCTGCTGGAACAAGCGACGACGCCGTCGCCAAGCCAGGCAGCGCCGCCCCAGCCGCAGCCCCCCACTCCAGCCGCCCCCTCTGAAGGGGCCGACGACGCCGTCGTCGCTGGCGCAGAAGACCTCATGGCGGTCAGCGCCATGCTTGACCCGGCTGACGCAGCCGCCTTGCAACCGCTGATCGGCGAAGTTTTGGCCGGAAAATGGGATTTCAGCGCCCAGTTTGAGCGCGGCTTGGAAGCTATTTTGCGCGGCTGGTAGTCGGGCCGCCGCCAGGACAAAATCGCCAAACGCAACCGGCAACCAGCCAACGCCTGGCAACCAAGCCAACGCTCGCCAACCAGAACATTTGAAAAGGAACACGCAAATGGGAAACATCGACAAGTATCGCGGCTGCCTGCTGGGCGGGGCTGCTGGTGACGCACTGGGTTATGCGATTGAGTTTGACCGCGAGGAGGCGATTGCTGCGCGTTACGGTTCGCGCGGTATCCGCGACTACCAGCTAGATGAGCGTGGCTTGGCGCCGTTTCTGACGACACGCAGATGACTTTGTACACCGCCAACAGTCTGCTGTGCTCGCTGGCTGCGCTCTCAGCCCAAGCCTCTAGCTACGCCCAAGCCTCTGGTGGCACCCAAACTTCTGGTGGCACCCAAGCCTCTGACGGCGCCCCCGCCCTGGTGTCCCCCACTGCACTTGCCGCTTATGCGCCGGCGCAAATGGCTCAGTTCTATGTGGAGTGGATGTATACGCAGGTCAGCCCTTACCCCCTGGCTGAACCCAAAGCCTGGATTTCCAATCTGCCCGAGCTTTTTGCCTCGCGCGCACCGGGCGTAACCTGCATGAATGCTTGCGAGGCCATGGCTAACGGCGCCAAAGCTGTAAATAATTCCAAGGGCTGCGGCGGGATTATGCGCATGGCGCCGGTGGGGCTAATCAACACTTGCCCGAACTTTTCCGGCGTCGAGCTGCAACGCCTAGGCGCGCAATTATCTGAGCTAACCCACTGCCATGAGCTGGGCTGGATGCCGGCCGGGGTGTTTGCCCATATTGTCAGCCTCCTGGCCCGCGACGAGGCTAGTTCAGTGCGAGAGGCTGCCACGCAGGCGTTGAACACTTTGCCTGAAGCTTTCCCTAACGCGCATTATCTTGGCCAGTTGCAGGAGCTGCTGCGTTACACGCTGCGCCTGGCGGACAGCGACATTCCTGATTTGGGAGGCGATTCACGCCCTGGGCGAGGGCTGGGTGGCTGAGGAGGCCCTGGCTATTGGCTTGTTGTGCTCACTGCGTCATGAGAATGATTTTGAGGGAGCCATCACCTCAGCGGTCAATCATGGTGGAGACAGCGATTCCACGGGGGCTATTGCAGGTAATATCGTCGGCGCCCATCTGGGCCTGGCCGGGATTCCGCAGCATTATCTGGAGCATTTGGAGCTACGCGACACGATCAGCAAGATCGCTGATGACCTGTTCGCCGGCCCGCAAGCCTCCCCGGATCTTTACTTTCCACCCGTCAGCCCCGACGGCGACGGCGTCTAGCCCCAGCAGGTAAGCACGACGGCGCCCGAGGTCACCACCCAGCCCAGGCGGCGTCGTCGTCACTACCCAGCGCCTGCAGACAGTCGCTCTACCGCTCAAGCAGCACAGATTCTCACCGCGCCAGCATGTTCCATGCCCCAACACATTGATCTAACTACCCTGCAGGCTCTTCTTATAGTTTTCACCCCACTGACTCATTGCCTGCAGCACCGGTTGGAGGCTTTGGCCTAGCTCCGTGAGGGAGTACTCCACTCGCGGCGGCACCTGCGCGAATACTTCGCGATGCACAATTCTGCCTCTTCCATGGCGCGCAGATTTGTGGTGAGCACCTTTTGGGAGATTTTGCCGATTGAACGCTGCAGCTCTTTGAAACGCAAGGTCCCCTTATCGCCCAGATCGCGCAGGATCAGCACCTGCCACTTGTTACCGATCAGGGTCAATGTTGTCTCTACCGGGCAGGCCGGCAGCTGATCTAGCTTAACTCCCACCATTCCTCCTTGTATATCAGCAGGTCAAGCCAATAGTTACTTTTAGGTACCTATAGCACAAAATAGTGCCTACTTCCTAAAAGGACGCATTGATTCTACGCTGTTACCTGTAAGGAAGACAAAGCGATTTACTCGCATATCTACCCAAAGGAAAACTCATGGCTAAGTCAATTGCAGTCGTTGCAGCAAACGGACACTCCGGTCAGCTCATCGTCAAGGAAGCCCTAGAACGTGGTCACGACGTGACCGTTTTCGTCCGCTCAGAAAACAGGACTCGCGCCCACAAGGCTGTCATCAAGGACATCATGGAGCTTACCGCTCAGGATCTTGAGGGCTTTGATGCAGTTGTTGATGCTTTCGGCGTTTGGGCCCCGGAAGACCTCCCGCAGCATTCAACAACTCTGGCTCACCTGAGCGATATTCTCTCCGGTAGCGACACTCGCCTACTAGTTGTTGGTGGGGCTGGCAGTCTCTACCTGAACCCCGAGCACAGCCTGACCGTTGCAGATGCCCCTGACTTCCCTGAGGAGTTCAAGCCGGTCGCCCACGCAATGGCTAAGAGCTTGGCTGAACTTCGTAAGCGCGACGACGTCCACTGGACCTATATTTCTCCTGCTTGCGACTTCCAGGCTGAGGGCGAGCGCACCGGCCAGTACATTCTGGGCGGCGAAGAGCTGACCGTGAACGAGCGTGGAGAATCCATCATTTCTTACGCCGATTTTGCTATAGCGATGATCGACGAAATCGAGTCCGGTAACCACGTAGGCCAGCGTATCAGCGTTGTCCGCAAGTAAGGCTAGGAAAACCCGTAGGAACTTTAATGACTCAGTTAGCTAGCACTGCGATCTCACGCTTAGCACACACGCTTGCCGCCGTAGACGCCGTCGTAGTTGGAGCCGGGGCGGGCCTTTCCACCTCGGCGGGCTTTACCTACTCCGGTGAGCGCTTCCAGAAGTATTTCGCGGATTTCATTGAGGCCTACGGGTTTTCCGACATGTATTCGGCTGGCTTTTATCCTTTCAAAACCTTGGAGGAACGCTGGGCTTACTGGAGCCGGCATATCTGGCATAACCGCTACAGCCCAGCTTCCAAGGACACGTACACCAAGCTGGCTCAGTTGTTAGCGGGCAAAGATTTCTTTGTGCTCACCACAAATGTGGATCACCAGTTTCAACTGGCCGGTTTCCCTAAAGAGCGCTTGTTTTACACGCAGGGTGATTACGGCCTGTGGCAGTGCTCCCAGCCGTGTCACGAGAACACCTACGACAACTATGAGACCGTAAAACTCATGGTTGAAACCCAGCATGACATGCGTGTTTCTGGTGAACTTGTGCCGCACTGCCCCAGGTGCGGTGAGCCCATGAGCATGAATCTGCGGATCGACAACACTTTCGTTGAGGACGCCGGCTGGCATCAGGCAGCCCAGCGCTACCAGGATTTCATGGCTGCTCACCGCTACAGTAGGGTGCTTTACCTGGAGTTGGGGGTTGGTGCTAACACTCCCGGCATCATTAAATACCCTTTCTGGCAGCGCACTTACGCCAATCCGCTGGCAACTTATGCCTGCATTAATTTTGGTCAGGCTCAAGCCCCTGTTGAGATCAGTGAACGTTCTATTCTTATAGACGGCGACATTCACCAGGCCCTAACCCAGGCGTTAAAGTAATCAAGGGAGGCTGGCAATGCTGGAAAGTAAACAGGAGGCGCTGCTATCTGAGCTGGTGGCGCAGCTGTGTGCGGAGCGTAATTTTGCTTTCCCCCAGGTGCAGGGCTTTGATGAGCTGTGGCAGCATTTCCGTGCCTTGGTTAACACCCGAGAGCCTGCGCCTATCTCTCCTTTTTGGCTGGAAAAGCAGGATGAGTTGCTGTCTGGTTTGCTGGCGGAAGGCGGTATTTCTAGTCTCGACGACGCCGCCGTCAGCCCACTTAATCCCCGGATTCGTCTGTGGCAGGGAGACATTACCCGGCTAAAGGTTGACGGTATTGTTAATGCTGCCAACAGTCAGATGCTGGGGTGCTGGCAGCCGGGACATTTTTGTATTGACAACGCTATCCATACTTTTGCTGGCGTGCAGTTACGGCTTGAATGCGCACAGCTGATGCAGGCTCAGGGCCATGAGGAACCCACTGGGCACGCCAAAATCACTGGCGGCTATAACTTACCGGCTAAGCATGTGCTTCACACGGTTGGGCCGATCTATAACCCGGCACTGCCAGACATTGGGAAATATAAGCTTACGAGCAGCTATTTACAGTGTCTAGATATGGCGCAGGAAAACGGTTTGAAGTCGCTGGCTTTTTGCTGTATCAGCACCGGCGTGTTTGGCTACCCCAAGGAGCCTGCGGCAAAGGTTGCGGTTGACACTGTGCAGCGCTGGTTGGAGGCAACCCAGGCGCAGATGGATGTTGTCTTCAACGTCTTTGGCGACGAAGATTTGCAAATTTACCGCAGGCTTTTGGGGTTCTAGGCATTAGAGCCGCAGCACCACAAAAAACTGAGCGTCTCAGCGCGGGCCCGCAAATGCAGGCCCGCCTATTGGCGCTGGCCCGCCCCTATCAGTTCTGGTTAGCTGTGGGTATGTACATCATTAGTTCAAGGCTATCCATGATTTGACTCATTGATTTGTTGAACTTTCGTAGTTAGTGTTTTGGAATTCTTCGTTTGCGCAGGCAACCATAACATTTACATAGTCGGCCTGGTTGTAGAAGGTTACCACCACGGGCACGTCAATAATTGTTAGCACGCCCCGAATAGAAATAGCGTTAGACTCAGGGGTTTGCAATATTTCTTCCGGCTGACCAACCTGAGTTAGTAACCCGTTAACTAGAATCTCGGTTTTTTTGAAATAGCCGTAAACCCCGTGCACCGCTTTTAGCAGCTGCTGCCACGAAACCGGGCGGGTGAGCCGGTAGTTGGCGTGAACCCAGCCCTTTTCTTCTTTTTCACCAATTAAAATCATTGCAGTTCTCCATCCGCTCTTGGCTCAGCATGCAGGCTTGTGACCAGCTACTATGCGGCGCAGCTCGCGCTGCAGCACAGCAAGTTAAGGCCGCAGCACACAAGGCCTACGCTGTAACGCGACAATCCTGCACCGCAACACACAAGCCCACACCGCAACGCCGCCTACCTGCCAACTTTGAGTTGTTCCTCGGGCATATTCATAGCGATTTCCATATTGTCAATGAATTTACCAATGAATTTGTTGTAGTGCTCGTAGTCCAGGTTTTTTAGTTCTTCATTGTTGCACTCAACATAGACGTTGATGAAGTGGACTTGGTTGTAGAAAATAATTTCTACATTAGTCCTAGCCACCATTAGCAATCCACGAACTACAATATTGCGGTCTTCAGGGATCTTGAGAATGTCTTCAGGGGTTTTAATTTTAATCGGCTTATGGTCGGCCAGGATTTCAACATTAGCAAAGTAATGCAAGGCTTCGTAAACCCCTTGCAGCATCATTTCCCATGAGGCCCGGAAAGTCAGGTTGAAGGTAGACAGCAGCCAGCCGTCGTCCTCATGATGGCCCATGAACAGCATGGTTCCTCCTAGCCAACCGCGTCGATGGCGGCTTTGGCGTCAGCTAAGCTAACCCCGGTGCGGTCTCGGTAAATTTTGATGGCGTTGATTTTTTTGCCCATCCGCACTAGGTGGAGTTCTTCGGGGGGTTAGTTCCAGCCAGGCAGCGGCCTCATAATCTACATTCCCAGCCCCGACGACGCCGTCGCCGGCCCCGTAGGTACCTGAAGCGTACTCGCTAGCATCACCATAGGCGCCCGGCTGGCCGTACTCACTGCTTCCCGTCTGGCCGTACTCACTGGTTCCCGTCTGGCCGTAACTGACCCCTAGACGCAACTCCAAGCTCCTGACCTGCGCTTTTAACCGGCGGTTTTCCGTGCGCAAGCGCTCAATCTCTGCGGCCTGATCAAACCATTTACCCATAACGTTCCCTTACATACCTATCAATCGCGGCAGGCTTGCGCCCACCGCAATATTTAAAAATTTTCTAGCGCTTTTGAGCTGGCCTTAGCGCCAGTACAAGCGGCCATACCGGCACTCTAAGTTGGATTTATCATCACTCCAGGCCGGCCTTACCATCACTCTAAGTTGGCCTTATCGTCACTCTAAACTGGCCTCACAGCCAACCTATTTGGAGCTTTCTGATTTCTCAGCACTCTGCGGGCGCTCAGAGCTTGGCGCCGGCTCTACCCAGTTGGCCAATATGCCACCGGCTGGATCTTTGAAGGCCGCCAGCAGATCTTTGAATCTCATGCCGGCCAGATGCGAGAACTGGTTGAGCTCGTAGTGGTCAGGGAAGATGGTACGCAGCTGCATTGGTACGGGCTTGCCGTCTCTGGTCAGGCGCCCGCTGATCAGCGAGAGCTGTTCAAAGCCCCAATGCGGATCCACACTTTGGGCGCTTGCGGGCACCCGGATCGCCTCCCAGCCCTTGTAAAAGCGCGCTTTGCGGCCAATGCGCAGCACTGCCCAGTTAAGCATGAGTTCGCTGTAGTCGCTGATCATGGTGGGAACACGAGTTTCGGCGTACTCGCTTTCGCCGTAAAAAGCTTGGGCGTGTTCACCGCTGGTGTTCCACACGTGCTGCCAGCTGCGCCCACAATCCCAGGTCAGCGATAGTGCGTCGCTATCACGAAGCCGAATCTGCGCCCCTGCCGTCTCCGCAAAGTGAAACAGCTCAGCAACTTGCCACCACATTATTCTGACCTCCCAGTCAAATCCCCAGCTTAAGGCATTCAATAGCACTCAGCACGATGTCGCCGGCCAGAAACTGCACCTGGCGCGCGCCGCCGGGCAGATCAAAGTGGGGCACGTTAATACCGGTGCGGATCGAGCATCCCTGCGGCAGCTGCTTGATTTCGTAGCTGTAGTAGGGGTCGTTTAGGGCGAATATGTCCAGTGAGCGCCGCTGAAAGTAGGTGGGTCGCTCCCCGACGGGCCGGTGCCACAGGTATTTGCCGTCCGGGTAGCCCACACGATCCACGTACGGCCCATAAAGCTGCAGGTAGTCGGCCAGATTATTAAACACCTGCACGGTAGAGCGGTCCATGTGGGCTAGTACCTGGTCACTGTCAGGTAGGAAGCGAATAATCATGTCCCCACGGAAACTGGGGTCATGCACTTTCGGTACGTCCTGGGCGTCCATCTTCCCCTCCTTGCGTTTATAACTAGCGTCAGTCTATGCCTGCTTTTGCTCACGACGGCGCAGTTCGCCCTGTAAAATGAGCTTTCAGAAGAAACGAGGCCGCCCATGACAAACCACAACACTAACAGCTCTAGCCACGACAACACCGCTATCACGCACAACGCTGAAGTAAAAGCCAGGAACCGCACCCCTGAAGAAAAAGCTCACTTTCGTCGATGCAGCTTTAGCTGTAGCTGGCCATGAGATTACCGATCCGGTTATGCGCGATCTTCTGGAACGTGTAATTCGTAACGAAATCACCGCTGACCAGGCGATGGCAGTTGCCCGCCACTATGTTCAAGACTGATGGCACGCAAAGTTTTTTTCGCACCTGGGAAGATTACTTCATCCCTGGAACCTCGGTGTTGCGTAATAAGTTCATCACTCCTGGAAATCCGTACGGAGAACCTGATCCAGACAAGCTTAGAGTTTTAGAAGAACTTAGATCTGGACTTAGAATTAACGAATTAAATGAGCACCCAATCGAAGGCAACTTCGATTACGCCCACATGAAGGCAATTCACCACCATATTTTTCCAAGATGTATATGAGTGGGCAGGCCAGGAGCGGGTTGCTCCCTGGGCACGTTCATGGTCAAGTCTGGCCCAGACGTTGTCCATTACCCGTTAGGAGATCCGACTGCTCCGCAAATGTCTTACCAGTACTATCCAGCAGGCCCAGCCTTAGGGCAGGCAGCCAATGAGCAATACCGCAGGCTCAGCAAAATGGATTTCTTGCGCGGCTTGGATCATGAAACTTTCGTGACAGAGCTGGCTGAAATTTGGGGCGAGTTGAACGTTATCCACAGTTTCCGCGAGGGCAATACACGCACGCAGTTCGTGTTTTTTTCTCCCAGCTGTCTGAGCAAGCCGGTTGGAAGCTTGATCCTGCGCTTTTTGCGCCAGGCACACCTGGACGTGACGAATTCGTGGCGGCACGTTTCTACAGTCAGGCAACTGGCAGCAACCAGCGCTTAGCTGCAGCTTTGCGTCCTGCTATCGTGTCTTTAGAACAAGGCCGGAAATTAAAACCTAAAACCTTAATAACCAAAAAGTGATTTAGTAACTAAAATTGAACAACGAGGTAAAGAAGCCGCAGCAAACCACAAAAAAGAAACTCAACAGACAATCAGAAGACATAAAATCAGGTAGCTATTAATAGCTTCCTGTTATCCATCAAACCTGCGAGTGAATTGCCTAGTCTTCACCCTGTAGGCAGTATTACAGAAGGCTAATTTCAGTCAAGGTTAGGGGTAACTCCCAACCCAATCTAGAAAAACGCACAAACCAGTCGGGCACTAGTCCAGTTGCACGCATTCCAAATCCGCCCAACATTATGATTGACATGATGCGGCAACCTTAGACAGCCTGGCTCCACTCATAACGATAGCTAAACATCCTTCAGATTGGCCATATTGGCTCCGGCTATCAGTCACACCCGTCTAACCACCGTGATGAGGTTTTTTCCAGTTTTAGCACCCATCATTAGAGGCTTTTCTCCAATTTTCTCAGCATGTTTCAAGCTCTTTGACCGACAGCCCCTGCTTACTAGCTCAGCTTTTTCTGCAAAAAGGCTTAAGTTGCTCTACTAACACCGACCCTGGGACGCTCATAGAAAGCCGTGTCTATAAACACAAAAAGTGTCTCGCAACTAGCACCCTCCAAAACCACATATTCAGCCTGGGACAGCCACCGTATTTGCTAGAACCAGCCAACATCCTTGGCGAACAGGGAAGTAACCAAAGTGGTACAGATACGGCGGGCGTAGGTAGTGAAGCGTTTGTACTCATGCACTAGGTAGCATTATTGAAAAAGGGTTTTTGGAAAGAACAGGCGTAGCACGGCAGAAAGTTTAGAGATACCTCCGCTCGCAGCAATCTGGTAGGCCTTGCTGGTCAGAGTCTCTTTCTCGACGACTTGCTTTAACGCCGGAAAACATAGCTTCTCTAGGAGCATCATCTATAGTGAACAGTGTTCATTATGTCGGAAAGGCTGGCCGTATAGGTGGATTCGAGCGCACCAGACAAGACTCTTGTGCCCTCAGACAAGGGTCCTGTCCTCCCATATGAAAGCCCTGCCAACCTAGATAAGACTCCCTCCCACCTAAACAAAAGTCTTGTCCGCAAGGAAAAAATCGTTGAGGCCGCCTTCGCAATTGGTGCCAAACAGGGCTTGATCGGTATTTCTGCCCGCTCTGTGGCGCGTGACGCGGGTATTTCCGTGGGCTATCTGTACAAGCTTTTTCCCTCCAAAAGCGACATTATGGTAGCCGCTGCCGAGCGTTACTTTGAGCGCACTTTGTATAAGCAGCTGTGCCGTATTGAGCCCGGCCAGGATTATGTGGATTACTGCCAAAAACTGTGGGAATGCACCGCCACCACTTTGGAGGTGTTTCGCCGCGACTGGCTGCGCGGGAGCGAGGACCTGCCCAAACCCGATCTCCTAGCCGCCCAGATCCGCATGGATAGTTTCCTCTCCCACGCCAGGAGCGCGCTTAAGCAGGTAGCCAGCCAGGATGAGCGCATCGCCTGGGATCTACTGCCGCCCGGCAGCAACGTCATCGGGGTTGTGGAGTTCACCCTGCGTTCCCTGCTCAGCTCGCTTAGAAAGCACGACGCCGACTGCGCGCTACTGCTGGCTTTCTTGCGTCGAGGGCTTTACCCCATAGCTGAATAGCCGCCATAGGTAATTTACATTTAAATTTTCTTATCCTAGGCTGCTTTCAACATCCGATAGGAAAGAAGGCACCGATGGAGTACATCACCTTAAATAACGGCGTTGAGATGCCCGTTGTTGGCTTGGGAACCTATCAGCTCTCCTCCGACGACGCTCAGGCTTCTACCACCTACGCCCTAGACAACGGTTACGAGCTAGTCGACACCGCAAGCCTATACGTAAACGAGCGCGGCGTGGGCCGTGGTATGCGCGCCTCAACCAAGGCTCGCGAGGACATTTTCCTAGAGACCAAGATCTGGCCTTGCTTCTACCAGAGCGAGAGCGCTGTAGATGAGGCGCTTGAGCGTCTGGACACCGACTACATTGACCTGCTGCTCCTGCACCAGTACGCAGGCGACATCAAGGCCGGTTACCGTCACCTCGAAGAGGCTTACAAGGCCGGTAAAGTACGCGCCATTGGCGTTTCCAACTTCACCGTTGAGGAGCTAAGCAACCTCATTGACGAGTGCGAGGTTGTCCCCGCGCTCATCCAGGTTGAATGCCACCCTTACTTCCCCCAGACTGAGCTGAAGAAGCTCCTTGCCAAGCACAACATTGCGTTGCAGGCCTGGTATCCGCTGGGCGGTCGCGGCAATGACTCGATTATGAGCGAGCCGGTTGTGGTCGAGCTTGCTGAAATACGGCAAGTCCCCGGCACAGATTATTCTGCGTTGGCACGTGCAGGAGGGCCACTCCATCGTCCCGGGCTCCAAGACCCCCTCGCACATTGCTCAGAACATTGACCTATTTGACTTTGAGCTAACCGATGAGGATATGGCACAGATCGCCACCCTGGATAAGGGTGATCCCATCTTCCACCGCACCCCTGACGTCGCGGAGTTCTTCGCCACTCACATCCCTGACGTTGACGGCGAGAAGTAAAGATACCCTCTAGCCGCGAGCTGCCGCTAGTTACATAAGCTGTCTCCTTTGGCGCATGAACGACGTCGCCCTGTACGCAAGTGCCGGGCGGCGTCGTTTTTCCTACTAAACACAGCGGAAACTGGCCGTATAGCGCCCTAAAAGCTGCGGCCTGTGTGGGATAATTTCTCTCGCAGGCCGCAGCTGGTTACAACCCTGGTGGCGTCGCGCCTGCTTGGAGGAAAAATGCGCGCTTTCGAAGAGTCCCAGGCGGCGCCGTCGCCAATTACCTCGCAGCGTGCCGCCCCGCAGCATGCCGCCCGCACCCAAAAACCCCAGACCATTGAGGTGCGCGGGGCGCGCGTGCACAATCTGAAGAACCTAGACGTTGATGTTCCGCTAAATAAAATCGTTGGTATTGCTGGCGTATCTGGCTCAGGTAAATCCTCCCTGGCCCTGGGGGTTCTCTATGCGGAAGGCTCGCGCCGCTACCTGGAGTCACTGTCCACCTACACGCGCCGGCGCATGAGCCAAGCCCAACGCTCTGACGTGAGCGAAGTGCGTTACGTGCCGGCGTCGTTGGCACTACGACAAAGGCCGGGCGTGCCCGGAATCCGCAGTACTTTCGGAACCATGACTGAGCTGGCCAACAGTCTGCGACTGATGTTTTCGCGCCTAGCCCACCACCGCTGCCCTAACGGACACTACGTTGAGCCCTCATTCGACGTCGCCCGCATGGCTGAAATTACCTGCCCCACCTGCGGCGTAAAATTTTATGGCCCTGGCGCTGAGGACCTGGCGTTTAACTCACGCGGAGCCTGCCAAACTTGCTCGGGCACAGGCCTGACCCGCAGCGTGAATGTTGCGGCGCTGGTGCCGGACCAGAACCTGAGCATTGACCAGGGCGCCGTCGTAGTGTGGGGCACGCTGATGTGGGCCCTGATGAAAGACGTGTGCCGCGAGATGGGTGTGCGCACCGATGTGCCATTCAAGGAGCTAACTGAGGCGGAGCAGGAGATTGTTTACCACGGCCCGGCGCTAAAAGCACATTATTTACGTAAATCCTAAAACTAACCAGTCGGCCGAAATGGATTTCACCTATTACAACGCCATTTATACGGTCGAAAATGCGCTTTCTAAAGTTAAAGATGAAAAGGGCATGAAGCGCCTGGAGCGTTTCTTGCAGGAGGACACTTGCCCTAAGTGTCACGGCACCCGTATGTCTGAAGCCACCCGGGCGCCCCGGTTGCGCGGTATTGGTCTGGACGCGGCCTCGCAAATGACCCTGTCTGAGCTGATGGGGTGGGTTGAGGGGGTGCCCGACTCACTGCCGCAGAGGCTGCGTCCCATGGCCCAAAATATTTGTGAGGCTTTCTTTGACACCGCCCAACGTTTGCTTGACCTGGGGCTGGGCTACTTGGCGTTGGATCGTGCGGCATCCACGCTTTCTACCGGTGAGCGCCAACGCGTGCAGCTAGCGCGGGCGGTGCGTAACCGTACCACGGGCGTACTGTATGTGCTTGATGAGCCTTCGATTGGCTTACACCCGCATAATCTCAAGGGTTTGACGGGGGTGATGGATGATCTGTTGGCGGATGGCAACTCGGTGATTTTGGTTGACCACGACACTCAGGTGCTCACCCACAGTAATTACCTCATTGAGATGGGGCCCGGCGCTGGTTCCGACGGCGGCACGGTGGTTTGCCAGGGCACGGTTGCGCAGGTCATGGACAATTCTGCGTCGATTATTGGGCCGTATCTGAGGCAGCAGAACCAGCCCAAGCCGGCGCGGGCGGATCTTTTTGAGCGCGGCAGTATCCGCCTAGTCACGGACGCGATCCACACGGTGCAGCCACTTGAGGTGGATATTCCCCAGGGACGACTCACAGTGGTGACTGGGGTTTCGGGCTCAGGTAAAACCACCATGGTGCTTGAGAGCCTGATCCCGGCTTTGCAGGCGCGAATTGCCGGTCAGGAGCTGCCGGGGCATGTGCGCTGGCTGGAGGCACCGGGTATTGGCCGGGTTATGCTGATTGACGCCACCCCGATTGGTATTAATGTGCGCTCGACTGTGGCCACCTATACGGGGGTGCATGATGAGTTGCGTAAGCATTTCGCCAGGTCCGAGGCGGCTAAGCAGTATGGAGCCAAACTTGCCGCTGAGGCCGGCTCAAAGCTGGCCGCCACCGTGGGCTTACGGCGGGCGCGTTTTCTTATAACACTGGTTCTTTGCGTTGCGACACTTGTGACGGCACTGGACAGATATCCCTTGACGTGCAGTTTCTTCCCGACGTCGAGATTTGCTGCCCCGATTGTCGCGGATCTCGTTATGGGCGTGCGGCTCACGAAATTAGGTGCTTTTTTGACGACGGCGCCGCCTACAGCCTGCCTGACCTGATGGCTATGAGTGTGGATGAGGCTTTGACTGTTTGCGCGGGCCTTAGCCGTGTGAGCAAGAAATTGCAGGTGCTGCACGATTTGGGTTTGGGCTATTTGACACTTGGCGAGCAGACACCGGGGCTTTCTGGTGGCGAGGCGCAGCGGTTAAAGCTTGCCAGTGAGATGGGCCGGGGCCAGGGCGATTCGGTGTTTGTGTTTGATGAACCCACTATTGGCCTGCACCCAAAGGATGTGCAGACCCTAATGGGAGTGTTTGCCAGTTTGATTACTAAAGGCGCCACCGTGGTGGTTATTGAACATGATCTGGACGTAATCCGCAGCGCAGACTATGTGGTGGATATGGGCCCTGGCGGAGGTTTGGCCGGTGGCCAGGTGGTAGCCACCGGCTCCCCCGCTCAAATCAAAGCCTGCCCCACCAGCCTCACTGGCAGATTCATCTAGCAGCACTCAAACTTGAGCATAAAAGTTATTTGTTTTACAGAAGTATTTCTAGATGAGCTCTAATTTTGCGCTCTACCCCAAGTTTGCACGCATAATTCATAAGCTTACTAGATCTCGATCCTTGCTGCGTGTATAGCTCTGCATTGCTGGCACAAGTAACTGCATATCAAGCACACTCTTGCCACGCATTAAGTCACACAGTGTTCTCTCAAGGTCGTATACTCTAACCATATTGCCGTATATCGTCTTCACCTGCGTTAAACCCAAATCAAGAACTTCGTTTGCGCAAGTACGACAGATAATACCGGCATCTTTGACTGCTGCAGTATTGTAGTTTCGGGGGAAAGTCATTGTTAAAGAAGCTGGAGTGTGGTCAGTCATCTCATGTAGATTCAATGCAGTGTCATCTGAGAACACGCCACGTGAGAACCTGTACTGGGCGATATATAGCGGATCTTCCCATACGTCTGGCAAGGCATAGAGCCCACGCGTAAGTTGTACAACTTCTCCAGAACGAACTACCTCAGCGAGCTTACGCCTCGGTATACCTGCAGCTGTAACCTGAGCAGCAGTCACATATCCAGCGTTTTGCGAGGCAATCTCAAGCACTGTCCGCATAGGCCCCCTTTCGTACAACCACGCTGAATATTATTCCAAATTCAGCATAACTGTACGTCACACATAAAGCTGTACCATTCTCACAAAATTTAGATTAAATCTAAGAATCTTTACATTCCCACTTGAGATCTTCAGGAAACCATTGCAAACCACTCACGCTAGCACTAATAGCCGGGTCAATTAAATTTCCTGCCAACTCAGCTGCCACATCCATCACCTTCAGCCCTGCAGGCAACCCTGTATTAGCAGATAACTTTTCAAACTGCCTTCCCTGAGATAAACCCCATTCTCTAGGCACAGAAAACTTATCTGGCATTTCCATGCCACGGACAGCAACTTCACGAGATAAGCAATTTTGAAACTTATCGCCATCAACTGTACACGTAACCGCATAGACAGCAATATCAACTAAATCTTTAACTCTAGTAGAAACCCTACCATCGTGAATCTCAATCAAAGCACAAAACTTATCTGCTAACGCATTTTCTACTGGATAAAGTAAATAGTTGCAGGTAAACAGTCCTTCGATTTGAATTCTGTCAACAGGTTCAATAACTTCCACTTCTTCGAGAGGTACTTTATCAACAACAAGATCAATAGAAATCTGCTGCATCCGCTTAACACCAATATGAGGAGTAAACTTCACAGAAAGCCCACTACGATATTCATCTTCAGCTTTTATATGTTTTGAACCCGCAAATTCGAAAACAACAAAGTCACCTAAATCAGATTCAGCTAGTCTAACAAGCTCAGTCAACGCATTTTCAAGACTATCTTGTAATGCAAGTAAATCTATATCACGTGTAGCCCTAGCATCAATAGTGCGAGCAAGCATTGCCTGCCCGCCCTTTAATACAAATTTCTTGTTATTGCCAGCAAATACACGACAGAGCAATCTATGGAAATAGAAGGAAGACACCGCCCTACCTGTATCAAGAGATGATGCAGATGCAGCAGACTTGACTGCCATTTCAACCGCTGCGGCACTCTTGTAGGTCATAACCTATCCTTCTCACTGAGTAACCCTGCATCTGCAAGCAGACCTTCATATATTTCCTTGGCCTGGCTAGCAGAATAGTAATCACGCAGATAATTTGCCAGATTTTTAAAATCAAAATCGCGATTCACATAGGCAGCTTCTCTCAGCACATCAGCAACCAGCGAGAGATCTTCATCATCTAACACAAGGTCAAACACAATGCGCTCAGGACGCGTAACAGGCAGCCCCTGCACAAAAGTCACCTCATCCCGAACAACTTTCCTCTTCACAAAACTAGCAACAGTTTTTCGCGAATTTATGCGCTTTGGAGCGTAAATGCGGTAAGGCGACAGATGCAGATCACCCAGCTCAAGCAGTGATGAAGCAGTGGCGCCCCCAATCACTATGCCATCCCAATTCGAGCTACGCATCCGCTCATAACTAAAGTTTTCTGGTGCAGTCAGTTTCCAAATAGCTGCGAGCTCATCTGTATATGAGGAGCCAGCCCCGACCATGCGATAAGCACCTCTAATGACACGCTCAAGTCGACCAGACTCAACTGCATCATGCAGAGCGTCGCGTGGTATGCCCATGCGTTCAGCCTGGGCAGTTGTAAAGACACCCTCAGATTCTGAGAGTTGGGCTATAGCTTCCAGATGATTCGCTCGAACCATGTTGCAATTGTAGGCTACAAACCTACAAATGCAACACCTCCAGGTATACCTGTAACTCACGCCTTACTCTGAGCGCTTCACACATGCGCGCCAACTCATGAAGATCTTTGTCACGACTATTGAAGTATCCACCAATAGCGTCGCGCACAAGTTGCGCATCAACGCCACCCAGCTTCCTTTGCCTAATCAGATCAGTGATCGAACGTTCAGAGTTATAGCACCTTACCCTATTACCTGACGGCGTCATAATATTTGTTGCACCAAGCTCGTAAATATCAGGGCGAACCCAGTGAATCTGAATGCCTGGAAACTCCTCAATCAGCCCGACCGGGTTATACCCCCCTAGGTACGGTCACGGACTGCACTATCGGAAGCCTGTCTGATAATCCATTTAGATACAACGCGCTGTTATGCGAAAATTAGCAGACGTCTATACAACAAAATACAGCTATTGATGTATAAACGTCTATCAAAGGGGATAGCATCCCTCCCGCAAAGCGCACACACTCGGACCCAAATACACAAGAATGAGGTAGGTCTATGAGTGCACATAGAGGCCGTCTAGACCATCGAGCAGGTCAAGCTCGGAAACGTTTTACCAGGGATTTTGGAATGTTAAAGGGCTCTTCGCATTTGAGGGTGTAGGTGTTGTGGGCGGGGTTGGGCGTGTCGTGGCCTGGTAGGGGTCGAGGCCTTCCGATGATGGAGGTTCCTACACCGTCCATCTGAAAGACCTCGACATGTCCAATACTATCTTTGATCGCCCTGATCTGAGCGCGTTCACGCGCCTGGATGGACTGGGGTTGGAGGTGACGGGTCAGCGCGTTGAGGCAGACCATACAGTATTGGCGTGGCGGATTACTGGCTCTTCATAATTGAGGGTGTGGGGGTGGTATGCGGGGTTCGGCGTGTCGTGGCCGGGTAGGGGTCGAGGTCTTCCGATGATGGGGGGGTTCCTACACCGTCCATCCGAAAGACCTCGACATGCCCTAATACTACCTTTGATCGCCCTGACCTGAGCACCTTCACACGCCTGGATGACCTGGGCCTGGAAGTGACGGGCCAGCGTGTAGGAGGCGATCGGACCATCTTGGCCTGCAAGGTAGTGGGTGAGGACCGGTGGTGCCGACAGTGTGGGGGCGAAGGCGTCGTACGCGACACGGTGATCAGGCGCTTGGCACACGAGCCTTACGGGTGGCGCCCCACGATCTTGCACGTGAGCGTGCGCCGCTACCGGTGCTCGCAGTGCGCTCACGTGTGGCGCCAAGACATGAGCCAAGCGGCCGATCCGCGCGCCAAGCTCTCACACTCGGCGGTGCGCTGGGCACTGACAGGCCTGGTGGTACATCATTTAACGGTGGCGCGTATCTCCCAGGCCCTAGGCGTGTCCTGGAATACCGCTAACACCGCTGTCCTGGGTGAAGGCCAGCGTCTACTGATCAATGATCCAGCACGGTTCGACGGCGTGCGTGTCATCGGCGTGGATGAACACGTGTGGCGCCACACCCCCTACGGAGACAAATACGTCACCGTCATCTTGGACTTGACGCCCATCCGCGACCGTCGCGGCCCCTCGCGGCTCCTAGACATGGTCCCGGGTCGCTCCAAGCAGGTCTTCAAAACCTGGCTGGCCTCCCAGCCCGATACATGGCGTGAGTGTATCGAGGTCGTAGCAATGGATGGATTCACCGGGTTTAAGAGCGCTGCCGCCGAAGAACTCCCCGATGCAAGGGCAGTCATGGATCCCTTCCACGTCGTACACCTGGCTGGCAACGCTTTTGGATGAGTGCCGCAGGCGCATTCAGCAAGAACTTCACCACCGGCGCGGGCGTGCCACGGATCCCCTGTACAAGGCTCGCAGGATGCTCCACACCCGGTCATGCCTGCTCACGCCACGCCAGCAGCACCAACTACTCGACCTGTTTTCCAGTCAGGAGCACGTCGCACTCGAGGTCACTTGGAGTGCCTACCAGAACATCATTGATGCCTACCGTGATCCCAACAAAATCTGCGGTAAGGCCATGATGGAAGCCGAAATTAATACACTGACCTGCACGCGTGTACCGAGGGGTCTGAGAGAGCTCATTACGCTGGGCAGGACACTCAAACGCCGATCCAGGGACATCCTGGCCTACTTCGATCATCCTCACACCTCCAATGGCCCTACCGAAGCTATCAACGGCCGCATTGAACATCTACGCGGCTCCGCCCTCGGATTCCGTAATCTCACCAACTACATTGCCCGCTGCCTCCTCGAAACCGGAGGATTCAGACCCCAACTACACCCTCAATTATGAAGAGCCGGATTACTGGTGAGGACCGGTGGTGTCGACGCTGCGGATGCCAGGGCGAGTCGCGTGACACGGTGGTCAGGCGCTTGGCGCACGTACCCTGCGGGTGGCGTCCCACGATCTTGCACGTGAGCGTGCGCCGCTACCGGTGTCCAGAGTGTGCTCACGTGTGGCGCCACACCCCCTACGGCGACAAATTCGTTAACGTCATCTTGGACGTGACTCCCGTACGAGACCGTCGCGGTCCCTCCCGGCTCCTGGGCATGGTCCCGGGCTGCTCCAAGCGGGTCTTCAAAACCTGGCTGGCCTCCCGCCTGACACTTAGCGTGAGAACATCGAGATCGTCGCGATGGATGGATTCACCGAGTTCAAAAGCGCAGCCACTGAAGAACTCCCCGGCGCGAGGGCGGTCATGGATCCCTTCCATGTCGTACACCTTGCCGGGGATGCTCTCGATGAGTGCCGCAGACACACCGGGCAAGAACTCCACCATCGGCGCGGGCGTCCCTAGCTCCCTCACAGAAATCATCACACTGGGAAGAACACTCAGTCGAATCAAATGATGCTGTTAGTGATGCTATCCTGAATGTGGAGGTAGCCATGAGAACCACTGTGACACTCGATGATGACCTGCTCGCGCGCGCCGAGGAACTCACTGGAATCAGTGAACGATCCGCGTTGATCAGGGACGCGGTTGAGCTTCTCGTTCGTATTGAGACGGGACGGCAGCTCGCCGAGCTCGGCGGCAGCGATTCGGCGGCGGAAGCTGCGCCGCGGAGCCGCAGGCGCGCATGAGGGTCCTCGTCGACACGAACATCTGGATCGATCACTACGAAAAACTGAGCCGGTCCTGGTCGACCTGCTCGAGCGCGACCAGGTGTGCGTGCACCAGAGCGTCATCACCGAGCTCGCGTTGGGGAACCTCAAGGACCGGTCGGTCTTCCTGAAGGCGCTCGAGCGCCTCATGGTCCTTCGCAACGTCGACGATCAGGGGGTCCGGCACCTCGTCGAGGAGCGGCGGCTGTGGGGCAGGTGGCTCAGTGCTGTCGATGCGGCGCTCCTGGCGAGCGTCGTCGTGACCCCCGGTGTGTCTCTGTGGACGCGCGATAAGCGCCTACGTCAGGCCGCACGTGACGTGGGCGTGTTGGCGGAGCTTGACTGAGGTGCGCATTCTGACGAGGCCGGGACGCGCGGGAGCGTGGCCCGGCGTTGCTGTTGGGACAGAGTTTGCTGTGAGGGAGCAGCGGAGGGCAGGGACGTCCTCTGGCTGCTCGGTGGGAAGCACCGGTGTGTGCCTCCTCCTCTGTGATGAGCTGATTTAGATAGTGTCATCCCCATCGGGGTGGTGCGAGAGTGTCGGATGCTTGGTTGGATTCGTTGCAGCGTTGATCTCGGCTTGCTCGAGCTCGCGCAGGGTGACTCCCTGTGCGTTTCTCCAATACATCTTGCCACCTATCGTAAAATCGAGTAGAACTCAAGCGAAGCAGGCAATCAGATGGACACCTGCAAAAGCGCTGACAGCGTCGTTTTCACCGACGAAGACATAGAACAGTGGGCGCTAGAAGCAGAATCAGATACGAGTTACGCAGGCAAACACCTTGGCCCTTCAATTGCCGGTAAACCTATAAGCTCATTTGCAACCAAACAAACTTCTAATTAAACCTTACAACGTAGTCAACAAGCTGAAATTACAGCTTATTATGTACATGCTGCATTAATTATTTAAACAATCAGAATACACTGAAAACAAAAGCGTGGGGACACCAGACTCCTGGCGTCCCCACAAACAAGCTAGTTTTAGGCTGATCTACTTGGTGATAGTGAACTCATAAAATTGAGGGCCATGCACAAACTTAACTGTGCGCTTATCATCACTTAATGATACATCAACCGAACGGGGGGCCTCGCTGGTATCTTTACTATCACCGAAATCTATATGCGGCGTGCCACCATCTTTGTAGCGTGAGACGCCCCAGTACTTGTTTTCGTGCGGTAAAAAGCATTGGTCCGCGTTTTCCCCGCTGATCTGCCAAGTCTTGTCAGCGTTAAATGGCTCTTCGCATTTGAGGGTGTAGGTGTTGTGGGCGGGGTTGGGCGTGTCGTGGCCTGGTAGGGGTCGAGGCCTTCCGATGATGGAGGTTCCTACACCGTCCATCTGAAAGACCTCGACATGTCCAATACTATCTTTGATCGCCCTGATCTGAGCGCGTTCACGCGCCTGGATGGACTGGGGTTGGAGGTGACGGGTCAGCGCGTTGAGGCAGACCATACAGTATTGGCGTGGCGGATTACTGGCTCTTCATAATTGAGGGTGTGGGGGTGGTATGCGGGGTTCGGCGTGTCGTGGCCGGGTAGGGGTCGAGGTCTTCCGATGATGGGGGGGTTCCTACACCGTCCATCCGAAAGACCTCGACATGCCTAATACTACCTTTGATCGCCCTGACCTGAGCACCTTCACACGCCTGGATGACCTGGGCCTGGAAGTGACGGGCCAGCGTGTAGGAGGCGATCGGACCATCTTGGCCTGCAAGGTAGTGGGTGAGGACCGGTGGTGCCGACAGTGTGGGGGCGAAGGCGTCGTACGCGACACGGTGATCAGGCGCTTGGCACACGAGCCTTACGGGTGGCGCCCCACGATCTTGCACGTGAGCGTGCGCCGCTACCGGTGCTCGCAGTGCGCTCACGTGTGGCGCCAAGACATGAGCCAAGCGGCCGATCCGCGCGCCAAGCTCTCACACTCGGCGGTGCGCTGGGCACTGACAGGCCTGGTGGTACATCATTTAACGGTGGCGCGTATCTCCCAGGCCCTAGGCGTGTCCTGGAATACCGCTAACACCGCTGTCCTGGGTGAAGGCCAGCGTCTACTGATCAATGATCCAGCACGGTTCGACGGCGTGCGTGTCATCGGCGTGGATGAACACGTGTGGCGCCACACCCCCTACGGAGACAAATACGTCACCGTCATCTTGGACTTGACGCCCATCCGCGACCGTCGCGGCCCCTCGCGGCTCCTAGACATGGTCCCGGGTCGCTCCAAGCAGGTCTTCAAAACCTGGCTGGCCTCCCAGCCCGATACATGGCGTGAGTGTATCGAGGTCGTAGCAATGGATGGATTCACCGGGTTTAAGAGCGCTGCCGCCGAAGAACTCCCCGATGCAAGGGCAGTCATGGATCCCTTCCACGTCGTACACCTGGCTGGCAACGCTTTGGATGAGTGCCGCAGGCGCATTCAGCAAGAACTTCACCACCGGCGCGGGCGTGCCACGGATCCCCTGTACAAGGCTCGCAGGATGCTCCACACCCGGTCATGCCTGCTCACGCCACGCCAGCAGCACCAACTACTCGACCTGTTTTCCAGTCAGGAGCACGTCGCACTCGAGGTCACTTGGAGTGCCTACCAGAACATCATTGATGCCTACCGTGATCCCAACAAAATCTGCGGTAAGGCCATGATGGAAGCCGAAATTAATACACTGACCTGCACGCGTGTACCGAGGGGTCTGAGAGAGCTCATTACGCTGGGCAGGACACTCAAACGCCGATCCAGGGACATCCTGGCCTACTTCGATCATCCTCACACCTCCAATGGCCCTACCGAAGCTATCAACGGCCGCATTGAACATCTACGCGGCTCCGCCCTCGGATTCCGTAATCTCACCAACTACATTGCCCGCTGCCTCCTCGAAACCGGAGGATTCAGACCCCAACTACACCCTCAATTATGAAGAGCCCGTTAAATATTAAAGTCACATCAGCGCAATCACCAGTACCAACTAGCTTAACCCCGGTAATAGCAGCCTCAATCTCTTTAACGTCCTTATCCGCTTTTGCGTTGTCGCTAGTCACCTTGTCGTTAGCTGCTTTAGCGTCAGCTAGAACGCTTTTAATCGCTGCCGAGTCAGGGGCTGTAGTCAACCGCTGTTTATAGTCTTTAACCTGGTCTTGTTCCAAGTTGGTCATAGACGAAAGCGAAGCATAAGCCTGCGCCCTATCATCCGAAACACTATTACCACAGCCAGACAACGCTAACGTAGCGCACATAACCATGGCCATAAACATCGACAATTTCTTCATCGAATTACCCCTTCCGAATTGCTTTTAAGGCTACCCCCCCCCCGCATGAAATCCGCAAGAGCAAATTTGAAGAAATCCGCAGCTTCAGCCCCTAGTAAGGGACCACACTGATCACAGCTTACTTCACCCCACGCGCATAGTTGATATACCGCAACTCATGATTAAAAGCCTCCATCATGGCAACTATCGCCACACGATCATTAGAATCAACCGACCGACGCGCATCCCTTACCCGATGAGACTCACCAAACCAAAACTCAACCTGCTCTTCATCACCCACCTCACGAGCCGCATACCTCAACGCAACAAACTCACCCATAAGCCGAGTACCAGTTTCATAGAAAATGTCATACAAAACACTCAACTCAGTATCAGCCCAACGACCCAAATCAGCCACGAAAACCACACCTTTCACTACAGTGTCACTACCACTCTACACAGAGCTGCAAAACTAACGATATTTGATTACTACACCGGCAGCGGGCCCCGGCCTCGTCCCACGAATCAGGGACGAGGCCGGGGCTTGCTGCTCTGACCGGCTATTTTGGTCAGCTTAGTCAGCTGCTTTAGTCAGTTTCAGCCAGCTTAGTTAGCTAGGAAGCCGCTAAAAAGCGTCACTCCCACTCAATAGTGCCCGGAGGCTTGGAGGTGCAGTCGAGCACCACGCGGTTGACCTCGGGGACGGTGTTGGTGATGCGGGTGGAGATACGCGCTAGCACCTCATAGGGCAGGCGAGTCCAGTCGGCGGTCATGGCGTCCTCACTGGAAACCGGGCGCAGCACGATCGGGTGACCGTAGGTACGCCCGTCGCCCTGCACGCCTACGCTGCGCACGCCAGCTAGCAGCACTACCGGGCACTGCCAGATTTCCTCATCCAGCCCGGCAGCGGTTAGCTCCTCACGGGCGATCAGGTCAGCGGCGCGCAGTACGCGCAGGTTTTCTGCGGTTACTTCACCAACAATGCGGATGCCCAGGCCGGGGCCGGGGAAGGGCTGGCGCGCCACGATCTTCTCGGGCACACCCAGTTCGCGCCCAATAGCGCGCACCTCATCCTTGAACAGCTCGCGTAGCGGCTCGATCAGCTCAAAGTCTAGGTCGTCAGGCAGGCCGCCCACGTTGTGGTGGCTCTTGATGTTGGCCGCGCCCTCGCCACCGCCGGATTCGACGACGTCGGGGTAGAGCGTGCCCTGCACCAGGAACTTAATCTCGCCACCGGCAGCTCCAACCTCCTCAATGACGCGGCGCTGAGCCGCCTCGAAGGAGCGAATGAATTCGCGGCCAATGATCTTACGCTTGGTTTCAGGGTCGGTTACCCCGGCCAGGGCGGAGAGGAAACGCTCGGTTTCATCCACGGTGATTACGCGGATACCCATGCCCTCGGCGTAGTCGTGCTCAACCTGTTCACGCTCACCGGCACGCAGTAGGCCGTGGTCCACAAAGATGCAGGTGAGCTGGTCACCAATGGCCTTGTGTACCAGCGCAGCGGCCACGGAGGAGTCCACGCCGCCACTTAGGCCACAGATTACGTGGGCGTCACCCACCTGCTCGCGGATGCGCTCAACCTGCTCATCAATGATGTTGCCGGGCGTCCAGTCGGCAGCCAGGCCGGCGCCGTCGTAAAGGAAGTGCTCCAGGGCGCGCTGACCGAACTCGCTGTGCAGCACTTCAGGGTGCCATTGCATACCAAACAGGCGGCGGCTGCGGTCTTCAAAAGCGGCCACGGGGGTCTCGGCGGTGGAGGCGGTAACCACGAAGCCTTCGGGGGCGGACTGCACGGAGTCGCCGTGACTCATCCACACCACCTGGTTTGCGGGGGTGGAGGCAAACAGGCAGGAGTTGGAGTCCACCTCAGCGGGGGTGTGTCCATACTCGCGGGTGCCGGTGCGGCCCACGCGCCCACCCAGGCCCTGCGCCATGGTTTGGAAGCCGTAGCAGATACCCAGGATCGGAACGCCAGCATCGAAAATGGCCGGGTCTACGCTCGGGGCGCCTTCCTGGTAAACCGAGGAAGGGCCGCCGGAAAGAATAATCGCCGCCGGCTCTTTAGCCAGCATGTCGGCGACGCTCATGGTGTGCGGGACAATCTCGGAGTAGACCTTGGCCTCACGTACACGTCGGGCAATTAGCTGCGCGTACTGGGCACCGAAGTCCACCACAAGAACCGGCTTGGGGCCGCCGGCAGGGCTTACAGAATCGGTCACCTTCTTAGGTTACCTGCCCGCCGCTAAAGTTTTCAGCCCTGTGCCCGACGCCGTCGCTCGCCTCCCGCCCAAGGCATAAGTTCCGCTTCCCTTACTCCCTGTTGCCACCGCGTCTCTCCTGCCCAGGGCGTAAGGCTAACCGTCTAGGCTAGGGGCCCCACGCCTGTCCGCGTCTCTCCTGCCCAGGGCGTAAGTTCCGCTTGTTCTACTTTCCCGCGCCCGACGCCGCAAACACCCAAAACTCCCCAAAACCTACCCGCTGAGTTGCAATTTCTTGCAAAATCAAGAGCTATTAAAATAGAAGTTTTCCACCTTCGATTTATAGGCTTTACATAAGAATGCAGGCCACGACGGCTTGCAACACTCCCCCTGGCAGCTCCCTACAGATACGGACTTTTTGGCGCATTGACAAGGAAAACTGGCAGATAAATAATTTTAGTGAGGCGGGCTTCACAGCATCAGCACAGCCCCTGATCTTGTAACCAACCTCAAAATCGTGGTCGTTAATTCATTTAGCCTCCACCTGCCTCAATACTGCGACATCTATTTACAACCACTAGCAGAAAGGATTAACCCAATGGCAACCGTCGCGCTTTTGGGTGCAGGCTTCATTGGGAATCTCCACGCTGCCAACCTAGCCGTGCACCCGCACGCAGAACTGAGCTGGGTATTTGACCCCCAGAGCGAGCTGGCTAAACTAACCGCGCGCAAATATCACGGCATTGCCGCCTCTAGCGCCCGTCAGGTTTTTGCCGATCCCAGCGTGGATGCGGTAATTATCGCGTCCACCACTGACTCCCATGCCGAACTACTCGATCTCGCGTTAGAGCACCAAAAAGCCTGTACTGGTTGAGATGCCTCTAACCACTTCGGCACTTAGCGGCAACGATTACGTCAAGCGCTTCACCGATGCACACCTGCTAGCTATGCCAGATCTGTGCCGGCGCTTTGCGCCTAACTACATTCAGCTGCGCACCTGTATTTGTGATGACTCTTTGGGAGACATTGAGCTGTTGCAGATCTCTTCACGCGGCATTTCCCTGTCCCCCTTTGAGAATTATGGACACCGCCAGGCCCGCCTGCGTGAGCGCCTATTTCACTTCTTTGACCTGGCCACCTGGCTACTTAACAGCCTGCCGGTAGATATTTACGCAGCCTCCAGTCGGCTTGAAAATGCGCCCAATTCCCCCATCAACACCTGTGTGGCCACGCTGCGGTTTGCCAACGGCGCCCTGTGCCAGTTGGACGCCTCCATGCGTGACGGCTTGAGCTATGACGAGCGAGTAAGTGCGCGCGGTGCCTTTGCCGCCGCCGAAACCCAGCGCGGTTCTAGCGTGGCACTGCGCCTGCACCAGACTCAACGCTCAGTAAAACGCTATGTGGATGCCGATTGGCATGAGCGTATCGCCCCGATTTTTGCCAGTTCTCTAGAGGGTTTCCTGAGTGCTCTTGAGAGTGAGGAAACCCCACCAGCCACCCTGCAAGATGCCATTGTTGCGCAAGTGATCACACAAGCGTTCGCTCAGTCACTAACTGAAGAACGCCCGGTGCCGTTTAATTGGAACAATCCTCTAGGTTTGTCAGTAATAAAACCTGATTTTTTTGACGCCCGCCACACCGCCTAGCGACAGTGCGCAAACATATGCCGCAGCTCACGAAAATTCGTGCATACAAATCTTTTCAGACCGGGTAATGTATTCATCAACAGCGAGGCGCGAAACGTTTCGGAAGATTTTCTGAAACAGATTGCAGCAACTTGCTAGAGAGCTTGATCCCAAGCCTCCCAAATACATAAAAACCCCAGGAGATAACGAAAATGACCGCCGTACTCGAAACCACCACCACCGCTACTTCCACCCAGTCCGTCGCCAAGAACGACACCCGCGACGCCGACCTCTACAGCTTCACCATGGCCATGGGCGCTATCGCCGTCATGGTTGTCCTGATGGCCCTAGTTGGCGCCGTCACCGGCACCGCCATCATCACCATCGCCGCCGGCTAGTTGCCAGCGCCGCCACCTTCATCGGTGTGTACACCGGCATTAACCTGCTTAACCGCTGACTAAACCTCAGGTGGCTGGTGGCCACTGTAGTTAGATAGCCGCCGCCAGCCACCCTCCGGGGTTTCCTTCGCCCGGTAAATACGCGCCGCCCAGTGAATACGCTCCGCCCGATAAATACGCGTCAGCAGTAATCACCGCGCTTGGTAGTAAACGCCGCATTTGGCGGCAGACCTAAGCTTGGCGCCTAACCGAATATCCCAGGACGCTCCCAGCGTCTTTTTTTGTTGCCCGCCACTTTCGCTGCCTACCACTCTTTTTATTTTTTGACGACGACGCCGTCGTCTCCCCCCGCAGCACCGCCTCCAGCAGCAACGTCCTCAGCCGCACCGTCTCCCGCAGCACCGCCTGCCTCCCAAACCACTCCCCTATGGCCAGATTCTAGAAGTGGCTGCGCAAACCCCTCATGCTGTTAACAACATGGATGCCAAGATACAAAAGTGCCCGGCACTTAATGTGCTGGGCACCGTCTAGCCTGTTATCAATGGCCTGCTAGCAGGCCAAAAGCGTCACAGCGACATGTCCACGACGGCGCGACCCTGAACTTCGCGGTTACGCAGAGCCTCGTAGCCCTCGGCTACGTCCTCCAGCTTGTAGCGGCGGGTGACCAGGTCGTTGTAGTCGATTACGCCACGGGCGGCGAGGTCTACCACGGCCGGCAGGTCCTGGCGGGTACGAGCACCGTAGGAGCCCAGGATCTTCTGGCTGCGGCGCACAGTGCGGTTGATCTCAACGTCAGCGGTCTGGCGGCCGGCACCCAGGCCGATCGGAACCATGCGACCGCCGTCGGCCAGTACGTCCATGGCGGTGGCCCAGGTGGCAGGGATGCCCAGGGCTTCGAAAGCCACGTCTACACCCTTGCCGTCGGTGAGCTTGAGGACCTCTTCACGAGCGTTCTGCTTGACGGAGTTGACCACAGCGGTGGCGCCAAACTTCTTGACGGCTTCGAGCTTCTCGTCGTCGACGTCGATAGCGATTACCTGGCGGGCACCAAAAGCGTTAGCGATCTGGCAGATGTTAGAGCCCACACCACCGGTGGCAACCACGGCCACGGTCTCACCAAAGCGCAGGTCAGCGCCACGACGCACAGCGCCGTAACCGGTCATGGCCGCGCAGCCCAGGATGGCGGAGGTAACCGGGTCAACACTGTCGGGCACGGGGGCCACGGCGGTGGCGGGGATTACGGCGTACTCAGCCAGGCCACCCATGGAGTACATGTAGATGGGCTCGCCGTCGAGGGACTCTAGGCGGGTCTTGCCGTCATAGAGCACACCCTTTAGGCGGTTTAGCTCAAAGAAGGGCTCACATAGCTCGTCGTGACCGGAGTTGCAGTGGTGGCAGCGGCCGCAAGGCATTAGGAAGCCACCGGCAACCTGCTGGCCAACCTCCAGACCAGTAAACTCGTTACCCGGGCCTACCTCAACGATCTGGCCGGCTACTTCGTGGCCGAGCACTGCGGGCAGCGGGAAAGCAATGGCGCCACCAATAACGTGCAGGTCAGAGTGGCACAGACCGCAACCGCTAACCTTAACCAGCACCTCGCCGAAGCCCGGACGGGGGGTCTTGATGGTCTCTACCTGCAGGCCCACCTGCGGGTCGCGCAGCACCGCCGCACGCATAGTTTCGGGGATCTCAACGACGCTCTCGTTGGCCATTACGGCCCACCTCTCTGTGTGATACGTATTTTGGGCACCTGCCGGTGCAGTGGCTTTAGCCTACCCCACTAACCCCGATTTGTCGTGACATATGGTCTCGAAATTGAGGATTTGCGCTATCAATTATGCTCGCGGGAGAGTTCGTGCAACTTTTTGGGAAGTAGGTCCCAGCTGCACGGTTAGGACGTCTGGGCTCAATTGGCGCATTATTAAGCCGCGCACAGGACGCCTTAAGCCATGTGGTCCGTTGCTTGGGTGGCGTGTGACGGCGCCGCAGCCGGCCCACAGTAACCGACCGGCGTCGTCGCATGCGTGCCGGCGTCGTCGTTACATCCGCAACTCGCGGGGCATACGCACCATAACCAGCATAAATACCCACAGATAGAACACAAACAGCGCCATTAGCAGCGACCTGAAACTAAATTCAACCGCCAGTGCGGCCACACCCAACACCACAAAGCGGGCCAGGGCATTAGCCAAAGCACTCTGAGCGCGCTGCCAGTTAACCAGCCACGGCGGCACACGGGTATCAATAGCTCCGTGACAAGCCGGGTAAATCAGCCACCGCTGCACCGCCAAAGACGCACTCACCAGGATTATTAACAGCAGCCCACCCCAGGCATCTAAACCCAGCTTAGGCAGAGTGGCCAGGGCCGTCATCGAGGCTAAAACCAAAATAATGCAGCCAAAAAGCACTCGCAGATAGCGCTGGCCCCATGAGCGAGTCACTATCACCCAGGCCACCGCCGAAATCAGGGCCAACCCCAGCGCAAACACGCCCACCGCCCAGCTAGCGGCGCCCGCGCTCACCAGTGCCAACGGAGTCAGCACTACCAGCGCCACCGCGCCCGGGCTTTCCTGAGCCAGCAGCAAAATCATGGCGGTTACCAGCGAGGAGCGCACCTGGGGCAGTTTCAGATCCGCCCAGCGCAGGGGCTGCTGCTCGGCCAACATCTGGGAGTCCATGCGCACCCAGTCAAGTTCGACGGCGGCCTCCAGCGGCCCGTGTAGCGCCTTTAGCGCCGCAAAGGCCTGCTCGTCGCGCCCCTTGAGGGCATACCACACCGGCGACTCCGGCAAAGTGGCCACCTGCAGCAACAATCCGGCGCTTAGCACCGCCAACACCACCAGCGCGAAAGTAGGTGAATAACTGCCGTTAAACAGCCAGCCCGCCCAGGCCGCTGCGATCCCCAGCCCAGCACCGATCCCAATAATGGCGGTTACCTGCGGAGTTAGGCGCCTATGGCCACGCAACGACAGCTCGTGCACACTAAAGGGGAAGTTAGCCCAACTCATTCCGTAACCCAAGCCCATCAGCGCGAAGGCAATTAGGCGGGCCACGTGCGCGTCAACCATGCCGATACAGGCCCCGGCCAGCATAAACAGGGAAGCTGCAAAGTTAATTGGGCGCCTGCCAGTAACTACCGCCAGACGAGGCGTCACCAGCACCGCCAAGATTCCGCTTAGGCACAGACAGGCCACCATATGCCCCAGCCACTGCGGGTGGGCTAGCACGTAAACTGCGGCGACGGCGTCAACAGCTCCCAACACCAGCCCGGTTAGCCAGGCATATACGCGCAAGTAAACCGGTCCAATATGGGCTAGTTTCAAGGCCATCCTCCTTTGGCGCTAGCACGCAAGCAACCCTGGCAAGACACTGGCAAGCAGGCGACGTTGCGGCTGTCTGTTGTGCTGACAAATATAGCGTGAGGGTTTTCCTCGCACAAAACAACGGTTCAGGTGGCTATAGTCGCAGCCACCTAAACCGTTGCAATTAAATCAGGAGTAGTCCTTTTAAACTAGTCCTTCATGAAATAGCCCTTTGCGGAGCAGTCCTTTCAGGAGTAGTCCTTCTGGAACTTCAGCTCCAGCTCCTCTAGAGAGTGGAACTTAGTTTCGGGCACAAACTTCCAGTAGAACAGGAACGACAGGAAGTTAATGGCCGCGAAGATACCGTAGGTACCAGCTCCACCCACTTTTCCTGGTTGGCTTCAGCGCGCTGGACTTCCAGCATCTCGTTGATTTCGCCGGCGACGTCGTCGTTTTTACCCGAAAATACCCGTAACACACAAAACCTATCCTGAACCACTTTTTAGGAAGCTCAAGATAGGTTTTGATATTTTTTATGGGACCTTATACCCTTTGTGCAGCCCAAGCTAACTTAAGGTATTGGTGCTTTGAAATCAGCCATTGGTCGGGAAGTTCATGCCGACGTAGCCAACCTTCTCGCCGCGCTTGGGCCAGCGGGTGGTGATTACCTTGGCCTTGGTGTAGAAGCGCACGCCCTCAGGGCCGTGGATGTGGGTGTCGCCCAGCAGCGACTCCTTCCAACCACCGAAGGAGTAGTAGGCCACGGGCACAGGAATCGGCACATTGACGCCCACCATGCCAGCCTCAACCTCAACCACAAAGTGGCGGGCGGTGTCGCCGTCGGAAGTGAAGATGGCAGAACCGTTACCGTAAGGCGAAGAGTTAACGATCTCAATAGCCTCTTCGTAGGTGTCGGCGTGTACCACTACCAGCACCGGGCCGAAAACTTCCTCGCAGTAAATGTCCAGCTTGCGGTCAACGTTGTCCAAAATGGTCGGGCCTAGCCAGAAACCGTCGGCATACTCTTCACCCTCAGGCTTGTAGCCGCGCCCGTCGAGCACCACGCTGGCGCCGTTAGCTTCAGCCTCGTCGATCCACTTGGTGATGCGCTGCTGGCTAGAGCGAGTGATAACCGGGCCCATTTCGCTGGCCGGGTCAGTGCCGGGGCCAACCACAATCTTTTCGGCGCGAGCCTTGATAGCCGGGACCAGCTTTCCGCGATGCCGCCCACAGCCACGATTACCGGCAGGGCCATGCAGCGCTGACCGGCAGCCCCGAAGGCACCGGCACTGATGTGCTGAGCTGCAAACTCAATGTCGGCGTCGGGCATAACAATGGCGTGGTTGTTAGCGCCACCCAGGGCCTGCACGCGCTTGCCGTGAGCCACACCGGTGTCCTGCACAATGTGGGCCACCGGGGAGGAACCCACGAAGCTGATGGCGTCAATGCCGGGGTGGGTGAGGATATCGCCCACCAGGTTGCGGTCGCCGGCGATTACGTTGAACAGGCCGTCAGGTAGGCCGGCTTCCTGGTAGAGGCGAGCCACGAAGTGCGAGGCGCTGGGAACCGGGGAGGCTACCTTGAGGATGAAGGCGTTACCGGTGGCCAGGGCTACCGGGTGCATCCATAGCGGCACCATGGCCGGGAAGTTGAAGGGGGCAAATGCCGGCGACGACGCCGACGGGCTGACGCATGGTGTGTACGTCTACGCCGCTGGAGGCCTGGTCAGTGAATTCACCCTTGAGAGCAGCGTTAATGCCGCACACAAAGTCCACGGTTTCGCGGCCGCGTGCGATCTCGCCCAGGGCGTCGCCGTGGGTCTTGCCGCCTTCACGCACGATAATGTCGGCCAGCTCGTCAGCGTGCTCAATCATGAGCTGACGGAACTTGAACATGATGTCTACGCGCTTAGCCAGGGAAACGCGGGCCCACTTGGCCTGGGCGGCCTTGGCCACCTCAACTACATGGTCCAGGTCTTCCTTGCTGGCCATGAGTAGTTCGTCAACAACCTTGCCGGTGGCCGGGTTCTCAACGGGAATGGTCTCGGTTGAAGTACCGGTGTAGGGCTTACCGTCCACCCAATGTGAAATCGCCATGATCTCCTCTTTCTACTGTTCTTCAACGAACAGCCGGTTAATTTTGTTAGACAAATATAGCACGCTTTGCGTCAGCTAGTCACTAACTTTCGCTCAGCCTATGAGCCTTAAGCCCTAGTTTAGCGCATCAGCACAGAACTTAAAGACATTTATGGCGCAATAGTGGGCCAGCACCCATTTTTGGATACTGGCCCATTACTAGCCACTCACGTGGCGTCGTCGCTAACCCGTAAAGCTCACTAAAGAGTCATCACAGATAGTGACGCTGCGGCTTGCGGTCGCGCACGTAGTCCTCGTAAGCCTTCTGGGTGGACTCTAGGCGAGAAACGCCAGAGACTGCCACATCCCACCAGCTGGAGCCGGGCGGGTTGGGGCCGTAGAGGTCGGTCTCAATGTGGATCATGGTGGCCTTGTCGCTAGCTTCAGCCTTGCGGTAGGCGTCCTTGAACTCTTCGATGGTGGAGACCTTGATTACGTCAATGCCCCAGCTAGCAGCATTGGCGGCGATGTCTACACCAGGAATGTTCTGCTCGTCTTCCAGGTGCGAGCCGGTGCCACGCTTGCGATACTTGGTACCAAAGCGTTGGGAGCCGCGAGACTCAGACAGGGCACCAATGGAGGCAAAACCGTAGTTCTGCAGCAGCACGTAGATAACCTTGATACCTTCCTGGGCCACGGTAGCTAGCTCCATGGGCAGCATCTGGTAGGTACCGTCACCAACGATGGAAACTACCTCGGACTGCGGGCGGGCCAGCTTGGCACCCAGGGCAGCGGGAATCTCGTAGCCCATGCAGGAGAAGGCGTACTCGACGTGGTACTGCACCGGGGTCTTGGCCTGCCATAGAGCCTGCAGGTCACCGGGCATGGAGCCGGCGGCGTTGATGACGATGTCCTCTTCACCTAGCAGCTCGTTGAGGGCACCAAATACCTCGGTCTGGGCCGGTAGCGGGCCGTGGCCCAGGTGGTAGCACTTGTCTACCTTGGCAGCCCAAGCCTCGCGCTCAGCGGTGATTTCCTCGCTGTAGGCGGCGTCAACGTGGTAGTCAGCCAGGGCTTCCTTGAGGGCAGCTAGGGCCTCACGGGCGTCAGCTACAACCATTTCGGCGCTCTGCTTGGCGGCATCGAAAGCGGCTACGTTGATGTTCACGAACTGCACGTCGGGGTTCTTGAACTGAGTCTTGGAAGCGGTGGTGAAGTCAGAGTAGCGGGTACCGATACCGATGATCAGGTCAGCCTTGTCGGCCAGGTGGTTACCACTGTCGCCACCGGTGGAGCCCACGCCACCCACGGAGCAGGGGTGGTCGTAGTTGATAGCACCCTTACCGGCCTGGGTGTCAGCCACCGGAATGCCGGTAGCGGAGGCGAACTCGCGCAGCTGCTCAGAAGCCTCAGAGTAGATGGTGCCACCACCGGAGATGATCAGCGGGCGCTTGGCGGCGCGGATCTTGGCGACGGCGCGCTCTAGGGCAGCCTTCTCGACGGCGGGACGACGCACGTGCCATACGCGCTTACGGAAGAACTCCAGCGGCCAGTCGAAGGCTTCAGCCTGTACGTCCTGGGGCATGGCGATGGTGACGGCGCCGGTCTCGGCCGGGTCGGTCAGCACGCGCATGGCATTAAGCAGGGACGGGATCAGCTGCTCGGGGCGGTTGATGCGGTCGAAGAAGCGCGAGACCGGACGGAAGCAGTCATTAACGGTCACCTCTAGGGTGGTGGGGTCTTCTAGCTGCTGCAGCACCGGGTCCGGAATGCGGGTAGCGAACTGGTCGGAGGGGAATAGCAGTACCGGCACGCGGTTGGTGGTGGCCAGGGCGGCGCCCACAACCATGTTCAGCGAGCCCGGGCCGATGGAGGCGGTGCACATGTAGGTCTGCATGCGGTTGGTGGTCTTGGCGAAGGCGGCAGCAGCGTGTACCTGGCCCTGCTCGTTACGCGGCATGATGTAGGGCATCGGGTTTTCGCCCTCAATCGGGGCAATTTCGTTCTGCAGCAGTGCCTGACCGATACCAGCCACGTTACCGTGGCCGAAGATACCGAAAGCGCCCGGGATTAGACGGTGCTCGACGCCGTCACGCTCGGAGTACTGGTTGGACAGGAAGCGAATAGTGGCTTGTGCGACGGTTAGGCGCACGGTGCCGGTGTAGGCTTCATTGCTCACGTTGGTTCTCTTTCTGTGGATCTACGCTTGGATTTGTTTATACATTAAGTACTTTAATGTGGCAGGTGCAACCAGTATTTTGTGCACCCACCCAGCGGCGCGCGTGCGCACTTGTCCAGCCCTGGACTCAAGACCTAATAGCCCTAGATCGGGGCCTAGCGCAGGCAACTTCTGGCTGCGCCAGGCCCCAATTTTTGCGCATCAGCGCCGCTAAATCTGGCTTACTTAGTCTACGGCTTTTGATCTCCGGCTTACTTGGTCATCGGTAGACGCGGGTCTACCTCCTGGCCTTCCCAACTGGCGCGGATCCAGTGGTGGGCCGGGTCGTCGGGAGCCAGCCACACTAGGTCCTCGCTGGGGCCAGCCATGACATTGAGGTAGTACATGTCGTAGCCAGGGGCGGCCACGCAAGGACCGTGGTAACCGTGCGGGACCAGGGCGGTGTCGCCGTCGTGAACCTCAGTGCACAGGTCGATGGGGCGCTCAGGGGTGCCGTAGGTGCGGTGCAGGCCAAAGCCGGCGCTGCCGTCAGGGCCAGAGGCAATCTCGAAGTAGTAGATCTCTTCTAGCTCGCGCTCGTTTTCGCTGTGTTCGTCGTGCTTGTGGGCCGGGTAGCTGGACCAGTTACCACCCGGGGTGAGCACCTCGCAGGCCAGCAGGTGGGAGGTGGTTACGCCCTCCACAGCCAGGCAGTAGTTGTTTACCTGACGCGAGCAGTCCCCCGCACCGCGCAGGTCAATACGCACGGTCTCCTTGGGGTAGTAAGCGGTAGGCAGGTCCTTGGTGGCCACCGCCGAAGGGAAAGCAAAGCGACCACCGGCGGCGCTGGTGATGGTCAGCTCCTTGCCGCGCCCCACGTAGAGATAGTCAGTTACCGCCTGGAAAACCCCAGGGCGGCCGGCTAGCTCATAGTCGCGCCCGTCCACGTTTACAGTGGCAGAACCGGCCAGGGGCAGCACCAACAGTTCGCTGTCGCCGGTCTCTAGAGCCTGGCTAGCGCCAGCTTCTAGCTCCACCACACGCAGGCCGCTGTAGCCCCAGCCAGCCTTTTCGTGGTCAATGTCCACGGTGAACTGACCATGCCCACTAGTGCGGGCCGGAATGAAGATATCTGCACTCATGTTTCTCACTTCAATAGTTGGACGGTCTTGTCTACTGCCGTCGCCACATCGCCGTCGGCAGGAAATAGCAGCGAGCGACCAATTACTAGGCCGCGCACGTTGGGAGCCTGAAGAGCTTTACCCCAAGCCACCAGGTCTTCATCTAGATTACCCTTGCCAGCTCCACCCAAAATCAGGGCCGGCAAGGTAGTGGCTTCCATAACCCGCTCCATGTCATCTACAGCCGGCAGTTTCAGCCAGGTGTAGGCGCTGGTTGAACCTAGCCCAGAGGCTACGGTAATGGAAGTGATGACACTCTTAGCATCTAGTAAAGCTTTAACTGAGCCGCCTTCACGGTAAGTAATGAAAGGCTCAACCATGGCCACCTTACGCGAGCGCGCCAGCTCATCTACCGCCTGGGCGCAGTGCTCTAGGGTGCGCACCGAGGCGGGATCGTGGTAGTCCATTCGCAGCAGCATTTGCCGCCGTCGAGATTAGCGTCCACCACGCCACGCGCGTTGTAACCAGTAAAGCGGTCGTCAATTTCAAACTGGGCTCCTTGCAAGCCGCCACGGTTCATGGAGCCAAATACCAGCTTGTTATCTAGCGCGCCCAGCAGGGCCAGGTCCTCGATTAGATCGGCGGTACCCAAGAAGCCGTCTACGCCTTCACGCGACAGAGCCTGGATGCAGCGATCTAGTAGCTGCTCGCGGCTGGCCATGGCCTGCTCGCCGCCACCTGCCCCCAGCGCCCCACGAGCGGGGTGGTCGCAGGCAATAATCATTAGGTTGCCGCTAAGTTGCGCCGGGTCAGCTTTGGGGCGCTCGCGCAGAGCCTTGGCGAAGGCCTCAGGCGCGTGCATACGGATTTGGGAGAGTTTGGCAATTAGGCTCACAGTACGTCACCGGTTTCAAGCATGGTTTCTAGTTCGGCGCGAGTGGGCATGGCGGTGGAGCACTCTAGGCGTGAGGCCACCAGGGCACCCGAGAGGGAGGCCGCCTTGATCATTTTTTCCAGACCCCAGCCTTCTAGTAGGCCGTGGCAGATAGATCCGCCGAAGGCGTCGCCAGCACCTAGGCCGTTGGTTACGTTTACTTTGGTAGCCGGCACCCACACGCTTTCGTCGCAGGTCTTGGCTAGGGTGCCGCGCGGGCCCTGCTTGACAATGGCTAGTTCCACGCCTCGCTCTAGTAGGGCATCTGCGGCGCGTTCAGGTTCAGTTTCTCCGACGGCGACGGCGCACTCTTCGCGGTTACCGATGGCTACATCTACGCTTTCGAGCACATTCCATACGCGCTCGCTAGCTTGTTGCGGGTAGGCCCAGAGGTTTTCGCGGTAGTCCAGGTCAACGATGGTGTAGGGACGCTTGTCACGTCGCGCCAGGGCGGTGGTGTGTACCTGCAGGGAGCGCTCTCGCGATAGGCCGGTTACGGTGAACCAGAAGATTTTGGCGTTTTCGACGGCGGCCCAGTCTACTTGCTGGGGTAGCACTTCTAGGTCGGGGGCGCTGGGCTCGCGATAGAAGTAGAGGGGGAAGTTGTCGGGGGGAAAAATCTCACAGAAAGTGACGGGGGTATGGAAGTCATGGACAGTGACTACATTTGCGTCGCTCACACCTAGGCGGCGCATCTCACGCTGTACGAAGCGACCGAAAGGATCGTCACCTACACCGGTGATTACCCCACTGGTGTGACCTAGGCGAGCAGCGGCCACAGCCACGTTAGTGGGAGATCCGCCCAGGAATTTGCCGAAACTTTCTACATCTTCAAGGTGTACGCCAGTTTGTAAGGGGTAGATGTCAACGCCACTACGCCCTATTGTCAGCACATCTAGGCCGGCTTGATTTGTCATATCTGTGGGCTACCTTTCCACTTCTTCGGGTTGGCCCCCGCGCCTGATAAACAGTATGCCCGCTCACATCCGACAGCGTCAAGCTTTGTACTTACAAACGGTTATATGTGTACAGCACACAAATTATTGCTTTATTATTAGCACCATCATCACTTGATCAGACAAGCCGGATGTCAACGGCGCATGTCACTATGTGCGAGCGACGTTGCCAACTGGCTTGTTGTGTGGTGATACCCCAACATCCCGAATAACTACACAGTTATCGAGCTTCTAAATACCCTCACGGGTTCCCTGATTTAGTTGCCCGCACGAAAGAAAAGACACCATGGCTACCTCCCCCGCGACCCCCTACGCGCTGCAGATACAGTTGGATCGCACCTCCCCAGTGCCGCTCTACTACCAGATCTCTGAGCCGATCGCGAAGCTTATCTTGGATGGTGACCTGCCTGCAGGTACTCGCCTAGAAGACGAGCTTTCTATGGCCGCACGCCTACAAGTTTCCCGCCCTACCGCCCGTCAGGCCTACAGCGTCTAGTTGACCGTGGCCTACTAACCCGACGACGCGGCGTCGGCACTATCGTGGCTCCCACCCACGTGCACCGCCCGATGGAACTAACCAGCCTCCTCAACGACCTAAAGGCCGCCGGGCACACCGTGCGCACCTCGGTCTCCGACTATGAGGAGCACCCCGCCAACGCCGAAGAGGCCAAGCTCCTCAAGGTTCGCCCTGGCACCGCCCTAGTTCACATCGTGCGTCTGCGTTATGCCGACGACGAGCCCGTCTCTATCCTCGACAACCTCCTGCCGGCTGACATCGCCCCCTCGATGCGCCGACTGGAGGACAATTCCCTATATGACCTATTCCGTGAGCTAGACATTGTTCCCACTACTGCTCACCAGGTTATTGGAGCCCGCCTAGCTTCCGTTAAGGAAGCCCAGATGCTCAACGAGCGCCGCAACGCCGCAGTGCTAACCGCACAGCGCACCACTTACGACGCTAACGGTCGAGTCATTGAATATGGCAACCACATTTACCGCGCTTCGCGCTACTCCTTCGAAACCACCCTGTTTTCGCAGTGAGTAATTGGCCTGTCAATTTTCAGACAGGTACTTAGTTTCGGCCCAGCGAAGCTAATTAATCCGTAGCTACGGCGTCGCCAATTCGGCGGCGTCGTAGCTTTTTAGCTGAAATAAAGCCAAACCTTCCTGCAAAAGCGTGCGCAACCCCAGGACCAAACGCGGGCATCTACCCAATTATAGATTTTGTACTGACATATGTTGACAGGTTTGGGCCACCTCCCCTAAAGTCATTGCTACCGACACCGCTGAGGTCGTCTTCAAAGATTTTCACGAAGGAGTGCCTGTCAATGAGCATTGAATACACGCCCGGGCCGCTGCTAGATGCAGCCCGCAACACCCCCACCGCGCTGTGGAACGACTCCTCTGACCCAGACGAGCTGCGTCAGTCCATTTCCTACGGTGGTGTTGGCGCTACCTGCAACCCGACCATCGCTTACAACTGCATTATCAAGCGCAAGGACTTCTGGAACGCTCGCATCGCCGAGATCGCCAAGGAAACCCCACCATCACCGAGTCTGAGGTTGGTTGGACCGCAGTACGTGAGCTGAGCCTAGAGGCCGCCAAGCTACTAGAGCCCATCTTCGAGCGCGAGAATGGCCGCAACGGGCGCCTGTCAATGCAGACCGACCCCCGCCTAGCCCGCTCCGCCAAGGCCCTAGCCGACCAGGCCGAAGAGTTCCACAAGCTAGCTCCGAACATCATCGTCAAGATCCCCGCCACCGCTGTTGGCGTTGAGGCCATCGAGGAAGCCACCTACCGTGGCGTAAGCGTTAACGTAACCGTCTCCTTCTCCGTTCCCCAGGCTGTTACCACCGGTGAAGCCATTGAGCGTGGTCTAAAGCGCCGTGAGGCTGAGGGCAAGGACGTGTCCACCATGGGCCCCGTGGTCACCTTGATGGTTGGCCGTCTGGACGACTGGATCAAGGAAGTTGCCAAGCGCGACAAGCTGTTCCTCGACCCCGGTCACCTAGAGTGGGCCGGTGTAGCCGCCTTCAAGCGCGCCTACGCCGAGTTCCAGAAGCGCGGCCTGCGTGCTCGCATGCTCTCCGCTGCTTTCCGTAACGTGATGCACTGGAGCGAGTTCGTCGGTGGCGACGTCGTAGTCTCCCCGCCGTTCGCTTGGCAGCAGCTGATCAACAACTCCGGCTACAAGATGGTTGAGCGCATGGACGTGCCCGTGCGCGACGACATCATGGAGACCCTGCTGGGCATCCCCGAGTTCGTCCGCGCTTACGAGCCCGAGGGCATGACCCCCGAGGAGTTCACCCAGTTCGGCGCCACCCGCAAGACTCTGCGCGGCTTCCTAGAGTCCGACAACGACCTAGACCGCCTGGTACGCGAGGTGCTCATTCCCAAGCCCTGATCTTAAGATCAGCTTAAATTTCACGGGCGGTGGCCTAAAGATACGGCTGCAGCTAATGGTTGACTGCACAGGCCACCGCCCACACCCAAACTCACTTACTTTAGGAAAAATATGCTAAACATTGCCGTCATTGGCGCCGGCCGCATTGGCCACGTCCACGCTAAGACCATCGCCTCCCACCCGGACGCCAAGTTGGCCCTGATTGCTGACCCCTTCGGCGACGCCGCCGAGAAACTCGCCGCTGAGTACGGTGCCCGCCACACCACTGACGTTGACTCCGTTTTCACTGACGAAGGTGTCGACGCCGTCGTTATTGGCTCCCCTACTCCGCTACACATTCCGCACCTGCTGGCTGCCGCCAAGGCTGGCAAGGCAGTGCTGTGCGAGAAGCCCATCGCTTTGGACATGAAGGACGTTGAGGCTGCCCAGGCTGAGCTGGACGCCGTAGAGGTTCCGGTTATGTTCGGCTTCAACCGCCGCTTCGACCCCTCCTTCGCCACCCTGCACCAGGCTGTTGCCGACGGCAAGATCGGTGACCTGGAGACCCTGCTGATCATCTCCCGCGACCCCGCCGCCCCGCCGGCTGAGTACGTAAAGGTCTCCGGCGGCATCTTCCGCGACATGACCATCCACGACTTCGACATGGCTCGTTTCTTCCTGGGCGACATCACCGAGGTTTACGCCGTAGGCCAGAACTTCAACCCCGCCATCAAGGAAGCCGGCGACTCCGATGCCGCTGTGGTAACCCTGAAGAACGCTGACGGTGTGGTAGCTACCATCATCAACAACCGTCACTGCGCTTCCGGTTACGACCAGCGCCTGGAGGCTCAGGGCGCCACCGGTACCCTCAACGCCGACAACATCCGCGCCACCACCGTGCGTCTGAACAACGACCAGCTGACCGACGCCGCCGAGCCCTACCTGGACTTCTTCCTGCAGCGCTACGCCGACGCCTACCGCCTGGAGCTGACCAGCTTCATCGACGCCATCAACAGTGGCACCAAGCCCCTGCCCGGCATCAAGGACGCCATCGAGGCCCTACGCCTAGCCGAGGCCGCCACCGAGTCCGTGGCCACCGGCAAGGTTGTACACCTGTGAGCCTTAACAGGCTTTAAGTGCGCTCACAGCTTCTCCAGTAAGTTTTGGGGGCGGAAAAATATTTTTCCGCCCCCAAAAACGCTTTTTAAATCAGAAGCTGCTGTTTAAATGCCGCTACATAAATTTGGTGGATGAACGCATAATCATTCGTGGTTTTACTTCCACACATACACTTTGATCAGCTTTCATAGTGATATGTATGTTATCGCCAAACTCCTCTAGGGTTTCAGACAAGCTCACCGGTTCACCGCGTCGCTGCAGCGAGCGCGCGTGTGCTAGCTTCAAGGCCACCCGTGACATTAGTGTGGCATTTTGGTCGATAGTACTTAGCTCTAGCGCGCTTACCCCAGCCAAATCGATACCGTCATAACCCATCACCAAAATGTCTTGCGGCACCCGTTTACCCGCGCGCACTAGCGCCATTAGCGCACCTATAGCGCAGTGATCGTTAAAGCACATCAAAGCCTGGGGTAAATCACCGCCATCTAGCAACTGCTGCGCTGCCCGAGCCCCCTCAGCTTCTGAGGTACCCCCGGCTACCACCTGAATATGCTGGCCTAAACCATGGTCTTTCATGGCCTGACGGTAAGCCCGAGTGCGGCGCACACAAGCGCTAGAGCCGGCGCCGTCGATATAGGTAATGCGACGTACCCCCTGCAAAACTAGATGGTCCACACTGGCGCTAATACCGACGTCGTCACGCGAAAGTACGCTATCAACCCCAGGTGCGGCAGCATCATTACTAAGCACCACTGTGGCCACGCGCTTACCGATCTGGCCCTGACGGCCAGTTTCGTCGTCGTCGGGATCAATTAGCACTAGCCCCTCACAGTGACGCGCCAGCAGGGCCCGCACCCCAGCTTCTTGATCATGGTTAGCGGTAGTGGCCGCTACCAGCACATCTACGTTTAGGTCTTTGGCGGCTACATAGACCGCATCTAGCAGGCGCACTTGGAAGGCTTGGCCGGCAGTTAGCACCACCCCCATCATGCCGCTGTGGCGACGACGCAGCTGCTGGGCGTTAGGATCGGCCGCGTAACCTAGGCGCTGGGCGGCTTGCAAAATTTCGGCGCGAGTAGACTCAGCCACTCCACTAGCACCATTGAGCGCAGCCGAAACTGTGGAAATAGAACGGCCGGTGGCTTTAGCTACGCTGGAAATAGTTACCTTGGCGCCCATATATCTCCTAACACACTTGCTAGGATTGTCCCATAAATAATCAGTCACAGGAGACATGATGAAGGCTCGCCCAGCAACACAGGCAGATGTAGCTGAACTCGCGGGGGTCTCACGCGGCCTGGTATCCCTGGCATTAAGCGGGGGTGGACGCATGAGTCAACACACCCGCGAGCGTATTCTTAGCGCCGCACGCGCCCTAAACTATCAGCCCCATTCGGCGGCGGCGGAACTGGCTGGCGGCGATTCGCACCGGCTGATATTAGTGCTTCCCTATTTAGATAACCCCTATTTTGACCAGCTTTCCCGCGCGCTGCGTAAAGCAGCCGAAAAAGTTGGCTATTCACTGCTGGTAATGGTCTCTGACCGAGTACCTGAGCGTGAGCAGGAAGTAATTAGACAGGTGCTGCAAATGCGCCCGGCTGGGGTTATTTTTGCCGGGATCACTTTGGATACCGGGGCGGTGATGGAGCTGAGCCAGCGCATTAATTTGTGTCTGCTTGATCGCCAACTGGGCGATAACACTGTGTGGGTTACCCGCATGGATGAGATAGCTGCGGCCACACAGGTAATTCGCCACCTGGCTGAGCAGGGCTATAGCCACCTGTACTTTGCTACCCCCACCTCCGCCCGTATGGAGCCGATTGTTTACGAGCGGTTGGAGGCTTGCCAGTTGGTGGCCGCGCAGGAGCGAGTGCCTTTTAAGATTCTCAAATCTCACTGGGACTGCCAGGCCAATTTAGAGCTGCTCACTAAATCTCACGACGCCGGTCACTGCGCCATCATTGCTTTTAACGATCTGCTGGCTATCGACTATGCGGCGGCTGTCTACCGTTCAGATTGGCGGATGGGGCCAGACGTTGGCATGGTTTCTTACGACAATACCCGCATGGCTGCCCACCCTGAATTTGCGCTCTCTTCGATCGATCAGAATCTTGAAAAAATGGCCGCGCTGTCAGTTAAAGCGCTGGTTGATCCTCCCAGCCCTGCCCCGCAGATGCAGTTAATTGAGCCGTTTTTGCAGGTTAGAGCCTCTTCGCTGCGCTCTGCTACGACTAGTTAAATGTGCTCTTTACGCGGCGCACGCTGATCGATTTTGCACCACTTACTGACATATGCTGGGCTAAATCAGCCTGCAACGCTAAGTATCGCAGACCACTCAAATCATGCAGTTGTACTTACATTTGCCTGATGCTAGTGTGTACTCAACGTCATTGCTGACGCGCGTTTGCACCGAATACAACACATTCAGACCACATCACAGACACCAAGGAGGAACTATGGGTGGGAAGAAGCGCCTAGGGGTTGGCGTAATCTCCCTAGGTTGGATGGGTCGTCTACACACTCGTTCTTACAAGGCCGTAGCAGAGTACTTCCCCGAGCTAGGGGTAGAAGTAGAGCTAGTTGCCGCCGCTGACCCAATTGACTCCGTGCGCGAAGAAGCGACCGGCAAGCTAGGTTTCAAACGCGCCTACGCCGACTACCACGAGCTGCTAGCAGACCCTGAGGTAGACATCGTTTCTATTGCTTCCCCTAACTTCCTCCACAAGGAAATCGCCCTCGCCGCCATTGCTGCCGGCAAACCCTTCTGGATCGAAAAGCCCATGGGTGTAAGCGCTGAGCAGTCGCGCGAAATCGCTCAGGCCGCTGAGAAGGCTGGCCTGGTTAGCGCCGTCGGCTTCAACTACCGCCACACCCCCGCCATTGAGTACATGCGCACCCTGGTGCGTGAAGGCAAGCTTGGCCGCCTGACTAACGTACGCGTGTGGTTCATTGCGGACTACAACTCTTCCCCGTTAAGCCCGCTGACCTGGCGCGCTAGCAAGGAAAAGGCTGGCGCCGGGGTTGTGCCCGACCTGATGAGCCACGGCGCAGACCTGGCCCAGTACATCGTGGGCCGTATCGCTTCCGTCAGTGCCATCACCGACACCTTCATCACCGAGCGTCCTATCCCCACCAAGATGGGTGTGGGCCACTCCGGTTTTGAGATCGGCGATGAGGTTGGCAAGGTTGAAAACGAAGACTACGTAGCCATGCTGGTACGTTTTGACAACGGCGTGGTGGGCACCTTGGAGTCCTCTCGCGTCAGCGTAGGACCGCGCGCTGAGTACGTGGTTGAGGTTTACGGCACCGAGGGCTCTGCCCGTTGGAACTTCGAGCGCCTTAACGAGCTGGAAGTATGCCTGGGCGTCGACGGCGGAGCCACTCACGGCTACACCCGCGCCATGGCCAACCCGGCTTGGGGTCAGTGGTCTCGCTTCCAGCCGGCCATCGGCACCTCCATGGGCTTTGACGACATGAAGGTAGTCGAAGCCGCCCAGTTCATCGAGTCTGTTCTAACTGGCAAGCAACTTGCCCCCTTCAGCTGCCGACGCCTGGTGCGCCGCTGAAGTTGACGAGGCCACTGTTGCCTCCGCCGCTGATGGCCAGTGGCATGAAGTTGCTCGCGTCGAAGGTAACACCACCTTCGACAAGTGATACTGCGCCTGGCCCCTTTGGGCCCCTAGCCCAGAGGCCAGGCAACTCTGCGCCGGACTGCCGGCAAACAAACAATTAAAAAGACTTGCCCCCACTGCTGGGGGTATACGCTCGTAAGACGAGTGAAAAATAGGAAAGGAGCCACCCAATGTCAAAGGGTGACATCTCCCTGAAGACTATTAACAGGGAACAGATGCAGAAGGCAGTTGACAAGACTCCACCTTCTGGCAAGCACCGTGGCGTAGTTGCCATCGCATCCGTAGCCACGCTAGGTTCACTGCTATTTGGTTACGACACCGGTGTAATCAGTGGCGCATTGCCCTACATGTACATGCCCGACGGCGCTTCCGGCCTGGCACTGACCAGCCTCGAAGAGGGCGGTATCTCTGGTGTTCTGCTAATCGGTGCAGCCGTGGGTGCACTCATTGGTGGTTTGTTGTCTGACAAGTACGGTCGTCGTCACAACATCACCCTGCTGGCCATCTTGTTCTTCTTCGGCGCCTGCGGTAACGCCTTCAGCCCGAACGTGTCGATCATGTACATCTTCCGCTTCATCCTGGGCTTTGCTGTGGGTGGCGCAAGTGCAACCGTTCCTGTCTACCTAGCCGAAACCGCGCCTAAGCGTATTCGTGGCTCCATCGTGGCCCTCGACCAGCTGATGATCGTTACCGGTCAGCTGCTCGCCTTCACCATTAACGCCATCATCAACTCCATGAGTGGCGGCCCCAAGCTGACCATCACTGCTGACCCCTCTGGCACCCTGGACCCGAGCCTGCTGGGCCACGACATCTCCTTCGACGTTCTGTCCAAGCTGCAGACCTCCCAGGGCGGTAACCTAGAGCCCGCCGCCTACCACGCCTTCCTAGAGCAGCTGCAGGTCAGCGCCGGTAACGGTGACACCTGGCGCTACATGATCGTACTGTGCTCGGTCCCGGCTGTGGCCCTGTGGATCGGTATCCGCCTCATGCCTGAGTCCTCCCGTTGGTACCTGGCTAAAGAACGTCTCTACGACGCCATCGGCGCCCTCAAGCGCGTGCGCAACGAGGAAAAGGACGGCCCGCTGGCCGAGGAGCTCATGGAAATGGTCCAGGCTCACCAGCAGGAAGAAGAAGAGCACGCTCAGCGCAAGGGCTTTGGCTACGTTATGGCCACTCCGTGGCTGCGTAAGCTGATGTTCGTCGGTATCTTCCTGGCTATCACCAACCAGCTAACCGGTGTTAACACCGTTATGTACTACGCCCCCAAGGTTTTGCAGTACGCCGGTATGTCCACCTCCGCCGCCATTACCGCCCAGGTTGCTAACGGTGTCATGAGTGTTATCGGTTCTGCCCTGGGTATCTGGCTGATCTTGAAGTTCCGTCGTCGCCAGATCCTGATCGCCGACGTGATCGGTGTAGGTATCTCCTTGCTGGCTATCGCCGCTATCTTCGAGTTCACCATTGCTCCGCACATCGAAAACAAGACCACCCCGCCGAGCTGGGCCGCCTACCTGATTCTGGCTCTGATGGCCGTATTCATGCTGATCGTTCAGTCCTCCAACGGAACCATCGTATGGACCATGATGGGTGAAATCTTCCCGTCCAACGTGCGCGGCGTCATGAACGGTACCGCCATCTTCTGCCTGTGGATCGTCAACGCCATCGTGGGCTGGACCTTCCCCTACATGATGGAGAACCTCGGTGGTGGTATCACCTACACCATCTACGGTGTCACCAACCTGGTCGTAGCCGTAATCCTGTTCAAGATCATGCCTGAGACCGCCGACAAGTCTCTGGAAGAGATCGAGGTCGAGATGAAGGCTCGCTTCTCCTGACCAAAACTTGTGGGGTGCTTGTCGTAAGACAAGCACCCCACTTTCCAGCGGTATCTAACTGCCGCTACAGTTCGACGTCGCCCCTAAGCGCCGCTATAGTTTCGACGTCGCCCCTAACTAACTGCGTTAGCTGCACTAAGTACCTGTCATAGCGCCGCTGCATACCCCCCAAAAGGCACGCAGCACCCAAGTAGTCAGGGGCGGCGTCGGACGCAAAACTGTTCACCGGATCGAACAAAATAAAATTAATTGTCCAGACATTGAAGTCTCAGAAACGTTTCGAATAGACTTCTTAGTGAGCGCTTGAGGCCGGGATACGCCGCTCACCAAATGCTAAAACACAAAGGAGTTGCAATGGCAGCAAAGCTAGACCCCACCACCGCCATCACTGACCCGCACGGCATCACCTGGGGTATGCACCCCATCAGCTGGCGTAACGATGACATTCCCGAGGTTGGCGAATGGAACACCATCGACGTCATGTTCGACGACCTGGCCACCGTTGGCTTCCGTGGCACCGAGGTTGCCGGCTGGTACCCGCCCAAGGAAGAGGTCAAGGCTAAGGCTGACGCTGCCGGCCTGAAGATCGTGGCCCAGTGGTTCTCCTCCTTCATCGTCCGTGACGGCATCGACGCCGTTATCCCCGAGTTCCGCGCCACCTGCGAGTACCTGCAGTTCCTGGGCGCCACCCGCGTGGTGGTCTCTGAGCAGACCGGCTCCGTGCAGGGCATCCGCGACATCTGCATCTTCGAGAACAAGCCCGTTTTAACCGAGGAAGAGTGGCCGGTTCTGGCTGAGGGCCTGAACAAGCTCGGCGAGATCGCTCACGAGTACGGCCTGGACCTGGTCTACCACCACCACCTAGGCACCGTGGTACAGACCAAGGAAGAAACCTTCAAGCTGCTTGAGCTGACCGACCCCGAGAAGGTCTCCCTGCTGTTCGACACCGGTCACGCTTTCGTGGGCGACGGCGACGTCCTGGGCCTGCTGCACGGCGCCATCGACCGCATCAAGCACGTCCACTTCAAGGACGTTCGCCCCGAGAAGATGGCCGAGTCCAAGGAAGCCAAGCGCTCCTTCCTCGACTCCTTCCTGGCCGGCATGTTCACCGTGCCCGGCGACGGCACCATCGACTTTACCGAGCCCTACAACTTCCTGGTCGAGCACGGCTACAAGGGCTGGATCCTGGTTGAGGCCGAGCAGGACCCCAAGGTTGCCGAGCCCCTGAAGTACGCCAAGATCGCTCGCAGCTACGTTGAGGAAAAGCTCATCAACGCCTGATGCCTAGCGCTTTACCCCAAAGCTTTTAGAGCTAGCAGTTTTTAAGCCAGCTTTACAGCCACGGGAATACGTCCCGGATCGCAGTTCAGTTCAGTTCACTAGCGGTCCGGGACTTTTTTGTGCCCAAGCGCCTCTAGGACTGGCGCACCTTGTTAGGGCTGAGCACGTTTATATCCGCCCGCGCCCCTAAAAGTACCCACCCACTCCCCTGCCCCGCTCTGACGAACTTTCTTTCACGACGGCGCCCCCAAAGTCCCCATGCCGCCCACGCACAGAGCAGCCGAGCCGGCGACGTCGGCCTGAGTGGGGTTGGGCATATGGGCAGTCTACTTTAAGTAAATTCAACCAAGAATTGTTCTTACAATTACTGTAGACTGCAGGGGTGTTAGCTTCTTTAACGGTACTGAGCTGGGCGATGCTAATCGTTGCAGCGCTGCTAACCGGCCTGGCAAAGACCGCTATCCCCGGGTTAGCTTCAATTGCGGCAGCGCTTTATGCCCTGGTGCTACCCGCCAAGGAATCTACCGGCATGATGCTGGTTTTACTGCTGGCCGGCGACCTGCTGGCCATTTGGGCTTACCGCCACGACGCCGACTTTAAACTGCTGCGCCGCCTGGTTGTTTCAGTGCTTACCGGGGTGGTGGCCGGGGCTGTCTTTATGCGTTTTGTTACCCAAGCACAGATGCGTAAATCTATTGGCATTATTTTATTGCTTTTAGTGGTGTTAACTATTTGGCAGCGTCGCCGTAAGCTAACCAATATTCCCGCAAATAAACCTATGCGCGCCATTGCGGGGGCTTTAGCGGGGTTTACCACTATGGTTGCTAATGCTGGCGGCCCGGTTACCAGCATGTACTTTTTGGCCTGCAAATTCAGTGTAAAAACTTTCTTGGGAACTACCGCCTGGTTTTTCTTCCTAGTTAATCTTTCCAAGCTTCCCTTCACTATTTCACTGGGCCTAATTCAGCCCCAGCACCTGCAAATAGCGGCTTTTTTGGTGCCGATCGTGCTGTTTGGGGCGCTGGCGGGGCGCGCACTGGCTAAGCGGCTGACTTTTGCGGTGTTTGAGCCGCTGGTCATTATCACCACCATTATTTCTACCTTGCCGCTGCTGCTGGCTTAAGTTACAGCGACGACGACGCGGCCCGGGGCACAGACGCGCGGCGCAGTACTACCCGAGGCACCGTCGACACCTCACCCCGGACGGCCCGAGCTGCGCCGTCGGAACCAAAAGCGGCGCCCTCGGCACCAGCACCCCATCCCCACGGACAGCGCCGAAAACCGACATAACTAACAAAAACCCACAAAATAAGAGATGTTTCACCCCTGCCTACAGCCAAGCTTGGCAAAGTTAAGCATGACAATGAGGCAGACTTAGAGCATGGGACGCCGAGGTCACCTCGGCCGCCCCGCGAACGATTTGATAGAAGATCCGAGGTTGTAGCGTGGCACACAGCATTTATATCAGCTCCCCCAGCGCTGGCTCGGGCAAGTCAATGGTGGCTTTGTCCCTAGCTTCAGCACTAACCAAGGTGGTGGCCAAAGTTGGTATTTTCCGCCCCTTCGTATTTGACCGTGAAAATGACCTATTCACCCCGCTCCTACTTGAGCACTCAGGCTCACACCTAAGCGCTGAGCAGGCCATTGGCGTCACCTGGGACGAATTCCGCGCCGACCCCGAAGCCGGCATGGCCGCCATCATTGAGGCCTACCGTAACGTGGCCCGCGAGCACGACGTGGTCATCATTGACGGCTCTGACTACGACGGCGTCGCCGGCAACCCCGAACTGACCCTAAACGCCCAGGTAGCAGCCAACATTGGCGCCCCCACCCTGCTGGTAGTAAACGGCAACCAGGGCCCCTCCGAAGCACTAGCCAGCGCCCAGGTATCGATTAAGGAAATCGCCGCCGAGCACGCCGGGGTGGTGGCCGTGGTAGCCAACCGCTGCAAACCCAGCGAGCGCGAAGCTATCGAGTACCTACTTAAGTCCAAGCTGGAGGGGCTAACTGTCACCTCCATCCCGGAAGTGCCGCTACTGGCCGCCCCCAGCGTCGGCGAAGTTATGCGCACCATTGACGGCCAGCTACTTTCCGGAGACCCGGCACTGCTAGAACGTGAAGCTGAAGACCTACTCATCTGCGCCATGGATGTCTCCCACGCTATGGAGCGTCTACGGGACGGCCAGCTGGTGGTTGTTCCCTCAGACCGCGTAGGTATCATCATCGCCCTGGCTGCTGCGCACGCCTCCACCGCCATGCCTTCCCTGGCTGGTTTGGTACTAAACGGCGGTTTCCCGCTGCCTACCGTGCCCGCCGAGCTGATTAAGGGTCTAAGCACCTCGCTACCTATCATCACCACCAACCTGGACACCTTCAAGGTGGGTCTGGCTGCTGGTTCCATTAAGGCTCACATCGCCCAGGGCTCCAAGCACAAGATCGACGTCGCGATCACCACTTTCGAGCAGGAAGCTGACGTTAAGGGCATTATGGACGCCCTGGATGTGGCCCGCTCCGAGGTGGTCACCCCGCTGATGTTCCAGAGCGAACTGATCGAGCGCGCCCGCAACGACCGCCGCACCATTGTGCTGCCCGAGTCTGAAGACGACCGTGTGCTGCGCGCCGCTGACTCCGTGCTGCGCCGCAACGTAGCCAATGTGGTGCTGCTGGGTGACGAAAACGCTGTGCACGCCCGCGCCACTGAGCTGGGCCTGAACATTTCCGACGCCCGTATCGTGTCCGTAAACGACGAGGAGCTGCTGGAAAGTACGCCACCGAGTTTGCACGCCTGCGCGCCAAGAAGGGTGTCACCCTAGAGCAGGCCCGCGAAAAGGTCCAGGACGTGTCCTACTTTGGCACCATGATGGTACACATGGGCGACGCCGACGGTATGGTTTCAGGTGCGGTACACACCACCGCCCACACCATCGTGCCTTCCTTCCAGATCATCAAGACCAAGCCGGGCACCTCCATTGTTTCCTCAGTGTTCTTGATGCTGCTTGAAGACCGCGTACTGGTTTACGGTGACTGCGCCGTCAACCCTGAGCCCACCGCTGAGCAGCTGGCTGACATCGCCATTTCCTCGGCTGAAACCGCTCGCCAGTTCGGGGTGGAGCCGCGCGTGGCTATGCTGTCCTTCTCCACCGGTACCTCCGGTAAGGGCGCGGATGTGGACAAGGTTCGCACCGCTACTGAGCTGGTCCGTCAAAAGGCCCCTGAGCTGGCTGTTGAGGGCCCCATTCAGTACGACGCCGCCATTGACCCCTCCGTGGCTGCCACTAAGGCCCCTGGTAGCGCTGTTGCCGGACGTGCCAACGTGTTCATCTTCCCGGACCTTTCCAGCGGTAACATCGGTTACAAGGCCGTGCAGCGTTCTTCTGGAGCGGTGGCGGTGGGCCCGATCCTGCAGGGTCTGAACAAGCCGGTAAACGACCTGTCTCGCGGTGCGCTGGTGGAAGACATCATTAACACCGTGGCCATCACTGCCGTACAGGCACAGGCTAAAAGCAAGCACTAACAACGCAAGTAACGCCAAGTAACGCAAGGGATTTTTATGGCACTGCACACCGTTTTGGTGATCAACTCCGGTTCTTCCTCCATCAAGTACCAGCTGGTGGACCCTGACTCTGGTCAGGCCCTGGCCTCAGGTCTGGTGGAGCGTATCGGTGAGGAAATGGGCGCGATCACCCACAAGCACGACGAAGCTAAGACTGTGATCGAAGCTCCCGTACCTGACCACCGCGCCGGCCTAGCCAAGGTGCTGGAACTGTTTGAAAGCGAAGGCCCCTCCCTGGCCGAAGCCAACATTGCCGCCGTCGGTCACCGCGTAGTGCAGGGTGGACGCTACTTTGACGGCCCCGCCTTGGTGAACGAGGCGGTAGAAAACCGGGTTGAGGCGCTAATCCCGCTAGGCCCACTACACAACGGCCCGGCCCTAGCCGGTATCCGCGTAGCTCGCCAGCTGCTGGCGGATGTGCCGCACGTGGTTGTTTTCGACACCGCGTTCTTCCAGGGCCTGCCGGAAGCCTCCGCGCGTTACGCCCTGAACCGCGAGGTTGCCGACAAGTACGAGATTCGCCGCTATGGCGCCCACGGCACCAGCCACCAGTACGTTTCCTCCACTGTCAGCCAGCTGCTGGGTCGCGACGACCTCAAGCAGATTGTGCTGCACCTGGGTAACGGTGCCAGCGCCTCCGCTGTTGTGTGCGGGAGCGCGGTAGACACCTCCATGGGTCTAACCCCGCTGGAGGGCCTGGTTATGGGCACCCGCACCGGTGACATTGACCCGGCTGCTGTATTCCACCTGGCCCGCGTGGCCGGGATGGACGCCCAGGAGCTGGACCACCTGTTCAACCGTGAGTCCGGCATGAAGGGTCTATGCGGCGACAACGACATGCGTGAAGTGTGGAAGCGCATCGCCGCCGGCGACACTCAGGCCCGCGAAGCCATGGACATCTACATTCACCGCCTACTCAAGTACGTGGGTTCTTACACCGCCGTCATGGGTGGCCTAGATGCCCTCACCTTCACCGCTGGTATTGGTGAGAACGACGCCGCCATTCGCGCCGAGCTGTGCGCTCGCCTGGGTTGGTTGGGTGTTGAGCTAGATGAGCAGGCCAACAACCAGCGCAGCCCCGAGCCACGCGTGGTGTCCACCCCCGACTCAAAGGTGAAGGTGCTGGTAGTACCCACCAACGAGGAGCTGGCCATCGCCCGCCAGGCCATGACCCTGGTCTGAGGCATAAGCCGCGCTGGCAACAGCGCCGGCGCCTTGGCCACCACCAAATCAGGCACTGGGCGCTAGCCGCCTGGCAGCGTGCAAAGCCTAGCCACGCAGTCCGCCTGGCCACGCTGGCAACAGCGCCGGCGCCAGTGGCGCCGCGTTGTTGCCGCAAAGCTAACCGGGTTTAAAAGCAATGTGGGCCGGAATTTACATTCCGGCCCACATCTTTTTGTTTCACGTTAAACGGGCTCTTCATAATTGAGGGTGTGGGGGTGGTATGCGGGGTTCGGCGTGTCGTGGCCGGGTAGGGGTCGAGGTCTTCCGATGATGGGGGGTTCCTACACCGTCCATCCGAAAGACCTCGACATGCCTAATACTACCTTTGATCGCCCTGACCTGAGCACCTTCACACGCCTGGATGACCTGGGCCTGGAAGTGACGGGCCAGCGTGTAGGAGGCGATCGGACCATCTTGGCCTGCAAGGTAGTGGGTGAGGACCGGTGGTGCCGACAGTGTGGGGCGAAGGCGTCGTACGCGACACGGTGATCAGGCGCTTGGCACACGAGCCTTACGGGTGGCGCCCCACGATCTTGCACGTGAGCGTGCGCCGCTACCGGTGCTCGCAGTGCGCTCACGTGTGGCGCCAAGACATGAGCCAAGCGGCCGATCCGCGCGCCAAGCTCTCACACTCGGCGGTGCGCTGGGCACTGACAGGCCTGGTGGTACATCATTTAACGGTGGCGCGTATCTCCCAGGCCTAGGCGTGTCCTGGAATACCGCTAACACCGCTGTCCTGGGTGAAGGCCAGCGTCTACTGATCAATGATCCAGCACGGTTCGACGGCGTGCGTGTCATCGGCGTGGATGAACACGTGTGGCGCCACACCCCCTACGGAGACAAATACGTCACCGTCATCTTGGACTTGACGCCCATCCGCGACCGTCGCGGCCCCTCGCGGCTCCTAGACATGGTCCCGGGTCGCTCCAAGCAGGTCTTCAAAACCTGGCTGGCCTCCCAGCCCGATACATGGCGTGAGTGTATCGAGGTCGTAGCAATGGATGGATTCACCGGGTTTAAGAGCGCTGCCGCCGAAGAACTCCCCGATGCAAGGGCAGTCATGGATCCCTTCCACGTCGTACACCTGGCTGGCAACGCTTTGGATGAGTGCCGCAGGCGCATTCAGCAAGAACTTCACCACCGGCGCGGGCGTGCCACGGATCCCCTGTACAAGGCTCGCAGGATGCTCCACACCCGGTCATGCCTGCTCACGCCACGCCAGCAGCACCAACTACTCGACCTGTTTTCCAGTCAGGAGCACGTCGCACTCGAGGTCACTTGGAGTGCCTACCAGAACATCATTGATGCCTACCGTGATCCCAACAAAATCTGCGGTAAGGCCATGATGGAAGCCGAAATTAATACACTGACCTGCACGCGTGTACCGAGGGGTCTGAGAGAGCTCATTACGCTGGGCAGGACACTCAAACGCCGATCCAGGGACATCCTGGCCTACTTCGATCATCCTCACACCTCCAATGGCCCTACCGAAGCTATCAACGGCCGCATTGAACATCTACGCGGCTCCGCCCTCGGATTCCGTAATCTCACCAACTACATTGCCCGCTGCCTCCTCGAAACCGGAGGATTCAGACCCCAACTACACCCTCAATTATGAAGAGCCGTTAAACGTGCGGCCTGCCCCTAAAACAGGGTGTCGGGGTTAGGGTCAGCTGATTTAGCGCGTCCGCCGTGGCGGTTAGCAGACAAAATTTCTTGCTGCGCTGAGACAATTTTTTGCTGTGCGCTAGCAATTCTTTGTTGAATCTTGGCGATCTTTTGTTGCGCTGCCGTGATATTTTGTTGAATCGTCACAATGCTTTGGTGGGCGGCAACTATCTTTTGCTGTTCTGAGGCAATTTCTCGTTGCGTCTGCGCAATCTGTTGTTGCAAAGCAGCGATGCTCTGCTGTGCATTAGCAATTTTTTGTTGGCTAGACATCGTTTTCACCTCACCTGACGCACTAGCACTAGTCTTCGCATGCTCTTTTTTATTTGGCTGGCTAGCAGCTTTACTAGCAGACTTCGACCCCTGAGCTGAGCCGGGCGCCGTCGTCGTAGTCCCCTTAATTCCCCCGCGAGTCCACCCCGGGCCACTCTCCACCGAGCCGTGACGCTGGTAAGCCGTGGCGGCGGCGCGGGCCTTATCATCAGCGGCCTCATTGAGGGGGTGACCGCTGTGACCACGCACCCATTCAAAACTCACCTTACGGCCAGTAATGGCTTTATCGATAGCCTGCATTAAGTCAACATTAACCACTGGTTTTTTATCGGCTTTACGCCAACCATTAGCTTTCCAGCCCGCTATCCATTTAGTCACCGAATTAATCACGTACTGCGAATCAGCCAGCACATGCAATTCCTCATTGGTGGGTGCGGTAGCTTTCAACAGCTCCAACAGCGCCGTAAGTTCGCCCCGATTATTGCTGCTGCTAGGCCATCCCCCAGCCGCCCAGCAGTTTTCGTCCACGTACCAAGCCCAACCAGCCGGACCGGGATTACCCAGGGCCGAGCCATCTACCGCAACAACAGTCGTCATAGGCCAATATTAAAGACAAACAAAAACCCCCGCTGCGTAAAAACGCTGGCGGGGGCTTAAGTTTAGACGTATCAGGCGTCCAGGTCGGTCTCCAGTAGAGCCTTGAGGGCTTCCAGACCGGCCTCGGCACCCTCGGCCTCGCTGGTCAGGGTGACGACGTCACCGAAGGTGGCGCCTAGGGTCATGACACCGAGGATGGAGGAAGCGTCTACCGGGCTGCCGCCTTCCTTGGCAATGGTGACCGGGATGCCCTGTTCGCCAACGGCCTTGACGAAAGCAGCGGCAGGACGAGCGTGTAGGCCGACCTTGGAGGCGATGGTGGCGGTTACCTGTGCCATAAACATTCTCCTTAACTGAAGTTATTGCCAGCGTTGGCTGGTAGCTATGAGAACGCGCTGCAGGTCGCCGCGCGTGCTGGGTATTACTTTACCGTGTTCTAGGTCAAAATTTCACCTGAGTTAAGTGGGTAAATAAATTTTTTGGCAAACATACTGGTTTGATTGTCTGTACAGCGTCTGTAAGGACTTAGCGTAGGCTTTCAGTCCCAGCAGCAGACGGCTTTCAGTCCCAGCTGGCTTTTACGACGTCGTCGCCCCCGCCACCGGCGCTCCCCTATCCCTGCCGTCACTCCTGTCCCCCGCTCCTGCCCCTATCCTCCGCCTCTGCCGCCGCCTCTATCCCCGGCGCTCCCCTATCCCCGGCGCTCCCCTATCCCCGCCAAAATGACGTAAAAATGGCACCTTAGCGAGGGGTATAGACATGCCAAACTTAAAGTAACACCCGGCCCGGACTGTCATGCCGGCAGCATTGCCTGTCATTGCATCGGCACCTGCGGCCTAGCCAATCCGGCAGCCCAGGCACCCGACACCCGGCGCTATAGGTACCCCGGCAGCCGTCAGCCACCAAAGCACAACTTATCCACCAAATCGCATCCACCAGGAGAAAACATGAGCACACCATGGTTTAACGGCCCCTTATTGGGCTTTGATACGGAAACTACCGGGGTTGACCCTCGCCATGACCGGCTGGTGACGGCCGCTTTGGTGTTCCGCCCTGCCAGTAGCGACGCCCCCACTCGCACCCAAGACACCGTAAGCACCTGGCTGGCCAATCCCGGCGTCGAGATTCCCGCCGGCGCCACGGCCGTGCACGGAATTACCAACGAGGTGGCTAAAACTCACGGCGCCCCCATTGAGGAGGTTTTGGAGCAGCTCGCCACCCATATTGTTGAGGCGCTGCAGGCGTCGATTCCGCTAGTCATTTTTAACGCCAGCTATGACCTAACCCTGATGGAATCTGAGCTTAAGCGCCACGGCCTGGCCACACTAACCGAGCGTTTAGGCGGTGAGCCAACGCCGGTGCTAGATCCGCTGGTGCTGGATCGAGAGCTAGAGCGCTGGCGTAAAGGCAAGCGCAAGTTGGAGAACCTGATTGAGGTTTACGGCGTCGAAAACGACGAGCGGCTGCACACCGCTGAGGTAGATGTGCAGGCCACGCTGGATGTCTTGCAGACAATGGCACTCAAACACAAGCAGTTGGCGCAGCTAAACCTGGCTGAGGCTAATACTTGGCAAGCCCGCTCGCACGCCAAGTGGGCGCGCTCCTTCAACCAGTGGCTCAGTAAGACGCGCCCTGATGCCGTTCCCGCTAGCGAATCTTGGCCGCTTGACCTGGGCTGAGCGAGGCTTGCCTGCTCACCCTGGGCTGAGCGAGGCTTGGCCGTTTTGAGCTTGATCGAGGGAGCCTTGGCCACTTGAGCTGGGCTGAGCAGACCCGACTGCCCGACCTGGGCTGAGCGAACCCTGGCCGTTTGACCTGCTCGGTAGCGCGTGCATGGTTTTTGTAGATACAGACGCGGATTTATGAGGTGTTGTTCCAGGATTTTGATTTAGCCATGTAGGGCTCGGGGTGAGCCTAAAATTTTACGTATCACCAAACACACTAACCCACGCATTATTAAACAAGCTAAACGGCAACCTAATAATGCGGGGTGTTATGTAGCATGTTTTGTAGCAGTCCTCATCACTTCCTTAACTAATCAAGCAATGTTGATCATGAGGGAATGCAGCGAGGGCTCTATTTAAGCGCCATGCGGATGGAGCCATTTTCGGTGTTACCAAGCTGCACAACCCTCAGCGGTGCTTCAACCTGACACCTGAGGAAGCAAATTTTCTCAATTTTACAGGTGATCCAAGACATATTAGTGCAGGTTTTTTGATTTGCCTGCGAGATTCAGATTGCAGATCTAAAATATTAGGCATTACTAAACACAGTATATAACACTCCAAAAGCACGGGGTGTTATGTACCATGCTTTGTAATACTTCCCCAACACTCCCTTAAAGCTTCATCAGTGTAGATAAACCATGGGGGAACACAATGGGGGCCTCAACAAATAAACAGTATCTGCAGACAGCACTGGCTTTAACCCTGCTGGCCTGTTCAGGCATAGCCGGATGCAGTGACGGCCAAGAGCAAAGCGCTGCAAATGCTGCTAGCAGCAAGGCCGCCGTCGTCACGGCACACACCAAGACACCAAACGCCACAGCCAAGGCTAGTGGCAAAGCCAAAGGTACTGGTACGTCTACTGCAACCGGCACGCCCTCAGCGACTGCTAGCCCGACCGCGACCTTGTCGCCAGAACTTGAGGCTGCCAGGAAACAAGCCCGCGACACTCAACCACCACCCAAACCCGAACTAATCACCGTCAACAGCGACGACGGCGCCATAGCCACCGCCAAATACTGGGTGCAGCTCTACTACTACATCTACACCACCGGCAAAGTAGATGAATACAAAGAGCTATGCCCCGGTAATGGATCTATTGCCACTAAACCTATAGAAGACGCAACTCGTAATCAGTCAGAAGGTGGCTGGATAGCCCCGGTTACGCTTAAATTTACAGCCGCTTTCCGGAGATCTGATTTTAAACGACGTAGTGATACAAGTAGATTTCGATCGCGAAGGTGTAAATCACTACGATAGCGATGGCAAAATTGAATATCATCCAAAGCAATCACGCTATGCAGGCGTAAAACTCGAATATAACGGATCTCAATGGATCGTAAAAGAGGCGTTTAACCGTGAAGATTAATCAATTAGCTTGCTTATTAGTTCCTGCGCTCGCATTATCATTACACACAAGCGCAGATAACTGGGAAAAAACTGATGACGACGGAAGTAGCTTTATCTTTGGTAGGGGTGAGACTACGACTAGTCCTGGTGGTTTTTCTGCGGTGGCTGAGCCGGCCGGGCCGGTAGACCCTGAAGCAGCTAAACGAGCAGCTGAAAAGTACCGCTTCCATTGCGTCACAGTGCCGAAAATAGTCGCCATCTTTGATAAAACCGAGGTAATCACCCCTGAAGATTGCAAAGCCCAAGCCAACACCGGCGCACCCCTAGCTGCCGGGCCTACCACGGTCAGTAACGAGCAAGTCGCCCGCCTGATCCCACACGGATCGGGTATAAACCGTTACCCCAGTGGGGAAATATTCGTTATTTTCAAGCAACCCATGATGGTGTGGACCAGCCCAGATAAACAAACCTTCAACATCACTTTGTTGGGAACGGCCATCGAAGTTGAGGCGACCCCTGTGTCTTTTAACTGGGACTGGGGAGACGGACAGTCCTTTGAGACCACTGATCCAGGCACTCCATACCCTAACTACACGGTTAGTCATGCCTATGAGGTAACCGGCAACGGATACGTAATCAAACTACGTACTTCCTGGTCGGCCCGGTGGCGCATAGCCGGTCAAACCCAGTGGCACCAAGTCAATGGCACAGTCACCACCACCGAAACATCAAGCCCGTTCAACCTCTACTTCGCTGACTCCTACGGCACCACACCATAAGAGATTTCACGGGGCTAATTCAAATTTTTCGGCAACGGCTTGTTGCAACTTTTATCAGATAAATCAATGCAGATGAATCATAGGGGGAACACAATGAGGACACCACCAACTAAACGCAGTTTTCAGGCCGCATTGGCTTTAACTCTATTGGCATGTTCAGGCCTAGCTGGGTGCAGTGAGAGTCAAGAACAAAGCGCCTCAAGTGCTGACAGTAAGGCCGCCGTCGCCACTGCACATACTAAAGCAACCACCGCCACACCCAAAGCCGGCGGTACACCTACTGTAACTGGCACGCCCAGCGCTACAGCTAGCCCGACACTCATCATGACCCCAGAGCTAGTGGAGGCCAAAGCAGGCATTAGCCACTCCTCCGCCACCCAAACCAGAGTTAATCACCGTAAACAGCGACGACGGAGCAATCGCTACCGCCAAATACTGGGTGCAATTGGATTATTACATCTACACCACCGGAAAAACTTCCGAATACAAAGAACTGTGTCCAGGTACCAGCTACACGGCTACTACGCACGTTGAACACGCGAAAGAAAATCATGTTTTAGGCGGCTGGACTGACCCGGTCACAGTGAAATTCACTAAAGCTTTCCGCAGAGATGACTTTAAAGACAAGGTAGTAATACAAGTTGAGTTTGAGCGTGAAGCTTTCACTCAGTATCACAGTGAAGGAAGGATTCAACACTATGAAAAGCAGTTACGCTGGGCCGGCGTAAAACTTGAATACAACGGAACCCAATGGATCGTAATCGAGGCGGCTAACCGTGCGGATTAAAAGATTAATATATGTGATAGTACCAATAATTGCCTTATCCCCCTCTGCGATGGCAAATACTGAAGGAGAGAGTGACGATATTGGCATTATTATCAGTAAGCGTGAGACTACGACTAGTCCTGGTGGTTTTTCGTCTGTGGCCGAGCCGGCTGGGCCCAGTGACACCAAGTCAACGGAACAATCACCACCACTGAAACATCAAGCCCGTTCAACCTCTACTTCGCTGACACCTACGGCGCTACTTCAAATTAGATGAATCAACGCAGATTAATCACGGGGAAACACAATGAAGACATCACCAACTAAACGCAGTTTTCAGACCGCACTGGCCTTAACATTACTGGCCTGCTCGGGGTTGAGTGGGTGCAGTGACAATCAAGGGCAAAGCTCTTCAATTACTGGCAGCACTAAGGCCGCCGTCGCCACTGCCACGCCAAAAGCCAGTGGCACGCCTACCATAACCGCCACACCCAAAGCCGGCGGTACACCTACCGCGGCTGCTAGCCCAACACTCATCATGACCCCAGAGCTAGAGGCTTCAAAGAAGCGTGCCCTGGCTACGCCACCACCACCCAAGCCTGAACTGATCACAGTCAACAGCGACGACGGCGCCATAGCGACGGCCAAGTACTGGGTACAGCTTTATGGGTATATCTACACCACTGGTCGCACAGCTGAATATGAGGCTTTATGTCCTTCCGAGTCAGTCACATGTGTTAACCCGGTAAAACATGCCAAAGAAAACCATGCTGCTGGCGGATGGATGGACCCAGTACAAAGACGGTTCACTAAAGCTTTCAGACGTGAAGATTTCCCAAACTCAATGGTAGTTCAGGTTAACTACGAATACGACGCTTTCAATCAATACCACGAAGATGGCACGGTGAAACATTTTGACAGCGGATATCGATGGGCTGCTGTTGAACTCCGCTATATAGATGGGCAGTGGACAGTAGTTAGGCATAAAGATGAACCGTTTAATTAATTACTGCAGCATACTGTTGACACCCGTTCTTGTGGTTATCGGCAGCACAGCTGTTGCAAATGTGAATTATTGGGATGATAAGGATGGAAGTGGTTGGGTAATTCATGGACACGAGAACGCCACCAGTCCTGGTGGGTTTTCGTCTGTGGCTGAGCCGGCCGGGCCGGTAGATCCTGAAGCAGCTAAACGAGCCGCTGAAAAGTACCGCTTCCACTGCGTCACAATGCCGAAATTAGTTGCCTTCTTTGATAAACCGAGATAGTCACCCCTGAAGAATGCAAAGCCCAGGCCAACACTGGTGCGCCTTTGGCTGCCGGGCCTACCACGGTCAGTAACGAACAAGTAGCCCGCCTTATCCCACACGGCTCCGGTATCAACCGCTACCCCAGCGGGGAGGTTTTCGTTATTTTTAAACAACCCATGATGGTGTGGACCAGCCCAGATAAACAAACCTTCAACATCACCCTACTGGGTACCCCCATTGAGGTTGAGGCTACACCGGTGTCTTTTAACTGGGACTGGGGAGACGGACAGTCCTTCGAGACCACTGACCCAGGCACACCCTACCCTAACTACACGGTCAGCCACCCATACGAAGTAACCGGCAACGGATACGTAATCAAACTACGTACTTCCTGGTTGGCCCGGTGGCGCATAGCCGGCCAAACCCAATGGCACCAAGTCAACGGCACAGTCACCACTACTGAAACCTCGTCACCGTTCAACCTCTACTTCGCTGACTCCTACGGCACCACTCCATAGGGAATTCTGAGCTGTCGGTTCGTAAGAGCTTCTCAGAGCACTACTTCAAATTTTTCAGAAACAGCTTTACAACTCGTAATTAGATGAATCAACGCAGATGAATCACGGGGAAACACAATGAAGACACCACCAACTAAACACCACCTTCAAACAGCGTTAGCTTTAACCCTGCTGGCTTGTTCAGGCCTAGCTGGGTGCAGCGAGAGTCAAGAACAAAGCGCCTCAAGTGCTGACAGTAAGGCCGCCGTCGCCACGGCACACACCAAGACACCAAACACCACAGCCAAGGCTAGCGGTAAAGCCAAAGGCACCGGCGCACCTACCGAAACCAGCGCACCCACAGCGACCGCCAGCCCGACCGCGACCTTGTCGCCAGAACTTGAGGCTGCGAAAAAGCGAGCCTTAGCCACTCCCCCGCCACCCAAGCCTGAACTGATCACAGTCAACAGTGACGACGGGGCTATCGCTACCGCCAAATACTGGGTGCAACTGCACTACTACATCTACACCACTGGAAAGGTAGATGAATACAAAGCGCTCTGCCCAGGAAACGGCGACACAGCCACCAAGCCAGTAAAACACGCAACCGAAAATTATACTAATGGTGTCTGGAACGATCCAGTCACAATTACGTTCACCAAAGCTTTCCGTAGATCAGATTTCAAAGATAACGTAGTGGTGCAAGTTAACTTTGAACGCGAAAGCGTTAATCAGTATGACAGTAATGGCAAGGTTACATATCGCGAGAAAGAATCTCGTTGGGCGGGCGTAAAGCTCGAATACAACGGGACACAATGGATCGTAATTGAGGCGGTAAATCGTGAAAGCTAACCAACTGGTACATTTATTAGTTCCAGCAATTATTCTATCGCTTCCCGCTAACACAAATAATTGGGGAGAGATTGATGATGGTGCGAGCTCTTTCGTTATTGGTGAGAGTAAAGAAAGTTCAACTACTCCTGGTGGTTTCGGCGGTGGCTGAGCCAGCCGGTCCGGTAGACCCTGAAGCAGCTAAACGAGCAGCTGAAAAGTACCGCTTCCACTGCGTCACAATGCCGAAATTAGTTGCCTTCTTTGATAAAACCGAGATAGTCACCCCTGAAGAATGCAAAGCCCAGGCCAACACTGGTGCGCCTTTGGCTGCCGGGCCTACCACGGTCAGTAACGAACAAGTAGCCCGCCTTATCCCACACGGCTCCGGTATCAACCGCTACCCCAGCGGGGAGGTTTTCGTTATTTTTAAACAACCCATGATGGTGTGGACCAGCCCAGATAAACAAACCTTCAACATCACCCTACTGGGTACCCCCATTGAGGTTGAGGCTACACCGGTGTCTTTTAACTGGGACTGGGGCGACGGACAGTCCTTCGAGACCACAGACCCCGGCACGCCATACCCTAACTACACGGTTAGTCATGCCTATGAGGTTACCGGTGACGGGTATGTGATTAGGCTGCGTACTTCCTGGTCAGCCCGGTGGCGTATAGCCGGACAATCCCAGTGGCACCAAGTCAACGGCACAGTCACCACTACTGAGACCTCAAGCCCGTTCAACCTCTACTTCGCTGACTCCTACGGAACCACACCATAAGGGGCTCTGAGCTGCTGGTTCATAAGTTCCAGTTCGTAAGAAATTCTCACGACACCACGCCGTAGGAAAAGTGATTTCGAGGCGAGCCAACCACTGGCTTAGTTTCAACACATCACCACCCCATAGAGGAAGTGATGTTTCAAGTGCACTGAAATAGGTCTAGACATAGAAGCTACGCAATGTGGCTCTTCATAATTGAGGGTGTAGTTGGGGTCTGAATCCTCCGGTTTCGAGGAGGCAGCGGGCAATGTAGTTGGTGAGATTACGGAATCCGAGGGCGGAGCCGCGTAGATGTTCAATGCGGCCGTTGATAGCTTCGGTAGGGCCATTGGAGGTGTGAGGATGATCGAAGTAGGCCAGGATGTCCCTGGATCGGCGTTTGAGTGTCCTGCCCAGCGTAATGAGCTCTCTCAGACCCCTCGGTACACGCGTGCAGGTCAGTGTATTAATTTCGGCTTCCATCATGGCCTTACCGCAGATTTTGTTGGGATCACGGTAGGCATCAATGATGTTCTGGTAGGCACTCCAAGTGACCTCGAGTGCGACGTGCTCCTGACTGGAAAAACAGGTCGAGTAGTTGGTGCTGCTGGCGTGGCGTGAGCAGGCATGACCGGGTGTGGAGCATCCTGCGAGCCTTGTACAGGGGATCCGTGGCACGCCCGCGCCGGTGGTGAAGTTCTTGCTGAATGCGCCTGCGGCACTCATCCAAAGCGTTGCCAGCCAGGTGTACGACGTGGAAGGGATCCATGACTGCCCTTGCATCGGGGAGTTCTTCGGCGGCAGCGCTCTTAAACCCGGTGAATCCATCCATTGCTACGACCTCGATACACTCACGCCATGTATCGGGCTGGGAGGCCAGCCAGGTTTTGAAGACCTGCTTGGAGCGACCCGGGACCATGTCTAGGAGCCGCGAGGGGCCGCGACGGTCGCGGATGGGCGTCAAGTCCAAGATGACGGTGACGTATTTGTCTCCGTAGGGGGTGTGGCGCCACACGTGTTCATCCACGCCGATGACACGCACGCCGTCGAACCGTGCTGGATCATTGATCAGTAGACGCTGGCCTTCACCCAGGACAGCGGTGTTAGCGGTATTCCAGGACACGCCTAGGGCCTGGGAGATACGCGCCACCGTTAAATGATGTACCACCAGGCCTGTCAGTGCCCAGCGCACCGCCGAGTGTGAGAGCTTGGCGCGCGGATCGGCCGCTTGGCTCATGTCTTGGCGCCACACGTGAGCGCACTGCGAGCACCGGTAGCGGCGCACGCTCACGTGCAAGATCGTGGGGCGCCACCCGTAAGGCTCGTGTGCCAAGCGCCTGATCACCGTGTCGCGTACGACGCCTTCGCCCCCACACTGTCGGCACCACCGGTCCTCACCCACTACCTTGCAGGCCAAGATGGTCCGATCGCCTCCTACACGCTGGCCCGTCACTTCCAGGCCCAGGTCATCCAGGCGTGTGAAGGTGCTCAGGTCAGGGCGATCAAAGGTAGTATTAGGCATGTCGAGGTCTTTCGGATGGACGGTGTAGGAACCCCCCATCATCGGAAGACCTCGACCCCTACCCGGCCACGACACGCCGAACCCCGCATACCACCCCCACACCCTCAATTATGAAGAGCCCGCAATGTCTATAACCAGGCAAGGCTTAAAGCCCGACCAGATCTGAAGCTATCTACGCAAGCACTGAAGCCAGACCAGCACTGAAGCTAAGCCAAGCCCGAGATCAGGTCATCCGCCAGGCAGGGTCACGTCCCACCTAAGCGTCTGCATAAGTTTGTATAGGTCTTTGACCTAGCTCGGAGTTTGGCCCTCACAAATACTGACAAATCGTCCGTTCCCTATAAAACCCCATGGAATTTTTATAGGGAACGGACGATTTTGCCTGTGTCTGTCTGTGTCTGTCTGTGTTTGCCTGTGTTTGTCTGTAGTTGCTGGAGTTACTGGCGGCCGGAGTAGTTGGGGGCCTCAACTACCATCTGCACGTCGTGCGGGTGGCTTTCCTTCAGACCAGCAGAGGTGATGCGCACAAACTGGCCGTTAGCCTTAAGCTCACCGATAGTGCGGGCACCCAGGTAGAACATGGACTGGTGCAGACCACCGATCAGCTGGTAAACCACAGAGGCTAGTGAACCAGAGAATGGCACCTGACCCTCAATACCTTCGGGGACAATCTTGTCGTCGCCGCTGACATCAGCCTGGAAATAGCGGTCCTTAGAGTAGGACTTGCGGCCACGCGAGCTCATGGCACCCAGTGAACCCATGCCACGGTAGCGCTTCCACTGCTTACCGTTGACAAACACCAGGTCACCAGGAGACTCGGTGCAGCCAGCCAGCAGGGAGCCAACCATTACAGTGTCAGCACCAGCCACAATGGCCTTAGCAATGTCGCCAGAATACTGCAGACCGCCGTCGGCAATTAGCGGCACACCAGCAGCCTTACAGGCCTTAGCAGCCTCATATACGGCGGTTACCTGCGGCACACCCACGCCGGCCACCACACGGGTGGTGCAGATGGAGCCCGGGCCCACACCCACCTTAACCGCGTCCGCGCCAGCGTCGATAAGGGCCTGAGCACCCTCAGCAGTAGCCACGTTACCGCCAATAACGTCGATGCCGTGGAACTGCGGGTCGTTCTTGAGGCGAGTGATCATGTCGCAAGCCAGCTTGGCGCCACCGTTAGCGGTGTCAACCACCAGCACATCCACACCGGCGTCAGCCAGCGCCACGGCGCGCTCCCAAGTGTCACCCCAGTAGCCCAGGGCGGCACCCACCATCAGACGCCCAGAAGCATCCTTGGTGGCGTGGGGGTACTGTTCAGTCTTAACGAAGTCCTTGACGGTGATCAGACCAGTTAGACGGTCATCGTCGTCAACAATCGGCAGCTTTTCAATACGGTTGTCAGCCAGCAGGGTCTTGGCTTCTTCGCGAGAGATACCTACATAACCGGTGATTAGCTTTTCACGCGGGGTCATACAGTCAGAAACGCTTAGTTCTTCCCAGCGCTCGGCGGGGACAAAACGCAGGTCACGGTTGGTGATAATACCTAGCAGGCGCCCCTGAGCACCCACAACGGGCAGACCCGAAACCTTGTACTGACCGCATAGCTTGTCTAGTTCAGCGATGGTGGCATCCGGGCCAACAGTTACCGGATCCGAAACCATACCTGATTCACTACGCTTTACGCGTCGCACCTGCTGGGCCTGATCCTCAATGGATAGGTTGCGGTGCAAAATACCAATACCGCCCTGCCGAGCCATGGCAATGGCCATATCGGCTTCAGTTACGGTGTCCATGGCCGCTGAAATTAGCGGAATGTGTAGGGAAATGTTACGTGTCAACCGAGCGGTAGTGTCCACTTCGGAGGGGACGACGTCGGTCAGCCTAGGCAGTAGGAGGACGTCGTCATAGGTTAGACCAGTGGGGGCAAAGATGTCGCTATTGGTGATGGACTCGTTCACCTTTCTAAGGTTATGCCTTTGAGGTTAAGGTTCCAAGGTCTCACAAAGGTGGCTTTTTCCACCTTATAAAGCTGCGGTTTTTATCCTTCGGTTTAGCGGGCACCTCACCCCCGGTTTAGCGAGCACCCCACCCCCGGTTTAGCGAGCACCCCACCCCCGGTTTTTGTGGGCGCCTGCCCCTTGGTTTTTGCGAGCACCTCACCCCCGGTTTAGCGGGCACCCCACCAGCGCTTTTAGCTGCCAGCTCAGGCCTTAGCACTCGCTCTAACACTTGCCGTCTGACGTACACAAATAGCTTCCGCACAAACAAAACGACCCGCCCCTACCGGGACGGGCCGCACAAGCTGGGAAGGTTACTTGGTAACCACAGCTAGGATGTCGCGAGCGGAGAGGATTAGGTACTCTTCGCCGTCGTACTTGACCTCGGTGCCGCCGTACTTGGAGTAGATGACCAGGTCACCCTCAGCGACGTCCACCGGAACGCGCTTGCCATTGTCGTCAATGCGGCCGGGGCCTACTGCCACAACCTTGCCCTCCTGGGGCTTTTCCTTGGCGGTGTCGGGCAGGACTAGACCGAAAGAGGTGGTCTGCTCGGCCTCGACGGTCTGGATGACCACGCGGTCTTCGAGCGGCTTGATGGAGACGGACATAACGACTCCTCCTTTACGCATAGTATGCCCAGCAGCCTGTTGCACCTCTGCCGTCGCGGGGGTCAGCGGCACAGCACGCCGGAGGGCATGTGGAACATGCCTTAACGATGAATAACTTACGACGCCGTTAGCACTCAGTCAACGCGAGTGCCAAAATCTGCCTGAACTTTCGCCCACGGTGGAGTTTGCGCGAGCTGCCTACAGCATTATTGCCGGCGCACCTACAGAATTATTACAGGCGCACCTATGACATTATTGCGGCCCTACCTATGGCATTATCTAGGCATGGACGCTACCACCTTCGCACCGCTGTTGACCCCTGAAGGCTGGCAGCTCCTAGCCAACCTTCCTGATTACCAGCCTGATCAGGCATTGAAAGTGGCCGTGGCACTGCGCAAGCAGGGCTACTCCCCCGAGCTGATTGCGGCCGCCCTAACTCAGCAGCGTTTGCGAGACAAGGCCCAGGCCAAGTTTGGTCCCTACGCCCAGCGTATGCTGTTTACTCCCGACGGCGTGGAGCAGGCTAGTCGTTTGCAGGTAGCCGCGCTACACGCACAGCGCTTCGTTAAGGCTGGTGCTAGGCATGTGGCCGACATGGGTTGCGGGATTGGCTCTGACACCCTGGCCCTGGCTGAGCTGGGTTTGCAGGTCAGCGCCGTCGAGCTGGATGAGGCTACCGCCGCCCTGGCCACAGTAAACCTAATGCCCTATGAGCAGGCGCAGGTAATTAATGCCGACGCCACCAGCTTGGATTTAGCCCAGCTGGGGGTGGATGCAATTTTTGCTGACCCAGCTCGGCGCGCTAACGGGCGGCGCATTAGTGACCCTGAGGCTTGGTCGCCGGCGCTGAGCACGGTGCTTTCTTGGCGCCAGCAAGTACCTAACTTGGGCGTTAAGGTGGCTCCCGGTATTGATTATGCGGCTTTGCCTAGTGATGCTCACGTGCAGTGGATTAGTGATCACGGCACGGTTATTGAGGCCGGTATTTGGTGTGGTGATTTAGCACTGGAAGGTAGCGGCCGTAGCGCTTTAGTTATTGACGACGACGGCGTCCACCGCCTGCTAGATAAGGAAAATAGCCCTTCCATTGCCCCAGCCCAGCTTGGAGCTGCACCTGAATTGGGTGAGTATCTATTTGAGCCTGATGGGGCGGTGATTCGCGCAGGTTTAGTAGCTAAAGTTGCCGAACAATTAACAGCTGCCCCAATAGCCCCACAATTAGCTTATTTAACAGGTAATTGTGTATTGCCTAACGATTTAATTCCATTTGTAAGGGCCTGGAAGATTGTGCAGACTTTACCCACTAAACCCTCGGCATTGAAGGCCTGGGCCAAGCGCGCTGACATCGGCGCACTAGAGATCCACAAGCGCGGGATCGACGTTGAACCTGAGGCTTTACGCAAGCGCTTGCACCTGCAAGGCACTAAACAAGCGACAATAGTATTAACTCGCCAAGGCAATAAGGGACGTGGCAAAGCTATCGCTTTATTGGTTGAGCCAACAAACTGACTTAAATGTCTGAGCTTATATTCATAAGCGGCAGCGTAATCAAATTGAGTCACCACTTCCAGGTTACTCTCAGTTAAATTCCAGGTTGCTTAGTTAAGGTCTTTACCTAGCGGTCAGCATGCGCACACCCAATATAAATAGTTGAACATCTCAAGCCACACGCAAGTTGTGTAACTCTCAGTTCAAGGTTTTAAACCGTGAATAATTGAGTTAAATATACGATTTTGTGTTGATTGCGGTGATTTTGGTTATTTATATTCCTTATGCAGTTGACTCTCCCCCTTAGAGATAGTTAGCCTCAAAACTATCCCCAACTCGAATCTGTCGAAGGTAAACATCATGAGCGATATTTCTCGCCGCGCAACCCTTAAGGGGGCAGCTTGGAGCGCCCCCGTGCTCGTTATTGGCGCGCAGGCTAGTGCCGCCACCACCTCCCGCGTAGTTGAGCCCAAGCTATGGTGGAACAACACCTACGCCTCCACTCAGTGCCACCAGTACGCTGACAACCCGCGCAGCTACTCCTTCCTGATCGGTAACAGCCTGCAGTACGGCAACCGCGCCTCGGGCAACAAGAACGACTACGGTTTCCGTATTGCCAACGTTAAGTGGCAAAACCCCAACGGCAAGATCTACCCCACCGAGACCACCGCTCTCGCCGGTAACGCCGCTGACAACCCCGGCCCGCGTCGTCAGACCAGTGGCATGGGTAAGCCTGCCTACATTACCGAGGTAGCCAGCATCGACTGGATCCACAAGAACTACATCGTAAAGTTCGACACCATCGAGCACTCTGGTCTGGCCGGTAGGAATACCTACTACCAGGACAGGGCTTGGTACGACTGGGCCGGTAACGAGAACAAGGCTGCCGTAACCCAGCGCATCAGCGAAACCAACGGTTGGCCGCTACCCACCGCAGTGGACGTTAGCTCTCTGCCTGCTGATGTTGTGGCTGACGCCTACGCCAAGATCCGCTCCATGGGCTTTGAGCACCCCGAGAACTTCGTGCCTTACCGCAGCGTTTACCGCGGTAACTTCTACTTCAACGCTAAGGGCACCATCGGCGGTACTCAGCCGGAAGACAATGTAGCTGTAGCCCAGTACATCGACTCTCACTCTGAGACCCGTACTATCAAGAACGGTATTTCCACCATTACCGGCATCCCGCGTGTGTGGACCTACTATTTCACCCAGAACGACCCGTCCCTGCCGGCTGGCAAGAGCTACTACTGGACCAGCGCCATGTGGCCCTTCGGTGCCGAGGGCTGGAAGCGTGACGGCTACCCGATTCCCGCTGACTGGAAGTAATCTGCTGAAGTATCTAGGCAGTTACTAGCGTCTATTTGAAATAGCAGCTGCTAAACACAGTGTGGTCCCTGCGCGCAGCGCAGGGACCACACTAGTTTTTGTAGACAATTGTTAAACAGGAAAACAAAAGCCACGCATACAAACGTGGGGGGCGCGACCTTTTGGCCGCGCCCCCCACACTAGTTTTAGCGTTTACTCCAGTTCAAAGCACCGGTGTAAAGCTGGTAGTAGACCCCGCGTTTAGCCAGCAATTCATCGTGACTACCGCGTTCAATAATGCGCCCGTGGTCTAGCACCATAATCGCATCAGAGTTACGCACAGTGGACAGGCGGTGCGCAATTACGAATACGGTGCGGCCTTTCATCAGGTTATCCATACCGGCCTGCACTAAAGCTTCAGTGCGGGTGTCAATGGAGCTGGTGGCCTCATCCAAGATCATGGCGGGCGGATCAGCCACTGCCGCGCGGGCAATAGAGATCAGCTGCGCCTGGCCTTGAGACAGGTTAGCGGCGTTACCGGTCAGCATGGTGTCGTAGCCCTGGGGTAAACGCCGAATAAAGGAGTCTGCGTTAGCCAGCTTAGCTGCCGCAACACATTCCTCATCGGTGGCGTCTAAGCGCCCATAGCGGATGTTGTCCATCACCGTGCCGGTAAACAGCTTCACGTCCTGCAATACCACGCCTAGTGAACGGCGCAGGTCAGACTTGTGAATTTTGTTGATATTGATGCCGTCATAGCGGATCTTGCCATCATCAATGTCGTAGAAACGGTTGATTAGGTTGGTGATAGTGGTTTTACCGGCGCCGGTAGCCCCCACAAAAGCAATCTTTTGCCCCGGCTTAGCCCACAGGGAGATGTCGTGGAGGATTTCTTTCTTACCGTCATAAGAGAAATCCACGTGCTCCATCACAATTTCGCCGCGCAGCGGCGTGTAGGTAACCGTGCCTTCAGTCTGGTGGGGGTGACGCCAAGCCCAGTGCCCGGTGCGCTCCTGGGTGGGGGTTACCTCACCGTTAGCATCCACCTTGGCCCGCACTAGGCCCACATAGCCTTCGTCAGCTTCAGGTTCCTGCTCGATTAGCGCAAACACGCGCCCGGCTCCGGCCATACCCAATGCAATCATGGGCACCTGCATGGACATCTGCCCAATGGTTTGCGACAGGTTACGCACCATACCCAGGAAGGAAACCACCACGCCCACGCTGACCACATTAATCCCGGTCAGGGTCAGGTTAGGTAGTTCCTCCAAGATTAGGATGCCGCCAATAATGGCAATAACCACGTACATAATGTTGCCGATATTGCCCAGGGCCGGCATTAGTACGTTACCGAAACGGTTAGCTTTCTGGGAGTTTTCAAACAGTTCGCGGTTGTACTTTAGGAATTCTTCCTTAGCGGCCTGCTCGTGGTTGAAAACCTGGACTACCTTCTGGCCGTCCATCATTTCTTCAATGAAGCCTTCTTCATCGGCCAGTGAGCGCTGCTGTTTAACCATGAACTTGGCGGATTTACCACCTAGATCACGGGTTATAAACATCATCAAGCCAGCAATTAAGAACACCACCAGGGCCAGCCACACTGAGTAGTACAGCATGGTTAGCACCAGTACCACCAGGGTTAGCCCGCACTGCAGCAGGGTTGGTAGTGACTGGCCAATGAGCTGACGGATTGCGTCAGTGTCGTTGGTGTAGGTAGACATGACGGCGCCGTGCGGGTGGGTGTCAAAAAACCGCAGTGGCAGGGTCTCCATACGCGCAAACATGTCGTCACGCATGTGTTTTAAGGTGCCCTGGGTGACGATAGCCATCATGCGAGTGGAGATGTAAGCAGCCAGCACACCGGCCGCAAAAATGGCTCCCATCAGGCCCACTAGCTGCACCAGTTTATCTTGCACCGGCGCCATAGAGCCGGCCGCTAGCCCCGGGGTAACCACGTTATCGATGATTTGCTGCATGAAGATCGCACCCACTGCGCTGGCGATAGCCGCCACCACAATGCAGAGCACTGAAACTATCAGGCGCAGCCGGTAATACTTAAATACGTAGCGCAGCAGCCGCCCGAAGGGGTGGTCGATTGATTCCAGTTTCGACTCGCCAGCTTCTTTATCAGCTGCTTTGTCCTCTGCCTTAGTTTCACGCTCTGGCTGGTTGGCAATGGCCTGGGCTCGAGGTGATTGGCTCTGCTCAGCCAGTTCCTGTTCCATCTGCTTGGTGCCCGGTTCTAGTTCCTGCTGGTCACTCATATCAGGCCACCTCGCTTACACTGGCAGAGTTCTGGGAGTCATAGATTTCACGGTATTCGCCGCCCAAAGCCATCAGCTCCTCGTGCGTGCCGCATTCCTTAACGCGCCCATCATCTAGCACCACAATTTGGTCAGCGTGCTCAACTGAGGACAGACGCTGAGCAATGATAATCGTGGTGGTATCAGGGATTTCGCTTTCAAAAGCGCGCCTGATTAGGGCGTCGGTTTTGGTGTCGACGGCGGAGGTGGAGTCATCCAAAATCAAAATCTTGGGTTTCTTCAGTAACGCCCGCGCAATACACAGACGCTGCTTTTGACCACCGGAAACGTTGGTGCCCCCGCGTTCAATCTTGTAGTCGTAGCCTCCCGGTAGCTGGCGCACGAACTCGTCGGCTTGGGCCAGTTTGGCGGCGTGGATCACCTGCTCGTCGGTGGCCTGTGGGTTACCCCAGCGTAGGTTTTCGGCAATGGTTCCAGAGAACAGCACGTTTTTTTGCAGTACGACGGCGACGGCGTCGCGTAGCGTCTCTAGGTCATAGTCGCGTACGTCCACTCCCCCTACCTGCACTACGCCATCGTTGACATCGTATAGACGCGAGATCAGCTGGATCAGGGAGGTCTTAGACGAACCAGTGCCACCCACGATTCCCAGGGTGGAGCCGGAAGGAATGGTTAGGTTGATGTCGCTGAGGGCGTTAGCTTCGGCGTCGTCACTGTAACGGAAGGAGACGTGCTCAAAGCTGACGCTACCGTCAGCAACTTCCTTAACCCCACGCTTAGGCGAGGTCAGGGTGGGCTTGTGCTTGAGCACCTCAGCGATACGGTGAGCAGACTCGGCAGCCATGGTGGTCATCACGAAGATGAAAGCCAGCATCATCATTTGGCTCAGAATCTGAATACCGTAGGTGATCAGTGCGGTTAAACCACCCTTAGTTAGGCTGGTAGCGCCAGAGCTGACAATCATGGAGGCACCCAGATAGTCCACCAGCATGATGGCGGAGAAAATGAAGAACATCATCACCGGACCGTTAAGCGCCAACACGATTTCAGCATGGGTGAAGTCTTTACGCACATCCTGCGAGGCACGGTTGAACTTCTTGGTTTCGTGCTCCTCAGTGACAAAGACTTAACCACGCGGATAGCCGCAATGTTTTCCTGCACTGAGTTGTTTAGCGCGTCGTACTTTTTGAAGATGCGCCTAAACAGCGGGAATACATAACGCACAATCCCAAATAGGATAGCCGCCAAGAAAGGCACCATGATTAGGAAAATCAGTGCCATATCCGAGTTAATACGCCAAGCCATAACCACCGAGAAAATAATCATCAGCGGCACGCGCACGGCGATACGGATCAGCATTCCAAAGGCGTTTTGCACGTTAGTTACGTCCGTGGTCATACGGGTGACCAGAGAGGAAGTGGAGAACTTGTCGATGTCGGCAAAGGAAAAATCCTGCACCTTAAAGAACATGTCCTGACGCAGATTTCGCGACAGACCGGTGGCGGCTGTGGCCGCAAAACGCGCTGAGAGAATACCGCAAGCCAGCGAGGCCATAGCCAAAGCAATCAAAACCAGCCCCAGGTGGACTACCGGGCCTAGGCTATGGCCGTCCAGCTTATCCACCAAACTGACCATGATCAGCGGAATTAAACATTCAAAAATGACTTCGCCGACAATAAATAGCGGCGTGAGGATCGATGCGCCCCAATATCGGCGCAAACTACGCAGCAGCGTGAATATTGTGCTCATTAAATTCCTTGCTAGAAAGTAACAAACACATGCTACGCGCCGCGCCGGGGGCATCTCTAGCGACTAGGCCACCGGCTTATAGCGAAATTAGTTTAGTTTGTACTATCGGGCCAGCCTGCAAACAAAAGGGCGGCTGCAACCTGTTTAAGGTTCCAACCGCCCGGTCAGCGTGAGTACTAAGCCAGCGCAGCCACTAGGGCATAACGGTTTGCGACAGGCTCATGCCCGAGTCGGGGGCAAAGTCCAGTGACGACGGCGCTACCCCGGCCCGCACTAGGGCGCTACCCATGGCGGCAATCTGGGCCCCGTTATCCGTGCAGTAACGTAGCGGGGGCAGGCGCAGGGTAATACCGGCAGCCGCGCAGCGCTCAGCGGCTAGGGCGCGTAGATGCGAGTTAGCGGAAAAACCGCCGCCCACCACCAGGGTGTCGCAATCAGTGTCCAGGCAGGCCTGCACCGCTTTGGCGGTCAGCGAGTCATTAACCGCCTCAGAGAAAGAAGCACAAATATCGGCGGACGGAATGGGCTGGTCCTGAGCGCGCAGGCTCTCCACATAGCGGGCCACCGCAGTCTTTAAGCCAGAGAAAGAGAAGTCATAGCGGTGACGTTCCTTGTCTTTAGCAGCAGACAGACCACGCGGGAAGCGGATCTTAGTTGGGTCACCGGTTTGGCTGAGCCTATCCACATGCGGACCACCCGGGTAAGGCAGCCCCAACAGGCGCCCCACCTTATCGAAGGCCTCCCCGGCGGCGTCGTCGAGAGTGCCACCCAGCTCACGCACGTCGGTAGCAATATTGTTAATAGCCAGAATGTTTGAGTGACCGCCGGAGACGATCAAACCCACAAAACGTTGCGGAAAGGGGCCGTCAACTAGCTCGTCCACAGCCAGGTGACCAATTACGTGGTTAACCCCGTAAATGGGTTTATCTAGCGCCACCGCTAGAGCCTTGGCCGCGCTAATACCCACAGTTAGCGAGCCAATCAGGCCCGGACCTGCACTAACAGCAATGGCATCAACATCATGTAGATCAACGCCCGCCTTATCTAAGGCCGCGTTAAGGGTAGGAACAAAAGACTCTAAATGCGCGCGCGAGGCAATTTCGGGGATGATGCCCCCATAACGCGCATACTTATCCATGGAAGTGGCGGTTACATCCCCCAGCAACTCACGGCCTCGTACCAGGGCTACACCGGTCTCATCGCAGGTGGATTCCACACCTAGAACCAAAGGATCGCTCACCCTTCTAGTCTAGTCCCCTGGCGCTAATACCAAAAACGGTTCCCGGCCTACTTGCGTAGTACCGGGAACCGGTGGCCGTCTCAAATGAGACGAATAGTGGCGTTAAGCCAAACTCAGTGGACGTGCACGCCCTTGAAACGGGCCTTACCCATGTCGCGGTTGAGCTGACTGATCACGTCGATCGGCACGCTCTTGGGGCACACAGCGGCGCATTCACCAATGTTGGTGCAGCCACCGAAGCCCTCCTCATCATGCTGGTTGAGCATGTTGATCACGCGGATGTAGCGCTCAGGCTGCCCCTGAGGCAGTAGACCCAGGTGAGTGATCTTAGCGGCAGTGAACAGCATGGCCGAGGCGTTGGGGCAAGCAGCCACGCAAGCACCACAACCGATGCAGGCGGCAGCCTCGAAGGCACGGTCGGCCTTGGGCTTTTCGACGGGCACGGAGTGTGCCTCCGGGGCCGCACCGGTGTTGACCGAGATGTAACCACCGGCCTGGACGATACGGTCCAGGGCGGAACGGTCCACAATCAGGTCCTTGAGTACCGGGAAACCGGTTGCGCGCCAAGGCTCGATGGTGATGGTGTCACCGTCAGAGAACGAGGGGTCCTCAGCGATGTGACGCATGTGTAGCTGGCAGGTGGTCGAACGGATCGGGCCGTGGGCCATACCGTTGATTACCAGGCCACACTGGCCACAAATACCTTCACGGCAGTCAGAGTCGAAGGCTACCGGCTCCTTGCCCTCCTTGAATAGACGCTCGTTAAGCACGTCTAGCATTTCAAGGAAGCTCATGTGCTCCTCGATGCCGCTTAGCGAGTACTCTTCAAAGTGACCGGCGGTGTCCTTGTTCTTTTGACGCCAGATCTTCAGCTTGATGTTCACTTGTAGCTCCGCTGCTTCAGTTCAATGTCGTTGTAAACAAGGGGTTCCTTGTGCAGGATCGGGGGCTGGTTTTCACCAGTCCATTCCCAGGCGCCCACGTAGAGGAACTCGTCGTCATGACGCAGGGCCTCACCCTCGGGGGTCTGAGATTCTGCACGGAAGTGGCCACCACAGGATTCGCGCCGGTGCAGAGCGTCAATACACATCAGCTCAGCTAGCTCGAAGAAGTCCAGTAGGCGTCCAGCCTTCTCTAGGGACTGGTTGAGTTCCATCTTTTCACCCGTGATACGGGCGTCCTTCCAGAACTCTTCCTTCAGCGCGCGAATCTGCTTACAGCCTTCTTCAGGCCGTCTTCGCGACGCTCCATACCGCAGTACTCCCACATAATGCGGCCCAGGGCCATGTGGAAGTCATCCACCGAGCGGCTACCGTCCAAAGCCATTAGACGGTCAATTCGGTTCTCAACATCCTTACGTGCCTGAGCAATCTCAGGAGCGTTGGGGTCTACCTTGCCTTCACGCAGCATGTCAGCCAGGTAGTTGTTGATGGTGTCAGGCAGAACGAAGTAACCATCAGCCAGACCCTGCATCAGGGCGGAGGCACCCAGGCGGTTAGCGCCGTGGTCGGAGAAGTTAGCTTCACCAGCCACAAACAGACCCGGGATGGAGGACTCTAGGTCGTAGTCAACCCACAGACCACCCATGGTGTAGTGGACGGCAGGGTAAATACGCATCGGGACTTCGTAGGGGTCGTCACCGGTGATGCGCTCGTACATTTCAAACAGGTTGCCGTACTTAGCAGAAACGGCTTCCTTGCTAGACGCCCGATAGCCTCGGAGAAGTCCAGGTAGACACCACGACGCATGGTGCGCTCGTTGCCATCGGGGTCGGTTTCCTTAATGGCAGGTCCAACGCCACGGCCTTCGTCACACATGTTCTTGGCCTGACGTGAGGCGATGTCACGGGGCACCAGGTTACCGAAGGCGGGGTAGATACGCTCGAGGTAGTAGTCGCGGTCTTCCTCAGGAATCTGACGCGGGTCCTTCTCGCAGTCTTCAGCCTTCTTGGGTACCCAGATGCGTCCGTCGTTACGTAGCGACTCACTCATCAGGGTCAGCTTGGACTGGGAAGTCACCGGACTGCGGAATGCAGGTGGGGTGAATCTGGGTGTAGCAGGGGTTAGCAAAGTAGGCGCCCTTGCGGTGAGCACGCCAGATCGCGGTACCGTTGCAGCCCATAGCGTTGGTGGACAGGAAGAATACGTTGCCGTAACCACCGGTGGCTAGCACGACGGCGTCGGCCAGGTGAGTCTCGATCTCGCCGCTGACCATGTCGCGAGTGACAATACCGCGAGCCTTGCCGTCAACCACGATTAGTTCAACCATCTCGTGACGGCGGAACTCCTTAACCGTGCCGGCGCGCACCTGACGCTCTAGGGCTTGGTAGGCGCCGATCAGCAGCTGCTGACCGGTCTGACCACGGGCGTAGAAGGTACGCGATACCTGCACACCACCGAAGGAACGGTTGTCTAGCAGACCGCCGTATTCGCGGGCGAAGGGCACACCCTGAGCCACACACTGGTCGATGATGTTGGCGCTGACCTCAGCCAGACGGTAAACGTTGTCTTCACGAGCGCGGTAGTCGCCACCCTTTACGGTGTCGTAGAACAGGCGGTAAACCGAGTCGTTGTCGTTGCGGTAGTTCTTAGCAGCGTTGATACCACCCTGGGCCGCAATGGAGTGGGCGCGACGAGCAGAGTCCTGGTAGAAGAACACCTTGACGTTGTAGCCCTGCTCGCCCAGGGAGGCAGCAGCAGCGCCACCGGCCAGGCCGGAGCCAACTACAATCACGTCAAGCTTACGGCGGTTAGCCGGGTTAACTAGCTTGGCTAGGAATTTACGCTGTTCCCAACGCTTTTCGATCGGAACATCATGCGGGGCCTTGGTGTCGGCGATGTCCTCGCCAACCCGGTACAGGCCATCGATAACTTTACTCATTTATCTTCACGCTCTCTCAGTGTCCAGCGACTGCGCCGTGCAGTGCAGTCCACGAACCAGCAGCAGGCACGTCTACCCAACCAAACAGGATGGCGGTAGGTACGGCCATAAAGGCTACAAACAGGGCCAGGGCAACCAGCGTAGCGATGATGCGCACGCCAGGAATTACAGAACCACGGATAGCACCCAGGGTCTGTAGGGCGGACCAAACACCGTGCCAAGCGTGCAGCGCCAGCGCAGCTAGGGCGATGAAGTAGATGGCGTAGGTCCAGGGGGCATCGTGGAAGCCGAGGTACATGTTCTTGTAGGCGTCACCGTGCACATAGTGACCACCGGGGGTGGCGTTCAGCGTGGTGAACTGCAGGATGTGCCACACAATGAACAGAACCAGGATCACGCCACCCCAACGCATGGTGCGGTTTGCGTAGCGTGAAGCTGCGTACTCTGCGTGAGCCTTCTTAACTGCGTACTTCTGGTTACCGCGAGCCTTGTTGTTGCGGTGCCACAGATGGAAAGCAGCGCCGGCGTGCCCAACGAGGCAGGCGACCATAATCGCACGCAGAATCCATAGCAGACCCTCACGAGGCAGGATCGGCATGAACATGGTACGCAGGTGAGCGGCATAGCCGTTGTAGACGTCCTCGCCCTCAAAGTACTTGAGGTTGCCGTAGGCGTGGAATAGAACAAAGAAGAGGAAGAACAGACCGCTGTACGCCATGATCCGCTTCATCGCGACGGTCGTACGTCCAGCAGTCTGCCTCTTGGGAGAAACATTTGATTTGGCCACGCCACAAGGCTATCTAGCGCTAACATGGCTTAAGTCCTAAGTGGCCCAGAAAGCGCTTAATACGCCTTCTGCGTATAGCTATTTACGCTGATATAACGCGGTTTAGTGGGGGTCATGCAAATGCTTGCACAAGTGTCAGCGACCACTGAGAAGCAGACCACTGGGGGTTTATTAGGGCACACGTGATTTACTAAATAAACTTGCTGCCTTTATAAGGGTTTAACCGGTCTAAAAAGTGTCTAGCTACCTGCCGGCCCCACTTTGGGTGCGGCTAGTTTTTTGCGCATCACGACGGCGTCCTCACGCGGGTGGGTGTAGTAGGCGCGACGTTTAGCTATGGCTTTAAACCCAGCCTCTTTGTATAGGGCGATGGCGCCGTCGTTAGAAGCCCGCACCTCCAGCAGCACCGCTTCACACTCACGCTCAGCGGCGGCGTCGAGCAAAGCATTAAGCAAAGCCCGCCCCACCCCCTGGCGGCGAAAGTGGGGCAAAGTGGCGATAGTCAGCACGTCAGCACTATCGCCCAGCCACACCCCGGCATAGCCAGCCATAGTGGCGTCAACCTCGGCTACCACATAAAAGCGGTCGTCAAGAGACTCCATCGCGTCCAGTTCACTGGCCAGCAACTGAGGACTCCAAGCCTCGGCCGAAAAAAGCTGACGCTCAGCTTGGGCCACCCAGCTCAGGTCGGCTTTACGCATTGCGCGCAGACGCAAAGTGGGCATCAAATAACTCGCTTAGGAGCCTTGGGCATCTGCACGTCAGCGTGACGCAGGTACAGCGGCTCGGTGGGTTGGTCAATCCCTTGCTGGTGACGGTACCAGGCGATACGTGCCAGCTGCTCCAGGATCGGGTCTTGGCTGTCAACTTCGGTGCCGGTCAGCTGCTGCGGGTATAGGGCCACGCCAGAGCCGGTTACGTAGTCAACTTCGCCCAGCTCCATGGCCGCTGCGGGGCTTAGCACGTGCAGCTGACCTAGGCGTTCGACGTCGTCGGCACCCTTCACCTGATAGCGGGCGGCATAAACTTCCTTGCGGCGCGCATCATTAGCAACCAGCAGGCACTTACCCTGCCCTGCCTGGCCAAGACGGTCAAAAGCAGCCCGAGCACGCGCATCCAAAGAGCTAACCCCCCACAGAGGCAGGTTGTGCACGCGCGCAAAAGTCCGCGCTGTCACCAGACCGGCACGCAAACCAGTGAAGGGAGCCGGGCCGGTAGCCACGGCAATGGCGTCTACCGCCTCGCCCGCCAAAACCTGGCTAAGCATGGGGGCTAAAGATTCGGCGTGGTGGCGCGCGTCAGTACCCACCTGCTGACGCACGGTGGTAGCGACGCCGTCGCTAAGCTCAATTAATGCCAAAGCGGACGCTAAAGAGGAATCGATGGAGACAATACGCACGGCTTAAGCCTATTCCTTTTCGGTTTTAGTTTTCTCAATAGCAGCTGCCGTTTGCGAAGCCGGCACTGCCGTAGCTGAGTGCACCGACACCTGCGGGCGAGCCCTGCCCTTAGCTGGAGTTTCAATCACTGCCTGACGCAGCTTACGTTTACCAGAGCCGCCCTGAGTCTCCAGGTCCCGGTATTTACTAGTGTGTTTATCCAGGACAGCCAAGCCAATTAAACCCAGGCAAGCCAGTACCACCATGGTCCAAAGCACCCAGCTAGACCAGGCGGAACCATTTTCATCAGCAGATGCAGTGGGTGAACCAGAGTGCCTAACATCACGTATAGAAATATAGGCCGAAACCGAGATTGAACCACGCTGCAATTTATTGGCTTTAGCTCCCAGCGGGCGCAGCTGACCGTCCTCCAGCTGATACCAGGCCGTATCTTGAGCTTCATAAACCGGGTATTGGCCTGTGCCCAGGCTTGCAAGTGAGCGCGCCAAGGCCGCGTCAGCTATCTGCACTGCCGTGGTTTAGCGTCGGTTGCGTTTATTAGCAGCACAAATTTGAGCTCACCACCCAGACGCACCAGCGTGTACCACTGCTCCGGGCTGCGCACCACCTGCACAGAGCCATTGTCAGAACGCGAAACATTCCACACATGCGCAGGCGTAGTGAATTCCGCCTGGGTACGTTGGGTAGCGCTAAGGGCATTATTGGAGCTCGATTTAAGCCACTGTTCCAGATAGTTCTGGTCCACCTGAGCTCGCGCCGAACCTCCCAGCGCCAACAAAACTAGCGCCACCAACGCCAAGCCTGCCGCTAGCAAAGATCCTGACCAAGAGACTGACCAAGAGCCCGGCAAGGCTCGCGACAAAAAGCCCGGCAACGCACTTGGCGAAGAACCCGGCGCTTTTGCCGCGAGCGCGAGTGAACTGAGCTGCCTGTGGCTAGCCTGCCAGTTCATGGCTTAGAGCTGGTTGAGCGCTTTTTCCCAGCGCGGACCGTAGCCGGTAAGGGTGATGGTGCGGGCGCCGTCGTCGACGCCGCCCAGGTCAGTGATGCCGCTAGCATCGGCACCTGCCAGTCCCCCCTGCGGACGTTCCACCTTGATTTCTAGGCGATTGTCACTGATGCCTTCTACCATGCCCTCGCCCCATTCAACCAGGGTGATGGATTCTTCCAGGGAGGAATCCAGGTCCAGGGTTTCGAGGTCTTCGAGGCTGGTGAGGCGGTAGGCGTCTACGTGCACCAGGTCCGGGCCGCCGGCCAGGGAGGGGTGCACGCGCGCCACGATGAAAGTGGGTGAAGATACGCGCCCACGTACGTTTAAGGCTGAGCCGATACCTTGGGCCAGAGTGGTTTTACCGGCACCTAGCTCGCCTGAAAGCATCACCAGGTCTCCGGCTTGCAGCAACGGGGCTAGCCGGGCGCCGAATTCCCTTGTGGAATCGGCATCCGTGGTGTGGGTGACGTATGTGCTCATTGGGGAATCTCCGCTAATTTGTAGGAGCCTTGGGAAACGTAGTAGCGCGGTAGGTGGGCGCCGCGTAGCTGAGTGACCACCTCATAGGAGATGGTGCCGCAGGCGGTAGCCCAGTCTTCAGCGGTGGGGATGGCCGGGTTAGCTGGGCCGTTTAAGGGAGCGGGATCGCCGAAGAGGATGGCTAGGTCGCCAGCGCGCGCGGGGGCGGGTCGGGGGTGCCGTCCGGGTTGCTGGTGGGACCTAGGGTCTACAATAACTTGATCCATGCATACGCGCCCAACAATGTGGGTGCGTTGTTTGCCAACCAGTATGGGGGCGCGGTCGGAGGCGCTACGCAAAATGCCGTCGCCGTAGCCTAGCGGCACTAGCCCTACCCAGCGGTCGGTGGGGGCCTGCCAGGTGGCGCCGTAGGAGACGCCTTGGCCGGCTTTGATGTGCTTGACCTGGGTGAGGCGGGCTTCTAGACGCATGATTGGGTGTAGGCCTAGATCCTGGGCACGGGCCACGGTATGGTCGGGGCTTAGACCGTATAGACCAATACCGAAGCGGTCCATGTCTAGGGCGGCGGTGTCGGGGTGCCACAGGGTGCCGGCGGTGGCCGCCAGGTGGCGCACGGGCACGTCAATGCCGGCGTCGGCCAGGATTTGCAGGCCTTGACGGTAGCGTTCTAGCTGCTGGCCGGTGGCCGGGATGAGGATTTCGTCTGCGCGGGCCAGGTGCGACCATAGCGCCACTACCTTAATGTGTCCCTGGCTTTGGGCTTGGGCGGCACATTGGGCCAGTTCAGCTAGGTCTTCTAGGTTGGCGCCAGCGCGGGCCATGCCGGTGTCCACCTTTAGTGCACGTAGGCACATTTGCCTTCAGCTTGGGCGGCGGCGATGATGGCCTGCAAAACTTCCACGGTGGAGGCTGATAGGTCTAGCTTGGCTCGTAGTGCCTGGCGTAGGCCCGAGTCTGCCTGAGCAGCTTCTTGCGCACTGACCGGCGGCATGATCCAGGTGAAAATCCTGGGAGTTTGGGCAGTAGCCAGGGCCGGGTTTTGGGCTAGCTGGGTGGCATCTACCGGCTTTACCCTGGCGGCGTCGAGGTATTCACGCAGGCGCAGGGCTTCGTGCAACTGTGCCACGCCCAGCCAGGTGGCGCCTTGACGCATACAGGCTAGTGCCATGGGGCCTAGGCCGTGTCCGTAGGCGTTGGCTTTGAGGATAGCCATCCAAGTTCCGCCGTGAAACTTACGAAGTTGGGCCACATTGGCGGCTAGGGCGTCGAGATCGATAATGGCGCGGGCGGTTTGTGCTCCCGTCCAAGGAATTTGATAGCTACTAGGTTGCTCAGTCACGGCGCTATTGTCCCACTTTTAGCCGCCATCAGCTCAGTTTGCTGCAGCACTGGCGCAGAGGGCCCAGGCATTGGGGATGGCTGCGGCTATTTCTGGGGCGGTTATGGGATGGGCGACGACGACGCCAGCGGACTTTGGTCCGGTTGCGTAGGTTGTCTTTGGGGCGGTTACCTCTGCGGGCTTTGGGCCGGTTGCTTCAGCGGCCAGTTGTCCGGCTAGGGCGTGTAGGCGCGCAGCCAGCTGCGCAATTTCGGGGGCTAGGGCAGCGGCACTAGCGAGTGCGGCGTGCCCCTGAGCGTCAGCAGACTGCTGACTGGTCCCAGCGGCGTCGGCACTAGTAGCACTGCCTGAAGCGGCTGGGGCGCCCACATGCCCCGCGCCGGCGCGCACGTTTAGGGCCAGCAAACCGCCCATTAGACCCGCCAGTACGTCCCCACTACCGGCGGTAGCCAGCCAGGGCGTGGCCGCAGGCAGGAGGTAGACTTGGGCTTCGGCATCTACCACCACGGTGCGATTGCCTTTAGCTAGCACGCAGGCCCCGGTTAATGCCGCCAATTGCTGGGCTCCCTGGATGCGGCGCCGCAGCGCAGGGCTAGTTTCAGCAGCAAACTTGCCAAGGGGTTTATCCGCCTTGTCTGCCAGTTTTCCCGCAATTTCACCTGCAGTTTTATCTGTATCCGTGCCCGCGAACAGGTTTAGGCAGCGAGCCAATTCCCCCTCATGAGGCGTGAGGATGTGATGAGCGCGCAGGCGTAGTTTGCCCTCTTTAATCAGGGCGCAAACTGGCTCTAGGGCGCTGGCGTCAATTACTGCCGGGGTGTTTTCTAGCAGCTGGGCCAGCGCCTCCCAATCTGCTTTCTGGGCGTCTAGCCCCGGGCCAAGCACTAGGGCGTCGCAGGCTCCGGTTAAGGCTGGGCCGTCAGGAACAATTTGTGGATGGGCGGCCAGCACCAGGTTTTCTACGCGCTCAGGGGCGTTTAGGCGGATCATGCCCACCCCACTATGGCTAGCTCCCGCCACGCATAGCAGCCCGGCGCCGGGAAAACGCTGTGAGCCAGCGATTATGCGCACCACGCCACGTGAGTATTTGTGGCTGTCAGCCTCGGGTTTAAGCAGGTAGCGGGCCAAGGCGGCGTCGTGCGAGCTGACCTTACAGCCTCCTGCCGGGCCGCCGCTAGCCCACACCTGGGCCATGGCTACCTTGTCGTGAGCTAGGCTCACGCGCCAGCTGTGTAGCCCTAAATGCTGCGCCCACGCCGCCACCTGGCCGTGTAGGCGCAGTTGGGGGGCTTGGCCGGGACGGCTGGTGACCTCAATATCGCGAAAATTCAGCCCTGCCAGGCCGCTGACCTGGTTCGCCCTGTTGCTGGACTGGTCTGTAGGGGCACCCAGCCCTGCCGGGACGAACCCCTCCCCTGCCGCGCCAGCGCCGTCGTCGAGCCCAGAAACCACAGCAGCGCACCCAGCGCCGTCACCGCTACCAAAGCAGGTAGCGTGGGCAACGACGTCGGCCTGGCCCAGCACCTTCAAGGCCGCCTCTTTAGCGCAAAAGCGCGCCGCCAAAGAAGGCAGCGCGCCCATGCAACTATCAAGTTCACCAGCGCTAAACAGGCGCTGCATTAAAGCGGCATTAGCCTCGATACGGTCACTAAAGCGTTCAATATCCACCACATCGATGCCGCTATACATGCCTTGAGTCTAGCGGTATTACTCCACCGTTACCGACTTGGCCAGGTTACGCGGCTGGTCCACGTCATAGCCCTTAGCCTGAGCCAGAGCGGAGGCGAACACCTGCAACGGCACCACGCTCAGCAGCGGCATCATCAAGGTGGGGGCGGCGGGCACGCGGATCACGTCATGAGCGAAGGCGTCCACAGCGTGGTCTTCTTCCTCAGCGATCACAATGGTGCGGGCGCCGCGAGCGCGAATCTCCTCAATGTTGGAGATGACCTTGTCGTGCAGCACAGGGCGGCGCGGGGTAGGCACAATCACGAATACCGGCAGGCCTTCCTCTACCAGGGCGATAGGGCCGTGCTTGAGCTCGCCGGCAGCAAAGCCTTCAGCGTGCACATAAGCCAGTTCCTTGAGCTTGAGGGCACCCTCTAGGGCTACCGGGTAGCCCACGTGGCGGCCCAGGAACAGGAAGGAGTTGTTGTCAGCCAGTTCGCGGCCTAGGGCGCGCACCTGCCCTTCGCTCTCATCTAGGAAACGCTGGATGCGCTCAGGCATGGCGGACAGGTTAGCCAGGTAGTCAGCCACCTCTTCAGGCCACTTGTTGCCGCGCAGCTGGGCCAGGTATAGACCCAGCAGGTAGCAGGCGGTGATCTGGGCCAGGAAGGCCTTGGTGGAGGCTACGGCAACCTCGGGGCCGGCGTGGGTGTAGAGCACGGCGTCGGCTTCACGGGCAATGGTAGATCCGTAGGTATTAACGATTGCCAGTACGCGCGAGCCCTGTTCGCGGGCGTGGCGCACAGCCTGGATGGTGTCCATGGTTTCACCGGACTGGCTGATGGCAACGGTTAGGGTCTTTTCGTTTACGATCGGGTCGCGGTAGCGGAACTCGTGGGCGAGCTCGATTTCTACCGGGATACGGCACCAGTGCTCGATGGCGTACTTGGCTACGTGTCCGGCGTAGGCGGCGGTGCCGCAGGCAACCACGATGATCTTGTCCACGCTGCGCAGCACCGAGGGGTCGATACGCATTTCGTCTAGCTGTAGCTCGCCGGCGTCGTCCATGCGGCCACGCAGAGTGTCGGCCACGGCGGTGGGCTGGTCGTGGATTTCCTTGTTCATGAAGGTGTCGTAACCGCCCTTGACGGCGGCGGAGGCGTCCCAGGTGACCTCCCAGCCGTGCGGCTCGGTTACTACCTGGCCGGCGGCGTCGGTAATTTCAATGCCAGCGGCGGTGATCAGCACGATCTGGTCGTCATCCACCTCCACGGCCTGCTTGGTGAAGGCTACGAAAGCGGCGACGTCGGAACCGACGAAGTTTTCGCCCTCGCCCACGCCCAAAACCAGCGGGGAGGAGCGACGCGCGGCCACGATAGTGCCGGGGGCGTCGGCGGTGATGGCTAGCAGGGCGTAGGTGCCCTCCAGGCGCGGGGTCACCTGGGCCATGGCTTCACGCAGCTGCAGGGCCGGGTCACCAGCGGGGTTGGCTTCACGCAGCGCACTGTAGGCGATGTCTAGCAGGTGAGCGACAACTTCAGAGTCAGTTTGGGATAGTAGGGTGCGGCCGAGGCTTTCTACCTCTTCGCGCAGGGGACGGAAGTTTTCAATAATGCCGTTGTGTGCCAGGGCGATGTGTCCGGCCACATGCGGGTGGGCGTTAGCGGCAGTGGGGCTGCCGTGGGTGGCCCAACGGGTGTGACCAATACCGGCGGTGGCCGGGGCTACGGGGTGGGCAGCGATCTGCGCCCGTAGGTTTTCTAGCTTGCCGGCTTCCTTACGTACGGATACACCTTCATCCGTCAGTAGGGCTACGCCAGCGGAGTCATAGCCACGGTATTCCAGGCGGCTAAGACCATCTAGTAGTACTTCTAGGCTACGTTCACTGGGGACCGCTACCGGTCCGACATGTCCAACGATTCCACACATAAACTTGATTGAATCATGTATTTAATGCGCAAAACAATGATTGAAAGGCGCGAGTTTGCTTACTATTCCCACAGCGTAGCGGCCATATGACCCAGGCCGCTTAGGTCTGAGCTTTATCTTTGGCTGGTTTGTAAGCCAAACTAGAGCCGTGAGCGATTTTGCTAACCCCCTAGATTGGCTTCCCATCTGGCATAAGAACAGCCCGTTTATAGAGATTAAACGTGAAGCTTGGGGCCGTATAGCCGCTAACGCCCCCCTGCCGCTAACTGAAGCCGATCTGGAACGTTTGCGTTCTTTAGATGACCCCATTGAGCTACCTGAGGTAGATGCGGTTTACCGGCCTCTATCGGCACTTTTAGAGACTTACATTGAATCCACGCAGATGCGCCGCCAGGCGGTGGCGCGCACTTTAGGGATTGAGCCTACGCATGTGCCTTTTGTAATTGCGGTGGCCGGCTCGGTGGCGGTGGGTAAATCCACTACCGCCCGCCTGCTGGCTCACCTGCTGGCGCGGTTTGAGGCCACCCCCAAGGTGTCTTTGGTGACCACTGACGGTTTCTTGCTGCCTAACAGCGAGTTGGAACGGCGCGGGTTGATGGCCCGTAAGGGTTTCCCGGAGTCTTATGATCGGCGCGCCCTGCTTGATTTTATTAGTGCGGTTAAATCTGGCGCTCCCCTGGTGCAGGCGCCCCTTTATGACCACACGATTTATGACGTGGTACCTGACCGTAAGGTGGATGTGCGTCAGCCTGACGTGCTGGTGCTGGAGGGTCTAAATGTGCTTCAGCCGGCCCCGCGTGCTTCTAACAACCAGGCGGTTATGGCGGTTAGTGACTTTATTGATTTTTCTATCTATGTTGACGCCGATGCTGCCAATATTCGCTCTTGGTATTTGGAGCGGTTTTTGACTTTGAAGCACACGGCTTTTACTCAGCCTGACTCTTACTTCCGTAAATATGCTGATATTGACGACGACGTCGCTTTGGCTGGGGCCGGCCAGATTTGGGATACCGTCAATCTGCCCAATTTGATTGAAAACATTGAGCCCACCCGCCCCCGTGCCACCTTGCTGCTACATAAGGACGCCAACCACCACATGGACTATATGCGCCTGCGCAAAGAGTAGGATTGCGCGGACGCAAACAAACCAAAGGCCGGCCCGAAATTTCGGGTCGGCCTTAGTGTCTAGCTGCAGTGCCTAGCTGCGCCTAACGCATTTGCTGCTTTTAGGGCGGTGAGCGCTGGCACATTAAGTACGTCAAGCGCTGGCGCCTGAACGCGGCAGCGCAGCGAACGCCAGCGCGTTGAGCGCGCTAAGTGCGCAGCTAGGTTTTAGGGCATCACAGAGCCAGGTTGTCCTTAACCACCTGGGCCAACTCAGCGGCGACGGCGTCGGACTCTTCCTGAGTGGCAGCCTCAACCATGACACGTACCAGCGGCTCAGTGCCCGAGGGGCGCAGCAGCACACGGCCGGTCTCACCTAGGCGGGCCTCAGCCTTAGCCACGGCGCTCTGGACGGCGTCGTTAGTAGAGGCGGCGTGTTTGTCCACGTTGGGGACGTTGATCAGCGACTGGGGTAGGCGCTCAACTACGCTGGCCAGTTCCTTGAGAGTCTTACCAGAGCGCTTGAGGCGAGCCGCCAAACGCAGCGAGGTGAGGATACCGTCACCGGTGGTGGCGTGGATGGAGTCGATGACATGACCGGACTGCTCACCACCAAGCACGTAGCCGCCAGAGAGCATCTTCTCTAGCACGTAACGGTCACCCACACCGGTCTGAACAGTGCGGATACCGTGCTTGCGCATGGCCAGCAGCAGACCCAGGTTGCTCATAACCGTCACTACCAGGGTGTCGGAAGCCAGGGTGCCGTCAGCCTTAGCGCCAATGGCGAGGATACCCATGATCTGGTCACCATCCACCAAGGTGCCCTCAGCGTCAACGGCCATGCAGCGGTCGGCGTCGCCGTCGTAGGCCACACCCATGTCCGCACCTACGAACTTAACGTAGTTCTGTAGCTGCTCGGGGTGGGTGGAGCCGGCCTGGGCGTTGATGTTTAGGCCGTCGGGAGAGGCGTTGATAACCAGCACTTCAGCGCCGGCGGCACGCAACGCAGCGGGGCCTACCTTAGAGGCAGCGCCGTTGGCGGCGTCCACGGCGATACGCAGGCCGGACAGGTCAGTGCCAGTGGAAGCCACCAGGTGGTTGATGTAGGCCTGGTCAGCTACGGTTTCACCCTTAATTACACGGCCGACGGCGGCACCGGTGGGGCGCTCGTGCTCGGCGGTGAGTAGGGCTTCAATGCGGTCTTCGACGGCGTCTTCCAGTTTGAAGCCGCCACGGGCGAAGAACTTAATGCCGTTGTCGGGGAAGGGGTTGTGGGAAGCGGAGATCATAACGCCCAGGTCGATGTCATGGGCGGCGGTGAGGTAGGCGATGGCGGGGGTGGGAAGAACCCCGACGCGGGTGACGTCGACGCCGGAGGCCGCCAAACCTGCGGAGATAGCGTGGTCTAGGAATTCTCCTGAAGCACGGGTGTCTCGACCGACGATGGCGCGCGGACGCTTGTTGCCTTTAGCTGGCGACTTTTCCGTTAGTACACGGGCAGCAGCTTCACCTAGCTGCACCGCCAGGGCGGGGGTGAGTAGGTCGTTAGCTAGGCCTCGCACACCGTCAGTACCGAATAGACGAGCCATTGATTTCCTCCTGCAAAAGCTCAGTGAATGAGGCAATTATCCCACAACCAGTTAAAACGCAACACACCCCGCCACCATGTACAGGTGACGGGGTGTGAGCAGATAAAGCTCGAAACGCGATCAGCGCTTGGAGTACTGCGGAGCGCGGCGGGCCTTGTGTAGACCGGCCTTCTTACGCTCAACAGCGCGGGCGTCGCGGGTGAGGAAGCCGGCCTTCTTTAGAGTGGCGCGGTTGGCCTCACGGTCGATCTCGTTCAGGGCGCGGGCAATGCCTAGACGCAGAGCGCCGGCCTGGCCGGAAACGCCGCCACCGTGGATGCGAGCGATCACGTCAAAGCGACCCTCGATGTCCAAGATGGTGAACGGGGAACGCACTAGCTGCTGGTGCAGCTTGTTGGGGAAGTAATCTTCCAGGGTGCGTCCGTTTAGAGTCCAGTTACCGGTGCCGGGCACTAGGCGTACACGAGCAACGGCCTCCTTGCGGCGGCCTAGGCCGGCGCCGGGAGCGGTGATGGACTGACCACGGCCTTCGCCGGTGGTCTCGGTTTCAGTGGTGTAGCTGGCGGGAGCGTTCTCCTCGTCCAGTACCTCAATGTCGATGGTGGTCTCAGCCACGATATGTCCTTTACGTTATGAGGCTCGTGCGCTGAGCGCTTACTGAGCGACCTGGGTGATCTCGAAAACCTGAGGGTTCTGGGCCTGGTGCGGGTGCTCGCTACCAGTGTAAACCTTCAGCTTCTTGAGCTGGGCACGGCCAAGCTTGGTGTGGGGAATCATGCCCTTGATGGCCTTTTCTACGGCGAACTCGGGGCGAGTGGCCAGTAGCTCACGGTAGCTGGTGGCGGTCAGACCACCGGGACGACCGGAGTGACGGTAAGCGAACTTCTTGTCAGCCTTACCGTTGGTCAGCGCGACCTTGTCAGCGTTAATGATGATGACGTAGTCGCCGGTGTCCGCGTGAGGGGCGAACTGGGGCTTGTGCTTCCCACGGAGCAGGGTTGCGGCCTGAGCCGCTAGACGACCCAGCACGACGTCGGTGGCGTCAATGACGTACCAGTTCTTCTCGACGTCGCCGGGCTTCGGTGTGTACGTACGCACGGGCGGTTGCCTTCGTTTCTACTTGGCGGTGGGCACACTTAGCTGATGTTGAAGCGTCACAGCTTTTTGTATAACCCACCGTGGTCAGGTGAACGTTGCTGGAGCACGTAGCGCGTGGGGCGAGTGGGAGCGCACCGCAAGCGCGCACAGACGTGCTGCAAGACATGACTACTTTACCCAAGGCATACAACTAGGTCAAAGATTCTTAGCCTACCCACCCCCGTGAAGCCCACCACTACAGGCAAACACAGGCAATTTCATCTACAAACACAGGCAATTTCATCCCTTCCCTATAAAAAATTCATGGGGTTTTATAGGCAACGGACGAAATGTCAGTTTTTGTGCGCCCCCGCCTACGGCTCTACCCATGCCCCGTCAACGACGCCGCCGGGCCGCCTCCTTGGCACACATACTTCACACATACTTCAGCCCCGCCGCCAACAACGACGCCGCTCGGCCCCCCTTCACTCCCCTGCCGCCGTCGCAGGCACATCAACTCAGTCACGACATTTAGTCATCAGCAGCGCTGGTGCGCAAAACCCGTGCGGCCTGTGCCTGCTCAGCCCAGCGGCGCGGCTCAGGGTAGGTGATGGCTTCCAAAGTCAGCCCATGAGCAGGCGCCAGCGGGGCCGCCAACTCCCGCGAGCGCCGCGCTAACAGCTCCGCCGGCCACTCCTCACTATTGCGCCCCTGCCCCACCGTCAGCGTGGCCCCTACCAGGGACCGCACCATGTGGTGGCAAAACGCGTCGGCACTAACTTCAAACACGGCCAGACCAGCATCAACACCGCTTTCGGGCCGACTCCACGCGGCCGCGAGCAGACTGCGAATAGTGGATGCCCCCTGGCGCGGCTTGCAGTAAGACAAAAACTCGTGCTCCCCCAGCAGCGGCTGCAGCGAGCGGTTCATGGCCTCCAAGTCCAGCTCCTGGTCAGTCCACAGCACGCTGGAGCGCAGGCGGGGGTCGTGCCGCGCCACGCCGTCGGCCACGCGGTAACGGTAGGTACGCCGCAGGGCACTAAAGCGCGCATCGAAATCGCTTCCCACCTGGCTCACCGCGCCCACCACGATGTCAGCCCCGTTGCCCGCGCTCTCCCCCCAGCGCCACCAGCCCCGGCTCCGGGCGCGAGGTAGTTTTGGGGTTTGCGGCCCGTTTGAGCAGGGCTTGGGTCCGACGTCGCAGCGCCTGGGCAGGGTCGAGTCCGTTGCGTCCAGATAGGGCTTGCCAGGCTTCAGTGTCGACGTCGAAATGCACCACCTGGTGGCTGGCGTGCACCCCAGCGTCGGTGCGGCCGGCAACGGTGAGCTGTACAGGGACGCGCAAAATGGTAGATAGGGCCTCGGTTAGCTCGCCTTGCACGGTGCGCAGGCCAGGTTGGGCGGCCCAGCCGCGAAAGAAGGTGCCGTCGTAGGCCAGGTCCATGCGCACACGCACTTTAGGGCGCAGGGCTGCTGCCAGGTTGGCTGCCAGCTGTGGGGTTTGCGCCTCGGCCGGCTCGGCACCCGCCTCGGCCCCACTGGCCGGCTCGACAACGCAATCACGGTAACCAAACATGCACCCATTTGAGCACATCAGCGCTAGGGTAAGGGCGTGAGTGACGTAACGACCCTGAGCGTGGACTGCGGCGGCGGCGGCATTAAAGCCAGCGTATTAAACAGCGCGGGCAACATTATTTCGCCAGCTCTACGCACTCCCACGCCTTATCCGCTCCCCCCTGAGCGCCTGGTAGAAACCATCGTTGACCTGGCCAAGCAGCTACCACGGGCGCATCGCATCACCGTAGGTATGCCGGGCATGATCCGCCACGGGGTGGTGATCACGACGCCGCACTACATCACCAAGTCTGGCCCGCGCTCCAAGGTGATGCCTGAGCTGGTGCCGCTGTGGGCACGCTTTGATATGCGTGAGGCTTTGCAAAACCAACTGGATTTACCCACTTTGGTGCTAAATGACGCCGAGGTGGCCGGCGCGGGCGTGGTGACCGGCCAGGGTCTGGAGATGATCGTGACGCTGGGGACCGGCTTGGGTAACGCCATTTGATAATGGCCGCCTGGCCCCGCACGTGGAGGTTTCTCAGGGCCCGATCCGCTGGGGCCTAACCTATGACGACTACATCGGTGAGCATGAGCGCCTGCGCCTAGGCGATTCGCACTGGTCACGGCGCGTGCGCCTGGTGGTTGATGCGCTGCGACCGATGTACGTGTGGGACCGCCTTTACCTAGGTGGCGGCAACTCGCGCCGGATCACTGCCTCTAACCTGGCTAAGATCGGCGAGGACGTCGTGGTGGTCCCCAATGAGGCGGGTATGACCGGCGGGGCGCGCTGCTGGGATCTGGCTCGCACCAGCGACTAGTTCGCTCAGGCTGGCTAGCCGTCTTATTGGAAAATAACTTGAGCTTGGGGGTTGCCAGCAGCGTCGAAGGTGTAGGTGGCGTCGATCCTTACTGAAACTTGCACGCCATTGTCTCGGCTGCTTAGGCCGCTAACCCGAATCACCCCGACGGCACTGAACTTGTCGCCGTCGATCTCTAATAAGCGACTGGGCAGAGACTGCAACGTCAGCTGGGAGGCATCGACGTTACGCACCTGTGCGGGGCAGGCATCCCCGCCAGAACCCTCAGCGCAGGCCCGCACCTGTTCTTGAGCCCAGCTCAGAGCCCATTGTGAGAGTTCAGCGGTGGGGTTGACGCTAAGTGTTGCCTCATGCTGGGACTCGGTAACTACCAGTTCACGCTGGCCGGTGGGGGTAACGGCGAGGCCCGCAGTTAAATATTTGGGGTTTACCGTGCCAGAGATAAGGGAATATGAGCCCGGATAGGCCAGGGCTTTAACGTGACGGTAACCGTTTTTGTCTGCCCCTACTAAGGGCAGCGGGACGGAAATGGTGCCGACTGTAACTCGGTTTACGGCTGAGGGGATGGAAATATCCACGCTGCGAGCCAGTGAGGTTGTAATAGCCCATTTACCAATGAATGGGCGCTCAACTTTGCTGGGTTTAACGCTGACCACTGCCTGCTGTGGTGCGCCGTCGCCTACCATGTAGCGAACGGTGATGGCGGTGGTGTCGCCACTAACCATGCCGGTACTCACAGAGACAAGTTTGAGTTTGCCTTCAGCGCCTTCAGCGGCTTGGGATTTGAGCAGGTTAACCCCCGTATCACCAGGGATCTTGACGGGCACGGCCGCTGTGGCCGCCTCGTATTTGCCTTGCTCTAGTAGCTGCATGTAGGTGCGTACGGCTGCTTCGGCGCCGGTGTTCACTGGGTTGATTAGTCGTGGCAGGGCGACGACGCCTATCACCAGCACTACCACTAAAGCTGCCGCGACCGCATAGACCTGCCAGTTAAGCCAGGCCGGAAGTGAGATGCTGCGGGTTCTACGAGAGCTCATGGTTCTAGAGAAAGGTGCATATTGTTAGGCTAACGATACGCGAGTATATCTGATTGACCTCTAGGTTAACTGAGCTATCCAGATCCGTTCAGGCATGTCCACGCTGCGGCCAGGGCAGGCATCCGGGCCTGCCAGTCTCTGTCTGGTGTATGCACGCGTCCAAGCAGTCGGATTTGCGGTTTACCTGCTAGTCAAGTACATTCCCGGTTGCCCAGAGGTATCAAAGTAAATATAACCAGTTATCTCACTTCGCACATATTCCATTTTCTCGGCCCTATAAGCATAAGAACCATTCTCAGAATAAGATTTATAGACAGGTTTGACATATAGATGCCAGTGGCTTTAACAACAAAGATGGTTCTAAAAGTATAATTACGCTTATGTTCGTTACGATATTCATAAAGCAAGATAGAATCCAGGTTGCTTGGCAGCGTTTCTACCTCAATCTCATTAAGCTCTCCTAATCGCAAGTAAAAAGGACACGTCAAATCGTGCCTGTCCGCCTCAGAGGCGCAGCTTTTAATTTTTTCTTGAACTTTACTTAGAGCCCAACCCTTAAGTTTCTCTGTAGGTTCCACACTAGCATCAATCTGCATAGTAGATTCGTTAAAAGATTCAGCGTTATTATCAGCTACCACTACCTGCTTGCTTGGTAGACTAATAGCAAAATATTCAGGATTAGCGCTTTGCACCTCAACATTATAAACTCCAGGATATACTAGATAGTTAAATTTACCATCAGCTTCCAGACTGGAATCTACAACAACCGAACCTATTTTATAAGACTTAAAGAACTCGTCTTCGGGAGTAATTGCCAAATGCGTGACTAACGGGGTGACTATTTTCCAATTATGTACCAACCAGTCACTCTCATCTAGCTTCACTTGCAATGTTTGGTTCGCATACTTATCTTTGACCTGCAAACTTACATGAACATTTACTGTCGACGAATTGCGCTCTTGCACAGTTATAGAGTTAACTTTAACCGCACCTTTAACGCCACTATAAGCTTTATCGCTCAACAGTCTGCGCTGATAGCTATTAGCGCCAGGATCTACCAGCTTGCTTGCTGCATCATATTTTCCGTCAGCAATCAACTGCACATACTCACGCACAGCAGCTTCAGGAGTACGGTCAGAGTTAATCACTCTTACCGAAACCACACCTGCAATCAACACCAGTACCATTGCTAGCACAACTGCCAGGCAGAGCTTCAGATTCAGTCGTTTGCGAAACATCAGCAGTTTTTGCAACAGACCACCCAGAGGAACCTGCCGACTTAACCCGGTTAGATGGAACCTCAACGTATTTTGGGTAACGATTATTTTCATTACTCGTAGCAGGCATCACAGAAGATCCCATTTCAATATAGGTTGTCTTTGTTTATCAAAATCGACTACACCAGCTGCAGCGTAATACAGGTCTTTAGTCTCACTTATTTCTTGACCAGAAGTGCCACTAGATTTGGCAGTAGTCACCCTAATTACACCATCAGCTCTAGCTGCGATCAGGCTAGTACCATTAACATAAGCTACGGAATATAGAGCGGTGGGCAATGTTTTTACTTCCAGAGCTTTAAAGTGAATAACTGGAGACCACGTCTGAACAGGACAAGAATTATCTTTCCTGGGATAAGAAATAGACGCACAAGATTTGATTCTACTCTGAATTTGCGGTAACGCCCAAGTCTTTAGTTTTTCCGTAGGCTTAACAGTAAAATGTTTGTTGAACTCAAAACTGGCATAAAAATCACTTTCAGAATCGCTGTCGCCATGTTGCATACCAACAGCAACAAACTGTTTACCTACTGAGTTAATCTCAACATACTCGGAATTTACGCTTTGCCCCTCAATGTTATAAACTCCTGGATACATCGCACAAGATATAGACGAGCCGTAACCTACACCTTCTCTATATCCCACATCCAGAACAACTGAACCAATTTTATAGGAATATAAATATGGGTGACCTTGAAATTCCACATTAACTAACAGCGGACTGACGATCTTCCAGTCATTTACTCCTCGACTAGTTTTGGATAACTGTAATCGCAATTCAGATTCCATGGGCCGCCCATTTACCAATACAGCTACATTAACAGTTGCAGTAACGGAATTTTCGTCATATTTAATATTATTTATGGAATCAAATTTGACTGCACCTTTAACTCCGCTAAAAGTTTTGCTAGATAGCATTTTACAGTCAGAGATGAAACCACTGGGATCTACTAGTTTGCTGGCCTCATCGTATTTTCCGTCAGAAATTAGCTGTACATACTCACGCACGGCAGCCTCAGGAGTACGCTCGGAGTTAGTCGCTCTTACCGAAACCACACCTACAATCAGCGCCAGCACCACTGCTAGCGTCACTGCCAGGTAGAGTTTTGCCTTTGGTTAGCGGCCTACGCGAAGCGGCAGCAGGTTTTGCGGGAGCTCCTTTTGGAACCCCTTCTCGTCTAAGACCTTCAGGCGGAAGCTTGAAGCCTTCAGTATGGCTACTATTCCCTGCAGTCATAATCAAAACATCCAGTTTGTTAGACCAATGATGCATTCGAGTATAGCTGACCACGCCCCTATTTGGGGCGCCAATAAGGTCAGAGATAAAACTTCCAGGGTCCAAGACAACTCTTCCGGCAGCCATGCTAGCTGCCAGAGGAGCCTAACTTAGCGATTTACCAACCAGTCCAGCTGATTTTTGGCTGCCTTTGCTCATCGAAAGATATGGAGGCGGTTGCGGTGTACTCCATATCGTTAACTTCACCAGCCGCAGGCCCAGAGTAGCCATACTTCACTGTAATTACAGCGTCACCCTTAGCCTCAATCAGACCGTTTTTCTCAACATATTCAATGGACTTCAGTTGGTCGGGCGAGGTTTTTACTTGCACTGAGGCAACATCATTACCTCGCACCTCAAGTGGACAAGAGTGATCTCGCTTGGCACCCGCAAAAGAGCCACAGTCCTTAACTTTGTCTTGAATCTGCTGCAACGCCCAAGACTTTGCAGCCTCTGTAGGCTCTACGGCAGCATAACTATCAAAATTCAAGTTAACGTAGGTTGGAGCTCCAACAGCAGCAGTGCTGGTGCGAGACTTAACTACAGCCACAAACTTATTGTGCTTAGGCTCAACTTTAACATATTGGGAGTTTATACTTGTCGGCTCAATGTTATAAACTCCTGGGTACATCATGTAGCTTACCGAGCCATAATGATCTTGTGATTTCATATTCACAATGGCCGAGCCAATTTTGTAGGAGCTTAAATATGCATGCTTATAAATTTGCACCTGAACCAATAGTGGAGTAAGGATCTTCCACTTACGTAAACCAAAATTATTTGTATATGACTCTACCTTCAGCTCAGCTTCCATAGGATGACCGCTTACTAGTAGATCCACGTTAACAGTTGCAGAATCATCGTCTTTGTCGTACTGCAACCCGCTTATAGAGTCAAATTTTACTGCCCCTTTGACCTTACTATAAGCCTTACTTGTTAGCAGCTCGCTCTGGGTACCAGTAACCCCCGGGTCCACTACTTTATTAGCTTCATCGTACTTACCGTCAGCAATCAACTGTACATAGTCACGTACAGCAGCTTCAGGAGTACTTTCAGAGTTAATTACTTTTACCGCAATTCCACCCACAACCAGCACTAGCATTACCACCAGCGTCGACAATAGCAAAATGGTGGCTTTGTTCCTTGATCGTTTACGCGGAGCTACGCGCACCTACCTCGCCTAGACCTCCTACTAGCCCCCCTAGATGGAGGCATAGTTGAGCGCCCAGGCCTTCTAGATGAAGGCGCAGACGAGCGCCTAGTCTCCCGAACGAGACGATTTTCAGCTTTCATAATCAAAAACGCTCAGATTGCTGGAGTAGTACGAACTTGAGTATAGCTGACCACGCCTTCATTTGAGCCGTAAATAAGGTTAAAGATGGCTGTGGGATGCTGTTTTACAGCATCCCACAGCCATCGTTCAGTCTGGTTAACCAAGCTTTACTACTAAAACATGAACTATGTTCACGTCTAAACGCTCAGCTTGGTTAACCAACTGGGTTAACGTCAGGTCACCAACTAGCTCGTCAGTCGCCGGTTTGGTTAATCGGCTAGACCGCCAACTGGTTTAACAGTTTGGCTTACTAGTCTGGTTTACCAGCGTTCACTGAGGTTTAGTAGTAGCCCCACTTAATTTGTGGCTGACCCTTTTCATCAAAGGTGATGTAACCGGTAACCTCGTAGTCCACGTCTCGACGATCCCACTTAACGTAGCTGGAATCCTTGTACTTATACGTGATAGTACCGGTACCCTGCACCCGAATCCTGTGGTCGTAGTCAGAGTATTCGAAGGTATCGAGGCTGGTGGGCAGCGACTTTACCTCCAACACATCAAGATCCCTGCTGCGCACCTCAAAGGGGCAGTCACGATCCATATTGGTACCTGAGGTAGAAGCACAAGACTTAACCTTGTCGCGCACCTGATCCAAAGCCCAGCTCTTGAGCTTATCGGTAGGCTCCACCTTAACCTCAAGCCCTGACTGAGACTCCGACAGATACTTACCGTCACCGCTCCTACCATCGGTAGCCACCACAACCTGCTTCTTATTCAAAGAGGTCTTGGCGTATTGAGGGTTACTACCCTGAACCTCAACGTTATAAACACCCGGATACATTGGGAAGAACATTGGCGCAGCACCTTCCTGAGGCGCCGGTACAGTCAGATCAACTGAACCAATCTTGTAGCCCTTAACCTCACCCCTAGCAGGGAAGTTAATCGCGCTAGTCAGCAGCGGGCTCATGATCTTCCAGGTTTTCAACACCCCGTACTCGTTATCGCCCTGCTTTACACTCACATAGTAGGAGCTGCGTTCACCGTTAATGCGTAAAACAACCTCAACGTAAGAAAGCTTAGATTTCTCGCCGGTGTCCTTCTGAGTCACCGACTCCACCTTGACTGCATTCTTGACGCCGTCGTGAGCCTTATCGGTCAGCAGCATCCGCATGTTAGTTGCCACTCCCGGGTCCACTACCTTATTGGCTTCATCGTACTTACCGTCAGCAATCAGCTGAGCGTAGTTACGCACGGTTTCTTCAGCGGTGCGGCCGGAGTTAATCACGTTCACTCCAACTACGCCAATGATTACCACCAGCACTACTGCCAGCACCGCCGCCAGAGAGACCTTGGCCTTCTTGCTCAGCGGTTTACGCGGTGCGCGCGGGTAGGTGGTTGTGTAGGGGTTCATTTGGCCCGACGCCGGCGCACTAGCCACCCCAGGGGCACTGTAGGCGGTGGCACCAGAGGCCACACCAGCACTTCCAGTCAGCGGCAGCTGCTGGTCAGAGGCCACATTGGCGGTGGGCATAGCCACCGCAGCCGGGTTAGTTACCGGTACTGAACCAGTAGCGGCGCTAGGCGCAACCGCAGGCATCGAGCCGGTAACCACGGGAGCCGAACCAGCAACCGGCACCAGCACCGGACGGAAACGCAGGTTACGCAGGTAACGCGGAGCAAACTCAGCAGCCAGAGAAACCAGCGCCGTATAGATCACCAGGTTAAGAACAGTTACCGGAGACAGGCCAACATTACCTTTACCGCCATAACCCAACGCATCCATGTTCAGCGAGAAACGGGCGTAAGCGTAAATGCTGTAACCCCACAGCACCAGCGCGGTTGGCGCAGCGTAAGCGATGTACAGCCAACGAACCGGCCCATAGTTGGGGCGACGCAGCACGGCGACAGCCACGGCGGCCAGGATAAACATAACTACCAGGGCCACCAGCATCAGGCTGATAGCGCCGCCGTCGAACGCAGACATGTCACCCAGGCCGTGTGAAGAACCGCCCCACTTACCTGAGCCATTCAAACCTCTATCAATGTAGCCAAGTGCGGCCAGACCTGCGCCAATAACCCCCAGGTTTAAGGGCATGGCCAGGGCAAGTGCCGGCTTAGCATCCTCAAGCATTAGCACAACGGCCCCAAACAGGAAGCAAACCGCAATACTTACAACAAATAACTACCGCATCAAAGATACCCTGATACACAATGGAGCTACGGCCAGTTACCAGCAGGTGCTTATAGGTCGCAAAACGCCCTACCACCAGTGCCAGGAACACCAGCACCAGGGTGTTGAAGAAAACCGCAAAGGGATCAGCCGCAATATGGGCACCTTCGCTATCCACGGAGGCAATCAGGAAGACAACCATGGACACCACGGCTACCCCAAATGCCTCAATTCCGGCACGGGCAGCTACCGCCGCGATATCTACCGGGATAATCTCACCGGCGCGGCGGAACTTAGCCAGCAGGGCAATCGCAATAAAAATCACCAGGTGACCGATGGAGGGCAGGATGCGCAGGGTCGCTCCCCCAGCGCGCATGCTGGAGTAGCTGGCAGTCAGCTCTGCTTTACCGCCCAGAGCCATACCGGCAAGCGGACCCAGCAGGCTGGGCGCGTCGTCGCGGCTCATAAAACCACCGGCTAGGTCTGTGAGCACAGAGTTAGCGATTGCACCAACAATAAAGGCAACGACCAGCGTAATCACTAGGCCTACTACCCAGGTAATAACTCCGGGCAGGCGGAAGCACTGGGTGATGTAGGCGTTACGCGCAGCAGTGCGCGGGTTTACCGGCCGGGGGGCGCCCTGCGGGGCCATACCAGGCTGCCCAGCTACCATGCCCGGAGCCATTGCGGGCACGCCAGGCGCGGAAGCAACCGCTGGGGCTGACATACCAGCTGGCATACCGGGAGCCGGCGGGGCTCCGACTGGAGCCGCAGGTACCGGCGGGGCTGGGGCAAACTGGCCCGGAGCAGGCGGTACAGCGCCACCTGACCACCCGCAGCTGCAGGGGCTGGCGGGGCATCCGGGGCCGGCGCGGCCGACGCCGCAGCTTCTGCCGACTTGGTTGCACCCTCAGCTGGAGTTGACTCAGCCTTAGAGGCACTAGTATCTGTTGAAGGCGCCGAGGCTGCAGACACTGATCCATCTGCAGCTGACGATGCAGGAGATGGCTCAGGGACAGCCTGGGGATTTGGTTCGGACTCGCTCATGAGGCCTCCTAAACGATCATGTAACTGTACATGTGTGTTACATAATAGTCTCTGCGAGCTGAATTTTTAGCTAAATTCGCACACGAAAAGTAGAGGTGCTTAACAAACCCAGCGATTACGCTAAGCACCGCTACTTTTTCGGGTTTGAATGCAACCAGATACATTCAAACTCTTATACCTGGGGGATCAGTCCAGGTACCTTCTAAGCGCTTAGCCTCCCTCAAGGCCTTGCCACTTAGACCAGGTCCGTGCCTATTTCTCGGGGCAGCCCGGCGGTTCAAGCCACCCCGATAGTGCAGGTAATCTCAGCCGGCCCATTCGAGCCAGCGCTACTCATCAGGCCGCTAACGCACCAGGCGCTAACGCAACCTAGCCAGCCCGTTTAGGCCAGCTGATAGTAAGCCACTACTTGATCAATAATGCCCTGTGCTTGCTCGTAAGTGGCAGATTCCGCAAAGACGCGCAGTAAAGGCTCAGTGCCAGAGAAACGAATTACCACCCAAGAGTCATCGGCGAAATAAACTTTGCAGCCGTCCAGGTAGGAGACATGGTCTACCGCCTGCGCAAACTCGGGCAGATCGTGGCGCTCATAGATCTGCTCTAGCAGCTGGGCTTTGCGCTCCATAGTGAAGCCGTAATCGGTTTCAATCATTTCCAGCTGACCGTATTTAGCCACAATATCGGCATAGATTTCGCTTAAATGCTTGCCTTTCTTAGCCACCATTTCGACTAGTAATGTGCCCGCATATACGCCATCTTTACCGGCAATATGCCCCTTAACGGTTAAACCGCCAGAGGATTCACCGCCAATAATGGCGTCATGCTCAGCCATCTTGGAGCTAACCCACTTAAAGCCTACGGGCACCTCATAGCACTGCTCGCCGTGAGCGCGCGCCACCCTATCTAGCATGTGGGTGGTAGCCAGGTTGCGCACTACCGGGCCATGCCAGCCCTTTTCTTCCAGTAGGTACTCATAGAGCAGCACCAGGATTTCGTTGGGGTGCAAGAACTTACCGGTATTGTCGATAACCCCCAGGCGGTCGGCGTCGCCGTCGGTAGCAATACCCATGGCCGCGCCACGCTCAAGCACCTCGTTAGCTAGGGCGTGCAAGGTCTTTGACGACGGCGAGGGCAGGCGCCCGCCAAAAAGGGTGTCGCGGCGCTCGTGAATGGTCTCCACATCGCAGCGTGCGGTCATCAAAATTGTTTGCAGGCAGGTGCGTGAAACCCCGAACATCGGGTCTAGCACGATCTTGAGGTGGGCGTGGCGAATAGCCTCCACATCCACCGAGTCAAGGATCGAGTCGATGTACCAGTTCATTGAGGTTTGGGTGCTGATCAACCCAGCGGCTTGAGCCTCGCTAAGCTCAATGAGTTTGATGTCGTCTGCTGCCAAGGCGTTGGCGACGTCTTGTAGGGGCGTGGTGATTTCTACTTCTGCATCCCGCCCGCCGGCGGTAAAGACCTTAATGCCGTTGTAGATTGCGGGGTTGTGGGAGGCGGTGATGGCCATGCCGTAGGCGCAGCCTAGGTCTTTTACCGTCCACATAATCATGGGAGTGGGGGCTGGGCGGTCGATCAGGTGCACGTGAATGCCGTTTGCGGCCAGTACTTGGGCGCTCCACCAGGCAAATTCTGGCGACAAGAAACGCTGATCGTAGCCGATTACTACGGGTTTATCGGCTACCCCTTGGGAGATGATGCGCGCCGCTAAGGCTTGGGCTACGCGCTGCACATTTAGCTGGGTGAAGCCTTCAGAAATAATTGCGCGCCAGCCACCGGTACCAAAATGAATCTGTGGCTCTTGTGCGGTGTAGGTTTTTAGCTCCTCGGTCATCATTGACACTTCCTCGGTTGGTCCGATTGCCTTAGCTCAATTCTAACCGATCAGTTCTGCTCGTAAAAGCACATAAACAATCAACTTTGCGCATTCTCGTTAAGGTCTCGGCCACACGTCCGCTTTTTTAACGACGACGGCGCCGCTCCCCCGCGCACCCGGGCACCGCAGACCACCGTCCGGGCACCGCAGGCCCCCAGCCAAAAACTCCCCTAAACAAAACTTGGGGCCGACACCAGCGGTGTCGGCCCCAAATCTAAGCGTTAAGCTCAGGCTTCGGTGGTCTCCTCGGCCTTGTCCTCAGCCACAGCGGCCTTAGCAGCCTTGGTGGCGGTGGCGACGGCGTCGTCCACAATGGACTTAGAAGCAACCGGCTCTAGCACCAGGGAGATCTGGGCCATGGGGGCGTTGTCACCCTTACGGTTGGGCAGCTTCACAATGCGGGTGTAACCACCATTGCGACCCTCGAACTGAGGAGCCAGGTTGTCGAACAGGTTCTTGAGAACCTGGGCGTCAGTGATCTTGCGGGCCACGGTACGGCGAGCGTGTAGGTCGCCGCGCTTGGCCTTGGTGATCAGCTTTTCTGCGTAGGGGCGTAGCACCTTGGCGCGAGTCTCAGTGGTAACAATCGACTCGTAAGCGAACAGCTGGGTAGCCAGGTTCGCCAGCATGTGGCGCTGGTGCTGCGCCGAACCGCCGAGGCGGGGACCCTTAGTGGGGCGAGGCATAGTATTGTCTCCTAAAATTTACGAGCGTAAAGGCTCAGGCCTGCTCGTCGCTGAAAGTTGGGGTAGCGTCGTAGTTGTCGTCCGAAACCAGGTCCACCGGAGAACCCTTCAGGGACAGACCCAGCTCAGCTAGCTTGTCCTTGATTTCGAGGATCGACTTGGCGCCGAAGTTACGGATGTCGAGTAGGTCAGCCTCGGAACGGGCAACCAGCTCGCCTACCGTCTGAATGCCTTCACGCTTGAGGGCATTGGAGGAACGAGCCTGCAGTTCTAGGTCATCAATCGCCATAGCCAGGTCCTGCTGCTGACTTTCGTCAGCCGGCGAGGGGCCTACCTCGATACCTTCAGCCTCAACGTTTAGCTCGCGGGCAAGACCGAATAGTTCAACCAGGGTCTTACCGGCGCTAGCCAGAGCGTCACGCGGAGTCATGGAAACCTTGGTCTCCACGTCCACGATCAGACGGTCGAAGTCAGTACGCGAAGACACACGAGTTGCCTCCACAGCGTAGGAAACCTTCTTCACCGGCGAGTAAATCGAGTCCACCGGGATGCGGGTGATTTCAGCCTGAGGGTCCTTGTTCTGGTTAGCGGTGACATAGCCACGACCGCGCTCAACGGTCAGTTCAATCTCCAGCTTGCCCTTCTCGTTCAGAGTGGCAATTACCAGCTCGGGGTTGTGCACCTCGACGCCGGCAGGCGGGGTAATGTCACCGGCGGTAACCACACCGGGGCCAGACTTACGCAGGTACATCACGACCGGCTCGTCGTTTTCAGACGAAAGCACGATCTCCTTGATGTTGAGGATAATCTGGGCGACATCCTCTTTAACACCAGGAACAGTGCGGAACTCGTGCGGCACGCCCTCGATACGGATCGAGGTCACGGCAGCCCCCGGAATGGAGGACAGCAGGGTGCGGCGCAGCGAGTTACCCAGGGTGTAACCAAAACCGGGCTCTAGGGGCTCCAGGATGAACCGGGAACGACGGTTCTCCTCGACTACCTCTTCACTCAGCACAGGACGGTGCGAAATCTGCACTTAGATTTCCTTTCAGTTTCGACGCCCGCTATATGACGTCGCTACCAATTGATTGATGACTACATTAAGCGGCAGTCTCGCTTGGAATGTAAGGAAACGACAGCGCCTTTAAGACGCCGTCGTCACTTAAAAATCAAACGCGGCGGCGCTTGGGGGGACGGCAGCCGTTGAAAGCCTGGGGGGTGACGTCCGTAATGGAGCCAACCTCAAGACCGGCAGCGGTCAGCGAACGAATGGCGGTTTCACGGCCGGAACCCGGACCCTTAACGAACACGTCAACCTTCTTCAGGCCGTGCTCCTGGGCGCGACGGGCAGCAGCCTCGGCGGCTAGCTGAGCGGCGTAGGGGGTGGACTTACGAGAGCCCTTGAAACCAACCTGGCCAGAGGAGGCCCAGGCAATAACTGCACCGGTGGTGTCAGTTAGGGAAACAATAGTGTTGTTGAAGGTCGACTTAATGTAAGCGTGACCGTGGGTAATGTTCTTCCGGTCCTTGCGACGCGGCTTACGCACAGCAGTGCGGCTCTTGGGAGGCATAATTCCTTCTTCGCGTGAGGTTTAACTGGGGGCTGATTACTTCTTCTTACCAGCAACGGTGCGCTTGGGGCCCTTGCGGGTGCGCGCGTTGGTCTTGGTGCGCTGGCCGTGCACGGGCAGGTGACGGCGGTGACGCAGACCCTGGTAGCAGCCGATCTCGACCTTGCGGCGAATGTCAGCCTGGATCTCACGACGCAGGTCACCCTCAACTGGTAGTTGGCGTCGATGTGAGAGCGCAGCTTGACGAGGTCTTCCTCAGTTAGGTCCTTGACGCGGGTGTCGGGGTTGACACCGGTGGCCTTGAGAGTCTCATCGGCGCGGGTACGGCCGATCCCAAAAATGTAGGTAAGTGCAACCTCTACGCGCTTCTCGCGCGGGAGGTCAACACCGGAAATGCGTGCCACTTTTGTGGTTCTCCTGTGTTTTCCCGGAGGTCGTCACCTATTCCTCCACCCATTGTGGGTGCCCCGGCCTCCGAGAACCGGGGGTGCGCTATTACGCGTGGGATAGGTGCTGTACGGACCGCTTAGCGGTCTGAGCGCAGGTTCAGCCCTGACGCTGCTTGTGTCGAGGGTTCTCGCAGATAACCATGACACGGCCGTGGCGACGAATCACCTTGCAGTTGTCACAGATCTTCTTGACGCTCGGCTTGACCTTCATGATCTTCCTCCGCCGCTCCTAAAACTAGGAGCGGGTTGTCACTTGTACCGGTAGACGATGCGTCCGCGGGTAAGGTCATAGGGGCTCAGCTCTACAACCACGCGGTCTTCGGGGAGGATACGGATGTAGTGCTGGCGCATCTTGCCCGAGATGTGAGCAAGCACGACGTGACCGTTATCCAATTCCACCCGGAACATCGCATTTGGAAGGGCCTCGACGACCGAACCCTCGACCTCGATGACTCCATCCTTCTTAGCCATGTTCCTCCGTCGGCTAGATGTTACGCAGCGCCGCGATTTGACGACGCCGGGACCACCCTTACTGTTGGTAGCGCCCCGAAAAGGGCATAAATAGGTGAATCCAGAGGGTTAGTTTACCGTTCAAAAGTGATACAAAGCTAGCCTTGCGCCAGCGAAAAACTGGTGGTAGTGCTCACGCAGACAGTGGGGTGGGAGCAAAGCCGAAAGGCTCCAGCCCAGCCGCTCCCCCATCACGTGCGGTCAGCACCCACACTCCCTTAGGGGTAAGCGCCACAGTGTGCTCCCAGTGAGCTGCGCGTGAGCCGTCACGGGTGACCACAGTCCACTCATCGTCCAGGGTCTCATTGCTAGCGCGCCCGGCTGTGATCATGGGTTCAATCGCCAGTACCATGCCCGGTTGCAGCTTCACGCCTTTAGAGCTGACCGAGTAGTTCAGTACGTCGGGGGCCATGTGCATCTTGGTGCCGATCCCGTGGCCCACATACTCCTCCACGATCCCCAGCTCGTGACCGGTTTCTTGGGCGGCGTCGAAAATTACGGATTCGACGGCGTCACCGATCAGGTTGATGCGCGCATCCTTCCAGCCGCTAGCCCCTGCCTCAGCCAGGGCGGCAATGGCGGCCCACAGCGCCCGCTCAGTGGTGCGGTCCAGGTACTTGTCCGTTTCGCTAGCGTAGTTGCCGACGACGGCGGTAAAGGCCGCGTCCCCATGCCACTGCACGCCGTCGGCCTCCACATAGGCACCACAGTCGCAGCTAAGCAGGTCACCGTCTTGCAGCACCCGCTGGCCGGGGATGCCATGCACAATCTCCTCGTTAACCGAGGTGCACACCGTGGCCGGGTAGCCGTAGTAGCCCAGGAAGTTGGACTTAGCTTTGCCCTTTTCAATGGCCAGAGCGCTGACCTCATCTAGCTGCGCAGTGGTTACTCCGGGGGCAATAGCGGCTTTGAGGGCGTCATGAATGTCAGCCACAACCAGGCCAGCTTGACGCATATGACGAATCTGGGCGGGAGTTTTAATTTGAATCTTGTCGCGGCCAAACATGCGCGCGCCTCTTTTCTACTCTAGACAGCAGCGGCTGGGGCCATATGAGCACAAAAAACCGCCGCAGCCAGCCTAGTAGCTAGCTGCGGCGGTTTAAAGTCAGCTTTAGATCTGGCGGCCTAGCTTGTCTGACAGAGCCGCGTAGATACGCTCAGTGACCTCGTCAATCTCACCAATGCCGTCAACCTGCACCAGCAGACCCATGTCGCGGTAGACATCAACCAGGGGCTGGGTCTGGGCGGTGTAGACCTCCATGCGGTGACGAATCACCGGCTCGGTGTCGTCGGCGCGGTTCTGCTCGGTGGCACGCTTGAGTAGACGCTTGACGATCTCCTCAGTGTCGGCGGTGATCTCCACGGCCACATCCAGGCTCAGGCCATCGGCGTTGAGCATACGCTCAAGCTCCTCAACCTGGTCCAGAGTGCGCGGGTAACCATCCAGCAAGAAACCCTCGACGGCGTCGTCCCAGTGCAGGCGGTCGTGCACCAGGCCGTTAGTGACCTCGTTGGGGACGTACTCGCCCTTGTCAATGTAGCTCTTGGCAGCCTTACCCAGCTCAGTGCCTTCAGCAATGTTCTTGCGGAAGATGTCACCGGTGGAAATAGCCGGGATGTTTAGGCGCTCGCTAATACGGGCGGCCTGGGTGCCCTTGCCGGCCCCGGGAGGACCAAGCAGAACCATGCGTACACTCATGACAAGAATCCCTCGTAGTGTCGTTGTTGGAGTTGAGAGTTAATTTCCTTAACCGTCTGCAGACCCACACCCACCATAATCAAAATGGTGGTACCACCGAAGGGCAGAGTGGAGCCCAGTCCCATTGCAGCCACTGCAATGGTGGGCAGCAGTGCCAGCACAACCAGGTAGATAGAACCAGCTGTGGTGATCCGGTTGACGACGTAGCTTAGGTAACGCTCAGTCGGTTCACCGGCACGGATGCCAGGAATAAAGCCGTTGTATTTCTTCATATTGTCGGCCACTTCCTTGGTGTCGAAAGTGATCGCGGTGTAGAAGAAGGTGAAGAACAAGATCAAAACGGCATATACCGAAATGTAGAAGGTGTCGGTGGGGCCAAGGTTACGGCCAATCCACTGCACCCAACCGGCACGCTGGTTACCGAACTGGCTCACCAACTGTGGCAGGGCCAGAATCGAGGAGGCGAAAATTACCGGAATAACACCCGACATGTTGATCTTGATCGGAATGTAGGTGGAAGAACCGCCCATGAGGCGACTACCCACCATACGCTTGGCGTACTGCACCGGAATACGCCTAGTAGCTTGCTCCACGAAGACTACGGCCAGCGTAGCTGCCAGCACCAGTGCCAGCACCACCGCAAACTTACCGAAGCCACCGTTACCACCAATGATGGACCACATGTTCTGCGGGAAACGGGCCACAATCGAGGTGAAGATCAGCAAGCTCATACCGTTACCCATACCGTGCTCGGTGATCAACTCACCCAGCCACATGATCAGGCCGGTACCAGCGGTCATGGTGACCACCATCATGGTCATGGTCAAAATGGAGTGGTCCAGAACCACGGGCACGGTGCAGCCACGGAAAAGCTGGCCGTTAGCCGCCGTCGCCACAATCGTGGAAGACTGCAGCAGGCCCAAACCAATAGTTAGATAACGGGTGTACTGCGTCAGCTTAGCTTGACCAGCTTGGCCTTCCTTGTGCAGCGTCTCAAAGCGAGGAATAACCACTCGCAGCAGCTGGATAATAATCGAAGCCGTAATGTACGGCATGATTCCCAGCGCAAAGATACTTAGCTGCAAAGCGCACCGCCGGAGAAAATGTTGATTAGCGAAACCAACCCGGCGTCCTGAGACTGGCCAATACACTGACGCACATTCCGCATCGAAACACCCGGTGAAGGAATCACCGAACCTAGACGGAATAGCGCCATGATAAACAGGCTAAAAAGCAGTTTACGGCGTAGGTCTGGCGTAGTGAACGCCTGTTTGAATGCTGCGAGCACTCGTACATCTCCTGGTGAATGGGGGCAGCGTCGCCACAGTAATGCAGCGCCGCAGGCTTAGCTTACCTGCACCAGCAGGCCAAAAGCCAAAATCATAAACCCGCTTAGCGTAGTGATCTTATACCGTGGGACATTTAAAAACGGCCCACGCAATGACAAAACACCAAGTGCCAAAGCCTTAACGGCCATTTCAAGGCACTTAGCGCCACCAATTAAAGCACTGCCCCGCCGGGACTTACATCCCAGCGGGGCAGGACTTAGCGCTTAAAACTTGAGTCAGCGGGCGGTGATAGAACCGCCGGCAGCCTCAACCTTAGCCTGGGCGGAGCCAGACCAAGCGTCAGCCACGATGTTCAGCTTGACGTTAACGTCGCCCTCGCCAAGAACCTTGACGAGACGACCAGCGCGCACGGCACCGGCAGCAACCAGAGCCTCTACGTTTACCTCGCCACCCTGGGGGAACAGCTCGGCAATGCGGCCTACGTTAACGGGCTGGTACTCCACGCGGTTGCGGTTCTTGAAGCCACGCAGCTTGGGTAGACGCATGTGCATCGGCATCTGGCCACCCTCGAAACCGGCCTTAACCTGGTAACGAGCCTTGGTGCCCTTAGTACCGCGCCCAGAGGTCTTACCCTTGGAGCCTTCACCGCGACCCACGCGGGTCTTGGCCTTCTTGGAACCGGCAGCCGGACGCAGGTGGTGAACCTTAACTACGGTCACCTTCTGCTCCTGCTCGGTGTTCTTGCTATCTGCCATGGTCAGTTGACCTCCTCGACGGTGACCAGGTGGGCCACCGTAGCGATCATGCCACGGACGGTGGGGGAATCCTCACGCACAGTGGTCTGGCGGATCTTGCGCAGACCTAGCGACTTGAGGGTCTCACGCTGACGGTGAGTGCCACCAATACCGGACTTAACCTGGGTAATCTTGAGCTTCGCCATCACTCATTCACTCCCTCAGCGGCCTTCTCGGCTTCCTTCTTCTCAGCCTCAGCACGCTTTTCAGCCTCACCCTCGGCGCGGGCACGCAGCATGGACTGCGGGGCCACGTCTTCCAGGGGCAGGCCACGGCGAGCCGCGACGCCCTCAGGCTGCTCTAGCTGCTTGAGTGCATCAACAGTGGCGTGCACGATGTTGATGGAGTTCGAAGAACCCAGAGACTTGGACAGAATGTCGTGAATACCGGCGCAGTCTAGCACGGCGCGCACCGGACCACCGGCGATAACACCGGTACCGGGGGAAGCCGGACGCAGGAGTACGACGCCGGCGGCGTCCTCACCCTGGACTACGTGCGGAATGGTGCGGCGGATCATGGGGACGTGGAAGAAGTTCTTCTTCGCAATCTCCACACCCTTGGCAATGGCGGCGGGAACTTCCTTAGCCTTGCCGTAGCCGACACCTACGGTGCCCTCACCGTCACCAACCACTACCAGAGCAGTGAAGGTGAAGCGACGGCCGCCTTGACGACCTTGGACACACGGTTAATGGTGACGACGCGCTCGATGTACTTGTCGTCGTTGCCGCGGTTACGGTCGCGGCGGTCATTGTTACGGTCGCGGCGGCCGCGGCCCTCACCCTGACGTTCCTTTTCATCACGCTGGGCCGAGCCGTCGGACGACGCGGACCTGCCTCGCTGCGGTGCAGCCATCAGATATTCCTCTGCTTTCCAGTCGTCTTAGTGCTCATAGGGACAGCCCGGCTTCGCGGGCGCCCTCGGCTACAGCCGCAACGCGGCCGTGGTACTTGTTACCACCACGGTCAAAGACAACCTGTTCGATGCCCTTGGCCTTGGCGCGCTCGGCTACCAGCAAACCGACCTGGTGGGCGGCACCAATCTTGGCGCCTTCCACTTCCTGACCTGCTAGCTCCATGGTGGAAGCAGCGGCTAGGGTGTGGCCAGCAACGTCGTCGATAACCTGGGCAACCACGTGACGGTTGGAACGGAATACCGCCAGGCGGGGACGCTCCGGAGTACCGAATACGTGCTTGCGCACACGCTGGTGGCGGATCTTGCGGGCAATAGCCTTGCCCTTGCCCCTCTTGAGAGCGTAACCCATGGTCACTTACCAGCCTTTCCGACCTTGCGGCGCACGTTCTCGCCGGCGTAACGAACGCCCTTACCCTTGTAGGGCTCCGGCGGACGAATCTTGCGGATGTTGGCGGCGACCTCGCCCACCTGCTCCTTGCTAATGCCGGAGACGATGATCTTGGTCGGGCCGTCGATAGCGAGGGAGATACCCTCAGGAGCCTCGACAGTCACCGGGTGAGAGAAGCCCAGGGCCAGCTCTAGGTTGGCACCCTTGGCCTGTACACGGTAACCGGTACCGACGATCTCAAGGCGCTTCTCGTAACCCTGGGTAACACCCACAACCATGTTGTGGATCAGGGTACGGCTCAGGCCGTGCAGAGAGCGAGAGGTACGCTCGTCGTCGGGGCGGGTGACGACAATGGAGCCGTCTTCAGCGCGGGCGATAGAGATCGGCTCGCTGATGGTACGTGAAAGGGTACCCTTGGGGCCCTTCACAGTGATGTCCTGACCGTTAATGGTCACGTCCACACCTGCCGGAACAGGAACGGGGAGTCGTCCAATACGAGACATTAGTTATCCTCCGTTCTCACCAGATGTAGGCGAGGACTTCCCCGCCGACACCCTTGTTCTCGGCCTGCTTGTCGGTTAGGAGACCAGAGGAGGTGGACAAAATAGCCACCCCGAGGCCACCTAGAACCTTGGGCAGGTTGGTGGACTTGGCGTACACGCGCAGACCAGGCTTGGAAATGCGGCGTACACCCTGAATGGCGCGCTGACGGTTAGCCCCGTACTTCAGGGACAGGGTCAGCGTCTTGCCTACCTCGGCGTCAACGACGGCGTAGTCGGCAATGTAGCCCTCGGACTTTAGGATGGAGGCGATGTTGACCTTGAGCTTGCTCGAGGGCATCGACACCGAGTCGTGGTGGGCCTGGTTGGCGTTACGCAGACGGGTTAGCATGTCTGCGATCGGGTCTGTCATAGTCATTAGTGGGCCTGTCGCCCTTCCTCGTCGTGGTTTCCTCGCGGACCTACGACGTAGAGATTTACCAGCTGCTCTTGGTTACGCCCGGGAGCTCGCCCTTGTGGGCCATCTCGCGCAGGCAGATACGGCACAGGCCGAACTTACGGTAGACCGAGTGGGGACGGCCACAACGCTGGCAGCGAGTGTAGGCACGTACAGCAAACTTCGGCTTACGGTTCGCCTTCTGGATCAGAGCGGTCTTTGCCATGTCACTTCTCCTTGAAGGGGAAGCCGAGCTTCTTCAGCAGAGCGCGGCCTTCCTCATCAGTCTTGGCCGTGGTAACCACGGTGATGTCCATACCGCGTACGCGGTCGATCTTGTCCTGCTCAATCTCGTGGAACACGGACTGCTCGGTCAGACCGAAGGTGTAGTTACCGTTACCGTCGAACTGCTTGGGGCTCAGCCCACGGAAGTCGCGGATACGGGGCAGCGAGATGGAAATCAGGCGGTCCAGGAACTCCCACATGCGGTCGCCACGCAGGGTGACGTAAGCACCGATGGGCTGGCCCTCACGCAGCTTGAACTGCGCGATGGACTTGCGTGCCTTGGTGATCTGAGCCTTCTGGCCAGTGATGGCAGCTAGGTCGCGGGCAGCGCCCTCGATCTGCTTAGAGTCGTGAGCGGCCTCGCCCACACCCATGTTGACCACTACCTTGGTGATGCCACCCACCTCCATGACGTTGGCGTGCTTGAATTCAGCCAACAGAGCGGGGCGCACCTCCTCAGTGTACTTAGTCTTTAGACGGGGAGTGATCTTCTCAGTCATGCTCACACGTCCTTCCCGGACTTCTTGGCGTAACGCACGCGGATGGTGCGCTTACGGCCGTTGGGGCGCTCGCCCTCCTCAAGACGGAAGCCAACGCGGGTGCGCTGCTTGGTCTCGGGGTCAACGAGCATAACGTTAGAGGCGTGGATCGAGGCCTCAACGGTCTCAATGCCGCCAGTGCGGGAACCGTTGGCGCTCTGGCCAACCTTGGTGTGCTTGGTTACGCGACCGACACCCTCCACGATGACGCGGTTGGTCTCGGGGATAACCTTCAGTACACGCCCGGTCTTACCCTTGTCTTTACCGGCGATAACGATGACCTGGTCGTTCTTCTTGATACGCGCCATGGATCAAATCACCTCCGGGGCCAGGGAAACGATGCGCATGAACTTCTTCTCGCGCAGCTCACGGCCGACGGGGCCAAAGATACGAGTACCGCGGGGCTCGCCATCGTTCTTGAGGATTACGGCAGCGTTCTCGTCGAAGCGGATGTAGGAACCGTCGGGACGGCGGCGCTCTTTGCGGGTGCGCACTACCACGGCCTTAACGACATCGCCCTTCTTGACGTTGCCGCCAGGAATGGCGTCCTTGACGGTGGCGACAATGGTGTCACCAATACCCGCATAGCGACGACCAGAGCCACCGAGAACACGGATGCAAGGATTTCCTTGGCACCAGTGTTGTCAGCGACCTTTAGTCGTGACTCCTGCTGGATCATTTACAATTCTCCTGTCGTCGAGCTGGTTCTCGCGCAACACGCGAGCCTAGCCGAACGTTCAATGGTACTTTGCACTAGCCACCGTTGGCTGGGTTAGGCCAAGAGGGTGACTCTAGAGAGCCAGACACAGACACATATGTGGAGGTCTCTGGCATAAAGCTCTAGACGTACAACTTGGCCAGTTTATCGGTATTGCCCGACGGCGCAAAAGACGCTAAGGGGCCCTGTCGCCTATGCATTTGCTCACCACTGCGTAAGGTGCCCCTCCCCCTTAATGTAAAGCCCCAGGTGGCGCCAATAACGACGACGACGACGGAGCGGGTAACGCTGCGGGGCAGGGCTGGCACAGCCCGGCGCGCCGGGAGCCGTCGAGCACAGGCGGGCACAGCCGGGCGGGGTTGGCACAGCCTGGAACGGACAGGCACCGCAGCCGGGCGTGGGGCGAGTCGGGAACGGGCGCCGTCGTCGTCGATAAAGAAAAAGGGTGCGGCCCCGGTAAACCGGAACCGCACCCTCAGATCAGGTGCGAGCGGGCCGCAGCCCACCCGCCGACCATGGCAGCCTTACTTGGCCTTCTCCACGATCTCCACTAGACGCCAGCGCTTGGTGGCGGATAGCGGACGGGTCTCCATGATCGAAACCAGGTCGCCGACGTGTGCCGAGTTGGCCTCGTCGTGCACCTTTACCTTCTTGGAACGACGTAGCACCTTGCCATATAGGGAGTGCTTGTAGCGCTCCTCGACCAGGACTACAACGGTCTTGTCCATCTTGTCGGAGACTACGTAGCCGCGACGCACCTTGCGGTGGTTGCGTTCGGTAGCCTCAGCGGCGGTCTGCTCGCTCACTTGGCCTCCTCAGAGCTGGGCGCGGTGCGGATACCGAGCTCACGCTCGCGCACAATGGTGTAAATGCGGGCGATATCGCGACGCACGGCCTTGAGACGGCCACGGTCCTCTAGCTGACCGGTGGCAGCGGCAAAACGCAGGTTGAAAGCTCGGCCTTAGCCTTGGTGAGCTCCTCAGCCAGACGCTCGTTGTCCATACCGTCCAGGTCGGAGGGCGTAAGATCCTTGGAACCGATAGCCATCAGTTGTCACCACCCTCACGAGTAACGAAACGGGTCTTCATAGGGAGCTTGTGCTGGGCGCGGCTCATGGCCTCGCGAGCCAGCGACTCGGGAACACCAGCCAGCTCGAACATGATGCGTCCGGGCTTGACGTTGGCGATCCACCACTCCGGGGCACCCTTACCGGAACCCATACGGGTTTCGGCGGGCTTCTTTGGTCAGCGGGCGGTCCGGGAAAATGTTAATCCACACCTTACCGCCACGCTTGATGTGACGGGTCATGGCGATACGGGCCGCTTCAATCTGACGGTTGGTGATGTAGGCGGGCTCTAGAGCCTGAATGCCGTAGTCACCGAAGGCGAGCTGGTTGCCGCCCTTGCTTAGGCCCGTACGGTGCGGGCGGTGCTGCTTGCGGAACTTAGTCCGACGGGGAATGAGCACGGCTCAGGCCTCCGTTCCCTGCTCGGTGGCAGCGCCCTCGGCGACCGGCGCCTGCTCGGTCCGCTGCTCGCTGTTGTTACGCGGGCCACGGTCGTTGCGGCGTCCACGACGCTCGCCACGACGGCCACGAGGAGCGGCCTCGGCCTGCTGACGGGCAAAGTCACGCTCGGTGACGTCACCCTTGTAGATCCACACCTTCACACCCAGACGGCCGAAGGTGGTCTTGGCCTCGTAGAAGCCGTAGTCGATGTTCGCACGCAGGGTGTGCAGCGGCACGCGGCCCTCGCGGTAGAACTCGCTGCGGCTCATCTCGGCGCCGCCTAGACGGCCAGAGCACTGCACACGCACGCCCTTGGCGCCAGAGCGGATAGCGGACTGCATACCCTTACGCATGGCGCGACGGAACGAGACACGGCTGGCCAGCTGCTCGGCGATGCCCTGGGCAACCAGCTGAGCTTCGATCTCGGGGTTCTTGACCTCGAGGATGTTGAGCTGAACCTGCTTGCCGGTGAGCTTCTCTAGCTGGGCGCGTAGACGCTCAGCCTCGGCGCCGCGACGGCCGATCACAATACCCGGACGGGCGGTGTGTAGGTCGATGCGGACGCGGTCGCGGGTGCGCTCGATGTCAATACGGGCGATACCAGCGCGCTCCAGACCAGTGTTCAGTAGACGACGGATCTCGATGTCCTCGGCTACGAAGTCGCAGTAACGCTGACCGCTCTTCTTGGAGTCAGAGAACCAGCGCGAACGGTGGTCAGTGGTGACGCCCAGGCGGAACCCGGTCGGGTTGACCTTCTGCCCCATTAGCGGGCCCCTTCCTTCTTAGCGTCGTCCTTGGTACCGACGACTACGGTGATGTGGCTGGTACGCTTCAGGATTCGCGAAGCGCGCCCCTGGGCGCGGGGACGGAATCGCTTGAGGGTCGGGCCCTCGTCAGCGTAAGCCTCAAGAATTAGCAGCTCTTCCTCGCGGAAGGTCTCGCCGGCGGCCTGCGCCTTAACGCGGGCGTTAGCGATAGCTGACTCGACGACCTTGCGCACCGGCACGGCAGCAGCCTGCGGGGCAAAGCGCAGCACGTTGGTGGCCTCTAGCGCGTTCTTGCCGCGAACGACGTTGATGACTCGACGAGCCTTCATCGGCGTGCAGCGCACGTACTTTGGCCTGCGCCTTAGCTTCCATGTTTCTTGCCTCTCTTCTTCAGGTCCGTCAGCGGCGCGACTTGCGGTCGTCCTTGACGTGCCCGCGGAAGGTGCGGGTCGGGGCGAATTCACCCAGCTTGTGACCAACCATGGACTCGGTGACGAACACCGGCACGTGCTTGCGACCGTCGTGGACGGCGAAGGTGTGCCCTAGGAAGTCAGGGGTGATCACGCTGCGGCGGGACCAGGTCTTGATGACGTTGTGGGTGCCCTTTTCGTTCTGAGCGTCTACCTTCTTCTGCAGGTGCTCGTCGACGAAGGGACCCTTCTTCAAACTACGCGGCATATCAGGCTCCTATCAGCGCTTCTTGCCGGTCCGACGACGACGCACGATGAGGCGGTCGCTGGACTTGTTGGGACGACGGGTACGGCCTTCGGGCTTACCCCAAGGCGAAACAGGGTGACGACCACCAGAGGTACGACCCTCACCACCACCGTGGGGGTGGTCAACCGGGTTCATAACCACACCACGTACGGTCGGGCGGACGCCCTTCCAACGCATACGGCCGGCCTTACCCCAGTTGATGTTGGACTGTTCGGCGTTGCCGACTTCACCAACGGTGGCGCGGCAAGCAACCTCAACCATGCGGATTTCACCGGAAGGTAGACGCAGGGTAGCGTACTTACCTTCCTTGGCTACTAGCTGGGCGGAGGTACCCGCGCTACGAGCCAGCTTGGCGCCGCCACCGGGACGCAGCTCAACAGCGTGCACCACGGTACCAACCGGGATGTTACGCAGCTGTAGGTTGTTACCGGGCTTGATGTCGGCCTCGGGGCCAGACTCAACGCGGTCACCCTGGGACAGCTTGTTGGGAGCGATGATGTAGCGCTTCTCGCCGTCTGCGTAGTGCAGTAGGGCGATGCGGGCGGTGCGGTTGGGGTCGTACTCAATGTGAGCGACCTTGGCGGGTACGCCGTCCTTGTCGTGACGACGGAAGTCGATCACACGGTAGGCGCGCTTGTGACCGCCACCCTTGTGACGGGTGGTCACGCGGCCGTTGTTGTTACGGCCACCAGTCTTGGATAGGGGACGAACCAGGGACTTCTCGGGCTCGCTACGGGTGACCTCAACGAAGTCTGCCACGGAGGAGCCACGACGGCCGGGCGTCGTCGGCTTGTACTTACGGATTGCCATTTCGATCCTTTACCTCTCGTAGCCTCAGTTAGCTACTTCGCCAAAGATGTCAATGGTCCCCTCGCGCAGCGTGACGATCGCGCGCTTGGTGTCCTTGCGCTTGCCGATCCCGAAACGGGTGCGGCGGCTCTTGCCCTTTGCGGTTAGCGGTGTTCACCGAAGCCACCTTCACGTCGAAGATGGACTCAATGGCGTTCTTGATTTCGGTCTTGTTGGCCGAAGGCGCCACCAGGAAGGTGTACTGACCGCGGTCCATGCAGGCGTAGGACTTCTCAGAGACCACGGGGGCGACGATGACGTCGCGCGGGTTCTTGCTGGATTCGAGGCTCACTTGGACTCCTCCTCACCCTTGCCCAGGAAAGCGTCCAGGCCAGCGGTGGTGAAGACGACGTCGTCGTTAACGAGAACGTCGTAGGTGTTCAGCTGGTCGGCCCAGAGAATGTGTGCCTCAGGGGCGTTACGCAAGCTCAGGGCGCTCAGTTCGTCGGCGCGGTCCAGAACGATCAGGCTCTTGCGAGTGCTGATGTTGCGTAGAGCGCTCAGAGCGGCCTTGGTAGAAGGCTTGCTCTCGGTGACGAACTCAGTAATTACGTGCAGGCGGCCGTTACGCACGCGGTCAGACAGGGCGCCACGCAGAGCGGCAGCCTTCATCTTCTTGGGGGTGCGCTGGCTGTAGTCACGCGGCTGCGGGCCGTGGACGGTGCCACCACCGGCGAACTGCGGTGCACGGGTCGAACCCTGACGAGCGCGACCGGTACCCTTCTGGCGGTAAGGCTTGCGACCACCACCGCGGACCATGCCGCGAGTCTTGGTGGCGTGGGTGCCCTGGCGGGCAGCAGCCAACTGAGCAGTCACAACCTGGTGCATCAGGGCGATGTTGGTTTCTACATCGAAGATCTCGGCGGGCAGAGCGGCAGTGCCGGTCTTTTCACCCTTGGAGTCAACGATGTCAACGTTGATTACGTCAGACATGCTTTCAGGCTCCCTTCACAGCGGAGCGAACCAGTACCACGGCACCCTTGGGGCCGGGGATGGCGCCGTTGACGAGGATGTAGCCCTTCTGAGCGTCCACGCCGCGGACCTTTAGGTTCTGAACGGTACGGCGCGCGTGGCCCATACGACCGGCCATGCGCAGACCCTTGAAGATGCGACCGGGAGTGGCGCAAGCGCCTACCGAACCGGGCTTACGGTGGTTGCGGTGTGCACCGTGGGAGGCGGAAACACCCTTGAAGCCGTGACGCTTCATAACACCAGCGAAACCCTTACCCTTGGTGGTGCCGGTGACATCCACCAGCTCGCCGTCGGCGAAGACCTCGGCGGTCAGTTCCTGACCTAGCTCTAGGCCCTCAACGGAGGTACGAATTTCAGCAACGTGGCGGCGCGGGGACACGCCGGCCTTGGCAAAGTGACCAGCCATCGGCTTGGTGACCTTGTTTCTTTTAGCTCACCAAAAGCAAGCTGTACGGCTTCATAGCCGTCGTTTTCAACGGTGCGCAGCTGGGTGACGACGTTAGTGTCGACACGCACAACGGTGACGGGGCGGAGGACGCCGTTCTCATCCCAGATCTGCGTCATGCCGAGCTTGGTGCCCAGCAGAGCCTTACGGCTCTTGTTCTGCGTAGTCATGGTGTGGCAATCCTCAGAGCTTGATTTCGATGTTGACATCTGCAGGCAGGTCGAGACGCATCAGCGAGTCAACAGCCTTGGGAGTCGGGTCGATAATGTCGATCAGTCGCTTGTGAGTACGCATTTCAAAGTGCTCACGACTGTCCTTGTACTTGTGCGGAGACCGGATAACGCAGAATACGTTCTTCTCGGTCGGCAGCGGCACTGGGCCTACGACCGTCGCACCAGCGCGAGTTACGACGTCGACGATCTTACGCGCCGAGGAGTCGATGACCTCGTGGTCGTAGGACTTTAGCCGGATGCGGATCTTCTGTCCCGCCATGGCGCCTAACCTCTTTCTTCTTGACGACCGGTCCACGCGCTCGGGCGTGTCGCATGCCGCGACTCACCAAGCCCCTATTAAGTAATTAAAAGGATTGCGAACCAGTCTGGACACACGGAATTCACAACTTGCGTTGCGTCCGTCAGACAAACACTGCATTGCTCGGAAGGCGACCAACCGAGATACAGCGGCTGCGCAGGGCAAGCCCCGAGCAACCCCTCTAACTTACCAGCGTTAGGCCGCAGTGGTTAAGGCACTGCATCACTTTATGTTTGTGAAGCCCAGCACTCTGCACTATCCATGCATCATCCATAGGCAAAATCAGTCTGCAAATACAGGCAAAATCATCCCTTCCCTATGATTTTTTCATGGGGTTTTATAGGCAACGGACGAAATATCAGTATCTGTAGCCAGGCAAAGTAGCAGAGATGGCTGGCGGGCCAGGCAGACAAAGTAGCTCGGCAAACAGAGTTGACTGACAGGGCAGGCTCAGAGTGTAGACGGCACTGCGGCAGTCAGTATTGCGGCAGACAATATTTAAGCAGGGACAGCATTACAACAAATACAGCGGCAGGCCCGACAGGCCCAGCAGACCCGGCAGACCCAGCAGACCCGGCAGAGCAGGCAGACCCGGCAGAGCAGGCAGACCCGGCAGACCCAGCAGACAAGCCAACCAATATGCAGAACTCACGGGCAGGCCCAACAGACAATATTGCAGAAGCGCGGCCGACAGTTAGGTGTCTCCTGGTCTTCGCCAGCTGGGGGCATCCGTCTCCGGGCACATCGCCCCCTACTTCATCGCCAACTCCTACCACATCGACGACGCCGCCCACTCCCCCGCCTCTGGTGCAGCCCCGGCCGGCTGGGACTAAACATCACCAACGCACCCCAGCGGCGCCGTCGTTAGTTGGCACTGACTCCTGTTAGCCAAGCGGTATCTGAAAAACAAAATGACGACGACGACGCTCTCCCCTAAAACCTGCACTACCGCCGTCGGCCACCAACCCTGGCACACCTTCCCAGCAGCATCAGCCCAGCCAGGCTTACCCCACCCCTCTGCTACAAGCCCACCAGCACCCCGGCCAACCCTAGCCAGGTCACCGTCCAGGATTATCCCCGGCCAGGCCCACGCCTGTTCACAGATACTGACATTTCGTCCGTTGCCTATGAAACCCCATGAAAAAATCATAGGGAAGGGACGATTTTGCCTGTGAATACAAATATCCCCGGCACCCACTGAGGGGCACCGGGGATATCAGTTAAAGATCAATCAGTTCACTTGATGATCTTGGTAACACGGCCGGAACCAACGGTGCGGCCACCCTCACGGATAGCGAAGCCGAGGCCCTCTTCCATGGCGATGGGCTGGATTAGCTGAACGGTCATCTCGGTGGTGTCACCGGGCATAACCATCTCAGTGCCCTCGGGCAGGGTGATAACACCGGTCACGTCAGTGGTACGGAAGTAGAACTGCGGACGGTAGTTGCTGTAGAACGGGTTGTGACGGCCACCCTCGTCCTTGGTCAGGATGTAGACGTGACCCTCGAACTCGGTGTGAGGAGTGATGGAGCCGGGCTTGCAGACAACCTGGCCACGCTCGACGTCCTCGCGCTTGATACCACGCAGCAGCAGACCACAGTTCTCACCGGCCCATGCCTCGTCCATGGCCTTGTGGAACATCTCGATACCGGTAACGGTGGTCTTCTGAGCGTCGCGGATACCCAGGATCTCAACCTCAGAGTTGATGGGGAGCTTACCGCGCTCAACACGACCGGTAACCACGGTGCCACGACCGGTAATGGTGAAGACGTCCTCGATGGGCATCAGGAACGGCTTGTCCATGTCACGGACGGGGGTGGGGATGAACTCGTCAACGGCGTCCATCAGCTCTTCAACGGACTTGGTCCACTCGGGGTCGCCCTCCAGAGCCTTCAGAGCGGAGACGCGGATTACGGGGGCGTTGTCGCCGTCGTAGTCCTGGCTGCTCAGCAGCTCGCGAACCTCCATCTCGACCAGGTCGAGAAGCTCTTCGTCGTCCACCATGTCGGACTTGTTCAGAGCAACCATCAGGGCGGGCACACCCACCTGACGGGCTAGCAGAACGTGCTCACGGGTCTGGGCCATCGGACCGTCGGTGGCGGCCACAACCAGGATGGCGCCATCCATCTGAGCAGCACCGGTGATCATGTTCTTGATGTAGTCAGCGTGACCGGGGGCGTCCACGTGAGCGTAGTGACGCTTCTCGGTCTCGTACTCGATGTGCGCGATGTTAATGGTAATACCGCGCTGCTTCTCCTCAGGAGCCTTGTCGATGGAGTCGAAGGGGGGACTCCTCGTTTAGGTCCGGGTACTTGTCGTGCAGCACCTTGGAGATGGCGGCGGTCAGAGTGGTCTTACCGTGGTCAACGTGACCGATGGTACCGATGTTAACGTGCGGCTTCTTACGTTCGAACTTGGCCTTTGCCACTTGTGTCCTCCTGGACTCGGGTAGATCTACGCATACGCGACATGCCAATGATACCGGCTTGTGGGCGCTTAGACCTACAGGAAATTATGAGTTGAATCTATCGGAATAGGGTGCCCGGCGCTAGTTGACATGATCTAGAGGGTTTTCTAGTTATCACTTGGCCTGTTGGGGGGCCTACCGGGCGGTGGGGGCGGGGGCGACGACGTCGGACAGCGGATCAGCCTGTAGCTAACTGCCTGCCGTGGTCGCCCCTTTCCCTAGGAACAATCAGTTACCGCGAACCTTGGCGATGATCTCGTCGGCCACGTTGCGGGGAACCTCGGCGTAAGAGTCGAAGGTCATGGTGTACACGGCGCGTCCCTGAGTCTTGGAACGCAGGTCACCAACGTAACCGAACATTTCGCTTAGCGGCACCTGGGCGCGGATAACCTTGACACCTACGGCGTCTTCCATGGACTGGATGGTGCCACGGCGAGAGTTAAGGTCACCGATAACGTCACCCATGTACTCCTCAGGAGTACGCACCTCAACGGCCATGATCGGCTCTAGCAGAACCGGGGAGGCCTTCTTGGCGCCCTCACGGAACACCATGGTACCGGCGATCTTGAATGCCATTTCAGAGGAGTCAACCTCGTGGTAGGCACCATCGATCAGGGTAGCCTTGACGTCCACCATCGGGTAGCCAGCCAGTACACCATTGAGCATGGCGTCCTGGATACCGGCGTCGACGCTGGGGATGTACTCACGCGGCACGCGACCACCGGTGACGGCGTTCTCGAACAGGTAGTGTTCGCCTTCTTCAACTTCACTCGGGTCGAGCGGCTCGAAGGTGACCTGAACCTTAGCGAACTGACCGGAACCACCAGTCTGCTTCTTGTGAGTGTATTCGACCTTCTCGACCTTCTTGCGGATGGTCTCACGGTAGGCAACCTGGGGAGCGCCCACGTTAGCCTCAACCTTGAACTCACGACGCATACGGTCAACCAGAATGTCCAGGTGTAGCTCACCCATACCACCGATAACGGTCTGGCCGGTTTCCTCGTCCAGGCGCACGGTGAAGGTGGGGTCTTCGTCGGACAGCTTCTGAATAGCGGTCGACAGCTTCTCCTGGTCACCCTTGGTCTTGGGCTCGATGGCCACGTGGATAACCGGGTCCGGGAAGGTCATGGACTCAAGCACGATCGGGTCGCTCTGGGCGCACAGGGTGTCACCGGTGGTGACGTCCTTGAGGCCGATGAAAGCGTAGATGTGACCGGCGTGAGCGGTCTCGACCGGGTTCTCCTTGTTGGAGTGCATCTGGAAGAGCTTACCGATGCGCTCCTTCTTGCCCTTGGTGGCGTTTAGTACCTGGTCACCCTGGCTTACCTTGCCGGAGTAAACACGTACGTAGGTTAGCTTGCCGTAGAACGGGTGGGCGGCAACCTTGAATGCCAGGGCGGAGAAGGGGGCGTTCTCGTCGGCGGGACGGGTCAGCTCGGTCTCCTCGTCGCCTACCTTGTGACCGGTTACGTCGGGCACGTCCAGCGGGCTGGGCAGGTAGTCGATGACGGCGTCCAGTACGCACTGCACACCCTTGTTCTTGAAGGCGCTACCGGCCAGAACCGGGAAAGCTTCACCGGCAATGGTCAGCTTACGGATACCGGCCTTGATTTCCTCAATGGTGAGTTCTTCACCTTCGAGGTACTTCTCCATTAGCTCTTCGCTGGTCTCGGCAACAGCCTCAACTAGCTCGGTGCGCAGGATTTCGGCCTGGTCGCGTAGGTCTTCGGGGATCTCTTCGTATTCGACGACGGAGCCACGGGTTTCCTTACCGTCGGCGTCCTTCTCCGGGAAGCGCACAGCGCGCATCTCGATCACGTCAACTACACCAGAGAACTCGTTCTCAGCGCCGATGGGGAAGTTAATCACCAGCGGGGTGGCGTGTAGACGCTCACGAATGGTCTTAACGGAGTAGTCGAAGTTGGCGCCCAGCTTGTCCATCTTGTTGATGAAGCAGATACGGGGCACGTTGTACTTGTCAGCCTGACGCCACACGGTCTCAGACTGGGGCTCGACACCTTCCTTACCGTCGAAGACAGCCACGGCGCCGTCGAGCACACGCAAAGAGCGCTCAACCTCAACCGTGAAGTCCACGTGTCCGGGGGTGTCAATGATGTTGATCTGGTTCTTCTTCCAGAAACAGGTGGTAGCAGCGGAGGTAATGGTAATACCGCGCTCCTGCTCCTGCTCCATCCAGTCCATCGTTGAGGCGCCATCGTGAGTCTCACCGATCTTGTAGTTAATACCGGTGTAGAACAGGATGCGCTCAGTAACGGTGGTCTTGCCGGCATCGATGTGAGCCATGATGCCGATGTTGCGGACCTTCTTAAGGTCGGTCAACACTTCGAGTGCCACAGGTGGTGTCCTTCGGTTGTGTTTAAAAAGTAACTACCGCAGCGGCAACCAACACCAGCTTCACCAGGCTGGCCACCGCCGTCGGTATAGCTGTACTACCAGCGGTAGTGAGCGAAGGCCTTGTTGGACTCGGCCATCTTGTGGACGTCTTCGCGACGCTTAACAGCGGCGCCTAGACCGTTGGAGGCGTCCAGAATCTCGTTCATGAGACGCTCGGTCATGGTGTTTCGCGACGCTGGCGGGAGTAGTCAACCAACCAGCGCAGAGCCAGGGTGGTGGCGCGGCCGGGGCGAACCTCAACCGGAACCTGGTAGGTAGCACCACCGACACGACGGGAGCGAACCTCAAGGGTAGGACGAATGTTGTCCAGGGCGCGCTTGAGAACGCTTACCGGGTCCTGATCGGTCTTGGAGCGAACACCCTCAAGAGCACCGTAAACGATGCGCTCGGCGGTGGACTTCTTGCCGTCCAGGAGTACGCGGTTAACCAGCTGGGTTACAACCGGGGAGCCGTATACGGGGTCAACAACGATGGGGCGCTTAGGTGCGGGACCCTTACGAGGCATTACTTCTTCTCCTTCTTGGCACCGTACTTGGAACGAGCCTGGGCACGGCCCTTAACACCCTGGGTGTCGAGGGCGCCACGGACGATGTGGTAACGCACACCGGGAAGGTCCTTAACACGACCACCGCGCACTAGCACGATGGAGTGCTCCTGCAGGTTGTGGCCAACACCGGGGATGTAAGCGGTGACCTCAATACCAGAGGACAGACGCACACGGGCGACCTTACGCAGAGCGGAGTTCGGCTTCTTCGGGGTGGTGGTGTACACACGGGTGCATACACCGCGTCGCTGCGGGCTGGCCTTCAGCGCGGGGGTCTTGGAAGACGAGCGCTTCGAGCTGCGGCCCTTGCGGACGAGCTGCTGAATAGTAGGCACTACTGATTCTCCATCTTAAGTGCTTGAATCTGACAAATTTTGCTATCCGCGCTGGTAATTGTTACGTCTTGACGACGCCGGACGCTGATCCCTCAGCCACTTGCTAGATGAAAACTAACTAGGCTTTGCGGCGCACGTTGCCACGAAGCTCTAGGCCGGCCCGCAGCAGTCAGCTTTAACGCTGAGCTTTAATCACTGCGTCCGGAACCGCGTGGCGCGGTCCGTCGGTTCCCGCCGTGGCAGACCCACGTGGCCAACAAATCGCTAGCTGGGAACGGAAGCGTCCGCCCATGCGGACACCGTCCATAAGTTTACGGCCCCCACCCGGTTTTGACCAGAACGCTGGGGGCATAAAGCACTGTGGCGGTGGACTCAACCACCGCCACAGTTTTATTGTGCCGCGTTAATTTGGCTTCGCTTAAATTTGGCTTCGCTTAAACCTCGCGCAGCTTAAGTCTTGTGCCGCTTAAATTTCGCGCCGGCCAATGTCTGCCCGGCCCGCCAGCAAACCCTCAACCCAGTTGCGGGCGCTGCGGAAGGCGTCGTCGGAAGTACCCACAGCTGGGACGTTAGCGACGCCGTCGATGCGCGGATACGAACCCATAAAACGCACCCACGGCGAGTGGCGATGCAAACCCACCAAAGCCGCCTGCACGCGCTCTTCAGATACGTGCCCCACGATGTCAATGGAGAACTCATAGTTACCCAGGCCATCGCCGCTGGGGCGCGACTCAATACGCGACAGGTCCACTCCGCGCACAGCGAACTGCTCCAGCATGGTTAGCAGCGCACCGGACTCGTTGACCGGCAAGGCCACCTGAATGGTGGTTTTGTCGGCCCCGGTGGGCGCCGGCAGTGATCCGGGGCGTGAAACCAGCACAAAGCGGGTCACCGCGCCGGGGTTGTCGGCCACATCCTGATACAGCGCCTGCAAGCCGTAGCTGCTCACCGACACCGCGTTACACAGGGCCGCATCAAAACCAGCCTCGCCCTGGCTAAGCAGCTGGGCGGCAGCAGCGGTGGAGGTGGCGGGCACATGCACGGCGCCAGGGAAGGTGGACTCCACCCAGCCTCGACACTGGGCCCAGGCGTGGGGGTGGGTGCCGATGCGACGTACCTGCTCAGGGGTAGTACCCGGACGCACGGCCAGCTGGAACACCACGCTGACGTGCATCTCCCCCACAATCACCAGTGGCTGGCCGTGGGCTAGCGCATCCAGGGTGGCGTTGACGCCGCCCTCAATGGAGTTCTCAATGGGCACCACAGCCCGATCTGCCTGCCCGTTGCGCACTGCCGCGAGCGCCTGGGGGGCGCTGGTCATGGGCAGTAGCACCGCGTCGGGGCTGGCTACCTGGCGTACGGCCTGTTCGGTGAAGGTACCGAAGGGCCCTAGGAAGGCGATCCGCAGTGGCACGCTCACACTCAGACGCGCTTTACCAGCGGGAAGGTGATGGTTTCGCGAATGCCCTGGCCGGTTAGGGCCATGAGCAGACGGTCAATACCCATACCCATACCACCGCAGGGCGGGAAGCCCTGTTCCATGGCTACCAGGAAGTCTTCGTCTAGCACCATGGCTTCGGGGTCGCCGTTGGCGGCGGCTAGGGCCTGGGCTTCGAAACGCTGACGCTGCACTACCGGGTCTGCCAGCTCAGAGTAGGCGGTGCCCGCCTCGAAACCGCGAATGTACAGGTCCCACTTTTCGGTTAGGCCCGGACGGGAGCGGTGGTAGCGGGTTAGCGGTGAGGTGTCCTCGGGGAAGTCGTAGACGAAGGTGGGACGCCATAGCTTGTTACCCACTAGTTCTTCGAAGATGTCTTCAACGATCTTGCCGTTTACGGCGTAGTCGTCAACTTCCAGGCCCACCTTTTCGGCCAGCTTGATTAGCTCTTCGCGGGGGGTGTTGACGGTGATTTCTTCACCTAGGGCTTCAGAGACGGAGCCGTATAGGTCGATCTTGTCCCACTCGCCCGACAGGTCGTATTCGGTGCCGTCGGCCAGGGTGACGATCTCCTCGCCTTCGCTGAAACCAAAGGCGTCACGGGCGGCTTGCTGCACTAGGTTGCGGGTTAGCTCAGCCATGCCGTTGTAGTCGGAGTAGGCTTCGTAGGCTTCCAGCGAGGTGAATTCGGGGCTGTGGGAGGAGTCCACGCCCTCGTTGCGGAAGTTGCGGTTCATTTCGAACACGCGGTCTACGCCACCAACTACGGCGCGCTTTAGGTAGATCTCGGTGGCGATACGCAGGTAGAGATCCATGTCGAAGGCGTTCATGTGGGTTACGAACGGACGCGCCGCTGCCCCACCGTGAATTACCTGCAGGATCGGGGTTTCTAGCTCAATGTAGTCGCGCTTGTAGAAGTTTTCGCGGATTGAGCGGTTGACGGCGGCGCGGATACGCACCATGTCACGGGCGGCAGGGCGCATGATTAGGTCTAGTTCACGACGACGCACGCGCTGCTCTTCGGACAGGGTTACGCTCTGGCCTTCTTCGTTGGTCCAGGTCTTGGGTAGGGGGCGCAGGGCCTTGGAGGCGATGCGCCAGGCCGGGACGAGCACGTCGTCGTCGCTGGCCTGAGCTACCTCTACGCCCTCACGTAGCTGCGGGGCAGCAAATACGCTCAGCTCACCGCGACGGGAGGAACCTACCTGGCCGTGTACGAATAGGTGGTCACCTAGGTCGACGTCGGCCTTGAAGGCTGCCAGTGAGGAGTGGCCCTGGCTGGGCATGGCCTTAGCTGACAGCATGGCCTGCAGGGTTACCCCGGCGCCATCTTGAAGGGTGACGAAGCACAGGCGCCCGGTGTTGCGCAGGAAGATTACGCGTCCGGCCACGCCCACAGTGGACTGCGGGTCGTTTTCGTCAGCCATCTGACCGGCTTCGAGCGCCCCGAAGCGCTCACGCACGGCGGCGATAGTGGTGGTTACCGGGACAGACACCGGGTAGGGGTCCCAGCCTTCTTCGCGCAGGCGCTCGCGCTTGGCGGCGCGCACGGCGAATTGTTCGTGTACGGGGGTTTCGGCTGCGCTCTTGGTTTCGCTTGCGCTGTTAGTTTCGCTCACGAGCGCTAGTTTAGCCGCCCGCCCCGGCCGCCTCTAACCCTGAGAGCGATAGTCGGCGAAGCTCACGCCACTGGATTGCAAACCGGAGAAGTTGTCGGGAACCTGGCCGGGTTCGTTGCCGGTTTCAATGATCTTGTTGGCTTCATCCACGAACACCACGTGGGGGTGTACATGCTGGCGGTGACGTCATCCATCTGCCCGTAGGCGATCAGAATCACGACGTCGCCGGGGTTTACTAGGTGGGCTGCGGCGCCGTTGATTTTGATGCCGCCAGCCCCGCGTTCACCGGGGATCACGTAGGTGGACAAGCGGTTACCGTTGGTGCAGTCGCAAATATCTACCCGTTCACCGGGCAAAATATCGGCTGCTTCCAGCAGCGCCGCATCAACAGTGATAGAGCCAACATAATTAAGGTCAGCTTGGGTGACGGTAGCCCGGTGGATTTTACCGGTCATCATGGTGCGAGTCTTCATGGTCAAGTAAGCCTAGCGCAAAGTAATCAAAGTGTTATCAATTAATCGCGTAGAGCCTACCTTAGCGGCTAGCGCTAGCAGGGCCGGCTCCCCCGCTACCGGCTGGTATTTTTGCGGGTCCAGGCCCAGGCCAGCACCGGCTAGGTCCACGAAGGAGTCAGCTCCAACCACGGCCACGTAATCAACTTCAACCCCGTCAGCATTAGCCAAATAAGCCAGGGCAGCCTGTCGCACCGCTGCGCCGTCGCCCCCGTTTTCAGCTGCGGCAATACCGGCCTTTAGAGCCTGAGATAGGGCCAGGGCCTGCTGGCGCTGAGTGGGGGTGAGATAAGCATTACGTGAGCTCATGGCCAGGCCGTCGCTTTCACGGCGGATATCAACTGGCTCAATGCTTAGCGGCACCGACAGGTCACGTACCATGGCGCGCACAATAGCTAGCTGCTGGGCGTCTTTGCGGCCAAATAGTGCCCAGGTGGGGCGGGTTAGGTGCATCAGGTTGAGGACCACCTGGCATACCCCGCCAAAGTGGGTGGGGCGGGTGGCGCCTTCAAGCACGGTGGCGATAGGGCCGGGGTTGATGGTTACCTGGGGCGTGCCCGAGGGGTAAATCACTTCCGGAGTGGGGGCGAAAACCACTAGTTGGCTTAGCTGCAGCTCATTTTCGGCTACTGTGCGTAGTTTTTCGACGTCGCCCTCTAGGTCACGCGGGTAGGCGTCCAGGTCCTCGCCGGGTGCGAACTGTAGGGGGTTGACGAAAATGGTCACCACTACGGTGCCGCCGGCCCCTACCAGCGCACCGGCGCGGCGCAGCAGATCCAGGTGGCCTTCATGCAAGGCGCCCATGGTCATTACCACGGCGCGGTTGGGCTCATTTGCGGCAATAGCGGCGGCTAGTTCTTCACGGGTATGGGCCAGGCTTAGCAACATGGCTACCAAATTAGTCCGGGTCGATCACCTGGTATAGCTGCTGGGCCACTTCAGGGGTGATTTGGCTATTAATCTCACAGCGTTGGGTGGTTGCCCGGGCCAGGGCACGGTAGCTGGCAGGGATATCCCGGTCGCGCCCGTCAGGCTCTTTGGCCTGCTCCAGGCTGTCTAAAGCGTTTAGGTGGCTACTTACAGTGCCGACGTCGCCGCGTGAGATAGGTCCGGTTAGGGCGCCTTCTCCTTCGTTTAAGGCCCGCTCCAGGGCGGCGCTTAGTAGCGGGCGCAGCACGGCGGCGGCATCTTCAATACCAATGGTGTTCAGGGTACGCATTGCCTGGGTGACCAGGGTGACTAGGTGGTTGGCACTGTGGGCCAGGGCGGCGTGGTAGACGGGCCGGTCACTGTCAATCACGCTGAAGGGTTCGCCGCCTAGTTCCACCGCGAGCGCCTGCACGATTGGTAGGAATGCGGGGGCGGCGGCCACCGCCATAGGGCAGCCAATTAGTCGCGGCAGGTCTAGGGATGTGCCAGAGAAGGTCATTACCGGGTGCAGGGCGGCGGTGATGGCCCCGGCTTGGGCGGCAGGGGCCAGTACTTCTAGACCGTAACTGCCGGAGGTGTGTAGCACGATTTGTCCCATGCGCCAGCCTTTGCGGGAAGCGACGCCGCTGACCAGGCCCGCTAGGGCGTCGTCGGGAACTGCCAAAATAACTAGCTCTGAGTTGGCCACAATGTCGTCCACGCTGGCCAGGGGCACGCCGGGCACCATCACTTGGGCGCGTTCGCGTGAGGCGGCGGAGACGGCGTGGATACCCACGATTTCGTGGCCTACCGCGCGTAGGGCGCTAGCTAGGGGCGAGCCCACTTTGCCGGCGCTGATAATTCCTATGCCAAGCCGTGAGGCACGCTGTTGATTCACGCTGGCAATTATATGGGCCCGCCACACAAAAACCCCGGGCCGCAGTTCACCATTGAGGCACCCTCCGGGGCGTTACTTTCTCACACCGAGTATCCGGGGATACACCGAATACAGTGACTATGCCGGGTTAGCCGCGCATACCCTCAACCGGGGACATGCGAGCCGAACGAGCCGCTGGCAGAGCCGAAGCGAGCATCGCGGCGAGCACACCCACAATGAGGATGACCACGTACCAGACGTACGGCAGGTCAAGCACGAGCGGGGCGCTGGCACTCACGGCAGCCATCACGATCTTCGCAGAAACCGCACCGATGACCGTACCGGCAATCATGCCGAGCACCACTGCTGCGAGCGTAATCAGGATCGCCTCAATGGAGATCATGCGGCGCAGCTGCTTGCGGGACAGGCCCAGCGAGCGGAGCATCGCGTTCTCACGGCGGCGTTCGTTGACCGACAGGGTCATCGTGTTTGCCACACCGATGATGGAGATGATCACTGCGAGCAGGAGCATCACCAGGGTGAAGGTCAGCATAACGGTCAGCAGCTGGTCGTAGGTCTGACGTTCCTGCAAACCACCGGTAAAGGAGCTGTCCGGGCTGATTCGGTTCAGGTCAGCCTGCAGGGTCACATTCTCGCTGCTGGTCAGCGGGGTTGCCGCACGCACCAGAACGACGGTGCTATTACCGCGTGCCTGGCTGGTGACGGTCAGATGTGCTGCCTTGGTCTGAGCTTCCTCAGCGGCGGGGTTGGCAACTGCCTGCGGGTTCTTGGCGTCCTGCAGCTTAGCGGCGGTGGCAGGGTTGACGATCAGCAGGTTCTGCTTGGTTTCGGACTTGACGGGCTTGAGTTCCAGTTCGCCGAGCGGGCCGCGCGCTTTCAGTCGGCTGGACTCATTCAGTCCGAGAGAGTTCCAGAGTGCCTGAGGTACGAGCACAGTGTCGTCGGCAAGGTTCGAGTTTTCGTCCGGCAGGATAGCCTTCAGGTCGGAGGAGCTTAGCGCCACCAGGTCAGCGTTCTGGTTGACGCTCTGACCCTCGTACTCGACGGTGTAGTCAACCACGCCGGCGGCGTAACCAACAGCGGCCGCTTGAACGTTCTTAATGCCCTTGGCCTTGGAGGCAATCTCTTCCGCCTTGGTCACGGTGGAGGCAGCCTCAGACTGGTCATAGGAGCTGTACTTCGCCTGCGCAGAAATCGGGTACTGCTGATCCAGCGCCTTGACGAACGATGCGCTCAGAACCGTGTAGCCGGTCAGCACAATCGACACGACCAGGGTACCGACGAGCACGGTACGGCCGGTGGAGACGGTGCGCTTGGGCGAACGCAGCGCGTTGGCGAGCGCAAGCTTACCGGTCTGAGTGCGGGTGACCATGCCGAGGGCACGTACCAGCGGGGGCAGCACCAGCGGGGTGATGAGGAAGACCGCAATACCGAGCAGCAGTGCTGCGAACATGCCGAGGAAGATTGCGGAGTTACCGTCGCGGTCCGTGCTGGTTGCCTTATCAAGAGCAGTCACAACAGCGACCACGCCACCGATGGCGAAGAGCACGCCGAAGATCGGGCCGATCTTACCGGGCTTGCTGACTTCGCGGTTGGTGTGCTCGCTCATCGCGCTAATCGGTGAGATGCGCAGGGCGCTTCGTGCCGGGGAGAGCGACGCCAGCACCGTGACGATGGTGCAGATCAGGGTACTGATAATCACCGGGGTGATGGAGTACGAGATCATGATGGTCGAAACCATGCTTCCCACCAGCATGCCGACCGGGAAGGTCAGCAACGCACCGATGAGGGAGAACACCACGCCCACGGTAATGGATTCGACGAGTAGCATCCGCACGAGGGAGCCGCTGCGGGCACCGAGGGTGCGCAGCAGGGCGAGCTCGCGGATGCGCTGGCCGACCAGCACCGCAAAGGTGTTGGAGATAACGAAGGACGAAACCAGCAGAGCCAGGGCCGCGAAGGCACCCAGGACCACGCTAATGGAGGTGAAGACCGTGGAGATACTCTTCTGGTAGTCTTCCAGCAGCTGCTGACCAGTCATGACGCGCGGGTCGTTCTTGGTGTCGCCGCTGCTGAGGGACTCCTGCAAGCTCTTGAGTTTGGCGTCGGTTACGCCGTCCTTGAACTTGAGGTAGATGAGGTTCGCGCCACCCCTGCTCCGGTAGCCTGCCGCCGAGCTACTGTTTTCTGTCTCGGCTGCTTTCAGGGTGGCTTCACCGAGGCTGGTGCCACCAATGAAGACAGCCTGGTTGGTGGTGGAGCCTTCAAAGCCGGGGTCGAAGAGACCGACGACGGTGTATTCGGCGGTCTTGTCAGTACCGGGTGCACTGACGGATTCTACAACGTCGGTGCTGGTGACCTTGCTGTTCAGCGAGAGGTTGTGCTTCTTCGCGAAGTAGGTAGAGACCATGATTTCGTGGTCGCTACCGGGGATTTTGCCCTGCACCTTGTACGGGAAGAGGCTCGAGTCGGCGGGTAGCTGGTTGTACTGCACCTGGGCTGCCTGGTCGCCGGTGCCGATCGTACCCGCAACGGCGTACTGCACCCAGTAGCCGGAGAGCAGGTCGCTCTGCTCCACCTTCTTGATCTGGTCACGGGTCAGGTAGATGGCGCTGCTGTCTTTACCGTCGCTGGTTGTAGCGGCGGAGGCGACGACCGCCTCGGCGCGAGAGAGCACGTCACCAACGGAGGAGTTGACGGTCGCCTGCAACGAGTTGGTGAGCATCATAATGGCTGCGATGAAGAAGGATGAGATCGCGATGCCTATGCCCGTGAGGACGTATTTTCCTTTGGAGGCGCGCAGGTTGGAGCGCGCCACCGTGTTCAGTGTGGTTGCCACGGCTTATCGACCTTCCAGCTGTGCCATTGCGCCGAGGACGGCGTCGTAGGTGGGTTCGATCATTTCGCCGGCGACCATGCCGTCCTTGATGAAGACCACGCGGTCTGCGTAGGAGGCGGCATTTGCGTCGTGGGTGACCATGAGGATGGTCTGTGCGTGGTCGGTTGCGGCGGCACGCAGCAGGCGCAGCACCTCGGCACCGGAGTTGGAGTCGAGGTTACCGGTCGGTTCGTCGGCGAAGACCACTTCGGGGCGTGCAAGCAGGGCGCGCACGATGGCGACGCGCTGCTGCTGACCGCCGGAGAGCTGTTCGGGGCGGTGGTCGAGGCGGGTTTCCAGGCCGAGGGTCTTGACCAGGTAGTCGCGCCACTGCGGGTCGGGCTTCTTACCGGCAAGGCCCAGCGGCAGGTCAATGTTCTGGCCCGCGGTGAGGGTGGGCACCAGGTTGAACGCCTGGAAAATAAAGCCGATGTGTTCACGGCGGAACTCGGTGAGGGCGTTGTCCTTCAGGCCGAAGAGCTCGGTACCGCCAATACGAATCGAGGTTGCCGGGTTCGGGTCGGGGGTGTCCAGGGTTGCGATGGTCTGCATCAGCGTGGACTTACCGGAGCCGGAGGGGCCCATAATGGCGGTGAACTTGCCCTGCTCAAAGTCAACGGAGACGTTGTTGAGGGCGTGGACGGTAGCTTCGCCCATGCCGTAGGTTTTGGAAAGGTTTCGTGCAGAGACGGCAGGCTGTGCCGTCTGGGCGTGAGGAGTTGTCGTAGTCATAGTTCAACTATTTAACGCTATATGGCGCTGACTACAGGGTTTTTCTCATCCTCCAGGTTGATTTTGGTGGGTGTTCACCGGGCCTTTAGCTACGGATGCGGGGCTCCTCGCTACTTCCGCGGGCTGAGATGAGCCTGTGGTGGGCGGGGCGGGGCGCGGACCTCATCCTTAAGTATGAGTGGCGGCCCAATCTGCGTTCTCACCCCGCTTCTCTCTCCCCCCGCTTCTCTCCCCCTCTCTGCCTCGCGCCTAAACCTATATACATAGTGCATGCGAAAAGCCTCCCATTCCCTGGACTTCAATTTCGATGTCCAAGAAACGGGAGGCAGTTAAAGGCTGGGCCCGGGGCGCTGCCCCTGGTTGGCTACTGGCCGGGGTGGGTGGTGCTGACGCGGCTTAGCCAGTTTTCTTCGGCGGCGCGGCGCATGCGGGCCCGATGTGCCTGGTGCGCCCACAACTGGCGGGCCTGGCCAGTGTCTAGGTGGCGGATCACCGGCTTGATCGGGCCGGGCACCATATCGAACTTAATGTTGGCTACATCCACTAGACGCTCGAAGGGGCCTTGGCTTAGCGCCAGGGATTGGCTGCGCTCGTGGGTGAGCACAATCAGGCGTCGCTTGAAGCGCCCGGCGCGGATAAGCACGGCGGTGTCGGTTACGGCCACCGCGTTGCGCTTGTATAGCAGCGGGTCGAGCCAGCGGGTGCGGCCCGGGGCGCACCACAGGTGGTCGCCGCTGGGGTTGGCAGTGCCGACGCCGTAGGCCATGTTGTTTAGCAGGGCTTGCGGGTTGGCGCTGGCTAGCTCTGGAATAACCAGCCATAGGGCGTAGAGAGCTTGGCCCCAGTCACCTACTGGCAGTAGCGAGTCGGCGGTGAAGTTGGCTTTGTTTTCACCGGTGGAATCAGTGCCCTCACTTGCACCGCTGACGCCGGCGGTGAGTACCTCCACACGCCACCAGCCCTTTAAGCGCCACATTAACGGCTGGGTTAGCTCGACGGCGTGAATGCGGTTAGGCGGCAAGGTACGCGAATAGGTTTGGGTTAGGCCTCCGTGTAGACGCAGGCCCACGCGGGAAACCGCTAGGGAGAAGTTGAAGTCGTGGTTAAAGCGACCCCACAGACTAGAGGCCATAGCGCTGGCTGCAGCAAATAAACCAAAACCAGCCCCCATAATGGCGCCGGCGTCACTTACCCCGCTTAACGCAAACACTCCGGCAATAATGATGGCAATTACACCCACCAAACTCAGCACTAGGGCTGGGTTGAGCAGGTAGGAGCCAATTAGCCTAGTGGAGCTGACCGAATACAGGGTTTGTTCTTCCAGCTGCGCGCCCGCAGCGTACTGGCCGGCGCCATACTGACCGGCCTGAGTGTAGTGACCACCTTGAACGTACTGGCCCGGCATTTGACCGCCCGGCTGCGGCGGCACCCGAGCCCCGGCAGCCTGCACCGCCTCCGCAGGCACACCGTTCGCCGTCGGCATCTGAGGAACCTGAGGCATTTGCGCATACTGGCCCGGCATTTGACCGCCCGGCTGCGACGCTGGCTGCACGCCTGGAACCGGCGCACCAGGAGCCATCTGAGCCAGGCCCATAGCCGCCCCCTCATGGGGAGCCTTAGCAGCAAAAGCCGCTTCCAACAGCTGGGCGCGAATCCCAGCCAACTCAGAGTTCTTCAGATAAGACAAATCCAGGTTAGAGCCACTGCCACCAGCACTTTCAATACGCACTGTACCCAAACCCAGCAGGCGAGCCACCAGGGTGCGATTGATATCTACCGACTGAATGCGCTCTAGATATACGCTGCGCTTATTTTTAAAAATAATGCCCTGGTGCAAAGTAATGGATTTAGCATCCAGAGTGTAGCTCATGCACCGCCAAGACACATACGCATACAGGCCCATAATTGCCAAAAACGCAACCACGCCCACAAGCACAACCAGCACCACTAAGCCCACATCATCAAGCAGGTGGTAATTTTCGGCTTGCTTAGATAGCTCACGTATTTCCTGCAAATTCTGGTAAGCCAGGAAAGCAAGCAGCGCCAACACTAGCTGCCAGGTTTTAAGGATTGGGGTCAACCAGTGCAGGCGTTGGGGCTGACCTAACGCTATGGGTTTAGGGGCGCCAGCTTGCATGCGCTGATTAAACAGCTCACGCGAAGAGGCATCAAAGCCGTTTGCAGGCAGAAATTCACTCATCACAGCCCTGCCATCTGGGAGCTACCAAGGCGGCTAAGGTGTTCACGTAGCGCCTCAGCTTCACCAGTGGGTAGACCCTGAATATTGGAAATAGTTGAGGCGCTCGCGGTGTGTAGGCGCAGGTCAGAAATGCCAAACATGCGCATCAGTGGGCCCTGGCTTAGATCCACATACTGCATACGACCATAGGGCACCACGGTAACCGTGCGCCACATGGCGCCGCGCTTGTAGATCAGCTCTGTGTCGGTTAGAGCGTAACCCATGTTTTTAACCTGGCGCGGCACTAGCCACAGTAGCCAGCAGGTGATCAGCACAAATAGCCCAAACACCGCCCAAAGCAGCGGGGAAATTGCTAGCGCGGCTACAGCACTGCCACCTAACAGCAGCAGCATAAAAATGACTACGTTGATCAGTCGCAGCGCTATCAGCGAGTGCGAAACCGGGCGAAACTCAATATCAGCTGGGGCAAGTGACATGTCTACTCCTTAGAACTACCACATATATACCTGATGGCTTTGGCTCCTGGCGCCCATTTTCATACTCTGAAATTCCAGCCGTGTCGACCTACACATTATTTTAGTTTAAAATTCAACTATGCTGAGGCCAACAGAAATGCTCAGCTATGAAGAAAATTGGTTCCCTCTCCTTTGGACACTAGGGCCCCTACCAGGGATCCCAAACTCGCACCGCAGCCGACTCCCTCCTACAGGCCATTGACCTAGCCCAGGGCGCCGAGCAGCTTGGTATTGATGGAGCTTATGTGCGCGTACACCACTTTGCGCGTCAGCAAGCCAGCCCCTTCCCGCTTCTAGCCGCCATGAGGGCACGCACCTCCAAGATCGAGCTGGGCACCGGCGTCGTCGACATGCGCTAGCGCATGTCTGAGTTATGGCGTTGGACGGAACACTTATTGCTTGCGGGCACGCGCAGCCCGCAGTCCGTTGGCGATGACGACGACTTCGGCGACCTCGTGCACGAGGACGACCGCTGCCAGGCCGAGCACGCCGGTGATCGCCAGCGGCAGCAGCACAGTGATGATCGCCAAGGACAGCACGATGTTCTGGTTGATGATCCTGCCGCCGCGGCGGGCGTGGCGCAGAGCCTGCGGGATGAGGCCGAGGTCGTGGCCGGTGAAGGCGACGTCGGCGGACTCGATCGCGGCGTCGGAGCCGGTCGCGCCCATCGCGATGCCCACGGTCGCCCCGGCCAGGGCGGGCGCGTCGTTGATGCCGTCGCCGATCATCGCGGTCGGCGACGTCTCCGAGAACCCGGCGACGATGCGAGCCTTGTCCTCGGGACGCAGCTCGGCGTGCACGTCGCCGATCCCGGCCAGCTTCGCCAGCGCAGCAGCGGTGCGGGAGTTGTCGCCGGTGAGCATGCTCACCTCGACGCCCTGGTCGCGCAGGGTCCGCACGACCTCGGGGACCTCGGGGCGCAGCTCGTCGCGGACGCCGATCGCCCCGGCCAGGAAGCCGTCGACGGTGACGAGCACGCAGGTCTGCCCTTCGGCTTCCAGGTCCTCGACCCGGGCCTTGAGCGGACCGGCGTCGATCCAGCGCGGACTGCCCACCGCCACCCTGCGGCCGTCGACCAGGCCACCGATGCCGTGCCCGGCCTCCTCGGCCACGTCCTGCGCGGCGGGAGTTCCCCGGCCCGCAGCGGCGATGGCGGCGGCGAGTGGGTGCGTCGAGTGCTGCTCCACGGCGGCAGCCCAAGCAAGCACCTGCGCATTGTCGAACCCATGGGCGGCGACGATGGCGGTTACCTCGGGCCGGTTGCGGGTCAGAGTGCCGGTCTTGTCTACGGCCAGGTGCCGGATGCCGCCGAGGCGCTCGAAGGCGGCCCCGCTCTTGATGACGACGCCGAACTTGGTCGCCGCGCCGATCGCGGAGACCACGGTGACGGGCACCGCGATCGCCAGCGCGCAGGGGCTGGCCGCGACGAGGACGACCAGGGCGCGGGTGATCCAGGTCTCCGGGTCGCCGAGCAGGGACCCGAGCACGCCGACGAGGACGGCGAGGACCATCACGCCGGGCACCAGCGGGCGGGCGATCCGGTCAGCGATCCGGGCTCGGTCGCCCTTTTCGGCCTGGGCCTGCTCTACCAGCTCCACGATCGTGGTCAGCGAGTTGTCGGTGCCCGCGGCGGTCGCCTCGACCTCCAACACGCCGGCGCTGTTGATCGCGCCCGCCGACACCGCTTCTCCGGGCGCGACCTCGACCGGGATCGATTCACCGGTGATCGCTGAAGTGTCCAGGCTCGACCGGCCCGAGCGGACCAGCCCATCGGTCGCGACCCGCTCGCCAGGGCGGACCAGCAGCACGTCGCCGACGGCGATCTCCCTGGCCGGGACCGAGACGGAGGTCCCGTCGCGCAGCACGGTCGCGGTCTCCGGCACGAGCTTCAGCAGCGCACGCAGCCCGCCGCGGGCGCGGTCCATCGCCTTGTCCTCCAGGGCCTCGGCGATCGAGAAGAGGAATGCCAGCGCGGCCGCCTCCTCGACGTAGCCGAGGATCACCGCGCCCACGGCGCTGATCGTCATCAGCAGCGCGATCCCGAGCTTGCGCTTCACAACGAGATTCCGGATCGCACCGGGCACGAACGTGTACGCGCCCAGCAGCAGGCCCGCCCAGAACGCGACCAGCGCCGCGATGTGCAGCCCCGACCACTCCAGCGCCAGGCCGGTGCCGAACGCGACGCCGGAGAGGATCGGCACGACCAGGCCGGGATCACGCCACCACGGGCGCTCTGCCTCCTCTGCCTCGTCTGCGGGGCTGGTCGTCGGCTCGTCGCAGCCGCAGGCGGCGCTCACGAGGCGTCCCCCGAACTGCTCGCGGCGCAGCAGCCCGGCACCGAGCAGGCCGGGTCGATGCACGGCGCGCTCTCGTCCACGGCGAGGGTCACATCGACCAGTGCCGTCAGCGCCGCAGCCAGGTGCGGGTTGGCGATCTCGTAGCGAGTCTGGCGGCCCTCGGGCTCGGCGACCACGATCCCGCAGTCGCGCAGGCAGGTCAGGTGGTTGGATACGTTCGAGCGGGTCAGCCCAGCTCGCGCGAGAGCACCGCGGGATGGCTCGGGCTGTCGAGCAGGGACATCAGGATGCGGGAGCGCGTCGGGTCGGCCATGGCCCGGCCGAGCCGGTTCATGACGTCAAGACGCGAAGCAATGGTCAGCATGCACTGAACTATACAGCAGCCGCTGACCTAATGTCCAGTTGTCGCGGCGGCGGACCAGAGCTGTCGCGCCGCTAGCGCGCGGTGGCCAGGCCGCACCGTCGGAACTAGAGAACTAGGCGGTGGCACCAGCACCGGGCTCTGAGGAGTCGTCGGAGTTATCCACAATGCACCAACGCTCCACTATCAGCCCGGCTACCATCCAGGCTAAACACCCCAGCGCGCAAGCCCCGGTATTCCAGCGCAGCGAGATCATAAACGGCGAACCCAGCGCAGTTAACGCAAACCCTAGCGCCCCCAGATAGGCCCCGGCAGCTAGGGCACCGGTAAGCGAGCAGGCCTGCGCGGCACTAACCGTTAAAGCCGCGCGCATGGGGTTAACCCATTTGGCGTCACGCTGATAGCGGCGTACTCGGTAGCCAAAAGCCAAGATCGCTAGCGCCGCCACTACGGCCGCAATGCCCCCATGCAAGGCGATAGCTGGGGGCCAGCCGTTTATTTGGGCCCCCAGACTCATAATCGCCCAGCCACAGCTGGCCCCCAGCAGGGCCAGCAAGGCTAGGACACGAAGCCGCGTGCGTTTCATTGACCGTTGTCTTGTGACTGGTCCTCACTGCTATCGCTGTCTTCATCAGCGTAAGGCGGTTCAATGTACTGGCCGGTAGGCAAGGTAGGCAGGTTGTCGGTTTCCAACCAGTCCAGAGCTAACCAGCGCACCCCGTCACGGTCGGGGGCTACATCAGCCAGTTGGGCGGTGTCTTGGCCATCTAGGCTCAGCTCACTGTCGGCAAAAGACCAGGGCAGCAGCACGAAGGCACGCTCGTGAGCACGCGGGTGCGGCAAGGTCAGATCCGGGTCGTCAGAGGTGACACCCTCGTAGCAGATGATGTCCACATCCAGGGTGCGAATACCCCATTTCTCGGTGCGTACGCGGCCGGCCTCGTCTTCTAGGCGGTGGCATACGGCCAGTAGTTCGCGCGGAGAAAGCCCGGTTAAACCGACAATTACCGTGTTGAGGTAGTCAGGCTGGGCCTCCTGGTCCGGGCGGGTTACGGCGGCGGTACGGGCCAAGGGGGCGACGTCGGTCAGCTCAATTCCGGGGGTGTCTTGCAGCTTGTGGACGGCGTCGCGCAGGGCGGCTAGTACCCCACCTACGTTGCCACCCAGGGAGAGCACAAACTCTGCGGCGTGGGGTGGGCGACGATCTAGCGGGTCACCACTTTGGTTGGCGGCGTCGTTTTGTTCCAGCTGCGAAGTGGGATCCTTGTAGGCGTCCTGCCAGGTGGGAGTCTGGGAGGCAACCCAGCTGTTGCTGGTATCTTGCCAGGGATCACGGCGATTATCAAAGAGCTCACTGATCAGCGAGTTAGAGCCGACCATAGTGTCTTGCTCATAGTTGAAGTCGAAAGCTTCCTGCGGTGTGGCCTGAGTTACCGGGTGGTGGCCGTAGGCAGGCATCGCGGACTGGCCACCAGCGCCTAGCTCGGAAGTCTTGAAGTGATCTGCCGGCGCCTGGACGGACAGGCCCGATCCAGACTCATCACTCTGAGGGTTGGTACCTAGGGCTACGGTTTCCTGGTAATCCACATACTCTGAGTCATCCCCAGCCTGGGGGTTGGTGCCCAAAGCTACAGTGTCCTGGTAGTCAACGTACTCAGCGTCGCCCTGAGCCTGCTGGGTGTCTAGGTCTGTAGTTTCCTGGAAGTCAACGTATGCGTTTTCTTCCTGGCCCGCTTCATCTGCGTGTTCAGCCTCAGCAGCAGGTTCGACGGCGTCTGCCGGCTCAGGTGCTTCTTCTTCTGGCGTAGCCTGGACCTCAGCATCTGGCGCTTCAGCGTGGAAAACTTCGTTGATGTTGACTAGGCGAGTGGGGTCTTGCTCCCCTTCTTCCTCGCCGGAGGCGGCGGAAGCAGCATATTGCCCGTCAGCGGCTGGCTCAGCGCTGGCCGCAGCATTGAACTCAGCTTCCTTTGCGGCAGCTGCTGCAGCTGCCTCAGCTGCGTCCTGGGCAACTTGAGCCTGGAGCTCTTCAAAGGAGTGGTGGGGCTGTTGCGGCTGCTGCTCGCCGTCCTCAGTGCGCAGGGAGTGCCAGTGCACCTGGGAGGGGCCAGAGTCGTTCATGTTATGTAGCTCGCCGATAAAGTCGGCGGCGTCCTGCGGGCGTTGCTCGTCAGAGTATTCGTCTTGCTCACCGTGAGCGGTAAAGTCTTCGCCAGAGTGCTGGGTGGGTTCCTGCGGTGCAGTTTCATCCTGGGCTGGTGCAGTGTCGACGTCGTGAGTGGGCTCAGTGGCGTCGTCGGCAGAACCAAAGTGTCCGTCAGCAAACGCACCGTCTTGCTCGGCGCTAGAACCAGCCCGAACCGCACTGTCAGCTGCCGCAGCTGCACCGGTAAGTGCCGCCCCACCAGCAACCACTGCGCCGGCACCAGCAGCCTTAGCGAACTCGCCCGGCAGTTCATCTACCGGCAGCTGGGAGCGCTCACCCCACGGCGGCGGGGCCGGCTGGTCCTCATCCACCTCGGTGAGGTAGTCGTCTAGATCATCGGGATCAGCAAAGGCATCAGGCTCATCAATAATGGCTACCTGCTCATCAACCTCACTGCGGTGGGTACCGTGCTCGCTCAGTGAGGCCGGGGTGGGGGCTACGGCGGCGGATGTGACCGCAGCTGAGGCGCCGGTGAGGCTGTCTAGCCGGAAATAGCTGATAGGCCAGAAACCGCAGACAGTCCTGAAACTGCCGAAAGCGCAGAGGCTGGTGAAGCGGTGAAAGCCAGGTTACCCATCTGGTCGGGTCCGGCCACAGCCAAAGCCATTAGGGTGCGCCCACGTACCAGGGTGACGGCGACGTCGTCGAAAGCCACCTCCAAGGGGGCCTGCGGCTTATGGATGGTCACCTCTACACCAGCTACCGCCGAAAATGCCAGCACGGACTGAGCCACCCGGTCAGCTAGGGTTTCGATTAGGTTTACCGGCTCGCCGTGGATAACCTCCACCACCGCGTTAGCCACCTGTGAATAGTCCACGGTCTGGGTGATGTCGTCACTGGCCGCAGCCCGATCGAGCACACCCGGCTCCAAAAACAAGGTCACGTCAGCGATAAAGATCTGACCCTCGGCACGCTCTGAGGGCAGGACACCGTGATAGCCGCGCGCAGATAGTCCGCGCAGGGTTACGGTATTGGGAGTGCTCATCGAGATTCCTTCCACAGGGACGCGGCGGCGATTGCCTCACGCGAGGGGGATAACTTGATGTACGCGTACCGCCCAGGCACCTCCAAGCGCCGCGAGTGCGCTGGTGGTGGCGGTGATGTTGTCGCGTTGGGCCGGATCGGCGGCGCGGGCAGTGTCAGTGCCGCCAGCTACCGCCAGGGTTAAAAAGCGTTTGCGTGAAGCCCCAATTAGTACCGGGGCTGCTAACTCTTCTTGCAGGCGCTGCGTTGCCGCAAGCAACTGCCAAGACTGTTCATGGGTTTTAGCGAAGCCTAAACCCGGGTCCACAATGATGCGTTCTTTGGCTAGCCCGGCTGCTTGGGCTTGCTCTAGGCGCTGGTTTAGCTCGCTGATTACGCCTGCGACGACGCCGTCGGGGTAGTCAGTTAGGCGGTCCATGGTCTGGGGGTTGCCACGCCAATGCTGGCAAATGTAGGCGGCCTGGGTGCTGGCCACGGCGCGATGCATGGCCCGGTCACTAGCCCGCCGGAAACGTCGTTCACGATGGCGGCCCCGGCCGCAACTGCTGCCAGGGCGGTAGCCGCGTGGATAGTGTCTACACTGATAACTGCCTGCGGGCGCGCCTGAAGTATCGCCTCAATTACCGGCACGACACGTGCGGTTTCTTCTTCAATATCCACCTTAGCTGCGCCCGGGCGGGTGGATTCGCCCCCAATATCGATTATGTCGGCGCCTTCATCTAGCAAAGCCAAAGCGTGCTTTAGCGCCGCATCACGCTGGTACCAGCGGCCGCCGTCGGAAAAAGAATCGGGAGTTACGTTCAAAACCCCCATCACTAAGGTGCGGTCACTGGGCAGACTACACCCAGGTAACTGAGGATAATGACGCGCGCTCACGTACTTAAGTGTATCTGTAATATGCATGGGCCGTGACCGCTAATCACCGAGAACTGCACAGCATTAGGCATCTGGGTAGTTCACGCAGCCGCATTTATAACCCAACTAGTCCCTAGCCTCGGCGGCCTAAAATCAGGCTCATTGCCTCCGCACGGGTGGCCGCGTTGCGCATAATGCCGCGCACAGCTGAGGTGACCGTGTTGGAGCCGGGCTTACGCACCCCACGCATAGACATGCACAGGTGCTCAGCTTCAACCACCACCAGCACTCCCCTGCAGTGCAGGCGCTCCACCATGGCGTCAGCCACCTGGGCGGTGAGGCGTTCTTGCACCTGGGGACGGCGGGCGTAGCCCTCAACCAGGCGCGCTAGCTTACTTAAACCGGTTACGCGCCCGTCAGGGCCGGGAATATAGCCCACATGTGCCACGCCGTGGAAGGGTAGCAGGTGGTGTTCACACACCGAATACATGGGGATGTCACGCACCAGCACCATTTCGTCATGGCCAACGTCAAAGACTTTGTCCAGGTGGTGGGCGGGGTCTTCGCTTAGGCCCGCAAATAGCTCAGCGTAGGCGCGAGCCATGCGCTGGGGGGTTTCGCGTAGCCCGTCACGTTCAGGGTCTTCCCCGATGGCTACCAGCAGGTCATATACGGCTTTGCGCACGCCCTCAGCGTCATAAGGGCGCGTCTGGGCCAGGGCCGACGGCGCCGCTTGGGTTTCCGGCGCAGCTTGACCTTCCGGCGCCGCTTGCGTCTGCCCAGTTTCAGCGCCGGTTGCCTCGCTAGTCACGGCCGGTCTCCTCAGTTTCAGCTGACTCAGTCCCAAATGCTGGCTCAGCATTAATTTCAGCAGCGCTCCCCTGCTCAGCGCTGGCCTCTAGCTCAGCGCCACTCTCAATCTCAGCGCCGCTCTCAAGCTCGCCAGCGTCCTTCGACTCGGCTCCACTTCCAAGCTCACTGCCGCTCTCAAGCTGCTTTTGTGCCTTGGCGTGCGCTTCCAGCTGCTCCCAGTCGGGGTCAGCAATCGCATCCACCTGGGCGTTTAGGGCCTCCAGCTCACCGCCATGCCAGCGCGGGCGCTTGGGCTGCTTAGCTACCGGGGTGAAGATCTGGGCCAGCTCGCCCTCAAGAATGGTTTCCTTCTCCAACAGCTGCTGGGCTAGCGGTCAAGCACCGGACGGTTACGCACCAAAATCTGTAAAGCATCCTGGTAAGCGCTCTCTACCAGGGCGCGCACCTGCTCATCAATTTGTGCAGAAACCGCCTCAGAGTAGCCCGGGCCGCCCAGGGAGGCCATAGCGTCGCCGTCGTCGTTCTTACCCAAACGCACGGTACCTAGCAGATCACTCATGCCGTACTCGGTGACCATGCGGCGGGCAATGGCGGTGGCCTTCTCAATGTCGTTAGAGGCCCCCGAGGTGGGGTCATCAAAAATGATTTCCTCAGCGGCGCGCCCACCCATGGCGTAAACCAGCTGGTCTAGCAGCTCGTTGCGGGTCACCGAGTACTTGTCGTCAGAGGGCATCACCTGGGTGTAGCCCAGGGCGCGTCCACGCGGCAAAATCGTCACCTTGGTGACCGGGTCAGAGTAGGCCCCGGCCGCCGCACACAGGGCGTGACCAGCCTCGTGATATGCGGTTATAGATTTTTCGTGATCATTCATAACCCGAGTGCGCTTTTGCGGGCCGGCAATGACGCGGTCAATGGCCTCGTCTAGCGCACGGTTATCGATCATATGAGCGTTGGCACGTGCAGTTAGCAGTGCGGCTTCGTTAAGCACATTGGCTAGTTCGGCGCCGGTAAAGCCCGGGGTTCGCTTAGCTACCAGGGCCAAGTCGACGTCGTCGGTCATGGGCTTGCCTTTAGCGTGCACCTTCAAGATGGCTAAGCGCCCAGCCATGTCAGGAGCCTCCACGGCCACCTGTCGGTCGAAACGTCCCGGGCGCAGCAGGGCCGGGTCAAGCACGTCAGGGCGGTTAGTGGCGGCAATGACGATCACGTTAGAGCCGGTGCCAAAACCATCCATCTCTACCAGCATCTGGTTGAGGGTCTGGCCGGCTTCGTCGTGACCACCGGTAGTGGCGCCAGAGGCACGCGAGCGCCCCACGGCGTCGATCTCATCAACGAAGATAATTGCCGGGGCGGCGGCTTTGGCCTGCTCAAACAGGTCACGCATACGCGAAGCACCCACACCCACAAACATCTCAATGAACTCTGAACCGCTCATGGAGAAGAAAGGCACCCCGGCCTCGCCGGCTACGGCCTTAGCCAGCAGGGTTTTACCGGTTCCAGGCGGGCCGTAAAGCAGCACGCCGCGCGGGATCTTTGCACCTACGGCCTTAAACTTTGCCGGCTCGGAGAGGAATTCACGGATTTCTTGTAGTTCTTCTACAGCCTCATCTACCCCGGCGACGTCGTCAAAGGTGACGTCAGGCATTTCTTTAGAGCCAATTTGGGATTTAGAGCGGCCAATGGAGAACAGGCCGCCCCGGGAGCCGCCTTGCATTCGCCCCATCACAAACCACATGGCCCCCAGGAACACTGCCGAGAGCAGCAGGATTTGCAGGAATGAGGACCACCAGGAGGTGGTGGGCACAACCGAGTCGTAGCCACCCTTGGGGTTGGCCTTTTGAACTAGCTCGTTAACTTCCTTGGCCTGGGCGGTGACGTAGGTGAACTGTACTCGTTTACCCGCGTTGTATTCGCTTTCCCCAGCGATACGCGGGGCTTGCACATAGTCGCGGTTTAGCCGCACCTGCACTACCTGATTGCCGTCAATAATGGTGACGCGCTCAACCCCCTTGCCGCTCTTGAGCAGGGCCAGGCCAGAGGAAGTGTCAATATTGGAGTAGCCGAGCAGCGAGTTAACCACCCAATAGCCGGGCACCGCCAAGATCAGGAACAGCAAGAACAAGTGCATAGGCCGCAGCTTGCGTCGGCCTTCATCTTTTTTCTCGCCGTCGCGCTTGCCGCGCTTATCTGCTGCTTTTAAGTCCTTGTCGGGCTTAGAGCTGCGCTTATAGGGGTCTTTCTCGCTTTGGCTCGGCATTAATCAGCCTCCGTAGACGTGTTCGGCCAAGGTGGCCACGAAAGGTAAGTTGCGGTAGCGCTCGGCGTAGTCCAGGCCGTAGCCAACCACGAATTCATTGGGGATGTCGAAGCCGACGTAGCGGGGGTTAATTTCCACCTTGGCGGCCTCGGGCTTACGTAGCAGGGTGGCGATCTCAACGGACTTAGCGCCACGGCTAGATAGGTTGCTGACCAGCCAGGATAGGGTTAGGCCGGAGTCAATGATGTCTTCAATGATGAGGATGTCACGTCCGGTTACGTCGCAGTCTAGATCTTTGAGGATACGTACGACGCCGGAGGACTTGGTGCCTGAGCCGTAGGAGGATACAGCCATCCACTCCATCTGGGCAGAGAAGTTCAGACGGCGCGAAAGGTCACTGACTACGTACACGGCCCCCTTGAGTACGCCCAGCAGCAGCGGGTTGCGGCCGGCATAGTCGACGTTGATTTCGGCGGCAATCTGGTCTAGGCGTTCGTTTAGCTGGTCCTCAGTGATTAGCACGCGGTCCAGGTCGGTGCCCATGTCAGAAACGTTCATATTTATCCGTTCAAGGAGAAGACGTTGCCATTGCGCGCCTGGCGCGTGCGGTAGTTAAGATCCCACCACTAGATGGCACTGAAATACTAGATTGCCACTTTCGTTACTAATTGTGCCACCGCAATGGCCGTCACGTTTATCTCTTTATCAACTGGCGAACTGTAAAAGTTAGCCGGTTTAGAGGTTACGTAGCGGGGTGATTAGGGCGTCGTCGACGGCGGCCAGGGCAGTTGCTTCTTGACCGTCTGGGATGTTGTTAAGCATCACTGAGAAGCTAAGCTCACGCCCTGAGGCGGTAACAATAGTGCCGGTCAGGGAGCGCACGCCTGACAGTGAGCCGGTCTTGGCACGCACCCAACCAGCGGCGGAAGTGTTATGGAAACGGTTCTTCAAAGTGCCGCTGTAGGCCGAAACCGGCAGGTCACTGAGCAGTGTACGGCCGTTACCCACCCCGTCTTTACCGGCGGCGCGGGTCATGATGGTGGCCAGCAGGTTGGGGCTGACCTGGTTTTTGACACTCAGGCCCGAGCAGTCATCCATGGTTACCCCGGAAATGTCGTAACCGTCTTTTTTGAGCTGGGCCAGTACGGCCTTGGTGGCGCCGGTAAAGTCTGCGGTTTGTCCCCCGGCCACGGCCACGAGCCGGCCTTCTACCTCAGTCATGGTGTTGTCTGAGGTGGTTAGTGATACACCCAAGATTTCTGCCAGGGTGGCGCTGTCTACTGCGGACACCTTAGCGGAGTTGGCGCCGCGCTGGGCGCGAGTGGGCTGGCCTAGCACGCCGATACCGGCGTTTTTGAGGTGGGTGATGAACACCGTGGTGGCTTCCATGGCCGGGTCTGCCGGGTAAGGGCCGCCGTAGTGGCTGGTTACGTCAATCATTAGCGGCTGTACCTGGGTGGCCCAGGAGCTGTATTCACTGTCCCAGCTGGGGTGCCAGGTGGCGCCGGTAAATAGGGTGTCGTCTAGGGTCACGTTTACACTGGTTACGCCCTTGGCTTTGAGGGCAGCTGCGGTTGAGCGGGCTAGGTCGCCTAGTCCGGCGTGTCCGACGACGGAGTTAGCGTCTCCCTTATCTGCAGCTAGGAGCACGTCTCCCCCACCCACCAGGGTTAGGGTGGAGCCTTCTAGATAGGTGCTGGTTTGTACGCGGTGGCTGGCTCCCAGGGCGCTAAGTGCAGCTGCGGCAGTCAAAACTTTGTGGCTGGAGGCCGGAACCATGGCGGAGTTGGCGTTGGTGGAAGCAATATCTTTACCGGTTAGGGAGTCTTTAACCACTACTCCAACGGTGCCCCCAGACATAGCTGGGTTGGAGGTAAGGGAAGTGATCAGTGACTGTACCTGCGAAGTTTCAGGGATAGGCGCATTAGTGTTTAGCGCAGTGACGTTAGAGGCGGCGGGAGTAATGCCAGACGCCGTCGGGAACGCGCGGGGAGAAATATCCACGCTAGCGGCAGTGACAAACCCAGGTACCACGTCCAGAGCGTCAAACAGCGTGTAGTACCCGCCGGCTACCAGTAAGGTAGCCACGCTGAGCGAGGCTGCAACCAATTTACGCATGCTGTTATTTCCATTCTTGCAGGCAGGCCGAAATAAGTTTGTGGACGCCGTGGGGAGTCGAGCGACTACTGGGTTTAAGAGCGATTACGGCAGATCGAGGCTAACCTCAACCCCAGCGATAGCCGCCCTCAAGGTAAGGATATCGCCTTCACCTATATATGTGCCGACGCGCCGCATAAAACTGCCGCCTTACACAGCCACTTGCCAAGCCGGCATGCCAAACCTACCCGCCAAGCCGACCCACAAAACTAGCCTGCCAAACCGGCCGCCAAGTTGGCCCTCCAAGCCGGCCCACCAAGACAGTTGTCGGACCATCCTGGCACTAAGTGTTGCGTGCTTCATCAACTAACCAGTTACCACCCCAGACAAAGAGGAGTATTGTTTCACCTAAAGATAACGTTGTTTCACATTAGGGGAACATCAATATGCAATCTATGCAGTCACTGCCAGCTAGCTCCAGCACGCAGAGCAGACCGCAGTCCGCAAACAAATGGGTAGCGCTCACTGCGCTATGCCTGGTGGTGTTGCTAGTTGTAATGGACAACACCATCGTCAATGTGGCGATCCCTACGCTAAGTGAGGCCCTAAACGCCTCGTCCACAGATTTGCAATGGGTGGTAGATGCCTACACCTTGTCTTTTGCTGCTCTGCTACTGCCGGCCGGAAAACTAAGTGACCGCTGGGGACGTAGACGGATGCTACTGATCGGCTTGGTGGGATTCACCCTATTCTCCGCCGGCGCCGCCTTTTCCTGGGCTTTATGGCAGTTGGTAGCACTGCGCGTGGCGCTAGGAGTCAGCGCCGCCATGATCTATCCGGCAACCTTGTCGCTGATCATCGTTATCTTTGAAAATTCCAAATATCGTAGCTTAGCTGTTGGCCTATGGGCGGCCACATCCGGTGTAGGTATCGCTTTAGGGCCTATCATTGGCGGTATTTTGCTGGAACACTACGCCTGGAATTCCATTTTCTGGGTATGCGCAGTTATTGGAGTAGTGGCCTTGGTTGTATTGCGGTAGCAGTGCCCGAGTCGCGTACATTCCACAGCGAAAAATTCGATTTCCCTGGCACAGTGCTGTCAGTTACCGGCGTGGGCCTACTGGTATGGGCAATTATTGAGCGCCCAACTTATGGCTGGCTGTCTTGGCAGGTTATTGGCGGCATTTGCGTGTCCCTGCTCGTATTGGCAGCATTTGCAGCAGTTGAGTGGCGCACGCCAGCTCCCCTCATTGACGTTTCACTCTTCCGCCGCGCCATATTCACCAGCAGTACCTGCGCAATTTGCATTGCTTTCTTCTGCCTATTTGGGTTCATCTTTATCACCACCCAATGGTTCCAGGCTCTGCGCGGCTACAGCGCACTAAAAACTGCCTTGTCAACCTTGCCTTTCGCAGTAGTTATGGCGGCTGTGGCCCCGCTGGCTACGCAGCTAGCTAAACGTTTTGGGCACCGCATAGTAGTGACAGTGGGATTAGTTTTCCTCTCGGCAAGCATGTTTGTGGTTACCCAAGTTGGCGCCCACTGCAACTATTGGCTGGCGGTTGTGCCAACTATGGCGCTTATGGCAGCCGGCATTGCCCTGGTTCAAGGGCCCGCAACGGACGCTTTAATGAGCACGGTTCCAGAAAGCTCAACCGGCGCGGCTTCAGCAGTAAATGACACAATCCGTGAGATTGGTGGCACTTTGGGCGTGGCCGTTATGGGATCCGCAATTGTCTCGGTCTATCCCGACAAGCTCGCAGATGCTTTGTCTGGCCTGCATATCCCAGCTGCTGTAACAAAAGCTGCTCAAGATTCTGTGATGGCAGCGCATTCAATACTGCCGCATTTACCACTAGCCATCCGCCACAGCGCACAGCAAGCCATCGAAACTAGTTTCATGAGCGCCACACACGCTGCCTGCTGGATTGCTTCCGGCCTGTCTTTAGCATTCGCACTGCTGTGCTGGGTCACTCTACCCAACACAGCTAAAGCATTCTTCCACAGTAGAAAGAAATATCTATCATGAGTATCGATATGACAAATCGCTGCTAGCTGGCACAGCGCCCCGGAGAAGCAACTAATGGATAACCAGAAAAAGAACCAGCGCACCCCCACCGCTGAAATCAGGGGGCTCATACTTGATGCTTCAAAACGGATCATCGAAGAAGATGGCTATGAGGCTTTCACTATCCGGCTGCTATCAGAAAAGGCTGGGGTATCCCCCGCTAGCATCTACCGCCATATCGGCGACAAGCAAGCTGTCATTAACACTCTCATAGATGAGAGTTTTCTTCAGCTACGCGAAAAGCTTTTACGCGTCACCACCACAGATCCCCTGCAACGCCTATATGACGCGGGAGTGGTCTACCGTCAGCACGCTAAAGCATCGCCTGGAGTCTATGCCCTGCTGTGGCGTTGGCATGCTGGCGCTAGCGCCCAAGCCTGTCTGGACTCTATGACAGAGCTAGTACGCTACGGCCAGGTGGCTGGGAAGATCCGTAAAGATGAGCCTGGATTAATCGCTTGGTCTATCTGGTCTGCTGTGCACGGCTTCGTCCAGTTTGAGACTCGCCCGGAGCATGACGTCCCTGTCGACGACGACGCAGCTTATTCCTTCTTACTTCAGCTGCTCATTCGCGGCCTTAGCCTCACTTGAGCCTAAGAGAATCGCAAAGATTTGCCCAAACCCTGCGCCAATGAGTCAAACTAGTGCTATACACAGTTCTAGGACCAAACGGCCCTACCATCGGCAGGCTGGCTTGAGTAAACGCACCCGTTGCAAGCCCAAAACATGTCCTGGCTTTGCGGGGCGAGGAAGGAGCTCAAAATGGAATTCGATGTAACCATTGAGATCCCCAAGGGTAACCGTAATAAATACGAGATTGACCATGAGACCGGCCGTATTCGCCTGGACCGCATGTTGTTCACGTCCACCCGTTACCCCGACGACTACGGCTTTATTGACGACACTCTAGGTGAAGACGGCGACCCGCTAGACGCCCTAGTACTACTAGAAGAACCCACTTTCCCGGGCTGCGTGATTCGTTGCCGTGCGCTAGGCATGTTCCGTATGCGTGACGAAAAGGGTGGTGACGACAAGGTTCTGTGCGTACCCGCAGCTGACCAGCGCGCTTCTTGGCGTACCGACATTGAGGACGTCAGCGAGTTCCACCGCCTGGAAATCCAGCACTTCTTTGAGGTCTACAAGGACTAGAGCCGGGCAAGAGCGTAGAGGGCGCCCACTGGGTAGGCCGTGAAGAGGCCGAGGCTGAAATTCGCCGCTCCTTCGCTCGTCTGCGTGAGCACGAAGGCCACTAACCCCCCATCCCAATCCCATTGTCCTTGAGCTTGTAAATAAAACTGTCCCCCTGGCTGTGAACTGCCTCCCGTTTCTTGGACATCGAAATTGAAGTCCAGGGAATGGGAGGCTTTTCATGTCTGCGGGTTTGCGGTTGAGGCATGATCGTTTGCTTCGGGAGCAGGCGGTGGAGATGTTTGAAAGGGGCTTTAGCTATCGTTTGACCGCCAGGAGACTGGGTGTGCCTGCTGAGACCGTGCGACACTGGCAGAAGACGTACCGCGTAATTGGGAAGGACGGGCTTCTTGCCATGGGAGTTAAGCACGCCAGATACGACTATGAGACCAAGGTCGCCGCAGCGAGCGCCGTGGTTGAAGGTGGGATGAGTAAACCTGAGGCGATGACGCGTTTCGGTATTGCGAGTGCGACATCGTTGAAGCAGTGGTGCAGGCTGTACCGCGAGGGCGGCGCGCAGGCCCTGATGCCCAAGCCCAAGGGCAGGCCAAAGGGATCAGGTATGGGGGCGGTGCCACCAACGCGTGAGGAGGAACTCGCCGAGCGCGTGCGCAAGCTTGAGGCGCAGGTGGCGTACCTAAAAAAATCGATTGCCCTGAAGGCGCACAGGCGCTCCCAAACCGGGACAAAGCCCTAGTGATCGCCGAGCTTTCAGGGCATGGACACAGGGTGCGTGATCTCCTCGAGGCGGCCGGCCTTGCCAGGTCGAGCTACTACTACGCGCTGGCTCACCCCCAGCAGCCAACCAGAGCGCAGCTACGTCCCAAGGTCGCCCAGATCTTTTCGCGTACCCCCAACGGGTGCGGTCACAGACAGGTAGCCATGTGCCTGCGCGCTGAGGAAGGGGAACGCATTGCTGACAAGACGGTCTTGAAGATAATGCGCGAGATGGGGTTGCGCTGCGGCATACGCCGCGAGAGGGCCTACCACAGGTACAACTCCTACAAGGGATCCGTGGGACAAAGCTTCGACAACATCATCGGCCGCGACTTCAAGGCGACCGGCCCCTGGCAGAAAATGGGTACCGACGTCACCGAGTTCAAACTCTCCTTCGGTAAGGCCTACCTCGCTCCGGTCTACGACTTTGCCAGCAAAGAGATCGTCGCCCACTCCATCTCCATGCACCCCAACCTCGCTCAGCAACAAGAGATGCTCCAGATACTCATGGACGCCAAACCAGCAGGAGCCGAGCCGATCTTGCACTCAGACATGGGATGGCAGTACCAGCACGAGACCTACATCAGAACGCTCGCCGATAACGGCTTCATCCAAAGCATGTCACGCAAAGGCAACTGCATCGACAATGGCGCCACCGAACAGGTCTTCGGACACCTCAAGGACGAATTCTTCCGCGGCCAAGACTGGCAAACCTTCGAAAGCTTCAAAGCCGACCTCAACGCCTACATCACGCACTGGAACACAACAAGACGCCAAGTAAAGCTCAAGGGCCTGACCCCGGCAGAATACCGGGATCAGGCCCTACAGGAAGCCGCATAACAGCTACCATTAAACGCGTCCAAGTTTCGGGGCGCAGTTCAGGGGAGCATGAGGGGTCCTTTCATTGTTATCGACGAGGCCGGGGCCTCGTCTGCTGATACCAGTGTAGTTGGGCGTCGTGCACGAACGTCGGGTGGGCACCCTCGGGACAAAGATCGGACAACCTTGACTTCTTGTGTGCTGTCTCATAGTCTTCGAGCAAGACTTGTCAATCGGTCAAGGAGGAATCGTGCCTGACTTTTCCATCAATGACGAGCAAATCACGGCCTGGCACACCTCGACCGATACTGCCCTGCATGACACGGCAAAGCAGAGCAAAGATCACGATCAGCAATGGGCCGCATTGTTCCGCTCGGACCTCAACCAGCCACTGTAAGGGAGCTATTGTGACCGGATACTTTGAGTCACTGATCAACGACGTCCCCGGAAACGCCGATTCTCTCACCTCGCTCGCCGGCGATTGGGATACCTACGGCAACACGGCAATCGGAGAGCTATAGGCATGCGCAAGACTTTCCCACTCCTAAGCACCGTCGCGGCAACTTGCGTCGGTCTGTCCCTGCTCCTCGCCGCCTGCGCGCCCACCACCCCTTCGCGCGCCCCACACCCACACCCACGCCCACGTCCTCCTCCCCCACGCCCGGGCCCACGCCGACGCCCGCGCCGTCACCCACGAGGAGCACACCCATGCCAGAGTGCAACGGATACATCACCACCGTCGACGAAACCGCACAATTCGCCCCCGGAAAGAACCCGAACGAGCCGACCTTCATCATCTCCAAGGTCGGTATCGAGAACGGCGCCATGTACGCCTCGATCATCGGCGGGTGGCACGACGGCTACCCCGGCTGGATCAAAGACCGCCTCCTCGTCGGCGAGCCGAAGCACGTCCCAACCATCGGCACATTCACCCTCCTCGACATCACCACCGCACAGGCCGTCTACGGCCACGGCTCGGCCACCTTCTGCTTCAAACCCGACCCAGACTTCGAAGTCTCCGACACGATCTAACCCATGACACACACGCTCCGCCAGCCCCTGTACACCGTCACGGCAACTTGCGTCGGTCTGTCCCTGCTCCTCGCCGCCTGCGCGCCCACCACGCATCAGGCGGATCCCACACCGACCAGCACGTCAACCAGCACACCGACCGCAACGGACGGATGCGCCGGATATCTCCTCAAGGCTCAGGAGGAGGCTTTCGTGCGTCCGCGCGCCGCAAACACCGACCCGGCGTACTATTTCTACTCTTCGCCAGATGACCGGAACCAGGAGCGCACGTCTCTCAAAGGTGGAAATGGGCAAGGGCCTTACTCGTGGGTCAATGCAGATCTCACCATCGGCAAATCTGCCGTCGTCGACGGTGTCGGTACCTTTACCTGCTCGCTATCACGCCTGGCGCCCGCGAGTACGACCACCGGTTCATCACCTTCTGCTTCGAACCCGACCCCAGCCTCGACCTCAACAAGGAAGAGATGAAGAAATTCTCAGCACGCTAGGCGCAGCCACAGACGCGTGCTGCGTTCCCTCCCATCGACGAGGCCGTGGCTGGGCGCCGACAATCGGAGGAGAGTGGGCGGTGCTTCCCGTTGTGGACGCGGCTGTGCCCCGCGTGTCGACATGAACTGCGCCAGGGGGACAGTACTTTTACTTTGTAGACGCACGTTTAAGGTTGCAGGTCTCAGGCGCCGCCTACAAGTTTATGGTTACGCGCGCGGCGCGGTCAGCGCCAGTCACCGTGGGGCATTACAGCCGCAGCGGCCCGCGCTATCCGCGCAGTGAGGCCGCGCCATCCGCGTAGCGCGAGCGCACCGTTAGGATCACAGGCGCACCGCGTAGGGCATGATGCCCGAGTAGCGCACGCCGGTTACGCGCACCGGCACACCGAAAGTGGGTGCCTCAATCATCTGGTCATTACCCAGGTAGATGGCCACGTGATAGATAGACCCGGCAGAGCCGTCGGAGGACCAGAAGATCAGGTCACCGGGCTGGACGGAGTCCAGTGAAACGTGGGTACCTTCCCAGTACTGGGCGCGTGAGGAGTGGGTCAGGCTCACCCCGGCCGCCGCCCAGGAGAGCATGGCCAGACCAGAGCAGTCCACACCAGAGTAGGACTCGCCGCCCCACACATAGTCCACACCGATGAAGGTGTAAGCCTTGGCGATAGCCACATCCGCGCCACCGGAAGGGGCAGGAGTCGGGTCGGGTTCAGGTTCCGGATCCGGCTCAGGGGTGGGCGCGGGGGCAGGTTCGAGCTCAGGGGCCGGAGCGGGAGCTGGCTGGCTGGTTTCGCTGGGGCTGGGGGCCGGCTCAGGCGTAGTAGTTTGGCTCGGCTGCGGATCAGGCGCGGCGCTCTGGCTAGGTTGCGGGCTAGGAGCAGCAGTTTGGCTGGGCTGAGGGTCAGGCTGGCTGGGGGTAGGCGAAGCGGTTTCCTTGGCCTTAGCTTCGTTCTGCTTTTCCTGCTCTTCCTTAGCCTTGGCCTGGGCTGCAGCCTGCTGAGCCTGCTTGCGAGCTTCCTCGTTCTTACGGTTTTGCTCAGCCTGCTCAAGCTGTTCTTGACGCTGGGTTTCCAGGGCCACTGTGGTGTTACGCTGAGCTGCCAGTTGGCTGATCAGGTTGGCACGCTGGCTGGTGGCCTGGCTTTGGGCGGCCTGGGCGGCGTTAGCGGCAGCTTGGGCAGCGTTCTTGGTTGCTTCAGTTTTTTGCGTGGCGGTGCGCTGAGCTGATTCTTTCTGCGCGGCAATGCCTTCCATGGTGGTGGCTACCGATTGCAGAGCCTGCACTTTTTGCAGTTTTGCGTCAGTGTTTTCACCCGCACGGTCCAGCGCGGCCTTCTGGCTGGCAATGTCTCCCAGTGAGCGCCCGGTCAGGTAGGGGGAGACTATGTCGAAGGGGTTGCCGCCGTCCTGGTAGGTCTGTACGACGACGTCGGAGAGGCTTTTGCGAGCTTGGTGCGTCTGCTTGGTGGCGGCCGTGGCCTTAGCTCGCGCAGCAGCGGTGGCTGCCTTGGCTTTGTTTAGTGCATCAAGGGATTGCAGATAGTCCTCAGTGGCGATCTGTGCCTTCATGGTGGCGTTTCAGTGTTGGCCTTAAGGGTGGCCAAACGTGCCTCCAGGGAAGCGATAGAAGCAGAAGTGCTAGCTTCCTTCTGCTTTGACTTGTTGATGTCGTCTTGGCTGGGGCCATCTGCGAAGGCCACGGGGTTTGCGGACAACACCATCGACGCCAGTACCACAGCAACCGTGCTGCGGAAGGCGCGTGATCGTTTGTTCTGACTCACGAGGACTCCAATGACTAGGGATATTGACTGATGGCTGCGGGGTACAGCCCCGGTTTATTTAGCCCTAGATTAATGCCCTGGCGCCTCAAAGGAAACAGTTTCATCACAATTCACATAATCACCATTGTTATCAGTTTTAACATTCCTTCAAGATTCAATTATTATTTAGTGGCATTCAACACAATTTGAGGGGTGACCCAAAAATCGGATCACCCCTCAAATTTTTCTAGTTACAGCCCAAAATGGCTGCTAGCACTGCCTGGTGCGGCTACGCAGCGCCAGACCACCACCCAACAGGGCTAGCGCAAAGGCTACAAACAGCCCCATTTCCACCCCACTATGAGCTAAGCCACGTTTGGGACTTTGGGAGGAACTAGGCGCCGCTTTAAGGCTGGCACTGGGTTTAGTAGTGGACTTTGCGGTGGGAATCGCCCCGCAAGTAGCAGCCAAAGCCGGCGTAGCCAGGGCTGTGGCCACGGGCGTCGTCGCTGTTGCGGTAGCAGAGGCAGAACCATAACCCAGGCCGAAACCACGCGCATAAGCCACCCCGCTAGCCCCGGGCACGCTAACTGGCAACTTACCGACCGCATTAACCTTGCCACTAAGCACATCTACCGCAGCCGCCAGGGCCACCGAGTTATTGGCGTAAATCTCCGCCACCACCTGTGGGCCTGCTCCTCCGCCGCTGTAACGGGCCAGGGGGTAGGGCAAGCTGGTGTTAATGACGATCACCTGCTTGCCGGTGGCCACCAGCGCGTCAATGGCTTTGAACTGCTGGGCGCCAGGGGCGTAGCTAGCAAAAATCACCGTATCCACATTGGCTGCTTGGCGCACCCAGGCGGAAATTTCACTATCTGAAGGATTTTCTTTAGCGTCGGGGTCCTGGGTGAAAACCACAGTGAAACCAGCAGCTTTAAGAGGATCAGGCAATAGCTCCGGGTTAGCCCAGGAGCTGCCGGCCACCAGCACGCGCGTACCCTTGGCCGCATCCAAAGGCGCCTTGTTAGCGTCATTGCGCAGCAAAGTAACCGAGTTACGCGCAATCTGCCTGGCCACATCCTTACTAGCGGGCGTGCCCAGCTTGGCTTTACGCTGGCAGTATCGATCGGCTCAGTTTTGAGCACTCCGCGCTTTTGCTTCCACTTCAAAATGCGCAAAACTGATTGGTCAATTTGCGCGCTAGTGAGCGATCCGTCTTTAACTGCAGCTTTAACCCCGTCAACTACTGCAGCGGCGTCCTTGGTATTTAGCAAAATGTCACTGCCAGCTTGCAGCGCTTTGACCGCTACCCTGGCGCGAATAGGGGCCAAGAATTTTTTAAACTCCGTTGAGGCCTCACGCGCCGAGTCTGCCTGAGTTGGGTCTTTATCGGCTTTTTGTTTGGCGCTGTCTTCCTTGTTCTTAAGCTCCTTGTATTTAGCCTGCTCAGCGGGGGTCATTACAGCCAGCTGGGCCCCTTCCATGTCTAGGGCGTCAGTGGTGATCACCCCGGTAAAGCCCAGCTCTTGGCGCAGCAGCCCGGTAAGTACCGGCTTAGATAGGGTGGCCGGCAGGTTTGGGTCAATAGCGTCGACGACGATGTGGGCCGTCATGATCATGTCGACGCCGCCATTAATAGCCGTTTTGAAGGGTACTAAATGCTGATTTAGCACCTGACGCGAGTAGGTTACGCGCGGCAGGCCCAGGTGGGAGTCGGTGTCGGCGTCTCCATGCCCAGGGAAATGCTTGGCTGTGGCAGAGACGCCCTGGCTTTGGATGCCTTGGATTTGGGCACCACCTAGCTGAGCTACCAGGTTAGGGTCATCGCTGATAGCCCGCAAACCAATAACCGGGTTGTTGGGGTTGGTGTTAACGTCCAAAACCGGGGCGAAATCAGCGTTAATCCCCAGCGAACGCATTTCACAGCCCAGCACCTGGCCCTGGCTGTAGGCCAGCGCCTGGTTACCGGTGGCACCTAGCGCCATATTGCCAGGGAAGATTGTGGCCGGGGCGCCTACGCGCGAAACCATGCCACCTTCTTGATCGATAGTGATGCCTAGCGGCACGTTGCCGTCAGCTTTAGCGGCAGCCTGCAAACCGTTGGATAGGGCCGCCACCTTGGTTACATCAGTGTTTTCAGAGCTGAAGTTGTGGGCCCAGTTGAAGTAAAGCACGCCACCTAAGTGGTATTTCTTAACCGCCTGGGCCGGGGTGGATACGCCAGGACCAAAAATGGCTTGGTTGTCACTAGCGTAAGTAGTGTCATCTGCGCTGTCACCGTAAACATGGGTCCACAGTAGCTGACCCACTTTTTGGTCCAGGTTCATTTTGGCCAGGATCTGCTCAGGGGTTTGTTCCGCCGCCTGCACCTTGGGGGTTAAAGCGGATGGAACTAAAGCGCTTAAGGCGAGGGCCCCTGCTAGCGCTAGGGAAACCAGCGATCGCATGAAGCCTCCTTTATTCTTTTAGAAGCAACAATTGTCGCTACTATTATCCATCGCTAGCCTGTTTGCTGCTTGTTACCAGCGGTTTTAGGTTAAAAGCTTTACCAGTGTGCGAGCGGGCGCGGCGCCAGAAGCGATCAGGGCACATATCCCTGTGTAGGCAAACGATTTACCGCCGCGCAGGGCCAGAGGTGATAGGGCAAGTGCTGGCCCGCCAGTTTCACAAGCTGACCAGGTCCAGGAGCAGATATTGCAAAATAGTGCCGTGGAAAATCGTGCTGTGGAAACCTTCGACTCCCCCGCTGCTATTGACTGGCAGCTACAGGTAACCCCTTACACTCCCCCGGCTGCCAACCAGTGGGGGCCGGATATGTTTGGCCCCGGTTTTAGCGCTTACACTCTGCCTTTAGCTGACGACGGCGAAGGTGACAGCCCCGTAGCCACCCTGGTGCGTCATGAGCCGGCTGCTGATCCACATATGCATCAGCAACCAGATAAAACCCGCTTTGTGGTGCTTAGCTTGCATGGCTGGAATGACTATTTTTTAAACCCTGGCATGGCTCGCTCATATGCGCGCCTGGGTGGTGCTTTCTATGCGCTTGATCTGCGCCGTTACGGACGTTCACTACGACCAAACCAGATTCCATTTGGTGTACCAGGCTAGAAACTTATGACGAAGAAATAGACGCTAGCCTAGAGATTATTAGGCGAGCTTATCCCCAGCTGCCAGTACTAATGCTGGGCCACTCAACCGGCGGCCTAATTGCCTGTCTATGGGCGCATCATCACCCGGGGCAGTTAGCTGGCCTGATTTTGAACTCTCCCTGGTTGGAACTGCAAACCACACCCCAGTTCCGCTCAATTTCTGCACCCGTTATTCACCGCCTAGCCCAGGCCACACCGCACGCTGTAATCATTCCTACCCAGGTAGCTAACGATTTGGGCCCGGTTGAAGGTGACTCATTTTTCAAACTTTATGACGGCTGGGATCAATCTAAAGAAGGCCCACTGCCTGAAGGGGCTGACCCAACTGATCCCTACTACAGCGGCTGGCAAACTAACTGGGATTGGAAATGGCGCAAACTACCCAATATTCAAGCCGGTTGGGCTAGTGCCATCATGACTGGTCACCAGCATGTGCGTCGCGGCTTAAACATTGACTGCCCGCTGCTAGTACTCACTTCTAAGCACTCGCACCTTACGCTTACCTATGGGGACCTGCCCGAACGCGATAAGGACACGGTTATTGATGCGCGTCGCACTCGCGCGCGTGCCAATGAGCTGGGCCAATGCATCACACAACTACGTATTGCTGACGCGGTTCACGACATTTATATCTCCCGCCCCAGCGTGCGTAACCAGGTAGTGGCCCAAGTTGATCACTGGCTAGCCAGTTACACGGCTATAGATTTCACCCCGGCTAACGAGCCAGAGGCCAGCCATCCGGCTAACTTTACGGAGCGGCTAATAGCTAACTGGCAGGCCCTAATCAACCCGGCCAGCTAGAACCGGGCCAGTTAGAATCGGCCAGCTAGCTTAGCGCCCCTGACGGCGTGAACGCACGGGGCGTCCCGGCCGGCGCGGACTGCGCTCAGCGGCAGCAATCAGCTCTTCTAGAGACTCATACAGGCTGGGGCCGTCGGCGCCAAAACGCCACACATCCCAGCCATCAACCGACTTTGCCGGTTCACAGTGGCGGGCTGCCTGGCCGGGTTCATCAAAGCTGGTTCCATCAGAGACCCTAATCATGCCGTCCGGGCGCAGCTGAGCGGTGTGGAAGATTCCTTCATTTACTGACTGCCAGGTGATCTGCACCGGCTCACTCAAATAGAGGCCAGGGCATTCAAAGCTAGACGCGAGTCCTCACCACTGGGGTGCGAACGCGAAACCGTGGACTGGCCTGAGTCGCGTCGTGATAGACGCCCCTGACCAGTCACCCGGGCCCGTACACGGGTGGCACGCACCGGCTGCCCGTTACGCGAGGGGGCAGACTGGCGGTAGCCGGGGGTTACGGCCGGGCTAGGGGCCGGGGTGGGAGCAGAAACAGCTGACGGAGATACAGCGGCCGGGGAAACTGCCGTAGGTGCGTGGGGGCTGTACTGGTTAGTTGCCCGCTGAGCGCGGCGGCTACGTCGAGAAAGCGGCGACGACGGCGTCGTCGAGCCTACAGGGGTGCCAGCACTCTGGGAGGCAGCTGCACCCTGAGAAGCGCCCGCAGAGGCGGCCGGGGCCTGAGAAACGGCGGGAGTGGGAGCCGACGGGGCGCCAGCAGTAGGCACAGGAGCCGACGGGGTGGTAGCTGAAGGGGCAGCGGCAGTAGGTGCGGAGGCAGTGGCAGGCTCAGACTTAACCACTTCAATACCCTCATCCATGGGGTCGCCAGCGGGCAAAAGCTTAGCGGTCACAGGCAGGTGGTGAGAGTCAATACGGTCAATTTCCACAAAATTACGGCCGCTAGAAAGTGCACGCACCGAAAGCGAGAACACTTCTAGGCCAGAGTCGCTGAGCACCGACAAGGAAGAAAGCACGTCAGGGGAAATCGAGGGAGACACAATGCTCAAACGCGGGCCGGGGTTAATACGCGCCGGCATGGTTTCGCGGAAAGCCGCCCAATCCTTCTGGAAAGCGGTGGGGCCTGCCGGATATAGGCTGGCGATTTCCGCCCAGCCTAGGTGAGAAGTGGCGTTTAGGCGGCCCATAGCGGCCACAACCGTGGTTGAATCCAACTTAGGTAGTAGCTCCACCGCCACCACCTGGCCAGAGCCGTCAATAGCCACTAGCGAGTGGCCAGCGTCCAGCTGTTTCCAGGCAACCGTAAACAGCGGCCTACGCAGCACCTGCGCCACCTGTTCACGCACCAGATCAAGGGCCTGACGGTGTGCGGACTCATCGGCAACCCCGCCCAGCTGAGCCGGAACTAGCGCTCCCTGTCGGATTTCAAAAATCGCCACGTTTGCCTCATCTCTAGGTTCCTGACCGCCCTTATCATCTCACACTCCTAAACACTGGGGCAGCCTGTGTTCAGCCAGCGCTAAAGCGAAATATGTGCCATTAGCACCAAAAGACAGGTGACCGCCGCCCCGTGGGACGACGGTCACCTAACTGAAGTTAAAAACTCAGCCGTTGATCACAGCGGCGCGGCCAGCCTCCAGGCGGGCCACCGGCACGCGGAACGGAGAGCAGGACACGTAGCTGATGCCCAGACGGTGGAAGAAGTCGATCGAGTCGGGGTCACCACCGTGCTCACCACATACACCCAGCTTCATGTCAGCCTTGGTCTTGCGGGCGCGCTTAGCACCGGTCTCCATTAGCGACCCACGCCGCGCTCGTCGATGGTCTCGAACGGGGAGGTACCGAAGATACCGGCGTCCATGTAGTGACCGAAGAACACGCCCTCGACGTCGTCACGCGAGAAGCCCCAGGTGGTCTGGGTCAGGTCGTTGGTGCCGAAGGAGAAGAAGTCAGCTTCCTCAGCGATGGTGTCGGCGCTGATGGCGGCACGCGGCAGCTCGATCATGCAGCCGATGGGGAAGTCGAGCTCGTAGCCGGACTGCTCGCTAACCTCAGCCAGCACCTTCTCTGCGCGCTCACGGGCGATCTGTAGCTCACGTACTGAGCCCACCAGCGGGATCATGATCTCGGGCTTGGGGCTGCCGCCGGCGCGCAGGCGCTCCACAGCGGCCTCAGCAATGGCGCGGACCTGCAGCTCGATCAGGCCGGGCATGGTCAGCAGCAGACGCACACCGCGCAGACCCAGCATGGGGTTGGCTTCGTGGTTCTTGCGCACCACGGCCAGCAGCTTCTCGTCAGCCGGGTCCAGGGTGCCGCGTTCGCGGTCCAGGGCCACCTTGACGGTCAGCTCGGTTAGGTCAGGCAGGAACTCGTGCAGCGGCGGGTCGATCAGACGCACGGTCATGGACTTGCCGTCCATGGTTTCGAGCATCTTGACGAAGTCATCCTTCTGTAGCGGCAGCAGCGCGGCCAGGGCCTGCTCGCGCTCTTCGTCAGTCTGGGCCAGGATCAGGTCCTGTACGAACTGCTTGCGCTCACCTAGGAACATGTGCTCGGTGCGGCACAGGCCGATGCCCTCGGCGCCACGGTGGATTGCGTGACGGGCGTCGTCGGGGTTGTCAGCGTTGGCGCGTACACGCAGGTGACGGCGCTCGTCGGCGTGACGCATCAGGCGGTGCACGCTGGCAACCAGCTCGCGAGTGTCGGCGTCCTCAGCGCGGTAGAGGGCCTCGTCCAGGCCGCGACGCAGGTAGGTCATAACCGGAGAGTCAACTACCGGAACCTCGCCTAGGAACACTTCACCGGTGGTGCCGTCTACGGCGATTACGTCGCCGGAGTGCAGCACAACCTGCTTGCCGTCACGGTTAACGGTCAGGGTGCGGGCTTCGGCGTCGACCTCTAGCTCTTCAGCGCCACAGACACAGGTCTTACCCATGCCACGGGCGACGACGGCGGCGTGGGAGGTCTTACCACCGCGGGCGGTGAGCACACCGTCAGCGGCAACCATGCCGGGCAGGTCATCGGGGTTGGTTTCGCGGCGAACCAGAATGACGCTCTGGCCTTCAGCGGCGCGTGAGACGGCCTCTTCGTTGTCGAAGACGATGCCACTACAGCCGCACCCGGGGAGGCGGGCATGGCCTTAGTCAGCAGCTCACGCTCTACATCGGTGGCGAACTGCGGGAACATCAGTTTGGTTAGCTGCTCACCGGTGACGCGGGTGAGGGCCTCGTCCAGGGTGATGAGCTTTTCGTCAACCAGCTGGCTGGCTACACGGAAGGCGGCGGCAGCGGTGCGCTTACCGACACGGGTCTGTAGCAGCCACAGCTTGCCGCGCTCAATGGTGAACTCGATGTCGCATAGGTCGCGGTAGTGGGTCTCCAGCTTGCGCATGGCGGCGCGCAGCTCACGGTAGGACTCGGGGTCGATGTTCTTAAGGTCGGCTAGCGACAGGGTGTTGCGGATACCGGCCACAACGTCCTCACCCTGGGCGTTGACCAGGTAGTCACCGTAGACACCAGAGTGACCAGTGGAGGGGTCACGGGTGAAGCACACACCGGTACCGGAGGTCTCGCCCATGTTGCCGAAGACCATGGTGCAAACGTTGACGGCGGTGCCCAGGTCGTGCGGGATCTTCTCACGACGACGGTAGATGTGAGCACGCTCAGTGTTCCAGGAGCGGAACACGGCCTCAGAGGCCATGTCTAGCTGGGTGCGCGGGTCCTGGGGGAAGTCGATGCCCGCGTATTCCTTAACGATCTGCTTGTACTGGTCTACTAGTTCCTTGAGTGCGTCTACGTCCAACTCGTAGTCCAGCTTGACGCCCTTTTCTAGCTTCTTTGCGTCTAGGGCGGAGGAGAAGTGTTCGCCTTCAATGTCCAGTACGGTCTTACCGAACATCTGGATTAGGCGACGGTAGGAGTCCCAGGCGAAACGCTCGTCGCCGCTTGCCTTGGCCAGGCCCTCAACAGACTTGTCGTTTAGACCAATGTTGAGCACGGTTTCCATCATGCCCGGCATCGAGAACTTAGCACCCGAACGCACCGACACCAGTAGCGGGTCCTCAGCGTCGCCTAGCTGGCGGCCTAGGTCCTCTTCTACGCGACGTAGCGCGGTGGTTACCTGTACAGCTAGCTCCGGGGGAACGACGCCGTCGTGCAGGTATGCGCGACAAGCGTCAGTAGTGATAGTGAAGCCAGGAGGCACCGGCAGTCCCAAGCGAGTCATCTCAGCCAGGTTTGCACCCTTACCGCCGAGCAGATCCTTCTGGTCCTTGTCACCCTCACTGAACATGTATACGTACTTGGGCATCTTCGCCTTCTTCTTGTCGATGCTTGCCTTACCATGCGGGGCGTGACGGGAAGTCACGCACCGACAAAATCCTAATGTGACTTATGGCCTAAATTCAAATTTTTATGCCCCAAACAGGCCAATATTTGTACATATGTTAAAGCTTTTTGCGTGTGCAAGACTACAAACAGCGCTACAATCCCCCACCAAACGTAACGTGGGCCGCCCCCACTGGTGGGGGCGGCCCTCATTGCATTAGTGGCCCATCAGGCCTAATGCGTTAGCTTCAGACAGCTTAAAGGTCAGACGCCTTCAGCTTCAGCTTCGGCTGCCTTAATTTGTGCTTCTTCAGCTTGTTCACGTTCCTGCACCTTAGCCTTGGGCAGGCGGGCGGCGCCAGGAATGGCAGTGAAGGTGAATTCACCCAGCAGACCTTCACCCTGAGCATCGACCAGGATGTGGCTGCCGCTAGCAATCTCACCGAACAGAATCTTCTCACTGAGGGCGTCTTCAATGTCACGCTGCACGGCACGGCGCAGCGGGCGAGCCCCAAGCACCGGGTCAAAGCCACGCTCAGCCAGTAGCTCCTTGGCGGCGTCGGTCAGCTCAATGGACAGGTTCTGCTCTACCAGACGCTTGTCGAGGCGGGCGATCATCAGGTCCACGATCTGGCGCACCTCGGGCTTGCTCAGCTGCGGGAAGACGATTAGGTCATCTACACGGTTGAGGAACTCGGGGCGGAAGTGCTGCTTGAGCTCACGGTTAACGTGGGCCTTCATTTCCTCGTAGTCCATGGTGCCGCTCTCGGTGGACTGGAAACCGGTGGCTACCGACTTACCAATGTCCTTGGAGCCCAGGTTGGTGGTCATGATGATCACCGTGTTCTTGAAGTCAACCACGCGCCCCTGGGCGTCAGAGAGGTGTCCGTCTTCAAGGATCTGCAGCAGTGAGTTGAAAATGTCCGGGTGGGCTTTTTCAACCTCATCGAATAGCACCACGGAGAAGGGGCGACGGCGTACCTTTTCGGTCAGCTGGCCACCTTCGTCATAACCGACGTAGCCGGGAGGGGCACCAAACAGGCGCGAAACCGTGTGCTTTTCGGCGAATTCACTCATATCCAGCTGGATTAGGGCGTCTTCGTCGTCGAACAGGAACTCAGCCAGGGCCTTAGCCAGCTCGGTCTTACCCACACCGGTGGGACCGGCGAAGATGAAGGAACCGCCGGGGCGCTTGGGGTCCTTGAGTCCGGCGCGGGTGCGGCGGATGGACTTGCTCAGCGCCTCGATAGCCTTGTTCTGACCCACGATGCGCTTGTGCAGCTCGGCTTCCATGTTGAGTAGCTTGGTGGATTCAGCCTCAGTCAGCTTGACCACCGGAATGCCGGTACTCATGGCCAGCACTTCAGCGATCAGGTTTTCATCCACTTCGGCTACCTGGTCTAGGTCGCCGTTCTTCCAGGCCTGCTCCTTGGCAGTGCGCTCGCTACCCAGGCGGCGTTCGTCGTCGCGTAGGGCGGCAGCGCGCTCAAAGTCCTGTGCGTCGATGGCGCTTTCTTTTTCACGCTTAACTTCAGCGATACGCTCATCAATTTCGCGTAGCTCCGGCGGGGCGGTCATGCGGCGGATGCGCAGGCGCGCGCCGGCCTCGTCAACCAGGTCAATGGCCTTGTCAGGCAGGTAGCGGTCATTGATGTAGCGGTCGGAGAACTTAACGGCCGCTTCGATGGCCTCATCGGTGATAATGACGCGGTGGAAGGATTCGTAGCGGTCACGCAGCCCCTTTAGGATCTGAATGGCCTGCTCAATGGTGGGCTGGTCTACCTGTACCGGCTGGAAGCGGCGCTCTAGGGCGGCGTCCTTCTCGATCTTGCGGTATTCCTCTAGCGTGGTGGCACCGATGGTCTGTAGCTCGCCGCGCGCCAGCATGGGCTTGAGGATGGAGGCCGCGTCGACGGCGCCCTCAGCCGCACCGGCGCTGACTAGGGTGTGGATCTCGTCAATGAACAAGATAATGTCACCGCGCGTGCGTACTTCTTTAAGCACCTTCTTTAGGCGCTCTTCAAAGTCACCACGGTAGCGAGAGCCGGCCACCAGCGAACCCATATCCAGGGAGTAAAGCTGCTTGTCGCGCAGAGTTTCGGGAACGTCGCCATGCACGATGGCTTGGCTGAGGCCCTCCACCACAGCGGTTTTACCTACACCGGGTTCACCGATTAGTACCGGGTTGTTTTTGGTACGGCGCGAGAGGATCTGCATGACACGCTCCATTTCCTTGGAGCGGCCAATTACCGGGTCTAGTTTGCCTTCACGGGCGGCTTGGGTCAGGTTGCGGCCAAACTGGTCTAGGATGGCGCTTCCCGACGGCGTCCCCTCCTTGAGTGCAGAGGCACCGGACCCCACGGTTTCTTTGGCGTCATAGCCGCTAAGCAGCTGCATTACCGCCTGACGCAGAGCCGCCAGGTCGACGTCGAGATTACCCAGAGCCTGAACCGCCACACCTTCGCCTTCACGCAGCAAGCCGAGCAGGATGTGCTCAGTGCCAATGTAGTTGTGGCTTAGCTGTAGGGCTTCACGCAGGCTGAGCTCAAGCACCTTCTTGGCGCGCGGGGTGAAGGGGATGTGACCGCTAGGAGCAGACTGGCCCTCACCAATAATCTCCACTACCTGGGCACGTGTCTTGTCTAGAGTTACGTCCATTGACTCTAGGGCTTTAGCTGCTACTCCCTCACCTTCGTGGATGAGGCCCAGCAGCAGGTGCTCTGTGCCAATGTAGTTGTGGTTGAGCGCGCGCGCTTCGTCCTGGGCTAGGACGACGACGCGGCGAGCTCGGTCCGTAAAACGTTCAAACATTCGGGGCTGCTCCTTGGCAGGTCCATCGATAACTGTATGGCTTAAGGCTATCCCGCTTTCCTATAAAGCGGTCTAGTGGTTTCGCACGCGGCATATGCAAAGTTGAGCTAGCCGACTCAGGTCAGTCAAAACCGTTACTCACGCCACGCTTTATTTAGATTCCAAGTAATCCGATCGAGTATTTCATACGATGGCCCGAAATCTTGGCGCCCCAAAGAGGGCACCCTAAAAACTGGGAGGACCACCCCCACTGGAAGGGCAAGCAAGCACCACGGAAGGGCAAACAGGCCAAAGCCAAGCCCTCCCCCACAGGTGCGCGACGCATACTTTGCCGCGCGATTCCATAAAAAACCTCAATTCCCTAGGGAACTAGAGACCTTTCCGCTAAATACAGCAGGTCACTTCTGTCAAGTAGTGAATACTTATTTTCTCTATGAAAAATAGCACATTTATACTACAATATTTGCACGCGTTTAGTGACTGTTCAGGTTACGCGCTCTAACTGGAGGTATAAAACATGCGCATCGTCAAGCAAACGCTTGCAGCCCACAACCGTGTTTCTGACGGCCAACTTGTAAGCGCCCTGCTGGCTTTAGGTTGCGCCGGAGCAACGTGGCTCATTTCCCCCTCAATGCCCCTGTGGGCAGCCTCAGTCAGCTTCGCGCTGTTCTTTGTTTGGCTGGCCACCATCGACCGCATCACCGGGATTTTGGAGCCGGCCACCGGGCCCGGCACGCTCAAGTCCACTGCATCTAACAAGCACGGCGCACTGCTACTAACGGCGCTAATTGCCATCACGGTAATCGCAGCCTGCCTATAAGCCTACTGGCGGGTCGTAGGCCCATCATTAGGGCCATCATTAGGGCCACTATGCAAGGGAGCCTGGCATTGCCAGGCTCCCTTAGTTTTGTAAGTCGCGTTTAGGCCTCAAGCTCAATAGTGACCGGCCCATCGGCCTGCATATCAATCACCATGTGGGCCCCAAACTGGCCCGTGGCCACCTCAAGCCCCCGCGAGCGCAGATCCTCAACCACAGCCTGCACCAGCGGCTCGGCCACATCCGCCCCGGCCGCCTGGTTCCAGCTGGGCCGGCGTCCCTTGCGGGTGTCGGCGTAAAGGGTGAATTGGGAGACCACCAGCACTGGCGCGGCAGCGTCGGTTACCGATAGCTCCCCTTCGAGCAGCCGCAAGTCCGCGATTTTACGGGCAATTAAGGCCACCTGGGCGGCGCCGTCGTCGTGAGTAGCCCCCACTAAAACCAGCAGGCCCGGGCGGTCAATAGCGCCCACTACCTGACCGTCAACACTAACTGCAGCGTGATTAACGCGCTGGATCACCGCCCGCATCAGCTACGCCATTTGTTGCGGTCGTCATCGTCAATGACGCGCAGCTTGGAGCGCACCCGGGCCGGGGACAGTGCCACCAACTGGGGACGCACCCCCGCCAGGTACACTGCCGAGGCCGCCACCGCGATCATGCCGAAGAAGGAGTACCAGCCCAAAACCACGCAGGCCAGGGCCGCGCCAACATGGACCCCAATCCAAGCAGATTTGCTTAGGCGCGAGGCAGCCGGGAAGAGGTTAGCCGGACGCACCAGGGTGTCTAGCAGCGCCCAGACGATAATCAAACGCGCTGACAGCCAAGGCAATGTTGACTATGGCTACGAATTGGCCTAGATAAAAGGCCACATACACCAGGATTTCGCTCATACATACCTCACTTAAGTTCTTGACTGAGTCTAACGGCTAAGCTGCGTTTTATGGGGCTAGCCATGCTCAGGGCGCAGTCGCTTTAAACCCAGGCCCGGACGCTGGCTGGGGGAAGCTTCAGCCTTACCTGCGGGATCAACCAGTAGCTCTTGGCTAGCGCTTTCGTAGCCGGCTTCCAGATCCACCGCCAGTTCTGCCTGTGCGGGCACGCCTCGACGCACTAGGGCCAGGGCGATATTTCCCAGCTCCCAGTGGCGCGCCACGCTCGTGATCGCACCCACCACCTTGCCGGCGGGGTTGTCTCCGGCAGGTAGATATACGCGCGCGCCCACCTCGGGTAGCTGCCCTTGCCAGCCGGCTAGTTGCAGCTGCACTAGGCGACGCGGGGGCCGACCCAGGTTGACCGTGCGGGCGATGGTTTCTTGGCCCGGGTAGCAGCCTTTGTTTAGGTGCACGCCGGTGCGTAGCCAGTCCAGCTCGTTGGGGATGGCGCGGGCGTCCACTTCGCGCGCCCAACGCGGCAGTCCGGCCTCGATGCGCAGCGCCTCCCAGGCCAGCTCCCCCACTTGGGTTAAGCCTTGGGTTAAGCCCGCTGCCGCTAATGCTTGGCCGGGTTCTTGGCCCGACGCCGCCGCTTGGTCCGGGGCCGTCTGCCCAGCTTCGAGGGCCACTACTACCCCGCCGGCGCGGTAGTTGGCACCGGGGTGGCGCGTGCCGGTGAAGTAGGTGCTGCCACCGGGGGTGATGCCCGGCCAGGGGTCACTCCAGGTGGTTACTAGATTTTCGACGACGCCGGCCAGCTTTTGCACCCCGTCACCGATAGCCCCAGCTACCTGCAGATCTGGGCGCACCTGGGCCTGCACGCGCAGCATGAAGCGACGCGAGTTAAGTAACTGGGCTAGTCCATCACCGCAGCCGGCATCTACCAGCAGCAGCACGCTTTGCTCACCCGGGGCTAATTGCTCAGCCGGGGCCGGTACCAAGCCAGCCACAGCCAAGGCGGCGTAGAGGATATGTCCGTTAGCGTCCAGGAACAACACCTGGCGGCTCTGACCATCATTTTCCAGGTCGGTTAGCACTTGGCTGGAGATGGTGGTCAGGTAGCTGAGCCGATCAGCGCCGCTTACCTCAACGACGTCGCGGCTAAGCCACGCCCAAGCCTGCCCCTGAGCTAGTAGCGCCTGCTCGCGCAGGGGGTTACCAAAGTGTTCGGGTGCAAAAGCCATAGCGGATTATGGCTACTCAGCGCTGGGCTCGTCAGCGCGCTCGCTAGGGCGGCGCCCATCTCAGGCTCTTGCTGGGCCTCGTCTTCAACGCGGCTGAGGCGGCCAGAGGCATAGGTTTTGAGCTCTTTACGGCCAAAAGCATCCATGTCCTGGGTCCACATCAGCTCAGAGTTAACCAGGCCGTACATGCGGGTCATGCGTTCTAGCTCAGCGGAGAACTCGCTGCGCTGCACGCTGGTGGTAGCTAGCTCAATGCGCGGGCCCTGCACGGCGCCTTCCCATACGGCGGCGTGACCGGCCGGGTCGGCACTGATGATTTCCAGGTTGGTGATGGGAGTTACCGGGCCGGAGGCGGATTCAGGAGCTTCAGGCTTGTACTGGCCCACCGGACGCCAGTAAGAGGTTTCAGTGGACCACACCTGGGCGGGGGTGATCTTGCTGGCACCTTCAGCGCCGCTCATTTCGAAGTCGAGGTTCTCACTCTTGGTGGAGTCAACGGTCCAGATAGTGATGGTCTGCTTCAAGTAGGGACCGCCGTCGTGCTCGAAGCTCATCTCCTGATATACCGCCTGCTCGGGAACATCCTCACCGTAGGTAAGAATGCCGTAGCCACGCCACTTACCTAGCAGCCAGGCTAGGGGGTAAAGATCGGGAGAAATATCGTCAGGAAAAGTAAAAGCCACGTGGCCAGTGTACGCGTCAGCCAGCTAGCTGGTCACGAAAGTTAGCCAGCCACGAAAGCGGCCATCACCCTGGCAATGTAGTAGGTGGGGGCGCCCACAGCCAGCACCGGCAGCACAGCTGAAGTGATGGCGGCGCGACCGCCGGGCACCCAGCGGTGGGTCCACAGCACACGGTTAGCGATTGCCATTAGCAAACCAGCCACGAAACCGATCACCAGGCATCCCGCCCCGGAACGCAGGGCCGTATCCACAGCCTGGTGGGAGGGGCCAAAAAAGCCGGCCAGGGCCAGGGCCACAGCCACGGCGCAGCTGGTTAGGGCCGGGATGATCACCGTCAGCATTTCTAGCACCCACGCGGGCACCTCCAGCACCGTCAGCGAAGCCCCAATCAGCAGGGCCACAGCCGTGGGCACAATAACGCTAGATGCAGCCAAGCCGGAGGAGAACACGCACCAGGCAGCCCCGGAAACCAGCACCACTACCCCGGACAGGGAGGTAAATAGTTCTTCCAGCAGGCCTTCGTGGGCTCCGGAACGCATTTGTAGGGCAAATACTGCCAGCACCCCAATACCAGCTAGCTTGGTGGCGTCACCGTATTCGTCGGTTAGGGTGAGCGTGACGGCACTGGCGATCCCAAATAGTGCCAGGAAAATACCGGTGACATTGTCGTGCTCGGCCTGAATCAATGCCGGCCAACCTTGAGCGAAACACACCGCCAAGCCACACACCAGCAGGCAGGTAACCCAGAACGGGGATACGGCAGTTAGTGCCAGCAATAGCGGCATAACCCCAGCCATCGCCAGGCGCGTCCAGGCAGTGTCCACCAGACCGGTTTCCACAACGCCGTCGCTGGTGTGGTATTGGGTCCCGTAGCGGCGCGCGGCCTGTTCCTTCACGCTGGTACGTGTCCGCTTACGCCCGGAAACCTGGTTCTGGGCGGGTGCGGCAAGGGGTTCTGATTGCGCAGGCGAATTAGTCACCCTTGAATCGTCCCATATGCTGCCGATCCATGCACCTTAACCACCCAAAAGGCCGTAAACTTGTGCCTGGTGTCGCATTAGGGGTATCAGTACTTTAAGGAGGAAGCAAATGAGGCTGGTCATGCTTAGCAACGAGCCTGAGGCCAGTGCCGTGCTGCCAGCCATCGCTTTTCTCGAACACCAGGTGCAGGTTTTGCCGCCCCAGCCTGATTCTTATGGGGCGCTTGAAAATGCCGACGTCGTAATGGTTGATGCCCGCACGGATCTGTTGCGGGCGCGGCCCCTATGCCAACTGCTGGCCACCTCCATGGACTATACGGTGCTGGCTGTAATTGAGGAGGGTGGGGCTGTGGCCCTGACTTCCTCTTGGGGGATTGCCGATTTTGTGATTGCTTCTGCTTCCCCGGCGGAGTTAGCGGCCCGGTTGCGGCTGCTGGAGTCTAGCGTGGTTGCAGACAGTAATGCTGGCTCTAGTGGTTCTAGCGATGAGTCGATCCTGGAAGTTGGCGACATTGTGATTGACACTGACGCTTACACGGTACGTCTGCACGGCCAAACCCTGGATTTGACCTATAAGGAGTTTGAGCTGCTTAAGTATTTGGCTGCTAACCAGGGCCGGGTGCTTACCCGTCAGGCTTTACTCGACGCCGTGTGGGGCGAGGATTATATTGGCGGCTCACGTACTGTGGATGTGCATGTGCGGCGTTTACGCGCCAAGCTTGGCGGTGAGCATGATCATCTCATTGGCACCGTGCGTAACGTGGGTTATCGATTGGACTTGGACGAGTAACCGTGTAGAGTTGGGGCCGGCATCGGGTCGCGACGGGCCCCGGGCTCCAAAATCTGCCGCTACGAGCGGCCTACGCGCCGACTGGCGCTCTCCGACCCGGTGCTGCTTAATCTTTTTCTGCGCTTTTAATCCCTTTTATAACCCTTACTTTAACGGCCTTGCCGGGCCTTGCTTTAGCGCTCCTGCTGGGCGGGGTTTTAGCGGCCACTGGGCTTTGCTTTAGTGCCCTACTGGCCAGAGTTCTCATACAAGTTGCGGATTACTTTGGCTGGGTTTCCTACGGCGACGGCGCCGGCTGGGATGTCCTTAACCACTACCGATCCTGCCCCCACTACGGCGTCGTCACCAATGGTGACCCCGGGGCAGACGATTACCCCGCCACCAAGCCAAACATTATTACCGATAGTGATGGGTTTGCCGCCTTCTAAGCCGCTTTTACGGGTGGGCGGATCCAACGGGTGGATGGGGGTTAGCAGCTGCACGTTAGGGCCGATTTGGCAGCAATCACCGATGACGATGTCGGCTACATCCAGCGCGATTAGCCCAAAGTTAATGAATACGTTGTTGCCTACGCTGATGTGGCAGCCGTAGTCGACTGCTAGCGGGGGTCGGATGGTTACGCCTTGGCCGACGTCGCCCAGCACTTGTCGCAGCAGGGCGTCTGCCTGGCCTTTCTCGCCGGCAAGGAAGGCTAGGCGGTATTCTTCCAGGAGTTTGCTGCTACGGGCTGGGATTTCATTAAAGCGCGGATCGGTGGGGTCTACGCGGTATAGCTGACCGGCCCGCATACGTTCCCAGTTGCTGCGGTTGTCTTCTACGGCGACGGCGTCTGTCTCACTCATACCAGAACGATACCCATACTTAGCGGCAAAGACCCGCAGTTTAAACTCTGCGAGCCACAGGCCACGCGAGACGCCATGGTCTACTCAACGCCAGGGTCTCCTCGGGCGCTATACCAGAACTATACCTAGGGTGAGGAAGATGATGGCTAGTAGCGGGGTGGTGCCTTGTTTGAGGGCAGCTGGGCGCTTGTCTGGGCTGGTGATAAATAGCAATGCGGCTGCAGCCAGCATGGAGCCGGTCCCGAAGAACATTAGGCTTAGGCCTACTGCGTGGCTGGCTGTGTAGTAGATGATGGCGCCTAGAAGTATTTCGATAGCTAGAAATAGGTTGTAGAAGCCTTGGTTGAAGGCCATCTCTTTAGTGTTGGCGGCCTGCTGGGGGCTCATATTGAAGGTGGTTAGGGTTTTCTCGCTGGTCCAGGAAATGGATTCCATTTTGAAGATGAGCACGTGAATGAGCGCTGCAGCAATAGCTAGGACTAGGCCGGTAATAAACATCTGTATGCCTTTGAATTTGAAGGGATGAGTTTAAATGGGACCTGGCAAGGGTGGCCCGTAAGTATAAAGGCAGCTTTAGGCTGCCTTTAAATCGTAAAAGTCGGCCGTTACGGCCGACGGGTTGGGAACATAAAAGTAGGGGGTATGTTAGAAAATCTAACACACCCCCTACAACGCCCGATCTTCAAGGCTACAAAAAGGTGGTGGGGGCGCCGACC